>Ga0209476_10000001_pt1:0-1615000 | contig 1778389 bp, 1753 predicted proteins | sample KloWWTrecipitate_FD_187179 | JGI IMG/M metagenome (GOLD analysis project Ga0209476, IMG submission 187179) | Active sludge microbial communities from Klosterneuburg, Austria, studying microevolution and ecology of nitrifiers - Klosterneuburg... | ecosystem: Engineered > WWTP >... | reverse complement strand
CACGTGTGTGGCCCCAGGCATAAAGGCCATGCTGACTTGACGTCATCCCCACCTTCCTCCCCGTTATCCTGGGCAGTCCTTTCAGAGTGCTCGGCATGACCCGGTAGCAACTGAAAGCAGGGGTTGCGCTCGTTGCGGGACTTAACCCAACACCTCACGGCACGAGCTGACGACAGCCATGCAGCACCTGAGCACGCTGGTATTGCTACCTCGTTAGGCTTTCACCTTTCTACTACGTGCATGTCCAACCTGGGTAAGGTTCTTCGCGTTGCGTCGAATTAAACCACATGCTCCACCGCTTGTGCGGGCCCCCGTCAATTCCTTTGAGTTTCAACCTTGCGGCCGTACTTCCCAGGCGGGATACTTAATGCGTTAGCTGCGGCACCGGCGGTAACCCGCCGACACTTAGTATCCATAGTTTAGGGCGTGGACTACCAGGGTATCTAATCCTGTTTGCTCCCCACGCTTTCGTGTCTCAGCGTCAGGTATGTTCCAGAGCGCCGCCTTCGCCACCGGCCTTCCTCCCGATCTCTACGCATTTCACCGCTACACCGGGAATTCCGCGCTCCTCTCCCACCCTCTAGCCTGGCAGTACCCTCTGCGCTTTCCGGGTTGGGCCCGAAGCTTTAACAGAAGGCTTACCAAACCGCCTACACACCCTGTACGCCCAGTGAATCCGAACAACGCTTGCCACCTTCGTATTACCGCGGCTGCTGGCACGAAGTTGGCCGTGGCTGCTTCTGGAGGTACCGTCCGAACGATTGCTCGTTCCATCTTCCCTCCCGAAAGGGGTTTACAATCCGAAGACCTTCATCCCCCACGCGGCGTCGCTGCGTCAGGCTTTCGCCCATTGCGCAATATTCCTTACTGCTGCCTCCCGTAGGAGTCTGGCCCGTGTCGCAGTGCCAGTGTGGCTGATCGTCCTCTCAGACCAGCTACCCGTCAAAGCCTTGGTAGGCCGTTACCCTACCAACAAGCTGATAGGACATGAGCTCATCAAAGAGCGCCGCACTCACAGTGTGGCTTTCCCTCCGAACCCGAAGATCCGGAGGCGTACGCGGTATTAGCCAACCTTTCGGCTGGTTATTCCCCACTCGATGGTAGATTACCCATGTATTCCTCACCCGTTCGCCGCTTTACAAGTGTATTGCTACACCTTCTCGCTCGACTTGCATGTATTAGGCGCGCCGCCAGCGTTCGTTCTGAGCCAGGATCAAACTCTCATAAAGGTTCTACTTGAATTGGACCCGAGGGCCACCTCTTCAATACACCTTACCTTACTCATTTCTCGCTCTATTCAGTTGTCAAAGAACTGTTTCGCGTTCGTCACGCGAGCCGCGCAATCTACTACGCGGGGCCGGCCTTGTCAAGAGGGCCGAAACTTATTTTTTTGATCTGGGGTTCCTGAGAATCCGTCGCAGGTCTTACAACCGCATCGGCCACTAGGCTGGATCAAACGTGCATCCTTATACCAATCTGGGTTTTCAGAGTCAAGCCTTGCAAAGATTTTTTTAATATCGCAGAGTATTTCTTATGAAAAACTTGATCGCAATGAAACGACGAAATCTTCTAAAGCTCACTGGAATTGCGGCTGTCGCTAGCCTCACGGGGGGATGCGACGCAGTGGGATCTTTATTTGGGCGGATGTTCGCAATGCCCCCCCGCGAGACCAATTACTTCACCGAAAACAAAAAATTCTATGTCGTGAACTACTCTGACTCCCCTTTTAACGTGTCCCGCGACCTTCGACAGGACGAATGGCGGCTCACGCTGAAGGGTGAAGTGAAGAAATCACTCTCCCTGGGCTGGCGGGACCTGTTAAACCGCGACAATTTCGAACAAGTCTCTACCCTGATGTGTATCGATACCTTGCCCGGAGGCGATAGCCTGGGAAACGCACGCTGGCGCGGGATTTCGCTCAAAAAACTCTTGCAGGACGCGGAGGTTGATGAAGACACAACTCGCGATATCGTCTTCCGCGGCGCGGACGCGTACGACGACAGCATTCCCCTCTCACGCGCCATGCAGGACGATGTGATGCTCGCATTTCTCATGAACGGCGAGAAGCTACCGAAAGAGCACGGATTCCCACTACGCTTGTTGGTACCGGGTCTTTATGGCATCAAAAACGTGAAATGGATTGTCGAAATCGAGGCCTATGCAGGGGATTATCGCGGATATTGGCAACGCAAAGGGTGGACCGACGACGCCACGATCAAGACATTTTCACGGATCGATTCCCCCGGACACTACCAGACGCTACGCGGCCCCGAACAACGATTCCGCGGGATCGCCTTCGGCGGGCCGAACTCCATCAGTCGGGTTGAAATCAGCTTGGATGCAGGCAGAACCTGGGATTCTTGCGAAATTGAAACGCCGATGTCGCCCTACTCCTGGGTCATTTGGAACTACACCTGGCGCCCGTCGAAACGTGGCAAATACCAAGTCGCGGTTCGCGCCATCGATAGTAAGGGGCACCCTCAGATTGCCGAACTCATTCGACCACAACCGGCAGGATCGAGCGGACTCCACACGATTATTGCGGATGTGGAAAGCCTGTAATCAAGCACGGTAAACTACGTATATGCGCCGAACCAGACGCGCCCACGCAAACCATCCTCCCGCTCACTGCGCAAACGATAACCCAAGACCAGGGCGGGTGGAGTAGCGGTCCATCGCAAGACGCCCGCCTCTTCCAAACATCAACGGCGGGTCGCAGAGATCATACTCGAGCAAGTGCGTCCCAAACGCGCCTTCCTGAGCCAGCAGGATGTCACGATACCGGTCCGCAACGGTCAGCGCCGCCCTCGTGAGAATGCTGGTTTCCCCCACTTGTGCGCCGACGACGATCGGAATACCGAGCGACTTGGCCTGCGCCGCGACGGCACTGGCGCGCAGAATTCCACCCATTTTCGAGACGCGAATATTGACGATCCACGAGGCAGGCGTGTCGCGAATCAGCGAGAATTGACCGAGCCGTACGAAACTCTCGTCCAGAATAATCGGCACACCACATTGCCGAGACAGTGCCAGGCATCCCTCGTAATCACCGACCTGCAACGGCTCTTCCAGCGCAACGAATGCACCCTCTAAGCGGTGAATATACTCGCAGGCCTCATCCGCGCGATGCCAATGATTGTTGGCATCGAGCCGCGCACGGAGCCCCGGTATGCCGGCAGCCTTGAGCGCGGCCACGCGCTCACGATCAGCCGACAGATCGCCCATAATCTTCAATTTGAAATCAAGACACCCTACGGCAAGATACTGATGCAACTGCTTCTCGAACGAGGCGAGCGTCTCCCCGCCCAGCACGGCCGAGTATTGAAACGGTCCGGACAACGGTGTACCGCCGAGCAGTACCTCAATCGGCTGTTCAAACTCTTGCCCCAACAGATCAAGATACGCCGTCTCAACGGCGCACCAGGCCGCCGGGTTTCGATCCACCAGGTCCGCGTGTGCGGTTTCCCAATCCCACAAATCCTCGACAGACGAACATGTCATCCATTCAGCTTGATGGGCACGAAAGAACTCCTGCGCGCCGGCTATGGTTTCTCCGGTGACGTAATGCCGAGGGCATCCCTCCCCCATCCCGACCAACCCACGAACAGACGCTGCACGGACCAACACCGCTTCAGTTTTGCTCCGTGTGGCCGAGGCATGCGTAAACGCCTGCCGGAAGGGAATCTCCAACGGTGTCATGGTCACGCTACGCACATGCATCCTATATTCAGCTCCCATACTGCCAAAAATCGAACGTGCACTCATGGACATATTGCAGACGAATCAGCTTGAACTGCGCCTCCCGCTGCCCCTTACTGACGCAATGCTGCCGATAGGCATCCCCGGTACCCGGGCGTACCTGCAGCACGCGAGTCGGCTGCAGTCGCCCGCTGGCCCGTTTTGCCTTGAACTCAATATTCATCGCCGAGAGTCGTTCTTCTAACTGCCGCTCCAGCTCAACCGGCAGTGCAGCATGTTCCACGCACAGCGTGTAGCGCAGCGCCTCGACGTCGGCCAGCATGACAAAAAATTCCGAGCGCATCCCATGTACGTTCAGAACCTGCGCCACCGCCTCAGTGACCTGATGCTCATAGAGTTTCTCCCCTGTGATATTCGTAACCCCCTTCCCTTTTTGGAGAAAGCGGATCGTGGGGGTTCGATTGAAAAACCCCGTCACTTCAATGATGTCATTCATCGCATACCGGTAGAGCCCGTTCCTGGTGGTCACCAGCACGGCGTATTTTCGGCCCGTTTGCAGGTGATGGAGCAAGATCGGCTTAGCGCCGGGCGCTTCCTCCTCAACCTCCGCGAACTCGAAACAATTCTCATCCAAGGTCGGCACACAGCGGTTGTTGAGGACATCCACATTCACCGTCCCCAAACATTCGCTCGAGAGATACCCCATCTCAATCACCCTGGTCCGTGGCGGCAGCAACGCGCGCAGCCCAGCAATCAACACCGAGCAATTTCCACCCGTCCATGTCACCACGGCCTGCAAATTCGGCCACAGCGTCGCGCAATCCAGTCCCCCCGCGTTCGCGACGAGGGCCTGGAGCTGCAACAATCGCGCGGAACTGACCGGGCAGGACTCGGAAAGTGAGTCCACATCCGGCTGTGACCTACCTGCCAACATCTCCAGCAATGTCGGGAACTCCGAGCGGATCACCGCCAACAACTTCAAGATCGTCGACGGATTGGGCGTGGCCAGTACCGAAAGTGTAGGATCTGCCAAGGCTCGGACGGCAATGTTGAGATAGCGCTGCCGATAATCCGAGCTAGTCGAGCCCCCACCTCGAAGCAGGCTTTTTCTCCGAATGGCCCCGGGCAGACAGTCGAACATCAACCCCGACATCGACCCGAATGGAGTCCCACCCGGCAAATAGCCCTCGATGGTGTGACCGCTGATCACCAGCACACTTCCGTCATAGATGGTTGGCACTCCCTGCCATTGCGCATACGCAAACAGGCGCTGATAGCGGCGAATCGCGTCCACGGTTTCCTTGAGAATCGGAATATGTTTCGGCATGCCGGTCGTCCCGCTGGTTTGGCTAAACAGAACCGGCGGGTCGGACGTCAACAGGAGCTCGCGATTTTTCTCCTGGGCCTCGATGGCAAATCGCAAATCTTCATAGGTGCAGATCGGAACTTCACGAGCAAACTCTTCATACGTTCGCAACGTGTCAAACCGATGGGTCTGCCCGAAAGCCGTGCCGGCCTGACGGCTGAGAATATCCCGCAACACCGCCTGCTGAGCCCGCTCCGGACAATGCGTCTGGGCAATAAAAGGATTCCAGTCTCGATATTTCGTCAGCATCAGGGACAGCGACAGGGCGGGATCATGGAGCCATCTGAACATCCGGAGGCTCACACCGTCTGCTTATCGAGACCGGGGGTAAAGGGTGCCGCCATCTGATCCACAAAACCACTCGGATAACGCCGATTCATCAATCCTAGCGCGCCGACGGCGCGATCTGTCGGCAAGTACCGGGATCCGAAAACCACATCCCAGACAATCAAATGGTTGCCGTAGTTGTGATTGGATTCCTCCTTCCGCATCGAGTGATGCCAGCGATGGAGCTCGGGCCCGCTGACCACATAATTCAGCCACCCCAATCGCACATCCACATTGGAATGCTGAAAGAACCCGTTCACGGCATACCAGACAAAGTACAGACTCAGCACCTCTTCCTGAACGCCCAGCGCAATGAACGGCAAGGCGTCGAACAGGAATTGGAGCCCCTTGTCGATGGGATGAAATCGCCCCACATTCAGGGTATAGAGCCGCTGCGGAGCATGATGGACCGCGTGAACACGCCAAAGCGGCTGCCACTCATGACTGAAGCGATGCAACCAATACCGCAGGCCATCGACGATCAGCACCATCAATACCGTCTGCGCCGGAACCGGCCAGTCATGCGGCCACCAGGACGCGACGCCCCAACGCCGTCCGTTAAGAACGTCGACGATCACGAACACCGATGTCGCCGCCAAGACCTTCGGCAGCACGACATGCACGAGTGCGAGAAAGGTCGAGTCCTGAATGACTTCAGCCCGCGACGGCCGCCAGTCCAGTCGATAGGGCAAGCATCCCTCCAACGCCATGATCAGTACGGTCCCACACGTAACCGGCACGTAGGTCGCGACCAATACGCCCGCGCCCATGTGAAACAGCGCCAGATTGCCGACGACGCAGGCCAGTAACAGGGCGGGGTAGGCCGCAGACCGAAGCAGTGTCAGCACAGCGCACCGCTCTCGGCAGAAGGAGACGAACCGGCATCACTTGTTGTATGAAAGAAGCCCAAGACGAGTAGAAAACACGCCAGCACCAGATGAAACAGCGTGGGCAGCGTCGCACCAAACCAGAAGTGTTCCGAGGCGATGGTCAGTCCCACGACGAGCCGAATGCCCATCGCGATGAAGTAGACCCACCCCAAGGCCAGAAACCACCGCGCCTTCTTGGCTGACGGCACGACGGTCCCGGAGAGCACATTCCTGACCACTCGAGCGCAGGCCATCAGAATCAGCACCTGAAACGCCACCAACAGCGGATACGGGAGCGCTCCACTTTGCCAGGTTTCAAATGATGGCAATACGGCTACGGGTGAGACGGATTGAACCAGCTGGGCTACGACACGACAGAGGAACAGGAGCAACAACCCAAGCAGCAACCAACCGTAGGAGTGAAACGCGCGCGGACCTGAAGCGGAATCAGCCATAACCCCCTTATTCTATGTCGCAGCCAAGTGCAGACAAGAAAAAAGGGATTCTTCAAAGGCTCAGCAGGGAACACCTGATCAGTCGGAGGGCGGCTGGGGCAAGGAAGATGGAGGTCCAGCGGGGAGAGCAGCGGACCAGTAACACATGGAGACAGCAGACGGGCACAGCCCGGCGTCGAAGGGCGTAAGACTGGAAGAATTACAGGCGTCCTTAGCGGCTCCCCGTATCCATACGGGCACCGACAAAGGTACTGGCGAACAACTCCACCATCGCACGTACGCCTTTTCGGACCGCATCGGAGACTTCGTCCCTCGGTCCATAGCCGAGAATCGCTTGATTCCACAGGCTGCCGGGCGTTTTTTGCGCCGTATAGGATCCGGCATTGCAGTCCACATGATAGGCAGCAATATATTGTTCGCCCACGGTCCAGACCTCGCAGATAAAGAATCCGAGTTGGTTGGGTCGCTCGGGCGCATCTGAAGAAGGACCACCGGACGCTTCGAGCGCAATCCCTGGCACTTTATTGAGCAACGTCACCCTCGTGACATCGGTCAACTCCGCCCCGTTGATACCGAGCTTCTCCGCGGTACCCTGGGTCTGCACTTCAACCGCCACGAATTTCTTAATATGCCGCATGTCGGACACCGGCAGCGAATCCGGATTGGCACCGAGCACAGCCGTCGCCGGCCCGAGGCCGGTCTCACACAGCGCCAGCAACAGGGCGAGCCGGCCCACGGCCATTGTCTGTGACCACATCGTCGCTCTCTTCGTTCGCCTCACACGATTCAACGGTACCTCCACCCCACGTGTCCCCCTCACCCGCTTCTATCCGATCGTTTGACGGAGCTGGGCGAAACGGCATGCCGCAGCCGCCATGCCGCCCATCTTAATCCTCTTCATGGCGTTTTCCAACGCACCGCGTGATGACGCCGGCATTATTCGAGCGTTCGCTCCAGCAATGCCCCCACCGGATCCAGTCTGGCTGCCAGATCCGCCGATAACCCATGCCGCAACGGCAGGAGCGCGGGTGTATTGTACGTCAGCCACACGCGACCGGCTTGGTCCTGCCACGCCAGGGCTTTCATCGGCAAGTCGATGGCCACAGTCGGCACCGCCAACATGAGCGCCGTGCCACCCAGGGGATTGCCGAAGATCAGCAACTCGGCCGGTGGCATCTCCAACCCAACGTGCTTCGCCTCATCCGCATGATTGATACGAGCGAACAATCTCATCCCTTTCTCGGTCACAGCCCGTTCGATCCGATTGATCGTCTCAGCCACCGAATAGTGACTCGGCTTGGTTCTGAGCGTGTCATCAGCCTGAGCGGGGGACACGAGGGCGTAGAGCCCCAGCAGCACGCTACACACCATACACATCATCCGAACAGATCGTTTCATGCACGTCACCTCCTCTCACAACGGCCACAAGCGTCCGGTTTTCAACGCTCACGAGAGAGCTCCGCCGCCTCATCCTTGGTCAAGTCCCGCCATTGACCGGGCAACAGGGCTCCCAACATGATCGGGCCGATCGCAACCCGCACCAGTCGCAACGTAGGATGGCCGACCGCCGCCGTCATCCGTCGCACTTGGCGATTTATACCTTCGCGCAAGGTGAGTTCCAGCCACGCGGTGGGAACATGTTTGCGGAACCGAATCGGCACAGACCGCTCCGGGATCGGAGGCGACTCCGGCAGGAGACGCGCCTCTGCAGGCCTCGTTCGGACTCCGCCGAGCACCACACCTGCCCGCAAATGCTCCATCGCCGCCGCATCGGGCACACGTTCGACTTGCACAAGATAGACTTTCGGAAGATGGTGCCTTGGATCGGTAATACGATGGGCCAACAGGCCGTCGGACGTCAGCAGCAAGAGCCCTTCGCTGTCTCGATCGAGTCGCCCGGCCGCATAGACGCCTGGCACATCGATGTAGTCGCCCAAGGTCGGACGCCCATCCGGGTCGGTAAAACAGGGCAATACATTGTAGGGCTTGTTGAACACCAGCGTGCGACCGGCACGGTGACCCATCATGCGAACGGCATGCTCCGCCTCACCCCGATCCGTCGCCGGATCACAGGCGCAGTCGTAATGCAGTGGAACACGTTGAAGGAAGGCCTGTTCCGGAGAACCGGCGATGCGGAAGCACTCGAGGCTCCCCGTCTAATCCAATCGCCTGAAGCGCGCGGAGTATTCCTCATGAGGAACCGGTGTGCTGAAGAAAGCGGATTTACTCTGATTCATGATGCGGGTCTTGACCAGCAAACTTCCATCCCCTTCCAAGGTCAATTCCTGCGCAATGTCGGAAATGTTGCGGATAGGCTCTTCGGCCACGCCACCTTCCGAGCGAATCCGATGAATGCGGATCTGGTTACGATCACAGGTAACACGATCCTCCGGCTGGAGGTCCAGTTGATGGGCCGTGATCGCGCCGTCAAACCGATTGACCAACTCCAGCGTGTCCTCGTGCACCAGCTCCACCCGCACTGCTTGCTGCGCGAGATCCGCCGGCACCGCCACGCCTAGCATGGCGTTCAAGGTGAGCTTGTTATCCCGGTTCCGGTAAAAATTCATCGTACCGGGGAGCGGTTCCCCCTGCAGTTCATACGTCCCGCCGATCTTCGGACATTCCGGCCACGCGAGACTTGGCTTCAAGGTCGGCGGCAGAGGCGTTCCCGACGATTGGCAACCGGAAAAACCAATCAGTCCCGTCAGTGCTAGGAGAACAACAGGCGCGCAGATCGATCCCGGCCGGTGCATCACGTTGATCATGGCATGAGTCTAGCGAAGCCATCATCCGCCTGTCCAGTCAGATTATGTCGATCCTCTTGGACAGGCCGACGCACTGTATCAACTTGCACCATCCACCGGCCGTGATTACAGAGGCCGCAGGTTTGGACAGGCCACGCGATGGATGCGTACTACGCGCTAGGGACTCCCCAGGCTTGCTCCATGACGCCAAATGTGGTTCCATCGGCCCGATCCCTCACACTCCTCGTCGGTCGATCACACACCCGGATGTTCAACAAGGAGCCCTGCCATGCGATGGGAAGGTCAACGCGAGAGCCAGAACATCGAAGATCGTCGCGGGATGGGGGCGGCCAAGTCCGGCATGGGCCTGGGACTAGGCGGCATCGTCCTGGTCCTAGCTGTAAGCTTCCTGACCGGAACCAACCCGTTGACGTTGTTGAATATCTTGAACGGCGTTCAGGACATGAGCGCCCCATCGGCACCGGACGGCCAGGGGCCGACAGGGCCACCTCACGACGGCCTCGGTAAATTTGCCTCCGTGGTCCTAGCCGATACCGAAGACACCTGGCGGGTCCTGCTCCCCCGATTGGGCGGCACGTATGAAGATCCCCAGATGGTGCTGTTCACCGGCGCCGTGCGCTCTGCCTGCGGCACCGCCTCATCCGCCGTGGGGCCGTTTTATTGCCCCGGCGACCACAAGGTCTACCTGGACCTCTCCTTCTTCAACGAGATGGCCCAGCGACTCGGCGCGCCGGGCGACTTCGCGCAGGCCTATGTCATCGCACATGAGATCGGCCACCATGTCCAGAACCTGCTTGGCATCGCCGACAAAGTCACCCGGCTGCAGCAACGCGCCTCGGCCACGGAGCGTAATGCCCTGTCGGTGCGGATGGAATTACAGGCCGATTGTTTTGCAGGGGTCTGGGGGTACCATGCGCAACACAGCCGCAACCTGATCGAACCCGGTGATTTCGAGGAGGGGCTACGAGCCGCCGCGGCCATCGGCGATGACCGCCTCCAAAAGATGGGGCAAGGCCACGTGCAACCGGAAAGCTGGACCCATGGATCTTCCGAGCAACGAATGACCTGGTTACGGCGCGGCCTCCAATCCGGCGATCCCAATACGTGCGACACCTTCTCGAGCGGGCGCACGTAACCCGCCGCACGCCATCACGTCCACAAGAGGTCCACATGAGTCTCTTCGATCTGCTTCAATCAACTGCGGTTTCGCAGACGCGGGAAGCCTTCACCCCGGAACCACCGTGGAAGGCGAAGACCGTCATCGCAGCCGGCCTCACCACCCTTGCAGGCATGGCCGGCTGGATAGCAGATCTCGCGCCGTTGGCCGTGGCGCGCTTCGGCGGAAGTTATATCGGAGGATTTTTCCTCGGGTGGGCGTTTCGCCGATTCGTGAAACTGGTCTTTGTCATTGGAGCCTTCGCCGTTGCCGGCCTCGCTCTGATGAAAAACTTCGGCTGGTTGACGACCGATTGGGGACAGGTCGAACGGCACATCACACACCATCTCACCGCCGTCCGACAAGGCGCCGAAGGGGTGAAACAGTTCCTCGCCAGTTATTTGCCGGCAACCGGGGCCGCCGCAGCCGGAGTGTTTCTGGGCTTCAGAAAAAAATAACCGGCAGGGTGTCAAAACCCGATACTGATTCCCCCGCCAGATCGGCTGCCGCCGCCGATGCCAACGCCACCGAACACATTCCACCAAGGGCCCGGCGCGCGACGGTCCTCCACTCGCCGAGGAGTCCAGCGATGCAAATGCTTGACCTCCAGGGTGGGAAACCGATAGTCGGCCTCATCCATTTTTTCGACCGCTGCCCCCGTCACCTCGCCGACAATCGTCACTCTGGTGCCGTCCGCTATCGTGGCCGGATCAAGAAACTCTTTCTGCAACGCGAGAAACCGCCCTTTCGACTCCATGCGGTCGGTCATCGGCTCCTGCTCATCGTCCAACGGAAGTTGCAACACCTCCAGTTGAGTGCCGCCCTTCAAGGCTTTGGCTTTGAGCACTTCACCAGCCCACACCACAACCTTCCCGCGGTAGGAATCGGGAGCCTCCAGCACCTGACTGAACGTCACGGTCTGGTCGATCTGTGGTTCGAGCGACTCGGGGATGACCGACGTCGCGCACCCGGCGGTCACAGCTAGGAGTCCCACTACCAAAAACTGGCGTATCTGCATCAGCATGCAGTCAGTATAACGCCGCAGGAGAGAGGATGCCACGGCAACATTCCCCCTCAGTTCCATCCCCCTCGGCGCAGCACACGACCACATTCCATCCGCTCCCGCCCCTGGGCTATACTGCAGCTCTGACGACATTCTCACGAAAGGAATCCTCTCTATGTCGCGTTCGGCACTTCGTTCCGCAGAGCAGATTGTCCGTGGTGCGGTCGGCCTGATGGCCGGTATGAGTCTGGTCGCAGGCATCTTCACCACCGAAGCAGCAGCCATCGAGGCCACGGTGCTGGATCGCGCGAAGCTCGCCACCATCGGCGTCCTAGAAGACACGCAAGACCAGCGCACACCGGACAAACCCGGCAAGATTCTGGTGCGTGGAACGGGCTTTCATCTTCGCGATGGCTACATCGTCACGGCGCGGCACGCGGCGGAGAAGCAGGATGTGACGACCGGCAGCGTCATTCAGAAACAAATCCATGTCTTGACCACCGACCTCCACGAAATCCCGGCCGACCTCGTCGGCGACAGCGCGTTCATGGACGTCGTGGTCTATCGCGTCACCGAAGCGCATCGCGCCAAGTTACGCACCGGTGTCGCCTTTGCCCCCGGCGACGTCCAACCGGGGCAGGAAGTCTTCACCGTCGGCTATCCCATGGGCTGGGGCCCGACCATGTCGTTCGGCCACCTGGGCAATACGAACACCTTCCTCCAGACCGTGGACACCCGATTGATTCAAGCCGACGTGGCCGCCTGCAGCGGCAATTCCGGCGGCGGCCTCTTCAACGACAAGGGGGAGGTGGTCGGCATCATGCACGCCATCATCCAGACCGAACGGGACGACTCCACCGCGCATTGCAGCCGGATGGCCTTTGCCATCCCCTCGATGCTGGCTGAACGAATCGTCACCGCCGCCCTGGACGGAAAACCCATGGCCTTCTCCAAGATGGGCATCCACATGGTGGCCGTAAAGGATGGCACCCGGTGGCGCATGGCCGTACGAGATGTGATGGAACCGGCCAAGTCCGCCGGCATTGAGAAACACGACATCATCATCGCGGTGGACGACACCGACATTCAGGATGCGGCCCATTTAAAGAACTATTTGATCGAACGAACCAAGCCCGGACAGCAAGTCAGCGTCAAAGTCCGCCGCATCGATACCAATCTGACGTTTACCGTCACGTTGGCTGGAGGGTAATCTGATCTCTTAGGACAGGCCCGGCAGAGCTTGATACCAGCCGTTGGCTTGGGCGAGGACGATGGCGCGGTCGAAGAGGCTGCTGATGTGATCGTTGGTCAGGAGCGCGGATTTCGGACCGTCGGCCAGAATCTGTCCCCTTTTCAGAAAGATCACGCGATCGACCTCGGGCGGAATTTCGTGCAGATGGTGGGTGACAAGCACCACGGTCTTACCCTTGCGGATCTGCGCGCGCACAAGGTCCAAGTACTGGAAACAGGATTTGAGATCGAGCCCGCTGGTCGGCTCATCCAGCACAAGGACCGGCGGGTCGTGGACCAAGGCTCGCCCGAGAAGAAACCGCCGCTGCTCCCCTGTCGAGAGATGCCCGAAGACACGCGTGGCAAACGATTCGATACCTAACTCCTGCATCACCTCATCCGCTCGGTCGACCTGGTCGCGCGTAAACGTCTGATGCGCGTAGGTATCGTTGCTGGCGTAGAAACCTGAGAGGACCACGTTACGCCCTTCGGCACAGATCAAGTAGTCCCGCTGCAGGTCGTAGGACACGATCCCGAGTTTCTTGCGCACATCCCACACGTTCCAGCCTTCCTCACCAAACAGCCGCACGCGGGTCTCATCCAACGCCAAGGGATGGACTTCGCCGGATAACAATTTGAGGAGCGTAGACTTCCCTGCGCCATTGGGACCGACGATGGCCGCATGTTCGCCCGCGTGGAGGAGGAAGGAAAAGTCCGAGAACACGAGGGTGTCGCCTCGGCACACCGTGGCATGTTGAATGTCGAGGATCGGGGAAGAGATCGTCATGAGAGGGTTAGGTGGTCACAACCGGACCTGTCGCCTGGGCATCACAGGCTACCTGGTCGCGTCCCGCCGACGACTTTACCCAACCGGCGCGACTGTTCGAGCCCGGCTCGTGCCAAAGCATCAGCGCGTTCGTTTTCAGGATGACCGGCATGGCCTCGAACCCAATGCCATTCAAGATGATGGTCGGCGGCCAACGCATCCAGCCGGCGCCACAAGTCCTCATTCTTCACCGGCTCCTTGCTGGCAGTTTTCCATCCGCGCCGCTTCCAATTGTGAATCCACTCGCTGATCCCCTTTTGGACATACTGCGAGTCGGTGTACACACGCGCCTCTACCCGCTCCGGAAGCGACTGTAAGGCTTCAATGACGGCGAGCAGCTCCATGCGATTATTGGTCGTCGCCGGATCGCCACCACACAATTCGGTTTCGGCACCGCTGATACGCAGTAACGCCCCCCATCCGCCAGGACCAGGATTTCCGCTGCAGGCTCCGTCGGTATAAATTTCGACCATTGGTTCGAAGGCCCCTTTCGCTGATACTGACTGATGAACGAGATGCCGCAGGTCTCCCAACCAATGCGTCCCCCTATCCAACCAGGGAGGGATCCCGGCGTGTCTTGGGTTTCGGTGGGAACCGAGGTGATCGACGCGATGGATTCTGACTATCCGGAACCAGCGCCCAGCGTTGAGGAGCCGGAAATTTTCGGCGTCGCCGTCTGCACATCGGCGTTTTGCGCACGATGAAGCAGTGCGTGATCCATGAGCACAAGGGCCATCATGGCTTCAGCGATCGGCGTGGCGCGAATTCCGACGCAAGGATCGTGACGCCCATTGGTTTCGACGGTCACCGGATTGCCCTGCTTATCGATGGAACGGCGCGCGATGCGAATACTCGAGGTCGGCTTAATGGCAATGGTAACGATGACATCCTGGCCGGTCGAAATGCCGCCGAGAATGCCGCCGGCATGATTGGTCACAAACCCTTGCGGCGTCAGTTCATCGCCATGCTCCGACCCGCGTTGCGCGACCGAGGCGAACCCCGCACCGATCTCCACCGCCTTGACCGCATTGATACTCATCATGGCGCCGGCCAGGTCAGCATCCAGTTTCGCGTAGACCGGGGCACCCCACCCGACCGGCACCTGCTCGGCCACGGTCGTAATTTTCGCGCCGACAGAATCGCCGGCTTTCCGCAATTCATCCATGAACGACTCGAGCGTGCTCACAACCCCGGCGTTCGCCGAAAAGAACGGATTGTTGCCCACTGCCTCCCAGTTCTGGAATGGCACATCGATCGGTCCGAGCTGACTGAGATACCCACGAATGACGACACCATGGTTCTCTCGCAGCCATTTCCTGGCAATCGCCGCCGCCGCCACTCGAACCGCCGTTTCACGAGCCGAAGACCGGCCACCACCGCGATGGTCGCGGATGCCGTACTTCTGCCAGTAGGTGTAGTCTGCGTGGCCGGGGCGAAAGGTGTCGACGAGGTTGCCGTAATCACGGCTGCGCTGATCTTCGTTCCGAATCAAGAGGGCGATGGGCGTCCCGGTCGTCTTCCCCTCGAAAACCCCGGAGAGGATCTCAACGGTGTCGGATTCCTGGCGCTGCGTCACATGGCGTGAGGTGCCCGGCTTGCGCCGGTCGAGATCCTGCTGAATGTCTTCGATAGAGAGCACAAGACCCGGCGGACACCCATCCACCACGCAACCAATCGCCGGTCCGTGGCTTTCGCCGAATGAAGTGACGGTGAAGACTCGGCCCAACGTATTGCCGGCCATGGGTTGGATGACTCCTGCCTACTCGACGAGATCCAGCTTGATGCGTAGCTCCTTCAACTGATCGGCGCTTACGCTAGAAGGCGCCTCAGTCAGCGGGCATTGCGCGCGTTGCGTCTTGGGGAAGGCGATGACATCGCGAATCGAATCGGCGCCGCCTAGGAGCATGATCAGCCGGTCGAGCCCGAATGCGATCCCCCCGTGCGGAGGGGCACCATACTCCAGCGCTTCGAGCAGGAACCCGAACTTGGCCTGCGCCTGTTCCTTGCCGATCCCCAAGAGATCGAGAATCCGAAATTGGATATCGCTCCGATGATTACGAATGCTGCCGCCGCCGATTTCACTTCCATTCAGCACCATATCGTAGGCCTTGGCCCGCGCCTTCAACGGCTCTGTGTCGAGGAACGGCAGGTCTTCATCCATCGGTGCGGCAAAGGGATTGTGCATGAAGATATAGCGTTTTTCTTCCGGCGAGTAGTCCAGCAGCGGAAACTCCGTCACCCACAAGGGCTTCCAGGCGGTCTTGTCGATGAGATTTAATTCCTCGCCGAGCAACAAACGAATGCGGCCGAGGACATCGTGCACGATGGCGGGCTTGTCCGCGCCGAAGAGTACCAAATCACCCGGCTTCGCCTCCGGCAAGGCTGCCGCAAAAGCCTTCGCATCGAGGAATTTGGCAATCACCGATTCCAACTGCCCGTCCGCAGTCACCTTCAACCAGGCCAACCCCTTGGCGCCGAAGCTTTTCGCCGTTTCACCGAGTGCGTCGATACGACTGCGCGCAATGGAGGCTCCACCGGACACAATCAGCGCCTTCACGAGTCCGCCTTTGGTCGCCGCGTCTTTGAACACTTTGAATTCGCTCTTCGCCGCAAATGCCGTGACATCGTGCAGGGGCATACCGAAGCGAAGGTCCGGCTTATCCGACCCGTAACGCCCCATCGCGTCGGCATAGGTCATCCGCGGAAACGGCGTCGGTAATTGCACCCCGCCGGCATCCTTAAAGACAGAGACGATCATCCGCTCCATGAGCGACATGACCTGTTCACGATCCACGAACGACAGTTCGAGATCGATCTGGGTAAATTCTGGTTGGCGGTCGTTGCGAAGATCTTCGTCGCGGAAGCAGCGGGCGATCTGGTAATAGCGATCGACTCCGCTCACCATCAATACCTGCTTGAACAACTGCGGCGACTGGGGCAGCGCATAGAACATCCCCGGATTCACGCGGCTGGGCACCAGATAATCACGAGCGCCTTCCGGGGTACTCTTGGTCAACACGGGCGTTTCCACTTCTAGAAACTGCTCCGCATTCAAGAACGCCCGTACCGCCTGCATGATCCCGTGACGTAATCCCAACAACCGCTGCATCCTTGGTCGCCGGAGATCCAGATAGCGATACTTCAATCGAAGGGACTCGGTGATCTCAATGTCGTCCTCGATCATGAACGGCGGCGTCTTGGCTTCATTGAGAATCTCGACGGCATCCACGAACACTTCGATCTCACCGGTAGGGAGGTTCGGATTCTTGGACTCATCCGGCCTGGCCATCACCTGGCCGGTCACCGATACGACGCATTCGCTCCGCAGCGTATGCGCCGCCTGATGAACCGCCGCATTCCGCTCAGCGTTGAACACCACTTGCGTCAAACCGGTTCGATCACGCAGATCGATGAATAGCACCATGCCGTGATCTCGACGACGTTGCACCCATCCGTTCAACACCACCTGCTGGCCGACTTGCGCCCTGGTCAATTCCCCGCACCGATGGGTCCTGATCTTCATGCTCTTCTCCGCGTTGAGGGCCGCGATTTTCCGGCTGGGCCTCGTGGTCCCGGGCGCGAAGCCGATGATCCGCCGCGCCGTTTCTGTTGAAAGTTCTGGCCGGGACCTGAGCGCCGATCCGTCATACCACGACCGGGGCCTTGAGGTTTCGCGCCGGATCGAAGCCGCTGAAACCCTCCTCCAGACTGAGGACGCTGCGGTTTTTGATCAGGCCCGGTAGGACGCGAGCCAGCGCCACGGTCAGTCCCCTGCGGAATCGGACCGGCCTGAGATCGCTGAAAACTCACCCCTTTGGCGGGACGACGAAACTTCGCACCGGGGCTCATTGGACGCCGCGTGGTCCCACGACCAGAACGTGGCGGTTTCGCACCGGCTAGAGACCGCTGGGACCGTGGGCCCCGTTCGGAACGTTGAGCTTTTGGTCCGCGCCCTGAACGTTCTGGCTTGGGCGGGCGAGGTGGAGCCGGCGCCGTCGGCGGCATCCAGCGAGTCGGCTTTCCCGACGCATCCAGTTCCGGCCGTTCAGCTCTGGCCACCCGATCTTCGACCAGCCCCCGCAACCGATTCGCCTCGCGGTCGGTCAAGAATCGATATTCTCGCGGCGCTAAGTCACCCAAGAGCAAGGGCCCCATGCGAACGCGCACGAGCTTGATGACCGAATGGCCCACGGCCTCGACCATCCGCTTCACCTGATGTTTCCGGCCCTCATGGATCGTGACCTCAAGCCAAGAATTGCTCTCCGCCTTGCTGACCTTATTCACCTTTGCCGGTGCAGTGAAGCCGTCTTCCAATTTGACGCCTCGTTCAAGGGCCTCGATCTTCGCATCGTCGAGCACGCCCTTGACCTTGATCAAATAGGTTTTCGGAACATGGTAGCGAGGATGGAGCAGCGCCTGAGCCAAATCCCCATGATTCGTAAGCAGCATGAGCCCTTCACTGTCGAAATCCAGGCGGCCGACCGGAAATACACGCACAGTGACTCCGTGCAGAAGATCCTTGACCGTGGGGCGGCCTTCAGGATCGTCCAGCGTGGACATGACATTCTTGGGCTTATTCAGGATCAAATAGACATACGGCTGCGCAGCCCGCAGATGTTTCCCATCGACTTTGACATGGTCGCGAGCCGGATCAACTTTGGTGCCGAGTTCCTTCACCACAGTGCCGTTGATCGTCACACGGCCGGACGTGATTAATTCTTCAGCCTTGCGGCGCGAGGCGAGGCCCGTCCCGGCGATGAGTTTTTGGAGTCTGACTTCCATGCAAACTTTCTGTGAAGCGTCTCTCGTCATTCGAAGAATCAGATTGGATTCATATCCATCGCATGACGCGTGACGAGCAGCGATTCACGACTGCGTTATTCCCACTCGATCGTGGAAGGCGGCTTGGAACTGATGTCGTAGACGACGCGATTCACACCCTTCACTTCGTTGATGATCCGGCTCGACATCTTCCCGAGCACATCATTCGGGATTTTGGCCCAGTCGGCGGTCATACCATCAAGGCTCGTGACCGCACGGATGGCAATGACATATTCATATGTCCGTTGGTCACCCATGACACCGACCGTCCTGATCGGCAGCAGAACGGCGAAGGCCTGCCAAATTTCGCGATACAGATCGGCGGCTCGAATTTCCTGATCGACGATCGTTTCCGCCCCGCGCAGAATCGCCAGCCGTTCCTTGGTCACGGCCCCGAGCACCCGGATCGCCAAGCCGGGACCGGGAAACGGTTGCCGCCAGATAATCTCATCCGGCAAGCCAAGCTCCTGGCCCAAGACCCGCACTTCGTCCTTGAATAGTTCGCGCAGGGGCTCCACCAGCTTCAATTTCATTCTGGTCGGCAATCCCCCGACATTGTGATGTGTTTTGATCGTCGCCGAGGGGCCCTTGAAGCTGACGCTTTCGATGACATCGGGATATAACGTGCCTTGCACGAGATATTTGATGCCTTTCAATTTTTTGGACTCGACCTCGAAATTCTTGATGAACAAGCGCCCGATAATCTTTCGCTTCCGCTCGGGGTCGGTCACGCTCTTCAAGCCGGCAAGAAATTGACTGGTGCGATCCAGAATTCGCATGTTCAGATGCATCTGCGACGAAAAGGTTTTTTCCACCTGGTCACGCTCGCCGGCGCGCAACACGCCGTTGTCGACAAAAATACACGTCAGCTGATCGCCGACCGCACGGTGCGTCAAGGCCGCCGCCACAGAGGAATCCACCCCGCCGCTCAAGGCGCAGATCACCCGTTCCGTCCCGACTTGTTGCCTGATCTGCTCCACGGCTGTTTCGACATAGGAGCGCATGGTCCAGGTCGGCTTACAGTCGCAAATATCGTAGACGAAGTTCTTGAGGATCGTGGCGCCCTCAGTGGTGTGCGCGACCTCCGGGTGAAATTGAAGGCAATAGATACGTTGCTTCGCGTCATGTCGCTTCATCGCCGCAATGGGAGAATTGTCCGTGTGTGCGATGGAGCGAAATCCCGGCGGCATTCGTTCGATCCGATCCCCGTGCGACATCCACACCACGGTCGAGCCACGCGTTCCGATTCCCTTAAACAGATCCGACCGGTCATCGAGGGCGAGGTCAGCCCGGCCGAACTCGCGGTGCGGGGCCTTCTCTACTTCACCCCCCTGGAGATGCGTCACCAACTGCATTCCATAGCAGATCCCGAGAATAGGAATGCCCTGTTCGAAGAGTTGCTTGGAGACGGAAGGGGCCTTCTTGTCGTACACGCTCGACGGTCCGCCGGATAACACGATGCCTTTGGGCCGATAGGCCAGCACCGTCGCGAGCGGCACGGTGCACGGCAAGATCTGCGAGTAGACCTGCGCTTCACGGATACGCCGTGCGATCAGCTGTGTGTATTGGGACCCGAAATCAAGGACAAGAATTCTATCGTGCCAGAGTTCCATAGGATCGTATCTCGTGAGGCGTGAATCGTCGTGTGTGAGAGGATCTGAACTGCGAGATACGCTTCACGTGGAACGCTTCACGCGGGGTTATTCCCAATCAGTTCGATAGTTGGGAGCTTCTTTGGTGATGATGACGTCGTGCACATGTCCCTCGCGGAGACCGGCCACGGTCTGGCGGATGAACGTCGCCTTTTGCTGCAAATCAGGGATGGTCTTGCACCCACAGTAGCCCATGCCCGACTTCACGCCGCCCACCATCTGGTAGATATGGGGAGCCAGCAAGCCTTTGTAGGGCACCCGTCCCTCAATCCCTTCGGGGACCAACTTCGGTGTCGGTCGTCCTCCCTGGCCGTATCGATCACCGCCACCGCGTTCCATGGCTCCAATTGAACCCATGCCCCGGTATACTTTGTAGGTGCGTGCCTGGAACAAAACGGTCTCACCCGGAGCCTCTTCCGTGCCTGCCAGCAGGCTACCCAGCATAACCACTGAGGCACCGGCGGCTAGGGCCTTAGTAATATCCCCAGAGTACTTGATCCCGCCGTCGGCAATGACCGACACATCAGACCCGGCCAACGCTCTGGCGCAGTCGGCGATCGCAGTCAACTGCGGCATCCCGGCGCCGGACACCATGCGTGTCGTGCAAATCGAACCGGGACCTACCCCCACTTTCACCGCATCCACACCGGCCTTCACCAAATCCTTGGCCGCCTGAGCCGTCGCGATATTGCCGGCAATGATGTCCAGCTGGGGGTGCGCTTTTCTCACCATTTTGACCGTGTCCAGCACGGCCTGCGAATGCCCATGCGCCGTATCCACAACCACCACGTCCACGCCGGCCTTCACCAGCAACGCCACCCGGTCCGCGGTATCGGGCCCCACGCCCAACGCCGCCCCGACCCGTAAACGACCGTGAGCATCTTTGCAGGCATTGGGATACTTGATCCGTTTCTCGATATCCTTAATCGTAATCAGCCCTTTGAGTTCAAACTGCTTATTAACGACCGGCAATTTTTCAATTCGATGCTCGTGCAGGATCTCACGGGCTTTTTCGAGACTGGTTCCCTCCGGAGCGGTAATGAGTTTGTCACGCTTCATCACCTGCGACACCTTCAGGTCCATTCGCGTCTCAAACCGCAAGTCGCGATTCGTCAGAATCCCGACCAGCTTGCCTGCCTTGGTCACAGGGATACCGGAAATCCGGTACCGGGCCATGAGATCGTACGCATCACGAATCGTCTGATCCGGCGAGATCGTAATGGGATCCAGGATCATCCCGCTCTCAGATTTCTTCACCCGATCGATTTCAGCCGCCTGATCGGTGGGAGAGAGCACACGGTGCACAATGCCGATGCCACCCTCCTGCGCCATGGCAATGGCCAACCGCGCTTCGGTCACGGTGTCCATGGCGGCACTGACGATAGGAATATTCAGAAGAATGTTTCGAGACAAGCGAGTCCGGGTGTCGACCTCGCTGGGGAGGACCTGTGATTTAGCCGGTACCAAGACGACGTCGTCATAGGTGAGTCCGAGCCGAATCTCCTTCTCTAACATCAGTCGCCACCCTCTCCCGGGCTGTTCGCCCGTTGCCCTTACACTCTCGTAGTTTTATCGACCTGCCCTAACTCTGCGGCCGCATCTGCCTCTTCCTGCAACCGCTCGCTGCCTTCATCCGCCGGCATAAACTGCTGTACCCGGGTGTTTCCGCTATCAACGGCGAACACACTTCCCCGGGAATCCACCCCAATGCCGTAGGGGAAGTTGAATTGCCCGTCACCACCGCCGAACCCACCCCACTGAGCGATGAAGTTGCCTTCACGGTCGAACTTCTCGACGCGATGGTTGCCGGTATCCGTGACGTACACGTCTCCCTGACCATCGACCGTAATCCCCCAAGGAGAACGCAATTGTCCGGCTTCTTGGGCCAACGGGCTGCTGGCGTGGCCGGCCTCTGAGCTGCCACCCCATTTGGTGAGCAACTGCGGCAAGACGTTGGTGCTGGTGTCGAACTTCTGGACGCGGTGATTGCCCATATCGACGACGTACACCGTGCCGTCGGCCTGGTCTACGGCGATCCCTCGAGGGAAGTAGAATTGCCCGTCGGCGTTGCCGAAACTGCCCCACGACATAATGAACTCTCCGCCCATATCGAACTTCTGCACTCTGAAGTTGGCGCTGTCGACGACATAGATGTACCCGCGAACCCGATCGATCGCGATACCCCATGGGGCATTGAACTGGCCTTCGCCGTTCCCGCGCGATCCGAACTTCATAATGTACCCACCCAACTTCCCGTCGAACTTCTGGACGCGGTGATTGTTGGTATCCACCACGTAGACGTCGCCTTTGGCGTCGCAGGCGATGCCGGTGGGGTTGTGAAAATTGGAATTGGCGGCGCCGAAATTTCCCCAGAGAATGATGAAATTCCCGGTGCGATCGAACTTCTGAATGCGGTTATTGCCGTTATCCACGACGAAGATGGCCCCTTGCTGATCGATGGCCAGTCCATAGATCGGCGCCATGAATTCGCCGCCGTGCAACAGAGAGGCGCCACGACCCGGCTTTCCCCACTTCGACACACAGAGATAGCCGGAGGTGTTGACAAGAATTGTTGCGCTCGCGGGTGTCGAGATATTGTTCCCGAGGTCTTTGAACCAGACGATGACGGTTTTCTGCCCATCGCCCGGGGAAAGAATGAACGGAATCGTCGCGCCGAACTTGATGGCCGCCGGAACCTCGACCCACCCCGGCGTTCCCGCCATCGGCGTCATCGGATTCTCTGAAATGTAATAGGCCGCCACGCCGGTATCGAGATCGGTGGCGGAAATCGTAACCACAATTTCGGGCGAATTCGTCATGAACGCGCCATGGTTGATGACCGCATACGGCGTTTGTGGAGCCGTGATGTCGATCAGCACTGGCGTCGCGGACACTTCGTCCGACAATCCACTTTCCGTTCCATCTTCATAGACCGCCGTCAACGCGTAGTAGTAGGCCTGATCGTTGGTCAATCCGGAATGATTGTAGGGGCTGGTCACGCCCTCGATCTTGGTGCCGCTCTCCGGCGTCAGATTCGACGAGGTATGGAAGTAGAGGTTGTAGGACGCCGCGCCCGGCACGTCCATCCAGCTTAAGAATGTTTCGGTATCTCCGGGCTTGATCGCCAAATTGCGGGGAATCGGATACTCGCTGACGACTTGCGCCCGCTCGCGCTCCGCCTTCCCGCGATTCAGCTCTTCATCGGTTGGAATGTACTTGATCACCCGGTGATTGCCGCTATCGACCACATACACCGCCCCTTCCTTATCCACGGCCACGCCGGAGGGAAAATTCAGCTGGCCTTCGGTCTTGCCGCGATTTCCCCATGCGCATAGGAAGGTGCCGTTACCGTCGAATTTTTGAATGCGGTGGTTCCCCTGATCGACGACGTACACATTACCCAGCGCATCACAGGTCACACCCCAGGGTGCTTTGAACTGGCCGGGACCGCTTCCTTCGCGTCCCCACTTAGTCAAAAAGCTCCCGCGGGTGTCGAACTTCTGAATGCGGTTGTTCCCCTCATCGGCGACGTACGTATTCCCAACGAAGTCCACAGCCACACCGCGCGGGAAGAAGAACGCGCCGTCGAAACTGCCGTCCCGTCCCCATTTCAGCAATGGCGTCCCGTCTCCCTTAAACTTTTGAATCCGGGCGTTGTTGGTATCGGTGACGTAGATGTTGCCGTCCTGGTCGGTCGTCACGCCCCAGGGCGCGTCGAACTTATTCATGTCGGCACCACGCCAGGCGAAACCGAACTTGCCCCAGGCCTTCATGGGATTGCCCTCGGTATCAAGACGTTGCACGCGATTATTGCCGGTATCCGCGACATACACCTGGCCGTCCGCATTCGTAGTCAGGCCGCGTGGATAATAGAAACCGCCTTCCGCACTGCCGGCTTCGCCCCCCCAACGACCGAGGGATTTTCCGTCTTTGTCGAACTTTTGGATGGAGTGATTGTCGGTATCGGCGACATAGATATTGCCGTCCTTATCCACCGCAATGCCGGTCGGCGAGCTAAATTCACCCTCATCCACGCCCTCCTGGCCGATAATCTTCGCAATCAGGTAGGGCGCCGGGATCGCCATGACTTCCTGGGATTCCGGACTTTCCCCCTTCTGCGTCACCACAGTCACGACATAGTGATAACACGTGCCGTTCGCCAAATCGTCGTGCACGAACGGCGACTGTGCCCCTTCGACACACGTCCCTTTTTCCTTGGTTACCCCGATGACGGTCTTAAAATCGTCTGCGCTGGCGATAGGACGGGTGAGCTCGGAGAACTTGATCTGCACGCCCTTGGTGGTCATGAAATACAAGTTGTAATACATGGCATCCGGCACGGCGTCCCAGGCAATCATCACCCGGCCATTTCCGGCTGTGGCGGCCACGCCCGTCGGTGCAGGAGGCAAATCTTCCTCCTCAGCAACGGAGTCCCCGGCGCCCCACTCACTCTGACTTCCTTCCGCCGTGAGATACCGCCGGTCAAACCGAAACATTTCGTCGAGCAGCCAAGCCTTGATCATGGTGTTCCTCGTGGTACGAGATTGGTGAAGATTGGCGGATGTTTCAATAACTTAGATCGGGCAGTCTAACAAAGCGAAAAGAAGGGAGTCAAGGCAAGGGCCAGACGACCTGGCGCGGCCAGCGAGGCTCTTCCATTTACCCATCGGCCGTGACGGCTCGGCACCGATGTCGACAAAAAGGGGGCGTGCCCTGATGAACAGCGGGTAGGCGTCCATCCCCCCAAAGCTGGATGGACGCATTTCTTTCGAATGTCATAGGCTCTGCACTCTCGACGTCGAAAACCAATGCGCGTCGCCTGGTCGGATAAATTAATCGGAGGTGTACCATGAGGCCAACACGATTTGTGCTCGCAACCCTCGCCGCGAGTTTACTCCTGACTCCCAGCGTGCACGCAATCGAGTCCTCCCCGGTGGAAATGTGGGAATGCCCAGGCCCGGAAGGCACCATCCTCTACACCAATAAGGAACGGCCCGATTGCCAGCCCAAAGCGCTCAAAGAGCTCTCTATCGTACCTTCGCTGTCGGATATGCCACTAAGCGGCTCCAGCGGAAGTTCGAGCTACCAACCCGCCCCGCGCGGGAAAGATTTTTCCTACGACACGCCGATCGGCGCGTTACGCAATCTGTCGCAGATCCCTGAATCGGGACGTGACTGGTATGCAGGCAACACCGCCGGCGGATCGGTGCAGGGGGAAGTCTGCAGCATGTATATGGAATGGATTCACTTGAATCAGAACAGCCGCGGCGGATTCTTCTTCGGAACCGATCCTTCGTACGGCGGTAATCCAACGACCCGAAACTGGTACGGACCAAGTTATTCGTTCTACGACAATGCCCGGTACGTCACCCTGTCACGAATCTTCGGCGCGGGATTTATTCCGATCGGGTGCCACTAGGCAATCGACGTCACGAGACACGTTCAGGAGCGCCACACACAAAAGGCCTTCGGGAGCACCTGACTCATGAGGTGATCTCGAAGGCCTTTGTGCGTATGAGAAGAGGACCCTTGATGGGTTGATATCTGGGGGAGGATTCGGTCGGCTCGCTCCCGCAGAGATTCGAGGCGACCGTTACGACTCGTCTAACAGCTCGGCGACCACGAGCTCGCCCTCGCTCCCATTCTCCGCCTCCACAACCACTCCCTCAGGCACCTGCGCCGCGTCATCGCCTGACTCCGGCAGAGCCACAGGCTCCGCCCTACCTTCACGGAAGCCCTCATCGGAAGATGCCGTATCTTGCGGCACTGATGCCCCATCCACGACCACCATATCCTCAATCGGCAACATCGCCTGTTCGGATTCGCCCAATTCTTTGAACTCACGGAGCGGAGGCAGCTGGGAAAGATCCCGCAGACCAAAATGTTCGAGAAAGAATTTCGTCGTCCCGTACATGATCGGTCGTCCCGGCTCTTCTTTCCGGCCAACGATCCGCACGAGTTTTCGTTCCAGTAACGTCCGGATCACCCCCGAGGTTTCGACGCCCCGAATCTGCTCAACTTCCGCGCGAACGATCGGCTGCTTATAGGCGATGATCGCCAAGGACTCCACGGCCGAGCGTGAAAGTTTCGAAGGAGCCTTGACCTTCTCCAACCGTTTGAGCCATGGGGCAAACTCGGCCTTGGTGACGAGCCGATACCCGCCGGCCACTTCTGCCAGCTGCAACCCACGGCCCTCTTGTTCATAGTCCCGAGCGAGGCTGGCCAGCGCGTCATCAACGTCCTGCTTCGTCACGGCGCCAAGCAGGGCCTGGAATCGAGTGACCGGGATCGGCTCGGCCGTCACAAAGAGCAGGGCCTCCAGAATGCCCTTCAGCGCTCGCTGATCGGAGAGCGCAGGGTCGACCGCCGGCCCTGACAGATCGGCCACCTGGCCGTCGACGGCCTGAGGCTCTGCCCCGGACATCTCGCACGACGCAGATGGCGCATCAGCCGGTTCCGCCATCTCGATGGGCTCTTCGATGGCATCCTCCACGCTGGAACTCATAGGTTCTTCCATTCCGACTCCTCCACTAGTTCCCCTTCTGCAACCGCCGAAAAGGCCCGCGAGACAAGAATCGCCCCAAAGGTCTCGCTTTGAAACACACGCACGACCCTGATTCGAATCAGTTCGAGCAACGCCAGAAACGTGACAATCACCACGAGGCGGTGGCTCGACTCCTCAAACAGCGCCGTAAAGGGCATGGATTCATGCACTTCCAGCGCTTCGATAATGGCACTCATACGGGTGCGAACCGTGAGATTGTCCGGGATAATTTCAACGAGTCGTTTACCAGGATGCCGAGACAAGACCCCCTGCAGCGCATCCACCAGGTCGAAGAGCGAGATATCATCGAGCAGACTTTCGTCTTTCGTGACGTGCACAGGCGGACCGGGGTCGCGCGAAAAGACATCCCGCCACATGCGCTCTTTATAGTCCAGCTGCGAAGCCGCCTCTTTGAACTGCTTGTATTCCAGCAGTCGACGGACGAGTTCTTCGCGCGGGTCGGGGCCGTCTTCCTCATCCACGGCGACCTCGTCCACCGGCAACAACATTCGTGACTTGATGTGCAGCAACGTTGCCGCCATCACGAGAAATTCACCGGCCACGGCCAGGTTCAATTCCTTCATCACCGACAGATAGTCCAAATACTGCTGAGCGATCAGCGCAATCGGAATATCATAGATGTTAATTTCGTTTTTCTTGATGAGGTGCAAGAGGAGATCGAGAGGCCCTTCGAAATTCTCGATCTTGACTTGGTAAGGCAGTTCCGGTTGGTCCATCAGGTACGAGGTGCTCCCTTGGCCAAAGTTTCAATCTTATACCAATTTATGGGGGAACCGGGCAAGACTAAAACTATATGTTGTGGGTTCGGCCGGGGCTACTTGGCCCTGAACACATAGACCAACAGCCCCAAGGCCACCGCCAACAAGGCTATCGTCACCGCCTGAGGGAAGGGCCCCGAAGACGGGCCAGCATGCCCTGGTACGGTCACACTCACGCGGGCGGTTCTGGTCAAGAGCGGTGGGCGAGCAAAGCTGGCTTGATCGAGGTCATCGGACTGCTTAAATACGGCATCAGAGAAGTCAGCCTGAGACCCGAATCGCGCAGAGGCGAAGGTGGCCTGACGATCGAAGATAGAGAACAGGAAAAATGCTTCCCGATCGAACTGCGACGAAGAAAAGTCACACTTCGCCCGACAATGCGCGCCGGAAAATCCTGTGCCCTGACGAAACACCGTCTGTGAAAAATTCGCATCCTGCTCAAACACCACCTCAAGGAATTCAGTCAACCCCTGAAAGCGAGCCCCACGGAAAATCGCCGGACCGGAAAACATGGACCGATGGAATCGAGCGTGCGGACCGAAACGCGTATCCGAAAACATGGCGCCCTGGGTGAACCGTTCCTGAACGAAATAACTCTCCTGCCGGAAGGTTGCATTCGATCCATCCACCAGACCCAGAAATACCGTGCGCGACAGATCCACGAGTCCGACAAACTCCGTGTGCGCCAGCACCACCGGTCCTGTGATCAGCAGAAAGCCACGCTTGAGACGATTGACGATCCGTCCCTTCACACGTGAGTGCTTGATCACGAACGGCCCGCGAATGACATGCACCTCCTCGTCGCTCAGTCCCTCAAGCACTCGACGATCCTCGGGTGCTAGGTCGCCCACCGCACTCACCTTCTGGGTCGGCAACTCATCGAGTACCAGATCGCCGTCAACGACAACCCCCGCTAAGTCCAGCCCCTTCCCTGCCGCCAGCGCCCGCAGCAGATCACCCGCAGGCACGGCACGCGCCTCTCGCTCGGCTTCCGTGCACGTGGAAGCCAGGTGCAGCGTGAACGTCGCCGTCGAGTTGGTCCCGCCCGTCTCCACCGTACATGCTGCGTGCAGCATCCCAGGGAGCAGAATAATGCCCCACAGCGTCGCGATGAAGGCCCCGATGGGGAATCGACATGGTCCAGCAGGTCGCGTCAATAATTTCATAACTCTCCGAACAAACCGTCTGGCACATACACGCGCGAACACTTTACACCCCCGATACCTTTGCTACACTCCCTCTCATATGCCGGCGACCACGCCCCAGGGTATCACCCGCACCATCCATCGCAGCTTGTGCCTCTTGTGCGCCTGCATCCTGGCTGGGCTCACAGAGGGTCGGAGAGCCACCGCGGAATCCGTGGTTGAAGTCCCCATGTTGGCGGCCATTCAGAGCAACAACCGCGGAGCGTTTGAGCTACTCCTCTTCCGTTGGGATCACCAACCGACCCCCACCCCCATGGCTCTTCAATGGCAAGGCGGCAATATCAGTCCAGGGGAGGCCAATCTGGGATCCATGGCTCTCGCCTTTGAATACGCCGTAGCACACACCCCATCAGTCGATCATACCGGCACGGTCAAAGTGATCGGCATCGCCTATGCCGCCACTGGCACAGAGGGCCCCAGTGCCGGCGGGGTTATGACGGTCGGATTTGCCGCATTGTTAAAGGGAGAGCAGATCCGGCGGGGCATCGCCATGACCGGCACCATCAGCAAGGACGGCACCATCGGCTGGGTCGGGGAAATTCCGGACAAAATTCGTGCGGCGGCACGCGAAGGCTGCCGTACCATTCTGATTCCGGAGGGACAGCGCGATGATCCCCGCTGGAATCTCACCCGGCTCGCGTGGGAACTCAACGTCGACGTGAAGGAGATCCGCACTGTTGGGGAAGCCTACCACCTCATGACCGGAGGCACGCTCGACTAGCCCCCCACGCCGGTCACGCCGCCAACGATTACTCCTCAGCCCCCAGCCCCGCCAGAATCTCCCGATACTCTACTTCCGTCAGTCGATGCATTCCGAGACTGAGCCGTCTAGTCAACTCGGCTTGCTCCTCGATACCCAATACGCGCTGGAGCAGGGCCTGACAGTCGGGCGCATGGCCCTGCCAGCGCCGCAACGGAGTGACCCGCACGAAGCCATACCGGGCTTCCGTCCGCACCTCATCCTTGAGCAATTCGTCCAGCGCTTGAAACGGCTGGACCGTCGAGGTCATCGCAAACTCCGCGCGAATGCCTTCCTTGAGCACGTACACCAGCCCATGGGACTCTGGCGTCAAAAACTTCTGGAGATTATCGCGAATCAAAGTCGTACAGAGCCCCCAGATCCCGGCACCCAGCTGCAGCTCGGCACTTTCCTGGGAGGTCCGCTCACGAAGAGCTCCGGCGATAAACAGAAAATGACTCATAAGAGATCAGTTAGGATCAGCGTGATTGCCAGAGCGCGCGACCGGTAGGACACCACCTCAACGGAACTGCGGATTCTCTCCGAAGAGGACCCCATGCATGCCGACACACAGGACCCCATGTGGACGGTTCAGCGAAGCGTTCACTGGCCAGGCAACACGCGGCACGGAGAGGCATTAACCGAGCACAACCCGGCACGCCATAACGCCAACGTGGGCTAATTGTTGCGATACTCGTCTGCGTCGTCGAGGAGATCTTCCGACTTTTCCAGATAGTCCACGTCGTCATCTTCACCATCGAGTCCGAGCTCTTCTTCGATTTCTTCCTCGATCTCTTCCGACACGTCATCCAAGTCTTCCGCCAACTCCTCTTCGTCATCAAGCTCCAGCGGTTGCGGCTCCACCTTCGCCACCTTGCTGACCTCCGGCACGTGCGGCTTCGCAGGTGTCGATTCAGGAACAACAGCCGAGGGCTCGACCGGGGCTTTGATCTTGGGAGACGCAGGCTTAGACTTGGGTGTTGGCTTCGCCGCAGGCTTGACGGCTTTCAGCGCTGGCTTCACCGCTTTGGAAACGGACTTGGTCTTGGGCAGAGGTTTCTTCTTTGCTGCAGCCGGCTTTGAGGCCACTTTTCTTGCAGGCTTGGCGGCTTTCTTGGCGGCAGGTTTCGCCTTCACCGCCTTCTTCGCCTTCACAGACTGCTTGGCTTTTGCGGCCGGCTTAACTTTCACCGCCGCCTTCTTGGCTTTCACGGCTTCCTTGGGCTTCGTCGCTTTTTTCGCCGCGACTTTTTTGGGCCGCGAGGCTTTAGCAACAACGCTTTTCTTCTTCACAATTTTCTTCGCCATTCCACGTCCTCCTCTCAAGTCTTCAGCATGGCACGTCGGTGGTAAAGCGGCCTCCATCTAGCATGAACAACCAGGTTCTTGCAACCATCCTGCGCGCGCAACAACCTGTATCAGATTACAACGCAGTCGCGCCCCTTCAGGCGTTCACATTCGTAATGACGACGCCTCCCTGGCCCATCCAGCACGATACGGCCCTTGTCAGGCCCCAGCCCAAGCGGACATATCCCGAGAGGCCGACTGAATCCTTCCGTCGGGAACCTGTCTCTATGTATAATGAAGGTATATTTATTCACCGGAACGACGACGCTATGAGCTGGCGACTGTGTCTCTTCGTGATGGTAGTAAGCACCTTGATGGCCTGGCCGACGGCTGCGACGCCACCGGCAGCGCAAGTCCTGATGGACAGCGGATCACCCTATTATGTGCCCGCCGCCGTGACCGTCACCGCCGGAGGAGCCATTCGCTGGGAAAATCCCACGCCCACCCATCATACCGTGACCCACGATGCGTGTTTTGACGAGAGCGGGCGCTGTGCCTTTGATTCTGGAGCCGTTGAGCCTGGGGGAACCTATACGATCCCCAGTCTGCCGCCTGGCCGATATCCCTACCAGTGCCGCATCCACCCCATTATGCGCGGCATGATCATCGTAACGGAGTCGCCGTTGCTTCCCTCACAGACATAGCCACTCATCCTCATCAAGGTTCTTGCAGGCCGGCGCCACGCTCGTGTAGGCTGCGGCTTTTCACGCCAGGATCTAACGAGATGAAAGCTGCCGCAGCCATCCAAGAGCCCCTCACCCTGAGCGGCGACACCCTCAACCTGCTCGCCTGGCGTATTCCTGACCTCGTCGCCTACCAGCACACCTTCGACGAATGGTGGCTGGCTCCGCTCGATGACGATTTTCCGCTCGTCCGACTCAATGCAGTCGGCATTGAAATGCTTACATCGATGAACGGCCACATTACGGTGGGCGCACTCGTCGAGAAATACGGCAATAAAATCTGCGGCCCGGACGGCCAACCGGGGTCCTGGCATCTGGCTCGGTGGTCCACGCCTAACTATTCGCTATGCTACTTCGGCACGGAGCCGCCCGGCGGCCATCGCCACAAGGCCAAATGGGACTTGCTCCTGCAACAAATCCGGGAAGGCTGGTCAGGCCAACAGGAATTTGAAGGCGAGGAGCATCTTGAGGACTTCCACGTTCACGAGCTGAAGGAAAGCGACCTGGAGGATGGACACTTCGATCTGATCGAGACTACCGTCTCCCACCTCTTCCGTGAACCATGCGAGGCCCTGGGCGGCACGACTTATGGCCGCCTGCTCATGCGCCAACTCCGCCGGCTTGGCTGGTTCAAACCCAAGCCCAAAGTCATTGTCGAGATCGGCGGAGGGCTTGGTTATGTCGCCCGCGAATTAGGACAGGAATTGCTGCCGTTCGAGAAACAAGGGATCCACTACATTTCGCTGGACGTCACCCGCCCATTCTTGCAACTCCAGACCAAACGCGCGAAAACAGGCGGCTGGACCGGCATCGGCACCCATGCCAACGGTGAGTGCCTGCCCTTTCGAGACAACTCGGTCGACCTCATCATCGACAATGAAAATATGGCCGACATGACGCCGGTGAAGCTCAGCCGCAAGGAGCTCACGGAGGGCAAAGGCGAGACGGCACAACATCAAGAAGCGTTAGATTGGATCAGGCGGCTGCGGTTGCCGCTGGAGAGCGAATTACCGGAAGAAGTGATCTTCAATCTGGGACCGATGCGGTTCGTGGCTGAAGTCTGGCGGGTGCTCAAGCCGGGTGGTCGGGCGTTTCTTACGGAGTTTGGCGTGGAAGAAGGGTGGCCTGCCGCCGTCAAACTTCCGCACCACACGGAATACGAGGTGCAGTATAGCCACCTGCGACAAGCGGTACGTTGGCTTGGCTTTCAGGAGCGCTATCTGTCGCTCCCGCAATTTCTACAGCTTAAGCCCGACACGAAAGTCCTCTGTACCGGCGCGGCCTATACCATCCAGCGGTTTTGTCAGGGGCTGGGCCAACACTTTTCTGTGCGGGCTTACACGGAAAGTGAGCTCACCAAAACTCTGGGCGACATCCTGCCCAAACTCCAGGGGTGTCATTACCACGATATCGCCGACCCGGCCTGGTTCGGCCTAATCGACTTCAAGGTACTGCTGCTCGAAAAGCCAGGCGGGATCCCCCAACCGACCTTCACCGAACAAAAGAGCGGCCTCCGCTGGTATTCGCAGCGATAAGCTTCGGGCGACGCCTTGCTCTTCAGTGCGATAGGTTGTTCAGGTGTGATCGCGACCCGACGCCAGAGAACATCGTGCTTCGCTGTGCCGTCAACCGACCGAACACCAAGATTGCCACTGACCTGCAATCGCTCCAAGAATGAGGCGGAATACCTGCGTTACGATTCAGGATCTACCGGCCACCGGCAAGATGTATCAGCACCCCCTCCCGCAAGCCCAGATCGCTCACGAGCACGTTCGACATTGCCAATGTCTCCATCACCGTACCTAGTATCACCGCGCCGGCAGCAATGACGTCTTCCCGGCCGCGTTCAAGCCCTGGCAAGCCTTCCCGTTGAGACTTGGTGCGGCCAAGTAACTGTTGCTCCAACTCTCTCACCGTATCCCGCGTTAACGTGTAATTGTGAATCCTTGCCGGTTCATAAACAGGCAACTGCTGAGCCATAGCGGCCAGGGCGGTGATCGTCCCCGCGGTGCCGATGAATGTGAGCCCCGGCGATCGTGGCATCTCGGCTATGGCGGCGCTGGTTTCTCGTCGTACCCAGTCTCGCGCGTCGGACACCTCTCCCGTAGTCGGCGGATCGCTGCGTAACATCCGTTCGCTCAAACGCACCACACCGATATTGATTGATCGCACAACAGGTGGCTGCCCCGACCTATCCAAAATGAACTCCGTGCTCCCTCCCCCGATATCCAGCGCCAGCAGATCGGTCACACCAGGCGGCAGGCCCGAACGGATACCAAGCATGGTTCGACGGGCTTCCTCCTCGCCGGAAATAATCTCCACCTGAAACCCGGCCTCTCGCCGCACCAGGTCCAGGAACTCTTCACGATTCACAGCGTCGCGCACCGCACTCGTCGCTACGGCTGTTACGGCTTGAACATGATAACCATCGATCACTTGGTGCCATTCCTTCAGTGTCGCCACCACCCGCTGCATAGCAGCAGGACGCAACACGCGGTCTCGATCTACTCCTTCACCGAGCCGAAGGATACGCCGATCGGATCGGAGCTCTCGCAACTCTCCGGTCGAAGTCAGTTCTGCAATGAGCAACCGACAGGTGAGCGTCCCAATATCAATTCCGGCGAAAATTCGTGGAGGTGGAGATGGAGTCGTCTTGCGAGTCATCGACTGCGCCTCATTGCCCTTCGACGGTGATGTCATTCATTTCCAGCAGCAACTTAGTTCGTTCATCCTGCAACGTCCGCACCTGTTGCAACATGCGGACAATCTCGGAATCGGACAGAATGCGGTCTGCCGATTCACCCCGATCGTGCAACGCAATCGTGCGCTCCCCGATGTCACCGTGCAAATCATCCAGCTGCTGATCCACCTTTCGCAATTCCAGGCGATAGCGCAGCAGTTCGCCCTCTTCCAAGGCGCGCGTAGCAGCTTTGGCCGTGCCGTGCCGCAATGTCACCCAGCCCGCCCGCAAATCGTGACTCAACCGCTGCAACATTCCCATTGATTACCCCTTTACCTCATGCCTAGCCGGCGCAGGCTCCACACCTAACTCACATCTCCCAACGCCAACTTACCTCGCCAACGTCGAAGCACGGCGGCCTTGAACGACTGGTGTTGTGCCCATGTCAGGCCTGGATCCTGCTCCAACAATGTGATGGCTTCCTGCCTGGCCTGTTCCAGCAAGGGTGCATCGCGCACCAGATTCGCAGCCCGAAACTCCGGCATCCCCCACTGGCGCAGTCCCAGAAATTCACCGGGGCCTCTGATGCGGAGGTCTTCTTCAGCGATGACAAATCCGTCGTTCGAGTTCACCAGCGCCGCCAGCCGCTGCTGAGCATTAGAGCCATTCGGCTCAGGGCCACCATCACGACCGACCCGCGTCCGCGACCCTCGCGCAAGATATGTGGCCATCAACAAGCAAAGGGATTGATGCGCGCCACGACCGACTCGTCCTCGCAATTGATGCAACTGGGCCAACCCGAATCGCTCGGCATGCTCGATCACCATGACGGTCGCATTCGGCACATCCACGCCGACCTCAATCACCGTGGTGGCCACGAGGACCTGAATCGTGCCGGCCTTGAACGCCGCCATGGTGGACTCTTTTTCCGCCGACGAAAGCCGGCCATGCAGCACCCCCACCCGCGCCTGGGGAAAGACCTCTCGCTGCAGGTGATCCGCGCCCTGGATGGCTGCCTTGAGATCGACCTTCTCAGACTCCTCGACCAGCGGATAGACGATATATACCTGACGTCCGGCCTTCAACTCATCTCCCATCAATTGCCAGGTCTTGTGTCGTTGTCCCTCGGTGTAGAGCAGGGTCCGCACCGGTTTGCGGCCCGGCGGCAACATATCGATCACCGATACATCCAAATCTCCATAGACCGTCATGGCCAAGGTTCGCGGAATCGGCGTCGCGGTCATCACGAGCACATCCGGCCGATACCCTTTCTCCAACAGTGTCTTTCGCTGCAGGACGCCAAACTTATGCTGCTCATCGACAATCACCAATCCAAGCTGGGCAAACTGGACCTTTTTCTGAATCAATGCATGAGTCCCGATCGCAACCTGCGCGGTGCCTGACGCCAACTGCTGTAGCGTCTCGTTTCGCTCCTTTGCCTTGCCGCCACTAGTCAACAGCACCGCCTTGAACCCCACGGCCTCTAACAAGGGGGCGAGATTCCGGTAATGCTGCTCGGCCAGAATTTCGGTAGGGACCATCAGCGCGGTTTGGTAGCCCGATCCACACGCCATCACTAGGGCATGCAGCGCCACGACAGTCTTCCCAGACCCGACATCACCTTGCACCAAACGATTCATCGGCCGCGAGCTGACCATATCAGCTTGAATCTCGCGGAATACGCGCTCCTGCGCAGGAGTCAGCATAAAGGGAAGGATCTTCGACAACTGCGACAACTGTGGGACATGCGGATTGAACCGACATAATTTCTGCTCTTCCTTTGTCTCCCGTTGACGAAGCAGCAGAGCCATCTGTAGTACGAACAGCTCTTCAAAGACCAATCGGCGATGGGCTGGTGTCGCGCCCCGGTCGAGCGCGGAGAGGTCTGTGTTCGGCAGGGGAAAATGCACCTGCTGAATCGCCTCGCCGATTGGCGGCAGCCGGTGACGCGCCCGCACAGACAGGGGCAATACTTCCTCCATCTCAGCCCCGTACTCCGCAAGTAACCCCAGCATCAAGACCCGCATCTGGCGCGACGTCCACCCCTTCGTCTCGTGATAGATCGGAACGATGCGCCCGATATGAACCAGCTCATCCTCGGTGCCACTCAGCACTTCGAATTGGGTCGCTTCCAACCGCAGATCTGTCCATCCGCGGCGGCCGGCGACCACTCGCCCGGCCATCATGACCCGCACGCCTTCTTTCAACACATCTTCCAAGTACGGTTGATTAAAGAACACCGCATGCACGGTCCCTGTTGCGTCCCGGACCGCCACATCGAGAATCGACAACCGGCGGAACCGTGCACGTGTCAACTCCGCCTGAGTAATCACCCCGCAGACGCTCCGGATGCCTCCTGGGACAAGTTCGGCCATCGGCGTGATGACGGATCGATCGTCGTACCGCCAGGGTAGCGCCCACAGAGCCTCTTCGACGGTGTGCACGCCCAAACGTTCCAGCAGGAGCGTTCGCTTGGGGCCAACCCCCTTGGCATACTGAATCGGCAGATCCCACAGGGGTCGCGCAGGACCGGATTGAACGAAGGGAGGCGTCGGGCGGCTCTCCATCTGAACACTCTCTGGCTGACTCGTCGCTCGTGCCTCTCGCTGTAGGCGACTGAGCAAGAGCAGTGCTTTTGTGAGCCGCTCTTGCTGTTCAGCAGGCGTGAGCCCGGCATGGAAATCGATAAACAGATTGCGGAGCGAGAGCAGTTCGGTTTCAAGCGCTCGAGGATACACTCGCTCCCCGAGCGTGCCGATCACCTGCTCCGACACGAACCGGTCAAGATTCCTGACCGTCGAGAGATGGGCATAGGCATCCCGACAAGCAAATTCTATCGGTCTGGTTACACGATACAGAAACGCTTGGAACGGATCGTGTGGGTCAGAAGAATCCGACGGTGGCATTCTGGAGCGGGATCGTACCACAGGCATCAAGACGGCTCAACGAGAGGCCCCCACTGACTCGGGACTCAGTCGGACCGGCGTCCGGATGCTTTTGCGACTTTCCTTTGCCCCCTCATGACCCGGTGTTAGAGTCAACTTGCCGAGGATTCATGGAAGGACACCTATGTATCGACGCAATATCAAACATATTCTTGGACCGTTGGCTGTATTGATCGGCATCTTTATTTTCTATCAAACCTGGCTGAAGCCACACTATTTCCACGAGACACCGACTCCCCCCCCGCAGGTCATCGTTGAGGAGGTCAGCCCGGCGTCGACCGCTCCTGTGGGACCGTCGCAGGAACGCTCTGCTCCAGAGGTGAAACGGTCAAGGACTATCGACCCCGTCAGCATTCCAGTTCGGAGACATTCCGAGTTGCTCGGAGCCATTCATGACGAACTGGAAAAGCACAATGTCGCCCTGGCAGAGACCAAACTCGAGGAACTCCCCTCCTCAATCCTGACGGAATCCGCTACGAAGCGTCACGTGGCCATTCTCTGGAATAACCTGGGGATCCTCAAAGAAACAACGGGCGGGACTGAAGTCTCCGTGAAAGCGTTTAAGAAGGCGGTCGCGCTCGACCCCCAGAATTCGATTGCTCACCTTAACCTTGCTCACGCCTACTGGGGTCTACGCGACCCCGCGCTCACGGAGGAGTTCCTCCGGAAGATCGTGGCGCTGTCTCCGGACGAGCCGTTCCCGCACGTCGCCTTGGCAGACCTGCTCCAGGAAAAGGATCACCTCCCCGAAGCCGACAAACATCTGGCACAGGCCAAAGAGCGGATCAAAAAAGACCCCGGCCTTCAGTCCTACCTGAAAACGGTGACAGCGAAAGTCCATCGCGCCGAGAAGGTGGAAGAGAAGTTCTCAACCCGCAGCAGCCTCCACTTTACAGTTAAATACGACGGCGCCGAGGACCCGGACACCTGGACGACCGTGCTGGATATCCTTGAAGAGGCCTATCGGGATATCGGACAGAAATTCACTTTTTTCCCTTCAAAACCTATTATGGTCGTTCTACACACTAAGAATCAGTTTCAAAACGCCACGGGGAGCCCGGGTTGGGCTGATGGTCTCTTTGATCCCGTCCTCGGACGGATTCAAATCCCCACCCAAGGAGCAACCACGGATCGGGCCTGGTTAACGCGAGTATTGCGTCACGAATTCGTCCATGCGCTGATTCACGAAGAATTGGGAGCCACCGGAGGGACCATTCCCACCTGGCTCAACGAAGGTCTCGCAATGCAGCTGGCCGGTGATCCCTGGCAAGACGTCACAAGCGTCACGCCCAGCGATCACAGCCTCGTTCCTTTATCTGCACTGGAAGGTGGCTGGGAGAATCTACCCGCAGAAAAGGTCGCGGTCGCCTACATGGAAGCCAATGCGGCCACACACTATCTGATTGAACGGTTCGGCATGCACAAGGTGCACGAAGTCCTCGTCCACCTCAAAGCCCGACAAACAATTGCCGCCGCGATGCAGGAGAGACTCATGCTCTCTTACGACCATTTCCAGCAACAATGGGCCGACAGTTTAGGAGCCACACTGGTCCAGCCGAAATCCTAAGCGTTATCGCGTCTTCGTCTGATACGTATAATGACTAGGCATCGAGACGGGGTTCCAGGATGGAATAGCCTGAGGATACGCACGGGTCTCCGGCTCGGTAACCGGCTCCTCAATCCGATCGAGTTGCTCGAACGAATCCTCCCACAGCAATGTGCCTGACGTACGATCGTACGTCCGCACAACCAAATCAAAAATATGTCCGATGGGGTCATTGACCGGTTTGATGGACAGGCTGTTGAAGGACACACCAGCCACTCGTGCCCGCTTTCGCATCCCAGGCGCAAACTGATCCTGCCAAACCAGTCCTCCCGTAATCGGATTCACCGCTCGGACGGAGAAGAAGGTCTGCACGGGCTTGGCCGTGGAGGCCGATGCTTGAACCACCGACGGATGGCTCGGAATGATAGTGGCGCGGACCCTCATCCTCCCACCTTCTCCCTGTTTGAGCAGATTTAGCTGCCCTTCCCAAAGAAACCGCCCGGACTCCGCGTCATACACTCTCAGCATGAAGGCTGATTTCCCTTTCGCGTCGGCACCAATGCCTCCGGCAAAAATGCGTCCTTTATTTTCATCATGTTCAGCGGCGCCCTCTTCCTTGACGCTCACATCGAACGAATCCTCCGACAGGATGGCACCTGTCGGCGCATCGTAGGTCCGCACCGTAATCATAGAGGATCCAGCCGCCTGAAACCCAAACCCGGCTGCCAATACCTGCGCGTGATCCGCCGGCGCTTGGGCCACGACCTTACCGATAAATCCAGGGTTCAGAACAGTGTCCGGAGCGATATACGAGGGAGCAGCTGAGGAGAAGCTGGGGACCGACAGGAGCGCAACAGCCGAGCACAGCATCAGCCCTAACCTTGGCACTGCCGCGCGAGAATGGGACGCTCGCAAGCATCGGCCTGGTTTCGTTTCGACCACCCAGTCCGCAACGATTTTTCTGAATGTTTGTAGAGCCACATGCGCCTCCCCGGTGAGAGGCGGATTCTGACTCGAAAGCCTGCATGTGGTAAATCACTCGCCGGCCTGGGCTTGCCCCTCGAAGGGTGGGGACAGGGAAGACGGCTCAAAGAAGACCGCCCTCGCAGAAGCTTGCAGTCCGTTACAGCACGCTCATGTGAAGAACCTACAAGTCAGAATGGCACGAGGCCAGAGTAACTTGCGATAGGCTGGCGCGGCGGCTATAGTGCCGCTATGAAAGCATCTCGCCCGGTCATTGTTTTGCTCATCGTTCTAGTCGTGCTGGAAGGTCTTCTCCTTGAGGCAGGATCGGCCGCCTCACTAGCCACGATCCGGGACGGCATCTTATTGGGCTTTCTGTTCGGAGTTCCGACACTCCTGGTGGCGGGGCTTCTTGTGCTCCGTCAACACTGGATCGTGATGGCAGCGGTGATGTACAGCACCATCGCCCTGGCACTCGACCTTGCCACGATTGTCCAGGAAGCGAGTCACGATTCCCCCCGCCCCCTTATCCTGGCGCTGACACTTGGCAGTAGCCTCCTTAACTTCCTCATCATGATCTTCGGAGGCCGCTGTGCGTTATCCTTACGGTCAGACGAGCCCTCTCCAACAGCACCTCATCCCGATCTTCAGTCCCGGTCTTCATCCTCATCGACCTGATATTCACAGACCCTGCGGCTCAAAACCACTCGGCTGCTTCCCGCCGTGAGTAGATATTTCCCTGTTCCGTAAACAACACCCTACTCACCGCACACTGACTCGGCTCTTTGGTATAGAGTGACCTTCCAGATCGTGAAGCAATACAGCCCGAACAATCAATCGTCTGCCGTAAAGGCAGTGCGGATGACACGTTTCGACAGAGCACGTGAGTCTCCTCCAAGGAATGACTATGAAGCGCATCGAAACACCACACCACGTCGTCCTGTCTCGGAAGCGCCTCATTGCTGAATGTGAGCGGAAGAGAAGAGCAACACCTCCGCCCCTGTGTGTCGTGGCGAACTCTTTTGCCGCCTCGAGTACCACCGCATGATCACAGCCAGTGGCCGTTAGTTTGCGGGAGCGAGCAAGAACGGCCATGGCAAATGCTCACGGCCATCCGCCAAAGTCCAGCCATGCTCCGGCTTGCTCCGCATCAAGCTGTGCAACGACTCCATCCGCCACATCTCAGAACAGAATGTCCAGGCCTCGCTGGCTCGACTAAAGCGTCTTGGCAAGCCTCGGAGGACACTAGCTGCACGCCTCCGTGGCAGTAAAGAGCTTCCGCTCAAGCGCCGTGAGGATTATACGCAGCAAGCGATAGGCAGGGAGAACACGACGGAAGGTTTCAGTATCGGTGAGGGGAAGACACGTCCGGAGGGCACCTGTCGCAATCGATTCCTACTACGCCTAGGCCTTGAAGAGGTTTTGGCACCAACGCACGGCGGCAAGCACCTCATCGATTCGCTGAAAGTCGACTGCCTTACAGAACGTGATGGCGACATATTCATCATTCATATCGGTCTGCTCCGCGAATCCTCCCTTGAGGAGAGCCGGCCGTTTCTTGGACACCGCAGGACCCAAAAAATACTTCGCCTGTTTTGCCACTTCATCGGTGCCGAGATCCTCGGTTGTGCCATCACACATCAGAGTCTTCACATCGTCCATGGCAATGCCGTGCTGACAAAGGAGCTGCCCGTCCGACCGCACTTCCAACAACCACCCGTCATCCCCCAGATCGAGGACGAGGGGCCCACCAGGTTCCAGCTCATAAAATTGAGGAACCATGCTCACCAGTCGTGCCCGGGCCTGTTCCCATGATGGGAGTGCAGCGGTCGTCATGCGCGTGATTCCCGAGGCTGGGGGGTTGGGGGTTCGGCATCAAGGCGAGCCCGCAGTCGTTCGAGGCGGGCCACGTTCTCAGCTAACTTCGGAAGATCATATTTACGGTCCATACGCACGACCTGCTCCAATAACTGAATGGCCATCTGCAACTGACCTAGATCCTCGTAACACTGAGCGAGGACGTAGCGAGCGCCGCCTATCCGCAATTCATCCCGGCTCCGCTCCGCAATCGATTGGCTGGTATGGCAACAAGCAATGGCGTCCTCATAGCGCTTTTGGACGGCAAAGGTCCGCCCCATCATCCGCCAGGCATCGGCGACGCCACCTTGATTATTGAGGCGGCGCATGAGTACCAGGGACTGCTCATAATACCGAAGCGCCTCGTCAAACTGGCCGATTTCACGCGCCACCAATCCGAGATCGGAAAACAGCACCGCCTTGCCAAGCTCATCATGCACCCGAGTCATGATGTCGAGCGCCTCAAGATAATAGGCTCTGGCACGATCCCATTCACCGGCGTCGGCGCGGAGATTCCCCAGATTGGCCAGGGTCGTCCCAATGCCTTTCTCGTCACCCAGAACCTTCTGCAATTCCAGCACTTCCTGATAATAATTCTGCGCCGATTCTCGCCGACCACTGACCGCACAAATATTGCCCAGGTTGCCCAGCGTCGCGCTCAAGGCACGATGATCACCCGTCAACCGATCACATTCCAAGGCCTTTGCATAACAGGCATACGCATCCGTGTAATGCCCTCGAGCAAAATGCTCGTTGCCCTGGCGATTGAGTTCCTCTGAAAGACCGTTTCGAAGCGCCATCTTGCCTACGCCTGAAGCACTTGCTCCACAACTTGTTTGGCTCCACCTAGGATGCTAGTGCCATCGCCCACAAGAATCGAGTCGAAGTGATATTTCAACAACCGCCGAAGCCCCGCCCTCGCCTTCGTCAGATCGCCATATTTTTCCGGGGCTAGAAGACTCACGCTACCCGCCGGCTTGCCGATCAAGGCATCGCCGACGATCAAGACACCTTTCCCCTGCTGAATATACAATGCCGACTCCCCAGGAGATTTTTGATCCGCAAGGTGAATCACCCAAATACCGCCGGGCAACAGCTCACCGTCTTTAAACGTCTTGGATGGCTTCACATCCATTTGGGAAGCGTCCGCCTCAGGCACCTGCAACTGGCAACGAAAATCGGTCTGGTACGAGGCCGCCTCGCGAACATGGTCTCGATTAGTGACGATGATGTAATCGAGGCCCCCCTGGCGCCGAATAAACGTACCGACCTCGGCCGTCATCGGCGGAGGATCAACCAGGATTCGATGTTCCCCGACCGAGAGAAACAGCCCGTTAAAATCGAGCTGCTTCTCTTCTGAAAACCAGGACCATTGCCAAATGCCGGGAAGGAGTTGTTTCACGAGTGTCGCCTCACGTGGATGGAATTACAATGCTGCAACCGCATCCTGGAGAGTCTTCGTGACCTTCGCACAGATACCGGTCTCACTTGGAAGATCGATAATATCGTCCTCTGAAAGGGTAATGAATTTCCGGTTCGGACCCTTCGTGAGAGAAATAAGGAACATGCTGTTTGTTGGCTTGGTCGGAATCACGAGCTGAACGGCCTGATCAATGCCCTGTACGACCTGGAGCAACTTCTGTTTTCCCTCTTCCCACTCGTCCATGACTCCTCTTTCCCTGCTACATGGCTCCTGCGCCGGCTGGGGGCGCAGATGCCAACAGTTTTTCCACTTCCTGAATAATGATCTCGGCCCCTGCCAATTCCATATTCCCCACCCGCTGCCACCTGATCACACCACGCTGATCGATGACATACACGTTGGGGATAAACTTCCCGCCGCCATACAGCTTATCGGTGGTCTTATTTGGATCGAGCAAATAGGGATAGGTGACCTTCACGGGAAAGGCACTCAAGAATTCACCTACTCCCCGTTTAGAATCCCCTGACGAATTAACCCCGATGACGGCCACATTTTTTCCGGCCATCGTCTCATGTACTTTTTGAAGATTGGTCCCTTGGGTCATGCAGGGATCACAGATATGAAACAGCCCCAGAACAACCACCTTCCCCTTCAACTGCTCGAGCGAAACCGCGTCGCCTGTGACAGTGGTCAAGGAAAAGGTCGGTGCCGCCTCGCCGACTTTAAAAAACCCGGCCGCGATAACAAGATGAGCCGCCCACAACGGGGCCAATATGATCGCTGCCGCGATGAGAACGCGCTTCATGAGAGCCTCCTTCCTGGAACCGACCGGACCATGGGGCTAACCACCCCCTGACCGACTTTCAGTCGTCACCGGTCACTGCTTCTGATGGAGGCATCCTAGCATGCATTTTTTTTCAGGGGCAACCACTTAGGCGGGAGGACGATTTAGTTCTTGACGAAAGGGAATCGATTCAGACGGAACGACCTGCGTTCACACGGAGCTCTGCAACCACCGCACCACGGTTTCACGCATTCGAACAGAAAGGATCGACTTAGCAAGGAACCGATGAACGGGCCTTAGACAGACCGACAGGAGTCGGAGCCTGCGCTGAAACCGGAACCAGGGCAACGTGCGCGTCAACACTTCTGCCTCCGCTCGGCAGAGTGTGACCCCGAACTTCCACCGCTCAACCCAGGAGTCTTTGAGTGTCATATACAAAGCGGGCGCACAATCCTCATCAATGCCCTGATCAGGCTGCTTCAGTAACTGCCTCGGCATCTTCAGCGCCAGCACAGAGATGTCGGCATCCCCGTCGATCTCACGCAGCACCATGCTGGGCAACACGGTATCGAACAAACTGTGCGCCATCGCCAGCCCAAGCAGCACCATCCTACGGCACCCCCATTCGCCTGCCTGGAACAACACCCGACTCCAATCCAAGGCGGGGCGCCGACGCACCAGCTCCGCCACGTCGCAGACCCATTTCAACTGCTCCCAAGCATGTTTTGAGCCATGCACACAGAGCAAAATCAACAGGTCCTCTGAACAGAGCCCCCCCACTGGTTTTGTCGGCAATTGGATCGGCTTCAGCCTACGCCACAACGCACCCCGATCAAGCCGAAACCCGAAATGCCGGCTGGTCATCACCCACTGAAGATCAACCGCGACAATGCCATTTCGTTTCTGAAAACAATGATAGGGCTCGCCTGATTCCTCCCCGTTCCCCATATCCTGACTCGTGAGTTGATATCCCTGCGACCACAAGACTTTCCGGGCCTGGGGAATCGCTCCCTGCTCAACGATCAGATCGATGTCCGCACATTCACGAAGGCTCAGGTCGCCGTATGCCGTCTGAGCCAAGGTAACGCCTTTGAAAGGAATCGCCGTTACTCCCTTCGCTGCCAATGCGTCGAGCAGGGACACAAGTTCTTTGGCCAACAAGCTATTGAGGAGAGCAGTGGTCTGATTGTGCCGTCGAAAAGCTTCGTGGATGGCCGAAGGCACCGCTGCGGGACAAATCGTGACCAGATTACGGTATACCAGCGGCGCTACGCCATGGGCTTTTGACAGTTGCCATACCAGGTCCCAATCAATCCCGTCACAGGCCAGATCTGCCACTTCTACGCGAACAAACTCGTTCACCGTCGTTCGTGCACAAAGCACAAGTAAGCGCCCTTCCGCACGCATCAGCGACAATCCAGGCGCCGACGCAATCCCCTTACGCGAAATGCCTCGCAGGCGCGAAGGTTTCCATTGTGCAACTCTAGACCTTGGCTGCAGTCCCATGTCAGTGGTCTCTCCTCGCGTGCCGTTCCTCCCAAAGAGGCGTGACCAGCCATGGCAAATCCATGAAATCCCGACCAAAGTGGAGCCGGTAACAATCGGTTTGCTCAACCAGGCGAACCAGTGTTTGGAACTCCCGACGCGCCACCGCTGCCTCATACACCAACAACAAATGTGGAAGAATCATTTCCAGGGCCAGCTTCTTCGACAAGGGCTCCAAGCAACTGTGCGGAGAATTCACCACCTCGGGAAAGAGAATCACGGATGACTCGCAAGACTGCCCTATCGGCCACGGATAGAGGTCCTCGGCATAGAAGAATCGTTTGGGAACACCTGCATGAAGAACGGAAGGCGATGCATCTCGTAGCTCGGGGAAAAACGATACGGTCTGATCGGTGACATTGATCTTGAGCGGGCACGGAAGGATCTCCACACATGTCCCGTGGACTCGAAAGAACGGGTGGTCGTCGGAAAGGTACCGATATCCTGACCGCAGCGGCGATAAGAAGGCCGTCGTCTTCCCTCGCCCACTGAATCCCAGAATCAGCACGCTCTGGCCTTTTTGCTCCAACACCGTTGCGTGGAACGGATAGAGCCCGCGCCGTTTCAGAAGTTCCTTCGTTGTCGACGTCAGGAGCATGCCCGTTTCTCCTTTTTAACCTCGTGTCCTCATCACTGCATTGCAGGGATGGGAAGCGCTGGCCGGTCTGCTCAACCGACCAGTCCCATGGCTCCACTGGAGCGCCTCGTATGTTATCTAGGTGTTTGATCCACTACGCGAGACAGTTGAATGGCCGTCACGTCCCGCAACAACTCATGTTTCACAAGCGCCGGCTTCACGTACTCAGCTTTCTTCTGTTGATCCATTTGGGCTCACCTCCTTTTCGAATGAAGTAGCTCCGCCTGTTCCAACTGCATGATCAACTCCCAAATATCGTCCTGTGTCTGCTGCGCAGCTACGTCAAACCTGTCACAAACTATGAAGAGAATCTCTTCCAGCGAATGCTCCTCCCTTGCACAAATCCCAGACTGACGACCCGACGACATTGAGCGCGTAATAACGACCGGAGCCCAAGCGGAACTCGTGTTGACGCTCCTTCCGCACGTGAGCTGTGCCAGACATATCGATCCTCCGATTCAGACTATTTGGGGAATGCTCACTGCGCTGAGGCCGCTACCTGTGAGATACGCATGTTGCTGGGCAACCTTCTGCGCCCCTCCCCTGAAACGCCTCCCTTGCCTGAGAGACAACCGCAAAATATCGTCATCACCTCCGTTTCTCTATTCCCAGTGCGATCGGGTCTCACCTCCCTTCGGGGGAGTCGGAGTTCATTCTGCTGTGAAGTAAATAGGGGAACATGGGGCTGAGGCTGAGACAGCGACACGACACACAACGGGTTCATTCGCGCATGGATTCAGAGGAGACTACGCTCAGTCAGGAAGGGTAGGTCCAGTTCACCCTAACGAAACAGGTAATGCACAGGGAGGGGCTGGGAGAAGTGAGATTACTGATGATTCGAAGACGCTGCAGATTGGGGAAAGATAACGGTCACCGTGAACGACTGCCAATAGGAGGAGGGCTCGAGAAATTCACGCCCATCCAGACAATTTCCTTTCGAATGATACGGAAACAATGCGAGCCATCGATCCACATAATAGGCCACATCGGCCATTGCCTGATGATCAAGGGTAACCAAGGAGCCCCCGCCGGATAACCAACCGAGTAATCGCCAGAGACTCGCCAGGCGTGACGCGATGCGGATCCCGAGCACCATAAGTCTCGTAAGAACGATCAGTCGATATTTCCGGACTAGCGCCATGCCAATCAATCTAGCAAGGCATGCACGGAAGTCCAGACGATCCTATGAACCGGCGAAGGAAATGAAGTCAGCGTGGAGCTTCAAAGAGCCCGAGTTGGAGTTCTTCTGCCCGGGTGAAGGAGATAGGGTATTGTTCGGTAAAACAGGCATCACAATACTGCCCCGGTGTGCCGGAAGCCGCCGTCACCATGCCATCCAGACTCAAGTAGGCAAGGCTATCCGCAGTGATGTATTTGCGAATCTCCTCAGTGCTGTGGCTGGACGCGATCAATTCTTTCTTGGTCGGTGTGTCAATACCGTAAAAACAAGGCGAGACGATTGGCGGGGAACTAATCCGCATATGCACTTCTTTAGCTCCCGCATTGCGCAGCATCTTGACGATCTTTCGACTCGTAGTGCCTCGAACCAACGAATCATCAACAACAACAACGCGCTTGCCCTCAAGCACTTCGGGAACGGCATTAAGCTTCACCTTGACACCGAAGTGGCGAATAGATTGCTCCGGCTCGATGAACGTCCGCCCCACGTAATGATTACGGATCAGTCCGGTCTCGAACGGAAACCCTGATCCTTCGGAGTAGCCCAACGCCGCCGGCACTCCTGAATCCGGCACAGGAATCACAATATCAGCATCCACCTGCGATTCTTGCGCCAATTGCCGTCCGAACGCCTTCCGGATGGAATAGACAGCCTTGCCTCCAAAAATTCGGCTATCCGGGCGGGCAAAGTAGACATATTCAAAGACACACATGGCCGGCTTGGTTTGAGCGAATGGCTTAAAGCTCGTGACACCTTGGTGATCCAGGACGACCAACTCTCCCGGCTCGATCTCTCGCACGTATTCGGCGTCCAACAGATCAAACGCGCAACTTTCGGAGGCCACAATCCAAGCGTCACGAAATCGCCCCAGGCACAGGGGACGGAATCCATGAGGATCGCGCGCGGCGACAATGCCCTGATCGGTCATCAACACCACCGAGAACGCGCCGCGAACCTGGGTGAGCGAATCGATCACTCGATCCAACAACGTGTCCGCTCGCGAATGGGCAATGAGGTGGATGATGACTTCCGTATCGGAGGTCGATTGAAAAATGGCCCCATACGCTTCCAACTCGCTGCGAAGCATGGTGGCATTGATCAAATTCCCATTGTGCGCCACAGCCAGGTTGCCGAAGGCAAAGTTGACGCTCAAGGGTTGCACATTCTTGAGGCCGGCTCCACCCGCAGTCGAGTAACGATTGTGACCGATGGCCATCGTCCCGGGCAGACGCGCTAAAGCCTGTTGCGAAAAAATATCGGCGACGTGGCCCTGTCCCTTCTCAACGTAAAATTGCTCGCCGTCGTTGGAGACGATACCGGAGGCTTCCTGTCCGCGATGTTGCAACGCGTAGAGGCCAAGGTAGGCAAGGTTCGCAGCTTCCTTGTGCCCGTAGATGCCGAAGACGGCGCATTCGTCGTGAAATTTATCGGGAGTAATCAAGGGTAATTCTTTGGCCATGACGTCTGTACCCTAGTCCTGACCTAACGCGCGTGGGATGGCGCATCCCCAATGGTCATACAAGGTCGTCAATTCGAGATCAACCGTGCAGCCAACGCCCTGCTGATCGCCATCTACCTGAATCACCAACCGGGTCCCTTCGACAGTACCAATCCTGGTGGCATGAACACCGGCATCCCAGGCCATATTTAAGACCCTCTCGGCCAGCTCCGCTTTCACGGAGAGCACAATCCGCGATTGGCTTTCCCCGAAAAGCACCGCGTCTCGACGAAGACCGTCGAGAGGCAATTGTACCACAGCCCCCAGCTGTTGGGCTGAACCCGAGATACAGCACTCCGTCAAAGCCACTGCCAATCCACCATCGGAACAGTCATGAGCCGACTGCACCAACCCCTCTCGAATGAGCCGAATAGTGCACTGCTGCACAGCCTTTTCGCTGTCCAGATTCAGCAACGGCGGAGAGCCCTGCTCACGATGATGCAACACTTTCAGATATTCCGTTCCACCGAGATCTTCGCGGGTCTGCCCCAGGAGAATGATGGCGTCGCCGGTCTGTTTGAACCACTGCGTTACCGCACGATCGGCCTCTTCGATCAAGCCAACCATTCCGATCATCGGAGTGGGATAAATCGACAGGTCATTCGTCTCATTGTACAAACTCACGTTGCCGCTCACGATGGGCACGTTCAACGCTTCGCAGGCATCCTTGAGCCCTTCAATCGCGAGCACAAACTGCCACATGACTTCAGGACGCTGCGGATTGCCGAAATTCAGGCAATCGGTGACCCCTATCGGCTCCGCTCCCGAACAGGCCAGATTCCGCGCACATTCCGCAATCGCGATTTTGGCGCCTTCGTACGGATTCAGCAGGCAGTAGCGTCCATTGCAATCGACCGACAACGCGAGCGCCTTATTCGTCCCCTTTACCCGCAACACCGCCGCATCCGACCCGGGGCGCACCATCGTGTTCGTTCGCACCATATGGTCATATTGCTCATAGACCCACCGCTTGCTGGCGATGGTGGGTGCATCCAGGAGTGCGAGCAACGCGGCATTGGCGTCTTTGACGTCCGGCAGAGCGTCGTGATTCAGCGCCTGTAACATCTCTTGATACGCAGGCGGCGAACTGGGCCGATCATACCTTGGCCCCTCGTCGGCCAAAGCCTTGGCCGGAATCTCCGCTACCACCTGACCGTTCTCCTTGAGGACGACCTTGCCCGTATCGGTGACGCGGCCGATCACTGCCACATCCAGATCCCACTTCCGGCAGATCTTAATCACCTCGTCTTCGCGACCGGCCTTCACCACCATCAACATCCGCTCCTGCGACTCGGAGAGCATGATCTCGTAGGGCGTCATCCCCGGCTCACGACGCGGCACATCCGCCAACTCCAACTCCACACCCGTGCCTTCTCGCGAGGCCATTTCACAAGCCGAACTCGTCAAACCGGCAGCCCCCATATCTTGAATGCCCACAAGGCAGTCACCGGCCATGAGTTCCAAACAGGCTTCGAGCAACAGTTTTTCCGTAAACGGATCACCCACCTGCACCGTCGGCCGCTTCTGAGCCGCTTGTTCATCGAATGAGTCCGAGGCCATCGTCGCGCCGTGAATTCCGTCACGCCCGGTCTTCGAGCCGAAATAGATCACCGGATTCCCGACGCCCGCCGCCTTGCCCAGAAAAATCTTATCCTTCTTGGCGATTCCCACGCAGAACACATTCACCAAGGGATTCAGGGCATAAATGTCGTTGAAGACAATCTCACCGCCGACGGTCGGCACACCCATACAGTTGCCGTAACCGGCAATTCCCGACACAACCCCCTTAAGCAGATGACGGGTATGCGCATTGTCCAATCCGCCGAATCGCAACGAGTTCAATAACGCAATCGGCCGCGCGCCCATAGTAAAAATATCGCGTAGAATTCCACCCACTCCCGTCGCCGCCCCCTGGTAGGGCTCAATGAACGACGGATGATTGTGGGATTCCATCTTGAACACCGCGCAGAGACCATCCCCGATATCCACTGCGCCGGCATTTTCCCCGGGCCCCTGAACCACGCGCGGCCCCGTCGTCGGCAACTTCTTCAAGTGGATGCGGGAACTCTTGTAGGAACAATGTTCGCTCCACATGGCTGAGAACATGCCCAGCTCAGTCCAGTTCGGTTCCCGTCCCAGAATCTCCAGGATCTTTTTATATTCATCATCGCTCAGCTTATGCTGCTCAAGGATGGCTTTTGTAATGACCAGTGCGTTCATGAAGGACACATTCTCAATCGTATGAGGTTACCGACGATTCCGGTGCCGCTGTTCGCGCGAACCGGCTGTCATACTCCGATCAACTTCGAGTGTAATTCAGGCTTGCCGAACGAACTCAGCATCGACTCAAAGATCAGCCGACCATCTTCATTGCCCAATATCGATTCGGCACTGCGTTCGGGATGCGGCATCATACCCAATACATTTCCGTCGGCATTCATGATTCCGGCGATGTTATCCAGCGAACCGTTCGGGTTCGCATCGGGCGTCACCTTGCCGTCGGCGGTGCAGTAGCGAAAGATCACTTGTGCATTGGCTTTGACACCACCGAGCGTGACCGGGTCGGTGTAGTAGTTGCCGTCGGCGTGCGCGATGGGAATCTTCAGCACCTGGCCGGACTCACATTGATTCGTAAACCGGGTCGCCGCGTTTTCCACCTTCACGTAGACGTCTTTGCAGATAAAATTGAGCGACGTATTGCGCAGCATCACACCCGGTAACAAACCCGCTTCCAGAAGAATTTGAAAGCCGTTGCAAATACCGATGACCAACCCACCCTTATTCGCGAACGACTTCACGGCTCCCATCACCGGAGAAAACCGCGCGATGGCGCCGGTCCGCAAATAATCCCCGTAGGAAAATCCGCCCGGCAACACGATTGCGTCCAGGCCTGCGAGCAGAGTTTCCTTATGCCAGATCATCTCCACGTATTGGCCGAGCACGTCCTTGAAGATATACTGGCAATCGTGATCGCAATTACTGCCGGGAAATACCACCACGCCGATTTTCATAATTCTACCGAGCTTATGGTCTATGGTGAATGGCGTCTACCACGAAACAGGAACGAGGTCTCGGCATCTGCCATCCACTCGAAGCTATAAGCCATTTGCTCCTATCCGAGTTCGTATCGATAATCCTCGATCACCGTATTCGCCAACAACTTCTCGCACATCTGCTTCACCTGGGCGTCGGCCTTGGCCCGGTCGGTTTCGTTCACGTCCAGTTCCATGTACTTGCCTACGCGTACGTTCCCCGCATGCGCAAACCCGAGAGAATCCAGCGCGTGCTCGATCGCCTTCCCCTGCGGATCGAGAATTCCCTGTTTCAGCGTCACATGAATCTTGGCTTTCATTGTACTTTTCCCACTTCTTGCTGTGCCTTCCCCACTCGCTGCACGTATTTTCGAATCCAAAAGATCACGCCGATCGTCCCGAGTCCCGCCAGCGACATCAAGACGAACGCCCAGCGCCAGGGCGACTCCTTCAGGTGATAGGCCATCAATGCCACCGTGGCTGCCCACACCAGAATCGCCGCCACCAGGCCGTAGTTCAAAAATAACTGGAGGAACCGGTGCATGCCGCCCCTATTCGCACACCCGCTTCAACACTTCCTGATACGCCTCTTCGATCTTTCCCAAATCCTTCCGGAACCGGTCCTTATCCATCGACTCTTTGGTCGTCTGGTCCCAGAACCGGCAGGTATCGGGAGAAATTTCGTCGGCGAGGATGAGTCGATTGTGAAACACGCCGAACTCCAGCTTGAAATCGACGAGCATCATCCGTCGCTGTTTAAAAAACGGCAGCAATACCGCATTGATCTTGTGGCCTAACTCCCGCATCTCCCGCAACACAGCCGGAGTCGCCACATTCAATAGGCGAAGGTGATCGTCGTTCACTAACGGATCGCCCAACGCATCGTCCTTGTAATAAAACTCGATGATCGCCGGGTCGATGGCCGCGCCTTCTTCGAGGGCCAGTCGCTTGGCCAGACTCCCCGCGACGACGTTTCGCACCACCACTTCGACCGGGACAATCGTCACCCGCTTGGTCAGCATCTCGCGGTCGCTGATGCGTTCGATGAAGTGCGTCGAGATCCCCTGCTGTTCGAGCAACCGGAACAGCCGCTCGGACACCCTGTTGTTGACCACCCCTTTGTCGACGATGGTCCCGCGCTTCTGCGCATTAAACGCCGTGGCATCATCTTTGAAATACTGCACCACCTGGTCGGACCGGTCAGTCGTAAAGATTTTCTTGGCCTTGCCCTCATAGATCATCGTGCCTGCTGGTTCGACGGTCATGACTCTCTCCTTCGACTACTGTGCGAACTTTTCCAGAATCTCATCCAGCGGGCTCATCGTACCGAGCAGGGTCGGGTGTCCGAAGCGCCGGTTGTGGCGGAACTCCTTCACCTGCTGCAGCGCCCGCACCAGATTCTGAAAATCCTCCAACGTCTCCGTCTCAAAATACGCGATGAAATCGGCGTCATCGAGCCCCGTCGAATGATACAACTTCCGTTTGACTGTCTTCAGATAGGGGAGTGCCGCCTGCATGTGCTCCTGCATCAGAGCGGTCCGTGCCGCCTGGTCCAGCGACCACCATACCGCGTCCTTCTGAATAGGAATCACAATCGCGTAGGGCCTGGCTCCGGATTCGCCGTTTCCCTGGGCCTCCGCCTTCATAGACTCTGTAAAGCCGGGCACATACGTGGGCTTCTTACTCAGACCATGGAGCAACCTGTCCGTGCTGAGATGCCGTCCCAACCGTGTGCCCATGAATGCCGAGAGGAACTGCTGCGTATCCGACAGCGTCCGGGCATGCACGCGAAACATGAGATCGGCATGGTCGGATAACCCCCTGAGCAAATAGGACTCGATCAAGATTTTTCCGGACCATTGCTCGACTAATCCCTTGACCTCCGCCACCGAAATGACACGCGATTCCCCCGGAAGGTCCCACCAGTCATGGTCCATCTGGAACGTCGCAAATGTGCCGTACACCCCGGGGTCGGTCAGGAGCTTCTCGCGATCGCCCGCACCTGCCGGCCACACGGCCGCCAGCATTAGCACACCGGCCAAGAGGCCGATTCGTCCTGCGCGCCATACGTTCATTTCCGCTTCCTCCGTCGTCGAGCCGACGAGGCGACGCTCGCCCCGAACACCCGGCGAAAGACTTGATCCAAATGGCGGAGATAATAGGATGGATCGAAGCAGGCGGTGATTTCGTGCGGTTTCAAGTGGGTCGTGATGAAGGGATCGCGCGCGACCAGCTCCTGAAACCCGACCCCGCCTTTCCAGGCCGTCATCGCATTGCGCTGAACCGCCTCATACGACTCCTTGCGCTGGGCGCCCTTATCGATCAAGGCCAACAGCAGCCGCTGCGAATAGACCAGGCCGCCCGTCAAATCAAGGTTCCGCTGCATCCGCTCGGGATACACAATCAGGTTCTTGATCAGGTCGGTCACGCGGGCCAACATGTAATCAACCAGAATCGTGCTGTCCGGCATGATCACCCGCTCCACCGAGGAGTGGCTGATATCACGCTCATGCCACAGGGCCACGTTCTCCAGTGCGGCCAAGCTATTGCAGCGAACCAAGCGCGCCAGGCCGCACAGATTTTCCGACGCAATCGGATTGCGCTTATGCGGCATCGCCGACGACCCCTTCTGTCCGGCGGAGAAATATTCTTCTGCCTCCAACACTTCCGTCCGCTGCAGGTGGCGAATCTCGGTGGCGATTTTTTCAATAGTCGCAGCCAGCAACGCCAGAGCCGAAACATAGGCCGCATGCCGGTCCCGCTGCACAATCTGGTTCGACACCGGATCCGACGCGAGCCCCATTTGGGCGCACACATACTCTTCGATTTCAGGGCCTTGATGAGCGAACGTGCCCATCGCGCCCGAGAGTTTGCCCACCGCGATATCCTTCCGCGCCGCCTCGAGCCGCGTCCGGTGCCGGCAGGCCTCCTCATACCAAATCGCCAACTTGAAACCGAACGAGACGGGCTCGCCGTGAATGCCATGCGACCGGCCCACCATGACCGTATGACGATGCTCCAACGCGCGGGTCTTCAGTACGGCGATCAGCTCACCGAGATCCTCAAGAATCAGATCCAGCGCTTCGGTCATCTGTACCGCCAGCGACGTGTCGACGATATCGGACGAGGTCAGCCCCATGTGAAGGAAGCGATGCTCCGGCCCGACGGAACTCATGAGCGATTCGAGGAAGGCGATGACATCGTGTTTCGTCACCTTTTCAATCTCGGCAATACGCGCCACATCGATCTTGGCTTTCTTGCGAATCCGGGCGCTCGTCCCGCGCGGAATCTGCCCGCCACGCTCAAACGCCGCGCAGGCCTGCAACTCCACTTCCAGCCAGATTTCATACTTATGCTGAAGGTCCCAGATGGCACTCATCCGCGGACGGGTATATCGATCAATCATCTCTTCCTCGTTGTTCGTCGCTCGTGAAGCGTCGTTCGATCAGGAAATCCGAGAGGCCCCCATGAGCTACGCTTCACGCGTCACCCTTCACGCTGCTGTCGCCACCCACCACAGGCAATTCGGGAAACGCACACTTCCGTTCCAGCCGGGCGTCCGATCTGAGGACCTTATCGAGGATGCCGTTTATGAACTTCGAGGCCTCCTCGTCGCCGAAGCTCTTGGCCAGCTCGATCGCTTCGTTCAACGTCACCTTGGCCGGCACCTCGGGCACATGCAGCAATTCGAAACAGCCCATCCGAAGAATATTGCGGTCGATGATCGGCATCCGGTTGACCTTCCAGTTGGTCGCGAAGCTCCCGATCAGCGTATCCAGTTCCTTCCTGTGATCCCTGACACCGGCGACCAGTCGCTCGGCAAACCCACGCAACTCCTCGGCCAGCGGATACTGAATCCAGAAATCATCCAGCCACGGGCCTGCCTGACCATGAATGTCGTATTGAAAAAGAATCTGTACCGCCCGTTCACGGGCTTGATGTCGAGAGGCCATGGTGCCACGCCGATCAGCGCTTCGACCTCATTGTCGTTCGGGCGGCTCGTCGTGGAGGGATGGCCGACTTGGGCACCTCTCCACTTTCTTCCTTCTTGAGCAGTCGCATCACATTGACCATTTCAATTGCCGTTTTCGCCGCATCGGCGCCACGATTCAACTTGGCCGGATCCGCCCGCTCGATCGCCTGAGCCACCGTATCGGTCGTGAGGACGCCGAAGATGACCGGGAGAGTCGAGTCCATAGAGGCTTGCAGAATCCCCCGGCTGACTTCGGTGCTGATGTATTCGAAATGCGGCGTATCGCCACGGATCACCGCGCCGAGACAGATGACCGCATCGAACCGGCCGGACCGGGCAAGCTGGCGGGCCACCAGGGGGATTTCGAACGCGCCCGGCACCCTCACCACTTCCATCGCGTCATCCGCCACGCCGGCCTTGGTCAGCGTCTTCACACACTCGGTCAGAAGCCGGCTGGTCACAAACTTATTAAATTTGCTCGCTACGATGCCGAACGTCAGCCCCGTTGCGTCTTGAGACCCTTTGCGAAGCTTCATGGAATCAGATCACGAGTCAGCTGTTTCATGGACTGTGTGTGATGAAGAAAGAGGGGGATCATACCTGGAAACGCTCTCAAATGGCTATACGTTTCAGGCCGCCAAGGAACAGATCTTTCCTGCCAGAGTGAGACTCAGAATCGACGCAGGCAGGCGGGGCTAGACTTTCTTGAGCAAGTGTCCGAGCTTGGCTTTTTTCGTGCGGAGGTATTTTTCGTTGTCCGCGCGCGGGGCGATCTCGATCGGTACCCGTTCGACCACCTTCAGACCGTAGCCTTCGATGCCGACGATCTTGCGCGGATTGTTGGTAATCAAGCGAATCCGATGTAGCCCGAGCTGCACGAGAATCTGTGCGCCCACGCCATAGTCGCGCAGATCGGCCTTGAAACCGAGCTGAAGATTCGCTTCGACGGTATCGCTGCCCGAATCCTGCAAGCCATAGGCGCGAATCTTATTCAGCAGGCCAATCCCACGCCCCTCCTGATTGAGATAGAGCAATACGCCTCGACCGTCCTTCTGAATGATCTCCATCGCCCGGTGCAGCTGTTCGCGGCAATCGCAACGCAGCGACCCCAACACATCCGCCGTCAGACAACCGGAATGGACCCGCACCAGCATCGGCGTCTCAGCATCCACGCGTCCCTTCACCAGCGCAATGTGGGTCGCGCCATCGATATCGTTTTCGAAGGCAATCGCCTCGAAATCACCGAAGGTGGTCGGGAGGAGCGCACTCGCGGCACGGCGCACAAACGTCTCACGATGCATGCGGTACTCGATCAATGCCTTGATCGTGACCATTTTTAGCTTGTGCCGCTTGGCAAACTTGGTCAATTCCGGCACCCGAGCCATCGTGCCGTCTTCATTCATAATCTCGCAGATGACGCCGGCCGGGTACAGCCCGGCCAATCGCGCCAGATCGACCGACCCTTCGGTCTGCCCTGCGCGCCGGAGCACGCCGCCGACTTGTGCTTTGAGCGGGAAAATGTGACCGGGGCGCGCAAGATCGGCAGGGCTGCAGCGGGGATCGATCGCGACATGAATCGTCGTCGCACGATCGGCCGCCGAAATCCCGGTGGTGATCCCTTTTCGGGCATCGATGGAGACCGTGAACGCCGTCCCGAACGTGGCCGTGTTCTCCGCGGCCTGCGGCGACAACTGCAACTCCTCCACCCGCTCAGGGGTCAATGCCAAGCAGATCAAGCCTCGCGCATGTTTGGCCATAAAGTTGACGGCCTGCGGCGTCACCTTGCCGGCCGCCATGACGAGATCGCCCTCGTTTTCGCGATCTTCGTCATCGACGAGGATGACGAACTTCCCCTTCTTAATGTCCTTAATCGCGTCTTCGATCGAATTAAACGGTGTCGCCATAGTCCCTCGATTGTGCAGGCCGACCGGCTTCGGTGGCCCAGCTAACTCTTTTCAATCCATACCTGTCAACGTGAAAAACCATCGGGGACCGGAGCCTGCGCAACGGCCTGGGGGCGCCACCGCAGGGCCGGGGCCACCGTCATCGCGGCGGCAGCGCTCACGACCGCCAATCCCACAAACCCAAACACAAACGTGCCCGTGCTTTCCCGCAGCAGCCCGAAGCCGATCGGCACCAGGAACCCGCCGATCCCACCAGCGGCACCGACCAAGCCGGACGCCAGACCGATATCCTTCGGAAACCACTCGGAAACGATTTGGAAAATCACCCCGTTCCCGAACCCCATCACCGCAATCGTTCCCACCAACAATCCCATGGCCCAGGGTAACGCCGGAAGCGATCCCGCCAACGCCGTGATCAACGCGAGCGCAACAAACACCCCGACCAGCACCGGCAACCCGCCCCATCGATCCGCGACATATCCGCCGACCGGACGAATCAGGCTGCCCGTGAATCCGCAGAGCGCGGCAATGGAACCGCCGACAATCGGGTCGCTGCCGTAATGATCGTGCAGCAACACCGGCAGAAAACTCGTGAGCCCGACAAATCCACCGAACGTGACGCCATAAACGAGACAGAGCCAATACACTGACGGCACCCGCGCCATCTCCCAGGCTGCGTGCCACCAGATCCCACGCCCTGCCTCATGTGCAAGCTCGCGCGGTACCACGGTGAGAAAAAGACCGCTCGTGATCAGAATGGGAACGGCCATGATCCCGCACGCCCAGTGCCACCCCAGCAGCGCCTCCCATCGCGGAGCCAACAGAAGGACGAGCACCGTCCCGATATTCCCGGAGGCCACCAACCCCAGGACTAGGCCTTGATGAGGTGCAGAATAGGCGCGGCTGGCCACGGGCATCGCGACGGCAAAACTCGCGCCGCCGGCACCGAGCAGGAGCGCGATACCGAGGAGTTCCGCATAACTCCGCCCTCCGAACGCAGCCCAGAGGACGGCAACCAGTTGCAGTCCCAACACCAGCAGACCCGTCTGCTTCGCCCCGTACCAATCACAGGCCCAGCCGGCGGCAATGCGCAGCACCGCGCCACCCAGTAACGGCAGAGCTACCAGGACGCTCTGTTGGGTCGTGGTCAGCCCGAGTTCCTGGCCGATCGCCACTGCTAATGCGCCGATGAGCAGCCATACCATGAAACTCACCGTGAGATGCAACCAGGCGCCGACCAGGGTCGGCCAATGCCCGCTTCGCAGAGCCACGCCTATGGTGGTGCCACTCGTGAACGATTTCATCCCTTACCACCCGTGCCGGGAGAATCCGGTTGGTTTTTCAACATCACCCACGCACTATACGAGGCCAGATTTCAGAGACGCAAGAGACGCGGGCACGTGCCGTGCAGAACACGTTATTGCTCCACGCCCGACATCTGGTATAGTCAGCCCTACCCTGGACGCTTTGCGAGAAGGTCAAGGCAAGGCCCACGGTTTCGACCTCTATGACACAGCGCAAACAGACGCACGATTCAGACGCTGCCGCGGAACTGGACGAACACATCGACGCCATTGAACCCGAGGCCCTTGAGCCGACGGACGACGAGGTGACGGAAGAACATGACGCGGCGGACCACCAGCCGTCGAAAGAGCCGCAGGAAGCCCCGCTTTCAACCTCACTGGTCCCGGTCACCACCCTCCAGCAATACCTGACTGAAATCCGGCGGTATCCCTACCTCAGCAAAGAAGAAGAGCTCCGGCTCTTCGAGGAATATCAGCTCCGGGGCAGTCGTGATGCGGCCATGAAGCTCATCCTGGCCAACCTGCGGGTGTCCGTCTCCATCGCGTCTGAGTATCTCCACACCGGCGCCGACCACATGGATTTGATTCAGGAAGGGAACGTCGGCCTGCTCCAGGCGATCAAGAAGTTCGACCCGACGAAAAACGTCCGCTTTTATGCCTACGCCGCCTGGTGGGCAAGAGCCTATATTCTCCGGTACCTGCTGAACACCTACCGATTGATTAAAGTCGGCACCACGCAGGACCAGCGGAAGCTCTTCTACAACCTGAAGAAAGAAAAAGCCAAGCTCGAACGCGAAGGCTTCGCGCCGGACAGCAAACTTCTGGCCGATCGCCTGAACGTACGCGAACGCGATGTCATCGAGATGGATCAGCGGCTGGGCAACTGGGAGCTCTCCCTCGACCAACCCATCGGCCAAGAATCCGACGGCACCTTGATGGATGTGCTGCCCGGGCATGAACAGCCGGCTGACGAACGACTGGCCGATACGCAGCTCAAAGCACTGTTTCGCCGGAAGCTGGCCGAATTCACGCAGACGCTCGATGAACGAGAAGAAGACATCCTGCGCAACCGTATTCTCTCTGAAACGCCGCTGACCCTGGAAGACATGGGCGCCAAATACGGCATCACGAAAGAACGTACGAGGCAGTTAGAAGCGCGGATCATCAAACGGCTGCGTGACTTCATCAAGAAGGATGTGAAGGATTTTGACCGTCTTCGGATGTAAGACGGGGCGATTCTTCATGGTCGCCTTCGCCGGCTTCCTCCTGGCAGCTATCGGCGAAACCTCTTCGCCTCCCGCCTCGGACGCCGCCTCTCCTATCTCCCAGGAAAATGCCAGGCCGGGCGATGCCGACTGGGTGCTCACCGATCCTGCCGACCATGAAGTCGAAGGGTATGCCTCCGCTACGAGCATCCAACGCGGCGAGAGTCTGCATCTCTACATCCACAGCACCGACTCGCGTGTCACGGTCGCCATCTATCGCATGGGCTGGTACGGAGGCAGTGGCGCCCGGTTGGTCCAGGACGGCATTTCGTTGCCGGGAGTTCGACAACCGATGCCGATCGCGGATCCGGTGACCGGACTGATCGAATGCCAATGGCAGGTCTCGTACACACTGAGCACGGCAACAGACGATCCTCGTGAATGGCTGAGTGGCGTCTATCTGGCCAAGTTGACCGGCACAAGCAGCGGCAAACAGAGCTACATCCTCTTTGTCCTCAGAGAAGACGACCGCCCAGCCGACCTGCTCTTTCAATCCAGCGTCACGACCTTCCAGGCCTATAACAACTGGGGCGGCAAATCGACCTATCCCTCGAACAGCCGGGACGAGCAATGGGCGCGGAAAGTGTCCTTCAATCGTCCCTATGCCGCCAGCCAACATCCCAGGGGCGGCAGCGGCACGGGAGCGGGAGAGTTCCTGACCGCCATGTCCATCCACCCGACCCGCTCCCTCTCGACCGCCGGCTGGGAATACAACCTGGTGCGTTGGTTGGAGCGGAATGGGTATGACGTCACCTATAGCACCGATATCGACACCCATAGCCGCGCGGATTTCTGGAAAGGGCGCAAGGCTTGGCTGTCGGTCGGTCACGATGAATACTGGTCACACGACATGCGACGTCATGTGGAAGGGGCTCGTGATCAGGGAGTCGGGCTCGGGTTTTTTTCGGCCAATACCTGTTACTGGCAGATCCGGCTCGAACCCAGCACCATCACCGGGGAACCGAACCGGACCATGGTGTCCTATAAAGAGGTTGCCCTGGCGGAAGACCCCTATGCTCTGGACGGGGATCCCTCCAACGACCATCTGATCACCGTTCAATGGCGCGACCAGCCGGTCAACCGACCGGAACATCTGCTGCTCGGCGTGATGTTTGAGACCGTCCCGGTGGAAGGAGACCTCGTCATCACCCAGCCAGCGCATCCCCTGTTCAACGGTGTGTCATTGCCTTCCGACCATCGCTTGCCCGGTTTACTGGGATACGAAATCGACCGGGCGTTCCCCCAAGGACCGGTCGGGCTGGAGATTCTGGCCCATTCTCCCTACCCACGGGACGGACAGGTCGTGTATGGCGATATGTCCCTCTACCAAGCCTCAAGCGGGGCCCACGTATTCGCGACAGGCACCATCCAATGGAGCTGGGGGCTCGACGACTACAATGCGCCGGCGCTGCGAACCGCCCGCACCAGTGAGGCCGCCCAGCAGATCACTCGCAATGTCTTAGAGTTGCTGACTCGAACGTCTCTTTCAACCACCCGATAACCAAGCCATGCCCTCCCCCGCGAACCTCACTTCAGCCGTTCCCGTCTCCTTGCGACGAACATTTCCCCAATACAGCCGGAAGACTCAGAAAGCGTGCGCTGGAGAATCAATAGGTTAGGCGCCATTATCCCATTGCATCACAGCGTAGAATAATTTTATAGTTCATCCATTGACTTGCCTCTTGCTAGCGCTATCTATGTCTCGGGTTTACTGCAGGTAGCCCTTGCGGTAACACGTCAAAGCTGATTTACCAGCTTTCACACAACTGTACATTAGGGCCTCGACGCTCATTACCAGAAGGAGGATTGGGTATGGCTACGGAAGCGAAAGACAAGAAGTCCACGGCTGCAAAGAATTTTCAGCCGCTTGGTGACCGTTTGTTCGTCACCTACACTGAGGAAATGGAACGGACCTCCGGCGGGATCTATGTCCCTGACTCTGCGAAGGAAAAGCCGCAGCGGGGTATTGTGCAAGCCATCGGCAAGAAGGTCGAGAACGTCAAGGTCGGCGACCAAGTGTTGTTCGACAAGTATTCCGGCAGCAAGCTTCGGATCGAAGACGAAGAGTGCCTCATCCTCAAGGAAGAAGACATCCTCGGTATCTTCACCAACTAATTCTGCTTGACCCCCAAACACCTGAACAACGACTACTAGACGATTAACGGAGGACGATTATGGCAAAGCAACTACTGTATAGCGAAGCGGCACGGGCGGCCATCCTGCGCGGGGTGAACCAGCTCGCCGATGCCGTCAAGGCGACGCTCGGCCCCAAGGGCCGAAACGCAATTTTGGATAAGAAGTTCGGCGCCCCGACCATCACCAAGGACGGCGTGACGGTGGCGAAGGAAGTCGAACTCAAGAACCCGTACGAAAACATGGGCGCCCAGCTGGTTCGCGAAGTTGCGAGCAAGACGAGCGATACGGCCGGCGACGGAACCACCACCGCCACCGTGTTGGCCCAGGCGATCTACCGGGAAGGCGTCAAGAACATCACTGCCGGTGCCAACCCGATGGAAATCCAGCGGGGCATCAACAAGGCCGTGGAAGTTGTGATCAGCGAGCTGAAGAAGCTCAGCAAGCCCTGCCAGAACAAGACCGAGATCTCCCAAGTCGGCACCATTTCCGCCAACAACGACAAGACCATCGGCGACCTCATCGCGGAAGCGATGGAGAAAGTCGGCAAGGATGGCGTGATCACGGTCGAAGAAGCCAAGTCAATGACTACGTCCCTGGACGTCGTCGAGGGCATGCAGTTCGATCGCGGTTACATCTCCCCCTACTTCGTGACCAACGCCGAGCGGATGGAAGCCGTCATGGACGAGCCGCTCATCCTGATCAACGAGAAGAAGGTCAGCAGCATGAAGGACCTCCTCCCGGTCCTCGAGCAGGTTGCCAAGCTCGGCAAGCCGCTCATCATCATTGCTGAAGAAGTCGAAGGCGAAGCGCTCGCCACCTTGGTGGTCAACAAGCTCCGCGGCACCCTCAATGTGTCGGCGGTGAAGGCCCCGGGCTTCGGCGATCGCCGCAAGGCCATGCTGGAGGACATCGCGATCCTGACCGGCGGCCAGGTCATTTCTGAAGATCTCGGATTGAAGCTCGAGAACGTCAAGCTGACGGATCTCGGTCGCGCCAAGCGCGTCACGATCGACAAGGACAACACCACGATCGTCGAAGGTCATGGCGATCCCAAGAAGATCGACGGCCGCGTGAAGCAGATCAAGGCCCAGATCGAAGAGACCACCTCGGATTACGATCGCGAGAAGCTGCAGGAGCGGCTGGCGAAGATCGTCGGCGGTGTGGCGGTCATCAACGTCGGTGCAGCCACCGAGACCGAAATGAAGGAAAAGAAAGCACGCGTGGAAGACGCCTTGCACGCCACCAAGGCAGCCGTCGAGGAAGGCATCGTTCCCGGCGGAGGCACGGCCTATCTGCGCTGCCTCAAGGGATTGGATGCCCTCAAGGATCTGCCCCTGGAGCAGAAAGTCGGCGTGGACATCGTCAAGCGGGCGCTCGAAGAGCCGGTCCGTCAGATCGCAGCCAACGCAGGAGCCGAAGGCTCTGTGGTGGTCGGCCGGGTCCGCGAGGACAAGAACCCGAATGGCGGGTACAACGCCGCGACCGACGAATACGTGGACATGATCAAGTTGGGCATCATCGATCCGACGAAGGTGTCGCGTTGTGCCTTGCAGAACGCCGCCAGCGTCGCGGGCTTGATGCTCACGACCGAAGTCATGATCACGGAATTGCCGGAAGAGAAGAAAGAAGCTGCCGGTGGCCATGCTGGTCACAACCACGGCATGGAAGGTATGTACTAAGGTTTCCGTTTCTTCTTCGCTGTCGAAGACCGGTCCGGCGGTGGCCCCGCCGGGCCGGTCTCTTTTTCGAGCCGAGACGTGCTGCGGCGGGAGTGGCCTTCCGCCGCAGCCACCACGGCGGCAAAGAGGCCAGAAGTCTCCGGGTGGTAAAAGAGCGACCGGAACGTCTGATGCACAATCGCCGTATGCCGTTGCCGATCCGCGAGAAACCTGGCCAGCGCCTCCTCACGCGACTCCGCATGATACCCCATCCGAATCGCACAACGTTGTAGCTCCTCATCGCTGTCAGGCAGTGCATGAGTTTGCAAATCGTGCATCATCTGTAGCTTGTGTTCGACATCCCGCAAGAACCAGTAGGCGTCAGTCAGCCGACGTTGATCGTCCGCCTCCAGGAACCGGTGTTGGCAAAACCGATGGAGAGCCCCCACCGTTCTGCGATCCAGAATCGTGGGAACCGCCTTACCAATGAGCACCTGAATCGTTTGAACGAGGAACTCCAGTTCCCGAATCCCGCCCGTGCCCAACTTCACATTTCGATGCTGATGTCCGCGCCCCGCGATCTTTTCATCGATCATCTCTTTGACTGAACGGACATCGTGGATAATCGCCAACGCCCGCTCCCTCGAGAGGGGCTGGAGATCAGGCTGAAACACAAATCCTTCGACCATCTGTACGAACGCCTGCCCGACCGCAGGAGAACCGGCGATGGGCCAGGCCTTCAGCAACGCTAACCGCTCCCACACCTGACCACGCTGGGCATAGTACTTCTCGTAGGCCTCGACCGATCGTGCGAGCTGGCCCACCGAACCCTCTGCGCGCAGCCGCAGATCGACGCGAAACACCGCGCCTTCGCGCGTCTGTTCGGCCAGAGCCTTCGTGAGTGAACGCGCCAGCAGCTCGAAATACTCTTCATTCGAAAGGCCATGACTGTTCAGTTGGCGCCCGCCCTTCCCCTTCCTGGTCTCACCATCGGCAGACGCATAGATGTAAATCAGATCCACATCGGAGCTGTAATTCAACTCCTGCGCACCGAGCTTGCCCATCCCAATGACCACGAATTCCGTCTCCACCCAGGTGCCGTCCGCTTGTCGATGCATCGGCGTCCCATGCACAGACTTAAGATCCTGATCGACGATTTCGTAAGCCCCATGAATAAGAACCGAGGCGAGATCGGACAAGGAGCCGGTCGTCTCTTCAACCGTGGCCAGATGAAGGAGATCACGCACGCCGATACGCAGCATTTCCCGGCGACGGACCCGTCGCAGCACATCCAGTTTCAATTCCATCGCCTTCAGCGAGCCCAGGCTCTGATGAAGGGCCGTCACCATCCCCTCCCGGGTCGGCGCCGTCGTCAACACATCTTCTTCCGCCAGCCAATACACGAGCATGGGGTCGCGAATGAGCGCGAAGGCGAGGGAATCGCTGTTGCCGAAAATCGTACAGAGCAGCCCCAACATCTTCGGGGAGGCTTGCAGATACTGTAGGAGAGAGGAGCGATTGACACTACCGGAAAGCAGGCGCTCCCAATGATTGAGCGCCTGATCAGGATCAGCTGTGCGCGCAATCTCCGCCAACAGTCCGGGCAGAATGGCAGCCAGGATCCGGCGCGTATGAGGATCGCCCGCCATACTTTGGATGTTGGTATCCGCCTCGGCCGCCTGTGTGATCCCGTAGGGGCTCAGAATCTTGCCTACCTGCTCAGGCTCCAGGCCGGACGCCACCAGCAAGGGAGCCGGATCGGGAAAGACTCGAGAGGAAACGGAATCATGGCGCGGAGCAGGAGGATCGTGCGGTGGCGAACGTCTGGTCATGGCACCGCATTATACTGGCGCAATTCTTCCGGCACAACGAGCGCACCTTCAGGTATACTCCACGAGAATCATGCCGCACGCGAATGCAGACCGCGATCAGATCCTCACAACCCTGGCTCCGCTCTGTCAGGGCATCGACCGCGACATCCTGCAAGACTTCGTCACACGGATGGACCCGGATTATTTCTCTGCCTTTCCACCGAAGACACTCGCCTCGCACGTCAAGCAGGCCGCCGCGCTCACGCCGGACCACCCCTGTAACGTGTCGATCGACGCCGCCGCTGGGGGCCACTTCAACATTACCATCGTGGCCTACGATTACTTCTCCGAATTCGCCACGATCTGCGGCCTGCTCTCCGCCTTCGAACTGAATATTGAAGAAGGGCAGATCTACACGTTCGTCGAAGAATCCGCACCGGCTGTCGCGCGCACGTCTTGGAGCGACGGCCCCCGCACCCGCCCGAAAGGCCGCCCAGGCCTCAGCCGGAAAAAGATCGTGGATGTCTTTCGCGTCGAACCGGTACGCGGCGCGTCGTTCGGACCGAAAGATCGCCAACGGCTTATCGCCGAATTGACCGCCATGATTGCGCTGCTGGATGCGAACCAGTTCGACGAAGCGCGCCAGGCGGTGAATCGGCAACTCGTCGAGTATCTCGGCCAACGCCGTAGCTCGTTCAGCGGGCTGCTCCACACCGTCCAGATATCCTTCGACAACAGCCAGTCTCCGACCGATACGGTCATGGACATCCAGTCGGACGACACACCGGCGTTTCTCTATGCCTTTGCCAACGCATTGGCCATGCGCAACATCTACATCGCCAAAGCGCAATTCGCCATCGAGGCCGGTAAGCTGCACGATCGCTTCTACGTCCGCAATCGCTACGGCCAGAAACTCACCGATCCCGTCGATCAGCAGCACTTGCGCCTGACGGCAGTCCTCATCAAACAATTTACCCATGCATTGACCTGGGCTCCAGACCCAGCCAAAGCCCTGGAAGCCTTCGATCAATTTCTTGACCTCACGGTGCAGGACACGAAGGGCAAGGAGCAGAAACAGGCGCTCGCGTTTCTCAGCGACAAGAAAACCTTCCCCATCTTGGCTCGGCTGCTCGGCACCAGTGACTTTTTGTGGGAAGATTTCTTGCGCCGCCAGCATGGCAATCTCCTGCCGTTGCTGCAGCACTATCGCGATGCCCCGCTCATCAAGCCGCAAGCAGCGCTTCGGAAAGAACTCGACCGGGTGATGGCGAAGGCGAAAACCGAGGCGGCACGCAAGGAAGCGTTAAACCGATTCAAAGACCAAGAACTCTTCCGTATCGACATGAAACATATGGCCGACTCGGCCAGCCTTGCCGATTTCTCGGAAGCCCTGACTGAACTGGCCGAAGTCATCGTCGCCCGAAGCCTGAAGGACTGCCAGGCCAAGCTGGAAAAACAATATGGAGCCCCGCGCCTGGCCAATAAAAAACCCTGCCCCTTCACCATCCTGGGCCAGGGAAAGTTCGGCGGCCGCGAGCTTGGGTATGCCTCCGACATCGAAGTGCTCTTCGTCTACGGCGGCGTGGGGCGCACCAGCGGAAAACAAGGCATCGAAAACAGCGAGTACTTCGAACGGCTGGCGCAAGAACTCCTGCAAGGTATCGAAGCGAAGCAGGAAGGAATCTTCCACCTCGATATCCGCCTTCGCCCCCATGGCGGCAAAGGCTCCCTCACCAATCCGCTTGAAGAAATCGCCAACTACTATAGCCCCAGCGGCTTGGCCGCGCCCTTCGAACGCCAAGCCATGATCAAACTGCGATTCGTCGCCGGAGACGCGGCCCTGGGCAAACAGGTTGAAGCGCACCGGGACCGGTATGTCTACAGCGGCGAGCCTTGGGACCTCGCGACGGCACTCGATCTCAGGCGGCAGCAATTGAAACAGCTCGTTGAGCCCGGCACCGTGAACGTCAAACATAGCGCCGGCGGCCTCGTCGATATCGAATACGCGGTGCAATATCTCCAGGTCATGCACGGCCATCAATACAAGATCCTGCACACACCCAACACCATGCAGGCCCTCGCGGGATTGATTGATCGCGGCATCGTCCCCAGTCAGGATGCCGACCACTTGCGGAAAGCCTATCTCTTCATCCGCATGCTGATCGACGGGCTCCGCATGGTACGCGGCAACGCGAAAGACCTCGTGCTCCCCCCGCCGGACTCCGACGAATTTATCTTCCTCGCCCGCCGCGTCGGCTACACCACCGACGACTGGGAAGCAGGGGCCAGACATCTGCAGACGGATATCGAACAGCACATGAAGCTGACGAAAAAGTTCTTCGAGAGGACGTTCGGGGCGTTGTGACGTACGCCTTAGGCCTATCCCCAATTCCCCCCTCTGACTCGTGAGCCGAATACGACCGTCATTCGGCTCACAAATCATTACATTATGAGCCGAATGCGTGTATCATCCGGCTCATGCCCTACAATTGGCAGCAACCAGACTGGCCTGAGTTTCGATACGACCTCTCGGGAATCGAGGAGGGTCTGTTCAAGCTTGCCGAAAAATCAGGTCGGGCCAGCGGGCTCCTCAAGGGGCTGACGGCCGACGCGCAGATGGAGGCGACCATTGAAATGATGGTGGTCGAAGCGATCAAGACCTCCGCGATTGAAGGAGAACTGCTGAGCCGGAAAGATGTCATGTCATCGATCCGGAAGAATCTTGGAATAGAGGCCGGCCATCCCACCGGAGACAAGCGCGCTCAGGGCACCGCCGCGCTGATGCTCGCGGTCCGCAACAGTTTTCCCGCCCCCCTCTCGGAAGAGACGCTCTTCGAATGGCACCGCCTGATAATGACCGGACACCGGCATGTCGCTGCCGGGCAATGGCGAACCCATGCCGAACCGATGCAGGTCGTCTCCGGCGCAGTCGGCCATGAGCGGGTGCATTTCGAAGCACCGCCTTCATCGCGCATTCCGGAAGAGATGGCGCGGTTTATCCGATGGTTCAACGACACGGCGCCGGATGGGCCGAAAGCCATGCGCAAGGCCGCCGTGCGCTCGGCCCTCGTCCACATCTATTTCGAATCGATCCATCCCTTTGAGGACGGCAACGGCCGGATCGGAAGAGCCTTGTCCGAAAAAGTGTTCTCGCAAGGACTCGGACAGCACGCCTTGCTCAGCCTGTCGCGAGCCATTGAAGCCAGGCGTCGCGACTATTACGACGCGCTGAAAGAAGGCCAGCAGTCGAACGACGTCACCTCGTGGGTGGCCTGGTTCGTCAACATCGCGCTTGAGGCGCAAATCCAGGCGGAGGAACAGATCGAGTTCACACTGAAGAAAACCAAACTGTTCGACCTCTGGAAAGATGAGCTCAATGAACGTCAGTTGCAGATTCTTCGCCGCATGTTGGAGGAAGGGCCGGCCGGCTTCGAAGGCGGCATGAGCGCCAAGAAATACATGACCATCACCGGCACATCGAAAGCCACAGCTACGCGCGATTTGCAGGATCTCGCAGATAAGGACGTGTTCGTTCCCACAGGTGGCGGCCGGAGCACGCACTACAAGGTCAACCTGTAGTACCATTCTGGCCAACCTGCTTTTGCACGTGACGTTCAAGGGTGAAGAATGGTACGCGGCAATGTAAAGGACCTCGTGCTCTCCACGCCGGACTCTGACGAATTCATCTTCCTCGCCCGCCGCGTTGGCTACAGCACCGCCGACTGGGAAGCAGGGGCAAGGCATTTGCAGACGAATATTGAGCAGCACATGAAGCTGACGAAAGAGTTTTTTGAACGGACGTTCGGAGTGCTATAGATACTCCACCTCGGTTGTAAAGCTAGCGTTCCAACACTCGGAAGGACAGCACACTGCATTGCTCAATCAATTTTCGGCCAGATTATAAATTAGGGGCAAATGTCCACGTAGGTTGGATGTTGCTAATGAGACAGTTTCATCATTGAGTACAAAGATGGACTACGACGCTCTGGTCAAATTCGTGCAGGAACACTTCACCGATGGCCTCTCCTTGGTAATCGGGGCTGGCCTATCCGCCGCTGAAGGCATTCCTGGAATGCCAGCACTTGCAACCTATCTCATCAATGAATCGAGCCTACTTACGGGAACCAACGCGGCTCTGTGGAAGATGATAAAGGTTGTCCTGGATGCTGGCGAAGGACTGGAAGCAGCGCTACTCAAATATCCACCATCCGACACGCTTGAGATCTGGATCACAAAAAAGACGTGCGATCTATTGATACCGGAAGAACGAAAAGTCATGAGCACTGTGCTCCGAAATGAGCGCACACTTCGTCTGACTACATTCCTGGACAGAGTACTTAAGCCGACAACTGGCTTGCCGATTCTGACCCCCAACTACGACCGGCTTATCGAAGTTGCCTGTGAGATGGCAGGATTTCATGTGGATACCACAGCGATCGGCCACTACGCAGGCGCGTTCGACCATGCTCGAAGTTGCATGGCGTCATGCAGGGGCATAACGACACGTGCCAAGACAACAGTCCTCGATCACTTCCCTCGTGCGATTGTGCTGAAACCGCATGGGAGCTTTGACTGGTATCAATCCGGCAGTGAGGCTCGTCGATGTAGCTTTGACCTAGACATGGAACGCCTCATTATTACTCCAGGCCTCAACAAGTATCGGGCTGGCTACAACTCACCATTCGACAAGCATCGCGATTTGGCTAACGACTACATCAAGAAGGCTGGTCGGCTGCTAGTGGTAGGGTATGGATTCAACGACGATCATCTGCAAACTCACCTTGTGAAACGAATCCAAGATGGCACGCCCACGCTAATTATGAACAGATCGGTAAGCCCGAAGGTCAAGAAGCTGGCGGAAGAATCACCACGCTGCGTTTGTCTCTCACAATCGCCCACATCGCCCGGAGTCACGGTAATGACAAACTCACACCAGTTCGAACACACAGGACACGATTTGTGGGATCTCGGCGTTCTGGCAAAGGAGTTGCTAGCATGACTGATACGCCTATTCTGACATTCGATGCACCGAGCAAGCTCGGCAAGGTCGTGTCCGTAGACACGAGCCGCGTGCTTATTGCAGTGGAAAACGCTGCACTCTTGCCACGCGCCTCGGTCGGGAGCCTCGTCGGAATTCAGGGGACGACCGCTCAGGAGTTCCTGATCGGCATGACAGAGCGAGTGACCCGGCAGCTACGCGAGGAAACCGCACATCCTGACCCGATGGCACCCACGACGCTTGCAGTGGAGGTCGTGCCAGACGACGCACTCCGGGTTGTCTTACTCGGCACCTACCGCACCATTGAAGGAACCATCCGCAATCGGTTCAAGCGGGGTGCAGATTCGTTTCCTCAAATCGATCGCGATTGTTTTCTGATCGACGGCGGCAACCTTCAGCGATTCATGGGGTTGCTAGGTAAGGATTTGGATGAAAAACAGCGCCTCGAACTCGGCCACTTCGTCATTGACAACTCAGCCGCCGCGATTGCTAATGGCGATCGCTTCTTCCAAAGACACGCGGCAATCCTCGGAAGTACTGGTTCAGGTAAGAGTTGCGCGGTGTCATTGATCTTGGAGCGTGCACACGCTCGCAAGCATGCGAACATCATCGTGTTCGACATGCACAGCGAATATTCCTCGCTCGCAGACCCACCAGTTCAAAAGAACGGCACCAAGCCAATCTCTATAGCCTCCGCGTTCAAGATTGCAGGTCCAGGTGACCTCGCAAAACCATCTGAAAACGTTCTCTTCCTCCCGTACTGGCTCTTGAACCGCGAAGAGATGCTTTCGATGATCTTGGACCGTAGCGATCAGAACGCGCCCAATCAAGCATCGCGCTTCACCTTGCATGTCCGCGACCTTAAAGAATCTACGCTCAACGCTGAGGGAAAAGCGGATGTAAAGGCAACTTTTACCGTGGACTCGCCAATTCCATATAAGCTGAACGAGCTTATTCAACGACTTGAACAAGACAATACGACAAAAGGAGTCGGCAAAACCGGGCCGGTGAAGGGTGAGTGGGAGGATCGTTTAACGAGATTTATTTCTCGCCTATCCGCCAAAGCTGAAGATCGCCGCTACGGCTTTATGTTCAAGCCACCAGAATTAGCACTCAAGTACAGCTGGCTTGCGAAGCAAATCGCAAAACTGCTTGCTCCTGGCGAGGGACAGCATGGCATAAAAGTTGTGGACTTTTCCGAAGTGCCATCGGACGTGCTCCCCGTCGTCACGGGTGTATTCGCACGATTGCTCTACGATGTCCAATTCTGGATTCAACCGGAAAAGCGGACGCCGTTTGTCTTCGTGTGTGACGAAGCTCATCTGTACTTGCCTATCCGTGAGGATGCGGACGCAGTCGAGAAGCAGGCGCTTTATTCATTCGAGCGAATCGCCAAAGAAGGCAGAAAATACGGTGTCTCCCTATTAGTCGTGAGCCAGCGCCCCTCGGACGTGAGCCGAACCATCCTTAGCCAGTGCAATAATTTCCTCATCCTGCGATTGACCAACGATCAGGACCAGAATGTCGTACGCCGTCTTATGCCTGATTCACTAGCGGGCGTCCTTGACGGCTTGCCACTGCTCGACACAGGGGAAGCCCTGTTACTAGGCGATGCGATCCTTCTTCCCGCCAGGATAAAGTTAAAATTCCCTACTATCGAGCCACTGAGTCAGACAAGAAACTTCTGGCAGGAATGGGGAGAGAAGGCTCCCGATTCTGCAGCAGTTACGGCAGCAGTTGAAACGCTGAGACGGCAATCTCGCACTACTGAGAAAAGCTCATGAAATCTGAGGAAAGATAAAGGTTCCATAGTTTTCTTCCCTCAGGGCCTTTGTTACAGCGCACCGAGTCGGTGCAGATAACGAGGTAAGACGATGAAGAACAAGATACCAGGTTGGCCAGCTCTGTGGCGAATTGGCAATAGTAAGGCGACGAAGAGCTCTGGCCTGTGGCTGATTCTGATACCAATCGCTGCCAAGTCGATCAGCCAGATACAAGAGTTAGAGGAGAAGTTCGCCGGGTCGACAGATCTACAGCTCGCCCTTGTCCTCGCCCTACCGTTCAGATGGAAACTGCTCTACGCGAGCGCGGTGTTCATATTCGCCGCGACCCTGCTCTACCATCTCTACTGTCCTAGCGCAAACAAGTGCGAGAATTACTCCGCGTTCACTTCACAAGGCAAGGTCGGACGAAGTATTGTTGGGATGCTGCAACTAATTCTGCGAGATGAACAAGGGTATCGGCATCTCTGCAATAAAGGAGACGTCTTGGTAACCTTTCTTCGAGACTATATGCATTTAAATCCAGACGGGAAGACCATCCAGGAGATGTGGAAGATCCTCGAAGAAACGCCCATCGCCGCAGGCAAAGAAAATGAGGCATTTTGGTACGTCTGGCACTTCGCAGAACGGACGAAACCCATAAGCCGCTGTATAATCTTCCTGTTTTACATTCTTGGGTTCATCTGTCTTCTTATTGTCTTCCTCCAAGGGATGTGCTGGGTCCTGCAAGCCTAACTTCGGGCGGAACAAAAGGGCGGGAGTCTTTTCTAACTGCTCGGCACGAGGAACTCACCACTAACTTAGCGGCCTGGCATTCGACAACCTGCCTCGTACGCCTGACATTCACCCTCCCCCGCTCACGTCGCACAGCGGCCACTGGCCTGTCCATTTGACGACACCGTGCCTGTCCTGTATTTAACTGTTCATAATTTTATTCGCTCATACACAAGGTCAACTATGGCAAAAACATTGTCGTTGTCAGAGGTCAAGACCCGACTACCAGAACTCGTGGCTGGAGTGCAGGAACGCGAGGAGAAAGTCATCGTCACGAAGAAGGGCCGTCTGGCTGCCATTTTGATGAATGTCGATGAATATACCCTCCTCAAAGAAACCCTGGATGTCCTGAGCGATCCCGGACTCAGGAGCCAGATTGCCAAGAGCCGGGCTTTTTACAAAACGAAACGCAAAGGGCTCTCGTTTGAAGACCTGTTCGACGAGCCTTTGACGCCCGTCAAAAAACGGCGCACGACGAAATCTTCTTCTGTCCGGGCATCCCTCTAGCCCCCGCTGCCTTGCCTCTCTCAGCCTCTGCCCTTTAGGATGGCGCGGGGAACAGCCTGACCGTCCATCCACCGAGGGATTCGCATGGAAGCAAGTTTGGCTCACCCGATGGCAGACGAACCAGACAGGATGGCACGAGCGAGCCGTCAACCCGCTGCTGACCGCACACTTTCCTTCGCTGAACGTGCCTCCGGGCGGTCGTATCTTTGTGCCGCTCTGCGGGAAGTCGCTCGATCTCGGCTTGCTCTTGCCTCACGGCTATGCGGTCGCCGGGGCGGAACTCAGTGAAGACGACCTCCACCGCCATTACAGCGGCAACTACCCCCTCAAGCTGTTGGCCCCTCTTGAAGTCCCCGGCGGACTCAAAGGCAAGTACCCGGCAACGGAACATATCTGGCGGTTAACTAAGTAGGAGAGGTGGAAACAACGGAGGCGAGAATCTTTTCTGATTGCTCGGCGTGATGAATTCACCACTCACCTGGTACGTGGCATTCGATAGCCTCCCGCTTGCACTTTCTGGATTTTACGCCCTTCGCCATTGACACGCTTCATCTAGGAACGTAGCCTGAGCCCATTTCGCCTCCGCCTTCACAAAGACGTTGTCACGCATCTGATACCGCGAGTGAGCGCACTTCCTGATATTCGAATCTCCCCGCAGGAATGAAGAGAAGATCATGAAACACACGATCCGAACAACGGTTGCCATTGTCGGAGGCGGTCTTGCGGGCCTATACGCCGCACGGCGGCTTCATGCGCTTGGCATAAGCTTCCAACTGTTGGAGGCCCGTGAACGGCTTGGCGGTCGCATTCTCTCAGCCAACGACCAGGGCCAGTCTTCGAACGACGGGTTCGACCTTGGCCCTTCATGGTTCTGGCCGGAGATGCAGCGCGGCATGGCGGCTCTCGTTGAGGAGCTGGGACTTGCGACCTTTCCCCAACAGAGCGAAGGAGAGGTGATCGTTGAAAGGACGTCTCGTGAGGAGCCGAAGCGCTATCAGGGAATACCGCAAGCCCCTCCATCAATGCGTGTGGCTGGCGGAACCGGGGCGTTAATTACAGCCCTTTCTGAGAAGCTCCCCCCGGAAGCCTTACACCTCAGCATGCGAGTGACCCATGCGACACTCAGCCACTCCGATGTTCTTTTAACGATCATAGCCCGCGACGGGGCTGAACACGAAGTCGTAGCGGAGCACGTGATCTTCGCGCTTCCCCCACGCCTACTCGCCTCATCGGTTGCCTTTATGCCGGATATCGACGCTGCCACCGCCATTCGCTGGCGCGACACAGCCACATGGATGGCGCCCCATGCAAAGTTCTTCGCGCTCTACCAACATCCCTTTTGGCGCGAAGCCGGGTTGTCCGGAACGGCTCAAAGTCAGGTCGGCCCGCTTATCGAAATACATGATGCCACCACCGCCTCGGGCACGCCGGCCCTCTTTGGATTTCTTGGCGTAGGTGCGGATCAGCGAGCCGCCATAGGAGAAGACGCGCTCACTCGTGCGTGTATTAAACAGCTGGCGCGACTCTTTGGACCGGAAGCCGGCCAGCCTCGCGCCACACTCCTCAAGGACTGGGCCGCAGATCCTCTCACAGCGACAGCAGACGACCGTTCACCGAGCGGGCACCCCGAACCCGCACAAGCGCCCTGGGTGACTGGTGCCTGGAAAGGCCGTATGTTTCTTGCCGGCAGCGAAACCAGTACAACGGCACCTGGCTACCTGGCCGGAGCCATTGCCGCAGCCGAACAAGCTGTCGCTGAACTACACGGCAGTAGAGAATAATTGGAGACAGGTTATTTATTAATGAAGTTCTACCCCGCAGTGCCCGTCACACTGCGTCCGTCTGAACGACAAGTAAGCGCAGTACACATATGGTGAATGGTCTACTGACAACACTTCTCGCCGTCGTGATGAGTCTTGCTCTGCCTGCGCTGATCTGTGCGGGATCAGCACCAGATGACACGGGATGGGAATTTGTCACCGACCACGACGGCATCGCCGTGTATGCCCGTTCCTCGACCGACTCGCCGGTGAGGGAAGTGCGCGCGACAACGGAGATCGCGGCGGCACCCGAGCGGGTGTTTGCGGTCCTGCTCGACTCGGACCGATTTGTGGAATTCATGCCCTACATCGTCGAAGTCCGGACCATCGCACGGGACAGTCCCTCAATCTGGTATCTCTACCAACGCATTGCCCCGCCGTTGGTGAGCGACCGCGACTACACGTTACGGCAGCAGCGTGAGGACGATCCACTGCAGGGACGGTACGAACTCCGGTGGGAAACGGCGAACGAGCAGGGCCCGGCAGCGCGCGACGGAGTGGTGCGGATCGAGATCTGCACAGGTGCCTATGTACTTGAACGTGTAGATGGAGGGGCGGGCACCAGGCTGACCTACCGCCTCCACACCGACCCAGGCGGCATGCTACCGAAATGGCTTGCCAACCGAGCCAATATCGACAGCGTCCCTGCGTTACTGCAAGCGGTCAAACGGCGAGCGGTGGACCCGAACTACCACCGCTAGCGACGCATCCCTTCCTGGGAACATTCTCCCGACGTAGACCAGGGGCCAAGCAACAGGGACATTCTAAATTTCGTAGCGTGGAACTCTGGCTCAGAGCGGACGTCGCCGGATGAGCAGGAATCCATCGAGGGGCCGCTGAGTGAGATGGAACGCGAAAATTGATCATGGCTGCGAGGAAATGTTCGAAGACCGCCGCTGTACACAGGAGGGGAAGCGGATGAACGATAACTCCACCCGGCGTCGCCCCATGCAGGTCAATCTGCGACCTTGACTCCCCCACCATCTCGCTTATAAGTTCTCTCATCCACAAGCTATCTCTTACGCCAAAGGAACACCGATGACCACATTGTTGACTCCGCTACAGGCCGGAGACATCCGCTTACCCAACCGTATCGTCATGTCACCTCTCACGCGAGCAAGGGCCGGGACCACGCACATTCCCAACGACATGATGGTGGACTACTACTCCCAACGAGCCTCAAGCGGCCTCATCATGACGGAATGCACCATGGTCGATGCCCATGCCTGCGCCTTTATCGGTGAAGGCGGCATTTACAGCCCCGCACACGTAGCCGGCTGGAAACGTGTGACGGACGCCGTGCATGCCAAGGGCGGCAGGATCGTGATGCAGATCTGGCACCCCGGACGTGCCGCGCACTCGCTGCTGAACGAAGGTGAGCAACCGGTCTCCAGCAGCGCGAAAGCGATTCGCAATGAGGTAACCCATACCCTGGAGGGCGCCAAACCCTACGAAGTCCCCCGCCCGCTCCGCACGGAGGAGATCCCTCGCTATGTGGACATGTTCCGGCTCGCCGCGAAGAACGCGCAATTAGCCGGTTTCGACGGGGTGCAACTCCACGGCGCTCACGGTTATTTGATCGACAACTTTCTCCGCGACGGCGTGAATGAACGTACGGATGCTTATGGGGGTTCTATTTCGAAGCGTGCCCGGTTTCTACTCGAAGTCACCGATGCCGCCATCAGCGTCTGGGGCGCCGGGAGGGTGGCGGTGCGGATCTCGCCCCTAGTCCCGTTTAATGATATGGCCGACAGCCAGCCCGAAGCGCTGGTGACCTATGTCGCACAGGAATTGAACCAGCGACGGATCGCGTTCCTGGAAATGCGGCATGAGAACCACACCTTGCCGCAAGAGCAGGCGATTCTGGCAATCGCCCGTCGGCATTTCCAGGGTGCATTGATGAGCAACGGGAGTTACACACGCGAGAGCGGCGAATCGACGGTGGCGGGCGGAGCAGCCGATGCCATCGTGTACGGTCGTCCGTACATTGCCAACCCGGACCTCGTCGAGCGCTTCGCGAAACAGGCCCTGCTCAATCAGGTCAACTACGATCGACTCTACGGAGGCGGGCCTGACGGCTACAGCGACTATCCGGCCTTGGCCGCAGGATGATTCCCTTGAAACCTGCAGGTCGAACCGATGGTTCGCCGCCGCGCAGGGCACCACGGCGGGCGGGCACTTGAAGGGCACAGGCGATGGTTCCCTGTCCGACCACCGGATCGAACCGTCCCTGGCTCTCTCTCCCGGCGCCTGACGAGCCCTCACAAGGGTGCACCCGCCACCGCCTACTCCATGCACGATGCGTAGGCCTTCGGGCAGGTCGAATCAAGCCCACGGGCCGGGCCGCCGGCCGCAGGCAATCCATTCATCAGCTCCAGGACCTTGGGATAGTGCTTCGGAGCACGTGTCCAGAAGATGTAGTTGGCTCTCAACTGGTCTCGCGCAAATGCCAGCAACTCGGGAATCGTGGGCACGCGCCCTTGTCCATCGTGCCGTGTATTGTCGTAATTCGACTGCATCACCGACGGCGTCAGCGGTACGATTCCCGACAGCGGCGCATACAAATGATAGACCCCTTTGGGCTTATGCGGATAATCGAAGTTCAAACCAGGGTCGTCAATGAACACATCCGGTCCGCCCAATCCCGTCCCGATCGTCCGCATCTGGCCGACGAACGAGGGCAGAATATTTCGCGGGTAGTTCACAAATTGGTAGGTCATCGTGTTCGGGAATGCTGCACGCATCTGCCGCTGCACACTGAGCAGATTGTCGTAAAACCTCACGACCTCCTGGCTGGACACCGCCACGAGCGGTTCGCCCATGGCGGATTCCGACAGGCCGATGCCTTCGAACTGTGCATGGCCGTTGAAACGCTTCCCCAACTCACGGATGAGTGCCACCAGGCGATCATGAACCCCCGAATTCCAGAGCTTCAGATTGTTGCCGCGCGGCACATCCTTGCCATAACTGCCGAACGGGAACGCGCCCCCCTCGTATGGCGCTGTCGCCATGTATGATGGCACCGGCAAAATGTGGGGGGTAAAGGATTTCAGTTCCAGCAGCACAACCAGCTGCTTCTTCTGCGGCACCAATTCTGCCAGCACCTGCTCGATCGCCGTAAAGTCATATCGGCCTTCCTCAGGTTCCAGTTCAGGCCAGCCATAACGCACCTGCAGCCCGCGCAAGGCAGGTGTCGCCCTCAGCTCACTGTAGACGAGCGCCATGATTTTGGGGTTCTTGCGCATGAAACTCATCGGCGCATAATAATGGCCGGGATGCCATTTGACTGCGCTGGAAACCGACACATCTGCGGCACCACTCGATTCTGACCATCCGCCCGTACTCGCCATGACGCCGAACAGCGCAACCGCAAGGCTCATGGCGGCGCCATGCCGTCGAACAATCGTTCCGATTCCGGAACGGCACTTCCTGGCTTGCTGCCCGCCATCGTTCATCTTGCCTCCCTCAATCAATCCGCTCACGCCCCCCGGAACGGCACTCGCTTGAGTAACCTTCGAGGAGGAGTAATTCCAACGGCAAGGCTTCGAGGTAGTGAAAGTACGGCAGGCCTGTGACTGTCACAGGGCCGACCGAGATCAGCAGACGTGTTGCGCGTCCGTTACCAGCCTGCAGATGAGTGAGTGACGGCAGGAGGGCCATGCAGAAGGCTTTGTGTCGCCGCCGGCGGCGAGATCGCGGCGGACGCAGAGGCGACACGTACCCTTACAGTACGGTGAGCCTCCGCGTGACCGCCATGCAACGGATGACGACCTCCAGGAGACGGCTACAACTCGAGCATTTTCTGGTACGCCCGTAGCAGATCGCCTACCGACAGCACTCCGATGATCGTCCCGTCTTCCGTAACCGGCAGGTGCCGAATGCCATCTTTCTTCATCAGCCGCAAGGCTTCCTTCACGGGTTCGCTGTCTTCGATCGTGACCACCGCCTTGCTCATGCAAGACATGACGGTCGTCGTGTTCGGATCCAACCCCTTGGCCACCGCCTTCCGGCTCAGATCCGTATCGGTAATGATGCCGATGTACCTGGACCCGTCGTCGACCAGCAGTGATCCGATGCGCCATTTCTGCAGCAGCCGGCCGGCCTCCTTGATCGAGGCGCCTTTGTGCACGCTTCGAACCTCCGACGACATGAACTCCCCCACCGTGCGCCCATCGATCCGTTCTCCAAGCGTGCGCCGCCAATCACGGCCTACCCGGGCGCTCTTCTTGAGTTCAAGCTGCGCGAGGCAACTCTCCAGCACCTGTTTCCGCTGATGCAGGCTTTCGCGATCGAGGTTGTGCGTTCCCGCTTCCTGCGCCTCCTCCGGCAGGATCGCGGCCTCTCCGAGCTTGGCGTACTGATACGCCTCCAGTTCCTCCGAGGCCCCCCCGAACGCTTCGCTCAGGATCTCCTCGGCCTGCTCGTCAAACCCTTCCAGTGATGCATTCCCCTTCCGTCGCGACAAAAACGGCTGGAACGCTCCCAACGTCTCCCGAATCTCTTCAATATGCCGGCTGAGTAGATCCGCCGGTTCCTGGCTCGATTTCACTCTCTTGGCCATGCTGCCTCCTTGTTGAGCCAAGAGAATAGCTCAAGTACGGTATCGGCTCAAGTTTCAAAGATCAGGCTGAAAACGGTTGCGGCGTGAGACCGGACAGAGTCCCGGACGCTTCGCTACCCGACCCCGCAGGCTTCGCAACCCCCGCGGCTTTGGGCGTCACCTTGCCGCGCACACGATGCATTTTATCGCGCGTATGGTAGGGCATCAGGGTCTCCAGCACCGCAGGAAGCCTGTCGCAAGGCACATCCTCCATGATCTTCGTCGCCGGCTTCGGATCAGGCCCCGACCGGCCACCGACAAAAATATCCACCGCATCCACGACCTTGCCGCCGACTCTGGCCTTTTTTCCAAGAAGCCCGATGTCCGCCACGAGGTGATTGCCGCAGCCGGCCGGACAACCGGACCAATGCAAGGTGATGGGCTTGAGATTGTCGCCCAACTTGCGTTCCAACACCCGCGCCGTTTCGACAGCCCGAGTTTTGGTTTCAATGACGGCTAGATTGCAGTAGTCGCTCCCCACGCAACTCACTAGTCCCTTGTAGAGAGCGGACGGGTTGTAGGCGAATTGCTTCACTAGAGGCTCCTCCGCCACTTCACCCACCAACCGGTCGCTGATATGGGGGATCACGAAGGCTTGCGCCGGCGAGAGACGGACCTCTCCGTTGCCATACCGAGTCGCCAAGGCGGCCATGTTCCGGAGATCAGCCGCCTTCACCCGACCGACCAACACCTTCAGCCCGACATAGTTCATGCCCCGTTGTTTTTGACGGAAGATGCCGATGTGGTCGCGCTCCACCGCCCCCCTCGCATCCACCCCTGCCGTGGAGAGCGTTCTTCCGACCAGCCGTTCGACTTCCTGCCGTACTCGCGCTTCACCCCAGGCCTCCACGAGAAAGGCGAGACGCGCTTGGGTGCGATTCTCACGCGGACCATGGTCACGATAAATGTGCAGCAAGGCCCGGCACACCTCGAGGGCTTCCGCCGGATTCACGAACATGTCCAACGAACCGGCAATCCGATAGCCGCCTGATCCCAACTTACCCCCGACCAGCACGTTGTACCCGTAACACTTATCATGTCCCAGATCGTGATAGGCCGGGACCAGCGCGATGTCTTGGGTTTCCGTATGGAGGCAATTGTCCGGGCAACCGGTGACCGCGATATTGCACTTGCGCGGCAGATTCGTATAGGCCGGATTCCCCAGTATTTCTTGATTGATGGCACGCACGATGTCCGTCCCATCGACCAGTTCGTTGGGATTCAGGCCTGCCACGGGACAGGTCATGATGTTCCGTACCGTGTCCATTCCCGTTTGCATCGACGTCAGGCCCGCCTCCTCCAGCTTACTGAACACCGTCGGCACATGCTCAATCGTCAGATGCCGGAGTTGGACTTGTTGCCTGGTGGTGACATCGACCACCCCGTTGCCGTATTGCAGCGCGATATCGGCCAACGTGTCGAGTTGTGCCGACGTGGTTTGCCCGCCCGGCATGCGTACCCGCAACATGAAGTGGCCCGGCGTCGGATTTCGCAAAAACAACCCGTACCACTTCAACCGTTGAATATCGTCTTCCGGAATAGCCTCCCATCCCGCTTGCGCATAGTGCGCGATCATGTCGCGCACCGTCAGCCCGTCTCGCTCCGACTTAATTACCTCGATCTTGTTCATCACCTGCCTCCCAATGCGACGGAATAGTCCGGTCCGGATTTCCTCAACACCACCGCTCCTGCCCGACTCAACTGATCCACGACCAGCAACACCTGTGACACGCTCAAACCGGACAGGGCCATCAGTTGCTCGAATGTCTGGGGAGCCTGTCGCTCCAGCACCGTCAGTACGGCAGTTTCAGCATTCGTGCTCATGATGTCCTCCCTTCGGTTGAGCGCCGTCCGCGCATCAGAGACCGGTTCTTCTTAAAACGTCTTGTACTCGAGCCACTTGCCGTTCAATGTGATTTTGCATCGAGCCTCGCCCTGACTGCCGGTGACCTTTTCCATATCCAACGTAAAGTCGATGGCGCTCATGATCCCGTCACCGAACATTTCATTCGCCATCTCCCGCATCGAATCGCCATAGACCCCGATGACTTCCAACAGGCGATACTTAAACGGATCCGTCGCATTCGGAAAATCGGCCCGGACGGGAAACGCGCTCAGGGAACTGACTTGTTCTTTATCCAAATCCAGCAGCTTGCCCACTTTGCCCGCGTCCTTCGGCGACAGACGGTGATTTCCGTTCAAGGCTGCGGCTACGAACGTCGGATTCTTCCCCACCGTCTTCGCTACTTCTGCGATCGTGACCTTCTTCTTCAACCGTTGTGCCTTGATCGCCTTGCGTACTGCTGCTTTTTCCATTGTGATCTCCCTTTAGTGATTCGCCCGTGAATACACTCCCGCACCGTGACTTATTACGATCCTGCTACCACCGACACCACCGGTTGAGCCACCGGGGCCGCCGTCGCTTCACTCACGCGATAGGGACTCACCATCCAATAGAGCCCCCCGACAAATAACCCGCCGCCCACCAGGTTCCCCAACACGACAAACAGCTGGTTGTACCAAAAGGCCCCCCAAGTCACCGCCGAGTCATGCGGCAGAAACAACGCCATGCCCAACAACGATTGATTGGCGATGCTATGCTCGAACCCGGTGCCGATGAAGGCGAACAGGCACCAGAAGATCAGGAGAATCTTCGCCGTATCGTTGCTCGTTCGCCCCGTCATCCAGACCGCCAGACAGATCAGCCAGTTGCAGAGAATGCCCCGCACGAACAGCTCCCAGGCAGGCAACGACATTTTTAGCGCAGCCACGCGCTCGATCAGTTCCGTCGTCGGGCCTTTGGCGAACACGCCCGATTGGACAATGAGCCAGGCCAACCCCAACGAGCCCGCCAGATTGCCGAGCCAGGACCAGGCATTGAGTTGCATGACTTGCGCCCAAGTGAGACTTCTGGTCAGGCCACCGATGGTACCGATGAGGTTATTGCCGGTGAACAACTCCGACCCCGCGAAGATCACGAGTGTCAACGCAATCCCGAACGACACTCCCATCACGAGTTTGACGACCGGAGATCCGGCCGCCGCCAACGGTCCCCCCACACTGAAGATCAACGCAATTCCAAACCCGAGATAGATCCCGGCTAAGGCCGAGAGGATGAGATATCCACCTGGTGACCGTTCGAAATACGACCACTTCTTTACTGCCACCCCTGCGATCCGCTCGTGATCCGCTGTATGCATGAGGCTCTCCCTTCGGTGGTCGCTGTGTCCGCACAACTCAAAAAAAAAGACGCCCTCATCCCATAATCGGGAAGAGGACGCCATTGTCCTGCGCGGCAAGGTTCGTACAACCTCGCCTGGTGCTGTCTGTCGACTTCAGTGTCGACGGCAATAAAAAAGGCGCCCGCCACTCTTGGAAGAATGACGGACGCCTTTGTCCGTGTACCGTATGTAGGGCTGGGATCACATCAGGCGTCGTTGCCTGTTCTCACCCAACCTTTGCATGTATACCATCGCCCCATGGACTCGTCAAGCCCTCTCAACGAGAAAACTCTGGCTACACGTCATAATACAGGAAGAACTCATACGGGTGCGGCCGTAACCGCATCGTGTCCACTTCCTTGGTCCGCTTATACCCGATCCAGGCCTCAATGAGGTCCTCGCTGAACACCCCGCCCTTGAGCAGGAACTGATGATCCTTCTCCAGGTGGTTGAGGGCCTCATCCAGGCTCCCCGGCATCGTGCGAATCTTCGCCGCTTCCTTGGCCTCGAGATCGTACAGATCCTTCTCAGCCGGCTCTCCCGGGTTGATCTTGTTCTCGATCCCGTCCAATCCGGCCATCAGCATGGCCGAAAACGCCAGATAAGGATTGGCCGCTGGATCCGGGAAGCGCACTTCGATCCGCTTCGCCTTCGGGCTTGGAGAATACATGGGAATCCGAATACCAGCCGACCGGTTCCGGCTCGAATAGGCCAGCAACACCGGGGCTTCAAAGCCGGGCGTCAACCGCTTATAGGAGTTCGTCGAGGGGTTGGTGAAGGCCGCCAGGGCCGGAGCATGCTTCAAGATGCCGCCGATGTAATGCAGGCACATCTGCGACACGCCGGCATATTCTTTTCCGGCAAACAACGGCTTCCCTTCCTTCCAGATGCTCTGGTGGGTGTGCATGCCCGATCCGTTATCGCCGAAAATCGGCTTCGGCATGAAGGTCACCGTCTTGCCGTGCCGCCGCGCCACGTTCTTGACGATGTACTTGAACATCATCATCTTGTCCGCGGTTCTCAGCAGGCTATCAAAACGGATATCGATTTCCGCCTGGCCTGCCGTGGCCACTTCGTGGTGATGTTTCTCAGTAGCGATGCCCGCCTTTTCCATTTCGAGAATCATTTCCGTGCGGATGTCCTGCTGCGTGTCGGTCGGCGGAACCGGGAAGTACCCTTCCTTCTGTCGGATCTTGCCGCCCAGGTTCACGCCCTCCTGCCCCATGTTCCACACGCCCTCGTCGGAATCAATGTGGTAGTAGGCGCTGTGGTTCGTCTGGTCGTACCGCGCATGATCGAAGATGAAAAACTCGGCTTCCGGCCCCCAGTAGGAGGTGTCGCCGATCTTGGTGCTCTGGAGATATTTCTCCGCCTTCTGGGCGATGTATCGCGGATCGCGATCGTACATTTCACGCGTGATCGGATCGACGACATTGCCGATGAGGCTCAATGTGGGCACCGAACAAAACGGATCCATGCAGGCGGTTGCCGGGTCCGGCACGAGCAGCATGTCGCTGTTGTTGATGGCTCGCCAGCCGCGAATCGACGACCCGTCGAGCCCGGAGCCGTCCTTGAACAGGCCTTCCGTCAGTTCACTCATGGGAATCGTAAAATGCTGCCAGGTGCCGATCAGGTCCACAAACTTCATGTCCACGACCTGGACCTTATTCTTCTTTGCAAAATCTAACACCTCACGAACGTTCATCCCCTCCTCCTTTCAACCGCCGATAAAATAACCGCCCCACACACTGTCACTTACGCCGCATGAGCCCCGAGAAACTGCTCGATTTCAGTGAGAATCGACGCCCGAATCGATTCCAGCCGACCGGCCTCCTCCACTTTCTTCCCATCTATCCCCGTCACATAAAACACGTCGGCTACCTGATCGAGCCGGGTGGAAATCCGGGACGCATGCACCGACAACCCCAGCTGAAAAATCGCGTTCGTGATAATGTACAACAATCCCTGCCGATCATCCGCAAAAACATCCAGAATGGTAAAGCGATCGGACGTTTCATTGTCGATCCGCACTTCCGCCGGCTGCCGGTGTGCTGGTAAGGACCGCCCCATGTTCAGCCTGGCTCCGCGACGCATCATCGACTCAATAGCCTGACGCCCCGTCAGCACCTCCGTGATTGTGCCGGCAATCGATTCGCGGCGCTCAACAGGCGGAGCCCCCTGATAGTCCGGATCGGCCACCTGGAAGGTATCGACCACCACGCCGTCTTTTCGCGTGACGATCTGGGCATCCAGAATCTGCAATCCGCCCGCGGCCATGACGCCGGCGATCTTCGAAAACAGACCCGGAATCAGATCGTCGTACGCAATGACGGCATATTCGCAGGTTCCCAACGGGGCATTAAACTCCGTCTCCACCACCACGCCCCCGGCTTGTAACCGACGAATGGCCCCAAGATGCGCGGCAATACGCCTGGGACTGGTCCCATAGACGTATCGGAGCGGGAACTGTTCCAGTTCAGACCGGATCCATCCCTTGTCGGACGGGAGATCCCGATCGGCCTCCGGCTGTGACGCCACGTCGTCGGCAATACGCGCCAGGCGCTGCGGTTCATCCGCCGTCTCACGCTCGCCGGACACCTCCTGCATGGCCCGCAGGTATAACTCGATCAACAGCGACTCTTTCCACTTGGTTAGAACATCCGGGCCGACTGCGGCGATATCTGCGGCCGTCAGGGCCAACAACTTGCGCAACACTTCCGGCGTGCCCACTTCGCGCGCAAACGGCAGCAACACTTTGTCATCGTAGGGATCGCGACGGAAGGCGGTATGGGCCATCAGCAAATGGCGATGGACCAGCATGACCAACGTCAGCGAGTCTCGCTCATCAAACCCCAATCGGGCGGCCGTTTCTTCCGCCAACCGTTTGCCAACTTCGCTGTGGTCTTCCTCGTGCCCCTTCCCCAGATCGTGGAGCAACAACGCCAGATGCAGCAAATCCTTCCGCTTGATCTCCCGGTAGACTTCACCGAGCACACCGGGATGCTCGGCCAAGGCTTCGGCCTTCGCCACGGCCAGCAGGCTATGCTCATCGACCGTGTACTTGTGGTACTGGTTGAATTGCATCAGCCCGCGCACGCGCGAAAAGGCCGGTACCAATTTCTCCAGGAGATGCGCGCGGTGCATCGCCTCCAGTGCCCGCGCCGTACCGGGCCCCGCCAGAATCGACAGGAACGTACGACCGGTCTCGGGTGTATGAAATTGCTCGACCGAAAGCGTCTCTGCCTGACGATGAATGTCTTCGAGGAGCGACGGGTCGATCGTCAAACGACGCGACCTCGCCAAATCGAAGAGCTTCAGCAGCGAGGCGGGTTGCGCCAGAACCTGAGATCGCAACTCGACCGGCACGGTCAGCGCCTCGCCATCGAGCACAAAGTACCGATCGATCCGGGGAGACGGCAACCATCGAACCACCCGCTGCCACAAGGAGCGCCGGCGACAACGCTCGACAAATCGCATCAATGCCGCATGCAGCCCCATCGTGTGCCGATAGTATTGCTGCATAAACTGTTCGACGGCGAGTAAATGCGGCCGGTCGGCGAAGCCCAGATGTGTGGCCAACCAGACCTGTTCGTCGAACGTAAGAATTTCCTGCGCCATACCGCCCCGGCTATGGAGAAACGAGCGGACGCGCAGCAAAAACTCCCTTGCCTCCTTAATCGCCCGATAGTCGGCTTGCGAGAGAATCCCGCGATCCGATAGCTCACGAATCGTGGCGGCCTGGAAGCGCGCAGCCCCGATCCATTGCAGTAGATGGAGGTCTCGCAATCCGCCTTTGCTTTTTTTGACGTTTGGCTCCAGAAGATAGACCGTTTCACCGAACTTCTGATACTCGCGCTGCCGCTCGGCCACCTTCTGCTCGAGGTAGGTGTCGAACCCGTGCGACGCGACTTTTCGAACGTATCGCGCATGAAACTGCTGGAACAGATCCGCGCTCCCTGCGAGGAAACGGGCCTCCATCATCGACGTTCGGACCGTCAGATCGGCGAGCCCCAAATCCACGCAGTCTTGAATAGTCCGCACGCTATGGCCGACCTGGAACCCGCTGTCCCATAGCGGATGGAGCACCTGCTTCACCAGCTCGGGGATCACCTTCGCGGCGTCAGGGTGAAACAGAAACATGAGGTCGATATCGGAGCAGGGCGCCAATTCCCGCCGGCCATACCCACCGATCGCCACCAGGCAACAATGTTGGAATCCTGCCGTCGTGAGCGACTCGCCGCCGGTGCGCGCCGCAGTCCGGTAACGGCCGATGATGACTCCATCGACCATGTCCGTGGTCGCCGTAACCACCTCGTCGCCCGAAGCGCCCGCAAGCAGCCGCTGCTGAATGGCCTGCCGCTGCTCAGCCAACAACTGGGACACCGACGCGGGAGCCACGTCCTGCTCCGTATGAGAATCCGCTTTCACAGCGTGCGACATACCTAGAGAGCGCTTTCCCCCGTCTCGCCCGTACGAATCCTGACGGCAGCGGTGAGGTCCCGCACAAAGATTTTTCCGTCGCCGATGCTGCCGGTTTTGGCGGCACGCGTAATCGTTTCGAGCACACGCTGCACCTGACCGTCGTTCACCGCGACCTCGATCTTCACCTTCGGCACAAACTCGATCGTGTACTCCTGCCCCCGATAGGTCTCTTTATGCCCCTTCTGGCGGCCAAATCCCTTGACCTCCGTGACCGTCATACCCTGAATGCCGATCTCCAGCAGGGCGTCCTTCACTTCATCGAGCTTGAACGGTTTAACGATGGCTTCGATTAATTTCATCCTTGCCTCCAGGGAGTAGCTCTCAGCCGTCAGCGGTCAGCTCTCAGGCGAGGAAAGAGTCCTGACAATCTTGCTGACGACTGATGGCCGATTGCGCTGAGCTGGCTTCACTCATGAATACGCCCGCTCGTTATGTTGGCTCAAATCCAAACCGGTCGCTTCTTCCTCAGACGACACCCGTAGCCCGGTCAGAGAATCCACCAGCTTGAGGATGAGAAACGTGCCGATGATCGTGAACGTCATCGTGACAACCACAACCAAGAGTTGGATGCCGAGGAGGCTGGGGTTACCGAAAAACAATCCATCGGCACCTCCGGCATTGACCGCTTTACTGGCGAAAAGTCCGGTGGCCAGAATTCCGATCACCCCTCCGACTCCATGGATCCCCACGACGTCAAGCGAGTCATCATAGCCGAATCGCCCCTTCCAGACAATCGCGGCATAACAGGTCATGCCGGCGACCAAACCAATGGCAATGGCCGACATGGGACCGATATATCCCGCCGCCGGGGTCACGGTCGCGAGTCCCGCCACCGCGCCGCTGGCCATCCCAAGCACCGTGGGCTTGCCGCGATGTGCCCATTCAACCACACACCAGGCGATGGCGCCCATCGCCGCCGCAGCATGCGTCGCGAGAATGGCCGACACTGCCACCCCGTTGGCGCCGAGCGCGCTGCCACCATTAAATCCAAACCAGCCGAACCAGAGGAACCCGGTCCCAAGTAACGTCATCGGCAGATTGTGAGGCGCCATATAATCCGTTCCATATCCTCGACGCTTGCCTAGCACAATCGCGCAGATCAGAGCCGCTGCCCCTGAGCTGATATGAATGACGGCGCCACCGGCAAAATCCAACGCCCCCAACTTGGCCAACCATCCGCCCCCCCAGATCCAATGCGCCAGCGGCACATACACCAAGATCGACCACAGGGCGGCAAACAGCACGACCGACGTAAAGCGCTTCCGCTCGGCAAACGCACCCGTGATCAACGCCGGTGCAATGGCGGCGAACATCAATTGGAACAACATGAAGGCCTGGTGAGGAATCGTCGGGCCGTAGACCGGATGCGGTTCGCTACCGACCCCACTGAGCCCGACCCAGTCCAATCCACCGATCAGACCGCCATGATCCGGCCCGAACGCCAGGCTATATCCGAACAGGATCCACAGCAGACTCACTACGCTCAGAATCATGACGCTTTGCATGATCGTGCCGAGCACGTTTTTGGTGCGCACCAGACCGCCATAAAACAGCGCGAGGCCGGGCATGAGCATCGCCAGCACGAATGCTGAGGACACCAGAACCCACGCCGTATCTCCGGTATCGACTTTAAGTGGCGCTTGCTCGGCCCAGGCCGGCCCACTGCCCATTCCTAAAAGCAGGAATAGGCCCCCGACTATGCCCACGACGATCGTTTTCCGCTGTGCCGATGCCTTCACCATGTTCCTCCTTCGGCTATGCCGCTTGCCAAGAGGCCTCCCCCTTCACTCTGCAAAGGAGGAGGCCCAGGCAAGAGCCTAAAACGTCTTCGTGAACTTCAATTTATAAAAATCTTGATTGTCTGTCAGGTCTTTGCCCGCCGTGAACCGGAAGGCCATATTTCCAGGCAATTTCATTTCAACATAGGGTCCGAGCCAGCGATAGTAATCTTGAGCCGCTCCCGGCGCGCTACTGTCACGCGTCGTCAACAAATGCTCATAGTGTGCCCCGACCGACCACATGCTGTTCACCCGTACACCAGCGTTCGCCCAGTAATGCAGGAAATCCCACGTGCCCCGGCCACCGGTCTGACTCGTACCCAAGCAATTCGTACCCACCAACCCGTTGCACCCGGTCGCCCCACCGCCCCCGTCTCCGCCTTCGCTCCGGATGGCCTTGTAGTAGCCCATGTAGAACTCACCTTCGAAGCGATCGTCTATGTAATTCGCAATGATGGTGGGAACAGCGCCTTCAAAGGCGGTGGTTCGTTCGTTGACACTGCCGCCCCCGTTGGGAAAGAACCCGCCGCGGGAGGATAACAGACTGCCGTGCACAAACCCGATCATGGGCGTGATGGACAAGCGCTTTTCCAGAAAGGTAAAGTTCAGACCCACATCCGTCTCAAGCCACGGCGCGTTGTCGTGCACCCCCACACCGCTGATCTGGGTCCAATACGTAAAGCTGAACGCCAGGGCAATGTTGTCGGTCAATCCATAGGTCCCGTAGATTGACGGATTGAACCCGAAGAAACTGTCGGCTTGCATCGCCATGGTCACCGACACAGGATGTTTGGTCGTGTCCATCAAATCGTCTGTTGTCCCGGCTTGTGCCGTGCCGAGCCCCCCGCCTCCGAGCCCTGCCAACAATGCCAGCCCCAACACCCATGTCCGTGCCTTTCGGCCAACCAACATACTCATGACGCCTCCAATGAGAGAAGAAGTGAAAGTGCCCGCTCACAGCCCCTCCTCGTGCTGGGTCTGTGAGTCCGTCTCTCTGGCGCCGTTGCCAGTGGTGATGACCGACGTCGTTGTCGATCCTGCTGCTGCCTGTACTACCGGTACCCGTTGGTGATCGGCATGCGCCGATCCTTCCCGAACGCTCGATGCGTAATCTTGATCCCCAGCGGCGCTTGTCGCCGCTTGTATTCACTGCGATCCACCAGCGCGATCACCCGTGCGACCGTCTCCCGATCGAATCCCATCGCGGCAATATCCTCCAAGGCGCGGTCTTCCTCGACGTAGGCCTTGAGAATCGGATCGAGGATGGCGTAGGGGGGCAAACTATCTTCATCTTTTTGATCGGGGCGTAACTCCGCGGTCGGAGCCCGCTCAAGAACACGCTTCGGAATTACCGGGGCCGGCCCGACTTGATTGCGCATGTGCGACAGCTCGTAGACCATGGTCTTCGGCACATCCTTAATCACCGCAAACCCGCCGGCCATATCGCCATACAACGTCGCGTATCCGACACTCATCTCGCTCTTATTTCCGGTGGTCAGCACCAGATGACCGAACTTGTTCGAATAGGCCATCAGCAGGTTGCCCCTGATTCGAGCCTGCAGATTTTCTTCGGTCGTGTCCGGGCGTCGTCCCTCAAAGGATCGACTGAGGGCACGCACATACGTCTTGAACATCGTGGTGATAGGGATGGTATCGACCTGAATGTGCAACCGGCGAGCCATGTCCGCGACATCCTCGCGGCTGGCCCGCGACGTATAGGGCGAGGGCATAAACACCCCCAGCACATTCTCCGCCCCCACGGCGTCGACGGCGATGACCGCGGTGATGGCCGAGTCCACCCCGCCGCTTAATCCGATGACGACACGCTTAAACCCGTTCTTGCGAACGTAATCCTGTACCCCGAGGACCAAGGCGCGATAGGCCTCATCCAACCGACCCAACGGAGGCTCCAGACCCGGAACCACGACCGACTTCGACGTCCTTCTCACAGGCAGACGCACATCGACCCGGTCGATGAGAGCCGCCACGCGCGGCGACAGAGGGGCCTTTCGTCCCTGAGCCATGCGCGCCCGCCCGACAGCCGCGACATCGAGATCCGCCACGATGAGATCCTGCTCAAACGCCTTCCCCCGCGCGACGATCTCGCCCGCCTGGTCCACAATCATGCTGCAGCCGTCGAAGACCAACTCGTCCTGCCCGCCGACTGTGTTGGTATATGTCACGATCACGCGATTCTCACGGCCTCTGGTGGCCAGCACCTGTTCGCGCAGTCGCCCCTTCCCGACATGGAACGGCGATGCGTTGATATTGACGATGACCTCGGCACCCGCCGCAGCCTGTGCACGGGTGGGCCCGTCAGAAAACCAGATGTCTTCGCAAATGTTCACCCCGATCGTGGTACCGTTCAAAACCAACAACGGCAGGCGAGAACCGGGGTGAAAGTACCGGCTCTCATCGAACACGCCGTAGTTCGGCAAATGACGTTTGCGGTAGGTGGCGAGAATCCGTCCGTCAGACACCAGCGACGCCTCGTTATACAACGCCTGTCGATCGGTCGACGGAAATGACGGAGCATCCGACTCGGACACCGAGGCCGCCCCCTGACCGACGGACCCGACGACAACGACCACGCCACGCGCAGCCGCCGCGACCGCCTTCAACGCGCGACGGGTGTCTGCGATGAAGCGGGGCTTGAACAGCAGATCCTCCGGCGGGTACCCGGTGATAGCGAGTTCGGGGAAGACGACAAGATCGGCCTTTGCCCGTCGTGCGTCCTTGATCCAGGCTTGGATCGAGCGCGTGTTCCCGACGATATCCCCGACGGTCGGGTTCATCTGGGCCATGGCAATTCGAAGCGAACGCATACAAAAGACTCTCGGCAATCAGCAGTCAGCGTATCTGCGAACCATCAGATCTTCGACAACCGGCACTAATGGCTGATCGCTGTGTGCCGACGGCTACCATCAGATAAAAAAAAACGCCCTCTGACCCCATGCTGTGGATCGGAGGACGTCATTGTCCGGTTCGGCTATGTCGTTCTGAACGCAGTGCCCGTCGGAGACGCCATTGTCCCCGAAAATCATTCGGAGTGTATACCACCGGCTAAGACGGGCTGTCAACCATTTGCCCCTCCTTTTTCTAAGGAAAATCAGGCGGCTCACTCGGCCGGCTATGATAGAATGCCGCCGCATGCAGAGGACGCGCACACCAATCCGCAGCCGACCAGAACGACGTCCGATCTCCCCCATGTGGGTCATCGGGGCACTCCTCTCCTGGCTATTCCTCTCTGCCTGCAACGGCACCAGCCACCTCGTACGGATCGGCGACGGGCCGTTGGGTGCCGTCTCCCTTGAGCGCTTAGACACTAGGGGGACCACCGCACGGTATAGTGGCCCATCGGGGAGCTTCCAAGCGTCGCATCCTGCCGAGATTCAGTCAGCTCAGGTCACGCTCCTCCTCTCCGGACTTCACATCTCCGGCATCGAACGCGCAACACCGACAGATGGCGTCACCGGCTATCCGCTCTTCTCCCATGACGAGGTAGTGTTCCTCGCCCCGTTCATCAGCAAGGCCCTTGCGGAGGCCGAGCAGAATCAACGCGTCAAGTTTTCCGTGAAGGACGATGGGGTTATCACGGATGGAACCCTATACGTGTACCGCAACCTATTCCGAGTATCCCTCTCACATTACCGGACCAAACCAGGCCAAACCGATGGCCAACTCGCGTCCTACACACTCGCCTTTCGGCCAGGAGAAGCCGTGGTACACACCGACACCCCGCAATCCTGGATGATCATCGAGCCGGACCAACCACGGATCGCCGTCTCGATGAATGCCCTGAAGCAACTGCCGCCGCCAACCGCGGCCCAGACGGCGGAGCCGATCGCGGCTGGAACGGCATCGAAAACATTGCCTACTCCAATGCCCGACCAGAGTCGCCTCCAACAGGAGCTGCAAGCGACGAAAGATCTGGTTGTGAAACAGGCGGAAGAGCTGCAGCGAGTGAAAGCGGAGCTGGACTCCGTGCGGCATCAGCTGGCAGATAAAGAACTCGCCGCTCCCAAGGCGAAACCGAAGGTCATGCCTCGCAAGCCAGCTCCGTTCCCATAACGTTCGTGTCCTCAACCAGGGACCACTCACCCGTCACGGAGCGGAAATCGGAGGCGACACGCACCGCTCCCACCCCATGAGCACAGGCGTCAGCGTAGCTCCGGCTGCGCCAGCACTTCCTTGGCATCATACACGTCATCCGCGCCGACCGGCTTCTTGCCCTTATACATCGTCACGGTCATCGACGTGCGCCGTGAGAGTGCCAGCACATCGGCCCGCTGCGCCAGGCGGAAGAAATCGTAGCCCTCGCGCAACGTCAATTCCGCGCAGCGTCGCCGCAGGTAGACATCGAGTTGCTCCTGCGAGGTAAATGAGCTCACGCGATATTCAACACGGTAGACGTTCTCTGTGAGCTGTTCGACCTCACCCCGGTCAGCCCCGACCAACGGAGTGTATTGCCTGATGCCACAGGCACTTGTCACAAGGACCAGCAGAAGAACTATGGCCGCTCGTTGTCTCCTCGCCATCCCAACCTCCGCTATTCACAGACGGGCTCGAACATGCGCTGCTACGTTCATTACTGTGTGGATGTTCAGCGGCATCCGTTAACTGTGGCACTGAGCCGTCAGGAGGGGCACACGTCGATTCCACCGCCGGAGCCCTCCAAGCGGGTACCGCCCACGAAACAGAATGGGGAGACCGAAGACACGCAGAGCGGGAAGTCTTGCGGAAAACACGATTCGCGGTCGCCCCCGGCACCGCGAAAATCGATCCAAGTGCCAGGGCCTGCGCCCTCTCCACTGGCCGAAACGTTGCCCAGCGGGGATTACCCCCTGCCCTTATCAGCCCGCTCTTCGATTTCACCAGCGAGGAGAATGGCTTCGGCAATCTCTCGCATGGACTTGCGGAGATCCATACTTTGCCGCTGAATCAACTTGAACGCCTCATCTTCGGAGAGACGTTTCGACCGCATGAGATACCCCTTGGCCCGATCGAGTAGCTTGCGGACTTGCAGGGCTTCCTGCATCTCGAACGATTTCTCCACCAACGTCGTGTGCTCAATGGAAATCGCGGCCTGATTGGCAATCGCCTGCATCAGCTTTACATCCTCCGCTGTGAAGGTATGCGGCTTCGAGGTATACGTATTGATCACCCCGATCGCCTTCTCCCGCACCAGCATCGGCACGCACAAGAGTGAGCAGAGGCCTTCCTTTGCGGCCATATCCGGATACATATAAGACCGTTCTTTGGTGACATCCGGAACGATGATCGGCCGACGATCCTGAACAGCACGCCCGCTAATGCTTTGTCCGACCTTCACGTTGGGCTTACGCCGATACTGCTCACTCAGACTCTGGGTCGCCGCAATCCGAAGTTCGCCGGTCGTCTGCTCCAACAGAATGATGGAGCAAATCTTCGATCCCATCATTTGGGCCGTCATGGTGACAATCAATTGCAGCACATCCTCGATCAATCGATTCGAGGACACGGTTTCCGAAACCTGAGACAGCGTATCCAGCTGCAGTGCCTTGCGCGTCATCTGATCGTACAGACGAGCGTTCTCAATGGCGCCCCCAACCTGCGTGGCAATGGTCGAAAGCAGGGCCAATTCGTCGGGCCGGTAGCGGCGCGACCGCTTATGTTGCACATTGATCACGCCGACGACTTCCTGCTTGGTCGTGATCGGCACGGAGACGAAGGCCTGGTAACGGTCTTCCGGAAGGTTGTGAAAAAACTTAAAGCGGGTATCATCGCTGGCGCTGTTGGGAATGACGACACGTGTCCGCTCCCGCGCGACCCACCCGGTGATGCCCTCGCCCATCCCGATGGTAATCCGTCCGATCAGCTTCGGATGGGGATTCTTGGAGGCTCGCAGGATGAGCTCGTCCCGGTTATCAGACAACAAATACAACAAACAGGCATCGGCTTTGGTCACTTCCACGACCATATCCACGATGTGCCGCAGCACGGCCTCCAAGTCGAGCGTGTTGCTGATCGACTCGCTGATGCGATGAAGAACATCCACCTCCCGAGTCTTTTCCCGTAGGGCTTGTTCGACTTGAATCAACGTTCGTTTCGCCGCCATTCCGCTCCTACCGGCCCTGTCTCATAGGCGTTTCCCTCTTTCGCTTGCCGGATTCCCGCGCACGCACATCCTGAAACCAGTCGCGAGTCCGGCTCTTCTCCAGCGGGATGATTTGTACTGCCCCGATCCGCTCCGGCACCACGCAATAAATCGTGCCGGCGGACACTTTCTTATCCTGTTGCATGGCGGCCCACAACGCATTGAACGCCACCTTTGGCAGCCGATCCGGCAATCCGGCTGCTTTCACCAGGGCACGCAATCGCGCAACCACCTCTTCTCCACAATAGCCCAGGTGCCGGGCCAGGTCGGCCTCATAGACCATACCGACCGCAACCGCCTCCCCGTGAATGAATCCCCGGTAGCCGCCGAGGGATTCCAGCGCATGCCCAATCGTATGACCGAAGTTCAAAATCCGCCGTCGATCGGCTTCTCGCTCATCCTCCGAGACCACCTGTGCTTTGATCTCACAGGACCGCTTCACAATGTGGGCAACCGTATCGTCCGTCAAATGATTGATCGCTTCGATATGCCGTTCCAGGTAATCGAAGAAGGCCGCGTCCGCGATCACGCCGTATTTGATGACCTCTGCCAAACCGGCTTTCCATTCGCGCGGAGGCAGAGTCGCCAACATCGCAGGGTCGATGAACACTGCGCGCGGCTGGTTGAAGGCCCCGACCAAATTCTTCCCCTTGGGGTGATCGACACCTGTCTTGCCGCCGACGCTTGAATCGACCTGCGCTACCAAACTCGTCGGGACCTGTACGAACGGGATACCACGCTGATAGATCGCGGCGGCAAACCCGGTGATGTCGCCGATGACACCGCCCCCCAGGGCCAGCAATGTCGAGGAACGCTCAAATCTGGCCGCCACGAGGGCATCCATCACCGTCCCGATGGAGCGAAGGGTTTTCGTTCGCTCTCCGGCGGGCAGCACGATGGACACGACCGTATACCCGGCCGCCTTGAGCCGGCGAGTCACCTGGGGGAGATAGTGCTTGGCAAGATTGCGATCAGTCACAATCCCTACCTTGCCTGCACACTTGAGACGCGTCAGCTCCTCGCCGAGATCCTGCAACAGATCACGTCGTATGACGATGGAGTAACTTCGCGCCCCGAGTTCGACATGAATAGAGGAGGAAGGCTTATTGGTCCGAGACGCTGGCATCAGATATCACACCCATGAGGAGACAGGATCAAGTAACGCGACCGCAAAGGCGGCACGGCTCACAGAACGAGGCACGAGCATACGCCTCCACCGGACACCTTGCGGTGTTGATGGAAACTGAATCGTACACGCGATCGCTAAAGGGGGGAGAAACCCGGAAGGAGCGCCATCAAGGACGGGGAAAAGACACGTTCCACGGGATTCGCCCCCATTGAGATAGCGTACCATCTTCAATGGGGGCGATTATTAACGTGCCTGGCTAGGACCTGTCAAGTTGTCGAGTGCACGATCGTCGGCGTCAGGAAAATCAACAGTTCCTGCTTGGAGACGTTTTCGGTTTTGTTCTTGAACAGCCAACCCAAGACCGGGATACGAGACAGATAGGGAATACCGGCCACATTATTCGACTGAGTATCGACGAACACACCGCCGATGACCATGGTTTCCCCATCGCGCACCAGCACCTGGGTCGTCGCTTCACGACGATCGATGCTCGGGCCGGCCGGGTTGCTCCGGGCGCCGACGGCGTTCCGCGTGGCTCGCACCTTCATGAGAATCTGCTTACCGATCTCTTTCGGGTCACGGGAAGTAATTTGCGGCGTCACGTTCAGCTCCAGGTTCGCATCCACGAACGTCGTCTGCGTGCCCTGCAAGGACGTGGTCTGGAACGGGATGGATTCACCTTGGGCAATCTTGGCGTCCCGCTTATCCAGCGTCGTGATCTTTGGCGCCGCAATCACCTTGGTCAAACCCAGCAATTCACCGGCTGACAACCGCACATCCAACATCGCCCCATTGGTCTTTCCGATCGAGAACCCGGCACCCGGCACCGACGGCAATCCGGGGTTCGCCGGCAAGTTGATCAAGAAGTCCGAAACTTGGGAGCCGAATGCCCCTGTGGTTCCGGTCTTGAAGGCGGACGTGCCACTCGCGCTTCCCAACTGATTGACGTTCTGAATACCCCACTGCACACCCAGCGATCGGGTATACGTTGTATCCGCTTGAACGATGCGTGCCTCAATCTGCACCTGCGGCACTTCGAGATCGACGCCGTCCAGCAATTGTCGCAAAACATCCAGCTTCGATTCCGTATCGCTGATGATGAGGGCATTACTCGCGGCGCTCACATTCATGGTTCCGCGCGGACTCAAATTTTGGCGCAGCGACGTCTGCACTTCCATTGCGTTCAGATTGCGGATATAGAATACCCGCGTGACGATGGGCTCGGCTTTCGACTTGGAGTCCTTCGCGCGGGCCTCTTCGTCCTGCTGTTTGGCGATATTTTGCAGAGTATCTACCCATACGATATTGCCCTGTCGGATCATTCCCAGCGCATTCATTTTCAGCAGCATTTCCAGCGCCTGATCCCACGGCACGTTCGCCAACTTCATGGTGACTTTGTTTTTGACGCCTTCTCCAACCACGATATTGAAACCGCTGACTTCCGCAATCAACCGCAACACATTGCTGATATCGGCTTGCTGGAAATCCAGGGAAATACGCCGACCGATAAATCGTGACGGGCCACTCACCACCTCATTCAGCTCCGGCTTCTTCTCCTCCGCCTGCACCGTTTCAGTCGTCAACTGGACGGGGTGAATATGCAACCGAGCTTGGGAGGGCTTGTGCGCCACCAACATGGGATGCATTGTCGGGCGCGTTACCGCCAGGCTGACACTGCGTTCCATCACGGGCTCCGCCACCGAGACTGAATCGTCTCCAGCAGGCTGGGCGTCAATCGCAGCAATCACCGCCTTGGGCTCCAGTGTGAGCGTCAGTCGACCATCGGTCGATTCGATGGAGTGCTCCACGGCTTGCGTCAAATCAAGGACCAGTCGCAGCTTATCAGGGTGATAACCGAACCGGACTTTCGATAACAGTGGATGCCCAACCATCAGCTTCGATTGGCGGCCGTCCGACTGTACCTGCGGCATATCGATGACCATTCGATGCGTCCCGATCATCTTCACCGTGTGCGCCAGAACACCGTTACCGAGCAGAACCAGCGTCATCCGATTCCCATCCCGCTTCACTTCCACCTTTGTCAGCATGGTGGCAGCGTGGCCGACGACACCGGCCTGCTCCGATGACAATCCAGAGGCCACGGCATTCTGGTCAACAGCCTGCGTGAATCCGGCCAACCCGGTTGTTTCGCCCGACGCCGCATATCCGGCTAGCCCTAACACTCCGGCCAACACGGTGACACTCAGCACTGGATAGACACCAACCTGTGTGTGTTTCATTCTATACCCTCTTTCGGGTGCAGAAGCTTGACGTATTCTCGCTCCTGCTTGTTCCCGTACACATCTGTGAACCGCTCTTGAACGATAATGCCTCGTTCAGTGATTGAACTGACCACACCATTGTTGGGCCCAATCCGTGTACCACGGCGAATGCTATACCCTTTGCCGTCCGGCGTCTGAACCATGGCCATATATCCGTAGTTGCCCCACAGCACCCCGATCAAACTTAGCTCGGTGAGGCCGACACGTTGTAGCGGAGGCAGATTGGCATCCGGCTCAGCCTGCTGACCGAGTTGCAGCATCGGCAAAAATGGGTCACGGCGACCGGAGGGGTCATAGGAGACCCCCGAAAACTCAAGCGACAACGAATCGCCGGATTGTGCGACGGAGGCCTCGGGACGAGGGGCAGGGGCTTCCATAACTGGCGCGGCCTTCGCGCCCTCAGGCAAGGGCATGACCTTCAACGAGTCGGCAGGTCGCATGGAGGCGACTTGACGCAAGTGTGGATGGGATGTTGCCTCGACGACCTGAACCGCGCCGCCCCCCACTAACACAACCGCTCCCATGGTCATCGACCGCATCCATCTACTCGACCAGATTCGTGTATTCACGGTGCTTCCCCTCACGTTGGGCATACGCTGGGCTCCATTCTTCACTTAGGCTTCGCCGCAGGAACCGGCGCAGTGGCTTTCTTCTCTCCCGGGGCGGCGTAGGCCACCAGATCGAACACCGTTTGTGTGACCACTCGTCCTTGATCGATACGCGCTGCACCGATTCGCACATCCTGCACGGTGACGATGCGGGACAACTTGCTGATTCGGTCGAAAAAGATCGCGGCAGTATGATATCCGCCGGCCACTTCGACGTTGATCGGCATCCGGATGAACAACTTCGAAGGATCCTCAGATTGTGTGCCGGGCTTCCAAAGCCGAACATCCAACCCCAACCGTAACCCAAGATCGGACACCTGCTTCAGCAACATGACCGCTTCTTCTTCCGGAGGAAGTCGTTCCTTCTTCGCGGCCAGTTCAATTTCCAACTGCTTATTCGCCGCGACCAGTTCGTCCAGATGCTTCACCTTGAGCGTCAAATTCTGGATCTCCGTATCCAATTGGGCCACCTGACCCTGCACCGCTTCCAGCTCTATTGTCTTGGGATCGACCACGTAGAAATAAAACCCCACCAGAATCGCCGCGACCAACAATCCAAGCAACGCGACCTTTTGGCCCGTCGGAATGCTGCGGAGGCCGTCTAAGCTGATTGCATTCAGACTCATGTTAGCCTTTCATCGACAGGTCGAGTTTGAATTGATAGGTGTTCATTTTGTTGTCGAGTCCTGCGCGGCTCTCCATCAATTTAATGGTGCCGAATTGATCAGTTCGACGGAGATTGTTCACAAATTCGACCACATCATCGTTGGTCAACGCGCGACCTTCGAGCTCGACGCTGTTGCCTTTCAGATTCAGGCGCACCAGCCAGACCTTCAACGGATTCAGGCTTTGACTGACATGGTCCAGCACTTTCACCGGGCCGGTCCGGCTTTTCTCCAACTGATCGATGATGCGGTTCTTGGCTTCGAGCTGCTTCTTCTTTTCCTCAAAATCTTGTACCGCTTTGACTTGCTCTTTCAGCTGAGCGACCTGCTTATCCTTGACCTGCTTCTCGCTCTGCTTGGCCTGGATCTCGTCATCGAGCGAGGCGGCATAGAACCAGCACGCCGTCAACGTGATCAGCAGCACGCCGACACCCAGCAGCGCCTCAGCACGGACATCCCACTGTGGTTTGGCTTTTCTGGACCGGGGTCCAGTCGCCAGCAAGTTGATTCTAATCATCGGTCCCCCACCGTCCGAAGTGCGAGGCCTACGCCCACCGCCGCAAGCGGACCCATCTCTGCCAACTGCTCGGGATCGACATCGCACTGTGAGGTGTCGATCTCATTAAAGGGATTCGCGATTTCCACCTCGACATGCATACGATCGCGAAGCTGTTGAGCCAATCCCTTGACCTTAGCTCCCCCACCGAACAGCAACACCCGCGCGATGTCATGATCCGAAGAGGTCGTCCTGAAATAATCGATCGTGCGGGCAATCTCCGACGCCACTTCCGCATTGACACTTTCCATCACCGACGCCAGCGTGGGATCTTCGTCGCGGTCGCTCTTCTTGAGTTGCTCGGCCTCCTCGAAGGACACACCCATTTCCCGCTGCACGGCCTCGGAATATCGGTTTCCACCCAAAGGAATATCGCGCGTGAACAGGGACACTCCCCCACCCACAATATTCACATTCATCACGCTGGCCCCGATGTTGACCAAAATCGTGGTGTCCTCTTGCGAGGCGGGGGAAGTCACGCCGTACATGTTCTCCACGGCAAATGCGTCGACGTCCATCACGACGGGAGTCAAGCCCGCTGCCTTGACCAGTTCTGTCAATTCATTGATCTTGTCCTTCTTCGCTGCGACGAGCACGATCGACATTTCACTCTGCTCGTCTGGACTCTCCGACGGGGGCAAGACGTGAAAGTCGAGATTGACTTCATTGATATCAAAAGGAATGTATTGCTCGGCCGACAGCTTCACTTGCGCCTCAAGCTCCTCATCAGGCATCGGCGGCAGGGAAATCTTCTTCACGATCACGGCATGACCCGAAATAGAAATAGCCACCTGCTTGAGCTTGACGTTCTTCTCAGCCAACAATTCCTTAATCGCCGAGACAACCCGGCCTTCGTCCATCACCGTACCGTCGACGATTACCTCAGGCTCCAACTCCTTGATGCCGAACTTCTGCAAGGTATAGTGCCCTCGATGCTCCTTGATCTGTACGAGTTTAATGCTGCTCGACCCGATATCCAGGCCTAGGAGCTGTCGCTGCGGGGAAAACATCGACAGAAATTCCATGTCCACCAGATTTTTCAATGAAGCCAGCATGCTCATGCCCTCTCTACGCAACCTCTTGATTCCCACCACCCATCACGCGCCTGATTTGCTCTATATTTTCGGCCGTATAGAGACGCCAATTGCGCCAATCGCGTGGGGGACTGGTGATCAGGCCCTCCCGCTCCCAGCGGAACAACGTCGCGCGCGAGATGTCGAACATCTCGCAGACCTCGTTGGTCTTGTACAATTGTTTCTTGGGAACGTCGCCGGCTTTCTTCACAAACTGCCTCAAATGCCTCTATTCATCACATGTTTCGGGCTCACGAAATTAAGTATAGTTGATATAGTCCACCTGTCAAGAAAACGGACGCATGACGGGATCACGAAAGGAGAAACGGCGAAACAGTGCTCAGGAACTAGGATTTTTGTAGGTCGCGGTGGGTGATAGACACGTCGTACCCCAAGGCGGCAAATTGCTCCCGGAGACGTATGGCCATGGTCACAGACCGATGGCGCCCCCCGGTACAACCGATGCCGATACTGAGGTAGCTTCGCTGATCCCGCTCGTAGAGCGGGATCAGGAAGGCAAACATTCCTTGCAGATGTTCGAGAAATTGACCGGCTGTGGGGTCCCCGAATACGTACTGTTGTACTCGGGCATCCTCACCGCTCAAGGCTTTGAGCTCCGGCACGAAGAAGGGATTTCGAATGAAGCGCACATCAAACAGCAGATCGATGTCATAGGGTACGCCGAACTTGTACCCGAATGTGACCAGGGAAATGGTCATGCGGCGTGCGACCGTTTCCTGACGAAACTGCCGGATCAGCAACTCGCGCAGCTCATGCACGGTAATGTTGGAGGTGTCGATGACCCGATCGGCATGCTTTCGCAATTCGCTCAAACGTTCGCGCTCGAACCGCACACCTTCCACGACCGGCATATGGGGCAACAACGGATGCGGGCGACGACTTTCTGAAAATCGGCGCACCAACACATCCTCGCGGGCTTCCAGAAAGACGAGTTGCAAGACATGTCCCTGCGCCTTCAGCTCGCCTAAGACCTTTGCCAGGTCCCCGAAGAATACTCGCTCACGAATGTCGATCCCCAGAGCAACATTCTTAATCTCACCGCCTTGTTGATGACACAATTCCACAAAGGTCGGAAGGAGGGCCGGAGGAAGATTATCGACGCAGAAATAGCCCGCGTCTTCAAAAGCTTTCAAGGCGTGGCTCTTTCCGGATCCGGAAAGGCCACTGATCACGACAAGATTAAGCGCGGCCATGAGCAGTGCGGGAGCGGTCGCTCGCAGGATCGATCAGCGCCACTCGTCCGTTCGGCAATCGTTGAAGCACCTGAACCGTGCCGGACAACGCGTTCAGAAACACCAGCACCGCGAGTTTTGCAGCATTAAGCGCCTCGACCGCCTCCTCAACCGTCAGCACTTCAAGGGTCGGCCGAACGACCTCCACCTCATTGCGTGCAGCCCGCGCAGCCTTCCGTACCACGGTGCGCTCACGCGGCTGATCACCGAATTTGTGATTCACTTTGCGCTCTTTCAGTTTGCGCAACTGCGCACCAAGCTTATCCACCACCTCGTCGATCGACGCGTACATCTCTTCGGTCGAGGTCTTTGCTTGCAAGCGTCGGCCCTGCACGACACCGACGACTTCGGCAACATGATGAAATTTTTCCAGACTCAACAGAATTTGCAAGGTCCCGAGCTTCAGCCCGTAGCGGTCGAGCCGCTCCATGCGTGTCTCAACATATTCCCGCAGCGCAGAAGTGACCGCTACATGCCGCCCCGTGATCATCAATCGCATTCCATCCTCGTTTCTCAGGCTGCCCGTACCACCATACGCTCAAGCCTGTTGCGACGATTGTTGTGCGCCCACGGAGCCGCATCCATGGTGCCGGCCCCGTCCACCCTAGAAAAATTTCCTGCGTTGCGTCGCAGAGGGAATGTTGTCCTCCGCGCGATATTTCGCCACGGTGCGACGGGCGATGAGGACTTGCTGCGTGCGCAGCCGTGCGGCGATTTCCTCGTCTTTAAGAGGTTTCCGAGCATCCTCCGCCGCTACCAGTTGTCGAATCATTTCGCGCACCGTGAGCGACGACAACATGTCTGTCGGCTGATCGGCGCGCTGCAGGCCGGCGTTAAAGAAAAATTTTAACTCCAACATCCCCTGCGGACAATACATATACTTATTGGCTGTCACCCGGCTGATGGTCGACTCGTGCATGCCGATATCCTCGGCGACTTGTTTAAGGACCAACGGCTTTAGGTGCTGGATGCCCCGTTCAAAAAATCCTTCCTGAAACTTCACAATGCTGGACACGACTTTCACAATCGTCTTGTTGCGCTGTTCAATGCTCCGGATCACCCATTGCGCCGCGCGCAGTTTATCGTCCAAATAGGCTTTGGTCTCCGCCGAGCCAGACTGCCCCGACGACATCAGTTGTTTGTAGTACGGGCTGATCCGCATACGCGGCAGGCCGTCATCGTTGAGCAGCACTTCCCACACACCTTCGTTCTTGACGACAAAGACATCAGGCACGATGGCATAATTCTGCGTATTCGAAAACGGCCTCCCCGGCTTCGGCTCCAACCCCTCGATAATCCGGGTAGCCTCGAACACATCGTCCATCGAAATATTCAACGCCTTGGCGATGCGGCTATACTGCTTTTTCTCCAGGTCCTTCAGGTGATGCAGTACGATGGATTCCAACACCGATCCCTTCAGCACGCCGGGGCGTGATCCTAAGGAAGCGATCTGACTGCGGCCCAAAAACTTCAGTTGCAGCAACAGACACTCGGACAAGTCCCTTGCCGCCACACCATTTGGGTCGAATCCTTGAACATCTTTCAGTACCGACTCCGCCTCATCGACAGTATATTTGGTGTCCGCCACCAGTTCGTCCAAGGTCATGCGAAGATAGCCATCGTCGTCCAGGTTTCCAATAATGAGGCGTCCGATGGCTTTTTCTCGGTCGGAAAGCCCCGACAAGGACAGCTGCCAGACGAGATGATCTTCCAATGAAGTCAACTTCGCCACGGTTTGTTCATAGGAGGGAAACTCATCCTTCGAGGATGAGCTATAGTCTGTTTCACCGCGACGCAAGTCCGTGTCGAAGTAGTCTTCCCAGCTGGAGGCCGAGAACTCCTCGGCATTTTCCCCGCTTTCAGCGGGCTTGTCATCGCCTTCGCCGCGCACTTCATTGGCCACGGTGGTCGACGTATCCGGCTGTTCCCGCTCTGCGGTCGCAGTTTCCTCACTCTCCTCGGTCTCCGTCGCCAATTCATCGAGCAAGGGATTTTCCATGAGATGCTGCTGCAAGCTCTGCTGAAGCTCCAACCGGGATAATTGCAACAGTTTGATCGCCTGCTGCAATTGCGGCGTCATGATCAGTTTTTGACTGAGCCTGAGATCCAGTCGCAGCTTCATCACACACTCACTTCCTTGCCGTTACAAACGGAATCCTTCGCCCAAATACACAGCCCTAGCCATTTCACTTTTCTCGATCACCCCCGGGGGGCCTGCTTCCAAGATCGTACCTTCATTGATGATGTAGGCCCGATCAGTAATCGACAACGTTTCCCGGACATTGTGGTCTGTAATCAACACGCCGATATTCCGCTGCTTTAAGCGGATGATAATTTGTTGGATATCGGCCACGGCAATGGGATCGATACCGGCAAACGGTTCATCCAACAGCATAAATGAAGGGCTGGTGGCTAACGCGCGAGTGATCTCGAGACGTCGACGTTCCCCGCCAGACAAGGCATAGGCCTTACTCTTGCGAATATGCACCAGATCCAGCTCTTTCAGCAATGTCTCGACCCGCTCCATACGCTCACTTCTCGAATAGCCCAGCATCTCCAGAATCGCAAGGATATTGTGTTCCACCGACAGCCGGCGGAACACCGACGACTCCTGCGGCAAATACCCAATGCCGCGTCGAGCCCGCTTATACATAGGCAACTCTGTAATCTCATGGCCGCTGAGGGTGATCGTTCCCTCGTCCGGCTGACACAGGCCGACCATCATATCGAAAATCGTCGTTTTTCCGGCCCCGTTCGGCCCCAGGAGACCGACGACTTCGCCGGCCTGCACATCCAGTGAGACGCCCTTCACCACCTTCCGGCTGCGAAAACTCTTCACCAAGCCACTGGCAGCCAGACGATCGGGCGCACCCGCCGGAGTCGCACCATCCAGGGCCGATGCGTGAGCGGCTGATGACATCGAGCTCACCGCTTGACACCACCTTCCCCCTCGATGACCACTTGTGAGTCGCCCTCGACCACACTTCGATCTTCGTCCAGAAACATGATGATCCGCTTGCCGGATACGCGGGTCCCCTTCTGCCAAGCCACCGGCTCACCAGTGAGAATGATTTTCTTTTGATCTTCGTAGTAGACGGCCTTCTCGCACGTTGCCCGGCCATCTTCTTTCTGAATTTTCACTCGGCCAGTCGCTTCAACCATTCGGATACTCCGCTCCGAGACCGCAGGCGCGGCATCCTGCTCCGGAGATTCCATCTTCTTCGCAGTCGGATTTGACTTGGACTTGGATGCGACGGCCGCAGGCTTGCTGTCTGCGCCAGTACGGTTGGGGTGAAACGACACCACCATATGATCTGAATGCACCACCAGCAGCCCACGGGTCAAGACAACCGCGCCATCAAAAATCGCGGTATTTTCTTGATTGCTGACCGTCATGGTTCGAGACGTAATGGTCGTCGTCGCCGCATTCGCCGAAGACTCTTTCCTTGCGACCGGGTCCGCTCCATGCACCACTGAACTACTGAGTAGAGCTCCGGCACTAGGAAGCAGGCACCACATCCACACGCACATCGTCCAAGACCTGAAACTCTTCTTTGTCCATCTTGCCCAGCAACCCTTTGCCGGTGACTTGCAACCCATGTCCGTGAATCGTGACCTCGTCTGGAGTTTGAATTTCATGCCGCGCATCAGTCCATACAAGATTATTTGTCTGAATGGTATAGCCACTTTGCGTCTCAACCACAATCGGCGTGGTCCTGTTGGAAAGTTGAAAGTTCTTCGTCTGTGTATCCAGGGTGCCCTCATCACCGGACAGTGTGAGTTCCTGTCCCTGCGCCCCGTACATGGTGATGTGCACCTTATTTAAGATGGCGCGGCTGTCCTTTTCGAACAGGCGTGCCTGTTCGGCCTGCACTTTCCACTGCACAAGATCGCCTTTGGTCTGAGTGAAGGTGAAGTCCTGAATACGGGCATCGGCCGATTCAGTGCCCACGGGCTCGACTGAACGCGACGAGGAACTAGGATTGGAACGGGTGATGAGCAAGTACCCAAGAAATGCAGCAAGCACCACACTAAGGGTGAGAAGACTTCGACGAATCCAACGTTCCCACATGGCGAAAAGCCCCTAATTTGAAGAGCTTCCCCGGTCGTGGCCGGTGGCATGATAGTAGCATTCCACCATGACCAAGTAAACCTGCAGCCTGCGTATAGCTTGAGAACAAGTTCGGAATGAGCGATGCAAAGGAAGGCAGGGAAGGAACGAGGCCACGACGACCATGAAGTCGTCGTGGCCTTCGCTATTTAGCTTTCTGCTGAGGCAGACGCTTTTTCAGTCGTCTCTTTCTTTTCTGCAGCCGTAACGTCCGTTGCTGGAACGGCCTTCGGCTTCTCCGGTCTCGTCACCAATTCGATGGCGACCATTTCTGCGGCATCACCAATCCGGCGGCGGGTGCGGATGATGCGCGTATAGCCTCCGGGACGTTCACGGAAACGTGACGCGACATCGCTGAACAGCTTTGCCACCACGGCCTTGCTGCGCAGGAAGCTCAGCGCACGACGACGGGCAGGAAGGTCCCCCTCTTTTCCAAGGGTGATCATACGATCGGTAAAACCACGAATTTCCTTGGCCTTGGCCTCCGTCGTTTCGATGCGCTCATGCTCCAGCAATGAAGTCACGAGACTCCGAAACAGCGCCCATCGGTGTTTAGTTTGACGTCCGAGCTGTCGACCCTTCTTTTTGTGGCGCACGGTAGTCCTGTTCCTTTCTTACTCTGAACGTACGCCCGCGTCGCCTGACGGCAAGGCGTCGACTTTCATTCCAAGGCTCAGTCCCATTTCGGTCAGGATTTCCTTGATTTCGTTGAGGGACTTCTTTCCGAAATTTTTGGTCTTCAACATTTCGGCTTCTGTTTTTTGCACTAAGTCGGCAATCGTCTTGATGTTGGCATTCTTCAAGCAATTGGCTGCCCGAACGGACAATTCCAGCTCATTCACACTACGATAGAGATTCTTATTCACTTCATCGGACAGCTCTTCACTTCCTGCAGTCGGCTTCGCATCCGAACGCTCTTCAGGATTGATGAAGATATCCAAGTGCTCACGCATAATCCCCGCCGCGTTCGACAAGGCATCGCGCGGAGAAATGGTGCCATCCGTCCAAATCTCAAGCGTCAACTTGTCATAGTCGGTCATCCGACCGACACGGGCATTCTCGACGTGGAAATTCACCCGCTTGATCGGGGAGAAAATGGAGTCCACAGCGATCACCCCAATAGGCAATCCCTCTTCCTTATTACGTTCAGCCGGTACAAATCCACGACCATGCTTGATGGTCATTTCCAAATCAAGCGCGGCATCTTTGTCCAGCGTGGCAATGTGCAGATCGGGAGTAAGAATCGTGACATCCCCGTCGTGCGCAATATCAGATCCCTTCGCTTCACCCGGTCCCTTCTTCTTGAGCCGAATGGTTTTGGGCTTGTCGCCCTGCAATGCCAACCGCAGACTTTTCACATTCAAGATGATGGAAGTCACATCTTCCGTCACGCCTGGAATCGTGGAGAACTCGTGTAACACCCCCTCGATCTTGACAGTGGTCACTGCCGCTCCCGTCAAAGAAGACAGCAACACCCGACGAAGGGAATTCCCCACCGTGGTGCCAAATCCTCGTTCAAATGCCTCGGTCGTAAATCTTCCGAATGTCGGGGAAAGAGTGTCCTTGTCGACTTCCACCCGCATGGGGATCTGAAAGTCTTTCATCGCTTTAATCATGACTCCCCCTTCAGTAACTCGTGTGTGCCCATCTATCGTTCAGCCATGGCCGGACAATCCCAAAACTCTCCGGTCATGTATTCTTAGCGCGAGTACAATTCCACGACCATCTGCTCGTTCACCGGCAGCACGATGTGCTCCTTGGTCGGCAACGAACGAATGGTGCCCTTGCAGGCACCTCGGTCCAATTCGAGCCATTCCGGGATACCGCGGCCGTCCACCGCAGCCAGCGCACCCTGAATGGGAAGAAGTTCACGGCTCTTCTGCCGGACTTCCACGGAATCACCCGCTTTGACGAGGGCACCGGGCGCCTTCACCTTCCGACCGTTGATCATCATGTGGCCATGATTCACCAACTGCCTGGCCTCTTTTCGGGAGGCTCCGAAGCCGAGTCGGTACACGACATTATCCAAGCGACATTCGAGGAGGCGCAATAACGTATCACCCGTGACGCCGGTCTGACGTTCGGCCCGTTCAAAAATGCCACGAAATTGGCACTCTTGCAGCCCATAGATCCTCTTGAGCTTCTGCTTCTCGCGCAACTGCAGACTGTAATCCGACGTCCGCTGACGAGCTTGACCATGCTGCCCAGGGGGATAACTCCGGCGCTCGATGGCGCACTTTTCGGTCATACAACGAGACCCTTTCAAGAAGAGCTTCTCGCCCTCTCTCCGACACAAGCGGCAGACAGGTCCACTATATTTTGCCACGCTACTACCCCTCCTCTACCTCAACGACTCAAGTACGACTAACTCAGCAATTACTTCGTTTTGATGGTGTCGCCCACTTTAGACGCGGCGGCGCTTCGGCGGCCGACATCCATTGTGAGGAATCGGCGTTACGTCGCGAATCAAATTGATGCGCAATCCGGCACTTTGCAGCGAGCGAATGGCGGACTCACGCCCAGCCCCCGGCCCGTTGACATACACGTCCACCTGACGCATACCGTTCTCCATGGCCTTCCGCGCCGCCGCCTCGCCCGCACGTTGCGCGGCAAAAGGAGTGCTCTTGCGTGACCCCTTAAATCCTTGATTGCCTGAGCTGGCCCAGACGACGGTATTGCCGCTCATATCCGTAATGGTCACGATCGTATTATTAAACGATGCCTGGACGTGAGCCACTCCGCTCTGGACAATCTTCCGTTCCTTCTTCTTGCCCTTCTTCACACTCATAAAATCTCCCTCAGCGCATGGCGCCTGCTCGGTCTAATCTCTTATCCTCTGGAACCAGCGGGCTTCTGTGGTTTGCTGCCCACACCCGAGCGACGGCCCTTGCGGGTGCGTGCATTGGTCTTGGTCCGCTGTCCACGAACAGGCAACCCTTTGCGATGCCGGAGACCACGAAATGTCCCGGTATCCACCAGTCGCTTAATGTTCATCGACACTTCTTTGCGCAAATCGCCTTCCACGCGATAGTCACGCTCGATGACTTCTCGAATCTTGACGATTTTATCTTCACTCACATCTTTCACGCGAATGGATCCATCAACTCCAGCTTTCTTGAGAATCGCTTGAGCTGCGACGCGCCCGATCCCATACACGTAGGTCAAACCGATATCGATTCGTTTGTCTTTTGGCAAATCCACGCCCGCAATACGCGCCATAATTACCCTCTCGTTCCTTCCCTTAATTGGACAGTGAGCCGGCTTGAAGAGCCCCCCAGGATGGGTTAGATGCTGCCTTAAACGACTTCATCTGCATGCCTGACATGCCCAATAGCCAAGGCAGCCCACATTCCGGTCAACCCTGTCTCTGTTTGTGACGCGGATTGGCGCATAAAACACGAACGACCCCACGCCGGCGGACCACTTTACATTTTGCACAAATCGGTTTGACTGACGACTTGACCTTCATAGCAATTCCATTTCTCCACTACTTGAAACGATAGGTAATCCGGCCCCTAGTGAGATCATAGGGCGACAACTGCACAGTCACCTTATCGCCAGGAAGAATACGAATGAAGTGCATCCGCATTTTTCCAGAGATGTGCGCTAAAATTCTGTGCCCATGTTCCAGCTCGACACGAAACATTGCATTCGGGAGTGTTTCAGCCACCGTGCCGGTCACTTCTATGACATCTTCTTTTGGCACGTATCGGTACGCCTCCCCGTCTTTAATGTGATAATTGTGACAGGATTCTCGCCGGGCCATTCGGCTGAATGGCAATCGTATGCTCAAAATGAGCTGACCACCGACCATCCTGAGTCACAGCCGTCCAGCGATCTTCCAATATGCGAATGGCACTGCTCCCCATATTCACCATAGGCTCGATGGCCAACACCATACCAACCTGGAGACGGGGACCTTGTCCAGGTCGTCCATAATTCGGAACTTGCGGTTCCTCATGGAGCTGCCTTCCTATACCATGGCCGACAAATTCAGTCACTACAGCAAAGCCTGCTGTTTCAACATGCGTTTGAACTGCATGCGAAACATCAGAGAGGCGATTGCCAACAACTGCTTTGGCAATGCCACGATACATCGCTTCTTCGGTCACCTGAATCAACCGTAAGGATTCACTACTTGCCGTTCCCACCGGGACGGTAATTGCCGAATCGCCGTAAAAGCCAGAGACAATGGCACCCAAGTCAAGGCCGATAATGTCTCCCTCGTTGAGACGACGCTTCGATGGAATCCCATGCACGACTTGCTCATTCACAGAGGCACACAACGTCTTCGGGTAGTTACGATACCCCTTAAACGCAGGAATGGCACCACGACCCCGGATGGCCTCTTCAGCCATGCGATCAAGATCATCGGTCGTAATGCCTGGTACCACTTTTCCCTTTAACAATTCCAGTACTTCAGCAACCACCTGAGACGCTTGTGCCATCAACGAGACTTCGTCCGGCGTTTTGAACACGATCATGTAGCGCCGAGCCCAACAAGCATCTTGGCTAACCGATCATACACGTGGGCCATCTCACCAGCCCCATCAAGGTTACTGAGCCTATTTTTGCCCTCGTAGTAAGCAATCAATGGCGACGTCTGCTCGTCATAGACCCTAAGGCGAGCCTCGATCGTCTCGGGCTTGTCATCACTCCGTTGAACCAACGGCGTAGCACAGCGATCACACTGGCCACTGATCTTCGGCGCGGCAAAATCCACATGAAAGACACTTTGACACTTCGGACAGCTCCGGCGGCCGCTGAGTCGCTTGACGACATCCTCTCGCGTGACCCGAAAATTGATCACCCGATCAAGGCTCACCCCTCGATCAGCAAGTAGCCGATTCAATTCTTCCGCCTGCGGAACGGTTCTCGGAAATCCGTCTAAAATGAATCCCTTCTGACAGAGCGGATCACCTAATTTCTCCCGCACCATGCCAATCACCACGCTGTCCGGAACAAGCTGCCCCGCATCCATACTTTTTTTAGCTTCGATTCCTAACGGGGTTTGCTTCCGCACTGCCTCACGTAGGAGGTCACCGGTTGATATCTTTGGCCAACCGAATTGAGCCGTAACTCGATCCGCTTGAGTCCCTTTTCCCACCCCTGGTGCGCCCAAAAATACAAGTCGCATTCGATCGCCTTAACTGGTTCTTCCCCGGAGCTTCCCCTTCTGGAGGAACCCATCGTAATTGCGATTCAATAGATGCGACTCAATCTGTTGAGCCGTATCCAGTCCGACACCAATAACGATCAGTAGTGAGGTTCCACCAAAGTAGAAGGGCATGTTGAGCTTGTAAATCAGGAACTCTGGAATGACGCACACGATTGCGAGATAGATCGCTCCGGCAAAGGTAATCTTGGTCAACACCGAATAAATATAGTCCGAGGTCCTCTGGCCTGGTCTGATGCCAGGCACAAAGCCTCCATATTTCTTCAAATTATCGGCCATATCAACGGGATTCATAACGACTGCGGTGTAAAAGAAACAGAAGAACACAATCAGCCCGACGTACATTAACGTATACAACAATGAGCCTGGTGCCAATTGGGATCCAATAGCCTTAATCCAAGGAGTCTCAAAAAATCCGGCAATCGTCGCAGGAAAAGCAATGATCGACGACGCGAAAATTGGCGGAATCACACCCGCGGTATTAATCTTGAGTGGAATGTGCGTGCTTTGTCCACCGTACACCCGACGGCCGATCACCCGTTTTGCGTATTGAACAGGAACCTTCCGACGCCCACTTTCGAGAAACACAATGGCTGCGACCACACCGAACATGACTAGCGTCAAGATAACCAAGAGAGGGAAGCTCAACTGACCAACCTTATACAAGTCGAAGGTCTGCGCCACAGCTGCTGGCAGTCTTGCAACGATACCGGCAAAGATAATGAGCGAAATGCCATTGCCAATACCTCGTTCCGTGATCTGTTCGCCCAACCACATTAAAAAACCCGTGCCGGCGCAGAGCGTAATCACGGTCATAAACCGGAACCCCCAGCCTGGGCTGAGCACGAAGGCACCTTGATTCATTTGCTCCAGGCCGACCGCAATGCCGAACCCCTGAATGAGGGCAATGACGATGGTGCCGAACCGAGTGTATTGAATAATCTTCTTTCGACCGCGTTCCCCCTCTTTGGCGAGTTTGGACAGATGAGGAATCACCACCGTCAACAACTGAAGAATGATCGAGGCGCTGATGTAGGGCATGATGCCCAGCGCAAAAATCGTCAGTCTGGAGAGGGATCCGCCGGAGAAAATATCCAAAAATCCGAGTAAGGCGCCGCCTTGCTTCTGAAGAAATTCGGATAAAGCTTCTCCATTGATACCCGGTGTGGGGATATGAGCACCCACACGATAGACGATAAGCATTCCCAGCGTAAATAATACGCGGGTTCGCAACTCAGGTATCTTGAAGATGTTTTGAAAACTAGTCAGCAGACGCTCAAACACAGGGAATGACCTCGGCCCTCCCCCCGGCTGCCTGAATCTTGGCCTCTGCTGATTTGCTGAACTTATGAGCCTGAACCACAAGAGGCTTCGTGAGCTCCCCCTGGGCCAGAATCTTAATCAGCTCTCCTTTTCGCCGCACAAGGCCTTCATTGATCAAGAGTTGGGGCGTAATGGCTTCTGTCGTCTCCAGATCAGCCAAACTTTTCAAGTTAATGATCGTATATTCTGTTCGAAATTGATTGGTGAAGCCGTACTTTGGAACTCGACGAATCAAAGGCATTTGTCCGCCTTCGAACCCAGGTCGCTTTCCTCCGCCTGAGCGAGCCTTCAAACCCTTATGCCCCTTCGTCGCGGTCTTTCCATGGCCGGATCCAGGACCACGGCCGATACGCTTTCGTTTGTGTTTCGCTCCACGAGAAGGAGCAAGATCATGCAACTTCATTGGGGACTCACTTCCAGTAAATAGCCAACCTTGGCGATCATGCCTTTAACTTGATCGCTGGCGGGACGTGACACCGTGGCGTTGAGTTTTCGAAGCCCCAATCCCCTGAGAACCAAGCGATGCTTATACGGCGTCCCAATCGGACTCCGCTTCAGGGTGATACGAAGGCTTGCTTGAGTACTTGCGGTTTTCTTTTCAGTAGCCATTAGACTTGCACCTGCGCTTCAGTTGCAACACTCCGTCGTAATCTCATCATTTCTTGAGGATCACACAATTGCTGAAGGCCGTGGAGAGTCGCTCTGACAGCGTTGAATGGATTACCACGACCCAAGGTCTTGGCAATGATGTTATGCGCGCCAGCCAGTTCAACAACAGCCCGAACAGCGCCTCCGGCAATGATCCCGGTACCATCAGCAGCAGGCTTCAGCAAGACGTGCTCAGCACCGAAGAGGCCGTGCACTTCATGCGGAATAGTCCCTCCCTTAATCGGGACACGAACCAAATGTTTCTTGGCTTGCTCGACGGCCTTGGAAATCGCAACAGGCACTTCTGCTGCCTTCCCCTTGCCAACACCGACATACCCCTGACCATCGCCAACCACCACTAAAGCGCAAAAATTGAAACGCTTTCCGCCCTTTACTACTTTGGCGACACGGTTGATAAATACTACTTTGTCTTTTAGGCTCAGTTCTTCGGGATTGACTCGCACAACGTCATTCTCCTTTAAGTCGTCTCATGTGACTTGTCACGAGCAGAAGTTAGGCAATCTGCACGGATCTGACACCTAAAACTGCAGGCCGCCTTCACGCGACGCATCAGCCAGGGCCTTAACGCGACCATGATACTGTCGCCCGCCACGATCGAAGACAACCATCGAGACCTTGGCTGCCTTCGCCCGTTCGGCAATTAGTTTTCCAACAGCTTTCGCGCCTTCAATGCTTCCCGTCGATTTCACAGACTTGCGCAAGGCCTCGTCCAATGTGGAGGCCGCGGCTACGGTATGACCGCGGAGGTCATCAATAATCTGAGCATAAATATGAGAGCGACTACGAAAGACATTCAGGCGTGGCCGATCACTCGTCCCAATGACAGATTTTCGAACGCGCCTCTTACGACGCGCTAATTTTCTATTTTTTTCTTGGATATTCATCAGTCGTCCCTACTTACCGGTCTTGCCCGCCTTCTTCCTCAAGACTTCACCGGCGTATCGAATTCCTTTTTGCTTATACACATCAGGCGGCTTAATCGAACGAATATTCGCCGCCACCTGACCGACTAAACGCTTATCCACCCCTTTAATGGAAATCAGGGTTTGCTTATCGACCTTTACATCAATGCCTGCAGGAACCGTATAGGTCACCGGATTGATGTAGCCGACATTAAAGCTCATTTCTCGTCCCTGCAATTGAGCCTTATAGCCGACACCCGTAATCTCCAGGGCCTTCTCATACCCCTTCGTGACACCTTGAATGATGTTACTGAGTTCCGCTCGAACGAGCCCATGCATCGCACGAATCTGGCGCGCATCGCCAGAGCGGTTGACCAACAGCTGCCCATCCTTCACCGCGACACTCAAACCATCAGTTAATTTCCAATCAAGTTTGCCGATCGGGCCCTTGACTGAGACAACGTGACCGGACACCTTAATGTCCACACCAGCTGGCACTGAAATTGGTTTCCGCCCTATCCGCGACATACGAACCCCGTTACGACGTTACAGCGACTCCGGTTATTACTGCGCCTTACCCGACTCTAACTACCAGACAGAACAAAGAACTTCTCCGCCTAACCCAGACCGCCTGGAATCACTGTCAGTCATAAGACCTTTCGAAGTAGAGATGACCGCCACACCGATACCATTCCTAACCTTGGGAACATCATCCCGACCGACATACACACGCCGCCCTGGTTTGCTGATTCGTCGCATCCCCGTGATCATCGGGCGAGCTTCATCCACATACCGAAGTTGGACGGAGAAATAGGGATGTCCCTCTTCCTGCATCTCACCGTAACCGAGAATGAATCCCTCTTTCCCAAGAATGTTGAGAATTTGCCGTTTCACCTTTGAAACGGGGACCTTCACCACATCCTGCCGCCGACGAGCCGCGTTCCCTAGTCTCACCAATAGATCAGCAATCGGATCAGTAATCATGCATTCCTCTTCTACGCCGGCAACAATTCACTTCAAATGAAGCGGCTACCAGCTTGACTTACGAACTCCTGGAATCTCACCCTTGAGGCTCAAAAATCGAAAACAGATACGACACATCCGAAAGCGACGTAAAAATCCACGAACACGACCACAGAGTCCACATCGGTGGTAGTCACGACAAGCAAATTTCGATTTTGCAGCCGCTTTGTTCCTTAGTGCTAATCTTGACACGCGATCCCCCTTACTCGTGCGCGGCTTACCTCGCCACGCCAACTGACACCTACGGGCGCATTAGGCCCGAAACGGCATCCCTAAATGCTTGAGCAAAGCCTTACCCTCATCGTTTGTTCTGGCGGTCGTGACGATCGTGATATCCATGCCATGGATCGAGGCGACGGTATCGTATTCGATTTCAGGAAAAATCAATTGTTCCTTCAGGCCGAGCGTGTAATTGCCGCGACCATCGAAAGCCTTTGGCGACACACCACGGAAGTCTCGAATACGCGGCAGGGCGAGGGAGATCAAGCGGTCCAAAAACTCCCACATCCGCCGGCTGCGAAGGGTAACCTTAGCGCCAATCGGCATTCCCTGTCTTAACTTGAAGCCTGCGATGGCCTTCTTGGCTCGCGTAGTAACCGGCTTTTGCCCGGTAATGATGCCAAGCTCATTAGAGGCACTCTCCAGTAACTTCACGTTTTGAATGGCCTCGCCCATCCCCACGTTCAGGACGATGCGTTCGAGCCGAGGAACTTGCATCAAGTTGCCGTAACCAAACTCCTTCATCAAAGCCGGAACCACCTGATCGCGATAAGTGTCCCTGAGCCTCGGGGAGAACTGGTGCTCATTGCCTGAATCCTGAGAGATCTCAGGAGCGGCGGCCTCTTTCTTGGTTGACGACTTTGAACTCGCCGCCTTACTGCCCTTACCCTTCTCTACTTTTGCCATGAACGTCTTTCCTGTTCCGACTATTCGACAATTTCTTTGGATTTTTTACTCAGTCTGGCCCGCCGACCGTCATCTTGGCGCTTGACCCCCAGCCGAGTCGGCTTCTTCGTAACTGGACACAAAAACATCACATTGGAAATGGCCAGTGGTGACTCACGCTCTAAAATCCCACCCTGACGAAGCTTTTGATTCGGCTTGGTGTGACGTTTGATCATATTGAGTTTTTCCACCAGGATCTTGCCGGCGACCGTATCGACAGACAAAACCTTGCCTGACTTCCCACGCTCACGTCCGGTCACCACCACGACGGTGTCGCCCTTGCGAATTTTTGTTTTAATTCGTGCCATCCCTACCAGAACCTTTCTTCCTTCAACTACAACACTTCCGGCGCAAGCGAGATGATCTTCATGAACTTCTTCCAGCGAAGCTCACGAGCGACCGGGCCGAAAATACGGGTACCAACAGGCTCCCCTTGCGCGTTGATCAACACACAGGCATTGCGGTCGAACTTAATGTAGGAGCCATCATCGCGACGCACTTCTTTGGTTGTCCGCACGATAACTGCCCGACTTACATCGCCCTTCTTCACACCAGCCTGTGGAATCGCTTCCTTGACGGCTACGACCACGATGTCGCCCAACGATCCGTACCGACGCCTGGTTCCCCCAAGCACATGAAAACACATGACTTGCTTCGCGCCGGAATTATCGGCCACATCCATGTATGTGTAATTCTGAATCATTCCCTGCCCTACTCACTGCCAAGGATTTAAACCCCTCAGCGGTTCAAGTGTGTTCCGTCGTTATTTCTCAGGTTGCCCCTTAGTCATGACGCGTACCACACGCCAATGCTTATCCTTGCTGATGGGACGCGTTTCACTCAGTTGTACCCGATCCCCTACTTTGCACACATTCCCCTCATCGTGCGCCTTCAGCTTGGTCACTCGACGAAGCACTTTTTTGTAGATCGGATGAATGACCGAACGTTCAACGGCAACGACCACCGTCTTATTCATCTTATTGCTGACGACGTTGCCATACCATTCACGTCGATGTTGTTGGCCTTCCTTCATACGCCCCTTCTCTCTTACTTACCGACCGATTGGTCGGTTTGTGTCTGCAGCAACTCCAGCTGACGCCTCACCGTCTTGAGCCGAGCTATGTCACGCTTCGTGCTCCGAACTTGCATCGGGTTTTCAAGCCTTCCAATGCCGAGCTGGAACCTGAAATTGAACAGCTCTTGGCGCAGCTGCTTTTCCTTGTCGGTCAACTCATCAATCGAGAGACCGCTGAGATCCTTCACATCCATCACATCACCACTCAACACGGGCTACAGGTTACTGAAATTCACCACGGGCAACAAATTTCGTCGCGATCGGAAGCTTGTACGAAGCCAGCTTCAAGGCCTGTTTGGCGACGTCAGGAGCCACGCCACCCATTTCGTACATGATTCGACCAGGCTTGACTACGGCCACCCAATACTCAGGGTTGCCCTTACCTTTACCCATGCGTGTTTCTGCCGGTTTCTTGGTGATTGGTTTGTCGGGGAAAATCCGAGTCCACACCTGACCACCACGCTTCACGAAACGTGTAATGGCAATACGGGCGGCTTCAATTTGACGACTCGTAATCCATCCTGGCTCAAGGGCCTTTAAGCCGAACTCACCGAGGGTAATAGCTCCCCCACGGTAAGCCTTCCCGCGCATTCGGCCCTTCTGCATTTTTCTGAACTTAACTTTCTTTGGCGCTAACACAGACCCACCTTTTCCTTATCGAAGCTATTAGCCAAGCCGACCAAGTGCCGAATCTGGCTTTAATTGAAGAGCAGGCAACAGCTCGCCCTTATAGATCCAGGTCTTCACACCAATCTGGCCCATTGTCGTATGAGCCTCAGCGAACCCATAATCCACCTCAGCTCGTAAGGTATGCAGTGGTACACGACCCTCACGATACCATTCAGTACGGGCAATTTCCGCTCCACCCAAACGTCCAGCCACCATAATTTTAATACCCTGAGCACCCAGACGAAGGGCTGACTGCACACTGCGCTTCATGGCGCGACGAAAGGCGACGCGCTTCTCCAACTGAGTTGCCACATTCTCGCTGACCAGCTGAGCATCAAGTTCCGGCTTCTTGATTTCCTTCACCGTTATGTAAGCTTGGCCGGAGTATTCCTTCTCAAGAGCCGCCTTGAGCTTGTCGACTTCCGCCCCTTTACGTCCGATGATAATCCCCGGACGGGCGGTATGGATAATCACCCGGGTCTGATCGCCAGACCGCTCGATTTCTACCTTCGCCACTCCGGCGTGATAGAGCTTAGCTTTCACCATTTTACGGATCTTAATATCTTGGTGAAGGAGCCGGGCGTAGTCCTTATCCGCGTACCAGCGGGAACTCCACGTGTAGTTATACCCGATGCGATACCCAATTGGATGTGTCTTCTGACCCATGAAGAATAACCCTCAGTCTAAGTGTAAAGGCCTAGCTATTCGCTGCGGCACCTGGAGCAGCCACCGCAATGGTGATATGGCTTGTGCGCTTCTGGATAGAATTAGCACGTCCCATTGATCGCGCTCGAAAACGCTTATAAATTGGCCCACAGTTCACAACGGCCTGAGATACCCACATCTCGTCGCTGTCGCCCAGCTCCTTCTGCTCGGCATTGGCTACAGCCGAACGAAGCAGCTTCTCAATAACCCGGGCGGCATGCTTCGGGGTATGCCGGAGCATCGCTAATGCCATAGGCACTTGCTGCCCTCGAATCATGTCAATGACAATGCGCGCCTTTCGAGGCGTAACTCGCACAAAACGTAAAATTGCTTTTGCTTCTGCCATAGCTGACCCCACCCACACCTTCCGATCCTTCAGCAAACCAGCGATTACTTCAGAGCCACTGCTTTTTCGGTCTTTGCCTGCCCATGGCCTTTAAAAAAGCGCGTAGGAGCAAATTCACCGAGCTTATGGCCGACCATATTCTCAGTCACAAAAACGGGAATGAATTTCTTGCCGTTATGCACCGCAAACGTGTGCCCGATCATATCCGGCACAACGGTCGAACGACGCGACCAAGTCTTAATAAGTTTGCGGTCTTTCATCTGATTCATCTGTTCGACTTTTTTCATCAGATGATCGTCAACGAATGGACCCTTTGTAATTGAACGAGGCATGAGCCGCTCCCCTACTTCTTCCTACGTGCGATGATGAATTTATCAGTCGCTTTATTCTTACGGGTTTTGTAGCCCTTTGCCGGTGTCCCCCAAGGGGACACGGGATGGGGATTGCCCTGACCGGACTTTCCTTCGCCTCCGCCGTGGGGGTGATCAACCGGGTTCATGACCACACCACGAACATGGGGACGCTTCCCCTTCCAGCGAGTGCGACCCGCCTTTCCGACAACAACATTCTCATGATCCACATTGCCAACCTGCCCGACCGTAGCCATGCAGGTGGATAATACCTTGCGCATCTCACCGGACTTCAGGCGAATTTGCACATACGCACCGTCGCGGCCCATGACCTGGGCAGACCCACCGGCACTGCGAATTAATTGGGCACCTTTTCCTGGCTTCAATTCGATGTTGTGAATGGTTGTACCCAACGGAATATTCACCAGCGGGAGCGCATTCCCTGGTCGTACCTCAGCACCCACACCAGACTGAACCGCATCGCCAATAGCTAGCCCAACAGGAGCGAGGATGTAGCGCTTTTCGCCATCGGCATAGTGCAATAAGGCAATTCGCGCGGAGCGGTTCGGATCATACTCGATCGCGGCCACTTTCGCGGGAACACCAGCCTTGTCCCGTCGAAAATCAATCTGTCGATAGAGGCGCTTGTGCCCGCCCCCACGGAAACGAATTGTTTGTCGGCCATCATTGTTACGCCCACCGGTCCGGAGATGGAAACCCGTCAGTGCCTTTTCAGGCTTCTTCTTGGTGAGCTTCTCACCCTGAATAGCCGTCATTCCGCGGCGGCCAGGCGTCGTTGGTTTATAGACTTTTAATGGCATAACTGTTTCTCACTTTATCGAGAGGCTCACCGGCTACACGCTTTCGAATAGCTCTAGCTTCTCGCCTTCCTTCAACGTGACAAATGCCTTCTTCCAATCTGACCGCTTGCCGACAAAGCGACCCAAGCGCTTTACCTTGCCACGAATATTTACCACGTTGACGCGGGACACCTTGACCTTCAAAAGCGTTTCGACGGCCTGTCTGATTTGAATCTTATTCGCATCGGGATGAACCAGAAAACCGACGGTGTTACCCTGCTCCCGCAGTGCGGTAATCTTTTCCGTCAAGAGCGGCTGAATAAGTACCTGATGGAGGTCGCCCCTCATGACCACACCTCTTTCACACGGCTTAATTCACTCTGCGGAATCACCAGAGAGTGACACCGAAGGACGTCGTACACATTCAATTCTTCCGGCCTCAAGACCGTGACGCCGGACAAGTTCTTACCAGCCTGCACGAGATGGGAATTCGCGTCACCGACAACGAGAAGAGCGGTGCCAGAGATACCGAGCTGAGCCAGCGCGCTAGCGAGCAACTTCGTTTTCGCTTCCGCAATGACTAGGTCGGATACCACAAGCACACTACCGTCAAGCACTTTCGAAGACAGTGCACTTTGCAAGGCAGCACGATACTTCTTCCTCGGCATACCATAGGCATAACTTCTCGGCTTTGGACCAAAGACGGTGCCCCCATGCCTCCAAACAGGAGAGCGGAGGGAGCCAGAACGTGCCCGCCCCGTATGCTTCTGCTTCCAAGGCTTTTTCCCTGAGCCACTCACTTCTCCTCTACGCAAGGTGGAAGCAGTGCCCTGGCGGTCGCATGCACGCTGCATCACCACAGCTTCATGCACGAGAGGCACGTGGGGCTTGCAACCAAACACTTCGTTCGGCAAGTCCACCGTACCGACTTTCTTCTTTTTTGAGTCCACCACATCAACGATCGGCATAGCTCAACTCTTCTTCGACTTCCGCACAATCAGCAGCCCATTCACACCACCGGGCACTGCTCCGCGGACAAACAACAGGTTTTCATCTGGACGTGCATCAATCACTTTCAGACGCTGAACCGTGACGCGCTCGTCCCCCATATGCCCTGGCAGGGCCTTATTCTTCCAGACACGGGACGGGTAGGAACTGGCACCGATAGAGCCTGGCGCGCGATGAAACATCGATCCATGAGTCTCAGGACCGCCCGCATAGTTATGCCTGCGAACAACACCCTGGAATCCCTTACCCTTGGAAACCCCGACCACATCGACCCAATCGCCCTTTTTAAAGATGTCGACCTTAATGGTCTGCCCAACAGTAACGTCCCCGACTTTCGGAAACTCGCGCAGCCATCGACTAGCTGGAGCCTGATGCTTCTTCAAATGCCCCAATTCACCCTGCGACAGACTACGCTCCTTGACTTCGCCGAATGATAACTGGACAGCCTCGTAACCATCACGCTCTTTGGTCTTGACTGAAACAACCCGACAAGGTCCAGCCTCAATGATTGTTACCGGCGCCAAAACGCTTTCGTCATAAACCTGGGTCATTCCCAGCTTTTTACCCAACAATCCGTTTGTCATCGTCTTCCTGTCAGCTCACACGAGATCGGCCAGGCCGATCGTCAGAGCTTAATCTCCACATCCACGCCGGCCGCCAAATTCAACTTCATCAACGAATCCATAGTTTCCGGCGTCGGCTCCATGATATCCAACAGTCGCTTGTGAGTGCGGATCTCAAATTGCTCACGAGACTTCTTATCAACGTGAGTTGAGCGCTGCACCGTAAACTTCTCGATTCGTGTCGGCAAAGGGATGGGACCGACAACCCGGGCACCACTCCGACGCACCGTCTCAACGATCTCGACTACCGACTGATCAAGCACGCGATAATCAAACCCGCGCAACCTGATACGAATTCTTTGATCGACTTTCACGCTCAACTCCTCACATGCCGGCCAACGGACCGGGACATCACTACGCTAAAATTTCCGTGACGACACCCGAGCCCACGGTTTTGCCGCCCTCACGCACCGCAAACCGCAACCCCTGATCCATCGCAATCGGGCTGATCAACTCGCCCGTCACCGTCACATTGTCTCCCGGCATCACCATCTCCACGCCCGGCGTCAACGTCACAATCCCCGTCACGTCGGTCGTCCGGAAGTAGAACTGCGGCCGGTAGCCGTTGAAGAACGGCGTATGCCGTCCGCCTTCTTCCTTTGTCAACACATAGATCTCGGCCTTGAACTTCGTGTGCGGCGTGATGCTCTTCGGCTTCGCCAACACCATGCCCCGCTCCACATCTTCCTTCTTCGTCCCGCGCAACAAGACGCCGATGTTATCCCCCGCCTGCCCCTCGTCGAGCACCTTGCGGAACATTTCTACGCCCGTCACGATGGTCGTCTGCGTCGGCCGCAGCCCGACGATTTCGATTTCGTCGCCGACCTTCACGATGCCCTTTTCGCAACGCCCCGTCACCACCGTCCCGCGCCCACTGATCGTGAACACGTCTTCGATCGGCATCAGGAACGGCTTATCAATGGCCCGAGTCGGGGTCGGGATATACGTATCCACCGCTTCGAGCAATTTCAGAATGGACGGCACGCCCAACGGCCCCTGATCACCCTCGACCGCCTTCAGCGCCGATCCCTGCACGATCGGAATCTTGTCGCCCGGAAAATCGTACTTCGTCAGCAACTCCCGCACTTCGAGCTCGACCAACTCCAGCAGCTCCTTGTCGTCGACCTTATCCGCCTTGTTCAGAAACACCACGATGTAGGGGACGCCCACTTGGCGCGCCAACAAAATGTGCTCCCGCGTCTGCGGCATGGGACCGTCGGCGGCACTCACCACCAGGATTGCGCCATCCATCTGCGCGGCGCCGGTGATCATGTTCTTCACATAGTCGGCGTGGCCCGGGCAGTCAACGTGCGCATAGTGCCGATTGTCCGTCTCGTATTCGACGTGACTGATCGCGATCGTCATGATCTTGCTAGCATCCCGACGGCCCTGGCTCTCGCTCGCCTTCGCCACTTCGTCGTAGCTGATAAACTTCGCCATTCCGCGATCCGCACAGATCTTGGTCAGCGCACTCGTCAGCGTCGTCTTTCCATGGTCCACGTGCCCGATCGTCCCGATGTTCACGTGGGGCTTTCGTCGCTCAAATTTCGCCTTCGCCATCCCCAGTCCTCCCTAGTTCACAGACCCAGAACCCCTACTCACCCCGATGCTTCGCAGTGATTGCTTCCGCAATTTGCCTCGGCACCTGGTCGTAGCGGTCGAATTCCATACTGTATGTTGCACGGCCCTGCGTCCGAGATCGCAAGTCCGTCGCATACCCAAACATTTCCATCAATGGCACAGTGGCCTCAATGGCCTGAGCGCCGGCACGCACCTTCATTCCCTGAACTTTTCCCCGGCGACCATTGAGGTTACCGATGACATCGCCCATGAAATCCTGCGGGACAAGCACTTCGACCTTCATGATCGGCTCGAGCAGCACGGGATCAGCTTTCTTACACGCATCCGCAAATCCCATGGAGGCGGCAATCTTAAAGGCCATCTCATTAGAGTCAACATCGTGATAGGAGCCGTCAATTACAGTAACCTTGACGTCGCGCAACGGAAACCCAGCAACCACACCGGTCTCCATCCGCTCCTTAACACCTTTCTCAATAGCAGGAATGTATTCCTTTGGAATGGAACCGCCGACTGTCTTATTAATGAATTCCAACCCCTTACCGGCCTCAGAAGGCTCGACTGTCAGGACAACGTGGCCATACTGCCCACGACCGCCCGTCTGCTTAATGTACTTAGACTCAGCTTCAGCCTTGCGCCGAATCGTTTCACGAAACGCGACCTCCGGCTTGCCAACATTGGCCTCAACCTTAAATTCACGCATCAATCGGTCGACGATGATCTCAAGATGCAGCTCACCCATACCAGCAATGATGGTCTGGGCGGTTTCCTCATCGGTCCGCACCCGGAATGACGGATCTTCCTGCGCCAATTTCTGCAAGGCGAAACCCATCTTTTCTTGATCCGGCTTCGTCTTTGGCTCGATCGCCATCGCAATAACCGGCTCTGGGAATTTCATGATCTCAAGCAGCACGGGCTGCTTTTCATCGGCCAGGGTATCACCCGTCGTGGCATTCTTAAGACCAACCGCAGCAGCAATATCTCCAGCGTAAACGATATCGATTTCCTCACGCTTATTGGCGTGCATCTTCAAAAGTCGACCAACACGATCCTTCGTGCCCTTGGTCACATTAAGTACCGGCGTACCGGTCTTCAAAGTGCCAGAGTAAACCCGAAAGAACGTGAGCTGGCCCGCGAACGGGTCTGTCATAATTTTGAAAGCCAGAGCAGAAAACGGATCAGAGTCGGATGGACGCCGCTCAACTTCCTTTGAAGTATTCGGATCAATGCCGATAACTGGAGGAATATCCACCGGGGACGGAAGGAAATCGACGACGCCATCCAAGAGCTGCTGCACACCTTTATTCTTGAAGGCTGATCCGCACAGGACAGGCACCACCTTCATCGCAATAGTCCCAGCCCGAACGACCCGACGCACCTCTTCTTCCGTCAACGACTGACCATTAATATACTTCTCCATGACCTGATCATCGAATTCGGCCACGGCGTCCAGCATTTTCTGGCGATACTCGTTGGCCTGGTCGACCATATCAGCCGGGATCTCACCAATCTTATATTTAGCACCTAACGTTTCGTCGTCGTAGAAGTACCCCTTCATGGAGATCAAGTCGACAGACCCACGAAACTCAGCCTCACGCCCAATCGGAATCTGAATCGGCACAGGATTCGCGCCCAATCGATCAATAATCGACTGGACACTCGCATAAAAATCAGCACCGATGCGATCCATCTTATTCATAAACGCAATGCGTGGCACTTCGTACTTATCGGCCTGACGCCAGACAGTCTCAGACTGAGGCTCGACACCCTGAACAGAATCAAACGCGGCGACCGCACCATCAAGCACTCGCAAAGACCGCTCCACCTCGATCGTAAAATCGACGTGACCAGGCGTATCAATAATATTGATACGGTGCTCACGCCAGAAGCAGGTCGTCGCAGCCGCCGTGATCGTAATACCACGCTCACGCTCCTGCTCCATCCAGTCCATAGTGGCGGCGCCCTCATGAACCTCACCCATCTTGTGCGTCATTCCCGTGTAGTAGAGAATGCGCTCAGTAGTCGTAGTTTTTCCGGCATCAATATGCGCCATGATGCCGATATTTCTCGTTCGCTCTAACGGTGTCTGCCTAGCCACAACTCCCCCAGAAAAACAAACGTGCCGCCATCCGAGCCGGAAACCTTTGACCGCAAGGCCGAATTCGACCCAACTACCTTGCAGCTCGGCTCATCAGCAGCACGACACTACCAACGATAATGGGCGAAAGCTTTATTAGCCTCAGCCATTCGATGAACGTCTTCGCGCTTCTTTACCGAAGCGCCAGTATTATTGGAGGCATCCAACAATTCAGCCGCAAGCCTATCCCGCATACTCTTCCCACCACGAGACCGGGAATACTCCGTGATCCACCGCAAAGCCAACGACACTCGACGAGAGGGACGTATCTCGACAGGAACCTGATACGAAGCCCCACCAACCCGACGAGACTTCACCTCCACCACCGGCTTCACATTATCGATGGCCGACTTGAAGACCTTCATCGGATCGCCGCCGTTAGTCTTCTCCTGAATCACATCAAAGGCCCCGTAGCAGATCCGCTCAGCCGTACTCTTTTTCCCACCACCCATCAGGACGTTCAGGAACTTCCCAACGAGCTTGTCACGATATTTCGAATCTGGCTGCGCTTCTCGGTGACCAAAAAATTGTCCGCGTGGCATCGTTGTCCTATAAAATGAAATCGGTTTTCGCCACGCATATGCGCGGCGAGATAATCACTTACTACTTGGGACGCTTCGCTCCATACTTTGAACGCGCCTGCTTCCGATCGGCGACGCCAACGGCGTCGAGGGAACCACGAACGATGTGATAACGCACACCAGGCAAGTCCTTCACGCGACCGCCACGAACCAACACAATCGAGTGCTCCTGAAGATTGTGCCCCACACCCGGGATATAGGTCGTAACCTCCATCCCATTCGTCAAACGAACACGAGCCACTTTTCGTAGCGCCGAGTTCGGCTTTTTCGGGGTCGTGGTGTAGACACGAAGACAGACACCGCGCTTCTGAGGACAGCGCTTGAGCGCAGGACTCTTCGTCTTTGACTTAACGAGCGTCCTGCCTTTTCGAACCAGCTGATTAATCGTTGGCATGCACGTACTCTTTCTTGAAAAACAAACGTTTGCTCAGAAAACATTCGTGAGCGAAGCCGTCGGATTATAGAGATGTGACCTACTTATGTCAAGAATGTTCTTTTTCTTTTCATCCATTATTTTCGGTTGGCGTATCTGCTGAACCACCCGCAGACTGACCAACGGCCACCGGTAACGGCTGTCCTCCCGATAGCTCACCAGGAGCCTTGGCACTGGCCACAAAGGTCTCCCGATACTCTTCAAAGCCACTACCGGCAGGAATGAGTCGTCCCACGATCACGTTTTCCTTCAACCCGAGGAGGTTGTCCTCGCGTCCATTGATGGCAGCTTCAGTCAATACACGGGTCGTCTCCTGGAACGACGCGGCAGAGATGAAGCTATCCGTGGTCAACGCAGCCTTGGTGATGCCCAGCAGGACCGGCTTTCCGAGTGCTGGTTTCCCGTCCTTCTCGAGCACCCGCTGGTTCTCCACATCGAAAAGGCCCTTGCTTACCTGGCTACCAGGCAAGAAGGATGTATCTCCTGGATCCTCAATCCTGACCTTCCGCAGCATTTGCCGAACAATGATCTCGATATGTTTGTCGTTGATCGACACACCCTGCAAGCGATAGACGTCTTGCACTTCGTCGACCAGGTATTTCTGCAGCTCCTTCGGCCCCAATACATCCAGGATGTCGTGAGGGTTGGCAGAACCGTCCATGAGGGGCTCACCGGCCCGAACCCAGTCCCCCTCGTGCACGTTGACGTGCTTCCCCTTGGGGATGAAATACTCTTTGACATCGCCCATTTTATTGTCGACCAGGACCTTGCGCATACCCTTCACAAACCCGCCATACGACACTTCTCCGTCGATCTCACTGATTACCGCCTGCTCCTTAGGCTTGCGGGCCTCGAACAGTTCAGCAACCCGCGGGAGACCTCCAGTGATGTCTTTGGTCTTGGTCGTTTCACGCGGAATCTTGGCTAGAACGTCACCGGGATGCACCATGGCACCCTTCTCAACGAAAATGTGAGCCCCGACCGGCAAAAGATATCGGGCAACCGGCGCGCCGCCAGACCCAGAAACTTTGGCCGTCTTTCCACTATCATCCTTGATCGATACGCGCGGTCGAAGCGTGGCCCCGCTCTGCTCGATGATCACCTTGCGTGACAGTCCGGTCACTTCGTCGAACTCTTCCTTCATGGTGACGCCTTCCAGAATGTCGCCGTAGGCAACCTTTCCGCCCGTCTCCGTCAGGATGGTTAACGAATAGGGATCCCACTCGACCAACTTCTGAGCAACCTCAACTCGATCGCCGTCCTTCACCTTGATTTTGGCGCCATAGACAACGGGATACTTCTCACGTTCCCGACCGCTGTCGTCGACGATAGCGATTTTTGCGTTGCGGTTCATAACAACCCACTCGCCCTCTTTGTTCCGAACCGCAATGCCGGCATTATGCACATCGGCATTTTTCTTCGCATCCAAGCTCATGTATTTCAGATGCCCCGCGTGCTTGGCCTCCAACACCGTCTGTTCGACCACTTTACTGGCCGTACCACCGATATGGAAGGTACGCATCGTCAACTGAGTGCCAGGCTCACCGATGGATTGTGCGGCGATGACGCCGACGGGCTCGCCCTTTTCAACCAATCGTCCACGCGACAGATCACGCCCATAACAAAGCCGACACACGCCACGAGCTGACTGGCAAGTGAGCACTGATCGAATCTTGACCCGATCAACACCGGCCTCTACCACAGCCTTCGCCTGCTCTTCGTCGATTTCTTCGTTGAAAGAAACAATGATCTCGCCCGTGACTGGATCGCGGATGTCTTCGCCGGCGAGACGTCCAAGGAGACGCTCTTCCAATGGCTGAATGATTTCTCCGCCCTCCAGCAGTGCACTGACCAAAATCCCGTCCGTCGTGCCGCAATCTTCTTCGGTCACGATGACGTCCTGAGCGATGTCAACTAATCGACGCGTCAGATAGCCAGAGTTGGCCGTTTTCAGCGCGGTGTCGGCCAGACCTTTTCGCGCGCCGTGCGTCGAGATGAAATATTGCAACACCGTCAGCCCTTCACGGAAATTGGCCGTGATCGGAGTCTCGATGATTTCACCGGAAGGCTTCGCCATCAATCCGCGCATACCGCCGAGCTGACGAATCTGCTGCGAACTACCTCTCGCACCCGAGTCGGCCATCATGAAGATCGGATTGAAGGACTCGATCTTCGCAGGATCGCCTCCGGCGCCCAACTCCTTCATCATTTCATTGGCGACCTGCTCGGTAACGTGCGCCCAAATGTCGATGACCTTGTTGTATCGCTCACCGTTGGTGATCAAACCCTCGGAATACTGCTTTTCGATTTCATTGACTTCATGCTGAGCCTTCCCGATCAGGTCTTCCTTACGAGACGGAATATGCATGTTATCGATACAAATGGACATCCCGGCTCGGGTTGCGTAGTGGAAGCCGAGATCCTTGATCTTATCCAGGAAGGTGACCGTCTCGCGATGTCCCGCTTGCCGATAGACCGCGTCGATGAGTTTCGACATTTCCTTCTTGGTCATCAGCTTATTGGCGTCGGCGAACGGCATCATCGGAGGCAGAATTTCTGCCAGGATGACGCGACCCGCAGTGGTCTGGACCATCGCGCCGTTGACTCGAACCTTAATCCGGGCGTGCTCGTCCAGGGCGCCCGCATCATACGCAATGCGTGCCTCTTCGGGTGAGCCGAACAACTTACCTTCACCCTTCGCGCCGACCCGCTCCTTGGTCAACCAGTAACAACCCAGCACCATGTCCTGAGAAGGAACGGCAATCGGTTTCCCGTTAGCCGGAGACAGAATGTTGTTGATCGACATCATCAGCACACGCGCTTCGACCTGTGCCTCCACGGACAACGGCACGTGGACCGCCATTTGGTCTCCGTCGAAGTCGGCGTTGAACGCCGCGCAGACGAGCGGATGAAGCCGGATCGCTTTACCTTCGACCAGGACCGGATCAAAAGCCTGAATACCCAGTCGGTGCAGGGTCGGGGCGCGATTGAGCAACACCGGGTGCTCCCTGATGACCTCATCGAGCACGTCCCACACTTCCGGGCGCTCTTTTTCGACCAACCGTTTGGCACTCTTGATGGTCGTGGCCGCGCCACGCTCTTCCAACTTGTGGAAGATAAACGGCTTGAACAATTCCAGGGCCATTTTCTTGGGCAAACCACACTGGTGCAAACGCAACTCCGGGCCGACGACGATAACGGTTCGGCCTGAGTAGTCCACACGTTTCCCCAACAGGTTTTGCCGGAATCGACCCTGTTTACCCTTGAGCATGTCGCTCAACGACTTCAGTGGGCGCTTGTTTGGCCCACGAATCGCCCGGCCCCGACGGCCGTTATCAAACAGCGCGTCCACCGCCTCTTGCAACATCCGCATTTCGTTACGAATGATGACGCCAGGGGCCTTCAGCTCGATCAAGCGCTTCAAGCGATTGTTCCGGTTGATCACACGCCGGTAGAGATCGTTGAGGTCTGACGTCGCAAAGCGGCCTCCGTCCAGCGGGACGAGCGGGCGCAATTCAGGCGGCAGCACCGGGATGACGTCCATAATCATCCATTCCGGCTTATTCCCGGAGCGGCGGAACGCTTCCAAGACCTTCAAACGCTTGGCATACTTTTTCTTGAGCGCGGCGGAAGCCGAAGCCTTCGCCTTCACATGCAATTCGTCCCACTGCGTATTGATATCCACCTTCCGGAGAAGTTCACGGATCGCCTCAGCGCCAATGCCGACCTTGAACGCGCCGCTTCCATACTCCGACTGCAATGACCGTAGTTGCTCCTCCGAGACCAACTCTTGCTCGCTCATGCTGGTCGAGCCGGGATCGACCATGACGTAACTCTCGAAATACAAAATCTTTTCGAGCTGCTTGAGGCTCATGTCGAGCAACGTGCCGATCCGGCTCGGCACGCCTTTCAGGAACCAGATGTGCGCGACCGGCGCCGCCAGCTCGATATGGCCCATCCGTTCACGGCGGACCTTAGACTGGATGACTTCCACGCCACACTTGTCGCAGACGATGCCGCGGTGCTTCATCCGCTTATATTTGCCGCAATTGCACTCCCAGTCCTTAATCGGCCCGAAAATTTTTGCGCAGAACAACCCGTCCTTCTCAGGCTTGAACGATCGATAGTTGATCGTCTCGGGCTTCTTGACTTCACCATAAGACCACGACCGGATTTTTTCGGGCGACGCAATGCGAATCCGCATCGAGTCGAACGACACCGAGTCACGCGGTTTTTCGAATAATGTGTATACACCTTCCAAGGTTGATCCCTCCTTAACGGTCGCCTGAGCGCAGTTCTGAGTGGTGAGCTATCTGACGTCCGCTCTCAAGACTCAGCACTAGAATCAGTCCTTTGATTTGACCAGCTCGACATCGAGCCCAAGACTTTGCAGCTCTTTGACTAACACGTTGAACGATTCCGGCAATCCAGGCTCCAGGAACGGCTCGCCCTTCACAATGGCCTCATACATACGAGACCGGCCCGGCACGTCGTCCGACTTGACGGTCAGGAATTCTTGAAGAATGGACGCGGCCCCATAGGCCTGAAGCGCCCAAACTTCCATCTCTCCCAAACGCTGACCACCGAACTGCGCCTTTCCTCCGAGTGGCTGTTGCGTCACAAGGGAATATGGACCAATCGACCGGGCGTGAATTTTATCGTCCACCAGGTGGTGGAGCTTCAACACGTACATATATCCGACGGTCACGGGACTGCTGAAGGATTCACCGGTTCGCCCGTCCATCAACATCGTTTGACCACTGGGAGACAATTTTGCTTTCTTGAGAAGCTCCTTGATCTCCTTCTCAGAGGCTCCGTCGAACACAGGACTAGCGACCTTAATGCCCAATGCTCTGGCAGCCCAGCCCAAGTGCGTTTCCAGAATCTGCCCCACGTTCATACGAGACGGCACACCCAACGGATTCAGCACGATTTCAACCGGCGTTCCGTCCGGAAGATACGGCATATCCTCTTCCGGCAGCACGCGAGACACGACACCCTTATTCCCGTGGCGTCCGGCCATCTTGTCACCGACCTGGATCTTCCGCTTCATCGCGATGTAGACCTTCACCAACTTGATCACACCCGGCGGAAGCTCATCCCCCCGTCTCAGCCGCCCGACTTTTTCGTCGTACAGCGTCTGCAGGATTTCAATCTGCTCCTTAGCGCGACGCTCAACATCCTCAAGCTCCTTCTGCTCATCAGGATCACTGAGAATGATGTGGCGCACCATGTCGTCCGGCAACCGCTTCAGAATTTCCGCAGTGAGCTTGCCCTTTTTCTTGAGAATCACGTCGCCCGTCTCAGGATCCATCAGATCCCTACCGACGACTTTTCCGAGCAACAGCTTACGGACCTTCTTGGTCTTTTCATCTTCAATGATACGCAGCTCTTCCTGGTGGTCGCGCTGCAACTTCATGTGATCTTCGCTCTCAATACTCTTGGAGCGCTCATCCTTATCCAGGCCCTTGCGGGAGAAGATCTTCACATCGACGACGATACCTTCCACGCCCGGCGGGACCGTGAGAGACGTATCCTTCACGTCACCGGCCTTTTCACCGAAGATCGCGCGCAACAGTTTTTCTTCCGGCGTCAGCTGGGTTTCACCCTTCGGCGTCACCTTCCCGACGAGAATGTCGCCAGGCTTCACTTCGGCACCGATCCGGATGATGCCGCTCTCATCGAGATCACGGAGCGCTTCTTCGCCGACATTCGGAATGTCGCGAGTAATGTCCTCCTTGCCCAACTTGGTATCGCGCGCTTCCACCTCGAACTCTTCAATATGGATGGACGTGAAGGCGTCTTCTCGAACGAGCTTTTCGCTCAACAAAATCGCGTCTTCAAAGTTGTATCCACCCCAGGGCATGAACGCGACGAGCACATTCTTGCCGAGTGCCAACTCGCCGTGGTCGATAGCCGGTCCATCGGCCAACACCTGCCCTCGCTTGACGGGCTCGCCGATCCGAACCACCGGCGTCTGCGTAATGCAGGTGTTCTGGTTCGATCGCTGGAACTTGATCATCTCGTATACATCAAGACCGGAATCGTTTCGCTTGCGGCCTTCTTTGGCATCCGCCCGCACCACAATCCGGGTGGCATCAACGCTTTCCACCACACCTTCACGTTTGGCCTGCACGACATACCCCGAGTCACGCGCAACCACCGCTTCCATGCCGGTGCCGACCAACGGCGATTCAGCCTTCAACAGAGGCACGGCTTGCCGCTGCATGTTCGACCCCATCAAGGCACGGTTCGCGTCGTCATGCTCAAGGAACGGCACCAACGCTGTGGCGACGCTGACGACCTGCTTCGGAGACACGTCCATGTATTCGATTTTGTCGGGGGTCGCAGTAATAAAGTCCCCGGCTGAACGCGCCGAGACCGTTTCGGACACGAGGCGACCCGTCGTATCAACTTTCGAATTGGCCTGGGCGATAATGTACTTGTCTCCCTCGATCGCCGAGAGATACTCCAGTTCGTCACTGACTCGCCCCTTCACCACCTTCCGATAGGGTGCCTCGATAAAACCAAATTCGTTGATGCGCGCATAGGTGGCAAGGGATGTGATCAATCCGATGTTCGGACCTTCCGGCGTCTCAATCGGACAAATGCGGCTGTAGTGCGACGGATGCACATCGCGCACTTCGAAGCCTGCGCGCTCGCGCGTCAAACCACCGGGGCCAAGGGCCGACAGGCGGCGCTTGTGCGTGATCTCAGCAAGGGGATTCGTTTGGTCCATGAACTGGGAGAGCTGACTGCTGCTGAAAAACTCCTTCACCGCTGCGACCACGGGCTTGGCATTGATCAAGTCGTGCGGCAACACGGTCTCCATATCCAGGAGATTCATGCGCTCTTTAATGCTCCGCTCCATGCGCACGAGGCCGAGCCGGAACTGGTTTTCCAAAAGTTCACCGACAGACCGCACACGACGATTGCCCAAGTGGTCGATGTCGTCGATCTCACCCCGGCCGATCTTAAGATTCACCAGATACCGCACTACCTCAACAATATCTTGCGCCGTCAGCGTCCGCTGTTCGAGGGCGAAATCCAAGCCCAGCTTTTTGTTGAGTTTGAGCCGCCCGACCGGCGACAGATCATAGCGTTTCGGACTTAAAAACAAATTATCGAACAGGGCTCGCGCAGTTTCGACAGAAGGGGTTTCACCTGGCCGGAGACGGCGGTAGATTTCGACCATCGCCTCTTCTTTCGAGCCGGTGCGCTCCATATCGAGCGTATCAAGGATCACCAGCGTGGCATTGGTCGTGTCCAGATAAATGACCTTGAATTCCTCAATGTCGCTATCCAGGATCTTCTCAAGGATTTCTTCCGTCAGTCGTTGGTTCTTCTCTGCCAGCGACTGTTTCTTGCCGCTGTCGACCAACTCAGTCAACACGGCGCGCCCCACCAGTTCGGCAGGCGTGACAGGAATTTCCTTGATCCCCGCCGCCTTCAGCTTGGCGATTAAGACCTTCGTTAACTTCGCACCTTCTCGAACAATGGGATCCTTGCCGCCCTTTTCGGTCACTTCCGTCGAACACTTCAGACCGTGATGGATTTCAGGATCAAGCTTCCGATAGAGCTTCCCCTTGGAGACACGAATCTCCTCCACGGGATAATACATTCGTAACAGATCATCCGTGCTATACCCGAACGCCTTCAAAAGGATGGTGGCCGGCATTTTCCGACGACGATCGATACGAACGTACAGAATATCCCGCGCATCAAACTCAAAATCGAGCCATGACCCCCGGTAGGGAATGATCCGGGCAGAATACAAGACTTTGCCGCTGGCATGCGTCCGCCCCTTGTCGTGCGTGAACGACGCGCCCGGCGAGCGGTGCAACTGACTGACCACCACTCGCTCGGTCCCGTTGATCAGGAAGGTGCCGCGCTCGGTCATAAGCGGAAGTTCTCCGACATAAACTTCCTGCTCCCGAACATCCAACACTTTTTTCTTCGGCCCTTTATCCTCTTTATCGAAGACAATCAGCCGTACACGCAACTTCAACGGCACGGCAAACGTCATGCCCTGCTCAAGGCACTCCCGCTCGTCGTACTTGGGTGTCCCCAACGAGTAGTTAGAGAATTCCAAGGCCGCGGTGTTGTTGTAGTCGGTAATGGGAAAGACGCTGGCTAACGCCGCCTGCAACCCTTGATCCTTGCGACGGTCCGGCTCGACTTCCATCTGGAGGAACTCTTCGTAAGACCGTTTCTGGATTTCGATGAGATCTGGGATATCGATACTCGTGCGAATCCGAGAAAAATCTTTACGTTCGACAAACTCCGAAAGAGTCGATTCCGACATTCGTTAGCCCTCCAAGCTCATAAGGAGATGAACGCCCTGCGCCATCCCAACGGACAACTCACACTGCAGCCCACAGAAAGAGTTACTTCACTTCGACTTTCGCCCCGCTCTCTTCGAGCTTCTTCTTCATCGTGTCGGCTTCTTCCTTCGTGGCACCGGCCTTGATGGGCTTGGGAGCGCCCTCGACCAGGTCCTTCGCTTCCTTGAGTCCGAGGCTGGTGAGCTCGCGCACCACCTTGATAACCTGGATCTTCTTGTCGGCCGGGGCACTGACCAAAATAACATCGAACGACGTCTTCTCTTCGGCTGGGGCTGCCGCCGCTCCACCGCCACCCGCGGCCACCACGGCCACCGGAGCCGCCGCCGTCACCCCGAAACGCGTCTCCAGTCCCTTGACCAGATCGGCCAATTCCAACACGCTCATGCCCTCGATTGCCTTGATCAACTCATCTTGTGACAACTTGGTTCCTGCTGCTGCTGACATGTCGCCCTCCCCTTTCTTTTTATCCTGAATGGCTGCAATGACTCGCACAAACTTGCTTAACACTCCGCTCAACGCGTACACCACGCCGCGAATCGGGCCCTGCATGGCCGATAGCAGCATCGCAATCAACACTTCCTTTTTCGGCAGCTGCGCAATGGCATTCAGATCCGCCGCCTGCACTAGCCGGCCCTCCAACACTCCGACCGTCACCTTGATTTTCTCAGAGCGTTTCTCAGCCTGAATAAAATCACGCAAGATTTTGGCCGGGAGAACCGGGTCGTCGTATCCGATCACCAAGCCGGTCGGCCCCTTGAAATGCTCCTTGGCATCCGCAAGGATGGTCCCGGTCGAGGCGCGTACGGCCAAGGTATTCTTGATGACGCAGTACTCGGCCTTGGCGCCTCGCAACTGCCGGCGCAACTCGGTCATTTGATTGACGGGCATCCCGGCACACTCCGTCAGAATGGCCAAGCGGGCGCGACCGAACTTTTCCGTCAACTCTGCGATCGCTGTTGCCTTCTCTTCTTTCTTCATGCCTCTCCCCTTACTGAGAACCTGCCTGTTCTCAACTCCACAACTTCGACAGCGCCACAGGATCCAGCTTCACGCCAGGCCCCATCGTGCTCGACATCGTCACACTCTTCAGATATCGGCCCTTACAGGACGACGGCTTTGCCTTCACCACAGACTCCAACACAGCCTGCGCATTGTCGTAGAGCTTCTGAGCATCAAACGATACTTTGCCGACAGGCACTTGCACGATTCCGGCTTTCTCGACCTTAAATTCGACACGACCCTTGCGAATCTCACTGACGGCCTTGCCGACTTCAAATGTGACCGTGCCGGTTTTCGGATTGGGCATCAACCCACGGGGGCCGAGCACCTTACCGAGCTTACCGACAGAGGCCATCAGATCAGGCGTGGAGATTGCGCAATCAAACTCCATCCACCCGCCCTTGATCTTTTCCATCAGGTCATCCGACCCCACGTGATCGGCACCGGCCTGGCGAGCCTCCTGCTCTTTCTCACCCTTGGCGAAGACGAGCACGCGGAGCTTCTTACCCGTTCCATGCGGCAACGCGGTCGTCCCGCGCACCATCTGATCCGAGCGCTTGGGATCAATCCCCAGCCGAATCGCCAGATCGACAGATTCATCGTACTTAGCAAACGACGCCTGCTTGACGGCCTCGACGGCCTCTTTCAATCCATAAAACCTAGGCTCGATCTTTTCCTGAGCCGCGGTCAATTTCTTTCCCATACTGCTGCTCCTTCACATCCGACGGAGGTTCACTCTGCAGACACTTACTGGACGGTGATGCCCATGCTACGCGCGGTTCCCTGAATAATCTTGATGGCGCCCTCAAGATCAGCCGCATTCAAGTCAGACAATTTCTTCTGCGCGATTTCACGAACCTGAGCCTGACTGACCTTCCCCACCTTATCCTTGTGTGGCACGCCCGACCCTTTGATGATCCCAGCGGCCTTTTTCAACAAGTCCGACGCCGGAGGCGTCTTCATGATGAAGGTAAAGCTCCGGTCCTTGTAGACCGTGATAATCACCGGGATAATGCTATCCCCGTCCTTCTGCGTCTTGGCGTTGAACTGCTTGCAGAACTCCATGATATTCACACCATGCTGTCCCAATGACGGGCCAACCGGCGGAGCAGGATTGGCCTTGCCGGCCGGAATCTGCAACTTAATCTGCGCTGATACTTCCTTGGCCATGAGTTACTCCCTGAGAACTGCGGACTGAGCGCGAGGGCTGAGAACGGCTCCCAGTCCACCATCTCGAATCCAGTGACCTCAAATACGTTCGACCTGCAAAAAACCAAGCTCGACCGGTGTCGATCGGCCAAAAATACTCACAAACACCTTCACCCGGCTATGATCGGCATCCACATCATCTACCGCGCCATTAAAGCCCAGGAATGGACCGTCGACAATCCGAACATTGTCGCCCTTGATAAACCGAACCTGCTCCCGCGGCCCTGCCGCACCGGCATCCACCTGCTTCAGCAACGAATCGACTTCTTCCGACGACAACGGTGTGGGCTGCGCACCTCCGCCGACAAACCCGGTCACCTTCGGCGTCTCCTTGATCATCTGCAGCGTTTCGTCAGCGAGCGGTGCCTCCAGCTCAATCAGGACATAGCCCGGGAAAAACTTTCGACGAGACGTCCGCCGCTTCCCGTCCTTGATCTCAATGACATCTTCTGTAGGAACCAGAACCTGCCCAAGTCGCTCGGTGAGCCCCATTTGACTTGCGCGCTCGAGGAGACTGGTCTTCACGCGACCCTCAAACCCCGCATAGGTATGGATGACGTACCAGTTCTTATTGCTCATCGTCTCCTCTCAGCTGAACATCCAGCATCGTATCGTCCGGGCATCGCAGGACCTGTCCAGCCGCACCACGCAACTAAATAACCTTGCGCATCAGCCAGCCCAGCACGGAATCCATCATCGACAGATACAGGGACATGAGAATGCAGAATACGATCACGACCGTGGTGGCACCGATCGTTTCCGCCCTCGTCGGAAAAGAAACCTTCTTGAGTTCACCGCGCACACCCTCGATGAATTCTCGAATAGAGGTGATCAATCGATGAAACACGGTTACAATCCTCTCTTAGAACGTTCCACACACTTCATTGACCGCGAGCCAACCGGCACCCGCCACACATCCACGCGCTCAGGCGCCCTCGGCTTGGCAGGGGCACTAGGATTTGAACCTAGACTCTCGGTTTTGGAGACCGATGTGCTGCCGTTGACACCATGCCCCTCCATCCGGAACATGAGCACTGCCGAGCCACGGGCCATGCCCCACCCAGCAGAAAAACCCTACTTCACTTCCTTGTGCGCGATATGCTTCCGGCAGAACTTACAGAACTTATTCCGCTCCAGCCGATCCGGATCGTTCTTCTTGTTCTTGCGGGTCGTATAATTTCGCTGCTTGCAGACCGTACAGGCCAAGTCAATGATATCTCGCATTTGCCATCCCCTGAGCCGTCAACACTCAGCCACCAGCCCCGCTTCAAGAGCTGATCACTGATCGCTGATCGTGCATTCTTACGCTAAAATTTCCGTGACGACACCCGAGCCCACGGTTTTGCCGCCCTCACGCACCGCAAACCGCAACCCCTGATCCATCGCAATCGGGCTGATCAACTCGCCCGTCACCGTCACATTGTCTCCCGGCATCACCATCTCCACGCCCGGCGTCAACGTCACAATCCCCGTCACGTCGGTCGTCCGGAAGTAGAACTGCGGCCGGTAGCCGTTGAAGAACGGCGTATGCCGTCCGCCTTCTTCCTTTGTCAACACATAGATCTCGGCCTTGAACTTCGTGTGCGGCGTGATGCTCTTCGGCTTCGCCAACACCATGCCCCGCTCCACATCTTCCTTCTTCGTCCCGCGCAACAAGACGCCGATGTTATCCCCCGCCTGCCCCTCGTCGAGCACCTTGCGGAACATTTCTACGCCCGTCACGATGGTCGTCTGCGTCGGCCGCAGCCCGACGATTTCGATTTCGTCGCCGACCTTCACGATGCCCTTTTCGCAACGCCCCGTCACCACCGTCCCGCGCCCACTGATCGTGAACACGTCTTCGATCGGCATCAGGAACGGCTTATCAATGGCCCGAGTCGGGGTCGGGATATACGTATCCACCGCTTCGAGCAATTTCAGAATGGACGGCACGCCCAACGGCCCCTGATCACCCTCGACCGCCTTCAGCGCCGATCCCTGCACGATCGGAATCTTGTCGCCCGGAAAATCGTACTTCGTCAGCAACTCCCGCACTTCGAGCTCGACCAACTCCAGCAGCTCCTTGTCGTCGACCTTATCCGCCTTGTTCAGAAACACCACGATGTAGGGGACGCCCACTTGGCGCGCCAACAAAATGTGCTCCCGCGTCTGCGGCATGGGACCGTCGGCGGCACTCACCACCAGGATTGCGCCATCCATCTGCGCGGCGCCGGTGATCATGTTCTTCACATAGTCGGCGTGGCCCGGGCAGTCAACGTGCGCATAGTGCCGATTGTCCGTCTCGTATTCGACGTGACTGATCGCGATCGTCATGATCTTGCTAGCATCCCGACGGCCCTGGCTCTCGCTCGCCTTCGCCACTTCGTCGTAGCTGATAAACTTCGCCATTCCGCGATCCGCACAGATCTTGGTCAGCGCACTCGTCAGCGTCGTCTTTCCATGGTCCACGTGCCCGATCGTCCCGATGTTCACGTGGGGCTTTCGTCGCTCAAATTTCGCCTTCGCCATGATTCACTCCTTTTCTCAGAACTCTGTTTTCCCAGAAACCCTAACCGTATATTCAGGCTTCCCACCGACGGACGGGCGCCCCTTCCGAACAAACTTGACTGGAGCCCACGACGCGAATCGAACGCGTGACCTCGTCCTTACCAAGGACGTGCTCTGCCAACTGAGCTACGTGGGCCCTACTTCACAGTCTTCATCCGCTCGCGCACCCTCTGTCCGCACCCGTGGTCGAGCACACTGGATTTGGAGCGGGCGATGGGATTTGAACCCACGACAGCCAGCTTGGAAGGCTGGAACTCTACCACTGAGCTACGCCCGCCCACGGTGAACTAGCAACACTTCAACGATCCGCCCACGCCGGACTCAGCTCTACAAGCCCGCACACACCGACAGATCCGGATCAATCTTCAATACCAACCAGACGTGCCTCTCGCACACACCATCCGGCCGGACGAGCTTGGTTTGGTGGGCAGGCAAGGATTCGAACCTTGGAAGCCATAAGGCAGCAGATTTACAGTCTGCCCCCTTTGTCCACTTGGGTACCTGCCCGCTAGGCACACGTTCCCAAACTCAAGCGTATTCGACTTATTTCAAATAAATCCCAACCAGAGTGACGTCATTCCCAAGAGAGAAGAACGAAAGTAAGCCTCACCACGCACAGCTCCCCAGCAAAACAACAGAGCTGGAGCGCTGATGAGATGAGGATTGATCTGGCCTCGAAAGCAGCCGATTTTATTTGCCGCGCGGTCCATTGTCAAGGGGGTATGTTCTATGCAGGAACAATTCTAGGAGACAGGCGTGGCAACACAGGCGCCTCTGGCAGGAGGAGCCCCTCCCGGGCGCGTGAGCACCTGATCGGCCTGACGAATCATGTCCGTAGAGCTTCCCAATACATCCGTCATCAGTCGCAACAACTCCGGAGCAGACAGGCGGAAGTCCGGCGCCAGAAACCGCTTGCGCGCCATGACTTTTTCAGCTGGATCTTCCGGCTCGTAATACCCGCTCAAGACAGCATTCTGTTCCGCCTGACTGAGCCGGGACATCCAGGCCGACACCTGACGCGACCGGCTAGGCGAGCGAGCTTCACGTCCGCCGGCCTTCTCCACTTCCAACTGTGTCCATACCGCCCATCCCACAAACACCGCCCAGGTTTCATTAAGCGCTTCCCACGATTCCGTCTCGCTGAGAAAACGCTCCTCCGTCACAGTTTTTTTTTGGAGCACGGGGGTAATGAGGACGTGCTGGTACCGACACCGCTGCTGTTCACGGGCGAAAGCCATCAGTGACAGAGGGGCCGGCAAGAGCCCAGCTTCCTGCTCGATAAAATCCATGTACGCGTGAAATAGCTCGTGATAGAGCGTTTCCAACTCTTTATGCGTCAACCGCGCCAATGGACGCAACGTTCTCCCCGCTGCATTGAGAGACAGCGATCGGGCCAACACCATTCGATGCTCAGCCGGATGATACTCTGCGGCAAAGGCATGGAGATCCTCAAACTCGAAGGACACAAACTCCGCTGGAACTTGCTCAAGGAACCGAGTGGGGAGATTGAGGGCCTTTGCTTCCGCCATGAGGGTGGCCCAGAGACGTGAGGAATCCGAAGTCGCTGCCACCGTGTCAGCCATGGCCTGGCCGATGCCCAGCCATCCCCACAACAACCCCACCGTCACCACGGAGAGCGCGGTTCGGCAGACACTGCTCTGTGAACGCACAAGACGCATGATGATCCTGAATCGAAAAACGGACTGCGAGCACTTATCCTAAGTTATCTGGTGGGAGCGAGCATCCTAGACATACCGGTCATCCTCGCGCGCCCAATCGTGCCCATGCCCTTCCTCGACCAAGGCCAAGGTTTCGAACAGACGGGGAGACACGTGATCGAGGAATCGCGAAGGTTTGGACAACAACATGCCCGAACTCCGATCATAGACATTGATCGGATAGGTCAAGAACAGGTAGCGCTTCGCCCGCGTCACGGCGACGTACAACAACCGTCGCTCTTCTTCAAGCTCCTCATCGGTATTGAACGAGAAGACCGAAGGGAATTTCCCATCCACCACCCATAATAAAAACACACACTGCCACTCCAACCCCTTCGCCGAATGAATCGTCGACAACACCACTTGCTCATCGTCACGCCCGATAGCCTCCACGCCCACGGCACTGCCGTCGGGTGGTGCCAGCGCTAAATCCGCCAGGAACTCAGTCAAGCCGGGGTAGCTCTCGGCAATGGTGTGCAAATGATCCAAATCTCGAATGCGCTTGGGATAGTCGTCATGATGATCCTTCAGAATCGGCAGATAATACTCGTAAACCCGGTTCACCTGTTCCGTCGGGCTCAGATCGTCACTCTTCGACAGATTGTCGAGGACCAGCGCCAGCTCCTTCAATCCCTTGCCCGAGCGGCCGCTACTGCTCCGCAGCACCTCGTACGGATCATTCACCCGCACCATGGCCGCGACCAGATCCTGAGCCTTCTTCGGACCGACCCCTTCAACCAGCATGAGCACCCGGTGCCAACTGACCGCATCCTGGGGATTCACCACCACTCGCAAATGGGCCAGAAGATCCTTCACATGCGCGGCTTCGATAAACTTGATCCCGCCCCGCTTCACGAACGGCAACCCACAACGCGACAGCTCGATTTCCAAATCGAAGGAATGAAAGCTGGAACGAAACAGCACCGCAATCTCATTCAGCGGCACACCTTCTTCGCGCAGTTCCAGAATTTTTTGCGCCACAAATCGAGACTGTGCATTCTCCCCGGCTGCCTCCACCAGCGCCGGCAGCGGCCCGTCCAACTTACGCGTGAACAAATGTTTCGTATATTTCTCGGGAGCTTCCTGAATGATCTCATTCGCAACGCTCAGGATCGGCTGCGTGCTGCGGTAATTCTCCTCCAGCTTGTAAATCTTGGCACCGGGGAACCAGGAGGGAAATTCCATGATGTTACGGAATGTGGCGCCGCGGAACGCATAGATGGATTGGGAATCGTCACCCACGACCATGACATTGTCATGAGTGGCCGCCAGCTTCCGAATGAGTTCCGCCTGCAGTCGATTCGTATCCTGGTACTCATCCACTAGGATGTACCGGAATTGCCGCGAGATCGTGGTACGAGTCGGCTCATCCTTCGTCAGTAGGTCCCGCAATAACACCAACAGGTCGTCGTAATCGAGCAGCTGGCGCTGGCGCTTCGCGGCCTGATAGGCGCGCTGGAGCTTCCCCAGCGCATCGAGATGGTCGGCAAAGTGGGAATATTCGTCGAGAACAATCTCTTCCAATCCGCGGAGCGTATTTTCGCACTTACTGTAGATCTCCGCGATGGTTCCCTTGCGGGGGAATCGCTTATCTTTTTCGTTCAGGCCCAGCTGGGCGCGCAGGAGGGCAATCAAATCTTCCGCATCGCCTCGGTCCATGATCGTAAAGCCTGGCTCGATCCCGAGCACTCGCCCGTGGCGGCGCAGCAGCATATTCGCCACGGAGTGAAACGTGCCGCCACAGACTCGCTGGCTGCGCGATCCGATTAACGCGCCGACACGTTCCAGCATTTCTTCGGCAGACTTCCGGGTGAAAGTCAGCAGCAAAATATGCGAAGGATCCACCCCGGAATCGATGAGATAGGCAACGCGATGCACGAGCGTCCGCGTTTTGCCGCTTCCGGCACCGGCAATGACGAGTGCCGGGCCATCCACTGCCGTCACAGCCGCATACTGCTGCGGGTTCAGCTCCTTGGCATAATCCAACGAGAACTTCCGGACATGGTCTTGATCCGGAGTCCGTTTCAGAATGTAGGGCTTACTCTCTCGGTCCATGTTGGCATCCGACTGGGTAGTGAGGCACATGACGGGGCGGTCGGGCTGTATAACATACCATCCGGTCCCTTGCAACGACAGCGCCTATGAGCGCCGTCCACGATCGCGTCAAATCAAGATCAACACTTGGCCCTTCAAATTGAGTTGTATATAATGCCGGACCAGCAGGGGACTTCTATGATGACCAGACCGCATTCGTTCGCGCAACAAATACAAACCGTGGCTGAGCTCATGCTCGCGGTGGCAGGAGAATCCGTCTCCGTCATTAAACGCGCCGCCCCGGAGCAGGCCTTGAAGCTCAAACGCCAAGATGAGTGGAGCATCTATCTCGAATTCTTGCGCGTCATGTTCAACCTCACCGACCGCGTGTCAGCGCTCAATATCCCGCTGAAGGAGCAGCCGCAATTCATGGACGAGTTGACCGACACGGTCATCGACCAACTCAAAAAAGCCCTGGAGCCCGCCTTTGGCGTCGGCAGCGACCAAACGGAAATCGTCCTAACGATCGGAACAGCCGTGGCCGAAAGCCGACAGACCTATGAGCGCTACCGATTCCTCGTCACAGAAGACAGCCCGGCAAAGAACGACTTGTACCGGGACTTCAGCGATCGCATCGCGAGTGCCGTCGGCGCCCCGAAGAATCCGGGCGTCAGCGCAGCCGCCACGCTCTGTGTGAGCGCCGTCATCCCCGCCCTCATCGGTATTTTCGAGGGACAGACGCCAGCGACGGCCGCCGATACCACCGCGAGCCCGGCCACGGCCGGAGGGAGCAGCGCTCCACGCGGAACCACAGGCACCGATATTAAATTGGTCAGCGTCATGTCGAGCATTAAAGGCGAGGAAGTCGAAACGCGATGGGGACTGCATCCGCGTTTCCGCCAAGACCTGACCCAGGAGGAGGCGAAACAACTGACGGCAACCATGAATCGAGTCGCCAAGATTCTCGGAGAGCGCTACGCCACCGTTGCCTTTTCTGACCAGTGGGCATCCTGGCACAAAGCCGGACACGCCTGACGCACAGCATTCGGGAAGCGTGACCCCACGGTCTCCTTCCTTACCTAATCGACCACATTCCACGGAGGCGTCGTGCAAGCACCCGATCATACACAACCCCCTCAAGATACGATTCCCCACAACCTGAACCGACTCGGAGAGCTGGCCCGCAATCTTTGGTGGAGCTGGAACCAACCGGCACGGCAGCTCTTTGAATCCATCGACCCGACGCTCTGGTTTCTGACCCATCACAACCCCGTGCAGTTGCTCTCCGGGGTGAAACCTGAACGCTTCGCCACATTGGCCAACGACCCAAATTTCGCACGCCAATACTCCGCCGTAGTGCGTGGCTTCGACGAATATATGAGCAGTAAGAACACGTGGGCAGCCACCGAGTTCCCTGCGCTCCAAAATTCTCCAATCGCCTATTTTTCGGCTGAGTTCGGACTCCACATTTCGATTCCCATCTATAGCGGCGGACTCGGCATCCTGGCTGGGGACCATTGCAAGGAAGCCAGCGACCTGGGTATTCCCCTCGTCGGTATCGGGTTCATGTACCCACAAGGGTACTTCAAGCAGCGGATCAACCCGGAGGGGTGGCAGGAAGCCACCTATGCGCCTTTCAATCGGCATGATTCGCCGATTCAGCAGGCCATGACGCCGAGCGGCAGCCCCTGCTCCATCAAAGTCGAGATCGGCCATCGCCAAGTCACGGTCCTCGTCTGGCAAGTGCGCAACGGGCGGATGTCCCTCTATCTGATCGACACGGATGTGCCCGAAAACACCCCGGAAGATCGCGCCCTCTCCGCACGACTCTACGGCGGAGATCAAGAGACCAGGCTCTGCCAGGAATTTTTGTTGGGAATCGGCGGCGTGCGTATCCTGCGCGCACTGGGTATCAATCCCGCCGTCTGGCACTGCAATGAAGGCCATTCGGCCTTCCTCACCCTGGAACGGATCCGCGAATTCGTCACTGCCGGTCGCAGCCACGCCGAAGCGAGCGACTTAGTCCGTCAGAGCACGGTCTTCACCACGCATACCCCCGTTCCCGCCGGACACGATATTTTCCCCTTTCATCTAATGGACCGCTACTTCAGCAACTATTGGGGTCAACTGGGACTCTCCAGAGAAGAGTTCCTGCGGCTGGGCGAAACCCCTGAAAGCGCAGGGCATGGCTTCAACATGACCGCCCTTGCGATGCGCCTCTCAGCCCACGTCAACGGTGTCAGCCGTGAACACGGGCGAGTCTCCCGACAAATGTGGCAACACTTATGGCCTGGCCTGGCGCAGGATCTCGTCCCCATCCGCAGCCTGACCAACGGCATCCACGCGCCGACCTGGATCTCCCCGGAGTTGAGCTCTCTCTATGCCAAATATCTCAGTCCTGACTGGGCGGAACGGATCGATGACCCCACCATCTGGCAACGGGTCACGGACCTGCCGGATGACGCCCTGTGGGCCGTTCTGCAAACGACGCGGCGAAAACTCATGCGGTTTATTCGCGAACGGGCGCGGGACGGCTGGATTCGCGGCCAACTCCAACCCATGCAAGCGATCGCCCGAGGAACGCTGCTAGACCCGGAAGCCCTCACGATCGGATTTGCCCGACGGTTTGCGACCTACAAACGCGCAACCCTGCTCTTCCGTGACCTGGAGCGGCTCAAGCAACTGCTCCACAATCGATGGAGACCGGTCCAAATCGTATTTGCCGGCAAAGCCCATCCAGCCGACGAACCAGGCCGATACTTCATCCACGAGGTTCTGAATTTCTGCAACGATCACACCCTCGGCGGACATATTGCCTTCTTGGAAGACTACGATATGCACATGGCGAAGTACCTGGTCCAGGGTGTCGACATCTGGCTCAACACACCAAGAGCCCCGCTCGAGGCGAGCGGCACCAGCGGCCAAAAGGCCGCGCTCAACGGGGTGATTAATCTGAGCGTGCTCGATGGGTGGTGGCAGGAGGGCTACAACGGCGCCAACGGATGGGGCATTCAACCCCTGCCTGAGGGCACAGACACCCAGGCGCAGGACGCACACGATGCCGAACAGCTATTTCGTGTATTGGAACAAGAGGTCGTCCCGCTGTTCTACCAACGCGACTTGGACGGCATTCCGCGTGGCTGGCTGCAGATCGTCAAAGAGAGCATTAAAACCGTGGCCCCACGCTTCTGCACCAAACGGATGGTCAAAGAATACATGAGGCAGCTCTATGCACCGGCCACCGCGCGCACCCCGAACAAGTGGTAGCGTGACGGCACCCTGGCCCGGTTGCATAGAAAGCCGCCGATACATCACCTGGACGTTTCTCGCTGGGCTCGCATCCCTTGTTTGGGCCATGCCCTACCCGGCAATCGCGGCAGCATCATCTCCCAAGCCTGCCATCACCTCGCTTGAGCGAGAGGCCATGACCTTCTACCAAGCCGCTGACTACGCCCGCGTCTTGGAGCTACTTCAGCAGGTCCAACCTGGCCAAGAGCCGGGTCTAGGCATGCTCCGGTATGGCATCATGAGTCACCTCAAGCTTGGAAAGCCTGAGGAGGCGTTGAAGCTCTATACCAAACTCGTCGCGAACAATCGACCCGACGAACCAGCGTTGCTACGGGACGTCGCTCGAAGCTTTATTGTCACCCGCGTCCGTGACACTCAGGAACATGTCCGCATTGCTGCCTATACAGCATTGGCCGACATGGGAGAGAGTGACACGTTACCGATCCTTGAGGATGGCCTACTGGATTCGTCGGCGCTCGTGCGCGCTCGTGCCGCTGAGGCCATTGGACGAGCTGGTCTGGCCGGACGTTCCTCGGCGCTTAAACGAGCGCTACGTGATGAAGCTCCCGGAGTTCGTATCGCAGCGATTAATGCGCTAAGTGATGCCAAAGTCGCCGGCATTACCGATCAACTCACCGAAATCGCCCGCGTGGATGAGGGCCCCGAATCCATCTTTGCCTTCGCGGGCCTCTACAAGCTCGGACGAACGGATGTCCTAACTGACATCTCTAACGCCGTCACGCTCCCAGATCCTGAAGTCCGCATGGCAGCATTGGGGATACTTGGACGATTACGCCGTCCCGCCAGCCTGTCTATCCTGAGCCAAGCCGTCTACGATCCCCATCCTGCCGTCCGGGCCTTCGCGGCTGGAGCGCTAGGGGAGTTTGGGAGGCCCGAAGGCCTCGCGCCTCTGACACACGCCCTCAGTGATGAAAACCCACGCGTCCGCAGTGTCGCGGCTTCCAGTCTCGGACGCCTAGGCTCCGCTGAGGCTCGCAGCGTCGTGCAACCACTCTTGCGCGACCCCGATGAACATGTTCGTATCAGCGCCGTCGAAGCCCTCCTTCGTCTTGGTGATGCCGGCGCGGTATTGCACGCCGCAGACCTGGCCCGACATCCCGATCCGTCAATACGTGGTGGTGCAGCCCATGCATTGGCAGCGGCAACAACCGCCAATGCCGTGACCATCCTGGAAAGTTTGCTTCGAGACCAGCAACCGCTCCCGCGCCTCATGGCCGCACGGTCGTTGGGGAAATTGCAACAGAAGGCCCTCCTGACGCCCCTTAAATCTGGCCTCCAAGATTCGGATCCAACGGTGCGCATTGCTTCGGCAGGAAGTCTCATCCAGGTATTGTCTCGAAAAGACAAACCAGGGAGCGCCCGCTAGGAACTGTGATCCGGCATGCTCAGATTCATAGGGCTATTGATGCTCCTAGCCCTCTCATTCGGATTTGGATACCTTTGGGGGAAACAGCCGGCGAATAATCTTGAGCAAACGGTGCGGAACTTCTCGCGGAATGTGGTGGACACCACACTGGGAATAGAACGCGATCTGCATCGCCGCCAACACCTGGTTGATGCAAAATCAAGCGTAGTGCAGGCGAAGGCCGATCTCTACAACAAGAATACGACCGACGCGACAAAAGAATTGGCACTCGCCCTCGAGTCACTCGAGCTCATCGCGCGTGGGAATGGGAAACAGGCAGATCCGAATGCTCAGATCAAGGAACTAGCAGGAAAAATCAAAGAGTTCCGTCTCGAACTCTCGATGGGCAAGAAATTCTCCGCCACAAAGCTGGACGATATCCAGAAGGAGCTGGACCTGCTCCTTCGCAAGTAGTCCTTACCCTATACAGTAGCCGGCTGCTTCTTCCACTTTGCAAGAATGCGTTCGACCCGCATCTTGACCACCATATCGCTGTCCTTCAACAACGGCTTGATCGCTTCGCGACCCCGATCATCGCCGATCGCCTCGAGCGCTGCGGCAGCCGTCAGTCGAGTAAACCAGTCCTTATTTTGCAGCATCTCGATCAACGGATCGATGGCCTCCGGGGACTTAATCCGCCCCAGCGCGATCACCGCTTGCTTCCGCACCAATTCCTCTTTGTCCTTCAACGCCTTGATCAGCCCGGGCAGCGCAGGCTCCCCAAGGTTGACCAATGCATCGGTGGCATCCTCCATGAATTCGTCATTTCTGAGCTGTTGCATGAGCGGCTCGAGCACCCGCTCATCACGAATTTTTCCCAACGCCACGATGGCAGACTTCCGCACGTCCCAGTCGCGCAGCAACTTGAGCAGCACGTCAACGGCGGGAGAACCGATCTGTCCGATTCCCTCAATCGCCACTTCCCGCACCTGCCAATCACCGTCTCGAAGTGCCCCAGCAAGCGGCGCCACACAACGTTCGTCGCCCATCTCCCCGAGCGTAATGGCAGCTTCTCGTCTGACCACCCAATCAGGATCCTTCAGGAGATCGATCTGAATATCGATCTCGTCCTTGACCAGCTCCTCCTCAAGAATCACTTCTTGCATGGGATCGGTGAGGTCTTGAGCCTCCGCCGAAGACTCCAGTGACGCAGCCAGTTGGTCCGAGACCTGATCGGTCAACGTGTCATCCGCGACTTGGCCAACCGGGGAAACAGCCTGGGCCTGTTCTTCTTTTTCACCAGCATGTTCCATATCAATGTTCCTTGTTCCGAGGAGGGGGCGTGGCGATCAGCGCCATCAATTCCGCAACCGATTAGGACTTTGCTTCAGTTTGTTTTCCCGCCGCATGCTTTTTTCTCAAAGAGAGCGCACGTCGTTTGCGCTGCACTCGTTTGAGTCGTTTCTGCAACGCGCGTGCAGCCGGATCACCCGAGAGCTTCGTTTCTTGTGTGACGCGCGCCGCAACTTTTTTCTTAAGGCGAACTTCGTCTGATTCACCAGCCGGTTTCTTTGCCATTCAGCTTTCAACCTCCAACAGTTAAGATCCACAAACATGGGAAATGACGGCGCAATCGAGCCTCATTCTAGAGCGGCAGTCTAATCAAGTAAGGGCGGGGGTGTCAACTCACGGCGTGGGAGTCAGCCGCGCCTAGGACAGGATGAGGACAGGGACGGTGTTGTGAGCCGTATGGTCGGCCGCCAACATGCTGCCGATGCGGCGCTCACGCCTCACATAGAGCGCTTCCTGTGGCATCAGTCTTACAGGAACGGCGGGGCGCTCAAACCCGTCATCAGGGCGACGATGTTGCTTCACGACCCGCGTGTCCGTATTCAATAACATTCCGGCCACCGTCGGAATCTTCGTCGCGGGAATCTGCGTGACCGGGCGATGATCTCCAATCACCTCGATTTGCACGGCAGTCGTACCCACTTCGACCATGCCTAACTCGCGAGCCGCAGCCTGCGAAAGATCCAGCATACGGCCTGCCACATATGGCCCTCGATCATTAATTCGAACGTGAACAGTCTTTCCGTTGGACAAATTGACCACACGAACCACCGTGCCTAACGGTAACTTACGATGAGCCGCAGTGTAGGCGGTCATATCGAAAACTTCCCCATTCGCGGCGAGTTTCCCGTGAAACTCCTTGCCATACCAGGAGGCCACACCCCGATCCTTGATACCAAGGTCCAACGTGAGGTCACCTTTCGGTAACGCAGAACAGGCACTGAGGAGCAGACAGGTAGCCAGGGGAATCACCGTATATCGGGCCTTATGACGGGAAGGGTTCCGGGAGTTCATAAGAAGCACCTCATGTGAAAACCTAGACACCACTGCCGTTCGACAACCCTTGTCGCGCAGTGATGTCAGGCTACGAAAGATTCCCCCTGGCGACAATACCATCGGGGTAGGAAGATCCCCTACCAATAGGCAGAGAAACCAACAGGTAACGACGAAGGACCGGTGGTCGTATTGAACGAGACCTACGACCGACTTGAAGCAGGTGGCCCTCCGGATAACAGACAGACTAGGCCCAAGACAACTGCTCGTTCAGGGGTACCACCAGCCGGCGCTTCCATCCCTCAAATCACCCCACTGATGGGGCAGGACTACCGGTTCAAGACCTGGTCCCTCACCTAGCGGAACCGAAGAGCCTGGTCCTCGAACTTGGTATTCACGACGAACCGTTCAAAATTCTTTTCCAACACTTCGGACAGAATATCGGCGCCATCCTCCGGCTCGAACCAGAAGATATTGTCATGGTTGCCGGAATGGGCATCGGTTCTGACCAGCGAGCTGTTGTCCCCTCGGTTACTCGCCTGAATCAGGACCTTGCTGTGGGCTTCGATGTCGGTCAGCAGAACACCACGCTTGGCATCAACCGCCAGTTCGAGAATTTTACCGGAAAGCACAACGTCGGGCGCAGCCTCTGTCGCGACCGGAGCAACCTTGGCATATTGCGCCTGCCATCCTTTGCGTTTGAGATAATCGGCAAAGGCCTGAGCGGTTTCCTCGCCTACGCTGCCGTTCGAGACATTAAAATACGTTTCGCCTCCCCACATCGAACTTCGGCTTCCCACTTTGGTTCGATCCGTTCGTCCGTCGTCAAACGGCACCACCGTCACCCGCGGGCCCACCATAGGCTTCACCGGCTGAACGGCCACTGAAGCATCTTTAGGCGCCTTGGGCGTCAGATTCATAGGAATCACGTCGCCTGTTCCCGAGCAGCCCAACAGGAGCAGCAACCCGACGGCCACCGGCGCAGACATCCCCCGCACCACATGCTGTCGAATCATAAAATCTCTCTACCTCCTTGTGAGTATCACTAACCGACCAGGTCGTTGCCCCTGGCGCTTTTAGTTTCGATGCAGCACGATTGATCGAACGGTGAGTCCATCGCGAGTCTTGACGTACTTCACCGTCACCTTATCCCCTGCCCGAATATGATCGAGCCCGATCCGCTTCTTCCCGCGCAGAATGGTCGTCCCCTGCTTGAGCACCGCTCCCACCACGGTTTCGTCATTCTCCCCGCGCTGTCCCCTGACCACAATGACCGCAGGGTCGTCCGCAAGATTGAGCACTTCAACCGTCCCGCTGATTTCATGCACCGTATTACTGGCGGCATACACCGCGGTGAGGAAACTTCCGAGTCCCGCCAGGGCCACACACAATGCCGCGCCGATCACTAAGACACCGAGCAAACTGGGTCGCGGCTGATTCATGTCACTCTTCATCCCTGTCGAACCTCACTCCATTCATTGCACAGAGTCACTCGGCGGATAAAGTCGCGGAACTGTAGCAGTTACGCATCACGCTGTAAAGACGAACGAGGTCTTTTCCTGCTATGCGGAACGCTTGGTGTACATCCTTCGCTTGACTGCATCGAAGGCGGTCGGTAAGATCCACGTTCATTTGCCACACCACGTGCCGTATCAACGAACAGTAGGAATCACACCCATCCGGCCGTCTCTCTCGACTGCATGATCGAAGTTTGCAACATCACAAAACGGTATGGAAACCTGACTGCGATCGACCGGGTCACCTTTCGTGTCGACAAAGGTGAGGTGTTGGCCTTCCTCGGCCCGAATGGCGCAGGAAAAACGACCACCATGCGGATTCTGACTTCCTTTATTCCCGCAACGGAAGGGACGGCACAGGTCGCAGGGTTCGACTGCGCGGAGCAACCGGAGGAGGTGAAAAAGCGAATCGGCTATCTGCCCGAGACGCCGCCGGTGTATCAAGAGCTCACCGTCTCCGAATACCTCTCCTTTGTAGGAAGACTCCGCGGACTCAGTGGCGCAGACCTGACCACTGGCATGGATCGTGTCATGGAACGGCTTTCTCTGGGATCTGTCCGCCGGCGACTCATCGCCAATCTGTCTCGCGGGTATCGCCAACGTGTCGGCCTTGCCCAAGCGCTGATTCACGATCCGCCGGTGCTGATCCTGGATGAACCTACGGTCGGGCTCGATCCAAAACAAATTATTGAAATCAGGGAATTGATCAAGAGCCTGGCAGGCTCTCATTCGGTGATATTAAGCACACACATTCTTCCTGAGGCCACGGCCGTCTGTCAGCGCGTGGTGATCATCAGTGGCGGTCGGATTGTCGCCGAAGACACGCCCGACCAATTGTCTGCCCGCCTCCGACGGTCGGAAAAGATCAGCGTGACCCTCAAGGCCCCGCCGGCAAATATCCTCGAGCGTTTTCGCGAGGTCGCCGGGGTTGAGCATGTCCTGACCACGCCCGATCCCCAAACGGTCCTCCTCGAATGCGCCCTGGGTATAGATATCCGAGAGGAAGTGGCACGCTTTACGGTCGGACAGAATTGGGGGTTGCTTGAAATGAAACCGGTCTCCATGACCTTGGAGGACGTCTTCCTGAAACTGACGCAGCGCGAAGACGGTCTCCCGAAAACCGACGACACCGCGGAAACGGAACGACACTAATCCGATGCCACCTGTCCAAGCCATCATCGCCAAAGAACTGCGCTCATACTTCGTCTCTCCGATCGTGTACGTCGTTGGCGGAGTATTCCTGTTGACCTTCGGCTTCCTGGCCTACCTCTATATTGTGTTTACCGGCGCCCAAGCCATTCAGTTGATGCAGATGCAGGGTGGCACCGCACAAATCAACTTGAACGATCTGGTCTTCCGCAATCTCTTTGCCAGCATGCGGTTCGTGCTACTGTTGATCCTCCCCATTCTCACTATGCGCCTCCTGGCAGAGGAACGAAAACTACGGACCTTCGAGTTTTTAATGACCGCCCCGGTGCGGGTCGTCGAGATCATCGTCGGAAAATTTATCAGCGTGTACCTGGTGTTTATCGGGATGCTGCTCCTGACCACCTTGGTCCCGCTCACCCTGGCCCTCTTTAGCGATTTCGACTGGTATCCCGTGCTCACCGGATACCTCGGCATGACGCTCCTCGGAGGATTCTTCCTGGCCGTCGGGCTCTTCGCCTCCTCCATCACTGAGAATCAAATCGTGGCCGCGTTTACCAGCTTCGGCCTGCTCCTGATGTGTTGGTTACTAGCTGGCCTCGGCTCACTCCTTGGTGACACGCCAGCCGGGCATGTGGTCTCATACCTCTCTTTTATGGAACACTTCGATCATCTGGTCCGAGGATTGGTCGACACGAAAGATCTCGTGTATTACATCAGCGGCACGGTCTTCATGTTGTTCCTCGCCCACCGAGTAGTGGATTCGTCACGATGGAAATGACTCGGCGCCCCCTTCCCATCGGTGCGATCGGAACAGGCCTGGCCATTGCCGGAGTGATCGCCTATTCCCTGGTGCCCGACAAGCTGTGGCTCGTGACCCTCCTAGAAGGATTGGCCCTCGCCTCCTTGATTTGGGCCTTCGCCATTCACTTCGAGCGCCTCAAAAACTTTTCCTCCCAACGATCGACCCGCATGGGTGCCAACAGCGCGCTGATGGTCGCGCTCTTTGTGACCATTCTTGCGATCGTCAACTTTCTCGCTGCCCGACACTCGATCCGCTGGGACTTCTCAGAAAACCAGAACTATACGCTTGCGCCGGAAACGTATCGCGTCCTTCGCAACCTCACCAGGGATATCAGCATCACGGTGTTCACCAGGGAAAAGGATCCCGGGTACCAGGCCTACAAGGAACGCCTCGACAGTTATCGGCAAGCCAGTTCCAAGCTGACCGTCCAATTCATCGACCCCGAGCGCCAGCCGAAAGTTGCACAAAACTACGGCATCACTCGAACTGATATCGCCATCTTTGAAAGCGGCCCGCAATCCGTTCGGATTACGTCACCGGCTGAAGTGGAGATTACCGGGGCGCTCGTCCGCGTGTCCAAAGACACCAAGAAGCGGGTGGTGTTCCTGGAAGGGCACGGGGAGCGAAGTCTCGACGATACCGACCGCGGCGGGCTAGCCCTGACGAAAGAAGTGCTGCAGAAGCAAGGGTATGACATCGGCACCGTCACCTTGCTGCAGGAATCCGCAGTGCCTGACCACACCGACGTCCTGATCATTGCCGGCCCTCGTCGAGCGATCACCAAAGAAGAGAAGGAGCGCATCCAGGCCTACGTCGCCAAGGGGGGACACCTCCTGGTGATGGTCGATCCCGACACGCAATCCAACATGGACGACCTGTTGAAAGTCTGGGGACTGGAACTGGGAGCTGGGGTCCTCGTCGATCTACAAGACCGCCTGGCGCAAGGGGATCTGACGGCCCTCTTGGTCCGCACCTTTACCGATCACGAAATCACCCATGAGCTAACGGCTGCCGTATTGTTTCCCCTGGCACGCCATCTGACCTTCCAGGAGGAACAAGGCAAAGATTGGGAGTATGTTCCGCTCGCACGCACCTCGCCCCGCAGTTGGGCCGAAACCGACATGAAAGGGCGCGTCGTCAGCTACACCGAAAAGGAAGACGTACAAGGCCCTCTCGCGCTGGCTGCAGCCTTGACCCCCAAGCAGGCGCCCGAGGAAGGCAAACCGCGCCCCGCCGTCGTGGTCGTCGGAAACTCTGCGTTTGCCAGCAACGGATTTATCAATTTCGTGGGCAACAGCGATTTCTTTCAACGCACGGTGGGATGGCTCTCGGAAGAACGGGATCTCATTTCCCTCACCCCCAAAGACCCCGCCGTACGCCCCTTTACCCCTAACCCGCTCCAGGAACGCATTCTGCTTTATGTTCAGGTGATTCTGCTCCCAGCCATGACTGTGCTTTGCGGTCTGCTGGTCTGGCGGAAACGGCGTCGTTTGTAACACCATGGCGCGCTACTGGCCGACGCTCATACTCGCAGGCATCGTCGCAGGACTTGGACTGTACCTCTATCTGGTCGAACTCCCCGACCAACGCACCGAAGTCGCCACCGCAACCCAAGCCAAACAGATTCTGCCGTTCACAGAGGCACAGATTACGACCGTGACAGTTCGCGGCCAATCCGGCGAGGTCGTGTTGTCCCAAACACCAGGCCACCCCTGGACCATCACCGCACCCATTCAAGCCGACGCCGATCAGCGGCAAGTGCAGGCCTTGATCCGTGCGCTGGTCATGGGAACGGTCTCCCGCTTGGTCGAAACACATCCGGCCTCGTTGACGCCATTTGGCCTCGACCACCCGTCAACGATCGTCACCCTGGCCGCAGGCAACAAACAGGAAACGCTGTCGATCGGCGACGCTGGCCCCCTGTCCTCAACCCTCTATGTCCTAAGAACGTCCGACGAGGCCGTACTCCTGACGGATCTGGCGCCGAAAGACTTTCTGAACAGAACCCTGCTCTCCTTCCGCCGCAAGGAACTGTTGCAGTTTAATCAGCAAGAGACAGAGCAAGTGCGCCTGACCTACCCGTCGACAGAAATCGTGCTCCACGCCCTAGACGAAAAACCCAAAAAGAAATGGAAAATCCGCTATCCAATCGAAGCGGAGGGGGACCGCATCGAGGTCCAAGCCCTCCTCTTCCGCTTGGAAGATCTGAAGGCGTTGGCGATCGTCGATCAAGGGCCGGAGCGGGAGAGGCTCGCGCCCATGCTGACCAAACCTAAAGTGAAGGTCACCCTGAGTGCTGCCGGGGCAGACCACGTGGTTCGCCTTTTCCAACCCGATCCAACCAGCGGGGAAGCCTACGCCCAAACCACATCGGACGGCCCGATCTATAAAATCAGCCCCTCATCTATCAAAGATCTGACCAAGGATCTCTTTACGCTCCAGGACAAGCGACTGCTCGGAGTGGAGATCGGCGATATCGCCATGCTCTCGATCAAAACCCGTGAAGAGCAATATGTGCTCATCCACGAGCGCAACGAATGGGTGCTCGAAGATCAGCCGACAGAGAAGCTCCGCCAGGACGTTGCGGACCTGCTCGTCAGTCGCATCGTGAATCTGCCTGCGGAAGAACGTGTCCTGAAACAAGCCGGGCCGCTGGCCCCCTATGGCCTCGTGGCTCCGTCGGCTGAATTCGTGGCCACAGGGAAAGACGGTCGCGTCGCCGGCCGCCTCGCGATGGGCAATCAAGTCGGCGGACTCGTCTATGCCATCGGTCATCGAATTCCAGGGATATTCCAGGTGCGACCCGACTTACTCAAACAAATTCCCTCTCGACTCGCACTCCTCGGCCAGGCTCAGGGGTCACCCCCCTAAACGACCTGCCGGAGGTGTTTCAAGATAGAGAAGGTTTATGCTACTGTGCGCCCATCGCTCTTGATCAAGGAGGATCCTTCAATGACGTACTCGCGCCCTCACCGTGCCGTTATCTTGTCCTTATCTCTGTTGTTCCTCAGTGCCTGCGCCACAGAAGAAACCATGACCAGCGGCGGATCGACGCAGACTGCATCATCGAGCGCTGCCATGAAAGCCTCCTCGCAGGCGTATGACTCGTTGCAGTCCTGTCTGGCACGCATCCAATCGGGCGGCACGGCAGGCACGCGCCTGCTCGCGGAAGAAAGCTGTCAGAGGGATGAGGCGCTTCGCCAGTCCATCGCTGGGAATGCGACCGCCAAGAGCGGAAATCGGGTCGCGGCTGGAACTGCGGGTGATAGCCTTGAAGCTTGTATGGCACGCATTCCAAAAGACGGCTCCGTCGGGCAACGGATGTTGGCTGAAGAGAGCTGCAAGCGCGACCAAGCCAATCAACGCTAGCACCGCATCACTGCTTGAGATCGACTCACCTCCGAAGGCGGCAGCAGCCCCTTCGGAGGCGCGTCACGTGAGTAGACAATCCTTCCCGCTTTCAGTATCGTATCCTCACGCCCCCGTAGCTCAGTTGGATAGAGCAGCGGTTTCCTAAACCGCGGGTCGCACGTTCAATTCGTGTCGGGGGCACCAAATTCTCAACAAGTTCGCGACACCTGCTCTGGTCGAGCCCCCGTGGACTAACCCGCTAGACCGAGACAGCCAACAACAGCACACTAGTACTAAGAAGCTGTTAGTGGAATGTCACTTGCCCCACTCTTAAGGCTAGGCGTGTCGTACGTATTCCGTGAGGCGCAAACACGCCTTAAAACGCGAGGCCGCATCTGTGCGCAACGGTTTGGGGAAAGGAATACCGACAGATGCGAGTCTGGCCGTCAGACCGCCTGTAGGCGGCTCATTTAGGCCTGACCCGCGGGCGCGCGGCCGCCACCTCTGTGCGCATTGGATAGACCGACGCCGCAAAGCAGTGAGTGAACCAACGTCGTCGCGTGTACCGCAATCGGCTTGGGGGGTGTGGGCTGACAGAAACGCGTGGGAACGGAGCCTTCTGGCGCAATCACCCGTGAGGGAACCGTATCCGTCTAAGCTGAAGCCCTCGGCGGGCCTACCGTGATGATGTAGTCGACGAGTTCATCCATCGCAATGCAGGGCAGTTCACAGGACAGTCGATAGAACTCCTGGCCACGGTCGCCCGCCGTAAAATCAATGGAGACGCTCTTCCGTGTCTCGCCGTCGATAGTCGGCGACGTGATTTCGGTATTTTTTGCGGTCAACGTAAATTTATGCGCGTTTCGGTTCGTGTCCGCATAATCGAGAACAAGCCGAACGGGAGTGCCACGCGGAACGATCATTCGTCGATCCTGCATACCAATGCCGGAGACCTTCAGCCCCTCCGACGTCACTTTTATGGTCACAGTCAGCCGTTCAACGGCCTGCACGTGCAATGGCTCAGTGGCCGTCACCAAGAACATGGAGGTGAACAGCAGGCCGACAATTATGCGTATGCGCTGAATCATGGTCATAACACCTTGTGTTCCTTGTTGGTTCGATTAGCCAATAACGCGGCTCTGAGCGATCACCGGTTGTGTTTTGTTGAGGGAGGCTAGACACGTCTGTTTGCAGCCGTGCTTGAATTCCTGTCCATCGCAAGACTCGACTGCCAGACTGCGCTCGGCCCCATTCCACATCAAGGACACGTGTACTGGTTGGTCAGTTGTCGGGCAGTGAGTTGTTGCTGCGGTGGCGGGTGGCTTCTGCGATTGCATCCCAAATACGCTTACGGCCAACATGGCGAAAAACGTGCCGACGACTCCGATTCCTACAATATCCATGGAAAACCCCTCCTCATCTGCGCCCAGGTTACGATCGCAGCCTGTGCTCTTTGAATTTTTGCCGCGTGATTCTTAGGTCATGCAATGCAAATGCCAGAAGACGCATGAAGAGATTTCCAAGTAGAACACAGGTATATGCTGAGTTTTCGTAGGCTCCCTGGACAGGGACAACGCGAGGACGGACACAAAGTGGCGATAATCGTCAAAAATGTCAGTAGGCCGGTTTTGTGAGGCGCACTGGGAGGCTGATCCAGGGACAAGCGAAGGACACCTGGTATTCCGGATGTCGGCAGCCAATCCTGGCTACGGGACAGGTATTCTCGGTTCTTACTTCATCAATGATCTGGGAGCGGGAATGATCTTCAAATTGTTTCGTGCACCATTCGGACAGAAGAAGATGCCACGTTCCTCGGCGAATGCCACGATGTTGTCACCCGGCGTCAGCCGCTCCTCGGCCATCTGTCAGGGGAGCCGCGGAATTATTCCTACACACTGCTTCGCCATCTGCGCTCTCTCCTGGTGCCACGTGTGCACAGTCGTTGTGTCTCGATCTGGGGTCGGTCCACCCTATTCGGTCCACCCCATCTTGGTGCGCTAAATTTGCGCCAAATATTTTCGCAAGCCACCGATCCCCCTCAAATCTATCGAGTCCCTAGAAAGCACCCCAGCAATTGTGTCGACCATACCCGCGGGGAGCAGGTTCAATTCGTGTCGGGAGCACCATCCTCCCTCCATGTATTCACCCAGCACTCACGTGACGCGGACCGATGCTTTCGGTCGCGCCCCATGCCAGCTGGTGCGAGCAAAGGTTTTCTCGACTGGAGCCAATCGATCACCGGCGTCATTCAACACGATGGCACGACCAAGCTATCCCATCTGCGCGACTACCCTTAGGCCTTCCGGCTCAGCGCAAAACGTTGTCATTGCACAGTTCTCTACAGCAGTTCCGGACCTACGCCGAAGCACTTCCTTGGAAACTGGCCTCTAACGCGTGAACAATCAATGCGTTACAGAAATAGACCAAACCGGTACCGAGCTTGCAATGGGTACTTCCCATAACAAAGGAGTCCCCATCATGATTGAGTTCCCGTTACTGCTCATCGGTTATGCGCTTCTCCCCCTGATCGCCATCCAGGTGATGATCATGGCTGACCGACCCAAAAGGACAGGCGAACAAAACGCCTTTCCACAGGTCGAGATCCTGTGAGACTGCGGCGGCTCTGTTAGCCATGGACAGAGCCGCCGCCTTTCCATCTCAAGACGTTCATTCTCCTCTGGATCACCTCATCGTTACGTACACGTTGCGAACTCAACGCACGCGCTAATGTCTGCGTCAAACCTTCGAGGCGAGGCACCTACGTAGGGGCAATGTGCCCGACTGACCGTGACGCCAGCCCTGCGCCCTCGACGATTAGAGCAGACGTAGGTAGAATTGGTCATGTATAATACGGGCAATTAATGATCCTACTGTGAGACGCGCCGTCCCGATGGTTTTTGAGGAAAACATCCTGCACTCTTCCGATACGCGGCCGATTCTCCTCTGACGAGCTCCATGAAACCGACACTCCTGTTCATAGGCCTGTCCCTATTCTTCCTGGCAACAACCGGTTGTCGTGGGTACACATTCCTCGAAACACCCACAACCGATGGATTCCACTCCAAACTCCCCTCTCCCTACACCCGCGCGGTCGTCTGGGGTGGTCGTCCTGACACGGTCCAAAGCGCAAGCACCTGGCTGCTAAAAAAGGGTATTCTGGTGGTGGACCAGACCAAGGTCCTGCAGGCGGCCGCGGATCAAAAGGTCAGCCTCACAGGATTTCAATATCTCGAAACGGATGTGCTCCGAATGGCCAAACTCGTCGGCGCACGCCTCGTGGTCTTTAGCAATGCCGAGGTCGGATCCTGGGATGCCTTGAGTTGGAGCAGCGGATTTCCGCACAGCCAACGGGTCTACTCCGCCACCGTTGCCCTACGGGCCGTCGATGTCAACACCGGAGAAATCGAATGGAGCGGGAAGGCTCAGTCCACTGAACGGTTCAGCAATATCGAAGACGGTGTGAGCCTACTGACCTGCCATGCCCTCGCAACTGCCTGGGGCATGCGCAATCCGGGTGCCACTGCACCGGAAAACATTTGCCCTCCAGGGTCTGGCCTCATGACGAGCGAAGTACCCTCGCAGAAGCCCCACACGCCCCCTGCCACATCCAGTAAAGACAGTTCCACCAGTTCCACGAATTATTAACCATCTCCAAGCCGTTTCCATTTTCAGGATCGATCGCGAAGGCTGTGCCCGTACTTCCCCGGCATGGCCTGGGACGTCTCTCTCCAACTCGTCTCAGCGCAAAAGCGCTCTTTTGTCGTTTTTTTTGACCCGAGAGCTATACTGCAAGTAGGCCGTTCCCTGGTGGTCCGTTGTCCGATGCACCTATGGTCCACTACCTTGTCATCACCACCCTCAGCCTTCTCTTAGCCTCCACGGTGTGGGCGGTGGAGAATCGCCCATTTTGGACCGAACAAGCGCTCTTCCATTTCGGCGACGATGTGTTTTTTACAGGACGCGCGTCCTGCGCCCCCAACGCGGAAGAGGGGCGGCAACGGGCCTACGTCGCCGCAATCCAGGAGATCAAGAATTTCTCCCGCACCCAGGAAGTCGGAGGATTTCCCATCGAGACACAAATGATTTTCGAGGACCAGCATCCTGGAGACTGCGCACAAGGACTTGTCACCGTGTGGCGATTATTGCGTGTGTCTCGTAGTGAACTGGAGTCCCTGGCGAAACACCGTCGTCCCGGCACGCAGAAAGACATTTCTCCGATCCAAGCGCAGATCACGGCCGTCCGAAACCTGACACCACGCGTCGGCATGTTACGCGATGAGATTTGGAATCGATACGGCCTGCCCCGCTCGATCTGGGCGCGCCCGGATCAGGGGGAGCTGGTCTGGGAGTACACACAGTTTGGCTTGACCATTGTGTTCAATCAGGACGATGTGTTGACACGCTGGCAACTACACGGCCCTCACCCACGCTCAAGCGACGATCAACCGACGCCCACGCGACAGGACACTCCCGCAGGCAACGAGCTTCCGGCGATTGATCTCACTGCCCGTCTTCAGCAACTCGAAGAGCAACAAGACCTCGATCGACGACGCCAAGCCCAGAGCTATTGCACGGTTCGCTTCGCGGAAGTCCCTGAATCCTTACGCGCGAAACAAAGCAGTTGTGAGCAGCGGGAATACGAACGCTTGAAGCAACAACGCCCTCCCTTCTAGCGCCGCGGCGTGCAGGCACTGCGGCTAGAGGAGTCCAACATGGCCACTGACAGAGCATCCCTCCCCACAATCATGATCATAGACGACGATCCCACAACCCTGCTCCTGAGTACGAAGCCCTTGCGGGATGCCGGCTACACGGTCCTCCAGGCAACGGGCAGCGCTGAGGGGCTCAAACTGTATGCAGAACACCCCTCCCCGATCCATCTCGTGATCGCCGACGTTTTTCTCCCTCCTCCCGGTTTCCAACTTTCCGTCGACAAGAACCCCTATCCCCGCGTGAACGGCCTGGACATGGTTGAACGGCTCATCCAGGGAAAACGAGAAATCCGCGCAATACTCATGTCCAGCAACCCGGCTTCTGAGTTGCAGAATCGCGGCCTCGTACGGGACGGGCTGGTCTTTCTCAAGAAACCCTTTACGAGTGCCGCGCTGTTGTCACTCGTGCAGCAGGTGCTGGCAGGCCCTCCTGCCACTCCAGACCCGAAACACGCGGCTCGATCCGGGAACGGCGATGTCGAGTGGGTGGGGTAACGCTCCTGCGCCGCCCCCCCCTGCCTGGCATCTCATCAGAGATAAGGCAGGGATTTCTTGTCAGACCAGCGCCGCTCGGATAGACTTTTCTCACGAGAGGGACCATAGGCATGGCACGAGCGAAAGCAAGCGAGCCGCAGCGCAGCCGATCGAAACCGAACGCCGTCGAAGAACTCACTCGCGGCATCACCACATTGCGCGAACTCAACACTCAGATCGACGATCTGGGTCGCGATGGATTTCCGTACCGCGAAGCGGTTCGCGCCCGAACCGAACTCTCCTTTCGGGAAACGATTCGGCGGCTGTTCGGGGAAAAGTCGCCGGAGTATCAGGCACACAAGAATCACAAACTCCGAATCGGTACCCGCGCCGAGTCCGCACAGAGCACCACGCTGCTCAAAGAATTGATCGTCGCTTTGGAGCAGCAAAAAGCCGAACTCCTCGGCCTTGCACCCGCTACACCCACGACACCTTCACCAGCGGCACCCGAACGCCCGCCACTGACGGCGGTTCCTCCCAGTCGACCTGCCGAGCCACTCACAACACAGCACGCTCACAGCCCCGCGCCCCTTGCCGCTGTCACCATGTCCGGAACCCCGGCCACCGTCGCAGTGACCAAGACGACGAATCTCAGTCCTCCCACGCAGACTCCGGCTCCACTCGTGATGACGACACCGGTGGCGATGACAACCACGCCCACTCCAACCACCTCAGCCGCTGCCCCCCAACCGATTCGGGACTCGTCGATACAGCGAGGAGCGCCATCACCGCCGCTCCCTTCAATCGCGCCTGGAGCCGCCGTGGTTCCTGCCGTACCCCCTACGGCAGCACCCGCGAGCCCATCACCATCGAGACCGACAGAATCTACGGCCCCTTCTCCGGTACCAAAAACTACCGCCCCGTTGGAACAGACCGCGCGCCGAGTAGAACCTCCGGTATCAGCAGCACCCCTGACACCGGTCCAATCACCCGTTCCATCGGGAACCATCCCCCCGATTCCGCGAGTGAGCCTAGACTCCGTAAGTATGCCGACGAATCCGATCCCACCACCCCTGCCACTGGAGCAATGGTTCAAGCCTACAGACAGCCTGGCCGCCAAACCGGCTCCGGTCACGTGCACGCCGTCGACACCGTCCCCATCTCTTACGGAGGTTGCTCCGGCAAAAAATCCGGGCGACATGGTACCCATCACTCCAGATATTTCCTCCCGCCCGGCTCTCATCGACACACCGTCCACGGCGACGTCTACCCCCATGGCCAAACCGGAAGGAGCCGTCGCGGCGGCCACTCAATCACCCGCGTCACCACCGTTACTAGTCGCCCCTCTTCAGGCGTCGACAGACGACCACCGTTCAGCAACAGCCACGCTCGACACGCTCCGCAGAATGTGCGCACGCTTTCACCTGGTGGCTCGACAACTCCGCCTGCGAAAGGAATATCGACCGACGCTGGAAATCACGGATGAGTACGACCTCCAGGACCTGTTCTACGCCCTACTCCGTTTACAGTTCGACGAGGTCGGCACAGAAGAGTGGGCCCCGGCCTACACCAACGGCGAACGTCGGACCAGCTATCTGCTCGACTGGGACCAGACGGTGGTCGTCGTCAAACAAACCCGCTCAGGGTTGACGACTCGAGACATCGCGGAACAAATTGCCGCTGACAAAGCGCACTTTTCCTCACGCCCGAACGGAACCAGCTTGGTATGTTTTATTTACGATCCGGATGGACGCGTGGGGAACCCTCGCGGGTTGGAAGCCGACCTCTCGACCGTCAGCGACACGTACAAGGTGGAAGTCATCGTGGCACCCAAGTAACGCAGTGCGCGCCAGCCGCCCTGCCCGAACCAAGCGCGTTCTGTTGACTTCATCCAAAGTAATCCGCTAGGTTTCGATTCGTGTTCCGGCGTGACCGACGCCTCACACCACCTTACGGGAGATCCCCCGCATGTCTGACCGAGCGTACGTGTTGATCAATGTGCATCCCGGCCAAACGACTGATGTCGTGAAAGCCCTCGGAGACATTAAAGAAATCAAACAAATTGACCCCTGCTGGGGAAAGCCCGACATCTTCACCATCGTCGAAATTCCGCATCAAGATGCCTTGACCCAACTCGTGCTCGCAAGAATTCACGCGATACCCGGTGTTGATCAGACCGATACGCACATGGTCTATCGCCTTCAGGAAGACAAGCCCAAATGAGCACGCGCGCCCTGGGCATCGTGGCATGGGTGTTCGTCCTAGCCGTCTCCGGATGCGCGGGGGGGCCGCCCGTTCCCGAGCCCGACGTCGTGGAGGTGACACTGCCTGTTCCCGCCGAGCGCGTGAAAACGGCCCTCTCCGATATCCTCACCCAAGAGGGCTATACCGTCGATCTGGATGACGACGGCAACGTGACGACCGGGGCGCGGAAGGAAATTCGAAGTCCTTGGAACGGACTCCTGCGTTGGCGTTTCGGCGTGGGCAAAAGCCGGGTGGAAGCGCGAGTGGTTTCACAAGACGAGACCACCACACGACTCCGGCTCCAAGTGTTTCATCGCGGGAAAGATGGGATCTTCGATTCGTGGGAGGATGCAGAGACGCCGCTGCCGGAAAGTGCGGCGAACGAAATACGACGGCTGAAGAACGCGCTTCGATTATTGTAACGCTACGCTACTTGTCCTCCGCCTCCTCGCCGAAATCCAATCCAAACCGCTCCGCCATCCGGTACAAGGTCCGCCGATCGATCCCCAGGATCTTCGCTGCTTTCACCTTATTCCCCCTCGTTTCTTTGAGCACCCGCGCCAGATGCCGCTTCTCAACCTCATCCAAGGTCAACAGCGCGTCCGGATCCCCCTCAACCTGCCCCTTGAGGACCTCGCTTGAATCCGGCTCATCCCTAATCGATTCCGGCAGATCTTCAGGCAGCAGCAGCGGGCCATGGCTTAGAGACACGGCCCGTTCCACGGCATTTTCCAATTCACGCACATTTCCCGGCCAGTGATATCCCTTCAGCATCGCCATCGTTTCGGGCAGAAATCCCCTCACATGCGACGATTGTTTCGCGTATTTTTGAAGAAAGTGATGCGCGAGCATCGTAATGTCCTCGCGTCGCTCAGCGAGAGACGGCAGAGCGATCCGCACCACATTGAGACGATAGTACAAGTCATCGCGAAACTTGCCTTCCTTGACGAGCGTGGCCAGATCGCGATTGGTCGCAGCAATGATGCGTACATCGACCTTCACCGACGCCGTGCTGCCGACCCGCCGCACCTCCTGCTCCTGCATGACCCGCAGCAGCTTCACCTGCAAGGCCTGGCCGAGATCGCCGATCTCATCGAGAAACAACGTACCGCCATTGGCGGCCTCAAACAATCCGGCCTTCGCGCCGACCGCTCCCGTAAACGCCCCTTTCTCATAACCGAACATCTCCGATTCGAGCAGATGGTCAGGGAGCGCGCCGCAGTTCACGGGAATGAACGGCTTCTCGCGACGCGGACTGTTCAAATGCACCGCCCGCGCAATCAGTTCCTTTCCCGTTCCGCTCTCCCCTTCGATCAACACGGTGCTCCGCCCCTCCGACACCCGCGCCACCAATTTATAGACCTCCAGCATGGCCGGACTGCTGCCGACCAACTGCGACCAGGGCTCGCGCACGCGCGCATCCTCACGAAAGCGGGCATTCTCTCGTACGAGGCGACAATGCTCCAGGCTACGTTGGACCACCAGGCGGATGTCTTCTCTCTTAAACGGCTTGGCCAAGTAATCGTAGGCGCCCTGTTTAATCGCTTCGATCGCGCCCTCCAACGAACCGAACGCGGTCAACAACACGACCGAGGTCTCCGGGCTGAATTTCTTAAACTCCTTCAAAACGAGAAACCCGTCACCTTGCACCATGCGAATATCGGTCAACACCACATCAGCCCGGGATTGCTTCCCGCGCTCCACGGCAGCCTGGCCGCTGGAAAAGGCCTCGACCTCATACCCCTCCTGCACCAGCGCTTCCGCCAACAACGTTCGCGCCGCCTCATCATCATCCACCACAAATAATTTCGCCTGACCCATGCAGTTCCTTCCGCTATGCGGCAGCCGAATCCGACGGCAAACCAGGCAACACGACCGTGACAGTCGTGCCGGTCCCAACTTCACTCGCCAGCGTCAAACTCCCACCATGAGCCGACACAGCCTCGTGGCTCAGAAATAACCCCAGTCCCGTCCCCTTTCCCACCGCCTTCGTCGTAAAGAAGGGTTGGAACACTCGATCTACATCCTCCTGCGGCATCCCACATCCTGAATCGCTCACCACCAGCATAGCCACCGTCCTGAGGTCGGACCGACCGGTGCAGGTTGCGCGGTCTCGCTCATCCGCGGAGGCCTGTCGGAGGCTCACCGTCACCGTCACCCGCCCGCCCGCTCCAGTAGCGGCCAGGGAGTTGGTCAGAAGATTCACTAACACCTGGTGAATCTTTTCTGCATCGGCCCACACCAGCAGAGCCGGCGCCACCGCTGCCTGCAGTACCACATCTTTGGCGTGGTATCCCGGTTCCATTAACGCGACGACCGGCTCGATCAGGCGTTCGGCGGGATACCAGGTCGGTTCAGGTTTCCGTTGCCTCGTCGACGATAAGAGATCTTGAATGATCCGCACCACACGATTCAACTGTTCATCGACGATTGCGATGCGTTTCTGCATCGCCGGGGTCACACCAGGCTCCTCAGCCAAGGCTTCCACATGCCAGGCAATCGAATGTAACGGAGTCCCGACCTCGTGCGCCACCGACGCCACCAATTGCCCCACAGCCGCTAATCGCTCCGATCGCGCCAGCTTGTCTTTGATCTCGACCAGCTGAGTATTCGCCCGCAACAGATGCTCGGTTTGTGTGGCTAAGGCGGCTCTGGCGGCTTCTTCGCGAGCCTTGCGCTCCTCCCAGGTCACCCCGATCGAGGCCACTCCGGCCAGGACACAGACCACCATGACGCGATTAAACACGACGGCCGTGAATCGGTCCTTTTTCTTGCCCGGCTGGAAGAGACCGACAACCGTGACCAGGACACACAAGGCGAGCGTCAAGACCATGAGCCATCGGTTCCGGAGCGTCGCCACCAACAAAATCGGCAACACAAACCCGAATGCACCCACTACATTCAGTGGGAACATCCATTCCATCACCGTGATGATGAGGAACAACAGTGCGGCGATGGCAAGGACCACCGAATTCCGACTCTTCATGGCAATGTCGTGCCGCGCAGGAAAGACCGTTCAGAAGGTTGCGGCCGAGGGGCGAAGAGGACGCACGGCAGCGGCGAGTGAGTGTACGCGTTCATCCCGTTGGAGTTCCTCCAGAGACAACGACAGTTTACGCGACCAGTTCGGATAGGCATCCACGGTTCCCGGCAGGTTCATTTGGGTGACTTCGCCGATAACATCGTCAAGATTGGCCATGACGACCCAGGCCGGCGATGAGGCTAGATAAACATGAATCGCTCGACACAGGGCGGGCGTCATCGTCGAAACCGCGCCGGGTTGATCACTCACGCCAGCGGGCAACAATCCAGCCCCGCCCAGGGCACGAAGAATCTGGCCCTTGTCGCGCGTTCGCTCGTGCAACGCCTGCTGCACGGCCTGTTCGTTCGCATACATCCCCAACCTCGCCCGCAATCGAATGTCTTCCCCCACCCAATAACCGCTCAGGGTAGGGAGGTCATGGGTGGTGACGACCGCGAGGGATTGGTCGGGATAGGCTGATGGAGACTTACACGCCCCATCCCACTCGCGCTCGAAATAAAACACCCGATAGGAGAGGACCTTGTACCGCGCCAGCTGCTCCCGCACATAGTCTGGCACCGTCCCCAAGTCTTCTCCGATCACCAAGGTCTGGGCGCGCAGACTTTCCAGCGCGAGAATCCGCAGCAGGTCCTCCGCCGGATACTGCACATAGGCCCCAGCGGCTGCGCTCATCCCGCGGGGAACCCAGAACAGACGGAACAGCGCCATGACATGGTCGATACGGATCGCACCACCCTGCTGGAGTGTTTTCCGAAGCAGCTCAATAAACGCGCGATACCCCGTAGACTTCAGACGCAGCGGATGAAACGGAGCGAACCCCCAATTCTGTCCTTGCGGAGCGAATGCGTCCGGTGGAGCGCCGCAGTCCGCACCGAGCGCGAGCACATCCTGCAGCATCCACGCCTCCGCCCCATTGCGATCGCTCCCCAATGCCAGGTCGGGGTACAACCCGACCGTCATCTGCACTTGAGACGCGCGGGTCTTGGCCGCTCGCAACTGATCCGCCGCCACCCACTGCACATACTGGAAAAACCGGACCCGCTTACGGTGCCCCCTCGCAAACTCGCGCAAGCCCGGTGCGTCGGGACTCCGATACTGCGGCGGCCACTCAGGCCAAAGCGTGGGCGACAGTTCGATCACGCGCCGCTCCTCTTCCAGCACCTGGAACAACGCAAACCACTCCAACGAGTCCCCCTCGTCACGAATAAATCGTTGCAGTAACCCTCCACGAGGGGTAGTCGGTTCCAGCGACGGTTCAGTCCCCGAATAGTTATCCGTCAAGAACTGCCGATACGCCAGATCCAACATCGTACGCTTCGCCTTGACCACGGATTCGGAATCCACCAAGTCGGCGGTGCGAGCCTGCTCCAATCCCTTCTGAAATTCCGCGCTGTTCCGCAGCTGTTGCGCATCAGCCGAGGCGTGATACTCAGGCAATTGATCAAGGTCGATATACAGCTCGTTCAAAAAGAGCCGGCTGGTCGGGGAATAGGGACTGAGGTGATACGGACGCGAATTCTTCAGCGCATGCAGCGGATTCAATCCGATGATGCCGGCACCTAACTCCTTGCCCGCCCATTCAACCAGCCGAGACAAATCCGTAAAGTCACCCACACCCCAATTGGTTTCAGAGCGAAGTGAATAGAGCTGCACCGCCAAGCCCCACATACGACCACCCCGGGCCATCTCCTCCGGCACAAAACAGTGCGGCGGGGCCACGACGACGCGGAGCGCCCCCTTGGTCATCACCTTGCTGCCGGTAGTGGCGACGGCCACGTCGTAGTAGCCGAGTGGCAGGTCTGAAACTAACGGCAACTCAAAGCGCACGATGCGCCGCCCGGCCGACGACCGGATCTCCTGTGGAGCGAGGCCCGGGCCGGAAGCCTCGCGATGCACGTTCACACCGCTCTCATCGGTGATCGTCCAGGCCACGGAGACATCCTGCTCCTCCCCCTCCTCCAGCATAGGACGAAACGCCCACTGCGTAGGGCCATATCCTTGTTGAAGAATGAGTATCGGGTCACAGGCCTGTTGCCACGGCAATTCGTCCCAGGCCAGCAGTTCGGTCGTGAGCAACTCGCGCGACGCAACCTGAAAGCCCATGGCGGACAGGATGGCGCGACGCGTGTCGTCGCTGGTGACATGCAGCGTGCCGGCAATGTCGTGATATTCGGGTAAAATACCGGCCCGTGAGGCGAGAAGGCGCAGGAGATCTTGCTCAGTACTGTCGTACATAGTGTCGTGCCAGAGTGTGAGTGAAGACCTGCATCAAGTCAAGGCATCCAATGTTTTTCCTCACGGTTGCGCCGCGACATCCTTCGCACGACCACGGGCCTACGCATCGCACCGACACAAACCCGTTCATAGGCGGCTGCCCGGGGCGCGCAGCGATGTTGGTTGAGGCACCATGTCCTCCCCTCAACCACATTGCTGCCACGTCAGAGGCGTGGTAGCATAATCTAGCGCTGAGACTCGCATCGTGCGTACATGCACTCTGTGGAACCAGCCACAAAAAGGGAGGTGGCTTGTATGACCCCGCAGCGATCACTTTCAGGAAGCGGCGCCTTGCTGGCGCTCGTCCTCCCCTGTGTCGTACTTGGCGCCTCGGCCCAGGCTGCGTCTGAGCAAGCACGGGTAGATGTCAGCGGGGACTATCGGTATGCCTACCACGAGCCGGAAACCGTGGAGGAAGCGAAGCAGCATGCCTGTACCGAAGCGCTGTATCAGGCCGTCAGTAACGCAGCCGCGGTGCGAGAGCAGACAGGTTCAATCGTAGACTCAAAGCTCTTCCGCAATCTGGTCCACACGCTCGCCTCGCAACATGTCTCCGATCACCACATCGTGCACCAAAGCGCAAAGGGGCACACCGTTTACTGCAAAATAAAGGCCGTCTTCCACGCCGATGAGGTGAAGCAAGTCTTGATCGCCCAGACGACGGGGGGACCAGAGCCCGGCCTGGATCAGAATCGTGCGCTGAAGATTGTCAGCGCGCGCGAAGATGCCGACGGCGCGCTCGTCATCGTGTACCAAGCACTCAAGCGTCTCGATTGGCTCGGGACCGCCTACCAGGGTGGCCTTCGCGAATCAGCCGATGTGATGGTGGACTTCTACGACGACCAAGGCCTGCTGGTTCGGAGCAGCCGCCACCCGGCAAGAAAAACCGTAGCGGGCGACGATGTGATGAATCCCGGTGAGGTGGGCACACTCAGGATCGCCAAGCCGCTCAATGCAAAAACTTACCGTGTCTGGGTGGTAAAGTAGTCCGCCACGTGGCCGGAGCCAGCGCCGGACAGTCTCCGCCGCTGGCTCCTTCTCGTCACACGTCAAGTCGTTCGCTGGCCGGGCGTTACCGATCACCAGCGAGCGGCGGCATATTAATACCGACTCGCTCCAACCCCATAATGACCGTCAAGGCCGCGGGTGAGTGCTGCACGATTTCCTTCTGCACTTCGATGCGCCGCAGATCGACAAATTCCGGCGCCGTCAGTCCCAGCGATTCACGATACGCGCGATCCGCGATCCCTCGCTGCTTCTCGGCTTTTTCACGTGCCTCTTCCGCCTTCTGAAACTCAACCATCGTAATCTTTCGCTGCTCCTGCACAATCGTTTGCGTCGTCTGTTCGACCACACCCTTCGGCGGCAGAATACTGCCGACAACGACTCGATTCAGCCTGATCGGCATATTTTGCTTATCGATCAGCTTGGTCTGCACTTCACGCGCAATGGCGTCCTGCAGCTTTGTCCGGGTCGTCGGATCGGTCGTCAGCTGAAACAGCGGGTACTTCTGCACTTCCTCCCGCACGAATGTACGGAAGGCTTCCTTTACATTGTTTTGATACCAATTGGTGCCGTAGCGGCCGACGATCTCCGGAGAGCGACCTTCAACCACATTGGCGATCATAAACGCATCGAAGGATACCGGAGCATTTTCCGCTGAAATGATGTCGAAATGCTCCGAGTACTGTAACGGCCGGACGTCGACTTCAATGACCTTCGTCGTGGGCGCAACCCAAACCCGTCCGGTCTTGGAGGGCGCAGCGTCCACACCACCATGGCCGAAGAAGAATGGTTGCTCGACCAGAACGCCTTCATGGCCGGCTTCGATCGCCACACAACCTGACGTCACCAGCAATAGCCCTACAGTCCCCAACATGGACCAGGCTCCGTATTTCATAGGGTCCTCCTGTGAAAAGGTCTGAGCAGCGGGGGCACCGCACGACACCCTGCGAGTGTCGACGCTCCCATGATGCCATGTTGATACCTTACGAACCGTACGGAGACGTTGTCAAATAATGACACACTGAACGGGACTTGGTGAGAAGGGAGGACAAGCCGGACGGGTGAGGACGGCAGGAGTCGAATTAATAGATCCCTGCCTCCCGCTGCAGCCATCGCACATATCGAATGATGTGTTCCACGTCCCCAGACGTCACACCCTCAATCTTCGGCATATTACCGAACTCCCAATGGTGAGCACGGACGCCGTTTTCTGCCGCCCGCTGGAACGCCAGATCGGCATGATGATTCGGTTCGTAGATCTTATGGACCAGCGGCGGCCCCTGTTTGGTCCCGACCCCGCGCACTCCGTGGCAGGCGGCACAATTGGCAGCGAATTTCGCCTCGCCGACCTGCATATCCGCCGGTGTCGCGCCGCCAGCCGGCTTGGCCGCATCTTGGTTCGTCGCATTGGACTCGCACGCCGCCAGGGCTGCCACCATCACCGCAAGCCCGATTCCCATCATCCAGACCTTCATCTGAATACTCCTGACTTTGATTGGCTTCATCGCGGAGGCTCAGAAGGCGGGGGTGTCGTCTGAGTGGCCTGCGATTGTTTCAGCTGATCCCGAAGCAATTGTGTCGTCCGATTCAGGGTCAACCGGCGATAGACTCGTGCGCCGATCGGCGCAATGATCACCAGGGCGATGATCAGGTACATGAAAAATTCTTCAGGCGTCATAATGTGCTATCTGGTGATTGGGTGATCTGACACGTCGTCAACATCTGTACTGCGCATCAATCGATCCGTGCGTCGACAGATTTCCTCGACTTCACGGCTAGAGTATCGCATAGGGGACCGGATCCACAACTCCCGCCAGGCGAAAGCCTTCGCGTCGAATCCGGCAACTGTCGCACCGACCGCAGGCCACGCCATCAACACCGGGATCATAACAACTATGCGTGAGTCCCAAGGGGGCTCGGAGGGCCAGCCCGCGGCGCACGATATCGGCTTTGGACAGCATCAACAAGGGAGCACGCACCTCGACCGCACGGCCTTCACTCCCCATCTTGGTTCCAAGCCGGGCAACCGATTCAAATGCTCGAATAAAATCGGGACGACAATCGGGATAGCCCGAGTAGTCCAACACATTCGCCCCGAAATAAATCGTGTACGCCCCAAGCGTTTCAGCATAGGCCAGAGCCAAGGAGAGGAAGATGGTGTTGCGGGCCGGTACATAGGTGACGGGGATCTCGCCGGATCGTTCCTCGTGAGTGCGGTCTTTGGGCACACTGACGTCGCCCGTCAGAGCGGAGCCGCCGAATACTCTCAGATCCAGATCCAACACGACATGATGGATCGCACCCAACGCCGTGGCGACGGCCTTCGCCCGCGCGACTTCAACCTGATGGCGCTGGCCGTAAGCGATGGTCAGGCAGGCAATCCGATACCCATCCTGCTTGGCAACGGCAGCCGTGACGGTAGAATCTAATCCACCGCTCAGCAACACCACGGCCGTCGGATCGACGTGAGTCATAGGAGACAGGACAAGACCGCGTAGAGGCCCGACACGAGGAGACGGGAAGACGGGTCACACGGATGAGGCTCGACACACACCGATGGGGGCAAACACAGTGGACGCAACCGGCTCCTGCGAGCTAGTCGCGATCCTCTTCTTTCTCGATCTTTTCGAGCAGTTCTTGACGAGATTGGCATTGAACGCACAGCTTGGCGAACGGCACGGCCTCCAGCCGCTTCTCACTGACCTCAATACCACATTCAGCGCAAATCCCGTAGGTGCCTTCGCTGAGTCGGGTTAGCGCTTCATCAATCGCTTGCCGTTTGCGGTTCCGCATCTCCATCAACGAAATGCCGAGCTCGCGATCCAAGTCCATGAGGGCTTGATCCCCCACGTCTCGGGCTGACTCCAGACGACGCTGCTGATCTTCCGTCAGGGATTGACCGAGGTTGCCCTCGATCTCACGTATGATTTCCTGGCGCTTGCTCAGCAGCATGCGCTGCAAGACTTCGCGCCGGCGTTGACGCTCTTCTCGTTCCTTGGGTGTTTCCTTCAACGTGAGTGCTGCCACCACACGCGCGGCCACACTATCTTCGTCTTTTTCAGTCATAGCTGTAACCGGAGCCGGGCGCTCTTTTTTCATGGGTTTCTCGGGAGCAGGATCTTTAGCTTTTGTCGCGGCTGTCTTTTTTTTCGCGTGGACTTTCGTCGCCATAGAGTCTCATGCCCTTTCGTGATGAGTGCAAGGCGAAAAAGTTTGGGTGGTATATCACGCTACAAATCGTTTGACAAGTACCTGACTCCCCAAGATCTTGGGGACCTACGGATAGATGATCATGGAATGCACGTCATACCCTGCCAGCCGGTCACGTCCATTCAGACCTTTCAGCTCAATCAGGAAGTCCAGCCCCGCAATCTCGCCGCCGAGTTCGCGAACCAAATCGATGGTGGCGGCGGCGGTACCGCCTGTGGCCAGCAGATCGTCCACTATCAACACGCGCTCTCCCGGTGACACGGCATCCCGATGAATCGCGAGCGCGCTGGACCCGTATTCAAGGTTGTATTCGACTTCATAAATATCGGCCGGCAATTTCCCTGGCTTGCGCACCGGAACAAACCCAGCGCCGAGGCGAGCGGCCAACGTCCCGCCCATGATGAACCCTCGCGATTCGATCCCGATGATCTTCGCGATGCGCTGTCCCTCATAACGGGCGGCGAGCTCGTCCGCGATGGAGCGGAACGCCTGGGCATCTTTGAGGAGGGTCGTAATGTCGTAGAAGAGGATACCGGGCTTAGGAAAGTCGGGAACTTCTCGAATGAGAGCTTTGTAATTCATACGTGCCGTCGAATCGGGACGTCCTCATAAGAGATCCGCCCGCTTCATGGTTTTCCGTTCAATGATACCGCGAAGCCTGGCCAATGCCGCCGACTCAATTTGGCGAACCCGCTCACGGGTGAGCCCCATCTCCTGGCCGATCTCTTCTAACGTCCGCGACTCGGCCCCGTCAAGCCCAAATCGTGCCAAGATGACGGTGCGTTCCTTTTCGGGCAGCTCTTTCACCCAGGCCATAAGTTCGGCCCGTCGCATCACGCCTTCGGTCGTTTCCGCCGGCGTCAGGCAGAGCGGATCTTCGATCACATCGCGCAGAAAGGTATCCTGACGGTCACTGATCGGGCTGTCCAGCGAGCACGTGGTACGGACCAGTTGTTTCAGATCATCGACTTCGGCCACGCTGGTTTTCAGCTTGGCGGCGACTTCGTCGGCCATCGGTTCCCGTCCCAGCTCATGGACCAGGTGCTCTACCTTGCCCAGGTACCGGTTCAACCGTTCGACGACATGGACCGGCAACCGGACAAGCTTTCCCTGATTGATGATGGCCCGTTCGATAAACTGGCGAATCCACCAGGACGCGTAGGTACTGAAGCGGAACCCTCGCTTGTAATTGAACTTCTCGACCGCTTTGATCAGGCCAAGATTACCTTCTTCAACGATATCTGCAAAGGGAAACCCCCGGTTCATGTACCGCTTACCGATACTGATCACCAGGCGAAGATTCGCCTCGATCATCTCCTGGCGCGCCGCTTCGTCGCCCGCCATGACTCGCTTGCCCAATGCCTGTTCCTGTTTAAAATTCAGCAGGGTCGACTTGCGCACCTCGCGCAGATAACTCTTGATCGTGTCGAGGCCCTCGGCCCGCCCGGATTCCGCAGGACGATTGTCCGCACCGGACTCTTCGGCTTCGGCGTGACTCCCCGACTCCGCATCCTCGTCCTCATCCCCGCGCGCCGCGCGCGGCCGGCGAGTCGAGACGGGTGAATTCACCGCGCTGTTCTGTCCCGCTGCTGCACGTCGAGCCATAATTCCGTTACCTACCGCTTAATCGTAAAGTCCTGATATCGACCCGTGGCGCGACTCCATTCCACCTGCACCTGCGTCACGCGCGATCCGACAGGGCCCTTCTTGAGATCCAGGAGAAATTCCTCAAGGGCGCCCCGGCTCCCTTCCGCATCCACCGCCACCTGCCCACTATCGAGATTCTCGACGTTGCCGGTCAGTCCATGCGAGAGTGCCTCGCGACACGTGAAGGCCCGATACCCAACACCCTGCACGCGCCCACTGACAAGAACTCTTGCGCGCACTGATTCGCCGATCTCGGGCATCGTCTCGCAGACCTCCCACTAGCCGATCGCCGCGCAGCGTGAGTACCGCGCCTAGCATAGAATACTCTCACAGCTCCCAGAGAGCGTCACGCGATTTGCAAGTTTACGCGGCATCATCAGGCTCATGCTCTTATCTTATCGGCAGGTACGTAACGAAGCATGAGCGTGCGTACTGAGAGCCATGCCGATATGTGACAGGAACAGAACCGTCAGACTAGAAATGAACGCCGACCGGTGGAGACTGAGGAGTGATGTGCATACTTGTCCCGAGCAAGGACACAATCTAAGGCAAGCAACTGTGTGTGACGTGCAATTGGGAGAACCCCATACCCCCGCACGAAGTGCGGTTTGGTCGGGGCGAGAGGATTTGAACCTCCGACCCCTGCGTCCCGAACGCAGTGCGCTACCGGGCTGCGCTACGCCCCGACCGGGCAGAACCGAAAACGGGAAGCCGGATTGTCTTACATCACGGGGGTAAAACGCAAGCCATGTGCATCGGCCACACCTTGGCACGTAATTTTGCCGTTCATGACGTTCACGCCCTTAGCAAGACCGGGATCTGATCGAATCGCGTTCTCCGCCCCGGCAGAGGCAAGCCGGACGACATATGGGAGCGTCGCGTTGGTCAACGCGCGTGTGGAGGTATGGGGCACGATGCCGGGCATGTTCGTGACGCAGTAATGCACGACACCGTCCACCACGTAAATCGGATCCGAATGCGTGGTCGGTCTTGTTGTTTCACAGCAACCGCCCTGATCAACCGCGACATCGACAATCACAGCGCCCGGCGTCATCTTCGCCACAAGCCCGCGCGAAACGACCTTCGGCGCGCGCGCGCCGGGAACCAACACCGCTCCAATCACTAAATCCGCCTCGACGACGGCGCGTTCGATGGCCGACTCCGTGGCCGCACACGTCACAATACGTCCGCCATAGAGATCGTCAAGCACACGTAACCGGTCAAGATCCAAGTTGACCACCGTCACCTGCGCACCCATCCCGACGGCAATTCTGACGGCTGAGGTTCCCACGACGCCAGCCCCTAAGACGGTGACCCGTCCCGGGGGCACCCCCGGAACGCCGGCCAACAAAAGCCCCCGGCCTCCTTGCAAAGTCCCCAGATAATGCGCCCCGACCTGCACGGCCAGTCGTCCGGCAATCTCGCTCATCGGTCGTAACATCGGCAGACTGTGATCGTGAGCCTCGACGGTCTCATACGCAATGGCCGTGATATTGGCCGCCATCAACGCTTTGGTCAGGTCCGGCAAAGACGCCAAGTGTAAATAGGTAAACAGCACCTGCCCCGGACGGAACAGCGTACATTCAGACAACTGCGGCTCCTTCACCTTTACGATGAGCTCTGCCTGTTGAAACACCTCGGCTTTGGAACCGGCCACCTGGGCGCCTGCCTGACGGTAGGCTTCGTCAGAGAACCCGCTCCCCTGTCCGGCAGAAGGCTCCACCACAACCTGATGCCCGGCCTGCCGTAACAGGCGGGCACCGTCAGGCGTCACACTCACCCGATATTCGTAGTCCTTAACTTCCTTCGGAACCCCGATGATCATAACCGCCTCCTTGCACCCTGCACCGCTTCGCCCTCATATTACGCATTATACATGGCTGAGCGTGATCATCGTCAGGAGCCTACGCACCTTGCTACGAGAAAGATCAGTGCGGTAAGATTCGCCCACCATCGACGACTGCCGTTAAGAGGAGCACCTCCCGCATGAATGCCGGATCCTGTAATGCCTGCAGCGCCACAGGCGCAGCATTAATGAAGTTCTCATTGGGTAAAGATTTCTTCGGACGGTCGTATGACCGGCTGTCGCCGGCGTCCGATCAAAGTCCCAAGTGGTATTGTGAGCCCTGCTCGATGATGAAGAATTTGCAGCGTGATTTCCGTGACATCCGCACGGAGTTTGACAAGCTGGCCAAGGGACAGGCCTCTGCCTTGTCGGAGCCTGACGCCAAACAACGGGCACAGTTGCGTCTCCGTGAAATTGACGCCATTGCAGGTACCCAGGCCGCCGGATCCTCGCTCCTGAACTCGACGGACGTGAAGCAATTGATCGAGCAATTTCACGCCCGTGTGTAACCTCGCACGACACACCTGGCCACGAGGGAATCGCTAGCATGACCGGCTATCAACGACACATTTTTGTATGCACCAACAAGCGCGAGCCAGACGATCCACGCGGCAGTTGCTCAAAACTCGGCTCCGACGCGCTCCACGCCTGCTTCAAACAGGAGGCGAAACGACTCAACTTAAAGGGCATCGTCCGTGCCAATAAGGCCGGCTGTCTCGATTATTGCGCACAAGGGCCGAGTGTCGTGGTCTACCCTGAGGGAATCTGGTATCGCGTCACATCCGAGACCGACGTGAAGGAAATCATGGAGCGGCACATCGTCAAGGGGGAGGTCGTTGAACGACTCCTGATGCCCGATCAGTCCCCGCGGCCCCTCCTCTCCCCGTTGAAAGCCTGAACCCATTATCCCCTGCTACTCTCGCGAGATCGCTATGCCAGCCGACGACAAATGGAAGGCCAACATGGAAAAGGTGGCCTACATGAAGGCCTTCCCGGGCCTGCTCCGTCAGTGGGAGCACCTCGTGGGGAAAACCATTGAAGCAATCACCCCCCTCAAGAGCAAGGCCGGCGCAGCCGCGCTGTTCTGCACAGACGGATCCTTCGTGGTGCTTCCGCCTCTGACGACGGAGCCGTACGAATTGGGGGAGGCCCTGCAGGCAGGCCGCGGCTACCTCGCAGCCAAACATCCGGAGGCCTACGCCGGGTACGATCAACTGCTCAAGAAGGATCAAGAGGCGCAACGCACCGCCCGCCTCGAAAATATCTTGGGGGCGATTCGCAACAATATGGAACAGATTCCAGAGTTGAAAGACCGGATCAAAGACCTGGTCAAGGAGTGGAAGTGAGCAGCCTCCCGCAAAAAAACATGTTCGAGATTTTCTCGCAAGGTCTCTTCGAAGGAGTAAAACCCATGCTGGTTATTCGCGATCACCTGGTCCGCCATCCCGACCGTTGCACCCACCAAGCCATTTGCGTCCCTATCTGCCCGACCAGCGCCTGGCTCTCTACGCCGCCCTACAAGTTCGATCCCTCGCGCTGCCTGGAAAGCTGCCGGTTGTGCCTCGACGCCTGCCCATCACAAGCGATCTATGCCGTGTTCAAGAAGGGCGAGAAATTGCTTGAGCCGCAGAAGAAGTAAGAGGGGGTCACGGTCGACGAACAGCGCAGGGCCTCGGCGACACTTCACGCGTTGCATCTCACCAGCTGGCTAAGTGTTCTTCTCCTTCCACGCAGACTCCTATGAGACGCTGTCCTTCGACAGCAAGTCTAGACAACCTGCTTCCGCAGGCGTCCCCAGTAGGCCGTCCCGACATAGCCGCACGCGCCGGTGCCGGTGGTGAGTGCCATCACACGATAGACGACCGAGCGCGGCACTTTGACATTGACCGCCGGGTCGAGGAGATCGGGCGCAGAGGCCACACGTTTGAGCGTTTCCCCGGCCAATAGGATCGGCCACATACAAGCCAAGCGTTGGCGGATTTCCAGGCGCGGAATGGCCATGGTGTATATCCAGCCCTGATCCAAGTGTTCCATGGCCATTTTAATCAGGCGCATCAGAACCGGCCTGAATCTGGGAAGGCTGTCCGGCTCGAGCAAATCAGCCGGCGTCAGGCCCACCTCTCGAAGTAGCGGCTCCGGGACATAACAGCGGCCATGATGAAGATCCCGGGCAATATCCTTCACGATATTCGTGAGCTGCAATCCCTTACCGAATCGCACGCCGATGGCTGACATCTGCGTGACATCCCACCGCGCCATCGACGGACAATGCGCGCAGACCATCCGGGTCCAAAATTCTCCGACACAACCGGCGACGTAGTAGGTGTACTGGTCCAATTCGGCCAGCGCTTGAAAAGCCGTCAGCTCCTGCGCCGACTCGCCGCGAAAATACGCAAGATCCATGGCCATCCCATCCGGCAAGACCCCCATCAACCATCGAATGCGGTCTTGATCGGCGGAATCGAACCCGTCATACAGCGACAAACAATCTTCCAACCGCTGCAACAAGACACGTTCCGCGGAGTCCGCTTGATGCGGCACCAGTGCAGCTTGGATCGCCTGCACCTCGTGTCGGGCGACCGCGCCGGCGGTGAACTGGGCTCGAAACTGATTGAGATAACTGAGTCGCTGCTCGCGGCTGATCAGATTGGTATCCGCAATCGTGTCGGCGGCACGCGCGAAGAGATAGGCCAAGCCCATCTGGTCGCGTACCGTCGCCGGTAACACATTGAGGGTCAGATAAAACGACCGGGAAACCTGCTTGAGGATACCGTGGAGGAGTTCGTGTCTTGCGGAGTCGATAGCCGTGGAGCAACCTTCTTATCTAACTTCCAGCACGCCTTCCATGCCCTTTTCCTGATGGCTGGGGAAGAACAGCAATTTCTTGTCGCAATAAAAGCGGTAGCGACCAGGCTTCGTCACGGTAAACTGCACCGTGACCGTGCGTCCAGATGACACATCACGTTCTATAGACAGCCCCGCCGCCTCGTCCTTGAGGAGAAAATTATGCGGAGTAATGGTCGTGATGCTGGTCAAAATGAGTTCGACGGGTTTTCCTGCCTGGACGATCACATGGTGCGGCGTATAGGAGTAGCTGTCGAGAATAATCGTGGCCCGTTGAATACCGTCCAGTTGATCGATCGGGACCTGGTGCGGCGGTACCTGCGGTGCCTGGTCGGCCCCGATGCCAAGCGCCGGACTCCCAACGAACCCAAGGGCCAAGGCCCAGGCCATACTCAGCCGTCGCACACCGTCGCCGTTCCTCATACGCATGGGTTCTAGCAGAAGGCGCCGGAGTCGGTCAACCGAGCAGGCAACTTGACTGGAAGGGAACCTGGTATTATCTCTGAACATCGAGACGCGATAGCCCCCTTTGCCCAGGGGTCCAACAATCGGCTCGAGATCCGGTATACTAACACCCAAGGTTCATTCCTCTCTGTGGAACAAGCGCGCGAGGAGAACGGGCCGCCAAGGAGGAAAGATATGAAGTCGTTGAAGGGTATCGGGCTGCTTCTCATTTCGAACATTCTCATTTATCTGACCCTGTCGATTACCGTCAGAGTGTTGGTGAACGTTGTGCTGCCGGCCTTCGGCATCGATGTCCGAGGAGCCTTCAGTCAGGAACTGCTCGTCTGGTCACTCGTCATCGGTTTTGGTGGCGCATTCATTAGTTTGCTCTTTTCCAAACAGATGGCCCGCGCCATGTTGGATTGTGTGCAGATTACACAGCCCCGCACAGGCGCCGAACAGGTGATTTACGGCTCCGTGCAAGAGATTGCGCAACGCCTCCATATCACCATGCCAGAAGTCTGGGTGTATGAATCGCCGGACCCCAACGCGTTTGCCACGGGCCCGAGCAAGAATAACGCGATGGTCGCCGTATCGACCGGGCTGCTGGCCAATCTGCGGGAAGACGAGGTGAAGGCCGTGCTCGCCCATGAGATGGGGCATGTCTTCAACGGCGACATGTTTTCTACAACGGTGCTCGCGGGCTTGATGAACACCTTCGTCCACTACATCAGCAACTTTGTCTACCAAACGGTCGCCCAGCCCCAGGGCGGCGATCGAGAAGAGGGCCAGAGCGGCAGCCCGATCCTGGGCTTCGTGGTCTACATCTTCTTGCAGGTGGTCCTGTCCGTACTGGCCATGATAGTCGTCAGCTGGCATTCCCGCCACCGGGAATATGCCGCCGATGCCTTCTCCGCGAAGGTCTACGGAAAAGAGTCGATGATCAAGGCCTTGCAGGCCATCGATCGCTGGGTGAACCGGGCCCATTTCGAATATTCGACGCAAGATACCCTGGCCACGATGAAGATTTCAGGCAACACCTCAGGCTTTTTACACTTGCTCGCAACCCACCCTCCGATTGAGGAGCGGGTGGCGGCACTGGAACGCCTCTAAACAAGGAGCCTTCATATGCCGACCTATCGACCGACCTGTTCCTGGGAAATGCTGGTCCTCGGGCTCGCAGTGGGTCTCGGGCTTGGTGCCATTGAAGCAGGTATTGGTTCGGTCGATGCGGCGGAACAAGGAGCAACACGCATGGCAGCGAAAGCCTCGACGGTCTATGACTTTACGCTGAACGATATCGACGGCAAACCCGTTTCGTTGAGCCAATACAAGGGCAAGGTCATCATGCTGGTCAATACGGCCAGCTTCTGCGGCAACACGCCGCAATACTCCGACCTTGAGAAAATGTACGAGACCTATAAAGATCAGGGGTTCGAGATCCTGGCGTTCCCGGCCAATAACTTCGGCCAGCAGGAGCCTGGGACCAACGAAGAAATCAAGGGATTCTGCCTGACCAAGTACAGTGTCGGCTTCCCGCTCTTCAGCAAGATCAGCGTCAAGGGCAATGACAAACACCCGCTCTACCGCTATCTCACCGAACAGGGCCCGTTCCCCGGTGAAGTGGAATGGAACTTTCAGAAATATCTCGTCGATCGCTCGGGCAACGTCGTCGCTCGTTACCATCATCGAACCAAACCGGTGGCCGACGAAGTCGTGAAAGATGTGGAGCGGTTCCTGGCGAAGCAGTAAGACCGGTCAGCTCTTCTTCACAAAACTGACATGCGTGCGATACTCTTGGATGGCCGCCCCTAGCGCGGCCTTCCCAAGAGGGATATTGGCCTCCAATGCATCCTCCACAGCCTGATCATCGATGATCACCTCATACTTATCCTGAAGATTGGTTCGAACCGCGGTGCCGTCCTTGAACGTGCGCGGCATATAGATTTCCGTCCACACTTCCTTCTCAACCAGACACACATCGCAAAAACGCTCATACAAGAGCGCCAACTTCTCCACGTCAGTCTCTTTCATGTACCTGCTCCCGGGTAAGACGCCAGCACCGCGCGCTCAAAAGGCGGTGAGTGAAGGTAGACCAAGCGGCGGGGAATATTCAACGGGCCGGGGAATCGGAAGGCGCAGATGGGGATGGCTGGTCGGTCACGACAAATCGCATGGTCCCGACCTGATTTACCGCGTGAAACGGTTGCTGCCCCAACGAGGTGATATAAATCTTGACCAGATACGTTCCTTGCGGCCATAGCTCCGATGGTTTCTTCAACTCCAGGAAACCATACCGTTCGTGGCCCGGCACTTCCAGACTATCGGTCACGACGGCACGATCACCGGTTTTGCCGTCTGCGCCCACGGGAAACACCTGGGCTGCAAACTGCGCCGGATCTTCGAGTGGAGCCACCTCAAAAACGATATAGACGGCCGGAGTATCCGGCGAGAACAGCGTAGTTCCCGGAGCGATGGGCTTCAAGCGGGGATCCTGCGTATACCAGCCCTTTCTCCCAAATGTGTCCCACTCCACTTCATAGCCGCGCGCCATCTTGATCCAGGTGAAGAGCGATTGAGGGACCCCTTTCTGCTGGACATCCATCGAAGGCGCTTCCATCGGCTCGAACTCCGTGGTCACCTGCTCCTTCGGAACCATCAAATCCCGTCCCTCCACGACCGCAACGGAGAATCCCACTCCTGCCATCACACCAACCATGAGAGCCAGACGGCAGACGCCCCACCGTCCGTTCATTCCCCTGACTGATTGACCGCATGCAGCTGAGATCGGGAGATCCATAGGATTATCGTACTCACTGTGGAGAAGGGGGTCAACCGGCCTGCAGGGATTCACTCTCAACCTCGGCCATGTTGAATGGCTCTGATATAATCCGGACAACCATCACCTATCATAGTGCTCAACCTACTTCCGTCGCTATCCACAATCTCATGAACCAACCAGTCCCTCAGCAGCAGGCCTCTCTCCCCCTCCATCACCTTGAGCCTTCAGGCGATCATGGTCAGCCTTCCGATCGAAATCCCAAGGCTGAGAGCCGCCGATACGGTCTTCGCGATGCTGCCTATCAGGCCGCCTCACAGGGCGGCGGGGAAAATTATTTTTCGGCGCTGGCCCTGTTTCTCCATGCCTCTCCGTTTCACATCGGCATCCTGTCCGCGCTCCCCCAATTGGTCGGCGTGGTGGCGCAGCTCCTGTCGGTGAAACTGCTCCACTATCTCCGCATGCCCGCACAACTCCTGATCGGCGGCGGCTGGGCACAGGCCCTCTGTTGGCTACCGATCCTCTCGCTCCCCCTGCTGATGCCAGAACATGGCCCTTGGCTCTTAATCGCCTGTGCCATACTGTACTTTGCCTGTGGACATGCCACGGCCCCGGTGTGGAATAGCCTGCTGGTCGACGTCGTTGAGACAAGCAGCCGGGGCGCCTACTTTGCCCAGCGAGCCCGCGTGACCGCGTTGACGAGTTTTGTGGCCCTTGGGATTGCCGGAATGGTCCTGACGCTGGGCCAGAAATGGGAACTCAGCTGGATCGGGTTCCTTATCATTTTTCTGGGCGCGGCAGCCGCGCGAGTGGGAGCGACTCGCTGCCAGACCAGAATCGCTGAATTAGTACCGGCACATCAGATCGACGCCCCGCACGGATTCCGGCACTTCCTGGTCAAGAGCGCCACACCGGATTTCCGGCACTTCCTGCTGTTCTCCGGACTCATGCATTTCGCAGTGCTGATTTCAGGACCGTTCTTTGTCGTCTACCTGTTGCGAGATCTGCATTGGTCATATTTGCAATACGCCGGCTGGATGGCCAGCAGTATCTCGGCGCAATTCCTCACCCTCGCGCCATGGGGGCAGATCGGCGATCGATACGGCAACAAGACCCTGCTCATGGTCACAGGTCTGGCGGTCCCGCTCCTACCGATGGGCTACCTGTTGAGTGAACACTATCTGTTTCTGTTGACGGTGAACTTTTTCGGCGGGGTGATTTGGGCGGGACTGTCGCTCGGCCTCCAAAACTATGTCTTCGACTCGCTCCGTTCGCAGGAGCGCACACGAGGCCTCGCCCTAGCCAATGCTACAAACGCGATCGGCTGGGGCATCGGGGCGTTGACCGGCAGCTGGCTGGCCACCATCCTCCCGGCCCAGGTCTCGCTCGGGTCCTGGGTCCTGATCCCGGCATCCAACCTGCCGTTCCTGTTCTGCCTCTCCGGGGCGTTGCGATTATTGATTGCCCTGAGCCTTCTGAGAACATTCGGCGAACCACGCGAGATCGGAACGCCGCCACAACGGCATCTGATGTGGGAGCTGCCGCTGGTGAAACCGCTGGTGGCACTGCTCCCCTGGAGAAATTCTCGCGTGGCGCCATAACGGGTCACACCCGGATACCGGGTTCGGCTACATCCCGGCCGGCTTATGCTCCCCTTCTTCCTGCTTCAGTTTATCGAAACCGCGATCCGCATTGCCCTTCACCTGCTCCAGCGACGGTTGGGCCATCGGTTTGGGTTTCTCACTCGCACAGCCGGTCACGAGCCCCCCCGCGGCAAGCAATCCTCCCAATAGTCCGATCACGCGAATTCCTACACCCACGCTACCGTTCTTGAACTCCATGCCGCGCCCCCTTTTTCGATAGGTCTATCGATCGGCCACCACCCTGATGAGGCATTATGGGATAGTGCCGTGCCGCGCTCAACATGAAAACGCCGCCGTGGCGGACACGTTGACTGCCTCCGGCAAAGGCGTTATCCTCCGCGATACACACCGACGCCTCCCGAAAGGAACCCGATGTCGCTACACGATCGCTTAACCGAAGATCTCAAATCAGCGATGAAGTCGAGAGACCAGCTACGCATGGACGTCATCCGCATGATCAAAGCTGCCGTGCAATACAAGGAAGTCGAGCTGAAACAAGACCTGGACGATGCCGGGATGAGCCGAATCATGACGACGCTCATCAAGCAACGCAAGGAAGCCGCCGAGCAATTCGAAAAGGGCAACCGGCAGGACCTGGCCACTAAAGAACGGCAGGAGATCAGCATCATCGAGGGATATCTCCCCGCCGCCCTCTCCCCAGAGGAACTCGCCCGAATCGTCGATGCCGCAGTGAAGGAATCGGGGGCATCCTCGCTCAAAGACATGGGACAGGTGATGAAAGCCGTGATGGCCCGCCTAGCCGGCCAATCAGTCGACGGCAAAGTCGTCAGCGACCTGGTCAAAGCCGCCCTTCAGCGTTAGGCAACCGACCTCGCTCCCAGGACACTTAATCTCTTCCTCGATTCTGCCGATACTGCCTCAGACGGATAGCATCAGACCGATGCCATCCTGGGCATGTGCCTTTTGGACCATGCCCGATCGGCAGGTACTGAGCCTGCTCACGCACTACGAACCAAACGAGGCGCGGCATGGGCATCTTGATCGTCGACGACTCCCCGGACCAACAGCTGCTCTTACGGGCCATTCTGACAAAAGCCGGCTATCAAGACCTCCTCTTTGCGGACTCGGCCACGGCCGCCTACACCCACCTGGGCATCGAGCCCCCCAGGCCGAACGACACAAGCCCGTCGATTGACTTGATCCTGATGGACTTTCTGATGCCGGGTATCGACGGCGTCGCCGCAACGCAACAGATCAAGAGCCTGGAGCACTTACGGGATATCCCGGTGATCGTCGTCACGGCGAAGACCGCCCTGGGAGATCTGCAGGCGGCCTTCTCAGCCGGCGCGATGGACTTCATTACAAAACCGGTCAACAGTGTGGAACTGCTCGCCCGGGTGAATTCCGCACTGATGCTCAAAAAAGAAATGGATTGCAGAAAAACCCGCGAATTGGAGCTTCGTCGGAGCAATACCGAACTCCAGCAAGCGCTGCGGGAAGTGAAGGTACTGAAAGGCCTGGTACCGATCTGTGCCTCCTGCAAAAAAATCCGGAACGATCAGGGGTTCTGGCAACAATTGGAAGAGTATATCCAGCAACATTCGGAAGCCGAATTCAGCCACGGCCTCTGCACCCCCTGCATCAAAAAGCATTACCCTGGTGTTTATCCAGACTAGCTGCTAGCATCGCCCTACGACACACTTTCAGGGAGACACTGAACATGGGTATCCTGATCGTCGATGACTCGACGGACGATCGTCTGTTGATCCAATCCATCCTCGCCAATGCCGGTTATGAAGAAACCTTTGTTGCGGAATCCGCCGCGGCCGCGTTTCGTTTGCTGGGGCTCGACGGCATGCGGCAAATGACCGGGCGGGTGGATTTGATCCTCATGGATATCGTCATGCCGTCGACCAATGGGATTGAGGCCTGCCGGCAGATCAAAGCCATCGAACGATATCGCGATACCCCGATCATCATGGTCACGGTGAAAACAGATCCGGTCGATCTCCAACTGGCCTTTGCCGCCGGCGCCATCGACTACGTCGCCAAACCCATCAGCAAGATCGAGCTCCTGACCCGCGTCCGGTGTGTGCTCCGCCTCGTTCATGAAATCGAACGACGCCGCGCACGCGAGCAGGAACTCCTGGAAGTCATGCGTCAACTGCAGGAAGCCAACCAGATGTTGTTGCGACTCTCCTGCCTCGATGGCCTCACTGGGATCACCAATCGACGCCAGTTCGATGACTTTCTAGACCAGGAATGGCGCCGAGCCGCACGCGAATCGACCCCGCTGTCGCTCATCATGTTGGATATCGACTATTTCAAGACCTACAACGACGGCCATGGGCACCAGGCCGGTGATGAATGTCTCCGCCAAGTCGCACAGCTCATCTCCAGCCACGTCAATCGTCCCGGCGACTTGGTCGCCCGGTACGGCGGTGACGAATTCGTCATCGTACTGCCAGGCACCACGGTCGACGGCGCGGCGCAGGTGGCCGATACGCTCAGGCGCAAGGTCTGCGAAGCGGAGCTGAAACATCCGAACGGCGATCCCGTCACCATCAGTCTGGGCTTTGCGTGCACCGTCCCCAGTCGGGTGGCCGCCGCGACCGATCTCATCCGGGCCGCCGACCAGGCGCTGTACCAAGCGAAGCAAGAAGGGCGCAATCGCACCAAACAAGCCGGAGTCCTGACACTCGTGCACCACACGCATAAAGATTAACGCCCTCTCGCTGTCGCGACGCTCGTGTGAGCCATGCGCGATACAGAATGGGCTGGCTGGACTGAAGACGACCGGACCACGACATGGCGAAACGCATCGCGCCCACCAGACGCACCACCACCACACCCAGTCGTACTCCCCGCACCTCGTCCCGACCGCCCACCGCGCTGCAGCGTGAGCAGGCCGCGCGGAAGCGGGCCGAGCGGGCACTCCAACGCATTTCCAAAGAGCTCCAACGCCGCGTCGAAGAGCTGCAACGCGCCAAAGACGCCGCCGATGTGGCTAACCGCGCCAAAAGCGAGTTCCTGGCCAGCATGAGTCATGAGATCCGCACGCCGATGAATGCCATCATCGGAATGGCCGACCTCTTGTGGGAAACCACCCTCACGCCGGAACAACGGAAATATCTCCGGATTTTTCGCCGTGCCGGCGGCAGTCTGTTGAGTCTCATTAACGACATTCTCGACCTGTCGAAAGTCGAATCAGGACGGCTGGACCTGGACTCGATCGACTTCGATCTCTCCGAGCTGATCGACAAAACCAGTGAAATGCTGGCGTTGCGGGCCAACGAGAAAGGCCTCGAACTCGTCTGTCACCTCGCCAACGATGTCCCCTGTCATCTGATCGGCGATCCCAACCGCTTGTACCAAATCCTGCTCAATTTGCTGGGGAATGCGATCAAGTTCACCGAGAAGGGATCGGTGGTCATGACCATCACCAATGATCCCGAGCTCCAGACGCCCGGCGCGATTCGATTCTCGATTACCGATACCGGCATCGGAGTCCCGCACGACAAGATCAAAGCCATCTTCGACACGTTCACCCAAGGGCACAGCGCTATCGCGCGCCAATATGGCGGTACCGGGCTGGGACTGTCGATCTCGCAACAGTTGGCAGTCCTTATGGGCGGGCGGATCTGGGTTGAAAGTACCCTTGGCGAAGGCAGCACGTTCCACTGTGTCGTCCAACTCGGCGTGCAGACAGCCCCGATGCCTTCGAAGGTCTCGGGGACCATGAACTTGGCAGGGCTTCGCTGCCTGGTTGTGGATGACTATCCGACGAATCGGTTGATTCTGCGCGAAACACTCTTCGGGTGGGGCGCCACCGTCGTCGAAGCCGACAGCGGCGAACAAGGCATGGAGGCCCTGGAAGCTGCGCAACAAGCTAACACCCCATTCTCGCTACTCCTGCTGGATTGTCGGATGCCCGGAATGGATGGGTTTGAGGTCATTGAACGAATTCATGCCGATCCCCGACTGAGCAATCTGACGATCATCATGCTGGCCTCCGACCGATGGGCCGACGATATCGCGAAGACCTACGACCTCGGTTTGGGCGGCTACCTGGTCAAGCCCATCCGGCGTTCCGACCTTCAGCAAACGATCAGCATCGCGTTAGGGCGAAGCAAGAGCAGCGTTTCGACGTCCTTTCCCGTCCCAGCTCCGGCAACCACGCCCCAACAGGGACGGTCCTTACGAATTCTGCTGGTGGAAGACTCGCCGGATAATCAGGTACTCATCCAGTCCTATCTCAAGAACACCATCCACCGTGTGGAGGTGGCCGACAACGGACAGATCGGCGTCGCGAAATTTCAAAACGGCCACTATGACCTGATTCTCATGGACATGCAGATGCCGGTGATGGATGGCATCACTGCGACACGGACCATTCGACGGTGGGAACAAGAACAGGGCCTCCCCGCCGTCCAAATTATTGCCTTGACCGCACTGGCGCTCAAAGAAGAATCAGCACGGATCTTCGAAGCCGGATGCAACGCGCATATGACCAAGCCGCTGAAGCGCACGACACTCCTGGAATTGCTTCTGGCCTATGAGAAGACGCGAGCGCAATGACATCTCCTCATCCTGAGCCGAGTCGGGGCAAAATCTGCATCCAAATCGATTCCAACCTGGCCACCATCATTCCCGGATTCCTCGCCAATAAAGAGCGCGACCTTACCACCATCGAATCCTGCCTGAAACAAGGGGACCTTCAGACCATTCGCCTGCTGGGCCATCGCATGAAAGGCGACGGTGGCGGGTATGGCTTCGATCAAATCAGCACGATCGGCGATCAACTTGAACAGGCGGCGATAGCCCACAATCTCTCCGCACTCCACGATCAGCTCGAAGGCTTGAGGGACTTCCTCTCCCGCGTCGAAGTGGTGTACACAGACTGAATTCTGCTCCAGCCTCAGCACCCCCCCCTCATCCAACTGCAGCGTCATCTCCCTCAGTGTGCTCTGGCCCTGAATTCATCAACCGCACGTCGCAACTACCTGCCGGCGCCCATGCCGCCACGCAAAATTCAACGGAGTGCTGCCCAAGGGTGATGAACGAGAACAAGAGGAATGCACGGCAGGGCCTGATTGGAATGAACCACCTGCCAAGGGGACAACGGAACACACGGAGGATGATGTCTTAAAATCGAGCTCTGAGCGGTGTGATGAACTCGGAAGGAACGGCCGCGATGGTGGCAGATCTCACAGGTGAAGTTTGGTGGAGGGCAGGGGAGTTGAACCCCCGACCCCTACGTTGCGAACGTAGTGCTCTCCCAACTGAGCTAGCCCCCCACAACTCCCAGGCGGCATTATACACAACCGGAAGCTGGGTCTCCACACGAACTTACGGCTCTGCGGGAAACTTCATGCAGGATAGTGAAAGCCAGCGGCCGCTGCCCCCGGTTCCGCTACCGTTACCCGTCGCCCCTCTACGCGCAGTTTACCCTCAGCATAGAGCTGGATTGCCCGAGGATACACTTGGTGTTCCTGTTCCAGGATACGAGCAGCCAGGGCATCCGGCGTATCCCCTGCCAGAATCGGCACGGCCGCCTGGATAATGATGGGCCCCTCATCGACGCCCTCAGTCACAAAGTGCACGGTGCAACCGGCGATTTTGCACCCATGATCGATGGCTTTTTTCTGGACATCAAGGCCGGGAAACGACGGGAGCAGGGACGGATGAATATTCATCATCCGGTTTTCATAGGCCGTGACCAGCACCGCCGTTACAATTTTCATGTACCCGGCCAAGAGCACAAGATCCACCTCGTGCTTCTGCAACACCTCAAGAACAGCCCTATCGTAGGCTTCGCGACTATCGGGGCGGCCCACAAACGGCTTCGGGTCCAACCACACAGCAGGTGCGCTATGTTTCCGGGCCCGTTCGAGGCCACCGGCGGCCTGCTTATTGCTGAGCACGACCGCGATCTCAGCCGACAGGGTTCCCGCCTCAATGGCATCGATGATCGCCTGCAGATTGGATCCTCGACCGGAAACCAACACACCGAGCCGCACTAATCGAGGGGGCCTAGCCGACATACTCCACCACACCCTCGTCGGTCGTCTGCGCCACCATCTCTCCAATGTGATAGGCCCGATCGCCTAGTTCCACGGCTTTCGCCATGACGCGATCCACGTGTTCCGGGGCCACCACCAGAATCAGCCCGATACCCATATTGAACACGCGATACATCTCGCCCAACTCCACATCTCCACGTTCCTGAATCGCCTGAAAAATCGGCAGCACCGGCCAGGATCCACGACGAATTCGCGCCCCACAGCGAGTGGGAAAAACCCGCGGCAGATTTTCGGTAATTCCACCGCCGGTGATGTGGGCGATGCCCTTGATCGGGCAGGCCTCGGCCAACGAAAGCACTTGTTTGGCATAAATCCGCGTCGGCGTCAGGAGGGTCTCGCCCAGGGCACCGCCAAGTTCCGGCAGCACACTCTCGACCGTCAGTCGGCTTTTCTCAAACAGCACCTTGCGCACCAGGGAAAAGCCGTTGCTGTGAACGCCGGTTGAGGCCAACCCGATCACGGCATCCCCCGGAACAATCTGACGGCCATCGATCATCTTCGGGCGATCGACAGCCCCCACGGCAAAACCCGCCAGATCGTATTCACCCTCGGCATAGAAGGAAGGCATCTCGGCGGTTTCCCCTCCGATGAGGGCGCAACCGGCCTGACGGCAACCGTCTGAAATCCCGCGGACCACGGCCTCGGCCGTCTTTAAGGAGAGTTTGCCGGTGGCAAAGTAATCCAGGAAAAAGAGCGGCTCTGCGCCACTCACGGCAATATCGTTGACGCACATCGCCACCAGATCGATGCCGACCGTGTCGTGTTTGTCCATGAGGAACGCAATTTTGAGTTTGGTCCCGACGCCGTCGGTTCCCGACACGAGCACCGGATCCTGATACCGATTCGCCTGGAATCGGAACAGGCCCCCGAAACCGCCCAAATCGGTCATCACTTCCGGGCGAAAGGTCGCCCGCACATGCGGCTTGATCCGTTCGACGAATTCATCGCCGGCATCGATATCGACTCCGGCATCACGATAGGTAGTCATTGGGGCCGCATCTTAACGATGCGGTGGACGGTTGGTCAACAGCGGTACGTGACTCTTATTCTGCAGTAGGAAAGTGTGAGAGTGCGCTGTGTTTCCAGCCGGCAATGCGTTGATATGGGCCGGGTGCTCAAAACGATCGTCCAGCAAGGCCGCAGGGAGCGAGGCGAGTGAGGCGTACCCTCGGGGTACGTCGCAGGGAGAGTCGCGACTGAGAACGCCGCTGGCGATCGTTTTGAGCACCCGGCTACATCTCGGGGCGCATTTCAACATCCAACAACTTAATCTTGCGATGCAAGTGGCTGCGCTCGATCTGCAGGTCTTCGGCCGTGCGGGAAATGTTCCAATGATGTTCGCGCAACTTGCGGGCGATAAATTCTTTCTCGAACGCATTACGGGCATCGCGGAGCGAGTCGTAATGCCTCGTCAAGAGGGAATTGGACGCCTGCGCCCCAACCGGCTGTTGCGAGGCGGGTAACTGAGGGCGAACCTGCAACGCCACCGAGGCGTGCGAGGCTTCAATCACCGGCCCCGGGACCATGATCATCAGCCGCTCGATCAAGTTACGCAATTCGCGGATGTTGCCCGGCCATTCATACTGCATGAACACATCCATGGCTTCGGGAGCCACCGGCTTGATCTTCAAGCCCTGCTCCTCGGCATGCACCTGTAGGAAATGTTTCACGAGCAAGGGAATGTCCTCACGGCGATCCCGCAGCGTCGGCACCACGATCGGCACCACATTGAGCCGATAGAACAGATCTTCCCTGAACGCACCTTTTTCGATTTCCTTCAGTAGATCCTTGTTCGACGCAGCCAAGACCCGTACATCCACCTTGATCAACTTGGTCCCGCCGACCCGCGTAAACTGCTGCTCTTGCAACGCCCGCAAGACCTTGGCCTGGGTGCTCAAGCTCATATCCGCAATTTCATCCAGAAACAGCGTCCCGCCGTCGGCCTGCTCGAACTGGCCCCGTTTCATTGTCGTCGCGCCGCTGAAGGAACCGCGCTCGTGCCCGAACAATTCGCTCTCGATCAATGTTTCAGGAATGGCGGCGCAGTTGACCGCCACAAACGGACGTGTTGCCCTCGCACTGTGCTGATGGATGGCTCTGGCGACCAATTCTTTACCGGTGCCGTTTTCGCCGCCGATCAAGACCCGACTGTTGGTGGGCCCCGCCGTTTCAATAATCTGCTTGAGCTGCCGCATGGCCGGTGACTGCCCGACCAGCTCGAACTTCCGCTCCACCTTCGTGCGCAGCGTCCGATTCTCCTGCTCAAGCCGGTGCTGATCCAGGGCATGTTTTACCCGCAGCGTCACGTTTTCGAGCGACAGCGGCTTCTCGATGTAATCGTACGCCCCCAGCTTGATCGCCTTCACCGCCGTCTCGATCGACCCGTGCCCGGACATCATCATGACCTGCGTCTGAGGCACCAGTTCCCGCAACCGCCGGAGCGTCTCCAGCCCATCCATGTCAGGCATCCAGATATCCAGCATCATCAGTTCGGGGGGGCCCACCGCGCACAGCTTGAGCGCCTCGATGCCGCTCTTGGCCACACTCACTTCGTAGCCTTCATCCTCCAGAATACTGCTCAAGGAGTTCAGGATGGAGACTTCATCATCGACAATCAGAATTGAAGCAGACATGTTTTCCCCACACTACACATCGGCGGGCCCGGCTCACACCGGTAACTCGAAGGTAAACAAAGCCCCCTTGGGCTGATGGTTTCCGGCATGAATCTGGCCATCATGATCGGTCACAATCCGCCGTACGATCGCCAGCCCCAGCCCGGTCCCCGTTTTCTTCCGTGAAAAATAGGGCACGAACAATTTCTCCTGATCCTCCGGCGCGATACCAATGCCTTCATCCGCCACGGTGACGACGGCACGACGCTGTTTCGTATCGTAGCGGGTCTGGATCCACAGATGCCCCTTGTGGTTCATCGCGTGAATCCCGTTATCGCACAAATTGACCATGACACGCTTGATCTGCTCGCGATCGAAATTAAACGGCGGCAGGTCCGGATCCAGCGTCACCACGCATTCTACTTCGCGATGCGCGCTCTCATACAACGCGACCACTTCTTTCACCACATCATCCAGCGAATTCATCGTCATGTGCGGGGCCGGCATCCGGGCAAACTTGGAGAACTCGTCCAGCATTTGCTTGAGGCTGCCGACCTCATTGATGATCACTTGCGTGGACTCATCGCAGATCCGGTCGAAATCCGGAGCCTTATCCTGAAACTTTTTCCGCAGCCGCTGCGCCGACAGCTGAATGGGTGTCAGCGGATTTTTGATCTCATGAGCAATCCGCTGCGCAACCTCCCGCCAGGCCGCCGCCTTCTGCGCCTTGATCAATTCCGAAAGGTCTTCGAAAATCAGTACGAAACCGAGGTCCTTGTTCGACTCATCCTTCATGCGGGAACACTGCACACCGATGGTCAGAAACCGCCCCTGCAAATCCAGTTGTCCTTCGAGCGCAATATTATCTCGCTGGTCGGCCAGCATCCGATCGTAGACCGATTGAAACAGGTCCAGCTTGTATTCCTTGAAGACCTCGTTGGCCGGCCGGCCCCGAAACCGGTCGGCCCACAACCCCAACATCCGTTCCGCAGAGGGATTGAAGGTAGTAATGATCCCCTGCCGATCGATCGAGAACAGTCCCGCAGCGATCGTATCGACTACCGTTTCAATATAGGCGCGCCGACGGTCCAACTCGCGGTTGGATTGCCGGAGCGAGACGTTGGCTTCTTCAACCTTCGTCTTGCTGCTCTGGAGGTCGGCGGTCATACGATTGAAGGACTCGACCAGGGTGCCGATCTCGTCCGTCGCCTTAGCTTCGATGCGCACGGAGAGATCCCCCTGCGCAATGGCTTCCGTCGCCTCGGCCAACCGCTGAATCGGCACGGTAATGCCGCGCGCCACATAAAACCCGAACCAGGTGGCACTGAAGAGAATCATCACCGTGATGACCGCCACCAGCAAGTAGGCGCCTGCCTTGATGGGGTTCTTCATCGCCTTCATTTGTTTATACTCGGTATACTGACGCCCGATGCTCTCCATCTTGCCGAGCAGCGACTCCGGCACGTAGGCATCGACCACCACCACCCCGTCGATTTCTCCACGGCGGATACTGGAGGCGATCGGGACACCGGCCCTCACCAGCCGTCCCGTCTGCGCTTCCTGGACGGATGTCAGTTCCTGCTTGCCGTTGATGACCTGCAGCACCAGTTGGCCGATCGGCAGATCGAGCACCGCCACCGGCACCTCGGGATCCAACGATTTGGTCAACGTTTCCATTTTCGAAGAAAAAACCTCGATCCCGGCCGTGGCATATTCCGCGCGCTTCCGGGCGATCGCCGCGACCAGCAAATCCCGCTGCTCGGGCGACAGCAACTCCTCGCGGAAAATCTCATGGCTGATGGCGCGTGCGCTGTTAATCGCCAGGGACACATGCCCGGCATGGTGCATGCGGGCGACTTCATAGGAGTCCTTCATCACGTGCTCGATCTGGTCGTTGAACCAGACATCGACAGCCTTGTTGACCAGGCCGCTGGCGACCAGCGCCAGGAGGACCGTGGGAATCAGGGAAAAACCGATGAAGGCGGCGACCAACTTCGCACGGAACCCCGACCCCACAAGCCGATGTCGCCGTTCGAAGTAGGCCTTAATGAGATTACGCGAGAGCAGCAGCGTGAGCACGACGAAGCCGATCAAGTCGAGATTGACCAGCAACAGCACGAAGGCATACCCGGTACTGGGGAGAAAAGAATCCGACTCCTCCCCCACCGGGACCGCCATTTGAGCGTAATAAAAGGTGAGGGCCAGGCACGGCAGGAGTAAGATCAGGACGATCCACACCGGGCGGACATGTCGCTTGCGTCGTTCACTCTCGAGCGAGGCAGGCGTCGACGGCTCTTTCTCGCGCAGCACACCCGGGGGTATGAGCTTCGTCATGTCCGTCGATTCAGGCATTCTCGATACTCCGACTCACACCCGGCCCACTCGATCCTGCCTCACTATAACGAATTCAGGTGGGAGTCTCAAAAGAAGACGCGCGGACCACGCCCCTCGCTTCATCGACCACCAGTCGGGAACAGAGACATTGAGGGAGACAGTGTCACCCCGAAGAAGGACCGACACCACGGAGCAGGACGGCACGCAGAATAAATTCACGAGGCTACGGAGTGTGAAGCGTCGATTTCCCTGAGGTCAAACTGACGAATTTCATCCTCAGCGCATAGAGCATGTCCTTCATGACAACTTGCTCATCCGCGGTGAGGTTGCCCCGCGTCTTCTCTTCAAGCATGGACAGCAGATCGATGATTTCTTTGGCCTGGGGAAGATTCAGCGGCATAGACGGCTGCTGAGGATCCAACTGCTCTCCCATCAGCATCAACGCCGAACTGCCCATCGAGATGACGAAAGAAGAGAAGTTAACCGGCAGATGCCCCGAATGTGTATGGGCATCGGGCTCATGATGGGGTGCGGCAGCGGCAGCCTCCGTGGGGGGAGGTGTCACCGACGGTGCGGGTGGAGGGGCCTCGTCACCCCGTCCTCGACGATCACGGACGACGAATCCCTGCTCCTTGTCATCACCCATGGGAAAGCCTCCGATCATCCAATGAAAAATGCAGGGCCGTACCCTACCACAGGCCTTGAAGAGGCGCAAGACGAGCAGCCCCGTTGAACGTCCTGAAAAACTCAGTTAGAGTGGCGCCACGGAGGGCTTCGCATGTCATCACGTTTCGATAGAGTCGTGGCCATCATGGCCCAGCTCCGGGCGCCGGGCGGGTGCCCCTGGGATCGCAAACAGACCCACGAATCCCTCAAGCCCTATTTGATTGAGGAGACGTATGAAGCCCTCGATACCATCGACCGGCTGGACTTCGCCAAGCTGAAAGAGGAACTGGGCGATGTATTGCTGCAGGTCTTGTTTCACAGCCAGATCGGCACAGAAGCAGGCACCTTCACCATCGACGACGTCTTACAGCAATTGGCCGACAAACTCGTACGCCGCCATCCGCACGTGTTCGGCGACCAGGCCACCGGCCAGCCCTCCCTCAATTCCGACCAGGTCGTCCATCGCTGGGAAGATATCAAGCGGGCCGAACGCAAGCAGGCCGGCAAACCGGATTCGGTCCTGCATGATATTCCTCAAGCCCTTCCCGCGCTCCTCCGCGCCTATCAAACCCAGGTCCGTGCGGCGCGGGTCGGATTCGACTGGCCGGACAACCCCCAGGGCCTGGCGGCCGTACTTGCCAAGGTCGAGGAAGAAATCGGGGAACTCAAAAGCGCGATCACCGACGCGGGTGAACCTCCCTCCGGGGACGAAGCTCAACCGCAGGCCACGCCGGAAATGGCCGCGGAGCTGGGAGACTTGCTGTTTTCTCTGGTCAATGTTGCCCGGCACATGAAGGTGAATCCGGAAGAGTCGCTTCGTCTCGCCACGAATCGCTTCACCACCCGGTTCCAGTTCATCGAGCGCGAGGCCACTCGAAGCGGGCGGAGCGTCAACGACCTCTCCACGTTGGAAATGGATCACTACTGGGAAGCTGCGAAGCGGCTCGAGTCCACCGGAAGCGCCGAGACCATCCCGCCCCTCACGCCCTCAACCGAACCGACACGGACGCTCACATGAGTGGGGAGCAGAATCCGTACGAAGAAGGCAAACGAGCGGGGCTGCATCCGCTCATCGTCCTATTCGGCGCCATTTTAGTCATGTGGCTGCTGATCAACCTGGCCGTGCCGAGCGGGAAACAAAAACAGGCCGCTGGACCGGAAATTTCACAGGTGGCCACCGAAGATCCGGATGCCGCGCCGGTCATGTATAAAGTTCAGACAACGTTGACCGAATTCAATGCCGTCAGCATCGTGGTACCGACCCAGGTAACGAGCAGCCAGGTGGTCGGCCTCTTGAAACAACTTAAGCAGGCCCGGCTGGGTCAGAGCCTCCCCTCCATGCTCCCCCCCACCAGTCCAGGGCACAAACTCGGGGACCAGGCCGTGGCTGATCTCTACATTTTCTCAGACCCCAAGTATGCAGTAGCCGAAGTGGTCGGGACGCTGGCCCGCGGCGCCCACGCCCCGGGCAATCTCTACCCGCAAGCCATTCCATTCGAAGAAGCGATGGAGCATGTCCTCGGACACTATCGAATCGACCTCAATGACACCAGCAACCCCGACACCGGATCGCTTGGATTTGCCGACGATTCCGGCGTACACAGCAAACAATATCGACGCATTTTCTGAGCCGCTCCCGCGAATCTCCGCTCCCAGACTGTCTCCACTATCCCCAGGCGCGAATCTGTCCCTTAATATCTCCCTAGGTGTTTCCATTCCCTACAGCATCTAGGGGCTTGGCTGTCCGCCACCCCAATGCCTAAAACTTGTGCAGGTTGCTGAAGGGCCGCTCTACGGAGGGGCTTCAGCGAGGAGTCGGCTGATATGCACACGCTTATCCACAGATTCTGTGCGTGGGAAGGAGTCGACAGGATGCGCGATGATGGGACAAGGCCCCGCGAGCCGGAGGCCATCAGACGGCAGGAGGGTTCCTCACGAGGCCAACGACGTTCTTGATCTCCGCCCGCAAGGCATCCTGCTCCGCTTGAACCCAGGCCTCAAGCTGTGCGAAGTACTGCGAGAGCGAACCAGTGAAGGGGGCTACCAACACATCCCCGCGGTCCTTCAACCAGCCTTCCGCCTCGGCGATCCGGACCTTCTGGTCACCGATCTTGCGGGACAGAAATTTATTCAGCATCAGCTGCTGTCCCGGGCTACCAACGACCGTGCCCAGCAACTTCTCCTTCACATACTCCAACTCCTCTGCCTGGGCAATCTTCACCCGGACGGCATGAGTCGCTGCCCAGGTCGCCCGCTGAATCGAGTAGTCGTACGACAACACCGGCTCGCGCGGCTCGCGAAAGGGACCGGTTACACTGGAGATCACCAATTGGTCGTTCAGCATCTGGGTATTCCTTCTCTTCCCGTTCCCATCGTCATTGAAACATTAGACCGGCGACGCCTGCAGATACCGGAGCAGCTTCGCCGCCGTCTCAGCGCCGTCGCGAATACAATCGGGAAGGCCCACCCCACGATAACCGGCGCCGGTGACAGCGAGGCCGCCGAATCGCGAGAGTGCCGCCTCCATCTGCGCAAGCCGGTCGAGATGTCCGATCGTATATTGAGGCATGGCCCGATTCCAGCGATTCACTTCGACATAATGCGGCGTCGCCTGCAGGCCGACAATCGAGGCCAATTCCTCCCGCACACACTGGACCAAGGCCTCATCGTCACGCTGCAAAATGGCCTCTCGCCCAACCCCCCCGAGATAACAACGCACGGATACATCCTGCGGTGGGGCTCGGTGCGGCCACTTGAGCGAAGTCCACGTGGCTGCGATCAAATCACGACCCTCGATGCGCGGGACCACGAAACCGAACCCTTGCAGCCGGTTGCCCACCGCCTCCTCAGGATAGATGAGCGAAATTGTGGCCGTCGAAGCATAAGGAATCAGATCCATTAAGCCGGCTGCCATCGGCGTCAACGGCCGAACGAGCTCGGCGCTGACATAGGCCGGTGTAGCCAAGACCAGCGCTTCCGCCGAAAGCGAGGTCCCGTCGGTACAGATGATATCGTACATCCAACGTCCGGCCTGGTGGGAGCGCACCCGTAACGCCTCCACCTGAACACCGGCCTTCAACATCCCGCCGGCTTGCTGGATATGCGCTGTCAGCCCCGCCACCAAATCGGCCAGGCCGTTTTTCAGCGTCACAAACATCGTGTGTCGCGGGCGGCCGCCGGGCGCGTTCTGCATCCGTGCACGACGCGCCGCCATCATACCCCGAATCACACTACCATGCGCCTGCTCCAACTCGTAGAACCGCGGGAACGTCGCCCGAAGACTCATCTGCTCCGCATCACCTGCGTAGATGCCGGCCATCAGCGGCTCCATGACCCGTTCGCAGGCATGCCGTCCGAATCGACGGCGAAAAAACGATGCCAGCGATTCGTCGTCGGCCGCCCGACGCGCCGGAATCAACACATCGCAGCCCATACGGGCCAGATCGATCCAGGATAATAGTCCGCTGCGAAAAAACGGCCCCAGCTGAGTCGGCGTAAAGGTTACAAGTCCTTCCGGCAACTCGTGTAACTGCCCGCCCCTCAAGACGCTCGCTTTTTTCTCAACCGGGTTGGTGTTGATGAGCTGATCGGCGATCCCGAGGCGTCGGCAGAGCTCCATGCCCCAGGGCTTTTGCGAGAGAAACGAGTCCGGCCCCGCCTCCATCACTAACTGGCCGACCCGATGCGTGACGATTTTCCCGCCCCAGACCGGTGCGGCATCAAGAATGGTGCAGGTGAGGGCCACATCAGCCGCGGCCGCCTGCTCCTGGAGCGCAAACGCCGTGGAGAGGCCTGAGATACCTCCGCCGATGATGACAACTGACCGTGGTGTACGCGCCACAGGTGGTGCCGCTAATGGACGAGCGAAGACTCGTGCGCCTCCACCACCGACATCAACATGTCGATCAGGGGAGCCGAGGCGTTCAACATGGGAATACGTTCCAGCTGGAGTCCCTTCGTCCGGGCCAGCTGCGTGAGCTCAATATCGATATCAAACAGGGTTTCCACATGGTCGCAGATGAAACCGATCGGCGCCACCAGCACCTGGCGATGGCCTTCCTGCGCCAATTCCGCCAAGGCCTCCTCGACCGATGGCCCAAGCCATTTCTCTCCCGATCGTCCCTGGCTTTGATAGGCAAACCGCGTCGGCTGAGTCCCGAGTTGTTCGCAGACCGCCTGAGCCGTTCCTTTGACTTCTTCAGGATAGGGGTCCTTCATGGCCACGACCCGCTCCGGCAAACTGTGCGCGGTAAACAAGACTGGCACCTGCCCACGCACCTCGGCGGGGAATCGCTCCAGCGTCCGGCGAATATTGTCGACAATGGCGGCGATCAAGAGCGGATGGCGATGCCAACTCTTGACGAAGCTGATCGGGGTCTCGTTGGCAAGTTCAGCACGCGCCTCTTCAACCTTCTTTCGATAGGCGCCGATGCTGAGCGAAGAATACTGCGGGGCCATGCACAACCCAATGATGCGGTCCGGAAGGGCATCGAGCAGTTCCGTGTAGGTTTCCTTGATGAACGGATGCCAGTGCCGCAACCCCACATAACAGCGGTAGTACGCGTGACCCGACATATTTAAGCGCTGCTCCAATGCCCGCGCGACCTCACGCGTGACATCGAGCACCGGAGACTTTCCGCCGGTCACCCGATATCGCTCGCGGATTTCCGCAATCAGTTCAGGCGAGGTTGGTCGTCCACCGCGAACATCCAGGAGATACGGCGCCACATTCTCGAGGCAATCGGGGCCGCCCATGGCCATGAGCAAGACAGCAACCGGCTGCTTCGCCACAGACCCGCTCACCGCGTACTCAGCTTATGCACCAGATCGATCGTGGCGGCGACATTCTCCACGGGGGTATTCGGGAGAATTCCGTGACCCAGATTGAAAATGTGGCCCGGACGCCCTGCGGCCCGTCGGAGAATGTCCGTCACGCGCCGCTCGACCTCGGAGATCGGTCCAAACAACGTCACCGGATCGAGGTTCCCCTGCACCGCGCGATCGTGGCCCACCAGGGCCCAGGCCTCGTCGATCGGAATGCGCCAATCGATCCCGATCACGTCACCACCGGCCTGGCGCATGGCCTTGAGGATCGCCGTGGTCCCGGTGCCGAAATGAATCAGCGGGACGCCTTCGTGCTTGAGCCCCTCGAAAATCAGCTGCACATGCGGCATGACGTATTCGGCATAATCCCCGGCTGAGAGACACCCGACCCAGCTATCGAAGAGCTGCACGGCCTGGGCGCCGGCCTTGATCTGACGACGAAGATAGCCGGTAATCACGCGTGCGAATTTATCCATCAAACGATGCCAGGTCTCCGGCTCGCGATACATCATCTGTTTCGTATGAATGTAGTTCCGCGAGCTTCCACCTTCAATGGCATAACTGGCCAGCGTAAAGGGCGCCCCGGCAAACCCGATCAGAGGCACCCGACCGGCCAGCATCTTGCGGGTCAGACTGATCGCATCCATCACGTACTGCAGGTCCCTCTCATCGATGACCTTCAGCCCATCCACAGCCGCCCGATCCCGCACGGGATTGTGGATGATCGGCCCCTCGCCCTCCGCAAACTCCAGAGAGAGCCCCATCGGCTCGAGCGGAAGCAGAATATCGGCGAAAATAATGGCGGCATCGAGGGCAAACCGGTCGATCGGCTGCAACGTGACCTGCGCCGCCAATTCAGGCGTCTTACACAGATCGAGAATGGAATGTTTTTCTCGTAACCGGCGATATTCAACCATGTACCGGCCTGCCTGGCGCATGAACCAGACCGGCGTGCAATCAACCGGTTCGCGCCGGCACGCTTTCAGAAATCGATCATTCATAATGGAGCGCATTTTAGAGGGGCAGTCCAAAGAGAGTCAAACAATCTTGCGCCCAACCGGGCACTGAACCGGAACCATCGAGAGTCTGCCGATGGCTCCGGTTCTGCCACTCCTGCAACCACCCGCACCTCGCGCCCTGTGGAAAAATTCTCACGACAATTCCCCATCAATCTGTGTATAATGATCACACGTGTCTTTGAGCCTGAGTACCCTCACTCACTGATCGACACCATTTCAGAGCATTCAGCGGCCTGCCTATTCGTATCACTCGCAAGCGCCGCGATAATTCAGTCACGCTAGTGGAACCGCGGCGCGATCCCTTCGATAACGCGTTCTAGATTCGTATAACTGTGGAGGTGGCATGAGTAGTGATCTGCATCCGCTCACCTTACCTAAAAACGGTGAGCTCCCCAAAACCGATGCACAGCCAGGAGAACATCCCACGAGCGATGGAGCCTGGATTACCATCATACGCTGGTTTGACTCCTGGGCAGGCATTGAGAAAATGCAAACGGATACCGCGCCGCCGACAGTCGACTGGCTGCGGGCCATCCCGCTCATCATCGTGCACCTGCTCTGCCTGGGCGTGTTCATCGTCGGATGGAGCTGGGTCGCCGTAGGAGTCGCAGCAGCGTTCTACTTCATACGCATGTTCGCCATCACGGGCTGGTACCATCGCTATTTCTCGCACCGTACCTTCAAGACCTCCCGGGCCTGCCAATTTGCCTTTGCCTTGCTCGGATCTTCCTGTGCGCAACGAGGCCCGCTCTGGTGGGGCGGACACCATCGCCATCACCACATCTATTCAGATAAACCCGAAGATACCCACTCGGTGCGCCAAGGGGGATTTCTCTGGGCTCATATCGGCTGGATCAGCTCCAAGAAATTTTTCCCGCCGCGCCTCAAGAGCATCGGCGATTTCGCCAAGTTTCCGGAGCTGGTCTTCCTGGATCGATTCGACACCCTGGTCCCGACGATTTGCGGATTCGGCATGTTCGGCCTCGGCAAACTCTTAGAGACCTATGCCCCAAGCCTCGGCACGAATGGTCCGCAGATGCTCATCTGGGGATTCTTCGTCTCCACCGTCGCGCTGCTCCACGGCACCTGCACAATCAACTCGCTTTCACACGTGTACGGATCCCAGCGTTACAAGACGGGTGACGACAGCAAGAACAATTTCATCCTGGCCATGATCACTCTCGGTGAGGGCTGGCACAACAATCATCACTACTATGCCGCCTCAACCCGCCAAGGGTTCTACTGGTGGGAAATCGACATCACCTACTACATGCTGAGGGGCTTGCAAGCGCTGGGACTGATCTGGGACATTCGGGAAGTGCCCGCGCATGTGCGGGAAGGTAAGAATAAACTCGCCTGACAAAGACCAGAGGGGCGGACGCGAAGCGCCCGCCCCTCTACTCTACGCTACACCCACTCCGATTCATCCGCCGATTCCGGCTTCCGACCGTACTGCGGGGCCAGGCGCTCTCGAATCTCCCGGCTGACCGGATCGATCTCCACCAGCTCTTCTTCCCTCGCAATCCAGGCATCCTCCGGCACCAATTCAATTCGGTAATGATTCTTCCGCATGGAGAACCACTCGATGTACGGGTGCGGAACCAAATGCGGATGCGGATCGAAGGAGATGAGGCTCGCATCGCCGATCTGCGGAATCTCGACATCCCCGAGCACTTGCCCCGCGAGATCTTCGTCGGCAAACCGGCTGTTATTGAATCGGATCACCTTCCCGGCGATTTCTCCCCGGCAATCGCCAGCCAGGTAGAAGTCGACCACACCCAACACCGCGAATGTCATACGCCCGACAACCGTCCCCGCTTGACGGTTATCGAGAAAACCCTCTTGCACCCACCGACTGTTGCCGAACTTCTGAGCCACATCAGCCTCCTTCTGAGCGCGCCGTCGAAGGCCCCTGATGCGCCGGTGACGATTCACCCGTCACCCACGATCCGAGCAGGACGCCGCCGAGAATCATCGCACTCCCGAACCACCCTTGCGCATCCAGGTTTTCGCCCAGGAAATACCAGGCCAGCCAGGCCGCGACGGCCGGCTCGGCCGCAAACAGCAAAGCAACCTGCTGGGCAGGCAACAGCCGCTGTGCCCACATTTGTACCGCAAACGCACCGGTCGCCAACACGCCGGTCACCACCAACCCGACGACTAGGACGCGGCTTGGCTCAAACATCGCAAGCGTCGGCGGTTCCCACCACATGGCGCCCAACATGGCCAGGGTCATCAACAACAGTTGCCACGCGAACAACGAGACCGGATCTGCCACCCGGGTGTACCGTTCCAGGCAGACCATATGGGCGGCGAATGCCGCCGCGCTCCCCATCGTGAGGAGATCCCCAAGATTAGCGGAGGCCGTCGGCCTCACCAGAAGCCACAAGCCAAGCAGCGCAATCCCGTTAGACACCCAGGTATGGACGCCCAAGCGACGTAAGTACAGCGGCACAAACACCACGTACAAGACCGTGATAAAGGCGGAGTTCGATGCCGTCGTATAGCGGAGCCCCACGGTTTGCAACACATAGCCGAGGAAGAGCCACGCAGTTGCGATCGCACTTGCTCGTACCATATAGGCGTCGCAGGTCAATCGGCGGCGCATGAGCAGCAAGACCCCGAACACAACGAGCGATCCAAGGAGAAATCGAAGGAAGAGAAACGAGAGTGGAGAGATTTGTTCGAGCGCGGCCTTCGTGGCCGGAAACGTCGCTCCCCACACAAAAGTCGTGAGGAGCAGCGCGAATTGAGGCATGGGCTACAGACCTCATGAACGCCGAATGCAGACGGTGGGAGGAGAGAAACATCCCCCCATCCCACCACCATCAATCAACAGTCAGGAGGCATCATTCCTGGCGTTAGGGTTTGCACAACGCACATTTGCGCTCGTCGCTGGTACCTGCCTGCTCCATCGCGGCGAGCGCCCGCTCTTTATCGGGATAGTCGAACCATCCCCCTTGCCAGTAATCACTGCTCGACACGCCGGAGGGGACCTCGGAACACCGGTCCCGGTGGAGCGTCACCCGATCGATCGCCCGTGCAATGTGAAGCCAATACATCATGTTACACCGTCCAATTAGTACGTCATGACCATACCGGCTCAACCTACCACGCCTCTCGATACGAGAGCAATGCGCGGCACGCACCGAGACGAGACGAGTCTCGTGACGGCGGGACACATACGATTATGGGGTGAAACCGGGAGGGTGCGCTAGGGCAGGAGCTGCCACTCGTCCTTCTCGATCACGGTCTTGACGCCGGTTTGCAACTTCTTGACGTCCTTCTCTTCAAAGAGACGCATGTAGCGCTCGATCCGGTCCGGATCATCGATACGCTCTTCCTGCATGACTCCGCCGCTGCCTTTGTACTTCCGAATTAACAGGGACATTTCAACCGATCCTCCAATTGTGACTCGCGTTTCGGCATAAAGATTGGGTACAATAGTGCAAAGTTACACACAGGGTCAAGCGTTTCTAAACGGAGAATCGCTCTATCCGGTCTTCCCGGTTGCGGTGAGGCCACAGGGTGCCATTGAAGGAGTCGGCTATGCCGGTCTACGAATATCGCTGCGAACAATGCTCCCACCAGTTCGAGGCCACTCAGTCGGTGCATGCACGCCCGGAAGACACCGTCTGTCCGCAGTGCAACCAAGTCGGCGCCACCCGAATGCTCTCTGCGTTTGCCTCGAAGATCAAAGGCTCCCACAAGCCGGGCTTCGAGGAAATCAAAGCCTATGACATGCTGCACGAACGCATGGATCGATTCTCCAAACTCCCGCCCGCCATGGGCAAGCGCGTGGATGTCACGCCGGACATGATGTCCGGAGCCGGAGCCGCTGCTCCGACAGAAGGCACCGACGCATAAGCGCCGCCCTGACGTTGGGCGCGGAACTCCCGCCCTGTTGCATCGCCGTGAGACAGAGCCGTCCAGGGGCTCAAGACTGACAAGACTGAGAGGAGTATTGTTCAGCATGTGCACCCGTCTCAGCGGATTTGCCTGTGCCATCCTGCTCTGCCTCCTTGGCGCCCCGGCTTCAGCCGAGGTGGCCGGCTCAATGGTCATCGCAGGCCATGGTCCCGAACAACGGCTGATGGAATCGCTGGCTCACGCGTTTGAAAAAGCCAACCCCCGCGCCTATATCGACATCGTCTGGGACGGTAATTCGAAGCCGCTCGATTTGGTGAAATCCAAGCAGGCGAACATCGCCGTGACTGGAGCGGCGGAAGACGGCCTTCGCTCGTTCCAGATCGCCTGGGACGGGATTGCAATCATGGTGCACCGGTCGAACTTCACCAAAGAAGTGACCAAACAGGAAGTCGCCGAGCTCTTTTCCGGTAAGTACAAAGTATGGGCCGACCTGGGCGGACCGGATACGAAGGTTCTCCTGATCGACCGACCGCGCAATGAAAATAATCGCGACGCCTTCGAACAGCAGCTCGGCATCGTGGGCAAGATTCCCGACGGGACCAAGGTCATCCCCATGGACGAAAAGGTGATCAAGACGATCGCCGGTACCCTGCCGCCGCATTCAGCCGTCGCCTACATCTCGCTCGGTCAGGCCTTGGAGGCGGTCGCCTCCGGTGTGCCCGTGAAGCTACTACCGGTCGATAAAATAGAACCGGAAACACCGACCGTCAAGGATGGCCGGTACACCCTGCGCCGCCCGGTCCTGTTGCTGTCCCACAACGAGCCGGATCCGCTTGTGGACGCCTTCGAGCAATTCGCCCTGTCGGAGAACGGACAAAAAATCATCAGCGAGTCTTATACGCCGCTCCCGAAGACATCATCTCCATAAGAGGAGGCTTTTATGCGCACTATTGTCACCTACATGCTCGGCTGCACCCTTCTGCTCGGAACCACGTTCGTTGCCGTCCCGGCTGGGCATGCCCAGGAAGGAGCGATGGTCGAGGGTGCCGGGTATACGATGTTCAACACGGAATCAATCAAGGGATCGGACACCTCCAAGCTGGAGAATGACCCGGTTTGCGACCGTTCCAAACGTCCTTCCATCGCGAAAGTTGAACCGGATGAGGCGAAGCCCGGCGAAAAAGTGACCATCAAGGGTGAAAATTTCGGCAGCAAGGAATGTTTCCACGGCGTCACCTTCAGCGCCGCCTCCAAGGAAAAAATCGACTACCACTTCGTCAATGACACCACGATCGAGGCGGTGGTGCCGGAGGCGAAAGCCGGCATGTCCTTTATCATCGTGGTCGCCGGCGGCGGCAGCGCGCAGTCGAAGCCGCTCCTGATTCAACCCAAATAAGACCCTCAAAGACCTTTCGGCGGGCAGGAGGCTCATCACCTCCTGCCCGATTCCGTCCCTCGCCCAGTCCACCCGTTCATCCTGGTTCGTCTCGACAACTCTCTTGACCCTATGCTAGGTTACGCGATCTTTTTGGAGGCGAATCAGAGGTGAGCTACGGCTCCAAACCTCTCGCAGTCTCATCATGTTTCGGAAGATTCTTATTGCCAACCGTGGCGAGATCGCCATGCGCATCATCCGTGGCTGTCGCGAGCTCAATATCGCGACGGCCGCGATTTATTCCGAAGCCGACTCCTCAGGAATTTACGTCAAGAAAGCCGACGAGTCCTACCTTGTAGGACCCGGACCCGTCAAAGGCTTCCTGGACGGGAAACAAATCGTCGACATCGCCAAGCGCATCGGCGCGGACGCCATCCATCCCGGATACGGATTCCTCTCCGAAAACACCAAATTTGCTCGGCTCTGCCAAGCCTCCGGCATCACCTTTATCGGTCCGTCGCCCGAGACGATCGACCTCATGGGCAGCAAAGTGAAGGCGCGACAGATCGCCCAGCAGGCCGGCCTCCCGATCGTCCCCGGAACCGAAGGCGGCATCACGACTGTCGAGGAAGCGCTGGAGTTCACCAACCGCATCGGCTATCCGGTCATGATCAAGGCCAGCGCCGGCGGTGGGGGACGCGGACTTCGAGTCGTTCGTTCCGACCAAGAATTACGCGAGAATATGGAAGTCGCGGCACGGGAAGCGCTGGCAGCGTTCGGCGACGGCAGCATCTTCATCGAAAAGTACATCGAGCGGCCGCACCACATTGAATTTCAAATCCTGGGCGACAAACACGGCAATATCATCCACCTGGGTGAGCGGGATTGTTCCATCCAGCGCCGGCACCAGAAGCTGATCGAGATCGCCCCGTCATTGATTTTGACGCCCAAACTGCGCGCGCAAATGGGCGAGGCCGCCATTGCCATCGCGAAAGCCGTGAACTACGACAATGCCGGCACCGTCGAGTTCCTCCTCGACCATGAGAACCATTTCTATTTCATGGAAATGAACCCCCGCCTTCAGGTGGAACATACCGTCACGGAACAGATCACGGCCATCGACATCGTCCGGAATCAGATTTCGATCGCGGCGGGCAAACCGCTGGAGATCCGGCAAAAAGATGTAACTCTGCAGGGCCATGCAATTCAGTGCCGGATCAATGCCGAAGACCCGCGCAATAACTTCATGCCCTGCACCGGCACCATCACCGCCTACCTGTCACCCGGCGGGATCGGAGTCCGCATCGACGGCGCGGTCTATCGAGACTACACGATCCCTCCTTACTACGATGCATTGCTGGCGAAACTCACGGTCCGTGGTCGCACATGGGAAGAAGCCGTCAGCCGCATGCGGCGTTCACTCGAAGAATATGTCCTGCGCGGGGTGAAAACGACCATTCCGTTCATGAAGAACGTGATGATGGAACAGGATTTTCAGGCCGGACGGTTCGATACGTCCTACCTGGAGACTCATCCGGACCTGTTTCAATACGAAGAATCCGAGGAGCCTGAGGACCTGGTGCTGGCGATCTCAGCCGCGATTGCCGCATACGAAGGACTCTGACCTCCCCAGCCACCCGGCACCAATACCTCAACCCTGTTACGCGAGCGGATTCGCCGCCGAAGGCCGCCAGTATGGCAACGAAAAAGACCAAGAAAACCGCCCCGAAGAAAAGCCCTGCGAAGAAAAAACTCCCGACCAAGTCCAGCGGACCCGTTGCCTCACGCGCCGTCAAAGGTCCGCAGCCGGCGAGCCCTGAATTCCGTGTGACCCCGGCACCGGGGAAAAAGCTCTTGATGACCGAAGTCGCCTTGCGCGACGGACATCAATGCCTCCTGGCAACCAGAATGCGCACCGAGGATATGCTCCCCATCGCCCAAAAACTGGACGCTGTGGGATTCTGGTCGTTGGAGGTCTGGGGCGGGGCCACTTTCGACACATGCCTCCGGTTCCTCAAAGAAGATCCGTGGGAACGCCTGCGCGCGCTCCGCGCGGCGATGCCGAAGACGAAGCTGCAAATGTTGTTGCGCGGCCAGAACCTTGTCGGATACCGCCACTACGCCGACGACGTGCTGGAGAAATTCATTGAGCGCTCGGCATTCAACGGCATCGATGTCTTCCGCATCTTCGACGCACTCAACGATGTCCGCAATCTGGAGCGGGCCATCCGTGAAGTCAAAGCCTGCGAAAAGCACGTCGAGGCGGCCATTTCCTACACCACCAGCCCAGTCCACCGGCTGGATGGATTCGTAACGATGGGGAAACGGTTGGAAGACCTCGGCGCCGATACGATTTGCATCAAGGACATGGCCGGGCTGCTGGCCCCCGCGGATGCCTATCACCTGGTCAAGAAACTCAAAGCAGCGGTCCGCGTGCCCATCCACCTCCACTCCCACTATACGTCGGGCATGGGAACCATGTCGGCCCTGATGGCGGTCATGGCAGGACTCGATCTCCTGGATACCTCAATTTCTCCGCTTGCCGGAGGCGCCTCGCATCCCCCCACCGAGTCCATGGTGGCCGCATTACGAGGCACGCCCTATGACAGCGGATTGGAGCTGGAAGATCTGCAGCCCATCGCAGAGCATTTCCGGAACGTGCGCCGAAAGTACCGGCAATTTGAAAGTGACTTCACCGGGGTGGACGCCGAAATTCTGACGTCCCAAATTCCAGGCGGCATGCTCTCCAATCTCGCCGCCCAGTTGGCCGAACAAAACGCGCTCGACCGGATGAAAGAAGTGATGGACGAAATCCCCCGTGTCCGCAAAGACATGGGCTACCCGCCGCTCGTAACGCCGACCAGCCAGATCGTCGGCACACAGGCTACGCTCAACGTGCTCACGGGCGAACAGGGTGAACGGTACAAGGTCATCACCACGGAGACCAAGAATTATTTCCTCGGCCTCTATGGCCGGGCTCCCGGACCCCTCGATAAAGGGATTATGGCGCGGGCCATCGGTGATGAAGAACCGGTGAAGGGCCGGCCGGCCGACCGGCTTGAGTCGGAATTTGAGAAGTTAAAAAAAGACATGCCTGAGTCCGCCACCACACTGGAGGACCAGTTGTCGTTCGCCCTCTTCCCGGCGATTGCCAGGGACTTTTTCGAGGCACGTGAACGGGGCGATCTGCAGGCCGAGCCACTGGAACCGACGGAAACGAAGGGCCCTGCCGTGGCCCACGATCTCCACCTCGCCCCGGCTGAATTCAACATCACTGTGCATGGCGAGAACTACCATGTCGTAGTCTCCGGTTCAGGCCGCACCACCGACGGACGCAAGCCCTACTACATCCGGGTCAACGACCGGCTGCAGGAAGTCTCGCTGGAACCGCTGCAGGAAGTGCTGGCCGGTGTGCCGGAATCGCCCGCGGCCGGCAGCACGAGCAAACCGAAACGTCCCAGACCGACGAAACCGGGCGATGTCGCCCCGCCGATGCCGGGTCGCGTCGTGAAAGTCCTCGTGGCCGATGGTGCGCGAGTAAAGACCGGCGATCCGCTCTTGATCATCGAAGCCATGAAGATGGAAAGCCAGGTCCCGGCGCCGATGGACGGGCGCGTCACGGCGATTCTGGTCGTCGAGGGCGACAACGTGAAAATCGACGAAACTGTGATTCAACTGGAGTAGCCGTGAGGCTCTCGACGTGGACTGTCGGTCTGACTGCGGTCGCGTCGTCACACGTCCTAACATTCTGTCTCGCGGCGGCCCTCATGAGCGGTTGTGCTGCACCTCCAGAGATTCCCCGCTGGTTCGACGGCTTCCAACGATTTCCCATTCACACCGCCTCGGTCAGCGGCCACCGCATCGCCTATCTCGATGAAGGCCAAGGCCCGCCGCTCATCCTGCTTCACGGATACGGCGGATCGATGTGGCAATGGGAGTATCAGCAGCTTCCGCTGTCACAACACTTCCGTGTCATCACGCCCGACCTGATCGGCTCAGGCCTTTCGGACAAACCTGACCTCGACCACCGGCCTGAAGACTTGATCGAATCGATCCGTGGCCTCATGGATGCGCTCAACCTTCCGACCGCCACCTTGATCGGCAACTCCATGGGAGGCGGCGTGGCCATCGGCATGGCTCTGACCCATCCCGACCGGGTATCCCGCTTGGTGTTGATCGACAGCCTGCCCGACCATGTGCGCGAACGCCTGGTCAGCCCGCTGATGCACCGTGCCCTGAACACCAGCGTCCCCGCTTGGCTGGCCCGCTTCGGAGCCCTGTTCGTCGGCAACCGCACCATGGAGGCGGTGCTGAAAGAAATCATTTACGACCACACATTAGTGACACCGGCGGTGTTGGACCGCTCAAACCGGAACCGTCAACGCGAGGATATGATCACACCCCTCATGTCGCTGCGGAACAGCCTGCCGCTCTGGGAGCAGCACTTTGCCCCCCGACTCAAAGACATCCGACATTCCACATTGATCCTCTGGGGTGAACAGGATCGACTCTTTCCCCCGCAGGTCGGCCGTGACTTGCACGCTGTGATCCCGCAAGCCCGCCTCATCGTGATCCCCGATGCCGGGCATATCCCGCAGTGGGAACGACCACAGGTGGTGAACCGGCACATTACGGAATTCCTTCAACCTTGACAGCCTACCAAAGCAGCCATAGAGTGACGGAGTAGCCCTCACAATCTTCCTCGTTGATGGAGACACTTTATGCGACCATTTCATATCCGTACGATCCCCAGCGGTACGATGTTTTACGCGGTAGCGGCCCTGCTCTGCCTGAGCCTCAGTGGTTGCGGGACCCCCTCCACGTCCGGCCACTCAGATTTCTCGTACAAGAATATGACCGTGGCCGACGGCAGTGCCGTCGCCGGAGAAGGCAACAACATCCTGTTCCAAGGCAAACCATTGATGCTGTCAGGAATGGGCATTAGAGTCGGCGACAAGCTGCGTGACGTCAAGCTCACCCAAACCGACTTATCGATGGTCCCCATCAACGACACGAAGGGCAAGGGGAAGGTCCGCATCATCAGTATCGTGCCGTCCCTCGACACCAAGGTCTGCGAACAACAGACCCACTACCTGAGCGAGAAGAACATGGGACTCGATCGAATGGTTGAGCTCATCACCATCAGCATCGATACGCCCTTCGCGCAAAAACGGTTCGCGGAAGACGCGAAGATCGCCAATGTGACCTTCCTGTCCGATTTCCGTGCCGCCGATTTCGGCAAAGCCCACGGGCTCCTGCTCAAAGATCCTCATCTCCTGAGTCGGGCCCTGCTCGTCATCGACAAAGACAATACGGTTCGGTATCTCCAAATCACCCCCGAGCTCGCGCAACTGCCGGACCTTGAGGAAGCATTCCGGTTCGCGCGTAAACTGGTCACGGCCAGCTGAGGCCGGCGCCCGGCCATGGAGCGTCGCGCGTATCTCGCACAGGCAGCGAAGCGCGTATGGTGTCTGGCCGAGAGCACGGAAGGCAGGACAGCATCTCGATGAGCGCACGGCGCTGTTTCACAACGAGAGACGCGTCACACGTCACGAAGTACAGGAACTAATCAACACACCATGGCTCACTACGATTTGCTGGTCATCGGAACCGGCCCAGCAGGGCAGAAGTCCGCCATCCAAGCGGCAAAACTCGGCAAGAGAGTCGGCATCGTCGAGCGCAAACAGGTTGTTGGCGGCGTCTGCGCCAACACCGGCACCATCCCCAGCAAATCTCTCCGCGAGGCCGCACTCTATCTGTCAGGTTTCCACCAGCGCAGTCTGTATGGCGCCAGTTATCGCGTCAAACAGGACATCACGATGGAGGATCTCACCTTTCGCGCCAACCACGTCATCACAAGGGAAATCGAAATCATCCAGCACCAGATGACGCGCAACAAAGTCGACCTCCTGTTCGGAACGGCCTCGTTCGTCGATCCGCACCGCCTGCGCATCGAACGCGACGGCGACCACGTCGAACACACCGCCGACTTTGTGGTGATTGCCTGCGGAACACTTCCTGCCAGGCCCTCGCACATTCCCTTCGACGACCACAGCATCATCGACACCGATGGACTGCTGGCGTTGAAAACCCTGCCCAAGTCCATCACCATCATCGGCGGCGGTGTGATCGGCGCGGAATATGCCTCGATCCTGGCCACCATGGGCATCCACGTCACTCTGATCGAACGTCGTCCGCGCCTGCTTGAATTTGTCGATCAGGAGACGATTGAAGCGCTCCAGTACCATATGCGCAGCATCGGCGTGACCCTCCGTTTCAACGAAGAAGTCGTGTCGGTCGAGCGACAGGCGCAAGAACAGGTCATCGTTCGGCTGAAAAGCGGTAAAGAGATCGCCGCGACCACGGTGCTCTATTCGGTCGGCCGCACCGGCGCCAGCGCCGAACTCAACCTGGACGCGGTGGGACTCTCGGCAGACGACCGTGGGCGATTGACGGTCAACGAGCATTACCAGACGGCGGTGCCCCACATTTATGCGGCGGGCGATATCATCGGCTTCCCCGCACTGGCCTCGACCTCCATGCAGCAAGGGCGCCATGCTGCCTGCCATGCCTTCGGCATTCCCTGCCAGACCCAGTCCGAGTTGATGCCATACGGCATTTATTCGATCCCGGAAATTTCCATGGTCGGCCGCAACGAAGACGACTTGACCAAACACGGCGTCCCCTATGCCGTCGGTATCGCCCGCTACCGGGAAATCGCCCGTGGGCAAATCATCGGGGACGAACTCGGTATGCTGAAACTGCTCTTTCACAACAAAACCCGGCAACTGCTCGGCGTGCATGCGATCGGCGACGGCGCCACGGAACTCATCCACATCGGCCAAACCGTGATGGCCTATCACGGCCAGATCGATTATTTCGTGGACACTGTATTCAACTACCCGACACTCGCGGAGTGTTACCGCGTCGCGGCCCTCGACGGCATTAATCAATTGCCCCGACCCTGGCCGCCGAGAGTCTGACGTGTCGCCAACCGCAATGCACCATGTTCACTGTTTAATGGACGATTGAATATCGAATATTGCGCATGACGTGGCACGACGAAGGAGGAATCAGATGTCGTTTTCGAACCATCTTCGAAAATTGGCCCAGCCGATCTGGGATGCCCAGCTGACGCATCCGTTCGTCGTGGCCCTCGGAAAGGGCACGTTGGCGGAGCGCAAATTCCGCTACTACATCCTCCAGGATGCCCGCTTTCTCGCGGATTTGGCACGCGTATTTGCCGCCGGCTCGTTGCGAGCGCCAGACTCCGAATCCGCGCTACGCTTTGCCAAGCTGGCCGAAGAAACCATCACCGTGGAACGCAGCCTTCACGAAACCTACGGTAAGCGCTGGAAACTCGCCCCCCACGACATGCTGAACGAACCGATGGCTCCCACCAACTATGCCTATACCCGTCACATGCTGGCGGTCGCCCAGAGCGGTACGGCCACCGAGATTACGGTGGTGGCACTCCCCTGTGCCTGGATCTACTGCATCGTCGGCAAACATTTTCTCAAAAGCGGCCCGCCGCCCGCCAAACATCCCTACCGGGAGTGGCTGATGCTCTATGCCTCACCGGAGTTTGAGGCGGTGCAGGAATGGATGCGGGCCCGAGTCGATACCTGGGCGCGCACGGCAGGACATGAGGAAAAGAAGCGCATGGAGCAGGCGTTTCTGATCAGCTCGAAGTACGAATGGATGTTTTGGGAAATGGCCTGGAACGAGGAGAAGTGGCCGGTGTGAGGAGCGAGAGAGGAGGCCAGGCTCTTCCGCGTAGAACCACCGCACCGGCATGCGCTGCCGGAGGCGGCCCTGGCGTCAGAACTTGCTGCGTCCCGCAGCTTCGAACAGCTGACGCCACCTGCGATGCAGGATGGCTCGCCTCTGGCAGCACAAAGACCTAGCCGGTGCGGTGAGCACGCTCAGAGCCTGCCCCCCTCCCTCGCCATTCCCACATCCACTAAGGGTGGGGAGAACCACTTACCTACATCGCAGCCGTGAAGCTGAGATTTTGAGACACTCCGCTCAGGCCGCCCGCGCGGGATACACCACGCGCTTCGTGCACTTATTCCCTGCCGGTACGGTAGTCGGGACTGACAGGTGGATCACGTCACACGTGTTCGAAGAGGGCTCGACCGAACCGCTCAGCTAGCCTTTCGATATTCTTCCGGCTGGGTGAGTGGTTCGACATCCCAATCGGGTTCTTCATCACCCCTCATGGGAATACTCTCCTGAGTAGCAGAAGCCCAGACTGCAATGCCGCAAAACAGGATCGTCAAGGCGATGAGGAAGTAGACAGGCATGATGACCTCCTTCATTCCTGGTTGTCCTACTTTCATGCTAGTCCTGCCATCAGACATAGGCTACGAGGCAAACACCCAGGTGTCGGAGGAAATCTCCCTATAGTTGAAACAATGATAGTACGTAGCTCATCTCTTCAGGCATCGCCGGGGCTGATGCTCCGCCGGGCCTGTGGCAGCAAGTGTGCACGTGACTGTGGAATCGCCGAACAGGCAGCTTCAACCTTGGCTAGCGGTTCAACCGTAGGACTTACGAACAGCGGTGCGATCTCTCATCCAATGACAACTACTTCATCTACTTCGCGAGGGATGGCAGGTGACAGCCTATCTGTATCGGCAGCGACGATCCTCATCCGCTCCAACGCGGCTGGGCTACTCAAGAAGCACCGCACCCTGTCTCTCGCTCGCACCCCAGCGTTTCCCCTCCGTTGTGCTACGCTGATCTCGACACTGTGCACTTCACGATATGAGTCTTCCACATGATCAACAACGCTTCATCACCCACCGTCCTGACGCCACGAGAGATCAGGTTGCACCTGCTTGGCCTCGTCCTGTTCATCGCTCTTCTGGCACTTTGGTATTGGCTTTCAACCGGCGCACGAGCCGTGCCGACATTGATCGCGATGCTCCAGGACGACGATCCATCCACACGCATCGTCGCGGCGGAACAACTGGGACAGGTCGGACCACCGGCACAGGCGGCCATTCCCTCCCTACTGGCGCAGGCCATGCGGGATGGCAGCCAACATGCCAACAGCACCGCTGCCGCGGCGCTGAAATCGATTGATCTGACGGCAGCCAGGCAGGTCATGACCCACCTCATTCCGCACCTACAGGATCAGGACGTGCAGCAACGTCGCACCGCTTGCGCCGTGCTCGGCAGCCTGGGGCCTGTGGCCAAACCAGCGGTGCCGGCGCTGCTGGCGCTGGAACATGATCCTGACGAGCTCGTTCGCCGAAATGCCTTGATGGCCTTGGCGAGTATCGGCATTCCATCCACGCCCATCGTGGCAGCCTTGCTGGATGGGCTTCACGATTCCTCCTCATTGGTTCGCCAGACCGCCGTCGCCCAATTTGCCTTTACGGTGCCCTTGACCCAGCCTGTCATCACCATGCTGACACCGTTGCTGAACGATCCGGACACGTCACTTGCGACGCTGGCCCGCCGTGCGTTGGACAAGGCCCAGCCTGACGATGCGGCCCAAATCGAATCGCTCGGGATGATGGTCCAACATTCCTCCGCGCGCGACTATGCCTTACATCAGTTAGCCCAGCTCGGTCCGGCGGCCGGCGACGCCCTGCTCCCGGTCCTGCCGCTGCTCCAGGATGACCGGCCGCTCATTCGATACCTCGCGGCAGAAACCCTGGGCGCGATGGGGCCCGCCGCGAAACTGGCGATCCAGCCTCTTCAACAGCGGCGAGACGATCCGGATCCGGTCGTACGTGACACCATTGCCGGCGCAATCTCTGCGATTGAGGCCGCGCCGGTATCCGCTGCCAAGGAGCCTCAACCATGACCACCACGCCACACGACGCATCCTCGCGACTCCGCCTCCTGACTCGCATGGGGTTCTGGGGCAGCATGGTCGGCGGGCTCCTGCTCCCCTGGACCATCATGCTGGCGGTAGAGGTTGTCGTTCGTGATACCCCCATTGCACGGGCCTGGCGATCATTCACCTTGCACCTGTTCGCACCCGGCTATAATTTCTTCCTTATCGGCCTGTTGACAGCCATTCCATTTTTGATCCTGGCAGTAATGATTCTGCTGCATCTGGGTACCGCCCGGACGCAGGATCCGCTGATTCCACGTCGCCGGGCCCTAGGACTCGCGGGGGCGGGGGTGGGCATGCTGGTCCTCGCAAGCTGGACCCATCTTGACGTGTTGCTCCATCCGGATGCGCAAGGCGCGCTGGCCTATTTGTATCTACCGGTCATGTTGTCGGCCGGCATCCCGGTTGGCTACGGGTTGGGGCGTCTCCTGACAAAACTGCTCCTACCGAGGCCTCTTGCTGAATGACACGGGCTGGACAGTATCAACAACGTGAGTATAATGTGGGCCATGCGTCACTATGCCGTGAGTGCCTCCCGATGATCCGTATCCTCTGGTGTCTTGCCTTGCTCCTCCTGTGGCACTCAGCTGCCCTCGCGGCTTCCAAATATGAAGAGAGCGTGAAGGAATTGGCAGAGGGGGTGGCGGCCGAAGCCATCAAGATGAAAAAGTCACGGCTCGCGGTGCTGGACTTTGTCGATAGCACGGGCGAAGTGACACCCATCGGGCAATTCCTGGCCGAGGAATTGGCCACCCATTTACTCGTGGCGGGAGAGCTGAAAGTCGTCGACCGCAAGCTCCTGCTGGCCACTATGGAGAAACACGAGCTCACCCATCTGGATACCTCACAAGCCAAAGCGGCCAAGAAAGTGGCAAAGGCCTTACGCGCCGATCTCTACGTCACCGGCGCCTATCTTGAAATTCCCGAGGGCGTTCAAGTCACCGCCAGGTTGATCGGCCCCTATACCGTGTTCCCGGTCGGCGCCGCCCGGTCGGTCTTGCCTAAATCAGGTCCACTCGCCGCACTCCTGAAGCAGGCGAATGCCCCCAAACCGCCGGCACCGGTAGTGATAACAGGCCCCGTCACCCCCCCCTTGAACTCCCATGAGAACGAGTTGTACAAAATCAGTGTCGTGAGCATCTCCAAGCAAGATGACCAGATCCAGCTCGACCTGCTGTTCATCAACCGCACCACCCATCCGGTCAAAATCGGGTGCCAACTGCTGGACACCTACCTATCGGATGAGCAGGGCGAACAGTGGAAGCAGGATGTCGCCCAAAACCGCGAAGGACTCTGCACGCGCGGGATGGAACTGGATCCTAGACGACAGCGACATACAGGCCTTTCGTTCCTGACGACCGACAAGCCGCCCAAGGGATCTCTGACCCTGCATTATCACGAAACATCCCCGCGGCCGGATCGTGTCATCAACCTCGACGGACTGACGCTCGAAGCTGCGCCGGTTACCGAGGCCGACCAGCCTACCCCGCAGGCACCAAGCGCCCCCACTCCATAAGGTATTATCTCCGGACCATTTGCAGAGGAAATCTTCACGATGAAACAAGTCTTGACAATAGCGGGTTCAGACTCGGGCGGCGGAGCAGGGATTCAGGCGGACCTGAAGGCCATGTCGGCCAACGGAGTCTATGCCATGTCGGTCATCACCGCCGTCACAGCCCAGAACACGGAAGAGGTGGTCGATGTGTTCGAACTGCCGACTTCGATCATTGCCGCGCAGCTTGACGCCATCTTCGACGATTTTGACGTCGCGGCGGTCAAGACGGGCATGCTCTCCTCCACCGACATCATTACGACGGTCGTGAAACTGCTGAAGCCCCAGCAGGTGAAAAACCTGGTGGTGGATCCCGTGATGATCGCCAAGGGCGGCCACCCGCTCCTGAAACCGGATGCGATCGACACGATGAAGAGAGAACTCTTCCCGATCGCCTTACTGGTGACCCCGAACGTGCACGAGGCCCAACAGCTGTCGGGCATTGAAATCGCCTCGCTGGCCGACGCCCGCCGGGCCGCTAAGATCATTCACCAATTCGGCTGCGCCAACGTCCTCATCAAAGGAGGACATCTACCAAGTGACCGCGCCACCGACCTGCTGTACGACGGCCGGTTTTTCAATATCTACAAGGGTGAATTCATTGACACGCCGCACACCCACGGCACCGGCTGCACCTTTGCGTCAGCCATCGCGGCACATATCGCCCGGGGGAAAACCGTGCCCGACGCCGTTCAAACCGCCAAGACCTATCTGACCGAGGCCATCCGGCACAGCCTGGCCATCGGGCACGGAACTGGGCCGACCAACCATTTCTATTTCTTAAATCAGGAGTAAGCGCGATGAGTAGCGGGTTGGGATCCCCACTATCGTTTCTGCTGACCGGATGGGGCTGGCTGTTGTTGACCTCACTGCTCGGACTTGCGACGTTCCTCGGCATTGTGCGCGGCGCCCCGCTTCCTCCTGGGCTTCGCCTCCTACACGTGCATGGGGCGCTCATCGGAGGGCTTCTTCAAATCATGACCGGCTTGGCCCTGACAGCAGTAGACCTGGCCGGACAGGACCGCGCACGACCGAAACACCGCCTACTCTTCCTCAGCCTGAATCTCTCCGCCCTGGGACTCGCTGCCGGCGCCTGGTTGCGCGATTCCACCCTCACGATTGGCGCCGGGCTGTTACTCGCCGCACTGTTTGTCCCCATGGTACGTCATCTGATGGCCGGGCTACGGACCAGCTCCAGCTGGACTCCGCTCTCGACCTTCTTTTTCGGGATCACCTGTACCGGACTAGTCGGCACATTGGTCCTGGGCGAATTTCTCGCCGGAGCCTGGTTTCCCACCTGGCACGGCATCATACGGCTAGGGCACCTGCACGCGGGTCTTCTGCTCTTCCTCACACTGGGGGTGGTCGGAGCGATCCAACTGGCGATACCCGGGCTGATGAATCGCGCCCTGCACAGCGCCGGCCTCGGAGAGATGGTATGGCTCCTGCTGCCGGCTTGCGCCGCAGGACTGATCACAGGGTTTTTGTTGTCCTCCGTTCACATTCAACTGGTTGCCGGCGTCGGCCTCCTTGTGACGCTGGCACTTCTCACCGTGAATCTCATCCGAACCTGGAGCCGAGCGGGCCAACCCAGTTCCGTCGCCACAGACCACCTCATGGTCGCCTTGTGCCTCCTGATCATCATGACGTGCATCGGCCTGGCGCTGGGAATCAATGTCCTGTGGTCTCCACCGGTCATGCCCTACGGCACGCTTCACCTGGTCGCCTACACCCACACAGCGTTCCTGGGCTTCCTCCTGCAAGCAACCGTTGCTGGACTGTCTTGTGCCTTACCGGCAATCCTGGCGGCACAACAGGTGGCGAATCACAAAAAGCGGAGCACCTATCGAGAGCACCTTGTGCGCATCATGGACCGATGGCGGGCGCTGCAGGTCGTCACGCTCAGTTTTGGATCACTGGGGCTTGTCCTCGTCTCTTCACTGACCTGGAACCTCCCACTCTCTTCGACCTGGATTCAGGTCGGCACCTGGGGGAGTTTAGGTCTCCTCCTGGTCCACCTCACGATGGTGACGGTCAAAATGACGCAGGTCGTAGGAAGCACGCCGAGCGGCGACCGTGCATCAACGGACAAACCGGGATCACATCACACCGGCGTGTAACGAGTCGTCCTATGGAAGAGACCGTCTTTTTCCACGACACGCCAGGCCACCGCATCGCCGCGGTCCTGGCGAGACCGGATGAGCCAACCGATCACGTAGCCGTGCTCTGCCACGGATTCCTGTCACACAAAAATAGTTCGAGCAATCAGGCCCTGACCGCACTGTTGATCGGCAGGGGGATCGCCACGCTCCGATTTGATTGCTTCGGGCACGGCGACAGCGACGGCCCGTTCGCCAAATTGACCACGACGATTGGAGTCGGCCAAGCCCTCGCAGCCCTGCACTACCTGTTGACCCGTGGATATCACCGGCTCGCACTCGTCGGCTCCAGCTTCGGCGGCCTGATCTCGATCCTCGCCGCGGCTGACTGGACACAAGCGCACACCGCGAAGCCGGCATCCATTCCACCGCTCGCCTGTCTGGCGTTGAAATGTCCCGTCGTCGACTTCGGAGAAGAACTTCGCTTGGAGCTCGGGGAGGATGGTCTGCAAGAATGGAAACAAACCGACACCATTCCCGATCTTCACGGAGGTGCCACACGCCTGCCCCTCGACTATACCTTCTACCAGGACGCCCTCAACCGGATTGCCTATGAACCGGCCCGAACCATCACGGTGCCAACACTGATCGTCCAGGGCGATCGTGATGAATATGTGCCACTCCACCAGAGCCAGCGACTCTTCGAAGCCTTACCTGGCCCCAAACGATTGGAGATACTCGCAGGGGCTGATCACCGCTTCACAAAGACCTCGGATTTTCAACGGATGCTGACGCTCCTCACTGAGTGGGTCTCTCGACATCCGATGGCCTGACCTCGGTGTCTTCCGACATCACCACCTCGTCGACGACGTCCCTCACCCACGTACCGGGCTGACTTACAACACGATGTCGCGGAATAGCGAGGCGTCGAAGGTTTTCTCCTGCAGCCAGTGCTCCATCTTGCACAGCGAAAAATAACGAGCAGCAATTCCCCATTCGATTCCTGGCAAAATGGCGCGTGACAAGGGTTTCTGGGAATCGCGCTCATTCTGCGCGTGGCACGACGGTTGCTCATCCACCGTCTGGCTTTCTCCCGGAGGAAATATGATGAAGACGCCCACGAGTGTGTTTGTGATCGGTGCATTCGGTTGTTTGTCTTCAGCCCTTCTCTCTGCAGGGGTGCCGTCCCACGCAACGGCCGCGGACAGCACCACCACACTGAGCCTGCTGCAACAGTCGTCGCTTGCCGCAGCCGTCACGAAGGCCCAAGGTAGCGGAACCGCCCCCATCCTACCGAATCCAACAGCATTGGTCTTGACGGCGCAGAAGGGCAGGCCCGCTGTCGGCACGCTCACGCTGAAGAAATCCAGTGCAGATCAGCACACGTACTACATCAGCACGAACCAGTCGTGGGTCTGGTTGAATCCGCCCTACGGCAGCACCCAGTCCATCACTTCTGAAACCGATCAGTTGATGATTACGGCCCAAACCGCCAACTTGCCGACCGGCACCCATTCGGCAGTGGTGTATGTGGTGGACTCAGGGCCCAACAACTTCACCAACATGCTGCGGATCCCGGTCACCCTCACCGTCACGAGTTCACCGGTCACCCCCCCGGCACCCACGAGCCCTACAGCGGTGCCCCCACCGCCACCAACGCCTATCGTCCTGACACCGCCCCCACCACCAACTCCCGTGGCCGTACCACCAGCCCCGGCGCCCGTCACGCCGCCGGTGGTCGCAGACAGCGGGATCGCCACAACCCCCATGGCGCTCGTGCTCACGGCGGCCAAAGGGGGAACGGCTGTGGGGACCCTGGCTTTGCGTAAACAGGGAGCGGCCCAACACGTCTATTCTCTGAGCACCAATCAACCGTGGGTCTGGATGAATCCGCCCTACGGCAGCACCCAAACGATCTCCACTGAGGCCGATCAGCTGGTGATTACGGCCCAAACCGCCAACTTGCCGACCGGCACCCATTCGGCGGTGGTCTACATCGTCGAATCAGGACCGAACAACTTCCGGAACATGCTGCGGATTCCGGTCACCCTGACCGTGACAGCTTCCTCCGTCGCACCACCGTCCCCCACGCCGCCGGCAGTCACGCCGCCCCTCGCTAAACCGGTGGCCCTGACGCCTCCCCCACCGCCGACGCCTGTGGCCGTGCCGCCCCCGCCGGCTCCATCACCGACTCCCCCGGCACCGGTGACCGCCGCTACTGGACCGATCCAGGTCAGTCCGTCTTCGCTGTCACTGACAAGTGCCAGTGCAGTCGGCACCTTAACCCTTCGCAAGACAGGAACCGATCAGCACGTCTATTCACTCAGCACCAATCAACCGTGGATCTGGATGAATCCGCCGTACGGCAGCACCCAAACGATCTCCACTGAGGCCGATCAAATTGTGGTGACCGCCAAGACCACAGGCCTTGCGGCAGGAACCTACTCTGCGGTCGTGTATATCGTCGAGTCCGGGCCGAATAATTTCTCCAATATGCTACGCGTCCCGGTGACCGTTACGATTGCCGCAGGCCAAACCGCTGCGACATCGCCTTCGGCGCCGACCACACCGACGGTGACCGCTCCACCACCACCGCCCCCCAGTCCGCCGGCCCCGCTGCCGGTCGCGACCACATCGACGACGTCCACGATTACCAGCGCCACGGTCAGTTGGACTGCAAATTCCGAGGCTGACCTCGCCGGGTACCGGGTCTACGTCGGAACGCGATCGGGCAGTTATGGATTCGCCGGCCCCTTCGAGGTGAGCAACCGGACCAGCTTTACGGTCACCAATCTACCGGTCGGTACAACCTACTTCTTTGCCGTATCGGCTTTCGACAAGTCGGGGAACGAGAGTGCCAAGTCTGCGGAGATCAGCAAGAGCCTGTTCTAAAGGAACCGGTGAGACAGAAAAGCGAGATGCCGTGAGCTGGCGCGCAATAGGCGCCCAGCTCATGGTGAAGTGATCGGAACGACCGTCCTGGCACAGCGAAATCCCGTATAGCTATTTTGAGTGTCCGGCGACAACTTCCCCCGAGCATAGGTCAATAGATACTTCGGCAAATCCGACCAAGACCCGCCCCGCACGACGCGAAATGTGCCCTGCTCAGGTCCCGTGGGATTCTTCAACGCCCTGGCTTCATAGATATTCGCCCCGTACCAATCGGCCACCCACTCCCCGACATTCCCCGCCATCTGAAATACCCCGTAGGGGCTGCGACCGGCCTCGTATCCCTGAACAGGCGCTAACACCTGACTGTAGCTGAACCTCGCGCCAAGTCCGAAATTCGCCGCACCATCGGTCGGAGATTGGCTGCCCCAGGGAAATAATCGACCATCGTTCCCCCGCGCCGCCTTCTCCCATTCGGCTTCGGTCGGGAGACGTGCGCCTCGCCAGCGACAATAGGCCTCCGCATCGAACCAGCTGACGCCAATGACCGGACGATCGTGATGCCGGGCCAGATCGACTGACTCCCATTGCCACGGCGGCGACTGGTGTGCCTGCGCCAGAAACGTGGCATAGTGCCCAATCGTCACCTCGTAGAGATCCATTTCATACCGATCCAACCACAGGCGATGCTGCGGCCGTTCATCCTCCAAGGCATCCGTGCCATTAGCTCCCATCAGAAAGTGGCCCTCAGGAATTTCCACCATTGGCGTCTCAGGAACTGTCGCTGCTTCAATGTCTCTGTTTTTCCGCAGCCGTTCAAGCTGCGCATACGCTGGATCGTCAGTCGGCACACTGGGAAGGAGTAGGAGCAGTATCACGAAGCTGAGGGACAGGCGCATAGCACAGAAGCATACACAAACAGCCCTTCAGGCGCGAGCGCCCTGCGAGACCGGGGAAGAAAGTCATCAGCATAACAGGATAGGCACACCGGGCATCCAGCAGGGCCCCAGCCGACGACCACAGCGCAGGCGCGCCCTCAGGGGTACGTTCAGGATGTAACCGAGGTGAGAACGCAACTGGGGCACGTGTTCCCCATACTGCTTACAGAAGGACGCCACCGACGACCCAATGCCGGTCGTCCGGCACGTCGATGAGGAGCCGGGAGAGGTTCATCTCGGCCAGTTGCGCCGCAACCTCATCCTCGGTAAAGGCGGCCAGCAGCGAGTTGTAAAAGTCGCGCTTCAAGATCGGATCTTCGTCGCCTGCATATTGGTCCACTAAGGCCTGAGCCGCCTCAGGGGAATCCGGCCGCAAGAGATCCATCACCAGAACACAGGCGCCCGGCTTGGCCCATTGCTTGAGGTAAAACCAAAACTGCAGCGGATTCGGGACATGGTGCAGGAGACTATTGGACAGCAGCGCATCGGCCTGTTCAGAGAGAGTGAGTGACTGAAACCGCTCACAGCGGAGGGTGATGCGATCTGCCAGGCCTGCACCGGCAATAGCCTCTGCCGCCAGATCGAGCATTGGACGGCTGGCATCGACGGCCGTCACGCGCGCCCCCGGGAAGGAACGGAGCAAACGAATCGGGATATCCGCCGGTCCACACCCCAAATCGACGATATGACCACCGGCCCAATCGGGAAAGTATTCGCGAAAACGATCGACGAAGCCCTGATTTTCCTCCGCGAAATCCGCTTTCGCATAGGCGCGGGCCTGAGCCGCATCGTCCATCAGTTCCGGTTCCAGCACTCGCTTCATACGATCAACCTACCTGCTTCATTCGTTCCACCACCACGCGATCGCCGGGCCGCACCGTCCCTTCGTGAAGAACCCGCGCATAGAGCCGGCTCCATCCGGGGTGCGCCTCCTCGTCAATTCGTTCATAGTCCCCGCCCTTGAACCACTGCGCATTGTATCGACAGGGTGTCGTATAACTCGTCAGCTCCAGCTGCACCTGCTCACCGATTCGAAGTCGATCGCCAGGCCGCATGAGGAACCAGTCGAGCCCCGCCAGGGTGAGGTTCTCCCCGGACGACCCGGGCCCGATCGAATGACCTTCCGCGCGAAGGGCTTCGATGACCTCCAGGGAGAACAGGCACAGGGCCCGATCCGGCCCGCCGTGATACTTCCGGTTGCGTTGACGATCGCCGACTAATCCATCACGCGTCACCTGCGCACACAGCGCAGCCGACTTCGGCACCCCGCCGTCGGACAGGCTCACCTGATGCACGTATGGAATCACCCGCTGGGGTATCTGATCGTCAGGAGCAGAGTCCGCCATCACAGGACTCCATACCGCTCGCGTCCAGGGCGATCCATCCGTCCCGTTCTCTCCATGCCCTCACATAGACTCCATGCTCGGCATAGGCGGCTTCAATCTCAACCCGCTGATCGGCCAATAGACCGGACAGCAGCAGGCGCGCCCCGCCTGCGGCATATCCACAGAGCGTCTCTGCGGCGTTGAGCAGGGTCTGCCGGTCTAAATTGGCGAGGACCAGAGTAGGCTCGAATCCGTGATGCGGCTTCTGCGTCTGGGCATATTCCACCGCCAACGTCAGTCGGGCATCGAACCCGTTGACCTGAGCATAGTCTCGCGCGCACTCAATCGCCACCGGATCGAAATCCTCCCCGACCGCCTCTGCGGCCCCGAGCCGGAGGGCCACCATCGCCAATATACCGCTGCCGGTTCCCACATCCAGCACGCGATCCGCGGGCGTCACCACCCCTTGCAGCCAGTCGATCAGCAGTTGAGTCGTGGCATGGTGGCCGGTGCCGAATGCCTGCTTGGGATCGATGATCAATTCGATGTCGCCGGGGTTCAGCGCCACCGTTTTCCAACTTGGCCTGATGACCACATGCCCGATTCTGATCGGCTCCACCAAACGCGACCATTGGGCATTCCAATCTTGGTCCGCCAGGCGATTGATCGTGATCGCGCCGGCCGTTTCGGGATGCCCCAGCTGAGTCAACGCAAGCCTCAGGCCCTGCCACGTATCCGGTCCACAACGGGCCGCAGGCCAATACAGATGGATCCAGTCCTGTTCCTGCCACGCGCCGGTCACTTCCGGATCGTTCAGCATCCCGAGAAGTTCACCGGCATCCAGCGAGGTCTGCACATCGACTTGGATCCAGTCGCCTGAACCCGGCGTGGCGGGTGCATCAGCGTTACAATCATATGTCTTCGAGGTTGACGCCATCTCAGACTCCCAGTATCGTCAGCGGTACGATGACACCCAATACAGAAACCACACCATCACGATATTTGCCGGCGCGAGAACAGAGTCTGGTGCGAATGCTGCGCCGCCTGACACGAATAGAAACGGATGGCCGCCGTGTCAGCCAACGGTTCACCACCTGGCGTCTCACAATTTTTGCCGCTGGACTCTTCGGCTCCATCATTCCACACAAACTGGGATGGACCCTGCTCGGCAACGCCATACTCGCAGGCAGCTTCCTGCTGTTCCTCATAGTGGCCTGGTATCATAACAGGCTCGAAGATCGCTTGCACCGACTCCGCCGCTGGCAGGGCATCAAACAGGTGCACCTCGCGCGCATGCGCCTAAGCTGGGGCGACATTCCGCTTCGCCCGGTCGCGGTGCCTGAACGGCATGGGTACGCCACCGACCTCGACCTTACCGGCCCGCATTCACTCCTGCACCTCATCAACACCACCATCTCGTCGCAGGGGCAGGAACGGCTCACATCGTGGTTCTTCGATCAACCGCCGCAATCGACGCAATGGGCACACCGGCAGGCTCTCATCAGGGAATTGGCGCCGCTTTCCCTGCTCAGAGACCGGTTGTCCTTGGAGGCGCAAGCAGTGGAAGACGCCGATATCGACGGCCGACGACTCCTCGCGGTACTCCAGAAGCGAGTCGACAGTCCCAGCTTCATCCCCATGTTGGTGACTGAAACTGTCCTGGCCCTCGCGACGGCTGGGCTCATGCTGGCCGATCTCATCTACGGAATCGGCAACTATTGGATGTTGTCGTTCGGGGTCTATGCAATCCTGTTTCTCTCCGTTCGCAGCCGCTCGGAAGAAATCTTCGACCATGCCCAATCGTTGCACCGGCAACTGGAGCGGCTCAGCGCAGTCCTGGGGTATCTGGAGCGACGATCCTACCGTGCCACCCCACGGCTAGCGGAACTGTGCCGGCCGCTCCTGCAGCAGTCCACCCGTCCCTCCACCTCGCTGAAGCGGGCCGCCTCCCTGATGAACCGGCTCAGCGTGCGGGCCCACCCGCTGGTGCATTACCTCATCAACGCCGTCGGCCCCTGGGATCTCTACCACACCTATCATCTGCAGCACTTGCAGGACCGGATTGCCGCCGTCGCGCCGCAGTGGTTCGAACTGCTGGCCGAATTGGACGCCGCTGCCGCCCTGGCGACATTCGCCTACCTGCACCCGGACTACCCCTGGCCTTCGCTACAGCAGCCGAATGAGTCCGGCCATCCCAACGGTGCGGGACCGATCCTCGATGCACAGGAACTGGCCCACCCCCTCATCTCCGCGAAGACCCGCGTGGCGAATACCATTGTATTTCAGGGGCGCGGACGCATGTTTCTCGTGACCGGGTCCAACATGTCAGGGAAGAGCACCTTTCTCAGAACCATCGGTATCAACACCTGTCTCGCGCAGGCAGGAGCTCCGGTGTGTGCCACATCCTTCCATTGGTCCCTGGTGCGCATCGGCAGCTGCATTCGAGTGGACGATTCCCTCGACGGCGGCCTCTCATTTTTTTATGCCGAGGTGAAACGGCTCAAGACCATTCTCGACAGCACGCGAGATCTCCAGGGACCGCCCGTGCTCTGGCTGATCGATGAGGTGTTCAAAGGGACTAACAACCGGGAACGGCTCATCGGAGGACGCGCCCTCATCGCCGCCCTGGCAGGCGGGAACGGGTTCGGTTTGGTCACCACGCATGATCTCGAACTGGCTGAATTGGAAACACAACTTCCTCAGGTCACCAACGTGCACTTCCAGGAAACCGTGGCGGAAGGCGCGTTGCACTTCGACTATCGATTGAAACCAGGCCCCTGCCCCACCACCAATGCGCTACGAATCATGGCACTCGAAGGGCTACCGATAGAAAGTCCACCGACAACGTCGCGATAGCGCATTGCATCATTTCAACAATTTCGGCACACTGCGGCAGCAATACCGTTCGCGGACAGCGGCACGCAGGCACAGGAGGCTCCTATCGATTCTCAGCCCGCCCCCTCACCAGACCGGCTTCCTTTGCGCGGGCTCCTGATCGCGCAGTTTTGCGGCGCCTTCAACGACAACGCCTGGAAATTCATGGTGGCGCTCCTGGGCATCCGGGCCGCCACGGCCACCCTCGCGCCAGGCCAGGATCTGGAAACGGCATCCCAAACCCAAACGACCATCGCCATGGTCGTCTTTACGCTGCCCCTCGTGCTGACATCCTTCGTGGCTGGGTTTTGCGCCGATCGCATCAGTAAACGTAGCGTCATCCTCACCATGAAAGCGGTGGAGGTCCTCCTCATGGCCGCCGCAACCCTTGCCCTGCTGGCAAATCCGACCGGAGGGCCCTGGGCACTCATCGTGCTTGCCTGCATGGGGGTGCACAGCGCGATCTTCAGTCCGGCTAAATACGGCATTCTTCCCGAACTGCTCCCGCACGAACAACTCGCGCGAGGCAACAGCGTCCTGGAGCTGTTTACCTTCCTGGCCATCCTGACCGGCACGACTGCCGGAGGTTTCCTCTTGGCCGGTGCAGGCACGCAACCCTGGCTGGCTCCCCTCGCGTTAACCCTGCTGGCCCTGGGCGGTTTCGCCGCAGCCTGGGCCGTTCCGCCGGTGCCGCCTGCGCGCGCGGCAGGCGGACTCTTCGACACATTGCGCGGAGCCGTCTCGGCCTTGCAGGCAGATCGACTGCTGCGCCTCGCCATCACCGGGGCGGTGTTTTTCTGGACCATCGCCAGCCTGGTCGTCCAGAACGTGTTGATCTATGCGAAGGCCGTGCTGGGCCTCTCGGATGCACTGGCGACCATTCCCTCTGCCTTGATCTCGGTAGGCATCGGGATGGGAGCAGTTGTCGTCGGGCGGCTCTCCCGCTCACGGGTTGAATACGGGCTGGTGCCCCTGGGAGCGGCCGGCGTCGCCACCTTCCTTCTGATCCTCGGCTGGTGGACACCTCCGTTCAGCGGCACTCTCGCGCTCATGATCGCATTAGGCATGTCGAGTGCGCTCATCTTCATTCCCATCAATGCCCTGGTGCAGTGGCGTGCGCCCCACGACCGGCGGGGATCGGTCATCGCGCTCGAAAACATTTGTGTCTTTACCGGCATTTTGCTGGGTTCGTTGAGCGGCGGCGTACTGGCGAACGCCGGCCTCTCGACCGTCGGCATTTTCCTCGCCACCGCTCTCGCCACCACAATCGGAACGGCCTGGGCGATGTGGCTCATGCCTGAAACGTTCCTGCGATTGGTCCTCGTGCTGCTGACGCATACCATCTACCGATTGCGTATCGTCGGACAGCAGCACGTGCCGGTGACGGGCGGCGCCCTGCTCATCCCCAACCACATTTCCTTCGTCGATGGTTTTCTGCTGATCGCCAGCCTGGATCGTCCCATCCGGTTCATCGTCGATGCGCAATACGTCAATCACCGCCTCTTCAAACCATTCATGAAGGCGTTGCAGGTGATTCCGATTTCGTCCGAGGGCGGTCCCCGTGTGATTCTTCGCGCCTTACGCGAGGCTGGTCATGCACTCGATGCCGGAGACCTTGTCTGCATTTTTCCTGAGGGCCAAATCACGCGTACCGGTAACCTCTTGCCATTTCGCCGCGGATTCGAACGGATCGTCAAAGGCCGCACAGTGCCGGTTGTGCCGGTTCATCTGGATCGCGTCTGGGGCAGCATTTTTAGTTTTGTCGGGGGACGATTCGTCACCAAATGGCCGGAGCGTATTCCCTATCCGGTCACCGTCTCCTTCGGCGCCCCGGTTCCAGCCGAGACGCCCGCACACGAACTGCGCCGCCTCGTCCTCGAACTCGGTGAAACCGCTTGGCAACTACGGAAACCGGCCAGGCGCCCGTTACATCAGGCCTTCATCAGCACCATGCGTCGGCATCCCTTCCGCCTGGCGATGGCCGATGCGACGAAACCACATGTATCCTCGCTCCAGGCTTTGATCGGCGCGATTGCCCTGGCTCGCGCGCTGAAGACCCACTGGCAGGGGCAACAGAATGTCGGCCTGCTGTTACCGCCCACCGTGGCAGGGGCGCTGACGACAGTTGCCGCCACACTCGCGGGCCGCACCTGCGTGAACCTCAACTACACCGTGGGGAAAGCCGGACTGGAATCGGCCGTCCGCCAGGCGCAACTGCGAACCATCGTCACCAGTCGCAAGTTCATCGAGAAAGCCAAACTCGAACTCCCGGAGGGACCGGCGATACTCTGGCTGGAGGACATCGGCGCCACCATCGGCACGTGGCAGAAAGCCGCCGCGGCCGCCCTCGCCCTACTCGCCCCGCTTCGCCTCATCGAATCGGCCTGCGGTCAGACTGAACGTGTGACGATGGATCACCTCGCCACCATCATCTTCAGCAGCGGGAGCACCGGCGAACCGAAGGGCGTGATGCTCACCCACTTCAGCATCGACGCAAATGTGCAGGCCGTCTCGCAAGTGCTCCCCTTGGATGCGGAGGATCGAATTCTGGGCATCCTCCCGCTCTTCCATTCATTCGGCTATTTGGTCTTCTGGTACGTCGCACTCAATGGCGCCGCGACCGTCTTTCACCCCTCGCCGCTCGATGTGGCGGCTATCGGAGAACTCTGCGCCAAACATCGCCTGACGTTTCTGGTCTGCACTCCCACCTTTCTTCAGCTCTATCAGCGTCGCTGCACCCCGGAACAGTTCAGCACGCTGCGAGTGGTGCTCACGGGGGCGGAGAAATTGCCCCTTCGTCTCTGCCAATCGTTCCAAGACCGGTTCGGCATCGGCCCGATCGAGGGCTATGGCGTCACCGAATGCGCCCCGGTGATTGCTGTGAATTGTCCCGACTTCCGGGCCGCCGGATTCTACCAACCGGCCTCCCGTCGTGGCACGGTCGGCCAACCCCTTCCCGGCGTCTCAGTCCGCATCGTCGATCCGGACAGCTTCGCCATCCTCCCGCCCGGCACAGCCGGCATGTTGCTCGTCAAGGGGCCGAATGTGATGAACGGCTATCTGGGCCGCGAAGATTTGACCGCCCAGGCGATCCGTGACGGCTGGTATATTACCGGGGACATCGCCACACTCGATGACGATGGGTTTTTGACCATCACGGATCGCCTGTCGCGTTTCTCAAAAATCGGCGGTGAAATGGTGCCGCATCGACGGGTGGAGGACGCCCTCCAATTGGCTTCCGGTGAAGAGCTGCAAGTCTTTGCCGTCACCGGGATACCGGATGAGCGCAAAGGGGAACAGTTGGCTGTGCTCCATACACTCACCGAAGACCGGATTCCAGCCATCCTAGCCAAAGCGGCGGCGGACGGCCTTCCCAATCTGTTCCTTCCCTCGCGCACCCATTGCCTCAAAGTCGAGGCACTCCCGATCCTGGGAACGGGTAAACTGGATCTCAGAGCCCTCAAACGAATCGCGTTGGAACGGCTAGGAACATGAAGGGAAATTCGTGACGCACGAGGGACGAGAGACGAACGACCAGCGACGCGAGCCACCCCCGAAAGCCAGGCCGCAGGGAAAAACACTGATCGACTGCCATGTGCATTTAGCGGCCCTGCCCGATGGCGACAACGGCTGTTACATCTCGGCCAAAATGCTCAAGAGCCCGCTGTTTCGGTTCCTGCTGTGGAAGCACGACCTCGAACCGAACCAGCCACGCGCCGCAAACCAGAAATACCTCGCCGACCTGCTGACGGAACTGAAGGCCTCGCGCCACGTGCAGCAGGCCGTGATTCTTGCCATGGACGGGGTCTATGACCAGAACGGCCGGCTCAATCAGGCCCACACAGACTTTCTGATCGGCAACGACTATGTCCTCAAAACCGCACAGGCTCATCCCGATGAGTTGTTGGCCGGCGTCTCCATCAACCCGCAACGGCGCGACGCCATCGATGAAGTCCACCGCTGTGCGGACGCGGGCGCGGTACTGGTGAAGGTCTTGCCGAACGCGAAACAATTCGACCCGGCAAACCCGAAATACAAACCCTTCTACCGCGCCCTGGCCGAGCGCCGATTGCCGTTTCTCAGTCATGTCGGCTACGAATTCAGTCTGATCGGCAAAGACCAGTCCGTCGGTGACCCGGACCGGTTGCGCCTGGCGCTGGATGAAGGCGCCACGGTCATCGCAGCCCACGCCTGCAGCTACGGATTGATCCTCTATGAGAAGTTTCTGCCGACCCTGCTCGACCTCGTGCAACGGTATCCGCATTTTTATGCGGATATTTCCGCCCTCACGTTACCGAACCGTATTCGCATGCTCTTACATCTACGCCGATATCCCAACGTGCAAGAGCGGCTGCTCTTCGGTACTGACTATCCGTTGTCGGTGTTCCATATCGCCGCCTGGGGCCGGGTCGCACTCGGAACATTGCGCAAGATGATTCAGACCAAGAACCGTTTCGACCGGCAGGTCGAGGTTTGTAACGGGCTGGGGCTTGGATTCCGCTCCCTCGGAGATCTGCTTCCCCATTCGTCGACAAAAACGAACGACTGACCGACACAGCCATGACGCGAGACGACATTCTCACTAGTTTGCGCGAAAGGATTTTATCCTTCGCGACATCACGTGTATCGAAAGAACTGGCTGAAGATCTCACGCAGGAGGTGTTGATCCTGTTGCACGAAAAGTATGTGCGCGTCACCGAGCTGACCGAACTGGTTCCTCTGGCCTTTCAAATACTCCGGTTTAAACTGCTGGATGCCCATCGCAAGTCATTGCGCCGGGGCGAGTATCACCAGGAATCGGTCGATGAGCTGCCATTGGCAAATCCCGGCGACGATCCGGCGACACTCTTGGACCAGAAGCAACGCGTCGATCGGTTGATTGCCGCCGTGGCTCAACTCGGGGATCGTTGTCGCGACCTGTTCAAGTGGAAGTTGGAAGGGAACAGTTTTCCGGAAATTCAGAAGCTCATGGGGCAGACTTCGATCAATACCATTTACACCTGGGATCTGCGCTGCCGGAAACAGTTGTTGAGTTTAATGGGCGGCACGTGGGAATGATGGAGAGTGACACGAGTCTCCGGTTCAGTGCGACATGACCGGACAGATCCATCGGTTCACGAGATACGCTTCACGAACGACGACCTTGTATGCCTGAACACGATCTCGAAAAATTACTCGGTGGATTCGCCGCGAATACGCTGACGCCGGAGGAGCGTTCACAACTCTACAAAGCCGCCCTGCAAGATCAGCCACTCTTTAATGCCTTGGCGGATGAACAGGCGTTGAAGGAATTACTCTCTGATCCCGCCGTGCGCCGGAAGCTGCTGGAAACACTCGCGCGGGCCAGCACATCCGAGGCTGGTGAATCGCTTCCCTGGTGGGCCTGGTTCAAACGACCGGCTGGGCTCGCCTTCGCAGGCGGTCTTGCCGCCGTGATCTTCGCGCTCGCATTCGGCACCAGAATCTACCAGGAAAGTCTCGATCGAGCCGCCAGACCGGTTGCGACTGAGGACGCCCGGCAAGCCGCGCCATCGGTCCAGGCACCTCAACCATCAGACTCGCTCCGATCGCCCGAGGCAGAATCACGGCTCAAAGCACAAGCGCCTGGCGACCCAAGGCAGGCGCCATCGAAGAGGAATGTGCTCACCGACAAGGTTGCCAAGCGGGAGCGATCCGCAATGGCAACGCTGCCGGACCAACGCGCCAGTGAAACGGCACGCGATCGCGTCAGGTCGCCGCGCGAACAGGACGGATCGCCGCGCGAACAGGACGGATCACCGAACCCAGCTCCTGCCGCAACACCGGGCAGGCCGGCGGAGCAAGCAGCCGCATCCCCAGACAAAACCCTCTCGCTTCATGCTCCGTCACCAGCCGCTGCCCCGGCAACGGCTCCGGCCGCGCGCGCGCTCGCCCCAAAACACAGTGCCCGCGCACTCTTCTATGGGGAGGCATCCCCGCGTGTCGATACAAACAATCCTGCGCAAGAGAGCGAGGAGGCCGGCCGGCTTGAACGAAGAATGGACCAATTTGCTGCGGCAGGGAAGACTGGGGCTGTCGGCCGCGTGAGGCCGTTGGGTCTGCGGTATAGCTTTGTGATACAGGAGCCAGACGGGCAGAGCCGGGAAGTGGGTGCCGCGATCGCTGCCGGAAGTAAAGAGCCGGTGCGCATCACGGTGGAGACGACTCAGGATGCGTATTTGCAAATTCTCCAAAACCTGGGCTCCGCCGGCACCAGACTCTGGTGGCCTCCACAGGAAACGGGGAAAATCTCGCTCAAGCTGCTGGCAGGAAAACGAAGTGACATTCCCTTACCTCCCCCGGCAGAGAACGGATTACTCGACCTCATTGTCCGTCTTTCCCCGAAACCGTTCGGCCCCTTGACCATGCAGGAGGTCGGCATGCTCGATCGCTTCTCGGCCAACCTGCTCATCGAATCGATCTCGCCCGTCGACGCAGGAGGCGCACAGGAACAGGCCACCTACGTCGTGAGCCAAGATCCCTCGACCAGCGCCCAACTGGCAGTGGAAATTCCCATCAGCCAATGACCCTGCCGCCGGCATGGCCCGCAGCGGCGATATGCCGTCGGGCCACGCGGGGCTGCAGACATCGGTGCAACCTACTGCGCGTCATAGATCCTGATCTCCGGGTCCGCCGCGAGATACGGCTTCAACGCGCCGATTACATCAAGACTGCACCGTGAACTCGTGAGGTACTGCTCCGAGTGAGCGCGCGAATCAAATCCATGCCACACCTGCACGTCTCCGTCGCGAATGAGCAACTCTTTGGACTGTGCGCCAGGAATCGTGGTCAGAAAGGGCTGTTTGTACTGCGTATACACCGCCCCGGCCTTGGCACGATTTGCAGGCGTGATCTTCATAGATGACAGCCGGAAGAAACCAGGACCTCAACCGGTGCATTACGGATAGAAGCGCATCACCAACATGCCGGCAATCGCGGCCACACCTCCGGCGAGGCAGAGAAAAAACCCCAGCGCACCCCCCACAAACCAGGGCCATACCTCCTGATATTCACTCGGCGTCAAGAGCGGATGCAGCTCGACCGGCCGGTACCACCAACGGGATGGAAGCCCGATACGTGCCGCCAATGTCCGATAGAGGACGACGTGGTACCACCAGCCGGTCGGGATGCCGATGAGCAAACCGATCGCCAATCCCCAGAGGCCCAACTCAACCATCAGGGGCGGGGTGAGCACAACCGTCAGCAAGCCGATCAGGCCGATCACCACCAGACTCCCGAGAACGAGGAGTAGCTCAAGCATGGGACGGATTATACCGGAGAGACTGCAGTGATGGGATGAGGCGCATAGCAGGCATCGATGTATCCCGCAGCCGCCGCTCCCCATCGCATCATGGCGAATTCTAAGCAGCTCGCTTTTCGTCAACCGAGACCTTTCAATTGGTCGGCCACGGACAGGCCGTGCCCTCCGTTATGATTCAAGCACTTACACAATGCTTTTCAACGTGAAAGGATTCCTCCCTTCGCCCCATATCCTCCTGTGAACGGAGGACATCATGGCGCAAGCGCAGGGCACATCCCACTCGAACCCATCAGCGAACGAGCACGCAGCGAACTGGCACGACCCCCGCCTGTATCAGATCGCCAGCCTGGGAGCCTTGCTGACATATGGCCTCTTCTGGCTGCATTTCGACATCTCACTCTGGCAGATCGTCGTCACCATCGGCACGGCGTTGTTCACGCAATATCTCGGAACACGCCTTGCCAAACTTCCATGTTTCGATCCCAAGAGCGCCTTCATTTCTTCCTTGTCGCTCTGCCTGCTCCTCCGCACCGATCACCTCGCCATCGCAGCATTGGCTTCGCTCATTGCCATCGGCAGCAAGTTCGTCTTTCGTTGGAATGACAAGCACCTCTTCAATCCAACGAATCTCGCCCTTGCCGTCATGATCGCCACAGGTCTCGGCTGGATCTCGCCGGGGCAGTGGGGACAGGTCGCCTGGTTCGGTTTTCTCATCGCCTGCCTCGGCAGCCTTGTCGTCACGCGCGCCGCACGGGCAGATGTGACGCTCGCGTTTCTCACGTTCTACGTCGGCCTCTTGATCGCGCGCGCCCTCCGGCTAGGCGATCCACTGACCATTCCATGGCATCAGCTCGAAAGTGGCGCCCTGCTCATCTTCACCTTCTTCATGATCTCGGACCCGAAGACCACACCGGACTCCCGCACCGGCCGGATTGTCTATGCGCTCTGCGTCGCCCTCGCCGCGCTCTACGTCCAGTTCGGATTGTTTCAGCCGAATGGGCCGCTGTGGGGGTTGATCATCTGCACGCCGCTTGTGCCCCTGCTCGACCACCTGCTTCCCGACCTTCGTTATGTCTGGGCGACACCATCACGCAGTAGCGCAGCCGTATCCGCCTCGCCGCGCATCCCCGGCCAACCGCCAGCTGTGACGCATCATCGACCTGTTCCCGTCCCAATCGTGTCACCAACCAAGGAGGTCCTCATGAGACAGACCATCATTTCGTCACTATTATTCACCCTAGGCCTGCTCGCATGGAGCGGCGAGGCCTCGGCCTTTTGCGGTTTCTACGTCGGCAAGGCCGACACCAAACTCTTCAACAAGGCCTCCGAAGTAGCCATCGCACGCCACGACAATAAGACCGTGATCACCATGGCGAATGACTTTAAGGGCGACGTGAAGGAGTTTGCGCTGGTGGTGCCGGTGCCGACGGTCCTGGAGAAAGAGCAAATCCACGTCGGGGATCCGGCAATGCTGAAACATCTGGCCGACTATTCGGCTCCGAGACTGGTGGAATACTTCGATAAGAATCCCTGCCTACGCTACGAATTGATGGAGCGCCGGAGTATGGATGCGATGAAGAGCATGGCCCCGGCTGCAGCGCCGGCCCGCCAGCGCGACATCGCGTTGGGCGTGACGGTCGAGGCGCAGTACACGGTCGGCGAGTACGACATCCTGATCCTCTCGGCCAAAGAAAGTCACGGCCTCGAAACCTGGCTGGTCGAGAACGGCTACCGCATCCCGAACGGAGCCTCGGCGGTTCTGCACAGCTACCTGAAACAGGACATGAAATTCTTTGTGGCGAGAGTGAACCTGGGCGAGCAGACGAAACTCGGCTTGACGCACCTCCGGCCGCTCCAGATCGCCTTTGAGTCACCGAAGTTCATCCTGCCGATCCGGCTCGGCACGGTGAATGCCGACGGCGCCCAGGAACTGTTTATCTATTTCCTGACGAAGCAGGGCCGGGTGGAAACGACAAACTATCGGACGGTGCGACTCCCTGAGGCACAGGAAATTCCGCTCTACGTGAAAGACAAGTTCGGAGACTTCTATCGCGACCTGTTCACGCAACAGGTGAAACGGGAAAGTGAGCGCGGCGTTTTCATGGAGTATGCCTGGGACATGAACTGGTGCGACCCCTGCGCGGCCAATCCACTCTCTGCGGAAGAACTGCGCGGCTTGGGTGTGTTCTGGCAGGACAACAACGGACGGATGGGCAAAAGCATACCGATGGCGCAGAACGTGTTCCTCACCCGATTACACGTTCGCTACGATGCCGCGCACTTCCCTGAAGACCTGATGTTCCAGGAAACCTCGGATCGCGGCAACTTCCAGGCACGCTACATCCTGCGTCATCCCTGGACCGGAACCGATGAATGCGCCGCCGCCACGGCGTACCGCCAACAACTGCGGGAGCGGTATGAGCGGGAAGCGCAGACGCTGGCCTCCCTGACAGGCTGGAACATCGGTGACATCCGCAAAACGATGAACATCGCCTCGCTGACGCCCGGCGAAGGAAAGAAGTGGTATCAGCGCTTGTGGACGAACTAGCAGGAGAGGGCGACAGGCAGGAGGCCGGGACAACCCGGCCTCCGCATCAACAGACATAGCAAAGAGTCCACGCGCGACCTGAACCGCATCACTTGCCGGGACAATCCCCGGTTCGTTTTGCATCGACTTTCATCGTCACTGACAAGGCATGATCACCCTTGGGCGTGGCTTTGCGTACCACGGAAAAACCGGTGGGAGACACCGTCCCCTCCACGCGGGTGACCGCATAGACACCTTCGATGTCATAACTGACTTTCCCGCCTTGGATCGACACATTCAGCACCTTGTTCGACGGGTTGGGCTGAAACCCATTCACGGCGTAGTAGTTAAACACCGCATCCGGATTGGCGAGATGTTCTTCCTTCACACAGCGAGTGCGGCTGTCCGGTTTGCCCGCCTCCCCGTTGCTGGCATCCGTCACCGCAGTCACGTGATATTCGCCTGGTTTCAAAGGAACCGATTCCGCCCACACCGGCGCCCCCCACAGGATCACACCGATAAGCCCAAACTGCACAACACACGTCTTCATTTTCAAGCCTCCTCATCGTACCGGGGTGCGCCGGCCTCTGGGTCTATGTGATCCCCCAGACCGCCTCGCCCGAAGTTCTGCCCCATCAAGGCCTTCAAGATTGTGCTCATGCTCTGCATTATTGTCAACGGTCACGTTCCACGCAGGCGCCGCCGGACCGCATCGAATCCAGCGGCTCTCCTGGCTCAATTTGGCCGCCACTATGGTATAGTCGGCATCATCACATCCGTGCCGGTGGCCTCATCCAAGGAGTACACGCATGATTGCCAATCATCGTCCGATCGTCGCCGCATTCGGCGGGCTGTCTCTCCTCCTGCTACTCTCGGCATGCTCCTTCAAAGCGACTTTCAAAGAGACCACTGACTCCACCTCCAATCTCACCGGGACGACCTCGGGCCGTATCTGGTGGAATGAAGACGGCCTACTGAAACCCGAACACAAAACGGCGGCCTTCGCGGCCTATAACGCGGACAATCTGGAAGCCGACGCGGCTCGTGGCCAAGGCGAGTACCTGGTCTCCTTGGCCCACCTCACCGGCACCGTCGAAGCCTCCGCATTTCAGCCACACGCGCAGGACGCCTATAACCGGTGGAGCCAGTCTCAACAGGCCTCCCCCGCCGACTTGCTGAACAACCTGCAATCACCGACACGATGACCGCAGCAACCCTCACGGCCCCCCTACGGCCCCTCACAGGAGTGTGACATCGACATGACGGCTCCGCTCACGATTCATCGCATTTTTCACCCCACAGATTTTTCGCAGGATAGTCAGGTGGCATTTATCCATGCCCTCAAGCTGGCACTGATGTTTCATGCCGAGTTGACCATCATGCATGTGGACCCGGCCGTCTCGCCGGAGGGATTCGAAGATTTTCCACGTATCCGCCCGACACTGGCACAATGGGGGCTGCTCCCGGAATCCAGCTCCAAGAGCGATGTGACCACACTCGGGATCAGGATCCGGAAGGTACGAGCCCTGGCAGCCGATGCCAAGCAGGCCATCATCCATCATCTGACGTCGTCGCCGACCGACCTCATGGTCCTAGCCACACACCAACACGAGGGGTTTGCCCGCTGGGTGCATCAGACGCTCGCAGCACCGGTCTCGCGTGAAATGCATATGAAGACGTTGTTCGTCCCCTCGCACGTGGAAGGGTTTGTCGACCGTGAAACCGGCCAGACCACACTCCAACGCCTGCTCATACCGATGTCCCTCCAACCGCCTTCCCAGCCGGCCATCGATGCCGCCTGCACGCTGATCTCACAACTGAACAGTCCGGCCGTTTCGCTGACACTGGTCCATGCGGGCAAGGAGCCGGACGTGACCGCGCTGAACATGCCGCAAAAAGCGGGCTGGTCCTGGCATCAGCTCTTCGGAAAAGGCGACCCGGTCGAATGGATTCTGGCGGCCGGCGAAGAATTCGATGTGGATTTGATTGTGATGGCGACGAAGGGACAGGACAGCTTGCTCGACATGTTGCGCGGCAGCACCACGGAACGCGTGCTCCGCGGCGCGCGCTGTCCACTGCTCGCGATTCCAGCCAAACTGGTGTGATCCGAATCACACTCCCCGCGGCCCGTTGCTATCCGCCGACACGACCGACCTCGAGAACCGGCGACAGGGGCCGGTCGTTCGTCTCACGCCCCGTCACCGTGCGTACCACCATGCCGTCGCGAAAGACCACGAAGTTGGATGGCACCGCCGCAATGCGAGTCCCCGGCAGAATCAGCCCTGCGAGATTCAGCGGATCGGCGGCGGACAACTTGATCTCCTGCTGCGCCGTCGCGCCCGGCCGTTTTTTGAGCGCACGAAGTGCTTCGAGCGCACCAGGCAAGGCGAACTGCTCGCCCGTAAACCCAGTCACAAACCGGCCCCCACGAACCTCTCCGGTCAATTCGAGCCGCCGGTAACAAACCAGCAGATCGCGCCACGACGACACTATCGACTCGCGCCCCAAGAGGTCCCGAAACACCACCCCATACCGTTGCAATAATCGGCGCGCCACAAGCTCCGTCGGGCTGGCAGACGGCGGCTGACAGCCCTCGCGTGATCTCAAGAGCGACCACCGGCCGCCGACATGACGCGGCCGCCGGCTTCGATCGGAGGCTTCGGCACGGCGCCGTTTCGGATCGATCAGCGCACGCAGGTTGTCAAATCCGTCCGCGGTCACCAGACCCGCCGCGACGAGTTCCCACAAGCCATCTTCCACTTCGGAAGCCAGCAATCGGCTCCCGTGCAACAGTTCGCTGAAAAAGCTCGCACCCCGCTCCTGCAGACACCGTCGAACAGCCTGCGCCGATGCGCTCAAGCGTGCGGACAGATCCAGATGCGCTAGCTCCTCACCGGCCGCCGCCAACAAGACCGGCCCGTCTTCGCGCGCAAAGAGACTCACCGGCGCGACGCGCGTCGGAATCACGCGACGACCCGGCACAGGATTCAACTCCTGCATCAAGCGGGGATGCGGCGTGAGGCGACCCCACATCAGGGCCCCACTCAAACACAGTCGATCAAGCCATTCAGGTTGATACTTGGCCATGCGGACCCGGAGGATCTGGGATTCCCAGGCCGATGCAGCGGCCTCAAACCCGCCGAGTTGCGTGACGACTTCCAGGAGTCCGGCCTCGCCATGCAACCGTACGCCCGGCGCCGCATGTTGCCACTGAAACAGGAATCGCATGAACTCGGCGGCCGTGACCGGTTCGATTTCCTTGCGCAACCGCCCGATCGTCAACCGGTGAATCCGGGCGAGCAGACGGCGATGGCACCACTCAACAACGTCGCCCGTCGTGCGTGACGCCTGAGGCAAAAACCGGCCTCGGAGCAGATGGCCCTGAGATTCGAGTCGCACAAACGTGGCCTGTATGTCCGACTCGGATAGGTGCAACGTCCGTGACAGGTCCATGGCCGTGGTCGGCCCGATACTCTCCATCCATCCCAAAACCACACGGTTCAACACCTCTTCCAGTTCGACCGCTTCTGCCACTCCGACCGAACCGGTCGCCGGATCGATTCGCGCCTCAGGAAACAGGAGGCCTGCGTAGTGACGATATTCCGCTGCCAGCCACCCCAGCTTCGTCTCGCCCTGCCAGAGGGTGACGACACGACCGGCCGCCGCCAGCGTCGGCACCAGCAGATCCCAACCAGGCATGCGCTCACAGGGTACCCAGCCCAGAGACAACAGTGCGTCGTGGAATTCCTCCGCGTCCCGCACCACCGGCCAGGACTCTTCGATCACCTGGTCGATAGCCGATTGATCCAATGCGCCCAGTTCGCCTGCCAGCTCAGGGGGCAAACTACGCCGCATGTCCACCGCCCGGGCCCGGCGTTCCTCCAACGGGGCATCGTCGAGAAAGGCATACGGATTGGCATTCAAAATTTCGTGACAAAAGGCCGACGGCATCGGCGTATCGACCGCCACACACGTGATTACGCCCTGTTCGATCTTCTGCAGCACGGCCATCAAGCCGTCGACATCCATCGCCTCCGTCAGACAATCGCGAATGGTTTCTTGCGCCAACGGGTGGTTCGGAATTTGCCGGACCGTTCGCGCTCCCTGGAAATTATCCTGACAGGCGATCGCATCGGGAAACACCGCCGCGAGGAGATCTTCGGCACGCATCCGTTGAATCTGCGGCGCCACCCGCTTCCCTCCGACAAACCGGAGTAACGCGAGGGCCCGGGAGGCATTCCACCGCCACCGCGTCATGAACATCGGCGCTTGCAGGACCGCCTGCGTCAGCACCTCGCGCAAGGTGTTGACGTTCAGAAACGCAAACACCGTATCAAGCGGAAAACTGTGCTTCTCCCCCAACGACAGGACGATGCCTTCATCCGTCGCAGCGGCCTGCAACTCGAAGTCGAACGTCACACAAAACCGCTTCCGCAATGCCAATCCCCAGGCCCGATTGACGCGCCCGCCGAACGGAGCATGGATGACCAGCTGCATCCCGCCGCTTTCGTCGAAAAATCGCTCCGCCACAATCGTCTGCTGGGTCGGGACGATCCCCAGCACCGCCTTGCCCGCCAAGAGATATTCAACCGCCTGTTGCGCACCCCGTTGATCGAGGCCACATTCCTGCTTCAGCCACTGCACCGGCGGCGAAACAGCAGCGGAGAGCGACTGGTCGGCGCCGAGCCGTTGATCGATATCCGCCCTGAGTCTGGCGACTTCCGCAGACAGTTCCGCCGTACGTGCCGGCGCCTCCCCGCGCCAGAACGGAATCGTCGGCGGAGCGCCCTGCGCATCCTCGACCCGCATCTTGCCGGTCTCCACGCCTTTGATCCGCCAGGATGTGTTGCCCAGGAGAATAATGTCTCCAGCCAAACTCTCGACCGCGAAATCCTCATCGACCGACCCCACCACCGTGCCATCCGGCTCGGCAATCACCGCATAATTGGCCGTGTCGGGAATCGCACCGCCTGAGGTGATGGCCGCCAGGCGAGCGCCGCGACGGCCTCGAATGTGATGATTGATACGATCGTGATGGAGATACGCCCGCCCCCGGCCCCGACTGGTCACGTATCCATCGGCGAGCATTGTGACCACCGCATCGAACATCGGCCGATCCAGATCGCGGTAAGGCATTGCGCGGAGGCACAGGTCGTAGAGCTCCGTCTCGTCCCACGATTGGGTCGCCGCGGCAGCCACGATCTGTTGCGCCAAGACGTCCAGCGGCGCAGGCGGGATCTCGATACGGTCCAGCACTCCCGCCCTGATCGCCCGGATCAACGCGGCGCACTCGATCAATTCGTCACGCGTGGTGGCAAAAAGACGTCCTTTGGGAATGGCATGAATCCAATGACCGGCCCGACCGATGCGCTGGAGGCCCGTGGCAATCGAACGGGGGGACCCGATCTGGCACACGAGATCGACCGTGCCGACGTCGATCCCGAGTTCCAACGAGGCCGTCGCCACCACCACTCGCACCCTCCCGGTTTTCAAACGATCCTCCGCCGATAGGCGAATCTGCCGCGACAGACTGCCGTGATGCGCCGCGACCACCCCTTCGCCGAGATGCCGCAGACGCTCCTCCAAATAATGCGAGACCCGCTCGGCCAGCCGTCGCGTATTCACAAATACGAGGGTAGAACGGTGCGCTTCGACCAGCGCGGCGACACGATCATACACATCGCTCCAGATCGCATTCGTCGCGACGGCCCCGAGTTCATCCTTCGGCACTTCAACCGCCAGATCCATATCGCGGCGATGCCCCACGTCGATGATCATCACGTCGTTCGTTGTTCGCATGTCGTCGATCGTCCCGTCTCCCGCGAGAGACGCTTCACGTTTCAGGCTTGACCGGCCTCCATTTCCCACCAAAAACTCGGCCACGGCTTCGATAGGTCGCTGCGTGGCCGACAGGCCGATGCGTTGCACTCCCGCGCCGGTGAGCGCCGCCATCCGCTCCAGGGACAGGGCCAAATGCGCCCCCCGTTTATTGGGAGCCACGGCATGAATTTCATCCACGATGACCGTGCGCACGGTCTTCAGCATGGCTCGGCTTTTTTCGGCCGTCAGCAGGATGAACAGCGATTCGGGAGTTGTAATCAGAATATGCGGCGGACGCCGAAGCATCTGTTGCCGCTCGGTCATGGGCGTGTCGCCGGTCCGCACGACCACCCGCAGCTCCGGCAGCAACAATCCGGCGGACAACGCGGCCTGCCCAATCTCGCTGAGCGGCTGTTGCAAATTTTTCTGCACATCGTTGCTGAGCGCTTTCAGGGGCGAAACATACAGCACGTGCGTCTCATCCTGCAGCTCACAACGCACCGCCCGCTGAAACAGGGTATCGATGCAGGATAGAAAGGCCGCGAGGGTCTTCCCCGACCCAGTGGGCGCTGAGATCAGCACGTCACGCCCGGATTGAATCGCAGGCCAGGCCTGCATCTGGACATTTGTCGCAGAGGCGAATCGGGTCGTGAACCACTCGGTGATGATGGGATGAAACGGCAGGATAGACATCAGAAAATCATCGTAGCACAACAGGAAACGGCAACACATCGTGCAGCCTGTTGTCGATACGGATTACGGAGCCGGAACGCAGACGGTGGAGGGGCAACAAACGGAGTTGCTCAGAAAAGAAAACCCGGAACGATCAGGAATGGCGGGATGCGACGCAACCGATGATGCTCACCGGACAGTTCAGATGGAGGGCTTCAAGACATCGGGGTCGCGCTATTGCTCTCCGTAGGTTTTGAGAATGTCGTAGGAGAGCCGGCACTCGCTGCAGTAGTCCCTTGAAAACCGCACCTGCGAGGGTGGCACGACATGCCGCGCCAGGTAGCTTGGAAAATCGATCCAACTGTTCGCCCCAAAGGTCGAAGCACCCTCATCGCGAACCCGGCGGCACATCTCACACATCGGTACGACTCGCACCATCGTCGGTCTCCTTTTGCGGAAATCCTCCTTCTCGCCGGAAGGTGACGGGTCAGATGTCTTTTGATCGAGACGGCCGCTGCTGCAAATCATCCGGACAACAGACTCGTTCGCCTTGCAGCACCCGATTCAGATAGTGTCCAAGATCGACCGTGAGATGCTTGACCAAATACCCCATCGCTCCCGCCTCGAAGGCGGCCGCGACATACACCGGATCTTCATGGAGCGAGAAAAATATGATCTTGATATCTGGCATCGTCTCATACAGCTGCCGAGCAGCCCCAAGCCCTTCGAGAAACGAGAGGGAGAAGTCCAGAATGACCAATTCCGGCGCAAGCTTTTTCGCTGTCAATACAATGGCTTCTGCTTCTGTTTCGGAAGACACCACCTCGAATTGAGGTTCCAGGAGAATCTCCAAAAAGGCCAGCATGGCCTGCGATGAATCGCCGATGAGCACACGGGGGCGTAATGTTTTCTTTCTCATATTCCTACGCGTCACTGCTTAGAAAGTGGAATGGGTATACTAGGCAAGTGAAGGAAAAACCACACGCGTAACAACTCGAGGCATCATCGAAAAAAAATACCTGCATTACGACTGGTAGTTCAGGGATGGGCGTCGACACGACGGCAGTGAAACAGAATGGCTAGGACTGGCTGGTCAATCCCTGAGCTAAGGCATATTTGACGAGTTCGACCGTGGTGTGCAGATTCAGCTGTTCCATAATCTGTCCCTTATGAAACTCAACCGTACGCGGGGAGATCTTGAGCGTGCCCGCAATATCCTTTACCGTATGGCCTTCAGCGAGCAATTGCAGGACCTCGCGCTGGCGAGTCGTCAGTTCGGGGCCCGACGGCGCCCCGCCGTCGATCCCGCGCAACATACTTTCAACGACCTCTTTCGTCACCAGCGGTGTCACATAGAAGTTCCCGCTCCGCACAGCCCGTATCGCCTGCCCTAATTCGTCGCCCACGCAGCGCTTGAGGAGATAGGCGGAGGCCCCGGCCTCGAACGCCGCCCGTACGTAGGCCGGATCGGCGTGCATGGTGATAAACACCACTTTGATGTGAGGAAATTTGACCTTCAAGACGCGGGCGGCATCGATCCCGTTCAGAACCGGCATCGAGATATCGAGAATCACAATATCCGGCTTCAACTCCGGTATGGCGTCCAACAACGCACGCCCGTCCCCGACGGTGCCGACCAATTCACACTGGTCGTCCAGCAACCGGCGAAACCCTTCCAGCACGAGGGTGTGATCATCGGCCAACAGTACGCGTGGCAGGGTCATGTTGCCACCCGCACCAACGGCACATACATCGACACCGTGGTCCCTCGTCCCGGATGGGATTCCACCTCACAGAATCCATGCACCGCTAACAGCCGCTCCCGCATGTTCAAGAGCCCTAAGCCCCCTTCGGCCCTGTCGATCGTCAATTGATCGAACCCCCTGCCGTCATCGCGTACCACCACGACCACCCCCTCGTCTTCGACCGTCACTTCCACTTCCACGCGAGCAGCCTTTGCATGTCGCGCAATATTCGACAAGCTCTCCTGAACCACCCGGTACAGTGCGGTTGAGGTGGTCTTGTCCAGTTGGTGGTCGATCGGTTGATGGACAAACAACGTTTTGACTCCCGTACGACTCGAAAAGTCGTCCAACAAACGCTGCAATGCCGCCTTCAGCCCCAGGTCATCCAGAATGGAGGGATGGAATCGATAGGCCATAAACCGTACATCGTCCGACAGCTCCTCCAGCCCCTTCAGGGCGTTGTGGAGGCCCGCCTGTGCATCGCCCGGGGCAGGGCCGATTTGCCGGTCGACTGCCTGCAAATCCAGCATGAGCAAGGCCAGCCGCTGATTGACATCATCATGCAAATCCTGAGCGATCCGGCGACGTTCTTCTTCTTGTGCCGTCAGAATCCGGCCGGTGAGTGTGTGCAACTGTTCTTCACTACGTTCGAGCGCCAACCGGCTGGCGTGTAGGTCCGCCGTCCGTGCTTCCACGCCCTGTTCCAGCCGCTCATTGACCTCTGTCAGCAATAACTCCGTGCGCCGGCGCTGATAGATAAACATGACCGGCGCCCAGATGCCGAACAGACTGAACAGATGATTGCCCCACTCAAACCATGAGGGAAGGCCGGGGACACGCGGGCTGAACGGCGCCGCGATGATCGTTAACAGGGAACAGAGCATCGCTGCGGCGATCGGCACCCATCGATGCTGACTGGCTGCGGAGAGAAACACAACTGCGCAGTACAACACCGCACTCGCCACCCCGAGCGGTAGCAGGAGATCCAAGACGAAAAAGAAGCAGGCCAGCAGGCACGCCGCTCCAACCATGAGACGTTGTCGCCGCTGCGACGGGTCATCGACCAATAGTCTGTTCGATTCCCCCCCCTCCTCCTGCTGGCTGACGCTGAAGGATGCCATAGGGGCAGGATCTTAGCATGCCCCGCTGGCCGGAGACCAGAACCAGAATAGGCCGAGGTCGACCTCAGCAAACCAATGACCCGTTCAGGTATGATGCGCCGATGACCACCGCACGCCCCCTCGTGATTCTCGGCTCCGGGTACACCGGCCACTGGATCTACACACTCGCCCTGCAACAGTCCTTACCCATCCTGGCCAGCAGCCGTGCCCCGGAGCGTCACCTGCGCGATGTCGACCCATCGAGACGCATCCGATTCGACCTGGAAGATCCAAGCACCTGGTCCGCACTCCCTCCCGACGCAGACCTGATCTGGACCTTTCCTGCCACACCACTTGAGCAGATACAGGCATTGGCTCAGCATCGTGGCGGCCCTTCCGGACGGCTGGTAGTCCTGGGCAGCACCTCTGCGTATGACAAGGAGGGGGCGCCGGTTGATGACCTTCCGCCCTGGATCGATGAAGCACAGCCCATCAACAACAAGCTCCCGCGCGTGCAAGGCGAAGAATACCTCCGCACACATCACGGGGCGATGATTCTCCGGGTGGCCGGCATCTATGGCCCAAACCGCAATCCGGTGGAGTGGATCCGGCAAGGACGTGTCGGTCCGACCAAGAAGTTCGTCAACCTGATCCATGTCGAAGATCTGGCGCATCTCTGTCTCCTGGCGCTGCAACGAGGCCAGGCCGGAGAGACCTACAATGTGAGTGATGGTCATCCACGCCGATGGGCGGATATTTGTGCGGAAGTCTCCGGCAGATGGGGGGTTGTGAGTCCTCGACAGGCAGACCGCAACGAATCAGGCAAACGTATTCGGAATCACAAAATCCTCACCCACTTGGGCTATACGCTTCGGCACCCGGAATTCTATCACGCACTCCAGTCGATTGAAGCGGACAGACAACCGCCGATCAGGCTGTAAACCTCCGAGATCCAGCCGCTCAGGCCCGCAACAAGGCCATGACACTCAAACAGACCAGCAGATTGTTGATGGCGTGCCCGATCATCCCCGGCCAGAGACTACCGGTCCGCTCATAAGCCCAGGCCCAAATGAGCCCACTCCAGAAGACGCTGAGAAATCCAATCAGCCCATACCCATGGGCAAGCGCAAACAACGCCGCGCTCAGCATGGCCGCCACACCCCACTGAAACCGGCGCCGGAATACGCCAAACAACAGGCCGCGAAAGGCCAGTTCCTCAAAAACCGGCGCAAACACCACATACTCTATCAAGCTGACGACCAGGGTCGATGGGGCCCCCCACACCAGATCCGCATCGAACCACTCCGTCCAATGACTAATCAAATTCAACGGCTCGGCGATCCTGCCCAACACCCATTCACCAACGAGTCCGGCCGCCACAACCGCCAGCACAGCCAACCCCAATTGGCCCATGTGGCGCGGCTCGATACGCAGACCGAATCCATGCCAGAACGTCTGCCGCTGGGGCCGGAGCAGATGGTAGTAGGCCAACGCCAGCAGGGGAAGGTTCGATAGCGGTACGGCCACGACCCGCAACGATGGGAAGTCGCTTGCGACATAGAGAAACGCCACGGTCAGCAATGCGCCCACGGCTCCACCACGCAGGAGCACCCCCGCGCCCAGCCGACCGGCCCACAGCGGTGGAAGTTCCGCGGAGCCCACGCGAAACATCGCCTCGCCCTTTCCTCGTCGCACCCACAGCAGCAGGACGAGCAGGCCGACGATCATGAGTGTCAATTCGAGCAGAGCAAACGCCCGGGAGCGCCACAGCAACCCTTCCACCCGTTGCTGTGACGACGTGTCGATCGTCGCCAATAACGGACGGTCTCCCGCTCGTTCAGCGATTCGAGTGGCCAGGCGGCTGTAAAACCAGCCGGAAACAGGCTGCTCCGCCAGGTAGGCTTGCAATTCAAACCCAACGCTGGGAGACACACGTCCCTCCAGGTATCCGGCCCGTAGCAGCTCGGCATAGGCGGGGTACGGTTCAGTCTGAAGCAGCCAGCGTGCAACTGCCTGCTCCACGGCCGGAAGGTGCCCGGACTCTCCCTCCAGGATCGCCAGGTGTAGCTCGACCGCAGGGGTGGGCGATTCTTCGGCCAGTTCGCGATACCATTCGATGGCCTGTTCACGATCATTCGCGCCGCTTCCCATCGTCGCTTCGTAGAGAAACTGTTCCCAAATCGGCAGGGTTTTGAGCCCGTCTTCCTGATCCATCAAACGCCCGACCATGTGACTGAGCGCGCGTTCGGCATCCGGGACCCGATCAACCCGAGGGACATCAAACGATAACCAGGCGACCACGGAGATCGAGGCACTGAGGACGACCGCCGACAACCAGGTGATGGCACGGGAGAAGCGAGGATCGTAGGCATGGGGCGGTGGAGGCGCCCCGACGCAGGGCACCGGAGGCACAGCCGATGGCGAGGGCGTTCCGGTTGATTCGTCTGCGTCCACAGGTCCCTCCGGGCGTGATTGGCGCCGGAGTATACCACCGGCTTTCAAGAGGCGAAACTGGCCAAGGCCCCCCTGCACAGCTCACCGCCGAGTCCTGTAGACAATCCCATGGCTGAACCGCCTTCTGTTTCGTTATACTACGCCCCTCTGAGGCAGAGACCATTGCCCTGGCTGTGAGACCTCCCTCGATCGTCAACGACGGCTCTATCACCTATGGCAACCGACTCCTCCTATCGGAATTTCGTCCCACCGCATCGGCTGCTGATGGGCCCAGGCCCGAGCATGGTTCACCCTCGGGTGTTACAGGCGCTTGCTCAGCCGCTACTCGGACACCTCGACCCGGTCTTTCTCGGCCTGATGAATGAGATTCAAGCCCTGCTTCGCGCCACGTTTCACACACACAATGAATTTACGATTGCCTTGTCCGGAACCGGATCGGCAGGAATGGAAGCGGTCATCGCCAATCTCATCGAGCCTGGCGATCGCGCGATCGTGGGGGTCAACGGCGTATTCGGCACACGCCTGGCCACGATGATCGAGCGCAGTGGCGGGATACCCATCCGCATCGAAGCGCCTTGGGGAACCACCATCCCGCTAGACGCGTTAGAAACCGAGTTAGTCCGTGCAGCGCCGGTTAAAGCCGTGGTCCTTGTCCATGCGGAAACCTCCACCGGCGCGTGGCAACCCCTCCAGGATGTAGGGGCGCTGTGTCGCGCGCACAATGCGTTATTCATTGTTGATGCCGTCACCTCCCTGGGAGGCATCCCGGTCGAGGTCGATACGTGGGGCATCGACGCCTGTTACAGCGGGACCCAGAAGTGCCTGAGCTGCCCGCCCGGCCTCGCCCCGCTGACGGTGAGCCCGCGAGGCATGAGCGCCATTCGAAACCGGCGCGTGCCCTGTCCCAGCTGGTACCTCGATCTGTCCCTCATCGCCGACTACTGGAACGACCACAGCCGCGCCTATCATCACACCGCGCCGATCTCGATGCTCTACGGACTTCGAGAAGCCCTCCGGCTCGTCCATGAAGAGGGGCTCCCGGCGCGCGCCGCGCGGCATCAGATGAACAGTGATGCCTTGCTGGCCGGACTCCGAACTCTGGGACTGAGCCCCCTTCCCCCGCAGGGTTGTCGACTCCCGATGCTCAACTGTGTCACGCTACCGGACGGGATCGACGAAACGATGGTCCGAACACGGCTCCTGCAAGAATACGGCATTGAAATCGGTGGTGGACTCGGGCCATTGCGCAGCCAAGTCTGGCGCATCGGCCTCATGGGCGAATCGAGCCAACACGCGCATGTACTCACGCTGCTCAACGCCTTGGAAGCAATCTGTGCCAGCCTGAAACGGCCGGTACAGCCAGGCCGCGCGATTCAGGCGGCGACAGACACCTATACCCAATCACTGGAATCGTCGAGGAGGCAGGCATGAGTCGAAACGGGTTATGGATCGTGGCAGCAGGAGTGGCAGGCTTCGTGGCCGCCATCACGTACTGGGTCATCGCCCTCGCGGTGGCAGAATCCCGCAAGGCCGACATGTTGGCTCCCGAACGTGTGACCACCTTCATCCATGCGGTCATCGACGCAAATCGTGCCAACTACACGCAGAACGTCGTGGATAAATTGCACAACCAGGGTGTCGTCGAAGCCCTTGAACATTGGAAAGAAGAGAAAGGGCTTCCGCTCCCCGCCCAATTTCTCCTCGAGTCCGGACGCTTGGTCGCGCAAAAGGATATGAAACTCAGTTTCCGGCTGGCCAGCCTCACCCCGATCTATGTGTGGAATGGGCCGAACAGCGAATTCGAACGGCGGGGACTTGAGGTCGTGATGAAGGCGCCGGAAAAACCTTTCACCGGCTTCTACCAGCAGGCCGGCATCCGCTACTTTCAAGGTATCTACGCAGACCGGGCGGTGTCCGAAAGCTGCGTCTCCTGCCACAATGGCCACGCGAACAGTCCCCGACGGGATTATAAGCTCAACGACATCATGGGCGGCGTCATCGTCACCATTCCAATCAGTGAGGCGCCATGATCATCGCCATCCGTCAGATTCGAATTCTGGACGGCCTGGGCCACCGGATTGAGCGAGGCACCCTTCTCATCGAGGGCACCCGCATCCAGGCTGTCGGGCCGGAAGGGCAGGTTCGGATTCCTAAGGGCGCACAGCGAATCGACGGTCGTGGCCTGACCGTCCTTCCCGGCCTCATCGACTGCCACGTCCACTTCTGCTTGGGAGCGGAAGCGGATGTCGTGGCTGCGGTAGAGGGAGAATCCTCGTCCATCACGTTGCTCAAAGCCGCCGAGCTGGCGCGGCGCACTCTCCAGGCCGGGGTTACCACCGTTCGGGATGTCGGTTTCCGCGACCATGCGGTCTTTACGCTGAAACAGGCCATTGAGTCCGGACTGACGCCGGGGCCCAGAATTCTCGCCGCCGGTCTCGCGATCTGCATGCCGGGCGGACATGCGCGCTTCATCGGACGCGAAGCCGATGGAGTCGAGGCCGTCCGGGCCGCCGTCTTGGATCAACTCAACGCCGGCGCCGAAGTCATCAAAGTCATTGCCTCCGGCGGTGTGCTGACTCCCGGCACTTCCCCGGACCAGGCTCAGATGACCGTGGCAGAATTATCCGCAGCCGTGGAAGTGGCCGTCGCCCATGGGCGACATGTGGCCGCCCATGCCCACGGCGCAACCGGGATGAAGAACGCGCTCCGCGCGGGTGTCCACTCCATCGAACATGCCACGCTCATGGACGACGACGCGGCGGAGATGATGACGCAGCGCCACGTCTACATGGTCCCCACACTCTCCGCCCTCGCCACCACAGCGGCCTGCCCGGCCGGCTGCGGCATTCCCGACAGCGCCCGCTCCAAGGCCAGGAACATGGTGAAACAACACGAGCGAAGTTTCCGCACCGCCCTGCGCCGGGGTGTTCCGATCGCGATGGGCACGGATGCCGGAACGCCGTTCAACGATCACGGGAACAATGCTCAGGAATTGGAACGGATGGTCGCGCTGGGCATGACACCGATGGACGCGATCATGACCAGTACCTCCGCTGCTGCTCGGTTACTGGGACTGACTCAGGAAATCGGATCCATTGCGGCGGGGAAACAGGCCGACCTGCTGTTGGTGGAAGGCAATCCCCTCAGAAATATCGGCGTGCTACTGAAACGGGAGCGACTTGCAGGAGTGATGCAACGCGGTCGGTTCGTGGCGGGTCCACTCTCAGGCGCGTGACACAGGCAACGAACGACGTGGGTCGTCACCGTCTTTCGTAGAGCAATTCCAACGCCGTCGCGAAGCCGTTGATCCGGCCCTTACGAAACATTTCCTCCAGCCGGCCGCGAAGCGCACGAGTCCCGCCCTCGTCTCCCCGTGCGACCACGGCCTGCGACACCATCATCTGCACGGCCACCTCAAGCAAGCGCTGTTTCCGTTGCTCCATTTCAGGAGTCACGAATTCATCCAGGACTTCCGCTCCACGCACGTCCACGATGGACTCCTTGAACGTGTCGTACCCCTGCTGCGCCACCGTGCGTTCACGAATGAGGGCCAATTCTGATTTAATCCGCGGCACCATCTTCATCAGAACGGCGAACACTTCCTTCCGCCCTTCGTCGAAGAGCTTTTTCTCCATCTCCTCAAGAATCAGGGACGGATCGACCGTCTCCGCCCGCACCTCTTCGCCCCAATGCAGGCGATCATAGGTTCTCCGGCTCTCGGAGTCCCCTAGGACCTCATAGGCGGAGTTGATCTCGCGGATCTTCTCTTCCGCCTGCTTATTGTTCGGATTGCGGTCGGGATGGTGCTCGAAAACGAGCTTCCGATAGGCTTTCTTTATGTCGTCATCGGAAATGTCGCGCGACACACCGAGGACACGATAATAATCCAAGCGAGGCATATAGACCGGGACTATACCATGCCTGGTTAGCCGGCTTCATCTTGACAGCGTCGGTTCTCCCCCGTAGCCTGGCGCGATTCAACGAGCTCGCAGGGGAGGGATTTCAGCATGGGATGGGCCCACGGCGTGACGAGGTATCAATGGCTGGTCCTGTTCGTCGCCTGGCTTGGGTGGGTGTTCGACGCCATGGACGCCACGATCTATGCAATCGTGCTGCATCCTGCCTTACATGAGCTGCTGCAAGCCGGGGCCGCCGGCGGAGCGGTCACGGACGAACAGATCGGGTGGTACGGCGGCATCGTGTTCTCCATTTTTCTGATCGGGTGGGCCATCGGAGGGATCGGCTTCGGAATGGCCGCCGATTATTTCGGCCGTACCAAAACACTGATCGTCACGATTTTGATCTATGCCGTCTTCACCGGCCTGGCGGCGTTTGCGCAAGAATGGTGGCATCTGGCCATCTATCGCTTTCTGACTGCGCTCGGGATCGGCGGCGAATGGGCAGCCGGGGCGGCGATCGTGGCCGAAACCTGGCCCGAAGAGAAACGTGCCCGAGCCGCGGGAGTTCTGCAATCGGCCTGGGCCGCCGGTTTTTTTCTGGCCGCCGGATTCAACCTGCTCCTGAGCAGCTACGGGTGGCGACTCCTCTTCCTCGTCGGCATCCTGCCGGCCTTTGTCGCCCTGCTGGTCCGTTGGTGGGTGAAAGAACCGGAGCGGTGGGTCCAGGCTCACGAACAGGAGGCGCAATCCGCTCACACCAGCTTCATGCACCTCGCCGAGTTGTTTCAACCGGCATTACGCCGCAACACCTGGATCGGCTCGACCCTGGCGTTCGTGGCGGTCTTCGGTCTGTGGGGCGCGACCAATTGGGCCCCTACCTTGATCCGGGCCATGCCGGATCTCCAGGGGCAGGATGCCGCGACGCTGACAGAGAAGGTCAGCTACGCGATCATGGCGCTCAATGCTGGCTCGTTGTTCGGGTATCTGGGATTCGGGCCGCTGGCCGAACGATTCGGCCGCCTACCCGTATTCGGCTTGATGTGCCTCGGCAGCTTCATCATGCTGCCGGCGACCTATTTTGTCCCGCACAGTTATACAGAGGTGTTGTTGTTACTCCCGCTGCTGGGATTCTTCAACAATGGCATTTTCAGCGGCTTTCCGATTTACTTACCTGAGCTCTACCCGACACGACTCCGGGCAACCGGCTCAGGATTTTGCTTCAACGCTGGCCGTATACTCGCCTCAGCCGCGCCCTTCGTCACCGGGTGGCTCGTCACCCTGCTGGGGTCGTTCAACAATGCGGCGAGCACCATTGCGCTAATCTATCTGTTGGGATTGGCCGTGCTGCCCTTTGCGACTGAGACCAAAGGAAGGCCGTTACCGGAGTGATCTCTCACGACGTGATGACTCGGCCATCATGACACAACCTGTGAATGCGACTCCGCGCATCGTGCCCCTGAGTGAGTCTGCCCTCACTGTCGAGTTCGGGGAGACCATCGACATCCAAACGAACGACTTGGTGCTGGCCTTTGCCGCCGCAGTGGAGCAGGCAAGACTGGCAGGCTTCCTGGAAGTCGTGCCGACCTACCGGTCCGCCACCGTCTATTTCGATCCATTGCGCACCGATGTGGCCACACTCACCGAGCAAGTGCGTCCCATGCTAACGGCAATAGACACGATCCCACGACGCGCGCCCACAACTCACACGATCCCCGTGTGGTACGGAGGCAGCGCAGGCCCTGACCTGAACGACGTGGCAAAACACGCAGGCCTCACGCCCGAGGAAGTGAGTATCTTGCACGCCTCGGTGATCTACCGCGTCTACATGCTGGGGTTCAGTCCGGGCTTTCCCTATCTGGGCACCGTGCCAGATCGCATCGCGACGCCGCGACTCCCGACGCCTCGCAAACAGGTCGCGGCAGGATCGGTCGGCATAGCCGGCACACAAACCGGCATGTACCCTCATGCCAGCCCGGGCGGCTGGCGCATTATCGGGCGGACGCCCGTGTCTCTGTTCAGCGTCACCAGACCTGCACCGTTCCTGCTGTCCCCCGGCGATCAGGTGCAATTCGTGCCGATCGAGGAAACAGAATTCCACGCGCTGATCGAACATCACCCATGAACAAGAGACAACACATTGATCTCAATTGTGACCTGGGAGAAGCCTCGACGCCGGAGCAACTAGACGTGGAAGCCCATCTCATGGCGTACGTGACCTCCGTCAATATCGCGTGCGGAGTGCATGCGGGCAATGCGGATATCATGCGGAGTACCGTGCAACTGGCTCGGCAACATGATCTGGCGATCGGCGCGCACCCCGGATTGCCGGATCGAGACTCTCGCGGCCGCCGCGAACAACCACTCTCCCGTTCGTTCGTACAGGACTTGATCCTGTCCCAAGTGGGCGAGCTGATGGCCATCGGTCAGGCCGAGGGTCTTCGCCTCTCGCATGTGAAGCCGCACGGGGCGCTCTATAACATGTCGGCGCGCGACCCCACACTGGCCGACGCCATCGCCGAAGCCGTCGCACACATTGACCCACGATTGATCCTCGTGGGATTGGCCGGATCGGAACTCCTCATCTCCGGCACCGCCCGCGGGCTCCCGGTTGCCGCCGAAGGCTTTGCTGATCGCGCCTATCAGCGCGATGGCCGGTTGGTGCCCAGAGATCAAGAAGGCGCCCTGATCTACGATGAATCGACGGTCGTCTCGCGAGCACACGCACTGATTCACGACGACACCATCGCGGCAAACGACGGTTCGTTGCTTCATCGGCATATCGATACCCTCTGTGTGCACGCAGACTCCCCAGGCGCAGTTCGGCTCGCCCACGCCTTGCGAACGATGTTCGACGATGGAGGCATCGCCGCAGTCCGTATCGATCATGCCGCCTAAACCACCTACCATCCACGTGCTGCGCCCGGGGCTTTTTACCACCATGCAGGATCTCGGTCGCAACGGATACCAACGGTTCGGCGTATCGGTAAGCGGGGCGATGGATCCCTGGGCACTCACGGTGGGGAATCGCCTGCTCGGGAATCCCGACCGAGCTGCCGGATTGGAAATCACCATCCAAGGGCCGGAACTGCTGTTCACGGAGGAGTTGGCTATCGTCATCACCGGCGCAGATCTCTCCCCCACCAGCAACGGCTTGGCCGTTCCGATGTGGACCGTGATCGCCATGCCGGCTGGAAGCCGCCTGCAGTTCGGGATGCGTCGACAAGGCACTCGAGCCTATCTCGCCGTGGCCGGCGGTATAGACGGTCCGCTGATGCTCGGAAGCCGATCGACCCATGTGCGGAGTGGACTGGGAGGCCTCGCCGGCCGTGCGTTGAAGAAATGGGATCAGCTCACTATTGGACCGGCACGAGCCACAGCGAAGCACCACGTAGGACGCATGCTTCCGGAATCGAATCGTCCTCAGTATCAACGTGCCGCAGCCATACGCGTGGTGCCAGGACCACAAGTCGATCGTTTCATAGACGATGCCCTGGAGCGACTCACCAGGACGCCGTACCGACTGAGCAATGAATCCGACCGAATGGGCTATCGATTACAAGGATTGGCGCTGGCTCACCGAACTTCAGCCGACATCGTGTCTGATGCCGTGAGTGTCGGGACCATTCAAGTACCGGCGGATCAACAGCCGATTCTGCTCATGGCAGACTGCCAAACAACAGGCGGGTATGCCAAACTCGCAACGATGATCGCGGCTGATCGCTCTGGCGCGGCGCAAGTGTCCCCGGGCGATACGCTCTCGTTCATTGCCACCACGTACGAGTCCGCATCTACACTTCTTCGGTCGGTCCAGGCCGAACTTGATCGGCTCTTACCTCCACACAATGCCTGAGGAGACGCCCCTAGCCCAAACCGTTTAGGCATCGCACGCCGACGCATTCAAAAGCAACGCCCTCTGAACGAGGGGGCTTTTTCTATTCCGTTGAGTCCTTGACATTGCCCTGAAGCAATCTATTATTATTCGTATGGACACCACACTGACTCCTCGACAAATCACTCACGATGAGAAAAAGGCGGCCGAAGCCGCTTTCGCTGGTCGCCCATTCAATCCGAAATGGTCGGACGCGGCTCGCATCGTTTATGACGGCCTGCTCGCCGCAATGGGAAAAGACGCTCGGACCGTCGACATGCACGACGAACTCGAGCCGGTTGAGCCGCTGGCTTAACGCCCCTCGCGTCGTGTCAACGGGTACGGGAGACGGTCACGACACCTCCCGAGGTTATCCGCACTGAGCGGCGCCGTCGATGTTGCCTAACGCCCCGCATCGTGCGGAGGGCTCTCCCTTCGCACCTCCCGAGTCCGATCCGATAATTCTTTCACCAGCTCACGTTCCTCCGCGTCAGTCTTCACCTCACCATCCAACCTCGCTTCAGTCAATCGGGCCAGAATCGTGCGATACAGCGGGCCTGGTTTCACACCAAGGGCCTGCAGCGCTTTCCCTGTCAACGTCGGTTTTACGTTTCGATACGTGGTGAGGTAGAGGGACAGGTTCCGCTTGGCCGACGCCGAACCGTTCTTCGCCAGCAGAAACACGAGCGTTTCGTCCGCCAAACCGGTCAGCAGCGCGACTGTCTCCGAAGGCCGGAGCGGCGCACGCCGACTCAGGGCCCGGCAGACCGGCTGCGTGAAAAACCGAGCCGCGGTGATAGCGCCTCGTTCCGCTTCCGTGAAGGGAAATCGCTCGAGCATCTCGCGCACGGCCTGATCCGGCATGACCTCGGCAAGCGCCATCGCACACACCAGCCATCCGTTGAGCTTTCGTTCGAAAGAGGACAGCTTGTACCAATCCTGCGCCGCTTCGACATCGATCAGCCGACGATCCAGTCGATTCGACCAGGTCAGCGTCGGATGAATGAACCGCAGAAGATCAAGGTCTGCCAGCCGGCGGACGGCCTGCCGTGGCGTCCGTTCAGAGAACAAGAAACGCAGTTCGTCCAACACACGCTGGCCGGACAGTCTATGGAATAACTCCATCTTCGCCGCGCCTTTAATCAGTGCCAGCGTCTCCTTGCTCAAGTGAAAATCGAAACGCAGTTCGAAACGAATCGCGCGAAAGACCCGGGTCGGGTCCTCCACAAAACTCAGGCTATGCAATACTCGGATGAGGCGCTCCTTGAGATCGCGTTGCCCACCGTAAAAATCGATCAGTTGACCAAACGCGCGTGGATTGAGGCGAACCGCCAGCGTGTTGATGGTGAAATCCCGCCGATAGAGATCCTTCTTGATGGAGCTCTGCTCGACAGTCGGCAAGGCAGTCGGGTATTCGTAGTACTCCGTGCGGGCCGTCGCTACATCCAACTTGAACCCGTTCGGCAACCACACCACCGCCGTACCGAATCGCTCGTGGACCTTCACACGCCCTGCCCGTTCCTTCGCCAGGGCGCGCGCAAACGCAATCCCGTCGCCCTCCACCACAAAATCCACATCGAGATTGTCGATGCCCAGGAGCAAGTCACGTACAAATCCGCCAACCACGTACGCTGAATACCCGAGGCGCTCCCCCAAATCGCCTGCCGCCTGCAGCAGGTCATACACCTCACGAGGTAACCGATCACGCAGGAGTCCCCCGACATCACGCCGCCGCACGCCTCCCGAAGACTCCACATCCATCAAGGATTTGGCTTTCCCGCGCGCAGACGCAAGCACATCCTCATGGAGAGTACGGAGCAGATCCGTCCGCGTGATGACGCCCACCGTTTTGCCGCCGGACAGCACCGGCACAAACCGCTGATTCAGTTCGATCATTCGCGTTTCAATATCATGGAAGGGAGTCTCCGGCTCTGCGCTGTACTGATCGTGCCTGGCCAGGTCCTCGATTCGTTCGTCTCCGAGATGATGAAACAGAGCCTTCTGCACGACCTCACGGGAAATGGTACCGACATACCGAGTCTTTTGATCGACGACCGGAAGGACGTTGACTCCGTAAGTCGTGAGCGCTCGCTCCGTCTCCGCCACCGTCGCATCCGCGACGATCGTTTTCACCGGCTGCGTCATGACATCCCGGGCCAGCAAGGTCGGACGGTATCGTTCCGTCAGCAAACGGGTCAGCTGCTCCTGCACTTCAATAAGTGTTCGGCCTTTGATACTGGCTGCTGCCGCCACGGCATGCCCGCCCCCGCCGAATTCGCGCGCGATCCAGGCCACATCGATCTCGGGGCGCCGGCTCCGGCCAATCACCTCGACCTTCTCATCCAGTGCAATGGCAACGATGACGGCATCGAATCCCTGCAACTCCGCCAACCGCTGAGCTGCCTCCGCGAGGTCGCCCCTGTACCGATCATAGGTGCTGGTGGCCACAAGTATTTTACGGCCCTCCAGATAATAGATCGATCCGGACTGCAACAGATCGTTCAGGAGAGCGATCAGATGGGGATTCAACGGATGCCGCAAGACCTCTGCCACGACGTTCAAATCTGCGCCGGCGCGTAAGACAACTGCCGCAGCCTCCAGATCGCGTGGAGTGGTTGATGGGTAGGCTAACGAGCCTGTCTCCTCGTACAACCCGAGCGCCAGCAACGTCGCCTCCGCAGCCGTGAGCGTGACCTGCTGCGCGTTCAATTGCTCGACCAGCAGCGTGATCGTAGCACCGACCGGTTCGACGTGCCGTTGCGTGACCGAAGGCCACTCGGATCCAGCCCGCGCTGGCCGATCGTCAACCTCATGATGATCGAAAATATGCACCTCCACATCCGCACGAGACTTGAGATCCCTCAATGTACCCAGCCGCTCCGGCTCCTGAACATCCACAAGGATCAACCGTCGCACCTGGTCCAACGCCACGTCCTTAAGACGAGCGATGTGGAGCGGGTGTGTTGTCAGAAAATTGCGCACTGATTCCTGTGCGCCACCGGGAAGCACCAGGACCGCTCCCGGATAAAGCTTTCCGGCCGCAACCATCGAGGCCAGGCCGTCAAAGTCCGCATTCAGATGGGTCGTGATCAGATCCATGCCGGCATTTTAGCAGGATCGATCGAATCGATTCAGTCCCGCAGTGAGGAAAGGAGGAGTCACATAAAGTTTCTCGGCAAGAGGAGAGGGCCGGCTCAACAAGCAACCAGGCCGTCCACAAGTCTGGTGTGGACGGCCTGGGACTACGCGACAGAATACGCAAGCGCGAATGCCTGGCGGAATCGAAACGGTCGCTCGACCGCACACCACCAAGTCACAGCACCGGCAGCATGACCTATCGCTGCTGGCGATCGTGCTTCTGGCGAGCCAGATGGCGTGACGTGCGATCCTGCGCGTGATTCATCCGAGCCCGCTCTTTTTTGGTCACTACGCCGTCAGATTTCGCCATATCTTCGACCTTATTGACGTGTTCCTGCTGATTGCTCAAGCGATTGGCCTCACGTTCGTTCAGTTGGCCGCTGGCAATCCCCCGATCGATCCGCTTCTCCTGATTGGCCTGCCGCTGATCGATCCTGGGCGTCTCCGCCTGCCTGGGCATCTCCGCCTGCGCATACACCAGCGACGTGGCACACACCGACAACAACGCCGCGCCCCAAATCACCTTCTTCATACGTGTCCTCCTTTGGTTGCCCCTGCACTGTCACCCGTTTCAACGTACAAGGACGTCGGTTGGTTGACAGTCGAATTGGCGGTTTTCAAAGGAGACCAGGCATCACCAGCGCAGAAGATACGCTTTCGTCGAGAGGAGCCGCAGCCTCCTCCCTGCTGGGATCAGTGCCTGAGCCACCTCCGGCACCGAAACCCGGGCAACATGATTCCAAACCCGGAGTCGCCTGGAAGACGGTCGGCGGGACCGTGAAAAAAATCACGGCGAGACGTACACGGTGGAAGACTTCGGTGGCAAACAAATGACGGCGCACGCCGGGCAAAGCGCTAAACATCTTCGCGGCAACAAAAAGGTGGGCGACACCTTTCGAACTGAAATTACCCACGATGGCTTCGCGAATTCGATTCAATAACTCACAAACTCTGCGAACCCACATCAGCTCGCCGGTGTCCCGGGGAGGCCGACCCTGCACAGATCGGACTCCCCGCCTTCCTCAGTTCCGGCGCTTCCCGGACCCTCTCACTTCAACGCTTTGACGAAGACGATGTCGCCGTAGTAGGCCACGGCCCGCTCTTTCGTATTGTCCGTATCGCTCATAATCGCAACCCCGCTGATCGCCGGCGGCTCCTCGCCGAAGGCCAGTCGATAATCTTCAAAGACATTCCGCTCTTCCTCAACCCAGGAGCCGATCCGCTGCGACCCACTTTCCACCACAATCATTTTGGCGAAGTCGGTGAAAGCATTGTCGACCACTGTCCCGACCGGGCTCTTGGCATCCCAAATGTAGTTCAATGCGCCGATCGGAATATCTCCGAACAGCATCCGCCCGGCCTGATACTTCAATTTTCTTCCCAAACCCACCTTGTCCGGCTCATACGCAAACGTAATATAGAGACGGGCCGGATAGTCATCCCCATCCTTGCGGTGCACATTGCCCTGCGGCAACACATTCTCCACCTTCCACCGCCAACGCACGATCGGATACTCATGCGGATCAATCGTCACAGCCTTGGTCAGACCCGACGCAGACGCCTCACTCACAGCCTTCACCACGGAAATCGACCCGTCTTTCACCACCTCATACGTCGTGTGCCGTTCGATTTTCTTAAACGTCAGCAGTGTCCACCCATCCGGCAACGTGACGCCGGCTGCCGCAGCCGAAAAATTTCCCACCTCGAGCTTGGTGAGGCCTTGTGCCAACGTGAAGGCGGGAGCACCTAACAGGACCGCGAGCAAGGCAAACCCGAGGCGTACCATATGCCCCCTCACCGTCTTAACCAGGCAAAGAGCCTGGTCAAGAGCGCCTTGGTCCGGACGGTAAAATGCGCCTTCCGCCAGAGATTGACGACCTTCTTATTCACGTCCGACCGCGTGGGGTAGGGATGAATCGTCGCGGCGATCGTTTTTGCACCGGCACCCGCCTTCATCGCCACAGAAAACTCATTGATCAGATCGCCGGCATGCGCCGCCACAATGGTGGCTCCAAGAATCTTCTCGGTGCCTTTCTGAATATGGATGCGAGCAAACCCTTCTTCCTCACCATCCAGGATGGCTCGATCCACCTCAGCGAGGTTGTAGGTATAGGTTTCGACCTCCAGCCCTTTCTTCTGTGCGTCGGCTTCGTAGAGGCCCACATGCGCGATCTCAGGTTCGGTAAACGTGCACCAGGGCATGATCAGCGACTCCATGCTGGCATATCCCAGCCCGAGGGGGTGGGGAAACAGCGCATTTTGAATCACGATCTGCGCCATCGCATCCGCGGCATGCGTGAATTTATACCGGGAACAAATATCCCCGGCGGCATAGATGCGCGGGTGTGTCGTTTGTAGGCGGTCATTCACTTTTACGCCGGTCTTGTCGTACTCAACCCCCACCGCCTCCAACCCCAGGCCATCGATATTCGGAGTACGCCCCACGCCGACCAGAATTTCGTCCACCATGACGTCGTAGTGCCGGCCGTGTGAATCGAGCAGGAGCTGCTTGCCGGCCGCCGTTTGCTCCACTTTGAGATCCTTCCCACAACAGAGCAGCCTGACGCCATCCCGCGCCATGGACTGCTGCACCACCTCCGCTGCATCGCGATCTTCATTCGGCATAATACCGTGCATGGCTTCGATGAGTGATACCTGGCTCCCGAAGCGAGCGAAGGCCTGCGCCAATTCGCACCCGATCGGACCTGCACCGATGACGGCAAGGCGCGCCGGCAACGCTGTCAGCGAAAACACCGTTTCATTCGTGAGATATCCCGTCTCTGCCAACCCTGGGATAACCGGCGCCGCAGCCCTTGCTCCTGTGCAGATCGCTGCTTTGACGAATGCCAGCGTTCGATGTCCAGCCGGCCCCTCCACCGACACCCTATCCTGGCCGGTGAATCGAGCCTGTCCGATATAGACATCGACACCCAGTGATGTGTAGCGATGTGCGGAATCCATATGGCTGATCCTGGCTCGCAACGTTCGCATCCTCGCCATCACCGCGCCGAAGTCACGAGTCACCCCCGGCGGAATGTGCAGGCCGAAGGCCGAGGCATCACGCAACTGCGCCCAGGCATGAGCCGCACGAATCAACGCTTTCGAAGGAACGCACCCGACGTTCAGACAATCCCCTCCCATCAGATGGCGTTCGATCAGCGCAACCTTCGCGCCCAATCCCGCCGCCACCACCGCCGTGATCAACCCCGCGGTGCCGGCACCGACTACGACCATGTTGTAGCGACCAGCAGGCTCTGGATTCACCCAACCGGACGGATGCACATTCGCAACCAACCTCCGGTTGTGTTCGTCGTCCGGCAGGACCAAACTTTGGACTGGAGCGCTCATTGAGGTCGGATTCTCTCTCTGGTGAATCAACCCGTCAGCGGTCTTTCGCTCCGCCGCTATGAATGGCGACGGGCACCCACATGCAACTAGATCAACTTACCGGCAAACTTCCTATGGAGTATCGGCACCAGCGCCAACAGACCCAGAAGTGTAAAGGCGATCAACACATTGGGTGAAGCAATTTCCTTGAGGGAACTGATCGTGCCAAGTTGGCGCCCTGCATAAGCGAACACAAAACTGCCCGGAATAATCCCGAGGGAGGTGGCAGCCATGTAGGTGCCGATGCTCACCCGGGTCAGCCCCGAGACCATATTAACGAGAAAAAATGGAAACAACGGAATCAGCCGCAGCGTCAGCAGATAACTGAACGCGTTACTGGCAAATCCCTGCTGAATGCCATCCAGTCGATTGCCGAATTTCTGCTCCACCCATTCCCTGAGCAGATACCGAGCCACCAGGAACGCCAGCGTCGCGCCCACGGTCGCACCGACATTGACGTACAGCGTACCCAACAGGCTGCCAAAGAGAAACCCTCCGGCCAACGTCATGATCGCGCCACCGGGGAGCGAGAGCCCGATTACCACACAGTAGCCAAGCACAAACATGGCCACCGCAACCGGATAGTGAGCTTCTGTAAAGGCGAGCAACTGATCCCGATTGGACTTGAGTCCGTCCAGGGAAAGGTACCGTCCGAGATCAAAGTAGAAAAATGCCGCAATGCCTAGTCCAACCACGAGCCCCAGCATAAGTTTGCCAAGGCCACCCTGTTTCGAGGCGGAGGACGATTCTACCGGTGTAGTCATAGCTGTTTGGGGCGATATCATCGTGACTCCTTGCTCGTGTGTCAATCACTCGTTCCCGTTGAGACAATACGCACATTGTGGCCGAAGGGCTGTGAGCTACCTCACAGAGTGACTCGCTCGCTGGTCATCGGACGGAGTTGTATGCGGATTGTGCGGCAGAAGAGATGCCCACCACAAAAATTTCCGGCCGAAAGACCTGCGAAAGAAGCAACGACGTCATGGCGTGGATTCCTCGTTGTGATTGATATCACAGTATTTAACAGGGAAAGGTTGCTTGCCACGTCTCCCAGTCACGACTCCAGAGCCTCAAGTCCCGGACCTGCCCCTCCGAAAGAACTCTTGAAGACAGGCTACCAGTGGAGGTAATGTCATAGATGCATGCGCTGATTGAACTCTTGGACGCCGCAATGCCGACAACACACACCATCCCGCAACAATCTCAGTCCTCACACCCCATCTATGAGACAACTTCACATGTCTGGATGCGCCCGTGCCCTCACTGCACTTCGGGTCTAAGGAAGAAATCACCCGAAGAATCATGGCGTTGTGGATGCGGTTGGCAAGCAGAATGAAGTGGTACAATTACAGTAGGGTGGGGGTGATGTCATGGGACCGCTCTCGATGCACGATATGAAAAGTGGATTTTTTCTCTTCGCCAGCTTCATTCTCCTGGCTACGATCTGCGCCGTCGCTGCGTTGGGCACGTTGATGCGCCCGCAGCGCTGGTCTGAACGAGAGACCAGACTTCACGTCTGATTCTCGCCAGGGAAACCTTCGGCTGGGCTAGAGGCCGGCTGAGGGCCCATCCTTGTGTGTGCCCTCCTGACAGCCCCTTTCTTCACAACCGTCCAGACCAGTTCAGCTACCTCAGCCTTCAACCTGAGAACATCGGCATTCACCCCTCGACACTCCGGCCTTGTAAGATCGTAGGCTCTTGCCCTACTCTGTCTCCAGGAGGCTGGAGAATGGATCAGAACGACCGCTTCATCAAGTCGAAGGAAAACTGGGCCAAAGCCAGACGTGGCGGAGAAGAACGCGAGGTCTTCTATGAAGGAGACGATCGACTGCCTCCAGGTCAACACCTTGTGGAAACCTGGCCGGTACTCGACCTGGGACAAAAACCGGATATTCCCCTGTCGGAATGGACGTTGACGATCGGAGGTGCGGTGACAACTCCCGTGACCTGGACGTGGACGGACTTTCTTGCGCAACCGCAATTCAAAGACGTGTCGGACTTCCATTGCGTAACGTCCTGGAGTCGGTATGATAATGAATGGGAGGGGGTCAGCTTCAAACAGCTGATGGCTGTCGTCCAACCCCTCCCCTCTGCGAAATTCGTCCTCTTCCAATCCTACGACGACTACACCACCAATTTACCACTCGACGCCTGTCAGACAGATGACGTGCTCCTCACTTACAAATGGAATGGTCGGCCACTGACAAAAGAACACGGCGGCCCGGTTCGCATGATTGTCCCCAAACGGTATGCCTGGAAAGGCGCCAAATGGGTCAAAGCCATCACCTTCTCCGAGCACGACGAGAAGGGGTTCTGGGAAGTGCGAGGTTATTCGAATAGCGCCTTCCCCTGGCAAAATGACCGGTACGGATGAGCAGGCACAACTCCCCGGTGAACTCGCACATCATACAGCGCATTGAAATCTGGCCGGTCGACATCCCGATTACGGATCCGTTCGTCGTCGCGACAGGCGCACGTGTGACGGCCGAAAACCTGTTCATGCGAGTGACCTTGCGAGATGGCACTCAGGGTATCGGAGAAGCTGCACCCTTCCCCGAAGTGGGCGGCGAAGACCGTCCAACCTGTTTCGCCGCCGCGACGGAACTGGCTCAGGCCATGATCGGCCAATCGGCCGCGGACTATGAGTCCCTGGCAGACCGGTTCTACGAACAGTCCCCACTCCAGCCCGCCGCCCGTTGCGGGCTGGAAACAGCGCTCCTCGACGCCTACTGTCGCGCACAGAGCATCCCACTCTGGAAACTGTGGGGAACAGCGGATATCCGAGAGCGAGAAACGGACATCACCATCCCCATCTGCAGTCCGGACAAGACACTGGAACTGGCCCGTGGCTGGTACACCAGGGGATTCCGCCTGTTCAAGATGAAAGTCGGGACGGATGTCGAGCTCGATATTCGCCGATTGCAGGCTGTGCACGACACATTTCCTGATATCGGGTTTATCGGTGATGGGAATCAGGGATTCTCCCGTGAAGACTGCCTCCGCTTCGTCAGCGGGGTGAAACAGTTCGGAGGGCGGCTGGTTTTACTCGAACAACCGCTTGTCCGGGATGATCTCGAGGGCCTGCAGGCGATTCGCCACCTGACGGGCGTTCCCGTGGCGGCTGACGAATCCGTTCGCTCGTTGGGCGACGCACGCGAGGTTGTCCGGCTGCAAGCCGCCGACTACATCAACATCAAGATTATGAAGACCGGCGTGATCGAGGCATGGAAAATTGCGGCCTTCACCCGTTCGGTCGGCCTTCGCCTCATGGTCGGTGGGATGCTGGAAACCCGAATCGCCATGGGCTGCTCCTTCAGTCTTGTCTTAGGCTTGGGCGGCTTCGACGTGCTGGACCTCGACACCCCACTGCTCCTCTCAACCGACCCGGTCACCGGCGGGTATCGCTACAGCGGCCCGCGCCTCCATCCCTGGTATGAAGCCGGACTCGATATGCACGTCTCTTCACCCGCAGATCGTATGACCATTCAATAGCTCCCTTCCCTGACGCCCGGGCCGCCACCTCCCTCTCTGCCACGTACTGCAGGTTTCCCGAAATATTTTGCCGTTTCTCCACTTTTCTGAAAAATTAACCTCAAGCAGGGTGGCTCTGAGCTGGCGAGTCACCTATCGCACATATTGGCACTGTACGTACTCGGGAGGAGCATCCCATGCAATCAATCACTGCGGGTCCGACATTTACGACCGCACCTCACGACAACATCCGGCCCAGCACACCTTTCTGGATGGTTGGAGTCGCGGCCCTGATGCTGGGAGGCTGTGTCTCGCAACAGACGTACGACACCGCCCGACACGAGGCAAAAACACGCGCCGGCGAACTCGCGCAGATACAGACGGACATCCAAAGCCTCGAACACCAACGGGAGGAGGCGCAACTCGCCAATCAACGCGATGAACGCGCCCTTGCCAGTCTCAAACACGAGCTAAAAAAGATTCAGATCTCCTACGACCAACTTCACAAGAGCAACCAGGCCAAACTCGCGGTGCTTGAACACAGCATCGCGGCATTACGTGCCCGGCATCAGGCTATGTTGAAAGAGATCAACGATACCAAACGGCTGGAGAAACGGCTGGAAACCCTGACAGTGCAACAGGAACAAGCCACGACAACCACACCCTCCGGTCCGGAGGCCCATATAACCATGGCAGGCGGCAACCCCCAGGAGTCACAACTGGTCGCGGTCATCACCCCGCAATCGCCACAGGTGGATCCCACTTCGGCTCTGACTCAGCCCCCCGCGCCCCAGACCGTCCCGGTGCCACCGGCACCGGCCACGCCGCACCCCGAAGCGGTCGTTGCCGCAGCCACTCCGGCAAGCTCCCCGGTGGCTGTCGCGCAGGCACCTGTTTCCCCACAGCCCCCTCGCCCGACGACCGCCACAGCCACACAGGAAGAGTCCTGGTTTTCAAGTGTGACGGGATGGTTCACGTCGCTCTTCGATTGGATCTGGGCCTAGACACCGACCGCAGCGCCTTGCACAACCGGTTCTGATTCGAGCGTTCCGCCTCCCCCTCAGCTCCACCGTCGTCCTCAAGACAGGGCCTCGGTGGGGCCAAACCCGTCACCGCCGTCTTCGCACTTTTTACAATTCAACTCAGTGCCGAGGAACGCACGCCGCCCCTCCTCCGTCAGCACCCAGGGGCGGCTCGTCATAGGCGGCTGATGTCGTACATGCTGACCATGGCCACACCGGAGGTCGGCGACCCAATGCCCCTCCTCGTCCTGGTGATACCCGATAATCGACTGTTGCATACCCCACTCCCTGAGACTCTTGTTCTACCGTGAATTGACACCCTCGCCCGGCAACACCGGCCATCCCCCGATATCTGCGTTGGAAGAGACTATGCTACACTCCCGCGCGCACCAGCGTAGCATGTTTTCCAGGAGGTCGCAGATGGCACCGTCAGACTTTCAGATCGGCATCGTTGGCGTGGGGCGCATGGGGGCCAATATGGCCCGGCGCCTTCACGATCTCCGATATGCCATAGTTGCAGTCTATGATACCGACACCCAGCGCGCCAAGGAGCTCGCCAAGGAATTGGCCTGCGTAGCGGCCACGAGTCCGGCACATGTAGCCGAGATGACCGATACGGTCCTGACCGTGGTGTCGGACGATGCCGCCATGCGCCAGATCTATTCACCCGATGGCCCGGATAGCCTCTTGCGCCACGCGACCAAGCGACTTTTCATCAATTGCGCCACCCTCTCCCCTGAGCTCCAAAGGGACGTCCATGCATTGGTCGAGCAATACGGCGGCCGAAGCCTGGAAGCCTGCATGGCGAGCAGCATCACGCAAGCACGCCAGGGTACCCTCTATTTGATGTGTGGAGGACGACCGGAGATATTCGAGCAGGCAAAACCACTCCTACAGGACTTGAGTGCCCACCTGCGATATATCGGGGCCGCGGGCGACGCGGCCAAGGTAAAAGCGCTGGTCAACATGGTCATGAACGCCAACACCGCGGCTCTCGCCGAAGGACTGGGACTGGGATCGGCCTTGGGGCTGGACCTCACCACGCTTCGCGAAGTCTTTTCTCAAACCGGCGCCAACTCCCGCGTGTTAGAGACCGATGGTGAAGACATGCAACAGCGCGCCCATGACTGCTACTTCTCAGCAGCCCATGCCGCGAAGGATTCGGGAATAGCCTGCACCTTGGCGCAACAAGTGGGATTGAATCTACCGCTGGCGAACGCCACCTATGAGCAATACCGTCGACTGGTGGCCCTCGGCAAGGGCGAATTGGATAAGTCTGCGGTGGCCGAACTCACCTTCAAGGGCCGGCTCAGCTCATAATCGTCGATATCGGACCACCTTCCCGCTCAAACCGGCCGAACGGGCGGCGCCTGCGGCGTATGAGGTGAGCAGCCACTTGCGAGAGCGGGTTAGTGTTTTTCAAATGACCGTTCCGGTCGCACGGACGCGTCAAGAAATCGCCACCGTTTCTGGCCATCGACATCAAAGGCGCCTAGAAAGGTGGCCTGACCGACCAGCGATTGAAACTCCACCAGGCGGATGCTGCAGCTGGCCGGGTCAAACACTCGCGCATCGTACTGTCCCAAGACCGTCATGGCACCCGACGGCTGCTGGTACACATTTCGCCGTCCGGCATACCCTGTGTCTGGAAATAACTCTTCCGTGGCTGAGCAGCCCTGCGGCCCTTCAATACGAAGGGTTAACCGATAGCGAGACAGAAACGGATGGGTGGCTAGGCGAGTCAGGCTCACCCGAAGTCCGGCTGAGCGAAAGTCGAACTCAGCCAGTTCAGGGCGATCATTATTGCAGGCGGACAGGAGAAGAACCAGACCGATCAGGCTCCGGCCCAATCCGTTCCCTTGTCCCTTCCTCATTTGGCAGTGGGAATCTTCGAAGCCGCTCCGATTGCATCAAGTCCCGCCTCAGCGCAGGCATCATCCAAATGCGTGCCCGGCGCGCCACCGACACCAATCGCGCCGACCACCTCGCCGGCGATTTCGATGGGAAGGCCCCCACCGACCATCAAAATACTGTCATTCATCTCGCGCAACGCCTGCAGGCTCGGCTGCTTAGCGATTATGTCGGCCAGGTCGCTCGTCGCACGCCGCAGGCTGGCGGCGGTATAGGCCTTCTTCCGGCTGCTATCGACCGTATGCGGCCCTGCCCCATCGGCCCGCACCATCGCACGCAACACCCCGGCGCGATCCACGACTGAGGCGCTGATTCGATAGCCATCTTTCTTACAGAAATCGAGTGCCGCTTGCGCAGCTTTTTCTGCCAATGCCGCCGGCAGGACCGATTCTTTCGGTAACTCGTCTGCCGCCGGCGCCACAGCAGACCACCCGCCGGCCACCAACAACACCCCCGCAATCATGCCAATACGACCCACACCCCATGTGAACGATTGTCTCGCCGACACCATCACAAGCCTCCTTGATTCCTTGATACACAGGTCATTACGCGTCTCTCGACCGACAACTCCATGTTCGGACATGCGAGGGTACGGCCATCACCCCGCGCTGTCAATACTCAGCACTCGGGCACATAGACAGGCACCGGCAAGCAAGGACTGCCGGGCGAAACTCGCGGCCCCGCTGCGGTACGTGAAGGCGCTGGATGGGTGAAGTGAGAACGCCGCTGACGAACTGTTTCAACGGTCGGCTAGTAGGCGGAGATGGGATGGATACCAGCATCCACCATGCCAGGGCGATGCAATTCCTCGATCCACACCTTGGCCTGAGCGACATAGAAGGTATAGTCGCTTTCCGGATAACTGAGCACCACAGCGTACAGCAGCTGTTCTGCTTCCTGCTCACGTCCGGCGCTCAGGCTCGTCCGGGCTGCCTGCAATGTGCACGAGGCGGCCAATGCTTTGGGATCAACGGTCGTACGAACCGGCTGTCGCGTGACAAATCGGTCCAGACTCTTGGGAACATCTGGGGCTGGAACCACATGCGTATCTGCCGACTGCTGCAGCTGTTTTGCTGCCGATAAGACCGTCTCGACGTCACCGCTCGATTGGCAATGCCGGTACAACTCCCACATCGACATCACGGAAGCCGAATGAAGCGCAGGCTGTCGCGTCGAGGAATCGACCAGCTGACAGCCGGTCAGGAACAACCCGACTGACAATAACGTACCAATAGCAACAGAGTTGTGCATACGCATCGCTTCTATCCTTACCGGATCGTTTCTCTGACTGTCAAGAATTTCGGGGCAGAATCTGGAAGAAACATGAGGGAGAGGCAAGCACTGACGCGCTGACACCGCGTGGAGAAGTCGGTCGATAGGAGAACCGCACCGCAACCATTCAACTCAGCGCGTGATCGGCGATCGCACATGAACCGCATCAAGATCTTCGATCAGCGCGCGCAATGGCTCAGCCACGGACCAGGCCTGCGCCACACACCCGCGCGCACGATGCGGCTGCTGACCATCGAAAATCTCCGACACCTGGCCCAGACAAGCGTCATCCAGGTGTTGGAGCACTCCGTCGAGAAACATGCGCGCATCCCGCCGCACCGTCGGATGGTCGCCATACGTTTTCACCCACGCGGCCACAAACGGCCCAAGGAGGAACGGCCACACCGTTCCTTGATGGTAGGCGCTATCCCGCTCTAACACTCCCCCCTCGTACGACGCACAGAATCGGATGTCCTCAGGCGCTAACGTGCGTAAACCCATCGGCGTGAGCAATCGCTCCTTCACGAGCGGCAAGATGTGTTTGGCCTGCGCCTCCGTCACCAGTTGATCATCCAATGCCAGGGCGTAAATCTGGTTCGGACGAAGCGACGCATCATCTCCGAACGGCCCGTCCACCACATCGAAGAGATAGCCCCCGGTCCGGTACCAGAATCGGGCTCGAAACGACTCCGTCGCCCGGGCACGATCCTGCCGGCATTGTGCGGCATACTCCGATTCGTCGAAACGCGCAGCCAGCGCGGCAGCCACCGCCAACGCCCGCACCCAAAGCGCTTGAACCTCGACCGGCTTTCCATGCCGTGGAGTGACCACCCAGTCGCCGATTTTGACATCCATCCACGTCAACTGAACGCCCTCTGTGCCGCCGCTAATCATCCCGTCGTCATCCATGCGAATGCCGAATCGCGTACCCCGGCGGTAGCCATCCACAATCTGTTTGATCGCGGGCCAGGCGATCCGGCGGACTCCGTCGATGTCTTGGCTATAGTGGAGATAGCGGTCCACGGCATGGATAAACCATAACGACGCATCGATGGTGTTGTACTCAGGCCGTTCGCCCATGTCGGGAAATCGATTCGGCACCATCCCTTGCGAGACATGGGAGGCAAACGCCTCGATCACCTGACGGGCGACGTCGTAGCGTCCCGTGACCAAACACAGCCCGGGCAACGAGAGAAAGGTATCCCGCCCCCAATCGGCAAACCAGGGATACCCGGCAATCACGGTCTGCCGGTCTCCGCGCTGCACCAGGTACGCACGGCTCGCGGTCCAGAGCTTTTGCGTCAACAGATCCTCGGGCGGCACAGATGCCAGGCACTCTGCACGCTTTCGCCGCTCCCCCTCGACAACCTGCGTGACATCGGCAGACTCAAGAGGTTCCGTCGTGAACAGCAGTTCTGCCGCCGATCCAGGAGTGAGGGTGAACACACATTCGCCCGGCGACCACCAGTCCTCCGTATCGTCCAGGCCTCGCTCGCGCTCGACCCGGTAGTGAATGTGCCGGTACCAATCCGGCCCATGATGGTACTGCCCGTTGTGGAACGCCTGCACAGCAGGCAACGCATCATAGGGTTGCCACCTGACCCGCCCCTCGTGAATCGTGGCCTGATTGAATAGCCCGGCGTTTTCCTGATGCAGTGCATGGAAGTCGCGACCCGATAACATCGGTCTGATCCGCAGCGTCACCGCCGACGGCGCGTCGCCGAGCAATCGCCACCGCACGACGACCATATCCCGGCCATCCGGACAGAGCAGTTCACGCTCGAGGCGGATTCCATGCGCGGCGTAACGCCAGGTCGGCCAGGGCACGGCGGAAAATCCGTCGCAATACCGATACCCTTCGGGATGAACCGCGCCGTTATACAGGTTGGTTGACAGCGGAAAGGATTGGCCGCCGACCTCCACTGATTCTTCAAGGTGATTCACCAGGACGACACGATCGACCGGCGGGCGCCTCGCCACCAACAACAATGCGTGATAGCGTCGCACATTCGCGCCGGCGACGGTGCCTGAGGCAAACCCGCCCCGCCCGTTCGTTTCCAGCCATTCCAGGTTGAGTGCCCGATCAAGATCCTGACAGCGCCTCGAATCGATGGTCATCCCCTGCCTCCGGCTTACTGGCCTGACTGCTGAATCAATTTGGCCACCAACCCAGTCCAGCCGGTTTGATGACTCGCACCGATCCCGGCACCGTTGTCGCCGTGGAAATATTCATAAAACAAGATGAGGTCGCGCCAATGCGGATCCTGCTGAAACTTGTCGGTCCCACCGTAGACGGGACGCCGACCATCGGGCCCACGCAGAAAGGTATGCGTGAGCCGCCGAGAAAGCTCCGCAGCCACGTCGGCGAGATTGCGCTTCTGCCCCGATCCCGTCGGATACTCAATCGTAAAGCTGTCGCCCAAATAATAGTGAAACTTCTGGAGCGATTCGATCAGGAGGTAGTTCACGGGAAACCAGATCGGCCCCCGCCAATTAGAATTCCCCCCGAATAGACCGTTGGCGGATTCCGCAGGCTGATAGTCGACGGACTGACTCGTCCCCATCATCGAGAGCACGTAGGGATGGTCCTTATGGTAACGGGACAAAGCCCGTACGCCATACGGTGACAAAAACTCCTGCTCATCCAACATGTACCGCAGGACCTTGGGCAGTCGATGCCGATTGACGAGTGATAAGAAGCGCCGCACCTCCCCGTCATGCGACAACGTTTCAATATGCAGGCTGAAGTCCGGGCGGTTTTCGATGAACCATTGCATCCGGTGCTTAAAACGCGGCAACCGGTCGATGAGCTCAGAATCCAACGTCTCCACCGCAAACAGGGGAATCAACCCGACCATCGACCGGACCTTCATCGGGAAACTTGTCCCGTCCGGCAGGTGCAGCACATCGTAAAAAAACCCGTCGTCTTTGTTCCAGAGTTCGATCTTCGCATCCCCGATATTGTTCATCGCCCGGCAGATATACACAAAATGCTCGAAGAACTTGCTCGCGACATCTTCATAGGCCCGATCTTCCCGCGCGAGTTCCAGCGCGATGGATAACATGTTCAGGCAATACATCCCCATCCAACTGGTCGCATCAGATTGCTCGATCTGGCCACCAGTGGGCAACGGCTTGCTGCGGTCAAATACGCCGATGTTGTCCAGCCCTAAGAATCCGCCCTGAAAAATATTCTTTCCCTCGGCATCTTTCCGATTCACCCACCAAGTAAAATTCAGCAGGAGCTTATGGAAAACCCGCTCTAGAAAGATGCGATCGCCGACGCCTTTCCGTTTCTTCTCGATCTTGTAGACCCGCCAGGTCGCCCAGGCATGGACCGGCGGATTCACATCACCCAAGGCCCATTCGTACGCCGGAATTTGCCCGTTGGGATGCATATACCATTCACGCAGCATGAGGACGAGCTGATCCTTCGCAAAACGGGGATCAACAAGCGCGATCGGCACGCAGTGAAACGCCAGATCCCAGGCCGCATACCAGGGGTATTCCCATTTATCCGGCATGGAAATCACGTCGGCATTGTAAAGATGCGTCCAGTCGGCATTTCTCCCGTGCAGCCGCTCCTGCGGAGGTTCCGTTCCCGCCGGGTCGCCTTTCAGCCAGCGATCGACTTCGTAATGATAGAACTGCTTGCTCCACAAGAGCCCGGCGAACGCCTGCCGCTGCACCATTCGTGCATCATCGGACACGTCCGCAGGGGCCAAGGCGGCATAAAATTCATCCGCCTCCTTCAAGCGCTTGGCAAACAGTGCATCGACCACTTGCGGATCGAGCGCCTCCCTGGTTGCCCCGTTCGTGAAGCGCAATCGAATCGTCACTGGCTGCCCGGGCAATGCGGTCACTACATAATGCGCGGCGGCCTTGGATCCGATCTGGTCTGGATTGACTGCGCTCTTGTCGCCCTGTACGACATAGTCATTGATCCCGTCTTTCACATACCGCGCACCATCCACATCGCCATAGAGACGCCGTGTGTTGGTTTCATTTTCGGTGAAGAGCAGGTCCGGGCCCCCCTCACAGAGCAAGTGCCGCGGCCCGTAATACTCATGGTCGAACTCCACGATACTGACCGACGGCGTGGAGTCGCCTTTCCGCATCCGTGGGCGGCGCACATCGAGCCCCCACGACCAGGTGTTGCGAAACCAGATCGTCGGCAACACCGTCAGTTGAGCCGGCTCCGTGCCGCGATTAATGATCTGGATCCGCATCAGCAGATCCTCCGGTGAGGCCTTGGCGTATTCGACACCGACGTCGAAGTACCTGTCGTCGTCGAATATTCCCGTATCAAGCAATTCGAATTCAGGGTCGGTCCGGCCTCGGCGTCGATTTTCTTCGACCAGTCGCGTATAGGGGAATGCCGCCTGCGGATACTTATAGAGAAACTTCATGTAGGAATGCGTGGGCGTGGAGTCGAGATAGAAATAATACTCTTTGCAATCCTCTCCGTGATTGCCTTCGTTCCCCGTGAGGCCGAACATCCGTTCTTTAAGAATCGAATCCCGCCCGTTCCAGAGGGCCAGCGCGAGACAGATGAACTGGTGCCGATCGCAGATTCCGGCTAATCCGTCCTCATTCCAGCGGTAGGCTTTCGAGCGAGCATGGTCGTGGGACACCGCTTCCCAGGCCGTTCCGTAAGGGCTGTAGTCCTCGCGGACCGTCCCCCACGCCCGTTCGCTGACATAGGGCCCCCAGCGTTTCCAATGTTTCCGGCGCAGATCGTCTTCATCCAAGCGCTGCTGCTCGGCCGATGACGGACGAGCAGTCCCTCCTCCGGGCAATGTCGGCATAGGACAGGGTCTCCCAGGTGAATGCAACTCGAGCCGCAGCATGCGCTCGGCCCGAAAAAGATTCAACTGAGATTCAAGCCAATGAGGTGAGGACACGAGGACCGCGCTGCGGCTGAAGACTAGAATCAAGGAAACCGATCACGTCGTGAAAGAACCGGCGATGAAAGATAGGTACTGACAGTGAATGGGGAAGGAACAGAAAGGGACACTCAGCGGGAAGACACAGGCCCTAACTCCAAACCACGCCTTCTTGGTTCATGAGGTAGTCGATGACCTCAATGCTGTCCCGCAATTGCAGTTGTGCCTGCTCGGACATCGGCAAGATGGCCCCAAGAACCTTGCCCGATTCCACCTCTGCGAGGTTGGGAATTCCGTCGGTACTCCGCTTTTCCAGGTCGAATCTGAAGCTGGCCACCTGTTACCTCCAATCCCTTCTCGGTCGTAGTACAGCAATTCTTGAGCCACGCCCAAGAAACCTGTATGCCATGCGCACAATGAAGCATAGCACAAGGAATTCTGCGGCTAGGTGAGATGCCTAACCGCTGAATTTGTTGCCGCTTTCTTGCCGGAAGTCAGTGCGATTTGGGAAGCGGGGGCAGGGCTCCAAGATAGGGAAACTCACCGATTTTCACGAGCGCCGTATCGGCACGGAGCCTGAAGTCATCCCGGGCAGTGTCAACGAATCGCGGATCCACCGTCAAATCCGAATCAGGCTTTAAGTCTGGCGCAGGCTGGTTGGGCGTTCCGTGCCGGAGATAGTTCGACCCGGAATTCTGCATGGCATTGTAAGATAACAGCACCCGGCTGGAGGAAGCCACCACGAATCCATAGGCGTTGAGGCTCACGATGTTGCCGGACACTTCATTTTGTGACGTCCCCAGAAACGCCGCGCCTCCTCCGTTTTTCACAAAGGTATTGCCGACCAAAGCCGCCTTCGACTCATCATTCACAATCACCGCCTCAAACAGGCTCCTGGTGATGACATTTCGTTCGAGGCGAACCGTGGATTTACCCGCGACACTCACCCCATGGTCATTGTCATGGATGAAATTGCTTCGCATGACCGCCTGGGAATTGGCAAATTGCACACCGGTGGTTTCACTGCCGCCGATAATACAGTCCTCGATGCGCACATCTTCCACCTGCTGCGTAAACAACATGCCCTTGACGCGCACATGATGCAGGGTGATACCACGGCCGTTGAACATCCCCATCGCGTGGCCGCCATGTTCGTTGATCGTGAGGCCGGAGATCTCGATGTTCGTCGCACCATAGGGCCACTTCCCGACATGGAAGACCCCGACACGTTCACGTCCCAGGATCGTCACTTGATCCATACCGGCCCCGACCAATCGGACATTTTCTTTGCTGTGAATGGTGACATCCTCGGCATAGGCGCCGGGCTTGATGAGAATGGTGTCGCCCTTCTTTGCGGCATCCACCGCTTCCTGAATGGAGTGATACTGACCTGAGTCATCCAAGGCCACCACCAGCGGCTGCCGTTCGGCGGGCGCCGGCTCTTCTGCCCGCGCGAGGGCGAGGGCGAGGGATAGGCTCACGCCCCCGACTGACATGCACAGCGCAAGGACAACGACGAGGCACGTTCTCATATTCTTCATACGAATGGTCATACCGCCGGGCATGGAGAGAAGTCAATCGAGCGTCATTGCGAGCACTCGCCCCCCATGCTATCTTCCCGCGTTATGATCCTTGTGGGCCTCACCGGCGGCATTGCGACCGGCAAAAGCACGGTGGCGAACATGTTCGAACGATGCGGGGCGGTCGTCATCGATGCCGATGCGCTGGCCCACCAAGTGGTGGAGCCGGGCAAGCCGGCCTGGCGCGCGATCATCGAAACCTTCGGCAAGGCCGTCCTCAATCCCGATCGTACCCTCAATCGCCAGGCCCTGGGCGCCGTCGTGTTCCGGAGCCGAACCAAATTGCGTCGCCTGGAGCAAATCATTCACCCCCGCGTCGCGCGTGAACAGGCCAGGCTGACAAGACAAGCCGCTCGCAAAGATCCCAAAGCCGTGGTCATCTACGATGTCCCACTCCTGTACGAAGCCGGCATCGACAAGCGGGTGGATACCACTATCGTCGTCACTGCCGACCGCGAAACCCAAATTGCCCGCCTGAAGAAACGCAATGGATTCACCCGCACTGAAGCCATCCGGCGCATCCGCAGCCAAATGCCGCTCAAGGAAAAGGCCGCAGCCGCAGACTATCTGCTCGACGGAACCACAGTCCGGCCACGCCTGCTGGCGCTGGCCAAACGGCTCTACCGCGAGTTACGCACCCTCGCCTAGATCACAGCTTTTCCCTCGCGCCTTCGGTGTGTTAGCATCCACGCATGCACAACGTCGTCATTATCGGTTCCGGTCCTGCCGGCCTGACCGCCGCCATCTATGCCGCGCGGGCGAATTTGTCCCCACTGCTCATCGAAGGCTGGCAGTCCGGCGGGCAACTCACGACGACTACGGAGGTCGAAAACTATCCGGGCTTTTCCAAAGGAATCATGGGGCCCGAGCTCATGAAGGAAATGCGGGGCCAGGCTGAGCGCTTCGGCACTGAATTCTTGACCGGCGATGTCTCTGCCGTGGACCTCACACAACGGCCGTTTCGCCTGACTATCGACGGAGAACAGACGGTGAAAGCGGCGACCCTGATTCTGGCCACCGGCGCGTCGGCTATTGCGCTGGGCGTACCGAATGAAACCCGGCTGATCGGACATGGCGTCTCGACCTGCGCAACCTGCGACGGCTACTTCTTTCGCGGAAAAGATTTAGTGGTCGTGGGCGGCGGCGACAGCGCACTGGAAGAGGCTAACTTCCTCACGAAATTCGCCCGAACCGTCACTGTGGTCCACCGACGGGATAAGCTGCGGGCCTCGAAAATCATGCAGGACCGCGCGATGAAAAATGAAAAAATTTCCTTCGCGTGGAATTCTGTCGTCGAAGACATCCTCGGCCAAGACGTGGTAACAGGAGTCCGTCTCAAGAATATCGTCACCGGCACCTCCACGGACCTGGCCTGTGACGGCGTCTTCGTCGCCATCGGACACCGGCCCAACACCGATCTCTTCAAAGGCCAACTCAACATGGATGAGAAGGGATACCTCCTCACCTCGCAAGGGACGGCCACCAACGTCGCCGGCGTGTTTGCCGCAGGCGATGTCCAGGATACGAAATACCGCCAAGCCATTACCGCGGCCGGCTCCGGCTGCATGGCCGCCATCGACGCCGAGCGGTTTCTGGAAAATGAATGATTCTCGAATGCGACTCCGGCAGGATGCTCAAAATGGACGTCCGGCGAGGCCGCAGACGAAGCAAAACCGGAGGCGTACCCTTGCGGTCCGTTGAGGATATCGTCGAGCCGGGGACGAAGTTCGAGCTCGGCGGCGGCGAGTAATTCTTGAGAAACTAATACCGCGATTACCCCGGAAGGAGGTCGCTCAAAAGTTCTCCCAGTAAGGCCGCAGAGAGCTTGGCCGACTGAGCGTACCCTTGGCGGTACGTGAGGAAGGAGAAGCGAGCGAGAACGCCGCTGGGGGAGGTTTTCAGCGACCGACACTATGCGTTGCGCCATTGTCCACTACCACGAACTCGCCCTCAAAGGTCGCAACCGCGATTTCTTCGAACAACGGCTCGTTCGCAATCTCCGCCTGGCACTGACAGATCTAAAGATCCGGCGCATCGAATCGCTGCAGGGACGCATCCGGGTGACGATTCCCGATGAAGTGACGCCCGACCTGGTGACTGAGCGACTCCGCCGCACGTGTGGAGTGTCAAACTTTCTGCTGACCGAATCCGTGCCGTTGGACCTCACGGCGCCGGATCTGACGACCATCAAACAGGTCGCCCAGCGACAGCTCTCCGAACAGACATTCAACTCGTTTCGGGTGACGGCCAAACGCGCGGATAAACGCCTGCCGCTGACCTCCATGGATGTCGAACGTGAAGTCGGCGGGTATCTGCACGACACCACGGGGAAAGCCGTGAAGCTGAAACAGCCGGACTTGACCCTCTACATCGAGCTGCTCACCAAAGAAGCTCATGTCGCGGCACAAAAGATTCAGGGCCCGGGCGGCATGCCGGTGGGCACCAGTGGGAAAGTGGCCTGCTTGATTTCCGGCGGCATCGACTCCCCTGTGGCGGCCTACCGGATGATGAAACGCGGCTGCAAAGCCGTCTTCGTGCATTTCTCCGGACGCCCGTTGGTGAGTCGCGATTCAGAGGAGAAGGTCCAGGAACTGGTCCGACTGCTGACGGCCTATCAATACCATTCGCAGCTCTACATTGTGCCCTTCGGCGAGATTCAACGTGAGATCGTCGCAAACGCCCCGGCGGCCTTTCGTGTCGTGTTGTATCGACGAATCATGGTACGCATCGCGGAGGAACTCGCGCGGCCTCACGGCTGCTGGGCACTGGTCACCGGCGATAGCCTCGGCCAAGTCGCGTCGCAAACGCCGGAGAATCTCTCGGTGGTGGAGGCGGCCGCGGAACTCCCGCTCCTGCGCCCGTTGATTGGCATGGACAAGATCGAAATTACCGAGCAGGCGCAGCAGATCGGGAGCTTCACGACATCGATTGAGCCGGATCAAGACTGCTGCAAACTCTTCGTACCGCTCCACCCGAGTACCAAAACTAAGCTGGACGATATCCTGCGCATCGAACGGGGCCTGGAGATCAGTGCCTTCGTCAAACAGGGCGTTGAAAAAGCCGAGCTGTCGACGTTTACCTTTCCTTCGTGACTCGATCCAAGGCGCGTTCTCGAACCAGCCGAAAGTGGGTATTGAGCTCCCGTTCCATGGCCACGGCGACCAGCCAATCCGGGATGAGCGTCTTTGCCTCGATCAATAGGTCGAACTCCGCTCGCGTCTGAGTGCCATCCCCGGCAGGTTGTAGCCGCCACTCCCGATGATACCGCGTGAAATCCCCTCCCTTGAGGTGCGTGATGAGCCCTCCGCCCGGCAATGGCCGCGATTCACAAAGTAGTCGCTGTTCACCGGGCAGAAGCGCATGTGAAATATAGATATCCGTGAGGACCCGCCCCTCCCGCTCTTCAACCTGCGCCACCCGCATCTGGGTCTCAAAGAGTTCAGGCCAGTTGCGGTACTCTGACAGGATCGACTGGAGAACGGCAGGACCGCCGGGAAACAGCAGGGTGGCCGTTGCCCGAACGCCACCTTCAGGATCGGGCTGCACGACAAGAGCCCGGAGCAGATGGTCTGGCCCAACCTCTCCAGCCCTCGCGCTCCCGACCGGCTCTGCCATCAGAGCCAGCAAGCAACCGAATGCCAATACAACCAATCTCACGACAAATCGTAGCCTGTGCATCACAGTAGAAGGGTGGGGGTCACGACCCGAACAAGGTGACGATTCTCAGACGGACGCGACGTCCGGGGGATTGCGGAACCAACGCTCATCAGTGCCTCCACACCTTGAAACCATTTGCCCAATCCGACGCTCGAAATCGAGAGCCATTTCAAACCCTACTCAATCAGTATACTCATTGAATACGCGCAGTGCGAGCAGAGCGCAGGGCGACATGACTCATGCCTGATGACCGGATGATCATATCGCAAACATGGCGGGAGCCTGAAGAGCTATGTCGCGGCAAGACGAAAGACCAGCACGAATCCTGACGGGTCTCCTCACCCAGACGAGATACTTCCCAACATATACCAGCGGTGGTTTTTGAACAGTCCCTGAACAGCATCGGCAAGAACAAGGCTTGCGTGGACCAGACTCTCCGGGGAGGATTCGCTGCGGAAACGACCGCTGTGGTACCATGACAATTTTTACGGGAGTTACCCCAGCATGTCTTGGCTGATTCATCCGATCCTCCCCCTCTTGCTCTGCGGTGCCCTTGCATGGGGCCTTGTTCTCGACGAGGCGCAGGCCCAAGCCCCGCCTGACTCCTCTGCGACCACCGAACAATCCTGCAGTTTCGGCATGGCGAAAGGCGACCCTACTCACCAATGTCAGGTGCCGATCCCGGCCGGCTGCGTCATCGCCCGCCTCCCGGGAACCGACAAACCGTGGACGACCATCTCCAAAGCCGGCCGCACCTTTTGCACCTTTGATCAAAAAGGCACGGACTGGAAGACTCGCATCACCGGTCAATGCACCCGCTGCGATTCCGACCATTGCACTGGACAATTCATGGTGCGATTCGAGTGCGCGAAACCGTAATGTCCGCGCCCCTGACCGACGCCATCAAACAAGCCGCCCGAGAAATCGGGTTTGACGCCGTCGGCATCAGCCTGCTGCCCACCCAAGCGATCTCACCCACGAACCGGAATCATCAGGCCTCGACGGGTGAGCTGCTCGACCGACTGCAAGAATGGCTGAGACGTGGCTACCACGCCACCATGGCATGGATGGTCCGTGATCCCCAACGGCGAGCCGATCCTGCGCAAGTGCTACCCGGCTGCCGATCGATCATTTCTGTCGGCATGAACTATTACACGGGCCATCGGGCCGACGAACGTCCGGGAAACGGGCGCATTGCCCGTTATGCCTGGGGCCTCGACTATCACAAGATCCTTGGCGACAGATTGGCCCAACTCGCCGAGCGCATCGGCACCTTGGCTCCACAGAGCCTCAACCGGACCTACGTCGACACGGGGCCGGTGATGGAGAAGGCCTGGGCCCAGCAGGCCGGCCTTGGCTGGATCGGCAAACATTCCAATCTCGTCTCGACAGACTTCGGCTCCTGGCTGCTCCTGGGAGAAATTCTGACGACTCTGGAGCTGGAGCCGGATGAGGCGGGAACCGATCTCTGCGGCAGCTGCACGCTCTGCATTCAGGCCTGTCCGACCGGCGCGATCACCGAGCCGTACGTCGTCGATGCCGGGCGCTGCATCTCCTACCTGACCATCGAACTTCGCGGTACCGAACCGCCGATCGCGGATGACCTCCGGCGAAAGCTGGGCAACCGAATTTTCGGCTGTGACGATTGTCTAGACATCTGTCCCTACAACGTCCAATCCAGACCAACCAGCGAACCAGGCTTCCAACCCTCCACACTCACCAGCGCTCCTTCGCTGCTGGCCCTAACGAAGATGGATGAGCAGACCTTCGCCGCAACGTTCAAACACAGTCCCGTCCGCCGCACAAAATATTCGGGGCTCCAACGCAATCTCTCCTGGGCACTGTCCAACGACGTCGCACCCGCCGAGGTCCGCACCACCACTTCTCCGTCGAATACCGATCCCCGCTAAGCCACACCCACTGTTTCTCCCCCGCCGATAGTGGTAGGCTACGTCTCACGTCCTCACGGATGCGAGGACCCACCTCAGCCGGTTGCGAGGCCATGCACGCACCCACCCTCCTAATCGTCGAAGATGAAGAACGAATGCGACGGCTCTTTGAGCTGGTGCTGAAACCTGCCGGGTATCAGTTGCTCCTGGCCCGCTCGGGCGACGAAGCCCTCCGCATGATCCAAGAGCACGACTCCCTCGACATGATCATTACAGACCTCCAATTGGGTACCGTCTCGGGCATGGACGTGCTGGACGCAGCCCGGCAACAGCTGCCCGATGTGCCGGTGCTGATCGTGACCGGATACGGCACCGTCAAGTCGGCCGTCGAGGCCATGCAGAAAGGCGCCTACGACTACATCTCCAAGCCCGTCGACAATGAAGAGCTCAAGATCGTCATTGCCCGCGCGCTGCAAGTCCGACAGCTCGCCCGGGACAATCGCATCCTGCGGGCAGGGTTGCATGAACAGTTCGGCTTCGACCGCATTGTCAGCGTCTCCAAAGAAATGGAACTCGTGAAGCGGCTTGCTCGGGAGGTCGCGCAGACCGACGCGTCCATACTCATTACAGGCGAAAGCGGAACGGGCAAGGATCTTCTCGCGCGCGCCATCCACCTCGTCAGCCCACGCGCCCAAGGCCCGATGGTGGCCCTCAACTGCGCCGGCATTCCCGAGCACCTGTTGGAATCCGAACTGTTCGGGTATGAGAAGGGTGCCTTTACCGACGCAAAAAAATCCAAACCGGGACGCTTTCAAACGGCCGACCGAGGCACGTTGTTCCTGGACGAAATCGGCGAACTGAGTTTGACGGCCCAGGCCAAACTCCTGCGCGTCCTCGAACAGCATATCGTGGAACCACTGGGCGGAGTACGCAGTGTCGCCGTCGATATCCGCGTCATCGCCGCGACCAACCAGGAATTACCGGACCTCATCAAAGCCGGTCGTTTCCGCCTGGACCTCTACTATCGCCTGAACGTCTACCAACTCCGGATGCCGCCCCTGCGCGAACGGCCGGAGGACATCGAGCCGATTCTGACTCAGTTCCTTGGCCAGGCTCGTCGGGAGCGAGGAAGTCGAATCAAAGGCATTACCGCCGAGGCGCTCGCCATCCTCAAACGGTATCCCTGGCCGGGAAACGTGCGGGAACTGCACAATGTCGTGGAATGGCTGACCATCACCTGCAAACAGGGCGAGATCACGCACGAGCATCTGCCGGCCTCGCTCAAGACCGCACCGACGCCAACCGAGGCAGCACCGGCCGGCACACCGTCACTCCTCGCGCTGGGACTCTCCGTTGAGGAAGTCGAAAAAACGATGCTCCAGGAGGCGCTGCAAAAAACCGGAGGCAACGTGTCGGAAGCCAGCCGGCTGCTCAAAATCACGCGCAACACACTGCGGTATCGAATGGCCAAACATAACCTGTCGTTGCCCTCAGGCTGATGCGCCTCGCACAAGGAACCGGCGGACTCCAGCGGAAGTTTTTCGTCGCGCTGCTGATTGTCGGCATCGTGCCTGGCATGGTCGCGCTGTGGGCGACCTACCGTTCCAGCACCGCCACCCTCAAACAAGCCATCGGGGAAGGCTTTCAGGAGATCGCGCGCTCGACCTCCATTCGCCTTGCGGCCGCAGTCGACAATGAAATCGATCGGGCCATCCGGCTGACCCTCGTCCCCTTGCACATCCGCCAACCGGTCCTGCTCGCAAATCAACGCGCACGCTCCGCATCCGCCCCGGCACCGCGCAGCTCGTCATCGACACATCAGAACGCCGGCAGCTCACCAGTGGTGGGCCAGGACACCACAAGCTACCTCGACGAATGGGCGCGCGAGTCCCGGCACTATGTGCGTGTCACCATTGCCGACCGACAGGGCCTGGTCGTCGCCTCAACGGATCCGCAACTGCCTCCGCAACAGGCAGATGCCGCCTGGTGGCGTGAAGCTATGCAGGCCACACCCGGCACGTCCTACGTCAGTAACGTGGTGTTCGATCCTCAGATCAACGACATGGTCTTCCATGTGGCCGTCTCCATTCTGGACGACAGTCGCCACGCCCCCATCGGCGTCGTCGACCTCGTCATCCGCCGCAATCTCCTGACCCAGATGATCCTGCCCATCCACATCGGGAATACCGGTCACGCCATGTTGCTCGATACGCAAGGCACGCCGTTGATCTGCCCGGTCTTGCCGCCCACCGCGCATTTGATTCCATCGGCCTTGATGAACCAACTGACCTTGGATCACCCCCTGTGGCTGGTTGCGGACGATGACGCGCATGGCGGCCGCGATGCCATCGTTGGAGCGGCGCCGGTGCAGCTGACACATCCGCTGACGCCGTCGAGCCTCGACGGCAACCGATGGTATGCGTTTATCCGACAGGCGCCGGAGGAAACCTATGCGCCGATCTATTCCCTGCTGCTGACGGTCGGCATGATCGGCTTCGGACTGGTCATCGTGCTCTCGGCCTTCGGATTCCTCGTCGGGTATCGCATTGTGAAGCCGATCGTGGCGCTTCAGCGCGAAGCGGAGGGCCTTCGCCTCACACTGGCCTTACCGGAGAGCAGCAACGCAACACCCCCTCTCACCCCGTTGCTTTCACCGAGCTATCAGACCGGTGATGAAATTGAAGACCTGGCCTCGAGCTTCGCAGCCATGCGGGAGGTGCTGGAGGAAAACCTGCGGACGATCCGGTCACAGCAACATGAGCTGATCCGGCAGGAAAAGCTGGCATCGGTGGGACAACTGCTCGCCGCCCTCGCCCACGATCTACGGAACCCGCTCGGCGTTATCCGGAGTTCCGCACAAGTCGTGCTGGAGGGGCCGCAGGAAGAACCTCTCCGCCAGGAAATGGCACGTTACATCATCGATGAGGTCGACAAACTCTCCCTCCGACTACACGACTTTCTCCGATATGCCAGGCAAAAGCCACCGGACTTCAAGGTGGAACGTGCAGAAGACGTCGTCCACGCCGCTCTGAAACAGTGGCACGCACAGGGTGGCCATGAACGCATCCGAGTCGAGCAGCGGTTCGGGCGCGATCTACCCCAGATTCAGGTCGACCCGGAACAGGTCAAGGAGGCTCTGGTGAACCTCCTGATCAATGCACGGGAAGCGATGCCGGAAGGAGGAATACTGACCCTGACGACCAGGACCGGGCGTGACAACGAGGTGGACATTGAGGTGGCCGATACCGGAAGCGGCATCGCGGCGGAACACCTCTCACGAATCTTCGAGCCCTTCTTCACGACCAAAGACTATGGAACCGGGCTCGGCCTCACCAACGTCAAACGGCTCATCGAAGATAACGGTGGAACGCTGATCATCAACAGCAACCTGGGGAAGGGAACCACCTGCACGCTGCGCTTTCGCCGCGCTGGGAGCTGACCACCCGCAGGAGGCTCAAACAGGTTGCTCAGCAAGGCCGCAGCGAGTGAAGAGCCGAGGCGTACCCGCTGGGTACGTCGAGGGTCTGAACGATGCGAGAACGCCGCTGGCAGCCTGTTTCAGCATCCTGTCAGACGCGTTTGGTCATGCGGAGGAACCGTTCCTGCAACAGCAAGCCGTTGGAGGCAAGATGCTGGGCACGAATGGTTTTCTCCACCGCCTCGATTCGCGCGGAAAAGTTGGGATGGGTCTTGAACAGCGCGCGGTCGTCGCCCTTGAGATCCCGCAACCGCGTCAGGAGGCCCACATAGGCCTCCGCATCGTATCCGACTCGCGCGGCAAACACGTCGCCCACCGTATCGGCGTCGGTTTCTTTCTCCTGGTCAAACCCCTCATCGAGCAGCTTCTTGACGGCGCCGTCGATCACGCCCTTGAACGCAGCCGGATTACTCGTCGCATAGGAGAGACCCGCTTCGGTCACCCCGGCCAGGCGCTTGCTGCGTTGAATCACATCAAGAATGTGTTTTTCACTCACGTGCGCGATTTCATGTCCCAAAACGGCGGCGAGTTCCGCCTCATTCTTGATCTGCCTGAGCAGGCCACGCGTCACAAAAATATACCCGGCAGGCGCGGCAAACGCATTGATCGACTCATGATCCAGGATCGCGACCCGGTACGGGATGTCAGGACGGTCAGACGTGTTAGCCACCGCTCTCCCCACCAGGTTCACATACCGCACTAATTCAGGCTGATCCACCACACCGCCGTATCGTGCCACGACTTGCAGGGCTATCGCCTGCCCGATCGACACTTCTTCCTCGTAGCCGATGGGAAGCAAGCTACCGACAACATTGCCTGCGCCATGGATCGCACCGGCCAATCGGGGATTACCGGACTGTCGGGCCACATCCTCGGCAGCCCGCTGCACCTCTGCGCAACCAGCCACGCTCATCGACAACGCCATGAGGCTCGCCATCCAGATCCTGTTATTTCGCATATTCACCGAGCCCCCCTTCCCGCAAAAACTCCTCCACATCCTGGTCAGGGATGTGATAGGCCGTCATACGATCCACGATCTCCCGATCACGCGGGGACACGCCGGCCCGGTCGGCATACCCCTCGGACGCCTTGTCCAGCCCCCTCGCACCCGCCGATGCGGTGGTCGCGGACGCATCCCCACCCCGCATACTCTGGCCAAGCCGGGCCAGAGTATCGTTGCTCCCGGACGGTTTGGAGGTCGATGTTTTGTTGGCAAAGATCCATCCCCGCGCACCGGCCGACGTTTTGACCTCCAGCCAGCTCCCAGCGCGACCGACCACCTCCAGCCCCTCCCCGAACTTGACGTTTGCGACCACCGCATCCAACGAGGTTTTTCCAGCGCGAAGTTGAGCCGTCTTGGCTTGAACGTAGACGGTTTCGGCCCAGGCATCCGTCCCCCAGGCAAACAGACCAATCCACAGGACAATGAGCGGAATCCAGAACGATCGTGATGCGGTCACAGTTTCCTCCCCCTCGGCACGGCCACTTATTTTGAGGTCATTTCATAGACGCCGTCCCACTCTACAGGCGGGGGCATCTGCCGATAATTCGTGGATCGTTCCAGGTATACCCGAGAAGGCCCGTCCGACGGATCCAGCGCAACGGCTTCTAAAAACCTGACACAAGCCGTTGAGAAATTCCGCATCTTATAGGCCGCCAGCCCTTCCAGATACACATCGATGACTTGCCGTTTTTTGTCATCCAGCCGTCCCTTGCGGGCCAACAGTTCGAACACGACGACCGGCTCTTTTTTCCCTTTCACTCGTAACAGATCGATCTCCCGCACTTCAATGTCGTTCTTCGCCAATTCGGCCGTCCGCTGGCCGATGAGAATCAGTGTGTCGTAATACTTGCTGGCTCCCTCCAGGCGCGAAGCCAGGTTCACACTATCTCCGGTGACCGTGTATTCCATGCGCTCCTCGGACCCCATGTTGCCGACGATGCAGGGACCGGAGTTGAGGCCGATCCTGGCGCCGATCTCCGGCAGCCCCTCCCGCTTCCAGACCTCCCGGAGGCGTGCCAACTCGACTTGGCAATCCAACGCCGCGTAACAGGCCAGCGACGCGTGCTTCGGATCGCCCAGCGGCGCGCCGAACAGCGCCATGATTCCGTCACCGAGATACTTGTTCACATTGCCGCGATGCGTGTTCTTGATGATGATCGTCATCGCCGACAGGTAGCGATTCAGCAAGGTCACGAGGTCTTCGGGAGACATCTTCTCCGAGATCGTGGTAAAGCCCGCGATGTCGGAAAAGAAGATCGTGATTTCCTTTTTCTCCCCGCCGAGCTTGATGGCCTCGGGGTTCCGCATGATCTCTTCGACCACCTCAGTCGACATGTACTTGTCGAAGGCCGCCCGCATGAGACGGCGCTGCCTGCCTTCGGTCACATACTCGACGGTCGCTGCGGAACCGAACGTCAAGGCCAGAGCCACTTCAGGAAAGACCAGTTCCAGCCACCGCTCGTGTCCGCCAAATGCATGCACGACCAACCCATAGTAGGCCACCGCCAATCCGATCGTGACGCCGAACTTGACCGGATAGGAGCGGAACAACATAAACGTGCCGGCAGAAGCCAGACAGAGCAGAAGAAGGGTCGTGAACGAAAACCACCTTGGAGCGGCTTGCAAGCCCTGCCCGTGCAGGAGGTTGTCCAACGCCGCCATGTGAATGAGCACGCCCGGCGTGGCGGCAGAAAACGGCGTGACACGAAGATCGTAGAGCCCCGCCGCCGTACCGGCGATAAACACGACCTTGTCCTTGAACAGCGACGGATCAAGCGACGGCCGTTCGCCTTTCTCCTGCTGCGCGAAGGCCTGCAAGACCCGTCCGATCGAATACTTCTTCGCATGGTAGGTCTGCTCCAACGAACCATGCCAGTCGATCAACAGGTTGCCGTCGGTCCCCAACGGAACGTCATGGGCGCCGATCTGCAGGCGCCCGTCACGCATCGAGAGCCGGTCCGCGCCGAGTAGATATTGCGCCACCGCCAGCGAGAGGTGCGGCACGAGGTTACCGTGTACCTGCCCCAACAGGGGCACTCGCCTCGTCGGGCCGTCTGCGTCGGCAGACAGATTGATGACACCCAGTCCACGCGCCTGCTGTGCCAGCACCGGAATCGGCAGTTTCACTCCGGCATGCGTATCCGGCGCGTGTCTCGCATTCGACAGCTCCACCGTGACCGTCGCGCGAGGCTGCAGCTCAGGCGGGATGGCAGCGGGCTCGGCCTGGAAGAGCATCGGCAGAAACACATTACCTGCCTCCTTCAGGTCATCGGCAAACGACTGGTCGAATTCTTCCGCATTCTCGTCCGCCTCGAAGAACATCACATCGAACACGACGGCTTTGGCGCCTGCTTGCTTGAGGTAGCGGACGACGTAGCCGAACCGATCACGCGGCCAGGGCCAGCGCCCGAATGCTTCGAGGCTCGATTCATCGATGGCGAGTAACACAAGATTGGAATCGGCTTTGGCAGGATCCGCGTACCGCCGAACGAGATGGTCCAACGCCTCTAGTTCAACAACTTCGAACCACCGGGTACTACTGAGCCCGGCCACGACGGCAAAGACCGTCAGGCTCACCGCGAGCGCCGACAGGATTTTTTTGTGAAAGGGACTGAAGGTCATGGAGGCGATTGCACGATCAAAGGTGCACGGACCATCCGACTATCGTACGTGAGAATGACACGGAGGGAAAGGGGGTGGACGGGTATGTGCTCAGGCGAACGAACCGTCTTCAAGGAATCCTCAAAAAGGCCGTCCGGCAAGGCCGCAGCCAGCGAGGAGGCGAGGCGTACAAGTACTGTACGTTGAGCCTCTTCGCGCAGCGAGAACGAAGCCGGTGGCCTTTTTCAGGATTCCTTGGGCTAGGGAGCGTCGGTTGCGCAACGAAATCCTAACGTCGGCCCCCAATACGTCATCTCGTCCCAGCCCCGGTAACCGGCACGCAACTCGAGAGGCCGCTCCATCCAGCTGCCGCCCCGCAAGACACGAAACGACCCGCGCAACGGCCCCTGCGGATCCCGGGCCGGCGAGGTCGGGTAAAAATCTTCCGCATACCAGTCCTTCACCCATTCCGACACCAGGCCGATCATGCCGAACACGCCATAGGGTGAACTGGAGACCGTGAGCGTGCCAAGCAGATCGACGCCATGGGAAGAATTCCCGTCCGCCAGCGTGACCCTGCTTTTCTGAATGACTGCGTCATTATTGCCCCAGGGATACCGCCGGCCGTCGATTCCCCGCGCCGCCTTCTCCCATTCCGCCTCCGTCGGCAATCGTTTACCGATCCACTGACAATAGGCTCTGGCTTGAGACCAGGTGACATTGATCACCGGCGATTGCGCGCGCTGCGAATCATCGAAGGCGTCGCGTACTTTCGGAATCAGACAGGCGCCCCCATCCACACAGGCCCGATACTGCTCGTTGGTTACCCCGTGCCGGTCGATCCAATAGGCACTCACATATACCCGATGCACCGGACGCGCATCGGGCAGACCATCCTCCATGCCCATGAGGAACTCGCCGGCCGGGATCAACACCATCTCGCCGGGCGGTGTCAGGCCTTGATCGACGAGTCGCTTGAGCTCTTCCTGCTGATGTGTCAGGAGTTGCGCATTCACGCGATCGATAGATTCGTCTCCGGCGAGGGGAACCGGCTCATGGACACGGGCGGGGGGCACCGGCACATGAGTGACGGATGGCTGGGCGTTGTACCGGCCATCGGAAGACGGAGGCATCGGAGCAGGGTGAATGACCGTGGCCGGTCCCTCTGACATGCGCAGGGTTTCGATTCGCACGGACGTTCGTATCAGTTCCGTAATCAGATCCCCGTTGCCTTTTCCCTTGGGCGACTCCCTTCTGCCCCGGCCGATGGCGGAGAAATCGAAATCCGGAATGTTGGCCAACAGTGGTGTGGCGTAACTGATGGGCACAGCAAAGGCCATGCCTTCAGGCACAATCCCGGACGGATGGGTAAACTTCGTGGTGAGGATGCCCAGGACTTCGCCCCTCCGGTTGAACACCGGACCACCGCTGTTGCCGGGATTCACCGCGGCATCGACCTGAAAGACCCGTTGCACCCCTTTGGTCCTGACGGCAGCGACGTGGCCGCGGGTGATCGTGATTTCGCGCAGCCCGAACTGGAACCCGACAGCAATGACTTCCTGATCCAGCTTCACGGCGCCGGCATACCCGAGCAGCGCCTCGGAGAGTCCGACCGTCTCCACCTTGAGTAAGGCGAGATCGTGTTCCGCATCCACACTCACCAGCACGGCGGGCACCCGAAACTCCCCGGATGTCACGATCGTGATCCGTTTCGCATTCGCAACGACATGGTGGGCCGTGAGGACATACCCATCACGATGAACAATGACGCCGCTGCCGGCCGGCTTTTCCATCGGCGACGGCGGACGCTCATTCGCCCATCCACTCTCGACCGGCGCGAACAACAGCACCATCAAGACGATGTAGATCTTCATTTTCCGACCGGCAACAGCACGCTAATGGCACCGGCGTTTTGCCCCAACGTGAGGCCTTCCCTTGGATAACCCGTGCGATCGAGGCCACCCTTCGGACCGCCATGACAATCGAGACACTGTCTCGTCGCGTAGAGCGGGAACATCAAGCGGAGCGACGAACTGTTGGCAGCCATTTCACTGATGACTTTTTCGCGAGGGTAGGAAGAGTCCGCAAAGGCTTCCAAGGCAACCCGTTCGTAGGCATCAGGCCGATTGGCAGGATTCCGTGGATCCAAGGCGGTCTGTTTCAGTCGTACACCCGTCACAGCGGTGAACCGCGTGGACACGCGCGCGCCGAACACGGCCGGAATAAACCCCTTGAATCCCGCCCCCTGCCGATTGAGTTCCGCTTGAGCATCCGCAATCACCTGCTTGCTCACGGCCACCAGCTCTTGCAGCAGACGGCGGCTCCGCGGGGACAATGTCCCGCCGGCCAATTCGTCCAAGTTGATGCCGGCGCGGCCTCGAAACATGTCGCGTAGTTGCCCTTCAAACGCCTCCGGCGTGAAACCCTTGTCCGCCCTGCTCGGATCGTCCAACAGGGTTTGATTGTCATTCACGACTGCGCGGCCGGAGTCGAGCAAGACCGCCAGCAAACGAGCCGTCTGCTCCAATTCGAGAATGGTCTGGAAGGGAATGGTTGAACGGTCGGAGGACTCAAGCCCCCAGGCAGACGGCACGGCGGAGAGCCACCCTGCTGCTACGAGGTACGCCAGCATCCACGGCAGACGTTGCATGAACCGCCTCTGATGCGTTCGCGTTGCAGACTCTGAGGGCAGCGCGCTCCTGCGTCTGATTGCCTGCAGGAGCGCGCGTCATAAAAATGGTACGAACCTCTCACGATGAAGTCAAGGTGGCAACACCTGCCACAGCCACATTACCGGTCGGACTGAATGTCGATCATCACGTTATCCGAATCCAACTCGATCGTCACAGGCATTCCCTCCTGAAATACCGACAGCTTACTTCCTGCCAGCGCATCGACGTCAAACCGTTCAAATCCCTCAGGGGTCGAAATCTGAATCTCTCCCCAGAAGGGGTCCGCATAGTGAATCCGGCCGGCCACGAGCTTGTGATTGGCAAAATGTTCACCGCCCGGCCTGGCCGCATCCAGCAGCACGTTTCCGGAATCGATCAGCAGCCACACCTCATCGCCGGGACGAGCATTGTGCAGCCCCACCCGGTCGGCCTTATTCGGACTGATGGTTCGCAACTGCAAGCCATAGGGAGTTTTGACAAACAGAAGCCCGCTCTCGATTTTGACGATCTGCCCGCTCAAAGCGAGTCGCGCCCCCACCATAGGACTGTCGGTCGAATCAGCCCATCCTGATGCCGTCGGGCAGAAGATCCCTATCGCAGCAACGACTAGGCATGCGTTCCACCTCATAACAGCCTCCTTTCGCGTCGCCTGAAATGCCCGCATCGCGGATCAATAACCAGGCTCGGTGCCGCCACCGGGCGCCGGTGGAACCGTGATGCCGTATTCCAGGATCGGCGTGACCATCAACGCAAAGTTGAATAACTCATCGGCAGCGACATCGTGAATACCCTGATCACGGGCCCTGAGCATCTTGAACCATTTGCCCATTTCAGACTTGACCGTCTTGGTATCCGCACGATCCACCGCCTCTTTGACGGCCTGCAGCCGCTGACTGTACGGCTCCCAATTCGAACCGGGATAGCTGGCCTTGTAGAAATTGAGGGAGTTATTGATTTCGTCGACCCACGATTGCTCGGCAAACGCAGACCCTACCAGCAAGCCCACACCGAGACACAACCCGATCAACAAGGCACAGAGCCCATATCCGCTTGTCCGACTATCCATGGTACGCCTCCTCCCAATGGCACGATTCCTCGAGATCAAAAGGAGACCGACGACTGACGATCCGACTCACGCGCATTCTCCGCGTCGGCGGCGTCCGGCGTGTTCAGCTTGTTGAGATCCATACTTCCGGACGCACCGCTTTCCGGAACGATCAGTTGACGATCGAACCCCTTCTCCATGTCACTTGCCGCCGGCTCGGAGGATGTCGGACGCTCCCCGGAACCGATCTCCGGTTGCGGCGGGGGAACTCCGATCATCTGGTCGGGATGGATGACTTGCACCTGTCCCCCGGACGCTATGCACGGCCCCAGGCCCAACCCCACGACAATGAAGCACGCACACATGATTCGTGATCCCGTTTCCATGATGTCTCCCTCCTCCATGAAGGATGACTGCATCGTATCGGCACGGTGCGCTAGCACCTCGAACGGTACAGGAAACCGGACAGGGGGCCTATTGCCTGGAGGGTGGATTTTCCCTCCACCCTTCGAGTGAGGACCATGGCGGGAATGAACGGGGATCTAGCGGCTCTGCAGATAGGTGAGTACGGCTTCCACCCGGCCGCTCACCCGCAACTTTTGATAAATGTGGTGCAGATGGGTCTTGACGGTATCGAGGGACACGTACAACTGATCGGCGATTTCTTTATTGCTCCGTCCGGCAGCCGCGCAAGCGAGGATTTCATGCTCGCGATCGGTCAAAAGGGACAACCCGCCCCCGCTCGACTCCTCCTGCTGATTCACCAAGGCGACCGCCTGCTTCGCAAACCCATCGGGCATGAACGGAGACCGCACCGGTTCGCCCTTGAACGTTGCGCGAATGATCCGCAAAAACTCCTGGTGGTCCGCATCCTTGAGGATGTACCCGCAGGCCCCCGCTTGCACGGCGGCCACGATCCGGGCATCGTCGTCATGCACCGAAAGCATCAACACCTTGCTGTCCGGCACACAGCTGCGGATTAACCGCGTGGCGGTAATGCCGTCCAACCGAGGCATGTCCACGTCCATCAAGACGATACCGGGCTTGTGGAGCACCGCAAGGTCGAACGCCTGCCGGCCATCCATTGCTTCCCCGACCACAACGAGGTCTCGCTCATGTTCAAGCAAGAGCCGCAGGCTTTGCCGGAACAGACGTTGATCTTCGGCAATCACGATGGTGATGGACATAGCTGCTCCTGCCTGACTGGCAACGCAACGGTAAATTCCGCGCCGCCTTCGGGGCGATTCGCCGTCGTGATCTGCCCGCCATGGGCGGCCACCACCAGCTGACAGAAGTGCAGCCCCAGGCCGCGCCCGATCCGGTAATCCTGCCCATCCTTTTTCCTGAAGAACATTTCAAAGAGATGCGGTAGGTCCTCCGGCGCAATTCCTGGCCCTTCATCCTGAATCTGAATCGTCACGCTCGAACCGCCATGCGGCTCGGCGACAGATTCTCGTTGTGAGACCTGTCCGCTATTCGCCTGCACGCTAATCATGATGGTGCCCCTCGGCGGGGAATACTTCAGCGCATTGTGAATCAAATTGATCAGCACCCGCTGCAACCGCCGACCGTCTCCCATGATCCAGACATCCGTCTTGGGAACCTGCAACCGGAATTGCACCTCCTGCGCCTCGGCCTCGGAACGAAAGAGTCGCACCACCTCGTTCATCAACAGACTGGGCGACACCGGTGACGTACTCAACGGCAGTCCCGAATAGTTCTCCTGGTAGACATCCAACATGTCGTTGATCATGCCCAACAGAAGATCGGTGGTGAAGCGCAAATCCTCCAAGCAGCGACGCGGCGGATCCTGCCTCATCTCCGGGCAGCCTCCAAGCCACTCCAGCGTTTTCTTGATCCCGGCCAGTGGGTTCCTGATGTCATGGGCAAACATCGAGGCAAATTGGCTCAACGACGCCAGCCGCTCGGACCGAACTAATTGCCGTTCGAGCGCCTGCTGCTCGGTGAGATCACGGAGTTGGACCATGATCGATTCAATACGGCCGGCTTTCTTGACCGGCACCACATCAACCTCCATCGTCAGCTCGCCGGCGGGTATCGGGACATGCATCGCCCCGCCCGGCACGTCCGCCCCGCTTCGAATCGCCAGCTTCAGCTGTTCCAGCAGACGGGGGCGATCGGGCTCAGCAACGAGCTCAGTCACTGAGTGCTGCGCGAAGGCCGATGCCGGTCGCCCGAGGGTGATCTCCCCCCGCCGATTGACGTCCCGTATGGTACCGAAGGGATCGAGCAGAATTTTGGTATCGACCGAATGGTTCCATAGGAGGCGGTAATGCTCCTCCGACGTAGCAAGATCAAGGTTCACCTGCTCCAGCCGACGAACGTACTGAGCCTTGACTTGCGACGCCTGTTCCAATCGTTGAGCGAGATCGTCGAAACTCGCGGCCAACGCATCGATCTCGACAATCCCGCTGGGCACGAACGAGGCCTGAAACGAAAGAGGATTCGACGGCTCGGCGCCGCCGCACACATTGACCCGCTGGATCAAATCGCCGAGCGGATGCACAATGCGTCGGCCCAGTCGCCAGCGCAACCACACGATACATGCAAGCGCGCCAACCCAGAATGCCCCGAGTTTCCCCATGAGGGCCAGCAACGGCTCGAACGTCTCCGACGGATCTTGCTGCATCAGGATGGACCAGCCGCGCGCTTGTTCGATCTGCGCCGGGAGGACAACCCGGGCCAGACCAATGATGCTTTGCTTGCCCCCATGGGTATCCTGCTCCACCTCAAGCCCCCGAGCGGTGGCAACATCCACCGATGCTTGCGCGAGCGGTGCCTGGAGAGTCGCGTGGAGCTTGGGGGCAAGCATGGCGCAGGCGAGCACCACACCATCGTCGGCCAGCAGCATCATGTGTCCTGTCCGGCCGATCCGGCTTCCCACAATCGAGGACAGGATACGGTCCGTCCCAATCACGGCCTTCAGGGCTCCCCGCACCGATTCACCCTGTCCGCCGATCGGCACTGCGACTTCCCAAAAACCATGGCCCTCCTCGTCAACAGTCAATGGACCGGCCCAGGGACGGTGTTCCGAGAACACCACCGGCCACCATGGTTGCTGCGCATAAAACGTGCGCGCGGATTCGCTCCGCCGGCCTCCGATTAATTGGCCATCCGCCCGGACAATCGCCAGCGAGTGAAAATAACGATGCTGCTCCTCCCGCCACTGCTCGAACTGCAGGGTAGGCTGGTTCACGGAACCTGTGCCGGCCACGGAAGATCGAATCTCAGGCAGGGCGCTGAGCCGTTGCAGCCATTCGAGTTCCTTGGCAAGCAGGAGCGCGGCTTTGTCTGCGCTCTGACGGGCTATTTCCTGGAAGGTAATGCCGACGCTGGCGTGAAGTGATTGTGTGGCCTGCCAATAGGCATACACAAGACCGACTGTGCCGGAAAGAATCCCGACCGACAGCACAGAGAGGGTGATCAAACGTTGAAGACTGACCCGCTGACGCATGACGGCAGGCCATTGAAGAAAGCGATTCGACCGGCCCCTCGCCCCAGGCAACACGTTCTGCCAGGCGGGAACGCCCGTCGGATCGCACATCGGTTACGTCATGTCACACTCCACTGTTTGCAGGCGCGCTTCGTCACTCTTCAGCATACAAAATTTCGAGAACCAAACATAGGCCTCGCACTGCACGGTCATCGCAGTTCGACAATGGTGACACCATCGCCCCCCTCTGCGCGATCACCGGGCCGAAAGGTCACGACGTAGGGAGACGCTTTCAAATAGTCGCGTAGGACGGCTCTCAGTCGGCCGGTCCCATGCCCGTGAATGATGCGCACGAACGGACTGCCTCCCAGGCTGGCGCGGTCGAGGCCGGCCACCACGATGTCCAATGCGTCGTCCGCAGCCTGGCCTCGCACATCCAGCGTCTCCTGGATATCCTCGGGGGCCAGGGTCTGGCTGGTTCGCCTGAACTGCACCGCAGCCGCCTTCCCAGTCGCGCTTCGAACAGGCTGCGGCGTCCGTGCAAGCCCAACCACACTCGCCACGTTGGCGAGAATTTCGCCTTCCCCGACTTTCAGGCGCACACGCTTTTTCCCCTGTGGACATTCGAGCAAGGTTCCAGTCATGCCTAACCCGACCACCTCCACGGCATCCCCCACCGACAGCTGATCTACGGGAATCGACTCCTGCGCCGCCCCCACTTCGCGGCTGACAGCTTGCTCCAGTTCGATGAGCCGGACTTTGGTTTCCTTGGCCTTGAGCACTTTTTGATCGCGCTTCAGATCGTCGAGAGTCGCTTGGACCGCCGCCCGGGCACGCTGAAATTCCTGAGACAGCTTTTTCTTCAATCCCTGCCGCTCGTCCCGCTCCGACTCCTGCAGGAAGGTCAGTAGCTCTTGCGCCTCACGCGCCGCCTGCTCGGCAGTCTGCTTGGCGACCGTGGCGGCAGCGAGGTCCTCGCTCATACGCCGTTGCTTGTCCTGCAAATCGTTCAGCAGAGTCTCCAGCAGCCGAGTATCGCCCTGCAGCCGGGCACGGGCGTCCTGCAACAACGTGTGATCCATGCCGAGACGCCCGGCAATTTCGATGGCCGCCGACCCTCCCGGCTGCCCCTGGATCAGGCGATAGGTCGGAGAGAGGGTTTCAATGTTGAACTCCACACTCGCATTCGCAAAACCCGGCGTCTCTTGCGCTAGCCCCTTCAATACACTGTAGTGCGTGGTGGCGACGACCTTCACGCCCGCCGCCGCCAGCCTGCAGAGTAGAGCACTCGCCAGCGCCGCACCCTCAGCCGGATCCGTGGACGTGACCGGCTCATCCAGCAGCACCAATGCCCGCCCCGGGGGCACCGGAGAGAGAGACGTGCCGGCGTCGGTCCCCTCGGACACTTCCGTCAACAATTGCACCATCTGCGTGATATGGGCCGAAAAACTGGACAGATCCCGCGCCAGATCCTGCGCATCGCCGATATCCGCATAGACCGATGGAAAAATGGCCATCTCCGACTCGGAGGCACAGGGCAAGTGCAGGCCGCAGCGGGCCATCAACGCAAACAAGCCCAGTAACTTCAGGGTAACGGTTTTCCCGCCGGTATTGGGCCCGGAAATGATGAGGACGCGCACGGATTCATCGAACATCAGGTCATTCGGAACCACCTGGTCTTTGGTCAGGACCAGGAACGGGTGCCGCGCTCGATGGAGCAGGATACGCCCCTGATCATTGAGCCGTGGGGGAACGGCCTGCAGCCGCTGGCACAGCCCGGCCTTCGCGGAAATCGCATCCAGCTCACCGAGCACCGTCACACTGCCGGCAAGCGCCGGCTGGTGAGGCGCCACCATCGCAGACAGTTCCCGCAGAATTCTCCGCACCTCACGCTCAACATCCAAATCCACGACTTTAATGGAGTTATTGAGATCCACCAGCTCGCGAGGCTCCAGGAACACCGTCGCGCCGCTCGACGAGACGTCATGAACAATGCCGGGAATCCGTCCCTGCATTTCGGCCTTAATCGGGAGCACGTAGCGCCCTTCCCGTTGCGCGAAATAGTGTTCCTGCAGCACCTCCTCATACCGGCGCGAATGCAGAATCTGGTCGAGACGATGCCGCATCTGCTGCTTGAGGTCGTTGGCGCGCTGCATCAGCCGATGCAATTCAGGGCTTGCGGATTCCCGCATGGATCCATCGGGATCGATCGCGGCATTTAATGCGAGGGTCAGCCGACGATAGGCCTCCACCGGTCCCAACTGCGCCGCCATCGCGCCCACCGCCGGGGCATCGGCTTGATGCCGCAGGAGATACCGCTGCACCTCATCGATCAATCCCAAGACCAACGCGATATCCCGCAACTCGTGCACCTCAAGACAGGCGCCCTTGGCAACGCGGCCTAACCACTCCGCCACATTGGGAAATCGAAGCACGGGAAAGGGATCGACGCCGGACCTCAATCGAAGCAGATCCGACGTTTCCTGTTGGCGCAGCTGGGCCTGCATCAGACTGGTTTCCAAGACCAGCGATCGACACCGCTCAGCCCCGACCACCGATTGAGCGTAGGAAGCCAGATAGTCCAGCAGCTTGGCCCATTCCAGCACGTTGCACGATTCAGATTGTAAGGTTACAGATTGCATCGCACCCCAGCGACCGGTTGATATGCACAAAAACGCAGACTCTACCCGACCGACCGGGTACAGGCAAGGTACGCCTCGACCGTTTGAGTGACGACCACCTGTTACCCGATTCCTGCACTCGATTTCCTCTTTTTGTATGCTTGACACACAGAAAGTCGGTCAGTACTATCCCCCCAGACTCACTCAATTCAACCCGTTTAATTCGTGAGGATTTAGCCCCATGACCACACGTATCGGTATCAATGGATTTGGACGCATCGGTCGCAACGTTCTTCGTGCCTCCCTGGGCGATCCCAGCCTGGAATTTGTCGCCATCAACGATCTCACCGATGCCAAGACATTAGCCTATTTGCTCAAGTACGACTCCGTTCATGGCACCCTTGAGGGTACCGTCGAAGCCAAAGACGACCAGCTCATTATTAACGGCAAAGCCATCAAGGTGTTAGCCGTCCGAGATCCGAAGGAGCTGCCCTGGAAGGCGCTCGGCGTTGATATCGTCGTGGAATCCACGGGGCACTTTACCGACCGTGAGGGCGCAGGAAAACATCTCTCAGCCGGGGCCAAAACCGTCATCATCTCGGCCCCCGCAAAAGATCCCGACGCCACGGTGGTCCTCGGCGTGAACGAACAAGTGTACGACGCCAAGTCCCATCACATCGTCTCCAACGCCTCCTGCACGACCAACTGCCTGGCTCCGGTCGCCAAGGTCTTGCTGGAAAATTTCGGCATCAAGCACGGTGTCATGACGACCATCCATTCCTACACCAACGACCAACAGTTGCTTGATCTCCCCCACAAGGATCTCCGCCGTGCGCGGGCCGCAGGCATGTCGATGATTCCGACCAGCACCGGTGCAGCCAAGGCGCTCCACCTGGTCATCCCGCAATTAAAGGGGAAATTGGACGGATTGGCCATCCGGGTTCCGACCCCCAATGTGTCCTTGGTCGACCTCACGGTCGAAACCGAAAAGGATTGCGATGTGGCCGGAGTGAATGCCGCATTTAAGAAAGCCGCCGAAGGGCCCATGAAAAACGTGCTGGCCTACTCGGATGCTCCGATCGTCTCGATCGATCTCAAGGATGATCCACACTCCGCAATTGTCGATGCCCCCTTAACCGCAGTGATCGATAAACGACTCGTGAAAGTTACCGCCTGGTACGACAACGAGTGGGGCTACTCCTGCCGCGTGCGGGATTTGATCAAGTACATCGTCGCCAAAGGGGCGTGAACCGCTTCGTAGCTAACGAGCTTTTCTGCCGTGCGGTCCGAGCCGGAGCAACTGCCCGCTCGGACCATGCACACCAGAGGAGGAGTGAAGGTCTGACATGAATATTCGCAAACGAATCATCGAGGATGTCCAGCTTCGTGGGAAACGCGTCATCATTCGCGCCGACTACAACGTCCCGCTTGATGATTCCTTGCAGATCACCGACGACACTCGAATTCGATCGACACTTCCCACCATCAATCGTGCCGTCGATGAGGGCGCAAAGGTCATCCTCTGCTCCCACCTCGGTCGACCGAAAGGCAAGTTCGATCCGAAGTTCAGCCTCGCCCCCGTGGCCAAACGACTCCAGCGATTGCTCGGCAAAGAAGTGATTTTTGCCCCGGATTGTATCGGCTCGGCCGTTGAAGGCTTGGTCGCCAAGATGCAACCTGGCGACGTCATGCTGCTGGAAAACCTCCGTTTTCATCCTGAAGAGGAGAAGAACGAGGACGGATTTTCAAAAGCCCTGGCCTCGTTGGCGGATGTCTACATCAACGACGCCTTCGGTGCGGCGCACCGGGCGCATGCCTCCACCGTCGGCATTACGAAATTCATTCCTGAAGCGGCTGCTGGGTATCTGCTCAAGAAAGAAATTGAATATCTCGAAGGCGCAGTAGAAAATCCAGTCCGACCGTTCGTCGCGATTCTCGGCGGAGCCAAAGTGTCCGGGAAAATCGGCGTGATCGAGAACCTTGGGAAGAAAGTCGACAAGGTCATTATCGGCGGCGGAATGGCCTTTACCTTCCTGAAAGCCATGGGGCTGGAGATCGGCCAATCGCTGGTGGAAAATGACATGCTCGACTTCGCCAAGGGCGTGCAGGACCGTGCCTTTGCAAGCGGGGTGAAATTCTATCTCCCGGTAGATTGTGTTGTCGCAGCCAGCCGCGAACCGAGAGCCGAAACAAAGATCGTTCCGGTTCAGGAGATACCCAAAGGCTGGTACGGACTGGATATCGGCCCCGCCTCCGTCAAACTATTCTCAGAAGCGGTCCAGGATGCCAAAACCATTCTCTGGAACGGTCCCATGGGCATGTTTGAAGTCGATGCGTTTGCCAGAGGCACCCTCGCGATGGCCCATTCAGTCGCCAACGCCTATGCCCTGACCATTGTCGGCGGCGGCGAAACGGCCCTCGCCATCCATCGGGCCGGGGAGTCCGAGAGTATTTCGTTCATTTCAACCGGCGGTGGCGCAGCGCTTGAGCTACTCGAGGGGAAAACCCTCCCTGGCCTCGCAGCCCTTCCCAATCGTCCGGCGTAATACACCGTATCCGTCCCCGAATAGAGGCTCTGTGAGAACTCGCTTCATCGTCGGCAACTGGAAAATGAATAAGACTGCCTCTGAAGCCGGGGCATTCGTGCATCGCCTCTCGCAAGAACTCACCGACCACGCCGGCATCCGGGTCGGCCTGACCCCACCGTTTACGGCGCTCCATGCAGTTCGCGATGCCTTGGGACCGACCCCGACTTTTCTCCTTGGCGCGCAAAACATGTATTGGGAAGACAAAGGCGCCTTCACCGGCGAAGTATCCGGCGCCATGCTCAAAGACATAGGGTGTCAGTTCGTCCTCGTCGGCCACTCAGAGCGGCGCCAGTATTTCGGGGACCAGGACAGTTGGACGAACAAGAAAGTACTGGCAGCCCTCCGGTATGGTCTTCAACCGATTCTGTGCGTGGGCGAAACACTCCAGGAGCGTGATTCGGGGCAGACCGACCTCGTCATTCAACGACAACTTCGCGCCGGGCTTGCCGGAATCGAGGCACAGGCGGTTACAACCCTGGCCATCGCCTATGAACCTGTGTGGGCTATTGGTACAGGCCGGGCCGCGTCACCGGAGCAGGCAGTTCCCGTCCATCGACTGATCCGTCGAACGATAAACGAGCTGAGCGGATCGGATTCCGGTCAACACATCGCCGTTCTCTACGGGGGCAGTGTGACACCGCACAATATTGCCGAATTCTTGGCGTCTGAAGAAATCGACGGGGCGCTTGTCGGCGGGGCTTGTTTAGACCCGGTCTCTTTTGCTACACTCGTGAAAGTTGCTATCGGGACAAAACCCGCCAAGGCCTAAGAATCAATCACTATGTATACCCTACTCGTCATCATTCATGTGATCGTCTGCCTGCTCATGATCGGAGCGATTTTGCTGCAATCCGGCAAGGGCGCTGAAATCGGTGCGGCCTTCGGCGGATCCAGCCAAACCGTGTTCGGCAGCCGAGGACCGGCAAACTTTTTGAGCAAATTCACGGTCATCACCGCCTTCGTGTTTATGTTCACCTCTTTGACCCTCGCTATCTTAGCCAAGGACCGGAACTTCTCCTCTACCGTCATTGATTTGAATAAAAAACCGGCAGCCACGACTCCAAGCTCCACGCCTGCTGAATCCACCACACCGCCTGCGGCAGAGTCGCATTCCTCGGGCGAAGCTTCCCACTAAGTTTTCTCGGACTACACCGCCTCCACATCGCAGAGTCATCCGCAGAACAGCCGCCTACGGCATGAGCACCAGCGCTATGTCCTGTCTCGTGGAGTGACGCGCTACGGGAAAGTGGTGTGTGCGGAACGTGAAGGAAGGACTACTAGACGGGAGTCAGCCACTGACTGTGGGCAGCATCGGTACCACCCACCACGTCAAAAAACGCCTTTTGTAAAGTCTGCGTCACCGACCCAGGCTTCCCGCTGCCGATGCGCCGTTGATCGATTTCTGTCACAGGGGTGAGCTCCGCCGCAGTCCCGGTGACAAACACTTCCTCGGCCACATACATTTCATCACGGGTGAACCGTTCCTCAACCACTGGAATCTTGCGCTCCTTCGCCAACTGAATGATGGAGTTGCGCGTTATGCCCTCGAGGATGGAGGTCAAGGGGGTTGTCTTCAGGACGCCTCGTCGCACGATGAACACATTTTCGCCTGTCCCTTCAGCCACATATCCTTCAGGGTCCAGCATGATCGCTTCATCGTACCCGTCGGCCTTCACTTCTCGTTTGGCCAGAATGGAATTGACGTAATACCCGGAAATTTTGCCGCGCGTCATCGAGACATTCACGTGATGACGCGTAAACGACGACACTCTGGCTCGAATTCCCTTGGACAAGGCCTCATCGCCCAGATACGTACCCCATTTCCACGCCGCGATGCTCACCTTGATGGGATTTTCCGCGGGATATAACCCCATGGCACCATACCCGATGTACACTAATGGGCGAATGTAGCACGCTTCCAGGCGATTAATGCGAACGGTTTCAACGATGGCTTCTGTGATCTGCTTCCTGTCGAAGGGCATCTCGATCATGCCGATATGGGCGGACTCGAATAAACGGTCCACATGTTCAGGCAACCGAAAGATCGCCGACCCGCTTTTTCCCTTGTAGCAGCGAATACCCTCAAACGCTGCCAATCCGTAGTGCAGGGAGTGCGTGAGCACGTGAACGTTCGCATCTGCCCACGCGACAAACTTGCCATCCATCCATATTTTTTCGCTGGTTTGTAACATGCGCGGGATAATACCAGCGCCTCCCGACGACCGTCAAGACAACAGCCACATGAACCGTACGTTGCTGTAGACGCTAAGAGTCGTATCCACCCCAGCATCGTTCCGACGCCTTCAGCGAGGATCAACCTGGCTCGCTGGCGCACTAAATCTTGACACCTTCTCCGCCGCTATGATAAACACCCACGTTCTGCTGACGAGGAGAAAGACGCACATGTACGCTATTATCGAGACAGGTGGAAAACAGTATCGAGTGGAAACCGGAACCGTGCTCCAAGTGGAGTCACTCCCGGGTGATGTCGGACATTCCGTACAGATCGACAAGGTCAAGCTGTTGCATGGCGACGGCGGACTGGTGGTCGGCCAGCCGGTAGTCGCCGGCGCGAAGGTCACCGCGGAAATTATCCGCCAGGGGCGCACCAGATCGATCACGGTCTTCAAGAAACACCGGCGCAAAAACTATCGCCGCACCCGAGGCCATCGACAGGGATTCACGCAACTGCGTGTCACGGGAATCGAAACGAAATAACGACTCGAAGGGGAGTTCGCCATGGCAACAAATAAAGGCGGCGGTTCGACAAGGAACGGCCGTGACAGCAACCCGCAATACCTCGGTGTCAAAGCCTACGGCGGAGAGACGATTAAGGCAGGCTCCATCATCGTACGCCAGCGGGGGACGAAATTCTTCCCGGGCCTCAACGTTGGCTTGGGCCGGGATCACACCCTCTATGCCTATGTGTCCGGTGTCGTGAAGTTCGAAGGTGGCCGTGGCCGTCAGAAGGTCAGCGTCTACCCCGTCACCGCGAAGGCCTGATCTTGCCTCAGTCCATACCTGTGTTCTGACGAAACAGGTGTCCTTCGTTCATACAGCATCCCCCTTGAGCCGGCGATTACGCTATACTGCTGTGTCTGAATAACCACGCCGGCTCGGGGATCGCTGCCATGTCTACATTTGTCGATCAAGTCCAAATCCTGGTGAAGGCCGGTCACGGCGGCAGCGGCGCCTGCAGCTTTCGACGGGAAAAGTTTGTCCCCCGCGGCGGTCCTGACGGCGGGGATGGCGGCGACGGAGGCAGCGTCGTGGTCGAAGCCACCACTCGCCTCAGCACGCTGCTGGATCTTCGATACCAGAAACATTACGAAGCGGAAAAAGGCGAGGTCGGGGGAGGCAGCAACTGCCATGGACGCCGGGGCACCGACGTGCGGATTCCAGTCCCGGTCGGGACCATGGTGTTCGACGAAAACACCCAGGAACAACTGGCCGATCTCACCAAGGACGGCGAAACCTGCGTCATCGCTAAGGGCGGTCAGGGTGGCCGCGGGAATACCCAGTTCGCGACCTCGACCAACCGGGTGCCGACTCAATTTGAACCGGGCACTCCCGGTGAAGAACGATTACTTCGACTCGATCTCAAACTCTTGGCCGATGTCGGATTAGTCGGCTATCCGAACGCCGGCAAATCGACACTCATCGCTGCCGTGTCCGCCGCCCGTCCGAAAATCGCCGATTACCCCTTCACGACCCTCACGCCCAACCTGGGCGTGGTACGTTGGACCGCCGAACAGACCTTTGTCATCGCCGATATTCCGGGCTTGATCGAAGGGGCGCACGAAGGCAAAGGACTGGGGTTTCAGTTTCTGCGCCACATCGAACGGACCAGCCTTTTACTCCATGTGGTTGATATTTCAGAGTGGGCTACCGAGGACCCGGTCTCGAGCCTGGAAGTCATGCGTCACGAACTGACCGCCTATGACGACGCACTCACGACGCGCCCCTTTGCCGTCGTAGGCACGAAACTCGACGTCAAGGGAGAAGGCGAACGGCTCGAACGGCTCCGGAAATACTGTCAGCGACGCAAGATTCAATTTTTTGCGATTTCGGCAGCCACCCGAGAAGGACTGGACGAGTGCATACGCTATATGGGCCAGCAGGTGGAACGGCTTCGGAAAACCCCGTGCGAGACGAACTCCTAAGACAAGCCAAACGCGTCGTCATTAAGATCGGGAGTAGCCTGATCGCCTCGCGTGAAACCGGTCTGAGCACCGAACGCATCGAGCACCTTGCCGGCGAAATCGCCGAGGTACGGGCACAGGGGCGCGAAGTCCTGGTCGTCTCATCGGGCGCAGTCGTATCCGGCATCAAAAAGCTCGGGCTGCGGGAATACCCGAAGAGCCTGCCGCTCAAACAGGCTGCGGCTGCGGTTGGCCAAAGCCTCCTGATGTGGGCCTACGAGAAGGCCTTCGAGCGCCTCTCGCTCCGAGTTGCACAGGTACTGCTCACTCACGAAGACCTCACCGATCGGCGTCGGTTTCTCAACGCCCGGCACACCCTCACCACCCTGATCAAATTCGGGGTGATTCCCATCATCAATGAAAACGATACCGTCGCGGTCGAAGAAATTCGCGTGGGGGATAACGATACGCTGGCGGCCCAGGTCGCCCACCTCGTCGATGCGGATTTGCTGATCATCCTCTCGGACGTCGACGGGCTCTTTACCGTCGACCCCCGCAAGGACCCAACGGCCTCGTTGATTCCACTGATCGCCGAGATTACAGCAGACATCGAACAGCGCGCCGGTATGTCGTCCACCTTCGAAGGCACAGGCGGCATGGCCACCAAAGTCCGCGCCGCCAAAAAGGTGGGGGAGTACGGCGTCGCCACCCTGATTCTTAATGGAACCCAGACAAGGCTCCTTCCGGACGTGTTTTCCGGGAAACCCGGCGGCAGCCTGTTTCTCGGCCGGGAACGGCGCATGAACAGTCGCAAGCACTGGATTGCGTTTACCCTACGCCCCCGCGGCCATGTACAACTGGATCAGGGCGCCGTCGAAGCGCTGGTGCGGAACGGCAAAAGCCTCCTGGCATCGGGCATCCTCGATATTACCGGCCATTTCGACGCCGGCGACCCGGTTACCTGCGCCGGTCCTGACGGGAAAGAATGCGCCAAAGGCCTGGTCAACTTCTCCTCAGAGATCCTGACTCGTATCAAGGGTCTCAAGACAGCCGACATTCAGAAGATCCCCGGCCTTCAGGAGTATGAAGAGGTCATTCACCGCGACAACCTGGTGATCCTCTAGTCGGCTTACGACCACCCTGCCAAGGCTCGGGCGCGAATTGACCAGCACCCGAACTGCATACCGGTCCGCCACACACAATGAGACGTTCGCATGGAGCCCGTTTGATATGCGCCTGGGACTCTTCGGGGGCAGTTTTAATCCGATCCACCGGTGTCACCTCTCAATTGCCCAATCTGCCCGACAACTCCTGCACTTGGATCGCGTCCTGTTCATCCCGACCGGTGATCCCCCGCACAAACAACCGGGCACATTGGCCACGGCCTCACATCGGCACCGAATGGTTCAACTCGCCATCCAGGACACCCCTGAATTCGCGCTCACAGATATGGAAATCAACCGGTCCGGCAAATCCTATTCCATCGACACCATCCGCGCGCTCCGGCAGGAATACGGCCCCGACGTGGCCTTCTTTTTCATCATCGGACTGGACGCGTTTCTGGATCTTCCCTCCTGGAAAGAAGCAGACGCCCTCCTGAACAATTGCCACTTCGTCGTCATTTCAAGGCCGTCCACCACCTTTCAGGCGATGGCTTCAATCCCGCTCTTCCAGGACGTGCCGAACGCGACGCTGATCGACCTGGACGACGCACGACAAGATCGTGCCGACGTGGCCATTACAAACGGGCAGGCCCTCACATTCCTGCGCTTGCCTCCCTGCGACGTGTCGGCTTCAGAGATCAGGGCACGGCTGCGCACCGGCGTTTCTCTGGCAAATTTGTTGCCCGCCCCTGTCGAATCCTATATACTTCGCGAGGGGTTATACAGGGAGGACAGTGAGCGTCTCTGAATCAAAGGCCAAAGCTCTCGCGGTGGCAAGCGCCATCCTGGACAAAAAAGCCACCGATGTTCTCATCCTGCATATCGCCACACTGACCTCTGTTGCCGACTATCTGGTCATCGGTTCCGGGGAATCGGAGCGTCAGGCGCGGGCCATGGCGGACCACGTGAGCGATGTGCTCACAGCGCAAGGTCACCGGCCGCTCAGCACTGAAGGAGCCTCGTCCGCCAAGTGGGTCGTCATGGACTTTGGTGACGTGATCGTCCACATTTTCCAAAAGGATATTCGCGAACACTACGCCCTCGAACGACTGTGGGGCGACGCGGGACAAGTTCGATTGCCGGAAGAGCGGGCTGTGAAAGCCGCTCCCACGACACGAACTGCCACACGTCCGGCGCGCACCCGGAAACGGGTCTAGCATGTTTCGGCTCCTCTCCACCATCTTCCTCGTCAGCGTCGGCATCTTCCTCTACAGCTATTTTCGCGAACTCAACCCAGGCTTCATCACGATTCGAACCAGCCCGGACGCGCTGTTCGAGCTGAGCCCCGTCTCATTGGTCCTGTTCTCGATGGCCTTGGGCGCCACCATGGTGGCCCTCATCGTCACCATCAAAGAAACCTCTCATGTGTTCATGAATTGGCGAACCAATCGCCTCGTACGCCGCAAAGAGAAGGTCGATGCCCTGCATCGGGACGGAACCCACGCCTTTATGTCCAAGCGGACGGCCGATGCCGTCAACCTCTTTGAGCGGGCACTGGTCATCGACCCGAATCGAACGGATTCGTTGCTCTGGCTCGGGAACATCTACCGGTCGGAGAGCAATTTCACGGAAGCGATTCGCCTCCACCAGCAGGCCCACCGTATCGAAGAACGCAATGTGGAAGTCCTGCTCGAATTGGCCAAAGATTTGGAGGGCGCCCGGCGATACGAGGACGCGCTCCAAACGCTCCAGAACATCCTGCGTATTGAGCCGGATAACTTGATGGCCTTGATCCGCAAACGCGATTTGCAGATCCGGCTTGAGAAATGGAGCGATGCGCTCGAAATCCAACACCGCTTGGCCAAAGCCAACCTACCCGAAAGTGAACGGCGCGCCGAATCAAACCTACTCCTCGGCTGTATGTACGAAGTCGGGCGGCAACTCTTGGAGCGCGGTCACCCGGACAAGGCCCGCCGTTACTTCCGAGGCGCAATCAAGAAAGATCGGACCTTCCTGCCGGCCTACATCGGCATCGGAGAGATTCTGGTCCGTGAAGGAAAAACCAAGAACGCGGTCGAAATTCTCAAGAAGATCTATGCCAAGACACGCAGCATCATCATCCTGCACCGACTGGAGGAACTCTTTCTAGAGCTGGGAGAACCGGATGAGATCATTCGCGTCTACCAGGAGGCGCTCCAACAGGACCCCCACAATGCCATGATCCAGTTCTATCTCGGGAAACTCTACTATCGACTCGAAATGGTCGATGAAGCCTACGACGTGCTGGCAACACTCGACGGAACACAGGAACAACTCGTCGACTACCATAAGATCATGGCCAACTTATACCTGCGCAAACAGCACATGGACGAGGCCGTGGGAGAGCTCAAGAAAGCCCTGGGTTTCAAAAAACGGGTCGTGGTGCCCTATCAATGCACCCAGTGCCACCATGAATTGGCCGAATGGTCAGGCCGCTGCCGGCGATGCGGACGATGGAATACGTACGTCGCTCTCCCCTGGCGCGACGCGAACCAGCCCGATGCCGACCCAAACGGACAGGCCACACGGATCCCGGCCGTTCCCTATCAAGGCATTGCATCTCCATTTGAAACCGTGTAGGGTTTCTCCGCCCTTTTTTCATTTCACAGACACGGCCTCTGCCCACGGGTCTCCCGATCGGGAATCAAGGTTCGATCTGTCTTTTCGAGGAGTAGCGTGCATGACTGACTTCACGATCCTGGCCGAGAAGGCCTTGCGGGACGAATTGCTCACCCACGAGGAATCCCTCGCCGTATTGCAGACCCCGGACTCCCGGCTGCTGGAACTGTTACAGGCGGCGTTCACCGTCCGGGAACGCTACTTCGGCAAGACGGTTCGCCTGCAAATGCTCTTGAACGCCAAGAGCGGCGCCTGCCAGGAGGACTGCGGCTACTGTTCGCAATCGGCGATCTCCAAAGCCCCGATCGAACGCTACGGACTGCTCTCGCAAGACCAGATGGTCACCGGCGCCCGCCGCGCGGCGGCAGCCAAAGCCCAGCGCTATTGCATCGTCATCAGCGGACGCAGCCCGCTGGACCGGGACATTGCCGATATCGCCTCCGCCGTACGCTCGATTAAGCAGGAAGTTCCGATTCAGATTTGTTGCTCACTGGGGCTCCTCAACGAACGCCAGGCGAAAGACCTGAAGTCCGCCGGGGTGGACCGGATCAATCACAACCTGAACACGAGCGAAGCCTATCACCCCGAGATCTGTACCACGCATACCTTCCAGGACCGGCTGGCCACCATCCGGCATGCCCGGACCGCCGGGCTCGAAATCTGTTCCGGTGGCATCGTCGGAATGGGAGAGAGCGATGAAGATCTGATCGATCTCGCGTTGGCCCTCCGTGAGGTCAAACCAGACTCGATTCCCATCAACACGCTCCACCCGGCATCCGGCACACCGATGGAACATTGCGCCCCCCTTACCCCGCAACGATGCCTGAAGGCCCTGTGCCTGTTCCGGTTCCTGCACCCCAGAACGGAGCTCCGTATCGCCGGAGGCCGTGAACACAATCTGCGCAGCTTGCAGCCGCTCGCCCTGTATCCTGCGGATTCAGTGTTTGTGAACGGCTACCTGACCACGCCGGGTCAACCGGCCGCAGAGGTGTGGCGAATGATCGAAGACCTAGGATTTGATATCCAGGTGGACGCAGTCCCGACCACACAAGGCTCCACTCCTGCCTCAGAGCCGATGGCCGGCCTTCATTCGTAACGGAGCCCCTCAATCAGAGGTTGCCTGGCGGCCCAGCGGGCCGGCCAGAATCCGGCGAGCAGGGAGGCCACGAGGGCCAGGACGGCGACTTGAGCCATCAAGCCCAGTGGCCATGAGACCTGGATTGTCCAACCGAATGACTGGCGGTTAATGACCCTAATCAGGATCCACGCAAGCGCCAGTCCCCCGACGAGTCCCATTGCCGTTCCTAACAACCCCAGATAACCGGCTTCCCAGAGAATCAACGCCGTAATCTGGCCTCGGCTGCTGCCAAGCGCCTGCAACGTGGCCAACTCCCGACGCCGCTCAACCACCGACGTCACCAAGGTGTTGATAATCCCCAGCATGGCAATAATCACTGCGATGGCCTCCAACACGTAGGTCAGCGTGAAGGTCCGGTCAAAGATTCGAAGAATCTCCCGGCGCAATTCTCCGTTGCTTATGACCGTCGGCGCCAGAGTCCCGTGGGAACCATCGGCTACGGCGTGAAGCAAGGCGGCTCTGGCTTGGTCCAGATCGACTCCCGGATCGATATACACAGGAAATACGGTCACGCCCTCATCGTTCCACCAGTGCTGATACAGCGACCGGTCGATGACGATCTTCCCCCCATCGGTCGCATAGTCGTAAAAGATCCCCAGAACCGGCAACGATTTCACCCCCATCGGCGTCGGGATGGATAGTTGACTGCCCCTGACCACCTGCAGATGATTGGCCACCACTTCCGAGAGGATAGCTCCTTCGCCGGCGGCTGCGCGAGTCAGGATCGCCGCCGAGTCCCCGTCGAGAAACAGGTACCGGCTTCGTGCCGCATGAAGCGCGAGATCTCTGGATACGAGCGCGATCGGCCGCCCCTCCAGTTCGATACGCACATCACGGTAGGCATCGACCGCCGCCACATGTGCCGACCCGGCCAAGCGGGTGCGCCAGATACCAGGGAGGGCTTGGCTCGATGCCCCCCCGCGAACGACATGCGGCCAGCCGGCCGGTGCCACGATGAAATCGGCCATGACCGTCTGGTCGATCCATATCTCAACCGTGTCGCGAAAACTCCGGATCATCACCATCACCCCGACCATGATGGCAACCCCGACGAGAAAGGCAGACACGGTCACCGCATTCCGGCCAATGCCCCGCGTTGTTTGCTCCCGCGCAATGTGGCGAATGGCGCCGCCCAACGAAGGCGCGGAAGGCGCATGAGAAGTGGTGCCCAACTCCCGGGTGCGGCAGACCCACTGCATGAGGATCGGAACCAGGCACGAGAGGCCGGCGAGCAGACAGAACGTCGCCAGATATCCAAAGACAGGAACCCCGCCGACTGGTCCGGCGAACGCGCAGCCCAGCGAGAAGAGCAGCAAGCCTCCGCCCACCGCCCCCAGCGAGGCAGCACGAACCCGCTGAGCAACATCATATTCTCCGGGAGCAAGAGCCGCGACTACCTGAGTACGTCCGGCATCCAGGCTGGGCCCCAACGCTCCCAAGATCGACACCCCACCACCGATCACAATCGCTTCGATCAACAGACGAACAGATCCCGGCGGAAAACCGAAGGTGGTTGGCGCATCGGCCATCGAAACATAGAGGTCCTGGATCGTCCGACCGACCAACCCGACAAGTACATTCCCTAGGACAAGCCCTAGACTCCCCCCCAATACTCCTCCCACCACACCCACCACGCCCGCCTCCGCGAGGAAGAGGCCAACGACCATCGGCTCCGACATCCCGATCGCACGCAGAATTCCCACCTCCCGCCGGCGTTGCGCGACGGTGAAGGACACGGTGTTGTAAATCAGAAAGATCCCGACCAGCAGCCCCACCATGCTCAACACAGAGAGGTTTAATTGAAACGCGCCGACCATGGATTCGACTTGTCGGCTCCGCTGGATCGGACGGCGCACCGTGACGGCAGGAGGGAGAATCGTTGTAATCGCCTCGGCCACGTGCCCGACCGAAAAAGAGGGCTCCGTCACCAGGTCAATCCGATCCAGCCGACCGATCAGGCCGAAAGTTCGCTGGAAGGCCGCGATATCCATCACCGCCAGCCGGTCCCACGCCGAGATCCCGCTGGCCTGACGGCCCATCACCGAGGTGATCAAGACGGACACCTCGCGGCCACCGACATCCAGGTTCAGGATATCCCTAGGTCCAACTCCCAGCTCCAGAGCCAATCCTTGCCCTACCATCAGCCCGTTTGGAGCCAGGAACCCCTCCATCCCGTCGCCTACACCGGGATGGCCTGAATCCTCCACCGCCGCAGGAAGACGCCCCTGCACCGCATTCAACTCGTCCAGGAGGTCCAGACCAAGAATGAGAAACGACTGAGGGCGGCCGGCCACACGGGCGCCGACTTCCACCACCGGTCTTGCTGAATCCACACCACCCACAGCCCGTACGGCAGCAATCAGTCGCTCGTCCATACCTAGCTCACCGGCTGATATCTCCAGGGTGACCGGACCAGCGACCGACAAGACCGAATCCTGGAACGTTCGTAGGACATTAACATTAGCCGTCTGGACCGCGATGGTTGCCGCAACGCCTAAGCCAACACCGATCACCGTGAGGAGCATGCGGCCGGGATGGGTAGACAAATGCGTCCATGCAAGACGGGCACAGACCCAAAATACACCAGCAGAAATCAACCGCATCGATAGACCTACTGAAATCACACTCTAGTAGTTGTTTTTACAGATTTGCCCAGATATGCTAGGATTAATTCAGTCGAATTTGGGGTATACATCTATATGGCAATACGCAAACGACCTCAATCCAGAAAGCCCGCGAAGACCAGCAAACCCGCTTCATCGACCAAAAAGAAACAACCGCGTAAGGTCGCGAAGCCGGTACGCACGCGTACGACACACTCCGAGGCGCTGACACCCAGACAGAAGGAAATTCTGAAACTGGTGTCACAAGGAAATACCAACCGAGACATCGCCCGTCGCCTGGCCATCAGTGTGCGGACGGTTGAGGTGCATCGCTTTAACTTGATGCGGCGATTGAAGGTTCGCAACGTCGCGCAGCTGCTTCGGCAGGCGTTGCAACAGGGATTCCTCCCGAAGAACTTCGCGTTCCGATAAACACGTCGTGCGCCGGTTTCGTCGCTGGAACCGGCGCACCGTTCATCACAGCTCTTTGAGTTTCCCCCGACGGCTCTCAAGCGACGTCGCGCCACGCGTGTGTAACTCAGCCGCCAGCTCACGCTCCAGTCGCTCAAACACTCCGACACCTTCTTCGACCAGCACCGTCCCCACCTGAACAGCCGAGGCCCCGCACAGGACATGTTCAAACGCATCGAGCCCCTGCACGACCCCACCGGTCCCGATGATGGGAATGCGCCCTTCCAGCAATTTCCAGAATGCTCGCACATTCGCCAGCGCAACCGGTTTGATCAGCGATCCGCCCAATCCTCCAAAGCCGCCCTTCGGCTTAATGACCGGCGTTTCACGTTTGGGATCGACGACCAGACCATTCCCGACCGAATTGATCAAATTCAGGTAATCCACCCCGCAGCGTCGGATCACCTCGGCCATGACCGCGTGGTGCGCCGGATCGAAATAGGGCGGTAACTTCACGCCCATTGGAACGGTAATGAGGGGCCGCACCCGCTTGAGCAGCCGTTCTGAATCCACCGGATCGTAGGCGATCTGGGGTTTACCGGGAATGTTCGGACAGGAAAGATTCACCTCGATCAGATCCGGTTTCGCCTGATTAATCACACGCGCCATGGTGAGAAAGTCATCCTCACACAGGCCGGCGATGCTGGCGATCACAGGTTTCCCGAACTGTTTCAGCTCGGGAATCATCTCCGCATAGGCAAGATACCCAAGATTCGGGAGCCCCATGGAATTGATCGACCCACCGGAGAACCCGTAATACCGCGGCTCAGGATTGCCGGTCCTCGGCTCCAGGGTCATCGACTTGGTCACGATGGCTCCCGCTCGAGAACGTCCTAGTGCAAGGAGTTCCTCCCGCGTCATACAGAGCGCTCCGGAGGCATTCATGAAACAGGTCGGGAATTTCACTCCCGCAATGGTCACACTCAAATCCATGCTAGTCCTTTCTCCTGGCAGGATGTTGACAAACCTTGCCGCCGCACGCCACACATCGTCGCCGAAATCCGTGGTGCCTGGCTCATATGGGCGCGTTCATACGTCACGAGCACAGAGGCATCCTTCTCGAACATCACACATACTCCTTGGGAACTACGGCCTGACACACTGTACCAGCCGGCCGTCCCGCATATGCCACACATAGTCGGCTGCTGCCGCCGCACTATCGCTGTGCGTCACCAGCAATACAGAGTGTCCAAACCGTTGAGGTAACGTCCGAAACAACCGGACGATGTCCGCCCCTTGCTTGGAATCGAGGTTCCCGGTCGGCTCATCGGCCAAAATCAGCCGTGGTCGATGCACGATCGCCCGGGCAATGGCCACGCGTTGCTGCTCTCCTCCCGACAATTCGCTCGGCCGATGTGAACGTCGGGTGTCCATTCGCACCGCGACCAAGACCTCATCGACCCGTTCCGCCACCGCGGCCCCCTGCTCCCCCCTCAGCAGCAAAGGCAACGCCACATTTTCCGCAACCGTCAGACCGGGAATCAAATGAAACGCCTGGAAGACAATACCAATCAATTCCCTTCGTATCCGGGTCCATTCCATGGCACTTGCTTGGGTCACCGGCCGGTTCTCGATCGCAATGGTACCTGAGGTCGGCTGATCGAGGCCTCCGATCAGATTCAGTAACGTGCTCTTCCCGCATCCGCTCGGCCCCACAAACGCACAAAACTCCCCGCCGTGCACGTCGAGCGTCACATCTTGTAATGCCGACACCAGCGTCTCGCCTCGGCGATAGGCCTTGGACAGATTCTGCACACGTACTAACACGTTGCTGGGATCTTGCATGATGAGAACCGACGACCATGACAGATTGCGGGGGCACCCGGCAGGTGCCTCGGAGCGGCACAACGCGGAGCCATGGGAATCAACCCGATGCGGACGGAATCGTCCTATACCATACCCCGTTTATACCCCACAACCTTGACAGGCCGAGGGGTGTTCCGTGCACAATCTCGTGTGCACGGCCGATCTATTTTCACGGACCTCTGTCATGAGCCTACACGCCTTGTTCACAGACATGTTCCAACGGGCCTCACACCTGCTGATGCCTTCGGCCTGCGCCACCTGCGAACAACCTCTCACACATGATCCCACGCCGTTCTTCTGCCGCCGATGCTGGGAACTGATTCAACCGCTGCAAGGGCCGGCCTGTCCGCGATGCCACCGCCCCTTCGCGTCACCATACGCGACAGTCCATAGCCCAACGCATGAATGTCATGACTGCCGTACCCGCGCACCTCACTATTCGCACGTCTGGGCCGCCTATGCCTACTGCCCCCCACTACAGGACGCCATTGCCTTGTTTAAATATCGCGGGAAGGTGGGACTGGCGGATGCCCTGGGCGCGCTGCTCGTCCGAGCGCTCCCGGCAGACCTGGACGCTGACCTCCTGATGCCGATCCCGCTCCACCCCAACCGCCTTCGACAGCGAGAGTTCAATCAATCCCTACTCCTTGCCGATCGCATCGGGCCTGTGCTGAAACGCCCCGTATCCTATCGGAACTTGGTTCGTACCGTCGATACCGATCCGCAGACCACTCTTCACCGCTCGGCACGCCTGCAGAACCTCCGCCAGGCGTTCACTCTGCGGAAGCCCGAGGAAGTGGCCGACAAGCGCATACTCCTGGTTGATGATGTGTTCACCACCGGCACCACAGCCAACGAGTGTGCCGGAGTCCTGCGCAGGGCCGGCGCCAAAGACGTGGCCATCCTCGCGCTCGCCCGCTCCGTAGAGGCTGGTATGATACCGGACGCCTGGCTTCCTCCATCGGCCTTTGGCCAACCGCCCGCGCTGAGAGTCTAGCCCATGCCGATCTACGAATATCGCTGTCGCCAATGTGGCACACGAACGACCCGGTTGATCCTCAGCGTCAGCGCGGCGCCTCAACAGACGTGCGGGCACTGTCACAGTCCGAACCTGGAGCGGCTCCTCTCCCGGTTTGCGTCGCCGAAATCAGACGAAGCACGTCTCGAAGCCTTGTCTGATCCAAGCCATCTGAGCGGATTTGATGAAAACGACCCCCAGAGCATGGCCCGAATGATGAAAAAAATGGGGGAAGAAATGGGAGAAGACCTCGGGGATGATGTCGACGGAGCGATGGAAGGTGGGCAGGATGCGCCGCCCGGCATCGACCAGACCGACTTTGAATAACCGCCGGGTCCTGAATATTCACTTGACAGGATTGGTCGTGTCTCCTACCATCAGCCAAGAATAGCTATTCGGCCAAGTCCTATGCACCTACGTACAGATCCATCGATGCTTCTCTGTAGCCGTCCTCACGAGCGAGGCTGCCGATAATGTTTGCCGGCGAATACCTCTGCAAAGTCGATGACAAGGGACGCTTCCTGATCCCCTCTCCCCTTCGAGAACGTCTCGAGACCGAGGGTAATCAGGTGATGTTCGTCAAGAATACCGAGCAGACACTCTGGATGTACTCAGCCAAGGAATGGGAAAAGGTTCTGGAGCGGACCAGGATGACCCTGGACGAGGACCAAAGCCGTCTGTTCATGCACCATGTCATGTCGCAAGCCGGCACGTCAGATATCGATAAAGCCGGCCGCGTCCTGATTCCAAGCCGCCTCCGTAAGCTCGTTCCCATGGATGAAGATCAGGAACTCTTCCTCGTCGGAATGTATCACCGTCTGGAAGTCTGGGGACCGTCGGAATGGCGACGATATCTCACCAGAACGGAAGACCGGTACGAGCAGGATATGGCGAAGATCCAAAATCTTCTCTAGTGTAATAGGCAGGCCCTTGCGCCGCGTGTCCCGCCCCAGACAGTCCCCCCTTCCGATTCGGACCACCTCCTTCAGGCCTGCGCCTCAGACCGTACCACTTCCCGCAGAGCAGCCGGTGCTGCTACCCCGCTCCATCCGTAGACGAACCTCGGCCTCTCCCGTGACGTCCGTTACGTCCATCACCCTGACGACGAACGTGACGGACGATTCTATCGCGCTCACGTTGCCCGTTCCTCCTAGCGTGAACCACCAATACGCCACCGTCAACGGACGCCGCCTGCTCTCAGCGAGGGGCCGTGCGTACAAGGAACTCGTCGGGCAACAAATTCTGCTTGCGCTTGCCCAATCATCGAATCATGGTACTCTAAGACGAACTTTGAGCCGGGCGAGCCTCGCATTATCAATCCGGTTCTTCTTCGCCTCGGCGCTCCGTCGAGATACCGACGGAGGACTCAAGATTGCCCAAGACGCCTTATGCGAGGGCCTCGGCCTGAACGACAATCGGGTGATCGAAACTCACCTCTACAAGTACCAGGATCGCGACAATCCTCGCATGGAAATACTGTTATCGGTGGTGCCGCCGGCAACACCCGGATCCCCGTTTCCGGCCCCTCCGCCGACATCGCGTGCCGCGGTCACAACGCCACACAAGGACATCCCCACAAGGTAGCGCACGTGCACCGACCCTACAGCTATGGCATACCGACCGATTACCATTGATGCGCTGCGAATCGGCATGCACGTCGCCAAACTGGACGTGGCCTGGTTCCGTTCGCCCTTCATACGACACTCGTTCCTGATCCAGACCAACGAGCAAATCGAGAAGTTACGACGCGCAGGCATCAAAAATCTTTCCATCGACCCGAGTCGAGGAATCGATCTTCCGGCCCCCTCCGGCTCGCCCTCCTACCAACAACCAATCGTCGCGCACACACCATCCTTCCACGCGACGAGTGCATCGGAGGTCCGGTCTCTCGCAGCGATGACTCAAGAACTGTTGACGGCCAGAACGGCACGTGCCCAACTTGAAGCATCGGTACAAAGCACCTTTTCGCGCATTGCCCAAACAGGCATCGTCGATCGAGACGAGGCCGCACACACCGTGCACGCCATCAGTGCCGTCGCGCAGGCATTAAACTCTCATGCCTTGTTTATGGCATTCAGTCAGGGCCGCGATGGAGACGCCCCGCTCAGCCAGCACGCCCTCGCCACCTGCAGCTTTTCGATGATTCTCGCACACGCAGCCAGCTACGACCTCATGCTCATCCAGGAATTAGCCACCGGCGCTCTGCTCCACGATATCGGACTCCTGCAGGTACCGGCGAACATTCTTCGACGGATTCACGACACCTCCACCACGCTCACGGAACAGAATCGCCGAATCTATGAATCCCACGCACGTGGCGGCACGATCCTGCTCGAACGCCAGGGCGGGTTTGCCCCGGCCGTGGAACAGATTGTGGCGGAGCACCATGCGTACTTGAACGGAAGCGGATTTCCGGCGGAAACCAGCGGGGCCTTCACCTCGGATATGACGCGGATCGTGATGGTGACGGATCGGTACGACGAACTGCTGTCAGGATTCGGCGGCGCGTCGCCGCTCACCCCACACCAGTCGCTGCAACGACTGTATCAGGAAGGACAGGAAGGGAAATACGAGACCCGACTAATCTCGCTCTTCGTGAAAGTAATGGGTATTTACCCGGTCTATAGCTATGTCTCGCTGACGACCGGAGAACGAGCCATCGTCTCCGTCATCAACTCAGGAAAGCTGCACCAGCCCATCGTGACCATCACCCACGATTCCGAGGGACAGCCCTATATCGTTCCGCTCGTCATCGATCTCGCGAATCAGGATGAACAGGCTCCGGCCCGTGGCATTCGCTCCGTGCTGGGGACTATCCCCGCCGGATTCGATCGTGCCATCTCCTGATGCTCGCGCGACTCCATGTCCACATGGCCCGAACCAGTCGACAGCAGAACTGCCGGTCCGGCAGAGTCGTCATTCATACCGCAGGGCGTCGATCGGATTGAGGCGAGCGGCTTTGTTGGCGGGATAGAGCCCGAAGAATAATCCGACAGCCAGCGAGAACACAACAGCGGTCACAACGGCATCGAACGAAATGATGGTCGGCCATCCGGCGAACACCGTCGTGAGTCGCGCGCCGACAATGCCAACGACCACGCCGATGACACCGCCGAACAGACTCAGCGTCACCGCCTCGATCAGGAACTGCATCAGAATGTGCAGTCGTGTAGCACCCACCGCCATACGGACCCCGATCTCCCTCGTCCGCTCCGTCACCGACACCAGCAGAATGTTCATGATGCCGATCCCGCCGACCAACAGCGACACCGACGCAATGGCAAACAGCATCACCGTCAGCGTCTGACTCGTGCTCTCCTGCACCTTTCCGATATCGACCTGTGTCCGAATCGTGAAATCATCTGCCTGCTCGCCTTGGAGACGATGTCGAGTCCGCAAGACCTCACGAATCTGCTCCACCGCCTCCGGCAAATCCGCGCTCTGCTCAGTCGACGCAAACAGGGCCCCAACCGAACCCAGGAACTGACTACCGAAGACCTTCCGTTCGGCAGTCGTGAAGGGGATGAAAATCACATCGTCCTGATCGGACCCCTGAGCGGATTGCCCCTTGGGCGCCAGCACGCCCACCACCTGAAACGGCACATTCTTGATACGAATCGTCGCCCCGATCGCATCTTCCTCGAAATCAAAGAGATTTTCCAGCGTGGTCTGCCCGATCAGTGCCACGCGCGCCGCGCTTTCCAGATCGGTATGCGTAAACGGCCCACCGCTGGTAAAGGACCAATCCCGGATGGTGAGATAACTCGGTGAAATGCCGTTGACCGGCCCGTTCCAATTGCGGTTGCCGTTGACGATCTGCATCACATCCCGCTTCGCCCAGCCGGTGTCCGACAACAGGGGACTCCGCTTCTTGAGCTCAGCCGCATCACTGACGGTCAAGGTCACGGCTCCGCCCTGCCCACCCCGCACACCACCGACGGTGGTGGAGCCCGGCATGATGATGATCACATTCGTCCCCATACTAGCCACCTGCGCCTGCACGGCCGCACGGGCTCCCTGCCCGATACTGACCATCGCGATGACGGCCCCCACACCGATGACGATACCGAGCATCGTCAAGCCGGCGCGCAGCCGATTCCGACTGAGGATGCGCAAGGCAGTCATGACGGTGAGGAAAATAAAAGCCGGCATGGGTGTTCTACGGCACGACCGTCGCGCGCGGCGCGCGCCGCATATCCTGCACAATCTGGCCGTCTTTCATGACAAGTTCGCGAGACGCATAGGCGGCAATATCGGATTCATGGGTCACCAGGACGATGGTGATGCCGTCTTCACGATTGAGTTGGTCGAGGATACTCATGATTTCCCGGCTCGATGCCGTATCAAGATTCCCCGTGGGTTCGTCGGCAAAGAGAATCGACGGCGCTCCGACCAGCGCCCGCGCGATCGCCACCCGCTGCTGCTGACCTCCTGAAAGCTGCGTGGGATAATGCTGCTCCCGACCGGACAACCCGACTCGCTGGAGAGCCGCGGCAGCCTGTGTTCGCTGTTCCTTGATTGAGATCCCCCGATAAAACAGCGGCAATTGCGCATTCTCCAACGCGCTGGTCCGGGGAATGAGATTAAAACTTTGGAACACGAACCCGATCTGCCGGTTGCGGAGTTCGGCCAGGAGATCCGGTTTCGCCGCTGCGACATCCAAACCATCCAGCTCATATCGGCCACGGGTGGGCTGGTCGAGGCAGCCGAGGATGTTCATGAGGGTCGACTTACCAGATCCGGACGTGCCCATCACCGCGACAAATTCACCGCGATCGATGGTGAGGTTGATGCCGCGCAGCGCCTGCACCTCAACGTCGCCGACACGATAGATCTTCCAGAGGTCTTCGCAGACGATTAAGCCGGCCATAGAGACGTCGTCATCCGCCGCTCAGGAGGTATGTCTCGCCACACTGTTCACCGCGCGACGCTCAATGCACAATCAACCGTGCAGGAGGGAGCGCCGACCATCGAACAGTACGCATTTCACTACAGCCCGCGATCACGCCGAGCACCACGCTGTTGCCCCGATCCGAATCCTGGGGGCAAGTCGCCTCCCCTACGGTCGCCACGAGGGGAGTCGATCCCGATAATGACCTGGTCTCCCTCATTGATCGAAGTTGCGCTGACCTCAGCATAGGTCCCGTCTGAAATGCCCATCTCGACCGGGATTCGCTCCAGAGACTCGGTCACACCCTGCTTCCAGAGGGCGAACTGACGGGTTGCGGGTTGGGATGACCCGCCTCCGGTCGGACGGCCATCCCCCTCACCCTTGGCAGATCGGCCCACCGTCTTTTCATCGCGCACCGTCTTGGGCGGAGTAAAGCGCAGCGCCGAATTCGGCACCTTGAGAATGTTCTCTTTCTTCGCCACCACAATGGAGACGTTCGCCGTCATGCCCGGCTTCAAACGAAACGCCGGGTTCTCGAATTCGACCACCACATCGTAGGTCACCACATTCTGGATATTGATCGGCGCATTTCTCACCTGGCGCACCCGGCCGAAAAATTGCTCCCCGGGATAGGCGTCCACCGTAAACGAGGCCGCTTTTCCTTCGGCGATCCCGCCGATGTCGGCTTCGCTCACATTTGTGTCGACCTGCATCTTCGTCACATCTTCGGCAATCAAGAACAGCATGGGGATGGTAAAGCTGGCTGCAATGCGCTGCCCCACCTCCACGAGGCGCGAGATCACCACCCCGTCGACCGGTGAACGGATCACCGTATACTTCAGGTCCAACTCAGCCGCCTGCAGCATCGCCTCGGCCTGCTTGACCGCAGCCTCGGTGACTTTGAGCTGCGCCACCGCGCCTTCGGAGGCGGTCAACGCGACGTCCACTTCGTTCTGCGAGATGAATTGCTGTCCGATCAGCGACTTGGCCCGGTCCAGTTCCCGGCGCCGTTGCGCCAGATCGATCCGCGCCTTATCGAAGGCCGCCTTGGCGTTCGCCAAACTCGCAACCGCCTGATCGCGTCTGGCCTGGTAGGGAAAGGGATCGATGCGGGCCACCACCTGATTCGCCGTAACCTTGGAATTAAAATCCGCATGGAGACTCTCGATCATGCCCGAGACCTGACTCCCGACCTGAATCGTGGTGATAGGATTGATCGTCCCCGTGGCCGTGACCAGCGAGACGATGGTACCCCGTTCGACCGGCACCGTGCGATAACGCACCGGGACCTTCCGCTCGCCGTTGAAAAATACGTAGCCGGCGATGGCCAGACCCAGCACGAAGATCCCGATAATGACAACGATACGACGCATGAACAGGCCCTTTCACCATCGAACGACGAAGCCATTCTAGCAGGAATCGATTTTGCGATGCAGCACGCCTCCCCCAACCGACCACGACCAGGGCGCACCGGCGACGAAAACACGAAGGCCGTTTGCCTGTGACGGCAAACGGCCTTCCGAACCGATCTGTCCGCTATGAGCGGACGGTCATGACACGACTAGGGACTGACGGTGATGCGATCCTTGATATCGTCGAAGATGTCCTTTGGAACCACATTCTTCGCCACCAGCTCACCCTTCACGCGATACGGGCGATTACTCACGATCCGCTCGGCCACATCCTGGCTGATCCCCAATGTGAGAACCAGGTCGGTGGAGGCCACCTTATTAATATTCACCAACGCGACCGACGGAGCCGCCGCCTCTACCAGTCCGCCGGACGCGGCAGTCGCCGAGGCCGACTTTGAGGATGCGCTACCACCTATCGACGGCGCGGTCGACTCCGAGCGCGACGAGTTCGAGGGCAGCGACCGGGAACGCTCCTTCATTTCTTTCTGATAGCGCGCGACCAACGACTTCAACTGTTCGTTATGCCGGCGGGCCTCCTCATACTCCTGCTTCACACTCCGGTTTTGCGCGGTCAGCTGCTTAACCTTGTCGTCCAATTCCTTGGTCCGGGCATCAATGGTATCGCGTTCCTTGTCCCGACCATGCTGGATGCGCTGCAGTTCGTCGCGGGCAATCTGGCTTTCCGAACCGAACTTCGCGTTGAGATCCTTGAGCGTCTTCACCTGTTGCTCCAACGCGTTCTTCTGCGCACGCGCCCGCTCCAGGTCCCCCCGAACGGTGTCGGCATCGGCAAGCGCCTCATGATATTTCTTGTCACTTACGCACCCGCTGACGGCCATCGCGCTCATCAGCGCGAGCCCAGCCATCCACACATGCCTCATGCGACCCTCCCCTGTTCGACCTGGACCGATCGGACTACTTTCCTCTTGTTGTGTGTATGCCATCATCCCAACTTTGTCAACAAGATTGCCGATTGCGAAGCGCCGGATGGTGCATCCGTGATGACCCGATAAAATGTGACGACCCTTGACTGCCGGAGAGCAGTCTGGGAATATGCAACGACTGTTCGGCGACCAACCACCAGCAGACTCACAAACCATCCCACACAGACCATTATGATGAACTGGGGCCCGGAGCTCGCCGTCATTCTCGGCATCATCGAAGGACTGACGGAATTTCTTCCCGTTTCCTCGACGGGCCATCTGATTCTCGTCGGGCACGCGCTTGGATTCACGGGAGACATCGCCTCAAACGTGGAAATCTCGATCCAGCTGGGGTCGATCCTCGCCATCATCGCCTACGAACGCACCAAGCTAGCCTCGCTCGCGGCACATGCGCTCCGCGAACAACGTGACTTTCGAGCGCTCGTGGCGTCACGCGGCACAGCGCCCTGGTCGACGCTCATTCCACAGTCCATTCAAGCCCAGCCCAATCTCTGGTTTGTCATCGGTCTGGGACTGGCCTTTTTGCCAGCGGCATTCGTGGGGTTCTTCGCTCACAAGTCGATCAAGGCCTATCTCTTCTCACCGACGACCGTGGCGATCTCGCTGATTGTGGGCGGCATCATCATCCTGCTGGTCGAACGCATGCGCGACCGCGTGCGCGTGACGGAACTGCTCCAGGTCACCCCTCGCTTGGCCCTCTGGGTCGGCCTGGCCCAATGCGTCTCATTAATACCGGGCATGTCCCGTTCCGGCTCCACGATTGTCGGCGGGCTGCTGGCCGGTCTCGACCGCCGTGTCGCGACCGAATACTCCTTCTTCCTGGCCCTCCCGACCATGATCATCGCGACCATCTATCAAATGTTGAAATCGCAGGCCGCCTTCAGCCAGGACGACTACGTCGCCCTCGGGATCGGCCTGGTGGTCTCATTTGCCGTCGCCTGGGCCGTCATCGCCGCGTTTCTCACCTATGTACAACGCCACAGCTTGAGCGTCTTCGCCTACTACCGCATGGTGCTGGGCGTCCTGGTACTGTTGGTCGTGCGCTAACTCAATCGATAACGAGGAGCCGATCGAGCATGGCAAATCAAACGGACAGCGTCCACGTCTACGATACCTGGGTCAAGGGAAAGAAGGGCAAACTCCACTTCGACGTGATGACCACGAATCAGGAACAGGCGCTGACGCTCGCCAAGCAATACCTGCTAGGAATCGGTGAACCGAACGCCGTCATCACCGTCAAGGAATGCCAGTTCTGCCACAGCGAGCCGCTCGTCATGTTTTCGGAAGCGCAACAACGCCAGTTCCGGGAACAAGGCGGCTTCATCGTTACCATGCCCGTCTGAGTGGACTCGCACGAAGCAATGAGTGCGGATCGCTGACTGAACGGGTGAACACGGCGCCGGCCGGCCTGTTCAGCCCCCTGTCAGGAGGGAGGATTGTCGGGAACCACCGGAGTCGCCTCCGGCTCCTTCTCCAACGCAAAGTGCAGAATGAGAAACGCCACCCCGACGGTAATCGCCGAGTCCGCGACGTTAAACGCGGGAAAATGGTAGGCATTGAAATAAAAGTCCAGAAAGTCGATCACTTCCCCGTACCGCAAACGATCCAGTAAGTTCCCGATCGCCCCGCCGAGAATCGCCGCCACGCTCAGCCGTCCCATCCAATCATCCTTCGGCATGCGAACCAGAATCGTACCCAATAACCCCACGGCAAAGATCGAGGTCACGCCGAAAAACACGAACCGGAACGAGCTGCTGCTGGAGGACAGAAACCCGAAAGCCGCGCCGGGATTCCGGATGTAGGTGATGCTGAAGAAGTTGGCCACGACCGGAATAGATTCATGGAGCCGCATGGTCTCCATGACATAGACCTTCGTGACCTGATCCAGTACGACAATCGCCAGACTCAGCACACCGAGCAGAAGATAGCGGACAGATGGGCTCAACGGACCGCCTCAACACAACGGTCACAGAGGGTCGGATGCTCAGGGAATGTCCCGACCGTTCCTCGGTAATTCCAGCACCGTTCGCACTTCACGCCCGTCGCCTTCTCCACGGTAATAGCAAAACCGGGATTCTCGGGCAGATGCGACGCGGGCTGCAGAACCACGTCGGAGACGATGAAAAACGCCGGAAGATCCTGGCCGTATGTTTTCAGGAGATCGTACTGGGCCGATTGAGCCTCGATCAGCACCTTCGCCTCCAGCGGCGCCCCGATCACCTTCTCACGGCGTTGCACTTCCAGCGCAGCCTGGACCGCCGTTCTTACTTCAAGCAACCGCTCCCACCGCTCAGCTAGCTTTGCGTCTGCCCAGCGAGGATCGACTTCCGGGAACATCGCCAAGTGCACACTGTCGGCCTTCGCAGCTACCCGCACCGATTCCGGCAACATCCGCCAGAGTTCCTCCGCCGTAAAACTCAGCACAGGCGCCATCAACTTCGTGAGGGCCACCAAGATATCGAACAACACCGTCTGCGAGCCGCGGCGCAAGGGAGAATCTTTCCGAAACGTATAGAGCCGGTCTTTCAGGATATCGAGATAGACCGCGCTCAAGTCGACGGAACAGAAATTGTTCAACGCGTGGAAAATCATGTGGAACTCAAATTCGTCGTACCCTTTGCGTACGCGCGGGATCAGCTCGCCCAGACGCATCAAGGCCCATCGGTCGAGCTCAGGCAACTGCTCAAACGGCACGCGGTGTTGCGCCGGATCGAAGTCATAGAGATTGCTCAGCAAGAAGCGGCAGGTGTTACGGATCTTCCGGTAGGCTTCGATGAGATGGTTCAGGATCTCCTGTGAAATCCGCAGGTCTTCACGATAGTCCTGGGCCGACACCCACAGTCGAAGGATCTCCGCGCCCGATTGCTTGATCACATCCTGCGGTGCTACGACGTTGCCCGCCGACTTCGACATCTTCCGCCCCGCGCCATCCAGCACGAAACCATGCGTCAGCACGGCCTTATATGGCGCGCGATGGTCGGTGATCACGCCGGCCAACAGGGCGCTATGGAACCAGCCGCGATGCTGGTCGGAGCCCTCCAGATACAAATCCGCCGGATACCATTGCCGAGGCTTGAGCACCGTCGCATAACTCACGCCGGATTCGAACCACACGTCCAGAATGTCACGTTCCTTTTCAAATTCCGTCCCGCCGCAACCTTCGCACTGAGTGCCGGCAGGGAGCAACGCGGCAGCCTGGTTGGCAAACCAATAGTCGGTGCCATGCTGCCCGATCAAATCGGCGACATGATCGATCACCCGCGGATGCGCTAACACCTTGCCGCATTTCAGGCAGGTAAACCCCGGGATCGGCGTACCCCAGACGCGCTGACGCGAAAGGCACCAGTCGGGCCGGTTCTCGATCATCCCGTTAATCCGGTCACGTCCATAGGCCGGGATCCAGCGCACCCGCTCAATCTCCGCCAGCGCTTCCTTCCGCAACTCATTCGTCTCCATCGAAACGAACCATTGCTCCGTCGCGCGAAAAATGACCGGCTGCTTGCAGCGCCAACAATGGGGATAGGAGTGATTGAGCGAACCCTGACCGAGCAACCGGCCGTTCGCCTTGAGGTGCTCCACGATTTTCGGATTGGCTTTGAAGACATGTTGGCCGGCGAACTCAGGGACGGCCTCCGTAAATCGTCCACCGTTGTCGACGGGCGCTAAAATTTCCAGGCGCTCTCCGACGCTGGACTTGGCATTGTGCTCCAAGACCAGCAGGTAGTCTTCCATACCGTGGCCCGGCGCGATGTGCACGCAGCCCGTTCCCTGCTCCAACGTCACGAAGTCGCCCAGGAGCAACGGTGAGAGCCCGGTCGTCAATGGACGTTGCGTCTCCAGCCCTTCGAACCCCTCCGCGCCTTTCTTGACGCCCACGACCTTGTAGGCCGGGAGGTTGCAGGCCTTCGCCACCGATTCCACCAACTTCTCGGCGATGACGAGCAACTCGTCGCCGACCTGCACAAACGCATAATCGATGTCGGCATGCAGACAGACCGCCTGGTTCGCGGGCAGGGTCCAGGGGGTGGTCGTCCAGATCAAGACAGAGGCACTCTTTACATCGGCAGGGAACGTCAGGCCGCCGAATCTCTTGCTCAAGACAGCCGGGGGACTCACCAGCGGAAACTTCACATAGACCGAGGGCGACGTGTGATCGTCGTATTCGACCTCCGCTTCGGCCAGCGCGGTCTGATCCTGAGTGCACCACAAGACCGGCTTCAGCCCCTTGTAGACCCCGCCCCGCTCGACGAAGCGCCCGAACTCGCGGATGATCGTGCCCTCGTAGGCAGGATTCAATGTGAGATAGGGTTGTTGCCAATCGCCCAACACACCCAACCGTTGAAACTCTTCCCGCTGAATCGAGACGTATTTCTGAGCATATTCCTTACAGAGTTTGCGGATCGCGAGGGCATCCAGGTCTCGCTTTTTGTCACCCAGATCCTTCAACACCTGATGTTCGATCGGCAACCCGTGACAGTCCCAACCCGGCACGTAGGGGACTTGATATCCCGACATCGTCTTCGATTTGACAATGATGTCTTTCAGAATTTTGTTCAGCGCATGGCCGATGTGGATCCGCCCGTTCGCATAGGGCGGTCCGTCATGCAACACATACCGCGGGAAGCCTTGGCGGGATTCCTGGATACGTTCGTACAGCTTTTCCTGCTCCCATCGAGCGAGCATCTCCGGCTCTCGCTGCGGCAGGTTCGCCTTCATCGGGAAGTCGGTCTTGGGCAAATTGAGGGTCGATTTATAGTCCATAGGATGATCTATCTGAGGAACGAAAGAGTCATGAAGTGCGCGTAAAAAGAGGACTATACCGAAACGGGGCGAGAGGAACCAGTGGTTTGTTGTGACTACGACTATAGGGCTCAGTCATCCTCATTATTCGGAGGCGATCGAAGGCAGATGCGAGGCGTTCGAGACCGAAGCCCGCCGTGGCTTCTCGCAAGTGAGGCTGACGCAGGCGTACTGCTAGTACGTCGAGGAGGCTGAACGAGAAAAGCCGCGCCGGGCGAGAGGATCGAACGACGTAGCCGGCCTTTCTCAACAGCCTGTCAACTGAGGGCCATCATGCGGTCCAGGGCCACCTTCGCCAACTGCTTTTCGTCATCCGGAACCACGATCCGGTTCACGACATGGCCGTCGGCCAGGTTTTCCAACGCCCAGCAGAGATGCGGGGCATCGATCCGGTACATGGTGGCGCATTGGCAGACCGTCGAGGAGAGGAAAAACACCTTCTTGTCGGTCTGCTCATGCTTCAAGCGATTGACCAAATTCAATTCTGTTCCGACCGCCCAGGTGGTGCCCGCCGGCGCTGCCGTAATGGTGCGGATGATGAACTCCGTCGAGCCGACCAGGTCGGCCTTGTTCACCACATCCTCATGGCATTCGGGATGCACAATCACCTTGGCGTCCGGGTACTGCTTGCGGAAATAGTCCACGTGGGAAGGCTGGAACATCTGATGCACGCTGCAATGGCCCTTCCAGAGGATTAACTTGGCTCGCTGAATCGCCTCTACAGAGTTACCGCCGCGAGGCATGTAGGGATCCCAGACGATCATCTGCTCGCGGGGAATACCCATCTTATTGGCCGTGTTGCGGCCCAAGTGTTCATCGGGGAAAAACAGGATCTTCTCGCGCCTCGCCCAGCTCCATTCGATGACCTTCCGCGCGTTGGACGAGGTGCAGGTGAGCCCGCCATGTTCGCCGCAGAAGGCTTTCAGAATGGCTGCGGAATTCACATAGACCGCCGGCATGACCGTCTCTTCGACCGGCAACACGCGCCCGAGCGCATCCCAGCACTGCTCGACCTGCTCGATCGCCGCCATGTCAGCCATGGAACAGCCCGCCGCCATGTCGGGGAGAATGACCGTTTGACTGGAACGGCTCAACACGTCGGCGGTTTCCGCCATGAAGTGCACGCCACAAAACACGACATAGGGGCGGTCGGAACGCTGCTCGGCCACTTGCGCAAGGATCAGAGAGTCGCCCCGGAAATCGGCATGCTGAATGACTTCATCGCGTTGATAATTATGGCCGAGGATCATCACCCGGTCGCCCAGCGTCCGTTTGGCCGCGCGGGTCCGTTCGAAGAGTTCTTCGGCAGACAAGGCTTGATAGTCGGTAATGGGACGAGGAAGCGTGGCGACCGTTTTCACCTGCAGCCTTTCGGTTGATAGAAAAAACTATACCACGAGGGAACTTACACTGTCTGATTCTACGACACCCCTTCCCGCACAATCAATGAAACCAGCCATGAGAAGAGGGCCTAGAAAGGGTTAGGAAGATGGGGCGAAGGGACCGGGGATGAGGGAACAACGGCAGTGCTAGGCAAGCGATTGGTCCGCAAAGACCCTTGCATGAGCACCAGACTAAGCCTCGCCGGCAACCGGCGCAACAGCGGCGGGACAAAAAACAACCGATATCCCCGGCATCAAGGGCCGAGGATCCTTCGGCGGACGTCACTCCAGGAAACGAGGTGAGGGTGAGACGACTCGAGGTCCTTGAAGCGGCGTGCGACTTCCTGCTCCCAATCCGTTTCGGTGGCCGCATCAACACTCGTATCCAGGTTGCCCAACAAGGACCCAGTCATGGCAAGCGTTCTTTTCAGACTTGCGGTAAAATATCGCTGTAACGAGTCGCCTTCCCTTCAGGAGGCTTACATGACACGGAGCAACCAGTCTCAGCGCGACCACGATCTGCGAGAACGTGCGCTCAAATTATTTCCGTGGATCTGTGCGCACTGCGGGCGTGAATTCGACGGGAAGAAACTGAGCCAGCTCACGGTCCACCACAAGGACCATAACCATGCCAACAATCCGCCCGATGGGAGCAACTGGGAGTTGCTCTGTCTCTACTGTCACGACAATGAGCACCAGCGATACCAAGCCGCTGGCGAGTCGGAAGAATCGCCGCCTCGCCGGAAGCAAGACCAACCTTCGACCTTCACGCCCTTCGCCCATCTCTCAGACTTGCTCAAACACAAAACCTAGCCAAAGAAACAATCGCCGCGAAACGGACGGGAAGCCTCCACGCTAGCGCTGGTGGCATCTTCAGCCTGACTCACGGCGACGAGTCGGTCTGCCCGACCAGCAGTGCACCTCTACCTACACCACAATAACAGCCTGACCAAACCGCTCCTCCCCTCACGATAATTTGATTGCATGCCCTCCCGCAGAATAGTAACATTCGAGTTACTATTCTGCGTCAGAGATACGCATCCTCGAATATCTTGACCTCAAATCTAGGTCGCCTTTTGCCACATGGTTCGAAGGCCTCCCTGCTGTCGCTTCAGCAAAAGTTGCCGCAGCGCTCTATCAGCTAGCTGCTGGAAACTGGTCGAACGTGAAGGGGGTTGGGGCTGGAGTCTTTGAGCGGAAGATCGATGTTGGGCCGGGATATCGTGTCTATTTCGGTAAGGACGGAGACCGTCTTGTCATCCTACTAGGCGGCAGCACAAAGCAACGCCAGCAACAAGCGATCGAGACGGCTAGAGAGCGCTGGGCAAATTACCGTCGTCGTAAGGATACCAAGAAAACGTAACAGGGAACGGAGAAACCTATGCCACTCACACGACAGTTCAAAGACACGGTCACGGCCCGCGTGGAGCGTGATCCGCGCTTTCGTGAGGCGCTGTTTACCGAGGCGATGAATGCCTATTTCGCCGGCGATACCACTGTGGGCAAAGCCATCCTCCGTGATCTGGTTAATGCCACCATCGGGTTTGAAGAGTTAGCCCTGACCCTCAAGAAGCCGAGCAAAAGCCTGCATCGGATGTTGGCCCCGCGCGGGAATCCAAGTACAGACAACTTCTTCAGTATCTTAAGCGCGCTCCAGAAGAAGACTCACGTCAAATTGCGCGTGACGGCCAAAGCCAGCTAAGAGCGAATGGCTTTGTGCCTGCGCCACTCTCACTCCCTTCGGTTGACTCCGCTTCCGCTTGACGATGAACGCGCTTCTCGCCAAGTAGAAGGGCGACTAGCCCGCATTATTCAGGAGTGCACATGCCCCACGTATTGATCATTCACGACGTCGATGCCTACCCAGCCTGGAAAGCCGTCTTCGACGACGCGGCGGATCTCAGGAAACGTGCCGGGGAAATCAGTTACCATCTCCTGCGGTACGATGAGGATGCCAACCGCATCGTCCACTTCTCGGCCTGGTCTTCGTTAGAAAACGCCCGGCGATTCTTCGAGTCGCCGGAGTTGGTCGAATTGAGGCGAGCCGCCGGCGTGAAGGCGCCGGAGTTTCTGTATCTACACGAAATTGAGCGAGGGATCCTCTAGCCACGCCCTCCATCGGAACAGAGAAGAGGGCCGGCGGTGTAAAGCCACCGGCCCTCTCACACCCCGCCATGTTAACCTAGCGGGATGCTGGCTCATGCTCCTTGAGATCGGAGAGGGCCTCTTTGATCACCCTCATCGTATGCTCGATGTCATGATTCTTCTCCCGCTTGGACTCTCGTTTGGCATCCCGAGGCTCTTTTTTCAGCACCGCCCCATGCTCCATCAACGATTCCTTGAATCGTCCGAGATAGTATTCATAGTCGGTCCGCCCTAGGGTCGCGATGGCCTGCTCCTTTTTATCAAGAAGAGCGCTCGTATAGAGCTGCCGTGCCTCCTCGATTCGAGGGGCGGTGTGACGGAGACGACCACCGGCCTCCTTTGCGGACGCCACCTCCCCCATCCGATCCCCCATGTCGAGCACCTTATAGTCCTTCGCCAGCGGCGCAGCCAACGCCACACGCGCATGAAAAGCCACCGCACGATCGCTGAACCGGTCACTCACCTCCCGGAGCGTCTCGTTCCCTTGACGGAGTATGGCGCTCCCATCGAAATTGAGGATACGACCCACGTCGTCAGAGAAGAAGTCCTGCGCAATAAACTCTTCGTCGTAGCCCCGTGGAGGAGCGACACGGAGGGTCAGGGCTTCAGAGACAATATCTTCCGTCTCCATATGGAGGGCGATCTGGATCGTGTAGTATCCCGGCTCGGCAATATCCCACCCGTTCCGCCCGACCGAGACGAAGAGCGAATCGGTCACAAATTCCCCGGGCATCACCACCTGAGCCTGCAGATCGTGGCAATAACGCGCAAACGGCATGTACTGCCGAGCCGCCTTGCCCCGCTTCTTGACGATGACGGTCATATGATCCGTCATGGACAACAACTCCTTTTCCAGCACCAGCGGGCGCGAACCGATATTGGTGAGCTTGAGCTCAAGCACGACCGGTTCGAGGAATTGGTAGGTGGCTTGTGCCCGATCGACTCGAAGGTTGAGCTTCAACGCGGGCTCCGGTGACACGTTCGCCTGCTCGAATCCATGGTGATCGAACCAGTCGGCATTCCCCATCTGCACAAACCGCTCCGGCGCATGGCGCATGAAGACCAACTCGTTGTCACTGAACCGAAAGGCAAAGTCGGCAAAAAACGCGGTCTGTCCGCCGGACACGTTGTATGGATAATTCATGAAACTGCGGGCTTCCGGCTCGTTCGCCAACGGGATCCATGGAGTCCCCCAGTCCGGCGGGTGTTGCTTCTGCCACGAGTGCGCCAGGTTGAACGCATGTCCCATTTCATGGCACGCCGTCCAGAACCGCATCCGCTCGACCCACGCCGCCGGTTTGGCATCGCCGGTCGGGGCTGTCGCAATGAACGACTCGTTGAAAATCGCCGTCCCCTGGCGATGGTTCGACCCGATATCGTCGAACATGATGCCGCCCAGACTCGTGCCTTGCTCGTGCAGCCTGGCAAACAACACCCACAGCGACCACTGCGCCTTGCCCGCAAATCGCGACCAGTACACTTGCATCGCATCATGCATCTCATTGTCGCTCCACCGCGCATTCGGGCCCGCATCGCCGATGGGAACGATGCTATCGCTGCCGGACTTCCGCACATCGAACCCGGCCCTTCGATACACGTCTTCAATGCTGAGCGTCTCGTTCGGCAACGTGGCTGGACGATTCGGGTGGGCATGGGTACCGATGCGCGTGGTTGCGGTGACGCCGGTGGCGCAATCGAACTCGAATTCCACCTGCCTGAAATACGATGATTTGAACGCCAACGTTCTCGTACGAACGGATGTGCCTCCTCCTGAGAGTCGCACCACGGCTTTGCGCTGGCTGGAAAGAAAGGACGCCGTCGTCGTGATCTCGACGGTGGTGTAGGGAAAACTGGCGACAGCGCCATCCTTGAACCAGATCGAGCCGGTCCAGGCGTTCGGCCCGGATGCGGTGAGACGGGCAATCCAATGCACACGTGTGGCGACAATGCCATAGAGCGTTCCGCTGGCCATCATTTGCGGATAACGCCCGTCGACATCGAGACGCAGCTCTTCACGAAGAAAACTCCAGGGAAGGAGTTCTTCAATTTGCCCCGGACCGGCTGCTGGTGTCGCCGCACCCGGCAATGGTTGAGGCAGGGGAATGGGCTGAGTCGGCAAGGGGCCCGGCACCGGGACGGGAGACGTGACGATCCGGGAAACGGCATACAAACCGCTCACACGAACACGAAGCGGCCAGGGCAGGATGGGGATGAGAGGCTCTACTCCCGGACGGACTCGTTCGGCGGCTTCGGCAAGATACTCCTGATCCATGTGGTCTTGCTCTTCCATGTTGCGCCTCCTGTTGTGATAGGTCGCGACCGTCATGCGTAACCGCTGATTCGGCACACCTCGTCACAGGTACCCGAAGGGTTCGTACGAAGTTTTCCAGGCGAGAGTCCCTTCCGTTGTGAGTGACACACCGAGATAGGTCGGACGATCCACCGGAACCGATGTCGTTTGGGCTACCCCCCTCTTGCCCAGCACGACCACGACCACGACCGGGGTATGAGTGACGTCGACTTCCACAGCAGCCGCATATCCCGTCTGTCGCCGCGTCGTGAGGTCGGCGCTGACCAACGCCTCTCGAGCATCCACCAGCACACGCACATCGTCGTGATGAAAACCTTCCTGCAACGCGATGTGCAGCAACACGAGCCACCTCGTTCAAACCGTGGAACGATCGACATTGCCTAGGGGAGACATCCCCTGCGTTTCGCTGCTGATGAATAGGAGCAAACGGTGTACCGAGTGACGTGGTTGTCCGAACGGGAAAAGTGAGAGAAATACGGGCATTTAGAAGACAGCGAAATGTCTTGCCGCTCTCAGCAGGGTGACGCTGAGCAGGCACACACGACGCAGACTTCACGGGACTCGTGAGGCCTGCCAACGGGTGTCCTCGTATCCGATACGATACGAGGGCGGTATCTGATGCGATACACGCGTCCTGGTCGCAGCTGCGAATCCGCGATGGCGACAGCAGCGCTCGTGAATAATACAGGCTAGGCCTTCTGGAAGATTGACTTCGCCCTGGCGGGTCGGTACGATCACTTTCGACAGCTAGGGGTGCCATCCGGCTGAGAGTCCGAGTGATCGGGCGACCCTCACAACCTGACCTGGGTAATACCAGCGTAGGGAAGCGACCGGTTGACTGGCTTCGTGATCGCGTTAAGCCGCACCCTCGCTGGATGCGGCTTTTTTTATTTCGGCTGTCAGACGCTCACCTTCGACGAAAGGATGTCCGCTATGAGCGAGGCCCATACACAGAACGGTTCCAACAACGGCCACGGCTCCAAGCCCTCGACCGCACGCCTCACCACGACCCCGTTTGCGGCCTCGCACAAGGTGCACGTCGACGGTGCGCTCCCCGGTGTCCGAGTCCCGATGCGCGAAATCAGCCTGACGCCCACACAGTCGGCCAACGGCCAGGGCTCCACACCCAATCAGCCGATTACGATTTACGACACCTCCGGCCCTTATACCGATCCAAATGTAACGATCGATGTGCGCGCCGGGTTGCAACCCTTGCGCCGGGCCTGGATCGAGAGTCGTCAGGATACGGAAGAACTTCCGCAGGTCACGTCCCAGTATGGACGTCAGCGAGCGGCGGACCCGAAATTGACCGACCTCCGGTTTACCCATATTCGGAAGCCGCTTCGGGCCAAGGCAGGACACAACGTCAGCCAGATGCACTATGCCAAGAAGGGCATCATCACACCTGAAATGGAATTCATCGCCATCCGGGAGAACCAATCCAGGGCAAGGGCCAAGGAGTTGATGGCATCGAGCAACGGCCATGGCGGCGGCGTGCTGCAGCATCCCGGTCAGGCCTGGGGTGCGCGTATTCCCGCCATCATCACCCCCGAATTCGTGCGCGACGAAGTGGCCCGCGGACGCGCCATTATCCCGAATAACATCAATCACCCGGAAACCGAACCGATGATCATCGGCCGGAACTTTCTCGTGAAGATCAATTCGAACATCGGTAATTCCGCGGTTGCTTCCTCGATCGAGGAAGAAGTCGAAAAGATGATCTGGTCGATCCGTTGGGGCGCCGACACCGTCATGGACCTCTCGACCGGGAAGAACATTCACGAGACACGCGAGTGGATCATCCGGAACTCCCCCGTGCCGATCGGCACCGTGCCGATCTATCAGGCACTCGAAAAGGTCAACGGCAAGGCCGAAGATCTGACCTGGGAAATTTTCCGGGATACACTGATCGAGCAGGCCGAACAGGGCGTCGATTATTTCACGATCCACGCCGGCGTCCTGCTGCGCTATGTCCCGATGACGGCGAAACGCATGACCGGCATCGTCTCACGTGGTGGCTCCATCCATGCCAAATGGTGCCTCTCGCACCATCAGGAAAACTTCGCGTATACCCACTTCGAAGAGATCTGCGAAATCATGAAAGCCTACGATGTGGCCTTCAGCCTGGGCGATGGCTTGCGGCCCGGTTCGATTGCCGATGCCAATGACGAGGCGCAGTTCGCCGAACTGGAGACCTTGGGCGAACTCACCAAGATCGCATGGAAACATGATGTCCAGGTGATGATCGAAGGGCCCGGCCATGTGCCAATGCATATGATTCAAGAGAACATGGAGAAGCAGTTGAAAGAATGCCAGGAGGCGCCCTTTTATACGCTGGGGCCGCTCACCACGGACATTGCCCCGGGGTATGACCACATCACGTCAGGCATCGGTGCGGCGATGATCGGCTGGTATGGCTGCGCAATGCTCTGTTACGTCACGCCGAAAGAACACCTTGGCCTCCCGACCAAGGAGGACGTGAAGGTCGGAGTCGTCACGTACAAAATTGCCGCCCACGCCGCAGACCTGGCCAAGGGCCATCCTGGCGCGCAAGTGCGTGATAATGCCTTATCGAAGGCGCGCTTCGAGTTCCGCTGGGAAGATCAATTCAACCTGTCCCTGGACCCGGACACCGCTCGCTCGTACCACGATGCCACGCTGCCGGACAATGCCGCGAAGGTCGCGCATTTCTGCAGCATGTGCGGACCGCATTTCTGTTCGATGAAGATCACGCAGGACGTCCGCGACTATGCCGCGCAGAAACAGCTGGAAGAGCAACAGGCCATCCAGATCGGCATGAAAGAAAAGTCTGAAGAATTTAAGAAGGCCGGTGCCGAGATTTATCTGTAGGCTGAAAAAATAGCTGCCAGGCAAGGCCGCAGGCGACTCCACACCGGAGGTGTCCCCTCTCAGGGGTACGTTGAGGATGTGGAACAGCTGAGCACGAAGCCGGAAGCCGTTTTCAACAGCCGTTGAAGGGAAAGACCGCATGGGGAAGCCAAAACCGGCGCCATTACGCGAGCGCGACATCACCCGCCAGATTGCGCGGGAATACTATAAAGAGTTCGATCAGCTGATCGAGAGTGACGTCATCATCGTCGGCGCCGGGCCGTCCGGCCTCATTTGCGCCCACGATCTTGGTCGGATGGGCATCAAGACCCTCATCGTCGAACAAAGTCTCGCCCTGGGCGGCGGTTTTTGGTCCGGCGGGTATTTGATGAACAAAGCCACCATCTGCGCCCCCGCGCATAAGATTCTCAAAGAAGTGGGCGTGCCCTGTAAGCAGATCAAGGAATGCCCAGGCATGTATATGGTCGATCCTCCACATGCCACCGGAGCCTTGATTGCCGCCGCCTACAATGCCGGCGCGAAGATTATGAACCTGACGCGGGTCGTCGATCTGATCCTGCGCCGCGAAGGTGTGCTGGAAGGCGTCGTCGTCAACAGCACCACCGCCGAAATGGCCGGGCACGATATCATTCATGTCGATCCGATCGCCTTGGAGAGTAAAATCGTGGTCGATGCCACCGGACATGACGCCGTGGTGGTCAACCTCCTGCACAAGCGCGGGCTCTACCAGCAGGTGCCGGGCAACGGCGCGATGTGGGTGTCGCGGTCGGAAGAGGAAGTGATGGACCGGACCGGGGAAGTCTCCCCCAATTGCTTCGTAATCGGGCTGGCCGTCGCAGCCGTGTTCGGCACGCCACGGATGGGCCCGGCGTTTGGATCGATGTTACTCTCAGGCCGGTACGGTGCAGAGTTGATTCAAAAGAAGCTGAAACAAGGCAAGAGCGTATAGCTGATAGCAAATGGCTGGCGGCACGGAACCAGACACTCTGATCTGCTATTCGCCATAAACCATCGGCTCTTGTGACCACACATGGATGTACAAGATTTTCTCATACAGGGCGACGGCAGCGAAGAAGACAAGCGCGAAGCCTGGCAGCTCTTTCAGCAAGCCTACGAACAGCAGATGAAGGGGAAGCTGGAAGAGGCCGTGAATCTGTATAAACTCTCGCTTGCGACGCATCGGACGGCTGAGGCCTATACGTTCCTCGGATGGACCTACAGTTTCATGGGCAAGTTGGACGAGGCCATCGACGAATGCCACAAGGCCATCGCCTGTGACCCACACTTTGGGAACCCGTACAACGATATCGGCGCCTACCTGATCGAAAAGGGCGATCTGGACGACGCGATTCCCTGGTTTCAAAAAGCCATGCAGGCTCAACGCTATGAAAGCCCTGCTTTTCCCCACCTGAACCTGGGCCGCGTCTACGAACGCCAGGGCAAGTGGAGCGAAGCCATCGACTGTTACAAGCAAGCGCTGGCCCTCAACCCGAACTATGCGCTGGCAAAAAAAGCCCTGGGCCGGCTTATCAGTTCATTGAATTAGCGACCCACAGGACAGGAATACGATGAGCACCACTATTTTAGTGGCCGTGACCGACATTTTCTTTTACACCAAGGTGCGCGATGCTTTGCGGCCGCAGGGCTATACCCTGGACCGGATTCGTACCCAGGACGAGGTCGCGGAGAAAACGGCTTCAGCCACCCCGGCCGCCCTGATTCTCAACATGAACGACCTGACCCTTGATGCCTTCAAAGCGCTGGAAACGCTGCGAGCCAACCCCGCATTGCGCTCGCTCCCCATCCTGGCCTTTGCCAATCACGAAGAAGTGGACACCTGGCGTCGTGCCAAGGAACTGGGCGTGACCAAAGTGGTGTCCCGAAACGAATTTTCCGCACGAATGAGAGAGTTGGTCGAAGAAGTCACCGCCAACAGCGCTCAGCCATCAGCCGTCAGCTCCGAGCTGAATGCCGACCGCTGAACGCAGAGAGCAACCATCCAATGAAACAATCCCGACTCCACGATCAGCACCAACAACTGGGCGCCATTTTCGAGGACACCGCAGGATGGTCGATACCGACCCACTACGGCGACCCTGCAGCGGAATATGCCGCCGTCCGTGGCGCCGTCGGCCTGTCCGACCTGTCACACCGCGGGAAGATCAAGGTGACCGGCGACGATCGCGTCAAGTGGCTGCAGAGCATTATCAGTAACGACCTCCTCCCGCTCCAAGCAGGGCAGGGACGCTACTCCAGCTTCCTGACCCATAAGGGGAAAATGCTCGGCTACTTCCGGGTGTATGTTCAAGCCGATGCGGTGTGGATTGAAGATGTGGGCGAAGTGGGTGATGCCACGTTTCTCGCGCTCAGGAAATTTCTCCTCTACGGCACCAAGGCGAAGATGGAGAATGGCGGAGAAAGCTGGGGATTACTGTTGGTGAGCGGGCCCAGATCGGCGGAGGTCATCAAGGCGGCGTTCGGAGTCGAACTCACTGCCCTTCAGCTCTTGCACACCCTCCCCGCCACAATCGACGGGCAGCACGGACTGATCCTGCGGACCGAAGAAACCGGCGAACAGGACTTTGAAATCTTGCTGCCGGCCGATGCGGTCCCCGCCGCCTGGAACCAGCTCATGGCAGCAGGCGCACCGTTCGGCATCAAACCCGTCGGCGCACAGGCGCGCGAACTGTTGCGCATCGAGGCAGGTCTCCCCAAGGCCGGCCCGGACCTCAACGAAGAGATCGTCCCGCCGGAAGCCAACCTGGAAGGCAAGGCGTTCAGCCTCTCGAAGGGTTGTTACCCGGGACAGGAAGTCGTCGCTCGGATGGATACCTATGGGAACGTGCGACGGCATCTGGTCGGATTGATCATCCAGGATACAACGGTTCCGCCTGCGGGATCGAAGTTGTTCAGCGGAGATCGGGAAGTGGGATGGGTCAGCAGCGCCGTCTTTTCGCCGCAACGCAATGCCGTACTGGCCTTCGGGTTTCCCTTGCGCGACTTTTCAGCCCCTGACACGGCACTGACGGTCGACGTGGCAGGGACGCGCCATCAGGCTACCGTCCATGCCCTTCCATTTCAGAAGCACTCGTAGCAGGATATTGAACACGTCCGCCGGCGTCGTTCCCTCGTCGTTCAGCGCTGCCCGTACCTCTGAGGCTACGCGTCAGCGCGTCACCGGCCGCGGTCTTGCTGAACGACCACCTTAAACATCCTGCGGGGCGTCAATCACTCACACCGATGACCGCCCTTTGTCGAGTTGCAGCGGTGCGCTACTTTTCAGGATTGCGTACGGCCGACACGGCTGAGGCGAATCCGAGCAGGCTCTTCCGCTCTTCATCATCCAACGCCAACAACAGATGCGTCTCTTCGGCGTGCATCAGCCGGAGGCTCAGGAAAGGCTCTTCCCGGCGCTTCTCACGGTTGTCCCACATGGCGTCGATCACCTGCACCTTATCCAACTGGCCGACGGACACGACATCGTAGCGGAAATAGGAATCCCCGATGACAATGTCGAAGATCACGTTGCCGGCAGTGAGCAGCACCAGATTAAACCGTCCCTGATCCTCGTACCCTTCGGGTAGGAATTTATTGATATGGCATCGTGCCACCTTGCGATCGCCCAGCGCGGCCCGGAACTTGAGCTGCAAGGCGTCATAATCGATTTGGAGCGCCTTTTCATCGGCACTGGTCGCGCCGACCGCCACATCCTTCGCCTTTTCAAAAATCTCGTCTGCTGACAACAACCCTGCCATAATTCCTTACTCCTTCGTTACAAGACTGCCGATGTTTATTGTATCTAGGCGATTTAGAGGCTTCGCACTGTCCGTCTGGCGCGAATCGCCCGGGCGACTCCCACCAGTGCAATACCGGCCCACGCGAATTCCAGCAGGACAAAACCCACCCGTCGGTCTTCAATGGCGACGATTCCCAACAGCAACGACCCCACGATGTTCAGCGCCAAATACCCTGCGTCCAATTCCCGCCACGTTCCGGCTTGAATCAGGCCATACGCGATGAGCACCATCAGTGCTCCGACCACCGATATCACTTGCATCGCCATAGTATGCTCGCGCGCTTGGTGCCGGACGTCACGGGAGAACGGAGTACGGTACCTGGCTGCTTGACACGATTGCAAGCAGAAATTCCCCCGGAGGACGCGGGCGAGGAAATGCTCATCTGTACGTGCCGATGCGTCCGGAGGCCGATTACGCTCGCGGTGCGAGACGGTCGGGTTCCCCACTACGCATCACGGCATCACCGGTCACCGCATTGCATTTGCGAGTCGATCTCCGGCATACTTTGCCGGAATCAAGGGGAGGCACCGATGAGCGCACAGAGCTGTTTAATCGAAGGATGTCAGGCGAGAGTGTATGCACCGGCGGGAACCCATTCCGTCTGCAAGGATCACTTTCTCGGATTCCTTACCTGGCGACGACGACGGGGGCCGCAAATGTTTCGTAAATATGCCGGGATGACGATGACCGAACGCGATACGATCGCCGGTGAGTGGCTCCAGACGCTTGGCACGAAAGATCTGCCTCACCCCATTCCCGGTTTGTAACTCTTCTTCCCCGGTCTCACGCACCTATCGTCCGTCAGCAAACTTGCCGCCTGGCCAACCGGCCGCTGTATCCTCTTGAGGCTCACCGCTCTTCTCTCTCGCCGGTCAGCCCTGCCCCGGAGTGCGCCTGCAGGAGGTCTCCCTCCAACGCCGCCTTCAGTAACTGCGCCGTATTAGACGCGCGCAGCTTTTTCATCATGTTCGACCGATGGGTATCGGCTGTCTTCATGCTGATATTGAGCTGCCCCGCAATGCCTCGATTCGTATGGCCATCCCAGATCAGACGAAGAATTTGCAACTCCCGCGGCGTGAGGTCTTCCGGCCGGCGCTTCTCGGCAGCCAACGCAACCTCCTCCGGCAGCACACGGGTGGTCATCAAGGAGCCGCGCTCCCCCATGTCCTGATTTTCCGTCTGATGGTCTTTCTTTTCTCTCACCATCACAACCGCCCTCCTTCATTATCCTCCCGACTTCCAGACATTCACACAGCGGGTCGACCTGCTAGTTTCCCCGCACCACGGCAGGTTTGGAAGTGTCCCACAAGCGTTGTAGATAGCCTAAGACAGCGGTAATGGCCTGCGTTCTCGGCTGCCAGGCACCCTGCGCGCTCCCAGTGAGCTCGACCCAGCTCCCATCGACCTTCTGCCGGACAATCAGTCGCTCAAACACGCCGTGAGTCGCCGGTTGGATCGCCAACAGATACTCCTGCTCTTCTGTATCCTTGAGTAAGAACCCCTTCACCATCATAATCGCTCCTCCGTTTCGTATACTCAGAACTCTTGAATCCCGGCTCCGACAAACTCCTCAAGGTCTTTGCCCTACGAGGAATACCACCCACTACATCAAGGCCCGTGCCAGCGACCTCATGGCACAATCTTTCGACAAGGAACCCAATATTTATGCACGGCTCAGCGTTGAATTGTGCCGGCCGATAGCTGTGCCAGGGGAAACAGGGCTGTGCCAACAGCTCAGCGTGAGACAATATTCTGAGACAGTTTGAAACAATCTGATGCCCCATCCTGTCGTGAGCAGAACTTGAAATCTGGCGAGCCAAGGCACAAGGGGAACAGGCGCAACAGGGAGGAGGAGATAAGAACGACAGCCTTGAGGAGACGGTTACTCAGCGCAGGCGCACGCGTCGAGCGGACGAGTCGCGAGATAGATCAGATTGTTGGTGTACCGGATGAACCCCTTCCGACGGCCATACAGTCGCAAAAGACAGTCTTCCCCCTTGCGTTGGACAAAGAAGCTATAGTCCGTGCCGGACGGAGAAGACACCCCAAATGGACGGGGCCCCAGTGAACCGGTCGACAGAACCACGGTGGTGTTCACCGCCACGCGATGCGCCACATCAGCCCGTTCGCCCTCGTCTGCAAGGATGGAGTGGAGCTGATCTGTGACCTGCCGCCGGCAGGCCTCATCCGACCACGTCGTCACCTGAGCGACGGTGGCACAACCGGAGAGGAATACGGCACCAATTCCCACCCATCCTGGCCTCACCGGCTTTGATCCACACCAGGCATCCGTCACCTCCTGACGCCGGTTGGCTGCGCCTATCCCATCACGGGCGAGCCATGATGATGAATCATCAACCACTCGTCGCCGATACGCTCAAAGAGATTGGTGGCAAGAACCCGGGTTTCGATCGGCTGGTCGTCCTGGCGGCTGGTGAGATGTTCCGTGCAGATGACCCAGCCCAGGTCGCCTGCAACCTGAACCTGCACATCGGACAGCTCAAATTTCATGGAGAAGGTGTTGTTGAAGATCAGCACCCACGAGTCGCGCACCGCCGGCCAATCACTGCGGAGGCTCCACCCGGGATGGATGCAGGTGACATACTCCAGATGCGCCCAGACTTTGTCCATCTGGAGCATGTCCAAACTTTCAAAGGCGGCGTAAAAGGCGAGATTCGCACGAGTGATTTCTTCGATGCGTTGTTCGACCACAACTCGCTCCTGCGACGGTGCGGCATTGTACTGCAAACACCGCCGCCGGCGCGAGCCTGATTTATGCGGTGAGGGGGCGGGTTCGCGGGGAGCCGCTGTGCAGCCGAGAGAGGGACTTCTCCCGGGAGCACAGGCCGCCGCGAACCCCATCAGCTCGCCTGGGTGGCGAGCAGCCCCTCTTCCAGCGCCGTCTTGAGCAATTGTGCAATGTTCGAGACCCGCAACTTCTTCATCATGTTGGCACGATGCGCTTCGGCCGTCTTGATGCTGATATGCAACCGCTCTGCGATCGTGCGATTCGTCATGCCGGCCCACACCAGTTGCAAAATTTCCTGTTCACGAGGGGTGAGATCTTCCGGACGCCGCTTGGACGACAAGCCGCTGGCCGATTTCGGCCCATTCCCAGATACTGCGCTCTGCACCTTCGCCTCGCGATCCATCTGCAACCCATTCTGTTGTTCACTCCACATGGTACAATCTCCTTGGTTCTAGTTCAGGCCCCTCACTCACGAGTCGCGGACGGAAAACCTGCTGAGATCGGCGGGAACCCACGCAAGTAGGTCAGCACGGCTTCGACCGCTCGCGTTCGATCCGTCCAGGTTCGATGCGGCACTCGAGCGACATCGATCCACAATCCACCAATCAGTTCTTGGACAGTCGGCTGGTCGAACGGCCCCAGAGAGGAGGGTGAAATCGTCACCAGCACCTCGCGATCCGCGTCGTTGGAAAGCAAGAACCCTGTGACATCCATTCGCATCCTCCCTCGCCCGTCGCCCCGACTTTGTCCTACTTCATCGTGGGTAGCTTCTAGAAATCATGACAAGGATGTATCAAGGATCATGCCACCCGTGCTGCAGTGTGAAGCTTCAAGAAATAGTAGGGATTTACGCCGATGCTCCAATAATTCATGCATGCTGTGCGTCAAGCGCATGGCGCAATGCGTTGTGCCACGCGTCTCTCAGTTGGCTCACAACCCTGTCGCAATCCACATCGGCACAGGCCACACGCCCCGACCGCACGATTCGTCCTGCTGCAACTTGTAAGATAACGGTCAAGACAGTAGGAGAGGTCCTACGCAGCCGACAGGGACGCTGTATGCCGGAAGACGATTGCTCCGATGGTAGAAGTAGCGCGACTCGCCTCGACATCATCATGCAGGTGACCTACTGGAAGGGTGACTCGAATCCGTCGCCCACCGCCGAGACATCGTATTCCGCCAGGCGCCGATAGAACGTGCGTCGGCTCATCCCCAATAACCGTGCGGCTTCCGAGCGATTGCCCCCCGACTGCTGCAAGGCCCCCAACATGCGGGTCCATTCGTCCGGACGATGAATGGGCACATAGGTCGCCGCCGACTGCGAATTGCGCACCTCGGACGGAAGATCCTCTGCCCGCACCACCGTGCCCCGGCAATGAGTCAGAGCCGACTCCACCGCACTCTTGAGTTCTCGAACGTTGCCGGGCCAGGAATAGCTGACAAGCATCTGCAGCGCGTCCGGACTCACCTGCAGAACAGGCTTTTCCATCACGGAACGGAATTGCCCGAGAAAGGCATGCACTAACAACGGAATGTCGGTCGACCGTTCACGAAGCGGGGCGAGTTGGAGGCGAGCGACCTTGATACGATAGAGTAAATCTCTTCTGAACGCGCCTTTTTCCACATCCACCGAGAGGTTGTGGTGCGTCGCCACCACGACCCGCACATCAACCTTTCGTGGCTTGGACTCTCCCAGTCGAGTAACTTCACGCTCTTGCAACACACGCAACAAGCTCGTCTGTACAGCAGGTGAAATATCCCCGACCTCATCCAGGAAAATGGTCCCACCTTGAGCCGCTTCGAACACCCCTTCCTGGTTGTCGATCGCCCCCGTGAAGGCCCCCTTCTTATGACCAAGGAGGTGACTCCCCAGACTCGAATCCGTGAACCCGGCGCAATTGACGGCCAGAAACGGTTGGGACGCACGGCGGCTCGACAGATGAATCGCGCGCGCGACCAATTCTTTCCCCGTCCCGGTCTCGCCCTCGATCAAGACCGTGGCATCCACGGCGGCGATCTGTTGGATCTCTTCGTACAGCACCACCATCGCCGGACTACGGCCGATCAAGTCGTGAAACTTCCCGTGATCGGCCAGCTGCGACTGTAAGGCTTGCGCTTGATCTTCCGCCGTAAATCGACGACGCACACTCTCCACCCATTGCTCGGCAATCGTCAACCGAAGCTTCAAGAACTCCACCCCGACGGGCTTCACCAAATAGTCGTTCACCCTCGCCTGAAGCGCCATTCGCAATGCGTCCGGAGAGTCGTGCCCGGCAATCATAACAATGACACAGCGATCGCCGCTGGGGCTCGCTCGAATGGCCCGGCACACCTGCAATCCGTCCATCCCACGTCCCCCTAATTCCCAATCGAGCAGCACAAGTTCATACGGTCGGCGACTGTAGGCCTCCCACGCCGACTCACCGTCCGCACAGGCCGTCACATCATGCCCTCGCGCCTCAATGACCTGCTCGAACACCCGGCGGATATCACAATGATCTTCCACCAGCAAGACTCGCATGACTGACTTACTCCCTACACATAGACGAGCTGCAGCCGCTCCAGAAAACGATGGAACGTGTCGAGCTCCTCACGAATACCGGGAACGCTCCCCAGCGTCGCCGCCGCTTCCAACGCCCGGCCGTGGGCACTGATCGCGTCGAGGCCATAGGTGCCTCCGGCCCCCTTGAGCCCGTGACCGATCTCCCGGATCGTCTCGAAATCCAGCCGATCCAGCGCAGCCTTCAGCTGGGCGAGTTCTTGGCGGCGATGTTCCAAGAACTCCGGCATGAGGGCCTCAAACTGTCCGCTCACCTGCAACACAACGGGTTCAACGAATGCCCCTGACGGCGTCGGCGCACTCGAAGTGGCGGCGTGGACATACAGGTGAATGGCTTCCAGCAAGTGGGCCTTTCGAATGGGTTTCGTCAAATGCGCCGTACACCCGGCCTCAAGACTCCGCTGCACTTCACGCTGCATGGCATTGGCAGTCAGCGCGAGAATCGGCACCGGACTTCGCCCCCGGCCCTGCTCCCAGGCTCGAATGGCCCTCGTCGCAGCATACCCATCCAACAGGGGCATCTGAATATCCATGAGGACCAAGTCATACGATCCTCGTTGAAACATCTCCACGGCGACTTGGCCGTTCGCGGCCGTCTCAACACAATGCGGAGTCGATTTAAAATAGAATTCCATCATGCGGCGGTTGTTGACAAAATCTTCGGCTAACAGGATCTTCCACCCCGGCAGACCATCCGGGCCCTCCTGCCGGTGAGACACGTCCCCCGTCCCTTCTGCCAGCGCTATTTTGCCGAGCAACGATGTCATGCCGTTGAACAGATCCGATCGTCGGAATGGCTTCGTGAGATACCGCAGCACGCCGTATTCACGAGCACGCGCCTGATCGCCGGGGCGCCGCTCCGAGGTCAAGATGATGATGGATACCCCGGCCAAACCGGCCGTGTGCGCAATCGTCTCCGCCACCTGCCATCCACTGAGTTTTGGCATACGCACATCCAGGATCACTAATCGATAGGGCAGCCCGGCTTTCAAGGCGCGATGCAGCTCACGTAGAGCCTCTTCACCGCCGGGCACCTCCGCCGAGGGAATTCCCCATCCCGCAAGTGTTTCCCGCACAATGAGGCGGTTGGTCGCATTGTCGTCGACGACCAGGGTACGCAAACCGGTCAATTGCTCCCATTGTGCGGGAGGCACCACGGACGCCGGTTGAACATGCACAGCAAACTTGGCGGTGAAACTGAACGTACTCCCCACTCCCAGCTCACTCTCGACCCACATCTTGCCGCCCATCCGCTCCACCAGTCTCCGAGAAATCGTCAGGCCGAGTCCGGTCCCACTGTACGGCCGAGTCGTCGACGCATCCACCTGAGTAAACCGTTCGAAGATGGTGCCTAGTTTGTCCTGGGGAATGCCAATTCCGGTATCCCGCACCGTGAACAGCAGAGTCCCCGGGCCGCCCGCTTGCAGGTCGCGTTCGACACGCAACACGACTTCCCCCTCATCGGTGAACTTGATGGCATTACCCAGCAAGTTCAGCAACACTTGCCGAAGACGGTTCGGATCACCCACAAGCGACGTCGGCACATCCGACTGAATTTGATAGATCAACTCCAGGCTTTTCTCGCTGGCTCGAACCGCGACCAGTTCGGCTGCCCGCTGGACCAGGTCACTAAGGTCGAAATCCACCACATCCAAGTCCAGATGACCGGCTTCAATCTTCGACAAGTCAAGGAGATCGTTGATCAAGCTCAGCAGGTTGCTTCCGGCATCGCGAAAGATCTGCACGTACTCGCGCTGATCCTCACTCAAGGGGGTTTCCGACAGCAGGTCCGCCAAGCCCACGATGGCGTTCATCGGCGTTCGAATCTCATGGCTCATCGTTGCCAGAAAGTCACTCTTGGCTTGGTTGGCCAACTCGGCGGCTTCCTTGGCAGTCAGGAGGGCATTTTCGGCTTCCAGTCGTTGCTTCGCCTCGTAGGCCAAGGTCACCAAATTTCCAACGGACGTGGCAAACTGCACTTCCTCCGCTGTCCACTTGCACGGGACTCCGATGCGCTCGTGACAGACCACCCCCGCCAATCGACCGCCAAAGAAAATGGGTACGTCCAACAACGAGGTGACTCCCAAGGCTCGGAGATAGGGCTGCACCAACTCGCTCGTCCGCAAGTCGCCGAAGACATCATAGGCATCAACCACTTGTTCCTGAAGCAGTTCGGCAAAATAGCGTGGATACTCAGCCACATTCAGATATTGTCCCCGCGAATGCCGTGCGGGCCCCTGTTCGTACAGCTCAACACACTCCAGCACCGACCCGGTCCGGTCCAACAACCACACACTCGCCCGGTCCACGCCAAGCGCCGCCGCCGATGTCTGCATCAGCTCTTCCAGCGCCGCCCGCCAGTCGCCGGAGCCGATATGTTGGCTCTTGGTCAAGCGCATCAATGCCCGTTGATGCGCTTGGAGGATAGATTGACTGAGACGTAATGCCGCCTCCGCCTCAGTGCGCCCCGTAATATCCAGCACGAGGGTGAGCAGGTAGGTCTCCTGACCGATGCGGACCGGCTCAACATTGAACAGCCCGTGCCGCACCTCACCGGATTTCGTACGGTAGGCGTGCTCGAGATGTCGCAGACATCCCTCTCGCTGCAGCCTCTCCGCCAGCTGTTGGCGATCCTCCGGATTGACCCAGATTCCGATGTCGAGCGAGGGCGTGCCGATCAACTCGTCGCGTGAAAATCCGGAGATCCGCACGAATGCTTCATTGACATCGAGGACCCGGCCATCTTCCAGACGGCTGATCGTCATTCCGGCGGGACTGCTCTGAAATGCCTTGGAGAACCGTTCTTCGCTTTCGCGTAATGCCTGCTCCACGCGTTTCCGTTCGGTGATATCACGCGCCACCACTTGGAACCCGCTGATCGTATCTCCCTCCACGAGGAGCTGCGTATGTTGCCCCAACCACACCTCTCGGCCGTCCTTGGCGGCCACCGGCAACTCATAGACCGTGCGCAATGTTTGGCGGATAAACTGGCGGCCATAGAACTGCGCAGCCTTCCGACGGTACTCCGGCAGAACGATCTCCAGGTAGTGGCGTCCGAGTAATTCCTCCGGAAGGTAGCCCAGGACAGGAAGTGAGGTAGGATTACAGTAGGTGAGCTTCCCGGCGACATCGGTTCGATAGATAATGTCGCTGGCCTCTTCGACCAACGCACGGTATCGCGCTTCGCTCTCTCCTCTCGCCTCCTCGGCCTGCTGTCGCGCCGTGACATCCAGATGAATGCCCGTCATTCGGACCATCCGTCCCTGCTCATCGTACATCCCTGTCCCGAGCGCAGAGATCCACCGATAGGATCCGTCGTGATGCCTGAGTCGATGGTCCGAACGATACTGTTTGATAGACCCGTCTTGAAACAACCTCACCGTCGCCAACGCCTGCGCCCGATCATCGGGATGCAGACGCGCCTCCCAGTCGGCGACCGTCGCCCCGATCTCCGAGTCGTGACATCCAAGCTGACTTTTCCAGCGCGGTGAATAGTAGGCCGTCTGCGTTTGCAGATCCCACTCCCACACCCCCACGTCCGCACCTTCTACCGCAAATTCGAACCGCTGACGACTGTCGCGCAACGCGACCTCGATCGCCTGCTGCTCGGCTAATTGGGCGGTGAGCCGATCATTGGCCTCGCGCAGGTTCTGCGTTTGCGCTGCGACTTGCAGCTCCAAACGACTATTGGCTCCACGGAGCGAGGCCTCCGCCTTTCGTCGCTGCAACAGAAGAACGGTCACACCCCAAATCATCGAGACACCCAAGGCACGATTGAATATCGCCATGGACAGATCCACACCTGGACGCCCGAGCCACACCCCCGCCGCGAGCAGGATCGTACACACGGCGGCATACCGTACGAGAGCTTCAGGCCAGTCCAGGCGAGAACTGATCCAGAGCGGGATTAAGTAGAGGACCCAGATCTCGTGACCAAGCGGAGTCGTCACGTCCAGGAGAAAGACGCCAAGAGTCATGAGGAAAATTGCGGGGAGCATCTTCGAATTGTCTCCTCGAGCCTGCCACAAGAAAAGATCATCCATACGTGATATTCTCAGGGGAAGTTTCCCGTAAGATACGCCCATGTCTCAGGGAGGTAAACCCTGGCAATCGGCCCTAGTATGGCCCTATAAGCAGGTCCGTTGAGAACGACCGACGGCCGTAGACGCAGCAACAGCCCTCGCGAGGTACCCTGGGCATATTACGGGCGGGCGCTGGGGCAGTGGGAGGGAGCTCGACAGGCCGTGCGCCCTGTTTCGCGTAGGAGAACCTGAACGAGACGTTCAATGAAAAGGGAAAGATGATTGGGAGGATTCGCGCACACAGGCGGGCACGGGAATTCGAGACAGCACTTAGTCGACTCGTTCTAATTTCCAGCTATGATCCACGAACATGCCCTTCCCTCTCCACCCATCATGGGGATACATTTTCCCGGTCCCATAATAATCGCCGTCCAGGACCTGCAACTCCGCCGCATACTGAACCCAATCCTGCGTGAGCGTATCGTTTTCAATCGCCACGTGCAGGAAATAGCGGCCGCCACAGAGCGGGAGGTGGGGGATATGGAAATCGACAAACCCGGTCCCTTCGAGGGTGAGGGGCGTCCGGTCGACAAGGTCCGTTGAGAGAATGCAGGCGGTGCGTTCGTCACGGTTGAGCACGACCATGACACGCATATTCTCGAACACCTTCCGAACGTGACAGGCATAGTGCACACGCACCACGAGATGTTGTCCGGACAAGGCCGGCTGTACCGGCGCCAGCTTCTCATTGAGAAAACTGATCGCCTGCACCATCAACTCGTGCTTCGTATAACGATCGGTGCGGTCGGCTAACGATGCCCCGCCTCCCGTGAAGGCCTCGCTCATATACTGTTCAATGATCTGCTGCGGACGACCGTTGCCCACAATAGTGCCCTGACGCAACAAAATGGCGCGTTGGCACAAGTTGGCCACAACCGGCAGATCGTGACTGACCAGGATGACGGTTCGCCCATCACGCCGGACCTCATCCATCTTCCCCAAACATTTCTTCTGAAATGCACCGTCGCCCACCGACAACACCTCGTCGACGATCAAAATCTCGGGATCCAAATGGGCCGCGACGGAAAACGCCAATCGCACATACATGCCGCTGGAGTATCGTTTCACCGGTGTATCGATAAACTGTTGCGTGCCTGAGAATTCGACGATTTCTTCGAGGCGACGATCGATGTCGACCTTACGCATCCCGAGCATGGCAGCGTTCAGATAAATATTCTCCCGGCCCGTCAACTCGGCATGAAATCCTGTGCCGACCTCAAGCAACGAGGTCACCCGCCCGTAGATGTCGATTTCACCGCTGCTCGGCTCCGTAATCCGTGAGAGCACTTTTAATAACGTGCTCTTTCCGGCGCCGTTGTGCCCGATAATGCCCAACACCTCGCCTTCAGTCACGTCAAACGACACATCGTTCAACGCATGAAAGGTCCGCGGTCCGTCCTCACTCGTGGCCGACTTCCTGAACACAGACCGACACGCATGGGCGATCCGATCGCGCAGAGTATCGTGGTTGACTGACGCAATCACGTATTGCTTGCTGACATTCCGGGCGGAGATCGCAATTTCAGCCATTAGATAACATCCGCAAAGGTGCGCTCCATACGCTTGAAGTAGATGACCCCGCTCACAAACAACAGCAACACGATCACGATGCTCGGCAGCATCATCTCCAGTGAGGGCGCGCGCTGCCCCAGCAAGGTCCACCGAAATCCCTCGACCACGCCGACCACGGGATTCAGGCTATAGAGCGCCCGCCATTGCTCGGGAATGAGGCTGACGGGATAGACGACCGGAGAGGCGAACATCCACAACTGCACAAAGAAGGGAATGATGTGTCCTACGTCCCGAAACTTCACATGCAAGGCCGAGAACCACAAGCTGACCGCCAAGGCCGCCAGTAACGCCATGACCAGGAAGATGGGAAACAAGAAGATCTGCCACCCCGGAGTCATGCCGAACCATAACATCAGCGGAATCATCATCAGCAAGGAGCACACCAAATCGACGGCCGGAGTCGCAGCGGCGGCCAGGGGGATGATTAAGCGGGGGAAATACACTTTGCTGATGAGATGGGATTCCCCCACCAAACTGGTGCCGCTCCGGCTGGTCGCTTGCGCGATAAAATTCCACGGCAGCAACCCGGCATAGGCAAACAATGGATAGGGCACTCCATCCGAAGGCAATTTGGCCAGATAACTAAAAATCGCCGTGAACAGAAGCATGGAGATCAGCGGCTGAAATACGGCCCAACCGGCCCCGATGATCGCCTGCTTATACCGCACCTTGGTGTCGCGCCACACTAGAAAGACAAGTAACTCGCGATACTGCCAAAGTGCTCCCAAATCGAGATGGAGCCATCCCCGACTCGGTCGAATTTTGACGGTCGGTGTTCGCACAACTTGCCCAGGAGTGGGAATCGGCACGGAAGGGACATCGAGACTGTTTGAGGCCTTCATCGTCATAGAAATCCCACTAGCGTTTGATGAGATGCGGTTCCCAAAATGAACGGTCGTACCGCGGCCAGGCGTGGCAGCCGAACGGAAGGCGACGTTGATTGAGTTCGAAACAGATCTGCGGCGTCACTTCAAACCCGAAACGCAAGCCCTCCTCAACGGAGGCCACCCTAAATTCAGGGTCGTACCGCACTGCCTCAGTCGACCAGAAGTGGTCCTCATTTCTGGTCCCATCAGGCCGCAAATACCACTGGCTCACTTCTCGTGTCACTCCGTTGTACCGCTTGATGTACTTGAACCATTTCCATGGAAGATACAGCCATCGCAGGGGGATCGACGTGCTGGAGACCACCGACTGCCAATACACCTCGGGATCGATCCAATATCGATCGGACGACAGTACCTTGAGAAAACTCGGCACCTTTCTCAGCGAAAACCCGCCGTTTCCGACACGAGGCGTCGACACCCAGGGGCTATCTTTCGAGTGCATCCATGGCGAGCCGATGTAATCCAACCCAGTGGCGCACCACTCGAGCAATTGATCGGAAAACACCAGGGCATCCAGTTGATAAATTAAGATGTACTCGTAGGCTTTGAACGCTTCGTAGAAGAGCGGGGAAAGCATCAACCTGGTATTGGCATTCGCGCTGCCGAAATACGAATCCGCAAACCGTTGGATGCGGTATCCCGGCCGCTCAATGTCCAAACTCTGTGGCACGACGAGGTATTTGTCATACCGGCCGAGAAAATGCTCCAGGTGTCGAAACGAAATGTCTTCATCCGACGTAAATTCCGTCCGGTTGTATGCAGGCACCACCACCGCAACACGACTGATGGCTTCGGCTTGCGCAGTACGTTCGTTTGCCACGAATACTCCCTCAGGACTTTGCCAGTGACGGCTTAAACCAGAACGACCGCCGGGGCGAACCGGACCGGAGCAATTCCGGAACCGTTACAAATCGGTATCGCCCCTTCGATTGTTCCAGCAGGGTCTCCAGGGCCTCCAACATCGCCCGACGATCCGGCCAAGATTGGTGTTCCGCGTCGATGCCATGTGCAGGAGCCCCCTTATCGAATAAGGTATCATGCAGCAGGACGATCGCACCCGGTTCCAGGCTGTCCAGCAGATAGCGGCTCAACGCGACGGGATCCGATTCATACCAGTCCCCGCTATTGACGTTCCACCCTACCACCTCGTAGCCCAGTAGCAAGGCCTCAAGGCGGGTCACCACTGTTTGTTCGCCGTAGGGAGGGCGAAAAAGACGGGCGGCGTGGGAGCCCAGCTCGCGTTCACAGGCACGGATTTGTCGTCGTCGCTCGCGACCGGAAAGGCTGGGAAAGGCGCGATGGTCCCATGAATGGAGACCGATCGCATGCCCGCCGGCGGTCATTCGCTTCACGAGATCAGGCTGGCTGGCGGCGGCTTCTCCGACCAGAAAAAACGTCCCTCGTGCGTGATATTTCTCCAGAAGGGCCAGGACCAGCGGTGTACTCTGGGAGTCCGGTCCATCATCAAACGTCAGCGCTGCAATGGACTCCCCGGTGACCACATGGGTCACACTCCCGAACACTTTCCTCAGCGCTGTGGAAATCACCGTCCTAGGATGCATCGGTTGGTTCTACCGCTACTCCACCATGGCCGGAGGTGCCCAAAACCGCAGACTGCCTTTGAGCGATCCCATCAGACGGCCAAGTCGCCACCACAACATCGCTTTTCCTTCCGGGGTCCGGAGCAATTCCGGAACACGCGTTAAGAGAAACCGCCAAGCTTGTCCGTACTGACGCCATCGCCACCACTCTGAGGAAGATCGCAGGCCATATCTCTTGTACAGGAACACCTCGTACTCCGCATAACGCGAGGCTTGAACATAGGCGCCTCGGGCACTTCCGCGCAGGCGGCAATGCAGCACCGCCTCGGGAACAAACGTCAACTTCGTCCCCTGCTGCTGGATTCTCATACAATAGTCGACATCTTCACAAATTGGAATCGCTTCATCAAATCCGCCCACTGCCTCATGCAGCACCCGCGTGATCCCCAACGTTCCGGCGCCGGCATGCGGAAACGGCAAGAAGCGGAACTGCTGCAGTGCAGTGGCCTGTGTATGTTGACGTGCCGTTCGAAGCGACGGAGGATTGAGCTGCTCGAAATCCAGGCGACAGGCGACAAACTCATATCTGCGTAGAGCCGACTCCATCGCAGCGGCCCAGCCTGAGCCAGGAACGTCATCCGCATCGCAGAACAATACCCCTTCCCCTGTCGCAGCCTTGACACCCACGTTTCTGGCGTGCGCGGCGCCTCGCCTGGCGGATGCATCCACGATACGTAGACCGGGTAACTGCCCCTCATAGCGCGCGACAACGTGCCGGAGATCGTCCGTCGAGCCGTTATCCGCGACAATCACTTCCCACTCATCCGACCACGCCTGATCGAGCAGGCCGCGGAACACGTCTTCGATCGTTGGCGCCGCATTCCAACAGGGAACTATCACACTCAGTTTCATGGACGACTCTGCCCGGAGTTGACTTACGTACAGGCGCTATCGACTGGAACCCACAGATGCGGCCTCCGCGACGCGTGGAGACTGGAAGGCAAGTCGATAGACATTCGCCAACCGCCCCCACTGCACCCAGTAGCCGGGATCCTGGAACAATGCACTGAGCGCCACCACCCTGGCCATCCGAGGGGAACCGCTCTGAAGCGTCGTGGCGGCCGCCTCCAGCAACTCTCCCAGCAGCCGACGTGTGGGAGGGGCGGAAGGAGCCGGACCGGCGGCAATGGCACGCCCGATGTCCTCCCACAAGGACTTCACTTCGCGAACCGGATTCGTCGACGCAGCCGCCGACGTACCGGCGACACGCTTCAGCCAATCCAATACTGCCGGCTCCTGCAGCAACCAGGGCGCGGCACGAAGCGACATCAGCAGATGCTCGCGAGTCGGCTTCAATCCCCCGCCGCTCCACCACCGTTGGTGAGCAATACTTGCGCACACGGCGGCCCGAGCCTTTCGCCTCACACGATCCGCTTCCGCTGTGGCGGGCAACCGTTCCAGCGCGGCTTCGACAATCCGCGGGAGTTGCTGTTCGTTGGTACCGTTTACAATCGTGCTGTACCATAGCCCTTGTTGCGAGTAACGCCCGCGCGCAACCGGCCCGCCGGCAAGAAACATCCAGGGTGTCAGCGCGGCGATTCTGAGCGCCATGTCATAATGTTCCATCCCGGCTTTCGTCTCATCGAAATACCCTGCACGTTCGAACAACTCTCGCCTGACGAGCCATGTGGGCGGATGTAGAAAGTCGTCGGTCGTGGTGACAAACGCCTCCAGGACGTTTCCGGATGGACCCCACTCGGGCCAGAGCAAGAGGGGGACCTCACTGCCGGTCACGACACTTTGGCCATACAGCACGCCGACCTCAGGATGCGCCTCAAGAATCGGAACCTGCACCATCAGCTTGTGCGTGAGGAATTCGTCGTCGTCGTCCAGGAGCGCCACATATTTACCTCTTGCCCGCTTAATGCCCGCATTGCGAGCCCCTGATGCCCCGCTATTCTTCTGCAATCGCAGGTACTGGACTTGCGGAAATTCCGCCGCCACTTGAGGGGTGTCATCCGGCGAACAATCATCCACCACGATGATCTCCATGTCGAAGAGTTCACCGGATTTCTCCTGCGCCAGTGCAGAAATAATGGCTTTCCTGAGGAGCTGTGCCCGCTTATAGGTTGGAATCACCACACTGACCAAGGGACGTTCAACAGGCAGTGCACCCATTTCCCCAGCCCCTGGTTCGCATTGCGGTTTCGCGCTGGTCTCGCTCATAACCGTCACAGCCCCCTAGTCAAAAGTGAAGCCATACATCTGGTGAGCACCCCACCTGGCGATTTGCCTTGCCGAATTGTCGACGGCCACTCTCGTACGACCGAACGGCGCGTCCCACGCTGCGGCACGGTAAGAAAGCCACGGGAAGTAGTGTGCACCATGCGGAAGCCACGTACCCGGAACGGAGCCCTTTCCTTCAGAAGCAGACCGCCCCCGTCGCAGGCTGTGGGCAAAGGCCGTTGGATGCACTCCAGCTACAAATCGTAGCATGCCACCCACTGACGGGCGAAAAATACTTATTTTCTCGCCTCCCACCATCGACGCGATGGCGTCCCACGCCATCAATCCCCTCTCCAAGCATGCGGGAGCCGGAGCGGTCTTACCGAGCGCCCTTCACTTTAGATGAATCCACGGCTGCCGAGGAGCGGTATCGAGTACGGCGGAAAGCGCTTGCTGAACGGCGTACCCATCCATAAACGAGGCATCGACTTCACGATTCAAGCGCCCCTGCAGGCAGGCCTCAACAAAACTCCGCATCATGCGCGCCAGGCAATGGGGCCGGCCATCAGAAGCCTCTTCGGGCAAGGGCACGACCTCCCAGGCCGGCCGTGTGGGACGCGACACCTTCAACACATCGACTGCACCGCGGCTCAATGAGGCCTTGAGCGCGCCGCGCTGCCCGACCACCTTGATGTAAGATTTCTCGCCGGAGTCCGGTGTCGCACGACTCGCGAACAACTGTCCACGAACTCCATTCCTGCAGAGGAAGGACGCCGACGCAATATCATCCGTCTCGACCGGAGTGAGCCTTCCAGTACTGGGATCCGGACGTTCCCTCGGGACCAGGACGGTACTGCCGGTGACAGCCTCAATCGGCCCGAGCACAAACCCCACGATGTCGAACAGATGAGACCCGACGTCATAAAGCACGCCGCCACCCGCAACGGCTAGCTGATCACGAAAACCGATCGTGGCTTCCGGGTTCATCCCATCCCACGAATCAAAGTGCACCGAGACGTAATACGGGTCTCCGATCTCCCCGTTCAACAATCGACGCCTCAGCTCTTGCACCCCATACAAATATCGATACGTAAATGCGACCTGGTGAATCTTTTGACTCTGTTCTGCGGCTCGAAGCATGCTCGCGGCTTCCGCGACGTTCATTCCCAGTGGTTTCTCACAGAAGACATGCTTCCCGGCGGCAAAAGCAGCCAAGGCCTGGCGAGCATGCAGCGCGTTCGGCGTCGCAATGGTCACCGCATCAATGTCGGGGCGGGCACACAGGCCTTCGTAGTCGAGGGAGGTTTCCGGCACACCGAGTCGTTGCGCCACGGCACGAGTACGAGACTCATCCCGTCCACACAGCACAACCACCTCAGCCTGCGGATGCGACTGCAGTCCGGGCACGTGGCATGTTTCAGCGAACGCCCCAGCGCCGATGACGCCCACTCGTAGCGTTTTCATGCCATCAAAACGTGGGGGCGGATCATCGGATGCGAGGCCGATATTCGCACACACAGCTCCCTACAAGCGGCAGTTACTAATCGCATGCTGGACCACGGGGGGTAATAGGGGATTCCCTGAGCTGTCCACCAAATTATACCTGAGGGGCTGAACGACAGGCTGAAAGGGAACTTGCGCACACTTGTACACAATCCACGGTCATCCCTCATGCATCAGGCTGAACCAGTCCCGTCCGAATGGCCAAGCGGACAAGGCCTGGCACATCGTGAATCTCTAAGCGTTCCATCAATTGTGCGCGGTGAGTCTCTACGGTCTTGACGCTCAGATCAAGGCGCTGGGCGATCTGCTTGGTTGAACAGCCTTCGGCAATGAGCTGAAGTATCTCACGTTGACGTCCCGTCAATTTCCCTAATGGGCCGGTCCTCGAATCATCCTGGCGGCAGTAGGCTTCAAGAGTAAACTTCGCTACCGCGGGTGTCAAATACGTCTCCCCGCGACGCACCGTCTTGATAGCCAGTTCAAGCTCCGCTCGATCGGCATCTTTGAGCAGGTAGCCGGATGCGCCTGCTCGCAAGGCTTCCTTGAGATATTCTTCGTTGGTATACATCGACAGCATCAACACTTTCGTCCGCGGACATTCCTGTCGCATGCGACTCGTTGCTTCCAGTCCGTTCATGCCCGGCATCGCAATGTCCATCAAGACCACATCCGGAACAATCTCCTTCGAAACCTTTAAGGCCTCTAGACCATCGCTCACTTCCCCGACGACTAGAATGCCGTCCAGCTTCTCCAGCAACGCCCGAAACCCGGCCCGTACCAGCGTATGATCCTCTGCCAGCAGAACTCTGATCCTGTTCATCGAGACACCTCTCGCGCGCCATCCGACTGAACATGGATCGGGAAGACCGCCCGAACCTCCGTTCCTTCACCGGGCGCTGACGCGATGGTGAACTGCCCGCTGGTCAGCCGTACGCGTTCCTCCATCCCGGACAGGCCGACACTCGTGCCCGCTCGAGCCCCGGTGCGCACCGCCTCCGGATCGAAGCCGACTCCATCATCGCAAATGACAAGGATCAGCGCTTGCGCCTCCATCTCCAGTCGGACGTCGACCTTCCTGGCCTGTGAGTGGCGTGCCACATTCGTAAGCGCTTCCTGCGCGAGGCGGAAGCAGGCAATTTCGATGTCCGGGGAAGGCCGAGCGAAAACCCCTTCCGCGGTAAACTGCATTTCCCACCCGGCGCGTTCGGCTTGTCTGCCGACGTACCACCGGAGAGCGGGAACCAACCCCAATTCATCCAGGAGGGCGGGCCTCAGATCCAATGCCAGACTACGAACACGCTGAAGCACTTGTGCCAGAATCTCCAAGCTATCCGCGATCGGCTCCTCGACAGGCTCGCAATTCGGGAGCGTGCGCAGTTCCCGCAGGTTCAACTTGACCGCCGTCAGCGCCTGCCCGATCTCATCGTGCAAATCGCGGGCAATCGCCCGGCGCTCCAACTCCTGCACCTCCATCAACCGGCGGGAGAGCACGCGAAGACGCTCATTGGCCTCGCTCAACGCAGCCGTGCGCTCTGTGACCCGCTGTTCCAATTCCTCATGGGCACGGCTCAGGGCCTCCTGAGCCCGTTGTTGTTCGGTGATATCCGTATTCATTTCAAGACTACCGCTGGGCACGCCCTCCGAATCACGCAACAACGTCCATCGGCTCGAGACCGTGATGGCCGTTCCGGCACGAGTCGTGTGCCGCAGTTCACCACTCCAATATCCGTTTCTCAGGAATTCCCGTTTGATCTCCCCCAGCGGCAAGGGAAACTGCGTCCTCAAAAAATCATGAATATAGGCACCCAACGCGTCCTTTGCACTCCACCCATACAAACGCACCGCACCATCGTTCCAATACGTAATCGTGTCCCGCTCCAAATCCCGAACCAGAATCGCGTCGTTGGCCAAATCCAACCACTCAGCCTGCCGGCGCAATTTTTCCGCCGCACGCAATTGTCCGCGTCTATCCTGCGCGACCATGCAGTAGCCCGCCACCTGACCCGTGCCGCCCGGTACCGCACTGACCGAGAGGACGACGGGGAAACGATACCCATCCCGATGCACGTAGGTCCATTCCTCCTCGCACACATGCCCGACCGTGACCCGCTCAACGAGCATGCCAAATTGATGTCGTTCCGTCATGTCGGGTGGGATAGACTTCGCTGCCATCCGGCCCACCAGCTCGGTCGGGTCATGAAACACGACCGGGGTCACCTGGCCGACAACCTGCGTCGCATCAACTCCCAGCAATCTCTCTGCCGCATGGTTGAAACCCGTGATGATTCCCGCTGCAGTGGTCGAGATGATGGCCGGCGTGCTCCCATCATCAACTTCTTCAACCATGGCCGTCTCCAACCTGATCGAGGATAATGGCTGCCCCCAACGATTGGCGGAGGCACTCGTGACAGGGCAAGCTCTGCCACCACAATGAGCGGCTACAATCATACTACAGCCATCCCCTGGAAACGATGATCCCTCGACATGGAGCGGACGGCAGGTCGCGGGCACACCAACTCGTGTGAAGGCCCTAAGCGTTCTGTTCTGGGGAATGAACCGTTCTCGTGACTGGTCCCGCAAGAAATCGGGAAAGAGGTTAGATCGATTGCTTTAGCCGAGCCGATTGCCAACCGACCAACCAGACGCCGGCAAGGATAAGCGCAATGCCCACGATCTCGCGGAGGCCGATCGCCTCACCCAACACGACGGCGGATAACAGGAGGGCTGACACTGGGATAAGGTTGACGAATACGCCGGCCCGGGAAGGACCGACCCCTTGCACGCCATACAACCAGGCCTGCTGCCCCAAGGCTGTGGCAAATACGATGAGATACAGCAACGCCAGCCACCCGGAGACCGGGACCACGCTCATACCAGTGAGAAGCAGCTTCTGATCAGTCCAGAGCAGCGGAATCTGCAACAAGAGCGACAGGAGGAGTGTGGTCCAATTCACGGTCAACGGCGAGAGACGCTCCATCACCTGCCGGCCACCGATGGAATACAGCGCCCAACTGACCAATCCCAGTAGCACCAAGGTGCCGCCCAACCAGGGATTGTCCCCGCTCGGAGCCTGCCCTCCGACGCCGGACACCAGTGCCACCCCGGCAAACGAAACCGCACAACCGGCCGCCACCGTCTTGAACGGAATATCACGCACGAGCAAGGAAGACAGCAGTGCGGTAATGGCCGGGCTGGCACCGATAATCACGCCGGCGGTCGCAGCGCCGATGTAGCGCAGCCCGAACAGCGTGAGCAGATGGTTGCCCAATACCCCGAGGCCCAGCAGCGACAGCACCTTAAGATCGCGAGTGGTGAACGTCGTGCGGCCACCTTCGGCCCACCACCAGAGAGGAATCAGGATCACCAGCGCGCCGAAGCCGCGCAACAGGGACGTCTCCACTGCCGAAAACGCGCCCAGCGCCAGCTTCTGCCCGACAATCGACCCGCCCCAGACCAGCGCCGAGGCGGTCAACGCGGTATAGGCGGCGAACACCGATGGTTTCTGCATCTACGGACTGCCTCAATTCACGACACACGTGGCATGCAACGAACCGCGAGCCCCGCACTCTAGAGGTCTAGGCGGTTGGTGCCGGCGTGATAATCCAAATACCGTCCCGGATGGTCGCCAACACTGCGGACACCCGCGTATCCGCCCTGACGACCCGGTTAAGCTCCTGAATCGCCGCAGTACGCTCATCCGGGGGCGGCTCCACTAGGACATCACCGTCCCACAACACATTGTCGATGAGAATGACCCCGCGCGGGGACAACAACTCCAGCGCCCGGCGGTAATAGTTCACATAGTTCAGTTTGTCGGCATCGATAAAGATAAGATCGAAGGGACCCGTGAGTTCCGCCATGGTCTCCAATGCCGGCCCCATACGGATCTCGATCTTTCGGCCATGGGGGGATTGCGCAAAAAATCGCCGAGCCACCGCCGCCGACTCGGCATCGACATCGCACGTAATCACCCGGCCCTGATCGGGTAACGCTTCCGCAAAACAGAGGGCGCTATACCCCGTGAACATGCCGATCTCCAACACACGCGTGGCCTGCACGAGACGAGTCATCATGTGCAAGAACGCGCCCTCGAGGGGGCCGACCAGCATCCGCGCAAACTCCATCGTCCGTTCCGTTTCCTCACGGAGCGCACGGCGCGTGGATGTTTCAGGCAATGAAACGGCAGCCGCATAGGCGTCGATCCTTGGCAATACGAGGTCAGTCATCGGTTTCACTCCAGAAGAGAGTTGTGCGACAATTCGCACCGGCCGCGGAATCATAACATGGACGTCCCCGGAGAAGGAGCTCGAAGGTGAAGACACTGGCGACATTGGAACCGTTGACAACACGTTTGCTGGAAATTCGGCGCATCCAAAGCGCGGCCGCGGTACTCTCCTGGGACCAGGAAACATATATGCCCGCTGGCGGCGGAGCGGCACGCGCGGAGCAAATCGCGACGCTGGAAGGCCTCGCTCACCAGAAGCTCGTGTCCGCCGAGCTCGAAGCACTGCTGACCGAATGGATCGATCCCTCGACCGGACAGGCCGCCGAGAGTTGGGATGAACCTTCCCGGTCTCTGTTGCGAGAAACCTGGCGCGACTTCAGTCGGGGCAAGAAACTTCCATCCGACTTTGTGATCCGCCTCAGCCGCGAATGTTCCTTGGCTCAGCAGGCCTGGGTGAGCGCCCGAGAAGAGAATCGCTTTGCGAAGTTCTTGCCGTCGCTGAACACGATCCTCGGCCTCAAGCGTGAGGAGGCTGAGTACCTCGGATACCGAGATTCACCCTACGATGCCCTCCTTGATGCGTATGAGCCTGGTGCCACCATCGCCCAACTGACACCGCTGTTCGCGCAACTTCGTGGACGCCTCGTCCCGCTCTTACAGCGCGTTCAAGCCAGCCGCGTCACCATCGACGACCGTTGCCTGCACCAGAGCTTCGACCAGGCCAAACAGGTCGAGTTCGGGCGGCTGGTGCTGACCGCCATGGGCTACGACTTCGACCGCGGGCGCCTCGACCTCTCGGCTCATCCGTTCACGACCTCTTTTCATCCGACCGATGTCCGGGTGACGACACGGGTCTTCGAGAGAGATCTGCCCTCGTGCCTGTTTAGTTGCATCCATGAAGGGGGCCACGGCCTGTACGATCAAGGCTTAGACCCTCGGTACTATGGCACTCCCCTGGGCGAGTCCGTGTCACTCGGCTTTCACGAAAGCCAGTCTCGCCTCTGGGAAAATTGTGTCGGCCGCTCCCGTGCGTTCTGGCACTGCTTCTACCCGATACTGCAGCACACGTTCCCGCAACAGTTGGCGGATGTGCCCCTCGACCGGTTCTACGCCGCCATCAACCGGGCCAGCCCCTCGCTGATTCGCGTCGAAGCCGACGAATTAACCTATAATTTACACATCATGTTACGCGTCGAGATTGAACAGGCCCTTATTGAGGGGCGGGCACAACCCGATGATCTGCCTAGCCTCTGGAATGAGAAAATGCGGTCGTATTTGGGTATCGTGCCGGAACGGGACGCCGAGGGTGTCCTGCAAGATGTACATTGGTCCATGGGCGCCTTCGGCTACTTTCCGACCTACACTCTGGGAAACCTCTATTCCGTGCAGTTCTTTGAACAGGCACAGCAGGAACTTCCACAACTGGACGAGGACATGCGGGCAGGACACCTTCTCCCACTCCGACGGTGGCTCGAACAGAAAATCCACCGGTGGGGACGCATGTTCACCCCTGATCATCTGGCTCGCCGCGTCACCGGCGGTGGGGTAAACCCGGAACCGTTTCTACGCTACCTCGACGCGAAATACACGGAGTTATACCGACTCTGAGCTCTGCGCCAACTTGCCACCGATCCTCCCCGAAAGCCCTGCGACCTCCCCCTGGCGCCACTCCCGTGTGCGCCAGGATCACGACATCAGGTGAGACCTAAGTATAGGGCCACAACAGGGCCCTTTAGCTCTATGGGCCTCATTGGTGTTCGTGGTACTACTCGTATGCGCAATAAATACATAGGAATATTCGCCTAGTTTGTTACCCTGCTCAAAGGAATGATCGGCTAACCACGTGGGATCCGGAATCGACAAACGCATCCTCGCCTCTTGGCGTTGTAGCCCGAAAGGGTTCCGATCGATCGAGGTCGTGAGAGTCGATATTCGAGTGTTCGGTTACCACGAGTAGGCGGCCTGCAGGAGCGTATCGAATGGTCTCTCCGATTACGACCCAAACCCTGACAGCCCTCCCCCGCCCCACCAATTCGCCAGCGGAGCGGCCCATATCGATTGCTCAGACGGGGACGGACAGGGCTAGACTGCGAGGTGCACCATGAACGGCAATCTGGCTGTGGCTCCATACCAAGACGCATCATCGATGAAAACCGATATCCGAATCTTGCTCGCGGATGATCACGCGTTACTCCGCCGCGGCATGAGGGAGTTCCTCCAAGACTTTCTGAGTGAAGATGGACTGACTCCGCACATTAGCGAAACCGACTCTGCCAGCGGCGCGCTAGAGCAGGTCCGCACCGCCGCCTGGGACCTTGCCATTCTGGATTTGAATTTGCCGGACATGCCCGGGCTTGAAATCCTGCGCATTTTCAAATCCCTGCACCCGTCTCTGCCTGTGCTCATTGTCAGCATTTATGCCGAAGAACATTATTCCGCGCGTGCGATTCGGGCCGGTGCATTCGGGTACCTGACAAAAGCACGAGGTCCTCAGGAACTCCGAATGGCAGTCTCACGAATTCTACAAGGCGGAAAATACCTTCCTCCTCCCGACGTGGAACGCCTCCACGGCGAAGGAGCACACCGGCCACCTTCCGGCGACGACCCCCTCCCCACAACGCTGTCGGATCGAGAGATTGAGGTGCTTCAGTGGATTGCACAAGGGCGCCGTCTCACTGAGATCGCCGGACAGCTGAACCTGAGCATCAAGACGGTGAGTACCTACCGCGCTCGCCTCCTGATGAAACTGGGGAAAAGCACCACTGCAGAACTGATCCGTTACGCTCTGGGCCAGCAGTTAGTCTGACACGTGCCGCTTCACGAAATGATGCACCAGGTCTATCCGCGCTACACACTGGCAGGCAAGTTCACTCAAATTGCGGACCGGTTCGCGGCTGCCGGTGAGGCTGAATCGTCATTTCTTAGGGGAATCCTATGGCCAACATTTTGATCATCAATGCCGACGAGAATCTCAAACGGCTCGTCCAGCTGGCGCTCCCTGGCATGGAACACTTTATTCAGCACAGCCGTTCCTTACGGATGGCCCGCGCTCAACCCGTCCCGTCCAGGCTCGACTTAGTGATCAGTCGTCTCGTCGCGCAAGACGATCAAGGCCCTGAAGATTTGGTAGAGCTTCGCGCGACCTTCCCGACTGCTCGTCTGATCATCGCCGCAGCTCTGCACGCGCCCACGCTGGAAGGCGAAAAATTTCACCGGATCGTTCGCGAACTGCGCATCGAGTATTGTTTGCTCGAACCGATTGAGACGGGCGCCATGCTCCAGACCATCAATACGGCCCTCACGCTTCCGAAACGGCCCTAGGCTGGACCGGACAGCCACCAGTCCCCCATACAATGCCGCAGGCTGCCGAACAGCTGTCGTAGCGGATGCCGATCGAAGCAGCCGCTCGAGCGCGGCCGGAATCAATACCCCATGGCTGTATTGAGCTTCGTCAAATGGCTGGCCGGCAGGAGAAACTCCGCCGACGCTTCGATACGGGTTGGCACCAACAGCGTGGTGTGAAACACAATATCGCGAATTGGAATTTTAAACTCAGGTTGCTGCGGGGTGCTCAGTTCGACTGATTCGACAGATTGTGTAATGGCCGTGACATCCTGCGGCCCATAGGTCGTGATGACCGCCTGCATGAGATCGCGAATTTTCTCGTTCGTTTCATGTCCGTCAATCCCCTTCATCAACAACGGAAGCACCTCGTCGCGAACCTGATCGGACGGACTGAAGTTCTCGACCCGCTCCTTGCGTCGAAGCGAGGTGAGATCATTGTCGAGATCGCGGCTGAACGCGCCATAGGCAAACCGGACGAACTCGAAATGAAAGCCCTTCAGGCCTTTCCCGAACATCTGTAGCTCGCACAGGAAACAGAGCTGCTGCAGCTTCACGTCACTTAATAATCCATAGGGCTCGGCCAACGAGAGCGCATACAGGAGCAGCGCTCGATCAATCGTCATTTCATGGGACTTGCGCACAGGTTCAATCTCCTCTGAATCGTCGATAACCGGCAGGACTATAAACAGGCGCGTTTGGATTCGTCAATCGATGATCGCGCCAGTCGGATACCCCCTTGACCCATCGATCCACTTTCGTCTTTAATGGGCCACTTTCATCCCCATTCACACACAATGTCACAGACCATGAGCAAAACGCTTAAAGAAATGGAGGTGCTTCGCCAGCACCTGGCCAAGCACCAGCTGAAGCTGACTCGGCAACGAGAACTGATTCTGACGGCATTCCTCCGACAAGAACACGTCACGGCCGAGACGATGTACCATCAGTTGGCCAAAAAGGACCCCCACCTGGGACTTGCCACAATCTACCGCACCCTGAATCTGTTCTGCGAGGCGGGCATCGCCCAAGCCCGACACTTCGGCACGCAAACCCAATACGACAATATCTCGCACAAGGGCCATCACGACCACCTCATCTGTACCGGCTGCGGGACTATTGTGGAATTTGAAAATTGTGAGATCGAACGGCTGCAAGAAGAGGTCGCCACGAAGAACGGCTTTGTGATCCAAACCCACCGACTGGAGCTCTACGGCCTCTGCGCCCGTTGCCGCCATTGACGGACCGCCCTCGCATCCAGTACCATATTGAGACAGCTTATCAATTTCAACTAGGAGGCCCCGAGGGCCGTCCCTACACGTGGAGGCATGCCGCATGGCTTCATTCCCTCGCGCATTTTTAGCGCTGACCTTGACCCTCGGTGCACTGGCATTCCCGCAATGGGTGAATGGAACCGCGGAAGCGGCCGACAAGCTGGTGGTCTACTCGGGTCGCGCAGAACGCCTCATCAAACCGGTACTGGACGAGTTTCAAGCGAAAAGCGGCATCCAGATCGACCTGCTCTCTTCCGGCACCACTGAACTGGTCAACCGATTGCAAGCCGAAGGCGATCGCACCCCGGCCGATGTTTTCTTGACGAACGATGCCGGCAGTCTCGAACATGCCCGCGAACTCAAGCTTCTCCGCCCCATGAACATGCGCGAAGTTGAACGAGCGATCCCACCCCAATTCCGAGCCACCGACAACAGCTGGATCGGACTTTCCGGTCGCTTCTGGATCGTCGTCTACAATACCAACCTGGTGAAGCCGGACCAGATCAAATCATTGTTCGACCTCGCCCAGCCGCAATGGAAAGACAAGATCGCCGTCCCCAACTCCGGCAGCGAGTATCTCCAGGCCGGGGTGTCGGTCATCAAGGCGACCTTTGGAGATGAGCGGACGAAGCAATTTCTCCAAGGGCTCAAGACCAATGCCGGCACGCAGGTCTATCAGAAGAGTTCGCAGATCGTAGAGGCCGTTGCGAAGGGCCAAGTCGCCGCGGGCATTGTGAACCACTACTACATCTCTCGCCACCTTGCAGCGCAGCCGACCGCTCCAATCGCGGCTGTCATGACGGATCAGCAGGAGGGCGGCATGGGCGCCATCATGAATGTGACTGGAATCGGCGTCACTCGAGCATCCAAGCATATCGACAGTGCGAAGCTCTTGATTGAATTCCTAGTCGCCCAAGCCGGGCAGAAAATGTTCGCGGACCTGGACAAGGAATACCCCCTGCATCCGGAGGTGAAAGCCGACCCGGCGCTCATCGACCGTCACACCTTCCGGGCGGCTCAAGTTCCGCTCGCTCGACTTGCTGAGTTGCGCGAAGCCACCCTCACACTCATTGAGCAGGTCGGCCTTCGCTAACCTATCCATTCCATGCTGACCGCCACGAGATCTCACGCGCCCTCTTCACTCCAGTGGATCAGCCTGGTGACGGCGGCCTTCCTGATCCTCCCCACCTGCTATATCGTGTACGTAGCACTCACCGCCGCGCCGACCGTGTGGAGTCGCCTCTGGTCGACGCGTATTCCCGAACTTCTTTGGAACACGCTCTCGCTGGCCACCGGCGTGGCCGTAACTACGCTCCTCCTGGGCGTCTCACTGGCCTGGATCATCGTTCGATACGAATTTCCTGGGCGCCGAATCTGGGAATGGGCACTCGCCCTCCCCCTCGCTATGCCGACCTATGTGCTGGCCTATGTCTATGCCCATCTCCTCGGGATGGGCGGCCCGGTAGAGCACTGGTGGCAAACGCTCATGGGACCAGATGCTCGGCTACTCTCCCCGCAAGGATTTGTCGGCGTGACACTCATCATGGCTCTCGATACGTTCCCGTTCGTGTACCTCCTGGTTCGAGGGGCCCTGATGAATCTGAATCTCTCCTTTGAGGAAGTGGCACGCGTGTGCGGCGCGTCTCAATGGGCAACCCTCCGACGGGTCACGCTCCCGCTCATCCGCCCCGCCGTTGCCGCAGGGCTGGCACTCGTGATCTTGTACGTGATTTCGGACTTCGGGGCGGTCTCGCTCCTCCGCTACCAAACACTGACCTATGCGGTCTATCAGCAGATGACCAGCCGCTACGATCACACGGCCGCCAGCATCCTAAGCCTGCTCCTCGTCGTGATGGCGATCATTTTCCTCGTCACCGAGCGATGGTTTCGGCAGCGAAGCCGCTTTTATCAAACGGCCGGCCGATACCGGAACGCCACTCGGCGACGCGCAGGTCCCATGGGGACCGCGCTACTCACCAGCTACGTGGTGCTGGTCTTCGCGGCGGCCTTCGGGATCCCCGCGGCCATGTTGATTCAATGGAGCATCGAGGCCGTATCCCAAGGTGCCCTGGACGCGCGCTTCTTCGGCTTTATCTGGAACAGCAGTTTTCTAGCCGCACTGGCGGCGTGCGGGGGGGTGATCATCGGTCTACCGCTGGCCTATCTCGCCAGCCGTCGGCCCTCGCGACTCAATCTCGCCTGCCTCCAAGCCGCCTATGCCGGCTACGCCCTACCCGGCCCAGTTGCCGCACTCGCTGTGCTTGTGCTCTTCACTCAGTTCGCACCTGCCCTGTACGGCACCGTGGTGGTCTTGCTGGTCGCCTACATTGTGCACTTTCTGCCGGTTGGGCTGCAGTCGATGGAACCGGCCCTCCAGCAAGTCACGCCTAATGTGGAGGAAGTAGCACGTACCTTGGGCTGCACAACTCGTCATACACTTCGGCGCGTGACTCTGCCGCTCATTCGTAATGGGTTTATTGCCGCATGGGTGCTGATGTTTCTTCAGACCATGAAAGAACTTCCAGCCACATTGCTGCTGCGGCCGGTCGGATTTGATACACTGGCCATTCGCGTCTGGCTCGAGGCGAGCGAAGAATATTATCAGTTGGCGGCACCCGCGGCCTTATTGATTGTTCTCCTCAGTCTACCGGCGCTGCTACTGCTGGTGTCGAAAGATTGGCGAGGACGCGCGCAGGAGGTCGTGAGGTGAATTCCATGAATAGCTCGGACACCCACGCACAATCAGGAAAGACAACCGCGACCGCGCTTGAAGCTATGGATATGGCGGCTGAGCGCTCCTCGGTTCTGGAGCTACGCGAGGTGTCCTGCGCATACGAGCCGAAGCGGCCGGCTGTCGAACACATTACCTTCACGGTGCACCAAGGCGAAATTCTCTGCCTCTTGGGCCCATCCGGATGCGGAAAGACCACCATTCTTCGTGCAATTGCCGGATTCGAACGGGTGACCGCCGGGAGCATCGTCCTTTCGGGGCAACTCGTGTCTTCGCAGGACGTGATGGTGCCGACGGAAGAACGACAGATCGGCATGGTTTTTCAAGAATATGCGCTGTTTCCACATCTGCGCGTCGAAAAAAATATCGCCTTCGGTCTCAGCCACCTCTCACGCACACAGCAGCGGGCCATCGTCGATGACCTCCTCTCCCTCACCGGCTTACGCGGTCTGGAGCAGCGGTATCCGCATGAGCTCTCGGGGGGACAACAGCAACGCGTGGCACTCGCCCGCGCCCTCGCCCTGCGCCCCGTATTGTTGCTGCTCGACGAACCGTTCAGCAATCTCGATCCCGACATGGCGAGCCGCATGCGACAAGATCTCCACGCCCTGCTTCGACAGACCAAGACCACGGCCATCCTTGTCACTCATGACCACGACGAAGCATTTTCCATGGCCGACCGCGTCGCAGTCCTGAACCGGGGACGGCTGGAACAGTTCGACACTCCGGAAGCGATTTACCACGTCCCCACGACTCCCTTCGTAGCCGACTTCGTCGGACAAGCGGATTTTATCCCCGGGGTCGTGGCCCATGATGTGGTAACCACCGAGATCGGAGACTTCCCCAACACCCGGCACCTCGCGACAGGAACCCACGTGGTCGTGATGATTCGCCCTGACGACATTCATATCGTCCCGACCAAGGGCGCCAATGCCCATATTCTGGCCCGGCAATTCAAAGGCTCTGAAAACGTGTACACCATCCAACTGCCATCTGGGCAAGTTGTACACAGCAGCGAGTCGTCGCTGAGCATCTATCAAACCGGCACGGCGATTGCCCTTCGAGTGGTGGCAACCCATACGGTCCTCTTCCCGCAACCACTCGAACCGACGGCAACACAACAGGCAGGGCCCGACGCGGCTTGTCCTCCGTAATACGGCGCTCAATCCGGGCTGCATTGAAGATTAAACGGGGGTTACCCCACAGAGAGACAACCGTGCGAGGCGGAGGATCGACGAATGGATCTGCTGAAGAATGCGGTAGAATATGGAATCATCGGCATGCTGATCGCCTTGAGCGTCTGGTCGGTGGCGGTGGCGATCGAGCGATGGCTCTACTATCGACGCGTAGACCTGTCACAATTCACGGACATTCAAACGTTCGAAATGGCGTTGACCAAGCGTTTGGTCATTATCGGCACCGTGGCCGCCAACGCTCCGTACATTGGATTGTTAGGAACGGTGCTGGGGATTATGATGACATTTCATACGATGGGAACGTCCGGCACGATGGCCGTGAATACCATCATGATCGGCTTGAGTCTTGCTCTGAAAGCGACGGCCGTCGGCCTACTCGTTGCCATCCCCTGCGTTGTGATGAACAACATTCTTCGCCGACGCGTCACCGAACTGCTGACGATCTATAAGGTGCAACATGGAACGCGAGGTTAATCAAATCAACGTCATTCCGCTGGTCGACGTCATGCTCGTGCTGCTCGTCATCGTCCTCACCACCGCCACCTTCATCAGTACCGGCCAGATTCCTGTAAACCTTGCCAAGGCCAAAGAGGCCGGCGATCACAAAGATGTCCCGGTCGTGGTAACCTTGACCGCAAACGGCGACCTGTTCCTCAACGACCGCCCCATCCCCCCGGACGGGCTCAAGACTGTCATGTTAGCGCACCCCCGCGAATCGCCGGTGGTGGTGCGGGCCGACAAAGTCACCTTACTGGAACGGTTTGTCTCGGTGGTGGACGAAATACGAGGTCTGGGATTTCAATCCGTCAGTCTGGAGGTCGTTCGCCTGTGACCGCACAGCCCGGCATTTCTGAACCCTTGATCCGCTTCCAAGCAAGCGGGTGGATCATCTCGCTTTGCCTGCATGGTAGTGCAATATTCCTAGCCGGACTCCTAGTCGCCAAGATCGGTCTGGCCCCTCCATCCTCATCCTTTCATTGGGATGTCACGGTCATCGGCGCTCAACCTCCGGCGACGCCTGCCCAATCAGCACCCGATTCCCAGACACTTGCTGCCGAAGTGGTCCGACCGGCTCAACGGCGCACTCCGGCAGCGACTCTTTCTCCAACCGCCTCTCACACCGCGCTCCCGACCACGCCGACCACCACAGCCTCTCTGCCGGCGGATGCACCTTACGAGGCTGCGTCGGTCCTGACTCCACCAATACAGGAACCACAACAGCTGGTTGAACCAACCCGTACGGGTCTCCCTCCAGAGCCTGAAGTTGCGAGGATGGAGTCGCAGCCTGCACTCCATGCGACATCAGCACCCGTTGAGGCTCCCATGCCACCACAGACGGCTGCTTCCCCTGCGACGGCAACTCCTCTTGCCTCAGAAGCACCCTTGCCGACGAGCGCTGTACCGTCCACCACCGAACAGGCCACAGCCCCGCCTCAAACGGCATCCCTCGCCCCATCGAACAGCTCGCCTCAGGCTACGAGGAAACCGGACTACGGCTGGCTCGCAGGGCCTTTACTCCAGCGAATCGAAACGCTCAAGCAATATCCCGTAACGGCGAGGCTGCAACGATTGGAAGGTCGGGTAGTTGTCCGGATCGTAGTTCAGGAAAACGGAGACATTACATCGGCCACCATCGCAAAAAGTTCCGGGCACGATCTGCTCGACCAAGCGGCACTGGAGACCATTCGCCAAGCCTCCCCTCTTACCTTATCGCAGCCGCTCGAAAAATCTTCCATCACGATGCAGATCCCACTCGGGTACTACCTGGACCGGTAAGACGGAAAACTTATCCCTGGCACTGTTGCTGCTCCCAACGTCGCAAGACCGTCTGCTGGTCGAACGTCAGGACATAGGCCCGACAGCCCCCTCCCCGCACTTGACCGCCATACCCTGCCGTCCCGCTGCCCCGCTCGAAATAGGTCCAAACTTCTCCCCCGTCTGAGGCAGACTGTGTCTTGTGTGGGGATCCATACCGTTTCCCCACCATCTCCTGCGTCGCCTCGTTGACCCCATCTTGGAAGTACTTGGAACTGGCGCTGCAGGCGCTTAACACGAACAGGCCGATCATTAGTCCTGTCAACGCACCTTCTCGGCACCAGCCACGGACCAAGCCCCAACGGGAACGTCCGCCATGGATTGAACTACTCGATGCCATCATTCATCCTCACCCTCCCGTTGAGATACGAAGACACCCAGACTTTGCCATCACGATCCACGATCACGGCACCGACCCCCGGCAACCGTTCAACAAGCGCCAGCCCTCGCTCACGACCCATCACAAAAATGCCGGTATCCAGGCCATCTGCCGTCACTCCATCGCGGGCGACCACGGTCACACTTTGACAGTCACGAGCCGGCTGCAAGGTGATCGGATCGAGAATATGGTGATAGCGCACTCCATCCCGTTCGAAGTACCGTTCATAGTCACCGGCCGTCGAAATCGCCTCATCCTGCAGATCAATAAAAGCCAGCACCGCCCCTTCGTGCCTCGGATGCCGGATGCCAAAGGGAAACTTCATGCCGCCCGGAAGTCTGCCGAAGGTCCGGATATCCCCCGAGAGGGCCACGACCCCTGCAGTAGCTCCGGCCTTCTGCATAGCCGCGACAGCCATATCCGCGGCAAAGCCTTTGCCGATCCCGCCCACATCCACCCGCATGCCCGGCTGGGCCAAATAGGCCGTCACCTCCGCGATATTCAGGCGCAACGAGCGCAGATCCGTCAATGGGCGAACCGCCTGCAAGACCGCATCGGAAGGAATCTGTTGCCGATCGAGAACACTCCAGGCCTCAACCGCCGGCCCAACGAGAATATTAAACCCTCCTTCCGTCAACCGGGCCATTTCGAGCGAAGCCTCCAATACCCGCATCGTGTCGCGACTGAGCGTGATGGCGTCCCTGCCGGCGGCAGCATTCACACGCGAAAGCTCACTTGTCGCAATCCAGGTACTGAGCAACTCCTCCAAACGATGAATCTCCTGAAATCCAACCGAAGCCGCATCCTGCGCCCGCTGGCGATCCGACGCCACCGATGTAATCGTCACGAGCGTCCCCATCTGCATCTGCGTTCGCTTCACCACAACAGGAACGGATTCAGACCTTGTCGTCACACATCCGGACGAGAACAAAAACAGGAAGATCCCGCTCATCACTGCAAGACGATATCCCATCGACACCTCACCACCTGAGACAAATATGGCAACCACACTGCGCGTGGCACTCAATGGAAGGCGCAGTTCTGTTGACACAGCCCACCACCGATCTGCGCACGCATACAGCTTCATCTTCTGCGGCGTACCTGCAAAATGCAAATACACACTCCCCCGCTCCCACTCTATCTTGCAGGAACCACCTATGACGAACGTGCCGGGCACGCACAAAGACAGTCCGTCTTTAATTTGACGCCCGGCTTGACATTCCCTCACTGATCGGGATATTAATAATCGTTCTCAATTTCACCAACGAGACTGACCACCCACTATGATCACCGAGAAACGTTTGGCAGCCCCTTCGTGCCAGGACAGTGAAACACGCTGTGAGTGCGGACAACTCATTGCGAAGGTCCGTGGACAAGGCCTTGAGCTCAAATGCAAACGCTGTAAGCGCATCGTCGTCATCCCCTTCACCTCAATCGAAGGCTGGGGCACCGTCACAGCATGATTCGATATTTGAAAGGAGGCCTCACAACCAGGCACACCGCAGGGTTTCGATCGCATACACCTGCGTTCCCCGCAGACCAGAGACCTTTGAGTCCCGAGTCCAACCACAACCTTACTCGCGGATGGAGGATACCTATGAAGATTCGGGCAATCCTCGGGGCTCTCGTCTTAGCCAGTTTACCGGCGATGCCGGCGTTGGCGGAAAACATGACCCCGGAGGACATTAAGAAACTCGTGGATGAGGCAGTCGAGAAGCGGCTGCAGGAACACGAACGACGCGACGGCAGCATGCAACAAGGCCAGGGCGAAGCCGCCTCGGCTCCGCAATATCCTGTGTCATCCGGTCCCATTACCGATATTCGGGTAGAGAGAAAGGGCGAGGAAAAGGTTCCGTTGGGATTCGGATCAACCGGGTCCGGCAAACTGATTTACGCCAAGCCTTTCTTAAGTGCCCCGAAAGCAACGGTCGGTGGATATGCCGATGTCATGTACAACTCGCTGTCCCGTCAGAATCTGGATAATCCTAGCCGCAATTCTTTCGGTCAACAACGACTGGTGCCGTTTATTTATGCGGATATTACTGACCATATCAAGTTCGCAACGGAAATTGAGATCGAGCGCGGCGGAACAAATGCGCCCCAGGGCACTGACGGTTCCATGCAGATTGAGTTCGCCCAGCTGGACTACCTGGTTAACGAAGCCATCAATCTTCGAGCCGGTATTTTGTTGATGCCGGTCGGCAAGTTTAACTTGCTGCACGACTCACCGCTGAACGACCTCGTCGACCGACCAATGGTGTCCCGCATCGTCATCCCCAGCACCTGGTTTGAAGCAGGAGCTGGCATTTACGGAACCCTCTATCCCTCGTCACGATCGAAGCTGGACTACGAAGTCTACGCCGTCAACGGGATGAGCCAGACAGCAGGCGGCATTACTGACCTCGGCGTGCGGAGCGCGCGAGGGAGCGTCTCCCGGGATCGCGATGACAGCAAAGCCGTCGTCGGCCGTATCGCATTCAGCCCGATGCTGGGCATTGAAATCGCCGGGTCCGGGTACCATGGGGCATACAAGCCGGCTGCCGGAGCCGTGGGCGCAGGCTACATCGATATGTTCGCATTGGACTGGACTCTCCAGAGAGGCCCGTTCGAAATCATCGGAGAGTCAGCCTGGACGAGAGTCAGCAACAACAATGCCACCGGCGTTGCCAACCGGGCCATCGGACCGGCCGGCATGCAAGGGTACTACATTCAAGGGAATTATCACTTCATGCCTGAATTCCTCAAAAAATGGGCCCCCAGCCATTTCACCGACGCCTCCACGTTTACAGCAGTCGTCCGGTGGGAACAGGTCAATACCGACACGGATGATCGCACCAAACAAAACACGCTCGGGGGCCAGCGGAAGCTTGAGCGCTTGACCCTCGGTCTCAACTTCCGGCCAATCGAAGACACAGTGATCAAATTCGACTGGCAATTTAATACCCAGCAGGACGCGAAAGGACTGGTCGCCGCCGGAGACCTCGGCACTTCAGGCAGCCCGATGAATGGAAACGGATTCCTAATCCAGGCAGCCACATACTTCTAACCGGCACCTCGTCCAGGCCGTCCCATTCCGGACGGCCTGGACGACAGTGACAGAATTGATATGACACGACACTATCGCCGACTCAGCGCCATCCTGCTTCCCGCTCTCCTGACCGCCTGCGCCTCGTTAGGCGGCATGCAGGAACGATTTGCCGTCTGCAGCTACGACCATGCCTGGGACGCTGCGCTTGACGCGGTAAAAGATCGGGCAATTGCGCGGCAGGACAAAGGCGCAGGCGTGATCGACACCACTTGGCTTGAAATACCCATGCCAGGACGGACCTTTGGTGCCCTTCAACGAGATTTGGGGGACAGCAAAGATCGGTCCCGAATTTCCCTCACTGTCAAACGCCTCGACGACGTCACAAAAATTGGCTTCATCGAAGAACGGCAACGCTGGGCATTCCGTGGCGGTTCCCGCCTGTTCGGCTGGGCTGACACCGAACCCTCAGCAGAGATCATGGCCGACGTGCAGAACCGCTTGGACACCAAATTGAAGGAGCAAGGATGTTCAGTACATTGAGTGCGTACCGCACCGCAACCGCAGTCGTATTGCTAATGACCTCGTCCCTCCCCGCTTTGGCGACGGAGAAAGTCTGGGACAGTGAACTACGCCGATACATTACCGACGACGACTTCAAGTATGAAGAGTTCATGACGGAGGACGAGGCCGTCAAGGCGATCCTTCCCCAGTCGCAACGAATCCGAAAGGAAACGCTCCGCCTGGCGCAAGACAAGAAGAGTACCGTCGAACAACGCATCGGCTGGAAGTTCCCAGAGGACTCATTCGACCTGTATATCGGCGAGACTGGCGACAAAGTGGACGGATATGCGATGATCCACAACACCATCGGCAAATATAAACCGATGACCTATATGGTTGGAGTGGATCCCAAAGGGAATTGCACCGACGTCGAATTGTTAGTGTTTCGCGATGCAAAAGGCAGCGAAGTCGGGAAAAAGCGATTCAACTCCCAATATGACGGCAAAACGGTCTCGGATCCCATACGAATCAATAAAGATATTATCAACATCAGCGGGGCTACAATGTCCGTCCGGTCGATGAGTGCCGGCGTCAAACGTGTGCTGGTCCTGGTGGACGAGTTTTACTTGAAGCCGGCCGGCTTAGGAAGCGACACGGTCGCGGTGCAGAAGGCCGAGAGAGGATTCTTAGGGACCCTGTTCGGTAACTAAGGCCGTCGGGATACTGCACAGGCATGCGAAATTTTAATGCTCGATTCCGCCTGCGTGATTCGGACCGCCACATCAGGCTGCTGTATACACAGTTTCTCTTTTTGATGCTGGTGGGATTTCTTTTTTCTTTCTTCTGGGCGCACAGCATGACCAGCTTGAGCCCACAAGGAATCGCGGATCACTACCGGGGCTCGGATGCGACCTTCGGCGAGCCGATGTCGTTCCGCGAACTGGCTGAAGTGACGCACTTCCACCTGTTCACCATGCCGGTGGTATTTATGATCCTCGTTCATGTCCTCTATCTCACGCATGCCAGTCATGCGGTACAAGTCTGGCTGACATGGCTCTCGTTCGGAGGCGTGGCGCTGGATCTGCTCTCCCCCTGGCTGATCAGCTACGTCTCACCTATTTTTGTGCTCACCATGCTGGCAGGGGACACCCTGATGATGGGCAGCTTTCTCGCAATGATGGCGATCCCGCTCTATGAAATGTGGATACTGAAACAGCCACTGATGGCCGGGAAGCGAGGGGAAGAGCCATGAGCACCTAGAAACAGCCTATCAATCTCGTTGCGGCCAGAGGCATTCAGCCCAGAGCCCAAGATCGTTGACCACGATCTTGGGCTCTTTTTTTTGGAGGACTCCCATGCATCCATCAATAGTACCGATCAATCTCACAACTCAACTCATCCGAGAGATAGCCCGGCAGCTTGATGCCTTGAATTCTCTACAGCTCCCCAAAGAGTCCTTACACGCTGTCCGCCTGCTCCAACTTCGACGCCTGACGAGAAGAATCGAAGCCCTCATCCCAGGACACTTCGGACATGGCGAGCGCACGGCACATTATGCCCGCATGCTGGGCGAAGCCATCGGCCTTACAGACGATCAACACATCGACTTGCAGTATGCCGCGCTGTTGCACGATATCGGACTCCTCATGTTACCTGGCAGACTGCTCGACGAGACAGAAGCCCACACATTGGACGACTATGCTCTGATCCAAAGTCATCCTCGAGAAGGTGCTGCACTCCTGAATCCCTATCGATTCCTTTATGAGGCCGCCCGCCTGATCGCTCATCATCACGAACGATGGGACGGCGCCGGATATCCGTATGGGCTTCGCGGAGCCTATATCCCCCTGGCCGCAAGAATTCTGGCCATTGCAGACGTGTTCGACAGCATTGCCGTCCGATCAATTTCGTTACACAGCGCCCTGCGAACGCTCCAAGCGTCGGCAGGCTCGCAGTTTGATCCGGCACTGACCACCATATTTTGTGTACGGTTACGCGATCAAGACCGGTTCCCGGCTCTCTCAGTGAATGCAGTGAGTCTGACCGCTCTCACTGTTGAACCGACCGTCGACCAGCTCAACTCCCCTCACACGTCCCTTTCAACATTCTAAAGAGTCCAACGAAGACAGTCCGTACCCGCTACGGTCTATTGGCCTCACTGATGGAGATGAATGATGATACACAACACGCCCGACATCACCATACCAACTGACCGCCTCCAGAATATCTCGTCTGAGCTTCGGGCACAGTCACCAAAGTGGGCTGATCGTCTCGAGCAGGCCACGACGGAGCAGGAGCTCCGCAATCTCGTGTGTGATCTCTTCAACCTCTCCCATGCCCTCCCATCTGACGGAAAATCATCCGGTGAGAGACACGCGCTGGCTGGACGCATCACCCGCTTCATTCACGAGAATCTCCACCGTGGACTGACACTCAAAGTCCTGGCGAATTTCCTCGGCTACTCGGAGAAATATTGTTCTGATCTGTTTGGCCGCATCATGGGTGAATCGTTTTCCGGGTACATGAGACGACATCGGGTCGAACGTGCCAAGTCACTCCTCGCCACGACTGCGCAGACGCTGGCAGAAGTTGCGACCGCAGTCGGATTCAGCGATCAATTCTCTTTCAGCCATTTCTTCAAACGCGCCACCGGGCATTCTCCCAGTGAAGTTCGATCTCGACGGATACACCAACGGCATCGGCTGACAGTCCACACCATGCAGAAGGTACTGTAAGCTCACGCAGCGCACACACGCATGGTCTCGCTATTATTGAGCAGGCAGAGCACAGCCTGCCCCTGAATAACCATGGCATGCAGAACGATTAAATTGCTTCGCAGCCGTGCGGGGAGCATGAATAGGCGGGGTCGTCCGGACTATCGGACCGAGGAAATCAGACACGCATGCATGTTCGGGAAAACAGTACCAGGGAGGAGGGCCGGCCAGCGGGACCCCAGATGATCCCACCGGCCGATCGTCTGCGCTCGCAAAGGCTAAGACTTTTCGGAATGAATCTGCTCGGCCAAATATCGATCAAGCCCCACTTGCTTGATGGTACACAGCTGGGTCTCGAACCAATCGATATGCTCCTCGGTATCAACGATCATTTCCTCCAGCCGATTCCGGGTCGTGAAATCGCCGACCTTCGTGCAATGGGCAATTCCGTCACGAAGGACTTCCGCGTCGTCACGCTCGAAGGTCAGATCGCCCTCCAGCAGATCCGATACTTTCTTTCCGGTCGCAACCGCGTCCAGATGATCTACTTTGGGTGCACCGCCTAGATACAAAATATGATCAATCAAGCCCGAGGAATGACTCACTTCCTCCTGGGCCAGGTGACTGAACCGTTCGTGCAGCCGGCCATAACCCCAATGTTTGCACAAGGCCGCATGCAGAAGATATTGATGCACGGCCGTAAGCTCACTCACCAACACTTTATTCAGGATATCGAGAACGCCCTCTTTCGCTTTCATGCATGCTCCCATTCCCACGCCGGACCGGCACTCGATTAACTGTCTTTGTGAATCTGCTCGGCCAAATAATTCTCAAGCCCTACCTGCTTGATCGTCTCAATTTGGGTCTCGATCCAGTCGATGTGCTGATCCACATCCTTCGCCATGTCTTCAAGCATATGACGCGTCGTAAAATCTCCCACTTTGGCGCAATGCACAACCCCGTCGCTGAGCAGCGTGAGCATTTCCTGTTCGGCCTTAAGATCAAGCTTGAACTGCTCGGGAACAGTTTCTCCGATCTGCACCGTATTCATACGCTGAACATTCGGCACCCCTTCCAAGTACAGAATGTGGCTGATCAGCTCATCCGCATCTTTCATTTCATCGATGCTACGTTCTCGAACTTTGTGATGCAGCTGTTCATAGCCCCAGTTTGAACACATTTTCGCATGGACGAAATATTGGTTGATCGCAGTGAGATCCGCAGTGAGGACCTTATTCAGAAGCTCAATGACGCCTTGTTTCGCTTTCATAGGTCCCTCCCTCCAGCTTGGAGTGCAATGTTTTCAACTGGCCCGTTGGCTCAAGCCGGCGCTGATATGCGTTCGACTGACTCTTTACTCTACATCTTAATTAGAGATTCTCAACGGGCTTGTCAACAAGAGATATACGTATAAATGAGGCGAGTTATCAACATCGCCGAGAACGCTTCTCATTCTTCTCATCAGGACAGGATCGTGAACGGGGTGTTCTGCGGAAGCCCGGCGGCGAAAGGAACTGGAATCGAGAGGTGTGAGAGACAGGAAAGACTATTCAAGCGAGCGAACGACGACACAGGAACAAATGCCCTCGGACTATCCGGCTTCCCGATAGCCGCACTCTTCCTTGTGACACTGCACCGAACGGCCGGCCTGCTTACTGACCTTCTCAATGAGGAATGGCGCCTGACACGTGGGACAGGGCTTATTGATCGGGCGGTCCCACAAGGCATACTCACATTGTGGGTAACGACTGCACGAATAAAAATTGCGGCCCTTTTTCGTACGCTTCTGAACGAGATCTCCCCCGCAACCAGGCTGGGGACATTTCACACCTAAGGCGATCGCCTTGGTGGTCTTACATTCGGGATAGGCGGAACAGGCCAGAAACTTCCCGAAGCGGCCGGATTTGACCACCATAGGGCTTGAACACTTTTCGCACTTCTCGTCCGTCGTCTCTTCCACCTTAGGAACAATCTTGATCGTCCCATCAGGCAACTTTTCAAAATTTTGCGTATTCTTGCAGGGAGGATCTTCCTTATAGGCGGGGCAGGCTAAGAACTTCCCGTTCCGGCCCCATTTGATTTCCAACATGCGACCGCATTTTTCACAAGGAAGGTTCGTGGGAGGCTCGACGATATCCTTCGGCCCGGGGATCCCTTGAGCCAGCTCCATCTCCCGCACAAACGGAGTGTAGAAATCGCGTACGGCTGCGACCCAGGGCTTCGTACCTTCTTCAACCTCATCGAGTTGCTCTTCCATGTGGGACGTAAATTCGGTATCCAGCAGATCCGGAAATCCCTTCAACAGAAAGTCGTTCACCGTCCTCCCGGTTTCAGTGGGGAGGAAACGGCCCTCGACTTTCTCGACATACTTTCGATCCTGGATCGTCGAGATGATCGAGGCATAGGTGGAGGGACGACCGATCCCCTTTTCTTCCAGCTCCCGAATCAGCAAGGCTTCGTTGTAACGCGGCGGGGGCTGAGTGAAATGCTGTTTGGAGACGAGGCCGGGCAAGGTCTGGGCTTCCTGGGCGACCAGACGCAACCCTTCACCTTCACGCAATGCAGGAAGTTGACGATCTGATTCGTCGTCCGCTTCCTGTTCATTCCTGGGCTTCTGCGACGGCAATTCTTTGTCGGTTCCCTCTAAGTACACAGCCGTATGGCCAGCAAACTTCACCACGGTGCCGGTGGTACGAAACACATATCGATCCGTGGTTCCGACCGGAGAGGAATCCACACGCGTCACATCCATAATGGCAGGGACCATCTGCGAGGCAATGAAACGGTTCCAAATGAGCTTATACAGATTGTATTGATCCTGCTCTAGGTATTGCTTAACAGATTCAGGATCGCGCGCGGCCGCAGTCGGGCGGATAGCCTCATGCGCTTCTTGCGCGGCTTTCTGTGTCTTGTACACGTTCGGGGTAGCGGGCAGATACTCAACGCCGAACCGTTCCCGAATCACCACTCTGGCGTCTTCCGTCGCTTCTTGCGAAATTCTCGGCGAGTCCGTTCTCATATAGGTAATGAGACCGGTCGGCCCTTCTGCCCCAATTTCGACGCCTTCGTACAGCTGCTGCGCCAGCGTCATCGTCTTCTTCGGGCTGAAATGCAACTTCCTGGCGGCTTCCTGTTGAAGCCGGCTGGTGATGAAGGGGGCGACCGGATTGCGTTTCTTTTCTTTGCGTTCAATCGATTGGACAACGAACGGCTTCCCCTGCACCGCATCCAGAATTTGCTGGGCCCGCTCACCTGTGCCGATGTCGGCATCCTGACCGTTCACGGAATGCAATTTGGCTTCAAATGCCGGTGGATTGTCCCCGGTCAACAACGCGACGATCGACCAGTATTCTTCCGCCCGGAAGGCTTCTCGCTCCTTCTCCCGATCGCAAATCAACCGCACGGCCACGGATTGAACCCGGCCCATGCTGAGTCCGCGACGCACCTTTTTCCACAGCAATTGACTACCCTGGTACCCCACGATGCGGTCAAGGACTCGTCGGGCCTGCTGGGCCTGGACCAGCTTCATGTCGATTTCACCCGGCGACTTCAGAGCCCGCTTGATCGCCGATTCCGTGATTTCGTTGAACAACACACGAAAGACTTTGCCGTCTTTCTTCTTCCCCTTGCCGTGCAACTCCTGCGCAATATGCCAGGCAATCGCCTCTCCCTCTCGATCAGGGTCCGGCGCCAAAAATACGGTGTCGACTTCTTGGGCTTTCTTTTTGATGTCGGCCAGCACTTTCGACTTGCCCTTGATCGTGACGTACTGGGGCTCGAAATCATTTTCGAGATCCACACCCAGCTTGCTGGTAGGGAGGTCCTTGACGTGGCCGACGGAGGCCATGACAGAATAGCCACGCCCGAGATATTTCGTGATGGTGCGCGCCTTGGTCGGCGACTCAACAATGATCAGCGATTTGGCCATGGGGCTTCACGTTCCTCAGTACCTACGCCCAGAGTACCACACCCACTATAACAAATATTGCGGCGCTGTCAGCTCTAATCTCTCAATGCCTGCCCACGGTGAGACGCACATACTCGTTACCGGGCAATTGACGAATGTGATTTTTCAGTTCGAGCGATAACAGGATCGCCGCTACCTGAGCGGCCGGCAATCCACTGCGCCGGATCACCTCATCGACCGATTGCGGCAATACGGATAAGGCATCGTACACCAACATTTCCTCGGTGCCTAACTGTAACGCTGGCTTGACATCCGCCCCTGCTCCCGCACCAAGCCGCTCACGAAACGTTGCATCAAGCTGCGGCAACAATTCATCGAGAATATCCTGCGCCGACTCAACCAAACGAGCCCCATCCTTAATCAAACTATTCGGTCCGCGGCTGGATTCGGCTTTCACAAATCCCGGTACCGCGAAGACTTCCCGTCCCTGTTCACCGGCCAATCTCGCCGTGATGAGGGACCCGCTTTCAATTGCCGCCTCGGTCACCACGACTCCCAAGGACAATCCACTGATGATGCGATTGCGGCGCGGGAAATGATAGCTGTGCGGCGCCGCTCCCAACGGGAGCTCAGACAATACCGCGCCATGTTGCTCGATCGTCTCCCGTAACTGCCGATGATCCGCAGGATAGGTCCGATCTAGGCCACAGCCCATCACGGCAAGCGTCCGCCCCTTACCGGCAAGAGCCCCGCGATGCGCCGCCGCATCGACCCCACGCGCCAACCCACTCACGATCGTAAAACCCATCCGCGCGAGCTCACGCGCCAATTCTTCGGCGAAGATGCGTCCGGCGGCGCTGACTTTCCTCGTGCCAACAATCGCCACCGCATGCCGATCGGTGTCCAACAACGAACCCTGCACATACAGCAACGGAGGTGGGTCTGGAATCGTCTTGAGCGGCGCGGGGTACTGCGTATCGAGATACGTCAGCACCGTAACCTTCCGGCGCTGCAGGTGATCTAATTCTTGGTCGAGATCCCGGATCGCATCAGGAGTCGGTCCACGGTGAATGGCCTCGACCAATGGGGGCCGGCAACCAATCTCCTCCAGGGCCGCCTGGGTGGCCATGAATACCGCATCCGGTGTCCCGAATGCGTGCACAAGCTTGAGGAGGGTCCCGTCGCCCACACCGGGAATCGCGCGCAACAGCAACCACGGACGGAGAGCTCGATGATTCACGATCGTCTCAGCTCATCACATGGCGTCGGTGCGATGCGCAGGCCCATTGTACTGGAGAAACACCGCGCCCTGCGGCAGGACATACACCCGAAAGAGATCCCATCCGGTTGCGTGCCGGACTACATCACAACCAGATCGAATTGTTCCAAATGCAACCGATCGTCTGGAGTAACCAGAATTTTTGCACTATACCGACGTTCGAGCTCCTCGACTCCCGGTTGCTCCTGTTCCTGCAAGAGCAGCGCGACGGCAGGATGTGCCCCGACGACGACGCGTTGCTGTTCGATTTCGTGGCCGAGCCGACGCACTTCGCGGAAAATTTCGTAGGCCACCGACATCGGCGACTTGGTGTAGCCGCGCCCATCGCAATAGTGGCAGGGCTCCGATAACGAACGCAGCAAGTCCTCTCGCACACGTTCACGAGAAATTTCGATCAGCCCGAGATCGGATACTCTGGAAATTCTGGTGCGCGCTTTATCCGACGACATGGCATCCACCAATGCATGGTAGACCTTGTCGCGATTTTTCTCCCGCTCCATGTCGATAAAGTCGACGATGATGATGCCGCCGATTCCCCGCAGCTTCACCTGATAGGCAATTTCGCGCGCCGCTTCCAGGTTGTTTCTGAGGATGGTTTCCTCCTGATCGCGCTTACCGACAAAGCGGCCGGTATTAACGTCGATCACCGTCATGGCCTCGGTGTGGTCGATGACCAGATACCCTCCGGACTTCAGCCAGACCTTGCGGCTCATCGCACGAGCGATTTCCTGCTCCACCCCCAGATAGTCGAACAGGCTTTCCTCTTTGTCATAAAAATGAATACGCGAGGTTTGCTCCGGTGAAAACCGTTGCACAAACCCTTTGATCGCGTTGTACTCCTCGCGGGAATCGATCAACAACCGATCGACCCGGCGACCGAACAAATCCCGCACGACACGGAAGCTCAAACTCAAATCGCTGTGCAAGAGGCTCGGGGCGGGCAGCTGGTCACGCTTTGTCAACACGTCCTGCCATAAGACATGCAAAAACTCGACGTCCGAGCGCAACTCCTCTTCCTTCACCCCTTCGCTGACTGTTCGGACGATGTAGCCGAACCCCGGGCGCCGCGCCCGCTTCATGATTTCCTTCAGCCGCGCGCGCTCCTCGTCACGAGGAATACGGCGAGAGACGCCGATATGTTCAACCGTCGGCATGAACACCAGGTACCGGCCCGGCAAAGAAACATACGTGGTGACGCGCGATCCCTTGGTGCCGATGGGACCCTTGGAAATCTGCACCATCAATTCCTGTCCTTCGGACAGCAACTCTTCAATCGGTTTCGAACTTTGCCGCTTGGGCTTGGGAACTTCCGAATCCTTGCTGTCGTCGTCGTCACCATCTACGAGAGTATCCCCAGGCTCGACATCCATCGAGAGATCAGACACGTGCATGAATGCCGCCTTCTCTAACCCGATATCGATGAACGCGGCCTGCATTCCCGGCAGCACCTTTGCCACACGCCCCTTGTAGATATTCCCGACGAAGTCCTGATCTTTCGCGCGGTCGCCATAGAGATCCGTGACGACCCCGTTATCAAGCACCGCCACGCGGGTCTCTTCCCGCGCTATGCTGATTGCTATCTCGACACCCATAGACACTCCTTTACACTCAGATCGGGCGGATCGGCAGACGAACGCGGACACAAAGCCCGGGTTCCTTCTCGTGTCGCCGTCGGTCCGTCCCCAATCTGGTTCACATGGTTATTTCATACCCAGTCGGCCCCTGTCCAGGCTTGGCCTAATAGAACAAGGTCAACCGACGTCGTTTGACGTTCAACAATAATCCCAACGAGGCCATGGTCATGATGGTCGCGCTTCCTCCGTAACTGACCAACGGAAGCGGAATGCCGACAATGGGAAACATCCCTGCGGTCATCCCGATGTTGACGACCACACAAAAACACAGCATCGCCACAATACCTGCCGCGAGTAGCGCCCCCAATGTATCCTTCGCACGCGCGGCAATTTCCAACGAGACCCAGATCAACGCGATAAAGAGGGCCAGGAGGACCAGCACTCCGACAAACCCCCATTCCTCCGCATACACCGCAAAGACGAAGTCGGTATGCCCTTCGGGAAGGAACTTCAGCTGGCTTTGTGTGCCGCCATAGAGCCCCTTGCCTGACAACTCACCGGAGCCGATGGCAATTCTAGACTGAAGTGCGTGGTAGCCCTTTCCTCCCGGGTCGTAATCGGGATCCACAAAGGCCATGACACGTTCCCGTTGATAGTCGTGCAACGACGCCCAGACCATTTCCCACACAAATGGAAAGAGCATGACGGAAAGCAACAGAATCACACCCAGCGTCTTCGAGCGCACGCCGACCATCAATAACATAGCCGCGTAGACGGCCAGAAAACTCAACCCGCTTCCCAGGTCAGGCTGCTTGAGGATCAACAGCAGCCCAGGCAAGACAATCAACCCCGGCAGGACCACCCGGTGCAGCCACCCTGCGCGAGAGACCCGAGAGTAATAGTTCGCCAACACCAACACCAAGACCAGCTTGGCAAACTCAGACGGTTGAAAGGCGAAGGGGCCGATCGGAATCCAGCGTTGGGCTCCTCGACTGGACTTGCCCATGACCAACACGACCGCCAGCAGAATCAGAATCACCGCATAGGTCGGATAGGCCAGCCGCGCAATTTTGTGGTAATCGGACAGATACATCACGAGGAACGCGATGGTGCCCAGAAGAATCCACACGAGCTGTTTGAGGTAAAACGGAAAGGCTGTGTCCTGAGAATGTGTGACACTGTAGATCGACAGCACCCCGACCGACAGGATAACCGCGATCAGCCCCATAAAGCGGAGATCGAAACTATCCAACCCTCGGTTGTCCATGACTCGATCAATCATCATGTCTTCGGTCGCGTTTCAGCGGTCGCCGCCAGCGGCTTTGTTCGCCCAGCCGGAGGAATCTGCTTGAGCACCTCGGGATAGGCCTTCACGTAGGCTTCGATCACGTCCTTCGCCAAGGGGGCCGCGGCCGATCCACCATGCCCCATGTGTTCCGCCAGGACCGCCACGGCAATGCGAGGCGCCTCGACCGGAGCAAAGGCGACAAACCAGGCATGATCCCGAAGCCGTTTGGGAATATCTTTCTCAGGACCGGTGCGCAGCGCCGCCGTCTGAGCCGTCCCGGTTTTTCCGCCAATCGTCACGAGAGAGGACTTGGCTCGCGTCGCGGTTCCCTTCGTGACCACATCCGCCAGCGCCGCCTTGATCAAAGCAATGCTGGCCGGCTTCACCGCCACTTTGCCCCGCACCGTCGGTGGAAATTCGGCACGGTCTCCCGTCGCGCGATTCATCACCGCTTGCACCAAACGCGGCTTGATCGCCACGCCGTCGTTGGCCACCGTACCGATCATACTGGCCATCTGCAGCGGTGTCACCGTGACGTATCCCTGTCCGATCGCGGCAGAAATCGTTTCACCGGGATACCAGGGCTGATTGCGGGCCTTCTGCTTCCAAGCTGTCGACGGCACAATACCGACACGTTCCGACGGCAGTTCAACTCCGGTCTCCTGTCCGAGCCCGAACTGCTTCGCATACTCGGCGATCGTATCGATCCCCATTCGCTGCCCGACGGTATAGAAATAGACGTCGCACGAATGGATCAAGGCCTCGTTCAGATCGACTGATCCATGCCCACCCTGCTTCCAGTCGCGGAACAACCGATTCCCGAATTGATAGCCTCCCGTACACCGGACCATGGTCGAGGGAGTCACCGTATTGGATTCAAGCGCCGCCGCCGCCATGACGACTTTGAACGTCGAACCTGGAGGATATTGGCCTTGAGTGGCGCGATTATTCAGGGGGCGCCGCTCATTCTGCACGATCTCCACCCACTGCTTATTCGTGAGTTCTTTCGACAACATGTTCGGATCGAATCCCGGACGACTGGCCATTGCCAGAATATCTCCGTTGGTCGGATCCAGTGCCACGATGGCGCCAGATTCCTCCCCAAGCAGATCTTCGGCGATTTTCTGGAGATGCGCGTCGATGGTGAGGTAGAGATCGTCACCGGCGACCGGCTTATCCGACACCACGGCGCGTTTTTCGTGACCGAGCGCATCCACCTCCACACTCTTCTGCCCGGCACGTCCACGCACCTGCCGGTCGAACCACTTCTCAACCCCATATTGCCCGACCACACTACCTTGATGGAGATCCGCAAAATCCGCCTTCTCAAGCTGGTCCGCCGACACTTCGCCCACATACCCTAGCAAATGCGCCGCAACCGGCCCGCCGGGGTAGTTCCGTTGCGACTCCACCTGAATCATCACGCCAGGCAAATCCAACCGATGTGACTCGATCAACGTCGCCTCGCGCAGCGTTAGCCGATCTTTTACCTTGCGAGGCTGGAGCTTGCTGCCCTTGCCGGTCGACAACTTTTTCTGAATCAACTCCGGATCAAGGTTGAGCAACGAGGCTAACTCCGCGACCAAAGCCGGGCGATCCTTTACGTCTTCCAGCGTGACATACAGGGCGAAACTCGGCACATTGTTCGCCAACAACACACCGTTCCGGTCGAAGATGAGACCGCGGGCCGGCTCCAACACCACCGAACGCGTCCGGTTGTTTTCGGACAAGTCCCGGTAATAAGGTCCTTCCCGAATCTGGAGATGCCACAGGCGTAAGGCAAGCAACGCGACCACCAGCAGGAGCCCCACGCGCAGAATGGCCAGCCGTCGCTGAAGATCGAGAAGGTCAGAATCGTTAAATCCTATCGAGGCCATCGTAGTCAGACTCTCGCCGCTTGTTGCCGGGCAATCACAGTTAGAGCGCGCCCTCCGTCACCAGTCGATCATCGGACCAGCGCTGACGAAACAGCAGATACAAACCTGCCCCGACCAAGGCGTCGAACCCGGCCTGCACGAGCACTGTTGAGCGGACACCCATCCAGACCTCATCGATACCCGCCGGGTTCATCGAATAGAGAAACACCGCACTGGAAAGACAGGAAATGATCGCCAATCCGGCGGTTAACACGGCCGGAGTGATATGGGCCATATGGCGGCCGGCCAGCCCAGCCAGAAACCCGCCCCCACCCTTGGTCACCACATTGATCCAAAGATCCCCTGCGGACAACATATCCTGAAAACACCCCAGGAGGAGCCCGAGAATCAATCCGTCCAACTCGCCCCCGAGAAACCCGACGAGACAAGCGGCCACCAGACCGAGATCAGGACGCACGCCGAAGAGGCTGAAGTAGTGCAGCAAGGTGGCCTGAAAGGGAACGACGACCAGCGCTAAGAGGAGATACAGGAGAAACTTCATGGTTTTTTTCGATCCCCGCGAATGTCCTGCAACAGCTTTTGCGCAGAGTCGGCATCCTCATATGGAGCCGTGATAATGAGGACTTCATCCAGTTTCGAAAGGTCCACTTCCGGTTCGATTTCGGCCGACTGAAACAAATCCCCCTCCGACTTCTCAACCTGGGTCAGTCCCCCGATCGCCAAACCGCGAGGAAAGGCCCCCGTCAATCCTGAGGTGACGACCCGGTCGCCGGCCTGAACCCGAGACAACAGGGGAATGTACTTGAGTCGCGCCCGTCCGTGGCTGGTGCCCTCCACAATGCCTTCATCACGAGTCCGTTGCACCACCCCTGCAATCGCGTTGTTGGGATCGGTGACCAGGAGGACCACCGACGAGGCTGAATTGGTCTTCACGATTCGTCCCACCACACCTGCAGGAGTCACCACTCCCATTTCCACACGCACGCCGTCACTTTCGCCCTTATTGAGAATCATCCCGCCATACCAATTCGTGGCATCCCGACCGATCACTTGAGCCGCCAGAGTCTGGGACGGCGATTGCTGTTTAAAATTCAGCAGCGTCTCATATCGTTGCGTGGCCGCTACGGCTTCACGCAGCTGATTATTCTGTCCTTCAAGCAACTCGATGTCGCGACGAAGCTGGCGGTTCTCTTCGTGGACACCCTGCAGGGCAAGATACGCATTCCAGGTTTCCGAAATGCCGTGGTCGATCGAGGAAAACGCGGCGAGGGGCACACTGAGGATTTGACCAAGCGGTCCGCCGACGTACTGAAGCAACCTCTGGCTTTGGCTAGGAAGAAGTAAGAGGGCGACGAGCAAGCAGGCGAACAGCACGATGGCGAGACGCCTAGTGCCGTATGTTGATCGCGATATAGCCATCCACACTCGGGATGGAGATCATCGAGAGGTACTACACTGCGACATAACTGAGACCTTGCGAAGGAGATCCAGTTCGTCAAGAATCTTCCCGACCCCCAAGACCACGGAGGTCAACGGGTCATCGACCGTAATGATCGGGAGGTTCGTTTCTTCACGGAACCGAGTATCCATTCCCTTCAGCAAAGATCCGCCGCCAGTCAGCACGATACCGCGATCGATGATGTCTCCGGCCAATTCAGGCGGTGTGTTTTCAAGCGCCACCTTGATGGCATTGACGATGGTTCCAATGGGTTCCTGCAACGCCTCTCTCACCTCGGCATCGTCCACCACCAGCGTGCGGGGGATACCGGAAATCAGATCGCGTCCTTTGATCATCATGGTCTTGCGCTCTTCAAAGGGGTAAGCTGAGCCGATCTCGAACTTGATACGTTCGGCCATATGCTCCCCGATGAGGAGGTTATATTTTTTCTTGATGTAGTTCATGATGGCGTCGTCCATCCGGTCTCCGGCCACCTTGACCGACTCGCTATAGACGATACCGCCCAGCGAGATGACCGCGATGTCCGTGGTACCGCCGCCGATGTCTACCACCATATTCCCGGACGGCTCCGTAATCGGCAGCCCTGCCCCGATCGCCGCCGCCACCGGCTCTTCGATCAAATACACTTCGCGGGCTCCGGCCAGCTCAGCCGAATCGCGCACCGCCCGTTGCTCCACCTGGGTGATCCGCGACGGCACACCGATGATGATGCGTGGTCGCACGAAGGCCGTCCGGTTATGGGCCTTCTGAATAAAGTGGCTGAGCATCGCCTCGGCTTTTTCGAAATCGGCGATGACCCCTTCCTTCATCGGGCGTACCGCAAGGATATTGCCCGGGGTGCGTCCCAACATACGCTTCGCGTCGGCGCCGACCGCCATCACACGCTCCGTCTTTTTCTCCACGGCGACCACGGAAGGCTCATTTAACACGATGCCCTTCCCCTGGACATACACGAGAGTTGTCGCCGTCCCCAAATCGATCGCCAGATCGTTGGAGAACCATCCGAACATGTCACTCATGAAGCCCACTAGGACTCTCCCTTCACACGATTCCTGCGCTGAACCACGTCGCGCCGCCTAATCCGCCACATCCAGTTGCCCGCTCTCCAACACCTGAGTTTTGGCAATTTCGTCGCCCAACCGCCGCCCCTGCTCGTTCCCGATGACCAGCAACCCTTCCAGCGAGAGGACCGCGCCCCATCCGATCCATCCGACATACGGTATTTCAAACGCCAACTGGGCAAGACCACAAGGCAGATTACGGATGATCGACTCTCGGAACCCTGCCGGGTCCCTGGTGCGGGGGACGATGGTCTGAAGCCCGATGAGCCGCTTCCCGACACTGCGACCGCCGCCAAACCCGTCGGCCAGCAAGAGATAGGCAAGTCCGGCAAGGACCCCGATCGGGGGAACCAACTTACTCACCGCCGCGACGATCAGGAGGTCGACCATTTTGGCAATGAAGCGATTCAGCACCTGGGCCTTGGGATAGACGCCCAGTTCGAGCGGGCTGTGCCCGATTGCCTCCTCCACCACCGGAGATCTCTCCAATTCTTCGACACTATAACAAATCTGTTTGACCTGCACAAACAAAGTCGCAATCTTCCCACCGCCGCAATCCATGCGCGTCTTCCTCTTGCCTTTGTGATCGTCGCCTGAGTAGAATTCACGAAACCTTGCCGACAAGAGGCGCTCTCGATGATCAAACTGTTACGCGAAGCTGCTCACGACTATCCGTGGTTCCTTAAATCCATCATGGGGGTACTCGCCCTCGCGTTCGTCATTACCATGGGCTGGTGGGGGTTCGGCCAGGACAGCGGCAACGTCGTCGCCTCCGTGGGGGATCAGATCGTCCCCTTGGACGAGTATCGCCGAGCCTATGAAAATACGTATCGTTTCTACAAAGACAAAGGGCAGAACGAGATCAAGGACGAATTCCTCAAACAGTTTGTCCTGGAACAGCTCATCGATAATCGGATGTGGCTACACGTAGCGAAAGAGATGGGCCTGACGGTTTCCGACGAGGATTTGCGCAAGGCGATCATGCAACGGACGGAGTTTCAGAAGAACGGGGCCTTTGATCCCGACGCATACCGACGATTGCTGTCGGCGAATCGTTTGACACCCGCCTCATTCGAGGCCATGGAAGCCAAGGACATTCTCACCAACAAGGCGCGGCTGGTCATTATGGATGCGGTGGCGCTCACTCCGGCTGAATATACGGAAGCGCAGACACTCGCGGCTCGCGAAGGGGATGCCGACCCGGCCAAGGCTGCCGCGGCGAAGGAACGGGTGTTCCAGAGCCTCCTGTTCCAAAAGCAACAGCGGGCATTGATGGCCTATGCGGAGTCGATGAAGAGCAAAGTTCCCGTGAAGATTCACAAAGAACTTATGTAGCCGGCGCCCAGCCGCTCCCGATCAGCATCGCGTCCCCATAACTATAGAACCGATACCGTTGCGCCACCGCCTCTTCGTACGCAGCACGGAGCGGTGCCACACCCACAAGAGCAGACACCAACATCAGTAGGGTCGTCCGCGGCAGATGGAAGTTCGTCACCATCGCATTGATGACCTGAAACTCAAATCCCGGAGTGATGAATAGTTCCGCCTGCCCCTGGAACGGCTCAATCCCGCGCCCACCCTGCGCTGCGGTCTCCAAGGCGCGCACCACCGTGGTGCCCACGGCCACGACACGATGCCCCTGCTCCCGCGCCCGTCGAATCTGCGCCACGGTCTGCACAGACACCTCGATCCGCTCGCCCAACATGCGATGGTCCTCGATTCGCTCAGTCTTCACACTCCGAAACGTGCCAGGCCCCACATGCAAAGTCACCTGCGCCATTTCGATGCCTTTCCCTGCCAGAGCCTGCACCAAGTCGCGCGTAAAATGTAGCCCGGCGGTAGGCGCCGCGATGGCCCCTTCATGCCGAGCAAACAGGGTCTGGTACCACTGCTGATCGTCTGCTGACGGTTCCCGCTTGATATACGGAGGCAGCGGCATCGTGCCTGCCGCCTGCATGAGATCGTAGACGCTTGTAACACCCGACACCTGCAGTGTGGTTCGGAGTTGGCTGCGCTCCACAATTTCACCGATCCCGCCGCCTGGAAACTCAACCGTGGCGCCGGGCCGGAAACGTCCCTTCATCAGCACTTCCCACAGCCCCTGTCCGAGATCCTGCACAAACAACAGATCGAGCAGTTTTCCGTTGGGTCGAACCTGCGCAGGAACACGTGCCGGCATGACCTTCGTGTTATTCACCACCACGAGATCCCCCGGCTGCAGCAACGAAGGGAGATCGGCCACCTGCCGATGCATCAGACGTCCTCCCGCTTGGCGGTCCAGCACAAGCAGACGTGCACGGTCACGCGGGATCACCGGATGATCGGCCACAAGCGCTGGGTCAAATGGAAAGTCGAATTCGCTGAGTAACATCAGGGGGTCGGTATCGCCGGGGTCACCAACTGCGACAGAGCCGAGTTGTGCAACTGAGTTCCAGGATAGTAGTACTGCAGAATGCTGCTATACGAGTAGCCAAGCTCGGCCAGCTCTTTCGCGCCCCATTGGCAGAGCCCCACAGCATGGCCTGCTCCGTAGCCGGTAAACACCACCTCGGCACCGATCGATTCCACCTCGAACTGCGTGCTGGGAATGATGGTGTACCCCACGGCCTTTCGAAGATCTTCGCCTCGCAATATGGCCTCCCCGCCTGAATGTAAAATCCTCAGGCGCGAAACCCGTCCGGCGCGACTATAGGCAATCGGAGTAATCGTGGCAATCGTACCGACCGAAAAACCCTGGTGTCGTAAATTGTGCTCGAGCTGGTCGAGCTTCACACTGGCTCGCCATTGATAATAGGGGGACTCGAGATCAAACGGACATTCGACCCCCTTGAGGTAGGGCAGATCTTTGTTGGCCCACACATTCACGGCATCTTCCGTCGGGCCTGCTGCGGTGGATGAGAAGGCCGCATAGATAGGCGCCTGTTGATGGGTGACGACAATGCCTCGGGTCGATTCGACGGCGTCCTCGACGCGGCGGTCCACCCCTGTTCGGCCCCGATATACCTGGTCTTGAATGGTCGCGACGACGTCATAGTCTCGGGCCGAACTGAGCATCTTGTTATACAAAGCATACGTCCGTGCCGCCACCGCCTGCACCTTCAACATTTCCGGGTGCCAGGCTGAACTGACCTCCGACGGCACCACCCCTTTCACATACTCTTCCAAATCCACCTGGTTGACGACCGAGAGCCCTTGCCCTTTGCGCCACACACGCACGACCCCGCTGAGTGCCAGCGGAGCGCCCCCGTCTTTTCCCATGACCAGCGCGAGGTTGTTTCGGAGCGGCCGGATGAGGACCTGCCCGGTCATGATGCGTCGTCCATCGACCTGTACCCCATCTCCCCGAGCCGTAAGGTGGATCGGCGCATTCAAGATTTTCGTGTCACCCGACTCCAGGATGAGAGCGAGCGCGCCCTCGGACTGCACTTCCAGCGAGAGTGCGTCCTGAGCCAACAGCACGCGAATGGATTCAGCGAAGACGGCGGGCGCACAGAATAGGGAGAGGAGCACCATCCCCCCGACGACGGCCAGACTGGAAACGCAATGTCGAGTCAGCGGCGAAAGAGCCATGAAAGGAAGTAGAACATCAGACTGAGCAGGATGCTGAGCACGAGACTGGTCGCGATCGGAATATACAGACTGAATCGCTCTCGCGTGACCGAGAGATCGCCGGGCAGTTTACCGATCCACCCGAAGGCAGAGCCAAGGCCGGGCCATTTTTCAGCCAGCGTGAGCAGCAACCCGACGGCTACCAACACCAGGCCCGCCACAATCAACGATCGACCGACACCAGTCCACGCTGCCATCGTTTATTGTATCAGACATTCGGCGATCTGCACGGCGTTGAGGGCGGCGCCCTTCCGAAGGTTGTCGCTCACGACCCAGAGATTCAACCCATTGGTGATCGACTCGTCCACTCGCACCCGCCCGACATACACGTCATCCTTGCCGGACACGTCGAACGGCATCGGATACAGTTTCTTGACGGGATCGTCGTACACGATGACGCCGGGCATCTCCGCCAGCGCCGCCCGCGCATCGTTCGCCTTCAACGGACGTTCCAGCTCCACGTTGATTGCCTCGGAGTGACAGCGCAACACCGGGACGCGCACGGTCGTCGCCGTAACCCGCAGCGATGGCATCTCAAGGATCTTCCTGGTCTCTTGAACGATCTTCACCTCTTCCGAACAGTCGCCACCGTCACCGAACGAACCCACCTGCGGTAACAGGTTGAACGCGATTTGGTAGGGATAGACCTGCACCTTCACCTCTTGAAAGGCCATCAACGACTTGGTCTGGTCGACTAACTCGTCCATGGCGGCCGACCCGGTGCCCGATACCGACTGAAAGGTGGTCACCACCACCCGCTTGATGCCTGCGGTATCGCGAAGCGGCTTCAGCGCCATGACCAAGGGAGTGGTGGTGCAGTTCGGAATGGCCACGATCCCGCGCTTCATCGAGCGCAACGCGGCCGCATTGACCTCCGGTACGACCAGCGGCACATCGGGATCCATCCGGAAAACCGCACTGTCATCGATGACGACAACCCCGGCCGCACCCAACCGTGCCCCGTAGTCCCGACTGATGGTATCGGTCGCGGACACGAACGCGATGTCGACGCCGGCAAAGGAAGAGGCCTCCGTTAACTCCTCCACCTTGTACTCCTTGCCCTGACACGACAACACGTCGCCGGCCGATCGCTTGGACGAAAACAGGCGCAACGTCTCAATCGGAAAATTGCGTTCTTCCAGAATCTCCAGACTTTCTTTTCCCACGGCCCCGGTCGCGCCGAGAATCGCCACCGTATAGGCCTGCTTCTTCTTCAACATGATACTGTCCTTATGCGATCGTGGTCAGAACTCTGATGCGGTGATTGAAGGTATCCGCAACATAGACAGTCCCGTCCGCATCGACCGCTACACCGAATGGATAACTGAGACTTCCTGCCAAGGCATCGCCACCATCCCCGCCGAACTGCGCAACACCGGTACCGGATAGGCGCAAGATGGTCTTCGTCTGTCCGTTCCACACCCGAATCAAGTGGCTGTCAGAATCTGTCAGATACACGTTTCCATGAGAATCGACGGCAATTCCCGCGGGCCTGGAGAGACTCGGCGAACTGGGTTCAGCCGGCCCCTGATAGCGATAGGTCCCGCCGTCTCCCGCTACCGTCGCAATCTGCCCTGTGGCCGGATCGACAGATCGGATCCGGCTATTAAACGTATCCGCCACATAGAGGACGCCGTCCCCGCCTAACGCCACGCCGCTGGGTCCCGCCAGGCTCGCTTGAACCGCCGAAACCTGATCTCCGCTATAGGCCGCCGTGCCATCTCCGGCGACCGTGGTGATGACTCCGGTCGCTAGGTCAACCCGCCGCACCCGGTTGTTACTTTGATCCGCGATGTATAACGCCTCGTTGCTGACAGCCAACCCGGTCGGTTCATTGATCGCGGCCGACACCGCCGGTCCACCATCGCCGGAATACCGCGCCTGGCCTGTGCCGGCGACGTTGGTAATGATCCCGGTCGCCGAATCGACCCTTCGCACCCGGTGGTTCATCGTATCGGCGATATACAGGTTACCTACACCATCGACGGCCACGGCACTGGGAAAATTGAGCCGCGCTCGCCTGGCAGGGCCACCATCGCCGGAATCGTGCTCGACCGTCAAACGCCCTCCGGTCACGTACCGGACCGTGCCACTCAGATCGGTCACCTGCGTGTAGGCCTTGGTGCTGTCACCGGAATGGTCGGCAAAGGGATCCTCGTCCTCATCAGCCTGCGCCGTCACAGGCGGTTCAGGCATGGCCGGCCCGGCCGACCCTGACGGACCGACTCCTGCCACGGTCGTAATGACACCCGTGGCCCGATCGACGCGGCGCACAACATGGTTTTCGGAATCGGCAATATAGAGGTTGCCCTCTCCATCCACGCACAACCCTTTCGGCTCGTTGAGCGAGGCGGCACCGGCAGGTCCACCGTCCCCGGCATACCCCGGCTCGCCGTTGCCTGCCAGGGTCTCGATGATTCCGGATTGTGTCGTGCGTGTCGTCATGATTTACGAGGGAAGGTTGCGCACAATCGCATCGCCCATCTCCACGGTGCCGACCAGCTGCATGCCTTCGGCATGAATATCCTTGGTGCGGAATCCGAGTTCCAGCGTCTTGACGATGGCCTGCTCGATCGCCGCCGCTTCCCTATCGAGCTGAAACGCATAGGACAACATCATTGCGGCAGACGCGATCGTGGCAATCGGATTGGCAATATTTTTACCGGCAATATCCGGCGCGCTGCCATGGATCGGCTCGAACAACCCCACCTTAGCGCCGACACTAGCGGACGGCAGCATGCCGATCGACCCGGTCAGCATCGCGGCTTCGTCGCTGAGAATATCGCCGAAGATGTTGTTGCACAGCAGCACATCGAACTGCCGCGGATTACGCACCAATTGCATCGCGCAATTGTCGACATAGATGTGGCTCAAGGCCACGTCGGGATATCCTTTGTGAACGTCCGTGACCACCCGCCGCCACAATTCCGAGGACTCCAGCACATTGGCCTTATCCACCGAAGTGACCTTTTTGCGGCGCTTGCGGGCAGCGTCAAAGGCCACGACCGCAATGCGACGGATTTCTTCGGTCGTGTAGACCTCCGTATTGAATCCACGTTCGCCACCGCCGGACAGTTTTTCAATGCCCTTCGGTTTGCCGAAATAAATCCCTCCGGTGAGCTCCCGGATCACGAGCATATCGATGCCTTCGATCACCTCACGTCGCAACGTGGAGGCATCGGCGAGCATGGGATACAGTTTCGCCGGGCGCAAATTGGCATAGAGCCCGAGCTGCTCGCGCAGTCCCAGCAGGGCTCGCTCGGGGCGAAGGCTATATTCCAATCCTTCCCATTTGGGTCCGCCGACAGCACCGAGCAACACGGCATCGCTCTGTTTCGCGATGGCGAGCGTCTCAGCCGGAAGCGGCACGCCGACTTTATCGATCGCATGGCCGCCGACATCGCCGGGGGTAAATTCAAACGTATGCCCGTGGCGTGCGGCGACAACCTTCAACACCTTGACCGCTTCAGGGACAATTTCGCGGCCGACTCCGTCTCCGGCCAAGACTGCGATTTTCGCGTTCACGTGTACATCTCCTCTCGACTATTCACCAACGGCCTCATCCTCCGCGGTCCAGGCTGGATCGACCAGGCAGAGAAACTCAATCGGGACGGTTCCATGGTTCACTAACGATTGCTTGGCTCCCGGAGGCACATAGACCACGGAGCCGGCCTGAACAGCAACCGACTCCTCCTCCACCTGCATCACCCCATGGCCCGCAATGAAGTAATACACCTCGGAGGATTTGAGGCGATGCCAGAGGGACTGTTGCCCCGGGTCGAGCAATCCATGAGCCAGGCTATATCCGAGCGCGAGCGATGCCTTTGCCGGGTGCAGTAATTCCCGCAGCCGGGTGTGATCGCCCGCCAAGAACTCCGGGCATCGTTGAAGATGCGTAGTCAGCATCGTGCATCCACAGTCACAGTAGGAATGACCGACGATGTCACTCCGTCCAGGCCGATACGAACGCATCGGCCTGGACGGAGGAATCTACCCTGCAGGTTGGGATCAAATCAAGCTGACCTTCTGAATCCCCTCAGCTTGTTTTGCGGCGAAATAGGCCAACTTATTGAGCGCATTCAGATAGGCCCGCGCAGCCGCCGTAATGATGTCGGTATCGGCGCCATGACCGGACACCGTTCGACCGTCTTCTTCAACCCGCACCGACACTTCCCCTTGCGCATCCGTCCCGCCGGTAATGGCATTGACCCCGAACATCAGCAATTTGCTCTTCGTCTGGGTCATCGCGGCGATCGTCCGGTAGACCGCATCGACCGGGCCGTCACCCGTTCCGCTATGCGACACCAGCTTTCCGTCAATCTCCAACTCCACCGTTGCCTTCGGAGTCTTGTTGGTTCCGCTTTCGACTTGAAAGGATTTCAACACCACCCGTTCCGACATTTTCGCGACTTCCTCGGACACAATGACTTCGAGGTCTTCCTCGTAAATCTCTTTCTTTTGGTCCGCCAACCGCTTGAAGCGTTCGAACGCGTGGTTGACCTCCTCTTCCGTCAACTTATAGCCGAGATCCTCCAGCCGCTGGCGAAACGCATGGCGCCCCGACAACTTGCCCATCACCAGCTTGACCTGTTCAAGACCGATAGATTCAGGCCGCATGATCTCGTAGGTCGTCTTATCTTTCAGCAACCCGTCCTGATGGATACCCGACGTATGAGCGAACGCGTTGGCCCCGACAATGGCCTTGTTCGGCTGAATGACCATACCGGTAATCTTGCTCACCAGGCGGCTGGTCTTGGAAATCTCCTCCGTGACGACCTTGGTGTCAGCCCCGTACCAGTCTCTACGCGTCCGGAGACCCATCACGATTTCCTCCAGCGAGGTGTTGCCGGCCCGCTCGCCGATGCCGTTGATCGTACACTCCACCTGTCCGGCTCCTGCCACCACCGCCGCCAAGCTGTTAGCGACGGCCAGCCCCAAATCGTTGTGGCAATGGACGGAGATGACGGCTTGCCCGCTGTTCGGCACGCTGTCTTTAATCCGCTTGATCAGGCCGCCGAACTCTTGGGGAACGGCATACCCTACCGTGTCAGGAATATTGATCGTTCCCGCCCCGGCCGCAATCACCGCTTCAATCACTTCGCACAGATACGCAGGATCGGATCGGCTGGCATCCATCGGTGAAAATTCAACGTCGTCCACATAGGTGCGCGCCAACTGCACCATCTCCACGGCTCTCTTCTTCGCTTCCTCGCGAGTCATCCGAAACTGATGCTTGAGATGGATGTCCGACGTCGAGAGAAACGTATGGATCCGCACCCGGGGTGCGCCCTTCAACGCTTCCGACGCCCTCGTGATGTCTTCAGGCCTGGCCCGCGCCAGGCTGCACACCACCGGGCCCTCAACTTCCAGGGCGATCCGGCGAACCGCTTCGAAATCTCCGGGCGAACTATAGGCGAATCCGGCCTCGATGATATCCACGCCGAGGCGCGCCAGCTGCTTGGCGATCATAAGTTTCTCTTCGACGTTCATACTCGCACCCGGTGACTGCTCACCATCCCGCAACGTCGTGTCGAATATTCTGATCATCCTGGTCATGGCGCACCTCTCCTTCGGTTAACAACACTGTACAGGATGCTCAAACAGGTCGGCCGGCAAAGCCGCAGGCGAAGGAAGCACCGGAGGCGTACCCTCTTGAGGTACGTCGAGGACGTTTCCTCCCCGAGAACGCCGCCGGACACCTGTTTCAGCATCCTGAAAATAGAAAAGCCTCCGCCCCGGGACAGGGACGAAGGCCTTGCGCGCTTCGTGGTACCACCCTGATTCAGCGACGGATGAAGCATCACCTCCATCCGATCACCCTTCATTCAATCCGTTACGCGGATCAGCCGGGACTTATTACCACCCCTAGGGGGCTTCACAAATCCTGCTCAGAGGCGAGTTCGACAGGTCACCGGCTGGTTTGCACCATCCACCAGCTCTCTCAGTTCGGTCAGCGCTGCCTACTACTCCTCATCGTCGCAATTCCTACTCTCTCGAATCGAGTACCGGTGTCTCAGTTTTCGCCACCGGCTTCCCTGCCCCCTTGGCCACCATCGTCCACAACCGCGCCAACGGACCCGACAGGGCGTACCCGGTGAAGGCCACGAATAACATTGCCTGCGGCCAGGCGACAATCATCATCAGGGCAAGAATGCCCCAGACCAGATAGGTGAAATGATCACCCCGCTTGAACTTCATATCTTTGAAGCTGCGATACTTGATCGTGCTGACCATCAGGAACGCCAGCACAAACGTGATCGCCAGAATCAGCAACGGCTTCACTTCTGCACCCATCTGCGTGATGTGCAGATCGAAGATCACCAACGATGCAATGACCCCGGCTGCAGCCGGAATCGCCAGGCCTGTAAAGTATTTGCTGTCGGCTGTGCTCACCGTGGCATTGAACCGGGCCAACCGAACGGCCCCCATCGCCACGTAGGCAAACATCACGGCAACCCCGAACATCCCCTGCCCGCTCAACGCGTACGAATAAATCAATACACCCGGTGCGACCCCGAACGACACCACATCGGAAAGCGAATCATACTCAATGCCGAACTGGCCGGTACTGTTTGTCAGTCTGGCCAACTTCCCATCCAACATATCGAAAATCATGCCGACCAGAATGGCAATGGCTGCCACCAGATGCTGACCATTAAAGACCGACAGGATCGCGAACACCCCGCAAAACAGATTCCCCGTCGTGCAGAGATTCGGGATCAGGTACATCGCCTGTCGCTTTCGGTTGCCCTTCGCAAACGGAGCTCGCATGGCCGGTGATTTCATCGGAGTTCCCCCACGATGGTTTCGCCCCCTTTGACGCGGTCGCCCAAGGAGACACAAATCTTCGAGCCGAGCGGAAGGAAGGTATCCATCCGCGACCCAAACCGTATCAGACCAAACCGCTCTCCCCGCTGCACCCGCTCGCCCTGACCCACCCAGCAGACGATGCGGCGGGCAATCAATCCGGCAACCTGCACACATAGCACTTTCGCGCCGGACTCCGTTTTTAACATCACCGCGTTCTGTTCGTTCCGGATAGTCGCCTCCGGCTTGCTCGCCACCAGAAACTGACCGGGCTGGTAGCTCACGCCTTCAACTGTTCCCGCACAGGGCATCCGGTTGATATGCACATCGAACACATTCAAAAACACCGTGACCCGAATGCTCTTTTCCTTCAGATAGCGCGGCTCAAACTCTTCCTCAATTGCAATGACCTTCCCGTCGCCCGATGACACGACCGCATTCGGTTGCTGCGGAATGGTCCGACTGGGGTTTCGAAAGAACCACGCAGTAAACAGCGTGAACCCGCCCGCCAAGCAGGTTGGAATGATCCAACCCACCGCTCCGAACAGCAGCGTCGCGCCCACGAGACCACCGACAAACGGCAATCCTTCTTTTGCAATCGGGATCCCGACGGCTTGATCAGCCATAGACCTCAAGCCCTCTCATCATGCTAACACGAAGCGGCCGGCAGCAGGGTTAGTTTTTGTTCTTATCGACGAGCTGATCTTTCTTCAGCCAAGGCATCATGGAGCGCAGCCGGGCGCCGACTTCCTCGATCGGATGGCTCTCGCCTTGTTTCAGCAGGGCGTTATAGACCGGCCGGTTCGCCTGATTCTCCAGCACCCATTCCTTGGCAAACTGCCCCTTCTGGATCTCGTCGAGAATCTTCTTCATTTCCTGCTTGGTCTGTTCCGTGACCACGCGTGGCCCGCGCGTGATGTCACCATACTTCGCCGTGGTACTGATCGAATAACGCATGTTAGCGATGCCGCCTTGATAGATCAAATCCACGATCAATTTCACTTCATGCAAACACTCAAAGTAGGCCATTTCTGGCGCATACCCAGCCTCGACGAGGGTCTCGAATCCGGCCTGGATCAGGGAGGTCAACCCTCCGCACAACACTGCCTGCTCACCGAACAAATCCGTTTCGGTTTCTTCACGGAAGTTCGTTTCAATAATGCCGGCCCGTCCTCCGCCGATGGCACTGGCGTAGGCCAAACCCACTTGGCGCGTGTTGCCGCTGGGATCTTGATGCAAGGCCAGCAAACAAGGCACACCGCTGCCCTTCGTATATTCCGATCGCACCAGATGACCGGGCCCCTTCGGCGCCACCATGAAGACGTTGATGTCCGCCGGCGGCACAATCTGCCCGAAATGAATATTGAACCCGTGACCGAAGGCCAAATAGGAACCGGGCTTCAGATTCGGAGCGATCTCCTGGCGGTAGATGGCGGCCTGAGCCTCATCCGGGGCCAGAATCATGATGACATCGGAGGCTTTGACGGCATCGGCCACCGGCATGACTTTCAATCCGCTCGCTTCCGCCTTCTTCCAGGAACTGCCTTCACGCAAACCCACGACGACATTGACGCCGCTTTCCTTGAGATTGAGCGAATGCGCATGGCCCTGGCTGCCATAGCCGATCACGGCCACTTTCTTTCCGCGAATGAGCTGTAAATCGGCATCTTTGTCGTAATAGATCTTCATACATCACTCCTGAAGGTTCATAGGGCACATGGGTGGAAACGACAGCTGCACACAGGGGATGAGAGTTATTCCCGGGCGATCTTTTTGGGTTGGCTGAGCGCCGGCCGGATCGCTTCACGGGCAATCGCCACTCGCCCCGTTCGAATCAGTTCCTTGATACCGAGCGGCTGAAGCAAACTGATGATGGCCTCAAGCTTCTTGGGATCGCCGGTCACTTCGATGGTGTAGGTTGAGGGCGTCGAGTCGATCACGTTGGCCCGAAAAATATCCGCAATACGGAGCGCCTCGGCCCGGTCTTCTGCCTTGGTATGGACCTTGATGAGCGCCGTCTCCCGTGAGACGAACTCACTCTCATTGAGATCCACGACCTTGATAACATCAATCAGCTTATTCAGCTGCTTGACGATTTGCTCCACAATCCGTTCATCCCCCGACGTGACAATGGTCATCTGCGACATCGAGGGGTCCAGCGTGGGGGCCACCGACAAACTTTCGATATTGAAACCGCGGCCGCTGAACAACCCGGCCACTCGGGATAACACGCCGAACTTATTTTCTACGGTGACTGAAATGATATGTTCCATCGAAACACTCTATCCTGACAGCTGTCGGCTGACAGCGTGATTTAGGCTGTTAAGATCGTATCTTTATCTTCGTCGGACCCGGTACCAGGCGCGCCGGCCATTCGCCGCTTCAGTTCTGGCGGATCTTCCAGAATCATCTCGTGGTTGCACCCACCCGCCGGAATCATCGGGTAACAATTCTCGTACGGATAGGTCGGCACATCAACCACGACGGGCTTATCGGTCGCGATGGCTTCCTTCAAGACGGCATCCAGGTCCCCCACCTTGTTCGCACGCAAGCCGACGGCGCCATAGGCTTCGGCCAACTTCACGAAATCCGGCGTGGTATCGAGGTAGCTCGACGCATACCGTCCTTCGTAAAACAGATCCTGCCACTGCCGGACCATGCCATGGAAACGATTGTTCAGAATGATCACCTTCACCGGCAGCTTCGACACCACTGCGGCGGCCATTTCCTGCATATTCATTTGTATGCTGCCGTCACCGGCCACACAGAGCACCAATCGGTCTCTGAACGCAGCCTGCGCCCCCATGGCGGCCGGAAATCCGAATCCCATCGTACCCAATCCGCCTGAGGTCAACCAACGATTCGGTCGGGCAAGCTTGAAGTACTGGGCTGTCCACATCTGGTGCTGACCGACATCGGTCGCCACGATCGGATCGCGGTCCTTCGTTAATTCGTACAAACGTCGCACGACGTGCTGCGGCTTAATCGCGCCATCCGGCTCCTGCTGGTAGGCCAGCGGATGGGCCTGCTGCCATTCGCGGATTTGATCCCACCACGGCTTGCGCAGGTCCTTTTGATTCCCGTTCACGGTGGCACGGAGAATTTGATTCAATTCCCGTAACACCGCCTTGCAATCGCCCACGATCGGGATATCGACATGAATGTTCTTACGAATCGACGTCGGATCGATATCGATGTGGATGACTTTGGCGAACGGACAGAATTCCGACACCTTCCCCGTCACCCGATCATCGAAACGGGCCCCCACCGCAATGACCAAATCTGAATAGTGCACGGCCATGTTGGCGCAATAGGTGCCGTGCATGCCCATCATTCCCATCGACTGCGGATGCTCACCAGGAAATGCCCCGAGCCCCATCAAGGTCATATCCACTGGGATCTGGGTCATCTCGGCCAGTTCAAGCAACTCTTTGGACGCCTGCGAGAAGACCACTCCTCCGCCGACATACAGAATGGGCTTCTTTGCCTTCATGATGGCTTCGGCAGCCTGCTTGATCTGCCACTTATTGCCTTCATAGGTCGGATTGTATCCACGGATCGAGACCGAGCTCGGGTAGGTGAACTCTGTCTTGGCCATGGACACGTCTTTAGGAATATCCACCAATACCGGCCCAGGACGGCCGGTCGTGGCAATATAGAAAGCTTCCTTGATGGTGGTCGCCAGGTCGTTCACGTCCTTCACGAGGAAATTGTATTTTGTGCAGGGCCGACTGAGGCCGATGTTGTCGGCTTCCTGAAACGCGTCGTTGCCGATCAAACTCGTCGAGACCTGCCCGCTGATACACACCAGCGGCACGGAGTCCATGTAGGCATCGGCCAGCGCCGTAATCACATTCGTCATACCAGGCCCGGATGTCACCAAACACACACCGGCCTTGCCGGTAGCCTTGGCGTACCCCTCAGCCATATGCCCCGCACCCTGCTCGTGCCGGGTCAAGACGACTTCAATATCTTTTTGCTGGTGCAGCATGTCGAAAATCTTCAACACCACGCCACCCGGCAACGCGAAAATCGTTTTCACGCCTTCCGCTTTTAAGCATTCGATCAGGATTTCGGACCCTGTAAGCTTCATATCACCCTCCCCTTCGCACATCGTGGCGAAGGACGCGATGCCTTGACTGAGCATACCCCACGCTCTGTGTCACACACGCGGCACAGATTGATACAATCTTTCTGGAAAATCAACGGGTAAGATAGCGGATCGTATCACCAGCTCTCAAGTGAGGTCAAGAGAGTCACTGCACGAACTTCTTGCCGGAGACTGGCGCTCACTTCTCACGCGTGATATACGAACGCCCATCGATTGATTGATCGTACGACCGATGGAAACGCTTCGAATCACGATCCTGTCTCGCCGTGAGTGCCACCTCTGTCGAGTGGTCACCCGCGTCGCCGAACAGGTGCAACAAGACCTCTCGTTCGAGCTCCGCACGATCGATGTCGACAGCGACAATCGACTCCGCACGCAGTACGGCGATCGCATACCGGTGGTGCTGATCAATGACCGAGAAACGCTCTCTGGCAAGGTAACCGGCGGAGAGCTGCGAGAGGCGATTAAAAAAGCGCGTTGGAGAAACCCTATAAGCCGGATTCTGTCCCGCGTGAAGCTTGCGCTCACACGGGGGTGATCATTTCTCTGGGACTCAAGTTACCTCGAGCCTCAAGCAACCTACCCGAGGACCTCGGCCGGGCCGGCCTTTCTGCCGAGCTCTCGCGAGCCCACAGGCGTCCCCCTATTTGGTCTTGCTCCGGACGACGCTTACCGTGCCGTTGATGTCGCCATCACCGCGGTGGGCTCTTACCCCACCGTTTCACCCTTACCTGATCCCGTGCAAGCGATCGAAATCCTTGCACCGGCCATCGGCGGTTTATTCTCTGTGGTGCTGGTGTCGGATCGCTCCGCCTGGACGTTATCCAGCGTCCCTGCCCTTGGAGTCCGGACTTTCCTCCCGTCGAGCACGCTCGACGAGCGAGCACCCGTGTCCCCCCAGCGCGCGTGCGTAGTATAAAATCGATGTCCGCACGTTTCAAGAGAGGACGGAAGATCACCAGCGCCGCCTCGTGAGCAATCTCGCACAGACCGCACCGGGCGGAAGTGCACCATACGCCTTCACAGAGCAGACTTCACTCTCTTCCATTCGTGAAATCCACGCCTTTCTTGAATGCGATACAGCTCATGCCAGGAATGTAGCGCCTGCTCGATTCTTGCTCTTTACCTCCTGATCTCAATTCGTCCGACACACTGCTGAGGCCACCCAAGTGGAAAAACTTAGCGGAACAGTGCCGACTTTATTGCACAGGTCTTGGCCACCCAGTGGAGAAGGCCCGATGCGCATCAACCTATAGGAGGTGCCCCGCCCACAGGCCACATCGCGATAACCCATCAGGCCAGAGACCATCAGAGTCCCGAGTCACACCATCCACATATTTACAGCAGGAGAATGATGATGCGGACTCAGATGTCGTTCTGGGCGTTTCTATTAGGATTGTCGATGTTTGTTCCACCGGCCGGCGCGGACGAGGTCAGCGTCGACGAGCGCATGCGGAAATTGGAGCAACGACTGCATGAGATCGAGCAGCGGAACCGCCATAGCCAAGAGGCGACACCCTTCGATGTCGGGCCGTCTGATTCCCGCGAGGGCCCGGAATCCTCGCCGAATTCGGGAGGATCGTCCCTTCCGGAAATTGGGAAGGACACACGACGAAAAAAACAGGCACCCCTTTCATTCAGCAGTTCCGGCTCCGGAACGATGATCTATGCCAAACCGTTCGTAAACGCACCCAAGGCGGTTGTGGGCGGCTATTTCGACCTCCAATACCGCAACAGCAGAAAGGATGTCATCGACAATGGGGCCGGCGCTGCCGGGGACAACCCCGGTATCGGCAGCACTAACAGTTCGTTCGACCAACAACGCTTCATCCCATTCATTTATGCGGACATCACAGAACATGTGAAATTTGCATCCGAACTCGAAATCGAACATGGCATTCGCGAAGGAACGGAAACGGAAGTCAGTCTGGAGTTTGCACACGTCGATTATCGGATCAATGAACCGGTCAACCTACGCGCGGGGATCATTCTCTTGCCGGTCGGCAAATTCAATCTGCTGCACGACTCTCCCCTGAACGATTTGACCGACCGACCACTCGTCAATCAATTCATCATTCCAACAACAATGTCCGAGACCGGAGCCGGCCTCTACGGAACGGTGTACCCGGGACGGTATGCCAAGCTGGACTATGAGTTCTATGTCACCCAGGGGCCCAATGGATACCAGCCCGATGGGACCGCCAGAATAGGCGAAGCCAGCGGTCTCAAGAACTCTCGGCAACGCAAGTCTTTCACCGACGATGGACTCGACAACAACCGAGGGAAAGCTGTCGTCGGACGGGTGGCCTACAGCCCTTTTTTGGGGGTCGAAATTGCGGGATCCGGGTATCACGGCACGTATGATCCGGAAAGCAAGCGATCGCTTTCAATCTTCGTGCTGGACTGGACACTCCAACGAGGCCCCTTCGAGTTGATCGGTGAAGCCGCCTGGGCTTATGTGAAGAATAACTCCCGTAGTCTGGACGGAACCCCCGCCATCGACCCTGTCACCGGACGCCTGCGTCCACAACGCATGAACGGCTACTACATCCAGGGGAATTATCATTTTATGCCAGATTTCTTGCGGCGGATACTGCCGCAACGTTTTTCGGAAGGGTCGACCATGACCGCCGTGGTACGCTGGGACAAGATCAACACCAACCAGGATGTGACTGGAGGATTCGGCGATCTTGAGCAATTGAGCCTCGGATTAAATTTTCGCCCGATTGAGGACACCGTCTTCAAAGTGTCGTATCAATTTGGCACGAGAGCATTTAACCCGAATACAAATGAGCGCATTCACGACAACACCTTTGTGTTGTCCGCCGCGACCTACTTCTAATTCACGGGGGGCATACGCGCATGCGTATGCCCCAGGGAAAGACGGCCTGACCTCAAGCCCCTCATTGCCTCACATCGACCATTCAGTGCAGCTGGGGTAGCGCACTATTCGGTGCAGGCGGTTTTGACTCGTAGATCGGCATCGCTTCAGCCATCCATTCTTCGAGCTGCTCGATTCTGGTTTCATGGCTGGGGTGGGTCGACATGAATTCCGACGACGATTTGCCGCCGGACAGTTCGCCCATTCGCGTCCACAGCTGAATCGATTCCCGTGGATCGTACCCGGCATCCGCTGCGAGCAACACCCCGACATAGTCGGCCTCGGACTCATGTTTCCGGCTGAACGGGAGCAACACTCCGACTTGCGCCCCAACACCCAATGCCGCCATCGCACCTTGTGAGACTACCGGATTGGCGCCACTCACGCCGAGCGCGATTCCGATCGCCTGAAGTGTGGTCTGCGCCAAGGTATTTTGACTCATGCGCTCTCCGCCATGCCGCGCCAAGGCATGCACCACCTCATGCCCCATCACGGCAGCAAGTCCGGCTTCCGTCTTGGCCACCGGAAAAATGCCGGTATACACAGCGATCTTACCGCCCGGCAGCGCAAAGGCGTTCATCGTCTTATCATCCTTGATGACCGTCACTTCCCACTCAAATTGATTCGCCATCTCGCTGTATTTGGATCGCTTCGCCGCCTCGATCACCCGCGCCGCCACCCGTTTGACCGGCTCAATTTCTCGGGGGTCGGTCGACGGCCTCATGTTCGGATCTTGCTTCACTTCGGCATACGCCTGAGCACCCATCTGCGTTTCCTGAGACATCGGCATCATCATCAGCTGCCAGCGCCCCGTGTAGGGATTGGTTTGGCAGCCCGTCGTCACCAGCATCGAGACCACCGCGCCTGCCAGCCACAGCACGTTCAGCCGCACCGTAGACGTCCGTTTCCTGACCATCTTCCATTGAATCTTCATCACGCCTCCACAAATGAACCTGTCGGGTAAGCTCCGCTAGAGTACCGCGCCGCTCAGCCAGTTGCTACATGGGAGTTTCACCGAGTGCCTGCCGTCGGCGACTTTCATCACTCGGTCGCAGCACAATCGATAATTCTGGGAGCGAGATGGTTTCGGGCAGCCGGTGGTCGCCGCAGCATATACGGCTGACCTGGTGTCAGGCCCGGCCGTGAGTCAGGGCTGGGACAGCACGTTATTTCTAAGGGAGAACACCAGCCGAAGAACTGGCCGGCAGAGGGTGATCAAGAACGGACACGAAACCGGCGAGCCACCGTCTCTTCGATGCCTTTCATGACGACGTGGCGAACCCTGCGTAAAGCTTAAAACGATTCCCCGACTTCCAGGTTCTGGTCCTGAGCTGCGCCCCCCTTCGCCTCAGCGCCCGGCTCGCCTTCCCAATACAACATCCGGTAACAATAGGGGCAGGTGTGCACCTCTTCTCCGCGCTTGACCTGAGACACCAGCTGAGGCGGCAGTTGGAGCCGACACCCGATACAAATGCCGTCCTTGATGCGCGCCAGCGCTTGCTCTTTCCGTGTAGTTTTCAGCTTGTTGTATCGAGCCAGGAGGGACTTGTCCACCTGTCCGGCCACGTGCGTCTGCTTGCCCTCTAATTCGGCGAGCTCGGTGGCGAGTCCCCGGTCCTTCTCGTCGAGCTTGGCCTTCTCTTTCGTGAAGAGGGCTTCGGACTCCTTTAGCTTGGCCTGTGCGTCGGTCATAGTCCGTTGGGTTTGTTCGATCTGTTCCATCGCCAACAGAATTTTCTCTTCGATCTCGCCCCGCTTCTTGTTGGCCAGTTCCACCTCGAAGAGATGCGCCTGATATTCCTGATTGGTTTTTAACTGGGCGGCACGGTCTTTCATCTTACCGATGCGGTCTTCATGTGCCTCGAGATCCTTCTCGTGGCTGCGACGCTCCTTGATGAGTACTTCGGTCGATGCCGACGCCTCCTGGAACACCCGTTTCGCCTCACGAAGCGGCGATTCATATTCCTCAAGACGCTCGGGGACTTTTCGCCGTTGCTCCTTGAGGTCGGCTATCCGAAGATCGAGTTTCTGCAGCGCAATAAGGGGGGACAGCTGTGGGTTCAACGGGCTCCTTGTGGGTTCTGCGATACCAGCGTCGACTGGACGCCACTCGCGCGGAATTCATGGTGCAGCACTCAGGCTGGTGGGCCCACTAGGACTTGAACCTAGGACCAGCTGATTATGAGTCAGCCGCTCTAACCACCTGAGCTATGGGCCCAGCCCTTCGAGCCAGTAACCTGGACACAGACGGCTTGATGAGCCTGGCTCAGACCAGCCGCTCATCAGGAACACACAGACGGCCTACCCCCGGTGCAAACGCGCCCGATTCTAGGCTCCCGATCGGGCGGAGTCAAACCACTGATACTCATCTGCCACAAAAGTTGCTTGCGGCCTACGGCACAGAGGTTGAGCCTCTCATTCCTGCGTACGGTTAGAGACTCTCCACAAAACTGCGCAACTTCTTGCTGCGGCTCGGATGTCGCAATTTGCGCAAGGCCTTCGCTTCGATTTGCCGAATACGTTCGCGCGTGACCTCGAAGTCCTGGCCGACTTCCTCAAGGGTATGATCGGTCGCCTCGCCGATACCGAACCGCTTGCGCAAAACCTTTTCCTCTCGAGGGGTCAGCGTTTCCAGCGCGCCGTTGATCTGGCGCTGCAAGTCATATCGGATGGCCGCTTCCAAAGGCGAAACAGCCTTCTTATCCTCGATGAAGTCCCCCAGGTGACTGTCTTCTTCTTCACCGATCGGAGTTTCGAGGGAAATCGGCTCACGCGCAATTTTCAAGATCTTTCGTACCTTATCGAGCGGCAAATCCATCCGTTCGGCGATTTCTTCCGGCGTCGGTTCGCGACCGAGCTTTTGCACCAGATGCCGAGAGGTGCGGATCAGTTTATTGATCGTTTCGATCATGTGAACCGGAATGCGGATGGTGCGGGCCTGATCGGCAATCGCACGAGTGATTGCCTGCCTGATCCACCAGGTCGCGTAGGTGCTGAATTTGTACCCGCGCTTGTACTCGAACTTGTCGACGGCTTTCATGAGGCCGATGTTGCCCTCTTGAATCAAGTCCAAGAACTGCAAGCCCCGGTTTGTGTATTTCTTGGCGATGCTGACCACCAAGCGTAGGTTGGCCTCGACCAACTCAGCCTTTCCTCGCTTCACCTTTTCTTCGGCCACGTCGAGATGTTTGACCGCGTCCTTAATTTCTTCGGCGGAAATCAGCGCCTCTTCCGTTTCGAGCTGGCGAATCCGACCCTTAGCTGCCTGATAGTGCTTCTTGATGTCCTGCAGCACTTCTTCAGAGAGCCCGGCCCTCCGCTTGACGGCGAGAAGATCCTTGTGCGTCCGGCACAACCGCCGCAAGAGCTCGGCCCCGGCCTCCCCACCGACGCCCAACCGACGTTGACAGCTCGTGACCTCCCGCTCTGCTTGGCGAAACAACAGATTGAGGTCGCGAACCCGCTGCGTCATTCGATCTTTCAACACGCCGTGCAGATTCACCGACTCCATCTTGTCGACAACCTGGCCGCGCACCGTATCGATCTGCTTGCGTAACTTCTTCTGCTTTTCAGGATCGGCGCCGACATGGCGCGCCTTATCGTACAAGTCTTTCAGCGAAGCCGAGACCTTACGAACCGCATTCAGGGACTCGAGTGTTTTGACCCGCAGCTCTTCATAGTCCTTCTCAACCGCCTCTTCCTCAAAATCTTCTTCCGTCTCAACCACCGGCACGATTTCGCGCACATCAATTTTGCCGTTCTTCAGCTGCTCCCGAAGATTCAAGACGAACTCCAAGGTCATCGGCAAGCCATACACGACCGTGGCAATATCCTTCTTGCCCTCTTCGATCCGCTTGGCAATCTCAATCTCGCCCTCGCGACTCAGCAGTGCAACGCTTCCCATTTCTTTCAGATAGAGCCTGACGGGATCGTCGGTCCGGCTAAGGGCGCCAGGCGTCAGGTCGATCTCTTTTTCATTTTCCTCGGACGCCTCGGCTTCTTCGCTTTCCTCGATGGCCTCTTCGCCTTCCGCAGCTTTCGTGGTGCGCTCAGTGTCGGCGGACTCCACAATCTCAATGTCCATTTCGCCGAACATCGTCATGATCGTACTGAACTGGTCCGACGACACGACATCCGCCGGCAACGTGCTATTGAGATCGTCGTACGTGAGAAAGCCCTTCTCCTTGCCGAGATTAATAAGCTTCTTCACCTCGCCGAGTAATTCTTGTTTCGGCATACCTACTCCTTCACCGCAGACGTCAGCGCAACCGGCATCACGCCGGCCTTCCGAATCCGCATCTCGTTAATCAATGTGTTCAGGCGGTGCACATCCGCTTCACGCCGCTCCCGTTCGGCGGCCCTCAATTCCTGAATCAGGACACCCATGGTCCGCTCGCGGCCCCTCCGCTCCAGCGTATCCAAACATCCGGCAATATGTGCCGGAACATCATCATAATGCTGCTCCAGCATCGACAGCTCTGACACCAACGCGCCGCAGTCCTCGTCATTGATCAGGGTATCCAGCAGACCCCGGACGGACACCCGCCCGTCCGGCTCAAGATGCTGCATCGCACAGTCCACCAGTCGACGATAGGCTGGCGCAGAAAAAGCCTCCGGAGACAATCGACGCAGATCCTCGGCCGACAGACTTCCCTGCACTAAGAGATGCGCCAAATCACGCTCCTCCGGATTGCCCCTCACTTTCGAGACCGCCACAGCGGGCGGAGTCATGGGCCGAGGAGAGGGTCTGCGGGAATCTTCGGATGCAAGCGTAGGATAGCGATCGATCAGCCGTTGCTGGCTGAGCCCCAGCCGCTCCGCCACCAGGCGAATCCGTTCTTCCCGTTCGATCGGATGGGCGCTTTTCTGCAGAATACGTAGTACCGCATCCACGGCGCGAATTCGGTCTTCCACAGTCCCGGACTCGGCCGTACGCAGGCTGTGCTCCACGGCAAAATCCAACAGACTCGGAGCCGTTTGATGCAGGGCGGTAAACCCATCGGCTCCGTATTTCCTCACATAGGTGTCCGGATCTTCGCCTTCGGGCAACGAGACGACCTTCACGCTCAGACCACTGTTGACGAACAAATCCAACGTCCGCAGTGCCGCTCGCACCCCGGCTTGATCGGGGTCGAACAACAGCACCACATGGGAGGCGAATCGCCTGATGATGGTGATGTGTTCGGCGGTCAGAGCGGTTCCCAAAGTGGCAGCCACATGGCGGATGCCGGCCTGGTGCAACGCGACCGCATCGAAATACCCTTCAACAATGATCAACGTGTGTTGTTGCCCCGCCGCCTCACGCGCGGCCTCCAGAGCGAACAAGGTCTGCCCTTTTTTGAAGAGCGGCGTCTCGGGCGAGTTTAAATACTTGGGCATCCCCTCTCCGAGAATCCGTCCGCCGAATGCGACGACCCGCTTACGCAGATCGAGAATCGGAAACATGACTCGGGAGCGAAACCGGTCATAGTGCCCTGATACGGCCGCTTGTTGTTGCCCACTCTGATCTCGCGGAATGGATAGGCCGGCCGCGACCAGATCTGCGGGAGCGAACCCTTCCTTCAGCATCGCCTTGGTCAATCCGTCCCACTCCGCTGTAGCATAGCCGATCTGAAACTGCAGGATGGTGTTGGCCTGAATACCACGCCCATCGAGATAGGCACGGGCAGAAGCCCCGGCGGTCTGCTCCATCAACATGCGCTGATAATAGGCCCCGGCGGCGGCATTGAGCCGCTCCAGGCGGCCGAGCTGCGTGCGAGCTTCACTGGAGTATCCACCGGCCGATTCTGGAACATCTACCCCCACTTTTCGGCCCAGGTCGCGGACGATTTCAGGAAACCCGGCCCCGGTCAATTTCATGAGAAACGTATACACATTGCCACCGGCTCCGCAGCCGAAGCAGTGAAAAATCTGTCGGGAAGAGCTGACCGTAAAGGAGGGAGACTTTTCTTGATGGAACGGGCAAAGACCTTTGAGATTCTGCCCGGCTCGGGTCAAGGCCACGTGTTGACCCACGATCTCCGCGATGTCCACTCGGTCTCTGATTTGGTTAATGACGTCGTCCGAAATCAGGCCTTGGCCCACGGCGGTCCTCGCTTGTGCCCGTAGGGATCCAACCGGTTGCAGCCGGCAGGAAGACATTGGACGAGAATGAAAGTTGACCGTTCACCCTAACAAACGGCCTGCCTGAGTGTCAATCGAGGACAGGCGCAGATTAGCCCGGAGGCCAAGCCATGCGCCTCCCGCCAAGCACATGGACATGGAGATGAAACACGGTCTGCCCGCTGTCCGCCCCCGTGTTCGTGACGATCCGATACCCGGAATCGGTCAGATTCTTCATGCGCGCAACCTTTGCACAAGTCAACAGGAGATGCCCCAGGAGAGCCTGGTCCCCTTCATGACAGTCCTGGACAGCCGCCACATGACGTTTGGGAATCACCAGGATATGGACAGGAGCCTGGGCGTTGACGTCTTCAAATGCCAGCACCTGCTCATCCTGATACACGATCTTTGCTGGAATACCGCCTTCGACAATGCGACAAAAAATACAGTTATCCACGCGGTCCCCCTTCAGGCAAGGGCCGGATGCCGGACTTGCCGAATCGGGTTCCGAGCTCACGGTACACCTCGTTCAGGGTGACATCGTGATACCCGAGAACCAGCAGGGTGTGAAAGAGCAGATCGGCTGTCTCGTAGATGATTTCCTCCCGCTGTTGATTCTTTGCGGCAATAATCACCTCGCCGGCCTCTTCGGCCACTTTCTTCAGAATCCGATCGGCGCCGCCCTGCAACAACTTTGAGACATACGAGTCCGGCTGCGGACTGGCCTTGCGGGACAAAATGGTCTGATACACCCGATCCAAGATCCCTCCGCCGGCATCCTGGGTCTTCTCCTCACCGGCCTGCCCCTCCTCCGTCATCCGAACGAAGAAACAGGCGCGCTCACCGGTATGACACGTTGGCCCAACAGGCTCGGCCTTGACGAGAATCGTGTCCCGATCACAATCGACAAAGAGATCCTTCACCTTGAGAAAATGCCCCGACGTCTCGCCCTTCTCCCACAATTTCCGACGCGATCGACTCCAAAAGTGGACAGACTTCGTCTGAAGCGTCTTGGTGATGGCCTCCTGATTCATATACCCCACCATCAACACCGAACCATCCAGCCAATCTTGAATCACGGCGGGAATCAACCCTTGTCCATCAAAGGTCATCGCTCGACTGTCGTTCGACATCACATCCTGCTCCAGTTACGCCGGTCCAAGCCGCACCGATACCCCGCGCTCGCGCAAATACGCCTTCGCTTCCTGAATGGTATGGGTTCGATAGTGGAAGATCGAGGCGGCCAGGACAGCATCCGCTTTCCCGTTCACCAGCCCATCGTAGAAATGTTCCAAACTCCCCACTCCGCCGGAGGCAATCACCGGAATCGACAGGCGTTCCGAGACGGCCGCGGTCAATGCCAGATCATACCCGTTCTGGCGACCATCCTGGTCCATGCTGGTCAGGAGAATCTCTCCGGCCCCGTATCCTTCCATCCGTTGCGCCCACTCGACCGCGTCCAGGCCCGTTGGTTTTCGGCCGCCGTGGGTAAACACTTCCCAGCGACCCGCCTGTCCGGAATGTTTCGCGTCGATCGCCACCACGATGCACTGCGTTCCGAATCGCTGTGCGGCTTCGCGAACAAACTCCGGCTGTTGCACCGCCGTAGTATTGATGCTTACTTTGTCGGCGCCGGCATTGAGCAACGTCCGAATGTCATCCAGCGTGCGCACCCCACCACCGACCGTGAGCGGCATAAACACACGGGCAGCAGTCTGTTCCACGACATCGATGATGGTCTTGCGGTTTTCGTGCGAGGCGGTGATGTCGAGAAAACACAGTTCGTCGGCGCCCTCACGATCATAGATGGTCGCCACCTCGACCGGATCGCCGGCATCCCGCAAGTTCACGAAGCTCACGCCTTTAACGACTCGACCATCCTTCACATCCAAACAAGGGATGATGCGCTTGGTCAACATATGGGTTCGTGATCCGTCACCCGCGACACGTGACGCGAGCTCGTCCTCTCTTCTTCCAGCCTCATGCAAGCCCTCAACGTTGTCCGATGGCTGCCACCGCTGCCGCGTAGTCCAACTTGCCGTCATAAAGAGCCTTGCCGACGATAGCCCCTTCCACACGGGGACCGAGGGCCTGTACCGCCTGCAGATCTTCCACACGCGTGATGCCCCCGGACGCAATGACTGGAATCAAGGAGCATGCGACGACTTCCCCCAACGCCGTCAGGTTCGGCCCATTCAGCATTCCATCCCGGGCGATATCGGTGTAAATGACCGCGCCTAACTCAAGACCGGCGAGTTCCTTGAGGAGTTCGATGGCCTTGGTCTCGGACACCGCCGTCCAACCCTTCACCGCAACCTTCCCGTCTCGAGCATCAAGGCCCAACAAAATACGCCGAGGAAACTCCTGACAGGCCTGCGCCAGGAACTTTCGATCCGTGAGGGCAGCCGTCCCCAGCACCACACGCGCCACGCCCGCATGGAGATATCGCCGCACGGTCTCAATGGTCCTGATCCCGCCCCCCACCTGTACCTTTACACTGACCGTCTTCATGACCGCTTCGATCTGGGGGAGGTTCTTCGGCTCTCCATCGACGGCCCCGTTCAGATCGACCACATGAATCAAATCGGCGCCTTGCTGCTGCCAGCGTCGAGCCACCGAAGGCACGTCCTCTGAATACACCGTTTCAGCGGCCATATCTCCCTGTCGCAATCGCACACAGCGGCCGTCCTTGAGATCAATCGCCGGAATCACACGCATGACACCACCTGTCGCAATCCGTTCATTTTTCCCCGCCTGCTGCACCACCGTATGGAAACGCCTCCGCCAATTCCTCCGCTCCATAGGCGGCCAACTCCTCGGCCGTGACAAACGCGCCATAGCGCTGGATGAAGCCTAACAAATCTTCCGTCATCGGCCGCTGCTTTTCATAGTAATTGCCCTCCCATAGCACCATCCCGTCGGGCGCCACCAGTTTCACCTCGAATCCAACGGTCGCGGGTGGGTCCGCGCCAAGCCGGCCGCCGACACGTTCCTGATAGACAAGCACCTTGCCGCTAAGTGCCGCATCGGCCCCGAGTCGTTGAGCAATCTTGTGAGGAGGTATCGCTTCTGTCGCAGTCACCCCGGAGATTTCCCACCCTACCCTTGCCGATTCGTTGGGAGAGAGTAGGTGCAGCCCGGATCGGGCCTTGAGTTTTTCCCACATCAGATCGGTGACTTTCTCACCTGCGAAGGCCGGCACACGATGAGTTTGGCGAACAGATTGATCGGTCGTTGGAGGAACCCCGACAGTCATGTCGGACCGTCGTACAGCGGACGGGACGGAAAACGCGGGACCGGACGCCTCGATCGCTTGCGGCGTCGCCATCGTTTCAAACGGAATAAGGGCGATGGTACGGACCTGATACTTGCCCACCTGCGGCGAGGACTTGGCCGTGATTTTCATCCCACTGCAGCCCATGAGCAGCAGCACTACGATCGACATCACGAGCATCCGAGAAGATGAGTACCTCACGTCCAGGCCCCGAAATTCTTGATCACTTGAAGCCCGACTGCCTGGCTTTTCTCAGGATGGAACTGGCATGCGACGACATTGTCTTTCCACACGGCAGACGCAAACGGCCGCCCATACTCCGTCACCGTGGCGACCACCGAAGACTCGACCGGCTCAACGTAGTATGAATGCACAAAATAACAATAACTTCCGTTGGCAATCCCGGCAAAGGGCGGAGCGGACCGCACGATGTGAATGTCATTCCACCCCATATGCGGCACCTTTAGCGACGAATCCAGCGTAAACTTCTTCACCCGACCGGGGATGATGCCAAGACCTTTATGCACACCGAATTCTTCACTTTCCGTGAACAACAATTGCAGTCCCAGGCAAATGCCCAGAAAGGGTTTTCCGGATTGCACGGCGGAGTGAATCGGCGCAATCAATTCATACCGTTCCAGATTCGCCATGCAATCACCAAAGGCCCCCACACCAGGCAACACCACATGGCTGGCGTCAGCAATGACGCGAGCCTCACGCGTGACTACGGCCTGATGTCCCATCGCCTCAAAGGCCTTGGAGACACTGCGTAAATTACCCATGCCGTAATCAATAATGGCAATCATGTTTCGCGTTCGGAAACGACCCGTGAGGACGTGGCGGACACCAGGCAAGACGATGACATCTGCCTCTCTTGCGCCACGGGTTTGACTTAGAGGCTCCCCTTCGTGGACAGGACGCCCCCTGACAGACGCACTTCCGGCATGGTGGCCTGATCCAAAGCCCGTGCCAATGCCTTGAAGATGGCTTCCATGATGTGGTGCGGATTGCGTCCATACTGAAGATTCACATGCAGATTCAGTCCACCATGGGTCACAAAGGCCTGAAAAAAATCTTCGAACAGGCCAAGATCGAATGTCTTGATCTTTCGGTCCGGCAAATTCACGTTATACACCAGGTACGGACGTCCGCTCAGATCAACCGTCACCTGAGCAAGGGTTTCATCCAGTGGAACCGAGGCAAATCCGAATCGCTTGATCCCCGCCTTTTCGCCCAACGCCTGATGCAGGGCCTTTCCCATGACAATCCCGACATCTTCCACCGTGTGGTGCTCGTCGATGTCGACATCGCCCTTGGCCTGGACCGTCAGGTCGAAGAAGCCGTGTTTGGCGAGGAGATCCAGCATATGGTCAAAGAACCGAATGGAAGTGTCGACCTTCCCCCGCCCGGCGCCATCCAGATTCCATGCGACACGGATATCCGTTTCCTTCGTGGCACGGTGAAGCGAGGCCTGCCTGGGGACACCGTTCTTTTTCATGCGAACCTGCTTTCGGCTGATTTGGCGTGCGCATCGAAGCCCTCGATATGCGCCAGTCGGACGATATGGTCCTTGGCTTGTGTCAACTCTTCCTTGGTGTAATGCACAATGTTGCTGACCTTCACGTAGTCGTTAACCGACAACGGTGAAAAAAAGCGGGCCGTCGCCCCGGTCGGCAGTACGTGATTCGGACCAGCGACGTAATCCGCGACCGCAGGCGGGGTATAGCGGCCCAGGAACAAGGCTCCGGCATGCCGGACTTGCTCCAAATAGTCGAATGGCCGATCAACCGAGAGGGTCAAGTGCTCGGGCGCAATCGCATTGGCCACCTCAATGGCGTCGTCCATCGAGGGGACGACGAAGGCCACAAAGTGTCGTGCGATCGACTTCGCCGCAATTTTTTCTCGCTGCAAGCCCTTCAATTGCACCTGGATCAACCGCACTACGTCTTTGGCCAATGAGGGAGAGGTGGTGACCAAATACACCTGCGCATCTTCGTCATGCTCTGCCTCGCACAACAGATCCGCTGCCACATGTGCGGGCTTCGCATCCGCATCCGCCACCACGAGTAACTCACTGGGACCGGCCACCATATCGATGCCGACCGTGCCATAGAGCAGCCGCTTAGCCGTGGCGACAAAAATATTCCCGGGCCCGACAATTTTATCAACCTTGGCGATGGTCTTCGTCCCGAACGCCATCGCGCCGACCGCCTGCACGCCGCCCACTCGGTAAATTTCATCGACCCCGGCGATATCCGCCGCCACCAGCAGATAGGGGTTGATCTCTCCTTTCGGGGTCGGGGTACACATGACAATGCGCCGAACACCCGCCACTTTAGCAGGGATAGCACACATCAGCACCGACGAGGGATACACAGCCTTCCCTCCCGGCACATACACACCGACAGCATCAAGGGGCGTGACCATTTGGCCGAGTGTGGCGTTCTGTTCCTGGTACATCCAGGTTTTCGTGCGCTGCCGCTCATGAAATTGTCGGACACGTTCGGCGGCATATCGGAGGGAGTCCCCCTCATCCTTACGAATATGGTAGTAGGCCTCCTTGATCTCCTCGGAGGTCACACGGATCTGATCGACCTTCAGTGTCAGTCGATCGAATTTTTTTGTGTACCGCAGGACCGCACGATCCCCGCCCCGCTCCACGGCCTTCAGAATCGTGCGCACGCTCTTCTCCACGCTCGCGCCTTGCGTGCGCGAGCGGGTTACGACTTTCCGCAAGGCCTTGCCATATCCCCGATCAGTACTCGCCAGAATGGTCATATCATCCGTCCTGCGCTACGTCCCCGCCTCACGGGCTCGAGCGCGCTGAATCAGATCCTTACCGGCGCGACGCGACTCGGCCGAGATCGTCTCCTGCCACCGCAGCCCGTAACCGCTCGATCAACACCTTCAGCGGGGCATGCTTCAATTTAAGGCTGGCCCGATTCACGATCAGTCTGGCGGTCGAGTGCGTAATCACCTCAACCTCCGCCAGATCATGCGCCTTGAGAGTACTGCCTGTTTCGACTAAATCAACGATTCGATCGGCTAATCCGACAATTGGGGCGAGTTCAATCGACCCGTACAACTTCACCAACTCGACCGGCACCCCACGCTGGTTGAAATAGCGTTCGGTCACATTGGGGTACTTCGTCGCCACACGAATCTTCGAGGACCATCGGTCCGGCGAAGGCTGCCCCTGCAGCGCGGCGACCGAGATTCTACACGCTCCGACCTTCAAATCCAACGGCTCATAGACGTCGCTGCCTTGCTCCAGCAATACGTCTTTCCCCACCACCCCGACATCGGCCGCCCCATGCTCGACATAGGTGGGCACATCGGTCGGCCTGACGATCAGGAACGTGGCATCGTTGGAGGAGCAGGCAAACACCAACTTCCGGCTTTCTGTCGACAGACCGGGACTATGGTAGCCGGCCTGCTTCAAGAGGTGCAGGACGGGCCCCAGCAACTTGCCCTTGGACAGCGCAATGGTCAGGCCCTGAGACTTTTGACTGTGCGATTTCGTCGCCCCCACGGTCACTTCCCCTTTCTTCGCTCGACGCTGGCGCCCAACGCCGTGAACTTCTCTTCGAGACGCTCATAGCCTCGATCAAGGTGGTAGACTCGCGAGACTTCTGTCGTACCCTCGGCGGCAAGCCCCGCCACAATCAACCCGGCACTAGCGCGAAGATCCGAGGCCATCACCGGCGCACCTGTGAGCCGTTCTTTTCCCGTAATGACCACCCGGTTTCCTTCGACGCGAATATCCGCGCCCATGCGGCGCAACTCCTCGACATGCATGAACCGGCTCTCGAAAATCGTTTCTGTGACGACACTGGTTCCTTCAGCCACCGACATAAGCGCAACAAACTGCGCCTGCATATCAGTGGGGAAGCCAGGATGTGGGCTCGTGCGGACGTTCGTCCCCTTCAAGCGCCCGGCGACCTTGAGGTGGATCCGCTCTTTTTCCACGCAGAGCTCCACGCCGCTCTCCCGCAATTTCACCAACAACGGTTCCATGTGTTCAGGGCGACACCGATCGACCAGCACATCGCCGCCGGTAATGGCTCCGGCAACGAGGTAGGTGCCCGCCTCAATTCGATCGGGAATCACGGCGTGATCCGCACCGTGCAGCGCGCTCACTCCCTCGATCGTAATCATGTCCGTGCCCGCCCCAGCGATGCGCGCCCCACGTTTGACGAGAAAGGCGGCGAGATCGGTAATTTCAGGCTCCTTCGCCGCGTTTTCGAGCACCGTCGTCCCCTCAGCCAGAACGGCGGCCATCATCAGATTCTCCGTACCGGTCACGCTGGGCGTGTCGAAGTAAATACGGGCCCCTTTCAGGCGACGTGCGGACGCCTTGATATAGCCGTGCTCGATTTCGACGGTCGCGCCCATTTTTTCCAGACCCGCCAGATGGAAGTTGACCGGTCGAGACCCGATCGCACACCCGCCTGGAAGCGACACCTTCGCCTCGCCCAACCGAGCCACAAGCGGGCCCAGCACCAGCACGGAGGCGCGCATAGTGCGAACAAGATCATACGGCGCTTCTGTGGAGGCAATCGTCTGGGCCTGCACAATCGTATGATCCGCCTCCTCTGCGACCGAGATTCCCAGCATGCCGAGCAACTTCCCCATCGTCAGCACATCGACGACCCGAGGCATATTCGACAGCACACATTCGCCGCCGCCTAGAATGGTCGACGCGAGAATAGGCAACGCGGCATTCTTCGCCCCGCTGATGCGGACTTCGCCGTGTAACGGCCTGCCACCCTGGATAATGATTTGGTCCATACGAATGAGGAAGACGACCTACCCGATGCCGATTGCCTACGACTGACCCACGCTACAAACTCGGCCCTGCCGCCATTTTCTCGAGACAGACGACGCGATCGATACCACCCTCGTCCCGCAGAACACCATCGATGCGAAACCATCCGCTGTTCTCGGCCTCGCGACAGACGGTCGCTGCCTGGCCAAGGCCCACTTCCATCAGCAACATACCCCCGGCCTTCAAATACGTCGGCGCTTGCTGGATAAGGCGACGGTGGACATCCATTCCATCAGGTCCACCGGCCAACGCCATACGCGGCTCGAAGCACCGAACTTCCGGCTGAAGCATCGCCAGATCGAGCTCTGCGATATACGGGGGATTTGAAAGAACCACGTCGACCTGCCCCACCAACCCACGTTCGGCCAACGGTGCCAGGAGATTTCCCTGCACACATTCAATTCGGGTACCCAACCCATGCTGCTCCATATTCGCCCGCGCCACAGTCAATGCCTCGGCCGAGACATCGATAGCCAACACTCGCGTCTCCGGTAGGGCCGACGCCACGGACACCGCCAGACAGCCGGACCCGGTCCCAACATCCACCACTATGGCGGTCAGATTCTGCCCGCACCGACGGATCGTCTCTTGAACCAACAACACACTCTCCGGACGCGGAATGAGGACAGATGAGGTAACACGGAATTCTCGCCCGCAAAACTCCTGCGTGCCAAGTACGTACTGGAGCGGCTCCCGATTGGCGCGCCGCGCAACCAGCGCCTGCACACGCGCATAGTCTACGTCAGACACCTGACGTTCGGCATTCACCCGCTGCATGAGCGGCGGCAGCTGCAGCACATACTCCAACAGCCAGGCCGCCTCCAATCCCGGCTGCTCGATACCGGCCGCCCGAAGGCTCCCTTGAGCCTCAACCAATAATGAGCGGATGGTCCCGACCGACGAGGCGGCCAGGTCGAACGGGTGCACACTCATTTGGCTTCCAGGGAGGCGAGATGTTCATAATGTGCGCGTAACGCCTGAACAATTTCTTCCAGATCCCCAGCCAAAACTTGATCGAGCTTATGCACCGTTAGGCCAACGCGATGATCCGTCACACGGTTTTGGGGAAAATTGTACGTGCGGATCTTTTCACTCCGATCACCCGTTCCCACCTGCGATTTCCGAGTTTGTGCGATCTCCGCATCCTGCTTTTCGCGCTCAGCTTCGACAATGCGCGCCCGCAAATTCCGCATGGCTTTGGTTCGATTCTTGAGCTGAGACCGCTCATCCTGACAGCTCACGACCACGCCGGTTGGAATGTGGGTGATGCGGACCGCCGAATAGGTCGTATTGACACTCTGCCCGCCCGCACCTGACGAACAAAATGTGTCGATACGCAAATCCTTCGGATCGATATGCACCTCTACCTCGTCCACCTCCGGCATCACCGCTACGGTCACGGTCGAGGTATGAATTCTCCCGCTCGCTTCCGTAGTGGGCACTCGCTGGACGCGATGCACTCCACTCTCATACCGGAGCCGACCATATGCGCCCTTCCCTTCGAGCAACGCAATTACTTCCCGGTAGCCACCGATCCCGGTCTCGGACGCATCTACGACTTCCAACTTGAGCCGATTGCGCTCGGCATACTTGAGATACATTCGGAACAGATCTCCGGCAAACAGGGCCGCCTCATCCCCACCCGTTCCAGCCCGAATTTCGAGAAACATATTTTTCTCGTCGCGCGGATCCTTCGGGGTGAGAAAATCCTTGGCCTGCTCTTCGAGATCCAGCACCTGCTGCTTCAGATGGGCGCTCTCCTCCGCGAACAACTGCTTCATGTCCGCCCCGGTCGAGGCGTCCTGCAGCAGGGCCGAGGCCTCGTCCAGCTGCTTCTTCGCCTCACAGTACGCAACAAATTGGGTTGCCGGCGCCTCCAGTTCTGTCCGTTCCTTGTTCAGCTTGTGGATCATGCCCGGCTGATTGAGCACAGACGGATCCATGAGTTGATTGGTCAACTCTTGGAAGCGCGCAGCCATGCCTTCCCACTTCTTGATCAGCCCATCTTCCATGTCCCGCCCATTCCGGCCGTAGCCCGCATGACGCCAAAAAACAAGAGACCCTGCCCCAAAAGGAAGCAGGGTCTCCATGATGTCCTGACTGAGGCCTACTTATCTTTTTTGGCGTACTTCTTCTTGAACCGTTCGACACGCCCTTCGGTATCGACGATTTTCTGCGTTCCCGTAAAGAAGGGATGGCACCCGGCACAGATGTCGACCTTGATGTTGCCAATGGTGGATCGTGTTTTGAACGTGTTCCCGCAAGCACAATGCACAGTCGCTTCACGGTAGACTGGATGAATTCCCTTTTGCATACGTGCTCCTCTACTACCCTTGATTCGTTGACTCGCCCGGTCCTACTCGCCAGGGTGCACGACTTTACACTGGAGTGGCCCGCACTGGCAAGCGGCAGCCTAACGATTCATCGATTGCAAAAATTCCTGGTTCGTTTTGGTCCCGCCGATCTTGTCCATTAAGAACTCCATGGCTTCCATGGTGCCTAATGGGCTCAGGACCTTGCGCAGAATCCACATCTTGTTCAGGCGGTCGCGGTCGACCAGCAACTCTTCCTTGCGGGTTCCGGACTGACTGATATCGATCGCCGGGAACAACCGCTTGTCGGCCAGACGACGATCCAAGTGCACTTCCATGTTACCAGTTCCCTTGAATTCTTCGAAGATCACGTCGTCCATACGGCTGCCGGTATCGATCAGCGCGGTCGCCATGATCGTCAGACTGCCACCATTTTCAATGTTTCGGGCGGCGCCGAAGAATCGTTTTGGACGCTGCAAGGCATTGGAATCCAATCCGCCCGAGAGCACCTTCCCGCTGGGAGGCGCAATCGTATTGTAGGCCCTGGCCAAGCGGGTGATGCTATCGAGCAGGATCACGACATCCTTCTTATGCTCAACCAGCCGCTTTGCCTTCTCCAGCACCATTTCCGCCACCTGCGCGTGACGCTGCGCCGGTTCGTCGAATGTGGAACTGATCACCTCGGCTTTCACCTGGCGCTGCCAATCGGTCACTTCCTCCGGTCGCTCATCGATCAACAAGACGATGAGCGTGACTTCCTTATGGTTCTTTAGAATCGCGCGGGCGATCGCCTGCAGCAGCATCGTTTTGCCGGTGCGGGGTGCGGCAACAATCAGTCCGCGCTGCCCTTTCCCAATGGGAGTCGTGAGATCCATCACGCGGGTGCAGTACTCTTCGCGATCAAACTCGAGATTGAGCCGTTCCTCAGGATACAGCGGCGTCAGGTTGTCGAAGAGGATCTTGTCGCGCGCGACTTCCGGGTCTTCATAATTGACCTTTTCCACCTTGAGTAAGGCAAAGTAGCGCTCGCTCTCCTTGGGCGGACGTATTTGCCCCGACACAATATCGCCCGTCCTCAGGTTGAAGCGGCGAATTTGTGAGGGGGAGATGTAGATATCGTCTGGCCCCGGGAGATAGTTCGAGTCAGGCGCGCGCAGGAATCCAAACCCATCCGGCAAGGTCTCCAGCACTCCTTCGCCAAACACTACGCCATTCTTCTCCGTCTGCGCTTGCAGAATGGCGAAAATGAGTTCCTGCTTACGCAGATTCGCCGCGCCCTCAATCTTCAGATCCCGCGCCACCTCATTTAAGTCGGCGATCGACTTCTGCTTGAGTTCCGCGAGATGCATAACTTCCCCTTTAACCTGTGTCATACCTCTTCCCTATCGGGCTCTCAACCCGACAGCTCCCCAAAATGAGAAAAACAATTGAGTGGTCATGAACGAATTCACGGAAGTGATTGTCTAGGTGTCGACCTGCTGGTTGCCTACGGCAGGATGGTTCGATGAAGGTATTGCCGATTTAGATTTTGCGGAAATGAGAGTAACCCGCTGCTTCACTACTCTTGGGAATTTACGTTTGAGATGGGTCTCGGGAGCTGATGCACAGAAGGTAAAACTATTTCTACGAATCGCGAAGTTGAACCGATTCTAGCGCCGAGCCGGAACATTGTCAATACATTAACGTCTGATCCGTCGTTCTTCAAACCACAATATGCCTTCTCCCTCGCCCCATAATCTAATCCCACCACGCTTCGGCCGTCACTCAACCGTCACGTTATACACTCCATCATGGATTGCAGTCTCGGTTGCAGGCCATGGAGTGATATGCTAAAGATCGCGCGGAGACATATTCATGGCCAAATCAGACAACGACACACCGGATCGCATATTTACACTGGCCGAAGCCAACGAACTCCTCCCTCAACTCAATCAGCGATTTGCCGCCGTACGTCGGGCGAAAACCGTGATCGCGAGCACGAAGGAGGAAGTGAGTAAAGCTAGCGCTCAGGCAGCGTCAGGCGGCGGAAGCCCCGTAGGAGCGCTCTACATTCGAGCGCTCCATGAAATCAGTGGTAGCCTGCAGGCGATTCACGAACTCGGCGTGGTTATTAAGGATGTCGACCTTGGACTGTGCGACTTCCCCTATGAACTCGACGGTCGCGTCGTCCACCTGTGCTGGAAGTTCGGTGAAGATCAAATTCGGTGGTGGCACGAGACGTCCTGTGGATACAAAGATCGTCACCCCCTCGATGAAACTGCCGTATAAACAAGAGGATCCTGAGACAGCTATGACATTCGTCATCCTTGGGTTCGATGGGCCAGACGGCCAAGCAAGACGCAAGATTCATCGTGCCGCCCACCTCGCCGGACTGGAGCCGCTGCACCGCGCGGGGAAAGTGGTCCTCGCCGGCCCGTTCACCGACCAGGCTGGCAGCCTTATCATTATCGAAGCGGACTCGCTCGAGGACGCGAAACGAATCGCCCAAGAAGACCCTTATACGATACACGGCATTTTTGAACGCGTAGAAGTTCACCCCTTCCTGCAAGTGCTTCCGACCTCACAACCTCCCACGTAATCAGAACCCTGTGCACCCACAACCCTCCACCTTGCCAATGGATCGTGGCCACTTCCTCATTCTAGACACCCGAGTTCGCTGAGCGCTGAAGCGGCTCCTCCACACTCCTTCAGATTGACAACACAAAAGATCGCCACCTATAATCCGCACTTAGCGCTGTTTGAGAAGCGGGAGCGCTGTAGTTCAAAAGGCCTAACCGCCTGCTCCTGCGCTGGCCCTAAATTTCCCCACTGTGGGCCTTCTGCTGTGTTGCGGAGAAACGGCGAGAAAGCTTAGAGTGACTTGACCCCACGCTTTAACCGAGGGTATCCCTTCTCCAAAGTTGTTAACCCCAAAAAGAGAGCAGGTTCGAATGACTCAGTATCGCGTGTTACCAGGACCAGAGCACTTCCTGCCACCGGCAGCCGCCTCCATGGGGATTTATCTCCCCAATCCAGGAGAGGCACATATTAACGGCGTGATCGTTCCTGAAGAAAAAGCCTACGAAGAAGCGGCACGCCAGTTTCTGATGGCACAGGTACCCACTATTTTCCCTGGCCCCTTAGTGTTGTGGGCCTGGAACGAAAAAGCGGCAAAGAAGGCCGCCGCCGTCAGGAAACTATATGAAACTTTGAAGGAGTGTGTTCAGCCCGGGCAGAAACCGATGCTGATCCCGATGCCGGACTATCGCCCGAAGTATCCCAAGATCAATCCTGAAGTAGAAATCAATCCCAACCATCCGAACTTGACCATCTGGCATAACAAGATCGACTGCTGCATGTTCATCGGCGTGCACTGCCACCAAGCGAATTTGTCGCTGAAGATCATCCGTGGCGGGACGTCCTGCTACACCGTCGCGATGTGCGCCCAGGCCGGACATGAAGATGCCATGCTCTCCTTTAGAGATGCCTCCGTGGAAAAAATCCTCAAGCTAGGCGAGTGGATTAAAAAGCTCAAAGGCACGGTCAAGCCACGGCTGACCACAACAAAGTCCAGCGCGTCAAACTAAGTGGCTTCAAGCACTTCTAACGATTAAAAGGAGGCCGAGTCCATGGCGGAAACAAAATCCCACATCGGGACGCAAAATAAAAAAGGCCAGACATATACAGATGCCTGGAAGATGATGAACGAAGCCCCGCGCAACCCGTCTTTTTATACCGGGAGCGAGGTCATTAAAGAAGCCTTACGGCGTGCGAGCTGCGATGTGATGATCGCCTATCCCATCACACCACAGAGCGAGGCAGCCGCCCTCATCGGTGAGTTGTTTGCGGAAGGCTACATCGGAGACTATTTCCGTGGCGAGAGCGAGTTTGCCGTGATGTCCCAATGTGCTGGTGCCGCTTTTGGTGGCGCTCGGGTGTTCACCACGACGGCAGGACCTGGCACCATGCGCGCGATGGAGAATTTCCCAATGTGGGCGGGAGCGCGCCTACCGATCCAAATGATCGTCACGTGTCGCGGCATCAACTCCCCGTTATCGATTCAGCCCGATACCATTGAGATTTCCTACCTGCTGAACACGGGCATGCTCGTGTGGCATGCAGAAACCGCTCAAGACTTCTTCGATTGGATCCTCAAAGGTTTCATCGTGTCAGAAGAGCCGGAAGTGCATTTACCGTTGGCACTGTGCTGCGATGGTTTCTTTGTGACCCACACAAAAGACGTCGTCAATCTCACTCCCGCTGATATGTGCTTGCCACCGTATGATCCCTACCGTTCCCCCGTGCCCTGCATGGACATGGAATGTCCGCCAGTCCGGATGATGCGTGACCCGTTCATCATGAAGAGTAACTACATCAGCTACGCCACCCACGCCTCGTGGCAGCAAGAAGTTTGGGCGGCAGTAGAACGATCGCGCAAACACACGATTAAGTGGATCAACGGCCTGATTGAAACCGAAAATACCGATGCTGACGTGGTGATTGTTGCGTCAGGCACTGCCGTCTCGCAAGGGCGGGAAGCTATCCGCCTGCTCGAGGATGAAGGCGTACGTTGCGGACTCGTGAAGGTCAAGTCACTCCGTCCTTGGCCCGGAGAGGAAATTCGAGAGGCCACCAAGAATGCGAAACACATCTTTGTGCCGGAGTTTAACGTAACCGGCTGGCTGGCGAAGGAAATCAAAGCCACCATTCCTAACAGCGAACGTGTTCATGCCGGCCCGCATGTGTGTGGCGGAATGACGATGCCGCCAGAAATCATCGCCTCAGAGATCAAGACGGCTCTCGGCTTGCGCTCCGAGTCACTCGCTGGAAGAGGGAGCTGATAGTAGCTGAGTTGTGAAACCGTCCATTGAGCCATCATTTCGTGACAGACAAGCCTTGAGGAGGCATACATGAGCAAAGAGCGAATCAAGATTTCGCCGGACCTATATGACATCATGCCATCGGACTATCAGGATCTCGTGCAAAGCGCGACCTATGGGAAGGAAGACCGTGGCTGGAAGGATATCGGAACTTCTAAAGAGTTGATCGAGCAGCACTCCTTGTGCGCAGGCTGCCCGGAATCAATGGCCTTCCGCTATATCCTAGCGTCACTCCCGAACCCCGAGGACACGGTCATGGTTGGTTCCACAGGGTGCACCAGCCTTGTGTTCCCCATGGTGGCAGTGCACAACATCCACTCGCTCTTTGGCAACCAAAACGCTATTGCATCCGGCCTGAAGCGAGCCCTGAGCGTGAGATTTCCCGACCGCGTCAAAGACGTAGTTGTCTTGGCCGGCGACGGCGCGACGGTCGATATCGGCCTCGATATGACCTTGCAAGCCTGGTTCCGCCAAGAAAAGTTCACGACCATCTGCTTTGACAACGAGCTGTATGCCAATACCGGAGGCCAGGAGAGCGGTCTGATGCAGAAAGGCTTCGTTGCCAAGATGGCGCCGGTCGGAAAGCTGTTTGATAAAGTCCGGTTGCCTGAAATTGCTCGGGAGTCCGGCTGTCACTACGTGGTCAACTGCACCGTGAGCAAACCGTCACTGGTGGAAAAAGTGATTCGGAATTCCGTCCTCATTGCACGTGAGATCGGGCCTACCTATATCCAGCTGTATACGCCGTGCATCCTTGAAATCGGCAAGAACAGCATGGAAGGCCTCCAGGAAATGCGTGACTCTGAAAAGCCAACTGAGCGGTTTGCCTATAAAGAGTATGTCAGCGAACCGGCGAAGCAGTTCCTGGCTGAACTGGCCGCTAAGGACAAGGAACGCAAAGCCGCCGCAAAACAGTTGGCGGGAAAAGCTTAAGGAATCGGAGGTCGCTCATGATCAAGAAAAGACTGAACATCCGCATGTCCGGGTTGGGTGGGCAGGGCGCCGTGACGGCTGCCCATGTCATGGCCATGGCCGCCAACCGTGACGGAAAGTTCTCCATTTCAAATCCGTTTTTCGGCGCTGAGAAGCGCATGGCTCCAGCAGAAAGCTATTGCCGAATCGGGATTGAACGGATCTATGACCGTGGAGAACTGGTGTTTCCCGATGTGATCGAAGTGTTCCATCCTCAGGTCATCACGATGGGCAAGAGCTACACCATGCCCTTCTACTCCGGTGTCAAAGAGGGGGGAGTCGTCATCATCAACTCGGCCCAGCCCCTCCTGTCTGAAGAGGACATCAATCGCCTTAAGGACCTGAACGTATCCTTGTTCTACATTGCAGGAACCGAACTCGCCATCGAGGTTGCCGGCACCGAGCTCTCGACCAATATGTCGATGATCGGTTCGGTCGCAGGCATTACCAAATGCGTCTCCATGGAAGCGCTCGACGGGGCCTTGCAGGAACGTTTCGGCAAGAAATTTGTGGCATCCGGCGGAACAGCCTCCTTGGACGAAGCAATCAAGAAGAAATTCGCCAAGAAGGAAATGCTGTTGGCGAAGAACCTGGCAACGGTCAAACGAGCCTACGAAATCGCCAGCGAATGGGCTGAGAAGAACAAAGTCGAGTTGCGGGTTGGCAATCCTGCCGTTGCGGCTTAACGAGAGAGAAGGAACCACGTCGCATGTATAACGTAGCGCAAGTGATCGACGAGAAGTGCGTGGCCAAGAAGGGCTGCCGCCTCTGCATCATGTACTGCCCGGAAGCCAACTGCTTGGATCTAAATTCAACCAAGATGGTGGCGGAGGTCACGATTGATCGCTGTAAAGGGTGTGAACTGTGCGTCGTCGTCTGCAACGCCGCCAAACACGAGGCGATTGAGATGCAGGCCGTCAGCGCCACGGGGCAGTTGATGAGCCACAAGGGTGAGTCCGCAGGCCTCGGACAAGCCTACCAAGGCTAAGCGAACCGCGTCGCCTCAAGGCCCCATAGCGTCCCACGCTATGGGGCTTTTTCTTGAACTGCGCACTGAGAGGAACCCATGGAACGAGAAGACAATGTGCTCGATGAGCTCCTCCGTGATATCGCTGGCCTCCTGAACGAATATCCCAAGGCCATCGAACGGCAAGCGGCGACGATCCATGCCGGCGGGAAGGATCCTGAACTGGCAGAGAAACTTGTTAAAGCCGCGGATACGATGCGAGATAGCGGAAACCTCTATCTCACCTGGGCAAAACATTTTGCCGCGCTGGCGGAAGGCAATACGGACGCCTCGTCCGATGAAGACGAAACGGATGATTTCGGGATCTAAAAAAGTCTCCCCCTTCTCCCTTTAGTTTTGCTAGAATGCCGATTCCATTTTGAACATCTTCATTCCCCGGTAGCTCAGTTGGTAGAGCAGCCGGCTGTTAACCGGCTGGTCGCAGGTTCGAGTCCTGCCCGGGGAGCCAACCTTTACGCAGTTTCGAACCTGTCTCTACCTCGGCAAGCTCAAAGATATTGAAAACGAGTTTGTCGGGGTATACGACGATATCCCTCACGAGACACCGAAGAACTTCGGCCTGTTCCTTCGGTAGTAACGTTGCGCAAACCCTTCGAAAATCCTTTAGATTTTGTAGAACGATCTCTGCGTCGTACTCCCTCGTTATATGCTCCTGGATCTGTCGTTGTACGGCTTGGTACTGAGTTTAGAGTCCGTGCTGTTCCTGCTGTTGCCGACGCATCTCATCCTCAATGCGCTGTACGGAGACAGTCTCCTGCCCTATCCCTCTGACAACCGATCTATTTCTCGTTCAAGCCTGCCCAACGACGAATACCTTCCCATTCCAGCGGCCTCACTTGCTCCTTCTGGGCCCGCTTCAACTCCTCGACCATCACTTTTGCCCATTCCGCCTGCGCGCTCAACGCGGATAGATATTCAATCACCTGGCGTTCTACAGCGGCGGCATTGAGGCACAGACGCTGTTGCTGTGCTGCATGGTCTTCGTGCAGCGATAGTAGGCAATGCGGTTAATCGATTGTTCCTTGCGACGTTTCTGGATGTCATGCGGGGTCATGACAGACTGGCAGACACTGCATTTGAGCAGTACATTGAGAGAAAGGTCCGATGGATCGTTGTTTCCTCCCGGCTATGCAAGCGAGGCGGACGGACTGGCGTCATGTATGATCGTGCTCGGAATGGCTGGCTTTACGCTGAACAGAGCAAGAAACGGTTGTGGGAGAGTTGCCAGGCGGAGCGAACCTCGGCACGAATGCGTTCGCACTCGAAGATGCCCTTCAAGAGGCCTGACCTTGCGTTGACTGTATCGGGTATGTACGAGGCATAGCATATACTTGATCGGATGGCGTAGAACCATGAATGCCAAATAGATCCTTACTCTCTTCGCGTTGACCCTCTTCTTTGGATTCAGCTTCAATGCCCATGCGTGTCTTGTCCCTGTCTATGCGGTCGGCACCATGGGAAATGGGTGTGCTGAGCCGGAGCAAGAACCAGTTCGACAGTGCTGCGGTACCTTTAAATTCCTTGGACCACAATCAGTCTCGGATGCTCCTCATCCTTCGCCATCCCACACACTCGACGCCTTTTCAGCGACGCCCCTGACGCCTTCGTTTCCGCATTCGGTGATGCTCGCTCTGGCCGGTCTTCACTTCCCGAGAAATGCCACTCTTGACGTGTTATCACACACGACTGTGCTTCGTATTTGATCTATACCCTCGCCATTCCATAGGGCTCTATTAGCACCAATCGTCTGGATGTCCTTGAGGGTGTCCAGAGATCGTGTCCTGTTCGAGCACAATACTCCCGCGCGCACGGTATTGTGCCGTTTCCGCAGGAAGGGAGGTGATGAACAATGTGTCCAATAGAACAAGCCTTGGGCTACTGTCCCTGGGGGGCAGTGAGTCAGCTACTGTCGTGGCTAGGCTGGTCGTAGCCTAAACAAATGACTCCATAAGGTCAGGGGGTGGCTCGCGCTGCAGCGCAACCGCACCCTGACTGCTGTGAAGAACATGTGCCACGCCTGGACGCTTTGCGCCGCGGCCTGCGACGGCGAGAAAAGGGTTCAGTGAATGCGAGGGGCGACTCATTCAGATATTGATCTTTCGCAGATACAGTGTAGTGCTAAATTCACGTCTGTCCTTCTTGTCTTGGATTCGGTAAACTTCAAACTGTCGGGGATGGAGTCCCCCATCAACCGCCTTTCCGAAGGCTGATGACTCCTAGGCTACATGCAGGTAGCTGTGGAGTCGTCATGGTGTTGTGACAGGCGCTAAGAAGCGCCGTATGTCCAGCCACTAGGTTGATGGAGGCCCCTCCCATGGAACAGATCTTTACCGTTGCCTTCCTGTGGCTCGCCCTCGCAGTACTCTCCACACTCATCGCCTACCATCTCCGCGTCTCTGTCGCATTGATAGAGACTTGTGTGGGGGTCAGCCTCGCCGCTGTGCTCAGTCTACTCGGACTACAAGCCCTTCTCCTGCCGAATGCTGATTGGGTCCGCTTCCTGGCCGCCTTCGGGGCAGTCGTCCTCACGTTTCTGGCGGGTACAGAGCTCGACCCGCTGGCACTTCGATCAAAACTCACCGAAGTCGATTTGGTGGGAATGGTAGGCTTCGTCGCTTCTTTTCTCTGCTGCTGTGAAGCAGGGGAAAGGCCCAAGACCGATCAATGGACTGAGTGAGGAAGGATAGCGGGGCACCTCTTTCGCTCAGTGACGATTCGACTCGTCGCAACATTTTCCGGCAATTGAACATGCTACCCACTGAGCGCTGAACATCATGTGCAAGAGAGAACCAACAGGGCATCGAATCTTGCCGGTATTTGGTGCTGGAACAACTATCGGTGTGTTTGTTGGTTCGATTGGTTTAGGCGGGGCTGAATGTCAATTGCCACTTCTGCGTCACTCTTTCTGCTTCCCGCCTTCAGAGTCCGTCATTTTGAACAGGGTTAGAAGTCTGGCGGCCGTTGTTTCAGCCTTCATAGTTCGAATCTGGATCATTCCCTTCTGGTCCATTGCTCAGGCATGGATGATCGTTGAAAATCTTTTGGGATGGAGCCTCGTCGGGGCCTGGGTGCGAGCAGGAGTAGCGACTCGATGTGCATCCCACACTCTTCATCGCGTGATTGTGATCCTATTGCTCGTGATTGCGCTTCTCTTGGTTTTCGCGCATTCCCCCTCGCCAGCTGTGAGTTCCGGAACCATCGGTATCTCGCAGGCTGCCGCAGGTGTATCTGTCGGCTTGCTGATCGGAATCGTGGCTTCCATTCTCAGTGTGGCAGACAATGAGCTGCTATTTTTACCATGGTCCTATTATTCTGACCTGTAATCTGCGCTTGGATTTTGGCGCTGCTGCATGATTAGGTAGCATCTTCAATGGGGCACCGCACATTCACAGTTTCCAACCTGTCTCAGTTCGTCCACCACCACCTACTTTGGTTCCTGATCAGCTCGTATGCGATAGCGGCCGTGTTTCCGACAGCGGGGCTAGGGATCAGAACGCTCTCGTTCGGTGACATACGAGTCTTTGGGACGACGATCCACGTGTCTCTCGTCCTGTTGCTCCTCGGCACGCTGATGTTTAACGCTGGACTGGGCGTACAAATATCCCAGTTAAAATCTCTCATACAGAAGACCGGGGTATTGGCAGCTGGACTCGCAGCCAACCTTCTCATTCCAATCGGCTATATCTTCTGCGTCAACCTCCTTCTGCTGCTGTGGCATAACCCCGAGGAGGCGCAACACATTCTTGTGGGGCTAGCCTTGGTCGCAGCTATGCCGATTGCCGGCTCGTCCACCGCCTGGGCGCAGAACTCCAATGGAAATTTGGCACTCAGTTTAGGATTAGTGCTGTGCTCTACAGTCTTCAGTCCAATCATCACACCCTTGGCGTTCTATGTGTTTGGAGAGATGGCATCAAGGGAGTATGAAACGGTACTGCATAATCTTGCTGATTATGGCTCCGGAGCCTTTCTTGGTTTTTGGGTTGTCCTGCCATCGCTCTTGGGGCTAAGTATCCGATTCACAGTCCCGGAAAGACAGCTCGCCGCTGTCATGCCGCACATAAAACTCATCAATTCCCTCGTCTTGTTGGTGCTGAATTACTCGAATGCATCCGTGTCACTCCCGCAGGCTATCGCACAGCCCGATGTGGACTTTTTAGTTCTAACCCTTGTCATCACAGCGGGGCTCTGTATTACGGGGTTTGCCGCTGCCTACTGGCTCAGCTGTCTGTTTAAGACAGACCAGGCGGATCGTGTTTCGCTCATGTACGGGCTTGGCATGAACAACAATGGGACGGGGTTGGTGCTTGCCTCACTCGTGCTCGCCTCTTTTCCACGCATTATGGTACCGATTATTCTTTACAACTTAGTGCAACATCTGGTGGCGGGAAGTGTGCACGAGCTGACAGACCGAAAGGCAGCGGTTCAAAAGGCTGGAGAACCATAAAGTCTTACTTTGGGAAACGTCCGGAAAAGATGCAACCGCGAACCAGCATTGGGGCTATGTCGTCATGCGAATGCAACCATCCGACTGAAATATGTTCGTGGCTCCACAAGACAAAGGGGGCTGACGGTGTCGCACCGACAGCCCCCTTTCTTCATATCCCCCTGGTCTTATGTGTCACCTGGGCGACGATGGCCTCACCGTTCTTGAGCCAGCCCCGCTCTTGAGCACAATCTCGCAAATATGGTCGAGCCGCTCAATATGCTCATAGGCTCCCCAGGGATCCATGGCGACGGCACAGACGCCGTGATTCATTTGCCCGACAATATCGAATTCAAGCGTCCCATCGTTCCTCAACCCCAAACACTCCGCCGTCATATCAGCCAGATCACGTGATAAGGCGGGCACTGCGGGGACTGACCGCCCTACGCGAGTGTAGCGAGAAATCTCCGGAAACTCCGCACTCATGGCCTGCAAATCGATCCCGGCATACATGGCGGCCACGATGTGCGTGGCATGAACATGGACCACCGTTCTCGTCTTTTTTGTCTCCCTCTGAAGATTCCAATGCATCCACAGCTCACCCGATGGGTGTTGCCCATCACGCACGTTGGGGATCAATTGTCCGGTCACAGGATCAGTCACGACCTCTAAGCGAACTATGTGTTCCGGGTGAACAATCGTCTTACGCCATCCGGATGGCGTAATGTAGAGATACTTGCCCGCCCGCTTCCGCATGCTGATGTTGCCATCCCTGGTCGTAATCCATCCTCGTTCGTACACTCGCCTCATCACATCGCCGATCGCAGTCAGCATACCTGCCTCCTTTTGGGACCAACTCTCCAGCTTCTGTTATCGGTTCCTCACTCGCAACCCTTGAGGGGAAAGTCAGCCCTCCAGCAGGAAATGGAATGTGCACAGAGAGACGCATTTGTTTATGATGAGCCGGATATGGCTGCGCTCGATGGATTCATTCCCGCACTCCTGCTCCGCAATCGACATCTCATGACTTTGGTGCCTCGCTACTGGCCTCGGGAGGCGATAGGACCACCCATTCCTCACCTGACACGCCGATTCACGACCGAGCCGGGAACTCAGCTACAAGGCGTCTGTCACTGGCAATCTTACCCTGGCAACTCCCCGACCCTCATCCTGCTCCACGGGCTTGAGGGATCCGCAGAATCCCATTATATGCGAGGGATGACGATCAAGGCCTACCGTGCTGGATTTAACGTGATCCGCATGAACCAACGAACCTGTGGCGGCAGTGACCACCTGACTCAAACTCTGTACAACAGCGGACTCAGTAACGATTATCGAGCGATCATCCAGGAATTGCGGATACGCGATCACCTGTCCCCAATATGGCTGGTAGGATATTCGATGGGCGGAAATCTCGTCTTGAAAGCGGCAGGAGAGATGGGACCGTCTGATCCGGCATTGGCAGGCGTGGTCGCCGTCAGTCCAAATATTGATCCCACCCAGTGTGTGGTCGCTCTCGAGCAACCCAGAAATTGGCTCTACCACCGGCACTTCCTCTCAAGCTTGAAAGCGAGACTGCGACGGAAGGCCGCACTTTTCCCGGGACGGTGGGATGTGTCGCCGTTGGATTCGATGAAAACGATCACCCAGTTTGACGAAGCCTACACCGCTCGAGATGGTGGGTATCGGAATGTCGTCGATTATTATGACCGCGCAGGAGCGCGCCACGTTCTCCAGCACATCGCCGTGCCTACGTTGATCATCACCGCGCAGGATGATCCGTTCATTCCTGCCTCCATATTTGAAACCCCGGCGATCCGGCACAATCCCAACATTACACTCACCCTACTACGCCATGGAGGACACTGCGGATTTTTTCAGCGTCGGCGCCCGCAGGAAGATCGCTTCTGGGCAGAGAACAGAATACTCGAATGGTTGACTCGACAAGGATAACGCAAGAAGGCATTCAGACGCCTGATGGGCCTCCGCCCGCGCGCGCCACTCATCCTTCGCTGCTGGCTTTGATGGGAGACGATGGCTTGCCGAACTGTTCCTCCAAGCCCAGGTGGGGTCTGGCGAAAAACGATCCGGCCAGCTTTCGGCCGTCATCATACAGGGGCTGCGCAGCCTGCCACTCCGCCAGAGGAGGATTCACGGGAAGATTGACCATGAACTTCGTCCCGTGGCCCACTTCACTGGCCACTTCCACATAGCCTCCATGCTCCTGCACAATCTGGTGAGCAATGGTCAAGCCTAGCCCCGTTCCTTCGCGTTCTCCGCTCTCGTGCTTGGTGGTATAAAATGGATCGAAGATATGATCCAGGTCCTGAGGATCGATCCCTGGCCCACTATCTTCGACCTCGATCTGAACCCAGGGCTCATTCACCGGCTTCACGAGTTTGCGGGTACGAACGGACAGGCGGCCCCCTTGGTCGCCTCCGATTGCTTCCATCGCGTTAATAAACAAGTTCAGTAACACTTGTTTGATCTGCTGCCGATCTAACTTCACGTAGGGCAGATCGCTCGCCAATTCCTTCTGAATCGTGATGGCCTTGCTGCTCGCTTTGACCTCGATAAAATAGAGACAGGACGAGACCACGTCATTCAGACTTTCCTGGGTCAACTTGGGCGTCATATACCGCGCATAGTCCAGAATCTCGTGCACCAGTCGTTCGATCCGCTCCACGTCCTCGCACACGACCTGACTGAACTGTTCCATGAATTCCACGTCGTCCCGCCGTTCGGGAGCCAATTGCACAAAGGTCTTGATGGAGGTCAACGGGTTTCGAATCTCATGGGCAAACCCGCCCGCCATGGTTTCAAGCGAGCGTAGCCGGTCGGTACGGCGCATCAACAATTGAGACCGGCGGAGATCTTCGTACAAGAGCGCGTTGTCGATCGCGATCGCCGCATGCTGCGCCAGCGTCTTGAGCAATGCCAACTCCTCAGTCGAATACATGCCGTGGTTGGACCGGCGGCCTAAGTTGCAGAAACCCACGAGCCGCTCCTTGCTGATCAACGGAATGCACACCTCTGACTCCAGACCGTTCAGGGTATCTAGCAATCGTAGGTAGTCTGTATCCGCCTTGTCGTATTCGATTTCCTCTCGAACCAAAGCCGTTTCCGTCCGCAGCAACGCTTTCGGAAACTCTCCCTCCATCTTAATAGGCGGCACAATGGAATCGCGGGTCACAAACCCGTACGCGGCCGTCAAACTGTAGACCCCCTGCTCCTTATCCAGCACGTAGACGGATGCCGTCTTAATGTTCATCACGCGCGCGAGCGTCTGCACGATTTCCTTCGTGAGAGACTTCAACTCGAGAATGGCCACCAGAGATTTCGAGAATTGCACCAGCGTGTCATAGGCATCATACCGCTCGCGAAACAACGTCTGCCCGATAGCCCGCTCGACGCCCTTCTGAAGGTTCGCCAAACCGCTCGATACGATGACAAACAAACCGAATAACACGCCAGCTAACAGATAATGAAACGTCCCAGTGAAAATTCTGATCACCAGCAAGATCATCATGTAGGCCGGAATCAGGCCCATCAACTTGATCGACAGCATCACCTTCGGCCGGCTCGGGACGAACGATACATCCATCAATTCGTATCGAGCGATGGCATATGCCACGACGGTGACCGAGAGACCGGCCAGCAAGTACCCGACCGGGTAAAACCCCACGCCATAATTCTGGAAGAAATCGAGAGAGGCGAAGAATCCCAGCGCCAACGCCACACCGGTATATTTCAACTGTGCGCCGAGTACCGGGGCTGAACTGAGATGGAGCCGATAGCCCTGATGCAGGCGATACACCGTCAGGCCTCCACCCGCGACCACATAGGCCACCAGCCACGGGTGGAGCACTCCCGCCTTCGGATAGCGCCCCCAGTAGTAGAGATACTGTCCCTCTACGAGATACGGCGTGAACAACAGGCTCCAAAACAGTGCTCCGATAACATAGTTCCACACGATCAGGCGATCATAGGCGGCCACTCCTGCAAGGGTCTGCGCGAAGTGGTACGTCAATGCGGGCAAGAACACGATGCCGGTATAGATGACCCGCACCCAGAAAAGCGCCTCATCCTCGCGCGACGCCGAAAACAGCATGAAACAACCGAATAACCAGAGACAGGCGGCCCCACACACAGCGCTGAAGATCGTATTCGAAGTTGAGCGGGGATTATTGCTGAGCACCCAGAGCGCGCAAATGAGAAAGAGCGTTCCGGCCAATAATGGAGGGGTGGAATGTCCGGTCGCACGGTTACTGAGCACCGCACCGATGGAGGTCGCCACGACGATAATCGCCAGGACAATGGCATAACCAAGGCCCTTATTCAGTACGACACTGATATTCATGAGACGGTACCGAACGATCGTATACGCCATCAACGCGGTATACACCGTGATCAGCACCGTGCCGTAAGGCAACAGCGGCACACCATACCAGAGAGGAAAATTCGTGGCCCCGCCCACATACCCGATAATACTGGCCGCCAGCATGTAGGCATATTGATGGCGTCGAATTCCATTGGCATCTCGGAGCGCGACCCCGACAAGCGAGGTGGCATAGATGACATACCAGAGGAAATACGCCAGAAAGGGATGAAAGAAAGGGCCGGGCACCGGCCAGAAGGCGAACGACATTGCGGGATGCACGCCCGCCACGAACCAGGGCGTCGCATCCACCAACAGAAACAAAGCGGCTAGGCCATACCCGATCTTCAAGGCCTTGGCATGGCCCGCGGCGATATCAAGAAATGTGACGGTATGGTGAAAATACAGGATCGGAATAAGGGCCGCGCCGGCCATGACCAGGCGCAGGAGGCTCAGCGCAAGCTCTCGAGACTCAGTAAGTTGCCACCCGCAGTAAAAAATGCTCCAGAAGGCGATGCTCAGACAATACAGCCCGTAGATGCGATTGCGAGGAGCGGCGGGATCCCGGAAGTAAACAAACATTCCGAGCCCAGTCGCCGCCAACGCATTCACCAACGCGCTGAACGCGAGCACTTTCATGTTAGGTACTCTGGGAGAGTCGCGGTCGTAGCATCATGCCGCCACCGTGAGATTCGCCAGGCCCTTGTCGGCCACGGCAATGAGGGCTTGGTTGCCGAATGTGGAGTACACGCGCGGCTGACTGACGCCGGCCGCGCGCAACAAACTTTCCAGTTCAGCCTGGTAGTGGAAATGAAAAATGCCTTCGCCCTCGCGCGCCTTGATTCTACCAGAATTGTCCAGGAGACGACGGCCTTCTTCCACTTGGTCCGGCGACTGCGCCGTTTCGACGAAACTGCGATAAATCGCCGAGAGATCCGCATATGGCTTCAGGTTAGAGACCACCAACCGCCCATTGGGCGCCAACACGCGCAGATACTCCCGCAGCGTGAAGAGCGGATCACGTACGTACCCGATCACAAGATTGCACACGACTCGGTCGAACGAATGATCGGGAAACGGCAATGGGGATTCCAGATCGGCCCGGCAGACTCGCATCGACATCGGCACATAGGCTCGTAACCCTTCATAAAATTGCCCCCGCAACGCCGCCGCAACCTGGTCGAAGTTGGTCATTGCCTGAGCCAACGCCGCTGGCACAAAATCGATCCCGACATAGTCAGGCGAGCGAAAATCTCCGCGCCGGGCATAGCGCTGCCGAAACGCTTGATTGAGCTGCAAGAACACCCCGAGGTTACCATTGCCGCACCCGGCGTCCAGAATCCGCTCACCGTTATGGCAGTCGCCCATCAGGCGATAGACATGATCCATGAGTTGCCAAAAATCGGCCACGTTCGGGATCGTTCGGAAATTATGCAAATACTCCTGCCAGAACGCCACATGGTCCGATTTGCCCATCGGCCGACGCTTCTTACTGCGTTCACGTTCCACGCGGTTCTGCACGCCGATTTCTCGATGTGACGGTTCAAGCATCCGTTCCGTGGCTCGTGTTGGCCACAACTCCTGCTGGCAACACAGGGCGAGTTGGCGATAGACCGTGCGAGCCTTCCGGGGGCTCTCCTGAAGTCGATGCAAGGCGCCCGGCACCACATAGGAGTGACGCAAATTCGAACCCATCGCAGAGCCGACCGATTCGATCGAGGCCGAATCGACCCACGCATCCTGCTCGGCATGAAACAGTACGACGGGAGCACGGAGGCGCTCGGCATCCTGCCGGGTGGTACTCAGATCGGCGTAGCCTCCCTGAACAGCATGCTCCAGCCAACGATCCGCATCGATAGTCAGGCCCAGAATGTTGACCACGCCTTTGCGCACACCAGCCAGATGTTCGCCGATCAGATCTTCTTGATGCACAGCCTCTAACGTATGCTGAACGTCCATGATTCCATTGATCAACACCAGCAACCCTAGGTGAGGGACTCGCCCCGCGACCTTGAGGGCGACACGGCCGGCCAGGCTGGTTGCCACGAGACCGATGGATCGACCCGGCCATTGAGCCGCCACATAATCCAGCACAGTCTCCAGATCAGTTTCCATATCCTCTAGGCGAAATTGTGTCACCGATCCATCGCTCTCTCCGACATGATTCACATTGTCGAAGCGCACGACACGAAACCCATTGCCGGCGAGATAGTAGGCCAACGGCACATAGTCGCGTTTGCTCTCCCCATACCCAGGAGCCAGCACCACAATCGGTGCGTTGTCCGACAGATCGGTTCGAGGTCGATCGTGGCAGAGCGCGATACGGAGACCGGACGGACGGACACACTCGGAGAACTCACTGATGACAGAAGGTCCTTCCGTCTTAGCGTCAACGCCCTCCCCCTGCCGCTGCTCAAGTAGATGCTCAATGATGTCCTCTGCCTCTTTCGCAACCGGGAGAAATCGCACACCGGCCAACACGGTCCGCCCACCCACCTCCTGAGAACCCAAGCGAGCGCCGGCTTCCCACGGCCTTGTCCACATGACTTCCCCCACCACAGAACAGACAGACGACGGCAGGGAGACTGCAGGTGTTCCCTGATAAGCACTTGGCGATATCCATCGCAGTTCTAATTCCGAACCCAGCAAATCTTCCTCGGCCGCCAAACGCACGCAGGCTCCGTTGGGCGTCAAGTCCGTCGTCGTCGCGCCGGACACGAGCCGATGGCCAGCCACATTCTTCAGACTGATTTGGGTGGTCAACCCGACCGTAATCCGCTGCTGACGTCGCCGCTCCCGATACGGCCGATTCGGCGACAAGGCACCGCGCGCACGCACGGGTTGAGCAACAACCGGCTGCCGGGACTCGGTCTCAATCAGGGCCTCTTCACTCTCTTGGGCGACCAATGCCGCGACGAGATGCAGCCCATTCGACCGTGCGCGGCCCTCGCTCATCCACATGGCTACCACCCGTTCATCGCCGGCGCTCAACCGCACAAACTGAACCGCGAGTGTCACCTCTCGTTTCGTGTGGCCTGACTCAAGGACGCTTTCGGATACGCGGATCCCACACACAATCCCCACACTTTCTGGCCGCACAGCTCCTGGAGTCAAACTCAGCACAATCTGCTGATTCAGCATGGCAGGGATGTCCTCGATAAAATCCATCGACAGCCCCCCTAAACTGAGGCTTTTCGTCTGACCTTTCCATGTATGATCCTGAAAGTGAAGGAGGGTCGACAGGCGAGTATCGAGGCGCCGGGTAGCCCGCCGCTCCGCAACGGACAGGGACCACGCATCGTTGGTTTTCTTCCGATCCGGTGCCGAAGATTGCAGGTGGCTCTCCTGACCAAGCAAGCCGGTGATAGACAGACTCTCATTGCGCACAGCGAAGTGCTTCGACATGTATTTCCTCCCGCCATATTACGTGCTGCACGTGGCACAGCATCGGATTGAATAACGCGTGGACGTCGTCGCCCGCTCACAGAGCTCGCTCCGGGCGAGGCTGGACTCTTGCAAGCGCACGAACGATTCCAAAGACGCGGGAGGAGGTTGGTTGATCTAACCAGGGCAGGATTAACGACACGTACGGCCTCAGAATTGGCACAAGGCACCTGTCATAACAATCCGATGTTCGAAGCTTATTCTAGGGAATTAGACATATTTGTCAACTCGTCCACAGAAAAAAATGCAGCTACCTACAAAAATCAACGTAGATGACAGCCACAGGGAAAAACGATACCGTTTGCCGGGGTTGCACGGCACGAACGGCGCCACGGCGAGTCAAAACGATGACGATTGTCATGATCCTGACGCCGTTTCATGGCCTCTCTCGAGAGGCTGCCGCATATCCTCTGAGAGCATCATGGCCAGGCCTCACCCGCACATATTAAGTATTTGCACGCAGCACAATGAGCCCAGGACACCGCGCACCGGCTCACCGATGACGGTTAATGGGTACCCACCTCAGTGCCCGATATCGCAGCTCGTCGAAAGCCGCACGGCGAGCGTCGAGAATCAGCCCGGGTTGGTTGCTTTGGCCTGGCAGATATGCTAGTCACAACTCCCGATAAACCAAGCTGAGTGCTCACGATGCGTCCACCTTATATTCGTTTTTATCAGAGCATTCTGCTGACCTTCCTGCCTGCAATCATGCTCGGCTGCCACAGCACACCACCGGTCACCGAGGGGTATCCGCATCAGCAGGCATTGCGTGGAAAGAGCACGGCCCAGGTGTTGTCTTGTGCCGGCCCCCCTCAACAAGAGCATGCAGATGGATCGCTCACCATGCTCCGGTATTACAAAGAGGCCCCGCTGCTGGAAGAATCCATGGTGTCCTCGAAGGGCAGCCGCCCGACCGCCCACCACGGTTGCTGGGCCACAGTCGTGCTGCAGGGTGACCACGTCGACCAGGTCCGGTATCGTTTCGTCCCGAGTTCGGTCGATGCATCAAACGACTGCGAAGAGATCTTCGCTAATTGCCCTGAATGACACTCCGGCAACCCAACATTCCCGGCCTGTCTTGGCTGGTCCTGGCGATCAGTTTGCTGGCGGGGATGACACCCTGGACGCCACCGGCGTTCGGCCTGGAAAAGTACGGCCGCCCGCTCCCCTCGATGGATGAACCGGAACATGAAGCGCGCGAGGAAGAAGAAACGCTTTTCGGTGGGTATCTGCTGACCGCAGCCTTTGTGAAGAATCCAACGTTCGCCGCGAGACCTGACAATACCGGACTCGTCGGCCTACGTCACATGCTGCACCTGGAAACCGATCTCTATAAGCAGTACCTCACGTTTTATACCGATCAGAATTTCTTCTCGGACCGCACCGACGGGTGGATCAAACTGACGGAATGGGACGGCACCTTCGCATTTACCGGCGTCCTCGACCGCTTCAATTGGCGCCTACAGTACGAACGGGATGCCCCGCTGGACCGTCGCGGCCTCAAGCAGGCATACGCCGATGCACTCGTGACGGCCCGATTCCAAGCCATTCAGGACTTCACCTGGTGGCGACACACGTTCCCGAACCAGAACCTCACGGCCTATGCCGGCGCGGGATGGCTCTTCCACAACAGCCAGTATTTTGCGCGCCCCAACAACACCGGCCGCGCATTGTTCCGATATGTCGCCCATACCGATCTGGATCTCTACAAAAACAAGGTCGTCCTGTACGGAGACATGAACCTCTTCACCGACCGTGAAGCGAGCAACACCCTGAATCCCTCTGAACTCGATTGGATCGTAGGTATTGCTGTCCGCTGGAAGGATACGGAATTGGCTTTTTACCGCGAAGAAGACCGACCGCTGGACCAAACCGGCCTGGTCCAGAAGTATTATGCAGTCCAATTGCGCTTCGCATTCGATGTGTCGAAGAGCGCGCTGGAACGGATGGGATTGAAGCGATAGGGGGAAGACTATCGAGCGGCCAGGTGGCTACGCACATCCTGCGCGTAAGTCTTGAACGGATCGGCCATAAAAAACGGCGGAGTTCCACGCAGTTTGAAATTCGACCAATTGATGATGTAATCGCAGGCCATCTGTTCCTCGAAATCGAGCGGGGCATCCGACACAATTCCTGCCGTTCCGCTCTCCAGCAGATGCCTGACCAACTCCCCTCGCCCGAACGCCCGAGTGTTGCGCGGCGGATGGTCCTGCGCGAGATGCACAATCTTATCGGTCGTCAGGCGCGGCCCTCGCCCCTCCTGCTCAAGGCCGTAACAGAGTCCCCGCTCGGGATGCAGATTGTGATACTCAAGGTCGAGACTCTTCAACATGGGATCGTCCCACGCAGACTGCTCGGCATCCCGATAGGTCTCCAGTAGCCACAGTTTCGAGGCCCAATCGATTCGTCCGACTAATTTCTCGTACCCGCCGCGCAAATCGGTCAGCACAGACTCCCACTGCTCCAGCACCCAATCCGTCTCCTCGTCCTGCCCCTTGCAATGGCGCTGGGCCGCGGCCAGAAACTGTTCTTGAATATCGATGGCGGACATCGACTGTCCCGACTCCAAGCGGACGGTCCATTGACGATCCGGGTCGCGAGAAATATCCTGCAGCGCCTCGACCGGCTCCTGAATTCCCAGACCGCGCGGGGCCTGTCCGGCCTCAATCAGCTGCAACACCAGCCCGGTGGTTCCCATCTTGAGCGCCGTGGCATACTCAGCCATGTTCGAATCTCCGAGCAGGAGATGAATCCGGCGGTATTGATTCGGATCGGCCAACGGCTCGTCCCGTGTATTCACGATCGCCCGGTTGTGTTGCACCCACTCGAAGAAGTCGTTGACGATATAATCGGCGCGTTGGGAGATCTGGAACGGCACGATCGATCGATCCTGCGCATCCCGCATCCCCGGCCGGTGCAGGATCAGCCCTCCGACTTGCACCCATTCGTTGGGATCGCTCGCGCATCCGATACGTCCGGCTCCGGTGAACACCTGACGAGTGACTAAAAATGTCACCAGCGGGCCGAGGCCACGTCGAGAAAAAGGAAACTGCCGCGTGACGAGATAGTTTTCATGCGAACCGAACGTCGCATCGGTCTCGTGATCGATGTTGTTCTTGATGAGCGAGACCGTCTCTTCCAGCCCCAGCGCCCGCACCGCATCTTGAATAATCCGATCCCCTGCACGATCCGAAGCCACCAGGTCAGCCAGGGTCGTACACTCCGGAGAGGCGTATTCCAGATGCCCCATATCGATATAGATGCGGCCCGCATTGGTGAGAAACCCGCCGTTGCCCGGCGGTTCGTCATGGCCACGATGGTGCAGATCGAGGACGCCTCGCCGCTCAACATGAAAAATATGGTCGCGAATACGCTGCGCCACCCAGGACGGCGAATGGTCAGGCCGATCCTGATTCACCAGCAGGCCATACTCCGTTTCAAGGCCGAAGATCCGATTGAGCATGTTAGGTCACGATCGGCGCGCTGACAGCCGGAGGCAATAGACCGCCCAACTCATCAGGACGAAGCGCGCGATATTTGGCCGATCCAGGCCCGCGGCGCTCCAGCAGAACACATTCCAATGATTTTTCAACAACGGTCTGACGCACATGAGTGAGCAACGCCGCCTTGTCAGGGAGACTGGAACCGTCTCCTTCCGTCTTGTCTTCCGAGACCTGAGCGGAGGATGACTCCGCAGCCGAGGACTCGGATGCTGTTTGAGCCAGCGAGCCAACCGCCCACATGCACAGGGCGAGTTCCACCGCCTGCGCCAGCGAAGCCTGCGCACACGCCGGTTGCGACTCAACATAACGTCGCATCCGGCTCTGCACGGACGACGTCGCGCCTAATGCCGCCCAGCCCCGGCTCTCCTCGAAATTGCCATCGTAGTTGATCGAGAGAAACAAGTCGCGCTCGGGTTTCACGCCCAATTCGGCCAGCAAAATTTTGGCGATGAAGGGCGCTTTATAAATTTCTTCAAAGGCCTGCTTGATGACTGGTGCCAAGCCATACTTCATGAGCCTGGCGCCCGTGACATCGGACGGCGATCGGTTAAAACCCTCGACATGGGCCATCTCCAGAAGAGAGAAGCGCAACTTTTCCAAATCCGCCGGGTGTCCCATTCCACCCAGCGCAATACGATCGTAAATCTCGTAGAGCTTGGGCGTTCCTCGGCTCACGGTCAACATCAGTATCCCGTCGGCATAGGCCAGCGCGACGACGGGTGAGCCCTTTGTGAACTGCTCGTCGAGATACTGGCGTCGGTTGCCGACTGCCTCGATCCACCGATAGGGTTCTTCATACATAACGTGCCACCTTCACCATTGAGATCAATAACCAGCCGTCTATCTGTCAGCGTCCGCGCAGCACTTCGCTCTCATACAATCGTTTCAAATCGGCATCCGGAATGGTCTGCACACCGGCGGCCTTAATGAGTTTCACCACCGGATAGAGATTCAGCTCCCGATTCACTCCGCCGGTGGCCGAGTCGAATTCCGCCGCACTGGAGAGCAACCGGAGTGCCTGAACGGTAGCCTGCTCTTCAGGGAGCGTCGCCAACGGTTGCGGTCCCCAAGTGTTCACATAGTGCAGGATGCCGCGAATCGTCGGCGAGCCCGAACCGGACACGGCATACTCGACGGCCTCAAATTCAGCACCCAGAATATCGTAGAAATAAATCTTCGCGGACTCCTGCTCGTGATCATACCCCGCGAACACCGGAACCACGGCACCGGTCCCCGCCAATGCCGCCGGGACGTTCTCCTTGAGCAACTTGGAGACTGCGCGCAGTTTCCCTTCGAAACTCAACTCCTGCAATTGGGTGCGCCGATAGTATTTGAACGAATGCTCCAGGACCCGCACCATCTCATAGGCCGTCGCCGGCACCCCCGCGATGGCCATCACGCTGTGGCGATCGATCTCCAGCACCTTGTCGGTGCGGTCGTACATCACCATATTGCCCGCCGTTGCCCGGCGGTCGCCTGCGACCAACACGCCGTCGCGATACTTCAACGCCAAAATGGTGGTGGCCGTCGGAACGTCCATCCCGGCGGCTGCCGCGACAGGATTTCCGAACTGATACCCCTGTTCCTTCAAGAGTTGAAAAAAGTCCCCTTGCATCCCCATTACACAAACCCCTCGTGAAACGTGAAGCGTCGGGCCGCCAGATCGATGAACTACCCCCTCACGCCTGACTCCGTACCCGAACGCGCCTTACTCTCCCGTGCGTTGTCGATAGCGCTCTGCTTGCTTCGGATCGACCTTCCGCATCCGCTTCAGCAGATTATCCTTATCCGGCGAGCCCGTTTCAGGCCGTCGAGGTCCTCCGCCTTCTTCCGACGGCCCCGATGGTTTCGGCATGGGATCGCCCGGTGCCTCACGACGTTCCGGCATCAACATATATCGCATGGTTACCCGTCCTTTCGTCTCGTCCACGCCGCCAGCGCCTCGGCTGGAGACGCCGCAGCTTCCAACAAAGCCGCACAGGCCTGCACCGCATCTGGCTCAAAGAGATCACCCATCTCAAGCGTGCGCGCACGCAGCCCCCCCGCAAACTGCACCCGCTCCCATTGCATACCGGTGATCTGCTCCGGGAACCGTCTCACACACAAGCCGCGAAGCCCGCCCCTGGTGTCGGAGGGGCCGGCCACCAGAGCCTGTGCGATATCACGCTCGCTCGTCATGCGCCAGGTTTTCCCTTCGGCTTCGAGGCCCAGAAACAGCCCGCGGTCGGGGTTCACATTATGGTATTCCAAATCCAGACTGGCGAGCCATGGGTCCTCCCACGCCAGCCGTTCTTCCCGCATGAACGTCTCCAGCAACCACTGTTTGGTCACCCAGTCGAGCTTGCCGACCAATTGCGCGCGATCTTGGCGAAGCAAGCCGAGAGTCTCGTGCCATTCCCGCAGCACCCAATCGGCATCCGGATCACTGCCCGCACAGCACCGACTCGCCGCGTTCCAGTATTCTTCCTGAATGGCCAATCCTGATATGGTCCGGCCATCCTTTAATCGCACCGTCGTCTTCAGCTCAGGGTCTCTAGAAAGTTGCTTGATGGCGGCCACCGGCTGTTCCAACTCCAGGCTCGGAGCCGCTCCACGCTGAAGTAGGTCCAGCACCACCCTGGTCGTACCGACCTTGAGCGCCGTTGCATACTCGCACATGTTCGCATCGCCCAGAATCAAGTGCAGGCGCCGGTATTTGGTCCGGTCGGCATGCGGCTCATCACGCGTATTCAGGATGGGCCGGTTGTGCATCGTATCGACGCCTAATTCAGCCTCCATGAAGTCGGCCCGTTGCGAGAGTTGAACAGGCCCTGGCACGAAGCCCGATTCTTGAGCCTCCATCCCGACCTTCCCGGCTCCCGCCACCAGCTGCCGGCTCACCAGAAACGGCAACAGGCCACTGACCAGCTGAGGAAACGGCAGGGCACGCGACACCAGGTAATTGTCGTGGCAGCCATAACTGTGGCCGTGAAAGTCGGTATTATTCTTGTAGAGTTGGACGTGCGGGCCGCCGAGCTGCTGGTTCCGTCGATCTGCCGCCCGCTGCACGATCCGTTCTCCCGCCCGGTCATGCGCCAGGAGATCCTTGAGCGTGCGACATTCCGGAGTGGAATATTCGGGGTGCGTGTGGTCGTTGTAAAATCGCGCCCCGTTCGGCAGGACCAAATCGCTCTTCATCTCGTGAAATGAAAAGGGTCGATGCGCATCGACCTTGGCGAAGTCGTCCTCCTCCTTGTCCTGTTGCAGACCGGAGACCCGGAACCCGCGCGCGTCCTCATGCGGATCTTCGCCCCGATAGTCCCAGCGTCGTTCAAACTTGCCGGGCAAATGGGCACGGACCAGCTCCATCGATTCCTCGACGGGATCGACCGCATCGAGGTCCTCGCGGGTGATGCCATATTCCGTTTCAATGCCAAAGAGATGCATAGGCCGTTTCAGATGATCTGGTTGACCAATCGCTCTTCCGTCGCCCGCCCACGGCGGAAGGACGACACACCCACAACCTGTTCGGGATGGTGATCCAGGAGTTTGAGCCATTCTTCGGCGGCATCGTCCGGCGGCAACATTTCCCCTTCGCGATATTCTTCATGCACCGCATCGAGCAGATCTTGCGCGCGGATCCCATCGCCGGCAGGCGCGCCGGCTTGTGCGACCACCCGCTCGATCGCCTTCTCCTTCGCCCGCTGGACGATCGAGGAGAGAATTGCGCCACTGACGAGATCTCCGCGATACAGTACCTTGTTCTGCCCATTCCGAAGGCGAATCGACAACACGCGATTCTGATCCGTCCGTGCGAACAGGCTGTCGACGACCTGCTCGATCACCGCACGGCGGGCGGCTGCATGGTCCTGCCCGGTCCGCGCCAGCAGGTCAGCATCGAGGGGCAGCGACGGCGTGAGATACACCGCAAGAATCTCTACCGCCGACTCCCGATTCGGGCGCGCAACCTTGATTTTTCGATCGATTCGTCCGGGCCGGAGCACCGCCGGATCGATCAAATCGGGCCGGTTGGACGCCAGAATGATCACCACATCCTGCAGCGACTCAATCCCGTCCATCTCGGCGCAAAACATCGGCACCAACGTATTGTTGATATTGAACGACCGCATCGACCGCCTGGTCCCCAACACGGATTCGGCTTCATCGATGAAAATAAACGGCAGCGCCCCCTCTTTCCGTCTAGCGCGGGCCTTGGCGAAGAGGTCTCGGACGATCCGCTCGGACTCGCCCAGCCACATGTTCAGAATCTCCGGCCCCTTGATGTGCAGGAAGGCGCCGCTAGTCACCGGGGGATTCTTCGACGTGCCGTCCGCAGCAGCCTGCCCCTGCGACTCCCGGACGAGCTGGGCCAGGCTGGCGGCTGCCGCCTGACCGATCAAGGTTTTGCCGCAGCCCGGCGGTCCATAGAGCAGAAACCCCTTCGGCTGCGTAAATTCATACTTCGTAAACGTATCGGCATGGAGCAGAGGATATTCGATGGCTTTCCGGATGGCTTCGATCGCCTGATGCTGCCCGCCGATTTGCTCCCACGTCACGCTGGGCACTTCGTCAAGGAGGTGTGTCCTCGCCTGGCGATTTTCAAACTTTTCGATGGCGATCCGATGTGTCGGCTCGATACGAACTTCATCGCCTGGTTTGAGATCAGTCCCCAGCAAATCACTGGACCGCTGCAGAATCAACGCCTGCCGGCCCATATCCTGCTCAAAACGAATGCGTCCGTCCGGCAACACCTCGGCCACCTTCAGCACCGGCCCGTTGCGGTCGTACCCCAGGGCCTTGATCACCGTATAGGCTTCATTCACCAGAATTTGCGTGCCGATCTTGAGATCCTCGACCGGGAGACGCGGGTCGATGTTGGCGTAATACTCCGCCCCTCCGACCACAATACGCGCGACTCCTTCAGCCGGCACCTCAAGCAGCAGACCGACCCGATTGGCCGGTGCCGTCAATTTGGTCACCACCTCATTGAGTTTCTTCAACTCCGTGTCGCGCCGGTCCTGCGCGACCGACTGGGCCGTCAGCACATGTCGTAATTTATACAGCAGCTTCTGGCGCGGATCGCCGTCCGGAAACGCCGCCAGACATTCTTCTATCAGTTCGATCGGATCAGGCGATGCAGAAGCTTCGCGGCGCGGCGACTGTGGCCCGCCTGCCTCTGGCTGATCTGGATTTCGATGGTCACTCATAACTATTTCCTCCGGCTGGTCTCACTCCGGTCATCCTAACACAGAGCACAACCGCACTGTCGCGGGCGCACCACCCGGTTCACACCCGTCCGATCAATTGACCGCCTGCAGCGGGACAACCACTTGTACCCGCCGTTTGCCACGGACGTATTCGATTGTCACCTCGTCGCCGACTTTGTGCCGTTCCATCAGATCCATCAAATCGTCGATCGTCTCCACCGGCTGCTGGTCCACCGCCACGATAATATCGCCCAGTTCGATCCGGCCTCCGGCCGTCTCACGCGCCCCGTGCAGACCGATCCGTTCGGCGATACTCCCCCGGCCGACCTTTCCGATGATCACGCCTTTAACACCCCAGCGCCGGGCCATGGCATCCGGCACTAATGAGATCCCCAAGCCTGGCCGGATCAGCTTTCCATGCTTGATCAATTCCGGCACGATCCGGCTCACCGTATCGACCGGCACGGCGAACCCGATGCCGGCGAACGCACCGCTCGGGCTCATGATCTGGGTATTCACGCCGATCAACCGGCCACCGCTGTCCAGCAATGGCCCCCCGGAATTGCCCGGGTTGATCGCCGCATCCGTTTGAATCACGCCTTCGATCGTCCGGTTGCTCATCGACTTAATGGTACGGCCGAGCGCGCTCACGACACCAGTGGTCAGCGTGTGATCGAGCCCGAAGGGATTGCCGATGGCCAACACCTTTTGCCCGACACGCAGCGACTGGGAATTGCCGATGATGACCGGCTGGAGCGCCGCTTCCGGAGCCTGAACCTGCAACACCGCAAGGTCGTGATCGGGATCGGCGCCGATGACCTTCGCTTTGAATTCCGTGCGATCCGCCAACGTCACCGTGATTGCATCCGCGCCATAGATGACATGGAAATTGGTGACGATGTGGCCCTGCCGGTTCCACACGAAGCCTGTGCCGGAACCTTGGGGCACTTCAAACAGGTTGAACGACCAGGGATCGCGCTGCATCGCCGTGTTCGCAATGAACACCACCGACCGCGTGGCGCGCTCGAAGACGGCGATGGTCGCCTGCTCCTCTGGACTGAGCTCGGTCGGGGCGGCAGATTGCGCAATCAGGTGCCTGTTCGTGCCTTCCGCGGCCGGAAGCCAGGCCGGTGATGACACAGCCATCGCCAGCGCCGCCACCACACCCAGCCTCATCCCTGTACCACGCCACTTCTCCCGGAGCGCTCCGCGCAGACCCATCCTATTCACCAATGACCTGCAGCACCAAGTCCCTCGTTCGCGCGCGTGTATCGAAATCCAGCACGACGATCTGCTGCCAGGTGCCCAGCGTCATCGCCCCATCATTGAAAGGAATGGTGAGCGACTGCCCCTGCAGTTGACCGCGCAGATGGCTGTGGCCGTTATCCTCTCCTGCGTTGCGGACATTGTGTTGCCAGCCCGGATCAGCAGGAATCAATCGTTCCCACAGCGCTTTCGTGTCGGCACGGATGCCCAGCTCATCCTCGATGATCAACACGGAGGCCGTCGTGTGCTTGATAAAGAGCGTGAGAATTCCGGCACGTAAGCGTGTTTCTTTCAACGCCTCCTGGACCTGCCCGGTAATATTCTCCACCCGGCAATCGCCCGGCATCTTCACCTGCATCGCAACACTTCTCACCGTCATGTCATGACTCCTGACTTGCCCCGCGCAGGAAATTGCGCTCGCGTTCTGACAACGCCCGTCCCCTGGCCTCTTCCAAGACACGATCGAACACCCCTTCCGACGCAAGCGCCCGCAAGGCCTGGACAACGGGACGGCTGATGATCCCTTCCCCTTGCAGGGCATCCAGATAGGCAAAGGCTTCCGATACATCTTCACGTTGCCGCACATAGTAGTCACGCCCGCGACGTTGATTACTATAGGCCTCGAACTGTTCGCAGGCCACCAGGATCTCCGCCAATTGTCGAACCCAGGGCTGCGCGCCGTTCAGCTTTTCAGGATAGTAGTAGTACAGCATAATCCGGCCCATCCATGGCGACCAAGTGACCCCAAGCTCGCGCAAGCGCGGCTTCACGGCGCGCAATCGGGCGGCCAATCTGCGGGCGTACCCCAGGCGCATTTCCACCTGCTCGCAGGCCCAGGAATTCAGATCAATGCCCGCCGCTTCCATCGCGCCTCGATAACGCGAGACAAAGGCCTCGGTTTCCCGGCCATACCGGGTCTCCGGGTGAAGAGCCCGCCATTCACGCGGCCTGGTGGGAATGCCCTGCGCGCGCGCCCAGGACCAGATCCGGCCGAACAGTCGTCGATCCAGTCCGGCTCGCCCCAAATCATGCAGCATGCAGGCGATCTGATACTGTTTGACTCGCGCCGGCGGGTGTCCCATGCGCTGAGCCACGGCGGTGCACATCCGGGCCGTCCGGAGGGCATGCGGACAATCGTAGCCCTTGATCAGACGTCCGGGGCGGCGCGGGTCGGGATAATCGTAGAGATGCAACAGTTGAGAGACGAGCGTCCGCGGAATCAACAGCGGAGGGAACGTAAGACGTGTCGTTGCCATGCAGGTGTGATGAGCCGCAGTCGATCCTCTACCGGCGGGCAGAATATCGTCCGCCAAAAGAACGTGTCAAGCAAACCACGCCCCAGACAGAGGATTTCCTCGCACTCACTGGGGAGCTTTGTTATTCTGAGACCGATGCTGACCGACAACCGGGAGGGAATCATGGCAAAGACGCGGTCCATACACATTGTGGTGGGAAGCGCCTGCCTCCTGTTTGCACAGGCCTTTACGCCCCTGTTGGCGGCCGCCGCCGACCTCGCCGATTTGAGCGGCAAAGCCGCCGCATTCGTCACCCTGCGCAGTCGGGATAATTTTTCGAGCGAATATCGGTACGATGTGACTGTCCGCAACAATTCTGCGGAACTCTTCGTCGCCGACTCCTTGATCATCGTGCTGGATCGCATTACCAATATCGGCGGGCAGGATCGTGAGAACCTGACCGGCGAATCCCTCCTGAACAGAATGGAAATCATCGGCCAGGACGGGACCACGGAGGACGGACGACCTTTTTTTCGTATCCCACAAGGATCGGACCCTGACCTCACCCCAAACAGCGAAAGCCTCCCCGTGACCGTCCGCATCCGGAACCGGGACTATGTGGCGGTCTTCACTCCCTCGTTCCGCGTGATGGGACAAAAACGCGACCCGCCCAAATCAAAAAACGCCGCCTCCACCGCCGCGACACCTCCGAGCAAGGCAAGCACCGACAAGTTGATCCAACTCTTACTCAAAAAAGGCCTGATCACGCCGCAAGAAGCCCAGGCTCTGAGCCAACCATGAACAGCGAGCCGTGCAAAGCCTGTGTCGGAACCTGGCCCGATCGGGACCGGTTCATAGCCGATTGTGGACTGACCCAGGCCTATCTGCACGACGACCAATTCTTCCCCGGCTGGACCGTGCTGGTACTGAAACGTCATGCGACTGAACTCTTCCACCTTTCTCGCGACGAACGCAGCCGGCTCATCGAAGAAGTGTCCGAGGTCGCTGCGGTGCTCGCACACACGTGGCAGGCCGTGAAGATCAACTATGAATTGCTCGGCAACCAGCTTCCCCACATCCATTGGCATCTGATTCCGCGCCGACCTGACGATCCGGCCCCCCTGGAACCGGTGTGGCGTATTGCGCATGAACCGGTTCGACTTGAACCGGACGCACTCGCGTCACACATCGACCGCCTCAGAAGCATCTGGCCGCTTCATCCGAACCAGGCCGGCGGAAACCCCTGAGATCCTCGACCGATCACGATGTCGAATCCGCCCTCCTTACCACATGCGAAACGGCCCCGCACGTTCCTTCGCACTGTCCTCTGGTCGCTGCCGCTGCACGTGGCAGGCTCAATCGCCATTGTCGGGGGGGCCGCCGCCTATTACAGCAGCATTGTTTCCTCCCATGGAACATGGGCCACAGTGGGCAGCTGGTCGCTGACGGCTATCTACGTCGTCGGTGCCCTGATCGGCGGCGCCCTCGCCGGGGTGTTGAGCGCAGCTCAGCAGACGGTAGAGCGGCTGGAACTCGCCCTCCGGGACTGGCTCCATGCCTTGCCTTCCATACTGTCGTCGTCCACTCCGGCAGAACGAAGTCTTGCCACGGTTCGACAGGAATACGAAGCCATGGTCGACCGATGCGTCACTCACACTGCCGAGCGTCTGAGACTCCCGCGCTGGCTGGACAAGCTGATTCGCACCGCGCTGCAAGGCGTGGTCGTGGATCGGTTCATCACCTCCTGCACAGACCGTGGACTCCACCTCGTCGCCCCTCAGGAATTCAGAAACTGGCTGTTGGCAGAAGGCGTCAGTCTGGGGTTCATGCCGGTTCAGGATCAATTGTCCTTGTGGCGCTACCTCATCCTGGGTCTCCTGGGCCTGCTGGTCGCCATTGTCCTCGTACTTGCATGGCTCAATAATTAACTGCTCTTCATCCCTCACCACCGGAGCATGTTTCCTGCGAGATCCCGTGGAATTTCCGTTGCGTCTATGTGTATAAAGGATGCTCTTTTTTTACGTGGAGGGTTGTCAGCGCCTATGTTTTTGCACCACGCCGCCAAGGGAGGGTGGCCTTTGATCCTGACTGCGGCTTTGCTCATCCATCCGGCTTGGGCCGGCGCGCAAGAAGCTCCTTCCGAGATCCCAGCACCGGAACCCATTCGAGAAGAACCGCTGCCTCCAGAATCCCTCGCGCAGCCGGTATTGCCGACGCCCATTCCGGCGCCTGCGCCCCTCAGCCTATTGGAAACCCTGACCCAGGCTCGCCATTCCTTGCACTTCGAACCCGATGCCCAGGAACCACGCCTCACACTCGGCCGAGCGCTCTTCCAACTGGGCGACACCGATGGCGCCATCGACGAATACCGGACCGCCCTGCGGTTCCACCCGACCGTGGCGCAGGCCCATCTCGATTTGGGCACCGCACTCATGGCCAAGCAAGACTGGCGCACCGCCATGACGGAGCTTCAGGAAGCCGTTCGCCTGGATCCGACCCTCGTGCAGGCGCATTACAGCATGGGGACGATTCATTACACCCGCGGAAATGTGCAATCGGCTATTAAGGCCTATCAGGAAGCCCTCCGGCTCAAAGCGGACTTTGCCGAAGCCCATTATCGCCTCGGGCTGGTCTTGAAAGTGGCGGGACGTGATAAGGAGGCGGCGCAGGAGCTGGAAGCCGCCGCCCTGGCAGGGTTAGCCAAGGCTCAATATTTTCTCGGGAACGCCTATCGCTCAGGCCAGGGGGTAGAGAAAAGCCAGATCATGGCCATCACCTGGTGGGCGCGGGCCTTCGAGCAAAATTTGCCGGAGGCGGCCCAAGCACTGACCCAACTCAGGCGATTGGCGGCGGTGAAGGGCACCCTGCAGACGAAACAGTCTAAGGCTGCGGCAGAGGCCTTCAAGAATTATTGCGACCAGCTGTGGCTGGACTTCCCCGATCTCGACCGCGCTCAAGCCACGGAAACCGTCGGGACAACCTTGCTCAAGCAAGGTCGCACCGGCGAGGCCCTTCCGGTGCTGTTACGGGAAGCCTATGCGCTCAACGATATCTCACACGCAGCACTGATCCAGCTCTATGAGCAGGGCCTCGACGGCCAGCTCCCTCCCCACGGCCAGTGGATCCTCAGTTACCTGGAATCCACGGCAACCGATGGCGCCATGGCGTCTCGCATAGCCCTGGCACGCATCTACGCCAAAGGTCTCGGCCTGGCGCCGGACCTCGCGAAGGCCAAAAGCTACCTGAAGGGCTTGCCGCGGGAAGAGGCCAAACGTATTCTCGACGAAATCACCCCCGAGACTCCGAAACCGTAGTAAGCTGTTGGACATAACTTCAATAGCCTCGACATGCCGGCTGGCATGTCTCACGGACAGGAGCAGGACCGCTCGCAGGATGTTCCTATCGTCCTCCGACACAGCGTACAGCGGCATGCGCGCGCTGTGTGGATTCACTGACGAACATGGATACCATCCTGCTAGCCATCACCACCACCCATGCAAATAGCCGCTCGCCTGTTCGTCAGGAATGTCTGGCTGCAAGCCGTCGTCATCGCACTGGCGTCAGTGGCCCTCAGCGAGGTCTTATGGACACCGGCACCGGTGACCTATAGCGCGCTGGAATGGGCGCCCTACGACACCTGGATGCGGCTCCGCTCGCAACCGGCTCCGGACTCGCCCTTACTGCTGGTCACGAGAGATCGGGCGAGTGAACAACAATTTGGCACCGGGGTTTGGGATCGTAGCCTCCCCGCAAGGCTTATCACAGCCGTGCACGATGCGGGAGCGGCGGCGATCGGGCTCGATGTTCCACTCGACCTCCCAAGCCCGCCCAACCTCGGCGGCGCCGTCAGTGACGCCTTGCTGATGGAAGCCGTGTCCCCCGCCGGAACCGTCTCCTACCCCGCCTTGCCGACTGCTCCCGCCGATCAGGAGACAGCACTCTCCGCGATGACTGCGCACGGCCTTCTGTCGGGCCGAAGCGCCATACAGCCGGTCCTCGACCCCGATCGTATTGCGCGCCGGGCTGAGCTCTTTCACGAAAACGGAACAGACGTACGCCCGGCCCTGGGCCTCTCCTTGGCTGCGACATTCTGGCAGATACCGTTGGACCAAGTGGAACGACGCTCCGGGCAGCTCCGGGTGCAACACGCCAGATGGCCGAACGGTACGACGGATTCCCTGACGATCCCGCTCGACCGCCAGGGCCGCCTCCTGCTCAATTTCGCCGGACGACAGGGCCTCACAGCGTTCCCCGGCATCACGGTGTTGGAACTGTCCCGCCTCCTCGACCGGAAGGACAATGACGCGCTCAGCACGCTGATCAACGGCAAAGTCGTCTTCTTGCTCACCCAACCGCAGCCGCAACCGGAACGGCCACTCCCTTCAGGCGACGACGCGTCGGACATGGTCCTCCAGGCGCACCTGCTCCATACGCTGCTCACCCGAAACTGGATTCATGAGCTCGCGCCGATCGAGCAACTCCTCTTGACCGTTGCCCTCTGTCTCGCTATCGCCTGGATGGTCCTCCGGTGGACGGATTGGAAGGGATTGCTCCTGGGCATCGGAAGCCTCCTGTTCTATCTGGCCGTCGGTCTGCTCTCGCTCACCAAGGCCCAGTGGGTACTGCCGTTTGTGATTCCCGTCACGGCAGCCGTCACCGTCCTCGTGACGACCAGCCTACTGGGACAGATCGTGGCAACCCGACGCCTGGCCCTGCTGGAGCAGGACATGCTGCAGGTTCAGCAACACCTGGTTTCGATTCGCGAAGCCCTGATCTACCGAGAGACGGCCGTGGAATCCCTGGAAGAAGACCTCGAATCGGCCCGCGCCGGCATGTCCCACTCAGCCTTCAGGGAAGCCGAGTCGACCAAACTCGCCGCCGAGCTTCAGCTCAAAATCGCCGAGGCCCACGCGCAGGAGGAAGCGACGCGGCAGCGCATGGACGAGCTCGAACGGCAGCTGCAGAACCTGCGGGCCGCAACAATCAGCTCAGCGCCCCTGGGAAATGCCGAGCAGGAAACACTCCGCCGGGAATGCGCGCAGGTGGGCATCGTCACCAGAGCCCCTGCCATCCTGACCATGTTTCGCGATCTCAAGAAAGGCGCCCGTTCCACCGTCACCGTTCTGATCACCGGTGAGCCGGGAACCGGCAAAGAGCTGTTTGCGCGCGCGGTGCACCGCCTGAGCCCGCGATCGGCTAGACCCTTCATCGCGGTGAACATGGCGGCAATCTCTCCGGAGCTCTTCGAAAGCGAGCTCTTCGGCCACGTGCGCGGCAGCTTCACCGGGGCGCTCACGGATCGCAAAGGCTATTTCGAACTGGCGCATCACGGCACCGTCTTCCTGGACGAAATCGGCGACCTTCGTCTCGACCATCAAAGTAAACTGTTACGGGTGCTCCAAGACCGGACCTTCTATCGCGTCGGGGCGACGAGTCCCACCACCGTCGATGTCCGAATCGTCGCGGCGACCAACAAAGATCTTCAGCGTGGCGTATCCGAAGGCTGGTTTCGCGAGGACCTGTATTTTCGACTCAAAGGTCTCGTTCTGCACCTGCCGCCGCTGCGAGAGCGGCCCGGCGATATTCCGGCCCTCGCAGACGCCTGCCTGCAGGAAGCCGCAACGCAGCCGGCCCATGCGAATATCCGGCTCTCGGAAGAAGCGCTGGCGGCGCTGCAAAGACAGACATGGAACGGCAATGTGCGAGAGTTGCGCCAATCTCTCGAACAAGCCATCGCACTCTCGGATGGCCCGATCATCACCGCCGCCGACCTCCGCCTCTCGGAAACGCCTTCTCCAGTCATCGTCGCAACCGGAGCCAAACCGCTCCTCCCCGATCCGGCCGGTGACATCGCCGTGCTGGACCAGTTGCGCCAACACCGGTTCGATATGCAGGCGACGGCCAAGGCGCTGGGATGGGATCGCAGCACCGTCACACAACGACTGAAGGGCCTCTGTTTTCAAGCACTCGTAGAATCGGGAAGAGATCAGGCAAAAGCCGCGGCCGCCCTGGCAGGAGACCCATCCTTACTCCGTACGGTCGAATTGAAACTCACGGACTACTATGGCCACTTGATGGACACGATCGAACCCTTTCCCACGGCGGAAGATGCTCTGCTCGATTGTAAACGGCGTTTCAAAAACCTTCCCGATCGGCACTTCAAGTCCGTTGAAGCCCTGGTTCGACAACATTTTCAGTAGCCTACTCAGACGCACGGAATTTCAACACAGGACTACAGCGACTCCCATGAACAACACCTTCAGCAAAAAACAGTCGGAACAACGCAACACCCCAGGCACGGTCCTCTCATGAGCACGCCACCACTGGTGCATTGGACCGAGGCCGATCAGCCCTGCGCTGCGCGCTGGCGCTCGGAATGGGGCGCCCCACCACCTACACGCGTGACCATTGCCGACGACAGCATGACCGCCGATGCTGCGCACCGCCTGGCCTGCGAAGGAACCGCGCTACTCTGGCGAGGCGATTTCCAGAATGCCCGGCAGTTACTCAACGCCATGGCCCGGCGTGCCGACCGCCATCCCCCCAAGCCCGGCACCTCGCCGGCGGAGTCCTTCCATTTTCATCGACAGACTCAGTCCCGCCGGGCGCGTATCCTCGGCATGCTTCTCGTGGCCCTTGAAGACGACTACGACATTCGTCTCCGCCGCGCCCCCGATCTTCGACTCGCCTGCACGGAAGCGTATGGCCCCTATGAAGAGCCCGCACTGGTTGCACTCCGCGAACTGCTGGGACTGGTCGGCGCGCACGAATGGCGCAAGAATGGGGTGATTGTCCCTGCGCTCGGTGACCACATCCACCCCCACTATGGCGTGTTCGCTCCGATTCGCAGCGAGTATGTGGACCTGGTGGCCCACACGCCACTGCCGTCCTGCGCACGTGCCTTCGACATCGGCACCGGCACCGGCGTGCTTGCCGCAGTCTTAGCCCGCCGCGATGTCTCACACATTGTGGCAACCGACCAGGACCCTCGCGCCCTGGCCTGCGCCCGAGAGAACCTACTGCGGTTGGAGCTCGCCGATCGGGTGGAGGTAGTGCAGGCGGATCTCTTTCCCGAAGGCAAGGCGCCACTCGTGGTCTGCAATCCGCCGTGGGTCCCGGCACGGCCGACGTCCCCGATCGAACAGGCGATCTACGATCCGGACAGTCGCATGTTATCCGGGTTCCTGAACGGTCTGGCGGCACACCTGGAACCGGAGGGAGAAGGCTGGCTCCTGCTCTCCGACCTGGCCGAACATTTGGAGCTTCGAACCAGAGCGGAGTTGCTCGCGATGTTCGATCAGGCCGGGCTCGTTGTCATCGGCAAGACCGATATCCGTCCGCATCATCCTCGAGCGTCCGACCAGGCTGATCCACTCCGCGCCGCCCGTGCGGCTGAACTCACATCGCTGTGGCGGCTGGAAAGCCGATAACAGGCGCACTGGGGGGATTCACGGAATACCTACCCCCTTGACCGCTTCGTGGATCGCTTCGTGCCGTTGCATTAGGACCACCGTTTCAACCTCCTCATCCTTGCGGGGCTATCCCCGCATCCCCGCTGATCCCCGCATGAGCCGCCGACTCCTCGCATCCAGACACGTCCGCTAAGCCATTATTATCCCATCGCTTTTTGACTATCAGCCCCATCGCTTCGCCTGGCCTCCGCCTTGCTCTACGCACCGCCCAACAGCGGGCAACGCGGCAAGGAAGGAGGTGAGCATTACAACGCCCGCCCCGCAGCATCAGGAGCCGTCGATTCCTCTATCAGCCACCAATGGGACGGGGTAACCCGGCCCTACAACACAAGGAGCAGGCCATCATGCAGAAATCATCCACAGTCAGCATCAACGCAGGACCAGTGTCTCCCACCATTATCGGCCCGGATAAGGAGAGGAAAGATGTCTACATCCTGGCTGGACTGGTTTTCTTCCTGGCCGTCGTCGTCTCCGCATTTTGGTACTACTCCCAGGCGGACGAGGCGGCCCATAGCAACCCCTCAGCAGACGCCCTCAATAGCGCTCAGGTGGCGCAAGCTCTCAACCATTCCACGGACCACACATCGATTTCCGCCACGATCTCACCGACGTATGTGGACAACGCCCCGGTGGCGAGCAGAAGTACCGATATCCTGCACGACGATATTCACTTTGAAATCGGCCGCAAGGGCTTGAACGATGACGGCAAGGCCGCGCTGCAGCGCCACGCGGAGTTTCTCAAGAACGAGCGGGATTGGGGCATCCTGCTCCAAGGGTATACCGACCAGCAGGGGTCGATGAGCTTCAACAAAATCCTGGGCATGAAGCGCGCTGAGACCATCAAACAGCAATTGATCACGCTGGGAGTGCCAGAGTCGTCTATCCGCACCGTCAGCCTGGGTGAGGAGGGCGCCCTCTGCATCGATAACAGCGACGTCTGCCGACAGATGAATCGGCGGGTGCACTTGGAGATGCGAAGGATCGGCCAGGAACACATGGTGATTCCTGCCGCCGCCACTGAAGCGATGACCGATCCGCTCTCCAGCGACATGGACCTCTCGACCGACACCGAGCAGAGCAGCCAGAGCCTGCCCCCCTCGAGCGCCGAGCGGGAGGAAGGCACAGAAGAGTTAACTGACGGAAACTAACTGGCGACCGGGCATCGTCTCTGGGAACGACAGCCGTCCTTCCCAGAGACACCCGCTGCACATCCACCTTCCGATCTCCATACACGAGGACACCATGCTGCATGACTTTCTCTGTGCTCACCGGCACCGGGCCGTACACGTTGTCGCCCGGCTGGCCCTCTGCACCCTCCTCACCACCACGGGAATGGGCACCACACCACCACCGGCATCCGCTACCGAATCAACTGAATCGCTGAGACTCGGCGTCGTTCCCACCATGAGCCTCAACGAAGTGACGGAAGGCGCGCTGCTGTTCCGTACGAATCAGGCCGGACGATATCGACCGGCACCCATTCTCAAGACCGACGTCCAGATTGCCGTCACCGGCATCATCGCCCGCGCGACCGTTCGACAGGAATTTACGAATCCCAGCCAGCAGAAGGGTGATTGGTTGGAAGGCATCTATGTCTTCCCGTTGCCGGAAACCGCCGCAGTGGACCACCTCCGTATGAAGGTCGGCGAGCGGATCATTGAAGGGCAGATCAAGGAACGCGGCGAGGCCAAGAAGGTCTACGAACAGGCGAAACAGGAGGGCAAGCGGACCAGCCTCGTGGAGCAAGAGCGACCCAACATCTTTACCACCTCGGTAGCCAACATCGGGCCGGGTGAACATGTCACCATCGAGATTGAATACCAGGACACCATTCGCTACGAGAACGAACAGTTTCAACTCCGCTTTCCCATGGCCGTCGGGCCACGTTACATCCCCGGTGTACCTGTGATCATCGAAGGACAAGATCCCAAGGGATCAGGAACCAGGCTCGACACCGATCGGGTGACCGACGCCTCGCGCATCACACCGCCGATGCAATCGCCCGGACAAGGCTCGAGCAACCCGCTCAGCCTGTCCCTGACCCTGAATCCCGGGTTTCCCATCACCAGGATCGAATCGCCGTTCCACCCGATCATCAGCATTCAGGATCAGAACGGTGTGTACCAGATCGCGCTTCGGGAAGATGCGGTACCGGCTGACCGTGATTTTCAGCTCATCTGGCATCCGGCGCCACGCACCGAACCGATGGCTGCTGTCTTGACCGAACAGAAAGACGGCGAGACCTATGCCATGCTCATGCTCGTTCCTCCGACACAACACCAGGAACAGGCGCCCCGGATTCCGCGGGACATCACCTTCATCATCGACCGGTCGGGATCCATGGCCGGCGCATCGATCGAACAGGCCAAGAGCGCCCTGGTCGCCGCGCTGTCACGGATGACCGCACAGGATCGATTCAATATCATTCAGTTCAATCATATGGTCCGGTCGCTGTTTTCGATCCCTCAATCCGTGACGACCAAGACGATGCAGCAAGCCATCGGGTACACCGAACACCTCACGGCCGACGGCGGAACCGAGATACTCCCCGCCTTGAGACAGGCACTCCAGAGCCAGCAAGACAAGTCCAGGCTCCAGCAGGTCATTCTCATCACCGACGGACAGGTCGGCAATGAGGACGAATTGTTTGAATTGCTCCACCAGCGCCTGGGCAGCCGACGCCTGTTCACCATCGGAATCGGCTCCACGCCCAACAGCCACCTGATGCGGAAGGCCGCGGAATCAGGTCGCGGAACCTTCACGTATATCGGCAACGTCAACGAGGTGAAAGACAAGCTGGATGCACTGTTCAAGAAACTTGAGCGCCCGGTGCTCAACAACATCACGATCGATGCGGCCGGCTGGTCCGGGCTCGAACAGTTCCCGGCCACCATCTCCGACCTCTATGAAGGCGAACCGATTGTGCTCGCGCTCAAAGCTGCGGCGCTTCCATCTGAAGCCATGCTGCGCGGACAGGTCGGCAGCACCGCCTGGTCGCTCCCGGTTTCGTTCCACAATGCCAGCGCTCGTGGAGGGATTTCCGTCTACTGGGCCCGGCAGAAGATCTCCGCACTCATGGACGAGACCTACAAAGGCGGCACGCAAGAGCTGGTCCGAAAGGCCGTGCTGGATGTGGCCCTTCACCACCACCTGGTCAGCCGTTACACCAGTCTGGTGGCGGTTGATGTGACGCCGGCGAGGCCGACCGATCGGCCGGCCGCCGAGCAGGATCACGTCACGCCTGCTGCGAGCACAGAGGATCACGCGGCACTCACGGGCTTACCCAAGACCGGGACCGGCGGACAATTGCAGATGTTGCTGGGGCTCGCGGCGCTTCTGCTCGCCGGATTCGTGTTGGGACTCCGCAAACAGGCGGCATGAAACGGTCACGATTGTATCCCCGTCTATCGGCGGCGCTGATGGTGAGCCTCCTCACCATCGGCTGCTGGCAGATCGGGGAAGGATCCTGGATCTATGCGAAGGCCGGGCTCGCGCAGTTCCTCCTGCAGCGGGCCTGGTCTCGCGCCCTAGCGGGAGAACCGATGCCCAAACCATGGCCCTGGGCCGATACCTGGCCGATCGCGCGGCTTCGCCTGCAAGCCCGCGCGGTAGATCTGATTATCCTAGCCGGCGCCCACGGCCGGACTCTGGCATTCGGCCCCGGCCATGTCAGCTCCAGTGCGTTGCCCGGTGAGACAGGCACCATGATTATGACCGGCCACCGGGACACACACTTTCGTTTTCTGAAAGAGACTCATCCGAACGATCAACTTGACCTGACAGGACATGACGGAATCACCCGGCACTATCGCATCACAGACCAACGAATCATGGATTCACGCCGAGATGTCATTCAGACCGGATCAGATAGACAGGACTTGGTCCTGGTGACCTGCTTCCCCTTCGAGGCCCTCCAGGCAGGTGGGCCCTTGCGCTATGTGGTGCGCGCCGAGCGAGTCTATTGACCCGTGCAACCGCTCTACTCTGACTGAACGCGGATCGTCGGTCATAACCGCGCAATAATCACAAGGTCCCTTGGAAGAATAGGTCACCAGCGCACAGGACTCATGTCTCCACACAGCCCTTCAACGAACTGACCCTCAAGAACAGGCCATATAAACAGTCGGCACTGCTCTCTGCCATTCTGCCTATTTCAGTGACCACCGCCTGCTGAACACGCATTCGCATATGTCGGTCTGCGAGCGAAATAGCAACGAGCGCTCCGTGCGGCATCGCTCGCTTTGCATACATGAAGAACCCCTGCTGCAGGCGATGCCCCATGGCAGGGCAACACCCTGAGCGCGCTGGACATCAATACAGATGGGATGAACCATCAGTTCTGGACACAGACTGGCTATGACCGCCAATCACATGTGTGGCATTCATTTTGCTCATTTCGTCGCTGTGCCACGAAATCAATCGTGCGACTCAGTCGCGGGTAATGCATTGCCGGAGAGGCCAGGAATGAAAAGAACTGCACTGCTGCTCATGGTTACGCTTCTTCTGCTGCCCGGATTGAGCGAGGCACGCTGTCGAACGGTCGGTGAAAGTGCCAGCCTCGGCACGGAATACGGCACGTTTCCGCTCTATCCCGCAAAACGCCTCATAGAGGCCGGCGAGCAGCGTGACAATGCCCCGCTGCAATGGATGGGGTACGGGATCGGGCTGCCACTCTTTGTGGTGGCGATGCCGTTCGCCATGGTGGGAGCGGGAGTGGGTGCCGCACTACATCCCTGGACCAAATGCAAGCAGCATGAAGATGATTGGCTTGACCTGAAGTAATCCGATCAGTATGGAGAATCTACAGCTGCGCGGCCAGAATCACACAAGCGTGGCGCCATGCCATCACGATCCGCTGAAGGATCTTCAGATCGAGCTTTTGTCTCCGAATGGAAAAACGGACTACCTATCGTAGACCTGCTGAAACCACTGCTCGGTTGAGTCCCCTGACAGACCAGCATCATAACCTTCACGCACGATCAAGCCCTTGCCGTAACAACGTGTCTCTGCGCTGAGTCTTACTCAACGACTCCATGACGAGGAAATGGACAGAGTGTCTGGAATGAGCGGTTCAGCGGCGCTGACCCCATGAAGCTTCCTTGCGGGAGGACCGGTCGCCCGAGGACGGTTCGCCAAGAAGGGTACCTGGTACAGCATTATCGTGAGGGGGATGAATGACCAACACTTACTCTCTTTCCTCTAAGAGGGTTTGGTCACTCCTCAGTGCACATCCATCCTGCGACCCCATGGCGAGAACGCTGGCGGCAGCACGTAGCGATAGGCTACTGCCCCCCTGTGGGTCATTTAACCGGAACGGTTGCCATGATCGCAGTAGAGGCCTGGGCTGACCCGGCCGGCATCCCATTTCCAGTACAGGCAAAAGTCCTCGCGGTGCGGCTCATGAAAGATGTCCCGATAACAGGCTTGGCCGTGATAATACACGGCCGCGTTGCCCCTCTTGATGGCATCCACCTCAGCAGCCGTAAACGGACTCTCCCGTGCCACTTCCTTCGCCATCGCCTTCCCGACAAACCATTTGTTCGCCTTCGGGTTGTTCGCCTTCGGGCCAGAAGCAGGATGGGCACACTCCTCGTTGACGAACTGACGCCGCAGAGGATATTCCGTCACCACCAGTTTTGAGAATGAGCCGTTGTCATGCGCAGGCGTTCGTCCGATATTCTCAAAGTGTTCCTGAACACGAGGCACAGCCCCTTCCTCGATTGTCATGATGCTCTTGGGCCGCACATCGATATAGGCGCGCAGTGATCGTTTCGCCGCTTCTTGCGCCATATAACTTTCCCAGCCGGGATACCCGGTCACGAACACTGCAATAATCGCCGCAATAATCACGATCCCAAACATCGCGAGTTTCAGCCGAAACTGCTGCTCCGCACCATTGGGTTCACCTGGCGAGGAATCAGGGGAGGGATCGTGACGATTCGCTGTCTGGGCAAATCCGGTTTGATCGTGAGGAGAAGATCCCGACTGACGCGGGGCGTTGGTTGGCTCTGCTTCGTCGTGACTCGCCATACCGTACTACCAATCTTTGGTCCGTACCAGGAAGTCGATCGAAAAACCTGCCCGAGGAAGCGCTCCCCACTATAGGGAAATACAGGTCGTAAGACAACCAGCTTCTAGCCTGTCTCGACGGATGCTGCTGCAGATTCATACGATGCGATGAAAAAAGGGCGGACCACGAAGGATTGAACCTACCGCAAGGGCCATTGAACAGGTGCCATGTCAGGACAAGCCTGGGATGGAACCGGCGAGTGGAATCGAACCATCAACCTGCGGTTCATGAATCAGGATAGGACACTGTTTACGATGGGCGGTGTTTCAAATGGTTTCTCCGTGTAGCTGCCACAACCATGACATGCGCGGTTTCCATGGAATCGATTGATTCGAGTGGATTGATGGATTCACAAAATATTTCGCACACATTTTGCATCATACGCCTGCAGCACGAGCTCAACCATTTGCACTGTAACAGCGGCCACGGAATTTCTTTCTCACGGAAAGGCAGTAGCCTGCGTCGCGTCACTCTCGGATATTCTTGCACGGACAGTCTCTCGGTTCCTCTACGTATGTTCAGGAACAGAAGAACCAGTCTGATACACGGCTGGTTGGGCGCGTCGATGTCGGAGAGGATTGCCGACCCGGGCCTGACAACATTCCATCACGATAATCTATCGGCCGATTGACCCTGCCAGAGACCATTGAGGAGGAGATAGTGCGAGATTTTTCACTCAACGTCATCACTCCCGCCATCCCGCTCGTCAGCGTCATCATCCCTACTCGCAACCGTGCGCAGCTGTTGCGAGAGGCGTTGACCTCGGTCTTTGCACAGGAGGGACGAGGCAACCTGTTTGAACTGGAAGTGATTGTGATCGATGATGCCTCCTCGGATGAAACCGGTGCCATCGTGCGCCAATTTCCACTGGTGCGATATCTGCGATTGGAGACGAATCGAGGCCCGGCGGCGGCACGGAATGCCGGAATTAAATTCAGTAAAGGAGGGTATGTCGCCTTTTTAGATGATGATGACCTCTGGCTTCCCAACCGCCTTATGGCCGAGGTACCTATTTTAGAAACACAGAGCGACATTGGGGTCATCTATGGTCACGGCCTCGTGAAGGACATCCGCGGCAATATTGTCCTTTGGCCTCCATCTGGTCCCTCAGGTCGAGTGTTTGAGGAGTTCTTAACTCGAACCGACGATTTCATCAATATTGACACACTCCTTGTAAGGCGAGAGGTGATTGATCGAGCCGGATATTTTGATGAAACGGTCGAGACAATGGAACACTACGAATTTGCCTTGCGTCTCGCCTATCACTGCCAGTGGCATTTCGTGAATGATCCTGTCGCCCGTGGGAGAGAATCTAAACAAGGAAAACATCACCAAGATATTATCAGTGGCTCGAATGAGCACGCACTCCGAATCATTATTGAGAAGACGTTACGGCTGCTTCCAGACTCACCCGATGCCGACTTGATGAGGCGCCGTGCCAGAATCGCCGTCTGTGCAACCATTGCGGGACAACGGTGGTGGCGTGGAGGGGGGGTCGAATCCGTTCGAACGTTCCTCCTTTCGGAGTTACAAGCTAACCCCTGGTTGGGAGAGGCGCCGGCCATTTGGCAACATATACGAAAAACCGTGCGGGTGCTCGCCGTTTCATCGCACCGCCCCTTGGAGGCCGTGCGCAGATTTTGGGAAGATGTGGTCAAGGCCCTGGGAACAGAATCGCGGGGACCGCGGTATGGCTGGGAAAATTTCTTGGCGGAGGCGGCCGAAGCGATACGTGAAGATGGGAGCTCACCGTTCCAGGCGGGTGCGCTTGCATTGCGCGGCCTGATCCAGAATCCTGCACGATGCACTCGAAGGTTGCTGCTCGTTATTGCCAATATGATTGCACTCGGGTTCACCCGCCCACCGAGGCTCTTGTTGGAAGCCTGCGGAATTATGAAACCGGAGGCACGATGGTCGGCCCTTCTCGCACAACTTGCAGCCTCCCCGAATGTCTTCTTCGTCGAGGTCGGCGCAAATGACGGGTTCGCGTTCGATCCTATCTACGAATCGGTCGTCAAACATGGGTGGCACGGACTTCTAATAGAGCCGCTTCCTGACCTGTTTGCGCAACTTCGCGAGACATATGAAGGCCGAGAGGGCATGCTGTTTGAGAACGTGGCCGTCGCCGACTATACCGGACAAAAAACAATGATTCGGGTGGACCCTGAAGCAGTGGAGTTGGGACGCGTACCGTACTGGGCAAAGGGCATTGGGTCGTTCTTTCACGACCGAAATGCTCTGGGTGGGCAACGAATTTCCGACGCGGAGTTTGCGACGATTCGACCACATATTATCTCTGAACCGGTCCGATGTGACACGCTCGAAAATTTGTTTCAAAAACACAGGATTCACAAGGTTGATCTGCTTCAAATCGATGTAGAAAGTTATGATTATCAGGTCTTGAAACAGTTTGACTTCTCGCGCCTCCGACCCCGTGTGATCCGCATGGAATGGGACAACCTTCCCGAAGATGAAAAACAAATGACCGTCGCTCTGTTGAAGCAATGGGGCTATCGAACGAGTCCGCTCGAATTCGATTTGATTGCATGGCACTCGGACTGAAGCAAGGGCAAGCGTGACTACCACTAGAACCGTCTCGCGCTCCACATCAAACAGTCCGAAGTTCTGGGATGTACGGACGTCGGCGGTGATGCCCCAGCGGCAATCTCGCGAATCCGCATCCGTAGCGCCACATCCTCCAGGCAGCGACCGCGATACCGCAGCGTGTCCCGAACTACTTTGAGGAGTCGACAGAACCGTCGCCGACTGAGCCAACGCGTTCGGCCATCCACCGGGCCGCGATTCGTTTCACCTTAGGTACGACCAATTTTTTGCGGTGATGGCCTTCGGCCTGTGGATGTCCAGCGCTTGCTCCGTCACCATCTGCGCCAATCGCCGCTTTTCGGCTTCCAGCTAGCGCAGCTTCTTCACATCGCTGACTTCAAACCCCGCATACTTGTCCCGCCACGCCTAAAAAGGTGGGCTCCTTGAGGATAGCGATAATCTGTTCCTCCGTCTGCCGTTTTCCAGCCATGGCCCCTCCTGTGGGCCTCATCTCAGCACGGTCGGACTTCCTAGCCAATGATTTACGTTTCGGAGGGTAGGTCAGGCCGTGCTTCGTCCTGTGGTGTGGTGCCTAAAACCGCCGGAAACGGTCTCGACGGTTACACTTTTGGTTACACTGCACGCCTCGCCTTTTGCGGGGCATGCAACCTATTGGGGTCGGGTCCGCACGCGGATTCGAGAGCGGTCTACGATGATGAGAGACGTGGTGAGTTCAGCTTCGGTGACCTCACTGAGCAATCGCCCCAAAGCCTGTTCGGTTTCTTCGATCGTTGTTGGCCACACCCGAAGGCGCACAATGCCATGGTGGTGCTGCGCTGGGAAGGAACGGCCATCAGCGAAATCTTCATCGAAGGTTACAACGACAGCGCTCTGTTGTTGCGCCCAGGCGAAGACCTCTTCGTCAGCCTTCCCCGACAATCCCACATCATCAGTGTGGAAGACGGCCCAGGTCGGCTTCAACAGCTTCAGCCATGACACGACGGCTCGAGGAACATTTTGGTCGAGAAGGATGGTCAAGCGGTCAGGCACGCGGAATGACTTTCTCTTCGTCAATCACCTGGCTGGCATACTCAAGCGCGGCAGTGACATCGTTGTTGGTCAGTTCGGGGTACGCGTCAATGATCCCGGCCATGGTATAGCCACCGGCCACCATGCCGAGAATGTTTTTCACCATAATGCGGGTGCCCCGAACTGTAGGCTTTCCGCTGCAGATGTTTGGATCGACAACGATACGATCATCCATGACCAGTTCCTCACTAACTAACCGGTTAGTCAGCCTAAGGCTAGGAGGTTCCAGATGTCCTGTCAAGATAAGCCGCTCGATTCAAACAGCAGCAACCAAAAGCCGGACGCCCGTGCGCGGGGTGGCGCAAGCCACCTGCGCAGGGGAGCCGCGCCAGCGGCCTCTCCTAAACTTGACAGGAGGACATTTCTCGGCGACCACACATGGCCTCACATCACACTACCTCCCGCAGGGAATGTCTGGTCCATCACGATTCATGATTTCGGAAAACAATGGGTCGAACTGTCTTGGGGACGGTTAGACCCGATTCAAGGCAAGAGAGGAGAAAAAGGCGCATCGCGGAATAGAACGATGAACGAGGCGCGAGCACGAAGTCGTGCCAAAGGCACTATTCGCAAGAAATGCCTGACCATTGGAGCCGACCATCTCGTGACCTTGACCTATCGAGCAAATGTGCAGGATCGGGAGCATGTCTTACACGACCTGGCACGGTTACGGCGTGCGCTCTCGCGGTCAGGCTGTTCCATGCCCTATGTGGCGGTGCTGGAACGCCAACAACGTGGGGCGCTGCATCCTCATCTCGCCGTGAAAGGTTTTCAGGATGTGCGGCTGTTGCGACGGTGCTGGTACAAGATCGTGGGAAATGGGCAGGGGCAAGTGAATGTGAGAGGCCCCCGACCAGGAAGCTCACCCGTGAAGCTCGCTCGCTACCTCTCAAAATACATCAGCAAGGATTTCAACAATATGCCTCGTGAGTTTGAAGAGCACCGATACTTCTGCTCTTTAGGCGTCCAGGTGCCAACGGAAAAGCATGAGTTTGTGCTAGATCGAAGGGCAAAGGATGTTGAAAGGAAAATGTATAGCATCATTCGGCAAGAGGCCTTGCGTCGCGTCGGCGTCTGTTGCCATCTTACAGAATGGATAGGTGGATCGGGCACCTACGGCTGGATGTCTGGGTTTGAAGATAGCTCGATACGATGGGTTACGGGAAAGCCTGAACCGGCGCCGATTACTCCGCGCTCGTGACTCACTGCGCCGGCGCTTGTCGAAGCGCGGGCGCTCTCAGTGGGGAAGAGGGGGTGTCGAAGACTCCCCCAGAACGGTCTGAAAAGCGCATATGTGAGGGTTACAAGTTCCAAGGGAAGAATTCGACGTCGTCTTGCCTCCACGAAGCGGGCAAAGAGGGGCACTGGCTTGAGGCCTTCTCGCTGTTCTCACCGGCTGCAGACGACCCAAAGCAGAAGTCCACGACCGCCGCTACCCGAGGGGGGATTACGCTGATCCGCATAGGACCGTGTGCTAAGTGGGCCAACAGTCACAACTCATTGAAACAACACTGGGCACGGTGTATTCTTCACGAACTGTAGCGGCGTGTTCGGATCGTAAAAAGCCAAGCTGCGCTTCGCATTTTGCGCCCGGTACCCTTGTCGTCAGACAATTCAGGAGTAGTTCAGTGGCATACAGTATCGGGGCAAAACCAATGCAGAAGTGGGATGCACGTTTCTGTGAGTTGGCCAGATATATTTCAAGTTGGTCAAAAGATCCAAACGCAAAAGTTGGGGCGGTGGTCTTTTCCAAGAAAGGTGGAAATATTTCTATTGGCTATAACGGTTTCCCGATGGGCGTAGAAGATTCCGCAGAACGGCTGACTGATAAAGATACCAAACTCGAGTTAGTTGTACATGCCGAAGTAAATGCTCTAATTGCAGCTGGGGCTCGCGCTGAGGGCTCAATACTCTATGTTTGGGGAAAGCCAGTTTGCGCAAGGTGTGCAGGACCGATTATTCAAGCTGGGATTAAAAGAGTTGTTGCATTGGCCCCTGGCCATACTGACTCACCATGGGATAAGAGTGGCAAAACAGCACATCAAATGTTTCTTGAGGCAGGGATCATTATCGACTTCTATACAGTCACTGATTCTGGAGAAAATAATGCCTAACCTCTGGGGCAACCGAACCGTCCGCAAGTTGCTCGTGCAGGTTCCCTCCGCGGTTCTCGCTCCTCCGGCGACCGGGTTACCTTAAACGTTAGGTGTCATGGAACACTTTGCCATTTCCAGCACGGAGTCGGGCCTTCACATAGAAGGCTTTCCAGATGCTGTGAAGGTTATAACGATCAACGGTCCAGAAGCCAAGCGGGTAGCAGACCTATCTCTCCACAAGGAAGACCTCGAATTCGCTGATGCTTGCCTTGATGCAATCAACCAAATGCCAGAGAACCCTGTTGTAGCCCGTGAAGCTCTTTGGCGTTCGGCCATTGTCCACTTCATGAAGTGTTTCGGCTCAAGTGCTAGGTTGCAGCTTTCTGCGCCGAAAATCTACAAAGGGGAGCCGCCAGAAGCTCTAATGGCATTCGAGTACTTCAAAGACCTTCGGAACAGGCATTTTATCCATGACGAAAACTCCTATGCGCAGAGTATCTCAGGCGCGATTCTAAACAATGGAAAGAAGAGCTACAAGATTGAGAAGATTGTTTGCTTTGCCGCCTTTGGTGCAACGCTGGAACAAGGAAATTACGGCAATCTCAAACTTCTTATAGGAAAGGCAAGCGCGTGGGTTGTCACTGAATTTGATTCCCTTTGCGAACACCTCACCGGAACCTTAGAGCAAGAAAGCTACGAAGATCTTCTTGCAAGAAATGCAATCACTTATCGTGTGCCAACTGTTGATGAAATCTCTCGCGCCCGAAAAGCACCCTAACATGCCGGTCGAGAGGGGTGGCCTGCAAGCTGCGCTTGCAGGTTCCCTCCGCGCTTCGCGCTCTGGCCACCCTGACCCTCCACGGCGGTACGGCTTCGTCGTCGAACTTCCGCTCTTGGCCGATGGCAGTCCTCGAACCTGAGCCGAAATGCACGATCGACCGCTACCAGAAGTGGGGCTTACACCGATCGGCATAAGAACCCGTGATGCATGATCCCACCGTCGCAACCCGTTGAAACAACACCGGGCATGGCGTATTCTTCACAAACTGTTGTGGCGTGTTATGCGGACAGAAATGCAGATCCGTTTCTTATGCGGATCCGCCTAAACATAGTTAGGCATCAGAACCCCGCCACGAGGCGCTAAGCAGGATGGAGATTCATGGCGAGATGCACAGCCCCAGTTTATGGTCACCGCACTCCAAGCGCTGCGGCAAATTGCCCTGCGTGCAGCCGCTATGGTGGCTATCGCAGCAGCTACAGCTACAGTAGTGGATACAGTTCGTCCTATCCGTCTGGCGGAGGCAAGTCCAGCGGAAGCGGCAGTTTAAGGCCGCGCTGGTCGCGTGTTGGCTCGACCGTCTCGTACACGCCTGCTCAAATGGCGTCACTCACACCGGTCCGTGAGGCTGTTGAGACTCAAACGGCGGCGAAGCCAGATTTGCGTGATTGCTTCCTCTGCCACGCCTGGGATGACCGGCAAGGAGCCGCCAAACAACTCAACGACCTGCTTGAGGCGGCTGGTGTCAAGGTTTGGTTCAGTGAGAAGGACCTTGGCCTTGGCGTGCCGATGATGCGCGCTATCGACAAGGGCTTGGCGGCCTCGAAAATAGGACTCGTTCTAGTGACCCCTGCGCTGCTCGCACGGCTCCCTAAAGAGGGTGTTGCCGACAAGGAGCTGTCGGCCCTTTTGCAGGGTAACCGGCTGGTGCCTATCGTGCACGGTACGACCTACGCAGCACTCCGCGATGTCAGCCCCATGCTCGCTTCGCGAAGCGGTCTGGACACATCGGAAGACACAATGACGGTTATCGCAACGAAGATTGCCGAGCTGGTCGCCATCTGGAGCTGACCGTGTCAATCGAGGAGCGACCCATCGCCTGCACCTTGAGCGCGTTCTCTGCCCATTTCTGACCTCCCGAACTGATGCCTAACCCCTCGCTCAAGCTGACCCGCTACGGCCGCCGTCGCTTGGCCGCTCCGGGTCGCTTTGGCAATCTGCCTTCCACGGCTAACCACCGTCTGCATTCGCGGTTAGCTTAGCTCGAACGGTATGCTTCACAAGTAGCGACGAGTCCCATTGCTCAAAATGTTTCGAGATTCAGATGGCAAACTTCAACATTCGAATCGGCGCTAGACAGGAGACGGAGACACTGTTTTCCTATCCCAATGACGGCCACGAGCAGGACACCCTTGAGGCCACGGTGACTCACTACATGCAGGACAGCCTCCGACGTGAGGCGGTCGGGATCAGCAACGTCTCCGCATCAACCTCTCCAGCGGGATTTGTAGTTGCCTTTGAACATCCGGATAACGAGGTAGGCAAGCGAACAGTTAGCCGCTATGAAAAGTTCTTTTCGCTAGGGCTAAGAGGATTCGCCCAAAGTAAGGATTTCCAACAGACCGGGAAATGGAGCGACAAATGGAAGTTTCTGCTTCCGCTTGGGCTTCCATTGGAGTTCGGGGCTGCCGTGGAAATCATGGATTTTCCGCCAGTCTCACTGATTAAGAAGCAGGACTATCTCAACTCTAAGACCACGAACCGTTGGTGGGAGTTGCTACAGCTGAACGGGGTTCTACAGCAAGACCTTGCTCGGTTTTCATGCATTGTTGATATCGTTCCTGTCGCGGCACCAGCAAATGACGGCAAGGCGCTGGACTCCTCAGGAATTTACGAAGGCCCATTCGACGACTATTCGCTTGGATTACTTGAGCTTTTCTCAGACAAGTCGAACACAAACACTCGCCGACCTTTAATGGCACTTGGTCTGCCAATCCGAAAGTGGATCCAACGCCTATGGGGTCAAGCGCTTGAGATACTTGATGTTGGAACATTGGCGCTGCCATCCGGGGAATCGGCACCAGTAATCGCCTCCAATCATCCAAGCTTTTTCTTCTATGCAGCGTCAGCTTATAACGGGCAACCAGATGCCGACGCAAAGAACTTTGCGGCCGGCTTGGCCGTCATGAAGCAAGACATAGTTGCTGCGGCTTGGCATGCCGAGCTTGGCTCGAACCCCAGCGTCGATCCATTGATATCGCTTGCGACTAGTAAAGCGAAGTGGGCAAATCGCGAGCCGGAACTGATCGAGCTAGTTCATCGGCAAGCAGGGATTCCGAAACCCATGGTCCCAATGTTAACTATTGAGGCTCTGCGTGAGATGCAACCAACAGCAGAGTCTCTCGCTGAGCTGGAACGGCAATTTCACTATGAACGAGATGCGCGGGCAGAAGACGAGTGATGCCTAAGCTTGCGCGCACCCGCCTCGCTACAGCGGGCTTCGCCAGTTTCCGCGTGCGAGTGAACTCGAACGTTAATGTGACAGGGCTGATGGCCGCTTTATAGGGGCGCGATCTCGGTAATGAACTTCCGATCTTGGCCGTTCTTCGACCATCGGTATCCGACCTTTAGCGGACCTATGCGGCTCAGACGTGATAAGACGTCACCCTACAGACGTTTACCTTCAAACCAGCCGGCGAATGTGTTCGTGCAAAGTCAAAGCCGCCGTGAGCTGCCGAGATACAGCATGCGCCGAAAGATCGAGCAGAGCCTGGCGCGACTTCTCCTTCTGTCGTAATTCACCCACATGTTCGGAGACGAGAACGTCTAGGAATTCCATAAAGGCGCTCGATGTCGAGTCCCTGCACCATTTCCCCATATTACCGTTGGTCCTCATCGCATCGGCAATCCATTGCAGCCCATCCACACGCAGGGGCTTTCCAACCTCGTGGGCAAGAAATCCACAGAACCACGCTAGATTGTCTTCATCACTCGTGAGCCGGTTTTGAGCCCAGATCGGAACCAGGTCCCGTATCATTCCTACAAGTGCAGCGTGACCTGGAACTCGTCCTATATAGCCCAACGCGCCGAATCCCAGAACCTCGCGCTCCAGTCGCTCACCGTAATACCACGGCCCATCCTTGGACCACTCAGAATTCAGGATCATGAACTCGACCATTGGACGCCAGCGTTTCGCGAACTCCTCGACGACAGTAGCTTCCGTTAGCTGCCCGAACCAAGAGGACAGGAAATAACTAATCGCATAGTGCCCCTTAGATCCTAGCTCAAACACCGGATGCCAAAGCGATGGCGTTTCAGAAACTGGACTTTCAACAACTAGGCGCGCCATTTCATCTAGAAGCGCATAGCCAAACTCGTGCATGGGCTGATAGTGGTCATCCTCATCCTTGCCGCTGCCCGATAACCACCATGCCTGATGGGACCAGAATGCCGCTACCAGTTGCCGGTGCGTCTCTAACTCCCGGACCGGAATAATACGATCAGCATGACTGGGAAACAGCCATGTAAACGCGCTCTTGAGAAAGGTCGTATCAAGACTGCCGGAGAGTCGCCGCCCCGGCTCAATGGTGACGGTGCGACCATCGCGCGCGTAGCGTCGGAGCCATCGTCTGACTTCAAGCCGCTCCACCCGCTGCGCAATCGCCAGCGGCGCAATCGAGGACGATGTCGCTACGACGGAGAGGCTGCGCCTCCGAAGCCAGCGATGCCATCTCTGCCAGCGAGCCTTTGTGCCTTCTTCGTCGCCATACCGTGCAACGAGCATCGAGAGGCCTGACCACAACAGCGCCATAAAAAGAAGTCGCCACCAGCGCTGACCCAGCGCATCACGGTTCTGATATGCCGACCAAACCAACACACGCACTGCTGACGAATCCTCGCTCGTAAGCAGTCGCAATAGCCGTTCGTCGCTCTTCTTTCCTGGATCAGTAAGCCAGCGCTCAGCAGCATAGTAAGCAGCAAATTCCAAATGACTCGGTGCCGACTGAATTCGGAGCCGGTGCCCTCCATCACTATCGACAATCTCGTCAATGGCACTATCAATGATCGACTGCGCCCTCCGCTCGGCAGCCGCGTTCTGAGCCAACCAGTCGGAGGTACGCAAGAGAAGCAAGACTGCTGTGGCCACGCGTGGCGCATGCAACATATCTTCATCGAGATCGATCTCTTCGTCGCCGTCGAGAGCCCCCATGAGCGACGCAACGGATTCAGCGCTCTCGTTGGTAAGTGTACCCGTCTGATCGAGAGCGTCGCGGCATTGTTGAGGGAATGCCAGCGCCTCTATGACTCGTGAGCTTTTTTGTTGGAAGGTCGCAATTGCCTCAGCGATGTCCGGCGGACAGGCGAACTCAGAAACTTGCTTCCCGGAGGTAGGGTCAAGCCCAGATGAGTAATTCCTATAATCGAGCTCGGCCACCAGCGCTCGGAATTCCAACGCTTCCTTCTCAGACTTGGGCGAAACCCATTCACGAATCATTGCTGCAACAAAATCGCCAACCTCCCTGTCAGCCATAATTATTTTGGGGACGATCGCTCGCAACGGCTGTCCTCGATACGGAGCCGAAAACCATCTCTTAGCCATCTCGAAGATGAACTCACCCCATCGAGCCCACGCCGTCGCATCAAATCGATATGCATTGGCATTAACACGCCGTGAATCCCACCAATAGAAGTGCTGCACGCCAAGCAACGGCCGCAATGGGCCTTTGAGCAACTCCTTGCGATATTTCCCAACGTTGACAAGAACACCCATTACGGCAACCGAGGTCGTCGCTCGAAGCAAAGCTTCGATGCGCGGGACGATATCTATCCCCGCATCAATGAGGTCACATAGCCATTGCTCCAGCGCCGCGAGCGCGCAATGGAGTTGGCCGTTGGAGTTGGAGTCTTCATCAGACCAGGCAAAGACCCAATGATTGCCTTCATACTCGCGCACTGTACCATCAGACAGACGAATTGAGAGCCTTGATGGATCCGACCCATTTCTCTTGCTGACCGCCTGCACCCATCGATCCGTACTGAAATTGATGAGCTGATGCAGATGACCGAGCGCCGCCTCTGGTTTGATGCGGAGAAACGCGTAAAACGGACTCTTCCACGGGGCCGTCGGATAGCCTTCAGAATCAAACTCGATGCCAAGTTCCCAACCAATTCGTTGGTGAGAGCCATATTCTTCCTCGGGTTCACTTTCAATAATGCACCCAAGAAGCACTTCGCCCGCGACCTCGGCATCAGCACGCATAAGCGCCTGAAATTCCGCCGATCGCAGCACGGTTTCACGAAACGGCCCCACAATGCGACCCGTAGGCCCGAGGGGCCAGGGTGGGAGTCTTCTACTGGAACCTATTAATCCCGATGACTCCCTGAGTTGTTGATGGCGTTTGCGATATTCAGAGTCAGATGCGAGTCGCTGCTTGTGTTTCGCTGCCTGCGCTGCGTGGTATGCTGTAACCTGTTCAACGATAGCCGCTCGGTACGGACGGCGTTGAGCCATCTCAAGTGCCCATTCCGATACGTCGGCGGTCAAGTCTGGAGCGCCCGCGAAAACCGCCTGATAGATGAGCTTCTCCCCTTGGGAAAAACCAAGATACATTACGCCTTTTGCGTGCTCGACCTGCATCTCTCCCGCCATTGCTAGTGCTAACTCGGAAAATTCTTCTCGAAAGGGTACCCTCCCGCCGCCAGGCAATCCTGGGGGTGTGCTTGTAAGCCACAGCCTACACACACTCCCGACTGCAGAAGATGTCAGTTTCACAATCCGGTCACTATGCTTATGGAGGAAGCGCGCAATCGCGGGCCATCGGCCAAAGATTGGAGTTCGGAAATGGGTCTCGGTGTAGAGACTCAGGTCCGCGAAGGGACCTTGAACATCGGGGCTTGGACCAGGAGCCGAACCGACATGCTCGAACCGCTTGAGCAAACGCAATAGCCGTCGTCCGCCATCCGCAAGCAGGAGCTCCGCCCTCTGCTCCATGAACACGTCGGCGCTAGGATCGAGGAACAGTGCATCGAGGAGTACATCCTCGGCGAGCCGCGTCGTATCCCTATTCTGCTCTGCCCATTCAAACGCCATGTCCCAGGCACTGCGAGTTTCGACCTGACGCCTCAAGAGAAGCTGGCCTAGCATGCGAAGCGCGCCGTGCCAGAACGGATTGCTCGCATACCCAGCCCACTGGGCCGTATTGTCCACAATCTCTTTCAGTCTCTGGAACCGCGCCCAATCCGCAGCGAGATCGTGCTGAAACTGAATCCGACCGGTTGCTCCATCTTTCCGCAAAGGGCAGGTGACAGAGAGGTCGTCAAGAACGGCGGCGTCGCCGCTCTCTAATTCGCTGATCGCAAAGCTGTGTTCGAAACGGGCTTCACGTTCAGCAAGCCTCACGAGCAGCCGGTGGACACTCGACTTGCCTTCAGTCCAGTGAGTCCAGAGGCGGTCAGCAATTACCAGGAGCGTGAGTGTATGGTTGCCGTTCTGTGCATGGAATTGGGATGCAGCTTGAATGACCCATGCCAGTGAGCGTAAGTTTCTGAGCGTTGATACTGCATCACTATGCGTCCCCAACCATCCCAGATCAGCAACTGAACGCAACACCTCTTTGACGGTCTCATCCCGTAACCCTTCGACTTCGAAGTTTGACGGCGATGCCGTACCTGCCAACTCTTGAAGTGTTCCACGGACCCAGGCTTCCATTTGGCCGACGATCAATACATGCCATCCGATCGACGCCTCCGACGCGTTGCGCCGTTTCAGTGACTCGATAAGCGCCTTGGCTTTCAAGGTACTGTCGTGACCTACCCGTTCGGCAGCGTCGATGACAAGAAAATTGTCGGCACGAGGACTCGCATCCAGTAAATCGACCAGGGGCTGATTGATACCGAGGCTTGTTCGCGCTGTTTCGTTGAGAGCGAGTTGAAGAGTCTCAGGCCCAAACCATACCTGAGCAGCTTTGGGGAAACGCTCATCCAGCATCGTCTTTACAAGCGCCGACTTGCCGCTGCCGGACTCTCCATAGACGACACACACTCTATCGTTGGTTATTCGTTTTGATAATTCGTCGATCTCATCCTTTCGATCCAGAGAAAGGCCGGATGGCAGCACCGTCTCTATCGTACCCTTATAGTCATCCGTCAGAGCACGAAGTTTCTGCCATGAGGCCTCGTAGTCAGGGTGATCCTTGAGCAGATACTTGCGCCGGAGCTGTCGCCATAGGTCAGCAATGTCCAACGTTCCCGAGCCAAGTCGAATATTCTTGGCCTGTGCAACGAGTTCGATCCACAGCCGATTGCCCTCCATGAGACTGCCGTCAACTAACAGCTTGCGCGACTGCGCAATGGCGGCCTTTTCGTCTTCGGATCCGGCAATTTGGAAGTCGAGTGGTGTCACCTCCATACAGTTGATCATCGCCACGACATCCCTGTCAGTAACCGTAACGCCAGCATCCCTGGCGGGCGCCTTCACACTCTCAAATATTCTCCGATGCTTAGCTGTCGCCGTCATACGGCCAACCGCAAGCGCGATATCCGCGCCGGGCGCGGCGTCTTTCAACTCGCTCCAGGTTGCCATGAACGCGTTGTTTCTACCCCGCGTCACCAACATCAGGCGATCCTTGCCACGCTGCATAGGATTTGGATTAACTTGAGCCCACTGCTTCCAGCAGCGACTCACGAAGTCGGCAGGCAAACGCGAAGCGGTCACTTGCACGTTGCTTTTGCAGGACATCGCAAGGTGCCGCTGATCGCCGGGCGACTCCATTGTCGTCAACAAGATGTCGTCAATGACCCAGCCAAGTGATTCGACTTGCATCTGGAGCCGTGTCCCAATGCCCTCAATGCCAGGGAGCGGCTGACCGGTAAGCACCTTTAGCAGGAGCCAGGCAGCGACCTGATCCTCGAAGTCGAATCCAGGCCCAGCCGTTGATCTCGTTGTGCTCGGTCTCACGGCCTTATTCTTAATCTGCTTCGCGGGCCGCTTCCCTTGCTTAGCGGTCCTTTTTGATGAGTGGGTCATGACGCGACCAGTTTATACCCGTGACTCTCACATGGGAACCCGGAGATTTGCGCGGCGAGCTGGCGTTCGGTTGTGAGGTTACTGTTCTCTTGCTGCCTCGGCTGGAGATTCGAGGCCGAACGTCCGCTTTTGGCCGGTCCGCGTCCGTGACGAAGCACCCTGAAACGGGCTATTGAATTCGATAAACACATGGCGGGAACTCCTTTCTTTATACTACGGGGGCCTGGCTATGCCCCATTCTTCACCGCTACGAAGCATACTTGACACACATATAGCCATACGAAATATGTTCATCTCTATAACGGAGGGCTATAGATGAGTCCAAAGCCGAAAAACACACCACATCGAGTACTACTGTCGTTGCCCACGGATCTCTACAACACCATTTCGCGTGTATCCGCTGCTATGGAAAAGCCACGAGCCGAAATCATCCGGGACTTATTATCTGAACAACAACCGATTCTCGAACACATGGCCACGATGTTGGAGCAAGCGAAAGCAGGCAAACTAGATCAGGCCATGAAGGGCTGGAAGAAAATGACCGGGGAGGCATTGAAAGGTCTGGGCGTGCTCATGACTCCCCCAGATATCAGAAAGGCAAAGCCGAAGGCGTAAGCGGGTGCAGGTCTTCTGTGCAATACAACCATTTCGAAATGAAAGGGGGTGAGGAACATGCCAGAGCAAGTGCTGAAACGACTGTATTCCGTGAGGGAGGCGGCTCGCTACCTGGGGGTCAGCCCTTGGTCGGTTCGCAATCTTCAGAAATTACGGACTTTGCCCTGTGTGCGGCAAGGCCGTCGAGTGCTGTTCGATATTCATGATTTGGAACGGCACATCGAGAACCACAAAACGGAGGTCCATGATGGGCATGATTTATCGCCGCAAGAAACGTGATCCGGCCACGGGCAAGCTAGAGGAACAAGGCCCCTACTGGATGAAGTATTACGTTGAGGGCCGACCGATTCAGGAAAGCACAAAGGTCTTCGAGAAGGAACAAGCCAAGAAGATTCTCAAGGTCAAAGAAGGAGAAGTCGCGGCTGGACTATATCGCGGGCCGAGCATGGACCGGATCAGATTTGAAGACCTGGCGGCATTGGTTCAGCAGGACTACCAGATCAACAGGCGAAAAACGGTTCGACGGATCACAGAGTATCAGAAACACTTGGAACCGTATTTCCGTAAAGCCCGAGTGTCTTCTATGACTACAGAACGGATCAAAGCCTACATCATCAAACGACAGGAGCAAGGGGCGGCGAACGGAACGATCAACCGGGAAATCGGATTTCTCAAGCGGATGTTCCGTTTAGGCTACCAACAGACTCCCCAGCTCGTGGCCCGCGTACCCCACATTCCCCAGCTCAAAGAGCACAACATACGCTCCGGCTTCTTCGAGCATGAGGATTTCCTCGCCCTGCGCGGGGCACTCCCCGACTATGCCCAAGTTCCAGCCACGCTGGCCTACTACAGCGGCATGAGAATGGGAGAAGTGTACTCGCTCCAATGGAAGCAGATTAACTGGACAGAGGGGAAACTCTTTCTGAAGGCCCAGGATACCAAAACGAACACCCCACGGGTTCTCTATTTGACCGGGGACCTCTATCGGGTGTTATTGGCCTGGAAGGCTCGTTGCGACAAGAAATGGCCCTCCTGCGAGTGGATCTGCCATCGAGGCGGCATTCGCCCTGCAGAGCTTCAAGCGCTCCTGGTGGGAGGCCTGTGAAGCCGTAGGATTGGGGCGCATGGTGAAGGATGAGAAAAAGGGACGGCTCGTCTGGGATGGGAAGAGACCTCACGATTTCCGGCGTACAGCGGTGCGAAACATGATTCGGGCCGGAGTGCCGGAAAAGATCGCCATGGCCATCTCTGGCCACAAAACCAGGAGTGTGTTTGACCGGTACAACATCGTGAACGAACGGGACCTCGAACAGGCTGCACGATCACTCACGGCCTACTTCGAAAAGCAGACGGTTACACTTGCGGTTACACTGGCAGAATTGAGGGGTGAGAGCAGCGGTGTCGCAAACCGCCAACAGGTTGATTCGTCGAGGATATTTGTGGAGCCGGCGAGTGGAATCGAACCACCGACCTGCGGTTTACGAAACCGCTGCTCTGCCAACTGAGCTACGCCGGCCTTCCGAAGGCAACATCCAACAGACGAATCAGGAACGCGATCTTACTCAGGACGTGAAACACCTGTCAATGCAGGGATGCAATCTTTGAAGAAATCTCCACGTTGAAAAATGCCCCTGCCCCGTCTCACCTTCCCCCATGGGGGCATCCATCCCCACACACATTCTCAGCAAGGAACGCCTCTCAGTGATTCTTTATGATAGGGATCGCTCGTAGCGGCGATCGCTCACCGGCGGCGGGGAAACACAGTGTCTGCTGTGGATTGCCTGCCTGCGCCTGTGCCACCGCCCCGACTTGTCCATGCACATAGGCGCACAACTCTCCGGTCAAGATATTTCCGTTCTTGTCGAGATCGGCAGCCCCCCGTAATCCCTTCAACAGGAAATACGTGAATAACCCGTGTTGCCCCGGTTGGTAGGCTTGCGCTTCCTGGATGCCGGAGTTGCCGACCATCAACATCACCCGGTCTGGCTCCCCTCCCGAATCCGGTTGGATCCATCGCGGCGGGACCACCCGGCCCGGGTCAGATCCGGACGAAGACTCGAGTGAAAGGTCCAACATTAAGACGGCTTGTTTCACGGAGGCCTTGGTGAGTGCACGCTGAAGCCTGGCCAGCGAGAATGTCCGGGACACACCGCCTAACGTCCCATCATAGGGTATCAACGAGACGACACCGGTCTCCTGATCCACCACAGCCCGGCCGGTCACATAGATATACGTCGTGCTCTGTTGTGACCCGCCCTGCTTCGGCAACCACTGCTCAAACAGATCTACTAAGTCATCCTTCAACCCATTGACGTCGGACACGACCTTGACCCGTTGCGGCGGAATGCCCAGAACCGTCTTGAAATACGCGCCCATCACCTGAGCGTCGCGCGCGGCAAATTTCATCCCCGGCATGGCAGGATCTCGAAATGCGCCGATACCGATGGCAATGCCAACCGCATGCGGTTGCGCCGATTTGCCGTTCCTGCTGGGCAGCTGGTCCACATCCACCGAGAGCACCTCGATGACCTCGCCGGCCTCAGGACGAATCGCCACAAAAAACTTCTTGGCGGAAGGGAGTGTCACGTTGGAGGACGCTCGCAACGCACAAATGAGTTCTGCCTGCTCGACATCCGATACCGTCCCCACTTTGCCGTTGACGGCCACGCGCTGAACGTCTCCCGGCTGCAACGTACCGAGGGTCACCGGCGACTCGAGCCCCCCCACGATCGCGGCATGACCGCTCAATTCAATTTCAACGCTTTCGGCAGGGGCAGTGCCCTCGTTCTTCACTTCGAACTCGACGCTGAACGATTCACGCTGCTCAAGGACATGGTTCTGATTATCGTCGCGGATAATGGTGCGGAACGACAAGTGAGTCGGCCCCAATTGCACGGTCGACACCGGCTCAGTAGGCAGCTGCCTCGTGCCGTCAACCGGCTGGGTGGGGGCAACAGCAGTCGACGATTCGGCCGACAACGGAGCCTGGATGGGTGGCGCTGTCTGGCCAGAAGCAGACGGGATGGGCCTCGCGCCGCCGAGCTTACGGAACTGTGCCTGCTCCCGAATCTTGATGGCCGTTCCCAGCTGCTCGGCCACACCTTCAGCCAGCTTGGTAGCGGCCTCCTGTGCCACGTTGTCGAGTCCGCTGATATCGCAGCTGTCGGCGCGCGCCTCGACTTCTCCAGTCGCCGCACTTTGCAACTTTTTGCTATAGAGCACCGCGCCCTGGTTGTCGGTATAGGAGAAGTCGAGGCCAAGCGTCACCGTCGCGGGATAGGATTTATTGGCCTTGCGAGGGACAAACAGCGCCACCTGGCGGAAGCCCAACGCGGTGTCCACAATTCCATCCACGGCATCGGGTGATGGGCCTGGTTCAACGCGTACGTGTTCGAACACATGTCCCATGCGCGTTTTTAATTGCGATTCAAGTGCATCGCGAATGGGCAGGGTGCGGGCCTGACCACAGGCATCGCGGTAGTCCACGGATGCCGCAGCGATGCTCTGATCCATCCGGAGTTGAACGGTCAAGGGAAGATTATAGTTGGTAGGACGGTGCTGCCACTGACCGAAGAATTGGCACCCACTCGAGCCCAGCGCGACCGCCAGCAACACCGCGAGAGGAACCTTCGATGAGCGCCGCACACCTAACCCCGTCCATCGGCACATAGATAGCTGCACAATAGTCCCTTATACCCAATCTCCTCCCGGCATGACAACCGAGGTGCTCCCGCGTTGACAGGGTTCCTGTGCTCGGTTATGGTCCCATCCGTGAACGTCGTGAGGCTTTCAACCGACCCATCCACGCCCGCCTGGTCGTGGAGCGCCGTCGCAGATCTGATTCGGCTGCGCAATCAATCCGGCACCTGGCTCTTGCTGTTACCCAGCCTCTGGTCGCTTGTTCTCTCCAACCAAGGTCGTCCACCGATCTGGCTACTGGCGATCTTTACCCTCGGCGCGTGGGTCATGCGGAGTTTGGGCGTGGTCTTCAATGATCTGGCCGACCGTCACTTCGATAAACACGTCACTCGCACCAGTCATCGCCCACTCGCCTCCGGCAGACTCGTGCCCCGGCAAGCGCTGCTCGTGGCCTTGGCTCTGGGGCTCCTTGCAGCCGCGCTGGTCGCACCTCTGAATACCTTGACGATCTTCCTAAGCCCGATTGCGCTCTTCCTGGCAGCGATTTATCCGTTTAGCAAACGATGGATTCAACTGCCGCAAGGGGTGCTCGGCATCGCGTTCGGTTGGGGAACAATTATGGCGTGGGCCGCTTCGCGCGGGACGGTCGAGCCTCCGGCTTGGTGGCTCTTTCTTGCCACAATTTGCTGGGCAATTGCCTACGACACGATCTATGCACTGCAGGACCGCGAAGATGATCGCCGCATCGGAGTGAAGTCATCGGCGATCCTTTTTGGGGAAGCCGTCCCGGCCGCCGTCGGGCTGTTTCTGTTGGGGATGGTGCTCTGCCTGGTCGCAGCCGGTCACTTGTCCGGCCTGCGGATGGGATATTACGCGATCTTAACCATACTGACGGGCGTTTTTATCTGGCAGGTACGCCGCTTGCGGGCCCCCTTAACACCACAAGAGGCCTTCATCATGTTTCAACAACATGTCTACGCGGGCGTGGCCATTTTAGTCGGCATCTGGATCGGCCTCGACGCCCCTACGCCCTAATCGATCAGTCGCCCACTTTCCCAAGTGGCTTATCCGGCTTCGCAGCACGGAGGGTCTTTAGATAGAGGGCCACGGCCTTGGCGTCCGCATCATTCAGGCCGAGGCTCGGCATACGCGTATCAGGCTTCATCGCTTGCGGGTTGCGCAGCCATCGATAGACCCAAGTAGGGTTCAACCTGTAGCCGGCACGATCCAACGCAGGACCGACCATCCCGCCTTCCTCACCGATCTTATGGCAACCGTTGCACCCGTACTTCGTGACGTAAAGTTGCTTGCCCACTTCCGTCAATTTTGCCGCGGCGTCCGGCTTCATATTGAGATCAGGCCGGGCAATGTTGACGCCCTTTCCTGGCCTGGTCGTGAAATTCGTGAGGGCAGCGGTCGCTTGATCCAGTTCTTTCTTGGCCTGTCCCATGGCCTGCATTTCTTTGGCGTAGGCGTTATCATCGACTTCCACGCCCTTCTTGTCGGCTTCGTCGCTGGCCTTCTTCTCCGCCTCCTGCTCGACCCGCTCGGCTTCCTTATACTTCTGCTCCGCGCCTTGCTGAGCGGCCTGAAGGTCTTTCTTGCGACCCTCAACGTTGAACTCTAATTTCTTACCGTGCAACGAGCGCACGTAACCAACGATGCCCCAGATCTCTTCTTCCGACAACGTGTACTTGAAGGTCGGCATCGTAGGAACGGCAAACTCATCGTCACCGATCTTTTCCCCACCAGGCCCCGTGTCCTTCATATCACGAGAGATCGTATTGAAGATTTCCTCGTCCTTAAAGGTGCCCATTTCCTCTTTATTGGACAGGTCCTTGGGCTTCGGGTCCGCCATGGAAGACCAATTGAACCCCTCGTTCTGTCTTCCATTTTCGCCGTGGCAATGCATGCAATAGTGAGCATAGAGCTTCTTGCCCTTCGCGGATTGTTCGTTCTGAAACATCGAACAACCCCCGGCTCCAATGAGGCCCGAGAGTCCGACCACCACTGCGACCGCTCCAAATACGCGTATTCTTCGCCACGCCCTCATGCTCACGACCCTTTCTTTAAACGTCTCACGAGGACCAACTCAAAGCCTAGCGCTAAGGCCACCGCGAGTAATGCATACATATATGGCGAATAGTCCGGTGGTGCGTCGGCTCGGAAGTACCACCAGGAGGAAATGGCCTTTTCGGAGCCCTTTTCCTTCGGCAGGCCGGTCTCCATCTTCTTGCCATCCCAGATCGCAAAGGCGATGCTCGCGAACTGTCCAGGGAGGAACTGCGTGTCCTCGGCCACGTACGCTGTGCTCAACGGACGTGAAAACACCACTTTCCACACCCCGCCCTGGTAGACACCCTTGGCTTTCACATCCTGGTGCGCGTGAGGTTTCAGCGTGCCGAACCCCTTCGCCCCCAGATCTGCCCCCTTAGCATCCTTGTTCTTCCAGTACCAGATATTGACCGGTCCACCCTCAACCTGTGCCATCGGCTGACCGTGCGCAAAATGTGCTTTGGTATCGCCGACCATGAACTCCAGCGCGGCAGCATCCTCCGGATCCTCGGATGGATCGGCATATTCCAGCAAGATGGCTACGGTGGTGCCGTCATGCAGGCCGCGAACTTTCACACTTTTGGCAGTGACATCAGTGATACGAACGGGCCAATGGACCTGAGGAGACATCGGGAATTCCGACACCGCCGCAGTCGCCCAGACCGCTGCCGTTGGATCATCTGCCGGAAGGGCTCCCTTCACGAGCGCGGCACGCACCGACACGCTCTGTTGGCTATAGGCCGGCTGCACCTCGGCGGCCATGCACAATCCCACAAGGCCGACGGCCCCAATCCACCACCTCGTACCTGGTCTCCTCACTCGTGCCATACGCTCCCCTTAGTTGCTCAGCGCTCCCTGATCGGAGAAATTACTCGGACTCATCCCACGTTCTTGGTTTCTGTCCGGCGCCATCGTATTCGCCCATAATGACCTTCCAGATATCCTCGTCGGACATCTCGAGCTCCCACCGCGGCATGGCTGACTTCCAGGGCATGCCTTCAACCGGGAGGCCCACCCCGCCCTTTTTGATCCGCCAGAACAGGAAACTCTCCTGAAGCATGGCAATGGTCGTGGGGTCTTTGAAATTCGCGGGCGGCGGCGTAAACCCGGGGGCAGCAAACCCCTTGCCGTCAAAATTACCGTGGCAGGGGGCACAACGGGATGCATACAAACCCTTGCCATACATAATGTTCTCAGGGGTCTTAGGAACGGGATTCGACAGACCCGTGTATTCTCCAGGAGGGGCCGGGTGAATGGTGCGATTTTCAGCAGGCGGCGCATCACTCGAGGCGGTGCTACCGTAGGTTTGCCATCCCACCAATAATGGAAACAAGGCGAGGACGATATACCGCGCACTGCTCAGGGCTCCTCCACCCTCACCGGTCAAGAAACGCAAGATCGGACCGAAGAATGCATCCTTGGATGCCCCGCTCAGCGTAGCGAAAATGACAATCCCTGCCGTGGTCAGCATCAGGTATAGGAAGATCAAGCTCGAAGGCAACGGGGCGGAATGCGGCAGATTCGGGACGATGAACTTCAAGAACAGATAAATGCAGACCGTCAGGATAACCGGTCTAACGAGTACGCCTCCCATAACCATCCTCCTCTACATCACCGACGACTATCGAGCCTGTGCCACTGCAAGCGTTCCGGCATCTGCCGCTTTGACCGGCGCCGGAGTGGCTCGTGGAAGATCTAATTCTGCCGGGCTCACACTGATCGGTTCACCGCTCATCTGTTGAAGGAACGCGATGACCGACAGGATTTCATTCTTTGACAGCCCGATGGGGTTCCTATTGATATACGGCATCCTGGCCGGGTACTCCTTGGGAATCCCCTCATGCCGGTAGTCCAAATACAGATAGGCCTGTGGTTCCGTCAAACTTTCAAAAATAAACTCTCGGGACAATTTGGCGCCAATGCCCTTCAAGTCCGGACAACGGGCAGATTCGCTGGGGCCGATCGAGTGACAGAGTGCGCACTGCCCCTTGCTGAAGAAAATCTTCTGGCCGATGGTCGCCATATCCGTCGGCGTCTTGATATCAGCGATATTGATGCTTTCCTCCGCAGGCGGCAACGAGGCCATTTGTGGAACGGCCAGCGCGACCAAGGAAAACAGGCCGAGGACGATTGCCACGAAACCAAGGACGCGAATAAATTGGCCCTTGATGAATAGGAGGATTACCGTGCCGAGACCAATGACACACAGACCGATTAGCTGCAGTTTGACAACTTCACTCATAAGTCCTCAACAAAGGATAATGATCACGACCCGCCCCTGGTGTAGTCCCCGGAGAAGATCATCTTCCCGATCAGACAGGACGTTTTCTTTCAGACGCATCAATCGCACTGACAGGCGCTTCAGGCCCATCTAATGCCTGCGACCCTCCAGCCATGGCCGGAATAGTGCCCGGCTCGACCGATCCCTTCGAGCTCGCAGCCGCCTTGGCCTTATCTCCCATGGTGGCGACCCAGAAAATAAAGGCGACCAACATACAGAACAGGAACGTATTCAACGCCATGAGTGCCGCGGCATACCCGAGTGCCGGTGAGAACGCATAGGGAGACGAGTCGCGCATGACCCCATACACGTGCCAATGGACGCGAGAGGAAGAACGCGCATAGCCCATGAGCGTCATGAGCAGAATCACCATGACCGCATTGAGCACCAGCGCATAACCCGCGCGTGGCGGCATTTTCCCCCACACCATTTCCGTGGTGGTCTTGGCACTCTTGAGCAGGAGCGCAGTCAGCGGCGTAATCGTCAACATGACGAAGATCACGATGCCGACCTGTGACGTGGAAAAGTAGTTGATACGGATGATGGCGGGAACAAAGTATCCCCAGACACCGAGCACGATCACGGCGATCGCCGCGAGCCCCAGCACTCCGCCCATAAGGGCCTTGGCAGCCCGGGCCCATCCGGCCGTGTCTTCCTTACCTGCCCGCCAATACATAATAAAGCTCATGAAAGTCACGAGCACCATCAGGTTTGAGACGGTCATTTTGGCCGACATGACACCGAACACACCGAGCAACGGGTGGTGCGTGCCGCCCATCTTCTGGGCCTCTTCCAAGCTGGCAACCAGCGAATGCGGCGTCATCCATACACCGAGGCACAGGAGGAGAATGATCAACATCGCCATAATCGGCTTACGATATTGACCTTCTGACCCTGGGATTCGATGCGTAATACCCAGCCAGAAATAATAGTTGGAGCCCAGGAACAAGACCCCGATCAACATGGCCTGGAGAATAAACAGCCAGGACAGAAAACCGCCCATGAGGGTGATGCCCATCTGCTGGTTGTACTGATAAATTTCTCGCATCAGCCAGTAGCCGGCAAAGGGAAGGGGCAACAGACCGAAGACGCCGATGAAGTTTCCAACGTACCCCATCCAATCGTAGTGGTAGCGTTCTTCCTGGCTGCGAGCGGAAAGGTAGCGGATACCGGCATAGGCGCCGCAAATGTAGCCACCGAGCACCACGTTGGCGATCAAACGATGGATGTTGACCGGCCACCAGGTCGGGTTCCAGGTCGCGGCCCATGCCCGGGCGAAATCGCTCCCTTCCGAGATCACCACCGGACTGGACTGGAAGGTTGCCCAGGAGTTCGGCACGATCATGATGAAGAAGGCGAAGACATTGAGCAGGAATCCTAGGAAAATATGGAACTTCTTCCCGTTTCCCTCGGCCATGGCGTCCCAGCCATACCAATAGAGATAGAGCGTGGCCGTTTCCACGAGAAACAGACAGCAGTACACCAAAAACGACGGGAAAAAGATGTCCGTGAGATAGGCCATCAACTTCGGGTAAAAACCGATGAGCAGGAACAACAGGATGCCGCCGAATAAGGCGGTGGTGGCGTAAGACGACGTCAGAAGCTTGGTAAACTCCTTCGCCAACTTGTCGTAGCGCTTATCACCTGACTTCCAGCCGACGATTTCGCATAACCACGCAAAAATCGGCACGCCGAGCACGAAGCCGGCGAGCAGCAAATGGAGCTGGGCGATGATCCAGACAAGGTTCCGACTGCCGATATACGGAATATCTCGATACGCGGTCGGAGCTTGAGGGGCGGCTTCCTGAGCGAGTGCCGTGTCGGGCAACCCTATCCATCCCAGCACTGCCGCACATGCTGCCAACAGGGCCACACGGCCTGCGATTTGGCGCCCGTGATTGGTGACGATCTGACCCTGGCTCATCATTGTTCTTACCTCGTCATTCGCCATGATGTCACTTGCCGCTTCCCGCCGGTTTCCCGGCTGCTGATTGCGAAGCTTTCCCCTCGTGCTTAGCCGAGTCTTCTTTGACACCAGCTTTGTCTTTAGCACCCTTAGACTTGTCTTTGTCTTCTTCGGCAGCCTGCTGCTCCAACGTGGCTATCTTGAGTTCCGCGGCCTTTAATGATTTTTCCCCAGTGCTCAGCGATTTCTGGGGATCAAAGTGAGCTGCCGCGGGCTCCTCCGGCGGTTTACAACATTCCTGTGGATGCGGGGTCGATACCGGAAGCACAGACCAGAATAGCAGGCTCAACACGACCCCGGCAGCCGTGAAGGCCGTCAGCATTAATCCTTGATCGGCCGGCACCCGGAGCATATCCCAACGCAAAGTCAGTCCCTGATAGGTACCTTCGGCCGGTTGCGCCTTGACTACCGTGGTGTGGACCAGTTTCCCGAGAATCGACAGACCTATGAACGTGAGCGCCACAAGCACGATCATGGACACACTTCCCCAGGCGGTGAACTCCACGCCAATCCGTTCAGCGACAGGAAGATGCTTAAAAGATTCCATGTCCAGGATTGATTTCACGGTGGAGCGCGCAATATCGGTGCCCCCTCCCTCGATAAGCCATACCAGCGGAAGGTAGAGCAATCCCGCGAACACAAATTTCCCCCACAAACTCAGACCAATCGAGGCCGGAGGCTCGAGTCGCAGTTGCTCCAAAAATACGGTGCGCGCGACGAGACCCAGGGCCCATATATCGATTGGAATCGAGAGCAGGAACAGGAACGGCAGGCCCGCGCCTTCAGCAAAATGGAATCCAATCCCAGCTGAGATGACGAAAAACGCAAATACACTGACTGGAGTCAGTAGCAGCATCAAGAACGTCACCCCGAGCGTGGTCTCGATGTGGATGGACCCCATGGCCATGAACAAGAGGGCGAAGCCCATCTTAATCGGCAGCGCGGTCCAACAGGCCGGCCAAAGAATGCTGAGCCCTAATTTGAATGACGACATTGTCTCTCGACCAGTCATGTGCTCGAGCCCCTCCGCCTAATCCAAAAATTCGCGGTTGATGATCGCCGCCACAGTGAAGATCACGATGGTCGCCATGACGACGATCCATCCGATCAACGCGATCGGGCGCTTGAAGATATTGCGTTCCGGGCTGCGATCGATGAACGGCAATGCCGCGAGCAGCGCCATGAACGCGCCGGGCAGGGCAATTGCCCCGAGGAACTGCCCGAACTCTCCAGCAAACACTTTCAGGCGCAATAGCTGAAACAGGAACAGGAAATACCACTCCGGCTCCGGATGGTAATCTCCAGGGTCAGGAGCCGCCTCCTCAAGCAACACCACAGGCTCCCATATGGCCAAGCTGCAAATAATCAGGAACACCAGAACCATGCCGACCATGTCCTTCCAGATTTGCCTTGGGAAGAAGTAGTCGGTCTTGGCCTTGATTTCCTCGACGCTGCCGCGAAACGGTCCGGCTGGACCGGCCTTGCGGAACAAGAATACGTGCAACCCCGCTAAACCCATGAGTGCCGCGGGAAGGACCATGACGTGAATCACGAAGAAGCGACTCAACGTCATCTGTCCCGGCGTGGCGCCCCCCTTAAGAAAGCGCGCCATGAAATCACCCAGGAGCGGCGTCTTATCCATGATCTCGACGCCGACCGTCGTGGCCCAATAGGCCCGTTGATCCCATGGAAGGAGGTATCCGGTAAATCCGAATCCCATCACGATCCCAAAGAGCGCTAAGCCAATCAACCACACCAGCTCGCGAGGCTTCTTGTAGGCACCCCACAGAAACACCTGGGACATGTGCGCGAAGACACAGACGACCATGGCCGTGGAGCCCCAAAAATGGTACCCCAACAAAAACCAACCATAGTCCACATTGTGGATTATGTACTGGGTGCTGGCGTAGGCATGGTCGGCGGTCGGCACGTAATAAAACATCAACAAGACGCCAGTGACCGCCTGCATGATGAAAATAAAGAGCAGGATGGAGCCGAATACATATGCCCATCGCGAGCCGCCAGGGACGGGCTCGTTGAGCATTTTGGCTTGCAGAGTCTTCAGGCCGACGCGCTCGTCGACAAACGCGAAGACTTTTTCAATAGCTGAGGGCTGAGTGGTCGTTGGTTGCGTAGTCGTATCCATTAGACAATCCGAACCTGGGCCTTCGTGCCCGCCTTGAATTCCATATCGATAATAGTGATGTCTCCGGAGGCGGTGACCTTAATGGGCAGCGGGTCGAGTGCCCGTGGAGCCGGTCCATCCAGCACCTTGCCGGCGGCATCGTAAATGCTCAAATGACAAGGACAGAGAAAAACCTGCCCCAACGTCTTATGCGTGCGCCATTTGAATCCACAACCAAGGTGCGGACATTTTCCGGAATACACGATGTACGGCACATCTTTTTTGTTCGTCCAGAGATGCTTCCCCGTCGCGTCTCGAAACTCCATATCCTTCCCCTGATAGATGCTCTCCAACACCTTGGGCGAGGCTTTCAGCACCCAGACGTTTTTGTCGATCTCCTGCTGCGGCAAATAGGCTTCCTTGACGCTACGTTTGTACTTGTACTGAACGCCGACATCATCCTGTTTAATTTTTGCCGCATTGCCGATCTTCAGCCATTGATTGTCGAACGGGGAGTACATCGGCTTCATGAGGTAACGCAGGACGGGAAATGCGATCGGCAGACCGATGAGAAAGCCGATGGCATGAGTGAAGTTCATGAAAAATGTACGCCGCTTGACACTACGCTCAAGCTCCGGAAATGGAACCAGCACCTCTCCCGGCATGACATGGATATTGTCCTCCAGGTGAGCAATTTCCACCTCATGCGTGGTCACGTACTCGTCCCGCTTAAACGTCGGGAAGGCCGCATACTCTGCCGAGCTGCAGCGAAGCGTCACAACGTCATCGGTCACTCCTTGCACCTGCCCCATAGGGACCTGGCGCTCGACCGAATCCGTCGCGCCGGTGCCGACCACGATATGGCTGATTTCGTGGGACAGCGGGTCCATAATGACCCGGCGCACCTCCCCCACTTCACCGTCTGTACATCGAACTTTGGATTTCAGTTTCGGCTGCATGATGCTCACTTCATCTTGATGGGCTTCGGCGTATTCACCGAAGCATTCTTATAACCAGCCAGCCAGCTCGCCAACGCCTGGACGTCACTTGGCTCCATCAAATCCTTATACTTGTCCGGCATCTTCCCCTTCTCGTACTCCTTCTCAAAGCCCTCGGCTTTATAGCTCTTCGGATCAAGGATTTTTTGTGCGATTTCATCCGCAGTCAGAAGACTTCCGATGTTATCCAACTCAGGCCCGCGCTTCTTTCCGCCTTCACCATTCAGCTTGTGGCAGTTATAGCACTCCTGGAGCTCCCATTGCTCCGCACCCAACTTGGCTACATCTCCGCCTGCCACACCAGTCGTTGCGGTCGGGGCATTACCACCCCCGGCCTTCTGGTCGGCTGGCGCCTGCGCGACACCGAGTGCCTGCAATCGGGCAGTCAACTCTTTTGTCTTTTCATCAAGCGCCTTGGCACGCTGCAGCAACACGTCGACTTTGCCTGCTTCATATTGTTCGCGTTTCGGCTTGAGTATCTTGTCGATTTTCCCTTTTTCATCTTCCGGATCGAACTGCGGCCACACGGCCCCTCCAGCCACATAGGCGGCCGAGAGAATAGCGTAGAACCCGATGAGCGCCCCTGCGGCCTTGACTCCACCAAACGGCTTGAGCGGCGGAAGGTCGAGAATAATAAAGACAACGGTCCCGAGCATCGCATAGCCGAAGAACAACATCTGGAAGACCAGCGGAAATCCCAGCACGTTGGTGGCGCCGAACAAAATCCCGCCGATCACGATGCCTACTACCAACTTTTTAATCACGTTTCCCATGAGTACCCTCGTTTATCGCCCTTCCAGTTTGGTGATACTTATTTCGCACCGGCCGGCACAGGGCTTCCCTCGTGCGCATGGCCCTTTGAATCAGAGGGGCGCAACGTCACGAGAATTGCAAAACTGACGACGGCAAAAAACGTCACCGTAATGCCGGTGATCCACCAAGCCGAATAAGACAGCGTCGGCGTGAACGACTCGGCTGTAAAGTCCGGCAACAGATTGTATGCGTGAAAGTACTTCCGTAGCAGCGATCGCACGGCACCCATGAGCCCCATGGTCCAAATGGCACTGAACGCCAGGAAGACCAGGACGAACTGAGAGGCAAAATCGATCTTGCCCCAGACAATCGTGCCCTGCGAAACCGCACGGTTGTAGATCACATAATTGACGACCGTCACAAAGATCAAGGTAAACGCTGCGGAATTTTTTGCCGGCATGAGGGCCAGGAAATTCCAGTCGGATGGCAGCTCTAACTCTGCCACCAACTTGGCGCCGGTAGGCACAAACCCATGCGGCGTCATCCAAATTGCATTCCCGACCACGACCATCAGGAAGCCCACCTTGATGACCGTGCTCGAAGAAACGGTCAGCGGGATAAACCGTCCCAGGATGGCCGGAGCCAAAAGCAGAGGCACCAGAAATGCCAAGGAGGTGGCATCCGGTACCGGGTAATCCGTGAGGACCTTCGTCATGACGATAGGCAGTAAGACCATCACGATCGGGGCAAGAACGGTCATCCGCACTCGCTCCACGCCCTCGATCCGTTTCATACTCAACCAAATGTAATAGTTGCTGGCCAGGAAAATCAGGCCAACCATGGCACCCTGCATTTCAAAGAACATCGACAGTTGATCGGCCATCATATACGGACAAATCGAAGCGTCATAGTCGCACAGTTCGTAGGACAACAAATAACCCATAAACGGCAGGAAGAGCAGAGCGCCCACCCCGATCATGTTGCCGACAAATCCCATCCAATCGTAATACGCGCGGTCTTCCTGCTTCTTCGACCCCATGAACATGTAGGCCGCAATCAGTCCGGCGATGAATCCTCCGAAAGTCACGTTGCCGACGAGTCGATGGAGATTAAGCGGCATCCAGCTGTAATTAAACACCTTGTCCCAGAGGGAGGCAGTCGCCAAGAATTCAGCCGGCGAGATCCCCTCGGCACGGACCGGGGTATTCATGAAGGACGTCGGCGCATCGATCACAAACAACGTGATCGACCCGATCAAGTTCAGCAACACACCCAATGCAATGTGTCGCGCCTTCTTCTCCCCCTTCCACGCATCCCACGTATAGAAATACATGTAGAGAACGATGGTCTCACCGATAAACAACAGGGGGTAGACCACCGCAAAAATCAGGAAGAAGTGATTGATAAGCCAGGTGGTGAATTGCGGATAAGTAGCGAGCAGCACAAAGATGAATAGGCCGCCCGTTAATGCAGTCATACTGTAGAGAATGACTGTAACCTTCGTGACTTCCTTGGCCAAGCGATCATAGCGGGGATCCTGCTTGCGATACCCCAACCACTCGGAGATCACCACGAAAATCGGGGCTCCCAGAATGAATCCCGCAAAGAGGATGTGAAGCTGAGCGACGATCCATACCGCCGTGCGGTTCCCGGTATAGGGAAACTCCACGGGGGGCGCACTGGGAGCCTGGGCGTAGGCCACCCCTCCCAATATCGCCACTAGCGCGAACATAACCAACAAACAGCGCTGCCAGATTTTCATGATGTCTCGCCGCTCCTCCTCATTCCAACCGATTGACCCATGATTCAAACCGAACCCGGAGTGGGTTACTTCACCTGATCAGCAGGAACCCAATCCTTCTTGTTGGCATCCCAGCCCTTGCCCGCCAAGCCGAAGGACCGCTCAAACGCCACAATCTTCCAACGATCTTCTTCGGACAGCTTGCTCTTCCATGGCTTCATCTTCGTGTTGGGAACGCCCTCGGAAATGCGCCAGAACCAGACCGAGTCCGAATACAACTTCATGCGATCGCCGTTGCGAAAATCACGAGCGCCCGCCTTCACCGGCTTGCCATCTTTACCATGACAGCTGGCACAATTGACGTCAGGATTTTTGCCGCCGATGTACAGCTCACGCCCCTCTTCCACGATTTTCGGATCGGTCCACCAACCGGCCGGCATGTGCTTATCGGCATATTCCGCAGGAGCAGGCGGCGGCGGAACCACAGGGCCTTCGCCTCCCCCCTCACCCCCACCACACCCGACAACGCCCAACCCAAACCCAACAATACCGATCATCAACGCCCAGCTCTTCATACCTGCATGTTTCATAAAAAAGCCCCCGTTCCTTTCTTCATGCCGACGCCCTCTCCAGCGCCGACACCCATTACCATCGACAGAAAAAAAAGACGCTTCCCTGCGGCGCAACGAGCTGCCACAGCAAAAGCGTCAAGACTCACAATACAACGAGGTCACGTTTGGACTTCCCCGCCTACTTCTTGCTATTCGATCCGGCGAGGAACAATGCCCCACGGACCGCACCCTATTTCTGCCGCTTGCCCTGTCCCTTCTTTCGCCGTTGCTCTTCGCGCATCCGCTTGCGGGAGATCTTTAGCCCAATCCATCCCACAATAGCAACAGCCGCGACCCCCAGCCCGTACAACAACCACTGCGGAGGACCAAGGTCGCGCTCACACCCACTTCCAAAATCAACCCGAAGCTTGCGTTCCGTCTCCAGATCGTTGGGATCGAACTGGATCTTATAATTCTTTTGCTCCCCACCGGCCTCAACCAAGAGCGGGTCGCCGACATTATCGTTATGAAGATGCAGGGTAACTTTATAGTACCCGTCACCATCCGTGGTCACAGTCTGACCGACCGTGATCCGCGTATCCTTGACCAGCACCTCGATATTGGCGCCGGGACGGCCATCTTTTCCGCACACAAACCCTTCGACAGTATATCGATGGTCGGCGGCATGACTCGCGAACACATCCGATGGCACACACCACGCTGCGATCAACCACAAAAGCAGCGCGCCATGATGGGCGGTTTTTCTACTAATCACTCTCCGCCATCGCATACGTGTGATCCGTGCCGGACTGGTTTTCGGCCTCACAAACATCCCGTCCGAAGACTTGCCGCGAGAGGCCTCATCGACACGAATCAGAGCCAATTTTGAGGCCGACTCTTCTAGCATAGCCCCCCCTCTTTGTCAACAAATGGATGGAGTCAAACGGAGGGAGCACCGAGGAAATACGTGGTGGACATTGGGGAGAGGAACCGAACGATTGCGGCCACTGGCGCGGAAGGAGCGGCGACACACCACACACCGGAGCTCGATCAGGCTGCGCAGACGCAGAGGCTCACAGATGGCCGCGCAACTTGGCGTCTGCCGTCACCCGATCGATTTCTTTTTGACGCTCGGATTCCTTCTTCGTGATCCACGCTTCCCAGGATTTCCCTGTGGCCGTGTCTTCGCCGGTGAAGGCAATCGCCACCACCTCAGAAAACGGAATCGTCAGCATTCCGCTGCTCGTGGCTGGGAAAAGCTCCAAGGTGGGCTGCTCGCCGGTCGCGGTGCGATTGAAGAGATACCCCGTCACACGCTCCCCCGACTTGAGCTCAACCGTGACGTCTCCCCGATAATCAAATGCCAGCTCGATCGCCTCTCTCAACTCCGGAAGGGAAGCCGGCCGAAAGGTCCGGCCTTCAAGGCTGCCGGCCTCCGGCGCATGGTACTTTGCGTCGGTCATAGATGTCTCATATCATCTAGAGGGTGATGCGTGAAGCGTTCGGCCGGCTCAGCGACCGAACCGCTTCACGACTGCAGAAATCACACGTGTCCAGGCCCCAACTAACGCGCATTCGGAAGCAGGGTAATCTTCACGGTTTTAGTAAAGCCGGAGAAGGACCCAAAGGTATCCTCCACCGCTGACGCCTCATACCCGCAGTGCACCATACAATCCGCGCACTTTTCGTTGCGCCCGGTGCCATACGAATCCCAATCCGTCTGCTCCATCAGCTCTCGAAAGCTTGATGCGTAGCCCTCTTGGAGCAAATAGCAGGGCCGCTGCCAGCCAAACACGTTATACGTGGGGTTCCCCCAAGGCGTGCATTGATACTCACGCTTGCCCATGAGGAACTCCAGAAACAGCGGCGATTGGTTAAACTGCCACCCCCGCTTCCGATTGCTCAGAATCTTGGAAAACAGTTCGGTCGTGCGACCGCGCTTCAGGAAATGCTGTTGGTCCGGGGCTTTCTGGTAGCTATACCCCGGCGAGATCATCATTCCTTCGACGCCCAACCCCATCATTTCATCGAAGAACTTCCGGACGCGTTCGGGATTGGCATCGTCGAACAGGGTCGTGTTGGTCGTAACGCGATGGCCGCGCTTGAGCGCCGCCTTGATAGCCTTGACCGCCACGTCGTACACCCCGTCACGGCACACTGCCAGGTCGTGCTCGTCTCGCAAGCCGTCCATGTGCACACTGAACGTCAAAAATTTTGACGGAGGATATTCATCCAGTTTTCGTTCCATCAAAATGGCATTCGTGCAGAGATACACGTACCTCTGACGCTCCACGAGTCCCCGCACGATCTCGGGCATCTCGGGATGGATCAGCGGCTCACCGCCCGGAATACTGATGATGGGCGCCGCGCATTCGTCCGCCGCAGCCCAACATTGGGCCGGGGTCAACCGCTTGTCCAGGACATGATCCGGATATTGAATCTTGCCGCACCCCGCACACGCGAGGTTGCAACGAAACAGGGGCTCGAGCATGAGCACGAGCGGATACCGTTTGACGCCCCGAAGCTTCTGGGTCAACACGTACTTGGTCACTGTATACATCTGGGAGACTGGCACAGCCATCCCGCACTCCTATTCTGGTGAATGTGAATGTAACCTACGACTCAGACTTCCGGCCTTCTAGCAGAGAGATCGCGCGGATTCTACCATTGCGATTGAAAAATCGTCAATTTCTCGTCAAGGTCGGCAACTGACGAACCCGCGCGCGATAGTCGAGGAAAAACGCCACAAAAATACTGACGACGAATGCCAGCACCCCCGCGACAGCCACATTCAGCAACACCCGCGGGCGAGTCCGCTTGTCTGCCGGTACAGCCGGATCGAGCACTTGCACCGTCGGCGTGTCCCGCGCCTCAGCAATCTTGGCCTGCTCATGTTGGGACGTCAGCAGGGTAAAGAGGGTCTCCTGGACTTTGACTTGTCGAAAGAGGCGGCCGAACTGCAGGGCTAAATCAGGCACAGCCACCATAGCCGGATGTAGGCGCTCTCCCGACAGCACTCCCTTGGAATCCCTTCCTGTGCCCATTGTGGCCAACTGCTTCTTCAGTTCCGCCACGTTCGAGCGGATTCGAGCGATGTCCGGATTCTCTGGGGAGAGATAGCTCCCCATCACTTGCAGTTGAACCTCTTGCGCCGTGATTTGACCCTGGATGATGGCTGCGGCTTCAATCATGACCTTGGCTTGCGCTTCGACAGCCACCGTCTTGTTCTTCGCCTGAAAATCCCGTAACGCATCCTCAGCCTTGGCCATGCTCTCCATGGTCTCCGTCAGTCGACGTTCGAGGAACGCGCGATTCTGTCCGGCCTTACTCACCGTCACCGTGCGATTTAAACGGTCCAGATTCGCCACATAAAAATTCGCCATATCCGCCGCGACCTGCGGATCTTCGTCTTCCACCACCACCTTGATCACCTTTTCCTTGGTCACGGTAATCCGCAGATGGTCATCCAGTGCTTTCCGAGTATCCACCATCGAGGGCTCTCGATAACGGTCCATCAAATTGAATTTCTTGATAACCTCATCGGCCATCAAACGTGACTTCAAAATTGAGACAAAAACATCCGTGGGCGTGGTCGGCAGCCCGGGCAAACCAAGCCCAAGATTCTGGGCCATCCCGCCAGCCGCTGGAGAAGCGAGTAAGGCGGCCAATGCCCCACCTTCCTTCGACTCCAGTTGCGGCAGGACGGACGAGGCAGATTCGTAGACCTTGGGAAGCAGGAGACTGACCACGAGGGAGACGAAGACGCACAAACTGCAGAAACCGATAATCATCCTCCGCCGGGCGACCAGCACATCCCAGTAGTCGAACAGCGTGGCCGAATTCTCGGCAGCAGGCCTGTCGGTCGAAGGGCGGGGTGGATCCAGGAGGGCGTGGGGGCTATCTGAAGGCCAATCCATGAGCGTTCCGATCGACTAGCGACCAACCACGGCAATGCCGGCCGCGGTCAGAGCCAGACTGCCGATAATACTCGCCACCGTCTGCCACAAAGCCAACTGAGGCGGACGCGCTTCGATTTTCTGCGGCACCACAATGGTGTCCCCCGGACGCATTTCCTTCGCGGAGAGGTAAGAAGAATCGCTCGTTCCGTTCGCTCGCATGACATACATTTCACGTTTGTTGGCATCTTCTGTGATGCCTCCGGCTTGGCGGAGATAGTCATTCAACTCCAAGCCCGGCCGATACACCACCGTGCTGGGGTTTTTGACGGAACCGATAATGCCGACCGTTTGCGGAGGGGTCGGAATGGTGATGCGGTCACGCGATTCCAAAATGACATCGTCTTCAGTCCCTTCCAAACGCTCAATGGAATCCAAACTCACAATCACTCGCCCCAATTCGATCCGTGACGCCGTAGCCTCGAGCTGTTGGAGTCGCAAGGCCAACACCTGCTGTTCGGCCATCGTCCCGCCTGCGGCAGCCATGACGCTTAATCCGGCGGTGCCCGCGGCAATCCCGGCGGATTGCGCCGTCAACCGCTGTCGTTCCGATGCAATAAACCGGTCCAGCTCCGCCTGCTGCTTCAGCTTCACCGACTCACGCACGAGCACGATTCCGTTTGGAAACGCATTGGGCGTGAACCCGCCGGAGCGTTTCAAGACCGAACTGAGGCGCTCCCCGACCTCAATCGTGAAGTACCCGGCCCGCCGCACTTCCCCCTCGACCAAAACCAAAGCCGGCGGTCGCTGTTGACTCGAAATCACCACCTGATCCAATCGACTCAACACGTGGTTGTCCGAGGCCTGCCCTTCGAACACCGCCTTGGGGCTGAAGGGAATCACCTTCGTGAGGTAGGTCGCAGGGTCAGTGCGGATGATCTCCGCCCGATCGGCATAGGCGTCAACCGTGAGTTGCTCGGGAGACAAAATATCCTTCACATGCATCCCGGCGCGATACTCATAAGGCCCTGGGCTTTTCACCGCCCCCACGAGACTGACGACATTGACCACCTGTGTGGGTAACGTCGCCAGCCGGACATAATCGCCGTCCATGAGAATCGGATCGCCGCCTTCAACGCCCAGACGATTTTTTTCCGAGCCCTGTGAGGCGAAGGCTCGCACGAGGTCCACGTCAATCATGTTCCGCTCTTGTAACGCCGGATCCTGTCGAAACAGATGACAGCGTTGGCGATCGGCCAACGGCGTCAGCCCTCCAGCCAAGGTCAGCAATTCCGTCAACCGGGAGCCGGGCTTCATTTCATAAATAGCCGGGCGCTTCACCGATCCACTAACAGCGACGACAGGCCCTAGCGGCGGAACCAGCACCACATCACCAGCTTGCAAGCGGTTATCCTGCCGCCGATCACCCTGCAGCAAGAACTCGTACAGATCCAACTGCCCGACCGTTTTCCCCTCTCGCATTATGCGAATCTGCCGCAAGGAGCCCGATCGAGACGGACCGCAAGCCGCATAGATCGCATTCGAGGCAGTGGCCAACGCGCTGAGTTCATAGGCCCCCGGCCGTGCCACTTCTCCCACGACATACACCTTCATCGTGCGGATACGAGCCATCGACACATGCAATTCGAAGCGCTTCAAGAGCATGCTCAACCGGGCATGGATAGTGCGTTCAGCCTGAGAGAAAGTTTGTCCGCCGACCGGAATGGCGCCGACTTGCGGAATGACGACCATCCCATCGCGTTCGACGGGAGCGATGTAACTACGATTGAAGTTTTGATCCGGCACATTCCAGATGTGAACCGCCAACGAATCCTGCGGGCCGATCACATAGTCCGGCCCCACCGGCACATCCTGCAACGAGGTAAACCCACCCGCATGGGCATCAAAAAAATCATAGCCGAACTGCTTCAAGCGGCTCTTCACTCCCTGCAGCACCGAAAATTGCGCAAAGGCCTCTTCAACTGAAAAATCCTGATGCCGCAATAACTCGGCGGTAAACGGCTTTTGCTGAATCTGTTGTTTTTGCTGATTCATCTGACTTTGAAGCTGTCCCTGCATGCCACCAGTGGCCCCCTGCACGGCAGATTGCAGCCCTTGCAACTGAGACACGCCCTGCTTCTCTCGCTCTACTTGACTCTGCAACTCGAGGCCACGCTTCTCTTTTTCTGCCTGTAGCCGTTCCAGTTGTCGGTCGCGTTCTTCTTCCTCCTGCCGCATTCGTTGCTCGACGGACGTGGGCAGCAAACTATTCGCCGCCATCGGCCAATAGTCGTTCAAATTCGGCACCGTGTTTTCAGGTGAGAGGTCGGGGGCTGTAGGAATCGGACAGGGCGCATGTTGAGGCACAATCGGTTGAGTCGCCGTCGGATTGGTGACGATGGCCTGTCCGGGAGGAGTCGGCAACCCGTAGTTTCCAAATGGGAGAAACGGCGACAGTTGGTTACCGAGTGACGGCCCGCCGGCTGACGGTATGGACGAGGGTGGCAGCACGGGATTCGTCAGCGTCTGCGCCAGCAGAGAAGGAGGGAGCACGATGCTTCCTACCAGCATCCAAATCACCATGCGCATCCAGCCGCTTGACACAGGATCACGACCGACGGAGCGCACCAGCTCTTTGATTGCTCTATACATAGAATCGAGACGGCCCCAGCCTGTGGATAACGACTGTAGGTTCTAATCCAAAGTCACCGGTTCAGTCAAACGAGCGCGAATCGTGTGCGGCTAAAATTGAACGGCCACGGCGGTCCATAACAAATGGTTCTTTGCTGTCACGCCGGCGGCAAAGGTTTCGGCAAAGGGTGTAATGGCTGATATCTGCCCGGGATTCGTCAGGCGCTGAAACGTGTACCCCCCCATGAACTGCACATTTTTCGACCACCACCAGGTGAGATCCACGGCCGCTTCCCGCTTCTTTTCATGAACCGGCTGCCCGCGATCCCGCTCTTGAAGGTTAAAGTTCGCTCCCAACTGTAATGTGTCGGTCAGATATCGGGTGGTGCGTACAAAAAAGTCGGTCGCGTCGGTGCCCATATGGTGGCCCAACGGAAACCCGCGATGCCGCATGCCGCTGGTGTAGGTCCCGTTGTTGTACCAAACCTGCCCCAACTCCGGGTGCCGACGCCGGCCATAGTCCGAATCCGCATATTCGATCCGAAGGTCCATGGTATCGCCTTGGAACACCTGCGGAATATAAATACCGCCCAGGAACGCAGCCCGGCTGGGGATGGGAAGTTGCGACCATTTGTCTTCGGTCCCGATTTCTCCATACAGCTGAAGGCCGGCAGGAAAGGGAATCAGGTAGGGAATCGACGGAATTCTGAGACGGAAATCGGCCATCCCCTGTTCATTGACGTCCTTGTCAGCCCCCTGATTCGCCGGATGGATGTAGGTATCCACCACCGTCTCCGGAAAGGATTGGTCACGTCCGCGTCCGCCAAACTGCGTCAAGCGGGTCAGCCCGAGTTCCAACCACGAAGTCGGCAAGTAGCTGATCCGGAGGCCAAACACTCGGGCCCGTGAGAAATCGCGATTGCGTTCCATTTGTCCGAGGAACGCATTGACCTTCCAGTCGCCAAGCCCGCTGAGAACTCCCGGCAATTGGAACGGGCGCTCCGTGCCAAGCTTGATCATCTCCATCGGAAACGCGTGATCGGTCAGCAACAACGACCCGTGATAGCCGGGCCCCCACCATTGCGTCCCCCGCCCGACCTCGAGCGCAATGTTCGCGTAACTCAATTTGAGGCTGAACTCGCGCAGGTAGAAATTGTCGCTATTGTTCGTCGCGCCCAGCCCCAACAGATGGCGATTACTGATGAACTTCGGCTGCACCATCACCGCGGCCCAGTCGCTCAATTCGGCCCACGCGCGGACATCGGTTTGATTCTGAACGCCGTTCACCGAATATTCCCCGCCGCGATTCTCACGGAACCGCACGGTTTGGCCGCCGCCGATGGAGGAGGCATCGAACTCCGACGTAACACGGGCACCGAACCGTAACGAACCGGTGTGATCGTCGGAGCGCGCACGGACGGTGCCCAGACGAATGAGTTCCGGACGGAACTCCACGAGCAATCGTTCCAGAAGGGGTTCGGCAATCGCCTCTCGCCCGTCCAACTCGACCTCATCTGCGCGGACCCGCTCGATGGCGCGAGTCACATATTGCGCCGCCTGCATACGGCTGAACGGTTTGGCACCGATCAACGCGCGGTCGATCACCCCGAGCGCAATCAGGCGCTCAATGGCGTCATAACTCCAGTGATGCAGCGGCACATTGCTGGAGGCCATGGCAATTCCACTCAGAAGGAGCCACAGCACCAGGCCGAGATTAAGTACGAATGAACGGCGACAGATTTTCACAAGGCAGGCCGAGCTGGAGCAACAAGAGAGGGTATGACCATGAGTCCTGAGGCCGGACTCTCCGCCAAAGCAGGGTGGCGACGCATCATTCCCGCCTGTGTGGAACATTCGGCGCCACGCCGGCGACCGTTGCGATACCGGTAGGCGACTGGCTAGGGTCTTCGGACAAGGGGCCGTCGGTCTCGCCGCCCCCCTCGTGGATCAACGATGTGCCCGCCGGGCCGTAGGTGGGGAGGATGGCCCCGAGGAGCGCTAGGACCTTTGACACATTGCCCTCCGCCGCAGATTCCTCCAGTCTGGCCACGAGCCCGGACAACTGAGCGAGATCGCGCGCAGGATCAGGCCGGATACAGAGCACGTTGGCCACTGAGGTTGCCTCCACCGTTTCGTGACCGGCAACCAGTTCCTCCGTCAGTTTCTCGCCCGGCCTGCAGCCAAGATAGGTCAAGAGAATATCTTTGTCGGGAACCAATCCGGAGAGACGAATCAGATTACGCGCCATCTCGAGCACACTGATCTGCTCGCCCATCTCCAGAACGAAGAGCTCCCCGCCCCTGGCCAACCGCGCTGCTTGGAGCACCAGATGGACGGCCTCGGTCATCAACATGAAATAGCGACGCATGTTCGGGTCCGTAATCGTCACCGGCCCGCCCGCTTTGATCTGCTCCAGAAAAAGCGGGACCACACTGCCGTTGCTACCCAACACATTCCCGAATCGCACGGTGGCAAACACCGTCCGGGACGTTCGGGCCAACCTCTGCACGAGCAGCTCCGCCACCCCCTTGCTCGCCCCCATCACGCTGACCGGATTCACCGCCTTATCGGTCGAGATCAGAATGAACCGATCCACTTCATGTCGATGGGCGGCTTCCGCGACCACCCTGGTCCCGCCGACATTGTTCAAAACCGCCTCGCAGGGATTTCCCTCCATGAGCGGCACATGCTTATGCGCAGCGGCATGAAACACCAGTGTCGGGCGATACTCGGCAAACAACCGGTTCATCTGGCCGACCTCGGTCACATCGCCGATCACCGGAACAACGATCGTTCTCCCGGCCGACGCCAATTCGTTCGCCACCGCAAACACGCCGTTCTCAGAGCGATCCAGCAATACCAACGAGACAGGATCCAGTCCGGCGATCTGCCTGCACAATTCCGAGCCGATCGACCCGCCGGCTCCGGTCACCAGTACGCGCTCCCCCCGCACCAGTGTGCGAAGCGGTTCAGGATCCAGATCGACAGGGAGCCGGTCCAACAGGTCCTCGATGGACAAATTCCGTATCTGACTGACCGCCACCCGGCACTGCAACAGATCCCGCAAGTTCGGGAGCGTTTGAATCGGGAGATGGAACGGCTCCAACGCCTTCACCACCACCCGAATCGCAGCGGGCTCGGCACTCGGCATCGCCACCAACACCACGTCGGGACTCTGCGTTGCGATGACATGGGGCAGGCACTCCCTGCCTCCCAGGACTCTCACCCCATGAATGCGGTGCCCGACTTTTACCGGATTGTCGTCAATGAACCCGATCGGTCGATAACCGAAGGAAGGATGGCTGCGCATTTCCCGCACGATCATGGCTCCGGCACCTCCGGCACCCACGATCAGCACCCGCTTCCCATCGGTCCCAAGCCAGCGCGCCTCCCGAAGCAAACGAGGAAGGACTCGCAGCCCGGCCAGCAGGCACAGCAGCAGCAACGCATCGATGACAACAATCGAAGACGGATAGGCCCGCATCTCCAGCCCGAATCGCACCACCCCGGCAAAAGACAACGAGCTGACGGCGATGCTCAGCGCAAGATTACGGAGATCCCAGAGACTCGTATACCGCCAGATTCCATCGTAGAGCCGGAAGAGGTAGAAGGTGAGCGCCCTGATCGTCAGCAGGAGCGGAAGCATGGCCACGAACAGGTCCCATTCCTGTGCGGGAATGTTCCCATCGAAGCGAAGTAGAAACGCCAGCCAGTTCGAGAGCACTGACAGTCCTACGTGGCCGGCAAACAACAGCAGGCGCCGCTGGCCCGCGGAGAACGAGATAAAGAACTCACGACCCATGAGATATCCCCGGCGAGCCCACTTCGTCGGACTCAACTTTCATCATTCGGGTTGGCAGGATACCTTGTCTTGAATGATCGAATCCAGCCCCCGACCGGGACTGGCCATAGACCAGCCTGCCACGGTCACCGGGCTGCACCGGAGCATCCGACACTCAGCCGTGCCGCCTCGTACCCATCAATGTTTTCACGATGATGAAGATATCAACGAAAACGGACGACCGGCGAAGATCGTTCTTGGCGAGACGAATTTTCTCGGGGAGGATCATCGTAACGTACACCTGATCCGCATCCTGGGCTCTGCCTAAAATGGCAGCCTCATCGCGATAGACGATCGAGGCCGTATCGGTAATCCCTGGCCGAACGGTAAGCAGTTCCTCATAATCTTTTCGAAACATCTCGACATAGCGGGGGATCTCCGGACGCGGGCCCACCAAGCTCATATCCCCTGCGACGACATTAAACAATTGTGGGAGTTCGTCCAGTTTGGATCGCCGGAGCCATCGTCCGACCTCGGTAATTCGACTGTCCTCTCCCACCGTCAGACGCAGATCGTCGGATTTGGCCCGCATCATCGTACGAAACTTGAGGATCTTAAACGGTCGAAAGTGTCTTCCTATTCGTTCTTGTCGAAAAAACGCCGGCCCAGGGGAATCGATTCTGACCAGCAGTGCTATAGTCACAAACACAGGCGCGAGAAGAACAATTCCCAGCGTGGAGATCAAGATATCGAATCCGCGCTTGATCACCGCCGGTATTGTGCGACAACAGTCCGTACTGCACGAATCACTGCTTGCACATCCTCCTGGGCCATCTTCGGGTAGATAGGGAGGGAAATAATTCGATCAAACACCGCACTGGCCTGAGGAAAATCCTCGGATCGGTAGCCGAACGTCTTCCGATAATAGGGCTGCAGGTGGAGCGGGATAAAATGAACCGATGCACCGATATTTTCCTTTTTCAACGCGTCGATAAATTCGTTTCTCGAAATTCTCAATCGACTCAACTCTAATTGAATGACGTACAAGTGCCAGGCATGATCCACATGAGTTTCTGCCCGAGGGCAGTGCAGCTCCGGGAGGTCGGCAAAGGCCGCGCTGTACATTGCGGCAATCTCCGTCCGTGCAATGAGAAACTGATCGGATTTCTCCAGCTGAACAAGACCGATGGCTGCAGAAATATCGGTCATGTTGTATTTAAACCCGGGAAATTGAATCTCATAGAACCATGACCCGGCGGCCGTATAGCGATTCCAGGCATCCTTCGTGATCCCATGCAGCGTCATACAACGCATGTGATTAGCCCGTGCAGCATTGTCGGTAGTAGCCATCCCTCCCTCTCCTGTGGTGAGGGATTTGGTGGCGTAAAACGAGAAGCACGTGACATCACTGATGCCCCCTATCTGCCGATCTCGATACTGCGCTTGGAACGCATGGGCTGCATCCTCAACCACAGCCAACTGGTGTCGCTGAGCAAGGTCACGAATTTGATCCATTTCACACGGATACCCGCCGAAATGCACGGGCACAATGGCTTTGGTGCGGCTGGTTATGGCGCGGTCAAGGGCATTGAGGTCTAGATTGAGTGTAGCCGACTCACAATCGATCAAAACCGGCTTTGCCCCCAGGTAGTGGACCACCTCTGCTGTCGCTGCGAAGGTCATTGTCGGAACCATCACCTCATCGCCCACGCCAACACCGAGCGCTTCCAAGGCGATGTGGAGCGCGGCCGTTCCCGAGTTCGTGGCCACCGCATACTTAGCTCCTACCCGTCTAGCAAACTGCTCCTCAAATTCTCTGACTCTGCCACCTGTCGTAAGCCAACCTGACCGGAGAGTCTCACCCACTGCCGCGATTTCCTCTTCGCCGATCGAGGGGGCATGGAAAGGAATCCAGCGCTCATTCATCGCAGCACATCTTCCGGATGGTCCCGACGTAGTGTGTGCGGAGAAACGGCAGCAAGCTCAAGAGATGACAGGCCATCCAAGAAGCAGAGGCGATCCGTCTCCATTTCGATTGGTGTCGGCCCATACCCAACCAACCAGCATCAATGAGGTTCGTGAATTATCGTGAGAGAGGTGTTGTGGCCCCATCGAAAGCGCCTTGCTTCGGCAAGCACCACAGGGTCAGCACGCGTTGGAGAAATCCAACTCCGTAACTGAGATGAATCGTCAAGAAAACAACCGGCATCCAGAGACCGCACAGCCACCCATCTTTGATGCCGATCTGGGCACCTAGGGCGAGTGTTGCGAGCAAATAGGTGGCTGCCAAGCTAAAGAATAAAAAAAGCGACTTGGGAAGCCACACCCCCAGGGCCAAAGAAAACGCTCCTGCCAAGACCATGATGGCGGGGACCAGTTGCCTTCCGGTCATAATTCTACCGAGCTTATGTGCAGTGAGTGGCTTAAAATATCCATATTGATAATACATACGCCACAACTTAGACAGCGAGTTTCGCGCCACATAAAAGGCATATACATCGGGTACGAGCAACACCCGCCCGCCCTGACCAATGAGACGATGATTGAACTCGTCGTCTTGATTTCTGATGAATTGCTCGTCAAACAGGCCAACCGTCTTGAACAGCTCCTTCTTGAAGCACCCCCCCCATACCGTATCCACACGTTTAGGTTCAGTGAGCCCAACTTGATAATGCGACGTCCCGACGCCAAAGGGGTGTGACACACCACGAGCAATGGCAACGGCCATGGGCGTTTGATCAGCCGGAACCGCAATTCGTACGCCTCCGACATTGTCCGCGCCCGTTTTGCGTTGCCACTCTACCAACTTTGATATGTAATCGACAGGGTACGTCGCATGAGCGTCCATCCGGATGAGGACATCTCCTTTGGCTTGCTGAATCCCCACGTTCAAGGCCGCAGGAGTCGTTCGTTTTGGGTTATCCAGCATTCTTACCGATGGATGATGTGCGGCTATTCGTTCGACTTCCTTTCGCGTCCCATCATCACTCAGCCCGTCAACCACAAGAATTTCAGCCAGATCCTTCGGATACGAATTGGCAAGGATGGAGAAAAGGCAGCTTCCTATGAAGCGCACTTCATTACGGCAAGGAACAATGATCGTAATGAATGGAGTAGTAATAATATTGACCATCAACCTAGCTTATCCATGAAAGGGCTTTCGCCCTTACCGAAAGAAGCAATTAGGATCTCATAGTCATTCGAACGCCGCGCTTGCATGACACGATGCATAACAGATAGCCAAGACCCATGCCCATTACCATTCCCTTAAGCCCAGGAATTCCGCTACGAATAGAAATAGGATAGGCTGCAACAAGCCCTGAAAAAACAAACTGACCCGTTACACTGACGCATGCAAACCTGAATGCTCCCCAGTGAAGAGCTCCTAGCAATAGCGCCGCGACTACCGTCGCGCCTAGCCCATAATTCATATAACAATCCGTCATTAAATTTATACCCCATCCAAGACGCGCTGGCAGCCCGGCGGCCGCTGCATAGTGCTCGTATGGGCCCTCTTCCGGTCGGTCTTCTGCCCAAAATCGCGGCAACATGATCTGCGTGAGATAGGTAAGGGATCCTCCCGGGTATGGCTCAATCCGATTTGACATAACAATATATTGTGAAAATGCCGTCCGTGACTCAGCATTCACGACGATTTGGCCCACCGCTTCGCTCAAAAGCTCAGATGGTCCAGCAGACTCCTTCGCTTCGCGGAACACACCAATGGCGATAAGAGGAACGACGAATAGCAATACGAGAAAGATTGCTCGCGCGCTTCGAATTCCACGAAAACTCGCGAGAACTACCGCCGCCAGGCCTCCCTCCAAGAGCGTCACTCTATCCCCTAACGCCATCATAGAACCGAAAAGGAGCACTCCACTGATGATCACTAGCGCCCAAAATATCGCAAATAATCGGCCTGTTGGGATGACTAATCTGTTGCTTAATCCAATTCCTGCGACGAAAAGAATGCAGAGGCTCATTGAGGTAATACTCAACATCCATTTCAGCAATCCAACATAGGCGCCCAATTGCTCTCCAGACTTGAATGCCAGATAAGCCGATTCACCACTGCGGAGATAGGTTAAAACAAAATCAATCCAGGGCAGGATACCGATTACAAAAGTCCCAACGCCCAGAATAAGTAATGGCCACCCTCGCAAGTAAAGTGTGTCGTCTTGCATTTTGTGAAGGCGGTGCTCCCGCAGCGGCAGAATGCTCCAGACCAACAAATAAGTATTGGCAAATAGGAGGCTCACCACCGCCGCACCCCAATAGTGGTGATCGTAGGAAATGAAGTAGGGGAAACCATCGTACCAATAGTCTCCCAAACTGTACCCTAAAGCCTCATAAAAAAAGACAACGACATAACCGTGCAATAGGTAGTTATAAGATAAGATGAGCAATAGAAGGACGCTAACGGATCTGGTTCTTGCCAATACACGAAGACAAAGAGCCACAAATAATGCAAATAGTACGACTGCAACGGCTTCCACGGATCTACGCCTCAACTACTTTCAACTGACTTGCTATGGCATCACCTACCTTCTGTATCGAAACCGAAGTCATACATTTCTGCGAAATCGGACATTTCAAAAAGAGGGAGGTCTCGAAGCATGGCATACAGGACAACGTATGCTCTGTTTTTACGACTAGATTCTTATTCCCCAATGGCCGCGTCTGATCAATTCTCGTAGGCCCTGCTACGGTCACTACTGGCACGCCAACTGCAGCCGCAACATGCCCCAACCCAGTATCACCGCACAGGAAAACATTGGTCCTAGCTATCAAGGCGGCCACAAGGCCTAAAGGCATGCCCTGAAATCGGACTACTTTGCCCGAGATATCCTGTGATCTAATCCCAAAGATACCGTCTTCGGGGCCAAAGAATAGAGCGACCTTTCCCTCGGGGTAGTCGAGCAAGAATTTTGAAATAATTTCCCAACACCATTCCTCTGGAAGCTTCTTAACCTGTTCATACAATCCACAGCCCGGATGCAAGCCCAACACAGTGTGCCCCTCAAGCCCACGAAGTCTCCATTCGGCTGCTACCTCGGCTTCTGAGCACTGATTCAATTTAAATCTTGCAGGCAAATTCTTGTCAATTCCTGCACGGGGAAACAACAATCTCAGGATGTCAATATTGTCGGAGCTCCGATGATTCGGAGGTTTTGCGAGGCGCCAATGCGTATACCCGCACCCCCTACGACCAATTCCATCACCGGCAATCACCTTCAGCCCAGACAAGAACCTTAATAGGAAAGCAATCCTCGGTGAAAGCCGACTTGCGACAATTCCGACGTCAAAACATTCATATCGAAGACGAACAAAAAACATAAGTATGTCTAATACTGAGCTCTCTCGAAATGAGAAGACCCTCACTTCGTCGCATAGATCAGAGTCTCGAATCACATCGCCAGCTGCAAATGAACCAGCCACAACAGTCACATGCGCGGTCGGCAACTCGGCCCGCAGAGCCTGCAGCATTGGAGTAGTCATGACCATATCTCCAATACCCCACGTCTGAACTACCAGAACTTTCCTCATGTCACTTCAACCAATCGACGATTCTGATTAGGAGGCTAATACGCAGCACATTGCTAGTTTGCTCAAAAACGGCCCCCAAAATGCCGCTTTTGACACCGAGATTAGACCGAGCACTAGAACGAGAGGGAATAACACCGCGCAGGTCAGAATCCACCCGGTGTTACTTACTAGGCATCTAGTTAAAGCGACCCCGAATGCCAGCGGAATCAGCGACACTCCCGCCGCCCAATACCCTTGTCCGGGCTCGGTGAGGGCTCGTTGCTTGTCATCGAGAAAGTCGGACCATCCCCCCAAGTGCTGGATGAGGAAGAACTGAGAAATGAGTCCCACACAAATGAGCAACGGCAAGAGAAGGCTGACTCGCTCGCTGTTCCAAGTTACTGGCAACGAAGGCAGCATCCGAGCTACGTAACGACCGAAATTCGAATAGTACCCTATGAAGAAACAGATCAAACTAGGAATCAGATACAGTATTGCCCGCGTAACCGCCTGCACTGTTTGGTGATCAAATGGTGGGGAGAGAAATGCCGATCCAAGGGTAAGGTCGAAGATCGCTCGCACCACAAAGAGTAAAAGAAAAAATGCCGACGCCCAATACACGGGCTCGAAGATATCCTTCCTCGTTTTGAGGAATAGAGCTCCAAAGGGAATCGCAGCGATACCGGTGAGCACCGCGAGCAACAGATATAGGGTCGGATCTTCCATTGTCACGATCAGAATGAAGCAGCTACCGTGCCATGGCCATTCGTTAGTACGGGATCCGGAATGGCTTCAACTACGAGCAAATCGCACTTTTTGCCTGACGACGTAAGAGAGGTAGCCGGCCTCCAGCAGCGTTTGAAACCCAACTGCGACAACATAGCTCCAAACAAGACCGTTTCGCCCCACCGAGTTGAACAACGCATAGCTCAAGCCCATCTGCAGCATGTATCGACTGGAATAGATCACGGACACCGCATGCATTCGGCCATCGTTGAAGAGTGGTACCAACAACACTCTCGAAATCGCCTCAGCAGGTAATCCCCAAATGGCCAATTTCAACAGGTTTGCAGTCGCACTCGCCACGGACGCGTCGAACTTGCCACCGCCAAGGACGAACTCAATGACTTCTTGTGCATTGCCATAAATTACTGCACCTACCAACACCGTGAGGCACAGTAGACCGCCACAAGTGGCGAATAGAATATATTGGGCAGACGCGACATCACCAGACTGCATATAGCGGATATAGCGAGGCCCGATGATCAAGGCGATTGGCTTGGCAGCTAATATCGTAAGAGGATAGATCAGCGCCAAGGCATACGACAACACAGCGATGGTTCCCACCCCATCCAGAGACCCCAGTCTTCGCATGTATGCTAACGCCGCCTGAGCCAAAATGGAGGTGAGAAACAGCCCAACCCCTTGACGTAGAACGTGCTGGATCTCAGCATTCGTGGCACTCAGACCTGGTTGGTATTGAATCTTGGTAACCCGGCTAAAAATGATCCACACGAAGAAAAGTCCACAGAAGCCAGACACGCACAATGATATTGCTGTCTCATTGAGAGAGGGCGTGTATCCAAAAATCAACCATCCGCCAATGAGCCCGACTCGGCTGAGTAGTTGATATATCTCATTGCCGACGGGTACTTCATACGCCGTCAGGATGGCACTCAGAAGTGACCCCACCCCCAAAACAACCACCAGTGGCATGAACAGGAGAATGAGCTGTTGCGCCTCACGCTGGGCAGATTCCTGGAGCCCAGGAGCGAGCAACTCCGTAAACGGAGCCACAAAGATAACGCTCAGCGATATCGCACATGCCGAAAATGCCAGCAGGTAATTGAGCATGCCTGAGAACATCGCATTGGCTCTAACGCCCTCACTTCTACGCATACTTGAAAATTGGGTAGTTATGATCGCCTCAAGGAAGGTGACACCACTCACGCTTATCACCAGAAAAGGGATTGAATAGGCAACGTCGAAGGCGTCTTTGTGCGCTGACGCTCCCCAATTCGAGGCTAGAAACTTTATGAACAGGTATCCAATCAGTATATTGAGCACAATTTGTGCTGTGAGTGCCCAATGCCTGAGAATGTCTTTCGTTATACTCATTAAAAATAACGAGGTTGCGCCCCTACTGTTCTCGAAATAGATCGCGTGCAACACGACGCGATGATCCTAAGCCAACTCTTGTAGCCCTGGATCGACGACACGCACTCATCTCTTTAAATTCGGTGGACGAGTGCGCCCAATCGTTGCACTCGCTCCACTCGCCGAGGTGCATATAGCAATTGACGCGGCACCTTCCCGATTCTTATCATCGGCCCCCGAACGTGAAATCCCTGGCCACACATCGCCTTCCCTGTAGCCCATTCCGGGCAGGGTTGCTCGCGCTCATCATCTTGCTCTGCCACGATCCGCTCCTCGCCGAAGAAGCTGAGCAGGCAACCACTCCCCATCTGGTCGACATGCGCTTCTCCGTTTCCACCTTCGCGCTCAATCTCGAAAAACAGGGGTTGGAAGACAATACCTTCACCAATGGGCTGGGGCGCGACACCACACTCATCGGCACCCTCGTGAACGCCTCGATCTACAAACGCCTGCTCCCCACCCTCGAGGCTGAGCTCGGCGTGTTTGCCAATATGCCATTCGGGCATGAGACCGAGGTTTCCCAAGTCCGTCCGATCCTGCGCCTCACTTACCAGCCGACCAAACAAATCAGCGCGGTGATCGGTACCCTTCACGTCCCGCACCAAGAATTCCATAACGCCGTGTTCTACCGGGGCAATCGCTTCTTGCGCCCCATAGAACAAGGGGCTCAAATGCTAGTGGATACCGAGTTCTATCGGCAAGACCTGTTTATCAACTGGGAACAGGCTTTTCGAGGTTCCGCAACCAACCGCTTCGATGTCGGATATGCCGGGCAACTGAAGTTTGGCCCCCTGCATTTCAATGGACAAACCCACTGGGTACACAACGGGCAGGCCCTCTTCAAACTCGACCGGTCGTTCCAAGCTGGCGACAACCTCGTGATCGCCGCTGGCCCCGAGCTGGTCCTGGAACCGTCCCGCTACTTCCCGGCGCTCCCCTGGTGGAATCAGCTCGGCATCCGCTTCACCTACCTGACGAGTTACAACCAAACGGAGGCCGGCACAGAGGCGACCCGCGGGCGAGGATACGAACTCCAAACCTGGCTCGATCTGGCCGGATGGCGTCCGTACCTTGCCTTCTGGAAAGGCCGCAATTTCCTCAGCCAGCAGGGCGATCCAGAGTTCCGGGCAAGCAACTTTCCAGAAATCGGTCTCTCGAAGACGATCCGCTTGGGCAACCGCGCGTCCATCGAGTTCGGAGCACAAGCTCGACGCATCCGGGCATTTTTTACCGAAGATAGCCGCACCTATTTCACGCGCGACACCTTCAAGTGGGTGAATCAGGAATATATTGTATTCAATTGGAACTGGGACACCAATCACGCGGACCTGATTGGAGACGTCTGGAATTCTCTCTCACGGCCGTTTGGCGATCGCGAAGAACCCGAAACAACACGCCGATTCTTTGCCAAATTGGACGCCTTGACCTACATGTACAATATTGCCTATCCCGGCATGCGCCAGGTCGGTGGAGTGCCCGTCTCCGATCACACCTTTGCCGGTCAATACCTTTCTCCGGTGCTTCAATACCGAGTCAGTCCACAGCTGACGCTTAACGCCGGCTTTTTCACCGGCCTACCGGTGGGAGCTACCCAACGGTTTCATACCGTACAGCCGATTCTGTCTGCCGAATACGAAATGATCCCAGATATACAGCTGATAGCCGGCACCCTTCATCGCAACCATCCCTTCGTGGACGCGCTGTTCAACGATACGATGTTGTTCACCCGCCCGATTGAACAGGGCTTCCAGTTACTCATGAACCGAAAACACTACCAGCAAGACGTCTTCATTAATTGGAATCAAATCGAGACCTTCCAGAAGGCAGAACGCTTCGATGTGGGCTACGCCGGACGTGTGGCAGCCGGTCACTTCGCATTCAACGGCCAAGTCTACTGGTCCCATTCCGGCGGTGCACAATACTCTGAATCAAGGACATTTTTCGGACCGGGCATTCCGCGTGATCGGCCAGCCGGCAACAATTTCTTGACGGCCTTCGGACCTCAATTCACGTTTCAACCCAGGCAGTACTGGTCGCAGCTCTCGTGGTTTCGCGAAATCGATGTCATGGCCCTCTACCTGACTAGCCAGAATGAGCCGACGCAAAGCGGTTCCCCGATCGTCCGTGGTCGCGGGTATCAATTGACAGCGGGGTTGAATCTCGATGGGTGGCGCCCCTATATCACCTTGTGGCGAGGAGAACACTTCGTCACGGAGCGCGGCGACCCAGCCTACTATGCAGGCGATTTTACCGAATTCGGCCTGGTGAAAGACGTCGCCTTACCCGCAGGATTCGTCCTCCGCATCGGCGGATTCGGACGGGTGATCGAAAATCGTGTCTCACACACCGAGTATGCGCTGCTTAATTGGTCCTGGGATCAGTCTACCTGGCGAGGATATTGTCTGCGGCCAACCTTGCTCCATCAGAGCGAGACATCGTGTACCCACTGAGACGCACTTCTCTCTTGCCACCTCGAATGAAGCCCGTTAGAGTAGCACCTGGTTGCCTTTTGGGTCAATCCTTGGTCAGTGAGAGGAGGGGTGATGGGTCGCTGGTCGGTCGGTATTCTATTCCTGATCATGTCGTGCCTTCCCATGCATGCGTTCGCCGAATCCTACGTCGGCGCAGGGATCGGCCTGAACGCCCCCACCTTTGACACCACCGATGCCGGAAAGATGTCCCTCCAGAAAGACCTGTTTTACGGAGGCAAGATCGGCCATTATTTTAACGATCGCGGCTACAACTGGTTCGGGCTTGAAGTGGACGCGTACCGTTCCACCCCCGGCATCAAACAGCAAACCTTGCCGACGTCCAGCAACCCTCGACTCTCGGGCACGATCCCTGGTGCCGATTTGATGGTACACTCGCTGGCTTTTAATGCCTTGGTCCGTGTCACCGGCTATCAATACAAAGTCGAGCCCTATGCCGGCCTGGGCATCGGCCTCAATGTAGGAAATATCTCCAACGGAAATTTCCGACCAGAGGCGTCTTTCGCCCCAAGCTTTAATATTTTGGCCGGTATTCGCTATTATGTGACCGAGTCGATCGCCCCCTTCATCGAGTACAAGTACAACTTCGCCCAGTTCAGCTTCAACCGCAGCGACATCACGGCAGACTACCGCGCCAACCTCTTCATGTTTGGCATCTCCTACCATTTCGGGCGATAAGGAACCTGTCTTTCCCAGGACTTCGCTCTCAATAGCCGCAAATACGCTACCGAACCCATCAACAGAACCACCCGGGTAACGTACAGTGGTTTCCTGTCCGCTGGAGCATCGACTATTCACCACGCTCCCGGTCTTTGCTATTGCTGGCGAGAAGGCGTAAGGTTACTGCTGGCTGTTATCTAGACATACCCTCTCATTTGCCTGCGGCCTGCTACCGCCGACAACGCTCGAAAGGCGGCCCACCGTGTTGACGCATCCACTAGAGGTCAGGGAATGGTTCTGCGTCGCAAACGTTTTGTTGTCGCCCTCGCGAATGAAGCCCCCGTTACACCGTGTCTTTCCTTAGAGACCACCAGGCAATCTGAGCCGAACTGAGCCGACGAGCTCAGCTCAACCCTCAAATCCTTCACATCGAATATCTGGACTGATCACTCTAGCAGCGCCGAACGGAGCGCGGACGGAGCAGCTAGGCGATCACCAGACAGAACCGATGACCTGTGCCACAAGCGTTCGACCCGACCCCTACCTGGAGGTGTTTGATGAATTCAAGAATGGTTGCACACAGTTCACTCTGGGTACTGCTCATCAGCGGCTTCTTGGGCTGTTCCGGCACGAGCCCGTTTGTCACGTTGCCCAGCAGCGCTTTTTTTGAGGCCGACGCCAAAGAGCGAGAGGCATTGCAAGTTGTAAGTCGGGCGCAGGAATCACGCCGAGCGAATTGTCAGCAGGCCGGCACGTGCGAAGAGGTGACGTACACCAGGGGATTGGTCGCGTTATTCGAAAACCGCGAGGATGCGATCCACGCCTTTCAAGAATTACACACCACTGTGCCAAACGGCCGGTATGCTGCCTCCAGCTCCCGCTGGCTCACCCTGCTGCAAGGCGGGCAACTGGCGTCGGCCAAACAGGACCCGCTGTTCATTCAACTGCGACAGGAGATACTCCATGGCCTGCTGGATCCAGACACCCTCGCCACGAGTCGGAAACTAAAGGAACAGGAGCGACGGATCGCCGAGGTGAGCCACTGACATCCGGCGAGCCACTCAAAGCACCTCACGACGTCACGCCTCTCTCAACGTTGGCGTCGTGTCGATACAGGGCTCAGTGGATAAACAGCACGACTGGACGTCAGAACGATAGATTCGGAACCGACAGTTTCGTGCGAAGTTGTTCTAATAGATGGCTTGTGTGGAGCGCGCGGCCTTCATGAGTCAAATGGTATCCGGTATCGGCAAAGAACCGACGATCATATTGAAAGTCGCCCGCCGGGCCTAAGACCGGGATCTTCAGTTCCACCAGTTTCTCCTCGATGGTGCGCACGTTCTCCTGTATGCGAGGAGCATCGAACGCCATGCGCCCTGCCACCACTAGCGGCCAACCGTTATACAGCGAGACTCCGTGATCTGCGCAGTGCCGAGCAAATTCACTCAAGGTGCTCCATGGGTACATCCGTGCAACCGACTGTCCATTGAAAGGACTGCGAGCGATTCTGAAGTGAATCGAGCAAGCTTGGGAGCCATTGCGTCGAAAAGTGCGAACGGAACCGGGAGTAGCGAAAATGAGGGGGTGTAACAGGGTCCGGCCAGAATCACCGAACCCTCTAAGATATCTGCGGGAATGGTTGGAGGCGCCGGGCGGGTTCGAACCGCCGCATCGCAGTTTTGCAGCTTGCCCGAGGGCTCTACGACCGATGATGATCAACAGGGACGGACAGAGAAGACTAATTAGGAAGATCAATAAGTTATGGCGCTTTCACTACGCCCTACCGAGACTGACTAGGATTCCGAACCGGGAGCAAAATCGGGAGTGGAACCGGGAGTAAAACCGGGATCAGGATTTTTACCTGTCAATACGATTGAACAGAGACTTCTGAAGCACTCGTCTGTGGGGCAAATTGGCTCGCTCAACGACACCGTGTCGAACTAGCTACCGGTCCTCTCTCGCTAACGCATCGGCTCTTCGGTGGCTTCCCGGTATGAGGCCGTATTGCTCAACTGTGCAGCATGAATCAAGAAGAGTTTATATTCAGGTGCCGGTGTTGATAGCTTCTTTAAACTTCCTCGTAGCATATCGGCTTGCTGCTGTAACAGTATCGGCGGGGTTGTTGCAGTAGGCTTCCATCACTTGAGGCCATGATAAACGCACCTTTCCGGTTTGGCCACGCAGCAAAGGACGATCGGACTCTCTTTTTTGAGGGTCTTCGATTAAGAGATCATCAAACGCTGCTAATGCACGGTAATTCTTTGAGAGGACCACCCAATAATAAAAAAGACCGAAGAAGCTTACTACGGCACCTAGTACGGTATCCTTCGGATGTGCAATTAGAACTACGGCATGAGAAGGGGGATGAAAATTGAAACTGCCAAATAGTAATCGCTCATCTATCAAAATACCACAGCACTTCCCGTCCGTATCGCCATGCAGAATAAATCTTCGAATCTCATTAAAATCTGCACTCAGCACAGGGAATCGCAGTTGAGCGAATCTTTCAAACGCTACTTTAGATGCCAAGCGCCTCAAAGGAAGTCCTCCCAAATCAATGGAAAATTCGGCCACTGATTCAGGTGGTGCGATGCCATGCAAATCCCTGTCTATCCACCGAATCGATGGGTTTTGCGTCGACATTTCCAACTTCTTAGCTTCGACTTTCTCAGGGGGGCCAAAAAGCGAATAACTAATTTTCCCTCCTTCATCTTCAGTTTTATGGATGATTACTGAATCGATTTCACCATGCTCATCAAGCCAAACGTCCTTTGTCATACCAGCAAAACTCAATTTTGCTCTTACGCGTACTACGTCGCGAAATCGGCCTCGAATGCCCCAAACACTTCGGAAAAAGGCAAAGGATCTAAGAATAGGATTTTCAACATATTGATTAATATGCTGGTTGCATTTCAAACAAACCGTTTCAGTAGTGGAGAGAACGCCACCTAATGCATATGGAAATATATGGGCATCGGATGGCCGTTGCTCTGACTCGCTACAACTGCAGTAAATGCAAGTGAATGGCATCTGTATGTCGCCAGGTAAGAGATAAACACTATCGGGGAAGAGCTTGGATTTCAACATGCCTACACCTGAAATTCACCTTGGCATAGCGTTCAGACTAATACTCAACCGCGGTGTCCTACTTTGACCATATAGATCAAGTGAAGCGGGGGCTGCGCCCCCGAGCCCCCCGGCCGTCCGGCCCCGGCAGTCCGGAGCGGCCGGCGGGCCTTCGTGGTCAGCATATTTCGCGTCTAGTTGATAATCCTGGTCAGAAAAAGTCTTCATCTCAACTCTGCATAGGCCACTAATTCACCAAGGGGGACGGCCAAGCTAGCGCATCGCCGTCACCATTTGAAAATAACCCTGCATTTCCTCCCTCTCACCCCCTGAGAAGCCAACAGGTGGTGACAGGGTGGGGCCATATAGAGCCTACAACTAAGTATTAGAAGTAAAGATTTGTGAGTACCAGCATAGATGTGACCACCTGTTCCCAGGTGGTCACCGTGTTCTGGAACGTGCGAGCGAAATAGACTAGCGACTGAGAATATCGAGGATTTCATCCAATGGTCGAATGGTCCCCAACAGGAGAGGATCACCGAAACGCCTGTTATGACGGTTCTCCTTGACCTTGAGCAATCCAGTCACAAGATTGTTGAAATCATCCAGCTTGGATGTTTCAAAGTAGGTAATAAAATCCCAATCATCCAACCCGCTGGAGTGATAGAGCTTCCGTTTCACCGTCTTCAAGTATGCGACCGTCGCATCCGTGTGTTCCTTCATCAGGCCTGTTCGGGTGTCTTGTCCAGAAATCCACCATTCTGCGTCCTTGCGTATAGGAACCACTATAACGTATGGGCTGCCCTGAGGTGGCGGTGTCTTCAACTCCCCCTTCAGTTCTTCTGGGAAGCTAGGGACATAATTTAGGGTTTTGGTGATGCCATTGAAGGTGTCAGTATTTTTCATATCCATCCCCATAGTGGTCCCCATGAGGTCTAACAAGAAGTTCTGATTATGAACCATCTCTTTCGAGTGAATCCTGACAAGTACATCAGCTCTCTCAGACAGACCACGAAGCAAATGCGTATCGACTATTAACTTATCGGCGTGCTTTTCGAACACCTTTTTCATTTCGGAGGCCGCCTTGACACGCGCTTCATGATCCATCTGCCACCAGTGCTCCCCCATCTTGAACACAGCAAACGTTGCGTAGACACCAGGATCCTTTAAGAGCTTGTCGTGATCCATGGCCGCCTCACTCACTACAGACAACATGGGAAGGAAGCATAATAGAAGCGCAACCATCGAAATCTGACTGATTCTCTTCATAAGTCCGTTCTCCTTTTCGGTTAAAAGGGCTGGTACAACCCAATGCATGGTCAAGCATAGCCCTGCCCCTTCACATCGATCTCACGAAATTGTCACATTTTTATCACGCCTGATGTGGCGAGCGGCCCGTAACGGTCGAGAACAATAGAGACTAGAAGTGCACGGTGGGCAGTTCAAAGCTGATGATGGTTCCGATGTTAGGTATACTCTCTGCTCGAATTGTACTTCCATGTAGCTCTAGGATTCGCTTAGTAATGGCCAGCCCGAGCCCAGCTCCTCCAGGCTGATTTTGTCGATTCGCCCTATAAAAACGATCAAAAATATAAGGCAAGTCGTGATCAGCGATACCACAGCCAGTATCAGAAATTCGTATCATAACCGAGCCGGATTCGTGGCTTAACGAAATCGCAATGGTCCCTCCGCTCGGTGTATAGCGAGTAGCATTATTGATTATGTTTTCTAGCGCCCGCTCGATGAGGCCGATATCAGCCTCCACAAATGGCAGATCATCTGTAAAACTGCTCTTTAGGGCTATCCCCCTATTTGCGACGGTGAGTTGAAACTTTTGACACACATCCTGGACAAGCTCGGCTAAAGAAAATTGTTCGCATTGAATGCGAGCTTCACGCGAATCTAAGCGAGCCAATTCAAAGAGTTCCCCCACAAGCTCCCTAAGCCGTTGGCTTTGCTTGAGGGCAATGTCGAGAAACGTCCGGTATTCCTCTCGTGTAAGCGTCCCTTCTTTCATCAGTAACGTTTCCAGATACCCATGCAAGGATGCCAGGGGGGTACGCAAATCATGGGACACATTGGCTACCAACTCACGCCGAAGGATGTCCGTCTGCTTCAAAGTGGCCACTTGCTGAAGAATTCGTTCTACCATCCGATTGAATGTGGACCGGAGCCGATCAATTTCATCACTATTCCGCTCAGGAATGAAATCCTGAGGATGCAGCTCGAGCGCCTCTGAAAAATCGCTCTTTGCGAACGTTTCCATCGTCGATGCTAGTTTGGTTAACCTTCTGGTGAGCATGTTGAATAGAAAGAGACCGCCCAAAAGAGCGAACAGTAAGCCGGTAAGTGCTGCCCAGAGACTCAGCCGGAAGATGTAGCTCCGATTCAGCATATCGGCGACGGAGTCATACTCCTCTCCGCCAAGGACAATGTACAGATATCCTGTTGGTTGTCCGTGTAAGGGTATGGCTGAAACAGAAAAGACCTTCTGGCGAGTCGCATCACGGGGATCGTCACCAAGAATAGGAAATGCGTCCGCCTCGGTGAGAAAACGATGTATTGGTTCTAACGAGACAGCCGAGCGCTTGACCTTCTCAGTGGGAGCGGAGAAGTTGACTATGCCCCCATTCTCATCAAGCAAGTACATCTCAATGCTCGGATTGATAACCATAAGTAGGTGAAACAGTTCTTTCAGAGCGTACGGACTCACCTCTCCTTGGCTGCTTAGTAACTGGTCAGCAACAATGTTTCTGGCCAGAGCACGGTTCAGCTTCTGATTCACTTCCTGCTGATACATGCGCGTCGTGAAGACCGTTAGGAGAGTGTATAGAACCCCAACCGCACAAAACAGGAAGAGCAACACAAGGGCGAGTTTGCCGTAGAGTGACCGCGACATGGTCAGTCCTTTAAGCCGGATCCTTCTAGTTCACAGAATTTGTATCCGACGCCCCACACAGTCAGAATAAAGTCGGGCTTGGCCGAATCCTTTTCAATCTTGGCGCGCAATCTGTTGATATGGGAATTTACCGTGTGTTCATAGCCGTCGTGACCGTAACCCCAGACCGAATCGAGAAGCTGACTGCGCGTATAAACTCGGCCTGGATGGGATGCAAACTGCAGGAGCAAATCGAACTCTTTGGCCGTGAGATCCCTCAAGCTGCCTCTCACTGTGACCTTCCGTTTTTCAACATCGATGAAGAGGCCCTTTGCGCGGATAGTTTTCTGAAGGTCCTGCGTCTTATCTCTAAATGCTTCAGAACGGCGGAAGAGGGCCTTTACACGTGCGAGCAGTTCTCGAACACTAAATGGTTTAGTAACATAGTCGTCAGCACCAACTTCCAGCCCAAGGACCCGGTCTATTTCTGAGGATTTCGCAGTCAACATGAGGATGGGTGTATAGGTGGGGAGCGATCGAAGCTGCCGACATATCTCTAACCCGTCGATGCCAGGCAGCATCACGTCAAGAATAATAAGGTCATATCTCTTCGAGAGCACACATTGAAGGCCATCCTCTCCGGTTTTGGCGATCTCTACGGCATATGCGGTGTCGGTCAGGTGCATCTCCAAGAGCCGACCAATATCTAAGTCGTCTTCTACGACAAGAATTTGTTTAGCCATAAAAACCATATATTCGAGGCAGCAGGAATGCCTTTAGCATAGCGTCCGTCACAAATTCATCACAGCCATAGATTATAGACCCAACTGAAAAAATCCTGGCATGCTGAGGAAATGTCCGCTTTCAATGCCAAGGCCTGGTTTAATCGAGCGAATATTCCATGTGGCGGTAGCCGAGAATTTTAAGAATCGAGACTACGAGTGGTCAGCCCCGCACAGTCGATACAGAGCCAGATTTCGCATGTGACGTCATGCTCCCTATAACAAAACCGCACCCACGCCCGTTCAAATTGGCAAAACTCGCAGAGCCGTTCCTTCGTATGCTCAGAACAGAGCCAGGCTTTGCGCGCACGATCATACGTGGTGGCTTCCTGTCTGCAACCTGCCGGCCCAAATAGACTCGGCAGCTTCAGATCGCATCGATGCCAGATCATCCTCACACCTCCTGATAGACAAGCCCCTTCCCCAGCACGAGTTGCAGAATGGTGCCGCTAAACCAAATGGGATGCCCTGACAGCAGATCCTCCCAGGTCTTGATGAAAACGATCCTCGGGATTTCAATCTCGCCTCTGATCCGTCGGTAGGCATTCCTGGTCGACCATTGATGCCGCATCTCCTCCCACAGTCGGCTGATGGGAAAGCCCAGCGACCGCTTCCAGGACCAACACATATTCACGTAGCCACATTGATCCTGGACGTACTGGCTGATGACATAGCGGCTGAGACGGTTTCGTGAACGATGGCTAGGCTGATAGGCCTTGATCCAGACCACCGGAGCCCCGTGGAGGGCTTGCCACTGGGAGGAAAGCCATTCCTGAGAGATCCAGAAGCGGCGGGCGCGCTCCCCGTCCGGCACCCGCCAGGCCCAGAAGATATGGAGGACGCCATGCCCTTCCTCAGTCCGGACCTGGTAATACTCCAACCCCTGAAAGCCGAGCTGGCGTTCGATCCGCTGACGCAGTTGTTTATGATGGTAGGTCAGCTTCTCCGCATCCCCGCCTTCTGCCGTGGAGAGCGTGACCCAGAGTACCTGGAACTGGTGGCATTCCCAGAACCAGAGGAGGGACCGCACCCGGTGATAGCCCCGTTTTTGCTTTCTCGTCCATTCGCCGGCGACTGGTTCCCTCCGGAACTCCTTCCACCGGCTCATCGGGCGGCCTCCGCTTGAGGAATGGCCGGCCTCAGGCCGGCAGTCAGAATCCGTTCCAGCTCCTCGATAGGAATCCGCACAGCGCGCACCGACGGCTTCACATAGGCAATCTGCCGTTTCAGGATGTATTTCCTGATCGTGCTTTCCTTCAGCCCTAACCGATTCGCCGCTTCTCGAATGGTGATCAATTTTGTACTCGGAACCATTTGGCACCTCCTTGGTAATGAGTCGGTTATTCTAGTTATGCCTTATACAAATTAGGCATAACGTGTCTTGACATGAATTACCATTGCTGAAGTACACTTCCCAAGAGTTTTCAGTCCCAAGGTGGCTCGTTCACCTCCAGTTTTTTCTATGAAATGGGATTAAGTGGTGAAGCTGGCGAAGCCAGCTACAGAAGGAGAGGGCAGATGACCATAGACCGCGCCGCAATCTTTGAGCAGTTCTACGGCGAAATGAAGAAGGCCAGAGAGCGTATTCTCACCACAGCAGACGGCGAAGTCGGCTGGCTCTTGAAGTTTATCCAGACCGACCTAGAAGCTCTCACGCCAAGTGAATGGATGGTTCTGGCGTTCGAGGTGGCCAGCTTTGTCGATGACGTGGCCAATCGCCATGGTGAAGAAATCGCGACAGAAGGAGGGTGGAGCGTCCAATCTATCCCAGGTGAGAGGTTTCGTGGCACTATTCCAAGCCGCGCAGAGGCCAAGGAAATTCAGACCATGGTCCTCCGCAGTCTGGAAAACTTATGGAAAAATGCAGTGGCTGCCTTCAGGTTCCCTCAATTCACCATCATTGTCACGTTGCCTGGCGCGGACCACGAACGAAAAGGGAGTGTGTTTGTTGCCACAAAGCGAAAAGTAAAGGAGTTTGAATATCGGTTCGCTCATTTATTAGTCGACTATTCCGGGCGAATTCGCCGTTGCCCGGAGTGCCAACGGATTTACCTCGCCATCCGGTTTGATCAAACCTACTGCGGTCCTCGATGCCAGACACGAGTGGCCACTCGGAAATGGCGAGAGAAACATCTTCCGAAGAAACAAAGGGCCTCTGGAGATACGACTAGCACGAAGGCCGATTCAGCCAGGAAAGGTAGAAAGGGAAGCTCTGATGGCAAGGCCAAACGGTAAAGACCGTGGAGTGGTGTTTAAGCAAGGCGGGTGGTGGGTTCGCCTCTATGTGAATGGCCGGGAGAAATGGTTTCGGGCGGACTCCAAGAGCCAAGCCAAGACGCTGTACGGTCGTTTGCGGTCCGAGGCGCGCGAGAATCGCTACTTTCCCGAGAAGTATGCTGTTTCCAAGGAATTGACCCTCCGAGCATGGATTGCGCGGTATCTGGAAGGGGTGACCTCGCCAGGGCTTCGGAATGTGCATCGCTATGGAAAGTTCTGGTCGAAGCTCCTAGGGCGGAAGCTTTTGACCGAGATTACCGCCGACGACTTACGTCATATCCAAGCCAAAATGAAGCACAAGGGCACACGAACCGCCCGAACGATTAACCGCTACTTTGGAGCCTTACGACGTATCCTGAACTTGGCGATTGCCGATGGTCTGCTATCGGCCAATCCGATCAAAGGCGTGAAGTTCTTTTCCGAGCCTGCCGGGCGGCTTCGCTTCCTAAGTGATAAGGAAATCTCCAGTCTCCGGGATACCTTGCTGCCGGAGCACTGGTTAATTGTAGCCTTTGCTCTGGAAACAGGCTTACGCCTCACGGAGCAGTTTCATTCGCGCTGGGACTGCCTGAACACCGAACAAGGCATCTTGACCATTCCATTGAGTAAGTCAGGCAAGACCCGCCACGTCATTCTGACGGATGCCGCGCTGGACATCGTCAAGGGTCTCACCTCATGGATGCACAGCCCTTTCCTGTTCCCTAGTCCTCTCACCTCCGCACAACCGATGCAGGGACGAAACTTTGTAGTAAAGATCTATGAACCGGCGTTGAAGCGAGCAAAAATCGAAGGAGTCACCTGGCACACGTTACGGCATACCTTCGCGTCTCGTGCTGTCATGGCAGGAGTGGATATCAGAACCGTGCAGGAACTGATGGGCCATTCCACGATCACGATGACCATGCGCTACGCCCATCTCTCCCCGGCTCACTTACGAACAGCAGTAAATCGAGCGAGTTTGGGAGCCATTGCCACGAAAAGTGCGAGTGGAACCGGGAGTAAAACCGGGAGTAGCGAAAATCAGGGGGTGGAACAGGGTCCGGTCAGAATCACCGAACCCTCTGAGATATCAGCAGGAATGGTTGGAGGCGCCGGGCGGGTTCGAACCGCCGCATCGCAGTTTTGCAGACTGCTCCCTTAGCCACTTGGGTACGGCGCCACGGATCGGATTATAGAAGGGGGAGCTTCAGGAACTCAACCGCGAAGAGTCGAGAAACGCAGGAATATTCTGAACGAACCTCTCAGCAAGGACCAGCACGACGAGCTAATGTTTCGTCGGAAGCACTGGAATATCTCGAACGATGGTCGAATGTTCATCCGCCGCATGGCCGATCAATTCCCAACCAGGCTCCGCCTGACCATCTGACGCAGCGGCTGCTTCGCCGGATACTCCGGCTGCCTCCGCTTCCTTTTCCTTGGCCAACAGCTCGACCTCACGAATCAACGTGTCCATGAGTTCTTCAAGCGGCACTTTCCGCATCAACTTTCCCTTCTTAAAGAGAATACCCTTGCCCTCACCGCCGGCGATGCCGATATCCGCTTCCTTGCCTTCTCCGATGCCGTTCACCACACACCCCAGCACCGAAACGTTCAGCGGCGTCTTGATATGGCCCAGCTTCTTTTCCAGCTCATTCGCCATCCGGACTACATCGATCTCAACCCGGCCGCAGGTCGGGCACGCAATCACATTGATGCCACGATGGCGCAACTCCAGCGACTTGAGAATCTCGAATCCGACTTTGACTTCTTCCACCGGATCAGCCGCCAACGACACCCTCAAAGTATCGCCGATGCCCTGCGAGAGCAGCCATCCGAGGCCGATCGCAGACTTGACCGCACCCGTCATGGCCGTGCCGGCTTCCGTGATCCCGATATGCAAGGGATAGTTCGACTGAGTAGAGAACAAATAGTACGCGTCGATGGCATGGTGCACGTCAGAGGCCTTGAGCGACACCTTCATATTGGTGAAGCCTTCATCTTCCAACGCATGTACGGCGTTCAAGGCCGATTCCGACAGGGCTTCCGGGGAAGGCCAGCCGTATTTATCTAACAACGGGCGTTCGAGCGAGCCTCCGTTCACGCCGACGCGCAACGGAATGCCCCGCTCATTCACCGCTTTAATCACGTCCTGCACCTTCCACCAGGCGCCGATGTTGCCTGGATTGATGCGGACACAATCGACGACCTCAGCGGCCTTGAGCGCGAGACGATGGTCGAAATGAATATCCGCGATCAACGGGACCGTCATGGCGGCCTTGATCTGCGGAAGCGCGGCGGCGGCCTCATCATCAGGAACGGCGACTCGAATGATTTCACATCCGGCCTCTTCCAGCTGACGAATCTGGGCCACCGTGGCCGTCACATCACGCGTGTCCGTCGAGCACATCGACTGGACTGAAATCGGCGCATCTCCGCCGATCTTTACCGATCCTGCCTGAATCTGCCGCGTCTTTTTTCTCGTGATATGCATCCGCGTCCCAGTTGGTGTCCTGTTTAGCTGCGCTCCACCCTCAACTAGCTGCCCTGCTCGTCGCCGTGGGGAAGACTGCCCACCAGCGATGCCAAACGAGCGGCATCATCCGTAGCCACGCCGGCTCCGAACAACGCCTTCACGCTGTTGTAAATTCCGTCTGCCGTCAGGCCATACCGTTCGCGCAGCAGGTCTTGCGGGCCCTGCTCGATGTACCAATCGGGCAATCCGATCATCTTCGTTCTCAGGTTCGTGACACCTTCTTCGGAGAGGGCTTCCAAGACAGCGGAACCGAACCCACCCATCTTACACCCCTCTTCGACGGTCACCAGGCAGCGCACCTTCTTCGCCGTCTTGATGATCAGCTCCGTGTCCAGCGGCTTCACGAAACGGGCGTTGACTACCGCAGCGGAGATGCCCTCCTGCGCCAACCGTTCCGCCGCCTTCATGGCGGGCCAGACAGTCACACCGATGGCCACAATGGCGACATCCGTCCCTTCCCGGAGCAACTCGCCCTTTCCGATCGGTAGCGCGGTCGGTTCGGGATCCATCGGCACCCCAAGACTCACGCCTCGCGCATAACGCACCGAGGCGGGCCCATCGTAGCTGACACACGTCTTCATCATGTGCTGCAGCTCGTTTTCATCCTTGGGTGCTGCCACGACCATGTTCGGCACATGCCGGAGAAAGGCAAAATCGAACGCGCCATGGTGCGTCGTGCCGTCCTCAGCCACGAGACCGCCCCGGTCGATGCAGAAGGTCACGGGCAAATTCTGGGTGGCCACATCGTGCACCACCTGGTCATAGGCCCGCTGCAAGAAGGTGGAATAGAGCGCGACCACCGGCTTCATACCCTGCGTCGCCATCCCGGCGGCAAATGTAACGGCATGCTGCTCGGCGATCCCCACGTCATAAATCCGATCCGGGAACACTTTTTCAAACGCATTGAGCCCCGTGCCTTCGCACATGGCCGCGGTAATGGCCACGACCCGTTTATCCTGGTGGGCGACCTTGATCAAGGCATCAACCGCCATGCTGGTATAGCTGGGCCGCGATGCTTTTTTGGCCGGCACGCCCGTTTCACGCACAAACGGCGGACAGGCATGGAACCAGACCGGATTATCCATGGCTGCCTGATAGCCCAATCCCTTCTTCGTAATCACATGCAGGAGGACCGGGCCCTTCATCTTCAGCACATTCTCTAAGGTCGGCAGCAGGTGTTCGAAGTTATGTCCGTCGATCGGCCCGGCGTACTGGAAGCCGAGTTCCTCAAACAGCAAGCCCGGAAGTATCGCACCCTTGGCCAATTCCTCAGCCCGTCGCGCGATTTTCTGTACTTCGAGACCGATGTGCGGGATCTTGCGCAACAGCTGGCCGGTTTCCTCACGCATGCGGGCGTAGAATTCGCCGGTGAAGGTCCGGTTCAGATACGCCGAAATGGCGCCGACGTTCTTCGAGATGGACATCTGGTTATCGTTCAGGACAACGATGAAATCCTTATTGGTCCCGCCGGCATGATGCAACCCTTCGAGGGTCATCCCGGCCGTCATGGCACCGTCACCGACCACGCACACCACTTTGTGTTTTTCGTTCCGCTGCTCGCGCGCCTCCACCATGCCGAATGCCGCGGAAACCCCCGTACCGGCATGTCCGGCATTAAAGGTGTCGTAGACACTCTCTTCACGCTTGCAAAACCCGCTCAGCCCGCCGTACTGCCGGAGCGTATGGAACTGCTCCCGTCGGCCGGTCAGCAGTTTGTGAGTATAGGCTTGATTGCTGGTATCCCACACAATCTTGTCCTTCGGCGTATCTAGGAGATATTGCAGCGCGACCGTCAACTCCACGACGCCCAGATTGGAGGCCAGATGCCCCCCGACATTCGAAACCACCGTCAAGATCTGTTCACGGATCTCCTGGCACAGTTCGGGAAACTGCTCAGGGGAGAGGCGTTTCAAATCAGCGGGACTGTGGATATTTTTCAACAGAGACATTGCACAATCTCCTTGTCAAATGATGACAATTGGACGCAGGTATTCATTCAGTGGGAACAAGCCGTATAGAGAAGGTTGCGACGAAGCAGCGAAGAAGTTTCGTACAATCGGCTCATCCTCACATATGGCATCGCCGGTGTCAAGATTTCGCATTCCCTCGGGACAAGAACGGGACACCCCCGGTTACGATCGAAACCGGTAGGTGAGGACCGTGGACAGGGTAAAATCCGCCGCACTCCCGGTAATAAAATCGAGATTCTCTACTCCGTACAACTGCCACAGCAGACCGGGAAGGACTCGATAACTCACCCCCAGCACCGACTCCGTCACGCCCTTATCCAAAACTCGCGTTCCGGTCCCGTGAAACGGCGGGGAATAATAATCGAACTGTGCCGTGATCGAAAACTTTTCCGTCCAGAGATATTCCACGGCGACCAACCCGCTCATCACCGGCTGGAGTCCCAACCCGGCAATCCGCCCCATGGGAAACACTCCATTCAGGTTCGCATAGAGGATCCATCTTTCTGCGAACTTCTTATCCAGCGCCAAGCCGATGCCGACGTCAGGATGCCCGCTGCCGAACACCTGGTCGGTATCTCCAGTCGGGGCTTTGACCCCGACACGCACCGACAAGGCCGGGGCGATCGATGTTTCCTTCAGAATCTGATACTTGCCGTAAAATGAAATATCCCCCAACCCGGTGGCCCCCTCTGTCCCCCTGAACAGCGTGCGGCCTCCATTGGCTAGATTGAAGGCATACCCGACATCCTGCAGCGCCTTTCGTGGCGGCGACACCCCGGTCGTGCCCCGCTCCACCCCGACGATCGGGCCCTCCATAAAACCACCGTACCGATGATAGGCGGGAATTTCTGCGCCGATCTCCAATCGATCCGTCAGACCGTACCGAAGGAAGAGGCCAGTTCGTACGGTTTCGAATTTCATCGAGACATCGGCCTGTTCCTCCTGGTCCCTGGCAATACTGGCCGTATTCGCCACTTCCAACCGCACATCGAAATCGCCCTTTTTCAAAACCGCGGCCCGCTCGCCCGGCATGGCCAGCACCAGTTGATCCAGCGCTTGAAAGTTTCTGACCGGAAACGGACCGAATCCTTCCGCTCCAGCGGAGAACGGGAGGCCACACAGGGACATCACCACGAAGAAGCAATAGATCACCTGCCGCATGAATACTCTCGGCCGTCCACTCAGTAACACTTAATAGGGGAAGTCTAACCCTGCGAAGACCGCGCCACCCTCACGACTGTATCCGTAATCTACTCGGCCGACGACATTGGGGCGAACGATGGCGCGAAACCCCAACCCGGGCGTCATCCGATAATCCTGGAAGCTGACGTCTTTGAACGAGTTGAATACCTGACCCGTGTCGAGAAACGGAGCCACTTCGAAATCCGCCGTCACCCCGGCCAGCTTCGTCCGCAGGAGATGGATCCGTTCCTCGATACTGAAGGCAATCAGATGTTTGTCGATGTATCGGTCCAACCCGAACCCACGCAGATTGTTCTGCCCACCGAGCGAGGACTGTTCGAAAAACGGCACCTGGGACCCGATGGTCGCCTGCAAGTCGGCACGGATGACCAGAATGGCGCGCTTGGACTCGCTCGGAAACAGTTTTTTGACTTCGAGTTCATAGCGCGAATAGACCGGGTGGTCGCCGTTTTTGATGTTTTGATTCAACTCCGCATAGGCCATGACGGACAGTCCATCCGTGGGTGTGACCAGACTGTCGCGGGTGTCGTAATGAAAGGACGCGCGGTGCCCGACGATAATGGACTCGCCTTGAATGCCGTCCACGGCCGGGAATTGCTCGACCGAAAAGGGAAGGTCGGTACCGCCTCGTTGGAGCCGCACCTGCCGGACTCGCTGCCCAACGGAGATCTGGGTGACTTCATTCGCATAGAGGCCGAGCCGCCAATAGGCTCGCGCTTCCCTCGCCGTGTAGTTCGATTCATCCGCCTGCACGGTCGATTGGCCCAGCCCAAAAAACCGAGAAGTGGCGTTCTTGAAGAAGGTACCGCCAAAGTTAAGGTAGTATTGTCCGTTGCCGAATGCCGGATCGACATAATCGAACAACACCTTGCGTTCAATCCGCTCAGTCAACGAGGCGATGAATCGCATCTGGCGTCCACCCGGCTCATACTTAAACAGATTGAAGACCCCGCGAGTACCCACGATCGAGTTCTGAATGAGCATGGGCGCCATCAGATACTTCAGCTCTCCGTCCGGATTCGTGATCAGAATCGGTGCGATCAAGCCGGCGTCGTTGCCGTCGTTCCGACTGGTTGAAATGGAGGGAACCGGAAAAATCTGCGTGTCTGCCTCTGCCGGAGCCGGAAGGCTCAGGAACAGAAGACCGGCCAGCGCCAGACAGATTCGAATCGACGAAAAATGGTGACACTGCATGGCGCTTGCCGGAATTGCTCGCCCCTAGCGGGACTACGGAGCTTTGATCTTGTCGGATTTCTTGCGGAGTTGGTCGACGAGGTCGGGATACGAGGAGGTGTGGAGGATCTTCGTAAATTGCCCGCGATAGTTATTCACCAAACTGACGCCATCGACCACAACATCGTACACATGCCAGTCGTTACTCTTGTGCAGCAATCGGTAATCCATGGGAATTTCAGCCTTCCCGGAGAGGACCTTCGTACGGACCTCCGCATATTCTTTCTCCATCCGCTCGTTCAGGTACTGCACGCCCTCACCGGAATAGGTCTCCACACGGTCAGCATACGTATTGGTCAAGAGTGTACGAAAGAGATCAACGAACTCCTGCTTGTCCTTGTCGGACAACTGATTCCATTGAGCCCCCAACGACCGCCGGGACATTTCAGGATAATCAAACCGTTGCGCCACGACCTTCTCCAAGCGTTGCCGCCGGTCATCCTGCCGAGCGGGTGCTTTGAGCTCTTTATCATTCAAAATCTTGAGGACTTCATCGATGGTGCCCTTGATCGAATCCGTCGCCGGCCCTGCGATGGCGACCGCCTGTCCACCGACTAACACCTGCAGCGCCAACAGCGTCCCGATGATCATCCCTCGCACTACATACATCCCAACACCTCTCGTTTGAGTGGCAAGCCTCTCACCGCACCGGCCTGGCATATTCATTCCCATTCCCTGACCTCTCATCCGATCCAACTAGTTGACCTTCCCGTGTACATACTGGCTGACCAATTCCTCGAGATCAAGTCCGGATTCGGTATCACGAATTTTATCGCCGGGCTTCAACGGATCGCCCCCGCCTCCTACCGACAGGGCGAGATACTTGTCTCCGATAATCCCGCGTGTCTTGATGGAAGCAATCGTGTCGGAATACAACTTCACGCCGTCTTGAATCGCCAGCGCCACCAAGGCACGATCGCTGCTGAGGCCGATTTGGCGGACACGCCCCACTTCCACGCCGGCAATTTCAACCGACGCGCCTGGTTTGAGCCCCGACGCAGAGGTGAACTCCGCCTCAACCGGATAATTGTGTCCGCCGATCACTTCCAACTTCCCCAACTTGATAGACAGATAGCCGAGACAGGCGACCCCGACGAGCACAAAGATTCCCACCATCAATTCCAGCTTTGCACGTTCCATAACGTCTCCTATCAGAGGGATGCGGTCGGCAACCCCTTCGGCGTGACGGCCCCCGCGACAAAAATAAACTCCCGAATCTCGGCGTCCGTCGTCTTGACGAATTCATACGATGGCGCCATCTCGGCAATCCGTCCATTCCTGAGCATCGCCACATAATCGGAGATCCCGAAGATCTCGGGGATCTCGTGACTGACCATGACAGCGGTAAACTTGAATTGTTGCTGCATCGCCACGATCAGATCATGAATGGCTTTCGCCATCAACGGATCGAGCCCCGTCGTCGGCTCGTCGAACAGAATGATCTCCGGCTCCATCACCAGGGCGCGTGCCAACCCGGCGCGTTTGCGCATGCCGCCGCTCAGTTCGGCGGGAAACTTATGGCCCATGCCCTTCAGGCCCACCTGCTCGAGCTTTTCCTCAACCCGCCGGGTGACGATGTCGCCCTTCAAGCGCAGCTTCTCCCGTAAGGGGAAGGCGACATTTTCAAACACCGTCATCGAGTCGAACAACGCTGCCCCCTGGAACAACATGGCAAATTTCTTCCGCACCTCGTTGAGGGCCTGCCCCTTGAGTCGCGCAATGTTCGTGTCATCGATCCAGACCTCGCCACGATCCGGCTGCATCAGGCCGATAATATGCTTCAGCAGGACACTCTTGCCTTCGCCGCTTCGCCCGATAATCGTCGTGAGTTTGCCTGTGGGGATGGTCAGGTCCACGCCTCGTAGCACTGGCTGCCCGCCCAAAGTCTTTTCGACGCCGACCAGTTTAATCATGGATCCTCGTGCATGCTACATCTGCCCCCTGCCGTCGCAGTCGCCTCATGCGCGTCACATGCTACGGCGTTAGAGCAGCACCGACGTCAGAAAATAATCCCACACCAGAATCAGGACGGCCGACAGCACCACCGCTTCGGTCGTCGCCGTCCCCAATCCCTCGGCACTATGTTTGGTGTGAAAACCTTTGTAACAACAAACCCAACTGATCAGCAGGCCGAAGCTGATGGATTTCAAAATACCGCCGTAGACATCCTTCCACTCGACGGCCGACTCAATCGAACTCCAGTAGGCGCCTTCATTACCATTCAACAACTGCACGCCGACGACATACCCGCCATAAATCCCGACGACGTCAAAGAGCGCAACCAGAAGCGGTACGGCGATGAGACTGGCGACGAGCTTGGGGCCAATCAAATATTGCAGCGGGTTGATCGCCATCGTGTCCAAGGCATCGATCTGTTCCGTAATCCGCATGATCCCGATTTCCGCCGTCATGGCGGACCCAGCCCGGGCCGTCACCATCAAGGCCGCCAGAACCGGTCCCAATTCCCGGATGATGCTGAGCGCCACAGCAGAACCGAGCACTGCTTCAGAACCGAATTTTCGTAGAGTGTAATGTCCCTGCAGCGCCAGGACCATGCCAGTGAAAACAGCGGTGAGGACGACCACAAACGTAGACTTATAGCCGATGAAATTCAGCTGCTTGACGATTTGGTAGACCCGGAATGGCGGACGCGTCAACCAGGCAAAGGAAGACAGGACAAATAACATCATCCGTCCCATCTGCTCTGTCAGATCGATCGTATATCGCCCGATACGAGCAATGCCTTCCATGCCACGCTCTCCTCTCGTCCACCTACCCGACTCAGCCGTCGAACCACGTTGAGCCTGATTAGGCCAGTCCCTCACGCAGCGCCTGGTCGGCGCAGGCGCTGAATACCGCCGTCAGCTGTGTTCCGGCGACGCGGCTTTGCACACGAAGTCGATTGAGTCCGATCAAACTCGTCGGGTGAGCCAGGCACGCAGCGACACCCTTCACCCACCCAGATGGCCTGAGAAACAGGTTGAAGTCAAGCGGAAGGCTTTCATCGACAAGATCCGATGCCGTACGAATAATGACAAAAGGAATCTCGTGCTCCGAGGCCACGGCCCCCAACGCCGCGCTCTCCATGTCGAGTCCGATCCCTCCCACGCGAGCGGCAACCTCCCGTTTCTCTTCCGCGCGGCAAAGAACTCGTGGAACCGTCACAAACCGGCCGGACTGCACGGACACACGCTGTTCCTGCACAGCCCGCCGCACCCAGTCGACCAATACCGGCGCGCAGGGAATCGGTCGTCCGACCTCTCTGCCATCTTCCATTGTCACCTGCGTGCCGATCAACACCTGACCGATCTCCGCCGGACCCAACGCACAAGCAAACCCGGTCGACCACACAGCGGCAAATGACCGTTCCGCAAGCATCCGCCTAGCCGTTGTAGCGGCCCGTTCTGGGCCGACACCCATCGGAATGACCCACCACTCAACCGGCCCCTGCTGCGCGACGACGCAACGAATCCCCCCGACGGTCTGCACCTCGCTCGCGGCAAACGCCTGACGCACGGCAGCCAACTCCCACCGGGTTGCCACGAACACTCCGATCGCGGTCACGATGACTCCCGAGGAACAATGAGAGGAAGAACTGAACTGGGTGAACACCCACGGTCAGCGTGGCGATCGGAACTGTCCTGATTGATAGGCCTGCAGACGCAATTCATCGGCTCTCGTCGTTCCACGAGCCTTGAGATTGCGGTACATAGCCAGCGCCCAGAGGGGGAAGTACTGGCAATACCAATGATAACGAAGGTAGAACACGCGTGGGAAACCGGTTCCGGTATGGCGTACCTCTTCCCATGACCCATCCTTCCGCTGATTCCGAATGAGGTAATGGATCCCCCTGGCCAGACTGAAGGAGTCCGTCACTCCGCCTGCCATCAAGGCCAACAGCGCCCAGGCTGTTTGCGACGGCGTGCTGTCACCGCGACCGCTCTGCGAGACATCTCCGTACGACAGGCATGACTCACCCCACCCGCCGTCGGGGTTCTGTTTGGACTCGACCCAACTGACCGCCCGGCGGATATAGGGTGACGAAAGATCCTCTCCAATGGCCCGCAGGCCGGAAAGGACCGACCAGGTCCCATAAATGTAGTTTACGCCCCAACGGCCATACCAACTGCCATCGTGCTCCTGATCATTTTTCACAAACGTCAGCGCAGAGGCGACGGCAGGATGGGTCCAGTCATATCCCAACGTCGCCAGCATCTCCAGGCACCGCCCGGCAAGGTCGGCTGTGCTGGGGTCAAGCAGCGCGCGATGGTCGGCGAACGGGATGTAGTTGAACACAATCCGATTATTATCGACGTCGTAGGCGCCCCACCCCCCGTCTGAGCCTTGCATCGACGTCACCCAGCGACACCCACGGCGAATCGCCAGGCGTTGTTGAGCCTCATCGGGCAGATGCACCTTCGCCAAGGCCATGAGCACCACCGCTGAATCGTCGACATCGGGGAACAGTTCGTTCTCGAATTGAAAATACCATCCGCCCGGTTCGGCTCCGGGAGAGGAGATAATCCAATCGCCGACGGTCTTGGTCTGTTTGGACAATAACCACGACGACGCCTTCTGCAGCGCCGGATGATCCTCCGGCATACCGGCCTCGATCAGGGCATTGATGAGCAAGGCGGTGTCCCAGATTGGAGAGTGGCACGGTTGCAAATGCATGGCATCGACACATTGGCCGTTATCCTGCACCGTGTCGTGTATTTCCAGCTCCTCAATCTCCCGCATCGCCTTGACCAGAAGAGGGTCGTCGTTCTTATATCCAAGGCAATGCAACGCCATCACGGAGTTGGCCATGGCGGGATAAATCGCGCCGAGGCCTCCGCTGCCCTTCATGTGGTCGAGCATCCAATGCTCAGCGCACTTGAGCGCCTTCTGTCGAACCCACTCAACGGGCGAGCGATCATAGATCTTAAGCAGCGCATCGAGATTGATGAAAAAGTTTCTCGCTGTGAACCATGTCCGGTCCTTTTTCAACGGAGGCACGGTGCCGTAGTCGATCTCTGCCGGCGGTTGTGTATATAGCTCGTCGATCCCCTGCTCGCTGGGAACATGACACAACGGCCGCTTGGCAAAAATGATCAAAAGCGGAATCAGCACTGCGCGCGACCAATAGGAAATCGCGTAGATGCTGAAATAGAACCGCTTCGGCAACAGCATGATTTCCGGAGGCATACTGGGGACGCCGCGCCAGTCATACTGACCGAACAGGGCAAGCGCGATTTTCGTGAAGACATTCGCCGCCACCACGCCACCCTTCTCCAGGATGCAGGTGCGGGCGTTCACCATGAAGGGCTCGTCGGCAGACACACCGGACAGCTTCAACGCAAAGTAGGCCTTCACCGAGGCGCTGATCTCCGCAGGCCCCCCGTGATAAATGGGCCACCCACCGTCGGGTAACTGTGCCGATTTTAAGTACCGAACCGCTTTGCGCTCCCGCTCGGGATCGATACAGTCCAGGAAGCGGCGCAACATCAGATATTCGGACGTCAGTGTGGTATCGGCCTCCAACTCGGCCACCCAGTACCCTTCTGACGCGTCTTGTCGCGCCAGAAACCAGGCCTGGCTTTTCCGAAGCGCCTCTTCCAGCGCTTCAACCTGCCCTGTGGAGTGAGCCGGGGCCCGCTTGGCCGCACTCTCACCGGCCTGTATCGCTGGTTTGTTGGAGACGAGTCGGAGCACCGGAGCGGAGGCAAAGTCACGCGCCGCCCTAATTCGGCTCGGGACCGACACCAGCAGACTATCGGACAAACGATTGAACAAGTTCTTGAGAAGTCGCATAGCGTGATGCCGTGAATCTGAAACAGACGGGGGGATTGAGAGTCGAGATGGTTCCATTAATCAGGCAACAAACACATGAAACCGCACGATACCCGTTATCAGCATGAGCAGTTCTGTATAACAAACTGTTTCTGGGCAGTCAAGGCAACCGACCCGTACCAGGGCACCAGGACAGCCTTCCCAAGCCCTCGGCCGGTGCCATACGGACCCATCCTCCGCCCGAATTACGCCGGCTGAAGATCGCCGAGCTTAACCGAAATCAGCGTCGACACCCCGGGCTCTTCCATCGTGACCCCGAACAGCGAATCAGCCATCGCCATCGTCCGCTTGTTGTGCGTAATGACCATAAACTGGGCGGTCGACGACAAACTCCGCAACACGCTCGTAAAGCGTCCGATATTTTCCTCATCGAGCGGCGCATCGATTTCGTCCAAGATACAGAACGGCGTCGGGCGGATCAAGAAGCTGGCGATGAGCAACGCCATCGCGGTCAGCGTCTTCTCTCCGCCGGACAGCATGGTAATACTCTTCAGGCGCTTTCCCGGCGGCTGAGCCACGATCTCCACACCCGGCTCGCGCGCACCGTTGTCCTCCACGCCCTCTTCCAACGGCTCCTCGACCAGCTGCAACTCGGCGCGGCCCCCGGGGAAGAACTGAGAAAAGACGTCCCGGAATTTCTGCTGCAACTCGTTGAACGTCTCCACGAACATGTCCTTCGTCGTCCGGTTGATCCGCTGGATGATTTCCTTGAGGGACGCGATGGACGTCGAGAGGTCCTGCTCCTGCGTGGTGAGGAATTGATACCGCTCTTCCAGCTCACGATGCTCGTCAATGGCCGCCAGATTGATAGCGCCCATACGATCCAGGCGTTCACGGATTTTTTGAATCTGCTCCCGCAACTGCGGTGTTTCCAGAATCGAGACCGGGGCCGGCGGTGCGTCTCCCTCCGGTAGCGGCTGATCACTCGCGGGCAGGAGTAACGTGGCCGGATCGATCTGGTAGGTCCCGGCCAATGTGCTCTCAATTGTGGAGAGGTGCGCCTTCACTTCTGCTTTGCGCACTTCCGCCGTCATTCGTCGATCGTGCAACGCAGAGAGGCTCTGCCGCACTGTACTGAGGGATGCCTCCACCGCATGCAGCCCGGCCATTTCCTGCGCCTGCCGCTCCTGGGAGGCCACCAACTCGGCCTTGATTCCATCCACCTCAGCGCCCAATTCGCGACACAACGCTTCCTGCCTGGTCTGCTCCTCCCGGCTATTTTCGGTCGCCTCAACCAAGCCGGCTACCTGCTCTTCCAAATCAGCCGCGCGGCGTTGGGCCGCATCGAGTCGTTGCGTAAACCGGGCAATATCGTTCGTGGCATGGTCTCGTCTCCCGCGCATGCTCTCCAAGGACAATCGGACCTCGGTGAGGCGGTGTTGGATCGCCAGGCTTTGGCTTTCAATCACGACCAGTCGCTCTCTGATTTGCAGTAACCCGGTTTCCTGCCCGAGCTTCTCCGCCACCCATTGGCCCAACTGGGCCTGACTGGACTGAAACTCCTCCTGAAGCCGCGCCTGCTCGGCCAAGCCCCGTTGCAGCTCCTCCGCCAAGACATCCACCCGCCGGTGCAATTCTCCGCGCTGACGTTCTACGCCCGCATCGTCTTTCTGCAGCGATAACTCCAGCATCTCCGCTTCGCGGATCGCCCGACCGAGGCGCTGCTCATCTTCACGGCCGAGCCCTAAGTCGGCTGCCGCTTCCTCTCGCGCCGCCCGCGCCTGCTCAAGGGCTTGAATCGCTGCAGTCCTCCGGGCTTCCAACTCCAATACTTCCCGGCGACGTTGCAGCAAACCGCCACTGGCACTGCTGCCACCCCCGGTCATCACACCAGCGGCGTCCAGCGTCTCACCCGACAACGTGACATAGGTCGGCCCGGAGGGGGCGGCCCATTGATGCTGTTGCCACAACTGCAGGGCCACGTCCAATGATTCCACGAACACGATCCCGTCGAACAAATAGCTCAATGTCGACGCGGAGGCGCCGTCCGCGCGAATCAAATCCGTCGCGCGCCCCACCACACCCGGCTGGCCGCTCAACGCGGGCCACCACGAGGCCGATGCGTCCGTCGCCCCCTGCTCAGGGGCCCACCGCAATTGCTGCGGAAGAAACGCTCCGCGCCCCAATTCTTTGCCTTTCAAAAACTCCACCGCACGACAGGCTGCTGACGGCTCATCCACGAGCCAGCCGCGAACACGTTCCCCCAAGATCGTCTCGACGGCACGGTCCAGTCCCGGCGGAATCACCAGCCACTCGGCGAGCGCCTCGCGCACGCCATCGCATGTTTTCAACGCCGTATCCTCTTCCTCGCCCTCACGGCCATACCCCATTTCCTCACGCACGACGCCCTGAAGGGCACCCAGACGCGACTCCACACCGGCGACGTCCTCGGAAAACTTCACGATATCGCGGTCCAGGCCGGTGATTTGCCCCCCCAGCCCTTCGATCCGCTCGATCGCCGCCTGCCGTTCGGTCATGAGTTCTTGAATGCGCCCGCTGGCCTCTTCGCGCTGCGCGGCCAGCACGTCACGTTGTTGATCCAACCCCGCCACCTGCGCCACCAACTGTTCCTGCTCGCGGGAGAGTCGTTCCGCTCGAGCAGTGGTTTCCTGCTGACGGGACGTGATCTGCGTGAGGCTCTGCTCCGTATTCGCAACGAGTACGGCTAAGTTCAACACATCTTTCCGCGCACGCTCTTCTTCCGCGACCGCCGAGGAGCGATGGCCGGCCAACGATTTTGCCTCGACATCCGCCTGTTGAAATTGTGCCTCCTGCGCAGCGATGTCCCCTTCCAATTGGAGCAGCATCGCTCGAAGCGTTTCGATTTCCACCTGAGCCTGTTCGCGATCCGCAGCGAGCCGTTCCATCTCCTGCGCAGCCTGCAGACGTTGCCGCTCAAACAGTTCTGTCCGGTTCCGCTCAACCTCCGCAGCCGTCAAAGCCTGTGACTGTCGCTGTTCGGTGCCGGCCAACGTATCACGCACCCGCGCAATGGCCTCCGCCGCGTCATTCATGCGCAGCCTGATCGCTTCCTGCTCGGCATCCATGCGCGCCTGCTCGGCCACCTGTTCCGCTTCCTGCGATTCCACCTCTCGGGCTTCGTGATCGACGGACTCCAGGTCGGCATGCATGGTGCGATAGTCACGGGACAGGAGTTCAATCTCGAGACCACGGGCTTCCTGCTGCAACGTCTGATACGAACGCGCCTGGCGGGCCTGACGCTCCAGCGAATTGAGCTGTTTCTTGACCTCGGCGACAATATCGCGCACTCGCACCAGGTTCTGTTGGGTCGCGTCAAGCTTACGGAGGGCTTCGGCCTTTTGCTTTTTGTACCGGACGATTCCCGCCGTTTCCTCGATCAGTTCCCGGCGATCCTGCGGCGAAGCCTGCAGAATCTGCTCAATTCGGCCCTGCTCGATGACGGTATGTCCCTTGGACCCTGCCCTGGTTTCGATCAGGACATTTCGAATGTCCTTGAGCCGACAGGGCGTCTTGTTGATGAGATATTCACTATCCCCGTTTCGATAGAGCCGGCGGGTGATCATCAGTTCCTGATATTCGCTCAACTGGCTTGGCAGCCCGGAAATCGCATCCAGCCGCAACTCACCGAGCCCGCCGATGACCAGCGAGACCTCCACCAACCCCAACGGCTTGCGCACTTCCGTACCGTTGAAGATGACGTCTTCCATCTTCTCGCTCCGAAGCGTTTTGGTACTTTGCTCGCCCAGCACCCAGAGGATGGAATCGACGACGTTACTCTTGCCGCTCCCGTTCGGACCCACGATGGCCGTGATGCCTTTCGGGAATTGGATTTTCGCCTCCGCGAACGACTTGAAGCCGAGCATTTCCAATGACTTCAGATACACCGGCGACCTCCAGAGCAAGAAGGTTGAGATGGGACGGAGTATGGGGAATAAACCGGAAAATCTTCTATCACAGCGATAGAATCAATGCAAAGAAAAACCCCTGATATGGGGGAAGATTGGTGCCACTCCCCCAACATATGGAGGAGCGGCAAAAACAGTGGAAGGAAGCGTAGCCGGCGCCAGGCAGCGCTAGTTCGCCGAGGCCGACGCGCGTGAAGCCGATTCGATCGTGACCAGTTCTTTGGGAAGGAGAAACTCGACGTCTTCTTCGATGACCGTCAGCTCCTCGACCTCCTCGGAAGAACCAAGGCGTTTCAGGTAGGCCACCACTTCGGTGACCAGGACCTCAGGAGCAGAAGCCCCGGCAGACAGCCCCACACTCTTGGCATCTTTCAGCCAGTCCGGATTGATATCCGAGGCCGCATCGATGAGATAGGACGGAATGCCGCAATGCTCGCCCAATTCGCGAAGTCGATTCGAATTCGAGCTGTTCGGGGACCCGATCACGAGGATCACATCGACCAGCTTCGACAACGACTTAACCGCGTTCTGGCGGTTTTGGGTCGCGTAACAGATATCTTCCTGATGCGGCCCTTTGATATTCGGGAACCGCTGGTGCAACGCCTCGACGATGTCGCGACATTCATCGACACTCAGCGTGGTCTGGGTCACGTAGGACAGATTCTGCGTCTTCTCGACGTGAAGCCGTTCCACATCCTGGACGGAAGACACCAGGTGAAACTTATCCGGGATCTGGCCCAACGTCCCGATGACCTCTGGATGTCCCGCATGGCCGATGAGAATCAACTCATACCCTTGCGTATAGTCGCGATTCACTTCGTTATGAACCTTGATCACCAGCGGACAGGTGGCATCAATGACATGCAAGCGGCGGCTCTGCGCCTCTTCCCAGACCGACTTCGCCACACCATGGGCGCTGAAGATCACCACCGATCCTTCGGGCACTTCGTTCAGCTCTTCCACGAATACGGCACCCTTATGCCGGAGCGAGTTCACCACGTGCCGGCTATGGACGATCTCGTGACGCACATAAATCGGCGCCCCATATTTCTTGAGTGACAGATCAACAATGTCTATGGCGCGGTCGACACCCGCGCAGAATCCACGAGGATTGGCTAAATATATCTTCATATTCCGTTTCCCTCTCACGCTCATGTAGGGCGGTTCGGCCTGTCGGGAAAGCGCGTAGTCGCACTGAACGGCCACCTTACGTCAGACCCGCCCTTGTCGTCAACCGGATCATCCACCCCGTCCCTGAACAAAAGCAGTTGAGGCCGCTGAACCATTGTGGGAGAATCTCGCCATGTCTCTCCCCGCAGCGACCCACAAAAAGATTTTGATCGTCGAAGATGAGCAAGATATTCTCCAACTCGTCAAGCTATACCTCGAGAAGGAAGGATTTCGCACGGCCACTGCGATGACCGGCACAGAGGGACTCCGTCAGGTCAAGGCCGAACATCCCGACCTGATCATTCTCGACCTCATGTTGCCCGAACTGGACGGGCTTGAAGTCTGTAAACGCATCCGGCTGAACCAGGAGACCGCGCTGCTCCCCATTCTCATGCTGACCGCCAAGGCGGAAGAATCCGACACGGTGATCGGGCTTGAGCTGGGCGCCGACGACTACGTCACCAAACCCTTCAGCCCCAAGGCACTGGTGGCGCGCGTTAAGGCGCTGCTCCGACGACTGGACCGGAACGCGAATACCCCCCACACGCAATATCACTACGGTCCATTGACAGTGGATCTCTCCCGGCATGAGGTCCGGCTCGAAGGACAAGAAGTCCTCCTCACGGCCAAAGAGTTTGGCCTGCTGGAACACCTGCTGCGCAACATCGGGCGAGTCCTGACGCGAGATGTGTTGCTGAGTGCCGTCTGGGGGTACGACTACTACGGCACCACCCGCACCGTCGATGTCCACGTGCGCCGCCTCAAACAGAAACTTCCACTCTTGGACGACGCCATCATTTCGATCAAATCACTCGGATACAAACTACGGGAATCCGACGTACCGGCATGAACCTCGGCATCCGGTGGAAAGTGGCCCTGGGCACCCTCGCCGCCGTGTTCGTCGGCCTGGCCGTCGCAGGGTGGCTGGTCATCCGCTCGGTGGAGCAGACCGAACTCAGCCGCATGGCGGAGACGCTGGAGACCAGCAGCGGCTTGGCGGCGATGACACTCAGACCCCTGTTTGATCAGTCTGGATCGACCAGCCAAATCGCCCTGCTCCACGCTACCGTCCGTGCACTAAGCCAACAGGCCCACCTTCGTATTACCGTGATCCGGAAAGACGGCACCGTGTTATCCGACAGCGCAGTCCCTGCCGAAGGGCTGACTCACGTTGAAAACCACCTCTCCCGCCCCGAAGTGGCACAGGCGCTCGCCTCGGAACGTGGAATGGATATCCGCGCCAGCCAGACCACGGGGGAACGCACCTATTATGTCGCCCGTCTCCTGACGCCCGACTCGCCCGCACATCCTGACATGCCGGTTATCAGACTCGGACTTCCGCTGACCGCGATCGATGAGCGCGTACGGCACATCCAGCAAGACTTGCTGACCGCCTTTGGTGCGGCATTCCTGTTGGCCATGGCCCTCAGTCTGTGGGTGTCGCGCAATCTCACGAGGCCGCTCTCTGAAATGGCCGCCGCCGCCCGCCAGCTGGCCGGCGGGACGCCCGGCGTCCGCCTGCTGGTCTCCTCGACGGATGAAGTCGGCCTGCTCGCGGAGACCCTCAACCAGATGACCGACCAGCTGGAGACCAAAATCAAGGAAGTATCGGACGACCGCGCACAACTGTTGGCCATGCTCATCGCCATGGTCGAAGGCGTGATGGTGCTGGATTATCGCGGCACGGTCGTCCAGGTGAATCCGGCGCTGGAACGGATGTTCTCTCTGGGACTGACGGAATCACGGGGCCGACACTATGCCGAACTCATCCGGCACGAAGGACTGACCGCGATCGTCTCCTTCGTGCTGCAGACCCGCTCCGGCCAAGGCGGCGAAATGACCCTCTCGCCCAGCGGACGATGCCTGCGAGTCGAAGCATCGATTGCCGGAGGTCACCGCGAGCAAGAAGCCTGCGCCGTGTTTGTGTTTCATGACATTACTGAGCTGCGTAGGCTGGAGAACATCCGCAAAGATTTCGTCGCTAACGTCTCACACGAACTGCGCACGCCGTTGACCTCCATCAAGGGCTATGTCGAGGCGCTGCTGGATGGAGGCAAAGACGAGCCGACGACGGCGACGGCCTTCCTGGAAATCATCATGCGCCAGAGCAACCGGCTCAATCTGATCCTGGATGACCTCCTCCAGTTGTCCCAAATCGAGTCCGGGCAGGTACTCTTCCGCCATGAGCCGGTGGACTTACGCGCATTATTGGAACGGACGGTGGCGGTCATCAAACCATTGGCAGACAAGAAACATCACACGATCGAGCTGTCACTCACGGACGAGTATGGGGTGATTACGGGTGATGAGGAACGGCTCGCCCAGGTGTTCATCAATCTGCTCGAAAACGCGGTAAAATACACTCCGGACCAGGGACAGATCTCCATGACGATCCGCCCCGCCGCACAGAGCCGGACAACCTCACCCCGCGCGATGATCGAGATCGTCGTCGCCGACTCCGGCATCGGGATTCCTGAAGCGGACCGACCGCGAGTGTTTGAGCGATTCTACCGAGTGGACAAAGCCCGCTCGCGCGAACTGGGCGGCACGGGACTCGGCCTCGCCATCGTGAAGCACATCGTCGAAGCCCACGGCGGACAGGTCTGGGTGGAAGGCAATAGGCCCAGGGGCAGCAGGTTCATGGTCCACCTCCCCCTCCTTGCGCAGGAATCAACTACTGGAGTTTCGACAGCAATAGGTAGCAGATAGTCGAGAGCAACGCCGCACCCGGCAAGGTAAAAAGCCAGGCCGATAGGATCCGCCTGGTCACGCCCCAGCGCACGGCCGAGAGCCGCTTGACCGCCCCGACACCCATGACGGTGGAGGTGATCGTGTGGGTCGTGCTGACCGGCAAACCGATATGAGCCGTCGCCAGCAGCACAATCGCCGCCCCGGTTTCAGCGGCGAACCCATGGACAGGCTCCAGTTTGACGATCCGCATGCCCAGGGTTCGTACGATTCGCCACCCGCCCACCGCCGTGCCGAGCCCCATCGCCAGGGCGCACGAGCCAATGACCCAGGTCGGCACCTCAGCCGTCGGAATCGCTCCAGCCGAGACTAGCGCGAGGGTGATGATGCCCATGGCTTTCTGCGCGTCGTTCGCCCCATGACTGAATGCCATAAAGCTGGCGGAAACTAACTGCATCCGTGAGAACAGCCGCAAGGCCAAGGCGCGCGGCACCCGAAAAAACATCCAACTCAGGGCGACCATCAACACCAGCCCGATGGCGAACCCAAAAAACGGCGACAACACCATTGCTTCAAGTACCGAGCGCAGACCCGAGAACTTGACGGCTGCCGTGCCTCCGTGGGTGAGCGCGGCACCGACCAACCCCCCGATGAGCGCATGCGACGAGCTGGTCGGAAGCCCCAGCAGCAGGGTCACAAAATTCCAGATGATCGCCCCGGCCAAGGCCGAGGCCACGACCGCCTGAGTCACCGACTGTGGATCGACAATCCCAGTCCCGACCATCTTGGCCACAGCGGTCGACATGAAGGCGCCGGCGACATTGAGCACACCGGCCACCAGCACCGCCGTGGATGGACTCACCACGCGAGTGGAGACCACGGTCGCAATGGCATTTGCGCTGTCGTGCCAGCCGTTTGAAAAATCAAACAGCAGCGCCAAGACCACGACCACCAACAACAGCCCGCTCAGTTCAACCATGAATGCCGCTTCCTACCCTTGAAGATAATGTGGATTGGTGTCGCAAGAGGCGCAGGAGGCGCTCACGTGTGCTTGAGGGCGATGCGCTCAAGAATGTTGGCGACATCTTCGCAACGATCCGTCCCTGCTTCGAAGTTTTCGTAGATCTCTTTCCATTTGATCACGACAATCGGGTCAGTTTCTTTCTCGAACAGCAGAGAAATCGCATCACGAGAAATGCGGTCGGCTTCATTCTCCAGACTATTGACCCGAACGCTGCATTCCGTGACCGCCTGGTGCGACTTGCCCAACAAGTCCACCGTCGCGCCGACTTCCACTGCCGCCTGATACAACACATTCGCCAGCCGGATCGCCGACTCCGTGGGAGCCGTCACCTTATAAAGGACAAATCGGTCGGCGATGGCCTCAACCACATCCAAAATATCGTCGAGGGCACTCGCCAGATCATGAATATCCTCTCGATCGATGGGCGTGATAAATGTCTGATTGAGCTTCCTGGCAATGTCGTGGGTAATGCCATCTCCGATGTGCTCGACGTCCTTAATGCGCTTCGCCTTCTCGACGGGATTGCGAAAATCCTCCGTCATGTCTTTCAACAGACGGCTCCCCTCAATCATGTTGTGCGCCGCATTCTTGAACAAATCGAAAAAGGCTTCTTCTCGAGGAATGAGACCAAACATAACGTCCTTTCTAGCCGCGAGGGGTTACCACCGTACCACTCCTGTGGCCCAGGTTAAGCCCCCGCCAAATGCGCCCAACAACACCAGATCCCCTGCCTTGAGTCGCTGCGCTCGCACCGCGTGGTCGAGCGCGATCGGCAGGGAGGCCGACGATGTATTCCCAAACTGTTCAATCACCGAGTAGACCGCCTCCTGCGAGAGGCCGAGACGACGACGCAATTGCTCCAAAATCCGCGCATTGGCCTGATGGGCGATCACCCTTGTCACATCGCCGGCCGCAAGCCCGAACTCCTTCAAGATGTCGAGGATTGCTTGCTCCAAGCAACGCACCGCGGAGCGGAACACGGCGCTCCCTCGCATCCGCAACACGTGTTCGTTCGCACGGAGGGTCTCCACTCCGCCGGGCTTTCGCGAACCACCGGCCGGAATCGTGATCAGACCATGGCCCGAGCCGTCGGCGTAGAGTCGCACACCGAGGATACCCGGAGCATCCGGCCGGGCCGAGGCATCCTCCACGACCAACACCGCACCGGCACCATCGCCGAACAGCATGGCCGTGTCCTTGTCTCTTAGATCGAGAACCCGTGATTTCACTTCAGCGGCGATGACGAGACAGGAGCGAATCTGCCCGCTCCGAATCATGACATCCGCCATCGATAATCCGTAGAGAAACCCCGAGCAGGACGCCGACAAGTCGAATGCCATCACCGGCCTCGCACCCAAGGCACGCTGAACATGGCAAGCCGTGGAAGGAAATGCACTGTCGGGTGAAGTCGTTGAGACGAGAATTGCGTCGACGGACGCCGATGTGACCCCAGCAGCCTCGCAAGCGCGCTGCCCGGCCACCACCGCCAGGTCTGAAGAGGCTTGGCTCTGCGCGACCCAATGCCTGGTCCGAATCCCGGTTAACGCCACAATCTGACCCGGATCCAAGCCAAGCGGGGCCGCCACCTCCTCGTTGTCCACAACCCGGGAGGGCACGTACGAACCGGTTCCGACAATACGACTGCGCTTCACGGGGTTCCCACTCAACACACCCTTGGAGAAGGCCTGTAACAAGACCCTCGACAACCTTAAGGGGTGCGGCGAGATTATAGGTCCGGGACTAAAAGGGGTCAACCTCCGGAGTCCGAATTCGTTGCATTTCGTTTCCTGATCTGCTAGAAAAATTGTATAGTTAGGGTTGCTTCCATATTCTCGACAATTTACCGAAGGAGTTGCTGGATGCACAGCCATTCAAGGGATTGGTGCGTCACTCTCGCCTTGGTGGTGGGGGTGTTGTGGTTTGCGAGTGGATGCTCGAGCAAACCCAAAACGACCGCCGACGCCAAACCCGTGAGCGGCACGGATGAACAAATCTTCTTAGGCGACACGATCGAAAAGAACTACGACCCCAACGTGATCATGAAACGGGGCGAAGCATTTTTCGAGAAGGAAGAGTTTGCAGAGGCCATCGTCGAATACCAGCATTTCTTGGAGTTGCATCGGGTCCATCCATTAGCGGTCTATGCCCAACTCCGTCTCGCTGAAAGCCACCTCCGAATGGGCAAATCGATCGACCGCGACCCGGATCCGATTCAGAAGGCTATCGCGGCATTCGAAAAACTACGAAAAGACTTCCCCGGCAGCAAGTACGAGGCCCAGGCGCTCCAACGCATCGCCGATTGCCACGACTGGCTCGCGCAGACGCATCTATTTGTCGGGCAATTCTACTATCGTCGGGCGTCCTATCTCGCGGCCGCGCATCGATTCGATCAGATCATGAAAGACTATCCGGACAAGAAGGTCGCCCCGGAGGCCCTGTACTACCTGGCCATGACCTACCAGGAACTTGGCGCTGACGATTGGGCAACGGAAAAATTACAGCTACTAGCCGAAAAGTATCCGAACAGCGAACTTGTCGGGGATGGGCGTCGATTGTTGGCCAAGTTGGAGAAGAAATCGCCGCCCCCTGCGCCGACCGTCGTGGCCAAGACCGACGCACCGGTTCCGCAGAATCAGTCGTCGACGCCACTACTTGCGACCTCGGTGCCATCGTCGAGCTTTACCCCCTCTGCCTCACCAAGCATCCCCAACCTAAAGAGTTCGCCGACGATGTCCCTTGGTCAACCCTTCGTCTCCTGCCGACTCGGCGCCTGGTGCTGATAGGCGACGAACCTCCCGTTCAACCACTCATTTGAGACCTGTTCACAACGGTCGCCCGCACGGTCACAGCGGGGGTTACGACGTAGCCAATAGACTCTCGTACATCCGTGGCCATCTCTGTGACGATGTGGTGTCCACGTCCTGCGAGAACACCGCCGGCGGAGCTCGCAACGGGTGTCAGCGTAGGTGCAAGGCCTCGAGCAACAGATCGTTGACCGACGCCTTGAGGCGCGTTTTCGCGGCAGGGAGAAAGTGTTCGGCCGTCGTGCGCCCTTGAAGAACCTCGAAATAAGACTGGACCACATCTTGATACCGGCGGAGAAGCCTGAAGCCAAGGCGCGGAAAGGCATAGATGACACGAGCGATTCTCGCCGTGACTCTGAAGTCGGGCAGGACATGACGCTCCAACGATGCCTCGTAGGCGCCGAGCGACTCGTGGTGGGCCTGTAGGTTTCCCAGAATCGCCTGCGCCGCAAGTTGCCCGGAGCGGACGGCGTAATAAATGCCCTCGCCAAACAGCGGATCGACCAAATGCCCCGCATCACCCACCAATACTGCGCGACCGTTCACGAACTGCGAACCAGCCGCATGCCCCTGTCCACGCTCAGATTCTGAATAGACAGGAATCGGATGCCCCACAGGACGCGGCACCGTCCGGCCTGACAACCCATGTTCTGCGCTGACAAAACGATCAAAGGTCGTGCGCAAACTCGTCGCCTTGCGACAGAACTCTCCCACCCCTACCGACACGCCATTTCCCTTAGGGAAGATCCATCCGTATCCTTGACGAGCCGCACCCACATCAACCAGGATCGTTGTGGCGCCAGGATAGTGTCCGTTCTTTCCAAGCAAGACCTCACTTTCCAGCGCCGGCGCGCGAAAGAGGGAGCGGTTCGGGAATAACTGCCGCGCGACCAGGCTATTGGCTCCGTCTGCACCGATGACTATTTTTGCGCGATATCGACCCGCTTGAGTTACAACCTCAACGTGATCGGCATCCTGACTCATCTCAAGGACCCCCTCACCGGCCCGGATCTCGGTGCCTGCCTGAATTGCTTGCTGCACTAGGTAGTGATCGAAACGATCTCGCATAACCATGTAGGCAATGGGTTGGGGGGACTCGATGAGGAGAGGATCTTGCCCGCGGTACACAAACTGAACACTATTGACCGTCTGTTCGACGACCGAGCGGAACCCAGGGTCTAACAGCTGATCGATGCGCGCCGACAGTCCGCCGCCGCAGACCTTGTACCGGGGATGGGCCGTTTTATCGAAGCCGACTACCGCGAGACCGCCCCGACTGAGAGCCGCAGCAGCCACCGCTCCAGCCGGACCCATGCCGACAACGATCACATCGTAGGTTATGTCCGGTTCTCCAAGAGCCATGGACGGTCTTCCGATTGGGGCACCGACGGATCCAACTCGGCCTTGCCCGAGATTGGAACGCACCATGCCGCGTGAATACTATGCGAGGGGCCGACGGGGAAGGAAAGACAAGAGGTCCGAGTTATTGACCGAGATACCAACCAATCCCGTATCGTTCGAGAAAGCTTGTGATCATGGTCAGCGAATTCGCGTAGATCATCACGCCCACCACAATGAGCAGTACCCCGCTCACCGTCGACACACCCCAAAGATACGCGCGCACTTCTTTAAAGTAACTCAGAAATCGATCGACGCCCAGCGCAGTCAGAAACAGCGGTAGGGCTAGTCCCAGTGAGTAAAACGTCAGCAACACGACACCGCTGAACATCGATTCGGTCGTACTGGCATAGAGCAGGATTGTCCCCAGGACAGGCCCCACACAGGGCGTCCAGCCCGCCGCAAACGCAATCCCGATCAGGAACGAACCCAGAAACCCGGCTGGTCGATTCCGAAACTGATACCGGTGTTCCATTTTCAGAAAGTTCAAATTCAGGATACCCAGGAGATAGAGGCCGAAAATGATGACGACAATGCCTCCGAACCGTCGCAGATGCTCCTGGTAGGTCATCAACGCCTGCCCTAACAGACTGGCCGACGCGCCGAATGCGATGAACACCGTCGAAAACCCTGCGATGAAGAGCAGAGAGTTCAGCACGATCGCCTTCCGAAAGCGGTTCCGTTCGGAGATATCGGTGAGCTGCTCGATCGAGAGTCCCGTGATGTAGGAAATATAGGAGGGGACGAGCGGCAGCACACAGGGCGACACGAACGAGAGCAGTCCCGCGGAAAATGCCGCCACAAATGAAATCGACTGCACTGAATCGGTCATACTTAGGATCCCTGCAACAACGATTCGACTAGGCGCTTCCCCGCAGGCGCGCTCCAGTCACGAGCCCCGGGAATCCGGTTGCGAATGATGCCCTTGCGATCGATCAGAAAGGTCATGGGCAGCTGGCGTGCGCCATACTGAAGCCCGATGCGGAAATCGGCATCGTGCAGAACAGGAAAGGTGAAGCCGACCTCTCGTTGGAAGGGGCGCGTCACGGCAGCCCCCTGCGCATCGGTTGAGACGGCCAGAATCTCAAAATCTTTACGACTAAACGTTCGATACAACCGTTCCATCGCCGGCATCTCGATTTTGCAGGGACCACACCAGGTCGCCCAAAAATTCAACAGCACAACCTTGCCACGGAATTGATCGAGCGTCACATTGAACCCTTCAGAGTCGCGCAGGAGGAAGTTCGGGGCTTCCTCATCGACCTGGGGAATGCGCTCGACAACGGGCATCGGAGCGCCTTGCGTGGAGAAGGATGCCCCTCGGGCGTCGGCAGAAAATCCTCCGCCGACCATCACCGCTGCGGCAACTATGGAGAGTACCGGCCAACGATTCATCTTCACCGTTATGACGTGGGAGGCTCTTGAGCCGGGATCGCCTGCGCGGCCTTCTCCGCAGGCTTAAGCAGGTTCGTCAGTACCTTGAGGTTGTCCAATCTGGTCCAGTCCCGAGGGCCGATCACTTTCTCGCGAAGCACTCCCTGCTGGTCGATGATATACGTCTCTGGAACGCCCATGAGTTTGTAACGCTTATCGGTCTGCCCCCAGGAATCGACCAAGACCGGGAATGTGAGATTCAGGCCTTTTACAAACGGCGGGATCTCCTTCTTCGTCGTGACCCGGTCGATGCTGACCGCAAGAATCACCAGCCCGTCCTTCTCAAAGTTTTTATACAGGACCTCCATCGAAGGCATTTCTTCTCGGCATGGTTTGCACCAGGTCGCCCAAAAGTTCAAGAACACCACTTTCCCGCGGTAGTCCGACAGCCGCAGTTGCTTGTCGTTTAAGTCAGGCAACTGAAAATCCGGCGCCTCTTTGCCCACCACCAACGGTTCGTACTTGGAACTCTGCAACCAGACCACGAGAAACATCACGCCAAGAATGGCTGCAGCGGCAATGACCACTACGCTTCGGGATGGACCGGTCCTCGGCGCGGGATTCGGGGAGCTTTGATGCGTATGGTCTGTCATGGTCTACGCGTAGGCATGCAGACCGGAGAGCAGAAAATTCACTCCCCAGAAACAAAAAATGACCATGAGAAAGCCGAAGATCGCATAGATCGCCGCTTTATGGCCTTCCCACCCCCGAGTCATGCGGGCATGGATATACGCGCCATAAATCAGCCACACGATCAACGACCAAGTTTCTTTTGGATCCCAACTCCAATACCCGCCCCATGCGTAATTCGCCCACATCGCCCCAAGGATGATCCCGAAGGCCAACAGCGGAAACCCCAACATGATCGCCTTATAGCCAAGCTCATCAATGGTTTCAAGATCGGGAAAGGCCGCATAGAAGCGGGACTGACTGTCGCGATTGACGGCCCGTTCTTTGAAAAGATACATCAAGCCCAATCCCCCCGCCATGGCGAATGCCGCGTAGCTGGTCAAGGTGACGGAGACATGGATGTAAATCCAGTAGCTGTTCAACGCGGGCACAAGCGGCTCTGCGGTTTGATAGCGATAGGGCAAGAGGGATGCGGCGCCCATGGCGATAAACCCGATGCCCACCACAAAGGCCCCCACCGCCTTGATCCGGTATCGGAACTCCAGGAGCACGTATCCCAAGATAATAGCCCAGGACACATAGGCCATCGCTTCGAACTGGTTCGACCAAGGCGCAAAGGTCCCGGAATGCTCCATTCGCTCAAATGCCCGCGTCGTCAAGGCCAGCGTGTTCAGCACCCACCCGAAGACGGTGACAAGGGTGGCCACCTGCCCCAGTTGGGTAGCCCAGGCCCCATCACGTTCCTCGAGATTCTCGATCGGGTGCCCCGCCGGAACCATCTGCATGGCAGGACGCTTCGCGAACAAATACGCCACATACAAACCTAAGGCAGCCAAATAGAGCCAGAATGTCATATCGAACAGGAACAGTGATCGCATCATACGGACCTCCGTCTATCTCTCATCACGCGCAGCGACAACCGAGTGAGACCTGTCTCAGAGCCGCTCCGCATCGATTGTCAGGATTGAGATTGGGCGTTGATTTTCTCCGTCAATTTCCTAAACTCTTTCTGGAAATCGATCTGACTCTTATGCGTGGTTCCACCAAGATGAAGCGTGACACCGGACTCGCCCGGAACGATCTTCGCCCACAGCCGTCGATGATAAATCAATGACGAGAGCGTCATCCCTACCACCAACATCGTACACCCGATCCAGACCATATTGATGCCCGGATTCCTGGCAATCTGCAGACCGGTGAACTTCTTCGGCTGATACCCGATAAATTCGAATTGGTACGCCGAGTCTTTAATCTCAAACAGGTCGGGATAGTGGTAGAACACCCACGGTGTGGACTGCACGCTACTCCGCTCATCAACCGTCAGGCGGATAGCCGGGTTGGCATGCTCGGCGGTTTTTGAGAACACTTTCTTTTCGGTCGAATTAAAGGCAAAATCCGCCACAAAATCCGTCATCTTCATCTTCAACGGAAGACCCTCGACGGCCTTTTCCTTGTTCCACTCCAGGTCTACCGTGGCGATAATCTTGTCGCTGCCCTTCTCCTTGATGTTGATTCGCGCGGCTTCAATTTGATCCCAGGCGTCGCCATAGCTGGATTGGTAGAACCAAATTCCCTTATAGACCAGTGGATCATTCACCGTGATCGTCTTGGTCGTGGCAGGAACCCCCTGATCGATTACGGTCAACGTGCTGTTATAGGATTTGACCGATCCGTTCTCGTGGTAATCGATCCAGAACTTGTCGACACGAAGATCAAAATTCCCCCGCGGGATATGGTACGTCTGCCCTTCCAGGCACACCCCAAACTCTTGAAATCCATAGTAGCTCCCGAGCAGTCCCCCCAAGACGATCACCGTTGCGCTGAGATGGGCAACATGCGCCCCGACCCGGCCCATAATGCCCTTGGTCGCGTAGACCGTCACCTCGCCGGGATCGCTCTTGGCTAACACCCGATAGCCTTTTTCAGCGAAGAGTTTTACAAGTCCCTCGGCCACGGCGTCTCGCGACTGATTGAGCGAAAGGGTGGCCTGCTGCTTCATACCTTGGATGAAAGCCAACGACACGCTGACCTTATCCTGCCGCATGGACCGCCACACACTGGGAAACCGTTTATGGAAACAGGTGAGAGAATTGACGCAGAGGAGCCCCAGCAGACTGGTGAACCACCAGGTGTGGTAGACGTCGGTAAAACCCAGCCGGAGAAACCAGCGATAGGCTTCTTCTCCATACTCCTGCACATAGGTTTCCGGACGCTCACCTTGCTGAATGACCGTACCGATGGTCGCGGTCATCGCCAACACGATGAACAGAAACATTGCCAATTTAATCGAGGCAAAAAAGTCTACGACCTCGCGAGAAAACTCCTCCCAGCCGAGGCCGGAAGTGCGCGGAGACGATGCGCTCACGTCAGATGCTGCGTCGGGTTTATCGTTCATGAATCAACATACCTCGCTGCTTCGACCTGGCCGTTATACAGACCCCATCATCATACTCAAATGACGAGCTGCGTGTGGGATCCTGCGCCAATGTAGGCCGATACCACGAGGTTGGAAGTGCCGAGGCAGAGCGTTTATGAGAAAAATGTTCCAAATACGCGAAAAGTAAGCTATCTTACAAGTCGACTCGAAGGGCTGTCAAGCAAGGCACGCGCCTCCGGTGAGACTCGATCAATTCCATCTGAACGGTAGACAAAAAGCACCCGGTCAGCTACTATTGCTTTAGTTTTTTGCGGAGTTGCCTAATTCAGGCGAAGCGCAGCATCTTCCACTTTCAGCCGTCGTGCCACCTGACCTTAATCGCCGCATCCTCGAATCACTTCAATTCCAGGGGGAACAATGAGACATAACTATCTGTTCACGTCTGAGTCGGTCACCGAAGGGCACCCGGATAAGATTGCCGATCAGATCTCAGACGGAATTTTAGACGCCATTATTGCCCAAGACAAGTTGTCACGCGTCGCCTGTGAAACCATCCTGACAACCGGCATCGCCTTCGTCGCTGGAGAAATCTCCACCAAGGCCTACGTGGAGATTCCCGACATCATTCGCGAAGTCATCAAGGATGTCGGGTATACGGATGCCTCCTGGGGATTCGACTCCAATACCTGCTCGGTCCTGACCTCCATTCACCAGCAGTCCGGGGATATCGCCATGGGTGTGGATTCCGGTGGTGCTGGCGACCAGGGACTCATGTTCGGGTATGCCACCAACGAAACCACCGAACTCATGCCGATGCCGATCGTACTGGCCCATCGATTGACCAAGCGGTTGGCCGAAGTGCGCAAGAAAAAGATCCTGAAATGGGTTCGCCCCGACGGCAAATCCCAAGTCACAGTGGAATACAAGGACGGGAAGCCCTTCCGTATCGATACCATCGTCGTCTCCACGCAACACAGCCCCGATGTGACCAATAAGCAGATTGAAAGGGATTTGATGGAGCACGTCATCAAGCCCTCCATGCCGAAAGGCTTGTACCACCCGACAAGCGTGAAACACCATATCAACCCGACCGGTCGATTCGTGGTCGGCGGCCCGATGGGCGATACCGGCCTCACTGGCCGGAAGATCATTGTCGATACCTACGGCGGACATGGGAGCCACGGCGGAGGTGCCTTCTCAGGGAAAGATCCTTCGAAAGTGGATCGCTCAGCCTCGTACATGGCTCGCTACATTGCCAAGAACATCGTTGCTGCCGGACTGGCCGCAAAGTGCGAAGTCCAGCTGGCCTATGCCATCGGCGTGGCTGATCCCGTCTCCGTCTTGGTCGACACCAAGGACACCGAGAAGGTCGCACCCGAAAGCCTGGATAAACTCGTCCGGAAGCATTTCCCATTGACTCCACGTGGAATCATCGACCATCTCAAGCTCCGCCGGCCCATTTTTAAGCAGACCGCGGCCTACGGACACTTCGGTCGTAACGAACCGGGGTTCACCTGGGAAATTACCGATAAAGCCAAAGCCTTGCGCAAGGACGCAGGCCTCTAAGGTCCCGTCGCGCGTCGCACCAGCCGAGGGGGCGGGTCGCAAGCCCGCCCCTTTTTTCTGCATTCGCACATCAATTGATACTCAGACACAACACAGGAGGATGACCAGTGGACTACGATGTAAAAGACATGGGATTAGCCGACCAGGGAAAATTGAAAATCGAATGGGCGGAGGCGACGATGCCGGTGCTCCGACTCATTCGCAAACGCTTTGAGCGAGAACAGCCGCTCAAGGGCATCCGCGCCACCGCGTGCCTGCACGTGACCACCGAGACAGCCAACTTGATGAAAACCCTCAAAGCTGGTGGAGCAGATGTTCGCCTCTGCGCCTCCAATCCGTTGAGCACGCAAGACGATGTCGCCGCTGCTCTGGTGCGGCATGAAGGGATCCCGACCTTTGCCATCAAGGGAGAGGACAACAAGACATACTACCGGCACATTGAGTCGGCCATCGCCCACAAACCACATCTCTCGATGGACGACGGCGCCGATGTGGTCTCCCACCTGCACTCGAAGCGGAAAGACTTACTCCGCAACGTGATCGGCGGAACAGAGGAAACCACCACCGGCGTCATCCGCCTTCGCAGCATGGCCGAAAAGAAAGTGCTGAAGTTTCCGGTCATCTCCGTGAACGATGCGGACACAAAACACATGTTCGACAATCGGTACGGCACCGGCCAAAGCACCATGGACGGTATCGTCCGTGCCACCAATCGGTTGGTGTGCGGCTCCACACTTGTCGTTGCCGGCTACGGCTGGTGCGGCCGCGGCATCGCCACGCGCGCACGCGGAATGGGCGCGAACGTCATTGTGACTGAAATCGATCCATTGAAGGGTCTCGAGGCCGTCATGGACGGATTCCGGGTCATGCCGATGGATGAAGCAGCCCCCCTCGGCGACTTCTTCGTCACGGTCACGGGCAACTTGAAGGTCATTCGCGGCGAGCACTTTGCCGCCATGAAAGACGGGGCAATCGTCTGTAACTCCGGACACTTCAATGTTGAATTGGATATTCCTGCATTGGAAAAGCTCAGCAAGAAGAAACTCGCCGTGCGCTCGGGTGTGGACCAATACACTCTGAAGAACGGCCGACGCGTCAGCCTTCTGGGCGAGGGCCGTCTCGTAAATCTCGCCACCGCGGAAGGCCATCCTTCCAGCGTGATGGATATGAGTTTCGCGAACCAGGCCTTAGGCGCCGAATATATCGTGAAGAACTATAAGAAGCTGGAGAAGAAGGTCTATCCGGTTCCAGCCGATATCGACAAGGAAATCTCCCGGCTCAAACTCGCCGGCATGGGCGTGTCAATCGACAAGCTCACGAAAGAACAAGTGAAGTACTTGGCCTCGTGGGAAATGGGAACCTAGTACCTATCGGAGAAAGCCGGGGCCGCCAGGAGAGCGGCTCCGGCCCATCCATCAGGCAATTCTGAACGGTTGGGCAATCTCCTCAACTCACCCCGCAGGCTCGTACTACTATTCTTTGTCTGCTCTCCATGATTTTCGCACCGTCCTGCTGAATGCCTGTCCTGCGCCTTTAGCTTCAAGGCACCTCCCAACCACAAGCGATAGGAGACAGGTCCAGCCTAGTACGGACTAGCGTGAATTTACCATGGGAAGTTCTCGGGACCCCTCGGCTTCCTGCTGAATCCGTTGACGCTCGGCCTTTGACTCTTCCAACACACTGTGCAGCAGATCATCACTGAGCTGAGTTAACTGAGCCGCCGCGTCCTTCATCTCCGCATGCTCCACCGCCCGCGAGAGCACCTCAGCCTTCGTCGCGCCTTTCTTTTGCCCCAAGAAGGGCTTGATGATGAGATAGGCCACATCACGGAACGGCATGAAGCGCAAGAAGCGGCGCAGCAACTTGAAGGTCTGGATCGGATATCGGGTGAGCTTATAAATAAACAGCTTTTTTAGCCCTTCTTGGCGCACCGAATTGATCACTGCGCCTGGCAAACAGGTAGGATCGATCTCTGAGCACTTAAAATACTTGTACCAATCCTTGGCATCGGTAACTAACCCGCGCTTGATATATTCCTGCCACAACGGCGTTCCCCGATAGACACAGAGCCGGTTGAATCCAAAAGTGTCCAAGGGAAGCTTCGAAGCGAAATCGAATGTTTTCTGCATGTCCTCGACTGTCTCGTCTGGATTGCCCACGGTAAAGAAGCCGTGAACGATTTCAATCCCGGCCTTTTTGGCGTTTCGTACGGCGGTCTCCACCTCAGCCAGTGTCTGTTCCTTCTGGAGACGATCCAGGATTCTCTGGCTGCCGCTTTCAATACCAAACATCACCGTCCGGCAATGCGCCTGCGCCATAGCGGGGAACAGATGTTGTGCCACGGAGTCAACACGGCCTTCGATGCCCCACTGAATCGTGAGCTTGGCCTCGATGATCCCTTTGCAAATCGCGTCGATGCGCTTGGGTTGTAATAAGAAGTGATCATCGACGAAATAGACGGATCCATACCCGTTCGCCTCAAGATACTTCAGTTCGTCAACGACGTGTTGCGCAGTACGAGCCCGCCACTTCCCCTCATTGAATATGGGGATATCGCAGAACACACAAGGCCACGGACAGCCCCGGGATGTCTGCATGGTCGTAAACCGCTCCATCGACAGCACCGCCGGCACGTCTAACGGCATAGACTCGACAAAATCCAATTCCAAACTTTCCCGGTCCGGGAAAGGCCACTGATCCAAGTGGCGTTCCATCGTCCGGTTGGGGTTATTGATGACCTGGCCGTCTTTCGCCCAGGTGAGGCCGCCCACCGACTGCGGATCATCAAAGCGATCGAGTAAATCAAGCAACAATTGCTCCCCGTCTCCTCGACACACGAAATCGACTTCTGGGCACTGCAGTTTCACCAAGCCTGCGTTGAGACTGGCAAAGACTCCACCGAATGCTAGCTTCACGTCGGTATCAGCGGCTCGAATCTGGCGCGCAAGAATTTTTGCATACGGATAACTGGTGGTGCTGAGGAAGCTAAGACCCACCAGGGCAGGCTTCCGCCGTTTAATCTCTTCGATGATGAATTCATTCGGAGTCTCAGGATGCGCCTGATCGAACATCACACATTCATGGCCCGCCCGCTTCAATACTGACGACAACGACATAATGCCGATCGGCGGAAACCCCATGACCCGGATACGCCCATTCTTGGCTCGAGTCTTGGCCGGAAGGGCATAAAACTGGGGATCACGCACATGTATAAGAAACACCAGCATAGTAACGTCCTTTCATCGGTACAGTAAGCAGGTCCCTCGGATCGCCACTAGATCTTTGGGGGAGCAGAGGATCCACTTTCCAATTACAGCGAGACCGAATCACTCAGGCCAGTAGGGCATCGCGAGGCAGTATACAGTACCACGTCTAGAGAGAGGGAAAAAGGGAAGATTCCGACAGCGGCCAGGGAAGAGCGCAAGCATCAGCGAGATCGAGCTTTTCACTCCCGGTCTGACTTGTTCACTTTACACAAAAAGAGGACGCCGGCCCTTCGCCGGCGCCCTCTCAAGGAAAGATATCAGCCTAGCGGCCGAGCGCTGCCTTCACGGCATGGCCAATTTCGGCGGGATTCTTCACAACTCGTACACCGGCAGCTTCTAGCGCCTTCATTTTTTCCGTCGCGGTCCCCTTGCCACCTGAAATGATGGCACCCGCATGCCCCATCCGACGCCCCGGAGGAGCCGTGATCCCGGCAATGAAACTAATCACGGGCTTTTTCACGTGTTTCTTAATGTATTCGGCTGCCTTTTCTTCCGCGTCACCACCAATTTCACCGATCATCACCACAGCCTGAGTTTCTGCATCGTTCTCGAACAGGGGCAACACGTCCACAAACCCTGTGCCGTTGACGGGATCCCCGCCGATGCCGACACAAGTCGTTTCGCCGAGACCCAAGGTCGAAAGCTGGTGGACCGCTTCATAGGTCAAGGTGCCGCTGCGCGAAACGACGCCGACGACGCCCCGTTTATGAATAAAACCTGGCATGATACCGATCTTGGCTTCGTCGACTGTGATGACGCCTGGGCAGTTCGGGCCGATCAATCGGACATCTCGGCCATGCAGCGCGCGTTTCACCTTCACCATGTCGTTGACGGGAATACCTTCCGTAATGCAGATGATCAGTTTGACACCTGCATCGGCGGCTTCCAGGATCGCATCTGCACAAAACGGCGGCGGCACAAAAATCAGAGAGGTGTCGCAGTCGGTCTTCCTGACGGCATCGGCCACGGTATTGAATACGGGGATGCCCTCAACTTCCTGTCCGGCCTTCCCCGGCGTTACTCCAGCGACCATCTTCGTGCCGTACGCTTTGCATTGCGTTGCGTGGAAGGATCCTTCCTTCCCCGTGATCCCTTGCACTACCACTCGCGTATTCTTATTGACGAGAATGCTCACGGTCTTCTCCTTTACGCCGCCTTGCCGGTCAGCTTCACGATTTTCTGCGCCGCTTCCCACAGATCGTTGGCCACCTCCAACTTGAGACCAGACTCCGCCAACAGTGTGCGGCCTTCATCTGCATTTGTCCCCTGGAGGCGCACCACTAACGGCACTGCGATCTTCACTTCTTTGGCCGCCTCGATCACTCCATGCGCAATTCGCTCACAGCGCACAATGCCGCCGAAAATATTGATAAAGATGCCTTTGACGTTCGGATCTTTGAGCAGGATACGGAAACCGGCCGCCACAGTCTCTTTCGTCGCGCCGCCGCCCACATCGAGAAAGTTGGCCGGCTCACTGCCCGCCAGCTTGATTACATCCATCGTCGCCATAGCGAGGCCTGCACCATTGACCATGCAACCAATGTTGCCGTCAAGCTTCACATAATTCAGATTGTTCGCGCCAGCTTCGATTTCCAACGGCTCTTCTTCGCTGAGATCGCGCATTTGCTGAATATCAGCGTGCTTAAACAGCGCGTTATCATCAAAGGAGACTTTGCCGTCGAGCGCAACAATCGTCTTTTCTTTGGTGATGATGAGCGGATTGATCTCTACCATCGCCGCGTGCTTTTCCATGAACAACCGATAGAGATTGCCCATCATCTGGATAAAGGGATTCATGACCGCCGGCTCAATGGCATTGAGACCGAGAGCGAAGGCCACGTTGCGCCCGTTGTAGCCCTGGAATCCCACGGCGGGATCAATCAATTCCTTGATAATTTTCTCAGGAGTCTTGTCCGCGACTTCTTCGATTTCCATGCCCCCTTCGGTGCTGGCAATAAATACAGGCCACCCGGAATCGCGGTCCACTAGAATGCTCAAATACAGTTCCTTACTGATGTTTGCGCCTTCTTCGAGAAGAAGCCGGTGGACCTGGCGGCCCTTGGGACCCGTCTGATGTGTTACCAGCGTCTTGCCGATCAACTCCTTGGCCAAGCCCGCCACCGCCGCCTTATCCTTGGTAATCTTGACGCCGCCAGCTTTGCCGCGACCGCCCGCATGAATCTGAGCTTTCACCACGAAGACCGGCGTATTGAGTTCACTGGCCCAGGCAGTTGCACCTTCGGGTGAGGTAATTTCCTTTCCCCGCGGCACCGGCACCCCGAACTGTGCGAACAACTGTTTGGCCTGAAATTCATGAACGTTCATCGTAACCTCTAGAGCTATTGGCTGATGGCTAATGGCGCATGGCTCAGGACTGTCCGCAGTTCGGCTTTCAGCCGGACGCGATCAGCTAGAAGCCAATGGCGCTCTATTCCTTACGTGTATAGGCAGGGAGAATCATCGGAGAGATGACCCCGTTGGAACTGCCGTGTTGCTTCGCCTCCGCCCTGAATCGCTGCAAATGTTGGAGCGAGAGTTTCCCTTGTTGCATGGATCCAGCGCGCGAGGCCGCCGTCAAACCTGACCGCTTCCCAAATACCATCAGATCGAGCAACGAATTCCCCATCAATCGATTCCGTCCATGCAACCCTCCGGAAGCCTCGCCGGCGACGAAGAGATTCTTGACGTTGGTTTCTGAGTTTGCGTCGATCTTTACGCCACCGTTTTGGTAATGCAATGTCGGATAGATGAGGACGGGATCCTTGCTGATATCGATGCCGAATCGCTCAAACTGCATCATCATGGCGGGAAAGTGCTTTTCTACCGTCCCCGGCCCATGCTCTGCATCAAGCAAAGGCGTATCCAGCCAGACACCGATGCGGCCAGACATGGTGCGAATACCACGGCCCTCTTCACACTCACGAATAATCGAAGAGGAGACCACATCGCGCGTATCCAGCTCATTCACAAACCGCTCCCCCTTGGCGTTGACCAGATGGCCGCCCTCTGACCTGATGCCTTCCGTGACCAAGGCACCGATCAATTGCTCTGGATAGACCGCACCGGAGGGGTGATATTGGAACGTATCGATGTGATCGAGCTTCGCTCCCATTCGATAGGAGAGGCATAAACCATCGCCGGTTGCACCATAATGGTTGCTCGTGGGAAATCCCTGAATATGGAGCCGTCCAATACCACCGGTCGCAAGAATCACGGACTTGGCAGCCACCACGACCTGCCGGTGATTGTCGAGATCCTTAAAGATGGCCCCAGTGCACTGTCCACTGTCATCGCTCAACAACTCCACGGCGGCACAGAATTCAAGCAGCTGGATCTTCTGATTCAGCACTTCATCTTTGAGGACACGCATGATCTCAAGACCCGTGTAGTCTGAGCAGGTCAAAAGCCGCGGCTTTGAACTCCCGCCACCCTTTTTGACGTGCAGATTACCATCGGCTTGTCGATCAAACAGTACGCCCAGTTCAATTAACCACTTCGCAATGGACGGCCCATCTTCGACCATGACTTTCAGCAACTCATGGTCGTTCTGCATGTGGCCGCCCTTTAGGGTGTCCAAAAAATGAGTGACCGGGGAATCTTCCGGGGCAACGGAAATTTGCATCCCTCCCTGGGCCATCACGCTATTCGAATCACCGAGTCGTAGCTTCGTCGCCAGAATGACCTTCGCGCCTGCCCCATGGGCATGCAACGCCGCAGCACAACCGGCACCACCCCCGCCGATGACGAGAACATCGGTCGTATAGTGGGGAGTGAGATCGACATTCTCAACGATTGAACTATCCCCTTCGAGCAGCGCGGCCAACTCAACGACTGTTTGGTCATTCGCGTTCGGACCAAATCGAATTGGGCGATAGGCACTGGCGCGATAATCGGGGTGATACTTATGAATGAGTTGGTCGCGATCAGCCGGAGTAAACTTTGGGATGGTCTGCTTGCGGCGAGCATCCCGAGTTTGGTGGACAATCTGTTGAAGCGCGTGAATATCCATGATTTCACTTTCAGCACGGAGCACAGTCTCTCGGCATCTTCCTAAGACCGGCTGTCGGCACAATGCATTACTTTACGGTTGCACAGTGATCGGCGAGTTCCTGTTCGTTCATGGCAAGGACTTTGCGCCACTCTTCGTTGAAGCGGCCGTCCTGAATTTCTTTGATGCGCGCATCGAGTCCCTTGGGCCTCTCCGTGAAATGCGCGCCTTGCGCACGGCTGACATACAGGGCGACCAGATTAGGGGCAATATCAGCGATACAAACCGGGGTGCACATCCCGCACATGACGCAATCCATGAACATTTCGGACACGCTCTTGAAATCACCGAATACGGCTTTCCAGACCCCTTCTCGCACATCGATTTTCTGAGGGCACGCTTCTGTACAGGCATTGCAATTCCGACAAAGCGGCGCCTCTGGATACAAATTAAAGAGGTCTTGCTTGGGATCTTTGAGCGACTGAATGTCGTACAGCGCCTTGCGGGCTGGAAACGGCGGCATGATCGTGAAAGACATACCGTCTTCGACGGCCATCTGGCAGGCCAGGCAGGTTCGAACCTTGGGATCATCCTTCGTTCGGTAATAGGTCGCACAGGCGCCGCAAAAGCCACCGAGACAGCCAGCGCCTCGCACGACCTCCTGCCCCGTATGCCACAGCGCCTTGATCACGGTGATACCTTCCGGCACTTCATACTTCTTGCCGGAGATTTCAATCGTCACCATCTTATGGCGCAACACTTCCGGCTGATCAATTACATTGGTGTCTTCTTGTGCCATGATGTCCTAACTCTGCGACCAGTACTCAGCCGTCAGCGTTCAGCCTTAGGATTTCCCATCTGGCTGACCGCTGCCGGCTGATGCCTGATGGCTCTTCTACGCAATAGCATCGATGATCGCGTTCAAGGTGGCACTCGGCCGCATCGCCTTTGACGACTTCGCATCATCAGGATGGTAGTACCCGCCAGTATCAACCGGCTTGCCTTGTGCCGCGATCAACTCGCCGGAGATTTTGGCTTCGTTGTCCGCCATCTCCTTAGCAACCTTCACGAAGCGCGCCGCCAGATTCCTATCCTGCGTCTGCTGTGCCAATGCCTGCGCCCAATACAAGGCCAGATAGAAATGGCTACCGCGATTGTCAATTTCACCGACTTTGCGAGCTGGGGACTTGTTGCTCTCAAGGAACTTGGCATTGGCTTGATCGAGAGTATCAGCCAGCATTTTGGCAGCAGGATTGTTGGCTACTTTGGCCAGATGCTCCAACGACGCGGCCAAGGCCAGGAATTCTCCGAGAGAATCCCACCGCAGATAGCCCTCTTCCTGGAACTGCTGCACGTGCTTTGGCGCAGATCCACCCGCACCGGTCTCGAAGAGACCGCCACCGTTGAGCAACGGCACAATCGACAGCATCTTGGCACTGGTTCCGATTTCGAGAATCGGGAACAGGTCCGTCAGATAGTCCCGCAAGACGTTTCCCGTTACAGAAATCGTGTCCTTACCTTCCTTGATCCGCTCCAGTGAGAGGCGGGTCGCATCGGCAGGGGTCATGATCCGGATATCGAGCCCGGTTGTATCGTGTTCCTTCAGATACTGATTCACCTTCGTGATCAGTTGCGCGTCATGCGCCCGGTCCTTGTTCAACCAGAAAATGGCCGGGGCGCCGGTCGCTCGTGCACGGGTCACTGCCAACTTGACCCAATCGCGAATCGGGGCATCCTTCACCTGACACATACGCCAGATGTCGCCCTCTTCAACCTTGTGCTCCAGCAGGGCCTTCCCGGAAGCATCGACGACGCGAATGGTGCCGTTGCCCGGCGCCTTGAAGGTCTTGTCGTGTGAGCCGTACTCTTCCGCCGCCTGCGCCATCAAACCGACGTTGGGTACGCTGCCCATCGTTTTCGGATCGAGCGCGCCGTGCTTCTTGCAGAAATCAATGACCTCGCGGTAGACCGTTGCATAGCTGGCATCGGGGATCACGCACTTCGTATCCGCCAGCTTCCCGTCCGGCCCCCACATCTTTCCGCTGTCGCGAATGACCGGCGGCATGGAGGCATCGATGATGATGTCGCTCGGCACATGAAGGTTGGTGATACCCTTGTCGGAATTCACCATCGCCATCGGAGGCCGCTGCTTGTACACAGCCTGGATGTCGGCTTCGATCGCCTTGCGCTGATCTTCCGGCAAGGCTTTGATCTTCGCGTAGAGGTCGCCGATGCCGTTGTCCGGATCCACACCCAGTTTCTTGAGCGTTTCGCCATGCTTCGCAAACACATCTTTGTAGAAGACCGTCACGGCATGACCGAAGATCTTGGGATCCGAGACCTTCATCATGGTAGCTTTCATGTGCAGCGAGAACAAGACGCCCTGCTTGGCGGCATCCTGGATCTGCTCTTCGAGGAACGTGCGCAGGACCTTGACGCTCATGAAGGTGGCATCAATCACTTCCCCTGCCTGCAGGGCCACTTTCGGCTTGAGGACCGTAGTCTTGCCGTCCTGCCCGACGAACTCGATCCGCGCATCGGTCGCTGCGGTCGTGGTCACCGACTTTTCGTTGGAGAAAAAATCGCCGCCCTTCATATGGCTGACATGTGACTTGGAATCCGGACTCCAGGCACCCATTTTATGCGGATGCTTTCTGGTGTGGGCCTTCACGGAGAGAGGCGCTCGGCGGTCGGAGTTGCCCTCGCGCAACACCGGATTGACGGCGCTGCCTTTGACTTTGTCGTAGCGCCCCTTGATGTCTTTTTCCTTGTCGTCCTTCGGATTCTCCGGATACTCAGGCAGCTTGTAGCCCTGGCTCTGCAATTCCTTGATGGCCGCCTGCATCTGAGGCAGCGACGCGCTGATATTCGGAAGCTTGATAATATTGGCTTCCGGCTTCTTGGCTAGTTCGCCCAATTCCGACAGCGCATCCGGCTGCTTCTGTTGCGGCGTCAGGTACTCCGGGAACACGGCAAGGATACGCCCGGCCAACGAAATGTCGCGCAATTCCACCGACACACCGGCTGCCTTACTGAAAGCGTTGATGATCGGCAAAAGCGAATACGTTGCAAACATCGGGGCTTCATCAGTCTTGGTATATATGATCTTGTCAGCCTTCGTACTCATGATTCTCCCTCTTGTCACCTATGAGTTAGTTGAGCGCGTTCAACGCCGAGCCCGCCTTAAACCACGCGATCTGTTGCTCAGTAATGCTGTGGTTCGTCTGGATGGTGAGCGCCGTCCCATCCGCCTTATGAATAATGACCTGCACCGGCTTGCCGGGAGCCAGATTATTGAGCCCCGTCACACTGATGCGGTCTTGTTGCTCGATCTTGTCGTAATCCTTTGGATCTGCGAAGGTCAAAGCCAAGATGCCCTGCTTCTTCAGATTGGTTTCATGAATTCGAGCAAAACTCTTCGTGATCACCACTCGAACATTCAAGAAACGCGGGGACATCGCCGCATGCTCACGGCTGCTCCCCTCACCGTAGTTCTCATCCCCCACAACGATCGACCCAATGCCTTTGGCCTTGTAGGCTCGCGCAATCTGCGCAATGGTGAGGTTCCCCTCACCCGTGAGTACATTGGTTCCCTTGCCTGGTTCTGAGGTGAACGCACTGTTGGCGCCCAGAAACATGTTGTCGCTGATCTTGTCGAGATGTCCCCGGAACTTGAGCCATGGTCCGGCCGGCGAGATATGATCGGTGGTGGTCTTTCCCTTCGTTTTGATCAACAACGGCAACTTGTCGAAGTCTTTTCCATCCCACCGTGGGAATGGCTGCAACAGTTGCAACCGCTCGCTCGTGAGAGGGATATCCACCGTCAGGCCTTCACCATTGTCAGCCGGGGCCACAAAGCCCTCCTCGCCTTTCGCAAAACCCTTGGCAGGGAGTTCTTCCCCCTGCGGTGGCTGGAACTTAAACTCTTTTCCATCCGCACCCTTGAGGGTTTGATTCACGGGATCAAATCCCAAATCACCGGTAATGGCGTACGCTGTCACAACTTCGGGGCTCGCCAAGAAGGAGAGCGTTTCGCTGATTCCATCATTGCGACCAGGAAAGTTCCGATTGAACGAACTGACGATTGAATCGGCCTTTCCCTTCACCCCATCGGCCCGCTTCCACTGCCCAATGCAGGGCCCACAAGAGTTTGACAACACGGTACCGCCGAGCTGCTCAAAGGTGTCTAAGAATCCGTCACGTTTCATGGTGTGGTAAATGCGCTCAGAGCCAGGCGACACAAGGAACGATGCTTTGGCCTTCAAACCCGCCTTCAAGCCTTGCCGTGCGATATGGGCAGAGCGACTGATGTCTTCGTAAGAGGAATTGGTACAGCTGCCAATGAGTGCCGCCTTTAATTCGACCGGGTACCCCTTCGCCTTCGCTTCCGCCGCCAATTTCGAAATCGGCCTGGCGAGATCCGGCGTATGCGGACCAACCACATGTGGCTCGAGCTTCGACAGATCCACCTCCACGATTTGATCGTAGTACTTTTCAGGCGACTGATAGACTTCGGGATCACCCACCAACAACTCTTTGTGAGATTGAGCGAAGGTCGCCAAATCAGCACGATCCGTGATGTTCATGTAGGCGACCATCTTGTTGTCGAAGGGGAATACGGAGGTCGTGGCTCCAAGCTCCGCACCCATGTTACAAATCGTGCCCTTCCCGGTGGCACTGATGGTTTCGGCTCCAGGACCAAAATACTCTACGATCTTGTTCGTCCCACCCTTCACCGTCAACAGGCCGCACAGATAGAGGATCACGTCTTTCGGGGAAGCCCAGCCATTCAATTTCCCGGTTAGGCGCACTCCGATCAATTTCGGATGCAGAACCTCCCACGGCAATCCTGCCATCACTTCACCGGCGTCCGCACCACCGACACCGATCGCCAGCCCGCCCAAGCCACCACCATTCGGCGTATGCGAGTCTGTCCCGATGATCAAACAGCCTGGAAAGGCATAGTTCTCCAAGACCACCTGATGGATGATTCCCGCGCCGGGCTTCCAGAAACCAATTCCGTACTTCTTTGCGGCAGACGCGAGGAAGTTATACACTTCCCGATTCTCATCCATCGCACGGAGCAAGTCCTTCTCGGAACCCATTTCAGCCCGAATGAGGTGATCGCAATGAATCGTGCTCGGCACGGCTGCCTTCTTTTTATTGGCCTGCATAAACTGCAACATAGCCATTTGCGCCGTAGCATCTTGCATCGCGACACGATCCGGCCTGAGCGCCAACATCGCCTTGCCACGCTCCCAGGTCTGCGTGTCGAAATTATCCGCGTGCGAAACCAAGATCTTGTCAGCCAGGGTGAGCCCGCGGCCGAACTTCTTTCTGGCCTTGGCAAACACATCCGGCATCTTGGCATATAGCTTCTTGGCGAGATCCATCGACATGATTATTCTCCTCGAAAAGCAATCAGCCATCAGCTCTCCATGAGCCGATGACTGTCAGCTGATAGTCTTATTTCAGTGGCGGAACTTCCCGCCTCTTCGGCGTCGCATAATTTACGAGGTAGTCGAACAACCTGACCAGGCGGCTATCTTGGCGTTTTTGATCAACCCAGTGACCGATTAAACCGATTGTCCGCGAGAGGATAAAAAATCCGTTCAAACTATCGACAGGGAATCCGATATCGACCAAGACGGCTGCCATCGTGCCGTCGACGTTCAGAATCAAGTTATCCTTTTTCACGGAGGTGATTTTCTCTACCTCAAGCGCGAAGTCCAAGCAGGGAGTCTTGATTTTGAGACTCTTCACATACCCGACCAACTCCTTGACCCGCTTGTCCGGATTCCGGAGACTCTTCACACGATGCCCAATACCCGGAACTGGACCGTGATTCTTTTTCATGTAGGCCAAGAATTCGTCTACGGACAGCTTGTTATCGACAGCATATTTAAAGAATCGCCCGGCGTCCGTCACCGCTCCTCCGAAACGCGGACCAATCATAATCATGCCTGCGGCAACAGATTGCGAGAGGCCGATTCCGGCACAAGCCGCGAGGATGGTCGCATAGGCACCGCTCACGCAAGGACCGTGATCAGCGGACAGCATCATGATGCGCTTGACGATCTCGGCTTCCTGCTTTGAGATCAACCGCTTATCCCACAAAAGCCCGATGATATGAGGTATTTCATAGCCCTTATTGATGAGTTCAGAAGCAGGATAGCCGTCGTAGCAAGGCTCATCGCCACGGTCATCGCTGATGGTCGTGCGGATCAGCGGCGCGACCATGACCTCATCGGCTTTCAGAGCCTCCTCGACGGTCTTGGGTAATCTGGGCAACGTAACCGGTTCGACCGGTTCCTTCACCTGACCGGACTTAAGCAGTTCCTGATAGGTTTCCTTGATGGCAGGGCCAAGCGCGCCAAAAGTGGCCGGTACGAGCGCGCCGGCCTTCTTGAGCGCATCAGACTTCGAGCGAGCCGAGCCTTCGCCCTTCATGCCTTCCTTGGCACCGGCATGGCCAAACTTCATCCCCTTCGGCAGACTTTCCTGGCAGAAACCAGACACCACGGCAATCAGTTTCACCCGACGTTTTTTCGCGCCATACCACTCTGCAGCACGCTCTTCGAGATCACCGCCCATTTCGCCAACGATCACAACCGCTTTCGTTTGCGGATCGTTCTCGAACATCTCGAGATAACTGACATAATCGGTACCGGGATAGGCATCACCGCCGATACCAATGGCTGTCGTGATCCCGTCGGCGAATTGAGAGCAAATCCAGATGATTTCATTTGAAAGGCCGCCGGACTTGGTGATGACTCCGAACGAGCCTTCACGATAGAGCTTGGAAAGGACCAGATTGTCAAAGGCGCCACCGATCACACCCAGGCGGCAGGCTCCGGCGGAGATGATGCCGATGGATGAGGGACCGTTGAAGACCTTCCCCAATTTGCGCGCATGGGCACCAAGAATCTTTGCGTCCTTTTCAGGCACGCCCTCAGTGATCATTGAGACCACCTTGATATGCGAATCGTCCAGCGCCTCCATACCACCCTTCATCGCACGGTCGGCGCCAATGTATACAAGGCTGGTATTCAGGGCCGGATGATGCTTGGTAGCCTCGGCGATGGACTTGTACACCGGAATGGCAATGAGGCCACTGCCGTAGGGAATCTCATTGGACTTGCCGGCATCCGGCGGATAGACGAAGGCTTCGACGTTGAGCGGTCGCTTAATGAGATAACAGAACTCGGCCATGCGGCGGGCGGCGTTGACACCGGCCTGACCACCCTGAATCACCACACGGGTGTCTTTGTTTGCCAGAATGCTCATCTCGGGATCTCCCCTTATCTTCAGTTGGTCATAGGCGGCAGGCTACTTCGCTTGGAGCGCCTTGTCGACAATATCGGTGAGCGGCGTATTGCGATCGAAGACATTGATGTCAAAGCCTTCGTCTTTCAGCGCACGCATCGCATCAAGCCCCTCTTTTTCGCGTGGCCCACCGCGACGCACCCAGATCTTCACGTTCTTCAACTTGCCGTCGGACTTGGCCTTCCTGAAACCGTTGATGATCCCGCCGAACGTCTTTTTCACGTCGGTAAAATTCGCGATCGCACCACCAACAATGATGTTTCTGATTCCAGGCAGCGAACAGACTTTTTCCGTGAGCACTTCGACCGCCCAATCCGGCGGATCCCCTGAGTATTCGGCGTAGTTGGCTAACTTTCCGCCACGTGCGACGACTGCGTCCGAATAGTACACGCTGGCACCACCGCCCGCCGGCAGCATGGCGGTATCTCCACCAGGAATCTCGATGAACTTCACCGACCCCTTGATCTTGCTGTCAACCGCCATCACTTCGATTTCTTGCTTGGAATAGGCCCGGCCAAACTCAGCCGCAAACGCAAAATTCCAGTCCGGATGCCTAAATTTGGCATCGCCATCGAGCAATGTCACCGCATCGAGCGCCACCAGCTGTTCATCGGCGGCGCGCAACACCACGGGATTCACCTCGAGATACTGCGCATCTTCACTATCGAAACAGGCAAACATTTTCCCCGCAAACTCGGCCATCTTCTTCACGAGCGGCCCGCTAAATCCAGCCTCTTTCGACAACTTTTCAAGCGATTCAGGGGAAGGTGCCTGCCCGATTTCAAGACACAATCGCTTGACGCGATCCCAGTTCGACTCGACCTCGATCCCGCCACAGTTGGCGATGAGGATCTCGCTGCCTTCGCGCGTGGATTTCACGGCGCAATAATATTCTTCTTTGTGCGGAATCATTTCGGACACAATGACCTGCGTCACCGTGATGCTGCCGACTTGGCGACCGATCATCTCCTTCGCCGCGGCTTCCGCGGCCTTGAAGTCGAGATCGACCTTGACCAACCCCAGCTTGAATCGTGACCCGAGGGCCTCGTGCGCTTTGGCCACGAGCTTGGATTTCTTCAACCACTCATTGGCTTGACCCAGCTTGGTCAACTCGTCAACGGAAGTGACGACCACATAATTGGGAACGGTGATTCCCCACTTCTTCATCAGCCCCATCCCGGGACCTTCAAGCACTTTCGCCATGATTGACGACTCCTTGGTGTGTGATAGGGCAGAGAAACGGACGGGTAGAGTACCGAATTCTGCTGATTAGCTCAATCCTCCAAAGGGCCTACGCTGCGAGCACAGAAGTCCTACCATACTGAGCACCGAAGATTCATCATCATAAATATTTGATAACGTTATTATTGTTTCTGATGCCTCAGAGTTTTGCGAGAGAGAGTCTTTTCAGGTCTTAGACGCTGACTGTGGCCTCTTTCGCTGGCAGGTGGGACAGTAAAACGAACTTCGCTCCCCGTGCATGCGAACGATCTCGGCACCACAAGCATTTGGGCAGGGCTCTCCGGCTTTGGCGTACACCAAATGCCTGTGCCGATACTGGCCCTCGGTTCCATCCGGTGCAAAATAGTCTCGCACACTAGATCCCCCCATGGCGATGGCCTCGCGTAACACCTCCCCCATAGCGCGGTAGAGTCGTGCCATCCCCTTCTCCGGGATCGTATTGGCTACCTGATCGGGATGAAGCCTCGAGCGGAAGAGGATCTCATTCGCATAGATGTTACCGATCCCGGCAATCACCTGTTGACGCATTAGGAGCCCCTTCAGTCTGCTCCGTGTGGATCCGAGTACACACATAAATTGCTCGTAACTGATGGTGAGCGGGTCATGGCCGAACCGACGGGCGATATACCGGCCGAGCCCCGCCTGATCGAGCAACGACAAACGACCAAACCGCCTAGGGTTCCAATATCTGAGATCAGGCTCGGCGCTTCGTTCAAGGCGCAAAATAAAATGGGTATGTTGCGGATGCCTGGTCGGGGCGGAGTGAAGCAGCAAGAGTCCCGTCATGCCCAGCTCTGCGACAAGAAATCTCGTCTCTTCGCCGCAGAGAAACTGGATGATGACGCTTTTCCCCTGTCGGCCTACCGTGGTAATCGTAGCGTGGTGGTACCAGTCTAGAGTGGACAACCCTTCGCGCACGATGTCGGCGCGGCCGACCCAGCACTCGCGCACCCTGGCTCCGACGAGCCGTTCACGCAATTGACGCGCCGCGACTTCTGCTTCCGGCAATTCTGGCATTCAGGATTCTTAAGGCCTCTGATGGATCACGATGACCGGCAGATTACGCCATGAGGTCGATGGAGAATGCAACTCCAACCGGGAGTTGCCTCGGAGACATCAGTGCAGATGGGGAGAATGGGATCGGGGAGAAACGGATCGGGAAGGGGCGCGGAGAAACCAAACTGCATGTCCTGCGACGGCGCGGCCTCTAGGCAAGCGATGAATTCTCTTGGGTTTGCCGTCGACGTCGCACATCCTCGATGGTCTCTTGAAGGCACGGCAGTGGCATTCCACCTGGACGTCTGGTCAGCACAAGCTTGACCGCATCGGCATAAGACATCCCCTCAATACAACACAGATAGGCAATCACGACTGACACCGACCGTCCCATGCCTACCCGACAACATACCATCAACCGATGCTCCGCCACGTGGGCCGCAACCCACTCCACCGCCTCATGCAACGCTGCTACCGTGGGCGCACCAAACTCCTTAAACGGAATCTTGGCATAGACAACCCGCGAAGGAACCGTCACATTCTGCTCCTCCGCAACCATGAGAACAGCAGTAACTTGCGGCGGCGGATTCCTTGCGTCATCGGCATTACCGACGAGCACGCGTTTGTTGATCATGTGCATCGTGTCGTTAGTATAGGGGGTGCAGCCTACCGGTCAAGTGAATCATCATAATCCCGGCACAACGGTTGAAGATCGTTCAAATCGGTGCGTATACTCACCTCCGTTAGTGGAGGATTAAGTGATGGCTCACACGTCCCTAGAGGTAGTAGAACAGCGGCTGGCGAGTGTCCAGTGCGCAATCTGTAAAACCAATACCTTCGGTGTCGATCGGCGCACGTTGCAGCCAGATGGAGAATGCCGAGCCATCTGCTTGAAATGCCGGTACAATTTTCCGGTGTACACGGATATGGAGTTTTACCTTCGAACTCAACCGGATGTGCCCTATCGCCTTAAAGAAATTTCCTGTCCCAAATGCCAACATCGAGGCGTCACCCTTGATTTCCGTATCACTATGTCCGTTCGCGAAGCCATCTATTTCGTGACCTGTAGCGCCTGCCGGACACCGTTCCCTGAACGTTCCTCACTGGAAGCGTTTGAGTAGCTCTTACGGACGCAATTTGATGTATACTGAGCATATTATGAGTACTATACCAACTCCTGAGTCACCGAACGCTCCTACTCCCGTCACTCAAGCTGAAAGCAAGCCTCGCAAGGAAATTCCCCTCATTGCGATTCCGAACGATCAGGATATGATCGAGGCTGAAATGGCCGAGCTTTTCGATGAGGATCGCGTATCCCATCAACACGGCTCTTCGGAACCGGAGGCGGACTAGGTCATCAGGCGGGACGGACAATCTCCACGTGGCCAGAAGCGAGAATTCGACCGACCATGGCCGGTCGTCCTTTTCGTTCCTTTCTGACTATGTCGCTGACCCGAACGATCGCCCCACGATGCCAGTCATCGAAAGGCGCGTTTGACGCCGACGCCTCCTTATCCTGGCGTCCGACCTCTGATCTCCCTGCTTGATCGCAGAACCAGACACGTTTCTCGCCCTTCATGACGCGCAACTCGCTCACCACCCGATGGTAATCCTGATTTCGCGACACGAGCGTCTTGCCATCTTTGCGCAAAATCACATAGGAGAATTTGAGCGCATCCTTGATCAGTCCGACTTCCCGATCCACTTGAGCAATCCAGGCCGGGGTCTCCCACTTCCGCTCCTCATGGCACCAGTCATCAGGTTTGACGAGTGCGGGGCAGGGAATATCGTGCAGACAGGGGGCATACACAGAACAGCGCTGCTCCGCCAATAGATTGTCTCGCACTTGATGTAACTGGCGCGATGCAGCCCGCGAGGCTGGCTCCATCAACATCAGGCTCCCCTCAGGAGCCAAACAATTCAGCAATTCACCGACTAGCGCCGTCCTTTGGCCCACAGGGTCCGTACCCCCAATAAATAATTCGGAAAGAAGATTTTGTAGAATAATGAGGTGATAACCATGCTCCCCACGCTGCTCCCGAATGGCCGATGGCAGGGAACGTTCGAGATTACACTGAATTGTCTGCAACGGGAGGAGGAGCTGACTCTGATGCTGCCGAGTGTAGACCTGCCACATTTTCGCACACAAGCCCAAGACTTGAGGCGAATGATCAACCACCGTCATATGAAGAGAGGGTGGTTGCCCCACGGACCTCGAGAGGCACCAGTCAAGTACGCCAAGCGCTCCGGTTCCAGGGCCACCACCGATGTCCAATACTCGAAACTCCTGATTCGCAAGAGTAGGAAGCGTCGGGTGCAGCTCATCCAAAAGAAGCTGCACTTTAGCGAGATTCACCGGCACATAGTAGGCCAAATAGCCGGCTCGCAGCTGAGGATCCTCGAAATAAGCCCTTCCTGCCCCCGACCCAGTGCGTGTGAATAGTTGGGAGAGTTCCAACACTGCATCAATGATCGATTGTGGTGGATCTTGAGACGAGTCTAGAAGGTCGAACTCAGCCACGGCCGCAATGACATTCATGATTCTCGGTGATAGTTGGTACATAGAGACAGACCCTCGGTTGACCCCCTAAACAAAGCTGGGGTATTCTGACAATAGAAGGAGCACCTCACATGACCGACCCTATTTTGCAAGCCTATCGAGAGGTTGAAATGGCCATGGAGCGCTTCACGCTCGTCCTACATGACCATGTCGATCATCTTCGCAAAACCGAAGCGCCTGGGTCCGACAAGCTGCATCGCATGGCCAACGGCACCAAAGCCATGCGCGACAGCGCGTCGATCTATCTATCCTATGCCAAATATGTGGCTCACGGGATGCCGGAAAGCCCCGATCTCGTCGAGGAAGATCTCCAGGGTTAAAGAGAGCCACATCGAAGCGCTTCCTAAATGCACAGGGCCCGTTCGGTTCTACCGAACGGGCCCTGTTGTTTTAACGCAACTCTGCGTCTCAGCTTAGATACTGCGCAGGAAATGGCCCATCGCCTCACTGTCAGAAGCGGAAGCACCCATGACCTGAGAAATGGCCACATTGGTGGACTTCTTTCCGGTCAAACCGGACTCAACTTCATCCACGATCAGTTCAACAGGCATTGACTGACCACCGTAAACCCTTGGGCCACCAATGATCTTTGCATTCGAGAAACCGTAGATAGCCGTCGCCACTTCCTTCGCGAGCCAACCGACATAATTGAACTCAGGCACCACAATCAACTTGGCTTTCCCGCAGAGCTTTCGCAACTCCTGAGTCGGGAACGGACGGAGCGATCGGATTTTGATCAGGCCGATCTTAATACCTTTTTCGGCGCAAATACGCACGGCTTCACGTGACTGCGCGGCGGCACTACCTGAAGCAATAATCACCGCTTCAGCATCGTCCACATTTTCTGCCGTCAACAATCCGCCCATGTACTGATTGATGTACTTGCGGGATCGCTCCACAGCAGCCCACACTTCCTGCTGCCACACGGCGTGAATGTTATAGGCCATAAAATTGGACTTCTGAACCGGGGCGTCGCGGGAAAGTCGAGCTGGAGGATTTTCAGCATCAAGAACCGGCACAGCACCACGCCAGGGTTCACGGGGCGGGAGCTTCATGCTGCGGTCCTGCATCCGAACATAACCTCTGGCATGCGTCACAAAGAACCCATCGCAACATACGCCGACGGGAAGGGTCACGTCGTTTTTCTCGCTGATGATAAAACCAGCCAACGTGAAATCATACATGTCCTGCTGATTTTCGGCATGGAACACAATCATGCCGCAATTGAGCAGATACGAGACCTCAATATTGTCTGGCTGAATAGCCAATGGAGCGTTTACGACCCGGCAGGTGAACATGGCCACAACGGGGAGCCGATGTCCTGGCCAGGAAGCAATTCCCTCCAAGCCTCTCAACGTTCCAGGCCCGGCGGTGGCAGTATAACAACGAACTCCCGCACGTGAACCACCCGCGATCGCCGCCATGACACCGACCTCTTCTTCCCCGCGGTAATACTCCTTCACATAGCCTTCACCATACAACACGCCGACCAACTGCATGGTTTCACTCTGTGGGGTAATGGGGTACGCAATCGCAAGGTCGACGTTTGACCGGCGGATCGCCTCTTTCGCAGCTTCACTGCCGGTAATGAACTCCTTGGTACGAGGAGCTTCCAGGAACAGATACTCGGGCGTGACAACCTTCTGCCGCTTAGCATCCGCATGCGGATCCTTCTTGGCTTCTACCTTCGGAGCCGAGACACTTGTAGTAGGATCGCCCTGAGGATTAGTCTTTTGTTTCGGTTCCAATGCTTCACTCATTGTTGCACCTCTTGACTGTATCGCCTTAGCCTAAAACCTTAGCCCTCGCGCTTCATCTGCTCAGCTGAGTGGCCGAATGTGGCCGCACTGCCTACGCCAGCAGCGGACGGCATGAAGGTCATAGGATCCGTATGCGCCTTTCCGCCATGAACCTTGGACTGAGTTCCGGTGAAACGGACATTTTCGCCATTATCAGGAAGCTTAATGCCCATTTCCTCACGAACCTTCTTGAAGATTTGCGCAGTCTTCTTCAGTTTCAACGTATCCGAATCGCGAATGGTCAGCATGGCGTCCTCATGCCCCTGCTCGGCACAAATAGCCATGGTGCAGCAGTTCGTCCCTGCACGAATCATCTTCAGCGTCAGATTGGCATAGTGACAGTGAACGCCGATAAAAATACAGGCCTCAATCTTGTTGCCCCAAATGGTGAGATTGGGGTGATTGGGATTGATGACTTCTTCAGGGTCAATCTTGGGGTACTTGGGGCGATAATCTGGCATGGGAATAATCATCACCTCAGGAATCTGAGCCGCAATTTCCAATACGGCCTTCGCCTTCTCGACAGCATGATTGTTCCACGCCCACAAGACGAGAGGCCCCGGGAAAATCGTTGCATTTGGGCTTGTCAGCATTTTCCGAGCCATCTCTTCGATCACGACATCTTCGTTCGGTTCCAGCAGCCCATAGTAGAGTCCTTCGCCTGGATCAGGCAATGCTACCCCCAATTGAGCTGCTGATGGAGGATGGAATCCGGCTGGCCCCGGCACGATAATTCTCTCTCTTGTATCTTGCGTCATTCCCACGCCCACTCCCCTTTCTTACGCTTACCCGACTACTGGGCTCGCCAAGACCGCCGTCGTACTCTTATCGCTATATGTGATGTTATCGGTCAGCGCGGCCATCGGTAATTGATCAATCATGATCATCTTAATGGCATTGTTCTTCGCCATGTTGTCGCAGACCCACACGCATTGCGCGCATCCCTTACAACGATCTACAGCCACGTAGGCTGAGCCATACTTAAAGCCCTTCTCTTTCCCCATCTCCTCGCTATACTGAATGGTATTGGCCTCAGGACAATACTGAGTGCAGAGCTTACAGCTCTTCGAGGCACAAATTTCGACATCGATATGGGCGACTAAATACATTGGAACTCCTTCGTACTAAATCCTGATTAGGCGCTCACAGTCGCACGGACTTCGGATCGCTTGACCGTCGGTGCAGCCCAACCATGGTCGACTGCGTAGTTCCAGCCGGCCTGAATTACCGCGACATTCTTGTCGATCAATTCCTGCTTCTTTTTAAATTTCCGCTCGACGACACTGTCCAGGGCGGCGGTTCCCCCGGAGACCACGAATCCTTTGCCAAGGAACCGATCCTTGACCGACTGCTCCAACGCTTCAACGGTGGTCAATCCGGTAATCGCTCCGATGCAACCCATCAAGGCCATATTCGTGCACAAGTCCATCCCCGCCACTTCGAGGGATAACTTCGTAGCGGGGAAATAGTACAGTCTTGCACGGCGTTCTTCTAACTCACGAGCCTGGTCCCGATGAAGCTTCATCGGACCATCATTGTTGATCAACGCAATACCGTCTTCCTTCAGTCCGAAGTAAAACGGCATCGTGTACGATTTCCCGTGCGTGATCACTTGTGGATGGAAAATGATAATGATGTGCGGGAAGGTGATTTCCCCGATTTCGTAGATGGGCTCGTCTGATACCCGCACATAACTCTCCACCGGAGCCATACGCTTTTCCGACCCATAGAACGGAACAATCGTACTTTCCCCACCGGCATTAATCACCGCGGTGCTCAGAATGTGTGAGCCTGTCACAACGCCTTGACCACCCACACCCGCCATCCGAATGTTGAAACGTTTCGCCATGCTCAATCCTCCTTAAACGTAACTCAGGCTTTCGGGAGCCCAGGAGCAGGAGCAGCCGGCTTCGGGAGAAATTCCTTATAGCCATACCGTTCCGTAAGAAATTGCTTCGCTTCGTCTGTAATGTATTCGGAGAACTGATAGCGATCGTTTTCAACATTCTTTGCGTCTTCCATGACCTTGTCGGTCGGAATGGCGTACTCAATGTTGCAGGATGTGTAGGCCTGAATGTATGTGGAACCAACCTCTCTGGCGATCAATACGGCCTTCTTGATGACGCTTTCCACCCGGCGTGGATTATTGGGCACCACCGTCGCGACGTAGGCGCAACCGGCGACCTTCGCCATCTGCAGCATGTCCATCTTCTCAAACTTCTTCCCCAGCGGAGCCATCTTCAGCACAGCGCCCCGATTCGTCATACCACTCTCCTGCCCACCGGTGTTTCCGTAGACCTCATTGTCGAGCATGATCGTGGTGAACCGTTCCTTGCGGAACCAGGAGTGAAGAACCTGCTGAAAGCCGATATCCGCCGTACCACCGTCACCGGCCATGACGACCACATCCTTCGGTTTATCGCCGAATCGAAGTCGCAAACCACGGGACAACCCGCTGGCCACGCCATTTTGATCGCCATAGTTACCGTACACGAAGGGGATCGCAGCCTGAGAAATAGCCAGGCGGCCGCAACCAGCAGTTCCAACAGTAATGGTATCTTCGGGATTGGGGAAGGCAATCATCGCGAGGCGGATAAAGAGGGTCATCGCGCAACCGGCACACATCGGGTGTTCTTCAAGCACTTCCTTGAAGGAGCCCATCTGAGAGACGGACACCTTTTTTCCAAAGGGACCATGCTCAACCATGTCCCGATATTCTTTCGGCATGAACTTTTCAAAGCCGTTTGAAAACTTGACGTAATCAAGGCTCATAAGGACTCCCTCCCCTTTTATAAGCTGAGGACCGTGTTGCGGCCTTCCATCGAGGCCACAACAAGCCAGGTACAGACTATATCGACGTTAATTCGGACTAGTACTGAACTGCGTTCCCGACACGGAACGGAATGTGGGCCTTCTGATCAGCCCCCATCGCGGCCGAGTGTAACAAAGCGCGAAAAAATCTGTCAATCGCCACCAGTAGGATAAAAACAGAAGACTCACGCACTCCAAGACGATGGTGAGTCTATAGACTCCATAAAAGCATTGCAACTTTGCAGAAGGCCCACACCGACCGAAAGAAGGCCTAGTAGAAATAAGGGCGCTAGGCCGTTGGCCCTAAATACGCTGGAACGCGAAGAATTTTCTCCTCCCTCGCACCTGATTCATCATGTAATTCAGTTGAAGTTCATACTGGAAGCGGGTAAAGATTGTTGCTTCACGCATTTGAGTCTACACTGCGTCTATGCCTATACGAGTACTAGTGCCAGGGGAAGAACATGGCGAGGAGCATGTTGGAGGGGTGCATAAGCGTCCCCCGATTCCGGACGGCTCACTCAAAGCCGAATGCCCGAAATTCATGAGCCACGGCCCGTGCGGGGGCGTCCGTAAAGGCGGCTTCTGCGAAGTCTACCCGGACATGACCTGCCCGTGGGTCACGCTTTACAATAAACTCAATGAATTGGGCCAGCTGGAGTGGATGAAACAAGTCTAACAGTATGTGGTGGGGGTGAACGGGTGACAGGGAAGGGCAGCAAGAAACGGCAGCGAGACGGAGCAACAACCAAGCTCGGCTATAACGAACGGCACGCCAAGAGTGGAATCTCTATTCCACTGCCCGATATTGAGACCTTCCCCAACCAATACAAGGGATACGACATCACGATCGTCATCCCCGAATACACCGCCATTTGCCCTAAAACGAATTTGCCCGACTTCGGAACCATTACCCTTCACTACAAACCCGACAAGCATTGCCTCGAGCTCAAAGCGCTCAAAATGTACATCCATGCCTATAGAAACGTCGGAATTTTCTACGAAAATGCCGTCAATCGCATCCTTCACGACGTTGTACGCGCATGCCGACCAGTTTGGGCTCAAGTCACGGGCGACTTTACGGCACGTGGGGGCCTGTCCAGCAAGATTCAGGCACGCTACCGTTGATTTCCCTGGAACCTGTCTTCCCCTAGTCACTACCCAACTCGACACACGTTCTTTTGATCCTGCCTTTCGCAGCCCCCACCTGCGAGGAGCTACCTCCCCGCGCACCCTTTTGAGCCCAGGCTCCGCCGTTCGCCAATGGTCGCAACGCACACGAACAACCAACCCCATCGCGCTTCGCGATGCGACAGAGATGTCCGCCATGCACGCCGTTGTCAGCTATCATTCACAAGACAGAAACCCCGCTGTCGAATGAGCGCCGACACCGATCGTCGGCCACGCAGACCTTTACGCAGGTCGCTTCAGTTTCTTCTCAAATCAACCGACACGGAAGAGTCAATGTACGGTCCCGGCGCGGATAGGGCGCATGCACGATATACCATACGACCTTCCTGGCCTCCGCCCAGCGATTCAGCGGCCAGGTCGACCGCAACGACAGCTCCCTATTTTTGTCCCGATCAGGACGGGCCGTCCCCTTGCAAACCGCCATGATTTCACTCCAGATGAGACGATCGGTAGCATGAGGCCTGACTTGGAGACGACATGCTAGCGATCCTCCGCCTGCTTCAGCGCGTTCGTCAGACGCTGTCCCGGAGTCGACACGGGCAGCCGCCGGCCCCATCCCATGGCAAGCAGGCGCCCGCAGACCGGGATCCACGCGAAATGACCCTGTATGAAAGCGAAGAGAAGTACAGAAGCTTGTTCGAATCGTCGCGCGACGCGATCATGATCTTGTACCCGCCGAACTGGAACTTCACGGCCTGTAACCCAGCCACTGTCGAACTCTTCGGAGCACGAGACGCGGCGCACTTCACATCACTGGGGCCATGGGACGTCTCACCCGAATTTCAGCCGGACGGCGAGGCCTCCATGGCCAAAGCGCCCGAGATGATCGGACTGGCGATGCAGAACGGCTCCCATCTGTTCGAGTGGATGCACAAACGAATCAACGGGCCGGACTTCCTGGCGAGTGTGCAGTTGACCCGCATCACATTGAAAGGGACCTCAGGGCTGCAGGCGACCGTCCGCGACATTACTGAACAACGCCGCAGCGAGGTCGCCCTCCACGCCTATGCTACGTTTCAGAAAGCCATGCTGGATAACGCGGGCCATGCGATCATCTCCTGCAAACCCGACGGCACGATCCAAGGCTTCAATCCGGCAGCAGAAGCTCTGCTGGGATACAGCGCTGAGGAGCTAATTGACAAACAAAGCCCAGCCGTCTTCCATGATTCGGACCAAGTGGTGGCGCGTGCACACCAGTTCTCCCAGGAATTGGGCACCACGATCGAACCGGGCTTTGATGTTTTTGCCGAAAAGTGCCGGAGGAATCTTCCTAACGAGCATGAGTGGACCTACATTTGCAAAGATGGAACCCAGCGAACGGTGCTCTTGAATGTGACCGCGCTGCGCGAGGCAGATGGCCGCATCACCGGCTACCTCGGCATCGCCTCCGATATCACGCCGCTCAAGCAAGCCGCTCGGGAATTGCTCGCGGCCAAGGAAGCGGCCGAAGCCGCCAATCGCTCGAAGTCGCAGTTCCTGGCGAACATGAGCCATGAAATCCGAACCCCGATGAATGGGGTGCTCGGGATGACCGAACTTCTACTCACCACCACCCTCGACGCCCGGCAACATCACCTCACGCAGACCATTCAACAGTCCGGCGAGGCGCTGCTGGCCGTGATCAACGACATTCTCGATTTTTCGAAGATCGAAGCCGGGAAGCTGAAGTTGGAGCAGGTCGACTTCGACATTCAGGAAACGGTTGAGGACGCGGTGGAACTCTTCGCCAACTCCGCCCAACGCAAGGGCTTGGAGTTGACCTGCCGCATGCCGGGGGTGCCTCTTGCCCTTCGCGGAGATCCCACTCGACTGCGCCAAGCGCTGCTCAATCTCGTGGGCAACGCGATTAAATTTACTCCGCAAGGAGAAATCAACGTTCGCATTGAAATCGCGGAGGAAACGACAGAAACCGTCACCCTTCGATTCGTCGTGAAAGACTCCGGCCTCGGCATTCCCCTTGACGCACAAGGCCGTATCTTTGAAGCGTTCTCACAGGCCGATGGCACCACCACACGTCGATTTGGCGGGACAGGCCTTGGACTGACCATCGTCAAGGAGCTGGCCACACTGATGCAGGGGCAGGTGGGGGTGGAGAGCCAGGTGGGCAGCGGTTCCACCTTTTGGTTTACCGCGGTGCTGCGGCGGCAGCCGGTTCCAACAGCCCCCGCTGCGGATGCGGAACAAACCCTTGCCGGCAGGCGAGTCCTCGTGGTGGACGACACCGCGACCAATCGTGAGATTTTACACGACCATCTCCGCGCATGGAACGCTCACCCAACCTTGGCATCCTCGGGACAGGACGCCTTGGACTGTTTAGCGAGCGCTGCGGATCAGCACCAGATATTCGATCTCGCCATTCTCGATCTACACATGCCGGACATGGATGGTTTACGGCTGGCGCAACTGATTCGGAGCGACGAACGGTGGGCCGGCCTGCCCCTCCTCATGCTGACGTCGGTCGGGTATGATGCCCACGCCCCTGACGCACCGCATATAGACTCCTGGATGACCAAGCCGGTGCGCAAATCCCTACTCCGCCGCTCCCTCCTTGGGCTGCTCCATAACATCCCACGGATGGCCAGTCCACCGTCCGTGGCCCCAACAGCCAGCAGCGCCTTTCGCATCCTCCTAGTCGAGGATACGCCGGTGAATCGTGATGTCGCCACCGGCATGTTGGAGATTCTCGGTCACCACGTATTTGCCGTGGAGAACGGCCGTCTCGGTGTGGAAGCCGCCGCGCAGCAGCCGTTCGATCTCATTCTCATGGATTGCCAGATGCCTGAGATGGACGGCTTCACCGCCACCGCGGCGATTCGCCGGCAAGAAGCTCTTACGAACAACCACCGTCATGTGCCCATCATTGCACTCACCGCCAACGCCATGGAAGGCGATCGCGCCCGCTGTCTTGCCGCCGGCATGGACGACTATCTCACCAAACCGTTTACCGTCGCGCAGATGCACGCCGTCCTCACTGAATGGTTGACGCCACAATCCGTCACGACGAACGAGATAGATCCGCCCCCCTTCGCCCAGGCCATCGACACCGCGCCACCTGCGGCCAGAGAAGAAGAACCCGTCACGGCATGCATCGACAAGGCCGCCTGGGATGCGATTCTGTCACTGCAACGCCCGGGACGACCCGACATCTTGTCCCGCGTGCTGGCTACCTACTTGGACGATTCTCGGCTGCTAGTAGAACAGATTCGCGCCGCCGTGCAGTCCCAAGATTCTGCCGCGCTCTCCCGGACCGCCCACCGATTGAAGTCCAGCAGCGCCCAGCTCGGCGTCTTGGCCACCGCCGCCCATTGCAAAGAATTGGAGGCACTAGGACGGCTTGCTCGCATCGACGAGGCCGCGCACCTGGTGTCGCAACTCATCGAGGCCCATCAGCAGGCCTGCACGACCATCACCTCGGAACTGCATCAGCGCTCCAGCCAATAGGCCCACCTCTGCACAGTGTTTGTGACTTGCGAACGCACAACGACCGCGCTAGTCTGCACCCAGCCATGGCTACCTATGCAATCGGCGATGTGCAAGGCTGCTTTGCCTCGCTCAGGCAACTCACGAAGACGATTGGATTCAATCCGGCACAGGATCGTCTCTGGTTCGTAGGGGACCTCGTCAATCGCGGGCCGGATTCACTCGGTGTTCTGCGATATATTCGCGGGCTCGGGCCGGCAGCGGTCACCGTACTCGGCAATCACGACCTGTTCCTGTTGGCCGCTGCGGCCGGCCTGGCACCCCTGCGCCGCGATGATACGCTGAGCCAAGTCCTGAACGCCCCGGATTGCGACGAACTCACGGCCTGGCTCAGACAACAACCCTTGCTCTATCGAGAGGGCTCCTATGTACTCGTCCATGCCGGGCTCTTGCCGCACTGGACGATCGAGGAGGCCCGGCAATTGGCCATGGAAGCCGAAACGGCGCTGCGCGGAGAACAATTCAGCGCAATGCTACGCGCCCTTCACCCCAGCGGTCATTTGCAGTGGGCTCCCGATCTAAGAGGCCCTGTGCGCGTTGCCACCATCACGAAAGTCTTGACCCGACTACGAACCTGCTCCGACGACGGTGTCATGGAATCAACCTTCTCCGGCCCCCCGAAACTCACACCCCAAGGATTTCACCCCTGGTTCGATGTTCCGGATCGCCGCAATGCGACCGCAGCGATTGTGTTCGGACATTGGGCCGCAATGGGCTTACACGTCTCAGAAAATCTGCTCGGACTGGATAGCGGCTGCGTGTATGGGCGACAACTCACCGCAGTGCGACTGGAGGACCGGAAGATCTTTCAAGTGCGTTGTGAGGAAACGCGTGGAGGCAAGTGAGCCGCCAGTTACGGTCGGTTGGCCCCGCTACAGCAGGAGGCTGCTGCCGACCTACCGGTTCCTCCCAGGGCTGACTCCGCATCCCCGTCACAATCCACTGGAACATTCCTTCGGACAACCGGAATCGCTCCCGCGCCCGTGTGAACACGACCACTGGTCGCACTCGAAGGACTATCTGTATGCGATCGATCTGTACAACTTCGCCTATTGGTGGGAAGCGCATGAAGTGTTGGAGGGCCTATGGCATGCGTGCGGACGCACAACTACGGCAGGCAACTTCTTCCAAGCCCTCATTCAGTTCGCCGCCGCCCATCTCAAGCGGGCACTTGGCAATGAATCGGCCGCCCACAACCTTGCCCGCTACGGGCTCTTACGCCTGAAGAACTGCCCCACCCCCTACATGGGGCTTGATATCGAAATGTTCGCCCAGGACGTCACAGTGTGGATGGGCAACACAAGCCGGCCAAACGTGCGTATTCGATTAGAAACCTACGGCAACGGGCAATCAGTACAAGGGACCTTGTGAGCAATCCCTGGTTCTTGGTGACAGCAGCAACACAGCGTAACACCGTCAGCCGATCAGTCCGCGTGGGGCAGAGACCCAAGACATGGCCTGAGGCAACGGGAAGGAGTGATGCGAGACGAGACAGTAGCTAATCGTAGCTATGAGAGAGCGGCAACCGGCTAGTGATAACTTTCAGAGTCGGAGGGAAAGGTCCCCTGCTCAACTTCATCCTTGTAGCGGCGGAGAGCTTGGATGGCATCTACCTTCAGATGGGCATAGGGCTTGACGAATTTCGGCACAAACTCATCGAATAAACCCAGCAGGTCATACAGCACCAGCACCTGACCGTCGCAATGCGGGCCGGCGCCAATACCGATCGTCGGAATCGTGAGCGCTTCCGTCACGGCCTTCGCCAACCCCGATGGAATCGCTTCCAGGACGATCCCCATAGCCCCGGCGGCTTCCAATGCTTGCGCATCTTCAAGCAGTTGCTGCGCCCGATCTTTGCCCTTCCCCTGGACCTTATACCCCCCGTACTGATGGACCGATTGAGGCGTCATTCCGAGATGCCCCATCACAGGGATACCGATCTTCACGATCGCCGACACACGATCCGCCATCGCCGCCCCACCTTCCAGCTTCACGGCGTGGGCTCCGGCCTGAATGAACCGGCCGGCGTTTCGAAGCGCCTCTTCCTGGCTGACCTGATAAGACAGAAAGGGCATATCGCCGATCACCAACGACCGCTGAGTGGCTCCGACCACCAGCTTGGTGTGGTACAGCATCTCCTCCATTGTGACCGCGAGGGTATTGGACTTGCCCTGTACCACCACACCCAGAGAATCACCCACCAGAATCACGTCGATGCCCGCCTGTTCGACAATGCGTGCAAACAGCGCGTCGTACGCGGTGACAACTGTGATCTTCCGCCTATCGCGCTTGCACTTCTGCAAGTCAGGGACAGTCATCACCCCAGCTCTGCTTTTGTGAGAATTTCCGGCAGCCGTTCCGTCGATTTAATCGCCATGATGTGTACACCGTCGCAGTAAGGCCGCACCGCTTTGATGGTGCGTACGGCGATCTCAACACCGACATCGAGCGCGCGCTTGTCGCCTGCGGCGCGCATTTCATCGATCATATCCTGCGGCACACAGACGCCTGGAATGTTGGCGTTCATGAATTCTGCCATCTTGGCACTGCGCAGCAACAGAATTCCGGCGAGCACTTTCACTTTGAACGGACGCACCGCCTGCATGAACGTTTTGAATTGTTCAGGCTGATACACCGCCTGGGTTTGAAAGAATTCGGCACCGGCCCGCACCTTGACCTCGAATTTGACCAACATCGGGCCGAGCGGATCGGCTTCAGGAGTCACGGCCCCGCCGATCGTAAAGGCGGTGGCCCCGTCGAGCTTATTGCCCGCATAGTCCTTCCCGTTGTTCAAGCCCGTTACCAGTTGCATGACTTGAACGGAATCCAGGTCGTACACCGGCTTCGCTTCTTTATGGTCGCCTACGGTGGGGTAGTCCCCGGTCAGACACAGGATATTCCGGATGCCCAGGATGTGCGCACCCATGAGATCGGATTGCATGGCGATACGATTGCGATCCCGGCAGGTCAACTGCATCACCGGGTCATGCCCCAGCTCATATAACACACGGCAGACCGGCAACGACCCGGCTCGTACGATCGCCGCCGTATTGTCGGTGACATTCACCCCGTGCACGCGCCCGACGAGCGACTTGGCACTCTCAACCACATGGGTCAGGTTCGTGCCTTTCGGCGGGTTATATTCCACCGTGACGGCAAATTGCCCCTGGGCCAATACCTCTTTGAGTCGCCGCGGCTCTCGGCTCATCTACATCTCCCCCGCATGTTGTATAATTCCCCTATCCTTCTCGCCTATCCCTGCCTGCTCACTCGCACTAGCTCGAAATAGAAATGGTGGAACCTCTCGGCTGTGCGCATCGATCACGCACCGTCTGATCGTGCGCGGTCCGCGAGGAACGCGAGTGTCTCGATCGCCCCTATTTCATCCCTGCCATTCTCTTAGCAGATTCAACCGTATTGTCGAGCAACATCGCAATCGTCATCGGGCCGACGCCGCCGGGAACCGGGCTGATCCACCCGGCCTTCTGGCTGACCGACTCGAAATCGACATCCCCCACCACTTTGCCGTCCGGCAGGCGGTTCGTTCCGACATCGATCACAACCGCGCCGTCGCGCACCATATCGGCCGTCACAAATTTGGCTTTACCGATCGCCACCAACAGCAAGTCCGCCTCACGACACACGGCCGGAAGGTCTTTTGTCTTGGAGTGGCAAATCGTGACCGTGGCGTTGCGGTGGAGCAACATAAGTGCGAGCGGTTTGCCGACGATGTTGCTGCGGCCGAGCACCACCGCCCGCTTGCCCTCGATCGACACGCCGGTCGACTCGATCATCTTGATGACCCCCTTCGGCGTGCACGCCTCAAAAATGGGGCTCCCCTCGACGAGGCGACCGAAGTTGTAGGGGTGAAACCCGTCGGCATCCTTTTGGGCGGACACTGCGTCAAGCACCACCTTACTGTCGATATGTTTCGGCAGCGGCAGCTGCACCAGAATGCCGTGGATCTTCGGATCGGCATTCTTCTGGGCAATCAGTGCCAACAGCTCAGCCTGAGTCGTGCTGGCAGGCAACTTCGAGTCATCGATATAGATGCCCGCTGCGTCGCAGGCCTTCTGTTTGCTTTTGACATAGAGATGCGAGGCGGGATCGTCACCCACCAAGATCGTAGCCAATCCCGGCTTCATCCCCGTTTTGGCCAATACCGCCGCGGACTCTTTCGCGAGTCCTTCACGAACCTGTTGTGCCAACGCCTTCCCATCGATGATACGAGCTGCCACGATATCCTCCCTGGCCTGAATAGAAGCGAAAAGTGTCGGCACCATAGCAGGCAATTTTTCAACAAGTCAACGAGGCAGGAGCTAGTGAGGCCTCGAGTCTGGCTCCGTGCGAAACGCGAGATCCGGCAGGGCGGAGCTTGTCGACATGACTCCGTCGGCCAACCTGTCTCTATGCGTGATCCGGCGGCTTCCTTGACAGTCTCGGAGGCCCTTGGCTACGATGCACCAGCAGAATCTTCTGTGCGATACCTTCGTTGATGATTTCCACGACCATCTGTCACAACCGTTTCCATCGGCCCGTGCCCCGCCGTCGCTTCGGTCCGGCGCTGGCGCTGGCTATTGGAATGCTACTCCATACTGGGGGGGCGTGGGCGCTCCAAGTCAGTGGGCTGGAATCCCCCCACAGCTTCCTCGCCGATCCCGCAACAAGGTCCTATTTCATTTCGAACATCAACGGCGAATCCGACGCCCGCGATAACAATGGCTTCATCACCAAACTGAGCGACGACGGCCGGATCACCGCGTTCAAATTCATTGAGGGCGGCCGCGGAGATGTCACGCTCCATGCCCCCAAGGGCATGGTCGTGGTTGATGACGTCCTCTATGTTACCGACCTGGATACCCTGCGCGCTTTCGACAAAACCACGGGAGCCCCCCTCGCCACGCTGGCGCTCCCACATCCCGCTGCCGGCGGCGCCGCCCAGTCGCTCACGGATGTGGCCTCCGACGGGCACGGGCATCTGTACCTCGCCGACCAGGGCGGCAATGCGATCTATCGCGTGGACCTGGCGCCAACATTGGCCTTGTCCCTGTATCTCTCCGGCGCACATCTCGCCGGACCTTCAGGCGTGGCCGTGCACCCCAAGACCGGACATCTTGTCGTCGTCAGTTATGATTCCGGAAAGATTTTCGACGTCACCCAGGAAGGAACTCTCACCGAACTGGCCTCGAATGGGTTTTTCACCGGGCGATTCCAAAACCTCAGCGGTGTGGATTTCGACCGGTGGGGCAGCATGTACGTCTCGGATGGAACAAAGGGCAAGATCTGGCGCATGCTTCCGAACGGAAAGTTTCAGGTGATCGCGGAGTATCTGCCAGGTCCCTCCGATGTGGGCATCGACCGGGTGAACCACCTCATTCTTGTCCCCTACCAAGACTCCAATGCGGCCGAGGTCAATGGCCTCGAATCGCCGACAGCCTCCTCAGGTGATCGAGCCAAACGCACACTGGCGGACTATGGCTTCGTCGAACCAAAGAAATCCGACAAGGAAGGACCTCCCCGCAAATGAGCCAATGTGTCTACTGCAAGCAGCGCAAGGGTAAACGTTCCTGTCCAGCCCTCACCGGATTGATCTGCAGCCAATGCTGCGGAGAACACCGCCTGACACGGATCGCCTGTCCTCCCGACTGCGGCTATCTTGACATCGGAAGCGACTACCAGCAGAAGCGGCTGGGCGAGCAGTTCGCCCCGGTCCGACGGGAGCTGTACCGGCAATTGAGTGTCACGGGAGGCGAGAAAGCCGCCGCGCTGTTCAACCTCATTGAGGTGGTGACCTTCGGCTACTTCCATGACCGGCGAGACGGCCAAGATGCCGAAGTGTTTGCCGCCATCCAAGCCCTGCGCCGGACCTTGAGCCCCCTCCATGTGCCGTCTGCCCCCATGCCGGTGTTCGCGGAACGTCTCAAGAAGGAATACGACGCGTTTGTCAAACAACAGCCCCAGCAAGTCACGGATCCAGGCTCAGCCCCGGAAATACTCGACCGCGCTGTCGCAATCCTGACCGAATTTTCCGGCCAAGATTTTCAATCGCGCCGTTTCCTGAATGGCATGATCGGCTACGTGAAGGCTTTCCACCCCGAGATTGCGGAACACCTGACCAAGCAACACGACCCCAGCCGGATAGTGCTCCCGGGCCAACTCACCCCGCCCCCCCAAGAACCGACTCATGTCCACGGTCCCGAGTGCCACCATCACCATCACTAAATACACACGTACTAGACATAGGCCTGCCACTTCGCTGTCACGCGTGTAATCGCTTCTTCCCGTTAAAATCAGCATCTTGCCGACCGACATTCTCTCTTTAGTTTCGCCCATTTTCTACCGATACAGGTGTGCCGAGACCTATGGCTACGTAGGGGAATGCCTCCGGACTGGACGTCTAACCACATGAACTATCAGGACATTTCAGCATGAATCTCTTGCTGAGCCGGCCAAAGATCGACGCACTGGCCGAGCTTCTGCCCGCAACGCGGCGCAGCGACAGACAACGCCAACATGTCGACACCCCGCACACCTGGGAGAATCGCAGAAACGTGCCACTTCCAGAGCCCTAAACGCCGACACTTCCACCGTCTCAATGAACCGGCTCTGGCCCACAGATCATTAAAAGGAGACTCCCGATATGCGCGTCACAACGACCTGTCTCAAACTCGGCGCCCCCTGGTCCTCTGAGTCCCTTTCAGCCCTGGATTCCGACCAAACCCTCCTGCTCCTGTTCGGCGCATCGAATTTGCTCGATACCCCGGACCGCATGGCGGAGGTACTGAAGGCCTGCCCCCGGAGTCACGTGATGGGTTGTTCGACCTCCGGAGAAATTCATGGGAACGAGATCTCGGATAATAGCCTGGTCGTCGCCGCCGTACAGTTTGAGCAAACACCCCTTCGCACAGCCGAAGCAGCCGTCCCATCCCCTCAGAGTTCCTACGCCGCGGGATGCGCCATCGCTCAGCAGCTCAAACAACCCTCGCTGCGAGGCGTCCTGGTTCTGTCCGATGGCCTGAATGTCAACGGGAGTGAGCTCGTCAAAGGCCTCAATGACACGCTCGGAGACTCCGTCGTCGTCACCGGTGGGCTCGCCGGCGATGGGACTCAGTTCAAACAAACCTGGGTGCTGAAAGATCGTACGCCACAGAGCGGCTATGTGACCGCCGTCGGCTTTTATGGCGACCACATCCGGTTGGGGCATGGCTCCAAAGGCGGATGGGACAAATTCGGACCGGAACGGCAGGTCACCAAATCCAGCGGGAACGTGCTGTATCAACTGGACGGTCGTCCCGCGTTGGAACTGTACAAGGAATATCTTGGAGAGCGCGCCTCCGGACTGCCCGCCACCGGCCTCCTGTTCCCTCTTGCAATCAGAACCTCGCAGACGGAGGGGAAAGTTCTGGTCCGCACCATCCTGGCCGTGGACGAAGCCACCCAATCCATGACATTTGCCGGAGACATTCCGGAAGGCGTTTTCGCGCAACTCATGCGCGCAAATTTCGATCGGCTGATTCAGGGCGCATCCGAAGCCGCCACACTCACAATCAACAGTCACAACAGCCTACCCTCGAATTCGCCAACCCTCTGTATCGCGATCAGCTGTGTCGGTCGCCGCTTGGTGCTTGGCGAACGGTCGGAGGAAGAGGTCGAGGCGGCATTAGAGATTCTGCCGAAAGGCAGCCGGCAGATTGGATTTTACTCCTACGGGGAGATCTCGCCGTACCAAAGCGGCACGTGCGACCTTCACAATCAAACCATGACGCTGACGACGATCACCGAAGCATAAGGTCCATGCATCCGCTCCTCAAACGACAACTCAAACGCCTGGGGCTGGACGACGCAACCGCGCCCTCATCGCCCGACGTCTGGCAACACCTCCTCGAACGAGTGAGCCAGAGCTATCTGGAATCAGACCAGGGACGCGAACTCCTGGAGCGCTCGATCGCCTTATCTTCGCAAGAAATGCAGGAGCTGAATGAACAACTCCGGCGCACCTCGGAGAGTCAGCTCGCAGGAGAGAGGGACAAGTTACAGACGGTGCTCCGCTCCATGGGCGACGGACTCTGCGTCGTCGATCGACAGTGGAACATCGTGTTACTGAACCCCGAAGGCGAACGTCTCTGGGGCCTGACAGAAAAAGAGGTCGTCGGACGCCGGCTCCATGACATGATTTCCCTCTCCTACGGCACGAGCCTCACAGGCCCGATCTTCACTCAACTTCTGCTGGACGAAACTGCACAGGGCAACACCTTCCGGACCGATGACGGACTCCTGAGCACGACCACGGGACGCTCGTTTCCCGTCGCCTGTGTGCTGGCGCCGATTGTGCACGAAAATCGTGTAGCCGGAGCTGTACTCGTGTTTCGCGACATCACGGACCGGAAACATACAGAGAACATCCGTCACCGCACCGAAAGCCTGCTCCGGCGACAACAAACCGCGCTCTTCGAACTGACGCGCAACAGCATCATCCAAAGTGGCGTATTGGAACCGGCGCTGAAAGAAATCACCCGCGCGGCGGCCACGACCCTGGAGGTGGGCCGAACCAGCATCTGGCTTCTGAGCGAAGACCGTCAGGCGATTCACTGCAAAGACCTCTACGAATCTTCCAGTAATACTCACTCTTCAGGCCTTGAACTCCAGGCAGCGAGTTTTCCAGTATACTTCCGTGAAGTTCTCTCCGAGCACGTGATTGATGCCTCCGATGCCAGAAGCGACCCCCGCACCTGCGAGTTCACTTCCAGCTATCTGGAGCCCCTCGGGATCGGCGCCATGCTGGACATCCCGATTCGGTTCAAAGGCAAACTCGTCGGGGTGCTCTGCAATGAGCATATCGGCACGCCGCGCTCCTGGATGCTGGAAGAACAGCAGTTCGGCCATGCGATCGCCTCCCTGGTATCGCTCGCACTCGAAGCCGTCGAGCGCCTCCACGCCGAAGGGGAGCTGCGCAAGAGCGAGGGACGGACCAGATTGATCATCGACACCGCGCTCAGCGCGGTGATCAGTATGGACGAGAAAGGCGCTATTATCGGCTGGAATTCCCAGGCCGAACAGGTCTTCGGATGGACGCGCGAGGAGGCGATCGGCCGCCTTATGACGGAGACCATCATTCCGGTCGAGCACCGCGAGGGTCACGATCGTGGGCGCGAGCGGTTTCTCAAAACCGGTCAAGGCCGGGTCATGAACAGACGAATCGAAACGACCGCGCTCCATCGCGACGGCACCGAGTTCCCAGTCGAGCTAGCGATGACACCACTCCGTATCGAGAATGCCTATACCTTCACCGCCTTCGCCGTGGATATTTCAGAACGAAAAAAAGCGGAAGAAGCCTTGCGCACAAGCGAAGCGCGGTTGACGATGACAGTGCAGGGCTCGCACATCGGAATCTGGGACTGGAACCTCACGACAGGCGCGATCTACTTCTCCCCGCAATGGAAAAGTCAGCTCGGCCATACCGACACCACGCTCGCCAGCAATTTCAACGAATGGCGGACACGGATCCATTCAGACGACCAACCGTTGGTCCATGAGACCATCCAGTCCTGTCTCGATGGACAGCGAGCCCAGTTCGAGCTCGAACATCGCCTTCAACATCGAGATGGCTCCTATCGCTGGATTCTGTCTCGCGGCAGTTTGATTCGAGACGTCTATGGGGTGGCGACACGCATGGTCGGCATCCACATCGATACCACCGACCGGAAACAGAGCGAGCAGGAACTCCGCGCAGCGAAGGAAGCGGCAGAGGCCGCCAGCACGGCAAAGAGCGAATTTCTGGCCAATATGAGCCACGAAATCCGCACTCCGATGAACGGAGTACTGGGCACGACCGAACTCCTGCTCAATACACAGCTGACAGACAAACAACGGCATCTTGCCTCAACGGTTCTCCGATCCGGGAAAACCCTTCTGGCTATTATCAACGACATCCTGGATTTTTCAAAAATTGAAGCGGGCAAGCTAGATCTGGAGTGCATCGACTTTGACTTACTCCCGGTGCTCGAAGAATCGCTTGAGCTGTTCGGCGAAGCCGCACGCCGAAAACAGCTTCGGCTCTCCCATCATATCGGTGAGGCAGTCCCACGGTATCTCAAGGGTGACCCGGTCCGGTTCCGCCAGGTCCTCATGAATCTCTTGAGCAACGCGATGAAATTTACCGAAACAGGTGAGATCTCCCTGAAAGCCGAGTATGTAGAAGGCACCACGACCCGGGCATTGCTACGATTCGCCGTCACCGATACCGGCATCGGCATTTCGGCAGCGGCCCAGTCACGCATCTTCGATGCATTCTCGCAGGCGGATGGCTCAACCACCAGACGATACGGCGGAACCGGTCTTGGCCTCTCCATTGCCAAACAGTTAGTCGGCCTGATGGGCGGGAGCATCACGGTAGAGAGCACACCCGGGAGTGGTTCGACGTTCGCCTTTACGGTCCAGTTCGATCTCCAGCCGCTGGGATCAGGGCTTTCAACGATGCTCGAGCCCTATCTACATGTGCCAGAGCCTGTTCTTTCATCCGGACAGACCAACGATGCCCCTCACCACATCTCACCTTCATTGGGACCGGATTTCCCAGGCGCCAAGCCGAACGGACGGATCCTGTTGGCTGAAGATAGCCCCGTCAACCGCGAAGTGGCCATCGGGATGCTGGAACAACTGGGCTACGAGGTCGAGGTGGCAGAAAACGGGCGGCAGGCCCTCGTGACTACCGAGCACAACCAATTCGACATCGTGCTCATGGACTGTCAGATGCCTGAAATGGACGGACTCACAGCCACCGGAGCAATTCGCACTCGCGAACAGTCATCCAGCCAACGTCGCGTCCCGATCATCGCGCTGACTGCCCACGCCATGCAGGGGGACCGAGAGCAATGCCTCGCGGCCGGCATGGATGATTACCTGAGCAAACCGTATACCCAGACACAGTTGCAAGAAATCTTACGCAAATGGCTGAGGAGCCATGAGTCTCCTGCACACACCACGGAGCCGACCGTCCCTGCTCAGCCGTCTCGGCCGGAATCACTCCGAACGACGACCGAACCAATGGATGACGCCACTGTCACGGTGCCGGGCATGGACCTTACTGCCCTCAAAAGCATCCGCGCGTTACAACGCCCCAACCGACCAGATGTGCTGGCCTCCGTGCTTCGCAAATATCTCGACAGTTCGCGTGAAAGCCTGGAAGCGCTGCGTGACGCCATTCGCGCCAACGACCCAACGGTATTACAAGCCATTGCGCATCGGCTCAAATCGAGCAGCGCGCAACTTGGCGCCCTCGCCGTGGCTGCCAGCTGCAAGGAACTCGAAACCATGGGCCATCGGAACAATCTCGTCGATGCCGAGCGGTCGTTCGCACAATTACAATCCGACTATCTGACCGCCTGCACTGTCTTCCGCAATGAGATTGCCAAGGAGAAGCAGCCATGAACCTGCTGACACCAGGACGAGCACCCTGCGCACTGGTTACGGATGACGATATCATCATCCGTATGTTCGCTCGCGAGTCATTGGAACAAGCAGGCTGGGCGGTGATGGAGGCTGAAAACGGGATTGAAGCCTGCGAGCTCTTTGAGAAATGCCCGCCGGACGTGGTGCTCCTCGACGTGATGATGCCGGGCATGGACGGATTCGCCACCTGTGCGGCATTACGCCGGTTGCCGGCCGGAGAACATACTCCGATTCTGATCATGACCGGCCTGGACGACTTTGAGTCCATCACCAAGGCCTACGATGCCGGTGCAACCGACTTTATCCTCAAACCGCTGAATGCGATGCTGCTCACCAACCGAATTCGGTATATGGTTCGGGCCAGCCAAGTGCTCCGGGAACTCCGGGAGAGCCAGGCCACACTCACTCAAGCCCGTGATGCGGCGATCGAGGGGGCTCGGATCAAATCTGAGTTCCTCGCCACCATGAGTCACGAAATCCGTACCCCCATGAACGGCGTCCTAGGCATGACGGACTGGCTGCTCGATACGCCCCTCACCGCCGAACAGCTGGACTGTGCCCAGACCATCCGCTCGTCCGGCGATGCCTTGATGGTCATCATCAACGACATTCTGGATTTCTCCAAGATCGAATCCGGAAAACTGTCTCTCGAATTACTGGACTTCGACTTGTCCCTCTTTATTGACCGGGTTCTGGCCCTCTTTGGGGAACGGGCAAAACGGAAGGGCCTCTTACTGACCTCCCGGATTAGCCAAGACGTGCCAACCGCCTTATGTGGCGATCCCGCCAGACTCCAATAAATTCTTAGCAACTTATTGGCGAACGCCATCAAATTCAGCGATCACGGCACAGTCTCTATTCTCGTGGAGCTCGATCAACGCCCTCCTGAGCAACGCCTCGAATTTCCCGCCACCCGTTATGGCGAACTATCGGCACAGCAAGACCGGGTCACACACCTCCGATTCTCCGTCTCGGATAATGGTATCGGCATTGCCCCAAGCGCCGTTGCCAAACTCTTTCAGCCGTTTGTCCAAGCAGATGGATCCACCACCAGGAAATATGGTGGGACTGGGCTAGGGCTCGCCATTTGCAAACAACTCGTTGAATTGATGGGAGGACATATCGGCGCGGAAAGTGATCCAGGATCCGGTTCTGTCTTTCGATTTACCGTGCCTCTTCAGCAACAATTACTGAACAACGACAAGGCACATCACACGGCCTAACCAGCAAGTCTCACGGCTTTCCCGATCCCATCCATTCCATCCCTCATCCCATCGATGTACCAATTTCAAGAATTCCTACGACGTATCTATTAAGATACGCTCTCGGCCGATTATCATGCACCAAAGAGTGCTGAAGATTCAGATGCTTCAACTATCAGCTTGAAATCACTAATGAAATTACATGGCTCAAACTTTGCTTTACTTCATCATGCACACATAGTATACAAAGTATGTCGAAAGGGTTTGCTTTGTGATCTCCTTCTCAAGCATCCTGATGTCAGCTCTTACTTATCTCGCCTAGTAGGCAAAACCCTACACCCAAGGATCACACACCAGTGCATTGCCTGACATTCGACATCGAAGAACATTTTCAGGTGTCTCGTTTCGATTCCCCGATTCGTCGACGGCACTGGGGCTCCTTTGAGAGTCGTGTCACCACGAACACCTGCAAGATGCTGGATCTACTCGCTCGCTACCAGACCAGGGCCACCTTCTTCGTATTGGGATGGGTTGCAGAGCGACATCCCGGACTCATTAAACAGATCGCCGAATGTGGTCATGAAATTGCCTCACATGGGTATGGCCATGAATTGGTCACAGCCCAAACTCCGGAATTGTTCCGTGCAGATGTGAGAAGGTCCAAACAAATTCTCGAAGACCTCACCGGATCACCGGTGCAAGGCTACCGCGCTCCGGGATTTACGATAACTCGCGAAACTCTGTGGGCCCTCCCCATCCTCGCCGAGGAAGGGTTTACCTACGACTCGAGCGTCGTTCCGATTCGACACGATCATTGTGGCGTTCCCGGCTCCGATCCTTGGCACCATCTGAAACAGACTGCTTCAGGCCCCATCTGGGAAGTCCCGCCCTCTACCGTGAACCTAGGCGGAATACGGCTTCCCATTGCCGGCGGCATCTATTTCCGTCTGCTGCCCTTCCCCCTACTCTGCGGGTTGTTGCAACGGATCGAACAAAAAGGTCGTCCTCTGGTCATGTATTTCCATCCGTGGGAACTGGACCCCCACCAACCGCACATGGAAGGTCCTTTCCTTTCCCAACTTTTTCATTATATGAATTTGGACAAAATGGAGTTCCGGGTTTCTACCCTGATGAATACCTTCCGATTCGGTCCCATTGCCGAACAGATCGACCTTTCGCCGATCATGCCGCTCGATGCAACCGCGTTTCCAGCTGTTCCTCCTGCCGAAATTGCCCACGATTTAGCGTAGCGAAATCTGCATCCCTCCATCCCCCCGTCACGCCGCGCCCACGCGCGGGCGCAGGTTATGTGCTGCGCCAAAGTAGGGATTGCAGTGTCTACACGGTTTCAGTACGGTAGGAGTCGCGTTCGAGAAATTTGATCCCGAAGCACTCAAGGAGAATCACGATGCACGAGGGGAGTAGGAATCGGCGACTACTGTCGCCCAACTCAGTGAGCCTGATGTGGACGCTGGCCTGCCTGCTGCTTCTACCCGGCGCGGCGACCAGCCAAACCTTGGATGACACCGTGCAGTTCATCAGCGACATGGCCAATACACACGGGTTTGTCCGCAGTCTGAGTTGCAGAAATCCAAAAGCGGGAAAACCGACGAAGATTACCGAGATCTACACCGTGATTCCGACCGGAACGAAACTCGGCACAGTCGAACTCAATCACGGACACGACGAGGTCAATACCGGATTCACACATTTCGATCTGCACGACATCGATACGATCGAGTACCAGGGGCAAGACACGCGCGACAACAACCTGGTCCTCTACGGCGTCCGCGTGACTTGCAAGAGCAACGGCCCTTGCATTATGAAAACAAGTTACTGTACCGGGGCGGTAACCGAACTCGAAGCACAGTTTCCAGAAGATATCCTGCTCTTCCGCTCCGCTTCGCATGCGGAGCGCATGACCAAAGCACTCTCCCATCTCTTGGGGCTGGTCCGCGCCCAACAACAGAACCAACCCTTCTAATCGCTCAATCTGTGCTAGGCCGCGCTCGGGAGGAGTTTCGGCCCTGGCACGTAGATCCTCAGGTCACTCGATGATCGTGACCACCATTTCCACTCGCTCAACCGGATTGTCGCAGGGGCCCTTCCCTGCAGGGGTCGGTGCCCCGCCTTGACACATCACTCGCGGTAGCGCCACGATCTTGTCCGCCACCCCGATTCCTTTGACGACCTCACCGAAAATCGTATACTTGCGGTCCAAGAACCTCGACTCCTCAACAACGATAAAAAACTGAGATCCTGCGCTGTCCGGATCCTGTGCCCGCGCCATCGATACCACGCCACGCTTGTGCGGCAGATCGCTGAACTCGGCTTTCACATTGTGCCCTGGCCCACCCTGACCATAGGCATCCTTCTTCAACGAGTCCTTCGTATTGGGGTCCCCCCCCTGGATCATGAATCCCGGGATCGCCCGATGGAAAGTCGTGCCATTATAAAACCCCGATTTGGCCAACTTGATGAAATTCTCCACATGCTTCGGCGCGACTTCCGGCAGAAACTTGATCTCAATATCGCCGAACTTTGTCTTGATGACCGCCCTCGCCTGACTCGCACTCACAGCTTCGGTTCCGGCTGGAGCAGCCTCAGCAGCCTGGCCGATTCCCGCCACGCCGACTGCCATGAACAGACTCACTACTCCCACAATTTTGAATCGATTGCTCCATCGCATCTGTGTCATCATCACTCTTCCTCCTTGTCGGACCACGCCCCTTCGCTCAGGCCAACTGTGTCAACGCTTCCTTCGCCGCCATCTGCTCGGCTTCTTTCTTACTATGCCCGCACCCAATCCCTCGCATGACACCCTGAATGGTCAACTCGACCTCGAAGACCTTCTCATGGTCAGGCCCCGATTCCCGGACGGTCGCATACTGCGGCAAGGTATCAAACCGCTTCTGGCAGACCTCCTGGAGCTGTGTCTTGTAATCCTCCATCCCTGGTCGCGCCTGTTCGGCACGTGTCGCCAGCAATTCTTCTTCCAACACCCGCAGCGTAAACGTCCGGCTGGCTTCCAGCCCGCCGTCTAGATAAATCGCGGCAATCAGGGCTTCAAGCGCATCCGCCAACAGGGAGTGTTTCTCACGCCCCTTGGAGAGTTCTTCGCCTTTCCCCAGTCGCAAGAGGTGGCCCAGCTTCATGCGTCTGGCCGCCTTCGCAAGCGACGCCTCGCTGACCAGGTGGGCCTTCAACTTCGAAAGGCCGCCCTCATTGCTGCCTGGAAACTCAGCGGCGAGATACTCACTCATGACAAGGGAGAGCACCGCGTCGCCCAGAAACTCCAAGCGTTCATTCTGTGTTCGATCTTTGCTGCGCCGCTCGTTGGAGTAAGACTTGTGCGTCAACGCTTCTTCCAACAGGCGAGGCTGATGGAAACGGTAGCCCAGAAGGCGCTGGACCGCCTCAATTGACGTAGCCGGCGTCATACGACCTGACTCGCGCACTGAAGAGGATTACTGGTCACACCTGCGAAAAAGGAGACAGGCGTTAACCCCGCCAAACCCGAAGGAATTGGAAAGGACGACCTGAGTCTTGACCAGACGCGCAGTATTGGGCACGTAGTCAAGATCGCAGGCGGGATCGGGATGATCAAGATTGATGGTCGGGGGCAACACGCCATGGTGCAGCGCCAGAATGCTAAACACTGCCTCAATACCACCGGCCGCACCCAAGAGATGCCCTGTCATGGATTTCGTCGAACTGACAGGAATTCTGTAGGCTTGCTCCCCAAACACATGCTTAATCGCCTTGGTTTCAATGGCATCCGCCATGGTAGACGTACCATGGGCGTTGATATAGCCGATGTCTGTTTTGGCCACCCCAGCATCCTTCAACGCCATTTCCATACACCGGACCGCGCCCTCCCCTTCTTCAGGCGGAGCCGTAATATGGTACGCATCGCTATTCATCGCGTATCCGATGACTTCGGCATAGATGCGAGCGCCGCGCGCACGCGCATGCTCAAGTTCTTCGAGCACCACCACACCGGCCCCTTCGCCCAAGACGAACCCGTCTCGATCCTTGTCGAATGGACGGCTGGCCTTCGTCGGGTTGTCGTTTCTAAAAGAGAGGGCTTTTGCCGAAGCAAACCCGGCCACGCCAAGGGGGGTAATCGCCGCCTCGGCACCGCCGGCGATCATCACATCCGCATCACTGCGCTGAATGAGCCGGTAGGCATCGCCGATGCAGTGATTGCCGGTTGCACAGGCCGTCACAGCACAGGAGTTGGGTCCTTTTGCACCGACTCGAATCGCCACCTGCCCGGAAGCAAGGTTGATGATGGTCATCGGAATGAAAAACGGAGAGACCCGACCAGGACCCTTCTCCCTGAGCACATCATGATAATGTTCAATAGACCCCAGCCCACCGATACCGGACCCGATGTAGACGCCGACTCGCGTGGCTTCTTCAGGCACCACCTTGAGCTTCGCGTCGTCCACCGCCAACTGGCTCGCCCCCACCGCATAGTGGATGAAGGTGTCCATCTTCTTGATTTCTTTTTTCTCGATGAACTGAGCCGGGTCGAAATCCTTGACCTCTCCAGCAATCTGCGCATCATAGCCGGTCGGATCGAATCGCGTGATTCGGCCGATCCCCGACTCTCCGGCGCACAGCGCTTTCCAGGTCTTCTCCACCCCGGTCCCAAGCGGAGTGACCAGTCCGAGACCGGTTACCACCACACGTCTGGCAGGTCGATCGTGCATACCTACGGTTCCGCTAGGCCTTCTCTTTAATATAATCCAGCGCTTTGCCGACGGTTAGGATCTTCTCGGCATCCTCATCGGGGATCTCGATTTCAAACTCTTCTTCCAGAGCCATCACCAATTCGACCGTGTCGAGCGAATCGGCGCCCAAATCCTCGACGAAATGGGCCTCGAGCGTTACTTCTTCTTCCTCGACCCCCAACTGCTCGGCAATAATTTTCTTCACCCGTTCATCTACTGTTGCCATGGACTTGCCCACCTCCTTCCCCATCTTACTTGACCTCCACATTCCTCACCGGGAGATTCCGGATCGAGGACACCAACCCGGACACCCGACCTGACTCACTTATACCATGAGCATGCCACCGTTCACGTGCAACACTTGCCCTGTGATATACGACGCTGCATCCGATACCAGAAACCGAACCGCCGCCGCAATGTCGGAGGGAAGCCCCAGTCGGCCCAAAGGAATCTGCTTCTGCAACGCCTCCTTGACTTCGGGGGACAGTCCCTGGGTCATCGCCGTATCGATAAAGCCCGGCGCCACCGCATTTACCGTCACCGCTCGACTGGCATACTCACGCGCGGCCGTCTTGGTAAACCCAATCACCGCCGCCTTGGAGGCGGCATAGTTCGCCTGCCCCACATTCCCCATTGCCCCGACGATCGAGGCGATGTTGACGATCCGCCCAAAACGCTGTTTCGTCATCGGAAGGAGAACGGCTTTCGTGCAATGAAAGGTTCCATTCAGATTAACCTGCAAGACCAGGTTCCAATCTTCTTCTTTCATTCTGAGCAACAATCCATCACGGGTAATGCCCGCGTTGTTCACCAGAATATCAATTCTGCCCCACTCCTGCATCACGTGGTCAGCCATGGCCTTGGTATCGTTCCAATCGGCCACGTTCACCTTCACACTCAGCGCCCGGCGTCCCATCTTTTGAATCGCCGCCACCGCATCCTGCGAACGCGCCGGATCAAGGTCAGCGACCACGATATCCGCCCCGTCCTCCGCCAACGCTTCCGCAATGGCCCGTCCGATTCCTTGGGCGCCCCCGGTGACAATCGCGACTTTTCCCTGTAATGACATCAGCCTGCTCCCCGCAATCTCAACTCGTCTTACGCCTGATTGCTCGTGCCCAACGTCGTGAGCGTCGCCTCGAGCGACTTCGGATCATTGACGTTCGCCGTGACGGCGCCTGGAAGAATCCGCTTCACCAACCCCGTCAGCACGGTTCCCGGCCCTATCTCAACGAAGGTCGTCACGCCGAGCTTCGCCATCGCCTGTACCGACTCTTCCCACCGCACCGATGACGGCAACTGCCGCACCAGTGAGGCCCGGATGTCCTCGGAGCGTTGCAGCGCCACGGCTTCGGCATTGTTCACCAACGGCACGGTCAAATCGCGCCAGGCTATTCCTCCAAATTCCGCGGCGAGCCGGTCTGCGGCCTTTTGCATCAGCGGCGTATGCACCGGGACACTGACCGGGAGTGGAATGGCCTTTTTACATCCCCGGGTCTTAGCAATCTCAATAGCCCGTTCGACAGCGGCCTTTTCTCCGGCAATCACGACTTGGCCGGGAGAATTAAAATTCGCCGCCGCCACCACACCAACCGACGCAGCCTCCTGACAGACCGCTTTGACCACCTCCGCAGTAAGCCCCAATAACGCAGCGACCTGACCTGTTCCAGGCGGCACCGCTTCCGACATATAGCGACCGCGCTTCTGGACAAGCGCGACGGCGTCCCGAAACGATACTCCACCGGCCGCATAGACCGCCGAATATTCACCGAGACTATGCCCTGCAACGGCCAGCGGCTTCAACCCGGCCGGTTCCAGCGCCTTCAGGGCCGCGGCACTACTCACCAACAACGCCGGCTGAGTATTCTCCGTGAGATTCAACCGCTCCGCCGGACCGTCGAAACAGAGCTGCGCCACATCGTACCCGAGAATGGAGGAGGCCTCTTCATAGACCGCCTTGACTGCCGGAGACGCCTCGTAAAACGCCCGCCCCATTCCTACAGATTGCGACCCCTGTCCGGGGAACAAAAATCCAATTTGTGACGCCATCATAGCCGCGTAAGGTATCGTAGAAACCACGCTCAATGTCAACGGGAAAAAGCTGGAGAAAATCCCTCTGTCAGTGGCGACGGATGCCCCACGACCACGCCTCCCCTGACTACCAACGAACCAGAGCCGAAGCCCAGGTCAAGCCTGCCCCGAAAGCACCGAACATCACTAACTGCCCCTCTTTCACCCGTCCATCGCGCACAGCTTCATCCAACGCAATGGGGATCGACGCAGCCGAGGTGTTACCATATCGATCCATATTCAAGATCACTTTTTCAAGCGGCAACTTCAAGCGATCGGCCACCGCTTTAATGATCCGCAAGTTGGCCTGATGGGGAATGTAGAGATCGAGATCCTCAACGGAGAGCTGATGTGCAGCGAGAGTCTCCCGCGCCACTTCCTCGAGGGTCCGTACCGCCACCTTAAACGTTTCATTACCTTTCATTTTGATGTACTGCGATCGCTCGCTCACCATGGCTTCAGAGGGAGGGATTCGCGTCCCACCGCCCGGCACCACAATCAAATCAGAAAGGCTTCCATCCGAGTGCAAGTGAGTGGACAAGACCCCGCGCTCACCCTCCGATGCACTCACGACCGCCGCACCGGCGCCATCCCCGAACAGGATGCAGGTGTTACGATCCGTCCAATCCGTAATCGTCGACATCACTTCCGAGCCTACGACCAAGACATGGCGCATGCCGGTTCGAATATAGGCATCGGCCACACCGAGCGCGTAGACAAACCCGCAGCAGGCGGCAGACACATCACAGGCTGCGGCACGGATTGCCCCTAAGCGGTGCTGGAGCAGGCAGGCCGTAGAGGGTAGCGGCATGTCTCCTGTGCAGGTAGCCAGGAGAATCATGTCGAGTTCCCCGGCGGAGACACCGGCAGCCTTCAAGGCACGCTCGGCGGCAATCAGCCCCAGATCGGAACAGGCCTGCCCCTCGGCTGCGATACGGCGCTCGCGAATTCCCGTGCGTTCGCGAATCCATTCATCGGACGTCGCAACCAGCTTCTCTAGGTCGACATTCGTCATCACCCGTTCCGGGGCGTAGGACCCCGTTCCGGTGATCCGTGCTCGTATCACACCTGCGTTCCTTCCGGTTTCTCGTCCTGATGGCGTCTCAGGCTCTCTTCGATATCACGCTGGATCAGTTCATCCAGCCTGGTCTCGGCCAGACCCTTCGCGCGACGAATCGCATTCTTAATCGCCTTGGCAGAGGAACGGCCATGGCAAATCATCGTGGTTCCATTCACTCCAAGCAGAGGCGCGCCGCCAAACTCGGCGTAATCAATTTTTCGTTTGAGGTTCAGCAACGGCTTCGCAATCAACGGATAGGCTAATCGCCCGAGCCAGGAGCCGGAGATTTCTTTCATTAACAACTTCTTGATGACGTCCGCGACCCCCTCGGAAATCTTCAGCGCCACATTGCCGATAAATCCATCGCACACCACCACATCGGCGCTGCCGCTGTACACCTCCCGCCCCTCGATGTTGCCGATAAAATTCAACGGACTGGCCTTCAGCAGTTTAAACGCTTCCTTGGTCACCTCGTTGCCCTTGCTGTCCTCTTCACCGATACTCAAGAGCCCCACGCGTGGATTCGGCTTCGCATAGACGTGCTTCGCGAACTCGTTCCCCATCAAGGCGAATTGCTCAAGATGCTGGGCCGTGCAATCCACATTGGCGCCGACATCAAGCATGATCGCACTACCGGTTAGGGTGGGCAACATCGTGGCAATCGCCGGACGCTCCACTCCTTTGATCAATCCAAGCACAAAAAACGATGCGACCATGCTCGCGCCGGTATTCCCCGGACTCACGACGGCATCAGCCTCTCCCGATTTCACCAGCTCCGTCGCCACCCAAATGGAAGACTCGCGTTTCTTTCGCGCCACTGCAGCCGGCGACTCGTGCATCTCCACCACCTGCGGCGCATGGTGAATCGTGATCCTCGTATCGGTGCAATGGAGTTTGTGGCAAGCGGCGGCCAGCTCATCCTGCTTGCCGACCAGAATGATCCCGACGCCCAGTTCCTGCGCGGCTTGCATCGCGCCTTCAATGACCGGGGCCGGTCCGTGGTCTCCGCCCATCGCATCGACGGCTATCTTCATGTGCGATCAGCAGTCCACGGATAGAGATGTGAAGAATCGTGTAGAGACGCCCTGTCGGCTAGGACCTGAACGGCCTCACCCATGGCATGGCGTCGGATCGTGATCACGGTGCGCAATTGTACCCGAATCACGTCTGGAAAAGAACCAGCTGTTACGCTTCCTCGACGACGATGACGGCCTTCCCCTTGTAGGTCCCGCAATTCATGCACGTATAGTGCGGCAGCTTCAATTCGTGGCATTGCGGGCACAACGAAAAACCTGGGGGAACCAGTCTGGTCTTGGCGGTTCGCCGCATATCTCGCCGGGACCGTGAATGTTTGTGTTTTGGATTTGCCATGACGACTCCTTCAACGGGTACAGATCCCGGTTAACCGACTATGCGTTTCCACCTTTGGATTGGCGCCCCCGTAGCACACGAAAGGGACTCGGTCCCTGCTCCGGAGGACAACCGCAGCGACGCTCATTCAAATTCTGGCCGCACTGCGGACAGAGACCAAGGCACTCTTCCCGACACAACGGCTGCATCGGAGCCGCCAGAATCACCTGCTCGCGCACCATGGGAACCAGGTCAAGGTGATCGCCCTGATACAGATAGACCTCATCCGCCTCTTCCGTTTCTTCGACCGGCTCAACCGGTTGGGCGCCCCGTCTCGGACTTCTCCGAGGTGCCTCCGCCGGAGTCGGCTTGCTCACCGCGTCCGGCTGCGGAAGATATTCCGCGTAGAGGGTCACAAAAAGCGGTTCGGCATACTCCGTGAGACACCGAACACACTGACGGATCGCCGTCCCTTCCAAGGTTCCGGTCACCGTGATCGGCCCTTCGTGATGGACGAGCTCCAACTGAACCGTGAGCGGCCCCTGAAACTTTTCTTCCGGCTCATCCAAGCCAAGCTGCGGTCCCGTGGCCGTGCACGACAGGGAGAGTCCTTCCGAGGCGATGTCAACAATCGCAGGGTTGAGCGTATCCATAGGCACTGTCACGACAGGAAACGCCGCTCCCGCATGGAACGGGAGACGGACTGCTGGACGACCTGATCCAAGACTCACCAAAACCTAACCCTCGCCCTATCGCTCTTCAGCGAAGCTCACCAAGGCGATCTGACGCGCCCGCTTCACCGCCACCGTCAAGACACGCTGGTGCTGCAGGCAGTTTCCAGAAATGCGACGCGGGACGATTCGTCCGCGTTCAGTCAGAAAGTTCCGCAACAGACCGACGTCTTTGAAATCGATCGGCGCCTTATCCACACAAAACCGGCACGGCTTGCGGCGCTGAAAAAAACGCCCCCCTCCGCCCCCGCCATTTCCGCGATCTCCTCGTTCCATACTCGCCTCCGTCTGCTACTGCTGTTCGTCTTCGTAAGAAGGTTCTTCGTGTAGGCCGCCGCTCTCGCCTCCCGCCTCGCCCCGCTTCGGCAGAAAGGTCACGCCTTGGGCCACAACTTCGTGTTTACTACGCTTTTGTCCGTCCTCGGTCTCCCAACGGCGCTGCTGAAGCCGCCCATCGATGATTACGCCGTTGCCCTTGCTGAGATACTGTCCGCAATGCTCCGCCTGCTTCCCGAACACCACGATGTCGATGAAACAAACTTCTTCCTTGAGTTCATCCCCCTGCTTAAACCGCCGACTCGTCGCCAGCCCGAAGCTGGCAACCGGCGTCCCGCTGGGGGTATACCGCAACTCCGGATTGCGGGTCAGATTCCCGACCAGGATGACTTTATTGAACCCCGCCAACGGTGGCTCCTTGTGGTGCGGCCACAGGGGCGCCTCTGGGCGGAGCCGGCTCCTGTTCCAATTTCACGGTCAGAAATTTAATGATCGAATCTTCAAGTCGGTAGGCGCGTTCGAGTTCGGCGATCACCGCTCCCGGCCCCTTGAAATAAAAGTAGACGTACGTGCCCTTACGTTCACGCTTGATCTCGTAGGCGAGCTTCTTGCGGCCCCAATTTTCGGCCCGCTCGAGAGAGGCCCCGTTCTTCGTCACGGTGCCCTTCATCTTTTCAATCAGCGCAGTCGTCTCTTCGTCGCTTAAGGACGGACGAATAATGAACAGGGACTCGTAGAGCTCCATGCAGATTCCTCCTGGGCGTTGGCCCCCATTCATAGATGGGAGCGAGGTGTAGGTGCCGGATTTACCGGCCGAGCTGGGGAAGGTAGCACAGCTTCAAAGAATGTGTCAAACGGCCGAGTATCTTTTTCCTAAGCACCAGGCTCTTCGGGAAAGCCGCATCGACTCTCCACGCACTTAGTCACGGGAGCCCGCCGACGGAAAACACTCGGCAACACCCGGATAAGACTCCCGAGCTCACAATTTCTTCCTGAATTGCGGTGGCACATGAGCCGGAGGAGTCGGGCGAGGTCCAGGCATACCTGATGGCGGACGCGCCGCGCCGAAGCCACCATATCCACCATACCAACCAAAACCGAGCGGTCCGTATGGACCGCCATAATACCCGAGCGGATTTCCCCAATACCCTGGGCCATACCCGATCCCATATCCAGGCCCGTATCCTGGACCGGGCCAGGAGGAATAGGACTGACTACCGGCGTAGCCGGGATCGACCAGGAAATCACTCTGTGCCAGTCGCTCCGTCTGATGAACCGATTGGGCGCAACCTGGCAACCACACGATGGCACAGAGCACAATCAACCTCGGCACGAATCGAATCATGGCTGCCCCTCCTAAAAATGATAGGACAGACCGACGAAGAGTTGATGTGCCCGATAGGTCGCATCAAAGCCGCCGACCGTCCCGAAGGCTCCACCAAAACGAAACGTCGAGTCCGTATATTTGTATTCGGTGAACAGCGCGACCTTCGGCGTCACGAACGCTCGAATGCCGACGAGGATATTCCCGCCGACCGACACTTGCGTATCACTCTCCGTGGTCGAGGATCGGCCCAGCCGCGCGATAAGTAACGCCGGGCCGCCGCCGAGATAAGGCTGCCAGGTGACGCCGGGATAGCGCAACACCACGTGGCCACCGAGGTTGGTCACGGACAGGTGGATGCCCGGCACATCATCTAGGTTCTTAATGTGCGGGGTACTGTGCGTGACATCCAGCTCAAGCCCGAAGATGCCATGCGAAGGGAAAAATCCCAGCTTGCCTCCGAAGGCAGGGCTCGTTTTCAGGTTGAAGTTGGGAGCGTCCAGACCGGCCAGCGGCCCGCTTCCACGGACATTGCGAAGGGGATCGGCGAAATTGGCGCCAAACTGCGCGGCCGCATACCATTCAGCTTGAGTTGGTGAAGGGGCGCACAGCAGAAGAAAACCACTCAATAATCCGGCACTCAACCCACTGCACACAAACCTAGTCCACACCATGGTGCTTACTCCATGGGCGAGGCGTATATGAATCATAACAGGCAATCGACTCAGCAGACTGGACAACTTTGGCTGGATCGAGCGAGGGATGTCGAATGCGTTACGGAGAAGACGCGAGCGGCTCAGGGGCTGGGATATCGAGTGAACTATTTCGACGTCCCGCTAGGGCTCATTGCGGGCGGATGAATTATAGAGGAGGTACAACACAATCCCACCGACCACGGCAATACCCACCCCTGCCAGAGCACGCGTGCCGAAACTCAACGGGCCGACGAAAAACTCCGCCGCGCCCGGCAAGACCACCGTCGAGACAATGACCAGCAGTAACGCAAACAGATGAATCCAGAGGTAGATGGGCTCGCCAGGTTTTCGCATAAATGATCGTGACGCTCCGCGCAGTGTACGAAGTCTGGCTTGATTATTCCACTGCAGAACGAGGGGGTGTAAGGAGACCAGGCCTGAGACTCACTCGAGCGTGAACCGCTTCGTTTCTTCGAGATGCTTGTTCAGATAGGGCATAAAGGGCGTCCCGCCGGTACCGACGGCGGTGGGATTGCTGGCGTGCGACTGGTGCTGCTGAAAAATATATCGCTCGGCGTACCCAATGTGAATGTCTCGAAACTGCGCGAGTAACTCCACGCAGGCGCAAAAGGCCGTCCAGAGTTCGGGATGCGTTGTTTTACGATCACGCGCATACCCATAGAGCAGCGGACGATGTTGCTCATCCGTGCGCGCTTCGAGCGCCGTCAGGAACGCCCGGTGGCGCGGAGGCATATAGTCACGCATCTCCACGAGATACTGTGTCAGCGGGTCATCGGCATGAGGGATTCCCAGGCCGGCATCCAAGGCCGGCACAATCGAGCTTTGCGAGCCGGTTTCGCCGCGGAATTGTTGCGGCCGCTCCGCATAGCCTGCGACCCCTTCGTAAATGACTCCCTGAGGCAATGACGGGCTGTTCTTCCAACCATGGATATAGGGCCGCACCCGGCTGTAATAGATATACGGATCACACCGCTCGGGCATGCGAAGCAGCGTCTCTCGCATCGCTTCCTGCGCAACGGCTAACGCGTGCAACCCTTGCAACACTTCGTCCGGCCTATTGTCCTGCGCCGCATTGTGCGCCTGAACCAATCCCGCCAACCCCATTCCCGCCTTCGCCTCAATATCGATGTGAATCAGGACGAACCATTCTTCATCCAAACCTCCCAGAAAATTCTGCAGCAGCACGACATTGCCCAACTCAATAGGCTGTAACGGATCGAGACGCCGCCAATTGTGCAGGGCATAGGAAGCATAGGACAGCACCGGCGGTCGACCAAGCTGCTGCGCCACCAGATACCAGGGGCAGGCCAGACTCGCCGGCAGCCTGGCTGCAGGATGGTCTGGATCTTCCCAGACGTAGGCATGACCGGCAAAGGAGAGGGTGCGCATCACGCAACGGAAAACATCGAGGCTCCAGTCATCCGCCACCGGACCCATGACCGCATGACGGTCCTGGACGAAATGTCGAAATTGTCGGGCCGTCAGGAGTTTCGGGAGCTCCGCGCCGATCTGATTCAGAACGGTCTCATCAGGCAACTGTTCAAGCGGATCAGTGGTCGGCAGAAAACCCCGCTCAGGAGAGATTTCGAAGCGGGACAGTGAGAGGAGATGATGGCTAGAGGTCGTCATGGTCTCTCCCATGAATCGTTGCGACAACTGTTTTTACTCTATCACAGTGATCCCACGTACTGCGGAACCATTCCGACGGCTGCCTCGGAAAAATCCTGCGCTGTATCCGGACAACATCCGTCCATTCCTCCTCGCCCAAACGGTGTAGACAAAATCACTCTCAACGGGAATGGCGCACACCTTCTCCCACTCATACAATCGCTTTGTTCCGGGCAAACGTCTCAGAAGAGATCCCTACAATGGTCAACGCATTGGCTTCAGCTGCCAGACCACCGCCGTTCCATTCGCACCGGGAGTATTGTTCACCCTTGGCGAGTCGATGACACGGGCCGCGGAGATCACGCGGTTCCCATCGTCTCGTACGCTCCGAAAGGAGTACTGCCATGAACTGGAACAACCTACAACGCAGCATGCGAGTGATTCTACCAGCTGGCTGTGCCCTCGCACTCGTGTGCGGCGGCACGGCACTCGCGAGCGAAACGTGGATCGATGATGTGTGGAACATCGTGGCGTTCGAAAAGGCGACCTACCCCACCTCAGATTTCGCTCCTTACTTCCAGAAGCTCGACCGCATCAAGACAGGCCTGGACCGAGGAGATCAGCAGATCGCCAAGATGGAAACCGACCGCTTCCTCAAGATGCTGATGGATCGACGGCACGGCATCAATGACGTGGCGGCAGACGAGATCTACAACTTTGTCTTGAGCGTCAGGCCAAACGGGTCGAATGACACAACCGCGTTGAGTTCGCCCCTCGAACTGGGTGCCAACACCGAACGTCCCATCAGCGTCCCGGACTTCACGGTGAACACACCCTATGAAGGGGGACCACTCTGCGGGTCAGCCGGGTGTGATTACTGGGGCAATGATGTGTGGGACCCAGGCGCTTCGTAACAGATGCGCCTCGTACGACGTTGACGTCGGCTTCGAGAGAGAAAGAGCGGTGGCCCCTGCAGCAGACAGGGGCCACCCGAGGTAGATCCTACTGACGCGATTTATACCTACAAGCCGCCGTTCATCTGAGCGAATCTACTGCCAGATTGGACGACACAGGACCGGCAGGGGAAGCGTCCTCCCACGACACACATTCGAGCGCACTCACCCATGCCTTGTCGGTTCGAGGCCGTGGCATGCTGACTATTACCTTCGATGACCAGGGAATCGTGCGCGGAGTTCAGACGGGGCAAACCAAAGCAACCGGCGGGCCTGGATCAAGGGCATCAGAATTGTAGTTTTTTAAATAGAACAAACAACAGCGGGATAGCCGGTCAAGTTAGGCATGAGCTCGACGCAGGCACCGAGGCTAACCCGGTCGCTCCTCGCCCTCCGCTTTTTCTCGCACGTTGAATTGATTCATCGCCGTGGCGACATCGCGGTTGAGCAGCAATTCGAGGGCATCGACCGCTCGCTCAAGGCAGGGGGCATAGATCGCCCGCTCTTCAGGTGACACCTGCTCCAGCACGTAGTCTGCAGTATCCTGCCTCGGTGCCGGACGGCCGACACCGATCTTCAGCCGCACGAACTGCGGCGTGCCCAACGCTTCAATGACGGACTTGAGGCCGTTATGGCCTCCGCTGCCGCCGTCCTGCCTGATCCGCAAGCGACCCGGCTCTAAATCCAGATCGTCGTGCACAACTACCAGGGCTTCGGGAGTCAGGCCAAGTTCGAGGAGGAGGCCCTTGAGGGGAGGGCCGCTGAGATTCATCCAGTCGAGAGTACCGGCGAGTTCGATGAGTTTGGAACCGGCGCGACCCGAGCCTCGCTGGGCCGCGCCTTTCCTGGTGAGACGTATCGACCAACGTGCAGCGGCCCGTTCGATCACCCAACAGCCGATATTATGCCGCGTGTCGGCATAGTCGGCTCCGGGATTGCCCAATCCAACGAGCAGGCGCAACGCAACTACTTCTTCTTTTCCGCTTCCTTCTTCGCAGGCGCAGCTCCGGCCTTGGGCGCGGCAGCTCCAGCTTTGGCGTCTCCCGCCTTGCCCGCTTCCGCACCGGCCGCTCCTTCAGCCACTGCCTTGCCCTTCACCGCCACCTCAGGCTCCTTGGCGCCTTCGGCACCAGGCGCACCGGTGGTCAGCAGGGATTCGAGCTTGGCATCGGTCATCGGCGCAGCCACGCTCACAACCATGTGCTCAAGGTCGTCTAAAAACCGCAAACCTTCGGTTTTCGGAACGTCCTTCAGGTGGATGCCCTGGTTGATTTGGAGCTGCGACGCATCGACTTCGATGAAGTCGGGCAAGACCGACGGGAGACATTCAATGTGGAGCTGACGCAACACATGATGCAACACTCCGCCTTCCTTCAACCCAAGCGGCTGGCCACCGGTCAAATGCACCGGAACCTTGACACGAATCGGCTTATCCATCGCCACTTCAAAGAAATCCGCGTGCAGGACGCTGCTCGTAATGGGATCGACCTGGAACTCCCGCAGCAACGCGATACGCTTGGCCTTGCTCTTCGCGCCGTTGATGGTAAGAGAAATGAGCGCGGTGGATCCTGCTTGAGAACGCAGAATTTTCACCAACTCATCGGGCTTGACTGAGAGCAGGAGACATTCTCCCTGTCCGTACAACACGGCCGGGACCCGGCCTGCACGACGAAGTTGACGCGCGGGCCCCTTGCCCCCACCTTCTCTGCTTTCAACGGTTAAATCGAATTTCATGATACTCCTCCTCGACCAGTCGCTCGACGCGGACGGCCTACACGAATAACGAACTTACTGATTCATCTTCATGGATACGCCGGATCGCTTCTCCAAAGAGAGGCGCCACCGACAACACCTTGAGTTTCGGACACTTCTGTTCTTTGCCTCGCAGGGGAATCGAATCGGTCACCAGCACTTCAGTCAAGCCGGATTGTTGTATACGCTCCAATGCGGGCCCCGATAACACCCCATGCGAACAACCGGCCCACACTTCACGCGCACCTTTATCGAGGCAGGCCTGCGCGCCCTGGACGATCGTGCCCGCCGTATCAATCATATCGTCGAGGAGCAAGGCGCTCTTGCCCTGCACATCGCCGATGATATTCATGACCTGCGCCTGATTCGGCCCTTCCCGCCGCTTATCGATAATGGCGAGATTCGCCTGCAACCGCTTCGCGAAGGCCCTCGCGCGCTCCACGCCGCCGGCATCCGGCGACACCACCACCAGATCCGACACCTTCCGCTTCGTGATGTACTCCATCAGCACCGGTAAGGCGTACAGATTATCGACCGGAATATTGAAAAACCCCTGGATCTGGCTCGCGTGGAGGTCCATGGTCAGCACACGGTCTGCGCCGGCCGTGGTAATGATGTCGGCAACCAGCTTCGCCGAGATCGGCACACGCGGCTGATCTTTTCGGTCCTGCCTGGCATACCCGAAATAGGGAATGACCGCCGTGATACGGTTGGCCGACGAGCGTTTCAGGGCATCGATCATGATGAGCATTTCCATGATCGAATCGTTGACCGGAGAACAGCAGGATTGGGTGACGAATACGTCGGCCCCGCGCACGTTTTCTTCCACACGGATCCGGATTTCGCCGTCACTGAAGGAAGACACCGTCGCCGCACCAAGAGGCAAGTCGAGGTACGAGCAAATCGCCCGCGCAAGCGCAGGATTGGCGCTGCCCGAAAAGAGCTTGAGTTCCCTGTTCATCCGACCCCTTCGATGCCGTACGAGGCGATGCCGATGCTGTAACGGTGCTTGTCGAGTTCGTAAAAACGGTGGGCACGGACAGGACCCGCTGTGAGTCCCGCTGACCTCGCGCACTGTCAGGACAAGAGGACGCCTACCGAAGCTCAGCACAATAGCGAAAACGCCGGGAAGTTGTCAACCGATCTGCGGTCGACAAAACGTCCACTGCGCGATGTGGGTGGGGGCGCCCGATCAGCTTTCGATCGGTTGTGGCCTTGCTCCCCCGGCCGTGCTGCCCCCCTGGCATTGGCGCTTAGGGCTCAGACTGCACTCATCACCGGAGTACCCGCCGCCGGTACGGCATACACCTTCATCCTCGAATCACGAGCCAACACAGCCGCAGCCCGCTCCGCATCAGTCCGCCCGGGAAATACCCCGAACATCGTGGCACCACTCCCCGATAAGAGCGCGACTTCGGCCCCTTGTTCCAGCAATTGCGTTTTGATCTCGGCCAATACCGGATGCTGCCTGAAGACCGGCGCCTCAAAATCATTCTCCACCAGGGGAATGATTTCGGACCAATCGACAACCGGACGGCTGCCCAGCTGCAGCAGCTCCGGAGACAGCGGGCGCGTCCCCGCCCTGGTGGCAGACAGCTGCTGGTACGCCCACTTGGTTTCGACAGGAAACCCGGGGTTCACCAGCACGATCCAACGACTGCCCGTCACCTGCACGGATCGCACCTCTTCCCCTCGCCCGGTGACACAAGCAGCCGGCCCCACAAAAAAGAACGGCACGTCACTTCCCAACTGCTGCCCGACCTCCGCCATCTGCTGGACCGACCAATTCACGCCCAACAAACGAGTCAGGCCGAGAATGGTTGCCGCTGCATCGCTGCTGCCGCCGCCCAGTCCGGCGCCTAGAGGGATACGTTTGGTGAGGACAATCGACAGATCAACGGGGCGATCGATTCGCGCCAAGACCAGCTGTGCCGCTCGATAAACCAGGTTGCTCTGATCGGCCCCCAATGCAGCATGGTCGCAGCGCAACACAATCCGAGACGCCGCACTCGGCTGAAGGGTGAGGAGCACCTCATCATCGAGGCCCACGGTGTGCATCAACGACCAGATGGCATGAAAACCGTCAGGACGCCGTTCGAGCACGCGGAGGATGAGATTCACTTTCGCAGGGGTCAGAACACGCAGGCTGGTCGCATTCACTCGCAGATTACTGGGCGGCGCTAATCCCGGCCTCCTTTGATTTCGTATTTTTCGAGACGGTACCGGAACGACCGGGTATTCAGCCGCAACAATCGCGCGGCTCGCTTCTTGACCCACTGACTGCGCTCGAGCGCCTTCAACAACAGATCCTTCTCGATCGTGTTGATGAGCCCTTCTAGGTCCAGGCCATCTTCAGGCAACTCAGATGGCAGCGCCTGCTGGTTGCTCACCGGCTTGTGGAGCCATCCGCGAATATCCGCATCCGTCACCGACGACCCCGTTGTGAAGGCCACGACACGCTCGACCACGTTCTCCAATTCGCGAACGTTGCCTCGCCACTCATGCGCCAACAGCACGCGCATGGCCTCCTGGCTCATCGTCGGCACTGGTTTACCACTTTCCTTGGCAAATTTCTCTAAGAAATGTTGGCTCAACAACGGAATGTCACCGGTCCTCATGCGCAGCGGCGGGAGCTTGATGGGAATCACATCCAGGCGATAATACAGATCCTCCCGGAAGGCGCCTTCCGCGACGGCTTTCTCCAAATCCCGGTTCGTCGCCGCGACGATGCGGACATCCACCTTCACATCCTGGGTTCCGCCCACCCGCCGGAACTCACGCTCTTGAATCACTCGCAACAGCTTCACCTGGATGGCCGGGGTCGTATCGCCGATCTCATCGAGAAAAATCGTGCCTCCGTTCGCCACTTCGAACAGACCCGCTTTATTGGAGATCGCCCCGGTGAACGAGCCCTTCATGTGGCCGAACAGTTCACTTTCGAGCAGAGTTTCCGGCACCGCGCTGCAATTCACCGTCACGAATGGCATGGAGGCGCGCACACTGTTGAAGTGGATCGCCCGAGCAACCAGCTCTTTGCCGGTCCCGCTTTCACCACCGATCAACACATTACTCTTCGAATCGGCCACCTTCTTGATGACGTCATACACTTTCTGCATCGCCTCGCTCTGGCCGATAATCTGTGAGAACGACGACTGGCTGGCCAGCTCCCGCTTCAGGAGCATATTCTCCGTCGACAACCGACGCCGCTCGATCGCGTTGCGAATGATCAGCTGCACTTCATCGACCTGGAACGGCTTGGTGAGATAGTCATAGGCGCCGTGCTTCATCGCCTCCACCGCCGAGTCGGCGGACGCAAAGGCCGTGATCATCAGCACCACGGTGTCCGGGGACGTCGCCTTGACGGCCTTCAGAACTTCAAGCCCACCCACCCTGGGCATCTTGAGGTCGGTGATGACGAGGTCGAAAATTTCTTTCTGCACTTGCGCGATCGCTTCATCTCCGTCCGAGGCCACGGTCACTGCATATCCCGCGCGCTTGAGCATGATGCTCAACACTTCGCGCAAGCTCTGCTCGTCATCGACGACTAAAATCTTTTCCACAGTTCCCTTCCTTCATGCCGTAGCCGGACGCCCGCCTCTGCAGACTGCGGAAGACACACGACGAACCGTGCCCCCTGCCCGACCTCGCTTTCGACCTTGATCCACCCATCGTGCAACTCCACAATGCGGTGAACTTGAGCCAGCCCCAGCCCGGACCCTTCTTTTTTCGTGGTAAAAAACGGCAGAAAGATTTTGTCGAAATTCTGCTTAGGAATGCCTTCTCCGTTATCCTGAAATCCGATTTCGATCACATCGGATCGGTGCCCGCCGACGTCTACTCGCCGCACCCCGGTGACGATCGTCAAGGTCCCTCCCTCGGGCATGGCATCAAAGGCATTGACGGCCAGATTCCAGAACACCTGCTTCAGCTGGTCCTGATCGACTTGGGCCATAAGTGGGTTCGGCGTCATGCGGGACACGATCGTGATACCGGATCGAGATCGAGCTTCATGTTGGATCAGATCCAACGTATCGGCAAGGACTTTGTTCAAATCGTGCTCCACCAGATTCAACGCGGGCGGGCGGGCGTACTGCAGAAACTCGGTGATGATATTGTCGAGCCGCCTGGCCTCACGAATGGCAATATCCATCAGTCGCTGGCTGGTTTCATCGGGGCCGACATCCTGCCGCAGCATCTGCATCGCCCCCGCGAGCGCGCCGAGCGGATTGCGGATTTCATGCGCCATCCCCGCCGACATCTCGCCCAAATTCGCGAGCCATTCCCGTCGGCGCATCTCCTCTTCCAAATAGCGAATTTGTGTCAGATCCTTAAACACACCGACCAAGCCACGCTGCGTGCCCTCTGCATGCAACGGAGACACCGTCATTCCCAGCACCAGCCGACTCCCGTCTGCATGGAGACAGTCCACCTCGAATCGCAAGGGGGAGACGGACATCAGCGCAGCTTCCTCAGTTGGGTCGCCGGAATGCCAATTGAAGACATCCCGCCACACACGCCCTTGCACATCAGCGAAGGCATAGCCGGTCACTTCATGCGCCGCCGGATTGAACGACGTGATGCGTCCCTCTTCGTCCGTCGTAAACACACCGCTACTGATACTTCGTACGATACTCTCGTGAAAGACTTGCAGCCGATTGAGCCCTTGCTCCTTTTCACGCAACGACTGATCCGCGTCGCGAAGCTGGTCGGCCAACACACCGCTCAGGAACCCCACAACCAGAAACGCCAGACCATAGACTCCAAACGTTTGGAGCGTTTCGCCACCTTCCAGCCGACTCGGAGGCAGCCAGCCGGAGGTATGGAGCAGCCCCACATGCTGCACCCACGTGATCAGACCGAACAGAAGGGTGCAGCCCGCTCCGGTCACCAACCCCACACGGCGATGCGGCACGAGACTGGCGACCGACACGGTAATGATAAACAGCACCGCAAAAGGGCTTTCGATTCCGCCTGTCCTCGCTACCAGGATAGTCTCCAGCACAAAGTCAAAGCCTACCTGTAGCCACGTAAACGCCGCGAGCGCAGCAGGAGCCGTCAGCCGGCGCAACAAAAGAGCATACGCGATGGTCGTCGCATAGGTGAGGATGATCAGCGCGGAGAACGTCGGCACTAACTGACCGCGGGTAGACTCAAACACCAAGGACAGCCCCAACAGGAGCGTGACAATCGCCACGCGGAGCCCCATGAGCCAGTGAAGTCGCGTCTTCAACTCAGGCATCGAGCGCTCGCCCGGCAATGTGCGGTACGAGTCTGCGAGTGGCAAGGCCTGGGACGTCGAATCCAAGGACGGCTCAACACCGGTGGTCCGAACTGGAAGAGTGGGAGACAGCATGGGGGGCGCATTGCCCTGGATGGATGTGCGGCGCATGGTCCAGGGAGACCATCGAACCATGCGCCGTAGCACGGATACGACTGTGCGGCGTCGCCCTATTGGATGGCCGACGCCATCGTGAAGATCGGAAGATACATCGCGATGACAATAAACCCGATGATGGTACCCAGCACCACCATCATGATCGGTTCGAGCAGCGAGGTCAGCGTCTCAACCGCCTGATCGACTTCGTCCTCATAAAAGTCGGCAATCTTGCCCAGCATGGCATCGAGTGCACCGGTGGATTCGCCGACCGCGATCATATGTGTGACCATTTTGGGAAACACGTTACACTTGGCCAGCGGTTCGGAGATCGTTTTTCCTCCGCTGATACTCACCCGCGCATTCATCAGCGCTTCCTCGATCACCTTGTTGCCGGATGTCTTGGCGCAGATGCTCAGCCCCTCCAGCAACGGCACACCGCTGGTGATGAGAGTGCCCAGCGTACGGGTGAACTTCGCCACGGAGGCCTTCCTAATCAGGTCGCCGACGATCGGCATCTTGAGGAGCAATCGGTCGATGACGACTCGTCCATTCACAGTCGCGTAATATCGCTTGATCGCGATCACCGCCCCAACCATGGCACCGCCCATGGCGTACCAGTAACTTTGGAAAAAGTTACTGACATTGATGACGATCTGGGTCGGACCAGGCAAGCCGACTTTCCCGCCCGACATTTCCAGAAACATCTGCGCAAAAACCGGAATGACCCACACCATCAATACGCCGATGATGACGACCGCCACGCCGACGATCGCCGTGGGATACACCATGGCCGACTTGATCTGGCCCTTCAGCTTCATCGCCTTCTCGATGTGCTTGGCCAGACGAGTCAGAATCGTATCGAGCAGACCGCCGACCTCACCGGCATGGATCATATTGACGTAGAGGTCATCAAACACTTTGGGATGTCTTTTCAGCGCATCGGAGAACGTCGAGCCGGCTTCCACGCTGTTCTTCACGTCGCCGACCGTTTCGCGCAAGACTTTATTTTCAGATTGTGTGGAAAGGATGTCGAGGCATTGAATCAGGGGCAGTCCGGCATTGATCATCGTGCCGAACTGGCGGGTGAAGACCACCAGATCCTTGTCGGTAAGCCCACTCCCAAGGCTAAACTTGAACTTTCCTCCCATGCCGGACTTTTCTTCCAGGCTGGTCACGACGACCTGCTGTTTGCGAAGCTGCTCCACCGCCTCATCCCGAGTCTTGGCGGTGAGCTCGCCCTTCTTCACAGCACCCTGGCGGTTCCGTCCGACATAGGCGAATGTACTCATAACGCGGTTTCCACTCCTTTGAGGCCCAGGTAGGACACGTACGTATGCAGCGGAAAACTATGATCGAAGTCTATAAGACGACCTAAAAACTGTCAAACGAATGCACGAAAGCGGGCCCGTGGCGGAGACTGCACGACGCGGCCACCAAATCGTCGACGCGTTACGCCTAGTTGGACGTGATGCGGCAATAGCCGCGAAAGAGATAATGCAGGCCGGACGTGAGGGTCACGCCGCCCATCAGATACAGGAGCGGGTCAAGCGTCCTGAGATCGAGCCGTCGAGAGGCAAAAAACACAATCGCGACCAGCGTCGCGAGTTGAATCAGCGTGGTGCCCTTCCCCAACACCGTCGGCGAAATATCGACCTGGGTATGGGTGAAATGGGCGACGCCCGCGCCCAGCATCAACATGAGATCACGGCTGGCGACCAGAATCGTCAGCCAGAGCGGGACCAGATGCATCACGGAAAGCGTGATAAACCCTGTCGTCAGCATGAGCTTGTCGGCCAGGGGATCTAACACCTCTCCGAGCCTAGTTCGTTGATCAGCCACACGAGCAATGATTCCGTCCAAGGCATCCGTCAACCCGGCAATGAAGAGCGTGGCCAGCGCGTAGTCGAATTGCTCATAGTTGAGCAATCCCACATACACCGGGATCAAGAGGATGCGCAGCATCGTCAGACTGTTGGGAACGTTTATGTTCATCGACATAGAAGATGCTCGCATCGGCGCCTCGACGTTTGAGCACCGCGACGCGAATCGCGCATCATAGAAACCCCCGGGAACCTTGTCAACGACGGTTGCACTCCGGAAAGGAGGTCCCTATAATCCAGACCCGTAAGACGCTCTCTGCGGATGATGGACGGAGGTTTGTATGAGTGGACTCCCCCTCCTCTTTAAAAAAGAGGGATTAATCGAACGGCATCAAGTCGAGGGGATCGACCCGAGTGATCGTTATTTCAATCGGGCCGTTCTGGTCAATCGTGTGGCGGCGGGCTATACGGGTAAAGTTACCTATGAAGCGTATGCCGTGGAAGGCCCAGCGCACCCCACGACGAATGCGGCCGTCAAGGCCGTGGTCGAAAAACTCATGCGAGTGGGGTTTACCCGATTGCGCACCCGCCTCAACTTCAAGGGCACCCGCTACCTGGCCGAAAAAGAAACCTGGACCGACTATCCGGACCTGCCCGCCTAGACCCCCAACAATTCCCGGCAAATCAGATCATGAATGAGTGGACGGAAAGTTTTGATCCGTTCATTGCGCCTCGTCGGATGTACCCGGTTGGACAGCAGGACCACTTCCAACTCTTTGACCGGATCCATCCAGAGCGACGTCCCCGTATAGCCGAGATGCCCGAACGATTCCGATGTGAAGTGAGCGCCGGAAGAAGACGGGGCTGACGGCGTATCCCACCCCAAGGCCCAGCTGGCATTCGGGACTCTCTGCTGCCGGGTTGTAAACAACGTGACCAGGTCAGGGTCTAACAATCCCGCCGTCCCGCGCCGGCCTTCCATCCACGCCTTCGCCACCGCGAGTACGGCGCGCGCCGTGCCAAACAGCCCGGCATGGCCGGCTACACCGCCCAGCGCAAAGGCATTCTCGTCGTGCACTTCGCCGCACAACAGACGTCCCCTCCAAGGATCGTCTTCCGTCGGAGCAATCGCAGCTGATTCCAAGAAGGCAGCTGGGGTGGCGTGCATCCCACGCGGGATGTACGCAAGCGGCTGTGCCTCGAGCGGACGGTAGATCTGGTTATTGCAAAACTGGTCCAACGACTCGCCCGCCAGCCTCTCTACCACCCATCCCAGCAGCATGAACCCCAGGTCGCTATACAGACTGCGCGAGCCCCGCGGGTAGACCAACTCCTCCTGCGCTATGTAGCCCAGCACCGCCTCACGCGCCGCAACACGTCCCGGGAACCCGGGCTGGGCGACCTCACGCGAAGCCAGCCGCTCGTAGTACGGTCGCCAACCGGGAAGCCCCGCGCTATGCGTGAGCAATTGACGAAGAGATGCCACACCCGCCGCACTGCCTTGCAGTTCATTCAGGATCTGATCGACCCGATCTTCCAATGCCAACTTGCCGCGCTGCATCAGTACCAGCAAGGCCGTCGTCGTTGCCAACACCTTGGTCAGAGAAGCCAGGTCATAGCAGGTGTGAATCGTCACCGCTTCGTCGGGATTCTGCTGCGACAAGCGGCCGGCGGCACCTTCATAGACGACCATCCCACGCAATCTGACGGCCAACACTGCGCCGGGAAACGTACCGTCATCGACCGCCGCCTGCAACGCGGCCTGAATGGGGTGTGGTGTAACCATCGATATACGTCTACAGGAGGTTTACGGAGAGAGGAAGAGGGAACGGAACGGCGGAGCCTCCTGGCAACCACGCCGCAGACGGAAAAGAAATCTCAACAGGCGCCAGATGCTCAACGGGCCGTGCTTGATTCGCCGGCTAGCTTTCCTTGGACCGAAGCTGCGTCCGACTGAAAGGTATCGCTTTCTTCCACTTCCAACATGCGCTCGAACGAGCGCAGGGTCGAACGGAATCGTTCCACCATCATCAAGCGTTGTTTCTGGAGGTCTGCGAGGCCACGTTGCATCTCGGAGAGACTCACTCGGGCCTGCCGGATAATTTCACTCGCCTTCAATTCAGCTTCTTTCACAATCAAATCAGACTCGCGCTGCGCAGACCGTTTCACATCCTCCGCCAAGGTCTGGGCGGAGACCAGAGTGTTCGACAAGGTCGTCTCTGTGCGTCGCAGGTCGGTGACCTGCTGCTCAGTCGCGGTTAGCTTTTCACGAAGGGCACTGTTTTCTCGATTCACGTTCTCGACGGTCAATGCCAGCTCCTCGAGGAACCGGTTCACTTCGTCCCGGTCATAGCCCCTGAACTTGACCTGAAAGACCATTTGCTGAATGTCGATGGGAGTGATTTTCATGCGACACCTCTTGCCCGACGGTTAATGCATCCGTACGGCGATATCCCGTAACGATTGAACCACGGCATATTGTAAAAAGACAAGAATCAGGATGGCGATCATGGGCGACAGATCCATCCCCATACGCCATCCTACCAGCCGACGGATCGGCGTGAGCACCGGCTCCGTCGCGCGCTCCAAAAACTGCACGATCGGGTTCCACGGATCCGGATTGACCCACGAAATCAACGCGCGGGCGATGATGACCCACATGTACAGCCACAACACCGTATCCAAGACCGTTGCCGCTCCCTGCAACACATTGCTCATCACAAACATCAGCGTCCCAACTCCTGTGAACGTTTCGTGGCCGCCTCGACGGCCGCCATCAAACAGCTCCGCAGCCCTCCGGCCTCCAATTGATAGAGCCCAGCGATCGTGGTGCCTCCCGGCGACGCCACCTGGTCTTTCAACCGGGCCGGATGTTCACCCCGCTCCAACACCATTCTCGCGGCGCCCAAGACCGTCTGCGCAGCAAGCAATTCAGCGGTCGCCCGCGGCAAACCCATCCGGACCCCGCCGTCGGCCAATGCTTCAATCGCGACGAAGACATAGGCGGGTCCGCTTCCGCTCAGGCCGGTCACCGCATCCATAAGTCGTTCCTCGACCGACACGACCGACCCGACCGCCTCAAACAAAGTCCGCACCGCGGTCAGATCGTCGGCGTGCAGATCAGACGGATAGGTCAACGCGGTCACTCCTTCTCGCACCAGAGCCGGCGTGTTGGGCATCGCCCGGACGATTCCTCTGGCACTCACGATCCGCTCACGAATCCAGGCGGTCGTCACACCGGCGGCAATGGAGACGATCAATTTCCCGGCGCAGGCCGACCCCACATCACCAAGCACCGCCGGCATCGCCTGCGGTTTCACCGCCAGGACCACCACGTCGGCCTCGCGGACAGCCTTCGCATTTTCATCGCCGACGCGAATGCCAAAGCGCGACTTCAACGCATCGCGGCGCGCGGCAACCGGGTCCGTCGCACAAATGGCCACAGGCTCACAGGCCCCTGCGGCCAGTAGTCCGCCGATCAGGGCCTCCGCCATTTGCCCGCCTCCGAGGAAGACAATCGGTTTCGTCAGCATCGACCTACTCACCTCGCGCTCCGAAAATCGCCGTTCCCACTCGCACGTACGTCGCGCCTTCCTCAATCGCAACGGGATAGTCGTGCGACATACCCATCGAGAGTTCCTGCATATTAATGTTCCTGTACCCCCGCGCTGTCAATCCCTGAGCAAGCGTCCGAAGTTGTCGAAAATAGGGACGCGCGTCTTCCGCCGTTGGAGTGGGTGGGGGAATGGCCATGAGGCCGCGAATATCCAGATGCTCGAGTCCGTTCAGAGATTCCAGGGCTGCGACCAGTGTCGTTGGCTCAAATCCTCCCTTGCTGGCTTCTCCACCAAGATTCACTTCCAACAGCACACGTTGCCGCAGCCCCACGGCCTTCGCCTGCCGGTCGATCTCTTCCGCCAGGCCGAGGCTATCGACGGAATGAATCGTCTCAAATCGACCGACGACCGATTTTGCCTTACGACGTTGCAGGCTGCCGATGAAGTGCCAGATGACGCCTTCGCGTCCCAACCCATCGATTTTCGGCAAGGCTTCCTGGAGGCGATTTTCTCCGAGGTGTCGAACGCCGGCGTCCACCGCCTGACGCAGCCGTTCAATCGATACGGTCTTGGATGCGGCGACAAGACGAACGGATTCCGGCAGACGCCCTGCACGAGCGGCCGCACGGTGCATTTCGTCCAGCACCGTTCGAACCCGATCGGCAATCGTACCCACCCCTGCCTCCATCCAGCCGCCTAGCGGGTTGCTCCATGTTCACGGTCACCCCATGTCGCCCACGAGCAGACTATTCAACAAGCGTGGAACATCGTCGCGGCGGCGGGCGGAGCTCACCTCGACCGACGGGACACGAGCGCAATCCCACTCACCATCGTCGCCTTCACCACACCGTCGCGGCGATAACTATAAAATCGCTCGGGCTGACAGATCGTGCAGGCATCGACCGTGGAGACTCGTTCGGCGGCCAGTCCGTCAGCCAACGCCTGCAGTCGCACAAATGCGCGCAAATCCAGATGCGCCTTCTGCGCACTCACCGGCTTCACAACCGATTGCCACTCGGGAAAGACCTCCCGCAGTTTTGCAAGGACCGGCTCATCCACCTCGTAACAGCAGGGACCGGCGGAAGGACCGATCGCCATCTGCAGTCGATCGGCGGTCGCCCCGAACCGGCTCACCATCAAGGCCACCGTCTTCGGCACAATACCGGCCACCGCACCCCGCCAGCCTGCATGGATCGCCGCCACCACCCGTCGATTCGGATCGTAGAGCAGGACCGGCACACAATCGGCAGTCCGCACGGTCACCATGACCCCTGGCTGATCGGTCACCAAGGCATCCCAGCCACCTTCGAACACGTCGCCCTGCTCGACCGGCTGATCGACGACCAGCGCATCCGTTCCATGGACTTGTTTGACGGACAGGACTACGTTCGCCCCTCGCCCGTCTTCCCGTGGCCCTGGCGCAGAAGCTCGACCCGGCGTCACCGAGAGGGACGACAACCGGGTGCCGAAAAAATGTTCCACCCCATCCGCGTGCGTCGCAAACGACGGCGCGGTGATGACGTCCGACACCATCCCCGTTCCAAGCCTCGCAGTGACCGATGCCGTGTCCTTCTCAGTCGGCCTGCTTCCGCAGGAAGGTCGGCACATCCCATTCATCGTCACCGACCACCGCGATCCGCTCCACCGCTTCCCGTGTCTCGCCCATGCGGCGAAGGAACGTGGGGCGATCGATGTCCTTGATGGGTCGATCTGAACCAGTCGCATGCACGCCGGTCAGCACCTGTTGCGCCGGACGCCCGTTGGGAGTCCTGGCCGCAGGACGTTCTGCCGTCACGGCCGGTCGCGCCACCGGTTGTTCTTCCCGCTCGAATCCGGTTGCAATCACGGTCACGATCAGATCATCGCCGATCTCAGGATTGATGACCTGTCCGACGATGATGTTCGCTTCGGCATCCGCCGCATGCTGCACAATCGACGCAGCTTCTTCCACTTCATGCAACGACATGTTCGGACCGCCCGTAATATTCAACAGCACCCCGCGAGCGCCTTCGACGCTGCCCTCTTCCAACAGCGGGCTGCAAATGGCCTTCTGTGCCGCTTCCTGCGCCCGGTTGGCACCACGCCCGATCCCCATCCCCATCACTGCACGACCTGTGTGCGCCATAATGGTCCGCACGTCGGCAAAGTCCACATTGACCAGTCCGATGGTCGTGATCACGTCCGCAATGCCCTGAATCGCCTGGCGCAGCACGTCGTCCGCCACCTTGAACGCATCCAACAACGGGGTCGCCTTATCCACGATTCCCAGCAACCGTTGATTCGGGATAATCAACAGCGTATCGACGTGCCTGCCGAGATCGCGAATGCCTTCTTCGGCATGGCTCATCCGTCGATGTCCTTCATATTGGAACGGCTTGGTCACAACCGCCACGGTCAGGATACCCAATTCGCGCGCAATGCTGGCCACGATCGGAGCCGCGCCCGTCCCGGTGCCGCCGCCCATTCCGGCGGTGACAAACACCATGTCGGCCCCGACCAGGCTCTCTCGAATCTCATCCTTGCTTTCCAACGCAGCGTCACGTCCCACTTCAGGCTTGGCGCCGGCGCCGAGACCGCGAGTCCGTTCCGGACCGATCTGAATCTTATAGGACGCCTGGGACCGTTCGAGCGCCTGCACATCCGTATTGGCGGCCACAAAATCGACCCGGCACAATCCGCCGGTGATCATCGTATTGACGGCGTTACACCCCGCTCCTCCGACCCCGATCACTTTGATGCGAACGGGGGATTGCGGCTCCTCTTGAAATGAAAACATCGTGGCACCTCCCTTGACGATAGTGCGGACGTGGTCTGAAGCCGTCCGCAAAAGTTAGAAAAACTCGAACATCCACGATCGCATACGATCGAACACTTTCCCCAATCCCTTGCCGTGACGAATGCCGGCAGCCTCCAAGTTGTCGGCATGTTGACGTGCATGCAACAACAGCCCGACACCGGTCGCGTGCATCGGATTGCTGACGATATCGCGCAATCCTCCGATGCCCGTCGGCATGCCGCGGCGAGCCGGCAGATTCAGGCCTCGCTCCGCAGCATCCGGCATCCCTTCTAATAATGACGTGCCACCCGTGATCACCACGCCGGCGCCCAGCATGCCTTCATAGCCGGCGCGCACAATTTCGCGCTTGACCAGCTCGAACATTTCTTCGACGCGCGGCTCGAGAATTTCTGCGATATCACGGCGCGTGAATTGCCGCGGTGGACGATCGCCGACGGACGGCACTTCCACCATTTCATGGCCAAGCACCAGTTCGGTGCGGGCAATGCCGTGTTGCACTTTGATTTTTTCCGCGTCGGTTTGCGAGGTCAGCAACCCGATGGCTAGATCCTTCGTCAGATTCTGTCCGCCGATCGGAAGGACCGCCGTATGCCGGATACTGCCGTCGAGGAAGATCGCCAAGTCGGTCGTGCCGCCGCCCAAATCCACCATGGCGACTCCCAACTCCCGCTCTTCGGCACTCAGCACGGCTTCGCTCGAAGCGAGGGGCTGCAGAATAATGTCCACGACGTCGAGCCCGGCCCGGTTCACACTCTTGATGATGTTCTGTGCCGACGTCACCGCACCGGTGATAACATGGACGTTGACCTCCAGCCGGTTGCCGGACATGCCCAACGGCTCGCGCACGCCCTCCTGATCGTCCACCATGAATTCGCGCGGCAGCACGTGCAAGATCCGACGCTCGTGAGGAATCACGGCAAGGGTTCGCGCACTTTCCACCGCCCGGTTGATGTCGTCGCGTGTGACTTCCTGTTTCTTGAGGGCCACCACGCCCTTGAGATTTTCCCCTGAAATATGGCTCCCCGCGATGCCCGTATAGACCGAGTTGATCTGCACGGCCGCCATAAGCTCCGCTTCCTCAACCGCTTTCTTGATCGACTCCACCGTACTCTCGATATTGACCACTACACCCTTGCGAAGCCCACGCGAAGGGCAGGAGCCGACACCGATGATATTCAACGGGCCTTCCTCCGGCACTTCGGCGACAATCGCACAGATTTTGGTGGTCCCGATGTCGAGCCCGACCAGGATATGATCCCGCTTAGACACTCGGCTCACCCCCTTCCCCGAACAATGACGCGGTCGGCATAGCGAAGATCGATTTCATTCGCCCTGGCGCCCTCGCCGTCAAAGGCCACATCACGCAGTGCGGGCCGCATTTTGAGAAACCGATACCATTGCTGATTCATCGACGACTCACTGAATTGAAACGTCACGCCCTGAACCTCGACCACCAGGTTATTGAGATTGCCCACATTGATATCCGGACGGCCCCCGGTCGTCTGGCCGACCATGCGGGCCAGTGCCGCACCGACTTGCACGGGACGACGATCATCCGGTTTTCCCTGCACCAGCCGCTTCCCGTCGACACCGGACAACATCGGCAACGTCGGATCATCCGCCGACCCGAGATGCGCCAGCAAGAACCCGTCCGAATCAACCAGGAGGTTCTCCGCCACCGTGCGGACCACGACCGCGGGTTCCCGCTCGACGATGTCGATATGAATCTCGTGCAACGGCTTCAGCTCGACCGTTGCGTCCTTGATCCAAGGATGCGTCTTGATCCGGTCGGCCAGCCAGGACGGGTTAATCGAGTAGAGCGCAGTGTCTGGCTTCAACGCCAGTCTTCCGATCACCTCTTTCCTCGTCACATGATGCAATCCGCTCACCGACACGGAGCGCACCAGAAACCATTCCCGTGTCAGAGGCCCCACTTCACGTGCCAGGACAAAGAGCCCCGAACAGCCGCCGACCAGAACAGTCACCGTCGCCACCACCCGCAAGGAGATCAGCAGGCCCCGCCCCAATCTGGACCAATACCCGCCCGTCTCATCCGTCCGATGGCGACCCGGCATAGATTCCGACCGGGCATTCGCCCGAGGATTCACTTTGACTGGTCGTACCTTGCGCCACCGCAACGACATCGCTACCTCACGGCTCGAAATGATCCGACTCCGGCTCGCCGAAGCGCGGACTGGAGAATCCGTTCCGTCAATGCGTCGTACGACAATCCGGCCTTCCCTGCCGCCATGGGCAACAGGCTCGTCTCCGTCATTCCAGGCACCGTGTTGATCTCAAGGACAAAGGGCTTTCCCTTGGTCGTAATTCGGAAATCCACCCGGGCCGCCCCGCTGCATCCCAAGGCCTGATAGGTCCGAATGGCCAGTTGTTTGATCTGACGAGTGACTGCGGCCGAGAGCGGCGCCGGACACAGGTACTGCGTGCGACCCTTCTCATACTTCGCCGAGAAATCATAAAATCCATCCGGCGCCACAATTTCCACCGCCGGCAATACGGTCACGACTCCGTCGGAGCCGCCCAGAAGCGACACCGTGACCTCGTGCCCGGGGATAAACGCCTCCACCATCGCTTCTTCGTCATACTGGTGCGCCACACGAAGAGCCTCTTTCCATTGCGACGGCTTCCGGACAATGGTGACTCCGATGGTGGACCCCTGACTCGCCGGCTTCACCACCACCGGCAGCTTCAATTTGCAGGTGCTCAGCACCCGCTTCAAACTGGGAGCCGTTCCTCGCAGCACCACCGTCCCGCGCGGGGCAGGAATTCCCTGCGCCGCCAATTCCGTCTTGGTCACCACCTTATGCATCCCGACGGCACTGGCTCGAACCCCGGAACCGGTATAGGGAATGCCAAGAGTCTCCAAAAATCCCTGAATCGCGCCGTCTTCACCGCCCGGTCCGTGCAGCGCCAGAAACCCGACTTCAACCGCCTGCTCCTCAAGCGTCTTGGACAGACCCGGTCCGACATCGATAGCCACCGCGTCGTAGCCGCTTCGCACCAACGAGCGGTACACCGCCTCACCGGTCTTGAGCGACACCTCCCGTTCGGACGATTGCCCGCCCATTAAGACCCCGATTTTTGAACGCGTCAGCGGCTTCCGTTCCGTCACATCCACTCCCTTCATCGATCCGCGTCAGGCCTTACCGACCACCTTCAGTTCCAACTCGAGATTCACACCCGATACCTTTTTGACGGCCGCGCGAACCTTCCTGATCAAGGCCAACACATCGGCTGCGCGCGCATGGCCGAGGTTCACCATGAAATTCGCATGTTTCTCCGAGACCTGCGCATCTCCGATGCGAGCCCCCTTCAAACCGGCCGCATCCACCAGACGACCGGCGGAATCCTTCGGAGGGTTCTTGAACACGCAACCGGCACTCGGCATCGTGAGCGGCTGGGTGTTCTTGCGATAGTGGAGATACTCCTTCACCGTCTGTTCAATCTGATCGTGATCGCCGGGCCTCAACTGCACCCAGACCCCCGCCACGATGCCGCGCGGGAGATGCGCCCGCCGATAACTGAACGGGATATCCGCAGCAGGAATATCCACCACCCGGCCGCGAGGATCCACCATCCTGACGGCCTTGACCGAATCCTTCATCTCACCCAGGCGCGTCCCGGCATTCATCACGACACACCCCGCCACGGTCCCGGGAATCCCAGCGCCCCATTCCAATCCGGCCAGTGATCGACGAATGGCATATCCGATCAACGTCGGCATGCCCACGCCCCCTTCTGCATAAAGCACGTGGTCCGCTTCCTGACGGATGGTTTTGAATTGCCGCAGGCTGACCACGATCCCGCGGATGCCCCCGTCACGCACGAGCAGATTGGTCCCGCCCACCACAAAGATCGGAACGTGTTCCGCACGAGCCTGCGCCACCACCCGGCAAAGGTCCTCCACATCGGCCGGTTCCACCAAGACTTCCGCCGGTCCTCCGATATGGAATGATGTATAGGCCTGCAGCGAGACCTCATACGCGACTGTTCCACGAACTCCCTCAAGAATACGCGCCCAGTCTGCCCTGGTTCTTGCCGCATGCTCTTTGACCGCCGCACGTGACACGATGGTTCGCCTCGTCGGCCCTAGGCCGGCAACCGCTCAAGGATCGCCAATCCCGTTTTCCAGATATCTCCTGCGCCGAGCGTAATCACGAGGTCCCCGGACTTCAGCGTCGGCAGCACCTGCTCCACCATGGTGTCCTTGCGCTCCACAAAGGTGGCCGAAGGATGTCCGGCCGCCTGCACCGCCTCCACCAGCTTTGCACCGGAGACACCGGGGATGGGCTGTTCGCCTGCCGCATAAATTTCCGTCATGAAAAGCACATCGGCCTGGTCGAACGCATGGGCGAACTCCTGCATCAGATCACGCGAACGGCTGTAGCGATGCGGCTGGAACAGCACAACCACGCGGCGATCCCACCCTTGTTTCGCGGCCGCGATCGTGGCGCGCACCTCAGTCGGATGGTGCCCATAGTCGTCCACCACCATAATACCGGCCTTCTCCCCGCGCAGATGGAAGCGTCGCTCCACCCCGCTGAATGCCGCGAGGCCTTTTCGGATCAGATCGACCGGAATATCCAACTCCACACCGATGGCGATCGCAACCAGCGAGTTCGAGACATTGTGGATGCCGGGAATCGACAGCCGGAACGGGCCGAGATTGCGTCCGCGGAAAAACACCCGGAACTCCGAGCCCCATTGCCGCAAGCTGATGTCGGTGGCGCGAAAGTCTGGCACATGGCCGGGTTGCTCGTGCAGGCCGTAGGTCTGATAGCGCTTGACCACCCGCGGCAGTAGCTGTCGCAACCGTTCATCGTCGGAACACAACACGGCCAGGCCGTAAAACGGCACTTTGTTGACGAATTCCAGAAAGCTGTCGTTCAACTTCTCCATCGTCCCGTAGTGGTCCAGGTGCTCGCGGTCGAGGTTGGTCACTGCGGCAATGGTCGGCGCGAGGCGCAAAAACGAACCATCGCTCTCATCCGCTTCCGCAATGAGCAGATCACCGCGCCCCAATCGTGCATGGCTCCCGAGGGCATTCACCTTGCCGCCGATCACCATGGTGGGATCCAATCCGCCTTGTGCGAGCACATTGGCGACCATCGAGGTCGTCGTCGTCTTCCCATGGGCGCCGGCGATCGCCACGCCGAATTTCAGCCGCATCAGTTCCGCCAACATCTCCGCGCGCGGGATGACCGGAATCTGCCGCGCTTTCGCCGCAACCACTTCGGGATTGGCGGCGGCCACTGCGGAGGAGATCACCACCACCTGGGCCTCTCCGATATTGGACTCGTGGTGGCCGATCGCAATACGCCCCCCCAATTCCTCAAGCCGGCGCGTCGTTTCCGACGGGCTGAGATCTGACCCGCTGACCTTATACCCGAGCGTCAACAACACTTCGGCAATCCCGCTCATGCCGGATCCGCCGATGCCCACCAAATGAATATGTTGTGTCTTTCTGAACATCGCCGTCCGCCTTACTCCTTGCACGCGAAATGGTCTGTGTGCACCGTTCCGGTCATGTTGCTGTGTCTCCCGCGCTCGTTGTTCATAGGGCGCGAGCGCTCCCGCTGGTCTCATGGCGCCTCCTTATGACGTCGTAACATTCACGAACGATGGTTTCTGCCGCATCACTGCGTCGCATGTTCCAACTCTGTTCACTCATGGTCTGAAGCCGATGCGGCTCCTTCAAAATTTGCGTGACGGCTTGCGCCAGGCCAGCCCCGGTCAATTCCGCTTGCGGCAGGAGCACCGCGCCACCGGCCTTCGCCATGACCTCGGCATTCCGTTGTTGATGGTTGTAGATCGCCGTGGGCAACGGAATCAGAATCGCCGCCTTTCCACACACGGTGAGTTCAGCAATCGTCATGGCTCCGGCCCGCGCCACCACAAGATCGGCGCCTCGCAGCACCGTGGGCATGTCATAAAGAAAGGGCACGACCTGCGCAGGCATGCCAGCCTGTTCATAGGCAGCCACGACCCGGGCATGATCGGCTTCGCCCGTTTGATGGGTAATGGTGAGCTGGCCCTTCATAGAAACAAGCCACGGCAAGGCCTCGATCATCGCCGAATTGATGGCCTTCGCGCCTTGACTGCCGCCGAAGACCAGCAGATGTCGATCGGTGCGTTCCTCAGCTCGCTTCGCGGCCGGAGCGGCAGATTCCAGAAACGCCTGCCGAACTGGTGTCCCCACCACGCTGGTCTTGCATCGATCGAAAAACTTGACGGTCGACTCGAAGGCCAGAAACACCCGCTGCACGAAGGGCGCGACCGCCTTGTTCGCCATGCCGGGATAGGCATTCGGCTCGAGAATCACGCCGGGAATCCGTCGCAGAAATGCCGCCAGGAGCATCGCCGGGCTGGTATAGCCGCCGACGCCGAACACGAGATCGGCGCTCTGCTTCTTGAGGATGCCCAACGATTGCCACAGACTCTTCGGCAAGGTGACCAGGGCCTTCATCATCTCAAAGGGACTCTTGCCCATCAAAGGATTGGCATCGATGCACTGCAATGGAAAACCTTCATGGGCCAGCACTTTGCGCTCAATTCCACGCGTCGTACCGACAAACAGAATCCGGGTGGATGGATCGCGCCGCACAAACTCGCGCGCAACGGCAATGGCCGGATACAGATGCCCGCCTGTTCCACCCGCGGCGATCACGACGTTCATTCCGTCACCACGCCGCGCTTGCGCACAGGCCTCGGCCCACTGCTGTCCTGCCCGCCCTGCCGGTCGCGCGAGATGCTCAAGAGAATCCCCACACCGAACAAATTGGCCATCAATGAGGACCCGCCATAACTGACAAACGGCAGGGTCAACCCCTTGGTGGGCAGAAGTCCCGTCACCACTCCGGCATTGACCAACGCCTGTATACCGACCAGCATGGTGATACCCATTGCCAGGTGCCGACCGAACGGGTTGCGCGCCCGCTTCGCGATCTGAAACCCCTTGATGACGAATAGGCCGAAGAGCAGCACGATGGTCACGGTGCCCATCAGGCCCAACTCTTCGCCGACCAGGGCCAGCACAAAGTCGGTATGAGCCTCCGGCAAAAAGAATAACTTCTGCTTCCCCTCGCCCAATCCCACGCCGAACGGGCCCCCGCTGCCGAACGCCAGAAACGATTGATGGATCTGATATCCGGAACCGGTCGGATCCTTGGATGCGCGCAGAAATTCCATCAGGCGTTGGCGCCGGTAACTGGATCCTAGAATCAAGGCAGCCATGGCCGGCAGCGCGCAGAGCGCCAGGAGACCGAGATGTTTGATTCGGGCGCCCGCCAGAAACAACATGGTGACAACCACAAGCCCCATCACCACCACGGTGCCCAGATCCGGCTCCAGCAGAACCAATCCACTCAGCAGACCAAGCACGATCAGCGGCGGTACGAGGCCTCGTGAAAAGTGAGCGACCTGCTCCTGCTTCTTGGTCAGATAGGCCGCGATGTAGATGACCACCACATACTTGGTCAACTCGGCCGGCTGGATATTGATTGGCCCGAGATGCAACCAGCGGCGCGCTCCCTTGGCCACACTGCCGAGCGACGGTACGAGCACCAGCACCAGGAGTACCGTCGTCCCGAAGAGCATCGGAATGGCCAGTTTTTTCCAGATCGTGTAATCGATCTTCGAGATGAGGTGCATCACCAGAAGACCGGCGCCCAACCAGGCCAACTGCCGTTTCAGGAAGTACCAGGGGTCGTGAAACCGATTCCCCGCCACCACCGCGCTGGCACTGAACACCATCACAACCCCCACGAGGGCAAGTATAAGCGTCACGGCCAGGAGTGCCGGATCGACCGGCACGCGTTTGGTCGTCCGCTGGGTCGAGGTCGACCAGGGCAACGTCAGTGTCCCGAGCGCATGCTGTGCCATCGTTCAGTTGTCGTTCCTCCCACAGGATTCCGGACTCAAGCCGGCAACCCTTGGACCAGCGCCTTGAACTGCCGGCCCCGGTCTTGATAATCCGCAAACATGTCGAAACTGGCGCAGGCCGGCGAGAGTAAGACCACCTCACCGGGCTGCGCCTCGCGAGCAGCAAGCTCCACGGCGTCGCGGAGGGTCGCTGCAGGACGACATCGGTCAAAATCACCCATTGCCGTTTGGATTCGGCCGGCGGCCTCCCCGATCAAAATCAGCCCTTTCACCCGTTCCCGGATCGCGCGTTCGAGGCGTGAAAAGTCCCCGCCCTTGTCGCGTCCACCGGCAATCAGCCAGATCGGCTGCTCAATGCCTTCGAGCGCTTTCAACACCGCATCGACATTGGTCCCCTTGGAGTCGTTCACGAAGCGAACGCCTCGACGCTCGCGCACCACCTCCAGGGCATGTTCTAACCCAGGGAAGGATCGCAGCACGGCGCGAATGGCCTCGATCGGACAACCGCAGAGCAGACCATAGGTCACCGCGGCCATCACATTTTCCACATTGTGAAGCCCGATGAGCCGCATGTCGCTCCGGCGACAGATTTCCTCCCGCCGTCCTCGCACCGTCGTCACGATCAAGTCGCCGTCAAGCACCGTGGCTCCCGCCACGCCCGATACCGTCGCGCCGCTCCGGCTGAATCCCAGGACGGTGCCTTTGGTACGCCCGCGAAGCGCAGCCACCCGCGCATCATCCAGATTGAACAGCGAATAGTCCCCGGCCGTCTGATTGGCGAAGATGTTGGATTTGGCCGCCACGTAGTCATCCACCGAGGCATAGCGGTCCATATGATCCAAGGTCACATTCAGAATCGCCGCGATCCAGGGGTGGAACTGTTCAATCGTCTCGAGCTGGAAGCTGGAGACTTCCAACACCACATACTCATAGGGCGCATCCGGTCCCGTCTTCGCTTGGACACAGGCCAAGGCCGCCTCACTCGCCGCAATTCCTAGATTGCCTCCGACAAACGCGCGTTTCCCGCTCTCCTGTAAAAACTTGCCGATCAACGTCACCGTCGTGCTCTTCCCGTTAGTGCCGGTCACGGCTACCACCGGCGCCGTTAAATAGCGGGACGCCAGTTCCAATTCGCCGATGACCCGAACCCCGCGGGCGCGCACACGATTGAGCGCATCGAGATGAGTCGGCACACCCGGGCTGATCACGACGAGATCGGCCCCTTCGAGCGCGGACTCGTACTGCGCCCCCACCTTCACGGCGATGCTCGACTGGTCTACCTGCGACAGAATGGCGGCAAGTTCCTGCGACTCCTTCCGGTCGGCCAGGGTCACCCGAGCCCCGAGATGGTTCAACAAGCGCGCCGCCCCCACTCCGCTTCGGGCCAATCCAACGACCGTCACCTGGAGATCTTTCACGTCCACTGATAGTCACCTACCGTAATTTGAGCGTGCTCAAGCTGAGCAGCGCCAGCAAAATAGCAATGATCCACAGACGCACCACTACCTTCGGCTCATCCCACCCCTTCATCTCAAAATGATGATGAATGGGCGCCATATTGAAGATACGTTTTCCCCGGAGTTTATAGGATCCCACCTGCAGGATGACCGACAACGCTTCGATAACGAAGACGCCGCCGACCAGGAGGAGCAGCAGCTCGTGTTTGCTGATCACGGCCACGGTACCGAGTGCCGCCCCCAGCGGGAGTGATCCCACATCGCCCATGAAGACTGAGGCCGGATAGGTGTTGAACCACAAGAAGCCCAGACTGGATCCCAGGATGGCCCCGGTAAAAATGGCGATTTCTCCCGCACCTTCAATGTAGGGGATAAGCAAATATTCGGCCATCACACGGTTTCCGGTCACATAGGCCACGATCGTATATGCCAGCGAGGCAATCATGACCGGACCGATCGCCAAGCCATCGAGGCCATCCGTCAAATTGACGGCGTTGGAGCTGCCGACAATGACAAGAATGACGAACACGATGTAGAACCAGCCAAGGTCGGGCGTGAAAAATTTGAAGAACGGGACACTGAGTTTCGTCGTGTAGCTGGGCAGCGTGTAGAGAAAGACGCCGATCGTCAGCGCGACCAGAATCTGGCAGGTGAATTTTTGTGCTGCCGAGAGGCCCTTTGATTGGCGCTTGATGAACTTGAGATAGTCGTCCACGAAGCCGATCGCACCGAAGCCCACCGTCGCCATCACCACTAGCCACACATACCGGTTGGTCATGTCGGCCCACAACAACGTGGACAACACCACCGCAAAGATAATGAGAATCCCGCCCATCGTCGGCGTGCCGCTTTTGGCCATGTGCCGCTTCGGTCCGTCGTCGCGAATTTGCTGGCCGAGCTTGATCTCCTGCAATTTGCGGATGACCCAGGGGGCCATCACAAACGCGATCAAAAACGCCGTGACCGCCGCATAGATAATCCGGAAGCTTTGGTACCGAAAGACGTTCAGGAATGAAAACTGTGTATGAAGGGGGTAGAGCCAGTTGTATAACATCCTACGGCATCTTTGCCCGCCATAGGTCAGCGGGCCTTAAAGTTCCTGTGTCTGTGTGCCTGCCGACTAGCAAGCCTTTCGCGCGACCCGTCGCATTCCCGTCACGGCATCCACGACCTGTTCCATGCGCATCCCCCGAGAGGCCTTGACCAGCACCACGTCGCCCTGCCGGACCATTCGAGCGAGGGCCACGGCTGCCGCCGCTGCATCGGGCAATTCGGTGATGTGATCGGACGCCATCCCGGCCTGCCGGGCTCCTTCGGCCAACTCTCGTCCCAATACACCGCAGGCGAGCAGATGCCCGATCCCTTGCGCAGCCAGAAACGCCCCGACTTCCCGGTGCATCCGCTTGCTGTCCGTGCCTAATTCCAGCATATCGCCCAACGCCGCGATCGACCGTTTTCCACGGCCCAGCTCCGCCAGCAGTTGAACGGCCGCTTTCATCGAGGCTGGATTCGCGTTGTAGCAATCGTTGATCACCTGCACTCCGTGGGAGAGGCTGATCTGCGATCGCATCGCAGCCGGACGAAACTTCGCCAGCCCTTCGGCGATGGCCGCCCCCGATAACCCCAACGCGTACCCGACCGCAGCTGCCGCGAGGGCATTGCTCACATTGTGTTGTCCCTGCGTCCGGATCCGAATTTCAGTCTGACGACTTTTCCCCGGCACTATCAGGCCAAACACCGTTCCGCCTTTTTCATCGACCCGAATATTGTCCGCACGAATAGCGGCTTTGGGAGAGACCCCGAATGCCACGACCCGGCACTGCGCACGGGCCGCAAGATAATCAAAATATTCATCGTCGGCGTTTAAGACCACGGTCCCGTCTTGCGGCAAATGGTCGAGCAACTCGGCTTTGGCCTGCGCGGACCCTTCCATGCTGCCGAAAAACTCCAAATGATCCGGGCCGATGTTGGTAATCACGCCGATGGTCGGTCTCGCGATTTCGCACAGCCGGGTGGTCTGCCCCTGCTGATCCACACCCATTTCAATGACCGCAGCCTGATGACGGGTCGCCAACTGAAACAGCGTCTGCGGAACTCCGATGCGATTATTCAGATTTCCCTCGGTCTTCAGCGTTTTCCAGCGCTGTGCGACCACCTGGGCAACCATTTCCTTCGTCGTCGTCTTGCCGTTGCTCCCGGTGATGGCGATCACCGGAATGGGAAACCGGTTTCGATAGTGCGTGGCCAACCGTTGATAGGCCTCGAGCGTATCTCGCACTCCAAGCAGCATGGGCACGCCGGCACGTTTCGGCGCTGGCGGCAAGTGATAGTCCTCTTGCACGATGGCGCAGACCGCCCCCTGAGACAGCGCCTTCGGCACGAACGCATGCGCGTCAAATCGCTCGCCCTGAAAAGCGATAAAGAGATCACCTTTTCGCACCAGCCGCGAATCGGTCACCACACGACGAATTCGTTGTTTCAGGTCCTGGGACGTGACACCGGCCGGCGGCCTGGCACTCAAGACTTCACAGATTTCTTCTACCGTAAAGAGCGCCATCACGCCGCGATTCCCATGCTCCCGCATGTGTTCCCTCGCTCAGGCTCCGGATCGGAGTGCGCCGATCGTGTCGCGCGCGACTTCCCGATCATCGAAGTGATGTTTCGTGGTTCCCACGATCTGATAATCTTCGTGCCCCTTCCCCGCGATCAACACCATATCCCCCGACTTCGCCTCACGAATGGCTGCCTCGATGGCCTCCCGGCGATCTGCAACCATGCGATACCGAACATGACCTCGATCCGCCAGCGCCTCTTTGACCCCGACCTCGACCTCGCGCAAGATCACCGCAGGATCTTCGGTACGCGGGTTGTCCGAGGTCAGTATCACCACATCACTATACTGTACGGCAGCCCGCCCCATCTTCGGGCGCTTGGTCCGATCCCGGTCCCCGCCGCACCCGAAGACCGTGATGATCCGCCCCGTGCGTAGCGCCTGGGCCGCGGTCAACAAACGAACCAGTGCGTCTTCAGTATGGGCATAGTCCACCACCACGGAAAAGTCCTGGCCGGCGTCGACCAGTTCGAACCGCCCCGGCACGTTCGTGACCGTCTCAACGGCCGATCGAACTTGATCGAGCGTCAAGCCTTCATGCAACACCACGCCGGTCGCAGCCAAGAGGTTCGACACATTATGCTCTCCGATCAGACGGCTCTTGATCGGACAGCTCCCGGCGGGACTGCGCAAGGTGAAACTGGTGCCGGCCGGCGAGAGCCTCACACCTTCAGCATAGATGTCGGCCTCCCGGTGCAGGCCATAGGTCCACACCGGAACGGTGCAAGCCGCACGAATCCGCCCACCCCATGGATCATCCACGTTGATGATGGCCCGCTTCCGCTGCTTCACCGCGCCCGCCTTCCCTAACTCGACAAAGAGTTTCAGCTTCGCTTGAAAATAGCGCTCCATGTCGAGATGGAAATCCAGGTGATCCTGCGTGAGGTTCGTAAAGACCGCGACATCGAACTCAGATCCGGCAGTCCGACCCAAGGCCAAGGCATGCGACGAGACCTCCATCACCACCGTATCCAACCTCGCCTCGCGCATTCGTGCAAATAATTTCTGTAACTCCAACGCACCCGGCGTCGTATGCGAGGCGGGAATCGACTCCTTCCCGACGAGATACGCGACCGTTCCGATGAGGCCGACCTGCCGCTGCGCGGCTTCCAGCATGGTTTTCACGACATAGGTTGTCGTGGTTTTCCCATTAGTCCCCGTGACGCCGACCATCCGCAACGAAGAAGACGGATCGCCATAAAATCGGCTACCGAGAATTCCGAGCGCTGCGCGTGAGTCCTCCACGCGGACGCAAGGAATCGAACCCGCTTCTCCGCTTCGCTGCACCACGACGGCCGCCGCCCCTGCCGCAACAACAGAATCTAGATACTGATGGCCATCGACACGCTCTCCCGGCACAGCCACGAAGAGCGACCCGGGCCCCACCTTCCTGGAATCGTCGGTCAGGTCGGTAATGGTCACCCGCTGGTCTCCAGTCCGTTCCAGCACTCCGAGGCGCCCATGTATCGGGCTGATCAATTCATCGAGTGTCATATCAGGATTCAAGTCCGGCCATCGCCAGCTTAACCGGCTCATCTACCGCCACACCCAAATAGTTGAGCACTTGCTCCCCGACACGACGGAATACCGGCGCCGCAACGACACCACCCCAGCCCTCGCCACGGGGTTCGTCGATCACGACGATCATCGCCAACCGCGGATCTTCCGCCGGCACATAGCCAAGAAACGACCCGACCAGCAACGTGGAGGAATAGGCACCGGTGCGGGGGTCAACCTTTTGAGCCGTTCCGGTCTTACCGGCCACCCGAAAGCCTGGAATAGCCGCTTTCCCTCCGGTGCCGCTCGTGACCACGCCCTCCAGCAAGGTCGTCATCGTCCTCGCCGTATCGGAAGAAATAACCCGCCGCTTCGCCTGCGGCATGGTTTGCGCCACCAATTGTCCCTTGGCGTTCCGGACTTCCGAGACCACGTAAGGCTTCATCAAGACGCCGCCGTTCGCGATGGCCGACACAGCTGTGACCATCTGTAGGGGTGTCACGCCGACCTCTTGGCCCATCGAAATCGACGCCAGCGAGCGTTTTCCCCATTGGCGCGGCCCCCGAAGCAAACCCACCGTTTCTCCCGGCAAATCAACGCCGGTCTTATCACCGAACCCGAAATCCTTGAGATAATCAAATACTCGCCACTCACCTAAGGCCATACCGACCTTTGCCGCGCCGATATTGCTCGACTTCTGGATCATCTGTGCAAACGTCATCCAGCCCGTTTTTTCGTGATCGTGAATGACCGTGTTGGCGATGGAGAATTGCCCGTTCTCTCCATAGATCATGCTCCCGGGCGTCATCACCTTCTCTTCGAGCGCGGCCGCTGCAATCACGGCCTTCATGGTGGACCCGGGCTCATACGTATCCGTCAAGGCGCGGTTACGCCATCTGTCGGGAGCCAGCGCACCGACCGTGTTGGGGTCGAATCGTGGACTGACGGCCATGGCCAACACCGCCCCGGTTTTCGGCTCCATGACAATGATCGTGCCCGACTTGGCATTCGATCGACTCACCGCCTCATCCAGCTCTTTTTCAGCAATGTACTGGATCACTTCGTCGACAGTGAGGGTCAGACTGTGCCCGGCTGCCGCACCTTCCTCATTGAGCCCTTTCGGAAATACGGCGCGCCCCAACGCATCACGCTGCAACACCACCGACCGCTTTTCACCACGCAGATAAGATTCGTAGCGCAGCTCCACGCCTTCCAGCCCGCGATCATCCATGCCGGCAAAGCCCAGCACATGCGATAACAGCGGCCCCTTGGGATAGAAGCGACGCCCCTCCATCACCACCCCGACGCCATCCAGCGCGAGTCGCTCAAGCCGTCGTCCCTGTTCAGGCTCCAGCTTGCGTGCCAGCCATACGAAATGCTTTTCCTGCTTCAGCTTCTTTTCAAGTTCCGTCGCCTTCACGTGCAAGATCGGCGAGAGATTGCGCGCTGTCGCGCCTGGATTCCCAAGGGACGCCGGAACTCCAAATACGGACGGCACCTCCATATTCATGGCCAGCACCTTGCTGTTGCGATCGTAGATCGTTCCCCGCGCGCCCTCCAGAATCACGTTTTTCTGGTGTTGACGATCGGCCTTCACGGTCAATTCCGCCGACTGCATCACCTGGAGATTCACGAGGCGGACCACGACACAAAGAAAGGCAACCACCAGCCCGCAGGCCACCACAATACGGCGACTGCGAAAAGGCATCGCAGCCACTATCGCGCTCTCCGCGTCACGATATTCTTAGCGATCCGCACCTCACCCTCTGCTGCCACCGGATTCGCCGGCGCTTCCGGCTCGATGTTAACGACAACGACCTGACCCTTCTCCGGCTGCATCATCCCCAACTTGTCGCTGGCGAGGCGCGCAATTCGCTCAGGAGCCGTAAGCCCCGAGAGCTTCACACGCAATTCATCACGCTCACGCTCAAGGAGCACCTTCTGCGTCTTCAGCCGTTCGATGTGGTAGCCGATGCGAACGATGTCCACCCGCTCCCACACAAAAAGCAACACCAGCGACGTGACGGCGGCAAACGCGACGGCTTTCATTGTAGAGACTCCTTAGCGATCCGCTCCACGACTCGCAACTTCGCGCTTCGTGACCGCGGGTTTCGGCATCGCTCGCTTTCCGAGGCGATGACCGGTTTTTTTGTCAGCACCCTCACCGCCGCTTCGGGGCCGTTCGCCAGCGCCCGGAACGTATGCTTCACGATTCTGTCTTCCAGTGAATGAAACGAGACGGCACACACCCGACCGCCGGGGGCGAGAATATCGACCGCATCCCGGAGCGCCGGCTCCAACACATCCAGCTCACGATTCACGGCGATCCTCAGCGCCTGAAAGGTGCGCGTCGCACAATGAATCCGTCCATGCCGATACGATGCCGGCACGGCACGTTCCACCACGGCCGCCAATTGCCAGGTCGTCCCGATCACGTCCTGCATCCGCGCCTGCACAATCGCACGGGCAATCCTGCGCGAGTACCGCTCCTCACCAAGCTGGTAAATCAAATCGGCCAACTCGGTCTCCGGCAAATCACGAACCAGATCCGCCGCCGTGCGCCCCTCGCGCTGATCCATGCGCATATCCAACGGGCCATCTTCCCGGAAACTGAATCCGCGCTCCGCGCGATCAAGCTGAGGCGAGGACACGCCCAGATCGAAAATCACGCCATCCACCCGAGTGACTCCACTCTCAACAACCAGCGCCTTGAGATCGCAGAAATTTCCGTGCCTGAAATGCACCCGGTGCGCGACCTCCCGCAGACGCACTTGTGACTCCGCGAGTGCCGTAGCATCGCGATCAATCCCCACGAGTATGCCATCTGGAGCGGTGCGATCGAGGAGGCGAGCAGCAAGCCCTGCATATCCAAGAGTGCCGTCCACGTAAACACCACCTGGTTTACAGTGCAACCAGAACAAGATCTCTTCGACTAACACCGGCTCATGGGAATCGCGAGCAGAACCTATTTCCATTTCCACCCACTTCACCCCACTTAATGGGTGGAGTATACACCCAAGTGAATAGCTGTCAACAGAATTAACCCCTATTTATCAAGAATATTGTTCACTTTAGCCCCATGCCAAAAATGAACAGATTGCCAGGGAAAGTTATCCACACGTGTGTATAACACTGTGGGAAACTCTCCCACTAAAAAGTGATTTTCAGGCAAGAATATGTGAGGGAGGGGTGGGGATGACCAAGAAATCAGTCGGATGCAATACCTGCATTCGGTGGCCGTTCTTGACGAAGTCCAGCAGAGAGGGAGCTATGCGCCGCTACGGATAGAGGCGATACAACATTCGAGGAAAGGGAATGGTCTCTCGCACATGCTCAAGACCACAAATCCAGGCCACGGCCCGCTCAATACCCATCCCGAACCCGGCGTGCGGAACCGAACCGTACCGGCGAAGGTCGAGATACCACTGAAAGGCTTCGACCGGAAGATGATGATCCTGAATGCGCGCCAACAGTTTTTCGTGAGCATGAATGCGCTGGCCACCGCCGATAATTTCTCCATACCCTTCCGGAGCGAGCACATCCATGCAGAGCGCCAGATCAGGCCGTTCCTGGTCCGTCTCCATATAAAAGGCCTTCAGCGCTGCAGGATATCGATGCACAATCACCGGCCGATCGAATTCATTGGACAGAACAGTCTCATCATCAGCGCCAAAATCGTCGCCAGGCTTCGCGGGAGTTCCTTTCCGTTGCAGTATGTCGATAGCCTCCTCATAGGTGATGCGAGGAAACGGCGCCGTCACACGCTCCAGCTTCGCGAGATCCCGTTCGAGCACGAGAAGCTCGGCGCGACGGGTCGCCAGTACCGCCGCCACAATATGGGACAAGAACTGCTCAGCCAGATCCATCATATCTGACAATTGCGCGAAGGCCACCTCCGGCTCGATCATCCAGAATTCCATCAAATGCCGGCGCGTCTTGGACTTTTCCGCGCGGAATGTTGGACCGAAGCAATACACTTTCCCAAATGCCGCAGCGGTGGCCTCACTATATAATTGTCCACTCTGGGTCAAATAGGCCGTCTCATCGAAATATTGCGTCTGGAACAACGTCGTCGTCCCCTCACAGGCATTCGGCGTGAAAATCGGCGCGTCGACCAGCGTAAATCCGCGCTCGTCGAAAAAGTTTCGGCAGGCCCGAATAATTTCATGGCGTACGCGAAGCACGGCATGCTGCCGGCTGGAGCGCAACCAGAGATGGCGATGCTCCATCAAGAACCCGGTACCGTGCTCTTTCGGTTGAATGGGAAAGGGCTCTGCGATCTGGAAGACTTCAAGCCGCAGTACGTCAAGCTCATACCCGCCCGGCGCACGCGCATCCTGCCGTAACGTGCCGGTAAGCACGAGACTGGACTCCTGCGTAAGCTCTGCCGATCGAGCAAACTGTTCGTCACCCACCGTCGCCTTGCTCACAACCGCCTGAATGTCCCCGGTGCCATCCCGCACAATCAGGAAATGGAGCTTGCCCTTGTCACGACGACTTCTGAGCCAACCTCGAATCGTCACTTCTTGCCCGGCATGGGCGGCCGCTTCATCGATATACATTACAGGCATAGGTCATCCTATTCAGAACTGAGCATAGTCGAGGGTGTCATGGCCGGAGGGTAACGAACAGCGACGGGCTTTTCAAGCGCCTCACAAATCCCCCCTTTCGTTGACACAATGTCGGTGCAGAGGCATCATCAACGCATGACAACAACAAACTCGCCCCCCCATCCGCGCCCACCCAGTTCATTGATTGTCGGGCTCATTTTTGTGGGCCTGATACCCGCTGCACAAGCGGGAGAGTTCAGGCCAGACAACCCGTTGAACCAACCCGGAAAGATCTACTGGTGCCCCGGCCACACGGCTGATAAGCGGATCACCGCCACCCCCGATGCAGGCTGCACCCCCTTGTATGATGCGGAACGTGACCATAAGAAACCAGAGAGAATGGACGAAACAGCCCCTGACACGTCTACCCCGAAAGAGCCGCTCAAGATTGTTGACATTCAAAATGAAGCGACGAAGTTCACCCGCGAGTATCGAGAGTTCCTGGACTGTTGCGCGAGCGAGCTGGATTCCGTCGAGCGGATCGACGAACTCCTGGAACAATCCAACCACATTCTGATGTCAGTGCAACAAAAGGGCATCTACAACAGCGCGGGCTTCGGAGTGGGAAGCGGAACATCAGGATTGGGGGGCGGGCCTGGGGAATCACCGAAACTCGGCACCTTCGCACGTCAGTGGACGCTGAGTGAGATTGTCGGCACGGTCGCCCTCGCTCGTGACGACCTCAAGAAAATCAAAACGCGAATCAAGGACCTTGGGACCCGATTCGAGAGACTCGACTCCCTGGACTACGAACAACGCGGGAGAGAAGCTCGACAGATTGAAGACGAGCGCGAGGCGATTGTTCGTGAGAACCGCGCCAAAAAACCACCGACGTCCGCGCCCACAGGCATGGACATCCAGGACACCACCATCCCGACGAGAATCGGCGGAGACATCGAAAACACCAATTTGAATCGATCCCTCAATCCAAGCTTCGGTGCCGACATCGGAGCCACCGTATCACCGTACAGCAACGTCAACGAATCGCTCCGTCCCCGCAGGGGAGAAGACCTCAAAGACAGCACCTTACCGGACCGGGTCGGGACGCAAACCCAGGACACCACCCTCCCGAATGCATTTGGTTTTGAAATCAACCAGTCTCAAAACGCAGAGCATTCGTCATCTGTGCAAATGCGTGGCGTTGGGGCCGCCATCGGCGACTCCTCCCTCAATAGCCAGTCCCGACGCTGAACGCATACGCATCAAATCCACACCCTCTCATTCCTTGGGAAAGACGGACGGAAGCGCCTCCCAATGCGCGCCTCCGTCCGTACTCCGATACAATCCGCTACCGTTTGTGCCCACATAGAGGAGCTGTGGATCAAGAGCGCTTTGCGCGAGCGACCGGATATTCGTACTCGTCAGCCCCTCATTCAATCCCACCCACGTCTTCCCGCCATCTTCGCTCCGGTGGATGCCGTCACGTGCCGCCACATACATCACCCCGGCCCGTGCGCGATCGAGCACCATCGCGACGATCATTTGATCCTGCAACGATTCGCCGATCCGTACCCAGGAAGCCGCTCCGTCGGTGGTTTTATAAAGACCCGCCAGCGTCGCCGCATAGACCGTCTCCGGTGTGAACGGATCGACCAACACCGACGTGACACTCAGCGCGCGCGACGTCTTGACCATCCCCTCCGGCACCAACCCATGGTTCACCTGCACCCACTGCGCCCCCTGATTCACCGACTTGTACACACCACCGCTGGTGCCGGCGTAGAGCACGGAAGATCGCATAGGATCCATGCCCAGCGTCACCACCATTAACACTTCCTTCATCCCCTCCATCCGTTTCGTCCACCGCTCACCCGCGTTCCTCGATTCGAATACGCCCATAGTGGTGGCGAGAAAGATGTGGGTGTCGTCGGCCGGATCGAACACAAATTGATTCACAACGGACGAAATCGTGGCGTCATCGAGCCCGCCACGCATGGACACCCAACGCTGCCCCCCGTCATAACTTTTATACACGGCATCCCCCTTCGTGCCCGCATACACGGTGGCGGGGTACGTCGGATCAATGGCCATCGCGATCACGCGCGAGTAGCTCATCCCCTTCGAGAGATTGCTCCAGGTCTTGCCGCCGTCACGCGATTTGTAAATGTAGTCGTTCGTGGCAATGTAGAGAATGTCGGGATTGGTGGGATGCAGTTGAATGACGACGATCGGGTCGCTGCCGGTGCATCCGCCGAGGGACCACGCCAAGAGCACGAGGCAAATGAGAAGTTTGGCCATGCTGGGACTAGCGGATGTTCTATGGGATGGTCAAACAGGTCGCCCAGCTAGGCCGCAGCGAGAGAGGCGGCGAGGCGTACTCTACTTGTACGTCGAGCCGCTGATCGACGTGAGAACGAAGCTGGAGGCCTGTTTCACCATCCCATGTTAGCGGTAGTTGGTGAACTGCAGATCAATCCCAAAATCCTTCCCCTTCAAGAAGGCAATCGCCGTCTGCAAATCATCTTTGCTCTTGCTGATCACGCGCACCTGCTCACCCTGAATTTGCGCCTGCACCTTCAACTTGGACTCCTTCACCGCCTTGGTAATTTCCTTGGCTTTCTCCGAGGAAATCCCGCTTTGAATCTTGATCACCTGTCGAACCGTAGCTCCGAGCGCCTCCTCGATCTTGCCGTACTCGAATGCCTTCAGGGAGACCCCGCGCTTCACGCATTTCGTTTTGATGATCTCGATGACCGCATTGAGCTTGTACTCGTCGTCGGAGAGCACGACCAGTTCCTTTTCCTTTTCTCTCAACGTCAGTTCGGTCTTGGAGTCCTTGAAATCGAACCGCTGCTTGATCTCCTTCGTCGCCTGATCGACGACGTTCTTCATTTCCTGCATATTCACTTCCGACACCACATCAAACGACGATTGGTCAGCCACGGCCCCCTCCTTCTCCTGCTTCGTCAATCACGCTGCGGCTAGCAGCAACCTCCGCCATGCGGCAACTTGAACCCACGTTCATCATGCCGATGGATAGCCGTCTGCACATGACCCGCCGATCCACCGCCGGCCGTCGCGACCACTTCACTGCTGCTGAACGGCTGCTTCAGAATCACATATCCATACCACTGCTTCATACTGTCGCTCAAGACAACCAGCCCCAACATCGCAACCACCGCGACCAGCACGGCATCGAGATACAGCGCAAAGGCCTGCCCCGCGGCAAGGGTCGCCGCCTTGGCCAGAAACATCCAGAACATTTCATACGAACCGGCCAGCGTAATGCCTCCCACGAACAACATGGGAACCGCCGTCACCCAAAGATAGGATGACTTCCACATTTTGATCAACACGGTCGTGCCGATACAGAGCGCGAGTGTGCCCAGTAATTGATTCGCTGCGCCGAACATCGGCCAGATGGTCGAAATGCTGCCTGTCCCGATCAGGTAGGCCCACGACCCCACAACAAAGGCGCTACTCAAGAGAACCCCCGGCCACCAGTTCATCTGTCGAAACGGTGCATAGACACGCCCGGCCATTTCCTGGATCAGATACCGCGCCACCCGCGTCCCCGTATCGATGGTCGTCAGAATGAACAGCGCCTCGAAGACCAGAGCGAATTGATACCAATAGGCCATCAGCCCGGCCATGCCCGGCAGCGCCGAAAAGATGGACGCCATACCCACTGCCAACGAAACCGCCCCGCCCGGCCGCCCCGCCACATTCACTTCCACCAGCTGCGACAACTCCGCAATGCGGGAAGGCGCAAAGCCCATCGCTGTCAGCGTCTCGGCCGACAACATCGTGTTGATCGCCAAATAATCGCCGGGGATCAGCACCGAAGCTGCAATCAACGCCATCACACCGACGAAGCTTTCCAGGAGCATCGCCGCATACCCCACCACCGCCTGCGATTCCTGCTCAATCATCTTGGGGGTCGTGCCGGAAGACACCAATGAATGAAACCCCGACACCGCCCCGCAAGCAATCGTAATAAAGAGAAACGGGAACAGCGTGCCGGGAATAATCGGCCCGCCGCCATTGGCGAAGGCCGTCACACGCGGCATCTCGATGGTCGGAGCCATGAGGATGACCCCGAAGCCAAGCAAAAACACCACGCCGAGCTTCATGAACGTGGAGAGATAACCACGCGGTACCAGCAGCATCCAGCCTGGCAACACCGACGCCAGGAACCCATACCCGGCCAGCAACCAGACCAGCGCCGGCTTCTCGAACTCGAAGAGCCAGGCAAGGGACGACTGACCCACCACGCGCCCGAAGAGCACCGCCGCCACCAACAGCACCACCCCGATCACCGACACTTCCGCCACGGCACCGGGACGGAATTTCTGGAGATAGAAACCCATGATGAAACCGATGGGAATCGTCATCGCGATCGTAAAGGTTCCCCAGGCATTGTGGTAGAGCGCATTCACCACCGCGAAGCCCAGTCCCGCCAATGCCACCACGACGATAAAAAGCACGGCGATCGCCGTCGCCGTGCCGGTGATGGAACCGAGTTCGTCATGGGCGATTTCAGGCAACGAGCGGCCGTTGCGGCGCATCGACGCGACCAGGATGATGAAGTCTTGCACCGCCCCGGCCAGCACCGCGCCGATCACCAGCCAAAGAAAACCAGGCAGAAACCCGAATTGCGCCGCCAATACCGGTCCCAGCAACGGCCCGGCCCCCGCAATCGCCGCAAAGTGATGGCCGAACAACACGACCCGATTGGTGGGATGAAAGTTGACGCCGTCATTCAAACGCACGGCCGGAGTCAGGCGCGCATCGTCCAACTGCACCACATGACGAGCCAACCAGCGACCATAAAACCGGTAGGCCAACACATAGATACAGGCCGACGCCACCACCAGCCAAAGGCCATTTACTTTTTCGTGAGGATTGATCAAGCCGGCGACATGGGCTAACGCCACCGCACCAAGAACGGACAGGAGCATCCAGAGCAGACGATAGGCCATTTTCATGCGCGGCATCCTAGCATAAACGGCAGAAGATGGGAGTGACACAGGCACCCTGCTTGAGTCAGGAGTCCATGGGCGAAGCGGAACAACTTCTTCTTTGAGGGCCAACGTATCCGCGACTTTGCTATACTTGTTCACGCCATGCCACCCGACATGCCTTCACAGTCGCCCGGAAGGGAACGCCGAGAGTTCTATCGCATCACCGTCGTACTACCCACCCGCATTCAGCTCAACACGGACAACGGGGAAGGTGACTTCACGGAAAAATCCGTCAACCTCAGTGGCGGCGGTATCGGTATAACGGTCACGACAACCTACAAATTCGGGGCTATCCTTTCCCTCACACTCCTCCTGCCCGACCACGCTCCCTTCACATCCTCTATCGAAGTGTTGCGGCTTGACCCCCTTCCGGTCCCAGGCGGTGCCTACCGCCTCCATGCCCGCTTCATCGGGATGACCACACAGAATCGGGAACTGCTGATCAGATACATCGTGCGTTTTCAGCGCGCTCACCTGCAAGAACACTATTCCGCCTGACAGGCGCGAGATGCCGTCCCCAGTTGAGTCGACCACGCATCCGCAGCTATCGGCCCGTACAATCAACGCCCTCTTCGCCGAGTGAATGTCAGCGGTGCATCCCCGGTACACCCGTTTGCTTCCGCCCTCCATTGCGAGTGATCATGTCCAATGCATGTCTTTAAATGGGTTCTCGTTTCGTTCGTGGCGCTGGCAACAATCGGCGCGCTCTACCAAATTGTCGGCACGGTGCTCGATCGGAAGCAGCATCCGCCTCCCGGCCAGATGATCGATGTGGGCGGTCATCGACTCCATCTCCACTGCATGGGGCAAGGCAGTCCCACGGTGGTACTTGAGGCGGGAGCACCCGGATGGTCGCTCTACTGGAGCACCGTGCAACCGGAAGTCGCACGGGTCACTCGCGTCTGCAGCTATGATCGCGCCGGCCTGGGCTGGAGCGAACGTGGCCCTTTGCCTCGAACCGGCCAGCAATTGGCACGCGAGCTCCATCGCCTGCTCGATCGCGCCGGCATCCCCGGCCCCTATATTCTCGTGGGGCATTCACTCGGCGGCTTGGTGACCCGCCTCTACCGCCAGGAACATCCGCGCGATGTCGTCGGCATGGTGCTGGTCGACGCGGGACATACATTGGAAATGCGCCAGCTAGAATTTCGATCTTTCACCCACGCCGCCCAATCGATGCTCCCGATCATGCGCACCATGACGATCCTCGGCATTCCGCGACTCATGATGTCCTTCGACAAGCTCCCGTCGCTGCTGGCCGAGCAGGAAACAAAGGTCCCTGAGTCGATACGACCGATGCTACGCGCCGGCTGGTTAAGAACCGGCTCTGTCACGACATTGGCCGATGAGGGATCTGCGCTGATTGAAACCCTGGAGCAGGTACGTCGCACCGATTCCCTCGGCGATCTTCCACTGGTGGTCGTCACCGCAACCGCTCCCGTCTGGTGGCCGGACATGCCGGGTCAGGTGAACCCTGTGAAGTTTAGAAAAATGTGGCTGGATCTGCAGCAGGACTTAACAACGCTCTCGTCTAACAGCCGTCAGGTGTTTGCCGACCAGAGCGGTCATTTCATTCAGTTCGACCAACCCAGCCTGGTGATCGAGGTCATTCGGCAGATGGTCAACAACACTCGTCAGCCATCAAGAAGCCGGTAGGGAGCGAAGACCGAGCACGACTCGAAACCCACTTGCAGAACCAGCTGGACACCGGCATTCATCTGGCCAATGCGCCCGACACCGCACTCGAGGAACGCACCCGTTCATACACTTGATAGCGGCCCACTTGAAGAATGAGTCGCATCTGTCCGCGTTCGATCACACTCCGGTAGATGCCCGCCCAGCGGCCGAATTCGCCGACCACCAAGAAATCAGGATCTGCGGCGAGGGCGTCGTACGTCAGATGTCGCTCCGCTTGCCACATTTGCGGAATGAAGTCTACGTTCAGCTGCGCGGGTGGGTAATGGTACGGCGAATTCAGCAAGAACAACAGTTCACTTTCGTAAGTTTCAATCACGGCATGGCTGGGTACCCGTCGGTGCAAATACGCCGCCACCTCCTGCAACGCACTCCCATCTTCCCGCCCGCGGAACGCATACCGAGTTGCGACCACCATCCAGAGGGAAAGAAGCACAAGCAGCACCGCGCCAATGCTCTTGATCTGCGGCAGTGCCATCTCCCCGGCCCGAACCCCAGACCAGAGCGATCGGGCGATACCCCTGACGTCATACCCCCGACTCCAATCGTGCAAAAGCGCCACCACAAACGGCGCCGAGACGAACCACATGGGAAAGGCATATCGTGCCCCACCGAGCGATAGGAGAAAGAACCAGCCGAACCAGCTGAGAGAGAAGGTCAGTAGCATCAATCGAACCGCATCGGCGAGCTGAAATGAACGGGATTGTCTCCACTGAGACCACATCGTCCATGACGCAAAGCCTAATCCACAGAGCGTCGGCAGGCAGAATTGCAGCGTAAACAGCAGCGCATCGAGCCGAATGATCGGCACCAACACGAGGGCCGACACCTGAAGAAGGCCGGACATCGGGGGATTCGGCAGCGTATGGCCTTGCAGTATCACCACTCGCAGCCCATCCAGCACGTACAGGACCACCCAGCCTCCAGCTGCACCAGCGGCCATCAGCCCAGCGATCCGTCGTTCACCTCGAAGCAGCGCGACCACACTGGTCATCACCAGCGCCAGGGTCAAGAACGGACGAATCTGCGCTTTGGTCATGAGCGCGATGCCCCAACAGGCAACGGCCCCTCCCCACCACAAGCGATGACGTTCCACCAACACCAGGCACATGGCGCCGGCCAGGAAAAAAAACAGCATCGGCATCTCCCCCAACACCTGCCGCCCCATGATGAGCGGATGCATCTGCCAATTGCTGGGCAAGAAGAGCAGGAGTCCCAGGGTTCCGAGTGCGACAGCGTGGTTGTACAATTTCGAGGTGAGTCCATACAGAAGACCCAAGGCACCGAAGGCATAGACCAGCTCCACAAGCCTCGCCTGCCATACCCCCACGCCGAACAGGCGGAAGCCGGCGGCAATCGATGCCACGACCGGAAAGTGCCCGGCTAAGATCGGCGGCGCCGGTTGCCCGTTCAGCAGGCAACCATAGTGGCCGGTCTCCACCCATTGCCGCGCGACGCAGAGTGTCCACCCCTCGTCCCACCACAGAGGTGGCGTGACCTCCAGCTCAAACAGGCCCATCACCAGCGCCGACGCGATGAAGAACAGCCCGATACCGATGTGACCGATGTTCATGAGATATCCAGGAATCACTCCGCGGCTCAGGCGGATGCAGACAGGCGCACAGAATCTCGACGAATGACCGTCAGGTCTTGCAGCGCTACGGCCTCGCTCGGGATGAGAAACGGCGCACAACGATACACCACCACCGTCACCGCACTCAGCACAGGGTTATCCTGCGGCTCGACCGCCACGATCTTCCAAGAAGGAGGGACATCCGCACAAGGGCGTCAGCACCACACCATGCCTTGCGCTGCAAGTGCACCAGACTCATGGCTTGCGTGCTCTTGCAGGGGGGACAGACGAGCTTCGTTCAGGCACAGAAGGCACACCGGCAGCGAGCGCGCCTCGCAACAACCCCCAGAGAAACCCAGCGGACTCACATTTTTCCCCGATCCAGTAACACCAGAACAGCCGCTTATCCGGGAAATGCTCCCAGTCGAACGGCCCGAACACTTTTGTCCACAGAGCCCTCAACCACCGCGGGTCGGCTCTTTTTCCGGCGGCTCCCCATAACAGACTGTCCTGAGGCACGATACCGCTGGGGTCTGCCCGTATAACCTGAAACAGTTTTGCGATTCCGGTCCCTCGCTGAAAGATATGCCTGCAATATTGTCCCGGTGTCACCCGTCGCAGATGCGTGACCGGATTCGGCACATACACCATCGTGGCGCCCCGCTTCCGCAGTCGCCAGATCAGCTCCCAGTCCTCGCCCGGGCCGTCGAAGAAAGGGTTGAAAATATATCCGTCCTCCTGTTCGCAGACATTCAACCAGTCTCGTTTGAATAAGATATTGCCGGTGTTTCCGACCAGACCTCCCTGGTCGATCTGCTCTGTCACGGGGAGCGGACGGCGGCGACGAATGGCGTCCAAGAGGGGATCCGTTTCTTGAAAGGTCCCCCCGGCAACCGCGGCATCGTACCGGTCGAGCGCCGCGATGAGGCGCTCCAGCCAATCCGGAGGCGGCACCCCATCGTCGTCTGCAAATGCAATCAGGTCACCGGTTGCCCTGGCAATGCCCTCATTTCTTCCCCAGGCAGCTCCACGCCGCTCACGGTCGAGCACCACGACGACTTCGTCCGGCGGCCTTGTCTGCTTCTCCAAGGCCGCTCGGCACAAGGCCAAGGTGTCTCGCCCTAGGGTGGCGATCACAACGGACACCATATGCTGATCGGCATGCATCATTCGATTCAGAACACTAGTTCTGCGTCACCGTCTTAAGTCTGAGCAGGACCGGCCCGACCACTCGAAACAACTTCTCACCGGCATGGCGGAACATGCTCGGCAAACTCTGCACCATCAACTCGACTTCTTCGACCTGCAACAACCCGAGGCAAAACACCCCTCCCCAATACAACAACGATCCGACCACACCGCCCACGAGGAGGGAAAGAACCGGGGTGGACACCAGTGCAGCAGCTCCGGCCATTGCGGTAGCCGTCCCCAGCAAGAGGCCCATGAATCGACCGGCCGCGAATCCGTGAAAGATCTGAACCTGCCGCCTCCGCAACACCCAGGCATAGCCGCCGGCCACTAGCGCGAAAGACAGCGACGTGGCGAACGCGGCACCGGAGGCCCCCCAGATTGGAATCAATACCCCGCATACCCCGATATCCACTGCCGCCGCGGCCATCATAACTCGAATCAGCGACGCGCCACTCCCGCCCGCTTGGATGACCGGCCACAACACACGCGCCAACGCGTAACAGAAGGCACCCGGTACCAGAACGCGCAACACGACAGCCGCCTCAGCAAACTGCGGCCCGAAGTACAGCGTAATAATCCGATCCCCCAGGACGAATACCAGCAAGAGGAGAAACGCCGTGCCCAACATGACATAACGCAGAAGCCGGCTCACCAAGGTGGAGACTTCTCCCACCCGTCCCTCTGCCCAGAAGCGAGCCGTCGCTTGCAGCATCACCCCTTCAACGGCGATGGGAATGAACCACACAAATTGCGACCACTGCACGGCCGCCGCGTACAGCCCCGCCTGGGCCTCACCGGCCAGATGCCGCACCAGAATGATATCCAGGGAGCAGAGCGTCATGTTCAGCACGGAGAAAATCATCGCCGACACCCCGAAACGCAGCAACTCCTGAGTCGGCAACGGGGCGAACCCGACCGGCTGTCGGCCATTCGACTCGCCGAGGGCCAGGGCCACGGCACGCAGACAGGCGAGGGCCACACACACATCCGTCACCAGTAATCCGGTAAATACGCCCACGACCCCCGTACCGTTCACCGCCGCGATGACGCCAAGAACACCTGCCGCCACCACCCCGATCATGCCGGGTATCGCCGCTCGCTCCTCATGCCGAAGCCCATGCAGCACTCCCCGCGCATAGAACCACATCTGATCGAAGAGCAAGACTCCCACGACGGCAAGCGCCATCGGCAGGGCGACCGTGCCAGACGCTGCGGTACTCCAAATGACAACCCCGGTCACGGCGCCGACGAACAGCACTCCCGCACCATTGATGAAGGCACCCGCTCGCGCAATGTGTCGACACCAGAACGGATCGTCCGGCCGCTCCGCAATCCGTTTGGTCATGGTCTGCATCATCCCGAGATTCGCGAATTGCGAGGCGAGCAACAACAGAGCCAGGTAATAGGCATATTGCCCATACCCTTCGATGCCGAGAAATCGAGCTAGGATCGGCAGCACCACCGCCGAGGTCGCGAGCTTGGCGACCGACCATCCACCGACAGACACAATGCCTTTGGAAACCGCTTTCGTCGACATGGATGTTTCCGCGAGACGATCCGTGGCCGATGAAACCCTCCTGCTAGGGCTTCACGTCGGATCAGGCCACAAACCGCTCGTACTGTACTTGATGAGCCGCCAGAGCCTTGGAGGTTTCATACGTCTCCAGCACGTAATCATAGGCTGCACGGCCTTTCTCCAACGGCGACTCAGCTAGCAGGTTACGGATCGCGGACGCATAATCATCATCGTGCACCTGCTTCCCGAATCGGGAGGCAAACTGGTCCGGATCCACCCGGCTGATAATCGGACAGCCGTACGCCGCCGCTTCCAAAAAGGTTAATGGCAGTCCCTCTCGGACTGCCGTGCTGACAAAAACCCACGTGTCCGACAGAATCTGGTGCATCCGCTCCGGCTCACGGAAACGGTTGATCAGCCCCGGCATTTCGAGATTCGGCACATCACGAAACTTCCGGCGCAATTGGGCGTCGAAACCGGATTCGGCCGACGCACTCCCCTGCCCCACCGCCACAAATCGATACTCCGGGAACTGTGCCGCCAATTCCAGAAACAGCCACGGACGTTTGCGCTTGTCCCATCGGGCCACAAACGTAACTGTGGGGCGCGCGCTTTTCTTCGGCAACGTCGCGGGGACATCAATGAGATTGGGCAACAACGTCGGCAGCACCGACAGGCCATACAGACGCTTAACCTTCTCCTTCAGGAAATGGGCCGGACAGAACACCGCGTCAGCCCGGCGCACAGCCCGCCTGACCAACAACCCGGATTCGGTGAGGTAGTTGAGGGGGGTCAAGAGGCGACGCATCGGGGTGGCATACAGGAATTCAACCCACCAATCGCTCAACTCGCGCGGGTCGCGGCTGGTGACCAGATGGGCTCGGCGTGGATGGAGACGCTGCGCCAGATAGGTCAACACGGTCGGGTCCTGCGAGTGGAAAATATCGGCCTTGGATGCCCGGATCAGACGGCAGGCCGCCGCAACGTTCCGTGGCGAAAAACTACGGATCTCCACCCCACCGATCGTTTCAGTCGGCAGCTGACCTTGGCGCCCGGGAACGATCACGCTGACCCGGTGGCCGGACAGCACCAGACTCTCGGCCAACTTTCGGGACATGCTGCCGAACCCACCATAAATGCCCCAGTCAAAATACTGGCTGGTCAGGATACAGATGTGCGGCTGTTTCCTCATGCCCGATGTTCCTTGTTCAGATCGGCTGCGGCTCCGACCGAGACACGACCACTGGCCTGGCGGCCCGCGGACGAAGCCAGCGTCACCCGCGCACATAACTCGAGATATCGCGTCGCCAGTGCCGGCCAGCCGAACTCCACCGCACGTCTCCGGCTCTCTTCCCCCATCCGCTGCCGGTCATCCGCGTGCATCACATGGTGCAACGCGCGGATCAGCGCCGGCACATCCGCCCATGTCACAATCTCACCGTTCTGTCCCTGCGTCACCAATTCCGCGGTCCCTCCCGTATCGGTCACAATGACCGGGAGACCGGACGCCATCGCTTCCAAGAGGGCGATCGACATGCCCTCCTGCTGAGAGGGCAAGACGAACACATCGGCTTCCTGATAGACAGCCGGCATCTGTTCTCGTGGCACAACCCCCTTGAAGACCACCGCATCGGATACGTGCAGACTACTCGCCAGTTCCCGCAGGTGCGGTTCAGCATCTCCGGTGCCAATGAAGATCAGCCGCACTGGCGCAGTACAAGCTGCCCGCACTTGAGCAAACGCCCGCAACAAATGGTGCTGCCCTTTGCGTTCGATCAACCGCGCGACACAAACAATCGTAAAGTCCCGTTTCGCCACGTTATCGCCGGGAACAAACGATGTGGTATCGACACCATTGGGAATCGTCACCAGTTCCAGGTCCGGCATCGTCTGATGCGCCAGCACCACCTGCTCCGCGCTGATCGCCGTCACCGCTCCCGCCCGCCGCCAGATCCGTTTAATGACCGGTGTCAGCACAGGGTAGAGATAGTTGTACCGGGCCTCGAACCCGGGCACATCCGGCCCCTGCAGCGACAGGACATACGGTAGTCCATGAGTCACGTTCAACAGGTAACTGATCGCACCGGCTGGCACACCCGCGAAGGAGAAACTTAGATCATAGTGATACTGCCCGGCCAATCGTCTCGCCAGACGCAACCCACGCCAGCTGTACCGAAGTAGTTCGCGATTGGTGGCATGGTGAATATTCCGATTGTCGACCGGCACTTTGTAGATCGTAATCCGGTCGGCAAATGGCTCGGTTTCGCACCGCGTCCGGCTTCGAGAGGACGTCACCAGATCCACGGTCACGTCCCGCCGTTTCGCCATCTCTTCCAGAAGATGAAAGTTGACGACACCGGTACCACCCCCGAGGGGAGGGAACTCGTTATCGAACATGAGAATGCGAATGATGACTATCTCCTGGTCACGCGGCGGGCAACGTAGAGTGGTCGACGCTTCACTTCGTCGGAAATCCGGCCGATGTACTCGCCGATCACACCGATCGTCATCAGCTGAATCCCGGCCAGAAAGAAGATCGAGACCACCAGGGTCGTGAAGCCGGCCACCCCGATGCCGAACGTGAACTTCTTTACCAGATAGAAGAGGGCCACCAGAAACGAGAGCAACGAGACGGTGAATCCCATCACCGTAATGATCCGGAGCGGCATGTGGCTAAACGAAATCAATCCGTCGAGGGCCAAATACACCAACTTCCGAAACGTATATTTGGGAGTGCCGGCGTGGCGCGCCTGACGTTCGTAGGGCACCCCGATCTGTTTGAACCCCACCCAACTACGAATCCCTCTGACGAATCGGTTACGTTCCGGCATTCGAACCAGCAAATCCACCACCTTGCGGTCCATAATGCAAAAATCTCCGGCATCCAACGGAATCTCAATGTTGGCCACCCGTTGAAGCAGGCGATAGAAACCGGCATAGGCCAGCCGCTTCCCCCACCATTCTTTACGTTCGGTCCTGACGGCGTATACCACTTCCCAGCCTTCTTGCCACTTGGCCAGAAACTTGTGCAACACTTCCGGTGGGTCCTGGAGGTCGGCGTCCATGATGCAGACCACACGACCGCGACTATGCTCTAGCCCGGCGCTGATCGCGACTTGATGGCCGAAGTTCCGCGCAAACTCCACCACGAATACCCGAGTGTCCGCCTCTTCCATGCGCCGCAACAAGGCGGGGCTTTGGTCCTGGCTGCCATCGTCGACAAACACAATTTCGTAATCGAGGCCCTGCTCGGACAGTGTGTTCGTCAGGCGGGTGTGCAGCGTCAGAAGATTCTCTTCCTCATTAAACACGGGAATGACAATCGACAGCATCGGCGGCGGCAGGGATCCGGCAGCCGGCCTCATCACCGCGGCAATATGAGCGGGTTGCAAACGACGGCCTTCCACACCTGACGCAAGCTCCATCGCGGCGGCCAGAGTCCGGCAGAACTCCAACGCCTCAGCAGGATCTTCCACCGGAGGCATTAGACGTTCACGAGGCTGTTCCCGCCCCGCAAGTGGCGGCAGACCCTTCCCGGTCGATTGGCTGTCGGGATGTGAATAGTCGGGTTGTGGCATAAATTAAACCGGCGCTACATAGATCGCGCATCATCCTCTGCCGACAGCGGTCACGCCTCCTGGCCGCAGGGACAACGACAAGCGTAGTGTAGCGGAGAGTGATTTTTTCAGCTACTTCTCGTAAGGAAATTGCACGAGTTTGACTCATTTTGAAACAGTTCTGCCGGCCGGTAGAAGACAAGTCTTACCCTGTCGCAACCACAGCCTTCCGTGGCCGACAACCCTAGCTTGCAGATCGGAGATCGTTACTCGGTCGGAAGAGAGCGATCGACGCCCTTTGTCATGATGGCAAGGCAAACGAGGCCCAGGGCAATCCAGACGAATTCACGAAATCGCCGCAGCAGCGCGAAAGTAATCCCGGTGACTTCTCCATAGCCAAACGCCGTCAGCAACAACAGATTGCCGGCATCCTGCGCGCCCAAGCTGCCCGGGATGAAGAAGGTACCGCCCTTGATCAACACAGACAGCGCACCGATCGCCAATGCCGACAAGACCGTCACCGGTTGTCCCAGACAGAGGATCATGACAAACACTTCCAGTGCTTCCGCGAGCCACCCCAGCAAAAAAAGCCCGGTCGAAAGCAGAAAGGCCGTGCGCTGCGTCGCATAAAATCCGGCGATGGTGCGATCCAAGTCGAGCAGTTGCTGCTCACGCGATTCCAGATATTGGATGTGCACCCCGAGGCGCCGGAGCATCTTCAGAATCCACCCGAACATGCCCTGACGTTGCACCACCACGAAGGCTCCGACCCCGAATCCCAGCAGCCCGACGGACACCAGGCCGGCCATGGCGGTTTGTCCCGCTGATCCTCCCGAGCCCAACAACCAAAACGCGAGCCCGATACCGGACAGGATAAAGAGGATCTGGGCGATCGTCATCGTGGTTTTGGCCGTCACCACCGAGGCCAGTCCCTCCACGATGGGTACGCCCTGTCGTTTCAGCAGAAACGCCTTGAGCGGCTCTCCGCCCACATAGGCCGTCGGGGTCGTCATATTCACGACCTCCCCGGCGGTACGAATCGCCAGCACTCGCCAGAAAGGCACGTGCGTCGCCCATGCGCCAAGCGTGACACGCCACCCATAGGCTTCCAGAATGTACATGAGCAGGGAGGGAAGGAGAATCACCAGCATGGCGGCGGGCCCGAGTTGTGCCACCGCCTCGTAGATCCGCTCGATGCCGATATGCCAGACCAGTACGGAGAGCGTCAGTGCGCCGAGAACAAGAAGTGCCGCCTTAAGCACGGGCCCGTGCCGAGGGACGAATCACCCACACCATCATCACCCAGAAGACGGTCGAACCGAGCGCGGCCATCCACAGAAACCAGTCCAGTTTATCCAGCAGCGCAAAGAGAAAGACCACCACCGAAAAATCGCGACTCGCAACGTTCTTCAGAATGAAGTCGGACCAGGCCGCCTGCTTGGGCGTATTCCAGCCACGGGTCGCGCCGATTTTTTGCGCCTTGGTGACCAACCAGAAGGACATGACATTGCCCAACACCGCTGCGCCGCCCAGCGCCAACGGCACCCAGGCGCCCTCGGTACCGGCCTGCCGGAGATACGCACCGCAGGCGATTCCGGCAAAGATGGCGATATGCACCACGTTGTCCATGGCGATATCAAGCCAGGCCCCGAATGGCGATTCGGTAAACGTGAGCCGAGCCACCTCACCATCGCAACAATCGATGACGGCCGCCAGTTGAAACAACAACGCGGCCACGATCCCGGCCGAGTACGTCCCGATACCGAACCCCACGGCCGACAAGATCCCAACCGCCGTCGCCACCATGGTGATCGCGTTCGGCGAACATTTCATCCGCAGGAACAGTCGCGTCAGCAGCCGCGAGAAGGTCCGGTTGAAATACCGATCGACGAACCCCTCCGCATCGCCCTTCAACGAACGGAAGAGGGTGCGTTCCGCCAATCCGGCGCTGGCATGATCCCACACGTCTCGATACCACAGACCTGCATGGGCCGCGGCCGCGACCACCCGCACACGCCCCTCCACCGCCGCCCGTTCCAGCCAGCGTCGCACTGGAATGATGCCCCCCGGCTCAGCGGCACCGGATGGGGATGCAGCGGCTCCGTTCGGCGGACTCAAAATGCTGGCCGGCAACACCACCAAATCGGCGGCGACCTGGTGGCCCCCCTGTCCAGGATGATTGTGAAACGAGATCAGCCGCCCCTCCTGAAGCGCCACCGCCGGATTGCGGCGGCCGATGGCAGGCTCAACCGGACCGGATTCCCGCGTGACCACGAGCGCCTCGCCGTCTCGAACAGACTGCCGAAGGTGTTCGATCAAGCCTTTGGAAAACACAGCCTGCACGCCCGCGATCAGACAAAAGCCCCGCACTTCGCTGGCCAGCGATTCCCAGGTTCGCGGATCGTCGAGCGGAAACTCCCGCACCGGCATCCAGCGCACAGGAATCGTCACCCGGGCCCCCCGTGCCAGCGCGTGCTTGAGCAGCTCTTCATCGGGGCCAGCCAGGACGATCAATTGGCGCATACCGCCCCGCTGCAGCGTGAGCACGGTACGTTGGAAAAGGCTTAACCCTCCGAGAGGGGTCAAGGGCCCGACGTCGCTCAAGCCACGTCCCGGCCGATCGCCAAACAGACCAGCGCCCGGCAACAAAATGGCCGTGCTTAATCCCTGGAGTTCCGCACCATGCTGCAGTGTACTTTCACTCATGATCGGATTCGTCGTTCGTCTCTCGTCATTCGTATCTCGCAAAAAAACTGGAGATCCATAGCAATAGCGTAGAGGTGCCGGAGATCTTACGAGAGACGCGCCACAATTCACGCGTCACCTGCGGCGGGCACGTCGCGCTACAGCCGCGGTAGAACCTCCCGCTCCGCCTTCGTCACATCCTCGGGAAAATCGATTTCGGTCCACGGCAAGCCGCCGATTTTCTCATGCCCGACTTTGACGTCACGAAAATACTGCAACAATCCGTCTTCGTATTCCATGTCCCAGCGATCCTGATCGATATAGCCCTTGAGCGAACTGATCACGTGCGCCGTATCGGCTCGTCGGACCCTGAGGAACCCGACCCCCTCGCCTGCAATGTCGTATCGCTCCGGCATCTTTTTGCTCAAGGCAACCACCCGATCGCCCTGCACCACGACCATGCACTCCTCGCCCGTCTGCTTCACCGTATCGTCCATCAACAGGCAATTCTCGTGGGGCGAGGTTACCAACCGATGCAGAATTTCGCGATGAAACAAGACATCCGCATCCATGATCACGACGTCGTCGGACAACGCCGTCCTGGCGATCCACAACGACGAGATACTGCCCCGGTGGAACTCCTCGTTCACCAGATAGGAGATATCGACCCCGTGGCAATGCGCGCCGACTGCGGCCCTGATCATTTCCTGTTTGTAGCCGACCACAATGGTGGCCTGTCGGATCTTGACCGACGCCAGAGACTCGAGATACCGGGACAGCAACGTCTGTCCCCCGATTTCAATCAGGCATTTCGGTTTATGCTGGGTCACCGGCCAGAGGCGCTTCCCCACTCCGGCAGCAAGGACGATCGCCTTCATACGCGGGCAACCGCTCCCGCCACTACTTCCTCAAAGGCGGCCAGGAACCCGTCGATCTGCAGGTCCGTCAAGGCGCCCATATTGGCGATACGGAAGATCTTGGATTCCAGTTGTCCTTGTCCCGCATAGATGACATAGCCGCGAGCCTTCAATTGATCGTGCAAGGTGGCGTAGCTGATGCCGGGGGGCAGGTGAAAGGCCGTGATCGTATTCGAGAGCGAGTCCGACGGCAGCAAGGTCTTGACCCCCAACTTCGCCATCCGTTCCCGGATGTGCACCGCCGCCCGCTTGTAACGGTGGAACCGATTGGCGACGCCCTCTTCCAGAAGCTCGTTCAAGGCCTCTTCAAAGGCGTAGTACAGCTGAACAGCCGGCGTAAAGGGCACAATGCCCTTACCCTGATTGTCGACATAGTGCGTCAAGTGGAGGTACCAGGATCGCTTGGGGTATCCGCGCATCCGCTCCAGAAATCCTTTACGAAGCAGGACGAACGACACGCCGGGGAAACCCTGAATGCATTTGCCGGCAGTCCCCGCCACCATATAGATGTGGGAACCGGCGATATCGATCGGCTCCCCTCCGAGGCCGCTGACGGAGTCGAGCACAAATACCCGGTTCAGCCCATCGACAACCTCGGCAATCTCTTTCACCGGATTGATCAGCCCGGTAGTCGTCTCATGATGCACCATGGAGACCGCATGCACCTCGGGATGCTGACGCAACGCTAAGCGAAGTCGCTCAGGATCAGGCTTGATGTGCCACTCCGACTTGAGTTCGGAGACTCCGAGTCGATGCAGTCCGATCATATTGGACAACCGCTCGCCATAGACGCCGTTGTTGAGGACCATCATGCGCTTGCCCATCGGCAGGCAGGACATGACGGCGGCTTCGACCGCAGCCGTGCCTGACCCCGTCAACAACACGGCCACGTAGTCGGATTCGGCCCCAGGAACAAAAGCCGTCAGCAGCTTCTGCTGGATGCGACCCAACAAATCGGAAAACTCGGATTCGCGATGGCAGATATCCGGACGCAACAACGCCTGCCGCACCCGTTCGCTCACGTTCACCGGACCTGGATTCAGAAGTATCATGTTCATACCTCAGGCTGTGGATCGGAACTGAGCGGAGCGGCCTCACACATCACACTCAGCACATCGGTGCTATTCAATCGCGCTCATAAATCGAGCCGTGATGGCGGGCGGTTCAAGCGCGACTCGCCCGGCATCCTCCACAAACTCATTGACCTTGACCAGCAACATACTGGGACCGGACTTCTTCAACATGTCTTTGAACTCGTACACAAGGTCATCCCGGTCCAACACTCGCTCGACATTGACATACCCGGCGGCCCTGGCCACCTTTTCCAACTGCACGACATTCGAGATCGTTGGCTGATTCCCCGTCGAGCCATAGACTTCGTTGTCGAACACCACATGGATGAAATTCTTTGGCTTCAAGGCACCTACCGTGGCCAGCGTGCCCATCCCCATGAGGACGTTGCCGTCGCCGTCGAACACGACGACGTGCTTGCTCGGTTTGGACAGCGCCACGCCGAGCGCAATGGCCGGCGCATTCCCCATCGACCCGATCATGTAAAAATGGGTCGGGCGATCCGCGATCTTCTGGGCCTCCCGCGAGGGGAATCCGTTACAGATGATGACCGGCTGATCGGTCAGCAATTCGAGCAACGCTGCCATGGCCTGCGCCCGGCTCTGCATGGTGCCTTGTTCGGGCCTCATGGATGCAATCCCTTGATAATGCCCTTCTTGATCAGAAGCGCGACCGGAATTCGCTGCTTCATCACGGTTTGCCCCACCCACCGGAGGTCGTCCATCATTGTCGGTTCCGACAAGGTCCGGTGTGGAATTCGCACCGTATCGAGTAGTTGCGGCATCGTCTCGCCCATTACCAGATGTTCCGGGGCGTCTTTGCCCTCAAAGCCCCGCCAAGACACCAGGAGAATGCAGGGCTGGCGATACATCATATTCAGCGACACGAGCGTATTCAGCGACGTTCCAAGCCCGGAATTCTGCATGAGCACGGCGGGAACTTTCCCCGCCATATAGGCGCCCGCCGCCATAGCGACCGCTTCATCCTCCCGCACGGCAGGGGTGTAGAGTTTGCGCGTCAACAACTCTTCGATGATCCCGCCCAGCAGCGAATCCGGGACACCCGTGAAAAAATTCACGCCCAGATTTTCGAGCGCTTGCACAAACACATCGCTCTCGATCATGAACCCTGTTCCCCTTATTCGATCGGCCCCGGCACAAGAAGCGCATTATAGCCAAGGGGTCCTCCATTCACAAGAACGGCGCCGATGAGTTGCCGTTACCGCGAGAACCGTGATAGCGTTTGAACAGAGTCGATTGAAGACTATGTCCGACGCGTCTTCGATATACGCCCTTCTCCGCACGGCCAGCCGCCTGGGACTTCTCGGTGCGCTCATCTTCATCCTGGCCGTGCCTGCATTCGCCATCACGATGACGAATGATCCTCACGGATTCGACAATCTCACCTGGGGAGTGCCCCTCACCGATATGCCGGAACTGGCGGTGATCCAATCCGACTCGCACACAATCGATTACCAATATCGCGATCGCCCGCCGGTCTATGCCGATATTCCGGTCGAAAGCGTCTACCTCTCAACGGTCAACGAGCAGTTTGCGCGGGTGACCATCCGATACCGGGGCGCAAAATCCCATGCGCAGGTACTGCAATTTCTCGAACGGTCCTATGGCAAGATCGAACGGCTGCCTGGGCAGATGATGCGGGGCCTAAACCAACAATATACCTGGCGAGGATCGGATACCGAGATCGGTCTCACCTATGAGGCCAACCGGGAGCGTGGATTTATTTTCATCGAAAGCCGCAATCTCGCGCCGAGATTTCAGGACCAGATGTCGGATACGGCCGAATAACATGGCTCAGCACCTTCACTTCATTCCTCGGCGATGGACGCGGCCCCTCACAACGTTCATCGCCACGTGGCTGCTGTCGGTCTCGGTGGCGCTGGCCGTCCCCATGCAGAACGACCCGAACGGGTTCGAGGGCATTCCCTGGGGCGCGTCGTTCTCGGAGTCCGACACCTTCGTCAAGGTCGAAGACACGGGCCGAATCCAGAGCTACGAGCTAAAGACCACCGGCCGGACATTGGGGCCGGCGGCGGTCGACTCCATGAAGTTCATCACGGTCGATGGAAAATTCGCACGGGTCATGGTGCGATACAGCGGCAAAGAGGCCCACGACCGGATCCTGAGTTATTTGCAGGAACGATTCGGCCCGCTTGACCAGACTCCCGGCCAAGTTGCTGCCGGCGCAGTGAAATTCCACAACTGGCAAGGGGACGAGAGCGAGATCATCCTCCGCTACGACCTGCGCACCAGCCAGGGCGTCATCTTCTTCGAGAGCGAAGCGTTTCGCGCCAAGTTCAACGAGGGCAACTCGCCCTCGACATTTTGACCTGCTGCACCCGCATCCACCCCGAACAATCGTAGGACGGAATACTCGCCATCCTTGTCTTGTTTCGTCGGCACATGATAGCCTGGCACGTGAGTAACCACTCACTCACCCGATCGCCGATTGCATGAAGCCGACGACCGCCATGTCCCGCAATCTCAGGCGAGACCGCCAGGCCAGCCTGATCTCCTCCGCCGCCAGCCTGTTCGCAGCCAAGGGCTTCCAGGGCACGACCACCAAATCCATTGCGCGCGCGGCCGGCATCAGCGAAGCCCTCGTGTTCAAATACTTCCCGACCAAGCGGGCACTGTACACCGCGATCCTCGCCGAAAAGGCCCCGCTCAGCGAACTGCTGAGCGCCGTCGAAAAAGTCGCCCGTCGGCGCGACGACCAGCAGGTCTTCACACTCATCGCCGGATACCGCATCCGTCCCGGCGCCGACCCCACGATGCTGCGACTGTTGCTCTTCAGCGCGCTGGAGGGCCACGAACTGGCCGACATGTTCTTCGGCAAGCAACACCGCGTCTTTTACGACTACCTGGCGGGATACATTCGCACCAGGATCGAAGAAGGCGCGTTCCGCCCAATTGATCCGCTGCTGGCCGCGCGCGCCTTCATCGGGATGGTCGTCTACCACCGTTTGTTGCATGAGATTTTCGATGTGCCGCTGCATTGCCCGCACAAGGAGATTGTCGCCACCTACGTGGAACTGTTCCTGGGCGGATTGCGGTTTTCGTCCACACCCAGCAAGCGGAGGCTGTCGCGTGTCCGCTAATCTCATCAGACGGCATCCGATCGTGACCCTCGGCATCATGCTTTTCGTGGCCGTCGTGGCATTGGTGGCCCTCCGCCTCAGCAGTGGGGCCAAGAGCGATCCCCGGAAAAACCGCATCCTTACCGTCGGCACAATGAGCCCCATCAAGCAGGACCTCGATGTCCGGTTGACCTACACTGCCGACCTCATCCCCAACCAGCTCGTGAATATCTTCTCGCGCGTGGACGGCTACATCGCCAAGATCTATGTGGACAAGGGTGACTTGGTGAAGGCCAATCAACTGCTGGTCGAAATCGATCACACCGACTATGTCCACGCGGTGAATCAGGCCAAGGCCAATCTGCTGTCCGCCAAGGCCAAGGTCGTGCAGCAGGAGGCGGCGGTACGTAATGCCGCCCTGACGCTCGACCGCATGCAAGCCTTGATCAAGGACCAGTTCGTCTCGCAGCAAGACCTGGATACCGCGCTGGTGAACCGCGACGCAGCCCTGGCCCTGCAAGACTCCTTACGCGCACAAGTGCAACAAATGGACGTCGCCCTGGCCCAGGCCGTGACCAATCTGGCCTATGCGTCCATCCGCGCCCCGTTTGCCGGGTATATCGCAGAACGTAACCTGGACCCCGGCTCCTATGTGAGCGGCACCACCGCCAGCACATCCACGATGTCGCGCGGCATTTTGAGCGTACATGACGTCGAAACCGTCCGCACCTTGATCGAAGTGGTAGAAAAGGATGTGCCGCTGGTGAAGGTCGGGCAACGCGCGGATGTGCGCGCCGAAGCCTACCCGAACGAAATCTTCGAAGGCAGGGTCACCCGCATCGTGCAAGCCCTCAACCGCGCCACCCGCACCATGACCGTCGAGGTCGACCTGCCCAATAAGGATCACCGCCTGAAGGGCGGCATGTTTGCCCGCGTCGAGGTCCTGGTCGGGAAACACCCCCAGGCGATTCAGATTCCCCTGGACGCGGTGAGTCGGCTCGAAGAGTCTCAGTATGTGTATGTCGTCAAGGACGGGAAGGCCCATCAGATCCCGGTCGAACTGGGGGCACGCTCGGAGAATCGCGTCGAAGTGGTGAAGGGCCTCACGGGAGACGAACAGGTCATTGTCTCCGGCAAGGATCTGGTGAGCGAAGGTGCACCGGTACAGACGCAGCCGATGGATGCCGTGAAACGTGAGACGTAAACGGTGCGCCGTGAAGATTCCTCTCATGCTGTCCCATCGATCCCCGCATGTCACCTCTGACGTGTCGCGTGTGACGTCTTCATCATGTGGCTGACACTTCTCGCACTGCGCAATCGAATCGGCATCCTGATGCTGTCCCTGGCCATGGTGATCCTGGGGGCCACGTCGCTCGAGCGGCTCCCGGTGGATCTCTTCCCCAACATTCAAGTTCCGGTCGCGTTTGTCGGCGTCATTTATAAAGGCGCGCCTCCTCTGGATATCGAACAGAGCGTGGTCTACCCCATCGAGAAGGCCGTCAGTTCAGCCTCGAACGTCGAGCACGTCGAATCCTTCGCTAAACAAGGCATCGGCGCGGTCCAGGTCTGGTTTAACTGGGGCGCGGACATCAACGTGGGTCAGATGGAGGTGATGCAGCGCATCACTCAGATTCTGAACAGCCTGCCGCCAGGCATTTTGCAGCCGTTCATCGTCAAGTTCGATGTCTCAAACATCCCCGTCGCCTTTGTGACGGCCTCCGGCGGCGATTTGGATGAGCGGGCACTGTATGACCTGGCCTACAACACCATCGCCCCCCAGATTGAACAGATCGCCAACGTCGCCGCGGCCACCGTCGAGGGCGGTAAGATCCGGCAGATCAATATCAATCTGGACCCCGCCCTCCTCCAGGCGCGCGGCCTCTCGATTCTCGACGTCGTGAAGGCTGTGAAGGCCTCCAACCTGATTCTCCCGTCCGGCGATCTCAAAGCCGGCAACCTCGACTACAACGTGTTCACCAATACACAGTTCAAGACGGTGGAGCCCATTAACGACGTGGTCGTGAAGATCGACCCGCGGGGTAACCCGGTGCGCGTGCGCGATGTCGGCGTGCTCAGCGATTCGTCGGACATTCAGACCAACGTGGTCCGTACCGACGGCAAACGCTCCGTCTACCTGCGGGTGAACAAGCAGCCGATTGCGAATACAGTGGACGTCGTCGATGCATTGCGGAAGGCCATCCCGAAAATGATCGGCATCCCGCCGGGCGTGCAACTGGGCATCTCCTTCGACCAATCCATCTATATCCGGCAATCAATCAAGAACCTGATCGAGCAGGCCCTCCATGGCTCGTTGCTGGCGGCGGCGGTCATTCTGCTCTTTCTGAGAAATCTCACCAGCACGTTGATCATTTCCGTCGCCATCCCGCTGTCGATTCTCGTGACCTTTATCGTGCTCTATTTCACCAACCAAACGCTGAACGTCTTCACCATGGGCGGCCTGGCTCTGGGCATCGGCCGGCTGGTGGACGATTCCATCGTTGAATTGGAAAATATTCAGCGCCATTTGAACGTCGACCGGAATCGGTGGGACGCCATCGTGAACGCCGCCCGCGAGGTCGCCATGCCGATCTTTGCCTCCACGGTCACCACCGTCGTCGTGTTCCTACCCATGTTTTTCATCGTCGGAATCGCGCGACTCCTGCTCATTCCATTGACCCTGACCATCGCCATCGCCCTGTTCACCTCGTTCTTCGTGTCCCGCACCGTCACGCCTGCGCTCTGCTATCGCTTTCTCAAGTCGGAGCAGGAAGCCCATCGCAACCTGCCCCGCTGGTTCGTACGGGTCATGCAGTGGAGTCAGCGACGGTACGACGCGCTCGACGAAGGATACGAGCGCAGCCTGCGATGGGTCCTGGCCCACCGGCGCACATTGCTGGTTGCTGTAGTGACAATCTTCGTCGGATCGCTCGCGCTACTGCCCTTTATCGGAACCGAGTTTTTGCCGGTTTCCGACGAAAGTCAGTTCCGGATCGTCCTGCGAGCCCCGGTCGGGCAGCGGGTGGAGAAAACCGTCGATCAGGTCGCCGAGGTCGAACGGGTGTTGCGGGAGAAGATTCCGCCGGACGAACTGGAAGCCATCGCCTCCAGCACCGGCGTGCTGGCACAAGGTCGTTCATCCCTCTTTAATCCCAACACCGGGCCACACACCTCGGTCATCTCGGTTTATTTGGCTTCCCCCGACAAGCGCCGACGAAACCAGGTGGAGATCATGAATGCCGTCAGGCCGGCGGTCATCAAATTGTTTCCCGGCGTCGCGATGTTCTTCGATCCGGGGGGCCTGGTGAAACGCGTCACCAGCTTCGGCTCGCAGAAGTCCATCGATGTCGAGATTTACGGATACGACTTCGAGAAGGCCCGTACCGTCATCCGCCAGGTGCAGGACCTCATGCACAAGACTCCAGGGATGGCCGACATTGAAGTCAGCCGGGAGGAAAATTATCCCGAGGTCAACGTGGTCGTCGACCGGGAAAAAGCGGCCCTGCTCGGCATCAGCGAAACCGACGTCGCCAACGCCGTGCTGTTTTCACTGAACGGGAACGGCCAGACCGATCCGATCATCTTCACCGACCCTCAGAACGGCAACGAATACTACATCAGCGCCTGGCTTGCGGAAGAACATCGTAAGGACCTGTCGGCCATCGAAAATGTGCTGCTGACGACAAAAAACGGAGAGCCGGTCCTGCTCAAGAACCTGGCCACACTGAAGCTGAATGCCGGTCCCGTGAAGATCGAGCGCAAATACTTCCAGCGCGTTGTGCACATCACCGCCAACCCCGTCGGCCGCGACCTCGGCTCGATTGCCCAGGACCTGGAGTCGGCGTTCGCCCAGATGCAGCTCCCGCCGGGATTCAGCATCCGGCTCGCCGGACAGATCCAACAACAACGCGAGACGTTCGAAGGCCTCACCTATGCCAGCGCCCTGGCATTGATCCTGGTCTACATGGTCATGGCCGCACAGTTTAAATCGCTGATCGATCCCTTCATCATCATGTTTTCCGTGCCGATGGGAATCCCCGGCGTGATCGTGATCCTCTATTTGACCAACACCACCATCTCCACCTCCTCCCTCATGGGCATCATCATGATGCTGGGAATCGTGGTCTCCAACGGTGTCCTGCTGGTGGACTACACGAATGTGCTGCGACGCCGCGGCCTGGACCTCGCCGTCGCCGTCGTCACAGCCTCGCGCACCAGGCTGCGTCCTATTCTGATGACTTCACTCGCCACCGTGGTCGGGCTGATGCCCATGGCCCTCGGCCTCGGCACCGGCAGCGAGACCAATGCTCCGCTCGCGCGGGCCGTCGTGGGAGGGCTCACCGTCTCGACGATCCTGACGTTGTTTCTGGTCCCGACCGTGTATACGATGCTGGAAGAACGCTTTCCGCGGCGTCCAGATCAGCTGGGAGAAGAGCGGGTTCAGGGTGAGTTAGTGAGTCAACAGGCTTAGGAAAGTCTTCGCACAGGTGAACGGTCTAAGGCGGGGTACGATGCGCAGGGTGTTTAGAAAGGCCGTCCGGCAAGGCCGCAGATGGCGGCAGCTCGTTTGCCGCAGCGGAATGGCAAGACTCGGACAGACTCTTAGGGGCGGAGACTGGGAAAGAGTGACGCCAGTTGCAGGGCCAAGCCCATATCACCGCTGATACGAAGCCGCCCGGTCATGGCCACCATGGTCCCGCTGATCTGACCATTCAAGACCTTCAGGCAATCCTCTCCGGACATGGCCAACGTCACCTGTGGATCCGGGTGCACGCCCTCGGATACCTGGCAGGCCCCGTCCCGGATCTGTAGTTGGTATTGCCCCCCATCGGCGCCGTTCAGATTGAACTGATACACCACATCCAGTCCGTCGGCCGCGTCAGGATCGAGCTTGCCGGCGAGTGTAGCGAAAAAGGCTCGTACAGTGTTCGGTGGTGTCTGCGTCATGGCCTGGTGCTCCGGCAGGACAGTGGGGCTCCTGCCGGAAGCCAGAAATAGAAAGGTCGTGGTCTAGTACCGCAACATCGCTCGGTGACTGGAACGACGGGCGCCGAAGAAGGCTTTGGAAAATTCTTCGACGACGGCCGGCTCATATCCTTTGCAACTGAAGATGTCGAGATAGGCGCTATTGGTGTCGTTCGCAAAGTGGCCGCTGATCAGGGAGGTCTCGATCAACTGCACCATGCTGTACCCCGCCACGCGACCTTCTCCGAAATTGACGATCTGGCAGGCGCCATACCGCTTCATTTCGATCAGTTCGCAGAGCTGGACAACGTAAGCTTCGATTTGTTTGGCGTCTCGAATGCGTTCGGGGATGCAATCGTGGAGGTCGACGGAGGTGCAAATGCCCCAGGCTTTGCCGGGTCCGACAGAGTCCGGATGGACCGCGGAGTCAGCAACCCTGGCTGAAGATGATGAGATGTCGTCTGAAGTGGCACCTTCTGTCTTGTGCATATGCGATACGACCTTTCTGTTGGGAATGGTGGGGGCGTGAACACATGCTTGCAATATACTGAACGTTTGAAACCCTGTAAATATTTATCTCCGAAATTTCTTGTCTCTCACACACATTGACAAACTCTCGACCCCTTAGCCAGAATGCCGGCCATGGCTGATACGTCGACACCCCAATCCAATCCCTCCGTACCGACCGCCGAATTACCGGAACGCCTCTGCACCTGGTGCAAGGTCGCCATGACCACACGTCTGGTCGCCGGCGGGAAGTTTATCCACTACACCTGTCCCAAGTGCGTGTTTCAGCACACCACCAAACGTACGCCGGCAAGCTGACCGTCCTGTACAGGCCGCCCAGGCCACACTCCCACTGGACGATCAAAATGGTTCGGCCACCAAGGCCGCAGCGAACGAATGGCTGAGGCGTACTGGATTTGCCCGCTGTAGTCTTGTGTGATAGGAGCACGAAGGTGGAGGCCTTTTTCAGCCGCCCATCACTCGTCGTAGTACTTTTCTCGATAGATCGGACACAGCCCCTTGGCGTTGACCCTTGCCGTCACGTCCTTGATCATCCCATTGCCGCCGCACAGATAGACTGCAAGATTCCCGACCGATGAGACCCGTGCATCGACCAGCGCCGTCACGCGCCCGCTTGCCCCCTGCCAGCCTGGTTCCGGCCTGGAGAGGGTCGTGACAAAGGAAAAGCTTGGATGGGCCGCAGCCAGCGCCGCCAGTTCCTCCTGCCAGTAGAGATCCCGTTGGCTGCGAAGCCCCCAGAACAGGGTCACGGACCGCGACTGTCCATCCTCCAATTGAGCCAGAATCATGCTGCGAAGAGGGGCGATCCCGGTTCCGGTTGCCACAAAGAGCAGATCTCTGGCTCCGGCGTCCCGCAGATAAAACGCCCCTGCCGGCCCCTTCAATGAAGTGCGCGATCCATCTTTCAACCCGAATAAATAACTCGACCCAGGCCCGCCCTGAACAAGATTCAGCACGAGCAGAATCCGGTCTCGCTGACTCGGCGGCGAAGCGATGGAATAGGGCCTGGTCACCGGCCTGGGCTGACCTTCCTTCGGCACCTCGAACGACACAAACTGCCCGGCCTTGAACGTCATGCTGTCTGGCTCCAGAAGGCGCAACTCGATCGCGCGCACGTCGTACGTGAGATCTTGAATCCGACTGACTTCAGCCGTGAATGTGTCCACAGAAACCTCGTTGGCAGCTCGGGTGATCAGTTGCGGGAAGGGAGCAAGAGATGCGTTTCATAACTCATGATACCAAGAAACGCCGCCAGCCCAAGATAGTACAGACCGTAGCTGACCCTGGTGGCTAGCGGTACGTCATAGTAGCGCTCCGGTAGACCGTGGGGACCACCCCGAAAGGTAGACATCAGATGGGGAAGGGCCATGATCGCGATCAACAGCAGCATGGGGCTTTGGTTCACGATGAACAGGCCAATCAGGATCGGCACACCCAGCCACCAGACCTTCGGCGAAATGATCGCCGTGATGCGCCCCCCATCCAGCGGGGAGAGCGGAATGAGGTTGAAGAGATTGATCATGAACCCGGCATAGGCCAGGGCCAGCATCAACTGGCTGTGGGTATACTCCGCCGCGTAGTAGCAGGCCATGGCCGCAAAGGTCCCCGCCACCGGACCGGCAATGCCGACATAGGCCTCGGTTTCGACATCCATCGGCTGTTCCTTGAGCTGAATCCAGGCGCCGACGAAGGGGATAAAGGTAGGAGCTCCGACGTTCAAGTTGCGCTGCTTGGCGGCGGCGTAGTGCCCCAGCTCGTGGAATAGGATCAACAGCACGAACCCCACCGCATACCACCAGCCAAAGACGAAACTATACACCACCATCGAGAGCAGCATAGTCCCGCCGGTGAGCGCAATCTTGCCTAGCTTGAGACCGCCGAGGAGCAGGAGGAGGATTTTCACGACGACACCCCTCCACCCCCGCCAGGCTGGTCCACGTGGGGCTTTTTCTTGAAATACTTGGCGGCGAGTCCAGCGATCGCAATCACCAGTAACATCAACACTTTCTTCCCCGCGATCACCAGGGGAATGATGAATCCCCAGAGCTTCGCCAACAGGCCGGACTTGATCGCCGCGCCGGCAATAAGCGCCGACAAGCCGACCGCCGCCACCTTGTCGGTGGTGCTATCGAAATCGGCATATCGTTTCCCCTCGACAAACTCCACATTGGCGAGCAGAAGGCTCACGTGTGGCTTCAACAGCGGCAACTGCTCCAACGATCCCACCATGTTCATACTGAGATACCCCTGCCGCCCCAACGCCAGCGTGTTGTAATTGACTCCAACCGCTGATTCCCGCTCCTGCGCCGAGATAGCCCAGACCACTTTGTTGGCAGTCTTATCGTAATGCGGCTTTTCCTCCCACCCGCGAATCACCAGCGGGGAAAAGCCCTGGGCCTCCCGGGTTTTGTTGTCTTCGTCCGTTCCCTCCTTGATGGAGGCCATCAGCGCATCGGCGTCCCAATTGGCCGCCTCATCGTCCTTGACGTAGCCGGCGTCGATATACCGGACCACCATGAACCACTGCTCACCTTCTTCTGTCGCGGTAATCAGGCCGAGTTCTGAACCGGAAGGGAAATTCCCCATTTGTTTGAGCAGCCGCTGGGTCTCCTGCGCCCCGAGAAACCGATACCCCTTCGGTAATTTCAACAGCGCCTGATCGCCCAGCTTGGCCTCACCAGGCCCAACTTGCCAAGGCAGCGCCGCAGGTTTCGGCTCATCGGCTAAAACCGGCAGCGTCCATGCGCATAACGCCAGAACCATCACCATCATGAGCCTCACCTGATGCCATGCCATAACCGGACCTCCTGACACCTGAGTCACTCCGCCTGCAGGGAAATGAGAAACCCATCGCACTCACCTTGCGACAACTACAGGGAAGCGAGGAAAATGGTTAGAGAACCTGGCGTAGATTCGGAGTCATCACCCAATCAACTTGTCGTATTCGCCGTGTGTACCAATCCAGAACTAGTTGACGCCGTCTGGAATGTCGAACCCCAGTGCCCGATAGTGCTCACCAACTCGTGCTGACCAGAGCGTCCCTATGCGTTTGAGATGAAGTGACGGATGGCGAGGGTTGGATTTAAGCAGGTGGAAGTTCTTGTCGGCGAGTGAACGGATATCCTCCGGAAGCGCGTGATACGCAATCCAGAATCGTGAGGAGGCAGTATACTTCACAGGGGACGGGTTTTCCCCTGTTCGTGCTCCGCACGGGCCTCAGCCAACAGGCTCTCGAGCTTGCCTGCCTTCAGATCTGATTCAATCTGCGCGTCCCATACCCCGGCATCAAATTCAAGAAACCACGTCCGGAACTGAGCCAGATCCGCTGGGGAAAGGTTTGAAACTGTGCGTTCGAGCTGCTCTATCTCACTCATGGCAGTCCTCCATCTCACCAGTGAAAATTGTACACGAGTTCACCAGGATTGTCTGTGCCCACATCTATTCCAGGCTATAGTCGAAACGACGCGATGGCAGACTCCTTATCTGCAGTCCTAGCAAGGATGCAGCCGGCGCTGGAAGGGCACAACGCCAAATGGCACATTTGATGTTAGTCACCCGCTCTCAAACTTCTACCCCCTAATATCGAAGCCGGTAAATATCATCGAGTATGTACATTTTATAGGCATCTACCGTAATCCATCCATACTTGGAGTGATAACCTTCATCGTTTGAGGAACCTGCACCAATCTTTTCCCAAGTAAATAGGCAGTGTTCATGGTTTTCCTTTTCAGGGAATTTCTCCCTTACCCATTGCTCAGAAATATCTAAGGCTGCCTCCATAGCTTTTGGTAGCCACCACCCACGGTAGTAGTAAATTTCGCCTTGCACTGGCAGCGGATGTGCAGAATCGTACGTCTCGAAAAAGAAGCGATCTCCCTCTTTTCGGAGTAGCTTATGAAGCTGAAACCTTTCGTGCCCAGATTTGGGATCAGTATAGAGGCCAGCAGGAGCTATCGGCCCGATGTCCGTCTTGTCAAAGCGAATGCAAAGTCGCGACGTGTCTCCCTCTCGACTCGCTTCAAGTATGATACCCTTTGGCTCAGTATAGGCCATCCTCGCTACTCCTCACAGGCTGCGGGCTACGCTATACCTCTCACCCAAACCTCCACCGCCAACACGGCACCTGGCGGAATAAGGCCGGGAACTCCTTCCTCCCGATAGGCCAGGTGGGGGCTGATGCGGACCTTCCGATAACCGCCGGCTTTCATCCCAATCAACGCCTGCTCAATATCGACGATGACCTGACGCCTTCCCAGCGCCACCTAGTGGTCGATTAACGTCACGCCGCCCTCAACCCGCAACATAGAGGCGAACAACTGGGACGACTGTCGTTCGTTGAACAGAACCTCGTGTCCGCGATTCAAGAAGAGGCGCATGTTATAGATGACCTGTTCGCCTTTTTACACGGCCAGGCTCGTGCCTTCCCGCGCGTCGAGGAGTTCCAGCCCGATGATGCGGGGCATGTGCGACTCCAGATGCCGGTCAGTACACGATCGTCGTCAGCGACCGCGCGGCTTCGTCCCGCTTCTCCGCATGCACCACCACCCGGCCGATCACACGCCCGTCCTCGGTCTCCACATCAACCCGCCAGTCGCCGGGATCGAGTCCTTGCTTAAACGTGTAGGCACGATACCCGCCCTCACGCCCTCCGGAAATTTTGAGGGCAATCCGGTCGGCATGGGTAAAGGGGTGGCTGGCGTCCAGGCGGTAGTACCAATGGTGATAGATCGTGGTATTGAGCGCGACTGGAGCAAAGACCGCCGTGAAGCAATAGATCGGTTCATCGGCGGCCACGGTCGTACTCGATCGCTGCCACACCTCAAACCACTGCTTTTCGTATGACAGTTCGAAATGGTCGCCGGAACGCTTGACCTCGTGATACATCCCCCCGAATTTCATCGAGAGCGGCACGGGCGGAATCCAGTTCAGAAAGTAGAACCCGACCAACAGGCCGATCAGCGCCAGCGCGGGCGCGCCAGCCAGCAAGGCCTCGCGATTGGTGCGAGCCTGGTTCCGCCAATAGATCAGGTGCACGACGCGGAGGACGACCAGCACCGTAAGCGCGGCCCCGGCGAGGAAAATGGCCTGGTTCATCCACCCGGTCATGACCGGCAGAAAAAACGTGACGAACGCGAAGCACACGAGCGCGTAAAGACTCACCAATAGCTGCACATTCGACAAGCGGCTACGGAGGAATTCGTTCGCCACCAGGAAGGCCACAAGAACACAGAAGAAGACGGCCGTCCCGGCGAAGGTCGCGCTCTTGGAATAAAAGATCGCATAGGCGCTGAACAGGCCGCCCAGCAAAAACTGAATGGCCATCGGCGCGTACGGCTTGGCCTGCACCACCCATTTCATGAAGAACGGCGCATCCGGCGGAAGATCCTCGACCCGAGCCTCGTTCGTGCCCAACCGACCGGTCAGCACGATCAGGAAGCCCAATAGGGTGAGGTACAAGAGCAGGAGCAGGTTGTCCCGCAGGCGGTCGATCCGCGTCAACACCAGCGTGTCATAGGTCACGCCGCTAAGGAAAAACAGCGGTGGAAGGTACGGCTTCCCCAAGACAGACTGGAATCGTTCCATCGAGACCATGTCTTAGATTTCAGGAGAAGCAGGCGATTGTCAAACGAAGAGAGGAATTGGTGGTGGGTCAGTTGAATAACAGAGGGGAGGCGTCTGCACTTTTGAGTCGACCCTATCGTGCAGCGGTGTTGAGGCCCAGTCGAGTGTCGAGGGCGTCGAAGAAATCGACGTAGAGGATCGGCCGGTGCTCGATGGGGATCGCCACGAGATTCGGCCTGAAGACTTCTGACGAGACATTCATTGCCCATGCCGGCGTGACGCGCGCAGAGGACTCGGTGACTGGCTCGACCTGCACCGTGAGCTGATAGCCGACGGTGCCGCCGGCAAGCGCGGAGCTATGGCCGACGCCGCTCGGCTGACTTTTGAGGAGGCCCTTGGCCGGATCGACCATCGCGAGCGCCATCGTATAGTCGATCATCTGAGCCTTGACGGCGTCAAAGACGACGGGCTGACTCAGATTGTAGACCCGCGAGCGGTAATGCGCTTCTTCTTGTGGCGAGAGGATCGTGCAGCCGGTGAGGAGCAGCGCCAGCAAGCCAGCGAGTAGTGAGTGCATCATGGTCTCGTTCGTCCTCCATAAGGAAACCCAGGTACATCTGCTTTCATCTCTAAACTTCGACACTACCGAGGAATTACATAAACGGAGGGAGCGGCGCATACGTCACATCGTATCCCAACAGGCGTTCCAGCCACCCGACCATGTGCTCTTCAGGCAGCGGGGCACGATTCAAACGGGCTTCTAGCTGGAAACCGCCCGCGGTGCCCACGATCCCGATAATGGCCGAGGCGTCGCTCCCTTCCGGCATCAACTCCTGCGTCTGGAATTCGCAGAGCGTGCTATAGAGGCGTCCGTGCGGCGCGATTGTGGCGAGGACTTCCGGCAATTCCCCCAGCGCGCAATGCACGGAACAGCGATACACCGACCGGGCGCCGGGCTGTACCGCCGCAAATGCGTCGAGCGCCGGCTCAGAAAAACCCGTCAGGTAGGCGCGCACCCCGGCAGGCTGGGGCGCAAAGGTGGCCGCCAACCGGCTCGCCGGCACGAGAAACTCATAGGCATCCAAGGAATTGTATTCGAACTGACAGGGGCCGAAGGCATCGGGCCAGGAGCAGAAAAACGGTGTCGCCGGATCGGCCGGCCTTAACACCAGACTGTCTTTCTCCACGGAGGTTTCGACCGGCAGATCCAACGTGCCGATCGCGTCGAGAAAGATCGCCCGCCGCTCATCCACCCATTCGGCCCTTCGCGCGTCTTCACGCGTTTCCCCGGGCGTCACCACGTCCTGCGTATGGAGGCGCACGCGGATGAAGGCATGGTTATGCCGGAACCCCAGCCAGAACATACACGTGGGCTCATGAAACCGCAGGCCTGATTTGGTGCGCCAGGGATGGCTGATGGAGCAGTAGGTTCCGACGTCCTGGAATCGCTGATAGACCGTGTGGTAACCGCCGGCGAGCAGGAAAAAATCACCCTGCCACGCCTCGTGGATATGGAGAAGTGTGACATCTTCCGTGGCCCAGTGATCGAGCTGGTCGAACGCATCCAGTGAATCGACCGCCCAATCCTCCACGTAACAAATCACGTCTTTGGCAGGATGCGCCGGCTTCAGCCCCAACGCCCCCAGTCGCTCACCGACCGCAAGGACCTCGCGAAAGGTCAATTGGCCCGAGGTCTCCCACCGCCGTTCACGCACGACACCCCTCCGCACTCCCCGCACGACGGTCGAACCCAGACGGCATCACTTGGCGGACTTCAACCCACGGCCCTCGATTTTTGTATCGGCGATAAACCGTTCGATCCCATCCTGCAGCAGGCCGGACATGAGAGTCTCGACATCTTCGCTGGTGAACCAGAACACCAGCTTGGTCTGTTCCCCCTGAATGTTCCGCACGGTGGTGCTGTCGTCCGCGAGGTTCTTGGCCTTGATGACCAGGCGATTCTGACCGGTCAGCTTCGTATTAAAGACCCGGCTTTTCGCGGTCGTGGCGAACTCACGAATCTCCCCGCGGATCACGATATCCGCCCCTGATACCTCAACACCCGCCTGCACGACTCGCGCATCCCACCCGTGCCGGTTCCATCCCCGTTGGCGCAGCGTTTCCGCCAGCGCCTCGGCAATCGTCACTCCAGGCGCGCCTCCGTTGACATTGAAATTCGTGATCCCACCGCCCAGATGGGTGCGCTGACCGATTTTCGCCCGGTCGGTTCGCAAGTCTTCAAACGGTTCGATCACGATCTTCAACGGCTCAGTCTGACTGCTCGGCACGAACGGCTGTTGCGACTGAAGATTCAGCGGGACCATTTCTCCAGCCCCGGCACAACCCAACAGCACAGCCAGACCCACTGCGACACAACACTGACCTACCATGCGACATCCCTGTGCAATCACACTTGCCTCCCTGTCAGTATCAGTAAGTAACGTTTCTCAAAGACGGGCACAGTCTACCCAACTCGCAGCCGGATGACAAACGGGAAGGAGACCTGGAAGTAACGCCTGTCGCTGATGGCTAATAGCTGGTGTCGCCGGCAAAAAAGAGGGCTACCGGAAGGAGACGAACCCCAATGGATTGATCAAGGGGTCAGTAACGGCAGCAGGCTCCGGAAAGTCTCACGCCCTACCTCCGGCAGACGCCCCTCACGCATGGCCGGAGAATCCAGCGGCACAAAGCGGGCGATCTTGAACCAGGCCCGGCCCGACAAAACAGCCGCCAATTGAGCCTTGCGGTCGTGGGTAATCGGCAGCGTGTAGCCTTCTCCCCGCTTCCATTCCCAGAACGTGGGAGCGAGAGACAGTTCCAGCCCCTGACCGGCCAGCTGATGGAAGCGATCGAAGAAGTTTTTCTTGCACTGTTTAACCTGGCCGCCGTCCACGATCATGGCAAAAGCCAAGTGGTGGCCCCACCAGCAGAGCGAGCGAAAGGTGAACTTGTCGTCTCCGAGGAAATGTTTGGGATAATCCAGATATTGGTAGGGGCACGCTTCAAGCCGTTCGCCCTTCACAAACTGCGCTTTCGATGGGTCAAACCCGGGCGGCACCAACAGTGCGGTCCGGCCCAGGTCTTCCTGCAACCCGAGCTGAAGCTCGCTGAGCAGATCACGGACCTTGAGGATGATTCGTTCCTTAGCGCGAAACAGCTCCCCATCCGCGACCAGCGTGATCTCGGCAGGGGCCAGCGAGGAATCCTGTGACGAAGAAGCCATGTAGGCTAATAGCTCACAGAAACACAATATTGACGGGTGCGCCCTCTGAATGCCCAGGCGTGTGGCGGCGTAGTCCCCACCTTTCGTCGGATGCTCAAAAAGGCTGTCCAGCAAGGCCGCAACGAGTGAGGACCCGCAGGCGTACCCTCGGGGTACGTTGAGGGTCCGAACGAAGTGAGAACGCTGCTGGCGGACTTTTTCAGCATCCGGCTAGGACTTCTGGTGGGATTCGAACACCGACACCTGCAAATCGAAGATCCGGCGACATTCGGCACAGCGAAGGCCCACGCTGTCGCGGATGACATCCAGTTCGCGAATCGTAACCGAGACGGGGTGCGCCTCAAGACAGGCGGCTAATAGTTCTTTTGCCGTCGGGAGCCCCTTCGCACCTGACAGGTCCCCATCAACCGGCACCGCCGCCACCCGCGCCACCACTTGGTCCGACACCATCTGATGCATCATACGGCAAGAGGTGCAGGCGATAATGAGTCGCCCCTGCTCGTCGAGCCGCTTCAACGACAGGCACAAGGGATGAACAGCGAAACACTGTTGCACAAAGGCACCGCTTTGAAATCGCTGTCCCATAACCACCTATGGAATGACCCAAAGAGCGAATAGCGTAAAACAAGCAATCGAGCGCAGGCGTAGGTGCTTCAGCTATCGGCCGTCAGACGGACGCACTACTTCCAGCAAGATACGTTTCACGCTTCACGGCGGTTGCGCGAAAAGCCGGCGCTCTTTTTCAACATCCTGTCACAGTTTCGCCAACCCCAGCATCAGAAGCACCCCAAGGGCGTAGGGAATCATACAGGAATACAGCACGGCGTTGAAGGCTCGATCCGGCGTGGTCGATCGAACCGTGTGGTCTTTGTAAATGAACTCGTAGGCGAGAATCAGCAGCGTAAGGGTCAGCACAAAGACCCGGCTCGTGCGAGGCCAGGTGTAGTGCCCGCTCACGATGAAATTGGCTGTGAAGAACCCGCTGGTGACAAACAGGAGCGGCGCAAGCACGTAGCGAAGGGTGTGGGAAAAGTAGACGTGCCAAACCGGTCTGGTGGATCGTTCCTGCGGATCGAGTAAGAGGGTCATGACCCGACTGGCGCGGGTTGGCTGGAGGGCGACGGAGCAACTTGCTTCGCCTGCTCCTCGGCAGTCCGGCAGGTTTTGCAAATGCGCGGACGCTGCTTCAGGAAGCTGATCCGCCCACTAGCCAGGCAACTATAGTGCACAAACTCATCACATACCGCGCAGCGCGACCATCCCCCGCGTAACATCGTCTTATCGCGATAGAGGCCCTGCTGGCAGACTTTGCAGTTGCGGGGTTCGATCCCCAGCAACATGGGCTCCCACTCGCCAGCTGCTTTGCGAATACTCATAACGCGGAAGTATAGCGAAGGGGTCCAAGAAAAAACAAGGAGGGAGAGGAGGGAGGGTGGCCTGGTGGTCCCCCCAAGCCACCCTCCCGAGGGAAAAAAGGACGAGAAGAACGCCAGGCGACTTCCTTGGGAAGAGACCAAGAAACCGGTCGGATCAGGTGGTAGATTATGGTGAATGCGGCCTATTGCCCAAGAGGAAACAGGCGAGCCGCATGGTGCACAGTCAAAACATGTACTTGCTTCTCGATCAAACGATAGACAATGCGATACGAGCCTTGAACAACTTCACGGATCTGTGGATCGGCAAGTTCAGGCATAATCCTCCCCGACTGAGGAAATAAGATCAAGCGGTCCACTGCAGCCACGAGTCGTTGCGTCACCAATTGAGCGGCATGCGGAGAATCTTTGGCAATGAATTGTTTGATGGCCTGAACGTCAGCGATGGCCCGACGTGTCCAAAGGAGGGTCATCCGAGCAGTTGGCGAACGGCATCCTGGTGGGGGATCATCTCGCCGGCATGAGATTGACGGAGCCCTTCCTCTACCTTTGAGAGAAAGCAGAGCCGTTCAATGGCATCTTCGAGCGTCGCATTGTCTGGCAACCGCTCAACAGCCTCAAGGATCTTTTGTTTGGCAGTCTGAGTACCCACGGTCCGCACGCCTCAGTGTGAGGCTTACTCTATGCCTCTTGCTGACTCGCGTCAATCCAAGGTAACAGACTTGCCGACCTCCTGAGGACGGCGCCTAGGACCCTACCCTACAGAGTACTCGCGGTTGAAATAATGATCTACGGTGCCAGCCTCATCTATGCGATAAGGTTCAGCAGCAACTACGTCAGGCGAGTTATGACTCATCCTCGCTCGAGAACGCTCATGACTCTTGAAAAATCGCCATCCGTCGGCATCACGAAGAGGCAGCGACCACCGCTCCGGGAAGCCCACACGGCCTCGACAGGCCGGTTCCGTTCGATGTCAACACAAGTAGCTGATCACATATTGTGATCAGCTCACCATGCTCGCTCGCACGCTGGCCCTCTCTTCTCCCCCCGTTTGACACTCCGCGAACCCCTTTGTTACTCTCTCGCGCACATGAAAACGCACAGCCCCTTGAGCACTCGGACATGAGCCCCGCAGGCCAACTTACCCCGACCGGTCTGGACATCCGCCGGTACCTCGAACGGAAACGCGAGGAAGTGGACCAGTATCTGCAATCGGTCATCCCGAGTGCCGAGACCATGCCCACGACCCTGCACGAAAGCATGCGCTATAGCCTGTTCGCGGGCGGGAAGCGGGTCCGGCCTATTCTCGCCATCGCCGCAGCCGAAGCAGTCGGCAATGCAGGGAAGGCCGTTTTGCCTGTCGCATCCTCATTGGAACTGATCCATACCTATTCCCTCATTCACGATGATCTCCCGGCGATGGACAATGACGATTTCCGCCGCGGGAAACCGACGAACCACAAGGTCTACGGCGAAGCGATGGCCATCCTGGCCGGCGATGCGCTGTTGACCATGGCGTTTGAACTCTGCGTCCGAGCGAATACCGAGCACCATCTCGATGCCGCGCAACAGGTCCAATTGATCCGGGAACTAGCCGTCGGGTCCGGTAACCTCGGCATGGTGGGTGGGCAGGTCCTCGACATTCAGGCCGAAAACAAGGACATCGACCTCGCTACGTTGCAGTCCATCCACAAACATAAGACCGGCATGCTCATTCGAGCCGCTGTACGGATGGGTGCCATCACCGCCGGGGCGACACCTACGCAACTCGACGACTTGACCTTTTACGCTGAACAGATCGGCCTGGCCTTCCAAATCGCCGACGATGTGTTGAACGTCACCGGCACGCGCGAGGAGCTCGGCAAGAATCCCAACACCGACGCCCAACGCGGCAAAAAAACCTACCCGACGTTTTACGGCGTCGAAGGAGCCAGGCAACTGGCGGAAGATTGCGTCACCAGTGCCAACGACCGGCTCGCCTCCTTCGGCACGAAAGCCGATCCACTCCGCGAGTTGGCCCGGTACATCACCTCGCGGAAAAATTGAAGAGCCTATAGCTGATAGCTTATGGCTGATAGTCTGACAGCTCCTCTTCCTGCCATACGCCATCGGCCATTGGCCATCAGCTCCCCATCATGAAAGTACTCGTGACCGGCGCAACGGGTTTTGTCGGCGGAGCCGTGGCGCGGGCCCTGGTCAAGACCGGTGTCGAGGTTCGCGTGCTCTCCCGGAAGGGCGCAGATCTTCAGAACCTCGCCGGACTACCGGTCGAGCAGGTTGATGGAGACTTGCGCAACATCGAGTCCCTCCGACAAGCCTTAGCCGGTTGCCGGCAGCTCTACCATGTCGCGGCCCATTATGCCCTGTGGGCGAAAGACCCTTCGATCTTCTACGACATCAACGTCACCGGCACGCGAAGCCTGCTGGAAGCGGCTCGCGAGGTCGGCATCGAACGGACCGTCTATTGCAGCACCATCGGCGCGATCGGCCTGCCGCCGGGCGGCGGATTAGGAACCGAAGAGACGCCGGTATCGCTGGCGCAGATGGCCGGCCATTACAAACGGTCAAAATATTTGGCCGAGCAGGAAGTGCTGACACTCGCGCGCGAAGGCCTGCCGGTCGTCATCGTGAACCCCAGCGCGCCGGTCGGCGAAGCCGATGTGAAGCCCACCCCCACCGGCCAGATCATCGTGGACTTCATGAAAGGCCGCATGCCCGCCTACATCGAAACCGGCATGAACCTGATCGACGTGGACGACGTGGCCCAAGGCCACCTGCTCGCCATGCAGAAAGGCCGGCAAGGCGAACGCTACATTCTCGGTAACAAGAATCTGCTCCTCAACGAAGTGTTCCAGATTCTGAGCCGCATCACCGGGGTGAAGGCCCCCACCATCAAGTTGCCGCGCCTTGCCATTCTGCCGCTGGCGTATGCAAATCAATGGATCTCGAACCTCACGGGTGTGCCCCCGCGCATTCCGCTCGAAGGCGTGAAGATGGCCAAATACAAGATGCATTACGACTGCGGCAAAGCGATCCGGGAACTCGGCCTGCCCCAAACACCGGTCGAGACTGCCTTGGAGAAAGCCGTGCAGTGGTTCCGATCACATGGCTATGTGTAATCCGATGCTGAAACAGGCCTCCATCGACGTTCCCGGCTCGACAAGATCCTCCACAGACCCACGGCGAAAGAGCGTGACTTTTTTGAGCATCCGTTGATCCTCCGATGGAAATCCCTCTCCTTTTCTTTAACACTATCCTGCTCCGCCCCTACGTCTTTGCCTTCCTCGCTGCCTTTCTGGTTTCAGCCGTTGCGTTGATCGGCTGGCCGCGGACCTGGCGCTTCTGGCTCGTCAGCTGGATCACCGCCTTCGTCTGCGAATATTCCTCCACCCGTAACGGCATCCCCTTCGGCTGGTACTTTTACAACGGCTCTACGGTCGGGCAGGAGCTCTACTTCTCCAATATCCCCTTCATGGACTCGATTTCGTTCTCGTTCCTACTGTTCGCCAGTTATTGCCTGGCGCTCTTGTTGCTGCTGCCGGTCCAATCGAGTTCGCGCGCCGGCACTATACCGCGACTTCCCGATCTGACGTTCACTCTGCCGCTCCGGACAAGTTGGCCGGTATTCACCCTGACGGTGCTGCTCTTCGCCTTCATCGATATGGTGATCGATCCGGTGGCGCTGCGAGGCGACCGCTGGTTTCTGGGAAAGATTTACTATTATCCCGACCCTGGCGTGCATTTCGGCGTCCCGATGGCGAACTATCTCGGCTGGGCGGTCGTCGGCGCGATCTCCCTGTTGATCTACTTCCCGCTGGACCGGCGCTTGCACCAGCCCTTGCCGGCACACCGTCCGTCTACCACCCATCGCCTGCTGATCGGTGGCGGACTCTATTACGGAGTGCTGGCCTTTAATCTGGCGATGACGTTCTGGATCGGCGAAACGCTTCAAGGCACCACCGGCCTGCTGATGTATGTGCCGCTGACGGCCATCTTGCTGCTACGCCTGTTCACGCCTGCGACCCAATCTACCTAGCGGGATGTTCCTGGGCATCGGACACTTCGCTGCCCATGACGACCACCAGGGCCGAACAGAGTTTTTTCGCAACCTTCTGAGCACAGTCGACACACATCCTCTCGAGTCTGGTGTGATTGGCATTCATTCGATCGAGACGGTATAGTGGTAAAGGGCGTTGTGCCTAGACTGGAAGGTTTGTCTCTCATGAAGAAACTTTGCGGACTGCTGATGATCGGCTTCCTGGCCACCTTGGGAATCCTCGGGTGGTTCGGATATCAGTCCTATAGCACCGGGTTTAGCGCCAAGGCCGAACCGAACGAGCTGGAAGTGCTGATCGCCAGACAACTCCGGCACCTGGCCATTCCCTTCGAGAATCGACAGCTCCGCAATCCCCTACCCATCACGCAGGAACTGATGAAGGACGCTCTCGCCCACTTCGCCGATCATTGCGCCTCATGCCATGCCAACAATGGTAGTGGAGACACCGTCATCGGCAAAAATGTGTACCCCAAAGCGCCCGACCTGCGCCTGCGAGACACTCAGACTATGTCCGACGGAGAATTGTTCTTCATCATCCAGAACGGGATTCGCTTCACCGCGATGCCCGGCTGGGGAAGCGGTGATCCGGCGAAAGACAGCGGTAGCTGGCAACTCGTGCACTTCATCCGCCACCTCCCCAGCGTGACCGAAGAAGAATTGCAGGAAATGGCCGGCTTGAATCCAAAAACCAGGAAAGAACTCCAGGAAGAGGCCCTGATCGACCAGTTCCTGGGCGGAGACGATGCCGCTGCCTCCAAGGCTGTCGGCGCCCATCATCATTAATCCGTCAACGAAAGGACGACCCGTGACATTCCTTCGACTCTTCATTGCCGCGTTCCTTCTGATCTGCGCCCCGGCCGGGGTAGCCGCCCATGGGAGCGGACAGCATGTGCTCGGCGTCGTGGCCGCTATCGACGCGACTCACATCGAGGTCAAAACCCCCAAGGGTCAGGTCGTGTCGGTACGAATCACGGACAAGACCCAATATAAGGTACGGAACCTTCGCCGCCCGAAGAGCCCGCCGCAGGTGGGAGACCGCGTGGTCATCGAAGCCGAAAAGGGCACCGACGGCCTGACCGCCACGGAAGTCCATTACTCGGACTCCAAACCCAAAGAGGCCCAATAGCGCCCCATGCGAGTGTTTGAGCTACAGAGCAGTCAGCACAGCGCAAGCAGCACGAGCAGCCTCCGCCCCTTTGTCATGCGGGTCCTGGTGATGGGGCTGGCCGTCTTTCTCGCCGTGACGATCGTACCCGGCATCGAATCGGAAAGCTTCGGCGCCGGTCTGGCAGCCGTGCTTGTGCTGACGGTACTGAATACGCTGATCCGGCCGCTGCTCTACCTGCTGGCACTCCCGCTGATCGTCGTCTCGCTCGGCCTGTTCATGGTGGTAATCAACGCCCTCCTGCTCCAACTGACCGCCGCACTGGTCAAAGGGTTTACCGTTGTGGGATTCGGGGCCTCTTTCTGGGGCGCCCTCGTCATCAGCCTCGTGAGTAGCCTCCTCAACATGATCCTGGTGGTGGAACATACCCGCGTGGAACGGCACGACCATCCCCAGCGCCCCCCCACGATCATCAACCCGGACTAGCGACCGAGAGCCGAGACTGGCCGCCAGATGGCGTATAGCCTGGCGATGGGAGGATCCATGGACCGTGCCATACACTATGAGTCCTATGTGCTTCGAATGCAGATGCTTCCTTGAGTTACCTTGATCCGGCTGCTACAATGCCGACCGACGCTCGCCATTCACCGCCGAGAGCGCACAACCTATAACGAGCACCATGTTCCGAACATGCTGCGGGCCATGACTCACCAGCGGAGTCATCCAGACCGGAACAAATGGTCGCCCCCTGCGTAGTCGGGAACATCCTGCATAGAGGTCGATGAGTCCTCCAGCCGAACCAGAAAAAAAAGCTGCCGCTGAAACGCACCTGCAACGCACCCTCACCTCCGTCGTCAACGGATTACCCGCTGAGGCCGCCCTGGTCGCAATTTTTCACCAGGAGCAGGGGCCACTCACGACGCAGGTGCACCGCGGATTCACCCCGCGCGATGTCCAATCGATCGTCCGTACGCTCTCCTCGCAAAAGGTGCTGACCTCCGTCCCCGTCGGCAACGATCCCGAGGCCTCACGCACCATGCGCCTTCGCCTGATCACGCCGGGTGCCAAGTCGCTACTGGGCGTGCCGCTGCGCCACCGTCAGCGCACCTTTGGTTTCCTGGTAATCGGACGGAAAGACAATGCCGTCTACGCGAAAAAAGACAAAACGATGCTGGAACAGGCCGGCGACGACATTACCAAGGCCCTTGAGCGGGACAGCCTCTTTGACCTCAACGTGCTGCTGAGCCGTCCGCTGGTCGTGCAAGAGCCCCAGCCGGTCATCGCGACCCCGGATGTCTATACTGCGCCGACCTCCCATGCGACCCCGGAAATCCAAGAAAAGATCGTCGGACTTCTCAACGAACTGGGGCAGACCCTGGCCTTCGATCGCGCCTGGATCGGAGCCTATGATCCACTCGCAGGTAACGTCGAAGTGCTCGGTATCGCCGGAGAACAGAAGACCGATCCGAAGGACCAGAAAAAAGACCTCAAGGCGGGCCAGCGCCTGACCCTCGACGCCTCTGCCGCCGGGTGGGTGGTGCGCCACCGTAAGCCGCGCGTCGATCACGATCTCGCCTCGACCCAGGGCCGCTTCCTCGACCACAAACACTTGTACAAAGACCGGTTCCAGTCGTCGCTGGTGCTCCCCTTCTTCTTGCGTGGCCAGGTCGGCGGCACCATCACGCTGGCATCCAAGGAAGCGGACCGTTTCGCCGTGACCGATGCCCGCCAGCTCGAACCGATCAACCTCAAATTAGTTGAGCTGCTTCAGGCTGCGCCACCACCGGCACCGGGTGCCGCCAAGACGGAAGGCGAACCAGATGCTGCCGCCGGCTCAGTCGCGCTGATCTCGGCAGAGCCGGTGATTAGAAAGCAGGAACGGCAAGCGGCCATCGGAGAGTTCAGCGCCTTTCTCGCGACGGAAATCCGGGAACCCCTGGGTTCAATTCGTGCGCAGCTGGAAGAAGTCACGGCGGAGGGTATTCTCGACTTCGACCCGCAGACCCGTGTCGAGAACGCGATGCGGGACCTGATCCGCATCGAAGCGATTCTGAACGAAATCCTCGACTTCGCCAAGCCACTCGACCTCGCACGCCGGCTCTGCCGCGTCCCAGAAATGGTCGAAAACGCGCTGACCGTGGTGGCCACAGAGTTGGAAGCGACCCGTATTCAAGTGGTCAAAGAATATGCAGGGCTCCTCGCCCCGGTCCGGGCCGACGAAGCCAAGATGCAGCAGGTGTTCCTCAGCATTTTCAAAAATGCGATCGAGGCCATGACCCCGGGCGGCATCCTGACCATCTCCATGAGCAACCAGCGGGCAGGACGACATCTGGAAGTGCAAATCCTGATCAAGAACAACGGAACACCGATTCCTCCCGAACATGTCGACAAAGTGTTCGAGCCATTCTTTACGACGAAGCGCTCCGGTACCGGCCTGGGCCTCGCCACCGTCAAGAAAATTGTCGAGGAACATCAGGGTAGCATCGGCATTTCCGGCACACCCGGCGAAGGCACGACGGTGACGATACGTCTACCCGGTGTCAGCCGAGGCCCGGCCCATCGGTATCGAGGGCGCGGACGCCGTCCGCCACGCCGCCCGACCGCCGCGTCCTAAGTCCTCTTTTAGTTCTCATGGCTTGGAAGGTTCCCCCTCGGAACCGGTCCTTTCATCAGTGTGCCTCCCCCCGCACCAAGCAACGTCACGTCCTAGGCCTGGCGAATTGCGCACATCGGAAGAATGCACTCTGCCCCTCACCTTCAACAGACAGGCGGGGTGAACCTCCTCCTGCGCACATCCAACGAGCGGGCTCTAGACCGTGCTTCTCTTAGCGAATCGCCATACACACCTGTGGGTGGTCATTGAGGCCGTCCAACTGCTCCCCCTCCCCCTTTATCCTTGACACGGCTTCCTCAGATAGCTAAGATTCCCGCACTCATCAGGCTTTTAACGTCTATAATCGACCACCATACTTTCACATTCTTTCAAAGGAGTAGGGGTATGAAATTCGTGATCGGCAGCGTCGCGACCCTTGCAGGTGTATTGTTCATGTGTTCGATGGCCTCCGCGAATCCGGCCCTGTTGCCGAAGCACGAAGGTTATCCGATGAAGAACGACGGCAGCCCGGTGAACGGACAACCGACAGCCAATGACCCAGGTCAGAAGGCGGGAGCCGGCGAGTCCACGCTGATGAAGTCTGCTGATTCCTCCAGCAAACATGCCGAACAGAAATTGGTAAAGTCGGACAATGCGCGGATTACCGAAGGCCAGGGTGCCGGTCGGTTGCCGAACGTGCAGGGTCCGCAAATCAAGATCGAGCCGCCGGTGACCTCCGCGACCAAGATCACGGGCGATCGCAAGATCGACTAGTTTCGATTCTCGACAGTACGGAGAGAGGGCCGTTGTCTCACGACAACGGCCCTCTTCTTTTTCCTCATCGCATCAATCGCTGGCGCTTTCTTTGACCTGAGCCGGCTGCTGCTTCCCATCGGAACCGCCACGGCTTTTTCGCCCATTCCCCTGCGTAGTCGACTCCGATCCGCGGATAGGTTTTCAGAACACCCTGCGACAGCACCTCTCCACGGTCTTCGAACCAGAGCGCCTCTCCGGTGGTGACATCGCACCGATTCAGACGGCGATCAATGCTGAAGGCGCGGGTCAGCCGGCCCGGTCCGTCAATGAGCATCCCGCGGCACGCCACTGCCCTCAGAAGGATCGCAGCCGGAAATCCATCTTGCTCGGTCACCACATTCAACATTTCATGCATGCCATAACAAAGATACACATAGGCCATTCCAGGGGGGCCGAACAGCACCTCCGTCCTCGCCGTTCGTCCTTTTGACGCATGACACGCCTTATCCTCCGGACCGACGTAGGCCTCGACCTCGACGATCTTTCCGGCCATCAGCTCTGCCCCGTTGTCCCGTACGAGGTACTTCCCGATCAACGACCGCGCAACTTCGACGGTTGGGCCAGCGAAAAAACTCCTCGGCAAAATCTCTCTCATGGGCGAGTCTCGTCTCCTACCTTCCATGTGCGTCCTTCTCAAAATGGCTTCCAGAAAGGCCGCAGGCGAAGACAAGACCGGAGGCGTACCCTCGGGGTACGGTGAGGATTTTGTCGAGCCGAGAACGCAGCTGGAGGCCATTTTCAGAAGGCCGCTAAAAATACCACGCGACGCCCCCCATGACCATCCTCGGATTCCCCGGCACAAAGTGGATATCCGTGACACCTGCAGCCTCATTCTTGAGCCTCGACTCAAAGGCAAAAACCGCTTGTTCCCACTTCGTATTGAGTAGATTCTGCACGAAGAGAAACGCTTCGAGCCTCCCATGTGCCAGCTTGATCGGGAGCTGGTACCGTTCGGACACATCAACATCGATCCAGGAGGGCGCACGGATGCTGCGATCTTCCGTCAGCGGGCGAACCCCCAAATACGTGGCTTGCAGTTGCGAGGTCAATCCTTCCGGCCACCGCAGCAGGAGCGCACCATAGGCCGTTACCTCCGGCGCCAGGGGAATGGCTTCGCCATTGCGGAACTCCGCCTTGGTCCAGGTAATGCTGCCGTTGAAATACACCGGTCCCCAGACCTGCCCACGCGCTCCGACCTCCATACCGCGCCGACGGGACGCACCACGAATCTCAGTCGTGCCCTCGTCACCGACAAACACCAGCTCCTGTTTCATGTCGAGCGCCCACAGAGTGGCAGTCAGCTCAATACCATCCGAACCCCACGGTCTCGATCGAAGGCCGACCTCATAACTCTTGGCCCTTGCCAGCGGTGAGGCGACCGGAGTCACCGCTGAACGCGCATCGTTGCTATGGTATCCCTCGCCATAGTTCAAAAAGAGTTCCGTTCGCCACCAGGGCCCCAGAATCAGATTCGCCTTCGGCAACACAAGACCGGAGTCGGCGCTCCCGGAGGCCTGCGCCAGACAAGTCTGGCAGCGGTTACGCACATTGAAAGTAAACACCTCGCTACGCACGCCGCCGGCCAGGCGCATCCATGGCGTCGGTTGCACCTCCAGCTTGAAGAAAGGGGCATAGGAAGCCTCAGTGATGTCCGTATCGCTCGTGCTTCCGAGCGGATTTCTGAGCGCTTGCGGCCCGAGCCGGGCATGGATGTGATCGACCCTGGTTTGCACCCCGACAGTCGCTGCGCCGTCCATGTCGAACCATCGTGCGGTCTGTTTGTAGCCGATGTCCCCGCCATACATGACCCGCCGATCGGATTGCTGAAACCCATCGCCGTTGACCGGATCGTTCTGGAATAACGTAAAATTGGTAAACAGATCGAACCGGTAGTACTGCGCATAGGCATTGGCAAAAAAACGGCCGCCGGAGGTGGTGTCGTAGTGATAGTTCAGCCGGCCGGTACCGCGCATCGTTCGCCCACCCTCGGAAGGATCGACCGCACCGAACCGATCCAACGACCCGTCCTGCACGGCGCGCAAGGGGATCTCCCCCGACGCATTCCATTGAGACTTATGAAAGGTACCGGTCACCGACAGCTCCGATCGGGCGCTTGGATTCATCGTCGCCTTCCCGAGCAGATTGCCCCGAAAGTACCGGTTATCCTGCTGAAACGGTCCGTTCGTGTAGTACCCCTCAGCAGCAATCAGCGAGCGCACACGGTCCGTCGTCGGGGAAAACATCAGCAGGTGGCGCTGCGTATGGAACTGCCCACCGGCCGACTGCACCACGCCCTCGCTGACCGCCTCCCGTGTCCTGAAATTGACCGCGCCCGCGGTGGCAAAATCGCCATACTCCGGCAGATAGGCCCCCTTGTAGACATCGAGGCCTTCGATAGTCTCCGGAATGATGAAATTGAGGTCGGTGTACCCCTGGCCATGCGCATGGGAACGCAGGTTGATCGGCATTCCGTCGGCAAAAAACGCGACATCCGTGCCGTGGTCCGCATCAAAGCCGCGTAGAAAATATTGGTCGGCTTTACCGGCGCCGCCCGAATGTTCGACGGCAATAAATCCCGGGATGAGGCGAAGCACTTGGGCCGGACGCCCTTGCGGTTGGAGAAGATATTCCCTGTCTGGGATGAATTGCTGCGACGAGGCTGCAACCGGACGGTCGGCTTCGACATTTACTTCCGGCACATTCAGGTCCGGCGCATCCGGATCATGGGCCCTGAGGGGAGCAACCCAACACAAGAGACTCACTGAGACGGTCAGGAGAGCAACCCGCTTCACCGACCGCTCACCGCAACCCCTTGCCCGTCGTCGTCATGGTGAGCTTGCCGTGTTTCACGCCCTTGACGCTCAACAAGGCGTCGGCCACCTTGCGGATAGCGGCACCTTTCCCTCTCGCAACCAGGACTTCCAGGCAGTGATCGTGATCGAGATGCACATGCATCCCCGCCAGGATGTGTCCCTGAAAATCGTGCTGGATACGGGTCAGCTTTCCCGTCAACCCCGGCACATGATGGTCGTACACAAACGCGATGGTGGCGACGGTCTCCTTATTCTCATGCCATTGCTGTCCGACCAGATTGTCGCGAATCAAGTCGCGGATCGCTTCCGAACGGTTCGTGTAGTGACGACGTTCGATCAGACGATCGAAATCGGCAAGGAGGTCGTGATCGAGGGAGACGCCGAATCGCGCGAGCTTCTTCATGGCTGAATATCCGTGTTACGAAACTGATAATCGTGGCACGGATCGTACAGAACCATTCGCGAATCCGTCAAGCAGCACTCAGAGGACTCTCTTGAGGAGCGATACGCGGCGGGAGGAATCAGACCACGAAGGGACTGTTACGCGACCAACTGGAGCGGATTCGTCGTAGCCAACAGCTTCTTTCCTTCACGATCGATGAGCTGCACAAATAAGTTGCTCAACTCAGGATCGAACTGTTTTCCGGCCATGGCTTCGATTTCAGCCCGAGCCTGACTGAGCGTCAACGTCGCTTTGTATGACGTGGGGTGCGTCATGATATCGAAGGCATCGGCCAGCGCGACGATTCGTCCGGCCAGCGGAATCTGCACATCCTTAATCTGGTGATAGCCGGTGCCATCCCATCGCTCATGATGCGTCAGCGCGACTTCCCGCGCCATCATCACCAGCGGCGCCCGGCTGTCCGACAGAAGCCGCGCTCCGATCTTGGTATGCTGCTTCATCACCTCCCACTCAGCAACATCGAAGGTCCCGGTTTTCATAAGCACCGAGTCCGGCAGGCCGATTTTCCCCACATCGTGCAACGGAGCGGTTTTCTTGATCATATCCACCTGATCCGCCGATAGCCCCTTCATCTCCGCCAGCAACATGGCGATGCGCCCGACACGCCAGGCGTGGCCGCCGGTCGCGTCGTGGCGATACTCGGACGCCAGCGCGAGACGACTGAGCAGATCCAGCTGCGTTTGCTCCACGACTTTGGTGCGCAGGCGAACCTGCGCTTCCAAGTGTTCATTATGCATGCGGAGCTGTTGGTGCAGTTTCCGAGTGACGAGTTGATTCTTGATGCGGAGCACCATTTCCGTGCCGTCCACCGGTTTGTTCAAGAAATCTTTGGCACCTTCGGCCAGCGCCTTGTGTTTCGTCGATGCATCCAGCTCGCCCGTGATGATCAGGATCGGGAGATATTCGTCGGCTGGAATGACTCCCGCCAGTTGCCGCATGACTTCACATCCATCCATCTGCGGCATACGCATGTCCATCGCGATCAGGTCCGGCTTCACCTCCTGGTATAACTGCGCGACTTGGCGTGGATCGGTCGTCGTCGTGATCTTCGAAAACCCGGCCTGCTTGAGGATCGCTTCCATCAGTTTGAGGCTGGATTGCTCGTCGTCTATCAGCAGCAGTCTAATCGTGCTGAGGTCGAGGCCCGATATGGACATTGCGGCGCTCCTGTTCGGAAATGGTCTACCGCCCCTAGCCTACCATCCTCATGCCGCATCCCCAATGTTTTTCTGGCTCTCAGCAGGGAGTGTTTTTGGATAGTGGAGCGTCGCCAGCGCATCCTGGAGTGCCCCCATGGTCAACGGCTTGCTCAGTTCAGCATCGACCGCTACGGACGCCTGCTCGTCCTGCTCGATCTGATCACCGCCTGTCAGCAGGAGCACCGGCGTGTCAGGCGACACGTGCTTGATGACCTTGGCCAGCTGACGACCCGTCATATTCGGCATCCCATGATCGGTCACGACCAGGTGTACGCGCTCGGGGTTGAACCGCTTGATGGCCTCGGCCGCACTGGCGACCACTTCCACACGATGCCCGGCGACTCGAAGATATTCCCCCGTGACACGGCCCACCAGAGGGTCGTCGTCGACGACCAGCACCTGTAGCCGGATCCCTTCCATACTGTGGCCATCGCGCCGCTTGCCCGCATCCGCATCCGACTGAATAGGAAGCCGGATGCTGAAGGTGGTGCCGACTCCGACGGTACTCGTGATATCGATAGTGCCGCGCAAACGCCGGATGATGCCGTACACCATGGCTAACCCTAGCCCAGACCCCTTTTCCCCTTTGGTGGAATAGAACGGCTCGAGACACCGCTGACGCACGTCTTCCGTCATGCCGGTACCCGTATCGCTCACTTCCAATCGCACCCCGTCGCCGTCGGCTTTGGTGCGCAGCGTGATGGAGCCACTCGCCGGCATGGCATCAACGGCATTGAAGATCAAATTGGTCAGCACCTCACGCAGCTCCGACTCATGTCCTGCGACTGCAGGCACCGACTCCAGTTCCGTCTTGATTTCGATCGCAACCCCGTTCGCCAAGGCCTGATCCTTCCACTTAGGCTGGCTGAGCCTGACACTTTGTTGGACCAGGCAGTTCAGATCGACGATACCGGCCAGATCGGCTTCGAGGCGTGGCCGGTAGAAATCTCGCATGCGGCTGACGACCTTCGCCGCATCTTTCGCCGCCATATTGATCGTCTGAAGGTACTCCTTGACCTGTGCCGTATTTTCCAACATGCGGGGATCGATCAGCAGGAGTTCGCTGAAACCCATGATCGGCGACAGGGTGTTGTTGAAATCGTGGGCGATGCCGCTCGCCATTTGACCGAGTGCCCCCAGCCGCTCCTGTTGCACCATCTGTTGTTGCGCCGACTTGAGCTCGACCATGGCGGTTTCCAGCTGCATATTACTCTCGCGCAACGACGTTTCCGCTCGCTTACGTTCCGCAAGATCCGAGGCGTTACTCAAGGCCACCGCGACCTGATCGGCCAACTGCCGCAATTGCTCGATGTGATCCTCGTCCATGTCGGGCGCCTTCCGGTAACTGAGTGCAATCCCGCCGAGTACATCACGCGAACGGAAGAGGGGCAGCAACAGGAGGCACTCGATTCCAGTGCCGCTGAGCGTGGCGAATGCGCCGTCACTGGCCGGCGTCGTCAGACTGACGCCGTCCTGATGCGCCAGAAACAGTTGATGCTCAACGTCCGTCACCGCAACACCCTTCATTGTCGTCTGGGCACTATCCGGGCCAAGCCTGGCATACAGCCAGCCACGCGTGCGGTCCGATGGATCGACCAGCAACACGGCCATCCCTTGACAGGGAGACACCTCGCGCAATCCGGCTAGAACCCTATCGACGATCAGGCTGGGATCGAGCACCGAGAGCACCGACCGGTCGATCTCGTGAATCGTCGTCAACTGGGCAAATTGTTGATGGAGGCGACTCGCCATGGCATTAAAGGAGATGGCCAGTTCTTCAAACTCATCTCCACTGTTCACCTGCACCGGTATCGAAAAATCCCGTTTCGCAATCCGCCTCGTCCCCTGCCCCAGTTCCTCCAGCGGCACCATGGTTTTCCGGATTTGATTCACGCTCAGCAAGGCCACACATAACAGGGCGATCAGCACAACGAGGCTGAAGCGATAGTGAAAACTTGTCAGCGGCGCGAGCACCGAACTACGGGCTTCGCTCAACATCACGGTCCAGGGTTCTGTCAAAAACTGGTACCGGAGCGGAATGGCCCAATACCCGGCGATGTATGAATCGTTTTCATCCGTCCATTCCACTAGCGAACGGCTACGGCCATCTCCGTCGGCTTGCCCCACCCGTTGTTGCCGCAGCTTCGCCGGGGCGGACGGACTGCAGAATAGAACCTCCGCCCCCTGGCCGAACACACACATGGACATCTCTGTCGGGATCGACATGCCGCCGATAAGGTCCCACAGATACTCGCGGTTGATTTCTGCAACAACTGCCTGCGCATCGAAATCGGTGCGTCTGACCAAGAATACGCGCCTGCCCCCGGATTCAGCAGATCCCGCGATGAGCAGAGTTTTCTGTTGCTGAAGCAACGACTGCTGCGCGGACGAGAGAGCCGGAAGAGACGGCAGCGTACCCAGAAAGACGTTCGCGGTCCCGTCCACTGACACGTGTGCCATCCCCAAGAATCTCACCGTACTCGGCAGAGGCTGCGGTGACGCGCCATCCGGCGACATGGCCGATGACGCTTGCTGGTGCTCGCTGATCGAGAGCAGTTCAGCCTCCAGCAGGAGGAGCCGCTGATAGAGAGCCATCCCCAAGGCCTTGCTCTCCTGCCGCACCCGACGCTCGGCCTGCTGGGTGAGCTGGCCAGTCACGTCATTGAACGCGACCAGACTCAAAACCCCGACCGGCAACACGGCACAGAGAATGAAAAGGAAGAAGACACGGCGGGCGACGCGACTACTCAGGAACGACCGTTCAATCTGCACGAGGCCTCGTCCTGCTAGAACTCTACCGCCAGCCCGACGAAACTGCCGTCGTTGGCGCGGATGACATCGTCGTGGCTTTTCTGGGCGGTCAGCGGTTCCATGCTCTGACCGTCTTTGCCCATGCTATAGAGGTCGTAGTCGGAATTGATCGGATGGAGAAAGCGATCCTTCCGAGGTTGCGATGGTGGCCCTCCCCCGGACACGTTCGCCGCGTAGGCACTGGTCGGCTCGAACCAATAGGACGTCTGCCTCCCTCCGGGCGCTGATGATGCGGGTACCGATCCACCGCCTCCCCCTCCACCACCAGATCCACCCGTACCGCCCGATCCTCCTGTGCCACCCGATCCTCCTCCACTACCCGAACCGGGCAACGTTAACGCCGCAATATTGAGGTAGGCATAGGGATTGCCCCAGGGATCGACCATCTCACCGGCTCCCACCTCGGCCAGTGTGTGGGGCAACGACTCGTTGGCCGCTTCGTACGAATCGATCACCCGCTCGATGTAGCGAATTTCCGCGATGCAGCGAGCCAGTCTCGCCTTATCGAGGTAATTCAGATAGTTCGGAATCGCCAAACCCGCCAACGCCCCGACAATCGTCACGGCAATCATCAACTCAATGATCGTAAAACCCTGCTGCGTGCGGCAACGTGTGACGTACGCCATACGATGCCTACAATCCTTCCATAGTCGGCAGAGGTGAGGGACCTGGCTTCACCTCGCCGCCTGACTTCGTCCGGAAGGGCTCCATCGCCTGGGCCAGCTGCTCGATGGTCAGACGAAGCCGGTCAGCCTCCTGCTCCACCTCGCGGAACGCACCTCGTCCCGCTGCCTGCTTCAACCGGTCCAACTGTGGAGCGATTTCCGCATGGAAGGCCTCGATACGAGCAATTTTCTCCCGAAGCGCACCGACCATCTCCCCCAAACATTCCGCTTCCGCATGGAGATAGTCGTGCTTGCGAATCGAGGTGCGTACGGTCAGATCGCCACTGGCTACCGACTGAAAAATCTTTCGAAACCGATAGAGCGGGCCGGCGATGCGATGCGAAAAGAAAACACCATGCACGATGAGCCCTACCGACACCACCAACACTGCCGGCCAAAAGCGGCTGTGCAGCAACTCGAACTGATCGGCGACCCGCTGCCCCTCCGCCGTCGACAACGAGAGGTGATCCAACTGACGCATCAGCGGAACGAAGAGGGCCCCTGACACAACCGCAATGACCACTACGACATAGCACACGCTCAACCTCAGCAGGCGCAGCTGAACCGCGTCCCACAGAAAATGACGCCGAAACCGCTGGCGGCTCATGACGTCGGGTCCTTTCGTGTCCAGACCAAATGGTCCTGATTCTTGTAGACAATCCGTCCACCACCGGCGGGGTCATAAAAAAATGCCAGTTGATAGTGGACCTCGTCGGCACCCTGATACGACACGACGAAGAAACTCTTGGCCCCCTCCCGCCTTTCATCGATCTTCGTGATCACGTAGCCATCCGCCGTGACGGCACTCGTGCCGAATCCGATGCGGTGCTCATCGATAAACATATGTTGGTTGGCATACCCTGATGCCTGCGTCTGCCAGACGCCGACGAGATACGGCGGAGCCGCCGCCGGCTCAGACGTACATGCGGCGCACAGCCAGAGTGCGAGCAGACCACTCACCCGCGAAATCGCCCACATCCTGCACCTCGTTGCGAGACAGCCTTCGGCCACTCTCCGACTCAGTATGCCGTACCGGCTTGCAAATTCAATTTCTTTGGGAATTTCCACAGACCATCGACCAGGCTTCACCGTGCAGGTTCAGCCGGGCGTGCCTGTGCCATGCTGCCGGTTGGCGGCTCGCGCAGACCTATTCGCTCTGGATGGGAATGTAGAGCAGACTGCCTTGACGATTGATCAGCAACAGCGCCAGATCCGTCGACCGGAGCGGTTCGGCAAGACGTTGGAACGTGTTGAAGTTGGGGATGGGCTGTCGATTGAGTTCCAGCAGCAGATCGCCGGGCTGAAGACCGGAGACTTCAGCCAGGCTGCCGTCTTCAATATCCGTCACCACGAGCCCGGAGTTCGCCGGCAAATCCATTTGCCTCGCCAATGCCGGAGTGATCTCATCGACGATGACGCCGGAGAGGGGATGCGTGGTGGAACCGGCGATGTCCGCCGCCTGCGTTTTCTTGGGCCGTTCCCGCGGCGCTTCCTGCACGGTGAGGTCCGCCTGCATCAACTTAGCATCACGCAGCAATTCAATCCGGTGTTTGCTGCCGATAGCCGCCGTGGCCATCAGATTCCGCAAATGGCCACTATCCATGACGTCCCGCCCGTCGAAACGCACCACCACATCGCCGCGCTTCAATCCGGCCCGTTCGGCGGACCCTTTGGCCTGCAGGTCGGTAATGATCGAGCCCTTTACGTCGGGAAGATGGAACGTCTTGGCGAGCAACGGCGTGACATCTTGCGTAGAGGCGCCCAAGAACCCCCGGACGACCCGACCCGTCTTGATGAGACTCTGCATGGCGGTCCTCGCCATGTTGCTGGGAATGGCGAATCCCACCCCCACGCTGCCGCCCGTGGGACTGGCAATGGCCGTATTGATCCCCACCAATTCTCCGTTGGTGTTCACCAGAGCCCCGCCAGAATTCCCGGGATTGATCGGCGCGTCGGTCTGAATGAAGTCTTCCACATCGGCCACCCCCACATCCGCGCGACCGACGGCGCTGACGATCCCGAAGGTGACGGTGCGGCTCAGACCGAGAGGATTGCCGATAGCCAATACGAAGTCGCCGACGGCAAGCGCGCTGGAATCGCCCCAGGCCGCAACAGGAAGACCGGTAGCGTTGATTTTTACCACCGCAACATCGGTTTTCGGATCGGTCGCGACCACACGGCCCTTGAACTGCCGTCGGTCCGCGAGAATGACTTCCACATCCACCGCATCGGCCACGACGTGATTGTTGGTGATGATGTACCCGTCCGGAGACACGATGACCCCGGAGCCCTGCCCATATTGCCGTCTCGGCGGCACGTCCTTGAACATACCGAAGGGGAGACCTTCATCGCTGAACGCCTGATCGTGCACCATTACAGTGGACGCGATGCTGACGACAGCGGGAAGGACTTTGGCCGCGGTGGCCCGCACCTGGGACTGCAAATCCCCGGTCGTGCTGACACGAGAGGGGCGAACCACCACTGATTCGGCAGACGAAGCAGGCAGCGTAGGCCCGATTCCCAACAGGGCACCGAGTACACCCGCCGTCAGCAGGCAGGAATGACACCGACTCATGAACATCGCGCCACACATCCTCTCACGCGGCAGGCCCCAGCGTATCACTGGACCAGGGGTCGCACACTCAGAACTCACAAATCGGCATGCCGAAGGCGCAATGCGTTTGAAATCACCGAGAGGGAACTAAACGTCATCGCGGCACTGGCCAACATCGGGCTGAGGAGGAGGCCAAAGAACGGATACAACAGTCCGGCAGCAACCGGAACACCAATCATATTGTAGACGAAGGCGAAGAAGAGATTCTGGCGAATGTTACGCATCGTCGCAATGCTCAAACGGCGCGCCCGTACAATGCCTCGTAAATCGCCCTTCACCAGGGTGACTCCGGCATTCTCCATCGCCACATCGGTGCCGGTTCCCATCGCCACCCCGACATCCGCCTGCGCCAGTGCCGGCGCATCGTTCACCCCATCACCCGCCATCGCTACCACATGGCCCTGCTGTTGAAGTTCTCGGATGATCTTGCTCTTTTCATCCGGCTTCACGCCCGCCCGAACGTCGTCCAGACCCAGTTCCTTCGCGACCGCCTGCGCCGTCACGGCATGATCGCCCGTCACCATCACAAGGCGAATGCCTTCCTGACGCAACAACCGCAGGGCCTCAGGGGTCGACGCCTTGATCGGATCGGCCACCCCGAGCAACCCGGCCGGCCGGCCATCGACGGCGACGAACATCACGGTTTGCCCGGTCTGACGCATCAATTCGGCATCGGCGTCCAACGCGGCGAGGGACGCGTCATCCGCCATCCGCATCTCACGCAACAGATCGACGGTCCCGACCGCCACTCGCTTGCCATCGACCACCGCCATCACGCCCTTCCCCGTTTTTGACGTGAACCCCGATGCCGACTCCAATGTGAGACCCCGCGCTTCGGCTCCGCTGACAATCGCGCTGGCTACCGGATGTTCGCTCCCTCGCTCCACCGATGCCGCCAATCGCAAGAGATCCGCTTCCGACCAGGGAGCAACCGCGCTCACGACGCGAAGTTTCGGCTTACCCTCCGTCAGTGTGCCGGTCTTGTCGAACACCAACGTATCGACCTTTTCGATGGTCTCCAGCGCTTCAGCTTTCTTAAACAACACACCGGCCGCCGCGCCGCGACCGGTCCCCACCATAATCGACATCGGCGTCGCCAAACCCAGGGCGCAGGGACAGGCAATGATCAGCACGGCCACCGCATTCAACAAGGCATGGGCCAGCCGCGGTTCCGGCCCCACCAACGCCCATACCAATCCGGTCACGATCGCCACGCCAACCACCATCGGAACAAAATACCCGGCCACGACATCGGCTGTACGCTGGATGGGAGCTCGACTCCGTTGCGCCTCCGCCACCATCTGAACGATATGCGCTAGGAGCGTATCCGCGCCCACTCGATCGGCCCGCATCACCAGCCCGCCGGATCCGTTGATCGTGCCACCCGTCACCCGATCTCCGGCGGTTTTCTCAACCGGCAAGAATTCGCCGGTAATCATCGACTCATCGATTGCCGTGGCCCCTTCCAGCACAATCCCATCGACCGGCACCCGTTCTCCCGGTCGCACGCGCAGGCGATGTCCCACCTGCACCTGGTCGAGCGACACATCTTCTTCACGGCCGTCTTCGCGCAAAAGCCGCGCGGTCTTAGGAGCCAACCCCAACAGAGCCCGGATTGCCCCGGTGGTCCGACTCCTTGCCCGCAATTCCAACACCTGCCCCAGCAGAACCAACACCGTGATGACCGCCGCCGCCTCGAAGTACACCGGTACCGCCCCGCTCTCCAGATGGAACGATTGCGGGATCAGCTCGGGAAATATCGTGGCGAAGACGCTGTAGAGATAGGCCGTGCCGGTGCCGATCGCAATCAGCGTGAACATGTTTGGGCTCCGATGGACAATCGAAGCCCAGCCGCGCTGAAAGAACGGCCAGCCGGCCCAGAGGACCACCGGCGTGCTGAGCAGGAACTGCACCCACGCCGACTGCCCATCGGACAGGAGATGCTGGATCGGGTGGCCGGGAAACATATGCGACATGGCCAAGACGAACACGACCGCCGCCGGACCCAATGCCACCCAGAACCGCCGGGCCATGTCCACCAACTCGGGATTCAACTCTTCCTCGACCGTGACGGTTCGCGGCTCCAGCGCCATCCCACAGATCGGACAGGCTCCCTGCTCCGCCTTCACCACCTCCGGGTGCATCGGGCAGACATACTCCGTCTTGGTCGGCAGCGGCTGAATCGAATCCGGCTCCAGTGCCATGCCGCATTTCGGGCAGGGTACCGGCTTCTCCTCCAACACCTCAGGACACATGGGGCAGACATACTTCGTCCCGGGAGGAGGCGGTGTGACGGATGCCATCGACTTCGATGATGACGGCGCGAGATAGCGCTGCGGGTCGGCGCGAAACTTGGTGAGACAGCCTTGGCAACAGAACGAGTAGGTCGTGCCCTGGTAATCGAACGACCCGGCCGCCGTCGCCGGATTCACCGTCATGCCACAGACCGGATCGATGACGCCTGTAACTACGTTACCCGACGACGAGCCGCCCAGCATCGGGAGCGACTTGCCCCCGAACTGCCGTGGCACTGGTGGTGACGCCACGGTAGCCGGAGACACATATCGGGCCGGGTCCACCCGGAATTTTTCGAGACAGCCTTGGCAACAGAAGTAATACGTCTTGCCCGCATGCACATAAGACCCGGCAGCGGTGGCCGGTTGAACGGTCATCCCGCAGACCGGATCCCGCTCACCGCCTACATCCGGTGGCTGGTCAGGCATCGTCTGCATCATCGGCAATGAACGCCGATCGAGCCCGGATCCGACTGCCGCCACAACCGGTACGTGCTTCACGTACTGGTCCGGTGCGGCACGAAACCGGTCAAGACAGTGGACGCTGCAGAAATAGTACGTCCGGCCGTCATGGTCGAAATGACCCGCCGCCGTCGCCGGGTCCACCGTCATGCCGCAGATTGGATCAAGAGCCATTCATTACCCCGCTGGGAAGCGAAGAGCGTATGGCCGATAGCATATGGTCAAGAGTCGAAAGAAACGAACCTTCCGTCACACTCCCTTATCTCCTGCTATAAGCCACACGCCATCAGCTATTTGCTCCGATCATTTTTTCGTGCTGTCACCCTCAAGAATGCTGTGAATAATAACCTTTAAATTCTCGGGGTCAATTTGTTCGACCTTGATGTTGCCGTCGAGCAGGACGGTGGGTGTCTGTTGAATCTTAATACGATCGCCCCATTTCCGTCCGTCTTCGAAGGCTCTCGCGGGCTTGGCGCTGGCCAAGCCTTCTTCGAATGCGGCTGGATTAAGGCCCACCTCGCGAATCAACACTTCGCGGATCGACTTATCGATGATGCCGATCTTGTCCTGATGGATGGTCCGGAACAGGGCCCGCTTCATTTCACTCCCCTTGCCCATCGTCTTCGCCTGTTCATACATATCGAACGCCGTCGGCAACTTGCCGGGGATCACCGGATACCCCACCATGACCGCTTCCAGCTTCGTGCCGAATTCCTTCTCCAGAATCGCGAGGCCTTCGCCGTCGAATCGGTGGCAATGCGGGCAATAAAAATCGGCGAATTCAACCAGTTGCACTTTCCCCGGCTTATGCGTCGACTTTTCGTCGTTCAGCACCTGGAAGTTGCCTTTGAGTTCCGGCTTCCCCGCCTGCGCCACTCCCGCCGGCCCGAAGGTCACCATCGCAACTAACCCCATAAACACGCTTCCCCACCACAGACGACGCTTCACCATACGCTGCACTCCTTTTTCAAACTTGGTTCGGTTCAACAAGCCTCTCGACATTATAAACAATGCTCGCCCATTTCGACGTCTGATATAATGCCAACGATGCGAGTGAAACTTCTACAGGGGATTGGCATTTTGTGGTTCGTTGCGATTCTGGCGGCCTGCGCCTCGTCCGGAGACACGCTTGAATCGCCCGACGGTGGCCAGCAGGCCCCGCCGTTTGCTCAGATCAAGGCCACCCCGGAATCCTTCAGGGGGCAGTCCCTTATATTAGGGGGGCAGGTGCTGGCCGCGCGACGCATGAAAGACGGCACGCGGATTGAAGTGCTGCAGTTGCCGCTCAACGACTCGCACCAACCGACGCTCGATCTCTCGAAATCACAAGGGCGCTTTGTCGCGATTCAGCGGGAGTTTCTGGATCCTGCGACCATTCCCCAAGGCACGTTCCTGACCGTCACCGGCGAACTCACCGGGTCCATAACGTTACCGCTCGACGAGACCGACTATACCTATCCGGTGATCGACATTAAATCGTTCCGCACCTGGATTCCATCGCAAGACTCGAACATGTCCCGCATCCGCCCCTACCCGTATTACAGTCCCTTTTGGCATCCCTACTGGGGGCCCTATGGGCGCTTTCCCTACTACTGGTAGGCCCTTGGCCATCTGTCCGTGAGTCCATTCAACAACGAGGCCCATACAACAACGCCCCGTCCATCCATCAGGATGAACGGGGCGTGTGCCTGCGCGCAACAGACGGGGTCTGTTACTTGATCATCACCAACTTGCCGCCGGGCTGTTTGGGGTTGAGCTGATCGCGGTATTCGAGCGTATTGCCCTGGGTCTGGTTAAACAAATCGCTCGTCGGAATCCCGAGATACTTTGTCTCGCCTGGCTTCAAGACGACTTCCGCCTTCAACACAAACGGCGACGCCGCATTAACGGTGTCGATCATTTGGAATCCTCGCTCCGTCGCGGTGGTATTCGTAACCTTGATCAACAGCGGGCGACCCGGCCGGACTTTGAAATCGATCACCGTCGTCGGCGGATACCAGGCCTTCAGCGTACCCAGTTCAACGGCGTACAACTGCACATCCACTTCCAACTCTTTGAACGGCTGGCCCACGACGGAACCGGTCTCGAGGTCACCGACTTCAACCCCGCCGGCCTGCAGCGCCCACGCAGACGTTCCACTCGCCAACACACCCACCACGCCCAGGAAAAGGACCGCAATCCTGCTCAACATAGAACCTCCTGTCAGGTTAAAGAGATGAGGACGGACGATGCTCCTGTGCCAGGCAAGGAGGAAGACCGGTGCCTTCCAACACCTGGCCACCGACAATGTAACCATCGACGATGAGAAACAGCACTTTCATGCGTTTGGTATTGTCCGAAAATTTTCCACTGGCCACCGCCAGCACTTCATGTGATCCGTCGGGCTGGGGCTGATCCGCTTCGATCCTCACATAGTACGAATCGAACCCCTCAAACTCCCGATTAAACGCCTGCGCCCGTAACAACCGCTCCAGTGACTCGTCGGCGGCCCACACTCCCGACCCGCCGGCCAGCACGAGCATCTGAACCACGGTCACGAAGAGTTTTCGCATGGGAGACCTCTCCTAGGGAGTCGAGTTATAGCCCCAGCACTCGCAATCGTCTACAGATGCACGCTCACGGATACCTACCGATGCTACAGGATCGTGTCGTCGACCCGGGCGGCACGAATGACCGCCGGATTGGACAGGGCGCCGCATGTCTCGTGGGATTGAGCAGGTCAGTCCACGAGGCACAGAGCGCGGCATCGGCGAGGAACGAAGGGGGACGGCGGATTGTGCTCGCGTCCCCCTTCGTCACACAGACGACCTACTTCCCTTTCCCGGTCCCCTTGTGGCTCGAAGCCTGCTCCGCATGCATCAGAGACTCCTCCGCATGTTTGACGGCTTCCTTGGCATGCTCCAGCGCTTCCTTCGCATGCGGATCGTTGCTGGCTTTGACCGACTCTTCCAGATGCTTGATGGCTTCCTTCTCATGCTCCACGCCTTCCTTGGCGTGCGCAATCGTTTCCTTCACGTGCCCACCGCCGTCGGCCAGGGCATATCCCATCGGCGCAACCGCCACCAACGCAGACACTGCAAACGCCATGATGCCTGAACGTAACAACGTCATGATGATTCCTCCTGTGTGATACGTAGCCCCAGCACTCAATCGGGCGGGACTCGATGTGAACGAAACACGTGCCCCCAAAGACGGTGGGAGAGGGAAGCGCATGGGCGTACGCTTCCCTCATCGGAGCTCACTGCGTGGTCAGCGCAGTCCAACCATCGAGCCCCGTCCACCGATCATCGAAAGTCGGCGGGCGTCAACCAGGGCAACCGGCAGACGCCACAACGTCCATGATCTGCCCTCGCGTTCCGGCCAGCAGAATCCCAACTCGCATACACCCATGACTCGGCCTGTCTGACCCCCTCGCCATGCATCGTCAGGCCGGCACACTTTTCCATCGCAAACACCGAAGGCCTGGCTCCAGATGACCCGGTTGCAACCGAATTGGGTTCAGACTCCACCACAAAGACGGTTCCAACGGGGAACGATTCATACTCCGGCGTGAGAAGTGCCTTGGGGCTGACATAGAATCGCAGAGTGTGAGCCCCGCTCCGCGACTCCACCGTGGATGTGACAGACGGCCAATCGCGATATCCGAATGGAATGAGCAGAATGGCAGTGGGCGGAGTCGACGACCATCCCCCGCTGAGATCAAGGGCCACCGACAGCAGCCGGACGACGGCCACATTGAGGCCCTCGCTGTCATTCGGCGATTGATTGCTACTCGCACGACGCGGTAACGCCACTGCACCACGGATCGACATAGCACACCTCCCTTTCTTACGCCTCCGCCTATCGGGTGAGTGCACCGACAGCAAGGCCTTGAGAGGCGGACGCACCCTGCCGGACGGCTCCAGGCTGCACTCTTGCCCGGATGGATGCGGCCCGCGCGGCGAACAATCCGGCCTCAACCGGCTGCCCGAGGAAAGCAAGCACGTGCGCATACCGCTCCACCAATAAACCGACGATCGGATGGTGCACACCCAGCTGTTCCTGCTGAATCACAAGCGCGCGCTGATACAGCAACTGCGCCTGGGTCCACAGTCCCTGCTCATCGGCGAGAAACGCCATATTGCCGACAATCGTGCCCGTCAAAGAGGCCTGAGGGCCGGACGTCCGCTCCGCAATGGCCAATGCCTCATCGAAATATCGTTGGGCCCACGCGTAGAGGCCTTCGGCCTGATAGAGGCAGGCGGCGTTGTTCAAACTCATCGCCACCGCCGGATGCTCATCGCCATATCGCAGGCGGCGCATCTTCAGCGCGCGCAAGTAGAATGGTTCCGCCCAGGCATAGAGACCGCGCCCCTTGTACAAGACAGCAAGATTGTTGAGCACAGGTCCCAGATCCGGAGGATCCATCCCACGGGCCTCTTCCATAAGAATCAGGGCCAGGGAATACATCGATTCGGCCGCCGTTTCTCGGCCCTGCTTGCGGTACAACTCGGCCAGATTATTCAGGCTGATTGCGACATCGGGGTGCGCCGCGCCCAGCACCTTGCGTTCGATGCTGAGTACACGTTCATACAACGTCTCCGCGCGGCCCCACTCGCCTTCGACATGGGCGATTTCCGCCAGATTATTTAAGGCCGCCGCAACATCTTCATGCTCCGGTCCCAACTGTTGTTCCCAAATGGTCAGCGCACGGGTGTACAACGATTGCGCCTCCTGGAGACGGCCCTGGTCGTGATACAGCAATCCAAGATTGTTGGCCGCTGTGGCAACGCGAGGATCGTCGAGGCTGACCTGCTCCGCCTCGCGGAGCGCGCGCTGCAAGAGGTGCTCAGCCTCGGTGTAGTGCGCCGCTTCCCTGGCCTTCACACCGTCCGCAAACAATTGCTCCCAGGCATCCGGCTCAGCAGCCCAGCTCCCATCAACCCCGCACAAGGCCATGCCGGCCGCCAATACCAGGGGTATCCACTGTAGGCTCTTCTTCGTGCAATCAGCCATGGTGCGCCACTCTCCCCACAGACTTCGTCGATTCCCTACCATGCATTCCCTGTCACCCGCCTCCCCGCACCGACCGCCCAGAGAGCCCCGAGGGGCCGGGGTGAAGGGGGAGGCCATCCCACTCACCCCGGGAGGCAGATCCTGAAGAAGGGTGCACAACTCCAGGATCCGTTTCCGGCCGACCTATCGTTTCGTCGCTCTGCGTCCGCTGAGCGGCACCGCCTTGAGGTGCAGTGTCGTATCATGGGGACGCGAATCCGTTCGATTGCCTTCCACCAGCGCTGTCACGGAGACTCGAAAAATGCGGAGACTGCCACCACCGATCTTCGTGGCATGAAGCCGTCCTTCATCGACCCAACGATAGACGGTCCACTTGCTGACCTGGAGCAGTTGCGCCGCTTCCTTCACGCGCAACAGCGGCTGTTCAACCATCTCTCCCACCCCTTCTCTCCCACTCCTTCAAGACCTTGGCGGTGGATAGGAGCGGTCCGCTACCGCTCTTCCCCCAACGGCAGGAAGGGGCACGAGCCTCCCGCACAACCGGGTCCACCATTCAGAACCGACGCAGCGCATCACAGTTCCGTCGTGGGAACCGACAGCGGAGCTCACAAGGAAGGCGCCTGCGCTGCCGGTTGTCCGGGATCGGAGGGCAATCCCATCCTCAAACTCAACCTGCTTAAGTGAAATAGCTCGGGCCGAACGCCCGGATATGGCGGAACACGGGACCGATACACCCCCGTCCGTCCTCTTAGCCTGGACGACGGGATCGAATTCCACTGTGCGATGAATCGGTGGCGACGCGCGCCCCGCCCGAACTATCCCCTCACGGGGATCGGCGGCGCGCGGGCCTGAAGGCACGAGGGGTCCCCGAAAGGCAGGAGGAGCGGAGGAGCACTCAACGCTTGAGATTGGGCAACCCAGACCGTGCCCACATCCCCTTGTGAAATGATGACGACATCCGATGTCGCCTGACAGGCCCAGGAGCAGAGGGTCGAATGGGATTCCGTGCCTGAATGCTGATGAGGACTGTCCGACGGAGTGGCATGCGCGAACGAACAACCCGGCGCCACAAGGGCCAACGCCATATACACGCAGACGATGCCGAGTGCGAGGAGACCGGCGAAGGTTTTGGAGGGCTGTCGGTTCATAATCTGAGAGTTCTCACGTGCCATATCAACTACGCCGTTCTGCATACGTTGTCTACCGACGGATGCCCACGCGTGCTACAAAATGTGCGCATGCAGCGATTAGGTGTGAGGCCCACGACATGGTTGACCGCCTGAGCCCCCTTCGCTAGACTTCAGCCGGCATAGTCGCATCGCCACACTCAAGGGAGACCAGCCATGTCAGTCCGCGTTGATCGGCGCACCGTTGATCTGTCCGCCTATCCTGACCTCGTTGTGATTTACCTGGGGATGCGGGTCAACCGGCTGACCGGCCTGAAGACGTTGTTCGGTTTTGGACCGCAGATCGCACGTTCTGTCGACGCCAACCCAGAGGGCCTACTCCTGCACGAAAACCTGTTGTGGTCCCTCGCGCCGCCACATGTCGGGATGCGCCAATACTGGCGAGACTTCGCCTCGCTGGAACGGTGGGCCCGGTCCGATCCACACCGTCAATGGTGGCAGGCGTTCTTGAAGAATTCCGGGGGAACCGGATTCTGGCACGAAACCTACTTCATGCGTGGCGGGATGGAAGCGGTCTACGATGACATGGTACGCGATCTCGGATTCCTGCGGTTCGCACCCCAGCAATCGGCGCGTGGATCGATGTATGCGGCGCGGGACCGTGCCAAACAAGCAGGAGACAGCTCCTCGCCACCTCCCGTGGATGAAACCCGCTATTACTCGTGACGCCTACAGCGCCCGACAGACTCGGGCGAGTGAATCTGACACCTCATTATTTCATGACTTCCAAACTACCTTCCTGAAAGCCACGCCCGCGATACCACGCAGGAACTGGGCTACAGCCCCCTGCCCACGGATGCGACAGTGCGGACTCCCTCCCACTCCTTTTTAAGGCGCTGGTTACGTCGCCGCCAGTAGGCCGACAGCACTGGACGACGACAGCCTCCACTGATCAGAACATGCCCAACGTCACGCCGCCGTAGATCGCTCGCCCGTAGCCCGCGAAAAACAATGTCTTATTCGCATCGGGCGTGCTGTCGGCGATGACGCCGCCAGAGCCGACGTATCGCTGGTCCGCGAGGTTGTCGAGCTGCAGATAGAACCTCGCGAAGCGGAACCACGAGGTAGGACTGAACTCGACCGTCTTGTGAAGATTCGCATTCAGCAACCAATAGGCCGGCGCCCCCACGGTATTGTTGTTGTTCAAGAAATAGCTGTTCCAATACGTGGTCTCGAACCAGCCGCCCCATCCGGAGGGATGGTTGTACTCCTCCTTAAAATTCAGCACGTCCCGCGCCACGTTGGGCACCTGCTTGCCGTCCCGCAAAATCTGCGTGATCGGGCCTGCCCCGTTCACTCTGAACTGATCAGCGAAGTTGATATATTGGGCATCGATATGGGTGTAGGCCCCGGAGAAACGCCAGCCGGGCGACGGCCGCCAATCGTAACTAGCCTCGATGCCCCGGTATTGAGAGGAGTCGGCATTGATCGCAAAGGCGCCTGCGGTGGTCGAATTGACCTGGGTGATGATTTCATCTTTCACGAGCACCCAAAACCCGACCAGTTGGACGCTGAACGTGCTGTGAAGTTTCGAGTCGGTCCCGATTTCGAAATTGTAGTTCTTCTGTGGCTTGATCGAAAAATTCGTTCCCGCTAATCCATCCAGGCCGGTGGTCAAATTGGCAAAGCCCGGCACGGAATATCCGGTCGAGGCCCGCACCCAATGGCGATACTGTTCAGTGGGTCTCCAGGACAGGGAAACCTCCGGCGCCCAGTTATAAAAGGTGCGATCGGCTCCGGGGGTCGAGCCGAGGGCCCCGGCTGTGTAATTGATCGTCTGCACACTGATCTGCGATTGTTGGAATCCGACACCCGCCGCCAAGGTCCACTTCGGGATGAACTCCAACTCCTCCCGCAATCGTCCGCCGATGTTGCGAATAGTGCCGCGGCTGTTCTGCACCAGCGTGCCACGGGACCCACGGAAATCGCCGAGATTCTCAAACGTTTGCGATTCCTGCTCCATATTATTGGCGAAGAATCCCACATAACTCCTGAGCGGCATCTCTCCCAGACGGCCGTCATGGCGAAGATCCGCATACCCCTTGAAGTTGGGATAGAACGCGTCATTGATCTGCGTGAAGGTCTGATTGATGTCGCGCACATCGTAATCGGCTTCCAAAAGAAACACGGTATTGGCGTCGATCTGGCGTTCATACAGACCGCCGATGACGGTCCGCCGATCAAGACGCCGCTGGGCCAGACGTAGTGGATCGTTGCCAAGCCCGGTGCCTCCGGCCTGCCGGGAATCCGCGTTGAATTGCGCGAGTGTCAACCGCGTCGGCACGTTCGCATTCAACGCGTTCGTCACGGCCTTCACATAGAAATTGTCCTTGTCTCCCAACTTGAATCGAAAGTTCAGATTCACCGTTTGCGTGTTGTAATCGCTATGTCGGAGATAGCCGTCTTCGGAAACCTGACTGGCAAACAAGGCCACGTCCACATCGCCGTATTCCCGGCCGATCGCGACGCCATACTTCTGATAGCCGTAGGAGCCCCCGCTCAGAAACGTTTCGAGGCCGTTGATGTCGGAACCGCGCCGCGTCTTGAAATGGATCATGCCGCCAAGCGCCGCGTTGTCATACAGCGAGGACGCCGCGCCGCGCGTGACTTCCACGCTCTGCATGAACCAGGGGTCGTGCATATCCAGGCGGGAGAACCCGTCGGATTGCGTCTGGCCGATGCCGTCTTCGTAAAACTTTAGATCGCGCACGACGCCGGTCGTTTTCACACCCGACCCTCGAATCGACACCCCGAAATCGCGCGGACCGTTGGCGGATCGGAGGATCACGCCAGGAAGCGACTCCATGGACTCCTTCATCGTGCGCGTCGGTTGCGAATCGGTTTCCGAACGCGGGGTCGCCGAGAAAGCCAGCCCCTCCGGATGCTTTTGTACCCGTTTGCTCACGATGCTGATGTCCGCCAACTCATAGACGGGCGTCTCCTGGGAGGCTCCGCCTTCGGCGGCCGCGTCGGTCGTTTCCCGATAGAGTTGCGGCCGTTCGTCCTTCGGCAACGTCTCGTCGCGCGTGCGGCTAAGGTCTTCCAATTGCTGCAATAACTGCTCCCGCTCATGCACATTGTGCTGAAGCCGCTCACGCAACGCCGCCTCTGATTCCATCGTGCCAGACATCGATGACGGCACGTCGCTCTGGGCCCACGCGGGACTGAGGAGCATTCCACACAGGAGCATGGTCCCCACCACTCCGTTCTGTACGACTCTGACTGATATCATCCACTCTTCCTTTCGTTGCCTGCGCGCGAAGCCCGGCGAGAGTTGTCACGCCCGTATCACTTCCAAACTCACCAGCTGAAAACCAAGCCCGCGAATGTGGTCGACGATGCCCACAAATCGTTCCAGCCGCGTCACCTTGTCGGCGCGAACCAGCACCGGCGAGTGACGGGGATGAGGCGCCAGGGCAAGGGCGAGTTGCTGCTCGCCGATCGCCCGGTCATCGACAAACAGGCCGCCCTCCGCTGTGACGGTGACGACAATCAGTCGATCGTGCCGTTCACTCGACGAACTTGCCTTCGCAAGATTGACGGGAATCTGTCCGGTCGTGATGAAGGTGGCCGTAGTCAGCACAATCACGAGCAACACCAGCATAATGTCCACCAACGGAATGACATTGATCTGATCGACTTCACGTTCCATGGTCGGCCTTGTACTGTGCGAGCAATTCGCTGACCCGTCGCCGGAGCACGTTGTTCATGACGACGCAGGGAATCGCGACGACAAGCCCGGCCGCAGTCGCTTTCAGCGCGAGACTCAAGCCGATCATGATCGTGGTGACAGCCAGCGCGCCGGACGTCCCCATGGTATGAAAGGTAAGCATGATGCCCAACACGGTCCCGAGCAGCCCGATATAGGGCGCATTCGCCGCCACGGTTCCGATCACCACCAACCGTCTGGTCAACGCAATTTCACACTCCTCGATCGAGGCGAAACCTCGCACGTCGATGTTCCGGTAGCACCACCAGCGCTCGATGGCCACGGCCACCGCCCACAGGCTCAACCCGATCAACAGCCCGATCACGCCGTACTCTACGGCTTCCTTCAAACCTGCCATCACCTGCTCCTTTCCTACATTCCGGGACCGTTACCGTCTCGGTGATCGGAGATTCCTTGGACGCTTCCGCCGCCACAGATACCAGCCGGCCATGAAGAGGAGTGGACAGATCAGACCCGAGACAAACACGATCCAGCGCCCGGTCAGACCGAAGATCTGTCCCGAGTGCATCGGTCATTGCCATTGAATAAAGTGGTCTCCGGCCGTGCCGCGCTCCGGACTTTGCACGTGCACAATTTCGCCGCTGTATCGATCCACCAGCACACATCGCCGGCTCAGTATCAGGCTGAGCCCGGGAACATCGCGCCGGCAGATTGTATAGGTGCTGGTCGGTTTCTTCGGCAGGTAGAGCCATTCCGGTCGGCCACCCGGGTACTGCGTCTCCACGGTCTGTATGAGCGACAACACTTTCATCACACAGGGTCCTTCCCCTCGTAGACGATGCGTAGCCTGGGCAGAGGTCGCCCAAACCAAGCGCTTTCACGGCGGCTGCGGTTGATGAGATGAAGAAGAAACTACGTGGCGATCAGCGAGGGAGGTGCGCGGAAGCCGAGAATGTGTGAGTTGCGATCAGCAACGAACGGCGACGCGCCATCACGGAGCAGCCGGCGCGTGAACACCGGCCACGCAGGAACGCTCCAACGGCCCACAATGGCTGCGGAGGTATCACCGAGCGGTGATTCTCCCGACGCAATCGCCTGCCGATGATCGGCAATGAGACGATGAAGGGACCGGACAGGATCGGAAGCGGTACGGTTGGAAGCATGGGCGAAGATGTCTGCTTGCGGCTCCGATTGCCGATGGTCCCGTTCGGAAACGGTCGCCTCCACCCATCGTTGCGCCAGAACGCAATGCAGGCAATTGAGTGCGCCAGTCGGCGTAACGGACATCCAGGCCAGCGCCAGCCCGATCGCGAGCAACAGGCCCGCGAGGATTCTTGATTTGTGATGAACTTCAACCCGTATCGGCATGCGCATGATGTAACAGACTCGCCATTTCAGGCGCTACCGACGGATGCCGCTCGATACTACAAAACGACACGATTCATCGAGCCTCGAGCTGTGTGTGGGAGTGACGATGCGTGAAATCAGACACGAAACGGTGCCGTGGCGAAATACGCCACCATCCGACTAGGCCGACGCTGAGCAGAATGATGACGGCACCCCTCGCCTCATCCTCCATTCACAAAGCAAGAGGCCAGGTCCCCCGCCAGCATACAGCAGGCCGGGCATGAGGACCGGGGAACCCTCGGCCAGGAATCATTTGGCGAGGGGGGCGCTCACACCGAACAACGGTGCTGCGGCAGGACCGGAGGCAGCTCCCTTAGCTTGTCGCATCATGACACAGACCCCCTCGATTCAGGCGCACGACACCCGTCTCAAGAATCGTTTACGCCCGCGCTGTTCGCTCGTCTAACCATGCAACGGGCACATGACTGGGTGCGCCCAGAACAAAGGAGGCACTAATGAAGATGTCCATGCGCATGAAAGTCGCCACGGTGTTGATGTTCGTCGGTGCAGCACTCACTTTCGACGCGATGCCTGCCGGAGCGGAAGAGTCAGAGTGGAATCGAGGCGGCTTGTCGATCGGTCCGCGTTTTGCCGCGATCGACCCCAAGGACGGCAGCTCCCAGCCGTTCGGCGGAGCACAAGCGCGGCTCCACCTCGGCGATATCCTGGCGATCGAAGCCTCGGCGGATGCGCGGAGAAACAGGTCTGATGGCAACACCAAGGTCTGGACGGTCCCCGTGCAACTCTCCGCCCTCGTCTATTTGATTCCAAAGGGACCGATCAGCCCGTTTGTGCTGGGGGGCGCCGGCTGGTACTACACCATGGTGCAATCGTCGGATCAACTCAAGGACTCCCAGCATCGATTCGGTCTGCATGCCGGCGGAGGGCTACAGTGGTGGCTCAGTCGAGGCCTTTCCATCGATGGTACGTATCGATACCTGTGGATCGAGCAGCTCGAATCCAAGAATGTGGCCTTGAGAGACAAGACCTTCGACGATAGCGGGCACATGTTTACGGTCGGATTGAACTTCCATTTCTGAGCGGCTTGACACACAATCGCCCGCGTAGCACGTCAAGCAGGCCAGCTAGTGGGTTACTCCGCCCCTGTTCAATCGACGAATGCCTGTGGATACGACAGCGAGGGGAATTCAGTCGAGGTGAGAGGTGAGAAACTGTTCCAGTTCCTTGAACACGCCAATCCGATCCGGCTCACGACGCAGCACCTGATCGGCGAACGGGAGCTCCACATATCGAGCGGTCGTCACGTTCGCGGCTTTGAGCGCCTCGGCCATGTCGCGGCCCTGCGACACCGGCACAGCTCGGTCCATGGCGCCATGCATCAGGAGTAGCGGGGTGCGAATCTCCTTCGCATGAGCGACGGGCGACGTGTCGCGGAGCCGTTCGCGGTCGCTCCACCAGGAACCGCTCCGCAACCCGGCGGCCGGTTTCTGATTCAAGTACCACCGGCTGTTCGACACGACCTGCGGCAGGTCGGTCACCCCGCCCAAACTGACGGCGCACCGATACAAGTCCGGCGTCTTCACCACGCCCATCAAGGCCGCGTACCCTCCATATCCCGATCCGACGATACAGATCCGGTGTGCGCTCGCGAGGCCGGAGCGAATCGCCCATTGCACCGCATCGGTCACATCGTCCTGCATCTCCAACCCCCAGCGCTGGAACGCGGTACGAAGAAACTCGTCGCCATACCCTTCGGTCCCGCGAAACCGCGGTGCCAGCACCGCCCACCCACGGCTCACAAACCATTGCGTCCAATAATTGAACCAGTCACGGCCGTGCGACGCCGGTCCTCCATGGGGGAACAGGATCAACGGAAGTTCACGAGGGGCACGATCGTTCGGAACAGTCAGGAATGCAGAAAACTCTTTTCCGTCACGCGCCGTGAGGAACGTCTCCCGTGACGTCGCTAATACGGTGCCCTCAAGACCAGGATAGGCCTTCCCGATCGCCAGCATCCGACCGTCCTGCTCGTCGAAGAGAGACCACTGCGGAGGATGCGCCACACTGCTCGATTTCACGATGTGAAGCCGCCCGCCGTCGCTGCTGCTATGAATCACATTGACACGCCCCGGGATCGCCCGATCGATGCGGGCCTGTAGCCGCTGCGCATCGAAGTCCCAGAAGAGCACCCGCTCGTCCGCCGCGCTGTACCGAACCCCGACCACGTTCTTGCGTCCCGGCACATACACCAACTCACCGGTCAGATCATGCTTCGCATCGGCGGCGACGAGAATCCGGTCCACGCGACGATCGACGACGTTGACCTTGAAGATAGCAGCCTTGCCCTGATGCTGGTCTCTCACGTACAGCCAGGCAGGATCGGCATCGAATCCCAAGGGGACCAGACCGGTTTCTTTCGCCAGATCGTATTGCGCCAGGTCTCGCCACAAGCTGGACTCCGGCTGCTTCACAATGACATGCACCATGGTCTGAAATTGACCGGCTCCGGCCCGCACGTGCCCCTGACCATCGGCGATCCACTGCGAAATGGTATGGGGGCCGGGCTGCAATCCTGGATTCACCTGCACCGACTGCCGCTCTCCGGAATAGACATCCACCTTATAGACATCTGGAGAGTACTGACGCTCCAGGTCGAGCGCAATCAGGACATGCCTGGAATCACCCGGAATGAGGCCCACGATACGATCCTGCATCTGCGGAAAATGCTTCTTTCCGAAGATGGAGAGAAAGGGTGCCTGTTTGAACAGGTTGGGCGTCTGCTGCGTCCCGTCCCGGTTGACCGCCATCAGTCTGGTTTCGACGGAATCGATCGTGTCGCGCGTGGTGGCAAATTGAATACTGACCAGCAGCCGCTCGTCGTTGACCCAACGAAACCAGGTAATCAGAGATTCCTGATCGTCGGTGATGACGGCGCGATGAGACTCCTCCCCGGTAAGGGTCTGAGTCTCCAGGGAGGTCTTTCCCTCGTAGTGGCGAAGCACCGCGAGGTGCCGGCCCGATGGAGAGAGTTGGATGGAGGCGATGCGAGGGAGTGAGGAGAAGGCCTCAGTAGGCGGAGCAGCCGCACCGGACTCGGCACGGCCCGGTGCCATGCTCCAGACAAACACCAAAAAAATGAAAAGTCCGTACATGGCCGGCACGGTCTATCCCTGAAGTTACCAGGACATGTCCATATCCGGAAACATCCGACAGCTGTATTTATCACATGTTCGAACCGCGAGCGTCTATCCTATTTTTCCGCGTGCGGCCAAGGAACCACGGGTGTCTTACCGTGACGCACCGCGCATCCAGCCACTAGGGCGCAGGGGCTCATGCGACGATGAGCTCCTGCGCGCGCCAGTTCTGCAGCCGTTAAAACTTGTATTCAACGCCTCCAAACGCGCTGATCCCAAATCCCGGGTTCGCAAACCGGTTGAGTTGGTCGTTCACCACCACCGCACCGGCATACGTCTTGTTGGTGAGGTTGCGACCTTCGGCAAAGAGCGTCCAGTGCTCATCGATGTTCCAGCCGGAACGCACGTTGATAAGGGCATAGGAAGGATTCTTGATCGTGTTGGCGTAATTCGTATAAAAGCCGGACAGCGACCACTCGACATTCGGCGCGATCCACCAGCCCGAGGGATGGTCGTAACGAGCCTCCACATTCACACTATGTTCCGGCGCACCGGCGACCGTATTCCCGTCTTTGGCGATCAGCACATTGGGACCGACCCCACCGCCGGCCCGCACGTCATCGGTGAATTTGAAACGCGACCAGGTATAGGCGACCCGCGTCTGCAGACTGTCCTCTCGACCGGCGCCGCCTTGCGCGAACAGACCTTTCCCTAAGACCGTCCCTCCACCGGCTTCGACGCCGGTATGCCGCGTGCCGTTCGCATTTTGGAACGTGCCCTGGTTATTAATGATCGAGGCCAGAATTTCTTTCTGCATTTCCAAGTTATAGACGGTCACATCCCAGGTGTAGCGCTTGTCCGCTGACGTGCCCCGGTGCCCGAGCTCCAACTGCCATGCCCGTTGAGCATCGAGGTTTAAGAAGCCTCTATTCGCCGTGCCGTTCGCATTCACCGAAGAGAGTAACTCCAGATTCAGCGGTGCCTCATAGGCTCGGCTGGCGTTGAAATATAATTGCGACGTCGAGGTCGTCCGGTAGACGAACCCGATCTTCGGGCTGAACGCATCGAAATGCTGTAACGGCCGATTCGTGCCGGTCGGCGTGGATGGCGTATTGGGATTGAAGGGACTCCCGGCCGGCCCGAAATTATCCACCGTCGCCTGACGGCCCGTGTAATCCCACCGGCCGCCGATCACGATCGTGAAATCCTTGGTCGCATCGAACGCATCCTCGGCGTACATCCCGAAATACGTCGTCTTCGCCGTGTAATTTTGCGTCATCGCGCCGATACTGCCGTTGATGTTCACGAACCGCTGCTGTCGTTGGTTACCATAGCGTGGTTGAAAGCCCATCACGAACGAGTTGTTCTGGCCGAACAGGCTGTTGGAGTTGACGTAGCGGAACTCGCCGCCGACGTTGTTATTCTCCTGTCGGATCGTCTGAAAGATCGGATGGTCCACGAACTGGTTCGAGAAGTACGGAATGATCTCAACATATTGGTTCGGGGCGAACTCGTTGTGGTACGCGATTCCGATACGCTGCAACGTGTAGTACCGCCCATAGTTACACACCTGATTGTTCAGATTGCAGGCAAAGAACGGAGGCGTGCCGGAAGGGCTTTGCCCGCCCGGCTGTTGCCGGTTGGAAAACAGCTGCTGATTGGTAAGCGAGCCAGGAATCCGCTCGGCGACATTGGCCTGGAGGAAATAGGCTCGGATCTCCTGATGGTTGCCGAGTTGCAAGCCGATGTTGGCATTGATTCGTTCACGGGCCTGCTGGCTGTTGTCCTGGAATCCATCCTGGCGATTACCGGACACGCTGATGTAGTAATCCATCGTGGCGCTCATGTTGCCCACCTTGAAGGGCTGCAGCACCTTCCCGCTGGACACCTGCCCGCTCACCATGCCGAAACTGCCGCCGAGCATCCGCATTTGTAACATCGAGGCGCTATACCCCGTGCGGGGCACGAAATTGATCGCGCCGCCGATGCTGTTCGCGCCATACCGCAGCGCGTTCGCGCCCTTGTAGACCTCGATCCGCTCGTAGGCCAGGAGGTCGATCGATTCAAAATCCGAAAACCCGTCGGCATCGCCGAAGAAAATGCCGTTGATGAGGATATTGATCCCTCGATGGTGAAAATTGTTGCGTAACGAGGTCCCGCGAATTTGAAACTGCCCTTCGTCGGCGCCGAAACGCGATTGAAACCGCACGCCGGGGGCGAACTGCAACACATCTTGCAAGTTGAGCGCGCGTGACTCGGTGATTTGCTTTTCCTCGATCAGGATATTGCTGCCCGGCCGACGGGCAAGTTCCTGCTTCACATCCTCGACGTTTTCGATTCGCTTTCCGCTCACCTCGACCGCATCAACGACGACGACCGGCGCATCCTGATCCAGCGTTCCTTCAGCAGCCAGGACCGTACTCGGCTGCAGGCCTCCCAACACCAAGGCTGCCAGGCAGCTGAGGCTGACCCAATTCCAACAATCACTCCACTTCATTCCCTCTTTTCCGATCTGCCCAGACCAGAGATGACGATGAATAATGACGCGATACCGGTTGGAGCATCGCGTACGACTGACCTCGATGATCCGCTGCTGACGAGGCAGCGGTCTGGACCGTTTGATCGTCCAGCAACACTCCCTGCTTCACTCTCCGGCGAATAGCTTCCACCTGCGAAAAATCTTCGATGGGGTTGCCGGCCAAGGCGACAAAACTAGCCTCATACCCTTCCTCAAATCGCCCGATCCGACGGTCGGGGAAAATCGCCGCCGGCGTATCTTCACACCACATCTTGAGCAGCGTGAGATTGTCGAAGAGATGGAGCCGGTGCAGCGCCATCACTTCCGCCAGCGAGGTTTCGGCATGGTCGCTACCGATCACGACGCGCACTCCCTCGCGATGGAGCAACGCAATGTTGTCCTTGAGAACCTGTGACCATGAATCAACGGGCGCCGCCGGCTGGTGATCGCTCGGCCCGCTTGCATGCCCTTCGTGGTGCCCGTGCGGGTGATGTCCCCGAACGGAGGGCATGGCGCTTCCCGCCACAACGGTGGTCACGACTCGCACGTGACGTTCCAAGGCCAACCGCGCATCCGCTTCCGTGAGTCTGGCGGACGCCCCATCGGCGGCACTGGTCACCAGCCATCCCGGCACATGGGCGATCTCATCGACGCCCGCACGAATCGCCAGGCGAAAATCCGCCGCCGTTTCGACATGGGCCGTCACCTGCAGCCCCGCGGCATGGGCCTTCGCGACAATCGGTGACACGAGTCGCGGATGGAGACCGCTTCGTTGCGAGGACTGTCCGGACGTTCCGGCCGCATCATCGTCTTCGGAATGCACGAGATAGACTTTCAGGAAATCAGGCCGGCCACTCGTGATCAACGGCCATTTCGTGTCCAAATCAGCCTCGGTGTCGAGCACGATGTACGACCGATTCTCAAACCATCCCCGCTCGATTGGCCCGATCACCGGCTCATACCGACTGCCGCGCAAGACATCCTCGTAGAGCGCGATGGGATGCCCCCCACGGCCCGTCAGTCCGGCATGGGCGAAGGTCGCATCGATGCTCGCCGGTTGATTGACGGCGCTTCGAATCTGCAATGCAAAGTCCCGGACGTTGTTGGGATTCTTCACGTAGAACACGCCGTCCTTGAGATACCGCTCTGCCACCGCCTGAACATTCCACGGACCTTCCACGTTATGATTGTGCGCTTCCCCGAACGGCGGCACGACGAACAGGCCTGACAAGTCCACCGTCTCGACTCGCCCCTGCGGCGGGGTGCGCGTCAAACGCCCCTGCACTGAATACCAGGTGGCTGCCTGGAACCCCTGCCCGTCGAACCATCGACCGTTGAGGAACGCGTAGGAATCGCTCTCGGACGGCATGGTCTGGTGCGACGCCTTCGACGATGAGGACAGGCCCATCCCGCCCGCACAGCCGGCCAGGAAAACAACCAGAAACAGCAGGATGCGACTCATAGGTCCTCTCACTCGCACACACAAGACCGTGCTCCGTTTTTCACCGCCCGATCGCTGTCTGTGCTCTACACGCATCAGACGGTCAGATTCATTTCCTGTGTCTTGTTGTTTTCCACCAGCCGGTCCAGCGACGTACGGAACACCCTGAGGCTGCCCCGCCCGATCTTGGTGCCTTCCAATCGCCCTTCTTCTACCCATCGATAAATAGTCCAGCGACTCACCGCCAACACATCCGCCGCTTCACCGACTCGCAAGAGTTGCTTATTCATGGCAAGCTCCTTGTTAAGGGTGCGAACGGTCCCACACCAGGGCACCGCTCGCGCACAGAGTTAGAATAGTCCGAACGTGACCCCACCGTAGATCGCCCGACCGTAGCCGGCGAAAAACGCCTGTTGCCCCGCGGCGGCTCCGGCAGTTTCGCCACCGATCACCTGGCCGGATGCGGCGTATTTCTTATCCGCGATGTTGTCGAGCTCGATATAGAATTTCGCGAACCGGAACCAGGAATTCTTGAGGTCGAAATTCTTGTGTATGTTCACATTCGCGATCACATAAGAGGGGATGCCGAACGTGTTGCTGTTGTTCAAGAAGTAGCTGTTGTAGTAGCTGCCTTCGACCCAGCCTCCCCATCCGGTCTCCGCATGATCGTATGCCACCTTGGTATTCAGCACATCGGTCGGCACATTGGGAACCTTGTTGCCATCCCGCGTCAGGAAGCCGGCCGCGGTATTGAGCCGATCGGCAAAATTGATATACTTCGCTTCGATGTGTGTGTAGGCGCCGGAGAGTCGCAGTCCATCCATCGGTCGCCAATCGTAGAACGCCTCGATACCCTTGTATTGAGACGAATCGGCATTCACCGATGCCGTGTTGGTACCCGACACGGCTTGCGTAATGATCTCGTCCTTGAAGAAGGTCCAGAATCCCACAAGCTGCACGGTCAGAGTCTTCGTCAGTTTGGACTCCGTCCCGATTTCGAAGTTGAGATTCTTCTGCGGCTTCAGATCGAAGTTGGTACCGGGAGCGCCCGTCACAGGATCTCTGAGCAGATTGCCGAAACCTGGGATTCCATATCCGGTCGACGCTCGAGCCCAATGTCGCTGCGTCTCTGTCGGCTTCCACGTGACGGACATTTCCGGCGCCCAATTGGTGTAGCTGCGACTGGCGCCTGCCCTGCTGCTCACGGCGCCGCCGGTATACCCGATCGACTGGACGCTCAATTGGGACTGTTCAAATCCCAATCCTGCCGCGAGAGTGACCTTTGGAATCACTTCTAATTCCTCCCGGAATCGCGCGCCGACATTCCTGATCGTTCCGCGTGAATTTTGAATGAGCGCCCCGCGGGTCCCGAATCCGTCGGCGAGGTTCTGGAAGGTCGCCGCTTCCTGCTCCATGTTGCTCAAGAAAAACCCGACGTAACTCCGCAAGGGCATATCGAACAGCCGTCCGTCGTGTCGCAGATCGGCATAGTGCTTATAGTTCGGATTCACGTTGTCGCTGATTTGTGAAAAGGTCTGATTGATATCTTTGACGTCGTAGTCCGCCTCAATCGTCAGGACCGTATTGGCGTTGATCTGGCGCTCGTAGATGCCGCCGATAATGGTCCGCCGGTCCAGCCGCCGTTGGGCCAACCGCTCCGCGTCACTACAGGTGTTGGCATTGCAGACGACGTTGGTGCCACCGGCCTGCCGGCGATCGGCATTGAACTGGGACTGAGTCAAACGGGTCGGCACTCGCGCATCGAGCCAATTCGTGATGGCCTTGAAGTAGAAATTCTGTTTGTCGTCGATCTTGAACCGCAAATTCAGATTGATGGTTTGGGTGCTGTAGTTGCTGTTCCTGATGAATCCGTCTTCCCCCACGTTGCTGACGAACAGCGAGGCGTCGAGATTCTCGTATTCTTGTCCGACCGCGATCCCTTCCTTGTGGTAGCCGAACGATCCTCCGCTCAGGAACGTCTCCACGCCATTGATGTCGCTGCCACGCCTGGTCCGGAAATGCACCATGCCGCCGAGGGCGTAGTTGTCGTAGAGCGACGAGGACGCGCCTCGTATGACCTCCACGCTCCGCATGAACCAGGGATCGTGAATGTCCAGCCGAGACAGGCCGTCGGACTGCGTCTGGATGAATCCGTCCTCGTACATCTTGATATCGCGAACGGCAAAGGTTGTTTTAGCGCCCTGGCCGCGGATCATCATGCTGAAATCACGCGGACCGTTCGCCTGCCGCAAGACCACGCCCGGCAGAGATTCCATCGATTCCTTCATGGTTCTGGTCGGCTGAGATTCCGTCTCCGACTGTTCGGTCGACGAGACGGAGAGACCCTCAGGCCGTCGCTGCACACGGTTACTCACGATGCTCACATCGGATAACTCATATTGCGGAATCGCCTCCGCTGAGGCCGGATCGGACGATTCCTCCGCCACCGCCGGCTGAGCCGGTTGAACCGGCGCGACCACCGCACCACTGGCCGGTTGCTGTTGGAGCTCCTCCAGTTCATGAAGGATGTTCTGCAACTGCTCGCGCAAGTCACGTTCCCGCGCGCTCTTCTCAACCACCGTTCCAACACCCGTCTCTTGCGCGAACGTCTGGTGGGGGGCAAACGGCACTGCCAGCACGAATGTAGACAGCAGCATGAATTGAATTTGAGATGAATACCGACGGGCCCACATACACGTCCTCCTGGCACAACTGTGCGCACGACAGCAGAGATAGACCCTTCCCGCCCCTGTCTGAACGGACGAGAACAGCTGCTAGAACACCTAGCGATATAAAAAGGATTTACGACTGAATGGGTGGCGCACGAGAGGCCGCGTGGACATTCGCCCGGGCGGCGATGACGGTGTGGTCGTTGCCCACGAAGAGGGCGACCATGAGAAACGGCTGCAGCACAAGAGCGGAGGGCCCAGTATCCGACGTGGGATTCGCCTGACAGGCCCAATTACAGAAACTGGAGTGAGAGACTGTGCCGCCATGATGATGGTCGGCCGGCATCGGGTCGGCATGCTCGAAGGCGCAGGCCATGGACAAGGCGGCCAGGACCAGATAGATCCCCGCAAGCACCGCCGCCAGCCCGGCGAAGGGCTTCTTCAGACAACTCATGGCATCAACCCCTGCAAGGCATGCACCGCCTTCGGCGCATCCCATTCACGAGGCCCGACGGCGCGACCGACCAAGGCTCCCTGCCGGTCGATGAACACCGTGGTCGGCAAGGCCCGCACCAGATAGGCCTGCGAGACGTCCTGATGTTCGTCGAACAACACGGGGAGTTGCACGTTGAGGTTCGCCAGGAACTGTTTGATGCCGTCTCGCTGCAGGTCGGTGGTGACGGTGAGCACCACAAACCGTTCTGGATCCAGTTGTTGCCGCAGCCGTTCCAACGCCGGCATTTCTTCTTTGCAGGGCCCGCACCAGGTGGCCCAGAAATTCACCACGACGGATTTCCCCTTCAAGTCCGCGAGTTGGACCGACCGGCCATCCAGCGATTGCAGATCGAAGGGCGCAGCCACGGTTCCCGGTGCAACCCGCGAGACTTTCAACGTAGTGAAGAGATCATCGGCCCATGCGGGACTCGCCGTTGCGCCCAACACAACGGCCGCGATCAAGCCCCTGAACAATCCCCTCACCATCCTTGCTCCACCCACAAGCTCGTCGCCTATCGTACCGGTTCAGCCGCCACCTTCACCGAGGGCATCCGCAACGTCTGCGTCACAATCTTATGCCCCGGCATCCCATGTTCCATCCAGGCCAGGACAAACAGGCCCTGACTATTCACCGCCACGACCGGCGTCTGACTCTTCTTCTCATTCACTTTTTGCGGCGCCGTAAACGTTGCGCCACGATCCATCGAAACGCTCATCACCACATCCCGTTTGACCGGCGCCTGCTCCTCCCACACCACCACGATCCGTCCTTCCGGATCGACCGCGATCTGGGGATGGTCGGGAAACGTATTTTTCGAGACGTTCAATTTTTGCTTTTCGGAAAAGCTCTTCCCTCGATCGTCCGAATACGCGAGATACACCGCGGGAATTTCATCTGTTCCTTCGGTATACCAGACGACGTAGAGACGTCCCTGCCGATCGACCCCCATCGAGGCCGGACGATGCGGACAGGCCGGGAACACCCATTGATCGTGCCCGACAATGACCGGCGCTTCGAAGGTCTCCCCATGGTCCGTCGAACGGGCCACAACCGTTTCCCGCACATTGCCGTCGAAAATCTTTCGCCAGGCCACGTAGACCATGCCCTCGGGGCCGCTCGTCACCGCCGTGCGGCAGCAGACACAGGTCCCCTCGTCCACTTTGAGATTCTTCGTGATCGTGACACCTTGATCCAACGAACGCGCCACATAGGTGCCGGGGTCTTTCTTTCCTTCGCGCCCGTCGATCCACGAGAGGTGCAACCGGCCATCCGCATCCCGATGCAACGCATCGAAGGTATGCTGAATCACTCCCGGATCATCGTTCACCAACACGGAGGACTGAAACGTCTTGCCGCTATCGGTCGAACGGCTTAACCGAAGCTCCGTGGCAAACGGCTGTTGCGGGGTGGCTTTCGGATGGGCCAGTCCCCAGGTGACGAACACGTCCTCCCCCTGCACGACCAGAGCCGGCGCTTCCTGTCGCCAGTAGGGCACGTCTTCTGGACGGTTGATTCGCACCGGCGCCCCCATCGGCCCGTCCGGCTCCAGACTGCGAGCGTAAAGAACCGACCGCACGTCTTTCTCCTCTTCCATCCAGGCCAAGGACACCAGGCCCTGCTCATCCACTTGCACGGATGGCCCCACCAGACTCTTCACTTTATGTTCGGTGATCTGCTTCGCGCCCCGATGAAGCTCACTGAGCGGCTCAGCCCAGGCCGCTACACCCGTCGTCGCACACCACCAACCGGTCGTGGCAACGAATAACCAGAGCCCCTGTCTAGCCCACGATATGAAATACATAGCCGCCTGCCTTGTTCGCTTCGGTTTCGAGCGCACCCGCTAGGAGCACAGTTTCCGCTCGGCTCAGGACTTCACCATTTGAAAAGATTTGGTCAAGCCGAAAATGAAACTGGTCCCCTGTGCCAAATTGTTATTGGAATCCCGGGCAATGGGAATCTGCGTATAAAAATACAGGGACGTCATTTTCGTGAGTGGGGAATCGATCAACCCGTCCAAGCTGACCTGAAACCCCGGCGAGAACGCCACGTACGTCGACCCGGTGCCGGGCACTCGACGGTTCGCAATGAGCGCATCGACGACCGTCGGGTCAACCCCGCCGCCATTACCCATCGGAGCAGATTGCTCGAGAGAGGCGCTGATATTGTCATGTGTCAGGTATCGCCAGCTGACCTGTCCCGACAGCACCAACCACGGCAACGTGATCAGATTGGCACCGAGATTCACATTATATTCATCCCCGAATTGATAGCCGTCGTTGTTCCGAAATGTATGACGATAACTGGCATAGGAAAATTGATTCAGCCGGTGAGGAATCAGTTCGTACGTCTGATACAGTGATCCGATCAACCCGACGTTGCCGCGCCCCAATTGAGTCGGCGACTCCATGAGCGCCCCTTGGCTATCCTTCGTGTGCGTACTCCCGGTCGGAAGCTGAACCCCAAAGCCTGCGATGAGCATGCTTCGCAGAGTCGGCAGAACGTTGTATTTCGCAGTCAGAATCATGTCGCCGATATTATTGTCCCCGAAGTGTACCGACTCACCGTTTCCGTTCTCCCCACCCTCTCCCAAAGCGTCCATATGACGATGCGTCCGCCAGAGATAGGGAATGGTCACCTCCACCGCGAATCGGTCCGTAATGCCGTAGTTCAAATCAAAGGTCATCGTCTGAGTGATCGTGCGGGTTTCTTGATGGTGATCTAAAATCAGTCGGCGCTGCTCTTGGTTGATGGCAGGAATGACCCCCGACGTCCCGTCCAACAATCGCATGGGGGTATAGTTGTACATCGAATTAAAGGTCAGCAGGCCGGCTTGGGGCACCTGCTGCTGCGATCCGATCACCACGAAACAGGTCACGGCGCCGCAAGCCGCATGGGCCGCCGGCAACGAGCCCAAGCTCGCACTGAATATCCCCACGGCGCCGAACAGGGGCATAAGGAGCCTTCTACCCAGATCCCACATCTGCACGATCCTTTCTCCAAACACGGATAACGCCACGGCACCCTGCGCACAGGCCAATCAGGGCCTCCGACGCAGACTCCGCTCGCAATGAATAAAGACGATGAGCCGATAGAACGATTCAGGAAAGAGAGGAGACGGGAGGGCCCCGTGATGTGCGCGGAGCAGGACGTTCGACCTGCAATGAATCCGCCACGTCGTGATCGACGAGACCGCTCAACGGGCCGTTGACGTGAAACAATCCTGTAACGGTCTCGAGGTCTTGCCCGGCCGCACACATCCAGGAGCACAGCACCGTGCTATGCACGCCGGCCCCATGATGGGCATGGTGTGCGACATGTTCCAACGCGTGGGGGTAGACAAGGCCCTGGAGTGCCAGCAACGAGCAGGCCAACAGAACACTCACCACGATGTGCTGCGTCCTGGTCATACCACCTTACCGAAGGGCCACGGCCTTGGCGGGCGTCGCGGCCTGAATTCGAGCGACGATGTCGTGAATTCTGGCTTCCGTCAGCAACCCGCCCTTGATGTATTCCTGCACCACACCGTTCTGATCGATGAAGACACTGACCGGCAATCCGAAGACACCGTACTGATTGGCCACTTTGTTTTCGTGATCGAGTAGCACAGGAAAGGTGTGTTTATAGGCTGCGATGTGCTCACGAACCTTGGCTTCATCTTCCAATTCATTCACAGCCAACACCACAAAGCCCTTCTCCCGCAGCTGATCGTAGACCGTCTGCATCGCGGGCATTTCCGTCGTGCAGGGCTTGCACCAGGTGGCCCAGAAATTCAGGAGCACGATCTTGCCCCTGTACTGCTCAAGCTTGTGCGACTTGCCGTCGAGATCCGTCAGCGAGAATTCACTGGCAGGCATCCCCGCCGCCGTAGGACGCGATCCCATTGCCCAGGCCGAGCCGACGAGACCGGCCACCAGCACCAGCGCAAGAACCACGCTTGTAGGCACGCTCGCTGTCGACGAACTATTCATGATGACACCCCTATCCTTCACAGGCCTTCCAAACCAACCGGTTCCCCGCCAGAGCGGAGCCACCGCCGCCTAGCGATTCAAGCTGTAACTGACCGGCAAATGCAGCACGACCATCGGCGCGGTTAACTCATGCTTCATGTGCAGCGGACAGGCGCGCCGCACGGCTTCCATCGCCGCTTGATCCAACGACTCGTGTCCGGAACTTTTCACCACCTCGACATCTTTCAGCTGCCCGTCCTGGCGGATGGAAACCTTCAAGACGACTTTGCCTTCCCAACCATTCAAGCGCGCGGTGCTGGGATAATGCCGCAACTCAATGATGCGGCGATGCAGCGACTCGGCCAACCAGCCATAATCGGCTTTGGTAGCGGGCCTCGGCGTCGCCACGCGCGCCACGACCTGATGCTCTTGCAACGTGGCCGGATCCGGCTGCGCGGCGGAAACTGGAGCCGGAGGGGCGGCGGCCGGCTCACTGGCCGCAGCAGCAACCGCTTCCGCAACAGGCGCGGGGGCAGGATCGGCAGGAGCCGGAGCAGCCTGGATCGCTTCTGCCGCCGAAGCAGCCTGTACAAGTTGCGTGCTCGCCGTCACAACCGGTTCAGGCCTCGTTTCCAACACCGTCGGCTCGCTGACCACCGCCTGGGCCTGATAGGTCTGAGCGGTCGCAGGCGCCGCCTCCACCACCGTCTGTTCGACGGCCGGAGCGGTTTCACGCACCACTTCGGCAGGCATGGCAGCCTGCATCAGTGGTTCCGTCTTTTGAATCTCTTGCGGCTCGATGGGCTTGGCTTGCACCTGTACCACTTCCCTGGTCGGCTGCATCTGCTCCTGAGGACGAACCGTTTCGACGACCGGCTGCACTTCGCGTTGGATCGCCTGCGGCACCACCCGGGTTTCGACCTGGCGCTGCACCGGCTGAGGCGGCGGTGGCACGGCACGTACCGGCTCAGGGCGCGGCTTCACCGGCGTGGGAACGGGAGGCTGCACCTGCGGTACCGGAGCCGGTTCTTCTTGGCGCACCACTTCACGCGGTGCCTCCACCAGTGCCACGTCCCATTTGAACGGCTCTTTCTCCACCACCATGGCCACCTTCGGCATCAATCCGAATGCAGCGAGCGCGAGACAGGCGTGCAGCAGGAGCGACGCTCCCCACCCTGTCATCGATCGCTTGGGTTGCCACGATTGCGCCACGAGCACATTCTCCATGGGACACTCCCTTTCGAAACGATTCGTTCCGCCCTTATTTGAAGATTACCTTGGACACCGACCCGATCGGCACCTCGACCTGGCCGAAATCAGATTCACCTTTGAAGCTGCCGCTGACAGCCGGCGTAAACTCCCCGTTCTTGCCGTTCGTCAAGGTCACGGTCATGGCCGGCGCAGCCTTGTCGGCACCGGGCTTGAGATCGATCTGCTTGATCTGGTCGAACTTGATATTCACCGTCGCCGTGCCGCGCTTGGACGGCAGATGCCGCAACTCATGCGGGACGAACGAGGTCTCGCTCATTTTTTCTTCCCAATAGAAGATCCCGTTCTTCAACTCGGTCTCGACCCCCTGCTGGTCGGTCACGGCAATCGTGAACGTTTTCTCAGCCTTCGCGTCGGCGGCGGACAGGCCCGGCGCCCAAAGCAGAAGCGACAATCCCACCAAGCCATACAGCCCCATCCGACTCACCCGCTGCTTCACCTGCGTCTTCATGACTCCTCCCCTTGCTCCTGCAGAATGCTGAAAAAGTCCGCCAGCTTCATTCTCGCGGCGTTCCGAAGCTCACCGAACCGGCCCCGCGTCGATCTGTGTTTCGTCCGTCCAGCCACTCGACGTAGATCTCGCCGCTGGTCTCAATCCAGGCCGCGTGCAGACCTCCCTCACGCTGAAACCGAAGTGTGGGAGGAGAAAACGCTGCTGCAGATTGGACGAGTGTGAGCGGCGCGCCGTGCATCGTGACCGACTCGGAGTCATTCTGGGCAGAGGCTCCGCTGCTGAAGCCGACGAGGGCCAGCAGGGCCGCAGCACCACACACGGCAACGCCGATATCACGCACAGGGACCATCACAGTGTCCTTGTATCCCGACGATCTGAAAGAAGGAATGCACCCACAGCATGCGAGAAACCTCGCCGAACTGTTTATTCAGGCTCTGCGACATCTGGTCGCGGAGCAAGACAGGCACAACGTAGTAGGCTGAAGTTAGGCGAACAGGGGTGGAGCGCGGGGACGGCTTGGGGCAAGCAACTGAGGCAAGCGCACAGCCTCAAAACGGAACGAGACTTCACCGGTAGACGCGAACAGATGCGCCGAATGTACGGGGGTCGCCACATGCACCCCGGCTGTCGCGCACATCCAAGCACAAATGCCGGATCCATGCATGCCGGCATCGTGATGCGCCGCATGTTGGAGTTCATGCGCGACGGCATTCCCGGTCGTCACGGCCAAGAGGACGATGACAGCGCAGGCGACCATCCAGACGATGCTTCTAAACCGGAGACTTGGCATAGACAAAAGATCGAGAGTTATGGAGGGCATGCTAACAAACTGACCGACAGAGCGTCAACGCAACTTTCGCCCTCCCTGCCCTGTGGAATCACCCGCATACACGTCGCACTTCACGAGCGACGAAGACCGTCTCGGGAACACATCCGCACTTGTCGTGAGCAGGGTGGGGCCGCAGGCGAACTATGGTCCGCCCATGCCGACGATGCGCTCGACCCTCTCGTCCCGACCGCCAAGATCCCGGTAACGCCGGTATTGCGCCAGCGCCCGCCCCATGTCCTTCCGATGGAGCTCGTAAAAGACCCCGAGGTTATAGTGCGCCTCTGCCGACTGGGGCTTGAGGGCCACGGCCCGTTCGTGTTCTTTCTCGGCCTCTTCCAGCCGATTCAAGCTGGTGTACACCATCCCCAGATTCAAATGCGCTTCCGCATATTCCGGGCGGTACCGGATCACTTCCAGAAACTCCCGCTCCGCCTCGGCCAGCAATCCCTGACTTCGATAGACGAAACCCAGGTTGTAATGGGCATCGACCAGATCGGCCTTCACCTCAATGGCTTCTTTGAACGCGGCAGCGGCGGCGTTCAGGTCATTGCCGCGTTCGGCCAGACGCCCAAGGAGATACCAGGCGTTGGCATGCTGGGGATTCGTCTGCGTAAGACGGGACAAATATTCGCGGGCCAGCTTCAGATCGCCCTGACTGTCGTAGAGACTTGCCAGGTGGTACAAGGCGTCGGCGTGGTCGGGACGCACCCGCAGAAGAGACTGGTACATCTTCAAGGCATTTGCCCGATCATGTCGCTCTTCATAGAGGCGCGCCAGATCCAGATGGGCCTCTTCGTTGCCAGGTGCGATGTCTAACGCCTGCCGCAGCACCGCTTCCGCGTCACTGCCGCGCCCTTGCGCAAGATACACATCGGCGAGATCGTTGAGGATCTCTGCGGACGCCGGGCTCAACTTCAGCGACTGCTTATAGGCCTGGATCGCCTCATCGGGATTGCGCTTATTCTGGAAATAGACGAGTCCCAACACATGGTAGGCTTCGGCCAACTTGGGATTTTGCGCCAAGGCCTTCTTCAGTGCCTCGATCGCGCCGTCGGCATTGCCCTCGCGAAACAACGTGACGCCCCGCTCATAACTGCGCCGGGCTGAGTCGGACGACACCGATGAAGCGGCCGATACTTCCGCGACTCCAACGAAAACAACGACGCAAAAGAGCGAAACGCTCGTGACCAGTCGGAGAGAGAAGATGGCCCCTTGCCGCATCGAAATCCGCAGTGGAATCCGTGGGTGACCTTCGCCTGTAGAGACGGCGAAGCAGTGAGCCTCACTATAGATTGCAGCGCATCCGAAAGCAACGATAGGAGGTCCGTTGGCTCCATTCATTGAGAAGTAGTTGAGACCATTACCGCTGTTTCGGTAGGATTCGTTTAGTGATTCCTGTATACTCCGCGACCGAGCCGATGCTCAGCGGGTGAGTTTCGTCCGTGAGAAGGCTCGTGAGAATGAAGGTACGCCTGCATGCTGACCCAAGTCCTGAACATCATCTTCGGAAGCAAAAACGACCGCGAGATCAAAGCCTTGCGCCCGATCGTCGAGCGGATCAACGGACTCGAATCGAGCCTCACGCCCTTGTCCGACCAGGCGCTGGCCGAGAAGACGCAAGAATTCAAGAAACGTCTCGAAGCCGGAGAAACGCTGGAGGATATTCTCCCCGAAGCGTTCGCCGTCTGCCGCGAAATGTCTCGCCGCCGCTTGAACATGCGGCATTTCGACGTGCAGCTCATCGGCGGCATGATTCTGAATAAAGGCCGGATCGCCGAAATGAAGACCGGTGAGGGGAAGACGTTGGTCGCCACCCTTCCGCTCTATTTAAATGCCCTGGAAGGCAAAGGCGCCCACCTGGTCACCGTCAACGACTACCTGGCCAAACGCGATGCCCAATGGATGGCGCAGCTCTATCACGCGCTCGGCCTCTCCGTCGGCATCATCCAGCACGATGCGTCCTTTCTCTATGACCCGACCTATGAAGCGTCGGACAAGCGCCTGCAACATTTGCGGCCCTGCACCAGACATGAGGCCTACCGCGCCGAGATCACCTACGGCACCAACAACGAATACGGGTTCGATTACCTGCGCGACAACCTGATCGTCAGCGACCTGAGCCAATGCGTCCAACGCCCGCTGAACTTCGCCATCGTGGACGAAGTCGACAGCATTCTGATCGACGAAGCGCGCACGCCATTGATCATCTCCGGTCCCACCGATCAAACGACCGATCTGTACTACCGCATCAATTCGATCATCCCGCAGCTCAAGGCGGAGCACGACTATACGATCGAAGAAAAGACCAAGACCGCCTCGCTCACGGAAGAGGGCAACGTCCGTGTAGAGAAACTATTGGGCGTGGACAACCTGTACGACCTGCAGCACATGGATTTGGTCCACCACGTCGTCAAGGCGCTCCAGGCCTATTCACTCTACAAGCGCGATGTCGATTATGTGGTCAAGGACGGCGAAGTCATCATCGTCGATGAGTTTACCGGCCGATTGATGCCGGGCCGCCGATGGAGCGACGGGTTGCACCAGGCCGTGGAAGCCAAAGAAGGCGTCAAGATCGCCAACGAGAACCAGACTCTGGCCTCCGTCACCTTCCAGAACTACTTCCGTATGTACAAGAAACTGGCCGGCATGACCGGTACGGCCGACACGGAAGCGGGAGAGTTCGCCAAGATCTACAATCTGGACGTCAACGTTGTGCCGACCAACCGGTCGATGGTCCGCAAGGATTACGCCGACGTCGTCTTCCGGACGGAAAAAGAAAAGTTCACGGCGATCGTCGAGGAAATTAAGGACTGCAACGAACGTGGGCAGCCGGTCCTGGTCGGCACCGTCTCCATTGAAAAATCCGAGCGGCTGTCCGGCTACCTGAGCCGAAGCGGCGTGAAGCACAATGTCTTGAATGCCAAGTTCCATGAGAAAGAAGCGGAGATCATCGCGCAAGCGGGACGCAAGGGAGCCGTGACCATCGCCACCAACATGGCGGGCCGCGGCACCGACATTCTCCTGGGAGGCAACGCCGACTTCCTGTTCAAACGGATCCTGTACCAGGACGAAAACCTCACGGACGCACGGAAACAGGAAATTTTCGACCAGATTAAGGCCGATTGCGAAAAGGACAAGCAGGAAGTGGTTGCCGCCGGAGGGCTCCATATCCTCGGCACCGAGCGGCACGAAAGCCGCCGTATCGACAACCAGCTCCGTGGCCGCGCCGGCCGTCAGGGCGATCCCGGCTCCTCCCGCTTCTACCTGTCGCTCGAAGATGACCTGATGCGCATTTTCGCCTCCGAGCGCGTGTCCCAGTTGATGCTCAAGCTGGGCATGGAAGAAGGCGTGCCGATCGAACACGGGATGGTCACCAGAGCCATCGCCAACGCTCAGAAAAAAGTCGAGGCGCACAACTTCGAAATCCGCAAACAGCTCCTTGAATACGACGACGTGATGAACAAGCAGCGGGAAGTGATCTACCAGCACCGCCACGCCGTGCTGGCCGGCGAGCACATCCAGCAGGATATTCACGACATGATGCGGGACATCGTGAACGCCTTCGTGGAGACCTACTGCCCGGCCGATCAGTACCAGGAGGAATGGGATTTCAACGGCCTTAGCGAAGCGCTGCAGGGCCAGTTCGCTCTGGACGTCACTCAGGGTCACGGCAGCGTCGCAGACCATTTCAAAGACGTCGGGCGGGATGCGCTGATCGAGGACATTCAGAACCAGGTCCGGCGGGCCTACGATCACAAGGAACAGGAACTCGGCTCCGAGCTGATGCGGTATCTGGAAAAGATGCTGCTGCTCCAGGTGATCGACCACCACTGGAAAGATCACTTGCTGGGCATGGACCATTTGCGGGACGGCATCGGCCTGCGCGGATATGGGCAAAAGGACCCGCTGATCGAGTACAAGCGCGAAGGGTTCGACATGTTCTCCTCCATGATGGACCGGATCAAGTCGGATGTGCTGGAACGGATGTTTCGCGTCCAGGCCGTGCGGGGCGAGCAACCGCCCCCTCCCGCACCCGAGCCGACCCCTCCGCCTCGCATGGTGCTCAATCGCAGCGACGAACCAGCCTCGCAAACGGTCCAGAGCCAGGCGGACAAAACCGGTCGCAACGATCCCTGCCCCTGCGGGAGCGGAAAAAAATTCAAGAAGTGCCACGGAGCGTAACAGGGAACAGGCACTCCCCCTTCACTCACGACGGATCGAGCAAGCACTCCGTCGAACATCGAGATTCTCCCACCTGATCAGGTCTTTTCGCCTTGACTTGCCGCTGAGGCAGCGGCTAATCTAACCCCCTCTTTTCCCTAGAGAATCCGGTAGAAGTGCTGTTTCTAGCGATGGCGCATGAAACGGGAGGCGACTACCGACAAGGGTGGTGTCACTTTGAGCACTGGGCATCCACAACTCCTGGCGGAAATCAGGGCTGAAATTGCAGCCACTGGTCCGATTCCGTTCGCCCGTTTTATGGACCTCGCCCTGTATCATCCGAAGTACGGCTACTATGTTCGCCCCGTCGATGATCCGACCCAGGAACGCATCGGATGGTCGGGCGATTTTTATACGAGTTCCGACGTGCATCCGATCCTCGGCCAGGCGTTAGCCAGACAGGCACAACAACTCGACACCCTCCTCGGGCATCCAGACCCCTTCACGGTGGTGGAGATGGGAGCGGGCAAGGGACTGCTGGCGCGGGATTTCCTGACCGCTTGCCGGAACGCGCCCGCGAACCTCCGCGACCGTCTTCGATACATCTTGATCGAGCGCAGCGCCGCAATGCGCACCCAGCAGCAAAACAATCTGGCGCCCTGGGTGGGACAGGCCGGTCGCGTTGCCTGGCTCGACCGCCTGGAAGATCTGCCGCCGGACAGCGTCACCGGACTCTTTTTTTCGAATGAACTCGTGGATGCCTTTCCTGTTCACCGGCTCGCAGTGCTCGACGGCCGGCCGCAGGAGGTCTATGTCGAATATCGCGACGAGCGATTCAGCGAGGTCTACCGCCCCCTCTCCAATGAACTCACCGCCTACCTGCGAGAGGGCGGAATCAACCTGCCGGACGGCTATCGGGCTGAAATCAATCTCGACGCGGTCGATTGGATGACGCAGGTGGCACAGGTGATGGCGCGCGGCGCCGTGCTGACGATCGATTACGGCCACACCGCCGAAGACCTCTATGGCCCGGACCGCAAGAACGGCACGTTCCTCTGCTACTACCACCAAACCACCTCTGAGGATGCGTACGACCGGGTGGGAGAGCAGGACATGACCGCCCACGTGGACTTCACCGCCCTGGCGCAAACGGGCCAACAGGCCGGATTGGACGTCACCGGGTTTACGAATCAGATGAGTTTCTTGATCGGCTTGGGCGCTGAGCAATTGCTGGAATCGCTCCAGCCGGAATCGCCGGAATTTTACGCGGCGATACACCTGCTGCGGCCGGACGGCATGGGGCGCACCTTCAAAGTGTTGATCCAGCACAAGGGCATGGCCAAACCCGAATTGGACGGGCTGAAATTCCAGCCGTTTTTCGGATCGATTCTGAGCAGGACGGCAGCGGTCTCCGTCAACCGTGAGGCGTCACGCGACACGCCACGAACCACCCTTCACGATACACAGGTCTGTCATGGGTAGCGAAGCCGCACCGCTGAACTACATCCCGATCCTGATTTTTATCGTGATCGCGTTTGCGTTCGGCGCCGTCCAGATCCTCCTGGGACGCATCGTTCGCCCGAGCCGGCCCTACCGCGCCAAACTCGCGCCGTACGAGAGCGGCAGCCCGCTCTTCTCCGATGCCCGGGTGCAATTCCCGATCCGGTACTACATCATTGCGATGCTGTTTGTGATCTTCGATATCGAAATCGTCTTCATGTTCCCCTGGGCCGTGGCGTTCAAGAAGTTGGGGCTGGTGGGACTCGTCGAGATGATGGTGTTTATCGGCATCCTGATCGTCGGCTTCTGGTACGCCTGGAAAAAAGGGGCACTCGAATGGGACTGAGAATAAACCGTAATTCGTCGCTCGTGAAGCGTGAAGCGCAAGCGCTTGGAAAGCTGGCTCCGCATTCGACGAACGACGATTCACGAACAACGAGATACTGCTTATGAGCTTTTTAGAACGGCAACTGGATGCGAATATTCTGACGACGAATCTCGATGCCTTCGTCGGATGGGCCCGGAAATCGTCGTTGTGGCCGATGACCTTCGGGTTAGCCTGTTGCGCCATCGAAATGATCGCCAGCGTGTCGTCGCGCTACGATATGGACCGCTTCGGCGCCGGCGTGTTCCGTGCGTCGCCCCGCCAGTCGGATTTGATGATCGTGGCCGGCACCGTGTCGCGCAAGATGGCCCCCGTCATCCGCCGCATCTACGACCAGATGGCCGAACCTCGGTACGTGATCTCCATGGGATCCTGCGCCACCTCCGGCAATCACTACAACAGTTACGCCGTCGTGCAGGGCGTGGACCAGATCGTGCCGGTCGATGTGTATATTGCCGGTTGCCCACCGCGTCCTGAAGCGCTGCTGGACGGGCTGTTGAAATTGCAGGAAAAGATCCAGCGCGAGAAGATTTTTGTGAAGTAAGGCAGGCGCAGAGAAGTTTCGCTCGCGAACGCGAGCTTCTCTTGCCATCGGCTCTGTGAGGAAGATGCAACCGCTGCTTGAACGACTCATGACCACCTTTCCCGACGCCGTCCGCGGCGTGGAAGTGGATGCCGCTCGACACGAGATCACGGCCCGCGTCGCCGCGGCTCGCATCGTGGATGTCGCGCGGTGGCTACACGACACGCCGGAGGCCTCGTTCGACCATATCACCGACATCTGTTCGGTGGACTATCCGAACGACCCGGAACGGTTTGAGGTGATCTATCAGCTCCTCTCCCTCGCGCACCGCCGGCGCATCCGATTGAAGGCCCGCGTGACCGAGGAGTCGCCCCAGATCGCCTCCGTGACCGGCATCTGGAAGGGCGCCGAGTTCATGGAACGTGAGGTCTACGACCTGATGGGCATCATCTTCGTCGGCCACCCTGATCTTCGGCGCATTCTCCTGCCGGAAGATTACGAGGAGGGCCATCCTCTGCGGAAGGATTTCCCCGCCGAAGGACGTGGGTGGCGCAGCTCGTTCCCGTTCATTCCGCGCCTGGACGAAGCTCCGGAAGAACAGACGGAAGGGGAAGTTCCCGAGCAGGAGAAGCAGGCGTACCTCGTCGCCGAACACCAGGGCGGCACGCGTCGCCGGGAAGAACTGTTGCTGAACATGGGCCCGCAACATCCCAGCACCCACGGCGTGCTCCGAGTCGTGTTGGAACTGGACGGTGAACGGATCGTGAAGGCCACGCCGGATCTCGGTTATTTGCATCGCGGTGTCGAGAAGTTGGCGGAAGGCCTGCACTATATGCAGATCATTCCGCATACCGACCGGCTCGACTATGTCTGCGCCATGACGAACAACTATGCCTACGTCCGCGCGGTGGAGAAGCTGCTCGACATCACCGTGCCGGAACGGGCGGAATATATCCGCACCCTGGTCGCCGAAATGCAACGCATCATCGGCCATCTCTTCTGGCTCGGCACCCAGGCACTCGACATCGGGGCCATGACCGTCTTCTTCTGGACCTTTCGCGAACGCGAAGTGCTGTTGGACATGTTCGAAAAGTTATGCGGCGCGCGCTTGACCTTGAACTACTATCGTATCGGCGGGGTCGATAGCGACTTTACCCCCGATCTCGTGGTGCGGCTGAAAGCGTTCCTGCAGACGTTCCCCGACAAGGTCAACGAATACAACCAACTACTCATGTCCAACCGGATTTGGGTCGGACGGACCAAAGACGTCGCCGTGATTTCCGCGGAAGACGCGATCAACTTCGGGCTCACCGGGCCGACGCTCCGAGGGTCGGGCGTCGATTACGACATCCGCAAATACGAACCCTACGGCGTCTACGACAAGGTCGAATGGGAAGTGCCGGTCGGCAAACGCGGCGACACCTACGATCGCTACTGGGTACGTATGGAAGAATTGCGGCAAAGCGCGAGGATCATCGCGCAGTGCCTCGACCAGATGCCGGAAGGCCCGATCATGGCGGATGTGCCGCATGTCGTTCCCCCGCCCAAAGCGAACGTCATGCGCGACATGGAAAGCCTGATTCACCACTTTATTATCTTCACGCAGGGGTTCAAGCCGCCGAAGGGTGAAACCTACTGCGGGACTGAAGCCCCCAAGGGAGAGCTCGGGTTCTTCATTGTCAGCGACGGAAGCCCGCGGCCCTACCGATTGAAGATTCGCGCCCCCTCGTTCATTCACATGGGCGCGTTCGACCACATGGCCCGGGGCTACCTGATCTCGGACATCATCACCATCTTCGGAACCTACGACATCGTGATGGGGGAATGTGATAGATGAAGAGCGGCGCACGGGAAGCAGGGACGCTCACGCCTCATTCCGGCGCAGGCATAGGAACACGATAGATGCTGAAAGAGACGCACAAGACAGAGATCGAAGACATTCTGAGCCGCTATCCGGTCAAACGCTCGGCACTGCTGCCCCTCCTCTATCTGGCGCAGCGGGAACAGGGGTACATCACGGAAGCGGCGATGCAGGAAATCGCCGGGATTTTGAGACTGACTCCGCCGCAGGTGTACGAGACGGCTACGTTTTATACGATGCTGAATCTGAAGCCGGTCGGGAAATTCCACCTGCAGGTGTGCAAGTCGCTCATGTGCGCACTGGTCGGCTCGGACACGGTCATCGGCTGGATCAGCGCGAAACTCGGCATCAAGCCGGGCGAGACGACACCGGACAAGCTGTTCACTTTGAGTATCGTGGAATGCCTGGCAGCCTGTGGCACCGGCCCGATGATGCAGGTCAACGACGACTATTACGAGCGCCTGACGGAAGAGAAGCTGGATCGCATTCTGGCCGACCTACGTCAGACCGGCACCTGTTCGCTGAAGACCGGCCCCTTCATGTGGCCGGAACCGAGCGGGGCAAAGAGCTAATGGCCGATAGCCTATGGCGCATGGCTGGAATCAAGCAGGCATGTCCATGCTATCAGCTATAAGCCATACGCTCTGGAGTTAAGATGCCGAAGTACGAACCCATTTTACTGAAAAACATGCAGCAACCCGGCTATACGGGTTCGCTGACGGAGTATGAACGCGTCGGCGGCTACCAGGCCATCCGGAAGGTGCTGGGCAAAGTGAGCCCTGCGGACGTGACCGCAGTCGTCATGAAGTCCGGACTGCGGGGGCGCGGCGGCGCCGGATTTCCGACCGGTGTCAAATGGGGATTTCTGCCCAAGGACTACCAGGGCCCACGCTACCTCTGCTGCAACGCCGATGAAAGCGAACCAGGCACGTTCAAAGATCGCCAGCTCATCGAACGTGACCCGCATCAATTGCTTGAAGGTATGTTGCTCGCTTGTTATGCCATTGGCGCAGCCAGTTCCTATATCTATATTCGCGGAGAATTCGTCCTGGGGGCCAAGATTCTCGAACAGGCCATCAAGGACGCACGCGCGGCGGGATATGTCGGCAAAAATATTTTCGGCTCGACCACCTCGATCGACATTTGGGTCCACCGGGGGGCCGGCGCCTACATCTGCGGTGAAGAAACGGCGCTCCTGGAATCGCTCGAGGGCAAACGCGGCCTTCCGCGCGTCAAGCCGCCGTTCCCGGCCACACATGGGCTCTACAACAAGCCGACCGTGGTGAACAATGTCGAGACCCTGGCCAATCTGCCGCACATCCTCAACCGGGGCGCCGAATGGTTCGCCTCGATCGGATCACCGCCGAAGAGCACCGGCACGCGAGTCTTCTGCGTCAGTGGGCATGTGGCGCGACCCGGCAATTATGAAGTCCCAATGGGGATTACCGTTCGCGAACTGATCTACGAGCATGCCGGCGGTATGCGGTCGGACAAAAAATTGAAGGCCTTCATTCCAGGGGGCGCCTCCGCGCCCTTTCTGACCCCCGATCACTTGGATGTGAAGCTGGATTTTGAATCCGTCGCGTTGGCGGGGTCCATGCTGGGGTCCGGCGGAGTAACGGTCATGGAAGAGGGCACCGACATGGTGTGGGCGGCCCTGCGCCTGATGGAATTTTTCTATCACGAGTCCTGCGGCAAGTGCAGTCCCTGTCGCGAAGGCAGCTCGTGGCTCGTGCAGATCATGCGCCGGATCGTCAACAAGCGTGGCCGGATGGCGGACCTTGAAACCCTGACCGACCTGTGTAAAAACATTGCCGGTCGAACGGTCTGCGCCTTCGGCGATGCCGAGGTGTCGCCGATCCTGAGCACGCTCAAACACTGGCGGCATGAGTATGTCGCCATGATCCACGCAGCCGAGGCGGCAAACTTAATACGGCCGGAGCCGGCGGGAGCCAAACATTGACGTATCGCGTGGAGCGTCTCTCGTCATCGGAGCACAACGGACGCTGCGTATCACTCACAATACTTCACGCTTCACGAGCGACGAACGACGTATATTATGTCTGATCCAAAACCAGAAACAGTCCGGCTCACCATCGACGGCACGACGGTCGCGGTCCCCAAGGGAACCCTGGTGATCGAAGCGGCGCGACGCGTCGGGGTGATGATTCCGCATTTTTGTTACCACCCCAAGCTCAAACCGGATGCCAACTGCCGGATGTGCCTGGTCGAAGTCGAGAAGATGCCGAAACTCCAGACCGCCTGCAGCACGCCGGTCGCCGAAGGCATGGCCGTGCGCACCGCCACCACCACGGTGGACGATGCCCACAAGTCGGTCCTGGAATTCATCCTGGCCAACCATCCGTTGGATTGCCCGGTCTGCGACCAGGGCGGCAAATGCGATCTCCAGGACTTCTCGCATCAATACACGCCGACGACCAGCCGGTTCACGGAAACCAAACGGATCTTCCCAAAAGAGTACTTCAGCCCACTCATCGAAACGCAGATGAACCGCTGCGTGCAGTGTTTGCGCTGCGTCCGCTATTGCGACGAAATCATGGACGTGAAGGCGCTGGCTCCGGTGGGACGCGGCACCATGACCGAGATCAAACACTTCGGTCCGCATGAACTCGATTGCGAATTCTGTGGCGGCTGCATCCAGATCTGCCCCGTCGGCGCCATTACGAGCCGTCTCTCCATGTATGAGTATCGCCCCTGGATGCTCAAGCGAGCCGACACGATCTGCACCTTCTGTGGCGACGGTTGCCGCATCACCGTACAGACCAAGGACAATGAACTGATCGAGGTCAATTCCGCGCACGGCGCCGGGCGGAATAACGGCGACCTCTGCGCCCGGGGCTTCTTCGGCTTCCAGGCCACCAGCCACGCCGGCCGCCTCACCCATCCCTTGATCCGCCGCGAAGGCACGTTGGTCGAGGCTACCTGGGAAGACGCGTTGGAATACGTCGCCGAGCAAGCCCTCCGCCTGAAACTGGCGCACGGCGCAGATGCCTTCGGAGGATTGATTACCTCTCGTTGCACGAACGAAGACCTCTATGTGTTCCAAAAGTTCATGCGCCAGGTGATTGGCACCAACCGAATCGACAGCAGTGCGCGATATGGCCACCTGAACGGCGTGCAAGCGCTCCGACGCGTGCAGGGCACCCATCGCTGGACCATCGCCTTTGAAGACATCGTCGCCGCGAATATGCTGCTGCTGGTCGGCACGAACATCACCGAAACCAGCCCGATCACGGGACTCAAGGTCAAGGAAGCCGTCAAGAAACGGCAGGCCGGTCTCGTCACCGTGGAAGCCCTGCAGCCGGCCATCGATACCCTGAGCAACATCACGAACCTGGCCCAGCAACATTTCCCGACACATCCCGCACAATTCGGCAATACCGTGCTAGGCATCATCAAGGCGGTCATCGACGGCAACCTAGTCGATGCCACCGTGGCACAACAGGCGCCGGCCTTTGTGCAACGACTCACGTCCGCACTCCAGGCCACCTCCTGGGACGCCCTGGAGACGGCCACCGGCCAACGCCGCGACCAATGGGAAGCGACGGCCAACGTACTGGCGAACACCAACCGGTTGGTAATCCTGGTCGGCAATGCGGTGTTGCGCCATCCGGGCGGAGACGCAACGGTCACCAATCTGCTGGATCTTCTGATTCTGCTCGGAAAACTCGATAAGCTCGGCTGTGGACTCGGGCCGCTGGCCGAAGAAAATAACGATCAAGGCGCCGTCGAAATGGGCGCCGTCGCCGAATTCTTTCCCGGACCCGCGCCACTCAACGACCAGCCCGTCCGTGATCACATCGCGGCCCTATGGCGAGAAGAATTGCCCCGCACACCCGGGGCTTCGCTCACCGAGATGCTTGCGGCGGCACACAAGGGCACCCTCAAGGCCATGTTCGTGGTCGGTGAAAACCCGATCGGCACCCTGCCTGCTGCAGCCCGGACCAAAGAAGCCCTCGGGAAGCTGGATCTGCTGGTCTGTCAGGAATTGTTTCTCACCGAGACCGCGGCGATGGCCCATGTGGTGTTCCCCGCCTGCTCGTATATGGAAAAGGACGGCACCTTCACCAATTCGGAAGGTCATGTGCAGGGTGTTCGACAAGCGATCAATCCCGTGGGCGACAGCCGCCGCGACTGGGAAATATTCTCGGCGCTCTCCGTGCTAATGGGCTCGCCACTTGAATATGGCGACGCGAGAGAAATCTTGAAAGAGATCCGGACGGTCATCCCCGGGTATGGACTGTTAGGCCCGGTTCCCACACCACCCAAAGTCGACCCGGCCGTGTTGAACCGGTATCTGGCAGACGGATTTGCGGATGATGTGGACAGACGCTATGCCCTGAGCCGACCGCTGCAGACCAACGATGGCCCGTTCACACTGATGTTCGTGCAAACGCTGTTTCACTCCGGAAAACTGTCCACTCGCTCCAAGGGACTGCTCCAATTGCAGCAGGAAGGATTCCTCTCCATCAATCCAACCGACGCAGCCGCACTCGGACTGACGGACGGAGGGCAGGTCACGGTCTCCAATTCACGCGGCGCCATCACCACCACGGTGAAACTTCGCGAACGTGTGCCGGCAGGCCTGGTGTGGTTCCCGGAGCATTTCGACCACGAGGCCAAACAACTCGCAGAATGGACGATTGATCCCCGGACTCAAATCCCCTATTTTAAGCTCGCACAGGTGACTCTCGCGAAGGTCTCGTAGGACGGGACGAGGAGTATTGTTGTCATGGAAATCGGATTACGACTGGCGGTGTCGTTAGCTCAAATCGCCGCGGTAATGGGAGTGGTGATGCTGACCGTCATGGTCCTCACCCTCGCAGAGCGGAAAGTCCTTGGCTGGATGCAGGATCGCATGGGCCCGATGGAAGTCGGCCCTTATGGTGTGCTGCAACCGATCGCCGACGGACTCAAACTCTTCTTCAAAGAAGACATCATCCCGGCGGGAGCCAATAAATTCCTCTTTACCCTCGCACCGATTCTGGCCCTGGTACCGGCCATGATCGGATTTGCGGTGATTCCCTTCGGCCCGAGCCTGACCATCGAACTGTTCGGGATGCAGATTAAGCCGTTCGTGATCAGCGACATCAACATCGGCATCCTCTACATCCTGGCCTTTGCCTCGATCGGCGCCTACGGGATCATCCTGGGCGGCTGGTCCTCGAACAGCAAATATTCCCTCCTCGGCGGACTCCGTTCCGCCGCGCAGGTCATCAGCTACGAATTGTGCGTCGGCCTGGCGATCGTCGGTGTCATCCTGCTGTCCGGCTCGCTCAGCCTCGTGAAGATCACGGAAGCGCAGGCGGGAGGATTCTGGAACTGGTTCGTCATCGCCATGCCCTTCCCACAGATTTTCGCCTTCGTGGTCTACGTCATTTCCGCGGTTGCTGAGACGAACCGGGTGCCGTTCGACCTGCCGGAAGCGGAGAGCGAACTCGTGGCGGGCTTCTTCACCGAATACAGCGGCATGCGCTTCGCCTTCTTCTTCATCGCGGAATACGCCAACATGATTCTGGTGTCCTGTGTCGCGGCGGCGCTGTTCCTTGGCGGATGGAACGCGCCCTATCCGGGCACGATCCTGGGGCACATCGGCTTGGACAGTCTGGCCTGGATTGAAAACGTCGTGTGGTTTGCCGCAAAGGTCTACTTCTTCCTGTTCCTATTCTTCTGGCTGCGGGCGACCCTGCCCCGCCTGCGGTACGACCAACTGATGCGGTTCGGCTGGAAAGTGATGCTCCCGATTGCGTTGGGGAACATCGTCCTGACGGCCATTGCCGCCTATTTCTTTCCGCGGTAACGGAGTGAAATGAACGTCGCCGTCACAACACAGCCCAAACGGAAATCGTCGTTCAGCGATTGGCTGAAGACGCTGATCTTCTATGAGCTCTTGGTGGGCATGAAGGCGACGCTGACACATCTACTCAACTACAAGCCGATCACCCTGCAATACCCGCATGAGAAACGCCTGCTGCCCGACAACTATCGAGGCATGCTGGCCTTGCTGCGGTATGACGACGGGACGGAAAAATGTGTCGGCTGCGACCTGTGCGAAGCGGCCTGTCCTTCACGGGTCATCCGGGTCGTCAGCGGGGAAGTCCCCGGGGAACCGACCAAACGGTATTCCAAGGAATATTATATGGACATGACGCGCTGTCTCTTTTGCGGCCTCTGCGTCGACGCCTGTCCCGTAGATGCCCTGAGCATGACACGCGAGTTTGAATGGGCCGTGTACGATAAGCGCCAGCTGCACCTCAACAAGCAACAACTGCTCGCCATCGGCGACCGTTCGTTTCCCGTCCGGGAAAAACGCCTCGAGCTGCAGCATCCGAACGTGGCGTTTTTCAACGTGACCTTCAAGCATCTCCCGCAAAAGGAGAACTAGGCCTCCCGCCTCGTCCTCCGTGCTGGCCCCCCACACCGAGACGACCGAGGCGGAACAGGCTGCTACCGGGCAGGACGCAAGGGTAACAGGGGGCAGGACCTTCATCGGATTCGGAAGAGACGACGGACGCATGGATCATATTTTCTTCTTTTATTTTGCTGCAGTTATCGCCGGCACCTCCATACTGGTAGTCGCCTTGCGAAATCCGGTCTACAGCGCGTTGTCCCTCCTGATCATGTTTTTTCATGTGGCGGGACTCTACATCACCCTGCACGCGGAGTTCCTGGCAGCGGTGCAAATCGTCGTGTATGCCGGCGCGATCCTGGTGCTGTACCTCTTCGTGGTCATGTTACTGAGCATCAAGTCCGAGGAGCGGTACCACAACCAGCTTCCAGTGGCGGGATTGCTGGGGGTCGTGCTGTGTACCGAGGTGATTCTGCTGGTCATCCAGTCGCGGACCGGCGCTGCAGCCCCGGCGGCGTCCGACCTGGTCGAAGGGCCAGGCAACACCGAAATGATCGGAGAAGCCCTGTACTCGACCTATTTGTTCCCGTTCGAGGTCGCATCGCTGATTCTCCTGGTAGCTATGATCGGGGCGATCATCCTGGCGAAGAAAGACATCAATGAACCCGTGCAGTAATCATCGGTAATCACATGGCTGTCCCGTTATCCTACTATTTGATCCTGAGCGGATTTGTGTTCCTCACGGGTGTGGTCGGGGTGCTGATCCGGCGCAACATCATTGTGATCCTGCTGTCGGTGGAGTTGATGCTGAATGCCACGAACATCAACTTCGTGGCCTTTTCGGAGTATTTTCACAATGTGGCAGGGCAGGTGTTCGTATTCTTCGCCTTGACCGTAGCGGCGGCTGAAGTGGCCGTGGGTCTGGCCATCATCATCGCCCTGCACCGGTCGAATTCATCCATTTACGTCGACGATCTGAACCTGTTGAAGCGATAGACCGACTGCACCGACTATGCTCTATACGTTGATTCCATTTCTCCCCTTGTTCGCCTTTCTGATCGTCGGTATCGGCGAGCAGTGGATCAAGGACCGTGCCCACCTGGTGGCGGTTCCGGCGATGGTCGGTTCGTTTCTGCTCTCGCTGATGGCCTTGCACGACGTGGCCACCGGCCAAGCCATCAACGTGCCCCTCTATACCTGGCTGACCTCCGGCAATCTGGACGTTCACATCGGGATTTCGATCGATCGCCTGACCGCCGTCATGTTGATCCTGGTCACCACGGTCAGTACGTTGGTGCACATCTACACCATCGGCTACATGCATGGCGAACCGGGATACGCCCGCTTCTTTGCGTATATCGCCCTGTTCACCTTCTCCATGCTGATGCTGGTGATGGCGGACAATCTGCTCCAGCTGTTCGTGTTCTGGGAGGCGGTGGGACTCTGTTCCTACCTGCTGATCGGCCACTGGTATGAGCGGGCCAGTGCCTGCGCCGCCGCCACGAAGGCGTTCCTGGTCAATCGCGTCGGCGACTTCGGCTTCATCCTCGGCCTGTTCCTCGTGTGGTACTCCTTCGGCTCGCTCGATTTCGCCACGGTCTTCGCGCAAGCCGACGGTCTGGCTTCCAAGACCACGAATCTCCTTGGACCGTTCGGCGGCACCTGGGATGTCTCAGTCATGACCATGATCTGCCTCCTGCTCTTTACCGGGGCCGTGGGCAAATCGGCGCAGGTACCGCTGCATGTCTGGCTCCCCGATGCGATGGAAGGCCCGACGCCGATCTCCGCCTTGATCCATGCCGCCACCATGGTCACAGCCGGTGTCTTTATGGTCGCGCGCCTCTCGCCGCTCTATAACCTGTCTCCCACGGCCATGACTGTCGTGGCGTTGGTCGGCGGGCTGACCATGATGCTGGGCGCCACCATCGCCTTGACTCAGACCGATATCAAACGCGTGGTGGCCTATTCGACCATGAGCCAGCTGGGCTACATGGTGATGGCCTGCGGCTTGGGCGCCTACAGCGCGGGCATGTACCACCTGCTCACCCACGGCGCCTTCAAAGCCCTCCTCTTCCTCGGCTGCGGGTCGGTCATCATCGCCTTGCACCATGAACAGGACATGCGCCACATGGGCGGCTTGAAAGACAAGCTCCCCGTCACCTATTGGACCTTCCTCATCGGTTCACTCGCGTTGGCAGGATTCCCGCTCACCGCCGGATTCTTCAGCAAAGACGATCTGCTGCTCTCATCCTGGTCATCCGGTCCCTTGGGCCAGGTGCTCACGATCTGCGGGCTGCTGACGGCTGGATTAACCGCTTTCTATAGCTTCCGTCTGGTCTTCGTGACCTTCTGGGGAAAATCTCGCGTCGATCCGCACCACGCAGGCCATATCCACGAACCCTCAATCACGATGACCGCTCCCCTCATGGTACTAGCCGTATTGAGTATCGTCGCCGGATATCTGGGCATTCCGGAGTTTCTGGAACCGGTCTTCCATGGCGAAGGGGCAGCCGGTCATCATGAAGGGTCGGCCGCCTACGGCATCATGGCGGTCGCCACGTTGATGGGGCTCACGGGGATCGGGGCGGCGTATTATCTCTACGTGTTGAATCCCGGTTTGCCGGACCGGCTCGCGCGCCAATGGCACGCGGCATATGAGTTGTCGCTGAACAAGTGGTATATCGATGAAGCGTACGACCGCGCACTGGTCCGCCCGACCCTGTCGGCGGCGCAGGGGCTCTGGAAACATGTCGATGTTGCGATTATCGACGGGGCGGTCAACGGAGTCGCTCGCGCCATCGCCTGGGGCGGCTGGCTCATCCGATTGACACAGACCGGACAAACGCAACATTACGCGCTCGGCATGACGCTGGGGGCCGTGGTGATCCTAACGGTGTATTTGTTGTTCTAGTGTGACGCGCAAGAGCAAGAGAAGGACGCATTCGTGAGTTCGTTTCCCTGGCTGAGTCTGATCATTTTCCTGCCGTTAGCCGGAGCCCTGTTGTGCCTGCTGGTCAAGGCGGAGTCCGCCCGCTGGCTGGCGCTCGGCGTGACCGTCGCCGACTTCCTGCTGGCCCTCCCTCTCTGGTGGCTCTTCGACTCCTCAACCGCCGGGATGCAGTTCGTGGAGCATGCCTCCTGGATCAACTCTCCTCCGGTGCGATACAGCCTGGGCCTTGACGGCATTAGTTTTCCACTGGTGTTGATGACCACGTTCCTCATGCCCTTGTGCGTCGCCGTGTCCTGGACCGCGATCGAGAAGCGCGTCCAGCTATTCATGTCGATGCTCCTGGTGATGGAAACGGCGATGCTAGGGGTGTTCGTCGCCTTGGACTTCGTGCTGTTTTACGTGTTCTGGGAAGCCATGCTGATCCCGATGTATCTGCTCATCGGCGTCTGGGGCGGCCCCAACCGTCTCTATGCAGCGATCAAGTTTTTCCTCTATACCCTGGCCGGCAGCGTGCTGCTCCTGGTCGCCATCCTCGTCCTCTACTTCCAGGGCGGGCACACCTTCGATATCCTGGAATTGAGCCGCGGCACCTACAGCGCCTCCCTCCAGATGTGGCTGTTCCTCGCCTTCTTCGCCGCCTTCGCGGTGAAGGTGCCGATGTTTCCTTTCCATACCTGGTTGCCTGATGCGCACGTGGAGGCACCGACCGCAGGCAGCGTGATTCTCGCAAGTGTCCTGTTGAAAATGGGGACGTACGGCTTCCTCCGCTTTACCTTGCCGATGTTGCCGGACGCCACCGTGAGCTTCACCAAGCCGATGATCGCGCTTTCAATCATCGGAATCATTTACGGCGCCTACATGGCCCTGGCCCAGACGGACATCAAAAAACTCATCGCCTACTCCAGCGTCAGCCACATGGGCTTCGTCACCCTGGGGATTTTCGTCCTGAACATCCAGGGCATCGAAGGGGCGGTGATGCAGATGGTGAATCACGGCATCACCACCGGGGGCCTCTTCCTGTGCATAGGCATCATCTACGAACGGACTCACAGCCGCCAGATTCTGGACAATACAGGCCTGGCTGGACCGATGCCGCGGTATGCGCTCTTTCTGATGATTTTTGCGCTGTCGTCCTTAGGACTTCCCGGCACCAATAGTTTCGTCGGCGAATTTTTAGTCCTGGCCGGTACGTTCGTGTGGAGTCAGTTCGCGACGACGTTGGCCGCATTAGGAGTGATCCTGGCCGCAGCCTACATGCTCTGGCTGATGCAACGGATGGTCTTTGGAACTCCGGCTGCCGCCCATCGCGCACATCTTCTGGATCTCAACGTCCGCGAGACGGCAACCCTGATCCCCTTAATCGTGCTCGTGTTCGCGCTGGGAATCTTTCCAAACCCGTTATTGACCCGTCTGCATGCCAGCGTGACGCATCTCCTGGCCGGCTCGAAGACTCCCGCAGTTGCCGTCGAGCACGAGTCGACTCCGGTCACACCAGACAAACCGACGGCCAGGCTCGCGGCCGCACGTCCCCACTCATCTTCTGACCAGGCAGCAACACGATGACCTTTCCACTCCAGGACCTTCTGACCATCCTTCCGGAACTCATCGTCATTGGGACGGCCTGTCTTGTGTTGGCACTCGACCCCATCCTTGAAGCCTCCAAGAAAGACGTCCTCGCCTGGCTGACATTGGGTGCGCTTGCCATGTGCATCGGCCTGACATCCTCTCAGATGACAGGTCGCGTGTCCGCGTTCAGCGGCATGGTCGTGATCGATGCGTATGCGGCATTCTGGAAACTATTGCTCTATATCGTCACCGGCCTCACGGTGCTGCTCTCACTGGCTTATCTCAAGGCCGAACGCCTGAGCATCGGGGAGTACTACGGGTTTGTCCTGCTCGCACTGGCCGGGATGATGGTGATGGTATCGGGCGCCGATCTGCTGACCATCTACCTCGGAACCGAACTGATGTCGATCTCACTCTATGTGATGGCCGGACTGAAGCGTACCGAGGCTCGATCGCTGGAGGCGTCGGCCAAGTATTTCGTATTGGGTGCCTTCTCGTCCGGGATTTTGTTGTACGGCATCTCGCTGTTGTTCGGCCTGGCCGGCAGCACGGGCCTCTCCGCCATTGCAGCCGCGATTGCCACGCGCGGAACCGGAGATCCCCTCCTCTCCCTGGCGCTGGTGCTGCTGGCGGTCGGGTTCGGATTCAAAATGGCCGTGGTGCCGTTTCACATGTGGACCCCGGACGTGTACCAAGGGGCCCCAACCTCCGTCACCGCCTTTATGGCCGTCGCCTCAAAAGCCGCCAGTTTTGGCGCGTTCCTCCGCGTATTCGTGGAGGGCCTGGGGGCAGCCAGCGCCGATTGGTCCGTCCTATTTACGGTGATCTGTCTCGCCACCCTTGCGTTGGGTAACCTCGTGGCGATCGTGCAGACCAACATCAAACGCATGCTGGCCTATTCCAGCATCGCCCATGCCGGGTATGCCCTGATCGGGGTCGTGGTGGCAGGTCGCCACAGCGGCGAAGGGGCCTCGACCGGTTTCGCGAGCGTCTTGCTGTACATCGCCATCTATTCGTTCATGACGCTCGGAGCGTTTGCATTGATCGGCATGTTGCGCAAGGAAGGGCAAGAGAGCGACCAGATCGAGGATTATGCGGGGTTGGCCAAACGGGAACCATTGGCGGCCTTTTTCATGCTGGTATTTCTGGTGTCGCTGGCCGGCATTCCTCCGACGGCCGGCTTCATCGGTAAGTTCTACATCTTTATGGCTGCAGTAAACGGGGGCATGACCTGGTTGGCCATCGTGGCCGTCATCTTCGCCGCCATTTCAGCCTTCTACTACCTGCGCGTCGTGATGGTCATGTATATGCGCGAGGCCGAAGGTTCCATCGCCACCCAATCACGGTTGGAAACCTCTCCGGCCCTGTCAGTGGTTCTGGCCTGCGCCCTCGCCGGCGTCGTGCTTCTGGGTCTGTTCCCCAATGGTCTGTGGTCATTGGCCAGCCAGGCCGCGCCGCTCTTAAAGTAGCATCCCGGATCGTTCGTCATGCGGTGGCGTCCGCACTTCTGCGACGACGTTGCACCGGCCTTCCTCACAACGCGCTCCGCACCGGACTCGGCCATCTGGCGTAGCTCACCGAGTCCACACCGCCCAGGGTTGCATGACTAACTTGTCGCTTCTCTCCAACGTGTTCGATACATTTCGACGGCGAGGCTGTCTCAGCTTGGCCGCCTCGCTGGCCTTCTTCTCCCTGCTATCTCTCTTTCCCATGGTCTTTCTATTGCTGTACGGCATCAGCTTCATCGTGAGCCAGGATGTCATCGGCTATCAGTTTTTGCTGGGATTCTTGAAAGGCTTTCTTCCCAGCATGGGTGAACGCCTCGCCAGGGATATTCGCCGCGTGGCGGAACAGGAAGAGGTCCGATGGGCGGTGTTTCTCGCCTTCGGCTGGTTCGGCGCACTGGTCTTCTATGAACTAGACTATGCCATGAACACGGTGTTCGGCACGGCAGCCAAGCGGCATCCGTTGATTTCAACGCTCGTGGCCGTCGCCTTGATTTGGATGCTGGGATTTTTAACCCTCATCTCGTTCGTCGCCACCCAGGCCATCGAACTGCTGACGACCTATGCGCCAAGCCTGTTCGGGATCAACCTAGTCGCCATCGCCGCCCATGATTTCCTGATCGCCTATTCGCTCCCATTCCTGCTCGCCTTCGCCGCGGTGACGTGTCTCTATCGATTTCTTCCGCATCAGCGCCCCACGTGGCAAGAGGCGACGATCGGAGGCGCGGTGTTCAGCCTCTTGTGGGTCTCCGCCAAAGCCCTGTTCGTGACCTATCTCGAAGATGCCGCCGTCTACACGCAACTCTACGGGTCATTGCTCGAAGTGGTGCTCCTCATGCTCTGGGTCTACTATTCCTCTGCGCTGGTGCTCCTCGGCGCCGTCGTGACGCACGAGTGCCAATGCCGACGAGCCGCTTGACGCAGTCTCCGATCCAGCCGCATCGCTAGCCCGGATCATTCAGGACTGCCGTCGCAAAGGTCGAACGAGAAAAACCCCGCCGGGCGGGAGGATCGGACGACGAAGCAGGGATTGATGAATAGTCCGGGCTAGGAGGATTCCATGCCGGAGGGATGTCGCTGCTCAATGAAATGTCCAATGGCGGCGCGCGTTACCAGGCCCAGCAGTTGCCCGTCTTGAACGACCACGAGCCGTTCAGCCCCCGTCGCTAACATCTGCTCCAACGCCTGTATCGCCGAGAGGTCCGGCGACACCACCATGTCATCGCTGGATGGTTGCATGATATCGGCTACGCGGCGCAACGCCCAGAGGGAATTGCTCACCTGCTGCACATCGCGCACTCCCACGACACCGACCAGTCGGCCGTCCTGCACCACGGGAAATCCTCCGTAGCCGTAGGGGAGAAAATACTGGTTCACGGCCTCTTCCACTGTGCTGTCCGGGGATACGGCGACGACATGGCTGACCATCAGCTCGCGAACCGGCACCGAGGCCAGCGACGCGCGAATGGCGGCCTGCTTCCGACTCCCGCGCGCAGCGGCGAACAAAAAGGCCCCCAACAACACGATCCAGCCCCCACTGCTCGCCAGAGCGCCGGAGACGGTGCCGGACAGGGCTCCGACGAGGAGGAACGCTCCGAAGAGACCGAAACTGATCCCGAACAGCAAGCCCACGAATGCCGCCTGACTCGTCGCGCGGTAATAATCCTTGCTCCAGGCCCACAACCCCGCCCGCAAGGCTCGACCGCCGTCCAACGGAAAACCCGGCAACAGATTAAATAAGCCCAATTGAGTGTTCACCATCCCGAGCAACGTCCCCAATGCCACCAACCCGTGCATAGAGGTTCCGGTTGGAAATGTTTCCAGCAACGAGACCAGCCCGATGCACACACCCGCGAGCAGAAAACTCACAATTGGACCGGCAATTGCGATCAAGAACTCAGCCCGGGGATGCGGTGGCTCCTTTCGCATCTGGGCCACGCCGCCGAAGATAAACAATGTGATCTGACTGATGGGGATACGATAACGAAGCGCCACCAGGGAATGGCCGAGCTCATGCAGCAGGACGGACGCAAACAGGAGAATGGCCGCCACACTGCCCATGGCCCAGTACCGCGGTTCGCTGAGACCGGGCAGCACGTCCGGTAAATAGCCCGTAGCTAACGACCAAGTCACAAAGAAAAAGACCAACAGCCAGGAGGCATGCACGTGGATGGGAATCCCGAACATTCGACCGATTTTCCAGTCTGGACCTTGCATGCGTTCACCGTAGCAGCCACTCGGACAGAGCGTCAACTATCGCCGTGTCGTGCCTTCGGGTATACTGCGCCCATGCGTCGCAATCAGGCCTGGATCAAAGTTTCGGCGATCTGCGCAATGGCACTCGCCCTGCAGGCGGCTCCCCTGGAGGCGCAGGTCATCAAGTCCGGGCCGGCTTCGTGCCCCGCCGTGGCCCTCACCTATGATCTATGCCCCGTGCGCACGGCCTCCGGATTCGACCGGGAGCTGATCGACTTCCTGATCGAGCACAAGGTGCCGGCGACGTTTTTCATGTCCGGTCGTTGGATGGCCAAACACGACGCCGAGGTCAAGCAACTGCTCGCCGTGCCGTTTTTCGAAATCGGGACCCATGGCGAAGTACATGCCCATCTGCCGATGCACGACGTCGAAGCACAGAAACAGGAAATTATGGGGCCGGTTCGCCTGCTCAAGATCAGATACGGACATCCGGCCATCCTGTTCCGGCCGCCCTATGGGGAATATAACGACGACACGGTAGAAGCCGTACAAGCCCTGGGACAGAAGTTCATCCTGTGGAACATCGAGTCCGGGGATCCCGACCCGACGCTGGCGGCAGAGGCAATCGTGACCCGCGTGCAGAAACGAATGAAGCCGGGCAGTGTGATCGTCATGCATGCCAACGGAAAGGGCAAACACACCCGCGAAGTCACCGAAACTCTGGCCGCCACCCTGTTGCCGGCCAAGGGCCTGACCCCGATGACCGTATCGGACCTCTTACGATGCCACCAATCGACAGCAACCCCCACACCCTAATTCGCGACATGCGGGCGGAGGATCGCGACTCGGTGGTCGGGATTTTGACCAGCTCCGATCCCTGGAAACAGCTCGGCTTCACCGCCGTCGACTGGAACCGTATCTTTGCGCCACTGCCCGCAGGACGCGATACGTTTGTGCTGGAGATCGAGGGACAGGTGGTGGGCATCGCCATCGTGCGCAGGAAATTCCTGTTCGGCGATTACCTGGAATTACTCGGGATCGCGCCGTCGGCCATCGGCCAGGGACTGGGACGTCGCTTATTGTCCCACGTCGAATCACTCACCTTCGCACGGGCCAAGAACATGTTCGCGTGCGTCTCGGACTTCAACGACGCCGCCCGGGCCTTCTACCGAAAGCAGGGGTATAAGGAAATCGGTCCCATGCCGAATTTTCTGATCCCCGGTTACGCGGAAATTCTGCTGCGAAAAACGGCCGGGCCGGCGAGAAAGAGCTAATGGCCGATAGCCTATGGGCAGAGAACATAACAGCACGGCTCATTTCTTCTCTTGCCATCAGCTAGACGCCATCTGCTATAAGCTCCTCGTATGAAAGTCACAAAACTCCTCCATACCCGCATGCGCGTCAGCGACATGGATCAGACGATCCGCTTCTATCAGCACGTATTGGGCCTGGAAGTGCTGGAGCGCAAGGTCTCGCCGCGCGGGTCGCACCTCGCCTTCCTCAAAGTCCCCAACAGTGAAGAACTCATCGAACTGTGCAGCTTTCCCGCCAGTGGACCGGTGACGGTGCAGGAAGATCTGGTGCATCTCGCCTTTCAGGTCGAGAATCTCGACGAGACGATCCGGTCGCTGGAATCAAAACAGGTGAAGATCACCGACGGTCCGACCAACACATCCTCCGGCAGTCGCTTCATTTTCATCGATGCGCCGGACGGCTACGAAGTGGAACTCATCGAGCGCCCACCGGGGACAGCGCTCGTGTAAGCGCTGTTCTTCGTCGCTCGTGAAGCGTCGCTCGTCGTTCGACAGTGAGCGATGTGCACCGCTCATTGCTCCCTCCCGGCCAATTGTCTGCGCATGCCAACCCATTGACGAATTCTAATCCACCCAAGTATTGTTCCTTCGCTTCACGTTTTACGAGCGGCACACGACAAGAAGGAGCGCGCAGATGAAGAACGGGTTTTTTCGCGGACACGGACTCGGCAACGACTATGTGGTGATGGACCCCACGGAACTGACATTTAAACTCACCCCCGGTAAAATCCGCGGCATCTGCGATCGCCACTGGGGACTGGGCAGCGACGGGATCTTGGCGCTGGTTCCATCAAAAAAAGCCGACTTCGGCCTGCGGATCTACAATCCCGACGGCAGCGAAGCTGAAAAGTCTGGCAATGGCCTGCGCATTTTCGCCCGCTACCTGCATGCCACCGGAAAAACCAAGAAGCGAACCTTCACCGTCGAAACCAAGGGGGGATTGGTCTCCATTGCCCTCCATCTCGACCGCCACGGCGACGCGGCAGCCGCGACCGTCGAGATGGGACGGGCCACCTTCCAACCGGGCGCCCTCCCCTGCACGGCCACCGTCGATGAACTGATCCAGCAGCCCATCGAAGCCGCCGGGCGGTCGTTGCAATTCACCGGTGTCAGCGTCGGCAATCCCCACTGCGTGATTTTCAAACAGTCTGGCGAAACCTGGACCAGGGAGGACCTCCTCACACTAGGGCCTGCGCTCGAACACCATTCCCTCTTCCCGAAGCGGACCAACGTCCAACTTGCGGTGCCCACCGGCCCGAAAGAAATCTTTATTCTGATCTGGGAACGCGGCGCCGGTGAAACGCAGGCCTCCGGATCGTCCTCCTGCGCCGCCGCCAGCGCCGCCGTTCGTCTTGGACTGGTGAAGGGACCGGTCACAGTGAAGATGCCCGGCGGCACGCTCAACATCGAAGTCGCCCAGGACTTCAGCCTCACGATGAAAGGCCCGGTCGCAGAGGTCGCCCGAGGCGCTCTGAGTCCGTCGTTTGTGCGCGGACTCAAATAACTTCTCGTCAACCGTCAATGGTCACTCGTGAGGAAATACAGGAACCCTTCCTGTTATCCTTACGCCTGATGGATGACCTATGACGACAGACGTGCTCCAATCCAAGCTCGATCACCTGCCCGGGCAACCGGGCTGCTACCTCTTTCGGAACGCGAAGCGGGAGATCCTCTACGTCGGAAAAGCCGCCGTGTTGGCGGACCGGGTCCGCTCCTACTTCCAGAGAGGCAGCGACCAGACACCAAAGACTGCTCTGCTCGTCAACGAGATTGCCGACCTCGAAACCATCGTCACTCGCTCCGAGCTGGAAGCCCTGATCCTCGAAAGCAATCTGATCAAGCGCCACCGGCCGCGCTTCAATATCGTCCTGCGTGACGACAAGCAGTACCCCTATCTGCGCCTGCCGATCAAAGAACACTTTCCACGCCTCTCCATCGTCCGGCGGGTGCAAAAAGACGGAGCGCTCTACTACGGTCCTTACACCCCGGCCGGGGCGCTCCGCGAAACACTGAAGGTGATCCGCAAAGCGTTTCCGTTGGCCACCTGCGAAATCGAGATCGACGGCCGGGCCGACCGGGCCTGCATCGAGTTCGAGATCAAACGCTGCATGGCTCCCTGCACCGGCAACCAGTCGCGGGACGAATACCATCAGATCGTCAAACAGGTCCGCCAGTTTCTCGAAGGACGGGACCGGGAACTCCTGGACAGCCTGCGTCAGGACATGGAACTCGCCGCAGAGCGGGAAGCGTTTGAGGAGGCGGCCCGGTTGCGCGACCGACTCTTTAGTGTCGAACGCACGTTGGAAAAACAACGCATCACCCAGATCAGCACGACCGACCAAGATGTGATCGGACTGGCCCGTCAGGGCACCGCCGCAGATCTCCAACTCCTGTTCGTGCGCGGCGGCCTGTTGATCGGGCGAAAAGATTTTTTCTGGCCCCAATCCGCCGATTCGAACGACGAGGAACTTGTCCGGTCCGCCATCGAGCAGTTCTACAATAAAGAAGGACAACCGCCCAAGGAACTGTTGGTCCCCACGACACTCGACGAAGCCCCGCTGATCGAGCAGTGGTTGAGCGAAAAACGTGGGGACAGCGTGCGCCTCCTGGCGCCGGAACGGGGTACCAAGCATCAACTGGTTCTCCTCGCAGAAGAAAACGCGGGAGCCGCCATTGCCGATCATCTCCGCAATGAGGCGCTGGACCGACAGGCGACGGCTGAGCTCAAACGCCTGCTTCGCCTCGACACGGCCCCTCGCCGGATTGAAGGCTTCGACATTTCGAACATCCTGGGCAATCAATCGGTCGCCTCGCTGGTCGTCTGGGAGGACGGGCAGGCCAAGAAATCCGACTATCGCAAATTCAGGATTCAGACAGTGGAGGGAGCCAACGACTTTGCGAGCATGCAGGAAGCCGTGATGCGGCGGTACGGCGCGACCGAAGATCTCGCCCGTCCGGACCTGATTCTCATCGATGGCGGGTTAGGCCAGTTGAGCGCCGCGCTCGAAGGATTGAAACAGGTCGGACAGGACCAGATTCCGATCATGGGCCTCGCCAAGGCCCGCGGGGAGAAAGAAGAACGGATTTTTCTCCCCGGCCGGAAAAACCCCATCGTCCTGCGGCCGACCTCCCCGGCTACCCACCTGGTCCAGCGCATTCGCGACGAAGCCCATCGCTTCGCCCTGACCTATCACCGGAATTTGCGCGGCAAGGCCTTGCTGTCATCCGAACTGGACCAGATCGCCGGCATCGGCACCATTCGCCGCAAGCGGCTTTTGAAGCAATTCGGCAGCCTCCAACGGGTCGCCACCGCCACCGACGATGAACTCCGGTCCGCCGGCCTCGATGTCTCCACCGTCGCTGCCCTACGTAAAGCCCTCACCCCGTCCTAGCCCACATTATTCATGAGCGCTTCGGCTGCAATCGCCGATCCGCTGCTGCGACGCGCCGTCATGAGTAATGCGGGCTAACGCAATACCGAGAGAGACTTCGCATAAACTGTATTGGGTTCGATACACCCGTATCTGAATAGGTACGCTCGATCCGCCGCACCGGCGATGCCTCACAGTGGAACAGGCACACTTTCTCTTCGAATATTGGGTTTTTGCGACTCGTTCGACAGCGGAGCAATTGCTGCTTGCCAGGTACGTAGTTTGCGTCTCTCTCCGGGCATCCGACTTAAGACGCTAATGGGGAGGCATCCCGATGAGGATGTTGCGCATCGTTCACATACTGATCTTCGCCTCGCTCGCCGCCTGCACCACCCCGCCGGAGGTCAAGCAGGCGCTGGTGGCCAAGGATCAGGGCTATACCGAAAATGAACAGCTCATGCAGCAGTATCGGGAGCTGGTCGGCAATATCAACAGCCGCCATGTGCAGTGGTTCCGCTATGTCCAGACTCGTCTCAAGCTGGATCTGGCCTTGCAATGGGCCACGACCAATCCCCGGCTGACCGACATCCCGGACGCCACCCTCGCCGACGACGATGCCGAGGTGCTGGGTCCCGATGTCCTGGCTGTGATCAATGCCATGCGCCTCAAATCTCTTCCCGAACGCAAGGGCGCGAACGGGCAGCCTGTTTTTCTCGCCGGCTCCGGGGACATGAGTCATCTCATCCAGCAAATTCCCGAATTAATCTCGCGGATCGAGCAGCGCGTGGCCTCCGATTCCAAGGCCCCGCAGGCTCTCGATCTCACTGCGTTCGACCAGTACCGGAATAATGTCGAAGCGCTACGCCGGATCAACGGCATCATCAAACAGTACCTGGACATCGACGTCACCCTCAGCCGGAACGACACCCAGTCGCTTGCCGACGCGCTCCGCACGGTGCGCCGATGATCCGCCGCACAGCCGGCCGGAAGAAGGAGCCCTCCATGGTCACGCGAGGCGTGAGGCTACTGTCCGTCGTCATACTGTTCCTCATGGCCACCGGTTGCCACTCGATCCACAGCCGTTCGGTGCGCGACCTCATTCAACTGGAAGGCACCAAGATCGACGCCGCGCAGACCAACATCGACCTCTTCCAGAAGGAAACCGAGGCCCGCATCAAGTTCCTCGAACAGGCGCGCAGTTCGCTGCACGAGAGCTTCAAATCACTCCAGATACAGGAAACCAAACACCGGTTCGCCCTGGCCTCCTTCCGGAACCTGACCACAAAGAAGGGAGACTCCGCCTACGCGGCAGCCTACCTCACCAGCCTCATCTACATGGCCGATGCCCAGGGACTCGAGAAGGCGGTCTGGAATCAATTTGAGGAAGACTTTTGCGGCCTCCGCGATACGGCCAATGCCCTCAACGACTCATGGAAACGGACGGCGACGCTGCATGCCCAGGTGCATCGATTTGCCAAGCAAACCGCCTTCGCATCCGTCGATCCTGAGTTCGTCACGGCCGTCCTTGATCAGGCCCCCAACCGGTCCGGCCAGATCATGGAGATCCTAGATCACTCGCGAACCGTGAACGATGCCCTGGAAGAAGTCGTCGGCGCGCGAATTTTGCGCATCGGCGGACTGGATCGTGCCCAGCTGTTCACCGCCGACCTGGTGGAACTCCTCGATCGATTGAAGAAGGACGACGGACAGTAACGGAGGCTCTATGAACCGCAGCATCGAGGGGGTGGTCACTTTCCTCCAAGACAACGACAGTCTGATCAAGCAGCTGATGGAAACCGCCGAAAGCGCCACCAATGAAATCGAACAACTGGCCGATCGCGTGGGCAACGCCCGCGAGGAAGCGCAAGTGCTGGTCGATCAGTTGGGGGCGGTGGAGTTCAGTGTCGGCCGCCAGGACGATACAAAGGTCCGGCAAGCAGCCCTGCTGGAGGCCGTCGCCGCCCTGCGGAAGAAGTTTGAGACCTACAAGAACGACCCGCTGCGACGAGGCATCTATGCCGCGGAGATCTCCAATCTGTACCTGCAACTGGCCAACACCTTCAATAACGAGACAGTGGCCCAAATCGTCCCCTTCGGCGCCGACGAAATCAGCGGCTATAAAGACTTGATGAAGAAGGCCGTGCTGGATGCCGCGTCGCGAAAAAAACGCGCTGCCGTCATTAAAGCGGGCGTGCAGATTTCGCGTTTGGCACTTGGCGTGGCCGGCAAACTGGCATTGGTGTGAGAGGTATGGGAACTCGACCGGTCATGCGGACATCCGCCGCGTTGATGCTGCTCCTTCTCGCCACAGGCTGCAGTCTCGATGCCGCCTCACGCGGCCCCTTCGGTCCGGACGATCCGGAAACCGCCGTGCCAAAGAAGCCACTGCCCGCACAGCTCCCGACCAGACATGTCCTGGAATTCTCATCCGATGAATCCCCCGAGCATATCAAGCCCAAGATGGCCGGAAGCGCACTCGATGCCGGTGTCTCCCGCTCACCCAATCGGGAGGCGGTGCTCTCAGCTGCCGACATTGCGGGACTGCGAAAGGTCGCGGAAACGGATCCTCGAGTCGCGGCCCTCCTCGGTGAACGATGGGGATTCATTGACGCGGATCGAGTACCACCGAGGGGGAAGGTGTCGTTCGGCTGCTGTCGGACAACCGCGCGATTCACCAGACTCACCTACTTCAGCTACAGCCATAACGTCGCCGTCCACGTGCACATGAAAGATTCGACCATTCTGGAAGCCTCGCGAGCGGAAGGGTATCTACCCCCCGAAGGCCCCCGGGATATCCAACGGGGCATCGAGCTGGCTCGCGCCGACCGCCGTCTCGCCGACAAGGTGCAAGGGATGCAAGGACACGGGCTGTTGATGCAGCCGGATCGCGGTTTCTTCAGAAACGACCCTGGGTATGGACATCGAGTGATTTGGATCACCTTCTCCCCTGGTCTGGGCGGCGACCCCAAATACTGGGCACAAGTCGATCTCACGGAAGACCGTGTGCTGGATGCAGGAAATGAACCGCCCCGTTAGGCGGTGAAAGGATACGGGATGAGACGCCTCGCGGTGAGTGCCTTGTTACTGCTCTGCACCCTCGCGCTGCCGCTACCCGGCTCGGCCGACACAGCATCGGAGCATGTCGAGTGGGGTGCGTGGAGTTTCGACTACGAAGTCCGGGACAATACCGGGTTGGCCCTTCGCAACGTCACCTACGGCGGAGAACAGGTGCTGGCCAAAGCCAGCATGCCGGTCCTGCGCGTGAAATACGTGAAGGAACGCATCTGGTGGAACCCCTTTACCTGGTTCGGCTCCCGCGCCGACAGCGGACGCTGCGGCCCCTTTCAAGATCGACTGCGCTGGCAGGATCTCGTCCCGATTGTGAACTGCGGCGACCAGAAGGTCTGCGTCGAAAGCTCGACGGTGAAAGGCATGAAGTGGCTGGAACTGGGCATCTATGCCCGAATCGGGGAGTATCACATTTACCAATCCTGGCATCTGTCCGAAGACGGTGAATTGCGGCCGGTCGTCCAGAGCCGGGGGTTATCCTGCAATACCGATCACGTCCACCATCCCTATTGGCGCTTCGATTTCGACATCAACGGCAACGGAATGGATCAGGTATTTGTGCGCGACGATGGGGGCCCGGACAGCGGCTGGGGGCCGGGATGGAAAAAATATACCAATGAACGCAATGACGTGAAACATACGGCCACTCACCGGGCCTGGTTTATCCGCGACCAACTCACAGGACATGGGGTATGGGTGTTACCCGGAGACGGCTACGCGCCCCTGAAAGACGACGGAGAACGCGATTCCTTCGCCGACCTCGACGTGGCCATTCGCCGGGCCAATGCGGACGAAGATCTCTCATGGGTCTTCGGAGCCCGGGGCCAGCTCGGTTATGACGAGGACAACCAGGGCGTCCAGGAACAGGATGTGGTGTTCTGGTACGTAGCCCATCTGCCGCACATGGCCGCCCTCGGCCCCACGAAGTGGCTGACGCTCGGGCCGACCCTGAAGATTCACCGCTAGCTTGACGGCATTCGAGCCTCCCGCTGGCTCCATGTCAATTTTCAAGACCCTCCTCTTCCCCGTTGCGGTTCAAACCTTAAGCACTCTATACTAGGTGCAGGTTGCCCTAGATACCGGGCTCAAGCGGACAGTACAATCAGCCTGTTTCATCAGGGCACAGCTGTCTCACTATGAACCACGTCCGCGCTTCTGAATCTTCATGGCCTCGGGTGCTCCCACTCGCACCCGGCCCCGCTGATCGGGAAGAATCGGCATGAGTCAGCCAGCATTTTCCGCCAAGGAATTTCAACGGCTCGGCGAAATCATGCATGATGCACGCTCCGTCGATCGCAGCGACAGGGTGTGGCAACTCGTCTCGGCCGTGCAGAAAGTGATTCCCTACGAATTCTCCGGATGCGGCGCCGTCGATCTCCTGCGTGGGATCGATCCTTCACTGGGGCATTCCACCTACCCGCGGGAATTCTGTCATCTGTATATGGGCCAAGGATTAGCGGTCGATCCAGCCGTCAACCGCCTCATCACCTCGGGTCAGACCGTGACCTCCAGCGCCGATGAACCGACCGCCAACGAGCCCAAGGAGATTATCTCGCTGAAACTCGACTTCGGCATCAAGACCTGCCTGTCGGCCGGAGTGCGTGGAGCGAATGGATCCTGTTCCTACTTCGCCTTCAGTAATTTTGATGCGAAACAAGCCGATAAACTCCGGCTCCTGCTCGACATTCTGACCCCGCATTTTCACCTGAGTTATATGCGATGCCACTCCGCGTGGAATCCGGAGCGATCTGCCCCGCCGCCGACCCTACTGAGCAAACGGGAAGAAGAAATTCTCCGATGGGTGGCGGCAGGCAAGACCAATTGGGAAATCTCCGTCATTCTGAAAGTCAGTTTGAACACCGTCAAATTTCATCTCAAGAACGTCTTTCAGAAAATCGGGGTCGAAAATCGATGGAGCGCCATTGCCTATTGGCAAACCGGCGAACAACATCGCATCGTTCCATCCGCACCGCCCAGTGACGACCGTCCGCCCGCCGGCGCCAGCACACCCGACTAAATCGCTCGATGCATGCCGACTCGCGCTCCGCCCCGTCCGTCACCGGTTGACCGACGCCGGGTAGGGCGATCGCCTACCCCGATGGGTAGGTGACGCCAGATCACGCCTCTCGTACAGTCGTCCCACACAACGTCATGCCGCGCGTGACGTACCAGCACCACCCTCATTCACACACCCGGCCGGGGCCATCCTGCCCTAGGATGCCGGGAAGGAGAGGCCCTATGAAGCAGCTTGCCGCACAACCTGCAGCAATGGACGCCACATGTACTCTGCTCGACCTCCTGCAACAACGCAAGACGCGCCGTTTCGGCCGCGGCATGACCCTGCCCGGCGGCCCGCTTCAATACACGAGTCAACATGATCCCCTCCCGCTGAGCCGGGAAGAAGAACGATATCTGATCTATGCGGCCATCGGCCGATCCGGGCGCAACCTAGGCGACATGCAGTTTGTCGGCCGCCCGGGCGCGAGCGCCGGACAGGGCCACGCATTAATGAACTTCAAGAGCCGCACGGTTCCCAGCCCCTGCTCCGCGCAGAGCACGCAACTCTTTTACACCAACGATGACGGTGTGTTTTTTGTCGCCGACGCGGCCGGCCCCGACCATCCCTGGGATCTGGAGGTTGTGCAACTCCAATCGTCCCGGCTGGAGATCCCGCGCGAAGCCCCGTTCATGCTGCCGTTCAATCAGTGGTATACGAACCGCCCCGGCACAACACTGTTCATGCCCGTCACCAATATCGCGCTCCTGTATCTGAATCTCCTGCTGACGATGTTCAGCGAAGACACGGGATACTTCATCGTCGATACGGACAACGGCAACGCCGCCTGCGGCCTCGATGCCTTCCGCAAGAGCGCGGGCGGGCACCTGCACGACAATCTCGCCTCGCGAAAAATGTTCAGCCTGCGGGAACTCGATGCCGGCATTTGCGAAACCGCCGTTCAAGAGCAGGGCATCATCTGCGAACATCTCTCGCTGATGCAGCAGGCCCTGGGACTGGGCGGCGGCATCCAGAGCGTGGGCAGCGGCCGTCACCTTCTCGGGATGGAACCGCACATCTACCCCGGCCTCGGCTTCCACTTCGTCGTCCCGCCGGGCAAACCCCTGCGCGCCAATCCGGTCGGCATTCCACAGGTGTGGGAAGGCCCCACCCCGCCGTTCATGCCGTCGATGAAGGATGCCGTGACCAGCCTGGTCGCCAGCAAGTTCGGGCCGAACGGCACCTACGGAAAGCCCAGCGAGCAGCCTTGGACCAATCCCAAAGCAGCTCAGCAGGTGCCGCAGCATTCCGAGCGCGCCATCGACGCGACCATCGCGTTTGCCGACTACGTGCTCGGCACCTACGGACGGTTCCCGGCGCACGCCGATGCCTGCAAGTCCATCGTGGCCTGTCAAACCCATCACCTGGACGAAGAGTTCTATGCGACGTTTTATCCCGATTCCACGTTACCGGACGCGCATCGCGAGCACATGCATATGTGGCACAGCCACTGACGACACACATTTTCACGCTCCCCGGAGCACAGGAGGGCACCATGACACCACAGACCTCTCGTCGAGTCGTCATTACCGGAATGGGAGTGATTTCCCCGTTGGGTTGTACCGTCGATCTGTTCTGGCATCTATTGAGCAAGGGTGAGAGCGCCGTCAAACCGGTCAGCTCGTTCGATACCTCACCGTTCCAAGCCTGCCTCGCGGCGGAGGTGCGGGACTTCGACCCCGAAGATTTCCTGCATCGCAAGCAGGCGCGTCGTATGGGGCGCGCCACCCAGTTCGCCGTCGCCTCCGCCATGATGGCAGCCCGCGATTCCGGCGTCGAGCTGGAACAGGAAGATCGCGGGTCCATCGGCATCAGCATCGGCACCTCCATCGGCGGCATGAAGGAAGCGTTCGAGTTCCACGATGCGGCCAAACTCAACGCCTATGAGCGCGTCAATCCATTCACCATGGGGATGACCTTCCCGAATGCGATTTCGTCGGAAGTGGCCATCGTGCTCGGGCTGCACGGCCCCTGCGAGACGTACTCGATCGGCTGCTCCTCGACGGCCAATGCCATCGGCCGCGCCTACGAATGGATCAAGTCGGGACAATCGTCGCTCGTGGTGGCCGGCGGGACCGAAGCGCCGCTCCACCCGAGCGTCTACGCCGCCATGAACGCCGGGCGCGCGCTGGCGCCGGACGAACGCGGGGCCATTCGCAACCTTCCCCGTCCCTTCGACAAAACCCGATGCGGCATGGTGTTGGGCGAAGGCGCCGGCTGCCTCATCTTGGAAGACTATGAGCACGCGCGCGCCCGCGGCGCCAAGATGTATGCCGAGCTGGAAGGATGGGGCTTTACCTGTGATGCCCATTCCATGGTGAAGGCGGACCACACGGGACACGAGCAGCAACGGGCGGCCAGGCTGGCTCTCTCGACGGCCCATTGGTTCCCGGAGGAAGTGGACTACGTGAACGCCTGCGGGCTCGGCACCATGGAGTTAGATGCGCTCGAAACGAACACGGTCAAACAGGTCCTGGGGGACCACGCGTATCGGGTTCCCGTCAGTTCGTTCAAAGCGGCACTCGGCCACGCCTTCGCCGCCAGCGGCGCCTTCCAAGTCATCGGCACCGCGAAGGCCATGGAGCACCAGTTCATCCCACCCACGCTGAACCTGACGACGCCGGATCCGACATGCGATCTGGACTATGTCTCGGGGCAGGGGCGGGCGGCGCATCTCGATCGTGCCTTGATCAACAGCTTTGGATTCGGCGGCAAGAATATCGTGCTCGCGCTGTCGCGCGTGAATGCCGGCATCGCCACCACCAACCCGATGGCTGCGTCGCCGGGCTACAGCATGACCCATCTGGCGGGAGTCTCGTAGGCCCGCACCATGAGCAACCTGAGCCAGAAGACATCGCGTATCGAATGCGCGGCCGTGTGCGCGGGTCGACCTCTGACAGGCCGGCCCGCCGCAGGGTCGTTCGATCGCGGCTTCCCTCCGGTTCGAACAGGATGGACGCCGATCATCATCCGACGGGCCCCCCTTATCGAAGGGCACCCGCCGCCTCGGCACAGACAGAGAAACGGTTCACCAGTCATCCATCCACATCTAGTTGAGAGTCGAACATGAATGAATTACAGAACACTCCGGCGCGCGTGTTCATCATCAATCCTCAGGAATTGGTCAGAGTCGGCATGCGAACGCTGCTGAATTCCGTACCGGACTTTATGGTGGTCGGTGAGGCCTCGTCGAAGGAAGAGGCGCTCCCCTTGGTGCTCCACCACAAACCCGACATCGTCGTGCTCGATCTGCGCGTGCAGGACGGCACGGGTATCGAAACGGCCAAAGACATCCTCGCGCATCTTCCGGAAACGCGCGTGCTCTTTCTGGCCGATGCGCTCAACGATTCCACCCTGCTCTCCGCCGTCGCGACAGGCGCCCACGGGTATGTCCTCCAGGAGGCCGGGGCGGATACCCTGCTGCACGCCATGCGCAGCCTGACCAAGGGTCAATCCTACCTGGACCCGGGGGTCACCCGTCACACGTTTGCCTACCTCCGCAAAGTTGCCGATCGGGAGCCCGAACGGGGCCGTCATCTGCTGTCGCCGCAAGAGCGACGCCTCCTCCCCCTTATTGCACAAGGAAAAACGAACAAGGAAATCGCCGCCGAGCTCGGGCTGAGCGATAAAACAGTCAAAAACTACCTGGCCAACGTGTATTCGAAACTTCACCTGAGCAGGAGGTCTCAAGCCGCCGCCTTTTACTTAAAAACCATTCCCTGACGCCGGATCGCCTGACGCACGATGGTGCGGTGCTCAAGTTCCTCCTCCCGCCGACCGACAGAGTATCGACGCCTACGCTCTGCCTTTGCGGAATCGCCTGTAGCATGCACCATCTGCGATCGTTCCAACTCCGAGACATGACCGCCTGCGGCGCGGCGTTGCGCCGGCTCGGCACAGATGCCACCAGCCTTGAGCAAGTCGCCGACCGCCTCGTTCGTCACCTCTACGGATCCTTGACCATGGGCCATCTCCGGGAGCCGGCCTGCAGCCTGGTCCGCCTCTTCAAGACGACACCCTATAGCCGGCTGACACCGGACCTTCGTGCACTGGCTGACGCCCGGCTCGGAGACACGCCCCCGCCCCCCTCTCTGACCTGCCTCACCCTGCTGGCCAGCGCTGGAGCGGTCCCCGGGTGGAATGACCCGGCGCGTTCGAGCCGCTTCCGCGTGATCCCGCTCGACACTCTGGAGGCCGTCGAACGGTTGCCCATGTTCAGCCAGCTCTTCCGACAATTGGGGGTCTCGCTCCCCTCCCTCACACAGCCGGGTCCAAGCGTGTTGCTCGACCAGCACGAACAATCCTTCAACGTCTTTCACATTCCCGAAGCCGAAGGAAGCCCCTACGTCCCGGGACAGGAAGAGTTCGTGCTCAAGTACGGGATCCGGTCGGTCCTGGGATTCGGCGCGCCGCTGCCGGACGGTGAACTGTTTTCCATCATTCTCTTCAGCAAGGACTTTATCCCTGAAAGCACGGCAACCCTCTTCAAACCCCTCGCGCTGTGCGCGCAGATTGCACTGGCGCCCTATGCGACTACGACGGCGGCCTTTCACCCGCACCACACTTCCAAGCCGGAGCAGGCCGGCGGCGACCCAACGCCCGTCCACGACGCGCATCTGCAGGCCAGGATCGCCGACCTCGAACGCCTTCTCGCTGTGCATGAACAGACTGTGGACGAGCAGGCCGACCGGATGGAGCTGATCGTGCAAGGTTCCCAAATGGGCACCTGGGACTGGGAAATCCCCACGGGGCGAGTGACCTTTAACGAACGATGGGCGAGTATGCTCGGCTACCGTCTCGACGAGCTCGAACCCCATGTCCGGACCTGGGAACAATTGGTGCACCCGGATGACCTTCACCAGGTGATGGCGACGGTTTCTTCGCATCTTCGTGGGGAAACGCCCACCTATTCCAGCGAGCATCGCCTGCGAACCAAGTCCGGGGCCTGGTGCTGGGTCTTCGACAGCGGACGCGTGGTCAAGCGGGACACTAAAGGTGCCCCCTTGCGGGCCGCCGGCATCCATCTCGACATTTCCGACCGTAAGGCACTCGAAGCGGCGCAGACACGCGCGCAATGCGACTTGCAGGCCAAACAACAGGCGCTGGATGAGGCCCAGACGCTGGCCCATCTCGGTTCGTGGCACTGGAATATTGCGACCGGTCAGGAAGCATGGTCCGAAGAGCAGTGCCGGATCTTCGGCCATACTCCAGACCAGAGCCTCCCGACCTATGCGACCTTCCTCTCCGCGCTGCATCCGGACGACGTCGAGCGCGTACAGCAAGCGGTCGATGCGGCGCTAAAATACGACTCGCCCTACAACCTCGATTGCCGGATTCGCCGCCCCAACGGCGAAGTCCGGCACATCAATTGCCGCGGAGTCGTCCAGCACGATCCCGACGGACGACCGGTGAGTATGGCTGGCACCGTGCTCGATATCACCAACTACAAACGCGCCGAATTTGCCTGGCGGGACAGCGAAACCAGAATGCGCTCGATCTTCGAGAGCGCGATTGAAGGCATTGTAGTGATCGACGAACGCGGCCGGATCGAAAGCGCCAACACCGCCCTGCTGAATTTACTGGGGTACCAGGCGCACGAACTGATCGGACAAAACATTTCCATACTCATGCCGTCTCCCTATCGTGAACACCACGATGAGCACCTGGCGCACTATCTGATCACCGGGAAGCGGTCGATCATCGGCAGCGGCCGCGACGTTCCGGCTGTACGAAAAGACGGCACTCAGATCGACGTGTATGTGTCGGTCAGCGAAATGCAGATCGGAACGGCGAAAAAGTATACGGGCATGCTCCGTGACATTTCCGAACGGAAGCGCATGGAAGAGACCCTCCGGGAAAGTGAAGAACGCTTCCGGCAATTGGCCGAGCATATCGATGCGGTTTTTTGGCTCACCTCGCACGATAAAAGCGACGTCCTTTACGTCAGTCCAGCCTTCGAAACGATCTGGGAATTTCCCAGAGACCTGCTCTATGCGAATCCGACGTTCTGGCTCGATCACATCCATCCGGAAGACCGTAAACGCGTCGCCACCGCCGTTGCCTGTCAGGCCCATCTCCCCTATGACGAGGAATATCGGATCGTCACGCCAAGCGGACAGATACGGTGGATCCGGGATCGCAGTTTTTCAATCAAGAACGCCAATGGGGAGACCTACCGCATTGCCGGTATCGCCGTCGATATCACCCTGTCCAAACAGATGGAGGCACAGATTCGTGCCAGTGAGCTACGGCATCGCGCGCTCGTGGAATTGTCGCCCCACGCCATCTTCGTGAATTGCGAAGACAAAATCGTGTTTGCCAATCAGGCCTGCGCAAAGTTATTGGGCGCGATCGATCCGTCACAGTTATTCGGAAAGACCGTCCTCGATATTATCCATCCCGAATCGCACCCCAAGGTACGGCAGAGAATCGCGAAAATACGCGACACGAATCAACCGGTCCCGCCCACCGAGGAGCGGTTTGTCGGTCTCGCCGGCTCCATCATCGATGTGGAAGTGGCGGCAGCCCCGATCATGTTCGAGGGAAAACCGGCCATCCAGGTCATTGCCACCGATATCCGGGCTCGCAAAGACCTGGAACGGGCCCTGCTCGCGACCAACCTGCAACTGCACACCATCCTGGCCAGCGCAACCAATGTGTCCATCGTCGCCACCAATACCGAGGGGACGATAACGACCTTCAACACCGGCGCGGAAGAGTTGCTGGGCTATTCTGCCACCGAGATGATCGGGCAACAGTCGCTCACCTTGCTGCACGTGCCCGAGGAAATCGACCGCCATGCCAGGGAACTCAGCGACTTGTATGAGCGCCCGATTCATGGTGTCGCAGCCTTGATCGAGAATGCCAAACGAGGCGGGTTCGATGAACGGGAATGGACCTACCAGAGAAAAGACGGCAGCCGACTGACCGTCCTATTGACTATCACCGCACTCCGGGACAGTGACGGAGTCGTGACCGGATTCCTGGCGATTGGAAAAGACATCACCAGCCGAAAAGCCGCAGAACATGCCCTCGCCCAGGCGCGGGATGAAGCCCTTCGAGCCGCCCAGGCCAAGGCCGACTTCCTCGCCACCATGAGTCATGAAATCCGCACCCCGATGAATGCCATCATCGGCATGACGGGTCTCCTGCTCGATACCGCCCTCACGAAAGAACAACATGAGTTTGCCGACTCGGTCCGCCGTTCGAGCGACGGCTTGCTGACGCTCCTCAACGACATTCTCGATTTCTCCAAAATCGAGGCGGGAAAACTTCATTTCGAAGAACTCCCGTTCGACCTCCGGATGACGGTGGAGGATACGGTGGAGCTGCTCGCGGAACAGGCGCAGAGCAAAGGCCTGGAGTTGATCGGGTTAGTCGATGCCGCCGTGCCGACCGCCGTCGTAGGCGATCCCGGCCGGCTCCGGCAGATCCTGGTGAATCTGGTCGGCAATGCCATCAAGTTCACCGCCGCGGGCGAAGTGTTTCTCCATGTGACGCGTGAGACTCAAGACGGTCTGGACCTCCTGCGGTTTACTATCAAAGATACCGGGATCGGTATTCCGGAAGCAGTGCAGGGACGATTGTTCCACGCCTTCGTGCAAGCCGACAGCTCCACCACCAGGCGTTTCGGTGGTACCGGCTTGGGGCTCGCCATTTGCCAACGACTCGTGAGTCAAATGCATGGCCGGATCGGGGTCGAAAGCCACTCGGGGCAGGGCAGCACGTTCTGGTTCACCGCGCAATTTCCGGAAACGACACTCGCCACTCCCCCGTCGCCCTTTTCCTGGAGCCGGCTTCGTGGCCGAGGTATTCTCCTGGTGGATCATTGCGACACCGTCCGGCAGGCTCTGCGCCAGGAGCTCACGTCGCATGGAATGAATTGCACCGTGGCCCGGAGCGGCCCGGAGGCCGTGGAGCTGGCCCGTGCGGCGGCCGCCGCACACAACCCCTTCGACCTGGCCCTCATCGAATTGCACCTCTCCGACGTGGACGGGTTCGAAACGGCCACCTTGCTGAAACAAGACCCCGCCACCGCCGGCATACGTCTGGTAATTCTCACCACGGTCGGCCGACGGGGCGACGGCCAGACTGCGCGATCCATCGGCATCGACGCCTATCTCACGAAACCGCTCCGTCAGACACAATTGCTCGAATGCCTGTGTCTCTTACTGGACCAACAGGCCACAGCCGGGACGCCGCCGAACGCCGAACCGCCAGCCTTGATCACACGACACACCCTGAGTGAATCCCAGGCAGGACCGAAGCCTCGCCTGCTCCTGGCGGAAGATAATCCCGTGAACCAGAAAGTGGCCTGCAAGATGCTGGAGAAACTCGGCTACCGGGTCGATGTCGCGGGAAACGGACAGGAAGCCGTGGCCGCTCATGAGCGTTCCCGTTATCCGCTGATTTTTATGGATTGCCAGATGCCGGAAGTGGACGGGTTCGAAGCAACCGCACTGATCCGCAAAATGGAAGGCCGGTCGGCCCATACCCCGATCGTCGCTATGACGGCCAACGCCATGCAAGGCGACCGCGAACGCTGCCTGGCCGCCGGGATGGACGACTACATCGCCAAACCGGTCCGCCCCAAAGATCTTCAGACGGTACTCGACACCTGGCTCGGAAACGCCGGCACTGCGACCGGCACCAACGGCTAGCCCGGATTATTCATGCATGCCGTCGCGAGTCGTTTGAGACCGAAGCCCGCCGGGGCTTTTCGCAAGTAAGGCCGACGCAGACGTACTTGCGGTCCGTCGAGGAGGCCGAACGAGAGCAGCCCCGGCGGGCGAGAGGATCGGACGACGGAGCAGGTATTCATGAATAGTCCGGGTTAGAGAGGGATGGCTTTCATGTCTCTCCATCAGCGTCGCGCCAGACGGCGACAGGACCATGGCCTCGACCCCAGCATCATCAACGTGCTGCCGGCCAATATCGCCGTGCTGGACGCGCAGGGGACGATTCTCGCAGTCAACGAGTCCTGGGAACGGTTCGCAGCCGCGAACGGCTTTACCGACGACGGCTACGGCGTCGGCCTCAACTATCTCCACATCTGCGATGCGGCGGGACCTCAGCCCGACGCCCAGCACGTGGCCCAAGGAATCCGGCACATCCTGGACGGCACCATCCGTGCGTTCGACTATGAATACGAGAGCTCAAGTCCCACACTCCGACGCTGGTTCCGGGTCATCGTCACCCCGAAGCAGGGCAGCCCGAGCTACGGCGCTGTGGTCATGCACATCAACGTGTCGGACCTCAAACAGGCGGAAGCCGCCATGCATCAGAGCGAGGCCCGGTTGCGCGCGATCGTCGACACGGCGGTGGACGGCATCGTCGTCATCAACGAACGAGGCATCATCGAATCGCTCAATCCCGCTGTCACTCGCATGTTCGGGTACACCCCGGACCAGCTGCTGGGGCAGAACGTGAAACTCCTCATGCCCGACCCCTACCACACGGAACACGACCGGTACCTGACCAATTATTTGCAGTCGGGCCAGAAAAAGGTCATCGGCATCGGCCGTGAAGTGCTGGGACTTCGACATGACGGCGTGTCATTTCCCATTGAGTTGGCCGTGAGTGAGATGCTCGTCGACGGCGTCAGAAAGTTTACCGGTATCGTACGCGACATCTCCTCGCGCAAACAGGCCGAGGCCCAGTTCCGTCAAGTGGTGGAATCCGCGCCGAACGGCATGTTGATGATCGATCCCCTCGGCAACATCACGCTCGTCAACAAACAGGTCGAAACCATGTTCGGCTACAGCCGAGAGGAGATGCTCGGCAAGCCGGTCGAAATGCTGATTCCGGAACGGTTTTGTCCCGACCATCCGGCGCATCGCATCGGATACTTCTCCGCCCCGTCGTCCCGCGCCATGGGAGCCGGCCGGGAACTCTTCGGCCTGCATAAGAACGGGCAGGAGTTTCCCGTCGAGCTCGGACTCAACCCGATCGATACGCCGAACGGAAAACTGGCGCTGGCATCCATCGTCGACATCACCATGCGAAAACGCACAGAAAGCGCGCTGTCGAAAGCGGCCCAGGACCTCGAACGGAAGAACTGGGAGATCTCGGAAGCCCGCGACCAAGCCGTGCGGGCCGGCCAGGCGAAGACCGACTTCCTGGCGACCATGAGCCACGAAATCCGTACCCCGATGAACGGGGTGATCGGCATGACGACCCTCTTGCTCGACACCGAGCTGACCGCTGAGCAGAAGGGCTATCTGGAAACGCTGAAACATTCCGGCGAATCGCTCCTCCGCATCATCAACGATATTCTGGACTATTCCAAAATCGAGGCCGGCAAATTCACCATTGAACACATCCCCTTCGACCTGCGGCTGACCATCGAAGACACCCTGGACATCCTGGCACCGACCGCCCAGGGACGCCAGTTGGAACTGGTCGGGCTCATCGATGCGCAGACCCCGCGAACCGTGATCGGCGATCCCGGACGGATCAGACAAATTCTGACCAATCTGGTCGGCAATGCCATCAAGTTCACCGAGAAGGGCGAAGTGCTGATTCAGGTGATGCAAACGGATGAGAGTTCAGGCTCCGTCACCCTGCGGTTCGAGGTCATCGATACCGGGATCGGCCTGACGCAGGAAGCCCAAGCCAAGATGTTTCAAGCTTTTTCTCAAGCCGACAGCTCGACCGCTCGTAAATACGGCGGCACGGGGCTCGGCCTTTCGATCTGCAAACGCTTGGTAGAACTGATGGACGGGGAAATCGGGCTGCAGTCGATGCCGGGCCTGGGAACCCGCATTTCGTTCACGGTCAAGTTTTCTACCCCGGAAGAAGGCACCGCCCCCATCACGCCTCCGCTGCCTGTGAAGAATCTCAGCGGCCTTCGCGTCTGCCTCGTCGACGATAATGCCACGAATCGGAGTCTGCTCCAGTACCATGTCTCAGCCTGGAACATGCACCATGAGAGTGCCGTCGATGGTCCGTCAGCACTCAACCTCTTACGGCAGGCAGCGCAGGAAGGCACCCCCTTCGACATCGCCATCGTCGATGTCCACATGCCGGAGATGAGCGGACTGGAACTCTGCCGGCTCATCAAGGAAGATCCTGCCATCGCGAAAACCCACGTCATTCTGCTCACGGCCTCGGGCCAGCGCGGGGACAGCATGCTCGCGAAAGAAGCGGGCGCCGCCGCGTACCTGACCAAACCGATTCGTGAGCGCCATCTGGCCGATTGTATGCGCCTGACGCTTGGCCGGGAAGGCCGTGAGGAGGAGAAGGCGCAATTGATCACGCGGCACACCCTGACCGAGGTCAAGGCCCTTACGGTCCAGCGTGTGCTGGTCGTGGATGACAACCCCATCAACCAACGCGTGGCCGTGAAGATGCTGGAGAAGCTGGGCTGTCGCGTGGACCTCGCGGGAACCGGAATGGAGGCATTAGCCGCCATCTGCCGGCACCCGTACCCGTTGGTGTTCATGGACTGCCAGATGCCGGAACTCGACGGATTCGAAACCACCAGGCTCATTCGTTCGCAGGAACAGCCGGGTACCCGTCTTCCCATCATTGCCATGACCGCCAATGCCATGGCCGGCGACCGCGAAGCCTGCCTGAAGGCCGGTATGGACGACTTCATCAGCAAACCGATCATCGCCGCCGACCTCCAGGCGAAGGTTGCGCACTGGCTGCCCGATGTCAGACCCGAAGACCTCAAACCCTCTGTCGCGAACGACGCGCCTGCGGGGGGCTAGTCGGCCAGGGCATCACGCCTCGCGACCTCACGATTGACAGAACTCCACGCGCCGACTAGGATACGCCCTGAACAAGGAGGGTCCATACCGGCGTGAGTCATCCGTCTGCACCCCATACCCCGTCTCCACCGTCTACAGCAGCCCATCGTGTCGAGCAGCTCTTCGAAATCCTGATCTTCGGCAGCCGCTGGATTCAGGCGCCGCTCTATGGCGGGCTCATCATCGCCGAACTGCTCTATGCCGCCAAGTTCCTGACGGAACTTTGGCACATGATCGTCCATTTCCGCGAGGAAACCGAAACGCTGTTTATGCTGGGTGTGCTGTCGCTGATCGACGTCACCATGGTCGCCAACCTGCTGACCATGGTCATCATCGGCGGCTACGCGACCTTCGTCAGCAAACTGGATCTGGAAACCCACCCCGATCGCCCGGAGTGGCTCACCCATGTGGATCCAGGCACCATCAAGATCAAACTGGCCGCTTCGCTCGTCGGCATCTCCAGCATTCATCTGTTAAAGGCCTTTGTGGACGTGACCAACGAGAACCCCGAACACATCAAGTGGAAGATCTTTATTCACATGACGTTCCTGGGTTCGGCGATCTTCCTCGCCTACACCGACAAGCTGATGCAGCGGGACCGCAAGCATTGACCATAGCGACGCCAGGGTGCCGTATCACTTGAGATACGCGCTGTATCCGATTCGATAATCTCCACAACATACCTGCCCTACGCATTCGCGTCTATTTCCGTATCCGCAGACGGCACGGAACGCATCGACAGGGTTGCCGGGCCGCGTTCTGTTCTACCGTCCTTACTGGGCATGTGGTTTGCCTTTTCCAATCGTGGTATGACAGGCGCCGACACGGGCGCTTTCCGTCGAGACAACGCCACCCTCACCATGTTCCCCTTGGAGTCACGATGACTACTCCCGCTTCGCCGGACGACCCGCTGACACTCGCAACGATTCTGGAGGAAGAAACCGAACTGCTGCACGGCCCCCTGCCCAAGGATCATCCGGTGGGGGCCCCCGATGCGGTGCGCACGGCCGCGCTCTTCCGGCACATCCACGCCTGCCACCCGAAACGCGCGGGACTCTGCTTCTCCGGCGGAGGCATACGCAGCGCGACCTTCGGACTCGGCGTCTTGCAGTCTCTCGCGCGCCTGCAGCTTCTGAACAAGTTCGACTACCTTTCGACCGTCTCCGGCGGAGGCTACATCGGCAGCTGGCTCACCGCCTGGATCCATCGCCATCCGCATGGATTGGACGGCGTCATCGAGGATCTGCGGGTCACGCCGAAAACCGGCGCCACGGAAGCGCCGCCGCCGGTTCAATGGCTGCGGAACTATAGCAACTACCTGAGTCCGCACCTGGGCTTCCTCTCAGTCGACTCATGGACGCTCTTCGGCATCTACTTGCGCAACCTGCATTTGAACTGGATGGTGCTGCTGCCGTTGCTGATGGTCCCCCTGCTCGTGCCACGCTGGGCCATCGCCCTTGCCCAGCTGAATACCCCCGGGCAGCCCTTGCACGTCTGGCTTATCCAAGCCGTGTTTATGGTCGGTCTCGGACTGGCCGTCATGGCGCTGATCTATCTGCACCTCTGTCGCCCTACGCTCCGCGAGTATCGCCGCAACACCTGCTGGCAGAAACTGGAAAGCCCGCACTGGTTTCTGGTCGCCTGCCTCGGCCCCTTGATCGCGTCCGTCTTTTACCTCACAACCGCTTGGGCCTGGCTCCATAACAGCGGCACAGTGGAGGAATTCAGGCTCGCCGACACTGTACTCGGCGGCATTCTTCTCCATACAGGGAGTTGGCTTTTCTCCGTGGTTGTGCTCAAGCGGTTCAAAGCGTTCTCCCCCTGGCTGCTCTGGGAAGCCGCCGCCGTCGCCGCCACCGGCGCGCTGGGCGGATTGTTGCTCCGATCTATCCTGATGAAGACTCCCGATCAGCTGGTCGTCGCCAAATTTGCCGAGTGGTTCGCCACCTTCGCCGTTCCGGGCGTCCTGGCGGTGTTCTTGTTGACCGCGACAATCTTCATCGGTCTCGCAAGCCGGTTCACCGAAGAACAGGATCGTGAATGGTGGGGGCGCACCGGTTCCTGGGTGCTGATCACAATGGTGATATGGGCGGGCCTCTCTTCCATCGTGGTCTTCGGTCCTGGTCTGATTGCGTGGCTCACCCCAACCGTCGCCACCTCTCTCGGCGGCATCTCGGGCCTCCTGACATTGGTCCTGGGATCCGGGTCACGCACCACCGCGCAGCAGCAGGAAGAGCGGTCGAACATGACCCTGCTCACCGATTTGGCTGTCCGGGCTGCCGCGCCGCTGTTCATGGTCTGTATCTTGATCGCACTGGCGTTGGGCACCAGTTGGCAATTGAACCTCTTCGCCCACCTCTTTCAACAACACCTTAACAACGACAATCTCATCGGTCCTATGCAGACCGGCATGGGAGTCTGGTCGAATCTCCAGAGCCACTATCAAGTGCTTCACAATACGCCCTTGCGGATACTGATCCTATTCACATGGACCGTGGCATTCCTGGGCTTCCTCATGTCCGGACTAATCAATATCAACCGGTTTTCGCTGCATGCGATGTATCGCAACCGGCTCATCCGCGCCTATCTCGGAGCCTCGCGCGTCCAGGCCGAACGAGAACGGACATTCAACCCCTTCACCGGATTCGACAATCTGGATAATCCGGCCATGAGCGACGTGCGATTCGACGACGTGCGCCTGGCGCGCCGGATAGCCAGAGAAGTCTTTTCAAAAGATGCCCGCGCGCGGCTGGATGCGTTCCACGCGCTCCCGGAACCGACATCGGCCCAAATTCAGGCCATGATCGCGCACCTGACGCAGGAACTCTCCCATTCGCTCACGAACAAAGCGCTGGTCACGGTCGCCGAACAGCTGCGTGTCGGACCGGCCTGCCGCGCCAAGATCGCCGCCTTGCAACAACCGGAGACGCCGGAGGGTCGTGACGCCACCACCTGGCTCACCACACTTTTTCTCAATAAGTTGCACGACCAGAGCCCGCGCCCGCTTCATCTCATCAACATCGCGCTCAATCTGGTCAAGGGCGACAACCTGGCCTGGCAACAACGGAAAGCCCAATCGTTCACGATCAGCGCGCTCCACAGCGGCAGTTGGAATCTGGGGTATCGCCGCTCGGAGGAGTACGGATGCAACCATTACCTCGCCCAACCCCTTTCTCTCGGGACCGCTCTGGCGATCTCAGGCGCCGCCGCGAGCCCCAACATGGGCTATCATTCATCTTCAGCCGTGACGTTTCTCCTCGCGCTCTTCAACATTCGCTTGGGCTGGTGGCTCGGGAACCCAGGCCGTGCGGGCGCCGACACCTATCGCAAAGCGTCACCGAACGTCTCGGTCGGCCCCTTGCTGTCCGAAACCTTCGGCCTCACAGACTCCTGTCATCCCTACGTCTACCTCTCCGACGGCGGACATTTCGAAAATCTCGGCTTGTATGAAATGGTCTTGCGCCGCTGTCACTGCATCCTCGTGGTGGATGCCGGGTGTGACCCGCAGCTCACCTTTGAAGATCTCGGCAACGCCATCCGGAAGATCCGCATCGATCTGGGAATCGACATCGAACTGAATCTCGACCAGATCAAGCGGGCCGCCGACGCCAAGACCAGCAGTCGCCACCACGCCATCGGCATGATTCGCTACGACAAAGTGGATGCCAACGCCACCGCCGGCACCCTGATCTATCTCAAACCCTCGCTGACCGGGAACGAGCCGTCGGACGTCCAGGACTACGCCGCGCGTCACCCCTCCTTTCCCCACGAACCGACCTCCGACCAGTTCTTCGACGAAGCCCAGTTCGAATCCTACCGTCGCCTCGGCGAACATATCGCCCAACAGGTGCTGCGCCCCGCCATTCAACGAAGCGAGCAGGACTTTTCCTCGCTCTGCCATGCACTCCGCTCCTACTGGCTGACCACCCCGCCGGGCATGCGTGAATCCTTCCTCGGCGAAACCGACGACCTGAAGGATCTCGAACGCCTCCTGCGCGACGATCCGGACCTGCTTCGCTACGACCTGGAAATCTATCCTGAACTCCGCTCGGTGTTCGGGATCGATCCCGGGACCATCGCGGTCAATCCGCGAGCCGCGCTGCACACCTGCAATCTGCAGATCCAACTCATGGAACAGGTCTACCTGGCCGTGAACCTCGAAGAGTTCCACAATCACGCCCTCAATCGCGGCTGGATGAACCTGTTCCGGCGCTGGACCTCCGCTGAGACCTTCCGTCTCTTCTGGCCGACGCTCTGCGGCATGTACAGCCAACAATTCGTCCGCTTCGCCGAGCCACACCTGAATTTAAGTATCGATGAAGTGGTCGTGTTGGAAGCGATGGGGCCGACCAGTGATCTCTCATCGCTCGTCAGAGACCTGTCGATTGAGTGGGATTCCGTGCCGGATTACGCGGAGACGTTCATGCAGGCGCTCCACAAACTGTTGCCGTTGGAGGAACCGACCGGCGACCACACGCGGCGAGCGGCTTGGCACATGCGACTGAAAGCCAGGCCCTCACCGGACGATTCGGCCGGGCCAGGGGAAATCCTGGCCGTAGTGGCCGCGACCCGTCTTTCGGTGGCCGGACACCGGCTCGCGCTGCATGGCTGGGTACGACCGGCCTATCGAGGCTTGGGCCTGGGACATCGCTTGTTCAGACATGCCATTGTGGAATTAACGGCGGCATACTCCGGGCACAATCTGATCGTCGATTTGGGGCCGGACAATCCGGCCTGGGCCGGCACGTCCATCCGCAACGTCGGCTGGCTCCGTTTCTACGAACAACTCGGGTTTACGCGAGACCGGTCGGATCCGACGCGATTTCGTATGTCCCGTCAACTCAGCTAACCGGATGTTCGGCATTCGTGAAACGTGAAGCATATCCTCTTGGGGACGAGATCGTATGGCATGTAGCTGGAAGCAATGCCCCACGCTCCCTTTCAGGCCATACGCTAGAGGCTCTTTTCTGCGGACGAGAGACGAACGACGTTTCACGAGCGACGGACGAAGACGACGGCATCCTTGAGCATACTGACACCTGGCTCATTGCCAGGCAGGTGTCTCCGTCCCTGACTCATCCCGCCAATGCGGCACCCAGGCGAGAGCCACGAGCTTGATCGAGATATTCGATTTGGTGGGTTTCAACGACAGGGACTCCAACTTTTCTGTGAGCGGATCGGTCGCCGCAGCCAGGGCATCGGCTTCCGCTTTAAACTCGGCCTCGAGCGCCGCCAGCTGTTGCTGCAACGCCGCCACGTTGTCTTCCGCCTGACTCACGTCTTTCGACTCTTTCATCGCCCGGCCGGCGCCGCGGATCGCCGTCGTCGCCTTGCCGATATTGCCGGCGCTGATCGTTTTCCGCCCGAGAAACGCCCCCAGGATAGTGGCGCCGACTGAAATAGCCGCCTGGATCTGACTGCTGCGGGACTCGGCCTGCTGCCGTTCCACCATCTGTTCTGCGCGCCGGATACGATCCTGCAACGCGGCGATCTTGGGTGAATACTTTTTCCGCAAGGCTTCGCTCTGCTGATCACGCTGCTCCCGGCCCGCCTGTTGAAGCCGCACACGAAAGTCACGCTCCGGCTCTCCGGGCATCGAAAGCGCCTTCGTGCTCGGACTACGGAATAGCTCAACTTTTTGCGTCCGGAATAACCAGCCTGACAAGTCGGTCTTCCAACCGTCAAACTGCTTGGCCTTGCCGGCGGCAGCCTGCAGCGTGGCGAACTGAGCCCCGCCTGCAGGATCGCGCTCCAGATCCGCTACGGCCAGATCGACGATCGTCGCATGATCCCATTCCACCGGCACGGCACCACCGGTAAGCGGAGTCAGTAGGGTGAGGGGTTCGGTCACATCGACCGCAGCCTTGTTGTCCACCACCCGTACCTGTGCCACCCCCAAGACCATCGGTTGATAGACGAGTGCTTGCCCCTCCGGTTGGCGTCCCCGTAGCGGGACAAAGTATTGCGGCACCTCCGGCGGCAACATGGGGCGTTGCGCATGGGGCGTCCCATGTGCAGGCGTCGATGCCACGGGTGTGCCTGTCGACTGGCCCGCTTCGGCTGGTCTCTCCCGCTTAATGGGATCCATCAATTGTTTGATTTGTGTCCGCGTGAGCGGCCCGCGCAGATAGGACAGCGTCCATCGGGTCTGGAAGACCTCTGGTGCATCCTCGTGGACGTTGTTCAGGAGAAAAACCCGATTCCCAAGCCCCGCAAGAATTTGCTCCATTTGTTGGCGATCGAATTTCTTGCCGCTGCTGGCAGCCGCGCCCTCCAACCCTTCCATCACGCGCGCCTTGTCGCGCTCCGTCTGCAACCGACCGATGAACCAGGTACCGGTATTGGCCAGTCCCTTGTAGTCGAGATCAACCGGGTTTTGCGTGGCCAGCACCACACCCAACCCGAACGCGCGCGCCTGCTTCAGCAATGTGAGCAAGGGAGCTTTGGACGGCGGATTGGCGACCGGCGGGAAGTAGCCGAAAATCTCATCCATGTAGAGGATGGCCCGCAGGCTCGTGGTGCCGGATTGGCCGCGGACCCACCCCAACGTCTGGTTCAGAAGCAGGGACACGAAGAACATGCGTTCGGCATCGTTCAAATGGGCGATAGAAAAAATCGCGATGCGCGGTTTGCCCGACGGGCCGTAGAGCATACGCCCGATATCCAGCGCCTCCCCTTCCATCCAGGCGGCAAAACCCGGCGCGGCCAGCAGGTTGTTCAGCTGCATGGCCAGGGCGAACCGTTCCTTCGAGGGGAAGAACGACTCCACATCGAGCACACCCACCTTCGTCATGGGAGGCGTTTGGATCTGATGAATGAGCGCGGGAAGATCGAGGTCCCGCCCTGCCCGCCAGGCGCTGTCGAGAATCGAGGAGAGCAGAATGTGCTCGCGGCTCTTGATCGGATCGGCCTCGACGCCGATCAGCCCCAACAGGCTGGTCACGGTCGTGCCGATGCGCTCGCGGAGGAGTTCGGCATCGTCGAGTAATTCTGCGGACGGAGCGGCGAAGGATTTCAGAATCGACACCGGAAGACCGGCGTTGCTTCCCGGTGTGTACACCGCGAAGTCCGCCGTATCACGCAACTTTTTGATACGCTCGCCGCTCTGGCCCCAGTCGCCAAGCCCCTTCTGCCACAGGGTCGCCTGCTGCGCGGCGAAGTCGGCGGCGGACAAGCCCTTCTTGCGGGCGTCGTCTTCATTAATCCACGGCGCGAAATCTTCGCCGCGAAGCTGAGGAAAGGTGAGCAGAAGATTGGCGAGATCGCCCTTCGGATCAATAACGATGGCCGGGATGCCGTCGATAGCCGCTTCTTCCAGTAAACCGACACAGAGACCCGTCTTGCCGCTTCCTGTCATACCGACGCAGACCGCGTGAGTGACCAGATCCTTCGAATCGTAGAGCAACCAGCCGGGCTTGGCCTGTTTGGCGGCAAGATCATAAGGCCGCCCGAGATAAAACACGCCGAGCTTTTCGAACTCGGCTGCGTCGTCCGTCGATGAGCCGGTACTGGTCGTGGTCTGTTTTTTCTTCGGCGGCATAATTCCCCGCAATGGAGATGAAGAGCACCAATTCGAATCGACCAAATTCGACGGGCATTCTAGTAAGCACAGGCCGCGACTGCAAGCCCGCGGGCACAGTCAACCGGTGCGATCTTGCGGTGCGATTACGTACCGGCTACTTGCGAAATGAAATCGACACAGGCACTATGCGCCCCGATGGATCGTCGATGGATATTATCCCTCGTGATCGCCGTCTGCGCGATCCCGGGACTCGCCCTGGCCGAAGCTCCCCCGCATAGCGTCCACTGGGGCGCCATCGCCTTCCCCGATCACGACCCTACCTTGACCCTGAGCGCCGCACTCCTGGATCGGTTTACCGAGTTCGACGGGGAAGGCAGACGCTACAACGATATGCGGGAAACCATGGGGCTGAATTTCTTCACCTTGAGCTGGACCAAGCCCCTGGCCCAATTGCCGGGATGGAATCTCAATCTCACGGCAGGCGGCGGACCCACGCGCGACGGGCCGAGCCGGTTTCTTCAAAACGATGTGGTGCACAAGTTTCGAGGGCTCACCGAGGTCCCGGTCGGGAACAAACGCGAAGCGAACGACTTCATGCTCAGCGGGTCGCTGACCCGCTGGTTCAGTCTCTTGGGATCGAACGATGCGTTCTTTGCCGGTCTGGGTGGCGCCGGTGGGTCGCTGTATTATGAACCCTATGTGCAGGCAGGATTTCGCCGGTTGGCCCTCTTCGCCCCGGTACCGCTGCTGGGCGACTACCTTCGCGTTTCAGCCCTCGCGCGATACGGCCGCCCGTTCAGCGGTGCCGCGTTCCACCAGGTCGCGCCACAGTCCTACATGGCTCAGGGCTCTGTCGGCCTCGGGAACTATCGGCACTGGGCCGACTCGACTCCATGGGAAATCGAACTGGCGGTGACCGTCGATTCAGGTCTGTTCGTAGATCATCGGGGGGATGCGTTGGAAGAACGATTCGTCTCAGTCGCGGTGCGCTATTCGGCCTTCACGTTCGAAACCTGGAACGATCTCATCAACCAGAAAGACTACGGCCCGACCTTCGGCGCCAGACTGACGCTGGATTTGCTGTATATGTACGACCGCTGGTTCAAGTAGAAGACCAGGACCTCAGCCATTCGGGCGGACAAAACAGGAGGGATTCGGTCCCGCGCTCCTGCCGTCAGGAGTCTCACACTGACTCCTCAGGCACAGACAACCTGTCCGCCCGCAAGCCAATCTCCTCTGTATAGCCTGGTTACTTGAGAATGCCCAGAAACCATAAGAGGACCAGCAGGCTTGCCGGAACTCCGAGTAACCAGAGGATAAATCCTTTTCCCATCGTTCCCATACATTCCTCCCGACCAACCGCAGATTATGGTAATAGCGACGCTGCCACCAGCTCACGATTCAGAGCGCTGACCATCTTCAGATGCGCCGTGCGATCTTCTTCCAATCCCGCCGCAAATAAGTCGGCGTGCTTGCGTTGCAGTACCAGGCCAAAATCCTCCTGTTTGCCGGACGGGATTTCATACAGCGAGGCCAAGGCACTCACGTACTGGCCCCCACCAGCCGCAGCCTCCTGACGGAGGTTCTCGTACGCCACTCCTGCAAAGAGATTGATCTTCTGCTCTTTCAGCACCATGCCGTCCGCTGAAAAGAGCCCATTGGGGCTCGTGCTGGAGAAGAAATTGACGGTCGTGTCAACCGTAGCTTTCGTTGTGTTACAGCCCCCAACCATGAAGCCGGCTGCCACAACACACAGCCCCAATCCCAGGTTTTTAATTGATGTTGCTGTCTTCATACATGCCTCCTTCTCGGGGCTGTCAGCGTTAGATCATTTCCCAATCAAGCCTTCTACTCACGTTGTAACCGATAAACATCCAAGGAGACCCTAGTCATTACCCTGGAGAGAGGGAAGAAAGGCGCTAGCCAAGCAGCTAACGCTGGCGCCTGTCAGATGCCAGGACCGAGACTACGAGGAAAAATTTGATAGAGGCGCCAAAGGATTGGGGGGAGCTGGGAAGGCTCGTCTAACAGTAAGAAGAATTGAAAGCGCTGTCGAATGACCGCGATCACCATTCCTTAAAGACAAAGAACACTGCGCCGATCATCATTCCGAATCCGACCAAATAGTTCCACTTCAGCTCTTCTTTCAGATACAGGACTGAGAATACGCAGAACACGATCAGGGTAATGACCTCCTGAATCGTCTTGAGCTGGGCCGCCGTGAATTCATAGTGGCCGATCCGGTTCGCCGGCACTTGAAAGCAATATTCCACGAACGCAATCCCCCAACTCACCAAGATTGCGATCCACAGCGGCGACTCTTTGTACTTCAGATGCCCATACCAGGCGAAGGTCATGAAGATGTTGGAGACTGTAAGGAGCAGGATGGTGTGCATAGGCCTACCTCTTTGGAAACCTTTGGCTGATTGCAAGGTCTAGCATCGGCCGAGTGATCGGTTAGTCATCTAATCGGGGGGCACTAGACTGAATAAACAACGGCAACAACAGGCCTATTGGGTTTGCTAAGCATTGGATTCAATATTGTCCTTTGCTTCCCTATGCCTCTCTCACACTTAGCGGGGTGTGCGGGGGGCGCTTCGGATGTTGTCAGGGCGGCACGGTAGGATAGTAGCGGCCAACATGCAGCTGTGCGACGGCATGCGACCCTTGGTCGCGCATTAGAGTCGCACGCGAGCAAGTGAGCGTGTAACCAGGGGGCGCCTCCATCTGAGCGCATTCTGACGACACCCGAAGCGCCCCTCACGCAACCCGCTACACTCCCGCTTCCTTCAGCACCTGCCCCGTGTACGACCTCTTCACCTTTGCAATTTCTTTCGGCGGGCCTTCGGCCACGATTTCGCCGCCCCGGTCGCCGCCTTCGGGACCCAGGTCAATGATCCAATCCGCATTGCGGATCATGTCGAGATTATGTTCGATCACCAGGACAGTATTGCCGGTCTCGACCAGACGATCGAGCACGTCCAGCAGTCGCTGGATGTCGGCGAAATGCAGGCCGGTGGTGGGCTCATCCAGAATATACATGGTGCGGCCGGTGGGACGTTTGGAGAGTTCGCGAGAGAGCTTCACCCGTTGAGCTTCACCGCCCGACAACGTGGTGGCGGACTGCCCTAGCTTGACGTAATGCAGCCCCACGTCGTGGAGCGTCTGCAACTTCGTCTTGATGTAGGGGATGTTCTCGAAGAACTCCAAGGCGTCGTCCACGGTCATGTTGAGGATATCCGCGATGCTCCGGCCCTTGTATTGAATCTCCAGGGTCTCGCGGTTGTACCGCTGTCCCTTGCAGACTTCGCAAGTGACGTAGACATCGGGCAGGAAATGCATCTCGATTTTGATGAGGCCGTCGCCCTGACAGGCTTCGCAACGCCCGCCCTTCACATTGAAGCTGTAGCGGCCCGGCTTGTAGCCGCGCACGCGCGACTCCGGCAGGTTTGAAAACAGGTCGCGGATGAACGTGAAGAGGCCGGTGTAGGTTGCCGGATTGGATCGCGGCGTGCGGCCGATCGGCGATTGGTCGATGTCGATGATTTTATCCAGCGCATCGACACCTTTGAGTTCCTTGCAGCCGTCGATCTTCGGCTTCTTGTGATAGAGCAGCTGGGAGAGCGAATGGAACAGCACTTCGAGCACGAGGGTGCTCTTGCCTGATCCCGATACGCCGGTTACGCAGGTTAACAGGCCCAGGGGAATGTTGACGGTGACGCCCTTAAGATTGTGCTTCTTCGCCCCCACGACGGTCACAAAGCCCTTGGGCTTCCGAGTACGAGACGGGAGCGAGACCATCTGCTCGCCGCGCAGGTACATCCCGGTGAGCGAGTCGGGATTCGCCATCACTTGCTTGGGTGTACCCTGGGCAATGATTCGGCCGCCATGCGTGCCGGCGCCCGGCCCCAGGTCGAGAATGTAGTCGGCCGCTTCCATCGTCTCCGCATCGTGCTCCACCACGATGACCGTATTGCCGAGATCGCGGAGGCGAAGCAGGGTCTGGAGCAAACGCCGGTTATCCCGCTGATGGAGGCCGATCGACGGTTCGTCCAGGATGTACAAGACGCCGACCAGGCCCGACCCGATTTGGGTGGCGAGACGAATACGCTGACCTTCGCCGCCTGAAAGCGTGGCCGCCGGACGGTCCAACGTCAGGTAATCCAAGCCGACATTGACCAGAAATCCCAGGCGCTCGCGAATCTCCTTCAGGATGCGATGGGCGATGACGAGTTCGCGTTCGGTAAATTTGAGGGACGTGAAAAAATCCGCCGCTGCCCGCACCGATAACATCGTAACTTCGGCAATCGATTTCTTGGCGATCTTCACCGCCAGACTTTCCGGCTTGAGCCGAGCCCCGTCGCAGGTTTCGCACCGCTCCAGCAGCGTAAAGTCCTCTTCTTCCGACGCGCCCGGCGTCATGGCATACCCGATTCCGTCGCAGGCCGGACAGGCTCCATGCGGGCTATTGAACGAGAAGATTCTCGGCGTGATCTCCGGATAACTCACGCCGCACTTGATGCAGGCCAGCTTCTCGCTATACAGATGCACCTTGCCCGTCTCGGACAGGACCCCGACCAACCCCCCGGCCAGCTTCATGGACGTTTCGACGGAGTCCGCCACCCGCCGCATCAACGCGTCGCCGGGCTTCATGACCAGTCGATCCACGACGATCTCTATATTGTGTTTCTTCTGCTTATCGAGCGTGATGTCCTCGCCCAGATCGACGATCTCCCCGTTGATGCGGGCCCGCACATAGCCGGCCTTCCGCATCTCCAGCAATTCTTTCCGGTATTCCCCCTTCCGCCCGCGCACGATCGGAGAGAGTATCTGAAATTTCGTCCCTTCCGGTAATTCACAGATCGCATCCACCATCTGCTGGACGGTCTGCGCGGTGATTTCCTGGCCGCATTGGAAACAGTAGGGGTGGCCGACACGGGCATAGAGGAGCCGTAGGTAATCGTAGATTTCAGTGACCGTCCCAACCGTGGAACGGGGATTGTGGCTGGTGCTCTTTTGTTCGATGGAAATGGCCGGCGAGAGGCCCTCGATGGAGTCCACGTCGGGCTTGCCCATCTGTTCGAGAAACTGCCGGGCGTACGCGGAGAGGGACTCAACATACCGCCGCTGGCCTTCCGCGTAGATCGTGTCGAAGGCGAGTGAGGACTTCCCCGATCCGCTCAAGCCGGTCATGACGACCAGCTTATCCCGCGGAATCTCGACATCGAGGTTCTTCAGATTGTGCTCACGCGCACCTTTGATGATGATGGAATTGCTCATAAGCGCGGGATTATACCACGCCGTCGCGCGAGTCTCGGCACCCGATGACGGCGATCCTGACGGAGGCCCCGGCCGGCGTCAAAATTCAGACGCATGCCAGGGCGGAGTCAGTCGAGCCATGACTTGAGTTTTTCCCGAATGTGCCGATAGAGCATTACGAATGGCCCCCGAGCCTTGAACAGGCCACCCCACCATCAGCTCAACCACTATGCATGACGTCCTGAGCCTCTTTAAGCGCAATATCAATCAGCTCTTCGGGATCTGCGTCGATATCCTCAACGTCGGGCGCTCTCTCCAGCAGCTCTCGCTCTCCATGCAGATTCTGGCGAATAACGGCGTCGTGCAAGCGGCCAAAATCGCAGGAGGGAAAGGCCGGCCCATGCTGGCGCTCGTCGAGATTCTGAACAATACCCCCAAAGAAATCCGGCCCGAGGTGGAAGCACTTGAGCACCTCTGCGCGGGGCTCGCCCGTGTCACAGCCCACAGTTCAAACATTGTCTGGCGCTATCATCAACTGATCGCCAGCCTGCTTTCGTCGATGGCGCATGGTGAGCAGAGCTCGGCCGCAAAAAGCCTGAACACCTTGTCTCACCTCCGTTTCACCACGGCGGCGGATGTCACGCAATTGATGCAGCATCCGGCGTTTTCGGACGCAGGGGCACTCGAACGCGACAATCGCGTCTATATCGTCCAGCTGTGCCAGACCAATCTCGCCGAACTGCATGAGCGGCTGAAAGAGGCGCTGCGCTGCCTGGGGGAAACCCAGCAGGCTCTGGTCGGCCTGAAAACGATCGGCCTCACCGCGCGCTATATGGCCTTCTGTATTTCCTCGGAAGCGGCCGGGTTGGCAGAGGCAGAAGCCAACTTCAAGAACCTGGCGACGGAGATCACCCATGTCGTGGATGATCTGGATGCGAAAACCCGCGCCATGAAAGAGGCCATCGAGCACGGGCAGGAGCTCTTAGAACTGCTGCTGAAAGGGCACACGTATGCAAAGTAAAGTCTTGTATAACCAGAACGGCCACCAGTGGATCGTCATCGGCCGCGATCCCGAAAAGGACAGTCACGTCATCGACACGAATGAGTACGTCATCATCAATCGCAGCCATGCCATGTTGCTGGACCCGGGCGGCATTCAAATCTTCCCACAGGTCCTGGCGGAACTCGCGAAGTATGTGCGCATGCAAGACATCCGCGTGATCTTTGCCAGCCACCAGGACCCGGACATCTGCTCGTCGCTGGCCATGTGGCTCGACCTGAACCCCGCGATCAAAACCTATTGCTCCTGGCTCTGGACAGGCTTCGTCAGCCATTTCAGCACCGGTGCGGTGATCACGTTGAACCCCATTCCGGACCAGGGGATGCGCATCAGGATCGACGACGAAGGCCCTGAGGTTGAAGCCGTTCCGGCCCACTACTGTCACTCCTCCGGCAATTTTTCTCTCTACGATCCGACCGCCGGCATTCTCTTTTCGGGGGACATCGGCGGCGCCCTGGTCCCCGACCATCATGCCAGCCTGGTGGTCACCGATTTCGAGCAGCACATCCAATATATGCGGGGGTTTCATCTGCGCTGGATGCCGTCCACCGTCGCCCTGCGCGGGTGGACACAACGGGTCCGCGCCATCAAGCCCCGCATGATCTGCCCGCAGCACGGCTCGATCTTCGAAGGCGAGATGGTCGGCAAGCTGCTGGACTGGCTGGACAGCCTCGAAGTGGGTCAGTGGAAGGACAGTGCCGCCAAGACCGACACGCGCGCGGCGGCCTGATCGCCACTAGCGCACCGATCGAATCATTCCCATCACATCCGTCCCACCGGCACCGCTACCTTGACAACAGGCAAAAGCGGGTGCTACCACCCTCCCATGGTGCGGGCGGAACGATCTCCCATACATGATCAGCCGGAAGAGGCGGCAAAAGCTGTCTCAACCTGGTCCGGGCAGGCGCGTGAACAGGCCGTCCAACGGATGTTCACCGCGATCGCGGGCGTCTACGATCTCAACAACACCCTGCTGAGTTTCGGCCTCCATCACCATTGGAAACGCCTCACCGCATCGTACGTGCCCACCGAAACGAACGGGCGCGCGCTCGACATCGGCGCCGGCACGGCAGATCTCGCCCTCTTGATTGAACCCAAGATGGGCCAGGCAGGCCATGTCATCGCCTCTGATTTGAACCATGCGATGTTGGCGGAAGGACTGAGGAAAGTCACCGGGCGCGGGCTCCGCGACCGGATTACCTGCCTGCAGGCCAATGCCGAGCAGCTGGGCTTCCCTGACGAGACCTTCCATGCCGTGACCACCGGCTTCTGCATGCGCAACGTGGGCAACCTGACGCAGGCGTTCACGGAAATCCGGCGGGTGTTGCGGCCGGGCGGTCGATTCGTGTGTCTGGAGTTTTCACGACCGGCCTATGGCTGGCTGCGCGGCCTCTACGATTGGTATTCGTTTCGCCTACTCCCTTGGATCGGCACCAAAGTGGCGCGGGACCGCACGGGAGTGTACGAATATCTCCCGGCATCCATCCGCACCTTTCCCGACCAGGAACGGCTGGCCACCCTGTTACGCGAAGCCGGATTTCGCCAGGTGGAATACCGGAACCTCACCGGAGGCATTGTCGCCATCCACGTGGCAACCAAGTAATACAGCGCGCATGGCCTATGGCGAATGCGCCAGGAGCAGGGAGCCATTCCTTTCTCGCCTATCAGCCCTACGCGAGTAGCCATCAGATCCGACCATGGAATCCATTCTCTACATTTTCCTCCCCTGCAAGAAGGTGTACCCGATCGGGGTGACCTATCTGGCCGACTTCATCCATCGACGGAAGCCGGAGGTGCGGCAACGCATCCTCGACTTGTCGTTGTTCCCGGAATCGCAACGCAGCCAGGCGATCCGCGATACTGCGCTTGAATTCAAACCGGACCTCGTGTGTTTTTCGTGGCGGGACATTCAGATTTTCTCTCCCCACGAAGGTGACACCTCGCTGGAGCATGCCTTCAATTTTTATTTCGCCGGGAACCCCATCAAACGGGTCGCCGCGTCGTTTGCCGGGCTGAAGCAACTCTATCGCTACTACAGCCATATCCGAGCCAATCTGTCCTACCCCTGGTTGATCCGGAAGGAATTCCCCAAGACGCAGATCATGATCGGCGGCGGAGCCTTCACGGCCTTTGCCGACCAGTTGATCGAGAAGCTTCCGGAAGGAACCATCGGCATCCTGGGCGAGGGGGAAGACGCAATTCTGAAGGTGGTCAACGGCGAATCGCTGGAAAACGAGCGCTATATCATTCGCGAGGGGAAACAGACGCGCAAAGGCAACCAGGGCGCTCCGGCGCTGCTCGACGCCTTAACCGTCGATCTGCCCTACCTCACTTCCATTTTCCCGCAGCACGCCTCGTATATGGATGAATCCATCGGCGTCCAAACGAAACGCGGCTGCCCGTACGACTGCGCCTTCTGCCTGTATCCCTATATCGAAGGCAAACGCGTGCGGTACCGGCCGCCGGCAATGGTCGTCAAGGACATCTCCCAGCACTATCACCAATGGGGCGCCCGGCGTTTCTGGTTTACCGATGCGCAGTTCATTACCGGGAAGGAAGCCTATCCCCAATGCACGGAGATCCTCGAACGGATCGTGAGTGAACAGTTGGAGATCGAGTGGTCCGGCTACATCCGCACCTCATTAATCACGCCGGATCTGGCTAAATTGATGGTGCGATCGGGTGTCGGAGACTTGGAAGTCGCCATTACCTCCGGGTCGCAGGAGGTGTTGAATAACCTGCACATGGGCTTCAAGCTCGAACGGCTCTACGACGGATGCCGCTATCTGGCCGAAGCGGGGTTCAAGGGCAAGGTCATCCTCAATTACTCACTGAACTCCCCGAAGGAAACGGAAGAGAGCCTGCTGCAAAGCGTTGAGTCCTATAAGAAGGTCGCCTCGATTTTGGGAGAAGAACGGGTCTTCCCCTTGATGTTCTTCCTGGGCATCCAACCCAATACCGACCTGGAGCACCGGCTGCTGGAGGAAGGCTACCTCTCGGCTGGATACAACCCCCTCATGCTGACGCCGACGAGCATTCGTAAACTGCTCTATAACCCGGCGCCGTTGAACAAAATCATCGCCAAGGCCTGCCTCGCCGCATGGGAACGAAAAGAAGGAAGCCGCGATCCCCGCGCCTGGACCGGTTCACTATCTCAAACCACTTCTCAAGCGACCCCCTCCGGCCCAAAACCGGACACGGCCCACTATGCCGATGCAAACCTCATTCGCGGCATTCAGAACAACTCCGGACGGGACGCGCTGCTGACCTTGGAGGACATACTTCGCTCGCGTCGCCCCGCTCAGCCGACCGCCGCCACGACGGAAAAGACGGCTGTGAGTCCAATGAGTTAGCCGTTATTCACAGGCCCTTGCACACCCTCGGTTTGCTTGCATTCCCCGAGAACACGGTGCTATCATGCCGCTTCTTTTGGGGTAAAGTTCCACTCAACCGTTTGAATTCTTGGCGGTTCTCTGATCTCTTCCCCCTGTAGAGTGTTTGCCTAGGAGGCGTTTCGATGTACAAGACCATTTATATCCCGGTCGATAATTCCGACCATTCCAATACAGCCGTCGATGTTGGAGTCGAATTGGCGAAAACCTACGGCTCGAAGATTGTGGGTAGCCACGTCTATGCCGCCAAGATGCACGATAAGCGGTTTAAGCAGATGGAGGCCGGCCTTCCCGAAGAGTATCACGACGAGAAGGAACTCGATCGCCAGCGCCAGATCCACGATTCGCTCATTACCCGCGGGCTCCAGATCATCACGGACTCCTACCTCGACTACGTTGATAAAAAGTGTAACGAGGCCAACCTGCCCGTCGAACGCCGTTCCTTAGAGGGACGCAACTGGAAAGTGCTGGCTGAGGACATCAACACCAATGCCTACGATCTTGTGATCATGGGGGCCTTGGGAGTCGGAGCAGTCAAAGACAGCGTGATCGGCAGCAACACCGAGCGAGTTCTGCGGCGCGTACGCAACTCCGACATGTTGATCATCAAACAACCGACTCCGGTTGGCACCGGCAAAATCGTCGTGGCCGTGGACGGCAGTCCCTATTCCTTCGGCGGTCTCATGACCGGGCTGGCACTCGGCAAAGCGTTTAATGTTCCGGTTGAGGCCATTTCAGCCTTCGATCCGTACTTCCACTATGCGGCGTTCCACAGTATTTCCGGCGTGCTCAATGAAGAGGCGGGGAAAGTCTTCCGCTTTAAAGAGCAGGAAAAACTGCATGAGGAAGTCATCGACAGCGGTCTGGCAAAAATTTATCAATCACACCTGGATATCTCCCGTGAAATCGCTCAGGCCGAGCAGACCGATGTGAAAACGACCCTCTTGGACGGGAAGGCCTTCGAAAAGATCATTCAATACGTGCGGAAAGAAAATCCGTGGCTCCTGATTGTGGGTCGCATCGGCGTCCACAGCGACGAGGACATGGATATCGGCAGCAACACGGAAAACCTGCTTCGGGCGGCAACCTGCAACATCCTGGTCTCGAATCGGAAGTACGTGCCACCGATCGATACCCAGGCGGAATACACCATCGCTTGGACCGAAGAAGCCTTGCGTCGGATGGAGCGAATTCCCGTGTTTGCCCGTGGGGTGGCCAAGACCGCCATTCACCGATACGCCATTGAGAAGGGCCACACGATCATCAGCAATACGGTCGTCGACTCGGCCGTCGGACACATCCTCCCCAAGGGAGCAATGGATGCGATGCGGGCCTTGGGCGGGAATCTGGATGCCGCCGGAATCGATCGCGACAAGATGCAAGCGGACGACTCAGTCGCAGCGGACCTGATGGGCTCCACCCTGAGCGGGATGATGACCCAAGTGGTGGAAGAAAAACCGGCCCACAGCCCCGGTACGCAGGCCTACCTGGATCGAATGAGCCAGAACTACTTTGTGTGCGACGGGTGCGGCTATATCGGAAAAGGCGACACCCCCGTGAAGTGCCCGGTGTGCAGCGCCGAAGGTGATCGCTTCAAGCAAGTCGACAAAACCATCTTCGAAGCAGCCGCCAAGGCCGAAGGTGGGCTTGAGACCGATGTCGCCTATGACGATGTCCCGATGCAGTGGACCAAGGATGCGAAAGAGGCGATTCGCGCCGTGCCGGCCGGCTTCCAACGTCGCCGCGCAAAAGCCAAGATCGAAAAGAGCGCCCGCAAGCTCGGTATGACCACGATTACGCTGGAATATGCCGGCTCGATGATTCAAGAAGCGGCCTCCGAAGACTATACCCCCATTTTTGCAAACAAGGGGACGGGGGCAGTTCCTCAACCGACCCCTGCGGTAGCCGAGCCCAACGGAACCGAAGCCCATGCCAAGAACGGCCATAGCGAGGAACCGGCTCCGGCTCCTCAGGAAGCCTTGTCGCCCTATACCTGGACGCCGGATGCTCAGGGTCGTTTGGATCGTGCACCGGAAGGGTTCATGCGGGAATGCACCAAGGCCCTGATCGAGAAACACGCCGATAAGATCGGCACGACGGTGATCACCCTGGAAGTTGCGACTGAGGGAATCGAGCAGGCGAAGGGCTACATGGCCGATGCCATGAAGACCGGCAATCTGAAAGATATGATCGCCAACCTGACCGGCTCCTCCAGCAAAACCGGGGCAAACCGGTGATGGGAAAGTCACTGCCGGTCCTTAATTTCCCGTTCCTCGGCGATAAGCTGGAGTCTCTCCAGCAGCAAATCTCAAAGTTCATCTCTCCGACGTCCCCTTCGGCGGCGCCGAACGATGGTCGAACGGTCGATGACTTTAAGCCCTACCTGGTCGCGCTGAATCTGACCAAGCGCTGCAATCTCAAGTGCGATCACTGCTATCTCGATGCAACGACCAAAGCCGGCGGCGGGTCGGATGAGCTCAGTACGGAAGAATGCTTCCGTCTCATCGATCAAATCGCCGAGGTGAACAAGGGATGCCTGCTGGTAATCACCGGCGGTGAGCCGCTGGTGCGGCCGGATATCCTGGACATCGCCCGGCATGCCGTGGGACTCGGGTTCATCGTTGTGTTCGGTACCAACGGCATGTTGATCAACGATCGTATGGCAAAAACGCTGGTCGAGATCGGCGTGATGGGCGTCGGTATCAGTATCGACTCTCTTGATCCGAGCAAGCACGATCAGTTCCGTGGTGTCTCCGGCGCCTTTGCCAGCGCATTAGCAGGCATCGAGGCCTGTAAACGCAACGGGCTGCAGTTCCAGGTTCACTTCAGCGCGCAACCCATGAATTATCAGGAGTTGCCCGCGGTGGTGGAATGGGCCCATACTCTCGGCGCACGAGTGTTGAATGTCTTCTTCATGGTCTGCACCGGGCGCGGCGAAGAACTGACGGACATCACGCCCCAGCAATACGAAGAGGTTCTTGGCTATCTTGTGGATTGCCAGGACCAGTACAAAGATATGCTGGTGCGCGCCCGTTGCGCGCCACATTTTAAGCGGCTGGCCTACGAAAAAGATCCCAATTCTCCCCTGACCAAAGCTACCGGTTACATGGGCGGCGGGTGTCTGGCCGGGACGAATTATGCGCGAGTCACTCCGAACGGAGAGCTGACGCCTTGTCCCTACATGCCGCTCTCAGCCGGAAATGTTCGCGAGACGAGTTTTGTCGATTTGTGGGAACGTTCGGACGTGTTCAATTCATTCCGCTACCCCCAACTGAAGGGCAAATGCGGCGATTGCGAGTACACGGATATCTGCGGGGGCTGTCGGGCTCGACCCTACGTCGATCACGGCGACTGGCTGGACGAAGATCAATGGTGCCTCTACACCCCCAAGGGCGGCGAAAAGATCAAAGTCGCCTTTAATACTCCGGAAGAGACCGATATCGCATGGGACGAGGCCTCGGCATTGCGACTCAGCCGAATCCCCTATTTCCTGCGCGCCATGGTCAAGAAGGGCGTGGAACGTCATGCCAGGGAAGCCGGCATCGCGATGGTCACCGTTGAATTGATGGAAGAGCTGAGGAAAAAGCGCTTCGGGAACGATGCGCCCGTCTTCAATTTCGATATGCGAGGAAAGGACTAGGAGCGGGCGAGATTCACTGACTACGGTAGGCCCCCTATCTTCCCTGTTGCCCTTGGCCGAATCTATACATGGACTCCGTACAAAGTATCTTCCTTGACCTGAATCAGCTGATTCCGATCGTCAACCACTGGTTTCACCTCCTTTCGGCCGTCATCTGGATCGGCGGACTCGCCTTCATTGTCATGGCCGTGAAGCCAGGCCTCCGTGACGCCGCGTTGCCGAAAGAATATGTCCGTCCGATTACCGACGCCTTCTACAAGCATTACAAGCGGGTGGCGGGGCTCCTCCTGGTCGTCCTGCTATTCACGGGCGGTATCAACCTCCACTATGTCAATCAGGTCCTGGTCTCCCAGACCGGCCAGGGGATGCAAAACCATCCCAAGTACCTCTGGATTTTCTGCATCAAGCTGATCCTGGTTCTGTGCCTACTGACGCTGTTTCTCTACACCGTCATTTTCAAGTCGGATCAAGACGAGGAAGAGGAAGGCGAGAACTACGAATCCATTCCGTTCCAACGCGCCGCGCTCTGGATGGGTTTTTTCATCATCCTCTGCGCTGCCGCCATGAAACACCTCCACCAGTAGCTAAGCTACCTCACGTCGCCCGTAGATCGCATTCGTCGACTGCGCTGTATCTCTTCAGATACCTTCCTGTGCTAGCGTTGCTTTATCCCCTGCTACATCAACTCGACAGTGGTCAGGCCGAGCACCTGCATCCATCGCGTTCAGAAATAAATGGCTTTCATTTACCGATCCAGGTACCCTTCCCGCGCTCACGGCATGTGAGTTGCTTATTGTAACCTCGGGAGTACTGTGCGCTCCCCTCTCACTGCATTGTTGTCGCAATCGGGAATCGAAGAGTGAGTGCGTTCAGGCAACTCACCCGCTGGATCGATCATGCGCGCCCAATCATATAATCTCGCCCACCATGAGGAGATGAATCATGCCCTTCTACCCCCGACGCATTGCGGTACTTGCCGGGCTGCTGTTTGCACTTTCGACCGTGCATTGCCAGGCAATTGATCTTCCCTCTTCACAGCATGTCGGCGCCTCTGATATTCAGGGTTGGCCTGAGCAGGAGCGGCAACGGTGGTATCACACATCCGCCGGCACCCAACTGATTCCCTACGACTGGTTTGTCGCGTTAATTGAAGACGAGTCGATCCTCGATGACTTCGCCACCACCGGTATCCTGCGTGACCCTTCTCACCCAGATAAACTTCCTGTGGGATTCGCCAAAGTCGAAGGAGGGCCGTCGTCCCCCGCGATGGTCGGCTTTACCTGCGCGTTTTGCCATACGACCGAGTTCAGATACAAGAACAAGAAGAACGAGAACGAGTACAAGAACGAGCCGATTCGCATCGAGGGGGGCCCGTCACTGCAGTACAACTCTCGTTTCCTGCAGGTCCTTTTCAGCAAACTTGGTGAACTCAACTCGCCGGACAAGTTCAAAATCTTCGCCGCCCGCGTACTCGCGCGCCGCGGGGAAGCCATGACCACGTATACGCTCACCACCTTAGGGCGGGAACTCAAGACACGCACCCAGGGGCTCATTACTCGGGGCGGGAAAGATACTTCCCCGGAACAATGGGGACCGGGTCGCTTCGATGCCCTCGGCCGGGGAGGCAACACGGTCTTTACCCCTCTCCATCCCGACAACCTTCGCCCCTCCAATGCGTCCGTTAGCATTCCTCCCTTGTGGGGCGTATGGGAATATGACTGGGTGCAATGGAGCGGCTCGATTCAGCATCCGCTCGCGCGAAATATCGCGCAAGTGATTGGCGTGAATGCCGGCCTCTTCGCCTGGACGCAGACCGCGACTTCGATTCCGTCGGAAAAGAGTGAACTTTTCCAATCCTCGGTGGATATCAACTCCCTCAAAACATTGGAAACCCTCGCCCGCCGGTTGCCTTCGCCTCGTTGGCCGAGCACATTTCCCTCCATCAATCGCGAGTTGGCGGCAAAAGGCAAAGACCTGTACCATGGCAACAAGGCTAAAGGCATTCAAAACCTCTGTGCCCATTGCCATGTTGCCACACCCATCAAGAATTCATCTCCCAATGGTCCAAGCCTCCACGTCACCATGGTGCCGCTAAAAGAAATCGGGACCGACTCCCTGTATCTTGAAAATTTCTCGCGCCGCATGGTGGATACCGGCCCGTTGCAACGTGGCCGTATATCGGCACGAGAGGCCTCGGAACTTATTACCAACGAACTGATGGCCGTGAGTCCCGCGGGGAACGATCCTGACTATCAGCACCTGACGAACAAGTGGAGGGACACGGCGCAATATATCGCCCGCCCGCACGTTGCCGTCTGGGCGACCGCTCCGTTTCTTCACAACGGATCGATACCCAATCTCTATGAACTGCTCTCCCCCGCACGCGAGCGCCATGCGTGTTTTTATCTGAGCCCAACGATGGAATTTGATCCCGATAACGTGGGCTTCGCGATTGAGGAATGTACAGGGTCACCGGCGAGCCGCGACCTGCCGGGAGGCTTTGAGTTCAAGACCTACCTCCCAGGAAACGGGAACGGAGGCCATGAATTTGCGAACGTCCCAGGTTGCGAGAGCGGAAGCAGCAATGGCATCCTGGGCTGTGAATTGCCGGTTGAGAACCGGCGGGCCCTTATCGAATACATGAAAACCTGTGACCTCGACGGTAGGGTCATACGTGACGCCCCGGCCTGCCGGGATCTTGAATAACGAGTCTCGAACAGGCCGCCACACGCACGCCGCAAGACGCCACGCGGAAAAGAAGCGCTCGCCTCCGGCGCGCCAGTTCGTTATGATCTGGGCGCCGGGGCGCTTCCTCGCCACGTGGCATGGACCGAATCGTCTGGCTGCCGTATGATCGATCTCCTCTCCAAGGAACGCTCCATTCTCGAACGACCGTTCATGGAGTTTCGCCCGTTCGGCCTCAACGACCAGGGCGAAAAGATCTGTGACATCAGCGGCGTCATCGTTCAATCCAACGTCGATTATTTGCACGACTATCTCAGCCGCACGGGTGGGGACAATGCTGCCCGCGAAGCGCTGGATGAACTGTGCCGATTACTCAACTCGCGCCTTCCGGACCGCACCTATCACGTCACGCCCGACTTCCTTCGCAATATCTGGAATAGCTACTCCTACGAATTCGTCTGTTACCTCAGGGAATTCTGCGAACAACTGTCCGGCGATCCCCATTTTCACGTCAACGTGGGCACAGACCGGAAAGTCCCCCCGTTGATTCAAATCCTCTGTCGCCCATTTTCGACCCAGCAGCTCTACAAGATGTGGCCCTATTTCGGCAGCAAATACGTCCGAGGAGTCTTGGAGTTTGAGGTCGGGCAGGTGACCAGACGTTCGGCCGTCCTCCGTATGACGTTTACCGATCGGGCCCTGGTGCAGTTCGGTCCCTACCGGAAACGCTGCGTGGATGTCATCTGCCTGTCGTGTAAAAGCAGCATCGCCCGGGTGCAGACGCAAATACACGGCACCCCGGCCGCCACTGTCAGAGATCTCGCCTGCACCGCCAATGGCGATCCCTACTGTGAATGGGAGTTCACCTGGATACCGCAGGTCCGCAGCTCCGTCCCGCTCGCCATGTGGATGCTCGTCGCAGGGGGAACGTTCACCTATCTGCATCTTCGCCAACCGGACGTACCGACGGTGGAGGCGCTGGGACTCGCGGCCGTTCCGGCGTCGTTACTGTGGTGGATGATCACCAACCACATGCGTCGGGCCGCCAAACCACTGCAACGGTTACTCAAGGAGCAGGAGCAGGTCGTCGACGCGCGGCATGAGGAGTTGCGCGAGGCCTACCTCGAACAACAAAGCACCGCCGTCACCTTACGCCGCAAAATCAATGATCTCACCACGCTTCACCGCGCAGGCCTCTTGTTCAGTTCGACCTTCGATCGTGACGAACTGCTCACCAATGTACTCGATACGATCGTCCGCGATTTGCACTACGATCGCGCCATGATCGTCCAGTTCGATCGCACCCGCAATGTCTCGCACGACTTTCGAGTACGCGGCATGCCGCAGGATGTCGCCACCTTTCTCCGCACGCAGGAGGTCCTCATCACCGACCCGAATAGTGTGGAAGGCACGGTGTTCTTACGCGGTGAGCCGGTGCTCACGAATAACGTGCACGAGCTCTGGGACCGCCTACACCCGTTCGACCAGAAGCTGATCAGCATGGTCAATGTGAAATCGTTTATTACCGTTCCCCTGAAAACGCACGATGCCGTCATCGGGGCGCTCACGGTCGATCGCACGCACAATCAGGCGCTCACGCAGGACGATCTCGATGTGTTGATGACACTCGCCAGTCAGGTCGCCATCGGCCTGGACAATGCCCAAGCCTATCGCGAGATCGAATCGCTTAATGCACGTCTGGAAGCGCGTGTGCGCGAACGGACCGCCGAGCTGGAAACCGCGAACGCGCAGCTCAAGCAGATGGATCGACTCAAATCGAAATTCCTCGCTCACGTGTCCCACGAGCTTCGAACGCCTCTCACAAGCATCGTCGGATTCGCAGACAATATGATCGAGGGACTCGTCGGCTCGCTCAACATGAAGCAGGAGCAATATCTCACTCGCATCAAAGCCAACGGCACCAGGCTCGCGCGCATGATCACCGATCTCCTCGACCTCTCCCGTGTCGAGGCCGGAAAACTGACGCTCTCCTTCGACCATGTCTGCCTTCCGGCGATCGCCGGCGATGTCATCGAACAACTCCTCCCCCTGGCCATCACCAAACATCTGACCATCGAACTCCAGAGTTCCGATTCGACGCTGCTCGTGTGGGCGGACCAGGATCGACTCAGCCAGATTTTGACGAATTTATTGGATAATGCTATCAAGTACACGCCCGACGGGGGGCACGTTTCCGTGGAACTCTCCATCGATCTGCACCAGATGGCTCAGGTCGTCGTTCGTGACAACGGCCAGGGAATCCCCTCGGATGCGCTCCCCAAACTGTTTGATCCATTCTTTCGGGTGCAGCAAGAAGAACGCGGCCAGACCAAGGGCTTGGGACTTGGGTTGGCGATCGTGAAAGACTTAGTCGATCTGCACGGCGGCAGCATCAGAGTACGTAGCGAGGTGGATCAGGGCACCGCGTTTATCTTCACACTGCCCCTGCAGTCACGCGACTCGATCCCCCTCACCAAATTGCCTGCCGTCCGCCGCACGGTGCTGGTGGTCGATGACGACCTTGATATTTGCGACCTTCTGCGGGATCGACTGGAATCGGAAGGAGTCCAGGTGTATACCGCAGCGGATGGTCTCGCCGCGTTGCGCCTGTTGGCGGACACGCCGATCGACGGCGTGTTACTTGATATCGCCTTGCCGGAGTTGGACGGGTTTGAAATCCTCCGTCAATTACGCCACTCGCACCCCACGCTCCCGGTGGTGATGATGACGGCCGTGGAGGCCTTGGACCGCGCCATGGCAGCCGTGGAATCCGGGGCTCAGGGCTATCTCTTGAAACCCTTCGATGCGGCCCGCTTGCGGCAAATCGTCGACCGTTGGTTCATCGCCGGCGCCGACCACTCAGATTATCCGATAGGACGATAACCCCATGGTGTTTGCCGACCGCTCCCGCCGTGTCCTGGCTCTGTGCATAATGCTTCCAGCCATCGTAATCGTCTGGATGACGCCTATTGCACAGGCCCAAACCCCTCGACTGCAAGGGCAATCCGCTGCTGCCGCTGCGATGGGAAACGCCTTTGTCGCGCAAGCCGATGACCCGTCCGCGCTTCATTACAACCCTGCGGGCATGACACAGCTGCATGGATTCCAAACGCTGTTCGGCACCACGCTCATCGGCGGGACCACCCAATTCACCAGCCCAACCGGTGCGCAGACAACCGGAGACCGCAACGGGAGCCTGGCCTGGCCTCCTCCCGGCCACGTATACCTGGTCGCGAATCTCAAGGACCTCGGGCTGTCGGCACTCGGGAACTTCACTGCCGGAATCGGGATGAACAATCCGTTCGGTTCATTGACCAGATACCCGAACGATGGGCCGTTTCGCACCGCCGTGACCTTCACTACGTTGCCGTTGCTCGATATCAAACCCACCATCGCCTACAAGCTGAACGATCAGCTCTCCTTCGGATTGGGCGCGGATATTTACACGTTTTCCGGGCTCTTCGGAGAAGGCCATCTCGAACAGAAATCCGTCTGGCCAGGCGGACTGGGCATCCCGGCCGGCGCCTTGATGGAGATCAATGGCAGCGACACCACGGCGGGGTTTAACGTCAGCCTCCTGTACACCCCCTTCCGCAACAGCGACGGAAAACCACTCGTCAACATCGGCATGGTCTACCGCAGCCAAGCCACCTTCCATCTCACCGGCAACTTTCTCGCCAACGGCACCTCAGTCGCCGGCGCCGCCGCCACCTTCGTTCTGCCGCAGGTCTTCTCCGGCGGCATCGCCATCTGGCCGGTTCGTACATCCGAGCGCGAGTGGAAGCTGGAATTCGATGTGGACTATACCGGGTGGAAATCCAACCGGAACCTCGATGTCCACTTAACGAACGGCGGCCTGTTGCCGTTTCCGCAAAATTGGCAGAGTACCTATACCGTCATGATCGGAACCGAATACCGATGGTTGCGTGTGGCCTCGATGCCCGATTGGGACATTGCCTTGCGTGCCGGCTACATGAACCAACAGGCACAAATACCCGACCGCACCTTTAATCCGGGAGTCCCTTCAGCCAACACCCATATCCCCTCGGTGGGCATCGGGCTAGCCTGCCATGAAAATGGTTCTTTCCTTGGACTGGTGCGTTGCAGCGAACTGGGCATCGGCCCGTTGAAGCCGAAATTGTTCGCCATTGATCTCGCGTACCAAGCGGGGCTGTATGAAGTCCGAACCATTACCGGCAACCAGAATACAACCGTCAACGGCCGATACGACAGCATCGTTCATGTCGGCTCACTGTCGTTGCGCTTCAACTACTGACCCGACTCGTTCCGCACAACGCGGCACTCCCAGTGGTTGCATGGCCATGACGCCGACGGCACGGCGGTTGCTTCTCCCACGGTGAATGTCGGCGTGGTATCGAGCCGATTTCCTGCGGCCGGCAAGAGTATCGCCGTCTGCAAAACACGGCCTCCTGGATCATGCCCATCCAGCGTTGGTTGAATCGCCTCCTTCCACACGCGACCGGCCGCGTCTTCGCTATCAAGGAAGACGCGGCACCTATTCGCCCTACCTTCGACTATGTCTTTCTCGCTGCCTCCTAGTCCGGGACTACTATGGTCGGCGCTGATCGGAGGGCAATCGTAGGAGACCGACTGGTATCGGATTAGATACGGCGGAGAATCCAATTCGATACATCCTGTTGCCGTTCCTGCCCAACCGGGATGCTGCCTCATCGACGTGGCGGCCTAGACCGAATTATGCTCAGCCCTTTGGTCAGGTCTCCGATGCCATCAAACAACCGCTCACACGCACTTCCCGGCCATCATTTCTCATGAAGCCATCTTCCATCCTACATGCCCCGTGCAGGAGAGATGCTTCAGAGGTCTGACTAACCCCCTTCACGACGTCCATCCACGTGAATGGCATGGCTGTTGCTGCATGACAGCCTCGGAACCAATACACGACCACATTGAATTCGGGCACGAGCTCTTCGGAACAGAAAGGAGCCTGACATGGAACTTGTCATGGGTGGTCTCCTGATTGGAGTCAGCGGCATACTGGCCCTCTTGATTGTCGCGGTATGGAAAGACGCCGATCCACAGCAGCCTGAAACGCATCCGTCTCAGCGGGGCACAGAGTTCCCCTAACCGCATTCTGCGCAACGAACGTGAGCATTGAGAGCGGCTCAAGGCAATACCACACACTCAGTACCAGTTCCCTCGCGCAAAGGAGTTGCACCATGAACCGGTTTGTCTATTTGCGATCACAGAAACGCCAACGCATGACCGTCAGTCTGCCGGCCGACCTGGTGGAGCGTATGCGCGATGCCGCCTATTGGACATCGGGCACCACAATGGCTGGTCTCATTTCTTCAGCGATGGAAGATCTCCTCAATAATCTTGAATCGCAAAACGGCCGACCGTTCTCACCACGGCTGCAGGACTTGAAACCGGGGCGTCCACGCGGACACAGGACCACTCAACCGCCTGTATCTGAGGAAATACAGTCTGTATCCAACTAGATACGCACCACAGACCCAGCACTTCTCCCTGGCCTTCGCACCGTGAGAAGGCTGTCTTAATCGCCCCAATCTTCGGGACATTCGCGCGTGATCGGCCGATACGTCCGACTGTTCACAAGTATGCCTTTTGCGTCTACCTCTTCCTAACCACAAAGTTCTCGTTTTGTCTCTCCGACCACATCCGACACCGCCGGTCAGGAACCCACGGGACGTCATGCGGCCTTCAGCAGAAAACCTCGACACCACCCGCCGACAGCCATCCTCTCCCTCTCAAGGCAACCGACAACTCATGGTCAGTCAAACCATCAACACTCACATGCGACGTGGTACCCTCCCCATCTGTGGTGGGATCTTGATCGTCTGTTGCGCCTTGGAGGCCCACGCTCAGCGCGCAGCCCCCTCGCCGGCTGTTTCGACAACCGGCGCGCCGATCAACGAGGAGCTGGAACTCCTGAAGGAGGAGGAAACCGTCAGCATCGCCACTCGCCATGAACAACCGATCTCCCAATCTCCTTCCAATGTGTATGTAATTACAGACGAAGACATCCGCCACTCGGGTGCGGCGGACATTCCCACCATCCTCCGGCGCGTGCCTGGGCTGGATGTCATGCAGGTCACCGGAGCGGACTTCAATGTGAGCGCGCGAGGCGACAACCAACTGTTCGCCAACAAGATCCTCGTCATGATCGACGGCCGCTCGATCTATATCGACGGCCAGGGCCTCGTGTTCTGGAAATCACTCCCGGTCACCCTCCCGGAGATTAAACGCATCGAGGTACTGAAAGGGCCTGCCTCTGTCGTCTACGGCTTGAATGCGTTCGACGGGGTGATCAACATCATCACGAAGTCCGCGCAGGAGATGAAAGGCACCACCTTGCAGTTCGGCGGCGGGGAACTCGGCACCATCTCCAGTGCCGCCGTCCAGGCGGGATCGGCTGGCAAACTCGACTACCGTCTCTCCCTCGGCCATGATCAGAATCAACAATGGCGCAACAACGACGCGCTGGCCTTCCGTTCGAACAAACTCAACGTGCAGACCCAGTACAACTTCTCCGGTGACGCCACCTTACGCGTCGCCGGCGGGGTGATCGATACCAATCGCTTCGACGGCCCCGTCTCGAACGTCCAAATTCCCCATTCGCAATTCAATCAGGCCTATACGGACGTCCATTACCAATATCGCAATTTCTCCGTGCGCGGGTGGTGGCAGGGGAACGACATTCCCGTCGACTCCTCGACACACCCGCTGCTGGCTCGGTTTGTCCGGCAGACCAACGCGACAGGCGGGCCGAACGTTTCGTTCACCACCAACACGTATAATGTCGAAGCGCAACACAGCCTCGACTTCGGGCCTACCAACCGGCTGAGCTACGGCATCAACTACCGCTACAACACCGTCGATGGAAGTGCGGTGTCTGAATTAGGACGCGAAGACCGATTCGGTATCCATCTTCAGGACGAGTGGAAGATCTCGCCCGCTCTGACCTTGGTAGCCGGTATTCGCTATGACCTGCATACCAGGATCAATGGGACCTGGAGCCCGCGCGTCGCCCTGGTGTACAACCTGACGCCCGACCAGACCGTCCGTTTCAGTGCATCGGTGGCCTACCGCCCGCCGACACTGTTCGAGTCCAATCTCGATCTGCGCATCCTGCCGACGGTGCCGCCGCTGTTTGCACCTATCCCGCTATTTGGATCACAGAGACTCAATCCCGAGCAGATCATTTCCTATGAAGCCGGCTATCAGGGCTGGTGGATGAAACATCGGCTCCGGACCAGACTCGACTTGTTCTTCAATCATCTCTCCGACTTGATCAACTTCCAAACCATCGGCACTACCCGCACGCTCATCAACGGCGGTGAGGCCGACATCTATGGCACCGAAGCGGGGCTGGAGTTCCTCGCCACCAGATGGCTCAGCGGGTTTGCGAATGTCTCTTACCAAAAGATCGGCCAGACCTTCACCGGCGTCTCCAGGCGCGGCGGCCCGGACTGGAAAGCGAACGTAGGCTTTCGTGGCGATTGGGACAGCGGGCTGAACGGAGAGATCGCGGTCCACTACATCGCCGGCGCCACGTACCCCTTGATCGAATTCTTCACCGCGCTGGCTCCGGTGCTTCCCATACCGACAAGTCCGACGATCGATAGTTACACCTTGCTGAACCTGCGCGGCGGGTACCGATTCTGGCACGACAAGGCCGAAGTGGCCGTCGCCGTCTTCAATGCGCTGAACGATCGTCACAAGGAACACCCTTTGGGCGACACGCTCGGCAACCGAGTGATGGGTTGGGTGACCCTTAGGTTTTGAATGTTGCGTCATGAAATCTGAACTGAACACATCGTGGTATCCGCTCTTGGCGGCGGGATTCACGCTCCTCCTCAGCAGCCTTGCGGCTGCCGAACCGGCGGCGGTGATCGCTCGTGAGTCGTTCCCGTTCGCCGCTAATGATGAATTGGCGCTCTTAAAAGAAGAAGAAACGGTCAGTATTGCGTCGCGTTATGAGCAGCCGATCTCACAGGCCCCGTCGAACGTTTACGTCATTACGGACGAGGATATCCGACAATCCGGTGCCATCGATTTGCCAACCGTCCTTCGCCGGGTTCCAGGGCTGGAAATCATGCAGACGGCAGGGGCCGACTTCAACGTGAGTGCCAGGGGTGGAAACCAGCCCTTCGCAAACAAGATGCTCGTCATGGTGGACGGACGGTCCATTTACCTCGACGTTCAAGGCACCGTGTTCTGGAAATCCATTCCGGTCACGCTCCCTGAAATTAAACGTATCGAAGTCCTCAAGGGACCTGCTTCAGCCGTGTATGGGTTTAATGCCTTCGACGGCGTGATCAATATCATCACCAAGTCGCCGGAGGAAATGAAGGGCACCACGCTGCAATTCGGGGCGGGCGAACTCGGCACGATCAGCAGCGCCGCCGTCCAGGCAGGCACCGTCGGTAAATTCGGCTATCGCCTCTCCATCGGCCGCGATCAGACCCAACAGTGGCGAGATCGAGAGGCTCTTGGCTTTCGATCGCACAAGTTCAACGTACAGACTGAGTACGCGTTGTCGTCGACTTCCAAACTGCAGGTATCAGGAGGGTTGGTCGACACGAATCGGCACGACGGACAGGTCGGCGAAGTCACGAGCAACTCCATTCGGCCATCGCTTGCGTACGCCAATGTCCTCTACGAACATGGGGCCTTTCTCGTTCGGGCCTGGTGGTCCGGCTATACGGACCACGCAACCATTAATCCCAACTCCCAATTGGTCAACCTGCTGAGCATTACCGACCGCAACGGACAATCGACCAATCCGTTCTCGGGAAACACCTACAACGTGGACGTGCAACATGCGGCCGACCTCTGGGCCACGAACCGATTGCTGTACGGGATCAATTATCGCCACAACTCGCTGTCAAGCAGCGCTATCGCTCAATTCAGCCGAGAAGACCGCCTGGGACTGTTCATTCAGGACGAATGGCGCGCCACCTCCGCAGTGACAATCGTCGCCGGCCTGCGTTATGACCTCCATTCCCAAATCAACGGAACCTGGAGCCCGCGGGTGGCGCTCCTGTATCAACCGGTCGAGGGCCACACCTTTCATCTCTCCGGATCGACCGCCTATCGGCCGCCGACCCTGTTTGAATCCTATCAAGACCAGCGTGTGACCACCTCGATTCCAACCGGGGTGCCGTTTCCACCCTCAATCTCGTCGACGGTGCCGGTCACCGGCTCGACCCGGCTCACGCCGGAACAGATCATTTCCTATGAGGCCGGATACCAGGGCTGGTACTGGAAACACCGGTTACGAGTGCGCGCGGACCTGTTCTTCAACCATGTCTCCGATTTGATCGGCAGCCGGATCATCGCCGGCGGGGCCTCAGAGTTTGTCAACGACCAAGGTGCTGCCGACATTTACGGCGGTGAGGCCGGCATTGAATTCCTCGCCAGCCGCTGGCTCAGTGGATTTGCCAACTATGCCTACGAGGAAATCGGCCAGTCATTCAGCGGCACAGTCAAACGAGGCGCCCCGCGATCAAAAGTCAGCGCAGGCCTGAGGACCGAGTGGGAAAACGGCCTCAGTGGGGAGATCGGTTACTACTATGTCGGGGCAACAACCTATCCGCTCGCACAGACCTTTACGCTCCTGGCCAATATCCCCGCCACCGGGGTAACGGTCCCATCTGACCGCATCGGCAGTTACAACCTGCTCAATCTCCGTGTTGGGTATCGGTTTTGGCAACAAAAGGCCGCCGCCGGCTACATGCGTGAGGCGGAAGTGGCCTTCTCGATCTTTAATGCACTGAACGACAGACATCGGGAACATCCGCTCGGCGACCGGATCGGCAGCCGGTCGATGGGATGGATCACCGTGCGGTTTTAACGGAGTCATCGGAATGCTCAGCGCCAGGTTTCAGATCGGGAACACTCCGGAGTGACAGCGAGGCCGTTATGACTACCATGACACCCGGCCATTCGATCCTCGTCGTGGACGACGATCCCGATATCGCCCTCGGACTACAGGACTTACTCGACCACGACGGCTACCACGTAAACGTCGCCGGCACCTGCGCGGAAGCACTCACACAAACACGGGACCACGAGTACAATGCCGTTCTGCTGGACTTGGGATTGCCCGACGGAGACGGCTCGTCCGTCCTACGGACGTTGCAGGAAATGCAGCCCCAATTACCGGTGATCATCCTCACGGCCTACACCAGTGCCGATCACACCGTCGGCTCACTAACCCAAGGCGCCTTCGCCTGCCTCACCAAACCCTACAATCGGGATGAGCTGCGAGCGGTCCTTCGCCGGGCCGTCGGGGTCCAGGCGCTCGCCGCGAAAGCCGAACAAGCCGAACAGGCGCTGAGCGAGAGCGAGGCGCGATTCCGTTCACTGGTCGAAGCCGCCACCGATGCCATCGTCTTGGCGGATCACAAGGGCCGGATTCTCTCCTGGAACCAGGCCGCCGCCCGTCTGTTCGGCTATGCCAACGACGAAATCCAAGGCCACCCCCTGACCATGCTGATGCCGCAGCGTTATCGCGCCGCGCATGAGCGCGGCCTCGCCCGCGTCCAGGAAACCGGGCAGTCCAGGCTCATCGGTCGTCTCGTCGAACTTGAGGGATTGCGGAAGGACGGCAGTGAGTTCCCGATTGAGCTCTCGTTGGCCATGTGGACGGCCGATACTGCGGTGTTTTTCAGCGGCATCATTCGTGATATCACCCAACGACGCAAGGCAGAAGAAATTCTCGACCGCCTCCGCCGTCTCCACGAAGTCATCCTCACGCAAGCGGGCGAAGGGATTTACGGACTCGATCACAACGGTCAGGCCACATTCGTCAATGCCACCGCCGCCCAATTGCTCGGGTATGACCCATCCGAACTCATCGAACAATCGATGCATGCGCGACTCCATCACTCACAGCCTGACGGGAGCCCCTCCCCAGCCGATCAATGCCCGATCTACGCCGCACTCCACGACGGGCAAGTCCATCGCGTCTCACGTGATGTTTTCTGGAGGAAAGACGGCACGAGTATGCCGGTGGAATATGTCAGTACCCCGATCACCGAGAAGGGACTCGTGGTAGGCGCCGTCGTCGTCTTCCGGGACATCACCGAGCGCCTGGAGGCCGAACACGCCGTCGAAGAAAGTCAGGAGCGATTCCGTCAGCTGGCGGAACACATCAGGGAAGTGTTCTGGATCACCGATCCAACCAAAAGCCAAGTGCTCTATATCAGCCCAGGGTACGAAGAGGTGTGGGGACACTCTTGCGACAGCCTCTACGAGAGGCCGAGTTCATGGATGGACGCCATCCATCCCGACGATCGGCTACGAGTCCGGGACGCGGCCATGAGCCGACAAATTTCTGGAGGCTACAGTGAGGAATATCGCATCCTTCGACCCGATGGATCGATGCGATGGATCTGGGATCGCGCATTCCCGATCCATGACGCGTCGGGAACGGTCTACCGCATCGCGGGCTTTGCGGAGGACGTGACGGATCGCAAACGGGTTGAAGCGGCGCTGATCGAAAGCGAACGTCGGTATCGAGTCCTGTTCGACGACAATCCGTCCATGTATTTCATGGTCGATGCCGCGGGCACCGTCCTGTCGGTCAATCGCTTCGGAGCCGAGCGCCTCGGGTATGACGTCCAGGAACTGCTCGGATTGTCCGTGCTGAATATCTTCCACCCGAGCGATCAGGACGACGTGCGCAGGAACCTCGACGCCTGCCTCTCCGAAATGGGCCGGCCCAGAGGGTGGGAGTACCGCAAAGTCCGGAAGGATGGCAGCGTCATCTGGGTGCGAGAAACCGCTCAGGCGGTGCTTAACGCCCAACAGGCCCCGGTGGTGCTGATCGTGTGCGAAGACATTACCGCCATGAAGGAGGCGGAGGTCGCCCTCCACGACAGTGAAGAGTTCAAGAACCAAATCCTGCGCAGCAGTGCGGATTGCATCAAAGTGTTGGATCTAGAAGGTCGGCTGCAATACATGAACGATGCGGGGAAAACGCTCTTACACATCAACGATCTCACCGGCTACCTGAATAAAGCCTGGACGGACCTGTGGGAAGGAGATGATCGGAATGCCGCCCTGGCCGCGCTCGAAGCGGCCAAAGCCGGCGAGATCGGCAAGTTTGTCGGCTTCTGTCCCACTACCAACGGAGTCCCGAAGTGGTGGGACGTACAGGTTACTCCCATGCTCGACACGCGGGGGCATTCACGACGCCTCTTGGCGATCTCTCGTGACATCACCGATTACAGACAGGTCCAGGATTCGCTTCGCGCCAGCGAGGAGCGGTTCAAATCCGTCGTTCGAGGATCGAACGACGGATTCTGGGACGGCCATGTGCTTCCCGGCCAACCCTGGCATTCGCCGCTCACCCCAGTATGGTGGTCACCGCGGGTGCGTGAGATGCTGGGATACAATGAAGTCGAGTTTCCCGATATTCTCGACAGTTGGGCATCTCGCCTCCACCCGGATGATCGCGAGGGTGTATTCCAGCGATTGGCAGCCTGCCTCAAAGAGGGGATCTCCCATTACGATGTCGAATACCGCTTACTCACCAAATCCGGGGAGTACCGGTGGTTTCACGCTCGAGCCGAAGTGCTGGAGCGGGATGCGAACGGCTGTGCGCTCCGCATGGCAGGCTCTCTGCAATGCATCACTGAACGTAAACAGGCGGAAGCGCAGATACGCCTCAGCGAGGAACGGTTGCGGATGGCGCTGCTGGAGTCAGACGTCGGCATCTGGGATTGGGATGTGCCGTCGGGCCACATCTATTGGTCTCCGGGTGTCGAAGCCTTACTCGGCCTGCCCTTGGGCTCCTTCCCCGGCACCTACGCCGCGTATATCGCCCTGATTTATGTGCTGGATCGTGGAACGGTCCTGAGCCAGATCGAACACAGTTTACGCGATCAGGACGCCGTCAACGTCCGACACCGTGTCGTGTGGCCGGACGGAACCCTGCACTGCTTAACCTGGACCGGACGAGTCCATCGGGGTGCCGACGGGGTCGCCACACGCGTGCTCGGTATCGTGCATCACATGAAGGGGCATACCGACGAGTAGGCTGGATTCGCCACGCTCACGAGACAGGCCGGCTCGATGAGGACGCAGACTGTGACTTTCGCATTCCTACATTCGACCTACATCACCCAGGCATCCGATCCGGTTCGGAAGACTCTGGGGCGGCTGGTCACCGTCATTGCCTGCCTACTCTTCTGGACCCATGTCGCTTCGGCAACTGACATCATCGTGCTCAAATCTTCCGACATCGCGGCATACAACCAAGCCATCACCGGGTTTAAAGCGACCCTTCCGAGCGGCATCGTCCTCTCCGAATACGATTTACAGGGTGATTTGGAGAAGGGGCGCAAACTGGCCCGCAAGATCCGCGCATCCGACCCCGCCCTGGTGTTTGCGGTGGGACTGAAAGCGGCGAAGGCCGCACAACTGGAGATCGTCGACATTCCAGTGGTCTATGCCATGGTGTTGGACCCGGCCAAGTACGGCTTCAACACCCCGAACATGACCGGCATTCTCATGGAAGTGCCGATGGAGCGACAACTGGCCGTCATACGAGCCCTCTTGCCTCGGCTCACACGCGTCGGCACGCTGTACGATCCGTCGAAGACCGCGTCGCTGATCGAGGAAGCCAAGCGCCTCCTCAAACCGCAGGGGTCGGAATTCGTTCCGATCCCAATCGACAGCGAACGAGATGTACCCGGCGCCTTGCGTAGCTTACTGCCGTCCATCGACGCGTTATGGCTCGTCCCCGATTCCTCGGTGCTCACCGACGAGTCGCTGCGCTTTATCTTGAATACGGCGTTGGAGGAACACGTCCCGGTCATCGGGTTCTCACGCGAGTTTGCCCGCAGCGGGGCGCTGCTCTGCCTCTCCGTCAATTACAGCGATATCGGACGACAAGCGGGGCAACTCACCCTCAGGATTTTAGACGGCCACGTCTCGTTGCCTGCGAAACCCTTGCCCCCGGACCGCATTGAACTGAGCCTGAATCGCAAGACGGCCAAATTCCTCGACATCGACATCCCCAGAGATCTGGAGGAGAAAGCCGACGAGTTGTACTGATGAAAGGATCCACCATGAGTGGCCCTACCCTGCCCCCCATCGCGCTGTCCCTCTTCTCGAACGGACCGGGTCGGTTTGTTAGCCTTCGTACCAAGTTCGTGCTGTTTTTCAGCTTGATCCTCATCCTGACCTCCTCGGGAATGGGCTGGTACTTTGTGCACAGCAAACGCATCGCCATGACCGAACGGGTGAAGGATCTCGGCACCATTCTCGTCAAGAATCTCGCCCACAACGTGCGCTACGGCATCATCATCGAGGATCGGGTGATTCTTGAACAGTTCATCGACGGCGTCATGGGCGTCGATGAAGTGGTCTATGCCATCATTACCGGCACGGACGGCCAAATCCTCGCCGCAAAAAGCAAAGGTACCCTCGAGAGCCCGTTTGGCACCGTACGATCCACGGCACAGCCGTTCTACCCGCACCCAGACCTTGCGAACTCGGTCCGCAAGGCACCGGACACGGAACCCACCGTCACGCGCCTCAGGCTCAGCAGCGCCGGGGCAATCCCGTTCCAAGAGAAAAGTTCAACCCTGCCGGTCTCGACATCCGGGGTTCCAGAAGAAACGTTCTACGACTTTGCCCTCCCGGTGATGAAGCGTTCGGAATTCCACTCTGAGGCCCTGGCGCTCCAAGCGGAGGAAACCCGAAAAGCCGGAAGCACGCGCCCGTCCTCACAAGCCTTCGGAATCGTTCAGATCGGCCTGACCGAAATGCCGATGCAACGCGAACTGACGACCGTGCTGTGGAATTTTCTTCTGCTCACGCTCGGCATCATCGCGACCGGTATTCTCTGCACGAATCTCCTCGCCCGCCGGATCATTACTCCCTTGCGAAACCTGGCGGCGGGCGCGCGCAAAGTCGGCGAAGGCGATCTCTCCACCTTTGTCGTGCCGACCACACAGGATGAAGTCGGCCAATTGACCGCACTCTTCAACCTTATGACCAAATCGCTTCAGGAACGGAACCAGGCCATCTCCACCAATCTCGAAACCATCCGGCGGCATGTGACGCAGCTCACGACATTGAGCCAATCCAGCGCCGCGATCACGTCCACTCTCGACCTTGATCGCCTTCTTTCGACCGTACTGCAACTCCTCAGTGAAAACCTGGGATTTTCCCGGATGGTCCTGTTCTTATGGGATAACGACCGTGGTGTGGCCACGGTCGGCCGCATGCTCGGCATGCCGCCTGAAGCGGAGGAAGCCGCTCGACGACTCGTCATCCCCGTGCGTGAGGACGGCGGTTTTGCGGCGGAACTGCTGATCCACGGCAAACCCGTACTCGTCCCGGACATCGAGTCCGTCGCCGACCGTATCTCCCCGGCCATCCTTCCCTGGCTGCGTGAGGTAGGACTGACGTCCTTCGTCGCCGCGCCGCTCCGCAGTCAGCAGCGAATTCTCGGCTACTTGGGTGCCAATCGCGGCACGCTGCCTTGCAGTCAGGAAGATCTCGACCTGCTGGTCACCATTGCCAGCCACGTGGCGGTCGCCGTAGACAATGCCCGCGCCTACACCGAACTGGCCACCTTGATGGAACACCTGGAGCGGCGCGTGGAGGAACGAACCCATGAATTACAGACGGTGAATGAGCGTCTTCAGGAACACGACCAACGGCGCTCGAAATTCGTGTCGGTCGCCTCGCATGAATTGCGCACCCCGATGACCTCCATTAAGGGGTTTGTCGAGAACATGCTGGATGGACTGACCGGGCCGCTCTCCGAACGACAAGAGCACTACCTGCAGCGCGTCAAACACAATGTCGATCGACTCACACGAATCATCAACCAACTGCTGGATTGGTCCCGTCTGGATGTCGGACGGATCGAGATCAAACCCGAATCCTTACAGATCGATGCCTTTGTCAGAGATGTGGTGGAGAGCTTCCAGACACTCGCGGCCGAAAAGGCCATCGTTCTGGAGGTCGTGCCTTGCGCGCAGCCACTGGCCGTACGAGCCGACCGTGACAAGCTGGAACAAATTCTTTGGAACCTTGTCGGCAACGCCATCAAATTTACGCCCACATCCGGGCGTGTTTCGGTGAGCTGCGGGATCCGCGATGCCGGTTTTGCGCAGATTACAGTAGCCGACACCGGATGTGGCATTGCGGCCAACGAGTTGGCTCACGTCTTTAACGAATTTTCAAAGGTTGAATCCACCATGCCCTCCTCACAAGGAGCCCAACTCGGCCTGTTCATCACCAAAAGTTTGGTGGCCCTGCATGGAGGACAGATGTGGGTGGACAGTCGGCTGGGTGTCGGCAGCCAGTTCTGCTTTACCTTGCCGCTTGAAGATGCGTAGGCAACGACATCGTCGCGGCCGACGCACCCAGCGAACGATTATATTTCCCTTCGTTGTATCTGATCGGATAATGCCCGCATTCATTTGCACTGGCCCATCTTCACGGCCAGGCTCGTGATTCATCGCCGCGTTCACACACCATCACAGAATCAATGGGTTCTCCCTTCGTGCCCGGCTCATTCAAGGCACAGGACCGGCATGAGTATTGCGCCTGGAACGAGATGGTCCGATCTCCCACCGGCTGGAGCACACAGCATGGGGACCGCCGTTCTCATCGTCGATGATGACCCGGATATCCGCGAGTCGCTCACAGACATGTTGAGCCACGAGGGGTATCTCGTCCACGGGGCCGTCTCCGGAACCGACGCGCTGCGGCAGGCCAAACAGATGCGATACGGAGCCGCGCTGCTCGACATTCAGCTGCCCGACCTGAACGGACTGTCGGTGCTGAAAGTGCTCATAGAGCTGGATGCCGCGCTTCCAGTGATTATTCTGACCGGCAATGCCACCCCCGAGAATACCATCGGCTCGCTGGCCAAAGGCGCCTTCGCGTACCTCACCAAGCCCTACAATTCTCAGGAACTCAAGGCCGTCCTACGCCGAGCCGTCTCGGTCAAAGGGTTGGCCGTTCGAGCTGAGCATGTGGAGCAAGCGCTGCATGCCAGCGAAGAACGCTTCCGGGCGTTGGTGGAGTCGGCGACCGATGCCATTGTGCTCGCCGACCAGAGCGGCCTCATCATCTGGTGGAACGGCGCCGCCGAGCGAATGTTCGGTCACACCAAAGAAGACGCGCTCGGCCGCCCGCTAACCATCGTCATGCCGGAGCGGTTTCGCGCCGCCCACGAGGCTGGCATCACGCGTCTCGCCCAAGGTGGAACCGCCACGACTATCGGGCGCACCATCGAAATGGTCGGCTTGACTAACACCGGAGACGAATTCCCGATTGAGCTTTCGTTGGCCTCCTGGCGTGCGAGCGAAGGGATGTTCTTCAGCGGCATCATCCGCAATATCACGCGGCGCAAACGTGCCGAAGAGTCGGTCGTCAGGTTGAGTCACCAAAATGCCTTGATCCTCGACAGTGCCGGAGAAGGCATCTTCGGGCTCGACCCGCAAGGATGCGCCACCTTCGTCAACGCCACCGCGGCGCGAATGCTCGGGTGGAGCGCGGCCGAACTGATCGGAAGACCGTTGGCGCCCCTCCTCTACCGGCTCGGCAACACCATTGCCGCCCACTCCTCGGACCCCTTCTGTCTTACGTCGTCGCTCCATGACGGGGCGATTCACCGCATCCAAAATGAGACTTTTGCCAGAAAAGACGGCTCGCTGTTTCCCGTCCAATACGTCACGAGCCCGATTCTTGAGCAGGACCGGCCGGTCGGCGCAGTCGTGGTCTTCCAGGACATCAGCGCCCGCAAACGGCAGGAAAACCTGCAGCAGGCACAACTCTCTGTCAGCCATATCCTCGCGCATGTCGGCACTGTCGAAGAGGCCATCCCGCAACTGCTCCAGGTCGTAGGCAACATGGGGCCGTGGGATATGGCGCTCTTGTGGCAATGCGAACGGATGGGAGAGACACTGACGTGCCAAGGAAGCTGGGTTCGCCCGTCACATCAATGGGGAGAGTTTCTCTCGGTCTGTCGCAACAGTGAGTTCCCGCCGGGAATGGACTTCCCCGGCATCGCCTGGGCCTCCAAACTCCCGCTCTGGATACCGGACGTCCTCACGGATTCCCGATTCACCCGCATACCGACCGCCGCTCGCCTGGGCATGCATGGGGCCTGCATCGTCCCCATCCGGACCGGTCACGTCATCCACGGCGTGTTCGAATTGTATGCCGGCACCGTACAGCCTGCCGACAGCCACCTGATCCACATCTTGACGGACACGGGCATGAAGATCGGACAATTCATCGATCGTACGCGGGCCGGAGAGGCGTTGCGCGCCACCCATGCCATGACTCAGAGCCTGCTAGCCAGCCTGCCCGGCGCCATTTTCCTCTGCGGACGGAGTCTGCGCGTTCAGTATGCGAATACCCTCGCCCATCAGTATTTTGCGCCTCCCGGAGAATCGCTGATCGGCCGCTCACTAGCCGACTGTCTTTCCCTCAGCGAGTCCACACTTCAGGATCTGGTGATGGAATGGACCGCGCACAGTGCAGACCCACCTCATCGGCTCTCTGAACGTGAGTGCGAGGTCGCCACACGGCTATATCGCTATCGATTCTTCCCGGTCACCACCCCAAACGCTCCGCAGTATCAGGTGGGCATCGTGTTGTGGGATATCACCGACGACAAACGACTCCAGGATGAGCTGATCCAGGCTGAAAAACTGTCGAGTCTGGGCACCATGGTGTCCGGGATGGCGCATGAGATCAACAATCCGGCCCAGGCCATCCTCAGCATGGCCGAGTTGATCCAGGATGAGAACGACCCCGATACGGTGAAACAATTTGCCGCCGATATTGTGGGATACGCCCGTCATGTGTCCAGCGTCGTACGGGACTTCGCCGGCTATGCCCGCGCGTCCGGCAGAGATGGCGAGACGGAAATCGATGTGGCGGAGCGGTTGCTCGAAGCGGTCAAGATGGTCCGGCGAGGGCCTCATTTCGGTCAAGTTGAAATTGCCACACAGTTCGACTCCCCCGTGTTTCTTCGCGCGCGCAGGGGAGAAATCGATCAGGTTTTTGTCAACTTGATCAGCAACGCCACCCAAGCGATGGAGGGGAGCGGCTGCTTGACCTTAGGCACCAGTCAGGACGAAAGATGGATTCAGGTGACCATTGCCGATACCGGCCCGGGTATTCCGGCATCCATTCGGGCGAGAATTTTCGATCCGTTCTTCACCACCAAAACGGCTGGAAAGGGGACGGGACTCGGACTCAGCATCGTGCACAAGATCGTGACCAAATACGCCGGCACCATCACGATGGACAACACCGAAGGAGGAGGCACCACCTTCCGGCTGCGGTTTCCGGCACTCACGCAGCCATAAGGCCCCCCAGACGGCACGATGCAACCACAGCCTTACGATGAACGGCACGCGAGGAGTCCGTCGGTACGCTGGCAGCAGAAACGGATGTCAGGACTGTGAGCGAGGAACATACGCCCGCTTAAACACCGAGCGCAATCCGAAATAGGCGAAGGAATCTTTGAGATTGGAATACAGGCGCTTGAACGCGCCCATGTCGGGATTCGTCACATACTCCATGGTCAACACGATCCGTTCTTCCTGCTCTCCGAGCGGAGTCACGGCATGCCACAGCTTATCGCCATTGAAAATGACCAGGTCGCCGGGAGCCGTGGCCAACTCCATATGAATCGGCTGTTTCCCCGGCACATCTTTGAAGAGATCACACACTAAGCGGCATTGTTTGGACCGATCGAGTAGTCCCATCAAAATGGTGTATCGAGCACCTTTGTAATAGGACGTATCGTAGTGATACCCGATGTGATCGCCGGCTTCCGTATAGTAATAGAGCGCACAGGAATGGGGATCGCTGTCGGGACAGAGCAGCAGATTCACCTTAGTCAACCGGTTGAGCATCGCCCGGAAGGCGTCAGAGCGATACAGATCGATGAACTGCGGGGCTTTCTCCATCACGGCATAATAACTGACGCTGCCGCCCTTCTTATGCCCGGGGATATAGTTGCGGTTTAATCCCGACTTGAGCGCCTGGGCTTGCGACGCCAGGGAGGCCTCCACAAAATCGCGCGGGAGAAACTGCGGGATATACAGGAATTCGTTCTGGTCCCAATAGTCCCGCTCCAGCCGATCGAGATCCAACGCCGCGATCGCCCGCTCCACCGTCTCGGTCACGCTGCTCGTACAAGTTGGGCTCATAGCTTGCTCTTTCGTGAATCGTCGGCTGCATCTCGTCCGGAGACCGAGCGCATGGCGCGTAGCTGGTAGCAGGAGTCGGCAAGGCAGAGCAACTGGCCAATAGCCGATGACCTGGAGCCGGAACTCAGAGCCGCAGCGCTTCTCATACCATCCTCAGCCATACGCTATGCGCTCCGATCTCTCACGCGATACGCTCCACAATTCACGCGTGACGGATGTCGAGAGCTAGGGTCTGCTCAACACCGGGGCCCTCACGATTTCTACATCGGCCGGGGCCTTGAAATCAAATAAATCATCCTTCAATCCGCTGTTCGGTTTCAACTCCGAAAATTCAAACGTGGCGACATTCCCGCTGACCTCATGCAAGGCGATGGTCTTCAAGAAGTAGGTTTTGGGCTGCACCTCGATCACGATCTTCTGAATCGCACGGTCCGGTTCGGCGCGCCCTTGCTTCGGGGTCAAGCTCACCAACAAAATGCCGCCTGCGCCACGCTCCTTGTTCGCCGTGGGTTCGATATCGAACTCTTCATCCAGCTTCGCCACCCCCTGGAGTAACTGCAAGGGCGCCTGGGACGCAGCCATATAGGTGAGCTTGCCCACCAGCACCTGCTTGTGCTCCGGCACATACATTTTGACGTCATCTTTATTGACGTAAATTTCTTCCGTGGCCGGCTCGATATAATCCCATCGCAGATGCCCGGGCTTCTTGATGTAGAAATGTCCGGTCGAAATCACCGGCGTGGAAAATCCTTCGATCCTGGTTTTTTGCGTGAAGGAGGCCTGCAAGTCTTTGGTCTTTTCATAACGAATCTGGATCTTCTTCACCACGTCTTGCACTTCTTGCAGCGCCTGCAGATCCATCGCCGGCTCATCGGGCTTCACCAATTGAGCACCAGCGGGCATCCCACTCATCAGCAGCCATACAACAACCAATAATATCCGCATCATTCCTCATCTCCACCGACCGGCCCGCGACGCCCCAACACTTCTCGGCGCCCGTCTCGTCCTGCCGCGCCGACCACCCCTTCCGCTTCCATCTGTTCGATCATCCTGGCCGCCCGAGGATACCCAACGCGGAGACGCCGTTGAATCAAGGACGCCGAAGCCTGGCCGGTGGACAATACCAGATCCTTGGCCTGCTCATAGACTTCGTCCTTGGCCTGCTCCTCTTCCGCCTCCTCGACCTTGAGCGACTGGAGTTCACGGCAGTAGGACGGCAACGCCTGCTTCTTCACAAATTCGACGACCCGGCGCACGTCATCGTCCGACACATAGGACCCGTGAATCCGCATCAGCTTCCCGGTACCGGACGCGAGATACAGCATGTCGCCGCGACCGAGCAACGCCTCGGCGCCGTTCGCGTCGAGAATCGTACGCGAGTCGGTCTTCGAAGAGACTTGAAACGCGATCCGAGCGGGGAAGTTGGCCTTAATCAAACCGGTCAATACATCGACCGACGGCCGCTGGGTCGCCAGCACGAGGTGAATGCCCGACGCGCGCGCCATCTGCGCGAGACGCGCAATCTTGTCTTCCACGTCTTTCGGGGCCACCATCATCAAATCCGCCAACTCGTCGATCATGACCATGATGTAGGGCAAGGGTTCAGGCGGGCTCGCCTTGACTGAATCCGTCGGCCCATTGTCACCAGCCGGTTCCGCATCTTCACCCTTCGACAGCCGTTCTTCTTCGGAAAGAAACGTCAGCTCGACCTGTTCCGGCTTGCCGGATTGCCAGACATCCGACACGGCTCCTTGCACTTCAGAGATACGCCGGTTGTAGGCATCGATACTGCGCACCCCCGCCTCCGCCAGCAACTTGTACCGCCGTTCCATCTCCTGAACGACCCACCCCAAACCGCGCGCCGCCGATTTGGGATCGGTGATGACGGGGCGCAGCAGGTGCGGAATGCCATCGTAGCTTTGAAACTCCAGCATTTTGGGGTCGATAAGCAGCAGTTTCACTTCGTCCGGTCGGGCATTGAACAGAATGCTCAACAACATGGTGTTCAGCCCCACGCTCTTGCCGGCTCCGGTCGCGCCGGCGACCAATAAATGGGGCATCGTTCGCAGGTCCGCACAAACCGCACCGCCGAAGATATCTTTCCCGAGCGCGAGCCCCAATTTGGAGCGTGAACGCGAGAAGGCGTCGCTGGTAACCACTTCCTTCATCGACACCATTTCACGATGAGGATTCGGCACTTCGATCCCGACGACCGACTTCCCCGGCAACGGCGCCACAATACGCAAGCTGATGGCTTTGAGCGCCAGGGCCAGGTCGTCGGCCAGATTGACGATGCGGGCAACCTTCGTCCCCGGCGCGGGCTCGAATTCATACATCGTCACGACCGGACCCGGTCGCACCTCCGTCACCCGCCCGTCGACCGCAAAACTTTTCAACGCCTTGGTCAGGATTTCCGATTGCAGTTTCAACTCATCATCGCTCAGGCGGGCCAGTGGACCGGAAGGATCACTCAGCAATTCCTGGGGATCAGGCAGGACATACCCGTCGGACACGGAGGGACTGGTCGCAACGGCTGCGGCCGGTTCGTCCGCCGACACCACACGTTTTTCCACTTTCATCGGAGGCTGAATCTTGGGGGGAATCACAGGCACAGGAATCTGTTCCACCGCTTCAGCCACCACCTGCACTTCGCGACCAAAGTCCTGCTCCTCGACCTCGCGCGGAGCACGCGCTTTCTTCTCACGAACTCGCTTCGGCTGAGCCTCTTCCGGTTTAGTCGGCCACTCTGGCAACCACCCCGTCATCCGCTCGCGCGCGGCCAACCACCAATCAGGAAGTCGCTGCAGGAGGACCGTCAACGACAGCGGCACGGTAAACAGCAGCGCCACCGTCAAGCCGGCAAGTACCACAATATGCGCCCCGGTCGTGGCGAAATAACTCCGGAGCCCATCGGCCAACACTTGACCGATGATGCCACCGGCCAGACCGCGATTGACCCATCCACTGGAAATCGTGGGGACCGCCGTCACTTCCAAATGCAACAGCGCGCTCAAGAAGAGCATCGCCGCCACGCCGCTGCCGGCGTTCCTTAGTCGCATGGTGAGAGGAATCGGCGTGAAGCAACGCGCGCCGAGCAGGCCAAGCAGAATGGGAAAGAGGTAGGCGGCTCCGCCGACCATAAAAAAACACGCGGCCGCCGACAGCGCGCCCACCGATCCGATCATGTTCTTGGGCTGATTGCCGGCTGCTCCAGATGCCGCCATCGATTTGGCGTCGCCGGGAACGAACGACACCAGACTGAGCAGGATCAAGAGACCGGCTGCGATCAGGAGAACCCCGATCACTTCGCGCTTCACATGAGAGGAACGGGAAGGAGCTGAGCGGGCGTCACCGCGCTTTGCCGTGGTGGATACACCCATGCGGCGGATCGTAGCACAGGGAAAATACCTTTTCAAACAAACGGGGAATGTTGCGCAATCTGATGAAGCCGCGCCCACTCCCGCGTATACGGACCAGCGTCAGGCCGGATGGCGGTCGAATGCGCGCGCGAGTGTGCGGTAGTCCTCGAGTGTGAGCATCTCCGCCCGCGCTTGCGGCGGCACGCCGGCGTCCGCCGTGGCCCGCGCAATCTGTTCCGGAGGATACCCTTCATCGCGCAGGGAATTCACCAGCGTTTTTCGGCGATGGGCGAACGATGCGCGCACCAGCCGCCGGAACCGTTCGTGCCGGACCGGCTCGAACCCTTCCTGTCTGTTGATCCGAAGATGCACCACCGCCGATCCGACGGTCGGACGGGGGCGGAAACAATTCGCAGACACGCGAAAGGCCACTTCCACCTCAGCCGCCTCTTGCGTCAGAACCGAGAGCACCCCATAGTCCTCGCTGTTCGGTTTAGCCGCCAATCTGAGCGCCACTTCCGTCTGCAGCATGAGTACCAGGCGATCGAGACTGGCACGGGCGTCGAGCAGCGCAAACAGGATCGGTGTCGAGACATAATAGGGAAGATTCGCCACCACCACCGTGCCCGGCGGCAAGGTCTCGAAGGGAAAGGCCAGCGCGTCCCCGATTCGAAGATCCAGGTTGCGGCAATGCCCGAGACTCTCCTGCAGAGGAGGCTGCAACTGTGGATCGACCTCGACAGCAATAACACGGCCCGCTTCGGCACACAAACCGGCAGTCAGGGCGCCTCGCCCAGGCCCGATTTCCAGCACGGTATCCTCCGGGCCAAGCGCCGCCAGGGACACGATCTTGCGGATAATGTTCGGATCGATGAGGAAGTTCTGACCGAGCCGTTTCAAGGCTGGGGGGAACGAGGGGGCCATACTCTCCCGCAGCTTTCTAGCAGGCTGGCGACACAGGCCGCCTGCGGGGGATTCCAGGAACGTCTGTGGTTCTGCTGGTGCTCACACTGCTAGCCGGCGGTCGGAGGGGTCGCGGCCCGAATACGTTTGGCGAGCGTGACGAGGTAGGAACGATAACTGTCCACCTCGTCGGTAAACTCTTGGATCAGATCGTTGGTAAACGCCATGCCGGGAGTTTTTCGCGCCAACTCGTCCGCCACCTTCTGTCCGGCATGCTGCTGGAGCAGTGCCACCGTGCGGATCTTCCACTGCCCCACGCGTTCGGTGCCCAAGGTGGTATTGAAGTCTTGAATGGTCCGCGTAGCGATCGCATCCAATTCCTTCACCTGCTGATCGATCATCGTGGCCGCAGAAAGTCCTGTCTCTGCCATGGACGTGTACCCCTCTTTTCTATCGGGACGTTTTGGCGACCGGTGACCAGGATCTGGCCAGGCGGGCCGCCACCTTCACGGCTTCCAGCAGACTCCCATGCTCGGCAACCCCTTTGCCGGCAATATCATATGCCGTTCCATGATCCACTGAGGTCCGGATAATCGGCAAACCAACCGTCAGGTTGACGCAGGTTCCGAATGCGACCAGCTTCAAGGGAATGAGCCCCTGATCATGATACATGGCCACCACGCCATCGTAGTCGCCGCGAGCGGCCTTTCCGAACAGGGTATCGGCGGGAAGCGGATCACTCGCCTTGATACCGGCGGCCCTGGCCAGTTTGACGGCCGGAGCAATGCTGGTCGACTCCTCATTGCCGAACAGGCCATGCTCTCCCGCATGCGGATTCAATGCCGCGACGCCGATCTTGGGACGCGCAATGCCGAAATACTTCGTCAACCCAAGGTGCGCGAGGCGGATGGCCTTGGTAATCCGTTCCGTCGTCAACAGGGGCGAGAGCGCGTTGATCGCCACATGGGTGGTGGTGAACATAATTTTCAGCGGCCCGCCGACAATCATCATCCCGAACTCGGTGGTCTGAGTCAGATCTGCCAGCAGCTCCGTGTGCCCCGGGTAGTGAAATCCGGCCATGTTCATGGCTTCTTTGTTGATGGGCGCCGTGACGATCCCGCCCAGGCTCCCTGCCTGCGCCAACGTGACCGCCTCCTTGATGAATGCGATGGAAGCTGCGCCCGTCACCGCCGTGGCGACGCCCATTCGAAACTTCGGCAACGGACGCTCCAGCGGGTCCGCAACCGCCACCTGCCCGGCCTTCAGCCGCTGGCCGGTCGCCGGATTGAAGTCCACCACCTGCAGCGGCAGCTTGAGCCAGGCGATCGTCCGTTCCAAAACGTGACGCGAGCCGACGACAACAGGAATGCACAGGCGCGCCAGGGCCTTATCGGCTAACGCCTTGGCGATGACCTCCGGTCCGATGCCGGCCGGATCTCCCATCGTGATCCCCAGGACCGGACGAGAGGTGAGAGTTGTGCGCTTAGGAGCCATATGTATACAAAAAGAGTGTGTACCCAAGGTACAGGAGTGCGCTACCGCTGAGCAACCAGGGCCGCCAATGCCCGGACCAGACGGCCTGCAGCAAACTCATGCCCATCGCGATGACGGCCAGCACCATCGTCGCCAACGCCGTCGGCCCCAGCGTCCAGTCGGTGCCCAACAACCCCACAGAGACGGGAATCGCGCCCTGGAACACCATCGCACCGGTGACATTCCCGACCGCCAGCCGATCCTTCTTTCGATACAACCACAGAAAGCTGTTCGACATTTCCGGCAACTCAGTGGCCAGCGGAGCGATCAGCAAGGCGAGGATGAGCGGCGACACCTGCATTTCGGCTGAAATAGAATTCGCGGCCGTCACGAACAGATGGGCTCCGCCAACCAGGCCCAGTAATCCGACGACTCCCTGCGCCCCGATCGCCAGATACGACGGACGTGAAGACCGGCGGGCGAACAACAGAGGCTCCAGTTCACCACCCCCCTCACCCTCTTCATCTTCGGCCGAAAACTTGAGCTTCATGTAATAGACGTACATGCCCAAGAGCACCACGGCGACAACCATGTGAAAGGGTTTCGACGGGATGACCGCGCAGGTCAGGGCCAAGGCGTAACTGATCAGGAAAAAGCTGATATCGACCCGGACTTCGCCGTAATTGAGCTTGAACGTCGCCGTTCGCTTACCGAGCTTCGCGTAGAACAACAATAACAGCGCGAGAATGGGGAGAACCAGCGTGCTGAGCATGAACGGCGCCCCGAGAATGGCGCCTAGACCGACTTCCATCTGCTCTCGTCCGGCCCCGAAGAAAATGGCAATGATCGGGATCGATGTCTCCGGCAAGGTTGTTCCGACCGCCGCGAAGACGCTGCCGACGGCGCCCTCAGAAATATTCAGGCGCTTACCGAGCCATTCAATGCCGTTGGTAAAGAGCTGGCACCCGGCGAGGGTGATGACCACCGAGGCCACGAACAATCCCACATAGAATAGGATCGTCACAGAAGGCCTCGCGACAACGACCCCTCACACAAGAAGACGACAGCGACAGTTTCGGTGTTCACTTGCGGCCTGTTCCCTTTTTCACCTGTCCTGCCCTGTTCCGATACACCAGCAAAGCTTCATCCAACACGTCTTTCACCGGACGGCCGCTCTGTTCGGCAATCCGTTTACAATCTTCATACTCAGGAGCGGCTTTGCTTTTCCCCGGCTGCGATTCAGCCACCTTGATCCGCACATCATGGCCCTGAACCTGCACCGGGACAAACCGTCGCGGCAACACCCGTCGCTGCACGTGATGCGTCCTTACGCCGAGCGCCGTCGTGTCGGCAAACAGCACAGCCAACACGGCCTCCACCTTCTCTTGAGGCGCCAGCACGGAGAGCACATTCCCGGGCCGGCCCTTTTTCATCATGACCGGCGCCAGGGTTGCATCCACGGCACCCGCAGCAAACACCCGATCGAACACGGTCTCATAGACCTGCGGATTCAAATCATCGATGTTCGTGTGAAGTTCCACGATGGTTTCGACCGAACCGGCAACGACCGGTCCGTCACCGACAAACACACGCAGCACATTCGGCCACTGTGCCGGATCGGCAGTTCCCGCCCCATAACCTACCTGGCGCACCTGCATCTGCGGCAGACGACCGAATTCTGTCGCCAGGGTGCGCACCAATGCCACTCCGGTTGGAGTCGCCAATTCCCGCTGGGGACCCTCGGCATAAATGGGAAGACCGACCGCCAGTGCAGCCACGGCCGGTCCCGGCACAGGCAACGAACCATGCGCCGACGTGAGGGTGCCCGATCCGACATTGATCGCGGAGGACGTCACACGCTCCACGCCCAGGAGATGCAGACCCAACACCCCGCCGACCACGTCGACAAACGAATCGATCACACCGACTTCATGAAAATGCACATGCGAAGGCTCGACACCATGAGCTTTACCCTCGGCATCGGCCAACACGTCAAAGACCGCTTGACTCCGTTCTTTCACGGCCGGAGGCAGGCCGCTCTTCAGTAGAATCCGTTTGATTTGCGCCAGCGTCAAAGGCGCACGAAAGCCTTTCTCGATCAATACATCGACCTTGGTGGCCGAGACGGCCCCGCGCTCGACCCGCTTCCGTGTCAGGCGAAAGCCATCGATCCGCAGTAAGGCAAGGCCGCGCACGAGATCTTTAAATGGCAATCCCGCATCGACTAATGCACCCAACGTCATGTCGCCGCTGATGCCGGAGAAACAATCAAAATGCAGATGGGTGGCCACGTGACTCCTACAATTGATGATCCGGTGTGAGCGAGCGGCATCTTACCGGAGCCGCATCCAGACAGCAATCATTCCGCTCGTTCGTTGACAGCCCTTCCATGCTGTGTTATCCCCAATGAAGAGACGCACTCCATCAATTCACCGGCCCTCATCCGTCGACCTCAATATCATGATTACTTCCAGACCATCCAGTGCTGTCAATCTTCTTTCCGCATTGCGTGGAATTCGGCTCAGCCTGTTGATTCTCCTCACCGCCGCCATTCTGCTGGGCGGACTGAGCATGGACGCGCTGGCCAAGACCAAAGGCAAAAGCGGCGTCCCGCGCCCGGAGCCGGACCTGAAAATTCTCTCACTGGAAGCCACGCCGATGCCCTATCGGCCGCAAGACGGGCCGTTTCATTTTATCGCTACGGTGCAATTGCCTAAGGAAGTCGACGAACAACTGATGCTGGAGGTGTCCGCCCTCGTGACCTCCTCCTCGATGACCTCGCTGCGCTTCCTATCGATCAGGCAGACAGTCAATGACCATGAGCAAACCCCTACCAGCGCCGCCGGAGAAACGCCGCAGAAACGTGTGCAGGTTGACCTAGTGTGGGACGGGTTGGACCACAACAAACAGCAGGTGCCGGTCGGGTCCTACGAATACGAAGTGCGGGTCAAATTACTGAGTAACGGAGAAAAGGGCCAACGCACCCAAATGTTGGCCTGGCCCAAGCGCGGTAAATTTTCCGTGAAGGACTAGCCGGATGGTGAAACAATCCGCCGGCGCCGCGCTCGACGCTCGAGCCTGACGCATCTCCCGCGTCACGAACGCGCCGGGTATTCCACCGAGAGACACACGAGCAAACGCCGCAGACTCACCCGCGTGTGCCTACTGAAGCCGACTCGTTTCTTCCGCCACCATGTTAATCCGATGCGCGAGGCAGCCGGCCCCGAAGCCGTTGTCGATGTTCATCACTCCGACCCCGGCCGCGCAGGAATTCAGCATGGTTAACAATGCAGCCAACCCACCGAAGTGTGCGCCATAGCCTCGGCTCGTCGGCACCGCAATCACCGGTTGCCGCACTAATCCACCGACGACGCTGGGAAGCACCCCATCCATCCCGGCCACCACGATGAGGGCTCGGGCATCATGCAACCGCTCCTGCTGACCCAGCAGACGATGCAAACCGGCCACTCCCACGTCATACAACGTATCGGTCTTGCTCCCCATGATATCGGCCGTCACACGTGCTTCCTCCGCCACAGGAATATCGGCGGTGCCGGCCGTGACGATCAACACGGCCCCCCGACGCACCAACTTGGGGGGCGCAATGGCCACGACCCGTGCCGCTTCGTGGTAGACCGCCCGCTTGCTCACCCGCCGGAGCGCCCGCGCAACCGTCGGTTCCACCCGCGTCGCCAGCAAGGCGTTGTTCTTCCGCAAAAGCGTCTTCGCGATGGCGACGACCTGCACCACCGTCTTCCCTTCACAAAAAATGACTTCCGGAAATCCCTGCCGAAGCGCGCGATGGTGATCGAGTGAGGCGAATCCTAAGTTTTCATAGGGCAGAGTGCGTAACCGGTGCAGCGCATCCGGCACCGCCATGGCACCCTGTTGAACCTTCGTGAGCAACGCCTGCAACTGGTGTTGGTTCATGACAACCCCTTCTCCCCCTTCGCTTCCCGCTCCATGAGGTCACCGACCGCCTGACGACAAGGCTTGTCGGCAAAGAGCACGGCATTGACCTCCTGCACGATCGGCATATCCACACCGCAGCGCAGGGCGAGCCCCAAGGCCGCCTTTGCCGTGCGCACACCTTCCGCCACGGCTTGCATGCTCGCAAGAATTCCCTCCAGGCGCTCGCCCTTTCCCAGTCGTACCCCGACCGAGTGATTACGGCTCAAGGGACCGGTGCAGGTGAGAATGAGGTCGCCGACGCCTGAAAGCCCATAGAAGGTCCGTGGATCGGCCCCCATCGCCACACCCAGTCGAATCATTTCGGCCAGGCCGCGGGTCATGAGCGCGGCGCGGGCGTTATGTCCCAGTTCAAGCCCATCGACGACCCCGGCCGCCAGGGCCATCACATTCTTCAAGGCGCCGCCGAGTTGCACCCCGATCAGGTCATCATCCGCGTAGACTCGAAAGTTCGGCGTCATGAACAACGACTGAATCGACTTGACCATGCCGGCATCTCGCCCAGCAAGACAAAGCGCCGTCGGTTTCCCGCGGCTGACCTCACTGGCAAAACTCGGCCCTGATAACACCAAGAGGGACTCGTGCATGTGCGCAGGCAACACCGCCTGCATCACCTGCGTGACGAGCGCCAGCGTCTCTTCCTCAATACCCTTCGTCGCGCTGACGAACGGAATGGGCTGCGGCAATAAGGTTGCGATCCGGCTCAATACCGGTCTCGCCACATGCGAGGGCACCGCAAAAATCAGGCAATCAGCGCCCGTGATGGCATCGGCCAAAACATTCGTTGCCGACAAGGTCGGCGGAAGCAGTACGCCCGGCAAATACACTGCGTTCTCACGCCGTAACTGGATTGCTTGAACCACCTCCGGCTCGTGAGCCCACAGACACACCGGCACCTGTTTCTCCGCCAGATGCCGGGCCAACGCCGTTCCCCAGGCTCCGGCACCGATGACCGCGACGTGTTGAACGACTGCGCGCATTACGATTGTCCTACCAGGATCAGGCCATGGCAGAGGTGAGTGGCTAGGATTGAGCGGAGAGACCTCATGGACGCGGATTATAGGAAGGGGCTTCGAAAGCTGTCAACGAAACGATCCGCCCATCTCCTCGTGCGCAGGCAGTGCCTACCCGTTCTCGCCACTGGAATTCCTGCCGCCGTCGCGTTAGGCTGCAGGCTCCATCGGGACCTACGACTATGAAACCCTGCCCAGCCTGCGGGCGTGCCTTGCCGGAAATCAACCGCTACTGTACCCACTGCGGAGCGGGAGTTGACGCCGACACCGGCTTGAGACCAGCGGCGACTCCTGCCGGATCGACTCGCGAACAGCTGAACCTGCAGATCCTGTATGGGATGGTCACCGTCCTGATTGTCTCCGTGCTGATGCCGCCATGGGAAAGCCCGCCCTCACAGCCACCGCTCTTTCTCGGCTTTCATTTCATTCTCTCCCCGCCGCAACCGGATGCCATCGTCAGCCGACTGTTGCTCACGATTGAGCTCACCACGACCGCCATCGCCGGGATGTACCTATCATTTCTCTTTCGTACGAAACCGTAACAGGGCCATCGTCACACGCCATGCGTACGCCGCGGCGGGACTCTCTTTCCGATCACGATGGAGTTTTGACCAGGGGCGATTGACGGATGCTGGTTAATCCAGTGCGAGAGTCAGGCACTTGGCGGCGCCGCCTGACTTCATAAATTCATCCAGCTGGACGGGATGGGTGCGATAACCGCGTGTTTCCAGGAGTGTCGTGGTGCGCGGGCACCCGGCTGGGATCACCACCTGCTTGCCGACACACACCGCATTGCAGGCAAATCTGAGCGCTTCTTCTTCAGGGACCGCAAGTCGCTGTTCTGCCGCGACCCGTTGCTCGATGGCCGCCTGACCGTAGGAGTCAAATGCGGAGGGGAGATAGAGCAGTTCGCCGCCGCTGAGCGGGCAGAAGCAGGTGTCCAAATGGTAGAACCGACTGTCGATTAATTCGAGTGGAATGATTTCCCGTTGAAAGATCTCGCTTAACCTCGGGAACGCCCGTATATCCGATCGCTGACGATATCCGCCGAACCAGGCATCAGGGAACCCGAGCAGGTCGCCGGCCCCTTCGAAATAGAGCGCCTTCTCGAGTGTCAGCACCTCATATCCATGCTCGCGAAACCATCGCGCAAAGTGCACTTCCTCCCGCTGTCGTTCCGGGTATCGGAAGCAACTCACCATCGCGCGACGACCGACAACCACTCCCGCATTGGCCGTAAAGACCAGATCCGGCAAGCCCTCAACCGGCTGCATCCGCTCGAGCGCGACACCCACATCCTGTTCTAAGGTGTTCATCAGTGCGTGCCACTGATTCACCGCCCGCGCCGGGTCCACGCTGTTGTCCCGCCGCATCCAGGGATTGATCTCGTAATCGATTTGGAAATAATCGGGGGGACACACCAGCAGGCGACTCATGCACGCCACCCGAGTTCTCGCGCGAGTTCTTTGAGAAAGGAGGAGGCATCCATGACCAGCCCCACAGCCTGAAAACTGCCGCGGTCGGCCAATTTCGTCGGCACCGCCGGATTCACGTCGACGCACACCGTGGAAACCGTGGCCGGCAACAAATTGCCGGTCGCGATCGAGTGCAGCGTGGACGCGACCAGAAGGGCAAGCGCGACCCCTGGAATTTCGGCGCGCATGGCCTGCTGCGCCGCCATGGAATCCGTCAACACGCCGGGCAAGGGGCCATCGTCTCGAATGGTGCCTGCCAGCACCATCTTCACCTCACGCCGCACACAAGCGGCCATGATTCCATCGGTGATGACACCCGACCGCACCGCGGCTTCTATGCTGCCGATGGCACGAATACGATTGATGGTACGCAGGTGATGCTCATGCCCATGCGGCACCGAACGGCCGGCCGTAAGCCCATACCCGAGCGACGTGCCGTACAACCCCGCCTCCATATCGTGCGCGGCCAAGGCGTTGCCGCAAAACAAGACGTGAATGTACCCGGACTCGATTAACCAGGTCAGGGCTTCTCTCCCGCCCGCATGGACGATGGCCGGTCCGCCGGCAAACAACACTTTGGCACCAGGACGCCCCTCGCGATGCCATTCGCGTAACTTCTGCATGCGCTGCGCGATGTCGGCAATGACAGGATGATGCGGCCGCTCCGAGGAAACCAGAGATTCCATGAATCCGAAGACATCGCGCTCGGCAGGACGAGCGAGGGGTGTGACTCTGATGCCCTCACGGCCGGTCACGATCAAATCACCCGCCGTCACGGCCCCCATCGGAATGGTTCTGGCACGAGCCTTGGCCGGATCCACATAAATGCCGAGGTCCATTTCCATGCCCTCCACCTCCACCCACTCGCCATCAAGACGAATCTGGGTCGGCAGATGTGACGTCGCATAGAACCCTTCGGGGAGCACCCCCGAAGCCGGTGCCGGCTCGAAGCAACAATCCGCTTCGCGCTCGATGGCAGCTCCGTGTGGCTGAATGGCTCGCAGGATCTCGTTTAACAGCCGACTCGACGGCGCGCGCACGACAATCCGCGCCTGAGAGGGCGCATCCCTGGTCGCGCCAATCTTGACGTCCTGCAGATCAAAGGTGCCGCCCATCATCAGAATCGTGTCCAGCACCTTGGCCAGGATCAACGAATCGATAATGTGGCCTTGGAGAAAGACGGTTTCTTGCGAAGCGGTCATGACCACCTTTCATGACACGTGCCGACGCCGGATGACATGGCGTCGCGGAGGAAGGACCCAACTGAGTAGATTCTATCACCTCTCGGCAAGATTGACGCACACGAGTTAGTCGTTGCTCTTCACCACTTCCCTCAGCACGCTCGTGGCATAGGAGCCGGGAGGGAGCCAGAATCCAAGCGTGAGCACCGCGCCCTCCAGCGACCAGGTCAGATCATTGAGACGGACGCGAAGGGCCCGCCGTTCTCCACGGAACCCACATTCTGCGCCGGCGCTGGACAAGAGTTCCGGCGTAGTGCCCAACTCGGCGACCACAGCCCGTTCAATCTCACCAGGCTCGCCTGTCGCCCAGGGGGCGCGAGAGCCGAAGAGTGGTCCGGTCGGGCTGATCTCAAACCGGTCCGCTCGCAGCTGCTCGATGTCCGGTTGCTCGACGGGAAAGCAGGCGCCGTTGTCCGATTTCATCGCCCAGTCGCCCAGAAACACCCGGTCGATGCTCTCGATCCGTTTGGCAACGATATGGTTGAACACATGCGACTGATAGGCATTCATGAACCAGATACGCTTATTGCGGGGCATCTTGTTTCGACGCGTAGCGTCCTGCAGCAACTCAGCACCGAGCTGAAAATTCGTCCCTGATCGCCCTTGCCGTTGTGGACCGAAGTAGTTGGGCACACCGCGGCGCACCAATTCGTCGAACAACTGCTGCAGGGAGTCCTCGCTACGCTCCCGGACATCTCGAATCACCAAACGAAAATGGTTCCCCGCGTGATGCCCTTTGCGGAGCCGATTACGGTGGCGTCCCAGCACCTCCAGCGTCAGCAACCGCTCATCAGTGGGGAGTGCCGCCACTGTTTCGGCCTTCACGCCCTGCAAGGACAACATCTGCGTCGTCACGGCTTGGGCATCTTTCAGTCCGGCCACCCCGATGGTCTGGGCCTTTACGTGAAGCTGGGACGCGAGTCGCAAGACGAGATCCGGCGTGGATAAACCTCGCTTTTTCACCCGGATATACAGATGCTCGCCTTCGCCGCAGGGGAGATACAGCGGGCGTTCTTCCACACAAAAATCATCCGGCGTGCTGCGAATTCGGCCGCCGAGGGCGGGAACCGAGGCGGTCAGATAGGGCACGGTGTCATCGAGCCAAGACGGGAGGGGCATAAAGTTCCTTCTCGTGCGTGATCAGATACAATTGCTGTCATTTGGGTGGGCGGACGAACGACCCGTGTTATACTCGAATGAGGCCGTCCACGACTCCTGCAATCCGCTGCAGACGATGACAATGTCGAACCGCGCTTTCCATAAGTGGAGCCCCGTCTGGATACTGTGCTGCGCCATGACGGCTGGATTCGCATCCTCGGCCATAGCGGCCACCCGCTTGAACGGGCTCGACGTCTTCGCTCAATTCACCCAGCACATTCAACGCCAGGCTGATACGGACAAGCAAGCCTTCGCCACGGCCAGTCAATGCATGACGTGGTTCTACAAACAGCAGCGGCACAAGCCGGCCCCGCCCACCGTGCAGAACATTGCCTGGCTCCAACCGACGGAGCCACACCGAATCACGGACGACGCTTCAGAGCAAGAAGGCTCCGAATGCCGCTCACGTTATCCGGGAGGCATCGACGCGGTGCGCACCGACTTCCAACGCACGCAGGCCTTCCTCTCGCTGAGCCTGACCTTTTACGAATTCGCTCTCGTCGGAGACGGCGACGATAATTCAACCTATAGCACGCATGAACTGCACGATATCCTTATCGCGCTGAACCTGGCCGCTGAACCGTCGCTCGGGGCGGATGCTCATCTGCGGTCCCTCACCTCGCACTTCGATGCCCTGCACAAAACCCGTGGCATGGAAGCCCTCATGACCGGCATGGGCAAACTGTACGACCAGGGCTACCGTGTGACCACCGCAGACAAGGCCCATCTCAATCGAGTGATGGAATGATTTCGTCCTTGATGCGATGGCAGGAGCTGGCGCGCATCTGGATCGGCCACTGGCTCAGCCGCCCCTTTCATCACCTGTTCAATCTGATGCCAGGGATCGAAATCGGCCTCTCCGAACCAGCCATCACTCGCCTCTCTCTCGTCCATGCTCCATTGGCGGGACGGCGCGCCGTACATCTCAGCGACCTCCATCTCGACCGCTACCGCCCTCGGCACCGCGCCCTGGTCCGCTCGGTCGCCGACCTCGCACCGGATTGGATCTTCATCACCGGCGATCTCCTAAACGTCCGGAACGGCCTTCCGCACATGCTTCGCTTCATGACGGAATTACGGCGTCTCGCGCCGGTCTACGTCACGCTCGGCAATCACGACCACTACAGTGGCGTTCGCGTAGACGAATTCGCCGAACAATTCGACCGTCGCAAGGTGACCCTGCTGCTCAACCAAGTCACGTTCTTGCCGATGGGCACCGGTGAACTGGCCCTTGTCGGGCTGGACGATCCGTCGCTGCACCGCGCGGATCTCCGTTGCATTCCTTCGCCGCAAGCCGGGCGTTTCACCCTGGTCCTGGCGCACGCGCCGAATATTCTGGACCAGCTTACGCCCCACCATTGTGTGGATCTCAGCCTATGTGGACACAGCCATGCGGGGCAGTGGCGGTTCCCCCACATTCCGACGTTCTGGTTGCCGCCGGGCTGCCACGGACGGACCAACGGCATGTACAGCACCGGCACCCACCGGCTCTACGTGAACCGTGGCATCGGCTGGTCGGTCATTCCCATGCGCCTGAATTGCTCGCCTGAGATCGTCCTCCTCGAATGGACCGCGTAATCGATCGCCAAACTTCGCCCCCGCAGCCCTCCCCGCTTATCGAATCCGCTCCAACGCCTCGCGAGCCCGGCTCCGCACCGTTTGATCCCAGTCTTCCTTGCTGACATAGGCCAACTTATCTTTGGCCCCGGTCGCGCGCAAGCGACCGAGCCCCAACGCCGCACTGGAGCGGACGTAGGCATGGTCATCCTCCAGCGCCACAAGCAGGTGGGCCACAGCTGCGTCATCCCCGATCACCCCCAGATGACTCGCCGCCATTCCCCGTACCTGATGTTGTTTGTCGCCTAACGCACGTTTCAGCGTGGTGACAAAGAGTTCCTGGAGCTGCGGCGCAATCGACTCGAGCCCGACACTCCGGTATTCGTTCACCTCGATCACCGCGAATGCCAGCTTGAGTTGTTTTTCGCGGGAGGTCTGGCTCTCGAACAGGGCGATCAACCGAGCCCGCTGCTGATTTTTTTTGCGGCGGGCGATGATTTTCCTGATGAGGATCCACACCAACGTCAGGACCGCAAGCGACAGCGCAGCCAGAGGAAGGGCCTGATCGATAATAAGATCCTGCATATCCGGCGACAAGCGCTTCCACACCCACACACCGGACACCACCAGCCCCAGCAGGAGGAGGATGGTGGTCAGATTAGCTTGGCCGGATTGTGCGTGACGAGGCATGGCAGGCGACATGATAGGGGGACTGTCCGTGCGGCGTCAACGCAACCTTGAACGGCTGACTCTTGACAGCTACCTGATGGGATGACTAGGCTGCGCCCGCAATGGAACTGCCCGACCTCAAAGACGATCCGCACCTCAAAGTCCTGCGCCCGTTGGTCGAGACCTACCTCGCCTTTTGGCGGACGGACAGCCGCCACGTGCGCTCGTTGAAGCTCACGCCGTCACAATTCGACGTGATTGCCACGTTAGGCGATACCGAAGGCCTCACCTGCGCTGAGCTCTCTACCGCCACCTTGGTGACGAAGGGCACCCTGACCGGTGTCCTAGACCGTCTGGAGGATAAGGGATTGATTCGGCGCACGACGGTGGCCGACGACCGACGAAGCACACGCATTTGCCTGACTGAGAAGGGCGACCGCCTGTTCAAGAAAACATTTGCGGCCCACATCGCGTTTATTCGCCCCTTCTTCGAACGCGCGCTCACGCCCACAGAAGCGGACCACTTACGCACGCTGCTCCTCCGCCTCCATCGGAGCTTTCAGGAGAACCCGACCTCATGATCCGGGTCACAGTGCTGGGGTCGGGCACCAACGTGCACCCCACGCGCGCCGCAGCCGGATATCTCATCCAAACCGATCACACCTTTCTGCTCGATTTCGGCCCGCGCACCCTCACCAACTTGATTGCCAGCGGTGTCGACCGGCACCGGATTACGCACATTCTGTTTTCGCATTTCCACGCCGACCACTTCGCGGACTTTATCCCATTCTTCTTCGACGCCGTCATTTTCTGTAAGTATCAAGGCGGTACCAGGCCTCCGTTGACCCTCATCGGTCCGCATGGCACCGCCACCCTGATGCGCGCCATGATGACCACATTTCCGAGTTTCAACCGCGCGCCGTTTCGGGTCACGATTCGGGAGGTCTCCGATCGCAGCTTTCGCCTGGGCGACACCCGCATCAAACCCGCAACCGTGACCCATGCCCCCCGACTGCATTGCGTAGGCTACCGCATCGAGTACCAGGACCACGTCGTGACCTATTCGGGAGATTCCCTCTATTGCGACAGCCTGGTTCGGCTCTGTCACGAGGCCCATCTCGCCATCCTGGACTGTTCCTTTCCGGAAAACCGCCCTGGCGCAGGCCATCTCCATGCCGGGCTCTGCGGACGCGTAGCGCAAGAAGCCGGTATCGACCAGCTCGTGCTGTCCCATTTTTATCCGATTGCGGAACAGTATGACGTCCGCGGACAAGCGGGAAATTACTTCTCGGGACGAATTCGAATGGCGCGAGACCTGCTCAAGCTCAACGGGTAGCCTGGTTCGTCGTTCGTGAAACGTCGTTCGTCCCTCGTCCGAAAAAAGAGCGCCTCTGCCGTGTAGCGTATAAATGGAGAGCGGGCCGCTGTGCTACAGTGATACGCCATCAGCCCTACGCTCTGATCCACTACGAGATACGGTTCACGCTTCACGAGCGACGAGTGAGACGCTGGCGGACTTTTTCAGCATCCTGCGCTAGAGCCCTTCTTCCCGCTGCTCACAACCTAATATTTCAATAAAGCGAGGGAAGCGGGTCTTTTTCAGCGGCTCGTCGAGCTTGTTGTAGATGGCGAGTAGATTCTTGATCATGCGGGCGAGGATCGCCCGGGCAGAACTCTTCTGGAGAAACCGATCTTCGAAGCCATATCCGGCTTCCGTCAAGAAACGAGCGCAGTTTTTCTCGGTCAGCAACGCACCGCCATTGAAACAGTCGATGAAGATTTTATACTTGTCCGAATCGAACTTCACGAGGAAGTGGCCCGGCATGCCGATCCCGTGCACCGGCAACTGCAACCGTTTCCCAATGAGCAGGTACACGGTTGAAAGGCTGATCGGGATGCCCGTTCGACGATCCAGCACGCAGTTGAGATAACTGTTCTCGACTTCATAATAGTTCTTGGTGTTCCCTCGAAAGCCAGCTTCCGTAAAGAGATACCGATTGAGCGCCTTGACGGTCTCCTCCCCCGAGACTCGGGATCCGATCTGCTCCCGGACCTCCTGAGCCATGCGATCTAACTCACGCTGATAGCGCTGTACATCCAGTGTCGGATACGCGTACCGGGCCAGCAGGAACGCCCCCGTTTCGAGATCGATGTGATCCTCCGGAAGGGCAATGAGATCGCGAAGTTCTTCTTCCAGTCTCGTCCCGCGGATTTCCTCCAACACCGTCAGAATACGATCAGCCATCTCCGGCTGCTCAATCTCCGCCTCTTGCAACAGAGGCACGGCGGAATCGCCACAATCAATGAGCTTCCCGCTGATCGTTTTGACGATTCGTTCGTCCTCGTCACCGAGGAGTCGGATCAAAGCCCGTATTTGGCTTTCATTCACAAACATGGCAGATCCCCCTTGTGCAATCGGGCTCATCCGATCGCCCGTCGGAAGGCGCGCGCCCCCCCATACAGACAGAGGGCATCGAATAGCACCATCACGCCGATGACCATGCCGACGTGGGGCAGCGCTTCGGCCCACCCCTGAAGAATCAGTGGACGTACGGCATCAATGGCCCAGGTCATGGGATTGAACTGCGCGAGAAAGCCCATCCAGCCCGGCATCGCCGCCAGCGGCACCAGGGCCGAGCTCAGGAAAATCATGGGCAGGGAGAGAAACCCGAGAACCGAGAAAAAATCACCGTGGCTTTTCACTGAAAAGGCCATCGCCATCGAAATGGCGGTTAACCCGACGCCGAACATCATGCCGATGAACAAGATCATCGCCACTCCCAACAGTCCGGTGACAGGCTGTACACCGAACAACCACGCGACCGCGAGAATAACCAGCACTTGCAGCGAGGTGATGGTCGTCACAAAAATGAACCGGCTCAGGATGACCGAGGTGCGGTGAATGGGCGTGGACATCAGCCGCTCGAGAAACCCATTCTCCTTATCGAAGAGCAGATCCACCCCTCCGGCCAGCCCGTTGTTTAAGACCGTCATCACGACCACGCCGGCAGTCAGAAAGCTAATGTAACTCGACGCCTGCGTCACCTGCATGTCCGCGGCGCGTTGAAACAAATTTCCGAAGAAGATCAGCCAAAACAACATCGGCTGAACCAGCGTAAAAAGCATGCTGAACTTTTCACGGCTCAGCCGCCTCACCCAGCGCATCGTCAGCGCCCGAATCTCCTGCCAATATTCCTTCATAGCCCCTTCATCGCGCTCTCCGCCGACGCCTTCAACCCTTATGGGTTCTCGGCCTTCGGCTGGTCGTCCTTAATGGATCGCCCCGTATGGGCAATAAACACATCGTCCAATCGCGGCCGGTGATAGTCGATGAACTCCAGCTGACACGTCAGGCGGTTTGCTGCGTCAAGAATGGCCGGCAACGCCTTCTCCGGTGAGTCGACTCGAATATCCAACCCGGTCGGTGTGGTCGTGACGGCACGAATGGCCGGCAGATCCTTCACGGCAGCCGCCAGCAGCTCGACGCGGTCATGTTCCCGCACCGTCAGCGACACCAGATCCCCACCCAGTCCGACCTTCAACTCATGGGGAGCGCCCAAGGCCTTGATCCGCCCGCCATCGATGATGGCGATCCGGTCACAGAGCTGATCGGCTTCATCCAGATAATTTGTGGTCATGACGACGGTGATGCCGCGCTCGCGCATGGCCCGGACATGGTCCCAAATGCGGAGGCGACTCTGCACATCCAAACCGAGCGTCGGCTCGTCAAGAAAGAGGATCTTCGGATCGGGCAGGAGACCGCAGGCAATATCCAGCTTCCGTTTCATGCCGCCGGAGTAGGTCTTGGCGGGACGATCGGCCTGTTGCTCTAACTCCACGAGCTTCAACAATCGGGGGATACGCGCAGACGCCTCTTCAGGCGACAGATGATACAGATCGGCGAGCAACTCGAGATGTTCCCGTCCGGTCAGAAACCGATCGATCGCCCGCTCCTGAGGTACATATCCGATCGTCTTCCTGACACGGTCGGCATCCTTCACCGAATCCATGCCGAGGATCGTCGCCGACCCAGATGTGGGATGGAGCAACGTGATCAGAATGCGGAGGGTGGTACTCTTCCCGGCACCGTTCGGGCCGAGCAGACCGAAAATCTCTCCCGCGTAGACCTGAAAGGACAGATCTTCGACGGCCTGAACTTTCTCGTAGGTTTTTCTGAGATGCGACACCTCAATGGCAACCGCCCGCGACATCAGCCCCACCCTCCGGCACCGCGCCGTTCCGCAAGTTTGAACTGGATGAGATCGCTGAGACGGCGGGCCTGCTGCGGCACATGGTCCGCTTCCAGCAGAAACTGCTTCTCCAGCGGAGTACAATCGAGATACGTCGAGAGGGAATTCACGAACACTTCGTCGCTCACATCGGGCTGGACCAAACTGTGCAACGGCGAGGCGTCCTCATCCGCCTTGAGATATTCGTCGAGCACCTCCGTCAGATAGCGGCGCAACGCCGGCTCCATCGAGACCGCGCCCTCCCGCGGCTTCAGCGAGACCCGGGCTTCGCGGTAACTCTTCTCGTAAAACTCTTCTTGAATTTCGTAACGCTCAAGGCCTTGAAGAAGGATGTTCGACCGGCCATCCGCTAAACCCTGCACGCTGGCCAATCGCCCGACGCACCCGATCGAAAAGATTGGAGGATTTCCGTCGTATTGGTCTTCCCATCCTTCCTTGAGCAACGCCATCCCGATGCATTGCCCTCCTGCGGTCGCATCCGCTACCATCTGACGGTAACGTGGCTCGAACACATGGAGAGGCAGATAGGTCTTGGGAAAGAACACCACGTTGGGAAGGGGAAACAACGGAATGCGCTCCGGTACCGGAAACGGCTGCGCCTTTCCCGATAACTCTCGACTGGACTGGTCGCGTTCCGGCTCAAGAAACATGGCTCACGATAGCTGATGCTTTGCAAAATTGTCAACGCCGCCACACAACGCGGCCACGGAAATCACCGTCACAAAACCCTCATGAATACTGGCGTTCTGGCGCCTATTCTTCTAAATGGTGTGCCGCGTTCATGGTCGGCGATGATCACCGGGCATAGGCAACCGACGACGGGCCTGACGTGATCACATCGAGGCTTTCTACCATCATCGCCTCGCTGATCATGGTGGGATTCCTGTCCCTGGCCGCACATTCCCTGGCGGCAGACAAGCCACCTTCCTTTGACACCGCCACGACCGGCTACCGGTATCAATTCCCGAAAGACCATGGCGCTCACGAACGGTTTCGCACTGAATGGTGGTATTACACCGGCCATCTCACGGCCGCCGGCGGCCGGCAGTTCGGATTTGAGCTCACCTTTTTCAGACGAGGCATGCCCCCGGAACAAGTCCGGACGCTGCCCTCACAGTGGTCGATTCAACAACTCTATCTCGCGCATTTCGCCCTGACCGACCTTGAGGGCAAGCGATTTCTCTACGCCGACAAACTCAGCCGCGCAGGTCTCGGAAAGGCCGGCGCAGAAGCCGATCAACTGCGGGTCTGGATCGACCGTTGGTCGGCCTCAACGGATACGCGCCAGCCGGACCGCCAGCGACTGCAGGCCGCCACCAATGATTTTGCGATCCAGCTTGAGGTGACTCCTCGCAAACCGCCGGTCATCCACGGCCAGGACGGCATCAGCCGCAAAGGCGCCGGGCCTGAGCAGGCTTCCCACTATTATTCGCTCACACGCCTGACCACTGAGGGGGAGATTCGGATCGGCGCGGATACCTTTTCCGTCTCCGGCCTCAGCTGGATGGATCACGAATTCGGCTCAGCCGACCTGGGACGGGACGTGGTGGGGTGGGACTGGTTCAGCCTGCAGTTGAGCGACTCGACTGAGCTGATGTGGTATTCCCTGCGAAGGAGCGATGGATCGGCGGACCCTGTCTCCAGCGGCACCTTAGTCTTCGCCGATGGACGAACCCAGCCACTCACAGCCCAGGACGTCACGATTCAGCCGCTCGACTCGTGGACAAGTCCGCGATCGAAGGCGCAGTATCCGCAACATTGGCGAATCACAGCCCCCTCCCTAAGCCTCAACCTGGACGTCACCTCGCTGCTCGCCGACCAGGAGTTGGACACGGCGCATAGCACTCGCATCATCTATTGGGAAGGAGCCGTGTCTGCCACGGGACAGGTCCATGGCAAGGACGTCACAGGACGCGGCTATGTCGAACTGACGGGCTACACGAAACGCTTCACCCCTCGACTGTAGCCACTTGCCTGATGCCGTACCTTGACTCAGTCACCACGCTATGGTTAGGTCTGCGGCCATTGTGATGATACGACGACCTCGAATGGCCACCCTGCTCCGCAGATCCGTCTGCCTGGTCGGCTTACTCCTCCTCGCCTGCGGGTCGCGTGAAGCGGCGGTCGTCTCGATCGCGCTCCATCCGTCGAACCCCAACATCGTCTATGTCGCGACAAACGAGGCCGTGCACAAGACCCGCGACGGCGGCGCGACCTGGGAACAGTTTGAGCCTTTCACGGCCCGCCGCGTGACGACCCTGGCGATCGACCCGAAACTCCCTGCCACGGTCTATGCGGGCACGATGGGCGATGCGATCTATAAAAGCCCCGACGGCGGCCAGCATTGGCTGCCGCATAATGTCGGGCTCAAAGAGCATGTGTCCTTCGTCAACGAAATCATCTTCCATCCCGACAATACCGAACTCATTTACCTGGCCACGACGGTGGGCGCCTTCATCAGCAAAAACGGGGGGCGTGAATGGGAAGAGCGGATGGCAGGGATGAAGGAAGTGCATATCGTCACCTGCATCACTCTGGATCATCAGCACCCGCGCGTGTTGTACGCCGGGACGACGGGTGGAACCTATCGCAGTGACGACGGCGGCACCACCTGGCACAAGAAAAACGGCGGACTCATACCTGACGAGGTGCTGAACGCCGCCATGGCGCTCGGAGTGAATATGTTGGCCGTCGATCCGCGAAATTCCGACATCGTCTACGCCGCCACGACCAAGGGGCTGTTTCGATCCGGCAATCGAGGGGACTACTGGGAGCAAATCGGACAGCACTTGGCCAATCAATTCATCAGTACCTTGGCCCTACACCCGACGGATCCCAACATTTTCTACATCGGCGGGCCGGAGGGCATTCTCAAGACCGTTGATGGCGGAAAAACCTGGCAGCCCCACAACCAGGGACTGACCACTATGAACGTGCGCACGATCAGCCTCAGCCCAAGTGATCCAGAGCTGCTCTATCTGGGCACCAATGGCAGCGGGTTGTATCGGTCGACCAATGGCGGAGCACAGTGGACCCCGATCCCCTTGACCAACCACGCGCAAGCCGCACCCGCGTCATAGGGTCGGCGAGGACGACCAATGCCGATCATTCTGCTCATCAGACATGGAGAAACGGAGTGGAATCGATCCGGCCGGGTGATGGGTGATCAGCCGATTCCCCTCAACCCGACCGGCGAAGAACAGGCCCGCACCTGCGCCGCCATCCTTTCTCGCACCCCGATCGCAGCCATCTACACCAGCCCCGTTCTGCGGGCCGCGCAGACCGCCGAGATTCTACGTGGTCCGCATGCGGTCCCGCTGCATCTTGCTTCCGGGCTGAGCGAGATCGGCGTGGGAATGTGGCTCAATCGTTACTGGCATGAATTCGCCGACGACCCGGCCAAGCGGGAGTGGTACACCCACCCGGATCGAGCCCGGCCTTCCGGCGGAGAAACGCTGCGCGAGGTCCAACAGCGCGCGGTGGCGGCAGTGGAACAGGCTCTCGCCCCAGCCCACGACACCCCCGTCGTCATCGTGTCCCACGGGGATGTCATTCGGGCGATTCTCGCCCACTACCTGCATCTCGACCTGGCGATCATTCGCCAGGTGCACATCGATCACGTGGCGGTGAGCGGGCTGGATCTGGCAGGCGCCGCAGCCCAACTGCTGTTCCTCAACCATCGCCCCGGCTTGGACAAGCTTCTGTAGTCGACAACCCTGCCGGCTACGGTTGAGCGGCAGCAGGGGCCGCACCGTCCGCACCCTTGCCGTAGTAACGGCTGCCATACCGCTTCAATTCATCGGACAATCCCGTCCATTCTTCGGCTGTCAGCAATCCCTTCATCTTGAAGCGCAGACTGAGCATCCGTGCGGAGGAACGCATCCGGTTGTTGTTCAGGTCGTCGAGAATCTTCGTAAACTCCTCGGGCGTGGCCGTGTAATTGGCATTCAGCTCGTAGAGCGCGCGATGGGATTGGCGGTGCTGCTCTCGTGCCGACTTGATCTCGGTGATCATCTCCCCCATCACCACATTGACCTGTTTTGCAGTTTCGGGGTTTTTCACATGTTTCTCAACCAAACCGGTCACATCCTGAGACGCCTTGCTCCAATAATAGTCCCCCTTCCCATGCCCATAACTTCCGTGGTGATGGGAAGAACAACCGGTCAATCCGGTCGCGAGTACAGCGAGAAGCACAACCAAGGATCGATAACGCATGACAGCCTCCATGAAATAAGAAAAATGAATGGTTCGCACGAAAACGCGTTGCGCCGCGTGTCGTTCCTCCCGTAAGCTTGCCTGCAACAGGGCATCCCACAGGAGTACCGATATGGGCGCACAGAAGGATCACCGGCAGGGAACCGGCCCGGTGGAATCGCTCCGGGACGAATTCCGGGAGCATCTCCACCTATTCTATAGCACGCTCAAACTGGCCGCTCCCTACGACACAGTCGAGAAAGCCCTGGGAGCCCTGACCACGAGACTAAAAGCCCTCTCTCCGGAGGAGCTCCAACAGTTATCCACGGACCCATCGCTGCGATGGACGCACTTCCGGCAGGCATTCATCGAATCCGGTCTGCGGTCAAAACATCGCGGGATCATCGCCGGCCTCGCACGATCAGGAGCGGCACTGGCCCTGCCGCCGGAATTTGAACACCTGCTCGACCTCTACAGACCGGCCAGCTAGGCGGCTCCGTCACTTTTCAACACCACCTCCCGAAGCTCCGCATACACCTGCATCAGCCTCGTGTTTTCGATACGATAGGCCACCGTAATCGTCAACAGGCCGAACGCCACCACGATCATGCCAACACCAGTGACGCCAACACCCAACAACACACTTCCCAGTGATTCGAGCCCTCCTTCACGCACATAGGTAATCAGAAATCCAAGCGTTCCGAACCCTACGAGGCTGAACCACAGAAACGTGAGAATCGAAGAGGACCAGGGCGCCCGCTTCGTGCACACCATCCTGATCCCCTCACCCTCCGACGCCCACACGATGGACCCTTTCAACGGCCAGGCCGTGCGAAACCGCATCGAGAACAGGCGATGAGTCGGCCTGATGACCATCCGGCTTGCCTCCGGAAAGACCCGCGCCACACCGTGGGGCAGACTCAGAAAACCGTTGTGATCGAACGTGCGCAGCAGTTGGCGGGCAGTCACCGCAGCAAACTGGTCCTGTACCTGTCCGATCCCATAGCCATAGCGGCTGGCATCGGACGAGAGACGCGTAAAGTACATCCAGTCGCCGACGATCAATCCGATACACAACACGATGGCAAACGCCCCGGCCAAAATCATGACGGAAACTTCCCACAGGGTTTCACGGAGAATCAAGTCCGGCCCTCACGCAGGAGCACTCAAAAACCAGAGGAACCTGTTGACTCCCTATGAGTGCTTTGGCTACATTAAGCCCGTTCTTGTCCGGCGGGTGAGGACGAGTCATCCGGATTGCAGTCCCGCCTTCATAGATTTTTCCACGCCACACATCTCATCACCGTCACTGCTGCACGCAGGGTGTACAGGTGGAGAGGCGTGATTTTTCGGAGGGACGATGGATATCGCCAAAGTCGAGCGAGTGTACACCAGTTATTCCGGCGTCTACGATCATATTTTCGGAAAAATCTTTCACGAGTCGCGTGAAGCGTGCGTGCGCAATCTCAGGATCCGACCCGAAGAAAAAATTTTGGAAGTCGGCGTGGGAACCGGAATCGCCCTGGAGTACTACCCGAAGAATTGCGAAATCATCGGCATCGATCTCTCCTCAGGCATGCTGGCGAAGGCCCGGCAACGCCAGTCGCACTATCATCTGGATCATGTGCGGCTGATGCTGATGGACGCAGGAAAAATGGATTTTGCCGATGACAGTTTTGATACGGTGATGGCCGCCTATGTCGTCACGGCCGTCCCGGATTATCGCAAAGTGGTCAATGAAATGATTCGCGTCTGCAAACCAGGCGGGCGCATCATCATGCTGAACCATTTCAGCAACGGCAACAAGCTGATCGCAGCCGTCGAAAAAGTTATTTCTCCCCTCTGCAAACATATCGGCTTCCGTACCGATCTCTCGCTGAATACCGTTCTTGAAGGCACCAATCTCCAGGTCGCCCGCAAAGAAAAGGTCAACCCGATGAAGTTCTGGCACTTAGTGGAATGTGTCAACCAGAAGGGGGCCCAAAACGGCAGCGTGAATGGGAATGGACACGCCAAGAGCAACGGCAATGGGAACGGAAGGCACGGATACCACAGCTAATCCATCTGACCCCGAGGCGTCCTCTCACTCACGGCCCCGAACGGTTCGCCCGAGTATATTTTACTTCACCCAATCCTCATTCGAGAAAATCGTCTGCTCTACCAGGCACGTTCCAGGGTAGTGCTGCATGATGCGATCGCTCACCAGGCTCAACAGCCGACCGCTCGATCGACCGGCAGCCTCATGAACCTGCAGGCTGATTCCAAATCCGGCCCCATCGATCGGACCATAGGTTTCCACACGAAGCGCGGCGGCAGGCCCAGCATTCGTCTCGGTTGCCGCAATGAGTTCCCCCTCCCAACACATCGCCCGCTGACCGGCGACCCGACGGGATGCCGCTTTCCAGCTACAAGGGGCCCCCGCTTGATCCAACTGAGCGAGCAGCCAGCCGACCGTGGGAGGCTCCCCGGCGTCGGCCTGAAACGTCCACTGCGCAACCGGGCTAGCCATGTCCGCATCGCTAGCCGGTAACGAAACTTCCTCCAACGTCGCCTCTTCGCACACCACAAAGAGGTTTCCGTCAGGATCGAACCAGAACCGCAATTTCCCCTCGCTCGACTCCACATGGATCTCGTCGAGGAGGGAACAGTCGCGCCCTTCCTGCTCAAAGATCGACAGATCAGAGACCCCATACATCGTCAGCTTGGCCACCCGCAAAACACCCTCGACGTGATACCGCACGACAACTGTCGCCACGGTACCGGCCCTGACTTCACGCCCTGATTCCTCGTCAAAGAGTCGGCGCTTGGACAGCTGTACATCCGTGACATGTCCGCCACGAAACCCGTGCGTGTGCGACAGAAACCAGCGGAGGTCCTCCACCGTCTTCATTGAATGGGTCATGAATTCACAACGACCTTTCTCTGGGGTAGCGCCACCCGACGTCCACGCTCCGGTTACCTTATCACGTCGGGAATGTTGAGGAGAGATCGAAGTGGAGGGTGGGTCGGAAGAGAGACGGCTTCCTGTCGGCGCTAGAACAGGGCTTGTTGCTGCTTGGCCTCTGCCAACTGACGCTCCAGCTCATCCACACGCTCCTGGAGGCGTTGATTATCGAGGCGCAGGAGATCGAGCCGGTCCAACAATTGTTCCCGTTGGATATTCGTCCATTTCAGCGTGCGCCTCAATCCGGCCAGCTCTAGTTGTGCCTGCTGCCCGTCCTCTAACCCGGAATTCATGCGTACGCCTCAGTCGATTGCCACCCGGCAGTGATGTGGCAAATCGTAACGCACTCTGATCCCGTTGCGGAGCGATTACTGATTTATCGACAGGGAATGGAAGCGGATGGGGATGAACCGAACCGGGTGAGTACACCGAGAACGTGAGGCAATCAACTCGCGCGGGCGCGGGTCGGCAAGGTGTCAGCCGGGAGTCCCTCGCCGGCCTCCCAGCGATACCGAACCAACACCCCGTTGGCTTCCCAGCCGGGCGGGCACAACTTGCCGGTGCCATAGTAGTCGGCATCGAGCACAGACAATGGCGCGACGTTCCTAATCCAATCCTGCGCATGCCCGTTGGACTCGATATAGGATTGGAAGAAATACGCCCCGCCAGTGAGCGGCAATTCCGGCACCACGAAATCAACATAGCCCTCGCCGCGCAAGGTCAAGGGCTTCGGATCGACGATGTCGGTCGACAGGACAAAGAGGTCCTGCGCCTTCCGCCCATTCACCGAAATGCTGACGCGGCAATTCGAAAACTCTTTCCCTTGCGCGCAACGGTAATACATGCGAATCACCGCATCGCGACCGGTAATGGCCGCCGCGACAGGATGCTTGTCGCCATCCAACACCTCAATCCTGGTGAGCAGGATCTCGCCCAGCCCCTCCCGATCATGGCGCGCCTCAATCGCCGTCCCAGCCAGACCTCGGATCGCATCGGCATATCCTTCCACGACCTCGTGCGTCTTGCCGATCTTCGCGACTCGTCCCTTTTCGAGAAGAATCGCGCGTTCACACAATCCTTCAATCACGGTCATGTTGTGGCTGACGATCAACACCGTCCGGCCGCTTCGGCTGACTTCTTCCATTTTCCCTAGGCACTTCTGCTGGAAACTGGCGTCGCCGACGGCCAACACCTCATCCACGATCAAAATTTCAGGTTCCAGATGCGCGGCGACGGCAAAGGCCAACCGCACGTACATTCCGCTCGAATACCGCTTGACCGGCGTGTCGATGAACGCTTCCACTCCCGAGAAGGCGACAATCTCATCGAACTTTCGCCGCACTTCTTCTCGTCGCATACCCAACATGGCCGCATTGAGAAAGATATTCTCCCGACCGCTCAGTTCGGAATGGAACCCCGTTCCTACTTCAAGCAGTGAACTGACGCGCCCATAAATATCCGCGGTCCCCGTCGTCGGTTGGGTGATCCTGGAAAGGATTTTGAGCAAGGTGCTCTTCCCGGCACCGTTGTGCCCGACAATACCCAACACTTCGCCTCGTTTGACCTCGAACGAAATGTCCTTCAAGGCCCAGAATGAGGATTCCGACTCGGGTTCGCCACCCCTCCGCCGCGTCAGGCCTCGGAGACGATGCATCAGGTGATCGCGAAGGGTATTGTGTTGCGCCGTTGCGGCACCCAACCGATAGTGCTTCGAGAGGCGATCTGCTTTGATGGCAATCTCACTCATTCAGATCACATCCGCAAAGGTGCGTTCCATCGAGCGGAAATAGATCAAGCCGCCGACGAGCACAAGGAACACCACACCCAGACTCGGCAGAAACATCGTAAAGTCTACCTCGAATCCGGGGATGAGCGCCCACCGGAATCCCTGAATCACACTCACCACCGGATTCAACGCATACAGCGTTCGCCAAGACTCCGGCACCTTGCTGACGGGATAGAGGATGGGCGACACAAACATCCACAGCTGAATGAACATCGGCAAAATATGTCCGACATCCCGATACTTCACATATAACGCAGAAATCCACAGGCCGGCAGCCAGCGTAATCGTGGCGGCCAGACCGGCGAAGAGCGGCAGGAACAGAATCCGCCAGGTCGGGACGATTCCAAACCAGGCCATGAGGCCCAGGAACGCGACAAAGGCCAACACCAGATCGACCAGGGGCGCGATGGTCGCCGAAAGGGGCAGGATCAACCGAGGGAAATAGACTTTACTGATGAGCGGCGCCTCGCCCACTAAACTAGTCCCCCCTCGGCTCAACGACTGTGACACATAAAACCATGGCAACAGGCCAGCATAGAGGAACACCGGATAGGGAAAGCCGTCCGAGGGAATCTTTCCCATCACACTGAACACGGCGGTAAAGATGAGCATGGTCGCGACCGGCTGGAACATGGCCCACGCCACTCCCAGCAGTGTCTGCTTGTATCGCACCGTCACATCTCGCCACACCAGAATAAAAATCAGTTCCCGATAGTGCCAAAGCGCGGCGAGATCTAAGTCCAGGAGGCCCTTGGTAGGTTGAATACGGACGTGGGGCAACGTCAGCGGAGTCCCCTGCTCGACATTCGTCACAGACATAGCGCTCTCCATCGCTCCCTGTCACTTTCACCCCAAGATACTCCTCGGAGCGACGGTTGCTCACTCCCCGCAGCGCAGGGGTTCATCTTGACGGCGTGTCGACTGGCGCTAACTCCTACAGATCACTGTCTTTTATGTCAGACTACTCCGCGTCGGTCAAGAAATTCGATCCCTTGCGCGCAACGAAACGCATCGAGCCGAATGAGGGAGACGCCGCTCCTGGAACTGGTGTACGACCGATCATGCTTGCCACGGTCAGCACGAGTCGCACCTTCATTGCTTAGGTGCTGGTGGTGTGAGGACACGCCGACCGACGCGTGTAGGAACAGCGGGTTTGTCAATGAGCGCGTGCGAGACGGAACGGTTCGACTATGGTGCAGGCAAGGCAGGCTTTGGAGCAGCACGCAGTTCGTCGGCAGAGACATATCGAATGGCCAACCCTGACATGTGGAGCATCCAGCCCTGCCCGCCGCCGGCTCCCTGCGTAAAACTCCACGCATCCATTCGAAACGGATTCCAATAGCCGCCGCGATATGAATTACCCGTCGTGCCCCCCGGTACCGCCGTGCCCATGGTCGATTGGAACGTCGGGCCACGATCCGAGAGTCGCCGCACATCCGCTTCTCCCAGGACAACAGCATCGGCCCCCAACTCTTTCGCCCGGGCAAGAATTCGATCACGCAACGTGTCCTCACTCGCATATTCGCTGGTCGCAATGATGCGGGCGATCTGCACATGCCCATGGTTCGGCTCACGCTGTAACGTCGTGACATCCTCGCTTCCCGGTCGAGGCTCAAAGGCCTTGCTGGTCAAAGGATCCACCTGCACGGACACACACGCACTCAACAACCCGAGAAGAAGGATCAACGCGAGGCGGGAAGGCTGCTTCATGAGAGCACGATTTCGAATGTTCATGTCCACCGGTCCAGGCTCCGACTCAATGTGGCTTGATTGCATTCTATAGTGACGGCTTGGGAGGGGCAATTCAACCCCAAATCACTCCGAGACTCGATGGTACCCATCACCAACCCTGCCGTCAATCCGGAAACTCAGGTCTCCGATCCAACACTGCCCTATGTTTCACTACAATCGGCCGTCGACCACCGCCCGAATCTCCTCCATGCGACGCCGATTGACGCCAAGGTCACTATACCCCGTTCGGGAAGCCGATCGAAAATGGATCGTCTTCGTCTCATCATCAAACACAAATTCGACATCGTCCACGAATCGAAGCAGCAGACTCGTAAATTCATAATGGAGGTAGGCCTCGCCCTCTTCAACGACGTTCGCGCGAGGGAGGTTAGCCACGACGGTTTTGAGCGCCTCTTTGGCCTCCGCCAGAGTTTTCTGGTATCGATAGGGGGCAATCACATGCCCCTGATCGGATGCCTGGGTCGACACACAATTCGGACTGGAGGGGCAAGGCTGGAGTGATTTCATCATCGGCTCGACGGCACCATAGAGCAGCTACGACACAAGGAGGCCGGACCTGCAGGACAAAGTGGGATGACTTTTCACCGGCAGGATTGGGCGTGTGCCTCCTGACTGTAAGGAGAGTCTCCTCCACTGTCAACTGCTGCTATCGAGATCTGGGTGGCTCTGGTGTGGGCGCTAGCTGAAGCGAGCCATCAGCCAAGCGTGACAACGCGGAACGGCGGCCATCGCTGGTTTCTCAATCAGGCGAAACGTGGCAAAGCACAACGTGATGAGGATCGGCACAAGACAGAGCACCATCGCCCAATGTTCAGGAGCTGTGAGAGTCCCCGCCGGCTCACCGAGAACCAATCGATACGCCGCAAACAACACCAGGCTGTGCAGCAGGTATAGGCTATAGGCCATTTCGCTCAACGCGACGGAGGCCGGCCATTCGAGAATCCCGAAGATCGAGTTCCCGCAGGCAATAATGGTGAACCCCGTTGCCAACAGTACCACTGCAGGAAACGTGTAGGCGGTAGGAAAGATCCACATCGTTGCGCCCAGACAAGCAAGTGCAACTATGCCCCAGCCTCGCTGAGTGAATGTCGCACGTATCGCGGCGACACGCGCCAAGCTGGCAGCAGCGATCCCTCCCCCGAACGCATCCAACACAGACCAGCGAACGTCGGGCATGGCCATCGTGAGCATAACAAGAGCGATTGCGCTAAATATCACCCATGGGGTAGGCGGCCGAACACGGAGCCACCATGAACCGAGGGGAAGAAATGCATAGAACAACCATTCATACGGCAACGACCACACGGCACCGGCTAAGGGGACCGTTTCCGTAAAACCATTCACGGACACAAGCCCGGGGATTGTAAAGGTGAGCCAACTCGCGACATGGAGCGCAAACGTGGTGATTGACTCCTGCAAGCGAAATCCTGTGCGATAGAGCGACATGCTCACCACACCGATTACCACCAGGAAATATAACGGCACTAACCGGAAGATTCGGGAAAGGTAGAGGCGTGACCAATCGACCGGCTGCACTCGCCCGTCGAGCAGCTTGGACCAGAAGAGAAACCCCGTGATCATGAAAAAGAGGGTCACACTGCTTTGCCCAAGGTGCGTATAGAAATTTGACGGAGGGACATCCCATGTGCCGGAACGCAGATAAAAATACCAGATGGACGAATGGCTCAGGAACACGGCAAAGGCCAGATAACCCCGAAGCCCATCGATGGAGGCATATCGGGCAGGCGACGCCACCCGATGAAGACGTATATCCGGCAGGAGCCTCGCGGTGCCCAGGGCGAGCAGGAGCGCCGCAACGGCAGGCCACAGGCTGGTAGCATCCATATGCTCGGATGAGACCATAGGATTTCATATTTGTCTAACCTTTCCGGGAACCAGACCGGTCTCACGCGTCCCGGACTCACGAAACCCCGCCCAGAAATGCTCCCCTCCTCAAGCAGAACCGCCATCCTCCCCCTACACCACTCCGTTGATTGCCGGAGTGATCCTGCGGTACCCTAGCGCTTTGACTGATCCCAGGTTGACGGCAAGCAGCCGCCACCGATTGCACCCAACTGAGCGCCGACGCTTCGGTCAACAAAGGAGTCCTCACGCATGGCCGGTTTCCCGATTGAAGTCGCAACCCGCATTAAGACACTGCCTCCCTATTTGTTCGCCGCCATCGACAAGATGAAGCAAGAGGCACTGGCGCGCGGAGTCGATATCATCAACCTTGGTATCGGCGATCCTGATCTCCCCACGCCCACGCCGATCATCGATAGCCTGGCCCAAGCCGCCAAAAATCCGAAGCATCACCAATATCCCTCTTATGAAGGCATGTTGTCGTTTCGTCAGGCCGTTGCGGATTGGTACAAACGACGATTCGCGGTGTCGCTCAATCCCGCGGATGAAGTGCTGACGTTAATCGGATCGAAGGAGGGGATCGGCCACGTCCATCTGGCCTTTATCGATCCGGGCGACATTGTCCTGGTGCCCAGCCCCGGATATCCGGTCTACCCGGTCGGAACAAGCTTTTGCGGCGGCGTTTCCCACATCATGCCACTGACAAAGGCCAACGGGTTCCTGCCAGACCTCAACGCGATCCCGAAGGATGTGGCGAAAAAAGCGAAACTGATGTGGTTGAATTCGCCAAACAATCCCACCTCGGTCATCATGAGTAAGGACTACTTCAAACGCGTCGTCGAGTTTGCCCAGGAAAACCAGGTGATTGTCTGTCATGACGCGGCCTACTCGGAGATTTACTACGACGGCAAACGGCCGGCGAGTTTTCTCGAAGTGGACGGGGCGAAGGACGTCGGCGTGGAATTCCACTCCCTCTCCAAAACCTACAACATGACCGGCTGGCGGATTGGATTCGCCGTCGGCAATAAGAACGTGTTGGGCGGACTCGGCCGCGTGAAGAGCCAGTTGGACTCAGGCGTGTTTGAGGCCGTGCAGGCGGCAGGAATCACCGCGCTCGGGCTGGACGATTCGGTCACCGATGGCCTGCGAAAGATTTATCAGGAACGACGCGACACACTCGTGCCGGGACTGAAAAAGCTCGGCCTGGAAGTCGACCCGCCGCCTGCCGCCTTTTATATTTGGGTGACGGTGCCGAAAGGCTACACCTCCGCCTCATTTACGGCCCATCTTCTGGAGAAGGCCGGCATCGTGACGACCCCCGGCAACGGGTTCGGTGCGCCTGGCGAAGGCTACATTCGCATGACGGTGTGCACCACAAAGGAACGACTGGCAGAAGCAGTCGAACGAATCAAGAAAGTCGGGTTCTGATCCAGATATCGTTCGACAGACGTCCATCGAGAGGGCGTGGGACGGCAGGTCGGTCGGCCCTCGAATGGCAGGCAACAATCACTCGTTGACGAGGCTCCGTGGCGACGTCATTTATCGGCTTTGGCTCTAACCTGGGCAACCGCATCGACTTTTGTGACCGGGCCGTGACGCTGCTCGGCCTGCTCCCACACTCGCGGCTGGAGGCGGTGTCATCACTCTATGAAACCGAACCCCTTGAGGACGGGGCCGCTCCCGGTCCATCCTGGTTCCTCAATGGTGTGGTGCAGATCGAAACCAATATCGCCCCGAAGAGCCTCTTGGAAATATGCCGTGAGATCGAGCGCGCCTTAGGGCGTGATCAAGACAATCGCAAGGGGCCTCGGACTCTGGATCTCGACATCCTGTTGTATGATGACTGTATTCTCGGCGAATCAGCCCTGACGGTCCCCCATCCGCGGCTGCATCAACGACGATTTGTCCTCGCCCCGCTCGTGGAGCTCGATCCTGAGCGCCGACACCCGGTACTGGGACAGAGCCTACAAGAGCTCCTGTCGCAACTCACCGACCCGTCGGTCGTTCGCCTGCTCGATCCCCAGCCCAACTCTCGCTACGGATCCCGGCCGAGCTGCAGCGCGCCACCAACAGCCGAGCCGCGGACGTGAAGATTATCCGCACGACGTCGGCGATGGCTGACTGGAGCCGATGCCTTCATCGCGAAGGGGTCACCATTGGGTTCGTACCGACGATGGGGGCGTTGCACGAAGGGCACCGCGCCCTGATTCGTGCTGCCCGGCTGGCCTGCGACGCCGTGGTGGTGAGCGTCTTTGTGAACCCGACACAGTTCGGCCCGTCGGAAGACCTCACGAAGTATCCACGCCAGCTGCGCCTCGATCAGGCGCTTTGTCGACAGGAAGGGGTGGACGTCATTTTCTCCCCCACGGTCAAGACGATGTATCCGGCCGGCGCTCAAACAGTTGTGACCGTTCCTGAGATAGCCTGCCGCTGGGAAGGGCACGCACGACCACACCATTTTCAGGGCGTCGCAACGGTCGTCACGAAACTGCTCTCCCTCGTGCAGCCCGATAAGACGTGGTTCGGACAAAAAGACTATCAGCAAGCCGCCCTGGTGCAACAACTCGTGAAGGATCTCAACCTGCCAGGCCATCCGATCGTTCATCCTACCGTGCGGGAATCCGACGGGCTGGCACTTAGTTCGCGCAATATCTACTTGTCGCGTTCAGAACGACAAGCGGCCCCTGTGCTGTACCGTGCACTGCAAGCCGGAGCCGGGGCCATTCGTGCCGGAGAGCGGAATGGCTCCCGTATTCAGCGGCACATGGCTCGCGTGGTGGCGACGGAACCTCTGGCAACAGTGGACTATCTTGCGGTTTGCGACCCAACCACGCTCGCCCCACTCTCCACAGTCCCCCGTCGGGCTGTCCTGCTGGGAGCCCTCCGTATTGGAACCGTGCGTCTCCTCGACAATCTGCTGATTGCTGTCCGGCGCACGACCTAGGCTCGCACCCTCATGAGCCATCGTGCCGGCCAAAGGAATGAGCCGAAATACCGTGAAGGACACAAGACTGCGTGGATCTGCGGTTAGGCACTGACGCGGGGAGGGACTTGCTGATGCGCAAGAAGTTCCAGCACCAGCTGGCCCATGCGCTGCTTGTGATCGAGGGCAAACTCCAAAAACTTCACCCCGATCGACTGCGGATGGATGGAACAAATCATCGCGGCATCGACTTTGATATCGGGCAGGCCCGCAGGAGCATGCACGACCAACTTCACGAACGTGCCCCGCGGAAGGGAACTGGCAACTTGCAAGGTACAGCCGCCCATGGAAATATCGGTAATCACCCCGCCGGCCGTCGGCGAGTCGAGCATCAGCGATGCCACAAAGTTCACCTGCAGCCGTCGGTATTCACGACGATCGAATTCCTGCGAGGTCTGCCGGTTCCCTGGTCGCCGAGCCTGAAAACGAGTGGCGCACAGCTGGCAACGAACATGGAAGATAGACAGCCGGTTCAGCGTCTTCTCCACGAGATTCGTCCCGGACGTCACTCTGACACACGGCGTGCCGCACGCCGGACAATACAGCTCTTTCATGCTACAGCTCTGGCTTCTGCATCTTCACGTCTACCTGCGACCGGTCCAGTGAATTTCCAGACGACTGGGCAGCCAACAACGGTGCGACCTGGGCTGGAGAATACGTCGACGGTTTCACCCATTTACCATCCGCCCGCTTATGGCCCCCGACTTTACTTAAGTTCGAGCGATGGACCTCCCGAAAGACCGGATCCATATCCATGCCATACGACACGGCGGTACCATACACAACGTACAACAGATCGGCTAACTCCTTCGCCACCCCCGGAAGATCCTGGGCAACCATGGCCTCCTGCAGTTCTTCAAACTCTTCCTGAATGAGCCGTACCCGAAGTTGTCTGGTCGCGTCTTCCGGAAGGGACGGCCGGTCACTGATGGCAATCTCGAACTTGCGGTGAAACTCTTCCACCATCGCCTGTGGATCCATCATCCTAATGTCCCTATGTCTTCCGCCGCAAACGTCAGCCCCGACCTTGGTTCGACGCTGGAGGCCTCCAACAGCGCAATGTCTTTGTCCGATGATATCCCGAGGTCTTTGAATTTTCTCGCAGCCGGCAACACCCGCGACTCCAAGGATCCAACTGCCTTATTATAGGCGCCCACACTTTTCCCCAGGGCCTGCCCGATATCGTTCAAGTGATCGGCGAGAACGGCCATCCGCTCATACAGTTCCTTGCCCAGCCGCCCCGCCTGCTCAGCATGCTCGGTCAATTGTTCCTGCTTCCAACCATAGGCCACGGCCCGCAAGAGCGCCATGAGTGTCGTCGGCGTCGCGAGCACGACGCCCTGCGCGAACCCATCTTCGATCAGCGTGGGATCTTGCTCCAATGCCGCACCAAGAAACTGCTCGCCGGGCAAAAAGAGCACGACGAATTCCGGCGTCTGCCCGAACTGCGTCCAATAGGCTTTGAGGCTGAGCGCATCCATCCTGGTCCGTACCTGGCCGGCATGGCGAAGCAAATGTCCCTGTCGCTGCTGTTCATCCTGCGCCTCATAGGCATCGAGGTACGCCGCCAGCACGGTCTTGGCATCCACCACGATCTGTCGACCGCCGGGAAGATACACCACCATGTCCGGACGGATGAGCCCCTCTAATGACCCGACCGTATCCTGCTCCACAAAATCGCAATGGGCGACCATACCCGCAAGTTCCGCCACGCGACGCAAAGTCATTTCACCCCATCGCCCCCGCACGGACGGGGCCCTCAGGGCCTTCACCAAATTACCGGTTTCCTGCTGGAGCCGTTGGTGCGATTCGGCCATGAATTTCAGCTGCTGATCGAGGCCTCCGTATTCGCGCTGCCGAAGCTGTTCAGCCTGTTGCAACTGCGCTTGATATCGCTGCAGTGACTCCTCCAGCGGCTTCACCAATTCGCCGATGGCTTGCTGCCGCTGTGACAATTCGCCTTTCGCTTCTGCCTGCAAGGCCGCGAATGAGGTGCGTGCAAGATCCAGGAACGTTTCATTGTTGTGCTTCAACGCCTGACCAGACAGGGCCTCGAACGATTCGTGCAATTCCTGCCTCGCCTGGACTAACAATACCTTCTGATCATCCAGGCTGCGGGCAACCTCCTCCATCCGTGTTTCGGCCTTGGTCCGATCCTGCTGAGACGCTGTAAGCGCGTCCCGCAACTGCGCCATCTCTGTCTGCTGATCGTCTACGCGCTGTTGGAGCGCAGCAGCCAATGCATCAGCCCGCTGCGCACGCCCGCCGCTCTCGAGCAATCGGGCATGGAAGCCTGCGTGAACACGGACGGTGATCCACCACCCGGCTACCAGCACACCCACGAGGAACCCAATGGCCGTGCCAACCAAAAACGTCGGGGAACCGAGGTCGATCATGACGCTCCCCTACGAATGCTACGACTAATTGGAGATCTGTTCACCTGCTGGCTGTCGCGAAATAGAAAGAATCGTACGAGAACCACGAATGAACGTCAAGGGACCAAGCGACGCACGAGTCCCGTAGCACTCGTAATTTCAACCTGTTCATTTTCGCGCAACAGACTAGTGGCGTAGGGCACATTGACCAGGGCCGTAAGGCCGTACTCCCGAGCAATAATCGCACCGTGCGAGAGCGTGCCGCCCATTTCGGCAATCAAACCCGCCGCCACTCCGAACAGCGGGGCCATGCCGGGATCGATCACCGGAACAACGAGAATATCTCCCGCCCGCACCCGAGGCCAATCCGCTGTCGACCGAACAAGACGAACGGGTCCCTTGGCAACCCCGGTGCTGATGGGAATGCCACGCAAGACCGTTTCCTCACCCTGAACACTTGATTGGCCTCCAGATGCGACAACCGCCTCCCAATCTCGAATGGTGTCGGGAACCGCAATAGCCTCCTGCCGCAGGCGTTCCTCGCGTCGCTCTCGCACAAGGTGGTGCCAATCGCGACTGGCGTCGTCGGCCAAGGCGACTCGTTCATCCAGCGTAAGGGAGAACACATCTTCCCGCGCGGCGAAGACGCCACGTTCGACCATCCGCTCACCGAATCGAAGCAGTAAATGGCGGGCCGCGGTGGAGTAATACATCAAGTGGTGTCGATTCTCTTCCCGTAAGGCACAGAACCGGCTGAGCCGTCGATACCATCCACGGAAGATGAGCCACCGGTGACGCCGCCAGCCGAATCGCCGGGCGATCTCTGCAAGCGCTTCCTCGCGTCGCCGGGCCTGACGGGAAAGGATTTCCCGTGGACCCACCGCCACACCGGTGCGCACCTGTGCCTGCAGCACGGCCAGCACCGCATCAGGCTGATCCGCAATTCGTGGGGACATAATGTCGGATTCTCCGACTGCCCGATGCCCATACTCACTCACATACTGCTCAAATCGGCGCAGAAACTCGGTGTCCCTGAGAGCATCCCGAAATCCACGGGCCGTCCAATCTTCCGTCAGGAACCACCGCTGAACCACATCCTCCCTCTGAGCAACTTCGACAAGCTCCGCCAGCCGGACAATGTGAGACGCGCTGATCACGGTCCCCTGTCCTTGCAACGAACCATTGAGGAGCTCTCGCCAATCTGAACCCAGCCAGCCGGGAAGAAACGTGCCCATCGCCTGAAGCCCCTGCGCGACACCACCCGCGATCGCGAAGGTCACCTCGTGCTCATCGAGCCACGTCCCCAGGCTGTCGAGCGTCATGCTCAGCTCCTGCGCGGAGAGGTGCGGAATACGATCGTAATGATAGCGCTCCGCCATTGTTTTCATGGCCGAAAAGTTTTTCGGCCCCTGCCTCGTGGCCCTACGCCATTCCCGCATCATACTGATCCCGGCACGGACCAGTGCGAACGCTCCGAGGGGACGCACCGGCGGGGTAAACCTCACAGACTCCCCGCCCATCTGCTCGGTTAAGAACGCCGGGTTTCCATGCAGCTGCCTCACCAACGTATAAAACAGCGTGACATTGAGATACGGTCGCCCGTGGAGCACACGAACCGACGAAAGGCCTTCAGGGATGCTGCAGCCGAGTCGCCGATAGGGAGTGATGATGTAGGCATCCATGAATCGTTCTACGAACGAGAGGCCTAACGGACTGGGCAATTCCGGCAAGGTTTCCTTAAAATTGGCTCGCGTCCATTCGCATTCGTCGTTGGTCAGGGCCGACGAGGGATGAACCCCGGTAATCGGACGGGCTTGCACGACCCAGAGCCGCTCGACATCCCACACCCATTCGAGATCCACCGGACACCGAAACGCAGCCTCAATGTGCTTCGAGAGTCGTGCGAGCTCGAACAGTTGCTCATCGGACAGGGATGAGTACGATTGCTCAGAATCGGGAATCGATTCCGTCTGCACTCCCACTGAAGTAACCGTCAGCTTTTGTTGTTTGTGCGCAAGGACGCGTCGTCGCACACGGAACGGCCAATGGTCTTCATCGCGCACCTCCACGACGTACTGATCTGGCGTCACCTCTCCACTGACGAGGGACCAGGCGAGGCCGGGCACGGCATTGATCGACACCTGAGACGTCCGCCCCGTCACGGGATGGACCGAATAGGCAACGCCTGCCACCTGAGCGTGCAGCATCGGCTGAATCACGACAGCCATAGCAGGGTACGGTACATCGGCACCGGATCGGAACAGGTACCGACACACCCGTTCATCCCATACGGAGCCCCAACAGTCGCGGATGGATCGCAACACCGCGGCCAGAGACACACCTAATGTTGTGCAATACAAACCTGCGGCACTCATGCCCGCAGCATCTTCATTGGTGGCAGACGACCGAACTGCCCAGAGTGTCGTGACATCGCCGGCCAGCGTCGCGAGCCGCATCTCCAGCTCCGCCTGGAATCCTGACGGCCAGGGCTGTTGCGCTATGAGTTGCTGAATCCGCGCCTGCTCCTGCACGCGTTGCTCCCCGGAGAGCTGGCGCAACTTGGTCCAGAGCGAGACCGCATCGACCCTCGCCTGATCCAGGCAGTGGTGGTACAGGGCAGTCGTCACGCATAACCCGTCAGGCACGGCAACGCCTGCCTCGAGTAATTTGGACAGTCCCGCGGCCTTGCCACCAACCAGAGAGGAATGACGGCTCTCGCGCAACGAGAGGATGAACGGATCAGCCATAGGCGAGGATACTAGCTAGAGTGCGAGGAGGAGGTAAAGATCGTTCACATTGGTCCCAGTCGGACCAGTCACAATGTGGCCACGCAACTTCTTGAAGAACGGATAGGCATCGTTGTTCTGAAGCGAGCGGAACGGATCAAGCTTGGCACGCCGGGCCCGCGCGACTGTTTCACCATCGGCGATCGCACCCGCGACGGATGTCGGCCCGTCCGTACCGTCAGTAGCAAAGCCGGCGACCCACACGTCAGAGAGCCCGGCAACCTCCAATGCGGCCGCCAAGGCAAACTCCTGCGCCCGCCCCCCCTGCCCCTGACCTCGAATCGTCACCGTGGGTTCGCCCCCGGCAATCACACAGCAGGGACGAGGCAGAGGCCGACCATGAGCCGCAATCTCCCGAGCCATCGCGCCGAACAGCTTGGCGATCTCACGCGCCTCCCCAGTCAGGGTAGTGGAAAGAACGAGCGTCCGAAGTCGCTTCGCCTTCGCAACCTTCACAACCGCATCGACGGCTGCTTGATTGTCTCCGATCAGCAGGTTATCAACACGGCGGAAGAGTGCCGCGCCGGCCTTGGGAGTTTCCGGCAGGGTTTTCTTGATACCCGCCTCCATTCGACGACGAACAGAGACTGGAACGCGCCCAGCAACGTCGTATCGTTCCAAGATCCGCCAGGCATCCAGAAATGTGGTGGGATCCGGGGCGGTGGGGCCAGACCCGATCGTGCCAAGATCATTTCCAATCACGTCCGAGAGGATCACACTCGCCACGCGCGCGGGGGTCGCTGCGGCCAACTGCCCGCCTTTCACGCAGGATAGGTGCTTGCGAACCGCGTTCATCTCTTGAATGGTTGCCCCGGACCGCAACAATAACGTGGTCGTTCGTTGCTTATCCTTGAGGCTGATCCCCGAAGCGGGAGCGGGGAGAAGACTCGAGGCGCCGCCGGACAAGAGGACGATCAAGAGATCGTCCGGCTTCAGCGTCCCAACCAATGCCATGATTGCACGACCGGCCTGAAGTCCCGCCTGATCCGGAACGGGATGTCCGGCCTCCACAATGCGAATCTTCTTTGTCGGCGCGCCATGCCCATATTTGACCACGACCAGTCCGGTGTCGATCCGGGAGCCCAATTGACGCTCCAGCGCCTGGGCCATGCGCCCGGACGCCTTCCCGGCGCCGATCACGACAAGTCGCTGGTTTGGGTGGAGAAAGTAGCGTTGCGAACCGATGGTGAGTTGTCCACGCCGGAAGCGAACCTGACGACACACCGCCTCGTACGGATCGACGGCCTGCAGTCCCGCATGAAACAGTTTGGCAAGGAGGGCTCGTGCCCTGGGCTGCGAGACTCCGACTTGTATCATGGGGACTACGGAAGTTTGTCTTGTTTGAAACAGCGATTCGGACAGGTCTGTCGCGGCACCTTAACCTGGTAGGTGCCCTTTGGCAAGTAGTCCTTTGTGAACTCAGGATTCAACATTTTCAGTTCAAGAAAGTACGTTCCATACTCCTCGGCGATCGCCGTGAGACGGCGTTGCGGTTCCTTGATCATCACCGTGACCGTTTCTGTTTCAAGCGGAGGGTAGAGATCTTTTTTGGTCAGGCCCAGATACTTCTCCGGCTGTGAGTAGATTTCTTTCGCCGCAATAATCCGCGCCACATAACGCATCGTCTCTCGTGGGCCATGCATGCGCCAGTAGTCATTAATCTTCTGCTCTTTAATCAATTTCCGTACGCGATCTTCCCCCGCATTATAGGAGGCCATCGCGAGAAACCAATCCCCCTGGTACAAATCGCGGAGGTACCGAAGATACTTGATGGCCGCTTCGGTGGACATTTCGAGATTGCGCCGCTCATCCAGCCACCCTTCGTTGTGTAGCTTATACCGTCGCCCCGTAGAATTGATGAACTGCCAGGGGCCAGAGGCCTTCGCCCGAGAATAGGCCGCCGCAATGCACTTACTCTCCACCAACAACATGTATTTCAAGTCATCGGGTAGTCCAGCCTCGGCTAGCTGCTTTTCAGCCGGCGCGAAACAACGACCCGTCCGTTTGGCCAGGATGATGCTTTCGCCTTGATCCTCGAGAAATTGGTAGAACTCGTACTCGATCCGCTCGCGCACCTGCCAGTTGTCCAATGGAATCGCTTGCCCGGCGAACGTCAACTTATCCGGCAACTTGAAGGAGCTGAGAAAAAACCGTTCTCCCTCCCGTTTGATTTCCGGCAGGATGACCAATCGATCTTCAAGTTCAGGCACCAGCTCGGACTCGCCTGCGGGCGGAGTAGGCCCCTGGTCAACCTCTGGCGTGCTCCGACCGACTTCCGGTGGAAGCGCCGTTCCCGCCGACGTATTCGAATCCGCCCGCAGGACTGGCAGCGCGGACAGCAGAACCACCGCCATGGTGGCGCACACGGCAAGCACCCGAAGACCCCGATGTGTAGTCAACATGCCCTTGTCATCCTTTCGTCACACTTGAAGGCTCATGCTAGCAACAAGCTCCTCGGGGGACAAGTAACTCGTGGTTTTGGTACACTCCCCAACCATGTCTACACTCGTGCTGCTTAATGACGACATCGTCGCCTGCACGCGCTGCCCTCGCCTGGTTAGCTACCGGGAGGCTGTGGCCAGGGAGAAACGGCGGCAATTCCGAGATTGGTCCTATTGGGGAAAACCAGTCCCAGGATTCGGAGATGCTCAGGCGCGGCTCTACATTTTGGGCCTGGCACCGGCAGCACACGGGGGCAATCGAACCGGACGGGTCTTCACCGGAGATCGCAGCGGAGACTGGCTATATGAGGCCTTGCACAAATTCGGGTTTGCCAACCAAGCGACCTCTACCCACACAGGTGATGGCCTCACCCTGACGGACTGCTACATCGGCGCAACCGTGCGGTGCGCACCTCCCGCCAACAAGCCACTGCCGGATGAATTCACCGCCTGCCGGCCGTTTGTCCTGAGTGAACTACAGCTGTTGACACGGATGCGTGTGGTCGTCACTTTGGGGAAAATTGCGTTCGATCACTATTTCACAGCAAATCGTGAATTGGGACTCGCCCTGCCCAGCCCGCGCCCTCAATTCGGGCACGGAGTCCTCTACGAGTTGCCGGGGGGCGTGACCCTGATTGGCTCGTACCACCCGAGTCAACAGAACACGTTCACCGGGAAGCTGACGCGCCCCATGTTCCACCGCATCTTTTTCATGGCCAAACAGAAACTCGCCGAGAAGCACTGAGCAAGGCACAGGTTCGACCGGCTATTTCTTCCCCATGGCATCCCAGTCGGCGAGAAACTTCTTCAGGCCGATATCGGTCAGGGGATGCTTTACCAGCTGCTGGAACACGGTGTAGGGCATCGTACAAATGTGGCCCCCAGCCAGCGCAGCTTCGACGACATGCTGCGGATGCCGAACGCTCGCAACGAGCACCTTGGTTTTATAATCGTAATTCTTGTAGATCGTGACAATCTGCCGAATCAGTGCCATGCCATCGGAACTCACGTCGTCGAGACGACCAATGAAGGGCGATACGCACCAAGCACCCGCCTTAGCAGCCAACAGTGCCTGCGTCGGGGAGAAGCATAAGGTGACATTGACACGAATCCCCTCGGCCGCAAGCTTCTTTGTGGCCCGAAGCCCTTCAGGAATGAGGGGAACCTTCACCACGATGTTCTTGTGAACTTTGGCCAGATCCCGCCCTTCTTTAATCATGGCTTCGGATTCGACGCCAACCACCTCCGCACTGATCGGCCCGTCGACCATCTTGCAGATTTCGAGCAGCATTTCTTTGAAACTACGCCCCTCCTTCGCCACAAGGGACGGGTTGGTGGTCACCCCGTCAATGAGACCGAGATTCGCACCTTCTTGAATTTCTTTGACATTGGCCGTATCAAGATAGATTTGCATATGAAGGTCCTTTCGTCTCTAAGCTTTCTGGTCCATCTTCTCAGCGGTTATTGTAGAAGCAACTCGGCATCAAGGCAATAAGTGAGCTCGGGCATGCTAGACTTGTTTGACAGATGAGAATGGTGACCGCTAAGATTTTTTCGGCCAAACATTATCTCTCCATGCTTCGCACCCAGTGATTCAGGAGGACAACCTGTATGCGCACATCCGTCTGGCTTCTCGCAGTCGCCCTCATGGCCGCAGGCTGTAGTCACAACCCCTACATGGATGCTTCGTTGACTCGCTACCAGGGGAAGGATCGCGCATGGATTGAAAAAGAATTGGGAGCGCCAGACGCCAAAACGTCCCGGTTTTTTGGTGGAGAGAAATGGACCTACAATCGCATTGCGGGAGGAACGGCCGGGCCCCCTCTCTTTAACTTTAAAGCGAATGAGTGCCAGATGATCCTGTTTTTTGATAAGAACGACACGGTCTCAGATACGAATTATTCCGGCTGCTGACTCGTGAGTTTCCGCTCAAATGTAGTGGCACAATTCTGACTGCAAAAGAAGTAGGTTTGCCCCCCGATTTCTCGCCGAATCGCATTTTCTCGAGGAATGAAGACGCGACACACAGGGTCTTGAATCATCTGCTTTCCAGGTGCTTGCCCTTCTCGAAGGCTGACAGCCCCACCACCCTCCCGCACCTTCCTAATCGCCCTGCGAAGAAGATAGTAAAAAAGCACCAGGAGTGCTGAGATTAGAAATAGTCTATACATGGTATTGCATCTTACCAGCCACACCAAATTTTGTGGTGACTTGCTTACCGAACAGAGATTGGAAAAACATGCCTCGCCAACTTACGAGGACGGAATAATCCCGTAAGGGGCAGTGTCAGGGCCAAACGGCCCATACACTTCGGTATCTATGGGGGGCCTTTTCCCATCCTCATACAGTACTTCAGATGGATGGTTTATCCTACAGAGCAATGCTATAAGCCAGGAATGCATAAATGTGACAAATGCCGCGGAACAATGTTGCCTGAACGGGCGGTTGACCTGAATGCTGGCTTAGCGATCACAGTCCTGGCGTGCCTGAACTGTGGCCGACGGAAAGCAGCAGACGCAGAACCGAGACCGATCACGTCACGACATTGACCCGTCGCAACAATCAATCCCCGCAGAGCGCTCACCTGCGATGAGCAGAAGGTGGCAGCCTTGCTCCACCTTGGACCTGATGTCCATCTCGGACACCAGCTCGTTCACATCGCACAACAAGCCTCGCTCCGTCTCTCACTAGCCAAGGCATAGAGCTAACTGCTAGTCTCCTCTTGGACTATCCGCCAACCTGCCACTCCCTGCGTCTGCGGATACTATAGGCAAACGATACCGTATCCTCTTGGCGGGATGAAACATCATCGCTGCTGCCGTAGCGTAAGCCGTCGGCAAATATGGCAATTTTCTATTTCAGGCTTAACACGTCCAACATGTCATAGAGCCCGGGTGGTTGCTTCACAACCCAGCGGGCAGCACGGAGAGCGCCTCTTACGAATGTGTCACGACTGCTAGCGCGATGGGTGAGCTCAATACGTTCGCCCATGGTCCCAAACATCACAGTATGGTCTCCGACGATATCTCCGGCTCGAATGGTCTGAATTCCAATTTCGCCTTTTTTTCGTTCGCCGATCAGTCCCTTCCGCGCATAAACACCGACTTGTCCCAGGTCTCGATTGACGGCTCGGGCGAGAACTTCCGCCAATTTGAGGGCGGTTCCACTCGGCGCATCTTTCTTCAGGCGGTGATGCGCTTCGATCACTTCGATATCGTAATCTTCTCCGAGCGTCTTGGCCATTTCTGCGATCACCTTGTAGATCACATTGACGCCCACGCTCATGTTGGGCGAGAACACACAAGGAATTTGCCTGCTGACATTTCGGAGTTCGTCTAACTCGGACGCTGAGAAGCCGGTCGTCCCGATGACAATTCCACGTCGATACTGCGCGACAATCTTCAAGTGCCCAAGAGTCGCTGATGGTGTTGTAAAATCAATCACCACCTCTCCACGCTCCATTACACTAGAGAGATCGTCCACGATCGGCACGCCTGTTCGCCCGCAACCAGCGACTTCGCCGGAATCCTCTCCCACAGCATGGTGCCCCTTCCCCTCTACAGCACCGACAAGGGTCAAAAATGCCGAATCTTTCACCAGCGACACGAGGCGAGACCCCATTCGTCCGGCAGCACCAGTAACAACAACCTTAATCATGACAGCAACCTTCACCCGCAACGGGCCCGCTATACCAGCCCGGCTTCTTTCATCACATGCAGAAGTTGTTCTCGATTGTCAGACCCCATCGAACACAGCGGTAGCCGTATCTCGCGGTCGATCTTGCCCATCATATACAGCGCTTCTTTCACAGGAATGGGATTGGTTTCATAGAACAGGGCCGTAAACAGCGGATAGAGCCGATAATGCATCGCCCGCGCGGCATCTAGTCTTCCGGCAAGAAACTCATTGACCAACTGAGCCATCTCGCGTGGGACAATATTGGCTGTCACCGTAATGACCCCCTTGCCACCCACCGCCATCATCGGCAAGGTCAAGGCATCATCTCCGGCCAAGACAGTGAGGCGCTCTCCGCAGAGTCGGATGATTTCAGAAGCCTGCTGAACCGATCCGCTGCCCTCTTTAATAGCAACGATGGTTCGACAGCTCGTGAGTCGAGCCACGGTGCTCGGCATCATATTCACGCCGGTTCGCCCCGGAATATTGTACAGCACAAGGGGAAGATCGACCGCGTCTGCGACTGCCCTATAGTGCAGGAACAACCCCTCTTGCGTCGGCTTATTATAATACGGCGTGATCAGCAGCGCGCCATCGGCCCCGGCCGCCTTCGCGTGCTTCGTCAGCGCGATGGCCTCTTCGGTACTATTGGATCCCGTCCCCGCGATGACCGGAACCCGCCGCCTGGCGACTTCAACCGTAAAAGCCACCACACGATCATGTTCGGCATGGGTCAAGGTGGCGGACTCACCGGTGGTGCCGCAGGGGACAATTCCATGCGTCCCGCTGGTGATCTGCCATTCGATGAGGTCACCGAAGGCTTTTTCATCCAGCTTACCGTGCCTAAACGGCGTCACGATAGCGATCAAAGATCCTGCAAACATGGGACGCTCCATAAGAAAGTCAGTACATACGATGGGCTACGCGAGAAATGCGGGAACCCGCTCCCCTCGAACCAAGTCCTCGTAACTCTCCCGTGCACGAATCACGTGGATCTGCCCCTCGTGAACCAAAACCTCCGGCACGCGAGGCCGCGAATTGTAGTTTGAGGACATGACAAACCCGTAGGCACCTGCACTCATCACGGCCATGAGGTCTCCGGCATTCATCTCCGGCATCACGCGGTCTTTGGCCAGAAAATCGCCTGATTCACACACAGGCCCGACGACGTCCACCGTCCTCTTGGCTGCACGCGCCACGCTCTCGAATACCGGCCGGATATCGTGATGCGCATCATACAGGCTGGGGCGAATCAGATCGTTCATTGCCGCATCCACGATCAAAAACCGTTTGGTTTCGCCGTCCTTCGTGTACAACACCTTCGTAAGCAGTACGCCGGCATTCCCCACAATGACACGGCCAGGCTCCATGATCAGGACACATTTCAAATCGCGCACGAGCGGAAAGATCGCCTCGGCCAAGTCTTTGGGTTCCGGAGGGGTTTCATCGGAATACGTAATCCCCAGGCCACCACCGATGTTCAGATAACGAATCGGAATACCTTCCTCCGCCAGGGTTTGCACCATCGTCAATACTTTCTTCAGCGACTCGACGAAGGGCGCGACTTGCGTCAACTGAGACCCGATGTGGGCATGCAAACCCACCACCTCGATGTGGCCGAACGCTGCCGCAATCTTAAACTCTTCGATGGCACGATCCGCCGCAATCCCGAATTTGCTCTTCTTTAAGCCGGTTGAAATGTAGGGATGGGTTTTGGGATCGATGTCGGGATTGATGCGCAGGGCCACCCGGGCCTTCACACCCATCGACGCCGCCACCTCGTTGATCGCCTGCAACTCCGCGGGGGACTCAACGTTGAACATCAGAATATCCGCCTTCAAGGCATCACGAATTTCATCCGGTTTTTTTCCGACCCCGGCGAAGACGATCTTGTTGGGAGACACCCCTGCCTGCAATGCGCGAAAGAGTTCTCCGCCTGACACGATATCGACGCCGCTGCCTTCCTTGGCCATCAGGCGAAGCACCGCCAGATTGGAATTGGACTTCATAGCAAAGGCGACAATGTGAGGAATGTTCTGAAAGGCACTATCATAGACACGGAAGTGCCGGACGAGCGTGTGGTGGCTATACACATAACAAGGAGTGCCGACCTCCTTGGCAATGCGCGAGAGCGGCACGTCCTCGCAATAGAGCTCCCCTTCCCGATACTGAAAGTCATTCATGGTGGTCATCCTCAATCAACAATTCTACACCTGCCCCGGAAAGCCCGTCCAATAACCGTCCCGTCAAGGGGCCGGCACCGCGGCCGCAACTTCGTACAGCTCCTATCGGGTGCCCATCATCCTTATCGGTGGAGTCGGTAATGGATCCGGTTCAGACGGGGTCAGTGCTTCTTCAACGATCACCGAACTCGGAGCGCTGGGCCTAGACGCCGATCCCCACACATTCGCGCCAGGGGCCAGCAATCCCTCTCGCCTTAACTGCCGCTCGATCACCGGTGCCACACCGACATTTTCAGGCGGAACCGGTGGGCCGAGCACCCCACATCCGCCCAAGCCCAGCACAATCCACACCGCACCGACCGCCCCCCCACCGACTCCCGGGCCCCAAGCCCTGACGAGCCTCATCCCTTCAACGCCTTCTCAAGCTCCTTGATCCGAGCCTCCACACGCCCTGTCGCCGTGCCACCGATCTGCCCCTTCCGATCAATGGCGCCCTTCACCGTGAGGCAACTCAAGGCGTCCTGCGCGAAACGGGTGGAGAAACCGCGCAAGTCTTTCAGGGTCAACCGCTGAAGAGGTTGATGCTGCTCGAGGGAGAATCGCACAATCTGTCCGGTAATGGAATGGGCCTCCCGGAACGGAACCCCTTTGGTGACGAGGTAATCCGCCAACTCCGTCGCCAGCATTCCGCCCCCCTCGGCCGCTTCAGCCAAGACGGTCTTGTTCACAACCAGCCGGCGCATCAACTCCGTACACAGCACCAGCGATTGCCCCGTGGTATCCACCGCATCGAAGAGCGCCTCTTTATCTTCTTGAAGATCGCGGTTGTAACTCAACGGCAATCCCTTCAGAAGCGTCAGGGTCCCCATCAAGTGACCATAGACCCGTCCCGTTTTCCCGCGCACCAATTCAGGCACATCCGGATTCTTTTTTTGCGGCATCATGCTGCTGCCGGTACAGAACGTATCCGGCAGGTCCACGTAGCGAAACTCCTGCGACGCCCAGAGAATCAATTCTTCGCTCAAGCGCGAAAGGTGCATCATGATGAGCGACAAGGCACTGAGCGTCTCCACCACCGCATCACGGTCCGACACGGCATCGAGGCTATTCTGTGTCACCGCCGGAAACTCCAGAAGTGCGGCCGTATAGCGTCGGTCAACGGGATAGTTCGACCCTGCCAAAGCGCCCGACCCCAGCGGCATGACATTCAGCCGTTCCCGGCAATCGTGGAGACGTCCCCGGTCTCGCCCAAACATTTCGACATAGGCCAGGAAGTGATGCGCCAACAGTACCGGCTGAGCCCGTTGCAAGTGCGTATATCCCGGCATCACAACATCCATATGCGCCCGCGCTTGCCCCACCAGGACCCGCCGGAATTCCTGCAGTTGATCAATCAGCGTCGAGAGCACGTCCCGTAAAAAGAGGCGCAGATCCAGAGCCACCTGATCGTTGCGGCTTCGGCCCGTATGCAGCTTTCCGCCCAACGGGCCGATCAACTCAGTCAACCGGCGCTCGATCGCCATATGAATGTCTTCGTCCTGCGGCGAGAAGGGAAAACGCCCCCCATCCAACTCCACCTTCACGAACTGCAGTCCCCGCACTAGCTGCGCCGACTCACGGGCCGTGAGCACCTTCGCCCGTTCAAGCGTCCTACAGTGCGCGATACTGCCTTGGATATCGTACGGATAGAGCCGTCGATCGTAGGCCAGCGAAGAGGTGAATTGCTCGACCAGACGGTCAGTTTGTTCAACGAATCGACCGCCCCAGGCCTTGCCTTTGGGCAACGCGCGACCGGGCCGTTTCGGCGCAGCGACAGACTTCTGGGCACGCGCACTGGCAGGGTGGGATTTCGCCATTACCGCGTCGACCTCTTCTTCCGCTGGGACCGAATCGCCAACCGGAGCGCGTTCAAGCGAATGAACCCCTCGGCATCCTTCTGCTGATACACATCATCCTCTTCGAACGTGGCCATATCCAGACGATACAGCGAGCGCGGAGACTTCCGCCCTACCACCGTACAGCTCCCTTTGTAGAGCTTCACTCGAACGGTACCCGTCACATCTCGCTGCGCTTCATCGAGCGCCACCTGAAGCATTTCTCGCTCCGGCGCATACCAATATCCGCAATAGATCAGCTCGGCATAGCGGGGAATCAGGCTATCCCGCAGATGCAACACTTCCCGATCCATCGTGAGGGACTCCAAGCCCCGATGGGCTACATGGAGAATCGTGCCCCCCGGCGTTTCATACACCCCGCGGGATTTCATTCCGACATAACGGTTTTCGACCAGATCGACACGACCGACGCCGTGCGCGCCGCCTAATTTGTTGAGATGGGCCAACAAAGTTGCCGGGCTCATCTTCTTGCCGTCCACCGCCACCGGATTGCCCGCCACATAGTCGATCTCGACTTCCAGGGCCTTATTCGGCGCCCGCTCCGGCGAGACCGACATGACGAAAATCTCCTCCGGCGGGGCCTTCCACGGATCTTCCAGAATGCCGCCCTCATAACTCGTGTGGAACAGGTTCATGTCCATGCTGTACGGCTTCGCCTTCGTCGCAGTAACCGGAATGCCGTGTTTTTCCGCATACTCGATCAACTCACGGCGCGAGCGCATGGTCCATTCCCGCCAGGGCGCAATGATCTTAATTTGCGGATGCAGGGCCATGTAGGTCAACTCAAAGCGGACCTGATCGTTGCCCTTGCCGGTTGCGCCGTGACACACCGCCTCAGCCCCTTCATTGGCGGCAATTTCAATCTGACGCCGCGCGATCAGCGGGCGGGCAATCGACGTGCCCAGCAGGTAGCTGCCTTCATAGATCGCATTCCCGCGCAACATGGGGAACACATGGTCCTTGACGAAGACCTCACGAAGATCCTCCACATAGACTTTCTTCACCCCGAAGGACTGGGCCTTCTTCTTGATCGCCTTCAGATCTTCGCCCTGCCCCAGGTCGGCGCAAAACGCCACGACCTCGCAGCCATACACCTCTTCCAGCCACTTCAGAATAACCGACGTGTCCAAACCTCCCGAATAGGCCAATACCACTTTCTTATACGATGACCGACTCATACGACTCCCTTTCACTTACGGTTTCCGCGCAGGTTTCTTTCCGAGGAGCCTGACCAAAATGGCCTTCTGCATATGCAATCGGTTCTCGGCTTGATCAAAGACGACCGACTGCGGTCCATCCAACACCTCGGCACTGATTTCCTCACCGCGATGCGCGGGCAGACAATGCATGACCAGCGCATCCGGCTTCGCGCATTTCAATAATCGAGCATTCAACTGATAGGGCGCGAGGATCTTCAGACGTTTGGCCTGTTGACGCTCTTGGCCCATGCTGATCCAGACATCGGTATAGACCACGTCGGCATCCTTCACCGCCACGAACGGGTCCGCGCCGATTTCAATCACGGCCCCAGTCTGCCGCGCTTCGTCCCGCGCTCGATCCACAATGCCCCGATCCGGCTGATACCCGGGCGGGCAACCCACGGTAATCGTCATCCCCATCTTTGCCGCGGCCTCGATCAGCGAATTCGTCACGTTGTTACCGTCGCCGACATACGCGATCTTGAGACCTTTCAGCCGCCGCTTCTTTTCCTGAATGGTCAACAGGTCGGAGAGGGCCTGACAGGGGTGATTCAAATCGGTGAGACCATTGATGATGGGAATGGTCGCTTCGCGAGCCCACTCTTCGGCGATGGCATGGTCAAAGGTGCGCACGACGATGGCGTCGAGGTACCGTGACAGGACATGCGCCGTGTCGGCGACACTCTCTCCTCGCGACAGCTGGATGTCGCCCATCGGCAACACCATGGCCTGCCCCCCAAGCTGATTCATCCCCGCCTCAAACGACACGCGCGTCCGGGTCGAGGGCTTCTGAAAGAGCAGGCCCAGCATGCGGCCCTGCAACAGGGGATGGGGCACACCGCGGCGCTGCTTCACTTTCAACTGCGCGGCCAGGCGCAACAAACCCGTCAGCTCTGCAACGGGGATCGAGAGCAGTTCCAGAAAATCTTTCCCGAGACCGGCCCGGGAGGGTGACCGATGCGGACGCCGCGACATACGCGCCCCTACGTAATTAATGGTGGCTTGATGTGGTTCGCTGACTAAAAACCTGCGCGAGCGCGACCAGTAAGCGATCGATCTCACGCTCCGTGATGATGAGTGGAGGAACGAACCGCAGGATCCGGTCGCCGGCGCAATTGATCAACAATCCGCGGGCCAGACAATCGGCGACCACCGCTTTCCCATCGATATCCAGTTCCATCCCCTGCAAGAGGCCGATCCCACGCACATCCTTGACGCAACGATGGCGGTCTTTCAGGACGGTGAGTCCTTTGGCCAACGCCTCCCCCATCCGCCGCCCCTGGTCCAGGATCTTGCCCTCCAGCAGGACGCGTAGGACCGCCAACCCCGCCGCGCAGGCCAGAGGATTTCCGCCAAAGGTCGACGCATGGGTCCCCGGTGAAAAGGCCTGCGCCACGGTATCCGTCGCCAGGCAAGCCCCGATCGGAACTCCACCGCCAAGCCCCTTCGCCAAGGTCATAATGTCCGGTTGCATGCCGAAGTGCTCATAACAGAAGAGGGTCCCTGTCCGACCCATACCTGTCTGCACTTCATCAAAAATCAGGAGCACATCCCGGTCCCGGCACAGGTCCCGCAATCCCTGCATGTAGCCACGATCCGCCACATGCACCCCACCTTCGGCCTGAATCGGCTCCAGCATGACGGCGGCGGTTTTCGGCGTGAGCGCGCGTTCGACTTCCGACAGATCGTTAAACGCCACGTACGAAAACCCCGGCACCAGGGGGGCAAATCCTTTCTGAACCTTCTCCTGACCGGTGGCGGTCAACGTGGCCATGGTGCGCCCGTGAAAGGAGTTTTTCATCGTGATGATTTCGTAGCGATCGGCCCCATACTTGTCGTACGAATATTTGCGGGCCAGTTTGATCGCCGCTTCGTTCGCTTCCGCACCACTGTTACAGAAGAAGACTTTCTGCGCAAACGAATGCTCGACCAGGGTCTGGGCGAGCCGCACCTGAGGCTCGGTATAATAGAGGTTCGATGTATGGATCAGGTGCTGCACCTGCTTTTGGACCGCCAGCACCAGATCCGGATGTCCATGACCGAGGAGGTTCACCGCAATACCGGCCACAAAATCGATGTACTCCCGGCCTTCCAGGTCGTAGACCTTCGAGCCACGGCCCCGCACGATCGAAATCGGCTGGCGCGTGTAGGTGTTCATCAAGTACTGTTCGGCATTGAGTCGCAACTCACCCGTCGGCATGGCACACCTCTCCCATCGTGAGGCGGCGAAGCTATCATAGGGGACAGGTGAAAGCAACAGAACGAAGACCCCTCAGCAGCTCCCAGCGCGGTCAGGGGTCTGTTTGACGCCTGCGGATGGCAGGGGCCTCCCTTGACGGGAAGAGACGGCGGATGGGATAAGGTGACCCTATGAAATCCTGTTCACAATGCCGACAAGAAAATCGAGACGATGCCCGCTTTTGTCACCAATGCGGCGGGGCCTTCGCCGTCGAAAGCCAGGAAGCGGCAGTCGCGTCGGACGCGGCGCCCTCACCGCAGACAGACGCGGAACTCTGGAAAGCCTTCATCGGCCCCAATGCCGATCGCTATCTGGAAACCTTCAAGAAATTCACCGGGCCGTCTGGGCCGAAATTCGCCCTGACCTGGCACTGGCCGGCCTTCGTCTTTGAGCCCTTCCTCTGGTTCCTCTACCGGAAGATGTATGTGTATGCGCTGATCTATGCCATCGGTCCGGCCATGGCGTTCTATATCACCCAAGACCTTTCCGCCGACATCATCTGGCGCATCATTGCGGCTGCCAGCGCCAACTACATTTACTACTGGCATGCGAAGGAACAGCTCGCCAAGATCAAGGGCGAACGGGCCACTGGTGGAGAGGCCAGACAACAGATGTTGGGAGAATTGGGCGGCGTGCAGCCGTATGTGGTGTGGGTCGGCGTCGGCCTACTCGTCTTGAAAATCGGCCTGGTCGTGGCCATGTTCAAGGACGGAACGCCGGACGGGCCCAAAGGGCCCCCGGCCAAGACACATCCCACCAGCGCCACCCGCGTCTGATTCAATCGCGACGATCAATCCATCACGGACGCGCCTGACCCGGCTGAGATCCGCTGCCGCTGCCACTCGATCCAGGACACGAACCACTCAAAATCCTGCTGGTAGGCGGCTCCGCTGAGATCCGGCGCGGCTTGAGTCTGCTCCAGCTGCGTATAGGTGCGCGGCCAATTCTTTTGCCACCAGGATTTCAATTCGTCCGGACCGTACGGCTGCCCGTTGGGATTGCTGATGCCAGCGGCGGCACAGAGCCCTGCAACAAGGGGCCAATAGCGATCCTTGCCGAGACCAAGACTCCGGAAATGTTCGCGGAGCAGGAAGACCACCCAGAGTTCGGCGCTGTTCTTTTTGTTATGTTTGAAGGGCTGCGTTTGCCGGAGAGGAACCGGGTCGAAGGTCTTGATGACCGAGGTGTAATCCGGGCCGCCGTAACTCCCAGCCGACTCAGCGATCCCTTGCAGCATGTTGGCGAGTTCGACCTCGACGACCGGCGCTCGGGACGGACTGTCGTCAGGATTGCCGGCACTCAACGGATTCGTCGCCGTCAGCAATTCGATCAACGGCTTGAGCTCGCGCAACCGTACGGCGGCCGCTTTGAGGATCTGCTCAGATTCAAGCCAGTAGTCCGGATCGCTCTTGGACGCCCGTTCTCGACCAGAGGGTGGTAAGACGACGGGGATCCAGTAGCGCACCAGCACGAAGAGCACGTATTCAACCTCAGCACCGGCCTGCGCAACACCGGTCAGCGCCTGACTGACCCCGAGCGCCCGTCGAAAAAACGCCTCGACCCGATCTTCGACGTGCAGCCGACATCCCATCGCGCGCCACCACTGCTGCAGCGGGGCCCAGTCTGCGGGAGAACGTTCCGGCATCCATACACTCCAGCGTGAGGATAAATCGCAGGCATGGTACTGGCTGCCTCCACTGATTGCAACTCGACCTCACGAGCCACGACGAACATCTGCACGCTCATCACGCTTGACAGAGCGAAGGGGAAATCGCATAACCTGGTATGAAACGGTTCTATCCTTTCGGACAAGGAGACGAGGCACGATGAGCAAATTAGTCCTCATTCGTCACGGCGAGTCGCAGTGGAATCTGGAAAACCGCTTCACCGGCTGGGTGGATGTCCCCCTCTCCCCGAAAGGTATCGAAGAAGCGAAGGCGGCAGGAAAAAAACTGGCAGGCTTTACATTCGACCGCGCCTTTTCATCCGTGTTAGCCCGTGCGAACGAAACCATGCGCCTTATTCTTGAGGGGATCGGGCAGACGGCCATTCCTATTGAGAAGGACAAGGCGCTGAACGAGCGCATGTACGGAGAGTTACAGGGGCTGAATAAGGCTGAGACAGCCAAGAAGTTCGGCGATGAACAGGTAAAAATCTGGCGGCGGAGTTACGATGTGCGGCCGCCGGGCGGAGAAAGCCTGAAGGACACGGCCGAACGGGTGCTGCCCTATTACGACAGCCAGATCAAACCCTACGTGCTGAAGGGGGAGACGATCCTCATCGCCGCCCACGGAAACAGTCTGCGCGCACTGGTGATGCAACTCGAACAACTCACGCGGGAGCAGGTCCTGGAACTCAATATTCCGACGGGAGCCCCGCTGCTCTATGAGCTCGACAGCAACGGGAAGGTGCTGTCACACCGATATCTCTAACAGGAGAGCGCGACCGACAGCCTACACACACTGACTCAATAATTCCTGATACTTGTCCAGCGGCACCAGATCGGGCAATAACACCAGCAGCTTGGCTCGGTCCTCTGCCTGAATCAGAGCCTGGTTTTCCAGCAGGTCAGAAATTTCTTCGGAGGCCGCCATAGCTCCGCCCTCGTAATCCCCCACCGGCGCGTACAGCGCGCGACGGTCCTCCATTTCGACCAGGTAGGCCTCCCACTTCACCGACGCCAGCTTGAACGTCGTGGCCCAATCCGCCTGGATCAACTCCAGCACTCGCTGAAACAACACTTCGCGGTACTTCCGTGGAATGTGGGCATTGATGGCCGCATGAACCCAATAGAGCGTGAAGGAGAGCAGCTCCCGCGTCATCGTCTCCTCATGCTCCTCCTGGCCCTCAATACCATAGTCACTCAACAGCGCAACAGAGATCCGGCGCGGAATCAGCTGGTACAACGCGTCGGCGACTTCGGCCGGCGTCATGGCTCCTTTTGGCATACACATCCTCCCGAAAGGGAGCTAAGCATACTGGAGGCCCGCGCGCGTTGACAACCCCGGACGGGAAACGAGCACTGAGCGTCCATTGCTTGTCCGCCGGAAAGGCCTATGCTACATACAACGTCATCACCGTGAGACGGAGAGTCATGGCGCACAGGCAACATGTTCGACCGCTGCTCCTCGGCCTGGCTTTATTCAGTCTCCTCTAGGCTGCACCGGCCAACGCAGCAGAAGTGCAGCAAGCACGCTGGGGCTTCGCCACCGATCTAGGACTCTGGACCGGCACCACCAACAACACCACCTTCGCGCTCGGCTTTGGGCTTGATTACTACATGGACCAGAATTTTTCGTTCGGCGGGATGGCACTGTTTACGCCGGTCGGGGACCTGACGCAGATCGGAATCGCAGGAGTCGCCAAGTATCACCTTCGCGTGAATAGCGGATTCAACCTGGTGCCGTTTGCCGGGCTAGGCTTTCTCCACGCAGACCTCAATCGAGGCAGCGGACCGACGAAAATCGATCGCAACGACACCAGCCACTTCATTCCGCTCGGTATGTCGCTGGAGTATCCGATGGGGCCGAAGATCGCCTTTTCAACCACCCTCATGGTGAACCTGCACCACATCACCCTCTCACCACCTGTCCCAAACGACAACACCAGCGTGGCGCTGCTCTTCGGCATCCGCTGGGGGCCGTAGCGCAGCCGCAGTGCACAACAGACGCAGACTGATTGTTCAAGTGAAGTCGACACGTTGCTCAAAGCAAAAAATCCGCGGGAACGCTGATTAGCCTTCCAGCGGATCTTTAAAGAGGGGTTGAGCCCCGCGAGAACCCAGCCGCAAGCACATCAAGCAGTTCAGTCCAGACTCCACAGCCGCTCAAACGGGCTTCCAGCAAGGCCGCAGTGAACGAAAAACTGAGGCGTACGCTCGAAGTACGTCGAAGTCTGGAGAGAGGCGAGAACGAAGCTGGCAACCTGTTTCAGCATTCCCGCGGATGTTCAAACGGGTCTTGCGGCAAGGCCGCAGCAAGTGAAGGCCCGAGGCGTACTTGAGCACAGTACGTTGAGGGTCTGAGCGAAGCGAGAACGCAGCCGCAAGCCCGTTTCAACATCCGCTAGGCGGCTTGGGCGGGGCGCCACCGGAGGCCGACATGCAACAATTCCTGCAGCAGGTCTTTGTAGGCGAGCTCGGCCTTTTCTGCCGAATCGGCGAAGTCTTCACCGCTGGCGATCTGAGGATTGGGATTGGCTTCCAGGACGTACACGCTACCGTCCTTATCCATGCGCATATCGATGCGGGCATAACCACTCAGCCCTAGCGCGCGATAGACGCGCTTGGCCAGGTGCTGAATATGGCCAACGACGCCATCCGGCAGGTTCCTGGCTTCGCACGAACAGATGCCATACTTGTCCTGATACTTGCGACTCCACTTCACTCGCTCGGTGGCAATACGGCGCGCCTCGTCCGGCATTTTGTCCATCACGAGTTCCCAGACCGGGAAGACCTGCAGGTGCGCATTGCCCATCACCCCGACATAGAGCTCGCGTCCTTCGATATACCGCTCGACCAGGGCTCCGGTGCCGACATTGTCGTGGATAAACGCCACCCGTTCCCGCAGCTTTTCATCGTCGTCGACGATCGAGGCCTGCGAAATGCCCAATGAGGCCTCTTCGCTGATCGACTTCACGATCAACGGGAACGGCAGGTATTTGGGTCGCCGCACCATGCGATGCAGGGGCACCACCATGAATTCAGGGTACGGGATACGATGGTACGACATGACCTGCTTCGCCAGCGCCTTGTCGCGCGCCAGCATGAGACCGCGTGGATTACAGCCGGTGTAGGGGATGCGCATCAATTCAAGATACGACACCACGTTCTGATCGTAGACCGCCCGACCATCGAACTCCTCCAGCAAGTTGAACGCAATGTGGGGTTTCCAATCTTCGACGGCCGAACGAATCACTTCCAGGTCGCTTTTGACTCCGAGCGGCTGCACGTCGTGGCCGAGTTTCCGAAGCGTGGAGACAACATCGTACTCCGTCTTCCAGGCCGCCCCTTCAAGCTCCTGTCCGTTCAGTTGGTCGGGAGGCACAAGATCCTTGTGCATCAACACAAGCACGCGCAATCGTCTCATAAAGCCACCTTGTGCCGGCCGCTGTGCAGATAGTTCATGGTCTGCACCGTCAGGAGAATCGCAAAATCCAGCTTGGCCTGCTCTTTCTGCTGGGTCAAATGTAGTTTCGACGCCTGACATCGTTCGATCATGCCTTCCAACACCTGATCGATGGTGTACTGATATTCGCCCGTCCATTCAGCGACCCGGCGACGGATTTCCTTTCTCGTACGGCGAAGAAACTCGGCGGCGCTGGGATTTTTTGCATAGGCCGGCCCGTCGGAGAACAGTTTCTTCAGATCCGTGTCGTATGACGGCGCGCGCCCGACCCCATAGTGCTTCCGCTTCTCCTCGTAATGATCGCGCAGCGTCTTATAGATGCGAGGCAGCGGATCCAGCAGTTGCCGGCCGGCGACGACCGGTGTCGTTCCCGCCAATTCGCCCATGAGTCGGTCCATGAAATCCAGCTTCTTCATCACCGGCCAGCCTCGATACCGCTCCTTCCAGAGCGAGTGCGGATCGAGCCAGACGGCAAAGGTTTCCGCAAAGTCTTCATCCGGATGGCTCTGCGCATACCAGACATCCAGGTGGCGCACGAAACTCCGGCTATAGGGGCGCGGCGTGTAATATTCGGGGTAGGGCTGAGACGAACGGCCGAAGAGTTTCTGGCGACGACGACGGCGACGAAGCAGATAGGCATTTTCAATGGCGTGGCCGGCTTCGTGCCGGAGAATCCGCATGCACCAGTCCCTGGTGCCGCCCTCCACTTCCAACATTTGACTCGCTTCCAGTTTTGCCAGCCGGGGATGCGCAAGGTAGAACGGCACGGCAATGCCGGGCACACCGTCCGGCGTGAACCATTCGTCGGAGATCCAGACGTGTGGCCGGAAGGTGAGACGGCGCGCCTCCAACTCACGAGAGAGTTGTTCGATGGGCTCTTGATAGAACGTCCCTTCCAGGCGCAGGTCCAGATCGCACATACGCAGATCGAGGAGCTGTTCGTCGCTCCACTCGGCCCACACCGGAGCCGGATCGGTCGTGCCGCACCCCGGTCCTCGCTGATTCTTTGTCCGCCCCATCGTCCAACCACCAAAAAGCCCCGTTCGGCGCCGTTTTGTCCTGTTTCAACTATAGCAGCTCATGGAAATTATGCAGGGGGTTCCTCCGCCACCCACAACGCACCATTGAGTGAAAACCCATAGGCAGTGAGCCATATTGCTCAGCCACTTCCGTTAGGACTACAGGTTCGGTCGGTTGTAATTAGAGGGTCGGGAGACGATCTAGCAGGTGAGGCACTCCGCTCCAGATGTGCTCGATGACGACGTGCAGATACGCACGCGCCTGCTCCGGCTGATCTCGCCAATCGGGCAGGATCTCATGCACGTCCAGAATCGGCTGATCGATGCCGTAACAGAGGTGATTGAAGAGAGGGACCTCTCGCCCGAATTCCCCGCGAATCCATGCCTGATGGTTTTTCCCCATCGCAACGGCGACAGAAGCGGAGTCGATCAAGGCCTGGGTGAGTTTTCGTTGCCGGTGGCCGGACGGGTCGACACCCTTTTCCAAGAGCGCAGCCAACACGACGGGATGGATCTCCTGCGGTGACGCCTCGATGCCGGCAGACCCGATCAGATACCCGGCCTGCGAGCCGAGATGCGCCTTCAACGCATATTCAGCTACCAGACTTCTGAAAATATTCCCTGAACACACGAACAAAATCGACGTCATCGGATCACCCTACTGGTCGGCCCGCCTCCGTTCACGGCCCTCCCAATCATGGCCCCGGTTGCGCTACAATGCCGCGCCATGCAGCGCACAACCACGCCACCCTCCGCAAGCACCGCGCAGCCGGCCAGACGCTCAGAGGAGGTCGAACGCGTCCACACGCGCCTCTGCCGCCTCACAGGACAAGCCATCGCCGACTACCGCATGATCGAAGACGGCGACAAGGTCATGGTCTGCCTCTCCGGCGGAAAAGACAGCTACGGGCTCCTGGAGATTCTGCTCTCCCTGCGCACCCGCGCCCCGATCCATTTCGACATCATTGCCGTCAATCTGGATCAGAAGCAACCAGGCTTTCCGGCGCATGTACTCCCGGACTATCTCACCACGCGAGGCGTGCCGTTTCACATCGAAACGCGCGACACCTACTCGGTCGTCAAGCGGCTAATCCCTGAAGGCCAGACCACCTGTTCGCTCTGTTCCCGACTCCGGCGCGGCCACCTCTACCGAATGGCCACGGAGCTGGGCGCGACCAAGATTGCCCTGGGTCATCATCGCGATGACATCCTGGAAACACTGCTCTTGAATCTGTTGTTCACCGGCAAGATGAAAGCGATGCCGCCAAAGCTCCGCTCCAAGAGCGGGCGTCATCTGGTGATCCGCCCGCTCGCCTATGTGAAGGAAGCGGATCTGGCCCGTTACGCCGCCTTGCTCCAGTTCCCGATTATCCCCTGTGACCTGTGCGGCTCGCAGGAGGATCTGAAGCGAAAACAGGTCAAGGTGTTGCTGCGCGACTGGAATGAGCGGTTCCCCGGCTCGAACGACAGCATGTTCGCAGCGCTGTCCAATATCGCGCCATCCCTGCTGTTGGATCGGCACCTGTTTGACTTTGCCGCACTCACAGCGGACCAGCACCCGACTGAGCCGCTCGCGAGCGACTCCGAGGATGACTTGCTCTAACCCGGTGAGGGTGATCGGGGACGGCTGGACGACGCGGGTCGTCAGACCCGGTGACGGAGATGGGTCCGACGGCCACACCGCAAACAACGATGGGGATAGTAGCCGATCAGGAAAAAGAAGAAATCAAGAAGGCCCTGACGGCGAGACCGCTTCGTATAGCCTGAACATTTTCCACAAAACGACATAAGACGCGCTCGCAGGCCTCAATCAATTGGCACCTAGGAAAACACCTAGGGCCCAGGAAAAGAATCCTACAGAAAACCCCCTGGACACTGCAAGTCTAGTTTGTTCGACACAACGGCGGGTCTCGATCAAGGATCGCCCATGACTCACATTGACACAGCGCCGTGATGGGACGGCTGAGGAGGGGGACGAGGCGAGCCCTGTCATCAGGTACGACGGCGAAGACGAAACCGGTACAGACAAATCGTGCACCGGAACGGATAGAACCCGACCAAATGCATCACAAAGTCTTTCCAGCCATGGCGGCTCACTCGCTTGGCACCGCCTGAACACATCGGGCAATAGACCATCGGAACCGTCGCGACGCGCCTTTCTCCATCACATCAGGTACAATCACCGGGGTGTGCGAGGTCGTGAGTGTGCAGAAGTTTTTGCGAGGACGCAAGCCCCATGGCCAGGAAACCCGTCGGCGAGACATCGCGCGCGGAGCCATCCCCCAGACGCGGAGCCGAACCTCCGCTCTGGTCCATCGCGGCCGCAGCCGGCGTGATTATCTTCACCCCGATGCTGCTCTACTCCATCGCGCCGGAAGGACCGATTCGAGAAGGCGATACCATCTTCTCCAACGGAGCCCACAAAGTTGTACTCTTCGAGCCCGACCGTTACCGACAAGTCGGCTATGAGGCGACCTGCATGCTCGACCCGAAAGACCCGCTCCTAGTCACGCATCCTCCTTCGGAAGATGAGTCGGGCGAGGTCATCATTGCCCAGGTCCAAGGGAAACGTACGATCGAGTGGCCGTTTTGCCCGCCTCAAGCCGAACTACGCGTCAAACGACATCACATCACTCAGCAACCCAGCATCCTTCAAGACATACGCGACGGACTGCTGCGCCTGTTCACCCCTTCATAACGAACGCGGTCTCTCGACCGGTGCTACGTCTTGAGCAGCGCGGCATATCGCTGGCGAAACTTCGCCACTTTCGGCCCGACCACATAGGTACAGTACCCTTCAAGGGGATTCCGCGCGAAGTATTCCTGATGGTAGGCCTCGGCTTCAAACCATTGGGTGGCCAACGCCACTTCCGTCACCACGGGGTTGGGGTACAGATGCTCCCGGTCAATCGCCGCAATCACATCTTGCGCAATCTGCTGCTGCCCCGTGGAATGGTAAAAGATGGCGGATCGGTACTGCGTACCGACGTCGTTCCCCTGTCGATTAAGGGTCGTGGGATCATGAATCGCAAAGAGCACCTGCAAAAGATCGCGATAGGTCACCATCCCGGGATGGAAGGTAATCCGCACAGCTTCCGCATGCCCGGTCCCTCCCCCACAAACTTGCGCATAGGTCGGGGCCGCCAGCTGCCCGCCGATATAGCCGGACTCAACCGACTGCACACCCTTCACCTGGTCGTAGACCGCCTCAAGACACCAGAAACAGCCCCCCGCCAGGGTGGCGATCTCCGTCATTGCCTGTCGCATTGTCACCTCGTCGGTTATTCACCCCTGCAGACTAGGCCCACCCTCCGTTCCACCACTCCCGCCCCTCCCGCCTCAACAAGGCCTCGGCCTCGGGCGGTCCCCAACTGCCGCTCGGATAGTTCGGGCACGCAGCAGCCGCAGGGAGGGACTTCCACACATCGAGAATCGTTTGCACCACGGCCCAACCCAGCTCAATATTGTCCGCGCGTTGAAAGAGCGTCGCATCACCGGCTATGGCATCGTGCAAAAGAGTCTCATACCCGGTCTGAGGAGCGTTGCCGAAATAATCGGCATACTGAAAGTCCATGTCCACCGTCCCGATCCGCACCGTCGGTCCCGGCACCTTCGCGTCGAACCGCAGCGAGATACCCTCGTCGGGCTGAATGCGGATCACCAGCACGTTGGGTGCCAACCGATCGACCCGCGTTTTCCTAAACAACATAAACGGCGCGCGTTTAAACTGCACCACGATCTCCGTCAACCGGCTCGCCATCCGCTTTCCGGTCCGGAGATAAAAAGGCACCCCCGCCCAACGCCAGTTATCGACGAACAGTTTCATCGCCACGTAGGTCTCGGTCATCGACTCAGGCCCCACGTGCGGCTCCGAGCGATACCCCACCACCGCCTTCCCATCCGCTGTGCCCGGGCCATACTGCCCGAACGCAACAAAGCGCAACACGTCCAGCGAACTCAACGGCACCACCCCGCGCAACACCTTCGCTTTTTCATCGCGTACGGCATCGGCGGCAAACGAATTCGGCGGCTCCATCGCGAGGAAACAGAGCAGCTGCAGCAAATGATTCGGCACCATATCCCGTAATGCGCCGGCCTGTTCATAGTAGCGGCCGCGATGCTCGACCCCGAGACTTTCCGCGACGGTGATTTGCACATGGTCGATGTACTGGCGATTCCACACCGGCTCGAAGATGCCGTTGGCAAACCGGAAGACCAGAATGTTCTGGACCGTCTCTTTTCCGAGATAATGATCGATCCGATAGATCTGCCGTTCCTGCAGAACCCGTTGGAGCTCGTGGTTAAGCGCCCGCGCCGAATCCAGGTCCTGGCCGAACGGTTTTTCGATGATGACCCGGCGCCAGACCCCCTCACGTTCGACCGTCAGGCCATATTCCCCCAGATGCGTCACGATTCGACCGAACAAGCCGGGAATGGTGGCCATGTAGAAAATATAATTCCCCTGCGTGCCGGAATCGACATCGACCTGCTGCAGGAGCTCATTCAAGCGACGATAGGTACCCCCTTCTTGAAAATCCCCCGCCAGGTAATGCACACGCTGCAGCAACGCCTGCCAGACCGATCGATCGACAGTCGCCGGCAGGTAGTCGCCCATGACCCGATCCAACTTCTCTCGAAACTCCGCCGTCGTCATTTCCGGACGATCCAATCCCACCACGGCGAACTTTTCCGGAAGGAACTGGCCGGCCATGAGGTTGTACACAGCCGGGAGCAGCTTCCTCTTGGCCAGATCCCCGTCAATGCCGAAAATCACCATCACACAGGGTGTACGTACCTGAGAAAGATCCATGATCGGCTCAGCGCTCATATTCGATACCTTTCATCGCACAGGCGGCATCCTGCCTAATCCCTGCCGCAACCGCAACCTCATCACCGGACCTCCGGCGATTCTGCCATTTGAGTAGGCCCCCAGCCCAACCCGTGCTACTGATGGACGGAACGATCCGCCAGGCAACCACCGACGCGGGATTGATATGATGCGGCCAACGACTCCGTCCTCGTCTTTATCCCAAGCATCGATCCGTTGGCCATCACGAAGGTGGCCCACCCTGGCCGCTCTGTGCGGAATGCTCGCCCTGGTGACCGATGTCGGACACGTCAGCGGCACCACCCCGCAACTCACGCCACGGGATCTGCAGATTGAGATGTCGGCAGAGAGTCTCGTCGGATCACTGCCGGCCAATCGGGGCCTCACCGTCTCGGTTCATATCTCGACATCGCCGGTTCTGCAAGACACCCCGCTGGTGGCCGTCTTTGAAATGCCCTCCTCGGCTCCGCACACCGTTCCCTTGGAAATCGATCATGCCCGGCACCGGTATTCGGCCACCGTGAACCTAGGCCGGTTGTCGGGCACCATGGGAACGCCCCTGAAGGCGACGGCCCTTCAAGTCCTCATCGGCCATCAGCAGGGGTCACACGTGGAAGCCCTCGTACATCGTACCGTTGTGGTCACCCTCGCGACTCCGGGATATGCCGACCACCGTTCCAGTCACGCTGATCTCGCCAACCACATCGCCCAGGGCTCAGGACCGACCCGAAACCAGCCCACGGAACTGGCGCTGCTGGACGGAGCTGTAGAGGAAGAGGAGTTAGTCGGAACCAGAGCACTGCCGCGGCAGGAAGGGTATTGGAAAATGCTGCAGCGGCTCATCCGTAAATGCATGACAGAGGGAGGAACCGCTCGAGTCAGCAAAGATGCCGCGCGCATGTCAGGCATCGGCTTCCGCCTCTATGCCAACGGCGAGGCCCAGCTGATCGAAGTCGAACGGAGCTCCGGAAATGTGGCATTCGATCAGGCAGCGGTGCTGGCCGTCGTGAATGCCCATCCATTTCCGCCGTTTCCCCCCGGCACCAAGGACACGCAGGTTGACGTGCATGTCGATATCCCTGCCCTCTCCCGCTGACAACACACCGACGCCTACGGGGCCACACACGTATCAATTGTTCTGCGTCCGCTTGAGCCAATCGATATACCGCTGCAGCCTCGTTTTCTCCTCGTCATGCACATGAACAAACTCGAGACCAAAACCCGTGGCGTCCGTCCAGCGTACCTCGGCCACCTCAACGGTCATCGGCTCATACGGAGGCGGAAACTCGATCTGGAGAGCCAAGCGTGCGCGCGCGGCGAGCGATTCCTCACTCACGACATGGCACCCTTCTTGGGACAGGCTGGTGATCAACCCACCCCCGGCAACCGCCTTACCCGAAAAAATTAACGGTACCTCGATTTCATAGCGGGGACTATCGCGACGCTCCACATGTGCCTTTCGTCAGATGAGTGGACGAGATTCGCTCCACGAATTGTCCGGAGAGGGATACGCTCTTCCGCAACCGAAATCAACCGGTTTACCAAACAGACACCGAACCGCCAGTCCCTGCCCAGTCGATACTCCGTTCATTCAATCCGCATATCTGTAAAAATACACTCTCGTGTCTTTTTGACACAACTACGTCATTCCACTCCAGCGAAAAAATACTCACACGACTCCGAACCACGAGCAATCTGACTCGAGGAAAACCTTCCACTCCTGGCAATCGGCTGATGCGTCGGCTGGCACGAGGGTTGCTCATTATTGCGGGTGAGGGTCGGTCACTCAATCAGAGTCCACACCTTAGAGGGAGACGCTCCATGGAATACCTCTCCGAAATTATCATCACTGTTATCGCCTTCGTCGCCTTGATCGGACAATGGGTGACGGACCTGCTCACCATGTCGAGCAGAAGCCGCCTGGCAAGCCAGGACAGCCGATAACGCAGCCCTCAGTGATCATGGATCACCACAGAGGTCGGAGCCATACTCCATGCATGTCACCACCGCACGTTCGCCCAACCGGAGACCCATCGGAATAGCCCTGGCAATCGTCGTGCTGGCCCTCTTGCCATTTCCTGTCAGCATTCCTCTGACAGTGTGGCTGACAGGCCATCGTCATCAAACCGACACCCCCTGACATCCCGGCATCCATCCCCGGCATGGATCCCTAAGTATTTCCACTCCCATCCCCTGCTGGAACCGATGGCGGCCCATCTCCCGGCTCAAGTTCGGAAACCTCCCGACCGATAACGTCTCTATGCCCTCCGGACCGAGGGCCAAGACAAGGAGTCCCTCTCATGAACACGAATCTGCGTTCATCTGCCCGGATCCCCGTCACCTATCGTGTCCACCTGTTGGGTGATTCGATGATCGGCCAAGGCACCTTGCTCAACCTCTCCGGACCTGGGTGCGCGCTTGAGACCACGCTGCCGATGCAACCGGGCGACTACCTCGAACTACATGTGATGGCGCCGGACCAGGCACGACCGCTCACCGTGGGACTGGCGAAGGTGCGATGGGCCACTGAGCAGCAAGCTGGAATTGAGTTTATCCGTATCCAGTGTGATCACCAGAGCCGCCTGCAGCGCTTGCTCGAACAGATGCTTGAAGATCACCAGATGATGTGTCGACTGATCGGGCCGATAGCGACTGGACGGGAAGCGCAGGAGGTGGAGATCAGTGCGCGGACGAATCCTTCGCGGAATTCGCCATCCGTTTGACGATAATCTTCCGGCCCACGGTCATCAGCGTGAACGACGTGGCGAACGCAATCGGGACAAAGATCGCGGTCGCGACATTGGCATTCTTGAGCCACCCCATCTCATAACAGGCCTTTAACACGTAACTGCCCAATCCCGTCAAGTAGTAGGTGATCACGATCACGGAGAGACTTTCGACCGTGCGCTGCAGGATCGCCTGAGCCCGCGTGGTGGAATCCACACTGATCAGCAACTTCATGTTCTGATCCTGCAATTGAATATTCTGCTCCTGCAATCGCAATTCGATGTGCGTTCGAAGCACGGCCACCGTCGCCTCGAAATCCTTCTCCATCGCGTCGATACGCCGGAGCAGCTGCTGATAACCTTCCGTGACCCCGGTAATCTTCCAACTCACATACTCTGAAATCTGGCGAAACGGCGGGTAGGGCCGCTCTTGCAACGCCACCAGGTTGCTCTGCACGATACGGTCATAGGGCACCGAGGCGGACAGCCGGTACCGCATCGACTCCGCCAAGCGACTCACCTGCAACAGGTCCTGAGTCAGGACCGTCAGCCATTTCTGCATGGTCGGCGGGGTCGTCCCACCGAGCTGCTCGATCAAGACGGCCCGTTGATAGAGGTGGCGCTGCTCATAGTCATGAATTTGATCGACGGCGCGCGAAAACGCCTTCATCGGCAACATCACCAGGTGGTAGTAGTTTTCAATGGCGACGATCGTATCCACAATCTTCGCCACTTGTTGTCGCAACGCTTGTTCGGAGGTCGAACAGATAAGATACCGTTCGCGGTCGAATTCATCGGGGGTAAAACTCGTGACGGCCACGATGTCGTCGCCCAAAATGCGGCTGCCGTACACCATCGCACCGGGAAGCCTCGCAGGAAGCTCTCCTTCAAGGGGAAGCTCTTGCGGCAGGAACAGCAGATCGAGCGCATTCACGCGGATGCCGAGGGGGGACAGCGGCATCATGTAGCCAGGAAAGGTAATCGGCCCGAAATCAAGCGGGGCGCTGGGGTCGCGAACGACATGCCACACCTGGTAGCTATAATACTCCGTGTGAGCTTCCCACACGACGACGAGACGGTCCCCATTGGCCGCAACTTTAAACCCGTAGCCAAAGCGCTCTTCCACGGCGCCCTCGGAAATCTCCAAGGCCTGCAGAAGATGCTGGAACTCCCGACGACTATTGGGGCGTTCCACCGGCGGGTTCGCCATCCGATACGCCACATGGTGAATGTGCGCCGGAACACCGAGCCATTGCGGAAGGTACTGTTTATTGGATTGATGGATCCGGTTCAGAAATCCCGACGGTCGGGAATCTGCCACGGAAGGCTCCACATGGTCCGTCATATCACCCGTCTCTCAGGCTGAAACGAGAGGAAGGCTCGTCCTGGATTCACACCAGCTCGTCCTCAATCAGGACGAACGGGGCCCCGCAGCCATGCAGCCGCGGCGGCACGGACGGCCACCGTCACTACTCGTCTTCCTCTTCAATATCCTCAATACCTTCGTAGCTGACATCCCCTTCATGGATGGAAGTCGCCATCTTTTCACACGCCGACTCAATGATCTCTTCAGCCTCCTCGGGGGAATCGGCTGAAATCAAGAATTTCACGGTAATTCCAAAGCGCTGGTTCACAATCGTACTCCTTCGGCGAATGAAGGGGCAGAAAGTCTGCCCCCTGCTGTGGCTCAATACCATAAGCTCCCGCGTATTGTCACTCTTCTGTCTCACGGAAAAGGAATGGGGCAAGGAATGGGGAGGGCCGATCAGGTTCAGCTCCCATCAGAAATGAGGCCGAACTCTCCCCGCGGAGACGGGGGCCACTCGATGCCAGGAGTCAGAATTCGGGGTTGAATTCGATGGAGGAGGAGAGCGCCTCGGGACCAGGAGGGGAAGACACAGGTCCGCGTAGCGAGAAAAAGCCTGGTCCCGGCACCCACTCACGGGAAGACACCGGGACCGCTCGACTATTTACGGAGCAGCATGTGGCCGCGCCGATTCTGTTGATGGCAGGCCTCGTCGTGCTCGGCACAGAAGGGGCGATCCTTGCCATAGGACACAACCGCCACTTGCGTCGCATTGACCCCCAGATCGACCAGGTAACTCTTGGCCGCCTTGGCGCGTTTTTCACCCAGTACCAAATTGTAATCATGGGTGCCGCGCTCATCGCAATGCCCGGAGATCTTGAGGAGCGCCGTGGGGTTCTCCTTCAGCCAGTCGGCATTGGTGGTCAGTGCCTCGCCTCCGCCATTGTCTGCCACGCTGTATCGGTCATAACCATAGAAGACGTCTTTCAGTCCGGCTTCCATCGCCGCCGCTTCCTCGCGGCGAATTTCGGTATACCATTTCTCACTGCTGTCACTACCATCGACCGGCCTCAGCATATTCCCGATAGGGCTCCGGCTCAGCCGTTCCTCCCCGGAAATCTGCCCGTTCACCAGAGGCGAAAACCCCCGCAACCGCCCCCCCTCCGGCTCAGACAAATTATCTTGTCGTCCAAGGGAAGGGTACTGGTCACCCTGCTCACTCGCGACACCGTTCTGGTTCGCAGATCCATCGCCGGAACGGCTCGACGCCGACTGGGACTGCTCATCGGAGCCCGACTGAAACCACTTCATATTGCTACAGCCCGGTGCCGCTAACAGAACCATTGCCATTCCGCCCACCATCAGTTGCGATGCGCCACGGTGCTTCATGAACCTTACTCCTTCACGCTGGGGTGTAGCCGCTGCCAGACAATACAAATATAGCATTCGCCACGTTTTACGCAGGATTCACCGCCGAGCCTTCATAAACACCCTGTATTCCAGGTGATTGCACGCGGTTTCCCAGGCAGCGCGTGCCTAGGCTTGGCGGCATATTCCCTTCAATTCCAAGGGATTCCGAGGGTGCTCCGCAGTGACAGAAGCACACTCAGGTCCTCCGGGAATCAACGGGTCAGGAGCGTATTGGTGAGGGAGTTGGAGAAGTCAGGAGAGAGGAGAGATGATCGTAGCGCCATACACGACGTCGAAGACTACGGCAGACAAACTCTTGGTGCGCCCGGAGGGACTTGAACCCCCAACCCTCGGATCAGAAGGACGACGAAGTACCTTAGAGACAGACAACGATCAGGGAGGACAGATAGACATGTTCTCTTTATAGATCAATGCTTTTTGCCTCAGTCCATGAGGATCACTGGTGATTGAGGCATACCTGCAATCGTGGCCAAAACCGGGACCGAACCGGGACCAAAACCGGGACCAAAATTTGGTTAAAATTTCGAGGCGATTCCTGATTTGGATTATGAAATGGCTTGCCAAGCCTTATCCATTCCTTCTAGATAATCTATAAGGAATTTTATAGCCTGAGCATGGGTAGGATTCTAAATAGCTTAATCCGCAGATCCGCGATCTGATGGCCGACTACGACTTCCGATCTCTCTCACCTCATGATTTCGAGTTGCTGAGCCGTGACCTATTGCAAAAGTGGCTCGGAGTGCGACTCGAAAGCTTTACCACTGGCCGCGATTCCGGCATAGATTTTCGACACAGTTCGGGGAACGATAAATTAATTGTTCAGTCTAAACATTACGCCGAATCCGGTTTCAATGCTCTCCGTCGGGCCCTAATTGGGGAAAGCGACAAACTTAAGGTCCTTAACCCGTCAAGATATATTGTAACCACCTCCGTTGGGTTAACCCCCGGGAACAAAGCTGACTTACTTGGCATTCTCACACCATACTGTGTCGGACCCTCCGATATTCTCGGGAAAGATGACCTGAACAACTTACTAACCGAATACACTGACATTGAGCGCGCACATTTCAAGCTGTGGTTGACCAGTTCGATTGTATTAGAGCGAATTCTTCACGCTGGCATATTCTCCGACTCCGATGCACATCTCGAGCGCATTCGTCTAAGACTTTCTCGCTATGTTCCAAATCCAAGCCTTGACCGAGCGCAGGAAGTACTACATGAATCTCACTTTTGTATCGTAGCAGGAATCCCTGGCATAGGAAAAACCACTCTCGCCGAGGTCCTACTTGCAGATCTCGTAGAGCGGCAGGGATTCGCGGCGTTCCGCATCGCCCATGACCTATCGGAGTTACGTCCCATAAAGAATCCAAAGTCAAAACAGGTTTTTTACTTTGACGACTTCCTTGGGAAAACATCGTTGAATAAGCTTCAGAAGAACGAGGATCAGCGTCTTGTAGAGCTGATGGCTGAGGTAGCAGCGAATCCAAACTGGCGCTTTATTCTAACTACGAGAGAATACATTCTGAACATCGCTAAACTACAGTACGAATCGTTCGCGAACCCTCCGGTAAACTTCAAGATGTGTGTGATAAACCTTGGCGATTACACAAGGAAGGTGCGAGCAAAGATTCTATACAACCACATTTATTATTCTGATTTGCCTAAAGAATACAAACTTGCTCTGCTGGAAAATTGCGCCTACGAAAATATTCTTCTCCATCGTAATTACAATCCGAGAGTAATCGACTACATGACACAGAGCACACATGCTCTCGGAGTGACTCCCACTCTATACCTTCAAGAGTTTGTCGATAGCCTGCACAATCCGACAAGAATATGGGACCACGCATTTCGTTATCAGATATCAGAAGCCGCGAGAAGCTTACTGTTTGTGCTAACAACACTTTCTGATGAAACAACTTTAGAGAACCTTGAAAAGGCCTTTTGGTCTTTTTATCAGCTTCGGCAGAAACGTTTCGGCTTTTCGACTGGACCAGGAGATTGGGTTGATTCGCTCAAGGGGCTTGACGGCAATTTTATCAAGAGTAGAAAAATTGGAGATGACGTTATTATCTCATTTCACAACCCATCAATTCGGGACTTCATGGAGAAATTCCTGGAGACCTCGGATTCTGACACTACAGACCTCCTGCGTGGGGCCTCATTCTATGAGCAGTACACAACACTCTGGACAGGCCATCGGGGCAAACGATATCCAGCAATTGATCGTGCAGCAATCGAATTTGTACGAATGCTATCTAGCAACCTATGGGGACCGAGCGCGAGGACAATCCATAGGGTAAACCGGCAGGGTGAAACAGTGGGCCTCTCCTCTTACCCACCATCCAATGAAAGCCGGGTCCATTTTTTGATAAATGTCATAGACGAACTGAAACTTAAAAGCGCTACGTCCATCGTTGAATCGGTGCTTGCTCAGATGAGTGCGCTATGGCTAAAGGGGTCGGGTGACAAGGAGGATTTGATCCGTCTTTTGCAAAGTCTAACTAAACGAGGACTTAAAGAGCATGAAGCAGCTTTTACCTCTGCGCAGCACTGTTTATTATCGGACCCAGAGACGGATGCAGAGTTTCGGGCTGCAGCTGATTTTTATCATGACTACCCTAAAGCGGTTTCGCATGAGAAATGTGACGCTTTGAGAAAGCTGTTTAGAGCATTTGCATCAGATCATCCTGCAAATAGTGATGACGATCCGGATTGGATTCGAGGTGCCGTAACAGACATCGAATATGTCGGCGAAAGAATCGGCATAGACGTAGAAGAGTACACTCAAAAGCTCTTAGAGCGTGCCGAGGAGATTGAAAACGATCGTGCCAACGTTTCAGAGCCCGATGATGACGATAGAGACTGGGGAGGGTCCGAATCCAGTGATGATGACGTTCAGAGCATGTTCGAGGGACTAGAAAGCGACCTGAACGAGCCTCGAGGGAATTAGACCTCCCCCCCTTATTGATAACCGATGCCTAGCCAGGCTAGAGAGTCAGCCGATTACGCATTTTTTGAGGAATGTATTCTCCGGCATTAAACTAGGCTGTGAGTATACTGTGGCGTTGGGATTGAAATGGCACTTCTGATGAAGTCAGTTCAGGGCCGTTACGCGTCCACGATTGAAGTGTAATAACCTTTGTTTTTTGATTGCTTTCAATAGGTCTCAATTTCCGCATGAGCAGCTGGCTAAAACGCTCATCATGCGTGGAGATCAGAAGCTGACGCTTACCTCTAGCTCTTCGCAGTACATCCACTAAACCGAGAAGGTTAACATCGTCTAAACTTTGCAACGGATCATCAAGTACGGCCATCTCTAAAGGAATCGAGGAGGTGGCCAGATTGAACGACAAAAACACTGAGAAGGCTAAAGCATTTAACTGAGAGCTGCTGAGGACTCCGAGAGGATCTTGTTTCTTAACATTACCAACGGGATCCTCAATGAGAACATCCATTCGGCCTTTACCTTGAGTGTATTTGCTGAACAGAGATGTACGAGTGAAGGCGGGATGAGGAACTATTCTGGCGTAAATCCTATCTAAAAGTGGCTCTATCTGCTTGATTTGCGATCCAACCGCCACCGCACCAACCTCTCGCAACGCATCAATCATTTGAGTCGCGGTTTGCCTGACCTCCGCATAAGAATCGTACACTGTCTTCTGTTCCTGATATGCCCTTTCTAATGTGGTCAACTCCTGCTGAAGCTTGCCTTTTTCCAACTGCTCTGACAGGCGGCTCAATGCTAGGGACAGCTGTTCTCCAGAAGAATATAAATCCCTATAACGACGGTCTCTTTCGGTGAGGCTTGTTCGAGCGCTCCTAAGAGTTGCAGACAGGGGAGAATGCTCCGGAGGTGTAATATTGAAGGACGCCAGTTGCCTTAATGCACTTTGCTGGAGCGCTAAATACTCGTTCCGCTTTTCGACAAGCTGACGATAATGCGCCTCCGCAACCGAGAGTTTCGCTTGTGTCTGCGATAATTCATTAGATAAAGCATTCACAGTAGCTGCCTCTATGGCTTCCGACGCTGGCATTTCCTGCCCACTAGCCAATCGCTCCAATCTCTCTCGTGTTGTAAGTTCGTCATAAGCTTGACTGCACACAGGACAATTTTCACCGAGATGGCGCAAGGCTAGAGATGCGAGTGATTTAAGGCTTTCCTGGGATTCTCGCAGGTCTATGAGTCGACGCCGCTCTTCAGCTGCCTTTGTTTGAGCATCTGCGAGCTTAAAATTCACTTCTTTCCATTTTTCTCTAACCTCGGTCAACTGCAACTCGGCATCACTAATCTCCTCGTCGCGAGGAGGAGCCGTTTGGAGGCTCTCAAAATCCCGGTCAAGAGCATCTAAAGTAGCTATCCGTCGTGAACTTGCAGCCGTCTCCGTTTGAATCCTTCGCAGAATCGCGTCAAGACTTACTGAGGCTTCAGCAGACTCGATAGGAGGAATAGCATCATAAGCTAAACCTATTTCACCAACACTTCCCCACCAAAGCTGCCACGAGTCCGCCAGGCTGGAAACCAGCTCACTATCACTTGCGCCTCGCCTATCGATTTGCTGCCGCACTTGTTCTAACTGTCGTCGCGTGACCTCCACATCGGCCTCACGCTGGGTGATTGCTCGGCTCCAGGCAAGCCGTGCGCTTTCAAGCTGCTTCTGAAGTTCCGTAATACGACCTGCTCCCACTAGCTCACTTAGAGCCTGGAATCGCTCAATATCTGATTCACTTTCTATGAAGCCTCGCACTAGATCTTGCTGGAGATATACGCAATGCGTCAGCACATTCGCTAATGTTTCAAAACTTTTCTCACTCGAAAGAGCGACAGGCCACAGTAGCTCTAGCAAACGGTTCTCGCCTTTTCGGGAAACTAACTGTTCGTTTCCTTCCTGAAGAGTGAGAGTCATCTGTGTGCCATCGTATCGTCTGCTAACACGTATAAGCCCAGTTGACTCGTTCGACAGAGTTAACGTTACCTGTGCATAACCAAACTTGGCATAGAGCGAGAGAACCTTGTCCTGAGCCTTCTTTAAGCGCGGCAAGGTCCCACACAACCCCCACAAAACAGCGTCTAATATTGACGTTTTACCTGTTCCATTTGCCCCATTAACCAAGATCACGTCTCCAGAAAAGTCTAGAGACACCTTTTCTGAAAAGGAGCGAAAACCCTCGACTTCAAGGGACTCGAGTCTCACTGTCCCTCCTTCTTCCTGAACAGACGCTCAAGCAAAGGTTCCTGCTTCTTAAACGCATCTACTATCACTGTAGCCGAATCAAGCGGCACGCCTTGGGTCGCTAGCAAACCAGGGAGAATCTCAAGCAATGAGGCGGGCCCTACATCAAATGTCCCTACATCTATAGGTAGAAATGGTAGCAAGACCCTTTCGACATCAGAGACTGTAAGAAGCTCTTCTCCTGTGGCCACAATCTTACGAACGCGTGAAACATCATGCCGAATCTTTTCGATCTCACGTTTATCGGCTACGGTTGGAAGCGCAGGGTTGATAAGAACTAAATAACCCTCCCATAACTTTGGATCTGATGTGCTTAATTTTCTGGAAATTAGGTCTACGACGGCACCTTGAGCAAGGTGCCAAGAAGCAAGCAAGTCACTTAAATGATCGTATACTACTATTGCTACTATAGAGACAGCATCCTCTGCCAATAACCAGTGCCCAGAAAGCACCTCCGTAGGTTGCTCACGTTCAAACTCGAGCTTGTCCTGATTTGTGCCCGCGATCAACGGATCACGTACTACCACATACGCAGCCATCTCTAGTAATCGTTGGACCTCAACGATTACTGTTATTACACTCAATGGTTGGCTCACCTCAGGCGTTCCCTATCATATCTTGAATGATTTTGGGATATTGGCGGGCCTTAAAAACATCTGTGATTGAGCGCTTGGGTTTCCCTAATACTAAATTATCTAGTTGTTCTCCCATAACGATATCCGAAGGTAGTTTTGTAACTTCTGGCGTCCCTTGGACACCAGAAAGAAGGAATATAACAGGTGTAGGTTTTGACGCTTTGGCGATTTCCCTTTCGAAATGCGCAAACATCGGTTCAATCATTGCAAAAGTTCTAGTTCCCCTACCGGATATTGGAACAACAGTGCAAACAGGCTTTCCTGCTCGGTGCAGAGTTATACACCCAGCGATATCAGGCCTGGCCTTCGCACTTGTGATTCGCTCTATTAGGGCTATGCACTGCACTAAATCGGCATATTGGTCGTGATGACACCCGCGATGAGGGAGATAAGACACTGTCATTTCAAGTTGCCAAACTGCTCTTATCCGGCCAAGTGCAATCAACCCAAGCGTTTTTAACTCGCCAAGAAAGCCATCGCAATCCTCATTCTGAATAGCATTGTTCGTTGCAAAATCAGCGCAGCTATCACGCAACACTCTAATATGTTCTTCAGCTACACGCGCTGCCAAGGCCTTCATGAATTCGACCCAACCAAGACTAATATGCTGTTCAACGGTAATAGCTAAACTACTGGCAAACGCGGAAGCCTCCAGTTGCCCTGGATCCACATAGTAGACCTTGTGACCAATTGGAACTGCAGTTTTAATCCGCTGAACCGATTCAACAAGTACTTTAGCCGGAGAACCAAGTCCAGCAAAGACCAAGTGGGGCGTAGCAGACACCCTTAACGAAATTACCTCCTCCCATTTTCCTTGCCATTCCTGGGTTAGTTGCTGACTTCGCAGTATCCAGTCCTCAAATTTAGCCCCAGCATCGCGATGGAGGTAAATGAAGTTGCATACCCCAACCTGAGAGTGGTCCTGCGGGCCGTACACGACACTAACATTCGATCCCGCGTCGACAACAGGTAGGGCGTGCTCTTGAGCATGATCAAAATTGAGGCTTAGAACATCAATAACAGCACGCTCAACGAGAAGGGCAGCAGCAATAACATGACCCTCGTTAGGCTTTGCATTTCTAAACTCTGTGACAGGAAGACGGCTCACTAACTCTTCCTGTTTGTTGTTTCTTTTAGTGTAGACCGCATCTGCCAGCGCACTCAGGTCGGCTGGATCCGCACAATCTCCATTCACCAGAACACCGTCAGCTATCAGTCTTTCATGGGCATCTTCAGCACATTTTTTGGACAGGGGAAGTCTCGTAGGCGCTTCAATGGACGACCCTGCACCAATAATGATTGCCACTTTGCCCCCTGTTGGGTCTGCAATAGCTCCTAGCAAATCGGATGGTACTGTCGGCACGCTGAACCCCGCAGTGGATGCTCGTCAATTCAGATATCTTGAGGCCAGCGGGAATATAGCGCTGTTTGCTTCGAATTTCGAGGCCTTCTGTTCCAACACTTTGTAGGTCTAAAGGACAAATACCTTTTTGATGGCCAACCCCTCTTAGACGAGCCGATTCGTTGCGATCCGACTGGAAGTGTCTTCCTACTTTGACCATATAGATCAAGTGAAGCGGGGGCTGCGCCCCCGATCCCCCCGGCCGTCCGGTCCAGTGGTCCGGAACGGCCGGGCGGCCTCGTTGGGCGGACTCTTTGCGTGACGAATCTCCCCATGGTTTCAGTATCCCTTTTCTCTTCTCTGTGTTTGTAACCCACGATCAAACAGAACGGCGGCCAAGCTAACGCATCGCCGCCTTCCCAAAAGACGGACCATTGTTTCCTCTCACCCGTAGAAGATTGTGGCCGGGTGACAGGGTGCGACTGATCTGATCGATCATCGTGCCCAGAGCTTCACGATGAACCGATGCGATCAGTGGCAGGCGAGAGAGCTCTCTGTGTAACCGGGATCAACCCAAGCACGTTTTTTGCGGGTGTGGGGCGAGCCAGTACGCTCCAAGCAATGGTCGTCTATGTCCTGCCCGCGTTTTTTTTGGCTACCTTCAGATCTTTGAGAAACCGAGTAGCGGGCTTGAGGGTGAGCAAGGTTTATACGCCGGTATGGTTTCTGAGGGCGTGGAAGGTCTTAAAGGAAGGGAGCTTCTCCGGCTTCTTCGTTTCGCCCAGGGCGGTCATGGTCGTGGCGTTTGGAACGGTGACAGGGAAGGGAATGCCTTGATGGCGTTCGACCTGCGCATAGAACAGGCGGATGGCTTCGGCTTCAGTGAGGCCCAGACGATCGAAAATCTTCACGGCTCTCTTCTTGAGCCCTACGTCGATACGGATGCTAATCCGACTTGACCTTGATATGGGTGCGGCTTTTCTCATGCGGCCGATTGTACGCCATCAGGCGTATAAGTCGGTAACGATAGGCGGGAGATCCTCGGGCATCGCGCCATTGAGACGACTATGCGGTACGCGCACCTCGCACGAGGAGATCTTCCGGACGCCGTGAATCGAGGAAGTCTGGCTGGAACTGTGACCAAAACCGTGACCAAACCGGAGGGGGAAGAGCAAGAAACGATGCAACCTGTTGATTATATGGTGCGCCCGGAGGGACTTGAACCCCCAACCCTCGGATCCGAAGTCCGATGCTCTATCCAATTGAGCTACGGGCGCGCGCGGGTATAAGAACCATGTTACCGAGGGGATGTCAAGAAACGCGGCGCCCCACGGTGGCGTTCACCGCCAGAATGCTCGATACGTCACCCTGCCGACTCACGTGACAGTAGCCGCAGAATGCGTTCGGCAACCTCGCCGGTCGAGGCCCCATCGGTAGGGACTATGTGATTGGCTGCCGCCTGATACTTGGGTGTGCGTTCGGTCAGTACGTCCCGAATTTCCTCCGTGAAGGACTTCGTGCCCGTCAACGATGGGCGCTGGGTGTCACCGCCAATGCGACGCGTGATCGTCTCCACGGTCGCGGTGAGCCAGACCAGGGTCCCGGTTCGTCGCAGCGCTTCTACATTCTCCGGCCGCAAAATGGCGCCGCCGCCGGTATCGATGATCAACTGATCCCGAGCGGCAAAATCACGGCACACGGCGGATTCCAGATCGCGAAAGTGTTCCCACCCGAACTGCTTGACGATTTCGGGCACGGACAGCTGCGCCCGCTTTACAATTTCGGCATCGGTCGACACCACTGTGCGGCCGAGCTTGCGCGCCAGCATCTTGCCGACCGTACTTTTTCCAGTGCCTCGGTAGCCGATTAAAACGAGATTCATGCGAGGAGCCATGCCTCGAAACAAGGCGTGAGTGCGGATGTGTGCTGCTGAAGACCGGCTGCTGTCCTACCCAAAGCGAGACTCCAGGACCTGTCGCATCACGTCGGCCGGGGCCGGCTGCTTCGTCCACAGTTCAAACTGCAGCACGGCTTGGTTGAGGAACATCTCCAACCCGGAAATGGTCCGACACCCGGCCGCCTTGGCTTCCTGCAGCAGTTTCGTCTCACGCGGATTGTAGACGATATCCATCACCGTCAGTTCAGGCCTGAACAGATTGGTCGGCACGCAGGACTCATCCACACGTGGTGACATTCCGACCGGGGTGCAGTGAATCAAGGTGCGCACATGCGGCACCCAGTTCCTGAGAGTATCCAACGTGAGCGGGCCGTCCTCGATCGGAATTCCCGCTCGCTCCCGTAAATCCTTCACCAATTTTTGCCGCTCGGCCTCTTCGATCCCCAGTATGGTCAGCCCGGCGATGCCCGTCCCAGTCGCCAGTGCAAACGCAATGGCTCGGGCCGCGCCGCCGGAGCCCAGGATCAACACCCGATGTCCGTCGAGCAGTGCTCCGCCTTCCTTCAACGCGCGGAGTGCACCGGACGCGTCCGTGTTGTAGCCCTTGAGCTTGCCTTCTTCGACGACGATGGTATTGATCGCGCCGATGTGCTTGGCCGTCGGCTCCACCTCATCCAGAAATGGAATCGCCGCCACTTTGTGCGGAATCGTCACGCTGAATCCTCGTGCATTCCCCAGCGCCCGCAGGCCTTTCAACGCGTCACCGAGGGCTTCCACGCGGAAGGCGAGATAGACGAGGTCCAGCTCCATCTTTTGGAAGGCGGCATTGTGAATCGCCGGCGAGAGTGAATGTTCGACCGGATTGCCGATGATGCCGCACCATTGTGTCTGAGTCGTGATGTCCATACGCTACCGTCCTAGTTCCTGCGCCACTATTCCAGTTAGTCCAGGCCCCTACCGCCCCCTATCCCTTAGCCCTTGCTGATGGTCATGCCGCCGTCGATGGGGAACGTCGCCCCGGTCACCCAGGCAGCCTCGTCGGACGCGAGATACAACACCATCTTCGCCACCTCCTCCGGCTTCCCCGGCCGGCGTATGGCGTACTGCGCCAAGATCGGTTCGAGATGGGCGGGATTGGCCATCAACGGCGCGGCCATCGGAGTATCTACCAAGCCCGGGTTGACCACATTGCAGCGAATGTGGTCCTCCGCATAGTCAACCGCCACCGCGCGGGTCAGTGCATCCAGAGCCCCCTTCGATGCCGTATAGGCCGATAATCCACGAATCCCGACCAGGCTGGCCACACTGGAAATATTCACAATCGCGCCGCCCCCGCTCTTCATCAGCTCCGGAAGCGCCGCGCGGGTCATGCGAAAGACGCCCGTGAGATTGATGTCCAACACCTTCGCCCATGTGGCATCGTCGGTTTCATGGAGGCGCTTGCCGAAATCGCCGATCCCGGCGTTATTCACCACGATATGGAGCTTGCCGAAGGTGCGCAGGGTTTGTGCGATCACATCCTGCACATGCGCCTCATCCGTCACGGACCCAGGCACAGCCAACGCCCGCCCGCCGTTCACGCCGATGCCCTTCACCACTCGGTCGAGCTCTTCTTTGCGGCGTCCGGTCACCACCACAGAGGCCCCTTCATCTGCGAACAGCTTGGCGATCGACTCCCCGATTCCCGCGTTCCCGCCGGTAATAATAGCCACTTTGCCTTGTAACCGATTCATGCCGTTGCGTCCTCCCCCTCGTGACCTGCGTCTTCCTGCTCATCGGCGGCCTCTGTCTCGACCGCTTTGCTCTGGCGCGACCACCAGCCCTCTTCGACCTTTCTCGCGACGGTCAGGAAACCCGAATGCGCCACCATGCGATGATCCGGACGGACACTGCGCCCCTGAATCGACCAGGTCCGCAGCAACGTCTCGAAGGTTTCGATCATACCGAATACCGACGTGCGCTCCAGTGCGTCCACGGTTTGCATCACCTGTGGCACCGTCGGCACAAAACTCAAATAAATGCCGCCCGAGCGCAAGACCTTCGCCGCATGCGGCACGACCTGCCACGGCTCCGGCAGATCCAACACCAGGCGATCGAACAACCGCCCGTCTTCAAGCACATCAATCCCCTCATAGGCATTCTTGCGACATGGCATGAGGGTGGACACCGGCCCCATATAACGCTCGATGTTGGTCAAGGCCGTTCGGGCAAAGTCATCCCGGGCTTCATAGGTCACGACGAGTCCCGTCGGCCCCACGGCTCGCAACAACGCCATGGTGAGCGCGCCGGACCCGGTTCCGGCCTCGAAGACCCGCGCGCCGGGATAGACATCCGCCCACATCGGAATCAGCGACAGGTCTTTGGGATAGAGTACCTGCGCCCCACGAGGCATCTTCAGGACATACTCCCCGAAGGTCGGCCGTAGCGCGAGGAACCGCTTTCCCTTGGAGAGGGTTACGACGGTGCCGTCCGGCCGGCCGATGAGCTCATCGTGCGGAATCGTCTCGCCGCTAAAGTGATAGATATCCCCGGCTTTCAAGGTCAGGGCATATTGCCGCCCCTTCTTGTCGACCAGATGAACACGTTCGCCATTCTGTAGTTGTGACATAGTCCGGCATTCTAGGAGACTGCCGACCCGTTTTCAACCAAACCGCCACAGCGCAGACTCCGACATGCCGCACCGCCACACCTCTTGACAGTGACGAACACAGCCCTATCTCCCTTAAACAGCAATCCGGCCCGGCCTCAGTGTCGTAGTCGCACTGAGGACAGGAGTCGGAGGCAGGGGTACGCAGCCGTGAATCCTTTTGTCACCACACGGGCTCTAACGTAAGTGGTGGGATACGCAGCCTCTCCACGCTCTCTACCACAGCCAACCTCCCCAGGACGGGGAAGAGAGGTGACGACCATGAAAGACGCGCTCGCGAGTCAAGACGATACAGACCCGTCGGTGACCGCAGAGGTCGACCCTGATGCCGATGACCCAGAGGCCAGCACTCTGCTGGACAGCATTGCGCAAGACGGCCAGGGTGAGACGGACACGGACGGCGAAGACACGGCACCTGAAAAACCAGCGCGCTCGGCCTCTTCACCGTTTCTGCTTGAATCCCTCTACTTCCGCTCGTTCGGCGAACGTGCCCTGCTTGAGCGCGATGAAGAAATTGCATTAGCCAAACAGCTCGATCTCGGCACACGCCAGATTCGGCAGACCCTTCACCAAGCCGTCAAAGCCGGCAGCCGACTGAAACGGACCGAGCGCATCACCGAGTGCCTCCACACGCTCAATACCGTGCGCCGTCTGAGCGGCTTGTCGGCCACGGTGCTGAACCAAGCGGAACGGGCGCTGGAGGAGCTCCGATTAGATACACCCGGCGGCAAAGTTCCCGCCCCGGTTCGGAAGGAACTCGATGCCGCCCTAGACCAACTTCACACCTCACGGCTGACCCTGGAATCGGCCAAGGACGAGTTGGTGCGCTGCAACCTCCGCCTGGTGGTGAATGTCGCGAAACATTACACCGGACGCGGCCTCACCCTGCTGGATCTCGTCCAGGAAGGGAATATCGGCTTGATGAAAGCCGCAGAACGGTATCAACATCGCAAGGGATTTAAGTTCAGTACGTATGCCACCTGGTGGATCCGACAGGGCATTACCAGATCCCTGGCCGATCAATCACGTACCATTAGGATTCCGGTGCACCAGACGGAAGCCTCGAACCGCATTCTTCGGGCTTCACGTCGGCTCGTCCAGCAGTTGGGACGCCAACCACGCCTGGAGGAAGTGGCCTCGACCATGCGGATGCGGCCCGATCGGCTGCATGAGACCATTCAGGCCTTTCAGGAGCCGGTGGCGTTGGAGCATCGGGTCGGTGACGGCAGCACAGAGCTCGGCGAACTGTTACCCGACCAGCAGGCGGTCCCGCCAGACGCGCATGTGAACCGCACGGAACTCACGCGCGAAATGGATCGGATCCTTGGCACCTTGACCCCCAGAGAACAAACCGTCATCCGATTGCGGTTCGGGATCGGGGAAGACCAGGCCCGTACGCTGGAACAGGTGGGGCAACATCTCTCGGTCACTCGCGAGAGGATTCGTCAGATTGAAGCCAAAGCGCTCAAGAAACTCAAGACGCCGATGGTCAAGGAAATGTTCGCCGCCATCAAATAACTACGACATACGTGAGACGGCAGCGCGATGCGGGCGAGGGTCACACCTCGCCCGTGTTGCGTGAGCCGCCTTTCGCCCTACGTCCTATTGTGAGAGAATGCGCCGCGACGGAGGAACAGGTCCCCAATGGTGAGAGGCGCCCACAGTCGTACCGCTACCGGCCGGGTCAATCGGACAGGGTGGCTCGCCTGGGGACTCCTAGCCGCCGCCCTCTTGAGTCTCTCCACACCGGCGGAGGGCGCCGACCGTCCCCCCAGCGATTCGACCTCGCTCACAGAACTTTCTGTCCCCGCCGTCGTGACGAAGGTCCGTCCGTCGGTCGTCACCGTGCTCACCCGCGGCATGCCCCAGGGAGGCTCCCAGCACGGAGCCTCGCCGGGCTCAGGCTCCGGCGTGATCCTCGATGCCGGTGGGTATATCCTGACCAACAATCACCTGGTACAGGGCGTCACCAGCGTCGTGGTGGGACTCTCCACCGGACGGCTTACGCCGGGGCGGGTCGTCGCGCGGGATTTCCTGCTCGATCTCGCACTCGTCAGAATCACCGCCCCGGATCTGGTCCCGGCCGAATTCAGCCGGCGCACCTCCTTCGAAATCGGTGAAACCGTGGTCGCCATCGGAAACCCCCTTGCCCTGAAGGGAGGCTCCACCGTCACGGTCGGCGTCATCAGCGCGCTGGATCGCTCGGTTCTCACGCCGGAGGGGGAAACCCTCTACGACCTGCTTCAAACAGATGCCGCGATCAATCCGGGAAACAGTGGCGGTCCGTTGGTCGATCGCTACGGCCAGGTCGTGGGCCTCAATGTCGCCATCGCCCCCTCTGCGCAAGCCATCAGTTACGCCATTACGATGGAGGCGGTGATGCCTCATCTCCAATCCATGATGGATCGCGGCTCCGTCCTGCGGCCGGACCTTGGCTTGATCCCGCTGACCATCACCCCGAGTGTCGCCGCGAGCTTCGATCTGGAGAGTGACCGGGGCATCCTCGTGCTCTCGGTGGACCCGGCCAAACCAGCCGGACGAGCCGGATTACAATCCGGGGATGTGGTGACCGCCATCGATCACCATCCGCTCTATAACATCGGAGATTTCTGGCACGCGGTGACTCGAGCGAGCGAGCAGATGTCGTTTCAGATCAGCACGCAGGGGAAGGCCGGTGCCACCACCATCACCGTGTCACAACCAGGTCCGGAACGGCCGTAACCCATGAGACTCGATCAGCCCCTGCATACAGCGTCCGCACACAGGAGCCCGGATATGCCTGCACCGACACAGCCGCTGCGAGCGAGCATCCTGATGCGCTGCGAGCCACTCCCCTACGAGATAGCCTGGAGTCTGCAGCGTGCCTGCCGGACCGAGCGCGCGGCCGACCGATGTGACGACCTGCTCCTGCTCATGGAACACCCTCCCGTCTTTACCGTGGGACGAACCACGCAGGGCCAGCATTGGCCGGGTGAGCTCCGTCTGACGCAGAAATCAGGCATCCCCGTGATTCGTACGGAGCGCGGCGGGTCGATCACCTACCACGGACCGGGCCAGCTGATCGGTTATCCCGTGCTCCGCCTCTCCGAATTCTGCGCCGGACCGAAGGCCTATGTGCATCGACTGGAAGACGTGATCATCAGCACTCTGGCCGAGTGGGGCATTGCAGGGCATCGCCGGGAGCGGCTGCCGGGCGTATGGGTCGGGGGAGACCATCCGTCGAAAATCGCCTCGATCGGTGTACGCATTTCGCAGGGTGTGACGACGCATGGTTTTGCGCTGAATGTCTGCCCTGATCTGGCGCCGTTTTCGTACATTGTCCCTTGTGGAATTGCCGACTGCCGCGTGACGTCCATGGCGACGCTCTTGGGCGACGCACCCGAGATGAGCGCCGTCCAGGAACGACTGGCTGCCAACTTTGCCGAACGATTTCATCTGACCTGGACAGAACACATTGGCCCGGAACGATTCATGGCGTTGATCACAGCCTCCACCGCGGCGCCTCAGGAGCCGGAGCCTCTCCCTCATCAGGCTACTCACCAGCAAGGAGTCACGTGATGAACGAATTCGATACGCACACCTTCCGGCTGGCCGTCGCCCAGTTTAATGAAGCGGCAGAGGCCATGCACCTCGACACCAACCTGCGTGAGCGCTTAAAACTACCGCAACGATCCCTACTGGTCAGCGTGCCGGTGAAGATGGATGACGGCCATGTAGAAGTCTTTACCGGTTACCGGGTCCAGCACGATTCGGCGCGAGGCCCCTGCAAAGGCGGCATCCGATATCATCCGGACGTGAATCTCGGCGAAGTGGCCGCGCTGGCGATGTGGATGACGTGGAAGTGTGCCGTGGCGGATCTTCCCTATGGTGGCGCGAAGGGCGGCGTGAGGGTCGATCCGAAAAAATTGTCCCGCGGTGAACTGCAACGATTGACCCGACGGTACGCGGCGGAAATTTTCCCCTTGATCGGCCCGGACAAAGATGTCCCGGCACCCGATGTGGGCACGGACCAGCAGGTCATGGCCTGGATTATGGATACCTACAGCCAGCAGGTCGGGTATGCCGTGCAAGGGGTCGTCACCGGCAAGCCGTTATCGATCGGAGGCAGCCTGGGTCGGGAGGAAGCCACCGGTCGCGGCGTCTCCTACGTGACCTTGGAAGCCTTACAGCACCTGAAACTGGACGTGGCCCGCGCAACCGTCGCCGTGCAGGGGTTCGGCAATGTCGGCTCTCATGCGGCGCTCATCCTGCAGCAAGCCGGCGCGAAAATCGTGGCCGTGAGCGACGTCAGCGGCGGATTGTACAACCCGAAGGGCCTCGACGTGGCCGATGTGCTCCATCGCTATCGTGACAAACACGAACCGTTGCACGACATCACGCCGGGCGAGCCGATTACGAATGAAGAATTGCTGCAACTGGAGTGTACGGTGTTGGTTCCCGCGGCCCTCTCCGAACAAATCACCGAAACCAATGCGTCCAAGTTGCGCTGCCGAATTCTGGCGGAGGGCGCAAACGGGCCGACCACATTGGAAGCCGATCGTATCCTGACCGACAAGGGCGTGTTTATCATTCCCGACATTCTGGCAAACTCGGGCGGCGTGATCGTCTCCTACTTTGAATGGGTGCAGGACGTCCAGCGCTTCTTCTGGAAGGCGAAAGACATTCAAGACCGGCTGCAAGACATTATCACCAGCGCCTTCCACAGAACCCTGCACTTCTCTCTGGAGAAACGGACGACCATGCGCATGGCTGCACTGATGTCGGGCATCGACAAGGTAGCCCAAGCACATCTCCACCGCGGGCTTTATCCCTAGCGGCCCTAGCAGACTACGGCACACTCAATGGGCGTCATGCGTCGAGACCAGCTTACGTGTTCTGTCCGCATTGGAATCGCCTGCAGGAAGCAGAAAGTTACGCTCATACGATGACACGATACATACTGGCTGCGATCGCCGGAATCTGGATGGCCGACGGCCTCGCCCTGCTGAGCCTCCCGCTGCTTGTCGTCCAACGAATACAGGAATCCCTCCTCCAGAACCCGCACCTATTCCGCTGGCAAGCAATCGGCATCGGCCTCGGGGCCATTCTCATCCTCTGGTCGGGGCCGCTGCCCTATCAACCCTTGTGGTGGATCACCGGCGTCGCCATGATCATCAAAGGTTGTTTCCTGACCTGGGGCCCGGCCGCATGGCGCACGCCATTATTGAGTTGGTGTTTCGCTCGCGAAGCTGTCGATTACCGGTTCTTCGGACTGTGGTTGTGCATGCTTGCCGTTCTGCTGTTGCATGCGTTAGGGTTGCTGCACGGATAGCTCGTGTTCATGGCCGGGATGGATCGACATCGTCGTGATCAGTCACCACACCATCGCCTCACTCTGGGAGGAGCACAGCCGCGAAGGCTGGCCGCGTTTCTCCAGCCCGAACGAAGGGCAGTTGATGACACTGGATACCGTCATCGGCGGATGTGCGGTGTTCTACCTCGACGGGCAGGCGCACATGGACAGTCAGCGCATCGCGATACTCCAGGACTGTGTCGCCGACCTTGATACCTTGCTCGATGATCTGAGTGAGGACAGCTTGGGCTACTTTCAACGCCTCCGCCGACTGGCAACCGCCCTCGTCCAGCTCAATCAACCGACCTAGCCGCCACTCTGCGAGGAGCAGCGGGGACCGACCGGTAGGCCCGCCCCCGCTATGTTGTCCCTACGGTACCTCGACGATATCCTTCTTCATCGGACCGAGTAGCCCCAATAATTCACCTTTCTCGCCGGCCGGCACATTGAACTTGTCGAGCGCCGCAACAAGATCCTGAACCAGGGCTCCGAAATCCCCACTGCTGATGCGCATCCCCAGATGCATGCTCTTCATGTCACGGCCACGATAACTGCACGGCCCTCCTGTTGCGCTGCACACTTGATCCACCAGGTGGCCCTTCAACTTCGGGATGTCCGTCGTCGCAAACCGACTGTTGATCCGGCCATCGGCCGCGACGTTGGCCACAAACTGATCGACCACCGCCGTGATGGCAGGCTTCCCTCCCAAACGGTCATACAGAGACTTGGTGGCCGTCGCACCGGCCACTGGCTGCCCGGCTCCGCTCAGACTTCCCGTATCCGCACAACCGGCCAACACGGCCAGCGCACTCAGCACCAGCACTCCCATTCCAGCATTCTTCGTGACCATCATCCGCCTCCCCCTGTGATACGTGACCGGCTGCAACCCTCCAGACCCGCACTGGGCCCAGGCTCCCAAGCAGCAGCACCGGTTGACCTCAGACAATAGGGGAGATACTATCTATTCGTCTAATATATTGTTTTCATACATTCTATAGTCTAAAGCTATAGCTAGCAGCAGGAGCGGGCATGGAATTGCGTCAGCTTGAATACTTCATAGCCGTGGCGGCCCACCAAAACTTCAGCCGCGCAGCGGAACATGTCCATGTCTCCCAACCGTCCCTCTCGATCCAAATCGGTGGACTCGAAAAGGAGCTGGGTACCCGCCTGTTCGATCGGCTCGGCCGCAAGGTTGTCCTGACCCAGGCCGGAGAATTGTTCCATGTACATGCGGAACGAGCCTTGCGAGAGCTCGATCAAGCGGAGCAGGTCGTCCAGGAACTGCTTGGCGCCAAACGTGGTCGCTTGGTGGTGGGGGCACTCTCAACGGTCAACTCGTACCTCATCGCCCCGCTCGTGTCCCGATTCAAGCAGCGCTTCCCTGACATTCATCTGCAAGTGCATGCTCAAGCCTCGACCGATGTCGTCAACGGGCTGTTGTCCCACCATCTCGACATCGGAATCTGCCTACTGCCATTGACCCATCCTCACCTGACGACCGTTCCACTTTTTGAAGAGCGATTGGCCCTCGTCGCTCCCGCACATATGATAATCGGCACACATCGTGCGCGGATGCGAGACCTCGCGGGGCTCCCCCTGATTCTCATGCCGGTTGATTATTGCCTGCGCAAAATGGTCGAAGCCGAATGTGCGAAGGCGGGCGTGCATCCGCAGGTGGTGCTGGAAATGAGCTCGCCGGAGGGAATTCTCCAGGCTGTCGAGGAAGGGACCGGCGCCACGATCCTTCCTGAACTTTTCGTCCGCTCGCGGCGCCCCGGCCCGGCGCTACAAGTGATTGACCTCTACAATCCGACTCCCCGACATGCCGTCGGTTTGGCCTACCTCACCAAGCGACATCGCAGCTTGGCCGCGCAAGAATTTGCGGCGCTCTGCCAAACAACGATGCGAGATTTACAGTCCCACCCCTCACCGACCGAGCCGACCCAACGGGGAAAACGAGCGACAGGACACTCTGTGCCTTCCGCCGAGAAGCCCTCTTCTGTCTACCGAAACTCCGCCTCGACCTTGAAAGTCAGGCGGCCCGTTGGATAGAATGCCGTGATTCCAAGCCAGTCCTCTGCCAGGCGGCACGTAATGTCAGCGCGATGTGCGCGTTGACGATCGGTTCTAAGGAGGCATTCATGATGCAGCGCAAGCGGATGTTCACTGCCCTGATGGCGACGATGGGCTCCCTCTGTCTTGCTGCGATGGTGAATGCCGGGCCATACGAACTCAGCAAGGACGACTTGACCGATCCCAAAGGCATTGCGAGTCAGGACGTGTCCCTGTTTGGAATCAAGTTGGGAGATGATGAAGGAAAAGCACTGGACGGGCTGGTGAACGAAAAGATCCCCGGCATCAAAGCAGAACAAGAAGCGACATTTATCTTTCTGCTCGATCAACGCAAACCGACCGGCCCGATGGCCGGAGTTCGGGTACAGGACGGCAAGGTCGATCTTATTTTCATCAACAATCGCTTCGCCTATAAGACTCGCGGCATCTTTCGCAATGTGCTCAACAGCGAAAGTCCGGAAGATGTGCGGAAGTTACTCGGGAAAGAGGATTACGGCGACGAAAACGTGATGGGTGCGATACTCGCCTATGATAAGCAGGGCTTCCAGGTCAACTACCTCGGGAAAGACGTGAACGTGGAGTTTTCACTCCCTCACTAGACCATTACGCCCGGGGAAAGATCCCACTCCCCTTTCCTCAATCTACCGTGCCCATCTTCGTGCCGTTTCAGCCGCAAGACTGGCGCAGTCCCTCCTCGTGGAAGACGCAGTCCTCCCCCTCGCTCAAAGCAAGACTGATACAGGCGAAAGACCACCAGCGACGACTCGTGAGATCTAGCGGGTAAGGCCAGCACGGCTATCACTGAGCCGCAGACCATAGTTGATGAGGCTGGTCGCCGTATTCCAGCGACGCTTGGAGTTGAGAATGACCAGCAGCAGGTCGCTGCCGTCTTGGGAGACTTTGGCGATGAGGCACCGACCGGCTTTGGAGGTGAATCCCGTCTTCACCCCTTGCACCCCCGGAATACGCCCCAGGAGCCGGTTGGTCGTGCGCAGAACATAGGACCGATGCTCATTGATCGGCATGATGATTTCACGTTCCTCACTCACCAATTCCTTAAACACCGGGTGGTGCAAGGCGATCTCGCTCAATTTCGCCAGGTCTTCGGCCGTTGAATAATGTTCCGGCGCATCAAACCCGCAGGCATTGCTGAAGTGGGTGTTGCGCAATTCGAGCGCAGCGGCCTTGGCATTCATGAGATCGACAAACCGCGCCTCGTCCCCGCCGACGTGCTCGCTCGCCGCCAGACAGGCGTCATTCGCGGACACAATCAACATCGCCTTCAATAAATCTTCCAGCCGAAAAATCTGACCCGTCCGGAGACGCAAATGCGTCTTGTGCGCGCGCGCAGCCTTGGGACTGACCGTCACCTCGTCATCCAGATGGCCATACTCCAGAATGACCAACGCCGACATGATCTTGGTCAGACTGGCCGGCGACAGCCTCTTTCCACTTTCAAACTGATAGAGCGTCGTCCCCGTCTTCAATTCCTTGAGCAGAATGCTGTGCGCAGGGACATGCCGCCATCGGAGACTATGATGCGCTTGCTTGGCAGACGGGACCGGCCGGGGGTCGAAGGGTACCGTGATGACTTCGTCGTCTACGTCGGTGTCGATGGCCAATGCCTGACCACTCCAGAGGCCGAACAATAGAGCCAGAATGCCAATGCCACTCATCGACAGTGTACGACGTGAACGGTTCATGTGGGGGATCTGTACTTTCTTGTGACGAACAGACGCGGTCTGACGTTCACAGGGTATAAGTTTCTCGAACTTTCGAGCCACGCAAGCTACTGGAGATCACCTTATGGAAAAATCGGAGCAAGTCGGCGAGATCGATCCAAAATCCACAATTCAGACAACGGGCGTAGAGCCGACGATTCATGAGCGTGTAATGCCGCTCCACCATCATGAACCCTTTGCATTTCAGGCAATGCATCGACCGACCCTGTTCCCTTTACAACGGTTTCGTGGACGCCCCGGCGCATCTCGAACCGATACCAACGCCGTCACTGGATTTAGCGAAGACGATTGAGGATAAGGGCGAGGCAGCCGGCCAACAACCCACCCCCGAAGATCGTGGTGCTAAAGGAGAGGATCGCGCTCGAGCTCCCCGCAGGATTGGTCCCGGAGATCAGATCGCGCACCCCACCTTGAACCATCAAGACTGCCAGCGTCGTCAGGCAGCCCATGCAAAACCACCACAGAAACGATCGCACGAGCCCCCGCGGTCTGGTCTGAGAATGGCGTGGACTATGGTCCAGCAGCCTTTTCGAACTCTATCCGAGCCCTATCGAGGTGTCAAGCAAACGGCCTGTCTCCTCTTCGGTCATTGCGCCGCAAACCTGAATACGCGGCTATTCGCCTGCGCGCCCAGTCGGAGCTTGCCCCTTATATCCGTGATGCAGAAACACCGATACACTCCCCGAGCCGTTATCCGCCGTGACCAAGCCCGGTTCCTCCAGGTTATCAGCGGAGACGCGATAACTCGCCACGGCAAACGGACCGTTCCTCGTGCGATAGTTACGCGGTGGATAATGGAACGTGCCATCACCACGCCCGAACAGGATGGAGAGATCCGTCGATTGCAGATTGACGATTGCCACATCCGCAATATGGTCGCCGTCGAAGTCATGGGCCGCTCCGAAGTTTGGACTCGCATCGGCGCCTGAATCCTTGCCCGGCTGGAACGTAGCGTTCCCGTTGCCCAAAAATGTCGTGAAGCTGTCCCCTTCCCCGTTGATGACTAAGAGATCGGTCAGGTGATCATTGTTAAAGTCGGCAAAGCTCACGCCGAGGGGCCGCCGGCCCGTCTTATAGTCTTTGGGGTCCCGAAAGGTGCCATCACCGTTGCCGATCCAGATGGACACAGCACTCAACATCGGTCCGCCGTTCGTCACCAACAAATCCGGCTTCCCGTCCTGATTCAGATCCCGCAAGGCCACCGAGGTGGGCGTGTCACCGTATTCATATTGCGCGCCTGGACGAAAGTCTCCGCTGGCGCTCCCCAGGAAAATCTTCACTTTGTCGTTCCGCAAGGCCACCGCCAAGTCGGGATGGCCGTCACCATTGATGTCTTCACTGGCCACGGAGACCGGCGTGCGATGGACGGGATACTGCGGCCCGTCGTCGAACTTGCCGTTGCCTCGACCGAACAGGATCGACACCTGATCGCTGCCTGAACAGGCCAACACCACATCCATCTGTCCATCATGATTAAAGTCGTTGAGGGCGAGGGAGCGGGGTTCCTGACACACCTTCACCTGGACCTGGTCACGAAACGTACCATCCCCATTGCCGAACAGCAGCGAAATCGAATTACTCGAAATGTTGGTCGTGATGAGGTCTGTGATTTGGTCCCGATTGAAGTCGGCCGTGGTGATGGTGGTCGGATTCTTCCCGACCGGGTAACTGGCAAAATAATAGAAGGGGTCGGGCGGCACGTAGGGATCGGCCTTCGAACAGGCAGAGAGCAGCACCACACCAGCTAATAAGATCGGTCCAACTCCGAAGAGCGACGGAATATTGATGCATCGACGGTCGGCGGTCATATCCATCCTGATGAAAAAGGCATGACATTCCGGCCAAGTCCATGCTTCGCCGCTCCTGATCCTCACCCGTTCGCGGAGTATACAGAGCCCCCTCTGGCTTCGCAACGAAGGCCTGCATCTGCCCCCTGCCCGTGGCCAAATTGGCCACTTGCCGAATGGGCTCGAACCTCTAGGCCTTTCGCCCCTTTGAAAACTTGGAAAGCCTTAGGCTACAATGCGACCCAAGTGTGGAGGAGGTGCCCATGAGCAAGAAAGTCAATATGCCTTTGTCGATGTACGGTGTCGCGGAAGTGCTGAAGTGGTGTATCGATCGCAATAACGGCCGTATAGGCGGAGTCGATACTGAAGGTTTTAAGAAGATGCAGGCGCTCTTGGCGGAGAAGCCGACCTCAAACGATTATTTGGCACTGGACCAATTCTGGAAGAAAGAAGTCGTGCTGGAACTCACGGAAGACGAGGTCTCGACCATCGACCGTTGCCTGTACGATATTCCGAACTTAGACAACGAACCATTGCCGCAGATTCGACACAAATTCTGGCCTACCGCCGTGGCCGCGAATTAAGTTTCGGCCCTCGCCGTCTCGCACAATCTTTCCGGCAACCCACAGAGCGTGATGTTCTGTGGGTTGCTCGTGGACTGTGAGGGCTCCTCTCACATACCCATCCGCAACCCGCTCCTGCCTTCCTTCCGGAAGGGGCGAATCGATCCGTAGCGCCAACCGGCACTGAGGCTCAAGTCTGTTGATGTGATTCTTGGTCGTGAATCGGCCCGTCCCGTCACGCGAGGGGACAGAACGGGCCTGGCGTCGACAGGAGCAAGGTCACTCGCAGAGTCACGTTCCTACTCTAGAGAGATCCCTCGCCCTTGAGAAACTTCCGGAACCGCCCCATGAGGTCGGCACCGAGGGTGCCGCCTTCCGGTTTCTTGACCTCCGGGTCGCTGAAATGCGACCGGATTTCCTGAAGGCGCTTCTCCGCTTGATCGTTCCCCTGCAACCGCTTGGTTTTTTGGAGCGCAGTGTCGAAGGCATCGAAGGTGAGTTCATTGTAGCCAAACGACCGGATACGCTTCACCGCCTTCATCATGGCCTGATTGCGAAATGTCGTGAGGTGCTCGGAATCGACTTCTTTGAGCCCAAGCTTGCGGGCTCTGCGTTCAGCCGCCTTGCGTATGCCGCTGCGGACGAAATCCGGTGACGTTTGCAGGCGCTTCCAGGCTTCGTCACTCCAGGCCACACGCTCCTGCGGCGCCTCCCACAACTGCACCGCGGTCTGCTCATCGATCCTGGTCAACCCCTTCTCTCGCGCCGACTCCTCGGTATCATGCCGGATCATGTCGCTCACGAAATCCATGGCGATCGGCGGGGACTCCTTGATCTTCTGCTGTAACAGGGCCAATGCCCCTTCAGTCCATTCCAGGGGCGCCGCCTCTCGCTCCCGAATCTCCCCCAACGCCTCGACCTTCTCAAAGAGATCAACGTTGACCTCCATGTGGCCGCCTTTGCGGGCGATCTCGTCGGCGATTTGCTTGATCATCCCTCGCATGAACTCTGGGACGGCCGCCAGGCGTTCCTTGGCAGCCGCGGTCCAAGGCAGCTGCCCCTTGGCCATTTGATCCGCCGCCTCAGCCATGCCGCCTTCACCGCCCATGGTCCCCATCATCTGACCTTTGAACTGCTCGAGGATCTCTTCGGTGATTTCTGGATAGCCCAACTCCCGCGCCTTCTTCTCGGCGAGGCGGCGGACCATTCCCCGTAAAAACATAGGGGCACGCTCCATTCGCTTCAGCGCGCCGTCACTCCACCGAACCTCAGGGGCTGTTATATTTGAGGACTCCGCCACGGTATCACTCCTGTTACTTATTGAGTAATTCCTTCAGTTCCTTGCCTGCCTTGAAGAATGGCACACGCTTGGCCGGCACCGCAACGGTCGCACCGGTTTTTGGATTACGACCTTCCTTCATCCGCCGGGCGCGGAGACGAAAACTTCCGAACCCCCTAATTTCCGTCTTATTGCCGTTCCGCAGCGAGTCGCGAATACAGTCGAAAATCGTGTTCACCACGATCTCCGCCTGCCGCTTCGTCAATGTCGTAACCTGTTCCGATATCCGTTCGATAATCTGCGCTTTGGTCATCGTCCCTCTCCTCGTGGGTGGGGCTTACGCACGGCTGAAGGCTGCGTCGCCTACCGATACGATCCGGCCGCTCAGAACGCCATCAGGTATTTCAGTTTGACGCCGGTATTCAACTCCAGCTTCGGAAACACCGACGACCAACGTGATTCGATGATATCTCGAAATGAAAACCGCTTGCGAGGCTCGACCACTTTGGGCTCACCTTCCATCCCGGCAATATCCGCCGCGATGTGGATGGCATCATCCAGGTCGCCGAGTTCGTCGACCAACCTCACCTCTTTCGCCTGGCGCCCCGTGTAAATCCGCCCATCCGCGAGCGGCTCAACATCCGACACTTCTAACGACCGCCCGTCGGCCACGGCTTGAATGAACTGGTGGTGCACATCATCCATCACCGACTGTAGCAGCTTGCGTTCCTCATCACTCATCTTCCGCAACGGGGATCCGACGTCTTTGAACCGCCCGCTCTTAATGACCACCCCTTCGACCCCGACCTTTTTCATCAGGCCTTCGAAGTTGGCCATTTCCATGATCACGCCGATACTCCCGGTCAACGTGCCGGGATTGGCAATGATGCGGTCCGTCGCCGCCGCGATGTAATACCCTCCGGAAGCGGCCACTGTCCCCATGGATGCGATGACGGCCTTATTACTCTTGTTCTTCACCCGCTTCACGGCGTCGTGAATTTCCTGGGACGGCACGACGCCGCCGCCGGGGCTGTCGATACGCAACACGATCGCCTTGACCAGCGGGTTCTCACTATATTGCTTCAACTCGCTGATCGTCGCTTGTGCATCAAGGATCACGCCCTCGATCCGTATGAGGGCCACACGATCTTGATTCGAGAAATCGAGGTCGGGGAGGAGCGCGTTCAAGAGAATCAACGCTCCTCCCCCAATCACGATGGCCCAAAAGATCCGGCGCAAGAGGCTCCGCTGTGGCTTCACCGCCGTGTCTGCTTGTGGCCCCATTCAGTCTCCCGACTTAGGCTTCGGAATCGCTCTGGTTGCGCTTCCGGCTCTGCTTGGCCGCACGACCCAGGGTCTGGTCGATTCCGCCCTGAGAGGCGTGGAACTCATCAACCTGGCGTCGATCGGAATCCATCTGGTGATCGCGCAAGCTGAGCGCAATTTTCCGCTCATCACGATCGACCTTGATGATCTTCGCGGTCACGTCATCCGTCGGCTTGAATTTTTCTTCCATCCGAACGTTGGCATCCAGCCCGACTTCGCTGATATGGATCAGACCTTCGACATCGCCATCCAGCTCGATGAAGAGTCCGAAATCGGCGATCTTGCTGACCTTGCCGGTGATGCTATCGCCGACCCGATACTTATTGGGAATCTGCTCTTCCCACGGATCGCGCGACAGTTGCTTGTAGCCCAGCGAAAGGCGTTCCTTTTCCTTGTCGATGCGAATCACCACCGCATCCACCTTCTGGCCCTTCTTGAAGAGCTCCGACGGATGCTTGATGTGCTTCGTCCAGGACATATCGGAAATGTGGATCAGCCCGTCGATGCCTTCTTCCAATCCGACAAAGGCGCCGAAATCGGTCAGGCTCTTCACCTTTCCTTCGATCCGCGTGCCAGCCGGGTACTTCGCTTCAATCATGTCCCACGGATTCGGCGCGGTCTGCTTCATACCGAGGGAAATCTTCCGGCTTCCCGGATCGATGTTCAACACGGCTGCTTCCACCTGATCGCCGACCGAAACGACACGCGACGGATGCCGGACTTCATGCGTCCAGGACATCTCAGAGACGTGTACCAATCCTTCTACGCCGGGCTCCAACTCCACGAACGCGCCATAATCGGTCAGGCTCACCACGCGACCACGCACACGCGTGCCCACCGGATACTTCGCCGCCACACCGGTCCAGGGATCCGCCGATTTCTGCTTCAACCCTAGGGAGATACGGCCGGTTTCCCGATCGTACTTCAGCACGGTGACTTCTACCTTGTCGCTGACCTGGAACAGTTCGGACGGATGGCCCACACGACCCCAGGACATATCGGTGATATGCAAGAGTCCGTCGATGCCGCCGAGGTCGATAAACGCGCCGTAATCGGTGATGTTCTTCACCGTGCCCTGAATCAGCTGACCTTCCTTCAAGGTCGATAACGTCGTCTGCCGGCGACGGTCGCGCGTCTCTTCCAGCAGCACCCGTCGGGAGACGACCACGTTGCCACGGCGATGGTTGATCTTGATGATCTTGAGGGGAAACGTCTTGCCGACCAAGCCGTCGAGGTCGCGGACCGGATGGAGATCGATCTGGGAGCCAGGCAAAAACGCCTTGACGCCGATATCGACCATCATGCCGCCCTTGATACGGGAAATGATCTTACCCTCAATGCTCTTTTCTTCTTTATGCAGCGTCTCCAATTCCTCCCAGATTTTCATCTTGTCGGCTTTTTCTTTGGAGAGCACGAGATTGCCGTCTGCGTCTTCACACTCTTCGAGGTACACCTGGAGGCGATCGCCGACCTTCAATTGCCCCAATTCTTCATGCGAGAACTGGTCGGCAGGGATCATGCCTTCCGACTTGTAGCCGATATCGACCACAACTTTGTCCTTGCCGATGGCCACGACCATGCCCTCGGTGATGGTCCCTTCCTCGAAATTGCGGAAGGTTTCCTCATACATCGCCGCTAAGGCGTCACGATCCAATTTGGGTTCACTTTGTGGTGTGGCAGTACTCATGAAAAGGTCCTCGTCCTCCGGCTTGTGCCGGGTGCTGATAGTGAGAAAAACCGAGTCTTACTCAGCGTTGCAAGACTTGGCTGTTGGTGTTGCGGCGGGATCGTGAGGCTGCCCGGCGTTCGCCGGCCAGTCCCCTGGCATCGGAACCTGTCCGAGCTCAGCAATCTTCGCCATCACCGTCCGACTGACATGTTGATAAAACGCTTTGCCTTCCAACCGCACGGCGTCCGCTGAAAAATCCAACGGCTCGCCATAGGCCACCGTCACGCGCCGAAACCTCGGCCACTTGGCGCCGGGTGGCAAGACATCAAACGTGCCGCCGATATGCGCCGGCACCACCTGACAGCCCGTCTGCGAGACGATCACCCCGATTCCCGGTTTGCCGGGCTTCAACGCACCGGTCATCGTCCGCCCCCCTTCAGGGAAAATGGCGACGGCCTTCCCCTCCTGAATCAACAAGACCGCTTTACTGAACGCATCGCGATCCAGACGGCCGATCCGTAAGGGAATCCACCCCAGGGCCTGCAGCAGGCCGTTGAGCAGCGGCATGGGAAACAAATCGTGCCGCCCCATGTACCAGACCCGGCGAGGAATCCCGCAACCAAGCAACGGAATATCCAAATAACTGGCATGATTCGAGGCGATCAGGAATCCGCCTTGCCGCGGCACCGTTCCGACGGTGCGATACCGGAAACACAGCCATCCGATGGTGCGAGAGAGAACCCATAACAGGCCATACAGTGCCGAGCTCACAATCTCGCCGTGATCACAGCCAGCATGTGCTCAACGACTGCCTCTGCCGGCATACTCGACGTATCGATCCGCTCGGCATCGGGCGCGGGAATCAGCGGTGCCACGGTACGGGACCGATCGCGATCATCCCGCCCGGTCATATCGCGTTTCGTTTGGTCAAATTGAACCGAGTGACCCGCCGCCACCAACTCACGATGTCGTCGCGTCGCCCGGACCTCGGCGTCGGCCTCAAGGAAAAATTTCACGTCCGCTTCCGGAAAGACGCGGGTCCCGATGTCCCGCCCCTCCGCCACGACACACCCCTCGGCGCCAATCTGCCGTTGCACCGGCAGCAGCCATTCCCGAACGGCTGGAATGGCCGATACCATGGATGCCAGTGCCGTCACGGTCGGCGTGCGCAATTGGCCCGTAATATCGCGTCCGTCCAGTAACACATGGGATTGCTCGGGGCCACAGGCCATATGCAGCGTCGTCTTAGGGAGCAGCGCGGTAATGGCGAGGTGTTCATCCGGACTGAGCCCCGTGTCGTGCACTTTCCACGCGATGGCACGATACAAGGCGCCTGTATCAAGGTAGAGGTATCCGAGCCGTAGCGCCAGGAGTCTGGCCACCGTACTCTTGCCGACACCAGCCGGACCATCGATGGCGATGATCAGACCCCGCTTCCCGCGGCTCGACATGTCTCGCTCACTCACGCGATCCTCGCACTATAGACGTTTCCCAGAATCAGTCAACAGGTCCAAGAGCGTACGCTCAAAGTTCGGGAACGAGGTGTCGATACACGCCGTGTCCTCGATCTGGGTCGGCTGTGACGCGGTCAGGGCTCCGATCGCGACGGACATGGCCACACGATGGTCGCCGTGACTCGCGCAGGTGGCCCCTGTCAGCGAGCCGTTCACGCCATTGCGACCCAGCCCCTCGATGACCATGCCATCAGGCCGTTCCTCGATCCGCGCACCCATCGCCCGGAGCTCAGTCGCCATCGTCGCGATACGGTCGCTTTCCTTCACTCGCAACTCTTCCGCCCCGGTAATCACTGTCTCCCCCTCGGCGACGGATGCGGCCACACACAGAATCGGGAACTCATCGATGGTCTGCGGAATCTGTTCCGGCCCGATCCGGACTCCCTTCAGGGGCATCGACCGTACTCGCAGGTCCGCAACCGGCTCTCCGGCCTCTTCACGAGGGTTGAGCACCTCGATGTGTGCACCCATCTGACGCAAGATCTCTAACAGGCCGGTCCGTGTGGGGTTCATGCCGACCGACCGTACTGTCACATCGGAATTCGGCACAATCGACGCACCGACCACCAAAAATGCCGCTGCGGATAGGTCACCTGGCACCACCACCGATTTCCCGCCCCACCGTACCGAGGGACGGCCCTCGATCCGAACCGTACACCCGTCGCGATGAAACGGAATTCCGAAGTAGGCAAACATGCGCTCGGTATGATCGCGCGACAGCCGCGGTTCAGAAATGGTCGTGATCCCATCGGCATACAATGAGGCAAAGAGCAGCGACGATTTGATCTGCGCGCTCGCAACCGGCGACACATACGAGATGCCCTTCAGCCGCGTCCCGGTAATCGCTAACGGCGCCAATTCCCCGCCCTTGCGTCCGGCGATCGTCGCCCCCATCGTTCGCAGCGGTTTCACGACGCGTCCCATCGGACGACGTCTGATCGATTCATCTCCGGTGAGGACCGTAAAAAAATCCTGCCCCGCCAGCAAGCCGGCTATCAACCGAATACCGGTTCCGGAATTGCCGCAATCGATTGGGCCGAACGGCTCCGTGAGACCCCACATACCTTTACCATGGACCGTCAACCGCTCCGGAGTCTCCTCGATCCGCACGCCCAGCGACTGGAACGCGCGCATGGTATTCAAACAATCTTCGCCGCGACAATAGTCGGTGACCTGGCTGAGTCCTTCGGCGAGGGCCGTGAGGATGATCGCTCGATGGGTGACGGACTTGTCGCCGGGAACCGCAGTGGTCCCCTTCAGCGGACGTCCCGGGGTAATGGTTAAGGATGCCATCTCAGCCTAGCTCTTCCCCGATGGGCGGGCCGTGAGTTGTTCCCGTTCATACTTGGCCTTCTCCAGCTGCTTCTCGATCCCCGCGGCGTCACCGGCAGCAATCAAGCGCTTCAGTTCGCCGAGGTGGCGCTCATACGTCTCGATCAACGACACCACATTGTCCCGGTTCCACAGGAAAATATCTCGCCACATTTCCGGCGAGCTGGCCGCAATCCTCGTGGTATCGCGTAATCCGCCGCCGGAATGGCCTGCCAGATCCAGCTCGGGGACCCCATGGTCGCGCACATCCGCCAGTGCCGTCATCAACGCAAATGCAGCGACATGCGGCAAGTGACTGACGGCCCCGAGAATCTTGTCGTGTAGAAAGGGGTCCATCTCCAGCACAACCGAACCCGCAAGTTCCCAGAGCGCCCGAACAGTTTGGAGCGCCTCGGCATCCGTCCTGAGCGTGGGAGTCAGAATGCAGCGCGCCCCTGCAAACAGGGTCTCGGATCCTGCCGCCACGCCGGTCTTTTCCTTGCCCGCAATGGGATGCGCACCGACGAACCGCACGGACGGCGGAAGAAGAGCCTCGGCACGCGTGACCAGATCACCCTTCACACTGCCCACATCACTCACGATCGCCCCAGGCGCGAGACAAGCGGCCCATTCCTGCAGATGCCGTTCATAGGTATCCACCGGCGTCGCGAGCAGCACAAAGTCCGCCCCTTCCACGCCATCACGCGGATCCGACACATATCGGTCGATGGCGCCCACCTCGACGGCCGTCTTGAGATTCTCGACGCGTCGCCCGATGCCGACGACGGAATCTGCCAGCTTCTGCTGACGCATGATCATCCCCAGCGAGCCACCGATCAACCCGACGCCGACAATCGCCACCTGTTTAAAATGCGGTTTCATCGTCGAGGTATTTCTGGCGCGTACAAAGCCGGGCGCCGCAGAACAACGAGTGCCACGCCACTCACAACGTTCGATCGACGGCGGCGGCAATCTTGCGCAAATCCCCCATCAACTCTTTAAATTTCGACGGCCGGATCGACTCTTCGCCATCACAGAGCGCACATTCGGGATTGGAATGGACCTCGATCAAAAGTCCGTCGGCGCCGGCGGCGATCGCGGCTTTCGACATGGGCGCCACCAGATCCCACTTGCCCGTCGCATGACTGGGATCCACGATGACCGGCAGATGCGACAGACTCTTGAGCGTCGGAATGGCAGCCATATCCAAGGTATTTCGATACTGCGTTTCAAACGTGCGGATGCCGCGCTCGCACAACATGACATTCCGGTTTCCGCGGGACATGATGTATTCAGCGGAGAGCAGGAATTCCTTGATCGTCGCCGAGAGGCCGCGCTTCAACAAGACCGGCTTATCGTAGGCCCCGACCTCCTTGAGCAACTCGAAATTCTGCATATTTCGAGCGCCGACCTGGATGATGTCGGCCTTTTCAAGAAACAGCTCGATGTCGCGAGTGTCCAGAATCTCACTGACCACCGGAAGGCCGGTCTGTTTTTTGGCTTCGACCAAATAATCCAGCCCTTCGCGTCCCAGCCCCTGAAAGGAGTAGGGCGACGTGCGCGGCTTATACGCGCCTCCACGGAGAATGGTCGCCCCGGACGATTTGACCTCATGGGCAATGCCCACGGTCAGTTCCAACCGCTCGACCGCACAGGGACCGGCCATGATCGTGATTTTCTTGTCGCCGATTTTGACGCCATTGACGTCAATGATCGTATTGTCTTTCTTAAACTCCCGGCTGACTAGCTTCCACGGAGCCAGGATCGGCAACACGCTCTCAACACCGGGCAACGCAGTGAGGGGCTGATTGTGCAAGATGCGATCATCCCCGATCACCCCGATGATGGTCCGTTCTTGGCCAGCCGAAATGTGCGATTTCAATCCCAGCTCACGAAGCCGGTCGATAATATGATCGACTTCGCGCTCCGACGCCTCGGGCTTCAAGACAATAATCATGATCTCGTCTCGCTTTCCTTATCGAGGAGCGCGCGTCACATCTTCAAGCGCGCTCAGGAATAGATGATTTTCTTCCGGGAGGCCGATGGTCACCCGCAGCATTTGGCCGTCAATGTGGCGGACGATGATGCCCTTCCGTAACAATGCGTCGAATACCTCCCGGCCGTCTCTTCCGACATCGAAATAGAGGAAATTCGTTTCGCTGGGCAAGGCCTCAAATCCCAGTCTCCGCAAGCCCGCCCGAACCTTGTCCATTTCCGCATGATTGAGGGCTCGACTCGTCCCCACATGCGAGTCATCGTCCAGGGCCGCTAACGCGGCGCGTTGCGCCATACTGTTGGCGTTGAAGGGCGGACGGATTCGATTCAAGTAGTTCGTAATCTCCGGCGTGGTAATTCCATAGCCGATCCGGAGCCCGGCCAAGCCGTAGATTTTAGAGAAGGTCCGCAGCACGATGACATTGCGACCGGCCTTCACATACCCGAGCGACTCCGGGAATTCAGGATGTCGCACATACTCGTAATAGGCCTCGTCGAACACCACCACCACCTGCTCAGGCACGCGCGCCATCAACGCCGCCACCTCGGCCTTGGTCGCCATGGTCCCGGTCGGATTGTTCGGATTGCAGATAAACAGCAGGCGAGTGTTGTCGGTAATCGCGTCCGCCATCGCGGGCAAATCGTGGTGCCAATTTTTCTGCGGCACCTCCACGGCCACACCGTGGGCCGCCTTCACCTCCATCTTATAAATCACGAAGGTGTGCTCGGCCATCACGGCCTCGTCACCCGGCGACAAAAACGTTCGCGCAAGCAGGCCAAGGAGTTCGTCCGAGCCATTTCCGAGAATGACCTGATCAGGCGTGACTTTGCACCGTTCGGCCAGGGCCCCACGTAATCGAAACGCTCCCCCGTCCGGATACCGATGCAGCGTCGAAGCGGTGTCACCCAAGACGGCGAGGGCTTTGGGCGACGGCCCGATCGGGTTCTCGTTGGACGCCAATTTAATCGCCCGCGCAAGGCCTAACTCTCGCTGCAGCTCTTCGATCGGCTTTCCAGGAACATACGGAACAAGGGAGGCAATATCGGGATGTACCTTCAATGGCATGGCGTGACTCGGGCCTCTAAGAATAGGCGGGATACGACCCTAAAATCTTCATAAAGAGGCAGCGACTCTTGACCTCGTCGGCCGCCTTCTTGACCCGTTCCTCATCGATGTGCCCCTCGATATCCACAAAGAAAATGTATTCCCAGGCCTTACGGCGTGAGGGGCGGGATTCAATCTTGGTCATGTTGAGGCCATGCGAGGCAAAGGGTCGCAACAAGTCGTACAGGGCGCCCACCTTGTCCTTCACCGACAACATCAGCGACGTCTTGTCGCGGCCCGTCCGTTCCGGGGCCTTCTGCGAGAGCACCAAGAACCGGGTGAAGTTATTGATGTTGTCTTCGATTCGGGCCGTGATGACCTTCAGCCCGTACAATTGGGACGCCAGTTCGGATGCGATTGCGGCGGCCGACGGATCGTCGACGGACAATTCGGCCGCCCGGGCCGTGCTGGCCACTTCAGACACCGGCACATGCGGCAGATTTGTCTCCAACCAATTACGGCATTGGGCAATGGCATGCGAGTGCGAATAGATCCGCTTAATATCTCCTGTGGCCCCGCTCTTGGACATCAGGTGGTGCGCCACCTCCTGCAGGACCTCTCCATAGATGAGCAAACTGGAATCGACGAACATATCCAGCGTGTGATTCACCACTCCTTCGGTGGTATTTTCAATGGGCACCACCCCAAAATGAGCGCGACCACGCTCGACTTCACTGAACACCTCTTTGATACTGTTGACCGGAATGTATTGAGCCGACGACCCGAACTTCTGCATGCAGGCCATGTGCGTAAACGTGGCTCTCGGGCCGAGATAGGCGACCTTCTGAGGCCCCTCCAGAGACAATGAGGCCGACATGATCTCTCGATACACGGCCCGGATGGCATCGGTGGGAAAAGGGCCGGTGTTCTGCTTGCTCAGACGGTCAAAAATCGCCGCCTCTCGGGCCGGTGTATGCAGATGCGCATCCGCATCCCTCTGTTTCTTGAGTTTTCCGATTTCGATCACGGATTTCGAGCGCTCGTTCAAAAGGCGCAAAATCTGATCGTCAATCCGGTCGATTTCCTGACGATGTCCTTGCAGGTCTTCAGACATGACGGGGGGACTCCCTCCTCGCGCATCCTGCCTCGTGAGAGACGAGACCGCGAAACGATTCCAAGCCCACGGCTTGAACTTGGACAAGTGGGTATCCTACAGGAGCCAGCGCGGGCATTGCAAGGATAGGTGCGGCGATTCAAGGAGTTGCGACAGATGTATCGTCACTGGAAAGCGAGAGAAGATCTTTTCGTTTCTTGAAATGATCGAAGGCCAGCCTGGTCGCCTGCCGGCCACGACCGGTACGCTCCAAAAAACCCGCCTGGATCAGATACGGCTCATAGACATCCTCAAGCGTGCCCCTGTCCTCCTGCACCGCCGCCGCCAGGGAATCCACTCCGACCGGCCCGCCGTTGAACTTCTCGATGACGGTCAGGAGAATGCGCCGGTCCATCTCATCCAATCCGGCGGCATCGACCGCCAACCAGACCAACGCATCCTGCGCCACCTGCTTGGTGATTCGACCGCCGGCTTTGATCTCGGCATAGTCCCTGATACGCTTAATCAGTCGATTCACGATGCGCGGCGTGCCACGAGCCCGGCGAGCAATTTCCGCCGCACCGGCCTCGTCGATCGGAATATTCAGCAAGCCGGCCGAACGCGTGACGATCGACGTCAGTTCCTGCGACGAATAAAACTCCAGCCTGTGAACCAAGCCGAACCGATCCCGCAACGGCGACGTCAATGCTCCGGCCCTGGTCGTGGCTCCCACCAGCGTAAACCGCGGCAATTCCAACTTCACGGTCCTCGTGGACGCCCCTTGGCCGACCACCAAATCCAGCTGGTAGTCCTCCATCGCCGGATATAAGGCTTCCTCCACCGAGGCCGGGAGGCGGTGGATTTCATCGATGAACAGCACGTCCCGTTCTTGAAGATTGGTCAAGATCGCCGCGAGATCCCCGGCATGGCTCAGAACCAAGCCCGAGGTCGACCGAATGGCCGAGCCCATCTCCCGCGCGATGATATGCGCAATCGTCGTCTTCCCGAGCCCCGGTGGGCCGTAAAAAATCGCATGGTCCAGCGCTTCGCCGCGACGTTTGGCCGCCTCGATACAGATCTCCAGCGATTCCTTCATCCGTGACTGGCCGACATACTCTTGCAAGCTATGTGGGCGCAGCGCGGCTTCGAGGCCACGTTCATCGTCGGTCAATTGGTTGCTCACTGTGCGGTCTGACATAAGACGATCCGCCCGAACAAGACTTCGATGTTACCTGCCCTCTGGTGAGGGTCTGAATTTCGGCGGCGAGGGTACGGCCCCCTGGCCGGGCGCAGCCGTGCTCCCACAATCGGGCGGGCACCTGACTCCGCCTTGACTGGGGTCCGGCATGGTAGTGCCCATGTTCTGCAACTGGCACTGCGAAACGAGTCCGCCGTCCGTGGAGCCGCAACGCGAAGGGACATTCGAGCGCCCAACCTCTGTATACCCTTCAGGACAGGCCCCGCACACGGCCAGCAGGTTCCCCCCCAACGGCACACATTGCACAAGGGTCGGCTCGCCGTCTTTGCACAACTCCGGCGCCTGGATGACACCAGTGGTGGCGTAGCCTTCAGGACACTTCCCGCAGGTCTTACGGATGCTCTTCGGCTCCTCTGGCGCATCGGTCGCGCCGGCAAGCCCGGCTGATCCGAGTGAGAACCATGCAGCCACCAGGATCAGCCTCACCGACCCAACCCACCAGCGGCTCTCCCCTTGACTCTGCAACAACTTCAGCATGCGTCACCCCTTGGCTAGGTCCTTAAGTGCCTCGCGAATCACGCCCTCCAGCCCCTGCGCCATGGCGCCGGACTTCTCCACCCTCTTCAGAGCCTCTTTCACATCAGGCGGCCGGTACCCGAGATTCACCAATGCCGACAAGGCATCTTCGTAGAGCGGGTTTTCGGGCCGCCCGGTCTCCGTCCCCACTTGTTCACCAGCAGGATGGAGCCGCGCCACCTTATCTTTCAATTCCAGCGCGATCCGGGCTGCGGACTTTTTCCCGACCCCCGAGACCGTGCCCAGCTTCTCGATATCACCGGCTTGAATGGCTGAAAACAGATCGCGCACCGACAGCGTAGACAACACGCTGAGTCCCAATTTGGGCCCTATGCCGGAAATGCCGGTCAACAAGAGGAAGGCCTCTTTCTCAGCAGCCGTGAGAAAGCCATACAGCTGAATCGCATCTTCGCGCACATGGGTATGAATCCGAAGCGTCACGGACTCGCTCGGATTGGGGAGCGCATAGTAGGTACTGAGCGGAATCAACACTTCGTAGCCCACACCGTGCACATCGACCGTGACGAGAGCAGGCGCCTTGAAGGCCAACAGGCCCGTCAATAAGGCGATCATGTGGGTAGCAGGGGGGTGCGGTGGTACGACGTACCTGGGGAAGAGACTGCGGCCGCGTCGATACTCAGTGGCGATCCTCCCGAACTAGGCAGTAGCGGCGGCGACTTTCTCCATAACTTCGTCGGAGATGTCGAAATTCGCATAGACCTTCTGCACATCGTCGTGCTCATCCAGAATTTCCATGAGTTTCAACATTTGCTCGGCGGCCTTCTCCTCCAACGCAATCGTATTCTGCGGGATGAAGTTTATTTCGGCAAGCGTGCATTCGATTTTCGCATCGCTGACCGCTTTTTTGACGGCCTCAAAATCGTGGGTGTCGGTGAGGACTTCAAACGCCCTGTCGGTCACTTTCACGTCTTCGGCGCCGGCTTCCAGGGCGAGGCTCAACAGCGCATCCTCCTCCATCTTGCCCTTCTCCACGACCAACACGCCTTTTTTGTGGAATTGCCAGGCGACGGCACCCGCCTCCGCCATATTGCCGCCGTTCTTAGTCAACAAATTGCGGATCTCGGCCACGGTGCGATTCCGATTATCAGAGGTGATCTCCATCAGCACCGCCGTACCTCCTGGACCGTATCCTTCGAGGGTAAACTCTTCATATGTCACGCCGGGCAATTCACCCGTGCCGCGCTGGATAGCCTTCTTCATGTTATCGCCGGGCATGTTGGCTTCTTTGGCCTTCGCAATGGCCAACCGCAAGCGTGGATTGCCATCGGGGTCACCGCCTGACCGCGCCGCAATCGTCAACTCGCGAATGATACGGGTAAAAACCTTCCCCCGCTTCGCGTCGACCGCTGATTTATGCCGCTTGATTGTTGCCCAATGGCTATGGCCACCCATGGCGACTCCTCTTGGCTCGCAGCGACCGTCGATCTGGCCGAATTCAGAGCCCGTTCAAATGGCTGATTAAAAAGGTAGAGCTAACACAGTCATCCCGGAGGTGTCAACGCGAGGCGAGGCCCATGGGCTGCGAGGAACGCACTACTCAGAGTAGACGAGGAGTTGCAGACCGATGATCACCACCAGGCTCGCCCACAGCAGTTCCCAATACGAACGCTCGGTGACGACTGACCTGGTTCGCCAACCGGAGACCAACTTTGAGGAGCCCGCGGTAACGGCCATCACGCCCATGGCCAGATGATGGAGCGCTATTTTATGGGCGGCGGGATGATCGCCGTGGGAATGGCCGAATAACATCAGGCCTCCGACGACCGCAAACAGTGGGAGGGGCACCATCCAGACCGCATGAGCGAACCAACCAAGCCTCCGCAGGAACTCCACGATGCCTACAGCCAACGCCAGTATTCCATAGGTCTTGTGCTGCAGGACCTCCGCATCGCTCCCGAAGAACGTCTGCACAAACGTCATCGACCCGATCGGCCAGGAGTCATGATCGCTCCAGATCAAGAGGAAGATCCCTCCCACGGTCAGCGCCCCTGGCAGCAAAAACCGAGTCCAGACCAATGCCGGCCATCCCAGCGCTTGGCGCACTTCGCTTAGCCCGATGAGCAACAAAAATGAGCCAGCCAAATGATGATTAAACTCTGAGTAGGCAATGCCCTGCCGCGAGCCCTCCCACAGTTCCCCAGTGGCAACCGCATGGTGATGCTCCGGTTCGGCAGGCTGCGCCAGCGACAGGGACACGCTCCACAGGAGAGTAAGAAGGCAGAGCATCCCCAGGAGGGGGAGCCAGAACGCCTGACACCTCAGACAATGAATCGGTCGAGAGGGACACGGCGGCAGGAATCGAAAGGCCCATCCGGATTGCCGGATGGGCCGCGCACTCGTCTCACACATGCATATGTCGGCTACATGAACTTCATGAACTTCTCTTTGGCTTCATCCATCACTTGCGCCGTGATCTCGACCAATCCGCGTTCCTTGGCAATGCGCTCAATTTCACGACGGGCCATTGGACGAATGAAGTCAGGAATATTATCCATCCGCTGCTCGGCATCTTTGGTCCAGGCGATGCCGTTCGGTGAATCGTTCTTGGAGTCATCCATGACCTGCAGCGTAATGCTCTTATATCCATGCTTGCGCGCATAGGCTTCCACGCTGCTCTGCACCATCGGCTTTACAAACGACGGCAGGCGCTCCAACTTCTCCTTGGCATCTGCAGTCCAGGTGAATTCGCTCGTGCCGTTTCCGTTCTGCGGCTTGCCGCCTGAGGTCAGGCCCATTTCTGCGACCATCGCGGAGAAGGGACACCCGCCGGACGTCTTCTCTCCACCGGCATCCGGCGCGCTGGGCTTCGCAGCAGCCGCCACCGGCTGCCCGCCCTGAATCTTTTCATTGAGATAGGCGGCCATCTGCCCTGCGCCGGCCTGCGCTTCCTCTTTAAGAGTCCCACGGGTCATTTCGAATGGTTCCGCCGTCTCCGTACGGCCTCCCAGTTTCACACCCAGTGAAGCCACCATCTGGGTCTCGCCTGGATTCGTCACCATGGAAAATTTGGCGTCGCAGGAAGGACAGCCGAAGAAGACACCGAGTGAGCCCTCACCGGGTTTTTCGACCTTCTGAAACGTCATGTAGGTCTCGCAGTTCAGGCAAACGAACTTCATAGAATCCCCCTTCCGGGTCGGTGCGCTTACAGCTTTTCCGCCAGGACTTTCTTGTAATCCAGTAACGTTTGAATCCGCCCCACGATGTCCTGATACTTCTGGATCGTCGGATACTCAGGATCAAGGAGCGGCTGCCCCTTATCGAACGTTTTGGCAAACTTACGATCGAACGGGATACGGCCGAGCAGAGGCAGGTCCAACACCTCACACATGGCCTCGGTATTCCCCTCGAACAACTCATTCTCTGCGCCGCAGGCAGGACATCGATACTCACTCATGTTCTCGACGATGCCCAATACCCGGATGCCCATATCTCGGGCATAGGTGACGGACTTCTGGACCACGTCGGAAGCGACTTCAGACGGTGTCGTGACGACGATCGCACCGGCCAGATCGGGAATAAATCCCGCGATGACCGGCGGTTTATCAGCAGCGGCGCCCGGCGGGAGATCGGCGAGGAGATAATCCAACTCTCCCCAGACCACATCGGCCAGGAACTCGCGGATCACGTTCATTTCCATGAGGCCAAGCCAGACAGGGCTCAGATCCATCGGGCCCTTCCACCGCACCGGCGACGCATCATCGAGGAAAAAATCCATCGAGGCGACCTTGATGCCCAGAGGACCGACAGGAGGCTGTGCGCCCTCGGGAGTCATGCGTAACGACTGTCCGTGCAGACCCATCATCCGCGGAACGCAGGGACCGTTCAAATCGACATCCAGCAATCCAACCTTCGCACCCTGTCGCGCAAAGGCCAACGCCAGGTTCACGGTCGTCATGCTTTTGCCGACGCCACCCTTGCCGCTCATCACGACCAGCTTCTGCTTGACGCCGGCCATTCGAGCCTGCACCTGCTTCATCTGCGCGGTGATCTGCTGCACGACTTTCGCGTCGTCGGAATATTGAAGCTTTGTGAGGATCGCCTTGAGATCCTTGCCGGCAGCCATGGTCATGAAAAACCCTCGGAATTGTTGATGAAGGACGCTACCACAGGGGTTTCAATGGAGTCAAACAGCCTCCGACCCACGACTAAATTGAATACTGGATGGTGGACTTCGTGCCGGACGGCTGTATGAGCACGCCCCGGCGCTTCAACTCCTCCAAGATCTGACGGGCAGCGGCGTCGAAATCCTGCGGCCCCGCGAAGTGTAAATCGGTATTCGGCGGTGCCTCCTCCCCCGCCCTGCTCATGTGCACGGAAATCACCGGAGCCGGCTGCACCAACGTTCGGATCATCTCGCCCATTCGCTGATAATTGATTCCGAAGGTTTTGCTCGTCGAGACGACAATCAACCCCGTATCGATCAACAACCTAGCGACCTCTCCGTACCGCCGCACTCGCTCGGCTGCAAAAGACGGATCAGCCGCCGACAGATCTGCGTCCAATCCCTGCAACAGATTTTCGCCTTCGAGCAGATAGGCATGCCGACTGTCAGCAACCAGCAGCGCCTCCACCCGTCGTGCAAGAAATGTCTTGCCTGTTTGGGCTGAACCGGTGAATAACACGATGGCGGCCCGATGCCCGTATTGCGCGGCGCGATCCTCGGCCCGGACATCGCCCGTGAGCCATGCATATTCACGCTGCCTCGCCTCTTCGCGCAGCCCTTCCTGCTCGTCATGCACCAACTCGGTGATGATCCCGCCCCCAGCGATATCGTACTCATCGACCAGCACGAATCGACCTGTGGCTTCGAATGACGACGACAAGTCAAACGCGAGCGGCGATTTCACACGCAGGGTCAGCTCGGCAACCTGGTTCTTGGCCACCGACTGACTCTCCTGAAGCTGTGCCAGATCGGCGGTGTCGATAATCCGATGAATCGCGGCCACCTCGCAGGCCACCTCGCGCGTGGCGAGGCGCAGGACGTACTTCCGCCCCTTCTCCAGCGGTCGTCTCCCCATCCAAAACAAATTCACACGAATGGCAGTCGATACCAGCGGAATCGAGTCCCGATGCGAGGCGATTTCGCCACGCTCCACGAAAATCTGCTCGTCCAATGTGACCCCGACCGATTGACCGGCCTGCGCCTCACTCCGGGGCGGATCGACGTTGAACCCTTCGATCGATTGCACGACGGCCGTCTTATTGGACGGCGAAAACACCAGCTGATCGCCGACCTTGAGACGGCCGGCCGTAATGCGCCCGGCCAAAATCCGCCGCGCATCGAATTTATAGACGTCCTGTAGTGGAAATCGGAGCGGCTGTTCAGAGCGAACCTGCTCCTTCTTGAAGAGAGCCAGCGACTCCAGCACCGTAGGCCCCTGATACCAATTCATATGGGTGCTGCGCGTCGCGATGTTGTCACCCATCTTCGCGCTGACCGGAATCATCTGCTGGGGAACCGCCCGGAACTGACCCAGGAATTCCCGGTATTCCTTTTCGATCCCGTCGAACACATCCTGCCGATACCCGACCAAATCCATCTTATTGACGACCACCGAAAACTGCGTCACGCCGAGTAGCGACAGGAGGTAGCCATGTTTCTTGGATTGCTCGCGCACACCTTCCAAGGCATCGATGAGCAATAGCGCAGCCTCCGCCCGGGCGGCACCGGAGATCATGTTCTTCAAAAACTCTTTGTGCCCCGGCGCGTCGATAATGATGTACTGCCGCCCGTTCCAGATAAAAAACGTGCGCGCCGTATCGATCGTGATGCCCTGCTCCTGTTCTTCCAGAAACGCATCGAACAGGAACGCATACTCAAATTCCTTGCCCTGCTGGCGGCAGATCGCCTGCACCTTTTCCAGCTTGCCTTCGGGCAAAGACCCGGTGTCGGCGTAGAGTCGTCCCACCAACGTGGACTTCCCGTGATCCACATGGCCCACGATGACGATGTTGAGGCTCTCTTGCGGCTTACTTTGGTCGTGCTGTGTCATATGATTCACTCGTTCAATGGAACCGTGGTTCGTGGTCGTAATCGGTCGCCTGCCGGTTATCCAGCCGGCGTAAGCCGCCTCACATGTACCCCTTCTTGCGGAGCATCTCCATGCCTCGCCCCGCGTCCTGTGCCCGACCGGCCCGTTCCGCCACATGACTCCCACGGAGCTCCGTAATAATCTCGTCCACCGTTTTTGCCGTGGACTTGATGGGCGTGGTACAAGGCGCGCAACCCAGACTGCGATAGCGTGTGCCATCCCCCCTGTCTAGGTAGAGATCCATGAAGGGGATATTCTCGTGCTTGATGTATTCCCAAATGTTGATCTCGGTCCAATCGAGGAGCGGATGAATCCGGATATGCGTGCCCGGCGGGAACGTGGTCTTGAACTGATCCCATAGTTCCGGCGGCTGGTCGCGGAAATCCCAATCCCCATGTTTGTCGCGCGGCGAAAAATATCGTTCCTTCGCCCTGGTGCTGTCTTCATCCGCCCGCACGCCGAGAATAATGCCGGTGTACCCCTTTTCTTCGACCAGATTCTTCATGGCCGTCGTCTTTAAGGCGGTACAGCAGACATCCCGCCCGAGTGTATGATTCATTCCGGCGGCCAGGGCCTCTTTGTTCTGCCCCACCACCAGATTGAGGCGCCACTCGCGGGCAATCCGATCGCGATATTCGATCATGGCCGGGATCTTGTAACTCGTATCCACATGGAGCAAGGGAAACGGCACATGCCCGAAAAAGGCCTTACGGGCCAGCCACAAGAGCACCGTCGAGTCCTTGCCCATTGACCAGAGCATCGCGAGGTGATTGAAATGCTTATAGGCTTCGCGAAGAATATAGACACTTTGATCTTCGAGTTGACGCAGATGTTTCATGGTTCACCGTTTTCCGTTTACGCTGACAGGCCGACCTTCTGCGCGGTTCCCGCATTTGATCCGGAGACCGCCACCAATTCAGCCAGCTTGGCTTTGGCCTGACCTGACTCCAACGCGCTTCTGGCTGCAGTAAGATTTCCAATAATCGACGTCCCTTTGCCGGCTGCATAGAGCAACATGGCCGCATTGAGGAGGACCCAATCCCGTTGCCCACCCTGAATCTCGTTGGCAATGAGCCGCTTGATCAGATCAGCTTCCCGTTCCCGCTGTTCGACGGGGAACCCGGCCATCTCGCGAAAGGTCGCCATCGACAATCCCGCATCCTTCGGCTGGAAGGTAAACGGCGTGATGCGCTCATCCTTGAGCTCCAAGAGACGCGTGGAATTGCCGATCGACAGCTCCGGATCCCCTTCGACGCCGCGAATGACCAACGCGCGCGGGCAACTCAGCATACGCAACGCCTCGATCATCTTTTCGAAGTAGGGCGGATGCGACAAACCGATTACCTGTGAGGTGGCGCGGGCCGGGTTGAGCAGGCGTGCCACGGGATGAAAGAAATTGCGCACGCCCAATTCCTGTCTCATTTCCAGGAACCGGCTCACCGGCGGGTGGTACAGCGCCAGATCCAGATACGCGAGCCCCTTTGTTTCCAATTCGGCCCCAACGAGCTTGGCGGTCCTATCAACAGGAATACCCAAGAGCTTCAGCACCGACGAAATGCCCCGTCGATCCGGGGGCCCATCCACTCCGTGCAAGAGCACCACCGCTCCGGCAGCGGCCGCAATAATCGCGGCGGGAATGGTGGCGTGAAACGTTTCCCGTTTGCCTGCATAGACCGGCACGTCGACGACTCCGAGCCCCGATCGCACCGGCACCGGCGGCACATACTGGCGCGCCGCCGCGGTGAACGCGGCTAATTCCGTGACCGATTCGGACTTAAACCGCATGGCCGTGAGGAACGCCCCGACTTGCGCAGGCGTCGCGGTGCCCTCAATCATAAGGCGCATGGCCTGCTTGGCTTCTTCCCACGTGAGATCCTTGGATGTTTTTTGACCTTTAGCGACTTTGGCAAGCAGATGTTGCATGGATGGTAATGACCTTGTCTGATTTCAGGGTGACGATGATGTTACTTGTGCAGCCCGCACTCGGTCTTGCCGAAATTCTTCCACCGACCGGAACGCGGATCGTCTCCCGGAAGGACAGGCGCCGTACAATGGGTACAGCCGATGCTGGGGTAATTGCGGTCGTGTAACGTGTTATAGGGCACCTCATGGAGCTGGAGATACGTCCAGACGTTTTCACTGCTCCATCGGGCCAGAGGATTCACTTTGACTAGGTTGAATTTTTTGTCCCACTCGATCAACCCGGCGTTCGCCCTGGTGGGAGCCTGATCCCGCCGAATTCCGGTAATCCAGGCCGAGTATTCGCCGAGAATACGAGTGAGCGGTTCGATTTTCCGGAGCTCGCAGCATTGGTCCGGCTTGCTGGCCCACAACTTGTCGCCATATTGGGAGGCCTGCTGTTCCGGCGTCAACAGGGATTTCATCTGGATGACCTGCGCTGGCTTCAACCCGTACCGCGCGATAATCCGATCACGCACGTCGAAGGTTTCGGGAAACAGAAAATCCGTATCCAGATAAAAGAGCGGCGCCTCCGGATCGATGCGATGCACCATATCCACAAGGGCGACATCTTCCGCCCCGAAACTGCAGGCCAACACAATACGCTGCCGGTAGGTCTTCAGCGCGTACGCCAACACATCCCACGGCTGCTTGTCTTCAAACGAATCGCTCAGCGCCTTCAGCTCTGCGTCGGAGGGTCGCTCAGCGGACTTCTGTGTTTCGTTCACCCTTCTTACCCCTCGACCTTTTCCACAAGAATTTTGAAATGCTTGGCCTCAGGCTCCAGCGGTCCCTCTGCCAGGATCTTATGCCCGTCGTTCCGCAAGCTCATCGGCACATTGCGAATGGGCTCTCCAGCGTCGAGCCAGACTTCCAGCTGCTCGCCGTTGTCCATCATTTCCATTTTCAGTTTCGTCTTCACGTAATTCATCGGGCAGGCCACGCCACGCAGATCGTACACCGGTGCCTGAGCCGCGGCCACAGGTGCAGGCGAAGCAGGCGCCGCAACAGGAGCTGCAGCGGGCACGGCTTCTTCTTTCACCTGGGACAACTTCAGATCTTTACCCATTTGTTCCGTGGCCGCCCGACAGACAGCGAGAAACCGCTTGGCGAAGGCCATCTTCTCCGTCGCCGCCTCGGCAGTTGCGTCCTTGGAACCGAGATCGCCGACTTGGGCGCCAAGATTCTTGTACGTCGCCGGGACGATACCTTTGCTGGCCAACCGCAGATCGAACTCCTGGAACGTTTCCGCATCCGTCGCCGGATCGATCCCTTCCGTGACCAAAAGCCCCTTCGCCGCAGCCAACACAGCCCGGTACGACTTATTCACCGACAAGGCATATTGATGCTTCTCGACCAGCAACTTCGCCTGATAGAGCTCCTGATCGGCCTCTAACATCCGGTCGTCGATCATCTCCAAGGCACCACCCGCGCACTCACCGGGCCCCAGATCCTCCAGCACGAATTCGGCCTCACCTTCCCAATCGTAGTAATAGGTCGAATCCTGCTCATGGGGCGGCACGATCGTGTAGGGAATGAGTTCGTCTTTGAGCACATTCTTCCCGACACGCGTGATGAACGACTGAAGACTCTCGCCCGCCTTCCGGTCCCGACGGTACACGTCCACCAGATGCCGCACTGCCGCCGGAACACTCTTCGCCGGCAACTTGACCACCAGTTGTCCGATCTTCGGCGTGCCGTCCACATGCCCGCCGAGATGCAACTCATAATGCGGAGCCGTATGTTCGCCAAGACGCTTGCCCACCCCATGCAACCCGATGGTGGCGATATGATGCTGGGCGCAAGAATTATGGCAGCCGCTGATCTTGACGCTCACATCCCTCAGATCTTCTGGAACCTGGCCGGCGGGAAACACTTCCGCCAACGCCCTGGCCATGCCCTTGGACGAGGTAATTCCTAATCCGCAGGTATCGGTCCCCGGGCAGGCGATGATGTCTTCGACGAGTTCCGCGCCGGGATCGCCCAAGCTGTGGGTCACAAGCTCCTGGTAGAACTCCTCCAGCCGCCCTTCGGGAATCCACCGGATGACCATGTTCTGATTGATCGTCGTCCGGATGTTGCCGTTTGAATACCGTTCGGCCACATCCGCAACCACCCACATTTGGTCGCCCGTCAGATCGCCCATCGGCAACTTGATGGCCGCCGTCACAAAACCTGCCTGCCGCTGCGGCACCACATTGGTGCGCTTCCAGGCCTGGAACGCGGAGGCTTGGCCATTGAGTGACACCGCGCCATTGCCGCTCCCGTTGCCGTTCCCATGACCGCTGGACGTGACGCCGACCTTCGTCGGCATGATCAACGGCGGCACATCGGCATAATCCAGCAACTTGATCGGCTCGTGCGTTGGCACGGCATATCCCATGGCCGCATAGGCCGCTTCCCAGCGGCGCTTGAATTCGTCGAACCCGAGCTTTTCGATGACGAACTTCATACGCGCCTTATTGCGGTTCTTACGGTTTCCGAGTGTGTCGAATACCTTGATCACGGCCTCGATGGTCGGAAGCAATTCGTCCATGGAGGTAAATTCTCTGAGCACTTGGGCCATGCGCGGCGTCGATCCTAATCCACCGCCTGCCACCATCCGGAATCCGAGGGTCCCGTCGGCCCGCTTCGCCGCCAGCAAACCAATGTCGTGAATGGGCGTGAGTGCGCAATCCTGTCGGCACCCCGATAGCGCGATCTTGAACTTCCGCGGGAGACTCTGATTCAGCGGATTGCGCAAGAGGTGATAGGCCACCGTCTTCGCGTACGGCGTCACATCGAAGACCTCTCCCTGGCACACGCCCGCTAAATGACAGGCCGTGACGTTTCGCACCGTATTTGCGCAGGCTTCGCGCGTGGTCAGCCCCACGGAGGCCATCAGACGCATCATCTCAGGGACGTGCTTGAGTTCCACGAAGTGCAGTTGAATGTCTTGCCGTGTCGTGACATGCCCCACGCCGGTCGCGTACCGATCGGCCAGCTCCGCGACCTGGCGCAGCTGGTTGGCCGTCAGCCCGCCGAACGGAATCTTGATCCGCACCATCTGGACGCCAGATTGCCGCTGGCCGTAAATGCCATATTGGAGCCGGAAGGGCTTGAAGATGTCGGTGGAGAGGTCTCCACCCAGGACACGGTCGGCCTCCGCTTCAAACGTTTCGATTTCTTCCGCGATATGGGCCGGAATAGGCTCCGCTTTAATCGCCGGACGGAAAGCCACTGTATTGGGAGTCATCATGATGACCTCGTCGGTTGGAGAGTAGTGTGCGTATGCATAATCGAGGCTGCTTTAAATGTGGTACATCAACGTGTGTTGCTCATCAAGGGCGCGCTGACGCTTGGCCAACTCTTCGACCGTGACTTCTGAAAGCACGCTCAATTCCGCCCGTTTCACACGATCCCAGATATGAGCGAGCAGGGCCTCTTGCTTGGCTCCTCGCGATGACGAATGTTTCGGACGGGTCTCTCCGTTAGCCGACAAAAGCGGGCCTTCCAGGGCATCGAGAATGTCCGCCACGGAGAGCTCCGAGGGCTTGCGGCTTAACACATATCCGCCTTGAGCCCCTCGCTGACTGATCACAACCCCGGCCTTTTTCATCGCATGAAGGACCTGCTCCAGGAACCGAGCCGGAATCGCCTGACGTTTAGCAATCGACTTCGCGCAGACCGGCTGCTCAGCATGGTGGAGCGCAAGGTCCACGGCGGCAATAATTCCGTAGGTAGCTCGAAGGCTCACCTTCATTTGCGAGTATTCCGATGGGGATTCATGAATCTCTATACCTTGTGCGGAACTTTCCTGTCAAGCCAGGACAGCTGCACAGCCTCTCATTATCCTATTGAACATGAATCACGATTGTTTTGAATGCGGCAGCCATCCCTACGACTGCTTCACATTGAAGCATCGAAGAACCGTGGTTCTCCGATGCAGCGTCTTCGGCTGCGATACCATGGCGATGAGAGCCAGCACCAATTCCACACCTGCACGCCAAAGGTTCACCCCTGTCGCCAATACGCGCTCACAACACACTTTTCATCATTGACATCATCCAGAGGCTGAGCAATAATCCCGCCCTCTTCTTCCTCGGTACCTTCATGACGCTGCGTTCATCGACATTTAGTATTTTCTTACTCAGTACGGACAGCGAGATCCAGACACACTACAAGGACCTGTTCGGCGAGCAAGCGGTCACCATCGGCCGTGAAGGGCTGTCGCTCCCGAAAGACATGGCCAAACGTGCCTACGATGCGGTCATCGTGGAATCCAAGGCACAAGCTGCCGCAGACCTTGGGAAACTGCTTTCCGGAATTGATCCTGGGCGCACCCTCTTGGTTGTAGGCTCTCGAGCCGTGCTGAAGCGAACGGCGACGTCGCTACACGCAGCCAAAGCCCTCAAGACAGATCTGCCGCTCTCCAGTGGCGCAGCGGGGCAACCGGTGTGTTTGGATTCCTTTCTGGAACATAAGGTCGGAGATTTCGTCAAAGGGATGCGGAACGGCTCCGGAAGAAATCTCCATCCAATGCTGATCGCGGCCGTGGAGCGTCCGCTGATCTTGCTGACCCTGCGGGAGACCAAGGGGAACCAGATCCAAGCTGCGGAGTTGCTGGGCCTGAATCGCAACACGTTGAGAAAGAAAATTCTCGACCTGGATATTCCGGTCAAGCGCGCCAGGGCAAGTTAGCGTCGCCACCTAAATGAGACGCATCAATCTCTCACCAGAGGCGTAGCATCCATACGCCCATACATCCACCGGTCGCCAACTACCAACGGAGGGAAGCAATGACCAAGGAAGAATTGATCGCAAAAATGGCGAACAGTGCCGGAATCACCAAGGTCGCCGCGACGGTGGCGCTCGAAGCCTTTACCGGCGCAGTGACCACGTCGCTCAAGAAGGGGAAACGTGTGACGCTGGTGAATTTCGGGACGTTTACGATTTCAAAACGGAAAGCACGGATGGGGCGCAATCCGCGAACCGGCGAAGCGCTGAAGATTCCTGCCGCCCGCATTCCCAAGTTCTCGGCCGGCAAAGAACTCAAAGCGGCGGTCAAGTAGACCTCGCCGTCCACTCCGATGACGTGTGACCGGCGAGGCGACCTGTTCTTGCCAGCAGGGAGAGAAAAACCTGTCTTGCCAGAGGGTTTCCTTGACACCCTTGGTGAGGCTGTATTAGCATCGCCGGGCGATAGGCGCGTAGCTCAGGGGGAGAGCGCTACCTTGACACGGTAGAGGTCGACGGTTCAAGACCGTCCGCGCCTACCATTTTTGTGCGCGCACACAGTTCGTGCTCCGACTGCCGGCAGCAAGGCGGTCGGCACGGCGTTGTATTTTTTGTAGGATTGACCGGAGTGGCCTCACAGCTCATTCACATTACCCTTCCTGGCGGAACTCGAAAACAGGTACCAGCAGGATGCACCGTCCGCGAGGCCCTGACCCCGGAAGGGGGACGCCTCGACGCCAAGGTGTTGGCCGCCAAGGTCAACGGCGAGGCTATGGATCTGTCACATCCATTAACGCAGGACGCTGCCCTTGAGCCGTTGACCTTTGAGTCTGCGGAAGGGCGCGAGGTCTATCGTCACAGCAGCACCCACATCATGGCGCAGGCCGTGAAGGAAGTATTTCCGTCCGCACAGCTCACCATCGGTCCGGCACTCGACGATGGGTTCTATTACGATTTTGCCTTCGATCGCCCCTTCACGCCTGAAGACCTGGAAAAAATCGAGGCGCGTGCCATTGAGATTACGAAACGTGGCCTGACGGTCACTCGCAGCGAGCTGTCCAAACAGGACGCCATCAAGTTTTTTCAGGAACGCGGAGAAGCCTATAAAGTCGAGCTGATCAACGGTTTCGACGAGGCCTCTCCTATTTCGCTGTATCGCCAAGGAGAGTTTGTTGATCTCTGCCGCGGACCACACCTTCCCACGACCGGGTATGTGGGCGCCTTGAAGCTGCTGTCGACCGGAGGCGCCTATTGGCGCGGTGACGAGCGGAACCCGATGCTGCAACGGGTGTACGGCACGTCATTCCCGACCAAAAAGGAGCTTGATGCCCACCTCGCGAAGTTAGAAGAGATCAAGCGCCGCGACCATCGCAAGCTCGGCAAGGAACTCGACCTCATTTCGATTCAGGACGAGATCGGTCCCGGCCTGGTGCTGTGGCACCCCAAGGGCTCGCTGATCCGGTTGCTGATCGAAAACTTCTGGCGGGAACAACATATCAAGGACGGCTACGACCTAGTGTATTCACCTCACGTCGCCAGGCTTGACCTATGGAAGACCAGCGGTCACGTCGACTACTACCGCGAAAACATGTTCGCGTCGATGAAGGTGGAGAACAGCGAGTATCAGCTCAAGCCGATGAACTGCCCCTTCCATATCATGATCTACAAATCCCATCTACGCAGTTATCGGGATTTGCCGATCCGGTATGGGGAATTAGGCACCGTCTACCGTTATGAACGGACCGGCGTGCTGCACGGCCTGTTACGTGTCCGTGGCTTTACTCAAGACGACGCACATTTGTTTTGTCGGCCCGATCAGATCGAGGGCGAAGTCAGTCGCGTGCTGGACTTTACGTTTTTCGTCCTCGGCACATTCGGCTTTACCGAGTTTGAAGTCTATCTCTCGACCCGTCCGGAAAAGTCTGTCGGCTCCGAGGAAAACTGGACCATCGCCACCAATGCGCTGGAAGCGGCCCTCAAGAGCCGCGGTGTGGCCTACGAAGTGGATCCCGGCGAAGGGGTCTTCTATGGCCCGAAGATCGACATCAAGATCAAGGACGTTCTCGGCCGTTCCTGGCAGTGCTCAACGGTCCAGGTCGATTTCAACAATCCCGAGCGATTTGACCTTGCCTACACCGGCGAAGACGGGAAGGCTCACCAGCCGATTATGATTCATCGAGCGCTCATGGGCTCCATCGAGCGCTTCTTCGGCATCTTGATCGAGCACTATGCGGGCGCCTTCCCCACCTGGTTGGCCCCCGTGCAGGCCGTTGTGCTGACGATCACGGATAACCAGCAGGAATTCGCGGCAAAAATCGTCTCTACGCTCAAGACCCACGGCTTTCGAGTGGAAGCGGATCTTCGTAACGAGAAGATCGGCTTTAAGATCCGCGAAGCGGAAAAGAACAAGATCCCATATATGCTGGTCGTGGGAGACAAGGAAGTGCAGAGTGGCATGGTGGCGGTTCGCGGCCGGAGCGGCGCGAATCACGGCAGCATGCCGATTGAAGCCTTCCTCGAACTCCTCCGCACCGATGCGAATCAGACATTACGTGAACCCGTAACCCACTCACAAACGAGGTGACCTATCGTCCCTAAATTACGCGTCAACCGGGAAATCAGGATTCGGGAAGTTCGTGTCATCGGTCCTGAAGGCGAGCAACTAGGAATACTGCCGACCGTAGAGGCCTTTAACAAGGCCCAGGAAGGGGGCTACGACCTTGTTGAGGTGGCTCCGACCTCCCAGCCGCCGGTTTGCCGCATCATGGACTATGGGAAGTATAAATTCGAACTCAGCAAGAAGGATCACCAGAGTCGTCGGCACCAGAAATCGACCCAGGTCAAAGAAATCAAGCTTCGTCCTCGTACCGACAAGCATGATCTTGAGATCAAGATCCGGCAGATCAAAGAGTTCCTGGCCGACGGTAACAAGACCAAAGTGACGTTGACCTATCGCGGTCGTGAGATGGCCAATCAGGAAATGGGTCGTACGATGATGGCCACCGTCATTAAGGAATGCACGGAAGCAGGAACCGTGGAGTTTGCGCCACGAATGGAAGGGCGGAGCCTGATCATGATTCTAGCTCCCAAATAGTGTGCCGAGCGCACACAAGGAAGGATTGAGCATATGAAAATTAAGATGAAGAGCCACAGTGGCGCGAAGAAGCGGTTTCGGCGTACAGGCACGGGGAAGCTGGTTCGTCGGAAGGCCGGCGGTCGGCATTTGCTGACCGGGAAGCCGCGCGACCGCAAGCGGAACCTGAAGGGAGCCGTTGAGGTCTCCTCCGCATCGACCCAAGCACTGAACCGTATCCTTCCGCAATAACGACGATTGTGCCGTGAACAGGATCTGAAAAAGGAGTAGCTCCCGATGCCTCGTACAAAAGGTGGCCCGAAAACACGACAGCGGCGAAAGAAGCGCCTGAAACTGGCGAAAGGCCAGTATGGCGCGAAGAGCCGGCTGTTCCGAACCGCAACCGAATCGGTCGACAAGGGGCAGGCCTATGCCTATGTCGGACGAAAGAATCGCAAGCGCGACTTCCGTCAGCTCTGGATCGCGCGCATCAGCGCTGCGACCCGCCTGCATGGCATCGCGTATAGCCGCTTCATGAATGCTCTGAAGAAGGCGAATATCCTCTTGGATCGGAAAGTGTTGTCCGATATGGCGATCCGGGATATGGCGGGATTTGAGAAACTCGTCGGGGTGGCCAAGCAACAGCTCGCAACTGCCGCGAGCTAACGGTTACATCCGCACGCACCTTCTGTGACGGGAGAATCCTGGTCGAACGGATTCTCCCGTCACACCTCTTCCAGTAGTCGATCGATCTCCAACTCCAGCGCCACCGCCGGGACTCCGATTTGCCAGTGCTCCAGCACCTCGGGGTGTACCTCTCCCAGCAACCCAATCACCCGCCCCTTTGACACAATCTTCCCGGCTCGACCATCGAGGAATGAGGGATGATCGACCGGCTCCAGCGTGAAGGGGCGATCCAGGTAATACAGCAGCAGATCCACACAGGAATGAATTTCTGAGAAGTGCGCGCCGGCATGGGCAATCACGGCGCCCAACATCGTCACGGTCCTGGACCCGACATCGGCGCTCGCATCAGGAATAGCCACTTCGCCGACCTCAAACATGCGGTGCGGATAAAACGCCCGGCTTGAGTTGGCTTCCACCTGTAACAACGACGGCGTAATCCACTGACGCAAACAGGAATAGCTGAGGGACATCACGTTGTCCACTTCCACCACCTTCGCCCAGTCGGTGCCATCCAGACGCATGCGAGTGCAGAAGTCCTGGTGGGAACCCATGATGTTGGAAATGATCTCCTGGAATTCCAGACCGACCATGAGATGTCGAACCCGGTCGGCCATCTGTTCCAAACGCGACAGGCCACCCACCGTAAACTGCGAAGGCATCACGGGAGCAAACCTGGCGTACCCCTGGCTGATGGCCACGTCTTCCACCACATCGACCGTATGCAGCAGATCGTTTCGATAGGGCGGCAATTGCACGGCCACCTTCTGCCCGGCTGCCTTGACCGTGTACCCGTACGACTTGAGCGCCGAAGTCACTTCCTTACCACCCAACGGTTCGCCCAATGCTGACTCGATGGCCTTGAGAGGAATTGCGCGCGGCGCCCCGAAATCGATCGGCGTATTCCAGCGGCGGCCGAAGCTGGTTTTCACGGGCGATTGAATCTCGACCGGCGTGATGACTGCACCGCGATCCGCGAGATTGGCCGCGAAAATATTCAGCGTCAACGCGACCATGGGAAGATCGGTGCCGGTCACTTCGACGAACAGTTCATCATCGCCGACCCGCACCTCGCCAATTTCACGACTGTTGATGATCGGGGGAAACGACAGCACCTGCCCATTGGCATCTCGCAACACGGGGAGCCGGTCATGGCCACCGACAATGCCGCCATACTCCACGCCTTTGGGATGAACCATGAGTATCTCCCGCAGCGTCATCATCGTCTCCATGCCGAGCGGTGTGAACCGTACATCATCCGGCTTGACCAGATCATACGACACCGGGAACACAATGGGGGCGAGGCGGTACAAACCGATCGAGACAGAGCGACGCTTGCGTCCGAAAATATCCGCTAATTTTTCCTGTGTCTGAATGAGCTGCGTCAGGCCGGATGCCGTCACACGATACCCGACCGCCGTGCAGGCAGCCACGTACGGACGAACCTGCTCCATCCCCTGCGCCACAATCAGCTGGCCGGCAACTCGCCTCGCCTTCTTGAAGAAAGGATAGGAAATCGCCGAGCCACGTTGCTTGATCCGGATCTGCCTGGCGATGCCTTCACAGCACCACAAGTCCGGACGATTGCTGTCTTGCAGCTCGATCCGCAACTCGCCGGTCTCTGCATTGTGCCCCTTCAACTCTCCCTTCACCAACATCAACCATTGCTCAAGTTGATCGAGCGGAATACGCGCCGACTTTTCGTCCGATCCGGCGATCAAGGCTTCGAGGTCATCTCGTTGAAGGGAAATCGTGGGCATGGTGTCGTCGTCCTAAAAACTTCCCCGCATGGTGCGAATAAATTCGAGGTCCGCTGAAAACAAATCGCGAATATCGTGAATGCCCAACGCCACCATCGCCATACGATCGAGGCCAAGGCCCCAGGCAATGACCGGCACAGAGACACCGAGCGGGGTCGTCACTTCGGGCCGGAATAATCCGGCGCCGCCCAATTCCATCCACCCCAGCTTGGGATGGCGCACATGCATCTCGACCGACGGCTCGGTAAATGGGAAATAGGCCGGCAGAAATTTGACTTCCTTAGCTTGCGCCACTTCCCGGGCGAACAGATTCAACAACCCGAGCAGGGTCCGGAAATTAATGTCCGACCCTAACACGATGCCTTCCACTTGAAAAAAGTCGGTGGCATGGGTGGCATCTACCTGGTCGTAGCGAAAACAACGGGCGATCGAAAAATATTTCCCCGGCACGGACGCACCGGCCGCCAATGTCCTCGCTGACACCGCGGTCCCTTGGCTCCGCAACACCAGCCGTTTCGCACGCTCGGCATCAAAGGGGTAGCCCCATCCCGTCGATCCGGCGCCTGTCCCCTTTTCATGTACCTGCGTGACTTGTGCCAGATACGGCTCAGCGATGGTGCGAGCATGGGTCGGATTCTTCACGAAATAGACATCATGAATGTCACGCGCAGGATGAAACTGCGGCATAAACAAGGCATCCATATTCCAGAACTCGGTTTCGACGAGGGTCCCACGCATTTCCTGGAAGCCCATACTGACCAGCTTGAGTTTTACGAGGTCCAGAAACTCGCGATAGGGATGGCGTTTTCCGGCCGCGATTCTCGGAGCCCGCAAACTGATCGTATATTTCCGGAACCGTTTCGTCCGCCAGGCGCCTTCCTTCAGCAGTTCCGGCGTCAGCTGCGAGACTTCCTCCGCCACGCCGTCGCGCGACAGTTGCTCGGCCACCTCCTGCCCGGAAGGAGTCAACACAAACGACCGGGTGACCCGCTCGTCAATCCGGAACGGCTCCCGCGCATTTCCGCGCTTCACCGCATGTTGTTGGAGCACATTCCGAAGCGGTTCGGAAAAAGACTGCAACTCCCGCTGGCCGCTCCGCAAATCCTGCAATAACGAGCGCATCCCCTCGGCCGTCGCACTATTGCGGCCGGTGCTTTCAATGCATCCGCCTTGGACGATCAGGATCGCGCCCTCTTTCTTGAGGGTGCCGACCGCCTTGCTCACATCGGACGGCTCGAGTGCTTCCTTGGCCTGAATATCCTGAATCGTGAGCCGCCTCCCGGTCTGGCCGGCTTCCCGCGCCGCCGACAGGACCCGCTCAATCGGGGAGTACTTCTCGAAAAACAATTCGCCGATCGGCGTCAACGCAGCGATATGCGCAACCGTTTCCGAATGAACGGCGATCAGCGATTTGGCCAACAACCATTCAACAGCCATGCTCAACTGCGACGGTTCCAACTCGGTGGATTTCGCAAGCTGATCGAGCGTGGGAGGGACGTCTGGCTTCCGGGTCAACGCCAGCAGCACTTTGCTTTCGAGGGGATGAAGATTATCCATGAACAAGGGTGTGGTCCGACGCCTCTTCTATCGCTGAGCGGCTGCACTCCTGGTGGTGCGGGCGGCAGGCTCATGTCCGGCTCTCAGTGCCGTAATGGCCGCGGCATAGTCATGACTGGAAAAAACAGCCGACCCTGCGACCAGCACCTCGGCGCCGGCGGCGAGAATCTCTGTCACGTTATCGGGCTTCACCCCCCCGTCCACTTCCAGGAGCGCCTGGCTCTGCGTGCGATCGATCAACGCGCGAACCTCCGCAATCTTCCGCAACGACGAGGGAATAAACTTCTGCCCCCCGAACCCGGGATTGACGGACATGATGAGGATGAGATCGGCGTCGCGGACGATTTCCGACAGAGTCCCGGCCGGCGTAGCAGGGTTTAACGTCACGCCTGCCTTCACGCCACGTTCTTTGATCGACTGAACGGTTCGATGCAGGTGCGGACAGGCTTCCACGTGCACGGTCAAATAATCGGCCCCCGCCTCGGCGAACTCCCCGATGAACGCATCCGGATTCGTCATCATCAGGTGCACGTCCAACGGTAGGGTAGTGACTTTTCGCAGGGCTTCGACGATCGGCGGGCCCACGGTCAGATTCGGGACAAAATGCCCGTCCATGACATCGATGTGCAACCAGTCGGCTCCGGCTTCCTCCACCCGCGCCACCTCTTCGGCCAGGCGCGCAAAGTCGGCCGACAGAATGGAGGGCGCAATACGTATGGTCCGACCCGCCATTATTCGCTCCTCCGCACACGGGCGGCGAAAAACAGATCCATCCTGTTCATATTGGCCATCGTAGATAGATCCCCTCGAGGGGTCACGAACGGCAGTCCGGCTGGGGGCAACCAGGGCGCGATCGACTCACGCTGAAATTGATGATGAGACTGACAAAACTCGTCGATAATCGACTTGGTTTCTTCCGGCTCAATCGAGCAGGTACTATAGACCAACACCCCACCAGGCCGCAAGAGACGGCTCGTCACCGCGAGCAATTCCATCTGCATCTGCCGGTGCTGCGCGATGGACTCCGGCGCCTTATACCACTTCCCTTCCGGATGACGCCGCAACACACCGAGTCCGCTGCAGGGAGCATCCAGCAAAATGCGGTCGAACGGTCGAGACAACATCGGATGGGACGCCATCGCTGCTCCAACCAGCGTGCGCAGATCGCCGACCAAGGGCGTCAGGATGTTCACTCCGAGACGGCGACAATTGGCCATCACGAGATCGAGCCGTGCCGAAGCCCGGTCCACCGCCACGATCTCGCCTCGATTCTCCATGAGCGCCGCCAGGTGCGTCGCCTTTCCACCTGGCGCCGCGCAGGCATCAAGGACGCGTTGGCCCGGCTGCACATCCAGCAACAACGGAATCAGCTGCCCGGCTTCATCCTCTACGTAAAACCATCCCTCCGCGTATCCCGGCAAATCGACGACAGAGACGGGGCGAGCCAGCTGAATGCCGACTGCGCTGATCGACGTCGGGCCGGCGTCCACCTGTGCTGCCGCCAAGTCGCTCAGCAATGCGGCGCGGGATGTCCGCAGCCTATTCACGCGTAACGTAAGCGGAGGCACCTCTAACGACGCACGACACAAGGCCTCGGCGCGTTCGGCACCCAAGAGAGAATACCAACGCGTCACGAGCCAGGTCGGACAGGAATACCGCACAGCCAAGGCCGCAGCGGGATCGCTTCCCGCTTCGGGCCATGCCGGTTCTGGCGCTCGAAGCAGAGCCCTGAGCACCGCGTTCACAAAGCCGCTCCAATCCCGTCCCAGGCGACGACTCTGCTGCTTCGCCATCTGCACCGATTCATGCACCGCGGCGGAATCGGGAACCCGGTCTAAGTACAAGAGTTGATAGGCCCCGAGGCGAAGAATGGTCTGGACCAGGGTCGGAAGTTTCGTGATCCGCCGATCCGACAACAGGCCCAATCGCCAGTCGAGCGTGGCGCGATACCGCAACACGCCGCGCACGAGCTCGACCATGAAGGCCCGATCGCGCAGATCCAACGCCTCGCGTGACGACACCTGATCGAACAGGTCGTCTTCCGCCATGCCCGCTTTGTCGATCGTCAGCAGAGCCTTCATGGCGGCGCGGCGTCCGGCAGATACACCTCCGCCTGACTGTGAGGGGCTCAGATCAGATGCCATGTTCGAGAAGAATAATCATGGCAAGAGGATGGTCAATAACATGCGACTGATGGGCTCGCGACTAGCCCTGTGCCGGAGAAATGGCGGCGAGACTGATGCCCTCCGCCAGACGATGACCGGCCAGGTACTGCGCAATCGTCATCCGCCGGCTATTGGACGGTTGAATGTCGACCAGCTGGACCGTGCCGTCCCCGGTCGCGACCTCGACCCAGTCCTTGCTCACCTTCGTCACCGTCCCCGGAACGGCACCGGAAACAGCCGCTCCCACCGCCACACGCCACAGCACCCACCGTTCCCCGTTCACATACGTATACGCGCCGGGCCAGGGGGACAGGCCACGCACACGATTCGCAATCTCCGCGGCCGGCAAGGTCCAATCGACCGCACCGTCTTCCTTCTTGAGCAACGGTGCCATGGTAGCCAGGGCATCATCCTGCGGTTGCGGTATCAGCGTACCCGCCTCAAGGCGACGGAGGGTCTCAACCAACAATCGCCCGCCGACTTCGGCCAGCCGAGGCGCCAGCGTGCCGGCCGTATCGTCGGCACGAATCTCCACCTTTTCCTGCAACAACATGTCGCCGGTGTCCATGCCTTCCGCCATAAACATGGTCGTAATGCCGGTCTCCTGTTCACCCCTGATGACGGCCCATTGGATGGGACCTGCCCCACGATACTTCGGCAGAAGCGACCCATGCACGTTGATACACCCACGGGGCGGCAACGTCAGAATTGCCGGGGGCAGAATGCGGCCATAGGCCGTGACCGCAATGACATCCGGCTTCCATTGTCGCAAGGCCTCGAGAAAGACAGGATCCTTCATTTTGAGCGGCTGCAACACCGGGATCCCCTCACGTTGGCACACCACTTTCACCGGCGAGAAGACCACTTCCTGCCCGCGGCCCTTCGGTCGATCGGGCTGAGTGACCACACCGACCACCTCATGCCCCGACGTGAGCAAGGCCTCCAGCGAAGGCACGGCAAAGTCCGGAGTCCCCATAAAAACGATACGCATGCCCACGCTTTATCATTCTGTCCTCACGAATGCAATTCTCCCCGGGCGTTCCTTGACTCTCGTTTCTCACGCCTGTTAGTATCCGGTCGCGGGGTGGAGCAGCCTGGTAGCTCGTTGGGCTCATAACCCAAAGGTCGTCGGTTCAAATCCGGCCCCCGCAACCAACCTTCTCTCTTCTCTTTCAATCACTTAGAGCATTTCAAGTCCCGGCATCGGCGCTTCTCTAGGAAGCCGATTGTGCTCACGTTGTGCGACCTCCTGCCGAAGCACGATCCAAGGTCTCCATATCGGCACGCATGAACCACCCGTCTTGAGTAACGTACCCACGAGAAGCCAGGAACGGCGAATAGACGACATGGGAAGACTCATCATTGAGAAGATGCCACCAGAATGGAGGTAGGGCATGTGTGCGTAAGGGCGCTGATGGCACCAACCGTTCACTCGCACAAAGTCTTGACGCCGAAAAGGTGAAATCTCGGCTGTTCTTTAACTGGAAAATGAAATATATTTCGAACGCTTGGAATTGGTGGCATGCGACCGACGTTCACTCACCGCAACTCATGAAGACCACATTTCAGACCCTTGTGATAGTCTGCGCATTGGCCCTGCCGGGCTGTCTTTCTCCCATTACGCTCAATCGGGCGGTCGTGGCCTATGACGAGGCCATCACAGACGCCATCGCCAAACAACTGTTAGTCAACATCGCCCGTGCCGAGCGCCACCAGCCCATACACTTCACCGGTGTATCGAACATTGCTGCCACCTTCGACTTTCGGGTCAGTGCCGGCGCGACTCCCACGCTTACCGGCGACGCGGGCAGAACCTTGATGCCAATCTTCGGCGGCAGCGTGGCAGAAAATCCAACGATCAGCATTGTGCCCATTGAGGGAGAAGAATTTGCCAAGCGGATGCTAAGCCCGTTCAATGAAGGCAAACTTATTCTGCTCCTTCGACAGCGGTTCGATATCGATCTGTTATTACGGTTAATGGCACAGGAGTTACGTATACAACAGAACGGAGCGGATATCGCGTTCCGCAACACGCCCGCCGATCGGATGGGGTATGAGCGATTCCGACGCGCCGTGTTACACCTGTCGGCGATTCAAGACAGCAATCAACTGTACGTCGAACCGATGAACTTTGAGCGTATCTGGACCATTCCCGCCAACGCCGTGACTGCGGAGGGGTTCCTGGCGTTGGAAAAGGATTATTTTGTCACCTACAACCAGCGGGAAAACACCTACACGCTTCGAAAGCCGATAACCGGACGCATTCGTATCACCAACTATGATCCTGCCACGCTATCCTCTGAAGAACGCGCTCGATTAAACGAGGAGACGGAAGATGAGCACATCAACGATGTGTCCTTCGATATCCGTGCAGGCCACTTCGGGGGAGAGTATCCCATGAAAGGACACTTCCGCCTTCGAAGCTTCAACGCGATGCTCCACTTTCTCGCGCGGTCATTAGGCGAAGATGCTGAATATCACGTGGACAAAGATCCGCTCACACCAGAGGTGACCGAGAACCCCGTCTTTACGATGGAGATGGTGAAATCGGATGGGAATCCATCAGGAGTTGATCTGGCCATACAGTCTCACGGAACCTACTATGCAGTGAGGACCGACGGACCGCTTGCGCGATGGAACCGGGAGGCGTTCCAGTTACTCTATCTGCTCTTTCAAATGACCGTGACCGAAATTCCTCGTCTTGGGGTGCCGAGTATCACGATTGCCAAATAGCCGATCGGGGCTAGGCCACTCACAAGAGCGTTCCCTCCATAATCAAGTAAGCGACACCGAAATAGATCACCAGCCCGGTGACATCGACGAGCGTGGCGCCGAAGGGCGCGGATGAGACGGCGGGATCAAACCCGAGCCGACGAAACACGAGCGGCAAGAGAGAACCGGCCAAGACTCCCCAGACCACTACGCCGACCTATGGCCATGCCGGTGGTGAACCTCAGACACGTGGGGGTGATCATGCAGCAACGGCGCATGGCGGTGCGGATGGGCATGATGAGCTCGGACAAGAAGTACGAGGCCAATCGCCATGACTCCAGTCGCCATGGTTTCACTGAGTCCCCAGCGCTCACCGAGAATGGGAATCGCGGCCAGGGCGCCGATAAAGGGAGCCGTTGCCAAAAATCCAGCCTCGCGCGCGGCGCCATGCAGACGAAGGGCGCGCATATCCAGCACCAGACTCACACCGTAGCTGAACAGACCCAATACAAGTGCGGCGATAATGATCGAGGCTCGAGGAAAGGTTGGGCCGGCCATGACCGCCAGACTGAGCGTACACACTCCGGCGCTCAGTGTTTTGATTCGCGTCACCACAATGGGATCGCGGAGGGACAATCGCTGACTCAAGTTATTGTCCAACGCCCAAGAGAGGCACGCGCAGGCGATCGCGACGAATCCCCATCCGTCCGGAGCAAAATCGCCTGGCCTATACTGGAGAACAGCAGCTGCGACGATGATCAGCATAGCGCCGACTGCCTCCACGCGTCCGAGGTGTTCGCCATAGAGAATCACGGCTAATAGAATAGTGAAGGGTGCTTCCAGGTTCAATGTTAGCGAGCCGAGCACTCCCGTCATGCGCTGTAACCCCCACAGCATGAAGACAGGCCCCAGGATGCCGCCCGTGAGCACCATGGCCGCCAATAACCATCGATCAGTCGGCACCACCCGCGCCTCTCGCCGCGACACTTCAGATCCACGGTAGAATAATCCTTCAAACACCAAGAGTCCCAAGCCCGCGCCTAGGTAAAGCAGGCCTGCAATCACCAGTGGATGACTTTCTGAAAGCAGGAGCTTGGCGAGCGGAGGACTCAGGCCAAAAAGAACGGCTGCTGCGAGGCCAGACGCAGCCCCCTGTCTTTGGTTCAATGGCATAGGGAAGACATTCATATTCACCCGCTTCCCTCGCTCAACCGTGTTCGCACAGATCACATCGAGGGCACAATATTGCACAATGACACAGGTTCCCAGAAAGTCATGCAGCGTGCAGCGTCGTTTATGGCGACGGAGAAATGGCACGTAGTCGATTAATATATAGGAATGTGTTGAGTAGAGCGGGAATATGAATTGAACCGAAAATCAGATGTTTATTTCGGAAGGAGCAGGATGCAGCAAGGTCAGAAATTCATATCCTCTCCCCACAACCACCCCTTTATCCATACGCTCTCAACGGCTCATAGCAGCGTCGGTCCCGACCTCGGCGCTCGCGCACAGCACCTCCCGGATCGAGGCTCGGCCTGGCCCACCCGCACTGCGCATTACCAGCGCATATAGGCAATTCACATGAGCAGTGACCATTTTTGGCCAGAGCGACATAAATGTACAGGGAGTGAATTACGTATTGCTATTGAGCCTATCCATCATTTAGGTTAAATACATGTATTCAACATTTTGGTTCAAAAAAACAGTCTTGGTTGCGGGCGCCACGGGATTCCTCGGAGGCTGGCTGGTACGGCGACTGCTCGATTGCGGTGTGCAGGTTGTCGCGCTAGTCCGTTCACAGAAACCGGAATCGCAGTTCTTCATGGAGGGGCTCGACTCTCGCGTCTCAGTCGAATGGGGATCGGTCTCCGATCAACCTACCATTGAGCGTATATTTAAAAAATATCCGATCGATGTGTTTTTTCATATGGCCTACGGAGCGGATGTTCATCGCGTTCTCGAAGAACCGTTGGAATGCTTTACCTCCTCAGCGGTCAGTACGTGGCAAATTCTGGATTATCTCCGGCTACATCGACCGAAGTGCATCTCCGTCATCAGCTCCACTGACAAGGTGTACGGTGGTCAGCCTATTCCATACCGGGAGGACTTGCCCCTCCAGCCGTTACACCCCTACGAAACCGCCAAAGCGTCGCAAGATCTGGCCGCCCAAACTTATGGGAAGATCTATAAATGCCCGGTTGCCATCACCCGTTGCGGGAATTACTTCGGTGGCTTTGACTTTAACTATACCCGCTTGATCCCAGGTGTCGTGCGCAGCATCATGAACGGAAAGGCACCAGTCCTCCGCTCAGACGGGCGCTTCACCCGGGACTTTCTCTACATTGAAGATGCGGTGGATGTGCAACTATTGCTGGCCGAACGGCTGGCGGAATCCCCGGAGTTGTACGGTGAAGCGTTCAACTTCTCCTATGGCGACCGCATCGAAGTGATCGACATCGCGAAACGAATCTGCCGAATACTCGACGCGCCGTTTCCTCCGGTGGTCAACGAGAATAGTACCGCCGAGATCACACACATCGAGTTATCCTCGGAGAAGGCAAGGAAGCAGTTGGATTGGACACCGTCGTATGGGTTCTTCCAAGGGCTGGATCGCACGGTCAACTGGTACCGTGACTACTTCTCACAACTCCAGTTACAGGCATCTCCACTCGTCGAGGGCTGAACCGGCCGACTGCTCAGTCGGCCGGCCCATTTTCCAGCGTCCCTCCGGGACATCGCCCAGTAGGGCGCTTGATTCGGACGCCTCTATTTCCTGGAGTCGTCTCGTGAACTCTGGACGGGCGCAGGGATCGGCAATGGGGCACGTTGCAGAGGTTTGTGGTGCATGGCCAGCAACACCGCTTTCCTAGGGCTCGCCTGGTAATCACCGCGAAAGCTCTTATAGTAGATCATCACTTTCCTCACATACTCCCGCGTTTCCGGATAGGGTGGAATCGCGCGATACCGCTCCACGCGATGCTCCCCCGCATTGTACGCCGCGACCGCAAACCGCACGTTCCCATTAAACCGATTCAACAGGTAGCGCAAATGTCGTGCGCCGCCTCGAATGTTGTCCCCCGTATCATAGAGGTTTTCTACCCCGTGTCTGATGGCGGTTTCGGGAATCAACTGCATCAATCCCACGGCCCCGGATCTCGAAATGACGGTGGGATTGAAGTCCGACTCCGCCTTGATCACCGCAAGGAGCAAGGCCGGATGGAGTTGGAATTGGAAGGCATAGCGTTGAACCGCTGCCTCGACCTCTTCTGCTGAAACCCGTGATGAGAAGCGATGCACCTGCGAATCAGCCCGCCGAAATCGTTGCTCGGTCGGGACATTCGTCATTTCGAAGACCCCGTTCGGCCCGACGGAGCCATAGATCTCGCTGTCTGCGGAAGCGGACTCCCCGGCCACCAACGCTCCTGCCAGCGCAAGAGGAATCGCCCAGGTGGCGCTCATCAGTCCTCCCTCGGCACGCTCAACAGCATGGCCTGCGCACAAGACTTGCCGCTCGTGTTGGGTCGATGCTCTGTCACCCATTGTGTCCTCCCATTTCTCCCACCGGCACACCATTACCCCGGGGGAATCGCCCGTCTCGAACCTCAGACCAGAGCGCAGTTTTCATGCCATCGACCTGACGCGTACAAAATCGGGCAGCACCAATAACTTCATGCGGTTATCATGTTCACACACCGCCCCTCCGTTTTCCGGAAAGAGGACCCGGACTGTTTGCGTCACCACTTGGCAAGATTTTGTTCGTTGGCTCGTTGCTATCGATTGCCGAAATGTCCTGCCATTGATAGGCAAGCAGGTCACACACACATCAGTCCCCTGTCTCAAGAGAAGGGGTGAGGGATCGCCTCCTTCCGAAACCCTGCGATCACCTGGACGAGCGCAGGGCGCGCGTGCCCCTCGCGGAGATGCAGGCTGTTGTTTGAACCTGCAAAGTGACGTGTTAGAATCGATTCCGAACGGACACCTTGATAACCTGATACGTGCAGCCACAGAGAGACACCCGCGCTGAATTCGCCCACCTGACCTTCATCAGCACGTACGATGCGCATTGCACAATCGACACTCTTGGTCTGCGGCTTACTGAGGATTTTCCAGCCGATCTTGGGTGCACAAGACGTAGTTCACCCTGATGACCCGACTGACAGGATTCCTCCCCGATGATCAAACTGCTGTTAGTTGAAGATAATGCTGTCGATGCCCAGCTCACACAGGACCTCCTGGCCGAATGGTCTCACGACCAGTTCGAGATCACGCATGCCCCCGTCCTGGCGGAAGGTCTCGTCAGATTGAGCCGGGAACGGTTTGATGTCGTCTTGCTCGACCTGTCACTGCCCGACACCCATGGATTGAGTACCGTCACCCAGGTCTTAGCAACCAGTCCCGGCGTACCGGTGGTGGTGCTGAGCGGACACGACGACCATCCGCTCGCGCTCAAAGCAATTCAGCACGGGGCGCAGGATTATCTCGTCAAAGGAGAAGGCGGGACTGATTTTCTCGCACGCGCGATTCTCTATGCGATCGAGCGCAAACGGGCGCAAGAACGCCTGACCTATCTTGCCCAACACGACCAGCTCACCGGACTGATCAACCGCGCCCTCTTTCGTGACCGACTGGTCCATGCCCTGGCGCGCAGCAAACGCAAAGATCAGCCCTTAGGGATCATGCTGCTCGATCTCGATCGATTCAAATCCGTCAATGACACGCTGGGGCACGATGTCGGCGATCAGCTGCTGAAAACCGTAGCCACGCGACTGGTGGCGTGCGTCCGTGAAGTGGATACGATCGCACGGATGGGCGGGGATGAATTCACCGCAATCCTGGAGGGCATTTCCGGAGTGGCCGATGTACTAGTGGTGGCCAACCGCATCGTGGAGTCCATCAGCACGCCGTTCGAGATCGGGCCGCATCGCATCTCCATCGGGGTGAGTATCGGCATCACGCTCTACCCGTCAGACAACGAAGACATCGACGAACTCCTCAGACATGCTGACAAAGCCATGTATACCGCCAAACACCAAGGCGGGAACCGCTATCACCTTCACTCAACGACCGAACAACCGCCCTCCAACGCCCCCGCTCCAGCACAGTAACGACGCACCGCTGAAAGCGACGCGCTTCCCACCGTCACGTCACAACGAGTACTGCTCCAGGGCGCCCACTTACCGCCCGATCTCGGCCAGCGGCTCCTCCGTCACGACCAACGACCCTCGTGGATTCGGCAACAACACATTGGATCCGGCCAGATCCTCACGAAGCGGGGTCGGATGCGTATCCGGAGTCATGACCAACCCCCAGTGCTGATTGTCCCGACAGGTATTGTCGAGCAGCAACGCCTCCGCATGGTGGAACAGCAGAATCCCACTGAGCATGTTGCTGTGGCACAGGTTGCGGACACATTCCGGGTGGCTTCCTGGATCTCGCACGGCTAGACCGAAATGATGGTTCCCATAACACTGGTTTTGCACCAGACGAGGCTGCGCGCCCGCAAACACAAAAATGCCTGACTCACGGTTGCAACAAACCTCATTGTCGAGAAGCGTCGCACGGGCCTCAGGACCGTAAATCACCACTCCGGACAACACGCCTTCGGTCGCCCGACATTGGGTAATCGTGCAGACGGAGTCCAGGACATTGATGGCGGAATGTTGATCGCTACCCACATACCGGAAGGTAATGCCGCTGATCATGCCCGATGGCACCCGCTGCAGGTAGAGCGGTCCGCCACGCCGACTGTAAATCTGCACCTGATCACGCCCGGCGCCGATGAGCAGTACGGGGCGGTCTGCGACAAAGACCTTGTCTTCATAGACTCCGGGGCGCACATAGACTTGATCGATCTCGCCGGCCTCTTTCAGCGCCGCGCTCGGCCTGATGTACGCATGGGGATCCCGGCCGTCGACGATTAACGTCCGGCCCCCTTTGGGATTGGGAGGCGGCTCGCTGAGCGGTTCCTTCGGTCTGTCCACTGACCCTGGTTCTTGCGGTCTTTCCATGCCGGTTTTGTAATCCCTTCTATCCTTCAGACCGGCGAGCCATACCCCTGACCGGTCTGACACTAACCGACAACAGCTGACAGCGGGGGATCTGTCAACCTGCTCCCGCGCCGCCCCTTACCTGGCGTTTTCCGTACACTACTGTCTGCTTTCGGCCCCTGCTCTCGCGGGAGTTCCATACTACAGCGCCTTCGATTCCCGATGAACCCCCGAATTTCACAACAGATTCGCCCCTCACGTGCGGCTGGTGCGTTTCTTTCATATCGGCGGGGACAGCACCACCGTGTGAACCCGGACGCTGCTAACCGGGAAGAAAGAAGGGCACCCATGACTCTGGCTCATATCAACCTCGGTTCGGTACGAGGCATCTGTGTCGGCTTGCTGTTGCTCGGCAATCTCACCGCCGCACCACAGCTGTTCGCCGAGCCCCCCCAAACGCCTGATGCCTCACGGCGCCTCTATGATCGCATCATGGAAGAATTCCACCACAAGGACTATGTTGCAGCGCTTGCCGGATTCCGGTTCTTCCTTGAACTTCACGAACAGTCGTCCTTGTCCGCCAACGCGCAATATTGGCTTGGCGAGTGTCAGTACCGAATGGGGCGTTACAAGGACGCGCTGGGGTCATTTTACGATCTCATCTCCTACTACCCGATGAGCCAAAAAGCGGCCGCCTCGACCCTGAAGATCGGACAAATTTATACCAAGCAGGGCGATCGAGAAAAAGCGCAAGCGATGTATGAACGGGTGACCGATCAGTACCCCAATACCGCAGAAGCTGAGGTGGCGCGTAAAGCCTTGGAGACCGCCGCCGCGAAGCATGAACCGGTCGCCGGCGAGCCTAGCTAATCAGGCCCCCTCCCCTTGCGGTCCATGCCTGCGTTGCGGTCACGGCGCCGCTAGTCCGGGTCGGCCAGATCCAACAGCGTAACCAGACCGGGAACGGTGTAGGCATGCAGCGGGCTCAACCGCACGAGTTGCACCCCGGCCGCATGAAGCGCCGATTCAAAGAGTGACTCATGCGACCCGTCAGGGGCCTCATCCGGAACCGGCCGCTCGACCTGCACGACCTTCTCGACCAAGCGACTCCCCGGATGCACCAGCACAAAGGTCGCACGCTTCAGCGCAAGTTCCCGTAGAGTCTCCACAGGCGGTGTTCCCGAAGGGAGACGCAAGTCCAACAGGCTCCAAAGAGGAATTTGCGTGAAGAGTAAATAGCGGTCTTCCACCGCCAACCGTAACAGGTTGTAGAGTTGCGCTTCCTGGTCGGTCATCAAGGGCTTGGCGGCAAAGCTCATACCGGCAAGCGCCCCCGCCGGGGACGAACCAGAGGCGCGCCTCCGCCCAAAACTCTCCCACGCCAGGCTTCCAAGAAAAGCCAGCGCTCCAATACCCAGGATAGGATAGAGTAATTCCACGACGTTCCGATCGAATCACCGGGCGGGACGCGCCCATTTCGTCAGCATGTGAGGCGTTCCCGGAACGACCGCACCGAGCAACACGGGGTGATGAGCACCCGTCACCTGCGGGACATTGGTGCATTGTCCGAGATACGTGTCATGAGCCAGCAGGGCAAACGCCGTCGCTTCAAACGCCTTACTGCTCCATCCACATTCATCAAACGTCAGCACCGGCGTCGGCGCAAATACCTGCCGGAGGGACGCCATGATCGCGCGATTGTACACCCCGCCACCCCCGACGATCACATCATGGATCTCGCCGGTAATCCATCGCCTGGATGAACCAATCGCCTCCGCGGTCCACGCCGCACACGTTGCGAGCAGATCATCTACGGACAGGCGCGCCTTCCGTTGCTTCGTGATGAGCCGACGCACAAACGGCGCGCCGAACTCTTCCCGACCGGTCGACTTGGGCGGGCGCCGTTGCAGAAATGGGTGGGCCATCAGCTCGGTGAGCAGAGGCCGGCTCACCGTTCCCTTGCGGGCGCGTCGCCCACCGGCGTCGTAGGGCAGATGCCCCTCTGTCGCTTCGTGCACAATCGCATCCAACACCATATTCCCGGGGCCGGTGTCGAACGCACGAAGCTCGGCCACCCCACCGCCTGGGGGCAGATAGGTCACGTTGCTGATTCCGCCGATATTAACCACCAAACGCCCCCGACGTGCATGACCGAAGGCCACCGCATGCGCATACGGTACCAACGGAGCCCCCTCGCCACCCGCCGCCATATCACGCGGCCGAAAATTTGCGACGGTCGTAATGCCGGTGCGTTCGGCGATGACAGCCGGCTCACCGATCTGCAGGGTGGACCGAACCAACCCGATGCCTGGCTCACGCCTCCCCTTCGGCAAGTGGTGTATCGTCTGTCCGTGGGATCCGATCAGGTCGATATCCGCCGGCTGATGCTTCGCCCGCTGAATCACGCGGAGCGCGGCTTTGGCGAAGAGTTCGCCCAAGTAGGCGTTCATGTGGCAAATGTCGTCCACGCGCCCCTGGAGCGAGAGTTCAACAATCCGCTGCTGGAGTGAGCGGGAGTACGGCAGGGATGTAAATGCCAGGGGAGTGATCCGGGGCTGCCCACCGCGCCGGACAATGCTCACTAGCGCCGCGTCCACCCCATCTGCCGATGTCCCGGACATCAGTCCGACAACTTTCATCGCGCCCCTCCTCCGGCACACAACCGCGAGACATTTATTTTCTCTTCGGTTCGCTACGCTAATCGAAACCCCGGCAACGGGTCAAGCATGGTACGCATCGCCCGCGTACGATCTCCGCCGGTCTTCGCGTTGACTTTGCAGAAATCGGGTGTTACCGTCCGCCGGATGTTTCGCCTGAGCCTCCTGACCATGTTGCTTGCATATGCGCTGCCCTGTGCATGGGGCACCTCCGCCACGGCGTTTGCTGCATCCGCCCCCGAGCCACTCAATGTGGTCGTGACACTCCCGGTTCTGAAGGATTGGGTGCAACAGATCGGCGGCTCGCATGTGCGCGTCATCTCGCTCATGACCGGGTACGAGAGCGAGCATACCTATTCGCCGAAACCAAGCGATCTGGTCGCGATTCGCAAGGCCGCGCTCTTATTCGAAGTCGGGGCCGGACTCGAAGTCTGGGTGTCCTCGCTGGTGAAGAACGCCGGTAATGGTTCGTTGCGAGTGGTGACCACCTCCAAAGACATTGCGCTGATCCAGGATCATCCTGAACCGGCAGGGACCACTCACTCGCACCAACACGCATCGGGGAACCCTCATGTCTGGCTGGATCCGGCTGCCGCAGCCACGATGGTCCAACACATTTCGGATGCCATCGTGGCCGCAGACCCGGCCTATGCCACCGACTATCGGACCAACACTGCGACGTACCTTCAGGCACTGGCCCGCGTGCAGGAAGACACAGTGGCCCGGCTCCGCTCATTGTCGAACCGGACTGTGATCGTCCACCACCCGGCTTGGCCCTATTTTGCCCGGCGTTACGATCTGCACATCGCCGGCACGATCCAGACACAACCGGGGGGAGAACCTTCCGCTCGGCATCTGCACACCTTGATCGAGACCATTAAACGAGACCACGTCCGCGTGATTATCTCCGAGGTACAACTGAATCAGAAGGTTCCACAGTTACTGGCGCGGGAAACCGGCTCGCGCATTGCCGTCTTGACGACCTTGCCCGGAGGGTTACCCGGAACCGAGACCTACCTCGACATGCTCCGCTATAATGTGCTCCAATTGGCCCAGGCACTGGAGCAGACTTAACCGCCACGCCTATCCGGACAGCGACTGACGAACCAGCATTTTCACCGTATACCGCCGCGCATGACCCATCCCATTATTCGTTTCGACCATGCCACCTTCGGGTTTCCCGGCGTCGTAGCCCTGGAGGACATCTCCCTGACCATTCCGGAATCGGAATTTGTCGGCGTGATCGGTCCGAATGGATCCGGCAAGACCACCCTCTGCCGCGCCGTGCTGGGACTGATGGCTCCGCTAAGCGGCACACTCCGCGTTTTGGACTGTGCCTGCGAGGAACTCCGCTGTCACCATCGAGCCCTCATCGGCTATCTGCCGCAAAAGGGCATGATCGACCGGAACTTTCCCGTCACCGTGCTGGAAGCGGCCATGATGGGCCGATACGGCGCACTCGGCCTCTTCCGTCGACCGTCACGAAAAGATCGAGACATCGCCCGGCAGGCGTTGGCGCAGGTCGGCATGGATCATCACAGAGACTCCGCCTTGGGCGCCCTATCCGGCGGACAGCAGCAACGGGTGTTCATCGCGCGGGCGTTGGCGCAGCAGCCTCGGATACTCTTGTTGGACGAGCCGACAACCGGGCTGGACCTCACCGCCCAGCATAGTGTGGTGGAATTGATCCAGCAGCTGCATCAAGAACTGAAGCTAACCATTCTCATGATCACCCATGACATCAACATGATCCGGTCGCGGGTGGACCGGCTGGTACTGCTGAAGACAAAACTGTTTGCCGCGGGGCCGCCGCAAGACGTCCTGCAGCCAGACATTCTGAGTCAGGTGTACGGGAAAGAACTGGTTATTACCGACAAGGACTTCGTCATCGTTGAGGATTACCATCACCACTGAAGAACCGACGATGTATCGGCCGGCGAAGGTCTATTCGCATAGACCTAACGCCGCTATTGGACCAGTCATCGAACTCACTCATTCACGAAATCACCACGGCACCACAGACCAAGATGCTTGAACTGCTCGCGTACGACTTCATGCAACGCTCACTCCTGGCCGCCGCACTGGTCGGCGCCGTCTGCTCCGTCATCGGCGTCTTCGTCGTCTTGCGCGGACTCGCATTCGCAGGGGCCGGGACCGCCCATGCCGCGTTTGCCGGTGTCACCCTCGCCTATCTCCTTGGCCTTCCGCCGCTCAGCCTCGCAATTGTGTTCGGCCTGGCAACGGTCTGGATCACGGGCTGGGTCGAGGAAAAGGGCCGCATGAAACTGGACGTGTCCATCGGCATCCTCTACACCGCCACCATGGCGCTGGCCATTCTCTTTCTCGGGCTCATGAAGTCGTACAACCCGGAGGTCTACGGCTACCTCTTCGGCAGCGTCCTTTCCGTGACCACGGAAGAGCTCATGACCATCGGCGGGTTGAGTGTGGTGGTGTTGGGAACGATCCTCCTGCTCTCGAAAGAACTGTACTTCATCGCGTTCGACCAAGAGATGGCCGCAGCGTCCGGCGTGCCTGCACGGCAAATCTTCTATCTCCTCCTGACACTGGTAGCGCTCACCGTGGTGATTGCGCTGAAAACCGTCGGGGCCATTTTGGTGTTTGCGATGATCCTGATCCCCGCTTCCACCGCCTACCAGCTCACGCACAGCCTGACCCAGATGACGCTCTATTCGATGCTCATCGGCATCTTCTGCGCCGTAAGCGGCGTGCTGCTCTCCTATGCCTTCGATCTTCCTTCCGGTCCGTCCATTGTGCTGTTGGCCACGAGCCTCTTCTTTCTCGCGGTCTGTTGTTCGCCCAAACGGTTGCACCGAATTCAGCCGACATAACACAACCGGGCAGGGCTATACTGCTCATGTACAAGGACAGGCAAGGCCAGTGATCATCGTCAGGGACGGGAGAGTGTTTAAACGAAACCCGATGGAGGCGGATGGACTACTCGACTTGGGGATCCGATTTCTTCCGGGACCAGACCATACCGGTCTGCTCTTTTGCGCTGAACCCCAGTCGCTCATAAAACCCGGGCATGCGCGTGCAGAGCCAAAACAGTTCAACCTGCTGAAGGGTGGAATGCTCGAGAATCCGTCGTACGATCTCGGTGCCGATCTTGCGCCCCTGATAGTCGCGATCGACGATCACGTCCCAAATCGACGCCCGGAATACATAGTCCGTCAACACGCGGCCGAAGCCGACCAGACGCGGGCCGTCCCAGGCCGAGATGACCACGTCGGTCTTCGCCAACATGGCCTGTGCCTGCTCCAGCGCACGATGCTTGGCCCAGGGAGCCTGCCGGTACAAATGAATCAGTTGTGCAGCGTCGAAATCGTTGCGGTCGGAGAATGTGATGGGATGCTGATCGGTCTTGAGAGCGGGAGGCATCTTGTACTAAATTAATCCCTCCGAACGGGGTGAGTCGGTTAACCGTAGTGTAAGGGGAAGACCATGGGAACGCAAGTGCGAAGCTGTCCGAAATGTTTTCAATTGATGTGGCTCAAACAGGATCACTACGACGTCCTCGACGAAGAAACGGTCCGCGCGAAATGTCCGCACTGTGGCGCGACCGTCCGCTTCCAGCTGGTCACCGCCGGCGCCAATGCTGCCGGCCCGAAGATGGGACATTGACCGTTCCCGCCATGTTTAATGGCTGAATAGCTCGATTGAACATGGCCGCTATGATCGTCACATCCCCCGCCCCGCCCCCTCCAGTTCCGGCTGGCTGCCCGGCAGAATCTTGACCAACGTTGCGCGATACTCTCCCATCCGCTTCTCCTCGGCCGGACTGACTTTGATCTCTTTGTCCCGATGCATGCGTTCCACCTGATCAAGAACGGCCAGCAACGGCTGTACCACACCCAGCACATTGCCAACCTCGAACGCTTCGAGCGACTCAATGAGATACTCCTGCAGGCTCTTAAAGGGAGACCGCCCGCTCTGCTCACGAAATCGCAGGAGGGCCTGCTCGAACGCGTCAATGGCCTCCGGTTTCGGTTTGATCCCGGTCGGCACCGATGCGAGATGCACCACCGCCGGCAATTTAGACGCGTACCCTTTGAGCTGAGCGATCAACTCACCGATCCGATCAAGCACGGCACTGGTTTCCATCGTTCGTCTCTCCTCACCTTTGCCGATCGTCATGTTCGGCATCGTCGTCATACTGGCTCAGACCGATCGCCGGCAATGTCTAGTGCCCCGTGGCTGCGCGCAGAAGATCCTGCACGTGCTCCATATCGGGCGGACAAGGCACATCGAACTGATGGTACTCCCCGCCGGTGGGATGCGTAAATCCCAGCGTGCGCGCGTGGAGCATGACACGTGGAATAGAAACCCCCGCAACCGACATCACTTTGGTCCCGCCGTAGGTCTTATCCCCCAAAATCGGATGATCGATCGACGTGAGGTGCACCCGCAATTGATGAGTGCGTCCGGTTCTGGGAGACAGACGGACATGGGCCGCGATCTTGCCGTACCGCTCATCAACCTGATAGTCGGTCGCCGAGGCTTTCGGCTTGGTCGTCCGCGCGGAAAACTTCTTGCGCTCTTTCGTATCGCGCCCGATCGCGAGCTCAATCAGGCCACGCCCTTTCTTGGGGACCTGCCAGATCAAGGCTTCGTACTCCCGGGTGATGGTGTGGAGCTTAAACTGCGCAGCCAGCGCGCGATGCGCCTGGTCCGTTTTCGCGATCACCATAACGCCTGAGGTTTCTTTGTCCAATCGGTGGACGAGTCCTGGGCGTTCCTTGCCTCCGATGTGCGACGGAGTGACTCCAGATGTTGCAAAATGATGCAGGAGCGCGTTCACCAACGTGCCGGACCAATTCCCCGGTGCCGGGTGCACCACGAGGCCGGCCGGCTTATGGAGTACCAATAAATCCGCATCTTCATGGAGAATGTCAAACGGAATGGCCTCGGGCTTGAGATCAAGCGGCTCAGGCCGCGGCACCTCCAACCTGATGCGGTCGCCTGGCTTGATCTTCTGGCTTGGCCGAACCGTTTGGCCATTGATGAGAATGCGCCCTTCTCCGATCAAGCGCTGCAGTGCTGAGCGAGAAAAGGTCGGGTCGCGGTTGGCAAGGAAGACATCGATCCGTTTGGACGATTCTCCTCCGGTCACGACAAATTCAACCGGAGTACTAGTAACCCTATTCACGTGGTGACTGCCTGACGTAGACCGACATGCAAGGACATAGGCTGCCACACGGGACCGTCAAAAACAAGGTCGTTACTCAGAGCCCTCATGCTCTGCACATCTCACACACACGTCGTCCACAGCCCATCCACATCTTACACTCATTCTTCGTCTCATTGAGCCCCAACACACACGCGCTGCTGCATGTTCATTTCTGTCGGTGGTGCGTTGAATTTGACACCATGGCCCTGTGCATTCCTCAGGTGCCTCATGATGCGACACTCACTCAATGGAAAAAATTCATGCTGTTAGCGGAACACTGAGGTGGCGTTCTATAGGCACCCGAATTGCTTCTTCATAGGGCGAGTGTGACGTACCACAACAAGGAGCTTGCGACGAATCAATGGCTACTGATTTTATCCACAGAATCCTCAGATCGCTGCGAGGCACGCCTGCTCCCGGCCCAGTCGTTCCACACTCCATTGTGGACAACCAACCCAGTCCTGAGGTATCGATTCCTCCGCGTGAGCGACGCCTCGATACTCGGTTTGCCGTCAAGACCCCCTGTCGCTACGAACTTGTCGCAAGGCAAGAAACAGAGACCTCCGCCATTCTCGGGTACGCCTATTCGTTGAATGTCAGTACAGACGGCATTCTCCTCCTGCTTGATCAGAAACCTGCTCGTCGACAATTGCTGAGCATTCAGAATCCATCGCTCCAACGACAGCGCTCGCTGACTCTGTTTGAGGTGCGATGGACGACTCATCTCCCGGTTGGAACCACCCACCCGCGCTACCTGGTCGGTTGCCGTCTGGCATTCGGTCGATTTCCGTACTTTCTCGTTCAACGTCAACACTTGGACCGTGATATCTCCGGCCTCTTGCTCTAGCAACCGAATCGTTCGGAGCGGCTCCCCAGACAGGCTTCCATCGTTCTCGAGGCAGACGAGTTACGGCGCGGCCTGGGCTTCATACCTCTAGAAAGAAGCAGGGTTAGACACGAGAGGGATTGCAGAAGAAATCGTGGTGCGGCCTGTAATCGCAGCAGGGAGTGAGGCCCCCACCTGCCGCAGCCTGTCACGCTGCGAAACGATCAGTGTCGCGGACCGTGTGAACGGCTGGAATCGAACTGAGAGGGCAAGACCGAGCGCTGTCCTCCACAAAGCGAATACTCAGCGTTCCGCCGGATCGTGCGAGATAGGTTGAAATGCCATAGATGAATAACGCAATGCCGGTCATCTCCAGCGGCTCCTCAACGCCCACCAGTAGCGCATAGGAGAGATCCGTCCAGGTATGGCTGACATAGTGATACCGCGCTTCGAGCATTTCGATGCCCAGTGCTCCAGCGACATACAGGCTTCCGGCCGACACAAACGTCCATCGCGTGGTGACCGGCAACCGCGTCAGGAATCCGAGATAACACAGACCGACCAGCCCGACAAACGCAGCGCCCACGATCACCCAGGAATAATAGAAGATGCCCGTGGGATGGAGTCCGTCGAATGCCGTCATCATTTCGTGAATCTGCGCCGCCTCATCAAGAGAGAGGTAGAAGAAAATCAGGGCAAGACCGGTCCAATGCCGTACATCTCTTCCTCCGGCTCGTCGCTCACGTCCAGCGACGACACTCAGGAGCAGGGCACTAAACAAAAGAGCCACGGCAGAATACCAGGCAGGGAGATTGGCTTCGTTGACCAGATTGAATTGTCGTTCGAGCCCCCATTGGTGCGTGTAGCCGCCCACATGCTTCAGATATTGACTCACGAAGTGGGTGATTGTCAGGCAGACGATGATGCCGGCCAGGATACGCAAGAGAGTTTTTGGTTTCACGTCGAGCGTCATGGGAACAGGCTTTCAACCTCCGTACATGAAGACACAGCGCTCCCGCTGGCGATTACTGGAAGTATAGCACTCGTCTCAGAACTGACTCACACTGACTGGGGGCGGAGCGCACCCCGCCCTCGGTCGCGTACCGTGTGGGGGTTCAGCGAGAAACGAAGGCACGAAGGGTCTGAGCCAGGGCCGTGAAATCCTCCGGTGGAGGGACGCCAAACTCCCGGTAGTTTCCGGCCACGGGATGCCTGAATCCTAAGGTACGTGCATGCAGCATCACTCGCGATACGTCCTCACCACCCCACACGCCCACCCGCTCGCCCCCATAGGTCTTGTCTCCCAGGATGGGATGACCGAGGCTTTGAAGATGGGCCCGGATCTGATGCGTCCGTCCTGTGTGGGGGTGCAGAAGAAGATGCGCGGCCAGTACGCCAAACGTCCCTTCGACCCGGTAATCTGTTACCGCAGGCTTAGGATGACACGTCTCGGCAGACGTCCGTTTTGCATTGTGTCGATCCGGGCCAAGCGCAGTGGCGATCCGACCTTCCGATTCAATCGGCACGCCCACAACCAGGGCTTCGTAGCGACGAGCAATGGAATGCTCTTCAAACTGCGCCGCAAGGACACGATGTGCGTCTTCTGTTTTGGCCACCACCATCACGCCAGACGTGTCTTTGTCTAAACGATGTACGACTCCTGGCGCCCCCGTCTCACCTCTGCGTGCGCAATGATCCAGTAATGCATTGAGCAGCGTGTTGGACCAATGGCCCGGGGACGGATGAACCACGATCCCGGCAGGCTTATTCAGCACCAGGCACGTATGATCCTCGAACAGAATCTCCAGCGGCTTCGCCTCACCATCGATTCGCAACGGTGCCGCCTGGGGAGCATCGATGAGGATGACATCTCCCGCTTTGATTCGCTGGCTCGATTTGGCGAGCTGATTATTCACCCGCACCCAGCCGGCAGTAATCATCCGCTGCAAGGCCGCGCGCGAAAGCTTCGGTTCACGGTGAACGAGGAACACGTCCAACCGTTTCGGTTGCTCTCCTGCGGAGATGATGAATTCCGTTTGCATAGGGTCGTTACGCTACGGCAGGGCGCCAACCGAATGCAATCCATGCTGCTCCCCCCATAGATACGCACCTCAATACGTGCATTCTCCGCATTGGACACCCCCCGGACTCAAGAGTAGGATGAATCATCGTATGATCTTGCGGGCACGCTGGTTCGTACGGGCAAGGAGCTGAGGCGATGCCTTCGGTACCTTCCCACGACCGGTTATTTTCTCAGGAGGCCAGCGGTAGCACCGGCACTCCGGCTCACCACTCCGACCCCTTTTTCAGATTCACGTTCATTTCGTTCTCCTCGTTCACTCAACGATTGGTCTCGTTCATTTGCGCGCGGCACCCCGCACTCAGAGTCCAGATCGCATCGTGCAACTCATCGCTCACGGGAGGCGACGGCCAGACCGAAGCACCCGTGCGCCTAACAAGGAGGTTCCCATGACATCCTCACTTACATTGCGGCGGATCATGACCTTCCTGGGAGTCACATTGGTCGGTGCGGCCGTCCTGTCGCCGAATCCTGCCCTGCCCGAGAACGCACCGATCACCCTACCGATTGAAACGGTGGCTCACTACATACATGCCGTGATTGAAGCAGACCGGGATGTGTATACCAGACATGTCGTGGAACGTTTGCAAACGAAGGGTGTCGTCGTGGCGTCGGAGAATTGGGAACAGAAGAATACCTTGCCCCTACCGGCCCAGTTCCTGATGGAGTCCGGACGGTATATCGCCAAGAAGGGCCTCGGCATCCAATACCGATTGATCAGCTTATGGCCGATTAACAAACATAACGTCGCCATGAACGAGCTGGAGAAGACCGGCCTCGGAACCATCCTAACGCACCCCACTCGCCCCCACACAGGATTTGTGAAGGTCGGCGAGACACGCTATTTTCAAGCCGTGTATGCCGATCTCGCGGCGACTCAGGCCTGCCTCGGTTGCCACAATGCGCACCCCGACAGCCCAAAACGTGATTTCAAACTGAATGATGTGATGGGGGCAATCGTGATTACTATCCCGGTCGGGCAATAACGGCGCGAATGTTCAGCGCTCTGAGCCCAGGCGACTCGATAATACCGGCAGGAGGGACCAACGCTCCTGCCGGTGAGAACCGGTCTGGTCGTTCAACCTAACCGCCTGTCGAGTCACTCTCAGAGAGGGGTATGGATTAGGGAGTCGGTGCGGTTCTGATTTCGCGATGTTTCAATCGATCAAGCTCTGCGTCCTTGTCAGCAAGTCGCCGCTTCAGTACTTCGATCTCTTCTTGTAGTTGAAGAATGATCCCTTCCGACTCCACCTGCCCAGAGCTGGATGCTCTCGGCCGAGGGGCATCAGACTCACGTGCTGAAGCAGGGACGTGCGATCTGCCCTCCTGAAGGGAGGCCGTCGCCGAGCCTGTCTGCGTCAGATAGGACAGAAATGCCGTATGATCGAGAATCATTTCGCTTGCGGAGGCTCGATGCCCAGCCGACCAATTGGCTTTAGTCCCAACGACAAATCGAGGTGAGTCGAACGCCAACACGCCACCGCTGCCTTGGACGGAATAGAGGGGATTTGCCCGGACGCGCGCAAGGTCTTCCGAATTCTCCGCAAGCGAAAGATGGTGGTTGGCGATCACCAGATGGAATTTACCACTCTCCACAAACATGGCCCCTGACGTAGTCGCACGACCGCCCGCTTCTTGCCCCAGAAGCACAAAAACGATCCATTCACGGGTGGTTGTCTCTTGGAATGCTGTGCGAACAGCGGGAAGAAGACGGTTGATCTCTTCAAATGCAAACACCGGCCGCGGCGGGCGTGCGTTATCCATAAGGCCGACTCGTTCTTGAAGGACCAATCGGCTCAAGATGGCAGAGAGGTCCTCATCCCTCCAAGCAATCGGATGGTCGTATCGAGGAGAGGAACTGCCAACATCTTGCAAAGAATCGATCCGCACAAACCAGGACGAGTCCTGTTGGATAAGACGACTCGTTAACGTGGGGCCGGCACAGCCAAGACAGAGGAGGAGGACGAGACCGATGACAAGCGGATCAGAATTAACGAACTTGGTACCAAACACCTGATATCCCCCGACGGATCAGGGAGGTGCAACATCTGAAGACTGCGCGAAGTATCGAGAAGAGAGGTTAGGCGTGCCCTGACTTCTTGGCACGATCAGCGATCTTCTTTCGGAGACGGGCCTTTTCGAGGCTGATCTGAGCTTCTTTCACCTCGGAAGGAAGTCCACCAGCCTGGAGTCGCTGCTCGGCCTTTTCAACGGCTTCTTGCGCACGACCGACATCGATATCTTCGGCCTTCTCGGCGATCTCCGCCATCACCGTGACTTTGGATGGCGTCACCTCAGCATAGCCCCACAGAATCGACATGTAATGCCATGCTTCGTGAGTCTTATACCGAAGTTCTCCAATTCGCAGGCTGGAGAGAAGATGGCAATGTCCCGGCAAGACACCGAACTCACCCTCACTGCCTGGCGCGATGACTTCATCGACCTCCTGGCTCAAGAGCAACTTCTCCGGTGTCACGACTTCTAATAAAATCTTTCCAGCCATTGTCCTTTTCCTGCTCTCTAACGAAAGGGCTACCGGTCAGGATGCCCTGCCGTACGCGCATCGGCCGAGCACCGTCTGAGCGTGCGCGGTCTGCGAGCACAAGGGCACCTGACTGCTAGACCTTCACTCCCATCTTTTCCGCCTTCGCGACTGCCTCCTCGATGGGACCGACCATGTAGAAGGCCTGCTCAGGCAGGTGGTCGTATTTCCCTTCGAGGATTTCCTTGAAGCTCCGCACCGTATCCTTGAGCTTGACATACTTCCCCGGCGCTCCGGTGAACGCTTCGGCCACATGGAACGGCTGGGAAAGGAAGCGCTGAATTTTACGCGCGCGCGCCACGGCCATCTTGTCGTCTTCAGACAACTCATCCATACCGAGAATGGCGATGATGTCCTGCAAATCCTTATACCGTTGCAACACGGACTGGACACCACGAGCCACCTTGTAATGCTCTTCTCCGATGACTTGCGGGTCGAGAATGCGCGACGTGGAGTCGAGAGGGTCGACCGCCGGGTAAATACCCAACTCAGCCAACTGCCGTGACAACACCGTCGTCGCATCCAAGTGCGCAAAAGCCGTCGCCGGGGCCGGATCGGTCAAGTCGTCGGCCGGCACGTAAATCGCCTGCACCGAGGTGATGGATCCCTTCTTCGTCGACGTGATCCGTTCCTGCAGCGCGCCCATTTCCGTGGACAGGTTGGGCTGATAACCGACCGCTGATGGCATACGACCAAGCAACGCGGACACTTCCGATCCCGCCTGCGTGAACCGGAAGATGTTGTCGACGAACAACAACACGTCCTGATTTTCCTCGTCGCGGAAGTACTCGGCGACCGCCAGACCAGTCAAGGCAACCCGGAGACGTGCTCCCGGTGGCTCGTTCATCTGGCCATACACCAGCGCCGCCTTGGACTTGGTATAGTCGTCGGGATCGATGACCTTGGATTCCTGCATTTCGTGCCAGAGGTCGTTACCTTCACGAGTGCGCTCGCCCACGCCCGCGAATACCGAGAATCCACCGTGGTGGAGCGCGATGTTGTTGATCAGCTCCATGATGATGACGGTCTTGCCGACGCCGGCTCCGCCGAAGAGACCGACCTTACCGCCCTTGCTGTAGGGCTCTAACAGGTCGACCACCTTGATCCCGGTCTCGAGCACTTCGGTCTTGGTGTCCTGATCTTCCAAGCGCGGCGCAGGCCGGTGAATCGGGTAGGTTTTCTTCGCTTTGATCGGACCCTTTTCATCGACCGGCTCACCCAACACGTTGATCAGACGACCCAGGGTCTCACGACCGACAGGCACAGAAATCGGGGCGCCGGTATCCTGCACATCCATGCCGCGAGTCAGACCGTCAGTCGTCGACATCGCGATGCTGCGCACGCGATTTTCACCAAGATGCGAGGCGACTTCGAGCGTGATCCGCACGGCCGGCTTGCCGGCAGCCTTATTCTCTTCCTGCGTCACCTTGAGCGCATTGTAGATATTCGGCAATTGACCGGGAGGGAATTCCACGTCGACCACGGGGCCGATGACTTGAATAACTTTTCCTGTGCTCATAAGGCTCCTCTTGTCGTCAATGATGCACCCGGCACATTACCGTGATGCAGCATTCCTCATTCCACAATTTATTTCAGGGCTTCTGCGCCGCCCACGATGTCCATGAGTTCTTTGGTGATCGCCGCCTGGCGGGTCTTGTTGTAATACAAGGTGACTTTCTTGATGAGCTGCCCGGCATTGCGAGTCGCACCGTCCATGGCAGCCATACGGGCCCCGTGTTCCGCCGCCGCTGACTCCAGGAGGATACGATAGGTCTGAATTTGAAAATGCTTCGGGACCAAGGCATTCAGGAGTTCGCTCTCGTCGGGCTCATACAAGTAACTCCCCCCAGCTGCGGAGTGCTCAGCGGCAGTGGGCGCCGCACCGAATTCGGCGGCCGCGTCGATAGGGAATAGCTTTTCAACGATCACTCGTTGCTGGATGGCAGACTTGAACTCGTTGTAGACAACATAGAGTTCGTCAAAGGTGCCTTTCACAAAATTTTCGGTCAAATCCCCACCGATGTCGATGGCGTGCTCGAAGCTCAGTTTATCGAAGATCCCCGTCCACTCCTGTCGGATCGGCCAGGAACGACGGCGGAAATAGTCGCGCCCTTTTCGGCCAATGATGCTGAGATTGACCGAAAGCCCCTGCGCTTCGCATTGCCGGATGAACTCTGAGCTCTTCCGCACAATATTGCCGTTGAATCCGCCGCAAAGTCCGCGATCGCTCGTGACGACGAGAATTTCGATTTTCTTCCCCTCGCGCTTTTGAAGGAGAGGATGGGACGTACGATTGACGCGCTGGCTGAGATTGCTGAGCACCCCGCGCATCTTATGGGCGTAGGGCCTCGCAGCCAAGATGCGATCCTGCGAACGCTTGAGCTTCGCGGCCGCAACCATTTTCATGGCCTTCGTAATTTTCTGCGTATTCTTGAAGGCGGCGATTTTCCGCCGGAGAGATTGTAAGCTCGGCATTCTTGTACGCTCTCAGCAATCAGCGCTCAGGCTTCAGCTCAAGGCTGAAGGCCTGATGGCTATTTTGCTCCGTAGCCCATTTTCTGTTTAAAGGTCGTAATGATTTCTTTCAGCTTGCCGCCGATCTTGTCATCAATTTTTCCGACCGTGGCAATGTCTTTGCGCATGTCCTGGTGATTCTGCGCCACGTAGTGGAGCAAGTCGGCCTCGAATTGCAGGACCTTGTCCACCGGCACGTCGTCCAGGAATCCATTGACACCGGCATAAATCGACAGCACCTGATCGGCAACCGGCATCGGCTTGTATTGCCCTTGCTTGAGCAATTCCACCATGCGAACTCCGCGGGCCAGCTGCATCTGGGTAGCCTTGTCGAGTTCGCTCCCGAACTGCGAGAAGGCGGCCATTTCACGATACTGGGCAAGATCCAGACGCAACGTACCGGCGACCTGCTTCATCGTCTTGATCTGCGCGGATCCGCCGACCCGGGACACCGACAAGCCGACGTTAATCGCCGGACGAATACCGGAATAGAACAAGTCGCTACCGAGGTAAATCTGTCCATCGGTAATAGAAATGACGTTGGTCGGAATGTAGGCCGACACGTCACCGGCTTGCGTCTCGATGATCGGAAGGGCCGTCAGGCTACCTCCACCGAGCTTGTCGCTCAGTTTCGCTGCGCGCTCCAACAACCGGGAGTGCAGATAAAACACGTCGCCCGGATAGGCTTCACGACCCGGCGGACGGCGTAGCAAGAGAGACAACTGACGATAGGCCACCGCGTGCTTCGACAGGTCGTCGTACACAATCAATGCGTGCTTACCGTTGTCGCGGAAATATTCACCGATCGCGGCGCCGGCAAAGGGAGCCAAAAACTGCATGGGCGCCGGATCGCTGGCCGTTGCCGCCACGACCATGCTGTACTCCATGGCGTGATTTTCTTCGAGAGTTTTCACCACGCGCGCCACTGTCGAACGCTTCTGACCGACGGCGACGTAGATGCAGAAAACCCCGAGGCCCTTTTGATTGATGATGGTATCGACGGCGATGGCGGTTTTTCCGGTCTGCCGGTCTCCGATGATCAACTCACGTTGACCGCGACCGATGGGGATCATGGCGTCGATCGCTTTGATGCCCGTCTGCAGCGGCTCACGCACTGATTGTCTGGTATTCACACCGGGCGCCACGACTTCGATACGGGAAGAGTGTTGTGAGTTGATCGGGCCCTTGCCGTCGATTGGCTGACCGATCGCGTTTACCACCCGTCCCACCAAGGCTTCACCGACCGGAATTTCCGCAATACGACCCGTACGTTTAACCGGATCGCCTTCCTTGATTCCGACATCGTCGCCCATGAGCACCGCGCCGACATTGTCTTCTTCAAGGTTCAACGCGATCCCATAGAGGCCGCCCGGAAATTCGAGCATTTCTCCGGCCATCGCGCCATCCAACCCGTAGATTTTCGCAATGCCGTCTCCGACCTGAATCACGGAACCAGTCTGGCTGACATCGACCTGTTGGTCGAAGCCCTTGATCTTCTCTTTAATGATGGAGCTGATCTCTTCTGCCTTGATCTGCATGGCTACTCCTTGGTCAACACACGCTGCATGGCGCTTAGTCGGCCCCGGACCGTGCTGTCTACGACGGTGCTGCCCAGGCGGATGTGGAGGCCGGCGACATGTTCAGGTTCTGTATGGAAGGTGACATCGACGTCGCGCTTCAAAAGATCGCGCAATCGGGTAGTGATTCGCTCCTGCTCGGTCACAGGCAAGGCATGCGCGGAAGACACGAGGACCTGTTGCGTCCCCTTGGATTCATCCACGAGCTTGGCGAAGGCCTCGGCGATGTCCGGCAGGAAACTGACTCGATTTTTCCGCACCAATTGATCGAGAAATCTTTTTCCGACCGGTGGGCACCCCAATCGAGTGGCCAGTTCAATCAGCACACCCAATTTGGTGTCTTCCGGGAACACAGGAGAGGCGATGGCGTGGCGCAACGCAGCAGACTGCGTGAAGGCCTCTCCGAGCCCGTGCAACGCCGCGCGGGCGGGCTCGATGCTGGGTGTATCAAGAAGTTCGAACAGAGCTTTTGCGTATCGACGTGCGACGGCTGTCTTAATCACAATGGACTATCCGCTACGGTTAACCGTGTTTTGATAAAACGGGAAGCTTGCGTGCGGTGGGCACGACAAAAAGCGCGCCAAGTTAGCATTCAATAGCGGGTACTGTCAAGAAGAGATGCGTAAGATCGGAGCGTAAGAAGGATGGGAGTAGGGCACAGACCCGCCCCAGTCCTGCCCGACGTACGATAGCATTAAGTGCACCGATCGTCTTGATCAGCGAAGGGGTGGGAGGAAATCGGACAAGGCTCACTACCTAGGGTCGCTGAATAATACCGCCGCCGAGCACACGGTCACCTTGATAAAACACGGCGGACTGCCCGGGACTAAGCGCGCGCTGCGGCTGATGAAATCGGACCTGAATCGTGCCATGCCCAGACGGCAGAAGTGTGGCGGGACTGGATGGAGTGGCGTAGCGAATCTTCACTTCCGCCTCAACCGGCTGCCGGCCGATGGTGTGATCAAAAAGACTGAAATCGGCGACCTGACAATCCGACTGCACCAATTGATCTTCCGCGCACAATACCACCTGGCCTGACTCAGGCACGACCTTCTGCACATACAACCGCTGCCCCACCGCAACACCCAAGCCCCGACGTTGACCCGGGGTATAGAACGCGATGCCCTCGTGCCGGCCTAAGACCTTGCCGTCCACACCCACAAAGTCTCCGGGCTGCTTCGCCTCCGGCATTTCCTGCTCAATGAAGGTGCGGTAGTCGCCATGACTCACGAAACAAATCTCTTGGCTTTCCTTGAGCTCCTCCACGGGCAATCCAAGCGATTCGGCCTCTTGCCACACATCCCGCTTCTGCATGTGGCCGACCGGAAAAAGCAGCTGCGGCAGCCAGGCAGGATTGATCCGATAGAGAAAATAACTTTGGTCCTTGCGCGCGTCGAGGGCCCGGTGCAGCGACCACTGCCCATCGCTCTGCTGTACGCGGGCATAGTGTCCCGTTGCCACATAGTCCATGCCTCGCTCTTGCGCTAAGGCATACAAGGAGCGCAATTTCACCCGTTCATTGCACCGCACGCAGGGATTGGGCGTGGTGCCGGAGGCATAGCCGGCAACAAAATCATCGATCACGCCCTGCTGAAAGACTTCTCGACGATCGACTACTTCATAAGGAATACGTAGACGCTGGGCGACATATCTCGCGATACCGATCTTGCAGCACCCCCGCTCTTCCCAGCGCTTGGATACGGCGACCTGGTCATCCTCATGCTCCCATACTTGGAGCGTGACACCATGGACCTCGTACCCCTGCTGCACGAGCAGAGAGGCAGCGACGGAGCTATCCACTCCGCCGCTCATCCCGAGCAATACGGTCTGACCTGTCATAGATGATACCGGAAAACCAATGGGCCGAGTACTTAGGTCTCTTGCGTTTTGACTTTGCCGCGATGGGCCACGAGGTCGCGCACGCCGGGATCCTGCGGAGCACCGAACTCAGAGGACTCATCCTCCGTCCACTTCTCAGCGCCCATATTACTCATACCGTGGAAATGCGCGCCTTCCTCAATCATGATCGCCGGGCTCTGAATATCTCCGATGAGAATCCCGGGCTTCTGAATCTCCACCTTCTGAAGCGCAGTGACCGATCCCTTCACGCGCCCGCTGATCGAAACGGACCCGGCGGCAATCACGCCCTTGATGATGGCGCTTTCTCCGACGATCACCGCTCCGCCCGTATGCACTTCTCCTTCGACACGACCATCGATACGGACGGTCCCATCAAAGGTGACAATGCCCTTGAAGCTGGTGCCCTTGCCAAGGAAGGTAAACTTATCGTCCTCCGCGACAGGCTGTTTTTTGGTCTCACCCCACATCGGCATCCTCCTTCGCACACTGCACAACTGCTCACGGTCGGGGCGCAGACTGATTGAAACCTTGCTGTGCCCACCTCTGGCTTACAAGGCACACCGCAATCTGTCCAACGAATTCGTCGTTGAGCCGAGTTATCCGTTGACCAACTTGACGCCCTGGCCTCGCGTGGCGCCCTGCCCCTGCGGCTCGCGCGTCCCCGACTGGCTCATTTCCAACGTACCGTTGAAAACCACCCCTTCTTCCATCGCGAGCAACGGCGCCTTCACGCCGGCATTCACCACGGCAGGTGCGCGCAGCTTGACCTTTTCCCGCGCGCTGATGTCACCGGTGATCTTCCCCTTGCACACCACGGTACCGGCCGTAATCTTGGCGGTCAGGACCGCATCCTCTCCGACCAGCAAGACACCCTCCGTATGAATTTCTCCATCCAGATTGCCATCGATTCGCACAGTGCCGTTATAGGAAATGACGCCCTTGAAGCTAACGCCTTTCCCGACAAAGGCGTTGATCTCTTCGTTCCCTTCACGCGGTGCCGTGGATTCCAGATTGTCCATTTCAGTTCCCTCACTTTGTCCGGCTTGACGCTTTCCTTCTGGCTTGTCCTTACTAATCCATGCCATTTCTTACACCTCCCACAAATAACAACAACTTACCTCCCGACCGGAGGACGTGCACGCTACCGTCGACTGATCTCACTCCCAGCTCTCAAATTCTGACGGCATTCTACTCCGGTCAAACAGAGAAAATCTGCTCTGAAAATGTGGCGGCTATCCATTAAGCAACCGCTCAACTACCCCGTCTAATTCTTCCGGCGAAAAATAATGAATCACGATCTTACCGCCCCGTCGCCCCTTCTGAACATCCACCCTGGTGCCCAGACGTTTCTGCAGCCGCTCTTCAAGATCGGACCGTAATGGCGCACGAACCGGACGCTTCCCAGGCTTTCTCGCCTCCGCATGTTCCTGCACCAACCGCTCTGCTTCGCGGACGGACAGCTGCCCGCTCACAATCTGCGTGGCCAAACTGAGCTGAGCCGCCGGGGTCATCAGCCCGAGAATAACTTTGGCATGGCCCGTGGACAACTGATCGGACTCGATCATGTGTTGTATCTCTGATGGCAGCGACATCAATCGCAACAGGTTCGCCACGGACGACCGGTCGCACGCCACCTTCTGAGCGATCGCCTCTTGGGTCAGCCCGAATTCATTGAGCATGCGTTGGTAGGCCCGAGCAGTCTCCATGGGATTCAGATCGTCGCGCTGGAGGTTTTCCACCAACGCCAACACCATCGATTCCTGATCGGACACATTTCGCACGAGCGCTTGAATCTTCTGCATTCCCGCTAACTTAGCAGCTCTCAAGCGACGTTCACCGGCAATCAACTCATAGATACCGTCACCTTTCCGTCGCACCAGAATCGGTTGCAGCAAGCCATTCTGCTTCAACGAGGCGGTCAGCTCGGCCAGTTCGACTTCTGAGAATTGCTGACGTGGTTGAAAGCGGTTTGGAACAATCGCTTCGAGCCGCAATTCCTGCACGTCACCACGCTCCGGCTCCGCCGTTGTTCGGCCGGTCGGCAGCAGTGCGTCGAGACCTCTACCGAGGGCTTTTTTCTCCATGGACGACAAACTCCTTGGCTAAGGATAGATAGGCTTGGGCACCGGCTGATGCCATGTTGTACAAGAGAGCCGGACGACCGTAGCTCGGCGCCTCGGCCAACGTCACATTGCGCGGAATCATCGTCTGATACACGCTCTCCCCGAAATGCCCACGGATCTGCTCGACGACCTGGCGAGCAAGCGAGTTACGCGCATCGTACATCGTGAGGACAATACCCTCGATTTCCAGCCCTGGATTGAGAGACTGCCGAAGGCGCTGGATACTCTCCATCAGCCGACCGAGACCTTCCATCGCATAGTATTCACATTGCACCGGAATTAGCACTGAATGGGCAGCGACCATCGCGTTGATGGTCAGAAGCCCGAGGGCGGGCGGACAATCCAACAAGATCGTGTCGTATCGGTCGGCCACCTCAGCCAAAGCTTCCTTGAGGCGCTGCTCCCTGGCTTCCATATTCACCAGCTCCACTTCGGCGCCGGCGAGATGGGAATTCGATGGGACAATCGACAACCCATTGACCCCAGTCTGCATAGCTAGAGACTCAATACTGTCTTTACTAATCAACGCATTGTAGATCGTCTTCGTGAGCGCCATGGCATCGACGCCAAGCCCGCTCGTTGCGTTTCCCTGCGGGTCAATATCGACAAGAAGAACCGATCCTCCCTCGATTGCCAACGCTGCGGCAAGGTTCACGGAAGTGGTCGTCTTCCCCACTCCACCCTTTTGATTTGCGACAGCAATGATTCGAGCCATGTAGTTCCCCTATCCGCCAAAACAAATATGTTTGCGCCTCAATGTTCCACGTGGAACACCACATCATCCAATGGACTTTGCAAACACAGACAGCACTCGATGCCCGTACTTCGCAGGAAGCTCATACTCGACTTCCTCGACCAAAGCAAGGCCGACAAGTCCAAACCTTGGCCCAACCCTCTCCGCACGGTACAAGACAAGCTTTCCGGCAGGTTTAAGCAGTGCCGAAAGCTCCTCTCCAAGGTGATCCACTTTAAAAGCCCTCACCACAATGTAATCAAACCGCCCCTGAACATGGATTCGATTGACGTAATCTTCCAGCTTGGCCGTCGCCACAGTCACGCCTTGCAGGCCGAGCGATCCGATGACATATCGCAGAAACGACCCCTTTTTTTCACTCGGCTCCAGCAGCTCAACCGACAATTGAGGGCAGACAAATTTGAGGGGAATCGCAGGGAATCCAGCTCCTGACCCGACATCAAGCAACTCACTTTTATCATTAATATCAATGACTTTCAGGCAAGCAACTGAATCAATAAAATGCTTCACCAGAATCTCTCTATCATCGTCGATAGCCGTGAGATTGATGGCCCTATTCCATTTTTTTAGCTCACTAAGATAGCGACAGAAATAGGAAACAGAAGAATCAGGGATAGAAAGAGAGAGATCTGCCGCAAAAGACTGAAGAGATGCTGCGAATTGAACTTCGTCGTGTTCCACGTGGAACACTTACGCGAAAACAACCGGGGCGGTCAAGCAGGTTCTTCCCTGAAACGTGGCGCGCTGGCTAATGAAGAACCATTTCGACAACCCTGCACCGCAGACTCAAAGGGATGGCTGACGCCGATGCCTTTCGATGGCGACCAGCAGGAGAGAAATAGCGGCGGGCGTCACACCGGAAATACGAGAAGCCTGTCCGACCGATGCAGGCCTTACACGCTTGAGCTTCTCCCTGACTTCGCCTGAAAAACCAGTAATTCCGTCATAATCAAACTGATCGGGGATGGCGCGATGCTCCAATTTCTCCGATCGCTGAATTTGCTGCAGCTGCCGCTTAATATACCCCTCGTATTTCACTTCGAGTTGAATCGCTTCCACAATATCAAGATCGTCGATACCTGCGCCGCCGAAGACTGCCACCATTTTTTCGTATGTCATCTCCTGACGCCTGAGAATCTCGGCCAAGGATTGCGTCGGAGCTACCGCTCCTATCTCTGCCTCCTCCATAAGCCGCCTCACATCAGAGGTCATTTTTGGGCGCGTCTCCTTGAGGCGACGAACCTCCCGCTCCAGAGTAGACCGCTTCACCTCGAGCTTCCCGTGCACCTCATCAGACACCAATCCAATACGGTGCCCGATATCCATCAGACGAAGATCCGCATTGTCATGGCGCAGAAGAAGGCGGTACTCCGCCCGCGATGTGAACATCCGATAGGGCTCTCTGGCATCTTTCGTAATTAAATCATCAATTAACACACCAATATAGGCCTGCGATCGATCCAGCACGAGCGGCCCTTCACCACGCAGCCGCAAGGCAGCGTTGATTCCCGCCATGATTCCCTGGGCACCGGCCTCTTCATACCCGGAGGTTCCATTGATTTGGCCGGCGTGGTACAGCCCCGCCACTAATTTCGTCTCTAGCGAATTGTGGAGTTGGCGTGGAGGAAAATAATCATACTCGACCGCATACCCCGGCTTGAGCATTTTCGCCTGCTCAAGACCAGGAATGGTCTTCAGCATGGCTGCCTGTACATCGACCGGGAGACTGGTTGAAATTCCATTCGGGTAAAATTCGTTCGTATCCAAACCTTCCGGTTCGATAAAGATTTGATGCCGGTCTTTGTCGGCAAATCTCACGACCTTATCCTCGATCGACGGACAATACCGGGGACCGACAGAATCAATCACCCCACTGAACAACGGCGATCTATCGATATTTTTCGCAATAATATCATGCGTTTGCGAATTCGTGTACGTCAAATGACAAGGCACCTGCGGCAGGGACACGCGTTGCGTGCGGTAAGAGAACGGTGGCGGGGGGTCATCCCCCGGCTGCAATTCCATCACAGAAAAATCGATAGAATCGCGATCAAGGCGGGGCGGAGTTCCTGTTTTTAGCCGACCGACCTCAAAGCCAAAATCACGCATGCAATCAGAGAGATGCTCCGCCGAGGCCTCCCCGGCACGACCGGCTGGAAAATGATTCAGACCAATATGGATCAACCCCTTCAGAAACGTTCCCGATGTGAGGACGATAGCCTTTGCATGAATGTGCGTCCCGGCATCCGTCACGATACCGGTCACAGCCCCGGCCCGGGTAAGAATGCGATCCACCGTCCCGCCACGAATCTCGAGTGCCGACTGTGAACGGAGCGTGCGCTGCATGACGTCACGATAGACCTTCTTGTCGCATTGCGCGCGCAAAGCGCGGACGGCCGGGCCCTTACTGGTGTTGATCATGCGAAACTGGATACCTGCCTGGTCCGTATTCCTCCCCATCTCTCCGCCCAACGCATCGATCTCCTTGACCAGATGTCCCTTGGCGATGCCGCCGATCGCGGGATTGCAGGACATCTGAGCGATCCGGTCCGGATCCATCGTGAGCAGGATCGTGCGGGCCCCCATACGGGCTGCCGCCAGGGCCGCTTCACACCCGGCATGGCCTCCCCCAACGACGATGACATCACACTGTTCTGTCACGACAAAAGCCCCTTCATTTTCCGATACAAAACTCGGAGAAAATCCGTTCCAGAATTTCGTCGGTGGTAATGGCGCCGGTGATTTCTCCCAAGGCGTCGGCGGCAATGCGAAGATCCATGGCCACCAATTCGCCGGCACATCCTGCGTCTACCGACTGCCTGGCCTGCTCAACAGCTTGCAGGGCGCGTTCGAACGCGGTGGCATGCCGGAGATTGGTGACCAGAACCGCCTCTTGGGGCTCCAAATGACCAGGCATCAACCGGTGACTGATCGCATCACGCAAGCCATCCAGCCCGATCTGCATTTTTGCAGAGATTTCAAGCACACCGGCGTTCACCGGGCAGGCACGGCTAAGGTCTTCTTTCGAGATACGAGACGGCAGGTCGCACTTATTCACGACCAACAACGCCTGCGCGGCCTCCTGACGACGGAGCAACAGCCGATCACTCTCCGTCAACGGTTGAGAACCGTCCAACAGAATCAGCGCCAAATCCGCGTCTTCCCATGCGAGGTGGCTCCGACGAATGCCTTCGGCTTCGACTGGGTCGTCCGTTGCCCGGATACCGGCCGTGTCGAAGAGCCGAACCGGAATGCCATGGATACTAACGACCTCTTCCAACATGTCCCGCGTCGTGCCGGGGATCGGCGTGACGATCGCTCGGTCGCTCTGCAGCAGGGCGTTCATCAAGCTCGACTTCCCGACGTTTGGGCGCCCCAGAATCGCCACTGCGGCGCCTTCTCTCCAGATTCGTCCTTCCTGCCCGGACCGCACCAACCGCCGCAGCTTGATCACGGTCTCATCAAGAAGGCGCAGAAGCTCGTCCTGGCGAACGAATGCAATATCCTCCTCCGCAAAATCCAGCGCGGCCTCGATATGCGCCAACGCCACCACCAAGGCCGACCGGATCTCCTCCGCCTCACGGGACAACTCGCCGCGCCGTTGCGATTGGGCAATCGCCAGGCTTCGTACAGTTTTCGCGCGAATCGTATCGAGCACGGCCTCGGCCTGCGCAAGATCCAGCCGTCCATTGAGAAAGGCTCGTTTGGTAAACTCGCCCGGCATAGCCAACCTGGCCCCTGCCGACATCAAGCCCCGGCACAACTGATCCAGCACCACCGGCCCACCATGGCACTGCACCTCGACAACATCTTCTCCGGTATACGAATGCGGCCCTTTCATCAGAACCACGAGCGCCTCATCAAACACCGCATGCGGGCGTGATTCGGTCTCATGAGGAACGGCACGAGCTGCACCCGGCGAGCCAACATCTGCCAGCGCCATGACATGAGTTCGAAGGGCGTGAAGGGATTTGCCGGACCGGAGGTGAACGACTCGAGAAGCGATATCAAGGGCGTGAAGTCCGCTGATGCGGACAACCCCGATTCCCCCTTCGCCGGGAGGGGTGGCGATAGCACAGATCGTATCGTCCAGCGCGCCATGCATGACGCACCCAATCGTGTGGAATTACTCGGATGGACTCGTGCGCCGCTTGCCGTTGCTCTTCTGTTCCTTCGCGTCGTCCCCGGAAGCCGCATCGGTCTCCACCGGCGCCACCTGCCACTTCTTTCCGAACAGCCGCTCGGTCACCACCTGCTGAGTGATCGTCAGCGTATTGTTCGTCAGCCAATAGAGGACTAATCCCGCGGGGAAATTCACGAACAGGAACGTCATGAACACCGGCAGAAACAGCATGATCTTCGCCTGCATCGGATCCATCGTAGTCGGAGTGATCTTCTGCTGAATGACCATGGTGGCGCCCATGACGATCGGGAGCACGTAGTAGGGATCCTGCACGGACAGGTCATGAATCCAAAGCATGAACGGGGCCTGCCGAAGATCGATCGTCATATACAGAATATTGAACAGCGCCACAAAGACGGGCATCTGCAGCACCATCGGCAAACAGCCGCCGACCGGATTCACCCGATGATCTTTATAGAGCTTGATCAGTTCCTTGTTCAGCCGTTCGCGATCGTCTTTGAACTTTGTCTGCAGGGCCAGCACTTTCGGCTGAATGACCTGCATCTGCTTCATGGACTTATAGCTTTTGTACTGCAACGGCACGAACATCAGCTTGATCAACATGGTCAAGAGAATGATCGTGATCCCATAGTTGTGCGTAAATTCGTGGAGGAATCGCAGGACATAGAATATCGGCTTGGCAACCGCCTTGACTAACCCCCAACTCCCAAAGACAAACCAGCCGAAATCAATCGTGTCTTCTAAGCCGACATTTAAGCGCTTCAGCGTGTCGTATTCTTTGGGTCCGGCGTACAGTTGCATCGCCATAGACGACCCGTTCCCGGGTGTGGCAAAGCGAACCCCGGCCGACACCAGCTTGTCCCCTTCCTTCTTCGCGAGGGCAGCGGCAGCCTTCTGCGGCATCAACACACTCAAGAAATATTTATCCTGTATGGCAGACCACTTCACATCCCCTTTGCGCTCCGCCTCGCCATCCGGCGTTTCCTTCAACACCTTGTCGTCGACCAATGACGCCGAACCCATGAGCCCGATGAATCCTTCACCCCACTCCACAATACCGAAATTGGTACCCAGGGTGACGTCCACCGGAGTCGTCAGTCCTTGCGTGCGGATCGCAATATCCACCAAGTAAGAGCCATGGTGGAAGGTCAATTCCTTTTCAACGTCAACATTCTTCTGGGCATCGTGGTACCGGAAGGTGAGATGACCGACAGGATGCGCACTATCGAGATGCGTGAGGTCCTGAGTCACTTGATAGAGGGCAGATCCAAGGTCGCTGGTCACGGCCTGATCACTGGTCACCAGGCTCAGCGGTCCTTTGAACCGTCCTCCGCTATATACCAACTGCACAGGAGCCGAGCCCTGCTCGACAGCCGCGCTGTACCGCTTCAACTCCCAGGATTTGAGCACCGCGCCGCGATTACTGAATTTCGCACGAAAGAGCTCCGTATCGACCTCGATCGTTTGCTCTTCACTTGCGACTGCGGTCCCATTGCCGGAAGTAGCGGACGCAACATTCAAGGAAGAGACCGGCGCAGAACTCCCAGACTTCGTGGGGTCTCCCGTGGTACCGGCAGGGGCGTCGGTGATGGTGGCCGGATTGGGGTTCGTGGCCATCTGCACCGGCTCCGGAGGCGGCAACAGGCCCATGCCCTTCAGCAGGTAGTCGTAACCGATAATCACGGCCAGGGACACGATGAGGAAAATGATGACGCGTTTTTCCATGGAATTTATGTAGAGAACAGAAGCGGAAAAGTTATTGTCACGAGGGTTACCGTACCGGGTCTACTCCACCGGGATGGAAGGGATGACATTTCAGCAAGCGCCTACCGGCCATAAACAGCCCCTTGAGAACTCCATACCGCTCGATGGCCTCCTGAGCATACACGGAGCACGTGGGATAAAACCGGCACGCAGGTCCGAGCAATGGAGACAGACAGGCACGATAGGCCATCAGTAAGATGATGCAGAACCGTCTTAGGGCGAGGGTTCCCCAAAACGGGCCAGCCGCTGTCTTTGTAATGTGCCTCGCCATACGTTCTGCAGCTCCGCAAACGACAGATTCAGGCACTCTCGTTTCGGGAACACCAGAAATGCATGACCTGGAACTAATGCCGACCGCACTGCGCGACCCAATTCCCGAAACAGACGCTTGGCCCGATTCCGACGCACCGCTGTCCCGAAGCGGCGCCCGATCACAATCCCCAACATCGCATCCTGGGACAGGCCCGGGCAAATCTGGAGATTAAAGAGTCCTGTTGAAACCCGTCGGCCGCTTTTCTTGATGTACTGGATGTCCCGGCTACGCTTCAAGAAAAACGGAGCAGCCTTTTGCTCTGCCGACATAACACACCTGCCTGTGGGTCACCAGTCCAGACCAGGCCTCAACGACCAGAGGCCACCTGTCGAGACTGTGCGTCGCCGCATTTTTACTACGACCAGGCCAAGACGACAGGACCCACTCCAGGTGTACCATCCCCCCACCTGGAGGTTGCCTACTTGCAGATTGCCTAGCGGCAGGAAAGAATCAGACGGTGAGACGAGCGCGGCCTTTGGCTCTGCGACGAGCGATAACTTTTCGCCCGTTCTTGGTGCTCATGCGCTTCCGAAATCCATGTTCCCGCTTGCGCTTGAGGTTCGAAGGCTGTTTAAAAGTGAACGACATTACGCACTCCTTCTCGAGAGATCATTCTTCACTGAAGAGGCCGCATTATAGGGGCCGGCCCCGAGGCTGTCAATCAATCTGCGCACGCCCAATCACCGATGCAGGGGAACACGAGAGGAGCTTCGGGCCAGCGCACTAGAGCAATTCCGGAATGCACGGAGAATGCGTACACGGATGCGCTTGAGGCACTCTTGCCCCTCCATGACAAACCTGCCACAGAAATATCCCGGGACCGAACCCGCCACAATTATCCTAACCGATTGTTCTAAAAAGACAATCGTCTCTATACAGAACAATTCTATTCCTGGCATTCAGATTGCGTTACGAGAGCTCGGAGTGGTGGGCGCATGGTAGGTCCATGAAGGTCGCACCTGAGACTGACCCAACGAAGATCAAATGGACTCGGGCTACACGGCAGTGCACGGTCTGCGTGCACCAGGTGCAAAAACGAGAAGAGCTCGCGAGAACAACAGCCTCCACGATAGAATGATCCGATGAGACCGTCGAACCACACGTACCCCACCTTCTGCTGCCTAGTCCTTACCGGACTCCTGGCCATGAGCCTGGGCGGGTGCGTCGAAACAGTCCCCGATGAATTGGTGGAGGCCCTCGAAAGCATCGACCGGGACCTCGTCACGCTGCGGGCGTCCAACATTACCCCGGAAGCGTATTCAAAATTCTCTCGCCAATGGCTCTCCTTGCGAACCCGTATTCAATCCGAGGAAAATATCGTTCGGTGGCCTTGGGAAGAAAATGGGTTGGAGACCGACCTGGAAAACCTGCAGATCGAAGGGTCACGGCTCGTGGCCGTCGTGAACACACGCCTCCAAGAGCAACGCACCGACGCCGAAACCAAATTGGCCAAGGTCGAGCAACGCCTCCGCCTCTTGAACACACGTGTGGGGGATATCGGCAGCCGTGTGGTACTCGGCGAACATCCGGTCGAAACCGAACTGCTTGTCCGGCAAGCCCGCCTGTTCATTGAACAAGGACAGTTCGCGCATGCCATTCAGGCCTCAGATCTCGCCGGGAAGAGACTGCTCACCCAAACCGCCCTGCTCACCAACGAATTGGGACGGTACGCCGATGACGACCTCATCGCAGCGTGGCGAGAATCTGCCCAACGAACCATCGAGTGGTCCCGCACTCATCGCGCGCAAGCCATCGTGATCAGCAAGGCCGATCGAGTCCTGTCCTTATACAAGAACGGCCGAAAAATACTGACCTATCCGATCCGCTTAGGATCGAAAGGCATCCGCGCAAAACAGCACTACGGCGACGGCGCGACACCCGAAGGCGAATATCGCATCCACCGCAAACGCGGCTCGGGACAGACGCCTTACTTCCGCGCCCTGATTCTCGACTATCCCAATGCCGACGACCGGCGCCGCTTCGAGGCCGCACAACAATCAGGGTTGATTCCCAAAGGTCAGCATATGGCCGGCCTGATCCAGCTCCATGGCATCGCGCAAGGCATTACGGATCAACCCTACGGCAGTATCCTGTTGGATAATCCGCAGATTGCCGTGCTCTTCGACCACGTCTCCGTCGGAACGCCTGTCACCATTGTCGGCGCATTGGAATCACAAAACTCCATTTCTCTCGTGCTCGCCGATTTAGGCGATCAGGAGGAGGAGACCTAGCTCCTCCTCGCGACTGCTTCGACCGCCGCCCGGTTCCCCCGCTCCCCCATCCATTCACACACCGATACATCCTTCGATGTGTCCTCGTTTGCCTTTTTACACACTCGAACCTAAGATACGAAAAAGCCGAGGTCCATCGATTCGTTCCTCCACTAATAACGGAAGAGAGCGTGTTATGCCGACCCGTCCCACTGCAGCGCCCCTGCTGGACACCCAGCCCATCAGCAAAACGCTTGACGACCTGGCAAACAGCCATACGATCGAGCGCATCTGGACACGAGACCATACCCTCTGGAAGCCCAGTCCGACTGAAATTGAGAACCGCCTGGGCTGGCTGACCGTCCTCGACCACATGCAGGACGGGCTCGCCGAATTACGAAACTTCGCGCAGGCCGTCCGGGAAGCTCGTACCACCGACGTCGTGCTGCTCGGAATGGGCGGAAGCAGCTTGGGGCCTGAAGTTCTCCGCTGCACATTTGGTTCCGCCAAAGGCTCGCCCAAACTCTGGGTATTGGACTCCACGGTCCCGGGCTGGGTCCGGCAGGTCACGAAAGCGATTCAACCGGCACGAACCCTCTTTCTCGTGGCCAGCAAATCCGGCGGAACGATTGAAGTCATGTCACTCTTCGCTCACTTCTGGGAGCTTGTCCGGCGAACTAAAGGCAATCGAGGCGGAGCCCAGTTTGTCGCCATCACAGACCCCGGCACCGGACTCGAACAGCTCGCGCGCGAGCGCGGATTTTGGCGCACGTTCACCAATCAACCGGACATCGGCGGACGATACTCCGTCCTCTCCTACTTTGGCCTGGTCCCTGCTGCACTGTTGGGGCTCGACGTAGGCAAACTCCTCAGCCGGGCGCTCGCCATGCGTGAAGCCTGCCGACACACCACTGATCCAAAAGACAATCCGGGAGCGGCCCTGGGAGCGATGATGGCCGCCATGGCCATGGCAGGGCGGGACAAGGTCACGCTGCTGACCTCCCCCACGCTCAATTCGTTTGGACTCTGGGTAGAACAACTTCTCGCCGAAAGCACCGGCAAGGAAGGAACCGGAATTGTGCCCGTGGCCGGTGAACCCCTGGCCTCGCCGACCGCCTATGGAGCCGATCGGTTCTTCGTTGCACTTCGACTCACAGGCGACCGCAATGCCGCGCTGGATCGATCCATCCTCACCCTGCAACGGGCCGGGCATCCTGTATTTCGATTGAACCTGACCGACCGCTACGACCTGGGAGGGGAGTTTTTCCGTTGGGAGTTTGCCACCGCCGTCGCAGGACACGCCCTCGGCATCCAACCGTTCGACCAGCCGAACGTGCAGGAGAGCAAAGACAACACAGGACGCGTTTTACGCGAGGTTGAAGCGCAGGGACGACTCCCCTCGCTGCCGATGCTCACGCCCAAGCAAGCCCTGACTCAATTGCTCGAACAGGCCGCGCCGCATCGCTACCTGGCCATTCTGGCCTACACCACACCCAGCCCTCAGCTGGACGCCTCCATACGAGCGTTGCGCAAGGCGGTCATGCGGCGCCACCAGATCGCCACCACGGCGGGTTATGGCCCCCGCTACTTGCATTCCACCGGACAACTCCACAAAGGTGGCCCGAACAGCGGCCTGTTCCTCGAATTTGTGGACAACATGAAACCTGACGTTCCGGTCCCTGAAAAATTCTATTCGTTCGGCACCCTGGCCCAGGCGCAAGCCATCGGCGACCTTCAATCGTTACAGACGCATCAACGTCCGGCCGTCCGCATCGCTCTTGGGTCCAATCCCGTACGCACCATCCGAAGCCTGATTGCCATGCTCACGCCGGCCAGAGCCGGTCGTCGTAAACCCGCGGCGAAAAAACGTCCGCTAACCAAACGCCGCCCTCACCGTTGACGTATGCCTCAGGCTCCAGACATCCACATCTTCCCTGATTCCCAGAAACTGGCCCGTGCTGCGGCAGAGCGCTTCCTCGACGTGGGGCTGCAGGCCATCGCCGAACGGAATCGCTTCCTGGTGGCTCTCTCGGGTGGCTCAACTCCGAAGACGCTGTACTCGATCCTCACCAGCGAGGAATACGCCCAACAACTCGACTGGAGCAAGGTGCACTTTCTGTTCGGCGACGAGCGCAACGTACCGCCGACACATGCCGACAGCAATTTCGCCATGGCGGACGCCATGCTCTTCAGGCCCTTGCACATCTCCCCGGCACACATTCATCGGATCCATGGCGAGGATTCGCCCGACACCGCCGCAGTTCAGTACGAAGACACCCTGCGAGGCCTCACTGCGGCCGGCACCGGACAATGGCCGCAACTAGATCTCATCCTCCTGGGAATGGGCGACGACGGCCATACCGCCTCCCTCTTCCCCGGCACCACAGCACTGACCGAGCAGACGCGTTGGGTGGTTCCCGGCACTTCGCCTCAAGGAACTCGGGCACGGATGACCCTCACCCTAGGTGTGATCAATCACGCGAGTGTGATACTGTTCCTCGTCACCGGACTCAACAAAGCCACCGTTGTCCGGCGCATTCTGAAGCCACGACTCGGCGATCCCGTCCCATACCCTGCGGCCTTGGTTCGACCTGAGACCGGACGACTCTTGTGGTATCTTGATCGCGCCGCGGCATCAGAATTGGCTGCAGCTACACACGATTTGTCATCGCGAGAGGCACCATGATCCTGGCAGGCGATATCGGAGGCACAAAAACCAATCTGGCGCTCTACGATTGGACGACCGAACGGGTCGAGCCGATCCTCGAAGATAGTTTCCACAGCGCAGACTATAAGACCCTCGAAGAAATCATTGAAGAATTTCTCAGTACACCGCTCCCCAAGCCGCCTACAGAAGATGAGCTTGATGATGCGCCCGTTGAAGCCACAACAGAAGAAAACACGGAGACACCGGAGCTCCCCCCCGAACCCATCAAATTAACGGCGGCGTGCTTCGGCGTGGCGGGACCGGTGATCGATAATCGTTGCCGCACCACCAATCTTCCCTGGGTTATTGATGGCGCCGCACTCGCGGAACGATTCACCATCCCTCAGGTGCGACTGCTCAACGACCTCGAAGCAACCGCCCACGGCCTCCTCCTCCTCCGTGCCGAGGAGATCACGGTGTTGAACGCCGGAACTCCACCCAAGAAAAAGCAGGCCCTCGCCCTGATCGCGGCCGGTACCGGACTCGGGGAATGCATTCTCTATTGGGATGGAACCCGCTACCGCCCCATGCCGTCGGAAGGCGGGCACACAGACTTTGCGCCGAACAGCGACAGCGAAATCGACTTGCTGCGCCACCTGCGTGGCAGCTATTTGCACGTCAGCTACGAACGCATCGTATCCGGGCCGGGCCTCCATGCCATTTACGAATATCTGCGCGACACCAAGAAAAATGAACCGACCTGGTTGGCGGAGAAGATCAAAGCGGGCGATCCTGCCGCCGAGATTTCCAACGCCGGCCTCAAGGGACAGGCCGAAATCGCCACACAGGCCTTGGACTTATTTGCCTCGATTTATGGCGCCGAAGCCGGCAACCTCGCGCTCAAGGCGCTCACACTCGACGGAGTCTACCTTGCCGGGGGGATTGCGCCCAAATTGCTGAAGAAACTACAGGACGGTTCGTTTATGCGCGGGTTCACAAACAAGGGCCGCTACAAACGGATCATGACCCAGATTCCGGTGAAGATCGTGATGAACGACAAGACCGCCCTGCTTGGCGCCGCCTCGATGGCGGCACAACTCACATCATTGACCTCACCATGAAGCCATCCATCATGACACCACTTGATCTCGATTCCGAAAAGAAGCGAGCGGCGCTGAAAGCCGCCGAGTATGTAAGCAACGGGATGGTCGTCGGGCTGGGAACCGGTACGACCTCGAAACATTTGATCATCGCCCTCGGAGAGCGTGTCCGCGCAGGGTTGAACATCCACGCCGTACCGACATCCCACGACACAGCGGCCTTGGCGAGGCAGTCCGGCATTCCCCTCATCGACTCCGACAACGCGTGGATGATTGATGTGGCCATCGACGGAGCCGACCAGGTCGATCCCGCCTTGAACCTCGTGAAAGGCGGCGGAGGCGCATTGCTCAAGGAAAAAATTGTGGCCGCCGCAGCCAAGCGCTTTATCGTCATGGTCGACCACACGAAACTCGTCCCGGCGCTCGGCGGCAGTTTCCCCTTGCCGATTGAAGTCGTACCGTTCGGATGGGGCAGCACGGCACGGAACATCGAACAAGCCTCAGGAGGCAAGGCGGTCCTACGCGAGCGAAACGGCGTCGTGTTCCAGACCGAAGCAGGCCACGTGATCCTCGATCTGCACATGCCGGAGATCAACGATCCAGCCACCCTCGAAATAGAACTCAACCAGATTCCCGGCATCGTTGAAACCGGACTGTTTATTGGACGGACCAGCATCCTGATCGTCGGTCATGCACGGGGTACGGACGTCACCCTTACCGCGGAGTCATGAAGGGCGATCGGGCCGACCCGCCGGTGACTCGACGACAAGCGGCGCTACTGGCTACACGAGTCCTTCGCAACGCAGTGGTATGGCTGGGAGTCTGGCACGGCGCCTCTGCATCGTTCTTCGTCCCTACGGCCTGGAGCCGACCGAATCCACCACACAACCATCGACAGTCGAATCAACACACCATGGGTGCATCTATGACGACTCACGATCCATACAGACTTCCGCGCCATATCGTCCCGTCTCATTACGACGTGCGTATCGAACCGGACCTCCAGGCACACTCGTTCACCGGCCACGAGGTCGTCACACTGACAGTAACCGAGCCGACGACTGAGATCCTCTTGAATGCGACCGAATTGGACATCTCGACGGCGACATTGTCCGGCGAAGGAACGCCGCCGCGCGCCGGAACCGTGCGGATGGACGAGGAGCACCAGCGATGCCACATTACCTTTCCATCGGTCATTCAACCCGGCGCCTGGAAATTGAGCCTCGCCTTTCGCGGCATACTGAACGATAAATTGCGCGGGTTCTATCGGAGCAGCTACAAGGATGAGCAGGGCGTCATGCACAATCTGGCCGCAACCCAGTTCGAAGCGACCGACGCGCGCCGGGCCTTCCCCTGTTGGGACGAACCTCAATTCAAGGCCGTCTTCGCCGTTACCCTGGCGATCGATCCCGCGATGACCGCCATCTCGAATACCCGGATCGTGGACGATCGACAAGAGGGCGGAAAGCGAGTGCTGCGCTTCGCGGAATCCATGAAGATGTCCACGTATCTTGTGGCCTTCATCGTCGGGAAACTCGAATCGACAGCCCCCACCATGGCTCAGCAAACCCCGGTCCGCCTCTGGTCCGTGCCCGGCAAACAGCACCTCACTCCGTTCGGCCAAGACATCGCCGTCTACTCGCTGAATTTTCTCGCCGACTACTACGGCATCCCCTATCCGGGCGACAAGCTGGATCTCATTGCCATCCCCGACTTCGCGTCCGGAGCGATGGAAAATCTAGGCGCAATCACCTTCCGTGAAACCGCCTTGCTGCTGGACCAGCGCACGGCCACCCACGCGGAGCAGGGACGAATCGCGGATGTGGTCGCGCATGAAAATGCTCACATGTGGTTCGGCGACCTCGTGACCATGGCCTGGTGGAACGGGCTCTGGCTCAATGAGGCCTTCGCCACATTTATGGAAATGCTGGTGGTCGATGCCTGGAAACCGGAATGGGAACGCTGGACAGCCTTTGGCGCCTCACGCGCCGCCGCCCTGTCGGTGGATGGCCTGCTCAGTACGAGACCGATTGAGTTTCCCGTGCGCGCGCCCAAAGAAGCCGAAGCCATGTTCGACGTGCTGACCTATGAAAAGGGAGCCTCCGTCCTACGCATGCTGGAACAGCATATCGGCCCGACGGTGTTCAGGGACGGCGTCCGCCACTACCTGACGACGCATGCCTATGGGAACGCAGAGACCACCGACCTCTGGGTCTCGCTCGCGCATGCCTCACAACAGAATGTTCCGGCTCTCATGAACGAGTGGATCTTCTCGCCGGGATATCCCTTGCTCTCACTTGCCGTCGACGCGGCTTCTACTCTGACCCTCACGCAACGTCGCTTCACTTACGCCGAAGACTCTGCGGCAACATCGTCCGGTGCCCCTGCGCAACTCTGGCAGGTTCCGATTCAGTTACGCATCCACAGTGCGCGAGGCGTTGAAACCAAACGCGTGTTGCTCAGCGATCGAGAGAGCCGCATCCCGTTACCAAAGGATTGGACATCGATACTGGCGAATGAGGGCGGGCATGGGTTTTACCGCGTTCGCTACAGCACAGCGCTCCTCAACGGCCTGCAACAGACCGGCCTCCAGAGCCTGGCTCCCGTGGAACGCTTTAATCTCCTGAACGACACGTGGGCCTCCACCGTCGCCGGTATGGTGACACCGGCCGATTATCTCAGCTTGACCGAACAGTTCCGTGGCGAACAGGATCCCCACGTCTGGGCCGTGATGCTCGGATCGTTCTCCACCATGAATCATCTGCTGAGCGAGGAGGATCGCCCGCTGTTGGCCGCCTTCGTACGTAATCGTCTCACCCCGACATTCCAGGAATTGGGATGGACGCCGCACGCCGACGAGCGGGATCTGGTGAAAGAACTACGTGGTGACGTGATTCGCGCCTTGGGCACATTGGGGCGTGACCCCAGCGTCCAAACCCAGGCGCTGGAAGCGTATACGGCCCTGCATCAACAGACTCGACCGATTGACCCCAATGTCATCCCGGCACTCGTGTCCATCCTGGCCTTCACAGGCGATGACACGCGTTATGAGGAATTTCTCAACCGCTTCCATAAGGCCTCCACCCCGCAGGAAGAGCGCCGCTATCTCTTCTCCCTCGCGGCCTTCCGACTACCCGCTCTGCTGGAGCGCACCCTGGCGAAAACCCTCACCGACGAGATCCGCACTCAGGACGCACCGTTCCTCGTCAGCAGCCTGCTGCACAATGTCTATATCCGGGAAAAGGCCTGGGAGTTCGTGAAGAGTAATTGGGAACAGATGGACCGGCAGTTTCCCAAGAGTGGACTACGCCGCATGTGCGGAGGAATCACCGGCCTCTCAACCCCTGAATTGGAGCGAGACGTCAGAGCGTTCTTCACCTCCCGAAAGATCGATCTGGGCGGCAAGACTCTTGAACAGTACCTGGAACAACTGCATATCGCCGTGCGATTTCGGGAACGCGACCGCGACGCCATTCGCACAGCGCTGGCACGGCCGGCGGTATAGCGAGAACAGACGGCCGACCTCATCACGCCGGCCGTCACTCGTGCCGGAGCACGCTCAACGGAGGCTGTCCGAGCAAGCGGTAGGTACTGAGGAATCCTACGACCAGGGTGAGCATGATGGTGCAACCCAGCCCGATGCCCAGCAACGAGGGTTCCAGCGACCAGGGCAATTCCAGGATATAGCGCAGAATCGCCCACGAAAAGAGACTGGCCAGACCGACGCCGATCACCCCCGCCACACAACCCAATAGGGCATATTCCGCTGCAAACGACCGGGCAATCAACGTACGGGTCCCGCCGAGCGCTTTGAGAATCACCGCCTCATAGAGACGACGATACCGCGTGGCCGCCAGGGCCGCCGACATGACCAGAGCCCCGGCCAACAGGCAAAATAGAGCCACCGCACGAATCGCCAGAGAGAGACGGTCGAGCACCCGCGCGAAACTGCTTAACACTTCGCCGATGTTAATGGCCGTCACATTGGGAAAGGCGGCGACCACAGCCGATTGAAGCGCCACTTCATCCTGTGGGGACACCCGCACCGTCGCGACATAGGTCATCGGCGCGCCATCCAATGCGCCCGGTGAAAAAATCATATAAAAATTCGTGGAGAAATTGCCCCATTCGACCTTTCTGATACTACTCACCTCAGCCCGCATGATCGTTCCCTGGATATTGAGGTCCAGAGTGGTGCCCACATCAATGCCAAGGCTCTTTGCCGCCTCTTCTTCGACGGACACCTGCGGGCGCGCGAATACTTGCCCCGTCTTCCACCAGGTGCCTTTGACAATTGTATTGTCTTTAGGCAGTTGATCCAGAAAGGTCAGCACATACTCACGATTCACATACCAATTCTTCCGCTTCTCTTCTCGCGATTGACCGGGCTGGTCCTCCTGTTCGGACTCCCGCTCAGCCGTAACCGCCTGCCCATTGATCGCATGCAATCGAGAGCGCACCAGCGGAGTCAGATCAGGAACCGCATCGCCGGTGCGCCGGTGAATCAAGGTAGAGAACCCCTCAGCTTGATCCGGCTGAATATCGACAAAAAAGAAGGTCGGCGAATCGTTCGGTCGGTTCTCGCCGACTTGACGCACCAAGGCTTGTTCCAGCAACGCGATCGCGAGAATGACCATGACGCCAACACCGATGGAGACCATCACTCCAAGGGTTTGCCCCCCCGGGCGGTGAATGTTGCCGAGAGCCTGTCGCAGAGAAAGTGCACGCGGGCTGGGCAATGCCCGTATCCCGAAGAGGAGTGCCTTCGCGGTCACGGTTAACGCCACCACAGCGACCAAGAGCCCACCGATGAAGAGACCTCCGATCGTCAGTGACCCGGCCTGCCACACCGAAAGCCCTGCCAGGCCAAGTCCGATACCGGTCGCGGCGATGGCACGAACGGGATCGGCAGTAATCAGCCGTACGGCCCGGGCCCAGACCGATGCGTCGTGGCGACCAGCAGGGCGGAGTGCGCCCTCCACTTCACGCCTGAAGATGACCGCCGGCTTGATGGTTCGAATCGTCAGGAGCGGCCACAGACTAAACAGCAGCGTGGTCAGTACCCCTAAGCCCAATCCCTTCGCAAGCGGCGCCAGCGCCGTCCACGACAGCACGGAGGTAAACTCCACCTGCTGCAGGACATCCGTCGCGAGCACGGTGGAGACCGCCTGCGGCAACACAGCTTGCAGCAGGAGTCCTATTCCAATACCGACCGCGCTGCCCAGCACCCCCAATCCAACCGCCTGCCCCAGATACGAATAGATGATGGTCTGTGTATCCGCGCCCAGTGTCTTTAGGATCGCAATCGACTGAAGCTTTTCCCGAACGAACGCCTGAATCGACAGAGCCACGCCAATCCCGCCAACAAACAACGCCGTCAATCCCACCAGCCCCAAGTACCGAGACAGCTGATCGAGAAACTGCTTGAGCTGTGGCTGCGCATCCCGATAGGAAGAGAGCCGTGCGGACTCCGCGGAAAGGCGGCCGCGGAGCTCATGGAGCAGCGGGGTCAGGGCCATGGAAGCGGGCAACTTGAGGAGATGCCGTTCGCGAAGACGACTTCCCGGCTTAACAAGGTCGGCAGCCAGGAGACCATCTTGGGAAACCAGGACCCGCGGCCCCAAGCTGAACATATTCGCCATTCGATCCGGCTCGGTGTGAATGACGCCGGTAATCCGGAATGACGCTTGTCCGATCTTGATCGCATCACCCACGACCAGCCCCAAACGAATCAGCAGACTTTCCTGAACCACGGCTCCATGGCAAGCTTCCCGACAGCTCGTTCCGGCCTGATGCAAGAGTTCCAGCAGGGGTTGATCAGGATCAACCCGTACAGTTCCGTACAGAGGATAGCCTGATTCGACTGCTTTCAATTCGACCAACTGCGTCACATTTTCCGCGCCCTGGGCGCGATCAACTCGAGCCACCATCGCGACCAACTCACTCACTCGTGTGCGCTGAATCCCGCGCGCTGCGAGGCGCTGAAGGACGAGCGACCCTGCCTCACTAACAGGTCTGGACAGGCGAATCTCCAGGTCCCCACCCAGCAGGCCGCGCGCTTCTTTCAGAACTGCTCGCTCAACATTACTAGAAAAGAGAGACACCCCGACAACCGCCCCGACTCCCAAGGCAATGCAGCCGAGAAAATACAGAAAGTGTCGCCAGGCCGAACGGAGTTCCCGCCAGGCCATCATGAGCCAAAAGGGAATCATGCTTCGAGGTCAGGTGTCCTATGGTGAAGTGACGCGAGGTGATCTGACTCCACCCGTCCATCCCGGAGCGTGATCACACGTTCCATGGATGCGGCCAAGTGCCGGTCGTGGGTGACTAAGACCAGAGTCGTCCCGGCATCGCGGTGTAAGGCCATGATCAATTCAATCACCTGCTGGCCTGTGGAGGAATCCAGATTGCCGGTAGGCTCATCGGCCAAGAGAATCGGCGGGCGACAGGCAAACGCGCGCGCCACGGCAACCCGTTGTTGCTCTCCCCCCGAAAGCTGGACCGGATAGTGCGACAGTCGATGTCCCAACCCGACCGCATGCAGCAATTCCGCCGCTCGCTTCGGAGCCTGTGAATCACCCGCAAGTTCAAGCGGGATCGAGACATTCTCCAACGCCGTGAGCGTGGGAATCAGATGAAACGATTGAAAAATATACCCGACATTGGCCAGGCGCAGTCGTGCCATCGCCTGCTCGCCGAGCGCCGTAATCTCGACCCCGTTCAGCCAAATAGTGCCGGATGTCGGTCTGTCGAGCCCCGCAATCAGGCCCAATAGCGTGGATTTGCCGCTCCCGGAAGGGCCGATAATCGCCACCGTTTGCTTTTCCGGAATCTCTATCGTGACATCATCAAGAATGGTCACCGTCTGACCACCTGCGTCCAGCTGCATCGTTACCTGTTGAGTCGCAATCATAGTGTGGAGGATTCCTCAATGGAGTACCCGCAATACGATTTCATATTATACTGTACAGATGCTGACCTGCTCGGAGCGTTTGAATTTTGTCGTGCGCCAGGGAACGGCCTGCCTCCTGGCACTGATCCTCGGCGGACTATCAGGATGCGATCAATCAAGTACGCCCACGGCTTCTTCCTCAGCCGACAACCTTGCACCCGCAACTCCCCCCTCCTCCGAGCGGACACCTCTCCGCGAAACGCCTCCGGCGACATCAATCCCGCCGGCTGACAATCGGCCCCGTATCATCGCGTTTGGAGACAGCTTGACCGCCGGCCTAGGAGTCATCCCGGAGCAGTCGTACCCTACCCAGCTTCAGAAACAACTCGATGCCCTGGGCTATCACTACCAGGTACTCAATGCGGGGGTCAGTGGGGACACGTCAGCAGGAGGACTTCGCCGTGTTTCTTGGGTCCTTGCCGGCAAGCCACGGGTGGTAATTCTCGAGTTGGGCGGGAATGACGGACTGCGCGGCCTCGGTCTGCCTGAAACCCGATCACACCTCGACGCGATCATCAGACAGTTACAGGACGCCCGCGTGCAAGTGATCTTGGCGGGAATGAAGCTCCCCCCAAATTACGGCGAAGAATATACCGCTCGATTCGAAGCAATGTATCGGGATCTCGCGCAGCTCCATGGGCTTCCACTCATCCCATTTCTACTTGAGGGCGTAGGAGGGGAGAAGTCGCTCAATCAAGCCGACGGCATTCACCCGACAGGGGACGGGTATCGTATCGTGGTCGAGAACGTGCTCAGGAGTCTGCTCCCCGTGCTAAAAGACACCTCGACCAACTCGTCAGCGAAAAAGAAAAAGACGTGAAACATCCTCTCCGCGATATCACGCGGAGGAACATTTCACGCCACAAGACTATGAAGCTGGTTAGCTCTTCTTGAAGAAGGTGTCGTAGACCCCAAAACCCAAGATCAGAGCGATCAAGGTGTAATACAGGCCCGTGATTCCACTGTAGTCCGGTGGACCTTCGCTCACATTGGCAAACGCACTGGTTGCCTGAAGCGCCACAATTCCACCAATCAATCCCGCCATCAGCTTGTTCATGATTTCCCCCTTGTAATCAAGGAATACCCAAAGAGGCCCGCATTGTACTGAAGGGAGCGGGGGTGGCGCAAGGGGGTTATAGAAAGAAGCGCGTGGGAGGGAGCGGTCTGGGAGGAGGACCTTCTTTGCAGCCGAGTGGCCACTCAGGACTTCCCTAACGACTTCAGCATCGACGACACATCTCGACAGGTATCGGAGAGCCCTTCTAATCGACGGCCCTTTTCCGTCAATAACCCTGCGATCGTCTTCACCTCGAGCTCGAACTGCTCGATTTGACGGGCCACGTCCGCTGTCTTGCTCGCCGCCACCTTCTGCTCCGTCACCTCACGCTGGAGGTCTCGACAAATGCCCTGGAGCGATTGTACTTCTTTCACTGAGGCATCCAAATCCTGCTTGAGGCGAGCCACAACCGCGTCTCTACTCCGAACATCCGCATCAAGCTCAACTTGCGCGACTTCGCTCTCCCGCCTGCGCTCATCCATCTGCTGGATCACCTGCGCCCAGGCCGATACGAGGCCCGGTCCGATATTGGGCTGCTCTGGAACCGGATGACCGGCCTGAATCGACTGAAGCACGCGTTGCATCCATTCCGTAAACTGATTCAATTCGCTCAACTTCACATCATCGGTTGACACCGCTCTAGCAGTCGGCCTCTCTGGTTCGAGGCGGGGAGCGGTGACCCTGGGCTTGGGAACGACTCGTGACGTCGACCAGCGCTGATACTCAAGAAGCGCAGCCACACCGTGTCGGCAAATCGGCGGCTCGGATAACGTGCACGAACACTTGGCTTCCAGATGGCCATCGATCAGACGAATGGTCTGTTCATACAATCCGGAGTTGCCCATGACCGACGACGTCAGCTCCGTATCGGACGCATCCGTCATTTGCACACGGCGTTCCGTCTGATATTGCTTTCCGATTTGAAACGCGTTGGGCTCCACCACTGAGCTAATCATGGCCGCTTCCAACAAACTCAGACGATCGGCCGAACACGCGATTCTCCCCTTCATAGTGCCACCTGTGGAATTATTGGTACCGCCGAGTCGTCCTTGCAGCCTACCGAGTGATCGCCGGAGTGTCATGGAATCACCACCTTTGACGTTCGTCTGTCCAACGAAACCTGAGTGTAGGACAGATTCTCGTGAACGGCCATCCCGCAGGCGGGGGGAATTGGGAAAAATGAATCGAGGCCGCGTAGTTGTGCGGCCACTGAAGACTCTTATCGGCAGCGTCGCGGAGGTCCTTGAGCCCCCTGGGGGGTAAGCCACACATAATCCGCAATCCCTTGTTGCATGGCCTGATAGAGCTCTGCGGCCCGTTCCCGTTCAAACGTGGCCATATACACCGTCACCTGCTGAAGCCCCTCTGGAACTCGTCGAGCCACACGATCCGGCACCGGCACCCCATATTGCACATGGCCTCCGCCGGTATAACTGAGCAGCGGACCCTGGCCGGGGCTGGCCTGGGCGCGTAACCGCTTCATCGCCGCAGCCAAGGTCTTCGCCATCCCCTCGTCCCTGACCATAGACGCTTCATACATGGTCTGATAGTCCTCGGGAGCCCCACCGCCGTGGCAATCCTGGAGTTGAGATAAAATCCGGGACCGGTAGGCAGGCGTATCCACAATCGCCTCCCCCTCCATGCCCCATTGACGCCATTCGGGCTGTTCCTTCGCTTGGACCAAGCCCTGCTTCACCACCTGCCGAATCAGGCTCTTCGGCGGATTCATGGCCAAAAGCGGAAGGTGTTGATCTTTCGCGAACTGCACCAATGGTTCGTAATCTTCGAAGGCTCCGCCCCAATTTTGTTTCCAGGCGACCTGTTCCAGGAACTCCACGCGGCTGCTCTGCGCTGAGCTCACGTAGCCGTCCAGAGCCGGTTGACCATCCCACCCAAACATTTCCATCGCAAGCCATGGCCGACGCCCCCGCCCCATAAGAGAGTGAAGCACCGTCAACGCCGCATCAATATGCGATCGATTGTGATGTTCTTCTCCCAGATAGATCACATCGTACGTGGCCAGGCCCTCCAACCACGCCTGCATCGGCACCGGGAGGCCGGTCTTGGCATCCACGACCTGACCCACCGCCCATTCATTCCACAGCTGATTCGTGGCCAGCAACGAGTGGTCCTTCGCCTGGCAGCCGACCATCAGCAGGAGACAACTCAGCAGCGTAAGCAATCGGCTTGGCACAAGAACGGCCTCCCGATGAATCCATGTCAGGACTGTAGCCATATCGTCTACCTAACACAGGGTACCGAACGTCGCAAGGCCGCGCTCTTGACTCCTTCCTGATCGGCCCGATACCCTGCCGAAACGCATCCAATAGCCTTCATCACCACATGCGAGCCGAGAGCCACAAACCGCTGACCGATTCATGCACGTCACCCCTGACAGCCTGACCGCCTTTCGAAAACAGGTCACATCAGCACGGTCACTGGATGCCACTGCCTGGGAGACTTCACGCCACCTCGTCCACGCAACGCACTGGCCAAGCACCTTTCGTGCGCTCCAGAAGGCCATTGAATCCTCGGCCGTCTCGAATGACATCAAGCAGGCCCTGGTCGCAGCCTTGCCGCCGGAGCACGAGATCGCAACCCGCCCCGCCTCCGCCGAATCGCTCAAGCTCCTGACGGGACTCTCGCCCACAAAAGCCTTGCGGGCTCTGTGTACTTTCTTCGGTGTGCGCTGGAACCAACCGACGAAATGGTCATTGCCGGCAGTCACACCAGACTCCGTCGACGAATTTATCCGCCGGCACCAGAATCCCTTTGACCTGCTGACACAGGAGTCTCCGGCTTCCGTCCTGGATCTGGGAGCCGGGGACCTCTCCCTTGCCGAAGAACTGGCCACGCTGTATGGGCCCCAATTAGCCGTGCAAAGCAGGCCCCTGATTCTACACTGCCTTGACCGGCTGGATCCCGTCTCGCAGCTGGGTGGCCCCTTGCACGCCCATCCGATCCGCCTGAACCGTCTGCGCTCCAAACCTGGCCTGGACTTTCGCTTTTACGGCGATCAAGACATGTTTGCACTCGACCCGCTCGAACAAGACCAACGTCTTGCCGGACGGTATCTGATCGTCACGTGCTGGGCGCCGGCCACCCCGACGTTTGCCTATGAACCTACGCGCCTCTCTCCAACCTGCCTGGCTGAAGAGCTGCGGCGCACAAAGGGAGAGTCCCGACAAGTCCGGCACGGCAAGGAGTCCGCCCTCGAAGTGCACCACGGCGGGCGGAACCTGCTCTTTCCGGCGTGGAAATTCGATATCCGCGGCCCGCTTGCCCTCCTGGAGTTGATGGCCGCACGCGGAGCGTTATGCGTCCTGGGAGCCGTTGACTCTCAAGTGTTTTGGGAGATCCTGTCGCAATTGATCGATGATCCGCAGGTCAGACCTCGTGACCTCATCCTGTCTACGCAGAATTTGTCCGAGGTCTTCGGAGACATCTACCACAAGCTCGCAGCGCTCCCGATCGGCGGATCCTGCCTATTATCCGACCTCACCCCCTTGCGTCGGACCTTTCCTTCGGTGCTACACACCCCTGCCGGCCAGACTGCACCCTACCGATTCCGACAGGTCATCATTCAACGCGGCGCTCTGTTCGAAGGCGTTCCAGCCAGCAGCACCGCTCGACGGTTTGAGGGGATGGTGGAAGAAACTCCCCCCTGGTTCCTTACGCTCGTTCCGGAGTCAATCCAGACCGCGTGACAGGCGCACCAACGTCGCGTTACCGCGGCCGGCCATACAACTCCCGCCTGAATGTCCGTATAAATTGACGGTCTCCAGACCCTTTGTTAGACTTCTGGCATAACACCCCTGGTGCCGACTGTCACCCTCTTCGAAACATCCCAACGTGAATTCTGCCCAATCTATCAAATCGTTACAGGACAATATCGCGCAGGTCATCAAGGGCAAGCCGCAGGTGATCGAAATGGCCGTGGTCTGCCTCCTGGCGCGCGGGCATCTCCTGATCGAGGATGTCCCCGGCGTCGGCAAGACCACGCTGGCCCATAGCCTCGCCCGCTCCCTCGATTGCTCCTTCAAACGCATCCAATTCACCAGCGACCTGCTACCATCCGATATCGTCGGCATTTCCATGTTCAATCGCCAGAAACAAGCGTTTGAGTTCATGCCGGGCCCGCTGTTTGCCAACATCGTCCTGGCCGATGAGATCAATCGGACAACACCGAAAACTCAGAGCAGTCTGCTCGAAGCCATGAGCGAAGCCCAAATCTCCGTGGATAACCAAACCTATCCCCTGCGTCAGCCGTTCATGGTCATTGCCACACAAAATCCGGCGGAATACCACGGCACCTTTCCGCTTCCGGAATCTCAGCTCGACCGATTCCTTATGCGACTTCGCATCGGCTACCCGACTCCGGATGAGGAAAAGAAAGTGCTGGATCGCCCCCAGCTACTGCACCCGGCCGACGACATTCAACCGGTACTCAGCGCGCAACATATAGTCGATCTTCAAGCGCAGGCGGAAAAGGTCCGGATGGAAGACAGCCTGATGGACTATCTCCTCGCCATTGTGTCCGCCACCAGGCACACCACGCTGCTGTCACTGGGCGTGAGTACGCGAGGGGCTCTCGCGCTGTGCAGAGCGGCGAAAGCCCTGGCCCTGGTGCGAGACCGGACCTATTGTCTCCCCGAAGACATCAAGGAACTCGCACCAACCGTCCTCTCACACCGCGTCATGTTCAGTCGCACCCAGGGGATGCGCACCAACACCGTCGAGCACACAGAACGGGTCATTCAAGACCTGCTTGAGACGATCCCGGTTCCCGTGTAACAACTGCCGGGCACCGACACCTGGCATCGCGCAACGTCACGATCAGACCATCCGGTACGCAGCCAATTATCACCATGGCAGCCAAGAGCCTCCAGACGCTGGTCCGTCGACTCTTCCGCGACCGCACCATCCGCGTCACCACGGAAGGCACCCGCTTCCTCTTGTTGACCTTGGCGGTTGGGATCGCCGCCGTCAATACCGGCAATAATCTGTTCTACCTGCTGCTGGCCATGATGCTGAGTCTGGTCGTGCTGTCCGGGTTGCTGTCGGAACAATGTGTGCGGCGACTGGATTTCCATCGTCACCTGCCGGACTATCTGTTCGTCAATCAGCCGGCCACCGCAACACTTCGAGTCGCCAATCACAAACCACGTATCCCGAGCGTCTCGCTCCGGCTGTTCGATGTGGTTGCCGGGAACGATCTCGATCGTGGCATTCACCTCACGCACCTTGCGCCCGCATCATCAACCCTCTGCTCATACCCGCTACTGGTGCGGCAACGCGGACCATACCGGCTAGACGGGATCCGTGTCGTCACTCCGTTTCCCTTCGGCCTCTTTGACAAGAAATCGTTTTATCCACTCGAAGCGACGCTCATCGTTTGTCCGGAGATCATCTCCCTTCCGCCACTCCAACTGCAGACATTGAATGCCCTGGGGCAGGATCACGCCCTGGCGCGGCGAGGCCCCGGAAATTCTCTGTACAACTTGCGCGAGTTCCGACACGGAGACGATTCTCGCGCCATTCATTGGATGACCACGGCACGGACCGCAAAACTCATGCTCAAGGAAACCGAGGCGGAAAATCGACGATCGATCACGCTGGCGATCTTAACCGTCGCACCGGACGAGGCGGCACACAGGTTCGAGCGGGCGCTCTCGATCGCCGCCTCCCTTATTGATCACTATCTCAAAGACGGGTACCAAGTCCGCTTGGTACTGGGCGACCAACAGGATCTTTGGGCCTGCGGGACCGACCAATCCCTGCCTCTGCTTCACGCCCTGGCGCTCTGCGAACAAGGGGCACCGGCAACGTGGACCGTCGTTCAACAAGCCATCGCCCAAGCGCTTGGAGAAGGGCACGAGGGCCCGACGATTCTACTTTCTCCCTGGGCGGATCCGGCACGACGCAGCGAAATGCCATCGGTCGACTACATCATGTCTCCTGAGTCACACAGGGATCTCTTCGATGACGCTGGATCGAGCGTTTCGGCTTAGCTCCATTCTGCTGGCGGCAACCGGATTCGCGAGCCTGACGCTCTCGATTCCCTTACCGTTCTGGCTTCTCACCTTGGCAGGCGCCGCCTTCACCGTGGCGCTGCTGCGCGTGAATCCCACATCGGGCGTCTCCGGAGTCGTCCAGCATCTCCGCTTCTCGGCCCTGACATGGAATATTTTCCTCCTCCTGGCCTTCGCAGGCTTCTGGATCGATCTGCTGCTGGTCGCGCAGGACCTCCTCCCGGCCGGGATCCATTTCCTCGTACTGCTCCTGGTGAACAAACTCTGCAACCTCGACCAGCGTCGAGATTTTTTGCACCTCTATGCCATTAGCCTGATTACCCTCCTCGCCTCAGCCGCCATGACGACCCAGATTTGGTATGCCCCCTTCTTCTTGGTGTATCTGGTGGCAGGCGTCTGGACGTTGCTCCTGTATCACTTGCTGCAGGAGCGGGAGGAGGGTGTCAGCCACCACGCAATCGGCACTCACTCCGGAGAGACGCACTCGCCACTGCCGCGCATTACGCCCCGCTTCTTTTGGACTACCAATGCCATGGCAGCCGGCGCATTCGCCCTCACCGTACTCTTCTTCTTTTCGATTCCGCGGGTCGGGGTTGGCCTCTTGCAACACTCCCATGGGGAAAGCCTGCGCACGACAGGCTTTTCAGAACAGGTCGATCTCGGAGTCATCGGCCCAGTGAAGCAAGACCCCAGTATCGTGATGCGAGTGGAACTGCCGGACAGTCTTGGAACTCCATCTACACGGGAACCGCTCTATCTACGTGGCGTGGCCTACAACCGGTATGACGGAAAATCCTGGAGCAATAACCTGCCACTCCGTCGGATGCTCACGGAACTCCCTCAAGGGACCTTCACAGTTCGAACGCCCGGCACTAAACCGCCTCCCCAAGCACAGGCACTTCGCCAAGAGATTCTGCTGGAACCGCTCGATACGGCCGTGCTGTTCGGCGCCCCGCTTGCCTTCGCGGTCAAAGGTAATCTGCTCTCAGTCCAATCCGATCTCATGGGCTCCTTGCACCTGGCCTCGCCGTCCCATACCCGCGTTCAATACACCGTCTACTCCATGCCAACCAGGCTCAATCCGGCGGAGAGTGCCACCACCGCGGTGCTGTATCCGGAGTTTATTCTCCAGCAATACTTGCAGATTCCCTCCGTGAGCCCACAGATCGTCGATCTTGCCCATCGGGTCACTCAGCCGGCGACCAGCGTGTCCCAAGCCATCACCCTGATCCACAGGCACTTGCTAGCCAACTATCGCTACAACCTGGATGTGCCGTCGCTCCAATCGGCTCACCCGCTTGAAGATTTTCTCCTGACCCGAAAAACAGGATATTGCGAACATTACGCCACGGCGATGGTGGTCATGCTCCGCACCCTCGGAATTCCCGCCCGATTGGTCACGGGGTTTCTGGCGACGGAGTGGAACGAGTTCGGTGGCTACTACACGGTTCGACAACGGGACGCCCACGCCTGGGTGGAAGTCTATTTTCCAAAGTCGGGCTGGATCACGATCGACCCGACCCCTCCGGCTCCCGAGAGCATTGGACACACCTGGTGGCAATCTGCCGGGCAGGTGATGGACTCGGGCCGTCTTCACTGGGATCGCCTCTTTGTCCACTTCAGCGCAAACGATCAACTCACGGTCGTGCAAGGCATTCGGGAGAGTGGAGACGCCGTTCGGACAAGACTCTCAGAATTCCTCCACACCCTCTCCGCACAGAGCTCGGCGACGTTCACGCAATTCATGTCCGCCCTCACACGAGGCGGTATCCCGGAAACCGCCCTCTTCATCATCCTGGCATTGGGCGTGGTCTATGCAGGAACACTGCTGCTGCGCTCCGCTCGAAACAAGGCGTCACAGCCGGATGTTCTTTCACCCCATCAACGCGCCGTCGTCATGCTCTACACCAGCATGTTGGATTGCCTTGCCCAACGCGGCATTGTGAAATCAGCCAGCACCACATCCAGGGAGTTGCTTCATCAAGTGCAGGAGCGTTGGTCGGAGGCCTCGCCGGCGGTTCACGCCCTCACGCAGCTGTACACACAAGTCCGATTCGGCCACGCCCCATTCACAGCCGAGGACCATACAGTGGCTGCAGGCCTGCTGCGCAGGCTCCAGACACTGGACCCATCGACCACTCCCGCACGACAGCCATAATGGCCATCGATGCCCACACGTTCCGAGACTTCGCGCAGGAAAAGAAGCGTGAAAGGAGGGACGAGACCATGGGCCATGCGGCGTGCCTCCCACTCACACACAGGCCACACACAGGAAACCTGACCGGGCAGATGAAACTGGTGGCCTAACGGCAGCTCTGACTTGGGCAGCCGAAGTTAGACTACCGTTGCGGAACGCCCTAGGGATAAAGAGGGTGCTGAGAAGAAGTGTAAATTGGAGCGGGAAACGGGATTTGAACCCGCGACCCTCGCCTTGGCAATTCTGAAATGAGTAATTTTGTAAGGGCTTGATTGAGCCGTGGTTTCCCCTATTTTCCCTGGCAGTGACTCAGTTTAGGCGCTGTCTATTAAGTCGATAGGTTCTGGCAAGTTTGATACGTTCTGACGAGTTCTAGCACAAATCTAGCACACAGCTGTGGGGTGAACCCCTTCGCTGAGACAGTTGGGAATAAGCATGTCTACATTGGTGTTCCACACTCCATCTTGATCCCGCAGGTTGGTCTTCTGGTAAGTGATACACCGTGGCCGTTCCTTGCTCGGACGGAACAGAGACAGTCGTAAATTGCGCTGCCATTACTGATGCGGACTGGCTCCCAGAGATTGAGTGGCATGCATGAGCAGTTCAAGAAGGACTGCTGATCTGTCGTGGAACACAATCTGTCAACAGATGCCCGACCATTTATTCAACCAATGAACGGATTCGCTTCGCTGCCAAACCGATCGCGTGGCTCAGCTGTCATCCCCACGAGGCGAATCCCGTACCCAGTACACATCGGCCGAACGGGAACCGCGTGCGGCATCGTGAGATCATCTTCTACTTCATTGTGACGCCCTCGCGAAGTATGTAGCCATTCTTTAAAAATCATCCCGCTCCTCCGTCACCCTCGCCACCTCCGCCCGTGACGCTGTTGGCAATCATCCGCCAGGAAATACTGGGATTAAGCGTGACTAGGGCCATATGTCCGTATTGGCAAGACAGTAACATTCTTGTATACGTTTACAGTCTTCATACGTAGTCATTCGAGCGAACCGGTTCGTGCCGCGCCAATCGGCCGCCACCGGAAGAGGGGTCGATGAGACGCCGCGCGATCGTGACCACGCTTTTCACAGCCCTGCTCGCAATGAGCCTGTCGAGCCTGGGAGTCGGCGTCCTGCAGGCTCAGATGGTCCTCTTCGGGCCGACCACATACACCCGCACCGCCGGGGCACCTAACCAGTTCACCGATACCTTCACATTGCCGGCCGGGCACGACCGCCCCGTATACCATCCACATCGTCAATGGCAATGCGGACGGGACCAAGCGGGTGTCCTCTGGGACCATCAAGCTGAACGGCAGCCAGATTGCCGGGCCTAACGATTTCGGTCAAAACGTCGCGGTGATCGACCGGGCCGTCACATTGCAAACGAACAATACACTCGAAGTCCGCCTCACCAGCGCACCCGGAAGCGTTCTCACGATCAGTGTCTTGGATACCGGCGCCGGGTCTCAGCCAGCGGCCATGACGCCGAATCCGCTGAACCTGGCAGCCGGTACGACCGGCACGTTGACCGTCACCTTAGCGCCAGCGCCCACTGCCGCCGGATCGTTGATGGTGAGCAGCGCGAATCCCGCGGTGGCCACCGTGCCGGCCTCCGTGTTGTTTACGGCCGGTCAACCCACTGTATCCATCACCGTGACGGCCATCGCTGCTGGTTCGACAACCGTGACCGCTACGCTCAATGGCGGGAGTGCAGCTAGCCAAGTCACCGTGAGCCCCGCCATGCCCACCATTACCGGCTTCGCCCCGACCAGCGGCCAGCCGGGGACATCCGTGACGGTCACCGGCACGAATTTCATCAATGTCCAGACAGTTACCCTCAACGGCGTCTCATCCACGTTTACGGTGACCAGCCCGACGACGCTTATAGCGGTCATTCCACCCACGGCTACGACCGGTTCCCTCACGGTACAGACTCTTGCCGGCACGGCCACCAGTGCGACCAGCTTCACCGTGATCCCGGCCCCGACCATCACGAGTCTTCAACCGGCTACGCTGTCCATGCTTCAGGGTAGCACCGGAACCCTGACGGTCAGCCTTGACGCCGTGCAAACGGCCGACACAGCGGTGACGCTGGCGTCCAGCACTCCAACAGTGGCCACGGTGCCGGGCAGCATCACGGTTCCAGCTACCCAACTCAGTGCCCCGATTGCCGTCACCGGGGTGGGACTCGGTCAGGCCGATATCACGGCCTCACTGAACGGTACCAGCGCGACGAGCACGATCACCGTCGCACCCGGGTCACCAAGCCTCACCAGCGTTAGTCCCTCGACTGGTCCGGTCGGAACTGTGGTAACCCTCACCGGGACCAGTTTCAATCCGCTCTTAGCGAGTAATCAGGTGATGATCGGTGGGAGGCCGGTGGTTGTGTCGTCGGTCAACAGCGCCGGAACCACCATGGTCGTCACGATCCCGACCGGCGTGACGAGCGGCCTAGTCACGGTCACCACGCCAGGAGGTACGGCAACGAGTACGCAGGGCTTCACGATCGTGAGCCCCGATTTCACGGTGTCAGCCTTGCCTGATCCGCTCACAATTCCAGCCTTCGGCCAAGGTTCCTTCTCAGTTGGCCTCACCGGCACCAATGGATTCAGTACGCTTACCGCACTGGCTGTGGCGAATCTTCCGGTGGGAATGACCGCACAGTTCTCGTCAGATGCTCTGGCGTCCGGCCAGGCAACCCTGCTCACATTGACCACCGGTGGGACGACACCGGCGGGGACCTATCCCATCACGATGACCGCCACGAGTGCGATTGATGGTGTGGCGACGCCACGGTCCGTGACGGTAAACGTGCAAGTGTTGGCCACCGGGTTGACCACCTTGTCCGGTCAGATTCGGAATGAAGATGCCGAACCGGTCAAGGGAGCGCTCATTACAGTAGGTGGTGCGCAGGTAAGTACCGATGAGGGCGGAAATTTCCTCCTGCAGAATCCACTGGCCGGTGCCAATCAACTCCTGCTGATCGATGGGACGCCGGCATCCACGCCGGGTAAGAATTTGCCGGCGATTCCCCTCACCGTCACCATCATCGCCGGACAAGCCAATGCGCTCAGGTACACTCCCTATTTGCACTTCCAGAAGACGACGGGATTGGTGAATATTGCCAATAGTGCCGTCGAACGCCTTGTCACTGATCCGGACCTGCCTGGCTTCCAATTGCGCATTCCAGCTGGTGTCACGATTGTCGGGTGGGATGGCCAGCCGAACACCCAGATGTCCGTGCGCCGCGTGCCGATGGACCGTCTGCCGGTTCCCCCGCCTCCCGCCGATCGTGTCGCCGGAGCCGCCTATATGGACTACTTCGACAAAGTTGGAGGCGGCACACCGTCTGAACCGATTCCTGTGACGCTGCCGAACGACCTTGACCTGCCCCCAGGCGCGCAGGCGGAACTGTGGTATTTCGACGAAGCACCGGACGGCTCCCGGCCCAATCAGTGGGCGCAGTACGGCACGGGCACGGTGTCGACCGACGGCAGCCAGATTGTGCCGGATATCGATCCCGCCACCGGGAAGCCCTATGGGCAGCCGCGCTTTTGCTGCGGGATCAATATGGCCGCGATCTTAGAAACGGCCCGCCAATTTTATTTTGGCGGAGGCGCGCCGAGCCCAGGCGGCGACATTGGTGGCGATCCGGTGGATTTGGCGACCGGACTCCTCATGGTCACGAAAACCGACCTGATGCTCCCAGGCCGTCTGCCGATCGCACTCACCCGCTCCTACCAGACCAACGGCACTGTGACGGGCCCGTTTGGACGAGGCACGACGCATGCGGCACAGATGGCCGTCCTGATTCAAGGGAACCAGCGTATCGTACGCGTGGGCGACGGCCGTCGATTTGCGTTCACGCAGCAACCGGACGGAGCGTTTCGCAATACGACCGATGGACTCATGCAGGGAGCGGTGTTGACGGAGCCCGGTGGAATTCCCACGCTGCGCTGGAAAGATGGGGCACGGTGGGTATTCGGCGCCTCGGTGAATCAACTCACCCGTGGGCTGACCCAACAGATCGATCGGAACCAAAACGCGCTCACCAACGTGTGGAGCGGCCAGCGCATCACGGCGATCACCGGACCGGATGGCCGCCAACTGACCTTCGCCTACGACGCCTTGGATCGCATCACACATGTCACCGATCCTCTCGGGCGAGCCGTGGTGTATGCCTACGACGCAGCGGGGAACCTGGCCACAGTCACGGATCCGCAAGGAGGCACCACCCGCTATACCTACGACAGTGCAAATCGGCTGACGACGATCTCCGATCCCACCGGGGTGGTATTCCTTCAGAACTTCTATGGTCCTAGCGGCCGTGTGTTGCGGCAACTTCAAGCCGACGGCAGTGACTATCGATTTCGGTATCAGCTGACCGGAGCAAGTTCGAGCGGCGGTGGCTGTACCAATCTGACGGGAAACGTCGTCTCAGTCACCTTGCCATTTGTGCCCTGTCCGACCATCGATTCCTGGGAGAACTTCCAAGCGGGCTATACCGTAACCGGCGGGACGATCACGGAGACAACCGTCGTGGACCCGCGCGGCCATGTGACGACGACACGCTTCAACGGCCGCGGCTATCGGACCAGCGTCACCGATGCGCTAGGCCAGACGAGTATGGTGCAGCGCAACGCGGCCAATCAAGTCGTCACCTCCACCGACCCCTTGGGTCGGATCACGGCCTTCGACTACGATGCTGCGGGGAACGTCATCATGATCACCGATCCCAACAACCAGACCACCCGGTTCGAGTACCATCCCACGTGGAATCGTGCCACGAAGATCACCGATGCCCTTAACCACATCACCGCCTTCACCTACGACCCGGCGAACGGCAATCTCCTCACGGTGCAAGATCCGCTGAACCATGTGACCAGCATCACGTACAACGGCTTTGGGCAGCCGTTCTCGGTGCAAGGGCCGATCGCGACCGAGCCGCCGACCACCTTCGCCTATGATGCAGTGGGTAATCTCATCACCACGACTGATCCGTTGGGGAATGCGACGCAGCGGACGTATGACGTGGTCTCGCGGCTCCTCTCCCTCAGTGACCCCCGCGGACTCGTCACGCAGTTCCGCTACGACGACTTAAATCATGTGACGGATATTGCCGACGCCCGGCAGGGGCTGACGCGATTCACGTACGATCCGAACGGGAATCTGCTCACGGTCACGGATGCCAAGAATCAGACGACGACGTATACCTATGATGAAATGGATCGCCTCAAGACCCGGAAGGATGCGCTGAACCGGCAGGAAAGTTATCAGTATGACGCCGCGGGCAATCTCAGTCAGTTCACCGACCGCAAAGGTCAACAGACTACTTTTGCCTACGACCCGCTCAACCGCCGTATCCAAGCGACCTATCCCGATGCGACCACGAGATTTACCTATGATGCCGTGGGACGGCTTATGCGCGTGTCGGATACGGCTCCGGGAGCCGGCGCGATCGACTTTGCCTATAATGTGCTGGACCGGTTGATCCAGGAGACAACAGGCCAGGGGACGGTGAGCTATCAATACGATGTGCTCGGTCGTCGAACGCAGATGATGGCGAATGGATTGGCGCCGCTGACCTATCAGTACGATACGGCATCACGCCTCACACAAGTGGCGCAGGGGTCGCTCGCCGTGGGTCTGGGGTACGATGCGGCAGGGCGCCGAACAAGTCTCACATATCCCAACGGCACCACCGCGAGCTACACCTACGACAATGCGTCGCGACTGACGAATATTCTGCATCAAGGGCCCAGTGGCGTGATTGAGAATCTGGCTTATGTATACGACGCGGCGGGGAATCGCACGAGCCTGACACGTAACAATGGAACCGCATCATTGCTTCCGTCTGCCGTGGCTTCTGCCACGTATGACGCAGCCAATGAGCAGACATCCTTTGGTGGTCAGATTCTTGAGTACGACACCAATGGGAATTTAGAGAAAGAAAAAGACAACGGAGGGACGCTGTTGCGGCAATACGCTTGGGATGCCCGTAATCGGCTGGTTGGCATCAGTGGCAACGCCCCGGCGACTTTCAATTACGATTCTTTAGGACGTCGAATTAGTAAGACGATAGGTAGCCAGGCCACACAATTTCAATACGATATCGATGACATCGTTGCCGAAATCAGTGGCGGAGCAGTCGGAGCCGCGTACCTCCGTGGCCTAAATCTGGACGAGCCATTTATCAGGCAGACCGCAACAGGGAACGAACATTACCACACAGATTCTCTCAGCAGTACCATGGTGCTCAGTAACAGCAGTTCCACGGGAACGACCAGCTATGTTTACGAGCCGTTTGGTCGAACGACGTCAAGCGGTGCGTCTTCGAATCCATTTCAGTACACCGGTCGCGAAAATGATTTGGCAAGTATCTACTACTACCGTGCACGGTACTACTCGCCCAATTTGGGGCGGTTTATGAACGAGGATAGAATTGGCTTTAGCGGGAAAAGCTTGAACCTATATTCTTACGCATCGAATAGTCCGCTGAGGTTTTCAGACCCTTTGGGCCTGTGGAGCGCAGAGGCGCATCGCCTGTTTTTGGAACATAGATTCGGAGAAATTTCCGATGAACTTCTAGCTCAAATGAAACAGGGGAGTCAGAGCGTAGATCTGCCAGCAGGCCAGTTGCCAGGGAATGCTCCACAGCACGCGATGACCCCTCTAAGCGGAGATAAGAAAAAGGCCTTTAGGGAAATGTGCGGCTTTGTTAAAGACCAAATGGATTTGTTCAGGCGCTATCTCAACAACGGTTCGCCAGATCTCGCTTATTTCCATCTGGGACGAGCATTGCACCCAGTAATGGATTCAACCTCTCCTCTTCATCGGGGCTTCCAATATTGGCCCGGACCAGGTGCCACTCAACACGGGGAAAGAGGTGAGGGTGTAAAGGACATAACGCCAGAACTTGAAGAAGAAACTCTTGGATTAATGAGCGCTGTGGCTAGCGGAGATTATTCAGTGCTGAAATTTGGCTCAATGAGTTGCAATAAATAGATGTCTGACTCCAAGAGTGTAAAACACAAATTGTAAGACGAAAGAGTAGGAGGACTGAGCACAGGACCATTCGCTCAGGGAACCGAAATGCAATTCGCAGAGATACGCTTAAAGAGTAACGACCCCAAAGGAATCTGTGTCATTGGAATTCTAAGCGGTCTTCTGTTTGCATGCCCCACATTGGCATACGCGCACGACATGAGCTTCCCGTTCTACGTTGTCCCTTGGTTTCTGATCATGATCTTTCAGATCTTTTGCTTGTACAGAATAGTTGGTTTGAAGGAGATGGAGGGCAGGCGTGTTGCGGCTAGTCTTATTTATTCCATTATTCTAGGGACTCTATGGTGGTTCATATTTTATGGGTTTCAGGTGGAATCACAGTCTTTTCTGGACTTGGCGCCAGGATCTGCTCGCGAAAAGGAGTACCGCAGGTTTGATACCGGACCTACCATTGAGGGCAGGCAAACTCACCAGTATCACGCATTTCAGAGCACGTTTGGTTCTGATCTAGCGGGCGGTCTTCATCTCATGTTTATTTTTGGAGTTCCTATCCTACTGCCGCCATTCCTTGCATGGGGTCTATATCGCGCTCTCAAGTCAGAGGACAGAAAATAGGGTCAGGCTGGATTTCCGATGATGGCCGTAGCTGAACGACACACGATGAGTATCGAAGGAAGCGTGGGCGCAACTGATCGTGTGACGACGATCACAGACGCCCTCAATCAGGTCACCGAGTTCACCTACGATCCGGCCAACGGAAATTTATTGACGGTGAAAGATCCGCTCAACCATGTGACGACGATCGGGTACAACAACGTCGGCCAGCCCACGTCCGTCCAAGGTCCCATCGCCACCGAACCACCGACGACCTTTGCCTACGATGTCCATGGCAATCTCCTCACGACGACGGATCCGTTGGGGAACCAGACGCAACGGACCTACGATGTCGTCAGTCGGCTGCTCAGCCTCACCGATCCTCGCGGGCTCATCACCCAGTTTCGGTATGACGGCCTGAACCGCGTGACCGACATCGCCGATGCCAGACAGGGGCTGACGCGGTTCACCTATGATCTCAACGGCAATCTCCTCACGGTCACGGACGCCAAGAACCAGACCACGGCATACACGTATGACAGCATGGATCGGCTCAAGACGCGCAAGGATGCCCTCAACCGTACTGAAACCTACAGCTACGATCCCGCCGGCAATCTCGCCTCCTTCACCGACCGCAAAGGCCAACAGACCACCTTTCAATACGACCCCCTCAACCGCCGCATCCAAGCCACCTATCCCGATGCCACCACACGATTCAGCTACGATGCCATAGGGCGGCTGACCCTTGCTGCGGACACCGCGTCCGGTGCGGGCGCGATCGACTTCAGGTACGACAGCTTGGACAGACTGATCCAAGAAATCACCGGCCAAGGCGCAGTCGCCTATCAATACGATGTGCTGGGTCGCCGCACCTCGATGTCAGCCAATGGGCTGGCCCCGGTGGGTTATCAGTATGACGCCGCATCACGCCTCACACAGGTCGCGCAAGGGGCATTGACGGTAGGCCTGGGCTATGACAACGCGAATCGCAGAACGAGTCTGACCTATCCGAATGGGACCAGCACGAGTTACGCCTACGATGTGGCGTCACGGCTGACGGACATTACGCACAATGGCCCGAGCGGACTGATCGAAGCATTGACCTACACCTATGACCGAGCGGGAAATCGGACCAGTCTCACGAGAGCAAACGGGACAGCGAGCCTCGTGCCGCAAGCGGTCCACTCGGCCACCTACGATGTGGCGAACGAACAGATCTCGTTTGCTGGTGCCACGCTAACCTATGATCAAAATGGCAATCTGACGAATGACGGCATGAATAGCTATACCTGGGATGCGCGGAATCGTCTCGCCGGGATCAGCGGGGGTGCAACCGCCAGCTTTTCGTATGACTCATTGGGCCGAAGGATCAGTAAAGCGATCGGGGGCGAGGCGGCACAGTTCGCCTATGACAGGAATGACATTGTTGCTGAAATCAAGGGCGGGGCGGTTGGGACGACGTATCTTCGGAGCCTCAACATCGATGAAATGTTCGGATTCTTACGACAGGACGGGCCCTACTTCTCCATCTACGATGGGTTAGGCAGTACGCTCGCGCTGACCAATCAAGCCGGTTCCTCTGCCGTTCAGTATACCTACGACCCGTTCGGAAAAACGCAATCTGCGAATCCAGCCTTTTCCAATCCATTCCAATTCACCGGTCGCGAAAACGATGGCAACGATTTGTATTACTATCGAGCAAGATACCTCTCGCCAAAGTTACAGAGATTCGTTTCTGAGGACCCGATAGGTTTGTTCGGAGGAGATGCCAATCTTTACGCCTACGTCTGGAGCATCCCAACAATATTGGTGGACCCGCATGGTCTAGCAGGCAAACAGCAAGAGCCACATTTCGATCCGTACAGACACGGTGGACCTCACTTCGACCTGCCCCAAGGCCGGTATGATGCCGAGACGTTGAAGCCGATACCGCATAAGGGGGCAACCCCGCCTGAGCTGACCCGAAATCAGATACAGTCTCTAAAGGTAAGCAAAGCATATAAGCAGTGGTTGAAATTTGCCAAGCAAGCAGGAAAGGTTGGCGGAATCGGGCTCGGGATATTCCTCGAATTGGCAGATCCCGCTGAGGCTGGTGATCCTGATCTAGACACAATCGACCTTGGTCAGAGGAAAACAGAATAGAAAACAAATCGAACTCGGGAATAACTCTGAAATGGGCAAACTGCGGCGGCGTGGCAACAAGAAAGAAAGATACGAATTTGTTTCGGCATATCCGGTAAAAAAATATAGATGCGGCCTGAAAGCGGGTGACCGACTTCGAATCAAGAAAAGAATTGTAATTAGAGACCACACAGGAAAACCTACTGGGAAAATCCATCCGGCAGGAGAGGTTTGGACAGTATTGCCAGGGGCAAAAGACAATCCAACACTTGTGTGGATTCGCCAAGCAGATGGCAACAGGCATACCTGGGACGATGACGAGTCAATTTTCAGAACGTTTGAACTCATGAAGCCGTTAGATCACAGAAAAAGAAAGCCAGCGGGTCAGAGCTCTGCAGGAAAAGCTAGAGACCTCGGTGAAGCCATGAGGCACCAGTTCGGTGAAATCATTGGTGAACGCCAACTGAATAGAGCCGGTGCGCGGAGTAGGGATCTGACGGTAACCCTGGGAAAACCACGAAGAAGCAAAGACGGTGACTGGGAATGTGCCTTCCGAATCACTGGCTTGGGAATTCAATACGGATATGGTGTAGATGGCATACAAGCTCTGATTACGGCTCTTGATGGGATTCGAGTCATGTTGGAACGAAGTGCACAACGATTCTCGTGGTTGGGGGGTGATCCGGGTTATACAGGGTTTGATCGCTTCGTTACCACATCGCTTGGAGAAAAGTTCAACAAGCGACTAAATCTGATAATAAATCGCGAAATAGCCAAGTTTGTGTATCTCCTTGAACGGACACACCAGAAAAGAAAAACAACAACGAGAAAAAAAAAGCTGCTCCCGCCTGCCCAGTAGAGGGAGATGGATGGGGTGGGTGGAAGAAGAAATTTTTTATATGTGGACAGTTGCGGCGAAGACGATTCGATCCACAGGCTGGTGGCTGCCCCCGTTGCTTGTCGTGACTCTCCTGTCTGAGCCCTCCGCAGCTCAGGCTGATCGTTGTCCGGATCGTTCAGACTCATTCGATGGGCGTCATGATCGGATGACTTGCATGGTGGACAGTGAATCGCACACCGCTGTCTTCCTTCATCTCGAAATCCGCTGGCAGTTGGTTGTGTGGACTACCACGCTGGTGTCCCTCCAGATCAGACCGCCCCGTTGGGTCAGACCACCACCTTCACCTACGATCCGGCCAACGGCAATCTCCTCACCGTCGCGGATGCGAAGAACCAGACCACCACTTATAACTATGACAACATGGATCGGTTGAAGACGTGCACGGATGCGCCAAACCGACATGAAAGTTATCAGCACCACGCTGCAGGAAGACGTACGGCACTGACGTATCTTGATAAGGACCAGCACCAGTACGCTTAGGATATCGTATTGGGCCAAAGCTGGTGCCAGAAATGATTCTCTATAGTCTGGCTCAATTTGAACAGGGCGTGTTGAGGTCAGCCGAATGAACAGGTTCCCTTCATATAGTGTTGCGAGATTTGGCCTGATGACTCTGCTCTGCGCGAGTCTTTTGATGCCGACGGCCTTATCTGCCGACACCGCGCAATATTTCTACGATGAGTTGGGCCGACTGGTGGGCGTGATCGATGGGCAAGGACAGGTTGCGGTCTACACCTACGATGAGGTCGGTAATCTCCTCGCCATTCAACGGTTCACGACGACTGGTGCGGGTGTCGGGCTCTTTGTCGTTGCACCAGGCAGCGCACGCGTGAACACAGCGGTGACCATTCACGGCTTCGGCTTTACTGCTCCGCCTTCGAGCAATCAGGTGTCGTTTAACGGTGTGGCAGCCACCGTCCTTTCGGCGACGGGGACGAGTCTGGTCGTGAATGTGCCGGTTGGCGCATCCACGGGCCCTGTTACGGTGACGAATACGAACGGTACCGCCACCAGTTCCTTGGCGTTCACCGTGCTGATTCCGCCCGTCATTGTGAGCGTCATGCCCAATAGGGTCCCGCAAGGCAGTACGGTTCAGCTTGTGGTCGGGGGATTTAACCTGGGAAATACCCCTGTCATCACGTTCGCCCCTTCCAATCTCACGGCCACGGTGGTGCAGGGGAATAACCCGCAGGAAATCACCATGAATGTGACGGTCCCGGCGTCTGCGCCACTGCAAGCCTATACCTTCTCAGTTGACACGCTTGGTGGCACGGCGACCAGTGGAGCCGTGACGGTCACTGTCACGCCCGCGCAGTCATCATCTGCGGTCGCGAAGGGAAGTGTGTTTCGCCATGGGCCGTCAACGGGTTCGTCATCGAGTGTGACCATGGGGAGCGTCCTCCTCGACGGGCCCCATACCGGTCCGTCGTTCGGTGTGGCGAAGGGTAGCGTGCTGTTGCCATGAGAGAAGCCCGTCAGGGTTGTTGTTCATGCGTTGAAATGACTGACCACAAGGAGTCGATTATGAATGGCTATCTACGCGGTATCACCCTAGCGCTATCTTGCCTTGCCTGGGGATTGGTTGGAAGTCCATCGGCCTTGGCACAAGTGCCGTTCAATAGCGGCAGCACGGGAGTGTTGGGCGCTCTGAACCCGACCTCCAATACGGCCATCGCCTTGCCGCCGGACGGGGTCTTGAATTACACGACTGTGAACATCCCCGCCGGTGTCACCCTCACCTTTACCCCGAATGCTAGCAACACGCGGGTGACCCTGTTGGCCTCAGGCGATATCATGATTGCCGGAACCGTGAGTGTGAATGGGTTCGATGGAGTGCCTCAATCCACCAGTGGTCCCACATTAAATTTTGGTGCCCTCGGTGGCCCTGGCGGATTTGCTGGGGGTAACGGAGGTCAGCGAGGGACCAATGACTCAGGAACGACTGGGCAAGGGCCAGGCGGGAGGCCGGGATGTGCCTCCAGCACGTGCAACAATGCTCCGCAAGGGCATGGTACCTATGGCGCCGATCTGTCCTTTGTATCGCTCGTCCCACTCTTCGGCGGGTCCGGAGGAGGAGGAACCCGTGCAAATTCTACGTCGGGGCAGACCATAGCCGGTGGGTCTGGTGGCGGAGGGGGCGGCGCGATTGTGATTGCATCTTCAACCCAAATCACCATCAGCGGGGCGGTGACGGCAAACGGTGGCAAAGGAGGAATGCTCGGTGCTAATTGCTCTTTTAATACGGTTGCCGGAAGTGGAAGCGGCGGGGCGATCCGATTAGTGGCCTCACAGATTCTCGGTGCGGGAACCCTGCAGGCCACTCCTGGCATCCAGCCATCGTGTTTTTACAATTTTTTGAACAGTGGCCGTATCCGGGTCGAGGCCAACACATTGTCTTTCACCGGAACGAGTACGCCCGGTTTCTCGCCGGGGGCGCCGACTGGGGTGACGGTTGCCAGCGTGCCCCCGCTGATCAGCGCGCCGAGCTTGCGTATCGCCTCGATTGCCGATGTGGCTATGCCGCCGGTCCCGATCGGGTCCGCCACGATGCCGGATGTGACGCTCCCGGTTGGAACTGGCAACCTGGTTCCGGTCGTACTTACTGCCAACAATATCCCCGTGCCGACATTATTCACCGTGCAAGTTCATTTACCAACGACCTCCAACCCCATGGTGACGGTCACGAGCGGCGCCTCAAGTGGGAGTTTTGCCTCCTCGACTGCGACCGCGAATGTGACGCTCACTCCCAGCCAAGTCTCGGTTTTGATTGTGTATGCCAATTTCAATATCCCTCCGACCATTGCCCGCTTGTTCCCCCTCATTGATGGAGAAGAAGTGGACCACGTCATGATGGCAGCGGGGCTTGGCGAAACTTCTTCCACTTCATTGGTGACCAAACATGGCAAGAAGGTTGATCTGGATCAACTATCACGGGCGGATCAGCTGAGAGTCGCCACGGCATTCGAGGCCCTCCAGCATGCAGAGAACTAAGCAACGGTCGCACCGCAGATTCCTGTCTCGGGAGCGACCCTCGTGCTCCCACTCTCTACCGCATGCTGGCGGATCTGCCGGACATTCTCGAATACCCCTCCACAAGCCCAGAAATCCAGGACGACCCAGAGAGACAGCCATCGTGCCTATCTCACGCTTGTCCTCCGCTGAAAACTTCTGCCGTTCCCCCATAGGATACCTCCTGGCCCATTATGGGCCCGCACCCAAGTGTTCGTAAAATAGGGGCGCTACCCGTGCTTCCTATCTTAATAATTACAGCGCATTCGCACTTTACCTTCTCATTAAATTAGACTATATATTATATTGCATTAATGGAGGTGCCATGAAATCCGACGAAACCAAAACCGAAACGCTTCAATTCAAGGTGACCGAACAAGAACGTAAACTGATTGAACGGTGCGCAGCAGATGAAGGGACGACCGTCTCCAAGTATGTGCGCGGCGCGGTTCTCATGAGCATGGTGATGGACGGCAAAGCTGAGGCGATCAAGATTGTGGCGAGAGAAGTTGGCGAGAAAGCCTTTGGCGTCGTCCGACAGAAGCTTGTTCGACCGACACAGGAAGGACGCTAATAACAGTGCTAACCGTCTCCCTATTAATGGACAAAGCCGGTCCGCGCCGCATGCCGGCAGGCTGGGGCGCGGAGCGGAATGGCCCCCGTCTTGGTAACACGGGGGCGCTACCCACAGCGCTCATTACAGGAGTTCGATAGATTCTATGGATTCTGGCTTCACTCTGACGATTGATTGGCTGGCGTTTACCGTCTTGGCCAGCAATCCCCAAGAGACCATGAAAGTGCTTGGCGGAGACTGGAGCAAGGCCAAAGGCGGCTTCCGAGGCTATCCCTTGTCCTGGATGAGAACCGACGGCCAGCGCGGGGTCGGCAAACTGGGCACGAATGCGCCGCGTCGCCCGAATGAAATCCATGTGGATCTCTCGGGCGGCCTGGCGTCCGCCTTAACACTGGATCAAATCCGACCCCTGCTCAAGTGGGTACAGGCTCAACAAGGGCACGTCACCCGCATCGACTGTGCCCTGGATGACCGAGCCGGAACGGTTCCCGTCTCGACGATTCGTGAAGCAGTCTCGGCAGGCCAGTGTGTCACGAGGGCGGCTCAGGTTCGTCATATCGTCTCCAACCTGACCCACGGCACTGGGGCAACGACCGGCGAGACGATGTACTTCGGCAGTCCGCAGAGCCAGACCTTGTTGCGCATTTATGATAAACGGCTCGAACTGCAGAGCAAAGGCCAGGAGAACTATCAGGACTACGGGACACGGTGGGAGTTAGAGCTCAAGAAGGATCGGGCCGAACAATGTGCGAGAGCGTTGGCCTCGTTAGACGAAGCCGATTGGAAGGAGTTGGTCGTCGGCTTGCTTCGCTCCTATGTGGATTTCCGACAGATCACCAAAGAGACAGAAGACGAAGACCGGTACCGGGCTCCCATGCTGGAGTGGTACGCCCTCCTGACGGAGGGATTTCAGAAGGGGCGATTAGCCCAGGAGAAGCAGGTGCAGACCCTGCAGAACGTGAAACGATGGGTGAGCAACACCCTGACGCCGATGTTGGCGGTCATTTGTGCCACCCCTGGAGGGGAAGAATGGCTACTACAGGAAATTGTCAGGGGCATCTCCCGGTGGAAAGACCGACACCGGAACTTGCTCACACGACCTACTCGGTTTCACCGGTCTGCCGGCGGGAACGCGGGCAGTCCATGTTAGGGGGACTGGGGGTGTCGCGAGACGCCCCCGGTAGATCTGCACATGCTCACTACCAAAGAACTTTCGGCTTGGCTCAACATCAAAGAATCCACACTCTACCTCTGGGCCTCAGAGAACAAGATTCCCTGCCGCCGCATTCACGGCCTCGTCCGCTTTGAACCTGAGGCGATCCAGGCGTGGCTGAGTGGCTTTGATGTGGCTCCTGGAAAGCCACCCACCCTGCCTACTCACCATGACACCCGTGACCTTGATCAGCTCATTGAAGCCGCAAAACACGAGGTCTATACTCCCCGTCACGGGGAAGCCATTCAGTCAAGCCTCATCCGGAAGGAGGATGCAGATGGGGCTGTTTAGACGTAACAAAGTGTGGTGGATGACGTTCATTCATCAGGGCCAGCAGGTGCGGCGGTCCACAGGGACAACGGACAGGCGCTTAGCTGATGCCATTCTGGGAAAAGTACGGGTCAAGATTGTCGAGGGCCGATTCTTTGACACGTTGGAAGCCAAAGACCATACGTTCAACGACATGATGGATCGATACCTTAAAGAGCGATCAATCACCAAGGCCCCGGCAAGCCGACTGCGGGACGAACAATGCCTCACGCATTTACGAAGTGCGTTTGGTTCGTTGAATCTTGCAGAAGTCACACCGAAACTTCTTGCCGCCTACAAGGCGAAGAGGCGTGAGACGGCCAAGCCAGCAACCGTCAATAAAGAACTGGGCTTGGTTCGGCATAGCTTCAACGTGGCTATCCGAGAGTGGGAATGGTGTCGGGACAATCCCATGCAAAGAGTCTGCATGGAAAAAGTGCGCAACGAACGAGACCGGTGGCTGTCTTCAGATGAAGAGGGCCTATTACTGGCTCATTCGGCACCGTGGCTGCAAGACATCATTGTCTTTGCCTTAAACACGGGCATGCGACGAGGCGAGATTCTCAACTTGCAGTGGCCAGCCGTTGACCTCAATCGGCAGGTCTTGGTGGTGATGCGAAGCAAGAATGGAGAGAAGCGCACTGTCCCACTGAATGGTCGGTTAACGGAATTGCTGAAGCGAAAGGCGTCAAAGAAGACAGCAGGCTCGTTCGTGTTTGCGAGTTCAGCAGAGACGCTATTCGACGCTCGAAACCTTACACGAGCATTCAGACTTGCGGCGACGAAGGCAGCGCTGAGCGATTTTCGCTTTCACGATTTGAGACATACCTTTGCCACTCGACTCGCACAAGCAGGAGTGGATCTGTACAAGGTGCAACGCTTACTGGGGCACAAAACAGCGGCTATGACGCAGCGTTACGCGCATCATTCGCCGGAGAGTCTGAGAGAAGGAGTGTTGATTCTGGAGCGCGTTCACCCTCAGATATCACAAAACTATCACAATGAGGGTGGGAGCGTCGGGGGCTGTTGTGTAAGTGCTTGAGAAAATTGGAGCGGGAAACGGGATTTGAACCCGCGACCCTCGCCTTGGCAAGGCGATGCTCTACCACTGAGCTATTCCCGCATCCATCGACCGAAGAAGCGGGATTCTACCGGCCATGCGTAAAGACTGTCAAGCCGCCAGTCACAAATATCATCTTTGTCTCCATCTACGTAGACTCCTGGGGTGCGCCACCATCAAAACGGACCATCGACAGAATGGGCGGGTGGCCCCCTCTTCCCTACGCTGATCAGCCTTTCGACTCAGACCTGTCTGCTTCTTCTATCCACTTGACGGACCTTCTGAGCTTGAGTAGAGTGATTGTAATGACGCTCCGCACTATTCTCATCAACCAGGGAACCTCAGCGTGACCTCACGTCCGCAGCCGTCGATTCCTTTTGCAGCACAAGCGATCCCCTTCGACGAGTATCTCGCCTCGGGCAAGATTCCCGATGGTCTACTGACAAGTGAATATGTCGAGCAGCAGTTTGTCGAGCGACTGGTTCACTACATCCTGAGCGTTCCTGCCGGCAGCTATTCGATGGCACAACTCAGCCGTCTGCTTGAACAACTGGATCCACGTGCGCAGGTGTTCTTCTTCAAGCGGTTGAAAGAGAATAGCCCAGACAGCCTGAAAGACTTTGCTCCGCTGTACTATGGATTCATGAACGAGTTTCACTCCCTCCTGTTCACGTAAGTCACAGCCCAACAAAAAAAAATCTTGTCGGGCCCCCAATCTCAGGTATAATCACGAGAACCTCTCAATGAGCCAAGGAGCACTATGAATCCCACGCTACAACGGGCTGTTACGAGTTTTTATAATCTGGTGTACGAAGCCCAAACGTTCGCGACCACGATGTCTCGGATCGACACCGCCGAGCAAGAACACTATGCGGGGCGGATCGAGGGCCTGAACTGGGTGCTGGACCGCTGCCAGGAGCTCGAGGACATGGATGCCAACATCACTCCGACGACACTGCAACGTGTCCTGACGGAAGTGAAATCGGACTTAGATCATGAGCTCTCCGTACAGCGGCGTGAAAAAGGCCGACGAGCCGACGGACGCGAGGAAGCCTTGACCTTCGTGGCGGACTATTTGTCCAGCCTGATCACGGCAACTGAGATCGAATCCGCCAAAACCTCCGTGTAACCGCCTGTCGATTGTCTCCAGGCTTATCCTTCGTTATGGCCTCCTCCGAGGGCGACTATGGCCCGTGAGTGGATCATCTTCGCCGTGTGCCTCGGCTTGGGAGGCCATATTGCCCTTGCCGTGGTGCTACACGCGCCAGACTTGTGGCCCTGGAGCAAAGCGTGGCTCTATGGATTACTCTCGGGCATCGCGCTCTATGTTGTGGTGCAAGTCATTCGCTCACTCTGGTGGATTTTTCGCGGCAGAAACGCCGAGGAAACGGAACCCCCTGAGGATCAGCGGATCGGCCATCCCTGAATTCAACCACGCAGACCTCTCCAGGTTGCACCACATCCCTCTCCCTCAGTAAAATAGCGATCATGCAGTCACGTTCGAACAGACCCTCACCGCCCAACTGGCCTCCACAGGCCACACGGTCGCGCCCTGCACCTTCACAGTCCGGGCACCGCCCAACGGATCAATATGATTCGTTTAACGCCTCCCTTCTATATTGCGGAAAATGTCGCCAGGCGACGCCCACCCGGCAACGCCTGCTGCTCGTCCTGCCCACAGGCAATCTCTACGAATACCTCTGCGCTCAATGCGGAACCTCAACCGGCTCAAAGACGGAAAGTGCGTCGGCCGAGGGCGGACTGCTGACTCCGTAGCCATTCTCGTCAGAATCCACAGCCAGGCGCATGAGGACTGCGCGCACTCAGGTCACACACCGTAGATGAATGGGGATCGGCACTGCCCGTGGCAATGCACGCACACCGGCCAGGGAGGCTCACGTCGAAGAGGACGAGTCTGAGGAAGGGGAATTAGGAAACCTGCTCCAGAGGAATGCCTTCGTCGATCAGCATGACGGGAATGTCTTCTCGTACGGGATAGAGAATTTTATTGTCGGACCGGATTAATCCTCCATCCAGTTTTTCGGTGACGGGCTTTTGCGCCTTGTTCTTCAGCGTCCCACGCTCAATCGCGCCATTCACCTTTTGAATCAACTGATCGTCGGCAAGCGTCACGGCTTGTTTCGTTTCCGGGCAACACAAAATGGCCAACAGGTCCTTATCTACATTCGCCTTTTTCCCTAGCGCATCGCTCACAGTAGCTCTCACAATCCCACCCGAGCGGGTGACTGAATGGTTATGGGGAAGATAGTCCAAATGAGCCGCTAGATCAAGAAGATACCAAATCCAACCCCGTTCTGTTATCGTAAATGACCTATTCCTCCCTCACTCACCAATAGCGGGACGCGGCGTGACTTCTTCTCATCGGCTCGGACGCATCTTCCTCACAGGACTCCTCGTGCTGCTCCCGGCATGGACGACATTTCTCATTTTGGCCGCACTGTTCGAAACACTGGACTCCTTCCTGCTCGATCTCATCGGGCGGCAAATCCAGCCCTACGCCCCAGGCCTCGGCCTCTTGCTGCTCGTTGGAATGGTACTCACTATCGGAGCGATTGCGACACAGGTCATCGGACAACGAATGGTACGGTGGACCGAGACCGTCCTCGAACGGATTCCGTTGATTCGCAGTATTTATCTCACGCTCAAAGGCATGACGGACTTGCTGAACTACCGGGCACGCTTCGGGCAAAGTACCGTCGTGGCCTTCCCCTTCCCCCGCGACGGACTCTGGGCGCTAGGATTCGTCATGGGCCCGCCGCCACCGGCACTTCAGATCGCCCCGATGGTCGAGTTGGTCATGGTCTTCGTCCCTACCGCCATTCATCCCTTCACCGGATACTTGGCGATGATCCCCAAAACACAGCTGCGTCCACTGAGCCTGCTGCCGGAAGAGGCATTGAAGCTGGAGTTTTCCGCAGGATTGTATCGCCCCTTACCAGGTTGGCTCACAGCGCCGACACGCAACGCGTCATGATCCTCGCCGATCACCTCACCGTCCGTCCGGCAACCCTGGATGATCTGGACACACTCACGGCATTCAGCGCCGCCATGGCACAGGAGACTGAACAACGAACGCTCGATGAGACACTCCTGCGACAGGGAACTCAGGCGGTCCTCGAACAGCCTCAGCACGGCCGGTTTTACGTCGCAGACTTGCGGCAAGCTGCTCCGCTCGATACAGTAATCGTGGGACAACTGCTCATCACCTACGAATGGAGCGATTGGCGAAACGCTCAGTTCTGGTGGATCCAAAGCGTATATGTGCACCCCGCATGGCGACGCAAGGGTGTCTACCGATCCCTGCATGACAGGATCCTTACGTGGGCACGATCACAATCCGGGGTGTGCGGTGTCCGGTTGTATGTCGAGGGCGACAACCACATCGCCAAGACCGTGTATGAGCGAGTCGGACTCACACCATCCGGCTACCACGTATATGAATGTGACTTTGTCCTACCCAAGACCCATACCACCGGCGACCAAGCATAAGCCCGCCCGATGGAGATCTGCAGAAGGAGGATCACACATGCGACGAGTGAGTATGCTCCTGGCCATGATGATACTGACGCTGAATGCCTGCGCATTCAGCCGCGGCACGCTTGGCGACGAGATTAAGACCGAAACCGTCAACCTGATCAAAAAAGGTGTCACCACCAGGGCTGAGGTCCTGGCTCTCCTCGGCGCTCCCGACCGACTCCTTCAATTGAACGGGCGAGACCTCTTTCAATACTACCGGTACGATGCGAAGGTCGGCAGCCTGCTGTTGATCATCGCTAATTTTTCCCGTGCCTCAATTAAAAGCGACGATCTGTTTGTGGTGATCGCCCGCGAGGGAACAGTCGAAGAGGTGATCGCGTCAAAACGCACCGAGGGACTGGAATTTCGTTTCTGGCCGTTTGGGGACTGATATCGTGATGTCCTGGAACCGCTCCCTCACACTCCTTTTTCCCCTGATCCTTGCGGCGGCCCTGTCCGGCTGTAACGTGGCTCGCCTCACGATCAATACACCATTGACGTCAGACTCGGTGGCCTTCATCACGGAAGGCCGCACCACACTGGCGGATGTCATCGCCACGCTGGGGGCACCGGACTCCATGACCGATGCGGAAGCCGGAACCCTCGTGACCTACCGGTTCCTCGACGCCAAGTATTCCCGGGTGAATTTCGGATGGCTGCTGAAACCCTGGTCGCCGGTGGATCCCGACCTCATCTTCTCACGCTCCGGCCTGGGCACAGATGCGTTTGAGCTCCTGTGCGACAACAACTGGATCGTGACCCACCAGGCCTTCGTACGTCACCGCCCTGCGCCGCCATTTACTCCTTATCCGTTCTGATCCCGCCGCCGAGAGGTCGACCTCGATGAATTGCTGCCTCCCGTACATCTGGTTATAATGCCGCTCATGGGTGCAGGTTCTTCCGACGACTCACCGAGCCAAGAGACCCCTGGCTCGTCCGCCTCATATATCCCTGCCGATCGCGACATCGACTTTCTCCAGCGCGACGAACTCCGCCCACTGCGCCTCGGGTTGGAGCTCCTCAAACCGGAATTGATACAAACCGAGCAAGGTATTCACTCGACGATTGTGGTGTTCGGTAGTGCAAGACTTCTCGAGCCCGCGCGCGCGCGCCAAGCCCTTGAGCAAGCCTCCGCAGAATTAGCGGCCTTCCCCGACGATCGAGCCTGCCAGCAACGTCTCGCCGTAGCTGAACGGCGTCTTGCGCTCGCGCGGTATTATGATGTCGCTCGGGAGTTCGGTCGGCTGGTGTCCTCAACCTGCCAGATTGATGGGCAGTGCGACTACGTGATCGTCACAGGCGGAGGCCCTGGGATTATGGAGGCGGCCAATCGTGGCGCGGCGGACGTGGGCGCGAAATCGATGGGGCTCAACATCACGCTCCCTCACGAACAGCAACCGAATCCGTACATCACCCCGGACCTCTGTTTTCAGTTCCGCTATTTTGCGCTCCGCAAGATGCATTTTCTCCTCCGCGCCCGAGCCCTGGTCGTCTTTCCTGGCGGGTTCGGCACACTCGACGAACTCTTTGAGACGTTGACCTTGCTCCAGACCGGCAAAACGCGCAACATCACGATCATCTTGATGGGACAAGCGTTTTGGGAGCGGCTCATCAATTGGCAGCTCTTGATCGAAGAGGGGCTCGTCAGCCCCAAGGACCTCTCGCTGTTCCATTTCGCAGAAACGGCGCAGCAAGCCTGGGACCTCATCAACCGGAACCATGGAGGGCCTACCACCCAATGAAACTCTCATTCCATGGGGCCGCACGATCCGTGACGGGAAGCCGGCACCTCCTCGAAATGCCCGGCAGCAACATCCTCATGGATTGCGGACTCTTTCAGGGGCAACGCCAGGAAGCCGATCGCCAAAACCGGTTGCTGGGATTCGACCCGCGCTCGATCCAAGCCGTGCTCTTGTCACATGCCCACATCGACCATTCCGGAGCCCTGCCCGTACTGGGCAAACATCAGTTTCGCGGGGCGGTGCACATGACTCGTGCGACCGCCGATCTTGCTGCCGTGATGCTGGAAGATTCTGCCCGCCTGCAGGAAAACGACTGCGCCTATTTGAATCGGAAGGAAAAGCGGCGCGGGAAGCGCTGCCTCCAACCCTTTTACGAAAGCCGCGATGCCCGCGCCATTATCCGTCGCTTCGTCGGCGCCCGCTATGACGACCCGATTAAGGTGACCCCACGCGTCACCGCGTCCTTCCACGACGTCGGCCATATCCTGGGATCCGCCGCCATTCGCCTCAAATATACCGCGCGCGGCAATAGTACGACGGTGCTCTTTTCGGGCGATCTCGGGCGCTCGCAAATGCCGATCCTCCGTGATCCCACTCCGCCGCCAAGCTGTGATGTGCTGATCATCGAATCCACCTACGGCGACCGCCTGCACGAAGAAGCCGGGGAGGCGTTGACTCAAAAAGCTCAGCAACTGGTCGCCCATGCCAAAGAACAGAAGAGCAAGATCATCGTGCCCGCATTCGCGCTCGGACGCACGCAGGACCTGGTCATGCGGATCAAACGATTGGTGGCTGAGGGGAGAATCGACCCGCTCCCGATTTATATCGACTCGCCTCTGGCGTCGAAGGTCACAGACGTCTTTCGAAAACACCCCGAGTGTTACGACGAAGAAACCTTCCGTACGTTCACGTCAGAAGGAGATCCCTTTGCGGCCCGATATATTCGCTATGTCTCCTCGCCGGAAGAAAGCAAACGATTGAATGAACTGAAGGGTCCCTGTGTGATCATCGCCTCTTCCGGCATGTGCGAAGGAGGGCGTGTCGTGCATCACCTCAAACATGCCATCCAGGACGAAGCCAACATCATCGCCATCGTGGGATTTCAAGCTGAGCATACGCTGGGCCGCAGACTGGTCGAAGGATGGGATATCGTGCCGATCTTCGGGGTTCCGACCCCACGCCGAGCCCAGGTGGTGGTCTTCAACGGGTTGTCGGCCCATGCGGACCGGAACGATCTGCTTGCGTATGTGCGAGCGATCTCCCCCGCCCCCCAACAAGTGTTCGTGGTCCACGGAGAAGAAAAACAAGCTTTGTCGCTGGGCGCGGCCATTCAGACCGAACACCCCAACATGGCTGTTGTCGTTCCGGCCAAAGACAGCACCTACGAGATCTAGCCCCGCGTCTGAGGCGCACCCACTCACGGAGGAAATCGGCAGACATGAATCTCTCAAGAACGAGCCTCGATGCAGTCCTGTCCTGCGCCGTGATCCTGGTGGCTGCCTGTGCGTCTCCGGCCTGGAGCCTGGACGGATCGCCCGATGCCGTGACCCAGGGCCGAGTCCGTGCGCGCGCCTTGGGGCTGAACCTCGGACAATTTCAACCGGGCCCCCTGAATGCCATCACCGATGTGCCGGGCGTCAAAGTCGGGCAGGTGACGCTGACCCAGGGGGAGGGCCCTCTGCAACCCGGCCAGGGACCGGTCAGAACCGGCGTCACGGTCATCGTGCCGCGCGACGATGTGTGGCGCAAGAAAGTCCCGGCAGGAGCCTTCGTCCTGAACGGCACTGGTGAAATGACGGGACTGTCCTGGGTCGCGGAATCGGGTTTTCTCGAATACCCCATTGCGTTGACTAACACCCTCAACGTGCCCCGAGTGGCCAATGGCGTCATCAGCTGGATGCTCACGCAATATCCCGGCATCGGCATTACCGATGACACCCTGACCCCCGTCGTGGCGGAATGCGACGATGGACGATTAAACGACATTCAGGGTCGCCACGTCTCGGAAACCGATGTCATGCGGGCACTGAATGAGGCGTCATCAGGCCCTGTCACGGAGGGGAGCGTGGGAGCCGGAACCGGCATGATCTCCTATGGATTCAAAGGCGGCATCGGCACGGCCTCGCGGCGAATCCCGGATGCCAATGGAGGATTTACGATCGGGGTCTTGGTGAATGCGAACCATGGCCGCAGGTCCGAACTCACCATGGGCGGGGTGCCGGTTGGGCAACGCTACGACGCCGCAGGCCCGCAAGCGAGCCTGTCGCTGGAGCGAAATTCGAGTGCCCTTCCCGCCCCCCGCGAAGGAAGCAGCGGCAACGCCGAAGGGTCGATCATTATCGTCATTGCCACCGATGCGCCGTTGGATAGCCGACAACTCACCCGCCTCGGAAAACGAGCCGCATTAGGACTCGCCCGCACCGGCTCAACCGCCCGCCACGGGAGCGGGGATTTCATGCTGGCCTTTTCCACCGGCAACGTCATCCCTCATTACCCGTCCGACCCCACCTTTTCACTCACTCATCTGGCCGATACCCACCTCAATCCGGTAATCACCGCCACGGTGGAGGCCACTGAAGAAGCGATTCTGAACGCGCTCACCGCAGCCACCACCGTCATCGGGCGAGACGGGTTTCGGGCAGAAGCCATTTCCATCCCTCGCCTGCGAGAGATCCTCTCCGCCGGTAACGCACCTAGTCCCTAGCCCGCATGATTCAGGGTGGTTCGTCTCGAACTGGCGGAGTCGCGCAACGAGATGGGCGCACGGAGCCGTGATGGAAGAAGCATCCTTGAACAGGAGGCCGACCGACCGAGCGGCGAGCCCACCCGACGACAGGCTGGTCGCACCTGCGCATCCTCAATTGCAGCAGCGCTCATGAATACTGCGGGCTAGCCACGCACCAGCTTCCCCTCTGCGGCTCCGGCACCTTGCTTTTGTAAGGCCTCACAGCTATCCTTCTGGCTTGTCAGTATGTCATACGGAGGGCTATGGCTGATTATTCTATCGGAGGTGGCCTTACACTTCTGACCGCGCTCGAAAAGAACGGGAAGTTCGCAGAATTTCTACAAACACGCATGACGCAGGCACTGGAAACCCAGGACCCGACCGAACTCCATTACTTGCTCGCCCAGCTTGATGACTACCATTCGTATATGTGGCGCTATTACAAGAAACTTGCGTCGGAGCGCCCTGAGCGCATGAATCCAGGCGTCTAACCGCACCAGGCAGGTCGCACCCCGATCCTATAGGCAAAGATCTACCGGTGATTCTCACACCTCCATCAACACTGCGGTTTGCATCCGCCCTCACCCGCCAGGCGGACGCGCAGGCGGCCGCAGATGAACTGATCCGGGCCATTCGTGAGCAGTTGGGGTCCTCCCGCATTGACGTCGCCTTCCTGTTTATCTCCGCCCAACATGCGGATCAGGCCGATACGCTCTCACACGCAATTCGTACAGCACTCGGCCCAGAAACCCTCGTCGGCTGCACAGGAGAGGGCGTTATTGCCACCGGACGTGAAGTTGAAATGGGACCAGCCGCCACCCTCTGGGCAGCCCATTTGCCCGGAGTCATCGCCCATCCGTTACGGCTGTCATTTTCAAGCATCCACGATCAGTTTTCCCTGCGTGACTGGCCTGAACTAGACTACGGGGGCGAGTCGGCACCCCTCATGCTCCTCTTCGCAGATCCCTTCTCCACCCCACTGCAGGACGTGTTGGGCATCATTGAAGAGCGGTATCCGCAGGCTCGAACACTTGGCGGGCTGGCAGGAGGCGGTCAGGATCTTGCCGAGAATCGACTATTCCTCGATGAGGAGGTGTACAGCGACGGACTCGTCGGTGTCGCGCTCTCCGGGAACATCGCCGTTCGCTCCGTCATTTCGCAAGGCTGTCGGCCGATCGGCGACCGATTCATCGTGACAAAGGCGGAGCAGAACATCATTCAAGAACTCGGTGGAATCCCAGCCTTGCATTGCTTGCAGACCGTCTTCGGGCAACTCTCTATGGATGAACGTGCGCAGGCCCAACGGGCGCTCCATATCGGCATCGCCATGGATGAACACCGCGCGGAATTTACCCGCGGGGATTTTTTGATCCGCAATCTCCTGGGAGCAGACCAACAGACGGGGGCCATCGTCGTCGGCGACGTCATCCAGGAAGGGCAAACCGTTCAATTTCAAGTCCGGGACGCCCGGGCCGCCGACGAGGACCTCCACGCGCTACTCGCCGCGTCCCGTCTCCATGAATCACAACGGCCGCTGGGCGCGCTGCTCTTCAGTTGTTGCGGACGCGGGAAAGGGCTCTTCGGTGTTCCCAACCATGACGCCTCTGTCCTGGGAGAGCAATTGGGCGCCATTCCGTTGGCGGGGTTTTTTGCGCAAGGCGAGCTAGGCCCGGTCGGCGGACGGAATTTTCTCCACGGGTATACGGCAAGCATCGCCATCTTTTCTGAACCGGGTCGATCAACCACACAACGCTCGACTCGTTGAGTTCCATCAGCGCGTCAGGCCATCGAACTCGCACACCGGGAAAGGACTTCTCCATGACCACTCGCTTCTGGTTGACGACTTGCGGTATCGTGGCACTCTTATTCCTGACTATAGGGAGACCAATCATGGCAGAGAGCGAACAGACCGCCCCAACCCCAGAAATCACGACCGATTCAGGCCTGAAATACGTAGACCTCGTGGCGGGCACAGGCCGTGAGGCCACCGCGGGAAACCAGGTGAGCGTGCACTATACCGGCTGGCTCACGAATGGAACGAAGTTCGATAGTTCCGTCGACCGCAAGGAGCCGTTTTCCTTTCCACTCGGAGCCGGCAGGGTCATCAAGGGATGGGATGAAGGCGTCGCGGGCATGAAAGTCGGCGGAAAACGGAAACTGACGATTCCCTCGCAACTTGGATACGGAGCGCGTGGAGCCGGCGGTGTGATCCCACCCAATGCCACGCTCGTCTTCGACGTGGAACTGCTGGAAGTCCGGTAGGGCCGCTGCACAGACGTCGACATTCACTCACCACCTTGGACGGTAGATACACCTGATGAAACAGACACCCCTGATCGATGCCCATCGCAAAGCTCAAGGCAAGCTAGTCGACTTTGCAGGCTGGGAAATGCCCATCCAATATTCCGGCGTGGTGGACGAATACCAGACCGTCCGCCGGCATGCCGGACTGTTCGATGTGAGTCATATGGGGCGCATCCGCGTCACCGGACCGGGCTCGTTGGCGTTTTTGCAGCGCATCACCACCAACGATGTGTCGAAACTCTCTGTGCGTCAATCGCACTACTCCATGATCTGCGCTTCGAACGGCGGCATCAAAGACGACATCTTCGTCTACCATGTGAAGCCCTATGAGTTTCTGGTTTGCGTGAACGCCTCAAACCGGGAAAAGATTGTGGCGTGGTTGCATGAGAAGGTGGCGCAGGCCCAAGGCTGCAAAGTCCAGGACCAGTCAGCCTCCCTTGCGCAGATCGCGATCCAGGGTCCAGCCTCACGTGACATCCTGACAGCCGCCGGCCTGGCAGACCTCGCGGCACTGAAAATTCGTCAGTGCCTAGACACCACCCTTTGCGGCCACGCAACCTTGGTGACACGGACCGGATATACCGGCGAATTGGGATATGAGTTGTATCTTCCGGCAGAGGGAGCGCCGAAGGTTTGGGCTCAGCTCCTCGAAGCGGGACGTCCACTCGGCATCAAGCCGACAGGGTTAGGCGCTCGCGATTTGCTCCGGCTTGAAATGGCCTACCTGCTCTATGGCAACGACATGAACGAGGAGACCACTCCCATCGAGGCCGGGGCTGATTGGGTGGTGAAATTCGATAAGGGAGACTTCATCGGCCGGACTGAATTACTTGCCCAACAATCACGCGGAGCAACACGACGGCTCGTGGCGTTTGAACTCATCGAAAAGGCCGTACCGCGGCATGGGTTCAAGATTCTGAGCGCGCAGGCTCCCCATCCCGAGATCGGCGACGTCACCAGTGGAAACTTGTCACCCTTGCTGCAAAAGGGGATCGGCATGGGGTATGTCACGCCGGCTGTGGCCCAGCCGGGATCCTCCATTCTGATCGATATTCGAGGCAAGGCTTACCCCGCCGTTGTCGTGAAGCCACCATTTTACAAGAAACCTTCAGGCACACCGTAACGCATGGTCAAACCGATCTACAAAGGCACAGTAGTCACGCTCAACGTCGATACGGTGCGTCTGCCGAACGGCCACACGATCGATCTCGAAGTCATCCGCCACCCCGGTGCCTCTGCCGTCGTTCCCCTCAAAGAAGATGGAACGGTCGTGCTGATCCGTCAATTTCGTCATGCCGCGAACGGATTTATTTACGAAATACCCGCGGGGAAACTACATCCGAAAGAAGACCCACTCGACTGTGCGGCCCGCGAACTTGAAGAAGAGATCGGCTACAAGGCCGGTCGCTTTGAACTCCTCTCCAGCATTTTCACGGCGCCGGGATTTGCGGATGAAGTCATCCACATCTACCTTGCCACAGGCCTGACGATCGGCACGCAGAATCTGGATGAGGACGAAGTTCTGGAAGTAGTGGAAATGCCTCTTCGCGAGGCCATTTCGAAAATTGAGGATGGAACCATTCGGGACGGAAAAACGATCGTCGGGCTACAAGCAGTCTATATTCGGCAGGAACGACACCGGTAGAAGACCGAAGAGGTCTCCCACCTTGGAAATGGGAGACCTCTCAAGCCAGCTAGCCTCGCCGAAAACGGTGTTGTTTTTAGTGGCCGCCCTTTTTCTCGTCCTTCTTCTTCTCTTCGCCGAACACGGTCTGGGACAAGTGTCCACCCTTCTTCTCGTCCTTCTTCTTCTCTTCGCCGAAGAGGGTCTGGGAGAAGTGGCCGCCCTTCTTCTCTTCCTTCTTCTTGTCGTCACCGGCGAACGAAGGAGCGCTGAACGCAACCAACAATGCAGCCGCCATCACCGTCAACATCATCTTCTTCATTCTGACTTCCCTCCTGTTAGATTTGAGATTACCAACGACCGACGGATGCTTAATAAAGCAAAGTTCTTGCCGTCTGGACGCACAACCATAAACTATTGTTTTTTCGGACATGTCCCTCAAAGTACCTCATAATGCTACAGAAAGCACAATTCGATTCTGTGGCAGAATAGTCTGGATGCTACTAAACCGCCTCATCGATCGATTCAATTGATGCCGCAAGGTACCTCTCCACGACCATCATGCCCATGCCAAAACAATCTCCTTTGCCAGACCATCTCCGACCGGGACTCAGCATCGTCTTTGTCGGCATCAATCCGGGGACACGCTCCGCCCAACTTGGCCATCACTATGCCGGACCGTCGAATCGGTTTTGGAAACTGATTTATGAGGCGAACCTTGTGCCGGAACCATTGAGCTACCGAGACGACGGGCGACTTCCGGACTGGGGGCTGGGCCTCACCAACCTGGTGAGTCGATCGACAGCGAGTATGGACAGTCTCACACCAAAAGATTACGCGGCAGGCCGGCTCACACTTATGCGAAAGATTCGCCGGTATCGTCCCCAGGTGGTTGCCCTGCTGGGCATCACACTGTACCCCACGCTCTTTCCGCACGAACCAAACCAGACAAGGCGAAAACCGGGGCTGCAACCGGCGACGCTGTACGATTCAAAAATCGTCTTACTCCCCAACCCAAGCGGGCGAAACGCATCCTATCCCTACCATTCCATGCTGGAAGCCTTTCGTACGTTGACACCATGGGCCCAGAGCGGCCTCACGAGTCGCTCCTGATGCCCCTCATCCACGCCGTGCCCTCTGATGGAATTCCGCTGTGCACCTGCTGTAGAATCTGCCGCTGATTTTCCGCCAACACATCGACACGGACATTCCATGAAATCTCTTCGCCTCACGCTTAGCCTTACGATCACCCTGTTATTCGCTGCCGAGTTGGCTCGCGCAGGCACCTCGGCGCAACAACTCACCGCCGATGCGACGCACGAATGTGCGCTGGGCCGTCAGGCTCACACGCGTGCGGAGCGCGTTCAACATTTCGCGCAGGGGCAAGCCTTTGGAGAGCAGGCGATTGAAAAGGATGACTTATCCCCCGATGCTCACTTCGCGCTCTTCTGCAACCTCGGTGAGCAACTGCGGATTGACGGGGAAAGCCTGACCTCGCTCTTTGGATTCCGGCGGATGATGAAGGAGTTAAACCGCACCCTCGAGCTGGATCCTGACCATCTGGATGCGCTCTCAGCCAGGGGGGCCGTTCTGGTTCGTATCCCGGGGTTCATGGGCGGGGACAAAGAAAAGGGAGAGACCCTGTTGCGTCAGGTCATTGCCAGGGAACCGGCGGCCGTCAATGCCCGACTGAGCCTCGCAAAAAGCTACTGCGCCGATGGGCGACATGAAGAAGCGATCGCCCTTGCCACCAAGGCACTGGATCTCGCGCAAAGCCTTCAGCGTGCGGATTTCATTCCTGAAGCGAGGCAGGTGCTCTCCCAGCTACGAGCCCAAGCCGCTAAAGGCAACTGAGCCGGCTACTTACCCCACGCTGCCGAGAGCAGAGCTTCCGACTTCCTGCCATCACGCCGTTTCCATCCTCGTGGCTTGGGATCGGCATAACCGCTCGATGTCATCTTTCGTCGGCAGCGACTCCTGCGCCCCACGTCCCGTCGTAGCCAACGCACCGGCCGCATTGGCCCTCTCTATTGCGCTCGTGATCGATGCCCCTTCAGCCATCGCACAGGCCAAGACACCGTTAAACGCATCGCCGGCACCCGTCGAATCAATCGACTCGACCACATAACCGGGAATACGAGTTGCTTCGTGCCCACCGATCATCAACGCCCCCGCTGCGCCACAGGTCACAACCACGGTGCCGACTCCACGACCAGTCAGAATCCGTGCCGCCTCCGCAGGATCCGACGAACCGCTCAACGCATGCGCTTCGGTTTCGTTGGGCGTGAGAACATCCACCAATTGCAGGAGATCCGATGGTAGCGGAGCGGCAGGAGCTGGATTGAGAATCGTGGTGAGACCATGTGCCTTGGCCAGGCTCAACGCCTCACGAACGGTCTCCAGCGGAATTTCCATTTGAACCAGCAGTACCCGTACTCCAACCATCAACTCACAATGCTGCTGCACAGCGGCGGGCGTAAGACGCCCATTACTCCCTGGCACAACCACGATCTGATTCTCGCCATTGTGATCCACGAGAATCATCGCCACTCCGGTAGGAGCTTCGGCATCGCGAAGAAGGACCGGGCGTGACAGCCTCTGCGTGGCCAAGTGCTGTTCGATCAACAGTCCATTGGCGTCTGCCCCCAGCATACTGAGAAATGTCACGTCCCCGCCGGCGCGGGCTGCCGCTACGGCCTGGTTGGCACCTTTGCCACCGAATGATTGGGCAAAATGGTACCCGAGGACGGTTTCCCCTCGGTTCGGCAGACGATCGACCGACGCCACCAGATCGATATTGCTGGACCCGACCACTAGGACCATGGACATAGCCGGCTGCGCAAGAGACGCAGCGCCCGATCAACATCGACATCAACGGCCACGCGCATATTCGGGCTCATCTTCTCCTCCGGCCTGCGTAGGCGTCGATCCGCCACCGTCATCCCGCGAGACACACGCCCAACCATTTCAACCGCCACATGGAATGGCTCCACCTTCAACAAAGACGAATCCGCGGCAGCCAGAACGGCCAACGGATCGTGAAAATAGAAGAGCCCATGGCCTTCAACCGTTTCAGCAAATTCGAATGCCTTGCGCGTCATATCAGTTGTGATTCGACCAAGCGGGTCACACGACTCAGCGGCCCAGGTCGTCAGGCGCTCGCGTGTCACCGCAACACGGGTCGTCACATCGAGCGGAACAAGGGTCAAGGGAAGCGACGCCTGAAACACCCGATGGGCCGCATGCGGATCCACATACATATTGAATTCTGCTGCCGGCGCAATATTGCCGGGGACGCCGATCGCCCCACCCATCACGATGACCGAACGGAACTTCTGAACCGTCAGGGGGTTCACTTTCAGTCCCAAGGCCACATTCGTCAGTGGGCCCAACGTGATCAACGTGACCTCATCGGGGTATCGACGAACACATTCACTCCAGACATCCTGCGCGGTCGAGAGCACAGACGGCAAGCGGACTTGAGGGTAGCGTAGCGCGCCCTCCGCGGTCAGCACAGCGTCCAATTCACCAAGCCCATCGCTTCCGTGAACCTGGGTCGCCATCACAAGATCTTCCTCCAGGGGCCGCGCCGCTCCCTGTCCGACCAACAACCCCGGCGGCGTCTTCACGAGATTCAGGACGCGGAACAAATTCTTCGTCGCCTGTCCCACAGGCACGTTACCGCACACGGTCGTGATCCCCACCACCTCCAATTCCGGCGAGGCCAACGCCAGCAGGATCGCCAGAGCGTCATCGACTCCGGGATCGGTATCGAGAATCACTTTCGTGGGCGAAGGTCTCTGCATGCCTAAATGGTGTGGGACGGGAATCCACCCGTGTTACAAGCCGACATCGCGCTCGGGAACCGAAGCTGCCAATCGGGTGGATTCCGCAAGCTGCTCCAGGACTGAGTGAAAATCAGACGCCTCGTCTGGTGGCCCCATGAGAAAATAAATGACCGCGGTGTCCCCTGGACCCAGAACTGCCAAGGCTCGGCCGGCCATGTCGTCCCCCTGATACGACCGAGCAATCGAACGATCGGTCTCCAGTTCTGAACCGGCGGGAATAAACGATAACCCGTGCAAGAGCGACAGCGGTTGACTAAGGTGGTCACGGACCGTCTCACGGGTGACATCGGTGAGGGGGAACATCATCCCCAGGCCCTTCCCTTCTTCCGCCGTCAGGAAAGGCATCTCTGAATCTTCAGGGCGAGTACTTTGCCAACCGGCCGGGATCAAGAACGACCAGTCGGTTCCAGGAATTCGGAGCCTGGTGCCGGCGCGGTACGTGGCGCCAGGATTGATATCGAGCGGACGCCCATCCGGTTGTGTGTCGATCACGCGGCCAGGATTCGATTCGGCCCACACGGCGAACGAGACACAGACGTTGAGCAGAAGACAGCCGGCAACAATCTGAAGGACGGTACGCGCCCACCGCAGGCGGCCTGCCGCCGCCTCGCACGAACCACTGCCCACAGACCGGCTAGGATGCTGGATCCATCGGAGGGCAGGTGCAAAAGAGGTGGCGATCGCCATAGGCTTCATCGATACGACCTACGCTCGGCCAAAATTTATTCTCCCGAACCCATGGAGCAGGAAACGCGGCCTGCTCACGCGAGTAGGGCTTCGTCCACTCGGCCGCCGTGACCGCCCATGCCGTGTGAGGAGCATTTTTGAGTGCATTGCCCGCACGCGGTTGCCGACCTTCGGCAATCGCCTGAATCTCACCCCGGATCGCGATCAAGGCGTCACACAACCGATCCAATTCCGCCTTCACCTCGCTCTCCGTCGGCTCGATCATCAAGGTGCCTGCCACGGGAAAAGACACCGTCGGAGCATGGAACCCGTAATCCATGAGACGCTTGGCCACGTCCATGGCTTCCACACCGCTCCCCTCCTTGAGTGGACGAAGATCCAGGATAAATTCATGCGCGACGAATCCACGCGAGCCGCTGTACAACACGGGATAATGCTTCTCCAAGCGTTTGGCCATGTAGTTCGCGTTGAGGATGGCGACCTGCGTGGCCTTGGTCAAACCCTCACGACCCATCAGTGCAATATAGACCCACGAAATCGTGAGAATGCTTGGACTGCCATAGGGAGCGGCTGACACCGGACCAATCGACTGCGGTCCGCCGAGTTTGGTCACCGGATGCCCGGGAAGAAATGGCACCAGATGGCTGGCCACACCAATCGGTCCCATCCCCGGCCCGCCACCGCCGTGGGGGATACAGAACGTCTTGTGAAGATTCAGGTGACAGACGTCCGCCCCCAGATCTGCCGGCCGACAAAGCCCGACTTGCGCATTCAAATTCGCGCCGTCCATATAGACCTGCCCGCCATGCGTATGCACAATCTGGCACATCCGGCGAATCCCTTCCTCAAACACCCCGTGGGTTGAAGGGTAGGTGACCATCAATGCCGCCAAACGAGTGCGATGTTGAGTCGCCTTGGCTTCGAGATCGGACAGGTCCACATTACCGCGATCGTCACAGGCAACGGACACCACTGTCATTCCGCACATCGAAGCACTGGCCGGATTCGTCCCGTGAGCCGACACCGGAATCAAGCAGACATCACGCTGCGTTTCCCCGCGATGCCGATGATGCGCGCGGATGACCATCAGTCCCGTATATTCCCCTTGAGAGCCGGCATTGGGCTGCAGAGAGATGGCGGCAAACCCGGTCAGCTCGGCAAGCCATGATTCGAGCTGCTGAAACAAGACTCGGTACCCCTGCGCCTGCTCGGAAGGAGCAAACGGATGGAGGCGCCCGAACTCCGGCCAGGTCACCGGCAACATTTCCGCCGTGGCATTCAGCTTCATCGTACAAGACCCCAGGGGAATCATAGAATGTACGAGCGACAAGTCGCGGGATTGAAGCCGGTGGATGTAGCGTAAGAGTTCATGTTCAGCATGGTACCGGTGAAACACCGGATGCGTCAGATAGGGACTCGTGCGCGCGAGCGGAGCGGGATACCGCACATCGACCGAAGCGAGAATGGACTGAACCTCTTCCGCCGGGATCTCGTGGCCGACAAAGAGCGCCAACACCTGCTGAACTTCCGCAACCGTACTCCATTCATCCAATGACAGCCCCAGGCTGTGGTCGTCATACTGCCGGAGATTGATCTTCTGCTGGCGCGCCCGATTCAGAATCGTCTCCGATTGGGCCGGCGAAAGTGGAACACGTAGCGTATCGAAGACAGGCTCAAGGCCGACAACACAGCCGTGCCGACGCAATCCCTCTGCCAGCATCATCGTCAAACCATGGATGCGTTCCGCAATTCGCCGCAACCCCGCCGGTCCGTGGTAGACGGCAAACATCCCCGCCATGACCGCCAACAGCACTTGCGCCGTGCAGATATTGCTGGTGGCCTTCTCGCGCCGTATATGCTGTTCCCGGGTCTGCAGAGACAGGCGATACGCCATACGGCCCGTCACATCTTTCGAGACACCGATGATCCGGCCCGGCATCTGCCGGCGAAACTCTTCCTTCGTGGCAAGAAACGCCGCATGCGGTCCACCATATCCAAGCGGGACACCGAACCGTTGGCTGGACCCGATCGCCACGTCCGCGCCGAATTCTCCCGGTGAACGCAATAGCGTGAGGGCCAGCAGGTCGGTCGCCACCACGACGTAGGCACCGGAGGCATGCGCCCGCGTGATGAATTCGCTGTAGTCACCGACATACCCATCCGTCGAGGGGTATTGCAGCAACAGCCCGAAGAACTCGCCCTGGGAAAGGTCCAACGATTGAATCGAACCGATCTGCAATACAATACCCAGCGGTTCCGCGCGGGTCTGCACCACGGCAATGGTTTGCGGATGACAATTTTCAGAGACGAAGAATTTCTTGCGCTCATGCCCGGCGGCGCGAGACATGGCCGCACACATCGTCATCGCCTCGGCAGCAGCAGTTGCTTCATCGAGTAGCGACGCATTGGCGAGCGGCAAGCCGGTTAGATCGGCAACCATGGTCTGAAAATTGACCAGTGCCTCGAGGCGCCCCTGCGCAATCTCGGCTTGATACGGGGTGTACTGCGTATACCATCCTGGGTTCTCCAGAATGTTACGTTGGATGACCAACGGAGTGATGCAATCGTAATAGCCCATGCCGATCAGAGACCGCCACACCTGATTCTGTCCGGCCAAACCACGCAATTCCGCCAACACCTGCTGCTCACCTCGCGGAGAGGGCACCGTCAAGGAGGTCTGCAAGCGAATGTCGGAAGGGACCGTCGACTCGACGAGTGCGTCCAACGACGGCAGGCTCAACGTGGCCAACATCTCCTGGATGTCGGAATCCGTCGGGCCGATATGGCGAGGCACAAAGGTATCGTTCGGCTCAAGAAAGTTGGGTTCTGGCATGAGGGTGAAATCCTGCTAAAAGTTGGCGTTCTCGTCCATTCGAAGGGGCGTGAACTAACCTATCATGCAGGGCCGAGTTTTCCAAGCGTTCAGCGCCAACGCCCATCGCTTGTTTTCCGAAATTCCATAGCGTAATAGTGACGATGGATCTCCGTTCTGGGACGCCGATTGTGCCCCGAACAGTCATCAGCATAGGAAGACCCATGATTACGCATGACATCTTGATTGTCGGGGCCGGGCTCGCTGGAATGCGGGCCGCGATCGCCGCACCACCTCACCTGAATGTGGCCCTCCTCTCGAAGGTCCACCCGGTCCGCAGCCACTCCGTGGCCGCCCAAGGGGGGATCAACGCGGCCATCGGCGAGCAGGACTCTTGGGAAGCCCATGCCTATGACACCGCCAAAGGGGGACTCTACCTGGGCGACCAAGATGCGATCGAGGCCATGTGCCGGGAGGCGCCGCAGGACATTCTAGAGCTTGAACGGATGGGTGTGATCTTCAGCCGCACCCCGGAGGGGCGGATCGCCCAACGGCCGTTCGGCGGGGCCGGATTTCCGCGCACCTGTTATGCCGCCGACCGCACCGGCCACGCGCTGCTGCACGCCATGTACGAGCAGCTAATGAAGCGCCGCTGTCGGGTCTATGAAGAATGGTATGTCACGGCCTTACTGGTCGAACAGGGCCGTTGTTGCGGCGTCGTGGCCTGGGATCTGGTCCACGGAGGGTTGCAGGCCCTGCACGCCAAGGCCGTCATTCTTGCCACCGGCGGAAGCGGCCGCGTCTTTTCCACCAGCACCAACGCCGTCATCAACACCGGGGACGGCATGGCCCTGGCCTATCGTGCCGGCCTCCCCCTGGAAGACATGGAGTTCGTCCAGTTTCACCCCACCACGCTCAGAGACACCGGCATTCTGATCACCGAAGGCGCGCGCGGCGAGGGCGGCTATTTGCTGAATACGCTCGGCGAGCGATTCATGAAACAGTACGCACCGGAACAGATGGAGTTGGCGACCCGGTCCACGGTCTCTCTCGCGATCGGACGGGAAATTCAGGAAGGACGAGGGGTAGATGGTTGTGTCCTGCTTGATCTTCGGCACCTGGGCCGTGCCCGCATCCTTGAGCGGCTCCCGCAAATTCGGGAGCTGGCGCTTGAATTCGCAGGGCTCGATCCGATTGAAACACCCATTCCCATTCGACCAGGCGCCCACTATCAAATGGGCGGCGTGCGCACCAACGCCTGGGGAGAAACCGATTTACCGGGGCTCTTCGCGGCGGGCGAATGTGCCTGCGTCAGTGTTCATGGAGCGAATCGCTTAGGCGGGAATTCCCTGCTCGAAACTATTGTCTTTGGTCGCCGCGCCGGCACAAGAGCCGCCGAGTCGATCCACGATCTTGCCCCGCCGGCTGTTCCGGCGGGAATCCTGGAAGCAGAAGAACAGCGTCTGCACACCCTCCTGACCAATCCCGGCCCCGAACGGGCCTGGCAGATCCGGGATGACCTCGGCAAAACCATGAGCCTGAATCTCGGCATCTTCCGCACCAAGCAGTCCATGCAAGAGGCCCTAGACGCCATTCAGGCCCTCAAGGTCCGGGGGCAACAGATGTGCGTCCAGGACAAGGGACGGGTCTTCAATACCGATCTGATTCAGGCCCTGGAGCTCCAGTGTCTGCTGGACATCGCGGACACCATCGTCGTGAGCGCCCTCGGCCGGGAAGAAAGCCGCGGGGCCCACTACCGGGCCGACTTCCCCACTCGAAACGATAGTGCCTGGCTCCGCCACACCCTCTCCCACCGCCAGACGGAAGGGCCTCGGTTAAGCTATACTCCCGTGACCATTACGCAATTCCCCCCTGCATAATACGTCGTCTTCCGCATCCGAAGTCTCCCCAGGCGAACCACCCCGAAAACCGGCAGCCCAAGCCGGTTCGGCCGGTTGCGCTCCTGCGGTTTTGCGCTATCCTTTTCAGTAATCACCAACACTCTACTCACGGGACCGTCCACCATACGCCCGGGCGAAGGGTCGTTCGTTACCATGGCAACCATTCACCCAGGCACGGCAACCTCTGCGCTCGCACTCTCTCCATCGCTGGATTCGACACAGACGGTAGTCTGTCCCTTTTGCCACGCCATCGCCCCTTGCCCGCCTGCCGCCGGTCTACCCCTACATGAATTCCCCTGCCCATCGTGTCAAGCAAACCTGCTGATACTCAACCCCAACGGGTCAGCAGCCGATGAGGAACTGGCCGTCTCTCACTCAGTAAGCGCCCCTGACGCAACCGACATGACGCGCCGGCTCGTCGGCATTGTGGTGGCTGTGTTGGCCTGTGTATTGAATTACCTGCTGCTGGCTGGAATGGGCTTCTGGATGTTTAGCCAAATCAAGGCAACCCACGACCCCTACGATATCGATGAATTGACGCTCTCCTCGCTGATCCTGAAAACCAACGGATGGACGCCCCTCCACCTTGCAGCCGCACGAGGCGATATGGCTGCCGTGACGTCGCTCCTGCAGGAAGGAGCACCGGTCGACCAATACAACGACAAGGGACGAACAGCCTTATTTGAAGCAGCCAAACGAGGGCGGACGCCGGTGGTGACGGTCCTCTTGCATCATGGGGCCAACCCCAATGCGAGAACCAAACAGGGCCTGACCGCACTCCTGACCGCTGCCGAGCAGGGACATGCCGATACGATCGCCGTGCTGTTGTCGAACGGCGCCGATCTCAACGCGACGTGCACCTGTGGCGATTCAGCGTTGCATCGGGCCGTACGGAGAGGCCATCTGGTCGCGACGCAAACCCTGCTTGAACAGGGCATCGATGCGAACATCAAGAGCCATGGAGAGACCGCCCTTGAGATCGCGCAGCAAGACGAGGACCAGGAACTGATCGCCCTCCTGCTCGCGCATGGGGGCAAAGAATTTTCTCAAGCGAAGGCCCATCGAGCCCAAGGCGTGGCCTTCCAGAAAAAAGGGCAGATCGATCAGGCGCTATTCGCGTATGCCGAGGCCTTGAACCTGGACCCAAACGATCCCGAATCCTATTTCGATCGCGGCACGGCACTGCTGCAAAAGAACTCGCCTGACGAAGCCCTCATCGCGTTTCACGCAGCCATCCGCCTCAGCCCAGCCTACTTCGAAGCCTATCGCGCGGCGGCCTCAGTGCACACCATGCGCCGGCAGTGGGACGAGGCCATCGCCTTGTGGGACCAATTCCTGACACAACGCCCACAGAACGGTCGCGCCCATTATGAACGCGCACGGATCAGGCAAGCGAAAGGCGACGGCAAAGGTTTCTTGCGAGAACTGCAACAGGCCTGTGCATTCGGCCACCAGGCGGCCTGCTGAGCGATGAACACCATGGAAACCCACACCGAGACCAGCGAACGGGCCCCCCGCGTCACCTGCCACCGCTGCCTGGGCCAATACCGTATCCGCGACATACATCGATTGACGCACCGGGCTCGAAGTAGGTGCCCAGCTTGTGGCGCGCGATTCGCCATTGTGATCCCGACGCCCCCGAATGAGCATCCGCATGCAAGTGGAGACCACCGTCCACCGACGCCCCTCACATCCGTACCATCCGGAAGCACCGAAGCCCTCGACCCCATCAAACGTGGATCCTTCCACGGAGCCGGTGGCACCTTACTGGGCATGCAGATCGTCAATGTCTGCCTCACCATCCTCACCCTCGGCGTTTACCACTTTTGGGGCAAAGCGAAAGTTCGCCGATACCTGTTCAGCCACACGGCGTTCGCGGGAGATCGGTTTGCCTATCACGGCACCGGAAAAGAACTCTACCAGGGGTTTCTGAAAGCGATGTTGGTGTTCGGTATCCCCTATTTTTCATTAGGCGCCGCGCACACCTTCCTCACAGTCCCGCCATCGGTCGATCCCTTCCTGCAGGCAACGGCCGGTCTGGTGCTCTTCCTCTATGTGCCAGTCGCGATCGTGAATGCGCGGCGCTATCGCTGCACGCGCACATCTTGGCGAGGCATCCGGTTCTCGTTTCGAGGCCACACGGTGGACTTCCTGAAACTCTATTTCAAAGGGTGGCTCTTCACCGTCCTGTCCCTCGGCACCTACTATCCCTATTTCCACACACAACGACAGGCGTTCCTCCACTCCCACACCTACTTCGGCAACCAACGGTTCCACTTTACCGGGCATGGATCGGGCCTGATGGTGCCCTTTGCCGTCACACTCTTCACTACCTATGCGGTGCTCTGCCTGTGCGGTTTCGCCCTGGCCCTTCAACTCACAAATGGCGGCCTGACACTGCTCTTGATTCCCTTAGTGCTTGGGCCGGTGTGGGTCTGGTGGCTCGGACAAAAGCAGAAGTACTGTTGGGACCACACCACGTTCGGCGACGCACAGTTTTCATGCAGCATCACCTGGCAGCAGCTCTTCACCCTGTACCTCGGCAATGTCGCACTCGTGGTTGTGACCTTGGGGTGGGCCTGGCCATGGGTGACAGTTCGGAACGCACGCGTCTTTCTCGGCACCCTTTCGTTACAGGGAACCACCGATCTCGACCACGTGCTGCAGGACAACACTGAAACATCCGTCACCGGCGAAGGCCTGTCGAACCTCCTCGACACCGGCTTTGATATGGACTAACCCGTATGCCCATCAGCCGAAGCGCCCATTACCTCGACGGTCGCACAGCCACGCGCCATCGCGTCACCCTCACGATCACCCCCACCAGCCTGCACATCGGGATGCCCGACGGCAGCATCAAACAATGGCCTTACGAGCAGATCCGTCAAACACAAGGGACCTATCGCGGCGAACCAGTGCGCCTGGAATTCGGACCAGAACCGGCCGAAGCCGTCGTGACTGGCACCACGGCGTTGTTAAGGGAAATTCACAAGGCCGCCCCTGCCGGTGCACAACACTTCCACAACCCAACCTCGCGAAATGCGCGCGTCCGTTGGACGGTGTATGCCGCCGTGGGAGTCGTCCTCATGGTCGTGGGACTCTATCGATGGGGCATCCCCGGGGTCGCCGCCGCAGCCACGCCCTATGTGCCAGTGACGTGGGAAGAATCTTTGGGACAGCAGGTCGTCGCACATCTTGCGCCGGAAGCGCAGAAATGCCGCGATCCGGAACGACTACAAAAGCTCGACCACATCGTGCGAACATTGACTGCCACTCGTCCGGCGTCCCCCTATCGAATCACCCTATCCGTCGTCGATGCCCCAACCGTCAACGCGTTCGCCGCTCCCGGCGGGCAGGTGGTGATTCTCCGAGGCCTGCTGGAGCAAACAGACAGTCCGGAACAACTGGCCGGAGTGCTCGCCCACGAACTCCAGCATGTCTACCAACGTCATACGACCAAAGCCATTCTTGAACAGACGGCGATGACGTTTCTTCTCACCACCATCTCCGGCGATCTGTCCGGCGGGCTCGCCTGGGGACTCGAAGGCGCGCGCACAATGAGCTCGTTACACTACAGCCGCACCCATGAAACGGAAGCGGACATCGAGGGACTCCGCATGATGCAGGCCGCCCACCTCGATCCTGCCGCGATGATGTCATTTTACGGAACCATGGAGAAAGGCGCGCTGGATCACGCCGGGCCGCCTGATTTTCTCTCCACCCATCCGGACATGGGCGAGCGGCTTGCCACGCTCGTCACGCTGGCCGGCCCCCCTCCATCCGACGCGCAACGGCTCCTCCCGGGAGAAGACTGGAAAGACATTCGCTCGCTCTGCCGCCTGCAAGCCGGCGAACGCTCCGCCGCACTATCCCTCGACCTTCCCTAGCCCGCACGATTCCGCTGCTCACAGATTCGGCCGCCTCTGGTATAATCCACGGACTTGTGAGCCCTAAGTATGCGCGTCCTCGTCATTGAAGATGAAACCAAGGTAGGCTCTTTCATCAAGCGAGCGCTTGAGGAGGAGAGTTACGCCGTCGACCTCTGCGAGGACGGCGCGCAAGGCCTCGACATGGCCTTGAGTGGCACTTACGACCTCATCATGATCGATCTCATGCTGCCGAGCCTGCCAGGCCTGGAAGTGCTCACGCGTCTCCGCAAGGGAAAAATTCAGACCCCGGTGCTGATCCTGACGGCACAGTCGAAAGTAGACCAGCGGGTCAAAGGGCTAGACGCCGGCGCAGACGACTACCTCACGAAGCCCTTCGCCATCGATGAATTGCTGGCGCGTGTGCGGGCCCTGTTACGACGCGGCACGGCGGAATCCTCCGGCACGCTCCAGATCGACGATCTTCTGCTCAATCCGGCCACACGCGAAGTCACACGCGGCGGGCAACGTATCGACCTCACCGTGAAAGAATATGCGCTGCTGGAATATTTCATGCGCCATGCGGGGCGGGTGTTGACCCGTCCCATGATCTCAGACCACGTCTGGAATCAGGATTTCGATACCTTCACCAACGTCATCGATGTCTATGTGAACTACCTGCGGAATAAGATCGATCGTGGACGGGCTCGAAAGTTAATCCATACGATTCGAGGGAGTGGGTACATGCTCAAGGTGGACTGATGCCGCTTCGCGTCCGGCTCACACTCTGGTACGGCACGGCCTTGGCGCTCATCCTGCTGACCTTTTCCGTAGTGCTGTACACCATCACGGCCCGCAGTCTTCGAGATCAAGTCGATGAGTCGCTGCAAGAAACCGCATCGGCAGCCGTACGTTCCCTGGAGAAGCGCGGATTTCTCCCCCTGATCGACGAAGATGCCCTCCTGAGCCAGTTCCCTGAGTTGACCCGCATCGATAAATTTTTTCAGATCTTCAGTCCCACCGGCACCATCACCATCCGCTCCCCCAATATCCGGCAACATGACGTGCCCTTGAGTCGGCCCGCGCTGGAAGCCGCATTTACCGGCAGCACCGTCTTCGAGTCGGCCAGGTATCCCAACGAACCGCCACTACGCTTGGTCTCCGTCCCCATCATCTATCGCGGGTCCCTGTTGTATATCGTGCAAGTCGGCACAACCCTGGAGGGTGTAGAGGAAACGCTGCGCCGGTTCTTGCTGGTCCTCGTTGTGATGGCCCCGATCGCACTGGTCGTGTCATTGGTCGGAGGATGGTTTCTGGCAGGACGTGCCTTACGGCCCGTCGATTCCATCACCGTCGCGGCGAAACGCATCGCTGCAGGAGACCTGACGCAGCGCCTGACGTCCGAACGCTCCACGGATGAAATCGGGCGTCTCACCGACACCTTCAACAACATGATCGCGCGCCTGGAGACCTCCTTCGCGCAAATCCGGCAATTCAGCAGCGATGCCTCGCACGAACTCCGGACTCCGTTGACGGTGATGAAGGGCGAAAGCGAGTTAGTCCTGCGGCGTCCTCGCCCCGTCGAAGACTACATTGCCGTCTTGGAAAGTAACCTGGAAGAGATCGACCGGATGTCGCGCATCGTCGAGGAACTCTTATTCCTCTCACGAGCGGATTTGGGCCAAGTCAAAACAGAATGTGAACCGGTCCGCCTGGAGGCATTGGTGGAGGATATCCAGCGCCAGGCCTGCCTGCTGGGCCAAGAGCGCGAGGTGGATGTCGTCATGGGCACCATCCAACCCGCTACGGTGCAGGGCGATGAACTTCGCCTGCGGGAACTCATTCTGAACATCGTCGACAATGCCGTGAAATACTCCTACCCACAGGGCAAGGTGGAAATCGATCTGCTGGTGGAAGGCCGCACCGTTCGCCTCTCGGTGCGCGACCACGGCATCGGCATCCCCCCGGACGCGCACAAACAAATCTTCGACCGCTTCTTCCGCACCGACGACGCACGTGCCCACACGAAAAAAGGGACCGGGCTCGGCCTGGCCATCTGCGCCTGGATCGCTGAGGCTCACCACGGACACATCGAGGTCAAGAGCGAGGTGGGCGCAGGATCGACGTTCACCATCGTACTCCCCCTCGCTCCGCCGACAGCTTAACGACTTCTAATCGCGCGTTAATTGGTTTCTCATCCACGGCTGCTACCTTTCAGCATGGCTGTAGCGGGATTTCTCCCGCGCACACAGATCACCGACGTTAGAAGGAGGAGCCCTCATGAAACGTCCCTTGCAGTCCGTCAGTGCCATTGCCGGCATCGCCGCCCTGGGCGCTGCCTTGATCTGGAGTTATCTCCCGCTCACGACCTCACACGCCTCGAATCCGTCACCAGCGGCCGATGACCGTCCGGCGACGATAGCCGGCGGCCTTCCCGCAGCCGGATTCACGGACGTCGCGAAGAACGTGACACCGGCCGTCGTGAACATCACCACGAGCGGCGCAGAAGAAGTCTCTGATTCATCCCGCCCACGTGGCCGGATGGAGGATTTTTTCGGATCGCCGTTCGGGCCCCGACGCTTCGGCCCACCGATGGAGCCCAGGGAACGCCGTGGCGGAGGGCAAGGATCCGGCGTGATCGTCACTCCGGATGGCTATGTGCTGACCAACAACCACGTGATCGCAGGGGCGAAAACCGTCACCGTCACACTACCCGACAAGCGGGAGTTCAAGGGGCAAATTGTCGGCAGTGACCCCAAGAGCGATATCGCCGTGGTCAAGATCGACGGCACTCAGCTGCCGACAATCCCATGGGGCGACTCCGGCCGTCTTCAGGTCGGTGAATACGTCCTAGCCGTCGGGAACCCGTTTGGGCTGAACTCCACGGTCACCCTGGGCATCGTGAGCGCCCTGGGCCGTGGACATATGGGAATTACGCAGTACGAAGATTTCATCCAAACCGATGCCGCCATCAATCCAGGCAACAGCGGCGGCGCGCTGGTGAATACCAAGGGTGAGTTGATCGGCATCAACACGGCCATCTTCTCTCAGACCGGCGGCTACCAGGGCGTGGGCTTCGCCGTCTCCACGAGCATGAGTAAACCCATCTACGAGAGTCTGGTCAAGACGGGGAAGGTCGTACGCGGGTTTATGGGTATCGGGATACAGGATCTCAATCAGGAGTTGGCCAAGTCGTTCAACGTCAAAGGAAATCATGGCGCCATCGTCACCGACGTGAAAGAGGAAGGACCGGCAGACAAGGCCGGCCTGAAACAGGGCGACGTGATCGTGTCCTATCAGGGAACCGCGATCGAGGATGCCGTAACACTCCAACGCGCCGTCACCCGAAGCTCGGTCGGCAGCAAAGCGACCGTGACAGTGATGCGGGATGGCCACGAGAAAGATTTGTCCGTAACCATCGGTGAGCTCCCCGACAACCCGCAGGTGGCCAAGGCGGAGGCCGTTCCATCGGAACAGCCGCTGGCCGGACTCGCCGTACAGGAGTTGGATCGGGAAACCGCTCAGGAACTTGGACTGAAAGGGAAGATTCAAGGCGTCGTCGTCACAACCATCGAGCCTGAGAGCGACGCGGAGCGGGCGGGATTGATGCCAGGTGACGTGATCCGGGAGATTAACCGCAAACCGGTCACTTCGATGAAAGATTTCGACCGGGCTGCCTCTGACCTCAAGAAAGGGCAAACCGTGCTAGTCCTGGTCAATCGACGAGGCGCGTCACTCTATCTCAGCGCAACAATCTAAGAGCGGCTGTAGGAGCGGGCTACTGGTGAGCGCAGGCTTATCGGTAGCCTGCTCCGGCTTTTTTGGGCATGAGCAGCGTGGGAGCAGTCGGAGAAGAAGCTGGAGAGTCGACCCGACCAGCCGCCTGGGCAATCAAGTCATACCCGGCCACATCGGTGATGGTGACTGAAACAAACTCACCCGGCTTCGCCGCAGCGCGATCACAGAAGACCACCCCGTCAATCTCAGGTGCCAGCCCTTCATGCCTGGCTTCAAGCAGCCGGTCAGATTCTTCAGAGATCCCATCCACAAGGACCTCCATTGTACGGCCGAGGTAGTCACGATTCTTGGCTTCTGAAATAGATTCTTGCAAGGCCAGCAATTCATTGCGCCGCTCTTCCATGACCGCCTGGTCGACTTTCCGGTCAAGATCGACAGCCGATGTGCCCTCTTCATCGGAATAGAGAAATACCGCCACGCGATCGAATTCCATCTCGAGGATGAATTGTTTGAGTTCCTCGAACATGGCATCGGTCTCACCGGGAAATCCGACGATAAACGCCGTCCTGAAAAAGACGCCAGGAATCTTGGTTCGAATACGTTCGACTAGTTTGGTGACGTGTTTGCGGTCTCCCAACCGGTGCATCCGCTTCAACATCCCGTCGCTGATATGTTGCAGAGGCATGTCGAGGTACTTCGTAATGCGCTCCTCTCCAGCATAGAGACTCAGCAACTCATCCGTCACCTGTTGCGGATACAGATAGAAGGGCCGGATCCAGCGCACATCCTTCACCGTCACCAGTTCGCGAAGCAGCGCCGTGAGCCCCTGTTTCAATCCAAGATCCACGCCGTAATTGATCGTGTCCTGGGAGATCAGGTTGAGCTCCTTCACTCCTTCCTGCACCAACCGTTCGGCCTCAGCCACAATCGACTCAATCGGACGGCTCCGCTGCTTCCCTCGCATGATGGGAATCGCGCAGAAGGCGCAGTTCCGGTTACAACCTTCGGCAATTTTGAGATAGGCGCTGTGGGGAGTTCCGAGGCGAATGCGCGGCGTCTCGGCATCGTACAGATAGGGCGGTTGTCCAATCCAGAGTCGCTGCTGACGGGCTTTCGGCGCCAACAGACTGCGGCAGATTTCCGCAATACGCCCGAACTCGCCCGTCCCTACGACGCCGTCCAACTCGGGCAACTCTTTCAACAGTTCACCCTGGTACCGCTGCGCGAGGCACCCGGCGGCAATCAACACGCGGCAGGATCCGGACTTCTTCAAGCGCCCATGCTCGATGATGCTATTGATCGATTCCTGCTTGGCCTCTTCGATAAAGCCGCAGGTATTAATAATCACGACTTCCGCGGCTCGCGCGTCGCCGGTGAGTTGAAAACCGCCGGCCACCAACGTGCCGAGCATGACTTCCGAATCCACCTGGTTTTTGGAACACCCGAGGTTCACAAAACCGATCGTGGGCTTGGTGCGTTTCGCGCGTGATGGAGTAATCAATGATGAGGCCATAACCTGGCAGTCTACGAGAGGGCAGAAAAGTCTGTCAAACGAGGTCTCTTGCTATTCCGCTGTAGCTATCCTAGATTGAGCGTATGATCCGCACGTTTCAGGGCATCACCCCGACTATCCCGCAGTCCTGCTTTATCGAAGAGACCGCCGTGGTCATCGGCGACGTCGTGATGGGCGACGAATGCAGCGCATGGTTTCATGCCGTCATTCGCGGCGACGTGAACTACATTCGCATCGGGCACCGAACGAACGTGCAGGATCTCTGCATGTTGCATGTCACCCACGACACGCATCCGCTCATCATCGGCGACGACGTGACCATCGGGCACCACGTGGTCTTGCATGGCTGCACCATTCAGAACCGTGTGCTGGTCGGAATGGGCGCCATCATCATGGACGGGGCGGTCATCGGTGAAGACTCGGTAGTCGGCGCCGGCGCATTGATCACCGAAGGCACCGTCGTTCCGCCCAAGAGTCTCATCCTGGGCTCGCCGGCCAAAGTAAAACGTTCTGTGACCGAGCAAGAGCTCGCCTGGATCCGAGAATCCGCGCAAAACTACATCCGCTATTCCCGCCAGTACCTCTCTGGTCCCGATAAGCTTCGCCCCGGATTCTGGGTCTAGCACGATCCGCACACCCAAGCGCCTTCGGCCGTTCGTTTTTTACCCGAGCCGCATGAGGCAAATGGGATCACCCACCGTCGGTGATGCGAATGTCTGGCGGTCGATCCGGTAACGGATGCCTCGACGATGACACCATTCAGCGACCCACACCGCTTCCTCGACCGTCGTCGTCACCAATCCCGGAATCATCAATCGGCTTAAGCAACGATCCACCAATGTGGCCACCGCGCGCTGCTGCGGCAGGAACTTGCGCGCATCGAACGTCACCGGATTCGCACGCCCGTAGGACAACGCCGACAGCTCCGGGAACCGTTCGGGATCGTTCAGCACACTGACCAGCCAGAGGTGGTCCACCCGGTCTTTCACAGAACCGGCATCGCGATGCTCAAATCGTATCGGGAACCCGACGCAGGCTCGATTGAGAATCAGCACTTCCTGTTTCCGCAGATTGCAGGCGACCGCGCGTCGCCTGAGATCCAGCGTTTCCATCGCGAGCAGCGGAATCTCCGCCACCCCGGCCCCCACGTACAAACTGGCACCCCCCGAGCGAAGTCGCGACACCAGCGCCTTCGCGAGTTTCAGACCAAGACGTTGACAGAGCCCGCGTTTCACCGCCCAAAATTCATCCCCGCCTTCGTCGCAATAGATCGGCCCCAATCGCGCATAGTCGAGGCACGCGAAAATATCCTTCATCGCCTGCCGAACGTCAGTCCCCACGGTCTTCAGTTTACGAACCATGATGCTCCATACCGGCCAAACCTGTTGCCGCTGTGCCGGCGCCGACGACAACCGGGCTCATCAGATTGAGGGTCAACCGATCGCATTTGATGGGAGTGCGGCCGGCCGAGATTCGCCGCAATTGGAAACCACCAGCCAGCACGGCATCGTGACACCACGCAGGGGTCCACGCTACGACCTCCATCTGCGGATCGTTGAAGCACCGCGTCATCAACGACTACGCCACGATCTCTGTGCCGATCCCCTTGTGGGTGAAGATTTCCAACAGAATGGCATGGGGCGTACGACCGTCGATGATGTGCGCCTTCCCCACGCCGCCGGCCAAGGCATCCAGGCAGGCGTGCACTTTCGGCAACATGCCCTCGCTGATCGTGCCACGCTTCACCATCCGCTGCACATCCTTACGGGAGACCGTCGGCAGGTGGCGGCCATTGGCATCGCGGATGCCCTTCACATCGGTCAACATCACGAGTTTTTCCGCCTTCAACGCGGCGGCAATCGCGCCCGCCACCAGATCGGCGTTGATGTTGTACGTACTGCCTTCCCGGTCTGTTCCGATCGGCGCGATCACAGGAATGTAATTATCTTCCTGGAGCTTCAAGAGCAACGTGGGATCAATCGACTTCACATCGCCGACAAACCCGAAGTCGGCATCCGCATCATCCGAGTCGAGGTCCTTTTCTATGCTTTCCGCCCAGGCCTTCGCCGTCAGGGCCTTGGTCAACATCAACCCGCCGTCCTTGCCGCTGAGTCCGACTGCCTGTCCACCGTGTCGATTCAAGAGGTCGACGATTTCCATATTGATCCGGCCGGCCAATACCATCTCGACAATTTCCATCGTCGCCGCGTCGGTGACTCGCACCCCATGCCGAAACTTCGCGACCATTCCCAATCGATCCAGCATCTGATCGATTTGCGGACCACCGCCATGCACGATCACGGGGTTGAGCCCGACATACTTCAGCAGCACCACATTCTGGGCGAATCGCTCTTTCAGCGGCCCATCGGTCATCGCATGCCCACCGTACTTGATGACGACCGTCTTGCCCTTGAAGGTGCGGATGTAGGGCAGGGCCTCGATCAGCACGTCTGCCTTCTTAATCAGTTTATTCATGCGTTCCCCCGTCCTGCCGGCCGCTTACAAAATATAGCGGCTCAAGTCTTGATCCTTCACAATATTCTGCAAGCGCTCCCGCACATACGCGGCATCCACCACGATCTTCTTTTCTTTCATCTCGGATCCTTCGAACGACACCTGCTCCAGCAAGCGCTCCATAATCGTAAACAGCCGCCGGGCCCCGATATTTTCTGTCCGTTCGTTGACCTGCACGGCCGTTGCCGCAATCTCTGCCACCCCATCATCCGTAAACTCCACCGTGAGGCCTTCCGTCGCCATCAACGCATGGTACTGACGCACCAACGCCCCTCTCGGCTCGGTCAAGATACGCACGAAGTCTTCTTTGGTGAGCGGCGCCAATTCGACACGGATCGGGAACCGGCCCTGTAGTTCGGGAATCAAGTCAGACGGCTTGGCAACATGAAACGCGCCCGCAGCGATGAAGAGAATATGGTCGGTCTGCACGGCGCCATGTTTAGTGCTCACCGTGGTCCCTTCCACAATCGGCAACAAGTCACGCTGCACCCCTTCACGGGAGACATCCGGCCCCATCGCGCGTTCACGCCCTGCGATCTTGTCGATCTCATCCAAAAAGACAATACCGGTCTGCTCGACCTTCGTGATGGCCTCCCGGACCACTTCATCCATGTCGATCAACTTTTGGGCTTCCTCCTGGGTGAGATGCTTGAGCGCATCGGGCACTTTCATCATTCGTTTCTTTTTCTTCCCTTGGAACATACCGCCCAGCATGTCGCGCAGGTTCCCTTCAAGATCCTCCATGCCGCCCGCATTGGAAATCACCCCCAACGGCAACGCCCGCTCCTTCACTTCCACTTCCACGGATCGCTGATCCAGCTTGCCCTCGCGCAGTTGCAGGCGAAGCTTCGATCGCGTGGCATCCGATGATTCTGTGGATTCAGACGTGTCGGCACGTGCCCCGGAAGGTTCGAATCCAGGGGACGTCGAACGCGACGGTGCACCAGGCAACAAGAGATCGAGTAGCCGCTCTTCTCCAAGCCGCGACGCCTTCTCCTGCACCTCTTCCAAGTGCTTGGTCTTCACCAAACTGATGGCCAGCTCAGTGAGATCACGAATGATCGATTCGACATCTCGACCGACATAGCCGACTTCGGTGAATTTGGAGGCCTCCACCTTGATGAACGGCGCTTCGGCAAGTTTCGCCAGGCGTCTGGCGATTTCGGTTTTGCCCACGCCGGTCGGCCCGATCATGATGATGTTTTTCGGCATGACCTCATCACGCAACTCAGGAGCCAGTTGCTGACGACGCCAGCGATTACGGAGCGCAATCGCCACCATACGCTTGGCATCCTGCTGGCCGATCACATAACGGTCCAGCGCTTCGACGATCTGACGAGGTGTGAGGTTATTCACGTTGAGGGGACGGGAGGTCGTTTCGGTCGTCATGGCGGCAGATCCTAACGCGAGAGCGATTCGATCACAATCTGTTGGTTGGTATAAATGTCGATCCCGCCGGCAATCATCAGGGATTCCCGGACGACTTGTTCGGCAACCAGTTCGGAATGCCCCAGCAAGGCGCGCGCGGCAGCCAGCGCATACGGCCCGCCTGATCCGATCGCCAGGATCGCGTCTTCCGGCTCAATCACATCTCCGGTTCCCGAAATGATGAAGGAGTGATCGAGATCGGCCACGGCCAGCAACGCCTCCAAACGCCGTAACGCGCGATCGGTGCGCCAGTCCTTTGCCAATTCCACGGCGGCTCTCGTCAGATTTCCACGATACTCGGCCAGTTTGGCCTCAAACTTTTCAAACAAGGTGAAGGCATCGGCCGTCGCACCGGCAAACCCTGCCAGCACCGTATCACTGTGCATACGGCGCATCTTCCTGGCATTGTGCTTCATGACCGTAGTGCCGACCGTGACCTGCCCATCGCAGCCCATCGTCACCTGGTTGCCTCGTCTCACACACAAGACCGTGGTAGATCGAATGATCATCGCGACCCCTTCCGCTTGGTAGACTCGCTCGCCTCCGTGGCACTCACGGCACGAGGGTGAGTGCGATCGTATAACGCGAGTAGTTGGTCCGTCGCAAGATGTGTATATTTTTGTGTCGTACTGAGCGAGGCATGTCCCAGCATTTCCTGAATGGCGCGCAGATCGGCGCCCTCATCCAATAAATGCGTGGCAAACGAATGGCGCAAGGTGTGAGGATGAACCGCGCCGCCGGTCAGCTGCCGCGAATATTTGGCCACAATGCGCGCAATGGTTCTAGTGGTCAATCGGCCCCCGCGGCTATTGCGAAAGACGGCCACGGCGTCCGATCGCCCAGAGGACGGCCCCGGCACCGTCTGGATCTGCGCGTGGTAGGCATCGATCGCCTCCAAGGCCATGCTCCCGATCGGAATCACCCGTTCTTTCCGGCCCTTTCCACGCACGCGCACCAGCCCTTCGCTCCGGCTGATATCGTCGCAATTCATGCCGACCAATTCACTGACGCGAGCCCCGGTGGAATACAAGGTCTCGAGAATCGCGCGATCCCGCCCCCCTTCCCGCGCTGTGGCACCGGGGAACTCCATCAACGCACCCGCATCGTCTTTCGTGAGAACCTGGGGAAGGTGTTTGGGAAGCTTCGGGGCGCGCACGTCCTCTGCGGGATTCACCTCCAATTGCCCGACACGCACGAGATATCGAAAGAAGCTGCGCAGGCAGGCCAGCTTTCTTGCCAGCGAGGCCTTCTTATCCCCCTTGCGATCCCGTGCGGCGAGAAATTCGCGAATCAGAGCCGGTGTCACCGCTTGAGGCACCAGCGGCCCGCCCGGCTTCAGCACACTCAGCACGAAGGCGTGGAACTGAGCCAGGTCGGACGTATAGGCCCGAATCGTTTGAGGCGACGCGCTCTGTTGGACAGACAAGACGTCTAGGAAAGTCCGGATTGCGCGATCCATGCGTCAAAATCCTCAACGGCTCGTTGCTGGATAAGACGCCGCTTCTGATCCTTGTCGCGCGTCTTGACGGTGACGGGTGGGAACAGCCCGAAGTTCGTATTCATCGGCTGAAAGTGGGCCGGGTCGCTCTTGGCAATATGCGCAATCAAGCAGCCGTGGGCGCTGTTCGGCGGCGGAGTCACCAACGGCTGGTCCGCCAGGCCTCGCGCCGCATTGATGCCGGCAATCCCTCCCATCGCGGCCGACTCGGTATACCCTTCGACCCCGACCAATTGTCCGGCAAAAAACACCGTGCCGCGAGATTTGAGCTGGAGCGTGTCGCGCAGCAGTTGTGGCGAGTTGATGAAGGTGTTGCGATGCAGACTTCCAAGTCGTAGAAATTCAGCATTCTCAAGGCCGGGAATGAGACGAAACACCCGTCGCTGCTCCGGATAGGTGAGTTTGGTCTGAAACCCGACCATGTTGTAGCAGGTCCCATGCGCATTCTCGGTACGCAGCTGCACCACGGCATAGGGACGCACACCGGTCTTGGGATGTTCCAGCCCGACCGGCTTGAGCGGGCCGAACTGCATGGTCTGTCGACCACGCTCGGCCATGACTTCAATCGGAATACAACTTTCAAAATAGGCGATTTTTTCGAACTCTTTCGGTTGGACCTTTTCGGCCGTCATCATCGCGTCGTACAACGCATTGTACGCGGCTTCATCCAGCGGGCAATTAAGGTAATCAGCGCCCCCCTTGCCATACCGTGACGCACGATACACGATGTCCATATTGATCGACTCCGCGTCAATAATGGGCGAAATCGCGTCGAAGAAATAGAGATGCCGCTCGTGGGTCAATTCGCTGATGGCTTTCGATAACTTTTCCGACGTGAGCGGACCTGTCGCAATGATGCAGACGGCGTCCTGCGGAATCTCCGTGACTTCCTCACGCATGATCCGGATATTCGGATGCCCCTCCAGCGCCTGCGTGATTGCCCGGGCGAACTGCTCGCGATCCACTGCTAACGCCGAGCCGGCCGGCACACGCGCCTCCTCAGCGGCACGAATCACCAGCGAGTTCAGGCGACGCATTTCCGTTTTCAAAATGCCGGGGGCATTCAACGGATCGACGGATCCGAGGGAGTTCGAACACACGAGCTCTGCGAGGTCACCGGTCTTATGTGCTTTGGTCATTTCTTTGGGGCGCATTTCGTAGAGCGTCACCTTGGCGCCACGATTCGCGGCCTGCCAGGCGGCTTCTGTGCCGGCCAGACCACCCCCGATGATCACGATGTCTTCACGCATGAATGGGAAACCTTTGAAAAGATGGAAGGAGGCCCATTGTAGGAATCGCCTTTTCTCGATGTCAAGAAACGCGAGGCCCATTCCATTCAGCCCTCGCCCATGAGGCCATCTGAAGCCATTGAACCGGAAGGCCGACCGGAAAAGGCCCCTTGAGTTTGTTGCTCCCTTTTGCCAGACCGTGCTAAACTCCGCCCGCGTGGGCGATTAGCTCAGGGGGAGAGCGCTTCCTTCACACGGAAGAGGCCACTGGTTCGATACCAGTATCGCCCACCATCTTTTCAACGACTTCCGAGACAGTACTCTCCGACACCCTCAACACTGTGGTCATGTTTGTGTCACGGTGTGACCGTCGGTCCAAAATTTCACTCCATCTCGCAGGCTTTCCTGGTAATGATGCGCACAGCGTTGCGTCATCCTCGGCGACTTGTGTCCGAGGAGCCGTTGCACCTTGTAGAGGTCCACTCCCGCCTGGACCAGCCGCGTCACAAAAGTGTGGCGGAGATTAGGGAATGGAGCGCGGGCACTACCAGCTCGCGTAACCATGACGGACAGGCATCGAGCAATCTCACCTCCTCGCCTTCCATCAGCCACCGAGGACCTTGATGGTCTCCTGCGGATTGCTCGCCAAGACCGTAAAGGCCAGCCGATCAATGGTGAGGGTGAATCTAGAATCCATGGGATCTATCGAACTCCTATACGGAGCGCTGTGGGTAGCGCCCCCGTGTTACCAAGACGGGGGCCAACGCGAAGGGAAGGAGGCGTATGGAGGCATATGTGCGCTTTCGTGCGCTAGGAGCGGCAATTGCGTGCATCGTCCAGAGGTAGGATAGGGTCGGAACAAGAAACCAGCTCGTTTTTTAATCCCTGTACGAAAACAAAGTTTGGAATGAATTATTAGACTTGTGGGATAGCATCAGAGTCTGCTGGCCCATTCATTCTATTGGGGCACGATAGTAGCAACATTACCCATGGCCCCGACATCGACGTGTGAAGATAGTCCGGACGCGAGCATTGAGGCAGCGCCAACAACCAATGCAACGTCGAATGCTGATGGGGGAGAACTTGCTGTAGGAGCGTTTCTTAATCAGGCCACTTGTGGGTGCGAGTAAGTCACAGGTGAACATGGCTTCCATTGTTCTTCAAGATTTCTACGATTCGGATACATACTACGTCCTTGACGAGGAGTCTGGAGACTTCTCCATCCAAGACAAGTCTTCTATGCAGCCAAATGAGACCCGCCCGGTCGGATTTGCCGACGTAAAGGCTGTGGGGTGGCCATGGAAAAGAAAAAAATGGCTGATCGCTCTCTATGCCATACATAAGACGCTGCTGCTTCGTGTCGGAGCAAGCACATTTAACTGGGCAAACCCTGACTTGGAGGTTTCTCGCGAGCAACTTTTTGGTTGTTTAAAAAGTTTTAGAGTTGCACAAAATTCAAAAGCAATTCTATCGCTTCTCTACTGTCATAACGATTGGGGAGGAACATTTCCAAATAACCCAGGCGGCGACTTTTGTACACACATTGTATGGAGTCTTCGAAGTCGTGGGGCGATGCTACGTTACATGTATCAATGGCAAGCTATAAGCCAGGGAAAGCCTTTGAATCAGTTACTCTTCAATGAGATCAATTCCCGTATACGCGAACGAGCCGAGGTTGGGAAGCTCTAGCGATACGAACCCCACCTCCCTCTATGACCAGGTCGGGAACTTGACCCGCGTCACCGATCCGGATAGCGTGCTGGCCATGACCTACGACCAGGCCAACAGGCTGCTGAGTGTGAACACAGCCGGCTCGCCGGACCAACCGGCCGTCACCCTGGGGTATGCCTATGACCAGATCGGCAACCGACTGCTCCTCGCCAAGGCGGCCAAGACAACCAGCTATCACTATGCCGGGCTGAATCGCCTGACGGGCCTGGGTAATGGGTTGACCCTGCCGCTGCCGACCACGAATCGCGAGGACTGGCGGAAGGGCGAAGGCTCAGGGCGGATGAACAGGGGACCAATCCCGGTATCCTGCGCAACGGGGTGAGCTTCGCGGCGGGCTTCGCCGGCCAGGCCTTTCAGTTCGACGGAGTCGACGACGAGATCGGGTTCACCAGCGCGGTGGGCCACTTCGGGTATCAAGCCATCGTGCTAATTGTTCTGCTCGAACCTTTAGCCATTCTTGCCCACTAAATTCTCTATCAGAGACTGGTTTAGAGAAGCATTTGGAGGTGCTGGACCAGAAGTCCCAGACTGCAAGCCATACCAGATCAATGCCGATTGGCCGGACAGTCTCTCTGGAAGTGGAGGATTCTAAATGAGAACAGCAAGTCGAACGTTTGTGGAGAGGCTTATTGTATTTGCGTTACTCTGCAGTAGTTTCATGGTTGGTTGCGGCGATTATTCCATTAAGCTCCCAAGAGAATACTCACTCGTCAGGATATATGGAGGCGCATTTCTCATTTATCATCCTGATGGTAAGGTTGCTGTAGATGCAAATGTTGATGGATATAAGGTTTATGGAACAATTGTTGTGGGGCACGTATCAGCCGCGGATCTCGAGCCTGAAAAATCCTATAGCAGGCCGGGATACTTCACTATTAATACAGAAACCCGCGCAATAGACGCTGGTCTCAGCAAACAAGCATTTCTTGATTCATTGCATAAACTCGGGATAGATACCGAACCGGCTTTACTTAAACCGGCCCGTTCGCAATCATAGCAGTGTAAGAAAACTAAATTTGGGGCCAGCAACTGATCCCGCCTCGCAGGCGACCAATATCCTGCATCAGCTCACTGCCACCAGCACCCAGATCAACAAGGCAGAGTATGTCTATAACCCCGTCGGGAATCGGACGAGTCTCAGGGATCGACGAGGCCCACAGGCCTTCGGCTACGATCAGCTCGATCGACTCACCAGTGCGAGCCATTCGTTGCTAGAGGTCTCACTGTCGAATGAGGTCTTGTGTGCCTTGTTCATAGGGATTCGGCCCTCATGGGATCGGCTTCGCTTTCTCATTTGATCCTAGCCTTGAATGGCCCTGAGATTGCGTCGATGAAATGTGACGCACAATTCCTCGCTCATCAAACATGACCGTGAAAGTATTCACGTTGGATGTTGCGCCGCCAGCAAAGAGCCCCACAATCGGGATAAACGTCGCGCCATCGACTTCCACATCCAAATGAGAGTAACTCCAAATCTCCATAATGGTTCCAGGCTGAGATGGCGGCAACCCGGGAATGGCCACATAGCTACCAGATTGGCGGCTAACGCTGTTCGGCTTGCCGAGAATCCGTTTCACGTCCTCCTTTGTGGACGAGTTGAGTATGACTTGAGACGTACGACCTTCATCCACAACGGAAGGGTTGCCACTACTCACGCAGCTTGATGTAAGCAAAAGAAACGCTAGGTACTGAATGGGGAATCCACGGAAGAGGCGAAACGAGAAGAACATAAGCGCCTCGCAGGGTGGCCCATTTTAGGCGGGAGGGGTCAGACTCGCAATGGCACGTAGCAGGAATGTCGAGACTGGTATCGTGATACTTGCGCAGATACAGGCACAAGTGCGATAGCGCATACGGTCATCGAGGGGCCGTATATTGAATATTTTTGACCGGCGACCTTAGCCGGCTTCACATCGATTTGCGCACCCTCGCCTGGGTGCTCGTTGCTGAAGAGGATCGAAAGATCGGCTGCCGGCGACGTCGCGACCTGTGGGCCAGATCGGAGGATAGCCGAGGTTCCAGCAGATCCAGCGGATCGTGGCGGTCACCACCCGAATACGACGCACCCGGCCCAAGCAGAACCGAATGCGCACCGCTCCAAAGTGCAGATCTCGGCGAGCCTGCCCAATCAGCCGAACCGCCTCTATATATCTTGATACCTACTGCGAACTGCAAACCGGCACATCCTGGTCCCTCCCCCGATCCATTGGCCTACTGTTCACCTCTGTAACAGCAATGGACACGCCAGTCTCCTCCTGGACCTCCTGTTGTAGGCGGGGAATCATCTTGTTCAGAAGAGTGTGATAGGTATCGGTATACCGTTCTTCCATCACCTGCTCCAGAGTCAGCTGCGAAGATATTTTCTGCCAGTTGCTCCCCACCTCATCGTTCATCAATTCCGAGGATGGAGACGGCTTTCCTTCCAATAAATCTGATCGACTCGCGACAATGTAGTACAGGGCTTCGACTGGCTTCTTGTCCTTGGTGCACGCAACGGCCTTAAACACACGGGTATCGCGCTCATCAAACGTTCCCGGTTTCTCCGGTTGAGCCAGCCCATCCCCTACCCATGTCAGCGACAGCAACACCAAACCGATCCCGGCAGAGAGATAGCTACCCCATCGACTTGGGGCAGACCGCTTCTGGACGGTGCTGCTCCTAGACAACAATGCAATGACTCGAAGTGCTGTGCCCATGATGTCCCTTTCTCAAGCGCCCGGACCATTCCCAACCTAGCACCGAAGAATTCTATGGGCGACCAGGAATTTCCCCGAAAGGTGGCCCCGGTTGATTGGACAGCCTAATCGCCTCGCTCCTCTGGTTCGCCACCTGCTGGTGGCTTCGGTGAAGTCAGGCTATCACGCGTACCACAGGGCCCGAATCCGGTGCCACCTCTTAACGCGAATGTATCTTTAAGAGGGTGAGGGAAAACAACTTGCCATAAACTCGATCAAACCAGAGAAATCTCCCTGGTCCGCCCTCTTCATCGCTCCAATATATCGTGCTCGAACCTCTTCTCCTTGAGCCATGAGGTGAATCTGAGGCCACTGAGGTAAGGGGTGCTTACGGGAATGGAGAAAAATATCTGTGACAAGCCTGGCGTGCCGCCCATTGCCGTTTCTGAATGGATGAATTTTCGTCAGCCGATTCTGAAGACGTGCGGCCACTTCTATGACTGGCATGTGTGACTCGGTGGAATCCCAGGCAAGAAAGTCGTCACTGAGTAACTTCAGTTGCTCTCGAATCAGGTGCGGCTCACAGCCCATATTGAGTCGTTCTTTGCGATACTGTCCTCCCCACGCCCAAATAGAGCCAAACATACTTCGATGCACAGCGAGGATAAAATCATCCGTGAGCCATGTTGTCCCGCGCTTTTTTCTTCGTGCTTCAAAAATATACTGGTTATAGGCAAGACTGATAGTTTGGGCTTCCGCAGCATTTCGATCAACTCGTGTGACAAGCGAGAGGTTTATCAGGCCTGACGTGTCCTCTCCCGGTGTGGCTCCGGCAAGGTGCGTCTCATCCGCCATCATTCTTCCCTGATATGCGTTTCCTCGTGCTGCGTAAAATGTTGTCTGTGCTCTTTTCGAGCAACTGTCGAAATGCTTCTTCCTCGGGGGCCTGACGTTCAAGCGCCATCGTGCCCATTGTCTGCTTGAGCCGCTTGAGGGCAACCGTGCGTGCCCGTCCTCGGAGTATTTCTTCAAGTGGCTTTTGCGGTCGCGGCTCAATAGAGAGCGTGCAGGAAAGCCCCTCATAGATCCGCCGGAGCGTTCCCAGCTGCGGATCGACTTTTCCAGACTCAATTGCAGCCAGGTTGGGCTGCGTAATATGTGCACGTTGTGCCAATTCACTCTGAGTCATTCTGAGGTAGTTGCGAAGAATGCGTATCCAGTCCCCGGGCGAACGATGGCTGGTCCCTGTTGGAGGCTCAACCGTGAGGCGTGACAGTGCGATATCGTCAAGAATCGTGACCAGCTTTCTCTTCATGGCTACATCATACTGTAAAGAATATAATATTGAGTAGTTTTATATTGCTAACAGCATACCTATTAAAATTTATATACTGCTAGCGATATACTATCGATATTAAGATATTGTTATAATTGATCAATGACGTTAAGCGGGTACTCTTATAGAGTAGTCGTAAGCCAGGGAGAAATGAGGAAGACAGGTCGAGAAGGTGGAGCGTGGATGATTTTCAAGGCTATGGCACTTCCCTCCAGGCAAGAGACCTTGATTCGAACTCGACTTCCTCGACCATAGGGTGGTCGCCTCCCTTCACTGGACAGAATCAGCACCCTGAGCTAGACTTTTCTCACAAGGAACACACATTCGTCTTTACGAATGTTCCGACAGAAGAAAGAGAGGCATAGCATGCGCGGGACTGTAGCAACGATCATCTTAGGATTAGCGCTGACCACTGGCTGCTCGACCACCAATCAGGCTGCGACACAAGACCAGAACTACAACGCGCCGCTCAGCATTTATAGCGCAATGGACAGTACCTCGTTGGTCTATTCCGACCCTACGGCTGCCTCACAGGCCAATGACAACCCCTATCGGTGGCTTGGATTCATCCTCCATCCGGTCGGGCAACTCGTTGACTACACCGTAAACCGCCCGCTGTATGCTATTACCAAACACGCGCCTTACATCTTCGGATACACGTCCGAAGATTCAATGATCGATTCACAGCGCCGGTAGCACTGCTCGACACTTCGCCGGCCGGGCCCCTCCCGGTGGCGAAGTGACATCGCCCGCCCGTCCGACTGCCAGTCGCATCTCCCTAACCATTCAGGTATGCTCTCCTCCGTAATCCTGTTCTACGTTGAACCCGAGCCTCGAACCGGCTATGCATCGCCGCCTCTCACTGCTTCCGTTATGCTTCACAGTCTGCGCCCTCTGGACGGGATGCGAAACTCCGCCCCCCCCCAGGGCTCCGCTTCCCCCTTCGGAGAGCGATCTCGATCTCATGGGGCCCACAAAACTCTGCGATTCACGGCAAGCATTCCTGGCAGTACATCCCGGTGTTGCGCCTCACATCGAAACCTGGGGCAGCGGGCAAGAACTCCGTATTTCCTCCGAGCACAGCCACTCCAAGAGCGATGAATCGTATTTTTTTGACGAGGACGGAACGCTGGTTGGAATGCTGTTCGTGTATCGCGCCGGACTCGATCTGGCCCCCTACAGGACCCTCCGATACACCCTCTCCCAACTCAAACCCAGTCTCGAGTTTTATTTGACGGTGGCACAGTTGGCTGATCGCCAAAACATGGAATCCAGTACCATCTATGACACCGGGGACGAAAAAACGACGACCCGATACCTGGTATTGGGAGAACGCGGCGACCAACGCCTACTCGAAGCGTCCTTTACAATCGATCCGTACGTGAAACTATTTTCTCCATACCGCAAGGAGTTTCTCGACCGCCTCCGCGAGACATCTACGCAGACCGGCGGCCGACAACTCGACAAACAGGGAGCTGAGGACAAGGAGCCCTTCGCGTCCCTGCAACAGTTCGCCCGTGGCCAAACGGCGCAACTTGCCTATTGCGGAACAAAAAACCAGGTCATCGCCCTCGACGCGTACCAAAAGGCCAGCACCTCGGGATTCACCGGGACAATCTGGCAGGCGGAGCTGCGCCACCGTTTGGGCGTCTCCTGGGAAGCGGCCGGCAACTTAGAAAAGGCCAAAAGCGAACTCGTCGCCTCCTTAGCCTTACGCCCTAATTCGCCGGAGGTCGTCAACAACCTTGGTGCCGTGTACTGGAAACTGGGCGAAAAGAAAAATGCTCTGGCCTCCTTCGAAAAAGCCATATTGATGCGCCCTAACTACGCCATTGCCCGTTTCAACGTCGCCGAGGCCATCGCGGATGACAACCCGAGGCGGGCTATTACGGAATATGAAACGTACCTGGCCCTCGTAGAAGGCATTCCCGAAGAAACGGACCGTGCCGCGCTCGCACAAAAACGCGTGCAAGCACTCAAGCACCAGTAGAATTGGGCAGGGCGCTTGATCGGCGTTGAATCGATGTAGGGAACGCGGGGCAGATCAGCGGGGGGACTTTTCGGCTTCTTCCTGACTCGTCTTACACTCGATACACAAGGTCGTCACGGGGCGTGCTTTCAAGCGCTTGTAGGGGATATCGCCCTCACAACCTTCGCAAATGCCATAGGTCTGCGTGACGAATCGCCCCAGCGCCTCATCAATCTTCTTGAGCAGTTTCCGCTCACGCTCGCGAATACGGAACGAGAAATGCTGGTCCGCTTCGGCGGAAGCCTGATCACTCACATCGGGAAACACTTCCAACCCGGTAGGATTCGTCAGCACCACGCCGGCTTCAGCTAAAATCGCCGCACGTTGCCCTTCGAGGTCCGCCAGAATGTCGGGATACTTGACCCCGTTGGCTTTGGATGGCTTTCGCCGAGCGGCGGTTGGAGTGGCTTTTTTCGTGGACGTCTTCATCAAATACTCGGAATCGAGATGCCGGTATTGTCTTCAGAGCGTAACCAGAAATTGGACTATAGCAGCCGTAAATCAACGGGGTCAATCCGTTCTTCGAGGCTCCGCCAAGGCATCACCATGCTCTCACCAGAATCTCATGCTCAGAGATCCCTCCGGCCTTCAATGGACTTGACGAGGGTCACTTCGTCCGCATACTCGATGTCCATCCCAACCGGAATGCCATAGGCAATGCGAGAAACCCGGACGTGATGCGGCTTCAACAGCCGAGTGAGGTAGATGGCGGTGGCCTCGCCTTCGATCGTGGGGTTCGTCGCCACGATCACCTCTTCCACCCCTCCCGCCTTCACTCGATCCAACAACTCCTCCGCGCGAATATCCGATGGCCCGACACCATCCAGCGGGGACAACACCCCGAGCAGCACGTGATACAAGCCTCGATAGCCGCCGGCACGTTCGATCGCGTACAAGGTGCTGGGCTCTTCAATGACGAGAATTTTACTGCGATCACGCTTCGGGTCTCGGCAGAACTCACAGAGTTCCTCTTCGGCAATGTTGCGGCATTGTCGGCAGAACGACAGCCCCTCCTTCATCGCCTGAATCGCTTCGGCAAGGCGCATCGCATCGTCTCGTTCAGCCTTGAGCAGATGAAAGGCCAGCCGCTGCGCGCTCTTCTGGCCGATCCCTGGCAGGCGCACCAACTCGCGCACAAGTTTTGCCAACAAACCTTGCTGATCAACACTCATGGCACATCGCCAAATCGCTGCAGCCGCCGGCCATCAAAATAAACCGGGGATCTTCATCCCGCCCGTCACGGCCTTCATCTCTTCAGCCATCATGTCGCGTGACTTTTTCAACGCATCGTTGCCGGCCGCCACAACCAAGTCTTGCAACATCTCGACATCGCCGGCCTTCACGACCTCCGGATCGATCTTGACACTCAACAGATCCATCGCCCCGTTGACCGTCACCGTCACAATTCCACCACCCGCCGTTCCTGACGCCGTCTTGCTCGCGGCCTGCTCCTGCACCTTCGCCATCTGTTCCTGCATGGCCTGCGCTTGCTTCAAGATGTTGGACATATTCCCGAATGGACTCTTCATTCCTGTACCTCCTGCGCCGGAGCAGTCGTGCGAACCTCCGCCAGCTCTCCGCCGAACATCTCCAGGGCTTGTTTCACAAGGGGATGTGCCTTCGCCTGTTGCGTCAAGATCAGGCGCTGTTCCTGCTCCTTTGCAACCCGGATCTGCTTCATCGTAGGGGCGGCCCCTGGATCCTGTTCCGCCACCTCGACGATCCGAATTCGTACGGCACACCCGTAAAGACTCTCTCCCAACGTCGCCAAGGCCTGCAGGTTATCCTCTTTCTCCAACATCGATCGCGCGGTAGTGGCCTGCTTGGCAAACCCCAACGTGATCAGCCCGCCCTCAATCTTGACCAGACGGCCCATTTCAAGGAACGGCGCGATATTAGGATGATTCATGGAGACCGCATCTTGAAACTGCTCCCAATTCACCTCCACCGCAACGGCCGAGGCCTCGGCAGAAGCAGCCACCTTGGACTCGCGCTGAACCGACGCAGCAGAAGCCGGAGCATTCATAGGGGCCGAGGAAGACGCCGCAGGCGGGGGTGCAGGCGGAGTCGCTACTTCGCGCGGGCGTGCGGCAGTGGAGGCCTTCGAGGCGCTCCCGCCAGAAACAGACGGTTTCGCGATGCTGTCCTGACTGATTTTCGCATCGGCAGGTTTGGCCGGTTGAGGCGGTGTCACCCTCTCCTGAGATTGCGCAGGCGCCGGTGTCACCACCCGGCGATCGGCTACCGGCCTCTCGGGCTGAACACCGGGGCGGCTGGATGTCGGTTGAACCTCTGCGTTTCTCAATAACCGGGTGGCACGGACCGCCGCCGTTTCGAGCACAAACCGCGGATGGGCACTGACTCGCAAGCTGTCTTCGGCAGCGGCATACATCCGAAACAAGTCCTGCAATTGCTCCACGGTGAACCGTCCGGCGTCGCGAACCAGTTGCGTCAAATCTTCTTCGGTCGCTTCGATGAGGCTCCGCAGCTCCGGCCCTGACGGCACCACCGCCGCCACCAGCATATTCCGCACGTATTCCACTAGATCGGCGCAGTACGCACGCACGTCGTGCCCTTGATCCAACAACGCCGCAATAACCTGCAGGGCCTTAGCGCTGTCCTGTTGAATCACCGCCTCGACCATGGCTCGTATGCGTTCTTGCGGGACCGCGCCGAGCAATGCTTCGAGATCCTCATGGCGAATCGTCTTGCCGCCGAACGCAATAATTTGATCCAGTAAACTGAGCCCGTCGCGCATGCTCCCCTCGCTGGCTCGCGCCAGAGCCAGCAGACTGCGGTCTTCGATACTCAACCCGTCTTGATCGGCGACATGCCGCAACCGTCGTGCGATTTCGGCCTTGGAGATCCGGCGAAAATTGTAGTGCTGACAGCGTGACAGGATCGTCGCGGGAATCTTATGAATTTCTGTCGTCGCGAAGATGAACACGACATGGGCGGGGGGCTCTTCCAGCGTTTTCAGCAGCGCGTTGAACGCCGAATTGGAAAGCATGTGCACTTCGTCGATAATGTAGACCCGATACTGCCCCCGGAACGGCGTAAACTTGACGTTCTCGCGAATCTCGCGAACGTCGTCCACGCTGGTGTTCGAGGCGCCGTCGATCTCGACCACATCCACCGACGTGCCCTGCGTAATCTCCTGGCAATTCGCACACGTATTACACGGCGTTCCGGTCGGCCCCTGCTCGCAATTCAGCGCTTTCGCCAGAATCCTGGCGACCGTCGTCTTTCCCACCCCGCGGGTACCGGAAAAGAGAAAGGCATGGGCAATCCGCTTCGTCGCGATCGAGTTCATCAACGTCTGTACGACGTGTGACTGCCCGATGACGTCGTCAAAGGTCCCCGGCCGGTATTTTCTTGCGGAGACTTGGTAGTCCATGGGGCGTGGATCATTCCTCGTGAATGGTACCGTCCATGGTATGGACGCTTCACGAATGACGTGTCGCGAGAGACGTCATCAATGAAAGTGGGGCCAGGTGATCCTGCGGCACACAGAACGAACCGCTTACCGTTGCTTCCTTCCGGACCTGGCGGGGTTCACAGGGTTCTGTTGCACAGGGCCCGGCCCCGTTACAGTTACAATAGCTAGTCCATTGCCTCGATTGGCGAGGCGACGACTGATCACAGGTCCCCTCAACCTTGCGCGGCATTTTTGATGGCGGAGAGGGTGGGCATTCGAAGTCGCGCTCCCACTGAGGGGGCCTGCCCCCTCGTGTCTCCCCACGCAGGGGAGTGTCTCCCCCGCGATCCCCCTCGTTCGAATCCCACCGCATCAGTTCGCGATGGCCATTCCAACTCACACGCCTTCTCAATCTTGCAAGGCTCTGCTTGATGGCGGAGAGGGTGGGATTCGAACCCACGGTCCCGTTGCCGAGACGCATGCTTTCCAAGCATGTCGATTCGTCCACTCTCGCACCTCTCCGCGATCGGACGACTTCAAGGGGTCGCATCTTATCACGCAGGTTTTGGTGCGGCAAGGTAAGGTCCCGCATCCGAATAGGATGCCACGAGGGTGCAGGACACAGACCAACAGGCGAAAATCCAACAAGTGAGCGCCACAAGGCGCCGGACGCCCCCCTAACCTGTCACCATTGACCCATCCGGCGCGCATTCCTATACTGCGGAACCATTTCAGGGGAGGTCCGTGATGAAAATTCTGGTCGGGATCGGAGTCGTGATCCTACTGCTCATCGTCCTGATCGTCGCATTGCCCTTCCTTATTGATTTGAATAAGTATCAGGATCGATACCGCCCGTTAATCGAAGAAGCCCTCAACCGAAAGGTCGAACTCCAGGATATTCGTCTGACCATCTGGCCACGCATTGGCGCACGAGTCGGCGGATTCGTTGTCCAGGACGACCCGGCCTTTCGCTCAGGCCCCTTCGCCTCGCTCTCGTCCTTGGACGTAGGCGTCAAACTCTTACCCCTGGTCAGAGGCAAAATCGAGGTAGAGGAGATCACCCTGCGCAACCCGGTCATCGCGGTGCTGAAGAATGCGCAGGGCCAGCTCAACGTCTCGACCCTCGGCTCCAGAACACCGGCTCCGCCGACCACTCCAAAACCAGACGCCCCCGCGCAGCCGCCCGGAAGCCCTCTCCAAGTCCTGGCACTCTTCGCGGTGGACCGGGTCTCGATCGACGGAGGGAAACTTTCGTATCGGGACGAGTCCACTCCAAAACCGACCGAGTACACCGTCAATAATCTCGAGTTTCTGCTGACATCGGTCCATCTCGATGAAAGCCCCACCGTCCACCTCGGGGCAACCGTCCAGCCGTACAATCTGCCGGTCCAGCTCGACGGCACGTTTGGGCCACTCGTTGAAACCCTGGACGTGAAATCGTTCGCGTTCACCCTTGCGCTAGGGAAAGTGGCGGTGGGCCTCAAAGGCCGCGCCGTCGGAGGCAACCTGGACGCAACCGTCAATGCCTTGCAGATCGATACGGCAGATCTCCCCATTGCACTGCCGCTGACAAAACCGGTACAGCTCAAAGATCTGCATCTCACGCTCCACGCCCTCTATCCTCTGTCGCCCGATATCGCACCCGCCAATCAGATCGATCTGACCGATCTGGGGCTGACCCTGGTTATGGGCGGGTCGGCCATTAACGTGAAAGGCACGGCTGCCAAAGGCCTGGTCAATCTGACGGCAGCATCCGCCAGTATCAACTCCGCGGATCTTCCGATAGCCGTCCCCCTCACGAAGCCGGTCGAGCTCAAAGACCTGCATGTGAGCCTGCGTGCCAAGTATCCGCCCAAAGAGGGAGCCGCGCCGCTCGAACTGGCCGAGATTCCGAACCTGGGCCTGACCGTCGCCATGGGAAGTTCGCGTATCGAGGTCAAAGGATCGGTGCTGGGCGGATTGGCGAAATTCACTGCCAACTCAAAACTCATCAACACGACTGATCTGCCAATCGCGCTGACACTGAAGAAGCCCGTGGAGGTCAAAGACCTGCAGGCCACGGCCGAAATGAAGGGACAGGAAGCACGCCTCACCAGCCTCTCCCTCCAACTCTTCGGCGGATTCGTCCGCGCGCAGGGAACGCTCGGCCTGGGGACGACAGCTCCCCCCTTCACTGGCACGAGCTCGATTCAAGGGCTTCAACTTGGACCGGCTCTTCAGGCCGTCGGCACTGATCAGGTATCTATGAGCGGAACGGCCAACGCCGAGCTGGCAGTCAGCGGACGCGGGTTTACCCACCCTGACCTCGTCAAGGCCCTCGCGGGTACCGGCCATGTGGCCGTGAAAGAAGGAAAAATCGAGGGGATCAATCTCTTGCACCAAGCCTCGGTATTACTCAAAGTCGTGGGGGTTTCCCTCGACAACGTCAAAGCCACCGCATTTTCCACCATCGAAAGCGACTTTGCGATCAAACAAGGACTGATCGCCGTCCAACGACTCCTCGTCGACAGCCATGATTTTCAGGCCACAGGCGGCGGGACGATCGGCCTCGATCAGTCGCTCGACATGAAACTGAATCTCAACCTGTCCCAGGCCTTGAGCCAAAAAATTGCGGCCGGCTCTCCCATTGCCAGAGTCGCCCTCACCGGCGGGCGGCTCTCGCTGCCACTACTCATTACCGGCAGCGCACAGGCCCCCTCCTATGGCCTCGACACAAAAATGTTCGCTGGAAAAGTGAAAGACCAGGTAAAGGAGAAGGTCAAAGAGGCCGTGGGAGACCTTCTGAAAGGCTCGACCAAGCCGGACGATCTCAAGCAACAGGGCAAAGACCTCCTGAAGGGATTGTTCGGACGGTAGCATCGCGGAAGACACCTGTCGCTGGCCGACTTGGTCACACAATACCTCTGCAATATGGCTTTTGAATCACGGGGGCGATCCTGGTCATCGTCGCCGCGCTGTTCGTCGCCAAATCCGTTTGGGCCTACAAATCGCGCCGCTGGTGGCCAGACTCGCTATCGATCGTGCGCTCCAGGGCCTCCCGAGTCAGGTGGCCTCTGTCGAGGCCACACACATCGAACGTAATCAGGCAATTTTTCAACAATTACAAAGAGATGGGCTAAGCATCCTCTTCCCCCAGCGTGACGTACGGCTCCTTAATTCACCCTAATGACCCAGCCGCCATCCATATATCCATACGCCCACGGCTGCCTCCAGGACACCGGCGTGTCGCCTTACTTGTTGCCCCCTAGCGCAACATGCTACTGTACCCCGTTTCGTTCCAAAACGGCTGTGACTAAGGAGACGATACCATGACTAGGCAGACCGACCTCGATCGCCCTCGACATTCAGACCGAACATCGAGCGGCAGCCTCGTCGATGCAGACACGGAATCCGCGTTGACCGAAGAGCATGCGGCCGGCACAAACCTCGACAAGATTCGCGACATTCTGTTCGGCGCCCAGGTCCGTGATCATGAACGCCGCTTTACCAAACTCGAAGCCCAGCTGCTCGCAGAAGCGGCCCAGTTGCGCAGCGACCTCAAAGACCGATTCGCCTCGCTGGAACAATACATTCGAAAAGAAGTCGAGACGGTCACCGGCCGTCTGACGGCCGAAGAGCAGGGGCGTACCAATGCCGTCGGCCGCTTGACCACGGAGTTGCAGACGCTGGCCGGCGTGCTCCAACAGACGGCCACACAGTTACGGGACCAGAGCGAGCAGGCGCATCAGGATTTGCGCAATCAGCTCCAGAGCCAGGCAACCTCACTCGCCGGCGAGTTCGGACAACAGCACGCCGCCTTGTCGGCCACCCTCGACGACGCGGTTCGCCAACTCTCACACCAAAAGACCGACCGCGCCTCCCTCGCGACGTTGTTCCAAGAACTCTCTCAGAGGCTCTCGCATGACCAGCCTCCACAGCACACATAACGCCGCCACCACACGTGGATCGCTCCGGTCTGCCCCGCGGACCGGGCATGCCCATGTTCACCCGACGACGAGAGACGGTGTCGGCCGCTTTCTCTACGTCGAACAACGGAGACGGGATGGCGCACACACCTAAAGCCGTCACGCCGGCCGGCGAACAAGACTACGCCGAACTACGCAGTCTCCTCCTCGCACCCGAACAATCGCGGCTGGAACAACTGCAAGCACAAGTCGAACATCTCGATCTCACTGCGCACAATCTCAGTCGCGTCCTTCCCGAGGCGATTGCCCTGCGCGGAGAAGCCGACCACCGGTTGACCCATGCACTGACCCCTCACGTGTCGGAAGCCCTGGGTGTGTCCGTGCGCAAGCAGCCCCACATGATCGTCGAGGCCATTGCCCCGATCATGATGCCGGCGATCCGCCAAGCTATCGCCAATGCCTTGCGCAGCATGGTGCAATCACTGAATCAAACCGTCGAACATAGCCTCTCGATCCGAAGTCTGAAGTGGCGGCTGGAGGCCCTCCGCACCGGCAAACCGTTTGCCGAAATCGTCCTGCTCCACACCCTCTGTTATCGCGTCGAGCAGGTCTTTCTCATTCACGCGCAGACCGGCCTCCTGCTCGCGCACGCCGCCGGCGACTCGGTGGCCGTTCAAGACCAGACGCTGGTCTCCGGCATGTTGTCGGCGATTCGCAGCTTCGTGCAGGATTCCTTCGGCGCAACGGACGACCAGGGGTTGAATACCTTTCAAGTCGGCGATCTGACCGTCTGGATCGAACAGGGACCAGAGGCAATCCTGGCAGCCGTCATTCGCGGGACACCACCGGAAAGCTTTCACGTTCATCTACAAGACACGCTCAACCACCTACACGTCGACTATGCCGATGCGCTGGCGCGTTTCAGCGGGGATGCAGCCGCCTTCGCCAGTGCCACACCACGGCTGGAAGAATGCCTGCGGACTCAGTTTGAAACACACCGGCGCGGAATCGCCCCTATCGCGTGGATGCTCCTGGCAGCCATTGTAGCGGGAACGGCTTCATGGGGATGGTTGGCCTATCAAGAACGTCGACACTGGCACTCCTATCTGGATCGGCTGGCCTCGGAACCAGGGCTCGTCGTGACTTCCACGCATTCAGAGAACAATCGGTATGTGCTCACCGGACTGCGGGACCCGTTGGCCGCTGACCCGAACGCGCTTTTGCAGGACAGTGGCCTGGCCTCGAACCGCATTGACTCCAAATGGAGCCCGTACTACGCGCTCGAGCCGGCCTTCACGCTCAAACGAGCCGGCTTCGTGCTGTCCCCACCGAACACCGTCCAGCTGGCCGTGAAAGGCACGCGCCTGACAGTCAGCGGCACAGCCACCGCAGAGTGGATCCGGCAGAGCCGGCCGCTGGCGCGCCTGCTCCCCGGCATCGCCGAATATGACGACCACCCTGTCGTGACTCAATCCCTTGAGGCATTGGCCCAAGGGATGGCAGGGGTCTGGATTTTGTTCGAACAGGGAACCGCCACGATCCGATCACCAGAACAGCTTCAGGGGGTGCGTCACATATCAACACTTCTGCATCAGCTGGACGAGATGGCCCATTTCTCCGGCGCCGCAGTGACGATTGATGTCATCGGCCAAACCGACGCCTTAGGTCAGTCAGACCAGAACAGACGCTTGAGCGAGAGTCGCGCTCAAACCGTCCTTGAAGCCATCCATCCCACAACCTTTACGGCGATCACGTTTCGCACCCGTGGGATCGTCCCTGCATCTGAACCTCCAGCCATCCAACACACCGACACCCTGTCGCAGGCCCGGCGCGTGTCTTTTCTGGCCACCGTCCGGCCCGCTCCGTGAGATGCCCCTGAGATGATCGAAAAGAAGATCTGCATGCTGGGCGCCTTTGCCGTGGGAAAAACCAGTCTGGTGCGTCGCTTTGTCACCAGTTGTTTTTCTGAGCAGTATCAGACGACCATCGGCGTGACAGTCGACAAAAAATCCATGACCGTGGACGGCCAGCCCATCACATTGGTACTTTGGGATCTCTACGGAGAAGACGAATTCCAAAAGCTGCGACGCTCATATCTGCGTGGAACGTCGGCATACCTGTTGGTCCTGGACGGAATGCGGCGGGCCACGCTGGACATCGCCTCACGGATCCAACAGACCGCCCTCGAGACCCTCGGACCGGTGCCGTTTGTCGTCCTCATCAATAAACTGGACCGACGATCGGACTGGGAAATAACCGACCAAGACCTCGCACAGTTGACACAACGTGGCTGGACGGTGCTCCTGAGCAGCGCGAAGACAGGACAGGGCGTCGAAGAGGCGTTCACGGCGCTCACGCGTGCCATGCGGCTCACTGCCCAAGCGACACCCTCCCCGGGGAGCACCGATGGCGCATAAGACAAGCCCAGCCGAGGCGGACCGGCTGTATGCAGCCCTCCTGGAGCGATTCCAATTTGCGGTCCTCGAACACGTGACCGACACACAGTTCCGCATCATCGGACACCCACCGGCCTGGCTCTTCCATCTCTACCCGGAGGCCCAATACAACTTGCAGCTGTCAGTGGATGCGCGCACACCGGTGCTCCAGAATTTCCTCGCCGACGCCGCAGAGGCCTGGGGCATAGACGGCGACTCGATCACGCGCTCGGGCTTTTGGACCGAGCAAAGGGGAACCGACGAGCCCTGGCACGTTGAGGCCATGGCACTACGACAAGACTCCTGCCGCCTCTTACTGATCCAGCGAAGTACGGCGACCTATGACCAACAGGCCACGCTTCTTCAGCGAGCACGTGAGCAGGTCCTCCAGCAGCACGAACACGATCGCGCGCACCAGCGCACCCAGCAGAAACTCACCACGCAACTAGTAGACATGGAGCGGTCGCGGGATGACGTCGCCGTCATTTTACAGCAGCTTGGACTCGCCACTCTGCTGATCGACCAGGAGGGGCAGGTACGCTTTCTCAGTGCGTCCGCAGCTCGCCTTCTGGACACACCCACACCCAGCAACCCCGATGAACTCCGTTGGGACACTCTGCTGCGGCTCACAAAAGGCGACCGGCTGGCCCTGCAATCGATGCTGCGGCAACCCGCATCCGCGCGGGAACGAGTCCGGTGTCGCATTGAGACCCAAACCGGGCGGCACCTGTGGCTCGACATCGAAGTGCAAGACGACCCGCGAGACACGGGAATCAAAATCCTGTTCCTCCACGACATGACCGACGTCCACCATCTCCGACGTCTGCTGGAGCTGAAGGCGCACTACCACGATCTGGTCGGCAAAAGCAGCGTCATGTCCCAGATCTATGAACAGATCCAGGATTTGGCCCGTGTCGACGCAACCGTTCTGATCGAGGGGGAGACCGGGACGGGCAAAGAATTAGTCGCGCGTGCGCTCCACCAAGCGAGTGCCCGGCGAACAGGCCCGTTCATCGCGGCTAATTGCGCAGGACTCACCGATTCGCTCTTGGGCAGCCAATTGTTCGGCCACAAGAAGGGCGCGTTTACCGGAGCGATCGACGACCAGCAAGGACTCTTCGAGGCCGCCCAGGGCGGCGTCTTGTTTCTCGATGAGATCGGCGATATTCCCCACACCGTCCAAACCCACCTACTTCGTGTGCTGCAAGAGAAAGAAGTCACGCGACTGGGTGAGACCAAACCGAGAAAAGTCAACGTGCGGGTGTTGACGGCCACTCACCACAATTTGAGCCAGGATGTCGCGAAAGGCACCTTCCGCGCCGACTTGCTCTACCGGATTCGAGTCGCACGGATCCAGCTCCCGCCGCTCAGGGAGCGAAAAGAAGATATTCCCCTCCTCGTCACCTCGTTCCTCAGCGAGGGACGGGCCAGTATGGGAAAAGCCATCCATCGGGCCGGCCCGGCCGCGCTGGCCACGCTGATGGACTATCACTGGCCCGGCAATGTGCGGGAGCTCAAGAGCACGATCGAGTGCGCGATGATTCATTGCAAAGGGGACACACTCGACGCCACGGACCTTCCGCCGGAACTTCGACAGAGACCATCCGATGCTCCCTCCGAAACAGTCAGGCCAGAAGACGAGCGCAGTCGATTTGCGGCCGCTCTTGGACAAGCTCGTGGGAACAGGACCAAGGCCGCACGCCTCCTGGGAATGAGTCGCGCCACCTTCTACCGCCGCCTAAATGAACTCGGTCTCCCAACCGAGTAATTCTCCTCGCCGCCACAACTTGTTCCATGGCTGTCTCGTGCGAGACAGTGCGAGACACCTGCGGTCGTCTCACCACTGCGCTCTCATGCCAGATGCCTAAGGGTCCTCACGCACGTGGGCGCATCTGATCGCGCCCGAGGCAATCTGTACCGATCTTGGCACAAAGCTTGATAGTAGGTGCCCGCGAACAGCGCGGCGAACCACACTGTGGAGATCCCCGACACACCCTACGTCTCGAAGTAAACCCAAGGAGGAGAGATGAACAAGTTCGTAACCCTTTCACACCCACGCCCCGATGAGCCAACCGTGCGGGAACGCGAAATACTGAATCACATTTGGGCCGGCCTGACGAGTCACGAAATTGCCGCCCGGCTCCAGATCGCCCCCAAAACGGTAGAATCACACCGCGCCAATCTGTTGCGGAAATTCCGTGCATCTAACTCGGCACAACTACTCCGCCTGGCACTGCTTGAGGGGATTCTGCAAGTTTCGTCGACACATCCGACCCCCTCTGCTATCGTACGGAGGACTCAACACCCCAAAGGGGCGCGGAAACTGGCCAGCCTCAAATGACACACCCACGCCGAACCCATACCACTCATTCTTCGTGGCACCTGTTCGCCTCAAGCCCGACGTACGATCCGAATCCGCGCCGGTGTCGCATTGCACACTGCACCCCTGCACCAGCTGATCCCCAGCGGACACATTTCGGTCACTCATGACAGACGAATATCTACGTATACGCGACAAAGCGAGTCATTCATCCCGGAGCAACATAACGCCGAGCGTTCGACTACGCACCAGACCGAACCACCACGGAGAACGTTTCGCACATCAAACTGTTGACCTCCTAAGCAGAATCAATTATACATCGCGAACGTTCCTTACTGAGCGCACGGCCACTGTGCGCATGCCCTATACAAGACCCAGAAGGAGAACCTGCATGATACGCCGACTCGGATCCCTCTTTTTTGCGCTTTTGGTCATGACGCTCGCGACCTCCATTGCGCGAGCTGAACCTCCGACCTCAGCGGACACGGCGCCCACGGCGACGCCCCTGGATGCCGTCACTCTCAAGGACGGAACGGTGATCTATGGCCAAGTCCTTGGCATGGTCGCGGACGAATTGCACATCAAGACCAGTTTCGGACCGACCGCCGGAGAGGACATCGTCAAAGTCATGTGGCCGAACGTGGCCAAGCTCACCGTCAATCGTCCTGTGCCGTTTATGCTCAAAGAAGGCACGACGGTGGTCGGCACCGCACAATCTGCCGAACCTGGGAGCATGCTCCTGAAGGTTGCGCCGACCGGAACATCCATGGCGATTCCGCTCGATACGGTAGTGGGAATGAACCAACCTTCCGTCATCTATACCGGCGCCGTCCAGGCCGGGTTCTCGCAAACGACCGGCAACAGCCACTTGCGGAACGGCAGTTTACTGGGCGAACTCTCTGCCCGCAGCGAATCGCTTCGCCTGACGATCCTGGGACGCTATATCTACGGCGATAACGCCCAAGCCCTCATCGTGAGAAACAGCCGCGGCACCATCAAACTTGACTTCTTCCTTTCGAAGCGGTTGTATTGGTTCGCGTCCGCCTACTTCGAACAAGATACCTTTCAAGATCTCAAACTGCGCACGGCGCTTGCCACGGGCCCCGGCTATCAATTCCTCGATCGCGGTGACCTGGCCGGTGTCTTCAAAGACATGACCCTCTGGGCGGAAGCCGGCGCCGCCTACTTCAACGAAGATTTTAAACTCGCCGATGATAAGTCCAGCACTCGCGGTCGATGGGCCGTGAAATGGAATTGGCCGCTCTGGGGCGGCGATCAGGTCAGCCTGTACCACTTCCAGGAAGGGTTTCAGTCGTTGGCCAATTCGAAAGACCTCTACGTAACGGCCGACACCGGATTGCGGTTCAAAGTGTGGGGAGGGTTGGTCAGCGGGTTTCAGTGGACCATGCGGTATAACAAGAACCCCCCACCGGGCGTGTCGGATACCGACAATCTCTATCTGATCACGCTGGGATACAGCTTCGACACCAGCCGGAAACAGTAGGGTCCGAACCAGGGGCCACACACATTTGGTTCACACAAGGAGGTGGTGCGATGGGCATGATGAGTGAATTTAAGGAGTTTGCCGTCAAGGGCAATGTGCTCGATATGGCCGTGGGAGTTATCATCGGCGGGGCGTTCGGAAAGATCGTCTCATCCGTCGTCAGCGATATCCTGATGCCCCCCATCGGCCTGTTGATGGGAAAAGTGGACTTCTCAAGCCTCTTCATCCCGTTGACCGAGGACGCCAAGGGAAAATCGCTGGCCGCAGCCAAAGCTGCCGGAGCCGCCACCATTAACTACGGCGTCTTTTTGCAGACCCTGCTCGACTTTACTATTCTGGCCTTCGTGATTTTCATGGTCATCAAACAAATGAACCGTTTTAAGAAAGCGACCCCGCCCGGGCCGCCGCCTGCCCCGCCCAAGGAAGAAGTGCTCCTGACAGAAATCCGAGATCTCTTAAAGAATCAACGTCACTGACCCCGTTTCCTCACGGTTGGTGGACACCGCATGCACGTTCCGCAACCTCGCGGCTTTCAAAGGAGGATTCCATGACCGACTCTCGCATCATTCCCCTGGTAGTGAGCGCCTTGCTGCTTACCGCCTGCACCACGCCACAGGCACCCAATGACACCGCAAGCCGGGCGTTAAATGAAATGAAGGCTGTCGCGAAGCCACTCCCGCCGAAGCCCGATCCGCGCGATGCCAGGATAGCAGACCTTGAGCAACAGAACGCCAACCGCGATGCGGAGCTGGCCCGGCTTCGCTCCTCGCTCACCGGCGAACTGGATCAGGCGAAGACTCGAGCCGCTGGGCTTGACGCTCAACTCAGCCAACGCGATCAGGAATTAGCCGCGCTTCGGACGACCTCCGGCGACAAGGACCGGCTGGCCAATCAACTGTCTACGGCCGAACGGCAACTGTCGGCGAAGGATCAGGAACTGGCAGCCCTGAGAAGTGGCGTCGGTGAGAAGGACCACTTAGCCACACAATTGGCGGCGCTCCAGGGACAGCTGTCCTCGAAGGATCGGGAACTGACCGGACTGAAAGGAAATGCGGCCGACCGAGATCGCCTTTCGTCCGAGCTGGCGCAGGCCAAACAACGGATTACCGAATTGGAGCGACAGCTGGCCGCCAAGGACCACGAACTGGCAGGCCTAAAAAACGCAGCGAGCGACCGTGAGAAACTTGTCGCAGATCTTGCCGCGGCCAAACAGCGAGCATCAGACCTCGAAAGCGAGCTCGGGCGCCGAGATCACGAAATGGCCAACCTCAAAGGTGCGTTGGATCAACACAAAACCAGCCTGGCCGAGGCAAAAGATGATCTCTCGAAACTGTTGCAGGCTGAAGTGGCTAAAGGCAACGTCACGATGAAGCAGTTGGGCGACCAACTCACGCTCGGACTGGCCACCACTTTGCTGTTCGACTCCGGGGAAGCCACGCTCAAGCCGGGTGGGGCGGATGTTCTGCACCGTATCGGCAGCGTGTTGAAGCAGTATCCTGATCGTTCGATCCATGTGGTCGGCCACACCGATAACGTGCCGATCAAGGGAAGACTGGCGAAGACGTATCCGACGAACCTCGAACTCTCTCAAGCCCGCGCCGAAAGTGCACGTCAAGCGTTGACCGACGGCGGCATGGCGGCGGCAAAAATTGACGCGACGGGGCATGCGGACAGCCGGCCGATTGCCAGTAACGCAACCGCCGAAGGTCGGCAGAAAAACCGGCGCGTCGAGATCGTCGTCGGCCAATAACGAACAACCTGCTCGGCCCTGTCGACTTGCATCTACCCCAAGAACACGCTAAAGTACTATGCGTGTTCTTGGGGCGTGCATCTTGTACCACCTATTTACTAGGCACGCAGTGTTCACACCGACTGATCCCCATCCGTCAGTTCGGTTTCAGTCGTCTCTCCCCGCTGCCCCGTCTGGATTTCCTTGGATGACTGCCGACCTCAGGCACCCCACATTAGCTGCGCCCAGTCGCCAGGGAGAGATCGTATGAGACGAGCTATTTGGACGCTCATCATTCTCAATTCCCTCATCGCACAATCTGTTCCCGTCACCTACGCGCAAACCCTGGCAACGCAATCCTCATCGACTGAGGCGAAGCTCCTAGCCCTCCAACAGGAGCGTGAGCAGTTACTGGCGACCCTTGGGGAATTCCACGACCGGATTCGCGACCTCGAAAGCCGGCTTGGCGATCGACAGAGCGAACCCGCCGCCGCATCCTATGATCAATTGCTGAGTGCCAAGGAGGCGGAACTCGTAGAATTGAGACGGTTAGGCCCTGAGCGCGAGAAACTAACTGGGCAATTAGCGGCCACGACTCACGAGTTAGGACAGGCTCGTCAACGCATTGGAACACTTGAGCAACAGCTGGCGGCACGAGACAAAGACCTGGTCGCCCTCCAATCCCGCTCGACGGCCGTCGCAGAACTTGAGGTGGCTCGGCGCCGAATCATTGACCTGGAGGCTCACATCGCCCGGCAAGATCATGAGCTCCGCGCGGTTCGTATGGGAGCCGCTGAGCGGGAGAGCCTCGAAGCGCAGCTACAGACCGCCACCACCACCATCGATTCGTTGAAAGCCCGCATTAGCACGCTCGACCAGCAGCTCAAAGACCGAGAGAAAGCCTATGAAACGGTTCGGTCCCGCCTCTTGGAACGAGACAAATTGGTGCCGCAATATAACGCGATGATTGCGGAAATCCATCAGGCCAGACACCGTATCGCAGCACTCGAACAGCAGATAAATGAACAGGTGCGGGATGTGGCTCCACGACCCAGGAATACTCCCCCCACGGGCCGGCAACGCGTCGCGTCTACGGACCAATCAGCGGGCGAGACCGGAAGACCGACGCTCGGCGAAAAATCCGCACTCACGGGAAAATCTACCGGCCGCAGTGGAGGCCCATCTCAGAGTCCTTCTTCACAATCAGAAGCCAGGAGTGGAAACTTTGCAGACGTGAAGGAAGAACTCCTCAGAGTCCTGTCCACGGACAGTGGGCAAAAAACCCTCAGCTTCAGACAGGATGGAAACCGATTGACGGTTGCACTCGCAAGCAACTGGCTATTTACTGCCGGCGACGCGTCGCTGACCCCGGAAGGCACCACCATGCTGAAACGAATCGGCACTGTGCTGGGTCCGCTTTCCGACAAATTCGTACAAGTCACCGGCCACACCGACAATCAGGCCCTCAGCAAAGGCCTCCAAAAATCATTCCCCGACAATAAAGCGTTTTCTTGGGCTCGTGCGGAGAATGCTCGCAGGGCATTAGTGACCGGAGGGATGCCTGCCGACCGAACAAAGGCCGTGGGACTGGCCGATACACGCCCGCTCACATCCAATGCTACTGAGCAGGGAAGACAGAAGAATCGTCGGCTGGAATTGATCATCTTCCAGAATCCGACTGTTGCGTCAGCGGTCGAGGAGTCAGGACGCGAACACGATCGCCTCGCAGCGCTCAGCGCCATACACTAGGTTGCTTCTCCAAGGGGATTGCATCGGTGGGCGCCGTGGACTCCCCCGACACATCATCACACAACTCTTACAGCTGACAGACCCCCGGCTGGGCCAGAGCCGCAACACCCTCACCTCCAACCCGTGCCAGAATCTTGTAATGCCCCAGTCCTAACTCTTTGCCGTAGGCTTCTCCGACCAACACATCCTGCACATGCTGATGATCTGCAGCCCTGAAGTACGACCGACCTTCTTTGAGCCCATCAAACTCGTGTCCTTCCAATACCTTAATCAGAGCTTGGGCATCGGTCGACCCCGCGCGCTGAATCGCCTCGAGGATCTGCGTCATGGCGGTATATCCGAGATAACAACGCGAAGTGGGCGTGTGACTATACTTATCGACCACGCCCTGAATAAACCGTCTCGAACCCTCACTGTCGACCTTCGGGTCCCAGATCAGTCCCCAAATGCCGGCATTGTTGGCATACCCAAGCGGCCGGCCAATTTGTTCCCCCGCGATCATTCCCCCGACACCGATTTTATCTTTGGCCAACTCGAGTTTCGTGTAGGCCTTCAACGCGTGGACCAAGTCCCACCCATAGAGGTTGAGCACCACGAGTGTCGGATGTTTGTCCTTAGCCACGGTCAATGCCGCACTGAAGTCGGTTGCTCCAAAGGGCACCAGCGTCTCGCCCACAAACTCCACCCCATGAGCCTGACCGGCCGTGACCATGGCTTGAGCCATAGCTTTGCCATCCAACGAGCTGGTCGTCAGCATGTACCAGCGAGGGCCGTATGCCTTGACCAAGTGCGGCACGACCGCTTGTGCCATCATCGAAGCATTCGGCATAAACACGAAGGTGTGTGAACTACACGCAGCTCCGGTCAACTCGGGAAGATGAGCGCCCGTGACCATGAACAACTTATTCTCCTTCTTTGCCAACTCTGACACGACGAGCGCACAGTCTGCGTTGAACGTGCCCATCAGAACGTCTACGCGATCGTCATGGACGAACTTCTTGGCAGCCTGAAGAGCTGTCTCAGGGTTCGACGCATCATCAGCCTCGAGAATCACCACCGGCCGCCCCAGGACACCACCACGCTTGTTGAACAGATCCACCGCCACGTTTGCCCCGTGCACATCATGGATCGAGGATGTCTTATAGGGACTCGACAGCGGATCAAGAATCCCGATCTTGATCGGCTCTGCAGCAGAGGCCACCGATTTATTGGGCGAGAGACCTAGCACACGGTCGGTCACATCGCTCAAAAGCAGTGCGCTGCCGGCCATGGCCGATACTTGCAAGAACCGTCGTCGCGAGATCACACTCATACACGTGCGCTCCTTTGTAATCGCTCACACCCAACTGGAAGATTGTGCATTGCGATTCAGCTGTACTGGTCCTCAGTGTATACCTGCTTGATTGACCAAAAGACCGCCTCTTTTAGTTTCTTGATTTGAGGGTCAGGCGGATCATTCCGAATCTTCTGTAGCTTACGATCGAGGGCAAACAGCGGCTCAACCGATCGCCTGTCTGGGACCCGCCCCAAGGCCCAGGCAATTTCCGTTTGCACTATAATGTCAATGCCGGGCGCATCCAGCATATCAAGAAGCGGCGGTACGACCCTCGGGTCGCTGTGAATATTCCCGAGATCACCCAGCCCTTTAGCCGCCGCCGCCTGCAGATCAGCCTGTTTGGAATATCTTAAAATATCGATAAGCACCGGGATTCCTTCTTTTCCCATATTGCCCAAGGCCACCGCCGCCTGCTTTGCCAGATCTTTATCCTTCAACGCCTCCGTGAGTTGGGGCAAGGCTTCATCGGCCACCATCTCCCCCAGCAGTGAAATAATCTTCAATTTCCTGAGCTGGTTGGTGTCAGTGGCCTCCATCAATTTCAACAGTCGATCAGGCTGCCCCCATTCGGCCGTCAGGAGGAGGGGAAACTCATACTTCTCCAACTCACCCTGGAGGGCCGCCAAGGCATAAGAACCAGGCTCGCCGGCCTGGGCCGATTGAGCAGCCTGGGTGGCATCCTCAAATTCCGTCCGCACCTCTTTCTGCCACTTGATCTTCATCCCACCTAACGCATAAGTCACCTGACACGCCGGCCCCTTCCAGAGGCGAGAAGGAGCGTCCAACAAATCATGATCTCCGCCAGCCGACGCAGTCCCTTCCCAGGTCTTGCGTTGCTCGCATTTGACCCGCACGGCAACATCATGAGAGAGGCCAGGGTCCGCAACGACCGTATAGCCCAGTTCCTCCATGCGCCGCATAACGACATTTCTGATGCCGTCCGCGTGACCAGCCCCCTTGTCGGTCAGCGCGATGACCTCGATAAGAACCGTGCGAATATGTGCCAGCTCCGCCTTTTGCGCATCACTAAAGTAATCACGATAGGCCTCTGCAGAAGAAGCGATGCCCAAGATTGCCAGGATGAACAAGGCTGCAGCCGTCGAACAACTCCGTGTCATACACACTTTCTCCTTCTCTAAGGGCGCCTGGACGAAGGATCCGAGCGACACGAGCATTGATGCCCCCATTATACTCTCCCATACTCTCTAAGATCGCCCCAGACCACGAACGACCGCCAGACATCGTAAACAACCGGCAGCACGTGTCCCTATTTTCTTGCGTTCACTCCACGATTTCCTTCCAGTCCAAAGCACCGGCTCATACACAGGCCCCACCTGCGTATGGGTTGACAGGCAGACTCGATCGACGGTACAAAATGTCATTATTCATCGTGACTTTCCACTCACAGACGCATTCCATATGTATCATCGATAAGCAACCCAATACCCAGCGTCGCGCGAGAGTGGCGGAACTGGCAGACGCGCGAGACTTAGGATCTCGTGGGTAACCGTGGGGGTTCAAGTCCCCCCTCTCGCACCACCACTCATACATGTAGCGTGATGCACCTCACTTTTCGGATTCGGAGGACGCGAATAGCCTTATGAAAATGGAAATGACCGAACTCGGCCCCATGAAGCGGGCCCTTAAAATCGAAGTCCCGGCTGATGAAGTCAACGTGCGTTTTGTTCAAGCCTACTCGGAGTTGAATCGACAAGTTCGCATTCCAGGATTTCGACCCGGTAAGGCTCCGCTGCAATTGCTGGAGAAGCGCTACGCGAAGACCATCGAAGAGGATGTGATTCGCAGCTTGGTCCCGGATTATTATGATCGAGCCATCCGGCAGGCAGGCATCGTTCCGGTGCTCGTGGAAATACCGCCTCTAGAACGAGTCAAAGTCAAGAAAGACACTCCCTTTAGCTTCACGGCAACGGTTGAAATCAAGCCGACCATCGAGCTTCGAGATTACAAGGCTCCGAACCCTATTTCCTTGAAGCAGGATCAGCGAACCGTCACAGACGAGCAAGTCCAAAAAGCGCTTGAGGTCCTCCGCGAGCAAATGGCGCAATTACACCCGGCCCCCACAGGAACGGCATTGGCGGACGGCGACTTCGCGGTTCTAGACATTGCCGGAACCTTAGATGGCACGCCGCTTGACGGCACGACCAAGGACGGACACCTGCACAAGATGGGGTCACATGCCTCTGTTCTTGGCCTCGACATCGAAGCGCACCTTGCCGGCAAAAAGGACGGCGAGATCGTCACCATTCCACAAGCCTATCCGGCCACACACCCCGATACTCGAGTCGCGGGCAAGACTGTGACGTTTCGCTGTGCCATCAAATCCGTGAAGCAAAAACAACTCCCGGCGCTAGACGACGAGTTCGCAAAGGATTGCGGCCCCTACCAATCATTGCAGGAAATCCGAGAGAAGCTTCGCACCGAAATGGAACGGGCCTTGAAGAAAGATATCGAGGATACATACAAAGAAACCATCATCAAGCGACTGGCAGAAACCCACCATTTTGAACTTCCCGGAACCTTGGTCGAGCGAGAATTGTCGGCGATGGTCAGACAACAGTTGCAATCCAATCAGCGTAAATCTACTGAAAGTACCAACACGCCGTCCGGCTCACCTCAAACAGAAGATGCCAAAAAGCTCCAGGACGAGTTGCGCCCGGAAGCTGAGCGCCGCGTGAAAGTGGGACTCATTCTTGAAGCGCTTGCGGCGAAGGAATCCATCACCGTCACGAATGAGGACCTTGGCAACGAAATCGCGAGACTCGCGGCAGAGGTTAAACTCTCGGTCGAGGAAGTCACCCGCATGATCCAGGCCGGTGGGCAAGAGACCCTGGATGATCTTCGATCTAGAATTTTGGCGGACAAAGCATTGGATTTTGTTTACAAACACGCGATGATCCAGGGGTAGTGTAATCTGATGCAAGGAGTCGCAACACTGGATTGCCGGAAGGTGATCACCCAGTCCATGTTAGATGCGTATGGTAAACTGAAGAGTTTCCACCTGTCAGGCCTCTAGCGGAAAGGATTCAGCTGAATGCTAGTTCCGATTGTCATCGAACAGACGAACCGCGGCGAACGTGCTTATGATATCTACTCACGCCTGCTTAAAGACCGCATCATCTTTCTCGGCGCTCCGATCGATGACGTCTTTGCGAACCTGATCATCGCTCAACTGCTCTTCCTGGAAGCTGAGGATCCTGAAAAGGATATCAATCTGTATATCAATTCCCCTGGAGGAAGCGTCACCGCTGGACTTGGCATCTACGATACGATGCAATACGTCAAGCCGGCTATCAATACGATCTGCTTGGGCCAGGCTGCAAGCATGGGAGCCTTCCTTCTGACAGCCGGAACAAAGGGCAAGCGCTACGCCTTGCCGAATGCCCGCGTCATGATCCATCAGCCAATGGGGGGCTTTCAGGGCCAGGCGACAGAAATCGATATTCACGCGCGCGAGATTCTGAAGATTCGCGAACGCCTGAACGAAATCATGGCCAAGCACACCGGACAGCCGCTCGACAAAATCTCCCAGGACACCGAGCGAGACTATTTCATGTCGAGCGAGGAAGCCAAGCGGTATGGGCTGATCGACGAAGTCATCACGCGCCCCCTGAAGAGCCTCAAGCCCGTCGGGTCGACGGACTCGGGGAAGGACGGCGGTAAGAGCTAGTTGACCTTTGGTGTACAGGAGGCAGCATGGCTAAGCAAGAAAAGATTGATCGGCACCTGCGTTGTTCGTTCTGCGGGAAAAGTCGGGACGAAGTCCGGAAGCTTATCGCCGGTCCCACCGTCTATATCTGCGACGAATGCGTCAACCTCTGCAATGACATCATCGCAGAGGATTGGGAAGAGGCGAAGGAAGAAATCTCTTCGAAGCTCAAGAAGCCAGCCGAAATCAAACATCACCTCGATCAATATGTCGTTGGCCAGGATCGCGCCAAACGAATCCTTTCTGTTGCCGTGCACAACCACTACAAACGCATCTCCGCGAAGGAAAAGGATGTCGACGATGTCGAACTCCAAAAAGGCAATATTCTGGTCGTCGGCCCAACCGGTACCGGGAAAACGCTCCTCGCACAAACTCTGGCCAAATTTCTTGACGTGCCCTTCACTCTTGCTGATGCCACGACACTCACCGAAGCCGGTTACGTGGGAGAGGATGTCGAAAACATTATCCTGAAACTGCTCCAAGCCGCGGACTACGATGTGGAACGCGCTGAACGCGGGATTGTGTATATCGACGAAATCGACAAGATCAGCAGGAAAAGCGACAGCCCGTCCATCACGAGAGACGTCTCCGGTGAGGGTGTGCAGCAGGCACTCCTGAAACTGATCGAAGGGACCGTCGCGAACGTGCCTCCGCAAGGAGGGCGCAAGCACCCGCATCAAGAATTCATACAGGTAAACACCTCCAATATTTTGTTCATTTGTGGTGGAGCATTCGTCGGACTGGAGCACATCATCGAACAACGCATGAACAAGAAATCAATGGGGTTCGGAGCGGAAGTCCGAGGTCGCAACGACATCCGGTTGGGCGAGTTGTTGCCGCATGTCCAGCCGGAAGATCTCTTGAAGTATGGATTGATCCCGGAATTCATCGGTCGCTTGCCCGTGGTCGCCACGTTAGACGAGCTCGACGAGCAGGCGTTGATTCGAATCCTTACTGAGCCCAGAAACGCGCTCACCAAACAATATGAAAAGCTTCTGTCTTTCGAGAAGGTCAAGCTTCGATTTACCGAGGGAGCTCTGAGCGCCGTAGCCCGCAAAGCATTCACACAAAAGACCGGTGCACGGGGATTACGCTCCATTCTGGAGGAAGCTATGCTCGATGTGATGTATGACGCCCCTTCTCAGAAGCAAATCAAGGAAGTTGTCATCACTGAAGACGCTATCAGCGGGAAACACGCTCCAATTCGAATCTTTGAGCAGGATAAAGACGTGAAGAGCGCCTGATCCATCGACCACATGTTCACATCATTAGGGCAGTGACTATTCCTGAGGGGGCCTAGCGCCCCCTCTTCCTTTTCCCCCTGAAGAAGCACGTTCGAGCACATTCCACGCATCCCCCTACACAAATATCAGGTTTTTATCGACAAGCCAGTTTCCTGCGGTATACTTGCGGAAAGATGCCTATTCCATCAATGGTGTCTTTTCGAAGGGCGGTGCACGTGAAATTCCCAGTGGTTTCAAATAGTAGACACAAGGGCAAAACCCTCGAGGTTGATGCGACCAAAGAACTCATCACATTGGTCGGCATCAACGGTGAGCCAATGGGAAGCCTGGCGTGGGACTTTCTCGTCGATCAAATTCTGACGTATCGGAAACCCCCACAGTCCCGCGAGGCTCGATCTGAACCGCGCATTTCGCTCTCTATACGCGTCAAATACCATACCCCTGAAGGCACCCAATTCGAGAGTCGCGCTGGCGGGATCGGCGGAGGGGGACTCTTTATAGAGAGCTTTACGCCGTTGGCCGTAGGAACCAAGCTCGCCATGGATTTTACGTTGCCCGAAACTCCTGGTGAGTGGCTCTCGGCAAAGGGAGTGATCGCATGGGTCTGCCCAAAGGCCGACCAATATACATTTAGTCCGGGGATGGGGATCCGATTCACCGACATCACTACGGAAACACGGAACCGAGTCTTAAGCCTCGTCCATTCGGTCAAGGGCATCCCACAAGGCGAGTCGAACTAAGCTCCTGCTGTGAAGAACCGCCGTTTCAGGTCACCAACCATACACATGACACCTCTGAGTTGAAGATGAAATTTCCCGTTACCGCCACTCGCGAACACCAGGGGAAAATTCTCGATATCGACTGCGACCAAGAAACCCTTTCCCTCTTCGATGACAAGGGAAAACGGCTCAGCATCCTCGCCTGGAGCACCCTGATTGAATATATGCTCTCGGTCGATGAAGAGGCCCTCTTTGCGCATAGTCGCGCGCATCCACGAGCCCCTCTAGCAATCAAAGTCCATTGCACCACAACTGATGGCAAACATTTCGACAGCCTGACCGGCGGGATTGGTGGCGGCGGGTTGTTCATTGAAAGTAGTACGCCGCTGACACCCGGTACCGAGCTAACCGTCGAGTTTTCGTTGCCGGATCGGCCAAGCCAGAAATTCGAAACTCGTGCGAAGGTCGCCTGGACACGCTCAAAGCCTGAACGATATCTCTTATTTCCCGGGATGGGTATCCAGTTTACAGACATCGACCCGGAGGCTCAGAAACGGCTCATCGAATTGGTGGCTGCCCTGAACCGAACTCGTGCGACAGCCTAATCTGCTGAATCGCCCAGCCTGCCCATCCGCGAACCCCCACATCCAGATCCACTACCGCGATCGTCGATAAATCCGTCAACACATCGCTCGTACCAATTTTCCCCAACCGAAAGGCTGCCTCAGCACGCACGCCTGCAGACGCATCTGTCCTGAGCAATGAACGCAGGTGAGGAACAGCCCCACCGTCACCCGTCTCGCCCAACACCGCCACCACTCCCTGACGAACTTGTGTATCCGAATCGTGAAGCGCATCGACGAGATCGGCGGAGAGCGACACGGTATCCAGGTTGAGCAATGCCCGAGTGGCAGCGATCCGAGCGAAGTCTTGCGGATGGTGAAGGACCTTCAGAATCTGGGACTCACGAGCTGTGGATAACTCAATAGCACCGAGGGCCACTGCCGATGCCGCTCGAACGGTTTCGTCTGAATCCGTGAGACGCTCTACCAGCGCCGGCCCACTCTCACCATCGCCCAACCGTCCCAGAGAAAGCGCGGCCGCCGCGCGAACAGATGCATCGCGATCATTGAGCGAGAAAATCAGGCCGGCACTCGCCGACCGGTGGCCGACCTTCCCCAACGCTTCTGTGGCGGTACGCCGAACGTTCGGATCCGAGTCGGTCAGCAAATAGACAAGCCGCTGCGCCACCATTTCCGGATCTCCCGGCGGTGTATCGATGTAACACCCAGTCAGCACAGCAGACAGAAGCACACTCAGGAGAACGTGGAGCTGAACACGACGCAAACTCGTGGGAGCGTATCGCATAAAGGTCATGACACCGACCATCGAGACGCACGACTTGCGAAGAGAACCTGAGACTGTGCGAAAAAGCCTGACTCACCAATCATGCTGGCGACGAAGCACTCGGCAAGATAACAAGACCGAAGAACAAACAAGGCGACCGTGAAGGGTGACGCGAGCACCACGACTTCGAGGAACCATCTGGGCGGCTAAGGAAGAAACTCTTTCACGCGCTGCTACACGGGTTTTACAGGGGCATCGTCGTCCAGCACCGGCGCTTGCTTGGCGGCCTCGATGGACTGCTCCAATTCCTTCTGCGCCGAATCCATTTCGGCCCGTATGGTTCGCATTTCGGGATCGACTGAACTTCGCACATCCGCGACCGCTTGCCGGAAGGTCCGCACGGCATCGCCCAATCCCTCTCCCAAACCCTGCATGTCCTGAGCGGAAAATGCTGCCGGTTGAGCCTGTGCGGCTTTCGTTCGCATAGCCGCTTGAGCAGCCTGCACCCGAGCGACGGCGTCTTTGTTCACAATTGCCGACGGGCGCTTGGCCACGGGCTTGCTCTGGGCGCCTGGTGGAAGGGGCGGATACTGCGCGCGCATCACTGGGGCGGGCGCCGCCATGCGGTCTTCCATGGTTGGTGGTTGATGACTGTGCGCAACGGCCGACCCCGCTGCCGCCTGCCCCGGCGTCACAGTCGCCACGCGCGGCTTCACTGGTTGAGCCGTCTGCGGGCCCTGTGGCCCGGCCGCAGCCATCAACGCGGCCGTCGTACCGGGAGTGAGCTCAGGGCCTGGGGTATATGGCGATGTGGCTTTGGGAGCGGACGGCGCCGACGCGACGGCAGCCGGCTGCGCAACTTGCGCAATTTCCGCCGTCGGCTGAGCCTGGATCTGAGCAGGCGTAGCAGCCGTGTCGTTCGGTTCGGTAACGTTCTCAGGAGGTGGAATATCATTCACCTCCTTCTTGAACCCCTTGAGCGCCTTCCCAACCCCTTCACCAATTTGCGGCAGTTTCCCAGCTCCAAAAATGATCAACACAATCACTAGGATAATAATCAACTCGGAGAATCCCATCGTGCCAAACATGTTCGATATCCTTCCTCGGCAAATAGGGGCTACATCGGCCTCAGAACGCCGCATCGGCCATCCGAACACCCACGATAGCTGCCCGATGCAAAGGGTGTCAAGAAAGGTGACCAGCCACAGCCGACCCAGGAATACAACCGAAGAAACCTAGCTCATAGGACGGGAATAGGAAGCAGATCGGCCTGAATCGGCTGGCCATACACCACGGCGTCGCGGGCGGAAAGATACACATCCAGTTCACTCCGAATACCGAAATCATTCGGCAAGTAGATGCCGGGCTCAATCGAAAAGCAGGTGCCCGGCAACAACCGGCGCGCATCCTGCGTCTCCAGATTATCGATGTTCGCACCATTCCCATGCACTTCCTCGCCGATGGAATGACCGGTTCGATGCACAAAATACTGTCCATACCCGGCGTCCTGAATCACCTGGCGGCAGACATCATCGACTTCCCACCCATAGGGGAAAGAGCCGGCTCGCACACGCCCCTGCACAAAAAGAACAGCCGCATCCCGAGCCCGTCGAACAATCTGAAAAATGTCCTGATGCCTGGCAGGCACCGTCGCCCCGACGAACCCCGTCCACGTGATATCCGCATAGACCGCTCCGGGAGTCGGCTGTTTGGCCCAGAGATCGATCAATACAAGGTCTCCCTGTCGAATCGGGGCTGAGCCTTCACTGACCGGTGCATAGTGAGGATCCGCGCTATGCGCATTCACCGCCGCAATCGGCGGACTCGACGTTACCAAGCCACGTGCCTGCATGCGAGAAAGAATGTACTGTTGCAATTCATATTCAGTCAGACCTCGCCCAGAACCGAGCGACGTGCCGACACACTCAAACGCTTCATCCACAATTGCGCGTAAACCTTCTGCGGCTACCTGGTGCGACGCCAATTGCACATCATTCCACACCGCCTCAAATTGCTGGACCAGATCGGCAGACGTCACCACCTCCGCACCGAGACTGCGCACCAGATCAATCGTGCCGGCATCCACGCGTGAAAGATACGGAATAGCATTCATCGGCGAATACTGCATCGCGACCCGCTTGGCAGCGTGCAGTAGGGAACCGAGAGCCGCGTGCTGATCCCGCCAGGAGACATACTCGCGCGCGTCACCGGGCAGCCCATCCAGCACATGAGGCTCAATACGATGCTGGAGTTTCACCGGCGTGCCTTCGGCAGGAATCCAGTAGTACCAGCGCCGCGTGACATGCCGCGAGGGATCTAACAACAAGACGCGGTAGGCAATCGGGTCGAGATGACGAAAGTCATAAAACAACCACCCATCAAGCCCCGGTTGTTCCCGGATGGCCTGCTGAATACGAGTAATCCGTGCAGCATACCGAGCGGACGCGTCCATGTGGCCATCATAGCGTCATTTCGAAATCGATACCACTGCGCAATCCTGCTGTCCTCTGCCGTCCATGCAATGCTAGAATGCGCTGAACACGCTATGGCTATTGTTCCCTCATCCGATCCCGCGCAGTACCGCGTCACCTTCTTCTTCGGGCCGGAAGTCGTCGAGGATCGACCGAACCATCTGCGATGTATCTTCAACGTGAAGAAGCGGAGTTGGAAAGGCGGCGTGCAAGTGGCGGTGGATGTGGCTCAGGATCACCTCGACCGAGCCAGGGAACGAATTCATTATACGTCCTGGCTGGCCGGACTGCTTCAAGCGGGAAATCAAGACGAACGCAAGGAGCTGACCAGCCGCGCCGATGACCTGCTCGTCCAATCACTCTGTACCAGTGCACTCAATCTGGCCCTCCAGACAGGAATTGAACAGGTGAATCAACTGATCGACGCCGCCGCGTTCGCCGACGAACTGCATCAACTCCTCGACGACCAACCGGAACAGATCACCGATCGAATTCGCCTCGAACTGGACTTGGGTGAGATTTCCGAAATCTAATGAACAACGGACTGACAGCAAAGCCGGAAGGGGTTTGAAAACGGGGGCGAATTTGTTATAACGACAACGGACTCATCGGCATTCATTTTTCTTTCCACCGCATCGGAGCTTCAGCACGAAGGAGGCACCCAACGTGAACGTCTCTGTCTATCTGCCACTTAAAAGACGACGCAGCCTCTGGGCCCAAGTTTTCGTCTTCAGTCTTGTCACGATCTGTTCGCTGGCCTTACTCATCGCCCCCGTTTCAGCACAGGAGTCGAGTGGCGCTTCCAATGTACCTGTCTCACAGAACGATGCTAGCGCTTCGGGTGTCGGCGTTCAGGTAGGCTCCGCACTGGCCACGATCGTTTACTTCCCGCTCAAACTGGCCTTCGCCATCGGAGGCGGGGTTGTGGGCGGATTAGCCTATGGCTTCTCAGGGTTCAGTGAACAGACCGCCAAGAATATCTGGGTCCCGAGCATGTACGGCACCTACATCATCACGCCGGACCATCTGAAGGGCGATAAACCCATCCGTTTCCTCGGTGTCTCAAGCGAGCCGGCCCGAGAGGTCAGTGACTACAGCACCTCGGAACCAGTTCCGTTGCCATTGGAACCCATCCGCTAGCATGAAACCCGTCATCGGAGTCACGCCCGACTTCAATGCCGGTGATCGTCAAGAATGGGGCGGCAAAGAGCCCACGTATTTTCTACGGGCGCGGTACGTCCGCGCAATCGAGGAACTCGGCGGCGTGCCGGTAATTCTCCCGCTCGTGGCAGACCGCTCTGCCCGCCGGCGTCTCCTGCAAGGAATCGACGGGCTGCTGTTGACAGGAAGCGGTCCGGACTTAGACCCGAGCCTCTACGCAGAACGAAAACGATTCACATTTCCGATCGTTGCCGAACGCCGCTCCAGCTTCGAACTGGACCTGGTCCGTCTCGCCATCCGCCGTCACATTCCAACCTTGGCCATCTGCGGAGGCATGCAAACCATGAATGTCGCCTGCGGTGGAAGCCTCTACCAGGACCTGCCTGCTCAGGTCGATCACGTGTTGCAGCATCGACAGACAACGCCGGCCGTTCAACTCTCTCACAGCGTTTCCATCGCACCCAACAGCCTGCTCAATCGAATCGTCAAACACACCCGCATGCGGGTAAACAGCTCGCACCACCAATCGGTGAAAGCGGTCGGGCATCCCCTCATCGCCAGCGCAACGGCGCCGGATGGCATCGTTGAAGCCATCGAACATCCGACGCACCCCTTCTTCCTCGGCTTGCAATGGCACCCCGAATTCTTGTTCGAACGCCACCCCCTACACCGGCGACTCTTTCAGACATTCTTGCGGGCTGCTTCACGCCGCCCGGCACTCCAACCTTCACCTGCGAGACGCGGGAACAACTCATGACACGGTGCTCCGTCCGCCCTGACAGCGGACCTGGAGGTGACGCCACCGGAGAGAGGACACTGTGTGGGCAATCCGCTGTTTCGCACCAAATCCATCGAACGAATTCTCGCTGATTCCGAGGCTCCTGAACATCGCCTGAAACGGAGTCTGACGGCCTGGGATCTGACAGGACTCGGCATCGGCGCCATCATCGGGACCGGCATCTTCGTATTGATCGGCACCGCTATCGTCGGTGATGCGCATCGGCCAGGCGCAGGACCCGGCATTATGTTGTCGTTCATTCTTTCAGGCATTACCTGCGCACTGGCCGCCCTCTGCTATGCCGAGTTTGCCGCCATGATCCCGGTGGCAGGGAGCGCCTATACCTACTCCTACGCGACCCTGGGAGAGTTTCTGGCCTGGCTGACAGGCTGGAATCTTATTCTGGAATACGGTGTGGCCTGCGTGGCCGTCGCGATCGGATGGTCCGGGTACTTTAACAACATCCTCACACTCTGCGGCCTTGAACTCCCCTACTGGGCTACTCATCCGCCGGGTTCGGACGGCGGCATCGCAAACATCCCGGCCGCAATCATCGTGCTGCTCGTGACCGGCATCTTGATCATCGGGGTGAAGGAAAGCGCACGCGCCACCTGCGGCATTGTGCTGATCAAGCTCGCCGTGATTGTCTTCTTCCTTGCGGTCGGCACGTCCTCCGTCGACACGGCCAATTGGTCCCCATTTATGCCGTTCGGGTTTGCCGGCGTGGGCGCGGCCGCAGCCATCGTATTTTTCGCCTATATCGGGTTCGACGCGGTGTCCACCACCGCCGAAGAAGCCAAGAACCCTCAACGGGATTTACCCATCGGGATCTTCGCCTCACTGGCCATCTGCACCGTACTCTATATTTCTGTTGCCGCGGTCCTGACCGGCTTAGTGCCCTCTTCGCAGATTGACGTCCACGCACCGGTGGCTGAAGGGCTCCGCATCGTCGGCTTCAAGTGGGGAGCCGCCATCGTGGCGACCGGAGCGGTAGCGGGAATTACGAGCGTCCTGGTGGTGATGATGCTTGGCCAGATTCGGGTCTTTTTCGCCATGTCCCGAGACGGCCTCCTCGGACCTTGGCTTTCAGGCGTCCATCCAAAGTTTCGAACACCGCACCACGCGACCTATTTGACAGGCGTGGCCGTCGCCATCATGGCCGCGCTCATTCCCATCGGGGAGGCAGCGGATATGACAAACATCGGGACGCTCTTCGCCTTTGTCCTCGTCTGTATCGGTATCATGGTCCTTCGCTACACCAAACCGAACCATCCACGTCCCTTCCGTATGCCATTCATGCCGGTCGTCCCCATCCTCGGAGTCTTGGCCTGTCTAGGACTGATGTACTTCCTCCCCTGGATCACCTGGATCCGGTTCTTTGTGTGGACCATCATTGGGATCGTGGTCTACGTCATGTATGGAATGCGCCATAGCAAACTCGCGACAAGCCCCTCGACAGAGCAGACCGAGACACCTCGACCGGCATAGTCGAATCATGCGCGACGAAACTGATGATGGGCAAAACTAGGACGAGGCTTCGGTTGGGGCAACAGGAGTGGGCGCAGGTGACACGGTTGCAGCCGAAGCGGCTGGCTTGGCGGCAACTGCTGCCGGAGCAGGAGAACCTGGCGCTGCCGAAGCGGCGCTTGGGGCCGCGGAAGCAGCCGCACCGGCGGCCGGGGCGGCCGGTGGCTTGGGTGGCGCAGCGGGTTTCGGCGGAGCAGGCCGCTCGGGTTTAATCCCGCCTTCCCAGGAAGGGCCTGAATACATATCGGCTGCCAGCCCTTTGCCTTTCCACTTTTCTTCAAAATCTGCGGCAGCTTTATTCGGCGTTTCTCCCGCACCCACCACGTCATTCCATGGATAGGCCCGAGGACCGATCTGGCATCCGGTCTCCGTACGCCTCAAATACAAGGCAATCGGGTTCCCCCGGTACGGCCCGAGATAGATATGCACTGACCCCACATATTCAAGCAATGTGGCCACCACGCCTCCAAGAAGAGGTGCATGATGCCATAAGAGGCGGGAAGAGGGCAAGATGGGCCTATCCCCCCTGCGATTTGGTCCAGATTCAACTAGACCGCCGCAGGACGCTCTCTCGTGGGACGCATGCGGAGTAGATAGACACCCAAGATGAGGACGATAATCACGGTCACGTTGAGGCCGACATCCATCACGTACTGCTGAAAGAGTTCCTGTCTCGCCTCTCGCGTCACCACCTCAAGCTGATGGGACAATTCCGCGCTGGCCGTCAACACCCGTCGCGTGCAGGCGATGATGCCAACCGCCAGGTAGGGCTCCAATTCCAGCACCTCGGTTTGAAGAAACCGCACCACCGTTCGGAACAATTCCAGCAGGATGATGACGAGTAGCAGATCATTCAACAGCTTGAGCCCGGCCGGCAGGAGGGGAACATTGTCAGCGCGCAAAAAAAAGGCGTACCAGGCATGAACAAAAATCAGCATGCCCAAAGCCAGCAAGCTGAATCCTGCCCCGACATACCCCAGCCGGTCCAAATGGTCCATGAATCCGAGCAACCACTGCATGGTTGCCCGGCGAGACTTCTCTAGAGGCCCGGGAGGGGTCACCGGTGGCGTCATGCGGTTCCTGCCTGACCGGTCGGCATGGGAGAGTCCTCCCGCGGTTGACCGAATTTCAAGCTGTGGACCGCTTTGGCCGTGACGGTATGGCCACAACAGTTGACCCCCTGAAACCCGGCGCCTCCGTCGATCACCATCACGCGCAAACCGCAAGAGTCGGGAAACTGCCGCTTTTCTTCCAGCATGGCCCCGGGGAGCAATTCGCCTTTTCTCCGGCCTCTCGAAGAGATGATGTCCGGCACCACATCGTCCTCTGTCAGTTCATGCCCGCAACAGAAGATCTTCTGGAATCCCTCGCCACCGCCGGCCACCTTGACCACTAACCCGCACGAATCCGGAAAACGTTTTCGCTCGTCGAGAATGTCGCCCTTTTTGATTGCCATGCTGCCTCGAAATAAATGAATCGGAACACCGGGAACAGTACAGTTGATCCGATAGTGAATCAGATCGCCGACGGAAAAGCCAGCAGGGACTCCACCGGAGGAGCCTTCGAAGGCTGACTCCGGTGACGGGATGACATCAACGTACAGCCCTTACACGTGGGTTACCGGAGAATCATGAGAGGGTACCGGCTCCGGCGGATCAGCCGACGTCAGTTTGGGAAGACGCGCATAGGCCTTGTGCCACGAATCAAGCAGAACCCGGTGAGATCGACAGCCCACCACCAGTCGCGCATCGGAAATGGTGACCGGCTTATATGGATGAAGATACTGTGCCTTGAGGGTTGCCACGCGAGCCAGTGACTGCGCCAGTCGTTCCTGGGTAATTCGACCGTCGTTCACAGCACGCTCCATGGCCTGCATCGCCGCCATCACACGGTCTTGATCCTTACAGATCAACAACACATCGCAGCCAGCCACAAACGACCGGACCGCCGCCTCGCCGATGCCATCGTGATCGATGATGGCGTGCATCTCCAGATCGTCGGTAAAGACCACCCCGTCATACCGAAACTCCTCACGCAGCAAGCGCTGGATGATCGCCGCGGACAGAGTCGCCGGCGCCTCTGGGTCCAACGCCCGGTACAACACATGGGCCGTCATCAGGCTGGCCACGCCAGAACGAATGGCCTGCTGAAAAGGAGGGAACTCGGTGTCGCGTAACCGCGGCAGGCCCGCATCCACAACAGGCAATTCTTTATGCGAATCCGTCGCCGTGTCTCCATGGCCGGGAAAGTGCTTCCCGCATGCGACCACCCTATTGTCCTGCAGGCCTCCGATGGTGGCCAACCCCATCTCGCCGACAAGATCGGGGGAGTCGCCAAACGCGCGATCGCCGATCACGGGATTCTCCGGATTACTGTTCACATCCAGTACCGGAGCCATGTTCATGTTGATACCTACAGCCCGCAACTCTTTCGCAATGGTAGCGGCAGCAGAGTAGGCAAGCTCACTGGAATTACACCGGCCCAACTGCCCGCAGGGAGGAAAAATCGTAAACTCAGCCGGCAGCCGGGACACCCGACCGCCCTCTTGATCAATCGCGATCAGCAGCGGCTGAGCGGGCGACAGTTTCTGCAGCCCATTGGTCAGATCGACAATTTGTTGAACCGACTCGAGGTTGCGCCGGAAAAAGATGACGCCGCCCGGCGTATAGGATTTCAGAAACGAGGCTAGGTCGTTGGTGACCGTGGTCCCGGTGAACCCCATCATAAACAGCTGACCGATTTGCTCGCGTAGTGTCATAACCCCCTACCGTGACGATCTGAGTGAGAAGCAGGCAGCTGCCCCTACGGCAACGTGCGGTCCAGAAGGAACTGAATCAGGAGACGTGTGCCGATCCCGGTCGGCCCCTTCGGCACATACGCCCGCTCACGTTCACTCCAATCGGTACTCGCGATATCCAGGTGGATCCACGGGCAATCGCCGACAAACTTGCTCAGGAACAGAGCCGCGGTAATCATCCCTCCGCCCCGGCCGCCGATATTTCGCATATCCGCCACGTCGCTGCGCAGCTGCTCGAAATACTCCTCCCACAACGGCATCTCCCACACACGCTCACCGGCACGCTGCCCGGCGCTTCGGACCTGCTCTTTTAAGGGATCGTTATTCCCGAACATCCCGATGGCGAATTGGCCAAGCGCCACCACACAGGCGCCGGTCAGAGTCGCAATATCGATCAACACCGCCGGCTTGTAGCGGGTCGCATACGCCAACGCATCCGACAGAATCAGCCGTCCCTCGGCATCGGTATTTTGCACCTCGACGGTCTTGCCGGAGAGGGTCGTGACGATATCCCCAGGCCGCATCGCGCGCCCGCCCGGCATATTTTCAGCCACCGGCAGAATGCTAACGAGGTGGAGGGGGAGCTTGAGCCTTGCCGCAGCCCGCATCGTCGCCAGCACCTCGGCGCCGCCGGTCATATCAGCCTTCATATGCTCCATGTTCTCGGCCGGCTTGAGCGAAATACCGCCGGTATCAAAGGTGATGGTCTTTCCCACCAACACCACCGGAGGATCGCCCTTCTTCGCTTTAGCACCCTTGTATTCAAGGATGATGAACTTCGGCGGCTCATGGCTGCCACGCGCCACACCCAGCAACGCACCCATGCCGAGTTGTTCCATGTCCTTCTGTTCGAGCACCTTTAGGCGCACGCCGGGTTCTTTGGCCACCGCCTTGGCCTCCTGCACGATGCGCGTCGGCGTCATCACGTTAGCCGGGTGATTACACAAGTCGCGCACCAGAACGGTCGCTTCAGCCGTCGCCACGCCGCGCCGGATTCCTTCCGTGATCTGTGGAAGCAGGGCCGCTTGCGACGTGTAGATCGTCATACGCTCGACATCGATCGGCTTGGTGCCGTTGGCGCTACGATAGGCGGTGAATTGGTAATCACCGAGAATGGCGCCCTCGGCCAGGGCCTGCGCCACATCCTGGACGGGAATCTCCTCCAGGAGCGCGGCCGGCATCACCACGGCGAATGACGTGACTTTGGCTTGGCGAACACGTTTCACCGCGGAACCCAAGGCCTGGCGAAACGCATCCACACGCAGATCTTTTTCCTTCCCCAAACCAACCAGCAACAGCCGCTTTGCCTTGGCCTTGCCCTGGGTATGGACGAGCAACCCTTCGCCGGACTTCCCTTCGAATTCTCGGCGCTGAATCAACGCGGCAAGCTGCCTCCCGAGTTGAGCATCGATGGCGGCAGCTTCTTGCGCGAGATCGGAACTCCCCTCGCAATGAAGCAACACCAGCACCTCAGCCGCCTCGTTCTCAGCCCGTCCAACCTGTGCGTGAACTTGAATCTTCTTCATCAATCCTCCCCCGGTTCTTGCCGTTCAGCGTTCATTATCAGCCGTTCACAGACCGCCTCGTCCCTAAGCATCACGCCCCTCTCAAACACCACGCAAGTCCGGCGCCCAAATGTATTTGTGCATTTGGAGCTGGAAACGCACCGGCAGTTTATCGGCCAGTACCCACTCCGCCAAATGCCGCGCCTCCACCTCACCAAACACCGGACTCATGAGCACCGTGCACCGCGCCGGAAGATCGTGACGACGCGCCACCTCGCGCGCCCATTCATAGTCCGCTCGATCCTTGATCACAAATTTCACTTCATCCTGAGGCGCAAGCCGTTCGAGGTTCGACCAACACATGCGATCGGTCATTCCGCTCCCGGGACATTTGACATCAAGAATCACATGGACACGCCGATCGACGCCGGCCGTATCGATGGCCCCGCTGGTTTCCACCAGCACCTCGAACCCCTCGTCACACAGGCGACTCAGCAAGGGCAGCGATTCTGTCTGGCTCAACGGTTCCCCCCCGGTCACTTCCACAAGGTCACACTCGAAGGCGCGGACCTGATTGACAAGGTCGTCGATCGTCAGATCCCGACCGCCGTAGAAGGCATAGGCCGTGTCGCACCAGGTGCACCGGAGCGGACAACCGGTCAAGCGGACGAATACACAGGGGCGGCCAGCATAGGTAGACTCGCCCTGGATGCTGTGGAAGATTTCGGTAACCTTGACCATCGTCGATTGATCCGGCAACTCAGCATCTCACTGATGGATGATACGGAGGACTCATTTCCACGTCGTCACCGGCCATCCATTCCGCCGCGCGATGCGATCCATCCCGCGAATCGGATTCACGACCAACGGATGCCCCACCATGTGGAGCAACTCAACATCCCCGGGACTATCGCCATAGGCAAACGATTGTGTCAGATCAATGCGCAATTCCTGCGTCAGCCGGGCGATCAATTCACGCTTTCCTGGACCATAGGGAAGCGGGACACACACGTGACCCGTAAACCGGCGCTGTTGCCGCTCCAGCCTGGCCGCCAGCAGGGTCGGCACCTCCAGCAAAGAGGCGAGTGGAGCAATGAGGAAGTCGAGGGATCCGGTCACCAGCACGATATGATGCCCGGCCCGACGGTGTTCGTCCATTCGAGCGAGCCCTTGCGCGGACAGACGAGGAAACAGCTCGGCACGACAGAATTCCTCAGCCAGTGATTCGATTTCGGCCGCAGCCTTCCCGGCCAAATACAGTTTCCGTTCCCGTAGGGGGTGCAATGACACTGCAGGCGCCTGACGGAGCACCCAGCCCACACTGTCCAGAAGCTCGCGCCATCCGACGAGACCTCGCTTCCAGAGAAAACGGAAAAACCGAACTTCGCTGGCCTGTCCGGGAAGCAACGTGTTGTCGACGTCAAACAACGCAGCAATGTCCGTCTGCCGACTCGTGCGCGAAACATGTGAAACAGAGAGAGGCGTCATCTCGATTGTCGGCCTGCTGATCGCTGTTGATGAGGAAAGATCTGCGACGTGTCCGCGCAGCACGCGTGAATTCTACTGGACAACTAGTTGATTGACAAGCATTTTGGACCACTTCTATAATGCGCTTCCTCTGAGGCCTGGCGCCTGCGTAGCGAGAACGCGCGTTTCATCGCCGTCCAGCTGGCGTGCACCTCGCTTCATGTTTCGACGGAGAGACTCTCGGTTGCCGAAGTGGTGGAATGGCAGACACGCACGTTTGAGGGGCGTGTGGCGCAAGCCGTGCGGGTTCAAGTCCCGCCTTCGGCACCAAACTCAGCAGTCGTTCGACGAACTGGCGGTCCTTCAGTAACTCCCGCAGATCCAGCACGTTCCTTTCAGTACTATCTTACGGCGCCTCTTCCTTCCGGCAGAATGCACCCAGACCGGTCCCTACGCCGTCCGGCTTGTTGTGCGGCCACCAGCCAGGATCGACGGCTCTGCGATGACTCCTCTGCCACAGATAAACGGCCCTATTCCACTAGGGCCCAATTACATTTCCAATTGTCAATCATCTCTAACCGCCTGCTCCGGCTTGGTGCTATGATGGGCCACGTGCATGCCTAATCACTGGATCGTGAGTGCAACACTGCAAACCATACGGACGTTCCGTCGAAGCAGTCCCGCCCACCTTCTCGCAGCCACTCTTGGTGAGGGAATGCCCACTGAGGATGCAATCCGCTGATAACAGACGAAGGAGGCACCTGTGACTGCGCAAGACCTAACAACGGCCCTCTCGCCATCGGGAGATTCCAGCACCGTTGAGGCCCTTGTCCGAACCCTGTCCGGTCAAGCATCCATCGGCATCTTTCTCTCGGATCCCGAAGGCCGCACGCTATACCTGAATGACCGGCTGCGCCGCATCGCAGGACTGCCTGTCCCATCGACGCCCGGGGAATGCTGGCGCAATGCGCTGGCACCTGAAGACCATGACCCGATCTGTAGCGAATGGTCTGGCGCCACCAGCGCCGAACGGAGCTTTTCACGGGAGTTTCGCTTCCGCCGGCCGGACGGGTCGTTACGCTGGGTCATGGCGGAAGCCTTCCCGTTGCGCACCGGGGAAGGCCCCTCCGGCGGTTACGTCGGTATCGTGCGCGACATTACCCCCAGACAACTGGCACTGGACGCCCTGCACACCACAGAGGAACGGTACCGAACGCTGGCGCTTCAGTCGCCCCATGCGATCTTCGTCCATGCAGACGACACACTCCTCTTCATCAATGAAGCCGGCACCAGACTCTTCGGACTCGCAACCGCCCAGGCGATCGAAGGCCACCCACTGTCGGATTTCTTCCCGAAAGAGTTCCTCCAAAATCTCCCCCTTGCGAAAGTGACCACCAGACTCCCCAACAACCGACAGTTTCTACGATCCGATGGACAGGTCATCGATGTCGAATTGGTCGCCGCCCCCGTGGTATTCGACGGACACCCGGCCATTCAGGTACTCGTCACCGATATCACCGCACAAAACCAAATCGTCGAGCAGCTGCATCGGGGCAAGAAGCTGGCGACTGCGGCAACGTTGGCCGGTGGCATGGCCCATGAGTTTAACAATTGCCTGACCGCCATCATGGGGTTCTCGGACTTGGCCCTCCCGTCACTCGCGCCCGACAGTCGCGTCCATGGGCATATTCAGCAGGTCATCCTCGCGTCGAAACGGGCTCGTGACCTGGTCACACAAATGCTCATGTTTGGCCGCCAACCGGACGGCGCAAAACAGCCACTCTTCCTGGACATCCTCCTCAAAGAAACGCTGCGAATCCTCAGAGGGCAGTTGCCGGACAATATTAGCCTCCGCGAATGGGTCTCTGGCGCCACCAACCTCATCTCTGCCGACCCAACCCAGATCCATCAACTTTGCCTGGATCTCTTGGGTCGTGCACAACAAGCCCTGACCCTCAACGGCGGGGTCTTGGAAGTGCGCCTCGAGACAATACGCCTCGACTCCTCGATGCCCGGTCACGACCTCCCACTCCCCTCAGGCCAATATGTGCGCCTCACGGTCTCAGATACCGACGACGGCAGCCCCCCTGGGAGTCGACCTCAGACATCAACCCCGCTTTCTACGCGCCTCACTGGGGGGGATCAGGCACGAGCAGGGTTCGCAGAGATACAGCGCATCGTCAGCGAGCATGGGGGAACGCTTCGCGCCACCAGCACGGCCGGTCAGGGCACCACAACCGAAGTCTATCTGCCCGTCATGCCCCAGTCCCATTCGGCCTTGGGCACTGCACCGGCGCGTGGAACGACATCACCCCTTTCGCAACCGAAGGAATTTCTTGCTGAGCCTGACAAAGAACGGTAAATTCACTGAGCGACTCAAGAGAGCGTCGAAGCGCCCCGCTTGCGCCTTCTTTTGGGCACCGCCAAATTCCCTGGACGCTTGAACGCCCACACTCCTGCGAGGAATGTTATGCCTTCGGTTTTGATCGTGGACGATGAAGAAGCGATTCGCCGCCTTATTCGCATCACGCTCGAACAGGCAGGTTTTTATGTCCGCGAAGCGGCCGACGGCAAAGCAGGGCTGTCCCACTATCGCGAATCGCCGGCTGATCTCGTCATCATGGATATCCTGATGCCCGACCAGGATGGCCTTGAGAGTATCTTGACGCTCCGTCGTGAATTTCCCGAGGCCAAGATTATGGCCATCACCGGCGGGAGCGACATGATCGGTATCTTAAACTTCCTCGATGTGGCCCGTATGCTCGGCGCGCGCCGCACGCTCCAGAAACCCTTCGAAATGCAGCAACTCCTGGATGCCGTTCAAGCCGAAATTACACACTGACCCACACCCGCCTCTTCAGCTTCTCAATCAGCCGACCTCGCCACTGTCACATTGACTTCCGGCACATCGATCCGCACACTAACGCCCGCTTCCGTTTTCGCTTCATCAAAGAAAGTGGTGGTCATGAAAACATGGTGGACGCCGCACCTACACGCGGTACTGGGCGGCATCGTCGTCGCAATCGGCATCGTCGTCATGTGGGAGCAGGTGACGCCCACCTGGGCGCTACTCGTGGCTGCTGCGGCGACAGCCTTTCTCTGGTGGCAGGGACAGAGCATCACGGCGATCTGGGCCTGGACCACCCTGGGGCTCGGCGTCGAAAGCATGGCCTGGCCGATTGTGACCATGATTCGAATGCGGACAGGAGGGAGTCAGCCGAGCGACGAACAGATGGAAACGATCCTGAACGCAGTGCTCTTCGGACTCTTCACCTCGGTGTTCTGGATCACCTTCGCGTTTGGACTGTTCAAGCGTCTGCGAGAACAACAGACCCCGCCGGCGCCTCCCCCAGGAAGAGAACCAGCCTTGGCACGGAGCAAAAAAGCACGGGCGCGGCGTTGAAACTCGCGTCACGCCATGGCGATCGGATCGACGTCGATATCAAAGCGGAGCCCTCCTCGTCGTGAGTCCCGCTCAAGCGCCTCACGCGTCCGCACGACTATTTCTCTGCCTGTCGCAAGAGAGAGGGACTTGATGAGAATCTGCCAACAGTAACGGCCTCGCGCCATGGCATGTGGTGCCGGAGACGGCCCCAAGATAATGATGGCATTCGCCTCTTCGTCCGAACCGACGGAACACCGCGGCGAGGACACCCCATTGCCGACGTGAGTCTCCCGCCTTCCTGCACGCGCGACCTCCGTTCGCAGTAACGCCGCCCAACGACCAGCGGCCTGAGCTACCACCGATTCCAGCGTCCCGGACACATCCAGTCTCACCAGTGATGTCAGCGGCGGATACTGCAGCATCTGCCGAAACGCCTGCTCCTGCTCAAGAAACACCGAATCGTCGCCAGTGGCCACCGCCACGATGGCATGGTGATCCGTTAGGCGGGTCTGGATCATCACCACGCCTCCGGCATGAGCCGGTCGGGCTAATTCCACGGCATCCATGAGACCATGGTACATGCGCTCCCCGGAGCGAAAATCCGGCACATGCAAACCGGCATCCGCATCCGGCACCCCGACAAACGCGGCCCGCCCCTGAAGGCCAAACCGGAATAACATCTGGGTACCGATCACGATGTCTAATTCGCCAGCGGCAAGCAGCCGACGGAACGCCCGTGCGTCAGCAGGCCGACGAATCGTTTCGCTATCTACGCGACCCACGCGCGCCTGAGGAAACTTCCGACGCACAGCCTCCTCGATACGTTCCGTACCGGACCCCACCGGCTCCAGCTTGAGCGACTGGCATTTCGCGCAATGATCCGGCACGGGCTTCGTTCGCCCGCAGTAATGGCACCGCACATGATTGCTGCGCCGGAAAAATGTCAGCGCGACGCTACAGGCGTCACACTGCGGCATCGCGCCACAATCCGCGCAATGCAAGACGCTCGCGAACCCTTTGCGGTTGAGATACAGAATCGCCAGGGCCTGCTGCCGCAGGGCGTCCTGAATCCCCTCATAGAACGGTGGCGACAACAGGGTTCCCGCGGGAGTTTCCCTGGAGTACATTCTCAGATCGATGACCTGCACCCTCGGAGCACTCACCGGATTGCGATAGACGCAGGCCGTCATCTCCCCCTGCCGAACCGCGGCCCAACTCTCAAGCGACGGATGGCTCGAAGCCAGCACCAGCAGAGCTCGATCACAGACCGCGCGCCGTCGTGCCACCTCACGAGCATGGTACCGAGGCGCTTGTTCCTCCTTCAGGGATGCATCATCCTCTCCCTCCACCCACACCAACCCCAATCGCTCCAAAGGCGCAAACACCGCCATGCGGGTGCCGATCAGGATCGTGGCGGACGATTCCTGTGCCGATTGCCATACGTCCGCGCGCGCCTGCGCCGAAAGGCCACTATGCAAGAGCAGCGATCGTTCTCCCGCGGCTGCCAAGGCTGCGGCCAGTCGTGCGGCATTCTCAACATCACCTGTGAGAATCAACACGCGTCGTTGGTGGCGGATGGTAGCCTGAGCAGCCTGCACAAGACACCAGAGCCTGGTGACGCGGGCCCCCTGAACCAGGACGGAGGCATAGGCCCCCTGCGAAAGCGCCTGAGCGACCGTACCGGGCCACGCGGCTGCTTCCGGTGGAGACGGTGGCACATCATCCAGCATCTCGCTCGTAAGCCACGCTTGCCCCGCCCCCTGGGAGGGAGTCTTCTTTGGACGAGACACTCTCGGGACAATCGCATCATCACATCGAATCACAAGCCCTCTTCGAATCAGTGCCTGTAACGCGCGCATGACACGGGGTTTGTCGCCCTGCGTAAGGGTGGTCTCAGCAATGCCCTTGGGACGACGACGGAGTCGCGTGAGTACCTGAACTTCAACTTCCCCGAACTCATCGAGCGACTGGGAACTACTCATGCCCTGCTCCGTAGGCAGATACCGCAATGAACGGGGGGCGGCCTGCTCCGCGAAGGGCAGCACAAGCTTAATACATTGCCCCCATGACGCGGCATACCGGTCTGCCACCCACCGGCTCAAATCGAGTTGACTGGGACTGAGTAGATAGTCGGGGGAAGCTGGTGCCAGCGAGCGGACAGCTTTTAGCCCCTGCTCCGGCGCGCCGAGTGGAAGCCGATCATGCACCGCCGTCACGAGGCCATGAAGGTCTTGGGAGCCGAACGGCACGATTACGGATTGCCCGATGGCGACCTGCCCCCTGAGCGCAGGCGGGATCACATAGGTAAAGGGACGGTGAAGTCGGCGAGGGAGTACCACATCGGCATACACAGCGGGAGACGCAGAAGCCACCGCTGGGGTGGCAGGCAACCGTGGCTCGAACATACGGCATTCTAACAACACCGGGTGAGCGCAACAATCATGGACCTTGTGAAGAGAGCACTGGGGAGAGGCCGATCAGAAACAGGAGGCGCTGTACGGGGAGGGAAAACCGAGAAAACCCTGGCGACCGGCCTCTTCGTAAAAGGCCAGTCGCCGGCACTCACTACAAGCCTGGTGGGATCGGGGCTGCAGCATCTCCGGCGGGCGCGACCGGCAGAGCCCCATCGGCAAGAGCCACCGCCGGATCATTCGCGGCATCGACTGGATTCGATCCGGCCGGAGGTACTGGAGTCGACGGCACGGCGACGGCAGACGGCAACGCGCCCATCTGGTGATACGTAACCTGAGCCGGCGCTGGGACGCGTTCACTCACCGGAGCCGTCACAGGCTGAGCCTCGGATCCTTCCGTAGTGGAGTCGAGCACAATCTCAACGCGGCGATTCTTCTTGCGCCCTTCCTCGCTCCCATTGCCGGCAACAGGACGGCTCGCCCCATACCCCACGGCAGACAACTTCGCCGAATCCATGCCGCCCTTCTCAACCAAATACCGCACCACTTCGGCTGCACGAGCCTTCGACAATTCCCAATTGGTCGGGAAGACGCCTTTCAACGAAGGGCCGATTTCCATGTTGTCGGAATGACCTTCCACCCGGACCTGCTGAGAGGACCCGGTCGACTTCAAGTACTCTGCCACTTGCTCGAGAATCGGCACACCGTCCGGTTTGACTCTCACTTCGCCGGATTCATACTCCAACTGATCCGCCAGGTCCTCGAGACTGATCCTCGTCCCTCCGTGAGTGCGTTCGACTTTGGGGCGGCTGCTCGAACGGGACTCGCTGGGCATCACGGAACCATTCTCCAGCTTCGTGATTTTTACCGGTTGAACCGCTGTCGCTGGAAAATCCGCGTCCCCGTTCTCGTCCGGCATGGCGACAACCGGCGAGGCATGTTTGGAGCGAAGGCGGTCGCCGATCAGGGCACGGGCCGTCGCCTTGGACAACACCGCGGTCGCCGTATGAGGTTCTGTGGACAGGACCTTCACTTCTCCGATTTTCCTCTCGGGAAGCCCGCCGCCGGTGCGGAAAACTTCCATCTGGCGCCCAGGGCGGAGGCCATCGTCCGTGCCTTTATCGAGATACACCAGATTTCCCTGCGCCACGAGCGACATATGCTTATCGGCCTGCAACTCCACGATCATGGCATCGATCTCACCCGCATCTGCAACGGACTCCGCGACCTCCTCGGCCGGAGGGGGCGTAAACCGCATGACCGGGTCACCGGGGGAGAGCGGGCCGTAGGACCGAACGACTCGAACACCCACCAACGCCGAATCCAACTGAATCACTTTCACCACTCCGACCCGATTGATGATATAGCCCAGATACTGTTTCGTCATGGGGTGAAACACTTTGCGCGAGCGCCGATACACGGTGTAGAGGTCTCCGAGCGCCGCATCGCCGGGATTCTTCAATTTGAGGTAGAGCGTATCGGTCCCGGACCAGCCCAACATCATCCGGTTTCCGGAAAGTTGATTATCTCCGGTGATCACATTGATGACCCCCTCGATCGGCATCTCCTGCCGAATCGCCCCGGCCGCATAGGTGAGGGCGGATTCACCCAAACGCACGCTTTGAGCGTTCTGGGCATGAGCGGGGATGGCCGTCACGGCGGCGAGACTGCAAGACAGGATGATCAGGCTGGCGCGCATGGGTAATGTCCTCATATTGATCACACCTAGGAGGGTTATCTGTAGCAACCTTAGCAAAGAGCAGGGGGTTGTCAAGAAACGGGAGGGGAGCGGGACAGTTTGATTCAGGTCCATGCGGGTGTTATCGTGAGCCTCTCTTCGAGGTAACAACTCGGCGAGTATCGAGAACACGGCGGCTCAATAGCTGAGGGATGGTGTGGGAACAGAGAAGCGGCGCATCAACACTCAAATGCCCCGCAGATTGAAGGTTCAACCTGCCACACCGATGGAGTCGGAATGGGATATCACCGCCGATTCTCCGCCGAGCGCCTTGAGAACCCCGGCTGAAAAAATGAACACAGGGACTGCCAATCGCCCTGCGTCCACCGGCGCCACCTCGACACTGCCCAGGAAAAAGACAAACGATCCCGGCTCCTGAGCATAATCTAGCGCACCCCTAACTGCTGGACAGTATTCACATTCTAGGACTTTCGGGACTAGACGCGTAGGTCCTTTGTGCGCTTGCTATTAAAAATAGGCAGGGGCTAAGATTCCGACCTCCTAATTAGCCCTATAAGCCCTCAAACCTGTTGAGGTTCGAGCCAATGGCCGGTTCCGAGCTCCTCTTAGAGTACCTAAGCCGATATTTTCCGATCCTGATGTTTGTGTTCGTCGCATTGGCGTTCGGCGCAGGCACCTTGCTCATCAGCTACTTCGTCCAACCGAAGTTCCCGGAACCGGAAAAACTCTCCACTTATGAGTGCGGATCTGAACCGTTTTCCGATGCCCGGATGCCGTTTCCCGTTCGTTATTACATCTTTGCGATGTTGTTTGTGATTTTCGACGTCGAAGTCATCTTTCTGTATCCCTGGGCTATTGTGTTCAACAAGATCGGCCTGATTGGGCTGATAGAGATGCTGATCTTCATCGGACTTTTCCTCGTCGCCTATGCCTATGCCTGGCGAAAAGGAGCTTTGGAATGGGATTAATTCAACTGGGAGGTCACGACAAAGACGGCACTCCCGATGTCATCACCTTGACGGTTGAAAAGGCCGTGAATTGGGCTCGAAAGGGGTCCTTGTGGCCAATGACCTTCGGATTGGCCTGCTGCGCCATTGAAATGATCGCCGCCGTCTCGTCCCGTTACGACATGGATCGATATGGTGCCGGAGTGTTTCGGGCCTCTCCCCGTCAGTCCGACCTCATGATCGTGGCTGGAACCGTCTGCCGACGCATGGCGCCGGTTATTCGCAAGATTTATGACCAGATGCCAGAACCGAAGTACGTGATCGCCATGGGGTCCTGCGCGACGTCAGGCAACATTTATGACAGCTACAGCGTCGTGCAGGGAGTAGATCGCTTTGTGCCCGTCGATATTTATGTGCCCGGCTGCCCCCCGACTCCGGAGGCCTTATTCGATGGCATTCTGAAACTGCAAGAGCGCATCATGCAAAAGCGTGTCTTCCTCACGCAGCCGAAAGAAGTGAAAGACGCACTGAAGGTCTGACGGACGGAAACGAACCGCATGAGTCAACTGGCCAAACGCATCGAAGACACCTTTCCGGGTGCCTGCACCAAGGTGGTGGAGTGGCGCGGGGATGTTGCCGTCACCGTCAAACGTGAGGCCTTGCATGACATCGGCAAGTTCTTGCGGGACGACCCGTCCATGAGGTTTGACTACATCGTCCATGTGAGTTCAGTCGATTGGCCGGATGACGAAGAACGTTTCGAAGTGGTCTATGAGGTCTACTCGATTCGTACCCGGCAGCGTATCAGACTGAAAACGCGGGTTCCCGAGTCGGATTGCATCGTGGATTCCCTGACCGACATCTGGAAGGGGGCCGATTTCATGGAACGCGAAGTGTACGACATGATGGGTATCCGGTTTCGGAACCATCCCGACCTTCGCCGCATTTTGATGCCCGACGAGTATGAAGAAGGCTACCCCTTACGCAAAGATTTCCCGCTCCGCGGGAAAGGATGGCGCGATACGTTTGAGTTTTTGGATGAGCCGGCCCGGTAGGGCGGCGATGTTGGACCACTGAACCATCATGTCACAGTTCGAAGATCAACGAACGACGGTCTATAAAGTCGATCCAGAGCATCCGGAAGACGCCACGCTTCCGACACTGCGAACGGAAGAGCTGCTCCTCAACATGGGGCCACAGCATCCCAGCACGCATGGCGTGTTGAAGGTCATCCTCGAGCTGGAAGGCGAACGGTTGGTCAAATCGACCCCTGTGATGGGATTTCTTCACCGCGGCGTGGAAAAACTGGCCGAAGAGGGCACGTATCATCAGTTCATTCCGCACACTGACCGCCTTGATTACGTGTGCGCGATGTACAACAACTTCGCGTACTGCCGCGCCGTCGAAAAGCTGATGAACATTACCGTGCCCGATCGCGCCGAGTACCTGCGGACGATCGTTGCGGAAATCCAGCGCATCATCGGCCACCAGTTCTGGCTCGGTACGCAGGCCCTCGACATCGGAGCGATGACGGTCTTCTTCTATTGCTTCCGGGACCGTGAAATTCTACTCGATTGGTTTGATGAGCTGTGCGGCGCTCGCCTCACGACAAGCTGGTACCGTATCGGCGGCGTGGAGCGCGATTTCACGCCGTCCTTGTTTGCCAAACTCAAACAATTCCTCGACTACTTCCCGCCGAAGATCGACGAATATGTGATCTTTTTGGAAACAAACCGCATCTGGCTCGCGCGCACCAAGGGTGTGGCTGTGATTTCGGCCGAAGATGCGCTGAGCTTTGGCTTGAGCGGACCGACGTTGCGCGGTTCAGGCGTTGATTACGATCTTCGCAAATACGAACCCTACTCCGCCTATCCCAAATGTGAGTTCAGTGTCCCGGTCGGCAAGAATGGGGACACCTATGACCGGTACTGGATTCGTGTGCAAGAGCTCTACGAAAGCGTCAAGATCATTCGCCAGTGCCTTGAGCAGATCCAGGACGGGCCGATCATGGCGGACGTGCCCAGCGTGACTCTTCCTCCGAAGGAACGTGTGTTCACCAACCTGGAATCCATGATTCAGCAGTTCAAGCTCTTCTCGCAAGGGTTTAACGCACCCCCCGGAGAAATCTACTGCGGGACGGAAGCGCATAAAGGCGAATTGGGTTTCTACATCGTCAGCACGGGCGGCGGGAAGCCGTACCGACTGAAAATTCGCGCCCCGTCGTTTATCCATATGGGCGCATTCGATCATATGTCGAAAGGCTACATGATCGCGGACGCCGTGACGATCTTCGGCACCTACGATATCGTCATGGGAGAATGCGATCGATGAAGACCGATACAGCACGAAGGAGAAAGTGAGCGGCGCTGAGTCATTCGTTCGCCCCATCACTTTTGACTTGAGGTAACTTCATGGGTTTGAAACCAGCTACCAATCCAGACGTCGAAGCGGCCACGATCGAATTGTCGATCGACGGACGGACGGTATCGGCCAAAGACGGCGTTTCGCTGTACGATGTCATTGCCAGCACAGGCAAGATTATTCCTGCTATGTGTTATCACTATACCTTTGATCCATTCGGATCCTGCGGGATGTGCCTGGTCATGCAGGAAGGCAAGAAAGCCCCGGTCCGCTCCTGCACTGCCAAGGCAGCAGCCGGCATGGTGATCCGCACAGACGGCGATGACCTCTTCGCGGCACGAAAAAAAGCCGTCGAAAAACATCTCTCGGTTCACCCGCTAGACTGCCCAGTCTGCGACGCAGACGGCCATTGCGAACTCCAGGACATGGCCTTCCAGCATGGTGTGACCAATCTCGCCAATGCGAAGCAAAAATTCATTCCCGAAGACACGCGCAGCCTCGTCCTCGACTTCAACATGAATCGCTGTATCGCCTGCGCCGAATGCATCAACGTCTGCAAAGACGTCCTGATGATCGACGCGCTTCAGTTCATGAAGAAGGGCGGATTCAACCAGGTCGTGGCGAAAGGGGACCAACCCCTTGCCTGTGAATTCTGCGGGGATTGCCTGGCGGTGTGCCCCGTCGGCGCCATCACGAACAAATATTCCAAGTATCTCTACAAACCTTGGCAGATGAAGAAAACCACGACCACATGCAACTATTGTGGCGACGGCTGCCAGATGCATCTCGAAACCAAGGACACCGAAGTCGTCCGTGTGACTTCGCCGCTCTCCTGGAAAAATAAGTGGGGCGACCGGACGGAAACCGCCAAGGGACACGGGGGGCTTTGCGTCCGCGGCCGGTTTGGATTTCAGTACATCGACAGTGCGCAACGACTTCGGCAGCCCCTCGTCCGCACAGGCGAAACGCTGACGGAAGCACCGTGGCTCGACGCCATGCAGACGGTGATCGACCGGTTGTCCGACATTCATCGGAAGCACGGACCGGAATCGATCGCCGGACTGATTACCGCGCGTTGCACGAACGAAGAATTGTATTTGTTCCAAAAACTCATGCGCGCCGGGCTCAGGACCAACCAGATCGACAGCAGTGCCCGCTACGGCCACATGAATTATGTGCATGCCGTTCGCCATGCGGTCGGCGTCGGCCGTCCGCTCAACGACTGGGAAGATTTGACCAAAGCCAAAGCTATCTTGGTCATCGGCTCAAATATCACGGAAACCAACCCGCTGACGGCTGTCCGCATCAAGGAAGCTATCCGTGTGTATCATTCGCAGGTCATTGTCGTCGACTCGGCCAATACCAATATCGCGCAACTGGCCTCGCATCCCCTCCTGGTCAAACCAGGCAGCGAATCGTTCTTAATCGACGGGCTGGTGAAATCCGTGATCGAGCAGGATCTCATCGATGAGGCCAGCACCACACAGCACCCGCAGGCATATGCGGCCCTGAAGCAAGCCATGGCACACGTCTCCATGGATCAGGTCTCCGCACAAACCGGCATTGCCGCCGCACAGATCCGTGAAGTCGCGGCGATCTTCGCAGAGGCCCCGCGGGCCATTGCGCTGTGCGCCGAAGGCATCGTCCGGCAACCGAATGGCTACCAGAATGTTCTCAAGCTGATTGATCTCGCCTGGGTGACCGGCAAGTTAGGCCAACCCGGGAGCGGCGTCACCACAGTCACAGAAGAAATCAATGAACAGGGCGCAGTAGATATGGGCGTCGCACCGGAGTTCCTCCCTGGACAGGCACGCTTTGATGATCCCAGCGCAAGGGAACGCTTTGGGAAAGCCTGGGATGTGACCCTTCCTGCCAGCGGAAGCGGGGCTCATTTCCTAGAGATTCTCGCTCGTATTCAAAGCGGCCAGATTAAAGCACTGTATGTCATCGGAGAGAATCCGTTGGCGACCTTGCCGGCCTCCATGGATGTGAAGGGGGCGCTCGAAAAACTCCAACTGCTGATCGTTCAAGATCCCTTCCTGACGGAAACAGGCCGGATGGCGCATGTCGTCCTCCCAGCCGCCACCTACGCGGAAAAGGACGGCACCTTCACCAGTCTGGAAGGAAAAGTCTTGCGCGTGCGGCAGGCCGTGGATCAGGTCGGGGAAAGCCTGCCTGATTGGCATATCATGACTTCGCTGGCTAACGGGTTGGGATACGACTGGACCTACGAATCACCGCAAGACGTGCAGAATGAAATCATGAAGCTGCTACCGGGGTACTACAATCTCGGTCAGCCCCGACGCATCTCCCCTTCAGCCGACGCCTATCTGTCGGATGGCTATGCTGCCGAAGTAGCGAGTCGCTATCGAAGTCAGCACGGACATCCATCGTCGCACGACAACGCAGGTCCCTTTATCTTGCGGACCGGACAAGTACTGTATCATTCAGGAAAAATGTCCACGCAGGCCTCTGGGCTCATCAATATCGAACCGAACGATGGGCGTATCCGAATGCATCCAGCCGATGTGGAGCGGCTTGGCCTGAACAACCAATCCACCATCCGCCTCACGTCTCAGCAGGGCTCCGTGCAAGCCGGCGTCAAAGCGGACCCCGATATCCAGGCTGGATCGTGCTTCTTCCCCGAGCATTTTAACGAGCCGGCCGTGAAAGACCTGATGACCGTGGAAGTCGATACTGTAACGGGAGTCCCCTACTTCAAATCCACGCGTGTAAAGATTGAAAAGGTTGGTGCGTAAGAGTAAGCTCGTCCGTCTTTTTGATGTCGTTAGAGGTGGTGGGAATGAGTGTCGGGGCCTTGACCAAAAAAGTTTTGCAGGCGGCGTTGTTCTATGAAATTTGGGACGCCATGAAGGTGACTTTCAAGCACATGTTTCATCGCCCCATCACCTTCCAATACCCGCGCGAACAACGCACGATCCCCGATGGCCACCGCGGCGCATTAGGATTGCTTCGTTACGCGGACGGGCGGGACCGTTGTGTAGGGTGCGACCTCTGCGAAGCAGCCTGTCCGTCCCGCTGCATCAAAGTCATCAGCCAGGAAGACCCTGAACGTCCCTTGCAACGGTATGCCAGCGAATTCTATATCGACATCACCAAGTGCGTGTTTTGCGGATACTGCGTCGAGGCATGCCCCGTCAACGCGTTGGCGATGACCAAGATGTACGAATACTCCACCCACGACAAGCGCACCCTCCTCTTCGACAAAAAGCGACTCTACGAGATCGGTGAACGCCATCTCGAAGACGCCAAGAAATATCTGTACACCCATAACCAAGAAAAAAATTCGGACGAGAGCCGGGAGTATCGTTATTACTTTCCGCAGTCGGTTCTCAAACCCACACAGACACAACCCAAACATTTAAGCTGAACGTATCGTTATGGCCTTCGTGTTTTTCGCGTATTTCGCAGTGGTCAGTATTGTCGCCGGCATTCTCACCGTCGCACTGAAGAATCCCGTGCAATGCGGTCTGGCGCTCCTGGCCCTGCTCCTTCACGTCTCAGGCCTGTTCGTCATGCTGAACGCGGAATTTTTGTGGGCGGTCCAAGTGATCGTCTATGCCGGTGCCATTTTGGTCCTGTATTTGTTTGTCCTGATGTTGCTGAACCTCAAGACCGACGACCGCTATTTCCACGCAAAGGCCCCCTACCTCCTCGCGCCGGCAGCCATCGGTCTGGCCTATCTCTTATTCCTGCTGGTGGGGTCACCCTTCAACGGGGCCAAGGGCGATGCCTCAACGGCGGCGATTCTCATGAATGGGGATGCCCATGCCATCGGCATTAAAATGTTCAGCGACTACTTGCTGCAATTCGAAATCATCGGCGTGTTCCTGACCGGGGCCATCGTCGGGGCGATCGTCCTCGCGAAAACCCCCAAGTCCATTGAAACGAGGCGTGACACATGATTCCGTTGTCCGCCTATGTAGCTGTTAGTGCGGTGTTATTTGCCACGGGATTGCTCGGCGTCTTGATCCGTCGCAATTTTATTATTGTGCTGATGTCGGTCGAAATCATGTTGAATGCGGCCACCATCAATCTGGTCGCCTTTTCCCATTATCTGGAGTCGATGCAGGGCCAAATCGTGGCGCTCTTCATCATCGCCATTGCAGCGGGAGAAGCAGCCATCGGACTCGCCATCATTATTGTGGTGTTCCGCGGCAAGATTTCAACCAACGTCGACGAAATGAATTTATTAAAGTGGTAACGTGTCCGACTCTATTGATCTGATCGTCAAACTGATTCCCCTGTTCCCGCTGATGGCCGTCATTGTGAACGGGCTCTTCGGGCACCGCTATTCCCATGACCTAGCTCACCGCTTCGCCTGGGGATCGGTCCTGATGTCCTTTCTCTGTGTGCTGGCCGTCTTCACGGAAACCCTTCGAACGGGGGCGGCTCGTGAAGTGGTCGTTTATAAATGGATCTTCGGCGGCGATCTCACGATCAATCTTGCCTATTTGATCGATCCCCTGACCTGCATCATGCTCCTGGTCATTACGGGCGTCGGCTTCCTGATTCACGTCTACTCGGTGGGATACATGCACGGAGAATCCGGTTTCACCCGATTCTTCGTCTACATGAATCTCTTTATGGTTTCGATGCTGCTGCTGGTGATGGGCAACAACTATGTCGTCCTGTTCATCGGCTGGGAAGGCGTCGGCCTCTGTTCCTATCTCCTGATCGGCTACTACTACGACAAGGTCTCCGCCGCCAAGGCCGCCACCAAGGCGTTCGTGGTGAACCGAATCGGAGACGCTGGATTTCTGTTGGCGATCTTCCTGATCTTTGTCAACTTCAAAACCCTCGACTATACCCAGGTCATGCAGAATGTTGGGCAACTCTCGCCTGACATGGCCACCGCGATCGCACTCTGTCTTTTGGTCGGCGCCGTCGGAAAATCCGCGCAACTCCCGCTCTATACGTGGCTGCCCGATGCGATGGAAGGACCGACCCCGGTCAGCGCCCTGATCCATGCGGCGACCATGGTCACGGCCGGCGTGTATATGATCGTTCGTAATCATGCGATTTTTGACCTATCACCCACCGCCATGACAACCGTGGCCTGGATCGGCGGACTGACCGCGCTCTTCGCTGCCACGATCGGCCTCGTCCAGACCGACATCAAGCGAGTCTTGGCCTATTCCACGGTCAGCCAGCTTGGATATATGTTCCTCGGTTGTGGTCTGGGCGCATACACCGCCGCGGTCTTCCATCTCATGACCCATGCGTTTTTCAAGGCACTCCTCTTCTTATCCGCGGGGTCCGTCATCCATGCGCTGTCCGGTGAGCAAGATATCCGGAAGATGGGCGCACTGAAATCGAAAATTCCTTGGACTCACGCACTCTTTCTGATCGGCACCCTCGCGATCGCCGGTATTCCGCCCTTAGCCGGCTTCTGGAGTAAGGACGAGATTATGGGACATGCCTTCGTCCACCACCATTATCTGCTCTACGGTATGGCGGCGGTCGGCGCATTCATGACCTCGTTCTATATGTTCCGCCTGACCTATCTCACGTTCTACGGAGCGTCGCGCCTGGATCATCACACCGCCGAACATGTCCACGAATCTCCCATGGTGATGATCGCGCCCCTTGTCGTGTTGGCCACGCTCTCCGTCATCGGTGGTTTCCCCGGTGTTCCGCCAGAAAACGGCTGGTTCCACCACTTCCTGCACTCAGTGGCAGGCGTAGCAGGAGAGGAACATGCCACCCCACCTGCGCTGATGCTCGGGCTGATGGGAACGGCCACCGCGATCGCACTCTTGGGCTGGGGGCTGGCACATTATTTTTATAGCGGCCCGTCGACCGCCGCAGATGCGCTGGCCGCACGGTTGCCCGGCGTCTATACGACGTTGCTCAACAAATACTTTGTCGATGAACTGTATGACCGCCTGTTTGTGGAACCCACCAAACAGATCGGGAGATTCTGCGATTGGTTTGACCGAACCATTATCGATGGGGTCGTTCGATCCATTGATCGAGGAACGGACGCGAGTTCAGCGGCCATCACCTGGACGGAAAAATATGTGGTCTACGCCGGCTTGAACATCATCGGCTATGCGAACCACCTCCTGGCCCGCTCGTGGCGACGACTTCAGACCGGCATGGTGCACCAGTATGCGGCCATTATTGTGGCCGGCCTCTTTATTCTCGCGCACCTCATTCTTTTAATTTGGACCGGGAGCGGTTCAAACGGGTATTTATCACGCTGACGCAGCAGAATTCCTGGACACACGATGCTTGAAGAGTTCAGTTTTGGATTTCCGATCCTCTCGTATCTGATCTTCCTCCCGTTCGCCGGAGCGGCGGTACTTTGGTTGATCGAAGACGAAGATCTCATCAAAACCACTACCTTAGGGATCACCCTGGTGGAATTGGCCCTGGCCTGCCTGGTGTTGGTGCGTTTTGTGCCGGATTCCGCCGCCATGCAATTTGCCGAGCATGCGCGATGGCTGCCCGCTCTCGGTATCGGCTATCATCTCGCGGTCGACGGCATTAGTGTGCTTTTCGTCGGGCTGACTGCGTTTCTGACCGTGCTGGTCGTCATCTACTCCTGGGATACGGTTCGCAATCAGATCCGCCTGTACTTCATGGCGCTCTTGGCCCTTGAGACGACCACGATGGGCATTTTTACGTCGATCGACCTCATTCTGTTTTTCGTGTTCTGGGAACTCATGCTCATCCCCAGCTACTTCCTCATCAAGTTGTGGGGAGGAGGAGCGGAACGCCATTACGCAGCCCTCAAGTATGTTCTCTATACGCTCCTGGGCAGTGTCTTCATGTTAGTCGGCATCGCCTTACTGGACATCAACTATCACCAATGGGCCGTGAGTCATCATCTCGACCATGTCTACTCATTCGACCTGTTGGAGTTACTCTCGGTCCCCATACCGCTCTCCCAGCAGATCTTGATCTTCTGGCTCATGTTCATGGGGCTAGCCTTCAAAGCGCCGGTCTTCCCATTTCACACCTGGCTCCCTGACGCCCTTGTTGAAGGCCCCATCGGGATGGCCGTCATGTTAGCGGGCATGAAACTGGGCACCTACGGCTTCCTGCGCTTTACCTTCCCATTGCTTCCCGATGCGTCGAAGAGTGAAGGCGTGGTCTCCATCGTCATGGTGCTGGCCCTTGCGGCAATTATCTATGGGGCTGTGGTGGCCCTCGTGCAATCAGACTTCAAACGCCTCCTCGCATTCAGCAGCATCAGCCACCTTGGGTTTGTCGTGGTCGGACTCTTTGCTCTCAATTTTCAAGGCCTCCAGGGGAGTCTCCTGACCATGATCAACCTCGGCTTCAGCACCGCCGGACTTTTCTTCATGGCGGGTTTCTTATCGACCAGACAACAGAGTTCCCAATTGTCCTCCTTCGGAGGATTCGCGAAACAGGTACCGCTCTTAGCCTCTTTCCTCCTCTTAATCGGCATGGCCTCCATCGGGCTCCCGGGGACCAATGGATTCGTTGGGGAATTCTTGATCCTCCTCGGCGCCTTCAAGGCCAAGTGGTGGTATGGCGCAGTGGCGGTCACCGGCGTCATCTTCGGAGCGGCCTATTTCTTGTGGTATTACGAGCGCGCCATGCTCGGCCCGCTCAGCAAGAACGTCTCCGCGACGATCAAGGATCTCCACATGCGGGAGATCACGATCGCGCTGTCGCTGTCGGTGATGATCTTGTGGATCGGCCTATACCCGTCACCGTTCCTGAGAATGATGAATGGATCGATTCAGGCTCTCGTCGACCGACTGGATCGTGCAAAAGTAGCCTCAGTAGACACTGTCATCCACGTGCCCGCGAAGTAGGACCATGGCTGAATACACGCTGCTCATTATTCTGTTCGCGCCGTTTGTCGGGGCCCTGGCCCTGATCTTCGTCTCCAACCGCCAACTTTCACTGGTCCGCGGCATTGCGGCCACTTCGGCCTTCATCTCATTGATCGCATCGATCTATCTTTTTTATGCCTACGACCCGGTGAAAGGCGGCTTTCAATTTATCCAACGCATTGAGTGGTCACGGCAGCTGGGCATTTCACTCCATCTCGGGGTCGATGGGATCGGCACCCCGCTGGTTCTGGCCTCCGGCATCCTCCTCTTCGCCGGTATTTTCGTGTCCTGGCATATCAAAGACCGTGTGAAAGAGTTTTACATCTGGATTTTGATTCTCGCCGCGGCAACGATCGGCGTCTTCATGTCGCTGGATCTGTTCTTTCTGTACTTCTTCTACGAAATGTCCGTAATCCCCATGTATCTCCTCTTAGGCATGTGGGGGAGCCACACGAAGAAGTATCTCGAAATGACGGACACGGAAGGCCTCAAGCAGCGGGATTCGGTCGGTTTTATCTTCAATTTCGGCGCCAATAGTAAAGAATACGCGGCCATGAAGTTGGTCTTGTTTCTCTCCGCGTTCGCCGTCGCGGCCTTGATGGGCATTCTCCTGATTTACAAATTCTCAGGACTCAACACCTTCGATATCCTGATCTTGCGCGAGCAGGCTCATTTCTCCGGCCCACTCGCCACGCTGATCTGGCTCTTGATCTTTTTCGGCTTTGCATCGATCGCTCCGATCTGGCCGCTGCACTCCTGGTCCCCTGTCGGCCACGCGGCGGCCCCGGCGGCCACCAGCATGTTACACGCGGGCGTGCTGATGAAATTAGGGCACTTCTCGATTATCCGAGTCGCCTTCGAAATTCTGCCCGAGACCACCCGCGAACTCATGCCCATTGCCGCAGTACTGTGCATTTTCAGCATCATCTACGGCGGACTCGTCGCCTATTACGCGAAAGACACCAAATACGTCATCGGCTATTCCAGCTCCAGCCACATGGGTTACGTCTTCCTGGGAATGGCCGCGCTCGACTACATCAGCCTGAGCGGAGCCGTCATCTATATGTTCGCTCACGCCATGGCCACCGGAATGCTGTTCGCGATGGCCGGCTGGGTCTACGATCAAACCCACACCCGCGACATTCCTTCGCTGGGTGGCCTCTCCAACCGGATGCCGTTTATTTCCGCAGCCTTTGTCATCGGCTGCATGGCGTCGATCGGGATGCCCGGCACCGTGAACTTTATTGCCGAAGTGATGATCATCGTCGGCAGTTGGAACAAATACCCGTTCCAGGTAATCATTGCCGTCCTGGGTATCGTGCTGACCATGGCGTATCTGTTTAAAATGATGCGCGGTCTGTTCTATGGGTCCATGGCCGAGAAATACAGCCATTCGCACGATGCCGTGACCGTCATTGATCGCATGCCCTTACTGATCATGATCACCGTCAGCATCAGTTTTGGCATTTTCCCTGGACACCTGTATTCCGTCGTCCGATCCGGGGTAGATCCCTTAATCGCTCGCATCACCAAGGTCGTCCCGGTCGCGGAGCACCCACTGAAGATGCCACATGCCACCTCGCCGACCGTACCCTTATCTGCTTCCCGTGAAGCCCTTGCGAAGGTGAGCCCGCGATGACTTTTTCCCTGACCCTCTCAGTCAGCGATCTGTTGCTCCTCCTGCCCGAGCTCTTTCTGACGGCCTGGCTCTGCGTCATCCTGATCGTCGACTTTTCATTCAAACGAATCGTACAAGAGCAGCTGGCCTATCTCAGCATTCTAGGATTGATGATTACACTGGGCTGCCTCGCCTGGTTTGACATGACCGGTATAACCGGCACCCTGTTCGGCAAGATGTTCGTGCTGGATCGGATGGCGATCTTCTTCAAGGTCATGATTCTCCTTGCGACAATCCTGGTCATTCTGCTCTCGATCGATTACGTACACCGGTTTTCTTTCTTCCGAGGCGAATACTACTTCCTCGTCGTCATGTCGGCATTGGGCATGATGTTCATGACCTCAGCCAACGATCTGCTGTCGCTATTCGTCACCCTCGAGTTCGCGACATTCGGGTTTTATGTCCTCGTGTCCTATCTGCGCGACGATATGGCGTCCAACGAGGCGGGCCTCAAGTTTTTCATCCTCGGGGTCTTTGCCGCCGGCTTGCTCGCCTACGGCATCAGCCTGGTCTACGGCGAAACAGGCAAACTGGTCTTTTCGGATATGACCGGCGCCACGCCGACCACCGGTCTCATCATTGGCTTCCTGCTCATTTTTGCCGCCTTAGGCTTCAAGATCGGCGCCGTGCCGTTTCATTCCTGGATCCCGGACACCTACCATGGGGCACCGACGCCCGTGACGGCCTTCCTGTCGATCGCACCAAAAGTTGCCGCTTTTGCTATTCTGCTGCGCCTGTTCCTCGTGGCATTGGCGACCTTCAAGCCGGCCTGGACATTGCTGATTGTAGCCGCCTCCATCCTCTCCATGACCTATGGCAACATCGTGGCCATCGCGCAACGCAATGTGAAACGCCTGTTGGCCTATTCCGGTATTGCGCAGGTCGGCAACGTCCTGATTGGCCTCGCGGCCGGAACCAAGATGGGGACCGATTCCATTTTGTTCTACCTCCTGACCTACCTCTTTGCGAACCTCGGCGCCTTCGCCGTGATCATGGCGATCAGCAACGCCGTGGGCAGCGATGAAATCGACGACTATCGCGGCCTTAATCGGCGCTCTCCCTTTCTGGCTTTTGCGATGTTGATTTTCTTGTTGTCCCTGGCCGGTGTACCTCCACTCGCCGGCTTCATCGGCAAACTGTATATCTTTGTCGCAGCGATCAAGGAAGGCCTCTACGTCCTGATTACGGTAGGCCTGATCAACATCGTCGTGTCGATGTACTACTACCTGATTGTCGTCAAGAAGATGTACATCAACGAACCCCTCGATTCGTCTCCCATCAAGACCACGGGCCCCCTGCGAGCCGTGATTTATGTCGGCCTCGCGGGAACGCTTGTGATCGGCATCTATCCACAGCCGTTCCTCGACTGGGCCGTGGCAGCCACCTTGATGTTTTCGAATCTCCTCGGCCCTGCTGCCTCCCTGACGCCCCCCGTGACTCCATTCGGTGGATAGGAGCAGCGCCGGACCGGCTCCACGATTTTGATCAAAACCCTTCTCGTATCAATACCTTCTGCTACAATGCAGCGTGCAGTTCTTTGAGCAGCTACTCAAGGCACCGATACCCTGAGCAGCCCCGCTTCATTCATCCGCGTGGATTTCCTATGGGCATGGACGAACCGAAACCCCAACAGGTCGTCGACGCAGACGTCGAGTGCGTCCTTCCCGCCCCTCCTTGGAGCCAGCGCATACTCACCCGCCTCTCGTTTCTTCTCCCGTGGGTGCTGGCATTTCAGAAACGGTCCATTGAACAGCGCGTCCTGGCTGGCTTCGGACTCGTGTTTGCGGGCATCCTGGTGATTTCCGCCATATCGTATCGCAACATGACGGTGTTGATCCGCAACGGTCACCACGATCAACTGAGTCATGAGTTCATCCAGTCCTTAGCCGCAACGGGAGAATCCATCGACGACGCCGAGAACGGCCACCGGCGGTTTCTCGTCACCGGTGACGAGAGCTACCTGGCCGCCTACAATACGTTGCGGGAACGTGCACCGGAGTACATCGGGTACCTAAGGGACCTCACGGAGGCGGGCAGTATCCAGCGTGGACGCGTCGCGCAGCTCGAGCAGTTGATTGCACAGCAATTGCGGGAAGAACGCGCCGCCATCGACTTGAGAAACGACACGGGATTTGAATCGGTACGGACGATGGCCTTGGCCGGTGTCGCCAGAACCGCGCTCGACTCTGCGCGTCGGCTCCAGGCTCAGATGGAACAGGACGAGACCAAGGCCCTCGCACAACGGGTGATCGAATCCACCACGACCACGCGCTCCAGCATCATCCTTCTGATCATCGGCGCCCTCCTGCTCTTTGTGCTCCTGGCAGCGGTGTATTACCTGATTCGTCATGACATTACCGCCCGACGTCGAATCGCGGAGGAACTTCATCGACGGGGAGAACTCCTGGAGGCAGCTAACAAGGAACTCGAAGCGTTCAGTTACTCTGTGTCACACGATTTGCGCGCACCGCTGCGGCATATCGACGGCTACGCGTCACTGCTCACGAAAGCGGCGTCCATCTCCCTCGACGACAAGGCCAAACGGTATCTCCTGACGATTTCTGAATCAGCCACCAAAATGGGACAACTCATCGACGATCTGTTAGTGTTTTCCCGCATGGGCCGACAGGAAATGTTGCACGGGACGGTCAACCTCAATCAATTGATCACGTCCGTGCTGCACGATCTGCGACATGACTTGCAAGATCGGACAATCTCATGGACAATCGATCAACTCCCTGAAGTCACGGGCGACGCAGCCATGTTACGGCAGGTGTTTACGAATCTCGTGGCCAATGCAATAAAGTTTACCGGCACGCGTCCACAGGCCACCATTGAGATCGGAAGCCGGGAAAGCGGGCAGGAAGAAGCGGTGTTATTCGTGCGCGATAATGGGGTAGGATTTGATATGCGCTACGCCAACAAATTGTTCGGCGTCTTTCAGCGACTCCATCGAGCGGATGAGTTCGAGGGAACGGGCATCGGGCTAGCCAATGTCCGACGCATCATTCACCGACATGGCGGGAAAGCCTGGGCAGAAGGTGCGCTCGGCGAAGGCGCAACCTTTTACGTCAGCCTCCCGATGGCAAGGACATCGGCATGACTCTCACCAAACCCATTTTACTGGCGGAAGATAATCCACGCGACGCGGAACTGGCACTGGCGGCAATGGAGGAACATCACCTTGCCGACAAAGTCATTCTCTGTCATGACGGCGCGGAGGTGTTGGACTACCTCTACTGCCGCGGCCATTTCAAGACTCGTCTTCAAGGCAATCCAGCCGTCGTCCTGCTCGATTTGAAAATGCCGAAAGTCGACGGACTGGAGGTCTTGCGCACGATCAAGAACGACGCGGCCCTAAAACCGATCCCAGTCGTCATGCTCACCTCCTCCCGCGAAGAGCGGGACCTGGTGGAAAGTTATGCCTTGGGCGCAAACGCCTATGTGGTGAAACCGGTCGAGTTTCACCAGTTCCTCAAGGCCGTGAAGGAACTCGGTGTGTTCTGGGGGATGATCAACGAGCCCCCTCCCGAAGCGGCAAGCCGCGCAACCAGCCGATCAACGTAACCCTGACAGGCACCCTGTTCTCGGTACACACGATGTCTCAGCCACTGCGCATCATCCATCTCGAGACCAACTCCGCCGATGCGGAGCTCATCGCCACGACCCTCAAAGATGCCGACATTCCGTGCCAGTTGAAGCGCGTGCAGACGCGGGAGGAGTTTCTGGCAGCCCTCCGCCAGGAGGGGTTCAGTCTCATTCTCGCCGACACCGCGGTCCCTGGTTTCGACGGCGCCGCCGCCCTCTCGCACACGCGAACCCTGCATCCGGACATGCCGTTCCTCTTTGTCTCCAGCACCCAAGGGGAAGAATTCGCCATCGACATGATGCAGCGGGGAGCCACCGACTACATCTCCAAGCAGCGCCTTGGACGTCTGGGCCCCTCCATCAAGCGAACCCTGCGTGAACTCGACGAACGGCTGGAACGCAGACGGGCGCAAGACGCGCTGAGTGTGAGCGAAAAGCAGTTTCGTCAGGCCCAGAAGATGGAAGCCGTCGGGCGGCTCGCGGGAGGACTCGCCCATGATTTCAACAATCTGTTGACGGTCATCATGGGGCATAGCCAGGTCCTCCTGGGAGAATTGCATCCCGACAATCCCATGCGCACCAAGATCGAAGAGATGCAGAAAGCCGGCGGACGCGCCGCAAGCCTCATTCGCCAACTCATGGCCTTCAGCCGGAAGCAGGAGGTGGAACCAAAAACCCTGTCGTTCAACTCAGTCGTCGGCAATGTAGACGGCATGCTCCAGCGACTCATCGGTGAAGATATCCAACTGGTCATCCGCCCAGACCCCTATGACGGCCACGTGAACGCCGACCTCGGCCAACTGGAACAGGTCCTCATAAATCTGGTCGTAAATGCGCGGGATGCCATGCCGAACGGAGGCCTACTGGCGATTGAAACGTCGCAAACGGAACTCACACGGACCCCGGTGCATCATCTTCATCCACTCCCATTGGGACAATATGTGAAATTGACCGTCACCGATACCGGGTGCGGCATGGATGCCGACGTCCTCTCCCATTTATTCGAACCATTTTTTACCACCAAGGAAGAGCCCAACGGCACCGGACTGGGCCTGTCCACCGTCTTCGGTATCGTCACGACCTGCGGAGGCGGCATTGATGTGTGGAGCCAGGTCGGACATGGCACCACCTTTGACCTGTATTTCCCACGCGTGAACCCGCAAGCGGCGGCGACGGACACCACGGCCCCTCAGGGCCACCTGCGCCAGGGATCGGAAACCATTCTTCTCGTCGAGGACGATACCGGGGTGCGCGACCTGGTCCGTCACGAACTGCTTAAAACCGGCTATCAGGTGCTGGAGGCCAAGAATGGAGTCGAAGCCTGTCTCACGGCCACACAACAGAGTTACCATGTGGACCTCCTGCTCACCGACGTGGCGATGCCGGGGATGAACGGTCGCGAACTCGCGCAACACCTGTGCGTGATTAAGCCGAATCTTCGAGTGCTGTTCATGTCGGGGTACCTGGACGATATCTCCGTGAATAGGGGCATGAACCCCCACCGTACGACATTTCTCCAAAAGCCCTTCACCCCGGATGTGCTCCTGCGCACAGTTCGCGCCTTGCTCGACTCCTCTGCGCCCGGCACGGTCAATGCGCAACACCCCTCCACACCAGACCAGGCTCCACGCAACGCGCGAGCATCCTGACACATCTCGCCATACCACACCGGCAGAGAGCTCGACGAATTTGACCCCCTGGGCCCATCCTTTTTATACTGAGGTCCCATGATATAGCGCCTGCACGGCCCGACGTCGAGAAGGTACCGCGTACGGGGATATGATGAATGACAGCCGCACACAGAGCCCGCGACCCGTTTACCGGCTGGCGCTCTTATTCTGGAGCCTGATAGCCCTTTCCATCGGCAACGGACCCCAGACCGCCACCGCTGCCACCACCGGGGTCCCATGGGAACGATTGGTCACGGGCATGCACGTGGCGTTCTGGAGCCCCATCGACGCCTGCCCTCAGGTTCCGTCCCTTCTCATGCTGCAGATCGATCCTGAACGGTTTCGATTTACCATCTATCAGTATCGCGATGAAGGCCTCCGCGCCCCGCTCTCCATTCACGACTGGCAGCAACGCACCGATGCCTACGTGCTGTTTAACGCAGGCCTGTTTCGCGAAGATTATTCGTACCTGGGTGTCTTGCTGAAAAACGGGCGTTCACTCGGCAGCAAGAAACATCATTCGTGGCAAGGGCTGTTCGCGGCTGAACCGATCGACGGGAAACTCCGGAAAGCCCGCGTGCTGGACCTGGCCTTCGACGGGTTTGCAGAAGAGGCTCCGCTCTACCGGGAAGCGGCGCAATCCCTGATGCTGTTCGACAGGACAGGAAAGCTCCGGGTTCGGGACAGTGGGAAACGGGCGTTTCAAACCGTGGTGGCCGAAGATGGGGAGGGCGCCATTCTCGTCATCAAGACAGCGGATGTCGTCTCACTGCATCACCTGGCCGACTGTCTGCATCGGCAACTGCCGTCGATTCAGCAGGCAATGGCCATGGACGGGGGCGCTTCGTCCGATGTCATTGCGAGCCCAGATCTGCTCCACGCCGCCCAGGAAACCACCACACAAGCCACATGGCGATCACTTCTGGCGGGCAACATTGGTGTGCATATTCCACTACCAACCGTCATCGGCATCAGCCCACGGGCACCGACGCGCAGCCTCCCGTCCCCAAACACCGCCAGCTCATCACGCGACCGATGACCAGACCTAGCGAGCAGGCGAGACGGGAAACCCAGCCTCCATCCAGGCATTCATGCTGCCTACGACATTGTAGACGTGCGTGTAGCCCAAATCGGCCAACGTTTCAGCGGCAATGTTGCTGCGATGGCCGGACTGGCAATACACGACAATATGGTCGCCCAGGGCCGCGCCAAGTTCCCGATGCCGCGCCTGGATCTCACGGAAGTCGATGTTTCGATCGGTCCCCGGAATCATGCCGGAGGCATGCTCCTCAGGCGAGCGCACATCGACCAACAGGAATCCCTTCGCCTCCGTCGAAGAGGCCTTCAGCAAACCGGCTCGCAGTTGCTGCACCGTCAACGTATAGGAATGATGCGCGAAGGTGGCCTGAGGCCCCTCCAAGAGAAGGCCACACAGCACTCCCAGGCAGAGAAGACCGCTCAGATATCTCATGGTTACCGCTCCTTTAGTCATGCCAAGCAGGTTATCTGACGTACGGTCTATGATAGGAGCCCTATGAAAAGCTGGTCAAGAGTGAGTGTTCTGTCCCTCGTCCTGACGGCCTCCGGCTGCGGGGAAGGGGCCATCCTGGTCAAAGAGGTCGACAACGGCGGCGTGGTCGTCTACCCCTATCGCGCCGAACAGGGAAACCTCCTATCGTCGTTCCGAAAGGAAGCCGTACACCTCATGGAAGAGAAATGCCCGGGCGGCTGGACGAGTGTACGCGAAGGAGAAACCAAAGGACGACTGCGTCAAGCGAGTCCCATCGCAGGCGCGAACGACATCGTCGAAGAGCGTCGTTGGGGCATTCAATTTCAGTGTAAATGAACTAGGACGAGCGACGCTGCCCCTTCGTCAGATCGTCGATCGTCAGGAGGCTCAGCACTCTCACGCCGGTGGCTTCGATGCGGGCACGGCCATCCTGTTCTTTCCGATCGACGATGACCAACGCGTCGGTCACCTTCAACCCCGCGTCACGCGCGGCCGTGATGGCCTTAAGGACAGATCCTCCGCTGGTCAACACATCATCGACGATGAGGGCCCGGTCTCCCACCTGCACGACACCCTCCACCAACCTGCCCAACCCATGGTCCTTGGGCTGCTTCCTCACAAAAAAAGTCCGCCACTCACGGCGAGGCGTCGCGAGATAGGCAAAGTCCGAGATCGTCGTCGCAATCGAGATCGCCCCGATCTCCAAGCCCCCAAGGCAATCCACTTCGAGTTCCTTGGTCACCTCCCAGGCCCGTTGTGCGACCAGATGCCTGGCGTGGGGGAACGCCATCAGAGTGCGACAATCCACGTAAAATGGACTCATCAGCCCGGATGCGAGTTTGAATCCGCCTGTCGGATCCCACTTAAACGACTGGGTCTTCTGAAACGCGGCGACAAGGTCATCATGCAACATGGCACATCCTCTACTCCCTTGGAGCCCCAGCATCGTCAAGCCACTGCGGCTGTGTGGGTTCCTCCAGAATGGGAGCTGATTTTACACGGGTCACCGCCCAGATGAAATCGGTCATTCACTGATGCCCCCAGAGTCCGACCCACACCTAACCCACATTCCCTCCGTCCTCCCGAACAATGAGCCGTTTGGTGCGAACTAGGAAAATCGCCGCACCTGCTCGGCCAGCGTGCCTGCAACCAGGGCCAAATCAAACGGCCAGGCATAACGGAGTTCGACTCCGGGATACTGCGGTCGAAGATGCTCAAGAATTTCCGGAATCTCGATTTCCGAATGCGAGCCGCCCGGAGTGAACATCGTAGTCGCCACCGTAATGCGGGTCGCTCCCTGTTTGACGAGCTGATCAACCGATGCTTCCAGCGTGGGCGCGCAAAACTCGTTATAGGCCACGGCGAACAACACCTCGCCCAGATTCGCGCGCAATTGCGCAGCGACCGCTTCCAGCCCGGCCTGATACGGATCCGTGTCGGCATTCCTCGGCCACTGGCGGATCTTGGCATCCAATTCAAGCTCTTCGGCCGAGGCCGGCTGTTTCGCCGCGCGCCGCTGTCCCTCCAGCCGCTTTAATTTCGTCACCAAATCCTGCGGGCACCCTTTTGGGATGCCGCCATGCCCGACGAGAATCACACCTTGTCGCACTGTTGCCATATCATCGCTCCTCTGATTGAAATTCACACCTCTATGCACTCACATCGACACCGTGGAATCCAGATACTCCTGACGGCCTAGTCGCTCCCTGTCTAGACATGGTTGCGGAGCATCAACTCCTTCGGATGCGGAGTCAGATACACCTGGTCGCGAATGTATGCGACATCAAAGATCTGGACATAGTGTTTGATCAAGGTCAGCGGAACAATCAGCGGCGTGAGTCCCTGGTGATAGTCCCCGATGACGCTCAACAGCTCGGCCTTCTCCTGCGTATCGAGCCGTTCCTTGAAATGGCCCAGGATGTGCTGGAGCACATTCACATGTTTTCGCACCGTCGCCTTGGCCGCGAGGGCCTGCATGAACAGTTCGCCATACCGCACGGCGAGCTCCTTCGGCCGATACTCCGTGACCTGTGCCACCAACCGTCCAAGCTGACGATAGTGCGGAGCGCTATGGGCCAGGAGCAGATATTTGTGGATCGTATGAAACCGCACCAATGCTTGCCTAGTGACACCGCGTTGCCTCAGATCCTGCCAACGACGATAACAGAACACCCGCTCAATGAAGTTTTCCCGCAGCAGCGGATCACACAGACGCCCTTCTTCCTCCACCGGAATCAGGGGGAACTTCGCCAGAAAGGCCCGCGCGAACAATCCCACACCCTTTCTGCCCGGCATTCCATGCTCGTTGTACGTACGAACCCGCTCCACCCCGCAACTCGGCGAGTCTTTCTTCAACACAAACCCGGAGAGATCCATCCCGTCGAGATTCTCCAGGCGTCTCGCCGCCATTGCCTCCAAAGCTCGCGTGTGGTCCTGCCCGGTCTTGATGGTCACCAGCCGCGGCTGTTGCGGACTGCCGATAAGTCGCATCGCTTCGCGCGGCGTCCCGAGTCCGGCTTCGACTTCCGGACAAACCGGCACCCACTCAACATAACGGCCCAGCACATCGGTCAGAAACAGGTCTCGCTTGTGCCCCCCGTCGAAGCGGACCTCTTCGCCAAGCAGACACCGACTGATGCCCAGGCGAAGCGGAGTGGTCATCATGCCTTCACCGGCGCCTTTCCGAGATCCAGATATTCCTGGCGCGCTTGTCGATGGTCCACGATCGGCTCCGGATAATCCGATCCGATGCGGCATCCGGCCTGCACCTGTTCCAACGGCGGCATGAGATGCGGCTCATGAATCCATTTCGTGGGCACGTGCTTCAGCTCAGGAACGTAGCGACGAAGATATTCCCCCTCGGCGTCGAACTTTTCGCTTTGGATTCTCGGATTAAAAATCCTGTAGCCCTGCATCGCGTCCGTCCCCGTGGAGGCGCACCATTGCCAATTGCCATTGTTGGCGGCCAAGTCACCGTCCACGAGCCGCTCCATGAAATAGCGCTCTCCGCTCTGCCAATCGATCCGCAGGTCCTTCACCAGAAACGAGGCCACCACCATTCGCACGCGATTGTGCATCCAGCCCGTCTGGTTCAATTGGCGCATACCGGCATCCACAATCGGGTAGCCTGTCAGTCCCTGAGACCAGGCGGCAAAGAACCGATCGCGCTCGGGCCCTGCAGGCCTAGGCTCGGGCAGTCCCGGTTTGACCTTGAACGGCCCGTGAGCCACGTGGGGAAACGAGCTGAGGACGTGCTGAAAAAATTCCCGCCAGACCAGTTCATCAATCCAGGTGAAGACATCCGCGCGCGACACCGCGCCGCCTTTCGCAAGTGCGTTGAGGGCGGCATGCACCAAGGTGCGAGCGGAGATCGTCCCGAAGCGCAGATGAGGAGACAACTTCGACGTGCCGTCGATCGCCGGAAGATTTCTGCCGGTCACATAGTGATGAACCGGGCCTCGCAAGAACCACTGCAGTCTGGCATGCGCAGCCTGCTCACCCGGTTCGATCCACATCGGCACCGACTCATACCCGAGATCCGCCAGCGAAGGCAATTCCCGCGACTCAGGAGCGGTCGCCTTGTCGGCCCGCGGGAACGACGGAATGGCCAGCAGCGGCGGGGCAGCGGCCCGCCACTTCACCCACCACCGGTCGCGATAGGCACTGTAGCGCTGAAACGGATCTCCGGTCAGCCCGCGCACCTCTTCTGTCTCGAATACGACATGATCCTTGAACGTTCTGACCGTCCGGCCCTGCTGCGCCAATCGCTGCTGAACCCTGCGATCCCGCTCCAGCGCCGCCGGTTCATAGTCCCGATTCCAATACACCGCATCGACCTTGAGCTCTGCCGCCGCCTGCATCACCGAGTCGACCGGATCGCCTGACCGCCAAGCGAGGGCGATACCGTGCGCGACGAGAGACCGTCTTAACTCCTCCAGACACCCCAACATGAACCCGACAGAGGCGGAGCCGAACGCGTGCGAATGCAACAAGGGTGCGTCGAATACGAACAACGGTACGATCTCCTGACATTCCTTGCACGCCGCCGACAGCGCGGGGTTGTCACGGAGTCGCAGATCTCGACGCAACCACACCAACCCCTTCATGAGGGAACCTCGGGAGAGGAAGGAGCCAGTCGCTGTGCCGGAGGAACAGCATCGACGAACAGAGTCCGCCGCCAGGCCACATACCAGAGAAACAGAGCCGTGGTCGCCATGAAGCCCGCACGCAACGGATGGAAGCCGAATTGAACCTGATTCATCAATTCGCTGGTGAGGCCGAAGCCTCCATAGGCCATGGCCAACCCCCAGGCCCACGGACGTAGAAAGAGAAACCCATAGCCGATCAGGAGATGCACGGCCGGGGAATGTAGCTTGACCAGGTAGGCCAGCGGACCGGCGATCGTGACGCCGAACAGTTTGAGCGCATAAGCGGGGAACCATTCGATGATCAACAGATCGATCAACCCCACCAGCAGAAACAGCGCTCCGAAGAGTTTGATGTCGAGGCCTCGTGAAGTCGCGCGTCCGATCATGTGCTGACACTCCTTCCTTGCGGACAGACTCCGTGGAGTTCGTGTGTATTCATTGGATCCAGGTATCCGACATCGCCCGCCACCATTCGTTGGCAGGGGTGCGCCGCCACTGCGCCTGCTCCAGCCGGAGCCGATCGGGCGTGGCCTTGTTCAGCCACACACTGGTTTGATTCATGTCCCTCGCCAGAAGGCCGTCACATACCACCTATCGGCCCGAACCGCCGTGTGACCCCATTTGTCCCTTGTACAAACTCTGGCCCGATACGCGAGTCACGGAGACCTCGTGCGGGCCACCCTCGCTCTTGACCCCCAGCTTCACCACCGAGCCGGGCTCTCCTCGAACCATGAGGGCCACTTGCTCATAGGTTTTGCCGGTCACCGCCACACCATCTACGGTCATCACCTCGTCTCCCTGCTTAAGTCCGGCCTGCTGGGCTGGTCCATCCGGCAACACATGCGCGATATACAGCACGGCGGTCTCACCCACGCGCTCCGCCCCGACGTGCAGCGACACGCCGATCACGCCATCCGGAATCGTGGATTCCAAACTGAACGTGGGTGCCGGCGCCTCTGACTTCTCATGTCCGTCGGCAGCCCAGGCCGTGCCGGTGGCGGCAGGCGAGGGGATCAGGCAGAGGCTCAAAAACCCTGCGATCAGGTACGCGGAGGTATCGATGTGCTTCTTCATAGTCCATCTCCCTTTATGACAATCATAATTGACGAGCCACACCCACGAGACACAATCCCGCCAGCAACACCAGCGAGTTCAGATAGAGCGACCGTTGGTGCAGGCGGTCCCAGGCCTGCTTCAACGCCGCATCGACGGCCCCCTGCTGCTCCTGCGCCTTCAATCGATCACGCATCGCATTACTCTGCGGAGTCAGAGGCGACCGGCAATAGGATTCCGCCGCGAGAATGACCAGCCAGGTGCACAATACAATCAGCACCGGCACAGTCCATCCACCTGTGCTCCCGAGCACGGTGGCCGACAACAGTCCTACCACAGCGGCTCCCATGCCGAGCAGATAGTAGGCAGGAAAGAGCCGGCGAACGACTTTCCCGAAAGCGTCCTGATCCAGGTTCCTGGCCAGAATCGGCGCCACAACGAACGACAGCAGTACGACCTTGCCGACCAGAACAGCAACGGCCAGTGCCTGCAGATACTGCATCACCGAGTCGATGAGGGCAGACATGCCTGATCCTCCTCGTTGACGATCGCCCGCAAAGCCGGCTCCAGTGTTGGGTAGAGAAAGGGATATCCCCCGGCCCTCGCCTTGGCCGGATCGACACGTTGACCGGTGGTCATCAAGCTCCCCAACTCACCCAGTGCCAACTGTAACGCGAAACCGGGAACCGGAAGCCACGAGGGACGGTGGAGCACCTTGCCGACTGTGGCACAGAATGTCTTCATCATAACCGCCTCAGGCGCCACCGCATTCACAGGTCCTGAGAGCGTCGCCGTCGCGATGGCCCATTGAATGAGTCCGATAAGATCCGCCCGGTGAATCCATGACACCCACTGCGTGCCGGGCAGAATCGGCCCTCCGGCAAAAAGCTGAAACGGCAGCCACATCTTCGGCAGCGCCCCACCGTCCTGTTCGAGCACCATCCCGGTTCTCAACAGCACGACCCGCGTCCCGAACTGACTCGCGCGCAAGGCCTCCGCTTCCCATGCGGCAGACAGCTCAGCCAGGAATCCTTGCCCGACCGGGGAAGCCTCATCCAGAAGCCGGTCGTCGTTGGGACCGTAATATCCGATGCCAGAGGCGCTGACCAACAGGGGAAGGGGCGCGGACCGTCCGGCCAATGCGTCCACCATGAGTCTGGTCGACCGAACCCGGCTCTCCACCAGAATCCGTTTGCGGGCATCCGTCCATCGCCCCTCGGCGATCGGCGCACCGGCAAGATTGATCACGACCTCTGCCGTCACCACATCAGACTGCCAGGATCCGGCGGAGTGCGCATCCCATTCGACAAACCGGACGGAAGACTGCGGGGCGTGACCGGCCTTGCGGCTGAGCACCACCACCTCATGTCCCTTCCGCGCCAACACATCGACCAACGCATGGCCGATGAATCCTGTTCCGCCGGTGACGATGATCTTCATCCGTCCGCCCTCCCGTCTCTCACAGTCCACGGCTACGTTGCCCCATCCCCGTCAGCCTGATCAACTGACTCCTCGTCGCTCTCATCCGGGGCCCGATCATCTGATGACTGTTTCACAGGCCTGCTGTCCGACGCGGCCGTCACACGCTGGCTGAACTTCCGCTGCTTCGTGCCGTACAACAGATTCGGCGGCGGGCTCCGGCGATTCTTCAGAATGACCGGGTCGAGCACCTCGCCGCACATCGTGCAGTGCCATGCCGTAATATCGATCTGACCGGTATCATCAAGCAAATCGATATAGTGCTGCGTCAACAACAATCCTCCGCAACGCGGACAGATCTGATGCCCGGGCTGCGGAGTGGAGACGGATTCTGGTGTCCCATGTGTTTCCATTGGAACCCCCGACCGGAGTAAAAATGGACGCCCGCGAACGACATGGAGCCCACTGCATGCGACGGCTCCCATTCCAGTGTCTACCCATCGACCTACCGCACCCGTGGCCTTTCCGATCGAGCCGCCCGCACCACCACATAGGCAGCACGCCGCGGTCTGACCAACAGTGCCGCCCCGATACTCACCACAATCGCCGCGATGCCATATGCGATGACCTGAGTCATGAAGGCCTCCCTGTTATTCCGCCTGGCTGATCGTCATCCGCCATTCGATGGTTCGCTGAGGGGACGGATTCCTCCGAAGGAAGAACCCGCCCACCTCAACGGGAGGCCGCGTGCGGAGGCGCGGTACCTCCTCTCCCTCTGCTTCAAACCGACCTCACTCCCTCTCACATGTCCGTTGCTCACTTCGCCGACTCTCCACCCCGAACACACCGGAATCCGGTGCCGTGCGTCTGCAGCGCGAATCCTCCGCGTCCCCGTGCCGTCGCGGTGATATCCGACAAAGGGCTATGCCAGGAACCGCCACGGATCACCCGGACAATCCCCTTGTCGGGGCCCTGTGGGTTCTTGTCGGGAGCATTTGCGTAATAGTCGGGGGCGTACCAATCCTGCACCCATTCCCGTGCATTGCCGGACATATCCTGAATGCCGTAGGGCGAGGCTCCTCCGGACAACGAACCGACGGCGTACAATGTCTTGTCGTCGATCCATTCTCGGTCAAAGTTCGCTTGAGTCGGGTCTGGAGTTTTGTTCCCCCATGGAAACATCCTGCCATCGGTGCCGCGCGCAGCCTTCTCCCACTCCGCTTCGGTGGGCAGTCGTTTCTTGGCCCACGCACAGTAGGCCTTGGCGTCGTACCACGTCACCTGCACGACCGGTAGCTGCTCGATGCCCTTGGCCGACACCAAAACTCCCGTGCCATAGGGGTTCGGCGGGCTGCGATGGCCGGTGGTGGCGACGAACGCCATGTAGCGCTCATTGGTCACTTCCACGTGATCGATGGCGAACGTATCGACATGCACCGAACGCTGCGGCCACTCGTCGGCTCGCCCCGTGGGACTCTCACTGCCCATCAGAAACGGTCCGCCCGGAACGATCACCATCGGAACCGGATCAAGCTCCTTGAGAGTCGGCGCCGCGAGCGCAGGTGTCAGGGCGACCGCACAGGCTGCCGTCACGAACAGGCTCATGCATCTCCACCTGGTTCCTCTCCTGCTCAAACCTTGAGTCATTTCTTCTGCTCCTTGCTCCCCGCGATTGCCTGGACCGTATGAATCTTGATCTCACCGACCAGCCGTTCTACCTTGCCCCTGTCTCCCTGGTCGGCTGCTTCTTGCGCCTGTGTCAGCAGGGTTCGGGCTTCATGCAGATGCTGCTCGATGTTGGCCTGCAGGTCAGGTGATGCCACGGTGCCCCCCAAGGCCGCACGGTGATACACTTCCCACGCATGGTCCACGCTGTGTTCCGCCTCATGCACCAGCTGGAGTTTCTCCGGATGGGGGTGGCGGCTGACATCGATCGGACCGGCTTGGAGGTCCACCGTCATCAAGAGTGCGGTAAATCCGCCGATCAGGGTGATCATCGTGCTGTACGTCATACCTCTGCCTCCCTCGGGTATCGAGCGGGCCCGCCCTGTGCGCTCACCGTTGCGTCATCGATCGTTCAATAAACGGCCATGCCCAGGATGAAGCCCGGCTGACGACAGTCCCTGTTATCTTCATTCCACACCTTCTGCCCCTGAGGGCCGTGGAAGGAGACGGCCACCCGCCTCCTCCACGGTTCTGTACTACTTCTTCAGACTCTTCTTAATGAGCTCGCGAGTGGCCAGATACTCTTTGTTGTCGGGGTCCACCGCCAGGGCTTTCTCGATGGAGACGAGAGCATCGGCGTTCTTCTCCGCTCCCATGCCTACGAGGGCCTGGATAAACGCATCACGCCCGGCTTGAGCGGCTTCGTCGGACACCACGCTCGCCGACTTCGCGCAACGGAACCCCAGCCCGACACCGTAGGAATTGTTCTCGGGCTGATTCCAGAACCGATGGCTGGTATGTAACGACGTTTCCGGGGCCAGCCACGAACCACCGCGCAGGACTTTCACCGGGCCTTGATTCGCAAAGTTGTACCCCTTCTCAGCGCCACGGGGATTCAACGCGTTGCTGGTCCGGTAATATTTCGGATCGTACCAATCCTCGACCCACTCGAAGACATTGCCGGCCATGTTGTACAGGCCGTACCCGCTCACACCCTCTGGATAGGAATCGACCGCTGTGGTGTGACCCACATTCTGTCCATAGTTCGCTTTCTTGGGATCGAGGTGATGTCCCCACGGATAATGGTTGTCTCCCTCCGGCCCCTTGGCGGCCTTCTCCCATTCCGCCTCAGTGGGCAGTCGCTTGCCGTCCCACTTACAAAACGCATTGGCATCCGTCCAACTCACTCCGACCACCGGTTGCTCAGGCTTGCTGAGCCGGGGGTCGTCCCAGTAGGCTGGCGCCGGATGACCGGTGGCCCGCATGAACTCCTTGTACCGCGCATTCGACGCCTCAAACTTGTCGACCAGATACGCATCGATCACCACCTGATGCCTCACCTCATCGGAATGTTCGTGACTACCCATGGTGAACTCACCGCTCGGAATGAGGACCATGTCTTTGGAGTCACCGGCTGCCCTCGCCGACACCGCCATCGACATGGACCCGGCCACGAGCACCGCTCCTATTCCAATTTGTAGACCTGTGTGCCTCCGCATGAGAAACCTCCTTGGTTGAGAACCCCCGCACAAACCCGGTGGGGTCATGATGCTTGCTAAACAGCGACCTGGCCCGGCACAGCCGGCTGCGACCGCCCGATTTCTCACGCTGCACCGGCGGCTTGCTGCAGGTACCGGTTCCAGCGAATGACCGGATCCACGACATCACCGCATTGCACGCAACGCGACGTGGTGCAATTGAACCCGCTGGCCCCACTCAGCAGGTCCGTGCAGAAATCACGAACCATCAAGCCGCCGCATCGCATGCAATTCGCCTCTTGCCGGGAAGCCAGGATCTGGCTTCGGCCTTCACTCAATCCCGCAATTCCTTCCGTCGTCTTCGTGGTTGCCATGATCACCCCTCACATGCTCATGTCCAATGTTTGCAACTGCTATGTCCAATGTTTAACCATTTGTGTCCAACGTGTCAATGGTTAATTTAAATAAATATTTGACAAACATTGGACACATCCATATACTTGGACACACCAATGAATACCCATAGAATTCATAGAGTTGCGAAACTCACCGGCCTGAGTCGAGATGTGATTCGGGTCTGGGAACGTCGGTTTGACCTGCTAAAGCCGACGCGAGGGGCGAACCGTTATCGCAATTATTCGGATGAAGATGTTGCGCTGTTGCGCTATCTGAAGCATCAACTGGACGCGGGCGCTTCAATCGGCGATCTCGCCAAGCTGGGCCGTGAGGAATTGATCACCCGGCTGCGCGCGGAGACGCCGCGCACCGCCGTGGTAGACAATACGTTCGACCGGCTCTTACGGGAATTGCTCTCGGCACTGGAACCACTCGACCGCGTCACCTTCGAGAAACGCTTGAACGGCGCGGTCGCGGTCGTGCCATTCGAGGAGGCACTCCACGGAATTTTGCTTCCCCTGCAGGAACAAGTGGGGGATCTCTGGCACAGCGGGCGCATCAGTATCGCCGTCGAACATTACGTCACGGGTCAAATTCACCAAAAACTGTATGCCGCCATGAATCAATTGCCTGTGGCGGAATTCGGCGCGAAAGTCGTCGTGGCCTGCCCGCCCGGGGAGGAGCATGATATTGCCGCGTTAGCAGTCGCGTACCGATGCCGCGTGCGTGGCTGCCGCGTCTACTACTTAGGATCAAACGTGCCGATCGCCTCCCTCAGCAGACTCTGCCGAGAAGTCACCCCGGATCTGACCATACTTTCATTGACCCTCGTGCTCCAGGAAGACAGCGCAACCGAGTTGATTCGAGCACTCGCGGAAGAATTGACACCCATCACCACGGTCGTGGCCGGTGGCCACGGGGCCCGCGCGATGCGCAATCAGTTCGCGCAATCCCACATTGATGTTCTGGAACGCTTCAGTGGGCTGGACGAGATACTGGAGCGATTCACCAGGCGGTTTACGATTCCGGGCTGACGGGGAGACACCGTCATCATCGGACTCGAGGTCTTCCGTGCGATCCGGGAAGCGGTCGGCCTAAGACTTCTGTCTCACGTCAGTCGCCGCCCCTCGATCGCTCCCCCCCTAGAAGGCCTACGCGTGGCTGGCGAGGAACCGGCCCTGGCTAACCGGCCGCAACAGGACTGGTTCAGGAGGCGCCTGCCACCGCTCCATCCCACTCGATGCGAGTTTTCAAATCGTTCGACGCTCGCTTCCCCCTACGCCCAATCATGGGGCAGGCCGGTTAATCTGTCCCTTGTTCCTCAACGGCCTAGTTTCATGTATCGTAGGGGTATCACGCGCACATCAACACACGTCAAGGCTATGAGCTTCGACCATACCCACTACTACCGACTCACGACGCGCATCGCGGGAAGAGAACAGGCTCTGGACGTCTCCCCGGACGGGTCCGGTCACGTCACGCTCGCGGAGCCTGCCGAATCGAGCGGGCAATACTGGAAACTGACTCCGATCGCCGATAACCGTTACGCACTTCACACCGCCTACCTGGGCGACGGATTGAGCCTGACCCTGGACAACCAGGGCCTCGTATCCCTCAGCCCAACCACCCTCTCGGCCGGCCAGTCCTGGAACCTACACGCCAATACATCGGGAACCTACGCGCTTATGAACGATCTCTGCGGGTCACAAACCTGCCTCCGCCTACGGAAACAGGCCGTAGTCACCACACGGCAGGCCCGCGGTCGCCCGCGACATCCACAGTGGAGCCTCACCAAACTCACGCCCATTCCTGAGCAGGCAGCGATTCCTGACCTCACACCCGCGCCGGACGTCTATTGCCCTGAAGGCTGTACCGATTTTGCGTTCTACGCGCGCCCTGTCGGCCACTTGAAGGCCGTGATGCTCTTCGTGGACTTTCCGGATGCACCGGCTGGAGCTTGCGTTCCCGTCGACCAGGCAACCCATCTGCTGGGAAACGGCCAAGCACAGCGGCTGTTTCATGACCAGAGCCATGGCACCTTCGCACTGACGGTAGACATCTTGGATCACCTCGGGTGGCGACGGCTCGCGCAATCCTCCAGCAACTACAATTGGCACGACTTCACGTCTCATCGGCAATACATTGCGGACGCCGCCGCATTGTTCGCCGGGGAACTCGATTTTTCGACCTATCAGTTCGTGTTGATCGTGGCCCCGCCGAACGCAGGATTTCCAGATTCTCCGGCATTTAATGCAAGGCCCGGGCAGGGGGCGTCATCGGCCAGTGGAGAAATCCGCCTTGCCGTGACGTTCGGCCAGGATAGCTACCGCAACAGCTACATCAATCTCGTGCATGAGGTCAGCCATTTAATGGGCCTGCCCGACCTGTATCCATACGGCGCAGGCGTCGACACCTCTCGCGCGGGTTGCTGGGACATCATGTCGGACATTTTTCACTGCACCACCTTCTTGGGCTGGCATCGCCACAAGAACGGGTGGCTCGACACGTCGAGAACCATCTACCTCAGCGAGAGTCCGCAGGAGCGATACATCACCCTGAGCCCTCTATCAAGCCGGTACGGGATCTCGATGGTTGTCGTGCCCATCGACGACCCTCAGAGCCCGAGCAAAGTCTTCGTGGTGGAATTGGCGCAACCCAGGGAAGACGCCCCGAACGGACGCCCGCGTGAGGGAGTGCTGGTGTACAGCGTGAATTCGACAGTCCCAACCGGTCACTCACCGGTCGTGGTGCATCCGAAGATCGACAGTTCAAGCCTTGAGCAAGGCTATTTATTTGAAGCACCGTATGGTGTCGGCGATACGGCCTCGGTGGTCGACGGCAACAGTCGCCTCACCGCCACTGTTCTCCAACAATTCGGCGCCTTCTACCATCTCAAACTCAGCTACACACGCCAGTAACAAAGCTTGGGACCTACGAGGGCGGGCGGTGACGCGCGTTCAGTTAGAAGCGAGGTTCCCGGTGAAACGGCCGACCTCATGAAGGTGGAGTGCAACACCGTGATGGAACGCGAGAGGGTGACGGTCTCCCGCAGGATTCTTCCGACAGAAATCGCCCTGGGATCCGTTGCACACTCCCTTCTCATCCCCTTCCCGTCCTCGTAAATGCCACATAATAGCCATAGGATGCCCACGAACCTCTGTGAGTCTCGCCTAACCACACTAACCGGCAACAACCGGCAGCCCTAGGAATTTCCTGGTGCAAACCGATGATAACCACCTGGTGACAATCTCGAAAGAACTGCTACTGTTATTCAGGATGCCGTTGTAGCCCGGGTATACGCTGGGCAAGAACGCGGCGCGTTAAACACCGAGCCGTTTGACACCTACCTACGACACATGACCACTCGAATCAGCATTGTCTTGTTCCTCAGCATCTCCGGCATCCTGGTGCTCGTGGGCTATCTCGCGGGCATTTCCGCTACGGATCTGATGCCGCACACGTTTTCCTTGCAGACGGCTACACCGGACTCTTCACAGATGCAACCCGGTGTGACCCTCAATCTGCCGCCTGTTGTCGCACCCGTCGATGATGGCCAACGATACTATCAGGTGCAAGTGAATCTGTCCCTGGAACTCGACCGCTCGGGCACCGCTGGATTGATCCAGGCCCGTCACGACACCATCGATCGCCAGGTCATGGAAATCATTCACTCCTATGCCGCCAGCGACCTGCGCACAGCCGGGCAGCTGCCGGCCCTGCGAGCCGACATTCAACGCGCCATCAACAAGTTGCTTCCCGAAGGGCAGGTCCGGAACGTCTACATCACCAATTGGTTGATGATCCCGGTCAGCTACTGAACCGCTTCCGCAAGCAATACGACGGCTGCCGGATCGGCCTTCCATCCCTCACGCTTCTAAAAAACAGAGACAGCCTGGCCGGCTGAAAGTCCCGCTCGCTTTAGGCGGACTGGAGCGGCCGATGTCGTGGCTGGATGGTCATCCGGATGCCATGTTTCGGGCGTAGGGTCACCACGATCTCAGGCTCGACGTCTTCCTGCGCAAGCTGCAACTCGTAGCGGCGGCCGATCAGCGCCAGGAGCAGCGGCCCTTCCACCGTCGCGAAGTGCGTACCCACGCAGGCTCGCGCCCCTGCGCCGAACGGCAAATACGCGCCGCGGGCAGCCGGCCGTTCACCATCCACCCATCGCTCCGGCATGAATCGCTCAGGATCTCGCCAGAAGGCCGGGTGCCGATGCAGGTGATAAATTCCCACCAGAACAATCGCTCCGGCAGGCAGGGAGAACCCGCCGATACTCGTGCTGGTGGCGGCCTTGCGCTGGACCGCCGGCACCGGAGGAAATAAACGAACCGCTTCATCGAAGACCGCACGGGTATACGGGAGCTGGGAAAGATCGTCGGCGGTGGGCCTTCGCCCCTGCAGCACCCGGTCTATCTCGTCGTGAAAACGCGCCGCGACCTCCGGATGGGTGGCGAGCAGGTACCAGGTCCAGGCAAGGGCATTGGCGGTGGTCTCGTGTCCGGCCGCAAAGATGGTCAGCGCTTCATCTCGCAGTTCCTGATCGCTCAACCCAGCACCCGTGTCCTCGTCGCGGGCTCTGAGGAGTAGATCAAGGAGGTCGTCGTGCTGCGCGCCGGTACGGCGTCGCTCAGCGATCAATCCATAGATCAGCGTGTCCATGTACTGCAGAGCGAGACGAAACTGACGGTTGCGCGGCGTCGGCACCCACAGAGGCACCCGCACGAGACGGTGAAACGAATCGAACGCATACTTCAGGCTTACCCGCAGCGCATGACTGATGTGGTCGATCTGATCTGCCACGTCCGTGTGAAACATCGTGTGAGAAATGACCTCAAGAGCCAGCCGCATCATTTCATCGGCGATATCGACCGACCGTCCCGCGTGGGCCGTCCAGCCTGCGAGACGCTGCTCCCCCACCTGCGCCATACGCTCAGCTATCGCCGCCATGCGGGTGCGATGAAAGACCGGCTGGATGATACGTCGGTGCCGCTTCCAGACTTCGCCCGAACTGGTCACCAATCCGTTACCGAGGACCAACGCAAGGCCGGTGGGACGCTGCGGCTCATAGACCTTCACGAAACGATCGGCCTGATGGACGAGAATCTCTTCCGCGAGATCAGGATGACTGAAGAGATACAGCGTCTTGGGGCCGAGCCGAAAGCGCAGCGCATCGCCGTACCGGCGCCACCACTGTAACATCGCCGCCAGCGGTTGCCGCCTGAACGCACGCAGGTGGCCGAGGAGAAATTCGCCGCCGGGCACATCGATCAGCGCAGGAGATGACTTCACATCCACAGGCATTCAGTGAGGTGCGTGGGTTGATTGTTGGACGCGCCCAGAATGAAATCTCGCACGGACTGCGCGGCATCCTACAAACTTAACGTGAAAAGTGGTAGGGCCGAATCAACAGGGCTACATGGCCTGCGGCGGCACGGCATTCAAAGCCTTCCGCCGACTCAGCTGCGTCTGCCACAGCGTCAGCCTCTTACCGGCCACGACCATAGAGGTATGGTACGGGGAGCCCACCGCTACCGCTTATGCTTGTAGCCAAGAAGAACCTGGAGAGACTCAGGGGTGAGCAATCTTGTGTGATGGTGCCGAAGCCGGGAGTTGAACCCGGATACCCTTACGGGCGCTGGTACCTGAAACCAGTGCGTCTGCCAGTTCCGCCACTTCGGCTTGAAGAGAAGAATAGAGCGGGATTATCGCTGATCGGTTTCGACCCGTCAAGGTGAGGGACGTGAAATTATCGGGCGACCGGGATCGATCAACTTCAGCCTGCGGTCAGAACACCGTCGGTGAGATTCCAGGCGCCACCTGCCGTCACCTCGCGCAGGTCGCCGCTGAGCACAATCCGTTCGCGGACCAGCCCGGCCGACGCCAACAGGAAGGCGGCGCGAATACGCGGGGCCTCGTCCGCAATCAACACGTCGAACCGCACCTTGCGAAACAACGGATCGGCCGCCACCCGCGCCGCCGTCGTGACGATGACCCGCCGGTTCTGCACAAAGGCCTGCCGGTTTGTATCCTCCTGCGCCGCCAACAGCTCGCGAATCTTCTTCGTCCCTCCCAACCGGATCACTTCTTCCTTGAGTTCGGCAAACTCCGGCTTGAGCTCCTTCGGAACCGTCGCCTCGGGAATTAATTCGGCAATCCGCTCCTTGGCGATATCGACTTCATGACGGAGCCCGGCACAGTGCCGCTCGTAGATCACTTTGTACTCGCGCAAGGTTTCGACATTTTTCCCTACCGCCTGCATCGACAACCGCTTCCAGATGGGGAGCTGTTCATAGTCGATCAGGGTCTGGTCGATGTCCTTGATCTTGGCCAAAAAATCCGTCAACTGAGTCACGAGTCGCCATTCCAACAGCCGCACCTCGTCCAGATCCTTCTGCTTCTGAGCCTTGTAGGCCAGAATCGGCGTGAGTTCACGGAACCGATCGTATTTTTTACGCAAGACCGCCTTGTCGGATCGAGACTTGGCATAGAACTGATGCATCTGCGCCTCAAATCCCAAATCCGGAAGAGGAATGCCTCCGCTCTCCTTGCTGGTCGCCACTTCATACCGACTCAGCCAACTCCTGAACGTCAATCCGGCCGCTTTCATCGCCCGGGCCGTGAGCAGGGTGATCGTATCGGCGCTCTCGTGATCCGGGGCGATGAGCAGAATACGTTTGTTGCCTCGCAGCAGCTCAATAACGAGCGTAGCCAGCTTCTGCCGACGCGCCGTCAGATCGTCTTGCCACAAGGGCGTGAGCACGGAGGTAGGAACCAGAGCCTCTAACATCACCCGGTCTCCGGTTTGCCCCGCCTCGAACACGGGCAGAAGCCGCTCAGCCGGACCTAGTGTGTAGGAGGTCCCCGTCTTGCTCATCTCGGTCAAACGGCGGCTGGTAGTAAGGGCCAATCCGCCGGCATCTGGTACCAGAGTGCCGTGAGGCACCACCTCGCCGATGGCATCGAACAATTGCAACACGAGGCGTTCCCCGTCCTGAAACAGCACGATCCCCTCCGTCGGTTCGACCTCTTCGCCCAAGAGCAGAGTCGCTGACAGATCGGCACCGACCAGCACGTCGGCAGGCAGAAAAAACTCATACAAATGCAAATTGCCGACGGTCTGGAGCAGCCGGCCGCGCGTGAGCGGAATCGACTGGTCGAGCCCCTGCTCCGTGCTGCGCGCCGCCTCGCCGTCCAGCATCGCGGCCAACTGATCGAGGAGATCGGGTAAGGTGCCTGGTAGTGCGGTCATGGTCCGTTCTTTCCCCGCCTTTCATCGTGGCCCGTCCCATGGCGCCGGTCACACCGCCACGGCACCATGGCTCATCGAATAGGGAACGCATCTTAACGAGTTCTGAAAGATCCTGTCCATCTGCCTCGCGCTCACGCGGATCACCCGGACCAAGACACGGAAGATGTATGGGAAGAACCCTCCTGAACGCCTGTTGGACCATTTTGAGCCACACGAAGAAAACCGCCCGGTGGCTCCAGATCAATTGACTTTTGCACAGCCCGCCAGTATGCTTTTTCCCTTTCCAACAGAAGGAGTTGCAGTATGAAGGTGATTCTCCAAGAAACACTCGAAGGCGTGGGCGACCTCGGCGACCTTTTGGACGTCTCCAACGGGTTTGCCCGCAACTATCTCTTGCCCCGCAAGAAGGCTGTGGAAGCCAATAGCCGGAACATCAAAGAATTCGAACATGCCAAGCGGGCCGCCGCCGAGAAAGCCAAGAAGGAAAAACAGGACATCGAGGCGCACGGCAAGAAGATCTCGGCCGTGTCCCTGACGGTCTCCGCCCAGGTCGGAAAAGACGACAAGATGTTCGGGTCCGTCACGGCCAAGGATATCGCGGAAGGGTTGGCTGAACAGGGGTTCACTGTGGATCGCCGCAAGATCCAGCTGGCCCAGCCCATCAAAGAACTCGGCACCTTTGCCATCGCGATCAAGCTGCCACGCGAAGTCACCGCGACCATCGCGGTCCACGTGGTGAGGAAGCAGGACGAGCAGGCAGAACCGGAAGAAGCCGCACCAACCGCATAACCCGTTGCGGGATCATGCGCGGCCGCCAGACCGGAGGCCGCGCTCGGAGGAAGCATGCAGGATCTGATCGGTTCGTTGGACGCGTTGAAATCAACCGACCCCGAGACGTACGAGGCCATCGTCGCCGAGGAACAGCGGCAACGAGACAAGTTGCTGTTGATCGCTTCGGAGAATTTCGCCAGCCCCGCGGTCTTGGCCGCCCAGGGCAGCGTCATGACGAATAAGTATGCCGAAGGGTATCCCGGCAAACGCTATTACGGCGGATGCCAGCATGTCGATACGGTTGAAAGCCTCGCCATCGAACGCGCCAAAAAGATCTTTGGAGCCGAGCACGTGAACGTGCAGCCGCATTCGGGGTCGCAGGCCAACATGGCAGCCTATCTGTCTGTGCTCAAGCCTGGCGATACGATTCTGGGGCTAGACCTCGCCCAGGGCGGACACTTGACCCACGGCAGCAAAGTGAATTTCTCCGGCATCATTTTCCGGGCGTTTTCGTATGGCGTCGATCGCCAGACCGAAACCATCGATTATGCGGCGGTTCAGAAAATCGCCGAGGAATGCCGTCCTCGCATGTTGGTGGTGGGAGCCAGCGCCTACGCTCGCACCCTCGACTTCCCCAAGTTTCAGGAAATCGCCAAGTCGGTGGGCGCGTACCTGCTAGTCGATATCGCACACATTGCCGGATTGATCGCAGCCGGTTTACACCCTAATCCCGTTCCCTATGCGGATTTCGTCACGACCACGACACATAAGACCCTGCGCGGCCCGCGCGGCGGCGTCACCATGTGCAAGGCCGAATACGCGAAAGCCGTCGACAAGATTATTTTCCCGGGTCTGCAAGGCGGCCCCCTCATGCATGTGATTGCCGCCAAAGCGGTCGCTTTTAAAGAAGCGCTCTCTCCGGCATTCAAACGGTACCAGCAACAGGTGCTGGCCAACGCCCGCACCCTGGCGCAAGGGCTGGTCGACCGAGGATACAAGATCGTGTCCGGGGGTACCGATACCCATCTGATGCTGGTGAACCTGACCAACAAAGGCATCACGGGCAAAGAAGCCGATGCCGCCTTGGATGCCTCCGGCATCATCGTCAACAAGAACGCTGTCCCTTATGACGAAAAACCGCCGGCCACGGCCAGTGGCATCCGGATCGGCAGCCCCATCGTCTCGACGCGCGGCATGCGCGAAGCGGAGATGCGTGAGATCGTGGCGCTCGTCGATCGCGTGTTGCAACATCACCAGGACCCACAGGTGCACGCCGAGGTGCGGGCGCAAGCAAAGACGTTGTGTAATCGTTTTCCCATCTTTCATGCCTACGATTCGTCTCCCGCTTAGGCAGGACGTTCGCCAGTGAAGTGTCCTTTCTGCGACGATGTCGAGGACAAAGTTGTCGATTCGAGGATGGCCAAGGAAGGCGAGGTCATCCGGCGGCGGCGCGAATGTCTGTCGTGTAAACGACGCTACACCACCTACGAACGAGTCGAAGAAACCATGCCCGCCGTTGTGAAGAAAGACGGGCGACGGGAACCGTTCGATCGGAGCAAGATCGTCTCCGGGCTCAAGAAGGCGTGCGAAAAGCGGCCGATCAGCACCGCGACCATCGAAACCGTCACTGATCGCATCGAAAAGCGCATCCAGGACATGGGTGAGACCGAGATTGTGAGCACCGCCGTCGGGGAAGAAGTCATGAAAGAACTGTCCCAGCTCGATCAGGTCGCTTACGTACGATTCGCATCCGTGTATCGAGAGTTCAAAGATATCGACCAGTTCATGGAAGAGATCAAAGCCCTGGCCCAGCAGCGCCGGGAGCGTTAGCCTCTCCCCTCTCCTCGCTGTTTCGGATCAGTCCGCTCAGTTAAGGTCTAGGCAGGATGGGCACCAATTGAGGAGAGGCTTGCGCTCTCTCGACATGTTCTGAACCCATGGCGACAACCAGAATCACCCGCAACCGACGAACAGCCTCGCGGCCCAGCAAACGGCGATCGCCCGGGGCCACACATGTCGTCATCATCGGCGCAGGTCGCGGCGGCACCGCCTTGATGGAGATTTTCGCCAACGATCCATTGGTCCGTATCGTCGGCGTGGCAGACATCAGCGACCAGGCACCAGGCCTCGGCCTCGCCAAACGCCTGCACATCCGGGTGACCCGCAACTATCGCCAACTGCTCAAAATGGGACCGGTCGATCTGGTCATCGATGTGTCGGGCAACCCTGAGGTCGGCGAATACCTCCAGGACATTCGTCGCATGGGCGTGTCGGTCATCGGTGGTGCCAGCGCTAAATTCATGTGGCAGTTAATCGAAGCTCGGATCCGCGCCACCGCCGACATCGAGAAAGCACTGAACAAGTACCAGTCGCTGTACCGCTTATACGTGAAGGAGACCGGTGCGGCGGTGACGGAGGAACGAACACGCATTGCCTGCGAAATTCACGATGGGCTCGTACAGAGCCTGGCCGGCGTCAATTTCAAACTGGAACTGTCTCAAGAACTGCTGCGCAAAAATCCCAAGGCCAGTCTGGCCACGATCCGTGAATCCAAAGCCCAGCTGAAATTGGCCATCCAGGAAGCCAGACAGGTTATCTTCAATCTACGCCCGCTCCAATATGACAAGATGGAGCTCATCCCGGCGTTGACGAATTACCTCAAGTCGTACGAAACCCAGTACCATATCAAGACGGCTTTCTCCGTGACCGGAGACGAAACGATCTTATTCCCACGCACCAAGATCTTTTTGTTCCGGATCGTGCAAGAGGCCTTGAGTAACGTACAAAAGCATGCGAAAGCCAAGCGCGTGTCGGTGCAACTCGACATTCGACTTGACCTGTTACAAGTGACCATTTCCGACAACGGGATCGGATTCGACATGGATGCGGTCCTTCGCGATCCCGAAAAGTGGGATCACTTCGGCATTCGCGGCATCTTGGAACGCGCACGGCTGGTGGGCGGGGAAGCCACGATCGATTCGAAGAAAGGGCGCGGCACGCGCATCGTGCTGCGAATCCCACTAGCCGACAAGGAGACGATTCGTCATGGAAAAAATTAAAGTCCTGATCGCCGATGATCACCGCGTGGTGCGCGAAGGCCTGGCAGCCATCCTCAAAACCAAAGAAGACATCAACGTGGTGGGCGAAGCGCAGGACGGCGCGGATGCCGTGGAGAAAACCAAGACCCTCATGCCGGATGTCATCCTCATGGACGTCAGCATGCCCCGCATGGGCGGCATCGAGGCCACCCGACAGATCAAGCGGGAATTCCCTCACATGGGTATCGTGGCGCTGACGATGTACGAAGAACAGCAATACATCTTCGATCTAGTGCGCGCCGGTGCCACCGGCTATCTGCTGAAAGACTCGGAATCGTCACAAATCGTGGCTGCCATCCGGGCAATCTACCGCGGTGAGTCGCTGATTCATCCGTCGGTCGCTAGTAAGATCCTGGCCGAGTTCTCCCTCATGTCACAGAAAAAGGGCAAGAAGCCGACGTGGGTCGAGCACGATCTGACCGAACGGGAAATCACCGTGCTTCGTCTGGTTGCAGACGGCAAGACCAACAAAGAAATCGCCAACAGCCTGGACCTCAGCGAGAAGACGGTTAAGAACCACGTACGCAATATCTTTCACAAACTTCAGGTCTATGACCGGACTCAAGCCGCGATTCTGGCTATTCGGAAGGGACTCATCGAACTCGAACCGCGACCATAACAAAAGCTGACGACGAGCATCGGACACACCTACCGGTTCCGAAGCTGATGTAGAAAACACATGGTTTCCCCGAGGACCCAACTGAGCACGATGAGGTAACCCATTGAAAACCAATCACTTCGGATCATTGACTCCACAGCCAAAAGATACAATTGTGTTAATTTCACAACAGTGATTACTTCAAACAAATCAATATAATCTATTATTTATCAACAATATATGATCACAACCCTGAATGGCACAATCATTGCCTATATGGAAGTACACACTACGGAGGAGGCACCGTGCGGTTTCAGCAAACGATCGGATCACCAGTTTCCTGCTCAGGCGTCGGACTCCACTCCGGCCAACCGGTCACGCTGACACTTCGTCCTGCCCCCCCCAATACCGGTATCATCTTCATCTATCGGAACGGATCGGAGGAGACCCTCCTCCCTGCCGCTATTTCCAATAAGGTGCCAACCGAACTCTGCACCGCGATCAGCGTCAACGGCCATCAAGTCAAGACCATTGAACACCTTCTGTCGGCGCTGGTCGGCATGGAAGTCGATAATGTGTACGCGGAAGTCAACGCGGGCGAAGTTCCCGTATTGGATGGCAGCGCAAGCCCGTTCGTACGCCTGATTCGCGCGGCTGGCGTCATCCCGCAGACCCGTCGCCAATCCTACGTGAAAATCACACAACCCATTGAGGTCGTTGATGGAACGCGGCGCGTCCGGATCGAGCCATCGGCAACCCCGAAAATCACCTACTCCATTCACTATGATCATCCGTTGATCCAGACTCAGTCCTACACCTACACGTGCTCCGCCACGGCATTCGAGCAGGATATTGCCACGGCGCGCACCTTCGGATTTTTACACGAGGTGGAAGCGCTGTGGGCACGAGGTCTCGGAAAAGGCGGAACACTGGATAACACGGTGGTCCTGTCTAAAGACGGTGTCGTGAACGAAGCAGGCTTGCGCTTCCCAGACGAGTTCGTCCGGCATAAAGTCCTGGACCTGATCGGCGATATCGCGCTGCTTGGCTTCCCGTTCATCGGTCATGTCGTCGCCGAACGCTCAGGCCATGCGATGCACACTCGACTCGTCGAGCAAATCCTCGCTCAGCGCGACAAGTGGGCGCTCATCACCGGAGAGCATGCCGTTACTGCACCTGAACCCCGCACGTCACTGGGGCTCCTTCGCCCTGCACCGTCCCTTGCGATCTAATCACTCCGCCTAGTATCCGCAACACGTGTACCCCCCTCAGGCCTAGACCCGCAAGGCTATGGTTGCTTTTAGGCATAAAAAAACGCCGGAGGTAAGTGGCCTTACCCCCGGCGTGTAAATCCTGGCAGGACTTACTTCTTCTTCGCTGCCTTCTTCGCTGGTTTCTTCGCTGCCTTCTTCGTTGCCAAGATTCTCACCTCCCTTCACACATTTAGAGTTGACGTGAACTTCTCTTCCACCCACTCATACAACCGCTGTCAGTTCCTGAGTCATTACCGCAAACGTGTTCGGCCCGACTTTCTGGAATCGTTTATCTCGCTTTAACGACGTCGCCACGGACGTCAACGGCGTCTTCCCCTTTATCTGTAACCCACCTTCCAACAACCGCTGCAGGAGCTCCTTCGCGTGCATCGGCCGGCTGGCTTCGCGGAGAATTTGATAGGCGGCCTCAGGCACACTCTTCCCGACATACTTGCTTTTTCCAAGCAAGATCTCACGCGACTGATCCGTGACATCCGTCACCGGCAGCGGGCGAATACCTTTTTCGTCGGTGATGATCTGACTGGAGAGACTCGCCAGCTTGGCCTTATCGGCTTCGACGCGATACAGGGTCTCCGCCAGCTCCAGGTATTTCTTGATCATCGCGATTTCGTCGTCGAGACGCCGCCGCTTCTTCTCAAGCTCCTGGTAGCGATTCCGGTAGGCACTGATGCGCTGCTCAAGCCCCACCAGAATGTCGGTTAATTCTTCCACAAGCAAGTCCTCAACAAAGCATACTTGCTTTATAGCAAGTGATTCATTTTCTGTCAAGTCACTCAAAACAACTATTTGATCGCATCATACGCACATGTATTCAGAATGCATACAATGCCTAATCAAGCCTTGCCATACAAGAACAAGCGTTTTCACTCCTGTTATTTATCATGCACTTACAATGATTTAGCAGAAAAATGCGCCCTCCATTCGTCGCTTGAATGCGACTCGTGCTAGGATAGGGCGCCTATGCATACATCAAAGCCTCTCTCCCCAGAAGAGCATAACTTGTATCTGACGACCGCGATTCGAGCAGCCGAAGCAGCCGGAACCGTGCTACTGGACCATGCCAAAACCGGTTTTCGGATCGACTATAAGGCGGCGACCAACCTGGTGACCGACGCAGATCGACGCGCCGAGGAGCGTATCGTGCACACGATTCTGTCCGCCCACCCCTCCCACCGAATCCTTGCTGAAGAGCGCGGGAAGGATGGGGCCACGGACTCCCCGTATTGCTGGATTATCGATCCTCTGGACGGCACAACCAACTTCGCACACGGCTTTCCGTTCTACTCAGTCTCGATCGGGCTGGAATATGAGGGGGAATGTATCGTGGGAGTGGTTTTCGACCCCATGCGCCGGGAACTGTTCACAGGGGCCCTGGGACAGGGCGCATACCTGAACGGCGAGCGCCTTCGCGTGTCGACGATTGAGACGCTCGACCAATCACTGCTGGTGACTGGCTTCGCCTACGACATCCGGGACACAACGAACAATAATCTCGACCACTTCGCTCGCCTCTCACTCCGCGCACAGGGTATACGCCGAACCGGGTCGGCCGCTCTCGATCTGAGCTATGTGGCTGCCGGCCGGTTCGACGGATATTGGGAAGTCAAACTGAGCCCGTGGGATATGGCTGCGGGCATTGTCATTCTTCGAGAAGCGGGTGGAACGGTCTCCGGATTCAGCAAGGGCCGCTTCTCGCTGTACGAGCAAGAACTCGTCGCCACCAACGGACGCATTCACGACCACTTACTCCGCGCCATCAATCAGCAACCTGATCCTCACTAATCAGGAGCGTGTTCAGCCGCCGACCCGCGGCGATTCATTGCCGGCCACGAACAGAGCACACCGCGACACTCCCCATGTACAGTGCGATATTTGATACGGTATTATGCCGACCTCACCCGTCAGACCGAAGGAGTGCACGCACCATGGCAAGCCAAGTCCCCCCACAAAAACCAGTCGCCGCACCCGCCGCCCCGCAGGACGTCTGGGATGTCGAATTGTTACACGTACACGTGTCACGTAAAGGACAACTCGTCAATGCCGAATGGGCGCTGCACCCTCAAATCAAGGCAGATTTGAGTGCGGAAGAATGGAAAGAGCTCGGGGAACTCATGAGCAAGGTCACGACCATCGTCGGACATCGGTTTTCACAAGCCCTCGGCGAAACAGACCCTTCCACGCCGGGGAATGCCTAACAGGCCGGCCCCCCGACACGCCGCACCGTCACCGTGCTCACCGATCCGTCTCATGGACGGACCACGCCTATTCACCCTAAGAGGTTATCCATGGACTGCTATTACCACTCGAAGGATCTCGGCAAATTCGGAGACATGGGAAAGGGCAACCCGGTCTTGTGGGAGAAGTTCATGAGTTATTACAGCGCCGTCTTTGCCGACGGTGCGCTGACCGAGCGGGAAAAGGCGCTGATCGCGCTCGGCGTAGCCCACGCCGTGCAATGCCCCTACTGCATCGATGCCTATACTCAAGCCTGTCTTGAAAAGGGATCCAACATCGAAGAAATGACCGAAGCGGCACACGTGGCCTGCGCCATTCGGGGAGGGGCCTCCCTCGTGCACGGGGTGCAAATGCGAAACGTCGCTGAGAAGCTGTCGATGTAGGGGAGGGGATACACCCGACGCGACCGCAGAATCCGCTTAATAATAGGGATGCTCGGGAATGGCCAGCGTGAAATACTTTCCCCGCTCTTCATAGAGAATTCGCTTCGCCGTCAATCGCTCCAACGACTCTTGGATGACGCCATCCGCCGCGCTCCCCACGTCACCACGCTCCCGAACCGCGCTTCGCAAGTGCTCCAATGACTTCGGTGCTTCGCTGCACAGATCAATGAATAATGACGCCGGCCAGTCGAACCGTTCACGCGTCGGAGTCATCGTCCGCCCATCGTACACCGTCACATAGTCGAACGCCTTCGAATAGTACAGGAACGGCTTGTCTGCAGAGGCGGCTCGCCGTTGCCATTCTTCCACGACACTCATCAACTCCTGAAACACCTCCGGATCCACGGACCATTGGTCGAGCTCGTATTCGAAGTCATACGCGATTTTCGCAAGATCGACCTGCCGCGAATCATAGACATGCGAATAGGCCATGCCCGGGCCAGCGATGCGGATGCCGTATTCGTGCGGACGCGTGTAGTAGGGGCTGAACCGCTCCAGCCAGAACTTCCCAGCTCCTTCCGGCGGCTGCAGGTGAAAGAGAGAGGGGAGGAGAGCAATCTGCCGACGATAGTCATCGTTGGTCTCGCCCGGAAATCCGAGCAGGATATTCCACGACACCGCCACGCGATAGTAGAAGCACCATTTCAGGCAGACTAGATTCTGCATGGGCGTCACGCCCTTATCCATCGCCTTCAACTGAGTCAGGCTGAGGCTTTCCAAACCGGGCTGCATGCACTTCACGCCCCCTACGGCCAGCGTTCGGATCTGACTCTTCTGCAGATTGCTCTTGGTTTCAATGAACACATCCAGGTCGCGGCGCTCCTGGGCGAAGCTGCCGAACAGGTGCTCGACATATTTCATATCGATGATGTTGTCCACAAGCCGGAACCGTGTCGTATCGTACCGACTCGACAAAAACGCCATCTCACGAGCGACTTGTTCGGACGACTTGGCGCGGAACTTCATGCTCTGCGCATTCAGTCCGCAGAAAGTGCAATGGTGTTTTTCTCCCCACCAACAACCGCGTGAGCCTTCGTACAAGAGAATGCGATCCAGTCCACGCGACGCTTCGGTACCGAGCTCAGCCAGGAGATGATAATAGTCGTCGTAGTCCGGCGGACCGGTGTGCGCAAATTCCGTAAAAAGTGCCGTATTCGGCTCATAACGAATCTCGCCATTCTCCCGGTACGTCACGCCTTTGGGGCAGGGGCCAATCGATCCGCTCAGCACATGGTCGACTAACGCGGGAAACGTCACCTCGCCTTCACCAACCACCACATGGTCGATGAACGGGAACGCCCGAAAATACTCCAAGCCCATCTCACCATCGTAGTTGGCGCCACCGAATACGATTGTCACATCCGGATACAAATCCTTGATCAGCTTCGCCATGGTCAGGCTGGCGACGTTTTGATCAAAGGTGGATGTAAACCCCACGATTTTGTACTGACCCCAGTCGATGCCGGTCATCGCCCCCGTCAGGAATTGCGGCGCCGTCCGCGTGGCCATCTCCTCGAAGAACGAGACCGGTTGGCCGCTCTCCCGGGCAATCTGCTCAAACACCGGTTTGAACACTCGCGGATAGTCGGCCCGTTGGGGGTTATCGCGAAACAGGAGATAGGAGAACAGCCACTCACCGAACAGGGCGCGTTTCTCACAAATCGATTCGTAGAGCGGAATTCCGATCTTATGCGCGAATCGCACATTCAAGTGGTGGCAATCGACCGCCACACCTCTCGACTTCAGCAACGCCGAGAGTGTCCCCAATTGAATCGAGGGATACTTCGAAAAACTGAAGGGCATATTGACGAGCGCCACCTGGACCTGAACATTACTCATACGCACCCCAGTCTGGTCGGCACAGGGCAGGGCATACAGCAGGATATGCGATGAACCTCCTCACGAAACGATCGACCACGAGACGCGCCACGAGCGCCTGCGGAGAGGGCGACGCAGGGGAAAATACCGCGAGCCATCGAGGAGGACGAGCGAAAACGTTCGCGCCGGGCGAGGAGATCGGTTGTCGCAGTACATGCGCCATGACTGGTCCGGGTTAGGCTCCAGCCCGGAACGGGTCAAATTCACGATCCGCTTTGGCGGCCAGATAAAAATCACTCTCCGTGAGTCCATTGATTTTGTGCGTCCAGATCTCGACCTTACATTTACCCCACGCCACATATAGATCCGGATGATGGCCCTCGGCTTCAGCCACGACCCCGACCTTATTTGCAAAATCCAGCGACTGTGCGAAATCCTTAAACGTATACAACCGCTCCAGATGGCCCTGGGTATTGAGTGACCACCCGCGTCCCAATTCCTGCAGCAACGATTCCGTACGCTCTGCAGGGAGGGGAGGGACCCCGCCCCGGCAGGGAATACATTTCTTGTCGGCCAGACTCATGACATCTCCTTCGCAGACGGTGACAATCGTCAGTGGTTTCGAGAAGGCGCTATTCTACGAGCTGCCCGTTCTGTCCCGCAACCGCCCTAGTACCCTGAGGGCTGCGCCGCACGTTGGTGCTCCAATGCAGCATGTCCGCGCTCAAAGAACAACCCTCGATTAATATCCCCCACACTGACCATCCCGACCAATGTGCCTTTCTCGACCACCGGAATGCGTCGAAAATTCTTCACGCCCATATACGATGCCGCTTCCAGCACGGGAGTCCGTGGCGTCACCGTCAATGGATTCACACTCATGACCTCCTCGACCCGCTGGGTCAGGACATCCGCATACGCATCCTCCATCTCAATAAAATCCCGACTGTGCACATTGTCATGAATATATTCGCCGTAATTGGGATAGAGGGGGATCAAGACATCGCGCAACGTCACCAGGCCGATCAACAACTCGCCGTCCTCCACGACCGGAATCGCGCCGCAATGACGACTGAGCATCTTGGTGACCACGGAACGCACGGATTCGTTTCGTCTGGCTGTGACCACACCGGTGGACATCACATCTTGGACAAGCATGGCAGCCTCCTTTCACGCACGGCGACTCGCTAAGAAATCACCCGTAGGGGAACGTGTTCTGCCTCATCATTCGCTCTCGTCGACGCCTCCGTCACCAACGACTTGCCCTCTGACTGCGGAGATGCTTTGCAGACTGACGCGAAATATGGTAGGGAAATGGGGTTCGAAAAGAAAGCCCCTCCCCCCGCAAACCGTCTGTAGGAAATCGGGGAGGATTCTCCCAGGCCATCTTACGCGAGGTCGCTATCGCCACCGTCCTTCGCATCGGTCATCGGGGAGCCGCCGGCCACGCCCCTGAGAATACGCTCGCCGCGATTTGGAAAGCCCGATCCTTTCACGCAGATTTCGTCGAAATCGACCTGCGCGCAACCAACGACGGTCATCTCGTGCTGTTACACGACGAGACCATCGATCGCACCACCAATAAACCCGGTCACGTGGCCGAGTTGTCACTCGAGCAGATCCAACGACTGGACGCGGGCAATTGGCAACGCGTACCGACGTTGGAGGAAGCGTTGGACATCGCCGGGGGAGCCATCGGGATGATTCTCGAACTGAAAGTAGAAGGAATTGGAAACGAGGCCTGCGCGATCGTGAAACGCACCGGCTTCCCCGGCACGTTGATCTATGCGTCCTTTCTCATCTCAGAACTCCGTCGCCTTCGGCAAGTCGATCCCGAGGCGAAGTTGATGGTCTTGCACCCTCGCCACCTTCCTCAGGACCCCGTCGCAGATGTCGTTGCCGTAGCGGCAACTCACGTCGGACTCCACTATTCGACCGTCACACCCCTGTTGCTCCAGACCTACCACAACCTCGGAACGCAGGTCTTCACCTACACCGTGAACGAACGGCACGACATCCAACGTATGCGTGAGATGGGCGTGGACGGAATCGTCTCCGACTTTCCCGACCGCATCTGAGCACGCCACGAGGCAGATGGCTCATGGCCTATGGCTCGGAAAGAGAACGGTCCGGTCACTGATCTGGGCGATACGCCATTCGCCAGAAGCGCTTCTTCTACGAAGCCAGCTTCACCACGATCTGCACCGCCGCAACGCTATTGGGCACCACGATGTCGCGGCCGTCGCCCGTCTTCACCAGGATATACCCCATCGTCATGGCATCAATCACCCCCGTCTCAAGGCCGGTCGGCGCCGAGAGCTGCACACGATCGCCCACCTCGAACGGATGATAGAACAGCAACGCGAAGCCTGACACCAGATTACTGAGCGTCGTCTGCGCGGCAAACCCGAAGAGAATCGACGTCACTCCGGCACTGGCCAGCAAGGCCGTGCCCACGGAATGCAGTTGCGGAATCGTATGAAAATAGAAAATGACCGCCAAGGTGTAGACCACGATCTGCCCTAGCCTGATCAACAGCGTCGACGCGGCCTGATGTTTCAAGAGAACTCCGGCCCGGCGCACCCCCAGCTTGATCGTACGAGCCAAAAACCAGGCGACCAGAATGAAGAAGCATGCGTAAAACACAGCCCCGACCCATGTCGCAGGGTTGATGAAATCTCCACGGACGAACACATCCAGAAAAGACATAGGCACCTCCATGGCTCAACGCGTGATCTGCGCTGAACAGTTCGGACGACTGTATGCCATGGAAGAAGGTCTGAACAAGATGGGAGGGCCAGGACGATAAAATGCCACGGGCGACCCTACACTGCGGTGGGAGGTCGCCCGTGGATGGCGCTTGGGACGCCGAAAAAATCGATGATGTGATCGGAGACTCGGGACCCGTTCGAGAAGACGGGGTGTCAGGATATCCGTCGGGGGGTAATCTACCCCGGGAACTTGTGTGCCTCGTGTTTAGATCGAATCCTTCTCTTTTTTTGTGGCTGTTATCCGATTATCGGATAGTGCCGAGAGGCACAAGCCCGCGAAGGATCCGTCAACCACGACCGACGATCAGGTCACCCGCGACTCTGCGGGCCGTTCTAATCCGGTGGCGTAAGTTCTTCCATGTGTGACCCTCCCCGGTTGAGGAGTGGCGAGGTCTCCCGAACAGGCGCGCACTGTCCATCGCCTCGTCACGGTTAACACAGCCCTTGGAATACACTCTCCCCTCTTACGCTCCTTAGAAAATCCTGTCAATAGGGAAATTGGCCCTGGTCATCTATCCTGAACTGGCGGACTGCTTGAGATCTCTCACCGACAAGGGCCCCTGCGTGGACAGGAGCCCCCGGGTGGCGCTTAGGACGCCGAGTGCTGTTCGTCATGTCGCGGCCCGTAAAGACCTGCCGAATCGAACGTGAGGCAGGAACATCTCGCCAGAGAAACACAGCCTGTCATCCACAGGCAAGATAGAGAAACCACGACCAGTCCTCCGCTGAGAGGCATGACGCAATGAGGGACCTCCGTGCGCCTTCAATGCCATGAGGCATAGCCAAGAGAGAACCGACCGGCAGAACCGACGAGACACCTGCCTTCAATTCGGCAGGCCACACGGGCCAGGTGGAGTCATATCGTTCATCGTCCACCCTCCTCTCTGTTGCGGGAATCAGTGGGAGATCTAGACGGCAGCCGCGCGGTCTGTCCGGTCTCCCAGCTACCACGATGCAATCGGGCCGCAAATCCTCTCTACGCTCCTCGAAAAATTCTGTCAATACGGGGGTGGGGTGGCGGCCGGCAACCAGCAGCCTTACCGGTCCGCCGGAGAACGCCCCTCTTTCATCGCACCATCGAATGGCTGCCTGATCACCGCCATATCCTGTTTCTTATAGTCGGCGGGAGGGAGGAACAACCTATCGTCGAGACTTTTCTTTTCGATTTTTATCACTTCCCAGCGAGCCTCCTCATTCCCCTTGGCATCACGATCCACGCCCTTGATCGGAAACCCGCCGTCCTTGAAGAGCTCACGCATCCACCCCGGCAGCAACGAGGCGCCTCCCGCTTGTGCGCTCATCATTCCCAACATGGCCGCATTCCCGATCCCCCTCGCGATGCAGAGCTCGCCGGTGCTGCCGTCCGACTTGTCTTTCGTGTGATAGATGTCGCAGGAATACCCTGCGGCCTGATCGCGCTTTCCGGTCTTGACGATCACGACGTCCTCCGACCTCTCCGGCGGAACCTGAGACGTCTCCCCCGTGGGAATTTCCACATACATCCTCTCGTCATGCTGAAGACTGTACATGATCTTCTTCTTTGCATCGAAGATCAGAGCGCCCTTATCCGCATCCGGGCCTGTTTCCTCAAACCGCAATTTGTCGCCCTTCAGAAACCACTGCTGCTGCATCGTCGCCCCGTCGCTTGTCTCATTCAGGAGCATGAGGCCCTCAAAATCACTCGCCGACACGACCGCTGCAACAGCCGTCAGGAGGATGCCTCCTGCTAGACCCAGCATGACCATGCGCATGTTACGCTCCTTCCATCATGGACGCGCGCTGCGACCGCGCGTCCTGCGGTTGCACCCGTTGTGACCGCCTCATCTCACTGGACCATCCTATCATCTCGCTCAGGTTCGACGACTATTCATCCTGCAGGGCATAGAGTCGACAGCACCGGCCGGAGCGTAAGCGAAGGTGGAGGCCGCCCGCTGACTCCCCCCTGCATGCCGACGGCCCCGCGCTACACAATCTTCAACGTGTTGAAGTTCACTCCCTTGGGAGCCGGAGGGGTCGAGAGCTTCATCGCCGTCAGCGCCTGGACCACCAATTCGGCCACCACGAAATTGCGATACCATTTGCGATTGGCCGGCACGATATACCAAGGCGCCCGGTCGCTGCTGGTCGCCGCAAGAACCTCCTCGAAGGCCGTCATATATTCGCCCCAGAGCTTGCGCTCTTCCAGATCTCCCGAATTCCATTTCCAACGCTTCTCTGGATCATGAATGCGGTCTTCCAGCCGAGCCTTCTGTTCATCCTTTGAAATATGGAGAAAGCACTTCAGAATGGCCGTCCCGTTCTCGGCAAGGAGTTCCTCAAATTCCTTGATCTGATTGAACCGGCGCTTCACCTCCTTGCCCGAAACCCAGCCGTGCACCCGTGTAATCAACACGTCTTCATAGTGCGAGCGGTTGAAAATTCCGATTTGCCCCCTGGCGGGCGCTTTCTGATGCACACGCCACAGGAAGTCGTGGGAGAGCTCTTCGGCGGAAGGCGTTTTAAAAGACACCACCTTGCAGCCTTGCGGATTGACCCCGGACATCACACTGCGAATTGTGCCGTCCTTGCCGCTGGTGTCCATTCCCTGTAAGACAATCAACAACGCACGCGTGCCGTTGGCATAGAGACGCTCCTGCAATTGATCGAGTGTTGCAATGAGTTCGGCCGTGGCCGCTTTGGCTTTGGTTTTCCCATCTTCATTCTTTTTATACGCCCCGGTGTCGTCGGGATCGAATCGTTTTAATGCCGGCCGGCAGCCGGGTTCGATGCGATAGGCGTTCATCCTATCCTTCTTCACGAGAGTCCCTCCCTTCACTGATCAAGACACGCGTCTCCTCATACGAGTCCTTCATGCAAGAAGAGACCTGTACGCCGTCATGGCGAGCGACTCTATCGGCGATGAAACGAGTCGCATTCCTGGTTGCAAATTAAATTTATTCCCCCGCTCCATTGATTGAACCGGACGCAGCCTTATGTGATAAGAAGTGACCTTATTCCTAACTCAAGGAGGCGTCAGTCATGCTCAAGGAAGTGAACGGAGACATCCTCTTATCCACCGCCGGCGCCATTGCACACGGCGTTGCTCCCCACGACAATTTTAAGCAGGGCTTAGCCTTGTCGCTCCGCGAGCAGTGGCCGGGGATGTACAAAGATTTCCGCCACTATTGCCAAACCTACAATCCCAAACCGGGCGGCGCCTGGTCCTGGAAAGGTCCGAATTCGCCGGTCATCATCAATCTGTTTACGCAAGAACCGCCGGCCAGCGATCAGGATCATCCCGGAAAGGCCACCTTGCCCAACGTGAATCATGCGCTCCAAGCACTGAAGAAGGAACTGCAGGAGCATCAGGTAACGAGCGTCGCACTGCCTCGTCTAGCAACGGGAGTCGGTGGTCTAGGATGGGAGAAGGTCTATCCCTTGCTCCAGCAGGTCCTGAAAGAGCTGAATATTCCTGTGTACATCTACGGTCAGTACAAAAAAGGGGTGGCGGCGCAGGAAGCCTAGGACGGCGTCAGCCGGCGGCGCGCCAGGGTAAGGTATTGCAGCAAGAGTCCGATCTGCGACTGCCGCGCAAGATACCATTGTGCGGCGGTCGCAACTTTCTTTCCAATGCGCACCGTCACAATGCGCTCATCCGGCAACGAAAACACATCTTCGTCGGTATCGTCGTCGCCGACGTAGAGCGCACCGGAACTCTTCAGCTGGTGCATCAATTCCAACATCGCGGATCCCTTATGGAGATTGCCGGACGGGATGGCGTTCACCACCGCTTTCCCCAAGACGAGCCTCGGCGAAGGGGTCAACATCGAAACCGTATGAAAGATCGCCTCACGCGCGAGCTGAGGAGAACAGGCCTGCCGATAGTGGAACGTCAGGGAATAGGTCTTATCCTCCACGATCACCCCGACCCGCGTCAGATTCCGCTCATCTTTTGAAACCGTCTTGAGCCACGCGCGACAGCACTCTTGAGCTTGGTGCATGACCCGCTCCGACGTATGCAGCCCTTCAAGCCCGTGATTGCCGATGAGGTGCGCGGAGATGCCCTCTATGCGCGGGCGAAGATCGTCGAGTGACCGCCCCGAAATGACCGCTGTCGGTGCGGCGACCGCCACAGCATGCAGGGCCGCACGAATAGGTTCGGTGAGGGCAGCGGCATGCCGATCCTGAACGATTCGCGCGAGTGTCCCGTCGAAATCAAAGGCAAACAACGCCTCGGCCTGGCCGGCCAGCCGATCGAGAGCACGCTTACCTGGAGCGCTGAGCACGTCCTGCATCGGTGCGATTACCGCCCTCGTCCTGAAGCTTGCCCCACCTGCTTCATCACGCGAATACGACGGCGCATCCGTGCCGCATCCATGAGCATGCGACCGGCCCAACGATACACATTAAATTCCTGAATCAGCCCGCGCATGCTTCGCATGCGGGCGCGTTGCTCCTTTGGAGTCATAGACAGCGCCATATGTAACGCCGCCGCGCACTGATCGATATCGTACGGATTGACCACCAAGGCCTCGGGGAGCTCCTGTGCCGCGCCGGTGAACTGGCTGAGGATCAATACGCCTTGTTCGTCATCGCGGGCCGCGATGAATTCTTTGGCGACCAGGTTCATGCCGTCATGCAAGCTCGTGACGAAGCAGAGATCGGAAGCCCGGTAGTACTCATACACATCCGGCGGCTCGTGGTGCTTCACTTTCAACACAATCGGCTCATACCCCTCGCGGCCGAATCGCTTATTGATGCGCTCAGCTAGCGCATAAACTTGGTCGTGGAAATGTTGGTACTGATCGATGATCGTCCGACTCGGCGCGGCGATTTGCACGAAGGAGAACTTGCCGATCCACTCTGGCTGCAGCTCGAACAACCGTTCGACGGCGAGGAATCGTTCGATGATGCCTTTGGTGTAATCCAAACGGTCCACACCGATCCCGACCAGCCGATCGGGTCCCATCGCATGGCGCTCGCGGATGTGCACCCGGCAATCCGGCACCGGCCGTTGATTCTCCAACCAGCGCGACGGCCATTCGATGGAAATCGGGTAGGGGTTCACCGCAGTCAAGCGTCCGCCGTAGGACACCGTGGAGCTGTCGCGGTCGATACGTGCTTCCAGGATGCGATCGATGCAGGAGAGGAAATGGTTGCCATGCTCACGGGTGTGGAAGCCGACAATACTGCTGCCGAGCAAGCCTTCCAGAATCTCCTGCCGCCACGGACAGATGCCGTAGCTCTCAGAATTGGGCCAGGGAATATGCCAGAACATGATGATGGTCGCGTTCGGCAGCTTCTCCCGCACCATCTTCGGCAACAGTGCAAAGTGGTAATCCTGCACGAGGACCACCGGATCATCCGTCTTGGCCTCTTCCACCACCGCCTGCGCGAACCGTGCGTTCACGGCCACGTATTGCTCCCAGTCGGAAGTCCGGAACGTCGGACGGACATGCGCGTTGTGGCACAGCGGCCAGAGGCCCTCATTGGAAAACCCATAATAAAACCCGGATTCTTCGTCGGGCGACAACCACAAGCGACGAATATCGTACGAGGGATGATCCGGCGGCACCCGTACGTGATCGCGGCTGTCCACCACTTCCCGGTCGGCTGAGCCGTTGCCATGGGCGATCCACACACCCGAGCAAGCCCGCATCACCGGTTCAAGGGCGGACACCAGCCCGCTGGCCGGCAGTTGCACCTCGATCTTCTGCCCCCGTCGATTGTGGATGTAGGGCTGCCGATTCGACACAATCAGAATTTCATCGCCCGACAGATGTTCATGCAGAATGGTTTTGAGGCTGGCGGGACTCCAGGTGATTTGGCTTTCATCGCGCATCCGGCGATCAGCTTCCAATTCCCGCACCAGCGCATGAAGATCCTGCGCCACCGGATGCAGTTCCGGCGAATGGATTCCGGCGGATTCAGCCGGCAACCCTTTGCTGGTCAACATGGCCCGCACGCCGGCCACCCAGCCCCTCCAGCTCAGCTGCGCGACCAGCACCGTCACCGCTGATATCAACCCGGCCAACCCAACAAACAGATAAAAAATGTACCACTTCGTATCGGTGCTGCGCTGGTGCACAAAACTCATGTCATGCACCAGCATCAATCGACCCTGTACTTTGCCCCCCGACTGAATAATCGCCACCACCACGTGCAGCGGGCCCTGCGCAAACTCCACCACTTCCGACGAGCCCGGCGCCAGGTGCGCCAGACTTTCGCAGGACAATTGGTCGGGGTAGGTCAGGGTCTGGTACAGCAGGCGCTGCTGGGTATCGCAGAAACCCAGTGCATACAACCGCTCATCCTGAATGACTTTGTGAAAATACGCGAAGATCTTCGTCCGCGAGCGGGAGATGACCAAGTCCGCCAACGGTACTTCCATCGTGCTGGCCAGCAATTTAGAGCGGCTTTCGAGATCGCGCGTGAACCACTTCAGCGTAAGCGAGTCCACCAGGGGCACCACGCTATAGGCCACAACGCCCAACACCAGCAGGAGAGGAAGAATAAACCGAAGGGACAGACGCATGTGTACTCCTACAGTTTACTTTGGAATCAAAATCTTTTATGGTCGAGGGTATGTACCCCTACGGCCTCATCGGCAATTGCCACATCTCCGCCCATATTCATGAAAGCGGGTCTGTGGACTGGCTCTGCCTGCCGCGACCGGATAGCGAACCGGTCTTCGGCCGCATCCTCGATCCCGAGGGCGGACACTTCTCCATATCAAGCCCTACCAGTTCCGCTCAAGTCAAGACGACGCAGCGTTACCTCCCTAATACAAATATCTTGGTGACCGAGGTATCCACGTCAAAGGGTGACACCTTCAGAATCACGGACTTCTGCCCGCGCTTCGAACAATACGGCCGTGTGTACCGGCCAGCCGCCCTCTTTCGCATCGTCGAACCGCTGGCCGGCACTCCGTCGATCCGCGTGAGTTGTCGCCCGGTCACAGGATGGGGAAAAGAATATGCCCGGGGCATGCGTGGGAACAGTCATGTTCGGTATGACATCCGGGGTGAGTATCTCCGATTATTGACCAACATGCCCCTGACCTACCTGTACGAGGAACGCCCCTTCGCCCTCACCGAGAAAACATACTTCGCCCTCACCTGGGGCCTGGGGATCGAGGATGACCTCGCCAAGGTCAGTCACGAATTCCTCGACCAGACCACTCGCTACTGGCGCATGTGGGTCAAACATTGTTCGATCCCGGTGCTGCACCAGGAAGAAGTCATTCGGTCCGCGCTCGCGCTCAAGCTCCATTGTTATGAAGACACCGGCGCCATCCTCGCCGCATTGACCACCAGCCTTCCGGAAGAGCCGGGCGGCCCCAGGAATTGGGACTATCGGTACTGCTGGCTGCGCGACGCGTATTTTTCCCTGACCGCCTTCCACAATCTCGGCCACTTCGAAGAGATGGAAGGATTTCTCAAATTCCTGCTGAACATCGCCTACACGCATGAACATTCTCGGGAACGACTCGCACCGGTGTATACCCTCAGCCAGGATCTCCCGCTGCCGGAAACCGAACACCGGAACTGGGCCGGCTTTTGCGGGAGCGCTCCGGTGCGCAACAACAATCAGGCCGCCGAACATATCCAAAACGATGTCTACGGCGAACTGGTCCTCGCGCTGACCCCAATTTTCTCCGACAATCGATTCTACGATCTGCGGACCAAAGACCAGGAACAACTCGTCGCCAACCTCGCCCGGTTATGCGACCGGACCATCGCCCAGCCCGACGCCGGACTGTGGGAGATTCGTAATGGCTGGCAGGAACATTCGTTTTCCAATTTGATGTGTTGGGCCGGGCTCGACCGGGCCCACCGCATGCACAAGGCCGGATTTCTGCCCTCGTTGACGTTCGACCTCGACGCGGCGCGCGCACGCGCCGCACAGGCACTCCTGAACGCCATGAAAGACGGCTCGCTTCGAAACGGCCCCAAAGACGACACCTACGATGCCTCGCTGGCTCAGGCGGCGATTCTCGGCTTTCCCAACCGGGACGTCTGTGAATCCACGATGCAGAGCATTGCACGAACCCTGGCCGTGCAAGCAGGAGGGAAGGAAACCGGTTTCTATTTTCGCTATCTCCGCACAGACGATTTCGGACGGCCGCAATCCAGCTTTGTCATCTGTTCCTTCTGGGTCGTCCAAGGGCTCGCGCGACTCGGGCGGATGGCGGAAGCGCAGCAGATCATGGCCCAGGTCCTCACCGGCGCAAACCACCTCGGGCTCTTCTCCGAACATTTCGTACCCGAAACCCGCACCCAGCTCGGCAACTTTCCTCAAGCCTACTCCCACGTCGGCTTGATCAACGCCGCCTTCGCCGTCAGTCCGTCCTGGACGACGGTACTGTAGCCCGCGCACATCAATCCCACCGTACAGGCTCATGGCAGGGGCCTACGGATATTGAAGTAGAACCTGCAGGACAAGAGGGGTTGGTCGTCGGCGCCACGACATCATGTGATCATGGCAAGAATGATCATCTCGACACGGAAGTGAAGGCAGGGGAGAGTCCGACCTCGCCCCCGGAGCCCCTCTGGTCGGCTCCGGGGTGAGCAGAATTGGCGAAGAGCTGCCAATGGCACAATCTAAGGCGCAGCCAGCCCTCAACGTTACTGGGTGGGACCGACGACTCGAATCGTCCCCGGCTCAATCACCATGCCGCCCGGGACTGCTGATTTCATACGCGCATTGTAACTAATCACCATCCCCTTACTGAAGCAGAGGCTCGTGCTCTTGCTCGGTGACAATTCAGCTGTTTCCCCAACCTGGCCTATAAAGTTGGAAAAGTCGCGCTCACAGCTCAACATGTCCTTATTCAAGCCGGGAATATCGATCCGTACCGGAAGTGTGCGGTGGTTCACCCAGCGTACTTCGTCACCGACCCGCACCGTCAAATCAGCGGGATTCAAATGCTCCTCAAACTTGACCTCGTGAATCACCGCCGTCCTGGTCGTTTCCGCCAATCCCGCACAGCCTGTCATCAAAAGCAACCCGGTCAATGCAATCACTGATCCTCTCATCCGTATCCTCCTTCCTAAAAAACGATTGTACTTCCAGGCTCTCGGAATCTAAAAGGTCTGTTCATACTCTTCCGAGCCCACCGTCTTTACTTTACCATGTTCCACAAGCTCACTTCCAAGCTCGGGACTCAGTATTTTCGCGTGGAAGCCGATCTGCGTTATTTGACGCGGGTCACTTGATTGGCATCGGTATGGTGAAACAGGTCGCTCCGGCCCTTCATCTTCAGCTGCGTGTCTTCCTTGTAACTAAAACTGTCGCGTCCATGCAGGGTCACGGTCAGTTCATAGTGAACCGTCTTGAATTCCCGATCGAGAAACTTGTTCGAGCAGATACCGTAGGTATCCGATCCGGCATCCGCTGCAATCTGAAACGACGAGGCGTCCGGCTCCACGGTGCCACCGGCCAAGATCGTAATGCCGCGCGGGACCACAAAACATCGCAGCACCTGTTTCGCCGCCGCATCCCAGAGCCAATATCCGGTATCCTGGTGAAACGGGGCCTCTTCGCCCAATCGCCATGCTATCCTCAAATATCTCAGGCCGTAGAACTCTTGTTCATGATTCTTGACCGATCCGATCGGCTCAAACGTGAACCGTTCGCGAAAGGCATTGTGTTCTGTCCCTCGGTCATCGTCAGGCGCCACATCGGCGCCCTTGTCTCCCTCCCACACCCCAGCCAACACCGCCAACGGACCGAGATTCTTCAGCAGCTCGTCACCCATATCATCGTTCCTTTCATTCTGTTGTATTGACCAGCACCAGGCAAATCTACTCGCATCGCGTCGCGCCCAGCAACCACGAAAAAGCCCCTGAGTCTTGCAACTCAGGGGCTTGATTTGGTGGAGGCGAGGGGAGTTGAACCCCTGTCCGAAGATCGTCGGCTCATCGCGTCTACATGTGTAGCCGATTCTTTAAGCTTCGCAGCGACCCACGCCTATCGGCCGGCTTAGAATCGCCGCTAGCCCAGTATTGTCTCGCCCCCCGCCGCTGAGCACCGGCGTGGGACCAGCCCGCTGCATCGCGCCATTCCACCCCCGCGGGCCTCAGATGGAACGACGTCTCAGCTTAAATAATTAAGCTGCGAGTGCCAGTTCTTGGTTGGCAGTTGCGTTTTTCCCGGAATTTTACGAGTTCCCGAGATCTCGACATGCGACGATGGCGTCAATATCCCCGTCGAAACCGGTCGCCCCCTTTCTTGAAGATCGTGATTTGTCTCTCGTCTTTCGTGAAGCGCCGGACAAACCTTGGATGCTTTGGTTTACGAGATACCTTTCACGCTTCACGAGCGACCTGTCTTCTAGATGTTCATCATACCGCAGTGGTCAAGGGGATGCCAGGAGAGAAACGATAAGGCGGGAAACCCCGGCACGGACTCTCGCCGAACCGGCGTGAAGGTCCAGGTCCATCCCTGATCCTGTTGCGTAAAGATCTGCCCCTTGGGCAACTGTCCAGCAAAAAACTCCGGCGGGAGTGTCACCAGCACCTGTTCCTCACGCACCTGCCCCGGAACCGGGTGTGTGCCCTTACAGCCGCCCCCGCCGACTGGAGTCATCCCACCGGCAGCCCGTCACAACCCCGTACAGCGGGATGCCGTCAGCCACCCACATTGGTATTCACCCGTCGCTCCACGGGATACTGCCGTTCTCGCCAGGCGTCGAGACCGCCTTCGAGCGGGCGCACACGGTGGATGCCTTTCTTTTTCAAGAGAAACGCCGTCCTGGCGCTGGAGACTTCATTCGGGCAGGTGCAATAAAGCACAATGTCTCGGTCACGCGGAATTTCGTGATGACGATAGTCAATCTCTTCCATCGTGAAGTTGATCGCGCCGGGAATCGTCTCAGGATCGAGATCAAGGGCGAGCGGATGCCTGACATCGACCACGCTGATCGCCTCACCGGCATCCAACCGCGCCTTGAGCTCCTCTACGGATATCTTCGCCATCCGCAAGTAACGCAAAAACTTCTGCCGGTGATAGATCTTGTACCCGATGAATCCGGCCAGACCGATGAGCACCACCACGAGCATCAACCCGCCGGCTTGATCGAGCAATGTGGCGAGCTGTTCCAGTTGATTGCTGAATAAGGCGCCGACTCCGGCGCTGACCGCCGCCCAGATCAGCGTGCCCGCGATATCGTACAGTGCGAATGTCGTCACGGCCATGCCGACAATCCCGGCCAGCGGCGGCGCCACCGTGTTGAAACCGGGGATGAACTTGGCCAGCAACAGTCCACGTGGCCCGTACCGCTGAAACAGATTTTCCGTATCCCTCACGCAGGAGTCCGGCTCAAGCGACAAGCGACAGAGGAAACCCAGCACCTTGCCGCCCTTGATCCTACCAAGGTAGTACCAGGCAAGGTCCGGCGGGAGCGCAGCGGCAATCGGCACCAGCAGCGCCGTGGCGAGGCTCATTTTCCCGGCCCCGACGAGCGCACCTGCCGCGATGAGAAGAGGAATCGCCGGAATCGGAAATCCGACCTGCTCGACAAAGATCACCCAAAACAGCACCGAGGCGCCGTGATCGGTGAGAAACTGGAAGGTGTTCATCGTGGTCTCCTTCCAGCCACTCAGGCGCTGCGATACCGCGAGTATCGCGTAAACAGAATCGCGGCAAAGGGGAGGGCGAGGCCAAGCACCGCCTGGACAATCAACAAGATTCCCAGCTGACTATAATCGTCGGGCGTCTGGAGTACGTTGGTTGCAGGATCACGCACCTCCCGGGTGACGACAAACAGCTCGTTGAGATATTTCGTCCCCAGTTGGCCGAGCGACAGCGCGAGGTTCGTGAAGGACGCCATCACGGCAAAATAGGTCGCCTTGAGATTGGCCGGCGCAGAGTTCGCGATCCAGGCCAACATGGGGATCATGGAAATCTGACCGAGCGGCGATTCCAGCGCGGTATTCACCAACGCAATGAATCGCGCATCAACCAGGCCGCCGGTCAACGCGGCAGTCCACTGATGAAGTCCGTAATACATACTGACGATGGGCACTCCTAAGAAAAAGGCCGCCACGGTGAGGAAGCCGACCACATAGGCGATGGACCGTTCCGCCATAAACCGGCGAAACAGAAACATGCCCGCGAGCGTGAGGGCACTGCCGATGAGCGAGAGCACCGACAGAAACTGTTGGTCGAATCCGAGCTTGTCGATCATCCACCAGGTTGCGCCTTCACCGGGACCGGGGACCGCGCGAAAGACGAACACCACCAGCGCCGTGCCCACAAGGACATACCTTGCGTCGGGAGCCAGTTCCCTCGTGAGGCGCACCATCAAGACCGAGACAATGGCCATCGACCCGGCGAACACGATTTCTTCACTGTAGGCAAAATCTGCGACTCCGACCGTGAGGGTGAAGAGCACGAAGGCCAGGCTGCCTCCGAGAATCCACCAATTGGGCTTAGTCGATTCAGCGGCGCGGTCCATCAGCCCCTCAACCTGGTCAACTGTCATGCCCTGGCGCAGGAACCGGCGCCTCTCGCGCACTCGCAGCAACGACGCTGCGATCACACCCAGCACCGAGACGGCCGGAATCACCAGGGCCATCAGATAGACCTGCTGATAGATCCCGGCGATCTGTTCCTTCGGCAGATTCTCCACTCCAGTGAACAGGTACAGATTGATGAGGGCAACCAGGATGCCCCCACTGATAATGGCGACGCGTCCAAGTGTCTGCATCGTGGTGTGCATGAGTTTCAGCCTGGCTTCATCGATGGGCACCCCTCGTTCATCGACTCTGGGTACAGCCTCAACCGTCATCGCATCCGCCACCGTGTCCTGAATCACATAACCGATCGGTGACAACAACACGCTGAGCACATACCACACCTCGGCCGGCATCACGGCGACCATCGCCTCGCGGTGGCCGATCAGGCCGACCATGATCAACAGACTCACCGCAATCACCCCGGCACCGAAATACACAAGGAGACTTTTCCATCGCCACATCAAATCGACCAGATGTCCGAACGGCATTTTGAGCGCCCAGGGAATGCCCGCCCAGAACCCCAGCGCCGCCAGAAAGGCCGCCGACAGACCCAGATAGTCTTTGACGAAAAACGTGCCGACAATGCCGGTGAGACCCGAAATCCCGGCGGCCATGTAGACCATGAGCGGTGGTAGATAAGAAAGCTGGAAGTCGCGTGCGAGTTCCAGAATATTGCGGTCGATCCAGCGGGAGGCAGCAGCAATCACGAATGCGTATCCAGTGGCGGCAGTGAACTCATCTTCTTCTCCCTCTCTGTTACCCGTACGGGACCACCATTTGCAAGCAGGCCGCAGAACCAGCGGGAAGGGCCGGGGCCTGAGACCCCGGCCCTTCCGCCTTACCGGAACAGAAGCGTTGAGCCCGGCTCCTTCTGCCGCTCCACGTATTCGCGCACCTGCTCGTCACTGATCTCCACCTGAGCACGGTCCGCCGTGCCCTCATGCATACGTTCCTGAATCACATCGGATCGGTCGACCCGGGCCTGATCGGATACCGGCTTGGCCGACGTCGCACACCCCTGTATCAATGCTGATGCTGCCGCGATCATGATGACCATTTCAACGCTGCGCATAGGAACCTCCTTTCAATGCTGTCGTGCCTGCTCTGTCCCCATGTCATGTACGATATCGATTGCCGATGAATCAGTCCAATTGATAGTCTATGACCAGATGATTAACTAATCTTATCGATGAAGGAGGGACGCCGTGACCCTGACGGAACTGCAGTACATCGTGGCGGTCTCGCGCGAACATCATTTCGGACGGGCGGCGGACCGGATGTTTGTCACCCAACCTGCGCTCAGCCTGGCGATCAAAAAGCTGGAGGATGAACTGGGAGTGCCCATCTTCGAGCGACGAAAAAATCACGTCGAGCTCACGCCGCTGGGGGAGCAGATCGTCCATCAGGCGCAACGTGTGCTGGAGGAAGCGGAGCAGATCAAACTGCTCGCCGCGCGGGGAAAGAATCAGCTCGTCGGGGCGCTACGATTCGGGGTGATCGCCACGGTGGGGCCGTATCTCTTGCCGGACCTGATCCCGCAGCTGCACAAACGCGCACCAGGCATGCCGCTCGAAATCGAAGAGAATCTGACCGTCAATCTGACCGCCATGCTGAAAAGTGGCAGATTGGACGTGATCATGATTGCGCTGCCGTTCGAAGAAGCGGGCATTCTCACCCACACGCTCTACGATGAACCATTTAAGGCCGTCGTGCCGGCTGACCACCGGCTTGCCAAACGATCAAAAATCGATTCGATCGTCTTGAGTCACGAGCGCGTACTGCTCCCGCATGCCGGACATTGCTTCCGGCAACAAGTGCTGGACACGTGTCCGGAACTCAGCCGGTCGGACACGGAAAGTTTGCAGGGGAACTCGCTGGAGACGATCCGCCAGATGGTGGCCTCCGGGCTGGGCATCACCGTCATGCCATGCAGCGCCGTCACGGCCAAACACCACAACAAACGACTGGCGGTGCTGGAATTCATGAAGCCGGTGCCGGAACGCAGGATTGCGCTGGCCTGGCGGAAGGGATTCACGAGGCCGTCGGTGATTCCGGTGATCCAGGATGCGGTCGGTGCGTTGAAAATTCCCGGGCTGATGCCCATCACCTCACGATCATAAGCCTCACACAATGACAGGAGGAAGAATGGCCGGGTCACGAATCAGCACGCATGTGTTGGACATTGCGCAAGGCCGGCCGGCGCAGGGCATACCCGTCACGTTGGAAGGCCAGGGGTTGGCAGGAATCTGGACCGTGCTGGGCAGGAGCAGGACGGATACGGACGGCCGTACCGACGACGTGTACCCTGCGAACCTGCGCCTTCAGGCCGGGATCTACCGCCTCACGTTTGAGGTCTCATCTTATTTTCGATCACAGAACATGACGACCTTTTACCCCGAGATCGTCGTGATCTTCAGCCTGCGCGATGTCACACAGCCGTATCACATTCCGCTGCTCCTGAGCCCCTTCGGCTACAGCACTTATCGAGGGAGTTGAGGGAAGATCGGCGGCACGCCCTGCCGGTTACTCCCGTGCCCCCGCCGACAGGAGAAGGTCGGCGATGACTCGATAGCCCTTCTGTCTAGCATGCCGGAGGGGCGTCACTCCATCTCCGTCGGCAAGGTTCAGATCGGCCCCGGCAGCCACAAGCAACCCGACGATGGTTTGATGCGCCGGTCCGCCGTCACCGAGAATGATGGCCTCCAGCAACGCCGTCCAGCCCAGCCGGTTGACGTGATTCACCTCGATCTTCGTCTTCAACAGTTCTTTCACCACTTCCACGTGCCCCCGCTCGCAGGCCGGGATCAAGGCGGTGCCTCCGTAGCGATTGTAGATCCTGAAGTCTGGATTGGCGGCCAACGTCATTCGCAGAATGTCGAGATACCCGCTAGCCCCGGCCAACAACAGGGGACTGTTTTGTATGGCATCCTGCGCATTCACATCGGAACCGGCCTGAATCAACAATGTGGCGACCTCGACATGGTTCCCATACGTTGCAGCCATCAGGGCCGTGCGTCCCTGCGAATCACGAGCACGGACGCCGGCGCCTTCTTTCAACAGCCGCCGCACAACCTCGACATCGTTGCGTTCTGCCGCCCCAATCAAGGCCTGGTCACCGCTCCGATAAGTCGGCTCAGCGGAGGCCAGGCTGACGCTCACCATGAAGAGCAGCCCGGTCCATGACAGAGCACACGTCCAACCCATCTGATTCCAGCTCATCGCCGTCGCTCCACCAGATCGCGCAACGCGACCTGCATGTCCGATTGTGGCAGGGAGACACGCCCGCCATGACCGGCCAACACCCATTCGAACGGATATTCCGTCAGTTGCTCGATGGAACGGTGTAAGGCTGCTGCATTCCACACCAACTGCCGTGGCGAGGCGAGTTCCCTCATCTCCGGGTCCCACCAGAGGTGATCGCCGGTGAAGAGGAACCGGTCCCGATACAGCAGACAGAGACTGCCCGCCGTATGGCCTGGTACGGGGATGATGCGGAAGTCGTTCCCGTACAAACGGGGCGCGGCCTCTTCGACAATTACCTCCGCATCGGGCATGGCATGGACATCCGCACGGTGGATAATCCGTTCTGCCCCGAACCGGCGCGCATACCTGGCGGCGTCCGCCACATCATCTTCATGGGTGAGAAAAATATGGGCGATACCTCCCAGCCGGTCGAAGGCATCGACCAGTGGTTTGAGATACCGCGGCGAATCAATCAGCCAATTGCCGTCCGGATGCTGCACGAAGAAACTGTTCGCCCCGAACGACTGTTCCGCATTAAACCCGCAGTAATAGACGTTCCCTTCAATCAGGAGCGGGAAGTCGGCTTTCGCGGCACTCAAGAGGGTGTGGTTCGTATGCTCGGCCCCGATCGACCCGGTCGGACAGGCGAGTAAGGCGCGATAGGCCTGCCTCTGTTCCAGTTCGGTGATCGGTTGATGCGTCACCGCAGAATAGTCGCCGACCTCAGCGAAACTCGCCGGCGCCAGTTGGCGGCAGGCATCACAATCGATGCAGGTGGAATCGACGTAGAAGTTCCCGGCTCGATTCGCATCCAGGCGCTTCCGTGGGTCAGCCATTTCAAGCTCGCTTCCTTGCAGCCGTCACCGCCGGTAGAGACGGGCGCACCACCTTCGCACGATCCGCCGCGCGCCAGAGATACCAAGCTGCGGCCGTGCGATAGGGTCTCCAGCGTTCCCCATACCGCATCAATTCTTTCGGGGTCGGCATCGCACGTCGTTTGTACGCGATCCGGAATCCATTCCGCACACCGAAGTCATCCACCGGCAGGACATCGGGACGACCAAGCTGAAAAATCAGCAGCATCTCCACGGTCCATCGGCCGATACCTCGCACCGCAATCAACCGTTCAACAATGGCGTCATCATCGAGCCGCTGGATCACCGCGGTGGTCGGCACGGTTCCATCCATCGCCTTGGCCGCCAAATCATGCAGCGCGGCAATTTTGGCGCGAGAAAATCCAGTGCTGCGAATGATCTCCGGCGCCACCGCCAGCAGGTCGGCCGGACGAGGAAACCGCCGACCAGGGAACAGCGCGATGAACCGTTTGAGAATACTCTCCGCCGCCTTGTCATGCAGTTGCTGATAGGCAATGGCGCGGGCCAGCGACTCAAACGGGGAGCGCTTCACTCGAGGCAGCAACGCATAGGGCCCGACTTCGCCGATGACCCGCTTCATCACCGGATCGATCCTGCACAGGTGGGTCATTTCCGGTGATTGCCTGCTCATCCACCCCTCCGTGCGCCGCCGGCGGACATCCTGCACCTTCGGCTAGGCTGCTATTGCGGTGAAATCGCGTCCGCTTCGATCTCAACCAACATATCCGGGTCGATGAGCCGCTTCACTTCGACCATCGTCGTCGCAGGCCTGATATTGCCGAACACTTCTCCGTGCGCCCGGCCGACTTCCTGCCACTGATCGATGTTGGCCATATAGATTCTGGTCCGCACCACATCGGCCAGCGAAACCCCGGCTTGCTGTAACGCCGCCTCGATCGTCTTCAGAGCCTGAACGGTTTGCGCATAGGGATCGTCCTTGCCGACCAAACCGGATGGCGTCATCGCCGTGGAACCCGATACCTGCACATGCGCACCAACACGCACGGCGCGCGAATAGCCAATCTTGGCTTCCCAGGGTCCACCGGTGGAAACATTCTGCCGTGCCATGCTCACTCCTTTTGTCAGATCGTCATTACGTCAGGGGAATTCGGGTCTTGTTCTGCGCCAGCCAGGCATCGAAGGTCAGCAACGCGGGATTCAGACCGCGCGCCACCGCCGGATCACGCGGCCCACAGAAGGCCTCGGCAAAATCATGATTGAATTGAAACATATTGCCCAGATCGTCGGCACCGGGAAACCCGAATCCCCGATACTGCTCAGGGCTCACCTTGTTGTACCGAACCGGTTGACCGAACGCCTTGGTCATGGCCGCAGCCATCTCGGTTCCGGTCAAGTGTTCGCCGGCAATGGCCACCCTCTTGCCGATACACTCACGGCCTTTCTTGAAGATCCCCAATGCGCACTTGCCGATATCCTCTGCGGCGATGCCAGGCAACTTCTTATCGCCCATGGGAAGCGTAAAGCCCAGCGTGCCATCCGGTCCTTTTTTGGGACCCATCCCGAACGAAATCATGTTGTCCCAATAGAACGATGTGAGGAGAAACGTGGTCGGCACGCCGAGCTTCGTGAACTCTTGATCGGCTTCTCCCTTCGCATCGAAATGCGGGACCTTATACTTGCCCATCAGCGTGGGCATCCGGTTGTCCGAGAGCGGCACCCACTGGCGCGTGTCCTCCAGCGTCGACCAGATGACATGCTGCACACCGACCTGCTTGGCCGCCGTCGCCTGCGCCTTTACCTGGGCATACTCCTTTTCCGGCGAGAAATGTTCCCAGAAATTCGTCAGGCAGAACAGGCCATAGGCTCCGGTAAAGGCGCGCGCCAGGCTGTCCACGTCGTCGAGATTTGCCGCCACGACTTCGGCCCCGAGCTTCGCCAACGCCTTGGCCTTCTCAGAATTCACATCACGCGTGATGGCACGCGCAACAAATCCACTGCCGGGATCGTTCACGATCGCCCGCACGAGCCCGCCGCCCTGCGCCCCGGTCGCCCCAACTACCGCGATGATTTTCTTCTCCGCCATACATGCCTCCTTCTACCTCAAACTGTTCAAACAGGTCGCTCTTCTCACCCGCCTAGCCTCGGAACGCCGTGAGCAACCTGTTTCAACATTCTGTCACATGACGATGCCGCCGCCGGCCTGTATCGTCTGGCCCGTCAACCAGCGCGCCTGCTCACTCACCAAAAACGCCACCACATCGGCCACGTCGGACGGCAGCCCGAGCCGCTTGAACGGCGACAGCTGTTCGCCCATGTTGCGATACGGCTCCGTCAACACACCGGTATCCGTAAAGCCCGGCAACACGGTATTGACGGTAATACCGCGTGGCGCCAGTTCCTGCGCGAGCCCCTTACCGTACTGCTCCAGCGCCGCCTTGCTTCCCAGGTGCGCCGTGGCGCCGGGAAACTTCAGGTGGGTGAGCGCCGACGAAATATTCACAATACGTCCACCGTCGCTGAGCACCTTCGCCGCCGCCTGCATCGCAAAATACGGCCCCTTCGCATTCAGCGCAACAATGGCATCGAACTCCGCTTCCGTCGTCTCCACTAACTTCTTCGGAATGAACCGGCCCGCATTGTTGACGAGAATATCGAGGCGATGGAACTGGTGGAACGTCTCCTGCACCAGGCGTTGCGCTTCCGTTACCCGACTCATGTCCGCCTGGATGACGGCAGCGGCCCCGCCACTGGCCTGAATCCCCGCGGCCACCTCCCGAGCCTTCTCCTCACGCGCATGGTAATTCACCACCACCGTCGCGCCATCCTGCGCCAGGCGTTCGGCGATGGCGCGACCGATGCCGCTGGACGATCCGGTCACAATGGCCACTTTGCCCTTCAACAACCTCATGCCCGCGCCTCCATTCCTGTCCTGCCACTCGCCAGCAGTCGCCTCACCCACAAATCACTCGCGGCAGGCTAATGGTCTCGTGAAGAGTGCCTCTGATACAGTGCGCCCATGAGCCTCCGTCTTGACCAAACCGTGCCGTTCGGACGGTCGCTGCGCGAATATGAGTTGATGTTTTCACTCAGCGAGGCCGATCGCAGGGGCCGCATTCTGGACTGTGCCGCCGGGCCGTCCAGCTTCAACGCCGAGCTCACGGCGGCCGGTGGCAACGTCTGTTCAATCGATCCACTGTATCAATTCAGCGGCGCGGAGATCCAACGGCAATTCTTCTCAACCCTGGATCACGTCATCGCGCAGGTGCGGGCGACGCCGCAGAATTGGATCTGGAGGTATCATCGCGATCCGGAGGACCTGCGACGGAACCGGATCGCGGTAATGGATACCTTTGTGGCCGATTTCAGCAGGGAACGGGAGGCAGGACGGTATGTTTGCGGCGCCTTACCGAACCTCCCGTTCGAATCAGATCGGTTCGACCTCGCACTGTCGTCGCACTTTCTCTTTCTCTACTCGGATCACTTCGATCAGGCGTTTCACCTCAATGCGATTCGGGCCCTGTTGCGAGTGGCGCGTGAAGTGAGGATCTTCCCCCTGCTCGCGCTCCGCGCGGAACGCTCACAGCACTTGGAGCCGGTCTGTGAACAGCTTCGTCGAGAGGGCCATCACCTCTCGATCGAACGGGTGGGGTATGAGCTTCAGCGCGGCGGCAACGAGATGCTACGCCTCCGGCACACATGCGCCGCGACGCCTAGCGGGTGAGCCAATCGGGCGGGCCATTCCACCTTCCGTTGGACACGAACTCGGTCGCGGGCTTCCGCTCGCGCGATGTGACTTCCCGCTCGCGCAGATACTCAGGAAGTGCGGCCGGATCGCCCGGGTATCCGACTGCGATCATGGCCACCGGCTCATAGCCGGACGGAATCTTGAGATCGGCCCGGGCTTTCTCGAGGTCGAAACCCGCCATGGGGTGTGCGGCGAGTCCGAGCGCGGTTGCTTGCAACAGAAGATTCTCCGTCGCTAATCCCACATCGTGGAAGGCATGGCGATTCGGCTTCCCTTCATCCTCAAAATTCATACAGGCGACCGACAGGATCAACACCGGCGCACGAAAGGCCCACTTCCTGTTGCCCTCCACGAGACAAGCCAGGAGTCGATCATAGGCGACCTGATCCTCTTTGGTGGCGACGACAAACCGCCAGGGCTGCTCATTACTGGAAGAGGGGGCCCAACGCACCGCCTCGAACAGGCTGCGAAGCTTGTCTGGTTCGACCGGCCGCTCATCGAATGCGCGCGGACTCCATCGCCGCTGTAACAGAGCATGAATGGGGCAGGCCACATCAGCAGGTTTTTCCATGAATCCATCCTTCCCTAGATTGTCATTTACACCAACTACACCAACGTTCGCACCATGCGAGCGGGATTGCCGACGACGAGACTATCCGGAGGCACGTTGTGCACGACCACACTTCCCGCACCAACAACGCTGCGCGCTCCAATCGTGACCCCGGGCAAGACAACAGACCCGCCGCCGATCCAGACATCATTGCCGATCCGAATGGGAAGGGCAGATTCCAGGCCGGAACGACGCACCTCTGCATCGAGCGGATGCTGCGCCGTATACAGCTGCACGGAGGGGCCGATTTGCACGTCATTCCCGATTTCGATAGAAGCACAGTCAAGAAAGATGCAGTGATAATTGATGAAGACGTTCCGGCCAAGTCGGATGTTGTAACCGTAGTCGCAGGTGAAGTCGGGCATGATGACGGTTCCTTCTCCGACCGAGCCCATGAACTCACGAAGCAGCAAGATCAGAAAAGCGGGCTCTCCATCCGAGATGGCATTGTAGCGAGCGAGCATCCCCTGCGCGCGACGACGCTCCATCATGAGTTCTGCCGCCGACGAACGATACAACTCTCCCGCCAGCATCTTGAGCTTGTCGCTTTGTTCAGTCATCTCTCCACGACGCGCCCCCTCATATCAACGAATCCGGTCGAACCCCACATTCGTCCAGGTGGTGCAAAAGGTCAGCCGGGTCATCATAGGTACGATACGCACCCGCCCGTTCCAACTCTTCTCGGCCGTAGCCTCCTGATAACAGGCCGACGCCGAGCGCGGAGGCGCGTCGGGCCGCTAGCAGGTCCCAGACGCTGTCTCCGACGACGATGCACTTGACAATCGGCACGTTGAGCTGTTCGGCCGCCGCCAGAAATAAATCAGGGTCCGGCTTCGCCCGCTTGACTTGATCGCGAGTCACCACGGGAGTTCCGGAGGGCAGCTGCAGCAGCTTCAGGGCATGCTGCGCACTCTGCAGTCGCCCACTCGTAGCAATGGCGTAGGGCACCCGAGCTGCCGTCAGAGTGTCCAAGAGTTCTTGCGCCCCCGGCAACACCCGGAGCGAAGGGGCTTGTTTGGCATAGACCTCGGCGTGCACCCGCTGAATACGTTCCGCCTCTTCTTTCGAAACCGGCCGTCCGGTTTCCCGCCAGAGCGCCTGCAGCATGAGCCCCCCGCTCATGCCGATTTGTCGATGGATTCTCCAGACCGGCAACTCAATCCCGGCGGCCTGGGTGGCCTCCCGCCAAGCCAGCACATGCTGGTAGACGCTATCCACCAGCGTGCCGTCCAGATCAAAGAGAAAGGCTATGGAATCAAGATCGTGCGAAGCGGTCATGCCTGCTAGTTCTCCAGCGTTGCGTCCATCGTAATCGTGGTATTGAGCAATCGTGAAATGGGGCAGCCGGCCTTGGCAGCCGTGGTTGCCTTCTCCCAGGCGGCTTGGTCCGCCTTGGGAACCTTCCCCTTCACGATCAAATGCACGCCCGTAACGGTCCAGCCTGCCTCTACTTTTTCCATCGTGACGGTAGCAGTGGTCGCCAGGTGCTCGGCGACCAGATTCGCCGCACCCAATTGGCCCGAGAGCGCCATGGTAAAGCAACCGGCGTGGGCCGCCGCGATCAGCTCTTCCGGGTTCGTCCCTTTTCCATTCTCGAATCGGGTACTGAACGAATATTGCGTCTCGCTCAGGACCCCACTCTCCGTCGACACCGTCCCTTTTCCGGTTTTGAGATCTCCCTGCCATTTGGCTGATGCATTCCGTTTCATGTGGCCTCCTTGGTTTCAGTGACAGATGCTGGCCGCAGCGCCATTTGCGTTGGCCCATGCACCACTCAACGAGTCTAGCGGCTGATCCTGCCTATCACAAGCGCTTCATGAAGCGGTTGGTGGAGAGGCCGGTCCCTCTCCACCCGATCTGCGGCTACTGCACGTCGACCGTAATGGCATCAATTGCAGCCAAATGGTCATGATCGTGAGTCGCGGCTTGAACCTTGATCTCATGTTTGCCCTTGCTCAGTCCCTTGAATGTGCCGGGAAATTTCTTCTGCGGTTCGCCGTCCAGGTACACATGCCCATGAGCCGCCTTGGAACCCTTCGTGAGTTCGTAGGTGAGCTCGAACGTCTCTCCCACCGTTGCCCCGTCCTTCGGTGAGGTAATTGTGACGTGAGATCCATCATCGACCTCGGCGAACAGGGAACCGGCCGAAAACATCAGCCCCGCCGCGAACAACATGGCGCAGAATCCTTTCACATATCGCATCGCACCCTCCTTGGTTAGGCTCTGACGGTCCTTCATCGACCGCTCACTGTTCATCACCAACACACGTCATCATTCAATGGCCATCGTGCGTCCGACTTCTCTGTTCTTAGTGGTCTCCGTACCGGTCCATCCACTTGCGCAAATGTTCCACCGCTTCAGCCTTCTGTTCCGGTCGCAGAGTCGCATGCCAGTCCGCCACCTTCGGCAACACGCGCTGCATCAGGCGTTTCTGTTCAGCCTGGTGACGATCCATCAGTTGCGCCAGCTTGGCCTGGTCCAGCCGATCGCTTTGCACCTGGGCAATCACTTCTTCCATGATCACCTTGTGCTCCTGCTGAGACTCGGCACGAGCCGCCACCATTTCATCCCTCACGACCATGAGCTTCGCCTTCTGCTGGTCGTCCAAATCCAAATGTTTGGCAATCTTGTTCGTCATCCAGTCGGCTCGTTCCGCCGGCGTGTGATGCCGATGACAACCGGCCCCGACAAGCGCCCCGGCCAGAACCAGCGTCCCGATCGCAACCCGAACCGTGTTCTGCATCTTCATACTGCCCTCCTTGGTGAACGTGGTGAATGCCATGATGCGCGAGTGCTACTCATGAATATTCACTCAGTATTCAAAGGCGACGTGATAGAGCGCCGGCGTCATTTCCACCCCCAGTTGCCCCAGCTTCGCCTTCATAGGTGTGACACTCTTCTCATAGGCCTTCCAATACACGGTTTCATTGTCCCAGATGGCCACGTTGATGTAGTTAAACTTGCTCTCGGCCTTGATGCTCTTGTGGAATTTGCCGCTGATGAACCCCTCTTGCTTCGTGATGTGCTCCTTGACGTCCTGCCACCACTGCACAAACTCTGCCTCTTTGGCAGCGGGGACCGAAAACACATTGATCAATGTCACCGACATAAGGCACCTCCTTAAATAGGTTCGATTTTGACGTCCACCTTCACCTGCCACTTGTTGAGACGCAGTATTTGATCGCGACCCACCTGCGGTATGACGGGAGCGGGGGCCCCCGCCACACCTGCTCACGTTACTGTGCCATTCTGAGATCGATGACCGAGCCCTGCTCATTCAGCTCCACTACAATATTGGATCCTTCAGCGATCGGCTTGGTCTTCACCTCCATCCGCTCCAGCGGAAACACCTTCTCACCTTCCGGAGTGTGAAGCTTGATCTGCTCCTTAGTCTTGCCGGTATAGACCAACTTTCCGAAAATCAACCGGTGGGTTCCGGCCATCTTCTTATCCTTGCCGTGGACGTCGATCACCATGCCCTCCTCATTGATCCAAAGGGACACCCGATCGCCGACCGCCGCATCGGGAGGGGCATACTTCGACATGAGCGTGTACTCTGCAGTCGGCGTCTTCACATGGGCGAGACCCGACTTAATACTGGTCACCGTGCCATCCACCTGAATGACATAGCCGGGCTTCGTGCGTGGGTGCTCGTCGAAGCTCATCTCGACTGTGAAACGATGGATGTCGATCATCTTTCCCGCTTCGTTCAACTCGATCGTCACCGGGGCTCCTTCCTCCAAAGCAGACAACTTGGACTTTCCGGTTTGCACATCAATGGCCTTCTCTCCCTCCGGCGTCCACACTTTGATTTCTTTCTTATCCGGCGAGGCATAAGCCAGATTGCCGGTCACGAAGCGATGGGCGTGCCCCTTCTCTCCCTTCCGATGGACATCGATCACGGCATTGTTTTCATTGACCTGCATCTCCACGTCCTGGCCTACCTCAAGGCCCTTAGGTGCGAGCGTGGACGCGATCTTCATCGTTCCCCAGGGAGTCTTCACGGTGGTGATGCCTGACGCCACATTCGATACCACTCCGCTGACCTTCATGTGCGTCGCGCTCTTGCCCCCGCTTTCGGCAGCTTGACCATAGGGCACCGCCATCGACAAGCTGAGAACCATGGAACCGAAAATAACCATTGTGCGTGTCATCATCTGACTCCTTTCATAGTGAAGTTGAGAACTGTGAGACCGACTTGGCACACCGAACGTACACATCGACACGCCTTACTCATCGCCTGATCCCTCCGTGATTGCCGCCTCCTTTCCGACCTAAATTCTGCACGATCGCCTTGGTCATACAGCCTGCCGCCTGAATCGTGGCGCCCTCGCGGCACATCTGAGACAGCAGCGTGCTGCCCGCTTCATCGATGAACGTCACTTCCCGGAGATCGAGATGGCACGGGGCCGACTCGTCGAACTCCCGCTTCAACCAACACTCCCGCAGCTCCCGGACCCAGGGACCGGCCAACCGACCGGAAAGAACGAAGATGGTGCCTGGATTCGTATTCGACACCGTAATCTTCAGCATGGTCGTGGCCCCCTTCGTCCCATACGTCCGATGCTCGACCTCACCATGAGGCTCAAAACATACGGAGTGCGAAGCTCGCTTCCTGTGCCTTCGGAGCCGGCGACGCCGCCCGCTCCCCAAGCCAGCGAGCGATCACACCGTCGAGCGCCCACTTCCCTCCGCCGACGACCAGCAACGCCAGACTCATGCCGATCACGAGCAGGTGAAATTCAAACCCTTCACCGGTCTGCTGTCCGAACCAGTTCATGAAGAACCCCTGCGGCAAGTGCACGGTCATGATCGCGCCCAGCATGATCACGATGAAGCTCGCTGCCGTGAAGCGTGTGAACAGACCGGCCAGCAAGCCCACACTGCCGATGGATTCCCCGATGATGACCAGAAACGCGATCAGCCAGGGGAGGCCCATCTTTTGCGTGAAGAATCCCATGGTGCCTTCAAAGCCGGACCCTCCGTACCAACCCAGAAGCTTCTGGGCGCCGTGCGCGAATATCACACCTCCCAGCACCACCCGCAGAATCAAACCCGCCCATGAATCGTCTGTCTTGAAAAAGCTGTACATGGGAAACCTCCTTGTTATGGATTACCGTCGGTGGCTCCGCACCCGTTGCGGAACCGCACTCGTTATTCGATCCTTCAGGAACAGCCCTGCCACGAAAAGCGGCAGGGTCACGAGCATTCCGTACCACCAGCCCCACAGCGTCATGTCTTTCATGGCCTCACCTCCGGTTCGCTTGTGCATTGCTATGCACCGGTAATGGCAAGGCCCGTTCCAGCCGGTGCCAAATCACACAACAGAGGCTAACCGCTTGGAATACTTGGATGATCTGAGATAGATGGAGAAAACAGACGTGATCGCGAACGGAGCGTGACGAAATGAAAACGACGAGAGGTCGTCAGGTGACGAAGAGAGTCGTCACTCCCGGGGACGGGAGATGCCGAGCTTTTTGATTTTCGAGGTGAGTGTCGTACGCTTCAGGCCCAGGCGAGCCGCTGCGCCGTCCGGGCCGCCGATGACCCATCGCGTGTCGCGCAAGGTTCGCAGAATCTGGTCGCGCTCGGCATCGTGAAGGGTGGCTGCGGGAACCGGAGGCTGCGGCGCGTGAATCTTGAGTTCCGGAAGCGGCACCTGCAAATGGGTCCCCTGCGTCAGAATCACGGCACGTTCAATCAGGTTCTCCAATTCGCGGATGTTGCCGGGCCAGTGATAACGGGAGAGGGCCTCCAACGTCGCCGCCGGAATCGATTCGATCGGCTTTTTCATGCGAGCAGCATAGTGCTGGGTGAAATAACGCACCAGCACCGGAATATCCTCTCTCCGCTCGCGCAACGGCGGCAGGGTGATCGGAAACACATTCAGCCGGTAATACAAATCGCTTCGGAACTCCTGCTGCTCCACCAGCTTGGCCAGATCTCGGTTCGTGGCAGCAATCAACCGGATATCCACATGCACCGTACGGGTGCTTCCGAGCCGTTCGAACTCCTGCTCCTGCAGGACTCGAAGGAGTTTGGACTGCAGCTCCAGCGGAATTTCCCCCACCTCGTCCAGAAAGATCGTGCCGCCATGGGCCAATTCGAACCGACCGACTTTCTGGGCGATGGCCCCGGTGAATGCCCCCCGTTCATGCCCGAACAGCTCGCTTTCGAGCAGGCCGGTGGGAATTGCAGCGCAGTTCAGTTTCACGAAGGTCCGCTGCTTCCGATCACTGAGCCGGTGAATCGCGCGGGCAATCAGCTCTTTCCCCGTTCCCGTTTCGCCCTGGATCAATACCGTCGCCTGGGTCGGCGCCACAATTTCGACTTGCGAAAGGACCTGCTTCAACGCCCGGCTGTCGCCGATGATGTCGTCGAACCCGTGTTCGAGGCGAATTTCCTCTTCGAGATATAACTTCTCTTCGGTCAACCGGTCCTTGAGTTCCGTGATCTCTTGATAGGCCAGAGCATTGTCCACCGCAAGCGCGATCTGTCCGGCCACCTGGCTCAGAAACTCGACGGCCTGTTCGCCGAATGCCTGCTCCTGCCGGCTGGCCAGATTGAGACAGCCGAGCACGCGGTCATGCGACAACAAGGGCAAGGAGCACATGGAGTGGAAGCCTTTCATGACCAGGAGCTGAGGCACGGGGTGCGAAAACGCCTTCAGGTCCGGCAGATTGTTGGCGACCGTGGGGCACCTCCGCTCAAACGCCAGGCCGGCCAGAGAACCGGCGGTATCCGACATCACCCCTTCAGTCAACGCGCCTTCGTTGTCGGGGAAATCCAGGGCATGGAGGCGGACGCGGCCGCTCTTGCCATCGCACAGAATCAGACTGGCGTATTCCTGCGGCATCATCTCGCGCAAACAGAGACTCACTGCCCTGAAGACATCCCGCAGATCGAGCTTGGATACCATCGTATTGGTCATGCGCAATAACAGAGCAAAGCGATCGCGCTGACGCTCCACGTCTCGCCTGGCCTGCACCGCCGCTTCGCGGTTGAGCACATTTTCCACCGCGACGGCGACCTGCCGCCCGATGTGTTGCATCAGCTCCAGATCTGAAATTCGGTATGCCTCCTCCTCGATACTTAAAAATTCCAACGCGCCTAACTGTCGCCCTGGAGAAGTCAGGGGAACTAGGCAGCAGGACTGCACCCCATCCTCACGCATGAACGCCAGAACCTTCGGCCAGCGATGTTCCTCGTCCAGATTATTGATCAGCAACGGTTGCTGGGTTTCCCACACCAGACCGGCTGGTGTATCGGCAGGGATGGGTTCATGGCCGCCGATGATGTCGGCCGGAACATTCGCTTGCAACACATGCAGGCGCATCACACCCCGTTGCGCATCGTAGAGGGAGAGACCCACGAAATTGACAGGAACGAGCAACGGCAGACGGCGGGCAAGATCCTGGATCAGGGTCGGCAGGTCGGCATGGCTCGCAATAGCCTCTGCCACCTGCAGCAGAGCGCTATAGCGTGTACTGTCTCCTTGCATCGTCTGTAGGGATGGTAGGGGAGGCTGGTCGTTCATGAGTCGTGACGTAGTATGACCGCGACCGGAACAGTACGCAACGGGATCGACACGTCCTCTCGCCGCCGGTCTTCCGACGTGACGATGCTATCCGACATGAAGAGGACGCTCAGCCAGCAACCCGCCCCTGACTGAGCGTCCCGTGATGGCTCTGCTTCAGAAAGAACCGTCCGCGTCGCTTTCCCATATCAACACTTCCGCGCCGCCGGCCTGATCCGCTGTCAATCGACGAGCACCGGCAGCGGTCAGCCTCACGGCATCGCCGGTTTGCAATTCACCGGCCCCTTCCAATTCCGCCGCCCCTTTTGCAATGAACACATGCACATAGGGCGCATCCGGAACGTGCACCGGTTCACCAGGCTTGAGCCGCCCGCCCCACAGGACTGCACCCTTTTGACGGATGGAAATAGCCGCATGATGTCCTCGTCCGGACGCGATGGGAATGAGCCCGCCCTTGTTCAACTCTCCGTTGATGTCAAGCTGCTCATAGCCGGGATTGATCCGTTCCCTATCGGGCGGCACCCACATCTGGATAAAATGCACCGGCTTCTCTCCCAGCGGGTTCATCTCGCTGTGCCAGATGCCTGTTCCAGCGCTCATGCGTTGGGCCAGTCCCGGAAAAAGAAGGCCCCTATTGCCTTCTGAATCTTTATGCTCCAGCTCCCCATCCAACACCCAGGTCACAATTTCCATGTCCCGATGGGGATGGGTCCGGAAGCCGCTCTGAGGCGCCACGATGTCGTCGTTGCTCACCAACAACAGCCCGTGGTGCGTATTCTCCTGATCATAGTGATTTGAAAAGCTGAAACTGTGCCGTGAATTGAGCCAGCCGATGTGCGAATGAAATCGATCCTCGGCACGACGGATATCGACGGCCTGATGCTCCCTGCTGATCTCTTGCCTGGTCATGGTTGCGCTCCTTCCCTGTTAGCGGCATGGTGAGTTTTCAACTTGGTTCGCCGCTGCAGTTTCGGTATAACGCCGGTGGAGCACAAGGCAAGAAGGCACCGTCAGGTGGGAGAGTCACCATCTGGTAACCGACCCAAGAGGAGCGCCGGTGAAACAGCCCCGCACATGCCCAGCCGAATTGACGAGCACGTTGATCGCAGGCCGATGGAAGATCGTGATCTTGTGGTATCTGTTTCAAGATGTGAAACGGTTCTCCGAGTTACGTCGAACCCTCGCCGGCGTGACGCAGAAGGTTCTCACTCAGCAGCTCCGTGAGATGGAGCGTGACGGGATCATCGCGCGTAAAGTCTTTGCCCAGGTGCCTCCCAAGGTCGAGTACTCCGTCACTCCATTGGGCACCAGCTTAAAACCGGTCGTCGAAGCGATGCATCAGTGGGGCGAGGCGCATGTGCCCGCTGCTGAGTGACTCAGTGCATCGCATAGCGCGTCCCAGCGAGCTGGGCACCGAAGGGTGGCGGGTCGTTTGGAAGCGAACATGCACCGGCCAGCCGCCCGCTCCTTTCGGCCACTAACGGTCTGGGCGTCGCCTGGCGTCAAGGCTGCGAGGACTCCGCCGCATCAATCCACACCTTTTCTTCCGACTGAAATCGGCGGGTGCTGCACTCCTGTTGAACCAGTTTCTGCCTGTTGGTAGTCGGTAATGAGCGGACTGCTTCCCTCGCGTGTCACATAGGTCCACACCCATCGCCCCATGACCGCGACACGGTTGCGAAAACCGATGAGCAGAAAGACATGGACTATCGACCACAGAAGCCACGCCACCACACCAGACAGCTTCATGGATCCAATTTCCGCCACCGCGCGATGGTGGCCAATGGTCGCCATACTGCCCAGGTCACGATATCTGAACGGAAGACGGGGCGCGCCGCGTATGTCGCGCAGGATATTCACCGCCGCGGCTTGCCCCTGCTGTATCGCCGCGGCAGCCAGGCCAGGCACCTGTCGTCCGTTGGCATCGATCAACGCCGACATATCGCCGATCACAAAAATGTTACGATGTCCGGGGACGCTCAAGTCCTGCTCGATGCACACTCGCCCTGCGCGGTCGGTTGCGGCGCCGAGTGCGGGGCCCAACGGTGAAGGGGCGACGCCTGTCGCCCAGAGCGTGACGTCGGTTGCGATCCATTCGTCTCGCACCTTGATGCGCCCCGGTTCAACCGCCGTCACCAGACTCTCGGTGCAGACTTCGACACCCAACTGCCGCAGTTGCTCTGTGGCGCTCCATGACGTGGCTTCCGAATACAGACCCAAGATACGCGGGGACCCTTCATACAGCCGCACACGCGTCTGTGTCGTGTCGATCGCTCTGAAATCTTTTGTCAGGGCTCGCCGCGCAAGGTCCGCAATCGCTCCCGCCAATTCGACACCCGTCGGCCCTCCGCCGATGACGGCGAAACTCAACGGAGTGTGTCTGCCGGTGAAATGCGCGTCGCGTTCTGCCGTTTCGAACGCCAACAATAACCGACTTCGGATTTCAACCGCATCCTCGATCGTCTTGAGCCCCGGCGCATCTCGCTCCCATTCGTCATGACCGAAATACGCGTGGCGCGCTCCAGCCGCCACAATCAGGTAATCGTAGTCGAGCGCCGTCCCATCGCTGAGTTGCACCCGCCGGGCGGTGATGTCGAATCCTACCACCTCGCCAAGAATGATCTGAACGTTGCGCGATGTGTGCAGGATATGACGGAGCGAGGAGGCAATCTCAGCAGGGGAGAGCACGGCCAACGCCACTTGGTACAACAACGGCTGGAACGTGTGATGATTCTTGCGGTCGATCAGTGTGACGTCCACCGCTTGGTTAGACAAGGCCTTGGCAGCATGAAGGCCGCCGAACCCGCCGCCGACGATGACGACCTTCGGAGGTTGAGGTGTTTTGCTCATGGAAACACCCTCAGAGCGCGAGTCGGTGATACAGCGTTGTCCACTATTCCGTCCAAAGCGACCGCAGAATATGCATGGCCGTGCTGATCACCAATCGTGGGGGAGGGGAACGCCTCCACTCCACTCCTTTGAGATCGCACACCTGGAGTCGCGTTGGCCTGCCCAAAGAGCCCCCTCAGTAACCAACGGTAAACCGCTGCCGTGTATGGCGTGGTTTTTCAACCTCGTCGATCATGGCTATCGCATAATCCTGCGTCGAGATGCGGCTCTTCCCCTGTGCATCCGTCAACATCTGATCCGTACCCAGACGGAATGTTCCGGTGCGCTGGCCGGGAGCGAGATCCGCTGAAGGAGAGAGAAACGTCCAATCAAGACCGGATTCGTTCCGCAGCATGTTCAGCGTCTCGCGTGTTGCGAGGGCGCCTTGTTTATACTCTGCCGGGAATCCAGGCAGATCCAAGGCCTGAACTCCCGGCTTTACCTCCAAGCTGCCCGCACCTCCCACGAATAACAACCGCTTGAGACCGGCCTTTTTGACTCCGTCGATGATTGATCTCGCGCCTGTGACTTGAAGATTGTAGATGTCAGGATTACCCCACCCAGGGTTGAAGGCGCTGATGACGACATCGTGACCTGCGACCAGGCGGGCCACGTCGTCAGCATTGTAGACATCCCCCTTCTCGGAGTGAAGCTTCGCGTGCGGCGGGACCTTCTCCGGATGCCGGACAATGGCCGTCACCTCATGGCCACGATCCAAGGCTTCTTTCAGAATGGCCGATCCCACAAACCCGCTGGCTCCGATCAAGGCAATCTTCATGGTCAACCTCCGCTCTCCGATGGGTTCAGTTGCGATACCGGCGGCTCTTTCAGCCGCCGGCTCGCTCTCCTCAGTGACTTGGTTGGTCGTGTCGAACGGGAAACGTTCCTGACGGAACGATTACTCCGTTTTGTCGGCAGAAAACTGCAGGCCGGCAGTGCCCCCGGTTTCGATGAACAGATTCATGAATGCCGGGACGGTGTCCTTGCGTTGCCAATCCCGCTGCAGCTCACAGAACAACTGCGGCACACTGATCATCTTCCCGCCCGCCTGCTCGATCCGGCGCAACGCCATGTCATGGGCGGCCACCGATGTGCCGCCGACGGCGTCAGCCACAACATAAACCTCGAAGCCTGCCGCGAGCGCGTCCAAAGCCGGAAAGGTCAAGCAGGCTTCGGTCCAGAGCGCGGTCATAATGAGCTTCTTCCGGCCCGTGGCTTCCACGGCTTTGCGGAACTCGATATCTTCCCAGGAATTGATCGACGTGCGGTCGTAGGTCGGAAACTTGTCGAGCACCCTACGCAACTGCACGATGGGTGGTTTGTTGAGGCCGGTCTTGACGTTGACGGTGGAATGGACAATCGGCAAGCCATAGGCAACAGCCGCCTTCGCCGCGCCGACAATATTATTGACCATCAGCTGCCGATCCATTGAGGCAATGGAGTTCACCTGCACCGGCTGATAATCGATGATGATGAACGCGGAGTTCTGCGGGGTCAACAACTGATCCTTCTTGGGGTCTCGAATTGGTTCACTGGCCATGGTGTCGTCCTCCTATTGGTTGATGGCAGACCACGGCTCTCGCCGCACCCTGCGGTAGGGAGTTATCCTCGCTGGAAATCCAACACTTCGGTGATGGTGCCGGCGATGATCAACGTCTTCCGGCCTGTGGCCTTGACGGTGGCGACAAAGTCCGCGTTATCCCAGGCATTGATCTCGCCTTTGCGCGCCACATAGTGCGCATAACGCAAACCTCCCTCCTGGCTTCATCCACGCTCCAGATGCCGGAACGGTGAGGGGCGTCTCTTACGTTAGTAGCCTGCAAATTTTTCCGTACGAATGGCGCTGTCGTCGATGCCGGCTGCTTTAAGCATCGTCCGTAGTGCGCCGACCATACCCGGCGGGCCGACCACGTAATACATCGGCTTGTCGATGTTCACGAGATGTTTGGAGAGCAAGGCTGCGTTGATGTATCCCGTCTCACCCTGCCAGGGACGGGAAGACTTGGCGGGCTCGGTCATGGTGCCCACGAAGCGATAGTGAGGATTGTTGTCCTGCAAGGCCTGCAGCTCATCCAAAAACGGCGCATCCTCCGGTCGCCGGTTGGAGTAGAACAGCACCATGGGGTGCGGCGACCGTTGCAACGCCGCCTGCACCACCATGCTACGGAAGGGCGTGATCCCGATCCCGCCTGCCAGAAAGACGGCAGGGCGGGTCTGGTCCGGATGTAACACGAATTGGCCGAATGGTCCCTCCATCCGGACGATTGAGCCGAGCGGCATCCGCTGCAGTTCGCGCTTGAAAGCGGTATCACGCAGCCGGGTGGCCACCATCAGCGTCGATTCTTGCGGCGCACTCGCGATGGACAAGGCCCTGGTGTTGCCCTCCGCATCCGTCTCAGAGGGCTGGGGCAACGTCAGGTCGACAAACTGACCCGGCGTGAACACAAACTGCGGCGGCTTGTCGAAGTAGAACGCCATCGTCCCCTCCGCCACCAGCCGCCGCTCGATCAGCGTGATCGAATACCCGTTCTCGCTCTCCGCATCACCCATGATTCACCTGTTGCGTCGCACGTTGCATGCACGTGACGCGAACCGCTCAGAGCGATTTGTGTGTTCCGTCGCAAAACGGAGGATTCTTGGTCTGTTTGCACTGACAGAGCGCCACGGTCTTCTTTTCGGTGGTCGTAAACTCCATCGGCGTAAACCCAGTTCCTTTGTGCGACCCGTCACAGAACGGTTGCTTCTTCGAACGCCCGCACCGGCACCAATGATAGGTGCCCGCTTCCAACTCCAACACGGCCGGCTGTTTCGCTGCAATGACTGGCTTCTCCATGTGTTGTTCCTCCTTGTGAGATGATAAATAACGCGGTTCCTGACTCTTGCACAGACACTCGAACTGACGGCAACCCCGTCGATGACAACGCAAAACGGTTCCAGGGACGGGGACACACAGCTAGCCGCGTGTCCGTAACGCCTCGATCAGTCGGTCGGCGACGGCGCCTCCTGATGCCGGATTCTGTCCCGTGATGAGCCGGTCATCTTCGACCGCGAAGGGGGCCCACGCCTTATCGGCCTTCGTATAGACCGCACCTCGCGACACCAGTTCGGTCTCCGTTAAAAACGGAACAAACTTATCCAGTTCGGCCAATCGTTCTTCTTCATTTGAAAACCCGGTGACCGTCTTGCCCTTCACCAGTAACGATCCATTCGACAAGGTAATGTTCAGCAGGCCCACGGCTCCATGGCATACCGACGAGACGATGCCGCCTCGTTCATAAATCGTGCGGCTGATGCGTTGCAAGGCTTCGTTCTCGGGAAAGTCCCAGATCACGCCGTGGCCGCCGGCATAGTAGATCGCCGCGTAATCATCAGGCTTGACCTCGCCGGGTGCCAGCGTCGCCCCGAGACGATTCATGAATTCTTTCTTCTGGTACCACTCCCAATCGATAGGCTCCGCCATCGCCAGACTGTGGGGATCGATCGGCGTATATCCCCCCTTGGGGCTGACATAATCCACGGCATAACCCGCGGCCTCGACCTTCTTGACGAAATGCACCGCCTCACCGAGCCATAAACCGGTGGCCCGATTCAGGTTCGGATATTTTTCAACGCTCGTGAGTACAACCAATATTTTCCGGTTCATTCTCTTCTCCCTGGCTACGGCTATAAATACAGCGGCTTGATCGGCGAGAGGACAGCCAATGGATTGTTTTTCCAAGTCGCTTCGTCGGCGTCCACGTACACCTCGACCTCATTGCCGTCGGGATCATGGAGGTACAGACTTTGACTCACCGTATGGTCGCTCATGCCGTCGATCACAACGCCGGCCTGCTCCAATTCTTGCTTCGCCGCCCGGAGCTCGTCCAGGCTGTCGCCGACTTTGATGCCAATGTGATAGAGCCCTCGACGCCGCCCGGAGGGAGAGGCCGGAGCATCGCCGACTTGGATGAGCAAGAGCTCGTGATGGGTGCGGCCAGATGTAAGCGCCGCGGCCGCACCATTAAAAGCCTTTCCGACCTCCTTAAATCCCAACAGGTCCCGATAGAACTCCAGTGCGCGCAGCAGATCCTTCACATAGAACACGACATGGCCGAGATAGTGCGCCTTCATGCGCTCGACTCCTTCCCGGACGACGATGTCCGAAGCAGTGCCCTAACCTCGGCATGCGCCAGTACGACATCAGGCTCGCGCTGCAACGCGTCGTAATAATGCCGGCCGAATCCATTGCCTTCTTCAGACGGCGTTAACATGGTCCGCACCGAATCGATGGTCCGGGCAATCTCCGCCCGATCCTCGATCTCTTTATCCTCGGACAGTTCATCGATCTTCACCATCAATTGAGACAGGGGGCGCAGCCAGGCGAACCACGCATCACCCAATACCAGCTGAAAGAATGCGCCATTCGTCTCGATCCGCCCATGCACCCGCTCATAGGAGACCCGTTCGGCGTCCAACAACGCCTTGTGCAAACGCAGCAATGACCGCGACAGATTACCCAAATGCGCGCGCATATGATCCTGACCTGACATGATCCCGCCTCCTTGCGAATCGCTCCCGCTTATCCCGTGGGTTCACTATCCAATTGATGCGCCTTGCGACCCCCTCGAGTAAGCGGATGCAGTGCCAGCTGCCCCTCGACCATGACCCGCGCCATCTCCGCCGCGCGTGTGACGAGCGCTTGCGCGCCTTCTCGTAACTCTCGGCTGTGCTGTACCTCGCTGTTGTTCCGCTCCATGTCCTCTGCGCTCCACCCACGCGAATGGGCGATAAACGGAAACTGCGGAAACTGGCAGCCGATTTCGGCAAAAAAGGTCATCAGTTGACCGGCAACACCCTGCACATTGTCTTGGCCACCCATAATGATGAATGCGGCGACTTTATTCTTGAGGAGATGCCGGTTCGCGATCGTCTCCTGGTTCTGAATGCAGTTCATGCGCTCGACCATTTTGTAATAGAGGCTGCTCGCTCCACCCCATCTGATCGGAGTCGAGACGAGGATCACATCCGCCCAATGCACGATGGCCTCATACACCCGATCCATTTGATCGGTCGGATCCATCTGCGTGATCGAACAGGGCCAGGTGCAGGCTTCCGCGGCCTTGGAATAAAACCCTTCACAGGGCCTGAACGAAAGCTCACGCAATTTGATGAGTTGCGTGTCGAGCTGGAGATGCTCGCGCGCATGGGCTAAGGCTTCCTCCAGCAGGGCATCGGAGGCGCTAAACCGCGGCTGGTCCTTCGTCATCGCGGTCGTGGCAATACCCAGCACACGCACGGGACCGTCGGCTCGCACGATCGGGCGCGCCAGCGGGTGTGATTGTTTCGGGAGCGTCTGTCGCTTCGTCACCGGTGTCAGATCGACAAAGACGCGCCCATCCTCCACTTTGACGGCATAGGTCGCCACCTGATTCCCTTCGTATCCAGGCCCGCTTTGGCCGGTCCGATGATGAAACTTCCAGTAATGCCAGGGACAGACAACATAGTCGCCATCGAGCCGCCCCTCACCCAGCGGCCCGCCGATGTGATTGCACACCCCGGAGATCGCCGCGAACCGGCCGTCCTTATAACTCAACGCCAGCTGTGTCTGACCGCAGACGATCTGCTGAAGCGGGCGCTGTTTCAACTCATCGATCAAACCGATCTCAGTCCATGTCGCATCCGGCATATCGAGTTCCTTCAGGTGTCAGCCACACATCCATTTGTCACAAGCGCTGCTCTTCCAGATCGTACACATCGAACTACACGTAAACAGGGCGGTAGTTTCCTCTTCTCAAAACGTGGCGCAATGACGGCGCAGAAACCGTACACTTCTGCAGCGGCACCTTCAAGCCACGATTCGGTCATCAGGATGCCTGCTTCCCTGTGTCGTAATAATACCGTTCGTGAACGATCTTGCCGTTCTTCCACTTCGCCAGCACCACCTGTTCCATATGAACCGGCTGCCCGCTGACGGCGATGAAATCGAGCGCACACTCATAGAACGTGACGCCGTCGCCGACTCCGCTGGCCGTGACATTGAACCCTTTCCACTCTTTCACGTTGCTCATAAACTGTTTCTCCCGCTCGATATTGGCCGCGAGACCCTCTGTCGGAGGATGGGCATTCTCCTGCATCTTGACGTCCTTGTCGTAGAACTCGTTTATTGCCTCGATGATCTTGCCTTGACCGATATAGCCGAACAGATCGTTCAACCGCTGTTGCAGATTCGTCGTGCTCATGACCGTTTCTCCTTTTGTGATTTATTGACGAATGTTATCCCGGCCTTCTGCACTTCCTGGTAGGGGAGCAGCCAGACGAGCGACTCGTCGCTCAGATCACCGACTTGAATGCGATTGCCCCAAGGATCGCGAAAGTCGCAGCGGAAACCTGGCTGCATCTTCAACTTGTACTTCTTCGTCAGCTTCTGTCTCACTTCTTTGATCTGCTTGGCATCACGGACCATCAGACCAAAGTGCTTCACCCGGTCCGGTTGCAGTTGCTCGACCTCAAAGATCGCCATGAATTGATGCTCCCCCAGCTTGCACCAGGCGGCACCTTCACCGCCTCGGAGCATCTTCAAGCCGAACACGTCCGAATAAAACTTCACCGCCTTCTTGGCGTCGGTGACTTCAATGACGATGTGGTTGCAGCCATAGACTTGCACCGCCATCACACATCTGCCTTTCGTCCGGCGCCCTCCGCCGCCACCCGCTTGAGCGCCGACACAAAGACGTCCACCGGCTGTGCACCCGAGATCGCAGACGTCCCGTTCACGATGAAATAGGGGACGCCACGAATGCCCAGCCGGTGACCAGCCGCGGCTTCCGCCTTGACCTCTGCAGTTCCTTCGTCGCTCTGGAGCATGCGTTCCACGGACTCCCGATTCAATCCTGCACGGCCGGCAAGATCGACGAGGGTCGGGACCGACCCGATATCGGCCCCCTCCTCGAAATAGCCTCGGAAGAGCGAGGCGACCACCGCGTTCTGGCAGTCTTCTCGTGCACCAAGCCAAATCAACCGATGCGCGTCAAACGTATTCGGCGCCCGTGCAATCTTCTCGAATGCGAAGGCAATCCGCTCCGACGCTCCGGCAGCCAGCACAGATTCCTCCATCTGCCGGAACGTCTCCAGGCTCCCGAACTTCGCTTCGAGATAGGCCGTGCGATCCATCCCATCCTTCGGCATCGTCGGATTCAACTGAAACGGCCGCCAGGTCACTCGTACGTCTCCGCCGAACTCTGTCAGCGCTCGTTCCAGTCGCCGTTTCCCGACATAACACCAGGGACAGACGACATCGGAATAGATGTCGATATGGAGCGCCGAATTCGTCACGACAAATGTCCCATCTTGCCTGCTTGATAATCCTGTGCCGCCTGCATCAACTCCTCGCGGGTATTCATGACAAAGGGACCATAGCGTGCGATCGGTTCATTGATCGGTTCTCCGCTGAGAACGAGCAGCGTCGCATCTTCTTTGGCCTCAAGTGCCACCCGTTCGCCGGCCTGCCCGAAGACGGCCAATTGAGCCTCCCGGGCCTCCTTCGACCCGTTGATCGCCACCCGGCCCCGGAGCACGAGCACCGACGTGTTAAACCCCGCCGGCAACGTCAACTCAACCCGGTGCCCAGCCGTCACACGAAGATCGTACAAATGGACTGGGCTGAACGTCTTTGCAGGGCCGGCGACGCCCTGAAATTCGCCCGCGATGACGCGAACCTGGCCCGCCCCACCCGGAAGATCCACCGTTGGAATATCCTGATTCACCAGCGTCTGGTACCGAGGCGGCGACATCTTGACCGCCTTCGGGAGATTCACCCAAAGCTGCACACCCTCCAGCGTGCCCCCCTGCTCGGCAAACCCTTCCTCGTGCAGTTCCTCGTGCACGATGCCGGAGGCCGCCGTCATCCACTGCACATCGCCGGGACCGATGACGCCGCCGCTGCCGGTCGAGTCACGATGCGACACCTTGCCTTGATACATAATCGTCACCGTTTCAAACCCCCGATGCGGATGCTCACCCACGCCGAGCCGCCGGTAGGTCGGAGGAAAATACTTCGGCCCCATATAGTCCAGAAGCAGGAAGGGAGAAAATTGCTGATCGTCTCCCTCAGGGCCCGGAATCATGTTGCGCACCGGAAAGCCATCACCGACCATATGCGGAGAATCAGCAGCATACACTCCGGCCAGTTCCTTCGTGACCGCACTCGCTGTCTGCTGTGTCATCATCGTGTTCCTTTCCTTGTCCATACCGATCACTCTCCGCGGAGTATCCTCACAGCCGCTTCTCCTCCAAATCGTACACATCGAACCATACGTATACCGGACGATGCGCCGGCACGAACTTGGGAATATAGTCTTCGAGGTATTGCTGCGCCTCAAGGCTCATGTCGCTCAGCCGCGTATCGCGCAATGTGTTATTCCACTTCAGCACGTCATTCGCATCCGTGATCTTCGACGTCTCTTTGATCCATTCGGCGATCTGCTCATCCGTGGCTCCTGTCGCCACCACCGCTTTCAATTGCTCCGGCGTAATCCCCGTAAAGGCAAACCATTGGCTGGCCAGCGAACAGGGCCAATAGCTGTATTCCCCGTTGATCCCGAGCAACAAGGCCCGGCATTTATCCACACAGCGGGCGGCAATCACATAGCCGCCCAGTTTTTCACGAGGACTCCGAGGATAGTCCTTCCGAAGATCCAGGGCCAATGTGCCGACTCTATCCAAATCCGTTTTCATGACGGTCTCCGTTGCTTCCCTACAAGGTCTTTGTTGCAGCCTCCATCATCAGCGCCTGTACCGGCTGCGGCTGTACCAGCGATATCTGGCACAACCGCCCGGCAGAGCCTGTTGACGCTTAGCCCAGATGTCCCATCCGGCCCGCTTGATAGTCTTGGACCGCCTGAATAATTTCGTCGCGCGTGTTCATCACGAACGGACCGTACCGGGCGATCGGCTCGGCAATCGGTTCTCCGCTCATCACGAGAATGGTCGCATCCTGCTTCGCCTCCAGCGCCACGCGCTCACCTCGCTGTCCGAGCAACGCGATTTCCACTTCCTGAACAGCCTGCGACCCGTTCACCACAATCTGCCCGTGCAGCACAAACAGGGACGAATTGAATCCCTCGGGTAAGTCGAGTTCCATCTGATGTCCCGCCTGCAACCGCAGGTCGTACAGATGGACCGGACTGAAGGTCTTCGCCGGACCTTTTGCACCGCGAAACTCCCCGGCGATCACGCGCACCCGACCAGCTCCTCCATCAAGCTCGACCGCAGGAATCTCGGCATCGACCAGCGTCTGATAACGAGGCGCGGTCATCTTGGACGCCCTCGGCAGATTGACCCACAGCTGGATCCCCTCCAACAGGCCACCCTGTTTGGCAAATTCCTCTTCATGCAATTCTTCGTGCACGATACCCGAAGCCGCCGTCATCCACTGCACATCGCCGGGACCGATGACGCCGCCGCTGCCGGTTGAATCACGATGCGCCACCTTTCCGTGGTACATAATCGTGACCGTCTCGAAGCCCCGATGAGGATGCTCACCGACCCCGAGCCGCCGGTTGGTCGGCGGGAACTGCTGCGGCCCCAGATAATCGAGCATCAAAAACGGCGACAGCTGTTCCTCGATTCCGGCGCCGGGAATCATGTTGCGGACCGGAAACCCGTCGCCGACCATATGATGAGACCCTGCCTGATACACACCGACAAGGTCTTTCGTGATGGATGTGCCTGTTCGCATAGCGGTCTCCTTCCTTACACCATTCCGCGCAATGCTTCCGCGAGGGAAATGGTCCCTCGCACCAGCGAGGCGGGGTGTTCATACGTGATCGCACCGGTTGAAAACGCCGTGTACATTTCCTCGAACAAACCGGCTGCTTCTCTGGAAAAACCGAACAAGGTCAATGTCGGCACCACGGCACTGAGCGGCGCCGGTTGCGCGACGACCGCCCGCCCAAGAATCCGGCCGAGCGCTTCGGCCACCTGTTCCGGACTGTACTCCTCCGGACCTGCGAGCTCCACCACCGTCTGGCCCCTTCCACCGGCCATCAATCGCTCTGCTGCGACACGGCCGATATCCTTCGTCGATATCATCGGCACCTTGGCCTGCGGCGCAATGAATGTGGGCAACAGCCCCTCACTCTTTGCCAGACCGATACCCGGCGCCCAGTTTTCCATGAAATAACAGGGGCGCAAAATCGTCAGATTACGAGCCACCGCACTCAGTTTGTGTTCACCGTATCGGACGGCGCGTATAGGGCCGGTGCCTTCCGGGAGCTGGCCGCCGACGGACGAGAGCAGCACGACGTGCGAAATCCCGCTCGCTTTGACGGCTTCGGCCGCGCGATCCATCCGTTGCCGTTGCTCCGCAAGCCATGCCGCAGCCCCATAGTTCGGCGGAACCAGCAGATAGACACCCAACGCCCCTTGCAAGGCTTTCGTCAAGGCTGGCACATCATCCAGCGAGGCAACGGCCACCTCAACCCCTTTTGCTCTCCAGGCTGCTCTCTTGTCGGCCGACCGAACCACCACCCGCACGGGCTGTTTGCGAGCAAGCAGCGTCTCTACGACTGCGGCCCCTGTATGTCCTGTAGCACCTAATACAACAAACATCTTCGGTTTCCTTTCCGGCCTCAGGCAACTCGTTCCGCCACAACCCGATCAATCGACCATCGGCCGGCTCCCGTTACCAGTAACGCGGCGGCCAACCCGATCACCAGGAGGTGATACTCATACCCCTCTCCCTGCTGTTGCCCAAACCAGTTCATGAAAAACCCAAACGGCAGATGCACCGTCAGAATGGCTCCCAGCATGATCACAACGAAGCTGGCGGCCGTGAATCGCGTTAACAAGCCGGCGAGCAACCCCACGGCGCCGAAAAATTCCCCCATGATAACCAGAAATGCGACGATCCAGGGTAGCCCCATTTTCTGAGTGAAGAACCCCATGGTCCCGTCGAACCCGAACCCACCGAACCAACCCAGTAACTTTTGAGCCCCGTGCGGCAGCATCACCAACCCCAAGGTCAGCCGCAAAATCAGGCCGGACCACCCATCATCTGTCTTGAATAACGCCTTCATTTAATTTCCCTCCAGAAATTGACCATAGACCGCCTGACTCTGCCCACCGCACAGATCCCCAGGCGAAGCGCCATATGGGCCGAAGTCACTATAATAGTTCTAATTAGAACCAAGTCAAGGGCAAATATGCTCCCTTGACGGAAAGGACATATCGTCCTCGAGATCAGTCAGTTGTGGGTTTAGGGGTGCGACGGGTCACAGGCCGATCAACCTGCCGGGCGGGGAAAGGGACACAACACGCTGAGAAATAACCGAGGCCTCAATGGCTCTCGCGGGCAGGGACAAACCCGCTTACTTCCTGCTCTTGATCGCGCGTTCGACTTCACGGCCTGCTTCGCGGGCCTTAATCGATTCACGGCGGTCGTATTGCTTCTTGCCCTTCGCCAGGGCCAACTCCACCTTGGCATGGCCGCGCTTCGAAAAATAGATGCGCAGGGGGACGAGCGTGAGACCCTTCAGCTGAGTCTTTCCGATCAGCTTGTTGATCTCCTTGCGGTGCAGCAGCAGTTTCCGCTTGCGGAGCGGGTCGTGATTCATCAGATTGCCGTGCGAGTAGGGACTGATGTGACAATGCTGCAAGTAGACCTCGCCGTCATCCACCGAGGCATAACTGTCCTGCAGATTGACGCGCCCTTCCCGCAACGACTTCACCTCCGTCCCCCGCAGGATGACGCCGGCTTCGAACTTCTCTTCGATAAAGTAGTCGTGGTACGCCTTGCGATTGGTGGCGACGACTTTGTACTGGTCTTCTTTATCGTGCGTTTTTGTCATCTCATGCCGGGGTCAGCTATTTCCATCGAACGGATTTTGCTATCATACCACCATGCGTGGACAGAGCAGACTCGATTCCTTGGGCTCGATCCTGGCCGGTGTTGCTCACAGGTTGGGCCTGGAGAGCAAACTGTTCGAAGCGCGCTTGCGACGCCAGTGGTCGGACATCGTGGGCGAGCCGATCGCGGCCCACACGCGTCCCGACCAGATCCGGTTCAAAAAACTATACGTCCTGGTCCATAATTCAGTGTGGTTGCAGCAACTCACGTTCCTCAAACCGGTCCTCTTGGAGAAGGTGAATGGAATGGCGGGGCAACCGCTGGTCACGGAGATCGTCTTGCGTGTCGGGGAGTTTCCGGCAGACCATTCGTCGACCGTAGCCGGTGCGGCTTTTCCAGATCCGCCTGCCGTTCAGCCATCCCTTCAGCTCCTCCAGGAAGCCACGCTCCACACGCAAGGCATTCAAGACCAGGCTCTGCGAGAACACCTGATTACGCTCATGGCGCAGGCGTTGAGTCAGCCGGCCCCTCCGCCGCGTTCCTCACGACAGTCCCCTTGAACAAGGGTCGCGAATAGGCCGCGGTGGCCACACTGTCTTTTCCCCTGGGAACCGGCCCGATGCGGCCTTCTTCTTCCTGTTCATCCAGCCGGTAGAATCCACGCACGGATCCCTCGAACCCGTCCCGCACCGTGGCATCGTCGCCCGTCACATACTTATGCAGCACCTCCGGCTCCGTCCAGCCCTCATCGGTGAAGATATAAATCGCAATATGCTGATAGCGTCCCTTCGGATCATCCAGGGTCGTCGGCTGGATTTTCATACTGCCGAAGTTCCGGCCTTCCGCGCCGACTTTCCGGAATCGTTCGATCAGGGTTTCGATTTCGGTGTCGCTGGTCCAGGACGGCACATGCACCGCCACCACGGTCCGCTCCTGGGAGCCGATACTGTAGGGAGGAATCGACCGATCCGGTCGGCTGAGAAACATCCCGCCCCAGATCAAGGCAAAGGAGCCGAACAGGACGCCCAGCGCCATTTTGACAACGGTGTCAAGCGGACGTTTGGCCGGAGGGCGGACTGATGCCTCGGCCGGTGGCGGAGTCGGGTGGTTCATAACCGTGGTGAGGAGAGCCGCGTGAAGCCGGTGCGGCTCCAAGGAGTCATGACTCGCCCTCTTCGGGCACTACTTCTTCGCGTTCGACCAGTCTCACGACGGCGACCACACGATCCTCATCTCCATCCATATCGAGCAGGCGGACGCCTTGGGTGTTGCGTCCGATTTCACGGATATCGTCGACCTTGCAGCGCAGCACTTTCCCCTGCGCCGCCATCAACATGATCTCATCCTCGTCCCGGACCTGGAGGAAGCCGACGGCCGGCCCGTTCCGCTCCGTGGTCTTGACGCTGATGATGCCTTTGCCGCCGCGGCCCTGCACGCGATATTCGTTCACCGGGGTCCGTTTACCATAGCCGCCTTCGGTCACGGTGAGGATCGCCGTGGTCGAATCCGGCGTAATCGTCTCCATTCCGATGACTTCATCGCCGGGCTCAAGGGTGATGCCGCGTACCCCGTGGGCCGTACGTCCCATGGCGCGCACATCTTCTTCCTTAAACCGGATGGTGATCCCCTGCTTCGTGCCCAATAAAATCTCGCGTTGGCCGTCGGTCAGATCCACACCGATCAGCTTGTCGCCCGCATCGAGCGAGAGCGCAATGATGCCACCTTGGCGCGGATTGCTGTAGGCCGACAGTTCCGTCTTCTTGATGACGCCCAACTTGGTCCCCATGATGATGAAGCGATCGGCCCGGAACTCCTTCACCGGCAGCGACGCCGTGACCTTCTCATCCTTCGAGAGTGCCAACAGGTTCACCAGCGCTTTGCCCTTTGCCGCGCGGCTGGCTTCTGGAATTTCATGCACCTTGAGCCAATAGACCTTGCCGGCATCGGTAAAGAACAGCAGTGCGTCGTGCGTGGACGCCGTAAAGAGGGTCTCGACGAAATCCTCTTCCTTGATCCCCATCGCAATCTTGCCCTTGCCGCCCCGCCGCTGTGCCCGGTACAGCGTGACTGCGTTCCGCTTGATGTACCCGGCATGGGAAATCGTCACGACGACTTCTTCTTCGGCAATCAGGTCTTCGAGGGTCAGCTCGGCTTCTTCCTTGACGATCTTGGTGCGCCGGTCGTCCTGATACTTCTCTTTGATCTCGATCAGTTCGTCACGGATGATCTTCCGCACCAAGGCCTCGCTGCCGAGGATGGAGCGCAGATACTCGATGGTCTTCAGCACTTCGCGATACTCTTCCACGAGTTTGTCGCGCTCCAGTTGCGTGAGCCGCTGGAGGCGCATTTCGAGAATGGCATTGGCCTGGATTTCCGACAGCCGGAACTGCTGCATCAAGCCTGTGCGGGCCACATCCGGAGATTGCGAACGACGGATGAGCGCGATCACGGCATCCAAGTTATCCAGCGCGATCTTGAGGCCTTCCAGGATATGGGCGCGCTCCTCTGCCTTGCGCAAGTCATAGGCCGTGCGCCGCACCACCACTTCGCGCCGGTGCTCGACAAAGGCCGCCAGGATACGCTTGAGGTTCAGCACCTCGGGCCGGTTGTTGACGAGCGCCAGCATGTTGACGCCGAAGGTGGTCTGCAGCTGGCTGTGCTTGTAGAGGTTGTTCAGCACCACGAGCGGGATCTCGTTCCGCTTCAGCTCGATCACGACACGGACGCCCTCGCGGTCCGACTCGTCTCGGATATCGGAAATGCCCGTGACGCGATCCTCCTGCGCCAGGTCGGCAATCTTCTCGATCAACTTGGACTTGTTCACCTGATAGGGAATCTCGGTGATGATCAGTCGTTCCCGGTCCGTTCGTTCATCCGTTTCAATCGCCACCTTCGCGCGAACCGTCAACAATCCGCGTCCGGTCTCATAGGCATCCTTAATCCCCGCCGTGCCATAAATAAATCCGGCGGTCGGGAAGTCGGGCCCCGGGATTTTCTTCATCAACTGCGCGATGGTGACATCGGGGTTCTCCAGCAACAGGAGCAGTCCTTCAATCACTTCGCCCAAATTGTGCGTGGGAATGTTGGTGGCATACCCGACGGCGATTCCCCCGGCGCCGTTCACCAGTAGGTTCGGCACCCGGGACGGCAAGACCAGCGGCTCGACACGGGACTCATCGTAGTTTGGGCCGAAATCGACGGTCTCTTTTTCGATATCCGCCAGCAATTCTTCGGCCAGTTTGGTCAAACGGGCTTCGGTATATCGCATGGCGGCGGCGGCGTCACCATCCATGGAGCCGTAATTGCCCTGTCCGTCGACGAGCATGTAGCGCATATTGAAATTCTGCGCCATGCGCACGAGGGTATCGTAAATCGCCGAATCGCCATGGGGGTGGTAATTACCCATGATCTCACCGACGATCTTGGCCGACTTTCTGTACGGCCGGTTCGCCGCCAGCCCCATTTCGTTCATGCCGTGCAGAATGCGCCGGTGCACCGGCTTCAATCCGTCCCGCACGTCGGGGAGCGCGCGACCGACGATCACGCTCATGGCGTAATCGAGATACGACGAGCGCATCTCGTCTTCGATCGCAATCTGTCCTAAGCGTTCATCTGGCGGCATTCCGACTCCTTAGAAGAGCTAATGGCATATGGCGTATAGCGGGTGGCGAAGAATTGCGTGAACGCTTCCAGACTATTCGCCATTCGCTACCAGCCATACGCTCCGAGGTATTCCTATACGTCCAAGTTCCGGACTTCCAACGCATGTTGCTGAATGAAATTGCGGCGGGGTTCCACTTCGTCGCCCATCAGGATCGTGAAAATCTCGTCCACGCCGGTCACGTCTTCCAGTTTGACCCGCAGCAACGTCCGCTTCTCCGGATCCATCGTGGTCTCCCACAGCTGGCTCGGATTCATCTCGCCGAGACCTTTGTAGCGTTGAATATTCAGCCCCTGTTTGCCTTCTTCCAAGATTGCCTGCACCAGTTCGGCCGAACCGTTTTTGTGAACGTCGGCTCCCTTGATCTTGATCTTGTACGGCGGCTTGCCTAACCCCATCGCTGAAGGTGCCTGCTTTTGGAGCTCGCGGAAGTCAGCGGACCCGACCAGTTCATGCGTCACGTCCAGTTGATAGGCGATCCCGCCCGTGGCAACCTTACACACCAACTTGCTGGATTGATGTTCTTCGTCTTCCAGGATGTCGATGGTCGGCTCGGCCTTCGGGTACACCAGAGCCAGCGTGGCCCTCACATCGGCAACGATCGTCGCCAGCGCGGCCTGATCCTTCAACGCCTCACGGGTCAATCCCGGCTCGTCGACAAACACCCGCAACATATTGGCTTCGTGATGTTTCTTATTGACCTTGTGCAACAGGCTTTCGAAGGCGATCAACTTCTTAAGCGTCGGTAGCAGGCGGCGGCCCGACAGGAATTCCCGCCCGTTCTCGAGCGCCACTTCGACTTCTTCGACCGCCAGGTCCGCGAGATATTCATTCATCGCGGCTTCGTCCTTAAGGTACCGCTCCGTCTTGCCCTTCTTAACCTTAAAGAGAGGAGGCTGGGCGATGTAGATGTAGCCTCGTTCCAGCAGCTCCGGCATCTGACGGAAGAAAAAGGTCAGCAGCAGGGTGCGAATGTGGCTGCCGTCCACGTCGGCGTCGGTCATGAGCACGATCTTGTGATACCGCGTCCGCGCAATGTCGAAGGCTTCTTTGTCCGGCTTGTCGGAATCCTCTTTCTTGCGGCCGATGCCGGTCCCGAGCGCCAGAATCAACGTCCGGATTTCGTCACTGGTGAGCATCTTGTCGAAGCGCGCCTTCTCAACGTTCAAGATCTTTCCCTTGAGGGGGAGAATCGCCTGGAACTTCCGGTCGCGGCCCTGCTTGGCCGACCCACCGGCGGAATCACCCTCGACGATGAAGAGCTCGCTCAACGCCGGATCCTTCTCCGAACAGTCGGCCAGCTTGCCGGGTAGCGATCCGCCATCCAGGGCACTCTTCCGACGGATGAGGTCCTTCGCTTTACGGGCCGCTTCACGCGCGCGCGCGGCATCGATCGCCTTGCCGATAATCTTGCGGGCAACCGGCGGATTCTCTTCGAAGTAGGTACCGAGGGCGTCGTTCACGGCGGCCTCGACGATTCCCTTCACCTCACTGTTGCCGAGCTTCGCCTTGGTCTGTCCTTCGAACTGCGGATTCCGTACCTTCACGCTGACGACCGCGGTCAACCCTTCCCGCACGTCGTCGCCGCTCAACGATTCGGTATCCTTTTTCAGCAGATCGTTGGCGTTGGCGTAACTGTTGATGGTGCGGGTCAGCGCAGCCTTGAAGCCAACCAGGTGAGTGCCGCCCTCTTTGGTGTTGATGTTGTTCGCGAACGAAAAGAGGTTCTCCGCATACCCGTCGTTGTATTGCAGCGCCACCTCAAGGATGAGGTCCGCGCGCTCCGTCTGCACATAGATCGGTTTGTGCAGCGGGGTTTTGGCTTCGTTGAGATGATCGACGAACGAGACGATCCCGCCCTTGTAGTGAAAGACCTGTTCCTTTTCCTTGCGATCGTCCTTGAGCGTAATCGACAGGCCCTTGTTCAGAAAGGCCAGCTCGCGGAGACGTTGCGCCAACACGTCGAAACTGAACTCGAGCGTTTCAAAAATCTGGCCGTCCGGCATGAACCGCACCTTTGTGCCGCGACGTTTGGTTTTCCCGGTGACGGCTAACGGCGCCTGGGATTTTCCACGTTCGTATCGCTGCTCGAACACCTGGCCATCCTGCCAGATTTCCAGCTCCAGCCACTCGGACAACGCGTTGACGACCGAGATACCGACGCCGTGCAACCCGCCGGAGACCGTATAGGCGCCCTGCTCGAACTTACCGCCCGCGTGCAGGACGGTGAGAGCCACTTCGGCAGCGGACTTCTTCTGGGTGGAATGCATACCGGTGGGAATGCCGCGACCGTTATCCACGACCGTCACGCTGCCGTCGATGTGGATCGTGACCTCGATCGCTTCACCGAATCCGGCCATGTGCTCATCGACACTGTTGTCGACGACTTCATAGACCAGATGGTGCAACCCGTCGACACCGGTGCTACCGATGTACATCGCCGGTCGTTTTCGTACGGCGTCGAGTCCTTCGAGAACTTTGATTTGGTCCGCGCTATAACTGTCGGATTTCGGCTTGGCAGAATTGTCTTGCTGGTCGTCTTTGGCCATTCAACTCCTTGGTCGATTGCTCTCAGCTTTCAGGCATCAGCTCACAGTTTGGACGATCTGCTGATCGCTCATGTCAGATCTTGATCGGCATCACAACGCATTTGAATCCTGGGCTCTCGGCTTCCTGAATCAGGCAGGGGCTCAAGGCCGTGTCCATTTGCAATGAGACCGATTCTCCATCCATGACGCTCAATGCATCTAAGAGATAACGGGCGTTGAATCCTGTATTGAGCGCTTCACCCTCATAGCGCGCCACCAATTCTTCCGTGGCTTCTCCATAATCCGGATTGCTGGAGAACAGGGTCATGCCACCGGGAGCAAACGAGACCTTCACGGCATTGGCCTTGTCTTTCGACAATACCGAGACCCGTCGCAGCGCGCTCTCCAGCAGCCCGCGGTTCACGATAATGCGCTTACCGCTCTCTTTCGGCACCACCTGCTGGTAATTGGGATAGTTTCCCTCCATGAGGCGAGAGGTGAGGAGGAGGCCGCTCTTGCGGAAAATCATCAGGTTTTTCGTAAACCCGATCAAAGGCTCTTCGTCGCCGCCTTCTTCCAGCAGACGCCGCATTTCCTGCGCGGCCTTCTTGGGAATGATCGCTTTGATGTCCTGAGCCGGCAGCTTGGCGTTCGGCGTGCCGACCTCGCGCTCCGCCACGGCCAGGCGATGACCATCGGTACCGACGAGGCGCAAGAGCGTGGTTTTCTTTTCGGTCGTCGTCAAACTCACAAGCAGGCCGTTCAGAATATATCGCGCGTCGTTATCGCCGGCGGCGAACAATGTCTTGCGAATCAATTCCAACAGGCCCGCCCCAGCCAGGGGCGTCAGACCTTCGCGCTCGATGGAGGGCAGCGCCGGATAGTCGCCGCTCGGGAGGCCGACCACTTTGAACTGGCTCTTCCCGGACTGGATCGTCGTCCAGTTATTGTCGCCGGACGTCAGCTCGATCTCACCGCTCGGCAGCTCTTTGATGATCTCGTACAACTTGCGGGCGGAAATCGTCACCCCGCCGGCTTCGAGCACCGTCGCCTTATAAAGACCCCGCATGCCGATCTCAAGATCGGTGGCGACAATTTCGGCGCCGTCGTGTTTGACTTCCAACAGAATGTTCGAGAGGATGGGCATGGTGTTTCGCTTCTCAACGACACCCTGCACCCGCTGCAACCCCGTCAACAATTCCTCTCGTCCGATGCGTACCTTCATGATCGGTCTCCCTCAACAGGCCTTACGCCCTCAAGATCTGTTCTTTCAGGCCTTCCAGCGTCGTGTGCAAGGTGCTGTCGGCTTCCTTGGCCTTCGTGATCTGCCGGCAAGCATGAATAATTGTCGTATGGTCCTTGCCTCCGAACTGGCGCCCGATTTCAGGAAATGAGGCGTCGGTGAGCTCCCGGCAGAGATACATGGCGATCTGGCGCGGATGCACCAGCGTTTTGCTCCGACGCCGCGATTTCAAATCGGCGATCTTCAAATGATACTTCGACCCCACCGCTTCTTGAATATCTTCGATGGAGACAATCTTCTTCTTATCCCCGATGAGATCGCGCAAGACGTTCTTGGCCATCTCGAGCGTGATCGTTTGTCCGGTCAGCGAGGAATAGGCCCCGACCCGCACCAGCGAACCTTCCAGCTCCCGAATGTTGTTCTTCATCGTGGTGGCTAGGAAGTGAATCACATCCTCGGGGAGCGCAATCCGTTCGTCCTCGGATTTCTTGCGCAGAATGGCGATACGAGTCTCCACGTCCGGCGGCTGCAGGTCGGCAATGAGCCCCCATTCGAATCGGGAACGGAGGCGCTCTTCGATATCCGGCATGTCCTTCGGAAAGCGGTCACTCGATAGGACGATCTGTTTGTGGGCTTCGTAGAGGGTATTAAACGTATGAAAGAATTCTTCCTGTGTCCGCTCCTTACCCGCCAGAAATTGGATGTCGTCGATCATCAACATGTCGACATTGCGATACCGTTTACGCAGGTCGATCATCTTGTCATAACGAATCGAGTTGATGACCTCGTTCGTGAACTGCTCGGTCGTCAGGTAGGCGATGCGGAGGTCGCTCCGCTCGGCCAGATAATTTCCAATCGCATTCAGTAAATGGGTTTTGCCTAATCCGACGCCGCCATAGAGAAAAAGCGGGTTGTAGGCTTTGGCCGGTTGTTCGGCCACGGCCATGCAGGCCGCGTGGGCGAACTGGTTTCCCGCTCCGACGACAAAACTCTTGAAGGTATATTTCGGATTCAGTTGCACGCCGCGTTTTGATCGAGACGCGACGAATCCACGCCCGGCTGTATCCGCCGGCACATGCTCCTGCTGACTAGGCGAAGGGGAAGAAGTCGGTTTGTTGTTGATGACAAACGAGACGTCCAAATGGCCGCCCCCTTGCGCAGCAGAGACCGCTTCCGCCAAGAGATCGCGGTAATGCTCTCCTAACCACTCGCCAAAAAACTTGTTCGGGACTGCAAGATACGCCGTCGTTTCTTCAATCCGGTCGAGTACAACAGGAGTGAACCAGGTTTCAAAAACCTGTTTCGGCACCTTATCCTGAATGTACACCAGTGCGTCTTCCCACATTAAATTAATCCTATAAACTCAATATCTTATGAATGTTCACAGCTTTATACACAGGTGTGGATAAATACATAAGAAGCCCTGGTTTTATTGATTCCTCAAAGTGAGAATGCGCGCGCTTCCTGTGGACATCCGTCCAGCCCGACGACCGTTCATCTTTTCCGTGCACAGGTACCCTCACCTTATCCCTGAACGCCCCCTGCCTTATACACCATCTCATCAACATGGGCTAGGCTCTTCGATCGTCAACACCCACGGACCTATTCGCATTCATCCACAGAACCCACATAGCCTACTCCTACTCCGACGACTCCGGTTCTTCTCTTTATTACAAAGATAACTAAGAGAAGAGAGCCGGACTACAGCACAATGATCGACTCATGCTCCGCAATCAGTTCAATAAGATCTCGATACGAGATGATCTTCCCTGAAGCGGGAGTTGCCGGAATGCCCGCTGCAGATGGCAGCACGTACATCGGTCCGGGAAACGCCGGTGACGCCCCCACTGCTTCTTCCAGGAGAACAAGTGAACAGGCAGTAGACGAAGCGGAGGGCAACAGGGATTGAACCGGATCCGAAATCGGTCGTCGGAGCAGATATAAGGTCTTACGATCGGACATACAATCTCATGGAAGTTAAAAGACCAATACGCGATCGGCTGCGGCCATGGCCAGCCGGGCCGATTCGGATGAACCGGCGGTAACGGCAAATCCTTCTTGAAGCTCAGGAGCCGGGCCGGACGGCAATACGAGGATAAATGGAATTTGAAGATGCTCGAAGGAGGGAAGATACTTTTCGAGAATCTCGTTATCGACGATCTCATCCGTGTCTTCCGCCAGCAGCTGAACGGCCTGTCCCATGAGAATAACTGTAATTGGATTCTCGCCGGCAGCCAATCCCAAGGCGATGCGCAAGGCCTCGACCGGACGAGCGGACGTCCGCGGGTCTTCGCGAATGATCAGCACGATGGATGCAGTGGGCGCCACAGTCGTTCCTTCAGACGTTCGTGTTATGTAAATGCCAGAAACCGGTCGCACCCGTTCACGATATTTGAGAGCACGACCAAGCCGCAGAGAGAAATGCGGGAATCGAGAGAATCGGTCGAGACACCATGTTGCTGACACCCATAGGCGCAGACAAACAGCTTCATGCCACGTCCTACCAGTTCGGCATAACGAGGGTCTCGAAGATTCTTTACCCCCTCATCAATGAAATACAGATAGAGATCAACACCTTCAGCCAGCGCCTCAGATGAAAGCCTGGCAACCGTCTCAACACTGGGGTGTGAGGGAGGTGTGGATAACAGGATGCCGAACTTCTTGGCGCTCATAGGAATTTCTTCTGTGGACAATCTTTAAGAGTGCTTAAGAATCAATAGTTTATAGAGATTAAATTGAATGCGGAGCGTACGAATTTTAGGCAGGAAAGTCAACTAGAAAAAGGGATCTGGATTACCTGTTGACGAGCCGGGTCTGAAGGGCGGACGCGAGGCCTGGAATGGGGATATCTTCCTGTGCTTTTGTCTGCATATTCCGGACGGTGGCGAGGCCTTTCATGACTTCGTCGTCACCTAAGAGAATCGTATATAGAGCCCCGAGACGATCCGCCTGGCGGAGGTGGGCCTTGAGGGATGCTGCACGGAAATCCATATCGGCCGGCACTCCGGTTCGACGCAGTTCATCCAGCAGCGTAAATCCGACGTTCACTGCCTGAGTGCCAAACGCCGCGACGTAGACCCGAGGAATGGCCGGTACAACGACCGTTTCCGGCAACATTAACGCAATCCGTTCCAGGCCGACGGCAAATCCAACCGCCGGCACGGCGGCACCCCCGAGCTGTTCGACCAGCCCGTCATATCGGCCACCGGCCCCGACAGCATTCTGCGCACCCAAATGGGAACAGGTGACCTCGAACGCCGTCAAGCAGTAATAGTCCAGGCCACGGACGAGCCGAGGATTCAGGTGGAACGGGATACCCACTGATTGCAGGCCGGCCGTCACATGCTCGAAATGCTCACGCGCCGCGGGTGATAGGGAATCGGCCAGGCGGGGGGCATCCTCGGTCGCCGATCGGCATTCCGGGACTTTGCAGTCGAGGACGCGTAACGGGTTCGTTTCGATCCGGCGCTGGCAATTCCCGCAGAGGCGGCTTTCGACCCCCTTGAGGAACGCCACGAGGAGCGGCTTGTACTGCGCCCGGTCATCTGCGTACCCGAGATTATTAATTTCCAGGGTCAGTCCCGGCAGTGTGAGGCTGGACAAGAGACGCCAGAGGAGCGACATGACCTCAACATCGGCGCGCGGGTCCGAGACGCCGAACGATTCCACGCCGAACTGATGAAACTGCCGCAACCGCCCGGCTTGGGGACGCTCGTGGCGGAACATCGGCCCGGCATAACAATATTTTTGCGGCCGCGGATCGGCGGCCCGGTTGTGTTCAATGAAGGCTCGAACTGTCCCGGCTGTCCCCTCGGGGCGAAGGGTCAGGGAAGACCCGTCGCGATCCGCGAAGGTATACATTTCTTTTTCGACGATATCGGTCGAGGCGCCGATACTGCGCGCGAACAACGTCGTGGTCTCGAAAATCGGGACACGGATCTCTTGAAAGCCATAACAGAGGGCCCACTTCCGGGCGGTATCTTCGATGAATCGCCAACGGGGGGACTCCTCGGGTAGGAGATCTTTGACGCCTTTAATCGCTTTAATCATGGCTCTGTTCGTGAGTATCCCGGGAGTTCGAGCGGGACTATAGCGGCGGGCCGGAGGGCAAGTCAACGCGGCACGCTCCGTCTCTCGTGACGCGTGATTTGTCGCTCACTCCGGGCATCACCAGCGACGAGACGCGAGAGACGACCGTGTTGCACCGACCTTTCTGCGAGAGTATAGTGCCCACCTTGCAAGAATGGGCGCCCACAAGTACCCTGCTCAATCACAAACCGCTGGGCTTGCTTCTCTAACACTATGACTACTCAAGGCCGCCGTGTTATCGCCCTTGCTCCGATGCCGCCGGAAAAATCCGCCTATGCGCTCGCGCGCTACAGCCGGTCTCCGGACTCCATCGAAGAGAGCATCAAATGGGTTCACGGCCACTCCTCTGAAAAATTCTGGGAACAGTTTTATTTCGACTACGGGCATGGTTCGATCGCAGACCTCGGCCATGTGATCATTTGTTTTGAACAGATTTCCGAGTTGGCCGCCATCCGCCTGGAGGATGAACCACTGTGGGACGGGCAGGCCAAGTCGAGCCGCTATCAGAACTTTGCATCGACCAGCTGGTTTGTGCCGGATACCATTCGGGGGCAAGAGACCGAGGCGACGTACCTCGGCATTCTCCGCAGTCTCGCGACGGTCTATCGTGCCCTCCATGACCCCTTGAGCCAGTTCCTCACCGAACAAGAGCCTCGACCCGATCACATGACCCCCGCTGCCTATCAACGTGCGATCACCGCGCGGGCCTTCGATGTGACCCGGTATCTCTTGCCCCTGGCCGCACAGACGAACGTCGGCCAGGTCGTCAGTATTCGCACCCTCGAAAAACAAATTACCCGCCTCTTGTCGTCCCAGATGCCGGAACTTCGACTACTGGGAGAAGAGCTGCAGGAAGCCTGTCGGAAAGCACCGGTCAATCTCTGGGGTGAACTGTCCGGCCAGGCGGCTGGCTTGGGCGAGCCCATGGCGCCGACCCTCGCGCGGTATGCCAAACCGAATGAGTATCAGGCCGAAGTCTATAGCGATCTGGCCCGCTATGCGAAAGACGCGTTGAAGGGTACCGGGTTGGATCAACCGACCGCCTGGGGCGCCGCGGAACCGGTGGAGTTGATCGAGCCGCACCATCCGCTCGACGAAGTCGTGACCACGCTGCTCTATCGTGCCTCGCAAGCCCCGTATCGAAAGATCCTTGCAGTGGTGCGGGACTGGACGGAAAAACAGAAACAGGAGACCATCGAGGTCGCCTTTCACAAACGTGGACCGCATGACGAATTGATCAAGGAATTCCGCAGCGGGTATGCCTTTGTGTTCGATGTGATGATGGATATCGGCGGGTGGCGCGACATGCACCGGCACCGGCGTTGTCAGCAGGTGCAGCAGAATTTCACCACCGTGCACGGATTCGAGACACCGCCTATGCTGGCGGAAGCCGGGCTCGACCACGAATATCGGGAAGCCATGGGGCATGTGAAATCGGATATCGAACAGCTCCGGAAATCGAGTCAGGAAGCGGCGCTGTACGCCATTCCCTTTGGCTTCTCGGTACGCTGCCTCTTTAAGATGGACTATGCGGAAGCGGAGTACATCGCGAAGTTGCGCTCCGGAGTGAAAGGGCACTGGTCCTATCGCACCATCGCCTGGCTCATGAAACAGAAACTGACCGAACAGTATCCCATCCTCGGCGCGCGCATGCAGGCGACTCCACCGGATGTGCAGGACGCCCTGACGCGCTGAACGGCGTACCGCTTTCATCATGAGTACACACCAAGACAGAATCGAAACGGCCCTCCTGGCAGGGGACTGGGACCGGGTCGGGTATGAGGCCTCAGAATGGGCCCGCGCGGTGGAGACCGCCGGTGAAAAAGATCCTCACCCGTACTTCGCCTTGAATATCACCCACCTGATTCGTGGAGAATTCGCCGACGCCTGGCGGGTGTACGCTCGCGCGTTGCAAGAGACCGACGATATCGAGCGCGTGCGTGAATGGGTGCAGTCCATCGCAGAGCGGCATTCCGACAATGCCCAGGCGCATCTGGTGCAGGGATTGTTCTTGGCCCAGTCCGGTCAGTCGGAACAATCGATGGCGTCCTACAAAGAAGCCGCGAGGCTGGCTCCGCACTCGCCCTATCCTCACTATTTCCTAGCTCAGATTCACGAGCGAGCCGATCATCTTGAAATGGCCATCAAGGAATATCGCGAGGCGGTGAAGCTGGCTCCTGAATTTGCGCCCGCGCGCACGAATCTCGGCGTGGCTTACCAGGAGCAGGGCCGACTTGAAATGGCCATTCCCCAATATCGCGAAGTGATCAAGCTGAATCCCAACGACGGGTTGGCCCATGCCAATCTTGGCTGTGCCCTGGCGGAGCAGGGCAAATTTGAACCGGCGCTGCAAGCCTACAAAGAAGCCTTGCGGCTCAACCCGCGCGACGCGGAAATCCATTTCGCGCTCGGCGGAGTCTATGAAACCAAGGGGCGGATGGATCTCGCCTTGAAGGAATATCGTGAAGCGACGCAGCTCAATCCGGAGCTTGCCTCGGCCCACACTGCACTCGGCTGGTTGTTGATGGAGCAATCGAGAGCCTCGGAGGCCATGGAGGCCTTCAGCAAAGCCTTGAAAGCCAACCCGGAAGAAGCCCAGGCGCTCTACGGCATCGGGAGGATTTACGCCGCCAAGGGCAAGCGGGAAAGCGCCGCCGAAAACTTCTCCAAAGCCATCCGTTTTGAAAAAGATCCCACCAAAAAAAACGCCATCATGAACGCACTCTTCACCAGCGGCCAGACTGGGGATTGAGGATTCGAGGGATGTGCTTCCTTGTTTTCGGATCGCCCGCCCTGCTACGAGCGTCTATGTTCGAGCGTCTTTCGTAAGCGGCCTATCCACCCACTTCTTCCACTCTGTGAACATGACACGGGCCATGGCTTTGGATCCTGCTCGAAGCCAGTCGCCTTTTCTTTTGGACAGGTCTCGTCGTACGGGTCCGATAGCATCTCGACTTCCCAGATGCACGTTGGCGGTTTCCTGGCCCATGGTATAGAGCAGTTGCCCTTCATCCCGCTTCTTCGGCAGGGCGGTCAGGTCGATTCGGGAACAGTAGGGAGAAAGCCGGCGCACGATCCAGATTTCATGGAGTTGCACAAAGGGGTCGGCGGACCGGACAGCCTGGTCCACGATCGATTGATACAGGATGGTCGTATCCCGTCCACCTCTGGCCCACACCACGGCAGAGGGCGCCAAGGCCTTGGCTTCACGTGCGATCATGCCTCCCTGCCAGTCTGCCAGAGCGACATAACGCGGACGTCCCAGGCTTCCCACTCCAGACACGCGGTGGTGCAGACTCCAGGACAGTCCCGGCTCCGGCATCAGGCGGTTGAACAGCAGGCGTAGGGACTGAGGCACGGGTCCTTGAGCCGGCGGCAGAGCCTGCATCTTCTTCCAGAACTTCACCGGGTGACGGAGCTTGCTGGTGGCGAGGTCGCGCAGCCAGCTGTGCTGTTCTGCCAGCACGAACGGTTGTCCGCTGGACTGCAGTCCTTCGAGGTACCCGGTCAGCAGCGCCTCTGAAGCGGCTTTGGGGCTCAGGCTCAACTGGTCCGTCTTGATGGCGAGTCTGGCGCTGACGGCCAGACGCATCAGGTCATTGGTGTAGGGCAGGAGGGCCGTTTCATCGAAGTCGTTGACGCCCCAGGTCAGACGGCCTTCCCGGTCCCGCCAAGTTCCAAAGTTTTCGAGGTGGAGATCGCCGACGGCCAACAACGCGGGTGCCGCGGCGACATCCGCGCAGATACTTGGCCACAGTTGCATCCACCGGTAAAAGGTGGCCCGCAAAAACGAAAACGCGTCCCGTCGCATGGCGGCATGTTTGAGTGCGAGGTCTGCCGGGATGAGGGGCATATATGTGGAGAGCCAGTGCTCGTAGGAGCGAGTGGCCTCGTCGATCTGCATCGCCATGCTGGAAGTGCCTCAGTGAGAAACGAGAGTGTGAACGGGGTAGAACGCTGGTCACATGTCGCAGGTGGTTCTTTAGAGTTCCGTACCCGTCCGGACTGTAGAGTAACCAGAATATGCTGTTTTATCCAGGGGAAGACCGAGGCACAATAGAGAGTGCGGGAGTGATGCGGGATGTGTGAGGGGCAACAGGCGTCGCGCCTTACAGTTCCCGGATGGCGCCTTGGAGGACGGTCATCTGGGTCATGGGATCTCCAGAGGCTTGAAGCTCGGCGCGGATCTGGTCCTTGAGGTAACTGGTGTAGCCGATTTTGTCGAGGAGGAGGTCGAGAAAGCGCTCGGAGGACAGGAGGGTCTGGGCTTTCAGCTCGTCGATGGCCTCGTCGCTCACCGGCACATAGCTGCTGCCGATGTGGAAGATAATGTTGTAGTGGCGGTTTCGCCCGAGCCGTTCAAACCGTAATCCCTTCACGTGCCGTCCTTCCTCTTACAGGCCAACGGGAGCACATTGTAGACAATCACCGGTGAGAAGACAAGGTCGGTCCCACGCCCTGCGGGCTCACCAGCCGCTGGTTTCCGGTCTGCCGGTCAGGACTTGGCGTTCTTCTTGCCGAAGTATTCGCGTCGGCTGACGGCGACATCGGAGACGAACATGACGCCCGAGTGTCGTTCGAACAGCGGTCGTAACCCGGCCAGCACCGGTTCCACCTTTTCTTCCGGCACCACCGCCATGATCATGACCAGGCTCTCCTGCTCACTGAACATAAAATGGGCTTCACGGACGCCATGATGGCCTTTCCCCGAGATATTGCCGATGATGGTGTAGCCGGTCGCCTCCACCTTGTCCAACAACTCGGTCACAAAGGGCCGATGCTCACCCGACACGATGACGCGAATTTCTTTCATGGGATGCAACGTGAGTGCGGCCATGTCTCCACTCCTTTGAAAAAGATCTTCTCTCGGCAATGATGGCTGTTCATCTATGTGTCACTAGGATTTCTGACACGGCGCCAGACACCCGACGGCATGTAGCGGTACCAGACTCCGTCCTCCGGGTCCAGCGTAGCCAGGTGTACCCACTCGTTGTGATAGAAATGTTGTAGCACCTCGTGTCGCGCGATGAGTTTTTCGATCCGCGCACGCGACGCCTCCACCAGTGTCAGGAGCCGCATGGGTTCATGGTAGGGCATCTCGTCGTTCATGACGGTCTGCCAGGCCAGACCGAGCCGGAGATCGCTCCAGGGGCCGGACATGATTCCGATGCGGCCGACCACGTTGTGGTAAATCTTGCTCCCGCTTCCATACACATCGTTGTCCACGGCTGAGAAATAATGCTCCATGTTGATCCACTGCGCCACCACCTGCGGCGCGGTCAGGAGCACTTCCAGCCAGCGGCCGGTCGGATCTTCCCGATAGTCGTACGAGTGCAGGAAGACGCGTCCGGCCAGGTTCAATCCTTTGGTCAGCTCCCGGCGGCCGATGATGAAGGTCGTGTTGCTGGACAAGCCCCATTCCGGCCGCACCTGGCTCCAGTCCGCGCTCCGTCCGGCCACATGTGCCGACGCCTCGTCAAGGGGCAGGACAGCCCCCACATCGGGGAACCGGCTGCAACGTTCCTGACTGGTCAGTTGCGCGGCTTCGCGTAAATCGTCGTACAGTCGGGTCACGTCTTTGCGGTGGGTAGGGGGCGCATCTTCGAGATCGAACAGGTGCACCTCATCCGTGGTGGTATCGACCTGCCCGGCCAGGAAATGGGTGTCGGGCGGTATTTCGATGCCGCGTTTCGCCAGGCGTTCCCGCACGGGCGGGCGGTTGGCCATCGCGGCCAGCACACGCGCGTTCGGTTTGCCTTCGTTTCCCCCGCAAGCGCCGCAGTCCAGCGCCGATTCGAACGGGTTGTTCTCGGTGGTGCTGCCATGGGCGCAGAAGAGCACGAGCCGGGCAAAGTTTCTGACCAGGCCCATCATGCGCAGGGCGGTTTCTATGGTCATGACCTGTTCGTCGAGCGTAAAGCCGGTCCGCGTGATCCGTTCTTTCTGGCGGGAGGCCGCGCGGCGATTGATCCGGTAGTGCCGCCGGAGTTCTTCGAGGAAGGTCGTGAGTTGTTCGGTCGACAGATCGACCGATTTGGCCGCCTCGCTCAGGAACGGTTCCACTGGTGCATCGTCGTCCAGTGCCCGCCGCCGTAAGGCCTCGACGAATTCGGCCTCGACCCGCGATCCGTGCAGCCCCAGTCGGTCGCGCAGAGCCTTCCAGATTAAGGCTCGCTGCTCGGAGACCACCATCTCCTCGGTTTCCGCCGGCGCCAGTTTGTCCACCGTGAGAATCGTCGCGATGGGCGGGACAAACAACCGCCGCACCCAACCGGTCAGACGTTTGTAGAAGGCCGGCAACATCGTTTTGCCCATCATGGGCAGCGCGTAGAACCAGCCCAGCGACTCCACCATGACATAGGGGGTGACGACGTTTTCTTTCAGATCATGCAGGAGCGTATGTCCGGCGTGAACCAGTTTAGCGCGCGACTGGTGTTTGGATACGTAGTGATCCAGATAGCTGCGGGGGATCTCGCGCACCTCGTTTTTCGCACGCATGATGACGGGGAACTGCTCCGTCTCGTGTTCCTTGCCCCAAGCCCGGTAGCGGATGAAGACCGCAAAGAACCCGGCAAACCCATAGGTGTCGTTGGCCCCGGTCGATTCCAGGTGGCGACGGAACGGCTCGGACCGCACATCGATGCAAAAGACCGATTGGGAATGGGGTCGTACCGGCGCTTGTGGCTCGGCGGCAGCGGGTTGGGGTTTGACCGGCGCACGCAACAGCATGCCGAAGAGGTGATCTTGGTACCCGGCCTCGAAGGCCTTGAGCCACACCGGGCCATGCGCGGATTCCGGAAAGGCCTCAATCCAGTCCAGTAGGGTGCGAAGGGCCGTCAGCGGACCGTCCATGAGGAGCGCCGGAACGATCTCGAGCGCCTGCGCCAGCGTGAGCAAGCGGCGAGCCATGAGCCGTTGCGCGGCTCGCTCGCGACGAGGTCCGAACTCGATCTGGTAGTGCTGGGTCAGCGACTCCCATTTGTGGGAGAGCACCGGCGCTTCCTGTTGCCGCTGGCGCATTGTGTGATGGAGGTGAGCGACTCGGTCGGCAAAGGCGGCGGGGAGCCGTCCGGCAGTCCATTCCTTATGCATGACATACGCATGAGACTGGCGCGTCATGTAGTCCATCACCGCGGGATAGTTTCCGTCGATGCCTAATTCGTCCCGGCAAACTTTTTGGACCAGTTCGCGTACATACCACAGGCGGACGGCGAGGAACTTCACCAGCCCGACAGGGTAGGCCTGCTGCCAGGCATAGTCGGTTTCTTCCGCGCGCCATTTAATGAAGCCGGCCCAACCCGGGAGAGCCGCCAGTTGGAGCGAGAGGTAGTCCTGCCGGAATTTCACGGGGATCGCCAGCGCCTCGAGACAGTCCAAGACGGCGTCTTCGGGGTGTTCCGGCAGCGCCGAAATTTTCCGCCGGCTGTCCACAATGCCGCACGTCGCCCACTCTTTCCCTGCCACCTGCTTCCAGGCTGCGTAGAGGCCCTGGTCTCGTCCCGGCATCGACCAGGTCGCGTGGCCTTCGTCTAGAAACGCTTCACACCATTTGACCAGTTCGCTGTTGATCTGTTCAACGATCTGAGTCCCGAGCGTCTGGTCGCACCAGCTGGAGAGGGTGAGATGGTGTCCGAGGGCGCCCACATCCTCCCTCACCGTGGCAGTGATCCGTTCCTGTACGGTGGCGGTGGAGAATGAGGCCAGTCGTTCTGCCAGGGCATCGACCTGTTCTTCATTCGGTTCGTGTTCCATCAGCCGATCAAACGGCTCGTCGGTGGCGCTGGACAAGCCATGGGTCAGGCAGGACCGCAACACGTCGCGATGCGAAATGCGGCAGGGGCCAAGATCGATTTCCTGGTCGAGCGCGAGCGATGCCAGCGCCTCGTCGATGTGGCGGACGAGAATTCTGCCCGACTTCAGATAACGCCGATACACGTCACCGGGGAGATACCCGTTGCCGCCTAAGAATTGGCGTCCACGACGGACCGTTTCGGCAAACGGGAGATACTCCAGGCTGTGAAGCGGGTTGTGGTGGACGAAGGTCCGCATGGGCCAATACTGCGCAATGACTTCGCTGGCGAGACGGATCATGCCTCGCAGCTCCATGCGGCGGGCTTCGAGGTCTGCCGGGTCGTCGGTGCGGATCACCGGATCCATGTGTGCTCCTGCATGGCGACAGTGGGCGCGGGTGTCGGCGCATACGAATCGAAGAAGCGCGAGGGGGCGGTGCCGAGGGCCAGTAGTAACAGCAACAGCAGCACCAACGAGGTGAACTCCGTCTGACGCAAGTCCTCGTAGCGGATGTCCAGGCGTTGCCGGCCGAAGACGAGCTGTTGCACGAGATCGATGTAGTACCAGGAGGCCGTGAGCCAGACGATCATGATGACGGTAAAGGGCCCGGAGGGCGAAAACGTGGGCATGAGCAGCATGCCCAGGAAGCCGGAAAACACGCCGAAGGGCGGCATGCCCAAGGCCGCGAGCGCCAGTAACGCCAACAACGTGCTGAAGCGAGGCATGGGATAGGCGAGACCGCCGAGTGCGCGCAGATCGATATCGCCATAACGGGCCCGGATCGCGTACCAGGCCAGCAGCAGTCCGCTCGCCGCGAGCCCCACGGCACTAAGGTAGACCGTGGCTTGCATGGGGGCGGTGCCGGTGTCGGCGATATACCACCAGAGCAGACTGAAAAATGCGAGAGCGCCATACGCGAGCCGAGGGAGCGGACGTGTTTGAATCAATGCTCGGAGCGAACCGTAAACGGCACCCGCGAGTGCCAGAATCGCCACGGTGCGCAGTGTCGTGACCGTCAGGTTCGGGAGCACCGACAGCAGGGTATGGAATCCGATGGTCGGAAGCAGGAAGGCGAGAAACGCGGGGAGATTGCCCGGCAATCCGGTCAAGGTCGCCATGAACCCGCTGTGAGCGGGCAGGAGCGGCAGCAGTGTGGCACAGGCGACCAACAGGGCCACCGTCGAGGCCGGTGCCGGGAACAGCCACGCCAGCAGGGCCGATGCCATTCCCAGGCCATAGACCGACAACCCTCGCCACGTGTCCGAAGTGGCGCCGGATTGATACCGATAGAGCAGGCTGCACAGAATGCCGGGCAGGATTATCAGCAAGATGTCGTGGACAGGCGCCTGACCGGTGAGGATGCCGAGCCCCAGCCCCAGCAACACCAGCGTCATCGTCCAGGCCGGGCCATTGTCGCGGTGCAACGGTTGACCGAGGAGCGAAAGAAACGCCGTCAGCGGCAGCAGGCAGAGAAAGGGCACACCGACCAGCGTCTCGCCCAACGCCAAGGGTGTCCCGATCACGATAAGCAGACTCGCTGCGGCGGTCAGCAGGGCCGAGGTTTTCATTCGTTGGAGCGAGGACCGCTGGAGTAGTCCGAGTCCCGCGCCCAGGAACGGAACGGCCATGAGCAGCCACGGTGTCATCCAGGGCTTGATCATGACTGGCCTCCGATAGCCGGTGCGGCTGAGTTGTTGGCGCGGCTGGGTTGAGCGGTCACGACAGGCGCTTTTCCAGGTGATGGGCGACGCGCGCCACAATCTGGCCGAGCTTGAGATACAGCTGATCCAAGTAGAGTCGGTTCATGAACAGGACATACAGGCGGACGAGCAGCACGTCGATCCATCCGGGAATTTTGACGGTGCGTCCATGCGCATGCGCATAGAGATACACCCAGCTGAGGATGGTCAGCAACGTTGTGCCGACCACCAGACTGTCGAACAGGCGGCCCGGCAATGCCGCGGCCTTGAAATAGGAGGCCACCACCTCCGGATTCGGATAGAGAAAGTGCGTAAAGCTCTCTACCGCGAACAGATACGTGAAGACCACGATAATGAGCGTCACCAGCATGGCGGCGGAGACCTTCCAGGAGGCCACGGCGCGAATACGCGTCAGCGAGAGAATCGCCTGCGAGGAAGTCACCCAGATGAAAAACAGGAAAATTACCGTGCCCTGTGAATCGATCAGCGGAATGCGCAAGACCCCATGCGTGACGAGCAGGATCACGAGCGGCAGCAGCAGCGTCGTCAGGAACCCGGTGGACCAGGTGAGGTTGGAGAAGCTGCGTTCCTCCGCCTCGCGGTCGGTTTGCGGAAAAGAAGGTTCCTGGCGGGCCTTGTGGATGACGTTGCCGCAGTTCAAGAACACCGTACCTTTGAACAGACCATGCGCGATGAGATGGAAGACGGCGAGGGAGAAGGCGCCCAGGCCGCATTCCATAATCATGTACCCCATCTGGCCGATCGTCGAAAAGCCGAGCGTCTTCTTGATGTCGTTCTGCGTCAACATCATGGTCGCGCCCAGAATGGCCGTGAGCATCCCAATGACGAACACCACATGGAGGGTGGTCGGGCTCAGGCCGTAGAGCGGGGCGAGGCGGTTCAGGAGAAATCCACCGGCGTTGATGATGCCGGCGTGCAGGAGCGCGTGGACCGGGGTCGGTGCATAGAGCGATCGCGGCAGCCAGGTGTGGATCGGGAACTGCGCCGATTTGCCCATGGCCCCGACGAAAATAAGCAGGGTCACCGCCGTGACACCGTTGATCTCCCAGCCGAGGTCAGGCCAGAGGGACAGGGTGACGGGCGTGTCTGCAGCGCGGGCAAACAAGGTCTGGAACTCAAATGTGCCGTACAGCGAATAGGCCAGGACGATACCGGCCAGGAACGCCGCATCGCTCAGCCGCAACATCGTAAACGTGTTCGCTGCGCCGGACAGGGTGGCGGCATGGCTGTGATTGTGCGCAAGCAGAAACAGCAGCCACGAGAGGATCTGCCAGAACACAAACAACATCACCAGGTTGGCGCTGGACACCATGCAGAGCAAGACCGAGGTTGTGATGCCGAGCATCCCGAGATACCGGCGATACCCGCGATCCTGATACATGTAGCCCATGGAGTAGCGATAGATGAGCGTGGTGACGCCGGTGATCAGGACCATCATGACCGCGCTGAGCCGGTCGATGTAGAAGCCGATGGGGAAGGCGAGGTTGGCGACGGAAGCCGGATCGTAGAGCTGAAGGGTGACCGGCTCTCCGGAGGTCACCAGCACCAGGGTGATGAGGGACCCCAGAAACGCCGCCACGACCGGGAACAACCCCGCCCTGGCATTCTGGTCCTGCTCCGCACGATCGCCGGTCATCACGATGAAGGCCGTCAACAACGGCAACAGCGGGACGAGCGCTAGAAACGACATGCCGATTCCATGTTTCCCCTGCAAAGAAAAAGGCCAGCCGACGGCCCTTGAAGCAAGGAACCAACGACTGGCCTGCACTGTCCCCGGCCTTTCCCTGGGGGGAAACACCGGCAAGACCCTACTGCCTGTCTCATCATATCTTGGGGGTGGGTCCGGGCCACGCGCAATTCACAGCCTCTCGGCGGCACCACCGGAAAACTACGGTAGATGTAGCCGCGCCGCCCTCGTAATTGCAAGCAAAAAGTCTGTGCGACAGGACTCAGTGGGAAGGCCGATGGATTCAATCCATGGCCTCGCGATGGACCATTGGCCGAACGTTCAACGGGGGGGTAGAGTCTGCCCATGGCAGTGACTATAATCGGCCTCGCCTCCTTTCCATCACCCATTGAGAAGGGCCAGACTGCCAGTGGCGAGTAAGGGAGAAAAAGAAGCCGCCGTCCGGACGGCGATCATCAAGTTCGAGCAGGAATTTCTGGGCCGCGGTCCGGACGAGGTCCGGGTCTTCATTGTGCGGGATATGCTCGTCGTGCGGTTGAAGGGTGTGCTCACACCCGCAGAGCGACAGCTGGCCAAGACGGCTGAAGGCATCGATATGGTGAAACGGCTTCGGCAGAACCTGATCGCGCAAGGCCGGGAACGGCTTTGCGAACAGGTCACGGATTTGATCGGAGCGAAAGTCACGGCATTGTTTACCGACATCGACACCGTCGTCGGGGAGCGCATTTTTGTGTTTACCTTGGACGGCGACATCGACGCCAACTTCCGGTAGCCCAAAGTCACGAAGCACGATGACAACCCACAGCCTCGAAACCCTCACGTTTGAAAACAGTTACGCGCGTCTGCCCGAGGTGTTCTACGCCAAGGTGAACCCGACGCCGTTCTCCACCGCACCGTTTCTCATCAGCGCGAACCGGGCCGCCATGGAGTTGCTCGATCTCGATCCAGCGGAGGCACAGCGACCGGAGTTCGCCGGAGTATTCGGGGGTAGTCTGCTGGTTCCCGGCATGGAGCCGCTGGCCATGCTCTATTCCGGCCATCAGTTCGGCGTGTATGTGCCGCAGCTCGGCGATGGCCGGGCGATTCTCCTCGGAGAAGTGAAGAACGGGCGCGGTGAACGCTGGGATCTGCACCTCAAAGGCGCGGGGATGACGCCCTTTTCACGCGATGGGGACGGGCGCTCGGTGCTCCGTTCGGCCATCCGGGAATATCTCTGTTGCGAAGCCATGCATGGCCTTGGCATCCCGACGACGCGTGCGCTGTGCCTGGTCGGCAGCGACGACAAGGTGTATCGGGAGCAGGTGGAAAGCGGAGCGACCATCGTCCGGATGGCGCCGTCGCATGTGCGTTTCGGCACGTTCGAAATTTTCTACTACCGGAAGCAGCATGAGCATCTGCAGCGGTTGGCCGATTACACCATCGAGATGCATTTCCCCGACCTCGCGCAGGCCGCCGACAAGTATGCCCGCTTCTTTACCGAGGTGGTCGAGCGCACCGCGAAACTGATTGCACACTGGCAGGCGGTGGGCTGGTCGCACGGCGTGTTGAATACCGACAATATGTCGATCCTCGGCCTCACGCTGGACTACGGCCCCTATGGCTTCATGGACGACTACGACCCCGGCTTCATTTGCAATCACTCGGACTATAACGGGCGCTACGCCTTCAACCAGCAGCCTTACATCGGGCTCTGGAACCTGAGTTGTCTGGCGCAAACCCTGTTACCGTTTGCGCCTAAGGAAGAGTTGAAAGCCGCGCTCGATGGCTACCAATCCAGCGTGGACGGGCACTATCACACCCACATGCGCGCCAAATTGGGGTTGGTGGAAGACCGTGCGGAGGATGAAGCCCTCCTGCAAGAATTGAAATCACTCATGGTGGGGAGCCGGGTCGATTACACAATCTTCTGGCGCGAACTGAGCCGGTTCTCATCCGACGCGGGCTCAAGGAACGAACAGTTGCGCGAGCATTTTCTGAATCCGGAACGATTCGACGCCTGGGCCGTTCAGTATCGCGACCGGCTCCAGAGTGAGCAGAGCCGCGACGAAGAGCGCCGGATTCGGATGAATCGGGTGAATCCCAAATACGTGCTGCGTAACTATCTCGCTCAAGGAGCCATCGAGAAGGCGCAGCAGAAAGATTATTCCGAGGTTGAGCGGTTGTTGACGTTGCTCCAGGATCCCTATACCGAACAAGCTGGTATGGAGACGTACGCCGCCGTCCCGCCGAATTGGGGCAAACACCTCAGCGTCAGCTGCTCGTCTTAGCCCGGACCGTTCCGGGTTGTCACTCACAAATCGGACAGGAGAGTCGAGTTCATGCGTGTAGAGAAACTTGGCGGCCTCACGGTTCGCCTGACGGGCGGCATCGACGGAAAAGGCGGCGGGACTGGCCCGCTGGTGGTGCTGCTCCATGGTTTCGGTGCGCCGGGCGACGACCTCGTGCCGCTCAGCGAATATCTCGATGCGCCCACCGGGACACGCTTTCTCTTTCCTGAAGCGCCGATTTCCATTCCAATGGGGTTCGGCGATTCCCGCGCCTGGTGGATGGTCGACATGGCCCGAATCCAAGCCGATCGAGCCGCAGGCAAAGTCCGGGATATGTCAGGCGAAATTCCGCGCGGGCTGACCGAAGCGCGCGAGCGCATGACCTTGCTGCTGGATGAGATACACAGGAAACTCGGCGCCGATCCCAAGCGCATGGTGTTAGGCGGCTTTTCACAGGGAGCCATGTTGTCGTGTGACGCACTGCTCCACAGCACGCAGCCCTATGCCGGACTCATCCAGCTCTCCGGGACCCTGGTGGCAAAACAGGAGTGGGCGCCGTTGCTGACGAAACGCAACGGCCTGCCGCTGTTTCAGAGCCACGGTACGCAAGACCCCATCCTGCCCTACGCGATGGCAGAACGGTTGCGGGATGAATTTCTACAGGCCGGTCTGTCGGTCGACTGGCAGCCGTTTCGGGGCGGCCATGAAATCCCGGAGCCGGTGTTGCGCAAGCTGGGCAGTTTTCTCTTGAAGGCCGTGAGATAGGCGCGGGATGGATGCCTTCACACTCACCGGCGCAGACGGCACAACCCTCCGTGGCGATCGTATCGTCGGTAAGGACCGCCAGCTTCTCTTCATCACCGGGTTTCTCTCCAAACGGTGGGGCAACAAGAGCAAGGCGTTGGCGCAATGGTGTCAGGAGCGGGGCTGGGGCTTCTGCTGCTTCGACTTTCGTGGATGGGGTGACTCGGGCGGCGCGTGGGGTGAGTATCGTTTGCTGCAATGGTTGGAGGACGCGGAAGCCGTCACGAATCTGTTGGCTGATGGGCCGCCGGTGACGATCGTCGGTAACTCTCTCGGCGGATGGCTGGCCTGGCTGGTCGCGCAGAAGCAACCGGCGGTGGAAGAATTGATTCTCATCGCCCCGGCGTTCAATATGATGGATCTGCGCGCGGCTCAGATGTCCGACGAGCGGCGTGAACAGTGGCAGGCGACCGGCTCCATGCCATGGGACGACGAGCCCATGCATCGAGCGGCGCCGATTCCTTGGCATTGGGTCGAGGACAGCCAGGCCCTCTGGCGCCGCCGCCTCACCATGCCGCGTCGCGTCAAGACGACCATCCTGCATGGACTACAGGATGCGGTGATCACACCCGACGGCAGTTGGGCCTTCGTGCAGCAGGTGTTATCACAAGATCCTGAATTTCCCATTGAAGCCATGTTCAAAACCGGCGATCACCGACTGAGCGGCCCGGACCATTTGGAGATATTCAGACAGTTGGTGACTCGGTCACGATAGAAGGGTACCCATGCTTGTCTTGATTCATAAAGAGTGTGGCGGGCCGGCGCTGGACGAATCGCCGGTCGGCGAAGTCTGCGCGATTCCGGTCAGTCAGTTTCCATTCACCTGTTTTACCTGCCTGGAAGACATCCTCGATGAATCCGAAGTGCGGCTGACCGAAGATCTCGGCATCTAGCAGGCTGCGGAAAAAGTCCGCCCGCGGCGTTCAGTGGATATTCACGTCGCATCCAGGTAAGGTGCCACGCAGCTTATTACACAGAAAAGAGGCATCGGTGTCATCGACACAACAACATAATAGTGGGCCGGATTCCGACGGTCCTGAGGTTCCTGAACCCTCCCATGCCGAACGGGCGAAGACGCTGGTCTATCTGCAACAGACAGGCGGGCTCTCGACCATTTCGCGGAAGCAGCCCGGTTGGCCGTTCGGCTCGGTGATGCCCTACGGGTTGGACGAACAGGGGCAGCCGCTGTTTCTCATCAGCACCATGGCGATGCACACGCAGAACCTCCTGGGCGATCCGCGCGCCAGTCTGCTGGTGACGCCGCCGGAAAGCAGAACCGATCCTCTGGGTGCCGCCCGGGTCACGTTGATGGGATCGGTGACACGCGTGCCGAAGGAGGAGAGTGCACCGGTCCGCGAACGCTACCTGGCCCGGCATGCCAACGCAGCCTATTGGGTGGACTTCAACGACTTCGGTTTTTTTCGCATGGCGATTGCGGATATTTATTTCGTCGGCGGCTTCGGTTCCATGGGATGGGTTGCGCCGGCCGACTACATGACCGCTGCGGTCGATCCATTGGCAGGGACCGCGTCGGACCTCATCCGCGAGATCAATACGGCACAGCAGGAGACGCTCTTGCTGCTCGCCCGCGCATTCGGCAAGCTGGATGCGCAACAGGCGAGTATCACGACGATGGACCGATTGGGATTTCACCTGCGCGTCAAAACGCCCGACCGGATGCAGGGTGGGCGATTTGCCTTCACCGATCCTGTGCACAATGCGGAGGAAGCCCGCGCCGGTCTCGTCGATCTGGCCGCGAAGGCAAGGGCGGGGACTGAGGTACTGCACTCCCTGTAATTGCCGCGTGAGTCACAGCATCCAACGGGTGTGATTTCTGGCTGAGGGATAAGGGCTATTTCCCCTCGATCGCGTTCCGGATCTCCGTGCGCAGCACGTCCGAGTGGGGATTCTTCACCTCGCGGCGAATCACGATGTCGGTCGACGTGACCGGCTTGCCGTAGTACGCGCGGCTCCATTCATCGCGTGAAATCAGCACGGCCCCTTCCAACGACACGCCCGCGAACAGGCCCTTGGCCCGCACGAACGACAGCAGGTCCGCGCTCAGATTCGGCGTGGTTGCGCCGGAGACGCCGGCTCCGACCGGTCCGACGGCGACCGATCCATCTGCCCCTAGTTTGAAATTGCCGAGCAGCAGTGAATCGACCCCACGTTGTGTCAGGACGAGCAACACGACCTCCGACATCTGCGCGCCGAATTGAAAGCCGAAACTGGCGGCTCCCATGGTAAAAAATGCCGGCTCGCTCCATTCGCCGGTTTTTTCGTCCCTGGCCATGAACACGCCGCTGCCGCCCGATGCGCCATAGAGCAACGCGCCCTTCATATATTGCGGGACGATGAATAATCCTTTGGCGTCTTTGAGGTGGTCGCGAAACCAGGACATGTTGGAGTCGTTCAGAAAGTTGGTGAAGGTCATGCGGCACTGATCGACCAGGTCCCGCTGTTCACGGTCGTCGGCAAGGGCAGAAGCGGGAGCCATCCATGCGAGCAGAGACAGGAGCAGCGGCGTGAGGATGGCGCGGCAGAATCGGTGCCGGATCAGGCGGTATCGAATCATGGGACGTGGTCTCCCTCGCGCGGTTGTGAATCGAGCCGCGCTTTGTTATGGTGACCGATTGCACGACCGAATAGACGGCTCACACTCTATGATTGAGGATGGCTATGGCGACGAACGATAAGCAAGTAATTTTTTCACTGGTCGGTGTCGGCAAGGTCTATCCGCCGAAAAAGCAAGTCTTGCGCGATATCTACCTGGGTTTTTACTACGGCGCCAAGATCGGCGTGCTGGGTTTGAACGGATCCGGGAAAAGCTCGTTACTCAAGATCATAGCCGGGACCGATCCCAACTATGTGGGCGAGATCACCCGCTCGAAGGGCTACAGCGTCGGATTGCTCGAACAGGAGCCGCAGCTCGATCTCAACAAGACGGTCAAGGAAGTCGTCGAGGAAGGGAAGAAGGAACTAGTGGCGCTGCTGCATGAGTATGAAGCGGTGAGCAACAGCATGGGCGACGCCGGTCCGGATGAAATGGAAAAACTCATCGACAAGCAGGCGCAGCTGCAGGAGAAGATCGAAGCGGCCAACGGCTGGGAACTGGAAAGTGAACTCGAAATCGCCATGGATGCGCTCCGTTGCCCGCCCGCCGATCAGAAGATCAGCGTGCTCTCCGGGGGTGAGAAACGTCGAGTCGCCCTCTGCCGACTCATGATCCAGGAGCCGGATATCCTGTTACTCGACGAGCCGACCAATCACCTGGATGCGGAATCCGTGCAATGGCTGGAGCAGCACCTGCAACAGTACAAGGGCACGGTCATCGCCGTGACGCACGACCGCTATTTCCTCGACAACGTGGCGGGCTGGATTCTGGAACTCGATCGCGGCTCCGGCATTCCTTTCCAGGGCAATTACACCGCCTGGCTCGAACAGAAGCAGGACCGGTTGGAGAAAGAAGAGAAGGCCGAATCCAAGCGCAAGAAAACACTCGAGCACGAGTTGGAATGGATTCGCATGTCGCCGAAAGCCCGGCAGTCGAAAGGCAAGGCGCGTCTCAATCGGTATGAGGAATTAGTCAACCAAAAGCAGGACCAGCTGGCCGCCGATCTGGAAATCTATATTCCGCCGGGACCGCGGCTCGGGGATCTGGTGGTCGAGGCCAAGGGCATCAGCAAGGCGTTCGGCGACAACGTGCTCTACGAAAATGTCGAGTTCAGCTTGCCGAAGGGCGGCATCGTCGGCGTCGTTGGTCCCAATGGCGCGGGCAAAACGACCATGTTCCGCATGATCATCGGCAAGGAGAAGCCGGATACGGGCACCATCCGCATCGGCGAAACGGTCAAGCTCGGCTATGTGGATCAGGATCGCTCGCTCGATCCCAATAAGACGGTGTACGAAATCATTTCCGAGGGACAAGACACGATCATGCTGGGCAAGGCCGAAGTGAACGCCCGCGGCTACTGTGCCCGTTTCAATTTCGCCGGCACCGATCAGCAGAAGAAGGTCAAGGATCTGTCAGGCGGCGAGCGGAACCGCGTGCACCTCGCGCGCATGTTGAAGGAGGGGGCCAACCTCATCATCCTCGACGAACCCACGAACGATCTGGATGTGAATACGTTGCGCGCGTTGGAAGAGGGATTGGAAGGATTCGCCGGCTGCGCCGTCATCAGCAGTCACGACCGCTGGTTCCTGGATCGCGTCGCCACGCATATCATGGCCTTCGAAGGCGACAGCAAAGTGGTGTGGTACGAAGGCAACTACAGCGAATACGAAGCCGATCGCAAGAAGCGGCTCGGCAAAGAAGCCGACCAGCCGCATCGCATACGCTACCGCAAACTGACCAGGAATTAGCAGGTTGCTGAAGGGGGGCGGGCGGACTCTCAGTCGCACGCCTCCCTACAAGACACATCCGTTTTTTCGATTCAGCCGTAGATCCACACATGAACACGTTGCAGGGCTGGCTTCTACGCTATTGGTTCTTCCCCCTTGCCCTGGTCTCTGTCTCTTGCACATCGCTCGCTCCTCCCTCGTCTCAATCACCTGAGCCTCGTGCCTCCCACACCAGAGCCACTCTGTCTTTGGGGGAAAAGGAATTGGCGGACGGCCGGTTCGTCGGACTGGCCTTCTCCGGCGGGGGAAGCCGTGCGGCGGTGTTCGGGGCCGCGGTGATGAAGGAATTGGATGGTCTGGGGCTGCTCCAGCAGGTCGATGTGTTGTCTGCCGTATCCGGCGGTGCCTTGCCTGCGGCGTCCTATGCGCTGGAGGGGTACCGCGACTTTAATTTTCAAAACGGTTTCGTGGAACTGGTCGGTCGCGATTTTCAGGGAGCCATCCTAGGGCCCTGGTACGCCATGCCTCAGAACGCAATCCGGTATGCGTTGACCGATCGTATCCCAGCCGAACAGATCATTCAGGTTTTGGACGATCGGCTCTTTCGCGGCGCGACCTTTGCCGATCTCAATCCATCACGACCGATTCTCCTGCTGAATGCGACCGATGCCCTCACCGGCGATCCGTTGGTCATTTCCAACGAACGGTTTGCTGCGCTGGGCCAGCCCCTCGCTCCCTTCAGCCTCGCCCGCGCGGTGTATATGTCCGCCGCCTATCCGGGCGTGCTGGAGCCGTTGGCAATTCCTCATGGGCAGCCAGCGGGCACGCCAACAAGCGAACCTCCGCTGCTGGCCTACGACGGCGGGGCTGCCGACAACCTTGGTATCCGGACGCTGATGCAGGTGGTGAACGATGCGCTGTCGGAGCAATCGATGGCGGACCGGTTTCCCCGCGGCTGTCTAATTGTGTCGATCGATGCCACAGGCCGTCAGCTCAATGACCAGCGTAAACCACTCTCCGCTGCTGCGGCGTTGCTCAGAGGCCATCGACGCAATGTGCTGGAGTTGGCCGGGATTCCTGTTTCGCGGCAGGATACGTCGATGTTCGGCACCTTTCGGGTGGGGCTGAATGGAAACGGCGGGACGTGCCGCTTCTGGCACATTGCGTTACGCCAGTTGCCGGGCAGTGACCCATTAGGCGATCGTGTGACCTACATCAAGACCAATCTCGGGTTGTCGACAGAAGATCAGGCGGCGCTCGTGACCGCGGCGGCCAGACTCGTGGCGAAGGGCCGCGAGGAGATGCCTCAAGCAGACGGTTGGGCCGGCTTCGTGAGTGCCCGGCCTGCGCTTCTCACACATCCGTGACAGCGCCTCTCAAATCCCGGCGAGTGTTTGTGACCGGCGCAACCGGTTATCTCGGAGTGCGGTTCATGCCGTTGTTGCTTGAACGGGGCCATCATGTCACTGCCCTGGCTCGGATGGCATCCGTCCGCAAGGTTCCGACCGGATGCCAGATTGTCGGCGATCCGTGCCGCACGTGAAGCATGCAGGACTACATTGCTGTGCGCCATGAATGCGAAGCGGCGATTGCGGCGGCGGGGTTGGTCGCGACGATTCTCCGGCCCTGGTATAGTCTCAGTCCGGGCCATTGGTGGCCGTTGGCGCTGCAGCCGGTCTATCGCCTGATGGAGCAGGTCCCCGCAACGAGAGATGCCGCTCGGAGGCTTGGTTTGGTTACCATTCAGGAGATGCTCGTCACAATGTTGTGGGTGATTGAACGACCACCGTCCGGTCGTCGAGTGATTGAAGTGCCGGAGATCCGTCGCCTCGGCCGGAGTCCCGCATGACAGCCACCGTCTTGATTACCGGAGCCGGCGGTCTGATTGGTGGATACCTCGTCAGGACTGCCGCTCGGTGGGCCCCGCAATGGAACGTGCACGGAGTCACCAGGGCCGAGGCAGATCTGACTGACCCGGCGCAAGTGCAGGAACTCTGGCGTCGTCACCGGCCCCGTCTCCTGATTCACTGCGCGGCCTTGAGCCGAACCGGCGCCTGTGAGCAGGATCCAGTGCTCGCCAGGCGCATCAATGTCGAGGCGACTCGCGCCCTGGCTGCCGCCGCCCGGGACATTCCCTTTATCTTTCTGTCCACCGATCAGGTCTTCGACGGCTCGAAGGGCTGGTATGTCGAAACGGATGCCGTGCATCCCTTGAATGTGTACGGACAGACGAAGGGAGAGGCCGAGCAGGTCGTCCTCGAAAACCCGGCCCATTCGGTCGTTCGTCTCGCTCTGACAGCCGGCACCTCGCCGACGCACGACCGAAGTTTCGTCGAAGACATGGTGCGGACTGCGGCCAAGGGGAGGAAACTGACGCTTTTTACGGACGAGTTTCGCTGCCCCATTCCGGCGGGACCATTGGTACGCGCCCTGTGGGAGTTTGCCGCCCGGCCGCAGCCGGGTCTCTTTCACCTGGGTGGGAGCGAACGGTTGTCTCGATGGGAAATCGGTGAGTTGCTGGCGAGACGGTATCCGGAACTCCGGCCTTGGATTGAGCCTGGTTCAGTCGCCGACTATCATGGCCCGCCTCGTCCTCCGGACCTCTCGATGCGAAGCGACAAGATGCAGGCGCTGCTGTCGTTCCCCCTGCCAGGTTTTGGCCAGTGGCTCAGCCATGATGCTTCGATCAGCGACGATCCCTGGGACACAGGTCAGTGAGGCAAGGTTCGAATGTAGGCTAGCACGTTTTGGATGTCGCGTTCGGAGAGAAGACCTTTCCAGGACGGCATATTCGGTTTGCCCTCGTGGATGGTTGTCAGCAGGGCACTGTCGGATTTCTTTCTGGTCGCCGGGGCCGTGAGATTGGCCGGATCGGGCCCAAGTAGTTTGTATCCATCCCCTTTGCCCTGAGTTCCGTGACATCCGGCGCAGTGTTTGATGAAGAGTGTCTTCCCCTTTGCCGGGTCAGCAGCTTTCTGCACAGCATTCTCACTGGCCCCGGATTGGGCCGGTGCCGCAGCCACCATAGTTATCGCGACGATCAGCGCTCCGATGAACCCCACGTTCATAACAGTCCCTCCGACGTGATGCGACGGTACTTGCCACAGTCCTCTTGGTGAATCTTACCTGTCTCTGCAGTCGAATGCCATTCGACTGGGCGGCGCTGTCCTGAGGCAGGCCGTCATAGTACAATTGCGCGAATCTGTGCGGTGAGTCTGGTTCGTATGCGGTTCATGTCCGGTAGCTGATCGCATGACAGCGAGAGATCCCCTATCCCTCCTCATCACCGTCTGGGCCGCTTCCGCAGCCTTGATGGTCCTGCTCTGGTTGATCGAGCGCCGCATACGTAACGCGTCCATCGCCGATGTGGGTTGGTGTTATGGGCTGGCACTGGTGGGGTGGTGGTACGCAGGCTCCGTCGCGGGAGAACCGGCCCGGCGCTTGCTGGTGGCGTTGATGATCTTCCTCTATGCCGTCCGCCTCGGCACCCATGTACTCATCGACCGGGTATGGCGCAAGCAAGAGGACGGCCGATACCGCGCGCTACGCCGTCGATGGGGCGTGCACGAGTCCTCGCGCCTGTTCTGGTATTTCCAGCTCCAGGCCGCCGCCATCGCGATGTTTTCGCTTCCTCCCCTCATCGTCATGCAGAATCCCCATCCACCGTTTCATTTTTGGGACCTGATCGGATTTCTCTGGTGGGCTGTAGCCGTCACGGGCGAAGCGGTGGCCGATTGGCAGCTGGCTGCGTTTCGCAGCAAGCTGTGGAATGCAGATCGTGTGTGCCGGATCGGTCTATGGCGCTATTCGCGCCATCCCAACTACTTCTTCGAATGGCTGCACTGGTGGAGTTATGTGTGGATGGCGCTGGCGCTTCCTACGGGAGGCTGGGGCGTAACCCTGATTGGCCCGATAGCCATGGGCGTGGCTTTGCTGAAGGTGACCGGCATTCCCTGGACGGAAGCGCAGAGCATGACGAGCCGTGGGGAGGACTATGCCGAGTACCGGCGCACGACCAACGCCTTCTTCCCCTGGTTTCCGCGCCGGCATTCATGAATAGTCCGGATTAACAGAACGCGGACACACAAGGGGATACATGGCTGTCGTTATGGTTTGGGGTCGAGTTCAGCCAGACGTGTCCGGGCGATCTTGGCGGCGGGGCTGTCGGGGTAGTGACGGAGAATTTCTTCGTAGAGTTCCCTGGCGTGGGTTTTGTTGGTTTGGCGCTCTTCGAACTGGGCCGTCTCCAGCAGCTGCGCAGCCTGGTCGGGACCACAGGCGTACAGGGTCAGGAGTAGAGTCGGAATGATCCACGCAGGTGCTCTGTTCATGCGGTTACCCTCCGGGATGACTTGTCGCAGAACGGTGTCGTGAGCTGAGGCATGTGCGTAGTCTGGCTCAAGGCATCGGCAGTTGCAAGCCGGCGGTCTGGCTCGGACTATGTGGGATTGTGCTCGCGGATACCGTATCGCGGGGAGGTAATGGCTTCACTACGGCAGCGCGGGCAGCGGCTGGGACGAGTGAGTCTGGTCCGTTCGCGGAAGGCGTATGTGCAATCCTGGCATTCCGACGGTTCGAGCAGGAATGTCCGCGCGGGATCGCGAGACAGGGTTTTCACGATATGCGTTAAATGGTCTTCCACCTGGCGCTCCGGCATGCCGAGCAGTTGCGCCAGTTGGTGAGAAGACAACAGGGTACCGGTCAGCAGCTCAATGATCCGCCGTCGTGGTGTCAGTCCGGGTGACAACATCAGCGGGTATCTTAGGGAAACAGCCTGCTGATGAAAAGGCAGGAATCGGCCTCCTCGATCTTGGTATACTACGCAAGACTTCCTGAGCCTCCTTCCGCAACGGGAGATGCTGCGATGAGTGGACCGCTGTGGGACGAGTTGGCCGAGCTGGCGTTGTCCCGTGTCCGCGCGGCCGGGGTCGAGTATGCGGACATCCGTCTGCTCGATACGACGACGCGAACGATCAGCGGTGAAGACCGGCGCATCGCCCACATTCGCGAGAGCACCGATCGCGGGTTCGGCATTCGGGTGTTGCATCGCGGTGCCTGGGGATTTGCGGCCAGCTCCATCATTTCCCTCGAAGAAATCCCACGTGTGGCGGACCTCGCCATAGAAATCGCCAAAGGATCGGCCTCGCTCGCTATCACGAAGGTGCATCTGGCACCTGAGCCTGTGCATCGCGATCGTATCGTCACTCCCTGTCGGCTGGATCCATTCGCAGTTCCCCTGGAAGAACAAACGTCGTTGCTGTTGAACACGATGGATGTGATTCAGCGACATCCGGGCATCGCCAGAAGCCATGCCAGTTTCTGGGCACAACGTGACCGCAAACTGTTCGCCTCCACGGAAGGCTCTCATCTCGAGTTTACTCTGCTGGCGGTGCAGGGCGAGTGCAGCGCCACGGCGGTTCAGGACGGACGTTTTGCGACACGGTCGTTCAATACTCCGCATTTGCGCATGGGGTATGAGTTGATCCGCGATACCGACTTTGCCCGTGAAGGGGCGCGTCTCGCTGAACAGGCGGTGGAGAAGGTGCAGGCGCCGGTGATTGAGGCTGGGCGATACGATCTGGTGCTCGATCCGGAGCATCTGTCCTTGACCATGCATGAGTCCTGTGGACATCCCAGTGAGTTGGATCGCGCGCTCGGCTACGAGGCGAATTATGCCGGCACGAGTTTCCTGACACCGGATAAACGCGGTACCTACCGCTATGGTTCGTCTCACGTGAATCTAGTGGCCGACAACACCGAACCGCAGACGCTGGCGGCGACGGGATATGACGACGATGGAGTGAGTTGCCAGAAGTGGGACATCGTGCGGGAGGGGCTCTTCGTCGGGTACTGCACGAACCGCGAGGTCGCGCCGCGTATCCACGAGGAGCGTTCACGCGGATCGAACCGGGCCGATAGTTGGGGGAGCGTGCCGATGGTGCGTATCGCGAACATCGGGTTGGAGCCGGGCACCGCGACGCTTGATGAACTCTTGGCCGATGTGAAGCGAGGCATCTACATCGAGGGCCACGGGTCCTACAGCATCGATCAACGACGGTACAATTTTCAGTTCGGGGGCGATGCGTTCTGGCTGATTGAAAACGGTCGCCGCACGCACATGGTGCGGGACGTGATCTATCACGGCATTACTCCAGAGTTTTGGGGGCGGTGCGACGGTGTGGCCGATCGCAGCCATCGACGACGATATGGATTTATTACGTGCGGCAAGGGCCAGCCGGGTCAATCCGGCTGGATGACTCATGCCGCGTCCCATGCCCGGTTCAGGCGCGTGGATGTCATTGCCGGAGAAGCGAAGGTCAACGCATGACGGCGTCGATCACTCCATCGTGGCCGAAGTTGACGGGCCGGCAGGAATTCGAGTTCCTGGCTGAGCTGGTGATGAGTCACTCGACGGGTGACCACACCTTTCTGTCGTTGCGCGATGTGCATGGCGGCACGACTCGTTTCGCGAACAATCAGGTCATTCAGAATGTGAACCAGCGGCGCGGAACGTTGTCGATTACGGTGGCCTTCGGGCGACAACATGGCACGGCCAGCACGACGGATTTTACCGCCGGCGCGGTGCGTGAAACCCTCAAGCAGGCCGAGTGTATTGCCCGCATCTCTCCCGAAGATCCCGAATATCTGCCTCCCGTCGGGCCACAGACCTATCTGTCGCTGCCGACCTCGCGTCCCGAAACGTGTGCAGCCGGACCGGCGCGGCGGCTCGACTATGCGCGTGAGGCCATCGGCCAATGCAAGATGGAGAATCTGAACGCGGCCGGAACGGTGTCGTCCGGCACGACGATCGTGGGGCTGGCGGCTGACACGGGATTGCGGGCCTACGAGGAACGCACCGAGGCTCGCTTCAGTCTGACGGTGCAGGCGGGCGAAGCCACCGGCTGGTCGGCGGCGGCCCATCGATCCATCGATCGTTTGCATGTGCAGGAGCGCACGCTGGCGGCCATCATCAAAGCCAAACGAGGAGCGGACGAACCGCAGGAATTGCCGCCGGGTCGGTACACGGTCATTCTGGAGCCGGCGGCCGTCGCCGGGTTGCTGAGCTGGATGATCTGGATGTTGGACGCGAAATCGTTCTTCAAGGGGACGAGCCCGTTCAGCAGAAAACTGCACAGCCGGATCATCGACCGCCGGTTGTCCCTGTGGAACCAGCCCGCCCATGCCGACCTGCTCGGCCATGGATTTACGAGTGAAGGGCTCCCGGTCATCGAATCCGGCTGGATCGAGTCGGGGGTGTTGAACCAGTTATTGCACGACCGGTATACCGCGCAGGAGCATGGGATCGATCCACTGACGACGCTGGAGTCTCCCTACTTATCCGGTGAACGTCCCGTCGGCACAAGGGTGGACGACCTCATCCGTACGACGCAGCGAGGCATTCTAGTCACGAATTTCTGGTACATCCGTCCGGTCAATCCGTCCGATCTGACACTCACCGGCATGACGAGGGACGGCACCTTCCTGATTGAAAACGGCGAGATCACCTCGGCGATTCGCAACTTCCGATTTCATGAGAGTCCCTTGCGCGCATTCAACCAGGTGGATGTCTACACCGCTCCGGTCGAAGCAGTCACGTCAGAAACGGGGAAGGCCTTGGTCCCTGCCATGCGGATCCACGACTTTAATTTTTCAAGCGTCACTCGATTCTAGCCGGACTTTTCCCTGGAAGTCGGGTCGATTCTGCTCGGGTCGGGGCTGCGGGATTCCGGGCGCCGGACGGCAAAAAACCTGTCTCGGCCATTGACTCGGCCTGGTGGAAAGAGTAATGAATGAACGAGGCCTGACTGATACGATGCCGGTGTCATTATGAAGCGTAAACAACAGCGATTGGCTGACAAACCGATTCATCTCCTCACCTTTGCCCCGGACAAGTCCGAGAAGGGCGGTGTGAATCCGTTTGCGCCTTCGCCGTTACGCGCGGGCATTAGTAAAGTCTTTGTGAAATTGGAAGATATGACCGAACGGTTCGAGGATTGGTGCCAGTACGGCCGGTCCGAAGAACGGGCGGTACAACCACTGGGGCAGCGTGTGTCCAAGTGGTTGGGGGCTCCCGTCGCCAGGCATGCCGAGCAGGAAGCCGAAGCTGAAACCGGGTTAGTTCCGGCTCGACGGTGGGATGGTTCGGTCGGCGACGTGATCTTCCGGCTTCGTGACCGGGCGGGCTTTGTGCAACGCGCATTGACCGCACAGGCTCGGGAGCTCAAGGAGTGGGTGATTGAACATACCCGGTCCACCCAGGCGGAAGTCGATCAATTGCGGGAACAGGTGTCGACCCAACAGGCTCAGGTCGAGGAGCTATCGGCGCAACTCCAAGACTTGCGGGCCCTGGTGACCTCCCAGCAGCAAGTGTTGATGTATATGGGCAAGGACATGGAGCTGGCGCAACCTGCCGAGCTGCAACTCTCCCTCATGCCGTCACGCGCGATTTCGTATCGTGAACGCGATCAATCATCTTCGAGAGACCGGCGGGAGGCTTCTGCCGAAGCGTCCCAGTCACCCTACCTCAACGCCTGATTCTTGCCGATCCAGCAGGACGCTGAAAACGACCGCCAGCTTTGTTCTCGCATCGTTCAGAACCTCAACGTACCAAATTGGGAAAAGGTCTGTCCTGGACGGTGCGGTCGGATACGCACATAACGCCGCAGCTATGACACGGCCGGCTCACCGTCTCGCCGGCGTCCACAAACGTGGCGATCATTATTCTTCGCGCCGTGGACCTCGCTGCGGCCTCGCTGGACGACCGTTTTGAGCGTCATGCAGTCGAGCTATTTCAACCGATCTTCTCCCGTCGACGCGTTCCGGCTGGCAACTTCTCGGCGAGGCTGCTAGTTTGTGCTGTTTTGTGCGGTGATGTCGTTCTTGGACGGCGGCATCGTCCATCTCACATACGAAGATACGAGCAGGAGCGGGGGTGATGGTACAGAGGCGATATGCGAGGGCGGTATGTCGCGGCTTGGTGATTGCGGGCCTGGCACTGCCTGTGTGGGGTGGAGTTGCTCGGGCGGAGGTGACGCTGTTCGAGAATCTCGGCACCTGGCATCATGAGATCACGACGACCTCCGACCTTGCGCAAAAATTTTTCGATCAAGGCCTCCGGTTGGTCTACGCCTTCAATCACGAAGAAGCCATCGCAGCCTTTATGGAGGCTTCCCGCCTCGATCCCGATGCCCCCATGCCCTATTGGGGTGTGGCGTTGAGCTTGGGGCCGAACATTAACGCAGCCATGGATCCCAAACTGGAAGCCCGTGCCGTGGAGGCGATTCAGAAGGCGTCCGCGCGTGTGTCGCAGGCCACCGCCAGGGAACGAGCCTACGTGGACGCCCTCGCGTTACGGTACTCGACCAAGAAGTCTGTCGCCCGGAAAGCGAAGGATGAGGCCTATGCCAAAGCCATGCGTCACATCGCACGGGAGGCTCCCGATGATGTTGATGCCGCGACTCTGGCGGCTGAGGCGATGATGGTGCTAAGACCGTGGGACTATTGGCGCGCGGATGGACGGCCTCAACCGGGGACGGAAGAGATCGTCGCCATGTTGGACGCAGCGGTGCGGCAACGGCCGGAGCACCCCGGCGCGTGCCACTATTACATTCATGCGGTCGAGGCATCGCCCGAGCCTCAACGCGCGCTGGACTGTGCGAAGCGGCTGCCGTCGCTCATGCCGGGTGCCGGACATCTGGTGCATATGCCGGCGCATATCTACATGCGGCTGGGACGTTATCGGGAGGCATCGGAACGGAATGCGAACGCCGCGATGGTGGATCACGAGTATTTGTCTCACCACCCCCTTGAGGGCAATTACGCATCAGGCTACTATGCGCACAATCTCCATTTCCTGAATGCCTCTTTGATGATGGAAGGGCGGAGCGCGGAAGCGGTGCAAGTTGCGCGGGAACTCCTAACGAAGGTTCCGGCTGACGCGATCGTCAGGGAGCCGTCGCTGGAATGGTATGCGCCGACCCTGCTGCTGACCATGGCTCGATTCGGCCAATGGGGCGACTTGATCAGGCACCCGCCGCCGTCCAAGAGTTTACGGCTCACCACGGGCCTCTGGCACTTTGCCCGCGGGTTGGCCTTCGCCGCCACCACGCGATTCGGGAGTGCCGAGGGAGAATTGTCGAATCTTCGGAAAGCGATGAAGCCATTTGCCAGAACGAAGACCCCGGAAGGCAAGATCAGTCGCACGTTGTTGAAGGTGGCTGAACGGGTGCTGGTCGGCGAAATGGCGGCGCGGCGCGGGCAGTACGATGTCGGGATTCAGGCGCTCCGGGAGGCGGTGCAATTGGAGGCGTCCTTGCCGTACAGCGAACCGCCTTTCTGGCTGCAGCCGGTTCGTCACAACTTGGGGGCCGTCCTACTGCTGGCAGGGCGTCCGGCCGAGGCGGAAGCGGTGTATCTGGAGGATTTGCGCATCAACCCCGAAAACGGATGGGCCTTACACGGACTGACGCAAAGTCTGCGGTCTCAAAACAAGGGCGCGACTCAGGAAGAAACCAGGTTTCGGGCTGCATGGGCGCAGGCCGATGTGACATTGACGGGATCGCGATTTTAGCCTGTCGTGCCGGGATCGGTTCCGAACGCTCACAGGGGTGTCAGGTAAAGGACAACAGATGATCAAGACAGACTACGTGTTTCATGCCAGTGAAGAGGCTCGTGAATTGGAACGGTTGCAGATGCTGGAACGAATCTTCGATCCGGGCACGCACCGCCGGATGCTGGCGACCGGTCTGACCACCGGGTGGCATTGCCTGGAAGTGGGAGCGGGAGCCGGCTCCATCGTACGATGGTTGGAACAGCGGGTCGGGCCATCGGGCAAGGTCGTGGCCATCGACACGAACCCGCGTTTCTTGCGGGGAAGCGGGAGCTCGACCATCGAAATCCTGCAGGGCGATATCTGCGACATGGAGCTTCCGCCTGCCACCTTCGATCTGGTGCATGCGCGGTATGTGATGATTCATGTCGCGGGCTATCAGGCGGCGTTTGAGCGGATGCTGCGATGCGTCAAACCGGGCGGCTGGGTCATGATCGAAGAGCCTGATTTTCAAGCGGCTCGTGCCGTAGCCGGATCGGAAGCGGCCCGGGCGGCATTCGGGCGAGTGACGGATGCGATCGAACGGATGTTTACGGCGCGCGGTATGGACTATGCCCTTGGGGCGAAGTTGCCCGTCTTGTTCCAGCGCCATCATCTGGACCAAGTGACCGTGGAGCACGAGGGGCATTTGTCCGCGGGGGGCGGGATGATTCCGCAGTTGATGAAATTGTCGGCCGAGCAGCTTCGTGCGAAGTACGTGGCGACCGGGATGGTCACGGAGGCCGACATCGAGGAGTATGGACGGTTGGCCGACGATCCCGACTCCTGGGCCGTCTATTATGCGACGGTGGCGGTGACCGGCTGGTGGCAGCCGCAATGCGGCGGGCGAACCTAAGGATAGGGTATGCGATACATCGTAGGAGTTATGGGTCCGGCGAAGGCCAGGAAGAAGGACGTCGACAATGCTCGTGTGCTGGGCGAATTGATCGCGCGCCGCGAGTGGGTGGTGCTGACCGGCGGTCGTGACGTCGGGGTGATGGATGCGGCCTGCCAGGGAGCCAAGAAGGTTCCCGGCAGTTTGACGATCGGGGTCTTGCCCTCGAGTCGCGAACGTGTGTCCAAGTATGTCGATCTGGCGATCATCACCGAAATGGGCAACGCCCGAAACAATGTGAACGTCATGTCTAGCAACGTCGTGGTGGTTTGCGGACTGATGGGAGCCGGTACCGTGTCGGAGGTGGCCCTTGCCCTCAAGGCGGGGAAACCGGTGATTCTGGTCGGGGCCACGCCGGCCGAAGAAAAATTCTTCAAGAAGCTGGGCGGGCGACTCATCGCGGCGGTGGAAAACCCCGAAGAAGCCATTGGGCTCATGATGAAGCAGTTCGAACAGCAACAGCCGGATTTGGTGCAGGGGGCGCGCTCCTGGGGCGGAGTCTAGCCCGGACTCTACATGCAGACCTGCTGCGTCGTCCGATCCTCTCGCCCGCCGGGGCCGTTCTCGCTCGGCCTCCTCGACGGACTACAAGTACGCCTGCGTCGTCCTCACTTGCGAGCAGCCCCATCGGGCTTCGATCTCGAACGCCTCGCGACGGTCTGCATGAAGCGTCCGGGCTAGCAAGCGGCTGAAAAAGCCTGCCAGCTTTGTTCGCGATGTCCGTGAAACGTGAATCGTGAAGCGTATCTCGTTGGGGGGGGAGGAAGGGCTTAGGGCTATTAGCTATACACCATAGGCTCTTTTTTTTCGGACGAGAGACGAACGACGCTTCACGAACCACGACGGAAGCGGCGACCTTTTAGGGGGCGGCGGGGGAGCCGGAGAGCGCGCCTTTTTCCAGCAGCACGCCGGAGTTGTCGAAGGGGAGGCGGCCCTCCTTCGTATGCAGCACGCCTGTGACATGGTAGGCAAGGGGCTGATCGCCGGAGAAAGACAGGAGTTGACGGACGACTTGTAAGGTGGACGTACTAGTTTCCACCGATGTGACGGAGTCGCTCAGTCGCGGGATAACCAGTTCCTTGTTGCCGAGGCCGCGCGCCAGCCGATTTCCATTCAGATCGAGCTTGAAGTCGATTCCGGTGACGGCGAGCTCGAAATCGTTGGGGTTGCGAATACGCAGGTCCACCTGCAGCCGCTGCTCGAAGGCAGTCGTTTCCAGCGGCGTGACGTTGGTGACCAAGACTTCGGGGGCTTCCCCGTTCATGAACCAGGAGGCGCATCCGAAACACGTCAGCGCCGCCATCAATCCCGCAAACGAAATCAGCCGTTTCATCCCGCCCATCATACAGAAACATCTGTTCGATTACGATGCTCGTAGATACCAGCAGGAGATCGGGCAGGTCCGCCGCCGGCGTTCACAGAAGAGCTGTTTTGCAGCGTCACGGGAGACGAGTCCGAAGCCTCGATCGCGGTGCGTCGAGTGCTTTGGTAAGATAACCAGCGAAGGGTAGACTCAGGCGTAGGGAGGACTGATCCAATGAACAGCATGACACGCAAGATAAGGTGTGCGTTGCTGGTTGTGGCGATGGTGCTGGCAGGGTCTCTGGGATCGGCCGGGCAGGCTGCCGGGCTATCCGATCCGGCGAAAGCGTATTTCGCCGGAGGGTGCTTCTGGTGCATGGAGGAAGTATTCGAGAAGGTTCCCGGCGTCACAGCAGTGACCAGTGGCTACATGGGCGGGCGGGGTGAAAACCCCAGTTACGAACAAGTCTCCGCCGGTGGGACGGGTCATGCCGAGTCGATTGAAGTGGTCTACGATCAGGCTCAAGTGAGTTACGCCGCATTGCTCGAAACCTTCTGGCGTAACGTGGATCCGGTCACACCGAATGCACAGTTCTGCGACCATGGCAGCCAATACCGTGCCGTGATTTTCTATCAGACTGAGGAACAGAACCGTCTGGCCGAGGAGTCGAAACGCAAGATCGAACAGTCCGGGCGAATTCATGGGCCGATTGTCACGGAACTCACCCTGGCATCGCCGTTTTATCCGGCCGAGGACTCTCACCAGGATTATTATAAGAAAAATCCGGTGCGGTATAAATTTTACAAATATAGCTGCGGGCGGGCGCAGCGGTTGGAAGATCTCTGGGGGACTCCATGACCGGTTCAGGCTCGCAGGAGTGGTTGGCGCGGCTTATCCAGGATTGCCGAATCATTGCCGTGGTGGGGTTGTCGTCGAATCCGTCGCGCCCCTCCTACCGGGTGGCAGCCTACATGCAACAGCAGGGGAAGGTGGTGGTGCCGGTGAATCCACGAGAGACCGAGGTGTTAGGGGAGCCGGCCTATCCTGAACTCTCGTCTCTGCCCGGTCCGATCGATCTGGTGACGATTTTTCGACGATCGGAAGAGGCGGGTGTGGTCGTCGACGAAGCGATCCGGATCAAGGCCAAGGCTGTCTGGCTGCAGGAGGGCGTGATTGATGAGGCGGCGGCTGAGCGTGCGCGCCGGGCCGGATTGCAGGTGGTGATGGATCGGTGTTGGCTGAAAGAGCATCTGCGTTGTTTGGGCGAGCATTGACCGCGTATTCTACTTATCGCTGATAGTACCAGCGATAAGTCATCGCCCCAGACCTGGTTTCTCGATAGTCGCGTTTCAAGACCTCCCATCCACTCTCCGCTCCCGCCGATTTGTTTCATTTTCTTGAGCATTCCGTATCTCCATGGAATAGTGATGCGACGGGGCTCCGCGCCTCTCTTGCACCGATGTTCCTACCATTTATCTCTGGAGGTTACAGCCATGATGCCTTCGCTCACGGTATGCGCTCGTGCGTTGCTCATTCTTCCCATGGGACTCTTTGCAATGGGTTGTTCGCAGTCGGCCCTGCAGGGCCCCTCGCCACAGGAAAGTCTGGGCGTGGGGATCGTCACCGGTACGCTGGGGGCGCAAAGTCGGGCTACGGTGAGAGCCGGTGACCAGGCGGGCGGATCGCTGGTCGGCCAAGTGCAAGCGGTAGAGGGTGGAGCGTATCTGGTTCGGGATGGCGGCGGGCAGGAACATCGTATTCCCCACGATGAGAACACGAGGATCGATCGACCGGCCCACGTGGGTGATCGCATCCAATCCTGGTTCGATCGACAGGGCCGGGCCGTGCTCATCAGAAGCCTCGATGAGGATGTCCGGTAGGACGGGGCCGGGCTGCGCCGTTCGAGTCCCTGCACCATCATGCAACAGCCGGAATGGAATTCTCGCTGGGAGCGTCTGGCCCGCGTGCTCTGCCCCTTCGTGGTGGCCGGGTGCCTGATGGCGATGATGCCCCCGGCGAGCCGGGTCGCACTTGATCCGGGCATGAAAGACGTCCAGTTTCCTCGCGCTCCCGAGTCAATCATCGCACTCATTGCTGCCTCTGCCGCACAATATGGGCTCGACCCGGCTCTTTTGCAGGCGGTGATCAAGGTGGAGTCGAACTTCAATTCGGACGCCGTGTCATCGAAGGGTGCTATCGGGTTGATGCAGCTCATGCCCCTGACCGCTACGGCGCTCCATGTGCTGGACCCGTTTGATCCGAAGGACAACATTCGGGCAGGCGCGGCGCTGCTTCGACGACTTCTGAACCGGTTCGACGGGGATCTTACGTTAGCGCTGGCGGCGTACCACGTCGGTGAGGCACGAGTCAGGCAGGCGATCGGTGTTCCGGCGCTCCCTGCGACCCAACTCTATGTCGAACGTGTGCTGGGTCATTACAATCGATTCCGCGCGGAGGCTCACGGGGCGGCCACGGAATCGGGATCGCGAGACCCGGCTGGCCGGCCCTTCTTCTTCTCCCCTTCGCACAGATGAATGAAGCCGGCCCATGAATCGGTCCGCATCTGGGCGTAGGTATGGGGTGCCGCCCGCTCGCCGGTTGCATTTTTCTCCAGAACCGGGTACGGAATTCTGGCTCGCGCGACGGAGGCGAAACAGCAGCCGGCCGGCGGAGACCTGGTTATATTGTCGAGGATGGTGATGAAGAAAAGCGATCGCACTGCTCGGTTGGCCCAATCGGATATTCGTGCCATGACCCTCGCCTGTGCAAAGGTGAACGGGATCAATATGTCCCAAGGCGTCTGCGACACCCCTGTTCCTCCGGTCGTGGTGCAAGGCGCACAACAGGCGATGGCTCAAGGCCACAATATCTATTCACGTTTTGACGGCATTGTGGAACTGCGGCAGGCGATTGCCGACAAGCTGGCTGCATACAATCGAATCGCGGCCGACCCGGACGTCAACGTGACCGTCAGTGCCGGCGCCACAGGGTCTTTTCAGGCCACCTGCATGGCGTTGCTCAATCCAGGCGACGAAGTGATTCTCTTTGAACCGTTCTACGCGTACCACATCCAGGCGATCCACGCCGTGGAGGCGGTTCCTCGTTATGTGGCCATGCGGCCTCCGGAATGGTCGGTCGATTTTCAGGGGCTGGAGCAGGCCATCACGCCCAAGACCAAAGCGATCGTCGTGAATACTCCGGGAAACCCGTCTGGAAAGGTCTTCGCACGATGGGAGTTGGAACAGATTGCGGAGATCGCCTGTCGCCATGACGTGATGGTGATCACGGACGAGATCTATGAATATTTCGTGTTCGACGGGCGGGAGCATGTCAGCATGGCATCCCTTCCCGGGATGGCCGACCGGACCATTACCATCGGAGGATACTCCAAAACGTTCAGTATCACCGGGTGGCGCATCGGCTACAGTGTGGCTGAGGCCACGTGGGCCAAGGCCATCGGTGCGATGAGCGATGTCTTGTATGTCTGTGCGCCCACGCCGCTGCAGTATGGTGTCGCCGCCGGGATTCGCGCGCTCGGCTCCTCGTTTTACAGTGACCTGACGAAGGAGCATCAGCAGAAGCGGGATCGATTCTGCGGGGCCTTGGCTAAAGCGGGATTGCCCCCTGCCGTACCGCAGGGGGCCTATTACGTGCTGGCGGATGTGTCCCGACTACCGGGAAAGACAAGTCGCGAACGTGCGATGTATTTGTTGGACAAGACCGGCGTGGCGGGCGTGCCGGGCGAAGCGTTCTTCGAAGGGCAAGAGGGGCGTCGTTTCATGCGGTTTTGTATGGCCAAGACCGACAAGGATCTGGAGCAGGCCAGTCAGGCCATCGAACGATTCACGGCATGATCTCGTGGAGATATGCTCCCCGCTATCGTGTCTGCCAGGACGCGGTTCTCGTCATGGTGCCCCAGGTGGCCTTCTTGCCGCGCACCCATCGATACAAGCCGATCAGCTTCCACACGGTGTTTAGTTGGCGATACCCGAGATTTTCCAGTACGGCGGCCAGGAGCAGTTTGAATATGTCGCGCTGATCGGGGTAGACGTGGAACGACATCTCTTCCAGCAACAGGGCGCTTACCGAGAGTAGGACGCCCATTCCGATGCCCGCAGTGAGCAGAATCAACCACGTCTGGAACGAGACGACGCCCAGGACGAATCCGAGCGCCAGGAAACAGTAGCTGAACACTTCGACTACCGGGCCGACCCATTCAAAGATCGCCATGAATGGAAACGCCAGCCATCCGATCGTGCCGCTTTTGCGGTGGCAGAGCAGATCGAGATTCTTGGTCAGGCTCTCGCACAATCCGCGCTGCCAGCGAATCCGTTGATTCTTGAGCGTTCCCAAATCCTCAGGGGCTTCGGTCCAACACACCGAGTCGGGCACGAAGGTAATGCGATAGGGCTTGTCGTTGAAGCGCAGATACCGGTGCAGGCGGACGACGAGTTCCATATCTTCACCGATGGTGTCCGACCGGTACCCGCCTACGGTGACCACCGCTTCCTTGCGAAAGATGCCGAACGCGCCGGAAATAATCAGCATGGCATTCATCGGGGACCAGCCCAATCGCCCAAAGAGAAACGCACGAAGGTATTCGACGATTTGGAACAATGCCAGGAGATTCGTGGGGAGTCCGATCTTCGTCAGAAACCCGTTCTCCACGCGACAGCCGTTGGCGATACGGACGGTGCCGCCGCTGGCGACCGTGCGATGATCGTCGAGGAACGGCTGCACGGCACGACGCAGGCTGTCTGGTTGGAGAATCGAATCCGCGTCGATACAGCAGAACAGTGGGTAGACCGACAGGTTGATCCCGGCATTTAAGGAGTCGGCTTTCCCGCCGTTTTCTTTGTCGATCACGCGCAGGTTGGCGTGCAGAGAAGAATGGTAGATGGTCCGAATTTCTGCGGTCGGGAGTTGCGTATTGTAGGCCTCCGGAAACGGAAACAGGTCGAACTCCTTTCGCAGCACGTCGATGGTCTCGTCTTTCGAGCCATCGTTGACCACGACAATTTCGTACTCGGAGTAACTGAGCTGCAGTAACGAGCGGATCGACCCGGCGATCGTGGCGGCTTCGTTATAGGCGGGGACCAGTACGCTGATCTGCGGCTCGAAGCCCGTATAACTTTGCGGCAAACTTTCCAGCACCCGTTCCTGCAGGTATTGCCGTAGGTGAAAGATCGCGATGATGTCCAGCATCAAGTATCCGGCGGTCAGGCCGAGAAGGTACAGCAAGAACAGCCATTCGGAGATTGACATGAATGTTGTGAGCGACATCGATCAGGGCCTCTCCACCCGAGGAGCTGTCGTTGCGAACCGGAGTGAACACAAGTCGGTGAGGTGGGCAGTACAGGGTCGGGTGCTGCAGGTCGCCGCCTGCTTGGTCGGGGTACTCGGATGTCTCACCATGCCGTCCGTGGCCTCTTCTGCTGATGTGCCCGTCATGGGGCTCTTCCCGGCGACGATCTATGAGATTGACCTCACCTATGTCGGTGAGCAGACCACTCCAACCGTGGCCCTCCAGGGCCCACCGCGAGATGCCGCCCCTCTTCCTTATCGACCGTTTCAGCCCATTCTTGAACTCCAATCGGTGTTGGGGGAGTCCACGTCGTTCGGACCCTGCCAGGGGCAGGTTCACAAAGAGGAGCAGGGGATCGACCTGCAGTGGAGCGCGGAAGGCCAGGGGCGCTGTGGACAACGTATTGCGATACATCAAGCCGGAGCGCCGGTTGATCTCATGTCCTACCATTGGTTGCGGCTACGTGGCTTTGCGACCGGCTCTGTAGTGGTGGCGCTGGATGATCAGGCCGGTCACCGGCGAGAGGACAACGTACCGCTGGCGACGGTGACCGGCTCGTTCGATATCACCATTGCTTTAAAGGAGGCCGGTCGCCGGTTGGACCTTCGGTATGTGACGGCGATCGTGGTTTCCACTGAGGCGGAGAGTGCACATATTCACTTCGACCGGATGGAGGTGATCCGGGCGCCGTCAGGGAGCAAGCAGCCTCTCGGAATTGGTTTCTGGGTATGGAATTATCGTTCGGCGATGGAGAATCCGGAAGGCATATTGGCGACGTGCCGGATCCAAGCCTGCTCCCGTCTTCTGATCCAGATGCCGTCTCAATCCGACGACGAGGCCATTTGGCGCGGCTATGTCCGTTTGATGGCGCAAGTGCAGCACAGTGGCCTCGAAGCGTTGGCATTGGATGGATATCCTGAAGCCATTCAGGAACCTCATATGTTGGCCGATAAGATACGGAGGGTCCTTCAACTCGCGGAGCCAGGTGTGTTGTCCGGGGTGCAGCTCGATCTCGAGCCCTATCTCCTACCCGGGTTTCTTGAGGATGAGGTCCAACTTCGTCGGTATGTCGATACCATCGAGATCTTGAAGCGTGCGATCGACGGACGTACCAGGCTGTCGATCGTGCTGCCTTTTTGGTTGGCCGGTCCGACGATCGGCGGGCGACCCCTCGCCTATGCAGTGATGGACCGAGCCGACGAAGTCGCGGTGATGAGTTATCGCACCAATCTCGATGACGTGCAGGACATCGCTGATGACATCCTTCGATATGGCGCCGTGATGGAGATACCAGTGTGGTTGGCCGTTGAGACGACGACGCTACCGGTAGAACGGCATGTCGTCTTACGGCGTGAAACGGACCCTGCTCGGATAGAGGCGGTTTTGGACCGTGACCGGCGACTCCTTCAGTGGGTGCCGAAGCCTGCGCAGCAGAGTGTGGCGACTCAGCAGGAGGGCTTTCGCATTCACCATCGATACACGGTCAACTCGGAGCGGCTGAGTTTTGCGGGTCGATCGCGGGCCGACGTGTCTCTGGTCGTACAAGGCATGCTGGATACCACCTCGTCTCGCAGTTTTGCAGGAGTCCTTATTCACGATCTCGACGGATTCAGAGCCCTCCCTCAATAGGGTTGAGCAGATCGGTCAGCAGGGTCGACACGGATGCGGGACATCAGAAAACAAATCAGTCGGCGCCGTTCCGTCGGGAACGTTTTCCTGGTGAGCCTGCTCGCCACGGCGTCCTTGTGGGCGTGGTCTTCCACGCTCTCCGCACAGCCTGCGGACTCGTCTCCGCGACAGGTGTTGGAGAGGGCCACGGCCTTGGAGGTCCAGCAGCAGTATGGGGAGGCTGTTGCGGCCTACCGTCAGTATCTCGTTGCACGACCGGAGAACGACGAGGTGCGCGCGAAGGTGGCCAGATTGCTTTCTTGGCAGGGACACTGGGATGAGGCTGCGGCCTTGTACCGCGACGTCTTGACCCGCCATCCCCTCGACCACGAGAGTCGGGTTGGCCTCGCTCGTGTGCTCTCTTGGCATAAGCACCTTGATGAGGCTCGCCAAGAGTATGAACGAATCCTCCAAGAAGAGCCGAACCATCCGGAGGCGTTGACCGGACTCGGCGATGTCTTGTTGTGGGGCGGCCATCCGGATCAGGCCATGTCGTATTATGAGCGCGTGGTGGCGGCAACCGGCGATGCAGAGGTGGCGGCGCGGCTGCGTACGTTGAAAGCGGACTCTATGGCACCGACTGTCGCAGGACCCACTACGCCGTCGTCTGTGTCCTCGTCGGATCAGGTCGCGGCGATGGAGCGGGGGCGGCGATTAGAATTGATGCGGCAGTACACGGAGGCCGCAGTGGTGTATCGCGAGGAGTTGCAACGGGCTCCGGAGAACGACGAGCTCCGCGCCTCCCTGGCGAGGACGTTGTCCAGGCAAGGCGCACATGCGGAAGCCACGGGGCTGTACCGAGAGGTGCTGGTTCGTCATCCGGACGATCAGGATGTTCGGATCGCCTTGGCGCAAATACTTGCTTGGCAACAGGAGTTTGCGGAAGCCCGGGTGTTGTATGGCCAGGTATTGCAGGCGGACCCGACGCAGATGGAGGCCCGGCGAGGGCTGGCGGAGGTGGCTCATTGGCAGGGTCATCGCTCGGAGGCGGTGGAACGTTACGAGGCACTCTTCGCCGAGACTCACGATCCCGAGATTGAAGCGCAGCTGAAAGCCCTGAAGATCGAATTACTGGCCGACGCGAAGCCGGCTCATCCGGCTGAAGCGGAGGCGACCGTTGCTGCGCGGGACACCGACGCGCACGCCATCAGCAGCGCAATGGAGCGGGCAACAAGGTTTGAGATCGCCAAACAGTATCGAGAGGCCGAGACGGTCTATCGCGAAGTGCTCCAGCAGCATCCAGACAACGACGAAGTGCGTAGCGCCTTGGCGCGAGTGCTCTCGTGGCAGGGATCCCATGCTGAAGCGGCGACGTTGTACAGGGACGTCTTGGCGGATCATCCTGAGGATCAGGATATTCGTCTCGCACTTGCGCAAGTGCTCTCCTGGCAGAAACAGTTCGACGAGGCTCATGGGCTGTATGAGGAGGTGCTGCAGGCTGACGCGACGCGTGTGGAGGCCCGGCGAGGGTTGGCGGAGGTGGCCCATTGGCGGGGACATCGTTCGGAAGCCCTGAACCGCTACGAGGCCTTACTTGCGGAGACCCACGATCCGGCCATTGAGCAACAACTGCGCGCCGTGAAGTCCGAACTGCTGGTGTCGCCCCGGGCGGCAGTGGGGCAAGGTCTGACCGGGTTGCGCCTTCCATATCGGGACTACGCCAAGATCGGGTACAGCCACTATTCCTATACGAAGAATCAACCGGACGAGCGTGATGTTCTGTTTGAGATCGCCAAACCCTGGGGCAACCAGACCGTGGTGCTTCGAGTGGAACCGATGAACCGGTTCGGGTTCCACGACACGCCGGTGTCTGCGGAGCTGTACAGTCCGCTGTGGCAGAGAGCCTGGGGCTACATTGCGGCGCAAGGGACGATCAATCCGAACTTCTCGCCCAACTATTCAGTGGTCGGCGAGGTGGCGCAAGGGCTGGGGGGATTGCATGCGTCGCTCGCGCCGATCGAACTGTCCTTCGGATATCGCCGCCTCAATTACAAACAGGATGATATCGATCTGTTGATGCCGGGCCTGACGATTTTCCTGCCGTTCAATCTATGGTTGACCGAGAAGGTCTATTTTATTCCGAACACCGGCGCCATCACCCTCGCTTCACAGCTCACCTGGCGACCGACTGATCGCGTGCAGTTGTTCGCGTCCGGCTCGTTTGGGACATCCGGGGAACGAATTGTGGCCGCACAAGATTTTACTCGAGTGGGGAGCCGCACCATTCAGGCCGGCGCGACGTTTCCTCTCACGGAACGCTTCTCGGCGGAAGTCTCCGGCTATTACGAGGACCGGGGATTCCTCTATGTCCGTCGCGGAGGCAGTCTCAATCTGATCTATCACTGGTAATCGATGGAACCGTCGGCACGTGCCTGCCTCACAGCCGTCGCCGTGGTGATTGTTCTGCTCGTGATCCGGAGCTGAGTCCTGCCGAGATCGAACCCTGATCAACGCATCGAGATCTCAGCGCAGGGCTCTTCACGCGTTCCAGGACTCACCGGCCCCCACGATACCAGTGGTCGACAGCGAGCAGATCGGTGTGCGGCGGACTCGCCGGAGAACCAAGGGATCGTGTAGGTGGACTTAGGCGGCTCGGGGTTCTTGGGAAGAGGGGGGGATCGGGCGGGTTTTTCCCACGTTCGTTTGGGCCATGAAGGGAAGCATATGTTCGTGTGACTCAACCGTCGAGAGGCCGCTACACAATTCCGTCAGTTTCTCCGGCGTCATCCAGGGCAGTTTGGAGAGGGCTTCAGCCGCCCGATAGCGTACCCACCAGTGTTCGTCATCCAGCAGTTTGATCAGAAGCGCTTCATCTTCCTCGACACCGACCTTGCCGAGCGCCGAGGCCGCTTGAAGACGCACATACCAGGTTGGATGAAAGATGTGCGCACGAATGGTCGCGACATCCCGCGGGTCACTACATTCTCCGAAGAGAAACAGGCACGCGGCCAGTATATCGTCCGGTGGCGTGCCTCGTTGTAGGAGTGCCCGGAGGGGGGGCAGTCCCTGTGGACTCTGAGTCGCGGCGAGGTGGCGTATCAAGCGGGCGGCGATTTGCGGATGGGCCTGACTTGCGGCTATGGCAATGGTTTCCGCGGCAAGACCCGGGTCTACGGCGTCGAACATGGCAACGACTTTGAGTGGGGACCAGTCGTGCCGTCGGCTGATCACAGGAATCAGCAGGGGGATGGCCGCTTGCGCATCGATATTGAGTAGGGCCTTGGCCGTGACGAGAGAGAGAAACGCGTTGTCAGACTCCAAGATGACGGCCAGCTCGTCCCAGGCGGATCGTTCTTGTAGATGGCCCAGGGTGACGATCGCCAGCAGCCGCCGGCGCAGTCGCCTGTTGTGCAGGAGCTGCTTGGCGACCTGGTCGGTGTCCATCCGCCGGGCCAGCTCAATCAATTGCGCGCGTGCCTCACCTTGAATGGATTCATAACAGTGATTCCACAGATAGAGAAAGACAATATGGTCGCGAGGTTTCAGCGGCGGCACCGTCTCAGGTACTTCGACAACGCATTGAGCAAGCAGTGGCCTCCAGGTCTCGGTGACGGCCTGGCGGCGCCGTTCTTTGGCGAGACGAAGCACGCGTAGCAGCAGGATGCTCAGCAAGAGGAGGATGACGGCGGAATAGATGCCGAGCGCGGTCAGGGTACCCACTTTGAGTGCTGCATCAGCATGGTCGAGGGCAAGCACGCGGGCGTCCTCTTCGAAATGGCCTACGCCGATGGGCCCAGGAAACGCTTCAGCCGACTGGTGAGCTCACGAGGGTTAAACGGCTTGAGCATATAATCGTTGGCCCCGCTCTCAAGTGCTCGTTTGATGTCGTGTTCACTGCCGTCGGCGGTCAACATCACGATCGGCACCTTTTCCCATGCGGCCTTGCTGCGGATGTACGTGAGGACTTGCAGTCCGCTCAGAAACGGAAGCATCACGTCCAGCAAGATGATGTCCGGCTGCTCCATCGTGTCGACCAATTCCTGGGCGCTGCGTCCGTCCTTCGCGTGGACGACGCGGTAACTTGCCCGCTCCAGTAGAAACTTCAGCAAGCTCGCCGTATCTTCTTCGTCTTCGACCATCAGGACCATAGGCTTATGGGGCGTGGTGGTTTCCATGGGAGGACTCCTCAGTTGCGGGATCGCGGGGCATGCCCTATGCGACCCGGTTCTGTCTTGTGTGTGAACCCCTCAGTAGTCGGTTGAGTCGCGTGGCCAACTGGGTTGGGCTGACAGGTTTGATAATATAATCGTTCGCACCGAGAAGGGCAGCCCGTCGCATATCAAGGCTATCAGTATCGGCGGTCAACATGGCCACCGGGATGTTTTTCCACTGCTCCTGTTCGCGCAGGTGCACAAGTAGATCGAGTCCGCTTATATCGGGTAGGTGGACATCCAGTAAGACCGCATCCGGTGGTGCCATCGTGGTGATCAGACGTCTGGCATGTTCGCCGGTGTTGGAGTGAATGACCCGGTACCCATTCTTTTGTAGCACGAATTCGAGCAAACAGGCGGTATCTTCTTGATCTTCGACCAGCAGAATGATCCGTCCAGAGGCGTTGGTACGCCCGGTCATGCGGTTCGTCCGTTCCGTTTCGTTGCGGACGGACGCCGCGCGCGCGGTTCTCCGTCGCGGACGTGTCGGCATTGGGCGCACCGGCGCCTCAGTGACCGCAGGGGGAGCGTCCACGACGACGGAGGACAGCGCGCGCCGGACCTTGCGCATCACTTCCTCTATGCCGGCCGTTTTCACCACATAGTCGGTGGCCCCGTGAGCCAATGCGCGCTCGATGTCCGCCGCGCAGGAATCGGCACTGACCATGATGATCGGCACATGCTTCCAATCGGGATTCAACCGAAGTGCGATCAAGAGCTCGAATCCGTTCACATAGGGAAGAATGACATCGAGCAGAATCAGGGCCGGAGGAAGCATGGTCTCGATCAGGCAAATCGCCTGCCGGCCGTCCGCGGCGTGAACGACGTGATAGCCGTCGCGCTCCAGCACGCTTTTCAGCAGTGCCGAGGTGTCCTGCTCATCTTCGATACTGAGGATTGTAGGAGTCATGTGCTCTTCCTCTCGATGTCCGCTCGGAGCCGTCCCATCAGGCTCGTCAACCGGTCGTTATTCTTCGTACACGATTTCGACACGTTCCAAGTATGACCCCAAGACCGGGAGGTCGGTACGAATGGATTGTTCGTCCGTGGTCTTGGCGGCTTGTTCAAGTCGAGTGGCGATGACGGTCATGGCCTGAAAGCCATAACTGCCGCTGACCCCCTTCATGCCGTGGGCCACCTTTCGGACCGTTTCGAAATCGCCTTGGTCCACGGCCGCCGTCATCGTTGTGAGCTCTTTCTTCCGGTTGGCCATGAATTTGGGGATCAATGGTTCAAAGGATGCATCCACATGAACGATAATCGGTCCGGACCCGAGGTCCGAAGATGCAGGCGTGCTGTCACTCATCAGGCTGCGTCCTTTCGTGATCTGAGGATTCCATACCGGTGAATGGCTTCGAGCAAGGTACGCTTCTTGATCGGTTTGGTCAGATGTGCGGTACAGCCGGCAGCCAAGCTCTTTTCGAGCTCCTCCTGAAAGGCATTGGCCGTAAGAGCGACGATCGGTGTCGGCACTCGATGCGCATCGGTTTCCCACTGCCGAATCGCGGTGGTGGCCTCATATCCGTCCATCTCCGGCATTTGAATATCCATCAGGATCAAATCGTAGTGGCTCAGCTTGAATTTCTCTACGGCTTGCAGGCCATTTTCTGCCGTCTCGAGAATGTAGGGCAGATCTTTGAGGAACAACGCCATCAGGTTACGGTTATCTTCGAGGTCCTCTACGAGCAGGATGCGTAAGGGGCTGGCCAGTGAGGTGTCCGGCGCATCCGGTGCTGGGAGCTTCATCGGAAGATCAGTGACGCCCTCCTGCTCGATGGTACGCAGGGCTACTTTGAGAAGCGGGGTGCGTCGGATTGGTTTCGCTATAAAAGCTCGGACCCCGACGGTGTTCAACTGGAGTGTGTCGGGAAGTCGCACCTCGGAGGTGAGCAAAATGACCGGTATGGACCTGAGTTGGGCGTCGGTTTGGAGCGCCGCCGCGAGCTGGAGGCCGGTGAGGCCGGGCATATGGCTATCGAGCAGCACGAGGTCGTACTGTCCCCCCTGCGTGGCGGCCTGCCGAAGCCTGTCCAATGCCGAGGTGCCGTCGGATGCTTCATCCACCTCGGCCCCGAACTCCGACAAATGCTCTCGCACGACCAGACGGTTGATCTCGTGGTCGTCCGCGATGAGAATACGCCGTCCGGCCAATGCGAAACTTGGGAGAGGCGAACTGTCTGGACAGGACTCCTGTGGCAGACAGGTAGGCAGTTGTGCCGTAAAGTGGAATGTGCTGCCGGCTCCGAGTGCACTGTCGACCCAGATGGTGCCACCCATCATGCCGACAAGTCGTTTGCTGATGCCAAGCCCCAAGCCGGTTCCCCCATACTTGCGTGTGGTCGACGAGTCGACTTGAGTAAAGTTTTCGAAGATCGCCTGGATCTTGTCTTCGGGGATGCCGATGCCGGTATCCGTCACGGTGAAGTGAAGGCTGCCGGAATCAACTAGGGTGGGAAATGACTGCACCGTCACCGTGATGCTACCAGACTCGGTGAACTTGATGGCGTTGCCGAGGAGATTGATCAGGATCTGTCGGAGCCGTGTGGGGTCTCCCGAAACCCAGGGTGGCACATTCGGGCCAATGTAGGCGATCAGCTCCAATCCCTTGGCATGTGCGCGTCCGGCGAGGAGTTCAGCGGTACTCTCGATGACGTCGCGGAGGTCAAGCGGGATCGTCTCCAGATTCAGGTGGCCGGCCTCAATCTTGGAGAGATCGAGGATATCGTTGATGAGTTCCAGCAAGGCATCGGCGGCGTGAGAAAACCGGTCAACATAGTGGCGTTGATCGACGGTCAGCGTGGTTTCTTTCAACAAGTCTGCCATCCCGATGATCGCATTCATCGGCGTGCGGATTTCATGACTCATGGAGGCGAGAAATTCGCTCTTTGCTTTCGTGGCGGCCCAGGCCTGGTCGCGGGCGTCCAACAGCTCTGCGTTCCGCTCCTTCAGAATGGCGGCTGCGGTCGCGAGTGCCAGTTCCGTGTGTTTCCGTTCAGAAATATCGGTAAAGGCGATGACGGCGCCCGACAGGAGGCCGGCCTCATACACCGGGCGGGCGTCGATTTCCGCCGAGAACAGAGACCGATCCTTGCGCCATAACCCGTCATCGTCCAATCGGCAGCCTTTTCCGGTCCGGTAGACTTGGGTCAATGCACAGCGCTCTTCAGGACAGGGTGAACCATCCGTATGGGAATGGTGGATGAGAGCATGCAGAGGCTGACCTAGCAGTTCGTCCGGGGTGTGACCCAACAATTCTGCTCCTGCCGGATTCACAAAGGTGCAGCGACCGTGAAGGTCCATGCCGCAGAGGCCTTCAGCCGTGGAGTCGAGCAGCAGTCTGATGTTACGACCCAGCCGTTCGCGCTCTTCTTGCGCCTGCTTCAACAGGGAGATATCACGGATCGCCGACAGCGCGTAGCAACCGTCTTCCATGTCAACGGAGCTGAGGCTGATTAAGATGGGGAATTCGTGCCCATCCTTGTGTTGCCCGATCAGGTCGTCGTTGTCACTCGTGGGTCGGGTGTAGGGGGCCGCTGTGTCCTGGCGGGGTTGAGTCGGATGGGCGCGCTGATATCGTTCCGGCATCAGGGTCTCCACCGGCCAGCCGACCAGTTCGTCGGGCCGGTAGCCGAAGGTGGATTCGACGACGCGATTGACGTAGACGATGCGTCCGGCATCATCCGCCATGACAAACGCGTCCGGAGACGCGTCGAGTACTTTGAGGAATCGCGCTTCGGCCGCCAAGGTCCGGCGGTGTTCGTGTTGAGTTTGAAGCCAGGCGCGTTTCAGGCTGATGGTGCTCCAGAGGAGTACGGCGATCAGCGAGGCAATGACGAGAGCACCGGCGAGCCCAATAATGAGAATGCTGGTGAGGATCGGTGCGAGGATGTCGTGACGGTCCGCTCGTACCAGAATGCTCCAGTACAGCCGCCCTTCGTCATCGTACCCCTGCGTGCGAGCATAACCGGTAATCACCTGCGTCTTGCGGCGAGGATACCACTCCTCGACAAAGCCGGAGGAGCTGATATCGGTCAGTTGTGCTGAAGGGACCCCCATCTGTCTCAGGTTATGCTGCCCCTCCTCGCGCAGGAACGAATCCGCGATCAGGTCGCCACGATGGTTGATAAGCTGGTACTCCAGGTGTACGGCATTTCCCCACAAGGTTTGCAGTGCCATCACGCTTTGGGTGAGCACGTCTTCGAGGGTGGGCACACCGATCCGGGCGATCACTCCGCCTTTCCACTCGCCAGCCGGGCCGTTGACGCGCGCCATCATCGTCATTGCGAACTGGCCGTGATCGTCAGGGCTCATGACGGCATCCTCGACGGCGGTTTGGGCGCCGTTGCGTAGCGAGAGGAAGGCCGCATTGCGACCAAAATCCTTCCCGATCAGGGAGTCTTCGGTGGCTGCAATCACGCGTCCCGTCGCATCGGTGAGGGCGACCCAACTGAACTCCGGTGCGAGATCTAGCAACGCTCGAAGAATCGGTTGGATTTTTTTGCGGTTTTGCGTAGAGAGGACGGGCGCATGCGAGAGTAACGTGATGCTATTGATCCGTTCGTGCACGATCATATCAAGCTTGTTGGCGCTCTCGGCCGCCACGGTGGCCACGTTCTGCCCTGCATCGGCGACCAGACGTGTTTCAACGTGCCAGAGCACGATTCCTCCGACGAGCAATGGAAGCAACGCCACGACCAGGATCAGTCGGGTGAACCATTTACTCGAGGCGAGGGCTCCATGTTGCCAGATCTGTTTCATCAGTGGGGCTGTGTGCTCCTATGCGTCATGCTGCCCGGGTGCGACGGTCGGTGTTTTCGCCTGAACGAGTGCTGTCAACAAGGTCTGTTTTTTGATGGGTTTGGTCAGGTGTGCATCACATCCTGCCAAGAGGCTTTTTTCGATTTCTTCCCCAAATGCATTGGCCGTCAATGCCACAATCGGTCTTCGAGCCCGCTGCCCGTCTACTTCCCAGGTCCGAATGATGGTTGTGGCCTGGTCCCCGCCTATCATGGAGGGGGCGAGGAAAAACGTGAGGATTGCGATGACGGTGCCCTGGGTCATTGTCAGGAAGGGGATGCCGAGCGTCGTTGCTCCCTTGAAGGCACGTGTGATTGAGGCGGGATCGTACCGTTGAACATCCGGTCCACCGATGAGACTCACTCGCATTTGCGTGTCGATGGTTCCGAGCATCAGCCAGACGATCAGCGCGATCGGGATGAGTCCAAGCCACAGCCGAAAGTCTTTCTTCTGGCCTTCCATCTGATTGCGTGTCTTCTCCACTCGAAATGACCTCCGTCCAGGGCCCCTATGCCGCGCGGGGCTCACGCCGTCGGGCGTGCTGTCGAATGGCCTCCAGGAACGTCTTCTTCCTAATGGGTTTCGTGAGGTGCGCGTTACAGCCGGCGTCTTGGCTTTTGTCGATATCTTCTTTGAACGCGTGGGCTGTCAGGGCAATGATCGGCGTGGCGTCCCGCTTCTGACTCTGTTCCCAGGCTCGAATGGCGCTCGTGGCCTGATATCCGTCCATGACCGGCATCTGAATATCCATCAACACCAGGTCATATCGGCCCGCTTGAAACTTTTCGACCGCGATGGCCCCGTTCTCCGCGATGTCTAATTGATACGGCGTTCCCTGCAGGAACAAGGCGATCAACTTGCGGTTGTCTTCCAGGTCTTCGACTAGGAGGATGGACAGCGGAGCGTGGTCGGCTGGCTCGGGGTGAACAGGCGTCGTTGCAGGAGGCGGAGGGGTGGTTGGCTGCTGTTCCAGCGCAAGGGTGACCGAGTCGAGTAAACGTGCGCGGCTGAGTGGCTTATACAGATACATGACGTTCTCCAATTCGTCGCTCCGGCGCACGGCATTCCGCTGCACTTCCGCGGTGTGAATCACCAACGGCAGCGCGGCGCCGTCAGGTCTGGCGCGGATGGCTTTTGCGAGTTCCACCCCATGCTGGTCCAGGAGGCGATCGTCGATGATGACCAGGTCGATCGGTTGGGCCCGTTGTCCGGCCGCATCAAGGGCGATCAACGCCGTGGCTCCATCCGGTGATTCGACAATCAGCGCGCCGAGTCTGGATAAATGCTCTCGCATCATCGTTCGCTGGGTGTGATTGCCGTCCACCACGAGAATCCGATGTCCTTGGAGCGACGTCGAGGGCGGTGCCGCCATGGGTTCGGACAGCGGTGTTTCGCAGCGCAGCACGAAGGAGAAGGTGCTCCCCTTCCCGAGCTGGCTCTCGACCGTGAGCCGTCCCCCCATCAACGCCACGATGCGTTTTGAAATGCTCAGCCCGAGACCGGTTCCGCCATACTTGCGGGTGGTGGAGGAGTCGACCTGCGTAAAGCTCTCGAAAATGGAGCCGATCTTTTCGCTCGGGATGCCGATGCCGGTATCCGAAATGGAGAAGCGAAGGGACTTCGACAGCGTCTGATCAAGGATGGGTTCCACCCGGACCACGACTTCTCCGTGTTCTGTAAATTTGATCGCGTTGCCGACTAGGTTGATCAGGACCTGCCTCAGGCGGGTGGGATCGCCGATGAGTGAGATGGGAGCGTCTGGGTGGACGAACGCAATCAAGTGGATGCCCTTGGCATGGGCGCGGACGGCCATCGACTCCGCGGTTCTGTCGATCAGATCATGCAGGTCGAACGGAATCGATTCCAGTTCCAAGTGCCCGGCTTCGATTTTTGACAAGTCCAGGATGTCGTTAATCAGTTCCAATAGACTGCTGGTCGCGCGGCTGAATCGATTGACATATTCCTGTTGCACCGCTGAGAGGGAGGTTTCTTGAAGCAGGTCGGCCATCCCGACAATCGCATTCATCGGTGTTCGGATCTCGTGGCTCATGGAGGCCAGAAACTCACTCTTGGCTTTCGTGGCCGCCAGGGCATGGTCCCGCGCCTGTTGCAGTTCTGTGTTTCGACGCGCCAGCTCTGAGGCGGCATCCGCCAGGGCGGTTTCCGCGGCCTTGCGGTCGGTGATATCGGTGATTGATCCCGCCATGCGGACCGCTTGCCCCTGGGCGTTCCACATCGCCTGTCCCCGCGCGCGAAACCAGCGGTACTCATTCGACTTTGTGCGCAACCGGTACTCCGCGTCGTAGGGCGTCCGTTCGCTCAGATGCGCGGCCACTGCAGCCGCGATGCTACGCTCGTCGTCCGGATGCCGGCGGGACGACAGGCTGCTGAAGACGTGGTCGGTATCGTGGTCGTCGTACCCGAGGAGTTCTTTGTAGCGCGGTGAGACATACAGCTCGTTCGTCAGGATGTTCCAATCCCAAATGCCGTCGCTCGACCCGCGGACGGCGACCTGATAGCGTTCCTCGCTCCTGCGCAGGGCGGCTTCCGCCTGTTTGGTTTGGGTCAGATCCCTGGCAATTGCGAGATAGCCGGTGATGTTACCAAAGGCATCCCACATGGCGGTGATCAAGAGGGTGACGGGAATCGGCTGGCCGTCCTTCCGGACGTAGGTCCATTCCCGTTCCTCATATGCGTCACGCCGGACTTCTTCGACTAAAATGTCGAATCCTTCGATGGGACAGCCGAACCGGCTCGACAACTCCTGTGCGCGGGACTCCAGTTCGGAGGGACGATGCAGCACGAGTGGCGATTGTTTTCCCACCATCTCGTACGCTTCATAGGCAAGCATCCATTCCGCCCCGCGGTTGAATACGGTAATAAGGCCTTCAGGGTTCATTGCGATGATGGCGATTTCTGTGGCGGAATCGAGTACTGCCTGGAGCCGCGCTTGGGTGTCGAGAATCTTATCCCGAGCCGCCTTCTGTATTGTTTGATCTCGGCAGGTGCAGAGGAGCCACACCTCTTGATTGTCTTGGGTAGGGAGGAGGACGAAGGAGACTTCAGTGGAGATACTGTCTCCCAGCTTCTTCATGCCGGTCGTTTCCCCATGCCAATGCCCCGATTTCATGAGGAGAGGGAAGAATACGGTCTCGATCTTCGCGGTCCATTCGGGTGCGTAGAGATGTTTCCACGATTTCCCGATCAGTTCGGCGGTGTCGTAGCCGTAGATGTTCGCATGCGCTCGGTTCATGTAGGCGTAGCGCCCGGATTGATCCAGGAGGGCGATCCCCTCCATGGCGTGGTCAAAGGCGAAGAGTATCCGTGTGTGGAGCGCTTCGAATTGTTTTTGGGCGGCCAGGGTTCTCGCCAGTTGAAGATTCCGCAAGCGTAACTCAAGCTGACTGAGGACTTGCCGTCCGAGGATGGCCAGGGTCTGCCGCTGGTTCGTCGTCAGATGACGAGGTGTCCGATCGATCACGCACAGCGTGCCGAGGCTATACCCTTCCGTGCTGATGAGTGGCGCGCCGGCGTAAAACCGAATGAAGGGCTCTCCTGTCACGAGGGGGTTGGTTGCAAACCGTTCGTCTTCGAGTGCATCCGGGACTTCCAGGATATCGCGCTGGAGGATGGCATGGGCGCAGAATGCCAGATCGCGCGAGGTCTCACAGGTCGCGATTCCCACCTTCGCCTTGAACCATTGCCGCAGTGGATCAACCAGGCTGATCAGCGCGATCGGCGTTTCGCAGAGCCCCGCGGCCAGCTGCACGAGATCATCAAAGTTCGTTTCCGGATCGGTATCGAGGATCTCATACCGCATGAGGGCTTCGATCCGTTGGGGTTCGTTGTCGGGGAACGGAGCGGTACTCATCGTGCGATCAATTTCGTCTGCGGTCAGATGGTTCGTGGGTGCTCTTGGGCATCGGTCTACAGAACCCGTTTGTGCCGGCGCAGTGTGCCAGGCAAGCCTTTCCTACCTTCTCTTTATCGGTCAACGGGATTCGACCTTGAGGCCCCTAGGATTCATACATACGTTCTACGTCAGGGAGGGCTGGGGCGAGATCTGCCGACGACCAGCTCGACGTCCGTATTGCCGTGCTGTCTGTTGCAAGTTTGGACGCGACCGATGAGTGGTTGAAATGAGCCAAAATGCGTCAGAGACTTGAGGCAAGTGAGTTTGCGTGATATGTTTTTTGTTCCGAGAAAGCACCGAAGGAAGAGCGTATATGGACAGACCTGGGATTCACGCGATCAAGTCTACAAATTTGGCATTCATGTCGATCGGTCTTGTGGCGCTGGCGCTGCAAGGGTGTGGTCATGCGTCACGGCCACCAGAAGCGACCTGGCCGGAGCCCTCGTCGGGGGAAATCTCCTTGCATCGGGCGGAGCATGCGGTTCTTGCAGGAGAATGGGAATACGAAGAAAGCGGGATGGTGGTGCCGTTGAGGTTGGACCAATTCGGCAATGGCTTTTACGATTTTAAGGATGGGCGGTTTCGAACTGACATCTTGTCCGACCGCCACTGGACGGGGGCCTGGGCTCAACGAGAGAATAATCGGGAAGGGGGATTTGAGATCACCTTATCGTCCGACTATTCAGAAGGCGAAGGTCGCTGGTGGTATACACGCATCGAGGGTGATACTGCTCCAACCAATCCCGGAGGGCGGTTTCACGTGCTGAAGGTGCAATCGATCGTTGAGAACCAAGGATCACGCTCCGCGCCTTCCTCTCCCTAGCAGTGCAGTGACCTACTGTCCTAGGTTATCCGGTGACCCACTCGTTGCAGGATCTACCCGTTCATAGAGCGCTGAGTAGTCCACATCGCCTAGCCCCATGGCAATGGTGTCGAGGAGCAGTGATCGGACCCCCGGGAGTCCGCCTGGGGAGAGCTGTGCGGTGTCTGCGGCGGCAAGGGTTAACTCCACATCTTTCAACAGGTGTCGGGTCGAAAAGTTTGGCCGGGCATAGTTGCGTTCCGCGAGTCGAGGCAACTTCTTCTCGAACGTCGGCGCATAGAGGGCGCTTTTTCGCAACACGGCCATAAAGGTATCCACCTCCACCCCGCCTCGACGAACCAGTCCAAGACTCAGGGCGAAGGCCGCCGTTTCTGCGGCAATGAGTTGATTCAGCGCGAGCTTCATCACGGCGGCTTTTCCCACCGGGCCGATCAGGCGCACGTCCGAACTGAGGGCATGCAGGAGCGGTGACCAGGTGACAAACTGCTCCGGAGTCGCTCCGACCATGATCAGGAGGGTGCCCGATTTGGCTTCGGCGATGCTTCCTAGCACCGGCGCTTCCAGGTATTGTCCCCCCAAGCGCTCGATGTCTTCTCCGATCGAACCACTTTCCGACGGACCGATTGTCCCCATTTGAATGATCGTGCGATTGCGAAGTGCCTGGCTGGTTGAGGGATCGAGCAGCACGGCACGAATGGCCGTCGCGTCTGCCAGCATGAGGACGACCACGTCTGTAGCGGCGATCGCTTCTCCCGCCGTTAAGGCGATGTGAATACCCTGTTGCTGCAGCGCCAGGGTTTTTTCAGGAGTACGATTATAGGCCGATAGGTGATGACCGGTAGCATGCAGCCGTTCCGCCACCGCCTGCCCCAGCAACCCTGTGCCTAACAAGGCCACGTTCATGGGAAACCTCCATGGTGTCTGCCAGGCGGACATCGTACAGAGAAGCGATCGCGGTTGAAAGGGTCAAGGGAGGGGGGTGCGAAGAGCGGTACGCTCGGCACTGAGTTGCATCAGGTGTGTGCGCGCCGGCGAGGTCAGGGCTGTACCGATGGCCAACGTGCCTGTCACCCTGGGATCGGCGCGGTTAAACGTAAACGGATGGCCTGTGGCCGTGGTGGCGCGCCCTCCGCTTTCTTCGATCAACAGAACGCCGGCGGCGATGTCCCACTCATTGCCCCCGTCCAACGTCACGGCGGCATCGGCCTGCCCGGCGGCGACTAACGCGAGGGCATAGGCAATCGATCCGATCGGACGGCAATGTAGATGGGGCTCAAGGGTCCGGAAGCGGCCGACCCGGTGTTCCCATGGATTCACAAGGGCAAGTGGCCGCTCAGGGGGAGTAAACGGAGGCTGGCCGGCATCGGACTGGCGGTCGATGCGAATGCCGCGTCCGCGAATGGCCGAAAAACACTCACCGGTGGCCGGATTGAAGATCGCTGCGACGACCGGCACGCCATGCTCAACCAGGGCCACTGACAGGCAAAACTCAGGCAGGCCCCGCACAAATGAGCGCGTTCCGTCGATCGGATCGACAATCCAGACGCGGTCCCTGCTGAGTCGCTCCTCGGTATCCTCTGTTTCCTCGGACAACCATCCGTCTTCAGGAAACGCCGACGACAAGCTGTCTCGCAGGATCTGATTGACCGCCAGGTCGGCAGAGGTGACGGGTGACCGATCCGGCTTGGTGTAGGTGTCGAATCCGATGGCCGCGAATCGGAGTGCTTCACGCCCGGCTTGCCTCAGGGCTTCCGACAAGATGCTGAGTTCACGATCCATCGTCATGCGAGCTCCCGGTTCCTAGGGAAAGGTGGTGGTTGTATGTCTTTACCGTACCAGGTCTTGGTTCGGGAGCAAAGTCCGGAGTGGCTTGGCGCCGAGTCCGCTCTTGACCCTCTTGCCTGTTCCGCGTACAAGCTGGCAGAGCGATGAAGCTGAAGCACAAACATTCCCGCAAGGCGGGCTTGCCGCCCGGCACACTGGTCCATATCGGTGAAAAAAAGTCCGAGACGGTCACGATCTCGGTGTACGAATACGGCGAGGGACAGTTCCAAGAGCGGACGGTGTCGAAGCCGGACGAGATCGTGATGACCGGGGAGCCGACGGTTCGATGGGTGGACGTCGGTGGCATCCACAAGATGGATGTGCTGGAGACCTTCGGGAAAATGTTCGGCCTCCATCCCTTGCTGCTGGAAGATATCGCGAATACCGACCAACGCCCGAAACTCGACGACTATGGCTCATACGGGTATGTCGTGCTCAAGATGCTGTATGAAGGGGACCGGGAGGGAGACATCAACGTCGAGCAGGTCAGTCTGGTATTCAGTGAGAACTTTCTCCTGTCCTTTCAAGAGAACGGCGGGGATGTCTTTCAAGGTGTGAAAGAGCGGTTGCGGAACGGAAAAGGCCGGTTACGTCATGCCGGCGCGGATTATCTCTTGTACGCGCTGATGGATTCGATTGTGGACCGGTATTTCGTCATTCTGGAGACGCTGGGTGAACGAATTGAGGCGCTCCAGGATTTGTGCGTCACAAACCCCGGCCCAGAGACATTGCGCGATATCCACGGCCTCAAGCGGCAACTGCTGTTTCTGCGTCGCTCCGTCTGGCCGCTCCGGGATGTTATGAACAATTTGTCGCGTTCGGACGGGCAATTTCTGCAGGGGTCGACGAAGGTCTTTTTCCGCGATGTCTATGACCACATCATTCAGATCGGCGATACGATCGAGACGTTGCGTGAAATGGTGTCGTCCATGATGGAAGTGTATTTATCCAGCGTGAGTTATCGCTTGAACGGCGTCATGAAAGTGCTGACGATCATCACGACGATTTTCATGCCGCTCAGTTTTATCGCGAGTATCTACGGGATGAATTTCGAGCACATGCCGGAATTGAAATCACCCTGGGGATATCCGGCCGTACTCGGCGTCATGGCGACCACCGGAATGGCCATGCTGTATTTTTTCAAGCAGAAGAAGTGGCTCTAGCGACTCGCGAACGGCCACGGTTAGTCCAAGATCTCGACGCGATCCACGAAGTAGGTCGTCTCTCCGAAACAGGTGGTGGGAAGATACCGGTACTCTTTGTAATGGAGGACCACTCGTTTACCCATTTGCCCATCGAGTTTCTTGGCTACGCCCTCATCCCACACCGTAAACGTCCATAAGAGCGGGGCCACGCCAGGCACGGTTGTCATGGCCAGCTCGCCCTCCTGCGTTTTGCACACCCATCCCTTTCGAGACAGCTTTTGGAGATAGCCCGCGCGATCTCCGTCGGAGTAGCTCCAATTGAAGATGACCAAGAGATAGGCGGCGCCGCCGAAAAAGAGCAACGTGAAGAGAAGTTTCGGTCTCCACAGCCAGGCCACAGGAAACAGAATGGTTTCCCACCACGTCATAGGGCGCTCCTTTCCCGATGGTTAGCGCACGTCTTGAAACAGCCAGGGGGCTTGTGTACGACGGCGTTGTTCATATTCCGTGATGTGACCGGCCTGTTGGAGCGTGAGGCCGATCGCGTCCAATCCTCGGTACAGACAATCTTTTCGGAACGGATCGATCTCGAAATGGTAGGTCGCGCCGTCCGGCGCCGTGACTTGTTGCGCCGCCAGGTCGACCGTCAGCTGATAGCCTTCGCGGTCTGTGACGCCTTCGAACAGGGTTTGGATTTGAGGTCCTGTCAGCACCACGGGGAGAATACCGTTTTGAAAGCAGTTGTTGTAGAAAATATCCGCGAAGCTCGGGGCGAGGACGCAACGAAACCCTTGGTCGAGCAGCGCCCATGGCGCGTGTTCGCGTGATGATCCGCAGCCGAAGTTGTCGCGCGCCAGCAGCATCGTGGCGTTGTGATAGCGGGGCTGGTTGAGGAAGAAGGCGGGATCCTGCGAGCCATCCTTCCGCCGCCGCCAATCGTAAAACAGTCCTTCCCGCAGGCCGGTTCGCTTGATGGTCTTTAAAAACTGTTTCGGAATGATCTGATCGGTGTCGACATTGAGCCGGTCCAACGGAGCGACCAGGCCTGTCAAAGTTGTGAATGCGTCCATAGGTGTCCTCTTCTGCTTCGCGGCTGACGGGGGCCGACGCTATCGTGCCGTTGTCAGTTGCGGAATGTGTGCTGGCTTATGACCAGTGACGGATATCGACGAAATGTCCTTCGACGGCGGCGGCCACGGCCATCGCCGGCGAGACCAGATGAGTCCGTCCACCGGCCCCCTGGCGCCCTTCGAAGTTCCGGTTGCTGGTCGAGGCGCATCGTTCTCCCGGTTGCAGGACGTCGGCGTTCATCGCCAGGCACATGCTGCAGCCCGCTTCCCGCCATTCGAATCCCGATTCCTTGAAGATACGATCCAGTCCTTCTTGTTCCGCCTGTTGCTTCACCAGCCCCGATCCCGGGACCACCATGGCGTGCACGGTACTGGCGACTTTTTTGCCCTTGGCGAAGGAAGCGGCCAGGCGGAGGTCTTCAATCCTGGAGTTGGTACAGGATCCGATGAACACCTTGTCGATCTTGATGTCGCGGATCGGCATGCCGGGCAGCAACGCCATGTATTCGAGGGCTCGTTCCGTCGCCTGGCGGAGTTTGTCGTCTCCCATGGTGCGAGGGTCCGGCACGTTCCCGTCCACTCCGGTGACCATCCCCGGGCTGGTGCCCCAGGTAACTTGTGGTGCGATCGTTTCCGCCTGCAACTCCACGACGGCGTCATACTTCGCGCCGGGATCGGTGACGAGGTGTCGCCACGCCGTCACGGCTTGATCCCAGAGGGCACCCTTCGGAGCCATCGGGCGGCCGTTGATATAGGCAAAGGTCGTCTCGTCAGGTGCCACCATGCCGGCGCGGGCTCCGCCCTCGATGGACATGTTGCAGAGGGTCATACGGCCTTCCATGCTGAGCGCGCGAATAGCCGATCCAGTGTACTCGATCACGTACCCGGTTCCGCCGGCCGTGCCGATTTTTCCGATGATGGCCAGAATGACATCCTTGGCGGAGCAGCGGGGCGACAGCTGCCCGTCGACGCGGACTTCCATGGTTTTGGGGCGTTTCTGAACCAGGCATTGCGTGGCCAGCACATGTTCGACCTCGCTGGTGCCGATACCGAACGCCAGCGCTCCGAAGGCTCCATGGGTCGAGGTGTGTGAATCGCCGCAGACGATCGTCATGCCCGGCAGCGTGAACCCCTGCTCAGGGCCGATGACATGGACCACACCCTGTCGAATATCGTTCATGCCGAACATCGTGATGCCGAATGTGTGGCAATTATCGTCCAACGTCTGAATTTGTTTTGCGCTGATCGGGTCGGCGATGGCCACGCGGCGATCGGTCGTCGGGACGTTATGGTCGGGGACGGCCAGCGCGGCGCCCGGTCTGCGTGGGGTCCGGCCTGCCACGGCCAACCCTTCAAACGCCTGCGGAGAGGTCACTTCATGCACTAAGTGGCGGTCGATATAGAGCAACGTGGTTCCGTCTGGTTCCGCTCGAACCACGTGGTCGTTCCAGATTTTTTCGAATAATGTCTGTGCAGCCATGGCGATACTCCTTGTAAACCTGCGCGCTTGCAGTGATGGAAGGCGCAGTACCGATGCGGGCCTATTATATATGCGAGCAGGCCTGTGGCATCAAGGGCAAAGGGGGGCCGGAAGAAATTGCCTCTTTAGATTTTAAAACGGCGGACCGATAGAGCCTGCATGGAACAGGAACCGGTCGACGCCGAACGCATCACGATTCCCCGCTGGACGATCAAGCGTGATCCCCGGGCGCTGGGGTGCACGATCTGCGGATCGGCGATCGTGAAAATTACTGCCGAATGGCGGCAGGTTTCGTTCTGTACTTGCCGGTTGATCGAGTATCGTGTGCTGCCACGCGCACCCAAAGCGCTTCCCGCCCCATCCCCGGCGGCAGACGGACAAAAAGAACCCTAATACCGCTAAATTTCTGACGAACTCCGATCCTCTGCTAGGCTTGTCTTACGGCAGGTCGCGGGCATGGGTTCGGAGAGATCATTCCTGAGACGGAGGAGCCTATGGCACGATGGATCGGAGTGTGTATTGTGGCGGGTTGTCTGGGTGTGATGAGTTGGTGTCCGGTCGAGGCCAAAGACCATGCTGTGGCAAAGTCGCTGCCACGAATCGGGCTCGCCGGTCACGGGCCGTCTTCTCGGGCCTGCGCGGCAGAGGATCTGCTCGGAAATTGGCAACTGGTCGCCTTCGACTCATCGTATCGGTTCCGAAACCCACAAGCCCCGTATTTATTTCCTTATCAGGTCTTTCACTACTCCCAGCAGGGCGGGGCCAAGTCGGCCCACTCTCTCCGGCCCATCTCGGGCGATCCGGACCAGCTGTTTGAGGCTGTGCCGTCGGACATGATGTATCGAGTTGAGGGAAAAGGCCGCGTTCTCCTCAAGGCAAAGGCGCACGATGAGACGGTAGAGACCTGGGCTTGCAAGGTCATCACACAACAGGCTGAGGCGATGGCGGACGGGACCGTCCTGCAACGCGGCGATTTGGTCATGACTTTGATGGGAAGTACCGGGCAGGCGTTGTTTGTTCGTCATTTGAGAAAACGCGCTGCATAACCTGCTTGGCATGGAACGGGGCGGCGTGCTAGTACCGGCAAGTCAGTCATACGTGAAATATATCGCGTCGACCTATTCCGTTGAGGGGGCCATGGACGATCCGAGTCAGGTGTGGAGTCAGCCGTCGGTCGTCGAATGGTCCCAACTGCTCTTGAACAGTTATCGCCACTGGGTCGGGCGGGAGTTGATGCCACGGACCGGAGGGCCTGAGGAGCAGGCGCATGCGTTGTTCATGGCGCCTGTTGTGGTGGTCTCACACGGCACGCAGGAGGATCCGATCCTGAATTACGGATCGCATCTCGCGCTGACCTTGTGGGAGACCACGTGGGAGTTGTTGTTGCAAACTCCGTCCCGCCTGACGGCAGAAGCTGTGAATCGTGCCGAGCGAGAGTGGATGCTCGAACGTGCGCGCGCGAAGGGGTATGTGGACAATTACCGCGGGGTCAGAATTTCACACAGCGGGCGACGGTTCCTGATCGAAAGCGCGATTGTATGGAGCGTCATCGACGCAGCCGGGCGTCGCCAGGGACAGGCCGCGACGTTCTCACGCTGGACCTTCCTCTAACCGCCGGAATCGAGGGACAACGGTCTCGCCGACGGTCACAGACTCGAGAAACATGCCCAGCGGTCTGATCCACAGTTCGCCTGCTCCGTAGAGCTGCCGATAGACGACATATTTCTCCTCGGTTTCGGAATGCCGAGCCACGCCCAGCACCTCATAGTCATTCCCTTTGTAGTGACGATAGCGACCCGGTTTCATCATAGTGTATCCTTACAAATTCGTGCCTGCGAGATAGTCTATCGGACCGGGAATGTCATCACAACTCTCTCACATGCCTGAACGGCGACACGATGTCGTAGTCATCGGGGGCGGATCGGCCGGTTATGCTGCTGCTCGGACGGCTCGCGATGCGGGCGCCGATGTGGCCATCGTGGATCAGGGTCCGCTCGGGGGACTGTGCATTCTGCGGGGGTGCATGCCGACCAAAACGATTCTGCGCTCGGCTGAGATCATGGCTCTGATGAAGCGTGCGCGTGAGTTCGGACTGAATCCGGTCACTGCCCAAGCAGATCTCTCCGCCATCGTCGATCGCAAGAACCGATTGGTTCAAGAGTTTGCGGACTATCGCATCGCCGCGCTACGAGACCCGCGGTTCACCTTATATGAGTCCCGCGCCGAGTTCCTCTCCCCGCACGATATTCGTGCCGGAGAGGTTCAAATTCGAGGCGGCACATTCGTTATTGCCACTGGGTCGAGCGCGGCCAACGTGGCTATTCCAGGGTTGGACGAGGCCGGCTACCTGACCAGCGATGAGATGCTCGATGTTCGTCGCCCGCCGGTGTCGCTCCTGGTGTTGGGTGGAGGCCTGGTCGCCGTCGAGTTTGCGCAATTTTTTGCGCGTATTGGAACGAAGGTCACCATGTTGCAACGTGGCACGACGTTGTTGTCCGATATGGATGAAGATATCGGTCAGGCGCTGGCGGAGGCTTTTCGGGGCGAGGGGATTGATGTCATTACCGGCGTGTCATTCCAACGTGTGACCTCCACCCCATCTGAGAGGACCGTGCATTTTCTGCAAGGTGGTGTTGTCCACACGCGATCGGCCGAGACTATTTTGCAAGCCCTCGGTCGTCGCCCCAACCTGAAAGGGCTCAATCTGGAGGCCGCCGGAGTACGTATGGTTGATGGCCGGCTGGTGGTTGGCGGGGATATGCGGACGTCACAGCCGCACATCTTTGCCGTAGGTGATGTCAACGATCTCACTCCCATCGTGCATCTGGCGATTCAGCAAGGCGAAACGGCAGCATTCAACGCGACGCATCCGAATGAGCCCGCGCGGGTGATCGATCACCGGTTGGACACGGAAGTCGTCTTCACCGAACCGCAGGTTGCGGTGGCGGGAATGAGCGAACGGCAGTGCCACGACGAGGCGATTCCGTATCTGACGGCGTCCTATCCGTTTGCCGACCATGGGAAAGCCATGTGTATGGGCGCGGCGCATGGATTTGTGAAGCTGCTCTGTTGCCCGGACGACGGCGCGTTGCTGGGCGCTCAGATTGTGGGGCCGGAGGCGGGCGAACTGATCCATGAGCTGATCGCGGTGATGTATTTTCATGGAACCGCACAGGATCTGCTGCGCATTCCCCACTATCATCCGACGCTCGCGGAGATCGTGACGTATCCCGCTGAGTCCATTGTCGAGCAGATGGGGCGAGCATGAAGCGACCCGTTGCCGCCGGCGCATGGTCGCTTCTGCTGCTGGTGACTCTGGCCTGCGGGCAACAGACGTGGGATGCGGCGATGCAGGCCGGCGAATCGGCCTTGCAACGAGGTGAGTATGAGCAGGCGGAAAAGATTTTTTCTGCCGCCGTTCAGAAGGCAGAAGAGTTCGGTTTGCATGATCGGCGGGTGGCAGTGACCTTGGCTCATTTGGCACAAGCGTATAGCGCGCAGGGGAAGTTCGTCGAGGCTGAACCCGTGTATCTGGAGGCGCTCAAGATTTACCAGGATGTGTACGGTGAGACCCATCTTGATGTGGCGGCCATGTTGAATAATCTTGGCGTTTTGCATCGGAAGCACGGACAATACGCTGATGCCCAAAGACTCTTAACGCGCGCACTTGCGATCAAAGAGAAGCTCCTGGGCCGGGACCATCTTGAGGTAGCGCTCGCGCTGAGCAATTTGGCCGCGATGTACCTGGCTCAAGGTGACGGAGCACAGGCGGGGGACTTGTTTGCGCGGGCCTTGGCCATTCGGGAGACACAGTTGGGGTCGGACCATGCTGATGTGGCCAAGAATCTTGAGGACTATGCCGGCGCGCTGCGTAAATCGGGGCGAGCCGCAGAGGCAGAGCGGTTGGAGGCGAGAGCCGGCGCCATTCGGGCCAAAACGAAGTCGTGACGGCGAAGCGGCAAAGAGTTGAACCGATGGGATATGTCGGTGTAGCGTATTGATTCGTAGGGGCTTAGGGATGATTGATGTCTGATTTGCCAACGAACGCATTGATTGCTCGCGGGATGGGCATTGTGTTTATTGCCGCGGGGTTCATGCTTGGCATTTACGGGTTGGAATTTCCCCATACCATCTGGCTGCAAACGGCGTTGGGCCTACTCGTCACCGGAATGATGGCTCAGGGGTACGCGATGTATTGCTCCATTCGGTGGGGTCGGGAACAGCGTGATGTGGAACGGTAGCCCGGTGATACGTAGCACAGACAAGACGATGACGTGCCTAGGTCGTGGACAGACTCTCGTGCTCCTTCTCTGTGTAGTCGCACTGTCCGGCTGCGGTGGACCCTGGCGGGATCGATATTTGGATAAGGGAGTAAAGAAGCTCACCCAAGACGATATCTCAGAGAAGTTCGGACCTCCGAGTACTACGAAGACACCGGTGCTGGGTGGTGATACGGTGTGGACCTACCGCGTACCCATGGGGGATCGAGAGGTGCACCCGTGGGATCCCGGCAACCTCGCGGCCGGCAAGAAGACCAAGGCTCCTCCCTCGCCCTCCCCATTCGGAAAGAGTCTGGCCGGCAGTGATGAACCGTACCGTGAGCCGCTCTATTGCTACCGATATACGCTTTCGTTCGATGAGGCCAAGCAGCTCAAAGATTGGAAGCGAGAAGAATGTGTCCCGCGTGCCAGTGAGGATGAGACCGCGTCGCAATAACGTGGTTCGAACAACACGATGCGAGAATTGTTGCCGGTTATCGGGTCCAGCGTCTTCTTCGACCTGCTGAAGTCGATTCTTCTCCTCCTTATTCTCCTCATTGTACGGACGGTTCTGGTCCGTTGGATCAAAGGTAATCACACGCTCACCATCGACGCCAAGCGACGGTGGATCGTCACGACTCGCAACAGCATGGTTCTGGGACTGTTTGTTGGACTTGTGGTGATCTGGGCCCACGAGTTGGATGCCTTCGCCGTTTCTCTGGTCGCCTTGGCGGCGACGGTGGTCTTGGCGACCAAGGAATTGATTCTGTGTTGGAGCGGCGCGGCGTTGCGTATCGGCGGAGGGGTCTACGGCGTCGGGGATCGTATCCAGTTGGGAATCTATCGAGGCGTCGTGTTGGAGTACGATGTGTTTGCGACGAAGCTGTTGGAAATCGGGCCGGGTCAGACGTCGCATCTCTATACCGGCCGAATCGTGGTGTTCCCCAACAGTCTTTTGTTTGGAAGTCCCTTGATCAAGGAAAGTCCCTCGCAGGAATATGGCCTCTACGTGTTGTCGGTTCCCCTTCAGAGCACGGATGATTGGCGAGCGGCCGAGCAAGCATTGCTCAATGCCGCCAAGGCCGAATGTGCTTCCTTCATGGATCAAATGGGTCGACAGATGAAATTGCTGGAGCAAACAAACCTCCTGGAAGCGCCCTCCCCAGAGCCACGCATTACGATTCAACTCCCTGAGCCCGGGCGTATTCATCTTGTGCTGCGGTTTCCGGCACCTGATCGCGGGCGGTCGCGGGTCGAACAGGCGATTCTCCGACGCTATCTCAATGCGGTGCGGCAGTAACGTCCTGCCGATCCTTATCCGCATCTTCAGTGAGCCACCGATCTGCTGAACGTGTGAGTTGCCGAACGCCGGCGCGAATGCTCAGCTGCGTAAAAATAGGAAACAATTGGCAAACGTCTCCCTTCAGGGTATTGATAAATCCTGCACGCTGGTCGCTTCGACGTGGAGCCGGGCAGTATATTTCAACCAAGGGGGGCAGTCGATGAGAAGGTCAATCGCTGTAATAGTTGCCGCTGCGTTTGTCGGGATGAGTTCGCTTGCCATGGCTGATGAGTCGGGGTTGGGAAAGATGTCCGAGGGGATGAAGCAGGATATGAGCGGGCTGTCGAATGATCTGAATGCAGAAAAGCAGGATCTGTCGAGTGATCTCAAGGCCAAGAGAGAGTCCATGAAGAGCGAGATGAAATCAAAGCGGGATGAGGCCAAAGCTAAGAAAAAACAGGCCAAAGCCGACATGAAGGCGAAGAAGGAGCAGCTCAAGGCCAAAGGGAAAGCAAAGCGAGATGCGGCTCATGCGAAGGCGAGCGAGATGAGGGGAGCCGCTGACGATATGGCCCACGAGGCCGGTGGGGTGAAGAATGACCTGGCGGATGCTGTGCGGAACTGATGTCGATCGGACGCTGAATCGCGCTGAGACTCGATAAGAACGGCCTGTGATCGGGAAGTGTCCGATCACAGGCCGTGTTGTTCTGTGGGGCTCAGTTGTTGCGACGAGTTGGCTCTGCTAGAATCAGCCCCGCCGCATGAAAGTCGCAACCTTCAACGTCAACTCGCTCCGCAAGCGACTCCCCATTGTGCTGCAATGGATTGAACGCCATCAGCCCGATGTGCTCTGTCTGCAGGAAACGAAGGTTCAGGACAGCGAATTCCCGCTAACAGCGCTTGCCGCCTCCGGTTACGAAATCACCTTCCGCGGCATGAAAGCATACAATGGGGTTGCGATTCTCAGTCGTACAAAGCCGGAAGGCGTCTGGTACGGGTTCGACGACGGGGGAGACGTGGAGGATGCGCGTCTCTTGCGAGTGGTGATTCAGGGCATACCCATTATCAACACGTACGTTCCCCAAGGTTTCGAGATCGACTCACCCAAGTATCAATACAAACTTGGATGGTATGAGCGCTTGCGCAAGCATTTCGAAGCTCATTTGTCCCCGAAGGAGCCGGCGATCTGGTGTGGAGACATGAATGTGGCCCCAAGACCCATTGATGTCCACAGCCCGGAGAAACATCTGAAACATGTTTGCTACCACGAAGACGCGCGCAAGGCCTATGGGAAGACGGTTGCGTGGGGCTTCGAAGATGTCTTCTGCAAACTGTATCCAGATCGCCAGCAGTTCACGTTTTTTGACTACCGTGCGCCCAGTGCTCTTGCCGCCAATAAAGGGTGGCGGATCGACCATATTCTTGCGACCTCGCCCTTGGCTCAAAGGTGTCAGCAGGTCGATGTCGATTTAGAACCGCGTCGCGCGACGGATCCTTCTGACCACACCGTGCTCTGGGCTGACTTCTCACTCTAGCAGGCCGTTCATCGAGCCCTCAGGACGGCCTCTCCTTTCAGAGAGCGGTTCAGTGTGCTGTACTGAACCTATTGCCTTGTCTTCCCTGCGGGCACGGCCCGCAGGGAAGGTTTGACTCGTATGTCGAGTGCCGCGGTCGTCACTTTGACCCTGCCGCCGGCGTATTACCGCAACACTTCGACTGGCTCCAGTAATAATTGTTCAGCAAGCCGAGTCCGGCGATTTTGTTCGATGAGGGGATCGACGATCGATCCGCAATTAATGCAGCGCCACACAAACGTTTCCGGTGAAAAGTCCGGTCGCCACTCATCGACCATTAATCCTTTGCATCGTCCGCATGTCATGGTTGCCACCTCCTTAGGATTGTGCCCTTACTGATGGTGTAAAGGCCGTGCCCATGTGAGTGAGAGAGTAGCAACGCCAGATTAAAGAGGTGTTAGTGAGATGTTAAAACCATTTAATCCTGATTTCCCAGCAATATCAGGGCCTTCACTTTTTGGTTTAGACAAATTCGGAATGGAAGTGAAGTATTCTGTCCAAATTTTGGGCTGTGATGAGAGGCGTGATGGTCAGGTACGTCTCATACGAGTGGGAGATGATCACGAAGCGAGCAGGCCGTCGCATTTGATCTGCCCGAACGAATCTACCGTTGCACCGAAAAAGAGAACGGCCTACTGAGCGTTCCCTCAGTAGGCCGTTCCTTCATTACTCAATCTTTAATCCGTAGTTCGGAGCAGTTCCTATGACCGCGGGAGATCAGTCCCATAAGAGCACAGGGACAAAGGCTTAATCTTTCTTGACGATTCTCGGATAGGCCATGGCCTCCATAAGTGTGGGGAAGAGATGGGGTCGTTGCTTGACGTTGCACCTCGCTCACACAACTAGCCTGCTGTTGAAAAGTCATCCAGCGCAATGCCCAGCCCAAACCTTTTGTGTGCACCAAAATGGCACAAGAGATCCTGCGAAAGCACACCGAGCCAGGCTCGCCCTGGATAAGACAAGAACAGCATGAATTACGACTCTAGTAATATTTATTAGATTGAGGTATTTCTTTGAACATTATTCAGGTCGGCCTCTCCTAGGGACAAGTCTTCAACCGGAGGCTTCATCATCACGACACATCCTGAGAAAGAGTTGTCGCCTGCTGCGCTCTTGCGCACCGTGCGCCGGATGATCGCCTGGACAACCGCGCTCCGACAGCATCACCTGGCGACGAGGGAGCGCGGAGGCTTGCATCCTCAGTGTTTCCAGGAAGATCACCAAGGTGCCGTCACGATCGTGATGGTACCAGCCTCGACCCCGCTGCTCGAATCGATGCGGTATCTGTCGCCGGAACAGATCGGCAAGTTGCCCGATATCGATGCCCGGAGCGATCTCTATTCGCTCGGTGTGATCCTGTACGAGATACTGGGCGGGCATCCGCCCTTCCGCCAAGATAATCCCCTCGATCTCGCATACCAGCATCTGGCCATGATGCCCAAGCCGCTGTCGCTCTGGGCGCCGGTTCCTCAACCGCTGAGCGACATGGTCCTGCGGCTGCTGGCGAAGGCTCCGGAAGCACGGTACGCCTCAGCCGCCAGCCTCCTGCATGATTTGACTCACTGTGAGCGAATGCTGCTGGCCGCTGAGACACTCGCTCCGTTTGAATTGGGACAATTCGAACGGGGTTCTCAATTTTTGATCAGCCCAAAACTCTATGGGCGCGAGTCCGACATCGCTGCCCTGAAAGACATCTATGCGCGCGCAGTTCAGGGGACAGTCGTGCTCGGGCTGGTATCAGGCTATTCCGGAATCGGAAAATCAGCACTCGTGTGGGCCATCCTCCCGCATGTGACCGCGGTGGGCGGCACGATCGTTGAGGGCAAGTACGATCAATACCATCATGAGACGCCCTACTCCGCAATCGTCGAAGCCTTTCGAGGCTTGCTGCGCCGAATCCTCTCCGGCACACAGACCGACATCGCGGTCTGGCGCGAACGAATCACGGAGATTCTAGGCGGCGACGGAGTCGTCCTGACCAATGTGCTGCCGGAACTGGTCCAGCTGATCGGCCCCCAGCCGCCAGTGCCAGAACTCACTGACGCCGCGGCCAAGTCCAGGTTCAATACGTTATTCACCGCCTTGCTCAAGGTGTTCGCCAGCGCCTCGCATCCGCTGGTGCTCTTTCTCGATGACCTTCAATGGGCCGATCTGTCCTCCCTGGCGCTCATCCGCACGTTCGTCCATGACGCCGTAGGGGCCCATTTGTTACTCATCGGAGCCTATCGGGACAATGAAGTCGATCAGCACCATCCGCTCGCCCAGCTGATTGCGGACATTCGTCCCAACCAGTCGCTCGTTGCTGAATTGACCCTGCGGCCATTGAAAGAAGAGGATCTCTCCCAACTGATCACGGATTCGCTGCATCGCCTTGAGGAACCGGACAATCTGGCCCGATATGTGAGAACGCACACACAGGGGAATCCTTTCTTTGTCCGGCAGTTCATTACCCACATGGTTCGTAAGCGAGAACTCGTGTACGACCTGTCGCGCAATCGATGGCAGTGGCGATGGCAGTGGCGGCACGGCGCCACAGGAACAGAAGATAACCAGCGCGGTGTTGTGGCGCTCTTGCGAGAGCGTCTGGATGCGTATCCAGCCCTCACACGCGACACGATGGCGGCCGCGGCCTGCATCGGCAAACGCTTCTCCCTGGCGCTGCTCGCACAGGTGCTGAGCCTCCCTGCGGATCAGGTCTTGGTGACACTGGCTCCGGCACTCCAGGATGAACTCGTGCTCCCCATCGCCGATACGGATCAGGCGCATGAGTTTCGGTTTGCCCATGACCGCGTCCGCCAAACCGCCTACGCCCTCTGTGATCGCGACAGCGCACAGCAACTGCATCACACCATCGGTCTCAGCATCTGGCGGATGCTCCCCCCTGACGCGGTGCGCGATGCCGTCTTCAGCATCGTGGACCAGCTCAACCTGGCCCTCCCCTTGGTGACGGATCCCGCACTGCGGCTGGACGTAGCCCACCTCAATCTGCTCGCCGCGAAGCGGGCTCGCGCATCCTTAGCCTACGATGCCAAACTCTTGTACCTGCGGGCTGGAGAAACCTGCCTGCCGGAGCACGTCTGGACGACGCACGCTGCGCTGGCCTACCAGCTCCACCTCTCGCTCGCCGAAACCTGTTCGGTCTTAAGTCTGGAAGAGCCATTCCAGCACGAAGTCCGGACGCTGCTGGCCCACGCGCAGACGCCATTCGACCGGATTCGCATCCGCATTCGGCAGACGATCCATCTGTGCCAATCAAGCCAGATGACGGAAGGCCTGACGGTTGGATGCCACGCCTTGGCAGAAGTCGGCATCCTCGTGCCGGCTCTGGATGATACCGACCATATCCACAGTATGTTCGACCGCGAAGTCTCACGATTCTATGCCCACGTCGGTGAAACGGACCGTCACCAGTTTTTGCTCAACCTGCCACCGGCACAGGACCCCATCGCTGAGCAGATCCACCGACTAATCGGCGCCATGGGTGATGCCACGACGATTACCAACTCTCCGCTTCTGGGTCTCTTGGGTATCATCGGCACCAATATCAGCCTGACACATGGCCGCACCTCCCTGTCGCCATTGATGTATACCCTGCTCGGCCAAGGGTTGATTCGACGGCGGGCAGCCTATGCCGAGGCCACAGCACTGGCGACCATCGCGCTGAATCTGTGGGAGCAGCACGGGCAAGATGGATGGGCGTTCGGTCGCATGCGCGTCCATCACGCCTGGTTCATCCTGCATTGGAGTGCCCATATCGAGGATATCCTGACGGTGGCAGAGGACGCCCTCATCCTGACACGCCGTGCGCACGATCCCATTTATGGCGGGTATCTGCTCAATATTATCACCATCGCCCTCTATGCCATGGGGCGTGGCACACACCAGGTGCTGGCGGCCCATGCGCGTGTCGTCGCGCATTGCAAACCCTTCCCGGCCATGGAGGTCATCGTGGGGTTTACCCAATGCTATGCCGGCGCTGCCGCCGCCTTACGCGGCGAGACAACGTCCCTCACGTCGCTCGATGGCGCATTTGTCGACGAGGGCGAGTTTACCGCGCGTTATCGGGACATGCCGATGGTCTTAGGATTGTGGCAGGGCGCCCGTGTGCCATTGCTGGGGTTGGCCGGATGCTGGCAAGAGGTGCTGGACGCCGCCGATTCCGACGAACTTGCCGCGTCGCCCCCTTTTATCCCGCATCGGGCCATCCGCTTCTGGCGCGGGGTGGCCTGTGCCGGCTTGGCGACTCTCCCCGGCCGGCCTGCGCAGTACCGGACGGAATTAGCGCACGCCATCGAAGAGATGAACACGTTTTTAGCGGCGGCCGAGGAGAACGTCGCGCACTACGCGTGCTTTTTGCGCGGCGAAGCGGCGCGTGTAGACGGACAGGCTCACGCCGCCACCCAGGCCTATCGCGAGGCGGTGACCGCGGCGGGACGCGGCGGGTTTCTCATCGAGGAAGCGTATTTCAACGAACGTTTGGCCGACTGGCTGGAACAGCAACAGGCGCCCGTCTCGCAATACGTGCAGCCGCTCCTCGACGCGCATGACGGGTATGCCCTGGCACAAGCCTATGCGCTTCAGCACCGAGTCGCTCTTCGGCTGCTCGCGCTGGGCGTGGATCCGCTCACGCGCGAGGAAGACCGCATCCTTGACGCGGTGAATGCCCAAGCCGTGGTCCGCGCCATGCGGGCCATCAGTTACCATGTGGATCTGGCAACCTTGCTGCCCAACTTGCTCAAGTTGATTCTGGAATTGTCCGGCGCCGACCGCGGGGCCATCGTGCAGTATTCCAATGATCTCCTCACCATCGAACATGCCCGTGGGATCCATACCTCCAGCCGGCTCCCAGAGGAGTTGGTTCGCTATGTGCTGAACAGTGGGAACAGCATCGCACTGGATCGTCCGTCGAGCCAACCCGTCTCCGACGCGGACCAGAACAGATGGCAATTCGACGATGCGACGCATTTCAAACGCGCGCGGGCCGCGTCGCTCCTCTGCCAGACGATCGACCGCCGCACACCGGCACGGCGCGCGCTCTATCTGGAATATACCCACCTATCCAAAGCCTCCTGGCCCGCCCGACAGGAAGTGCTCACCTGGCTGGGCATCCAAGCCGCCAATGCCATTGAAAACGCAGAGCTGTATACGCATCTCGAACAACGGGTGCAGGAACGGACCGTCGCCCTCTTGGAGGCCAACGACCAGCTGCATAAACGGGAACAGGCCTTACTGGCGGCGCGAGACGCCACGGAAAAAATTGCACAGGCCAAGATGGACTTTCTCGCTCATATGAGCCATGAGATTCGTACGCCCATGAGCGCCATCATCGGCATGGTCGATCTGGCCGCCTGTGAAAATACCCCGGACCGGTTGCGTAGCAGCCTCAAAAAGATTCAGCATTCCAGTCATCATCTGATGAAAATCCTGGATGAGATTCTCAACTTTTCCCAGCTCGAATCGGGGAAAATCCCCGCCGAGCGGACAGAGTTTCTTCTCGACCAAGTTTTCCGGATTCTCGTCGACCAGACGATCGACCGCGCGACCATGAAACAGCTCGCACTCCTCTGGCGGATCGACCAGGCGGTACCACGCGGTCTCGTGGGAGATGCCCTGCGTATCAGCCAGGTGCTGCTGAACTACCTCACGAATGCCTTGCGCCATACAGACCGGGGCGAAATCGAAGTCTCCGTGTCGGTCGACAGCCGCGAGGACCATCGCGTCCTCATGCGATTTGCCGTGCGCGATACCGGATCAGGCATCGACCCCGCCCTGCACAGCACGCTGTTCCAAGACTACCAACAACTCAACGTCGACCTGCCCCGTCGTATGGGCACCACCGGCTTAGGCTTAGCCATTAGCAAGCGCTATGCGACACTCATGGGCGGCAGCTGTGGCGTCCACAGCGTGCCTGGGCAAGGATCCACCTTCTGGCTGACGGTCCCCTGTGAGGTGGGACCCGACGCCACCAGAAGCGCATTAACCGATGCCGTGCGCGGCCACTCGGTGCTGTTGGTAGAGCCGCATGACGCAGTTCGCGAGTCCCTGGCCAACAACCTGAGTGAATGGGGCATGGCGGTCACGGCTCTGCGATCGGATCAAGAGGCGCTCGCGATCCTGGACGCGCAGGGCCCACCGCCAGATGTGCTGATCATCTCCTACCCCTCATCAGGACCGGTCACGTATGAGCTGTTACGCTGGGAACGGCACATGAAACGCGTGGGGGCGGACCGAACACTGCTGCTGCTCCCGCATCGTAATACGGCTGTCGCCGGCCTGGCAGCAGATTTCCCACACCGCATGACAAAGCCGGTGCTGTCCTTTCAATTGCTGGAGGCGGTCGCGGCTCGTCTCGGACATGTGCAACACGAGGACTATGCGCCGCAGGCCCTCGAGGATGCCGAAGCACTCGCCCAACTGACGCCATTTCGCGGAGCGCGAATCTTGGTCGTGGACGATGCGCCGCTGATCCGCGAAGTCGCCGTTGGATTGCTCGAGCATGCCGGCTTGAGAGTCGATACGGCGGAGAACGGCGAAAAAGCGCTCGTCCGGCTTGAACTGGCGGCCAGCGAACAGGACCCGTACGCCGTAGTGTTAATGGATTGGCAAATGCCCATCATGGATGGGTTCACCGCGACGACACAGATCCGCAGCCGCCCCGAGTGGGCGCAGTTGCCCATCATTGCCATCACGGCCTATGCGCTGCCGGACACACGACGGCAGTGTCTCCAGACCGGCATGAACGATCTCGTGACCAAACCGTTTCAGCCAGCCGGCTTATGGAACATCATGGTCCAGTGGCTCACACCCCAGCACGCGCCCCAGCAGCCGCAACCCACGAGCCTTGCATCCGGAGCAGCACCTGAAGGGGAGCAGAGTCGGGCGAAGAGAGCGGCGGCTTTCGTGGCAGCCCTCGGCAACGTGCCCGGCCTGAACCTCGCGGAGGCGATGGGATTGATTCCCGGCAAAGAGGAGAAGTACATCTCGTACCTCAATGCCCTGCTTCAGGACTCCCTCAAATGCTCCCGCTTGCTGGAACAAGCCGTCGCCGAGTCGTGCTGGTCGGCCGCCGCAAAGCAGTTACATGTGCTCGGCGGAAACTGCGCGATGCTCGGAGCATCGACCCCGCGGGCACTCGCGCTGATGCTCGAACAAGCCGCGTTGAAGTTTGAGCACCGCGATCCAGTCCCTGATCTAGCGCTCTCGATTCGCCACCTGCTCAACGAATTGGCCGCCCTGCGGCAATCGATTACAGACCGGCTCGCCGCCGCCGATTTGTTAGAGGCAGACGAGCGTTCCCTTTGAGCCTTTTCTGCTGAGCGCTTTCCGGAACGCCGGGCAGAGAGGCTCCGCGATGAAGAAATCCACCGGGCTGCCCCCAATTGCTGTGGCTGGCTCTGCGCAACATTACTGCCGGCTGGAGCCGGGCGACGCGGGACTGGAAGGCGGCGATGAATCAATTCCCCATCCTGTATGCAGAGCGGTTCAATCCAAGTGTGGCGTGAAGCGAACCCGCCTCACACACAGAAAATCTGACAAGCCCCCTGCATTCCGGACGGAACCGCCGAGTTTCTTGACAGAATGCCACCCATCCTTTATCGATTGAAGTGACGTTGTGCATCCGCTAGTCCACGGCATGACTGTGGGTCTGTGTGGTGTCAGTCATGAGTATAAGTGTTGTCTGAACAGTCCGGCACAGGCGTACAGACGATGGTGCATCAACGTAAGCAACGGTGAGAGGCGCCGATCATTCACATGGCTCTGCCCCTAATTTGCCCGCAGTGTGGCGAACACAATGTATTTCGGTCGCGCTGCACTACGTTGAGAGAACGGGTGCAGGCGCTCGCCTGCATTGCCCCGTTTCATTGTCAGTCCTGTAGTTTCCGTTTTCAGGCCTTTCGGCTAGGACGCAGCTATCCGGCGCAGATGCTTGATCGCCGTCAGCACCTGCGGATTCCTGTTCACCTCTTCTTGTCGTTTTCAGGCGGAAAGGTGCGGGGCGAAGGAACGGTGTTGGATATTTCGATGGGCGGGTGCATTATCGAGAGCCAGACGCCGGTGCATGTGGACGATATTTTTTATCTTCAGATCGCGATTGAGAATGAGCAGACTCCGCTCGAAGTCGCCGCGATGGTGCGTTCCGTGAGCTCGCGCGGTATTGTGTTCAAGTTTCTCCGATCGGCACAAGACAACAAACGCCTCCTTACATTCGTACACGCCAAGACCGAATCTGTCGACGTGAGTCCCTCCACCTAATTTCTTTGGCAGTCGCACCAGCTCGCGCGCGAGCCACTGCAGGTCGCGTCGCACGAATCACCGCATGTCGGCCTTGGCCTGAGCGAATAAAGGCCCTCGTGCGGAGGCGGCGTTTTGTTCGGCGTTTCTGTTAGAGTGGTGTTTCCCAGGCGGAAGCCTGGGGATACTCGATCAGGAGGCGGTCGTGTTCGGAATGGTCGAAGGGTTCCACGAGGAGGTCTTCAGGGTTCAAGGGTTCAGTGCAGGCGGGTGAGGACAGGAAATCGACATACTCTTGGGCGTTGGCTTCGGTAGCAAATCGACAAAGGCCGTACTCGGGCATATGTGATGATGGATGCCAAAAGGCTAGGCCGATGGAACTGCCCTGAAACACTCCCAGAGAGCGGTGTCGGACCTGGAATCCTCCAGGGGTATTGGTGGAACGATCGAGTGCCATGCCGGTTTCCATTGAGCCGTAATGAGCGATACGAGGTGAGTATAGCAAGCTTGTGCAGCGATCGATACCCGCAATTTACGTCAACGATTGACTTCTCGGGTGAAAGCCTTAGGTCTTGAAGATGCATGGCCTGTGAAAGCCAGCGCGAAGGAGGAAAGTATGGTGATGTCACTGATGCGTTCAATGAGCGGAGTCGTGCTGTTTGCTGCAATCCTTATCCTCTCCGGCTGCGGCTATAACGACTTGCAAGGTCTTGATGAGGATACCAAGGCGGCTTGGAGCGAGGTGATCAACCAGTACCAGAGGCGGGCTGATTTGATTCCGAATCTGGTGAATACGGTGAAGGGATATGCCGCGCACGAGAAAGATACGCTGGAAAGCGTTGTGGCGGCTCGTGCGAAGGCCACCAGCATTCAAGTGACGCCGGAGTTGCTCAAGGACGAAGCCGCGTTCAAAAAATTCCAAGAGGCGCAACAGGGGCTGTCGAGTGCGTTGGGGCGGTTGCTTGCCTTGGCCGAGAATTATCCCAACCTCAAGGCGGATCAGGGCTTCCGTGATCTGCAGAGCCAACTCGAAGGCACGGAGAATCGCATCACCGTGGCCCGCAAGCGGTATATCGACAAGGTTGCGGAATTCAATAAGATGGTTCGTTTTTTCCCCACGAATCTCACGGCCAAGTTCCTTCTGCATCTGGATGAGAAGGCTAATTTTACCGTGGCCGACGAAAAGGCGGTTGCCAAGCCACCGGAAGTGAAGTTCTAACGTCGATCTCGTGAGGCAGGGAACGATTGCGATGCGGATGATGGGCCGAGCAGGGTGGGGGCTCCTCGTCGGATGGCTGTGGCTCACAGGGGTGGCCAGCCTTCCAGCCGTAGCGCTGGATGTGCCGCCGCTCAGTGGTCGCATCGTGGATCAGGCGCATGTCCTCCCGCCGGCCGTAGTCGAGCGACTCACCGCCGATCTGGCGGCGCACGAAGCCAAGACGTCCAATCAGGTGGCGGTCCTCATCATTCCATCGTTGGAGGGCGAGCCGCTGTTTGACTTTTCCCATCGAGTGGCCACTGCGTGGAAGTTGGGCCGCAAGGGGTCCGACAACGGCGTCTTGCTTCTCGTGTCGATCAAGGATCGACACATTCGTCTGGAAGTCGGCTACGGGCTTGAAGGGATGCTGACCGATGCGCGGTCGGCCCAGATTATCCGAAACGAGATTGTCCCCCGATTTCGAGCCGGCGATGTTCCGGCCGGCGTCACTGCCGGGGTCCAAGCCATCTTGCGTACGATTGAAGGGACCTACAGTGCACCCGAACATCCGGCCGCTACTCCTTCTTCGAGTGATACCTTTGCCAATGTTGCCTTCGCGGTGATCCTGGGAATCGTCGTCGGTCTCTTCTTCTCGCGCGCCAATCGGGTGGTGGGGCCTGTTGTCGGGGGAGGCCTTTCGTTTCTCGCTGCCCCATGGGTGACACCGGCTTTGATTGCCGGGGCCGTGAGCCTAGTTCTGGTCGGTCTGCTGAGTGGGGTGGGGCAGGGACCTGGGCCGGGACGGCGGAGAAATGGCAGTCCATTCGATGGCACCTGGTTCAGCACACAACAAGGCGGCTGGGGCGGTGGCGGTTTCGGCGGATCGTTCGGAGGATCAGGCGGCTTTTCCGGCGGTGGCGGCGATTTCGGAGGAGGAGGCGCCAGTGGCGACTGGTAGAGGGCCGGTGCTGACGGATGAGGAGCGAGCGCGGGTCGAGGCGGCCGTGCAGGCGGCCGAGCAACGAACCAGTGCTGAAATTGTGCCGATGATCGTCGGGCGATCCGGTGTGTATCGCGAGGCACAGCATCGGGCCGGATTATTGAGCGCGGTCCTTGTTCTGACGGCGCTGCTGACGATTGAAACCGCCTGGCTTCCTTGGGGGTGGCATGCCGCGAATGCCTTCTGGTTGCTTGGGGGGACCATGGTGGCCTATGTCCTCGGATCCTTGGCCGGGACATGGCCTCCGGTGTTGCGACTTTTTACATCCCGCGAGCGGATGTATCAGAAGGTGCAGTTGCGGGCGAAATTGGCGTTTGCTCAGCATGGTCTCGCGCAGACCCGCGAGCACACAGGAGTTCTACTGCTGGTGTCCTTACTCGAACGGCAGGTCTCTGTGTTGGTAGACCAATCCTTGCGTGATCGGATCACCAGCGAGCAGTGGCAGGAAGTTGTTGCGGTGGTGGTCGAACGACTGAAGGTCGGCGATCTCGCAGGCGGTCTCTGCTGCGGCATCGACGCCAGCGGAAGGTTGCTCGCTCAGGCCTGTCCTGCACGTGCCGGCGACAACCCCAATGAGCTGTCGGATCGGGTGATCCAAGATACCTGACTGTCGGGTATTACCGGACAATAGACGGCTTCCTCCAGTTTCGCTACAATCCCCAGTAATGTCGGATCCCGCCGTGTCCGTTGAACCATCTCGACCAGTTCCGGATGAAACCCGTTCCGTCGTCAAGGCGGCGGGCCTTATCGGCGTGGCGACCTTGTCCAGTCGCATCCTCGGTTTTGTCCGCGACATGGTGTTGGCGCGACTCTTTGGCGCCACGCCGGCAGCCGACGCATTCTTTGTCGCGTACCGCGTCCCCAATTTATTGAGAGAGCTGTTTGCCGAAGGGTCGATGTCCGCCGCCTTTATTCCGGTCTTTACCGAATACCACACCCTCAAGACTAAGCGGGATGCCTGGGAGCTGGCCAGCGCTACCTTCACGACGCTGCTGACGATCGTCACTGCAGTGACCCTGGTGGGTATTCTAGCGGCGCCCGGGATTGTCTGGCTTCTTGCCCCGGGTTTCCACGGGAGTCCGGACAAGCTGGCGCTGACGACGCTGCTGACGCAGATGATGTTTCCCTATCTGATCTTTATCAGCCTGGCCGCCTTGGCGATGGGGATTCTGAATTCGCTGCGCGCTTTTGCGGCGCCGGCCTTCTCGCCGGTCTTTTTCAATATTTTCACCATTGCCTGCATGGTGTTCCTTGCGCCCTGGTTGTCGGAGCCCATCATCGGCGTGGCCATCGGCATCGTGGTCGGAGGGGTGGCGCAATTTGCGATGCAGCTGCCGGGCTTAAAAGGCCGCGGGATGTTGTTCGGCTTCCGGTTCCAGCCCGGCCATCCGGGCGTAAGACGTATCGGGTGGCTGATGGTGCCATCGTTGCTCGGGTTGTCGGTGACGCAGATCAATATCACCGTGAGCACGATTTTGGCGTCGTATTTTGCCGGCGGACCGACCTATTTGTTTTACGGCATGCGGCTCATTCAATTTCCACTCGGCATTTTCGGTGTGGCGCTCGCGACGGCGATTCTTCCGACGCTCTCCGCGCAGGCCTCCCGTGGGGCGTTGGATGAGTTGCGGACGACGATCGGATTTGGGCTCAGAATGATTTTTTTCATCATTCTGCCGGCGATGGTGGGACTGATTCTCTTACGGCATCCGATTGTGCATCTGGTATTCGAGCATGGGTCGTTTACCAAGGCCGATACGCTGGCGACGGCGACGGCGCTCCTCTGTTATGCCGTCGGGTTGTGGGCCTTCGCCGGAGTGCGTATCATCGTGTCGGCATTTTATTCTCTCCAGGATACGCGAACACCGGCGATCACTGCAGGGATTGCGGTCGGGGCGAATATTCTGTTGTCTTTGTGGCTGATGACGCTGCTGGATGCCGCGGGGCTGGCGCTGGCCACGGCGCTGGCGTCCATGCTGAACGGGAGTATTCTGGTGGCCGTGTTGCACCGGCGTCTGGGGCGTGTCGATTGGGGCTCGATTGTACGGTCGGCGTGTCGCGTGCTGGGAGCCTGTATTCCGGTGACGGCGATGTGCCTCTGGGTGGCAAGTGCCTCTCTATGGGATCAGGATGGTGCGTGGGTTCTGAAATCCGCAGTCTTGTTTGGTGGAATCGGAGCCAGCGTGATCGGATATCTTGGGGTACATATCATGCTTGGATCAGAGGAATTGGATGTGGTGTTAGGAATGGTAAAACGGAAATTCGGACGTGTCGCTAAGAAGTTTGGAGCGGCCTGATATGACATACACGAGCACATTTGAGACGCCTTGGGGGCAGGTGACGATCACGGCCTCCGAGAAGGGCGTCACCTCCATTAATTTGTCCTCCCAGGATCGTGCTGTCCGGCAGCAACCGGCAGAAAACAATGACGAAGCCGCATCTATCGTGGAAGAGGCGCGAGCGCAGCTCCTGGCTTATATTGCGGGCACGCGTCGCGAGTTTTCTTTTCCTATCGATTGTTCGGCCGGCACACCGTTTCAAAGGAAAGTTTGGAGGGCGATCACGCGGATTCCCTACGGTCGGGTACGGTCCTATCAATGGGTGGCCATGCGTGTGGGCGGGAAGCAGTATGCCAGGGCGGTGGGGATGGCGCTCGGGGCCAACCCGGTCCCCATCGTGGTGCCCTGCCACCGGATCATCTCGCATGATGGTTCGCTCGGTGGGTTTTCTTGCGGACTGCCATTGAAGCGTCGCCTGCTAAGTTTGGAAGGCACCCTGGCTCAGTTGCGGAATGCGCAATAAGTTGTCGCTGGTTGTTGGGCTGGAAGGATGATACATGAAGGCCGTCATTCAACGAGTTCTCCGCGCGTCAGTTGCGGTGGAGGGGCAGGTTGTGGGCCGGATCGGGGCTGGACTACTGGTATTGGTGGGTGTCGCGAAAGGTGATGACGAACGTGACCTGTCCTATCTCGTTGAGAAGCTCCCGAGCCTGCGGATCTTCGGTGACGATCACGGCAGGATGAATCGTACACTCACCGAGGTTGGCGGGGCGTTACTCATCGTTTCGCAGTTTACGCTGCTCGGCGATACCAGCAAGGGACGACGGCCAGGGTTCGACCTAGCTGCGCCACCGGAGGATGCGCGAGTATTGTACGAGGAGATGGTCAGTCGGCTCCGGGCGGGTGGCCTGACAGTGGAAACCGGGATGTTCGGGGCGCACATGCACGTGGAATTGCTCAACGACGGTCCGGTGACGTTCCTGTTAGACAGCCGACGGGGAGCGTCGACGCTCCCTCTCAAGTCTTGAAGGGAGATGCCGATAAGGAGTCAGGGAGAAAGTCCGCTTGGGTTGAGCATGGTCTGCTATACTATTTTAAAAGGGCAGGGATTGCCCGGGAGGTCGAGATGGGAAGTCCCGTTTCTCGCAGCCATCCACTCCGTCAGCTCTTCGGAGCGTTGACGGAAAAAAGCTTCACTGAACACCTCGGGTGGCCCGATCTGAATGTCACCGAGTACGTCTCCAACCTGCTCGTCGAATTCGCTCACACCGACCAACTCTACAAAATTCAGAATACGCAGGGCCGCGCCGTCGATTCCGTCGTCGAGATGCTGTTCGAATCCGAAGTGCTGTTGGAAGCGCAATCCTTTGAGCGGGAGCGCGAAGTGCACCGGCATATCGGCGACTTCACACTCTTCATGACCGGCCTGTTTCCCGAGTATCTCCGTCGCCTCAAGAGCGTGGGCCGCATCTACCATAAAGATTTTCTGGTGGATTACGTGAAGACGGGCAAACGCTCGTACGGGTTGGTCGCCGAGTACGGCAGCTACGACCCTGAGCAGGATTCTCCGTTATTCCGGAAGCTGTCGGAAAATTTCGAGCTCTGTGTGACCGGACTGGGGTTTGTCCGGTCAGACTTGGATCGTATGCAAGACCCTGCCTGCCGACGAGTGAAAGATATCCTGCTGAATTGAAACCATCACGACCGATCCTGCTCATTCACGGTGGCGCGGGACGCCGCGCCATGACCGTCGCTCAAGCGGCTTGTGCCGAGGCTGCCCTGAAGGAAGGCCACCGGCTGCTCATGGCCGGTACCCCGGCGCTATCTGTGGTGGAAGAAGCCATTCGCCTGCTGGAGGAGTCAGGGTTGTTCAATGCGGGGCGAGGCTCGAACCGTCAGCTTGACGGGGTGCGGCGTATGGATGCCTCGATTATGGAAGGGCGCGGCCTGCGGGCGGGGGCTGTGGCCTCCATCGAGGGCATCGTCCACCCCATTACCGCCGCGCGGCTGGTGATGGAAAAGACGGCGCATGTATTGCTGGTCGGGCAACCAGCGTCCCGCTTTGCGGACTATTTCGGGTTGGAGCGTGTGCCCCGTGCAAAGCGAACGGCGCGGCCACAGCCGAAGGAGTTGCGGCCTCGTGCCGGGTTGAAGCACACGTTGCGCTTGCATCAGGCAATCATGCAGACGGGCCGCCTCCGCGCACGGAGCTTGGGAAAGGAAACCGTGGGCGCAGTGGCCTTGGATCTCGCCGGCACGGTCGCCGCTGGCGCATCAACCGGCGGGGTGGATGTGATGTTGCCTGGCCGGGTCGGCGATACGCCGTTGATCGGGTGCGGGGTCTATGCCGATAATGAGGCCGGGGCGGTCTCCATGACGGGATTAGGGGAGAGCATCATTCGAGTGGCGGTTGCGAAGGAGATCACCGATTTACTGGCCAGTGGCTTGAGTCCGCTGGTCTCGGCGAACCGGGTGCTTCGGAAAGTGGTAGAACGTATTCAGGGTGCGGCCGGGGTGCTGGTACTCTCAGCGGATGGTCGGTTTGCCATTCGACACAGTACACCCAATATGGTGGCCGGGGTGATCGGGCGTGATGGCCGCCCGCACGTGAAGGGTCGGTTTGCCTAGTCTCGTAGAAGGCTGATACAGTGATCAGAGGTATCAGTCTATGCCCGCACTCTTTCACCTCGCCTTTCCTGTCCACGATCTGGCCGTCGCCAAGCAATTTTACATCGATGGTCTCGGTTGTGTGCTAGGTCGGGAATCCTCCACCGCCGTCACGTTCGGGCTGGCTGGGCATCAGCTCGTTGCGCATCTCTCGACCGATCCAATCATTCCCCAGAAGGGTGTCTATCCTCGTCACTTCGGCCTTGTCCTGACGCTGGAAGAGGAGTGGCAGGCGTTGGCCGATCGCGCCAAGACGAAGGGCCTGACGTTTTACCAACAGCCCCGGCAGCGGTTTGCCGGTACGCGCATCGAACATCACACCTTCTTTCTCCAAGATCCTTCCCGGAATCTTCTCGAATTCAAATACTATCGGCACGAGTCCGCGATTTTCGGGGAACGAGATGTGTCGGCGGTCGGGGATTCCGAGTAGCGAGGACCCTCCCCCGCAACGTGAAGACGGGGTTGATGCACGTGTGGCTCAGTCTTCAGGAGGCGCGACGTCGTGCGGGTCGGGCGTCTGTCGATTCGTCGTGAGTGAGCTGGCCCTGCGTCCGTTGCCCCGTTCCAGCCATCGGACGATGTGGTGTTGGCGGCGATTTAAGTAGGCGGTATGGCGGATCGGGTCATAACGGCGCGGGGAGGGCAGAATCGCCGCCAACAGAGCGGCTTCGTCGATTGTCAGTTCCTTGGCTGATTTTCCGAAATGGTGTCGCGCCGCCGCTTCTGCGCCAAACACGCCCTGCCCCCATTCGGCGACATTCAGATACAATTCGAGAATCCGTTCTTTCGTCAAATGGTGCTCCAAGGATCGAGTGATGAGTGCTTCGCGGGCTTTGCGCAGTAGGGAGCGTTCCGACGAGAGGTAGAGATTCTTTGCCAGCTGTTGGGTGATGGTACTGCCGCCGCGTTTGAATTCACCGACCTCCAGGTTATACAGCGCGGCATCTTTGATGCCTTCCCAATCGAACCCCTCGTGAGCGAAGAACGAGGCGTCCTCTGCCGCCACCACGGCTCGTTGGAGTGCGGGGGCGATTCGTGACAACGGCACCCAGACCAATTGCGGATGTAGCGCACGACCTTGCTCCTTGGCCTGGGCCCGCCGTGCCTCCATCAAGGCCGTTTCCGCGGGGTGATGTTTGGCCAGGTGGGAGACATCCGGCAGTGTCACCAGCCAATACAATCCCAAGGCCGCCGCGGGAAGCCCGACCAGGATGGTTCCCCACAACAGGATGCGGCCGAACAGACTGCCAGTTGACTTGCTCATTCCCAACACTCTATCTATGAGGACACGAGGTGTTCCGCCGGTCCGGCTCGTGTTTCCGGAGGTGAACGTACATCCCGCATGACGGTACGCGGTTGACCACCATGAAACTACTCAGCGCTGAGTTTATCAAAAGTTCGGTGTCTCCAGAACAGTTTCCTCCCGACCGGTTGCCGGAGATCGCGTTCGTCGGGCGATCGAATGTCGGCAAGTCGTCGTTGATCAATTCTTTGCTCCATCGCAAGAAGCTGGCGAAGGTCAGTAAGACGCCGGGGAAAACACGCGCCGTGAATTTTTTCACGGTCCGCACATCGGATCCGAAGCTCTCCCTGCTGTCGCTGGTGGATTTGCCGGGATACGGGTACGCCAAGGTGTCCAAGACCATGCGGGCGCAGTGGGGCCCGATGATCGAGCAGTATCTCGAGCAGCGACAGTCCCTCGGCGCCGTGATCCTGTTGATCGAGGCGCGAGTGTGGATGCCGCAGGATGTGCTGACGGTACAGTGGGTCCAGTCCCTCGGGTGTGGAATGATCATCGTCCTGACGAAAGCCGATAAATTGCGGCAGAGTGAGCGGGCGCCCAGCCTCGCCACCGTGCGAACGGCCTGCGGACTGGGGCCGGAAGTCCCGATTGTGCTGTACTCGGCTGAAACCCATGAGGGGCGGGACGCCTTGTGGGGGGAGATTCGTACGCAGTTTAGAACTTGATCTCGATGTAGGCTTTGTTTTTCAACTCGGCCATCCAGATCTGGTACTGATCCTCGGTTTTTTGTTGAAACACGAGTGATTGGATTTCGGTCTTCACCTGTTCAAAGGGGCGAAACTGCCGCGGCTTTTTATCGTCGACCCGCACAATGTGAAGTCCCTCCGCCGTTTCTACAATGCCCGTGATCTTTCCCACGTCCACCGAGGTCAGCGCCTGCTCCAGCGCGGGGATCAACTCCCCTTGTCGAACCAGGCCTAACCGTCCTCCACGTGAGGCATCTACTCCATCGGAAAAGCGCAAGGCCAGATCCTCGAACGATTCTCCCTGCTTGAGGGTCGCCAGGAGCGCTTCGGCTCGTCCGTGGGCGGCAGATAGGCCGTCCGGTGTGCGCGGCTTGATCAGAATCTGGCTCAGTTGGTATTCCTCGGGGTAGGCAAACCGATCCTGGTGCTCCTGGTAATACCGTTTCATTTCTGAGACGGCCACCATAATCAGGCCGCGGACTTCCCGGTCGACGACCCGCATCAAGGTCAACTGCTCACGGACGTTCTTCGCGGTGTTCGGGTCGGCGCTGTCGATGGCCTCCCCCTGCTTTTTCATCTCTTCGACCGCCTGCACGACTTCCTGATCCGATACATCCACACCTTTGTTTTTCGCAGCCTGCAATTGCAGTTTGCGTTCGATCATTTTCGTCACGCCCATGGCCTCAGCCGTGCTGAGGCGGCGCTCCAGGTCATCGCCCTTGTAAAGCTTGCGCAGCCGGTCCTGCTCAGGCAGGAGGTCGCGTTTCAATTCCGAGAGCATGATCAGGTCGGAATTGACGACTGCTACAATGCGATCTTCCAGTTTGGCGGCATCCGCCTTGGAGGTTGGGCTGAAGAGTACGCAGAGGCAGAAACAGAGCGCGCCGGTTGTGACACCGGTTGCGCTACGAACGGGTGCGGCGAAGGACGTTCCTTTCAAGGTCGAGAAGAGCCGACGGGCGTGGAGGCACGTGTAGGCGAACAGCGATTGATCGTTCATAGGGTTGCTGGATTGTACACAATCGGAGCTTCAGAAGGGGAGCGTTCCGGAGCTGAAAAACGCGAACAGCTGAAGACGGAAGGTTTGCGGGAGGCGAGTGCGCGGGTCGTTACGGGTTCGGTGGTTCATCGGTCACGTAACGAGCGGCGTCGGCTAGGCGGATGGTGGCACCAGTACGAAGTTCCGCAAACACATCATCCAGACGTTTCCGGCGTTTCTCGGCCAACAGTTCCTGCCGGAGTCGTTCGCGGGTGGCCTGGTCTGCCTGAAGAATTTCGGGTTCCAGAGGGCTGACCTTCATGAGGTAATAGCCCTTGTCGGTCTTGATCGGATCACTGATGACTCCGGGGTGGAGCGACGGGATCAGTGCATCGAGTTCCGGTTCCAGCAGGCCTCTCTTATAGGGGCCCAGGTCGCCGCCTTTGGCACGGCTCCGTTCGTCGATGGAGTACCGGAGGGCGAATCGCGTGAAGTTGCCGCCGGCTTCGACCTGCCGTTTCAAATCTTTGGCCGCGTAGACGTTCGGGAGCAGCATGATCGATACTTGCACCTTGGGATTGGCCAGGAGTTGATTGGCATGTTTCCCGAGGTAGGCGTCCAATTCTTCTTTGCTGACTTCGACCTTGGTCTTGATGCGGTCTTTGAGCAACTCATCCAGAATCAACTGTTCGCGGTAGCGCAGGGTCTTTTCGCGAATCTCATCGGACTGATCCAGCCCCTGCTTGCGCGCTTCCTGCATCAGCAACTCGCGCATAATCAATTCGTCTAGAAAGCGGCGTTTTCCGCCGTCCTTTTCGTAACGCGTGCGTGTGGCTTGCGAAAGGTCTTCCCAGCGGATGTCGAATTCGGATTGGGTGATGGATCGGCCGTTGATCATGGCGATTACCGGCTCTTCCTGCGGTCGTTCAGTGCAGGCGGCCAACGATCCGAGGGCGCAGAAACCCAGCGTGGCACTGATCAATCGTGTCTGCCAGGATGCAATGTGTCGTGTGCGCGGTAGCGTCATGCGGTCGGGGCGGAACATCCTCTGCGTAGGTCAGGTCGAGGCCGTGCGTGGCCCTTGACTGTTGGTACCACAGACGTGGAGGGTTTGCAAGATTGCGTTGAGTTCCGGGAAGACCAAACTCCAGTCTTCATGCGGGATCTGGAGTTCAAAAGACAGCGGCGACAGAAACCGCAGCCGTTTCTTGTATCGGTCCATCAGAGCCTGCACGGCTGTTTCGGAGACCGTGGCCTTCGGATCGAAGGTGATTACGACCGCATGTGGTTGCTCGACCACAGAGCTCAGCCGGAGCTGTTTGGCCAGCAGACGGATTTGCATCAGTTCGAACAGGCGTTCGACTGGATCGGGCGGATGTCCATAGCGGTCTTCGATTTCTCCGTGCATCAGTGCGAGGTCGCCGAGTTGTCCGCAGGAAGACAGTCGTTTGTAGAGCGACAGGCGCTGGTGGCTGTCGGCCACGTAGTCTTCGGGAATATAGGCGGAGACGCTGAGACGCAGCGTGGGATCCGGCTCTTCTTCCACCACCTGGCCCTTCAGGCGCTGGACGGCCTGTTCTACCATTTGCAGGTAGAGATCGAGTCCGACCGCTGCGATGTGGCCCGATTGTTGTTTGCCGAGCAGATTCCCGGCCCCGCGGATTTCAAGATCCGCCGCAGCAATGCGGAAGCCCGATCCGAGCTCGGTAAACTGCTGGATGGCGGTCAGTCGCTTCTGGGCGTCGTCCGAGAGCGTGCCTTCATCCGGTACCAGGAAGTAGGCGTAGGCCTGTTCGCCGCTTCGCCCGACCCGGCCACGGAGTTGATAGAGCTGAGCCAAGCCGAAGGTGTCGGCGCGATTCACGATAATGGTGTTGGCGGTCGGCACGTCGATGCCTGATTGAATAATAGCGGAGGCAATCAGGATATCCGCCTCCCGGTGAAAGAATTTCAGCATCACGGCTTCGAGCGGTTTCGAGTCCATCTGGCCATGCGCCATCACGATCCGCGCTTCCGGTACCAGTTCCTGCAGCCAGGCGCCCATCCGCTCCATGGTTTCCACCCGATTGTGGACAAAGTAGGTTTGTCCCCCCCGGCCGAGTTCGCGAAGAATCGCCTCACGAATCGCTTTTTCACTGAAACGAATAACCTGGGTGCGGATTGCCAGCCGTCCCGACGGGGGCGTATCGATGATCGAGAGGTCGCGTACGCTCGCCATGGTCATTTGTAATGTGCGTGGGATCGGCGTCGCCGTCAGGGTCAACACATCGACCTGGGTGCGCAGCTGTTTCAGCCGTTCTTTGTGCTTTACACCAAACCATTGCTCCTCGTCGATGATGACCAAGCCGAGGTTGCGGAACGTCACGTCTTTTTGGAGCAACCGGTGCGTGCCGATGAGGACATCGACCAGGCCGGCTGCCGTATCCTTGATAATCGCTTTTGTATCCTTCGGAGATTGAAACCGTGACAGCAAGGCGACGCGAGTTGGAAAAGGGGCAAACCGTTCGGCGAAGTTATCGTAATGCTGGTGGGCGAGCAGCGTGGTCGGCACCAGCACGGCGACTTGTCTATTTTCCTCCACGGCCTTGAAGGCGGCTCGCATTGCGACTTCGGTCTTGCCGTAGCCCACGTCGCCGCACACGAGGCGATCCATCGGTTTGGTCGAGGCCAGGTCGTTGGCGATGTCTTCGATCGCCTTGCGCTGATCGGGCGTCTCTTCATACTCGAAGGCCGCTTCGAACTCGTGGTAGAGCATGCTGTCTTTACCGTACGAGGTGCGATGGACCAGCTCACGGTTGGCGTAAAGATCGACGAGTTCGTGCGCCATTTCTTCAATGTCTTTTTTGACCCGCGCGGTCGTCTTGGCCCAACTGGTGCCGCCCAGGCGGTCCAGGCGGGGCACGTGGGCATCCGCTCCCGCGTAACGCTGGACCTGGCTGAGCCGGTCGAGCGGCACATAGAGCTTGTCGGTCCCGGCGAATTCCAGCACCAGAAAGTCGCTATCGAAGTCCTGCACCGAGAGTCGACGCAGCCCCTGATACTTCGCGATGCCGTACTGCATGTGAACGACGTAATCGCCGATGTTCAGGTCTTCCAGCGAGGAGAGGAAGGTGGCGGCTTTGCTCTTGGGCTGCGGCTTGTGTCGGGCGCCCTTCGCGAAGAGTTCCTCTTCGGTCAGGACCACCAACCGCAGATCGGGCGAAAGAAAACCAGCCGAGACCTCGCCGTTCAAGACCGAAAACGGGGCCTTCTGCGCGCCACCGGCGGACAGGGCCGAAGGCTTCCACTCCATCGCGGGTCGATCATGCTCGCCAAACAACGCCAGCAGGCGCCCGACCTGTCCCTGGCTACGGGCGACCAGCACAACGGGCCCGCTTTCTCGTAAACGATCCAGCACCTCCAGCGTATGGCTGAATGCCGTGCCGCGTTGGCCGAGTCCCACACTGGCCGGTGTTTGAGCCGGGCAGGTGAGCACCGGCTCCCAACTTGCGTCCGGTGCGGTGATCGGCTCCAGCGCGAGTGTGGCGTAGCCGTGGGTGGCGGCCAGAATCTGATCCCACGTGAGGTACAGGTGGTCCGGTGTCGGGTAGGGATTCGGATCCGTGCGATCTTCGTGGCGCAGGAATCCCTCTTCGATGGCCTGCCAACATTCCTCCGTGTGGGCCTTCAGCGTGTTGGGCTGATCCAGGACGAGCACCGGCGGTTGCGGAAAATAATCCAGGAGGCTGTCCATGGTTCCATACACGGACGGCGCATGCCATTCGGCGTCGGCAGCCAGAGGCGCGAGGGCATCGGGTGCGTCCTCGGCGCGAATCAATTCGCGGGCCGGCAGCACCCAGGCTTGCTTGATCTTGTCGGTCGATTTTTGTGTGGCCGGATCGAAGAAGCGGATCGATTCGATCGTGTCGCCGAGAAACTCCACCCGCAGCGGGTCGGCATACGCGGTCGAATAGATATCGACGATCCCGCCGCGAATGCTGAACTCGCCGGGAATTTCCACCACCGATCCCTTCCGGTAGCCCAGCCGCAAGAGGCTGGAGACAAGCACCTCACGCTCCAGGGACCCATTCGGTTGAAATTGCAGAATCGCGTCGGTGAAGACCAGAGCCGGGAGCACTCGTTGTGTTAAGGCCGGAATGGAAGTGAACAGAACGGTGCGTCCAGTGGTGCAGAGACGGTTGAGCGTCTGCATGCGGCGGGCCACCAGATCGATGTGGGGAACCGCCGATTCGTAGGGCAGCGTTTCCCATTTCGGGAACAATGCCAGGTCGTCGCAGGACTGTCCGCAGAGCGTTCTGAAGAATAGCGTGTCGCGATAGAGGCGTTCTGCCTCGTCATCGGTTTTGGCGACAATCAGCCAGGAACGGTCGGCCAGCGGCTGAGACGGCAGACTGTGTGTGAGGAGAGCCAAGCCGAAGCCGGCAGTCGAACCATGCAGCCCCATGAGGCAGGGTTTACCCGAGCCGCTCCGAAGGGCTTCTCGCGCCGGTGCGAGCCATTGAGTCAGATGTAGGGGGATCAGGGGCGGCACAGTATCCTTAGGCTGTCGTGGAGCGAATACGTTGCACCAGAGTGGTCGTCGAGACTCCGGGGACAAGAGGAATGGTTTGGACATGGCCGCCGCGAGCCTCGACCGTCTCGCGTCCCACAATGCGGTCGACGGACCAGTCTCCGCCTTTGACGAGAATATCCGGCTGAAGGGTTGCGATGAGAGAGCCTGGGTCCGGCTCAGGGAAGATCACCACATAGTCCACGCAGGCTAACGCAGCCAGAACCTCGGCTCGTTGGGCATCGGGCACAATAGGACGATCCGCGCCCTTGTGCAGGGCGCGAACGGAGTCGTCGGAATTCACGCCGACCACCAGCACATCACCCAGATCGCGGGCGGCTTGCAGATACCGGGTATGACCGACGTGCATCAGGTCGAAGCACCCGTTCGTGAAGACGATCCGCTGTCCCTGCCGACGGCACTCATCGAGCTGTGCGGCAAGCTCCTGCTGCGTGGTGATTTTTTTGCCCATGGGATTCACTGCCGATCCGAGAAAATCCCATCTTAGGGGGAGGCCGCCTCGCGAATCAATGCCCGTCTTATCCTATTAGCAGAGTCAGGTGGCAACGATGTCAAAGCTCTAGTTTTAGAAAAATGGTACCGGGCACTGGATTGAAACGGTATTCGGTTATCGGTTCGAATCCAAGTGACCTATACAGCGCCTGCGCGTCCGTCATTGAGGGGAGCGTATCGAGTAATATGTGTTTATATCCAAGGTTTCTCGCCTGATTGATCAAGGCGTCGGCGATCATGCGCCCAATTCCTCGATGTTGGTGTGCGGGCAAGACATAGAGCCGTTTCATTTCACAGGCAGATTGCGAAAAGCGTCGAAGCCCCCCACATCCCGCAAATGCGCCTCCCTGCCCTGCCAGGAGAAAAGCGCCGTCAGGCGGACCATATTCACTTGCTAGGTGATCAAGCTCCTGGTCGAAGCCTTGGAAGCCTAGGTCGATACCTAGAGACGCGGCATATTCCTCCACGAGACGACGGGATATGTCCCAGAGTTCAGCTGAATCCGGCTGCACCAGAGTGAGCATGTTGGTCTCTTGTAAGATCAGGCGGCGTTTCGTCTCACGTGTGCCGCTAGGCTCGCCTTTGATCCTGCCATGTGATCTTCATCACATCGATCTTCATGGTTTCTTGCGTCCTCTGTCCTTTCGCGAGTTATCCCCGTCGTGTGGAAGCCCTCCCAGTCGAACGACTCCCGCGCCATGTTGCTCGATCAACCGGTCAAGAATCGCAACCGCGTCACGCTGTCGTCGGTCGAACAGGGGTTCAGGAGCGGGAACCAGATCCGACAGGCCCAGGCCCAGCAGCCGATAGCGAGACGGCGGCTGCAGTAGGTCGGCGAGGGCGAGGCGGATGTCCGGCCACATGTCCGGATCGTAGTTCGCCGGCGACGAGAATGTGCGTTGTCGTGTGGTGATGCGAAAGTGCGAATCCTTCAGTTTCACCGTGAACGACCCGGCGGCCAGTCCCTCCAGCCGGAGATCGTGGGCCAAGGTTTCAAGAAATCCATGGATGATCGGTTCCAGCAGGGCCGGATCATTGGTGTCTTCGTCGAAGGTGGTTTCGTGACTCACGCTTTTAGCTTCGCGATCGGCCACCACAGGATCGGAGTCGTGGCCGCGCGCCAGTGATTGAAACGCCGCTAGGCGCGTACCGAGCAGGCGGATGAGGGATTGTTCGAAGCGGGGTTGGAGCAGATCGCCGATGGTGTGAAGGCCCAGACGTTCGATGGCTTCGGTGGATTTCGGGCCCATGCCCGGCAATGAGCGAATGGGGAGCGGGGCGAGAAACGCGGCCTCTGTGCCCGGTTCAATCACGGCGAGGCCATCGGGTTTATGTGCATCGGCAGCGATCTTAGCGACGGTCTTCCCGGACGCCAGCGCAATGGTACAGGTCAGGCCGGTGGTGCAGGTAATGTCGGTTTTGAGCGCCTGCCCCAATTCGCGCGGATCGGGATGACGGGTTTGTAATCTGGTCGTATCGGTATAAAACTCGTCGATGCTCGTCCACTCGGTTTCCGGGAAAAACCGGCTGGTGATGTCCTGAAGCCGGCGGTGGAGGTGTTGATACAACGGACGGTCTGGCGGCACCAGGATGAGTTGAGGGCAAAGCCGCATGGCCTGAATCGTCGGCATGGCCGATCGTACTCCGAATCGGCGAACTTCATAACTCGCTGCGGCGATAATGCCGCGCGGCGGAGGCCCGCCGACGGCCACCGGCTTTCCTTTCAACGATGGGTCAGCCAGCACGGCTGCCGAGGCAAACATGGCGTCGATGTCGCCGAAAAGAATCTGTCGGGGCCAACGTTCGGACATTGATGTCCTAGCCAGGGGTGAAGCACAAGCCGAGTTGAAGGCTTGCGGCGGTCGCGTGGACCGGTTCCGCGATCGTGATGGGTGCCACGGCTGGAAGCTCGCGGAGTGGCCCTCGACAGGAGCCGCAGAAATGGCGTCGTGGTTGAATGCTCCGGCGCTGTCGTTGGTAAATGTACCCGCAGTGCTGGCAGCGCCAGGCATACTTTGCCAGCGCGGCGACTTCTTTGCCCAGCGAGTGGTAGATCGTGATCCTCAGCCCGTCTTGATTCATCCGGGCCATCATGCGACGAAAATCGGCGCCATGATTCGGGCGGCGTTTCAGGATATCGTATTGCCATTGGTGAATCATTTCGTGCGCCAGGGTCATGACGGTCTCGTGGCTGGGCTCCGGGTTGTTGGCGGCGAGCAACACTGCCGACAGTCTGATGCGCCGCTGCCTGGTTGGGTCCTCGGCGGTGCGCACGAGCGGTTGCCGTGGTCCAAGCCGGCAAGTAAACATTCCGGCTGAGGAGGTCAGTCGACGGCTCCACTCGATGGGAATTGGAGGTAAGGCGCCTTGAAAGTAGCGGCGGTTGAGATCGGACCAGACGGCGAGCAGCGGTTCGTGAGAGGGTGACATGGTCTTCACGGGATGATTCAGCTGCCGAATGAGCGACAGGGCTCAGCACTCCGGGTCAGCGGCCAGACAGTTCCTCAATGACCGCGGCGGCCAACAGCGGCACCATGATCTCGTGATGGCCCGTGAGGGCGTATCCCTTGCCGCCTTTCTGGGTGGGGCGGCGGACGACGTTGGTCATGGGACGATAGTGTGTGAGGAAATCCATGTTCACCGTGGTGATGTTGGTCAATGGATGGCCGAGGTTGCGCCCAAGCGAGACGGCTTTCAGGAACACCTCTGGCAAAATCACGGCAGATCCCAGATTGAGATAGACCCCGCCTTCCATCTCGGAAACCACGGCTGCCAGGCGGCGAAAATCGAGCAGCGAACCCGCCCCGATCGCGGCCCCGTCGGCTGACGGATGCATGTGAATGATGTCGGTCCCCACAGCCACGTGCACGGTGACGGGAAGGCCCAGCCGGAAGCCGGTGGCCAGCAGGCTGGTGGCGCGATGAGGAAACTGTTGTTTTCGTCGATGGATGTAAGAGCCGAGCGATTCGCCAAGCCCCTGACCTTCTTTCATGCCCAGGGTGATGGCTTCATTCAGCATGCGGCCGGTTTCTTCCGCCATGCCGAATCGACCGGAGTCGATCTCAGCATCCACTTCTTCGGACGTATGCCCCATGAACGCCAATTCAAAGTCATGGATGATGACGGCGCCGTTCATAGCCAGGGCGGTCACGACGCCGCGTTCCATCAGATCCACCAGGAGCGGGCCCAGCCCCACTTTCACCACATGGGCACCCATGCCGACAATCACCGGCTTGCCGTTGCGATGGGCTTTGGCAATGGCCTGCGCCACTTCGCGCAAGGTTTTGACCGCCAGGATATCGGGGAGCGAATCGAGAAAGCGCGCGAACGAGCGCCCCTTGGTCCAGACCTTGGCGAAGTTCGACACTTGTACCTTGCTGTGCCGACGCTGGAGCGGATAGGTCTTGAGTCGCGACGCATCGATCGGCCGGATGATCGCAGGAGGCGCGGAGACTGCAGTGGGACGCTTACGCCGGGTTGGCAAGAACGTGATCCTCAATGAGTTCGCAGAGTACATGGCCCAGCGTGATGTGACTTTCCTGAATGCGGGCGGTCAGCGCGGAGGGCACGACGAAGGCGTGGTCCACCATGCCGGCTAGTTTGCCGCCCGATCCGCCGGTCCACGCGATTGTGGTGAGGCCCAGGGACTTGGCCGCCTCAACGCCTTTCAGCACATTGGGGGAGTTGCCGCTGGTGCTGATGGCGAGGGCCACGTCCCCCCGCTGTCCGTGTGCACGAACCTGACGAGCGAAGAGCTCCTCGAAGCCGTAGTCGTTGGAGATACAGGTGATGGCCGCGATGTCGGTGGCGAGGGCAATGGCCGGCAACGGAGCGCGTTCGCGCTTATACCGGCCGACAAACTCGGCGGCGATGTGTGCGGCATCGGTGGCGCTGCCGCCGTTACCGAAGAGCAGGACTTTATGCCCAGCCTGAAATGCGCGGCCCATGAGTTGCGCGACCTGCACGATCTTATCGGCATGGTCTCGTACGAAGCGCCGCTTGATCTCGGCGCTGTCGTCGAAGGCCTTGATGACAAATTCTTTCATCGTGCGGAATTGTAGGGAAGCCCCGAGTCACTGTCAAACGACCGTAGGCATCGCTTACTTTCCAGGAGGCGTGGGGGAAGACCGTTTCGTGATCATGTTCATCGCCAGCGTCAGCATCGAGCCGACATCCGAGACGTTGGCGGGGAGTACGAGGGTGTTACTGGCTTTCGCCAGTTCCCCGAACTTGGTGATGTACTGCTCGGCGACGCGCAGTTGCACGGCTTCGTAGCCGCCGGGGATTTGCGTGGATTCGGCGACTTTGCGCAGTCCATCGGCCGTGGCACTGGCGATGGCCATGATCGCGGAGGCGGCACCCTCAGCCTCGTTGATCTGTTGTTGTTTCTTCGCCTCGGAGGCCTTGATGACCTGTTGCTTCTCGCCTTCCGCCTGGTTGATGGCGGCGTCACGTTCGCCTTCGGAGGTCAGAATCACGGCGCGCTTTTCCCGTTCGGCCCGCATTTGTTTTTCCATCGCCGCCAGTACGTCTTTCGGCGGCGTGATGTTCTTGATCTCATATCGCAGCACCTTCACGCCCCAGGGTTCCGTGGCTTTGTCCAGCTCATTCACAACCTGGCTGTTGATGTTGGTGCGTTCTTCAAACGTGCGGTCGAGTTCGATTTTTCCGATCTCGCTGCGGAGTGCGGTCTGGGCGAGCTGGGTGATGGCGAAACGATAGTCGCTGATGCCGTAAGAGGCTCGCTGCGGGTCCAGCACCTTGGAATATAAAATGCCATCGACGCCGACTTGCACGTTATCGCGTGTGATGCAGATCTGTTCGGGAATATCGATGGCGGTTTCTTTCAGCGAATGTTTGTACTGCACAGTGTCGAGGAATGGCCACAGGATGTGGAATCCCGCGCCGAGCGTCCGCGAATACCGGCCCAGTCGCTCGACGACGTAGGCGCTCTGTTGCGGCACGACGCGCGCGGTTTTTGAGATGACGAGCAGGACGAGGCCTGCAAGGAAAATGACAACCCAGAGTCCGCCTGGCATTCCGCTATCCTCCATGATGGTGCGACCTCATTCAGGTTTGATCCACAGGGTGATGCCGTCTACACGATCCACGAGGCTGCGTTGTCCTTTGAGCAGCGGCTTGTCGCCGGCGTTGTGCGCATTCCAGGTGCTGCCCCGGCATTCCGCTTTGCCCATGGCGCCGGGTTGAAGGTCCTCCAGAACAATGGCGGTTTCGCCGCTCATAGTGTCGACCGATGAGGCGTTGCCCCGATCGGCTGTCATGAGACGGCGGAGCGGAGGACGAAGGATGACCAGGGAGGCGACGGAGAAGACCGAAAACAGGAGCCAGGACATCCATTCAGTCTGAATCATGCCCAGGCCGACGAGCGCCCCCACGACCAGCGCCCCGATGCCGAAGAACAACATGTAAAACCCGCCGGGCGTGACGATCTCGCTGCCGAGCAGAAACAGTCCCAGAAAGGCCCAGAGCCACCAGGTCATCGCACCTCCTCAGCCGTCGCGAGCAGCGGGGTTGTCTCGTGATTCACGCGAAAGTCTAAGCGTCTTTCCCAGGACCGTCAAGGATTGTGCGAGAAGGCGCTATGTATGTTCACGGGTACACTCAGGGCGTGTTGATCGATAGGCGGCAGAACATAGGCTTGAGGCATTACTTTGTTCTCCAGAGAGTTAATGTGAATTGCCGCCACGATACTCGCTTCCTGCTCAGCTGTGTATTGGAATCTCGGTCGAATTGCATAAGCGATGAAAATTCTGCACCCCGTGACCCGTGCCGATGTATCACGAAATAGAGCAATCAAATCCAGATTAACCACCATACCTTTCCGAATGCTAGATGCCGAGGATGTCCGTGGACCGTCTTGTCACGGAACAGGAGTGCGCCACTTGCCAGTGAAGAGTCCGGATGATTCGCTACGCATGCCCGAACCGATCCTAAGTCCACAATGATGGAAAGGGACGGAGGGCAATGAGTCGACCTACATTCGGCAGAATCATCATTTATCCCAATATACATGCGAGCCTCTGATTTGGCGTTAGCCATCATGTAAATACACGTAATTAATGCTCTTGACCGATCCATGAGATTCGGGCACGGTGTGGAGCACTGTTGACCGAAACTCGAGGCATGCGAATGGTTGCGGGCAAGCAGGATAACGGTGACGGCCGCTCCTCAGAAAAATCTGGCCAAACCTCTCCGCCTGCTATCAACTTGCCCAAGGGCGGCGGGGCCATCCGTAGCATGGGCGAGAAATTTGCCGCCAATCCAGTGACCGGCACTGGTTCGATGACGGTACCGATCGCGACCTCGCCGGGCCGTTCAGGCTTCGGTCCACAACTGTCCCTGTCATACGATTCTGGCGCCGGCAACGGCCCGTTTGGGTTCGGCTGGAGTCTTTCCCTTCCTTCAATCACTCGCAAGACCGATAAGGGGCTGCCGCAGTATCTCGACACAACTGATTCGGATGTCTTCATCCTCTCCGGCGCGGAAGACTCGGTGCCGGTGTATCGGCAAGACCCTGACGGCACCTGGGTCGCTGGCCACGCGGGATTTCAGCGAGACGCGGACGGGTTCTGGGTTCGAGATCCGTCCGGCCGCCTCGTCGTGCAGGAAGATGAACGCGACGGGTATCGTGTACGCCGCTACCGGCCACGCATCGAAGGGCTCTTCGCCCGCATCGAGCGCTGGACGAACACCACCGACGCGACCGATGTGTTCTGGCGTTCGATCTCCAAGGACAACATCCTCACGCTCTACGGCCATGACGCGAATTCGCGCATTGCCGACCCGCTCGATGCAAGCCGCATCTTCTCCTGGTTGATCTGCGAATCGCGCGACGACAAGGGCAACGGTATTCGGTATCTCTACAAGAAAGAGGACGGGGCCTACCAACCCCGGCCAGATCAAGCCGATCCGTTCACGCAGGCCCATCAACTCAACCGCGGCCTTGCCTCCGATGCGCGCCGCACCGCCCAGCGTTACTTGCAGCGGGTGCTGTACGGCAACCTCAAACCCCTGCTGGATGCTCAGGGCCAGCGACCCCGGTACCTGGGCGATCTACCCCATCCGCCGACGGACACCGACGCGGACTGGCTATTCGAAGTGCGATTTGACTATGGGGAACTGGATGAGGGCGACCCCACGGGCCAGCCAGAGAAGTCCTGGCTCTACCGCCCCGATGCCAGTTCCAGCTACCGCTCGGGCTTCGATGTGCGCACCTGCCGCCGCTGTGAGAGGGTGCTAATGCTGCACCACATCCCGGATCTGCCGGCGGGTCCTGACAGGGCGGCTCAACCAGGCTACCACGGGGTAGTGCGCAGCACCGACTTCACCTACGACGACGAGCTCGACACCAGTCTCGCCACCAAGCCTGTCTACAGCTTCCTGAAGCAGGTCGTGCAGACGGGGTGGAAGCAGGAAGATGGCTCCTCCACACGCCGCAGTCTGCCGCCCGTCGAATTCGAATACACCGAGCCCATCGTGCAGGACACCGTAGAGGAAGTGGACTCTGAAAGCCTGGAAAACCTGCCCATCGGCGTGGACGGCAGGGTCTATCAATGGACTGATCTGCACGGGGAAGGCATTCCCGGTATTCTGAGCGAGCAGAGCGGCACCTGGTTCTACAAGCGCAATTGGAGCCCCCTCCCCGACAAGTTGCCGGGCGGCAGCGAAGTCGTGAGGGCGAAATTCTCGGCGCTCGAAACCGTCGCCCTCAAACCCAATCTAACCCTCAGTGGTGGCGCGCAGTTCATGGATCTCGCCGGCGATGGCCAGCCCGACCTTGTGATGTTGGATGGGCCCATGCCAGGCCTCCATGAACATGACGAAGCGGAGGGATGGGATCAGTTCCGGCCATTCACATCGCGGCTCACCCGCGACATGCGCGATCCCAATCTCAAGTTCGTGGATCTCGATGGCGACGGCCATGCCGATGTGCTGATCACCGAGAACGAGGCGCTGGTCTGGCATTCGTCGCTCGGAGAGGACGGGTTTGGTCCTGCCAAGCGAGTCGCCCAGGAGTTGGATGAGGAAAAAGGGCCGCGCATCGTCTTTGCCGACGGCACGCAATCCATTTACTTGGCCGACCTTTCCGGCGACGGCCTCACCGACATCGTCCGCATCCGTAATGGTGAAGTCTGCTACTGGCCCAATCTCGGGTATGGCCGGTTCGGCGCGAAGGTGACGATGGACAATGCGCCCTGGTTCGACAACCCGGACCAGTTCGACCATAAGCGCATCCGCCTGGCCGACATCGATGGCAGCGGGACCACCGACATCATCTACCTGCACCGTGACGGCGTGCGGCTGTTCTTCAACCAGTCGGGTAATGGCTGGAGCCAGCCACAACGGCTGAATGTATTTCCTCGCGTTGATGATCTCGTAAGCATCGTGCCCACGGACCTCCTCGGCAACGGCACCGCCTGCCTGGTCTGGTCGTCGCCCCTGCCAGGCGATGCGCGACGACCGATGCGCTATGTCAACCTGATGGGCGGGCAGAAGCCTCATCTGCTGATCAAGACGAGCAACAACCTCGGCGCCGAGACTCGCGTTGATTACGCTCCCTCCACCAAGTCCTATCTGCAGGATAAGCGCGACGGCAAACCATGGATCACGCGACTGCCGTTTCCGGTGCATGTGGTCGAGCGCGTTGAAACCTACGATCGCATCAGCCGCAATCGCTTCGTCACGCGCTACGCCTATCACCACGGCTACTTCGATGGTGAAGAGCGCGAGTTCCGCGGGTTTGGCATGGTCGAGCAGTGGGATACCGAGCAGATCGGCGCACTTACCGCCAGCGGAACATTCCCGCAGGGCGACAACATCGCCGCCGCCTCGCACGTACCGCCGGTTCACACTAAGACCTGGTTCCACACGGGGGTCTATGACGAGACCGACGAGGTCAGTCGGCATTTTGCGACCGAATACTACGGTGCCCCTGAGAAGAGCGACCCGAACCACGATGTTCTTTTCGAGGCGTACGTCCAAACGCTGCTGCCTGACACGGTCATTCCCTCCGGCCTGACCTTCGAAGAGGAGCGCGAAGCCTGCCGCGCCCTCAAGGGTTCCATGCTGCGCCAGGAAGTCTACGCGGATGACGCAGATCAGCCAGGTGCCACGCCGCAACAGATCCAACGCGCCCGGACGCCCTACACCGTCACCGAGCAGAACTTCACTATCCAGACCTTGCAGTCCAGGGGCGGCAACCGCCACGCCGTTTTCTTCACCCATGCGCGCGAAGCGCTCAGCTACCACTACGAGCGCAATCCCACCGATCCGCGCATCCAGCACGCACTGACGTTGGAGGCCGACGACTATGGCAACGTGCTCAAGCAGGCGGCCATCGGCTATGGCAGACGCACTTCACCGCTGGCAGAGGACTGGGATCGCAAACGACAGACGACGGCGCTGCTCACCTACACCGCAAACCACGTCACCAACGCGATCGAATCGATTGACACGCACCGCAACCCGTTGCCTTGCGAGGCAATCACCTTCGAGTTGACGGGCTACACACCCACCGGGGCGGCTGGCCGGTTCCAAGCCTCGGATCTGGTCGAGTCAGACGCTGCCGCGCCAAGCCGTCTGCGGCACAAGTTCACCGCCCCTGAAGTCGCGTACGAGGCTACAGCCTCCGGCAACCAACGCCGCCGCCCCATCGAGTGCCTGCGCACGCTCTACCGACGAGATGACTTGAGCGGCTTTCTGCCGCTTGGTGAAATTGAACCGCTGGCGTTGTCAGGCGAGAGCTACAAGTTGGCCTTCACTCCAGGCTTGCTTGCCCAGGTCTTTCAGCGCCCGCGTCAAGGACAGGCGGCTGAACCCTTACTGCCTGATTGGCCAGGGGTGCTTGGCGGACAGGGCGGCAACCGGGGCGGGTACCTCCCAAGCCAGACAATGAAAGCCGACGGGCGATTTCCCGCGACCGATGCCGATGATCACTGGTGGATTCCGTCCGGCCAGTCCTTCTTCTCTGCCAATCCCGCTGACAACGCCGCTACAGAACTAGCGCAGGCTCGGCAGCATTTCTTCTTGCCGCGACGCTACCGCGATCCCTTCGGTCAAGATGCCTTCGTGGACTTCGACGCCCATGACCTGTTGATGGTCGAAACCCGCGATGCGCTCGGCAACCGCATGACGGTGAACGTCAACGACTACCGCGTCTTGCAGCCGCGCCTCGTCAGCGACCCGAACCGCAATCAGACGGAAGTCGCGTTCGACACGCTCGGCATGGTGGTGGGTACGGCGGTGATGGGGAAGCCGTCTCCGGCAGGGGTGGAGGGTGACCGGCTCACTGGATTTGTTATAGACCTCACGCAAACCCAACTCGACGCCTTCTTTGACGTGGCTGACCCGCACGCCACTGCAGCCGCGCTGTTGAGGGATGCCACCACCCGCATTGCCTACGACCTGGACCGCTTCCGTCGCACTCAGCAGGCAAACCCGAACGACCCGACCAAGTGGCAACCAGCCTGTGCTGCCACGCTCGCCCGTGAAACCCACGCGAGCAGCCCGTTGCCGCCACAAGGCCTGAAGATCCAGATCAGCTTCAGCTATTCGGACGGCTTTGGCCGCGAGATCCAGAAAAAGATCCAGGCGGAGCCCGGGCCGGTCGTCAATGGCGGCCTATCGGTCAACCCGCGCTGGGTAGGGAGCGGCTGGACCATCTTCAATAATAAAGGCAAGCCCGTCCGGCAGTACGAGCCCTTCTTCAGTGCCACACACCGCTTTGAGTTTGGAGTCACGGTCGGCGTCAGTCCGGTCCTGTTCTACGACCCTGCCGAGCGGGTCGTCGCCACCCTGCACCCGAACCACACGTACGAGAAAGTCGTCTTCGACCCCTGGCAGCAGGCGACCTACGACGTCAACGACACCAGCGCGCTGCGCAATCAACAGACTGGCGACCCGCGAACCGATCCCGACATCGGCGGCTATGTTGCCGAATACTTTAAGGCATTGCCGGCCAATCCGGCTCAACCTTGGCAGACCTGGCATGCGCAGCGCACCGGTATCGGTGTTGCCTTTGGGCAAGACGAGCGCAACGCCGCCCTGCGCGCCGAAGCCCATGCCGATACGCCGACCACGGCCCATTTGGACGCGTTGGGTCGCCCATTCCTGACCGTTGCGCGCAACCGCGTAGTCTGCGTCGGCCACGACCTCGACGGTACTGAAGAGAGCTTCGCCACCCGCATCGAACTGGACATCGAAGGCAACCAGCGCGCCGTGCGCGATGCCGTCACACATACCGAGGCTCGTGATGCAGCCGGGAATCCGGTTGTCGTGGACGACCCGCTCGGCCGCGTCGTCATGCGTTATGCCTACGACATGCTCGGCAACCGCATCCACCAGCTCAGCATGGAAGCCGGCGCGCGTTGGATGGCGAACGACGTGTCCGGCAAGCCCATCCGTGCATGGGACAGCCGCGGCCACAACTTCACGACGAAGTACGACGCGCTACGCCGGCCGATAGAACAGACGGTGCGAGGCACCTTCAGCGACGCCGATCCGCTCAAGCCCAACTCAGACTCACGCACGCTAGGCCGCGATATCTTGGTCGACAAAATCGAATACGGTGAGCCGCCCCTCAACGCCACGCCGGCCCAGGAAACAGAGGCGCAGCACCTTAACCTGCGCACCCGCATCTACCGGCACTTTGATTCCGCAGGCGTCGCCACTAACGCACGGCTAGCTGCCAACGGCAGCCCTATCGAAGCCTACGACTTCAAGGGCAATCTACTGCGCAGTACACGGCGTCTGATCAGCAAGCACAACGAAATTCCCGATTGGCTGCTGAACCCTCAACTCGACGCCGAAACCTTCCAGGGCAGCACCCGCTACGACGCGCTCAATCGCCCCATTCAGTCAATTGCGCCGCACAGTAGCCTGACCCGGCCCGGGCACCCCAACAAGTTCAACGTCATCCAGCCGTGGTTCAATGATGCCAATCTGCTGGAGCGGGTGGACGTGTGGTTGGAACGTACCGCCGAGCCGGCCGGCTTGCTGGACCCCAACAACGTCGCCCCATCGCCGGTCGGCGTGGCCGATATCGACTACGATGCGAAGGGCCAGCGCACCCTTATCGACTACAAGACAGGCGACGCCACGGTTATTCGCACCACCTACGGCTACGACCGCGAGACCTTCCGTCTGATGCACCGTTACACGCGCCGGGGCGTGGATCCCGCGACGGCCCAGGGCGTGGCCTTCACCGACGACTGCGAGAACCTGAGTCCACCTCCAGCCACCATCGCCGCACCCGAGCAGCCGCCCGCAGGCAAGGGCTGCGGCTTGCAGAACCTGCACTACACCTATGACCCTGCGGGCAACATCACCCACATCCGAGACGACGCGCAGCAGACCATATATTTCCGCAACCAGCGCGTCGAGCCGAGCAACGACTACATCTACGACGCCCTCTACCGGCTGATTCAGGCCCAAGGACGGGAGCATCTTGGACAACTGGGACAAGCTGCCGATAGTCCACGCAAGCCGCCAACCGCTCCGGATGCATTCAACGCCTTTCACGTCCGCCAAGACCACCCGAACGTGCTCAAGGCCATGGGCATCTACATCGAGCGCTATGTGTACGACGCCGTCGGCAACTTTCTGCAGATGCAGCATCGCGGCAGCGACCCGGCGCATGCGGGCTGGACGCGGCGCTACACCTATAACGAAACCAGCTTGATCGAAGATGGGACTCCAGGCATGTTGCTCAAGACCAGCAATCGCTTGAGCCACACCACAGTGAACCCGGCGGGCAGCACTCCGCAGCCGGAAGCCTACCTGCACGACGCCCACGGCGACATCCTGCGCATGCCGCATCTGGGTGGTGGGCTGCCCGGGCCGAACATGCACTGGGACTACAAGGATCAGTTGCGTCAGACCGACCTGGGTGGCGGTGGCGCAGCCTTCTACGTCTACGACGCCTCAGGCCAGCGAATACGCAAAGTGTGGGAGAAATCGCCTGGCCTCACCGAAGAACGTATCTACCTCGGCGGCTTTGAGATCTTCCGCACACACGGCGGCCCCATCGGTGCCAACACCGCCACGCTGGAGCGCGAGACGCTGCACGTGATGGACGACAAGCAGCGAATCGCCCTGGTGGAGACGCGCACGCTGGACACGGCAGGCTCCGACCAGGCGCCACGACAGCTCATTCGCTATCAGTTCGGCAACCACCTCGGCTCAGCCAGCCTGGAATTGGACGACGAGGCGCAAATCATTTCCTACGAAGAATACGCGCCATATGGAAGCTCGACCTATCAGGCGGTGCGCAGCCAGACGGAGACGGCGAAGCGGTATCGATATACGGGCAAGGAGCGCGATGAGGAAAGTGGCCTGTACTACAACGGGGCAAGATACTACGCGTCGTGGGTAGCCCGTTGGATATCCCCTGATCCGGGAGGTCTCGTGGATGCTGCCAACCTATACCTGTTTACCAGGTGCAATCCTGTGTGTCTTATGGATGGCACGGGTCTTAAACCGACTTCGGGTGATGATCTTGTTAATCCTGTAATTGTCAAGCCCGGTGAGATGACGGGCAAGGAATCGCAGGAAGCGATAAGGGAGCAGTATGGTGAACTCGGGCTGCACTACCGAGGAGACGCAAGATGGGACGCGCAGAACAAGACTTGGTGGGTTGATAGAAGTCAGTTGATTGAACCTGACGTGGTTACCTTTGACGACGACGTCATCGTGGTCGATCCGCCAGGAAAAACGAGGGAGGCATCCGGTGAGGAACAACCGAAAGAAGCACCGCCAAGTGACCTAGAACGGTTTGGTAAGGGCCTCGCCAAGGGTTTAGTGTTCGGGCTGGTCGCGGGACTCGTCGTCGGCGCAATGATTGCCTCAGGAGGAACGCTGGCCCTCGTCGGTGGAGCCATTGCGGTCGGTGGCGCCGGCATGGGGGGTCTGACTCTAGGAGAGATAATCACTGGGGAAGATCTGTCAGGTAGAAAGCTTACGAGCGGCGACCGAGCCGAGATGGGAGGAGAGTTACTTGGTGGGGTAATAGGCGGAGGGCTGGGTGGCCGCGCAGCCGGAAGCATTGCGGGACCACGCACAGGAACAGTAGAGGTACCGGGTTCAACAGGTCCTGAACCTATAGAGCCGGTAATGCCCCCGCGTGCTTTACCACCTGGCGAGCCAGTCAGAATACCCACACCCCGCGGCCCTGGGCAAACCGTTGATCCAGCGACTGGTTATCCAGTTGGCCGCTTTGTGGTGGATCCTAGAGGAAATGCGATGATTGAACCGGCCGGCGGCGACACGGTGCCGGCCGGGAAAGGTGGCGTAGATACACATACGCGCTACCCGAACGGTTCAAATTACCAGCGGCTTAATCCACAAGGGCATGCAGGCAATCCTACGCCTCACGGGCACGGACACCTTCCGGGTAGTGGTCCCGGAATGAAGGGGCAAGGCCCATCAATTGACCCGAGTGGTCGAGTTGTTCCATGGAACAGTAAAGACGCGCATTGGCCGATTTATTAGAGAAGGGGGCGCTATTCAATATGACTCCAATTGACTTTGCTAGGAGTGTCTATTTGGGTGACAGAGCTTGCAAAGCAATCAATATCGATTGCTGGAATTCCCGGGTCCGAGTGCAAGTGGACTGCATTTCCCGAATACGTGATGAAAGCGGGCAGTGGAATTTCTATACCAAGGAAGACATCACGGACGGATATCTCGTCTTTGACGGCATTCGTAGTGTTGAACTGCACAACGAGGGGCATATCCCGAACGATACCATAAACAGCTTTCTTGTCACGGAAGCGAGTGCAGACAGCATTGCCATTGAAATGTCAATTGGCGCAGTCAGTGAGAGTGTTCCTTACTTCGAGACGATTCTTCGTTTGACGTGCCGCTCAATACACATTGAAGACCCGTCGCGGCCGGGAGAAGAAATCTATTCGTAAGGGAAGAAAAATGTGCCACGAACCATTTGTTTGACTCAGCCGGAGCGCGGTGAGGCGCGCTGATGGGGAGACCGTTGCGGCCGACGGCGGGGGACGTGGTGTTTCACGTGCTCAATCGGGCCAACGCCCGCCGGACACTGTTTGAGGACGAGGGGGACTATGCCGCGTTTATACGTGTGTTGGAACAGGCCTGTGCGCGTGTGGCCATGCGGCTCCTCGCCTATTGCGTGATGCCCAACCACTGGCATCTCATCGTCTGGCCGCGCAAGGACGGCGATCTATCACGATTTATGAACTGGCTCACGCTGACCCACACGCAACGGTGGCATCAGCATCGCCACACGGTCGGAGAGGGGCATGTGTACCAAGGTTGCTTCAAATCGTTCCCGGTCGAAACGAGCGAGTATCTGCTGATGGTCTGTCGCTATGCGGAACGGAACCCCGTGCGGGCGGGCCTCGTGGATCGAGCGGAGCAGTGGGGCTGGAGTAGCGCGGGGGCGTGTCGGCGGCATGAGGGTGCTGTCCCGCTGAGCGCCTGGCCGATGGCGCGTCCTGCTCATTGGCTCGATTGGGTGAACGAAGGCTAGACGGATGCGCAATTGAGTGCGGTGCGGAGAAGCGTGACGAAAGGACAGCCCTGTGGCAGCCCCGCGTGCGTGGAGCAGATGGTCGCACAGTGGAATTTAGGTCCGACTGTGCGAGGGCGCGGGCGTCCGAAGCAGACGCTGTCTGAGCTGGACAGGGTGTCAGGCACCGGGAGGAAGGGTGCCTGACACCCTGTCGGAATCCCGAGATCACTCGCGCGAACATGCGCTGGATGCTGTACGAGGATGGCAGAAAGCAAGTGCTCGAGGTCAGTTATTGAACGGTCGAACAACGGGAGAAATACGATGCAACCTAAATCGCAGCAACGAAATACGTTCCCCGTCAGCGACAAGGTCTTCAAAGCCGTCTATGACTCGCCGCAATCCCTTCCAGGGAAGCACAAGTGGCTCACGGCTGAAGCGGACGTGCGGAAAATCGAAGCGGTACTCGGAATGGCGCCGAACACCATTGGGGCCCCTCTTTGGGTGAGTGGCGACCGCAAACGCTGTTCGAAATGCCGGCGCGAGATCAACTGGTTCGATATTGTCTCGTCTGCCTTGGGAACGGTTCACAACCAGGAGATGATTGCGCAGGTGATTCTCGGTGAACAGAAATTCGTCAACACGGAAGCGCCGCGCGCAATTGCTGGACTGAAGTGCTCCCAGTGCAAGGCCTCCATCGACAACCTCCGCAGCTTCAAGTGCCACAACTGGGCCTATGCAAAAGGCGCCCTGCGGAAGGTGATAGAGCACATGCACAAGAGCTAGAAGGGGGACGGAACGGTGTCAGCATAACCGCATTCTTCGAAAATGTGGATACGCAGCGGTATGGGGTCACTCATTAACTTCAGGAGCTTGTCATGCAATTGATTCTCGCCCCCATCAACGTCGGAGATACCGGCGCCCCCGTTGCCAATCTGCAAGACGCGCTGCTGGTGGTGTTTCCCAAACAATTGATGGCGTCATCCTTGGCGGGGGCAGAGGCCAGAGGCAGTGAGTCATAAGATCTTATGAATTTCGACCCTCAAAAATTCTTCATCGGCCTGATGGACTTCTTCTCCATCCTGCTGCCGGGCGCACGTCTCATCTCTCTGCTCAGAGGCGAGATGAAAGACTTGGAGCAATTCAATTTATGTAACTTATGACGAGCCGGGTTACCAAATAGGTGGAGGTCATCATGCCAGCCGACACGAATCGGGCACCGATTCAGATTGCATGGATTAACTTTGTGAAGAGTGTCACACTTCTGCTTGTCCCTCAGACTGATGATCGTCCTCTGGATCAGTACCTTCCTTTTCGGGATGCCGTTCTCAATCTTGTGCAAAGCGAGAAGTTCCTGATGGAGTTCAATAAGGGATGGACACCTCCGGGAGAATCGTCTGAACAAGCAGAAATCAAACAGGTCTTTCTGCTCGAACTTGAGGCGTTTCCGCGAGCGGTGGAAGTCGTCCAAGCCACGACGGGGCCGGAGGAATCAAAGGCGTCGTTGAAGCATTGGTTGGGCCGGGCATCAACGGTGTGTGGTAGTGCGAAGGATCTCAAGGAAGACCTCCCATGGTATGCAAAGGGGGGTCTCACTGCGTTTAAAGAATTACTGGATGTCTTTAAGGGCTAGACTAATGCCTTCTGATTGAAAACGGAGCGAGCCTATCACCTAGATGTGATGAATCACTCAACGACTAAACAGCTATGAATTTCGAGCCACAGAAATTTTTCATCGGCCTGATGGACTTCTTCTCCATCCTGTTGCCAGGCGCGCTGCTCACCTATTTATTGATGGACGAGGTGGGACCAGTGATTTTGGGATGCAACCGGTACCAGGACCTGAGCGACGCGAAAGGCGTAGCCGCATTTCTTGTTGCCGGCTACTTGGTCGGTCATCTGGTGTTTCTATTGGGCTCCTGGTTAGACCTCCCGTATGACTGGTTGAGGGGCAGGTCGTTGAACAAGCAGATCATCCGGCTGGCACATAGAGGGATGCTTTCACCCTGGTTTGTGCGGGCATTTAGCTGGATCGTCTTCAAACAGGAACAGGATCTCGCTGTGATCTGTGTGGGTAAGATCAAAGCGCAGGCGCTCAAACCCCTGCAGGCTCAATACGCGATCAATACCTTCCAATGGTCCAAGGCACTTCTGGCTAAGGAGCACCCTGACAGTTTAGCCGCCGTTCAGCGCTTTGAGGCCGACTCCAAGTTCTTCCGTTGTTTCGTCGTCGTGTTGGCAGTCCTGGCGATGACATGGCCTTTTGACGACACACAGCGATTGATAGGCACAGGTATCCTCTTCGGCCTCCTGTTGCTGGCATTCTGGCGCTACATGGAGCAACGCTACAAGGCCACCAACCAAGCCTATTGGGCTGTGATCACGCTCACAGGCAACCAAGGCAAGGTTGCCTTCGACAAGGCCTTGCCCGCCGCGGACAGCCCCACCCATGCCGGCGGGGTGGTGTATCGCATGTGCAGTGGGGGAGCCGAGTATTTGCTTGTCGAAGCCAAGGACGATCCCAATCAATGGGTTCTACCGAAAGGTCATATCGAACCGGAAGAGAATCCCCGGGTAACAGCCGTGCGCGAGGTGTACGAGGAGACCGGCGTATGGGCGCGTATTATCAGCACCCTGAGCGATACGACTTGGACGGTCGATGGTTCCGTAGCCACGACGCGCTTCTATTTGATGGAAGCCGTCGGGCGTGGACTCAGAAAAGAGAAGGACCGCCGGCACGATTGGCTGACATTGCAGCAAGCCGTCGCCAAGGCCAGCTACGTCGAAACCCGCGAGTTGCTTCAGGCGGCAGACGCGCAACGCCCGCGCCCATGAGGGAGCCGTCAATGCCTCGAATCGCGACACCCTCGCGGTGGGCACCGCCAGCAGCGAATCGGATCTCACGCAAGGAGGATTGTCGATGAACCCCATCATCTTTCCCTTGGCCCCAGGCGCTGACCGCGCAGCCGTCGCGGACCTTCAAGATGCGTTGCTGGAATGCCTGAATCGAGGAGTTCTGCTGGCCAACGATGCTCCGTCGCGAGACCAGGCCGTCGCGCTACTTCGACGAGAGCGTGCAGCGGGCAAATTCGCTGACATGACGCAGAAGCTTTTGCGACAGTTTCAGGAACTGAATCGCCTGCAAGGCAATGGAGAGGTGGACGAGGGCACCGCCAACGCGCTGAACAGGTTGCTGCGTGAGTGGGGGGTACTCGATGCGAAACCCCCGGATACAACCGTGCGCATCGTGGCGGGGATGCTGAAGCCCGCAACGAGAGGCACGAAGGTCGAGATTGCCGGCCTTCTCGTCCGGGCCTTCCACGAAGGTGGTGCGGCCGCCATTCGCCTTGGCCAGGATCATACCGACAGTGATGGCCGATTTACGATCCGCTACGAGTTGTTGCCGGGGGTTCCCGCCGTCAATTTGAAGGTGACCGTGGAGAGCCGCGACGGCAAGGCGCTCGCAAGCTCACCGGTGATCCCGCGGGCCAAGCCGCTGGAGACGATAGAACTGAGCCTTCCCGATGTGGTGGAACCACCGGCCGTGCCGCAACAGCTTGCAGGCATCGTGCGCTGGCCTTCTCGCCAACCGGCTCCGGGTATCACCTTGCGTCTGTATCGCCTCGCGTTCGGCGGAACGGGCACCCAATTGTCGGAGGCGGTGTCTGCGAGCGACGGGCGCTTTACGCTGGACTATCCGCCGCAAGCCGCGTCGGCCAATTTCGAGATACGCCAGTTGAAGGCCGATCACAGTGAAGTGGTGCTGACCAAGCCGCTGGGCGCAGTCACTGCCGAACAGCGCCGACGCCTCGAACTCATTGTATCTGCCGATGGCGTGAAGGTCGCCGGGGAGTATCAGCGCATGAGCGACGCCGTGGTGGCTGAGATTGAGGCCATCGGGAAGTTGGCAGACGCGGTGGAGAATGCCGAGCGACAAGACATCACCTTGTTGGCACGCAGCACCGGCTGGGATGCACGGTTACTCGCGTTAAATTGCTGGGCACAGCGCCTAGCTTCTGCAGATGAGGTCGGCATGTCCGCCGAGGCGCTGTACGGCCTACTGCGCGTGGGCCTGCCCGCTGACAAGCGGTTGCTGGCTGCGGTCAATTTCGAACTCATTGAACCAGGGCTGAAGAAGGCGCGAGAGTCGGGTGTTATCGATCTCGATGACGCCACCATCACGGCACAGGCCAAGGTGTTCGCGGCCTTTGCGGCCAAGGCCAACCTGGCCGACGCGGCGCCGGGATCGCAATCGAGCTATGCCGAGCTGATGGCCAGCACCGGCTTGAGCGAGGTCGAGCAAAAGAAGTTTGCCGCGCTGTTCTTCGCGCATAGCGGCGACGCTGACAGTTTGTGGAAGAAGGCGTCGGCGACTGGATTCACCGATGCCCAGGTGAAGACACTGCAACTGCACGGCAAGCTCGCCTTCCTGGCCGGCAACAGTGCTGCAATGACGGATCGCTTGATGAAGATGGGGCTGAATGACCCGGCGGTCCTGGCTGCCAAAGGGCTCTACACTGCCGGGGCTTGGGCCAACGAGTTGTTTGAGGAAGCCGGAATTGCACAGCAAGACCGGGCCAACCCGAGTGAGGCAGGGCTGAAGAAGTTGGCGGCCTTGATTCCGTCAGCCTACGAAGGAGCCGACGTACTGGCCAGGGCCAACGCCTTTGCCGCAGACACGGCGCGCAAGGTGCATCGCGCCTATCCTACTCACGTGTTGACGGCACGATTGTCCAGCGACCCCCGCTTTGCCCTCGCCGAAGCCCATGATGAAACAGTGAAGCTGCTGGAGCGCTCCGCGGCCAGAGGCTATCGATTGGGGCAGACGCCGGTTTCCACCTTCCTCGAGCAGCAAGGACTTACCGACACCGAATTGCACGCCACGGCGACGAGAAACCTCAAGGCCTTGCATGCCACCTACTCGATCTCCCCCAGTGACGAAGTCCAGATCACGCTGATAAAGATGGGCCTTCCGTCCGCCCATGACGTGACCGGCTTGAAGCAAGAGCACTTCGAGAAGACCTTCAATGCCGAGTATTACGAGATCTTCAAGGTCGATCCGGCCGATGGCATTGCGCGCAAAGTATACGAGCGGGCGGTGCAGGTCAGCAGCGTGGTCTACAGCCTGTTCGGCGCGGCACAAAGTGCCTCTGGGGGGGCGGGCACGACGGTGATTCCGAATCCGCTGCCAATTGGTGATGTCGATCGCGTCAGCCTGATCCGTCGCGTGCCGACGATGGAGTCACTGTTCGGCTCCATGGACTACTGCGAGTGTCAGGACTGCCAATCGGTGCTGAGCCCGGCTGCCTACTTGGTGGACCTTCTGCAGTACGTCGACATCGACGCTCAGACCTGGGCGAACACGCAGGCCCTGTGGAAGCTCACCCATGGCGGCAACGCCTATCCACACACCTTTGCCAGCGGGCCACAGGTTGGTCAGGCAATGAAGCCCTACGACGTGCTGGTGCAGCGTCGCCCCGACCTGCCGCACCTTGCGCTGACATGTGAGAACACGCATACCGCGCTGCCTTACATCGACCTCGTCAACGAGATCCTTGAGTACCACGCGGCGCATGGGCAACTGGCCGCTACGGCGGCGCGCGATACAGGTGACGCCAAGACGACCGAATTGCTGGCCGAGCCGCAGAACGTGATTGCTGCCGCCTACGAGGCCTTGCGCGAGGCGAAGTATCCGCTGTCGCTGCCGTTCGACCGGTCGCTGGAGATGGCACGCCAGTTCTGCACGCATGCCGATACGCTGCTGCACGAGGTGCTGCAGGCACTGCGCCGCCAGGATGATTTGTGGATCAACGGCGGAGTCGGCCGCGCCGAGATATTTGTGGAGTCGTTGGGGCTTTCGCCAGCCGAGACGGCGCTGTTCACTCGGACTGCGCCGTTGCTCAACGACGCCTGGCACGATCTCTTCGGCTGGCCTGCCTTGCGCGCAGCCATTCAACCGCCCATCAATGCCCCAGAAGCGTCAGTGAGTCTGGCAGATGCTGATGTTTCCGGCCTCTCACCGGGCATGTCTTGCGGCTACTTTGACGTCAGCGCCAATGCCGAGGCGGGCGAAGTTAACACACTCACCGCTATCGGAGCCGCGGGGTCTGGTGGTGCGGGCCGAACCAAAGTGGTCTTTGCCAAGGCGTGGACTGCGCCTCCGGCTGCTGGAGACCTACTCGTGCTGGACGCACCAGCCATGCTCCGATCGGCCAAGGCCCTATCGCGCAGGCTCGGGGTGAGCTACCGCGAGATTGCCCAAGTGGTGATGACCGGCTTCGTTAACCCGGGACTGAGCAAGCTCACCGTGCTGTATCGGGCGAGGCTCAACGTAGGTGATGCCTATCGCTACAAGGTTGACGTGACAGCGCTGACCCCTCCGCCTGCGGTGCCCACGCCCGAGCAACGGAAGAAGCTGGACGGTATTGCGGCCTTCGAGCGGCGGTTGACAGAGTTCGCTACCGAGTCGGGCAGCAACCTTGCGACGCTGAAGGCCAAGGTCTTGGCGATCGACTTTAGCAAGGTGTTGGTCCTAGCCGACCCCGACGCCGGTTGCAATTTTGACCTGACGACCTTGCAGCATGCCGACGAGAGCAGCGTCATGCCAATCGAACTGGTTCGCATCAACCTGTTCGTGCGGCTGTGGCGTCGTCTCGGATGGTCGGTTGAAGAGACTGATCGCGCTCTGCAGGTGCTGGTGCCCAGGAACGCCCCTTTCGACGGCTTGGATGCCAATCTGCAGAAGAAGCCGTTAGCCAGCGCGCTGGTGTACCTCGCGCACGTGAAGGCGTTGGATGAACGTCTGAAGCCTGGCGCCAATGGGCGACAGAAGTTGTTGACACTCTGGGCGGATATACCGACCACCGGGGACAAGCCACTGTACGCACAGCTCTTCCTTGGTCGCGGCGCAGCCAAAGCACCGGCGGCGTTCGAGAATGCGCTTGGGGAATACTTGACTGCGCTGAATGTGCCGTTGATCGACCACATGGTCACACTGCAAGGGGCCATGGGCCTGACGGCGACGGACATCGAACAGGTGCTCAGCGATGCCGGTATGCAGCTTCGCGCAGGCGCGGGCAACGCGCCGCCTCAGGCGATGTTGACACTGTCCAATGTCTCACTATTGTACCGTCACGCGCTGCTGGCCACAGCACTGAAGCTCTCCGTGGCCGACCTCCTCACGCTGCGCAAGCTGAGTGGGCTGGACCCGTTCAAGGCCTTACATGCCGATCCGCCGGCAACCCTGGCCGAGGATCACCCGTTCTCGCAGACGCTGGCATTTGTGGACCTGGCCGATTTGCTGGGGGCAGCCAGCCTGAAGGTCGGAGACGTCGACGCTCTGATACGCCACCGCCTGGGCAACACCAAACTCTTGGCCGATGACGATGGTGAGATGCTGGTATTGCTGAAAGGGCTAGCGGACGGTGTGCAAGCCATCCGGGCTGAACATGCCGTGCCGGCCGACCCCGGGGGTATCAGCGAAGAAGTATTGCTGTCCAAACTCGGTTTGGTATTGGCACCTGAAGTGGCTAGTACCTTCATGTCGATGCTCAATGGCACCATCACCTACCTGGCCACCGAGAGGCTGGGCGCCGGCGAAAACCCCTTTGTCGTCAGTTCGTTAGCTGGTGCTGAGGGCATCGTCGAGACGAAGAGCGATTCCGTGCGCAACGCGCAGTATCTGCGTGTTCGAGGTGTCTTGCTTGATGCCCAGAAAGCGGCTCTGATGAACCGATATCCGCTGCCGGCGGCTGGGACTGCGCACGTGCCATCGCCGCTGCTTGCCAGGCTACTGCAACAGGTGCAGCAACAGTCGCGTGACTTCTTCAACCAGCACCTAGGCAGGTCTGCAGCGGGCGTCGTACCGGCAGCCGGATTTCTCGACGGCGCGGATTTCGACGCACTCTTCATGCCGTTGCCGGCGAACGACGTCAAGGCTGCTGACTTGCAACTCAAGGCTCGCCGGGCGCGACTGGCGCAGGCGTTCCTGCCCTACCTCCAGCAGCGCCTCGTCCGTCAATTCATCGTGCAAACGATGGCGGCGCGCAGCGGGGACGAGACCAGCGTGGTCGAAAGCCTGTTGACCGACAAGGTGGTGCTGAATTCCGCGAGTCCGCTGCTCGATCCGTTGGCCGCTCTTGCAAGCCAGGGGCTGACGGTGCGCTACTTGGCGGCCAACGGCCAGGTGCTCGGCAGCCAGCCGACCAGACACGCTGACACCGCCGCGGTCCCCGCGGCACCCGCCGGCACCACCGCGTGGCTGATCGAAGGCAGCCTGGAGGTTCCGGCCAGCGGGGCCTGGCGCTTCCATATCGAACTCGACAAGGCGAACGCCACGGCCGAGTTGCGGTTTCCCCATCGCACCGATGCCGTCTTGCTCGCGGGCACCGCAGCAGCAGATGGTGCAGTGTTGCAGGAGTTTGTCGAACTTAAAGCCGGTGTTCCCTACCGCTTCGAATTGCGCCTGGGCGCGTTGGCGGGTGGCCATGCCCGTCTGTTGCTGCAGGGGGAGAGTCTTCCAAAAGGCATACTGTCGCGACTGACGCTGCGTGCCGCAGATGATCTGCATGCTGCGGCCCACGCCGTAGCACTGCTCGACAAGATGCTCGTGGTGATGCGCACGCTTGGCCTCGATGAGGTGGAACTGCGCCACCTGAGCACTCACGCCGCGGAATTCGGCAACCTAGACCTCAACACCTGGCCTACCAGCAAGGTGAACGATGGCGCTGCTGAAACCACGGCGGCAGTGCAACGTTTTGCCGGTCTTCGGCACCTGCTGCAGCTCAGCCGACTCAAGCGCGATCTGCGTCTCTCCGGGAATGACCTTGTCGCTGTTTTCGAAGCCAACGCTTTGGGCTCTGCCGACAAACTGACTCGGGAAGTCTATCCACGCCTGGCAAGGCTGACCGGCCGGACTGAGGCCAATGTCCAAACTGTGGCGGAGACGTTGTGGGCCGCCCCCTCCTTTGTCGCAGACCCTGCGGTGCGCAGGCTGTGGGAGGCGCTGCGCCTTGTCGATCGTTTCGGCGTTGCCGTAGCAACCTTGGCGTCTTGCACGGACCTGCTGAAGCCAGGCGTGGCAGAGTCCCGCCGTGCGGAGATCGCTCGCGACCTGAAAGATGCCGTAAGGGCTCGCGCCGGTGAGTTGAACTGGCCTCGCGTCGCACAACCCATCTTCGACCGCCTTCGCCAGCGCCAGCGCGATGCTCTGGTCGGGCATGCGCTGCAGAAGCTTGGTTACGAACGCCTGGAGCAGTTGTACGAACACTTCCTCATCGACCCCGGCATGGAGCCCGTGGTGCAAACATCGCGCGTGCGCCTAGCGATCGCGTCGGTGCAGTTGTTCGTTCAACGCTGCTTCCTCAACCTAGAGCCACAGGTCCATCCCTCTGTTCTGGACGCCAAGCGTTGGGAATGGATGCGCCGTAATCCAGTCTGGGCCGGTAATCGCAATCTCTGGCTGTTTCCGGAAAATGTGCTCGAGCCCGAGTTCCGCGATGACAAGACGCCCTTGTTCGAGACCCTGGAAGGTGCCTTGCTACAGGGTGATGTGTCCAACGACCTTGTCGAGGACGCCTTCCTGGAGTATGTGCGCCAGCTGGACAAGATCGCACGACTGGATATGGTGGCCATGCACCTGGAAGACCACGCCGACGCGTCACAGCGTGTCCTTCATGTCTTCGGCCGCACCTACGGCCAGCCACACGAGTACTTCTATCGCCGCTGCCGCAACGGCAGCTGGACGACCTGGGAACCGGTGGGCGTAAGCATCCAGGGCGATCACCTAGCGCCGGTAGTCTGGCGCGAGCGTCTGTTCCTGTTCTGGGTGACGTTCCTGGAGAAGGCTGACCCAAAACCTTCGATGGACGCCACGACCTCCGGTTCGACCATCGCTGGCGCCACCCTCGGCAACTTGATGACTGGTCTCACCAGTCTGAGCGCGAACAAAGTGGTTGAGTTGCAACTGCATTGGGCGCAATACCAGTCTGGTTCCTGGACCACTGCCGAGTCGGGTGGCTTTGTACCTGTGATAAGTAAGATGAAGCCTGTGACGTTCCAGCCGCGCGAGGCCTATATCCACGTCAGCAAGGAGTCCAAGGATGAAGTGGAAGGTGGTGTCTTCATTCATCTGAGTGGCTTCGACCACGCTTTCTACCTGGCCGGGCGTAACGCGGCGCCGGAGCCAGGCGCTCTCGAAACCCCACCGCAGCATGTCATCGTCAGCGCCAGTACCGTGCAAGCCACCCGTCGCGCCGGCGCGAAGGGCGCGCTCAACGTCCAGTACACGAAACAGAAGAGTACGGACGCCACGAAGGCTGCGGATGTTCCAACCGAGCCAATCCTGCAACAGGTTCCAGCTAACACAGTACTCGCCTGCAACAACGCCTTGGCAGCGCTGGGTATTTCGCTGGATGAGGTGAAGTCCGCTTCGGATCCAGTCGCCGCGAAGGCCGCATTGGATAGTGGTCTGACTGAGGTTGTCGCACTGATTCAACCCTTCTTCTACCAGGACAATAGGCACACCTTCTTTGTGCAGCCGGAGGTTCGCGAGACCCTGTTGGAAGACGTGGAGACCTGGGTGACGCGCACCACCGTGACCGACGACACCGGGATCCTCGAATTCGACCCCTACGACAAGGTGAAGATCATTCCGCAGTTCCAGAAGAAATGGCCACTGCCAGTACCACCAGTCGATGAGGTGCCATTCGCAATGCCGAAGACCCAAGGCGACCCAATGCCAGAATTGGACTGGTTGGTGAATCCGAAGGTGTTACTCACGTTCGATCAGAATGCGGTGCTGGGCAACACGGGGCAACTGGGCGTGAAACTGATGGATCGCGGTGTTGGAGGACCGAACAAGGCAAGGTTTGGCGATGTGCTCCCACTGGACCCGGCGAGCGAGACTGACACCAACCAGGTCGAGCTTGTGGTTGCAAGTGATACCGAACTGGCGCAGTCACAATCGGCGCTGGACAGGACACAAGTAGTGATGATGGGTAAGAGCGGGCTGAATGCCCAGCTTCGCGACACCCTGTCGCGTCAGGAGATGCGAGCTGGGTCTGGCCCTGGATCGGTTGCAATTCCTGGCAGGCGCTGAATCAAAGGAGAGCACAGCTATGAACCCTCAACTCTTCATTAAGGACCGCGTGTTCCACGGCCAAGCCTACTCGGAGTTTGAGCATGTGAAATCCCGCATCGTAGAGACGCGCGAAACGCGTCACTACTCCCGCCGCAACCGCGAGCTCTCGTACAACTTTTTCCTGCACCAGCATCCCTACGTGCAGACCATGCTGCAACGCCTGCTGCGCCATGGGACGGCTGGCCTTCAGGCCCTGGACACCGAGTTCGTCGTGCGAGTGGAACTGGCCGGCAAGCTTGCCTTCCTTCTGCCCGAGAACACCATGACGGTGAAGTCCAGTGGTGTCGTCTTGCGCTTCGCCGGCCGCCACCTGTTGACGCTGAGTGATGGATCAATCCTCAAGCCAGCGCCGGCGGCCAATACCGACGTGGCCCTGCCCAATGGGGCGCGGCTGCGAGAGCCCAATGGACGACTGACGAAGCTCAACGCCGATACTGACGCAAAACTCGTCGATGGCGCGCCGCGCCCGGCGCTGTTCGAGGAGATCTTTAGCGCCACCGCTTACCAGCCAACAGGTAAGGTTAAGTCGCCGTACCCGGTTAAGGAGTTGGATTTTAGCCCACACGGGGCCTACTCGGTCTACAACTGGGAGCTGTTCTTTCATGTGCCGCTGACCCTGGCCATGCACCTCAGCAAGAACGGGCGTTTCGTCGAGGCGCAACGGTGGCTTCATATCCTGTTCGACCCCACCGACAACAGCGATGGCCCGGCCCCCGAGCGCTTCTGGAAGGTGTTGCCGTTCCTGAGCCTGGAGACCCACTCAGTCGAACAGCTGCTGGTCAACCTCGCCAAGGGTGCAAACGGTGACGTGACCATTGCGGACGCCACACGGCGCAGCATTGAGGACTGGATGAATACGCCGTTCCGGCCTCACGCCGTGGCGCGGCAGCGCCAGCAGGCCTATATGGTCAAGACGGTGATGGCCTACCTGGACAACCTGATTGATTGGGGTGACTCGCTGTACCGCCAGGACACGGGTGAGGCAATCGACGAGGCGATGATGTTGTACGTGCTGGCGGCCAACATCCTTGGCCCACGCCCGCAAGCCGTACCGCGCAAGGGCAGGGTGAAGCCGCAGACCTACGATAACCTGCGCGGCGATCTCGAACTGTTCGGTTCGGTCTTGCGCGATCTGGAACCCGAACTGCCATTCGACCTATTGCCCACGATGCCTCCGCCGCCACCCAACAGCAGTCAGGGCGTTGCCTCGCTGCGCAGCATGGGTCAGGCGCTGTACTTCTGCGTGCCGCGCAACGACAAGCTGCTGACCTATTGGGACACGGTCGCAGATCGGCTGTTCAAGATCCGCAACAGCCTGAACCTCCAAGGGGTGTTCCGGCAACTCGCCTTGTTCGAACCTCCAATCGATCCCGCCTTGTTGGCCCGTGCTGCAGCGTCTGGGCTGGACGTGGGAGCCATCGTCAATGGGGTAAACCAGCCGCTCCCCCTGGTGCGATGCGCGGTTTTGCTGCAGAAGGCCACAGAGCTGGCGCAGCAAGTCATGGTTATCGGCAATGGGCAGCTCGCAGCAATGGAGAAGGAGGAAGGCGAGGTGTTGGCCTTGATGCGTGCACGGCACGAGCAGGTGCTGATGAAAATGGTGGAGCAGGTGCGGTATGCCCAGTGGCAGGAAGCAGTCAAGGCGAAGGAGGGCCTTGTCCAGTCGCTGGCACTGGCCGTGCAGCGTTACAGCTACTACGAGCAGCAGCTAGGCGCGAAGGCGGAAGACATCACCAAGTCGCTGCCGGTACTTGAGGAGTTGGATCGAGAGAGTCTGCAGAAGTTGAGTCTGGTGACGCAGGAGCCCCTGCTGTCTGTTCGAGACTTGAATATGGACATTGTCCAGAATTTTGGTGAGTCCGGTGGGCGATTCATCAGCAGCTACGAGAGTGAGGAATTGATTCGCCTGAAGACAGCCCAATCGTTACAGGAAGAAGGCGCTTCGCTCAGCATGATTGCGAAATTCTTGAGCTTGATACCCGAGCTTGGGGCTCAGGCCCAACCGATGGGTGTGGGTGCAGCCATTCAGTTTGGTGGGCGTGCTCTTTCGACTCAGCTGTCTATGGCGGCTGATGGAGCGACATCTTCCGCGGGACGGAACTCATATGAGGCTGGAAAGGCTGCCCGTATCGGCAGCTATGCCCGCCGTGAGCAGGACTGGGCATTTCAGAGCAACCTCGCTGTCGGCGAGATCAATCAGGTCTTTAAGCAGATCCGTGCCGCGCAGATCCGCGAGGCCGTTGCCGAGATGGAACTGCGCAACCACCGCAAGCAGATGGAGCATGCCGACGAGATCGAACGGTTCCTCAATAGCGAGGGTATGAGCAGCGATGGCAAGAAGACCAACAAGCCCTTGTATGCCTGGATGAAGCGAGAGCTCAGGGGCTTGCACGCACGAGCTTTCCAGTTTGCCTTCGACGTTGCGCGAAAGGCCGAGCGGGCGCTTCAGCATGAACTCGGCCAACCCGGCCTGAGTTATCTGAAGTTCGATTACCAGGCCGGCAAAGAGGGGTTGCTGGCTGGCGAGCGCCTGCTGCTGGACATCAAGCGCATGGAGATGGCCTACCATGAGCAGAACCAGCGTGAGTATGAGCTGACCAAGCATGTGAGTCTGCTGCAACTGGACCCACGCGCGCTGGTCGAGCTGCGCAGCACGGGCTCATGCACAATCCAATTGCCTGAATCGCTATTTGATCTGGATGGACCCGGGCACTACTTCCGGCGCCTGAAATCGGTTTCGCTGAGCATTCCTTGCGTGAGTGGGCCCTACGCCAGCCTCGCTTGCACACTGACGTTGCTTCGTAGCTCTACGCGCGTATCGTCTTTAGTGGGCGATGGATATGAGCGAGCCGATACCACCGACCCCCGTTTTAGCGACCACCTGGGTAGCGTACAATCCATCGTCACCAGCTCGGCGCAGAACGACAGCGGATTGTTCGAGCCCAACCTTCGTGACGAGCGCTATCTGCCTTTTGAGTACAGCGGGGCCATCAGCACGTGGCAGGTGAGGTTGTCGGCCGATCCGCGCAAAAAAGATCCCCAGTCCTCTGATTACGCCACAATTGCCGACGTCGTCTTGCATGTGCGTTTTACAGCCCGTGAAGGCGGCAAGCCGTTGCGCGACGCCGCGATGGAGGCGCTGAAGGCTCGTATTGACGTCGGCACATCATTCGGCTCGGTGCGATTGTTCTCGATGCGCGAAGAATTCCCTGCCGAATGGGCGAAGTTTCTCGGGGCCCCCGCCCGGGCCAATGGCAAGTTCGCGCTCAGTCTGTCACTGCACAAGGAACACTTCCCGCTCTGGAGCAAGGACCGCTTGGGTCCGATGAAGGCCATGCAACTGTGGGCACGCCGAAGCGACGGGGCGCCAGGCGCGCCACTCCAGGCACGTCTAGCAGCGGGAACGAATAAGGAGTTCCCGCTCACGGGTGCTGCCACTGATCTGCTGGTATCGGGGGCGGTGGCCACCGGCGAACTGCCGGCCAGCGCAATCGGCGAGCACACGTTCGAGTTCAGCGACAAAGCCATTCGGGACTTCTGGATAGCCGTGCATTGGGCAAAGCAGTAGTCGACAACGAACCTGGCCTCAAGTTTTCGCCCTGTCGCCATTTCGTCATGCAGGAGGCTGCTGAAAGCTCGTAGTCTGCCAAACAGGTCACAATAAATTTTCAAAACAGTCCAGTTCAGTGTGCCCCTTCGCGAACGAGTTATTGCCCCCAGCGAACATATCAACGCCCTAAGTAACAAACCATTTGGCCCTGACCACACTACCGGCAAACCCCCGTTCATTGAAGCAGCAGGAGTGCAGTGGTATAGTTCGCCGTCATGCCTGCGGATACTCCTGTCAAAGCGCTCATCCTCGCCTTCACCGACGCACCGGCGCTCGCCGCCTATGTCATCAATCGACTGCAGCCGGAATTGCTCTGCTTTTTTGTGCCGGAATCTGCGAAAACGCAGGTCGAGGAGGCGGTGCAACCGCTGGTGCAACAGATGCCGAAGCGCTGGGACTGGGTGGTGACACCCGATCCGGCCGACGTGATGGTCTGTCATCAGGCCTTGTCACGAACCATTCACGACCTGTTTCGCAATTGGGCTGTGCAGGTGGGTGAGGTCGTGGTCGATTTGACGGGAGCGACCCCCGCCATGGCCGCGGCGCTGGCGACGGTCAGTCAACCTTGGACATCGCGAGTCATCAGTCTGGTTGATGCGGTGGGTCGCGAAGAGGGTGAAGCGATCGCGATCGGCGGCCTGACCAAGTATTGGCTGCAAGGCAATCCCTGGGATGAGTCGGCAGTGGTGGTGCGCCGGGAGGCCAGCGAGGCGTTCAATCACGGTTCGTTCAGGGCCGCCGCGACCTTGTTTCATACGCTGGAAGCTCGCGTGAGCGGTGGGCAGAAACCCCTCTATCGAGCCTTGGGGGAATTGTCGTCGGGGTATGGGTTGTGGGAGCAGTTTCATTACCGCCAGGCCTGGGACAAACTGAAGACCTCGCTGAAGGCGCTGGACATGGCGTCGCTCTGGGGTGGGCCGCCCGGGTTAAAGGCGCTTCTGCCGTTCATTAAAGCCAATAACGGATTTTTGGAAAAGCTGGTACTGGATCCCGCCGACGTGAAGGAAGGGGTCGTGCTCGATCTGCTCGCACATGCCCATCGTCGCGCCCACGTGGACCATGATTATGAGCGGGCCATGGTGGCACTCATGCGCGCGATGGAAGCCTGCGCTCAGCGGCAACTCTTCAAGCAGTACAAGATCAAGACCTGGGATGTGCAGCCGGAGCAATTGCCCGAGGCGATGCGGGACACCTGCCGCACCTGTTACCTGGACGATGTGGACGGGAAGTATAAGCTCCCGTTGCAGAGCCAGTTCCGGGCATTGGCCGGCCTGGGTGATCAGATGGGGCAGGCGTTTCTCCGCGATTGGCCCAAGATGAAGCCGCTCCTCGATGCCGCCAACCATGCCGTGCTGGGCCACGGGTTTGAGGCGATCAAAGCCGAACGCGTACAGCAGTTCTCCGATGTGGTGATGAAACTCACCAGCGTGAGTGAGTCCTCGCTGCCGAAGTTTCCGAATCTTAACCTCTAAAGAGCATATGGCTTATAGCTTATGGCTAGGAGGGGGGAGATCGGGGCGGTTAAGGGAACGGATGACTGCGCTGAATTGTCGCGCACCGAAGTCGAAAGGTTGAGTGCAAGAAGTGTCATTCAGGTTTGAAACGCTCAATATATGGAAGAAGGCAAAAAATTACGCTTCGAAAGTATATTTGGCGACGGCGAAATTCCCTCGCCACGAGGACTATGGATTAAGATCTCAGATGAACAGAGCCGTGAATTCCATTTGCCTCAATATTGCCGAAGGTTCGGCCAAGAGCTCTAAAAAGGCTTTTGACTATCATCTGGAAATTGCCCTAGGTTCGACGGTCGAAGTCGTGGCTGCGTCCTGTCTCGCGGCGGAGCAAGCATATATTGCCGACCTTGAACACAAGGCGTTGTACGATGAAGGTCAGAAGCTGGCAAAGAGCATCAATGCATTCCGGAACGCACTGGAGTGAAGAAAGCGCTTTTGCGATAAGGCATTTGCCATCTACTCCGGTCGTTCCGGCCATACGCCATAAGCTCTTGTCTACACCATTCGCTCCCATGGAAATTAGAATCTACTACGAAGACACCGACTGCGGCGGGGTGGTGTACTACGCCAACTATCTGAAGTATTTCGAGCGGGCGCGTACCCACTATCTCGAAGAGCGGGGCCTGTCGGTTGCAGAGTTACGAGACGTGGGGACGCAGTTTATGGTGGTCCATGCCGAACTCGACTATCGATCGCCGGCGCGGTATGGTGAGACGCTGGTCATCGAGACGACGATGGCGGCGGTGAGTCAAGCCTCCTTTACCTTCGCGCATGTCCTGCGGGAACGGAGTAGCGGGCGTCTCGTAGTCGAAGGGTCGGCCAAGTTAGTGGCAGTGGATGAGCAGTTGAAAATAAAGCGGCTCGACAAACCCACTCTGGCTGCGCTACAAGGACTTCCACAGACGAGGAGCTAATGGATAAACTCGGTACATGGCTGGCTGTAACTGGGGTGGCGATTGGTTTCGTCGTCCTTGCCTGGTTGCTTTTCTCCGACAATCCGTCCGACAAGAAAAAGAAGAAACCGTAGCTCCTCCTCGCCTCTCTTCCCGCAAGGGGATGTCTCCTCCGTTGTTGCAGCGTCTAGTCCCCACCTCTAGCTCGCAATATGACGGCGTGTCGCGTCACGAACGGTATTTCTCAGCAACATTGGGAAGATGAGTTCACCAACCGGTGCCCTTGACTCTGAGCTGCGACCTGAGGCGGGCGCAGGGCGGGTGATTGATCCGGATTCGAGCGGAGGCCTTCGCCATGGAGGCTCGAACGGAAGCAAGGGCTCGCGATTTCCGTTATGGCGGCGCGGTGAGGTCTGTCCTAATCCAGGTGATGTAGAACAGGGCTGTGTATTGATCGTAGTGGGTGCGTCCGATGATCGTGGCAGAGGATCCCTTGTAAGCGCCGGTGAGGTTCTCGAAGACATCGAGGTGGAATCTCGCGTAGCCGCTTTGGGCCTGAAGCTTATACAGCGTCAGCTCAGGAAGGGCAAAGGGTATGATGACGCTTTGGATGGGCGGCATGCCGACAAACGTCAGGCCTTGCATGGTGCCGAGCGATTCAATGGCTACACGGACGAGGTAGGCAGGATGATCGTCGCGATGTCGAATACGATAACCCATCCGGCCGAGCGCCACCGCGACCGTATTTTGAACGAAGAAGGAATCCGGGGTGGGATCCTGCACCGTACCCGAGGTTTGGTCCCGCATCGTCAATCGCCCGCGATCGATGTAAAACCCGCTGACTTCCAGGTGCAGATCGGCCTGCGGCGGGAGCGTCAGCGTGAGATTCGTCAAGGCTTGATCGACGGCTCCCGTCAGCAGCAGTTGTTCGACCGCCGTCCGCGGCGTACGCGAGATCTCCTGTTGGAGGGCACAGCCGCCAACGAACAGTGAGAGGCCCATCAACGCACACGTGGTTCGCCATCGGCGGCAACCAGTCCGGTTTGTGATGAATCGAACAATCATGTGATGAGGTCCAACGCGTCGCGGCTCTTCCGGCCGGATAAGGTGTGGCCCTTGCACCGGTCCGTTCTCATTCGCGCAGTAAAGGTTTGACCAGGTGTTCCATGCCCTCGGCCCATAGGCGGTAGCCTCGCTCGCTGGGGTGCAGGGCATCCGGCATGACCTCCTCGGAGAGTCGTCCTGCCTTGTCGAGAAAACGTGGGCCTAGATCGAGGAACAATACCTGGCGCTGATCGGCGTAGGCCCGTAGTCGTTCGTTGAGGGCCTGATTCACAAGCCGCAGCGGCTCGTCGGCTGACCAGCCTCTGGGAAACACCGCCAACAGCAAGATTTTAGTCTGTGGCAGACGCGTGTGCAACGTGGTCAGAATCGCGTGGATGCCGGCAGCGGTCTGTTCCGGAGGATCTTTCCGTACTGACGTGTTGTTGGTGCCGATCATCACGATCGCCAGTTTGGGCGCGATCCCATCAAGCTCCCCATGCTGGAGCCGCCAGAGTACGTTGTTGGTCTGGTCGCCGTTGAATCCCAGGTTTGCTGCACGACGCCGTCCATAAAAGGTTTCCCATACCCGGCGTCCAGCTTCTTCCCATCCTTGCGTAATGGAATCCCCAATGAACAGGAGATCGACCGGGCTCTGCTGCAGACGGGCCACGGCGCGTTCATGCCGTTCCGTCCACCAGGCTTGAGTCTGAGGGGCTGGAACCACTGCTGTGATTTGGTCGGCGGCGGCAACCGTGCAGCCTATGGGCGACAGCGTCGATCCAAGCCACAGTGTCAGACAAAAGAGAGCAGGACCAAACCGTGCGTACATCGGGCGCCTCGCGAAATGGGGGCAACGTTCGATGGGTGCAACTTTCAATGATTGGTACGGGGGACGTCAAGGGTATCCTTGACCGAGGAGCTGGGACGGAGTGACGCAAGAAGCAGTTGTTGTGGCCTCATGGATGAATCGGTGATGGCGTCGACTGATGCGCTGGTATATCGGATGGGATACAGGTGTTCTTCCGTCTGCGTCGGCTCTACGCCGTACGGACAGATCCCGGGTGTGACGCAGTAGGCCGTCTGCGTCGTGACGATTGCGAGTCTGAGTTTGGACTGGATGGGTTCGAATGCCTGTCAACCTTGGCAACAACCCTTGTGATCGATCACAGATTCAATGGAGGCCGCCGATGTCGCTTCCGCAGCCACGCGCGGCACTCCATCCTCTGCATCCGGTGCGAGGACGAGTTTCTTGAGACGTGCCCAGGGAAAGGCAGCGCCCGGATCACTACGCCGCGCCGGGTCCAGCTTCGCGTGGGAGACGACATGTTTCAGGTTGGGGTATTTGGCCCAGCAGTAACGCACGATCTGTGCGGTGGTTTGGATCTGCCAATCGGAAAAGGAGTCGCGGGTCGTCTGCCCATTCACCACCTCGATACCAAGCGACCAGTGGTTGACCTTGTCGGCGCCGTCGTTCACGCTCGGGTGTGAACAGGAATTTCTGACATGCCACGCGGCTCTGGCTTCCGGCGCACAGGCCCACACGAGTTGCCCATGTTGCGGCTCATCTTCATCCGGCAGCAGCCAGTGAAACGACGCCTTCCCCTCCTTCATTACCGAGATGGCGCCTGCCGAACTCGAACCGGCGGTCGCGTGAACGACCAGCGCTTTGATGCCTAAGATGGCGTCGAAGATGCGACTCGACGTGCTACCCTCCCAATAGGCTTGAATGCCGGGGTACCACACTTCGTTGAGCATCACGTCGGACGGGCGGCCTCGTCGTGGCAGATTGAATTGGTAGGTGGCGGGACTCGGCATGGGGCTCCTCCGTGAACGTCTTCCTGTCGCCACCAGCGCCTGTCTGAGCACTAAACCGTAACTCGGGCGGAGTGCGGCGTGGTGGCGACGGGGTTTCGATTCGGTTTTATTGCGCCGCATTCTCTTTTCGTGGCGGTTGTCCGACCACAAAACTTCCCCACATCCCACTGGCCCACATGTGTGTTGGGCCGTCTCGATAGAGCCAGTATCCCGGATTGGCATGGCGAATGTTGACCGTCAGACCCTTTCCGATAGAGATCAGCGGGCTGTGAGGCGATCCGAATTGCGGCAGGAGATCCGGAAAGTCGTGACCGTATACGAGGAACGCATGCTGCCGGTTCCGTCCGTGTGGCTGGAGTACCCGGAAGCGGACTTCTTCGCCCGGGACGGCACGATAGGTCGTCGTCGGGATTGATCGATAGGCGGGGGTAAAGAAGTCAGGTGGGTACCATGCGCCGTTCAAATTCGCCGACGGGTGCTGTCCCAGCCTGGCTTGGAACGGCGCTGAGTGATAGTTGAACCCCTTCTCTCCCAGGTCGTAGGAGTCGTCACAGACGCGACAATCGGGCATCGGTTCCGTCGTCCCGGCGGCAATTCTATGATGCAAATTCAAGCCGTCCCGGTAGAGCACCACATGTTCCCGGAATGAATGAGATGCCGGAGTGTTCGGATCGGGATAGGTGATCTGTGCCGAGGTCCCACCGTTCTCCGTCCGGGCGCCGGATAGCGGGTCGTGATAGGTCGCGCCAGCCGGTTCGATGATCAGTGCGCCGACCAGGCCGTGTGAACCGTGGTTGATGATATCGCCCCATGAGGTCAGATTTGCAGGCAGCAATTCTGCCGCCGTATGGACAAGGCGATCGCCTTCCAGCGACACCGTGCCCGCGTACCAGTAGTAGAGCTTCCTCTGTCCGGGGCCGACCGGCTCTTCACCGTTAAAACCGATGGCGGCGCCGTTGTAGCTGGCCACGTTGTAAGACACGAGTTGCGGATGCAGCGTGACGTAGGACGAGGGCCGAACATCTGCGGCACGCTGTGCGCCTTCGGATGCGTGCTGGTCCACATTCAGCGGAACGATTTTCGGCATCAACGCATCACCGGCTGCATCCCGGAGTGATTGGGGGAGCCGGTTGGCAAGGTCGATCTTGATACAATCACCTGCGTTGGCCCGCAGGACCAGCGGCTCGATCGGGTCGGTGATCGCAGGGTCCGAGAGGCGGGCTTGATAGTGGGCACGGAGTTGCTCGCGCCGCTGGTCCAATTCCTGCGGGCTGAGCGGGCTGTCGCCGGGTGCGAGGCGCGTGAGCAAGACAAACGTCAGGGCGTCGGGGTCGGTGATGCCGGCGTTACGATCGTAGGGCAGATCGCTCCCCAGCCAGTCTCGAATGCTCACGGCATCGACGTAGAACGTGACTTCCGTTGCCTTGCCTTGCGCGCTGAGTTGCGCGAAGTGTTCAGGAATCGGACAGGTTCCATCGTACAAACTCTGTTGTCCCGCCAGCCGGATCTTGCCTGACGGATTCGCCGGCAGGGGGTTCAGCCTGTTGCCGATGGGAGTATAGAGTGGATCGCCGGGTTTCAGCGATTGAGGCGAGCGGTTGCCCAATATGGTTCGGGACAGCTGCTGCGGGTCTGCCGCGTCGACACCGTTGTACGTGCGGATATAGCCCCAGGCGCCGTTCCAGAGATCGTCGACTGCGCCGAAGTCGTATTGATAGTCGGCGAAGTGCAGGCCGCGGAAGACGTTGGAGAGCGGGAGCTTCAGTTCGAAATGTTCGGAGATGCCGATCTCCTGCGCCGCCACCAAGGGACTCTTGGCGTTGTCGATTTCACGCGGCCAGCGCATGCCGTGGAGATTGATCATGTGCTGCACTTCCTGCGCGCCCTGAATCACCCGCAACTGGGCCAACTCTCCTTCATATCCTTCGAAAACTTCTGTGAACGGGTCCCCGTGGATATCGGAGCTAAAGGCCCAGGCCATGTCGCCCGGTAATCCAGGGTTCTGCCGTCGGATGCTGCCGTCACTGTCACGGAGTCCGATCCGCAATGGAATCGGCTCGTGGCGATAATTCACGAGATAGGGGTTGTGATGGTCTTTGGAAATGGCTTCTGGCAGCATCGGCGGATCCACCGGCCGTCCATGACGGGTCCAGTAGTCTGTCGCATGGGTCTGGAGCTGCCGGACGACCGCCGGGTCTGTCACCTCCCTTTTCGCCCGCGCGATTTGATGCTCCATTCCCTGATGTTCGCCTTCGCCCTGCTTTCGGTGCGGATCGTACAGGAGGGCGAAGTCCGCCACCGCGAGCGCAAACTCCCGATGATCCGGGTGAAGAGCAGAATCCTGCGCGCCAACAATCCTGGCCTGTGTTCCCACACCGCCCTTGAGTGGGTCGCCGTTCGGTGTGGTCCAGACGGACCTGAAAGGCTCGATCAGCAATGCGCTGTAGAAGCCATGGTGCTGGATGGAAGAAGGTCCGAAATGGTCATGGGTAAATACCGTCCGAATCGTCCGATCTTCGCAAGCCTTCGGCGCCTGGGCCGGCTTACCCCGGACGCCGCCTTCCGCTTCACATACTCGATGGTCTTTCATTAACGGATCGGCAAACCAGCGTTGCACCGTGGTTTGATACTCGTTCGCGCGAGGCAGGGCCAGCGTGATGGATCGGCCTCCTTCATCGCGCGCGCCGCCGCCCGGGCGATGGGTGGCTTCGATTCGTTCTCGTATCGCCCCTTGCGCGAAGGTGCCGTCTTCATAGTTCCAGCCGTTGCCGGACCCGTCCGATGACATCACGTCGAACTTCACCAAATGGATATGCTGACCGATCGTGTCCGTGGGGGTCCGCACCTGAAAGTCGTCCAGCTCCAGTTCATGGGACGTGCGATTGGTGTGTTCGAAGCGGATGCATTCTCCGGAATTCGCGCGAAAGAAAAACGGTTTGGCTTGGTCGGTTTTCACCGTGGTCCGTCCGTTGCGACCGGTATAGGCAGGCACATCGTCATCCAAGACGTTGATGCGCCCTTGTGGGTCGTGCCATCCGTCTTTGTTGACGACCAGATCGACATCGATCGCCGAAACTTTGTACGTGCGCTCGTAGAGCCGGCCTTGCTCGTCGACTTCGCCGGCCAGCTTGGCCACTTGGGCGTCGCACGGATCGGCGAAGGGGGCGCCCGGTTGTGGTGCGCGACCATTCACGCGATAGGTGGACGGGAGGCCTTCCGGTGTCATGCTGGCATGACCGTTGGGATCGGCGTGGAAGGCCATGGCGGCGCGCTCGAGCGTCGTGCCGTCATTGGGGAGGAGGGTGAGCTGCGCTGTTTCCAGGGCCGTCGACATGTCTCCCGTGGCCAGGGCACGCCGGACTAATTCCCGTGGCGCCAAGGTGGCTGCCTGGGTGTGAGGCACATGCGAGACGGTTCTGGTCCCGTCCTTGACGACGTGGCGCCGGAGTCCTCCGTCCCGCACCAGATCCATCGGCGGTTGAGGGGCGCGATGTCCCGCAGTACCGGGAATGAAGAAGGGGAATCCAGGATTCTTGTCGGGGCCATAGGCCGGCGCGGGTGGCATAGCTTGTCCGGGCAGCGGAATGATCGCGGGAATCGGTGTACCGCTGGCAGGATTGGTCGCGCCAGTCAGGGGATCGGTGCCGTGGCCCAGTTCGCCGTCGGGAAGGCGGCGGGTGCCGTCTTCCAGCACATCGTGGACCCGCCACAGTTCCCACATCCCCTGTGCGAAGTGTGGATAGAGGTGACAATGGAAAATGGAGTCACCCGGCGCCCTGTTCCGGTTCCCGCTTCCGCCGTAATGAATCGGGTAGACGAACCCCTGCTGAGGAGCAATCGTCTGAGAGTCGAGATAGGTGCCGGTTTCACTTTCTTTCTGGGCGAGCCACTGGTGGGCATGCAGATGGAACACGTGGGTTTCTTTAGGGCCGGCATGGAGATTGCGGAACTCCACGCGGTCGTTCAGATAGCTATGGTGGACGTTGGACGGGTCATCTGCATAGGCGGCCAGCAAGGCCGGATCGCCGTTGGCCCATGATTCCAGGAAGAATTCTTCGTAGGCACATTCCACGCATCGCTTAGCGGGTCCCATGCCGAGGCGATTCGCCAACAGAATGGTGCCCATGCCGCTTGCTCCGTAGTTGATTCCGAAGCCGTCGCGGACGCCTGACAATGTGAACTCTGTTTCCAGCGCCGTGAATTCGTCCCGGTAAAAGGTTTTCAGCTCGTCGTGAAAAATGGCGGTGAATTCACGGAAGGCCGGCGATTCCGGCAGCTTGTGATCGACGATGATCGCGTTAAGGTTGCCATAGATGAGTTCATAGTCTGTGGGCCCCTGCTGCTTCAGCATGTTCAGGATGGGAGTCCCATCTTGGCGCACGGCCTCATAGTTGAGAAAAGCGGAGTCGCGGTGCTGGGTGCGGGCCAACGCCAGGTCTGCCGGTGTGGTCTCGCTGCGGTACCAGTGGCTGTTGCGCGCTTCTACGTGGAGCGCACCGAACAGTCCGTGAACGAGACTCCCACCGTCGCCTTCACCGCCGGCCGGCGCGGCGTTGCTGAAGAACAGATGCGTCGAGGGTTCGGCCGCACCCGGAATGTTCCATTGATAGGTAAACGTGTGCCCCGGGGGGATGCCGGCGAGTCCCGTCACGGCAGGATCGAATCCATTGCCGGCCGGAGTGAGGCCGGAGATGGTGATGGTGGCGCAGCGCGTACGTGGCCAGTCGGTGCGTCGATCCACAGGCGTCGGAACTGGCTTTACGGCCTGCTCTGATCCGCAGCCCTGACGAGCCGCGTCACCGACAATCGACGGGGCCGGCGCTTCGGGTTCTTCTGCGCCCGGGGCCTCCTTTTCATTCAGGTTCGTGTACGGCACCGGCCAATGGGTGGAACTGAGGTCCGGCTGTTCCGGCGAGAGCATGTTGGAAAAATGTACGATCAGCCGATCTCCGGGACTGGCTCGCAGTACCAGCGGCCGTGGTCGTTTGCCGTCGGCCAGACGAACCTGGCCCGGTCGAGAGTGCTCGTCCATCGGTAAGCCATCGGCCTTGTTCACTACATCGTGCTTCAGGGCATAGACCATGCCGTACGGGTTCATGGAGCCAAATCGATTGTAAACAAGCGGCTGTTCCAACGCGACGACGTGGGCATGGATGGTGCGCGGTGGTTGGGGCAAGGCGGTGCAGCCTGTCTGCGCATACAGTGCCGTTGCCGTCAGCAGCACGGACAGGACGAAGGTCCTGCATTTCCCGCCATCTTCTATCTCATGTACGCCGGTTGAATTCCTGAACCGCATGTCTGCCTCCTCACTGTGTCGGTCAAAAGTTGAAGTTACACGGCTTGGCCGAGTTCCACGCAATCGAGCAAGAGTGCCGATGGCCGGGCGTTTCCGCCGGGGCGTGGAACGGGCAGCGTCGTCGAGATGCCGTTGGAGACGATCCATTGCAGCGTGCCGTTGAACGGAGTGGCCGGGCGCCAGGAAAAAGCCTGCCAGTCGGTGAACCATCGGTTCTGGCGTTCGAGAATCAGGGATTCCGCGAGCATGCACGTGTAGGCCGGAGGACCGTCTGTCCGACCGCCTTCATACGCCACGAACAGGGCAAAATCGTTCGCCGGGGACCAGTCGAATCGCGCGAACGCCCAATGAAACCAGAGTGTCTGGCCTGGTTGAATGAGGACGTTTCGACATTCGAGGATGGCTCCGTCGACTCCGAGCGTCGTCTTGTTGTCGGCATCGGGGGTAAACGTGAACCGCGTCGTATCCGCAGGCGTTGGGTCGCCGGGGGCGGGCTTTCGCGCGCCGTCCCCATCGATTTTGGATGGGTCGTCGAGCACGATGAAGTGCGCGCCCCGGACGGGACAGAAGTGGTGTGCGCCGTGGATCGCGTCAAATGACTCGACGATACGCACGGTTCCCTCTGTGGTAAAACCCTGCAGGGTGCCATCCTGAAAATACGAATTGGTTGTGGGCAACGGCATGGATCGTTCCTCCCGATGAATTTGTCGAGGTGTCCCCGGATCGTGGAGCTATTGACTGACTCACTTCCGGCCCGGGCGAGGACTCGTCGTTGCCGGTGGCCGCATCTCGATCGGCCCTGAAGAGGCGGCGCGAAAGTCTAAGACGCGTTCCAGTGAAATCGGCTACAGGACCGGATCCTGCGACGCCGGTACTGAGTGCAAGAGGCAATGGCCACAAGTCGCTCTGGTCTACGGGAAAAGCAAAGCACGTGCCAATGGTGGTGCGTAGGGGTATGTGGCTGATAGAAGCGATTCGGTGAGGATTCGGACGCAGCAGTCTCGGCTGGGAGCGGAACTGTATCTAAGTAGTGAGGAAATAGTTATCTCAAAAGATACACCGCACAGGATGAGGACGGACGGTTCGTCTGATGGAACCTCTGATTCGGCGAGGCCGCTGGATCGACCTTCCGTCCGATCCCCAACCGCTCAGTCACCCATCCTCGTCGGTCGATGAGACGCGCTGAGTCATGACCGGCGGTGCGACGACGTGACAGCATGACCATCAATTTGGCAACCAGTTCCATCAGGCTTATGTATAAGCCCAAGGTGAGCCACAGTGTGATGGTTGTTGCACAGCCTGAGATCTCAATCCAGAGGTTCCGAGCGCGGCTTTTGTTTGAGGAGACGGAGTGGCTGAGCTGCGCCAGTTGAAGGAGGTGCTCCGTCCAGTCGGCCGTCAGTATCATCGCCAACGGTGCGACGATCCAGGCGGGATAGAACGGGTGCCCCAACGTCTCCCAGACCCACCACAGATTGAGAGCGAGTGTGCCTCCATAGACGAATGGAAACAGTACGTCTATGGTCGGGAATTTTTCTGCGGCCTGCCGCGCCGCCTCATTGAGCCAGGACCAGCATCTCTTCCCTGCGTCCAACCCACTCCCGAGCCAGCACGGATTCAGCGCCTTGAGTAGTGCTTGCGTCTTGGCGCGTGGCGGATTGATGGCGGCAGCGCGATCACTCGCGTGAGGCAGTATTTGTCTGCCGCCACACTGGAGCGCGAGGGGGAAGCCAAACGCGACGAGAACTTTGAAGGTTATCAGGGCCATGATGTGAAGCTCCGGTCTCACTCCATAGGGTGAGCAAAACCGATGCCGGGGCGAGGAGAAGCACAATCGTGAAAAGGCAGGTCGATTCTGAGTAGATAAGCAAAGTCGCCTAGTGGAAGCAATTGTGCGGAATGCTCAGATCAGTATCAGAAGCGATACGCTGTCGTATCGAAAGGGATAGGGCGTCGGAGAAAAGAGGTGGGAGAGTGAATCAATTCGGGTCCGAATTGGCAGGAGAGCTCGAAAGTTTCTGATCAGTCCAGGGGGCGACGGTAAAACTCCAAGGGCGGAGCGATGTCGCTTTCGAATGACAAGCTTTCACCGTCCAGGCGATAACGGGTCGAGGCTTCAAACGCCCGGATAAACGATGTTTCAAACTCCATGTGCCGGGGCTCACAGGCCATGCGGGTGGTGATGCCTTGGGAGACTTTCAGCTCTCCCCTGGCTGGTCCGAAGACGATGGCCGCACGATAACGATTGCAACCGGCATGACCTGACACTCTCCCCTCCTTGAACGAGAGGATCACGGGGTCTCCATCGTCGCCATAAGGAATCGAACGATCACCCCAATGCGACAGCTCCCATCGGTTCTGCTCGGCGCGCCGGTTCATCTCCTCCGGCGAAGGGGAGGTGACGCAAGATGTGAGCATCAACGCGGTACATATTGGGAGAGCAAGATGAAGCAAGGGTGTTCGCATGGGATGGTCCTTCTATCGGCGATTTCGTGGTGACGTATCCGGTTGAGAATGCCGACGATTGTACGCTGGATTTGAATCGATTGTCAGAATCAAGGTAAGAGGGTGGAGCCTGCTGCCGGAGGACATCAATTGAAGAAAGATGAACGGCAATACTCGAAACTCAAGAGAATGACAGGCTTATTCAGGCGAGCGAAGACGATACAACACATGCCGATGCAGCACGGATTCGATGGGCACCTGGGGGTGGTCGAATTCGGAGTCGAGCCGCATCCCGAGGCGTTCCATCACCGCGCTCGATTTCAGGTTGGTGATGGCGGTGAATGCCACGAGTTCCTCCAGATGGAGTTGCTCGAATCCGAACGCAATGGCCGATTGCGCGGCCTCCGTGGCATAGCCCAGACCCCAGTATGGTCTGGCCAGGCGCCAACCGACTTCCACGCAGGGCGAGAACGGCAGTTCCTGGGATGGGACATGTAAGCCGACAAAGCCGATGAATCGCCCTGACGCCCGTTCCTCAACCGCCCAGAAGCCCCAACCACGTTCGTCGATCAGTCCCATCACCCGTTGAGCAAACGCATCGCTCTGCTCTCTGGCCCAAGGCGCCGGATAATAACGCATGACATCGGGGTCGGAATTCATTGCTGCGAGCGGTTCAAGGTCCGATAGTCGCCACTGTCGGAGACGAAGGCGGGGTGTGAGGAGGTTGGCCTGATGAATCATGTCGAACAGATGCATCACAATCGACCGAAGGACCGGCTAGCCGCAAGCCGACCTTTGAGGAAGGATTAGGGCACATTGAGAAGTTTCCGGGTTCGATGAATGCATTCCTCGTCAGAGTCGCCACTCAGTGCGTGGACCAGGGCGGACCTCGCCTGCTCGGACAAGGGAGATGTCGGTGATGAAACCAACACAATGGGATCTCGCCAGGTGAGAAACCAGGGGTGTCCGACTTCCTGGACGAACCGAGCTGCGCTGCTCGCGCATCGGTCCAGTGTTTCCTCCGTGTCCTCAAAGTGCAGATCGTATCTATTGCCCCCCTCTGATGTTGTTCCCCGATAGTCGTCAGATGTAGGGCCGTTGAGTGCGATGGCCTCAAAGGGATCATTCATTACGCGAAGGCCTATGTGAACTCTGAAGGCAGCGCTGAAACTGAACTTGTGCAAGTGAATGAATTCGACAAATTGTGAGTTGATCCTTGTGTAGAAGGTCGGCTTTGTGTGGACGAAGCCCACTGGTTGCAGAAGTTTCGCCAGCTTGCGAAGAACTTTTTCCTTATTGGCACGCTGAGTCTTGGAGTCCATGATGCTCTCTTACGCTCTAACTATGTATTATCCGGCTCCGTATAAGCTGCCAATTGCCTTGTGACCTTGGATAAGATCCGTGCGCCATCGTGCCAGGAATGAAGCCGAAGGCCAAGGGGTTTTTCTACTATGTTCCCATGCGTTTCATCAGCAAGGAGTCGTTTCCCGGTGCATCCATTTGGCTTCGCCTACTACGTGTACTCGCTGTGAGTTTTTCATTCGTGACAGCCCCATCGCTTCCTGGGGCTCGGCTGGAACGGATGTGCGACGAGGTGGGCGCCATGGCGAATGATGACGTTTCTCGGGTTAGAAGAGGTCGAGGTGCGACGGCATTGCGCCGCTACGGCGCAGCTTCAGAGGAGCACCGGGAGAAAGGAGTGATTCAACTGCTCATGAGGGCTTAGCGCATGATGGCCCCACTGAGGTCGTGCGCAGTTAGTCAGCCAAGCCTTCTTTTCTCTCACCCCCTCCTTCCAAATCCCTCCCCCGTCATCACCTCCGCTACGTTCTGGCCGTTCACGAACACATCCGCCAGTGTCCGGCCGTAGACATCGTGGCCGTGGGGGACGATATTGATCGTTCCTTCCTGCATCAGTTGCTCCAGTCGGAATGCCGCTTCTCGCCCACCCGGTTCCGACATCTCCGGCGCGTTGTAGCCGCGAATGCGGATGCGGTCGGTGCCGTAGCGAATCGTGTCGCCGTCAACGGTGCGGACTTGCCAGGGTTCCACGGTCCGCTCGAAACTTCCCATCGACAGCGCGTGGTGCGGGAGGGAGCGAAGACCATGGCTGTGCGAACGAGACTTTTTTGCGAAGGGATTCTTGTGCGGTCTAGGGCCTCGCTCATGGTGCCCACGCCGATACCGTGGGGCTTGATGTTGGGGCAGCGGCTGACGTTCCTCTGGTTTCAATCCCCAACAGTCGTTGCAGTGGAATGGTCCCGGATCCTGTGTCGTTGCCGGTGTGTAGGTATGCAGGGTGGAACGGCTTTCCTCTACGGCACTGGCGGCTTGCGAGGTGGGGGCGGTGATTAAAACCAGCAAGGTGAATCGGCTGAGCAGGCGGGAAATACGTTCGTTTCTGTGCAGCATGGAAAGGCGTCCTCCGAATGTTCATGGCCGGAAGAAGCACGCTCTATGCCATGCGCCGATCATTGATGCCAGCGGTTGACATGATGAAAAACCGCGTGCTCAAATGCCCTCCGTTGAAGCGCGTATGGCTAATGGACAATAGCGAATAGTTGAGACTTTGGATTTTTCCGGAGCTCGTACCATAAGCCATATGCTATGTGCTCTTAATCTTTAAGACCGTACGAACTACTACAGGAGAGCCGCTCATGGATATGTTTGGAAAAGTGGGGCTGGTCGAGGTGCCGATCTTGATCGCCCCGGATCAGAAGGCCTGGATGGATCGCATGATCAAGGAAGGCAAGATTGCGATTCCTCCCGGCGGGACACTGGAAAAAGGCTCGCTCTATTCGATGTTTGTCCGCATGCTCCTGCACAACGCGATGGAAGAACAGAAGCGGCAAGAAGCGTTGGAGATGGATGACGAGGACGACGACGAATAGCTCAGGATGGCGGCTAGGCGCTGTATCTTCGCGGATACGCCTGTATCTGGTTGGTGCATCTCAGGGAGCAAATGGCTTGTGGCGTATGGCTTATAGCCAGAAGCCGAGAGGATGAGCGTAAGGGGCGTAGCCTTCTGCTAGCGCTCTATGCCATTGGCCATATGCTCTTGAGCGCCGGGCAACGCCCGGCGCTTCATGGCGGGTTAGAGGTTCTTGAACGCGGCTTGAGCGACGCTGATCGTGCGGTCGATGTCTTTTGGTGTATGGGCCACTGACATAAACGCGGCTTCGAACTGTGACGGGGCCAGGTAAATCCCGGCGTCCAGCATCTGATGAAAGAACTTCGCGTAGGCCTTCGTGTCGGCTTTCTTGGCTGATGCCCAATCCGTGACCGGGCCCTGGGAAAAGAACGCACACATCATCGAACTCACACGGGTTTGCGTGAGAGCAACCCCGGCTTTTCGCGCGGCATGTCCCAGTCCCTCGGCCAGCGCAACCGACCGTTGCTCGAGCTGCTCGTAGGTGCCCGGTTTCTTGAGGCGCTTCAGTGTTTCGATGCCGGCCGTGACGGCCAGCGGATTCCCTGACAACGTGCCCGCCTGATAGACCGGTCCGGACGGGGCAATCATCTTCATAATGTCCTTCGTGCCCCCGTAGGCCCCGACCGGAAGTCCTCCGCCGATAATTTTCCCCAGGATCGTCAGATCAGGCTTGATGTCGTAGAGCGTTTGCGCGCCGCCGTATTGCACACGGAATCCCGAGATGACTTCGTCGAAAATCAGCAACATGCCGTGGGCGTCGGTCAACTTACGCAAGCCGTACAGGAATTCCGGGGAGGGAGGAATCACTCCCATGTTGCCGGCGATCGGCTCAACGATGACGCAGGCGAGCTGGCGGTAATGCTTCTTGATCAGCTTTTCCGTGGTGGCGAGATCGTTATAGGGGACGGTCAATGTGTGTTTGGTGAAGTCTTCCGGCACACCGGGGCAGTCGGGAATTCCGAGTGTCGTGAGACCTGACCCTGCCTTGGCCAGGAGGTAGTCGCTGTGGCCGTGATAACACCCTTCGAATTTGAGGATGCCGTCGCGTTTCGTATAGGCACGGGCGACGCGAATGGCGCTCATGACCGCTTCGGTTCCTGAACTCACCAGCCGAACCAATTCCATGGAGGGCAGGGCCTCGCGAATCATCGTGGCCAGCTGAATCTCTAGCTCCGTCGGCGCGCCATAGCTGGTGCCGTTCGCGGCGGCCTGTTGAATGGCCTTGGTGACGGTCGTTGGCGCGTGGCCGAGAATCATCGGTCCCCAGGACAGGACGTAGTCGATGTAGCTATTCCCGTCGACGTCATAGAGGCGTGAGCCTTTGGCGCGGGCGATGAATCGAGGCTGCCCCCCTACCGAGCGAAAAGCCCGAACCGGACTGTTCACCCCACCGGGGATGATGAGCTGCGCATCTGCGAAGAGTTGTTCCGATCGTTGTGTTTTCATGGGCCTCTTTCATCGAGCCGTGAGTTGGGGCGCCAACCTACCACGGGAAATTAAAAACGGTCAATTGTCGATGCTGGGTCGAGGAGTGGCTCCGCGCCTCCACTCAGTCACGATTTGATACAGCTGGTTATCCGAATAGATACACCTCGTTGCAGCCAAGAATCATTATGTCTATTTTAGCATGGATAAACAATGAGTTAGATGTTTAGTCTCATATGGCGCATGTTTTGCTAAGTGCCTAGTATCACTGCGTAGGAGAAAGAGATGAAAGTGATTTGTTCTTGGTGCCAGGGGGAAGGGCGGACGGGGTTGGTGACAGAAAAAGCTCCGTTGGCTGACCCGCGCGAGACCCACGGGATCTGCTCCGCTCACCTCCAGCAACTGGGTATTGGCCGAGATCCACGTATCTCGAGTTGTGACGAACTCCCGTTGCCGCGCCATGAGTCCGTCCTTCTGAGCCGAAGCTCTCGTCCCGCCATGACCTGTTACGAGTGAGTGTGCGCTCGGCTGGGGGATTTTTCAGACAAGAGCGACAAAAAACGTCAATCATTGCCGGAATGCCACGCTTTTGGTGAGGGGTTTAGCCCACACCCTGCTTGTTCAAGCTATCTATCATACTGAAAACATTACCGATGTATTCGCCGATGTCGGCTGGTGCGACTCTTGCGCTCTCAGCGAGATGCGTCGAGTGCGAACGAATGGAGTGAGGCGTGAAAGTTCTGTGTGCCTGGTGCGTACGAGACAGGAAGCCGGCGTTTCTGCGGGAGAAATTCCCGTTGGAGGATCCGAGTGAAACGCATGGGCTCTGCGGCGATCATTTCACCTTGCTGAGTGCGAGTGTGGGGAAAATTGTGACGCCGCGAGTCTGGCTGCTCTCACGCATACACGACTTTTCCTGGCAAGTGACGCGGCGGGCGCAGCAAATAATGGGACGTTTCTTCCCTCTCTGCTAGCCAATGGACTCGGAGGGGCACCCGGCACCCTGACATGAGCGCCGGGTCTCAGGCCCTATCCGAGTTTTCCTCGCAAGAGATTCAACCCCTGTTCAATCAGACTGCTGTCCGGCATCTTGCCGTCCGGCGTCAGTTTATCGACCAATCCGGGAAGTAGATTTGCCAGCTGGCCGCCGGCCGCCTCCGGGCTCAGGCCCGCTTGAGAAGCCAGTTGCTTCAAGAGGTCGCCGCCCAGCCCCTGTTGGATCTGTTCGGCTGAAATCGGCAAGTTCTTGCCGGTGCTGACCCAGGAATTCACGATGTCCCCCAGGCCGTTTTTCTGAAACGCCTGCACGAGTCCATTCAATCCGCCGACGGAACTGTTCTGTCCCAGCAGACTCACGACGGCCTGCATCAGAGGATTTTTATCACCACCACCCATCATGCCGGCAGCGGCCTGTCCGAGTTGATCGAGAAGACCCATCTTGACCTCCTTGTATAGATAACCCCTGTCCCGTGCCTATTGCGTGATTTTTTTGGCCCCCTTCGGCGGTGCAGATTTCGTGGCCTTGCGCTCCATGGCCAGCGGCGGCGCGAACCAGTTGTGGCGGCTGCGCTTATGGCGATCTGCGACGGCCAACACGGCGTGAAACGGCAGACCGTTTCCCGTCGCGTCGTCGGATTCTTTGAGGCTCCAGGCTTCCCCGGCTTCGCTCAAAATCTCCACGAACGTTTCAAAGTCGTCCTCCTCGTCTGGTTTCGACAACACCTGGTCGGCATCGGTCACTACGACGAGGTATCCCTTGGCCGGCAGCCAATCTAGATCGGCCAAACATTCCTCCAGGGCGTCCCAGTTGTGGCCGAAGTAGTCCGGAAACGAGAACACCCGGCTGAATTCATCCAGCAGGCCTGCCTTCGTCTTACATTTCTTGCCGGCGATGGTTTTGATGACGAAGTGTGCGGGGACAGAGAGAATTTTATCGAGCGCTTCTCCCTCGGCATGCACCAGGAGATGCGCCCAGGGTTTCTTGATCGATTGCAGTGCAATGAGCGACATGTAGCCTCAATTCATCGGAACAAATGTCCGGTAGTGGTCTGCCGTGTAATAGGCTTTGCCGGTGCGTTGATCGATGACGATCCGTTCAGCGCCTCGATTCTTCCCCGGCACCTTGGGGTGCACATCGTACTCACGATAGCGACCACGTGGGAGTACGCGTTCACGGTTTTGAAACGTACGTCCACCGATGTATCCCGGCGGAGGTTCCCCATGGCGCGATTCAATCGCGTTCAGGGTCTCCCTCGCAGAGAGGGGAATCGGCACCTGGACGCCGCGCGGTTTCGTCTGGGGACCGGCGCGTACGGAACCGTTCTGTGTCTGGGGCGTCTGGTCGGGGGCCGGTGTCAGGGTCGGCGTCGGAGTGTCGAGAAGCGTGTGGCCAGGTTCAGCCGCGAAGGCGACGCCCAGAGACAGGGCCACGGTCGCGCAGAGCCAGAGGAGAAGACGGGTGATGCGTCGAATGGGCATAATGCGTGACAACCGGTGGCATCAACAGGCACGACCCTAACATGTCACATGGGAGGGGTCAACGTCGTCCCGCGCGGGTCCACGCGCGCAGCATGGCGCTAGACTCGATGGTAGGCTCACTCCGTCCCGTGCATGCGGGTAAACAATTCCCAGTCGAATGGTTTGGGGGCCACGGCGTGCAGCGGGATCGTGTCGAGCCGGTTCGAATCGTGGTAGGCCACCATGCAACCGACGATCGTGTCCGGCTGTTCGACCAGCCGGCGTACGGTTTCGTAGCCGAGATGTTGCGCGATCATCTTATCCTCCGGTGTCGGCGGGGCACCCCTGAGTGTATGTCCCAGGATCGTCGCCTTCGTGGCCGACGCCAATGAATAGTGACCGGACGTTTCCCGATGACGCGGCCAGGTTGCGATGGTGTTGGCGACATAGTCAACCAAGCCATGTACACCGCCTTCCCGGTGATGCCGGTGGGGGGTCCGCTCCGCCACGATAAAAATATGGCTCTTGTTGGGCACGCCCAGGGTGCGTTTCAAGGTGCCCAGCACCACGTCGTCGATGTAGGCATCGGGATCCGGGTGTTCATTCACGAGAATTCCTTCCGCACGAGCCTGATAGGCACAGGCTAAGGCCAGATGGCCGGACCCGGCGCCCATGACCTCCACAAAAAAGATGCTGCCCATGGCGGCGCTCGTCGCCTTGAGGGATTCAATGGATTGATTCGCCAGCGCGATGGCCGAATGAAAGCCCAAGGACGTCGTGCCGGCGATGTTGTTGTCGATGGTGCCGGGAATGCCGACGACCTGCACCCCGTAGGTCTCGTGAATCGCCCGGGCGCCCCGCAAGCTGCCGTCGCCTCCCAGTACCACGAGCGCGGAGTCTTCGAGATAGGGGGCCAGGGACCGCATGGCGGCGCGTTGGACCTCTTCGTCTTTGAAATCTTCGAAACGGCTGCTGCCGATGGGGCTGCTGGCATGGCTGCTCATACCGCGCGTGTCTTCTTCCGTGACGGGATCAATCCAGTTGTTGGCCAGCCCCAAGAAGCCGTGCCGGACGAAGAAGACCTTCAGGCCGAAGAGATTTCCGGTTACGCGTAATTCTTTCAACGCCGCCCCGCCGCCGCCGAAGTCCCCGCCCGACACGAGTGCTAGGAGGCGCTTGATGCGTTGAGGCTTGAGGGTGACACGTTGGTTCCGCTCCCGTTCGACCGTCACCCAGGCTTCGCGGGCGACCCGTTCGCTTTCAATCAGGCCGACGGCCGTGGAGTAGCCGGACAGTTTGCCGTTCTCCAGGGTGAGGAGGACGACATTGTCCTGTCCTTCCTTGTATTCGCCGAATTCTGAAAAGGCCTCGCGGAACGGACGCGGGTCCAGATAGATACGCAGCGCGCGCAGGGTCGAACTGTGGGTGTAGAGACAGAGCACTTCTCCAGGGTGGGTACGGCCCAGTCGGTGCAGGCCGTCGATTACGTCGATATAGAGGTCGAAGAACGAATGCCCGCCCGGATAATTGTAAAAGGGATGTTTGATGAGACGCTTGGCGGTCTTCGCATCGACGCCGAAGGCCTGAGCCGCGGCGTCGATCTCCGCCTGTTTTTCCATGCCCGTAACCCAACCGAAGTCCTGTGATTCCAACGTGGCTTCGACATGGGGATGGACCGCATCGGCACGGTCGGGGATCAGTGCTTTCGTGATGCGCCGACAGAGCTGTTCGGTGTTCGGGCTGTGGCTGATGAGGTGGAGGAACGTGCGCGGATCCAGATAGTTGCGCAACTGCAAATAGCCCAATTGTTGTCCGACCACGCCCACCATGCGGGCCAGCGCCGCACCGACGGCCTCCGCCCGGGGGATCCCGCGCTCGGCATCCAGGACATTGGCCAGCCGCCGGCCCACTCGATGGGTCTTGCTCTCGACTTCCGAGACGCCATGCCGCATCGTGAGAAAGAGTGTGCGGTCGCCGAGATCGCGGGGCAGCAGCCAGAACCGGTCATCACCGAGATCGAGCACAATGCGGCCCTCGGTGAGTTGTGGCGTCAATTGAGCACGCGGCACGATGGCAACCGGGCGGCGATGGGCGGGTTTCTGCGTGGCGCCGATCGGCGCGCGATACAACGGGGCGAGTTCGCCGCGACTGAGGAGCCAGTTCCAGGCGGCAAAGAACACCAGGGGATCACCTCCGCAGGTGTCGGCGATCAAGTCCTGGCGTGCCATGCGATAGGCCTCGGCGCTGGGCAAACCGGCCTGGGCCTGCTGAATGAACGTTTTGATCCGGCCGGTCGCCGCCTCTGCGCGCGGTAGCCGGTCGGAAGCAGGCGGGGGTGCGGGCGGCAGCACGAATCTGCCGCTCGATGTGCGCTGCGCGAGGGCCTCCCCATAGGCCAGCAAGCCGTTCATTGTGACGAAGTCCAACTGATCGGTTGACTGACTGTCGGATGCGCTCATGCGTCGCCTCGTAGGCTGATTGGTAAGAGAAAATTAATGAGACCGGCGTCGCAGATCGGTGCCACCTCTGCCGATGTTCTTTTGCGGCATGGTGTCGGGTTTGTTAGAATGACCCGTTGCCGACCGAATCACGGATGCATCGCGTCTCACCGTTTCCATACAAGATGGTGTGCCGGGCCAATCTTGTCAAGACTGAAGAACAGCACCATGCGAAAAGCGAAGATCGTCTGCACCATCGGTCCGGCGAGTGATGGCGAAGCCGTGCTGAAGCAACTGATTCAAAGCGGCATGGATGCGGCCCGTTTGAATTTTTCCCATGGTACGCACGAATCGCATGGACGGGCGATCAAAACCATTCGGGCCGTGGCAGACCGCCACGGGATGGCGATCGCCATCCTGCAGGATCTGCAGGGGCCGCGTATTCGTGTCGGCGAGATTGACGGCGCGCTGGAACTCATTCCCGGGCAGCGCGTTCGGTTACGGACCATGGCCTTGCGATCCGGCGGGCAGATCGGTGCCAGGACGGTGCTCGCCGCAAGCACGATGCACGAGATCCCCGTGACCTATCAGGCCCTGACCAGGGATATTCGGTCCGGGGCCAAAATACTGATCGACGATGGGCTGGTGGAACTGACGGCGGACCGAATCGTCGAGGGTGCGGTAGAGTGTACCGTGGTGGCAGGCGGGCGGGTGACGTCTCAGAAGGGCATGAACCTGCCCGGCACGGTCGTGAGCGCTCCGACTCTGACGGAAAAAGATCGGGAGGATCTGCGCTTCGGCGTGGCGCAGGGCGTGGACTATATCGCATTATCGTTTGTCCGTGGAGCGCAGGACATCCTTGCGGCCAAGGAATTGATTGCCGCATGCGGCGGGGATGTGCCGGTGATCGCCAAGATCGAGCGGCAGGAGGCGGTGACGGATTTGGAGTCCATTCTCGAGCACGCCGACGGGGTGATGGTGGCGCGCGGGGATTTGGGCGTAGAGTTAGGGCCTGAAGCCGTTCCGGTGCTGCAGAAGCGCATTATTGCGATGGCGAATCGCCGCCGCCGACTGGTCATTACTGCCACCCAGATGCTCGAGTCCATGACGCAACATATGCGGCCGACCAGGGCGGAAGCGTCGGATGTGGCAAATGCCGTGTTCGATGGCACCGATGCCGTCATGCTCTCCGCAGAAACGGCCGTCGGGCACCATCCGGTAGAAGTCGTGCGGGTGATGGATCGGATCATACGGGCGGCCGAAGTTGAAACAGGGCCGGGTTTTGTCCGCCGCTCGCAGGGCGAGCAGGGGCAGGATTCGATTCCAGAAGCCATCGCCCTCTCCGCCTACTCGGCTGCCGCGACGATCGGTGCGAGTGTGATGGTCGCCTTCAGTGAACGGGGTACGACGGCGCGGTTGGTCTCTAAGCAACGTCCGGTCGCGCCGATCATCGGGTTGACCCCGTTCGAGCCGGTCCGTCGGCGGATGGCGTTGTATTGGGGCGTGCTTCCCCGCACGATGCCACAGATTCCGACAACCGATGAACGGGTCCATGAAGCTGAGCGGTGCTTGAAAGTGGAGGGGCTGGTGCGGAGCGGGCAACGCATGGTCATTGTGTCGGGGACCAGAATCGGTCAGACGGGTGGGACGAATCTCATACAATTGCACGAGGTCGGCTAGTCGCATGGGAATTCAATGGCGTCGTCTTCCGGGAAGGTTCGCAACGACGGTTCTCCTGCTGCTGGCGTGTGCCGCTCCCGGTTTGGCTCAGACCAATGCGGTCTCGCACTCTCCGGCGAAGGTCGTGGAGAAATACTTTGCTCTCGACAACAAAGGAGTACGGCTCGATGCGGATTCGTTCGAGGCGGTGGCAGGCCTCGTGGATTGGAAGGAAGAGCCGGCTTGGGGGAAAGTCATCGTCATCAATGGTTTCACGGTGCCGGACGATTTTCGCCAGTGGGAGATTGTGAGCCGGTTGGAGGTGCTGGTGCCGGTGGAATTTCATGTGCTGGGGGTCATGTACATAGATACGGCCGGGTTTGTGCCTGAACCGGGCATCGAGCAGGTGCGTGTTCGCGTGAAGGTTCAAGGGGCACGGTGGAAGATCATGGATCCCATCCTGCCGCCCCATGTGGGCCAGAAGCGGATGCTGAATGTCGTGCGGCAGGCCATGCTGGAAGAAAAGGACGGAGTGCGTCACGCGTCGTTGGCGGCATTACAGGCCGAGTTGCGAAAGGCAAAAGAATGACGAAGAAGGCTGCGATTGATTTGCTCATTTTCGACCTCGACGGCACCTTGATCGAGTCGAAATGGGATATCGCCGACAGCGTCAATTTGACGTTGCGCGATCTGGGGGTGCCGGAGCGCCCGCAGGAGGAAATTTTCGGATTCGTCGGCGACGGCGTGAAGAAGCTTCTGCGCTTGGCCGTCGGTGAGGGTAAGCAAGAGTTGTACGATGAAGCGCTTCGGGTCTTTCGCGCACATTATCTGGAACATTGCCTGGATCGCACCTCGTTTTATCCGGGGATCGACCGGGTGTTGGAACATTTCTCCGCCAAGCCCAAGGCCGTGGCGACGAATAAGGCGATCGAATACACGAACGTGATTTTGAAGGGCCTCGGCCCGCAACATTTTGTCTATGTGGTCGGCGGCGATAACGGGTTCGGTCTCAAGCCCGAGCCCGGCATGCTGGTGCATGTGATGGAGCAACTCGGCGTCGAGAAGGATCGCACGGTGCTGGTCGGCGACAGTACTAACGATATCAACGGCGGCCACAATGCCGGGATCCGTGTGTGTGCCGTGGGGTATGGCATGGGCAACCGTCAGAAGATGGTCGCCTGTCAGCCCGATTGGTTTATTGAACGACCGGAGGAACTGATGGAGCTTTTCATATGATCAGCATCACAGGGGCGAGCAGAATGGGTGTGCTTATTCTGGTCGGAGTGCTTGCGGCTGCTGTGCCGGGTCAGGCCGGCTCCCCGAGCCTGGCGGACCGGGTCATCGAGCACAAGCTTGCAAACGGCATGACCGTTTTGATGGTGGAGCGGCACCAGGCTCCGATTGTCAGCGTCAACATGACGTTTGGAGTCGGCGGTGTGAATGAGCAGGTCGGCCAGACCGGCCTGGCGCATCTGTACGAACACATGGCGTTCAAGGGCACCCGGACAGTCGGCACGCGAGATTACGAGCGGGAGCAGGCCGTCCTGGACGATTTGGCTAGGGTCGGCACCGAGCTTGACCGGCATGAACGTGAAGAGGCGGCCCGCGCGCAGGCGGAAGGCAAACCGCCGGTTCCGTCCGAAACGGTCCAGCAACTGCAGCGGCGTTTCAAAGAGTTACAGGAGAAGGCCGGCGAGTATGTGGTCGGCAACGAGATGGCGCTGCTCTATCAGCGCCACGGCGGCGTGGGGCTCAATGCGTCGACCGGCAAAGACATCACCCGCTACGTCATCAGTCTGCCGGCCAACCGGTTGCCGCTGTGGGCGGCGCTGGAGTCGGACCGCATGGCGCATCCCGTCCTGCGCGAGTTTTATAAGGAGCGGGGGGTGGTGATGGAGGAGCGGCGGCTCCGGACCGACGACAGTCCGAACGGGCTGCTCTATGAAACGTTCACCTCCACCGCATTCCAGGCGCATCAATATGGCGTGCCGACCATCGGCTGGGGGTCGGACATCCTGTCCCTCACACCGGCGGCGACAGAGGCGTTCTTCAAGACCTATTACGGCCCCAACAACGCGACCGTGGCAATTGTCGGGGACATCAACCCCAAAGAGGTCATTGCGCTGATCGAACAGACCTTCGGAAAAATTCCGGCCGCGCCTCCCATTCCATCCCTGGTGACGGAGGAACCGCCGCAACGCGGTGAGCGGCGTGTCGAAATCGAATTCGATGCGGAGCCTGCATTGGCGATCGGCTACCACAAACCCACGATCGGGCATCCCGACGATTTTGTGTTCGACGTGATCGACGAGGTGCTGACCGAAGGCGTGACCTCGCGGCTCTACAGCACACTCGTGCGTGACAAGCGGCTGGCGGCCTCGGTGATGTCCGATACGAATTATCCCGGTGTCCGCGCCCCGAACCTCTTTGTCATTGCCGCAACCCCACTCGCCCCCCATACCACGGAGGAGGTGGAGTCGGCGATTTACGAGGAGCTCGACCGGTTAAAGACCGAGTCGATTTCGGCCAAGGAGTTCGAGCGGGTCCTCAATGGACTCGATGCAGACCTGGTGCGATCATTACGGTCCAACAGCGGATTGGCCTCGCAGTTGGCGTTTTATCACACCGTGGCCGGGACGTGGCGCTATGTGCTGAGCGCGCGCGACCGGATCGCGGCGGTGACCCCGGCCGATGTACAGCGGGTGGCCGCCCAGTATTTGACGAAGCCGAACCGGACGGTCGGTGTCCTGGTCAAGAAGGCGCAAGACAAGAAAATGGCGGCCGCAGGTGAGGTGGGTCGATGAGGCGCGTTGTGCGTGACGCGTATCTTGTGACGCGTGAAGGGGAGAGAGGAATTCTCATGAGGAAAGCGATGGGACGGATGTCGTGTGTGGCCATGGTGCTCATGCTCCTGTTGCAAGCGACGGTGGGATGGGCGGCGGACCCGACATCGAATGATCCGCGTACGATGCGGTTCCCGACGGTGGAATTTAGCCCGCCGGATGCGGAGCGTGTGGTGTTGGAGAACGGCATGGTGGTCTATCTGCTCGAAGATCACGAACTCCCGTTGGTGACCATCAATGCGACGCTTCGAACCGGTAGCTGGCTGGATCCGGCGGACAAGGTCGGGTTGGCCGGGATGACCGGGGCGGTGATGCGCACCGGCGGCTCCGTCGGCATGTCTCCCGATGAGGTCGATGATGAGCTCGAACAATTGGCGGCTTCGATGTCGATCGGGTTTGCGAAAGAGTCCGGTTCGGCGTCGCTCGATGTGCTCAAGAAAGATCTGAAGCGTGGGCTGCAGATCTTTGCCGATCTGTTGCGTCGGCCGGCGTTCGAGCAGGGCCGTGTGGAGCTGGCGAAACTGCAGGCGCTGGAAGGCATCAGGCGGCGGCAGGACAGTCCCGGATCGATTGTGGGGCGGGAGTTTGCCAAGCTGCTCTATGGCCCGACTCACCCGAGTGCCCGCGAAACCTCCGTTCGTTCGATCGATGCGATTACCCGTGAAGATCTAGTGGCGTTTCATCAACGGACGGTTCATCCCAACGGCATTATTCTCGGCGTGACCGGCGATTTCGAGAAGGCCGATATGTTGGCTCTGTTGCGCGACGCCTTCGGCGATTGGGCCAAGGGCAGTGTGCCGGCCGTCACGATTCCCGCTGTGTCCGAGACCGACTCCAAGACCGGCCTTGTGCGGTTCGTGAACAAAGACACGTCACAAACGCACTTGCGGGTGGGACATCTGACCATCAAGGAGACCGATCCAGATTACGTCGCGGTTGCCATCGCCAACGACATTCTGGGCGGCAGTTCGTTCCGCAGCCGGCTCTTCAACGATGTGCGCACCAAGCGCGGCTTGGCCTATTCTGTCGGCAGCGGCCTCCGGGCCAGCGTGTATGATGAAGGTGTCTGGCTGATGCGTGCCGAAACGAAGTTGTCGTCGACTCAAGAGGTGGTGAATCGTTTCGTGGCAAACATGGAGCGGATGCGCAATGAGCCGGTGACCGACACTGAATTGGAAGAAGCCAAGGAAGCCTATGTGAACTCGTTTGTCTTCTCGTTCACCAGCGCGTCGAGCATTGTGGGACGGCTGATGGATCTTGAATATGACGGGCTGCCGAAAGATTGGCTGCAGCAGATCCGCGACAAGGTGGTGAAGCTGACGAAAGAGGATATCCAACGGGCGGCGAAGGCCCATTTTAATCCTGAGCGGCTGCGGATTCTGGCCGTCGGGTCTGGCGAGGCCCTGTCGAAAGTGCTGGCCAGTTTCGGCGAGGTGAAGGAAATTACGTTGGTACCGGAGAGTTGAGGGAGCGGCAGATCGAGTGGCTCTTTGCTCGCGCAACGCGCGGCATACGAATGCCCTCGTTGGACGCGCCCAGTCAGAGCCACCACAACCTGCCTACTGGAGTGGCGAGGTGTAAGACGGGGTTCGTTCGATGCCTGCTTCGAAGTCTCAGGGGTGGTAGTCGGAAGCGTTGAATCTAGGCCGGAGGTTCTTGTGTCTCTTGAAGACGAACTCAGCGATATTTTGAAGAAGGCTCGCAACGGACAGCAGCGGTCGGTGGCCGATGTCGCGAGTGCGAGTGGCTTGTCGGAAACCGAAGTGACGGAGCTGGAGCGGGGGCAATCGCCACGGAGTCGCGAACAGGTTCGCGCGATTGCGCAGGCGCTTGGACTGATGGCTGAGCCGCTCACCCAGGTGGTGGACGGTTGGACTCCTCAGGCCATGCCTCCATCGGTACCGCATGTGGAGACGGTGTTGGGGTCGGTCGGCGGGTATGAGGTGAAGGGGTATATCGTGCATGATGGCGGCGAAGCCGTCGTCATCGATACCGCCTATAACGCAAACGGGATGTTGGCCGCGCTCGCCAAGCGGAAGCTTCGTTTGCGAGCGATTTGTCTGACGCACGGCCATTCCGATCATGCCGAGGGAATGGAGGCGATCCTCAAGACATACCCGGTGCCGGTCTATCTCGGCCCGGACGATCTCGATCTCCTCAGTTGGTGTCCGTCACAGGAGTTGCTGCATGTGCCGCAGCGGGGCGAGACGCTTTCGGTCGGCGGGCTGACCATCCGGTTCATGCCCACGCCCGGCCATACCCCGGGCGGAGTCTGTTATGTTGTTGAGCAGGCCGGTGTCCCGATCTGTTTTGTGGGTGATACGCTGTTTGCTGGTTCCATCGGCCGCTCCAGTCCAGCCGGGCTCTACGAGACCCATTTGGAATCGGTTCGGAAGCAGGTACTGACGCTGGTTCCTGACACAAGGCTATTCCCAGGTCATGGTCCGGCCACAACGGTGCGTGAAGAGCTACACCACAATCCGTTCTATTCCTAGCAGGGTGTTGAAGCAGTCAGCCAGCAGCGTGCTCGCACCGTTCAGAGGCTCAACGTACGACTCAGAGTACGTCGAGCCACTGAACTCGCTGCGGCCTTGCCGGACGGCCTGTCTGACCATCCTGCAGGCTGTTACTATGGTATCTGTGATATCTCCCGGACTGGATTCTCGAGGTGTGGAACGTATTGTTCACCAATCTGGTAGGCCTGGAGGCCCGGCATGAATCGTGAGGACTCGGAGCCGAGCCGGTCTTCCGACGAACTGATTCCCTCCTCATCCGACGAGGATGAATGGGAGGAGGACGAACGCCGGCAGTTCTCTGTCTGGATGCTGCCTGCGCTCTTGTTCCTGCTCACGGTATTTACCGTCCTCTGGGCCGGAGCCTATCAAACCAACACCAATCCGCTCGTCGGCCCATGGAACTTTCTCGTCGATGATCCGGGCTCGTTATGGCGGGGTGTTCCATTTGCCGCCACTCTGCTGGGTATTCTGGTGACGCATGAACTGGGTCATTATGTGTTGTCGCGTATCCATGGCGTGCCGACCTCGTTGCCGCTTTTCGTGCCGGGGCTGCCACATTTCGTCGGCACGTTCGGCGCCATCATCCGTATGCGGGCGCCGTTGACCGATCGCCGGGCGCTGTTCGATATCGGCGTGGCGGGGCCGATTGCCGGCTTTGTGGTGGCAGTCATCGCGCTGGTGGTGGGCCTTCGGCTCTCGACGGTGGTCCCGATTCAAACCAGTTACGGCATGCATCTCGGCGAGCCGCTCTTGTTGCAGGTTGCGTCGTGGGTTGTGCTCGGCCCGCTCGCTCCCACCGCGGATGTGATACTTCATCCGATTGGGTTTGCCGCTTGGTTCGGTCTCTTCATTACCTCGCTCAACCTACTTCCCATCGGTCAGCTTGACGGGGGACATGTGGCCTACGCGTTATTGGGAGATCGGCAACGTAGCCTAGCGGTCGCCCTCGTCCCGATTCTCATGGTCTTCGGCTGGCTGGGGTGGAAGGGGTGGTTCTTGTGGGTGGGGCTGGCCGGTATGATGGGATTGGCCCATCCACCGGTGCGGAATTCTCATCGTGAACTCGGGCGAACCCGTGTGCTGGTTGGTTGGCTCGCCCTCGTGATTTTTGCGCTGACCTTTTCCTGGGAGCCGTTTATTTTGCGGTAATCGATGCATTGTCAAAAATGTGGTTGGGCACAGGAGGACGGTCGGGTTGAATGTGTTCGTTGCGGGATTGTTTTTGCGAAGCTCGCCAAAGCGCCACGGCCTGGCTCAATTGCTAGGCCGCGTCCACCGGTTCGTGACGCAGCCTGGCTGAGATTCGCCAGGGATTATCTATTCACGACGGAGGAGTCGGTCAATCCGTTCCATTTCGCCGGGCGGGTGTTGGTGTTGTTCGGGCTCGTCCTGTGGGGCTGGCGCTTCATCACCACGCCGCTTGAGACCAACTACACGGGCGAATCGTTTCTGCATCTGGTGAATCTGCCATTCCATGAGGCAGGGCATGTGCTCTTCATGCCCTTCGGACGCTTCATGACCATCCTCGGCGGCAGCCTCGGACAAATTCTCATGCCGCTGGTGTGCCTGGGCACGTTTCTATTTAAGACCCGCGATCCGTTCGGCGGATCGGTGGCTCTGTGGTGGACGGCCGAGAACTTCATGGACGTGGCGCCCTATATCAACGACGCCCGAGCAATGGACCTTCTGCTGCTGGGCGGATTCACCGGCAAGGAAGTCGATGCGCATGATTGGAACAATCTGCTCACCATGCTCGGATGGTTACAGTACGATCATGGTCTAGCGAAACTGTCCTACGGCATTGGGACGGCGTTGATGGTACTCGCGTTGGTCTGGGGCGCAATGCTCCTGCATCGCCAATACCGGCGACTGGATTGGTAGCTGCGGCGCCCATCCTTGAAAAGATCGGACACATCGGGCACACTGCCGGACTATGCTCACCTTGCCTAGGCTCGTTCGAAGTGCAGCCTGCCTGATCGGGCTCTGTGTCGGTTTCACGCCGGGGCTTGTCCAAGCCGAAGAGGGTACGTCACGGTTCGTTCTGGAGCTGGACGGCCAGGCGGTGAAGGATGTGGTGAGCGGGCTGACCTGGGAGCGTGAACCGGATTATATCTTCGATGTGTGGGATCGCTCAGTCGCCCGTTGTGCCACCAAAACAGTCGGTGGCCGACAGGGCTGGCGCGCTCCGAGCATCGACGAAATCAAGACGCTGGTGGATTTGGATCAACAGGATCCCTCGCTTCCGCAGGGGCATCCGTTTCGCAATATTCGGTCCGGCATCTATTGGACGGCAACACCCCATCCCACCGATGACATCGTCGCCTGGCAACAAAGTTTCTTCTCTGGCCAAGCGGTGACCGATCAAAAATCCGGCATGCGCCGTCTCTGGTGCCTGCTGGCAGTCGCACCTAAGTAATCCCGGTAGGCGCTCGCTCGCGACGACATTCCTGCGATAACACGGCATGCAATTTTTGCAGAGCCATCTCCGGAGTGCTCGCTGGGGAAGCGCGGCGGCGATGCAGCCTGGTCCTTCTATAGGGTCAACCGCGTATAGATCCAATACATTGTATGGCCTGGGTAGAAAGGCACAAGAGTTGCTTTGACGAAACGGCAGGGTAATTGCGTCCCTCAACATGCCTGCATCTGGATAGGAACCGGAATCTATGGATCAGACGGATCATCCTTGCGAGCAATGTGCTCGAACCAACGCTCGCCTGATTTTCGATCAGTGGAGCAAGCTGCTCCTGTGCGAAACGTGCCTGGAGCGAATGAGATGGCAGCAGACGTGGTCGCTCCTGAGGGAGGCTGAGACGCCTGTGCGCGCGAGTTCAGTCATTCCTGGGCACGAATGAGAGAGGGCATGCGAATGAAGGAGGCTCCGGCGTTGACGGAGAGGATTTCTCGGTAGGCATGCGACACCACACCGACACACCCGTCTGTGTGGCGCCCGTCCTCTGAGTGCGGATGGTTGTCTCGCCTCGCGACGAATGCATGCGCGTGATTAGGAGGCTCTCATGCCTGGCCCCAATCTACAGCTGAAGCCGGTTCGCAGCACCCTGTGGGCAGAGGTGTCCCGGCTTGCGTTTGTGATCGGCCTCGAACAGCGCATTCTCATGCTCATCGTCTCCTACGCCTTGGCCATTGCTCTCTTCTCGCTGGTCGTTCCTCTGACCGTTCAGGAACTCGTCAATAGCTTCGCCATTTCGATCCAGCCGGTCATGATTGTGACCCTCGCATTGATCATTCTGATCGGGCTGCTCTTCATCGGGTTCTTTCGGGTCTTTCAGACGAGCGCGACGGAAATACTTTTTCAGCGTCTCTATACCCGTATCGCGATCGCCATGACGGAACATCTGCCTCGGGTGCGGGAAGACGTGTTCGTGCCCAGCTACGCGAACTACTTCGGAGAAGCGGAATTATTGCCGCGCGCGGTGGTGGTTGTGCTGGTCGACCTGATCAACGTGGTGATTTCCGGTGCGACCGGGATGCTCATCCTAGTCGTCTATCATCCGAACTTCCTCGTCTACAACGCGTTTCTGATCGGCGGGTTTGGGCTGGTGCAATTCATGTCCGCGCGAGGAGGCGTTCAAGCGACGCAGACGGTCTCGCAACTCCATTACGATCTCATGACCTGGATGCAGGATATCGCGCAAAATCGCCTGCATTTCAAGGCCACCCAGAGCGCGCCCTTGTTGCTCAGTAAAACCGATCGGCTGCTGGATTCGTACTTGTCGGCGAGACGAGCCCGCTCCGGCGTGTTGACCTGGCGTCAGTACGTCAGCACGGTGATCTGGGAGGCGGTGTGTCACAGCAGCATGATCGGCATGGGCGGGTGGCTGCTGTCGGTTGGACAGATCACGCTCGGGCAGTTTGTGGCCGCCGAAGTCATTGTCGGCACACTCCTGCTCAATCTCGATACGGTGACGCGTCGAATGTACGCCGTCACCTATATCCTGACTTCGTTCGACGAGCTGACACGGGTTTTCTCCCTTCCCAAAGACGATGTCACAGAAGAGGCGTCGCTCGCGCGGTTGGCCGATCCCGCGATCCACGGTCTTCGTGTGACGTGTAAAAATGCCGCGTTTGCCTATCCCAACTCCCCACCGGTCATTGAGGGGTTCAATCTAGAGGTGGTGCCCGGAGAAAAGGTGGCGGTCATTTCCTCGACCAGCACGGGGAAATCCACCCTCGCCCTGTTGCTGGCCGGTCTGTCTCGCCCGACCGCCGGGGTGATTCGATTCAACGATGTGGATCTCCGCGAGATGACCATGGAGGAGATCAATGCCGCTCGTGCGCTGGTCCTCGATTCGCATCTGACGTTGTTCGGAGGGACGCTGGAGGAAAATATCTCACTCGGACGGCCGTCGGTCAAATTCGAAGACCTTCGCTGGGCGCTGAGGTTTACGGGATTGGAGGATGATGCCGATAGATGGTCGCGCGGCCTGGAAACCCAGGCTCTGGCAGGAGGAAAGCTCTTCACGAAGAGTCAGATTCTGCGCATCCTCGTCGCCCGTGCGATCGTGACGCGGCCGCAATTGCTCATCTTCGATGGGACGTTACATAACATGGAACCGGATCTGAGGCAGATTCTGCTGCGGCGACTTTGCTCAAAGGAGGAAGCGTGGTCGGTGATCTTCGTCACCAACGATCCTTCCATCGGAGAATATGTCGATCGCCGCGTCATGCTGGGGTGAGTGTCGCCGGGCGTTGAGTCTGTCCCGGCAGCCGCGCGTTCGGCTATACAGCCTCAGTCCTGCGTGGTAGCATGCGACCCTGCTCGAATCTTCCTGTAGGACAGAGGTATGTTTAGGCCAATTCCCGAAGCCGCCTTCCTCCGGAGAGCTCCCTATCGGTTGATCGCAGCCGTCCTGCTGATGTTGGCGTTGGTCGTGGCGGTCATTCTGCTCTTCAGTCTGGAGCAGGAGAAACTGCTCCTGCAGGGCGTCACTCAAGGCAAGACGGTTCCCACGGATTTGTTTCCCGCGCTGTGGCAGTCGCGTCGCGATTTGATGCTGGTCGCCCTCATTGTCTTTCTGGTGAGCGCGATCGGGATCACCGCGGTCATCACGTTTCTGCACTATGACAGCACCATTCGAACCCTGGAAGAAGTGAAAGGGCTGGCGCGCCACATTCTCCAGAGCATTCCGACCGGCGTGCTGACGTTGAATCGTCGGGGCATTATTACGGCCATTAATCCCTCGGCGGAAACGGTCCTGAAGCGTGCGTCGATCGACATGCTGGGCTATTCGTACGAATTGGTGTTTACGGAGGGAAATCCTATTCGCGGGGCGCTCGATGCGGCGTTGCGGTCGCATGTCTACATGAGTCAGCGGGATCTGCCTTATGAACATCGCGATCGTACACCACATACTATCCGCGTCAGCACCGCTGAATTGACCGGTGATGAGGGGCAATCGGCCGGCGTGATCCTTCAGGCGCAGGATGTGACGGAATGGTTGGCTCTTGAACGGAGAGTCCGGGTTGCCGAAAAGCTGGCGGCGTTGCATACCTTGTCTGCCGGGGTGGCGCATGAGTTGCGCAATCCGCTGAGTGCCATCGATTTGAATCTGCATCTCCTTGAAGAAGAATTCACGGAGCAAGGGGGAGCGGCGAAACATGCCGCGCATTATCTTCAGGTGTTGAATGCCGAGTGCCGGCGTCTCTCGGTGATTCTCGACAATTTCATGAAATTTGCGCGGCCCGGTGTCATCGGCCTCCATGCGGTTGATTTGCCTGCCCTGATGGCGCACATCATGGCGCTCATGCAGTTCGAAGCGGAGGAGCGCCGGATCGATCTGGAGCAACACGTGGGCTTGGATATTCCTCCGGTGTTGGGCGACGAGACACAAATCAGCCAGGTATTGGTCAATATCGTCGTCAACGCCTTTCACGCCATGCCCAACGGCGGGAGATGCCGTATCACGGCGGAACCACGCACAGGGGAGGGGAATCGCTGGGTGGTGATTGAAGTGAGTGACACGGGCATCGGTATTGAGCCGGGCGACCTGCCGCGCCTCTTCGAGCCGTTCTATACGACCAAGTCCAGTGGAACCGGGCTCGGCCTCGCCATCGCCTACCGGATCATGCAGGATCATGGCGGGACCATTCAGGTGTCGAGCGTGCCGGGGAGTGGGACTACAGTGGTGCTGCAATTTCCAGTTGCGGTCGATGAACAGCAGCGTGTGGCGGTGACATCGTGACCCCAGGCGCCGACATCCTCGTCGTAGACGATGAGGTCAATATCCGCGGCGCGTTGGTGACGTTGCTTGAAAAGAAAGGTCACCGTGTGCGCGGAGCCGGGACGGGAGAAGAAGCCCTGGAGCAGCTTGAGGCTACCGCCGCGGATCTCGTAATGACCGATCTGAAGATGCCGGGGATGGGCGGCATGGAGTTCCTTCGACGCCTGAAGGGAAAGTGGCCGGATACGGAAGTTGTGGTGATGACGGCCTATGGATCGATCGATACGGCAGTGGAAGCGATGCGCTGCGGCGCATACGATTACCTCACCAAGCCCATCGATCGTGAGCGGTTCCCCTTCGTGGTGGAGAAGGCGCTTGAGCGTCATGCGCTGGCGAGCGAGAACAGGCAGCTTAGGAGCCACCTCGAAACACGCACCCGCTTCGATCAAATGGTGGGTGAGAGCGAGCCGCTGCGGCGCGTGTATGACCTGGTTGAGATGGTGGCCGAGAGCGACGTCACAGTATTGTTGACGGGAGAAAGCGGCACGGGGAAGGAGCTGGTCGCCCGGGCCATCCATCATCGGAGTGCTCGCGCGAATGGACCGTTCATCACGCTGAACTGTGGTGCGTTGCCGGAGAATCTGTTTGAAAGCGAACTGTTCGGCTACGACAAGGGCGCGTTTACCGGGGCGATGACGACGAAGTTGGGGCGATTCGAGCTCGCGCATGAAGGTACGCTGCTGCTGGATGAGGTGGGCGAGCTGTCGCTGAAATCACAGGTGGATTTTCTGCGCGTGTTGGAGACAAAGGAATTCAGGCGCCTGGGTGGAACGAAGGTGATTAGCGTCGATGCTCGGATCATTGCCGCCACGAACCGCAATCTGGAGGAGGCTGTCAAGCAGGGCGATTTTCGCGAGGACCTCTACTATCGACTCAATGTCGTTCCGATCCACCTGCCGCCGTTGCGTGCGCGCTCCGAGGATATCCCGCTGCTCGTGATTCAGTTTTTGACCGCGTTCTCGGCCCAATATCGCCGTGAACCAAAGGAGGTGTCGCGCGATGCGATGCGGTCGCTTCGTCTCTATGCGTGGCCCGGGAATATTCGCCAGCTCCGGAATCTCATGGAGCGGCTAGTGGTGACAGTAAAGGATGCCACCATTCAATCCGAACATCTTCCCGAAGAGATCCAAGCCAGTAAGGAGGATGCCCGTACGATGCTCGTGACGCTGGGGATGTCATTGGAGCAGATCGAACGGGATGTCATTCAACGAACCTTGGCTGAAGTCACGAATCATCGCGAAAAAGCGGCGAAACTTCTTGGCATCAGTCTTCGCGCGTTGCAGTACAAGATCAAAGAATACGGTATCCGCGGCTAAGCCTCGCCTCCGTTCTCTCATGACCGTGCCCCCCTACTCGTCTGCCCGCCGGGATGTTCAGACTCTCGCGGTAGTGGCCTCTCTGTCGGGTGAAGGCGTGGTTGCCGCGTGTACCTCCCGCATCTGTCCCGCACTCTGCAAGAAGTGCAGCTCCTCTTCCTCGGTATCCTGAGTATCCGGCCAACACCTGCAATTCTTGCACGCCGAGAGCGTGCATACGTCGGTCCGAGGCAGGGCAGTTCAGCAAAGAGAGCATAAATAACCACTTTCTGATGGAGTAACGCCCTTAGAAGGGCGGTGTTGGCTCTCGGCATGCCTCGTGCAAATGCCCATGGAGCATTCGGGACTGCACAGCAAGTAGACGTGGCGAGTGACGCGATTATGTGCTCCTGCGAGGCGAGGAGCGCAAACACTCGCAAGGCAGGTGCTGTGGCTGATGTTCAGGGGATCGATTTCCGTGGATGGAGGGAGTGGTGTCGAATAGAAGTCCCGACAAAGTTCCTCTGTTCGAGAAGATCCTGGCCGGCGGGTGTCTCGTAGGGTTTGCGGCTGCCGGGGTTTCAGAAACAGCGCTTACGGTTTCCGTCCTCTCGGTCATCGTGATGGCCCTTGTTGCGCTTTTCCAGGACCCGCTTTCCTGAGGGCGCGCAATCCGCTCACAGAAGCCTGTCGCCGGGAGGCGCAAGTGGAATGCGGAATGGATCGCCGAGGGGCCTGTGACTCGCCGATGGAACGTGCCTGACAGAGCGGGAAGTCGATTATACAGCCATATAGGAGTCTGCGCATGTCGGCGAACGGTGCACGTTCCGCAAAATCACAAGCTTCCTTGCACTCCGTCTCGAGCGAGGAATGGCTCGGGCGAATCGGGCGCCTGCAAGATGCGCTGACCGTGTGTCCGACCGATGTCGGGGCGCGGTGCGAATTAGCGACGTTATTGGAGCGGTTGGAGCAACCGGAGGAGGCCTTGTCCCATTGGCAAACGCTGCTGACCCGTGATCCGAACAGCCTCAAGGCGCGCGAAGGAGTGGCGCGCTGTCGTCAGCAGGCAGGCCGTCCGTTACAGTCGCCTAGCTAAGCGCGCGCCGGCCGACGTGGTGGCACGCGATCGAATGGACTCACGGCAGGGGCGATGAGTTGACCGGAAGCGTACGCGGCGTGGGCGGCAATGGTCTGGTCAAAATGGTGAACGGAGAGGAACAAGGAGCGTGAAGCCTATTGTGAACGATACAGGCGTCGTGGTGGTGCAATACCTGCGCGGTGCGACCGCGCTCATCTGGATCGATCCTGCCAGCCGGGTGGTCTTGAGTAGTAATGCCGGGTTGAGTGCGTTGCTTCATCAGGGAGTCAGGGGGTGGGACGGTCGATTGGTTCCTCCTGGGAGAGGGCATGATTTTTTGACGGCGGTGTACGATCGTTTTTTCATCAATGGTTGCGCCGTTCGATGGATGCATGCGCGGGCCGCCGTTCCGGTGCAACGACGATATCCCGTCTAGCGAGAATGAAATCGAGACGGCTTCTGCAGCGTGTGTCTGTGGGACCCGCGAAGGCACGTGGCGGGACACCGTGAGCCTCGGCGAGGCGGCGCACATTCTGATCAGGGACTTGACCACGAATACCATTCAGCGCATTGTGGATTCGGTTCATTGATAGAAACACGCGCATTGTTCGTCGGGCTTCGGGTGACAAACCTGATATCTACCTTCAGCAAAAGAGGATATGTCATGCGATATCTAGTGGCGGTCATGTGTGCTGTGCTGGCTGGGGTGAATTGCCCCGCGCAGGCCTACGAGGGAACGACAGTGACGGACGGCGGTACCCTCACGGGGACGGTCATGCTGGAGGGAACGGTTCCCAAGCCGAAAGGCTACAACCTCACAACCTTGCCGGACCAATTTTATTGCGGGCGCATTTCGGACGGGCAAGGGTGGCGCATTCTGCAGCCATTTCAGGTCGGGCCTGCGGGCGAGTTTCGCGACGTCGTGGTCTATCTTGAAGGGATCGACAAGGGCAAACCCTTCCACGAAGGGGGCGTGCCGCAAATCGACGCAAAAGATTGCCTGTTCGAACCGTTCACCACCGTCGTGCGTGACGATCAATCGGTCACGGTCGTTAACATGGACCCGGTCATGCACGACATCCAAGCCTATGAAACGTCGCGTCTGGGTGCGCGGGTGCTGTTTAATGTGCCGCTGCCGATGAATCCGGCGCACCCCCGTAACCTCAAGGATCGCAGCGATGCCGGGATGTATCACAAACACATGGCCGGTCCGCCGATGAAAGAGTTGGTGAAACTCAGCAAAGGCCGCCGGATCTTCGTCATGCAATGCGGCTTCCATGCGTATATGGAGAGTTGGGGACTGGCTGTCACCAATCCCTACTTTGCCAAGACGGATGAACAGGGCCGGTTCACCTTGACCGATGTGCCCCCCGGGACCTACCAGCTGGTGGTCTGGCATCCGTACATTCGTACCGCGACCGAGCAAACCGTCACGATCGGTCCGAAGGGGGCGGTGGAGGCGAATATCGTGGTCCCGGCCCCGACGGGGCGGCTCTATGCCAACGAGGTGATGGAGCATCCGTACAATCGCTACAACGTGCTTGAGGAAACAAAGCAAGAAATCGACCCGATGATCCACAAGCAGGAGCACTAAAACGGGAGGACGGCACAGGTCCATCGTCAACGGTCAGTCGCTGAGAGCGATGCTGCGGTCGACGCATGGCCAAGGACGATCGTGCCGGCCGGTGAAGGCTGAATGTATCCGGTGACGGGGGATACGCTTTGAGGTTCTTACTGCAACGATGATCGTTCTACTCGTCGGCCTGTTGACGATCTACATGGCGGGCGCCATCCTTCCTCTCTGTTTTCCTGGCAAGGCGAGGATTCAGAACCTCGTCGCACACGGGTTTGCGGCGGGGGCGGGATGTGTCGGCATTGTCCTAGGCCTCACAGGGATGCTGGCAACGGCTCCTCTGACTCTCGCACTCGAGTCCAACATTCCCCACCTGACCTTCGCCCTTCGCCTGGATCCGCTGGCGGCGTTCTTCGTCCTGACCATCTCGCTGGTGGGGTTGGCCGCGTCGATCTACGCGTTCGGCTACGTCGGCGAATTCTCCGGCCGCGTCTCGGTGGGATTGTTGGGCTCTCTCCTGAACGGATTCTTGCTCTCCATGACCCTGGTCGTCCTGGCCGACAATGGGTTTTTCTTCCTGATCCTCTGGGAAGTCATGTCCCTGCTGTCCTATGTGCTGGTGGTGACGGAGCACGAGAAACCCGGTGTCCGGGAGGCCGGGTTGTTCTATCTCATCATGACGCACGTCGGGACCGCTTTTATCATCCTGACGTTTTTGATCTTTTTTCAGGAAACCGGCTCCTTCTCCTTCGAGGCGTTTCGCCACCACGATCAGCAGCTTACCGAGGGATTGCGATCGATCGCGTTCTTCACGACGTTGATCGGATTCGGCGCGAAGGCCGGTATCGTCCCGCTGCATGTATGGCTGCCCTATGCGCACCCCGCCGCCCCGTCCCACATCTCAGCCTTGATGTCGGGAGTCATGATTAAGACCGCCATCTATGGATTGATCCGGGTGTGCTTCGATTTCATGGGGGGGGAATTTCCCTGGTGGTGGGGCTTCACGTTATTGGTCGCCGGCACAGTCTCGGCGCTGTTGGGCGTCATGTATGCCTTGATGGAACATGACCTGAAGAGCCTGCTGGCGTTTCACAGCGTGGAGAACATCGGGATCATTCTGCTGGGAATCGGCGCGGGGATGATCTTCCATACCTATGGCTTGCATGAACTGGCCGCGCTCGGATTGCTGGCCGGTCTGTATCACACCCTGAATCACGCGGTGTTCAAGGCGCTGTTGTTTCTGGGTGCCGGAGCGGTGCAGTTCGCCACTCACACGAGGAACATCGAGGAGTATGGCGGCTTGCTTCGGCGCATGCCTTGGACGGGGGCCTTTTTCCTGGTCGGCGCCGTCTCCATTGCGGCGCTTCCGCCCACCAACGGGTTTGTCAGTGAGTGGCTGGTTTTTCAGAGTCTGTTTCTCAGCTTTCAGCTGCCCACCCTGTTTCTCAAGTTGATGCTGCCGATTGCCGCCGCGATGCTGGCGCTGACGGGTGCGCTGGCGCTGGCGTGTTTTGCAAAGGCTTTCGGGATGTCGTTTCTGGCACAGCCACGCAGCACCCATGCTCGTCAGGCCACGGAAGTGCCCCGGTCGATGCGGGTGGGCATGGGCCTGTTGGCAGGCGCCTGCGTGGTGTTAGGGTTGGCGCCTATGTTGGTCGTCCCGTTGTTGGATCGGGTCACGGCTCCATTGACGGGCGTCGCCATCAGTGAGGAGGTGCTGGCGCTCGACGGCTGGGTCGTGGCGCCGGTGACGGTGGAGTTTTCCAGCATCTCGACGCCGGTGTTGGCCATGCTGCTGGTCGGAGCAGGAGGGTTGGGTCTGCTGATGGCGCGGCATTTTGGAAAGGGATTGCACGCGCGCTATTACAAGACCTGGGGGTGCGGGCTGAATCTAACGCCTCGCATGGAATACACCGCGACCGGCTTTGCGCAACCGATCAAGCAGGTCTTTGAAACCATCTACCAGCCGACGGTGAAGCTGGAGCGGGAGTTTCAGGAGCAATCGAAGTATTTCATCAAGCATCAGCGGTTCGAGTCCCACATTGAGCCGGTCTTCGAGAAATACCTCTACCGGCCGGTGGTGGCCTTTCTGCTGGCGACAGCGGACCGCCTGCGCATTATTCAGGCCGGCAGCCTCCATCTGTATCTGACCTACATTTTCGTGACCTTGGTGCTGTTGTTGTTATGGGCGGGGTAGGGAGCGGCGAGAGCACACGCGCGTAGGTCGCGTCCGGGTGTTCGAGCCGTGAGTGGCGGGGGACCATGCAGTCGATCGTTCACATCTTCTTGGTCGTCGTTCAACTGGCGCTGTTGTTGACCTTCTCTCCGTTGGTCGTTGGACTGATCCGAAAGGTGAAGGCACGCCTGCAGTGCCGACGTGGGGCGAGTCTCTTCCAGCCCTATGCGGATCTGGCCAAGCTCTTTCGGAAGCAGCCGGTGATCTCTTCGACGACCTCGTGGATTTTTACTGCGGCGCCGTACATCGTCTTTGCCTCGACGGTGGCCGCGGGGCTGCTGATGCCGGTGTTTGTTTCGCACACGCCGTTGAACTTTGCGGGGAACATCATCGCGCTCGTGTATTTGCTGGCGTTGGGGACCTTCTTCCTGATTCTGGCCGGACTCGATGCGGGGTCGGCGTTCGGCGGAATGGGCAGCAGCCGAGAGGCGATCGTGGCGACGTTGGCCGAGCCGGCTATGATGTTGTCCATCCTCTCCATTGCACTGACAGCCGGCTCCACAAATTTGAGCACCATCGTTCACCAATCGGCCTTGATGGAAGGAATGGCCGTGGCTCCGCCCGCGCATTTGATGGCGTTGGCCGCCTTGTTCATGGTGACGCTGGCGGAAACGGGCCGTGTCCCGGTGGACAACCCCGCAACGCACCTGGAGCTGACGATGATCCACGAGGCCATGTTGCTCGAATATTCCGGGCGGTACCTGGCGTTGATGGAATGGGCGGCCGGGATCAAGTTGCTGGTGTTCTTGACCCTGATCGTGAATGTCTTCGCCCCGTGGGGCATCGCGACGAGCCTGGCGCCATCGGCGATCGCCGTCGGTCTTCTGGTGTATCTCGGAAAAGTGGCTGGCCTGGCCATTGTGATCGGCGTGATCGAATCGATGTTCGCGAAGCTACGGTTGTTCCGGGTGCCGGAAATGTTGGGCGCGGCTTTCATCCTATCGTTGCTCGCGCTGGTGTTTTTTTACACATTAAAAAGGTAAGACGGTGCCAGCTTCGACCCAATTGGGCTCCCAACTCGTCGACCTCTGCTCGGTCCTGTTGTTGCTCTGTTGTTTTGCCATTGTGGCGCAGCGTCGACTCTCCGCCTGCGTGGATCTCTTTGCGGTGCAGTCGGCGTTCCTGGCGGCGACGGCCGCACTCGTCGCATTTCTGACCGGGCACAAGCACATATACTTCGCGGCAGCCTTAACGGTCGTCATCAAAGTGATCGTCCTGCCTCGCATTCTCAGGAAGGTCATCGAACGATTAAATGTGTCCCGGGAACTCGGGATGAACATCAACATTCCGGCGGGCCTGCTGATCTGCGGCGCGTTGGTGATCATCGCCTTCTTTATCACGCAGCCCATCATTCCGCTCGGATACCTGCTGACGCGCGATTCCCTGGCCATTGCGCTGGCCATTATTTTGATCGGATTTTTCACCATGATTGCCCGGCAGAAAGCGATTACGCAGATGGTCGGCTTCCTGGTCATGGAAAACGGGGTGTTCCTAGGCGCAACGGCCGCCGCGTACGGTATGCCGCTGATCGTTGAATTGGGTGTGTTCTTTGATGTGTTGGTGGCCGGGCTGATCGTCGGGATTTACACGCATCGGCTACAGGATACGTTCGATAGCGTGGACACCAGCACGCTCACGGTGCTGAAGGAATGAATTCCTCGATGACGGATGTCCCGCGGGTAGGTGCTGCATGTGGTCGGTGATCGTCCTGCTGACAGGGCCGGTGCTCGCGGGACTGCTCAGCCTGGTGATCCAGCGGGCACGGGTGCTGCACGTCGTGAATTTTGCGACGATGCTGGCGCTGGCTGTTGCCGAGACGGCGTTGACGAGGCAGGTGCTGGCCGAGGGATCAGTCACGACCTTGGGTGCCTTCGTCTACGTGGATGCGCTCTCGGACTTCATTCTCGTGATTATCACTGCGATCGGCTTGTCCTGTTCGCTGTACATGTGGTCCTACATGGACGACCGAGTCGCCCTGGGCGTCATCGCCCCCAAGCGCCTCGGTCACTTTTATTTCCTCTTCCATATGTTTCTGTTTGCGATGGTCGCAGCGACGGTGGCGAACAGCCTCGGCGTGCAGTGGGTGGCGTTGGAGGGGACCACCCTGGCGACGACTTTCTTAATCGCCTTTTTCCGTAGACGCGAGTCCCTCGAAGCAGGCTGGAAATATTTGATTCTCTGTTCGGTGGGCATCGCCCTCGCGCTTTTCGGAGTCGTGCTCACCTATTACTCTTCTGTGCGGGTCCTCGGCGATACCAGCTCCGCGCTCAACATGACCGCGCTGATCGGCGTGGCGAACCAATTGGATCCGAACGTGCTCAAGCTGGCGTTCATTTTCATGCTCGTCGGTTATGGCACGAAGGTGGGCTTGGTTCCCATGCATACCTGGTTGCCCGATGCCTACAGTGAAGCGCCCGCTCCGATTGCGGCGATGTTGGCCGGGGTGCTGGAGACGGTCGCGGTGTATACGGTGCTGCGCAGCAAGGCGCTGGTGGACCAGGCGCTTCCCCCGGAGTTCACCGGTAATCTGCTGCTCACCTTCGGGCTACTGTCGTTCATTGTGGCGTCCCTGTTCATCCTGATCCAGCATAACTATAAGCGGCTGTTTGCCTATTCGAGTATCGAACATATGGGGTTGGCCATGATCGGCTTCGGGGTGGGCGGGATGATCGGGACCTTCGGGGGCCTCTTTCATTTGCTCAATCACGCGGTGGCCAAAGCGCTGGCATTTTTTGTCGCCGGCAATATCCACCGTCGATTCGACACCTTGGAAATCGACGGGGTGCGAGGGCTGGCGCGTGCGCAGCCGATTACCGCCGTGGCGATTCTCGTGGCCGGTTGCGCGCTGGTCGGGTTGCCTCCCTTCTCGCCGTTTGTCAGCGAACTCTTGGTTGTGTCGGCAGTCGCGGCGCAGGATTTTTCCTCCGATACGATGCATGTCGGACGATTTGTCACGATGACGATTTCTGACGAGATGCGAAGTCTCGGCATCGTCGCACTGTTTCTCTTTTTCGCCGTCGTACTGTTCGGTGGCTTCATGTTTCGTATCGGGGCCATGGTATGGGGCACTCCTCCGGCCGGTGTCGCGCAGGGAGAATCGTGGACGGTCGGCCATGTGCCGTTGATGATCATGATCGTGGCGTTGTTGGGGCTGGGATTCGTCCTTCCCGAGCCGATTCAGACATTGCTGACTCGGGCCGTCAACGTGATTGTGGTGAGGTGATCCTATGATCGACGCACGTCCGGCAGTCGAGCAGGTGCAGGCAGCGTTTACGCAGGCCATTACGGAGGTGTGCGCCGTTCACGGTATCCCGATGCTCCGGGTGAAGAAGCAGGGGCTCCCCACGATCGCTCATTTTCTGCACACGAATCCGAGTCTACGAGGATCGTTGTCGCTGCTCTGGGCGGTCGATCATCGTCCTCGCGAGGCGCGCTACGAGCTCTGTTATCTCTTCACGTTGGCGGAACGCAAAGATTGGCTGCTGCTGGCGACGGATCTTCATGACGAGGAGCGGGAGTTTCCGTCGATCACACCCCATCTCCATGCGGCCAAGTGGTACGAGCGAGAGATCCGAGATCTGTTCGGGCTGATTCCGGTCGGCCATCCGGATATGCGTCGGCTCGTGCGTCATGAACATTGGCCGAAAGGGGCCCACCCGCTGAAAAAAGATTTCCCCTGGGATCGGGTGTTGGGGCGGGTGCAAGGGGAGTATGCTTTCCGAAAAATTCACGGTGAGGGAGTGTTTGAGGTCCCCGTCGGGCCCATCCATGCAGGCATCATTGAGCCGGGGCATTTCCGGTTTTCGGTGGCCGGCGAGCCCATCATGCAACTCGAAGTGCGTCATTTCTGGAAACATCGCGGTCTTGAGAAACTGTTCGAGCAGCAGCAGCTGACCGAAGCGGTCCCCTTGTCCGAACGGGTCTCCGGCGATACAAGCGTCGGTCATAGCCTGGCCTATTGTCAGGCCGTCGAGACCTTGCAGGGCGTGGAGGTGTCGTCCCGCGCCCGATATCTACGGACGCTCTTTCTGGAGCTGGAGCGGTTGCACAATCACATCGGCGATGTGGGCGCCATCTGCAATGACACCGCCTATGCCCTTGCCCATGCCCATTGTGGCCGGATGAAAGAGCAACTCATGCAACTGAATGATCGCCTGACCGGGTCACGGTTTTTGCGTGGCGTCAATTGCATCGGCGGAGTGACGCTGGATCTTTCCAGCCTGCAGCTCGCGCAGGTCGAGGTGGAGCTGAATGCCCTTGAACAGGATTTTTCGGCGATTGAAAAGATTGTGCTCGCGAACGCGTCATTGACGGAACGGCTGGAAAACACGGGCATCCTGACGGAAAATATGGCTTGGGACCATGCGGTGATCGGTGTCGTCGGTCGGGCCTCCGGTATGGATCGGGACCTTCGTCGTGACCGGCCCTTCGCCGCGTACGACGCACTGCAGCCGAAAGTGGCGCTCTACCGGTATGGCGATGTTCGTGCCAGGATGCGGGTACGGCTGGATGAGATCCATGAGTCGATGCGCCTCATCCGCGAGGCTCGCCGTTGCCTCCCACTGGGCCGGCTCGTGACTCAGCCGACGCATCAACCACAGCCGGGAGAATGGGCGTTGTCGGCGGTCGAAGGATGGCGCGGCGAGATTCTCTATGTCGTCATGGCAGGAGAAGCAGGGCGGATTCATCGCTGCAAAGTGCGTGACCCGTCTTTTGTCAATTGGCCGGCGATCCAATGGGCGGCGCCCGGCAATATCGTGCCGGACTTTCCGTTGATCAACAAGAGTTTCAATTTGTCGTATGCCGGAAACGATTTGTGAAAATCTAGCATTCAGCGATCGGCTCTCAGCAGCCGGCTCTGAGCTGAGAACTGCTGGCTGACGGCCAGGGAGGAGCCATGTTTCGAATCCTCAAAAAAAGTCTTCAGACCGGTGTCGTGACGGGGCAACATCCGGCCGGGGCTGAACCGTCCGAGCCGGTGAGCCAGGAAGCCATCGACAAGGCCAAGCCGTTCCGGCGTTCGCTGACGATTCGCGAAGTCGATACGGGCTCGTGTAATGCCTGTGAAATGGAAATGAATGCGCTGGCTAATCCCGTGTACGACGTGGAGCGGTTCGGGGTTCATATTGCGGCGTCGCCGCGGCATGCCGATGCGCTGGTCGTGACCGGTCCGGTGACGGTCAATATGGAGCGAGCCTTAAAGGATGTCTACAAGGCGACGGCCGATCCTAAGCTCGTCATCGCGTTGGGAGACTGTGCGGTGAATTGCGGCATGTTCAAAGGCAGTTATGCGGTGACGGGCCCGGTGGATCGGCATATCCCCGTCGATGTGCGTATCCCCGGCTGCCCTCCGCGTCCGGCGGAAATCCTCGCGGTGCTACGAGCGTTACGTAAAGATCGGCCGGATTCAGGTCAGTAGCGCCCAGAGACAGTCACGCCTCCGTTCATCCCACAAATCTTCGATCTGCTCAAGAGGCGGTCACAGCTTCGTCCACATGTCTTCTTCAGCGCCTCGCTCGCGAGTGGATATGCTTCGACTGTCCGTCACCTGAAACGATCCGTCCCTCATGCGTGAACAGCCGTACGGGACGATCTTTCTCGAACATCCGTGTGCCTGTCCTTTTTACACCGTTTTTACTTTCTGCGCGGTACCGTGAATATGGGGTGTAAGGGAAGAGCCGCGCAGTGGATGCGTTCTAGGAGTTTCGTTGACGCTTCCCGGTCTGTCTTTTAAAATTCACTCGGGCAGTCTTGTATCATTTCGTTGCTATTAGCAGAGTTCTTTTCTCAGGAGTGCCGTGGAAAACCAACGCCCGGATCCCGATGCGCTGCTGAGGCGCGCACAGGCCGAAGAAGCCGATCAGACTCGCGGCAAGCTGAAGATTTTCTTCGGCGCGACAGTGGGCGTCGGGAAAACGTATGCCATGCTGCGAGCGGCGCATGAGCAGCAAGCCGACGGCATCGACGTGATGATCGGGTGGGTCGAGACGTACGGCAGGACCGAAACGGACGCTCTGGTCGAGGGGTTGCCGGTTCTTCCGTTCCGGGAGGTGGCCTATGGGGTCTCCAGGATCCGTGATTTCGATTTAGACGCCGCGCTGTCTCGTCAACCGCAGCTCTTATTGATGGATGAACTGGCGCATACGAATGCCCCTGGCTCCAGGCACCCCAAGCGATGGCAGGATGTGAGGGAACTCCTGCAGGCAGGCATTCACGTCTATACCACCGTCAATGTGCAGCACATCGAAGGCCTCAATGACGCCGTGGCTCAAATCACCGGCATTCGCGTGAGCGAAACCGTACCTGATTCCATTCTCGAACAGGCGGACGACGTCGAATTGGTGGATCTTCCGCCGGACGATCTCCTGCAACGGCTCAAGGACGGCAAGGTGTATCCGCCGGAGCAGGCGCAACATCCCCCCAAACATTTCTTTCGGAAGGGTAATTTGATCGCGCTACGCGAGATGGCGTTGCGTCGGACGGCTGAGCGAGTTGATCAGCAAATGGAGGTGTATCGCCGAGACCATGCGGTCGTCGCCACCTGGCCGGCCGCGGAAACCATCTTAGTCTGCGTGAATCTGAAATCCAGGGGGCCGATGTTGGTTCGTGCGGCCAGGAAGATGGCCACAGGACTCCACGCCAGATGGATCGCCGTGTATGTACAGACCTCTAAGCATCTGCGGTTGCCTGATCTCGAGCGGAGCCTAGGCGTGGACACTCTGCGGTTGGCGGAGCGCATGGGCGCAGAATCGGTGACGTTGACCGGGGACGACGTGAGTGCGCAGCTGCTGGCCTATGCCAGAAGCCGCAATGTCAGCAAGATCATCGTCGGAAAACCGTTGCGATCACGCTGGAAGGAATGGCTCTTCGGATCGGTTGTGGACGATCTCGTTCGCGGGAGCGGCGACATTGATGTCTACGTCATGACCGGTGAAGCGGGGACCGGAACACCTCTCATGAAGGGACTGCTTCAACGGACGAGTGAGCGTCGGAACTACGGCTATGCTGCCGCTGTGGTGGTGGCCTGCACGGCGTTGAGTTGGATCATGTCCTCCGACTTCGGTCAGGCCAACCTCATTATGGTGTACCTGTTCGGGGTGGTGGCCATCGCCACCAGATGGGGGCGGGGGCCCTCGGCGCTGGGCTCATTGATGAGCGTCGCGGCGTTCGATTTCTTTTTCATCCCCCCCTACTATTCATTTGGCGTTTCCGATGTGCAGTATCTGCTGACGTTCGCGGTGATGCTGGTGGTCGCGCTGTTGATCAGCCGGCTCGCGTCTCACAAGAGTCACCAGGCGGAGGCGGCCTTGATTCGCGAAGAACGAACCGCCGCGCTCTACGCCATGAGCAGAGAATTGATCACTCAGCGTGGTCTTGACAAGCTGGCGTCTGTCGCGTCCCGCCATATCCACGATGTGTTCCATTGCCAGGTGGCGGTGTTTCTGCCTGATCGAGACGGGCGGGTGCATCTCCATCGGGGTGATGCGCTTCATTTTGAGCTCGATCCGAAAGAGGCCGGTATCTCTCAATGGGTCTTCGACCATAAGGAATCCGCGGGGTATGGCACGAATACCCTTTCCGGGTCGGATTCGCTCTATCTGCCATTATTAGGCGCTCATGGGGCGGTTGGTGTTCTGACGGTGCGAGCGTCGCGCCCCGCCGAATTGTTGGCTCCGGAGCAGCTGCATCTTCTCGAGACCTTTGCGAATCAAATGGCGTTGGCGTTGGAACGTGCGCGTCTGGCGGAAGAAACACAAGAAGCCCACGTGCAAACTGAAACGGAGCGCATGCGGAACGCCGTGTTGAGCTCAGTGTCCCATGATTTGCGGACGCCGCTTGCCACAATTGTCGGAGCGAGCAGCGCAATACTGAATACGTCCCGACCCATGTCGATTGAGAGTCAACAGGAATTGGTCCGATCCATCAGTGATGAGGCTGGTCGCTTGGATCGATTGCTGAAGAGTCTTCTCGATATGACTAAACTGGAAGCGGGGGCCATGCAGCTGCGCAAGGACTGGCATGCGCTGGAGGCGGTGGTCGGCACGGCGTTGGCCCGAGTGAAATCGCGCATCGCGACGCGTCCGGTGTCAACAATATTTCCGGACAATCTCCCTTTGGTGCTCGTGGATGGCATCTTGATCGAACAAGTGCTGATAAATTTGCTGGAGAATGCGGCGAAATATTCTCCTCCGGCCTCACCCATCGCTGTGACGGCCTTGTTGAAGGATGGAATGATCGTGACGGAAGTCGCGGATCGAGGGCCTGGTATTCCAAACGGCGAAGAACGGCGGATCTTTGAAAAGTTTTATCAGCTCGATCCCGATCGGGAGGGCGGCGTCGGACTTGGATTGACGATCTGTCGAGGGATTATCGAATCCCATGGCGGGCGCATTTGGGTGGACGCCCGATCCGGTGGCGGCTCGAGTTTCCGTTTCATGCTTCCGGTAGAGGACAATCAGCCGACAGTCGAACCGGAACCGAACGGGCGCGATCGCGCAGCCACCTAGGACCTGCCACAGAGGCTATCCACGATGATCCCCGATATGACGGTGCTGCTCATTGAAGATGCGCCGGAAATTTGGCGATTTCTTCGCACCACACTCCCGCCTTATGGTTATCGAGTGTACGAAGCTGCCAACGGTGCGGAGTGACTGGCGCAAGCCTCCGCTCGCAATCCGGACATCATCCTGCTCGATCTCGGCTTTCCCGATATGAACGGTACCGCGGTGATCGAGCACATTCGTGCCTGGTCGAACATGCCGATCATCGTCCTCTCCGCACGAGACCAAGAACAGGTCAAGGTGCAGGCCTTCGATCTTGGCGCCGATGATTACGTCACGAAACCGTTTGGCGTGGATGAATTGCTGGCCCGCATGCGCGTGGCGTTGCGGCATGCCAATCGTCCGATCGGTGATGCGGTCGAGCCGGTCTATACGTTCGGCGACGTGACCGTCGATCTAGGGCGAAGGCAAGTGTTGGTGTCAGGGACGGAGATCCACTTCACGCCGATTGAATACAAGTTGCTGACGACGCTCGTGCGGTATGCCGGGAAGGTGGTGACGCATCGCCAGTTGCTCAAAGAAGTGTGGGGGCCTCTCCATATAGAGGAGGGGCACTATTTGCGTGTGTATATGCGTCAATTGAGGAATAAGGTCGAGGCCGATCCCGCTCAGCCTCGTCATCTCGTGACGGAACTGGGGGGTGGCTATCGTCTCCGGTCGGAATGAGTGCTCCACCGACTTTTACAGATTCTTTACACCTCCGTCCTCAGTTTTAATTCTGTTTTGACACGAAATAACATAGAGTAGCTTCTCGTCGAGCCCGAGACGGGTGACGTGCAATGGTGTCGGCCTCTGTGCCATGGTTCATCTGGAGCTTGTTCAGGGTGTATACAGCGTGACGAAACTGAAGAAGGGCCGACAGCGACAACAAAAGGGAAAAAGAATGGTGATGCGGAAGTGCATATGGGCTTCGGCAGGATTGATCGGTGTCTTCGTATGGGGATTGTCGGTCATTGGATTGGCGCAACAACCGAGGGGCACCGGGTACAACCCTATTGAGGCTCAATCGACTCACGAATCTCACGCCCCCCACTCGAACACCGTTCAGGAGTCGAGTTTGTCGTCGGCGAATGGTGGCGAGGATTCCACGTCACCGGGCAGACGCGAAACTCTCGTACTTGGAGCTTCCGCTCAAGATCGACCGTGGTTTCTCCGACGCCTGCTGACTGCCTACCAGAACGAATTCAATCCGCCGTCCCAAACCGGAGAGGCCGAGCCGGCTCCGGCTCGGCGTGCCTTGCCTGCTCCATGGGATTCGCCTCCGTTTCCCGGTTCGGAGTATCAAGGGTCTCCATTGATTGGTGTGCCTGTGAACAGCAAAGAGTATCCATTGATGAAAGCCATGAGCGACACGTCGTTGGGCGACCTCATGAGGGCCAACAGAATTAAGGCATACGGCTGGATCAATGGTTCCTACAATTGGAGCACGGCGACAAACTCTAATATGCCGAGCTCCTACTGGATTGTTCCGAATTCGGTCATCCTGAATCAGGCTGTGTTTCGGTTGGAACGGGAAGCAGACACGGTACAGACCGATCACGTCGACGTGGGGTTCCGTTTGACTGGGTTGTACGGGAGCGACTATCGGTACATGACCGCCGGAGGCATCTTCAGCCAGCAGCTTCTCAAGCGCAATCAGCTTTATGGATTCGATCCCACGGAAATGTATATGGATACCTATATACCGGGGATAGCCGATGGATTGATCATTCGAGTCGGACGATGGGTAGCAACGCCCGACATCGAAGTGCAGTTTGCGCCGGACAATTATCTCGCGACTCACTCGCTGCAGTTTACCTTCGACACCTATACGCAGACAGGGACACTGCTCACGCTGGCGCTCAACAAACAGTGGACGATCCAGGGCGCCATTCACTCGGGAACGGATATGGCTCCCTGGTATAAGGGCGCAGTGCCCACGGGAATGGTCGGCGTGCGGTGGGTTTCGGAAGATAACAATGACAGTGCCTATATTGTGCTCAACAACATCAACACCGCCAAGTTCCAACACTTTGAGGAGAATGGACAGCCGGCAGGCCACGACAACTTTAACTATGTGGTAGGCACCTGGCAACACCGCTTCAGCCAGACTGTTCATAGCAAACTCGCCGGAATTTTCATGTGGCAGCGCGATGCCGTGCTTGGAGGCACACCAAGTATCGGCCCATTGCAATCATTCGGCGGAGGGGGAGGGCGAGGGGCATTGCTTCCGGGCACGTCGCTGACCTACGGTATTCTTAACTATACAATGATTCAGGTGGCTCCCCGTGATTTCATCACGGTACGGAATGAATGGTGGCGGGATGAGCGTGGCATGCGGTCCGGGTTTGCCGGACACTACTCCTCACATACGATCGGACTTGCGCATCAGCTCAACGATGTCGTCATGATTCGCCCGGAAGCCGGTTATTATCATAATTACACCAGACCGACATTCGGACTTGGAACAGAGAAGGGTATGTTCATGGTAGGAACCGATGTCACCCTGCGGTTCTAAGCGGATGGTGCGAAGCCACCCGTGACATGGCATAGAGAAGATTAGAGGTTCACGGAGAGAAGGTCGGGACGGTGACGCTCAGGATGCGGGCTTCTGCTTTTCCCTCAAGAGCCGGAGCATTTCGGCGAGTTCTTTGCCGAACCGTTCGAGTGCCACGTCTTTGGCTTCGGCCACCGCGGTCTTGTCCTCAAGTGATGGCGCCGAGCCGATGAGAGTCGTTTCCCCTTCCGCCGTTTGGGTGCCGTACAGATAGCCCGTGCGGACATCCCATAAGGTCCCTTCCATCATGAACAGCGCGTGGCTTTCGGTGCCGTGGGCGAAGTAGGCGCCGAGGCCGGTGGCGTACCAGGCGGCATGCCCGTTGTTGTACCGTTCCACGGCGGAGGCCCCATCGATGACGAGAAGCGCGTCGGCGTTGTACCGGGCGGCGGCCAGGCGAATGTCACGGAATGTGGTTCCTTGGACCGTGGAGTTCGCTAGCAGGAAACTCTGCTGAAGAATGCCCTCTTCCTGTACGGGCGCGAGCGCCCGCTGCACGCGGTCGGCGTCGGCGCTCACCCAATCTACCCGTTGCAGTACCGGCCGGCTTGGAAAATCTTCGTGTTTGAAAAACACGGCCAGGCGATAGGGCGAAGGTAACTGCGCCTGCAAGGCCATGGCGGATGCGACATCGCGATCCGTGACCACCTCGGGATGGTCGTGAAACGATTCCTGCAGGAGTTGCCGGTTCAGGCCGCGGGCGCTGGTGCACGCGGAGATTGCGATCGACAACAGCAGGAAGAGAAGGATGCGCAGAGAGACGGATCTCATACAACTCCTGTGTTACGTGGCAGCCGAAGGCTTGGCTGGATTGATAGGCGAAAGTGCTTCCAAAGCCAACATTAGCGCATGCGTACCTGCTCGGCCATGGCCGAGCGCTTGCACCTGTTCATAGAGCTGATGTGCGAGGGTCAGACCCGGCAGGGTGAGCTGTCGCCGTCGCGCCTCTTCCAGCGCAATGCCCATGTCTTTGATGAAATGTTCGACGAAGAACCCCGGGTCGAAATTACGGGCTAGAATACGTGGCGCCAGATTCTCCAGCGTCCAACAGGCGGCCGCACCACCGCGGATCGATTCCAACATGCGATCCAGCTGTAATCCGGCTCTGTACCCATAGAGCAGGCTCTCGCAGACGCCGATCATGGTGCCGGCGATCACGATTTGATTGCAGAGCTTCGTGTGTTGTCCCGTCCCCGCCTCGCCCTGGTGCACGATTTTCTTGCCGAGGCATTCCAGTAGCGGCATGACGGCCTGAACAGCCTTGGTGACCCCTCCGACCATGATGGACAGCGTCGCATTCCGCGCGCCGACATCGCCTCCGGAGACCGGTGCGTCCACGGCGAAGGTCCCGCGTGACTGAGCCGCCAGGGCGATCTCCTGCGCGAGAGACGGTTCCGTGGTGGTCATATCGATGAGCACCATCCCGGGCCTTACGCCTGCGAGCACCCCCTGCTCACCGAAGTACACTTCTCGCACATCCCGGGGGAGTCCCACCATGGTAATGACCACGTCTGTCTGCTCCGCCACGGCGCGAGGTGAATCTGTCCACGTTGCGCCCTTGGCGAGAATCGGTAACGCTTTGCTGCGGTTCCGGGTGTAGAGGGTGAGGCGATACTTGGCCGATTGCAGATGGTGGCACATGGGTGCGCCCATCACGCCGGTGCCGATCCATCCCACTCGTGTGTGGGCGGGGGCGGCAAGGCGTGGGGGCTGTTCCTGAGGATAGACCATCGGTTACTCGACTAACGGCGTAATGCGATTGGCAATCGCCTGGACGATGCCCTCTTGATCCATGGCGATTTTCCCACCGCGAAAACTCAGCGCATACCCACCATGGCTGGGAGCCTGCACCGTGGCGTCCACCGTTACGCGCGCCCCATCCTCAACCTCGGGATCTTTCACCATGGGGACCCCGCACAGCCCCGGCACGGCGACCGGTAGCGAGGCCGTGTCGTCTTCCAGGGTGAAGAGGTAGCCGCCGTAGCAGGTGGAGCCGGCCGGGATTTCATAGGGATCGAGCGACTGTACGTTGCGCACAGTTCCTCGTAGCGTGATTTGCCGCAAGTGGAACAGGGCTGGATCGGTGAGAATATCTTGTACGGTCACGACTTCCTGTGCGTCGACTCGGCGGCTGTCTGCAACCAGGACGATCATCATGCAGCAGACCAGTGTCACGAGGAGGCTGGTTCGGATCTGGAGAACATCGTGGATCATCGAGCGTATTCTACCATTCTTTGTTTCGATCCTCGCCCTCATAGGTTTTCCTTCTGCGAGTCGATATAATCGCCGGCGATCACAGGGAGGCACAGCGATGAGCGATTTGCAGCGACAATTAGACATCTACATCAAGGACGCTCGCCCACGCTATGAAGACATGCTCGGGCAGGCCGTCGAAATTCCCTCCATCAGCATGGATCCTCAGCATGCGCCGGATATGCACCGAATGGCGGAATTGGCGGCGCAATATCTGCGGGCTGCCGGGGCGGAGGCACACATCGTTGAGACCCCTGGTTACCCGGTGGTGTCAGGCGGATGGACAGTCGATCCGAGTTACCCGACCGTGACGGTGTACAACCACATGGATGTTCAGCCGGCGCAAGAGCCGGAATGGAAGCAGGCGCCGTTCGCGTTTCAAAACGACAATGGGATCTACCGCGGGCGGGGGGCAACGGACGACAAGGGGCCGGCGTTGGCCGCCCTGTTCGGCGCGCGTTATGCGATTGAACAGGGCGTGCCGATCAATGTGCGGTTTCTATGGGAGCTGGAAGAAGAAAACGGCAGCCCCAGTTTTGGGGCGGCCATCAAGAATCGCGCGGCAATTCCACGGCCGGACTCGGTGGTGATTTCCGATACGATCTGGCTGTCGAAGAATCAGCCTGCGATGCCCTATGGATTGCGTGGTTTGCTCGGCGCGCGCCTCGTCCTGCGTACCGGCTCCAAGGATGCCCATTCGGGGGTGACGGGCGGTGCGGCGCGTAATCCACTGGCCGAGTTGATGGACATCGTCCACTCCTGTGTGGATGCCAAGACCGGTAAGGTGAAGATTCCGGGCTTCTACGATGATGTGGTCGAGCCGACCAAGGCAGAGATCAAGAGTTTCCTGCAGTCTGGATTTCAAGTGAGTAAGTTCAAGCAGGCCTATGGGTTCAAGACGCTTCGCACCCAGGATCCGGCAGAGGTCATGCGCCGTATTTGGGCTGCGCCGACGTTTGAGGTGCATGGACTCGTCGGCGGTTACCATGGGCCGGGGGTGAAAACGGTGGTGCCGGGCCATGGGGAGCTAAAGGTCAGTATGCGGCTCGTGCCGAATCAGACTCCGGAGAAGGCCTTTGCGTTGCTCAAGAAATATGTCGCCAAGTTGAATCCGGATGTGAAGGTCGAACGCGAAGGGATGTTGCAGCCGTTTCGCGGTGTGTTCGACGGGCCGTATGTGGAAGCGGTGAAGCGAGCCGTGAAGGCGGGATTCGGCAAAGAGCCGGCGTTTATCCGTGAAGGTGGCTCGATCGGTGCCGTGGTGACGATGCAGAAGGCCTGGAAGGTCCCGATACTGTTTCTGGGCCTGAGCCTGCCCGAGCACGGCTACCATGCGCCGAATGAGTATTTCGATTGGGGCCAGGCCTCAGGCGGCATGAAGGCGTTTGCGCATTACTTTGTGGAACTGGCTGCGAAGCGATAGCTGACTTACAGATGTATACGTAGGTGAACCATTCGGCCCTGATCACGGGTCTGAAAAAATGACAAAATTCGTGTTGTTTCGTTTGTGATCACGGTATCCTGCCTGCTGTTGTTGAACCAATACCTATTAACTTTCAACAGGAGGAGCCGCAGCATTATGACAGTACGTCCTACCCGCTTTCGCCAATCTGTGATCCGCACGGTCTTGGGGCTGGCCTCAGTGTACGGCGTGGCCATGCAGCCGATCGAATCCGCTTTCGCGAAAGTCGTCGAAGTGTCCATGACGGCCGTGGAAACCAAACTTGTGATAGACGGCGAGGGCCATACCTATGACGCCTGGACCTTTAATGGTCAGTTTCCGGGACCGGTGATTCGTGTGCAGGAAGGCGACGAGGTCGTCTTTTCATTGACGAATCCCGACACGAACGGTCGTCCCCATTCGATGGATTTTCACGCAGCGGAAACCAACTTTCTTGAGCATTACAAGGAAGTGCGTCCAGGCGAGTCGCTGCAATATCGTTTCAAAGCCAAATGGCCCGGCATCTTCGCCTATCACTGCGGTGCCTCTCCCATGATTCAGCATATTGCGCGCGGCATGATGGGCGCCATCATCGTCGATCCCAAGGATCCCAAGGCGCTGCCGAAAGCGGATCGCGAGTATGTGTTGGTGCAGAGCGAACTCTTCAAGGATCCTGACGATGTGGATGCGATGTTCGATCGGAAGTATCAGTACGTCGTGTTCAACGGTTCCGTCTTCCGCTACGATCCTGTGCACAGCAAAGCCGGAGGTGCGTTTCTGGAGGCCAAGCCGGGTGAGCGCGTTCGGTTCTATTTTGTGAATGCCGGGCCGAATAACGTGTCGGCGGTCCATCCGATCGCTGAAATTTGGGATGATGTGTGGGAGAGCGGCAATCCCGCGAATCATACGCGCGGTGTGCAGACACAGCTGATTCCGCCGGCGGGCGCGGCGATCCTCGATATGGTGCTGGACAACAATGACGGGGTCTACCCGATTGTCACCCACTCCTTGACCGACGCCCTTCGTGGTGCCATTGCCCTGTTGAAGGTGGACAAGGACGCGAAACCGCTTCCCCTCATGCCGTTTGTCGCGCCAGCCAAGTAAGTGCGTTGTCGCCGGGCGGCCTTGTGGCCGCCCGGCCTGCCGATTCGTTCGACTCTTCCACGTTCGTGCGCCGCTCTCAGGTTCTACATTCTGTGAACACAGGTTCGGCCGCACCCGAGGCGTTACTTCAGAGAGCTCATATCGATGACGAACCGGTAGCGCACGTCGCCGCGGGCAAGACGGTCGTAGGCGGCGTTCACCTGTTGGATGGGAATGACTTCCACCTCGGCACCGAATTTGTGTTTGCCGCAGAAGTCGAGCATCTCCTGTGTCTCCTTGATCCCGCCGATCAACGATCCGACCAGTCGTCGCCGGCGCATGATCAACGGAAAGGCGCCGAGCTGCGCAGGCTTATCAGGCGCGCCGACCAGAATCATGGTGCCATCGGTTTTCAGCAATTCCAGATAGGCATTCAGATCATGGGGTGCTGAGACGGTGTCCAGGATGAAGTCGAACTGTTTGGTGAGTTGGGTCAGGGTCTCCGGTTTCGCGGTGGAGTAATAGGCCTGTGCGCCCAGCCGCTTTGCATCGGCCTGTTTCTTGTCGGAATGGCTCAGTACGGTCACGTGGGCGCCGAGGGCCGTGCCGATCTTGACGGCCATGTGTCCGAGGCCACCCAGCCCGACCACCGCGAGCCGATGTTTCTTCCCCACCTTCCAGTGTCGTAACGGGGAATAGGTGGTGATGCCGGCACACAAGAGCGGCGCCGCTTCCTCGGGACGCAATCGCTTGGGGATCCGCACAAGATAGCGTTGATCGACGACGATCTTGGTCGAGTATCCACCGTAGGTGGGCGTGACGCCGTCTCGCTCTGTGCCGTTGTAGGTGAAGGCAAGATGGCCTTCGCAATATTGCTCCAGGCCTTTCTTGCAGGCGGGGCATGTCCGGCAAGAATCGACGAAGCATCCCACCCCCACGGTGTGGCCGATTTTGAATCGTGTGACGGAGGCGCCGACCTGTTCCACCGTGCCGACGATTTCGTGTCCGGGCACCATGGGGAACAGCGACCCGCCCCATTCATCCCGTGCTTGGTGCACATCCGAATGGCAAATGCCGCAGTACTGAATCTTGATCAGCACGTCTTGGCGTCCGACTTCACGGCGCGAAAATTGAAATGGTGCGAGGGGGGATGTTGCGTTGAGTGCGGCATAACCTTGTATATCGATCATCGTGGTCTGCTCCTCGGTGATTCTCGCTGTTCTATGGTGTCGGGGCCGGAGGGTTCGTGTCGGCTTCGAGTGTGATGCCGAATGTCGACGGGTCTTGTTCCCACGCACCCGGTGCAATGAGGCCGAGTAGGGGGAGAAGGAATATGGCTCCACCGACGACATCGACAATTCCTATGCTGCTGAGTTTACGGCCCGTCATGCGGGATTGGGACTTGTACCCAGGCTTCTGTACCTCGACGACGAGATCTCCTCGTCGAGGGACCTGATACTGCAACGGCGTCGTTCCGGCCGCGGTGCCGTTGATGAGAACCTGCGCCCCCGATGGGTCAGAGATGACGGTGAGCTGTTGTGAGCTGCCCCCGAAAATTGAGCAGCCGGTGAGGGTCAGATGCGACGCGATTACGAGAGCGACAGTGGCACCCCGGCCGGTGTGAACGGTTCTAGATCTGACGGGCATGGACTCCTCCCTGGAGATGCTGGCGGATATGGTTAACATAGGATAGGTAGGTTGGCAAGGCGACGAAGACCAAGCGCGAGGCGGCAGGAGGCAACGGCGGGACGATGAAGTGAAGGACGCTCCATCGCCCCGCTCTCATGTATGGTCAGGCGTGAGGGGCGGCGGTGGTTGCCAGGATCGGTTGGAACATCGGATCCGCATCCAACACCGCCTTGAGCAGTTCCGAGTGCAGGAAGTAACGCCACACCTCATCCGACTTGCCGGGCACCTCATCGAACCAGCGCTTGGCTTCGGTGAGGTGATGAAGCATTTGGGTCTTGTCCCCGTAGTTCGGCAAGAAGATCATGGTATAGGCCATCGCATATTCAGCGAGAAACTTATCGAGTGGAAGTTCTGCCTGTGCCAAGGCCGCTTGGGCATCGGCGTAGGCACGGGGCGTCTCGGTATCGTGTAGGATCCGGTTCCAGGACACTTTGTTGATGCGGGACCAAGCCAACTGCAAGAGTGCTTCGGACTTGGGCGTTCTCCGGTGCTCGGGGATATCCTTTACAAGAGCTTCGAAGGTCTCGACCATGGGAAGCTGGTCGTTATTCCATCGGTAGGCGATACCAAGCCGGAACCGGTTGTCGAGTTGTTCCGGTTTGGTCGAAGCCAGCGTTTGGAGTGCCGGTATGAGACGGTAAAGATAATCCGCCGGGGTCGGTTGCGACAGGCCGCCCATTTCCATGCCGTTTGAGAGGTCCATGCGGGCCCCTTGCGCGTAGATATTCCAGTAAAATTCGTCCAGCACGATGCCCAGGCTCGGGTCTTTCACAGGCATCTGATGGCTGTTCCGTGCCTCCCGCAACAGTGCGCTATACAGGTGGCGGGTCAGCACCGTCAGGGCGTCGGGTTGCTTGGGATCAATGAGCAGCACTCGGTTGAGCAATGCCACCCGGTCGCGCAAGTCGGGAAAGATGGCAGCGCGTGCGGCAGCGGCAGTCAGGGTTCCGGGCTGATCGTCCGGTCCCCACCACGCCATGGATTCAGGTAACGCGCGGCTGCTTTCGGTGGCAAATGGAATTTTGTCTGCCATCATGCCCGGGGCTTCCGGCTCCGAGGCGACCGGCAGGTTGAACACGGCGCTATCTCCGGGGAAACCGTGTCGCTTGAGTCCGGTGAAGACAACCCATTGGGTGGTCACGGATTTCAATGCGCGCCGCGGCCGTTTGATCGTATTGGTCCATTTGACGTTGCCGGGGGCATAGGTGATCGGTGAGGTGAGGGGATCCTGATATTGCACCGACAGCTGGACCAGCGTCGTCGGGACGCCAAGAACTTTTCCGGTCCGCTCGAGCTTGAATGAACCGGATGGAATAGTGCGGCTGCCGATGACGGTCACATGGAGGCCGCTCCCGGGAGGGGAGATACCCACCACGTCGGCTACGAAGGTCGAGGCAGGCGCTCTCGGCAGATCGTCGCCAAAGAAGACCAACGGACCTGTGCTTGGCCAGATGATATCCATGGCAATGTCCGATCGCTTCAACATCGGGGCATAGGCCTCGGTGAGGGTCTGCCAGCAGGAATCGTACGACGCATCGGCGGCCGGTGCGAATTGTTTCACCTTAGCCGGGGATGCGACGACGTAACGGTATTGGCAGGCAAAATCCAATTGCCCGGCCGTCACGCGGTCGCCGTGCGCGATGGCTTCGGCATATCGGACGGCGGTTTGGACTGCCGGTGGTTGCTTAGCGGAGGCGGTCGGGCGATGCCCCTTCCCGCCGGTCGCCGGTGCCGACTCGGCTGTCCCGGCCCAGAGACCGAGAGAGACTGCGAGGGTCACGATGGCAATGGTCTGTCGTCGATGGAACAGGTTCCCGCGAATCATGCGAACGACCTCCGGTGACAAGAAAAGAAAGTCACTGTACCACGTGGCTCTTTTCAGGGGAAAGGGGCGTCCTGGGAGTCGATGCGAGATTACGGACCTGGTGGAGGAGGTGTGAGCGGCCGGGTAAACCGAACCAGGGAGCGGATGTATTGGAGAACGGCCTGTTGATCCTCGGCCGGCAGTACGTCCTGCCAGGCCGGCATGGAGGTGCGTGGTTTTCCTTGGGCGATCGTGCGAAGCAACTCGCGATCCGTTTTGGCAGAGGTCGCGGCGGAGATGAGATTGCCCGGTCGAGGGGACAGAAACGGGGCCTTGGCCCCGTCGCCCTTGCCGGTGGAGCCATGGCACTCCATGCAATGTTGGCGATAGATGGTTTGCCCGAGGTCGAGAGGGTCGGACGGTTGGGCGAGCAGGACGCCTGTTCCTCCGATGGTCAGGAGGAGCGCGAAAAGGAGGTGATGGGACATCGGCCGAATCACGGCTGATTACGCCGTTGCCGCAGCCTTCAAAATCTGGCGGCGGAGGCTCGCACGATCATTCTTGGAGAGTGGCGGAGACGGGCGGTTCCGGCAGAGCTGGACGGTTTGGCGTAAGGAATCGAGAAATACTTCACAATTCGGGCAATCACCGAGGTGGGCGCGAATTTCCAGACACACGTCACCGGAGAGTTCGTCGTCCAGATAGGCAGATAGCCGTTCAAGCACTTTGACGCAATGTCGCTTTCCGTGACCCAGGTGAGGGGCGGGTTTGCGGGTGCCTGGATGTGTATGTGCGCGATCAGTCATGGCGGTGTTTCTTCTTAACTATACCAAACTATCGGTGCCCGGTGGTAACGTTCGGATGAAATTCTCCGGCCAGTCCTTTGCCGCTGAGTTCCCTGCGAACAAAGAGGCGGGCTCGATGCAGCCTCGATTTGATGGCCCGTTCGTTGAGCCCCAAAATGCCGCCCACTTCTTTCGCGCTTAAGCCCTCCATGTCGCGGAGCACCAGCACCATCCGATACTTTCGCGGCAATTTGGCGATCGCGCGATCGAGGATCTGGCGAAGTTGCTTATTTTCCAGCGCTTCTTGAGGGCTGAGGCCCTCCATCGGGACTTGGAGGGAAAACTCGCCTCCCGACGTCGGGACGAATTCAGTCAACGACAACTCGCGTTCCGGCTCGCCTTTGCGTTTGCGCCGCATGCGTTGGCACGCATGGGAGGCGATGGCGTAAAGCCAGGTCGAGATTTGTGCGTCACCACGAAAACGGTCGTACGCACGGTAGGCGCTGAGAAACGTTTCCTGAACCAGGTCTTTCGCCGACTCGGCTTCGCCGCATAACCGATAGGCAAACCGGTACATCACGTCGACATGGTCACGATACAGTTCGTCGAATGAAGTGGATGGAGAGCGGGAAACAGCATGGCCGTCGTGGAGATCCGGCCGACTTTTCTTCCGTAATGCCATACGCGGGTGCGAGTCTACGGGCGGCGTGAGCCACTGTCAAGGAGCGCATCGACCGCCGTGGCGTACTGGGTGGGGGTCAGTTCACACGGCGGATCTCGACGAGTTCGCCCTTTTGATTCAGCTCGACAGTGATCGGCCACCCTTCCTTCACGGTTGCCAGAGAGGACGGTTTGGTCGTCAGCGGAATGGCCTGGGATCCCTCCGGGCCCTGCATGGTCAGCGCGTCGTGCCCGTCGGCACCATAGGTGAGCGGGCCGGAGAGGAATCGGTGTGACGGGGTGGAGAGTCCGTCTTGGTACAAATCAATGGCCACATGCCGATCCCGAATCCATACCGACATTTCCTGCCCGACTTTGGCATTCTTCACGCCGGTCTTGCCGCTCACGGTCACGATGCCCAGCGGGGTCTTCAGGAATACATAGTTCGATTTGAGTTTTGAGACCGTGCCATTCAGCAGGAGTTGCAACGGTGACGGTGTGCGGGGAAGCTGATTGACCTGCAGATCAAATTGTACGTCGTGCAGCCCCTTGATGGTGCCCGCCCCGTCCACTTCGATGGCCACAGGTTGATGATCTTGGCGCCCGGCGATTTTGGCTTGAAATGAGCCGAGCGCGAAGGATTGTTCGCCATCGGGCGTCCAGAACGTCACGGCGGTTTTCTCAGGGGACGTAAAATTTGGCATGCCGCTGACATACCGGTGGACCAGTTTGTCGATGCCCCTCTCGCGAATATCGATGACACTGGTCGTGCCATGGACCCAGAGGGTAATTTTTTGCGAGGTCTTGATGTCGCGAAGGGTGGTTTTCGAACTGAGCGAAAGTGGTCCGATCGGGGTTTGGAGGAACACAATGCCGGGTTTCGATCGCCAGATCGCGCCGGAGATCTGAACCGAGGGAGACACCGGCGCGGGGGCTGCGGCCGGGGATGCGTCTTCGGCAACGGTCGGTTCCGGATTGTCTTGGGCCGCTGGATCGGTGAATTCAGGGAGCGGGGGCGGTTCGACGAGTGGCTCGGATGGGTCTGCCCAACTGGGTGGGGTCAGGACTAGACAAGTCCCCAGCTGGATTGAAAGCACGAGGAAGCGAAAGGCGGAAACTCCAGAATGCATCATAGTGTTCACAAACCCGTCGTGATCGGAGTGGTGTGACGCCGATTGAATGGAGCAGAAACCGACCTTCGCTCGTGCGGGGCCGGTTCATGCCGGATCACGTGTGGCGTACAACGTCTCCTGTGCGAATAACATGCTGATCCGTATGAGTCAAGTTGAAAGCCCTTCGAGGCGAGCGACGTGTTCGGGGGCCTGTGTGTCACAGGCAGAAGGTGAGAGGGGTAAAAGGTCTGCCTGGTGGTGGAGTGTCAGAATGATACGTGATTGCTGCCGCCGGGCCTGGTCGGGAATTCCCACTCCTCTGAGATGTATCAGGCCTGCTTCCCAGTGGATGATGCGCGCGCGTTCGAAGGAGTTCCAGTCTTCCGCTGCGATGTGTTTTTCCAAATTGGACAAGATGTCATAGAACAGATCCAGCAAGGGGTCACGAAGCGACTCGACCGGGGAGATCTCCAGCGGAGGGGAATCGCCGGTCAGGAGGGGCGCAATGTCGCGAGCCTGTTCGTTCGCATGGAGTACGCGACCGTCCATGGAGAGGACGAGGATCGCGGTCTCGGCCCATGGGGCCGGGGGAGCGAGGAGTCCGAGGTGTGGGCGTTCGATGAACATGGAGCGGTGCGCTTCCCTGGTACGGCTGTCCATCTTCGGTTCGGCACGTTGGGCTGGAGGTGCCGTCCGAATACCGATGTGAAACGCAAGATGCGCGCCACAGTAGCGAACTCTCACAGAGGGGGAAAACTACGAAATATTCAAGGAATCGTGGGGAACGAAACAGACCGGGTGAGGAAGCCTGGAGCCGATTGTGTCGATTGCGCCTCAACCTGACAAGGTTGCCTCATTTTTTCCTGGTCAGCAGTCGAACGGGTGTGCCCGAGAAATGATATTCCTTCCGAATCTGGTTTTCGAGAAACCGGAGGTAGGCCGGCGTCATATTGTCGGGATGTCCCACAAAGAGCGCAAAGGCCGGCGGGCGTGTCGCCACTTGCGTCATGAATGCCGATTTGCTCGCTTTGGCCGGCTTGCCTTTTCGAACCGGTAACGGGTGCTCCTCCAACAAGCCCTGAAAGAATTGATTCAGGGGTCCAGTGGGGACCCGTTTACAAAATGAGAAATAGACTTGATCGATTAAGGCGAACAAGCCGCGCAAAAAGTCCTGTTCCAGTGCCGAAATGAACAGTACGGGCGCCCAGGCGAGAAACGGGAAGCGACGGTCAAGGTCTTGTTTGTAGGCCTCGCGTGCGTGCACGTCGTCGGTTTTGAGATCCCACTTGTTGACGATGAGGATGCAGGCGCGTCCTTGCTTGAGAACGAGGCCGGCAATTTTGGTGTCTTGCTCAGTGACGCCTTCTTCCGCATCCAGCAGCAGCACGGCGATGTCTGATCGGCCGATGGCGCGTAAGGATCGGGCGACGCTATACCCTTCAATGCCCCGTTCTACACGGCCCCGGCGGCGTATTCCTGCCGTATCGGTCAGCACATACTGCCGATCCTTGAACGTGGCGACCGAGTCGACCGGGTCACGGGTTGTGCCCGGCACATCACTCACGACGACGCGCGCTTCCCCGAGCACTGAATTGACCAGGGTAGATTTCCCGACGTTTGGCCGTCCGACGATGGCGATACGCGGCGTCTCGCTGATGGCCTCTTCGTCGAGGGGTTCGGCCATGTGGGAGAACAGGTCGTCCAGCAATTCGGCGACACCGATGCCGTGTTCGGCCGACAGGGGGTAGAGCTGTTCCTGCCCGAGGCGATAAAAATCGGCGATGAGCGGATCGGCCTTCGGGGTATCGATTTTGTTGATCACGTAGTAGACGGGTTTATCCGAGCCGCGCAGGGTTTGCACGACCTCTTCATCGGCCGGCGTCAGGCCTGCCCGGGCGTCCAGAACCAGTACCAGGATATCCGCTTCGGCGATGGCGAGTTGGGATTGTTGCCGGATCAGGGACAACATGCCTTCGCTCGCTGTCGGGTCGAGGCCACCGGTGTCCACGAGGCGAAAACGGCGATTGCGATAGGTCGAATCGGCGTAGTTCCGATCCCTCGTTACGCCCGGCACATCGTCGACGATGGCCGCACGTGTGCCAAGAATGCGGTTAAACAGCGTGGATTTCCCGACATTGGGCCGCCCGATGAGGGCGATAATGGGCAGCCGGCCGCCCTCAAGCGTGAACAGCGGGGCCACAGGACCGCGCGTTTGTTTGGTGCGTGACATGGTGCGCGACGGTAGCATAGAGATTTCACCGAACACAATGACTCGTCTTGACGCGCCGGTCTCCGGTATACTGCCTGGATGCTGTCACCACGCGCCGCGTCCGCCCCTCAGTCCGTCGATTGGAGTCAGATCGACGATGTGCTGCTCGACATGGATGGCACGTTACTCGACCGTCATTTCGACAACTTTTTTTTCGAGGAAGAACTGCCGAGACGGTATGCGGTGAAGCAGGCCCTGACGTTTGAGGAAGCCCGGGATCGGTTGATGACCATGTACCGTTCCGTGGAAGGGGAGTTGGCCTGGACGGATTTGCACTATTGGTCGGAACGGGTGGATCTCGATGTGGTGGCGATGCATCGCGAACTCGACCACATGATCGGGTTTCTGCCCGATGCCGAGGAATTTCTCTCGTCCCTGCGTCGAATGGGAAAGCGGGTGACGATCCTGACGAACGCGCATCGAGCCGGGGTGGATGTGAAAACGGCCAAGACGGGGTTGGATCGGCAGGTCGATCGTATCGTGGATGCCTTCGAGGTGGGCTGGCTCAAGATGCGATCGGAGTATTGGCCGACCTGCCGTGATCTGGTCGGCTTCGATCCGGCGCGGGCGTTATACGTCGATGACGATGAGCAATGTCTGGCTGCGGCCGAAGATTTCGGGATCGGTCGGATTTTTCACCGCTCGCGGTCGAGCTCTCAAGCTTCAGCCGTGCCTTCTGCGCGGTTTTCCTCCATCGAACATTTTCACGCCATCCTGCCGGGGTAAGTCTCGGTCCGCGCTACTGCTCCCGCCTGACAGGCCATGGGGGTGTGTTACGTGATGGGATCCAGCAACTCGCGGAGTTTCTGTGCCAATTCCGTGGGGAGAAAGGGTTTCTGAATGAAGCCGGTGCCTGGTTCCGCGAGAAACGTCGGCAACACGCTGCCCTCCGCGTATCCCGACATAAAGAGCACCCGGAGCTCAGGCCATCGCTGACGCAGGTGCTCAGCCAAGGTCGGTCCGGTCATCTTCGGCATCACGACGTCCGTCAGCAGAATATGAATGGGAGTTTGGGTGGCGGCGACCAAGCGGAGCGCCTCTTGCCCGCTGGACGCTTCGAGCAGGGTGTAGCCGTAATCGGACAGGGCTTGGGTGAGCAGCAGCCGGACGGCCTGTTGATCCTCGACCAACAGAATGGTCTCCTGTCCACCATGAGGTCTGGACAGGAGGGGAGCCGAGGTGGTGAGCGCCGGGGCTTCGACCAGTGGAAAGTAGAGGTCGAAGATCGAACCTTCGCCGGGTGTGCTGTCGACAAAGATGAACCCCTGGCTTTGGTTGACGATGCCGTAGACCGTGGCCAACCCGAGTCCGGTTCCTTTGCCGTCTTCTTTGGTCGTGAAGAAGGGTTCGAAAATATGGGACAGGGTTGTACGGTCCATGCCTTCCCCTGAGTCGCGGATCGACAGGTGCGCATAGGCTCCCGGCAGCAATGTGGGATGGGGCACCGGGTTGTCGGGTGTAATGAGCAGGGCCTGCGTGGCCATCGTGAGTGTCCCGCCGGCAGGCATGGCATCTTTCGCGTTCACGGCCAGATTCAGCACCACTTGATCGATCTGTCCTCTGTCTGCGCGAATCGTGCAGGGCTGCGAGTCCAGATTTCTGACCAGGCTGATGTCTTCGCCGATCAGCCGTTCGATCATGGAACTGATCGACGAGAGCGCCTCATTGAGATCGAAGATCTGGAACGTCAGTACTTGGCGCCGGCTGAAGGCCAGGAGTTGCTTGGTCAAGGCCGCCGCTCGCTGGCCCGCGGTCAGGATCTGCGTCAGCAAATGATTCAGTGGATCTTCGGCCCGTACCTGTTCCAGCAAGAGCGTGGCGCCTCCGTTGATGACCGTGAGCAGGTTGTTGAAATCGTGGGCCACGCCGCCGGCTAAGCGGCCGATTGCTTCCATCTTGTGGGCCTGCCGGAGCTGGTCTTCGAGTTGCTTGTGCTTCGTGATATCGACGAAGAATCCGATGGCGCCGACTGCCTGGCTGCCGGGCCCTTGCAGCGAGCTGCCCCACATGTTCACCTCCACCAGGGTACCGTCCTTCCTCTGGCGGCACAGCTCCAGGTTCCGTGGCGCCGCGCCGCTCATCGCGGCCGTCCACAAATCTTTGGACTCCTCTTCCTGTCCTGGCGGCACATAGGGGAGTTCTTGGCCCAGCACCTCGTCTTTGGTCCATCCGAAGAGGGCGGTGGCGGCGGCATTCCAGGTGGTGATGAGGCCTGTTTGATCCAATTCGATCATGGCCAGAGGGGACTCTTCGATGATGGTCTCAAGATGGCCGGTCGTCCGGCGCAATTCGTCGGTACGCTCACGGACATGGTGCTCCAGCGCTTCTTGCGCCTCACGGCGATCGGACGCTTCCAGGGTTAAGGTCGCCATGGCGGCCAGGGATCCGGCGAAGGTTTGTTCTTCCGGGGCCCATGTTCTGGTGGAGCCGACGTGCTCGATGCATAAGATCCCGATCACCCTACCGTGTCGTCGGATCGGGGCATCGAGCACGGCGTTGATGTTCAAGGGGGCCAAATAATCCAGCGTCAGCTCGCTCATGCGTGGATCGGTTTGGGCGTCATGTGCAGAGAGGGCAAAGGGTTCTTGATCCAGCGCAAGGACGAAGGAGGGGTACTTATCAGTCGGCAGGCGTAATCCGCTACGGTGCTGCTTCGGAGTAACTTCAAAGAGGTCCTGGAGGATCAGGGTGCTCTGTGTATCGTCAAAGAGCCAGATGCTGGCCCGCTCGACGGACAGCGTGTGGGCGGCATTCTCTGCAATAGTCGGAAAGGCCTCCAAGGGGTAACCGCCGTGAATGGCAGGATGTTCCGCCAGGCCATGCAGGACGGTCTGCTGTACGGCTAATTGCTTCAACCGTCCTTGTTCGATTTCTTCATGTTGTTTTCGGTCCGTGATGTCTTCCGAAATGCCCAGCATATAACGCGGCAGGCCGGCCTCGTCGTAGAGGGGCACCTTCTTGGTATGGAGCCATCGCAAGCCATGGTGCTTCGTCTGGATGGGTTCGGCGGGAATGTCCAGCACAATGCCGCTGGTCAGGACTTCGCGGTCTCTGGCGGTAAAGAATGTCGCCTGCTCATGAGGGAAAAAATCGAAGTCGTCTTTCCCCAAGAGCGCCTCCCGCGGCACGCCGGTCAGTTCCTCGCCCGCTTTGTTGAACTGGACGTAGCGCAATTCTTGGGCGTCTTTTACAAAGACCATGTGGGGAATGTGCTCGACGATAGACTCCAGGAGTTGGCGTGTCTGGGTCAGGGCCGCTTCCATGTTTTTTTGTTCGGTCACGTTCGTGCACACGATGACGATATCGTACTGCCCGTCGGGGTTGCGCACGGCCCGGGCCGCTTCCCTCACCCAGAGCACGCTGCCGTCCTTGCGCATCTTCCGGAAGCTCCAGCGAAGGGCTTCTCCCGGCCGGCTGAGACAGTCGGCAAAATGTTGCTGCATGCTGCCGTGATCATCCGGGTGCGCGATCAGAGTCGCCGGGTAACCGCTCAGCTCGTCGGCCTCATAGCCCAATTCGGCGGCAGTGGCGGTGTTGACTGTGAGCAATGTGCCCTGCGCGTTGACGGTCAGCAACATTTCTGGGCTGCTCTCAAACAGCGCACGGTATCGCTCCTGGCTGATGCGCAAGGCTTCTTCTGCCTGTTTCCGGGCAGAAATATCCCGAAGCACAGCCTGAAATCCGATGACTTCCTGGTCGCGTTGCAGCAGTTGCACGTTTTGTCCGACCCACAGGATCTGTTGAGAGCGGGTGATCAGGGGAAACTCATAATAGGTGCTGGCCGTCTTCCGGAGAAATTGCCGGAAGTAAAAGCGTTCCGTTGAGCGACGGTACTCGGGGTGCACAAAATCCAGCGCACGATGGCCGAGCACCTCTGTCTCGTGATACTCCAGGAGCCGGACGACCGCGGGATTGATGAACGTAAAACGGCCGCTCCCGTCTGTCCGGTAGATGATGTCCTGGGCATACTCCATGATGAAGCGATGGTGTTCGGTCTTGATGGTGAGGAGCAATTCCATCTGCTCCCCTTCCCGTAGCTGACCGGTGAGTTGATCCACCAGTTGCGCGTTGTGATATTTCAGCTGGAGGGTTTCCTGGACGGTGCGGGAGGCTCGGTGCGCCGTGTAGACCATGAGCAGCGAGAAGAGCATGGTGCAGATCGCCATCGGCAGGGCTTGCTCATGGTTGAGGGTGAAGAGTCGCAGGATGAGTGGCGTCAACATCGGTAGGGCGAAAGACAGAAAGGCGTCGAAGCGAGCGGCTAAGGTAGAGACGGAACCGGCGGCGATGCCTGCGAGTACGAAAGTCAAAAAGAGTTGGTGGGCCGGTGAGGATTCCGGAAACAACCACAGGGCCGAGGCACCCCAGCCGAGCCCCGCGAGGGTTGTGCCGAGCAGAAACGCCCGGTCCCAGCGGTAGATGTTGGCGGGGCCCGGTTTGTTGGCCGTGAACGATCGAGCGAGCCCGTATCGGCCTGTGATAAGGATCAGGTGGTACGCAAGCCAGATGAGCAGCCGGTCGTGCGGGACGATATGCCAATTGACGGTGATCAGAGCGAGTGCGCAGCCGAGCCCGGCCACCAGCGCTGCCGGCATGGCCTCATACAGGAGCACGACCCGTTGTAGGGCGATGCTGCTGTCGCGGGCTGAATCAGATGGTTTGGATAATGGAGAGGTCAACGGCGGCTGCCTGTCGGGAAACGACGGTGAGGAGGCCATCTCGGTCACTCCTGTCTGATGCATGGGCGAACCCCAGGCTAGACCATTACTACAAAATTTCCGTCAGGGAAACAATTTTCCACTTTCAGGGCTCCCGCGGTTTGGCCGGTTCCGAAAACGGAGAGATGCTCGTGCAAGTGTCAGGCTTTGAACATGAACTGCGGGGAAGGTTGCTCATTGACGCGGGCGGTGCCGCGATACATGTCACCCCCGATTCTCGGGACGCCGGGAAGGCAATACCGATCAAGTTGTTCCAGTCGCAGGCCGGCGTCGAGCACCAGTCGATCGATGCGGCGGTTGAGATGGCAACCGCAGGCCAGGATGTTTTGCAGGGGGTTGAGCCGATCCTGCCAGCGGGCGATGAGGGGATCGTCGCTGCGGCCGTGCTCCAGGAACAGAAAGCGGCCATCTGGCTTCAGGACCCGGCGAATGTCGTGTAGTGCCCTGACCGGGTCCGGAATCGTGCAGAGAGTGAACGTACTCACCACGTCGTCGAAGGTGGCGTCGTCAAAGGGTAATTGCTCGGCACTCCTCTGCTGAAAGTGAACGGGGAACGAGACGTGTGCCACCCGCCTGGCGACTCGATCCGGCAAGAGTGGTGCGGGATCGACGGTATGCAGGGCGGTCACGGTCGGGGGATAGTGTGGCAGGTTCAATCCGGTTCCGAAGCCGATTTCCAGGACGATGCCATGCACCGATGTCAGCAGCTGCCGGCGTTCGGCCTGAAACCGCTCGCCTCGGAGCACCCAATCCATGAGTCGTGGAAAGATGTAGGTTGCGTACATCAGTGTGGGCGTCTGGTGGAATGCCGTGGTGGCATCGATGGCCGGGTGTTGAGTGTGTCGCTATTTGATCAGGAGTTGCGTCAGGGATCAAGCGAGGCTCCCCTTGGTGGCCGAATCGGCCTTCATTGGCCCAGCCTCGTCCTTGTTGCTCCGTGCGGCGTGTGCTAGAGTCGTCCGTTCTTTCACCGAACACGAATGATGACCTCACAAATGACGATCACACCATGAGTAAGGCGTACGACCACCAGGCCCTTGAATCGAAGTGGCAAACCTATTGGGAGACACACCGCCCGTTTCGGGCGCTGGACGATCACTCGAAGCCTAAGTTCTATTGCCTCGACATGTTCCCGTACCCCTCAGGGTCGGGCCTGCACGTCGGGCATTTGGAAGGGTATACCGCCACAGACATTGTGTCCCGCTACAAACGGATGTGTGGCTTCAACGTGTTGCATCCTATGGGGTGGGATGCGTTCGGGTTGCCTGCCGAGCAGTATGCGGTGAAAACCGGTGTGCATCCCGCCATCACCACGGCGCAGAACGTCGCGACGTTTAAGCGGCAAATGAAGCGAGTCGGGCTCTCCTACGATTGGGACCGCGAACTCAGCACCACCGATCAGGATTACTATCGTTGGACTCAGTGGATCTTTCTGAAGCTGTTCGAGCGGGGGCTCGCCTACGTGGCGGAAGTGCCGGTGAACTGGTGTCCTGCGTTGGGGACCGTACTGGCCAACGAAGAAATTGTGGACGGCAAAAGCGAGGTCGGCGGGTTCGATGTCATTCGTAAGCCGATGCGGCAGTGGGTCTTGAAGATCACGGCCTATGCGGAGCGATTGCTTGAAGATCTGACCCTGGTCGAGTGGCCGACCAGCACGCTCGAAATGCAGAAGAATTGGATCGGCCGGTCGATCGGTGCGGAGGTCGATTTCCCCTTGGCCGACCGGACGGGCAATTTGCGCGTGTTCACGACCCGCCCCGACACGCTCTTCGGTGCGACCTACATGGTGTTGGCGCCGGAACATCCGCTGGTCGATGTGGTGACGATCCCGTCACAGCAGGAGCAGGTCGCGGCCTATCGTGATGCGGCATCCCGCAAGAGTGATCTGCAGCGTCAGGAGCTGGACAAGGTCAAGACCGGTGTCTTCACCGGCGGGTATGCCATCAACCCGGTGAACCAGGAGCGCTTGCCGATTTGGATCGCCGACTATGTGCTGATGACGTACGGCACCGGCGCGATTATGGCGGTACCTGCGCATGACGAGCGTGACTGGGCCTTCGCCACGCAATATCACCTGCCGATTCGGGAGGTGATTCAAGGCGGGCAGGTTGAGAAGGCGGCCTTCGTCGAGACGGACCGCGGACGTGTCATCAATTCGGCCACGCCGGACGGATCCTGCTCTCTCGATGGACTGTTGCCCAGTGACGCGATCCCCAAAATGATCGCCTGGCTCGAAAGCAAGGGCAGGGGCAAGAAGACGATCAATTACAAGCTGCGTGACTGGCTTTTTGCCAGGCAGCGTTATTGGGGTGAGCCCTTTCCGATTGTGTGGGTCGACGGCGAACCTCGGCCTTTGCCGGAGGAGCAGTTGCCGCTTCCGTTGCCTGAGACGAAGAATTTCAAGCCCTCCGGCAGCGGCGAAAGCCCCTTGGCAAATTTGCACGAGTGGCTGGAGACGACGGATCCTGTCAGCGGGAAGCCGGCTCGACGGGAGACGAACACGATGCCGCAGTGGGCCGGATCCTGCTGGTATTATCTGCGGTTTATCGATCCGAAGAATGCCGGGCAGGTAGTCGATCCGGAGAAGGAACGCTACTGGATGCCAGTGGACCTCTACATCGGCGGCAGTGAACATGCGGTGTTGCACCTGTTGTATAGCCGGTTCTGGCACAAGGTCTTGTTCGATGCCGGGGTGGTCAGCACGCCGGAACCGTTCAAGAAACTCGTGCATCAGGGCATTGTGTTGGGCGAAGACAATCAGAAGATGTCGAAGTCGCGCGGCAATGTGGTGAACCCGGACGAGATGATCGACCAGTTTGGTGCCGACGCGGTGCGGCTCTATGAAATGTTCATGGGCCCGTTGGAATCGATGAAGCCTTGGAGTACCCGCGGGGTGGAAGGGATCACGCGATTCCTGGATCGGGTGTGGCGGTTGATGGTCGGCGACGAGGGTGCGTTGAGTCAGGCGGTCACGGATGCCGAGCCGACAACCGAGCAACTGCGACTGCTCCATCACACCATCAAGAAAGTGACCGACGATATCGACGCCTTGCGCTTCAATACGGCGATCTCGCAGATGATGGTGTTTACGAACGACATGACGAAGCTGGAGCAGCGCCCGCGCCGTCTGCTGGAACCGTTTGTGTTGTTGCTCTTACCGTTCGCGCCGCATCTGAGCGAAGAGTTGTGGGAACGTCTCGGTCACACACCGAGCGCCGGCCAGTACGCATGGCCGCAGTTCGATCCGGCCTTGGTGGTCAGTGACCGGTTGACGATTCCGATTCAGGTGAACGGAAAACTGCGGGGGAAACTCGATGTCGACGCCGGGGCCTCACGCGATCAGCTGGAGCCGCTGGCCAAGAAAGAAGTCGCCGAATGGCTACAGGGGAAAGAGCCGAAGAAGGTTATATACGTCGAGAAAAAATTGATCAACTTCGTGGTGTGATGCCGTGTACCGGTACCTGTCAGCTTGTCTTGTCTGTTTTTTTGCGATGATCCTCACCGCCTGTGGGTATCAGTTCCGGGTGCAGGGCGCTGGGCCCACGGTCGGGGGCGCGCCGGTGGCGGAGACGAAGCGGCCACATGCGCCACGGCTGGCCATCCTTCCGATTGCGAACAGCACCTACGAAGCGAATTTTGAAGTCAAGCTGGCGAACTATCTGCGTCGGGAATTCTCGGCCGGTGCGGGAGCGGAAATCGTGGGCCCCTCGGCGGGCGCCGATCTCTACATGTCCGGACAGATCATGCAGATTTTGCTGCCCACTCTCAGTTTCGATCAGACCACGACGTTTGAAAGCCGGGTGGAAATGCTCGTGAGCGTGAGGATCGAGGCGGCCAAAACGAAAAAGGTTGTCTGGTATCAGGTCGCGAAGGGCACCTCGGAGTTTTTTCTGACGCAAGATCTGCAATTCAACCGGGTGCTGCAGAATCGGGCGTTGGAGCAGGCGGGCCGGTTTGTCGCGGAGGATCTCGCCTCCCGATTCCTGCTCTTTCTGGATACGGGCGAGTTAGAGAAGGCGTTGCAGCGCCCGGTGAAGGCCGAGGCCCCTCCGGCCGGGGAGCCCCCGCCTGCCTTGGCGCGCTGACGCGATGGGAGCGTTCCACGAATGAGTGCCTCAGTCATGAGTATGGAGCTGCCACAGTCTCTCGCGCGTAGCGGGGTGGCGCCGATTTATGCCGTGGTGGGCGAGGAGGACTATCTCCGCGACCAATCGGTGGCCGCGCTGAAGGCCGCCGCTTTGGGATCGGCGGCGGACAGCGGCTTCAATCACGATATCTTTCACGGTGACGACTCCCCGGTAGAAGATGTGTTGGCCTGTGCGGCGGAGATCCCGGTGTTCGCCGAACGCCGCGTGGTGGTCTATAAATCTCTTGAAAAGCTCCCGGCGCGAGAGGGCGAAAAACTGCTCTCCTATTTCGCGGCTCCCAACGACACAACGACGTTGATTGTGGTGAGCGCCAAGCTGGACGGGCGGATGAAGTGGACCCAAGCCCTGACGAAGCGGGCGGTGACGGTCAATTGCGCCCCGCTGCGCGACGCGCAACTCTCGACATGGATTCGCCAGGAGGCAGCGGCATTGGGAGTGCGTCTCCACGAGGAGGCCACGCAGCTCCTCAAGGAGGTGGGAAACGAATCACTCTATGCGGTGAAGCGGGAGTTGGAGAAGCTCGCCGCCTATGTGCCGTCCGACCGGGCTGTGCAATCGGTGGATGTCGAGGCGCTGAGGGGGACCGAGTCCGGTGCATCGGTGTTCGATCTCATGAACGCCATAGGAGCGCATGACCATGGACGGGCGTTACGAATCCTTGCCAGAAACTTGGAAAATGGAGAGGCTCCGCTCCGGATTCTCGGCGCGTTGGTGTGGCAATACCGACGGCTGTGGAAAATGAAAGAGCAGGTCAAGTCAGGTGGTCGGGAAGGCGAAGCGGCCAGGACGCTACGAATGGATCCCTCACGAGTGCGTGGTTTTCTGGCGCAATTTTCAGACGCGCAGCTGACGCACACGTTTCAATGGTTTTTGGAAACCGACTCGAAGCTCAAAGGCGGGAGTGGCAGTGCCCCCGTGCGCGTGATGGAGGACTTGTTGTTACGGCTCTGCGGGCAGCCGCAGAAACCAGCATCACCGGTGGAGCCTGTGCATCCAACACCACCGGCCTCGCGCCCATCGGGTTCGAGACCGGTGTCGAATGTCAGGACTGTTACGCGGAAGCGGTGATCGCGTTCACACGCACAGTGAGTCGGGACACGCGGCGCGAGGCCGTATTAGGCTTTAGGACACCCTTGGTGACCGCTTTGCTGAGAGCTGACGTGGCTTCCCGCAGGGTGGCTTTGGCTTCATCCGGCTTCTTGGCCGTGATCGCATCCTGAACCTTGCGGAGGATGCTTCGGACCGAGCTGATGGTGGCGCGGTTACGTAAACGACGCTTCTCAGATTGACGGGCACGGCGAATCGTGGATTTGTGCACAACAGGCATACGGATTCTCCTACGTTCAAAGCTTGAGCTTGTAGCATAGGATGAGAAGAGAGGTCAAGGACATGGAAAGGAGTCAGCTGGGCCCCGGGGAAATCTCGACGGTGCCGGCGTACACATGATGGCGCGAATTGATGCACGAGATCGATTGATTGTCGCATTGGATGTCCCGTCTGCCGCGGAGGCGGATGCGTTGGTGGCTCGAATGGGAGACCAGGTGCGGTTTGTGAAAGTCGGCCTGGAGTTGTACACGGTGGCGGGGCCGGATATCGTCCAGAAATTAGTGGACCGGGGCAAGCGGGTGTTTCTTGACCTCAAATTCCTCGACATTGAAGAAACCGTCCGGCGCGCGACGGCCCGAGTGGCTGCGATGGGGGCCACGTTCTTGACGATTCATGCGAATCGAAAGGCGCTGATCGCGGCGGTGCAGGGCCGGGGCCCGTCCGATCTCAAGCTGCTGGCCGTGACGGTGCTGACCAATTTCGACGGAGACGATCTGCGGGAGATGGGCATTCAGCGGAGCGTCCAGGATCTAGTAACCGCGCGGGCGATGCTGGCGGCTGAGGTCGGCTGTGACGGTGTGGTGGCGTCGGGAGAGGAGCCACAGGCGATTCGCGCCAAGGTGGGGCCGAATCTGGTCATTGTGACCCCCGGCGTCAGGCCGGCAGGAAAAGGGACCGATGATCATGCGCGGGTGACGACGCCGACCCAAACCATTGCCGCCGGTGCCGACTATCTGGTGATTGGTCGTCCCATTCGCGATGCCCAAGATCCTCCTGCCGCCGCCGCGGCCATCTTGGAGGAAATGCAAGCGGCCTTCGATCGTCGGGAGCGTTGACGGTTGGTGAACAGGTTCATTGCGCCCCTGTGGCTGTGATGAAGAAGGCCCCGCGACGTTGCCCGCTCACTCTAGGCAGCGAACAATGAGTCAGGGGGAGGGTTCCCGGGCGGTTGCGACTGTTCTTCGGGGTTTGTTAAGATGCGCGTTCCTCGTTGGCCGAGTGTGGTGGGTGTAGCTCAGTTGGTTAGAGCGCCGGATTGTGGATCCGGAGGTCGCGGGTTCGAAACCCGTCACTCACCCCAACGCTCACGGGTACGGACCATTCAGGCGGATACCCTATGACCGGTGGCAGCAAACAAGTCGTTCCCTTGGCTTCGTGCCCCTCGCCGGCTGCGGTCGCTGCGAGGTTCCAGCTGCGGTCGTTTCGCCGGTTTCCCGTCCAATGTTCTGTGTACTACTCCAGCGATGCGCTTCAAGGAACCGGCATTGCCTGGAACCTCTCCCTCAATGGCTGGCGTGTCGACGGAACCCATCCGATTGAGCCGGGGACGGTCGTGACCCTCTGCGTCTTTCTTCCCGATCAACATCCCACCGTGTTTATTGACCGCGCGGTCGTTCGTTGGTCGCGGGGGCGGGAATTCGGCATTGAGGTAAACATGATCAAAGCCGATGAGCATGCGCGCCTGGAACAGTTCGTGACCGCCTTAGTCTGACCACCGCCCTGTGCCTCTTCCCCCTTGTTCCTCTTCTCAACCTGTGCGGTGCAGGGGCCTGCCCGCGCCTCCTGATAAAAAAGAGAATATTCCTGGCCATCCTCACTGAGTCGAGTAGACTGAGTTGTAGTTGAGGACGATACGGCGGCCTGCCCATTCTCCTCGCCACGAATCATGGCTCAATCACACACATCTCGTTCCCATTCCCGCGTGCCCGTGAGCTGTTTCCTGTACTACCTCGGGGAAGGCCTGATTGGAACCGGCAAGGTGTGTGATCTCTCGGTCAAGGGATGGCGGATTGAGGGGGATAAGCCCGTCACGGTTGGAATGAAGCTCACACTGCGAGTCTTTTTACCTGACCAGCCGAGGGCGATCGATGTCGACGGGGTGACGGTGCAGTGGGTGGATGGCCGTGACTTTGGGCTTGAAACCATCAGGATGAGTGCGACCGCGCAAGCACGTATTCATAAATTTATAGAGTCAGTCCACAAGGACGCAGGATCTTCCCGTGTCGCGTGAGCCCGTGATTCTTCATCGGTGTTCCTTCGAGCGTCAGGTTCAGTCGGGTTGCTAGTTCTCACCAGCCTGTTCCATTTCTTCTGCCCCATTACAGAATTCTGTCCGCGATAGCACGGTCCTCCGTGTACCGGGTCAGTTTGCCTGAGCCGGGGATCCCCCCCCACTTTCGGGGACTATCGGGCTATTCGTGGTTTTTCATATTCTGCCGAGGCGTTTGTTTGGAGGAATGGATGGAACGACAGAATCGCCCACGTTTTATCATCGAGTGCACTGGATCACGTTCCGAGGAGGGGCTGTTGGTGTGGAACGGCCGGATGCTGGATCTCTCGATCCCGGGATGGTCACGGACCGGACTCAAAGGGTTGCAAGCGGGAGATCTTCTCCAACTGCACCTGCACATTCCAGGACAGCCTAAACCCCTCTCCGTGAGACTGGCCACAATCCGCTGGGCCAGCGAGTCAAAGCTGGGGGTTGATCCCATCTTAATGGATGCCGATGACCAACTCCGTTTGAGTGACTTTGTCAGTGCCCACGATAGCGTACCTGCTTTCAGCACGGATCGAAACGAACAGATCGTCATTTCCGACCCTGGATAACCGTTTTCCCCTCGCGCCCCGCTTGCCCTCGTGCGTTTTCCTCGCCTGCCTGTTCCGGTTGTCGTTTATATGCGATCTACATCATTGAGGGTTCGCCTTCGCTCAATGGAGTCGGGGCAGGTGCGCTCGTCGATGAAACGGTGGGTCAGTCTGAGGTCTGCGCCGATAATCGAACGAGATGTCGAAGCCGTTCCCTCGGTGTCGCGGCAGGATTGCTTGACATCATCAGGCAAGATGGTGTCTCTTAGCTTAGCACCGTGTCACATCCACGAGCCCTTCGCCGATCCAGTTGAGTCATGTCATCCATGGTTTGCCAGGGCGGAGGCGTGCGAGACGGAACGTATGACTCCTGGCCCTCAACTTTCTGACGCTTCCAATACCACCCCGCTGACGCCTGAAACTGAAGCGCAGGTCGCCCAATTTGCCCACACGGATATTTTGGTCGGTATTCCTAGCTTCAACAATGTCGAAACCATCGGGCATGTCGTCAAGGCGGTGAGTGCCGGCTTGGCTAAGTATTTCCCGGAAGCCCGAGCGGTATTGGTGAATTCGGACGGTGGCTCGACCGACGGCACGCAGCAAGTGGTTACGCAGGCGGTCGTCGATCTCAAGACGCTCTTCATCGGTGACCAACAGAGTTCGCTCCATAAGATCATCACGCCGTACCATGGCATTCCTGGAAAAGGGAGCGCGTTTCGAACGATTTTTGAAATTGCGCGTCGCTTGAAGGCCAAGGCTTGCGCCGTGGTGGATTCTGATCTGCGCAGCATTACGCCGGAGTGGATTGAGTTGCTGGTCAGCCCGGTGCTCGAGCAGGGGTTCGACTACGTCGCGCCCTATTATCTACGCCACAAATACGACGGGACGATCACGAATAGCATTGTATATCCGCTCACGCGCACACTCTATGGTCACCGGATCAGGCAGCCCATCGGTGGCGATTTCGGGTTCTCGGGGCAATTAGCCCAGCACTACCTGGATAAACATGTGTGGGAGTCGGAAGTGGCGAAGTTCGGCATCGATATTTGGATGACGACGGAAGCGATCGCCAGCGGGGCGCGAGTCTGTCAAAGTTTTCTGGGCGCAAAGATCCACAACCCCAAAGATCCGGCAGCGGACCTGTCGGCCATGCTGGTACAGGTGCTCGGCGCCGTGTTTGCGCTGATGGAAGATCATTATGCGGTATGGGGGAAAACCGATGGTTCGAACGCGGTGCCGTTGTTCGGGTTTCAGTATGAGGTCGGCGTCGAACCGGTCAATGTCAACGTCGATCGGATGATCAGCACGTTTCGGCAGGGCCTGAGTGATCTGGGGACGATTTGGGACCAGATTCTTGCTCCCGGTACCCGACAGAGCCTGCGCCCGCTGGGGACCTGTTCGGCGCAAGACTTTCGTATCGCCGACAGCCTGTGGGCACGGGTGGTGTATGACGCCGCCGTCGCGTATCGCAACCGGGTGCTGCCGCTCGATCATGTGTTGAAGGCCTTCACCCCCCTGTATCTGGGGCGAACCGCGTCGTTTGTGCTGGATACGCAGGGGCTCACATCGAGTGAAGCCGAAGGCCGCATTGAAGCGCTGTGCCAGGCGTTTGAAAAGGATAAGTCCTACCTGGTGGCTCGCTGGAATGAGCCCCATGCCAGTTGATATTCGCGAGGCGATCCATCTGAAGGCAGGCTGCAGAAGAGGCCGGAGGAGGGAAACATGAAGGAGTTTTTTGAGAAGGGGCTGCTTGATCCCTTGGAGTTGATGGCGCGGCAGGTGCTCGCGGTTTTGCCGAGCCTGTTGGCGATGTCGATCATTTTTTTCGCAGGATTGGTGGTGGCGTGGACGGCCAGCCAGGCCCTTGAGCGGTTGTTGCGGGTAGTTGGGTTGGATCGATTGTTTGATCGACTGGGAGTGACGGGCGCCTTGCTGCGCGGCGGCGTCAAGACCGACCCCTCGCGGTTGGTGGGGCAAGCGGCCTATTGGTTAGTCATGATTTTTGCGACGGTCGCCGCGCTGGGCGCGCTGAATCTCCAGCCGATCAACGATTTTGCCAAATCGTTCCTGGCCTATGTACCGCATCTCGTGACGGCGGGTCTTATTCTCGTCGCGGGCTGGTTGCTCTCCAACTTTGTCTCCCAGGCGGTGTTGATCGCCGCGGTCAACGCGGGGTTGCCCCCTGCGCGATTAGTGGCGACGTGTTCGCGGTGGGGCATTCAGCTCTTGGCCGTAGCCATGGCGCTGGAGCAGCTCGGTATTGCACAAAACATTGTGGTGGTGGGATTTGGCATTACACTGGGAGGGGTTGTGTTAGCTGGCGCGCTGGCCTTCGGGCTCGGCGCAAAAGATTTGGCGAAGGACTATCTCGAACGGGGACTTTCCGTTCGTATGCGAGACGGGAAGCCCGATGACTTGCGCCACCTGTAACGGGCGAGCTGGTTCAGCGCCTCGATCATAAAGGACAGGGCATGAAGAATAAAATCTCGGAAATTGATGGAGAGGCGAAGGCGCGTCGCTGGTTGGGCGGCGAGGCGGCCGTTCCCCGCTATCCGCACCGGCGTCAAAACCCGTTTGTGTTCAATCGATCGCTCGTGGGGCTGGTGGCCTTGGCTGTTGGGCTGGGATTTGCCGGTGGGCTCTTGGCTGGCATTCAATTCCCGCGGCGCGCCGATGCGCCGCCGAAAGGAAACTAGTGCCTCGTTCATTTCGGCGTTGGGTCAGAGTGCTGCCGGAGTGCCGTTCGGCCGATCGTCAAAGAGTCGGCAGGAGATCCATGAGGCTGCGGTTCCATCCTACCGGTCCCACCCCTTCGGCGCGGGTGAGGTGGGGAAGCTGCACGTCCGGGTCGTAGGAGCCATCCGGCCTCCGGACGAGGATGGGATAGTCTACGGCTTCGAGCATGGGGAGGTCGTTCAGGCTGTCTCCGATCCCGACGGTGGTTAAGATGCGCTGTTCCTGCTGTGCGGCCTGCATATACCAGGCAATGAGTCGTCGACTCGCAACCCCCTTATCGTTATCTCCCATCAAGTGATAAAACCGCCCTCCTCGCGTCATGCGTAGACCGCGTGTTTCCGCCGCAGCCAGCAGGCGGGGCCAGGCCACTCCGTTTCCCTCAACGACAAACGGCTCGTCGTATTCCCGGTGGAGCGCATGCAGGGTCTCCTCGGGAGACAGTCCTGTGAGATGGGATATCTCGCTGGGGGAGAGATCTCCAAATCCCTGCAGACGACAACCGAGCTCTTGACGAATGGCGTTCAGCGCCTCCCGTAATTTGGCATAGGGGGTTCCGATCGCGACTACCTCATATTCCCCGTTGGCCGTTGCTCCCTCCAAGGGAAATGGAAAAGAGCCCTTGGGAATGAACAGCCCACCACCGTTTTCGACGATAAAGGGATGGTGATTGTGGAGGCGAAGCCGAAGCGGCTCCATTTCCGATCGGGTCTTGCTCGACACCAAAATAAGGGTCGCGCCTGTTGTCTGGATAGCCGAGAGCGCATCCACCGCGGCGTCGTAGGAATACGTGGTGGCGTCGAGCAGGCTTCCGTCGAGGTCGGTGAGGATGAGGATGTGGCGCTGGGGCAACGGGATACTCCTTGAGTCCAGTATACGGAACCTCCGGATGTAGATCACCACCCTTCTCGGCAACGCGGCCAGTTTTCCTCATTGGTTACGGGGCAGCACTGGCCTGCAACTGTGTTTCCCGAACTCGACGACGGTGTGGGCGGCTCCGGTGTTCCGACCGGTCCGCGCACCCATCGAAGATCACCGTGGGAGACTCGTAGGTTCTGGTCCCGACGACGTTGGCTTGTGTCAAGTTGATGCAAGGGGCTGTGTCGGAACAGGCACAGGGGAATCCCCAATCAAGATCGGACCGAGAAATACCGAAAAGGATAGGCACATTGCTGTGTCAGATCCCTGGTTGAAGGGGAAGGCGGGTGAAGGTCCCCATCCAGGGGCATCAGCGCATCCGGGCTCGGAAGAGGACCATCTAGTGGACAAGACCCTTCCTCCTGTTCCCGTACCGTGTTGTTCTCGAGTGCAGTGGCATGTCCGTCTGATCATCCCCCCAGTCGATTTCATAGTGATCACATGTTGAGAATGCTGAAACGTATCAAGTAGTTACAGGTTGGTGCCGTGCGACACGATAAGAAAAACCCGCTCAAACCCGACAAGAAGAGCCCATCGAAAGCTCCGAAAAAGGTCAGCTTTGGCTACAACAAGAAGTCAGCGCTGCTCGAAGATGCCATTACGCAAATGAACGCCGGCAAGTACGGCCGGGCGTCTGCCGTGCTCAAAGATCTGCTCGCACTCGATCCACTCAACGCTGAAGGGCGGCACCTGTTCGCCACGCTCCACTTGCGGCTCGGCAGTCTCATGAGCGCTCGGACGGCGTTCGAATCGTTGGCGAGAGAGGCGATGGAACGGCAGGACTACTGGCTGGCGGAATCACTGTTGCGGGAATACCTGACGGCTGGCCCACGCTATGTCCCCTTCCTGGAAATGTTAGGCCGTGTGTATGAAGATAAGGGCGATGTCATGGCGGCCGTGGCTGAGTACGGAAAGGCTGTGGAGGTGTTGCTGGAAGATCCGGACACCGACAATCCCAATCGGGCGAGTGATCTCTTTGCGAAGATTCGGTCGATCGCTCCAGGGAGTCCGGTGGCCTTCCGTTTTGCGGCTCTGTTCGACACGGTGACGGGGCAGGTCCTGCAGGCCACGCCCAAGCCAGCGGTCGCTGAGTCCAGCGGCGAGTCTTCCCAGAGCCCGGCCTCGTCTGATTCGCCTCTTCCTTCTGCGGACCCTGCGGTGATCATGCCCTGGGAACAGCTGGAGACGGCCTTGGGCGAGGTCCCATTTCAAGAGGAGACACAGGCTGCTGCGGTCGCGCCGGCTTCCGAGACCATGGTTCCAGTCGCCCCCTTCTCATTCCCGGTAGAGGCGGGCGAGGATGGTCTGGGCCAGGCTAAGCCAGAGGATATACCGGCAACCATGCTCTCCACGGGGAACCCCGTGGAGGAGTCGAAAGCTCCTAAGCACGTGGACCCCGTCGAATTTTTGGCGACTCCGGATTTAGATCCGATTCAGTCCGAGCAATCGGAGCCTCCCAACGACACGCTGGCTCCCGATTCGGTCGAGCCAGCCGAGCGCGTTACTTCACCGACTGCTGAAGTGGGGCTAGCCACGAGCGAAGTGGCGGCGCAATCCGACCACGATCCAATTGCCCAAGTGCGGGCCACCCCTCTACCAATGCCTCGGGAGCAAGTCGAAGAGACCGCTACACCGGGGGCTCCGGTCTCAGAAACGACGGACTCCATCGCGACCAATCTTGTCTCTCCACCGTTCGCTGAGGTCGAGTCTCCGTCGTCGGCGGCAGAGCCGATAGTTTCCACGATTGAATTGCTTCTGCCGGCTACCAGCAGTCATCCGATCACTCAAGCGCCGGCAAGCCCCGCCCCGATGCCTTGGGACCAGATTGAAGAGGTCGGGACGGAAATCCCGCCGCCGGAGAGCGACGAACCGGTCTTTGCTGAAGCGCCTCGCTCCGAACCTGAGGTGCCGGAGGCCGTCGCTCTGCTGCAGTCTAGGGAGGTGGAGATCCTCCCGCCGGTGGTGGACACCGCCACGCCGACGATCGAACTGCTCGCACAGGCCAGTAGTGTTCCGATTGCCAAAGCGCCGACCACTCCCGCGCCGATGCCCTGGGATCAGATTGAAGAAGACACGAACGCTGCGGTCCCCAGTGCCGAAACGGTGCTGGCGCACGGAACGGTCGAGGCCACAACGGCGAGTGAGTCTCCCGCTGAGGACCAGCTGATCGAGGCAGGGGCGGCCACGGAGCCTTCCCCTTCACCACATTCCTCCGACATCACTGCATCGGGGCTCACGTGGGATGAAATTCTTGCGGCAGTCACGGCTATGCAGACGTCTCCTGCGCCTGCGCAGACGTTGTCGGGCAAGGAGGAGCCGCTTGTTGCTGATCCAGTTGTCCCAGAGCCGTCCGCCGACCTCCTTATGGCTCCGGCCGAGCCGGAAGAGACAGAGGTCTCGTTATTTGAGGCGGAGGTGTCGGATCACTTGGCCCATCAGGCAGAGGCCGCCTCATCCTTGTCGGCACCCATGCCATGGGAACAGATCGAAGTCGACGACGTCACGATTCTACCCCAGGAGCCGGAGCCTGAGTTCGGGTCGGTTTCTGCCGAGAGGGTCGTGGCAGTCCAGGACTCTACTCTGCTTTTGTCGGAGGCGCCTCAGGTTCCTGAGACCACGGTTTCTGCAGAGACTCGCGTAGGTGAGACGATCGTTGATCGTTCTGTTGAGCCGATTCCACCTATCGACTCGGAATTGCGCAATCTGTCTCCGGACAGGCCGATCACCGCGCATGAACATCCGATTCATATTCCTGTAGAGACGTACAGCGTGGCCGAGGAGTCAACTTCCGATGCCCCGGTTGAAGCTCAACCACCCTCCAATGTGACGATCGCTGAGACGGTGGAACCGCCCTTTCACCTCGCCGGCGATGAAGCGGTCGCGGTGACGGTGTCGGCCGAGCCTGCGCTTGTCCCCACCGACCTGGTGACGGAGTTCACCCTTACGGCCGGCACCGACGTGACGTCTCCTGCTCCGGAACCGGCCGTGGTCGTCCCCGCGCAGCAGCTACTTAGTTCGCCGGTCACAGAGGTGGGCGTGGAGAGCCCTGCGGCTGCCATGTCGTCTTCGCTGATAGACGAGAAGCCGGTCGAAGCAGCTCAGCCGACGGCGATGTTGTCGCCGACGGTTCAGGAGGTGCTGCCGGCACCAGAGCCGAAGCCTGCATCGGTGGAACAGGAACCGGCCGTGACAGCGGTGGCTGGGATTTCTGAAGTTGTGACGACTTCGATAGCCGATTCCGTGGTGGCGACAGTGGAGACCGCACTCGTCTCGGCAGGGACGGGTCAGAAATCAGTTTCACCTCCACCGATTCCTGAGCCGATTGTGACGCCAGTGGAAGTGCCGGGTTTGACGATGATCGAGCCGATGCAAGACTCGGTCGTCAGCGCACCGGCTGTGGCGGCGTCCATTGAGTCTGTGGCTCCTTCCGGTGAGCCGGCAATTACTCCGACGACTCCGTCTGCGTCAGTGTCTGCCGTGGATGAAGGTTTGCGCATTATTTGGGATGACTCATCGTCAAAACCGACTTCGAGTGTTGGAGCCGGGAATATGCTGACACGCTGGCTCAAGAAGCCGGTCGAGCCCGCTCCGGCTGAGTCTCATGACGAGCATGCCTCGACGACGGTCCCCGCCGTGTCCTCGTTGCCCGTTGAAGCACAGGAAGCCACCGTCGTGGTGACCGGCCACTCATTCGATCCACCAAAGAGTTCCACACCTGTTGCTGCGACCGCGTCTGTGGTTCGTTCCAAGGTGAGTCAGCCGGTCACGGCCGGCGTGTGGCGTCGAACGGGCGAGGTGGTGGCGTCTCTCGTCGGAGCCGGCGTGTCGACGACCCACTCATTGGTTGTCATGGTGCTGGCACTGGTGGGCGTCACGCTGGCTCTCATGGCTGGGGGTATCGGTGCCGTTGCGCTGACCTGGCTCGTCTTGGATGAGCAGCCCAACGCGGCTTATCGCAGCATGACCTCCGTCCCGCAGCATACGTTACAGGATTCTAGCAAGAACGGATATGTCCTCCTCCTTGGATTCGGTGCGGCGGCATCACAGGATCCTGTGCAGGCCGGGATAGACCGGCGGGTAGACGGCGCCGATCGCGCGGTTGCCCACACCTGCTTGAGTGCGGAAGAACAGTTGTCCGGCGGGGAGCAGGGGGCATCGGCCGAGACGATCGGCAGGTGGATGAAGATGAGTGATCCGGCGTCGCAGATGCGCGCAGAAGCGACGGGCATCAAGGCATGGGTCTCCAGGGCCGAGGTGAGCATGGGCCGGTACCAGCAGTGGCTGTCCAAACCCTTTGAAGATTGGGGATATGGGCAATCAATCACTCCGAACTGCGGGCTGATTCTCTCTGCCCATCGACTCTATGTGGCTGAGGGATTCGCGCAAGATATCGACACCGGAGTCACGCGGCTCGAGACTGATCTCACGGCCTGGCGGACCGTGTTGGGGCAGGCCAAGACGCTGCCGGTGAAAATGTTGGCCAGTGCCGCGATGAATGACGACATCATGGTCGTGGGAGGGCTCTTGGTGCGGCCGGAGCTCGAGGACCGATTCGTGAGCCGATTGGCGAAACTTTCCCGGCCGCTCGAACAGGCTGAACAGTCTGTCCGATGGCCGATGCAGAGCCAGTTCGTGCTGGCCACAAGGACTCTGGATGAGGCGCTGCGTGAGGACCGGTCCGGGACGAGACCGTTCTACGGCGCCATCGCCGCCGTGTTACCGCTGCCGAAGCAGCGCCGGTTTAATGCCTATGCACAATATTATGAAGCGGCCGAGAAGGCAGCCGTGGAAGGGCAGTATACCGACTTGCCGAAACAGTCTCAGTTTGTGCGTACTCCGCCGTACGGACTGGGAGACGTATTCGTGAATCCCATTGAGAGCCTCGTCGGGCTCGATCCCCTTCCCACATGGGAACTGTATGCCGGGCGAGTGATGGAAACGGATGCCCGGTTACGGCTGGCATCCTTACAGGCCTGGTTACGACGGACCCCGCCGGAGCAGGACCTGATGACCAGGATTGCCAAGGCCGGGCAAGGTGTGTACGACCCCTTCACCGGGTTCCCCATGTTGGTGAATAAGCAGAAGGGGGTGCTCTACAGTGTCGGGCAGGACTTGAAGGACAACGAAGCCCTGAGCCGATTGGACGTAGTGGCGAAGATTCCTTCGGTCGCATGGCCTGACGGAACACGCCCTGACGACAGTGAGAAATCCAAGTAGTCCTTTCCCGCGCAGGCTCCTCCTCCTCCTCTCCTGGTATCTCTCTTCCGTATGGTGCATTCCAGGCTGGCTCCCACAGGTCTGATCGCCAGAGCGGTTAGCCTGCCCGTTCAATCCAGTCAACCGAGAGGTCCTTGGTGCGTTGTTGTTCCTGGAGGGAGCGGCTGCAGGTATGTCCAGACGACACGTGTTGGTGAGTGAGAGGATGTTCGGCGATGCCGGAGAGCATGTCCTGCCGCCCCTTGATTTCAAGGTTATTCGAGTCGAAAATCGAATCCATCCCAATGGTCCCCAGGTAGACAGGGGTAGGTGGGAATGAGCGGCTGGCATTCCCGGATTGCCATAGATGGGCAGCCAGGCAGTCTGTGCCTGGGTGAGAGGGTGGGATCACTGGATCGAACCCAGGCATTGGATCGGTTCCTGGCAGGGATTGAGCGGCGCGCATTCCGCATGGCCCATATCGCCACGGGGAATGAGGATGAGGCGCTGGATCTCGTGCAGGATGCCATGTTGAAGCTGGCGCACAAGTATGGTGAGCGGGCCGAAGCGGAATGGGGTCCGCTGTTCCACTGTATTCTCCAGAGCCGAATCCGCGACTGGTACCGCCGGGAGAGGGTGCGCAATCGGGTGCGGGAGTTTTTTCGCGTCTCTCAGGATGAGGAGGAGGGAGAGGATCGGCTGGAACAATTCGCCGATGTGACCGCCGCGGCGCCGGACGAGGAGTTGCAGCGTAAACGTGCCTGTGCGGAGCTCGAGGTGGCCCTACGCGCTCTCCCGCTACGACAGCAGCAGGCGTTTCTGTTGCGCATTTGGGAGGAATTGGATGTCGCGCAAACGGCTCAGGCGATGGGCTGTTCGCAGGGGAGCGTCAAAACTCATTTGTTTCGGGCGTTACAGGTATTGCGAAAACGATTGGGAGCGCATTGGCCATGAACGAACGATCGGACGAACATCCAGACCCGCTGGCGGTGGCGGCCAAGGGGCTTCTCGATCGGAGTGTGCAGGATCTTGATCACAAGACCGTGTTGCTGGTGCAGCGCGCCCGGCTCAACGCGTTGGACGCGGCTTCGCGGCGGCGATATCCCTGGTTCCGATGGGCCGGCGGTGTGGCGGTGGCGTCGATGACGGCATTGGCCGTCACCATGTGGATGGGGCCATTCAACGGAGCAAGCCACCCCCATCTTTTGCTCGAAGATCTTGAACTGATGCAATCGCCTGAAAATATCGAATTGTCGGAAGACCTCGAATTTTACGATTGGCTGGCCGATGGCGCTTCTGCGACCGGCTAAGTGTGGGGTGTGGCTCGGTGTGTGTCTGGTGGCCTCACTGGTTCAGGCCGCTCCGGATCCGGCGCCAAGTCCGGAAGAGATCGAGGCTGATTTTCTCGACTTCCTGGGATCTTGGCAGAACGACTCCTGCCGCTGGGTGGATCCCTTTCACGTTGCTGAAGATCTTCCCGTAGACCATCGTCCGAAATCGAAAACCGATGTGCCGGGGCAGCGTACAAGCCCTTCGACACAATTGAAAGGCAGTGAACAGCATCGTAGTTCGACCGTCCCACGTGATCCGATAAGGATGCAGACTGGACCATGAGAGCGCTACTCGCGTGTGTGATCGTGTTGGTATGTGGCGTGGCCTCTGCCTGGGCCCAAGGCGATGCGACGGGTGTGCCGTGGAACCAGCTGAGTCCCGGCGAGCAGCAACTGTTGCAACGGTTCAGTGAGAACTGGGACGAGCTGCCTCCGCGCAAACAACAACGGTTGCGCAGCGGGGCACAGCAGTGGGGAACGATGACCCCGGAGGAGCGGCAAGAAGCGAAACAACGGTTTAAGCAATGGCGGACGCTTCCACCGGAGCAGCAGCAACAGTTGCGCGAACGGTATCAGCAGTTTCAGCAACTCCCGCCCGAACAGCGCGAGTCGGTGCGGAACGCTCGGCGGTGGTTCAGGTCTCTCCCGCCCGAACAGCGTAAAGAGCTGCGGGAGAAATTCAAAAGCATGTCTCCGGAGGAACGGCGCGCATATCGGCGGGAGCTTCGCCGTCAGTACGGCGGGAATGGCAGCGGACAGGCACCCGGCGGGTCATCGCCGCAGTAAACAGTGGAATGTGCCGATCGGTCTCTTCCCAGGACACTCCCTTCGAGCACCTAGTGGGTAGATTCAGATACTGAATCAGGGGACTGTGTTTTCCGGTTGTCCTTCACGTAGACGCTGCCGGGTCGGCTCTTAGCGACTTTCTTCAATTCCGAGACAATCTTGCTGACATCTCCCGGGTGGGGGATGGTGCGATGTTCATTCGTCACCACGGCGATGGACACACTCATGATGGGAAATCGTTCGTGGTTGCCGCGGCGGTCGACGGAGTCGATGAATCCTGTCTGTCGATCCTCCGGATCGTAGAAGTCCGGAATGACCAGATCGAACCGCTTGATGAGGGTCTGGCAGATCGCATCGATGGCGGAGGGGGCGCTCATAAACACAAAGTCGTCTCCGCCCACATGGCCGACGAATCCGTCGGTGCCGGTCAGTTCGCTGACCACGGTGGTAAGGATCCGGCAGGTGACGACCAGGACTTCGTCGCCGCGGGCATACCCATACCGATCGTTGAACGACTTGAAGTTATCGATGTCCAGGTAGGCCAGGGCAAAGGGCGATCGGTTTTCGATGCGGGCGGTCGTTTCATGGAGAATGGTGCTGTTGCCGGGGAGCCTGGTGAGGGGATTCGCGTCCAGTGAGCGTTCAAGCCGACTCAGGCAAAGGCGCACCCGTTGCGGCACTTCGTCTGGACGGTAGGGCACGGCGATATAGTCGTCCACCCCGAGCGTCGCCCAATCCAAATCGTTGAGCCGGATATCACGCACCAGGATGATCAGGGGCAATCGGCCGAGGAAGGGGTCGGCGCGCAAGTCCTTGGCTAATGTATCTGCGGAACGGCCGTTGGTGCCTTCGGCGGCAAGCACGAGGCAGGGTGGATCGTGTACCAGTTCATGCATGGCGAGACGGCCGGCATCCGGTGTCACCACCGTAAAGCTAGACCGGTTCAGCGCCGCGGTCAGCCGCTCGATTTCAAGCGGATCGCTGTGCAGCAACAGAATGCGCCGGGTTGGGGACGCCCCGCTCATAAGTAGTCGTCGATAGTCTGAAATTCTTCCGTGGCCTGGGCCACGCAGTGGGCGAGGCTCTGTGTATCCAGGCCCACCAGATCCCAGGCTTGACGGGACAGCGGCGGGACCAGATCGTCGCCGGGGTTCCCGCAGGCGAGACCCTTTACCAACACATCGGCCACGTGCACGATGGCCGTCTGGAGCTTCGCCTCCTGGGCTGCCGTCGGCGTGTGGTGGTAGAGAATCGGCTCCCTCAGGCTGATCGGGAGATGCCAGGCGGTGGCGAGCCATCCTCCGACGTCGGCATGGGTGATGGCGAACAGTTCTTGCTCCGCGTCCATAAGAGGCCGGGAGGTCTTGCGGGTCAGGGCTGTGATTTGTTGTCCGACATCGGGCCATTTGACATACAACACGACTTTGCCGATGTCGTGCAGCAGCCCGCCGACAAAGACTTCCTCCGGATTCTTCATGGCCGCCTTGGTGCCCAGAATGTGCGCGGTGATGGCGACGCCCAGTGAGTGCCGCCAGAGTTCGTTCATGCCGGCGTTGCGCATGATGTCGAACGCCGTGGCACAGAGGGTGAGGCCCTTCACCACGTTCAAGCCCAGGACCACCACCGCGTGAGCGACCGACGCAATACGCGAAGGAAAACCGTAAAAGGGGGAATTGGCCAGTCGCAAGACCTTGGCGGAGAGCACCTGGTCTTTTTCGATCAGCGCACCGATTTCTTCCGCCGACACGTTGGGGCGGCCGATCATCGAGGCGAGTTTCTGGACGACATGCGGCAGAGTCGGCAGTTCACCGACTTGCTCGATGCGTCGACGGAGATCAACGTGTCCTGAAGGATTCATGCCGATGGCGTCGCCTCCGGATGGTCGTTGATTCCGTGTGTGGTTCGAATGTGGAGGCGAATCGCCTCACGAAGTCGGCATTGAATCGGATCCTGGTCCACCAGTCGAAAGCGGTGGTCGAGCTCGGCTTCCAGCTCGTCGAGGGTTTTGCCGCTTGCGTCACCCGCCTCCCCCTCCACGTAGACAGAGGTCAGCTCCAGGCGCTGCAATCGGGAGAGGGTCGCTTCATCCAGCGCGGCGCCGACAGGCAGCACCACCAACCCTGCGTTGTTGGTGACCGGTTTGGCGAGAATCATGCCCGGCGTGAGCTCTGCTATCACGACTCGTTTCATACGAGCGGCCTATCCTGGTTCAATGGCGCACGGGTCCTGATTCGGTCGCTCTTTATCGGTCGGTTTCGGCTGAATCTGAAGAGGGCGGAACGAGCAGGGCGCGGAGGAGAATGCATGGACGCACGATGGCTTTGTGGTGTCGACTTGACAGGATGGGGGACATTCCACAGAATCGGCTGCATTGTCAGCGAGCTGTAGTTTCAAGAAGGGAGCATCCGATGAAGAGCGAGATTCTGTATCCCGGTGCCTTTCCGATGGTGCGTGTCTATCTGAATGAAGGCGAGACGGTGAAGGCTGAGTCCGGTGCGATGGTGGCGGCCTCTCCGACGATCGATATCGAAAGCAAGATGGAGGGCGGCTTCCTGGGCGCGTTGTCGCGCAAGATGTTGAGCGGCGAGAAGTTTTTCTTTCAGACGCTCAGGGCTGCTCGTGGAGCGGGTGAAGTCCTCCTGGCTCCGACGGTGCCCGGGGAGATTGTGTTGCTGGATCTTGACGGCGTTAATGAATATATGGTGCAGAAGGACGGATTTCTGGCCGGCGCGGAAGGGGTGAAGATCGAAAGCAAGATGCAAAGCCTCACGCGCGGTTTGCTGGGCGGCGAGGGGTTTTTTATTCTGAAGATCGGCGGGACCGGACAGCTGGTCCTCAACAGCTTCGGAGCCATTCATAAGATCGAGCTCAAGCCGAACGAAGAGTACATCGTCGATAACAGCCACTTGGTTGCCTGGACGTCCACCACTACCTACAATATCGAAAAGGCCTCCTCCGGTTGGATTGCCAGCCTGACCTCCGGTGAAGGACTGGTGTGCCGCTTCCGTGGTCCCGGGGTGGTCTACATCCAAAGTCGCAATCCCGGCAGCTTCGGGAATTGGATCAGACAGTTCATCCCTGTCTCAGAATAGCGGCCGAATGGCGGGCGCTGAAAACGCCTGCCAACTTTGTTCTCGGTTCGAAAAAATCCTCAACGTACCCAGAGGGTACGCTTCCGGTTTTTTCTCGCCTGCGGCCGCGTTGGCCGCCGTTTTGAACGCCCGCTTCACAGACGATATTTCTTCATGAGGAAAGTCCAGGCTCAATGAACCCTACTCCCAACGCGCTCTGTTTCGGTGATGGCCTGCCGGGCGCAGGTGCGCCGTGCCATGTCACGGTATCAGCCGATGGTTTGACCATGGATCCAGTCGGGGATGTGTCGCTTGTCGAAGAGGCCATTGCGTTCACGGCCATGTCCGTTCAGGCCGGGGGGCTGGATCATGATCAACTTGTGGTGTTGTGGGGAGAGGGCGCCTCGGCCAGGACGCTTTATCTGAAAGACCCGGCGTTGATCATCGCCTTCCGTCGCGCCGCTCCGGCTGCGTTGATGGCGCATCTTGAGCGGGCGGCTGAGCAGGTTCGGCGCGCGCGTCACAGCCATCGTGTCTTATGGGGCAGCGCGGTGGGGGTGGTGGTCGGGCTGGGATTGATGTTGTGGTTCGGGTCGGATCTGATCGTCGAATGGGCGGTGGCCCGCATCCCCGTCTCGTGGGAACAGAAGCTCGGCGAAACGGTCTATCAAGACTTCTTGGCCAAAGAGACGGTGCTCAAGGAAGGCCCGGCTGTCACGGCGGTACAGGACATGATCCAGCGCATGACGGCCAAGATTCCCAATAACCCCTACACGTTCCAGGTGTCGGTGGTCCAGAGCCCGGTGGTGAACGCGTTTGCGTTGCCGGGGGGCTATGTGGTGGTGTTCACGGGCTTGATGAAAAAGGCGGAGAGCGGGGAAGAAGTGGCAGGGGTGTTGAGCCATGAGTTGAATCATGTGTTGCAGCGGCACGGGATGGAACGTATCGTGAGGACGATGGGGTTGGCTGCGGTGGTGAGTATTCTTGTGGGAGATCAGCAGGGCCTGATCGGGCTGGCCAGGCAACTAGGAATGGAGTTGGCCACATTAAAGTTCGGCCGCGAGCAGGAGACAGAAGCCGATGTGACCGGCATTCGGCTCTTGCACGACGCACGCATTGCTCCGGACGGCATGATCCGGTTTTTTGAGCGTCTGTCGGAAAAAGACAAAGAACGTGTGGAGCTTTTTTCCACCCACCCCATGAGCGCGGCCCGTGCTGAGCGCTTGAAAGCGGAACTGGCCGCATTGCCCAAGCAGACTCCCGAGCCGTTCACCTTCGAGTGGAAAAGCGTTCAGGACTCGTTGGGGACGTCCGAGCCAAAAAAATAGTCGCGGAGTGGCGGATGCGCATCGGGGTGGTTTCAGATACGCATGGGTTGTTCGACCGGGCGATTGTTCGCCACTTTTCAGGGGTCGACCATATCCTCCACGCCGGGGATATCGGACAGGGCGGCGTCATTGAGCAGTTGGCACACATCGCTCCGGTGACAGTCGTATCCGGTAACGTCGATGGGTTCGAGGCAAGCGGGTTTCCGGTGGAGCAGGTGCTCGAACTGGCGGGCCGCCGGATCGCGCTGTACCACCGGCTCTATGAGGGTGGCCGGCTCACTCGCGAAGGGGCGGGATTTTTGGCGCGTACGTCTCCGTCGATTTGTATCTATGGGCATACCCACCAGCCAAAGGCGGAATGGCAGGAAGGGGTGTTCTTGTTCAATCCCGGATCTGCGGGACCAAAACGGTTTCACTTGCCGCGTGCGGTGGGACTGCTGGTGCTCGAATGTGACACGCTCGACGCGCGGCATATTCTGCTGGCTGATCGGGCAGAGTAAGGTGCGGTGGCGGCACGCAGATTTTTTTTGCTCTACAAGATAGGATACGTTGGCTATAATGCGACAGGCTATCAATAGGTAGTCGCGCGGATAGAGTCAGCCACCAGTTTAAACGAGGAGGACTTATGCTGAGACAAGTCATCGTAGCATTGGGTGTGGCCGCAGTGGTATCGCAGGCAGGTTTGGCCATGGCTGCCAATCCCGACACCGGACCTGGTTGTGGTCTTGGGAAGCTGGCCTGGGCGGATTATAAGAATCAAAAGAATATCGGCCCGCAGGTCATGATGGCGACGACCAACGGCACGTTCGGCAGCGGTACCTTCGGCATCAGCTCGGGAACGTCCGGCTGCACGAACGATGGGCAAGTCATGGCTGATCAAAAGACCACGATGTTCGCCTTGCTGAACTTCGAGAATTTGACCCAGGAGATGGCGCAGGGACAGGGTGAGCATTTGGCTTCCCTGGCTTCGCTCATGGGGATTGCGGACGAGCAGCATCCGGCGTTTTTTGCGTTAACCCAAGAGCGCTACACGGCGTTGGTGCAGGATGGTGAAACCTCGTCGGTCGCGTTGGTGAAGACGTTGAACGACGCGGTCTCGAAGAGCCCTGTCCTCGCGCAAGCTGTCAGCCGCTAACAATGCCAGGGCTCCGGTCATTGACCGGAGCCCTGTCCGTTCTTCTGCTTCCCATCGTGCCCATCCTGTCTTTTCTGCTGGTGCTTCTTGTTCTGGCGACGTCTGTCGCAGCGGAAGACTTGCCCGCGCCTTATGTGACGCAACTTCTTCAACAGGCTCGTCAGGCTCGGTTGGCGGAGGCGCGTGAGTGGCAGCTCCTGCTCCACTATCGCGCCAACCTGTTCGGCGGCTACACAAGCGAACAGGATGACCCAGGGTTTTTTCTCTCACCCGAAGGCAAGACCGATCCTCAGGCGGAGCTCGATGCGACGCTGAAACAGTTTTTTTCACCGGACCTGGTCGGTCGTTCTCAGCAACCGGCTCAATGTGCGTTTGTCGCGCGCTACGGCTGGCTTGCGGAGCAGTTGACGTTCGATCCGATGCAGCTGCCTCCCATGCCCTGCGAACGCTTCGAACGATGGATCGCGGAGTTTCACGCCCGCTCCATCACGCTCGTGTTCCCGTCGGCGTTCATGAACAATCCCGCGTCCATGTTCGGCCACACGTTGTTGCGTATCGATCAGGAAGGGCAGACGCCGCACACCCGCATTCTGGCCTATACCATCAATTACGCGGCGGATGTGCCGCCTGACGAAGGTCTTGCCTATCCCGTGCGCGGCATCTTCGGCGGCTATCGAGGATACTTTTCCACCATTCCCTATTACCTCAAGGTGCAGGAATATCGGGACATCGAAAATCGCGATATCTGGGAGTATCGGCTGAATTTCAACGGGCCGCAAATTCGTCGGCTCCTCATGCATGCCTGGGAGCTCGGCAACGCCTCCTTTGATTACTTTTTCTTCAAGGAGAACTGTTCCTACCATCTGTTATCCTTGCTGGAATATGCGGACCCTTCGCTGCATCTGACCGAGCAGTTCCGGTTCTGGACTGTCCCGGCAGACACGGTTCGGGTGCTGGCGGCTGAGCCAGGCTTGGTGAAAGAGATCGCATTTCGTCCGTCCCGTGTCACACTCATTCGCCGCAAACGCGAACACCTGTCGGAGCCTGAGCAGGAGATGGTGAAGCGATTGCTGCAGGATGCGTCCGCCACTCAGTCGGAGGACCTTCGGAGCCTGCCGCCGGCCCGTCAGGCCTTCGTGTTGGATGTCGCGTCCGACTATGTGCGGTATAGGGGGGAGCGCGACGAAGCGCAGGCAGCGACGGCTCGAGACCACAACCGGCAGATCTTGACCGCACGGAGTCTCTTGCGGATTCCGTCACAAGATCTCTTGATTCGTCCCTTCGCCACGCAGCCGGAGCTAGGGCACAAGACATCCCGCGCGAGTCTGGGCGGCGGCTGGCGAAACAACGATACCTTCGAAGAGGTCAGTGTGCGAGCCGGATATCACGATCTGCTCGATCCTGAGTCTGGCTATACGCCGGATGCGCAGATCGAACTCGGGTCAATCAGTCTGCGTCACTACAACCGGGCCGATCAGACGCGGATTGAACGGGCCACCCTGGCGAACGTGTTGTCGCTGTCACCGATCGATAGTTTGTTCCATGCCCCCTCTTGGAAATTGAACATCGGGATGCAGACGATCAAGCATGGAACCTGCGAGCTCTGCAGCAATTGGAATGTCAGTGGTGGCATCGGTGCAGCGACGGAGACGCATCTGCTCCGCCGTGAGGTGTGGTTTGCGTTTGCGGAAGTGGAGGGGAATTACAGCCGGGCCTATGAAGAACGACATCGGGTCGGCGGTGGGGCATCGGTGGGGCTGTATGCCGATCTGGCCGAGCGGTGGCGGCTGTTGGCCTCGGCGGGCTATCTCAGGTATGCGTTAGGCGAGAAGTCCGACGATGTGCGCTGGTCAGTGGGGCAGCGGTATACGCTCGCGCAGAATTGGTCGCTTCGCCTGGAGTACAGTCATCGCGATCACGATAACGATGTCCTGTTCACGATGCAGGCGTTTTTTTAGCGCGCCTGCATGGCCAGGTACGAGATTACGGAACGGGTGGCGATTGCGTCAGGCTCGACAGGGACGGTGCTTCGGATGTGGCCAGACCTTGAGTGGGTTTCAGCGTCACGGCCACCGCGTCGGGGTCGATCGTATCCCCGCCACCATAGGGACGGCCAGCAGCTGATTGTCGGAGGTCAACGAAGCCGAGTGGCCTGAGGTGAAGTTCTCGATGGCGCAAGCACTTCGGGCTCGCAGGAGCTTACAATTGCCGGCGTTCCTACGTAATGGAGGCCCGCCTAGATCGTCGGACATCGCGGACGCACCTTGTGTGCGAAGTCCGATGTCGCCTGCTGAGGAGGCCCATCAACGGTCCTTTTCGTGATGGGGCCATATGGACCTAGGGTTTGTACGGTTCTATTCGGAGGCGCTCGCGCGTAAACCGGCTTTGCGATTGACAAGCCTAGAGAGGTTACCTATACTCCCGCCACGTAGAGCCCCAACTTGGTGGGCGCCATCAACTAACCTCGAGAGGGAGGACTTATGAAGAAGGTGACCGTCTTGTTTTCTCTGAGCCTGATCAGCGCAGCGTATCTCAGCCTCACGGGCTGTCAGATCGTGGCGTCTCCGATGGCAGGTGGAATCTACAATGAAACGAAGTATGGCGATGTGGCCACGACCCACAACAGCGCCACGAAGGAAGGTAAGGCCTGCGGTACCTCGATTCTGGGCTGGGTAGCGACGGGTGATGCCAGCGTGTCGGCGGCGAAAGCGGCCGGCGGGATCACCACCGTGGCTTCGGTGGACCACTCAGCGAAGAACATTCTCGGCATCCTTGGCGAATGGTGCACGATCGTTAAGGGCAGCTGATCCGGTTCGTTGTCTCTCTGAGGAAAGGGTCTTCGGGATATGCTCCCGAAGACCCTTTTTTCTTTCTTCGTTCAGTGGCCTCCTGCATGGTACGGTACGACGTGTATGTGGCTTCCCATCCTCCTGTGTTTTCTGGTCGGTTCATTGTCGCACCCGTTTGCAGCCGGAAGCGCCGAATTTGGCGAGATCGATTTGGCTGGATATTTCCTAGGCAGCTGGCCGCGTGATCAGAGTCTCTACAATCAAGGTGAGACGGTGTCGGCTTCAATCCAGCATGGCTTCGGCGCTGGGGTGAAAGTTGGCCTCTTTCCACATGCTACGCGCCGGATGCTGGGCATCGAGATTGATTCGTACGGGCATGGTGGCGCACTCTCTTTCCCGAATACGGCGAACGGCCACCAGAACGGGACCGGGCGCTCAAATCTGTTGGTGCTCAATACCATGATCAATCTGGTGCTCCGGTATCCGGGCGAGACGGTGACGCCCTACCTCGGCATCGGCGGCGGCTGGTCGCACGGAACATTGCTCAATCCCAACATCACCGGACGGGCCGACCAGGATTTCGAGTCCGCCCGCGCATTCGGTCGTCAGTATCTGGCGGGGGCTCAAGTCATGGTCAGCCAGAAGGTCTACGTGTTCGGAGAGTATCGCTACTTTTCTGCCAACTACCATTGGGACGGCCTCGCGGTAGATTTTCGCGTTCATTATGGGGTGGTCGGGGTGGGGCTGCGGTTCTAATCTGCCATGAGTCTGTTCGATCAATTCTTTGTCTATCATCCGGATCCGTGGGAAGAAGGCGATTGGTCCGCCGCCGGCGGTGTGCCGTTGCAGGAGGTTTGGTTTCAGGCTACGGATGGAACGAAATTGTTCGGCTGGTATGCGGAGCAGTCTGCCGGGTCTGCGGTCGTGCTGTGGTGCCACGGTAATGCGGGTAATATGGTCCACCGGCTGGACAATCTTCGTGCGTTGTATCGGTTGGGGTTGTCGGTGTTTCTCTTCGATTATCGAGGATACGGGAAGAGCCAGGGGCGTCCCTCGGAAGCCGGACTCTATCAGGATGCGATCGGGGCCCATGACTATCTCACGCACGTTCGCCGGATCAGGCCTGAACGTCTCGTGATTTTCGGCCGTTCCTTAGGCGGCGCGGTAGCTGGAGAACTGGCGGCGCAGCGACCTGCCACGGGGCTGTTGCTGGAGTCCTGTTTCCCATCGATCGAGGCGGTGGCTCGCCACCATTATATGGGGTTGCCGCTGCACTGGTTGTTGGGCGCGTCGTTTCGATTGGAGGATCGGCTTCCTCATCTTTCGTTGCCCAAGCTGTTTGTGCATGGAGATCGTGATGACATTATCCCGATCGAATTGGGCCAACGGGCCTTTGCCGCCGCGAAAGCGCCGAAGGAGTTCTACATCGTGCGAGGCGCCGATCACAACGATGTGCCGTCGGTCGGTGGGCGGGCCTATTTTGCCACACTCTCCGCCTTTATTGCTGCGGCGCTCGGTCGCTGAGGGGGAGAGAGGCTCTGCACCGTCTGCGTTTTTTTCTCGTCAGGATCGGCTTGCTTGCTAAGATGCCCTGGAGCGATCATGGGGTGGGCTGTGAGACCGGCAGGCGGCGTCATCAGCTGGCAGCTGTCCGTATAATTCTGCTAGAGTGCGTTCGCTTGCCGTGCTATCGAATAGCGGGACTGAAGTCAAATTGGGAATGAGGGGCTCTCGTCGAGGAGGCATGGTGCATCGGATAGGTGTAGGCGCGGGACGGTTTCTCGAAGTGGTGTCGGCGGTCGTGTTGCTGATGGTGGTGGGATGTGCCGGCGGGCCGCCTCGCCCTACATTGACCACAGGTGCCGGGGTTGAATCTCTCTCAGTGCCGGAGTATCAAACTGACGGGGGTGGAACCGCCACGGTCGACACCACCCCGCTCGCATCGCCTCACGCGGCTTTGGCCGAGGACAAGCAGGCGCCGTCGCCTGTCTCGGAACCGACGGTCGAGCCGGCTGAAGATCCGTTTTTCGATCCCTTTGCGAAGAGCGACGAACCTGCTGGGGGAGAAGAGTATGACCCCTGGGAGCCGGTGAATACGAAAGTGTTCGAGTTTAATAGGCTGGTGGATCGGTGGGTGCTCAAACCGGTCGCGCAGGGGTATAACGCGGTCATGCCCAACCCGGTGCAGATCGGCATCGGCAACGTGTTCTACAACATACGATTCCCTTCGCGGCTGATCAACAATCTGGCTCAGGGCAAGTTGTCGGGCGCTGGGACCGAGGTCGGCCGCTTTCTGCTGAACAGCACCTTCGGGCTGGGCGGGCTAGTTGATGTCGCGAAGTATATGAATATCACCACACCGGAAGAAGACACCGGACAGACGTTAGGGTATTACGGCATGAAACCGGGCCCCTACGTGGTGTTGCCGTTGTTGCCGCCGTTTACCTTGCGGGATCTGGTCGGGTTTGTCGGAGATATTGCTCTGAATCCGATCAACTGGATGGTGTTCCCTATTATTGAGATCAACGGCATTCCTTCATTGGTTGCTCATCACAACCGGACGACCTCGTCCATCGCACAGATTGGCAGCCGCGTCGGAGAGATTCTGAACGATCGCTCGTTGAATCTGGAAAAATTTCAAGGAGTCGAGGAAGCGACGCTGGATTTGTATACGGCGGTGAAGAATGCCTACATTCAGAAACGGCGGAACCAGATTCGCGAGTAAAGCGTTACGTGATCACTTTGAGTTCACGGCCTACTTTGGCGAACGCGACAACCGCTCGTTCGAGTTGCTCGTGGGTGTGGGCGGCAGACAGTTGCAGACGAATGCGAGCTTGCCCTTTCGGGACCACCGGATAGCTGAACCCCACGACATAGATCCCTTCCTGCAGTAGACGGTCGGCCATCCGTGTTGCGACCGCCGCCTCCCCCAGCATGACTGGAATGATGGGATGGATTCCGGGCACGAGGCTGAAGCCCAGCGCCGTCAGTTGTCCTCGAAACCAGCGGGCGTGCTCCATCAAGGTGTGACGCAGGCTGTTGCCTTGCGCGACCAGCTCGATGGCTTGTAATGCGGCCGCGGCAATGACCGGTGGCAGACTATTCGAGAAGAGATAGGGCCGGGAACGTTGTCGTAACAGCTCGATGAGTTCTTTCCGGCCTGTGGTAAACCCACCGGTTGCGCCACCGAGCGCCTTCCCGAGGGTGCTGGTAATCAGATCAACCCGTCCGGCGACTCCGAACTGGTCCGGGGTGCCGCGCCCGCCTGTTCCCAATACTCCGGTGGCATGACTGTCGTCCACGACCACCGCCGCATCATACCGATCGGCCAGCTCCACAATGCGGTCGAGTTGTGCCAGATCGCCGTCCATCGAAAACACCCCGTCGGTCACGATCATGCGCACCCGGCTCGCAGCCGATTCAGTCAGCCGGGCTTCTAGCTCGGCCATGTCGGCATGGGCATAGCGCAGGCGGGCGGCTTTGCAGAGCCGAATACCGTCGATCAGGCTTGCGTGGTTCAAGGCATCGCTGATGATCGTGTCCTGCTCGTCGAGCAGGCTCTCGAACAGTCCGCCGTTGGCATCGAAGCAGGAGCTATAGAGAATGGTGTCGGCAGTGCCGAAGAAGGTGCTGATCGCCTGTTCGAGGGTTGTGTGCAGCTGTTGCGTGCCGCAAATGAATCGGACGGAAGCCATCCCATAGCCGAACTCGTTGAGTCCATCGGCGGCTGCCTGCCTCACCTCCGGATGATTCGCCAACCCGAGGTAATTGTTCGCGCACAGATTGATGACATCCCCCTGGGCCACACGGATCTCGGTACTTTGCGGGCTCAGGATCTGCCGTTCGGTCTTGTAGAGACCGGCTGCACGGATGTCCGCCAACTGTTGTTCGACGGCTTTCTGAAGCGACGTGTATGCCATGATTTGTGTGAGTCGTGAACAGTCGGGCGTAACGTGTCCGGACGGCCGACTGAGAAGATGCCTCAGCCAGGACCGTTCATGGAAACAGGACTACTTTGCCGCATTGGCCGGAGTTGATCAATTCAAATCCTTGGGCGAAGTCCTTGAGCGGGAAGGTGTGGGTGAGGACCGGGCGGATATTGAGGCCGGCTTTGAAGAGACCGGCCAGGCGATACCACGTGCTGAACAGGCGACGACCAGTGATCCCATGAACACGGATACCTTTGAAGATGACCTCGTTGGCGAGGTCGCAGGTGACGGGGCCGGTCGGAATGCCGAACAGCGTCACGCGCCCGCCGTTCTTCACGGCCCGAAAGGCATGGTGCAAGGCCGTGGGGTGTCCGGACATTTCCAGTGACGCATCGACGCCTTCTCCTTTCGTGATATCGAGAATTGCGGCGGCGATGGCTTCCGGGCCGTCGGTCTTCGCATTGAAGACGTGATCGACGCCCACGTGTTTGGCCAAGCCCAGGCGGTAATCACTGACGTCGGTGGCGAGAATGGTAGCGGCTCCTGCAGTGCGGGCGACAGCCGCCGCGAACAGGCCGGTCGGGCCGCAGCCGGTGATGAGGACGGTGTGACCGGTCAAGTCCTCTACCAGGGCCGCATCGACGGCATTCCCTAACGGTTCCTGCAGGCAAGCCAGCTCGGGCGGAATGTCCGGAGACGTTTTCCACAGCACGGTTTCCGGGAGCACGACATAGTCGGCAAACGACCCGTCCAGATCGACGCCGAGAATCCGGTAGTGCTTACACACGTGGGCCTGGCCGGTGCGGCATTGAAAGCAGGCGCCGCAGGTCAAGTGCGATTCGGCCGCGACATAGTCGCCGACGCCCACGAGTGTGACATCTGCTCCCACGGCCACCACTTCGCCGCACATTTCATGTCCGATCGTCCTGGGAGGGTGGATGCGGCTGTGAGCCCAGGCATCCCAATTATAGATATGGGCATCGGTTCCGCACAGGGACGTGGCTTTCACGCGGATAACGGCATCTGACGGGCCTGGTGTGGGATCGGGGCGATCGGTATAGGTCAGGCCCGGTTGAGCGGCGGTCTTCACGAGTGCGCGCATGGGCTCATTATAACAAGACCGCGGGAAATGCCTAGCAAGCCGTTGAAACACGTCGCCAGCGGCGTTCACAAATGTGACGCGCGTGATTCAGCGCGTCGTGAACCTCAGTGGTTCGCCGTATGACACCTGTACGATTCGCCGGGTTGCTTGCTGCGTCCTTGCTGGATGGCCTGGCCGTGAACATGCAGTTCGTCCGAATCGTCGTGGCAAAATACGGGTTGAACTGGGTAGGGCTCCTGGGTAGGATGCGATGATGCGATATGCGTTCGGTAAGGTACTGGGACCGGCGCTCGGCGGATTTGGGCTGGCGCTCAGTCTCCTGATTGGTGCTGTTTCGGTCGTAGCCGGTGCCTCTCCTGCCTCGGCGCCAGCGGCCGCGAAGCGGTGGGCGCAATTCGAACTCGTCAGCACGGAGTCGGATGGGTCGGTACAGGTGGGCAAGGACGTGGTGCTTGGCATCACCCTTGGCGGAGTGCCCGCGGGGACCGAGTCCGTCATGGCGATCATCGAGTCCTCCGGCTTTCAGAGTCAGACCGTGTCGTTGAGCGAGGATGATACTCCCGCGGTCTTCCAGGGAACGGCGATATTGGAGCCGAATTCCATCTTGAAGAGCCGGACCACTGTCCATCCGAAGGCCGTGCGAATTCGAGTGTCGTTCGCGAGGGCAAAAATCACGGGACTCGAGGAGTTTCTCAAACGTGATGTGTATGTCACGCTCGGCGACCCGCCGCTGGAAGAAGACAACGCCGAGGTGCTTCCCGGGCCACCCGCTGAGAGCCCGGAAGCCGATGCTGCGGCTGTGCAAAAGGTGACCGAGCAGGTGATGACCGTGAATGCGACCATTGCCGAGGAAGATCTCTTGCCTTTACCGCCTCCCGGAGAATCCAAAGCTTATTGGAAACAAGTGAGTGATCTGATCAGCCGGAATTGGAGTCGGCAGATCCGCTCCATCCGTCGGGCTCCCAGCAGCGAGACCGTGCGTGTGCATTTCAAGATGTACGCCAGTGGAGTTGCGCAGCTGATCCAGTTGGAGAAAGGTTCAGGCGCGCGGGATGTCAATGAAGCCGGATTGCAGACGATCATTCATGCCCACCCGTTCCCCCCTATTCCGCCGGATATCAGCAGCGATGTCGTCGATGTGCATGTGCGTATGCGAACGGGGGCGAAAGTCGCAACCCGCGATGTGCAAATGACGGTCGAGAAAAAACCGTCCAAGCCCGTGGTGCCCCCATCACCGAAGGAAGGTCCCGCCGCAAGCGGTCCTGTAAAGGAGTAGTTATGACGAATCGGATCGGTCGTGCGATGGTTATGTGGTGTATGGGCGCAACGGTGCTGTTCGGCGCAACGCTCGGGCATGCCGAAACCGCGCGCTATGATGTGGATCTGGATCATTCGATCGTGGAGTTCAAGGTCGCCCATATGGTGATTTCAAAAACCACCGGGCATTTCAAAGACTACACCGGATTTATCGAAATGGACCCCGATGCCGGGACGGTCAAGTCGCTTGAAGCGACCATCAAGACGGCCTCGGTGACGACCAACCATGAAAAGCGTGACGCGCATCTGCGCAATCCCGATTTCTTCGATGTCGAGAAGTATCCGACGATGCTGTACAAAATGAAGAGCTATAAAAAGACCGGCGACGGCTATACCGCCGTCGGTGATTTCACGTTGCACGGCGTGACGAAAGAGATCACGTTGACGGGCAATTTCAACGGCGTCACGAAGGATCCCTGGGGGAATACCCGGGCTGGATTTACGGCTGAAGGCAAACTGAACCGGAAAGACTTCGGTATGGTGTGGAACAAAGCCCTCGATAGCGGAGGGTTAGTAGTTGGGGACGAGGTGTTCATCAAGTTGGACATCGAGTGTATTAAGGCAAAGTCGTAAGTCGAATACCCCCCTCTCAGGGGCCGCATGCCTGCCCGGATTCCAGGTCGGGCAGGCCGACCCAGCCGCGGCGCATGTAGCGGGGTATCTCTGAAACAGAGATACGGCCCGCCCTCTCCGTGATGCCGGTTTGATCGGCTCAGTAGCTGATTAAGGCCTAGCGTGGATGTCTCCGGACGTCTAGTTTCGTTTCGGGCTGGTCCTGTTGCGGTTCCATGGCGACCCGGGCTGTGTGTCGATGGGGGGATGGTTCAACCAGAATGATTCGGAGGCCGAGAGTAGGGGGCATCGTCATGTGTCGCAAGCGGGCTGGAAAATTCGGATTAGGCATCGGTAGGATATGCAGGATGTGGATGGGCAGAGTGGTGACCGTGCTGGCGGTGCTCTGGAGTGTGGCTGCCGTGGAGGCCGGGGCGCTGGAGTTTACGGCCGATCAAATTACCAAGATCAATGGCCGAACCCAAAAGTCCAACATCTTCTATCGAGACAACATGTGGCGCATCGAGCATCACACGATGGGACCCGTCAACATCAGTATTGTGCGCAAAGATAAGAAGGTGGTTTGGCTTCTGCTGTCGCGGATGAAACACTTCAAAACCGTGCCGTACCAGGCGGAGCAGGATCTGAAGGTCACAGAGCGGTTGGAGGGGGAAGTGTCGCGCGAAGAAATCGGGACGGAAACGCGCGAAGGGCATCCGACGACCCTCTACGAAGTGACGGTGAAGGAAGGTGAGCGGACGGAAGTCTACTATCAATGGCTCGCGACCGACATCCGTTTTCCAATGAAACTGGCCAAGAAAGACGGGAGCTGGATCGTCGAATATCAGCACGTCAAATTCAGGCCCCAGATCGATTATCTGTTCCAGCTGCCGCTGAATTTCGAGCCCTTGGAAGAGTTCGATCACGAGCCGGCAGCGACGGAATCAAACCACCAGCCGATGTGAGCGGCAGACTCGGATACAAAGGAGCGTGATTGTGACGAAGGTTGGCATGACGGCATGGGCGATGGGTGCGGCGATTGTGGGGATGAGCGGGGCCCTCTATGCGTTGGATGTCGCCGACGTCACCAGGGAATGGACGCCGGAAGGGAAAAAGCTGGCAGCCGAGCGGGTGAAGTTGCCGGCGCATGATGAGATGATTCGTATTCCGGCGGGCGAGTTCCTGATGGGCAGCGATCGGAAGGTCGACAAGAATTCTTACCTGGCCGAGTTCCCGCAACGGAAAGTCTATTTGGATGCCTACGACATCGATAAGCACGAAGTGACCACCGTGCAGTTTCTCAAATACGTGCTGGCCCACAATCTCGATCCTTTGATCGATTGGCAGTACGACGGCGGCAATTTCCAGGATACCATGGTCAGCCATCCGGTCATGCATGTGTCCTGGTTCGATGCGGAGGCCTACTGCAAATGGGCGGGGAAGCGATTACCGACCGAAGCGGAATGGGAAAAGGCTGCGCGCGGCGAAGACGGTCGCATCTATCCCTGGGGCAATCAAATGGCCGGACTCTCCCGGGCGAATTTTGGGCGCACGGGCCTCTCGGGGCCGGTACGAGACCGCCCGGAGCGGCTGTTGCTCTATCCGCCCATCATTTCTGTGGATAAGTACGATAACGCCGCCAGTCCCTATGGTGTGTTTCAGATGGCCGGGAATGTGGCTGAATGGGTGAATGATTGGTATGCCCCCAAATACTATGCCACTGCCCCTAATAAAAATCCCAAAGGTCCTGAGACCGGCAGCCAGCGAAGTTTTCGCGGCGGTGGCTGGATCGACAGTACTCCCAGCGTGCGAGTGGCGCAACGGAACGGGACGGAACCCAATACCAAGATGAATTGGATGGGATTCCGCTGTGCAAGGGATGTGAAGGACGGGGCGGACGCGCCACAGGCTGAGGCGAAATGACGGTATCTGGTGACCAAGAACCGAGAGTAGACGCTGAGCCGAACCAGTGAATAAGCGGAAGTTACTGGCTAAGGTCCTCAGCGGTTCGAAGAACTTACGATTCAACGAGGTTATTTTGCTCGTGGAAGCCTTCGGATTTCGTGCTTCGAGAGTTAAGGGAAGTCACCATATTTTTGTGCACCCAGATCTAAGTGAGTTGGTGAATTTGCAGGAGGTCGGAGGCAAGGCGAAGCCTTATCAGGTGAAGCAGTTGATGGATCTCGTCGAGAGGTATAACCTTAGGCTCCAGGAAGATGAGGATCGATGAAGAAAGATTATCATATCAACATCTTCTATAGCGAAGACGACGGCGGATACATCGCTGATATTCCCGACCTGGAAGCCTGCTCAGCCTATGGGAAGACTCCAGCGGCAGCCCTGAAGCAGGTAGAGCTCGCCAAACGCCTCTGGTTACAAGCGGCTAAGAGCGAACGGAAACCGATTCCCAAACCTCGTTACCGTCCCGCCATTTACCAGACCGCTTCCTGACCGACTCCCCTGTGAGTGCGTTTCCAACGTTTGACAGCGAGCACGGGTGGCGTGGAGGAAGGTGGATTGAGGCTGGTCAAGACAGTCAAAACCTCTCTATGCTTTATGAACCGCCAGTTCGCAACAATATTGTTTGGCCTCTTAGTTCCTGGCCTTCTTGTGGTGGGGGGCGACAGAGTTTATCCCACTATTGTTCGCAACGGACATCCAGTCACGATCGTGATCACGACAGTGTTTGAGGATAACACCGAACGTACCACTGAAGTTCCTTCGATGGGTGAGATGTACGGTCAAAAAGTGGCGAGCCAGATTAGTCCTGAATCGGTCGGCCTCTTTGGAGTCGTGAATCCAAGTGCTGCGGGAGAAGGGGCCGGCAAACGGGTTATTAAACAAGTAAGAGGGGTGACCTATCGACTGGCAACCGGAGACGTGCTGATGACGTATCCCAGAGATCAGGATGTGATCATCAGCTTAAATACCGGGGGGGGATTCATCATCGGATTGTCTATTTGATTTCTCCGAATGGGGTGTTTGATATTCCAGAAGAATGACAGGAGAGATGGCGGGATCACATTTCATGGACCGAGAGGGCCGGCCGGAAACTATTTTCGATTGAAGGCGAGAAGAGAAGGTCGCAGTAGCCGGTCAGGGCAGAACCTTAGGCTTGTGCTCCTTTCTTGTTCAGTAAGATGGCGTGGGCCTGCTCGCTCGTTTCCTTCACCAGAATGCCCATCTTGCCGTGCGAAGGCTCGAAATCTACCGGCAAGCCGTGGCTGCGAATGCGCTCGCTGGCCGTGGGGCCGATGGAGGCGATGACCAGTCCCTTACTGGCTTGTTTGAACTGCGCCGACTGCCCTTCCTGTTCCACGACCTGCATCACATGATCGATCTGGGCCGCATTGGTAATCAGCAGCACCTGTACCTGCCCGGCCAGAATCTGCCTAATGACCTGTTTGAGCGGAGCGGTATCTTCCGGGAGCGCCCAGCGGTAGACAGGCACTGGAATCACCTGGGCTCCGCGCTGGGTCAACGCCTCCAGCAATTCGCGGTTCGGTAGCCCGTATTCTTGCACCGCCACACGTAACCCTGTGACCGGCCGGTGGGCGTCCAATGTGGAGATGACATCCGCCCAGGTATTGGGCTCCGGTACCGTCAACGTCGGGTGGAGGCCCAGGGCTTTGAGTGCGGCCACCGGTTTGGGCCCGCGCGCAATAAGCACCGTCTCTTTTAGAGCGCCCTTGATCGTATCTTGGGAATGACTGCTGTGTAGGATGTCAAACAGGGTGGTGGTGCCGGCCCCGGTCATCAGGACCAGCACATCGAGACCGTCGGTCAGGAGCTGCTCGCCGAACTGCAGTGCGGCAGAGTTGTCCTCCAACGGAATTTCGCGCAGGGCCGGCGCCACCAACGGCTTGCCGCCGTGGCGCTCGATCAACCGCATCATCTCTGTCGCCATGCGCGATTCAAATGCGGCGACGGTCAGTCCGTTAAACCCTGTGCCGGTCATCGTACGTCGTGCCTCAACCACCGACTGCCCAGCCGGTTGAGTTACTTGGCGTCCATCGCGCATCGAAATCCGGTTGATTCATTTCTCATCGTCGGATCGCTGTCTACGCGGGTAAAGATCCGGACTGTGGGCGTTTCATTCTGCCAGCCGGCCCCTCGAATGACCTTTTTCTCGCCGCTTTCCGGACCCGGAGGATTCTTGTCCGGGCTCTTTTCGTAGTACTTGGAGTCATACCAGTCGTTGACCCATTCCCACACATTGCCGGCCACGTCATAGACGCCGTAGGGACTCTTTCCTTTCTCGTAGCTGCCCACCGGCATGAGCGTCTTCTCGCCGATCCACTTCTGGTTGAAATTGAGGTGTTTGTCGGTGGGTTCCACATTGCCCCAAGGGAAGCGCCAGTCGTTGTTGCCCTTGGCGGCTTTCTCCCATTCGGCTTCTCGCGGCAACCGCCTGCCGGCCCACTTGCAGTAGGCATCGGCATCGGCCCAATCGACGTTGATCACGGGGCGGTCGGTCAGAGAGGCGGGAATGCCGGTGCCCTCCCAGAGATTACGCGTGGGGTTTTTGGGGTTCTGGGGAACACGATGATTCGTGGCCTTCACGAATTCCAGGTAGCGTCCATTCGTCACTTCATATTTGTCGATATAGAAGTCGGTGATCTCGATGACGTGTCGGGGATATTCATCGCGTCCACCGTCCCGGTCCCCGGTCGGCACACCCATGGGATACGAGCCGGCCGGAACCAGGACCAGCGGGGCGCCGTCTTTTCCGGTTACTTCTTTGGGAAAGGCCGCCGGCTCCGCCGCAAACGCCTGCGAGCCTGTACCAGTGAATCCAATGAGTGCCATCACTGCTGCGAGGACGGATCGTGCCAACATAGCTCCAAGCTCCTTTGGTTCGAGAACGACGATGGGAGATCGTACCACAGCGGTGGAGGTCAGAAACATGGCTAGTTGCTGCCCTTGCAACAGGAGGCTCAGGCCCTAGAGCGAGAATGAGGATTGACGAGATGACAGGCTCACACCTACTATACGATGAAGGAGATCCTACCGTGCCGACCCATCGAGGCTTGCGACATCTGGCCCTTCGCGTGACCAATCTTACGCGCTCGCGCGCCTTCTATGAACGCTTTCTGTCCATGAGCGTGGTGTGGGAGCCCGATCCGGACAATGTGTATTTCAGCTCGGGATCCGACAACCTGGCCCTGCATCAGATCGCGCCTGCCGAGCTGGCTCAGTATCAGCCGTTGCGCGGACAGTTGCTCGATCACGTCGGGGTGGTGATGGAAAGCCCGGCCCACGTGGATGACATGTATCGGGACGTTCAACAGGATGGGGCACGCTACGGAGCCACCATCGCCAAGCCTCCTAAGCAACATCGTGACGGCAGCTACTCCTTCTACTTTACCGACCCGGATGGAAACGTCATCCAGGCCTTGTATGAACCAACCATCAGCCGTATGAAGTTCCAGTCTCCTGCCTGACCATCATGGGTATTTGGGACACATGGTCGCGTGATCAGTATGTGGGCTTGGCGCCCTGGGTCTGGGTACAACTCGAAAGCAACCAGCCGCCTGGGCCGTTTCCGTTCGTTGGCGGAGTTGCTCCGGAGGTGGTGGCGAGCCTGCATGAGGCGCATAGCCTGTTCCTCGCCTGCGTCGAGACGGCCATCAGCGATGTCTTCTCTCGACGCGCGACCCTCGACGATCCGCAGACCAAGGTGCGGCTTGAAGATGCCTATGCCGAGCTCGTCAATTCCCGTCAACAACTGAGTCAGCACATTACCGCTCGGCGCCAACCGGACGGCCACTTTCACTGGTCCCATCCGTTTGATGCCACAAAGTCGGCGACCGTGGTGAATACCGGTCTGCGGATTTTTAATGCTGTGAAACGCCAGGCGATTCCTGTGCCGTTCGAGCGTCCGATGGGGCCGGCGGTCGGAAAATTGCTGGGGATGCTGGACGGCACGCAGGAGGCCGGCGCGATTCAGACGATTGTGGCGACGGCCGGGCGGGACGGCGAGCGGCTGTTGACCAAGTTAATGGAGTTGTTTGTCCAATACGAGTGTCTCACGCCCACGGCGCAGACTTCGATTCGAACCCAGTGGTTGTCCAATACCAACGATCGGGACACGATTCATCTGGGCCATGCCGCTTTGATGTACCGGCAGCAGGACCAGTTCCTGTTATTTGATCCGTGGCTGTTACCCTGGTTTGCAGAGTCGAATGTGCCGAGCCTCTGGGTGTCGATGCTGCCGAAACCGGCGGCGATTTTTCTGACGCACGATCACGATGACCACGTGGATCCTCGGACGCTGCTTCACGTCCCGAAGGATGTGCCGATCGTCATTCCCAGTCGGCGGAACCGTAAAAAATATTTTTATGACTACCTCCCGTTGCTCCGGGAATTGGGGTTCGCCCACATCATTGAACTGGCGCATGGCGAGACGTGGAATTTCGACGGCGGGGCCGTGGTGTCGGTCCCGTTCTATGGCGAAGACCCCTGTGACCTGGAGATGCCCAGGAATTGCTATCTCATCACGGATCGCGGGCAGAACGTGCTGGTGCATGCAGACAGTGGACCGACGAACAGCGGACGGTCGGCGATCAAAGAAGGTATCATTCAGCAACTGGTGCAGAAGTATGGCTCCCTGTCGTTGGTCTTGGCCTCTCAGCAGCAACTCCAAGAGATCCGCAGTTACGCTGCCCATGCGCCCCTGTCTCATCCGGGACTCTGGTTGGAGGTGGGTGAGAACGGCTACCTCACGAATAGTTATCTGGATGAGTTGTGTGCCACCGCGCAAGCGCGATTGTTTGTGTCCTACGCCACCGGGGGGGCGGACTGGTATCCCGATCACCTGTCATTCATGTTCAGCCAGCGCAATCCGGCACGCACGGCACTGCTGACGGCGAATTGGGAGCCGCCCGAAAAATTGAAAGATCTTCTGGCTCAACGTGATTGCCGGTATCATCGCGCTCATGCGCTGGATCTATTTCGCGGTGCGGGCGACGGGTCGGTTCAGGTCGTCTCGGCGGCCGAGGCCTTGGCGCCTCTGTCGCTCTATCGACTCGATCATGGCGAGCCGGCGTTCATGAAGCGTGGCGGGAGATAATCAGTCAGGAAGGGGAAGAGTCGCTATGGGGTCTGCACAGGGTGTTGTGCTCGTCACCGGCGCTGCCGGGTTCATCGGGTCGCATGTAGCCAGGCGGTTGCTCGATCGTGGCGATACCGTACTTGGCCTGGATAATCTGAACGACTACTACGATGTCCGGCTCAAAGAGGCGCGCCTCGCGCGGCTCCGTTCGCATCCGCAATTTCAGTTCGTGAAGCTGGACCTCTCCGATCGCGCCGCAATCGCCGCGTTGTTCGAGCAACATCCCATTCGGCGCGTGGTCCATCTGGCGGCACAGGCCGGGGTCCGGTATTCACTGGTGAATCCCCATGCCTATACGGCGAGCAATATCGATGGGTTCCTGAATATTCTGGAAGGCTGCCGTCATCATAAGGCCGAGCATCTAGTGTATGCCTCCACGAGTTCCGTCTATGGCGGTCACACGAAGATGCCCTTCTCGGTGCATGACAATGTCGATCATCCCGTGTCGCTCTATGCCGCTACGAAGAAGGCCAATGAGCTGATGGCCCATTGTTATGCGCACCTCTACCGATTCCCGATCACGGGATTGCGTTTCTTTACCGTCTACGGGCCATGGGGACGACCGGACATGGCGCTCTTTCTGTTTACGAAGGCCATTCTCGAAGGCAAGCCGATCGATGTGTTCAATCACGGCAAAATGCAGCGCGACTTCACCTACGTCGACGATATTGCCGAAGGGGTCTTGCGCACGCTCGACCGGCCGGCGCAGGCAGATCCAGGCTGGGCGAGTGATAACCCTGATCCGGGCAGCAGCTCCGCTCCCTACCGGCTCTACAACATCGGCAATCACCAGCCGGTTGAGCTGTTGCGGTTTATCGAGGTGCTGGAACACACGCTCGGCAAGAAGGCCGAAAAGAACTTCCTTCCCCTCCAAGCAGGGGACGTGCCGGCCACCTATGCCGATGTCGCGGATCTCATGCGTGATACGGGCTTCAAACCCGCCACGTCCATCGAGCCCGGTATTGCGCGTTTCGTCGAGTGGTATCGCGAGTATTACAAGGTGTGAGAATTTTGAAGTGTTTCGATCGTTTGGTTTGAGATTGTCGCGAGAAGATTTGGCTAATGTGATGGATTGTAGGCATCCCGTCTGGTCGCTACTCCATTGAGAGTGGGCTGGGTTTAGAGAGAAACTCTCATTCATTCCTGCCCATGATGAGTCCCGCATGCCTGGCACTTTCCGGGTGAGCCGTCGCCAACTTTCCAGATTGCTGTTTGGTTTCCTGGTATGGCTGTACTCTGGCATGCCTCGTCCGGTAGGCACCCAAATGCCAATAGAACCGCGAATAGATGGGCACAAGCCATTGATCCTGGCTCCCGACTCACCTGACCTCTGGCCAGGATTTCGCCAGCAATTGATTGAATGGCGTGATCAGGCCAGACAAGAGTTGCAGTATGACGATGTCCGATACCGGGATGAATCAACATCGTGGGCACAGTCGAGTCTATCCAGTTGCTTCGTGATGTTGTGTGACGCCACTTTTTTTGATCATGAGCTGGGCCAATACCGGGTCAGAGAATTTCTCCAGCAGGCGCGGTCTGACTTTGGTGGTTTCGACAATTTGATCCTGTGGCATGCGTACCCTCGTATTGGCGCTGATGATCGAAATCAATTCGATTTCTATCGGGACATGCCTGGAGGATTGCAAGGCATACGAGATGTCGTGCGACAGTGCCATCGCTTCGGGGTACGAGCGTTCGTTGTCTATAAACCTTGGGATGTCGGGACTCGCCGGGAGGCATTGTCTGATGTTGCTTTGCTGGCTGAATTGGTTGAATTGACTGAGGCAGACGGGGTTTATCTCGATACGATGCCGGTCGCACCGGCCGGACTCCGCCAAGCCTTGGATGAAGTTCGGGCGGGGCTCGTTCTTGAAGGAGAAGGCGAACTGCCGCTTGTCTCTATACAGGATCACCACATGTCTTGGGCTCAACATTTTGAAGATAGTCATGCGCCAGGAGTGTTGAGGAACAAGTGGTTTGAGCCTCGCCACATGATGCATCAAACTGCTCGATGGAACCGAGACCACATACCTCAGCTTCATACTGCGTGGATGAACGGTGCCGGGATAGTGATATGGGAAAACGTATTCGGTTCATGGGTAGGATGGTCGGCCAGGGACCGTTCAATGCTCCGCGCACTGCAGTCCATCCAGCGTCGATTTTCATCCCTTTTTACGGGAGGGAGCTGGATCCCCCTCATCCCCACGGAACTCCCGGACGTATACGCAACCCTTTGGGAAGAATCTGGCGTCAGGCTCTGGACCGTCGTGAACCGGGCAGATCGTTCAATGTCCGGAACGATCCTGAATGTTCCCGTTGTGAAGGATGGACAGTATTTTGATGTAGTTGAGGGACGCGAATTATTCCCTCGGATTAATGGAGATATGGTCACCTTTGAAGGGACCATTGCTCGACGTGGGATCGCTGGGTTTGTGGCAGGGAATCGGACTGCCCTGGGCACGGACTTTAATGCTTTTCTTAAGATGAGACAAGCCAGCCATTCAGAGATAGATGAGAGAATGGAGGTGCCTCACCGAGCCGTTAATCTGCTGGGTCGAAAAGAGCGCCCTGACTATTCAATTGTCAGGGTTCCCTCTGGGATGGTGCTGATTCCAGCCGTGTCCTTCACCTTTCGTGTGAGATTGCGAGTTCGAGAGTGCGGTTTCTATGGGAACGAAATATCCCGAGAGGAGCTGTATGCCAACTTTCATAAACTTCGCATGTTCGAGCGTGCTGTCTCATTAAGCAGGTTTGCAATCGATCTGACGCCCGTGACGAACGCTCAGTATGCAGACTTCTTGCGCGATTCAGGGTACCAGCCCCAGCATACGAAGAACTTTCTAAAGCACTGGACAAATCGAACCCCACCAGTTGGCATGGAGGAACACCCAGTGGTGTATGTGGGTTTGGAGGATGCAAGAGCCTATGCGACCTGGGCTGGCAAGCAACTTCCAACCGAGGAAGAATGGCAATATGCTGCGCAGGGCGCTTCGGGATTGAAATATCCTTGGGGAGGGGTGATGGAGCCGGGACGATGTAACGCTGGCGAAACCGGTGCGACTACAAATGTCACGGCGTTCCCAGAGGGTCGATCTCCGTTCGGGTGCTATGATATGTGCGGCAATACGTGGGAGTGGACCGAAAGTGAACGGACGGATGGGCGCACACGGTTCTGTATGATACGCGGCGGTTCATACTATACGGCGAAAGGCTCTCATTGGTATATGGATGGAGGCCCTCAACCGTCAAATTTTGCCGCGAAGTTTCTGCTCATGTGGCCGGGTCTGGATCGATGTGCGACCATTGGGTTTCGGTGTGTAGTCCCGGTTGAGAAGTTGTAACGCATGTGTAGGCTAGCCTCCCGGGTGAATCACCTCCGACGCCCACCTGGTCTCGTAGTGCGATAAGAACCGGCAGAGTTGCTCAAATTCGTGCATGTGGTCTGCGATGTCCATGCAGAGGGGATGGGCGGTGATGGTGGCAATCCCCCCGAGTTGCTCGATCGTGTGAACTTGCTGCTCCACAGTTTCCCGCCATTCCTGAATCGTCCGTCGTCCGTGTGCCGCTGCGCTGCCGCTGCGCCTCTCCGCGTACTTGCCGTGCAGGAGCTGTTCGTGATCGGGCAGGGTATTAATCGGAAGTGACAGCAGTTCCTGACTCACGCGTTCCACGGCTGTGGTGTGTTCCGTGATTCGATCCGATACCAGTCGGATGCCGCAGTCCCCGAGCAGTCGGTAGGTACGGACATCGGAGCGGGAGGCATGGTTGCGCCAGACCGTGATCCGTTTCCCTGTGACGCTCTGGATGGCGGCGATCGTTTGCTCAATGTCCCGGCGTTGCATGGCGGCAGATCCCAGCGCCGATCCGCCGAGGGTTCGTGAGAGCCAATGCCGGACTGATTGAAAGGCACAGAAGGTGTGCCCGCCGAGCTCGGCGTTGGCCTGTCTGCTCAGGTTGCCCACCCCGTTCTGTTCTTCGATACAGGCCTTCCCGGTGATGAACATCGTGACCTTCACGTGATGTCGAGCGGCGATCTCGCAGTACCGCAGCGCCAACTGCACTTCGGTGTCTCGGGCATATGGTCTGTCGACATTGCGATAGGATCGATGGCGCACGTTACCGGTCAGGCAGACCATAGCGATTCCGATGGACAGGGTTCTTGCCGGCGTGTGCATTCTACATCGGCAAGCGGATTGAGATTGTGCTTCAGTAAGAGTAATCAGACTATTCGGGGGAATCAAGATTCATGAAGGTATGCAGCGGCTCGGGAAGTAGTGCGCTGAGGGAAATAGGCGGCTACGTCACCACTTGTCGCAGCTTGGAGCAAGGAGTAAATTAGAACATAGGTTCTCCGCTGTATGATGAGGGTTTCAGTGGACATGACTAGACATCGAGCGATTCGGTCGTGGCTCGTCGCAGGGATGTTGCTACTCGCATGGCAGGGGCTTGTGTCGGCCGAAGCGCCGCCGACCGAGACAGCGACGTGGAGTGAGATGCGTAGCCAATCATCCAACGCATGGTCCCAGACTCCGGTCATGAATGAGAGGCGCGTCGACATCTTTCGGCAGACGCCCACGTTGAGTGGTCGCTTGCAGGTTCGCGAGCAGACCCTCATTCCCTATGTCGGTGCTGGCTTCGGTGGGGGATATATGACGGAGCGGGATCGGGCTCTTGGTCCGGGGCCGGGACTTCCGCAGCAAAATCTCTCGGGCGACTCGTTGGGCAAGGGCATGATGCCGAACGAATTTCAGATGGGCATTCGCATTCCGTTTTAAGTCCTGCCGATTGTTTCGTGCCGTATCAGTGTACCCCTCCGCTCTCATCGCGTGCCTTGAACATTCGACGGGCGAGATCTGCCGGTTCCACTCCATCCAGGGTCGGGAGGACCAGGTGTGCCTCGACGAGTTGAGATGCCGGGTAGGTCGTCTCGATTGCGAGGACGTGCATGCCCGCCTTCAGGCCTGCGAGCACTCCTGCCCGAGAATCTTCGATCACCAGGCACTCGCTTGGCTTGAGCAACGGTGGCCGTGGCCTGTGGGCGTTCAGTTGCTTGAGCGTGAATGTATAGATCGCCGGGTCCGGCTTGCCGAGGGCGCAGTCATCCGCGGACACGATCAACTCAAATGCCTGTTCGATGGTGCTGCCGCTGAGTGCGGCAAGGATCTGTTCCCGTCGGCCGCCGGACGCGATCGCCAGCCGGTACGCTCCAGCCGCGCGCTGCACGAATCCGGTGATCCAGGGAAACAATGCCGGTTTGCGCAGAGCGGTATGTTCTCGGAACAAGCCGGCTTTTCGTTCGATAATCTCCGCATGAATCTCGGAGTCGCAGTTCCCATCCCGTCTCGTCAATAAGGCCGCCGTGCAGGTTCGTTCATCCATGCCCAGGTAGGTGCCGTAGTATTCCTCCTTACTTAGGCGGAGTCCCGCTTCCGCCAGCGCCTGCTGAAAGCAGTGCAGGTGGGGCGTTTCGTCATCGGCGATGACGCCATTAAAGTCGAAAATGATCGCGCGCATAGGAGGCCGTCTACTCTGATCTGCTCTGTGGGTGCGTCACTGTAGCCGACCGGTCTCCCCCGAACAAGCGGTTCTGCTTGTTCGGGGGAGAGCCCTACGGTATGCTGCGCGTTCGGCACGCAGCATACCGTGCCTGATCCAGCCACAAACGGACCCCGTGACACGATGAGTGACTACGCAGTTCTCGGCGATCTCCTGGTGATTTATACGGTGTCCACCGCGGTGGTCTTCGTGTTTCATCAATTTCGCCTGCCGTCGATCGCCGGGTTCCTCGTGGCTGGTGCGTTGATCGGCCCGCATGGGCTGCATTTGATCCCCGATGTCTCACAGGTGCAGGTCCTGGCTGAGATCGGGATTGTGTTGCTGCTCTTTACGATCGGGATGGAATTTTCCTCCGCGCACTTTGCCGCGGCCCGACGCATTCTCCTGGTTGCCGCGCCGGTGCAAACCGGGGGCGTTCTTATCCTGGCGATGCTCGGGGCTTTGGCGGTGGGCCTCTCGTATCAACAGGGGATTTTCTGGGGTTTTCTCCTTTCATTAAGCAGCACGGCCATTGTCCTGAAGGCCCTTTCTGAGCAGGGTGAAAGTGATTCGTTTCACGGTCGCGCCACCGTGGCGATTCTGATCTTCCAGGATCTGGCCGTCGTTCCGATGATGCTCGTCACGCCGATCCTCGGCACTCCGAGCGGGAGTGCGATGGGGACAGTCCTGATGACGTTGGTCAAGGCGGCGGTCGTTGTCGGATTGATCGTCGCGGCGGCCTGGTATCTCGTCCCGCGACTCCTGCGCCATATCGTTCGGAGTCGAAGCCGGGAGCTGTTTTTGCTTTCCATCATCGTGCTCTGTCTCGGTATTGCCTGGCTGACGTCGCTGGGGGGACTCTCGCTCGCGCTCGGTGCGTTTATTGCCGGATTGGTCATTTCGGAATCCGAATACAGCCATCAGGCGTTGGCCGAGGTCCTGCCGTTCCGTGACAGTTTCAATAGCCTGTTTTTCGTATCGATCGGCGTGTTGATGGACTTGCGGGTGGTGCTGGCGCATCCCTTCATTGTGTTAGGCCTGTTGTTGGCCGTCATTGTAGGAAAACTGATCACCGGGAGCGGGGCGATGGTGGCGGCTGGGGCTCCGCCCAGGTCATCGGTGCTTGTCGGGGTGGCGCTTGCGCAAGTCGGGGAGTTTAGTTTTATCCTGGCACAACAGGGGCAGGATGCCGGCTTGTTCACCGGGGACCAGTATCAAATGTTTCTGGCGGTGTCGGTGTTGACCATGGTGGTGACGCCGTTCTTGATGCAATGGGCGCCCCATCTGGGGCGGCGAATCGAAGCGATGCAACGCGTCCGTGGCTGGATGCCGGCCCGCACCGCCGCCCACGTGGAACACACGGAGAGTTCCCAGATCCGGATCAAGGACCATGTGATTATTGTGGGATACGGGCTCAATGGTCGAAACCTCGCCCGCGTCTTGAGCGAAACGGAGATCCCTCACGTAGCGCTCGATCTGGACGGCGAAACGGTGCGCCGCGAGGCGCGTCATGGCGTGCCGATCTACTACGGCGACGGGTCGAACGCCAATGTGCTTCGGCATATGAAAATCGACGATGCCAAAGTGCTGGTCGTGGCCTTGTCCGATCCGTTCACGGCTCGGAGAACGGTGAAAGTGGCCAAAGGATTGAATCCAAAGCTCCACATCGTCGTGCGAACGCGATATTTGCGGGAATTGGAAGAATTGCATCAATTGGGTGCGGATGATGTGGTTCCGGAAGAGTTCGAGACGTCGATCGAAATCTTTGCCCTGGTGCTGCGTACCTACAGTTTGCCGCAGGAATTTGTGGCGCGAAAAGCGGAGCAAATCCGGCGAGAAGGGTATGCGTTGCTGCGTCGGAGCGAGATGCCGGAGTTGGCGCATCATCTCCGCGGAGGCACGTTGACCGATGTCGAGGTGGAAACGTGCCGAATCGATGACGAGGCTCCGGCGGTGGGAAAGTCGTTGACGGAATTGTCCATTCGCCCGCGGACCGGAGCGTCGGTGATCGCCTGGACTCGCAGCCAGGTCACCCAGTCGAATCCGGCTGAAACCGTGCGGTTGCAAGCCGGAGACGTCGTCACGTTGCTCGGATCCCGCGACCAGATTCGTCGCGCCATGGCGCTCTTAAATGAGCCCAATCACGGCACGAGTCACCAGCTCAACTAGCGCTGTCGGCTAACTTCTCCAGCGAAGCGTCACGCGGTCTTTCAGCGGATGGTCTAAGGGACGTCCGGTTTGGATGGCGGTGAGATGGGCGGCCTTTAGTTTGTAGTACCACTTGGCGGGCGTATCAGCGTCATCGATCAGCATGAGCGACGGTTTGTATTTCAGTCCCACCGCTTGCCGCTCCATGGCTTGCTTGTCCTGCTTCATGAAGATGTTGGCAAAATAACGGAACAGGGGCTTGGCAAAGGGCAGCCAGGGGAGGAGGTTCCAGGCGGCGGCAAAATCGATCCGGCATTGCTGCTCGCCGATGGGCGTGACCGTGGCGCGCGAAGAGACGTACATTGAGCCGCATTGCACAAACTCGAAGCGTTGGTTGGGGAGCACGAAGTCGATGGTCGTCGTTAAGGGCCCGCCGTAGAGTCGGTTGAGGAGCTTATAGGGCCCGCTGTTCTTCGAGGGGGCATGTGGAACCATGCGGAACCCATTGGGGATCGGCTCGAAGGTCTTGGCTTTGTCGTGCATGCTGGCTTTGGTCCGCCACCAGGAACTCTGATGTACGAAGGGGCCGTGGGCCGGGTCCATGAGGCCAACGATGCCGTCGTCGATCGTGCAGTCTAAAATCGTCGAGATCTGGATCATGCGATAGGGCTCGGACGGCAACGGGAGGCGTGGGAGTGCCGGAACCGGTTGTTTCGGCTGCTGTGGATCGGGGAGAAACACCCAGATGTACCCATCCTGATCCTGGCAGGGATAGGATGTGATGCCGATCTTGTCGGGTTGTAACGGGGATCCTTCCACGAGTGCCGGAATATGGCGGCAGCGGCCGCAGGTGTCGAACTGCCATCCGTGATAGGCGCACTCGACACGCTCTCCATCAAAGTGTCCGAACGAGAGCGGCATGCCGCGATGTGGGCAAATGTCGCGTATTGCCGCCACCTTGCCGTGCTTGTCGCGGCAGATGAGAATCGGGTGTCCTAACATCACATGCGGTTGCATTTGGCCGACAGCCAGAGATGTGCTCGTGCTGGCTGGGTACCAGAAACCGAAGAGCGGGGCGCTCTTACTTGGTTTGAGTTCGGTGATGAGGTCTGTGCTCATAAGTAAGGCAGTGGCCAGATTTGTCTCGCTGAGTGAGATCGTTTGTCACCGAATGGACTATAACGGCGGGCCTGCAACAGGTCAAGCAACCGGCGGCATAGGGCGAAGGCTGCAGACGGCACGATCTGGATCGCCCCCCCGCTTCTGACTGCCTATTTGACCGCCCATTTCTTGACAAGAAAAAGAAGCGCAGACTATAGTTAATTTCCATCGCAGGTGACTCCATATCCCTACCCCGAGAGACGAGGTGCCCTCATGACAACCGCACAAATCGAGCCGACGGCTGCGCTGGCGGAACTTCGCGAGTCGAAGACGGATCGGGTCACGATCGTGCTCCTCAGCGGAGATCTCGATAAGGCCATGGCTGCGTTCATCATTGCCACCGGCGCAGCAGCCATGGGGATGCAGGTGACGATATTTTTTACGTTCTGGGGCCTCAATACGATCAGGAAGAAAGGCGCGAGTAGTTCAGCGTCTGACTTGCTGCGTCGGATGTTCGGGTTCCTCAACAAGGGTGGAGCCGATACGTTGCCCCTCTCGCGTTTTCATTTCTGGGGGTTGGGTACGAAGATGATGCAGGTGGTGATGAAGCAGAATCGTATGCCGGGCGTGCCGGAGTTGATGCAGATGGCGCTGGACCTTGATGTTCGCTTCATTGCCTGCACGACGTCCATGGGATTGATGGGCATTACGAAAGATACGTTGATCGACGGAATCGACCAATTCGCCGGGGTGACCACCTATTTGGCCGAAGCCAAGCAGGGCAGTGTCAATCTGTTCATATAAGCAAGGGGCTGAGGGGGCGGCATGATGCAGGCTGATGTGAAACTCGATACGCTCGGGTATTTTTGCCCGATGCCGATTATTTTGACCTCGAAGAAGATCAAGGAACTCACGATGGGGCAGGTGCTGGAAATCGTGTCGGACGATGAAGGCATCAAAAAGGATATGCCGGCCTGGTGTGAGACGACCGGCCACGAAATGGTGGGGCTCGAAGAGGAACAGAGTGCGTCCAAGCGGATCTATAAGGCCTTCGTCAAGAAGACCAAGTAGGGGCGGCGACAAGCGCGCGGCCGCGGGGCCACCATGTGAGTAACGCCGGAGGGCATGGTTACCAGCCTCCGGCTTTTTTATTGCCTCAGCCTTCCAGGACGGACCGGGGCGGGCCGGGTTGGGTGAGAGAGGGAACGTTGTGAGCCAGGTTGTTGAATGTGTCCCGAATTTCAGCGAGGGACGGAACGCCGAAATCGTCGACGCGTTAGCGGGAGTGGTCCGCTCAGTGCCCGGTGCTGTCCTGCTGGATTACACGAAGGACCCGGACCATCACCGGGCCGTGGTGACCTTCGCCGGTCGGCCCTACGCCGTGGCTGAGGTGGCCTTTCAGATGGTGCGACGGGCTTCCCAGTTGATCGATCTTCGAACCCATCACGGCGAACATCCGCGCGTCGGGGCGACGGATGTCATCCCGTTCGTACCGATTCGTGGCGTCAGTATGCAGGAGTGTGTGCAACTGGCTCGCATGGTCGGCCAGCGTATCGGGAATGAGCTCAAGATTCCGGTGTTCTTGTATGAACAGGCGGCGACCACCGCCGAGCGGATACAGTTGGAGTGGATTCGGAAGGGTGGATTGAAGGGACTGGCCGACCGGATGGCCAGCGATCCTGCGTGGGCGCCGGACTTCGGCCCGACGCATCTGCACCAGACAGCCGGGGCCACAGTGGTGGGAGCACGGTGGCCGCTGATTGCGTTCAATGTGAATTTGAAGAGTCGCGATCTTTCGGTTGCCAAGGCCATTGCCAAGTCGGTCCGTCAGTCGAGTGGCGGGCTGCCGTTCGTCAAAGCGATCGGTGTGGAGCTGACGAGCCAACAACTCGTGCAAGTATCGATGAATCTGACGAACCATGAAGAGACCCCGCTCCATGTCGTGTTTGCGGCGGTGCAGCATGAAGCGACGGCTCGTGGTGTGGAAGTGGCCGGCACGGAGATCGTCGGATTGGTTCCAGAGCAGGCCCTCATGGAGACGGCGCAGCAGACGCTCTGTCTCACGCAATTCGACGGGCGACAGGTGCTTGAGGCGCGATTGGACCGCCCCGAATCCCGAGAGGCGATGGGGCGGCTGGGCCTGTCGCAGCCATCCAAAGAGGTATCGCCTGTGTCGACGAAAACCGGGGTGGCGGCGGGGAAGGCGGCAGAATCTCAAGGGGTGACCGGGGGCAGCGTGGGGGCTGAGTCGGCGGCGTTCGCGGCCGGGTTGGGAATGATGGTGGCCAAGCTGAATCGTGCGCACGCGGTTGGGGCGCGCTTGGCTGAGATTCGCACGCGCCTTCACGAACTAGCGGAAGCGGATCGAGAGGCCTATGCACAGGTGCTGCAGGCGAGAAAACTTCCGATCACCCATCCGGATCGTCCGCTCCAACTCTCGTTGAACTTGCTGGGGGCGATCGAAAAGCCGCTGGAAATTGTGAAGGTGTCTTGTGAGCTCATCCCGCTCCTACGTGGTCTCTTGGCACAAGCGAAACCGGAGCTTCAGCCGGATCTGAAGATGGGGCTGGGACTCGCCAATGCCGTCATCGACGGGTGCCTTGGGATGATCGAAGAGAACATGAAAATCCAACCAAATCAGCTACTTATTGCATCGATTCGTGGGCGTTTTTCAGCGGTGGAACAAATGCTTGTGGATGCGAAATCGCTATGCTACACTCCGCCCTTCGATTCGTGGGCGCAAAACATGTTGAATATTCTGAAACTTCGGTGAAAGAGAGTCGAAGGTAGCTGACGATGGAAATTAAGGTTTTCAATAACAACGTCGAAAAAGCCCTGAAGGTCGCCAAGAAGAAATTGGCGGGCGAAGGATTGTTCCGAGAACTGAAGCGCCGCCGCTACTACGAAAAGCCGAGCGTTCGGAAGAAGGCGAAAGAGCGAGAAGCTCAACGTCGTCGGCAGAAGTGGCTCGCGAAGCGACGGCCCGAATAGACGTCAGGCGCTCGTTCCATCCGACGACTCGTTCGACCACTCCCTGTTGAGTTCTCCACTCCCGCAGATCCATGCAGGCGCAAGAGATCCACGCCGTCATCCGAACGGTCAAGCGGGAAATTTCCCGCTGGCCAGATCCGGTTGTCGGCGTCGTGGCTAGACAGTCAGGCCGTGATCCCTTCCTTGTATTGATTGCCTGTCTCCTCAGTCTACGCACCAAAGACAAGACCACAGCCGAAGCCAGCGCGCGGCTCTTTGCCTTGGCGTCCACACCGGCCGTCATGCAGAGGCTGACTCTCCCGGTCTTGGAGCGCGCCATCTATCCCGTCGGCTTCTATCGGACGAAGGCCAAGCAAATTCAGCAGATTTGTAGCCAACTTCTTGAGCGGTATCATGGTCGGGTTCCGGACAAGATCGATGAATTGCTGACTCTGCCGGGGGTTGGGAGGAAGACGGCCAACCTGGTGGTGACCGTCGGGTATGAGAAGCCCGGGATTTGCGTCGATATTCATGTCCATCGGATCAGCAACCGATGGGGGTATGTGCAGACCAAGAGTCCCGACGAGACAGAAACAGCACTGCGCGAAAAGCTTCCCCGCAAGTATTGGATTACGTTCAACGACCTGCTCGTGCCCTACGGGCAGCACCTGTGTCAGCCGGTCTCGCCATTCTGCAGCCAGTGCAAGATCGCCGCCTATTGCGGTCGAGTTGGGGTGACGCACTCCCGCTAGCCATGAGAAGGGAGTAGCCGGTGCACATTGGTGATCGTCGGATCGACGTCAACCCATGAGCCGGATCTCCTGAAAGTTCACTACAAAGTTTGACGGAGTTGCGAGTCTGCACCTTCCGTGTAGAATGACATGCCAGTCGAGTCTGTAGCCCTTCACGGGAGGAATCCATGGAAAACGTGTCCAAGTACAACGAGCTGCTGATGACTTATGTGATTGCGTTCGGGAGCAAGGTGCTCGGTGCTATTGCACTCTGGGTGATCGGGGGGTGGGTTATTACGCTTGCCGGCGGACTCACGTCTAAGGCAATGGGGGCGCGGAATGTGGATCCGACGCTGACTCGCTATACCGAGGCGGTCGTCAAGGTCGCACTGCGTATCGCTCTGATCATCGCGATACTGGGCGTCATGGGTGTGGAAACGACCTCCTTCGCGGCACTCTTGGCGGCGGCCGGTATTGCCATCGGTGCGGCGTGGTCCGGCTTGTTGGCGAATTTCGCTGCGGGCGCGTTTTTGATGGTGCTTCGTCCGTTCAAAGTCGGTGACATGATCACTGCCGGCGGCGTTACTGGCGATGTGCTGGAGATCGGGGTGTTTGCCACCACACTTCAGACCGGGGACAACGTGCGCGTGTACGTCGGGAACAATAAGATTTTCTCGGACAATATTGTGAACTACAGCCAAAATCCCTATCGCCGGGTCGATTTATCGGCTCAGTTGGCGCATGGCGTCGATTCTGGATCGGCGGTTTTGCAGATGAGGCGTGAAATTTCCGCGATCCCCAATGTGTTGACTACCCCGCCGCCCGATATCGACGTGGTCGGATTTACGCCATCGGGAGCACTCCTTGCCGTCCGCCCCTACTGTGACAACAAACACTACTGGCAGGTGTTTTTCGATACCAATCGGGCGATCGAACGCGTGGCGACGGCGGCCGGATGGCCGACACCGGCTCCGGTGCACGTTGCGGTAACCCGGCATTAGTCGGGGCGATGCCGTGCGCTGCATCCGGTGACGGCATCTGTTTCGACGATGGTTGCGGGCTGCCGCCGTGGCGTTATCCGACTGTTCAAAAAATCAAACTCTTCTGTCCCAGGATGAGTAGAGGTGATACTCATGAAGTGTCTCATGAGTGAGGCATTCGATCCGATGGGAGGGGAGACGTATGCTGATCAAAACAACAGGCAGCCTGGGATGGGCACTGTGTCTTGTGGTGGCGGCGGAACTGTTGAGCAGTGGATTTCCGGTGGACAGTCAGGCCGAATGGTATGTGGCCGGGCAGGCGGGATATGCGATGATCAAAGATCCCCGCAATACGCCGGTGACTGGTGATCAAGCCGTCACTGGCATCCCGAACGGGACGATTTCGTCCCGACTCGATTTCGACAACTCGCTGATGCTCGGGGCCAAGGTGGGGTACTATTTCGAGACGCTGCCCTGGTTGGGCGTGGAAGCTGAAGTATTTACCTCCGCTCCGAACTTGAAGCAGCAAGTGGTGACCGACCGGGCTCCCGGTGTCGGCACGTTTCAGTACAATCAGCCTGGTGCGCATATTCAGGCTACGACGGTGGCGGCCAATCTGGTCGCGCGGTACCAGATGGGGGCTTTTGAACCGTACGTCGGCGTCGGCCCTGGGATCTTTTTTATTCGGTCCTCGCATCCGTCCTACGGGGCAGGGAAGCCCGGTTATGCCGATGCCGATGTCAGGCCGGGTCTGAACACGCAGGTGGGATTGCGCTATCGATTGACGGAGCATGTGGCGCTGTTCGGTGAATGGAAGGTGAACTACACTCGTTTCCATCTCGAGCCGCGCGGGCCCTATGGTGGCGTCAATGCCAACTATTTCGTCAATATCTTTGCGTTCGGGGTCGGCTATCACTTCTAGTCCACCTCCTCGTCGGTGACCCTGTGCCGACAGCATGAGGCCGACGCGAAAAGGTTGGGTTGAAGGATGGGCGTGGGGGCGTGAGATAGTCACGCTCCGAGGCGTCTGCACCGCCGCCGGCGAGTCGCTAAATGAACAATTTGGTTTCCGCTTGCGCGGTGAGCGAGAGAATGGAGGGGAGCCCGAGTACCTCGTCCACGTTGCGTTCCACCGCGCCGGCTTCCACCCCCATATATTCGAGGCCCGCGCTGCATGCGATGAGGCGAAACTGCCCGACGAGACGGGCTTCCTGGAACATCTCGGAGATCTTCGGGACCTTCTTCTCCTTCAGAAGCCGGGCGACCTGTTCCGCCGAGGCCGCATATTCGGGCGGAAAATCGATGTCGTCGATCTTTCCTTCTGCGAGTTTCTTAATCGTCCAGAACAGCAACACCACGATTACATCCTTGCCCATGGCGGCGGCGGTGAGCCCCAGAGTGGCGACCTGATGCAGCTTGTCGTACGTGGCGTTATGGGCGAAGAGAACGAACTTGGGTTTGTCGGCCATGGCGGCTATTGGACTTTCTGTCTGGTTTTGACGCTATTCACAAAATCGGTGATGGCCGCATCTACTTCGGTAGGTGTCATGGCGCGATCGTGCATTTCGCTCTCGTCGAGGAGGTAGCGCTCCCCGTCTTTTTCCTGCCGCACCACCACGGAATTTTCCGGTGTCACTTCCACCCGCATGAACCATTCTTTCCTGCCCTTGGTAATCACCACTTCTTTGCCGAGCCCGATTCGGGTGATGTCGATCTGCAAGTCTGATTCGGGGACGTTGTCAGCTGCCCGAACCGCTTGCCCGCCGAGTACAACGGGGCACAAGGAGAGTGCGAATGCGAGAGCGGCCAGGCCGGAGGTGTGGAGGCAGGCTCTCCTAAGTCGTGCGCTGCGGGGTCGTAAGGACAGCATGGTCCGGAATTATAGCTGGCGGAGTAGGCAACGTAAACCGGCTTGCCTCCGTTGCTCTTTCGGCCATGCGAAGCCCCATGCTAGGATGCGCCGGTGATAAGCGAAGTTCTCACGCAGATCGAGTCCTACGTGCCGGCGAATGTGCTGATCTGGTTTGCGGTCTCCTCCGTGTTCATGTTCGTGGGGACCTTGATCGCAATTCCCGTCATTCTCATGCGGCTGCCGGCGGACTATTTCGATGTCCGCATTCCGCGCCCCTGGATGGAGAACCATAATCCGGTCCTTCGACTGATCGGCCATGTGGTGAAGAACGTCGTGGGCGCGATCTTTTTGTTCGCGGGTTTTCTCATGCTGTTCCTGCCCGGACAGGGCGTGCTGACGATGTTGATCGGCCTCTCTCTGATTGAGTTTCCCGGCAAGCGGAGGGTGGAGGCCAAGATCGTGGGGCAATCCACCGTCCTCAGCACCATCAATGCCATGCGGGCCAAGTTCGATAAACCGCCGCTCATCATCGCGCCCGACTGAGCGCGCCGCGGTCGGTTCGATCCCTGCACGGGGCTCCATCGATTACGTTGTTTCAGCTATGCCCACACTCTATCTCATCGACGGGAGCGCCTACATCTATCGGGCATTTTTTGCCCTGCCCCCGCTCTCCAATTCCAAAGGCCTGCAGACGAACGCCGTCTACGGGTTCACGACGATGTTGTTGAAGGTTCTACGGGATCATCGGCCGGACTATGTGGCGGTGGTATTCGATGAAAAGGGGCCGACTCATCGTCATGAAGCATTTAAAGACTATAAGGCGCAACGGCCACCCATGCCGCAAGGTATGAGCGCGCAGATTCCCTACATCCATCGCGTGGTGGAAGCCCTGTCTTTGCCGGTCATCAGACAAGCGGGGTACGAGGCGGACGATCTGATCGGCACTCTGGCCCGGAAAGGGGAGGTCGAGGGTCTTGACGTCGTGATCGTCACCAGTGATAAGGACATGTTCCAACTGCTCACCCCCAAGACGCGCATTTTCGATCCGGTGAAAGATAAATGGTTCGGTGAAGCGGATTCGCAGGTGCGCTTCGGCGTGGAGCCGGCACGTGTGGTCGAAATCATGGGCCTGATGGGGGATGCCAGCGACAACATTCCCGGCGTCAAAGGTATCGGTGAAAAGACCGCGATGAAACTGATCGCGCAATTCGGCACCATCGAAGAATTGCTGAATCGGGTCGAAGAAGTCACGCCGGCGAAAACCAAGAACTTGTTGTTGGAGCAGGGTGAGCAGGCGCGGATGAGCAAGCAGCTCGCGACGATTCAGCTGGACTGTCCGCTTGAATTTGTCCCGGCCCAGTTTCAAGCGAAAGCGCCGCAGACGGAGACGCTTGTAAGCCTGTTGCGTGAACTAGAGTTTATGACGCTGGCCAAGGCCTTTCAGGGAGAGACGCCTGAACAGAATCGGCTGGGGGCTGATGTCGAACAGATTCACGATGCTGCAGCGGCGGACGCGTTTCTGAAGAAGCAACCGGCAGATGCGATGTTGGGCGTCTCCTGCGTCCTGACCGGTGAGCCGGGTGTGCGCGCTGATATTCAAGGCTGCGCGCTGGGTCGGTCAGATGAGCACGCGGCCTTCGTGCAGGGCGAGGCGCGTGGCTGGCCACGCCCACTCGTTGAGTGCCTGCTCGATGGAAGCAAGCTGAAAGCCGTGCAGGATCTCAAGCCGCTGCTGTTGGCGCTTCATCGACAGGGTGTCGAGATGCCGGGGCCTTATTTCGATACGATGGTGGCAGATTATCTGTTGAACCCGAATCGCCGGGCCCATACGTTGGAAGCCATCGCCATGGATCTGCTGACTTATCAGTTGGGTGCGGGGGAGCGCGACGATGCTAGTAAGGGCCCGCAATCCCTGTTCGATGTGGATGAGGCGCTGGTTCGTCGAACGGGCGAGGCGGCCGCTGTGACGGCGAAAGTGGCACCGATGCTTCGTGAGCGGCTGAAGGAGCAGGGGAGCCTCGCGCTGTTTCAAGACGTAGAGATGCCGCTCGTGCCGGTGTTGGCCGACATCGAACGGAATGGCTTCTTGCTCGATGTTGAGGGCCTGCAGGTTTTGAGCAAAGAGTTGGAGCGTGAGCTGGAGCAGATGGTGGGAAGTATTTACCATCTGGCCGGCGGCGAGTTTAATATCGGGTCGCCCAAGCAGCTCGCCACAGTACTCTTTGAGACCCTCGGCCTGAAGCCGCTCCGAAAAACGAAGACCGGCTACTCCACCGATGAAGACACCCTCACGCAACTCGCCTCGCAGCATGACCTGCCGGCACAGATCCTGAACTATCGAACGCTGACGAAACTTAAATCAACCTATGTCGATGCCCTGCCGCAGTTGGTGAATCCAGACACCAAACGGCTCCATACGTCGCTGAACCAGACGGTGGCGGCGACGGGACGACTGTCCTCGACCGATCCCAACTTGCAGAATATTCCGGTGAAGGGCGATTACGGCCTGCGCATCCGCGAAGCCTTCATCGCGCCGCCGGGTTATCAATTGCTCTGCGCCGACTACAGCCAGGTCGAACCACGCATTTTAGCTCACCTCTCGCAAGACCCTCGCCTGCTGCAGGTCTTCGAGAAGGGAGAAGATATTCACATGGCCACGGCCATGGAGATTTTCAATCTGCCTGCAGGAGAAGTCACGCGGGAGATGCGTCGCGCGGCGAAGAGCGTGGTGTTCGGGATTGTGTATGGCATCAGTCCGTTCGGCCTCGCATCGAACATCGGTGTGTCGCAAGCCGATGCCAAGAAATACATCGAGACGTTCTTCGAGAATTTTGCGGCCGTGCGGACGTTGATGGATCGCAATATCGACGACGGCAAGACCAAGGGCTATACGACGACCATCCTCGGCCGCCGGCGCCCGATCCCGGAATTGCAGGGTGGCGATCCCTCGCAGCGCGGTGTCGGCGAGCGCATGGCGGTGAATAGCCCGATTCAAGGATCGGCCGCCGATCTGATCAAGGTGGCCATGATTAAGGTCCATCAACGCCTCCAGAACGAATTGTCCCGCTGCAAGATGATCCTTCAAGTGCATGACGAGTTGATTTTCGAAGTGCCGGACCAGGAATTGGAACAGGCGAAGCAGCTTGTGAAAACCGAAATGGAAGCCACCGGCGCGGCGTTGGGTCTGTCGGTTCCGCTCAAGGTCGATCTGGGGGTGGGGAGCAACTGGCGAGTCGCCCATCCGTAGCAGGATGTTGAAACAGGCTGCCAGCGGCGTTCTCAGTCGCACGTCTTCCTGCGACGTACTCAAGCGGTACGCCTCAGTCGACGTCCTCCCTGCGGCCTTGCTGGCCAGTCTGTTTGAACATCCTGAACGAACGCGGGTGTTGTACAGAGCGTCAGTCGATACGGTTCAGCCTATGCCGCCTCGAAAGCGTACATTGACCATACCCGAACCGGAGTTTCAGGCATTAGTGCAAGAAGCGCTGGACGGCCTGCCCGACGAGTATGCCAAACTCATCACCAACGTTGCCGTGGTGGTGGAAGAAGAGCCCTCACCCGAAGTCCTCGCCGACCTGGAGATGGAGGAAGACGAAGATCTCCTCGGCCTCTATCAAGGTCTCTCTCTCGACAAAGAATCCTTCTTCCAGGCGGGTGGACAACTGCCGGCCAAAATCTCCATCTATCGCGGGCCGATCCTCCGACTTTGTCGCACCAAGAAAGAAGTCGTGCAGGAAGTGCGCGATACTGTCGTGCATGAGATCGGCCATCATTTTGGGTTTGACGATGACGAGATGCCGTATTAGCGGGATGGTGAAAAAGACGACAGTATCGCACCCGGGGCGATGCGAGCCGAGAGACCTTTGCCGTCACTACGATCGCCAGCGGCTGCATCAGAGCCTGGGCTATCTCTCGCCGCTGGAGTTCGAGCGACGGATCAGTGCCCCTTAACCTGGTGTCCACAAAACCCGGGGCCGCTCATCTCGACCCCTTTTATTCGTTCGTGTGCCTGACGCGGCGATACGGTTGACTCTGATCGCCTCCTCATGCGATCTCAGCAAAGACGGAGGCCCTGGCGCCCCCATTATCTTTCAGAAATTGAGTGCAATGGTTCGAGCCAATTTTAATGAAGGTGCGCTCTAGAAAAGGAGAGCTACGATGAGTACAAAACCTACAATCGTCCTAGTACACGGTTTCTGGGGTGGTGCTGCACACTGGAACAAGGTGATCGTCGAACTCTCGCGCAAGGGATACGACAAGCTGCGCGCGGTTGAACTAGCTCTGACCTCTTTGGCCGACGATGCCGAGCGCACACGCAAGATGGTGGCACAGCAGCAGGGTTCGGTATTGCTGGTCGGGCATTCATACGGTGGGGCGGTTATTACTGAGATGGGTGACCTTCCGAATGTAGTCGGCCTGGTCTATATCGCCGCATTCGCGCCCGACGCCGGCGAGAGCCCCGGCGGCCTCAGCCAAGCCACGCCGCCGGCCGCGATCGCCAATCTTGCGCCCGACAGCGATGGCTATCTGTGGATCAAGGCAGACAAGTTCCACGAGAGCTTCTGCCAGGATCTGACGGCCGACGAAGCCCTGGTGATGGCGGTGGCACAGAAAGCGCCGCTGGCCAGTACGTTCGGCGATAAAGTCACCGCGCCCGCGTGGAAGAAGAAGCCGTGCTGGTACCAGGTGTCCAGTGAGGACCGGATGATCCATCCAGATAATCAGAAGCACATGTCAGGACGCATGAATGCCCGCAAGGTCCTTACCCTAGCAGCGAGCCACGCGTCGTTGGCGTCGAAGTCGGTCGAGGTGTCGGGGCTCATCGACGAAGGAGCCCGCTCTTTAGCGTGAGCGTCCACTCCCAGAGATGTCTAGCAATTCGCGGACAGAGTGCACTCACCGATCTATGGAACACAGTGCCAAGAGGCAAGTTCGTGCGGGGGTATGTTGTATGGCTGATGAACCGGTTATGAATACAGCCGACTGACGATCTGATCGAAGTTGAAGAGCATCGCGTTGGTGCGGGTGTAGGCCGCGTGGCCGTAGTAGTGGTCGCGGATATTGGTTGAGCTGGTGCAGTCTTTATAATCCACCAGCAGGCACTGGCCTTTGCTCGGGATGCGTCCAGGATCGAATAATTCCACCATACTTCGTAAAGTCCTGCCGATCTAACGGTCGACAAGTCCGAGCGTCGTTTTCCAGCGGTCAACATACGACCAATTGATCCGTAAATCGGCCTGGCGCGCGCGAATTTTTTCTAAGTCAGCGCGGTCCTGGAGTCGCCCTGCCACCATTTTGAGGATGACGAGATCCTCGATCGACAGCATAGGGACTTGGAGCGTGCCAAATGGGACCGTCTGTCTCCTCTCCAATGCGGTTCGAAGATAGGTCGAGTCTGCCAGGAGGAAATCGATCACGACTTCCTGCCCGGAGCGGATTCCGACAATGCGCCAAATCGAGATCCCCTGAAAGATCATAGGGCTCGGATGGATGATGGTGGAGTCGAAAAGGGATGAGACGAGCGCCTGCATCTGTTCGCGTGAAGGCGGATCCAGCAGAATGAGGAGGTCGATGTCCGTGGTGGCTCGAGGCTCCACCAAGGCGCTGTAGGCCCAGCCTCCGGCGAGCGCGTAGGCGACGCCGCGTCGGTTGAAATCGGTAATGAGGTCGGAGAATGCTTGGACTAGGATTGGCTCTGCCGCCATGCCTGCTCTTTGGCCAGTCGAATTTCGTGCATGACCTGCGAGATTCCCTCGCCCGGTCCATTCCGTTGTTCGATGACGGCTCGGCGCAAGGCCAGCCCCAACTCCGTCAGTTCGACCGTGCGGCGCAAATTGTCGGCAATACGTATGTCGTCTGCGGATGGGGACGATGGTGACATAACCCAGGCTCCGAGGAAGCGCGGTCGCTGAAGAAGAGTCTACTCGACGATCCGGTCGGGAGCAAGCAGGAAGGCGCGCTCTGCCGATGTTCCCTCACTGGAAAAGGGCGGGACCAGATCGATGTGGGGTCCCAATTGCCTGGCGCGGCCAAAATTCAGGATCAGGAATACAGCCGACTGACGATCTGATCGAAGTTGAAGAGCATCGCGTTGGTGCGGGTGTAGGCCGCGTGGCCGTAGTAGTGGTCGCGGATATTGGTTGAGCTGGTGCAGTCTTTATAATCCACCAGCAGGCACTGGCCTTCGCTCGGGAACCGTCCGGCGCGTCGGGCACATTCCACCCAGCGCTCAAAACCATCGTAGGGTTCCAGCAATTCCCACACCGCCTTATTGGCGGCTTTGGCATTCTCAGCGGGGAGCGCATCGCTGCCGGCCACGGCCAGTTCCTGCACGTAGTCCCCGCCCCAGGCAATCGGCATTTCGACGGTGATCTGCGGCAGGTCCATTTTGGACAGCCAGGTTTTTCCATCTGTGCGCAAATTGCGATGGTTCACGATGTGAAGCAGTTTGCCGATGCCGGATGGATCCCAACCGTACCGCACCGGCGTGCCGAAGGTCACGATATCGAGGGCCACGCCATTGAGCAAGGTGCCATTGGTCAATAACGGGTCGATGCGCTGAATGGCCTGCGCATCCGGCGCGGGTGGATTTGCGGCGAGCAGAAGATCGAAGAGGGTCTTCCGTCCCGTGATCGGCGATGGGCAGAGGAGATTGGAGGCCAGCGCAAGGACGAGGCCGGCTTGGCCATGGGCTTGAATCAGGATACGGTCGCCGGGGCCCAGATGCTGCTCGCCGACGAGGACGCGCAAGCGGTCCAACAGTCGGCAGGCGGCCAGAGCGCGGCCGAGGTGATGGTGTTCGCTGGACCAAAGTTCCCGGATACAGGCGATGGGTGTGGCCAGTTTCTGATTCAAGGCTTTCCGGCATTGGTCGACCGTGGTGGTCGTAAAGTTTCCCGCGTCGCCGATCTGGCTGTCGAGCAGGGTTTTTGTGGCGTCATCGTTGGCTAGCGGCGGTTTCATGCCGCCCGGCAGCGGGGTGATGCCATTCGTGCCTTCCCGCATGAACGAGAGGAGCGAATCTAGCCCTGAAATGCCGCGTGAATAGCCTCGCTTGAGCCCGCCCACTTCATCGAGCCGTCCCAGACCAAACACATCGGTCCCAGGAATGGCGCCATGCAGAAACATGATCAGCCGCACACCGGCTTGTGACAGCTTCTGCCCGAGCTGGCTCATGGCGTCCTGCCAGGCCGGGGAGTCGGTGTCGGGCGGCGTGGTCCAGTCCGCGTAGGTCAGCCGGTCGCCCGGATTTTTGCGGGAGAGTTCGTCGTGCTGAAAATTGTTTTCAATAGGCATGGGAAGATTGTCTTACCCGAAACGGAGCGCGAAGTTCAATGGAGGAGCTGCAGATTCGATCCGGAAGGAGGTTCAACGATGCGCGGCTGTATCGGGCGTGCGTGAGCTCGTGGACGTCGGCGCAGGTGGGCGGGGCTTGGGCATGACGGCGGTGGCAGAACAGGTTTTCGCTGCGTCATCGGTGCGGCGTTCCACGATTCTGACACCCTGCAGATATTCCTGCACGATTTCCTCCCGCACGACCTCGATGTCTTGCTCGGCCTCACGACCGGTGCGTTCACGCAGGCGATCGGTGGCATGTTCCTTCACGAGCACTCGAATTTGTTTGGCGATATCAGCTCGGGCGGCGAGCTCGGAGACACGTTGGCAGACGAGTGTGCCTTTGCTCAAGTCGCCCTGTCCCTGGCCGGTCAGTAGTTCCTCCGGGCTGGATATGGCTTGCGCTAGGGTGGCTTGGGCTGTGCTCGTCGGCGCTTCCCCCTGCTCTCGTGTGTGGAGGTATTGGAAGGTCTGGTCGGCGTGGCCGCGTACAGTGGGAGCCGTCAGATCTGCAGCCAGCGTTGGTGATGCAAGCAGCAGCGCACAGAGAGGCCACCATCCTGCTCGAAGGGGTCCGGCGCTCAGTGACATTACGGCGTTCCTCCCTGGTTGTTTCCCTTATTGGGAACAATTTGTGAGGGTTGGGGTGGGACGGCCACCGGTTTCTTCGGTGCCTGGTAGATGATGGACGGTGGGGTTTCGCGAGGGGCACCGCTTGATGGTTGTTCCGCAGCAGGCGCGGTCTGGTCGACTCCCGATCGATAGGTATGGAGTGTGCGCGTTGTCGGTCGGCCGTTTGGCGGCGGGACTTGCCGATAGGTCGGCATCGTGCCGCGGCTGCCCTGCGGTGGTGGTGTTCCAGGCTGTGCTGGTACTTGAATTGCGCCTGGTTGGGCCGGTTGCTGCGGGACGACGGCATAGCCCGGCAAGAAGGGAACGGTATGGGGCACGGGCGGCCGCGGAGGTTGCGGCGGGGCCGGTGGGGTTTGGGCCCCCACGGTCTGTTGCGCGATGGCCAGGTGCGGATTGTCGGGGTTCAGCCGACTTGCTATCCCAAGCAAGGCGTAAATTTGCGCGAGGCCGGTCGTCGATGGAGAGGGGTGCGCGAATGGAGCGAGTAACACCCAGTCGGTCCAGGCTTGCGCGACCATCGCATCAGACTCCGCGCGGTTGAGCAAGTCGTTCCGGTCATGGCTCAGTGCTTGGACCTGTTCAGGCGAGCTGGCTGCGGCGAGGGCGTCGTTCGCTGCGTCGAGTTCCTGTTGCAACGATTCCACATCCCGTCTGAGCGCAAGTAACTGCTCACGCGCATCCTCGTTCTGGCGTAAGGTCGCAATGGCCCGGGCGACCTCGTCGGTGTCCACCTGTGCGGTGAGATCGACACGGACCATGACGAACTCCCCATCCAACGTGGTCGTGACGTGTTGATCGAGAATGAGCACCATTCCGGCGGTGTAGCTGCGGAGTTCATCCCGGGTGACATCCAGATCCCGCACGACCGTGACGCTTTCCAGATACGAGGCGACCTGTTCCAACGCCTGTCTCTTGGCCTGCTCGGTGGCCAGTCTGATCCCATCTGATTTGGTTTCATGATCGTTCATTCGATGTTCGCCAGTTCCGGTGACGAGTCGAACTTCGGCTTGGCTTGGGGTCGGACAGGTGAGGAACAGGGAGAGAGTGATGCAAAGGAGGCCGAGAAAAAGGCGGATGGACCGCGCTCGTGTGGAGGTGTCGGGGATGAAACGCGGGCCGCTGTCGAAACGGTTTTGGGGCATCGCCTCACCACCGCGGTGTGTCTGTTTGAGTAGGGGAGTCGAGCAGTTGGCCCGACTGGGTCAGGATACCATCGATCCCCCTCGGGCGCCATGAGTGGCGGGGTTCGCGCCTTGCCTTCGCGGAAAACAGCATGCTAAGGTATTTTCTCTTCACTTCTCGAAGGGTCGTATGGTGGGGCAGGTTATGAGTCGTATCCGCAGTATGATCACAATCACGGCGGCCTTCTGCATGGTCGTCGGCCTGGGTCTGGCACTCGGGGCGCCCTCGTCCCAATCCGTTGCGTTTGCGGCACGCGGTGGGGGCGAAGCGGCAACTCCCGCTCAGGTCGGTACCACGGAGCACGTCATTCTCTTCGTGTTGGAAGGGTTGGGCCAGGAATCGCTTAAGAGTGGTGCGATGCCGGTCTTGTCGTCCCTTGTGAAGGACGGGGCTGTGACCTGGTCTGCCATGGCGGTGGCGCCTGCGCGCCGGTTGCCGACGATGGCATCGCTGGTGACGGGCATGCCGGTCGCCAAACACGGGATCACGTGGAACGTGTTTGAATTTAGTCGTGGATATCCCCGCGCGCCGACAGTGTTTGATTATCTGGACCTGAGCGGCGGCCGGGACAGTGCCATTTTCTATATGGATGAGTCGTTGTATCAACTTGCGAAGCCGGAGCCCTACACGGACTATCAAATGTGTGGTCCGCTGCGGGCCGAATGTAATCCTGACCGGTTGATCGGTTATGTCCGGGATTATTTCAAGAAGGCGACGAGTGGGTCTGGTTACGGTCATGCCATTCCGTCGTTGCCGCATCTTCTCGTGGTCCATTTGCCGACTCCAGGGCGCGTCGGGGAGGCGCAGGGTTGGAAGTCGGCTGCGTACAAAGACGCACTCAAGACGGTTGATAAAGCAATGGGGACGGTGCTCGATTTATACCGGGAACATGGTTTGATCAAGCAGACCACGGTGTTCGCCACCTCGCTGAGCGCATTTGGAGAGACGCAATTCTCGGCCGGCGAAGTCTCGGGTGAGCAGGCGAGTAATGTTCCGGTGGTGCCATGGATTGCCTCCGGCGTCGGTATCAAGGCTGGGCATACGATTCGCCAGCCGATGTCGATTATCGATACGGGCGCGACGGTGATGCGCGCGCTCGGCCTCACGACCTATACCGAATGGGAGAGTCACCCGGTCGAAGAAATCTTCAAGACCGCGTTCGTGGCTGCTCCTGTCAGTCCACTCCTGCAATAGAGGACCGATGCATTCATCATCGCACAGAGGATTCGCCGGACGGCAGGTGTACTTCTGGATCCTCGCGCTGGCGTGCGTACTGTTGGTTGGGCAATCGGGACGGCTCTTGGCGGCCGGTCCTCCCCCTGCGTACGGCAAAGAGCATCCGATTACCATCGATCCGACTCCGTTGGTGCCGCAATCCTGGTGGCAGATTCCTGGCGTGACGCCGCCGCTCTGGGTCTTGGACCCGGAGACCTCGGATGCCTACCGGACAACCGAAACGCGCGAGCTGAAGCTCAAGCCGGGACAATACAAGTTCATCAGTTTTACCTTCGACTTTCCCTTCACGGTGAGTTTGGACGGGAAACTGGAATACTCCAAGTCACTCGATCAATGTGTGGAGGGCCGCGGGACTCAGACCCTGGTGGTACGGTGCAAACGCACCTATCCCCATGGCGGTCAACGTGATGCCTATTACGGGAATAGTGAGGTGGGTGATGGCACAGGCACTCGATGATCTGCTGGATTCCCTCGAAGATGCGGACGACGCCACGCGTGAAGAGGCGGCGAAGGCTCTCGCCGAGTTAGCGAATCCGGCCACGCTGGATGCGCTCATTGGCGCTTGCAGCGATGAGTTTTGGTCTGTGCGGACTCGTGCCGGATGGGGCGTGGCCAAGATCGGCGGCCCGAAGGCGATCGAAGCGCTGATCGTACTCTTCAACGACCCGATCATGGAAGTTCGCAACGAAGCGGTCGCGGCCGTGGTCTCGCTTGGCGTGGGCCAGCTGGATCGGCTGCTTGCCGCGATGAAGGATGAGCGGTGGCGGGTTCGGGAGCATGCGGCCAAGGCCTACGGGGATCTCCATGATTCGCGCGCCGTCGATGCGCTGGTCTTTGCCTGCCGGGATCGCGACGGAGCCGTGAAGAGTGCCGCCGCGGAAGCGCTGGGAAAAATCGGCGATCCGAAAGCCATTCCCGCGCTGGTAAAACTATTCCGTGATTCATCCAAGATCGTGCGTGAAACCGCCGGCATTGCCCTGGTGGCGATCGGGCAACCCTCCGTCGATTTGTTGCTCGAGACATTGAAGGACAAAGATTTCGTCGTGCGTTGTCATGCGGCTCGTGCATTGGGCGGCATGACGACGGACTATCAAATCGGCCGGAGCTGGGTGCAGGAGCCGCGTGTCGTCGATGCCTTGATCGAGGCGTTGAAAGATCCCGATCGCGCGGTGCGCGAAGATGCCACGATTGCGCTGGGTATGATCGGCGATCCTCGTGCCATCGATGGATTGCTGGAAGCGATGAAGGACGGGGCGGTGAAGCGCCATGCCATTGCGTCGCTGGGTATGATCGGTGATCCTCGCGCCCTTCCTGCCGTCTTAGCCGCCCTCAAGGGAAAGGGTGTGCGTCAGGACGGCACTCCGACCCCCGGGTGCATCGTCAGTGAAGACGCATTTATCAAGGAGGCGGCCGCGACGGCGCTCGGTCATTTCCGCGACCCACGCGTCATTCCGGATCTCATCATGCTGTTGAAGGACGGGGTGTTACGTGAGAAAGCGGCGGCGGCGTTGGTGTTAATCGGTGACTCCGCCATCGAACCGCTGATCTCCTTTCTCTACGATCCCAAGGCTTCGGAAGTGGAGGCCGAAGGTGAACGCGTCCTTTCCTACGCATCCGTCCGGCTGACGGCGAAAGATTCTTTGCGGTTACTCGTCGTTGAAACGTTGGAGCACCTTGGGTGGACGCCTCCGGATGAAGAAACGTCGGTAGACTCCAGCCAAGCCGATAATCTTCGCGTCGACCGCCCCCTGGGCGATATCGGCCGGTTTGGTCCGAGCGGAGATTTTGCCAAAGGATCGGTGCGGTAATCTCCGGTTTTCTCGCCCGGGATTTCTGTCTCGGAACGAGTATCTCCGGCGGTCCTACCGGCTGTGCCTTTCTGTGTGGAAGGGCGGTGCGGAGGGCGCTTCGATGTCAGGTTGCCCGGCCGACCCCGCGGTGACCCCCTAAAAAATTCTGTGTGAAGGTCGATGGCCTCACCAGAGGCCGAGGTACCATGGCCGACACTGTCACTGAACAGATCGCAGCGTTGTCGGACGAAGATTGGGCGATTCGAGAAGAGGCTGCGACCCTGCTGGGCGAGCTCAATGACGCTCGGGCTGTTCTGCCACTGACAAAGATGCTCCGTGATTCCGATCGGGCTGTCCGTGAGGCCGCGATCGGGTCGCTCTCCTCGCTTGGCTCCGCGTCGGTCCCTGCGTTGGCCACCTGTTTGGCGGATCCGGCGTTGCAGGTGCAGGAAGCGGCTTCGGCCATCTTGGCCTCGATTGCCGATGCGCGGGTGTTTCGCCCGTTGGTCGAGGCCCTGGGTAGTCGCGATTGGATCGTGCGTATGCATGCCGCGAAGGGGCTGGGACGGATCGGCGATCCGGAAGCCGTCAACGTCTTGATGCCGCTTTTGCAGGACAAGGTCAAGGCTGTTCGCGAGGAGGCCTCCGGTGCGCTGGCCGCCATCGGTGCCGCCGCCGTGTTGGGGTTGATCCAAGCCCTGGAGCACGATGAATGGTTGGTTCGCCTCCATGCGGTGGAGGCGTTGGGGAAGCTGAAGTCTCCGGACTCGGTCGATCCGTTGCTGCGCGCGCTGTTTAATGAGCGGGACTCGGCGATTCGCGAAGATGTGGTGCGGGCCTTGGGTGCGATTCGGGATGCGCGGGCGGTCGATTATCTGGTGACGGTCATGAAGGAGCCGGGGTTGCGGCTGTTGGCCGTCGAGGCGCTCGGCCATATCGGCGACCCTCGTGCCGTGCCTCTGCTTCGGCGGGTGGTGGAGGGGGTACCGCTGGGCGAGCCTCGCGACACGGCCACTCCCTGTGCCGATGGGTGGACGGACGAGATGGCGACCATGGGGATGGCGGCTCGTGCGTTGGGCATGATTGCCGACGGAGTGGCCATACCGTCTCTCATCGTGGCCTTGCGCAATACCATTACGAGGTCGGAGGCGGCTGCGGCGTTGACCAAGTTCGGACCGGCGGTGATTCCGTCGTTGTTGCCGATGCTGGCCAAGGAGCAGGACGAAAATATTCGGTATCACGTTCGAGAGACGTTGACGGCTGTTGGTTGGCGTCCAGGGCGGGTCTGATAGGGAAAGAGTTCGTGATGGGTGATGTCGCTGCGGGTAGTCAGCCCCGGCACTCACCGAATCAGAAAACCTCGCACTCGCGAACGAGAAACATGTCCAAGGAAAGTATCGATACACTGGTTTCTGAACTCACCCACGAGGAAGAGTGGCGGCGTATGCGGGCGACGGCGGCCTGCTTGGCCGGTGGACCTCGGGCGGTGCAGGCGTTGACGCAGGCGTTGGAAACGGGCGATGTGGCCCTCCGAGCTGAAGCGGCGGCGATGTTGTCGCGGATCAAGGATCCTGCAGCCGGACTGTCGTTGGTCGGGTTGCTTCGGGATTCTGAAGAGACCGTCCGGCAAGCCGCCTTTGCAGCTCTTGAGCAGATGGCCGGCAACCTGGATGACGAGACTGCCGCAGGTCTGGTACGCAACCTCCACGAGTCTCCGGATGAGGATGTGCGCAATCGGGTTCGGCAACTCCTGGGCGTGATCCCCAATGCGATCACTCCCCTGTGCGAGATGTTGACCCATCCGGAGGTTGAAGCGCAGACGACTGCAGCGATGATCCTGGAACATTTGCTGGATCCGCGCTCGGCGGACGGCTTGATCGATGCCATGTCGTCCCCTGCGGTGCGTGACACCGCGGTGCGGACACTGAAGAAGCTGGGGGCGATTCGAGACCGGATCGATGCGACGTTTAATGCTTTGCGCGACGTGGAGGGGGCGAGCGAACGTGAAGAAGCCCGCATGTCCACGGTCATGGATTTGCTGGGGATCGGGCGACCCTCGGTCGAAATTCTGATTGAGTATCTGGAAGATGACGATTGGGTGGTGCGGGAAGCGGCCGCAGATTTGCTGGGAAAGATTGGGGATGTGCGCGCGGTCGAGCCGTTGATGAAGCGGCTTCAGTTGGATAAGGATACCGGAGTGAAAGAGTATGCCGTGAAGTCGCTGGGGCTCATCGGGGACCCGCGTCCGGCGCAATTGTATATTGAGGCAATCCCGATCAGGCCTTTGCGTGTGATGGCGATTGAGGCCTTGGCGAAAATCAAGGATGTCGAGGTCTTGCGTCCGTATAACGAGCTGTTCAACCGGTTGCGGACCGACCGGGACGGCATCGTGTCGTACAGCGCGGGCCTCATCGCAGACAAACTTGCCGCGCTTGAAGGCGAACAGCCGGTCGGACAGGAGGAATCGGACGATCATGAGTGATGCCGAGCGAATTGCACAATTAATCTCCGCGCTTCGCGATGACAACGAAGCGTTGCGGGACCATGCGATGGCGAGCCTTGGGCAGATGGGCATCGAGGCCGTTCCGCAACTGATCGGCCTGATGGCCGATGAAGACGTGGTGATTCGTGAAGCGGCCGCGACGGCCGTGGTGCGGATCGGGCCTGTGGCGTTCGATCAGATGCTGGAGGCGTTGACCGACGATGAATGGGCGATTCGCGAGCAGGCGGCGAATGCGCTGGGGCGTTTTCGCGATTCGCGTGCGGTCGATCCCCTCATGGTGGCCCTGAAAGACAAGGACGGAGCCGTCCGGACGGCGGCCGTCTGGGCCCTGGAACGGATCGGCGACTCCCGTGCGACGCCGGGATTGATCGAGGCACTCGGCGACGGCACGGTGCGTGAAGACGTGGCGCGGGTGTTGAAAAAGATCGGTGATACCAGGGCCGTCGATGCGCTGATCGGCGGACTTCTGGGCCCCAATTGGATGGTGCGGCGTCATGCCGCGGAAGCGCTCGGCAAGATCGGTGATCCGCGTAGCGCCGATGCGTTGATCCAGTCCCTTCAGGATGAGGACTGGCTCGTGCGTCGAAATGCCGCCGAGTCGTTGGCGCGCTTGGGGGCGAAGCAGGCCATCGAGCCATTGCTTCCCCTCCTGGAAGATGAAAATACGATGGTGCAGGAAACCGTCGAAGGTGTCCTTGCAAGTTTGGGATGGAAACAGGCGACCTCGTCATAACCCGATAAAGGAACTCTACTATGGCAGAAGAAGCACCGGCAAAGCTGATTCAGATCGGACCAAAGGGCGGCACCAAGAAGGACGGGTTCAACCTGGTGACGGAACGGGTGGTGGCCGTCAATCCTGAGGCCAAGCAGTTGGAGGTGGAGCTGCTTGCGTACGACGGCAAGACCGTGGTGTTGGATGTCGGTGACGAGGCCCTCGAAGATTTCCTCAAGATCAAGCCTGGCGATGGCGCGACGATCCGTGTCGTGGAAGAAGGCGGCAAGCGCATTGCGAAGAGCTTCCGGATCCGGGCGAAAGACCCGAATGCGGCCAAAGCCGATGCCATGTTGATCGATCTCAAGGATTCGCATTGGCTCAATCGAAAATATGCGGCGGAAGTGTTGGGTGAATTGAAAGATCCGCGCGCCGTTCTGCCGCTGGTTGAGGCCCTGACCGATGAGGTGGGCGATGTGCGGCAGCGAGCCTACGATTCCTTGATCAAGATCGGCGGAATCGCCGTCTCGTCACTCGTGCCGTTGTTGGCTTCTGAGGAAGATGATGTGCGCCAGTCGGCCACGGAGATTATTCGGAAGATCGGAAAGCCGGCCGTCGAGCCCCTTGCCACGGCCTTGGCGGATGCCGATGACCGGCTGAAGACCCGGATCATGAAGGTGCTCGATCGGATGGGCTATAAGCCGAAGGCCAAAGAGGGCGCTCAGGCCGAGCCTGCCAAGCTGCTCAGTTAGTGTGGGCCGTCCGGCCGCCGGTTAGGCGGCCGGATTTTTCGTGGGGCGACCGACCGAGACGTGGCGGAATCCAAAGCCAACCACGCGGTCCGACTCGTAGGTATTGCGGAGATCCAGCAACAGCGGTTGCCGCATGGATTTCTTCAGCCGATCGAAATCAAGGTTTCTGAACTGGTTCCATTCGGTCATGATGATCAGGCCGTCGGCGCCTTCCGCGACGTCGTAGGTATCCTGACAGGGCACCATTCCCGGCAGGAGTTTCGTCGACTCCTCCATTGAGGCTGGGTCATAGGCGCGAATCGTCGCCCCTGCCTTCATAAGTTCGCTTAAGATTGTCAGGGACGGGGCTTCCCGCATATCGTTGGTGTTGGGCTTGAACGACAGGCCCAATACGCCGAGCGTTTTTCCCTTCACGTCGCCGCAGGCCTCTTTCACCTTTTCGACCATCCGCAAATGCTGTTCGTAGTTCACCTTGGCGGCAGCCCCTGCGATCTGAAACGGGTAGCCCACACGCTCACCGGTCTGGACGAGTGCCGCCAGGTCTTTCGGGAAACACGAACCTCCGAATCCAGGTCCGGCATGCAGAAATTTGTTCCCGATGCGATTGTCGAGGCCCATTCCCTTGGAGACCATCTGCACGTCGGCGCCCACTTTTTCACAGACCGTGGCGATTTCGTTGATGAAGGAAATTTTGACGGCGAGAAACGCGTTGGAGGCGTACTTGATCATCTCTGCGGTCGGAATGTCAGTCACGACGATCGGAGTTTCCAGGAGGTACAGCGGACGATAGAGGTCTTGCATGATCGCCACGGCCTGTTCACTGTCCGCGCCGATCACGACACGGTTGGGGCGCATAAAGTCTTCGATGGCCGACCCCTCGCGCAGGAATTCAGGATTGGAGACGATGTCGAAACGGAAGCGGCCGGTTTGGTTGGCCTTGATGACTTCGCGGAGCTTCTCGCCGGTCCCGACGGGGACTGTGGATTTTGTGACAATGACTTTGTAGCCGGTCATGTTCTTCGCGATGCCCCGTCCCACTTCCTCGACATAGGACAAGTCGGCTGATCCGTCTGATTTCGGGGGGGTCCCCACGGCAATGAAGATGGCCAGCGCCTTGTCGACGGCCTTGGCGACATCGGTGGTGAAATGCAGGCGGTCTTCTTTGATGCCTTTGGCGACGAGTTCGGTGATTCCCGGTTCAAAAAAGGGTACTTCTCCCTTCTCAAGTCTGGCGATGCGGCGCGCATCGGTGTCCATACACGTGACGTTCACGCCGAATTCCGCGAAGCAGGCACCGGTGACTAGGCCGACATAACCCGTTCCAATCACACTGATATGCATGGAAGCATCTCCTCCTGAAGGTAAGCCGTGGAAACTCTGGGTGAGTATCTGTGTAGAGTTGGTAGTATAGCAACGCGTACGAAAGTGAGCAATTCATATCGCAGGTTTTAACCGGCGGGCGGGGCGGGGGCGAATTGCAGATTGCTGCGTACTTCCAGTAGAATTCGGCCCTCTTTGAAGGAGCGGCTGGCACATGGCAGGTTTGGGCGGGTCCGTTCAACGACCACTAGCGATGATGATGCGTCCCATCACCAGGACCGTGCATCCCGATGACACGCTTTTGGCCGTCGCCCGGCAGCTGCGTGATGCCCGTGTCGGGGCGATGCTCGTTGCTGATCATGGCGACTACGTGGGCATCGTCAGTGAGGCCGACCTTGTTCGTAAGGGCATGGCTAGCGGGGCAGCCGCTGAGCAGGTGAGGGCCCGTTCGGTGATGAGTACACCTCTGATGACGATCGATATTGCCCAGTCCGCGCACGAGGCGAGTGATGTGATGGCTGAGCGGGGGATCCGGCACCTCGTGATTACGGAAGAGGGTCGGGCGGTGGGCATGATTTCGGTGCGCGATCTGTTGCGCTATTTCAAGAATTGGGGAGCGATGTAATGATGGTGCGCCGCCGCCTTCAGCATCGCCGGTGTGTTTCACGCGGCCCTCTGGTCCCTTGTTGATGATGCCACAGGGATCCGCTGCGCCCTCCACTCCACGCCTCTTTTTGCTCATCACGGCACTCGTGACCGGTGCTATTGTCATGGCGCTGGAAATTCTTGGAAGCCGTTTGCTGGCCCCGGTCTTCGGAAATTCTCTGTTTGTCTGGGGGGCATTAATCGGAATCATCCTGGCGGCCATGAGTTCGGGGTACGCCTTCGGCGGCTGGGCGTCGGATCGGTATCGAGTTGCGGCGGTACTTGCGTGGCTCCTGCTTGGTTCCGGGGCCTGGACGGTGCTGATGTCCTGGATGGGCCAGGCCGCGATCTTCAAGGTTGCTACGCTCATCGAGGACCCGCGATGGGGCCCCAGCCTTGCGGCCTGCGTCTTGCTGGCGCCCCCGGCGTTTGGGTTGAGCGGCGTCATGCCGGCATTGCTTCGATTAGCCGTTGTCGACATGGGGTATCTCGGTCGCCACACCGGCAGCATGATCGCGCTGTCCACTGTCGGGAGTCTGGCCGGGACCTGGGGCACGGCCTTTTTTCTCCTCTCCTGGTTGGGGACCCAGACACTCGTGGCTTCTTTGGGAATGCTCCAGCTGTTGCTTGGTTTGTTGTGGCTGCAGCAGGGGAGTGGAAAGATCTCGAAAATGACGGGTGTGTTCCTGACCGGCCTGCTCATGCTGAGTTGGCAATTGTTTGGGCAGGCGCCTCCCGTTGCCGGGTTGGTGCATCAGGAGGATAGTCCGTATCAGCAGGTACGCGTTCGCGACGACGATCTGTTTCGCTACCTGGTCCTTGATCGCACCTGGCACGCAGTGATGTGGCGGTCCGACCCGACCACGCTCTTCCTTCCGTACAGTCAACTCATGGTGGCGGCAGTGGCATTGGCTCCGGAGCCCAAACGGGGACTCATTCTGGGGCATGGTGGTGGATCGCTTGCCAAGTGGTTGGCGCAGGTCTGGCCGGAGCTCGAATTGGATGTCGTGGAGTTCGACCCGGCCGTTGTTAGGATGGCCGAGGAATATTTTGAGTATCACCCCCCTGCTAACCATCATGTCTTCGTCAAAGATGCTCGTGTGTTTTTGCGCGATACGAAGGTAACGTACGACGTCATCTGGGTCGATGCGTTTGCTCGACATCTCATTCCATTTCATTTGACCACGGTAGAGTTCTTCTCGGAACTCCGGAGTCGGCTGAATCCCAATGGGGTATTGGCGCTCAATCTGGCGTCGTCCGGCGAGGGTGGGGATCTTCAGCGCGCGAACGCGGTTGTGCAAACGTTGAAGACGGCGTTTCCTACGATCGAGTCTTTTGGCGTGAAGGGGCCATGGCGGGCGCATCAAACCACGGCGGAGAATTTGATTTTTTTCGGCGGCGGGCCCATCGATAGAATGCCGTATGGCGAGGTAGTGACCCGTATTCAATCGCAGGTCGAAGCTCGCCGGCTGCCACCTGAAGCAACGGCTTTGTTAGCGGCGCGACGCGTTCAGCCCTGGTTGCCAGGCTTGACCTTGACTGACGACTATACGCCGTACGATTTGCTGATCGGATCGCATGCGGCAGAAATGTCTCCTGATGGAAAGGTGTTGCCGTAAGCGTATGAAATAATAAATTAAATATGGTGATTCTCTTTCCGTGACAGCAGGAATTTTTTTGGAGAGCGGTCTGAATGAACCGCCAAGAACTTTCTTGCTTCCTTTTTAATCCCTATGCTATAAGGTGTCCCTCATCAGCCTATTATGTAGGACATTTTTGAGTAGTGGAGGCTAGCCTCCTGGGCGGAGTGTCTAGCGGATGGTTCAGAGCGCGGTGGTCATTATTCACCAACCTAATCGCATCTCTTCTTAATCTCTTTAAGGAGGTAGGTCATGGGTAAGACGATGGTAGCAGTTTTTTTTGGCCTGGTCATGCTGGTGGCTGGGGCATCTGGCGCGTATGCGCTGCAAGCTGGCGGTGTCGAAATCGGTGATTTGGATACCGGTTCCGTCGTCGGTCAGCCGTTTAAGGAATTGATCGTGGACGCGGAATTGTACGCCGTTGAAATCGGCAACATGAAGGCGTGGTATCCGCCTGTCACCGTGATCGACTTTAAAGTTCGTCCGGGCCGTCCGGTCGTGTTGAAGGTCACGAACAGTTCTACCGCGGAGCATGGGTTCCAAATGACCGATGCCGCCAACTCGGGTTCGCCGTTTGTGATGAAGGCTGAAGTGGTGTTGAAGCCGGGTGAAACCAAGTACATCGGCGTTCCCACCAGTGACATGTTCTATGCCACGCAGGGGAACACGTTGATCTACCGCTGTCATCTGCACCCGGCCCATGTCGGTGGCAAGATCCTGATGATTAAGTAATCGACGTTTGAAGTGACGATAGTGCAACGCCCCATCTGCAGTGATGCAGATGGGGCGTTGTTGTATCGAGCGCCTGCTGGTTGATGGCGCGGAAATGTTTATTTCCTAGGCTTCCTGCTCCGGATGGCATTCGGCTGCAGCGTCCAGGGGGATGCTCTGAATACCCTTCAGTCTACCTGCCACAATCAGGAGCAAGAAGCGGCTTGCTATAGGGGCTGCCTGCCGCTGTTCCGTCACAATCGCGTTCATGTCCACGATCATTTCGTCACCGTCCCATTGTGTGTCGTTCACGATCCAGAAGTGGTTGGTGGCATCCGGGAATTGTTTCGCCACGAAGCTTTCTATGATGGTGCCGATATCTCCCGTTTCGGCGATGGCTTGGATGGGAAGCGAAGCTATGGCGAGGAGGCCGAATAGGAGCAGGAGAGTCACGCGTGTCATATGCACCTCCCGTTGAGAGGGTGGCGAAGAGGCGGAATGCAGCGAGGCCAGGATAGAAGGGGAATTGGCCTGCGCAGGCCGCACATCTCTTAAAGTCTACAGCGATCGATCCGGGAAAGCCATAAAGTTGACGGTTTGCACATATCCGAAAATGACGAAGGCTCCCGAAGGAGCCTTCGCGCTGCCATCTATATGACGATCGTAGGTGGTAATTAGTTGCGAACGCCGCTCCACACCTTGGCGGCGTCAATTTCCTTGTCAGGATTCAAGGTCTTAGCTTTGTCCAGGAGCACGTCGGTGGTTTCCGGATAGGCCGGGTCGGCGATGCAGCAATTGTCGACCGGGCAGACCGCTGCGCATTGAGGTTCGTCGAAGTGTCCGACGCACTCGGTGCAACGATCATGAGTGATGACATAAATATTGTCGCCGACTCCCTGTCCGTCGCCGACATGGTTGCCCTTCCCTTCGGCGTCGCTACGCGTTTCGAAGATCGCTTCGTTGGGACATTCTGGCAGGCATGCCCCGCAGGAAATACACTCATCGGTGATCAGAAGCGCCATGGCCTGTGCCTCCTAGTTCCTAAATGACGGATAAGATGTTGACAATTTCGTGTCGCCGCGACCATAGTTCGCGACGAAACAGGTCCGCATTCTATGCTGCCGTTCTTCGGCAAGTCAACAGAATGAGACTCGGGAAGAAGGCCTAGCGCTCGGAAAGTCATGGGGCTTTGGGCCCAATGTACATGCGGCTCTGCGCGTGTGCGATCACATGAGGATGCATCCATGTCCGACGACATTTGGTTATGGTGACGCGCGTGAGTGCTGCCGAGTCGGAGCAGCGTCGCAAGAAAATTGTAACGTTTGCGCTCTTGCTCATTTTACTGGTGAGTGTGATCCTGTTTCTTGGGGGGCCGAAGGAATCCGAGCTCATTCTCGTCGAGTTTCCGAATGGAAAGACCATGGAAACCGAAGTGGCCAGTACGCCTGAAAAATTGCTGTTCGGGCTCGCGTTTCGCGAAGGATTGCCAGCCGATACAGGGATGCTTTATATCTTTGAGTCGACCGGGCTGCATCGCGTGCAGACGAGACAGTTTCGTATCGCCGTCGATATGGTGTGGATCGACGAGAGCCACCATGTGGTGCACCTCTTAGAGCAGGTTCCCCCCTGCGAGAAGGACCCCTGTCCGTTGTACGGGCCTCCCCCCGAGCCGGTTCGGTACCTCATCGAGGCCGAGGCGGGCTCCATCCGGCGCGCGGGCATCACGACGGGGATGGAACTCAAGTTTACGCTTCGCATGTAAGGAATCGGAGTCGTCTTATGGAAGGGTTTCAGTACGTGGCCAAGGTTGAGGACATTCTCCCTGGCCAGGTCAAGGTTGTCACGGTCAAGGAGCGGGCCATTGCGGTGTTTAATATCGAGGGCCAGTTTCACGCCATTTATAATGAATGCCCGCATGAAGGGGGGCCCCTGAATAAGGGGCGTGTGAAGGGACATGTTGTTTCCTGTCCTTGGCATGACTTGAAGTTTGATATTCGCAATGGGCAAGGGACCGACGGAGGAGGTTACTGCGTCGGTAGCTATGATGTGCGGGTAGAGGATGGACAGGTGTTTGTCGGGGGGCGGCGCAAGGTATAGCTCCTGGCAAGAGTGCCTGGGATTTGTAGGAGAGTACTATGAGTCCATTAAGCAAGGCAGTGCCCACCGGGACTGAGCAGGAACCGGGGGCGAAGATACTCAAGGCCCGGGTGGGGGCATCGGTGCACATTCGGCTGTGGGAGGACCGCACGCGTGGGGAGTTATGGGTTCCCGCCTACGACGCCACCGTCATGCCCCTGGTCGAGGACGATTTTCTCCGCACGGCCAGCAATAATGCGGTCGATGCGGGGCAGCGTACGTTTGAGTTCAAGCCGATGGTCGTCGGGACCCACCGGTTGGTATTTGAAAAGCGGATGGGGTGGAAATTCACGGCTGAGGACCGGCAAATTTTCTACGTGATGGTGTCGTAACGCGGCGGGAGGCGATGAGAACTGAGGCATGCCTGACATTGCCTGTGTGAATGGCCGTTTCGGTCTACTGGCTGATGCGGTTGTCAGTATTGAGGATCGGGGGTTTCAGTTCGGTGACGGGGTCTACGAAGTCATTCGGACCTATCGCCGACAGCCTTTTGCCTTGGACGCGCATCTGGCTCGACTCGAGCGGAGCGCTCAGGCATTGCAGCTGTCGAGCGGGTATACGAGGACGCAATGGGCGTCTTTGATTCAGGAAGGTCTGCAGCGGAGCCAATTTGCTGACACCAAAATTTATCTGCAAATCACTCGTGGACAGGCCCCCCGCGATCACCCATTCCCGGCATCATCCGTACCGACCACCGTTCTGACCTTCCGTGAGCTTCATCTGCTGGATCCTTCCGTTCGTACGGCCGGGGTCCAGGCGATCTCAGTCGAGGATATCCGGTGGGGGCGGTGCGATATCAAGAGCGTGAACCTCTTGGCAAACGTCCTGGCGCGGCAGCGGGCCAAGGAAGCGGGGGTGTTTGAGGCGATTTTGGTCCGAGAGGGGGCTGTCACGGAAGGTTCGGTCAGCAATGTCATGATCGTGCGGAACGGAACTATTTACACCGCACCGGAGGGCCCTAGGATTTTGTCCGGGGTGACGCGCACGATCGTATTGGAGTTGGCACGCAAAGAAGGGATCCCGGTCGTCGAAGTGTGTCCCTCTCTAGGCGAATTGCGCATGGCGTCGGAAGTGTTTTTGACGGGCACGACGGTGGAAGTGTTGCCGGTCGTGGGTGTCGATGGAAAGTCGATCGGTGCCGGATCGCCCGGGCCTATTTCTCAGCTGTTGTCCCGCCGTTTGGAAGCGCTGGTCGGCTAGCGTCCCCTTGCTTTCACTCCTATGGCATGGTAAGGTCTCGCGCTGTAAGTGGGCCAAGGCCCACTTTTTTGTTTGAGCAACTTTTTCTATGAATGACACGGGAGTGATTTCGGCAGGGAAGCCGGCAGTGAAACGCGCGGAGGCGTTAAATCTCCGTGTTCAAGAAGTCGCCGCTCCTATTTTGCAGTCGCATGGGCTGGAGTTGGTCGAGGCCGTTTGTGTCGGTCAGGGGCCGAGGACGGTCATCCGTGTATTCATCGATAAGCCCGGAGGGATCACGTTGACGGACTGTGAGCAGGCGCATCGCTCGTTGAGTCCGGCGCTTGATGTGATTGATCCGTTTCCTCATGCCTATACGCTGGAAATTTCGTCGCCAGGACTGGATCGTCCCTTGCGGAGCGTGTCGGACTATCGGCGCCTGATCGGAAAGCCGGTGACGCTCAAATTGCGCGAGCCCATCCAGACGCAGTGGCGGCTGGTGGGCACAGTGGCCGAAGTGGACGATCGTGGAGTGGTCCTTGCCATTCAGCAGAAGAAAGCCACGGAGACTATCCGAGTTGAGTTTGATCAAATCGCCCTGGCGCGGCGGAAGGTGGAGTTCTCGTAGCAACAGGTGCCGGGGTGATGTGTTAACCATGAGGTGTGAGCTATGAACCGAGAGTTGATCGCCGTCATCGATGAAATCGGCCGTCAAAAAGGGATCGATAAGGCCAGGGTCATTGGCGCGATCGAGTCAGCCCTTCAAACCGCTGCCAAGAAACGATTTGGTCAGGCGGAAAACATTCAAGTAGAAATCGATCCGAAGACCGGTGAAATCTCGGTCGTCTCGAAGAAAATCATTGTCGATACGGTGGCCAACCCGAAAGCGGAAATCTCCCTGAAGGAAGCGCGCCAATATGACGAGGGCGCGGAAGTCGGTGATGAGATCGGTTCCCTGATCGAGATGGATGAGTTGGGCCGCATCGCCGCGCAAACGGCGAAGCAGGTCATTTTCCAGAAGGTGCGCGAGGCGGAGTGGGAAGCGGTTCAGAAGGAATACTCGACCAGGCAAGGCGATCTGGTGAACGGTATTATTCTCGGCATGGAGCGCCGGAACTTTCTGGTCGATCTCGGCAAAACGGAAGCGATTCTTCCCATTCAGGAGCAGATCCCGCGTGAAACGTATCGGCGTGGAGATCGCGTGAAGGCTTTGCTGCTGGAGGTGCGTCGTACCCCGAAGGATGTGCAGGTCATTCTTTCTCGCAGTCACCCGCAGTTTGTGGCAAAAATGTTCGAGCTTGAGGTCCCGGAAGTCGGCGAAAAGATCGTGGAGATCAAGTCGATCGTGCGGGAGCCTGGCGACCGTACCAAAATTGCGGTCTCGTCCCGGGACAAGGCGGTGGATCCGGTGGGGGCTTGTGTCGGCATCAAGGGGTCGCGTGTGCAGGCTGTGGTTCGTGAGCTGCGCGGGGAAAAGATCGACATCATTACGTGGACGCAGGATCCGCGGGTCTTTATCGCCGAGGCCTTGAATCCGGCCACAATCGAGAAGGTTGGCATCGATGAAGAAAAGAAGTCCGCTCTGGTCGTGGTGGCCGATTCGCAGTTGTCTCTGGCCATCGGGAAAAACGGACAAAATGTACGCTTGGCCGCGCGCCTGACCGGCTGGAAGATCGATATCATCAGCGCGACCGAATACGAGAAGGAAAAGGCAGAGCGGGATCGGGACATCAAGGCGGCCCTGGCAGAAGAAACCGAGGCGCAACGCCAGCAGGATGAAGCGCGGGCTGCCGCGCAACAGGCGGAATAAAGCGACTCGACATTCACGGGCTGAATGGCAATTAATTAAGCGGGTGGAGCTGAGCGGTACTGTATGCGCGTGTACGAATTAGCAAAGCAGCTGGGGATGGAAAATCGGGAGCTGATTCCTGAACTGAAACGGCTCGGCATTCCGGTGGCGTCCCACAGCAGCGCCTTGGATGACGATTCGGTTCGTGTGGCCCTGGAGAAGCTGACCTCGAAGGTGAGGAGCGGTGAGGCGGCGCCCGGCGCGCATGAGGCAAAAAAGATGGTGCGTTCGTCAAGAGAGGCGGGGGCGTCTCACGAGCGAGGGCACACGATCGCGCACGAGGAGCCACAGAAGCCTGATAAGAAGCGCATCCTCATTAAGAAAAAAAGAGAAGAGGGGGTTGAGGACACAGCAGCATCGCTGGCGGCGGCTGAGGCGGCTTTTGCGCCGACCGTGCCTGCTGGGCCGGACGTGCCGGTGACCGGCGCTGAGGTGGATGGGCTGGAAGCCGCTCCAGTTGAATCGGCTCCGGCTGATGAGGTAATCGTCCAGCCGCCCGTCGTGACTGTGTCGGAGGAACCGCAGGTAAAGCCGGTTCAGGCGCCTCCGGTCGTGCCTCCTCCGCCCGACGCGCTGGTGACGGCGAAGAAGAAAACTGCGGCGGTCGAGGCCATGGAGGCTGAGGCTGCGGCGCGCGAAAAATTGAAAAAGGCCAAGAAGGCTCCGCGCACTCGTGAGGAAGATGAAGCCAAGTTTAAGAACGACGCCACTCGATGGGGAGATCTGCGGGCAATCCCGGTGCAGCGGCGCGAAGACCGATCCAAGCATATTCACCATGCCTCGCCAACGGAAGTCACCAAGCCGAGAAAGAAAAGCGTGAAATTGAGCGCAGGAGTGAGCGTTAAGGAATTCGCGGAACTCATCGGTCAGCGGCCTGCGGACGTGGTCCGGAAGCTGATGGAGATGGGGCAGATGGTGACCTTCAACCAGTCGATCAATCTCGAGGCAGCCTCCTTGATTGCCGAAGAGTATGGCACCAGGGTCGAAGTGTCGACGGAAAAGGTCGGCGAGGCGTTGCTGGAAGAGGCCGCGCAGTCGTCCGGTGAGGAGCATGCCGTCTTGCGGCCCCCGGTCGTCACGATCATGGGGCATGTCGATCACGGGAAAACATCCTTGCTCGATGCGATTCGGCTGACCAAAGTGGCAGAGGGTGAGGCCGGAGGAATTACCCAGCATATCGGTGCCTATATCGTCGGGGTTCGCGGCAAGCAGGTGACCTTTCTGGATACTCCGGGTCATGAAGCGTTTACGGCCATGCGCGCCCGTGGTGCGAAGGCGACGGACATCGTCATTCTGGTCGTGGCCGCCGATGACGGCGTCATGCCGCAGACGGTTGAAGCTATTCACCACGCCAAGGCCGCCGGAGTGCCGCTGATCGTGGCCATTAATAAGGTTGATAAGCCGGGAGCCAATGTCGATCGTGTCAAGAACGCCCTGACCGAACACGGTCTCGTTCCTGAGCCCTGGGGTGGTGACACGATTATGGTTGAAGTGTCCGCGAAGCAACGGACCGGCCTGGACCAGTTGTTGGAAATGATTCTCCTGCAGGCGGAAGTGTTGGAGTTGAAGGCGGATCCGGCACGTATGGCGAAGGGCTTGGTCATCGAGGCGAAGCTGGATCGTGGGCGCGGACCGATCGCGACGGTGTTAGTGCAGGGCGGGACGCTCCATGTCGGGGATGCATTTGTGGTCGGCAATTTCAGCGGTCGCGTTCGCGCACTGATCACCGATACGGGGAGTAAGGCGACGGAGGCCGGACCCTCGGTTCCAGTTGAGGTGATCGGTCTCCCGGGTGTGCCGTCCGCCGGCGATTTATTCACCATTGTGAAAGATGAGCGCGTTGCTCGCGAGATTGCGCAGGAACGGGCCATGAAGCAGCGGGCGGCGGATCTGGCTGGACCGGCGAAGGTCAGCCTGGACGATCTGTTTGCCAAGATTCAAGAGGGGAATGTCAAAGAGTTGCCCATCGTCATCAAGGCCGATGTGCAGGGATCGGCTGAAGCCTTGGCCGCTGCTGTGGAAAAAATGCCGGCCGGCGCAGTCAAGTTGCGAGTGATGCACAGTGGTGTGGGTGGGATTACCGAAACCGACATTCTCTTGGCAGCAGCTTCCAAGGCCATCGTGATCGGGTTCAATATTCGGCCGGAGCCAAAGGCGTCGGCGTTGGCGGAGCGAGAAGGCGTGGATGTCCGTTTGTACAGCATCATTTACGATGCGCTCAACGATATCCGCGCTGCGATGGAGGGCCTGCTCGAGCCTACGCTCAAGGAGCGTATTCTCGGTCGAGCGGAGGTGCGGCAGATGTTCACGATTCCCAAGGCCGGCTTGGTGGCCGGTTGTTACGTGGTGGATGGCGTCATCTCTCGGGCCAGCGTCGGTGTGCGCGTGATTCGAGACAGCGTGGTGGCCTATGAGGGCAAGCTGGGCTCGCTCCGTCGGTTCAAGGATGATGTGCGTGAAGTGCAGCAGGGGTATGAGTGCGGGATCACGGTCGAGAATTTCAATGACCTCAAGGCCGGCGATATTATCGAGGCCTACGCCATTGACAAGATTGCGGCAAAGCTTGAGCCAGTGAACCGTGGGACCTCACCGCAAAGTCATCGGGCATGATCGTCGGGCTTTGCACGGTTGAGCTGTTCATTCCTGACGGGCATTCACTGAAAGACAAACGGCAGGTCCTGCAAAGCCTGAAGACCCGATTGCGAGACAAGTTTAATCTGTCGGTTGCTGAAGTCGGAGATCAGGATTTGTGGCAGAAAGCGATTCTGGGGTTGGCTTGCGTGGCGAATGAGTCTGCGCACGTGAACCAGGTGCTGGATCAAGCTGTGAATGTGATTCAGTCTGTGCCGACGATCCAGTTGTTGCGCTCGCGAATCGAGTTGCTCTAAGGCACGTCATGTCCAAATCGACGTATAGCCGAGCCGATCGTGTGGCGGACCAGATCCGCATGGAAGTGGCCGATATCCTGATGCGGAAGATCAAGGATCCGCGTGTGCGCTCGGTCACCGTCACCGATGTGGAGTTGACCAAAGATCTTCGTATCGCGCGCGTCTTTGTGACGACCATGGAACAAAATAAGGATGAGCGGCTGGTGTTTGATGGACTGGCGAAGGCCAGTGGGTTTGTTCGGGCTGAGTTGGGCCGACGCTTGGCGCTGCGGTATTTGCCCGAGCTGATCTTTATGAAGGACATCAGTGGGCCCAGGGCCGACCGGGTGCTGGAGTTGTTGGACGGGCTGCACCGCGACCCATCCCACGATGAACAATTGAACGAGACCCCGCGCAGCGATGCCTAACACATGACCATGATTGTCTCGACGGAGCCGCGTACGACCACTGTGCTGCAGGACGGAGTCTTGAATGTCCGCAAGGAGGCCGGGTGGACGTCGCATGATGTGGTGGCTCGTATTCGTGGCAAGTTGCGCGGGATGAAATTGGGCCATGCCGGAACATTGGATCCGGACGCGACGGGCGTGTTGCCGTTGCTCGTGGGCCGTGGCACACGCATCGCTGAATATTTGCTGGCGTGGGACAAAACCTATCTCGCCGGGTTACGGCTTGGTGAAACGACTGATACGCAGGATGCCACGGGAACGGTGCTCACTCGCTCACCGGTTGAGTCGTTGACCGATGCCCGTATTCGTGAAGTGGTGGCTGGGTTCGAGGGGCGCATTCAGCAGCTGCCTCCCATGTACTCCGCAGTCAAGGTCGGAGGCGTTCCGTTATACAAATCGGCGCGGGCGGGGCGAGAGGTGTCTCGGCAGGCTCGCGAGGTGACCGTCTTTCGCCTGGATATTGTGGATATTCAGATCCCCAATGTGACGCTCCGGGTGGCCTGCTCCAAGGGCACGTATATCCGGACGCTATGTGCCGATATCGGCGAGAAGTTGGGAGTCGGCGGTCACATGGCGACATTGGTTCGCGAGCGTGTGGGGCCGCTCACGGTGGATCAGGCGTTGACGGTGGACGAAGTCGAATCACGGTTGGAGCAAGGGGCGCTCGCGGCGTCGATGTTGACGCTGGACGAGGCGCTGGTCGGACTGCCGGTGTGTACGGTGGGGGCGGGAACGGCCGGCCGGGTTCTGCATGGCATGCCGGTGCCTTGTTCCGAAGTGCTGGCGTGGCATGGTCTGCCCTCGAGGCTTGTTGAGGGGGAGGCCAGACCCATCCGCATCAAGGACGACGCGGGCCGTTTACTGGCCATCGGCACAATGCCGATCGGCATGGATACGCAGGCGCCCGGAGTCAGTGGGCAGCCGATCGCTGTCTCGAAGGTCTTGGTTACAGAAGCATTACAAGGTGGGAGCATCGCGAACTCAATAGAGGAGTAGAGACGTATGGCACTGGTAAAAGAAGTGAAGACGGAATTGGTCAAGAGTTTCCAGCAGCATGGCAAGGACACCGGCTCTCCGGAAGTGCAGATTGCTATTCTGACGAACCGGATTACGTATCTGACGGAACATTTCAAATTGCACAAGAAGGACCACCATTCACGGCGCGGGTTGTTGACGTTGGTCGGCCGCCGTCGTCGGTTGTTGGATTATCTCCGGAAAGTTGAAGAGGCTCGGTATCGCGCCATTCTGGAGCGCCTGGGCATTCGTAAGTAGTCGTGTGAGCGAGTCGGCCGCCACCGCGTGGGTGGCGGCCGAACCATTTGTTGTCCCCGCAGGTGAACACTGAAACACGTTCAACACCAGGGATCGACATGCAACGGGGGGCCGAGTGATGCCGTTGAATGCGCACTGCGCCGGTTGAACGTATTTCTGTGGGCATCTGTGGGAGTTAAACGGAGGAGACCATAGATGAAACATGTTGTAGACATTGAGCTGGCGGGTCGCCGCTTGACGCTGGAGACCGGTCGCATCGCGAAACAGGCGGACGGCGCTATTTGGGCCACCTATGGCGACACCGTGGTGCTTGCGACGGCTGTGGCCTCGCAAAACGCCAAGCCGGGAGTGGATTTCCTCCCGCTGACCGTAGATTACCAGGAAAAGACCTACGCAGCGGGGAAGATTCCGGGTGGCTATTTCAAACGGGAAGGCCGGCCTTCTGAGCGTGAAGTGCTGACCAGTCGGTTGATCGATCGACCGCTTCGTCCGCTGTTTCCTGAAGGGTATTACTTCGAAACCCAAGTCATTGCCTCCGTGTTGTCTGCTGATAAGACGGGCGTGTCGGATGTGATCGGTATTACGGCGGCCTCCGCGGCGTTGGCGGTCTCGTCGATCCCGTTCAACGGACCGATTGCCGGGGTGAAGATCGGTCGCGTGAATGGTCAGTTCGTGGTAAATCCCGATCTGGAAGCCCTGGAAACGAGCGACCTCCATCTCGTGGTCGCGGGAACCGCCGATGCGGTCATGATGGTCGAAGCCGGGGCGAATGAATTGCCGGAAGCGACCATGTTGGAAGCGATCGAGCTGGCGCACAGCGAGATCAAGAAAATCGTGGCGAAGATTGAAGAGTTGCGCAAGTTGGTCGGCAAGGCGAAGCGGGTCGTAGTGCAGGAGCCGATCGATGCCGCGTTGACCGAGCAGGTGCGGGCGCTTGTGGCCGGTCCGATTCGCGAAGCCATTCTCATTCCCAATAAGAGTGCGCGGCAAGAACGTCTGGATCAGGTGTTGGCCGAGGCGGTTGCGAAGCTCAAGTCGGATGAGCCCAATCGGGATCGGCACGTCAAGATTATTTTCCACGGGTTGGAGTACACCGAAGTCCGCAACATGATCCTTGAGAAGCGGGTGCGTGCCGACGGGCGTGGTCCGGCGGACATCCGCCCGATCACATGCGAAGTGGGCGTCTTGCCCCGTGCGCACGGCTCCGCGGTGTTCACGCGCGGAGAAACGCAGAGTTTGGCGGTGGTGACGCTGGGCACGGCCGACGATGAGCAGCGCATTGATGCTCTGGAGGGTGAATACATGCGCACCTTCATGCTGCACTACAATTTCCCGCCGTTCAGCGTCGGCGAAGCGCGGCCGCTGCGATCGCCGGGCCGTCGTGAGGTCGGACATGGCGCACTGGCTGAGCGAGCCCTCAAATCGATTATCCCAGGAAAAGATAAGTTCCCCTATACGGTGCGGATCGTGTCAGAAATCCTGGAGTCGAACGGATCCTCTTCAATGGCCACGGTGTGCGGCGGTACATTGGCACTGTTGGATGCGGGCGTGCCGATCAAGGAGCCGGTGGCGGGGATCGCGATGGGATTGATCAAGGAAGGCGATCAGGTCCTGGTCCTGTCGGACATTCTCGGATTGGAAGACCACCTGGGCGATATGGACTTCAAAGTGACGGGAACGAAAAACGGCGTCACGGCGTTGCAGATGGATATCAAGATCGGTGGCATCACCGCGACGCTGATGCGTGAGGCGCTTTCCCAGGCCAAAGCGGGTCGGTTGCACATTCTCGGGTGTATGGCTCAGGCGTTGACTGAGCCGCGAACCAAGCTGTCAGCCTTCGCACCGCGCATATTCCCGATGAAAATTAAACAAGACAAGATTCGGGACGTCATCGGCCCGGGTGGGAAGATGATTCGCAGCATCATCGCCGAGACCGGCGTGAAGATCAGCGTCGAAGACACCGGTGATGTGACGATTGCTTCTTCGGACGAAGCATCGGCCCAGAAGGCCATCGAAATGATCAAGCGGCTGACTGAGGAAGTCGAAGTCGGCAAGATCTATCGTGGAACCGTTCGGAAGATTATGGATTTCGGCGCATTTGTCGAAGTGTTGCCCGGGACGGACGGTCTCGTGCACATTTCCCAGCTCGCTCATCATCGTGTCAAGGCGGTCACGGACGAGGTGTCGGAGGGTGACCAGGTGATGGTCAAGGTGTTGGAAATCGATAAACAGGGAAAGATTCGTTTGAGCCGGAAGGAAGCCATGCCGGCGCCGGCTGGTTCCCCCACGACCGAACCAACGCCTGCGGGATAATTGATCGTGTATCGTAAGATCGTGCTCGACAACCGGTTGCGCATTGTGGCCGAACTCCTTCCGACGTTGAAGTCCGTCACGATCGGTATATGGGTGAACGTCGGATCGCGCGATGAGCAGCCGGGGGAAGAGGGCTTGTCTCACTTCCTGGAGCATATGTTTTTCAAGGGAACGCGTAACCGCACGGCGACGCAGATTTCCCGTGAGATCGATGCGCTGGGAGGTGAGATGAATGCGTTCACCACCCGAGAAACGACGACGTTTTATGTGAAGGTGCTCGATCAGCAATTGGAGGCGGCGTTGGAGCTGCTTTCGGATCTGTTCTATCGTTCCCGGTTCGACTCCAGGGAAGTCGAAAAAGAAAAGCAGGTGGTGCTCGAAGAGATTCGGATGGTGCGGGATGATCCGGAGGATCTCGTCCAGGAGCTCCACATGAAGCACACGCTTGGTACCCATCCGTTGGGCCGGCCGATCCTGGGGCAGGCTCCGAGAATCCAGGCCCTGGGGCGAAACGATCTGCTGTCCTATGTTGGTTCGCACTACGATCCTGAGCGTACCGTCGTCGCCGTGGCGGGTAATTTTACCTGGAGGCGGTTGGAGCAGTTATTGGCGCGGTATTTTTCCAGCTCGCACAAGGGGGTGGCTGCTCAACCGAGCCGTCGTCCGCCTGAGGTGCGAGGTGGCGTGTTGGTTAAGCGCAAAGCTCTTGAACAGGTGCATTTGTGTCTGGGCCTACAGGGTTTAAGTGCCGGACACAAAGATCGGTATGCGGCCCATGCATTGAACGGAGTGCTGGGTGGTAGCGTCAGTTCGCGCTTATTTCAGGAAGTGCGTGAAAAACGCGGACTCGTCTACTCGATCTACTCCTTCTTGTCCACGTATTCTGACGGCGGTATGACCACTGTTTATGCGGGGACGCGCCCGAAAGAGGTCGAGCGAGTCGTGGAGGTCGTCTGCCGGGAACTCAAGAAGCTTCGTGTGCATGGAATCGATGCAAAAGATCTGGCGCGGGTGAAAAACCAGATGAAGGGTAGTCTGATGCTCAGTCTGGAGAGTTCACACAGCCGTATGAGCAAGTTGGCCAAGGATGAGCTGACGCAAGGTAGTCATGTCTCCCTCGAGCAGATGATCGCGGAAATCGATCGTGTGACGACCGATCAGGTCTATCGTGTGGCGCAAACATTGTTGGATCAGCGCTGTCTCTCGATTACGGCGCTCGGGCCGATTGCGACCAAGAGCCTGCAGTCCTTTGCGTCATAATCAGTCAGACCTACGGGTGCTCTGCTGTGGTGCCGTGAGGTGGACTCAGTGAATTCGGACGGTGATTTTAATTTTATGAAGTAGGGCACGATATGATACGCTCGGCCTGTCTCCGCGTGGGAGAGGCTGAATTGGGGCAAAACATTCTCTTGACACGTTTGGTGGATTTAAGTACCATGGCCGCGTTTTCATCCTATAAGTCTGAATTTATTTCGGCTGCATTACAGGGGAAGGTAAGCAGAGAGAAAGGGGGTGTGCATCGCACTTCCTCCTCCTAGCGCGTTCTCTGGATTTTTGTTTTTTTCTGCACTCTTTTTTTGGGATACTGTGATTCAACGGTTCTCTGGTCATCATTTTTCCAAGGAGGGTAGGGTTATGAATAGGGTCGGAATTCTAGCCGCACTTGCAGTGTCCTCCGTTGTCGGCTTGCTGACCGCCGGTGTTACGTTCGCGGCGGATGCTCCAGCCGGGGGTGGACCGAGCGAAACCACCACGGGCAGCGGAAAGTTTTTTAAGGGCGAGACCACCAATACCTTGAAGGGACGCGTGTGGTCGCAATGGGCAGACAATCCTGATAGCGAATTGCTCTTCGGCATCCAGTACTGGAACACCGGTGATCCGGCTTCTGGTGAGGGTGGTGGTCGGTCGTCAACGTCCATGGATGTGAAGCCGCCGGATCCTTTGTTTACGTGTTGCGGCTGGGGCTTTACTGGCGGAACCGATAAGAATAATCCGTACGCCGGCTGGCACCATGCGCAAACCACTGTTCGTTTGTCTGTGAAGGATAAGAGTCTGATGGATCAAATCATCAAGGCATCGCAGGAACTCGTGGCGATGGAAGTGACCCTTGATGGTCGGACCATTACCGGCTTTAAGCTCTTGAAGTAGGATTTATACGCGAGGCGACATTCTTAAGACTTTTTTGTCTTCTTTAAGGAGGATGTGATTATGAAGCTTCAAAAGCAGGGGTGGACCTTCATGGCTGCCGTGGCTTTGGTGGTAGGGTTCACCTCCACTGCGCTGGCCATTGAGGCGTTCCAGGAGCGATTCGAGTGGGGAGATTTGAGCAAGCCCACCACGTTGCAGGGGCGTGTCATCATTCTGGATCCATACGATGAAGCGGTTTGGCTCAACATCGCCGTGTTCGGCGGCAATGCGGAGAGTGGTCTGTTCTGGCAGAGAATTCACCCGGGAAAGAACCTCAAGTTCTATCCTGCTGATAAGGCTGTGTGGGATCAGCTGAAGTCCATGGCGCGTCCGCATTCTGGACCGGCTGCGGCAAAGGAAGTTCCTCCTGGTTCCCCTACGACCTTGGTCGAATTTGTGGCTCAGGAAGTCGAGCAGAATCGTCGCGTCATTACGTCAGTCAAGAAGTTGGCTGACAATGCCGGCGAAATGGGCAAGCCAAAGAGCATCTCCTCCCTTCGTTTGAAGGAGTGTGACGGCAAGACGGAAGTGGATGCTCCTTGCCACGCCGCCAAGACCTTGCTGAACACGTCGCCGAAGACGCCGGATGGAGCGAATTTGCCTTTGCAGTATGATGTGTTGTTGCCGGATGGCAAGCCGATTGCCAACCTGATTCCTTGGACTGCCAAGTACAATCAGGGTGGTGGACATCACTAGTTCTAGAAGGCCATTGGCCTGAAGTAAGAAGGCGGCATTCCTTTCGGAATGCCGCCTTTTTCATTTATGGCACCAAGGGAAGAAAGATACCTAGGCCTTGAAGGGAACTATTCCTGTAGCAGCCGTTGTTGCAACGCGGCCAGGCGATTGAGCGCATCAAGGGGAGTCATGGAGAAGAGATCCATCTGGCGAACCTCCTCTAGCAAAGGATGAGGCGCGGGGAGAGTGGCGTCAAATTGAAGTGACTGTTGGCTCTCCAGTACTGGCCGCCCGGATGGTGCCGAGGACTCTAGTTGAGCGAGCACGGCCTTGGCCCGGTGTATCACCAGGTCGGGAAGACCTGCCAGTTGGGCAACATGGATTCCATAACTGCGATCGGCGCCTCCACGGATAATCTTCCGCAGAAACAGCACCTTTCCATCACGTTCCTGCACGGCAACGCAGTAGTTTGTAATTCCTTCCCGTAGACTCTCCAATTGCGTCATTTCATGGTAGTGGGTCGCGAAAAGGGTGCGTGCGCCGAGACGCTGAGGGTCTTGGATATATTCTGCGATGGCCCAGGCAATGCTTAGGCCGTCGTAGGTGCTCGTGCCGCGACCGATTTCATCGAGGAGGATTAAGCTGCGAGATGTGGCGCAGTTGAGAATATGTGCCGACTCGGTCATCTCAACCATAAAGGTGCTCTGGCCACCTGCGAGATTATCGGAGGCGCCGACTCTGGTGAAAATGCGATCCGCCAGTCCGATCCTGGCTTCCGTGGCAGGGACAAAACTCCCCATCTGCGCCATCAATGTGATCAGGGCGACCTGTCGGAGGTACGTGCTCTTCCCGGCCATGTTGGGGCCGGTCAGAATATGCAACCGGCTGGTAGCCAGGTCCAGATGGGTATCGTTCGGGATGAATCCGCCAGAGAGGTCAAGGCGTTCGACGACCGGGTGCCGCCCTTGAACAATCTGAAGTCCATCCCCCTCGTCGATGGTTGGTCGCACGTAGCGATTTAGTGCGGCAGTTTCGGCCAGCGCGGCTAGTACATCCAGAATGGACAGTCGTCGGCTGATTTCCTGAAGGCGGGTCGTTTCTTCGGCTAATCGTGTCCGGAGTTGTTCAAACAGTGCTTGCTCCAAGGCCGTCAGTTTTGCGTCGGCTCCCGTGACCCGCTCTTCGAGTTCCTTTAACTCGGCGGTCATGAAGCGTTCGGCATTGACCAGGGTTTGCTTGCGGATATAGTCGGGCGGTACCTTCCCGAGATTTGCCTTCGTGAGTTCAATATAGTATCCGAAGACTTGGTTATATCTGATTTTCAGCGACTCGACGCCGGTGCGTTCGCGCTCTTTGGCTTCCAGTCCGGCAATCCAGCCTTTGCCTTCCCGGCTCGCCTTGCGAAGTTCATCCACCTCTGGGTGGTATCCGCTCTTCAAGATGCCACCGTCGCGAATCGATACGGGCGCCTCCTGCTCGATAGCTCCTTCGATTAATTCGAAGAGATCCTGGGCGTTATCCCATGAGGATGTGAGCTCGGCGAGGAGTGGCGCCTGGAGTCCTGACAATTCGGCTTGAATGGCCGGGAGCGAGGAGATGGAAATTTTCAACGCGAGAACATCTCGTGGATTGGCAACTCCGAGGGACATACGGCTGCAGAGACGGGAGATGTCCTGGACGGTTCGCAACGCCGTTCGGAGGCGAACTCGCGCGTCGATCAGTTGTTTCAGTTCATCGACTGCTGTCAGTCGGGCTTCGATCGCCGCGCTGTTGACCAATGGCCGCAGGAGCCATTCTCGGAGTAACCGGCTTCCCATCGCGGTGACGGTACGATCTAGCACGCCTAATAGGGTATAAACCGACTGGTTCGACGATTCCTCCGTACGACCCGCAGGCCTGATGAGCTCCAGATTGCGGATGGTGACGCTGTCCAAGTGCATGGCGTCATGATCCTGCCTGACTCGTGGCGGACGGATATGGTCGAGCGGGGACGACGGCTGGGTCTCTCTGACGTAACGCAACACGGCCGCTCCGGCTTGGATGCCCAGTGTGAGTCTGTGGCAGCCGAAGGCTTCCAGGGAATGAACGTGGAACTGCTCTTGTAGCGCGATACGGCCCGGCTCCAGGTCGAACCACGTCGCAGGTTGTGTGCAGCATCGGGAGCCTGTCAGGTCGGCCGTCCACTGGTGTTCGTCCGGGGAGAGATCTTCGGGAAACAGCAGTTCTTTCGGGTCGAGGCGGGCCAGCTCGTCCCGCAGGGCCGCTTCTGCTTGATTCCCGTGAAACTCACTGAGCCAATAGTCTCCAGTCGAGACTTCGAGCGTGGCGAGTCCGTAGGAGGATTCTTTGCGTCCGGCACCTGAGGCGCGAATGCGCACGGCCACCGCGGCCAGCACGTTGGATTCTGTGGAGGGGAGGAACTCACTATCGATGAGTGTGCCGGGGGTATAGAGTCGAACGACTTCTCGGCGGACGAGACCCTTGGCGAGTTTGGGGTCTTCCACTTGTTCGCAGAGTGCGACGGTGCGGCCGGCACGGAGGAGTTTCGCGATGTAGTTGGTGGCAGCGTGATAGGGGACCCCACAGAGTGGAATCGGGGTCTCGCTGGATTTATCCCGGGATGTCAGGGCGATGGAGAGAAGTTTGGACGCTTCCACCGCATCTTCCTGGAACATTTCATAGAAATCACCGACACGGAAAAAAAGGATGGCATCGCGATAGGCCTGCTTGATGTCGCGATATTGCCGCATCAATGGGGTGCCGTCGGCGTCACCCATCGGAGGGCTCCCCCTCGGCAGGAATATCCGAAAACGATCCCACACGGCGAGCGGCTTTGTCGAGGGCCTGTCGGAGGCGCTCCAGATCTACTTCAGCTTCCTGCAGCGCCTTGGTTTTTCGCCGGAGTTCGATGCGGCCGCGCACCCAGGCCGGAAATAGCAGAATTCCCGATACCAGCAGTCCGACACCGAAGGCGGCCAAAATCGGTTTATAGATCAGGATTGAGGCGGATCGAAGGCCGAAAAAGTACCGTAGAGTGACTTCCTGCTCCTGGTTCTGCAAGAAAAACGATAATGTGAGCAGCAGTAGCGTTCCTACCAATATCAGTCGGATCAATGCGAGGCCCTCCTTGGCCGGCTCAATTGTACACGTGTTTGCTGAGCCGCTCTAGTGGGGCGATTTGTGGAGAGCTTGGAGCGAAGGGCGTCCAGTAGGTGCCGTGCAACAGGGCCTCTGGCTGTGAGAATTGCACGGCGGGTCGCCGGAGGATGGTGCGACAAGTGGATATCGAGTCGGTCGGTCGGAAGATCGGCGCCCCATCGGTCGGCCCACTCGATCGCCATGACGGTATGGCCGTTGAGGTAGTCGTTGAGGCCGGTGTTTTCGAGCTGGCCGGCGGTCAGGCGATAGAGGTCAGTGTGGACCAGTGGGAGGCGTCCCTGGTATTCGTGGATTAGGGTAAATGTGGGGCTACTCACGTCCGTCGGTTCGGCAAGCAGCCCGGCTGCGATACCTTTCACCAGTGAGGTTTTACCCGTTCCCAATTCGCCGAATAGGGCCAGCACTTCGCCGCCCTGAAGAAGTGTGCCCACGCAGCGTCCCAGGCGGTGGGTGTGTTTCGGCGAGCGAAGCACAACGCGCCACGGTTTGCCGATAGGGGGAAGCCCCGCGGGTGTGTGTCTGGCAGGTGCCGCAGGTGATGGCACCGGCTTAGGTGTGTGTGGTCGGCGAGATGGCATGGGGGATGTGCCGAATGAGATCACTCGCAATCATGCCGGCTTGGCCGAGATGCTGTGCGGCCAAATCTCCGGCTAGGCCATGAAAGTATGTCGCCGCGCAGGCGGCGTCCCAAGGGGCCAAGCCTTGAGCAAGGAGCCCGCCGACCATGCCAGTCAAGACATCCCCGGTACCGGCTGTGGCCATTCCGGGGTTGCCGGTCGGGCAGATGGCTGCCAGACCGTCTGGGCGTGCAATCACCGTACAGGCGCCTTTGAGAATGACAAAGACACCGCGCTCTCGCGCAAATCTGGTGGCTGTGCCAAGACGGTCGTCATTGACTGATTGGGTGGTGGCCTCCGTTTCCAGCCTGGCCATCTCGCCAGGGTGCGGGGTGATAATCGGCGGTCGCTTGCACTCGGTCAGTAACGAGGACTTCCCTGCCAATGCATTCAACGCATCGGCGTCCAGTACGCAAGGCTTGTCGATTCGTTTCACGAGTTCCTGTACCAGGTCGACGGTCTCGGGATGGGTGGTCAGGCCCGGCCCGATCGCGATAGCATCCCGGGCGCCGGCGAACGCGAGCAAGCGATCCAATCCGGATCGCGCGAAGGTTCGAGCTTTAGTCTCCGGCATCGGCAGGGTCATCACTTCCAGGAGTTTTGCTTCCAGAATATCATTGGCGCTCGAGGGGATGGCGGCTGTCACCAAGCCGGTTCCGATGCGCAGGGCTGAGAGCGCGGCCATTGCCGCGGCGCCTGTCTTGCCGACCGATCCGGCGATGACGCCGAGATGGCCGTACGTGCCTTTGTGCGAGGAGGGCCGTCGCGAAGGGAGTGCCGCGCGCGCGTCCGTATCGGTCAGCAGCATCAGCCGGCTTCCGACAGATTCGACAAAGGAGGCGGGGATTCCAATATCCACGAGCCGAACCGTTCCGGCGCAATCGATGCCGGCTCCACCGTAGAGCCCCGTTTTCGGCAATCCGAAGGTCACCGTGAGATCCGCGCGCACGGTGGCTCCCAACACCGCTCCTGTGTCGGCGTGCAAGCCCGATGGAAGATCGACGGCCACGGTCGGGCGGCCGGCGGCGTTTATCGCTTCGATCGCATCACGATAGAGGCCGGTGACGGAGGTGGAGAGGCCGGTGCCGAGAATGGCATCGAGAAGAATGTCGCCGGTCGCCAACCGCTCCTGTATCGACTCGGCGCTGGTTGGGCATGTGACGGCCGATTTCCCTGCCGATCGGAGAAATCGTTGGTACATCGTCTTTGCATCGCGACTGAGGTCATCGGGGGATGTGAGCAGCAGGATGTGGACCCTGGCCTGCTTCCGTCGTAACAGCCGGCCGACGACAAAACCGTCTCCCCCATTGTTTCCCTTGCCGCAGAGGATGATGACCGATTTCCCGGCGAGGGGTGCGTACCGGGCTTCAAGCTGGGTGACGACCCCTGCTCCGGCTCGCTCCATCAACATCAGGGATGGTACCAAGGCCTCGGTGATAGTCCGTTGATCCAAGGCCCGCATTTGCTCGGCGGTCACGATCGGTATCATGGTGTGCTGTGACTCCCGGTCGGTTTCTCGCGGCGAGGCTGGCCAATCCGTGCCGTGAGGGGGCGGACTAGGCGACCAATTCCTTCATTTCGCGCACAGCTTGGACCAATCCGACCATGACGGATCGGGCAATGATGCTGTGACCGATGTTGAATTCCACAATCTCGGGCAATTTGGCGAGTCGTTTCACATTTTTATAGGTCAAGCCATGCCCGGCGTTGACGCCGAGGCCGAGTTTGTACGCCAGTTTAGCTGCCTGGGTGATGGCCTCGAATTCTTCATCTTCTTCCTTCGACCGTTTGGCGTTGGAGTACCGGCCGGTGTGCAACTCGACATACGCGGCACCGATTTTGTGCGCCGCCTTGATTTGATCGAGACTCGGCTCGATAAACAGGCTTGTGGGGATGCCTCCGTCGCGGAGGAGGTCGACGATCTTTTGAATCCGATCACGATGGTTGGCGACATCGAGACCGCCTTCTGTGGTCAGCTCTTGCCGGCGTTCCGGGACCAGTGTCACGAGATCCGGTTTCACGCTCAGCGCAATCTTAGCCATGTCGTCGTCGGCCGCCATTTCCAGATCCAGTTTCGTGCGAACGATTTCCCGCAGCATGGTGAGATCTCGATCCTGAATATGCCGGCGGTCTTCACGCAGATGCACAACCAAGCCATCGGCACCGGCCAGCTCCACGAGAATCGCGGCCGTCAAGGGGTCTGGATCGGTCCCTCCGCGCGCCTGCCGGAGGGTCGCCACATGATCGATATTCACACCCAGTCGAGCCATTACGCCTCCGCAATTTCCCTGAACGTCGCAGCAGAAAGATTTCGGAACTGGTCGAAATTCATAGACAATTCTCTTGTTACTGAGGCATTATTAACAGAAGATGGCACGGGGGAGCAAGGAGGCAGATCGTGGCAGGCCTTACTGTGCCCAAGGTGAGCGCTCGTTCTCAAACCCTGACAATCCTGGCGAAATTGACTCATTTTGAGGCCTCCATTAAAATACGCCCCTTTCAGAGGCATGGCGACTGAATCTGTTCGGCAGAGGACCCGCCTGTAGGAGTCTGACAAATCCATGGCGATCGGCGACGGCTTTTACCGCATTAAACGACTTCCCCCCTACGTATTTGCGCAAGTACAAACCCTGAAGCTTGAAGCGCGTCAGCGGGGCGAGGACATCATCGACTTCGGCATGGGCAATCCGGATCAGCCCACGCCTCCTCACATCGTCGACAAATTGATCGAAGCGTCGAAGAAGGCCAAAAACCATCGTTATTCAGCCTCGCGCGGGATCACGAAGCTACGCCATGCAATTACCGGTTGGTATAAGCGCAATTACGATGTGGATCTGGACCCTGAGACCGAAGCGATCGTGACGATTGGCTCCAAGGAAGGCATCGCGCACTTGGCGCTGGCCACGATCGGGCCAGGTGATGTGGTGCTGACGCCCACGCCCACCTATCCCATCCACATGTACAGTTTTATTATTGCTGGCGGGGAAGTGCGTGGAATTGAACTGCGCCAGGACAGCGATTTTTTCGATGATCTGTTGCACGTCTATCGTCAAACGTTGCCGCGCCCGCGTATTCTCGTGATCAATTTCCCGCACAACCCGACGACCGCTGTGGTCGATCTTGAGTTTTTTAAGAAGATCGTCGCGTTTGCCAAGGAACACGATGTGATCGTGATTCACGACCTGGCCTATGCCGATATCGCGTTCGACGGCTATAAGGCGCCGAGTTTTCTCCAAGTGCCGGAAGCGAAAGATGTGGGCGTGGAGTTTTATACGCTGTCGAAGGCCTACAACATGCCCGGCTGGAGAGTCGGATTCTGCGTCGGCAACCGTGAAGTGGTCGGTGCGCTCGCCAAGCTGAAGAGTTATCTCGACTATGGAATTTTTCAACCGATTCAGATTGCCAGTACCGTGGCGTTGAATGGCCCACAGGACTGCGTCAAGGACGTGGTACAGCGGTATCAAAACCGGCGCAATGTGCTGGTGAACGGACTGAATCGTATCGGCTGGCAGGTGGCACTACCCCGCGCGACCATGTTCGTCTGGGCGCGTATTCCGGACTCGTTCCGGCATATGGGCTCGCTGGAGTTTTCGAAGCTGCTTCTGCGTGAGGCCAAGGTGGCTGTGTCGCCCGGAATCGGTTTCGGAGAGGGTGGCGATGAGTTTGTGCGATTTGCACTGGTGGAAAATGAACATCGCACGCGGCAGGCGTTGCGCGGGATCCGCAAAGTGTTGAATTTGGATGATCAGGAATCATGAAGCGTGAGATCGGTGTCGGATTAATCGGATTTGGAACGGTCGGCACCGGTGTGGCTCGGGTGCTGATCGAGAATGCTGAACTGATTCGTCGGCGGGTGGGTGTGCCCGTCAACCTGGTTCGCATTGCGGACCTGGACATCACACGCGACCGCGGTATTGCGATTCCGGCAGGTGTGCTCACGACGGATATTCAGCAAGTCCTCACGGATCCACGGGTGGATATCGTCATCGAGTTGATCGGCGGCTATGATTTCGCCAAGCGTGTGATTCTGGATGCCATTCAGCGTGGCAAACATGTAGTCACGGCCAACAAAGCCTTGCTGGCCGTGCATGGTGAGGAGATCTTTGCCGCGGCTTCCCGCCAAGGGGTCGACCTCGGGTTCGAGGCCAGCGTGGGCGGCGGGATTCCGGTCATTCGTGCGCTGATGGAAGGATTGGCCGCGAACAATATCCAGTCCATCTACGGCATCATCAATGGTACCTCGAATTACATTCTCAGCCGGATGACCAGCGAGGGGCAGCGGTTCGACGAGGTGTTGGAAGAGGCCAAACGTGCCGGTTATGCCGAGGCCGATCCCACGTTTGATGTGGCGGGTATCGACTCGGCGCATAAACTGACGATCATGGTCAGTTTGGCCTACGGCACCCCTGTCAATTTCAAAGACATCTACACCGAAGGGATCACCGGGCTCACACCGCTCGATATTGCCTATGCGAAGGAGTTCGGGTTTACCATCAAGCTGTTGGCGATCGCCAAATTTTCAGATGGTGAAATCGAGGCGCGTGTGCATCCGACGATGGTGCCCTCGGCGTCCCAAATTGCCAAGGTCGACGGTGTCTACAATGCGATACAGCTGGTGGGCGATGCCGTCGAAGATGTGGTGCTCTATGGCCGGGGCGCCGGGTCGATGCCGACGGGAAGTGCCGTCGTGAGTGATGTCATGGCGATCGCGCGAAATTTGCTCAAGGAGGCTGCCGGTCGTGTCCCGCCTGCATCCTACCAGCCCGATCAGCGTCGGCCATTACGCATGCGGCCGATGGAGGAAATTGTCTCGCTCTACTATATTCGTTTTATGGTGCTGGACCGGCCGGGCGTCTTGTCGCAGATTGCCGGGGTGTTGGGTCGGTATGGGATCAGCATTTCGTCGGTATTGCAGCAGGGACGCAAAGAGGGGCAGACGGTGCCGGTGGTGATCATGACGCATATGGCTAAGGAGCGGGACATTCAGTGCGCGTTGCGTGAAATCAACCCCATGCCCTACATTTCAGAGCCCACCACGCTGATTAGGGTTGAAGGGCGGGATGAATGAATGGGACTGTTCGGGCGTGCTGAGAGGATGGTTGAGTAGATTCTTATGACTCGTTGGCGTGGCATTATCGAAGAATACCGAAAATTCCTGCCGGTCACAGCGAACACGCCTGTGGTCACGCTCGGCGAGGGTAATACGCCCTTGATTCGTGCCGCGCGACTCGCGAAGAAAATCGCTCCGGGGATCGATCTCTACCTGAAATACGAGGGGATGAACCCCACCGGATCCTTCAAGGATCGTGGTATGACCATGGCGATTTCCAAGGCGGTCGAGGGGGGTGCCCGGGCGGTCATTTGCGCGTCTACCGGAAATACGTCCGCTTCAGCAGCGGCGTACGGTGCACGGGCGGGCATTGCCGTGTATGTGCTGATTCCGGCTGGAAAGATTGCATTGGGGAAATTGTCGCAGGCCATGATGCACCAGGCCACTGTCATTCAAGTCGAGGGTAATTTTGACCAAGCCTTGGCCATCGTCAAAGAGTTGTCGGCAACCTATCCCGTTGAGCTGGTGAATTCCCTCAACCCTTTCCGGATCGAGGGGCAGAAAACGGCGGCGATGGAGATTTGTGACGATCTCGGCGATGCCCCAGCTATGCATGTACTTCCTGTAGGGAATGCAGGTAATATCACCGCCTATTGGAATGGTTATCGTGAGTATCGTGCCGCCAATCAAACAACACGATTGCCTCGTATGATGGGATTTCAGGCCGCCGGTGCGGCGCCGATTGTGTTGGGACATATCGTGCAAGAGCCACAGACGGTGGCCACGGCGATCAGAATCGGCAATCCGGCCAGTTGGCAATCGGCCCTCACGGCGGTCAACGAGTCATCAGGTGCTATCGATATGGTCACCGACGAGGAAATTCTTCATGCGTACGCGATGGTGGCCAGGGAGGAAGGGGTGTTTTGCGAACCTGCATCCGCTACCTCTGTTGCCGGTGTGATTAAGTTAAGTCAAGCCGGACAATTACGCGAAGGCGCCATGGTTGTGTGTACGTTGACCGGGCATGGTTTGAAAGATGCCGATACGGCGATTGGTATCTCACGTCAGCCTCAAACAGTAAAAGCCACCCGAGACGATGTGGCCCGCCTCCTTCATGTCTGATTACCTCAGGAACATTGCATGAAATATTTGATCCTGCATGCCGACGGGATGGCCGATCTTCCGTGTCCGGAGCTCGGTGGGAAAACCCCGCTTCAGGCGGCCGCAACTCCGAACCTTGACCAGATTGCCCAGCGTGGCGAAGTGGGGCTCTTGAGCCTTCCCTCGGAAGCCGGAGCCGCCGGAAGTGATGTCACCAGTGTAGCCGTGTTGGGCTACGATCCCAAAAAATATTATCCGGGCCCCGGCCCGCTGGAGGCGGCCGGCCTCGGCGTCACGGTGGGCGAGCAGGACGTGGTCTTCCGATGCACCATGGTAACGGTACGAGGAGAGGCAGCCTCCGGCAGTAAAGATCGGGCAACCGACATTAAGAAGCTCGGGCCGCATGTTCTGATGGAGGACGCGACCGCCGGTCTCATCGACACGGAGCAGGCTCGTGAGCTGGTCGAAGCGGTGAACGAACAGCTAGGCTCGGAGTCGATTCAGTTTTATCCCGGTTCCGGGCATCGGCATCTCATGGTTTGGGTTGGCGGAAAATCCCGCGCGACCTGTCTCGATCCGCAACCGTTGGTCGGCCGGTCGATTGCCGATGCGTTGCCGAGTGGTGATGGCGCCGACGTGCTGCGCAAGATCATGGATGCGGCGTTTTTTGTCCTGCGCGACCATCCGCTGAATGAGGAGCGTGAGCAGGAGGGGGGCAAACCCGCCAATTGCCTGTGGTTATGGGGCCAGGGCCGCGCCGCCGTGTGGCCACCTCTGCCGGAGCGATATCAGATTGCCGGTGTGGTGGTGTCATCCAGCGATGTGCACCGTGGTGTTGGCGTGTGCGCCGGGTTGGATGCGGCCGATGTCCCGCTTGCCGACGGCAGTGAAGCGAATGAGTTCACGGGTTGCGTCCAGACGGCCGTGCAGGAGCTGGCGAAGAAAGACTTTGTCTATCTCCATGCCGGGCTCTCCGACGACGTGCTTCACGCAACCGATGTGCAGGATAAGGTGCGGGCTATCGAGCGGTTCGACGCCCAGGTCGTGGGGCCCGTTCTCGCGGCACTGGCGACGTATCCTGCCTATCGATTGCTCGTCGTGTGTGATCCTGGTCTTGCGAAGGGCCATGGGGCCGAGGTTCCGCCGATCTTGTATGCCCTCTGTGATAGTGCCGCCAAGCCGTCGGGCGGAGTCACCAGTCGGTTTCACGAGCAGGATGCGAACATTGCCGGGACCGCACCGCGTGATGCGACGAAATTGATGCTGCGATTATTTCCGCGCGGAGTCTAGAGCGGTGGCACTGATTGTTCACAAATACGGTGGAACATCCGTCGGTACGGTCGAACGGATTCATCGCGTCGCCGAACGTGTTGAACGTGCTCAGAAAGACGGACACCAGATCGTGGTGGTGTTGTCGGCCATGAGCGGAGACACGGATCGGCTGCTGAAGTTGGCACATGAGGTTACCGACGCGCCGGACGAACGGGAATTGGACATGCTGCTCTCGACGGGGGAGCGGGTGACGATTGCGCTGCTGGCTATGGAGCTTCGTGGGCGAGGGGTGAATGCTCGGTCGTTCACGGGTCGGCAGGTCGGTATTCACACCGACAGCGCGCACACCAAAGCCAGAATTTCCCGTGTCACGGCCGATCGGATCAAGGAAGCGTTGTCTGCCGGCGTGATTCCCGTTGTGGCGGGGTTTCAGGGCATCAATGCCAGTTCGGATGTCACGACGCTGGGGCGAGGGGGTTCCGATCTGACAGCTGTTGCGCTGGCGGCAGCCCTCAAGGCCGACCGCTGCATTATCTATACGGATGTAGACGGCGTCTACACCGCCGACCCGAATATCGTGCCGGCTGCGCGACGTCTGGAGAAGATCTCCTACGAAGAGATGTTGGAAATGGCAAGCCTCGGCGCCAAGGTGCTGCAGAGTCGCTCCGTCGAGTTTGCCGCGAAATACTCGGTGCCGGTGGAGGTCAATTCGAGTTTCAAAGAAGGAAAGGGAACGCTCGTGACACGTGAAGATGCCGATATGGAAGGGGTTCTGGTATCGGGCGTGACGGGGGACCGCAATCAGGCCAAGATTACGATTGTCGGTGTGCCGGATCGACCGGGGATTGCCGCGCGCGTGTTCGGGGCCGTGGCCAATGCCAACATCGTGGTGGATATGATCATCCAGAACGTCAGCCAGGCCTCGACAACCGATATTTCGTTCACGGTTCCCAAGGCAGATTTACGCAACGCCGTGGATCTCGTCCAGCGTTTGTCCGAAGAGATCGGGGCCCGGTCGGTGGCTGTGACCGAATCCATCGCCAAGGTGTCGCTCATCGGGGTGGGCATGCGGTCGCATTCCGGAGTGGCGGCCAAGATGTTCGAGGTGCTCTCTCGCGAAGGTGTGAACATCATGATGATCAGCACATCGGAAATTAAGATCTCCTGCGTCATCGAGGAAAAGTATTTGGAATTGGCCATGCGCACGCTTCACACGGCATTCGGCCTGGACCGGGTGTCGGCGCCAGCGCTGGGCTAGTCTGCGAAAGCCGATATCGGCCGGTGTGCCGTCTCCTCGACAGGTCCGTCATGACCCTGTTAGTCTCACATCTATGAAACGTCGCAATACAGCGCCGCGGCGCTCTCGCGGTTCGGAACCTGTTTCGGTGCCGGCTCTCACGGCGGCGCAGGCGTCTGCGCTTGAAATCTACGATACCACCTTGCGGGACGGGGCTCAGGCGGAGGATGTCAGTTTCTCCGTGGAGGATAAGCTTCGTGTTGCGCAGCAGCTGGATGAACTCGGTGTGCACTTCATTGAGGGCGGCTGGCCCGGCGCGAATCCCAAGGACATCGAATTCTTTCGCATGGTCAAGACCATACCCTTTAAAAACGCGACTATCGTGGCGTTCGGGTCGACGCGCAAAGCCAGCAACTCGGTACGAAAAGATAAGAATCTCCAAGAACTGCTCGCGTCCGGAACTCAGACCATTACACTCTTCGGCAAGAGTTGGTCGTTCCAGGTGACGGATGCATTGGGTATTGCGCTCGCCAAGAATCTGGAGTTGATCGAAGACTCGATTCATTATCTCCGGTCCAAGGATCGTCGGGTGTTTTACGATGCCGAGCATTTTTTCGATGGGTACAAGGCCAATCCTGACTATGCGTTGCAGACGATTCGCCGAGCGATTGCCGGGGGCGCCGAGCGGGTCATTCTCTGCGATACCAACGGCGGGACCATGCCGTGGGAAATCCGGGAAATTTGCCGCATTGTGAAACAGGAATGCCCCGTGCCGTTGGGGATTCATGCGCACAACGACAGCGAAATGGCGGTGGCGAACTCGCTCGTCGCCGTGGAGTCCGGAATTCTGCAGGTGCAGGGCACGATCAATGGCATCGGTGAGCGATGCGGCAATGCCAATCTCTGCTCCATCATTCCAAATCTCCAGTTGAAAATGCAGCGGCCTGCGATTGGGGCTAAACTGACACGCTTGCGAGATGTGTCGGGCTTCGTGACCGAGATCGCCAACCTGATGCCCAACAAGCGGCAACCCTATGTCGGGGATGCGGCCTTTGCGCACAAGGGCGGCGTGCATATTCATGCGGTGCTCAAGAATGCGGCGACCTACGAACACATCGATCCCGCCGAGGTCGGAAACCGTCGTCGGATCTTAGTGTCGGATTATGCGGGGCGCAGCGGACTCCTGGAAAAGGTTGAGGCCTACGGCATTTCGCTGAACAAAAATCACGCGAAGGTGCAGGAATTGGTCGAGACACTCAAGGAACGCGAAAGCCAGGGATATCAATTCGAAGGCGCCGAGGGATCGTTTGAGCTGTTGATGCGTAAAGCGATGGGCAGCCACCGTCCCTCTTTTCAGCTGCTGGGGTTCCGAGTGATCGTCGAAAAGAAGCAAGAGCATAGCTTGCTGCTGTCTGAGGCGACCGTGATGGTGAAGGTCGGCGAGGTGATTGAACACACGGCCGCCGTCGGTGCCGGCCCGGTCAATGCCCTCGACCACGCGCTCCGCAAAGCGTTGGAAAAGTTCTATCCGCAACTTCGGGAAGTGAAACTCCTCGACTATAAAGTGCGTGTGCTTTCCGCTGATAAGGGGACGGAGTCAAAGGTGCGCGTGTTGATTGAGTCGGGAGATCACAAGGAGAAGTGGGGCACCGTCGGGGTGTCGGAAAACATCATGGAAGCGAGTTGGCAGGCGTTGGCGGATAGCATTGAGTATAAATTGCTGCTGGCGGATCGTTAGGCGATTTTCTCCCCCGTTTGGTTCACATAATCCTTGACAGGGCAGGTAACCTCACGTAACTTATGGGGAAATTCTTTGTCTTGGACGCTCGACACCAAGAAGCACTTCCTAAGGAACGACTCTAGTGGATGGCGGGGGGAAAGGCATGAGGAAGGCGGATATCGCGAACGAAATCTTCAAGCAGGTGGGAGTGTCCAAGAACGATGCAGCCGATATCGTTGAACTCGTGCTCAATCTGCTGAAGGGAGTGCTGCAAAAAGGTGACGCAGTCAAGATTGCAGGATTCGGGAATTTTGTAGTACGGAGCAAAGGGGCACGTAAGGGGCGGAACCCGCGAACCGGCGAAGAAATCGGGATCACTCCCCGTCGCGTGGTGACCTTTCGTCCCAGTCAGGTGTTTAAAAAGTACGTCAATTCCTAGTCGCTACCTTGCCACGAGCACACGCAGCATGAGGACCGGTCATGGGGAATGAGCCCAGGCTGGGAAGTAAAGTTTTCTACAAAATCGGCGAAGTCAGCAAGATATCGAAACTGCCGGCTTACGTCCTTCGGTTTTGGGAGTCGGAATTTAGCTTCCTTCGGCCGAAGAAGAGCCGTGGCAACCAGCGTCTGTATGTGCAGAAAGATGTGGATACGGTACTGGAGATCAAGCGGATGCTCTATGACGAGGGGCATACGCTAGCCGGCGTCAAGCGCTACTGGGCTCGTCGAGGACGAGTCACCGTGAAGAAGCAGGGCTCGCGGAAAGAACTGGCGCAACGTGTCAGGGGCGATCTCCAGGCGATTATCAGAATGATCGATTCTCATTCGTCCTGAACGGTTCCTTGTGATGCGGGCGGCTGCGTCCAGTCGTGTGGGTACATCGATGTCGTGTGTGTCGGGGCGTAGCGCAGCCCGGTAGCGCACTCGCTTGGGGTGCGAGGGGTCGTGGGTTCAAATCCCGCCGCCCCGACCATCGACACGATGTTCTCTATGACTGTCAGTGTCCCGAGGGACGTTGATCATTGCGGACGATCCGGTGAGCTTGTTCGAGTGTTTTCCCGCCTCTTTCGTCCCCACTCTTGATCCAGCGGTTTCGGTGCTCCATTTTCACGATGTGTGCGAATCATGAAGGAGCGGTTGTGGCGCGTGTACGGATTCTTGTGACCAATGACGATGGGATTGCGTCCCCCGGGATTCACACAGTTGCGGCGGCATTGGGTGCATTGGGAGAGGTATGGATTGTCGCACCCGATCGGGAGCGCACGGCCGTCGGGCATGCGGTCACGTTGCATAAGCCCCTTCGTATTACCAAGATGGCGCCGCGTGTATTTATGGTGAATGGGACGCCGGTGGACTGTGTCAATTTGGCTCTGGTGAAGGTCTTGCCCGAGCGGCCGTCGTTGATCGTATCGGGGATTAACCGAGGGGTGAATCTCGGCGATGATGTGATGTATTCCGGTACCGTGTCCGGTGCGCTAGAGGGAACAATCCTGGGCATCCCTTCGATTGCCGTGTCTCAGGAAGGTGACGAGACGTTTCGGTTCGAGGTCGGAGCGCAGTATGCAGCCCGAGTGGCTGCCGAGGTGTTGCGGCATGGATTGCCGCCCGAAACGATCTTGAACGTGAACATTCCGAATGTTCCGGGACGGTCTATCAAAGGCGTGAAAATTACCTGCTTGAGTCGGCGTCGTTTCAATAACCCCATCGTTGAAAAAGTCGATCCGCGGGGTCGTAAGTATTATTGGATTGCCGGCACGCGTCAGTCGTGGAGTCGCGAGAAGGATGCCGACCATGAAGCGCTGGAGCAGCGTATGGTGTCGGTGACCCCGCTTCATCTCGACACGACCCACCATGAGGTGTTGGAACAGTTCAAGGCATGGGAGCATCCGCTCTCGCGACCATCCGCGCGTCCGAAAGTGGTGAAACCGCATGTTCGAAAGAGGGGCCAGGCGTGACCGGACTGATCGAGTGGTTGATAGAAGTGCTCGGCCGATTCGTCATCTCCACGATTTCGACGTTCGGCTACACGGGCATCATCATCACAATGGCGATCGAAAGCGCCTGTATCCCGCTCCCGAGTGAAATCATCATGCCGTTTTCCGGCTACCTGGTTTCCACCGGCCAATTCTCGATGATCGGCGTAACCCTCGCCGGCGCAATCGGTAACGTGCTGGGATCGTTGGTGGCCTACTACGTGGGCGTGTGGGGAGGGCGGCCGTTTGTCGCGCGGTATGGCCGGTACTTCCTGGTCTCCCAGCATGATGTGGAGTTGGCCGACCGGTGGTTTGCGAAACATGGAGAGGCGGCGGTGTTGATCGGTCGTCTCCTGCCTGTCGTTCGAACGTTCATCTCGCTCCCGGCGGGGATTGCGCGCATGGACGTCAAGAAGTTCGTGCTCTATTCATTTGTCGGAGCCCTTCCCTTTTGTTATGCGTTGGCCTATGTGGGTTTGAAGATGGGGGAGCACTGGAATGAATTGCGTCAGTATTTCCATCATGCCGATCTGGTGATCGGATTGGCACTTGCCGTGGGCCTCGGATATTTTCTCTGGTCTCATTGGCCGAAGCGTCGTCCGTCTATGGAGTAATTGCGCGTCATGTTGCGTGTCTACAATACCCTGACCGGAAGCAAAGAGCCGTTCGAATCATTGGTGCCTGGAAAGGTCCGCATGTATGTGTGCGGCGTGACGGTCTACGACTATTGTCATATCGGACATGCTCGGAGTGCGCTGGTGTTCGACGTGTTGCGTCGGTATCTGGAATATTCAGGTTTCGTCGTCGAGTTTGCCAAGAACTTCACCGATGTCGATGACAAGATCATAAAACGGGCGAATGAACAGGGCGTGAGCTGCGAGCAGGTCACCACCACCTATATCAACGCCTATTACGAGGATATGGAGAAGCTCGGTGTGCGCCGCGCGACGCTCGAACCGAGGGCGACGGAACATATCGCGGACATTGTGCGGCTTGTCGACACGTTGCTCACCAAGGGGATGGCGTATCGTGTCGACGGGGATGTCTATTTCCAGGTCGATCGGTATCCAGCGTATGGTCGGCTTTCGAAGCGGAACCTTGATGATTTACAGGCGGGAGCGCGGGTGGATGTCGATGAGCGGAAACATCACCCGATGGATTTCGCCTTGTGGAAGGGCAGCAGGCCCGGTGAGCCTTCCTGGGACAGTCCTTGGGGACCGGGCCGTCCCGGCTGGCATATCGAATGTTCCGCCATGGCTATGCGGCATCTGGGTGAAACCTTCGATATCCACGGCGGCGGGATGGATTTGATTTTTCCGCACCACGAAAATGAGATCGCGCAATCCTGCGGCGCAACCGAGAAAGAGTTTGCGCGATACTGGGTGCATAACGGATTTGTTCAGATCAATCACGAAAAGATGTCCAAGTCGTTGGGAAACTTTTTCACCATTCGCGAAATCTTTCAGCAATCGGAATGGCCCGACACGGTGACCGGCGAGATGATGCGCTATTTTCTCCTTTCGACGCACTATCGAAGCCCCTTGGATTTTTCCGATCAGAGTCTCAAAGAAGCGAAAAGCGCACTCAACGGATTTTACGATCTCTTTGAACGGTTGAATGAATCCGGCCCGTCCGATGGTGCGGCTGATCAGCTACTGCAGGAGGCCACGGCACGGACGCGAACGGCATTTGTGGCGGCCATGGATGATGATCTGAATACGCCCAACGCGCTGGCAGCATTACAGACGCTACGCGGAGAGGCGAACAAGGCGCTTGAGGCCGGATTATCCGGTGCGATGCGGCGACTGGTCCGACAGGAGTTTCGCGCTTTGGGCGTCGTGCTCGGTCTTCTGCAGACCGACACCTGGCGTTTTAAGGGGCAGGGGCCACAGCGAGCATCCGGGGAAGCCGAGTCGACCGCAAAGACATTGTCTGACGAGGAAATTGCCGACAAACTGGCTGCGCGCCTGACTGCGAAAAAAACGAAAAATTACCCGCTCGCCGACCAGCTTCGAGCCGAGTTGGCCTCCCACGGTATTACGATTGAGGATCGGCCCGATGGCACCAGTCGATGGAAACGATGATTCCCAGGAGGTGATCTACGGCCTCCACGCTGTGCGTGAGGCGCTCCGCGCCGGGGTTCGCCCGCTCCAGCGTCTCCTTGTCTTGGGAACCGACCGGCAGTTCGGGGAGATCGTGCGCCTGGCCAGGGAGCAGCGCGTGCCGGTCCGTGTCGAACCGAGGGCCGCATTCGATCGGCTTGTTCCTTCGGGGCACCACCAAGGCGTGGTGGGTATGGTTGCGGCGAAGGCCTACGCGGAGCCTGATGAAATTCTTGCCTCCGCGCAAGCAGAGGGCCAGACGCCACTTCTGGTGCTGCTGGATGGTGTCGAAGACCCACACAATTTGGGGGCGATTCTGCGGACAGCCGAAGCGTCGGGCGTGCAGGGTGTCTTTATTCCGGAACGTCGTGCCGTGGGGTTGACGAGTGTGGTGGCGAAGGCTTCCGCCGGGGCAGTCGATTATATGCCCGTGGGGCGTGTGCCGAATCTCTCGCGCTTAATTGAACGTCTTCAAGCTGCGGGCGTCTGGGTCTACGCGTTGGATGCTGACGCTCCCAAGGCCTATACGGCACTGGATTTCAGGGGCCCTGTGGCGCTGGTCTTTGGCGGGGAAGGGACGGGGGTTCGCCCAGGGGTTCGCGATACCTGCGACGATCTCGCCCACATTCCCATGCTGGGAAAAGTCAGCTCACTCAATGTTTCGGCATCAGCAGCCATCGTGCTGTATGAGGCCTTGCGTCAACGTCGGGGAGGGGCGGGGAAACAGTCGTAGGAAGGGGGCACGGGGCTTACCGGAGCTTCAGCATTTTCCCTTGAATCGCGGCCTTGAGCAATTGCGCGGTGTTGGAGACTCGAATTTTCTTCATCATGTTCGCCCGATGTGCTTCGACGGTCTTGACGCTGATTTTTAAACGCTGAGCAATTTCCTTGTTTTTGAATCCGGTCCAGATCAACTCAAGGATTTCCTGCTCACGAGTCGTGAGGGCTTCCGGACGTCGTTTTCGAGGGGGAAGGACCGGATCCGGTGCGGATGCTTTTGCTCGAGGTTTTGGGGTCTTCGCGACTGGTGACATGTACATCTAGCTCCACTTCGGGTAAAGACTAATCACAGATGGAGGTGTGTCACCTCCTGTGCCAAATGACTCCCGGATTATACGCAGTGCCCCTGGCGTTTGTAAATGGAAAGCGCGAGGGGGAAGGTGTCTCGTCTCTGCGGCTATTGGCGTAGTTTCTAATACCTATACTTAGAGAGGTGACTCATGTCCTGGTCAGCCCCATTACTACAGGCATATCCATGACCTTCTACCTCATGGTGCTGTTGTTCGGCGCGGTGATCGGTAGTTTCTTGAACGTCTGCATTTACCGGTTGCCTCGTGAGGAGTCGGTGGCTTGGCCGGCCTCGCACTGTCCCTCCTGCCACCACGCCATCGCCGTCTATGACAACATTCCGATTCTGAGTTACCTGCTCTTGCATGGCCGCTGCCGGGCTTGTCGTGCGCCGATTTCGATCCAGTATCCCTTGGTGGAAGCGGCCAACGCGATTGGATATGTGCTGGTCTTTTGGACGTTTGGATTTACCGCAGCGGCCTGGGCCTATGCAGCGTTGGTGTCCGCGCTGATCGTGGTGGCGGGGACAGACCTCTCTCATACCATGATCCCGGACGCCATCACGTTGCCGGGAATCGTCATTGGTCTGTTGTGTGCCGCCTTGATCCTCCCGATCGGACTTGTCGATTCCTTGCTCGGTGTGTTGTTGGGGGGCGGTCTCTTATGGTTCTTGGCCTGGGTCAGTCCCTACGTCTTCGGGAAGGAAGGGATGGGAGGCGGGGATATCAAGCTGATGGCCATGGTCGGGGCCTTCCTCGGCTGGCAGCCGGTTTTGTTGGCCATTATGATCGGCTCGTTTCTAGGGTCTATTGTCGGTGTCGGGCTCATCGCGGCCGGCGTCCTGCGGCGCGATCAGTACATTCCGTTCGGACCATTTCTATCCGTGGGATCTCTCCTTGCCCTGCTGTTTCACCAGCCGCTCCTCACGTGGTATTGGGCCTTGATCGATCTTCCGCAGTAGCTGCCCCCAAATCGTTGACCAGAGCCGATTTGCAGGCATCTCGGTCTCGCCGACCTGTATCTGAACGGATGATTCACTGTATCCGATTCGGAACAGTTCAGAACTGTCCACCTTCATTTGTTTGATCGGCCTCCGGTCGCGATTTCCGATCGTCAGCCTATTTCCTCAATATCTTCGCAGGTTCCCGTGATGCTTCGGCAGGGATGGAGCGCCAATGAGCGGGATGCGTCTCAGGCGTGAGCAACGGCATGGAACTTGGAAATGCTCTACGCGCTCGAGGAAAGGAGCCGGTATGAATGAACGTGGTGGGAGCCTGGTGGAGTTGTGCACGGTAGTCGCCATCATCGGGATTGTGATGGGAGTCAGTGTGCCTGGATGGGCAGCGCTCGTTGCGAAGCATCATCAGCGTGCGGTGATGAGGGAGATTGCATCGGAACTGCGTATGGCGCGGCAATTGGCGATGGCGCGGCACGAGCGTATTCGAGTGGTCGTGGATGCGGAACAGTCTGAATTGCGCACGGAATGTACCGACTGCAGCAATAGCCTACTGCGTCGGTATGCGTTCGGGCAGAGGGGTACGGTCATTGAATCCATGTCGACGAAGCCGGAAATTCTGTTTCAGCCTAGTGGTCGATCAGCGACGGCGACCACCATGATTGTCGTTGACGGTCGCCACGCATCGCATCAGGTGACGGTGAGCATCACCGGTCGGGTGACTGTGTCATGACACCATCTAATCTGAAGAGCCTCAAGCGACGTTCCGTTTTCGTGGGTGCGCACGGATTCACCCTTGTGGAAAGTATGGTGGCGTTAGTCGTGTTATCGATCGGCATGATCGGGACGATCGGGATGTGCGAGTGGGCTGAGCGCGGTCTGCAACGCGGGGCCTTGACGACGACGGCACTCGCCTTGGTTGAATCACGGCTGGAAGCCAAGCGGAGTGTGTCGTGGGAGCAATTGTTGATGGACGATTTGGATCACGACGGCACATTGGAATCTGCCATGCATGACGATGGCTTGCAGGATGACAGCACGAACGGCGATGGCATCTTCACGGCCGGTACCACTCAAGGCAACATTCGGCTTGTTTGGACGGTGGAGTTGAATCGAGGCAGCCATCCGGCCGGAGCGAGTTTGGCGACTATCGAGGCGCGTGCGACATTCCGAACCATAGCGGGGCAAGAGAAAGAGGTTCGGGTCCGCACGATCCGAGCCAATCCTCGGTATGTCGGCCCGTCGGTGCTGTCATGAGCCGCGGCAAGGGCTGTGTCGTCTGCGCACCGCCCCGTGTGAAGCTCGGCTGGCGCCTCGGTACGGCCGGAGTGAGCCTCATTGAACTGTTGATCTCCATGGCGATCAGCAGCGTTGCGATATCCGCCTCAATTCAAATGTTTTCGGCGGTCGGCCTTCGCTTCACGGCGCAACACTCGGCTATGGCGACCAATCAGGATTTGCGCCTTGGCTTGGATGTGTTGTGTAGCGAAATACGGTTGGCCGGAAGCGGGTTGTTAGGGGGAGATGCGCCGTTTCTCAAGGCGAAGTCGGATGAGGTGGAGTTCTTCGCCGGCTTGAGCGGTGAGTCGACCACCCTGACACAGATGGCAGACATTGGTCGACAGGAGCTGTCGGTGGAAGAAGGGGCCGGCTGGCCCAAAGGGAAGCAGGTTCTGGTGTGTACGGCTGCGCGGTGTCGGTGGAACCAGTTGGCGGCCGACGGCCGGAAGCACACATTGTCATTGGCGACGCCGATTGGTGAGCCGGCTCCGATTCGGAGCGCCGTTTTCCTGCTCAATCGAGTGCGTTATTACGTGAAGCGGCAAGACGATGGAGTGCTGCGGGTCATGCGTGATGTGGATGGTGGCTCAAGCACGTTATTGGGCGACGTGCGCCGCTTTGAGCTGCAGTACCTGGACAGGAATGGTGCTGTCGCAACGGAAGTCGGTGAGGTGGTGCGGGTGCGTGTCACGATACAAGCTGGACGACAAGGATCGATGTTACTGCGAGATGTGGCGATACGGATGTAACTGGTAAAGGGAAGTGACTATGAACACAAGTATGGGGCGTTCAGGAAGTATGGTTCGGCACGATGAACGGGGAATGGCGTTGTTGGCGGTGCTGATGGTGGTGTTCTTGCTGACCCTATTAGGGATGACATCGATGCAGCTGGCCGGACAGGAGATGGTGAGTGCCAGTGCATTACAGGAAGAACGGCTTGCGCACCACGCTGCTGAAGCAGCGGTGGATGTCGTGATGGGATGGTTTCACGATCCCGGACTGTTGTCGCAGGGAGCGGAGGTGACGTGGTTGACGAAGCGGCTGGTCAATGCACAGGGGGACCCCTCCTATTTTGATGCAGCGGGGCGTGCGCAGTTTGTGGGAACCGGCGCCGATCCCGACGTGGTCTTTGATGCCGCCAATATTCAGCACGATCGGCTGCTGAACGATTCTCAAACCGGATGGTTTAAATCACTCAAGGGGCTCGCCAGGATCCTCAAGTTGCGGGTCTATGGCGCGACCCGGCCGGGATTGCTCTGTACGGTCGAGGTTACGGCGGGAGCCGGCCCTGCGTCGCGTGTGACAAAGACCGTCTCGGTTGAGTTCGGCGCTTATGCGGTTCCCGCGTTGCATGCACCCATCCAGAGCGGCTCATTGGGCGCCGAGTCTGTGCAATACCGGCCTGGCTCTGTGCTCGCTCATTGGGGCGACGTGATGGTGAGGGGCAGCGCGTATTTCACTCAGCCGGAAGAGATTCCCCTCAAGAGCGGGTTGGCACCGATCACCGGGCAGGCGTATGGCGAGATGGCGCATCGGGAGGATCGATGGCTTACGATCCGCCTCGGTGGCGATGCCTATTTTTCCCAACTGCCAGCAGAGGCCTGGTCGGGAATTCCACTGAATCTCCACACTCATCAGGAGCCGGTTCCCGGTCTCAAGTTCGATCAGTGGGACTACGACACCTTGAAGCGAATGGCCAAGCAGTTTGGACAGTACTACGGGATTGATCGTGAAGGATTGCTGTATGCAGGTGGGGCGATTCAGCCAGGATTGGGGCGCCCTGCTGCGGACGTATTTGCCTCAAAGGGCCCAGGTGACCATCGAGGGTTGATTTTTGTCGATACGCTGGATGGGACAGCCCCGCGACAGGACAACCTAGGAACGATCGTGCTTGATCAAGAATATGCAGAGGGCCTCTTTGTTGTGAATGCGCATGTGCTCTGGAAGACAGGGGCGTATGGCAAACCGGTTCCCGTCCTCAGTCCGCCGCCGGAAGGCCAGCAAACTTTGGGAAGCAGGGTTCCTGTGCAATTGCCCGGCATTCATCTGCAGGGGGTCCTGTATGCTGCAGGGGATGTGCGATATGCAGGGCATCTTAAGGTTTACGGTGGAGTGGTCGCACAAGGAGCGATCGTGGACAGCACGAACGGATCGGGGATGTTGGAAGTTTGGTACAACCATGATCTTCGCGAGGGCCTCGTGCAAGGTATGCCACTGGTGGTTGTGGCGCCTGGAAGCTGGCAGGCCAAAATGTGAGGAGAGGCTGCTCGACCGATGCGGTGAGACGGTCATGATGTTGGACTCGAAGAAGTAGATGTAATGAAATCATATTTGCAGAGTTCAGAAAGGAATCGGTCCATGAGTCGTGCGATGCGCTCTATGTCTACCGTCAGTGAGTTTGTTCATGGTGCAGGATCTGAAGGGCAGAGCCGTTCCGTCAGCCACTACCATCAGCTCGTCGAACAGGGTTTTCTCCAACAGGGAGAGTTGGTGTCGGCCACGGCCGAAGCGTCGAGAAAACGACTTGATCTGGCCACGGTGCTTATGGAGCGATATCGGATTCCCAAACCGGCTATCGGTGCCGCACTCGCGGAATTCTATCACTGCCCGTTTCTTGCCTATGACGAGCGCATGGTCATGGAGCGGGAGTTAATAAGAAATCTCAGCCTGGATTATCTTCGAGTGAATCATTGGGTTCCGCTCAGGCGACTGGGTAGCGGCATCGAAATCCTGATCGACGATCCGTGCGATCCGGAGAAGATCTTTGATGTGCGACGAGCGTTTCCTGGGCAGGCACTATCCTATCGAGTGGGGCTGCGTAGCGATATTGAACGGTTCTTGAGCGTCGTCCCGGGACGAGAGTCAGGCGATGCGATCTCCGATATCCTCGGCGAGTTGGTTAGTGAGGCACAGTTAGAAGAGCAACAAAATGCGACGATTGCCGCGATCACCGAAAACGATTCGGCCATCGTCCGGCTCGCCAATCAGATCATTACAGACGCCTATCGTCGCGGGGCGTCGGATATCCACATTGAACCCTATGCCGATCGAAAAGAAACCGCCGTACGTTTTCGCGTCGACGGCACCTGTTTTACGTATATGAAAATTCCGGCCGCGTATCGACGGGCGATCGTCTCCCGCCTGAAGATTATGGCTAACTTGGACATCGCCGAGCGCCGCAAGCCGCAGGACGGAAAGATTCGGTTCAAATTGAGTACCGGACAGGAGGTCGAATTGCGGGTGGCCACACTGCCTACGTCAGGCTTCAATGAAGACGTGGTGATTCGCTTATTGGCGGCCAACGGGCCTCGCCGTTTGGAGGAGTTGGAATTCAGCGATGAAACGCGACGACTCGTGGGGCAGTTGGCTCAGAAGCCGCATGGCATTATCCTGTGCGCCGGCCCGACGGGGTCAGGGAAGACCACCACGTTGCACGCCATACTATCCTCGATTAATACCGACGAACGAAAGATTTGGACGGCGGAGGATCCGATTGAGATCACGCAGGATGGATTACGGCAGGTGCAGGTGCATCCCAAGATCGGGCTCACCTTTGCCACGACCATGCGGGCATTTCTGCGAGCGGATCCGGATGTCATCATGATCGGAGAAATGCGCGACAAAGAAACGGCTGATATTGCCATCGAAGCGTCGCTCACAGGCCATCTGGTCTTCAGTACCATCCATACGAACAGTGCTGTAGAGACTGTGGTGCGTCTGCTCGACCTCGGGTGCGATCCGTTCAATTTCTCGGATGCCATGTTAGGTGTGTTGGCAATGCGATTATGTAAGCGCATCTGTTCCAACTGTCGGGAGGCCTATCATCCCACCTGTGGTGAATATGACGAACTGGTGCAGGCCTATGGAGCGAGCGATTGGGAGCGTGTGCGAGGAGCGCATGATCCAGGCCTGACATTGTTTCGTGGACAGGGATGCGATGCGTGTAACCAGACCGGTTATCGTGGACGAGTGCCTATTCATGAGCTGATGGTGGTGTCTGATCCCATGAAAGCATTGATTCAGACGAGAGCGCGGACCGGCGAACTGATGGCTCTCGCCAAGAATGAAGGCATGAGGACGTTAGTGCAAGACGGCATTGAGAAAGTCCTGCAAGGTCTCACCACGTATAAACAGGTGCGAGCGGTCGCGATCAAATAGGGATATCGCGATTGGCGCGTGGCACATCTCGACACCCGAGACTCTCTGCTTGAGGGACACTTCTGCCTCTTGTATGTGCGCGGGTGACGCTCAGAAGATCATCGGTAAAGCTGTTAGCTGCCGTAGGGTGTGTTTGCGCAGCCTGTGACACTCAGAGGTTAGCCCACGCTTCCGTCCAGCTTCACTCCCTCATCAATTTTTCCCGTGGTTAGGACTGAGAACGTCAGGAATCCGACAAAAATTGTCACCGAAGTGATCATGGAGCGCTCTAAAATGTACGCAGCTCACGATGAATGTACACGATATATCAATTGGTTATGCGCTAAATTAAGTGGAAACCCATCGGCATGGCACTTGCTCATCTGGCTGTTGCCATGTGTGTCTCTACCTATCTCCAACGGTCCTCTGCTGTCCGCTTCCAGAATGGCTTCACCCTCATCGAGGTGATGATCGCGGTCGCGATCGTCGGAATTTTGGCCATGGTGGCCCTCCCCAACTATCTCCAATGGAATGCTCGCTATCAGCTGAAACAAGCCACAACGGAATTGGCTGGCAGCCTCAACTTGGCCCGTATGGCAGCGATGAATCGGAATCTCGCCGTTACTGCCACACTGGCTCTTGTATCAGGTAGGGTGAACATCGATTTCGGTGGGGCACTGGCCCCAGTCGTGTTGCCCCAGGCCGTCGTCGCGTTCACGGGTGGTCCGACGATTCAATTCACCCAACAAGGGTTGAGCGGGGCAGCCGTGAATGTTCCAGTGACGCTGACCTCTCAGCAGGGGACGACCTATTCCGTGGTCGTCACTCCGGCAGGCAAGGTGAACTGGTGTACCCATGCGACGTGTCCCTAGAGGCCGAATGAAAGATAATAGAAAACCACAAGGCTTCTTCAGGCGGATCGCAATCACGAAGCAGGGGTTTACCCTGTTGGAAGCCATGATTGCAGCGGGTGTGCTTTCGGTCGGACTCCTGGGGTTGGCCGGGCTCTCAGGAATGTCGCTGGGTAAGAATGTCGACGCAAACGACATGTCCCGCGTGACGAATCTTGCCGCCGATATGGCGGAACGTATTCAGAATAATCGACAACGTGTGTTGGACTATCACAATACCGACACCACAGCCGCGTGCGCACAGAGCGCAAGTACGCAACGCATGGCCTTAGGCGACTGCACACAGTGGCGAGCGTTGCTGACAACTTCTGGTCTTACCGGTGCCACTGGGAGTATCACCGCGACTCGACTCGATCCGGATCCCACGGCAAACCCGGTCACGATGAATCGCTTCCTAGTGACGATTACTGTCAATTGGCAGACAAGGAAGAGTGATGTGAGCACGGCACGGACCAAAGCCGCAGTATTTACGACGGTGGTCGCGCCTGAATAGCCGCAGTGTGGAGCATGACAATGCGTAAAGTGTATTGGAATCAAAGAGGCTTCACTCTCGTGGAATTAATGGTCGCCGTCTTGATCACGGTGGTGATTGTGGCTGCGACAATGACCACCGTCGTGACCTCGAATCGTGCCAACGTCGTGAATTCGCAGGTGGCAGATACGCAACAGAATGTGCGAGTGGCCATCGACTTGCTCAGCCGGGATATCAAGCTTGCCGGCTATAACTATAACGCGACTGATCCAGCCACTAGGTCGGTAGGTGCGTGCAACGCTACCATCGGTGCCATAGTGAAGCCGGTCGGCCTGCTCCCGCAGGATCACACGCCGACAGGCGCGGATACCGGAGCAGATGGAGTGTCGATGGTGCTTCCGGTGAATACGGCAGGGTGGACGTTGACCACGGCGGTGGGTGGAACACCGAACAGCAAGACCTATGACAACACTATCAGCCTTTCGGGAGCTGCGATTACGGAGATGGTCGCGCAAGGACTCGTCGTCGGGTCAACGGTTTCCATCGGAGGTGCAGTGTCAAAAACGGTACAGGCGGTCAATGCCACGTCGATTGGGTTCGGCTCTGGGAACTTTGTGGATGGGCAGTTCCCGGTCGGTACGCGTGTGTATTTGATGCAGTGCGTCCGGTATCAGGTCGTGGCGAATACGCCTACCACCTGTGGAAGCAATACACCCTGTCTGGTGCGAAATAACGTGCCGCTTGTCGACGGTGTGGAAGACTTGCAAATTGCCTATGCTTGCGACGGCTGCAACCAGGCGGCCCCTAATCCCCTGTTTCCAGACGGGGTCGTCGATGATCAAGATGCGTCGTCGACCTCTGGGTTTCCGACCTTCACCCAGGGGGACTTTGTCTCCGACAGTGCGTGGGCGATCACTCCGTGGATGCCGGATAAGATCAGAATGGCGCAAGTCAGCCTGGTAGTCAGACCAATGAACGCGGATGACGGCCTTGATGAGAAGGGAACCAAAGCCATCAATACCACGGGACCCGTGATCGTCGGTGACCACAACCCATCAGCGGATGCGGGCTATGACGCCAACATTTATACGCAGCAACGTCGACGCGTGATGATCCGCACGATTCAGCCGAGAAACCTGTAACGAGAGACGCTGTGATGAATCTGCGACGGGATACCATCAGTGCGGGCCGAACGTACGACCGAAAAGAAATGAAGAATCAGCGAGGCATCGCGTTGCTCACAGTGATGCTGATGTTGTTGATTCTCACCATTCTCGGCATTGCGTCGATCACTGTGACCAGCATGGAGCATCGAATGGCTGGATTTTTCCGTAGTACTGAGGCTGTGGTGGCTGCGGCAGACTCCTGTGAAGGACTTGCCGCCAACATCATCCAGCAGACATTGTCCCCCCCAGGAGTGCTCCCGACCGCCTTCGTTGCACCGACGGGGCCTGTCCCGGCGGCCAATGCCACGACATTGTATGCCGAAATCTACGGGTACGATCTTCCGTCACCTGCCGCGGCAAACACACCGGCCGTGAACTATGCCGATGTGGCAAACACAGCCCCGAATTTTGTGATGACCGATCTCCCGGGTTTCACCGTCAACGGCGATATCGATCTTCTCTACACGCACGCGAAGAGTGGGCAGGGAACAGGGGTGGCCGGCACGGAGCATGTGTATCGGATCACCTGCATGGCGAGTAACCCTGCAACCGGTTCAAATAGCGCGGTGACCTCTGTCTATGGCTGTTTGGATGGCGACACGTGTGTGAAGAAAATCAACTAAGAGGGAGCCTATGACCATGTATCGCGCAATCATCATTGTGGCGCTCGGCGTACTGGCATCGGTGTTACCCTCCGGCCCTTCATTCGTGTCGGCACAAACCGAAGGTGTCATGCCGTTTTCATCAGCCGGGTTTCAGTCCGGCGTGATTGATGAGGTGCAGGGATCGACCATCCGCATCGATGGTCGGAGCTATGTGCTGAAGTCCGCGGTGGTGGTGGTGGATCACGAAGGGGAGCCACTTGAGATTGAGCGGATTATTCCCACGTCGCTCGTAAAGTTTCATCTGAAAGAAGGCCACATCGACAAGATGGTGGTCACGTTGCCGCAATAGCGCATGAAAGGTCTTGTCTCAACTCGTCGCCGCGCATTCGACGGCTGTTGTCCTGCTTGAGATGAGGAGGAAGAACGCATGAATCGCCGAACCCTTGTTGCTGTGATGCTTGTGGCTGGAAGCCTGAGTGCTTCGCTGGTTGGCTCCGGTGATGCCGTAGCCGTGGTGTCCAATGCCGACTACACTGCTGTGCCGGCCTTCGTTACGAACGCGACGACACCCAATATCATCGTCGTAATGGACAACTCGGGCAGTATGAGCAATCGCGCCTGTGAGTCGACGTCATGCGGCATGTTGGCGGATGGCAGCACCTCGACGACGACGACGTGGACCGATACCACTCGATATTCGGGCTATTTCGATTCACTGCGTTGTTATACTTATAACACGACGGACACCCGATTTGAGAGTGGGACTGGCAAGGCAACATTGGATGCAGCGTGTCCGATTACGGAGTGGGACGGTAATTTCTTGAACTGGGCAACCTTGCGTCGGTTCGACGCGGTGAAGCGGGCCATGATCGGTGGAGATTGTTTCAGTGCCAGGGATGCGGATGGAAACTGCCCAGCCAGCGGGACGCCGGCCCTGAAGACCGTTCGCGCACAGGCTAGTGGGGTGAACACCGAGCGTGCGAGTGTTAATTATGGCAGTGGCACTGGTGCCAATACATATGTCGGGCATATTCCACTCGCGGATCGAAATAGTAGTCCAGGCACGATTACGATCCATGTGGCAGGCGCCTATTTTTGTGTGGATAACGATACGACATTTGACAGTAATTGCGGCGATTCGTACAGCGTTCGAAAATATCATCTGAAGATTGGATACGCGAACGAGCCCACCGGAGTCATTCAACAGATCGGTGGCAAGGCACGATTCGGCTTGATGGAGTTCAAGTCGAACAGTGAAGGCGCGCGGATGTTGGTGGGGGCCGGCTCCCGTCAGTCTATCGACTGGTCGGGAACCGGGGTTGAGACATTCACGACGAACACGGCGGCCATGGTGGATGCGGTGCAGGAGTCCTATCCTTCGACGTGGACTCCGCTCAGTGAGGCCCTGTATGAAACCGCGCGGTATGTCGCACAGATCCAGTCGACCTTCTCGGCGGGCTATGTCTATCCGGTCGCATTTTCCGGTGGTGTGTCAAATGGTGTTAACTTTGCCACGAGTGGCGCCGGGTCGGTCGGCACGAGCGAAATCACGGCCCTGGTTGGGACTGAAACATGTCCGCCCGGTTACATCACCAACGCGTGTGGTCGTGATCCCTATTTCTTCGGGCAAAATCATACGCCGCCCTGGTCTGCGAGTTCTCAGGTGGTGACTTGCTGCCGGACATTTGTAATCGTGTTCACCGACGGCGAACCGACGCAAGATCAAAATATACCGACGGCGCTGCAAGACTATGCCCATGCTCATCATGGGCAACATTGTCTTGGGAGTGATACGGCGGCGCCCCCGCGCCCCATCAACGGCACATGTAATGTGCACGCAGCCACTCCATTCAGCGATTTGCTTGCAGAGCACAAGACCGATTATGCCGACAACGGCAGCCATTATTTAGATGATGTCGCCTATTGGGCGCACACGAGCGATCTTCGTCCTTGTAGCGGTACGAGTGATGGGACGATCGCAGGTTTGGCGGTCACCGGGCATTGCATCGCTGGCACCCAGAGTGTGACGGTGTATTCATTCTTTGCATTCGGCAACATGAATGGTCGTGGGATTCTGGCCCAAGCCGCTCGCTTAGGAGGCTTCGAGGACGCCAATAATGACGGCATCCCTCAAACTGGCGAATGGGATAAGGAAAATAATCTCACAGGAGCGGCTACGCCGGACGGTATCCCGGATGCCTATTTTGAATCCTCCAACGTTGATGATCTGCAGGATAAGTTGCTGGCCACGATTGCGAGTATTCTCAGGCGGAGTGCGTCCGGTTCATCGGTTTCCGTGCTGGCTACGGCCTCGACTGGTGAAGGGGCGTTGTATCAATCCTATTTTTACCCCAGCACCATCGAACCCACGACGCTCAGCGACGTAAAGTGGACGGGTTATACGCAGGCCCTATTCATCGATACGTTCGGCAATACTCGCGAGGATACGAATCAAGATGGTCGGCTTGATTATAAGGTCGACAAGATCATTAAGACCCGCTTTGATTCACTCTCGAATTCCGTGAAGGTCGATAAATACGTCGACACTGACGGTGATGGTTTGCCGAACGACCAGAACAGCGACAATTCTGTAACGGTGGCAGACTGCAATCCCTGCGGGCAGGCGTTGAGCGAGATTCTCCCGATTTGGGAGGCCGGGAAACGACTGGCTGTGAAAGATTCCACAACTCGCACCATCCTCACCTGGGTCGATTCCGATCATGATGGAGTCGTCGATGCGAGTGAGCAGATAGCCTTTTCAACCGCCAACGAGTCAATCCTTCGGCCATATCTTCGTGCCACATCGAGCGCCGAGGGGACCAAGATCATTAATTTTGTGCGCGGCTGTGATGTGGGGACCTGTCCAGAGCAGTCAGCGACAAGGGACCGCCGACTCAGTGTCGCGTCAGGAGGAAGCACCTCCTTGAAAGTGTGGAAGCTCGGAGACGTCATCCACTCCACACCGACGCTGGTTGCGGGTCCCAGGGATCGGCACGACGCGCTCTATGGCGATCAAAGCTATTCGGCATTCCTGCAGAAGTGGTACAACCGCCGGCAGGTGGCCTACGTGGGGGGAAATGACGGCATGCTACACGCGTTCAACGCGGGGTATTACCATCCCGGCGATGATGCAAGTGCCTCTGCTCCCACGAATATCACCGAACACGGCTGGTTCACCACTGCTCCAGCGGACAATTCCAGTGGGGCTCCATTGGGGGATGAATTGTGGGGGTTCGTTCCGTATCAACTTCTTCCTCAGCTGGAGTTCTTGAGTCGTGCTGATTACCAGCATACGTACTATGTCGATCTGCCACTCAAAGTCGTGGATGTTCGGATTTTCACCCCGGACACCGATCATCCGAACGGATGGGGCACGATCTTGATTGGCGGATTTAGAATGGGTGGAAGTTGCGGCGCCTGTGTATCTGGATCCGGCGCGCCGCCGATGACGGTCAACATCAGCGGTACGGACTATACATTTTATAGTTCCTACTTTGCGATGGATGTGACCAATCCCGATGCCCCCAAGCTGTTGTGGTCGTTCAGTAGCTCGAATTTGGGGCTGACGACCAGTGTGCCGGCTGTGGTCCGGGTCAATCCTGCAGCGGATGCGAAGGCCAGTAATACAAATGCAAAATGGTACATGGTGGTGGGGTCCGGCCCGACCGGGTATGACGCGAGCGCGGCGCAGAGCGCAAGAGTCTTTGCCATCGATCTTGCGACAGGGCCAGGCAGCGGCAACAGCCTGGTGACAACGTATGCAGCGGGGTCCTGGAATTCGTATATCGGAGACATCACGGCTTTCGATCGAGATCTCGATTATCGCCACGATGTCGTGTATTTCGGGCGAGTGATTGATGACGGGGCGCTTCCCTGGCGTGGCAAGATCTATCGTTTGACCATGGGCGCCGGAGGAGTCACGTCCAAGTTCGGTACAGTCACCAATCCGGCTCAGTGGGGCATTGCGTTAGGCAGTGCCCGCGTGCCCACCGAGATGTTGGATACGTTTGCGTCAGGAGCGGAGATGGGCCCGATTGCGACGGCACCGTCTGTGACGATGGACGACGCGGCTAACGTCTGGGTTTTTGCGGGCAGCGGGCGTTATTACAGCAAATCCGACAAGACGGATGTGTCCACCCAGTATTTCGTCGGCCTGAAAGACTCGGTTCTTAATGCCGGGTGCAATCAATCGGCCGGTCCGCTCAACTGCATGGACAATGATCTTGTGGATGTATCGAATGCCACTGTCTGTGTGGTGGGAGTCGGCGATTGTGGTCAGGCCAGTGGAACCAGCCAGGTCTCCGGCGTGTCCGGTGCCACGACGTTTACCGGCTTGATCGGACTGGTTCAGAGTAAAGATGGCTGGGTGACGAAACTCGTCGAACCTGCCAACCCGCCATCTCATCCGGTCCCCTACGGCATCGGCGAACGGGCCGTCAGCAGTCCGACGGTCTTCGGCGGAGTGGTCTTTTTCCCTACCTTTATCCCTACGAACGACATCTGTGTCTCGTCTGGAACGAGCCGACTCTGGGCGCTCTTTTACAAAACCGGGAGTGCGTATCAAGAGCCGATTATCGGAACGGCTGCATCAGGCGCGAACCAAACGGTCAATAAGTTCGGCTCTCTTGGGGAGGGATTGGCGTTCGGTATCGTGGTTCACATGGGCTCAGGCCGGGACGGCGGCAGTCCCTTCGGGCTGCTCATCAATATGAGTCAGGGAAATTTTGGCGACTGTACGACGTGCGGGTTGGGAGGAGGATCCCCTGGAGGTCTTCCGAGTTCGAACATCGACGCCAACGTTGCGATTGATCCACGGAGTCGATACTTCTCATGGACGAACATGTGATGGTCACTTTGAGGCAGGCGCTACATGGGAGGGTGGGGGGACTCCGTCCCCTTGCCTTTCCTCAGGCAACCCGTCTGGGATTGATGGTCCTCGCGGTTGCTGTCTGCGGCGGGTGTTCGTCATCTCCTCAGGATGGGGCGGGTGCAGCAGGCAGCACAAAGACTAACCACCCTCCGACCGTCCGCCTGGTAACCATTGTTCCAAATCCTCTCGTCTTGGCGGGACCTATCACGGCGCATGTGGCTGTTGACGACCCGGACGGTACCCAACCGGTAACACGACTTCAGTGGATCGTGAACGGAAGTCCGGTCCTGGGGGCGACGGGGTTTGAGTTCGAGGCCGATCGTGTGAAGCGAGGTGATACAGTTGCGCTTGAAGTGGTGGCCTCTGACGGCCAGGTAGAGAGTCCCCCCTATCGTACGGATCCGGTGACTGTGGTGAATACTCCGCCTCTCGTCTCGCGCGTCACGATTGAGGCGGATTCGCCTGACAAGGGAAATCGCGTCTTTGCCAAAGTTGAGGCGGTTGATCCAGACCATGACGACATCCAATACCTGTACCGTTGGTGGCGGAATGACAAGCAAGTGAAGGAAGGGGAGGACAACGTTCTTGATACTGCGGGTTTCGGCCGCAAAGACATTGTGGCAGTCGAGGTGGTTGCGCGAGATCAGGATGCACTCGCCGCTCCAGCTCGGTCGGTGCCGATTGTGCTGGGGAATTCCCCACCACAAATCCTGTCGACTCCCACCGCGTTAACGAGTCGAGAGCAATACGAATATGTCGTCCAGGCGAAGGATCCCGATGGAGATAGCGTCAGTTATGGGTTGGAGACTGGTCCTCCAGGGATGACGATCGATAAGGTGACGGGCCAACTGACGTGGAATGTTACAGCAGGTGTTGCAGGGACTCACCGGGTAAAGGTGATGGCGGAAGATGGTCAGGGCGGTACAGCCTGGCAGGAGTTTGAACTTTCGATTCCCTCCACGGCTCAGTCACCGCCGGCGTCTCCGTCCCAAGGCTAATCTGTTCCGAGGGGTTTCCTTATTTTCTGGCGCGCCCCCTCCGCCCTTGTTCCGGACTTTCCCGGTTTGTTAGAATCTTCCTATCGTCTTGACGAAAGGGGTTTTCGACACCGGCGTGCGCAAGATCAAACTACGGGAAGGCACGAATACCGCAGCCCTCTTTGGGCACCACGATCGACACCTCAAGTTGATTGAGGAAGAGTTTGGGGTGCGATGCTCGGCGCGGGGTGAAGAAGTGACGGTGGAGGGGACGCCCGAGACCGTCAAGCAGGCCGAGCGGGTGCTCAATGAACTCGCCTCGTTGACTAATGAAGGTTACGATCTCCGGTCAGACGACGTCACACACGCGCTGACCGCCCTCCGTCACAATCAAGACGCTTCCCTCAAAGAACTGCTCTTCAGCGCTTCCCCCATCGTGACACGGAAGCGGTTCATCGTTCCGAAGACTCCAACTCAGAAATACTATCTGGACGCGATCGAAAAGCACGACATCGTGATCGGTATCGGTCCTGCAGGCACGGGCAAGACCTACTTGGCCATGGCTATGGCGGTCAGTGCGCTGATGAAGAAAGATGTAAGCCGCATCATCCTCGCGCGGCCCGCCGTCGAAGCCGGCGAGAAGCTCGGGTATTTGCCGGGCGATATGTATGCCAAGGTCAATCCGTACCTTCGGCCACTCTATGACGCGCTGTTCGACATGATGGATATGGAGCGGGCCAATCGCTTGATCGAGCGAGGGGACATCGAAATCGCGCCCCTGGCTTTCATGCGTGGCCGCACACTGAACGATTCATTTGTGATCTTGGACGAAGCGCAAAACGCGACCGCCGAACAAATGAAGATGTTCCTCACACGGCTGGGATTTCATTCGAAGGCCGTCGTGACGGGGGACATTACGCAGATCGACCTGCCGTCCGATCGGGTGTCGGGTCTCATCGAGGTGCGCGATATTCTTCAGGACATTGCCGGGATCGAGTTTGTCTACTTCGATGAGCGAGACGTTGTGCGGCATCGCCTCGTCCAGGAGATCATCAAAGCTTACGATCGCCACACGGCTGGTCCTGCGCATCCGGCTCAGCAACGAAAAGGCGAGGCTCAGACCAAGGGCCATCGCGTGGACTCTAAGCCCACTCGTCCCGCGTCTCCTTCCGCAGGTTCCTGGGGCCAGTCGCATTAATGCCGGTTGTGATCGGCATGCGGCTGAGGAGGTGCCACCTCCGTCTCGGGGCACTCAAAAAACTCGCCCTGCAGGTATTGCAAGCCGTCGGCGACGCCGAGGCGCTGTTGAGTCTTGAGATCGTCGGCGACGTACGGATGCAGCGCCTAAATCGAACCTTCCGTCATCGTGACAAGACAACGGATGTGCTGGCGTTCGCGACCAGGGAAGGCCCTGGGCCATCCTCATCTCTGCTGGGCGACGTCGTCATTTCTCTCCCGCAAGCCATTCGCCAGGCGCGTCGGCATGAGCAGGGTGTTGACCACGAGTTAGCCGTGCTGCTGATTCATGGTGTGCTCCACTTGTGCGGGTATGACCACGAGCGCAGCGAGGCGGAGGCGCAGCGCATGACTCGGCGTGAAAAGGCCGTGCTGCGAGCCATCGCTCCTGTTCCACGGCTATTGGTGCCGCGCGGATCGGATCGGGTATGATGCAGGACTTGATCGCCGTATACGACAAGTCCTAGGTCGGATCGTTCATCAATCATTCTGATGACTTGACGAGAGGGTGAGGTGCGCGGTGGGTTGGTTTCAGAAACTAAGTGCGGGGCTCTCCAAAACACGGGATGCGGTCACGGGACAGCTGGATCGACTCCTGGGGCGGGCGGCTGATCCGGCGCTGCTGGATGAGCTGGAGGTGGCTCTGATCAGTGCAGACCTGGGTATGCCGGTCGTGGAACGTGTGATGGGGCAGCTGCGGGCCCAGATGCGGGGCGGTAATTTCTCCTCGGCCGATAAAGTGCGAGATCTCCTGCGACAATCTGTGCTGCAGATTCTTCTTCCGACACAATCCGCTTCGATGGAGCAACTAGTGGCACAGGGGCCGCGCCCCTTTGTGATTCTGGCTGTGGGAGTCAACGGGGTCGGCAAGACGACGACGGTGGCCAAGTTGACCCAACGATTTCGTCAACAGGGGAAAAAACCATTGCTCGTGGCCGGCGACACCTTCCGGGCGGCCGCGATTGATCAATTGCAGGTGTGGGCGGACCGCATCGAGGTCGATGTCATTCGCCATCGCCCGGGCGCGGATCCCGCTGCGGTCGCCTATGACGGGATAACGGCTGCGAAAGCGCGTGGTTCAGATGTCGTGTTGATCGATACGGCTGGGCGGCTGCATACCAAAACAAACCTGATGGACGAGTTGCGAAAGATCAAGCGTATCGTTGCGCAAGAGTGTCAGGGGGCGCCTCATGAAGTGTTGCTCGTGTTGGATGCGACAGTGGGGCAGAATGCCATTGCTCAAGCGAGGCAGTTCCATGAGGCGGTCGGGGTGACCGGAATCGCCCTGACGAAGCTGGATGGCACAGCGCGTGGCGGCATCGTGGTGGCCATTGCCGACACGTTCAAAATTCCGGTTCGGCTGATCGGAGTCGGAGAATCGGTCGAGGACCTGCAGGACTTTGATGCCAAGGCATTTGTCGACGCGTTGTTCTAGCCCTCACTAACGGCCCCAACTCAGACGCTTTCACTCAATTGCTTCTCATCCCGTCGAGCCCATGTTAGGCTTTCTCTAACGGGCTGCTTCCGCTGTGCGGCCTTGTCGCCATTGGCCGTGAGGCACATACAGGATAAGATGATGAGCACGTTACTGGTGATCGACGATGATCGGTTGCACTGCGATCTATTGCAGATGGCACTCGCCCGTCACGGGTATCAGGTCAGTATTGCGACCAGCGGACGTGAAGGTGTCGTGTTGTTTCGACAGCTTCGTCCACTGGTGACGCTCCTTGATTTGCGCATGCCGGAAATGGATGGTTTGGCGGTGCTCAAGGAAATCCGAGCGCAGGACCCGCGCGCCGGGGTGATTATCCTCGGTGGTGGCGCGACGGAGCAGTTGGAGAATCAAGCGCGCGAGTTGCACGTCACGGATTTCCTGCGAAAAGGGTTGTCGCTGGATGTGCTCATCGGAGCCGTCCACCGTGTGGCGCAGCAGGCGAGGCGACAGGCCTCATCTGAGCAGTCCCGTGCCGCGGAAGAGATGGATCAGCTTCCTGATGAGCAGATCCTTGTGGTTGATGATGATGTGATGGCGCGCGACCTCCTGGTGCGGTTTCTCAGCCTTCGCGGCTACCAGGTTCGAGCCGCGCAGGATGGTCGCGAAGCGTTACGATTGATTGGCGACTCGGCACCGGATTTATTGATCCTGGATCTTGCTATGCCGGAGATGAACGGGGTCGAGGTCTTGCGGGCGCTTGCGGCGCGAGACTATGCCGGCCGGACGATCATTTTGGGCGGACATCACAATGACTCCTTATTGGCCGAGGCCTGGGCGTTGGGTCCGCAAGAGGTGCTGGATAAGCCCATTGATTTGGAGCGGGCGTTGATGGCTATCCAGCTTGTGATGGTCTGTCGAGAGTGTTAATCTTCATCGTCCACCTCGAGGTGCCGGTGAAGGGTGACTGGTTTGTATCGCCTCATCCGTTTGGGTCTGCTCACAATTTGTTTCCTGCCTGCGCCTGTACTCGCTGAGTCAGTCCTCCAGCATCCGACGATTGAACATCATCAGCTGGCCCTTGAATTACGTCCTGATTCCCATCAACTGGTCGCCACAGATCGAGTGACCGTTGCGGGAGGAGTTCCCGGGCAGGAACTGGCATTTTCCCTTGCACTGACGCTCGTGTTGGAGCGGGTCGAGGATCTCACGCATTGTCAGGATCCCTGCGAGTCCGCCCCCTCGATTCCATTTGTAAGGAATAGCGCGTCAGGTCAGGCGGAGTCGCAGCGCATTATCCTGAAGCAGCCGCCTGCGAATCTGGCAGGGGGAGCGATACGGCTCAATTTTGTCTACCATGGGGTAATCGATGATCCGCCCCGAGATCCGCGCCACCTCCGGTTTGTTACGCCGAGTGAAACGGCCGGGCACATCGGTCCGGAGGGGGTGTATCTCAGCAGCGAGAGCCAGTGGTACCCGGACCTCGACGATTCGCTGGCCACCTATGATGTACACATCACGTTGCCTGAAGGGTGGGCCGCCGTCACGCAGGGCACGGCCCAGGCCGACGCCTCGAGATGGATGGTGTCGACGAAGAGTGAAGCGTTGACGGTGGTGGCCAACCGGTTTGTGGTCAAGACTCGCGCCTGGAAGGCGCAATCCGGGCAGTCGATTCAGTTGGCGACGTATCTCTTCCCGGATGAGGCCGCGCTGGCCGATGAGTACCTCGATGCATCGGCCAGATATCTCGACGCCTATATCCCGCTGCTGGGCGCCTACCCCTTTTCACAATTTGCCGTCGTCGAAAACTTTTTCTCGAGCGGATTGGGCATGCCGTCCTTCACGCTGCTGGGAAGCGGGGTCATCAAGCGGCACTATACGCAACCATATGCGTTGGGGCATGAGATCGTGCATTCCTGGATCGGCAATGGGGTCTTCAACCGGGTGAGCCAGGGCAACTGGGTGGAGGGGCTGACGACCTATCTGTCCAACTACTACTATCACGAGTTGACCGGCGACAAGGCGCAGGCTCGTGAGCAACGGCGGTTGATGTTGCTGGGTTATTCCGTCTACGTGCGTCCCCACGAAGGATACCCGCTCAAGAGCTTTGCGCAAAAGCGTGATGAGAAAGACAATGCCATCGGCTACCAGAAATCCGCCATGGTCTTTCATGCGCTCAGACAGGAAGTGGGCGATGCGGTATTTTGGCGGGCGCTAAAGCGCATTCCGGAACGGTATCTTGGAGCAGTGGCCGATTGGAGTGATGTGGAGCGGATCTTTCAGGAAGAGGCGGGCCGCGACCTGCGATGGTTTTTTGCCCAGTGGGTCGAGCGTGCCGGTGTACCGGAACTCGCCCTGTCCGGCCTTCGAGCGCAGAGTATCCCCGGCGCGTCCGGCCACGCGAACGTCATCGAGGCGACGGTCCATATCGCCCAGCGCGACGAGCCTTATCGAGCGTCAGTGGAGCTGGAGTTCGTGTTGAGTGAGGGGCGCACCCAGCGCGTACGCGTTCCATTGAGCGCCGCACAGCAGGACCTGGTCGTGCCCCTTGCGGAGCCGCCGTCGGCAGTCCGGTTGGATCCGGATTATCATCTGTTCCGGCGTGTGGCACGGAGCGAGATGGCTCCCATGCTGAATCTGTATGTGACGGATGGCCAGCGAACCGTTGTCTTGGCCCAAGACGCCGCGGGGAGGCCGGGCCCGTTCGGCGACATCCTCCAGCGTATCGCCGCGCAGGAAGCGGCGAAGCCTGGTGCCGCGCGCACGGCGGTGCTTGAATCACGTGAGGGTAACCGGCCTGCGCCGCCGGGATCGTTGCTGTTGCTGGGCGATCCGCGCGAGAATCCGGTGGCGGCAGAAGCCTTGCGTTCTTGCGGCGAACGAGTCCGTCTCCTCGAGGACGGATTTTCCGTGGCGGGTAAGACGTACGAAGGCGCCACCATGGCGTTGCTGGTCTCCTGTCGGCGTGATGAGTATCCCGGCAGTGTGGTAACCCTGCTGTATGGAGTGACGCCCCAGGCGCTCGGGCGTGTGGCTCGACTCTTGTTTTTTTACGGGTGGCAGAGTTATGTGGTTTTTCATGAAGGAGCCGTGGTTGCACGGGGAGATTGGGAGGATATGATGAGTGCAGAGGTGCCAATTGAAACACGTTAAGGTGGCCATGATCGGGATGCTGGGACTCGCGCTGGTTGCCACCTCGATGGTTCCGCCGGCAGCAGCTGAGCCGAAACGTGCGCAGGCCCCGGCGAAACCCGCTGCTTCGTCCGAACGACATCTGACGAACATCCGGCAGCTGACGTTCGGCCGACAAAATGCCGAGGCCTACTTCTCCTTCAGCGGCAATAAACTGATCTTCCAGTCCACGAACAATTGGATGAAAGACACGTTTGCCGCGGCGATGCATCCGTCCGACGTCCCGCTCGGCTGTTATCAAATGTACGTGATGGATCTCGAAAGCGACAAGATCCGGATGGTCAGCACCGGTGCCGGCACCACGACCTGCGGGTATTTTTTTCCCGGCGATCGCCGGGTCCTGTACTCCTCGACCCACCTGCGAGGTCCCAACTGTCCTCCGAAGCCAAAGCGCGACGGAGCGTATCGCTGGGCGTTGGATGACTACGATCTCTTTTCCGTTCGGATCGACGGGCTGGACCCGCAACGGTTGACGAACACGCCGGGGTACGATGCCGAAGCCACAGTCTCTCCCAACGGCAAGACCATCGTATGGACTTCCATGCGCGATGGGGATCTGGATATCTACGCAATGGATCTGGACGGGACCCACCCTCGACGGTTGACGCAGGAGATCGGATACGACGGCGGCGCGTTCTTCTCGCCCGACAGCAAGCGAATCGTCTATCGCGCCCAGCATCCAAGCAATCAGGAGGAGCTGGATCAGTACAAAGCGCTGCTGGCTCAAAATCTGGTCGAGCCCGGACGACTGGAAATTTTCATCATGAATGCCGACGGGTCGAATAAGCAGCAGGTGACCAATAACGGCGCCTCAAACTTCTCGCCGTTTTTCCATCCCGACGGCCATCGGGTGATTTTTGCGTCCAATGTGGAGACGCGAAACGCATCGGGGCGACCGGATTTTCACCTCTATCTGGTCAACGAAGACGGATCCGGTCAGGAGCGGTTGACGGTCGATGGACACTTCAACAGCTTTCCGATGTTCTCGCCGGACGGGAAGACCCTGGTATGGGTGTCGGACCGAGGTGCCAAGGAGCCCGGAGAGTTCAATGTGTTTCTCGCCGATTGGGTTCCATGATCGAATCAGGTGACGGGTCGGCTGCGCCGGTGACGGTGCAGCCTGAACCACCACCGGCCAGCCCACCGATCTCGGCGGTCCTGCTCTCGGTGATTGCCTTGCTTGGGTCGTTCGCGGCGCTGTTTTATATCGACATCCCCATCCTGTGGTTCCTTCGGTCGCACAATCTATCGGCGCTCCAATCGTTAGGTGATCTGGGCGAGAAGCTCGGCAATGGTGGCACGCTCGTGACCATCAGCCTCGTGCTCCTGGGGATTGGGTACATGGCGAAGCGCCAGCCCCTCACACGCGTGGCGCTGGATAGCCTCCTGGCGCATGGGGTGGTGGCAATACTGGTGAACGGGCTGAAGCACATCATCGGCCGTCCGAGACCCAGGCTGACACATTCGGGCGGGTGGCAATGGTGGCCATCGCTGGATTCCGGTTTGGATTCGTTTCCGTCCGGCCATACCTCCGCGACCGTGGCCGTGGTGACTGTGCTGGCAAGGGCGTTACCCCGGTATCGATGGGTGCCGTTTGCCCTGGCCGCGTGGGTCGGAGCCAGCCGGGTCTGGCGTGGCTCCCATTTTCCGGGTGACGTGGTGGCGGGGATGGTGTTGGGGTTTGTGGTGGGCTCGATTTTTAATGGTCCGCTGCGCTGGTGGGGACGATCTTGTGCGCAGGCGCTAGTTCGTATCGCCCCAGTGGTCCTGTTGCTCACGGGCCTATTTTGGGTGTTGACACATCGAATCGTGGATCCGCTGACGGATCACATCCTGCTTGCCTCCGGGATCATGCTGGTAGTCGGAGGTGTGGCGTTGCGAATGGGAGGACGTCGGAATCCGGCGAGCGACGGTGATATGACGAGAGTTGCAGCGGCAGAAGGTCTGGTCGGACTGGGGTTAGGTGTCGTGACCGGCGCACCGGTCATCATCGGCTTGGCCGGATTATTGTGTTTCGCACGATGGAATGGGAGAGTCGCCTATACGGACGCGTGCGTGGCGGCCTCGCCGTCCTCCTCAGGCCACGTCCTTTATGCGGGAGGAGTTCTTGCTGTGGTGGTCGTGATCCAGGCGTGTAAAGGGCTTGTGCCGTTGCAGTGAAGAGAGAGTGAGCAGGATGTCAATGTCCTGGAATGCGAATCGGCGGCTGCTCCGCCTCTTCCGGCACATGGATCAGCGATTGGTTGGCCAGCAAGATGTAGCCGTACCGTTCGAGCAGAACCGGGTAGTCCATCGTTTCGAACGGCAATCTATTTCTCAGCGCCGCCGGTAAGAGGATCATGGTGCGTCCGGGTTGAGTCAGATAGGGTTTGATGTTCGCTTCTTCATTCTTCGGCACCACGATAGCTTTCCGCTTCGCGTAAAACACCAAAGAGGGGCGTGGTTGTCCGTAGAGGATTAGCCGGTCGTTGGGCCCGAGATTGACGCCTGCGACTTCTGCCAATTGTTGGGGCGGTTCGATGACAAAGTGGTTCACCAGCGGAAAAGTCAGCTGTGTGGCGGCGAGTACGACGAGGGCCAGTGATCCACCGGCAACCCAGAATACGGCCGGTCGCCTCGTTTCGCTGAATCCAAAATAGGCAATCAGGCCCATTCCCAGCAGGAAGATCGAGGCAACGGTATAGGGGCCTGGTCCAAGCGTCACTTGCCCTGCGAGGGGGAATTCATCGACTAGTTTCCCTGCGAATTTGGCGTAGAGGGGCGGCAACGAGGCAAAGGCCAGCGCCAAGATGCAGCCGACGGCTGTCATCGTGTGGATTGCGGCACGCAGGCCCGGAGTCGTCTGGTTGGTCACGCAGCGGTTCCAGTAGGAGGCCGTCAAAATCGCCGCCGCGGGAAACAGCGGACCGATGTAATGCGGCAAGCGGGTTGAGGACAGGCTGAAAAACACCAATCCTCCCAGAATCCAGGCGGCCGTGAACCATTCGAGCGCGTGGGGCAAAGGATGGACATCCAACACCGAGGTCTGCGACGGGGGCAGCGCGCCGGATTGTTTCGAGTCCTTCCAGCTGCGATAGGCCTGGTACCAGGCGAAGGGCAGCAGGCTGCTCCAGGGGAAAAATCCAAGCAGGAACACGGGGAGGTAAAAGAGGAGCGTGCCGCCGTGTCCTTCCATGGTGCCGAAGAACCGGCCGATTGTGTCGCCCTGCGCCGAGGTCGTATACCGCTGTCCATGAATATTCAGCATCATGAGGTACCAGGGCAACGCCAGGAGTAGAAACAGTACGAGGCCGGGAATGGGAAACCCCTGACGCCAGAAGTGTGACCAGGAACGGGTGAGCCACAGGTACAATCCCACGGCCAACATGGGAATCAGAAACCCGATCGGGCCTTTCGTCAGGGTTGCCAGCGCCATGCCGATGTAGAAGAGCCACAGGTAGTGGCGTTCACGGCCTTCCCCATATAAGCCCAGCCAGAATCCATAGAGCGACAGGGTCGTGAAGAAGATCAACACGCTGTCGGTCAGTGCCATCCGGCTGAGGCCGATGATTTCCAGGTTCAGTAACAGCATGGCCGCGCCGAAGAGGCCCACCACCGGTCCTCGGCAGCGCGTCAGAAAGAGATATTGGAGCAGGATGAGCCCAATACCGAAGATGGCCGACGGGAAGCGCGCGGCGAATTCACTCACCCCGAAGACGTGATAGGAGAGGCTCATCAACCAATAGACAAACACCGGTTTGGCGAAGCGCGGCTCGTAATTGAATGTGGGGCTGATGTAATTGCCCGTTTCGTACATTTCACGGCCGGCCTCGGCGTTCCGCCCCTCATCTCGATCGGTCAGCCCGAGGGAACCAAGTCCAACAAAGAAGAGCACGGCCGCCAGAGCCAATAGCAGGACGAGCGCCAACGGTTGGATCGATCGGTCGGCCTGCGCCGGCGTCTGCGAGGACGGGTGCTGTCCGTTCATGTGAAGTTCCATTAGGATTTGGTCGCCGGGGATGCCGTGCCGGAGTCGGTGTGGTTGGGACGGTGAATCAGCATGAGGTTGCGGAGATAGACGATACTGCCGATGCTTTGCCCGGCGATGAAGACAGGATCCTGCCGATAGATCGCATAGGCGAGTGTAATCAGCCCGCCGATCATACTCATGTACCAGAAGGCGGTCGGCACGCGACTTTCCGCATGGCGCTCGGAGGCGATCCACTGGACGACCCAGCGCATAAAGAAGATTCCCTGCCCTAGGAATCCGATAATCAGCCAGATGGTGTCGAGTGTCATAGTCGTGTGGGGGCCGAGACCGAAGGCGATGATGTCGTCGGAGCGGTACGGTATTGGTAGCGCAGGCACCGGTGCTGCATCCATCGCACAGCCACCAGATCGTACAGGCCTTTGAAGAGGCGGTTGCCCACGCCATACTTCGACGTGCCCCGGGTGCGTGGATAGTGGCGCACCGGCACTTCGGTGACGGTGAACCCGTGCATCAAGGCGAGGGCTGGAAAGAAGCGGTGCATGCCCTCGAAGAGCTGCATTTTTTCCACCACCGGGCGGCGGAATAGCTTGAGCGAACAGCCGGTGTCGTGCACCCGATCACCGGTAACCGCGCTGCGGACGTTGTTGGCAATGCGGGAGGAAATCTTGCGCGTGAGGTTGTCGTGGCGGTCTTTTCGCCAGCCGCAGACGAGGTCGAAGGTCTTGATGTGCGGGAGCAACGTGGCGATATCCGCTGGATCGTTTTGCAGATCGCCGTCGATGGTCATGACCAATTCCCCAGTCGATTGCTTAAACCCGGCATCGAACGCCGCCGATTGCCCGTAGTTCCGATCAAAGTGAAAGACCTTCACGGTGCGGTATTGAGCGGCCAGTCCGTCGAGGATGTCCGCACTGCCGTCCGAGCTGCCGTCGTTAATGAAGATCAATTCGAACGGAGCCGATCGCGACTCCTCCCGGCCGTCCAGGACTTTCACAAGTTGCTCAGTCAGGGGTACCAGATTGTCGCGCTCATCCTTGATGGGGATGACTACGGAGGCCCATGGGCGGGTCACAGTCATGGAGCGGAAACAGTTCCTTCACGCAGCGGTTTGTCCCTGTGCACGGCGCCCATTCTACAAAACGCATAGAGGGGCGGTCAAACGGTTCTGTCCCAGGCTGTGTGGCTGTGTTCATGAATCGAGCGAGATTCGACGATCCACAAAGGCCGAGAAGTTCGGATCGTTGGACAGGAAGATGACCGACCAGGGTTCGTCTTTGGCGCAGAGGCGGCGAAGCAGCACTTCACGTGTGGCCGGCAGCATGTTGTGGAGCGTGCCGTCGAAGATCAGCAATTGCGGCCGTATCACAATCGCTCGGGCGACGAGGAGCCGCAGAATCTGACTCATGGAGAGGGTGTTGTCCAGGCTGGACACGCGCGTGTTCAATCCCTGCGGCAGCGCATCGATGTCGTGGTCCAGTTCGACGAACCGGAGCGCCCATTGGAGGTCTTGGTAGTCGATCGTGGGACGGCCAAGAGTGATGTTCTCTTCGAGCGTTCCGTCCAGCAACGTGGGATGGGAATCGAGGACAAGTCCGCGAACCCGGCTGATCGAGTCGCGGCTCACCTCGACCAGACTCATATCGTTGTATCGAATGAACCCGGCCGTCGGTGGGTGTAGTCCGGCCAGGACCTTGGCGAGAGCGGTTTTCGTGTTGTTCGTGCTGCAGACGATGGCCACCTTCTCCCCAGGCGCGACATCGAGAGACACGTTCTCGAAGATCGGCGCACCATCCGGACCGCAATAAGAGAGGTTCCGGCATGTCATGCGGATGCCGGCTGCTCCGAATTGTGCCGCCGGGACGTTTTCCTGCGCGCCGTCCTCCTCGGTCGGCAGGGAGAAGACCGCGGCAATTTCTCGACAAGAGACAAAGGTAAAGAACATGGCGACCATGCGTCGGGCCAGGGTATCCATGTTGAGCAGCAGGTTGCCGACCAACACTTCGGCGGCGGCGAATTGCCCGACGGTGAGTTGTCCATCCGCCACGAGGAGTCCGGCGGTGATGAGCAATCCGCTGTGGCCGACGACTTGCCAGAGGGCTGCAGCTTTGTACTGTCGCCCGGTCAGTGTGTCGGATCGGCGCTGCCGAATTCGGGCGTAGGTGCGGGTCAGGGTATCGGTGCGTTCAAGGAGATACGGGCTGTCGCCTGCGGCTCGCAGATGGGGGAGATTGTGCGCAATGTTTTGAATCCAACCGAAAATATCGTAGTGGAGTCGAGACATCTCCAGAGTGATGAAGAAGCCGCCGCGCCCGAAGAGCGTCAGTAATCCCACAAAGCCCAGAATCAATACCAGAATGTAGAGGAGAAAGAAGGGGTGAAACAAGATCAGCATGGTCACCCCGATCGTACCGACTACGGCGACATTAAACAGGTCCGCCACCATGGCCACCAAGGCGCGGGTCAGCAAGTCGGCCTCCATGAACCGATAGGCCTGCGGTGTGGCGAACGTATCGTCGCGGAGGCGGGGTAGGAGGCGTGTGAATCCGATTGCGACGCGCGTGTAGATTCGTTGCTGGAAGGTCTCCACGGCGCGCGCCTGCAGCACACGGAACGCCGCGACCCCGGTCAGGGAGCTGGCGACGAACAGTGTCAACGTAAAGATCATGCGGGGTTCCATCGCGAAGGAGAACGTGCTGACGAGCTCCTGAACGGCAATGGGGACACAGAGGAGAAAGAGCCCGATGGCGACGGAGTAAGACGCGATGATGCCGAGGATCGATCGCTCCAGTTTCAGCAACATCCCCAGGTGGGCGAAGATATCGCGAAGGACTTCAGTGAGTTGATACTGGGGATAGGTTGGGGTTGTGGTGGGACCCTGATGCACAAACACTCCTACCGCGTGGGCGCTGGTAGGAGTTATCAGCCGAGCGCGAGGCGCGCGACCGGCGGTTCTCGGTGAACTCCATCACCTGGTGGATTTGCTCTAACTGAGCGAAGTCTAGACTGAGATCCGGTCTTGCGTCAACACAACCGGCGCTTCCCGCATCCGGTTAACGAAGGAAGAGCGACTTGAAGATCAGGGCTGTGCCGGAAAGAAAGAGAAACGCGGCGAAGGTGGTGCGGTAGCGTTCCGTACTCATCTTGCTGTACAGCAGCAGTTCCGTGGTGAGGAACATGCTCACGCCCACCGCCATGTAGAGTGCGGTGGCAGAGGTGGCGATTGCGGAAGGACCGAGAGAGATGCCCAACGTGATGAGTTGAAACAGCGCGAACGTGCCGTAGGACACGGCGGTCGTGGCGCGGGTTTGGTCTTTGTCGTACGGTTTGCTGTGGATGATGGCCGTCAGCAGCGAGCCGCCCAGATTAGTCAGGCCATGGACGATGCCCATCACGATGAAATAGGTACGTTCATAACGCACCAGCGATTCGATCAACCGATTGAATGGCAGATAAACGCTCTTGAGCGCCGCGACGATCAAGAAGAGTCCGACAATGCTCCCGATGTTCAGCTTGAGTTTCGTGACCAGCAAGAGACACAGCACCACGCAGGGAATCGACAAGGTAAGGATGTGCTTGTAGAAGGGCCTCTGGATGTGCCGGTAGTCCTTGCTGACTTGCAAGAGATTGATGGTCAGCGAGATCGGGAGGAGGATGGTCAAGGCCGTGATGAAGTCATAGCCGAGCACGAGGAGGATCGGAGTTCCGAACAGCAACACTCCCACGCCGAAGAGTGACTGGATGCTTGCCGTGAGGAGGATGGTGGCGAGAATGTCCCACTGCAAGGCGATACGACTCCTGTCTGGCCGAAGGTGCCTGCGGCGGGCCGACCCTCTATCCTGGGGCTCTTGCCTGGGGTGCGCAGACCGGTATAGCTCAGTGCCGGAGCGGGCGTCAATCTAGTCACAGGTGGGGGATGGGGTTATTGGTTTCGGGCAGGGGAGTCCGAGTTCGTCGCGGCGGTGATGGTGAACCGCATGGTGCCCATCAGGCTCATGTCGTTGACCTGCTCACCGGCGTGGATCTCCACCTTATACCGGCCCGGCTTCCAGCCGCTGTCTGTGGGGAACAGCTTCAGGTAGCCGGTTTGGTCCTCCAGGGCGATGTACATCGCATCTTCGGTGACCACGGTGCGTTCGTCCAGTCCGGCTACGTTCTCCGGGTAGCAGCGCCCAAAGACTTGGAACGATTGGTAATGCTGGTGCAGTTCGAAGACAATGAAGACCGGTTTGGGGCCGGCAGGGAACTGCTCGGTCGGTCTCACGGGAACAATTTCGTGGGTCCGTTGAAACCCGAGTTCCTCGTCAAACCCTTCGGCGAGCACAATGTGGCGAAACATCCCTTCGGGTGGGGCGTCGAAATTATACGGCTTTGGGCTCTCCGTGCGATTCTGGAAATCCGGAATCGGCACATTCCGAGTGAGCGGGAGATCTTCGGCCCAGAGGAGGGAGCCGGAGAGCAGGAAGATGGGAGTGCAGAACCAGAGCGACTGCCTCATCCCGTCTTGGTACACTCTGCCCGGCCGGCCTGTCAAGGAACGGCTCCATGCCGGCTCTCTGACCGGACGGTTCGCGTGGCAAGTGGGAGGTCTGCGCGGCGAGGCGGGGCGAGGAATCGCGCGGGGTAGGTTGCGGGCGAAAATTGCTTCCTGTTAGACTTTCCCTCTTTCTACAGGGGGACAGATATGGAACAGCACCTCATGACGCCGTTAGAGGATCCCGACGCACTGCCGCAACCGCTTGGGGAGTACAAGCCGGTCGACTATTGGCAGGCTCATATCAATACGCTGTTTTATCAGTTGCGGGGCGACCAGCAACGCAGTTTCTACCAGACATTCACCTCGGCCGACTATCGATTGGCGCACGCGCTGGCGGCCGACTATTTCGAACAGGTCACCAAGCGTGACAAGAAAATCGCTGCGACCCGTGGGACATCAGGCGGGCCGGCTGCGACGCCGTCCACCGATTCCAGTTCCCAGCCACAGTTAACGGTCATGGAGTGGGGGCCCGGCAACGGCAATCTGGCCGCCTGCTTTCTCAGTCATCTGCAGCGTCTCGATAAGGACGGGCGGGTATATCCGCGTGTGCGGTATCTGTTGGTCGATTCCCAGGCCCACGCGTTGGACCGGGCGCGTGCCCATCCGGATCTGATTCCCCATCTGGCGAAGGTGGAGTCGTTGTGTGCGGAGGTCGAGAACATGACGACCATTGCCGATGGCACCGTCGACCGTATTCTGTGCAACGAACTCTGGAATGAGTTGGCGACCAAGCTCATGGTCAAGAAGGCCGGCGAGTTCGAAGAGGAGCACCTCCGGCCGAACCTCAATGAGCATAAGGCCGCAGCGATCGCCGATTGGTCGGGATTTATCCGCGCCTTCGACGAGAAGGACATCGAACGACTGAAACAATTCCCGCCCTTTCTGGACGATCTGATCTGGGAGCGCGAATACCACAAGGTGGACTGGAAAGACGTCCCCTATCGCAAGACGATCACCGAGTTCATGAAGGCGATCGACGATGAGGTGTTAGTGCCGGTCAATCTCGGGGCCTTTGCCTCCCTCAAGGAAGCGAAGCGGGTGCTGGCCCCGGATGCGGTGGGTTTCAGCAGCTTCGATGCCGGGACGGCGGATATGGACGTACTTAACGATCCGGACAAGCCCTGTTACGGCCAGTTCGGCGGTCAGTACAGCTTCATGGTGAACCTGGCCTTGATTCAGGCGGTGGCCAAGCATCTGGGTCTGAACTCGGTCACGATTGAAACGCAGCGCGAGTTTGTCGGGAGTCGGCTGGTCACCAATGTGATGACGCTGATGGATTTGCTGGCCTGTCACCCAATGGTCGGTTCAAAGGTGCCGGCATGGGAACTGGATCGGCTCACGGTCAAAACCATCCGCACCTTGAACGAGACCTATGAGAGTCCGTATCAACGCAAGATCGAGTTCCCCTTGCGCAGTGAGATGCCGGCCGAGGAGCGCGACGCAACGCAGGCTATCCTGCTCTCTCTCAAACCGAACGGGGTCCCGGATACCATTGCGTATATCACTGAAGAAGAATTAAGTCAGGCACAACCGGAGTTGGAGGATTTGGGCTATGAGCGCGAGGCGGTGCTGATGGCGCTCGGGGCACCCCCGAGTCCTGTCGAGTATTATCACTTTGCCTGTCGTCCGTAAGCCGCGTTGGTGCGTGTCGGAGAACGGGCCCACCAGGTGATGTCTGCGGGAGAAAGAGCTTGACTAATTAACTTCATTTCTATAGCCTTTCCCGCGATTTCTAAGAGAAGATACCTCTCCCTTCCGTGCATCGCGAGAATTCAAGCGGGATGGGGGTTCGCAGGCAAGATTACCTTAAGCGACGTTCTTCACGAGACGGTGTTGCGGTCGCGAATGCGTGAATCAGCGTCGTGCGAATAATCACACAGCTGTAACAAGGAGCATACAGTACCATGTTTGGTTCGTTTGGCTGGATGGAGCTGTTGCTGATTCTCATCATCGTTCTGATTATCTTCGGTGCCGGGAAAATTCCTCAGCTCGGGGAGGGATTAGGTAAGGCAATCAAGGGGTTTAAGAAATCGGTTCACGAAGCGGATGCCATTGACGTCACGGCCACCGAGGCGGAACCCGCCCCGGCTCAGCCTGCGGCACAGATCCAGCAAACCGGACAGCCGGCGACACCGCCGCCTGCGCAGCAGGCCGGTGCAGCTCCACCGCCACGAACGACGCAGGGGTAACTTGCGAAACTGAGGATGTAGACCGAATGACGGCGATGCGACCTCGGCGTCCCGCCGCTCGGGCTTCAGGACACCCCCCTCAGTATGGAACACCATGTTCGGTCTTGGCGCTGGTGAAATTCTCATAATCCTGGTCATTGCCTTCCTGCTCTTCGGGCCCAAGCAGTTGCCTGAGATCGGACGTCAGGTGGGTAAGGCCGTCAAGGGATTTAAGGAAACGGCAGACGATCTGAAGAAGACCGTTGAGCCTGAGATCAATATGATTCAGCAAGAAATGAAAATGGTGGAGCAGGATTTCGAGTCGTCGATGAAGGAAGCGGAAGAACAAATCAACCACGCAACATCGGGCGTAGAGCAGGGGGCAGAGGAATCGGGTTTGCCCAAGCAGGCTTAATTCCCTCATATCCGCTCTACGGCTGCGAAGGGAGGTGACCAGAGCAACAATACAAGACCTTACGGTGTGAGAAGCTCGTTTCAGGATTGAAACGAGGATCGGGGCCGAATGGTGGGCACCATTCAGGTTCGAGCATCCCGACATCACGCACAAAGTGGGCTTTGTAGTGCAATAGCGGTTGGATGTATAGGCGGCACCCGGCGTGAGTGGGTACACAACGGGTTGCCATCCAATTCACAGGAGGAACGCTATGAAACGCATCCATGGACGGACCAGATGGGGCCGATTGGCCGCCATCTTCGGCGCTGTGGCAGTGACGGCTCTGCAGTGTCTGACAGTCCCGGCTTTTGCCGGATTTGAACTTCCCCCGGGCGAACGTATCACTAACCTTCCTGCAATTCCTCGTAACATGCCGCAAAAGGAAGCGTACGAACTGTACGATCCGGTCATCGGCCGGAACTTTGATATCAAGAATCTCTGGATGCGCGCGGATCTGCGTGTGCGGCCTGAAATGCGCAACAATGCCTGCTTCGGCGGCGCGCAGCTTGCCGCAGGAGCTTGTAACTCCTTCGGAGGCGCCAACGCCAGAGGCGCTGCTTCCGGCAACGGTAACAAGGGCAACGACATGTTCGTGCAGCAGTGGATGCGTTTGGGTATCGGGTATGATCTCTCCCCAGACGTAAACTTCTATGTGGAAATCATCGACAGCGCCACTTGGGGCGGCAATGGCAGCGCGGTGAATGCGGGGAACGGTGGTGATCCGCTGAACCACAACGGCGCATCCGCAGGCGGAGCCGGCAACGGTGGCCGGTTGGGCGTCCGTGCGGCCTACATGTTGATCAGAAATCTAGCCGATGTGCAGGGCTTGAGTGTGAAGGTCGGTCGGCAATATGTCGTGTTCGGCAATCACTCTCTGTTCGGTCACTTCGACTGGGCCAACACCGGTTATTCGCATGATGGTGTGATGTTCGCGTATCAGACCAAGAACTGGGACAGCTACTTCGGCTGGTTCCGTAACTCGGAAAGCGACCTTGGCCAGGCTGCTCCAGTCGGGAGCGGCGCGGCCAACATCGCCGGCAGCGGCGGTCAGGATGCGCAGCGCGATGCCGACATGTTCATTTTCTACAACCAAATCAAGATGGTCCCTGGAATGGTCATTGAGCCGTTCTACGTGTTGTACCAGAATCGGTATGGTTCGGCGGACAATGCGGCACAAGGGCTTGGAACGGCCAAGCATTCGAACCAGACTCGCCACATGATCGGAAACCGGATCGAAGTGCGCAAGGGCGGGTTCGATTTCAGCAACGAAATTGCGTACCAGTTCGGCCAAATGGGTCAGGCTGGGGCCTGCTCAGGCGAACAAAAGTGTTTGCACATCAACGCGTGGGCGACCAGAAACTGGATCGGCTACACGTTCTATGACACGGCGTGGAAGACGCGATTGGCATTCAATCTCGATTACGCTTCCGGCGACAGCCGCAATAACACCTGCGGTGCGACACCCGGTTCCTGTAGTTCCGCCAATACCTTTGAAAACTTCTTCCCGACGAACCACATCCATATGGGTTATATGGACGTGCAAGCGTGGAAGAACATGCTGTCTCCGTCCGTCAACTTGCAGGCCCGTCCTTCCGCTCGTGACCATATCGAATTGTGGTACACGAACCTGAACCTCGCCAACTCCAAGGATTGCTGGTATCGAGGGGCGCAGGGCTGCTACGTCTTTTCGAATCAGAACAATACCAAGACCCACATCGGCGACGAAATTGACGTGGCGTACACCAGAATGTTCGCTGACGGCAAGGTGGCGCTCCAGGCTGCGTACGGCACGATTTTCGGTGGTGGTTATTTGACCAGCACCCTGAATCAGACGCAGAATCAGCACTGGGCGTACATGTCCCTCTGGATGAACTTCTAGGGAGAAGGCTTCAGCTCATAGCGCTTAGTCCTTAGCGACTGATCGCGAATGCAAGACAAAGGAGACACGTGATGAAAAAACTCATGTTCGTAACGCTGGGCATCGCAGCGTTGGCGATCGGCAGCCAGCCGGTTACCGCGCAGGCTCAGGTCGCGGATGCGATTCAGGTAGTGAACGATGCCATCGTCGAGTTGACCGATGCGCCGGCTCTCGGCAAGCGCACCACGGTCGATTTGGCCAAGCGGTGGGGGTCTGACCGGTCCGTCATCGATAGCGCCACGGCGAAATTGCAGGATGGGCTCAGCAAGGCTCAATCCGGCGGAGTGGGAGCTGATGCCATGCGCCAGTTGAAGATGGCGGTGGATTACGGCAAGGCTCGTCTGCATAAGGAAGCCCGGTTGTCTGCGCAGGGCGCGTTGCGCTACCTGTGTGTGGCGAATCAAGATCAAGGTCCCGGATGCGATACGGTGCCGAAGTACGGCAGCTATACCGCTCCGTAGAAGTGGATCGCAACATTTCTTGCGAGGCGTGAGGGAGACCCCCTGCCTGTCTCGAACAGTGAAACCCCGTCGGGTGATCCCCGGCGGGGTTTCCTATTTTCTGCCTCGGGGTGCCAGGCTGAGCCACGTAAACACGCGGCTGGATGGTCTTTCTAGACTGCCGGCTTGCCCGGGCTCAGTGGCGCGCTCTATACTCGGCTGATTCGTCATCCTCATCACCATTCGTGCGTTGCGTTCCTCACCGTGGACGATCTGAACACACAGCTGAGCCGACAGTTCGGTTTCCACACGTTTCGCCCGGGCCAGCGCGAAGTGATGGAGGCAGTGCTGTCCCGGCGCGACGCGATGGCGGTCATGCCGACCGGCCAGGGCAAGTCGCTTTGCTATCAACTGCCGGCCACGTTGTTGCCGGGGTTGACGCTGGTTATTTCTCCACTCATCGCTCTGATGCAGGATCAAGTGAACAGTGTGCAGGCGCGTGGAATTGCGGCCGCGGCATTCCACTCCGGGCTCTCCGAGCAGGAGCGCGATCGGGTGGTGTTGGATCTCAAACTGCGCCGGTTGCAATTACTCTATCTGGCCCCGGAGCGAATGCAGCATGAGCGGTTTCTCCGGCTCTTACGCTCGTTATGGGTCTCGTTATTGGTCGTGGACGAAGCGCATTGTATTTCCCAGTGGGGGCACGATTTTAGGCCCGACTATCTGAACATCGGTCGGTTACGACGGGAACTCGAGAGTCCGCCCTGTCTGGCCTTGACGGCCACCGCGACGGCACGCGTACAGGCAGACCTGTGTGAGCGGCTGTCGCTTCAGGATCCACTTCGATTGGTCACTGGATTTCGCCGGCCCAACCTGGCGCTGTCTGTCCGTCCCTGCCGTTCCCGCCAGGAGAAACTGGCGACCCTTGCTCGCGTGGTCCGTGAGTATGAAACGGGCACCATTCTCGTCTATTGCGCGACGCGTCGAGCCGTGGAGGAGGTTGCGGCCTGCCTGGGGCAGTCGTATTCGTCCGTCGGGTACTATCACGCGGGGTTGTCGGATGAGGAACGCCGTTCGGTTCATGAAGAGTTTCGCCTGGGAACAGTGCGGATTTTGGCGGCGACCAATGCGTTCGGGATGGGGATCGATAAGTCGGATGTCCGACTGGTGGTGCATTTCGATATACCGGGAAGTCTGGAGGCCTACTATCAGGAAGTGGGTCGGGCTGGTCGTGACGGGCAACCTGCCGCCTGTCTGCTGCTCTTTCATGAGCGTGACGTCGCGACGCAGGAATATTTCATTCAGCAGGCGTCGAAGGAGTCCGGCAGTTCAGCGCGGGCTGATCGCATGAAGACGTTGCTGCAGGATTTGTTGGGGTATGTGTCGGTCGAGACCTGTCGGCAACTCGCGATTCTCGACTACTTCAGCGATGAGGCTGAACGGGCGTTGGGGCCTTGCGGCCTTTGTGATCGTTGTGCAAGCCCTCCTGCGCCAAGCCTGGGCGTTGTCGGTGAGGAGGAGCCCTGTGCGAAGGCGGTCCTGTCGACCGTGTCTTGGTGTATGGGTCGCTTCGGTGTGACTCGGATTGTCGAGCTGCTCCGTGGAAGTCGATCGAAGGCGCTGCTGGCCTATGGAGCGGAAGACTGTCCCGAGTACGGTGGGTATCACACATGGTCGAAGACGGCGTTGACTCGTGTCGTGAAAGACCTGATCGAGGCGGGATATCTGCAGGTTGAAGGACTGGAGTATCCCACACTCGACCTGACACGGAAGGGCCAGGAAGTTGTGAAAGGGACCAGTTCCCTGGTGTTGCAAGAGAGGGCAGAGGCGCCCGGAGTATCGGTGCTGCAGCCGCAAGAAGGTAGAGAGAGTCGGTCGATGGCGCCTCCGCACACCGTTGTCGTCGACCCACAGCTCTTTGAACGGCTTCGCCAGCTTCGGCGGGAGTTGGCTGAGGAGGAAGGGGTCGCGCCGTTCGTGATTTTTCACGACAAGACCCTTCGGAACATTGCCGGACACAAACCCGTGACGCTTGCTGCGCTACAAGAAATTCCTGGAATCGGCGAGGTCAAGGTGGAACGGTACGGCCGTCGAGTGCTCGGCGTCGTGAATGAAGCCTGTGACTAGGCTGCCGTTTTCTTATCACCCGACGATCCGTTCATTGTCCGCGTATTCGAGCAGAAGGATCAGGAGATTGGTCTGCGATTATCCTCTCAAGTTCCCTGCCTTTCGAAACTGCTCTTGCAAGTCAGCGTAGGTCGTCGTCACGGGAAACTGAGGGAACTCTTTCGGGAGATGCTCGGGCGGGCGGAAGAAGAATCCGGCGTGAGCCTCTCCCAGCATGGCGGTGTCGTTGTAGGCGTCTCCGGCCGCCATGACGCGAAAATTGAGATTCTTCAACGCGGCCACCGCATGTTTTTTCTGGTTGGGCTGGCGCAATTTGTAGTTGACGATTTTGCCGGTCGGCCCGATCTCCAGCTGATTGCAGAAAATCGTCGGATATCCGAGCTGGCGCATCAACGGACGCGCAAATTCATAAAACGTATCCGACAGAATGATGACCTGGGTCCGTTCCCGTAGCCAGGCCATAAATTCGGCGGCACCTTCCATCGGTCCCATGGCGTCGATCACGGATTGAATGTCGGCCAGGGTAAGGCCGTGCTGATCCAGGATGTTGAGGCGGCGTGTCATCAGAGCATCGTAATCCGGCATTTCGCGGGTGGTGATCTTGAGCTCGTCGATGCCGGTCTTGATGGCAAAGTTCACCCAAATTTCTGGCACCAGCACGCCCTCTAGGTCCAGGCACACAATCACGGGGTTCTGCATTCATCCTCCTGTGGGAGTTTGTGGATGGTAAAAAGTGAATTCTCGGTGGCGAACAGTTATAAGCGCCAGCCGGCGGGCTGACTTATCCCCCGCTATTGCGACGAGCCTTTTCCTGGCTGAGATACCGCCAGATCTTGTCCATGGCCTTCTCGAACAGTTCTGTGCCGGCCCATTGCCTAGTCTGCTCTTCCTTATGCCGTCTGGCCCAATCGACGGCCAGTGGGAGCGGGATCAGCCTGGGTGCCGTTCCGGTCAGGTCTGCCCAGAGGAGGCTCAGCGCCGTACTGAGGCGAACGGCGACGGGAATCGGCTGGACGGTCTGCTGGGTCATATCCTGACATTCTGTGGCCGGTGAGGTGACCGCGAGTTCCCGGCAGGCGGCTGGTCGATCGGCGTAAATGCTGCAGATTTCGTGGTCGAGAAAAGGGCAGGGCAGACGAAGCGCGTAGTAGTCCCGGTTTAACGGCTCAATAGCCTCGTCACTCACGGGCTCTGAAGACTCGGCCAGCGAAGAGAGTCGTGTCAGGATCCCGGCCCGAGCCAGTTGTTGCTGAGCCAAGTCGAGCTTGGATAACAGGCGATTCCGTTCATTTTGATCCAACCGATCGATGGTGTTCGTGAGCGCAAACGCTTCCGGTGCCGAAATCGGCACGAGCATCCGGCAGCAGGCGGCGCAACCCTTTTCACAGGAGACTGTTTGGCCGGCATCGAGTAACGGGCGGTGCTCTAATGCCTGGGCTTCTTCTCCGAGACTGCGCATGAGCGGGAGGATCGCGGTGACCGGCACAAACGCGGTCGGCACTCCCACGGCGGTGCTGACTTCTCCGCTTGGCGTCTGCAGCGAGATTTCAAAATGTTGAATGGTGGTTTGGTTGCTCACGACCATCGATCTTTGTGTTCGAATGGGTGTCGCGGCGCGACGACGTTCATGCCATTCTGAGGCTGGCGCTATCATAGAGAACCTCCGAATCCGCGGTCAACCAGCGCCGCACGACTTCCGGTCTTGCCCCGTGATGATGGTTGCGGCTACTCTGTCGACGATGCGTTTATCCGGCCACATTATCGGATTGCTGAAAGAGTATATGCACGACCTTGTCGAGCAGGCCCGGCAGGAGTTGCAGGCTCAGGAGGCGTTCGGTTTCTCGGCACCGCCCTATCAAGCGGACCACGCCATCGCGGATTTACTGGCTATTTTAGATGACCGTACTGAATCGGAAGGGGTGCAAGTCGGGCTGCCCGTTGAGTTCTTGCACGAGATGTGGCGACGCTGCAGCGACGCGCGCAACGAGATCGCCGATCGCGTGTGGCTCGAAACCAATGTCGGCGCAGTTCCTCCCTCCAAGGCTCGTGTTCGTGAGCTGACCTACGCATCCGTCATTGACTATCTTGAGCGTGAGTCTTCCGGCGAATGATCCCTATACACGAGAGTCGTTCCTCGCATGGCTACACGGTCTTGAGTGTGTGCCTGTGTGGAGTCTCGACAGGCTAGGGGCTTGAGTAGACTACAATTTCCCAGCCAGCCAATAGACGATGATTCCTGCGACTTCCTCGATGGCTTGGGTGGTGACGAGCAGGGCCTTGGCGGTAGGAAGGAGGTCAAAGAGGGTCGCCTGTTCCCAGATTTGTTGTGGAGTGTGTTGGGATTCATAGCCGCATGCAGCGGGTGTCACGATAAATCCTTGCTTTTCGAACAGGCTCACCGCGCGAGGCAGGTGATAGGCGGAGGTCACTAAGAGGATGCGTCCTGACCCAAGCAGGGCTTTGGTCTGCACGGCGTTTTCATAGGTGGTCCTCGATTTGTCTTCGACCAGGATGGCGGATTCCGGCACGCCGAGGCGGAGCGCCCACCGCTTCATCTCGTGGGAGACCCTGGGACCGGTTCTGAGTATGGTGGCGTCGCCTCCCGTGACCAACATTCTCGGGGCAAGATTCGATTGCCACAAATCCGCGCCACAAGCCGTACGTTGACGCGAGGCATCAGCGACCTCGTCGATTGGACGGAGTGATCCCTTCTGATAGACACTTCCGGCTAGGACCACCACCGCATCGAACGTCGATGTGGAAGTGGGCTGGAACGGTGGGTACTGTGATTCGAGCAGCGCAATGTACAGGCTGGAAAGAAGCGGAGTGGCCGTCAGCAAGAGCAGCAGGACGGTAAGGAGTGCGAACCGCCTGACCCAAGTCGTCCTCCTGGGAGACACAGGGAAGCAGGCGGTCAACAGGGTGAATAGTCCGGCGATGACAATCCATGAGAATGGATAGAGTAGGTATTTCAAGGCTTTATACACACCGAACCACATGGGGGTGAGGTCCATAGACGCTCCCGGTTAACAGGCGAGATAGAGCGCTCAGCATACACTGAGGGCGTACAGACACCAAGGGTTGAGGAGGATTCGATGGCAGTTGAGCGGCACTATTGGTTGATGAAATCTGAGCCTGAGGTCTTTTCGATCGATGACCTGGCTCGATCACCGAAGAAAACGACTGCCTGGGATGGGGTACGGAACTACCAGGCGCGTAATTATATGCGGGCAATGAAGGTCGGAGATCAGGTTCTCTTTTATCATAGTAATGCCAATCCTCCTTCGGTGGTGGGAATTGCCGAGGTCGTGAGAACGGCCTATCCAGATGCCACACAGTTCGATAAGCAGGATGTGCACTACGATCCGGCCAGCCGTCCCGATCAGCCGCGCTGGGATCTCGTCGATATTCGATTTGTTCGCAAATTCACCGTTCCGATGGGGTTGGACTTGCTGCGAGGTCGGGTGGGCCTCAAAGGGATGGAATTGCTACGAAAGGGCTCACGATTGTCGGTTCAGCCGGTGCGGGTATCCGAGTGGAATGACATTCTCCAGCTGGAAAGGGGACAGGCCGGCAAATAGGGGCAAGCGGATTAGAGGCGATTCTGGGTTAGGGGAGAGGATGGTTTCGGCAGGAGGTCAGCTGCGAGCCTTTCCGTCATCCAGGTATCGATGTTGCCAGTCGAGCCAGGCGTGTCCGAGTTCGTGGGCCAGTATATACCGCCGCCGTGTGACGGGGAGTCGTTTGCGGATGTAGATGGTCTTGGCCTCATTGTCCCAAATCCCATCCGCATTCGCATCCTGCCGGTCCATTTCAGAGTCTGTGACCTGCCTGATCATGATGTGATAGCCGAATGGAAGGACGACTTTGTTTGGTATTCGCACCATGCCCTCACGGTCGTATCGATGGGTGGCCTTAACCTAGAATTCCTGTTCCTGGATAGCCTAACATATTTCCTCTTTCGTCTTCCTATCTAAAAATTGATTATTTTCAGTAGTTTGTGGTCTGTTGCCTTGTACTCGACCCATGAGGGTTCGCGGTGATTGCGGAATTTTCGATGCTGGTCAGGGAGCGCCGAGCATTTCAATTGAAAGAGGGGATGGTGTATCATGCCTCCAATGGTCGAGAACCTGCTGGCACAAGAACTCGCGAAACCCTATCCCTCAGTTGTTCGGATCGTGGGTGTAAAGATCCGTGATAGAGGGGAGGTCAAAAAATTTGATGCTGGGGACGTGCCCCTGGTGTCAGGAGATCGTGTGTTGCTCGAGGTGGCGGGTGAGTTAAGCTACGGGGTGGTCTACGGGGCCCCACAGGTGATGCCGTTCAGTCCGCCCATGCGGGTCATTCAGCCGATCGCCAGGAAGGCCACAGCCGAAGATGCGGCTACGATCGATCGATATGAACGGTTGGCATCGGAGGGGATGAAGGCCTGCCGGGAGCAGGCTTCGGCTCTCGGTCTCAGAATGAAACTTGTCGAGGTGTTCTGCTCGTTTCACCGCCGGCAGATGACCTTCGTGTACACGGCCGAGGATCGCATCGATTTCCGTGAATTGGTTCGTCTGTTGGCGCGTCGGTTCGGGGGACGTATTGAGATGCGCCAGGTGGGGGTGCGCGACGAAGCGAGTCGATTGGGCGGGATTGATACCTGTGGTCTCGTGCTCTGTTGCGCGGCATTTCTCACCGAAGTGAAGCCGGTCACTGTCAAGCAAGCGAGGGTACTCGGCCTCCCTGTCGACGATCCCAAATTGCTTGGCGTCTGCGGTCGCCTCAAGTGTTGCCTTTTGTTCGAGGCGATGGACACCCCTTCCTCAAAAGCATCCGCGTTGATTAATCCCTCCCGTACACGCCTGGCCTCGTCGTAAGTCTCTCGAGTTCCAAAGATTCTTCCGCTCATTCGTTTCCCGGGCCACTCTTCTCTGCACCCGATCGCCGTTAGAAAAGGCGGTTCTTTTCGTCCGAAGGAGTATAATGGGCTGTGAGGTGACGGATGCCTCAGGTCTTGGTACTGGGAGCCGGGAAAATTGGGTCCCTCGTGGCCGGGTTGCTGTCGGCTACCGGGCAGTATCACGTTCACCTGGCGGATCTCACCCTCGATGCCCCCAAACGACTCGTTGATGACTTGTCGTTGTCCACAGTCACCCCCTGTGCGTTAGACGTGCGGCGCCCGGATTCAGTTGCGGGCTACATCGGCTCACACCGATTCGACGCGGTGATCTCCAGCCTACCGTACTTTTGTAACCCGACCGTGGCCGAGCTCGCGCGAGCCCACCAACTCCATTATTTCGATCTCACCGAAGATGTGGCCGTGACCGGTCGCGTCAAGGCGATCAGCGAGGGCGCCGATCGTGCGTTTATCCCTCAGTGCGGGCTGGCGCCGGGGTTTATCAGTATCGTAACGAACGATCTCATCGGCCACTTCGAATCCATCGACAACGTGAAGATGCGTGTCGGCGCGTTGCCCGTTCATCCGAGTAATGCGCTGAAATATTCCCTCACCTGGTCCACCGACGGGTTGATCAATGAGTATGCAAACGTCTGTGTCGGCATTGAAGGGGGGGAGGAGGTCCACCTTCAGCCGTTGGAAGGATACGAGACGATTGAGTTGGATGGGCTGCTCTACGAGGCCTTCAATACGTCCGGCGGGCTTGGCACCCTTGCGGACACGTATCGTGGGCGGGTCCGAACCATGAATTATAAGACCCTGCGGTATCCCGGGCATTGCGAAAAGATTCAATTTCTCATGAAAGACCTCAAGCTGAATGAGGATCGGGAGACGCTCAAGCGAATCCTGGAACGAGCCATTCCTCAGACGCAGCAGGACGTGGTGTTGATCTATGCGGCGGTGACCGGCACCAGGCAGGGTGAGCTGTTCGAAGAGACCTACGTGAAGAAAGTGTACCCGCGAACGATTCTCGGGCGGCTCTGGTCTGCTATTCAGGTCACGACGGCGTCGTCGCTCTGTTGCGTCGTTGATCTTGTCATGGCTCAGCCGTCAGCCTATCGCGGCTTCGTCACGCAGGAACACTTTTGCTTGCAAGATGTGCTGAACAATCGCTTCGGGGATTGTTTCCGGGCCTGACAACATCATGACGAGACAAGAATTGTTCAAGACTTTGGGGTTGACGCAGGAAGAGCAGGGGGGCTGTCTTTCCTCCGCGACATGGAGTCGCTCCACCGACGCCGGTATCGTCGAGTCCTGGAATCCATCAACGGGGGAGCGACTGGCACAGGTGTATGGGTGTTCCGTTGCCGATTACGATGCCCTTGTGACCGAATCGCAGCAGGTCCAGTCCTCCTGGCGGATGGTGCCGGCGCCGAAGCGCGGTGAGGTGATCCGTCTGATGGGGCAGGCGCTACGAGCCCACAAAGATGCCTTGGGAACGCTGGTGTCGTTGGAGGTGGGCAAGATTAAGGCCGAGGGCGATGGCGAAGTGCAGGAGATGATCGACATGGCGGACTTCGTCGTCGGGCTGTCGCGGATGCTGTATGGGCAGACCATGCAGTCAGAGCGTGCACGACACCGGATGTATGAGCAATGGCATCCATTGGGCGTGGTGGGGGTCATTACGGCGTTTAACTTTCCTGTCGCGGTCTGGGCCTGGAATGCCTTTCTTGCCGCGGTGACCGGCAATACGGTGTTGTGGAAACCCTCACCGAAAGCTCCGCTCTGTGCATTGGCGGTTCAGCGGCTGTGCAATCGTGTGTTGGAAGAGGCCGGGTATCCCGGTGTCTTCGCACTCTTGACGACTGAGCGCGTCGAACTGGCCGAGCGGATGGTGCGAGACGAGCGGCTTCCGTTGATTTCTTTCACCGGCTCGGTGCCGGTCGGAAGACATGTTGCGGAGGTGGTCGGACATCGGTTGGGGCGGAGCCTTCTGGAGTTGAGTGGGAATAATGCCGTCATCGTGGACGAAACGGCTGATTTGGAGTTGGCGACACGCGCTATCGTGTTTGGGGCGGTTGGGACGGCGGGGCAACGGTGCACCAGCACCAGGCGTTTGATCGTGCAGGAATCCCAATACGAACAACTGATCACTCGGCTGCTCTCGGCCTACGCGCAGGTGAAGATCGGCGATCCGCTCCAGCCGGATTCGTTGATGGGGCCGCTGATCGACGGGGAGGCGGTGACGCGGTACCGGTCTGCACTTGAGGCCGTGATAAAGGCAGGCGGGGAGGTGCTGTGCGGAGGACGTGTCTTGTCTCGACCGGGCCATTTTGTCGAGCCCACGATCGTGCGGGCGCAGCACCACTGGGACATCGTGCAGCAGGAGACCTTTGCGCCGATTCTCTATGTGATGACCTATCGAACGTTGGACGAAGCCATTCGGATGCACAACGCGGTTCCGCAAGGGCTGTCCTCGTCGCTGTTTACCACTAACCTTCGAAATAGCGAGACCTTTTTGTCCGCGATCGGCAGCGATTGCGGGATAGCCAACGTGAACATCGGGACGTCCGGCGCAGAAATCGGGGGGGCGTTCGGTGGAGAAAAGACCACGGGTGGCGGCCGTGAAGCCGGCTCCGATGCCTGGAAGGCCTACATGCGTCGGCAAACCAACACGATCAATTGGGGAACGGAGTTGCCGCTTGCTCAGGGCGTGACCTTTGAGCGGATGGAAGGAGGACGCGATGGCGCACGCAGGTGACCTTGATGCGGTGATGGCAGTGATGACCGCCGACTTTCTGTCGCAGAATAGTGCGGGACGGATGCTCAGCCGGGCACTCGACGACGTCGGGGTTGGGTTTGTCCCGGTGATCGACCATGTCACTATCCGGACGATGGATATCGATCGGCGTGCCGAGGAATTCATCGCGCTGGGATATACCTACGATGAGACGATTCACTATGCCGATTGGTATGCCAAGGTGTTCCGGCGGGGCGGGTATCCCGCCCTGTTTGTCGATCAGGCGTACTCCGACGATCGAGGCAAAACCAGCATCATCCCTCGGTGGGTCGAGAAATTCGGCGATCAGGTGTTTCACCATGTGGCGGTTCGGGTGGAGGATATCGAGCAGGCCATTCTCAAATTGAAGGCGAAGGGCGTGGTCTTTGCTGGTGAGATCGTCGGCGCCCGGGGAGGTGCCTTGCGCCAGATTTTTACCGCCCCGGAGATGGTCGACGGGCAACCCTTTTCCGTGCTCGAACTAGCCGAGCGGCATCAGGGGTATCAGGGGTTTCTCCCGCCGCAAGCCGACAGTCTCATGCGCTCAACCATGCGAGGGATGTGAGATTCCGATGCCCGTTGCCCTTCCTGTCCGAACCTTGTTTCCCGCCATAGAAAGAGTCCCTCGACCAAGTGCGAGAATCTGCGTACAATGTGCGCCGTCGACTAACCCAGGTCGAGAGTGTTCTGGTCTGTGCGGTCTCAACAGGAGGTGTTCTTCATGGTGCAATCTCTCTCGGTGTCACGCTCGATCCTTGCACTACTGGTCGTCTGCTCAGTTGGGGCCGGCAGTGGCTCCGTGCAGGCTTCGCCGTCCGGCCACGCTCCTCACGGCACCGTGACGGTCGATGGTGTGACGGTGCCGGATGTCGGGCCCCTTCCGACGGTGGTTCCGATACCGGTCTCGAATCTCAACTACACTGCAAAGGTCGAACTTGGCAAGCAACTCTATTTTGATGGGCGACTCTCTAAGAATAACGCGATTTCCTGCGCCTTCTGCCATAACCCTGGGACGGGTTTTGCGGATCCCCGCCAGACATCGATCGGGGTCGGCGGAGGCATCGGGGGGCGTCAGTCGCCGACGATATACAACACAGCCTTCAATCACGTTCAGTTTTGGGATGGTCGCGCACGGTCGCTCGAAGAACAGGCGATCGGACCCATTCATAATCCGGTTGAAATGGCCGAGACGCATGAGCGTGTCGTGGCCAAGTTGGGGAAGATCAAAGGGTATCAGCAACAATTCAAGGCCGTGTTCGGGGCAGACGTCAGCCTGCAGGGCATTGCCGAGGCTATCGCCGCGTATGAGCGCACGATACTCTCCACGAATTCCGCGTTTGATCAATACGTTTTGGGTGATCAGAAGGCCATGGACGAGGCGGCGGTTCGAGGCCTAGCTCTCTTTAAGGGAAAGGCCCGCTGCATTCTGTGCCATAACGGCGCGAACTTTACCGACAACCAGTTCCACAATCTCGGAGTGCCGCAAGTCGGCCCGATGAAAGAAGATCTCGGCCGCTTTGTCGTCAGCAGGGCGGAAAAAGACCGAGGTGCCTTTAAGACGCCGACGCTTCGGAGTATCACGGACACTGCCCCGTATATGCACGATGGGGCGTTCAAGACGCTGGAGGAGGTCGTCGAGTTTCTGAATCAGGGTGGCGGGAACAATGCCAACCTGAGTCCCCTCATGAAGCCGTTGAATCTGACGGCGGAAGAGAAAGCCGATCTCATTGCGTTCTTGAAGTCGTTGACAGGAGCACCGATTCCATTCAGCATGCCAACATTGCCGAAATAAACGCGAATCCTTTTGATCTGTCCGTGTCTCTCACAGGCTGATAGCGCGTCCTGATCCGTCTATCGCGTGGAATCATTGGTAGGTTCTAACCCCAACCAGAGGAGGCCGTACATGTTTCGAAACCTTTGTGTGCTCGGTGCGAGCACAGTGGCACTCGCCTTCGGCGGGCCTGCGTTTGCGGCGGATATGAAACCGGGTCCGGCCGACGGATTCGATATTCACGTCATGGCACCGCATAAAATGGAAGACGGCTCGGTCGCCGGTCCCTTCCATCACTATTGCAAGGCCATCAAGCCGGAGGTGTTGCAATGTCTGTTGTTCGAATCCACCGATCCTAATGCGGTGTTGACCGACATTGAGTATTTCGTCGCGAAACCCGTGTCACGCTCGGCGGTGCCCCTCGATGTCTGGAACAAGTTTTATCACGACCATGAAGTTGAAATTGCCACCGGGCGGGTTCAGGTGCTGGATCTGCCTGATGCCCAGGCGAAGGAAGTCGCGGCAGCGGCAGCCAAGACGGACGGCATTATTTTTCATTTATGGCCGAAGGGCGCTAAGGCACCGGATGGATCGGTCGGACATCCGACGTCCGTGGGACATAAGCCGCGGACGGAGTAGTGTTGCCGGTCATGCGTGATCGATCTTGCGAATACATTGTAAGGAGGCCCCGATGCGAAGTGCGATTGTGATGATCGGAATGTGTGCGGCGGCGCTGACGGCAGCCGGCTGTGCGGAAACGTCCCATGAGATGAAGTCTTCCTCAGCCGCGGCACCCGCCGCCGCTGCGGTGGCAAAAGCCAAGCCGACACCAGCACAGGGGTATACCATTCACGTGATGGCGCCTCATAAATTCGAGGATGGGACGGTGCATGGCCCCTATCACCACTACTGCAAGCCGATTTCTCCGGAAGTGCTGCAGTGCTTGTTGTTCGAATCAACGGACGCCAACGCCCTGTTGACGGATATTGAGTATTTTGTGGCGAAATCCGTCTCGCGCGCGCATGTTCCTCTGGAGACGTGGAACAAGTATTATCACGACCACGAGGTCGAGATCGCCACGGGACGGGTACAGATTCTCGATATGCCTGAGGCGCAGGCAAAGGAAGTGGCGGCAATCGCCGCTAAGACCGACGGCATTATCTTCCATCTCTGGCCCAACGGTGCCAATGCTCCCAACGGTGAGGTGGGACATCCGCAATCTGTGGGCCACAAGCATCGCACTGAATAATCGGCGCACCGCAGATTCATCAGGCGGAGAGGGCGCATCGTGCGCCTTCTCCGCCTGTGTCATTTTTGGTGGAAGGGAGCGGCTGTGATGAATATTGGCCGGGTATGTCTGATCACCTTCCTCCTGCTCGGGGGAATCAGGCTGGGCTGGTCGGCGGAGTCGGAAGTCTTGCGTCCCCGTGTTCCGATCGACCAGATCGAGTCGACCCGGGCGGTGACGAATCCCTTTCCTGTCACGCCGGAGAGGCTGCAGCAGGGGAAGGCGCTTTTCGAGGGGAAAGCATTCTGTCGAGCCTGCCACGGATCGGATGGGAAGGGGTTGGGAATGGATTTAGACTATTCCAGCTTCAAAGGACCGCTGCCACGAAACTTTACCGACAAGTTATGGCAGCATGCTCGGACGGATGGTGAGCTGTTCTGGATTCTGAAAAACGGGAGTCCTGGGACGGATATGGCCCCATTTATCCCCCTGGTCTTGACCGAGGAAGAGGCGTGGCAAGTGCTCATGTATGTCCGTTCCTTTGGCGGGCGATGACATGTGAGGCCGGAAGTGCACTCGCGGGCTCGACTTCGACGGGCATGGTTCCTCGTTGGTTGGTTGGTTGCGGGAATCTCTCCAACGTTCCACGCCCAGGCGGGTGAATGGTCGGCCTCGACCGAAGCCAAGGTCTTGTATACCGACAATGTGTCTGAGCTCTCTGCTACGCGGCGGATGGCGTTGTCTGAGGACCCCAGTCAACCGACCATCGTGCCTCTCAAGAATCCTCGAGATGTGGTCTGGGAACCGTCGCTGGATGTGCGGCGTGTCTCCGAGACGGCCTTCGGTCCGACCGAATTCTCGATGAAGGCAGCCGGCTTCATCTATACCGATCACAGTATCTTTAACCATGGGAATTATCGACTGCAGGTGAAGCAGGCGCTGACACCGGATACGTCGCTGCTTCTTCGGTATCGGTACGTTCCGAATCTCTTTCTCGGGCCGAATATCGAGCGACGAACGGGCACACGGCTGTTAGATGAGGAACGAGTCACGTCCCATGTGTGGCGGACGCAACTTGAACATCGGTTTCATCAGCAATGGATGGCTACCCTCGTTGGGCGGTATGGGCTCCGATTCTTCAACGAGGCGTTCGCAGAACGAGACACGAAGTTCTGGACGATCGGCCCACAAGTGACATTTGACGCCGCTGCTTGGCTCTCGCTGACAGTGGCCTATCTGTTTGAGCGAGGGGTGGCAGACGGTCGGGGAGATGTGCAGGTGAGAGACGATGTCTCCTATCGACAACATTTCCTCTCCGTTAGCTCGACTCTGGTGCTGGGGCAGGGGTTCTCGTTAGATCTGGGGTACGCGTATCGACGAAAAGACTTTACGAGTGAGTTGGCAGGCGATAGCAATCGAGGCGTAGTTGATACGACACATGTCGGGTCGGCGGAACTGCGGTACCGGATTAGTTCGGATGCCTCGGTCACCCTGGGAGTACAGCGGTCGCAACGAGCCTCGAGTGCCACGAGTCGAGACTTTTTCAATACCAATACGTCCGTCGGCCTGCAGTATCGTTTTTAGTCGGTGGGGGGATGACGGCTTGCCGGATGAGATTGGCCTGGCGTGGGGCGGGATTAGCGATGGTGGTCGAATAAAAACCGGTCTAGACGGACTCGATCAGTAGGAGGGATTCGGATGAACTCGAGACCGAAGTGCCCTTGACGAACCCATCGGATGGCGGCCAGCTCAATGCTGAGCGCACGGGTTGCATCCGGCAGAAGCAGGCGCACGATAAGGTAGCTGCCGTTCAGCACGATTCGGTCGGACTCCACGGTACACCCGGTGTGAGAGACGTTGTGGATGACGCCTTCTGCGATAAAGGGAGCCCCAGCGAACATGATAGGGCAAACGATGCCAAGACGATCCCTCGATCGCTGAAAGGTGAGGGTTGTCTCCGTGGGGGAAGGAATGGAGGAAGGAACGTGTGGATGCATAGATGGGAGTGTAGGCGTGAGTCAGGGCGGAATCCTATTCCGCCTTAGAGGGGCCAGAGCTTTGCGCGGTCTGGTCGAGGCCGAATCCCGTGCCTCGTGGTCGCCAGTGATGGTCAGGTACGTTATCGGCGGCTGGCGGCATAGAAGCGGTGGCTGCAGGCCCGGCATCGCCAGGGGTAGCGACGGAGGAGAAACAGGAAAAAGTCTCGCCAACCGCGACGTTCGGAGCGATAGATGCGGCCGGTGCAGCTGGGACACGAATCCAAAAGTTTGGCGAGGGATTCGACGGAGTGCCGACTACCGAATGAAGAAGCCACTAACGACTCCCTACGTTGGGGTTATTCGCTCATCGAGGGTAGTCGGCGGGAGGAGGTTGCCGGTACCTGGTCGTTGCCGGCACAGGTGAGACATTCGTTCCCGGTAGTCGACCGTGAGCAGGTCTGATGGGTTGTTCCTCAGTCGAGCTGGGGGGCCATCTGGGATTCTGGAGGCGCTTCTCTCCAGAGGTCAGTCAGGTTCGACGAGTGCATCGGCATTACTCCTGCCACCATACCAGCCGAAGAAGATAAATCCCTGCCACATACGTTCCCACTATCGCAATGGCCCAGAGCATGATCGTACCCTCCCTTTGTGATTGGCCAGGTGGTCATCGGCCCGGCGTTCGCACAATGGGTAATAGCAACTCACGTACCATTTCCGTGATAGCGCGTAGTTCTGGCCGAACGTATTGTTTTTATTGGGGTGAGATGGTGGACGGTTGAGCAGCTCGATACGGCTTGCGTGAGTGCCCGGATTAAAATTGTATCCGATTCGATAATGAGTACATCAATTTGGATACCGCTCTGGTTGAGGACGAACGTGAAGGTGCTGCGGCGCGTGAGCGATGGGTAAAACCCGGGTGTGGGTGTTCAGACCTGCTGGTTGGAATAGGACATCCTTGGGCAGCGGACTGTCCGCGCTTACTCAGTGGGCGAGCGAACAGCCGGCGAAATCAGTTCCTACTTTGATTGACACGCACGTGCTTTTTAGCCCCCCAATCACGTTCACCAACGGATGGTGCTCAGTAGTGCAAGCAAAACCATGAGTAGGGACACGACGAGGCTGAGTGCGACCGGCAGATCGCTTCCCATTCTAGGGCGCACATATTTCTGAGTAGGACTGTTCGATACCATGCCGTTCCAGGTCGGACCGATTATGTTTTTGAGCTGTGGAATGAATCGTTTCGTGATTGCCGCTCGGCGGCCAAGGCATAGGCCGTAATGGCGTAACCGCATTGCCCGCATGACAGGAACCCTCCTGTGTGGACTAGGCTGTGGTGTCTGCAGCGGGGGCAATCATAAATCTTCATAGCGGCCTCCATGAATTAGTGGCAAAGATCATTGTGCAGCGACGGGACTGAGTTGGACGGTTGCGCTGGTTTCATTTCCGTATACTGCGCGTGTAGGTGTGCCACGGCGCTTGCGAACGAGGTGAATTCATTGGCCTCGAAATGTAAGGTGATCGAGCCGTACTTGAAGTGAAGTTTGCCGCAGGTACACAGGCTGAGTGCGGTTGGGCTTGTGCGGTGGTTTAGAGAATGCATGATGTGGATGCTCCTTTATTACATGAGAAAGACGTTTCCAGGGGAAGTGGTCTGGGCAGCCGATGATTTGTTATCAAGGCTTCTTTCAATGAGTTCATCCTAAGGTCATTGGGGTGATGAGTGAGATGGGCTTTCAACGCACCAGGGGGGGCGATCAGTACGCTGCAGCATTGGGCCTGGGCGGATGCTCCGAACAAGTTGCGTGGGCGGTGCAGTCGAGACAGCGGATCAGTAAGCACGGAAGTTCGGAGGGTGGGTGTCTGGCGAATCCATGAGGTATGGAAAGTCTTGGCATTGGGGCAAGTCGTAAGCAGCAGTGTTTCCTTATGGACCCCATTGTCGTTGTGGCGGTCGAGAGAGGCGGCCTCAGGCGCTCTGAGAGGAAGCACGATGTACAAGGATAACCAGGGATGGTTGTGGTTGGTGCAGTTGAATAGTGTGAGGGTTTCTTGCGTGATGGCGGGTGGCAGAAATGGGGGAGTTTTTGGGTTGATCGTGAGCATGGAGGCACCTCTGGCGTGTGACTAGGGACGACTCGTGATTCGTAGGGCTTCAGCGTCAACATGAGGAATGGTGCGACGCGATGCGGATTGCATTCCGCGTACAGGGTGCGAGTGACGTGAGCCATGCGCCCCGCAATTGATGCATCGCCATCGATCTTCAGGACGGTAGAAATCGAGAGACGGCTCGGTCGCAAGGCACCCTCCGCATCGGGAGCAATTCATGCGGCGTCTCTCCAGGATAGAATTTGGTATGTGAAGCCGTTGGATGGAGTTTGAGTAGAGGGGTGTTCCCCCTTCACGCGCTCCATCCAACGGGTCCATTCACGCTACTCCGCCGGACTGATGGGCATGCTCAGTGCCGCCTTGTCTTCAGGCGAGGGACATAAACGGGCAGTTCAGTTCCTGGTCGCGCTGAATATCGAAGCAGGGTGAATGTCTGTTATGATTTCAATTCTCAATATCATTGTAGGTCATGCGTGAGATCTTGGGAATGTTTACTTTCCGGATCTTCACATAATTTCTCGGCGCTGAGGGGCGAGCGGACTTTCTGTGCTAGCTGTGAGCGCGAGACCTTCTGCCCGAGAGCTGACAGGCTGTTTGGCGGCAGGATGATGGTTGCGGCTGGCTCCGTCGGTGAAACATTTTTGTCTCATGTCCGGGGAGGTGCATCTCAATGTTCAGCATGAGAAGGAGGATTGAGCCCGGTCGTCTATCACGCTCGGTTTGCCTCGCATTTCGCAAGGCGCAGATCGAAGGTTTCAACTGTCACGACTTGTGCCACTAGTCTGTGAGAACCCTCGTGCAGAGTGGAATCGATCTCTACCAGATGCAAGCGTGGTTGGACACAAATCGCCCATCATGACGCAACGGTATGAGCACCAGTATCTGGAGAGATTGCGGGATGGAGTCGGGATCTTAAACCGGCTGCTCTTGAATTAGGAATGAACTGCGTAAGTAGTTGAAAAATGGTGGGCCGTGTAGGGGTCGAACCTACGGCCCGCTGATTAAGAGTCAGCTGCTCTACCAACTGAGCTAACGGCCCCACCGGTGTGCACTATGTATCGATCGTCTCGTACCTGACAGAGCGAATGGTGCGCCTGACAGGATTTGAACCTGTGGCCCTCAGCTCCGGAGGCTGATGCTCTATCCAGCTGAGCTACAGGCGCTCCCGTCGATCAGATTCGGCACATTAGCATAGCGTTTCTGTTGCTGTCTAGGGAGTGAGATCGCCATTGTGCACGAATCCGTAGGGCAGGAGGATTTCGTCGTCGGCCTGAGATCGTGGGTGGCGCAGGACAGACAGCGAGAGTGCTTCGTATTCGGCGAGGCGATCGGCCTCGTTTCGAAGGGTGGCTGAAAGGCGGACAATGGGCACGGCGGTTTGAAGGGCGCAGGCTCCGTGGACGACACCATCGGATTCGTTGGGAATGCCCATTGTGCGGCACGTGATGGGTCTGTGAGAGTAAATGCCGCAGGTTCCGTCCGAGTCCAAGGCTGGGCAAGGAAGGTGGGCGAATTGTTCGGCCATCTCATCGACCGTGCGGTCGGTCCACTCGTCGAGGGAGGGGTTCGACTTCAGCGTAGGGTAGCGCTCTTCGATGGTGACGATCTGCGCACGGGCACGCGCGGTGATGGTCTGTTTGATAGGGGGTGGTAATACATCGAGGCCCTGCCGAATTTCGAGGGCATCGAGACGGGTAATGGGGAAGATTCCTGTGCAACAGTCACAGCAGCCTCGCCCGCAGGGGATTTGCCCCAGCAGGGAGGCGCGTGCACGTCGGAACCAGTCTTCGGCTTGGTGAAACAAGGGCATGGGGTGAGGAGAGGACGCCTTGGCCCCCATGGCGTCTATTCCTCAGGAAGAGAGAGATCGACGATGAGTTCTCCTTTGGGGGAGAAGAATCCTTGCTGATCGATCTGCACGATCCCGTTACAATGCTCCTGGAAAAATTCCAAAATCCATCCATTAAAATCATAGCCCTCGTCGGTGATGTCGGCTTCGACCATACGCGTCGTGAGGATGAATCGCGCGCGGGTGACGTGTTCTTGGGCGAGACTGGCCTCGAGGGTATCGTGTGAGGACAGATGCTCCAGGAATTGTTTCTGCTCCTGCTCGAACACATCCTGATAGCTGCCTCGATCGCGCACGCAAAACACGTGAATCGGCTTGCGCTCGCGTGCATACCCCAGAATGACTTGCACCCAGGCCCACTCGTCCAGCATAGCCTCGCTCATGTCCGGGGGGAGAATGGGAAGTTGCCCGCGCGATTTGAGAAATTCTATCAACAGGCGAAGCGGAGGAGCGTTTTCATTCTTGCAGAAGACTCGTGAGTAAATCACCGCCTCGGGTGCGGCCCCCTCGGCTGGTTGAGCGTTGGAGGAAATAATGGGGAGTTCTTTAGCCATGGAGACGCCTCTTGATCCTGAGTGATGTGCTGGATACCCGCCGCTCACGTACTGTACTCTCCGGTTTACGCGACGCGCAAGAGCATGAGACGCGCGCTGGTCGTGTGTTCGGATGCGCAACGCCCGCTTTGCGGCTCTTGACAGCCCCTAGGGCTTTGGATACACTCTCGCCCTGTTTTCGGACTGATTCTGCAGGACACGCGCAGATTTCCGGCTCCACCTCTGTACGTACGAGTTTATAGATCACAGACCGCACACGTCAGTTCACACTCATTCGTTGTTCAAAGGGAGGAACGCATGGCCAAGTCGATGACGAAATCGCAGATTGCTGACCATCTTGCTGGGAAGGCAGGGATTACCAAGAAGACGGCCGTCCAATTTTTGGACGATTTCGCCGCGCTCGCCTATCGTGAAGCGAAGAATGCCTTTGTCGTTCCAGGAATCGGGAAGTTGGTGCTGGCCAATCGGAAGGCCCGCATGGGTCGGAATCCGCAGACGGGTGAACCGATCAAGATCCCGGCTAAGCGGGTGGTGAAGTTCCGGGTCGCGAAAATGGCCAAAGATTCGATCCTCGGTAAGAAGTAATCAGCCTCGTTCCTCTACAGACTAAAGGGCCGGTGCTCCGTTTGTGGAGAGCACCGGCCTTTATGTTTTGTCCCGCGGGGGAGCGATTTGTTCTGGGGGCGAGACGCTGGGGAATTGTTTCGGTTGCCTGCTAAAAGGACGGAGCGAGTCCGCTGCCTCCTGCACCGTCATGCCCTACGAATCGAACGGCATCTCCGTCTTGCACCAGCGAATCCTCGCTGGCGATGCGTTTGTTGATGGTAACCAGGACTTTCTTTTCCCGCAATAGCTGGAGCATGTGGCGAAGTCCGCGGCCCTGTCGTTGAATCACTTGGCGAACGGTCACCGGGGCAGGGAGTTCGCAGGCGAGGTCCCGTTCTCCATCAGTGGTCTGTAGTTGTCCCATCAGCGTAATCGTAATCATGCGACCTGTGTCCTCCCGTTGATCTGTCGTCGTATCCGTGGCGCTGCCCAACCCAGGGGCAAAAATTGACTCCCCACGCCGGCCGCGACTAATATTATCACTATGCAATCCCTCAATATCCAGAGTCCGGGCATGCCCGATCTCCAGTTTGTCTTGGTCGTGTCGGCCTTGTGCACGTCCGGTCTGGACACGCTCAACGTTCCCGAAGAACTTCGGCGGAGGGTGTTCGACGCCTGTTGGGCCCTCGTGAGTACCGACTCACCCCCAATCACGCCTCGGGAACGTGTGCTGGATTTACGATCCGGTACGGAGCTGACGCTGGACGCGATCGTAGCCACTATTCGTCGGCTCTTTGCAGAAGCGGGAATTACCACGCTCACTTGGGAGCATGCAGCTAGCGATCCGACGCGATCCAGTAGCCCTGCAGCTGAGCCGTTGATTGATCGATTGCAACAGCTCTATCCAGATCCCCCTCCGACTTCTGGTCCCTCGGATCGAAACTAGCGGCCTCTTCTTGGCTTCACGCATCCGACTTCGGGTGAGGAAGGCGAAGCCTCCTTTTCCCGTGAGCGCGAACGAGGTATGATGGCGCGCGTGCTCTTCAATGTGATTTAGGAGGTGTCTTGCAGATTACGCCTACGCCGCTTCAGGGTCTTTTTCAGATCGAACCCGATGTCTTCGGAGATGCCCGAGGAAAGTTCGTCGAGATCTTTCGTGAATCACGATACGACGCGGCTGGAATCGACAAACCCTTCGTGCAGGATAATTTTTCCTGGTCCGTTCGCGGCACGCTGCGCGGACTTCACTATCAGTTGACCCGGCCTCAAGGGAAATTGGTCATGGTCGTCAAGGGAACGGTCTATGATGTGGCCGTCGACATTCGACAAGGATCACCGACATTTGGGCAATGGTATGGGGTAGAGCTGTCCGAGAGTAACATGCGGCAGTTGTATATTCCTCCCGGTTTTGCCCATGGTTTTTGTGTGCTGAGTGAAGAAGCCGGATTTCTGTATAAGTGTACAGAGGTGTATTCGCCGCCGGACGAGCGCGGCATTCTCTGGAATGATCCGGCTCTGGCGATTGACTGGCCGATCACGACGCCGCTGTTGTCGGCGAAGGATCAAGCCTACAAGTATTTGGCCGACATGATGACGGAATTGCCTTCGTACGTCAGCCGCTAGTGCTCTGCCGGTCTCCCAGCTGATTCGATTCCCCCCTCCGTTCTTCCTTGATCAGTTTCCGGGCGGCGTGGGCACTGAACCCACTCACTCGTCACCGCTGTCGATCTTGAACGTATCTTGCCGAGGTGATCCTTCCTTATCGCTGGCAGGCTGCAGCCGCGCCAGCCTTGCTGTCAGATGGGCCTACGTGCTATGTAGGAATGATTCCTGACTTGAAAGCAACATGATGAAGGTGCATCCCCAGGAAATTGAGGCGCGTTTTCGTCGGCACGCGGTGCGTGTGACTCGACAGCGGGCGGCCATATATGCGGCTTTGGCGGAAACGACCAGTCATCCGAGCGCCGAGGACCTCTATCGAACGGTGAAGCGCCAACAGCCGTTGATGTCGCGCAATACCGTGTACTACACGCTGGGGGTGTTGCGCCAAGCTGGATTGGTGCGGGAAGTGAACGTGGGCCATCATGTGGCGCGGTTCGACGGCAATGTCACCGCGCACCATCACCTCATCTGTTTGGGGTGCAGTCGAATTATGGATGTGATGGATGAGGGGTTGAATCAGTTGGCCCTCTCGCATCGGCAGGCGCGGGGATTTCAGGTGCTCGGGCATCGGGTTGAGTTTCGCGGATATTGTGCGGAGTGCCAGCACGCGCAAGAGAACGTGATGAAGCGTCGCGAGTAGAGGAGAGATTCGTCAATTTATCCAAGGAGGAGTGTATGGGAAACAGTTTGAAGGGCACAAAGAGTCATGAGAATCTCAAACACGCGTTTGCCGGGGAATCACAAGCCAACCGGCGCTATCTCTATTTCGCGCGTCGCGCCGACATTGAAGGCTATCCGGATGTGGGCGGGTTGTTTCGCGACACGTCTGAAGCCGAAACGGGCCACGCGTTTGGCCACCTGGATTTCCTGAAAGAAGTCGGGGACCCAGCCACTGGTGTGCCGATCGGGAACACCGAAGCCAATCTGAAGTCTGCGATCGAAGGGGAAACGTACGAATATACGCAGATGTATCCGGGCATGGCGAAGACGGCGCGTGATGAAGGTTTCTCGGAATTGGCCGAGTGGTTCGAGACCTTGGCTAAGGCAGAACGGTCCCATGCCAATCGGTTTACCAAGGGTCTTGATAGTTTGAAACAAGGCTAAGGCGCGTGTGATTTTCGCGTTCAATCATCAGCGATCAGCGAGGGCGCGATTGGATAGCCTCGCTGGTTGCTGCTGGCTGCGCGTGTGACCCTGTCTCCTCCATGACACAGCTCACCCTGATCAACCCGATCGACCCGAAGGACCTGGAGAAGGATACCCTGCGGATCTATGACGTATGCGACGGCTGCCGCCGCTGCTTCAATCTCTGTCCCTCCTTCAATACGCTGCTGGATCGAATTGATGAATACGCGAGTGACGTGACCAAGTTCACGGCGGCTGATCATCATCGCGTCGTCGACGAATGTTATTACTGCAAGCTCTGTTTCAACCATTGCCCGTATACGCCGCCCCATCACTACGGCATCGACTTTCCGCTCCTGATGGCAGTGTGGAAAAAGCGGCTGGCTATCGAGCGTGGGACCCGGTGGCGGGATTGGTTCCTCACGCGAACTGACCTGCTGGGACGACTGAACAGCGCCTTCGCGCCGCTGGTCAATTGGGGGTTGGGGCAGCGGTGGGTGCGAAGCGTCATGCAGACCGTATTAGGTGTCCACCGTGACCGGCAGGTGTTGCGCTATCAGCGTGAAACATTCGTGCGTTGGTGGGCGCGCCGGTCTTCGTCCAGGAAGGCGACGGCCAGCAAGAAGGCCGCTCTGTTTGCCGGGTGCCTGGTGAACTATCAAGCGACCGATGTGGGCAAAGCGACCGTGCAGGTGCTCGAAAAAAACGGGGTAGACGTCGCACTGCCGGACCAGTCCTGTTGCGGTATGCCATCGTTCGATATCGGCGATACGGCGGCAATGGTGGCCGCGGCAGAGCGCACGATCGCATCGCTGAAATCATGGGTGGATCAGGGCTATGATGTCGTCATTCCCACCCCCAGTTGTAGTCTCATGGTGAAGCGGGAATATCTGAGTTTGGTGGCCGGAGACGATGCGAAACGAGTGGCCGAGCATACGTATGACATCAGCGAGTACCTCATGAAGATGAAGCGTGAGGGCGGCTTGGCCATGGATTTCACGCAGAAACCTGGGCGGGTGGCGTATCAGGTACCGTGTCACCTGCGGGATCAAAATATCGGCTTCAAATCGAAGGAACTCATGGAATGTGCCGGGGCGAAGGTTGAGGTCATAGAAAAATGTTCCGGGCATGACGGGTCGTGGTCGGCCAAGGTCGAGTTTTTCCCCCTCTCCATGACGATTGCACAAAAAGCCGTGCGTGTGGTCGAGCAGACGCCGGCTGATCTGGTGGCGTCCGATTGTCCACTGGCGGGACTTCAGTTGAATCAGGCCGGTGCCGCGGCCCATGTGGGTGGGAGAGCTGCACAGCATCCCATTCAGATTGTCCGCGATGCCTATGGATTACCACGAGACCCGCGTGCCTCCTAAGTCGTAACCTCTTGCGCAGCGGGCGGGTTCTGTTTCACTCTGGACTAGACATGAAAACACTCACACTGCAGGACCTGATTCCTCACGACGAGTACGAGCGGCAGCGCGAGCCGTATCGTCAGACCATCATTGAGCTCAAACGGCGTCGGCGGATCAGTCTTGGCGAGAAGATCACGATGGTTTTTGAGAATCGGGAGACCGTGCGGTTCCAAATTCAGGAAATGATTCGCGTCGAGCGGATCTTCGATCCACAGAAGGTCCAGGAGGAATTGGATGTTTACAATGCCCTCCTCCCGGCCCCTGGTGAGTTGAGCGCGACGCTCCTGATCGAACTCACGGACCCGGACACGATGAAGCACTGGCTGGATCTATTTATGGGCTTGGATCACGGCCAGAAAGTCGGTCTCCGGGCCGGAGGAGACGTCGTCTACGGCGAGTTCGAGGGCGGCCATAGCCATGAAACGAAAATCAGCGCGGTTCATTTCGTCCGCTTTCGTCCGACACCTGCGATGGTCACGGCCATCGCCGATCAGGCTGCGCGAGTCGCGTTGACAGTGCATCATGCCGGGTATGACGCCGAAGCCGAGGTGCCGTGGGTGACGCGACAGGAATGGCTTGCAGACTTACGGCAATAAGAGTCAATTCAACGATCGCTCTTGAAAATTGGGTCTCGAACATTGAGAATTGGATCGTATGGCGTCTGTGCTCCTGAATAAACGCATAGAGTTCTGCGCCTCTCACCGGTACCACAAGCCGGAGTGGGACGCAGCGAAGAACCGCGCCACATTCGGCGCCTGTAATAACGATCCCGGGCATGGTCATAACTACATGTTGGAAGTGACGGTGGCCGGGGAGGTCGATCCGCAAACCGGTATGGTCGTGAACCTCTTCGATCTGAAGCGGGTCTTGCTGCAGGTTCTGGAAGAGTTTGATCACAAACACCTGAATTTGGATCTCCCCTATTTCGAACACCAAATCCCAACCTCAGAAAACATCGCGCGAGTCCTCTGGGACAAACTTCAGGTGCAGCGGGATATCGGCACCCTTCAACGGCTCTCTCTGTACGAGGATGAGGACCTGTGCGCTGATCTCACTGCGGAAGCAGGCCTGGAGGTGGCCTCAGTGACCAGGCGGTATTCGTTTACCGCTGTGCATGACGGCCATCGCGGACATACCTGGGACTTGTTCGTCTCAGTGCATGGACCGATTGATCGTGAGACCGGCATGGTCACGGATATTGTCGCGTTGGATCGCCTTCTGAAAGAGCGCGTCCTGGTACCGTTCGACGGGCGGGATCTACGCATTGTGTTGGCGACCCCTTTTGTGACCGGTGAATATCTGGCCAAGGCGGTCTGGGATCGTATTGCCTCGTCCATTCCAGCGGGGACTCTTCAACTCGTCAAGCTTGTCCAAACTCGCGACGTCTCCTACGAATACGCCGGCTAATTCGCATCGTCTCCCCTCGCACTCCCGCAGCCTCTCTGTCCCGATGCACCTGTGGCTAGCCGCGTCATTGCACCGCCTGCATTTTGTTCCGCTGCTCGGCAGTTCTTGCCGGGTATCCTGTGTCGCGCGCATCGCGAGTACACAAATCCCCTGAGTTTCAGGCCTGCCTGCCGGCTGTACGCCTGGCCCGAAAGTTGTATCTCTGTGCGAGGGCTGGGTCGTTCTGTTCGTTTGAATCGGGAGGTGCTGACACCATGATGTCTCTCTGGGAATTCTTCGGCCAAGATGTGACGCTCTTCGGGCAGCTCCACAGTCCGATGTTGAGCTGGCTCGGTTCCGGCGGCCTGATCGCCCTGTTCTTGTGGCATGCCGGGCGCCTGACGACGGCCATTTCCACGGTGCAGAGGTGCTACACCCGTGTCTGGCCGACCCTGACGAGCCTCACAGCCGACCGTAAGAGCTTGCAATCGGACTGGTTGACTGTTCCTAGTTTGAGCGATGTGAAGAAGCCGGGGAAATCAACCGGCGGTCAATCGGATCGGGTCGATTTGGATGATCTCCATACGCTCGACAAGGCGATGCGTCGGGAACCGCGTCTCGAGGCGGCCTGGTTACATTTTCGTAAGACCTTCATCGTGGAGCGCACCGCCTGGTTTATCGAGCCGAAAGTATTTGCGACCCGCACCGCGGCGGAATTTTTCCCTCGTGATTTGTTGAATAGCCGCTTGAATCTGGCCTTTTACCATCAGTTCCCGTCGTTGATTACGGGGGGCGGTTTATTGCTCACGTTTCTGGCCATCCTCATCGGCTTAAGCAAGCTTCATGCGGATGGATCGCATATCGTGGGGATCCAAGGGTTGATTAACGGATTAGCCGGGAAGTTCCTCACGTCGATTGTCGGGTTGCTCTGCGCCAACCTCTTTGTGCTGTTGGAGAAGTCTGCTTTGCATCGGTTGGGGACGACTCAGCAGCAGTTTGTCACGATGGTCGACGAGCTCTTCCCCCGCAGAACCATGGAGCAGATGTTGGAGAACTTCACGCCTGGGGCAGGGCCGTCACAAGCGTCGGCTGCGGTGGGGACGGTGCCCGGCGACCTTGGCGATCGGCTGGTGGGTACCCTCAGTGATCGATTGAGTCCCACCGTGACGGCGCTCAAGGAGGCCGTGGAGGTGCTGAGCCGGAGAGAGCCGGGAGGGCGATCCGTTGCGCCGGATCGGTTGGCCGAAGAATTGTCGCGGGTGATGCAGCAGACGATGGCGGCCCCGATCCAGGAGTTGAACCAGGCGATCCAGACGCTGGCACGCTCGGTCGAGGAACTCAAGCATGATCACGCGGGGGCCCCGAATGTCGGGACGAACGCGAGAGAATGGGACTCGACCTGCTTTGATGACACGTTGCCGTCAGAGTTGGAGGAGAACATCACCCCGGACGGCGGGATGCTTGGGTTGCGCTGGTTTGCGAATTGGCGGCAGGGGACCTCAATGAAGGGAGTGGCCTGATATGCGTATCAACCCCTCGCCGGACCTACAGGAGCACTCGTCGACGCTCACGATCGGAATTACGGATTTGATGACCTCACTCGCGGTCATCTTCATTCTGCTGTTCAGCGCCTATGTCACCAAAGTGTCCGAAACGGAACCACAGGCGAACGTGCCGGCACCCATCCCGGCGCCGGATCGGAAGGTGGCCCGGATAACGACGGATGATATGAAGGGGCTGCTACGGGATCATTTCCAACGATTTGACCTGTCGCTGGATGCCGATCCTGCGGATCCCAATGTGGTCCGAATCGTCGTGCCGGAGGCGTTGCTGAATTTTGAGTTCGGCAAGGGCGCGCTCTCGTCGGTGGCGGACCGCTTTCTCGCGGATGCGATGCCAACCTATGCGGCGTTGCTCTGCGGTGCCATGCGGGATCGCATCGATTCACTGGTGATCGAAGGGCATACCGATGATCGCGGGACAGATATCTACAACTTGAAATTGAGTCAGGAGCGTTCGCTGAATGTGATGGTGAAGGGACTCGAGGTGATTCAGGATTCGGCGCCCTGGGCCTATCACTGTTTTCACGAAAAGACGTCTGCCAGCGGGCGAGGGCGGCAAGATCCCATCATGGATGAGGCTCGTGTCCTTGATCGAGACAGAAGTCGTCGAGTGGTGTTTAAGATTCGCCTGAGGTCCGCAGACCAGGTGGCAGACGCCAATCACGCCATGCGGCTTCGTGAAGAGCCAAGCTTCAGCTCGCGCCTGTTCTAACGACCTTCCATCGCCTGTCCATCCCTTGCGCAGCGAAATCCGACATCGTTCCGGCGGGTATCCGGCGCATAACCTGCGCGATTCGCCGACCGGATGGTCGTGGAATCATTGTTCCATGCGCCTCCACGCAAGGCTCTGAGTGGTCCCGCCGAAGGCCCCTTTGGGTTGTCGCGCGCACTGAATTGATAGTAGGTGGGATCGTACAGATCGGCGACCCATTCCCAGAGATTCCCGGCTAAGTCGTAGACGCCATCCGGTGTTTTTCCCAATTCATAACGTCCGACATTGCTGAGGGCGTCATATCCTTGCCATCTGGTTTGCCCTGCATTGGCATGAGCCTTGGTCGGGTGCACACTGCCCCACGGGTAGATACGTCCCTCGTTGCCGCGAGCGGCAATTTCCCATTCCGCTTCTGTCGGCAATCGTTTCCCGACCCATCGGCAATAGTCACGCGCATCGTACCAATTAACGCCGGCCACAGGCTTCTGTTCGTGAGGGCCGGCGGTGGCCTCATTCCACTTGAACGGCGTCTCCGGTTTCTGGGCGGCCAGGAACTCGCTGTACCGGGAGACTGTGATTTCATAGATATCGAGATAAAAGGGTTTGACTGAAACGCGGTGGACCGGCTGTTCATCCTCTTGACCGCGGTCGCTGCCCATGGCGAATTCGCCGGCAGGAATAAGTACCATCGGCGTATCCTGGCGGGTGCCGATCAGCTTGGCGGGTGGCTCGGCAACGCGAGAGATGGACGGCATCGGAGCGACCGCACGTGATGGAGATGGTGAAAGATCTGCTGTTTCGGCCGACCCTGTGAACAGGAGGCACTGGAATAGGGCGAGGGCAATGGCGAAGAGCAAATGAGTTTGCAATCTCTGACAGGTAAGCGATGGCGAGACGGCCGGTGTGTGTAGCCTCACCCGCATATTGTATCCTGTTCCGGGGAAAAGTGTGAAGTCGACGGGGTGCGTGGCCTGCGAGGTGGCCCCATCACGTCAGGGTTCAGGAGTTTGGTGAGGCCTATCGAGAGGGGCCTGTTACTTCAGCAAATGGTCGGAGATTAAAGCCGCCAATTCGGCCGGTTCAACCACGCCTTCACGAGTCAGCAGCAGTTTGCCCTCCGCAAAGAAGTGCGTGGTGGGATAGGTCTCAAACGTATGGGCTTTCTTGATCTCGCGGCATCGGCCTGGCACGTGCATCTTGGCCTTGCCGATCTTAATGGTGGGAAACTTCGCCGCGGTTTCTTCCAGAATGGGATCGTATTGCTTGCAGGGCTCGCAGGTGGCGAGGCCATAGGCTACCACCGCCCCTGAACTCTCGGTGAATTCCTTATAGTTCTCGTCTCGAACGTCTTGGACCGTGCCGGTCATGGAATCTCCTCGGCTAGAAGGGGTGATCGAGGGGGAGGGCGTCGTAGTAGCCCCTTCCCCTCGGTCTTTGTCCCGGCGTTTAGCTCAGTTTTGCGAGGGCGGCGAGAATGTCCTTATCTTCCCGCGCGACCTTGATTTCTTGAACTTTGACGTAGGCAACTTTGCCGTTCTTGTCGATGATGACCGTGGCGCGCTTCCCGCAGTTCAGCGGTTCAAAATACAGTCCGTACTTCTTCACGACTTCGCGGTTGAAGTCGGAGAGGAGGCGGTGTTTGAGGTCCAGCGAATCCGCCCAGGCCTTGTGAGAGAAGAAGCTGTCGCAGCTGACGCCGAACAGTTCGGCGTGCGCGCTTTGAAACTTCGGGAAGTCATCGGTCAGGCACTTGTTCTCGCCCTGACAGACCGGGCTCCAGTCGAGCGGGTAGAACGCGAGGACGACATTGCTCTTCCCTCTGAACTCGCTCAACTTCACGTCCTTCTGGTCCTGATCCTTTAATGTGAAATCCGGCGCGGTATCGCCGACCTTAATTTCTGCAGCCACATCACTCATTGAGAATCCTCCTAGGTTAGACCTACAGCACTACGCAAAACTCTTTCGTGGTACCACGCCTGGAAAAACCTTGTCAACGGGGCCAGAAGGCCTAGGGGGCAGAGGGACCAGTTGTAATTATTTGATTCTGCGAGGTTTTGCGGACTTTTTGAAGTGGCGGGTCAGAAGCTGCCGGTGGTGATTTGTCGGAATGCCATCATGCGGCCGGTCGGCGCTGCTGTGCGATGTTTAATAAATCGAATGGTGTGGGCAAGGGCCGGAAGGTCCAGCGAGCTTCCCACTTTTTGGTTCTGTCCGGCCCGTAAGACGCTGTCGGTCGCAGCCTTCAAGAGGGCGATGGTCCCGGCGTCCGGAAGGCCTCGGGGCTGAATCACTTCCAGTTCGTCCAGGCCGAACTTGCTCAATCCCAATGTATGGAACCATTCTGATGATTCATCGGCACTCTCGCTTTGTTGCACGGTGACATGGTCGCGGGGAAAGAAGACATTCAATGGTCGATCATGCCAATCCGAAGGATTCAGGTATTCGTGGCACAGGACATCGAAGGCCGTGCCTTGCGTGAGGAGTGTCAGGCCGCGGGCGAGGCGAGCGGCGACGAGCACCGTATCGGCAATGCTGCTTGGAGCGGCGGTGGCTGGTGAGACGGCCCCGAGTTGCTGGTGATCCCAGGAGAGGACAGGTTGCCATTGTGCGGCGTCGGATTGAGGAATGCTGGTCAGGAGATAGGACTGCCATGAGCCGTGGTTGACGCTGACGCGGCCTCCGGCTTCATGTCCGAGGTAGGTGAGGGGCCCCCCGTACTGAAGGTCGTACCAGATCTTCAGTTCGTCCAGAGACGGCGGGGCCCCGCGATAGCCGACCAGGTAGAGTGGAGGCTTCGCGGGTGCAGGTTTCGGGGATTTTTTCCGAATCTTCATGCCGGCCGCGCTCAGCAAGGCGCTGGGCGCCTGCAGACTTACTTGGAGCTTTTCTTCGCTTTCCGGCGGTCGTCCGGATTCAGGAGCCGCTTGCGGAGGCGGAGATACTTCGGCGTCACTTCAACCAACTCGTCCTGGCCGATGTATTCCATGGCGAATTCCAGCGACATCTCGCGTGGCGGTGTCAGCACCAAGGCCTCGTCCGTGCCGGCTGCGCGCATGTTGCTCAGTTGCTTCTGCTTGCACACATTCACGTCCAGGTCCTCGTCGCGGCTGTTCTGGCCGACGACCATGCCCTGGTAGACTTCGACCGATGCCCCGATAAATAACTCGCCGCGTTCTTGCGTCATGAACAGGGCGTAGGCCGTGCTGGTTCCGGCTTCGAAGGCCACCAATGACCCGTGAGGTGCTACGAGGAGCGCCTTTTCATCCGCTGGGGCATACCCGGAAAACACGTGGTGCAGAATGATGGTGCCGCGCGTCTTCGCCAGCAGGATGTTTTTCAGGCCGATAATGCCGCGTGTCGGGATATGGTATTCGATATGCATTTCGCTGGCCGTGCCTTCGGAATGCACAAGCTTCATGTGGCGAAGCTCGCCTCGTCGTTTCCCGATTTCTTCAATTACCGGACCTTGATATTCAGAGGGCACCTGAATGGTCAGCTCTTCAAACGGTTCCGTGACCGTATCGCCTTCCCGGTGCAGAATGACCTCAGGCTGCGAGATCTGTAGCTCATACCCTTCGCGACGCATTTGCTCAATGAGCACTCCGAGATGGAGTTCGCCGCGGCCGGCTACGAGGAACCGGTCAGCGCTATCAGTTTCCTGCACACGCAAGGAGACGTTGGTTTCCAGCTCCTTGAACAGCCGTTCGCGCAGGTGGCGCGAGGTAAGGTATTTCCCGTCTCGACCGGCGAACGGGCTGTTGTTGACCGAGAACGTCATCTGCACTGTCGGTTCGTCGATCGTCACGCGCGGGAGCGCGACGGGATTCGCCGGATCGGCAATGGTATCGCCGATGTTCACCTCTTCGAGTCCGGAGAGGGCCACAATTTCTCCCGCTTCAGCCGTTTCGACATCGGTACGTTCAAGGCCCGAGAATACGGCAAGGTCGGAAATCTTCCCCGGAACCTGACCGCCGTCCTTGGTAAGAGTCACCACGTTTTGGCGGCGAGCAATGGCGCCGGATTGAATTTTCCCGATGCCCATTTTCCCTTTGTAGGAGTCCTGAGCGAGGGCCAGCACGAGGAGCTGGAAGGGGGCCTCCGCGTTGATCGCCGGTCCCGGGATCTTGTCGAGAATCGTTTCCAGGAGCGGAGAGATCTCCGTTCCTGGCTGCTTGAGATCGAGGGTGGCCACGCCCTTGATGGCGGAGGTGTAGACGATAGGGAAGTCCAGCTGTTCGTCGGTGGCGCCCAGGTGCACGAAGAGATCGAAGGTGCGATTGACGACATCATCGATGACGGCATCGGGGCGATCGATCTTGTTGATGACGACGATGGCTTTATGTCCGAGGGCCAACGCTTTCCGCAGGACAAACGTGGTCTGCGGCATCGGGCCTTCTTTGGCGTCGACGAGGATCAACACGCCATCCACCATGCGAAGCGTCCGTTCCACTTCGCCGCCGAAGTCTGCGTGGCCCGGCGTGTCGACGATGTTGATCTTCACGCCTTTATAGGTCACGCTGGCATTCTTGGCTCGAATTGTGATGCCACGCTCGCGCTCCTGATCCATTGAGTCCATGATGCGCTCACCCATGTCATCGATTTTGCGATGGACGTGGGTCTGGCGCAGCACGGCGTCGACGAGCGTCGTTTTTCCATGGTCGACGTGCGCGATGATGGCAATGTTGCGGATGTTGGTCCGACGACCTTGCGGCGCGTGCAGACCTGATGTGGTGGATGAGGGCGCTGAGCTGTTCATAATCTCCAATGCCGTGAAAGTGCCAAAAAAAAGACGCCTTCCTATGAAGGCGTCTAAGCCTATGGACTATACCCGATTCACATGCCTTCCCGCAAGCTGATAGTCGAAGGTTCAGCGGAAACTTCTTCGGACGATGATTCGAACCTTGCTTGAGTTTGTCGGGTGTGCATTGTATGGTGGGGTTGTCGCGGGTTGACCCCTTTCCTCGCAACCATCCAACTTCATGTCCGAACTCGACCACTTGCTCGATAAGCCAGAGAAGCCTCGCCGTCGCTGGCGATGGTGGAAGATTGTCGTCGTCGGCCTGTTGCTCGCCATTGTGCTTGGTGGCGGGGGAGTGGCCGGCATTCTCTGGTATTTTTCCCAAGACCTCCCATCGCTGGATCCATTGCAGAACTATCAGCCGAGCCTGGTGACCCGTGTCTATTCTGACGACCGGCAGGTGATCGGCCAATTTTTCATCGAACGCCGGTTCCTCAAACCTATCCAGGAGATGCCGAAAAGCCTGACTCAAGCCGTCATCGCGACGGAGGACACGAGGTTTTTTGAGCATCCGGGCCTGGACATCGTCGGGATTCTCCGGGCGGCTTGGACCAATATCCGCCATGGCGGCCGGAAAGTCGAAGGCGCCAGCACGATTACGCAGCAGTTGGCGCGATCGCTGTTTCTTTCGGCAGAACGGACGTTCGATCGCAAAGTTCGGGAACTGATCCTGGCCTACAAGATGGAGTTGGTGCTGACGAAAGAGCAGATCCTGGAGATGTATTTGAACCAGATCTATTTCGGCCAGGGCGCCTATGGCGTGGCGGCAGCCAGCCAGACTTATTTCGGGAAAGAACTCTCAAAACTCACGCTGGCTGAATCAGCATTTCTCGCCGGCCTTCCCAAATCCCCCAGCCACTATTCGCCCTTCAAAGCCTATGACCGGGCGAAGAAGCGGCAGGAGCATGTGTTGAGCCGGATGGCTGAGGCGGGTTTCATCAGTGTCGCCGATCGCGAACAAGCCGCCGCCGTAAAGCTGAACTTCCGCCGTCCTGGCAGTGAACATCTCGGACCCTATTTCGTGGAGTATATCCGGCAATTGCTGGTGGCCAAGTTCGGTGAAGCGATGGTGTACAAGGGTGGACTGGAAGTGTTCACCACGTTGAATGCCGATATGCAGAAGGCCGCTGAAGCCGCGGTGTTTCATGGGTTGCGCGAAGTCGATAAGCGCCAGGGCTGGCGCGGTCCGCTCCGCACCGTCGATTTGGCTACTCTGGAGGTGCCGGCACCCGATCCCTCTGTGAAGCTTGCGGAGGGGGATATCATGGAAGGGGTGGTGACGAAGATTGCCAAGGACCATGTGCTGGTCCAAATCGGCGGGAGCACCGGTCGGCTGGCATTCGACGATATGGCCTGGGCCACGAAATATCTCAAGGGGAAGGATCCCACGAAGGATGCGGTCCCGGTCAAGAATCTCAAGCAACTGCTGGCTCTCGGTGATGTGATCGAGGTCGGAGTGAAGAAGCTGGAGAAAGAGTCGGTGCATCTGCGATTGGAGCAGACCCCGCTGGTCGAGGGTGCGCTTGTGGCGGTCGATCCTAAAACCGGTGCCATCCGCGCCATGGTCGGCGGCTATGATTTTGTGCGGAGTGAATATAATCGTGCGGTGCTGGCCCGCCGTCAGCCTGGGTCCTCGTTCAAGCCGATCATCTACGCCACGGCAATGAATCAAGGTATGAGTCCGGCGACGGTGGTGTTGGATGCCCCGGTGGTGTACGAACAGGAAGAAGAGGACAAGACCTGGAAGCCCGAGAACTATGGCAAGCGGTTCCACGGCATTGTGAGTTTGCGGGAGGCTCTGATTCATTCTCACAATCTTGCGACCGTGCGTCTCTTGGATAAGGTGGGCATTCGGAATGTGATCGATTTTTCACGGACGGTCGGTATCGTGAGTCCGCTGGCTGCCGATCTGTCGCTGGCGTTGGGCTCGTCCGGCGTGGGGTTAATGGAGTTGGTGTCCGTGTACGGCGTGTTTGCCAATCAGGGCATGCGGGTGGAGCCCTATGCGGTGGCCAGCGTGCAAGACAGTAGCGGCCGAACGTTGGAGCAGGCGGCCATTCAACCACGGCAGGTGGTGTCCAGAGAAACAGCGTATCTCATCACGAATATGATGGAAGATGTCATTCAACGCGGGACCGGCGTCGCGGCTAAGGCGGTCATCGATCGGCCGGTGGCGGGGAAAACTGGGACCACCAACGACTTCACCGATGCCTGGTTCATCGGTTCGACGCCTAATTTGGCGACAGGGTCTTGGGTGGGTTTCGACGATCGTCGCCCCTTGGGTGAAACCGAGTCAGGCGCACATGCGGCCTTGCCGATTTGGATCTCCTTCATGAAAGAGGCGCTCAAGCAGTTGCCGGTCGTGCCGTTCGAAATTCCTGATGGGGTGATGTTCGTCAAAGTCGATCCCACGACCGCGCTGCTCACCGACCAAGACGAACAACACGGCACGGTGGAGCTCTTTACCAAAGGCACCGAGCCGACCAAGAGTGCCGGATCCAAAATCGATCCTACCGAATTCTATAAACTGGACCAAATGCAAGACAGCGCGCCGCCAGTTCCTGTCGAACCGTAAGCCCAAACGCGTCGGCCTCCCTTCTCAGGCTTCAACAAGCATACGGATGCGACCACAGGGTGAGACCGCGACGCGGTTGCGCCGATGGGGAGATGTCGTGAGGGGCGAACGTGCGGTCGGCCGATCAGGACTGGGAGTCCTGATATTCTTCGTGCCAGGCCATCTGAATGGACTCAAGGGTTTTTTCGTTCGACGTCTTGGGGTCGTCTTTGAATTCTGGGAGGGCGACAATCCATGCATGCATGTCGGTGAAACGGACGGTCAGGGGGTCGGTGGTCGGGTGGGCCTCGACCAGACGAATGGCGAGTTCTTCAGTATCACTCCACTTCAAATCCATCACAGTTCCTCATTCACTCTTGGGTAACTTCAGAGACCTTCTTGCCTTGGAGGCCTTGCTTGAGGGAATCGTCCAGCATGGCTACGGTGAGGCCTTTGGCGGCCTGCTCCAGGTCAGCCATGCGCGCGCGGATGGCACGGGGATCGGTTCCGTCCTTGGCGGTGGTCAGCGTTGCGACTGCAGCTCGAATGGCGTCGACTTCCTCTGCGGAGACGAGATGCCCGCCATCCGTCAACGATTTTTCGGTCGTTATAATCAGGGCTCCTGCATCAAGTCTGGCTTCGATGAGCTTGCGCGCACTGACATCGTCCGCGGCGAACTTAAACGAATCTTCGATCATCCGCTCAACTTCTTGATCCGATAATCCGTAGGACGGTTTAACCTCGATCGATTGCGTGTCTCCCGTTCGCATGTCTTTGGCCATGACATTCAGGATGCCGTTCGCATCGATCAGAAACGTCACTTCGATACGGGGAACGCCAGCCGGCAATGGTGGAACCTTGAGGCGGAAACGGGCCAGGCTACGGTTATCTTTTGCCAGTTCCCGTTCTCCCTGCAGGATGTGAATGTCCACCCCGGTTTGGCCATCCACATAGGTGGTGAACATCTCTTTGGCGCTGGCGGGGATGGTGGTATTGCGGCGGATCAAGCTGCTCATGACCCCGCCCATCGTTTCGATGCCTAAGGAGAGGGGCGTCACGTCCAGCAGCAACATATCTGTCGTGCCACCGCTCAGAATATCGGCCTGTACCGCAGCACCCAGGGCGACCACTTCGTCCGGATTCAGCTCGCAGTGCGGTTGTTTCCCGAAGAGGGCGCGCACTCGCTGTCGAACCAACGGCATGCGTGTTGATCCGCCGACAAGCACGACTTCGTCGATGTCGCCCGGCGCCAGCCCGGCATCGTTCAACGCTAGGCGGCAGGGGCCCAGCGTGCGTTCAACCAACGCAGTGCAGAGCCCATCAAGTTGATCACGGGTGAGTTCTCGGGTGAACCGGCCTTTCCCATCCGGCAGATCGAGGCTGGCGGTCGTCTTGAGTTCGTTGGAAAGACGAATCTTTGTGCGCTCGGCTTCGAGACGGACAGCCTGCATATGGTCGGGATGCGTACTGAGGTCGAGCCCGTACTGGGTGCGGATCTCAGCGAGGAACAGATCGGCAATCAACTGGTCGAAATCGTCGCCGCCGAGATGGGTATCGCCGTTTGTGGCGAGCACTTCGAAGATCCCGTTTTTCAACTTGAGGATCGAGATGTCGAATGTGCCGCCGCCCAGATCGTAGACGGCGATGGTGCCCTGTGTCTTTTCTTGTAATCCATACGCCAAGGAAGCGGCGGTGGGCTCATTAATGATGCGCAAGACTTCAAGCCCGGCAATCATGCCCGCATCTTTTGTCGCCTGCCGCTGGCTATCGTTGAAATAGGCGGGCACGGTAATGACGGCTTTGGTGATGCTTTCACCCAGAAACGCTTCAGCCCGAAGCTTGAGTTCCTTGAGGATCATGGCAGAGATCTGCGGTGGGGAATATGACTTCTCCCCCAGCTGGATCCGGATGACGCCGCCTTTTTCTGTGAGCGTGTAGGGGAAGTAGGCCAGCTCGCCTTGGACGTCGGCCAGGCTCTTGCCCATGAACCGTTTGACTGAATAGACCGTACGCTCAGGATTTCTCGTGAGATGTTCTTTGGCCGGATCACCGACAATCAGTCCGTTATCCGTCAGCGAGACGACAGAGGGGACCATTGCGCGTTCATTCCGTGCCGAGATGACGCGGGGGACTCCATGGTCCATGTAGGCGACCAGAGAATTGGTAGTGCCGAGGTCGATGCCGACAATACGTGACATAGTGATTAAGCGATCGTTGCGACGAGATCGTTGACGATGTTTTTGACGTAGGTGCGATTGGAGAGGAGATCCCGCATGTCCTTCAAAATGCGGCCACGCTCGACGCGGGCCTGCTCGGTGACCTCGGCGCGATCCTGGAGCGCATCCCACCGGCTGAACAGCTGTTGCAGCTGGGTTTCCATGTCTCGTTGTCGTTGCTCAAGTACGGCGCGATCCGCGTGGAGTTTCGTGCGGAGAGTAGACGCATGTTCGGAAGCGCGTTCGCTGGCGCGGAACTCATCAAGCGTATCCTGCAGGTCGAGAATCTCTTCGAAGAGATCGGCCGGCGGTGTCGTCCGGATATCTTTCACGGAGCCGGCTTCGAGATCCAAGAGGTACTCGGCGCGTTGAATCGGGTCCCGCAAGGTGCGATAGGCGGTATTCAGCATGGCCGAGTTGCCGAGGCTAATGGTCTGCTCCGCATCGCTTTTGTTCTGGTAAAAGTCCGGATGGAATGCGCGGCTTAATTCGTAGAACTTGGTTTCCAGCGTCTGTGGGTCGAGGGCGAGGCGTCGGGGCAGCCCGAAGCAGGTGAAATAGTCCAAATCCTTCGAGACCGGTTGGACCTTCACGCAACGATCGCAAAAGTATTCTCCAGCCATTTCTGACTGGCAATGCCAACACATGCTGCGAGCCATCTGCAGCTCGCGTCGATCATCGGTGTTATGGGTATGTGCGTTCATGGACTGTCACTCGCTCAGGCTGAAAAGGATTCCCCGCAGCCGCATGTCTTGTTGGCGTTGGGGTTGACGAATTTGAAATTCCCGCCCATCAGGTCCTTCTGGAAATCGAGCTGGGTGCCCTGCAGGTAGATGGCACTCTTGGCATCCACAATGACCTTCACGCCGTCGAATTCGTACACCTGATCGTATTGGCCGATCTTGTCGTCGAAGTTGATAGTGTAGCTCAGGCCGGAGCACCCACCGCCTTTGACGCCAAGACGGAGGCCGCCTTCTTCGAGGCCTTGGACATTAATGAGCCGCTTCACTTCTTTGAGTGCTGCGTCGCTCAGGGTGATGACCGGGGCTTGAGTGTCCGCCTTCGCGGTGGGGTCCGTGGAGAGGTCCATAGTGCGCTCCTTCCTGTCGTTACTTCGGGTCGGCTTTCTTTTGATAGTCGGCGAGGGCCGCTTTGATGGCATCTTCAGCCAGCACGGAACAGTGAATCTTCACAGGAGGCAGATTCAATTCCTGCACGATATCGGTGTTCTTGATTTTGCCGGCCTCCTCCACCGTTTTGCCCTTGAGCCACTCGGTGGCTAGGCTGGAGCTGGCGATGGCAGAGCCGCATCCGAAGGTCTTGAACTTGGCATCTACGATCGTGTCGTTTTCGACTTTGATCTGCAGTTTCATGACATCGCCGCATTCCGGCGCCCCAACGATGCCGGTTCCGACCCCGTCTTCTTCCTTCTTGAAACTGCCCATATTGCGGGGATTGTTGAAGTGGTCAACGACTTTTTCGCTATAGGCCATGGTGTCCTCCGAAATTTATCGCATACGAGCGTAATGATTCAGGTTAATGAGCTGCCCATTGCACGGACTTCAGATCGATGCCTTCCTTTGCCATTTCATACAACGGCGACATTTCTCTCAGTTTCGTCACGGTTTCGATAATTCGCTTTGCGGCGTAGTCCACTTCTTCGTCGAGCGTGAAGCGTCCCAGACCGAATCGAATGGAAGAATGCGCGAGTTCTGCTCCCACACCTAAGGCGCGCAACACATAGGAGGGTTCCAAGGTTGCTGATGTGCAGGCCGAGCCGGAAGATAGAGCGATTTCCTTGCAGCCCATTAGTAACGACTCGCCTTCGACATAGGCAAACGAGATATTGAGATTGTGAGGGAGACGTTCTGTCGGGTGGCCGTTCAAGTAAACGTCTTCCAGCGCCTTGGTGATGGTGGCATGCAGGCGGTCGCGCATGACGGACAGCCGCGCGGCATCGGCGGCCATTTCTTGCTCGCACAGTTCGCAGGCTTTTCCGAAGCCCACAATCAACGGCACAGGCAGGGTTCCGGAACGCATGCCGCGCTCATGTCCGCCTCCATCCATTTGAGCCGCAATGCGGACGCGGGGATTCTTTTTTCTGACATAGAGGGCGCCGATGCCCTTAGGGCCATAGATTTTGTGCGCGCTGAACGACATCAGATCGATTCCCATGTCCTGGACATCGATCGGGACTTTCCCGACGCCCTGAGTCGCATCGCAATGAAACAAAATGCCCTTTTCCTTCGCGATCTTCCCGATTGCTTTGACCGGGTTGATGGTGCCGATTTCGTTATTGGCGAACATGACCGAGATCAAGATGGTCTTGTCGGTGATGGCGTTGCGCACATCTTCGGGGTTGACCATGCCAAACTTGTCGACCGGGAGATAGGTGACCTTGACCCCGCGTTTGGCTTCGAGCGATTTGGCCGTGTCCAACACCGCACGATGTTCGGTGGACGACGTAATGATGTGATCGCCCTTCTCGTGATACATCTCGACGACGCCTTTGAGCGCCAGATTGTTCGATTCCGTTGCGCCGCTGGTGAACACGATCTCCTTGGCATCCGCATGGATGAGCTTGGCGATCTGTTTCCGCGCCGTTTCCACGCCCTCTTCGGCGTCCCATCCGAACGCGTGGTTGCGGCTGGCGGCGTTCCCGAACTTTTCCGTGAAATAGGGCAACATAGATTCCAGCACCCGGGGATCCATCGGGGTGGTCGAATGGTTATCCAGGTAAATCGGGAACTTCATCGCTCGACTCCTTGTTGTTCCGTCGCGACGGATTGAATGGTGATGAGTGGGGTGCCCCCCATCATATCTTGCAAGGTCATATTGTTCAGGAGCTGGTAAATACTGCTCTGGACTTTCAACAGTGGGGTCCGGATGTTACAGTGCTCGCGCTGCATGCAGGCATCGCCGTCTTTTTCGTGTGAACAGTCCATGATGCCGAGGGGCCCTTCCAGGCTTTCGAGTACCTGGGCAATCGTGATCTCCCTCGGATTCTTGCCGAGGAGATAGCCGCCTTTGGGGCCGTTATGGCTCTCGATGATTCCACTCTTGGAGAGGGTCTGGAGGACTTTGGCAAGTAGCTCCACCGGAATGTGGTACTCCTCGGCGATTTCCTTTGTGTTTACCACGCGAGCTTGGGCAACATCGCCGTATTGGTTGGAGGCGATGTGCTGGAGTGCCATCAACCCGTAGTCAGCTTTTTTCGATAATTTCAGCATGGGCCTATTGCCGATCCTTCGAGTCGGAGACTATAATGATCTCCGATCAAATCAGTCGTACAAAAGGTATCATGTGGTCTTTGGGCCTGTCAAGCGAGCGGAGGGGCGGAGAAGCAAGAATGTCAGTCTCTGGAGGCTGGCGGGTGAGACGGAAGCCACGCGATACATGGCGCCACATGCATGACAAAAGGGGTTAAGCAACATGGGTGGGACAAATCCCTATATTGAAAAGGCAGACGTGGAGCTGCCGCAAAAATCTTATACCGTGACTTTCATTTTCCCCGACAAGACGGAGAAAAAAGTTGAGGTACAACCGGACAAGATTCCCTACGGTCCTACGGGCCTGCCGGGAAGTATTCTCGACATTGCGATGGGCAATGGGATTGACCTCGAACATGTGTGCGGTGGCGTCTGTGCTTGCTCCACCTGCCATGTCATGGTCAAGAAAGGCCTGGAGACGTGCAATGAGGGGACGGATGACGAGTTCGACCAGTTAGACGAAGCGCCTGCCACGACATTGCAATCTCGGCTTGGTTGCCAATGTGTGCCGAATGGAACGGTGGAAGTCGTGGTAGAAATTCCTGCCATCAACAAGAATCTGGCGAAAGAGGGGCACTGACGGCAAGCAGATCGAGTGCGGGGCGTGCAAGGGTCGTATCAGTCGTACGTTTCTAATTTCACTTCCCGCCGATCGAACCCCAGTTCCATCAGCAGCGCCCGTAATGGGCGTGCAAATGCCTTGACCCCGGCGATCATTGGGGTCACCTGCCGACCATTTCCCGCGATTTGTTTGATCACATCCACCGTCTCAGCATGGCTGTCGGGGGCTTCGCTGACAAACGGCAGATATTGGAAATGGGATTGGCTTGTCGCAAGGGCCATGAATTCTTCATGGTAGAGCTGTTCGGCAGCGGTCGGCGCTTGGGCGATCAGCGTGCTCGAAGGTAGCGAGCCCTGGTCTGCCAATGAGCGGAGCATGCAACGCAGGGGGACAATCCCTGAATAACGTCCGATCAATAACAGGTGCTGAGGTGCCGAGTCGGGCAGCACAAAATGGCCATAGGGGCCTGACAGGGGAATGCGATCGCCTGGCTTGAGCGATGCGAGATAGCCGGAGCCTTTCCCTCCCGGCACGTGGTCGAAGACCAGCGTGAGGTGGCCGGCGGTAGACGGCGGTTCCGCCAACGAGTAGGCACGATTCAAGGGCGGATGGTCTCCGACCGGCAATTGCAACGAGATCCACTGCCCGGGCTTGAATGAAAGCGGGTACTCGATCGGGCGGAGCACGAGTTCCGTCGTGTGTGGAGTCAAGGTTGTGAGGGAGACGATTTCGGCGATTTGTGTCGGTTCAGCCATGGTCTGTTCTTAGCAAAAACGGATTCAGAATGGAACAGGCTCGTTCTGTACATCAGTTGAATGCCATGTTATAGATAGCCCCCCGTTTACTATTTCCACACGAACTACGGTGATGCGATGAGTCAGGTCAGGGTTCGTTTTGCGCCCAGTCCGACGGGTTTCCTGCATATCGGCGGGGTGCGGACGGCCTTGTTCAACTGGCTGTTTGCACGGCAGCAGAACGGGGTCTTTGTTCTTCGCATTGAAGACACCGATCAGAGCCGTTCCACCGATGATTCCATTCAAGCTATTTTGGACGGGATGCGTTGGGTCAAGCTTGATTGGGACGAAGGGCCCTTTCGGCAGACTGAGCGAATGGATCTCTATCGTGAACATGCGATGCGATTATTCGAACAAGGCCATGCCTATTGGTGCGTGTGCACCTCGGAGGAGCTGGAGGCGCGTCGGAAGGAAGCCGAATCCACAGGCGGATCGCCCAAGTATGATGGCCGGTGCCGGAACCTCGGGCTGAGAAAGCCGACAGGCGAAGCGGCGCTCCGTTTTAGGGCTCCGCAGGACGGCCAGACGGTCGTGGATGATTTGATTAAGGGCCCCGTGGTATTCGACAACCAGATTCTGGACGATGTCATCATTCTCAGATCTAATGGGTATCCGACCTACAATTTTTCCGTGGTCGTGGACGATGCGTTGATGGGGATCACCCATGTGGTGCGGGGCGATGACCATCTGACGAATACGCCGCGACAAATCCCAATTTTTCAGGCGCTGGGATTTCCCCTCCCGCGCTTCGGGCATCTCCCGATGATTCTCGGACCGGACAAGGCACGGTTGTCGAAACGGCACGGCGCCACCTCGATCATGGCCTACAAAGACATGGGGTATCTGCCCGACGCCATGGTCAATTACCTGGTCCGCTTGGGTTGGTCCCATGGTGATCAGGAACTGTTTTCGCGTGCAGAACTGATCGAGAAGTTCTCCTGGAAGAATGTGCAGACGTCGGCGGCGGTGTTTAATCCGGACAAATTGTCGTGGATCAATGCCGAATATCTCAAGACCAGTCCGCCGGCTGAGATTGCTCAGGCGCTCGTGCCGCTCCTCGAGCAGGCCGGGCTCAAGGAAGAAGTCCGCTCCGTGTCGACCGAATGGCTTGCCCAGCTGGTGGTGTTGGTGAAGGAGCGAACCAAGACACTGGTCGAAATGGTCCACTGGGTCACGCCCTACTTCGGCCAAGCGGTCATGTTTGATGATGAGGCGGCCAAGAAATTCCTCACATCCACTCACGCGCCGGTGTTAACCAAGCTGTTAAGCCGATTCGAAGCCTTTCCCGTGTTTTCCAAGCAGGAATGGGAAGCGTCGTTTAAGCAGCTGGTTGAGGAAGAGGGGATAAAAATGGGGCAACTGGCCCAGCCGGTGCGAGTCGCCTTGACAGGACGGACGGCAAGTCCAGGTTTGTTCGAGGTGATGGAGGTGCTTGGACGGGATCGTACTTTGTTTCGACTCCGCAAGGGGATCGAGCGGGCCTCCGGATCCTGAGTTCGGCCCGTCAAGAATCCGCGTCGATCTTGACGCAGTAGAGAAGCTTATATTACTGTGTGGACCGGTTGGGGGATCGTCTAGCGGTAGGACGTCAGTCTCTGGATCTGACTACCTAGGTTCGATTCCTAGTCCCCCAGCCAAAACCTTTTCCACGCCTCGCTCTTCAGCTCGATGTCTCGGTTCCGTACCGCGCTGGGGGATCGTCTAGCGGTAGGACGCCAGCCTTTGGAGCTGGCTACCTAGGTTCGATTCCTAGTCCCCCAGCCAATTTATCCCTCCACACTTTCAATAACTTGCGAGCCTTCCAGGTCCCGGTTCGTTTTATGAGCCTGGAGGCTGGTCACGGTTTTGGTCACGGTTCGAGTGAGGCTCCCCCGGTTGACTGCCTCTTGGAGGTGACCAGGAGACAAATGAGAGTATCGGAGCGTGGTCTGTATATCCCTGTGTCCAAGGATCTCTTTGACTGAAACTAAATCTACTCCGGCCATAACCCGACGACTGGCCGCCGTGTGCCTCAATGTGTGCCAGCAAACCCCCTGTATCCCGACTTTTTGCAAATAGGGCGAGTAGAAGTGGTTCACGAAGCTTTGCGGGTTCCAGGCTTGGAGTGGAAACTTGGGGCTAGGGAAGACCCAGGGAGATCGTACGAACGAATCCAGGGACCGCAGGATGTCCTTTGCGCCCTCGCTGAGTGGCACATGACGGGTTTTCCCACCTTTGGGTAGCGGAATGGTCGCGACACCTGCTTCAAGGTCGATCTGATCCCACCTCAGTTGAAACTGTTCTTCTCGTCTCATGCCGGTTTCGATAGCAAATGCGACCAGCTTCCAGGCGGCGGGAGGCATGATCTGCTCCAGTTGAAACAATTCCTGATCAGTGAGAAACCTGGTGCGCCGGACTTCCGGCAAGAACTTTATAGACGACACCGGGTTGCGGGTCAGTTTGCCATCTTTGACAGCCAACATCAGGACATGACGGAGGAATGTGAAATGCCGGTTAATGGTCGCGTCACTCCACTGGCGTTCCGGTTCGGAATCCTTTGGCGTATCTGCTGCACGTGGTCTCAGCCTTGTCCTCATCTTCGCTTGGACGCGCCGCAAGTCCTCTGTCGAGATCTCGGTAATCAAACGCTTTCCTAAGAGGAGTGACCAGCGGCGACCGTAACGCCGCTCATTCTCAACGCCTCGATTCGTAGATCCCTCCAGGCATCGGTTCACCCACGCTCGTAAAGTCACGTCCTTCCCAGAAGAAAACTTCTCCGGAAAATATTTGCCCTCTCGAATGTCAGCCCTCAGCCGTCCATATAAGGCCTTGGCCTGTGATTTCGTATCACAGCGATGCCAGCGCTCCCGTCCGTTGGCATATAGTCGCACCCACCACCCTTCGCGGCCCTTCCGCTGGGTGATGCCTCTATCCTTTCCCGCTTTTCTTGCCATGGCGGTCCTCCTTTCCTCGCTCGGTCTTTTGGTCGGTCTTCCGGCTTTCTCGCCACTTTCTCGCCGCGACTCGGTTCTGGCAGCGCGGCTGGCAGTAGAGCTGGTCACGTCTGATCGCTAAATAGATCCTGGCGCATTCCGGGCAGCGCCGAATGTAGTCCCCGGATTGGGCCAAGAGGTGCACAAAGCGGTATTCAAACTCCTTGGCCTTGCGTTTCGCGCTCACGAAGATTGTCCCGGCCTCGTCGGAGAAGCTACCCGGCGAGACCACGACCAGTGTCATCTGGGGAAAGGTGAAGGTGGTGTATCCTTCGTGCCAGTAGAGTTCTAACTGATGCAGGACGGTGGCCTGAATGTCCTGGGCTTCTTTCCGGCTGGGAATGGTCTGATAGTTCTTTGCATTCGGCACCCCTTCCACGCTCCAGCCACTTTCTGGTGCCACCATCCCGCCGAATCGGTCCCCCGTCTCATCGACGAACGCCGCGACCTCAAACGCCACCAGCGTCCACTCTGTCGGTGTCAGGGCTTCTAGGTCCGTTTGCAGGAACCTGAGTGCCCACCCGACGGCGCCATCCGGCATCGTGCGGATGCGCTCAGTCGCTTTCTCGTACTCCTGTTGAAATGCCTGCTCGGCTTTCCCCTGTGCGCTCATGCCTTCCGCTCCTTTCTCACGCCGAACCCTCTTCGTATTCCTGATCCCAACACCATCGAAAATAGTCTCGGCCACGACGGCCATTTAGGGATGAATTTGTTTGGCAAGTGTACCTCTGTCTTGCTAATGGCTGTCAAGAGTAGTCACGTCTAACAATGTTTTAGGCGTGATCTCTTCTCAATCATTTTCACAGGGAGGTGTCCCATGGTCCCCAGTACACAATTGATCACCATTCGAGAAGCGGCGAACCGGTTAGGGCTGAAGGAAAGCACGATCAGGAAATACATCCTGAAACGGCAGATCGCCTATGTGAAGCCCTCGGTCCGTGCCGTGCGGATTCCTATCGAAGAGTTGGAACGGATTCTCTCTGCCGGGCTCAGGCCTGCCATCCCTCAGGCGGAAGGTGTCCGATGAGCCGCTGGAAGGAGTTCCGGCGGGAGCCGGTCGCCGGCGAATGGACCAGGAAGCAGAAACGAGGCTATCAACGGGTCCGGTCGCTGTTGTGGTTCTGGGAATGTCATCAGTTCCAAGTCCTCTGGGTCACGCTCTCGACGGCGGAAGGCGGGGATGCCGAGAAACTCACCTACCATCACAAGCAATTGCGCCAACGGATCGAGCGCCAGCTCGGGTTTCAGGGGTTGGAGTATTACCAAGTTCGGACGGAGGAAGGGCATGGCGTGCTCCATATCTTCTGGGCCTGGCGGGTGCCGGACGGAGAACGCGCCCGACGCTTCTGGATCTCGCAGGGATGGCTCTCATCGCAATGGCAAGCCCTCCACGGGGCTCCAGTCGTCTGGATCAAGGCCTATCAGCCGAGCCATCGTTCCCGGAACCGCCTGAGCCGCTATGTCATCAGCCAATATGTCCAGGATCAATGCGGCTACGTGAATATGTGCTGGTCCTGGAAACGCTCCCTTGGGTTTCCCATCAGTCGGCTGTGGGAAGAGATGCGGAGCCAATGGTCCAGCAGGAACGCCTATCGCCGGATCAGGGGCGAGATCGAAATCCCAAAGATCGTGTTCCTGAAGACCTGGGAGGATCTGCTCTCGGGGCATCCCATTTGGTTCAGTGGCACCATTCTGCAACTGGTGCTGGGGAAGGGGCTCGTCTATCAGGAGGTGTGACCATGATTGGGCATCGATGTAGTCTCAAGCTGCCAAGCCTGTTTGGACCGGCCTGTTGCGGACGGGAAGCGACCACTTATGATCGAGCACGCAAAGCCTGGCTCTGTCCTGAGCATACGAAGGAACGACTCTGTGAATTCTGTCAGTCAGAACGAGCCTGGGCGAGACTCTGTTATGTCGTGGACGATGTCCTCAGTGAGGTCTGGCTCTGTGCGGATTGTGCGGGGCTCACGCGGCGACGATGAGGATCAGCCAATCTAATCAGTTTGTCCCTGTCACCCGTCCACTATCCCACACGGGTGAGAGGGAATAATGGTCCTGCCTTGTACAAGGCGGCGATGCGTCAGCTTGGCCGCCGTTCTGTCTGATGATTGCTTACAAACACAGAGTAGCGAAGAGGGATACTGAAACCATGGGGAGATTAGGAACGCACAGATCCGCCCAACGAGGCCGCCCGTGACCTTCCCCCGTTTGTTACACCACGGCCAACGAAGTTAACTCCTGTGCTGCCTGGGGCCGGTTGTGATGATTGAGAATGAATTCCATGGGTGTCAGATTCCCGATGGCACTGTGCGTCCGCTCT